>Ga0206123_10000001_pt1 | contig 1697033 bp, 1616 predicted proteins | sample Helgoland_Spring_2_FD_160086 | JGI IMG/M metagenome (GOLD analysis project Ga0206123, IMG submission 160086) | Pelagic subsurface seawater microbial communities from Kabeltonne, Helgoland, North Sea - Helgoland_Spring_Bloom_20160316_1 | ecosystem: Environmental > Aquatic > Marine >...
AGCGCTTCGGTTAGGCCAGGCCGATCGGCTTTTGCCCCGGATGCGTGATCGTCGAATATACGGTCGCACCCGGCAGTGTTCAGCGCGTCAAGCTGGAGCGACAGCTTCTGGTCTGCGGTCGAGACGCGCGCATAGCCAATCAGCGCCACATGATGCCCGATCCTGTCCGTTTTCCTGTAGATATCAGCGCTGATTGGCACATCTTTATCAGAGCTAAGTGACACCAATCACCAGCGTACTGCGCGCCGCTTCCACCACGTCGTCGGTGATGGCGTTCAGGCCGTTGATCCGCAAGATGCGCTCGATCTGGACGAATAGGCGGTGGAGCAGACGAAAGTTTCCGCCCGTGATCCGCACGATGGTGGCGACCGCCTGCGCGTCGGTGAAATCCGCCTCGTCCATCGCCAGTCCGAGGTCGCGCCATCGCCGGGTCAGCACGAAGGTCAGCTCTTCATCCTGCAACGGCCGGTACTGGTGGGCGAAGCCAACACGGCTGAAAAGCTGCGCGTATCGTCCCATGCGCTTTTCGATGCCTGGCATCCCGATGAGGATCAGGCCGATGCCCTTTCGATCGAACAGGTCGCGCAGATATTCCAGCCCCGTGTTGGATAGGCGGTCGGCCTCATCGACGATCAGCAATTCGACATGATGCTTGCGAGGCGAAACGACGATCTGGCCTTTGGGGCGGACATGGTGATCGATGCAGATATCGACCCGATCGAGGAGGCGGGGCAGGTCCTGACGCAGTTCGCGCAGTGTGCTGCCGACGGTTGGCGTATAGAAGACGGCACGCGCACGGGCCAGGTCGGCATATATCTTCAGATCAGACTCCTGCCGCGCCCCCCAGGTCATGAGCAGATCGACTGCGCTGTCCCAGCGGGCGTAGCGGCGCGCGGACAGGGTTTTGCCGACGCCGGCCATGCCGTGACACAGGCCGATATAGCGGTGCTTGCGGACGGCATTGGCAAACTCGGTGAAGCGGCGATGCTCCTGCGTCGAGATGAAGCTGGTGGCGCGGGCGCTGCCGTCTGCCATCATTCGCCCTCGTAATAGGTGCGGAGACGCGGCTTGTTGCGTATCACCTCAGGGGGCTTGGCAGGTCTGGGCTTCGGCGCTGGTGCCTGCACTGAATTGGAACCGGGCGCGCGCAGGATTGCGGGAAGATAGTCCGCAACGCGGGCTTTCCGCTCTCCGATCTCGCTTCGCAGGCGACGGCGATAGGCAAGACGCGCGGCCTGAACGTCCTTGAGGGTGATGCTCAGGCCAGCATGGTCGGGACTGACGGCGCGGCATAGGAACGCGTTGCGATGGAATACCCGAACCTCGCCTACGTCGCGGGGATCGTAGCGGATCGTCACCGGCTCGCCGACATAGGCGGCGAGCGTGGGGTTGAAATATCGCAGTCCCTCGAAACGGATGCCGTCGCGGTGGACGATGCGCGGCTTGGCGACCATGACCAGCAGCGCGTCCAGCTCTTCCAGTGTTTCCGGCATCCGCGACAGCAAGCCATCGCCGCGCCACGCATCGACGGGCGGTACGCCGATTGCGCGGTGCGGACGGACATTATAGGTCGCTACGATGTAAGCGCCGATCGCGGCGTCCAGTTCGGGCAGCGTCAGGCGCGGAGGCGATACCGGTTTGCCGTTGCGGAGATTGCCCGGCAGTTCCGCCAGCAGCTCCGTGTTGATGGTGCGGAACAGTCGCTCGATCTTGCCGCGCCCCTGTGGACGCGCGACGGCAGAGTAGATCAGGCGAATACGAAGGTCGGCCGCAGCCTGTTCGAGATGAAGGCTGGTGAAGTCCGATCCGTGATCGACGTACAGCACATCGGGAATGCCGCACACCGGCCATGCCGGATCGACCTTGCGCCAGATCGCCTGTCGCAGCGCGAGCGAGGTGTTGAGCGCGGAGGGCGCACCGAGGAAGGCCATGTAGCCGGCGATCATGCGCGAGTGATCGTCCAGCACTGTCGTCAGCCACGGCCGCACCGGGCGACCACCTGCATCGAGGATCAGGATATCGAGTTGGGTATGATCGGCTTGCCAGATCGCATTGGGGCGATCGGCGCGGTGCCGATGCACCAACTCGAACTTGTCGCGGAAGGCGGCAGCGCCTTCATGCGCCAAGGTCAGCATCGCCGGATCGATCCGGCGCACGATATCACGCACGCTGCCATAGGACGGCATTCGCCATTTCCGTTCGTCGACGATGGCGGCGAGACGGCGATGGATGGTCACGATCGATGGCGGCGGTTTGAGCAGCGCCATGCCCTCGACCAGTTCGACCAGTTCTTTCGGAAAGGTACGCTTGCCGGCCTCCGGTCGGGTCGGACGCGCCAGCCCGGCCGGGCCATCGGCCCGGTAACGGGCAAGCCAGCGGCGGGCGGTGCGGATCGATATGCCAGCATCGGTCGCGGCCTCACCCAACGGCATCGCATCTACACGGACAAGGGGTTCACCGGCACGAACCGGACCCGCCCCGGTCTGGATCAGGCGCTCGCGGCGGTACGAAGCGGCGACACGCTGGTGGTGCCGAAGCTCGACCGTCTCGCGCGATCGGTGCCGGATGCGAGGGCGATCGGCGACAACCTTGCGGCGCGGGGCGTAAAGCTACAGCTCGGGGCCAGTGTCCATGATCCATCCGACCCTATGGGCAAGCTGTTCTTCAACATCCTCGCTACCTTCGCAGAGTTCGAGGCGGACCTGATACGGATGCGGACCCGTGAAGGCATGGCCGTCGCACGGTCCAAGGGGAAGCTGCGCGGCAAGAAGCCCAAGCTGTCGGATCGCCAGCAGAAGGAATTACGCCGCATGTACGACACAGACGATTATTCGATCAGCGATCTCGCGGAGGTGTTCTCGATCTCGCGGCCGACCGTGTACCGGACGCTTGGGCGCCAACCCGCTGTGCCTGCGAAAAAGGCGGCATGATCGGCAACGACCGGACGTTGAAAATAGCCGGTTTGTTGATAGTTTCACACGAAAGGATGTCTGTATGACCGTACTGATCCTCGCTGTCATCATTGCACTCGTTATGATCGGGCTGTCGGTACGAGCAAATTCCCGCTTCCGTGACGAAAGCAGATTGCCGATGCAGTGGTCCTTGTCGGGTTCGGTGAACTGGACCGCGCCTCGGCTTGTTGCGCTCTCCTTCACGCCCGCACTAACGATGGCCATACTAGCATTCTTCGTCATGGGCTCGATGACCATGCAGCCCCGACCAGGACAGGAAGGTGCTGTAGTTCCCGCACTGCTAGGTATGGGCGTGTGCTTCATTGCCGCACACGTCTTTCATCTGTGGATGATCTCCAAAACGCTGCGTCGAACCGAAGGTTAAGCGCGCTTCACGTCGAGGCCAGTGACATTTACCGCTGACAAAGCGCGCCAATTATCACTGATATCTACAACGTGGAGCGCTGCCCATTCGAAGAATCCGGCTCGGTCGAGGATCAAGCTGATCAGGATCACCGCGACGAAAGCGCCGGTGGCGTTCCAGATGATATCCCACACCACCGGGATGTCGGCGAGTGAGATGACGCCAGTGGCAAGCGCCACCAATGCTCCGCCGATCGCGCTCCACCCGATCCCGAGCCCGCGCGGCTGCCAGATCACCAGCGTGATGGTGGCAACGAAGATCGCGATCGCCAGCAGCATCAGGCGATACGCTCGCCCGCGGCGTCCACGACCTGCTCGCCGTCCTCCTTGGTGAATGCGCTCCGCTGGGGGCTTGGCAGAATGTCGAGCACCGCTTCTGACGGCCGGCATAGGCGGACGCCGAGCGGGGAGACGACGAGTGGGCGGTTGATCAGAATCGGATGCTCCATCATCGCATCCATCAGCGCTGCATCGCTCAGGCTATCATCGCCGAGCCCCAGTTCGGCATAGGGTGTGCCCTTTTCGCGCAGCAGTTCCCTAGGATTTAGCCCGGCGCGCTCGATCAGGCTTTCGAGCATGGCGCGCGAGGGCGGCGTTTTCAAATGCTCGACAACATGCGGCTCGATCCCGGCGTTGCGGATCATCGCCAGCGTGTTGCGCGAGGTGCCGCACTCGGGGTTGTGATAGATGACGATGTCGGTGGTCATTCAGGATTCCTTGGCCTTGGCGCTGGCGCCTTCTTCGCGGCCGATGGCGGCCAGTTTGCTGCGCACAGACATTTCGTCGATGCTCTGGAGCGGCAGCATCAGAAACAGCTCGATCCGGCGTTTGAGATAGCTGAGCGCATCGACGAAAGCCTGCCGCTGGCCATCGCCCTCGACCGCGGCGGGATCCTCTACGCCCCAGTGTGCGGTAAGCGGCTTGCCTGGCCATACTGGGCAGCTCTCACCCGCGGCGTTGTCGCAGACGGTGAAGATGAAATCGAACTCGGGTGCACCGGGCTTGGTGAACTCGCTCCAGTTCTTCGAGCGCAAGCCATCGGTAGGATAGCCGAAGCTATCGAGCACCTCGAGCGACATCGGATGCACTTCACCCTTGGGTTGGCTACCCGCGCTGTAGGCACGGAAGCGACCTCCGCCCATCTTGTTCATCAACGCTTCGCCCAGGATCGAGCGGACCGAATTACCCGTGCAGAGGAACAGGACATTGTAAGTTTGGTCAGGCACTGTTGGCTCCATCAGCAGCAATGGGAGAGTTCGGCCACGAGCGGCTCGCAAAGCTCCGCGCGACCGCCGCAGCAGTCCTTGGCCAGATAGAGCATCAACTGACGCACCGCGTCGAGGTTCGCGCGCTGGATCATCTGCCGTCCACGTTTCTCCGAGACAACGAGTCCCACGCCGACGAGGATCGCGAGGTGGCTGGAAAAGGTGCTTTGGCTAAGGCTTGACGCTTCGACGAGTTGCCCGGTGGACAGCCCATCGGGTTCGCTGCGGACAAGAAGGCGGAACGCGTCGAGGCGCGTGGGATGGGCGAGGGCGGAGAGAGAATCGAGAGCGGCAGCGGCATCCATTCATCGAAAATTATCGATGCGTTTTCATGCCGTCAATTTCTATCGAGAAGCATCGATGCATTCGGCAGTCAGAGGGCACGTGGCGATAAGAAGAAGTAGGACGCTTTGCCTCTTTCCCGCTACTCGGAAAAAAGGGATCCCGGCAGCTGAGAATAGTGCTGCGTCTCTTGGATCGTGGCCGCGCCGCTGGCTCCATTCACACCTTCGCCGATCTGATGTCTGCTCGCCCGCATGAGCGCGCTCCACCAAGGTGGCATTGTAGAGACTTCCCTGTCTTTGGCCACTCTTTAGAGGCGTGAGGGAACTCGCCTTTCGTGGAAGAGCCCTGCCGAATGCATCGTGCGATTTCGAAGAAAGACGTTGTCCTGCCTCAAAATTTCAGGCACGGACGAAATCGAATATCGTTTCGGTAGTGTTTATGAAGCTTACGACCCACATGCCCCGGCAGTCAGCGGGACGCTTGCAGCGCCACTTGGGACTTGGCGGAGCGATCATGATGGGTCTCGGCTCGATGGTCGGGACGGGGGTGTTCGTCAGTATCGGCATCGCGGCAGGGGTTGCCGGACCTCCCGTGATCCTCGCTATCGTCATCGCGGCTTGTGTGGCCACCTGTAATGCGCTCTCCAGCGCACAGCTGGCGGCGAGCCACGCGGTCAGTGGCGGCACCTATGAATATGGATATCGCTATCTCGGCCCGTCGCTAGGGTTTACCGCGGGCTGGATGTTTCTGTGCGCGAAGACGGCCTCGGCAGCTACGGCCGCGCTTGGTTTCAGCGCTTATCTGCTTCGGCTGGTGAGCGGCGATCTGCGGCTGATGCCGCTCCTGGCCATTGGCGCAGTCGTTCTCTTCACGCTTCTGGTTCTGGGAGGCATACGTCGTTCGAGCTGGATGAACACCGCTATTGTTTCCGTGACACTGCTGGCGCTTGCCTCGTTCATCGTTCTCGGACTGCCCGGCGCGGCTGTCGATGGTGGAAGCAATTTGGTTCCGCTTCTGCCTTCGAACGACACGGGCAGCACACATAGCTTCCTTTATGCTACCGCACTGATGTTCGTTGCCTATACCGGCTATGGCCGTATCGCCACACTCGGAGAGGAGGTGATCGAGCCCGAGCGGACCATTCCACGCGCGATTATCGTCACGCTGGGGCTGACGGCTGCCCTTTACATATCGGTTTCAATCGTTGCCATCGGCAGTGTCGGAGCGGAGCGCTTCGCTGCCGCCGCGGGCGGGCAGGCCACGCCGCTCGAACTGGCCGCTCGCGCGTTTGAAGGGCCACGGCTCGCCACCCTGGTCTCGATCGGCGCGGTGACGGCGATGCTCGGCGTTCTGCTTAACCTCATTCTTGGGCTTTCGCGTGTCGTTCTTGCGATGGGCCGGCAGGGCGATCTGCCGCCACTGTTCGCCCGGCTGAGCGAACAGGGCATGGCACCGCGCGCGGCGGTAATTGCAGTGGGCCTAGCGATCGCGGCCCTGGCCTCGATCGGCAGCGTCGAGACCACCTGGGCGTTCAGCGCATTCACGGTGCTCATCTATTATGCCATCACCAATCTGGCTGCTCTGCGCCTGCCGCGCGAGCAGCGCCTTTACCCGACATGGGTGGCGGTCGCGGGACTTGCCGCGTGCCTGTTTCTCGCCTTCTGGGTGCCGCTCACCATTTGGGTCATCGGCCTTGGTCTCATCCTTCTGGGGCTGGCCTGGAAAGCCTTCGCCCCGCGTCTCTGGACAAACACCGGCAGGAGAATGCCATGATAAGAAATTCCTGGTGGCTCACACCCGGTGCAGCGCCATGGGCGATTTTTGTTCGCCTCTCGCTCGCGGGCGTGTTCATTTTCGAAGGCTATCAAAAACTCGCCTATCCTGATATCCTCGGCGCGGGTCGGTTTACGGGAATAGGCATTCCCTCGCCTGAGTTTTTCGGTCCGGTGGTCGGCGTTCTCGAGCTACTTGCAGGACTTCTGTTTCTTGTCGGTTTCGCCTCTCGCGTGGCAGCCGTTCCGATCATCGTCATCATGCTCGTGGCGATCATCTCCACGAAAATCCCGATCCTGTTGGGCCGTGAATGGTGGATCTTCAGCTTGCGAGATCTCGATCGCTACGGCTTCCTCAGCTTCACGCACGAGACCCGGACCGACTGGGCGATGCTGTGCGGGGCGCTCTACATGCTGCTTGCCGGATCGGGCCGCTGGTCGCTCGACAACCGGCTCTGGCAGCGCACCCGGTCACAATCGATCACACGCTAGGGCGATCAGTCCGACCGTTCGCGCGCTTCACCGGCCGCCACTTCGCGGAAGAGCTCTCGAAGCTTCTCGCGACCGACCTCCAGCGCCTGGCGTCCCAGCGGCGTGGCGGTATAGACCCGGCGGAAGGTGCGTCCATCACGCTCCTTGCGCGAGGAAAGATAGCCCTTCTTCTCCAGCGAATGGAGCATCGGGTAAAGCGTGCCGGGGCTCACATTGTAGCCGTGATGCGCGAGTTCCTCGATCATCCATTTGCCATAGAGCTCTCCCTCGGCAGCGTGATGGAGGACATGCAAGCGGATGAAGCCGGACAATATTTCGTGGTGATCGATTTGGGACGGCATGACGATGGTTATCGGATTTCGATTTCGGAACTCATAACGGCTGGACGCGTATTAGCTGTCGGGGTCGAGCGCCAGTCGAGCCCGAACCTCGCGGCAATCCATAACGGAGAAAGTCATGAAAAACGAGCAATCCGGTGATCCAGCCACGCACACGCGGCACATGCGCGAACGTTTCGAGGAAATGCGCGGTCATTTGCGCAAGGACATCGAACGCGTCGAAGAACCCCAGCTGCGGGCGATGTTCGAAACCGCAGCCGAGGTCATCGGCGGGCTGCATAAGGCGTTCTCCGATTACGAGAAGAAGAACGAGACCGCCTGGCAAAAAGGCAATGATTGAGGCCCCGATCCCCAGCTGCAGCCAGTTAAACGGATCGGACAACAACATTTAGCCGGCGCTTCCTGTATTGGCTTTTTGTCGATCGCCACTTGATTGCCGGAGGCTCTCATGGGGTATTTTCCAATGCGTAAGCCACGACGGCATCGCTGATCGGAGTCTCCATAAAGTGGTGGCCACCAGCCATGATTACGACAAATTGACGACCGCCCTCCTCGTAAGTCATCACATTTGCTTGCCCGCCGCCCGGCAGCCTATCGGTCCACAGCGTCTCACCGGTTTCGACGTCGATTGCGCGAATGAGGTTGTCGGTCGCGGCTGCGATGAACATCAGCCCTCCGGCCGTGACCACTCCTCCGCCATTGTTAGGTGTCCCGATCGTGAAGGGTATCCCCAGTGCGAGGCCCCAGGGTCCGTTTTCACGCGCAGTGCCAAAAGGCCTGTCCCAAAGCGTTTTGCCAGTCTGCAGGTCAATTGCGCGCAGACCCCCATAGGGCGGTTCCTTACACAGCAACTGCGTGAGACCAAGTCGCCAGCCTGCATTTACGTCTATTGCATACGGTGTCCCGACTTGCGGATCGCCTGCACCTTCCGGTCCGCCATTGCCGGAGTTCCCCGCCGGCCCTCTCGGTTTCCAACCCTTCTTGTCGGCCACCGAGCGAGGAACAAGCCGGTTGTGATTGGGCATGTCATTGTAATTCGCGTAGATCACGCCGCGGCGGGGATCGACCGCTACAGAGCCCCAGTCCGAACCGCCATTATAGCCAGGATACTGGATCCATCGGCGGTCAGTCGTTGGAGCGGTGTAATAGCCTTCATACGCCGACTGCCGGTATTGAATGCGGCAGATCATCTGGTCGATCGGCGTCATGCCCCACATGTCCCGCTCTTCCAGCGAAGGCTTGCGAAGAGTGGCAAAGCCCGAAAAGGGCTGGGTCGGCGAGCGCTCGGAGGGTTCGACCCCGCCTTGTGGCACGGGCCGTTCTTCCACGGTGTGAAGCGGTTCGCCGGTCCGGCGATCGAGTAGATAGAGCTCTCCCTGCTTCGACGGGAGAAGGATCGCGGGCGTTCCGTCGGGCAGATCGACAAGCGAGGCCTGGCTCCCGAGGTCGTAGTCCCAGACGTCCTTATGAACGGTCTGAAAATGCCATCGTGGTTCGCCCGTTTCGGCATCAAGCGCCACCAATGATGTCGAGTAGCGATTTTCTTGGGGGCTCCGGTCCGAACTCCAGTAGTCAACCGCGCTGTTACCCATGGGCAGGTAGACAAGCCCCAGATTTTCATCTGCAGACGCAGTTGTCCACATGTTGGGCGTTCCGCGCGTGAACTCTTCGTCAGGCTCGGGCTGACCGTACTCACCCGGCCGGCCCATGTCCCAGGCCCAAGCGCGTTCACCTGTGACGGCATCGAACGCCTGAATTACGCCTGACGGCGCACTGTTGCGCTGACCGTCCATGACCTGATGGCCGGTTACGATATTGCCGCGCACGATCACCGGAGGCGCGGTGATCGCAGCCATACCCGGGTAGACCACCCCCATTCCCTGTTTGATGTCGACCTGACCATTGAGACCGAAGTCAGCACACGGTCGTCCAGTCTCCGCATCAACGGCGATAATCCGTCCATCGAGAGTTCCCTCTATAATGCGCAGCGAACAAGGCTGAGCGCGGGGCCCTTGGGTCAGTTCCAATCTGTCCGGGTTTGAAACCGGCGCTCGAAAGGCAGTCACGCCCCGGCAGCTAGCCGAGTAGGGAATGGCGGCATTGGAGACTTTTGGATCGTAGCGCCAGATTTCCCGGCCGCTAATGGCATCCAGCGCGATCAGAATGTTTTTGGCGGAGCAGAGGTAGAGACGGTTGCCGATCTTGAGCGGCGTCGTTTCAGCGGCGTATTTCCCTTCGCCGGCCCCTTGGGGCAGGTCGCGCGTATGGGCGACCCACACCCGCTCGAGCTGACCGACATTTTCGGAAGTGATTTGTTTAAGGCCTGAGTAGCGCTGGCCAGCGAATGTCCCGCCCCACGCTGGCCAGTCGGAGGCTGGCGCTTGCGCTGGAGCCGCCCCCGCAAGGGCCGGCAGAGGACCGATTGGGCGGTCGGGATGCAACCATGCGGCGCCCCAGAACACCAGCGCGAGGAACACCATAGACAATGCAGCACCGGCAAGTCCGACAGGCCAGCGAGGCCCTCGGTCGAGGGTCGGCGAAACGAGCGAAACACACGCTAGTAAAATCGCGGGACCCGTGAGGCGCGGCACCAGCGCCCAAGCATCAAGTCCGCTTTCCCAGAACGCCCAAGGGACGGTCGCAACGAAGATTGCGAGGAAAATCCATGCTCCAAAACTTTTTCCACGGAACAGAAAGAATCCGGACGCAAGTAGTCCCGCGCCCGCGAGCAGATAATAGGCAGACCCACCCAGGGCGACGAGCCAGCCTCCGCCAGCAAGAAGGATGAGACCTATCAGCGCAATTACGACGCCAAGGGTTCGCGCCAGCCAAAGCGAGCGTTGCTCGCGGGGTTCCGAGATCACTTCCATGTTAGGGCTCTCCCAATTGGCGTCGGATGGGTCTACTCCGATCAACTCATGCCGCATGCAGCCGATCCAAAGACTTCAATATCATACTTCTCACCGCAGCCAAACGCGTCGTTGGAGCCGCAATTTGCTCTCCCGTTTGTGCTCAGAATAATTGCGGATAGAGTTCAAGTATTCTTCAGCCCAGCGAGAGTTACAGTGTACAAACACTCAAAGTTGAGTAAGTTTAGAATGCTCGGTGTTGGGCATAACGACGCAGTTTTTTCAGTCGAGTAGGTTGATTTTGCAGGAAACGTGTTTAGCAGGTTCATCCACAAGACGCAGGGTCAGCGGTCAAGGCAAAGTTGCAAGAAAACCGTGCGCCATCGAGCCGATTAAACGATCCTGAAGGCGATCGATTTCCCAAGCGACCAGTATGATCGCACTCCAAATTGCTGAGTTCTTCAAGGGCGAAAGCATCGCGTTGAAGCGCATGTTACGTGCCTGCGGAACAATTGTCCGCGCAAACAAATGTAGAGGTTCGACGGGTTCGCGATAAGGTCACACGACTGCGCAGTTGCCGGGTCGTATTTCTTCGGCACCATTGGCCAGAAACCACCGCGATTTGCCTCGGACTTTTGCCGCATTGTGATAGCAGACATCGGTCTCGCCGGTGCGTGGATCAACCAAGACGGCCCATTGATGGTCACCGCAGTTGTGCACCTGGCAACCCCAAGAACCGACCTTACCCAGGTATGTCGCGATCGGAGCGGAAGGACCTCCAGGCATCGCCATCGCCTCGAGTACGGAGGCGTCGGTCACGGTCTTCTGGCTTCCCGCTTTGACCATTGGGTGTTCGTTCCAGGAAACACCAGAGACCTCGTCGAACGGGAATTTGCCAACATAGTTTGTCAGATCTGGCGCGGTGCCGCTCGCCGCGGGTTCTATCGCTGGAGTGATGCCGATGGCAGCTCCGGGCGTCGCGGATGCTGCACCAACGACGGGAAGAGCATCGCCGGTCAAAGTGATCTGTTCGCCAGCGAAGTTTGGTTCCCCATTTTCGTTGCCAATATCCGCCTCCGCAGTATCGCTGCCATTGCATGACACGAGCAGGGCGGCGAGCCCGGTCAGGGTGAGTTGGTGTCGCTTTCGCATCGAAGAGATACCTACGGTCAATGCGACTCAGGTGCACCATACCTGCGCGGAGTGGCCGCGCCAATGCAAATGTGGGGAGAATTTGACCATCACCCAGAGACCTATACATGATCCACTCGGATGGTTGCACAACAAGCACACGTCTACTCACAAAATCAGCAAGTCCGTTGATGAACGAAAGTAGGGGTTTTCGAAAACCCCGACCCTAATGACCGAGTTAGACCGGTACGGTCGTTACGTCGGTGAGATGATCTTTTTGCGCTTCCGGAATTGCTTCCAAACGCGTTCTGCCGTCACCAAAATCGTGCTTTCCAATAGACGGAGAGTCTCCAGTAAGGAGAACGTTCGTTAGACGGTCAAGAGAGAGATGCCATAATAACGGAGGCGAGCGCGCTTATATAGATCTTCCACCGAAAGATGCTCGTCCGACTCGAGAAGGATACGGAACATCTGCCTTCGCTGTTCTAGGGTCGCTACAGACCTAGATATTGGACGGCACACTAAAATTCGATTGATCCAGCTTGATTTTCCTCGAAGCCAGCGCAACGTGGTTTATTTGTGATGTTTTAAGCGGCAACTTGCTCGATACCACGAGCAAAAGGCGGCCCGTCCCGCGGGGGACGGACCGCCCGCCGAGTGACCTGGACCTGTCAGGAGGGGTCAGGCAGCCTGCTCGGCAAGTTCGTCAATTGTGTCCTCGCGGACAGGTTCGTGGGCTTCGGCATCTGCCAGCGCGACATCCTCGGTATCGGCGAAGCGCATGATAGAGGGCACCCAGGCTTGCGCCCGTTCCTTGATATCTGCCTCGCCGATGAAGTTGCCCGAGAAAATGCGTTCGGCAGCGCTTGCCAGTTCGGCCTTCTTCGAGCCAGCATAGCGACTGACCAGTTCGGGACCGCCGGCAGCATCAAGCGCTTCGAGTGTGCGGGCCTTGGCCACGCGGTCGAAGTAATTCGCCGCCGTGGGCCGCCACCAATGCGCCGTCTCGATTTCGAGCAACGAGCCGAGCGCCTCGTGCAGCGGCACCGAGCGTTCGCCTTCGCAGGCCAGGCTGGCGACAAGCGTGCGTGCGACGACATGGCCGAGCCAGGCCGAGCGCGCCTCGTCAGACAGTGCCCGGAACCTAGCAAACCGCTCGACGTCGTTTTCGCCAGCACGCCAGCTTTCATCGAGCGATCCTGCGAACTCGGCCATAGCAGCACTTGCCGGTGCATCCTTGGCTTCGAACCCGGTAACCGGGCCGGATGCCACCGAACCGACCAGCGTCGAGGCCTTCTTTGCGCGCCAATCGTGCCCGTCGGCATCGGCGAGCGTGAAGACCATGAAGTCGAGCGCCAGTGCCGGATCGTTGGCGAGATGGATCGCCAGGATGTTGCGGCGCTGCATGGCCAGTTCGTCGAGCAGCCGCTGGGAGAGCGAGCTCCCCTTTGGCTTCGCCGTTCCGGATTCCTCGACTGCCTCGACCACACCTTCGTCGGTGATGACCTCGGTCTTGGTGTAGTACTGCGGGACCAATGTTGGCTCGCCATTGCGAGAGAGGACTAGGAAGGCACCGGCCTCGGATTTCAGTTCATCGGCGAGTAGCGGCGGCCGGTCATTGAGCGCGCGCATGGCGCGGTCGATGACGACGAGTTCCTGTTCTGCCTTGGCGACCTCGTCCTCGTCGCTGTCTTCGTCTTCGAGCACGGCGGCGACGCGGTCGTAGTCGGCCTCGAGCTCGCCGAGCTCCTGCGCTTCCTGCTCGGTCATTGGCGCAGGCTCGCAGGGCAAGCGACTGAGACCTTCAACAAGGTCATGGCTGACATAGGTGCCAAGGGTCGGGCGCACCCAGGCAAGGCCATATTCGAGCGCGGTCTTTTCCGCCGCCTCTTCCATGACCTTGTGCGCGAGGTCTTCGAGCAGCGCGACGTCGATCCAGCTCTCGCTGGCATCGTCGTCGAACAGTTCGCGTTCGATCCGGCCACCCGCAGTGAGGTAGGCATCGCGTCCGACGAGAACCGCTCGCGGATCGGAGCCACGAACAGTTGCGTCGAGCACCATGCGGCGGATCGTGTCGGGCGTGATCTGGTACCAGGCGTCCTGCAGCTCGGCATAGACATGTGCCTGGCGCTCCGCGTCAGAGATCGCGCCGTAGGCCTTGGCCATGTCGAGCGTGATCGTGCCTTCGGCGAGCGCTTCGAAGACGCAGGGTGCCAGACTTGCCAGGCGCAGACGCCCTTCGACGAACCGGACAGTGAGGCCGAAGCGGCGCGCCACATCTTCGGTGGTAGCCCCTGCCTCGATGATGAAAGCGAAGGCCTGCGCCTCGTCGGCGGGGTTCATAGCAAGACGCTGGAAGTTCTCGGCAAGGCTGGCTTCGCGCACTTCGCTTTCCTCGCCTTCGATGACGAGGCAGGTGACTTCGTGCGTGTCAGGCAAGGTGTCCTCTTCGGCCAGCGCCTGCAGCGCGGCGAGACGGCGGCCGCCGGCCTCGACTTCGAACTTGCCGCGCTTTCCTTTGCGCACGACAAGGTTCTGCAGCAGACCCCGCGCGGCAATGTCTGCCCGCAGCTGGAGATCGGCCAGCATGTCGCTCGACTTGCGAACGTTGCGCGGGCTCGGGACGAGCTTCTTCAAGGGAATCGACTGGATCATGGGTGTTCTCCTGATGGAATGAAGGCGCAGGTGAGGATCACGAGGCCCACAAGCCCAAAGGGCTCCCTCCACTCTCTTCAATGGGTGTGGCGACCATCTATGCTACCGGGATGGGGCGATCAGGGATCGGCTGAGATCCGTCCATGAGAGCAGTTGTTCTCGATGCGCGAACCCATTCGCAGGCCCGTCATCAGCGGGCACAGGCAGATCAGTCGCCCGGACTTGAGGAAGGACGTGATCAGGCTCCGGCGTACGCGACACGGGAGCTTATCGGTTCATTCAGACACACGGAGGGGAGGAGAGAAGGGGAAACTTAAGCGCAATCGGAGGCAGCGCTCAGCTTCTTCCGGACCCTGACCTCTTCAGCGGAGCCTATGCCTATCCGCTGCTAAGCAAGCGCTCTTCGAGAAGCGTCCGAAAATCCCGACGCGCATCAGCGATTACGAACACGGTCACCTGACCGGGTGCTGGCTCGGGCTGATACCCGTAGATTATGCGGAACGGAAAGCGCGACAATTGCCGAAAGTCGGTGATCCCGAGAGCCTCAAGTTCCGGTGGAACCGGTCCTTTCTGAGGATCGTTCACAAGGGATTCGATAGACGCGACAAGGTCATCCAGCAGTGCGTCCGCACCATCGTCGCCATCCGGCCCGCGCTGCGTCAGGCGGCGCTGCCAGATACCCGCGAGATCGCGCTCCGCACCGGAGGTGATCTCGATCGCTACGGCGACCGTCATCATTCAGTTTGACTTACCCCGTACGCGATCCGCAAGGCCTGCCACCGGGCGGGTCCGACCGGCGGCAACATCGGCCTGTCCGAGCGCCAGAAGTTTTAGCAGAGCGAGCGTTTCCTGTGCGCGCTCGTAGCTGGCGACATCCTGCAGAACTGCCTTGGCTTCGCCATTCTGCGTGATGACCATTGGCCCGGCGCCATCTCCAATCTCCCGGATAATTTCGGCGCTGTGGGCCTTCAGATAGCTGATCGGTTTGATGCGTTGGTCCAGTTTCATCGAACACCTTAGGACTTAATTTGGTCTCCATATAGACCAGTTTAGGGCAAATGAGAAGTTCAGGGCTCGATTGCGATGCTTTGGAGGATCTTGCTTGCTCTCGACATCGGGACAAACAGCCGCGTGCGGTAACGGATGATCTCGGTGAAGCAGCCCTTGCCCTTGTACCAGTCGAGGCGATCGGGCGAGAACCCGGTCAGTTCTAGGCGCTGTTCGCCGCCGACCAATGAGCGCTTCACGGTAAGTGGATCGTGGCTCGCGAGGCACAGAGGTTTTCCGCTTGCAAGGACGAGGGCGCCGATTTGCTCTACCAAAGGTCCTCTAACACCTGAGAGGCCAAAGGTCTCGGCGATCGCAGCGAGATCGACATCGAGCACTTCGCGCCCGATGATCGACTGACCATCCTCGGCAACGAGGCGGGTGACGCGGACATGATCGCCGGGGAGGCGTTTCCAGACGGGCAGCAGCAATCCTGTGGCCAGATGGACGCGCTCGGTCACCGGGCAAGCGGCAGCCTCCTCTTCCTCGGCCCGCCAGGCGCTGGTGAACGCAGTGACGCCAATTTCTTCCCAGTGGCTCTCAGCGAGTGCCTGAAATGTCCAGTTCGCGGACTTGAGCGGGCGCAGCAGGCGGCGGCGTTCGATCACGGCCCCGTCGTCAGCAATGAGGCGTCGGGCAGGAACCGACAGTGCGACCATGCCAGAGCGCGCATTGCGCATCGGGATCGCGTGCACGCTGCCGATCGCGTGCATCCGCACCAGGCGCTGCAATCGTAGGGGCCGAAGGTGCCTCGTTACTTCGAGCGACACAAGACGGGTCTCGGCTCCGGTCACGGGGTCCGTGCGCAGGAGTTCGTCGGCGAGGACAGTGAAGTGATCGACCCTCACGGTTTCTAGCCCCTGGTCGAGTGTTCCGGCCTCGCGCGCAGTTTCAATCCGCGCTTCGACGAGGCCAAGGTATTCGTCGAAGATTGCGTTCTGGAGCGCGATCGGCAGCGCGAGAATGCGATTGAGCCAGCGCTGGATCGTGGGGAGATTGTCGGTCAGCCCGCCATCGGGGTTTTCAAGCCGTAGGCCAGTGCGCTCGACGAAGTTGGCGAAAGTGGTGGCCTCAAGCTTGCCGTCATAGAGCAGCTGGAACCAGCGGCTGAGCGCATCGCGGGCATAATCGCTTTCAAGATTGTCGGCCGGATCGAACAGGTTCTGTCCGCCGGTCTGGCGCTGGCCGCGCGTCAGCGCGCCGAGGGCATCGAGCCTCCTCGCAATGGTCGAGATGAAGCGGCGTTCGCCCTTCACGTCGGTGGTAACCGGGCGGAACAGCGGGGCCGAGGCCTGATTGGTGCGGTTGGTACGACCGAGACCCTGGATGGCGTTGTCGGCGCGCCAGCCCGGCTCGAGCATAAAATGAACCCGGCGCTGCTGGTTCCTGGCGCCGAAGTCGGCATGGTAGGAACGCCCCGTGCCGCCCGCGTCCGAAAATACCAGAATGCGCTTGGTTCCTTCCATGAAGCTTTGCGCTTCGGCGACATTGGCGCTGGGGCTACGCCGTTCGAGGCGCTGCTGACCATCGCGGCCCAGGACAAGCCTGCGGATCCGGCCCGTCACCTCGGCCACGGCTTCGGTCCCGAAGTGCTCGATGATCGCGTCGAGCGCGGTGGCAATCGGCGGCAGTGCGCAGAGCTGTTCGATCAGCGCATCGCGCGCGGCAATGGCGCGTTGGCAGAAAACCGGATTGCCATCCTCGTCGCTCATCGCCTCGGAGCGAAGATTGCCATCCTCGTCGGCGAAGACCTGCATCAGGCGCACCGGGAAGCTCTTGGTAAGGTAGTCGATGACATATTCACGCGGGGACAGATCGATATCGAGAGCTTCGCGTTCTTTCACGGTAAGGTCGGCAAGGCGCCGGTCGAGCATGGCCTCGGCGGTCGAGACCAGCTGCACGACAATCGAATGGTCTTCGCCAAGCGCTACTTCCATCGCGGGGATCAGGCTCGGCAATTTCATCGAAAGCAGGAGCTGGGCAAAGAAACGCTGCTTGGTGCCTTCGAAAATCGACAGCGCCGCGGCCTTGGCATTGCGATTGAGCGTATCGCCGCTGTCCTCATCGACCACGCGGGTCGCTTCGAGCGCAGCTTCGAGGTTGCGGTGAATGATCGCCCAGGCATCGGCATAGGCATCGTAGATCCGTACCTGCGCTTCGGTCAGGCTGTGTTCGAGGATTTCGTACTCTACCCCGGCGAAGGACAGCGCGCGGGCGAGATAGAGGCCCTGGGCCTTGAGGTCACGGGCAACGAGCTCCATTGCCGCAACGCCGCCCGCGCGGATTTCGGTCATGAACGCCTCGTGGGTCGGGAAAGCGGTCTCGGGTCCCCACAGGCCAAGCCGGGAAGTGTAACCGAGGTTGGCGATTTCCGAGGCACCTGTGGCAGACGCGTAGAGTACGCGGGCGCGCGGGAGATGGTTCTGCAGCCGGAGGCCCACTATCCCCTGTTCGGAGCCCTTGACCTTGCTGCGGGTTGAAGAGCCGCCGAGCGCATTGGCCATGGCGTGGGCTTCGTCGAAAGCGATCACGCCATCGAAACCCTCGCCCGCCCAGGCAAGGATCTGGTCGAGCCGCGTATCCTCGGCGCGCCCCGAGCGCAGCGTCGGGTAGGTGACGAAGAGGATGCCTTCGGACATCGTGACAGGGTGTCCAAGTTTCCAGCGCGAGAGCGGCTGGACATCGAGCGGTAGCCCGCCAAGCGCTTCCCAGTCGCGGCGTGCATCTTCGAGCAGCGCCTCGTTCTTGGTGATCCAGACATGGCGGCGTTCGCCTGCGAGCCAGCGGTCCATGATGACCGCGGCGATCTGCCGTCCCTTGCCCGCTCCGGTTCCGTCGCCAAGGAAGAAGCCTTGGCGGTATTCGCGACCATCTTCGGACAGTTCCAGTGCGGTGCCTTCCTGGCTGACCTTGAACTCGCCCGGAAGATCGCGCTCAAATGCCTGGGCAGCGTAGACCAGTGTCTCGCATTGCGCTTCGGACAAGAGGCCATTGGCCTGCCAGCAAGCGGGAAGGCGCGGTGTGACGTCCGGCCGGGGTGCTGCGACCGAACCCATGGCGACCGATTCCACGAGCGGGGTGGGATGAACCGGCGCATCCTCGAACGCGATGCGGCTCGGGCGGTAAGGCAGGTAGATGCCTGCCTGTTCGGGCACAGGCGCAGGGTCGGCGAGGACCGAATAGGCAAGGTCGATCGCATTCGCCGTGGCTGCTGGTGTCGCGGCGAACGGCGCCACCGGCCGAACCGGCGCGCGATCCGCTGAGCTATTGCCAACGAGGCGCACTGGCTTGCCGAGCGGCAGGCGATGGATGTTGGCGGAGGTCTGTACGCGTGGCGGAAGCGCAGTGATAAGCTCGTGGAGCGAGATGAGGTCGGCAGTATCTCCGGTGATCGCAGGCGAGGACGCAGTCGGCGTCTTGTCGAACACAACCAGGCGAACGGCGATCCCCGTCCCTGTCCGGCGAAACATCTGCTGCAAGCGAACATCAAGGAGCAGCGACACTTCGTCCCGTGCCTTGGCGAAAGTGGAAGCATCGAAGCCGTCAGGCATGATGGCGACAATCCTCGCACCAGCGGCAGCGGCGCGGATTGCACTGCGAAGGTGGCGCTGCGCCGTCTCACCATCCTTGCCGCGTTCCTGGCTGCGAGCGAACGGCGGGTTCATCAGCACAACCGACGGGAGCGCGCCGCAATGCAGGTCAGCGATCAGTTCCCCGTCATGTGCAGTGATCGTGGCCGTGGGGAAGACGTGGACCAGACCGCCTCGTCTTGCCGGATCGATCTCGTTGAGGAAGAGCGAGGCGTTCTGGACGCTGCCCCGAAGAGCAAGGGCGCCATTGCCTGCGGACGGTTCGAGGAGCGTGTCTTGCGCGCAGACAGCTGCGGCCCCTGCCATCAGCCAGGCCAGCATTGGCGGGGTCGAGAACTGCTGGAGCTCGACCTGTGCTTCGCTGCGAACGTGCCGGGGCGGCAAGGCTGCTTCGAGCCAGTCGAAACGCGCTTCGGCTTCATGAACGTTGGTCGCCAGATCGATGCGCGAAGCTTCACGAAGCCAGAGCAGTGCGCCGATCTCGACCGCGTTGTTGTAATCATCGATGGTCCAGGCACTTCCCCAGTCCATGACGCCGGTCTCTTCGGCAAATAGGCCGGAAATGTCGGCACGGGTAAGATGACGTCTGGAAGCAAGAAGCTCGGCAATCCTGGCGCCGACTGCGTATGCCAGGGGCACTGACGACAGTTGCTCGCCGGGGGGAAACAGGTCTGATTGAAACATGGCAATTCGTCCTCCTGATGAAGGCATCGGGACACGCCCTCTGCCGGATCAGGAATTCGAGAAGCCCTCTCTCCTCTACCGCGCCGCTTTGCGGCGCAGCCATGATGTAAGTTCATCGTTCCAGTCGGTGTCGCGTGAGGATGGTTTGCGAACGTGGATCGTCCGTCCATCGCGGGCATAAGCGGCCAGGCCACGCGACGCAGCCAGCTCGCCGCCCGCATCGTGATCGACGAAAAGGTGAAGCTCGGTCACGCTCTCAGGCACGCTGACGAGACCGAAGCGCTCATTGCCCAGGGTCGCCCAGACGGGAATGCCGGTGAGAGCATAAGCCGACATCGCGCTCTCGACCCCCTCGGCAAGGCCGAGCTTGCCGGAGGCCGGAGCGAAGAGGCGGACAGCAGATTCACCGAGCGCGCCAAGCGCGCGTTTCGGCTTGTCGAAAGCGGCCTTGGTATTGCCCGAAAGGAACGTGCGATGGATGGCGATCGGCCCCTTGTCGAGGCTGACCGCCGCAATCATGGCCGGCAAAAAGCGGGCGCGTTCCTTCGGACCCAGCGGCGTTCTTGGATGGAAGCGAAGAGCCGGAGATGCGGCGAGGATGCCGCGGCTCTCCAGATAAGCCTTTGCCGGACTGGCACGCAGTGGCTGTGTATCGCGCCAGATCCTCAGCGCTGCCGCCGAGGGTTTGCGGGTGCTGGCCGGTACGGGTTCGTTGGTGGTCTCAGAACCTGAAAAAAGCGCCGGTGCCTCAAAACCTTCACGCGCCAGAGCAGCCAGTACGCTCTGCTGATCGCATCCCGCGAAACAGTGGAAGAGGATGGCCTTTTGGCCGAGCGTCACACCGAGTGACGGCGTGCGGTCATCATGCGCGGGGCAACAGGCCATGCCCTTTGTGCCGGACCATTTGCCCCCTCGCGATTCGCAGATGCGGCGGGCGGTTGCTTCTAAAGAGCTGTTCTGGGTCGAATATCGATTGGGGTATTGCACATCGCGATCCTTTCGGCTCACTCACGAAGGCCCTCCTCCCCTCCAGCCCTTCTGCATTGCGAGAACAGGTTTGAGGGGATTCACTTCTACACTGTGAAGCCCGTCTGTTTGAGCGTCGCTTCGCCATCGCCGCTCGGACGCGAAGTTACCCCTTTGTCACAGTGGCTTCTCACTAGCGCCATTGATTCCTTGCACAGGGGCGTTGAAGTATCTTCCTTCGATAAATCTGCTTCAAGCGAATGAGCGTAAAAACATGACATATCATTTCTATTTGCGGAATTTCGCATGATATGTCATATATCGAGCCATGCCCCGTTCGTCTCGTGCTGCTAGCGGACTACCGCCCCAGAGCCAACGTGCAGTCGCACGGCTGGGCAAGGATATCGCACTGGCGCGCCGCCGGAGAAAACTCCCTCAGCGTTTGATGGCCGAGCGCATGATCGTCTCGGTTCAAACGCTGCAACGCCTCGAAGCGGGAGATCCAACCGTAGGCCTCGCGGTTCTGGCGAGCGCCTTGCATGTCCTTGGGATGACCCAGCGCCTTGCTGAGTTGGTAACCCCAGACAGTGACCGCGCCGGAATCAGCGAGGATCTGTCCCGCCTGCCCCAAAAGACCCACGCTGTCAGCGACGATGATCTGGACTTCTAGCAAGCCGTGACGACCATCCGCACCTATGTCTTCGTGCATCTTGAGGAGGGGCCTGTTCCGGCAGGTCTTCTCACGATGACCGACGAACCGCGCAACCAGTTTGCTACCTTCGCCTACGGGCGGCGCTATCTTGAACGTGCCGATCGTATTCCGGTCGATCCTGTAGCTCTACCGTTGCACGAAGCTGGAACTTCTCGAACGTTCAGGACGGAAGAAGGCTTTGCCGTGTTCGGTGGCATTCGGGATGCTGCTCCCGATGGCTGGGGCCAATACCTGATGTACAAAGCGATGGGCGATCGCTTGCCGAGCGAAATCGATCTCATTCTGGCCTCGGGCGAACATCGTGTAGGGGCGATCGCCTTCGGGCCGACATCCGCGCAGCCGGAGAGAATTACGCCATGGGGGGGTGGCCCTGCTCCGGGCGAAGAGTTCACGCTCGTAGAGCTAGCGGAAGCCGCCGAACGCGCGCAGCATGTCGACAAACTCGACGAGAACTTGAGAGCCTTGCTGGCAGCCGGATCATCTCTGGGCGGCGCCCGGCCGAAGGCTGCTACAAAAATCGGCGACCAACCCTGGATCGCGAAATTCCAGAAGCGGGGAGACAGCTTTCCCGAATGCAGAGTCGAACTAGCGACAATGCGGCTTGCCAGCGAATGTGGTCTCGACGTTCCGCCACTCGACTTCCGCTGTGTCCTTGATCGCGACATCTATCTGATCGAGCGGTTCGATCGGATTCCTCACGGCAACTGGCTGGAACGCAGGCCCTTTGCTTCGGGGCTCACAATGCTCGGGGCGCATGAGAGCGAGGTCAGCAGCTTCAGCTATGCGGATCTCGCAGGAGCGATCCGGCAATTCGGAACCGAAGTGCGCCAGGATCTACACGAGCTATTTCGTCGAATGCTGCTCAATATCCTCGTCACGAATGATGATGATCACCTACGTAATCATGGCTTCCTGTTCGATGGTGAGGGTTGGCGGCTATCGCCGCTTTACGATGTAGTGCCGAAACCGCAGCTGGGACTGGAGCGACGGCTCGTCCTCGGCGTGGGGCCGGAAGGCCGCAATGCAACGATCGAAAATGCTCTCGCCGGTGCCGCGGTCTTCGACCTCGGCCATGATGACGCGAAAGCAATCGCCGAAAACATGAGCAGAACTGTAGCGACACGGTGGGAACAGCTATTCACAGAGGCTGGGATAAGCGCGGCTGACCGCAAGCGTTTCGCAACCTGCTTCCGATTGGCAGCGCCTGCATCATGATCGCAATCGCAGAAATCCGTTCATGGGGGCGCGTGCTTGCCAAATTTGACGTGGTGATTACCCGGTGATTGCTAGCCGAGATTATGGGCATCAAAAAATGCTAATTAATGATTATATTTCAGTGTATTATCATAGTATGACCACTAAGGTCTGGTACTTCAGGTTCAGGCGTAAATAACAGAAGGGGCCGCCCGGTCATCCCGAGCGGCCCCACTGTCTGCTCTGCGAGCCCGGCGTCAGAAGCGCAGGCCGACCCCGGCCACGACCTGATCGGTCGAGACATCGCCGATTTCGGTGCCGGCGATACCCTTGTAGTTGGACCGGCGATATTCGAGCCGTCCCTCCAGAGGTCCGGGCAACTGCACCTGGAGGCCGCCGCCGAACCGCAGACCGTCCGTATTGTCATCGAGGTCGGACAGAGATCCGCTCTGCGTGAACGAGCGGGTATCGAGAGAGGTATACCCGATCTTGCCGTAGGCCGCGATGCCCGGCGTTACTGCGAAACCGGCACGCGCACCGATATAGTACTGGCCGCCTGCATCCAGGCCTTCGCGTGCTGCACCGAAGCTGCCGGGAAACTCCGTGGTTCCACCGCTCTTGGACAATTCACCCTCGACACCCACGAACGCGCTGCCGAGCGACAGATCGTAACCGGCGGTAATGCCGTAAACTGCGGAATCCGCGTCGGCGGAAACGCTGCCATCGTCCGACTCCACATCCAGCCCTTCATAACCGGCGAGAGCGCCGACGTAAAAGCCGCCCGGTGCAACATTCTGGCCCTGCGCCATCGCCGGAGTGGCGACCATACCGGTTGCAATTACGAGCCCTGCGATTGTCTTTTTCATCACTATTCCTTTCGCGTGCGGTTTTCTGCACGGCGGGCCCCTGCCCACCCCCCGCTTGCGCATGGATGAACCGGCGGATGATGCGAGGTGCCCGGACGACGGATGACGGCATTGATCGACCAATGCCCATGCATGATCCACGGAACGCGTTGCCGCTTTCGGCGCTTTGAATGGAGCAGAGCAAGGAAATTCCAATGGCAGATAAATCGATCTTCATCCTCGGCGCTTCACGCGGCATCGGACTGGGACTGGTAAAGACATTCCTCGACCGAGGCTGGGACGTGGTTGCAAGCGAACGATCCGAGAGCGCCGATCTCCACGCACTGGAATGCGATGCACTACGCATTGTGACTGCCGACGTGACCGAGCCTGACAGTTATGTCGATCTCGGCTTCGAAGATGGTCAGCTCGATGCCCTGATCATCAATGCCGGAATTACCGGAGCGAGCCATCAGGATGCATCGAAGGCGACCGCTGATGAAGTGTCGCACGTGATGATGACCAATGCCTTTGGCCCGGCGCGCGCGGCGAAATCTCTGCTGCCTGCCATAAAGGATGGCGGCACGCTGGGCGTGATGTCCTCGTTGATGGGATCGATCAGCGACAGTTCGGGAGGCTATGAACTCTATCGCACCAGCAAGACGGCCCTGAACATGCTCGCCAAAGGCATTTCAGAACAAGATGCCAGCCCACGCGAAATCGAGGTTCTGGCGCTTCATCCAGGCTGGGTGCAGACCGACATGGGTGGGTCGAACGCCGCGCTGACCATCGAAGAAAGCGTGAACGGCCTTGCAGACGTTATCGAAAAATCCGGCGAGGGCGGGTTCAGGTTCGTCGATTACAGTGGGAAGGAGCTGGCGTTCTAGCCGAGGCACTCCCGCAAGGTTGTAATTAGAGCGGTCGCATCCTCGATCGTGTTGTACACGTGCGGCGTAACGCGGAGTGAGGATCCGCGTAGCGATACATGCACTTGGGCAGCGGCCAGCCTGTCGGTAAGCCCGTCCGGCACTTTGTCCGGGAATTCCAGCGCAAGGAAATGGGGGGCGCGAATACCGATGGGCGCAGCAGAGAGGCCGAGTTCGCCTGCAGCGCCAGCAATCGATTGCGTCGCCGCGCCTAGTGTTTCGGCGATCCTTGCGACACCGAATTCGAGCAGGAAATCGAGTGCGGCGCTTGCCCCCATGAGCAGGGGCGGGTTCGATTTTTCGCCAACGTCAAAACGCCGCGCGCCAGGCTGGAAATCATCACGGTAATCAACCAGCCTAGAGAAATCTTCCGATCCTGCGCGATTGATCCAATTATGTTCGATCGGATTTCCGCCATGATGTTTGGGCGCCACATACATCATGCCGATACCGTAAGGCCCCATGAGCCATTTGTAGCAGGCAGCGACGGCGAAGTCCGGCTGCACTGCGGCAAAATCTATCGGCATGGCGCCCAGCGACTGGGTCAGGTCCAGCACCAGAGCCGCGCCCATCTCGCGACACTTGGCGCCAACTGCGACCAGATCGACCACGCGGCCATCGGCCCAGTGGTTGTTCGGCAAGGCTACGATGGCGGTATCGGGGCCGATCGCGTCCATCACGGCTTCGGTCCAGCAGTCCTTCCGGGGTCTCCGAACCGCCACAATTTCCCCGCCGCGTTCCTGTGCCAGTTCGCGCCAGCCATAGACATTGGACGGGAACTGGTCGGCCAGAGTCACGATCTTCTGCCCGCGAGCCACGGGTAGATTCCTGGCCGCAACTGCAAGCGCGTAGCTGACGGACGGGACGATCGCGATACTGTCCGCCTCCACTCCGGCAAGCCGGGCCGCGCGACTGCGAAAATCTTCTGCCACCGAGAAGAAATCGGCCGGACGGAAATTCCACGGCTGTTCCTTCAACCGCGAACCTTGGACCATCGCATCGCTGACGCTGCGCGATAACGGCGCCATGTAGGCACAGTTCAAATAGTGCACGCCTTCGGGGATGGCGAACCGGTCGCGCTGCGATGCGATCATACGATCAGCCCAGCACTCCCGCGCTGGCAAGCACTGCCAGCGTCAGCACGTCGGGGGCGATAGCTGTCATCGGTGCGATCTGAACCGGCTTCTCCATACCGATCATCATCGGGCCGACGGTCGTTTCTCCGCCCAGTTCACGAAGCAGCTTGGCGGAGAGGTTGGCCGATTGGAGGCCCGGCATGATCAGTACATTGGCAGGCCCCGACAGGCGACTGAACGGATAGAGCGACATGACCTTCGGGTTGAGAGCGGCATCCGGCGCCATTTCACCTTCATATTCGAACGCGACCGACTCGTCCGCGTCGAGCAGGGCAACGGCTTCGCGGATATTGTTGAGCCACTGCCCCGAGGGATTGCCGAAAGTCGAATACGACATGAACGCAACCCGCGGTTCATGGCCCATACGTCGCGCCACGGCTGCCGTTTCACGGGCGATGTGCGCAAGTTGTTCGGCGGTCGGACGTTCATTTATTGTCGTGTCGGCAAGGAAGGTGGTGTGGTTCTTGCCGATCATCATGTGGATGCCGAACGGCACCGCGCCAGGCTTTTCATCCAGCACCCGGCCGATTTCACGCGCGGTCTGGCTGAAGGTACGCGTCAGGCCGGTGATCATCGCATCGCCATGTCCCAATGCCACCAGCAATGCGGCGAAGACGTTACGCTCTTGATTGACCATGCGCGCCACGTCGCGCTCGGTGTAGCCACGCCGCTGCAACCGCTTGTAGAGATATTCGACCATGCCCGGTACCTTGTCCGACACGGCGGAATTCTCGATGACCCAGTCGTCCGGGTCGTCGACGGCCAGTTCGACCAGCTTTTCGCGCACCTTCTCGGTCCGACCGACCAGAATCGGTTCACCATATCCGAATTCGCGGTACTGGATGGCGGCGCGCAGCGCGACATCCTCTTCCGCTTCGGCAAAAACCATCCGCTTCGGGTTGGCCTTGGCTTGCTCGTAAATATTGGTGAGTGCGGCAGTAGTCGGGTTCAAGCGTACCTTGAGCGCAAAGCGATAAGCGTCGAAGTCCTCGATCGGGGCCTGCGCAACACCGCTCTCCATCGCGGCCTTGGCAACCGCGCTGGATACGACTTCCATCAACCGCGGGTCGAACGGCGCCGGGATGATATATTCCTCACCGAACTGGTGACTGACGCCATATGCCGCGGCGACCTCGTCCGGAACGCGCTCACGCGCAAGTTCGGCGATGGCACGGGCCGCAGCGATCTTCATCTCTTCGTTGATCGCCGTGGCCTGAACATCCAGCGCACCGCGGAAAATGAAGGGGAAGCCAAGCACATTGTTGACCTGATTGGGGTAGTCGCTGCGCCCGGTGGCGATGATCGCATCAGGGCGCACGGCCTTGGCATCTTCCGGCATGATTTCCGGGATGGGATTGGCCATCGCGAAGATGATCGGCCTGTCGGCCATTTTCTCCACCCATTCCGGCTTCAGCGCCCCTGCACCGGACAGGCCAAGGAAGATGTCCGCACCTTCCAGCGCTTCTTCGAGATTGGTTGCCGATGTCTCCACCGCATGGGCGCTCTTCCACTGGTCGACATTGTCACGTCCCGGAGTGATCGGCCCGGCACGATCACAGACGATGACGTTTTCATGCCGGACCCCCATGGCCTTGATCAAAGCGGTACAGGCGAGCGCGCTGGCCCCTGCCCCGTTGACGACCATCTTGCAGTCTTTCATTTCCCGCCCGGTCAGGTGGCAGGCGTTGATCAGGCCCGCGGCAGCGATGATCGCGGTGCCGTGCTGGTCGTCATGCATGACAGGGATATTCATGCGTTCGCGCAACGCCTGCTCGATAATAAAGCATTCGGGCGCGGCGATGTCTTCGAGATTGATGCCGCCGAAGGTCGGTTCCATCAGGGCGACCGCCTCGATAAACTTGTCGGGATCTTCGGTATCGAGTTCGATGTCGATCGAATCCACGTCGGCAAAGCGTTTGAACAGCACCGCCTTGCCTTCCATCACCGGCTTCGAGGCCAACGCACCGAGATTGCCGAGGCCCAGGATCGCCGTGCCGTTCGAAATAACGGCAACAAGGTTCGAACGGGCCGTATAGCGAGCCGCATCCTTGGGATTGGCCGCAATCGCTTCCACCGGAGCCGCCACACCGGGCGAATAAGCGAGGCTGAGATCACGCTGGCTTGCCATGGGCTTGCTGGCGACGATCTCGATCTTACCCGGACGAATTGTCTCGTGGTAGAACAGAGCTTCGCGTGTGGTGAATGCGGATTTTTCGTCGGCCATCGGCGTTCCCTTGTCTTGCGCGGTGCTGCCCCTAACCGCTTGCGCCAAGAAGTCATAGGGGAAAGGCCGCATCGCCGACTCCCGAATCACGGCCACCCTCGCTAGGCCCGCCGCATGGCCGACACGCCCACCCCGATGATGCAGCAATACCTGGCCCTCAAGCAGGAAGCCGGAGACGCGCTCCTGTTCTACCGGATGGGCGATTTCTTCGAACTCTTCTTCGACGATGCACGAGTGGCATCGAGAGTGCTGGACATCGCATTGACCACGCGCGGCGAACACGGCGGCCAGCCGGTTCCGATGTGCGGCGTTCCGGTCCATTCCGCGGAAGGTTATCTTGCCCGGCTGATCAAGGGCGGCTGCCGTGTCGCCATTGCCGAGCAGACGGAGACGCCCGACGAAGCGAGGGAACGGGCGAAGCGCGAAGGATCGCCCGTATCGAAGGCGCTGGTCGCGCGCGATATCGTGCGTTTGGTAACCGCCGGTACATTGACCGAAGAAGCGCTGCTGGAACCGCGACGCGCCAATCTGCTGGTGGCGATCGCTCCGGTTCGTGATGGGGTAGGTCTGGCCTCCTGCGACATCTCTACCGGGCGGATGGAGTTGGAGGAATGTACGGCAGACGCGCTCGACGCGGCGCTGGCGCGGCTCGGCGCCAGCGAGGTCGTGGCTCCCGACGATTGGGACGAGGCATTCCCGGACATCATCGCCCGCCCCCGCGCGGACTTTCGCAGCGAAGCGGGTGAAGCCCGGCTCAAGGACATTCACAGTATCGCCACGCTCGATGGACTGGGCAGTTTTACCCGACCGATGCTGGCAGCAGCAGCGGGGCTCATTGCCTATCTCGATCATGCCGGGCGCGGGACGCTGCCGTTCCTGCTTCCACCAGTCGCGCGGGGGAGCGGTGCGCATCTGGCCATGGATGCCGCAACCCGCATGAGTCTCGAAATTCTGGAGGCGCAGGGCGGAGGTCGTGTCGGCAGCCTGATCGCCTGCGTCGATCGCTGTGCGACCGGGGCTGGAGCCCGGCAGATGGCGGAGGATCTTTCGGCGCCGCTGGCTGACCGCAACGCGATTGAACAGCGGCTGGCCGGTGTCCATTATTTTCACGCAGATCCCCTGCTGCGCGCCGACCTTCGCGCCATATTGCGGCAGGCGCCCGATATCGGTCGCGCACTCGGGCGGCTCGTCGCCGGGCGCGGCAGTCCGCGCGATCTTGGGCAGATCCGCGACGGACTTTCCGAAGCACGGCGCATAAGAGACATTCTGGAATCCGGCATCGACCTGCCGCCCCTGCTCGGCCAGATGATCCACGCACTGGGCGGCCACGCTGCTTTGGTCGATCACTTGGCGCGGGCGCTGGTGCCCTCGCCTCCGACGGAACGCGGCCAGGGCGGCTTCATCGCCAGCGGCTACGACCATTCTCTGGATGCATTGCGCGAAACCAGCGGCAATGCGCGCAAGGCCATCGCCGCTCTCGAAGCGAAATATCGCGAGGAAACGGACACGGCATCGCTCAAGGTCAAGCATAACAAGGTGCTTGGCTATTTCATCGAAGTCCCCGCAAAACACGGTGACAAGCTGATGGCGGCGGAAAGCGGATTTACCCATCGCCAGACCATGGCCGGTGCGGTCCGTTTCAACTCGCTCGGCCTCCACGAAGAAGCGACCCGCATCGCCGAAGCAGGCGCCCATGCGCTCGCGGCAGAAGATGGCCATTTCGAAGAACTGGTCGGCGAAGTGGTCGCCGCTCGCGAAGCTATCGCGGCTACCGCAGCGGCTCTGGCACGCATCGATGTCTGCTCCGCCCTGGCCGAACGCGCGGTCGAAGGCGATTGGGCACGGCCCGAAATGCTTGACGAGCCCTGCCTCGAAATTAACGGCGGACGGCATCCAGTGGTCGAACAGGCGCTGGCCAAGACGGGCGAACGCTTTGTGGCCAACGACTGCACACTGGGTCCGGACGACAGATTGTGGCTGATCGGCGGTCCGAACATGGGCGGTAAATCCACTTTCCTGCGCCAGAATGCGATCATCATGCTGCTGGCGCAGGCGGGTAGTTTCGTGCCAGCGGCATCGGCCCGGATTGGATTGGCCGACAGGCTGTTCAGCCGCGTCGGAGCGAGCGACAATCTTGCGCGGGGCCGGTCTACGTTCATGGTCGAAATGGTGGAAACGGCGGCTATCCTCAGTCAGGCGACGGAGAAGAGCTTCGTCATCCTCGACGAAGTGGGGCGCGGGACCAGCACTTACGACGGGATGGCCCTAGCCTGGGCGGTGGTAGAGGCGGTGCATGCGAACCTGCAGTGCCGCTGCCTGTTTGCGACACATTATCACGAGCTCAGCCGTCTTGCCGATACCTGCGATGCGCTGAGCTTGCATCATGTTCGCGCACGGGAATGGAAGGGCGACCTCGTCCTGCTTCACGAATTGGCCAAGGGGGCAGCCGACCGCAGCTATGGCCTTTCGGTGGCCAAGCTGGCCGGTGTCCCGCCGCCGGTCATCAAGCGCGCAAAGGCCGTGCTCGACAAGCTGGAAAAGGGGCGTGAAAAGACTGGTGGTCTTGTTGCGGGGCTTGGTGAATTACCTCTGTTTGCCGCCAGCGCGCAGGCGGAAGAAAAGGACCGCGACGCGCTGCGCGATGCGCTGCACGCGCTCGATATCGATGCGCTCTCGCCGCGCGACGCGCTGGATAAACTGTACGAGTTGAAAGCGGTAGCCGAGGAAACCAAGGCTTAACGGGTCTGGGCTATGTCGGCCATCATGGCAGGACATGTAATCGCCGGTCAGGGCAAGAAGCTCATCGTTATCGGGCTGTTTCTGGTGCTCGTGCTCATCCTTGTGGGCGGTGAAGACGATCCGGGTGTAATCGGTGGTCTGGCCGACGCAGATAACCCTGTCGTCGCCGCAGACGAACTAGCAGTCGCACAGACCAACAGCCCGCCACCCCCAGCGCGGCGCGAGGATCCGGCTTTGTCATCCTGGTATTCGCAATCGGCCGATAGTGGTGCGGCCGTCCCGCAGCCTTTGGTCCCAACGCCTGTAGACGATAGCCATCTGATCAATGATGCCAAACCCATGGTGTTGGTTGGCCCTCCAACTGCTCCTTCGGGGCCGACAATGAACAGCCCTGACACCGCGGTGATCGAATAGGCACGGAACCGTGCAGACGCCCGCCCATTAATTCCGCATGGCGCAGGACGATCCACCCGAGGACCCCGACAAATCGACTGAGTGGGCAGAATTGCGCACCGACCTTGCCGAAGATCGCAACATCATGGCTATGGAGCGGACGTTTGCAGGATGGATGCGGACCGCCTTCGCAGCAATCGGGATCGGGCTGGGATTCAAGGCCGTGTTCGGCGCCTTCGACCCACCGTGGCTCGCCAAGGCAATAGCGACCGTATTCATTCTGGCGGGAGGCTGGCTCGCTATTACCGCACAAAAGCGCGCCTGCCGTACGCTTGAGCGGCTCGACACGCACAAGTTCGAGGCGATCTCCACCCCGAACTTCCGCGTGCTTGCTTATTCGGTTGCTGCCGGATCCATCTTGCTGACCGCAGGACTATGGATCCTGAATAACGGCACTATAACGGACTAGCTGCCGTCTGAAGGAAGGTCGGGATCGACCTTGGCCGACTTGCCGTATTTATCCTCATTATCATCGTGATTGTCCTCGCCGCGAAAGGCACCCATGTCGATCCGGCCCGAACTTTCCATGTCGCGCATGTGATCGACGGTATCCTGCGTCGAATCGTTCATTAGGCCGCTCTTGTTGTCGCTCTTGCGGCTTTCGGTCGGGGAGCCGGTTTGCCGGGTCGTCTCTCGCGCTTCTTCGGCGACTTCCTGCGCTTGGTTGCGGTGATCGTCCTGCTCGTCGTTATGGGTTTCCGGCGCGAGGCCAGCCTGACGGGCTTCCTGGCTTTCGCCCACAGGCGTATTTGTCTTGGTAGTATCGGTCATGATCGGAAAGTCTCCTTTGTCCGATCAACCGGTGGGCGGGCCCGCAGGTTCCATAAACACAGAATGCGCAGCGCCACTCTGCCCTTCCGGCCTTGACCCTAGCGCGTCGGCACGGGCTCCTCGCCCGAATAATCGTAGAAACCGCGCCCGGTCTTGCGGCCGAGCCACCCGGCTTCGACATATTTCACCAGCAGCGGGGCGGGCCGGTATTTGGCGTCGCGGGTGGTCTTGTAAAGCACCATGATAATGTCGAGGCAGGTATCCAGCCCGACGAAATCGGCCAGCTGCAGCGGCCCCATCGGATGGTTGAGACCCAGGCGACAACCCTTGTCGATATCCTCGATGTCGGCGGTCGACTGGCCGAGCACGAAAATTGCCTCGTTGATCATCGGCAGCAGGATCCGGTTCACGACGAAGCCGGGTTCGTCCTGCGACAGGACTACTTCCTTGCCCAGGCTTTGCGCAAAGGCAGTGGTGCGTTCGGTCGTCGTCTGGTCGGTGGCGAGGCCCGGAATGACCTCGATCAGCTTCATCACCGGAACCGGGTTGAAGAAATGCAGCCCGATGAAACGCGCCGGATCGGGCGCGTAATTGGCCATGCGGGTGATCGGTATCGAACTGGTGTTCGAGGCCATGATCGCGTCGGGCGAAAGGAATTCCCCGGCCTTTTCGAAGATCGCCTGCTTGATCGCCTCCTTTTCGGTCGCCGCCTCGATGATGAGACCGGCATCCTTCATGCGCGAATAATCGGCAATCGGCGTGATGCGTTTCATCGCCGCTTCGGCATCGGCGATTTCGATCTTGCCCTTGCCGACCAGCTTGCCGAACGCCTTGTCGATCCCGGCATGCGCCTTTTCGGCAACGTCGAGGCTGACATCCGCCAGCAGAACATCCATGCCGTGCGCAGCCACGGTCTGCGCGATGCCGGAGCCCATCTGGCCCGCACCGATGATAGCGACCGTCTTGTCCATCGAAACTTCCCTTCGCATGTGCAGCAAAACGCGTGCACTAGCGAAGGGGCGCGGCGCTGGCTAGCGCCGGCTTAGCGGTTGGCGCCGGGAATCCACTTCACGTCGCCGCGCCCGTCGTCGTTTGCTACGCGGGCAAGGACGAAGAGATAGTCCGACAGCCGGTTGATATAGGCCAGCGCCTGCGGATTGGTGGGTACGTGCGACGCCATTGCGGTCATTGCGCGTTCCGCATGGCGAACCGCGCCGCGGGCCACATGCAGGCGTGCGGCAGCCTCGGTCCCGCCCGGAAGCACGAAGCTGGTCAGCGGTTCGAGGCGGGTGTTCGCGGCGTCGATCGCCTGTTCCAACCACACGACCTGCGCCTCCACGACCCGCAGGACCATTTCCGACGGGGAAAAATCGTCTTCGTCTTTAGCCGGCGTGGCGAGATCGGCACCGAGATCGAACAGATCGTTCTGGATCCGGTACAGCGGTTCGGCATACTCACCGTCCGCCAGCACCACGGCTGCCAGTCCCAGCGCGCTGTTGGCTTCGTCCACCGCGCCGATCGCCGCCATGCGTGCATCGTGCTTGGGCAGGCGCGATCCGTCGACGAGACCGGTGGTCCCGTCATCGCCGGTGCGGGTGTAGATCTTGTTGAGCTTGACCACGCTTCTGGGTCAGCTGGCGATCGCTAGGATGACCGCCACGACCACGATCGCCAATGCCTGATACTTGATGCGCGCGAACATCATCTTGTTCTGCAGCAATTGCATTTCGGTAGCATCGGTCTGCTCGCCGCTTTCGAGATCGATCTTCGTGCTTTTCAGAAAAGCCACGACGCCGCGCACAAGGCTTGCGACCACGAGAACCATGAGAATGACGAGCAGAATGGTGAGGAAGGTTGTCATAACTGCCTCTATCTAGGAGTTCGCCAGCGTAATGCCAGCGGGGAATTCGCCGGAACGCAGCGCGTCGGCCAGCGCCTGCCCGTTCTCCCCACTTCTACGCCGGTCCGCCAAGGACGGCGATCCGCGCCGCTTGGCGAGCTTCTGTCCGCTTTCATCGGTCAGCAGACCGTGGTGATACCAAAGGGGCACCGGCAGGCCGAGTAAGTCTTGCAGAAGGCGATGAATATGCGTTGCGTCGAACAGATCCGCACCCCGCGTCACCAGCGTGACTCCGTCAGCCGCATCGTCCAAGGTCGCGGCCAGGTGATAGCTTGCGGGTGAATCTTTTCGCACGATGACGACGTCCCCACCCCCGCGGGGGTCTGCGACCTGCTGCCCGGCCAGCGCATCCTCCCAGAAAAGATGCCCGCTTTCCGCCATCGCCCGGTCGATGTCGAGCCGCAGCGCAGCAGGCTTGCCAAGGTCGACCACGCTGCCCTTGCACGTTCCGGGGTAGATGGCGCCGTGCGATCCCAGACGCGGTTTCAACGCCTCTATGTCGGCGCGCGTGCAGGTGCAGGGATAAAGCAAACCGCGGTCGAGCAGGTTGCGTGCCGCCGCGTCGTATGTCGTCAGCCGGGTCGACTGCGCGGGCACTTCTTCCCATTCCAGTCCCAGCCACTCGAGATCGCGACGAAATTCGTCAGTCAGTTCAGGGCGCGAGCGCGGCCCGTCGATATCTTCGATCCGCAGCAGGAAGCGCCCGCGTTCCTCACGCGCCAGATCATGGGCCACGATAGCCGAGAACGCATGGCCGAGATGGAGCGGCCCGTTAGGGCTGGGGGCAAAGCGAGTGACGGTCATAGTGGCGAAAAAGATGCTCTTTCACTGGGCAAGCTTGTGGATAGCATGTGTGTAACAGGCTTGACGCTTTTCCTTGCAAGTGCATTTTCACTGCTATCGGGGAGGAACGCACTGGTGTTCAAGGCCGAACTGCTGGAACGGGCCGCAAGGTTCCGAAGTACCGCCGAGGATCCGACTCGCAATCTGCAGTCGTGTCCCAGCCTGGTTCTCAATGCCGACTACACGCCGCTGTCTTATTATCCGCTGAGCCTGTGGCCATGGCAGACCGCGATCAAGGCCATCTTTCTCGACCGGGTCGACGTGATCGCCACCTACGAGCGCGAGGTGCACTCCCCCTCCCTCGACATGAAGATCCCGAGCGTGATAGCGCTCAAGCAATATGTTAAGCCGAGCGAGTTTCCCGCCTTCACCCGGTTTAACCTGTTCCTGCGCGACCGGTTCAGCTGCCAGTTCTGCGGCGACATGCACAATCTCACCTTCGATCACGTCGTTCCCCGCCGGTTGGGCGGCAAGACCACGTGGGAAAACATCGCCACCGCCTGCGCGCCCTGCAACATGAAGAAGGGCGGCCGTACGCCCAAGCAGGCCGGCATGCAGCTCTACAGCCAGCCGATCCGGCCGACCCACTGGCAGTTGCAGCAGCACGGCAAGATGTTTCCGCCCAACTACCTCCACGAAACTTGGCGCGATTGGCTCTACTGGGACATCGAACTAGAGGCTTGATCCATTCAGCTTTGCAAGCGCGAAGCGCGAGACATGGACCGCGTGTTACACTGTCCAAGCGATAAAAAGCAGAAAGGCAGTAAGCCCTATCTTTAGCCAGTAGTGAAAAGGGCAAGGTGTAACGCATCGTTTGCCAATGCATCAATATCACGGTGTAGGACAGAGCATGAGGTAACCGTTCTAAAGAACTGCGTACCATCCTATCTGGACCGTCATTGTCCTGTTACTCATCGAACCGCGGCAAGGTGAGGCCTATGACCATATTGATCTGGATAATTCCCGCAGCAATTATCGTCTTCTTACTGGCATTGATTTTCCGGCGCTTGATGCTGAGCTTTCTTCGCATTCCTCATGGAATGGTGCTGGTCTTGGCGGTTGTGGGCGCGACGGCGATCGCCATGGCGATAAACGCGTCGCTGTTGCCATCCGAGCTAGCGTCCAAGATCGGCGCGGCGGTCCTGATTGCCGGCTTGATGGTAGGCTCTGTTCTCACCGCGCAGGAGTTTCGGAGTCCAAAGAAGGATTGATCCGACCCACGTGCTCTACAAGAAACACGGCTGTTAGAGGTATGGGTAAACGGCCAGGAGCAACGCGAGAAATTGGGCCTCACGGGGTCACAAGGCCGTAAATCAGGTAACCGCCGCCCGTTCCTGAAATTCGCCGCGCTGCCATTCGCCGGTTTCCAGCACCTCGGCCAGATGCCGCGCGGCTTCGGCCATGTCCTCGAACCGCAGATAGGCGGGCGCAAAGCCGAAGCGCAGGATATCGGGGTCGCGGAAGTCGCCGATGACACCTCGGGCGATCAGCGCCTGGCAGATGGCGTAGGCGTCCTGATGGCGGAAGGACAGCTGGCTTCCGCGCCGCGCCGGATCGGTCGGACTGACGAGATCGATCGCCACGCCCCTTTCGGACAGGCACTGGCGGAAGAACTCGGACAGCGCCTGCGACTTGGCATAGAGGCGATCGATGCCGATTTCGGCGATGAGATCGACGCCCACCTCCAGCGCGGCAAGCCCGAGGATCGGCGGCGTGCCGCACAGCAGTTTCTCGACGCCGGGCGCTGCCTCGTAATCGTCGCTGAAGGCGAAGGGCGCGGCGTGCCCCATCCAGCCGGTCAGGGGCTGACGTGCCGCTTCCAGGTGCTTTTCCGCCACGAAAGCGTAAGCCGGGGCGCCCGGGCCGCCGTTGAAGTATTTGTAGCCGCAACCGACCGCGAAATCCGCCGCGCACCCGTCGAGATCGACCGGCAGCGCGCCGCCCGAATGCGACAGGTCCCACAGCACCAGCGCGCCGGCATCATGCGCCGCGCGGGTCAGTTCGGCCATGTCGAACGTCTCGCCCGTCTTGTAATGCGTATGGGTGAGCATCAGCAGGGCAACGCTGTCGTCCAGCGCCTCGATCAGCCGGCCGCGCTCTGCCAGACGGCGCTCGGCCAGACCCTGCCGTTCCAGCCCGTCGATCATGTAGAGATCGGTGGGGAAATTGCCGGGTTCGCTCAGCACCACCTTGCGCCCGGGCTGCATGGCCAGCGCGGCGGAGATCAGCTTGAACAGGTTCACGCTGGTGGAATCGCAGGCGATCACCTCGTGCGGACGGGCGCCGATCAGCGGCGCGATCTTCGCCCCCAAACGCGCCGGCAGATCGATCCAGCCGGCGGTGTTCCAGCTGCGGATGAGATCGCGGCCCCATTCTTCGCGCACGACCCCTTCCAGCCGTGCGGGCGTCGCTTTCGGCAGGCAGCCGAGCGAATTGCCGTCGAGATAGATGACGCCATCCGGCAGCATGAACCGGTCGCGAAATCCGCGCAGCGGATCGCCGGCGTCGAGGAAGCGGGCGCGTTCCAGCATCATGCCAGTTCCCTCAGGATCGCGCGGCACAGGCCTGCATCGCCGCCGCCAACCTTGAGCGGCAGGGCGACAAGTTCGTAGCGCCCCTCGTCCACGTCATCGAGCACCAGCCCTTCGAGAATGCGCATGTCGTGTTTCAGCACTGCGTGATGCGCGTCCATCGTCTTGCTCTCCTGCGGATCGACGCTGGGTGCATCGGTGCCGATCAGCTTGACCCCCTGCAGCGCCAGCCAATCGATTGTCTCGGCTGCGATCGGCAGCCAGTCGCTGCGCCATTCGTCGTGCGGGAAACTGTCCCAGGTGCGGAACAGGACGCGGTCGGCGCTGTCGATATGCGGCAGGTCGGCAATGTCGATCGCGCCGTTCACGCCGCGCGCGTCCAGCACCAGGCAGGTGCCGATATAGGGGTCGATTTCCATGCTGGCGGCATCCAGCGCGCCTTGCGCGTAATGCAGCGGTGCATCGGCATGGGTGCCCGAATGCGTGCTCATCGTCATCCGGCCGACATTGACGGGCGAGCCTTCGTCCATCCGCCATGTCCGCTCGAACCCGAACCTTGTATCGCCCGGCCAGACGGGCAGGTCCGGGCGCAGGGTCTGCGAGATGTCCCAGATCCGGCGGGTGCTTTTCCAGCTGCTCATATCGCGGTCCGCACGCTCAGGAGTTCGGGGAAGAAAGCCGCTTTCAACACGTTGGCGAGATAGGGCACGCCGGGCGTTCCGCCGGTGCCCTTCTTGAAGCCGATGATCCGTTCGACCGTCTTGAGATGGCCGAAGCGCCAGCGCTGGAAATGATATTCCAGATCGACCAGCTTTTCGGCGAGTTCGTAGAGGTCCCAATATTCCTTCGGGTCGCGGTAGATCTGCGCCCAGGCGGCCTCGACCGCGGGCGAATGTTCCCACGGGCTGCCGTGATCGCGCGCGAGGATTTCGTCGGGAATGTCGAACCCGCGCCGCGCCAGCAGCGCGATGACTTCGGCGTAGATCGACTTGCGGTCGAGTTCCTCGCGCAGTTCGCGCGCCACCTCGGGCGTCGCCTCGTGCATGGTGACCATGTCGGGATTGCGCCCGCCGAGCAGGAATTCCATCATCCGGTACTGCGCGCTCTGGAAGCCGCTCGACCCGCCAAGATGCGGGCGGATGGTGGAATAATCGTGCGGGGTCATGGTGCTGAGCACGTCCCAGCTCTGGATCAGCTGCCCCTGGGCGCGCGCCACCCGGGCGAGCATCTTGAACGACGGGCGCAGCCGGTCTTCCTGGATGCACATCCGCGCTTCGAACAGTTCGTGCAGGCACAGCTTGAGCCACAGCTCGCTCGCCTGGTGGACGATGATGAACAGCATCTCGTCATGCGCATCGGACGCAGGGTGCTGCGCCGACAGGATGCGGTCGAGATCGAGATAGCCGGAATAGGTGACGTCGGATGCCATGCGCGCAGCCCTAGCGCGCAATCGCCGCCAGCGAAACTACTGGTCGATCACCATGGTGTGCGGGTGATGCTTGTCGAGATGCTTGCGCACGATGCGCAGGTTCTTCGTGTTCGATCGATAGACCACGTCGAAGGCATCGCCGACGAGCGGAACCGCACCGATAGCGCCGTCGATCGCTATGTTGCCGGCCATGCGCCACAGTTTCCATTTCGGCAGACCGAGGTTCTTGGCTTCCCACACGATATAGGCGCCCATGGCAGCCGCCACAAGATCGCCAATGATCGGCACGAGACCGATGATCGCATCGAGCCCGATGGGAAACTTCGTCCCGGGAATGACCAGGCTGCGTTCGAGGAGATGCTCCATCGCCTCGATCCGTTTGCGGATCGACACGGGGTCGCTGCCGATCGGCAATTCAAACCCCATGGGGCGCGGCGGATCCTGATTGTCCATCAAACCCTAGATGGGAGCGCGGGACAGCGGGAACAAGGGATGCACGTTCCACGGGTTCTCGCTGAACCCCTCCAACCCGGCGCGAACCATCGACCAGCGGATCGGCGCGCCAATCGGAATGTAAAGATTCGCCGCGAGAAGCGTATTTTCCGCCTCCAGCAGATAGGATGCTTCTTCCGCAGGATCGCGCGCATCGAGCGCGAGAGACACGAGATAATCCGCGTCTTCGCTACATTGCGTTTTGTCGATCGTGCAGTTGAACTGGTTGAGGAACCAGCGCGGAGAGGGATAGCGCGCCACCCGGTCGCGCAATGCGAGATCGGCCTTGCCCACGGTCTCGCTGCGCGTGGTTGACACGCCGATAGCGGCGAAATCCTCTGCCAGACCATCGAACAGGAGGTCCGAGCCGGGCCCCGGTGGCAGATAGATGCGCACTCTCGGTTCCTGCCCGCTGGCAGCTCGCCATTGAGCCACCCGCTGACGGGCTTCGCTCCGGCGTTCTTCGATCGACTGGATGACCCAGCGTTCCACCGGCAGGCCGCCCGAACTGGACAGTTCGACCGGAACGATCCGGGTTGAAGGGAACCAGCCGCCGATATTGAACGGCTGCATCAGTCCCTGCCGGTCCAGCGCCATCGCAAGCGCTTCGCGGTTGGCCGTGACACCGAGGAAACCGGCGGGCTTCAGAACATCGAGACCGAACAGGCCGATTGCCGCGTCGAGACGCACATTGCCGCGCGACAGCGGCCCCGTGCTGGCCAGCGGGAGATTAGCCAGCCGCCCACCGAGCACGGCATCGAAATCGCCCTGAGAGAATCCTTCGGTCGCCTGCTCGGCATTGACTGCACGAATGCGCACTTCGCCCACCGTATCTTCCCATCCCGGCTGTTCAGGCAAGCCGCGCAACTGCGGCGGCAGCGGTGCCAGCATCACTCCATCATCACCCACGCCGCGCGCCATCAGGGCGGCGCTCTGATCGCCGATGTCGATCCCAAGTTCAGGCTGAGCCAGCAGGCGCAGAAAGTCGGGCATCGGGCTGGTTAGGCGGATTTCGACGACCCGCCCGGTCATGGCGCGAATATCCCGCACCTTCGCCAGATCGAGGCCAAGGGATGTGCCGCGCAATTGGCGCAACCGTTGCTGGAGCGCATTGCGCACTGCCTGCGCGGTCAGCGGTGTCCCATCGCGCAGGTCGAATTCGTTGATCCGGAAAATATAGCTGGCACCGTCATCGGTAACGATCCAGCGCTCGGCCACGCCGGGAACCACCTCGCCGCGCGGATCGATCCGGACCAGGCCCATCGAAATCGCGGCACGAACGTGTTGTCCGGCAGGGTCGAGCCTGACCCCGTCGGCATCCAGTTCGCCAGGGTCTGCAATAAAGGCGACTTCGACCACGCCATCGTCAGTTGCCGAGCCACACGCAGCCAACAGGACGAAGAAAAAAGCGAGAAAGGAAAGACGCATGGCTGACGGTTAGCAGCGCATGTGCGTGGCGTCAGCAAGCCATTTGTCAGATACTTCGAACCGGGTGGTCGCTGCTGTAAAGAGGAGCCGAAGTCACCGAGCGGGCATAGCGCCGGGGGGCCGCGTCTGCGGCGGCCGGTCCGCGAACTTCCTTCGGATCGATTGTGCAGTCGAAAGCGATCCCTATCCGCGCGCCCTGCACCCAGGCAACGCTGCCCTTCACGCTACCCACCGCGCGTAGCTCCACTGAAACGCGATCGCCGCGGGACATCTCCAGCCCGCCTGCATCCGCCATCATCCCGCCAGCGGAAAGGTTGCGCACCTTCACCCGCACGGCGTCCGGCTGGCCGTCCAGCGTAAGTTCCGCAAATAGAAACAGGCTGTCGCGCGCAACATCGCGTGTATCGAGCGAGGACATGGCGTGCTTCGTACCCTTTGTGTTCGTCTTCGCGAGAGCGGACAGAAACCGGTCCGCCAGGCGAATGACGCTAAGGCCCAGACGTTAAGAATTTGGAAAGCGGGCGGTCAGTCGTCGCGCGAAATCTTCTCTTTTCGCTCGTGCGCTTCCTGCGCTTCCACTGTCATTGTGGCGACCGGGCGGGCGATGAGGCGTTTTAGCCCGATCGGGTCCCCGGAAACTTCGCACCAGCCATATTCCCCCTGATCGATACGGCGCAGAGCGGCGTCGATCTTGGAGATCAGTTTACGCTGGCGATCGCGCGTGCGCAGTTCGATTCCCCAATCGGTTTCGGACGACGCGCGGTCGTTGAGATCGGGTTCGCGCATGGGCCCGTCCTGAAGAGACTGAAGCGTCTGGCCGGCAGCGTCGTGGATCGATTTCTTCCAGTCGAGCAGAAGCATGCGGAAGTATTCCTGCTGCCGCTCGTTCATATATTCTTCGCTGTCGTCGGGGACGTAATCAGCACCGACCGCAGCGCGTGCTCTGGCCAGTTTCTCATTGTCGCTTGCCATAGAGGCCATTGAGGACCCTCTCATCCTGCAAATTCGATCGTGCCGGTCACCACCGTCCCGCGGACCCGAATTTTTTCCGGCACCCCGATGACCCGATGGGCGCGCCTATAGGCAAGCCTCCCGAGGCGCACAAGCAGCAATCCGACGAGCCGTTGATTTGCCCGCCATGGTCCCGGAAGGCGCTGAAATCGTTTGGTCGGCGATAAATCGCGCTACGCGTTAACCCTTTCTTGACCATAATCTTGGCATTCCCGACTCGTCCGGCAGGGGGTGCCGGTCCTTTATGGGGGAATGACCATGCAACTTTCAGGTATCGAAGGTGGCTACGGCAAGATCATCCAGACCGAGCAGGCCGATGCACTCATCGCTTCCTGCCTTGGCAGGTACGAAAAGGGCAACCTCGACGCGCTATACGACCTGGGCGTAGCTTTTTCGACCGGCAGCCATGGAACGGTCTGCGACATGATCGAAGCGCATAAATGGTTCAATATCGCTGCCTCGAAGGGGCATGAAGAAGCCAGCTGGTGTCGGGCAGATGTGGCAGACGAAATGACTGCGCGGGAAATCGCCGAAGCGCAGCGGCGGGCCCGTGAGTGGCTGGCCGAAGGGCAACGCCACGCCGCCTGACAATCACGCCTGCCTGAAGGGCGTCCGCGTAGCCAGGTAGTTCCGATCTGCCGCGACGCCGGCGCGCTCGCGTTCGAGGAAATCCTCGATAGCCTCGCGAAATCCGGGATCGGCGATCCAGTGTGCGGAGACGGTTTCAACCGGTTCATATCCGCGGGCCAGCTTGTGCCCGCCCTGCGCACCGGCTTCGACCCGAGACAAGCCGAGCTCGATCGCCGCATCAATCGCCTGATAGTAACAAAGCTCGAAATGCAGGAAGCGAATGTCGCGCGTGCAGCCCCAATAACGGCCGTAGAGCGCGTCCCCGCCGATGAAATTCAATGCGCCCGCGACAGGCTCTTCATCCTGAAATGCCAGGACTAAGACTATCTTTTCGCCCATTCGCTGGCCAAACAGGTCGAACGCATCGCGCGTGAGATAGGGCGTTCCCCATTTGCGTGCGCCGGTATCTTGATAGAATTGCCAGATAGCGTCCCAGTGTTCGGATCGGATATCGTCGCCGTTTAGCCGACGGATTTCGACTTCTGCCTGCGCCGCAGCGCGTTCCTTGCGTAAATCCTTGCGTTTGCGCGAGGCAAGGGTTTCGAGAAACTCGTCGAAACTGGCAAATCCGTGATTGTGCCAATGGAACTGGATATCGGCCCGCAGCATCCATCCCGCAGCTTCGAACAAGGGCTGCTGCGCAGGTTCGATGAAAGTCGCATGCGCGCCGGAAAAACGGTTCTGGAGGCATAACTGCTCGGCAGCCGCCAGCAGTGGAGGCGCAAAGGCATCGTCCGACAGCAACAGCCGCGGACCGGTTGCAGGAGTGAACGGCGCTGCGATCTGAAGCTTCGGGTAGTAATTGCCGCCAGCGCGCTCGTACGCATCGGCCCAGTTATGGTCGAAAACATATTCGCCCTGGCTATGGCCCTTGAGATAGGCAGGCATGGCCGCGAGCAGCGGGCCGTCATCTTCGCTGATCACGAGCGGCGCGGGCTGCCAGCCGGTCCCCGCTCCGACACTTCCCGAATCTTCGAGCGCGGTCAGGAATTCGTAGGATACGAAGGGGTTGTCCGTTCCCGCCAGCGCATTCCACTGGTCACGATCGAAGGCGCCGACCGACCCGCCGACCCGTGCGGCGAGGCCGCCATCGCTCATGGTACACCGGGCCCTTCGGCGATTGGAGCATCGGCGTGTATCTGCGCGCGTGCCAGCAGTTCCGCAGAGTCCACCGTCCAGGTGAGAATAGGCATTCCGGCTTTGCGAAGGCCGCAAGTCATCGGATTTGGCAGGGCCATGACGTGATAAGCGACGAAATCGGGCCTCGCGAGCCACAGTGCGAAATGGCGCTGCCAGGCCTTTTGGGTCATCCCTTTCTCATCCTCTCTGATGACAAGGCCGTGTAAGGTTTGCGGCGAATTCCTGCGAAACCACCGCGAAACCCGCGGATCGAAGCTCATCACCGCATGAGCGCCGCGATAGTTCTTCAGCGCATCGCGAACGGCAATGCAGCTCTCTTCGACATCGTAGCGGCGCCGCGACTTGATTTCGATCAGGAGCGGAACCTTGCCGTCCACCAGGCCGAGAAGGTCGGCCAGCTGCGCCAGCTTGTGTTCGCTGTCGAGAAAGGCGATCTGCGCCAGCTCGTCCGCCGAATAGGAAGCCGTTGGCCCGGTTACCCCGGTCAGCCTGTCCAGTTCCCAGTCGTGTACCAGCATGGCGGCATTGTCGCGGCTGCGCTGGATATCGCATTCGATACCCATGCCGCGCTCTACCGCGCCTGCGTATGCAGCGAGCGAGTTTTCCGGAACCCCATTCCCATGCAATCCGCGATGGGCATAGGTCCACTCGCTCAGCCAGCCGACCCGCCCGGGGGCGGGTGGCGGGGCGAAGAAGCGATCAAGCCTTGAGAGCAACGATCGCATCGACCTCGACCGCTGCATCCAGCGGCAGGACAGGAACGCCGACCGCGCTGCGGGCATGCTTGCCAGCATCGCCAAAGACTTCGGCCATCAGGTCGCTGCAACCGTTCACCACCTTTGGCTGGTCCGAGAAGGATGGCACACTGGCGACGAAACCGCCAAGCTTGACCACGCGTTCGACGCGTTCGAGCAGACCTGCCGCCTTGAGCTGGGCAAGAATCATCATACCGCAGGCTCGTGCCGCTTCCTGCCCCTTCTCGAGGCTGACACCGTCGCCGAGCTTGCCGGTTACGAGATTGCCGTCGACGAAGGGAAGCTGCCCCGACACATACGCAGTATTCCCGCTGACGACGAGCGGCTGATAACTGGCCACGGGCGCCGCCGCCTCGGGCAGTTCTATGCCGAGTTCGGCGAGTTTTGCTTCGATCGTCATGCATTTTCCCTTTCGATTTCGTTCATCAGCCACGGTAGCGCGTCATCCCAGCTGTCGATCCGCGCATCGGCATGACCGGAGGTATGCGCGCAGTCGATATGGGGGGCCAGCAGCGGCTCGCCGCACAGATGCAGCGTGGCGATGGGTGTGCCCGACGCGGCCAGAGTTTCGCGGGCGGAGCGATGATGTTGCGCCAGATCGTCGATGAAGATCGCCTTCGACGGCTGATATTCCTTCAGGATCGCTTCCAACGCCGGGCCCTTGGGTCCCTGATTGGTGAACACGCGGGCGTCGAGGCCATGTCCGAGCAATTGCTCGGTGCGCATAGCCTGACGCTTGTCCACGAGATTGGTAAGGATCACCACATCGGCGTGATCGCGCAAAGACGCGATCCCCTCGAGAGCACCGGGGATGGGCGTCTGGCGGTGCATTTCGGTATCGAAAAAACCACCCAGCTTCTTCCAGATTTCTTCCGGGGCGAGGATCTCGCCACTGTCCTGCCAGCGCAGGGCTTGGGAAAAATCATTCCCTTCCATGCGGAATTCGACGCCCTGCGTTTCGGCCAGCCAGTCGCGGAAGGGCGAGACCATGTAGAGCAGGACTTCATCGCAATCGGAGATGATGAGCGGACGATTCATGCAGACAACTTTCCAGCAGCCGCCACGAGCGCTTCGGGCGTGGTGTTGAGCGCATCGGCGGCGAGGACGAGATCGGGTTCGTGATTGGCGAGGAATTCGAGCACTGCTGCCTGAACGCCGCGATCGCCCAGCCCGTTCCGCAACCGATCCGGCGTAAGCCCGGTCAGCGACAGCAGCCGTTCGGCGCGCCGGTCATCTGCCAGCGCCCAGCCGAGCGCTTCGAGCGCGAGCACTTCGGGGGCCCGTTCCTCGCCTTTACCTGTCGATCCGTCGCGAATAATTGTCAGCGCTCCCGCTTTTGCATAAGGCCCTCGCGCATTCGCGAAGGAGCCGCCAAGTGGCAAAGAGAATCCTCGTTGTCGAGGACAACGATCTCAATCGTAAGCTGTTCTGTGACGTGCTGAAGGCAAACGGATACGAAGTCGTGCCCGTGGCCGACGGACAGAACGTGCTGGGCACGGCCAAGCGCTTCCAGCCGCATCTCGTGATCATGGACATCCAGTTACCCAATGTCAGCGGCATCGACCTGATCGCCGAACTCAAGGGGGAAGGAGACCTGGCGAAGGTGCCGGTGCTGGCCGTTACCGCCTATGCCGGCAAGGGCGACGAAGAACGGATTCGCGATGCCGGCGCGGCCGATTATCTCGCCAAACCGGTGTCGATCGGCCCCTTCATGGCCGCGGTACGCGCCCTGCTTCCCGAATAGCTGCGCTTGACAAGCGGCCCAACAAACCGCTTTGCCGGGCGTTTGACACAGGCCCGCATCATGCGAGCCACACCACGATACAGGACTGGACCCCGAAATGGACCGTAGCGACGTCGACACCAAGATCCGCGAACTGGCCGAGCCCTTCAACAAGAAGGGTGTGACGATCACCGAAGACACCACCTTCGCCAACGACCTCGAATTCGATAGCCTTACGGTCATGGACTTCGTCGCCGAGATCGAAGACGAATTCGACATCATCATTTCGATGAACCAGCAGGCCGAAATCGAGAATTACGGTCAGTTGGTCGATGCCGTCACCAAGCTGCAGGCCGACTGATGAGCGAAGGCATCATCCAGTCGGACCAGCCGCAGGACATCGAAGGAGAGGGCAAGGACCTGTTCTCCAAATTCGATGACATCATTGCCCTGCGCGAAGGATTGCTGTCGAGCGGCCAGGAAGATCCGTTCAACCTGGTGATGGAGAAGGTCCTGTCGCCGACCCGTGCGATCTGCAACGGGCGCGACACGATCCTGCTCGGCACCTACAATTACATGGGCATGACCTTCGATCCCGACGTGGTCGAGGCAGGCCGGCAGGCATTGTCCGATTTCGGAGCGGGGACCACCGGTAGCCGCGTGCTGAACGGCACATATCAGGGCCACAAGGAAGTCGAGCAGGCGCTCATGGACTTCTATGCCATGGACCATGCCATGGTTTTTTCGACCGGATACCAGGCCAATCTCGGGATTATTTCGACGATTGCCGGCAAAGGCGATTACATCGTCCTCGACATCGACAGCCATGCCAGCATCTGGGACGGCTGCGCTCTGGGCAATGCCGAAGTCGTGCCGTTCAAGCACAACGATATCGAAGCGATGGAAAAGCGCCTGAAGCGCATTCCCGAAGGCGCCGGCAAGCTGGTGGTGCTGGAAGGCGTCTATTCGATGCTGGGCGATATCGCTCCGCTGAAGGAAATGGTCTCCGTCGCCAAGAAATACGGCGCCATGGTGCTGGTCGACGAAGCGCATTCGATGGGCTTTATCGGCGAGAACGGTCGCGGCGTGGTGGAACAGGCGGGCGTGATCGACGATGTCGATTTCATTATCGGCACCTTTTCCAAAAGCGTGGGTACGGTCGGCGGCTTCTGCGTCTCCAACCATCCCAAATTCGAAATCATGCGGCTGGTCTGCCGCCCGTATGTGTTCACTGCCAGCCTGCCGCCCAGCGTAGTGGCAACAGCCTGCACGTCCATTCGCAAGCTGATGCAGGGATCGAACAAGCGCGCGCATCTGTGGGAAAATTCCAAGATGCTGCACAAGGGGCTGAAGGAACTCGGCTTCCAACTCGGCACCGAGGAACCGCAGAGCGCCATCATCGCCGTGATCATGCCCGATCTGGAAAAGGGCGCGGCCATGTGGGAAGCGCTGATCAAGGGCGGCCTCTATGTCAATCTGGCGCGCCCCCCGGCAACTCCTGCCAACATGACCCTACTGCGCTGCTCGCTATGCGCAGAGCATAGCGAGGAAGAGGTCGGCGAAATCCTGTCGATATTCGAAACCGCGGGTAAGGACGTCGGGATCATCTGATCGTGCGATAGCGTGTCGCACGGCTGTCTTGATGGCGTAACATGGGATCGCGAACGAACGGCGATCCCGTGACCGCCGCCAAGAGAGACTTCATGCGTTCTGCCCTCGCCGCCCTGACTCCCGCTCTGCTACTGTCTGCCTCCGCGCTCGTGCCTCAGGCCGCAGCCGCGCAAGGCGGTGGCCCGGCGAAGACCCACGAGATTTCCTTCGTGGCGCTTGGCGATACCGGGTACATTCCCGCTTACGATACGCCAGACGACGATGATCCCCGTTTTCGCACGCTGGGTGAATATCTGGGCAACGAAGCGGCCGACTGGCTGGAGCACAATCGCGACCTCTCCGGCTTCCGCGCCACTCCTTGGCAATTCGAACCCGCCATCGGCGGCTTCGTGCCTGCCAGCGGAATGTACCCGGTCGCCATGGCTGCAGCGGAGGTGTGCAAGCGCGAGGATTGCGATTTCGGCGCGTTGATGGGCGACAATATCTATCCCGACGGGGCCACACTGGGCGCGGACGGCATTTCGGACGAGCGCCGCTTCCGCGAGATGCTGGATCAGCCCTTCGGCACCTTCGGTGAGGGCAAGGCGGGCTTCACGCTTTACGCCATGATGGGCAATCACGACTGGCACATCTCGCGCGAGGCGACCGAGGCACAGCTCGAATATCTGAAAGCCCATCCAGCGTTCACCATGCCCGACCTGTTTTACCGTGCGGTGCCGCAGGGTATGGAAGGCAAGCTCGAAATCTTCGTCGTCGATACCGAAATGCTGCTTGCCGGTACGCAGGTCCACAAGGACGATCTGGATGCCGAAGGTAACGAGATCCGGAACACGCCGCTGGAGGAATGGCCCGATTACGTCCGTGCGTCGAACGCGCGTGAGCGCAGCATGATCGAATGGCTGACTGCAGCGCTGCAATCCTCCACTGCCAAGTGGAAGATCGTGATGGGCCACCATGCGCTGTGGTCCAGCGGAGGCAGCAAGTATGAAAAGGCCCGCGCACTGCGCAAGCTGATGCTCGATCCGATCTGCCGTTATGCCGACGCCTATATCGCCGGAGACGACCATCTGATCGAAGCCTATACCGACGATTGTTCGACCGTATCGGGCGCGCCCGCCGAGCCTGTGCCGATGTTCGTTTCCGGCGCGGGATCGAAATACCGGCAGCAGCATGTCCCGTTTGCGGAAAAGCAAATCGCGGCCAATCCGCAGATGACCAATCTGTTCTCACGGGGCTCGACCTGGGGGTTCCTGCATGTCGGGATTGGCGCAGATACTCTCGACGCGACGCTCTATTCGACGCCGGCCGACCAGTCGGGTCGTCCGGTCGAAGAAGCGCGCTTCACCTTTCCCCACCGCAGTAAATAGCACCTTTGGACGGCTCGTTCGGCAGATGAACGGTGGCTGACCGATAATTCAGAGCGAGTTCAATGGCCTATCCCTAGACCTGATTCCAACGAACAGGAGAACCCGGGATGGGACTTACGAAACGAACAGCATTTGCCCTTGCCGCCACAACCACTCTGCTGGGTGCGTGCAGCACCGGCTATGGCGGCGGATATGGCATGGCGAGCGCCGGATATTACGGCGACTCCTATTACGACGACGGATATTACGGCTGGTACGACAACTTCTATTATCCCGGCACCGGATATTACGTTTACGACCGCCAGCGCCGTGCGCACCGCTGGAACGACCGGCAGCGCCAATACTGGCAGGCTCGCCGCGCTGCGATCCGCGATCAGCGCAATATCCGCGCCAACTGGAACAGGTGGGAACGCCGGGCGGAACGTCGCCGTGATGCTCGTCAGCATCAGCGCGCTGAACGACGCCGAGACTATCGCCAGCGCCAGCGCGCCGAAAGGCGCCGCGAGGTGCGGCAGGAACGCCGTGCGGCTCAACGCCGCGAAGTACGCCGCGACCGCCGTGAAGACGCCCGCCGCGAAGCCCGCAGGGATCGTCGTCAGGATGCGCGCCGCGATGCCCGCAGGGACCGGCGCCAGGATGCCCGGCGCGACGCTCGCCGCGACCGGCGGCAGGAAGCGCGGCGCGAAATTCGCCGCGACCGCCGACAGGATGCGCGTCGCGACCAGCGACGGGACAGGCGGGGCGAACGGCGCCGTACTCGGCCCAACTGATCGACGTCTTCGCTGATCACAGGAACATTTGCTCCTTTCGGGACGTCTCAATCCCGAAAGGAGTTTTTTTATGGCAATCGTAAAATCAGGCAGCGCGCGTTACGAGGGACTGGGCAAGGACGGCAAAGGCCACGTCAGCACTCAGTCGGGCGCGCTCGACAATCAACCCTACGGCTTTCAGACCCGGTTCGAGGACAAGGCCGGGACCAATCCCGAAGAACTGATCGCAGCGGCACATGCGAGCTGCTTCACCATGGCCCTGAGCTTCAAGCTGGCCGAAGCGGGACACACGGATGGATCCATTGAAACCGACGCCAAGGTATCGCTCGAGAAAGACGATGGTGGGTTCACCGTGACCAAGTCCGCCCTGTCGACCAAGGCCAAGGTGCCGGGCCTCGACAAGGCGAAGTTCGAGGAACTGGCCGCCGATGCCAAGGCGACCTGCCCGATCTCGAAACTGCTCGACACGGAAATCACGCTGGAAACCAGCTTCGAAGGCTGATCCCGCGCTTAGCAGGGATGCTTACACGGCGCTCCGGACCGTCGCTTCGGCGACCGGCTCGGGCGCCGTTTCTTCGCGCGGGATCCGCCCGAAGATCGGCCAGGCCAGCTGTTCGCCCAGCGACGTTGCCGGCAAATTCTCCACTCCGTAGCTGGTGGGGTACGTCCGGGTAATCCGCGCGGTGCCGAACAGGACATCCCAGAAGAACAGCAGATTGCCGTAATTGCCCTTGTAGTGGACGGCGGGATCGCTGGCGTGGCGGCCGTGATGGGCATGATGCGTGGCAGGCGTGGATATGGTCCGTTCGACCAGCCACATCACGGGCGACAGCCACGCGATGTGGTAAAGCGGCCGGTCCCAGGCAAGATCCGAATGGGCCCCGGTGATCACCGCCAGCTTGACCACGATATAGCCCGCATAGACCCAGCCCAGGCCGAGGTAGATCAGCACGCCCGACAGCCAGATGCCCGGCATCATGGCGTAGTAAAACAAATTGTTCCGGTAGACGAGCCGCACGCTCATGTAGCGCGCGTTGTGGTGCGGGCGGTGCAGATTGTAGAGCCACGGGAAAGTATGCGCCGCGCGGTGCCACCAGTATTGCATCAGATCGTCGAATATCAGGAACAGCGCGATGGCGGCAAAAACGTTCAGCCCGGCCAGCGCGCCTGCATATTGCGGCGCGACGAGCTTTGCGAGGGCAGCGGAAGCGAACAGGATCGCCGGCTGGGTCAGGCCGAGCAGCGCGATGATGCTGACCGCTTCGACAATCCCGTCGTCGCGGGTCTGTTCGGGCTTCGCAAACAGGTTCGAGCGCCACAGTTCGAGCAGCGCGAAGCCGAGATAGATGGCCAGGATGGCAAGGGTCGATGCGGACATGGGCTCTCTCCCGAGTTTTTTAGCTTTCTTGTCGATTGCCCTTCTAGCGTTTACCCGGATGCAAGAATGTCCAGATCTTTACATTTGGATGCGACTCGCCGGTCGCTGGTCACGCCGATGCTGTTTTCGGCGCTCGACCGCGGGTTGCAGGCGCATCTCGTGCGCATCTCGCAGCTGCGGGAATTTGCCGACGGGCAGATCATCCAGCAGCGCGGCGATGCCGCCGATGGCTTCTGGCTGATCGACGAGGGCGCGGTGCGCGTGGGGCAGTTCATGCCCGATGGCGAGTTTCGCGCCGTGGCGTTGCTGGGGCCGGGCGATTCCTATGGCGAGCTGGCGGTCTTCGCCGACAAGCCGCGGATCGTCGATGCCATATCGCGGGGCGACAGCCGGTTGCGGCTGATCGGGGCGCGGCCCTTTCTCGATGCGCTGGGTAATTATCCCGCGTCGAGCCGGGCGCTGCTGGGCGCGCTGTCGCAGCAGTTGCAGGATACGCTGTCGATCCTGGCGGGGCTGCGCCGCGGGACCAATCCGCAGCGGCTGGCGGGCATGCTCGCCACGATGGCGGGCGAAGCGGCCGGGCCGGCCAGCGTCACGATCACGCAGCAGGAACTGGCGGACCTTCTCGGCGTGACCCGCGCGACCGCCAACGCCGCGCTCGGCGATTTGCAGAAGCGCCGGTTGATCGAACGCGGTTACGGCACCATCCGCATTCCGGACCGGGATGCGCTGGCGGCCCATGCCATGCGCTAGTCCCCAGCCCCCGACACAAGTTCGAAGAGGCGGTCCACCGGCTGGCCGAGGGCGGCGGCGAATTTCAGGGCCACGATCACGGACGGCGAGAAGATGCCGTTCTCGACCGTGTTCACCGTCTTGCGGCTGACGCCCATTTCCTCGGCCAGCTCGGCCTGCGTCCAGCCCCGCTGCTCGCGGAACTGGCGCACGTGGTTCTCAAGCGTCTCCGGCATTGGTCACCATTTCCGCCACGCCGTAGGAGACGAAGGCGCAGCCCAGCCCCATGCTGACAATGATGTTTGCCGCGCGCTGGGCGTGGAGCGGTTCGAAGGGCGAGACTGCCCAGACCAGGAAGCCGGTGATCATCGCGGCGACGAAGCCGACGGTGATGCCGCGCTGGCGATTGGCTTTCGTGACCTCGTCATTGGCGAGGGTGCGGGCGCGTTTCGGGAGGAACCAGCCGCCGCCGGTAAGCAGCAGGCCGAGCATGATCAGCGCGAAGGCGAGCCACACGAAAATCTGCACCAGAGAATCGCTACCCCAGTCCCAGGAGAAGAAGATCCCCTGCTGCATCAGCAGTACCAGCAGCCCCAGGAAGGGAGCCATGATGGCGCGGGTCTGCGCGAAATTTTCGGCGGTTTCGTAATCGTCGGCCATGCTGAATTCCTCGATTCGCTTGTAACTCATAGGTTACATGTAACCTGTGGGTTACTTAGCTGTCAAGGCAGGCTCAGCGGGCCGGCTTCACCTCGGTCGCAGTGGCGCATACGCCGCCCTCTTCCTTGCTGCCGCCGAGCTGGGTGAGGACGAGAACCCCGCCGACCACCAGGAGCACGAAGACGGTGGTCACTATGCCGAGATACTTGTCGATCATACGTTTGATCGGGGCGCCGAACACGCGGAACAGTATGCCGACGGTCATGAAGATCAGCGCGCGGGCGAACAGGCTGGAGAGCACGAAGGTGACCAGGTTCATCCCGACGAAGCCGGCGGTGATGGTCAGCAGCTTGAACGGCACGGGCGTGGCGCCCGCGATCAGGATCGCTTCGAAATCATATTCGCGCAAATGGCAGGCCGCGACGGGAAAGGCATCGGTGAGGCCGAGAGCGCCGATGAGCCAGACGCCCACGCTGTCGTAAAGGCCCCAGCCGATCGCATAGCCGAGCAGCGCGCCTGCAACCGAAGCCAGCGTGCAGACGAGGGCGAACTTCACCGCCTTTTTCGGTTCGGCGAGGCACATCAGGCCCAGCAGCGGATGGGGCGGGATCGGGAAGAAAGAGGATTCGACGAAGGCGAACAGCGCCAGCCACCACACCGCATGCGGATGCGAGGCCTTGTCCATCGTCCAGTTGTAGAGCCCGCGCAGCATCGCTTCCCCATCCCGTCCTTGCGAGCGGCGCAGCCGCCCCCTCCACGATGGAGGAGGCCAAGCTCTAAGCGAGCCACCCCCTGTTGGCAATCGTCTGCGTAAGAACCTATTTGGTACTTTTGTATTGACATCGTAACGCTGTTTCGGTACATATACAGAACATCGCGATAGTGTGATTCGAACGGGCGGGGCCGGGTCTTGAACCAACCGGGCCACCGCCCTTTGTCGTGCCCGCTATCGCCGCAGACGGAGGGACAGATGAGCAAGGCGATGGACAGTATGGAAGGCCCGGCGTGGGCGGCCCGTTTTCTCGAGGCGCTGAAAGACGGCAATGGCGTGCGCGCCGCAGCCCGCGAAGCCGGTGTGACGGGGTCCACCCCCTATGACAGGAGGCGCAAGAACCAGGCATTCCGCGAGGCATGGGATGCGATCCAGCCGGTCGACGGGCGGAAGGCAAAAGCGCGCACGGCCCGCCCGATCGCCCCGCGCGATGCACAGCGGATCGAGCAATTCCTGCACGAACTGGCGGAAACATCGAATGTGGCGGCCGCCGCGGCGGTGGCGGGTCTTCCCGTGAACCGCATCTATCGCCTGCGCCGCACCGACCCGGACTTTGCCCGCCAGTGGTACGCCGCGCTGGCGGAAGGATACGACAATCTGGAGATGGAACTGCTGCATCACTTGCGCAGCGGGGAAACCCCCGGCGATGGCACGCCGCCGCGCAAATTCGACACCGCCATTGCCCTGCGCTGCCTGACCGCGCACCGCGAAAGCGTGGCGCGGGAAAAGGGCCGCCGCACGCTGGCCGACGAGGTTGCCACCATCGCATCGATCAATGCGAAGATCGACGATATGCGCGCCCGCAGCAAGGCGGGCGATGCCGCGGTGCGCAAGGCGCGCCGGGACGCGGCAAAGGCCCGCGGCAATGGCTAACCGGCGCAGCCTGTCCCGCGGAGGGTGGCTGCGGCGCCCGGGCGATGAGGCCGATGGCGAACGCGAGGAGCTGGCCCGCCGGCTGAAGCCGCACGAGCTGGCCGCGCTGGGCAGCTATTACTGGGAAGGCTGGGCCCGCGATGCGCAGCTACCGCCGAGCGAGGCCTGGCGCACCTGGCTGATCTGTGCCGGACGCGGTTTTGGCAAGACGCGGGCGGGGGCCGAATGGGTGCGCGACGTGGCCCGGCACGACGGTTCGGCACGCATCGCGCTGGTGGGCGCCAATCTGGCGGAAATCCGCAATGTCATGGTGGAAGGCGACAGCGGCGTACTGGCCGCATCGCCGGGTGCGCTGGCCCCGGAGTTCGAGCCGAGCCTGCGCCGGCTGACGTGGGAAAACGGCGCGATCGCCTGGCTCTATTCCGCCGGGGAGCCGGAAACGCTGCGCGGGCCGCAGCATAGCCATGCCTGGTGCGATGAAATAGCCAAATGGGATAATTCAAGCGAGCGGGCCATGTCTGCCTGGAACAATTTGCAACTGACGATGCGGCTGGGGGACGGCCCGCGCGTGGTCGCCACCACCACCCCGCGCCAGACCGCGCTGATGCGCCGGATCATGGCGGATGCGAAGGCAGGCAAGGTCGCCGTGGCGTGCGGCGGCACGCTGGACAATCGGGAAGTGCTGCCCGCCGATTACCTCGCCGCGATGGTCGAACAGTTCGAACAGAGCAATTTCGGGCGGCAGGAACTGGACGGGGAGATGATCGCCGCAGTCGAAGGCGCGCTGTGGAGCCGCGCGCTGATCGAACGATACCGGCACATGGACGCGGTACCGCAGGCACGGCGCGTCATCGTGGCGGTCGACCCACCGGCCAGTTCTTCCGGCGATGCCTGCGGGATCGTGGTGGCGATGCTGGGCGTGGACGGCACCGCCTATGTCAGGGCCGACTGTTCCGTGACGAATGCGACGCCCGAACGCTGGGCCCGCGCCGTAGCGGATGCGGCCCATGCCTGGCAGGCCGACCGCGTGGTGGCCGAAGCCAACCAGGGCGGACAGATGGTCGCCAGCGTGCTGCGCGCGGCCGATATCGCACTGCCGGTCAAGCTGGTCCACGCCAGCCGCGGCAAGACGGCGCGCGCCGAGCCGATCGCCGCGCTGTATGAAGCGGGACGCGTGCGCCACACCGGCCTGTTCGCCGCGCTGGAAGACGAGATGTGCGGATTGGTGGCAGGCGGCGGTTACGAAGGGCCGGGACGTTCGCCGGACCGGGCCGATGCGCTGGTTTGGGCGCTGACGGAACTGATGCTGGTGAAGCGCGCCGCGCCGCGGGTGCGGTGGATTTAGGGTGGGTGCGTTTACCGGATCGCTCTGCGGCCTTTTAGCCCCGGAACAAGTCCGGGGTGACGAGGGTGGATGACGTACCGGGTGACGCAAGAAGGACCGGTTTTCGCTTTCTGGTCACCCCGGACCTGTTCCGGGGTGGTGCTTACTTGTGGGGCAGCGGCGGGAAACCATGTTCTTCCGCAAGATCGATCCAGTCGGGGTTGTTCTGTTCGATGACGTTGAACTTCCACTGGCGGGGCCAGCGTTTGACCGTCTTTTCGCGAGCGATGGCATTCTCGATATCGTCATGCGCTTCGAACCACACGAGGCGTTTGATGTCGCGCTCGCTCGTGTAACCGCCGAAGGTGTCGGCGCGGTGCTGGTGAACCCGCGAAAGGAGATCTGACGTTACGCCGGTATAGAGCCGCCCGCGGTAATGACTGGCAAGGATGTAGACCGTCGGTTCGAACGTTCGCATCTTGGATTAGTGAAAGAAGCACCGCCCCGGAACAAGTCCGGGGTGACGAGTCCGGAACAAGTCCGGGGTGACGAGTCCGGAACAAGTCCGGGGTGACGAGGCCGGAACAAGTCCGGGGTGACGAGGCCGGAACACGTCCGGGGTGACGGAGCCGGGACGGGTCTGCGTTGCCCCGCCCTTACCCGCGGCCGCGGAGGGTGCGCAGTAGAGCTTTGAGGCCGGCGCCGAGGCGGCTTTCGTCCCTGGTGCGGTCTTCCTGGCGCTTGAGCTGGCGGGCCATGTGTTCGTGGCGGACCGCGCTTTCGCGCAGGCGGCGGGCGACGTCGGGATCGGTGTGTTCGGCGGCGAGGCGGCGGGCCTGCCGGGCGAGCTGGAGATAGTAGATTGCATCGCGGGGGGCGCCCGCGGCGCGGTCTTCCCCGCACTTGTCGGCGCGCACGAAAGCCAGGCCCGGACCGGGCTGGTGTGTGCCATCGAATCGAGATCGGTGCGCCATAGCCGTACCTTGTGACCCATTGCGGGGCCGCCCTCCATCGCGGACCCGTCACCGTACCAATTCCGCACAATTGTGGGCGGCGCCCGTGCTGCGCGGCCCCCGCATCCGGAGAACTACCATGAGCTTTCTCACCAGTCTCGTCTCCGCCTTCAAGGGCGGGGGCGGCGCCCGCGTGCCTGTGTCGCGCGGGTTCGTTTCGCCCTGGTCGCACTGGGGCGCGACCGCTTTCGATGGCGGGCCGCCGGGACGCAGCCCCTTCGATTATGCCCGCGAGGTGGCCGAGGCCTATCTTGCCAACCCCGTGGCGCAGCGCGCCGTGCGGATCGTGGCGGAAGGGGTCGGCAGCGCGCCGATCGCCTGCGCGGACGAACGGCTTTCGGCGCTGATCCGCTGTTCGTGCGGGGCGCAGCCGCTGCTGGAGGTGCTGGCCGCGCAATTGAGCCTGCATGGCAATGCCTATGTCCAGATCGTGAAGGACGGGAGCGGCGTGCCGGTGGACCTGTTTCCCCTGCGGCCCGAGCGCGTGCAGGTGGTGGCGGGCGAGGACGGGTGGCCCGCCGCCTATCGCTATATCCTGGCCGACCGGACGATCACCCTGCCGCTTGAGGACGAGGACGGGTGGCCGTGCGTCATCCATCTCAAGGGCTTTCACCCCACCGACGATCATTACGGCGCGGGATGCCTGGCCGCAGCCGCGCCCGCCGTGGCGATCCACAATGCGGCGAGCGAGTGGAACCGTGCGCTGCTGGCCAATGCCGCGCGGCCGAGCGGTGCGCTGGTTTACGACGGCGGCGATACGGGCGGGCTGACGGGCGAGCAGTTCGACCGGCTGAAGGCCGAGCTGCTGGCCGCCTATCAGGGTCACGGCAACGCCGGGCGACCGATGCTGCTGGAAGGCGGGCTGGACTGGAAGGCGATGAGCCTGAGCCCTGCGGACATGGATTTCGCCACGCTGAAGGCAGCGGCGGCGCGCGACATTGCGCTGGCGTTCGGCGTGCCGCCCATGCTGCTCGGCCTGCCGGGCGACAATACCTATGCCAATTACCGCGAGGCCAACCGGGCGCTGTGGCGGCTGACCCTGTTGCCGCTGGCGGGCAAGATCCTGGCCGGTCTGCATAGCGGGCTGGCGGACTGGTTTGCCGAGGCGCCGACTGTCGATCTGGACCGCGTGCCCGCGCTGGCGGAGGATCGCGAGCGGCTGTGGACGCAGGTCAGCGGGGCAAGTTTTCTAACCGATCTGGAAAAACGCGAGCTGTTGGGGCTGGCGACAATGGAGAGTGGCCGATGACGCGGGAAGACATGCTGGCGCGGCTGATCGCGCAGGCGGGCCATGAGGGCGGCGAGCTGATCACGCTGCGCGCCATCGTGGAGGAAGCGAGCGAACTGGGCGCGAACCGCGTGCTCGACCGGCTGGGCCTGGGCGATCCGTCGGCGCAGGAGGACATCGACGAATTGCGCGAATTGCTGGGCGCCTGGCGCGATGCCAAGGCCAGCGCGTGGAAGGCGGCCGTGGACTGGCTGGTCAAGGGCGTGCTGGCGCTGCTGCTGGTCGGCATCGCGGTGCGGCTGGGCGTGGGGGACATGCTGTCGTGACCCCGGAACAGATCCGGGGTGACATTCCGAAACAGGTCCGGGGTGACAGGGCGGCGCCGGTCCTGCGCATTGCGGGTTATGCGGCGTTGTTCGACCGGCCCGACGGTGCGCGCGATACGATCCGGCCCGGGGCATTCACGCGCACGCTGGCCGAACGCGAAGGGCGCTTTCCTCTATACTGGCAGCACCGGCCCGAGCGCCGCATCGGCTGGGTCGAGATGGCGGGCGAGGATGGGTGCGGGCTGCGGATCATTGCCAGCATCGACAATCCGGGCGGGCGCGCTGCCATGCTGCTGCGCCGGCGCGCGGTGAGCGGCCTGAGCTTCGGCTACCGTGCGCGGGCCTATCGCCACACGCCGCAAGGCCGCGAACTGGCCGAGATCGATCTGTTCGAGGTGAGCGTGGTGACGCATCCGCTGCAACACGGGGCGCGCGTGCATTTTTTATCTGCGCCCTCAAACGCCGGGCGCGAGCCGTCCGGCTCGCTTGGCTTCGCGGCATAAGCCGCGGCGGCCAGTCGGCCTTGCCTCGCCGGGGCTCGGAACTTTCTCCATTTTGCCACCTCGCGATTGATCCGGGCCGGAGGAGGTCCGGCAAGCACGGAAGTGCACCTTTGGTGCGCTGCCAAGGGCCACCCGCACGTGCGGCCGCAGCGGGTGCAGCTGGCTGCCCGTCCAGCGAGGACGAACCCGCGGATGCGGGTTCGAAACACCAAGAATCTACCCTGAGAAAAGGAACATCTGATGGACGTAACTACGCCTGACCAACCCACCGCTACCGCTACGCCCATCGACCCCGCCGAAGCGAGTTTCGACATCGTTGCGCGGCAGGAAAGCACCGAAGCCGCGGTGGCGGATCTGCGATCCGACCTCGACCGGGTGAAGGCGCGGATCGGGCGGGCGGCCCGCCCTGCCCTTGGCACCGGCGACGAGGCGGCGCCCGAAGTGAAGGGCTTTGTCGATGGCTATCTGCGCCGCGGTGCGACGCAGGAAATCAAGTCGATTACGGCGGGCGTGCCGGGCGATGGCGGCTATGCCGTGCCGCGCCAGATCGATGCGGCGATCGCCCGCCAGCTGACCGAGATCAGCCCGATCCGCGCCATCGCGCAGGTCGTGCAGACCGGCAGCGCGGATTATCGCAAGCTGGTGACGCTGGGCGGGACCGCGAGCGGCTGGGTGAGCGAGAGCGCCGGGCGGCCCGAAACCGCCACGCCCAATTTCAGCGAGATCGCGCCGCCGACGGGCGAGCTCTATGCCAATCCGGCGGCAAGCCAGGCGATGCTGGACGATGCGGGCTTCGACCTCGAAAGCTGGCTGGCGAGCGAGATCGGGCAGGAATTCGCGCGGGCGGAAGGCGCCGCCTTCGTCAACGGCAGCGGCGTGAACCAGCCGCGCGGGTTCCTGGCAGCACCCATGGCGGAGGAATTCGACGAAGATCGCCCCTTCGGCACGCTGCAGTATATCGCCAGCGGGGATGCGGGCGGCTTCGGCGCGGAGCCCGATGCGATGCTGATCGACCTCGTCCACTCGCTGAAGGCCGGGCACCGGCAGGGGGCGAACTTCGTGATGAATTCGGCCACGCTGGCCGAAGTGCGCAAGCTGAAGACGGCGAACGGCGCGTTCCTGTGGCAGCCGGGCATGGTGGACGGCCAGCCCGACCGCCTGCTGGGCTATCCCGTGGTCGAGGCGGAGGACATGCCCGATATCGCGGCGGGCACCTGCCCCATCGCCTTCGGCAATTTCCGTCACGGCTATCTGATCGCCGAACGCAGCGCGACGCAGGTGCTGCGCGATCCCTTCACCAACAAGCCCTTCGTCCATTTCTACGCCACCAAGCGCGTGGGCGGGCAGGTGCTGGATAGCAATGCGATCAAGCTGCTGAAGATCGCCGTGTGATCGCCCTCGCCCGCGCCGTGTCCCCTGCGGCGCGGGCACTCTTTCCTGACAATCGGGACGTGTTTTTCATGACACCAGACCTATCCGGCCAGGCTCTGGCCGACCTCAAGCAGTGGCTGGCGATCGGCGTTGCGGGCGAGGATGCGCTGCTGCTGCGCCTGCTCGACACGGCGTGGCAGATATGTGCGCGCTTTACCGGCCACGGCGCGGCCGAGTGGAATGCGCTCGACGAGACGCTGCGGCACGGGATCGTGCGCTTTGCCGCGCATCAATATCGCGAGCGGGACGAAGGCACGGCGCCCCTGCCCGCAGCCATCGCGGCGCTGTGGCGGCCGTACCGGCCGGTGCGGCTGTGACCTTCGCCGACCTGGCCGAGCGGCTGACCCGCCGCGCCGCGGCACTTGCACGGCGGCGCGGGCGTGGCTGGTGGCACCGCGCCGACCTGCTGTGGCCCCTCTTCGCCAAGGGAGAACGGTAGATGGAAACCGCCCTGCGCAGCGCGATCGCCGGCTGGCTGGCGAGCGATCCGGTCCTGTCCGAGCGCGTGAACGCCATCGCCGAGGAAGCCCCGGCGGCGGCCAGCCCGCCTGCCATCGCCATTGCCGCCAGCGCCAGCACCGACTGGTCGACCAAAACCGCCACGGGGCGCGAGGTGCGTCTGGCGCTGGAGCTGGTCGGGCGCGGGGACGATCCCGCCGAAACCGCAGCCCTTGCCGGCCGCATCGAACAGCGCATCGCCACGCTGGCCCCGCAGCAGGCGGGTTTCCGCGTGGTGGTGACCCGCTTCCTGCGCAGCCGCGTGGAGCGCCGACGGCGCAATGGCCGCGCGGTGCTGCTGGAATTCGCCTTCAAACTCATCGCAACGGAGTAATCGACATGACAGCCCAGAAAGGGGCGGCCTTCCTGCTGAAAATCGGCAGTGGCGGCGCGCCCGTTATATACGAGGCCGTCGCGGGCCTCAGGACCACGCAAATGAGCGTGAACGGCGACACGGTGGTCGTCACGCACAAGGAAAGCGGCGGCTGGCGCGAGCTGCTGTCGGGCGCGGGGACGCGGTCGGTTTCTGTATCCGCCAGCGGGATTTTCCTGGGATCGGATGCCGAGCACGCGATCCGCAACCACGCACTGGCCGGAACCATCGACCAGTACGAGCTGAGTTTCGAGGACGGCGCGAAGATGCGCGGCCGCTTCCTCGTACAGCGACTGGACTATGCGGGCGATTTCAATGGCGAGCGGACCTATTCGGTGCAGCTCGAAAGCTCCGGACCGGTTGTGCCGTCATGAGCAATGCGGCGAGAGGCGAAGCGGCGCTGACGATCAACGGGAGGGCCTGTCTGCTGCGGCCGAGTTTCGATGCGCTGGTACAGGCGGAGGAGGAACTGGGTCCGCTGTTCGATCTGGTGGAGCGTGCAGGCGAAGGCAAGCTGCGCCTTACCGATATGGCGGCGCTGTTCTGGTATTGCTTGGCCGAACGCGGGGATCTGACGCGGGACGCCGTGGGCGAAGCGGTCGTCGCACAAGGCCTGGCCGCATCGACGAAACCGCTGCGGATATTGCTGGGCGAAATCCTGAAGGGACGGGTGTGACGTCGCCCACCCGCGATCCCACCCACAAGCGGGGGCGAAGTTGGTGAGCAAGCCCTTCACCAAGGGGGCGCTTCGGCTGGCGGGGCTGGCGGCTACGCATCTGGGGTGGAGGCCCGGTACGTTCTGGCATGCCACACCGTCAGAGCTTGCCGCCTGCCTTTCCGCGCCCGCGCCTGCCTTTCCGCGCCCGCGCCTGCCGGAAGCCCGCCCACACGCGCCGAGGTTGCCGCGCTGATCGAAAGGGATGCCCATGGATGACGAGATCGAGGAAATGATCGTGGCGGTTCGCGCGGATACGCAGGCCTTCGGAGCGGACATGCGCGCCATGCGAAGCACATTCGATGCAACCCTGCTGGACGGCTTCGACCGCGCGGGAACGGTGTTGGAACGAGGGTTGCTGTCCGCGATCCGCAAAGGCAGCGTCGGCTTCGACGATCTGCAACGCGTAGCGGCGCGCGCGCTCGACCAGATTGCCGCGCAGGCGCTGCGGCTGGGCCTGGACGAAGTATTCGGCGGCGGCGGTAGCGGCGGCGGATTTGCCGGCTTGATCGGTACTGCGGCCGGGGCGCTGTTCGGCCTGCCCGGCCGTGCGACCGGCGGGACCGTTTCGCCGCAGCGACCCTATCTGGTCGGCGAGCGGGGGCCCGAACTGTTCGTGCCCGCCAGCGCGGGTCGGGTGGAAGCGAATGCGGGCACCGGCACGAGCCGCGACGTAAAGGTTTCGATCGCCATCGCCGCACCGCGCGGCACCCCTGCGCCGGTAGCGATGCAGCGCAGCGCGCGGCAGGTCGCGAGCGCGGTTCGCCGGGCCCTGGGCACTTAGCCTTCGGCAACGGACACCCTCCCCCAAACGAGACGCACTGCCCCGGACCATGTCCGGGATGACGGCACGCATTTCACAGGAGTTTCGCAATGAGTTTCTGGCTTGCCCGCAAACGCAGCGGGCAACATTCCGATCATATCCAGCGGTTCGATCCGCGGTTCTGGACGGTCAATTTCCCGCGACCGATGATGGCGAGTGTCGTCACCACCGCGGCCGACGCGCTGCGGGTGGAGTGCAGCTTCCACCACGAGGGCGAGCTGGCCGGACTTATCTGGGAGAGCGAGGATACGCTCGACCACCCGCTGCTGGCGTATGAAACGCGGTCCGATTACGCACATTGCGTGCTGCGTTTTCGCTGGCGCAGCGGCGCGGTGCTGGCGCTGGACGTGCCGCATGGTCCGACGCTGACGATCGAGGGCCGCGATGCAGAAGGCAGGAAACGGGCCTGGTATGTGCGCCTGTGGAACTATGCCAACGGTTCGCCGACCGATGCGCAGATCGAGCTGCGGTTTTCCGAACTGGAATCGGGTTTTTCCCTGCCCGGCGAGGCGATCCATCCGCATGATATCGAGCGCATGTTCATCAGCCTGGCCCCGCAGGGCTATGTCGAGGGTAGCGAGGCAGTGTTGCCGACACGCGTGGATGGCTGGGCCGAAATGTCCGCCATAGGGTGCGAAGGCGCAGGCGCCATGCTGGCCATCGGCGACGTGCTGATCCCCGCGCATGGCGAGCAGATCGCCACCGCCTATGACGACAGTTTCAACCAGACCCCCGCACGACTGCTACGCAGCGCCGAAGGCCTCGGCTACCGCGGACGGATCGTCCATTATGTAGGGATGAGCCATTTTTTCCGGCTCGAGCCGCTGGGCGGCGGACATTACGTGAGCCTTGCCGGCGGAGTGTTGAACGAACCCTGCGCGGCCTGGCACCGATCCTTTGCCGAACAAGCGAAGATCCGCGATTTCGACGTGATCTGGTCGCTATCCTACGAATTGTTCGACGCGCATTGCTGGAACGACTGGAAGCAGCGCGCGCATGACGGATCGCCCGCGCTGACCGGGTGGGAACCGCCATCGACCCTGTTGTCGCCCGCGCATGAGGGCGCGATGAGCTATCTGCGGCAGGTCGCAAACGCCTTCGTTGCGATTGCGCAGGCCGCGGGCCTTCCGGTGCTGTTCCAAATCGGCGAGCCGTGGTGGTGGGTCCAGCCTGACAGCGGCGCGCCCTGCCTGTACGATAATGCGACGCGGGCCGCGCTGGGCGGATCGCCTGCGATAATCGCGGATATGCGTGCGCCCATCGACGAAGCGCAGCGCAATGTGCTGGACGCAGCGGGCGCATTGCTGGCCCAGTCGACCGCCGCGCTGGCGCAATCCGTGCGCGATGCGGCAGGCGGCGCGGCGGAAATCCTGCTGCTGGCCTTTACGCCGACCGTGCTGAACCCGAGCATGCCGGAACTTTACCGCGCGAACCTGCCCACGGGCTGGGCATGGCCCGCCTTCGACCGGCTGCAGCTGGAAGATTACGACTGGCTGACGGACGGGGCCGATGCCGAACGGCGGCGCGGCATCGCCTTTGTTACCCAGCGGCTCGGCTATCCGGTCGCCCGGCAGGATTACATGGCCGGTTTCGTGCTGCTGGCAGAGGATGCCGAAACCTACTGGCCACGGATCGACGCCGCGCTGGACGAGGCGCGCGAGCGCGGCGTGACGCAGCGGTTCGTCTGGGCGATGCCGCAGATTTCGCGCGACGGTTACACCCGCCTGCCCCCACCCGGAGAAGACACAATGATCCCGTTCGACGATGTCGCCTATCCGCTTACGCTGGGCCGGGACGCGGCGGCGAGCCCTGAATTTTCGACCTCTGTCGCGGTGACCGCATCGGGGCACGAATATCGCAATGCGCTGTGGTCCGATGCCCGGATGCGATACGATGTCGGTCCGGGGATAAGGTCCGAAGCGGAACTGGGCACGCTGATCGCCTTCTTTCGCGCGAGATACGGCCCTGCCCGCGGTTTTCGCCTGCGCGATCCTTTCGATTTCAGTTCCGCCGCGATGACCGGCACGCCGACGGCCAGCGATCAGCGCATAGGAACGGGCGACGGCATGGCCAGCCGGTTCCGGCTGGTGAAGAATTACGGCGGGCAGCAGCGCCGGATCACCCGCCCGCAACCCGGCAGCATACGCATTGCCGTGGGCGCTGTGGAGACTGCGGCATGGCGATACGAGACAGGCGGCTGGATCGTGTTCGACAGCGCGCCGGCAGCGGGCGCGCCGATCACGGCTGGCTATCTGTTCGATGTGCCGGTGCGCTTTGCCGAGGACCGGCTGGACGTCAGCGGCGTGTCCTTTGCCGCAGGCGAGGCGCCTTCCGTTGCGCTGATCGAGATACGCGAGGCCGCATGAGACGCGCGTTCTTTGCAAGCGAGCTCGATACGACGGCAAGCTGGTGGCGCATCTATCGCTGCGACGGCGTTACGCTGGGCTTTACCACGCACGACCGCGATCTGTGGTTCGACGGCATCGTCCACCGCGCCGGACCGGGCATGCTGCCATCGGCCATTCGCGTGACATCGGGGTTCGAAGGCGATCCCGGCGATATCGAAGGCGCATTAAGCCATGCGAGCGTGACGGCGGCCGATCTGGCCGGTGGCCGCTTCGATGCAGCGGAAGTCGAATGTGGCGTGGTCGATTGGGAGACGCTGGAACGCGCATCGCTTTATTCAGGGTCCATCGCGGGCGTCACCAGCGAGGGGGCGGGGTTCCGCGCCGAACTGGAATCGGCGAAGGCGCGACTGGCGCATGACCCGATCCCGGTGACCGGCCCGACTTGCCGGGCACGGTTCTGCGGCCCGGGCTGCGGATTGAACCCGGCAGCGTTCGAAAAGCGTGTGCGCGTGACGGCGATCGACCGGGACACGCAGACCTTGCGCGTCGATCTGGCCGATGCATCGGCCTATCGCTTCGGGAGCCTGCGCTGGATGGATGGCCCCGCCAACGGGCTTTCAGCGCGGATCGTCGACACGGACGGGCCGGTACTGATGCTGGCGGGACGGATCGACCCCGACTGGTCGCCGGGCCTGCGGGTACAATTGCGCGAGGGCTGCGACCGGACCGTGGCCACCTGCGCCGCCCGCTTCGACAATGCCGTGAACTTTCAGGGTGAGCCGTTCCTGCCGGGCAACGACATGCTGGCGCAATATCCGGTCGCCCGATGAGCCTGTGCGGCGACGCGCTCGCCCAGGCGGCACAAAACCTGATCGGGTCCCCTTTTCGCCTGCACGGACGCAACCGGGAAACCGGGCTCGATTGTATCGGGGTGGTAGGGGCCGCGCTGGCCGATTGCGGACTGCAGGTGCGCTGGCCGGAGGGGTACCGGTTGCGCAATAGCGGCATCGCGCGGTGGCTGCAGTTTGCCGGGATTAACGGGCTGCAAAGCTGCACCGGCAATATCCGGCGCGGCGATGTCCTGCTGACCCGGCCCGGCCCGGCGCAGCACCACCTTCTCATCGCGCTGGGGGCCGACGGCTTCGTCCACGCCCATGCAGGGCTGCGGCGGGTCGTCTGCCAGCAGCTTGTCACCCTTGATCCTCTGCTCGCGCAGTGGCGGATCGATCCCGATCAGGAGCAGACATGGCAACTCTAGTTCTCGGCGCCTTCGGGACGCTGGTGGGCGGCCCGCTGGGCGGCGCCATCGGTGCGACGCTGGGCCGCAGTCTCGATGCGGGCATCATCGGTTCGCCACGCCGCGAAGGCCCGCGGCTGAAGGAGCTGGCGGTGAGCACGTCGAGCTATGGCAGCGCCATCCCCGCGCTATACGGCAGGGTCCGCGTGCCCGGCACGATTATCTGGGCGAGCGACCTGAGCGAAAGGCGCGAATCCAGCGGGGGCGGCAAGGGCCGGCCTGCAACGACGCGTTACGCCTATTCCGTATCGCTCGCCGTGGCGCTGTCGAGCCGGCCGATCGACGGCGTGGGCCGTATCTGGGCGGATGGCAATCTGCTGCGCGGTGCGGCAGGCGACCTCAAGACCGGAGGGGTGCTGCGCATTCATACCGGCCATGCCGACCAGTTGCCCGATCCGCTGATGGCCGCCAGCATCGGTGCGCGATGTCCTGCCTATCGCGGCTGCGCCTACGCCGTGTTCGAGGATCTGGCGCTGGAAGATTTCGGCAACCGCATACCGGCGATCAGCTTCGAAGTGTTCGCCGGAACGGCGCAGGCGGTGGTGGAAGACATTGCGCGGCAGGCCAGCATGGAGTGCGAGGGAACCGGGTTTCCCGAACTTGGCGGCTTCGTACACGAGGGCGGCGGGCTGGTAGCGGTACTGTCGCAGGTGAAGGGCCTGCGACCCATACATGCCGCAATGCGCGACGGGTATGTCATCGTCGCAGGGGATATGGCGCCGGAGGACGTGCCGATGCTGCCGCCCGCCGTGGCCGCACCGGACGGCGAGTTCGGGCGCGCGAGCGGTACGGCGCTGTCGCGTCGGCAGGGCGCATCGCAAGGGGCCAGCTTGCTGCGCTATTACGATCCGACCCGCGATTACCAGCCTGGACTGCAGCGATCCGAAGGCGAGGATGGGGGCGGAACTATGGAGTTTCCCGGCGTCTTTCAGCCTGAAGCCGCACGATCTCTTCTGGCAGGAGCGGCAAGGCGGGAATGGCTGCGCGGCGAAAGGCTGGCGTGGCGGACGAACCGGATCGACCCGGCGCTGGGCCCCGGCAGCATCGTGCGGGCACCCGGTCATCCTGGGCTGTGGCAGATCACCGCCTGGGAATGGCGCGACACGGGAATCGAGCTGGACCTCGCCCGCTACGCACCCGCGGTAGGGGCCAGCCAGCCAGCGGATGGCGGCGCGGCCTGGTCGCCGCCCGATCGCTTGCCGGTCGAAACGCGGCTGCGCGCCTTCGAACTGCCGTGGGACGGCACGGGGCAGAGCAGCGTGCCGCAACGCTTTGCCGCGGTGAGCGCGCCAGCGGGGCGCTGGGGCGGCGCGATGCTGTATCGCGAGAGCGCCGACACGCTGGTGCCGATCGGGCACAGCGGCCCGCAGCGCGCCGTGGGCGGGATATTGGCGGAAGCCCTGCCGCCCAGCCCCGGTCTGCGGTTCGACGCGACTGCGCGAGTGAGGGTGCGGCTGGACGATTACGAAGCGGCATTGGAACCGGCCGGGCTCGATGCGATTGCGCGGGGATCGAACCGCCTGCTGATCGGCGGGGAGATCGTGCAGTTCGCGCAGTGCCAGCTCGAAGGTAACGGGATCTGGCAGCTCTGCGGGCTGCTACGGGGCCGCGGCGGAACCGAGATCGAGGCGCTGGCAGGGCATGAGCCGGGTGCACCGGTCACGCTTCTCGACGATCGGCTGGTTCCGCTTCCCGCGAATCCATATCTGGGCGATGGCGACCGGATCGCGGCGATCGGAGCGGGAGACGACGCGCCCGTTCTGGCCGAATTCGAGAACAGCGGCCGGACGTGCCGCCCCCTGCTGCCAGTGCATCCGCGCAGCGAGCAGGATGCGCTCGGCAATTTGGCCTTGCGCTGGACGCGCCGGGCGCGTGGCGGCTGGAGCTGGCCTGACGGGGTCGAACAGCCGCTGGTCGAACAGGATGAACTGTATGAAGTGGGGCTGGGCGACCCGGATCGACCCGTCCGAATATGGACGACGGCCGGACCGCAGCTGGTCCTCGAAGCGGGCGAGATCGCCGCGCTCGGCGAATCATACGAGGGCGCGGCCCTGTGGGTCCGGCAGAAGGGCAGCTTTGCAGTTTCGCCTCCACTGCATCTCATTTCTCTATCAACTTTGGCTGAAAGGAAGATGCCATGACCACGCCCGTTTCTTTCGACGCGACCACTCCCCGCCATGCGCTTGCCATGCTGGTTCCCGGCCAGGCGCAGAAAGAATTATCCGTCAACGAGACCTTCGCGCGGATCGATGCGCTGCTGCATCCCGCCGTGGAGGGTGAGGCGACAACACCGGCTCAGAATCCCACCGCGGGCGAATGCTGGATCGTGGCGCAACCAGCCAGCGGCGCATGGCAGGGGCATGAGGGAGACCTCGCCTGCTGGGATGGCACCCAATGGACGCTCTGTACTGCGATCGAAGGCATGCAGGTGTTCGATCGATCGGAAAGTAGCCGGATGGTTTATGCGGGCGGATGGAACCGGGTCGAGCGGCTGTCGCCTCCCTCGGGAGGGGGAGTTGTCGATGTCGAGGCACGGGCTGCGATCGAGGCAATTATCGACATCTTTGCAACACTATCGATCTTTCCACGAGCCTGATGGGAACCCGATCCGGGCGTCGCCGTTCGGCACAATACGGAAGGGGTCCAAATTCCCGGAACTCATTCTTACAATAAGGGAAAGCGGCAATATTGTCACAGTTCCCACCTATTGTTTACTTGCCACCTAGGGGCCTGAAAGATAGATATGTTCCACTCGGTGGCTCCAATTTCGCAAAAAGGGGAAATTATAATGCGCAAACTCGTCATAGGAATGGCGATGGCCTCTACGGCCTTTGCATCGCCAGCCCTGGCAAAAGATGACACTTGGTACGTTGAACTCAACGCCGGTGGTATGATTGTCGAAGATATCGACAACCTTTCGGGTTCCAATGAAGTCGGCACGCTCGACACCAAGATCGGTTACGACGTCGGCGGCATCGTCGGTTACGACTTCGGCCCGTTCCGTCTGGAAGCCGAAGCCAGCTTCCGCCGTGCTGAAGAAAAGGGTTACGTTGATAACAATGTATCGCTCGACAACTCGCAGGTTGGTGGCGGTGCTGAAGCTCTGAGCTTCATGATCAACGGCCTGGTAGACTTCGGTCCCGATGACGGCCTGCAGGGCTTCGTCGGCGGTGGTGCCGGTGTTGGCCGCGTCAAGGTTGGCGTGCTGACTGCATTCCCGTCGATCGACATCGTCGACAGCGACACGGGCTTCGCATGGCAGGCACTCGCCGGCGTGCGCGCACCGATCAACGACAACGTCGACATCGGTCTGAAGTATCGCTTCTACAACCAGTTCGGCAACGACTTGGTGGCATTCGACGGCCGCGACGCCCGCGTCGGTTTCCGTTCGCACTCGCTGATGGCAACGCTGGCTTACAACTTCGGCGAACCGGCAGCTCCGCCGCCGCCTCCGCCGCCGCCGCCGCCGCCGCCTCCCCCGCCGCCTCCGCCCCCGCCGCCGCCGGCGCCGGTCTGCGAGACGGGTCCGTACATCGTCTTCTTCAACTGGGACAAGTCGGACATCACTCCGGAAGCAGCGACCATCCTCGACAACGCCGTGTCGGCTTACGCAGACTGCGGTACGGCAGCAATCATGCTCGCCGGCTACACCGACCGTTCGGGTTCGGCGACCTACAACATGGGTCTCGCAGAACGTCGTAACGCTTCGGTCCGTGGTTACCTGACCTCGCGCGGTGTGCCTGATGGCCGCATCACCAGCGAAGCGTTCGGTGAAGCCAACCCGCGCGTCCCGACTGCTGACGGTGTCCGCGAGCTGCAGAACCGCCGCGTCGAAATCACTTACGGTCCGGGTTCGGGCATGTAAGCGACTGGCATTAGCCAAATTCGAGAAGGGCCCGGAGCAATCCGGGCCCTTTTTCGTTGCATGGTAAGATCCCTGTTCGAACCGAGAGGACTTCCATGAATAAACTGTTCCTGCTGCCGCCCATCACAGCCATCGCCCTTGCCGGTTGCACGACGATGGACGACCTTCCCACTGAACGTGTTGGAGAGACGACGCTGCTGTTCGCCAACGGCACGCCTGCCGGAACCGTTCAACTGTTGAGCAGCGGCCAGACCGTGACGGTCGCCGTCGCTGCCGTGGGCATGTCACCCGGTGAACATGGCTTTCACCTTCACACTACGGGCAGCTGCACCGCGCCCGATTTCACGAGTGCAGGCGGCCATCTCAACCCCGGCAATAACACACACGGATCAATGTCCCCCGGCGGTCAGCATCTTGGCGATATGCCCAATCTTACAATTGCAGCGAACGGCACCGGACGCGCAGAAGTGCAACTTGAAGGTAACGCCACTGATGTTCTGGCTGACATCTTCGATGCCGATGGTACTGCCGTTGTCGTCCATGAAGGACCCGATGACTACCGCACCGACCCAGCGGGCGACGCCGGATCACGGATAGCATGCGGCGTTATGAAAAGGGTCTAAACCTCTTCGCCAGCGTCACGTGCACGTTCGACCACGGTGGCTGCAGCCTGAGGCACAAGCTTCAGCGCAGCCACCAGCAGGATGAAACCGAATGGCGCGGCGACAAAGGTGGATAGCACCCCTAGAGAAAGATCGTCTTCATTGGTGGCCGATACATAGCCAGCCATGAAGGGGCCGAGGCCTAGGCCGATTAGCGTCGTCGCAAGGAAGAACGTCGCTGTGGCAAGACCGCGCATGCGCGGAAGCACGAGAGCCTGGCTTGAGGCGGCCGCAGCGCCGAGCGCGGAAGCGCTGAGCAATTGGGCAAGAAAAGCGCCCACGTAGAAGACAGCCACGTCCGAGGTCGTATATGCAACCCACATGGCAGGCAGGGGCATTACGAGCCCGAACAAGATCACCCAAACGCGTCCTTCGGGGCGCCGTTCCAGGAGATAGTCCGCCATGCGTCCGCCAAGGATGACCCCGAGAAATCCGGCAACGGCCCCAGGGGCCCCGAGAAACCAGCCCAATTCCGTCTTGTCGGCCCCAAGTGCCCGTTCAGCATAAGGCGCGCCCCAATAGGACGCCGCATAGGCCATGAAGGCGACCGTGCCGTATCCCAGAATTACGCAGAGAAATGCCGGTGAACCCCAGGTCAGGCGATAGGTGGGAAGGTCGCGCGCGCGCAGCCCCATCGTCCAGCTGAATACAGCATAATACCCCACGCCGAGGAACAGCCACTGCTCGAAGACGCCGGTCCAAAGCCACAGTGCCCAAGCCACCGCCGCAAAAAAGGCAGCGCCGCATAAATTGACGACCAGCGCACCGGTCCCGCGTGCCGCCGCCCCGAATACGGTGAATGGCGGGATGACCTGAAAAAGTTCACGTACGAAGCCGCGAAAGGGTTCGGGATCTTCCGGAGTCGGGAGGCCATCGATCGCGCCGCGGACCGGCTCTCGCAAGGTCAGAACCCATAGTGCCAGCACCAGACCGGGAATGCCGACCGCGAGAAACGCGGCCTGCCATCCGACCAGGCCAAGCGGACCGCCGCCCGGATAGGCTGCATTCCAGTTTTCGACGATCAGCCCGCCGATGAGAAGCGAAATGCCCCCGCCGATGTAAAGGCCCGAGGAATATATCGCCAGTGCAGTCGCGCGCAGGCGAGCGGGAAACCAGTCGGAAATCAGCGAATAAGCCGACGGGCTGGCTGTGGCTTCGCCCACCCCGACACCGATACGCGCCACGGTGAGTGTAGTCGCATTTTTCGCAAATCCGGACAGCGCCGTCATGGTGGACCACAGCGCAAGACCCAAACTCATCAGGCGGACGCGTTTCCAGCTATCGGCCAGCTTGCCTAGCGGGATGCCGAACAGGGCGTAGAATACCGCAAACGCCGTGCCATACAGAAAGCCGAGATAATCGTCCTCGACCCCGAGATCGGCCTTGATATCGTTGGCAAGGATCGAAAGGATCTGCCGGTCGATGAAGTTCAGAACATAGATGAGAACGAGGACGCCCAAGGCATACCAGCTATAGGCAGGTACCTTGTCCGGGCCGCTGCCTGCCGCCTCTCCCTTGATCGGGGCGGCGTCCTTTAGTTCTGTCAAATCCTCACTCCGTCAAAGCCGGTGCATCCCTCGAATAGGTGGTGGTATCGGCTAGTCCCGCTTCGGCAAAGCCTTTTCGGCGCAGCCGGCACGAATCGCACGCGCCGCATGCCTCGCCCTCTGGCGTCGGATCGTAGCACGACCAGCTCCATGAAGGATCGAGACCGAGCCGATCGCATTCCAGTGCGATATCCGCTTTCGACATATGTTGAAGCGGCGCATGGATCGTGAATGGCCGTCCCGCAACACCCTGCTTCGTGCCGAGCCGTGCCGTTTCTGCAAAGCTGGCAATGAATTCCGGCCGGCAATCCGGGTAGCCCGAATAATCGAGCGCATTGACGCCGATGAATATGTCGCGAGAGTTCGACGTTTCGGCGAACGCCGTCGTCAGTGCCAGGAAAACGAGGTTGCGCGCCGGCACATAGGTGATGGGTATATCCTCCCCCTCGCCGATACCGCCCTTGGGTACATCGATGTCGTCAGTCAGGGCCGATCCGCCGAACTGCCGCAGATCCAGCGGCAATTCGACGTGACGTTTCACGCCGAGCTTTTCTGCAATCGAGCGCGCCGATTGCAGTTCGCGGATATGCCGCTGACCATAATCGATCGTCAGCGCGTGCACCGCCATCCCGCGTTCGCGCGCGATAGCAGCAGTGACCATGGAATCGAGCCCGCCGGAAAGCAGGACCACGGCGGGGCCGGATGTGTCTGTTTCACTCATAGGGCTCCGCTATGCGCGAAGCAGCAGACCTGCAAGTGGGCCGCTCAGTTACATCTACCCGTCTGGCGTGCTTCGGCCGTGAACTGGAATGGCTTCCCGTCGGCAATTCCCTGGCTATCGATCTGCACCAAGCTGGGCGATTCCTTGCGGATATGAGTGCGGCCATAGCCATTGCCGCGGCACGTATACTGTACCGTCACATTACGATCCGCGTCTTCAACCACGAAGCGGTTGCAATTGCCGCCGCTGTGGCGAAGCCGGATGAATTCGCGCCCCGAGCGAATGCAGACCTTGCGCATGCTGTTATCGTCGCGGAAACGGACTTCCCATCCGCCGCGATCCAGCGTGTCGAGCATGGCAAGCGATGCCTGCGCCAGTGCAGGCGATGCCAGCCCCGCAAACGGGACCAGTAAAGCAGCCATCAGGACAGCCCGGGTACGAGCCATATCATTCCACCTTTCGTCAGACGACGCGTGTTGTCTCTGATCTTTCGTACATCAAGATAGCGATGAACCGTTGTATAGCAACGACACGCCGATCAAATTTCGATGCCGAACTGTTTCGAACAGAATGCACAGTCTACGAGGACGATCCCGTTTTCATCGCGCATCTCGGCGCGCTGGTCTTCGGGAAAGCGCTCCAGAACATCCTTGTAATGTTCGACCGAGCACCTGCATCCACGACCGATGGCGGCCCCGGGTTGAACGAGAACTTGATCTTCTTCGTGGAACAACCGCCAGGCGATCGCTTCAAGCGAAAGTTCGGGATCGAGCAGTTCTTCGTGCCGTAGCGATCCAGCGAGAATTGCAACATGTTCCCATTCGGGATGATCCAGCTTGGCATGAAGCCGCTCGCGCCCTTCTTCGCCCTCGGGGAGATGCTGCACGAGCAGTCCTGCCGCCTTTACCCCGGCGCCATCTGAGCGCACGGCGCATCTGATCAGCGTCGGCACCTGTTCTGATTGGTAGAAATAGCGCTCGCACGCTTCCGCAAGACTATCGCCTTCGAGGGGAACGATACCCTGATATCGCCCCTGCCCCCCGACGAGATCGAAGGTTATGGCAAGATATCCTTTGCCGAATAGCGCGAAAAGCGAAGGGTTGGCACCGAGTTCCGCAAGTTTACCCTCGTCGAACTCGACATAGCCTCGCAGTTCGCCGCCTTTGTAATCGCAGACCAGCAGGCTTACGGCGCCCGCTTCGGTCTGGGCCTGCATCGTAACTTGCGACCCGTCATCCTTCACCAGCCCGCCGATCAGCACGGCTAGCACAAGCGCTTCGGCGAGAAGATGAGTAACGGGCGCCGGATAGTCATGCGCGGCAAGGATCTCGTCTAGCACATCGTCGAGCCGCACCAGACGGCCCCGCGCGTGGCGCGCAGGGATCGTGAAGGCCAGCAGACGACCAGTGTAGGTTTCTTCGTTTTTGGAGGAGGTAGCGTTCATGCCCGCCATATGGGGCGGGCTGTGGAAAATGGTAGGGTTCGGAAATTTCGCGTCAGATACGGTCGAAACACCAGAGGAGGACCGACTTTTGCGCGTGAATGCGATTTTCGGCCTCGTCGAAAACGACGGATTGCTCGCCCTCGAAGACCTCTTCGCTCACTTCTTCGCCGACGTGGGCCGGCAGGCAATGCAGGAATTTCGCATCGGGCTTGGCCGCCCCCATGAGGCTTTGCGAAACCTGAAACGGCGCCATCGCCGCCAGCTTGTTGTGGACGTGCTCCTGCCCCATGGAAATCCAGGTATCCGTGACCACGATGTCGGCCCCGACTACCGCTTCTTTAGCATCCTGCGTCAATGTTACCGTGGCACCGCCACTGCGCGCCCTTTCGACGAATTCGGTTTCCGGCTCATACCCCTGCGGAATGCCGACGCGGACGTTGAACTTCATCAGTCCCGCAGCTTCGAGAATGGAATGAAGCACATTGTTGCCGTCGCCCAGCCAGGCCATTTCCAACCCGGGCAATGCCTTGCCATGTTCGACCACGGTCAGGAGATCGGCGACGATCTGGCACGGGTGCGAGCGGTCCGTCAGGCCGTTGATCACCGGAACGGTCGCATGGCGCGCCATTTCCAGAGCCTTGTCGTGATCGTCGGTCCGGATCATGATCGCATCGACCATCCGGCTGAGCACGCGCGCCGTGTCGGCGATGCTTTCACCCCGGCCCAGCTGGCTCGTACCGGAATCCAGGATAAGCGCCGATCCGCCCAGTTGGCGCATGGCGATATCGAAACTCACCCGCGTACGGGTGGAGCTCTTCTCAAAGATCATCCCCAGCACATGACCAGCAAGCGGCGCATCGGCATCGGGCCTGCCCTTGGCCCAGCCCAATCGCGCCGCCTTGCGGTCCTGCGCATCGTTGATCATGGCGGCAATCGCGTCCCCGCCTGCATCGGAAAGATCGAGGAAGTGCCGCATTGCCATAACCCTATCAGCCTGCCGGATCGTAACTTGCGGCACCAGCCGAAAGCTTGTCGAAGAATTCGTCGAATTCTGCATCACCGGCTACCAGCGGCGGAAGAACGCGGAGCGTGTTGTCGCCTGCGGCCACCGTCAGAAGCTGGTGATTGTCGCGCAGGTGCACGAAGAACGGGCGGCTCTCGACCTTCATCTTGAGCCCCAGCATCAGCCCCTTGCCGCGAACCAGTTCGAACAGGTCGGGATAGTTGCCAATGAACTGCTCAAGGCGCGAACGCAGCCGTTCGCCTTTCTCCGTAACTTCGGCGAGGAATTCATCATTCGCTACAGCGTCCATCACCGCGGTGCCTGCGGCCATGGCGAGCGGATTACCGCCATAGGTCGATCCGTGCGTGCCGAAGCCCATGCCCCGCGCGGCCTTTTCGGTCGCAAGGCAGGCCCCGAGCGGGAACCCGCCGCCGATACCCTTGGCGGTCGCCATGATATCCGGCTCTATCCCGTAGTGCTCGTAAGCGTACAGCTTGCCGGTGCGCGCCACGCCGCACTGAACCTCGTCGAAGATCAGCATCAGATCGTTCTCATCGGCAAGCGCGCGCAGACCGTGCATGAATTCATCGCTGGCAGGGCGGATACCGCCTTCGCCCTGGATCGGTTCGACGAGGAAGCCGGCCGTCTTGTCGCTCATCAGCGACTTGGCATGTTCGAGATTGTCGAACTCGGCATACTGGAAGCCTGCGAGCAGGGGCATGAAACCCTTGTGCATCTTTTCCTGATTGGACGCGCTGATGGTCGCCATAGTGCGGCCATGGAAAGCATTCGTGAAGGTGATCAGTTCGGTCCGATTGCCATCGCCATCTTCATGCTGATGGTAGGCACGTGCCGTCTTGATCGCGGCCTCGACCGCTTCGGCGCCGGAATTGGTGAAAAAGACTGTGTCGGCAAAGGTCTTGTCGACCAGACGCTGCGCCAGCGCCTCGCCCTGCGGGCTGCCGTAAAGGTTGGAGACGTGCATCAGCGTCTCTGCCTGCTGCTGGATTGCGCCGATCAGGCCCGCATGGCTGTGACCGAGCAGATTGACCGCAATGCCGCTGGCGAAATCGAGGTAACGCGTGCCGTCTTCGTCGATCAGATGGCAATGCTCACCCTTGACCGGGCGAACGCCGCAGCGGGGATAGACGGGCATTAGCGGTGAAATCGACATAGGGCCTCCTGCTGCGCCTCTTGGCGGGCGCGTTTCAACTTCAAAGACAAATGGCGGTCCCTTGAGGAACCGCCATCTGCGTGTTTGCCAGCGATCTATTGCGTCGCGCCTTGCGGGTCAAACCCCCAAGACGGCCTGCTCTTCTCAGTCCTGTGCGGGGACGAGGTTGACCGCCGAATATTTGCCGCGTCGGTCGACTTCGAGATCGAATTCGAACCGTTCGCCTTCGTTGATGCCGGCAAGACCCGAACGTTCGACTGCGCTGATGTGAACAAACGCATCCGGCTGGCCATCGTCGCGGGTCAGGAAGCCGAAGCCCTTCATCGAATTGAAGAACTTGACCGTGCCCGTTGCCTTTTCGCCGGTCAGTTCGCGCCGGGGTGCCGCCTCGCGTTCACCGCCACGCTCGCCGCGGTCACCGCCGCGCGACTGCACGGGAATGACGTCGCCAACGACCTGAAGATCCTGTGCGGATACCTTCCCGCCGCGATCCACGAGGTTGAACTCCAGTTCCTGCCCTTCGGCCAGGCCTTCGAGCCCTGCACGTTCGACTGCGCTGATGTGCACGAACACATCTTCGCCGCCGCTATCCTGCTGGATGAAGCCAAAGCCCTTCTGGCCGTTGAAGAATTTCACCGTACCCTTGCCGGTGCCGACGACCTGTGCCGGCATGCGGTTGAAGCCGCCGCCACCACCGCCGCCGCCGCCGCCGCGATTGCCGCCACCGAAACCGCCACCGCGATTCCCGCCGCCAAAGCCGCCGCGATCACCGCCGCCGAACCGATCGCCCTGGAACGCCTCGTGCGGAGTGAAATCGCCCGGGGGGCCACCGAAACTATCGAAATTATCTTCCCCGAAACCGTCGCGTTTGTCCTTTCCGCGGCGGCGTCCTCTGTCGTAACCCATAACTCGAACAATACCTTGTCGTGCAGCCGCAAATCAGAAGCCACCGATACGAGGACTGCATGCCGTATCGACGCGGGCGGGCACGTAACCCTCCCTTTATGGAGCCATCATAGCGCGAAAGATCGTCAGGTGCGAATGATTTACGTGCAACAGTGAGCAAACCCTACAATTGTGACATTTTCGCATAGAAGATATTGCGCAAAACACATCTTGAACGAAGCGAAGGGCGCAGGCAGAGGCGCATCGATGGAATTTTTGACCCTTCTTTCGGACCCGTCTGCATGGCTGGCGCTCCTGACCCTCATCGCGCTCGAGGTCGTGCTGGGCGTCGACAACCTGATCTTCATCGCGATCCTTTCGAACAAGTTGCCCGAACACCAGCAGCAGCGCGCTCGCCGGATCGGGCTGACACTCGCGCTCGTCATGCGGATCGGCCTGCTGATGCTCATCGGCTGGCTCGTCACATTGCAGACGCCGATCTTCGATCTCGGGCTGGTCGGTGCGCCGAACGAATACGGCAAGCCGAGTTTCGAAACCGCCTTTTCCGGGCGCGACCTTATCCTGCTGGTGGGCGGCCTTTTCCTGTTGTGGAAGGCGACCAAGGAAATCCATCACGCGATGGAACCGGAAGACAATTCGGGCGAACTGCTGGACAAGACGCCCGGCGCGGGCGACGCGGCCAAGGCGACGTTCGGCACCGTCATCGCGCAGATCGTCGCTATCGATATCGTATTCTCGGTCGATTCGATTCTTACGGCCGTCGGCATGACGGACCAGATCCCGATCATGGTCACCGCGGTCGTCATCACGGTCGGCATAATGCTGGTGGCAGCCGACCCGCTGGCCAAATTCATCGAGAAGAACCCGACGCTGGTCATGCTCGCCCTTGCCTTCCTGGTCATGATCGGGCTCGTGCTGATCGCCGATGGCTTCGGCTTTCATGTGCCCAAGGGTTATATCTATGCCGCCATGGGCTTTTCGGTCGGAGTCGAAATTCTCAACATCGTTCAGCGCAAGCGCCGTGCGGCGAAATCAAATCCTGTCTAGGAACCCCATCATGAGCGAATTCCGCAAACTGTCCGACAGCTTCTATGCCAGCCCCCAGGTAACGCCGCAGGAAATCTCCGAAGCGGCAGCGATGGGCATCACGCTGGTGGTCAACAATCGTCCCGACGGCGAAGCGCCGGACCAGCCTGAGGGCGCGGCTATCGAGGCGGCAACCCGTGCAGCCGGGATGGATTACCTCGCCATCCCGATCGGTAGCGCCGGCTTCAGCGAACCGCAGGTCGAGCAGTTGCAGGATGCGCTTGCCGCTGCAAGCGGGCCGGTGCTCGGCTTTTGCCGTTCGGGCACGCGCTCGACCCTGCTCTGGTCGCTCGCACGCGCACGGACGGGCGAGGACCCGGAAGAAATCAGCGAAGCTGCAGCCTCGGCCGGTTACGACGTCAGCCCGGTTCGCCCGGCCATGGACATGTTCGCCGCCAGCGCCCGCAGCTGATCATTTGCGATAATCGAGCGGCGGGGCGCGATCGCCGAGCAGCGATTCGTAGACGTAATCCTCGCCGCGCGCCGCAATGAATTCCGCCTTGGCGGTCTCGCGCAATTGCGGGTTGGTATAAAGTTCTACCGCAGCGAGCATCATCGCCTTCGCCGCATGCTGGGTGCCTTTGGCACCATAGCTGTGGCCGCTTGCGGCGACTGCCTGCCAGCTATGCGCCGCCGTTCCCGGAACCCAAGTGGCGGTGCGCACGCTGACGGTCGGCACGGCCCGGCTGACATCGCCGACGTCGGTCGATCCGTATCCCGTAAGTACCGCGTAATCTTCGATCTGCGCCGCTTCCGCCAGCTCTGGCGCGTCGTCGCCTAGGCTTTCGCGAATCGTGGCGGCCCAGGCCAATTCATCTGCAGTGTATTTGAGCGGCTCGAGCTGACGCAGCTTGGCGTCCATCATTTTCTGCAGCGATTCGACCGGCAGCGTGGGGTTGTTGCCGTGGATGATCTCCCAGTCCACTTCGGTCCCCGTCCCCATCGCGGCACCCTTGGCCGCCGCCTCCAGGCGAGGCCACAAGGCCCGCACTTCGTCCGCATCGGAATGACGCACGTAATAGAATACTTCGGCGAAATCGGGGACGACATTGGGCGCCTTGCCACCATCGGTGATGACATAATGGATGCGCGTATCCATCGATGTGTGTTCGCGCATCATATTGACCATCATGTTCATCGCCTCGACCCCGTCGAGTGCGCTTCGCCCACGCTCCGGTGCACCGGCGGCATGGGCCGAAACACCGCGGAACCGGAACTTGCCCGACCGGTTGGCGAGGCTCATCCGCGATGCGGCGGAATTGCGGTCCGCCGGATGCCAGTCGATCACGAAGTCGGCATCGTCGAACAGGCCCGCCCGCGCCATATAGACCTTGCCCGATCCGCCTTCTTCGGCAGGCGTCCCATACAGGCGTACGCGTCCCGGTGTGCCGGTCGCCTCCAGCCAGTTGCGGATGGCGATTGCCGCACTGAGAGAGCCGGCGCCGAACAGATTGTGCCCGCAGGCATGGCCGGCATGCTTGTCCGCAACCGGATCACGCGTCGGCTCGGCGGACTGGGTGATTCCGGGCAAGGCGTCGAATTCCGCCAGCAGCCCGATGACAGGACCGCCTTCGCCCCATTCCGCGATGAAGGCGGTCGGAATGTCGGCAACGCCCGGCCGGATCGTGAATCCTTCCTTTTGCAGTTCGTCGACCAGCAACCCGCTGGAGCGCGTTTCGAGATAACCCAGTTCCGCAAATTGCCATATCTGCTGGGCCACGCGCTCGGTGCGTTCTGCCTCCGCTTCCACCTGCGCGATGGGGTCGGCGGTCTGCGCACACACGGGCGCTGCGATGAGCGCCGCGCCGGCAGCGAGGATGGCGATCGGTTTCATGTTTTTCTCCCTGTTGCGGCCTGCTTGCCGCAAAGCGCGGCGCGTGCCAACGTCTGCCGCATGGAATTGCCACCGGCCCTGCTCCAGTTCCTCGGATCCCTGGCGGCGATCTTCGCGCTGGCCGGCGTGGCCGTGTGGCTGAAACTGGGCCCCGCCCCCCGCCTCGCCGATGAAACGGAAGCCCGGATTGCTGCCGAAGAGGCCGTCAGCGGTTTTGAACCGGTCGCGATCGGGCTGGATCGCGATGGCCGCGGCGCATTGTTGCGCGACGCTGCCGGGCGCGTACTGCTCCTGCGCCCGCATGGCGTGCATTTCGCGGGCCGGATCCTGTCGGGCGCCGCCAGTGTTCGGCGCGATGGCGACATGCTCGTCATCGACACTGCGGAAAGGCGTTACGGCGCGGCGCGGTTGGCGCTCGATGACGCTTCCGCTTGGGTCGATGCAATAGAAGCGGTAAAGAGCTGATCGCCATGCCCGATTTCTCGCCTACCGAACTGGCAGTACCCGGCTTCATCGCTCTCGTGCTGATGGAGATGGTCTGGGCCTGGCGTAAACGCCCCGACGCCTATGAACCAAGGGATACGCTCACCAGCCTTGCCTTCGGTCTCGGCAGCACCGTGGCTGGCCTGCTCTCCGGCGGGGTGTTTCTCGCGCTGTTCATCTGGCTTTGGCAGTTTCGCCTGTTCGATGTGCCGTGGACCTGGTGGGCCTTTGTCCTGTGCTTCGTGCTCGACGACCTGAAATATTACTGGGTACACCGTTTCGGCCACCGCGTCCGCTGGTTCTGGGCGAGCCATGTGAACCACCACTCGAGCCAGCACTACAATCTCTCAACCGCACTGCGGCAGACGTGGACCGGCTTTCTCACGCTGGGGTTCGCCTTCGCGCTCCCGCTGGTCCTTCTTGGCTTTCATCCCGTCATGATAGCCATCTGCAGCGGGTTCAACCTGATCTACCAGTTCTGGATTCACACCGAAGCGATCAATCGCATGCCACGCTGGTTCGAAGCAGTGATGAACACGCCCAGCCATCACCGCGTCCACCATGCGACCAATCCGCGCTATCTCGATCGCAACTATGCCGGCGTCTTCATCGTCTGGGACAAGATGTTCGGCACCTTCGAGCCGGAGGTGAAAGGCGAAAAGATCCGGTACGGCATCGTCAAACAACTCGGCAGCTTCAATCTGGTCTGGGCGGTGTTCCATGAATGGGTGGGCATTGTGCAGGATATGTGGCGAGCGCCATGGAAGCACAAATTGTCCTATCTCTTGCGCGAACCCGGCTGGACCCATGACGGAAGCCGCGAAACGTCCGACCAGATAAGGGCGCGCTGGCTGGAACGGCAGGGCATGCAGGAAAATTCCGTTTCATCGGAAAACCCGATTGCGGGCGAGGCGGAGCCTGCCTAACCTCTCCGGTGGAGAGGAGTACCCATGGACGAATTCGATGTCATCGTGATTGGCGGCGGCAGCGGCGGGAGCGCCGTTGCAGGGCGGTTGGCGCAAGCCGGCAAGAGCGTCTGCCTGCTGGAGGCCGGAGGCCGGAACAACGGCATGCTGGTCAAGACGCCCGGCTTCATGCCCTTCCTGCGCGACGCGCAGAATTACCGGTTCGAAACCGTTCCGCAGAAAGGCCTGAACGGACGGGTTGGCTACCAGCCGCGCGGGCGGGGCCTGGGTGGATCCTCGGCGATCAATGCCATGATCTATATCCGCGGCAATCGCTGGGATTACGACAATTGGGCAGCGCTGGGCTGCCGCGGCTGGGCCTATGACGACGTGCTCCCCTATTTCAAACAGGCCGAACACAATGTGCGCGGCGCTGATGAATTTCACGGCGCCTCGGGCCCCTTGTGGGTGAGCGACCAGAAATGGGCCAATCCGGGCAGCCTTGCCTTTGTCGAGGCAGCGACCGAACTGCAATTGCCCCGCAACGCCGATTTCAACGATGACCGGCAGGAAGGTTTCGGCCTTTATCAGGTTACCCAGAAGGACGGGGAACGCTGGTCGGCCGCGCGAGCCTATGTGGAGCCGTTAAGGGGCTCGCGGAATCTGGACGTCCGCATCGGCGTCAGCGTGCAAAAGCTCGATATCGAGGAAGGTCGTGTCACCGGCGTGACCTATACGGTCGGCGACAGGCAGCGACAGGTGAAGGCCCGCGGCGCCGTGGTGCTGTCGGCTGGCGCCTTCAATTCGCCGCAGATATTGATGCTTTCCGGGATCGGGCCCGCCGCCCATCTAAAGGATCATGGCATCGACGTGGTGATCGACAAGCCGGCCGTGGGCAGCGACCTGCAGGATCATGTCGACTACGTCTCCAGCTGGCAGACCGAAAGCCGGGACTTCATCGGTGACAGTCTGGCCGGCACCATCCGTATGACCAAGGCCATTCTCGAACATCGGCGCAAGCGCACGGGTATCATGACCACGCCCTATGCCGAGGCAGGCGGTTTCTGGAAGGTCATGCCCGATGCCCCGGCCCCGGACGTGCAGTGGCACTTCGTCCCTGCCATGCTGGAAGACCATGGCCGAACCAAGGTGAAAGGCCACGGCTTCTCGCTGCACGCCTGTGTGCTGCGTCCCGAAAGTCGCGGGACCGTTCGCCTTGCCGGGCGAGATGCGCAGCACGCTCCGCTGATCGATCCCAATTTCCTCGACGATGATCGCGACATGGCAATCCTGCGCGAAGGCGTGCGGCTGTCCCATCGGATCGTCGCTTCGCCCAGCATGGCGCAATACGCGCCACAGGACCGCTACCCCATCGATCTCGACAATGATGCGCAGCTCGACGATCTCATCCGCAATCGTGCCGATACGGTCTATCACCCCGTCGGCACTTGCCGGATGGGGGCGGATGAAGATGCCGTGGTCGATCCGACCCTGAAGGCTCGCGGGGTGGATGGGCTTTATGTGGCCGATGCCAGCGTCATGCCGCGGCTGGTCAGCGGAAACACGAATGCGCCCAGCATCATGATCGGGGAACGCTGCGCCGATTTCGTGATGGCAGCCCTGGCCGCTTAGGACGCCACCGCCCTTCTCTATCCGAAAGCCCGGCGGATACGAAAAAAGGGGCCGGAGACTAATCTCCGGCCCGGTAAAGTCGGTGTTCGCAGGAGGAACACGGTTAGACGGGGGCACCCGAGGAGAGGAGAGAGAGAGTAGGCGCCCCCGCCAAGCTTCGAATTCAGTTGTAGGCACGTTCCCCATGCTCGCCGATGTCCAGGCCGTCGCTTTCGACTTCCGGGGTGACCCGCAGACCGGTGATGACCTTGGTAATGAGCGTCGCGATCACGGTTCCGACCGTTGCCCAAACGATGGCGACGACCACGGCGACGACCTGCGTCGTTACCTGAGCCCCCATCGCATATTCTGCTGCATCGCCGGGTCCGCCAAGCGCGGGCGAGTAGACGATACCCGTGCCGATCGCGCCGACGATGCCCGCAATGCCGTGGATCCCGAACACGTCCAGCGCATCGTCGTAACCCAGCTTCGGCTTGAGCTTGGCGACTGCGAAATACGCGATCACCGAAGCCACGATACCAAGGACCAGCGCTCCGAACGGGCCGCTGTTGCCGGCCGCCGGAGTGACGGCGACGAGACCTGCAATGATGCCCGAGGCAAAGCCCAGGGCCGATCCCTTGTGCCCGGCGAAGCGTTCCATCAGCATCCAGGCCAGGGCACCTGCTGCGGTGGCGACGAAGGTGTTGATCATGGCGAGACCGGCGGTTCCGTCCGCTTCGAGTTCCGAGCCGGCATTGAAACCGAACCAGCCGACCCACAGCAGGCCTGCGCCCACCAGCGTCAGCGTCAGGCTGTGCGGCGGCATCGGCTCTCCGGGATAGCCCTTGCGCTTGCCAAGGAACATGGCGAGCACCAGTGCCGAGACACCGGCATTGATATGCACCACGGTACCGCCGGCGAAGTCGAGCGCGCCCATTTCGAACAACAGGCCGCCGCCCGCCCACACCATATGCGCGATCGGGAAATAGACGATCGTCAGCCAGATGGCGGTAAACAGCATGGCGGCAGAGAACTTCAGCCGCTCCACCGTCGCGCCCAGCACCAGCGCAGCGGTAATCGCGGCGAAAGTCATCTGGAAGCTGACGAAGACATATTCGCTGATCACTTCATCGCTGAATGTCGCTGCAGTGCTGTCGGTCGTCACCTGGCTCAGGAACAGATTGCCCCAGCTGAAGAAGGCATTGCCTTCCGGCCCGAAGGCGGTCGAATAGCCCCACATCACCCAGATCAGCATCGCAAGGCACGCTGCCCCGCCGACCTGCGTAATGGTGGAAAGCATGTTCTTGGAGCGGGTGAGACCGCCATAGAACAGCGCGAGCCCCGGCAGGATCATCAGCAGTACCAGGATTGTGGCCGTCATCATCCAGGCATTGTTGCCGGGGTTGGGCACGGCAGCGGCAGCTTCGGCAGCCTCCTGGGCGAAAGCCGCGACCGGCGTAAGCAGCGCGATGCCGGTAGCAACGCTGCGAGAAAGTGTTCGAAACATCATGGGTCCCATCCTGTCCGTCAGAGCGCGGTGTCGCCGGTTTCGCCGGTGCGAATGCGGGTGGCGCTGGCGAGGTCGAAAACGAAGATCTTGCCGTCGCCGATCGCATCGGTGGTGGCAGTCTGCTGGATCGTCTCGACCACTTGCGGGGCGAGGTCGTCGCTCGCGGCGATCTCGAGTTTTACCTTCGGCAGCATATTGGTCGAATATTCCGCGCCGCGGTAAATCTCGGTCTGGCCCTTCTGGCGGCCGAAGCCTTTGACCTCGGTAACGGTCATTCCAGCCACCCCGATGCCCCCCAGGGCCTCGCGGACCTCGTCGAGCTTGAACGGCTTGATGACGGCGATGATGAATTTCACGCGCTCACCCCCTCGTGTGATCTACCGGCCCAAGCACCGGCATTCGCAGACGCAGCAAAGTGCGTGCCAAACACGTTTTCGGTAAGATTTGGACGATAGGCGCGGGACCGACGCAACATTCGTTGCCCGATAATTAGGCGTATGCCTATTTTTTGATCAGGGAAAGTACGGCCTTCACCGGCAAATGGTCGGACGCAACCGTCGAAAGCGCCGTGTGATGAACATCCGAAGAAACGACGTTCCAATGGGTGCTGGCCACGATCCGGTCGAGCGTCGCCACCGGCTGCCTGCTCGGATAGCTGCGCCCCGGCGTGACGATATGCCAGCCTTGCGCAAATTCACGCATGGCCCCTGTCTGGCGGCCCCATTGGTTGAAATCGCCCATGATCACCGTCGGTAAGTTGCGCTCGCAGGCATTGCAGAACCCCAGCAACGAACGGATCTGGTCGCGTCGCCGGAGACCCGACAGGTCGAGATGTGTTCCGATCACACGCAGGCTGCGCCCCTCGACAACGATTTCTCCGCAGGCCGCGCCGCGCGGCTCGATGGTCGGCAGATCCAGCGCCTCGCCCGATACGATGTCGATCCCGCGGCGGACGAGCAGGGCATTGCCATGCCAGCCGATGCTGCGCGGCCGCTTCGCCACCTCGATCACACGCCAGCGCGTATCGTCGATATCGGCACGTGGCAGCACGCTGGCGCGCTCGCCGATGCGCCGGTCCGCTTCCTGCAGCGCAATGATGTCGGCATCGATCTCGTGCAGGACCGACAGGATGCGTTCGGGGTCGCGCCTGCGGTCGAGCCCGACGCCCTTGTGGATGTTGTAGCTGGCGAAAGTAAGCTGCACCGTATCAGAGGAACTCGCGGATCGTCTTCATGAAACGGTCGAACTGATCGTGATGCAGCCAGTGGCCGGCATTCTCGAATTCGATCACCTCGGCATTGTTGAAATGGTCCAGCCGGCCATCCCCTTCCGGGTTGGAGGCCCAGCTATCCGCGCCATACAGCAGCAATGTCGGCGCCGTGATCGCGGCCCAGGTCTGGTGCTGGAACTCGTCCGCCACATCTTCCACGCCCCATACATTCAGATGCGGGTCGAACTTCCAGCTATAGGTGCCGTCCTCGTTCTTGTTCACGCCGTGCAGCGTCAGATGGCGCGCCTGGTCTTCGGTGAGGAACTTGTTCTCCTCGATCATCCGGCGAAAGGCCGCCTCGATGCTTTCGTATTTGCGCGGGATGCGGCCCGATGCAGCGCGTTTCTTGCCGATCCATTCGGCCATCCGTTCGGGGTATGGCGTTTCGCGCTGCTCGGCCTGCCGCGCCGGGCTCGGGCCGAGCCCTTCGATCGCCACGATCTTGCGCACCATGTCGGGAAAGGTCCCGGCATAACGCAGGGCGACGTTTCCGCCCATCGAATGGCTCACGATCGTCACCGGCCCCCGGTCGAGCTGGTGGATGAACTGGGCAAGGTCATAGACCATGTCGTTGGCCATGTAATTGCCGTCGCTGACCCAGTCGGAATCGCCGTGCCCGCGGTGATCGAAAGCGGTGACGTGCCAGTCCCTGCACAGGTCTTCCGCCACCCAGTCCCAGCTGCGCGCATGGTCGCGCCCGCCGTGCACCAGCACCAGCGGCGGCGCGTCGCGATTGCCCCAATCGACATAATTGAGGCGCAGGCGCTGCGATATGAAGGTCTGCGATGTCGGTCCGGCATGTAACGTCATGCCATGGCTTTGCCGCGAAGGCGCCTGCCGCGCAACCTCAACGCTCCTTCGTGGCGGAGAAGGTAAGGTCCGGGTTCTTTTCCTGCTGATAGTTCACGTCCCACGGGCTCTTGGCCATGAAGACGAGGTCCCCGTCGCGATCCTTGGCGAGGTTGGACAGGTTGAACTTCTCGAAGTCGTTCATCGCCTTGTCCTCGCCCCTGATCCAGCGCGCAGTGGCAAAGGGCGATGCTTCCAGCTTGGCTTCCACCTTGTATTCGGCCGACAGCCGGCTGATCAGCACGTCGAGCTGCAGCTGGCCGACCACACCGACGATCCACTGCCCGCCCAGCTCGGGATAGAACACCTGGATCACGCCTTCTTCGGAAAGGTCGTCGAGCGCTTTGCGCAACTGCTTGGTCTTGGTCGGATCGACCAGCGCGACGCGGCGCAGGATTTCCGGCGCGAAATTGGGCAGGCCGGTAAAGCGGATCGCATTCTTCTCGCTCAGCGTATCGCCCACGCGTAGCGTGCCGTGGTTCGGGATCCCGATGATGTCACCCGGCTCCGCCGTGTCGGCCACCTCGCGGTCCTGCGCGAAGAACAGGATCGGCGAATGGATCGCCACCGGCTTGCCGAGGCCCGACGGCGTCAGCTTCATGCCGCGTTTGAACGTGCCCGATACCTGCCGCATGAAGGCGATGCGGTCGCGGTGGTTGGGGTCCATATTGGCCTGCACCTTGAAGATGAAGCCGGTCACCTCGTCGCGCTCCGGGCTTATCTGTTCTTCGCCTGCGGGCTGCGGGCGCGGCGGCGGGGCGTATTTCGCGATTGCCTCGATCAGCTCGGTCACGCCGAAATTCTTCAGCGCCGATCCGAAATAGACCGGCGTCAGATCGCCATTGCGATAGGCTTCAAGATCGAATTCGGGATAGCCGATCTGCGCCAGTTCGATGTTCTCGGCAAAGCGTTCGGGGATTTCGGCGTCGCAATCGCGCGTGCCCCTGAACTCCTTGCTCGGCCCCTCGGGCCGCGCGATGCAGCCGGTCTCGAAATCGAGCACGCCTTCGAACTCGCCGCCCATGCCCACCGGATAGGCCTGCGGGCTGACGTCCAGCGCCAGCATGTCGGCGATCTCGTCCAGCAGCTCGAACACCGGCCGCCCTTCACGGTCGACCTTGTTGACGAAAGTGATGATCGGCACGCTGCGCAAGCGGCAGACTTCGAACAGCTTGCGAGTCTGCGGTTCGATGCCCTTGGCCGCGTCGATCACCATGATCGCCGAATCGACCGCCGTCAGCGTGCGATAGGTGTCTTCGGAAAAATCCTCGTGTCCCGGCGTGTCGAGCAGGTTGAAGGTGATCCCCTCGCGCTCGAACGTCATGACCGAACTGGTCACCGAAATGCCGCGCTGCTGTTCGATCTTCATCCAGTCGGACCGCGCCCGCCGCGCCTGCCCGCGCGCCTTGACCTCGCCAGCCAGATGGATGGCGCCGCCGGTCAGCAGCAGCTTCTCGGTCAGCGTGGTCTTACCCGCGTCGGGGTGGGAAATGATGGCGAAGGTACGGCGATTGGAAGTCATGTCATGTCTCTGCTGTCGTCATCCCCGCGCAGGCGGGGATCCAGGGTCGGGCAAGCGCGGCGCTTGACGGGATTCCCGCCTTCGCGGGACCGACGCGCTCGCTAGGGCTCCCTGGCCACCCGGAACCCTGCGAAATCCTGGTTCACCGGCATCAGTTCCAGGCGGTTGATGTTGAGATGCGGGGGCAATTGCGCGATCCACAGGATCGTGTCTGCGATGTCCTGCCCGGTCATCGGATTGGCACCGCGATACAGATCGTCGCTCGCTTCCTGGCTGCCGGTGCGCACCAGCGTGAATTCGGTTTCGACCATGCCCGGCTCGATGCTGGTCACCCGCACGCCGGTGCCGTGCAGATCGGCCCGCAGCGCCAGGGTGAAATGGTTCGCGAAGGCCTTCGACCCGGCATAAACGTTGCCGCCCGGATAGATGTAACTGCCCGCAACCGAACCGATAGCGATGATCGCGCCCTTGCGCTCGATCAGCACGGGCAGCAGCTTGCGGGTCAGCACCACCATGGCCGTCACATTCGTGTCGATCATCGTCTGCCAGTCGTCGAGATTGGATTCCTGTGCGGGCGACAGGCCCTGCGCCAGCCCGGCATTGTTGACCAGCAGATCGATTCCGGCGAAATCTTCGGGCAGCGCGGCGATCGCGGCATCCATCGCATCTGCATCGCGCACGTCGAAACAGGCCGGGTGGACCTTGTCCGCGCCCAGATCCGCCACCAGCGCATCGAGCCGTTCCTGCCGCCGCCCGGTCGCGACACAGCGCCAGCCGTTCGCCACCAGCGTGCGGACGGTGGCTTCGCCGATCCCGGCGGTGGCGCCGGTTACGAATGCGGTACGTGTCTGTGTCATCTTCGAACTCCTGTAGCGGCTGCCAGCAGCGCCTCGGCCCGCCACTGCGGATCCCGGAAAGCGCGCACCTGCCAGTTCGGCAGCAACCGGTCGACCAGCAGCATCAGCGCCAGTCCTTCATCCTGCGACCACTGGCTACCGTCGCGGCGCACTTCCCGCAGCGCCGTTTCCGCATCCAGTGATCCGCCGCGCGCACTCATATAGTGACGATAGGCGAGCCATTGACCCATGCCTTCCATCGTCAGGAAAATGTCGTCGAACGCGCGATAGAACCGCCGCTTGCCGGTGAAGAAGCGCGCCCGCCGGTCGCGCATCGCCGCCAGCGCTTCGCGCCCGATACGGCGTGCTTCCGCATCGCTGGGCGCAGCAGCGGCGGCGAACAGAAGATCGCGCTCGCGCTCATAGGCCGCGCGATAGGCTGCATCATCGCCGAACCGGTTCTGCACCATGTCGTCGTTGAGGTCGTCTTCCGAAACGCCGTTCGCCCGCCCCAGCCGGTCGAGCAGCGGTCCGGCCAGTCCGCCCTGCCGCGTATGCATGATCTCGTGCAACAGGACCCCGTCCATCAGCCCTTCCACGCCAAGGCCGCTCTGCACATTGGCGGCGCGCCATACGCTGGGCAGGCTCATCACGAAATAATCCGTCGCACTGCCGGTCGCAAAGGATACGGGCCCCAGCGGCAACTCGCGCCCGTCGGGCAGGCTGGGGCGGCCCTCATGCGGCGTGCCGACCATGCGATCGAACCGCCCCGCCGGCATGATGTAAAGGCAGCGGTCGTCCAGCGTCACCACGTCGGGCAGCGGGTCCGGATCGATGCCCAGATCGCGCCGCGCCGACACCTGCCAATTGTCCAGCGCGCCTTTCAGCCACGTCCGGTCGCCCTGCGTCATGACACAGCCATCCTCTTGCGCCGCCGCGCCGGTGCAGGCCGTGGAAAGCAGCAGGCCAAGCGCAAGGATCGGGCTGCGCGCGCGTGTCACCCCCGCAGCTCCGCGCCCTGCTTCGCAGCAGCAGCCACGATCTTGTCGGAAATCGCCTTGATCTCCGCATCGGTGAAGCTCTTCTCGCCGGGTTTCAGCAGCACTTCCACCGCTACCGACTTTTTGCCTTCCGGCACGCCCTGCCCGGCAAACACGTCGAACACGCGCGCGGAAACGATCGCCTGCTTGTCCGCGCCCTTTACCGCGCGGACCAGATCGGCGGCGGCCAGTTCGCCCGGTACGAGGAAGGCGAAGTCGCGGCTGATCGTCTGCAAGGCGGGCGGTGCATAGGCAGCGCGCGCAAAACTCCCGCCGCCTTTCTTCGCGGGCAGCGCGTCGAGGAATATCTCCACCGCCATCACCGGACCGTCCGCGTCGAATTCCTTCAGCGTGCGCGGATGCAGCGCGCCGAACCGGGCCAGCACGTTCTTGGGGCCCAGCCGCAGCGTGGCGGACTGGCCCGGATGGAACTGGTCGCCCGCTTCACCCATCACCATCAGATTGTCGATCGGCGCGCCGGCCGCTTCGAGCAGCGCCATGGCTTCGGCCTTGGCGTCATAGGCGTCGAACGGCACGGCTTTACCCGTGCTCCAGCCGCGCGCGGTCTTTTCGCCCGCCAGCACCACGCCAAGCGTCGGCTTCTCGTCGCTCGCGCCGTCTTTCCCGACAAAATACCGTCGCCCGATCTCGAACAGGCGCGCACCGGCAGCACCGCGATCGGCATTACGTTTGGCGGCAGACAGCAGCCCGGGGATGAGCGAAGGGCGCATGGCCTTCATGTCCTCGCTGATCGGGTTGTCCAGCACCCACAATTGCGCTCCGTCGGCGAAATATTCCGCGTCGGCAGTCGGCAGGAAGGACCAGGTCACCGCTTCGTTCAGCCCGCGCGCGGCAGCGGCGCGGCGCAGCTTGCGCTCGACCTGCTGCAGCGGCGTGGCGGTTGGCCGGGCCACGCCCTCGACGCGCGGCAGCGCGACGCTTTCGACCTTGTCGAGGCCGTAAATGCGGACCACTTCCTCGACCAGATCGGCCGGGCCTTCGATATCGTGGCGGCGCAGCGGGCAGGTCACCTGCCAGTCGCCTGCCACTTGGAAGTCCAGAGCTTCCAGGATCGCGCGCTGCTCGTCCTGCGGCACATCCACCCCGCCGAGCCGTGCCGTCAGGCCGGGGTCGAACGCGACGACCTTCGGCTGGTTCGGCGCTTCGCCGGCGCGCACTACCTGTGTCGGCGTACCGCTGCAGGTCTGCACGATCAGGTCGGTCAGCAGTGCGAGCCCGTCGTCGAGGAACGCCGGATCGACCCCGCGTTCGAAGCGCGTGCGCGCATCGGATGCCAGACCAAGCTTGCGCCCCGTCACGCCGATACGCGTGGGATCGAAATAGGCAATCTCCAGCAGCACGTCGCTGGTATCCTCGCCCGCGCCCGAATGTTCACCGCCCATGATCCCGGCGATGTCGTGCACCCCGGCATCGTCGGCGATCACGGTCATCGTGTCGTCGAGCGTATAGGTCTTCTCGTTCAGCGCCTCGACCGTCTCGCCATTCTTGGCGCGGCGCGCGGTCACGGCCCCGCTCAGCTTGGCAAGGTCGTAGACATGGGCCGGACGGCCGGTCGAAAGCATCAGGTAATTGGTGCAGTCCACCAGTGCGCTGATCGGGCGCTGGCCCGCAGCCTTGAGGCGGCGCTGCATCCAGTCGGGCGATGCGCCATTGGTCACGCCCCTGATGACACGCCCGTAAAATGCGGGGCAGCCTTCGGGATCGTCGATCCGGATCTCGGTCGGGCACGCGCCCTCGCCCTCGATCGCGGGCACTTCGGGCGCCTTGAATGTGCCCAGCCCTGCTGCGGCCAGATCGCGCGCGATACCCATCACGCCCATGCAGTCGGGCCGGTTCGGCGTGATCGCCACATCGAACACGGGCGATGCATTGCTGTATTCGGCAAAGCTGGTGCCCGTCGGCGCATCCTCGGGCAGTTCGATGATACCGTCGTGCTCGTCGCCCAGTTCCAGTTCGCGAACCGAACACATCATGCCATTCGATTCGACGCCGCGGATCGCGCTCTTGCGCAGTTCCATCCCGTTCGCGGGGACCACCGCGCCCGGCAGGCCGAGCACGCCCTTCATTCCCGCGCGCGCGTTGGGCGCACCGCAGACGACCTGCAGCGGGTCACCCTCGCCGGTATCGACACTCAGCACCTGCAGCTTGTCGGCATCGGGGTGCGGCCCCGCCGTCAGCACATGCGCGACGCGGAAGCCCGCCAGCTTGTCGGCCGGGTCCTCCATGCCTTCGACCTCGTGGCCGATCCGGTTGAGCGCGGACGCAATGTCGGCGACCGAAGCGTCGGTTTCGAGGTAATCCTTCAGCCATTCGAGCGAGAACTTCATGCCTTCGCTCCCACGCCTGCGGAAAGGGTCGGCTGGTCGAAGGCCGAAAAGCCGTAATGATCAAGCCAGCGCTGGTCGCCGTCGAAGAAGGCGCGCAAATCGTCCATCCCGTATTTGAGCATGGCGAGCCGGTCGACGCCGAGCCCCCATGCGAAACCCTGCCATTCATCGGGGTCGAGCCCCGCAGATTCGATCACGCGGCGATTGACCATGCCGCTCCCGAGCAATTCCATCCAGCCATGACCCGGCGCATCGCCGTCGCCGCCCAGAACCTTGCGGCCGTTCACGTCTTCCCAGCCCACATCGACCTCGACCGATGGTTCGGTGAAGGGGAAATAGCTGGGGCGCAGGCGCAGGACGATATCGTCGCGCTCGAAAAACGCCTTGAGGAAGGTCTCCAGCGTCCATTTCAGATGGCCCAGGTGGATGCCCTTGTCGATCACCAGCCCTTCGACCTGGTGGAACATCGGCGTGTGGGTCGCATCGCTGTCGCTGCGATAGACGCGGCCCGGCGCAATGATGCGGATCGGCGCGCCGCGCTCGACCAACGATCTGATCTGCACCGGCGATGTATGTGTTCGCAGCAGCATGCGTGTGTTCGGCGCATTATCAAACGTATGATCGACATGCTTTTGCGGGAAGTAGAACGTGTCGTGCATGGCCCGGGCGGGGTGCGTTTCGGCCATGTTGAGCGCAGTGAAATTGTGCCAGTCGTCCTCGACTTCCGGCCCCGTCGCGACGGAAAAGCCAAGGTCTGCAAAGATTTCCGCCAGCTCGTCCATCACCTGGCTGACCGGGTGGACCGAACCCCGGGGCGCTTCCGGCGCCGGCAGCGTCAGGTCGATGCTCTCGCCCGCAAGCCGCGCTTCAAGCTCTGCATTTTCAAGCACTTCCTTGCGCACCGCGATCGCATCGGCAGTCTCCGTGCGCAGTCCGTTGAGTAGCGGCCCCTGCACCTGCCGCTCTTCCGGCGACATCCCGCCAAGCGTCTTCATCAGGCCCGAAATCGACCCCTGCTTGCCGAGGAATTCGATCCGCAGTGCTTCGAGCGCCGCTGCATCGGGAGCGTTTTCGATCCGCGTCAGCGCATCGGTCTTGAGTTGGTCGAGGTCGGTCATCTGATCCGCTTGGAACTGTAGGAATTGTCTCTGCGCAGCCCCTAGCCGCATGTGCACAAATGCTAAAGCCCCGTTTCCCGCCGACCGGCGGCGCGCGCCCGCATCACGCCTTCGGGCGGTTCGCCTTCATCTGCCCCGCGGGGCTGTGCAGCACCTGCATCGCTTCGCCCGCGACCGCCATACGCGCATGCGCCGCCGCGGCCAGGATCGGGTGCGGCAACCGGGCGTATTCGCTCGGCGACATGGTCATGAAACGCTTGAAATCGCGCACGAAATGGGCCTGATCGTGATAATGCGTGTCGAGCGTGTCGATCCATTTGAGCGAAGGGTCGAGCATGAATTTCGCCAGGCTGCGGATGAAGCGTTGACGGCGCAGCAGCAGCTGCGGACTGAAACCGAACACGCGGCCGCAGAACCGCTCCATCGTGCGCATTCCCATACCCAGCGCCCCCGCAAGCTCTGCCACGTTATGCATGTGCGGATCGACCAGAGCCTGCTCGCAGCGCAGTATTTTCGCCTCATGCGCCGCCGGCTCCGCGAAAATTCCCGCGAGGTGACGCAGGAGGGCGTCCCGCTCCGCCACGAGATCGCGGCCTTTCTCCGGGATACAATCGCACAGGGCCCGCAGCCGCGACAAGGCCGGATCGGTGTCGACATCGGCATGGCGGTCGGCATAGTCGCTTGCAGGGGCAGATGTCAGCCGCGCCCAACCGAGCGGCATCAGACCGATTCCCCATGATCTGCCATTGGCGGCGCGGAACCGCGTGGTGACACTCGTCGGTCCGGTCAGCAGGGCCCGCGGCATTCGCTCGAGCGGACCGCCGCCCAGTGCCGCTTCGATGTTCCGATCGGGAATGATGCGCAGATTGGCCCATTCGGGATGCAACCAGTCCTCGACGGGTTCCTGCCCGCATCCGGATACCTCCAGATGATACAGGGTGGTGACATAGGGGCTCAGCCTTGGCGGCGGCAGGAAGAACCGCAAGGAAATCGCATCGAGCGCGCCCCCCTTAGTCATCGCCATTCTGCCCGGCCGATAGCCCGTATCATTTGCGCCCCCGCACACATTCTAGTTGTCCCCTTGGCAATTCCAGTCCCGCAGCCAAAGCTATCCGGGCTTGTCGAGCGTCTGCACCGGCGACCCCCAGACCTTCTTTCGTTCCGCCATGAAGGCACTCAGCACAGGGTGGGGCTTTGCGGCATATTCGCTCGGCGCGCACTGCATGAAAGCATGAAACTCGTGCACGAAATGTGACTGGTCGTGATAATGCCGGTCGATCACGCGCGACCAGTTCGCCCGCGGCTCCAGCATGAAAGCGGCGAGGCTGCGCATCAGTCTTTGCCGCCGTAGCAGCAGGCGCGGCGAAAAGCCAAAATGCCGCAGGCAGATCCTCTCCAGCGTCCGCTTCGAAAGGCCGCATTTCTGGGCCAGCTCTTCGACCTGAACGATATACGGATCCACCATGGCTTCGTGTATGCGCTGAATACGGGCGCAGTCCCGCGGTGGATCGGCCAGATTTCGAAAGAAGTCGGTGAGCCATTCGAACTGCTCTTCGTCCGAATGATCCGGCGTACACAGCTTTTCGCATAAGGGAACGAACGGGGCGAAGGCCGGGCTGCGTTCACCATCGACGACGGTATTGGCATGTTCGCATGCGTCGAGCCCGACAAAGCGCGCCCAGCCGAGAGGAAACAGTCCGATGCCCCACATGCGGGTACGACCGATGGTAAAATGCGTCGGGCACGAACTCGGGCCGGTTGCCTGAAAGCGCATGCCTTCCACCCGCGAACCATCGGTAAAATCGGCCGCCGGGGCATTACCGGCAAAGAAGCGCAAATTGGCCCATTCCGGCTGCAGCCAATCTTCCAGGATCTCGCCTTCGGGTAAATCGACCTCGACGCGATAGAAGCTGGTGAAGCACGGAGCGAGGTCGGCAGGCGGCGCAAAAAAACGCACGTCGATAGCTTTATGTGCAGTCAATCTCCCCCTCCCCTCCACACCAGAAGTATAGCCGGTTGTAGGCGAGCGACAAGGCGCACACGAAAAAGGGCGCCCCTTGCGGTGCGCCCTTTCGAAAAGTCGTTTGAGGCAAGGACCTTAGGCGGGAAGCGCCTTCTTGGCCTGCTCGATGATCGCCTTGAAGGCCGCGCCTTCGTTCATGGCGAGGTCTGCCATTACCTTGCGATCCAGCTCGATGCCGGCCAGCTTGGTACCGTGCATGAACTGCGAATAGGTCAGGCCTTCGGCGCGCACTGCCGCGTTGATACGCTGGATCCACAGAGCGCGGAAATTCCGCTTCTTGATCTTGCGGTCGCGGTAAGCGTACTGGCCGGCCTTTTCGACCGCCTGACGGGCGATGCGGATGGTGTTCTTGCGACGGCCGCGATAGCCCTTCGCCTGATCGAGGATCCGCTTGTGCTTCTGGCGCGTGGTGACGCCGCGTTTAATGCGAGGCATTTCGTATTCTCCTTAAATCGCGCTCAGTCGAGGCCGTAGGGGGCCCACTTTTTCACCGTACGGCTGTCGGCTTCCGACAGGACGGTGGTGCCGCGGTTCTGGCGAATATACTTCGCATTGTGGCTGATCAGGCGGTGGCGCTTGCCGGCGACACCATGCTTGACCTTGCCGGTTGCGGTGATCTTGAAGCGCTTCTTCACACCGCTTTTGGTCTTCAGCTTGGGCATTTTCATCTCCTTTACAGAGACACGTCGCGCCAGCCCTGGCAGCCCTTACGGCCAGACCGGCGGTGAATCACGTGTCGGTGAAGGGCGCGCGTCTAGCGATTCTGCGGGCAAAAGCAAGTCAGAAGTGGGTCAGGTAGCCCCCGTCGACCGCCAATGTGTGCCCGGTGATGTAACTCGCTTCGGGGGAGGCGAGGAACGCCACTGCCCCGCCGATCTCGCCCGGATCGCCCCACCGGCCCAGCGATGTCCGTCGCTCCAGATGCTGCGCAATGCCCGGATCGGTGGACATTTCCTCGTTCGCCTCGGTCGCGAAATAGCCCGGCGCCACTGCGTTGACGGTAATGCCGGTGCCGCCAAGTTCTGCCGCGAAGGCTCTCGTCAGGGCGGCAAGCCCGCCCTTGCTGGCCGTGTAGAGAATATCGCCGCGGGCTATTTCGGCAGCGATGGAGGTTATGTTGACAATCCGCCCATAGCCGCGCGCTTCCATCAACGGGACAGCCCGCCGCGCGAGATCGAAGGGAGCGACAAGGTTGGTCGCCAGCATGGCCGCCATGTCCTCTCGCCGCAGCTGCGCAAGCGAACGCCGATCCCGCTGGCCGACATTGTTTACGAGGATATCGAGCCCGTCTTCGGCCAGTGTTACGAAGGCCGCTGCGGTTGCGTCGTCATCGCCGATGTCGAATGCGAGCACGCGCGCATCGCTGCCGATCCGGTCGGCCGCGTCGCCCAGCGCGGCCCTGTCACGACCATTCAGCCAGACGCTCGCCCCGGCACGCGCCAGGCGTTGCGCGATCGCAAACCCCAGCCCGCGCGCAGCCCCGGTGACAAGCGCTATGCGCCCTTCCAGTGAACCCTCCGTACTCATGTCAGTGCTCGTAGATCATCTTGACCGTCATGCCACCGTCGATGTTGAGATGCTGCCCCGTCACGAAGCCGGCCTCATGCAGATAGGCGACCGCCTGGGCAATGTCTTCGGGACGTCCGATTCGCCCAGCGGGATGCTGATCGCGATCTCTTGCACGGTGATCCGGATTGCTGCGCTGGCCCGTCTTCTGCCACGGCCCCGTTTCGATCCAGCCCGGACGTATCGCATTGACGCGGATCTTGGGGCCCAGGGACACGGCAAGCGAATGGGTCAGTGCATCGAGACCGCCGTTTGCGGCCGCATAGGCAAAGGTGTCCGGTTCGCTCATCACCGCACGGGTGGAGGACATGTTCACAATGCTGGCGGTTTGCGCGCGCCGCAGAAGCGGGAGGGCCGATCGGGTCACGAGAAACGCGGCCGTCAGGCTGGCATCTACCCACGCCTGCCAGTCCTTCAGCGCCAGCTTTTCCAGCGGCCCTGCATAGGGATCGGCAATGCCGGAATTGTTCACTACGCAGTCTAGCGGATCGCCGTCCAACCAGTCTTCCACGCGCTCGAAAGCGCTCGCAACGGCGCCTTCCCTGCCGACATCGGCTGTCAGGAACAATGCCGTTTCGCGCGGCAGCGCATCGCGCAGCTCCGCCAGCGCCTCCGCGTCCCGGTCCAGCCCGATGACGCGCCAATCGAGGCCGTGAAAATGCATTGCGATGGCGCGTCCGATGCCATTGGCTGCGCCGGTTATCAGTATCGTTCGCATGCAGCGGAAACGAGAACGGGGTCGATCAGTGCCCGTGATCGTGCGCCGAAGAACCGCCCATCGCTTCCAGCACATCGTCGAGGCGGGCCGCATCGCCGAGCGCGATCACGCGGCCGTCGCTTCCCGCGTCCAGCGGATTGCCCTGCCAGTCGCTCATCACCCCACCGGCGCCTTCGACCACGGGGACGAGCGCCGCGAAATCATACAGCTTGAGCCCGGCTTCGATGACCACGTCGACATGGCCGCTCGCGACCAATCCGTAATTGTAGCAATCGCCGCCATATATAATCTTCCGTTCGGCCACCGCCTTGGCGACGCCCATGAATGCATCGACGTCGTCGCCGGAAAACTGATGCGGGCTGGTGGTCCCCAGCACTGCGTCGGAAAGGTCCTTGCATGGTGCGGCGCGCACGGGCTTCCCGTTGAAGGTCGTCCCTTCGCCGATCTGCCCGACCCACCGTTCCCTCGCGATGGGTTGATCGATCACGCCCAGCACCGGCCAGCCATCCTGCACCAGGGCAATCAGCGTGCCGAAGATCGGGCGCCCGGCGATGAAGCTGGTCGTTCCATCGATCGGATCGAGAACCCACTGCCGTGCGGCACCTTCGTTGCGTGTGCCATATTCCTCGCCGATGATCCCATCGTCTGCCCGTTCGCTTTCGAGAATTGCGCGCATAGCCGCCTCGGCTGCACGGTCGGCTTCGGTTACGAAGCTCTGGTCTGGTTTACGCTCCTGCGACCATTCGCCGCGAAAGAGGGGCCGAATGGCTTCCCCTGCGGCATCGGCGAGACGATTGGCGAGCGCGAGATCGGAATTTCTTTGCATTTGAACCCATTTGGCTCAATGCTCGGCCCGGTCAAGACGACACATAGTGACAATGTCATGCCCTTCGGGTCGCATCGAAGGGGGAAATGATCCGCATTGTCAGAAGAAAAACCACAACGATCCGGCAAGGATCGGGGCGACCAGACATGGCAGGGAATGACATCCACGACCGGCTCGACCCCCGGCGGGATGCCGCTCGCCTATAATCGCGCGCCTTGCGATACACTCAAGCCCTGGATCACCCGATTGGGCGTCACTTCGGTAAACCTGCCGGAGGGAAAGACGATCGAATGCGGCACGTTCGGCGAACAGCCGATCCTGAGAATGATCTTCGGCTCCCAGTGGTCTGCGCACACAGCCGAAGGCTTGCAGACATTCAGTCCGGGCGAACGGGGCCTGGCACTCTATTTCGGGCCCTGTACAAAGATGATGCGGCTTACCGCGCACGGATCCTTCAAGGTAGTCACCGTCAATTTCGCACCCGGCGGCACGCTCGGGCTCGACCTGCCTTCCGTCGAAGAGACGATCGACCGCATCCTTCCCTTCGACCCCTTCGATCGTGCCGCCCGCCCGCACGAAGCCTACATCCCCCGCGACGATGCCAAGGCGTGGCTGGAGGCAGCCGAAACGCAGTTGTTGACGTCCTTCTCAGCGGCTTCCCCGAAACGACCCCACGATCTTCTCGCGGAATTCGAACGGCTGTGCCTGACCGATCCGGGCGCGTCGATCGCCGAATTTGCGCATGACAGGGGTATCGCGAGACGGACGCTCGAACGCGTGATCCGCAAGAGTTGGGGGGTCACCCCGCATTTCGCCATGCGCCGGGCGCGGGCGCTCGACATGGCGGCGGCGCTGCTCGAAGTTGCGCTTGAAGAGGACGAGCCGGAAATGCGCCTGCGCTATTTCGACCAGTCCCATGTGACGCGCGAATTGCGCAGCCTGCTGGATACCACGCCCGGGCGCCTCCAGAAGGGAAGTCATCCGCTACTGCGGATTACCATGGAAATCCGCCAGTCGCGCAGGGTCGAAATTCTGGCTGGAGGGACCAGCGAAAATCCCCGGCCCTGGCGCGATCCGAATGCCGAACCGCGCAGCGTCAATCGAACAGAGAGCTGACCGAACTTTCGTCTGCGATGCGGCGAACGGCCTCGCCGATCAGCGGGGCGATGGTCAGGATGCGGATGCGCTGCGAATCCTTGGCATCATCCGTCGGACGGATCGAATCGGTAATGACCAGTTCTTCCAGCGCCGACCCGTCGACGCGGGCAACCGCACCGCCGGACAGCACCCCATGGGTGATGTAGGCAGTCACGCTCTTCGCGCCCTGATCGAGCAGAGCCTGCGCGGCGTTGCAGAGTGTCCCGCCCGAATCGATGATGTCGTCGATAAGGATACAGTGGCGGCCCGACACGTCGCCGATGATGTTCATCACCTCGCTCTCGCCCGGACGGTCACGGCGCTTGTCGACGATGGCCAGCGGCGCGTTGTCGAGCCGCTTGGCCAGCGCACGGGCGCGCACCACACCGCCCACGTCGGGCGACACGACCATCAGGTCCTGATCGCCATACCGCGCCTGAATGTCCGCGGCCATGACGGGCGCGGCGAACAGATTGTCGGTCGGGATGTCGAAGAAACCCTGGATCTGGCCAGCGTGCAAATCGACTGCAAGAACGCGATCGGCGCCTGCCTCGGTGATCAGGTTCGCAACCAGCTTGGCTGAAATCGGGGTCCGTGGCCCCGGTTTCCGGTCCTGCCGGGCGTAGCCGAAATATGGTACGACCGCCGTGATACGCCGCGCCGATGCCCGCTTGAGCGCATCGATGCAGATCAGCAGTTCCATGAGGTTGTCGTTCGCCGGATAGCTCGTCGACTGGACGACGAACACGTCTTCCCCGCGCACGTTCTCGTGGATTTCGACGAAGATTTCCTCGTCGGCGAAGCGGCGCACCTGCGCATCGACAAGCGGCATTTCGAGATAGGCTGCGATCGCACGCGCGAGCGGCAGGTTCGAATTGGCGGCCATGATCTTCATGCGGCGAATCCTTGGGAAAGCTGGCTGAGCGCCCCGCCTAGCCGAGCGTCATGGATATGCAACATGTCAGACGGGCATTTCCCCGCCCGGCGCAGCTTATTTTGCCCGGTGCTCGCCCTTGATCCAGCGCACCGTGCCGGAACTGGCCCGCATCACGACGCTTTCGGTCGTCATGCGGCCGTCACGCAGATATTTCACGCCTTCTAGCAGCGAACCGGAGGTGACTCCGGTAGCGGCAAAGATGCAATCGCCCTTCACCAGCTCGTCACGGGTGTAGATCCGGTCGAGATCGTCGATCCCCCACTTGGCAGCGCGCGCCTTCTCATCGTCGTTGCGGAAAACGAGGCGACCGTTGAACTGGCCGCCTACGCAGCGCAGGGCCGCAGCGGCCAGCACGCCTTCCGGCGCGCCGCCCTGGCCCATGTACATATCGATGGTCGTATCTTCGTCCGTAACCGCGATCACGCCGGCGACGTCGCCATCGCCGATTAGCACCACGCCGCAGCCGAGGTCGCGCAGTTCCGCGATGAGATCGGAATGGCGCGGACGATCGAGCACGCAGACGATGATGTCGCCAGGCTCGACACCCTTGGCAGCGGCCACGGCCTTAACGTTTTCGGTGGGCGACTTTGCCAGGTCGATGATCCCCTCGGGATAGCCGGGACCGACGGCCAGCTTGTCCATATAGACGTCGGGCGCATTGAGCAGGCACCCTTCCTCCGCCGCGGCCAGCACCGCCAGCGCGTTGGGACCGGCCTTGGCGGTAATCGTCGTGCCTTCGAGCGGGTCAAGCGCAATATCGATCTTGGGGCCCTTGCCCTGCGCCCCGCCGACCTTTTCGCCGATGAAGAGCATGGGCGCCTCGTCGCGTTCGCCTTCGCCGATGACGACCGTGCCATCCATGTAGAGTGTGTCGAAGGCCTTGCGCATCGCTTCCACGGCTGCGGCATCGGCAGCCTTCTCGTCGCCGCGGCCGATGAGCCTTGAGGCGGCCACCGCCGCAGCTTCGGTCACGCGGACCATTTCAAGGACGAGGACGCGATCGAGCGGGTTGTCGGCAGGCGAGTTCATAATGGGTTCAGTCCTCGGAAAGCTGGTAGGGCTATGGATGGGCGATCCACCCGCTGGCAAGAATTCGTATGCGCGGCCGGATAGACAGGGAGCTTTGCATTGTCGAGACACTGGCGCGTCGGGCCGTACATCGTGCTGGGCCTTTTACTGCCCGCCCCGCTTGCCGCGCAGGACGAATCCGGAGAGACGATCGACATTCTCGTCCCTCCCGAAGATTACCTTCCTCCGTCCGAAGATTGCAGTGCCGAGGAGGAGGCCGCGTCGATCTCGGGCGAGATCATCGTGTGCCGCAGGCGCTCGGACGGCGGCGAATACGGCTACGACAAGGAACGGGCCGAACGCGAATATGCTGCCAAGACCATGAACAAGGGTGACCTGCGTACTCCTAATGTCGATGGGCCAGGCATCTTCCAGGGGCCCGCGACGATTGGCGGTGTCTGCGGCATCGGCCTCAACCCCTGTCCGCCCCCGCCTGCCTATATCATCGATTTCTCGACCCTGCCCGAAGCCCCGCCGGGATCGGACGCAGACCGGATTTCGCGCGGATTGCCGCCCCTGGGCCGCGGCGCCGCAACCACCGAGGCGGAAAGCGCCGCGCGGGCCAGGCAGCTCGGCCTACCCCCCGTGCCAGGCAGCAGTGTCAGTCCTTCAGAATCGGCATCACCAGAGGCGGAGCCGTCAGACTAGGCGATCCGTCCAGCAGCTCGAGCGCCTTGGTGACGCAACGCTCGGGTCCTTCGTGCGTGACCATCGCCACCAGCACTTCGCCGCCTTCGTGGTCACGCCCGCGCTGGATCAGGCTCTCGATCGAAACTTCCGCATCGCGCATCGCCGCGGTAATCTCGGCCAGCACGCCGGGCCGGTCGGTGACGGTAAAGCGGATATAGTCGCGCCCGATGCGATTGCCCGGATCGGCGGGCGGGAAGGTTTCCAGCTCCTCCACCGGAACGGAAAACGGCGCGCCCAGATCTCCCCGCGCAATGTCGATCAGATCGGCGACGACCGCGCTGGCGGTCGGCCCGGCACCGGCACCGGCGCCCTGAAACAGCAGACGGCCCGAGAAATTGCCTTCCGCCACCACGGCATTGGTCGGGCCCGTCACGGCGGCAAGCGGATGGCCGCGGGCCACCAGGCACGGGCGAACCCGTTGCAGCAAGGCCGGCGTGCCGTCGCTTTCGTCGATGGAAGCGATGCCGACCAGCCGGACGACATAGCCCAGCGTCCCGGCCTGGGTGATGTCCGCCGCGCGCACTTCGCCGATACCGGTCGCATCGACATTGGCGAAATCGACCCGCGCGCCAAAGCCGATGGCCGACAGGATGGCCAGCTTGTGCGCGGCATCGACACCTTCGATGTCAAATGTGGGGTCGGCCTCGGCAAAACCCTTCGCCTGGGCTTCCGCCAGCATGGCGTCGAAGTCGGCGCCCGTCCGCTCCATTTCCGACAGGATGTAATTACAGGTGCCGTTGAGAATACCGTAGATCCGCTCGATACGGTTAGCCGCCGCTCCTTCGCGCAGGCCCTTCACCACCGGTATGCCGCCCGCAACCGCGGCCTCGAATTTCAGCGGCACGCCGCGCAGGGCGGCCTGTTCCGCCAGCGACAGGCCGTGATGCGCGATCATCGCCTTGTTCGCCGTCACGAAAGCTTTGCCCTCGTCCAGCGCCGCCCGCGCCAGCGTCAGCGCAGGTCCGTCCGAGCCACCGACCAGTTCGAGCACGACATCCACATCCGCCCGGGCAGCCATCGCCTGCATGTCATCGACCCAGGCGAAAGGCGAAAGGTCCACGCCGCGGTCGCGCGTGCGGTCGCGGGCGTTGACCGCAACGATCTGAAGCGCCCGCCCCGCGCGGCGTTCGATCGTCGAACGGTTGGTTTCGAGCAGCTCGATCACGCCGGTGCCGACAGTGCCGAGCCCGGCGAGGGCTATGCGTAAAGGATCAGACATGCCCGACCGCCTAGCGCAGCATGCTTGTCAGTTGGAACCAGTTTGTCTTGGAAAGGGTGAAGCCGGGCCTGTTCAGCCGCGGGTCCGCTCGCATTTCCCGAGCGCCTGGCGCACCAGCGCATAGTCCGCCGCCGCAATTTCCCGCGACCGCGGGTCCTGCGACAGATTGGCATTGGTCGGCAGGGTCTCCGGCAGTGCGCAGGCCAGCTGGTACCATTCCAGCGTATTGCGCTGCGGGGCGGTGGCGGACTGATCGACGATCTCGGTCCACGACACGCCCCAGCGCGGCTCCTGACCCGGGCGGCGCACGATCGTCACCGATACCGGACCGTCGTTCTCCGTATCGAGGAACAGCTGCGTTTCCGATTCCCCCACCAGCGTGCCCTGCACCGCCAGCGCGTCGCGGATCCCCGTTACTTTCGGCGGCGCATCCTGCGACAGCAGGGACGAGAGCACCGGCCGTAGCCGGGTCTCGAACGCCTCGCTGTAAGGGAACTGGGCCTGTGGATCGATCAGCTGGATCTGATCGGCATGTCCCGGCACGGGCCGCGCGAACAGAATGACATCCTGCTTCTTCAGCTTGGGCGCCTTGCCTTTAGCCGTCATGGGCACGTCGACGAGATAGCGCAGGGACTCGCCTACCGGAGTCGTGCCCGCGATCAGCGCAGACGTGCGCGCCTCGACGTAAAGCCTTACGAAACCCGGGGCGAGACCCGGGGAGCGTTCCCGCTCGACAGTAGCCTGATTGCGGATCTCCGCGCGCACCACCAGGGGAGCCGTGTCGGCCAGATCGACCAGATCGGCATAGGTCAGCGCCGGTGCCGTCGCCGCCGCCTGCTGAGCACCCGCTGCGGATGGCGCCATCGCCAGCGCCGCACAGGCGAGGAGCAGGCGTGAAGGCACTCGGGAATTCGACATGGGCAAGAATCTTTCTTTTGATGCGTCGGTGCTCGCGATTCGGAAAACCACCGGGGCCATTCAGGGTTCCTTCCCGGGAAGCACTGAATCCGCGGTTAACCGATAAAGCGTTTGCGGAGGGGGGGCTCCTTGGGTAAGGATCGCCCCGGACCCGAGTAAATGATACATTGTTGCTTGGGGGGAGGCGTCCGGGTTCTTATCGGGAACTTCGGTGCGTCTTTGCCGCTTGGCATTTCGTGCCCAGGTGGCGCAAACGCCTTAACGGCACCCATTTCTTGCCATTCAGGCGGGTCGCAATGGGTGTCAATCTGCCCCGGGTTACCGGGGCGCCGATGGAGTGATGCAACCGAATGGCTTATGCTGACCAACAGATGAGCGGCAATCGCGTCGTCGCGATCATCATTGTTGCCCTCATCCATATCGCTCTCGGTTACGCCCTCATCACCGGCCTCGCATATAATGCGGTCCAGCAGGTGGTCGAGCGTGTGACTACGATCGATATCGAGGAACCCCCGCCGCCCGAAGAAGAACCGCCGCCGCCGCCGCCGGAAGATATTCCGGATACGCCGCCGCCGCCGGTCGCACCGCCGCCGCCGATCAATATCGCGCCGGCTCCGCCTCCGATCCGGACGCAACAGACGATTCCGCCGCCGGCACCCCCGCGGCTCGTCATTCCGCCGCCGGCACCCCCGGCACCGCCGCCACCGCCGGCCGTTGACCGGACTTCCGGTGCTACCCCACGGGGTCAGTCTGGTTGGGCGCGCCGCATTCAGAGCAACTACCCTCGTCGTGCCGAACGTGAAGGCACCGAAGGCTCTGTGGGCGTAACAGTGACCATCAGCCCTGATGGCCGCGTATCATCCTGCAGTGTTTCGCGTTCGAGCGGATCGAGTGATCTCGATGCGGCAGCGTGTGACGGGATGACGCGTTATGCTCGTTACAACCCCGCCACCAATGCGGCAGGCGATCCCGTGCAGGACACGGTATCGACCACCATCGTCTATCAGCTGAATTAATTATCCCGCGCCTGCTGCGGCGGGCGGATATCGGAATTTTCAAAAGGATTATTCGTTATGACCTTCGAACTTCTTGCTGCTGCGGGTGAAGCAGCGCCGCAGAACTCCTTTGGCTTCATGGAAGCCATGGAACAGGGCGGCATCATTGCCTGGTCGATCCTCGCCGTTCTGGTGATCATGTCGGTCGGCTCGTTCTACATTCTCTTCACCAAGCTGCTCGAACAGCGCAAGGTGATGAGCCAGTACAAGGCCGTGCGCACCAACTTCTGGAAGGCCAACAGCCTTCGTGACGGCGCTACCAAGCTCGACAAGAACAGCGCATGGCGCCAGCTCGTCGACGATGCGATCCTCGCAGAAGATCAGCACGCCAAGATGACCGACAAGCTCGAAGCCCACGACTGGATGCACGGCTCGCTCGCGCGTTCGGAAGACACCATCAACTCCAAGCTTGCTGGTGGCCTGCCGTTCCTCGCAACGGTCGGTGCAACCGCACCGTTCGTCGGACTGCTCGGTACGGTTATCGGTATCTACCGCGCCCTGATCAACATCGGCATCGCCGGTTCGGCTTCGATCGACAAGGTCGCAGGCCCGGTTGGTGAAGCACTGATCATGACCGCCATCGGTCTTCTGGTCGCGGTTCCGGCCGTGTTCGCCTACAACTGGCTCCAGGGTCGTAACAAGCGCATCGCTGAAATGCTCGGCGCCTTCACGACCGACCTGCTCGCCTACATCAACTCGAACGGCACGGTGAAGCCGGCTGCCATGACCGCTACGTCGACGCAGCAGGCCGCCAAGGCTGCTCGTACGGCACCGGCAGGCGCGACCACCACGACCACGACTACGGTCAAGAAGTAATCGATCGGAACCCGGGGGCGGCTTCGGCCGTCCCCGACACCCTCGCATCGAACCCAAGAATTTCGAACGTTAGGAACTGAACCATGGCGATTTCGACAGGAGGTGGCGGCAATGCGCCCATGTCGGACATCAACACCACGCCACTCGTGGACGTGATGCTGGTGCTTCTGATCATCTTCCTCATCGCGGTTCCGGTCGCGATCCAGACCATCGAGAAGCTGGAAATTCCGGTTTTCGAATCGGTCGAATCTCAGGACAAGGTCGAAAACCTTCTCCTGACCGTCAGCACCAGTGACGATAACGGTGTTAGCGCCGGCGAACCCGGCTTCCAGGGCGCATCGCGCAATGGCGAATGCCGGGTATATTTCAACAACACCACCGCGGTGACGTCGGAAGAACTGTACGATCGGGCCTTTGAACGCCTCGACAACATCGTGCAGCGCGCCGGCGGTCCCGAAGTCATCATGAACGACCCGGAAAAGATTCCGCAGGTCCATATTCGTGGTGACGTCAATGCTCCGTGGTCGTGCGTTGCAGGTGCCATCTACAACGTCCAGGCGGCGGGTTATCCCACCGTCGGCTTCATCTCGAACCCGGTCGACCCCAACGGTTGATCGTGCGTTTCGCCAAGCAGATTAGGGAGTAATCCACTATGGCAATGTCAGGCGGTAGCGATGATGGCGCCCCGATGATGGAAATGAACATGACGCCGTTGATCGACGTCCTGCTCGTTCTCCTCATCATGTTCATCATCACCATCCCGGTCGCAACCCACTCGGTTGACATCGACCTTCCGGCACCCAGCCAAACCCCGCCCGACGTCACTGTCGAGCCGGACAAGAACAAGCTGGTGCTGACGGCAACCGACGAAATCCTGTGGAACGGCAATTCCATCGATCAGGGCCAGCTGCGTACGCTGCTCGATCAGTCGACACAGATGGCTGTCGAACCGGAACTGCAGTTCGAACCCGAACCCCTCGCCAGCTACGACCTTTCCGCAAAGGTCCTGCAGCTGATCAAGGTGAGCGGCGTGACCAAGTTCGGCTTCGTCGGCAACGAACGTTACAGGACATTCGGCAAGGCCGGTTGATCCTGCGGAACGTCGATAGAATACTCGGAAAGGGGCGGAGCGATCCGCCCCTTTCTTTTTACGATAGCCGGAACATTGGCTGGCATTCGGCCAATGCCGTTCAGTCGGCAGGCAAATCCACCTCGTCCACCCGCATGGCTGCACCGGCAAGGCTTTCCGCCTCCAGTAGCAGCTCGTCGTCGACCGAACCCTGCGGCGTCGCCTCGCGGCCGATCATGACCATGACCGGCACTGCAAGCGGGCTCACCCGGTCGAGCTCGACATGCACCAGCTGTTCGGCGGAACGGTCCAGAAGATCACCCAGTCGCCCGACATCTGTCAGCCGGGTTCGCGCATCCGCCCACGCCGCTTCGAGAAGAACGTGGTCCGGCTCGTATTTGCGTAGGACGTCGTAGATCAGGTCGGTCGAGAAGGTGACCTGCTTGCCGGTCTTGCGCTTTCCCGGATGCTGGCGCTCCACCAGCCCGCCGATAACGGCAACCTCACGAAACGCGCGGCGCAGCAGGTGCGAATTCTGCACCCATTCGATGAATTCATCCTGCAGGATGTCGGGCGACAGCAAGGGGGCCGGATCCTTCACCGGTTTCAAGCCCCATACGGCGAGCGAATAATCGTTTGCGACGAACCCGCCCGGCATCAGGCCCCGGTCTTCCATTCGCCGCGTGATCAGCATTCCCAGGCTCTGGTTCGCGTTCCAGCCTTCGAAAGTGTAATAGACGCTGTAATGGCGCTTCGCGTGTGGGAAGCTTTCCACTAGCAACTGCCCCGGTCCGGGCATCTGCGAGCGCCAATCCTGCACTTCCAGCCATTCGCGTACGTCGTCGGGAAAGCGCGCCCAGCCGGCGCGATCGACAAGCATCGTGCGTACCCGGTCGGCAAGGTGCGTCGTCAGCGGCAGCCGCGCGCCGCCGTAGCTGGGGATCATGGCGCTGGCCTTGGCTGCCTTCACGACGACTTCCATGTCCTGCACCTTGATCACCTCGAGGCTCATCCCCGCAAATGCGAAGGTATCGCCGGGACTTAGCGAGGCGGCAAAGCGCTCCTCGACCTTGCCAAGGGACCGTCCTCCGCGCCCTCGCCCCGCGCTAATGCGTACATCGAGCATTTCCGCATCGATAATGATCCCGGCGTTCATGCGGTGGCGCTGTGCCTGCTCGGGATGGCTCAGGCGCCAGACGCCGTCTGCGTCGCGCACGATGCGTTTGAACTTGTCGTAGGCCTTCAGGGCATATCCGCCGGTTTCCACGAAAGAGAGGACACGCTCCCAGATCTCTTCGTCCAGCCAGGCATAGGACAGGCTCGAGCGGACTTCCGCCAGCAGCTCGGCTTCCTGGAACGGTGCTGCGCAGGCGCAGGCCATCACGTGCTGGGCCAGCACGTCGAGCCCGCCGGGCCTGAATTCCTCGCCGTCGCGCTTGCCCTCGTCGACCGCCTCCTTCGCGGCCGTTGCCTCGAGGAATTCGAACCGGTTGCCCGGCACGAGCAAGGCGCGACTGGGCTGATCGAGCCTGTGGTTGGCCCGCCCGATGCGTTGCAGCAGGCGCGACGATCCCTTCGGGGCCCCCATCTGCACCACCAGATCGATATCGCCCCAGTCGACCCCCAGATCGAGGCTGGCGGTCGCCACCAATGCGCGCAGCTCGCCGCGCGCCATCGCTCCCTCCACCTTTCGCCGCGCTTCCTTGCTCAGCGAACCGTGATGAATGCCGATCGGTAGGTTTTCCTCATTCACATCCCACAAATTCTGGAAGATGTACTCGGCGAGGAACCGCGTGTTGGTAAAGATCAGCGTTGTTCTGTTGGCCCTGATCTGCTCGTATAGCTGCGGTATGGCCCACGTCGCCGCATGCCCGCCCCAGGGCACGCGCTCCTCGTCCGGCAGCAGGATTTCGACCTCCGCCCGTGCCCCGGCCTCGCCCTCGACCAACCGAACAGTGTCGATATCCCCCCACGGCGCCAGCCATTCGCGAAACCCTTCCGGATTGGCCAGCGTTGCCGACAGCGCCGCTCGCCGCATGCCCGGCGCAATCGCCTGTAGCCGCGCCAGCGCCAAGGCGAGCAGATCGCCCCGCTTGCCAGTCGCGAACGCATGTACTTCATCAATCACCACCCGCTTCAACCCGCGGAACAGTTCGACGCTGTCGGGATAGGAAAGCAGCAGAGACAGGCTTTCCGGTGTCGTCAGCAGGACATGCGGTGGCCGCGTCCGCTGGCGCTTCTTGCGGTCGGAAGGCGTATCTCCGCTACGGGTTTCGACCCGGATCGGCAGGTCGAGCTCTTCGATCGGCGTCAGAAGATTGCGCTGCACGTCATGTGCCAATGCCTTGAGCGGAGACACATAAAGGGTGTGCAGACCCTCGGGCGGCTTACCACCATCAAGGCGCGAGGGCGTGAAATCGGCCAGCGTCGGGAGAAAGCCCGCCAACGTCTTCCCGGCCCCTGTGTCGGCCACCAACAAGGCGTGCCGGTCCGCATCGCTGGCGCCCAGCATATCAATCTGATGGCGCCTGACACGCCAGCCGCGTCCGGCAAACCAACCTTCCAGTTCTGGTGGCACAACGGACTGCATCAGGACAGAAGCGATGGAGCCGTGGTATCGGTTCCGCCCCCGCGCGTTTGCCGCGTGTCCACTCTACATTTCTGGGTCGAGGGCCGTTTCATCTATAGGCTTCGGCGGCTTTACGATTTCGCCCAAGCTATCCGCATCCACATCCAGAAGTTCAGCCAGCCGGCTCCGTTCGGCGGAGGTAAGATCCGCATACGCACGTTCGGCGGGGAGCGAACCCATCGCTTCTTTCATCGACGATTCCATGTCTCCGAACCCGCTCATCATGGAAGGCAATGCCTGCATGCTGGTCTGCATCACCTGTGGATCGGAGAACAACGCCATCGATTCTTTCGCATAAACGCCGCCGGTAGGTGTGGCGAAAAATGCAGAAATGTCGTTCAACTGATTCTCGTCGAACCGCACGGCATAGGCTTTGGAAAGGCCGTCCCGCATCGGACCTTCCATCGCCGAGAACATGCCACCCATCTTGCCGGTCAGGACGTCCAAGATGACATCGACGCGCTGATCATACGCAGGGTCGAGCATGGACAGTATCTCGACCTGCTCGGCTTCGCCAAGCTGCGCGATCGCCTCCTGTTCAACCTCGAGCCGCGAACCCAGGATGAATTCCGGTGTCGCGAACATGGAGACCATCGGACGCACCATCTTGTCCATTATGTCGCCCATCATCTTGCCATAGAAGCCTTCGGGCATCATTTGGCCAACGACTGCCTCGGCCATGGGCAGCCGCGATTGCTGCTCTGAAGTTAGGGGCTCGGTTTGAAAGAGGCCGGCCATCAGACCCGCGAATTCTTCCATCCTCTCAGGCGTCGAACTTGCGGACTCATCGCTGTCCACATCTTGCGCAAACAGCGGGTTCGCAGCAGCAAGTGCTGCGATCGCTATCGTTGTCCTGATCAATTTTCGCATCACTTCCCTCCCTGATGTTACCGCTGGATCAATGGCCGGCCTGTGGCCCCCGCTGAAGACCGGACGCTTCAAGCTGCGCATCGATCTGTGCAACAAGTCGGTCCAAGCCTTCTTGGCTCTCGCTTTCGGCGCGAGCGACAAGGACATCCTGCGTGTTCGAAGCCCGTAGCAGCCACCAGCCATCGTCGGTCGTTACCCGCACACCATCGGTTGTGTCGGCAACCGCATCGCTCGCAGCGATCCTACCGGCGATCTCTTCGATCGCAGCGAACTTGCGGCTCTCATCGACCTGAAACCGCATTTCAGGTGTGTTGACCATGGGCGGCATCGCTCCGCGCAACTGGGTAACCGATCGGCCAAGCCGCGCTGCCGCGGTCATCAGTCGGACACCCGCATAGAGTGCATCGTCATACCCATAATACTCGTCCGCGAAGAAGACATGCCCGCTCATTTCGCCTGCGAGCGGCGAACCTGTTTCCTTCATCTTGGATTTTATCAGCGAATGGCCGGTCTTCCACATCACGGGATTGCCGCCATGCGTTGCCACGTGATCGAACAGCGCTCGGCTGGCCTTCACATCGGCAATGATCGTCGCGCCCTTCGTCCGTGCCAGCAGGTCTTCCGCGTAGATCATGAGCAACTGATCGCCCCAGATTACGCGCCCTTCGCCGTCGATTGCACCGATGCGATCTCCATCCCCGTCGAACGCCACACCAAAATCGAGCGACTTGTCGGCGACAAGCTTTCGCAGGTCCTCGAGATTTTCCTCTACCGTCGGGTCGGGGTGGTGATTGGGGAAATTCCCATCGACCTCGGTAAACAAGAGGTGATGTTCGCCCGGAAGCCGCGCCGTCAGTTTTTCAAGAGCGGGGCCGGCAGCGCCATTGCCTGCGTCCCACCCGACCTTGAGACTGTCCAGCACACCTGGTTCAACGCCGTTGAGTGCCTCGATCATACGTTCGATATACGCGTCGATTACGTCGCGACTTTCAACTTCGCCCGATCCGTCGGCCCATTCGCCTTCTGCGCCGCGGCGGCCCAGCTCCTGGATATCTGCGCCGAAGAACGGCCGACCCTGGAACACCATTTTGAAACCGTTGTAATTTGCCGGGTTGTGGCTGCCGGTGATCTGGATGCCGCCATCGACATCATCGGCGGAAGCTTCCGCATAATATAGCATCGGTGTCGGCCCCATGCCGATCCGGACGACGTCCATGCCCGATGCGGTCAGTCCCTCGATCAAAGCGTGTTCGAGCAAAGGCGAACTGACCCGACCATCATATCCGACGGCAACCTTGCTCCCACCGGCCTCAGCAAGCATGGTTGCAAACCCGCGGCCGATTGCCCGCGCATCGTCCGGGCCCAAGGTCTCCCCGATAATGCCGCGAATGTCATACTCGCGCAGAACGGTGGGATCGAAAGCATGGCTCATTCTGGACGCTCCGGTTTTTCGTGATTTGTGTCACTTAGCAATAAGTCGCGGGCAGCGTTGAGTTCCTGCATTGCCGCGTTCGAACCGCCTCTGTCGGGATGTATCATGGCAGTTCTGCGACGATGCGCCTCGCGTATTTCGCGGCGATCGGCCCCCACACCTACGCCCAGGAGCGAACGCGCTTTTTCTATACCGATCTGATTGGCTGGCTTTGCCTGGAGGTATTCCCATGGCCATTTTCCGAATATCCAGCGACATGCAACCGAAAGCAGCACCAAAAGCGCTATGAGCCGGATCACTGCGTGCCGCCTTCGGAATTTTCGTTGCCGCTACCCGGTAAACGCAGACTCGCGACAAGGCCGCGTAGCTCTTGCCGTGCAACAAGGTGGCTGGTGCCAAGATCGCCCAGTTGTCCCTTGTCCAGCAAGGTCAATCCAGAGGGGAAGAGCTCACGATAGACGACGCGTTCTGACAGTCCCTTGGCCACGCGAAAACCAACACGTTTCGCCATTTCGCCCAGGGCCTGCTCGATCCGGGCCATATTGCGCGCTTCGGTATAACCCGTGCGGTTGCGGACAACGACCCAGTCCATTTGCGCGCGCTGCTGTTCGATCGAGGTCCTGCTGCGCTTCAGCCGCGCTTCCCAGATCAGTTCGGCATAGAAGGACAGCTTCTTTACCTTGAAACTCTCCCCTTCGACCTGACCTATGAGATCGAAATCGACGAAACTGTCGTTCATTGGGGTGACGAGCGTGTCGGCAGTGGTCGCGGAATGCCGAGCGAGCGGGTCGTCACGCCCCGGCGTATCGATGACGATAAAGTCCGCACCGGCCGCCTGCTTTTCGATCAAGGCTTCCATGGCGCCTTCGTCCATATCTTCGACGACATGACAGCGAGCTGTCGGCAGAGTGATCGAACGACGCCGCATCGTTTCTGCGCGGTTTTCGAGATAGCGATGCATCGTCCGCTGTCGATGATCGAGATCGAAAGTGACGACATTGGCACCCTGGAACGCGAGGGCGACGGCGACATGCACTGCTGTCGTCGATTTGCCCGTTCCGCCCTTTTCATTGGCGAAGACAATGCGGTGAGGTTGCGAAACCATCAGGAAAAAGCTGGAAAAATCATGCTGCGCAATTCCCTATCCGCCCCTTCACGCGGCGGCAACGCGCCTAGTGCCCGGAAGGCGTTTTTTTCCAGAATGACGCATCCCTACTAGCGCGATGCCGATCATTTGATAATCTTCGCCGATCCGGGTCGCGTGCGACGGGCGAGACACGACAGCAAGTCGGCAGCCGTGAACTGTTTTCACAATGGGGGACCCCGGATTATGAAAAAGGCATTTCTCGCGGCACTAGCCGTACTGTCGATGACCGGCCTCGTGTGCCAGCCCGTTCTGGCACAAGGCAAATCGTCCGGTCGGAAGGCACAGGATCGTGCGACGACGGAAATTCCACGGTGCACCCGAAATCTCGGTACGATTGCGGTCGTCGAGCCGGACGACAAATGGTGGCGTGAACTCAATCTCGGCAGCCCAGAACAGATCATCCGCGTCTTCGTTCAGCGTTCGGGTTGTTTCACCATGGTCAGCCGAGGTCGTGCGATGCAGAGCCGTGCGATGGAACGGGCATTGCAGGAACAGGGGGAGCTTCAGGACGGACAGAATGTCGGGCTGGGCCAGGTGGTGACTGCCGATTACTTCCTGCAACCCGATATTGTCAGTGCGAATAGCAATTCCGGCGGTGGGGGCGGCGCCTTGGGCGGTGTCGTCGGAGGCCTGTTCGGCCGCGCTGCAGGGGCACTTGCGGGCGGCATTCGGGTGAAAAAAGGCGAAGCGAACGTCGTGCTGTCGCTCGTCAATGCGCGCACTACTGTCGAAGAGGCGCTGGTCGAAGGGTATTTCCAGAAAAAGGATCTTGGCTGGGCCGCTGGGGGCGGCCTGTTCGGCGGGGGAGGAGGGGCTGCCGGGGGTTTCGGCGGCTACGAAAATACCGCTATCGGCCAGATCATCGTGCTCGCCTATCTCAACGCTTATACCGATATGGTAACCCAATTGGGCGGCCTGCCGCTCGATGCGGCGGCGGCAGCACCCGAGGCGCGCTGAGAAGCACCGGCTTGCAAGTTATGGGGCGGGACGGCACAGGACGCCCGCCCTTTATCGTAACCGGGAGCAGGCTCCTTGCAAACCGTCACCCAATTATCCGAACTGCGTCGTGAAACTGATGCCTTTCAGGCCACCGGTACACTCGCACTGGTGCCGACGATGGGGGCACTGCACGAAGGCCATCTGACGCTGGTACGAGAGGCTAGCCGGGCGGCCGACCACGTCGCAGTATCGATATTCGTAAACCCTCGACAATTCGGCGCGAACGAAGACCTGGACGCCTACCCGCGACAGCTTGCGCGAGATGCCGCTTTGCTGGAGGCAGAGGGGGTTTCCTTGCTCTGGGCCCCTCCCCCGGGAGAAGTTTACCCCGAAGGTTATGCGACCAACGTATCGGTTTCAGGTGTTAGCGTAGGCCTCTGTGGGGCCAATCGCCCCGGCCATTTCGATGGTGTCGCGACGGTTGTCTGCAAGCTGTTCAATCAGGTCCGACCCGACATGGCTTTCTTCGGTGAGAAAGACTGGCAGCAGCTGGCCGTAATACGCCGGATGGCGAGAGACCTGGACCTTACCCGGCCCCATGTCGACGCGATCCACGGCGTCGCAATCGTGCGAGAAGACGATGGGCTCGCGATGAGCAGTCGCAACGCCTATCTCTCGGTCGAGAATCGCGCGATCGCCGCAACTCTGTCACGAGAGCTGCGCTTGGCAATCGAGCGCATCGGTGCAGGTGATGCGACCGGGTCTGTTCTCGCAGCCTTTCGTAACCGGCTGCTCGATGCAGGGTTCGATTCCATCGATTACGCCGAAATTCGCGATGGCCGCGACCTTGCCCCTGCGAGTGAGCCTGGTCCTGGCGACCGATTTTTCGTAGCTGCACGAATCGGCGGGACGCGGCTGATCGACAATATGCCGGTTGCATAGCGCCAGCTTGTCCAGCCCTACCTACTTTGCGAAGCGGCCTTCGAAGATCATCTGCTAGTGAGAGAAGTTGGAGCGGGTAAGGGGAATCGAACCCCTCTAGCCAGCTTGGAAGGCTGGAGCATTACCACTATGCTATACCCGCTCGGGTCAGGCGCCATTGCCACCGAAGCCGCGCCTGCGTCAACACGCTATTGCGTTTCTTCGCTTGCTTCGCCGTCCTCATCTTCTGTTTCCGTCGCCAAGCTTTCGGCCAAGGTAGGTTTTTCGACCTCCGCCGGCTGTTCTGCGGTGTACACCTCTATCTCGACGCGGCGATTTGCCAGCCTGCCCTCTTCATTGGGCGAACCGTCGGGAAGCGCGTTGGGCGCTGCCGGATTCTGTTCACCGAAGGCGATGACGGAAATACGGCTCGCTTCCACACCGTTTTCGACAAGCCAGTCTCGAACGGCTTCGGCGCGGGCACGAGAGGCTCGCATGTTCGCATCGTCGCTACCGCCACTGTCGCTGTGTCCACGAAGAACGATCGCCCCTCCGCCGGTCACCTGCGGCGAGGCAAGTACGGTCGCCAGCTCAGCCCGGGCTTCCTGAGAAAGTTCGGCGCCATCCGGAAAGATGATCCGGGTTTCCAAGGATTCCGGTGGGCTGAGGCTATCGATCGGCTCGACCTGAAATTCTGGACGGAAGATCGATCGTTTACCTTCAGCGGGTTCTTCCGGGGTGGTTGGCGGTTGTTCGCTGTTGCACGCCGCCAAGAGTAACGTCGAAACAACGATTGCGACGTGGTGTCCATGCCGGTTCATCAATTCATGTTCCTTGCTCGGCGGTCTTGCTGCGCTTTCGCTCGCGTTTCGCGGCCGCGTCCTGTGCGGTACGTTCTTGTGGTGGAGCGAAACTGACTATGACATCGCCAGCCCGCGGTTCGGGTCTTGCCGCATGGGTGAAGAAGCGGATCGTCCCATTCTCTCGCAGCAGCAATAGCATTGCTGCCGCATCCGGCAAACGCTCGCGAGCTGCTTCGAAATCGAATTCGTCCGAGAGCTTGGTCTTGCGGAAGACCCATCCGCGCGAGAGGCGTTCGTTGACGTCTTCGACGCCGAACCCGCTTTCGAAGAGCGCGCGGCCACGAATGCTGCTGGGAAGCGAATGCCGATCATCTTCATCCACAGCGTCACCGAGCTGGAAGACGGTGTCTCTGCCGATTTCATATGCAAACTCGTTGCAAACCAAGGCGTTATAGGCCTCGTTCTCCGTCGCGGCGACCAGGACGGCGTAGGGGGTAAGATCCAGATTATGCTCGGTCGCTTCGTTGAGGATTTCGCCGTGATAGAACGGGAGGCCATTCTGCCGGGCTAGTGCGAGACGTTGCCAGCTCGCATCGACGACCATGACCGGCGCCTTGAGTTCTTTCATCATCATCGCCAGCGATATGGTCCACGGCGTGCTGCCGACTATGATGATGCCCGGCCGATTGCTGCCCTTCAGGTTGAGCAGCTTGGCGACCAGATCGATCGTGAAACCATGGGCGACGATCGTTACAACGACCACGGCAAAGCTGAGACCGATCAGGGCAGTCCCGTCATAGCCGATTTCTTCCAAGCGAAGTGCGAACAGGCCGGAGATTGCGACGAGCACGATCCCGCGAGGGGCAATCCACGCAAGAAAAAGCCGCTCGTTCCATGGAACCGAACTCCCCAGCAGGCTGAGCAGTATCGTGGCCGGGCGGACCACGAACAGCAGCGCGAGCAGGAAGAGGCCGAAATTCCAGTTGAGATATGCGAGTTCCTCGAATTTCAGGCTCGACGACAAGAGAATGAAGATACCAGAGATCAGGAGAACGGCCACGTTCTGTTTGAACGGATGGATGCTCCGCAGGGACGTCACGTTCATGTTTGCCAGCGCCACACCCATGACGGTGACGGCAACAAGGCCTGCCTCATGCTCGATCTGATTGGACAGGACGAAGACCACGATTACCGCCGTCAGCAACACCGGAACCTTGAGGAATTCCGGGACGGTACCGCGCGGGAAGGCCCATGCGATCGCTGCCGCAGCTACATAACCGATTACGCCGGCAAGGATTGCTGCGAAGATCAGCGGCGGGACGACTTCGAACAGGCCCGAACCCGGCGACGCGGTGACTGCGCGAAAATATTCATAGGCGACAACCGCGAACAGGGCGCCGATCGGATCGTTGACGATAGCTTCCCATTTGAGGATCGCTGCTGGTCGCGATTTCACCGATGATTGCCGCAACAAGGGCATGACGACGGTCGGGCCGGTGACCACAAGAATACCCGCAAACAGGATCGCAACGGGCCATTCGAGCCCACCGATCGAATGTGCGGCGAAGGCCCCAAAGACCCAGGCGATCGGACCGCCCAGGATAACAAGGCGCCAGACAGCTTCGCCTGCGTGCCGCAGTTCGCGGAGGTCGAGGCTTAGGCCGCCTTCGAAGAGGATAAGCGCAACGCCGATCGCCACCATTGGATCGAGCAATTCGCCAAAAGCATGTTCGGGATCGAAGAGCCCGAATACCGGACCGGCCAGAAATCCAGCGGCCAGCATGAGGACGATTGCTGGCCACCCGGTACGCCAGGCAAGCCATTGGGCACCTATGCCCAACATGCCCACCATCGCGATGACTAATGACTGTTCCATGCCCCCCTCTGGCTGCGCGACTATATCGCTAGTCCGGGCGCCCACACGGCGCCAGCCTTACCAATGCCCGACCCCAGCATTATTTCCATCGCTATGCGCGATTCATGCGCCGGCGAAATTCATCAGTGCGCTTACGTCGACCGAGCGTTCGGCGAGCTTTGCCCGACCACCAAGTTCGGGCAGATCAATAACGAATGCGGCGCGAGTGACCAACCCGCCCGCATTTCGCAACAATTCCGTCGCCGCTGCAGCGGTGCCGCCTGTTGCAAGAAGATCGTCGACGATCGCTACCGCTTGGCCCTGTGCAATGGACTGCGGGTCCATTTCCAAACGGTCGACTCCATATTCGAGTTCGTAATCTACGCCTATAACGCGGCAAGGCAACTTTCCGGGCTTGCGTATCGGAATGAACGGTAATTCCAGCCGCGCGGCGACGGCCGCACCAAAGATGAAACCGCGCGCCTCCATGCCGGCGATTGCCTCAGCACCCGAACTTTCCCTGGCAAGCCATTCTATGGTCGCGGCAAAGCCAGGCCCATGACCGATGAGGGTGGTAATGTCGCGGAACTGGATTCCTGCCTTGGGAAAGTCCGGGATTGTCCGGACAAGGGCTTTGAGCTCGGCAGGCGTCATGGCGTCGACCCTCTAAACAAAGAAGCCCCTTGCATCCTAAAGATGCAAGGGGCGCATATCATCTTGAGATCAGAGATAATCTAGGCGGCTTTGCGCTTGGTCGCTGCCCAGATCTGCTTCTTGGAGAAGTACGCAAGCACAGTCGCGAAAAGCAGGAAGATCAATACCGGCCAACCTGTCTGCTTGCGCTTCACCAGAGTGGGTTCGGCTGTCCATGTCAGGAATGCGGCTACGTCGGTGGCCATCTGCTCGATGGTGGCTTCGGTGCCATCATCGAAGGTCACCTGACCGGCAGTCGTCAGCGGAGGAGCCATCGCAAGGTTGAGGTTCGGGAAATAGGGGTTGTGATGCAGGCCCGGAGCCGGCGCGGCTTCGGGATGTTCTGCCAACAGTTCCGCGGACGGTTCCTGATAGCCCATCAGCAGCGAGGCGACATAATTCGTGCCATCATGGCGCGCCTTGGTCATCAGCGAGAGATCAGGCGGAATGGCATTGTTGTTGGCTGCAGCCGCTGCGACATTGTTGGGATAAGGCGACGGGAAGTAGTCCGTAGGCAGGCCAGGACGCGTGGTCGCTTCGCCGGTGTTCGGGTCGATACCGGGCACCTGCTTGGATGCCGCGAAAGCCTTCACCTGACCTTCGTCATAGCCGATCTGTTCGAGATCGCGGAACGCGACGAACTTGAGGCTGTGACAGGCCGAGCAGACTTCGTTGTAGACCTTGAAGCCACGCTGAAGCTGCTGAACGTCCCATTTTCCGAAAGGCCCATCGAACGAATAGGCGATATCCCGCGGCTCTTCATAAGGAAGGTGAGCGGGTGCCTCTTCCGTAATCGCGGCGTAGGCGCCGACCACGAAGGAATACAACGCTACGACCGCGAAGCCGAGGCCGACGAGAATTGCGACAAGGCGGATGCTGAGAAGCTTGGTCATTTCTTTTCTCGTACTCGCTTAGGCAGCCGTCTTGGCGTTTTTGCCGAGCACTGCCTTGTCGTCCGAGCCGAGCACGGCTTCGGTTATCGAATAGGGCAGCGGTTCCGGCTTCTCGATCTGGCTGACGATCGGAATGATCACCAGGAAGTGCAGGAAGTAGTAAGCCGTGGCGATCTGGCTCAACATCACGAAGGGTTCTTCGGCCGGCGCACCGCCGCAATAGAACAGCACGGCCATGGCAGGGATGAGACCGAACCAGAAGAACTTGCGGAACATCGGACGGTAATGGCCGCTGCGCACAGGCGACTTGTCGAGCCAGGGGAGGAAGAACCAGATCAGGATCGAACCGAACATCGCGATCACGCCCATCAGCTTGGCCGGAATGAACAGGAAGTCGACCGTGAAGGCGCGAAGGATCGCGTAGAAGGGCCAGAAGTACCATTCGGGCACGATGTGCGCCGGCGTCGAAAGCGGGTTCGCTTCGATGTAGTTATCCGGGTGACCCAGCGTGTTCGGCAGGAAGAATACCAGCGCGAAGTAGAGGATCAGCGCCACACCCAGACCGAAGCCGTCCTTCGCCGTGTAATACGGGTGGAAGGGCAGCGTGTCGCTTTCCTGCTTCACTTCCACGCCCGTCGGGTTCGACGATCCCGGAATGTGGAGCGCCCAGATGTGCAGGATAACAACCCCTGCGATTACGAAGGGCAGCAGGAAGTGGAGGCTGAAGAAACGATTGAGCGCCGCATTGTCCGGAGCGAAGCCGCCCAGCAACCAGACCTGAATCGGCTCGCCCACCAGTGGGATTGCGCCAAACAGGCCGGTGATTACCTTGGCGCCCCAGAAGCTCATCTGACCCCAGGGAAGCACGTAGCCCATGAAGGCGGTGGCCATCATCAGCAGGAAGATGACGACGCCCAGCAGCCAGATCATTTCACGCGGGGCCTTGTACGAGGAGTAGAAGAAGCCGCGGAAGATGTGCAGGTAGACGACGATGAAGAAGAAGCTGGCGCCGTTGGCGTGCGCATAGCGCATCATCCAGCCCCAGTTTACGTCGCGCATGATATGTTCGGTCGTGGCAAATGCCACCTGGGCGTTGGCAGCATAATGCATCGCCAGCACCACGCCGGTCACGATCTGAAGCACCAGGAAGAAGCCGGCCAGAACGCCGAAATTCCAGAAATAGCTCAGATTGCGGGGAACAGGATAGCCTGCACCGACAGCGTTATAGACGAGGCGCGGCAGCGGCAGCTTCTCGTCGAAGAACCTCATGACCGGATTGGTCGGGGTATATTCCTTGGCCCAGGGAAAGCTCATCGTATCGTCTCTTCTCTCTACGCTCAGCCGACCTGAATGACGGTGTCCGAGGTGAACTCGTATTCCGGCACTTCGAGATTTGCCGGCGCGGGACCCTTACGGATACGGCCAGCCGTATCGTAATGCGACCCGTGACAGGGGCAGAAATAGCCGCCGTATTCGCCTTTGACTTCGCCTTCGGCGGCACCGAGGGGAACACAGCCGAGGTGAGTACAGACGCCCATGGTCACGAGCATGTCTTCGTGACCTTCCTTCGTCCGTTCCTCGAGAGTCTGCGGATCCCGCAAGCTGCTGGTATCGACGGCGTTGGCCGCCTGGATTTCAGCACCCGTCAGGCGACGCACGAACAGCGGCTGCTTGCGAAACACTGCCTTGATGGCCTGTCCCGGCTCGATCGCCGAGACATCGACTTCCGTCGAACTGGCGGCAAGGACGTCTTTCGACGGCGCCATCTGGCTGATCAACGGATATACGACGGCAAGACCGCCGATACCCGCAGCACTGACTGCAGCGATGTCGAGAAAGTCACGGCGGCGGATACCGTCATCGGTAACGACTGCCGTTTCGGAAGTTGCGGTTGCAGCGGTGTCTGCCATCAGCGCTTTGCCTTGCCTGCCTTGGTATTGCGCCGTGGCCCGGACGGGTTAGGCGCAGAGTGCGAATCCATGGCCGGACCTATCCGAAAGCCGGTACGCCCGAATATACGGTACGTGCGCGGAAGCCCCCAGTGTGCCCGGTTTGGACGCGCCTCTAGCCGCTATGCGGCAGGTTGCCAACCGCCATTTTGGCAAGCTTTGTACGTCAAGGTGCAATCGCGGCAGGGATCACACGGGTAGTGCGATGACACTGAGCTGCCTGCCCCCGGTTTCCTCGCCCCGATGCGTTGCGCGCCTGAACGAGAAGAAGCGATGGGGCTGCGCATAAGTGTCTTCGCGCAGATCCTCGATATCGCGGACGCCTGTATCGCTGAGGCACTGGTACACATAGGCCGGTAGATCGAACTGGTAATGGCCGGGACGCCCGGTTGCGAAGAATCGCGCATCGCGATTGTCGAACTGTTCGCGAAATCCCTGATCGACTTCGTAGCTGCCCTGCGCGACCGTGGGGCCGATTGCCGCCTTTATATCGGGTGCATGTGCACCCAGCGACACCATCGCCGCCACCGTGTGCTCCAGCACGCCGCCCACTGCTCCGCGCCAGCCAGCATGCGCTGCACCGACAACGCCGGCTTTGGCATCGCCCAGCAAGACCGGAGCACAATCGGCGGTGACAATGCCCAATGCGATACCCCGCCTGGCGGTGACGAGCGCATCGGCTTGCGGCGGTTCGGGCCATGGCTCATCGACGATCACGACCGTCGCCGAATGTATCTGGCGCGGACACATCAATTTCGCGCCGCGGATTATGTCGTCGGCTTCCAGACCAGCCGACGTCGAGAAGCCATGGGGAATGCCATCAAGCAGGTCGGCCTTCAGAAAACCACTCACCACGCGATCATCCCAACGAACGCGTGACCTGTTCGAACGTGTCGCGCGAGAGTTTTGGCGCAGCAGCAACTCTTTCGAGTGCGTCGCGCATCAACTTGGCGCGCCCTTCTTCGATGCGGCGCCAGCGCCCCAGGGAAGGGATAAAACGGGCTGCCGTCTGCGCATTGATCGGATCGAGTTCCAGAACGAGGTCGGCGATCATGTCATAGCCCTCGCCATCCGCCGCGTGAAATGCGGAAGGATTTGCCGCGAAGGCCATATAGAGCGAGCGCACTCTGTTCGGGTTCTTCAGCGTGAAGTCCGGGTGACCGCGCAGCGCTTTCACATGGTCGATCGCGTGCGGATGAAGCGAACTGGCCTGCAATGCGAACCATTTGTCGATGACCAGCGCGTTGCCTGCGTAGCGATTGTAGAAATCTTGCAGCTTGTCGGTGCGTTCCGGACTGTCCAAGCCGGCAAGGACCATCAAAGCGCCCTGACGATCGGTCATATTATCCGAATTGTCGTACTGATAGGCAGCGAGTTCGGCTGCCTTTGCGGGATCGCTGGCAGCGGCATAGCTTAGCACCAGCGTCTTGACCTTGCGCGCTCCCTTGGCGTGTGCATCCAGCGAGAACTGCAGGCCCTCGACCCGATCGTAAAGAGCGTGAAACTGTGACGCCAGCCGATCGCCGAGATCGGCCTTCAGCGCCTCCCGCTCGGCATGAATTCGGCCAGGATCGGCAACCAGCATCTGCTCTGCGATATAGGCCTGGCTTGGCATCGACATCAGTTCGCCGCGCATGAGATCTTCGAGGCGATCGTCTTCAATCACCGATTTCATTGCCTGCGCTATGTCGCCGCGCGCCGCCTTGCAGCCACTGCCATCAAGATCACCCGTCACTGCGCCGACGAGATAGCCGGTCATGAGTTCCTGCATTGCTTCGTACCGGGCGAACGGATCATCGTCCTGCGCAGCAAGAAACACGAGATCATCCCGCGATACGTCGCGCTCGATCGAAATGGGGGCTGAAAATGTCCGATTGATCGAAAGCACCGGCTTTTGCGCAAAGCCGTCGAATGTGAACGTTGCGCTTTCCTGGTCGAGAACGATCAGTTCTTCGCCCGCGTTCTCACCCGACTGACGGTCGAACAGCGCGACCTTCAGGGGAATCGGCATCGGTTTCTTGTCGGGCTGACCGGGAGTGGCAGGAATGGTTTGCGAAAGCTTCAGCGTCGCGCTGTTGCCCGCATGCTCAAGCGCCACCCTTACCTTCGGCGTGCCCGCCTGCGAATACCAGCGGCGGAACTGGGTCAGGTCCATGCCGGTGCCATCTTCGATGGATTTGACGAAATCCTCGCATGTCGCGGCTTCGCCATCGTGGCGATCGAAATAGAGGTCGGTCCCGCGGCGGAACCGCTCTTCGCCAGCCATGGTCCGCATCATGCGAATGACTTCGGCGCCCTTGTTGTAGATGGTCGCCGTGTAGAAGTTGCTTATCTCGCGATAGGAATCGGGCCGGATCGGATGCGCGAGGGGACCGGAATCCTCGGGGAACTGTACGCCGCGCAATACGCGGACATCCTCGATGCGTTTGACCGGCGCACTGCCCATATCCTGGCTGAACAACTGGTCGCGTAGCACGGTGAAGCCTTCCTTGAGGCTCAGCTGGAACCAGTCGCGGCAGGTGATTCGGTTTCCCGACCAGTTGTGGAAGTACTCGTGGCCGATCACACCCTCGATCCCGTCGTAATCGCCGTCGGTGGCGGTGTCGGGATCGGCGAGGACATACTTCGTGTTGAAGATATTGAGCCCTTTGTTCTCCATCGCCCCCATGTTGAAGTCCGAAACCGCGACGATATTGAACAGATCGAGGTCGTATTCGCGCCCGAACGTCTCCTCGTCCCATATCATGGATCGCTTAAGGCTCTCCATCGCATGCTCGGTCCGATCGAGATCTCCGTCGCGGACCCAGACGTTCAGTTCCACCTTGCGGCCGCTGGCAGTTGTGAAACTGTCTGTCCGAGCGACGAGGTCGCCGGCCACCAGGGCGAAGAGATAGGAAGGCTTGGGCCAGGGATCGTGCCATTCCGCCCAGTGCGTGCCACCTTCTTCGCCAGCATCGGTGCGGTTGCCGTTGCACAGCAGTACAGGAAACTGCGCTTTCGGCCCGCTCATTCGCACCGTGTAGGTGCTGAGCACATCCGGGCGATCCGGGAAGAATGTGATGCGGCGAAAGCCTTCCGCCTCGCATTGGGTGCAAAGCATGCCATTGGAAGCGTACAGCCCCATCAGTTGCGAATTGTCGGACGGGTCCAGTTCGGTGACGATTTCGAGTGTATGCCGCTCGCCTTCCAGCGTGACGACCAAATCGTCGCCGTCCATCATATGCCCTGCGCAATCGCCTCCGTCGCAAGTGATCGACACGAGTTCGAGACTATCGCCGTTCAGGCGAATTGTCGGAGAAGCGTCGGCATCCGGATTGCGTTCGACATCGAGCCTGGTGACCACGCGCGTTTTATCGAGGCCCAGATCGAACTCCATCCTGATCGTCGGGATCAACCACGCAAAAGGCGTGTAATCTGAGCGCTGTATTTCGGGCGGCGCCTTGGGTTCAAACGCTGCATCGGCCATTTCGGGGTTGCCGTCGGGCGAAGCGGGAGTGCGCGCAATATCCATGAATGTCCTGTCGTTTTTCCGGGCGAAAATGCTCTGTCACCCAATGCAACGCCCGTCGAGGCCTTGCGTTCAATCGGAAGGTCGCAGGTTCTGTCCGATTGACAGCAACGACCTGCTCCCGCACCGAACGCGTCCGATGCTGAACTTGATTGCCACCTTCCTTCGCGCTTTCGAAGGCCCTTTATGCGGCCAACCCGGCAGCGAATGAGCAGGCTGCTTATCTTCGGTCTTGGTTATACGGCATCCCGCATCGCCAGCTTGGTGCAAGCGCGTAGCTGGCACGTCGACGCGACGGGGAGCGCAGGCAATGTCAGTTTCGATGATTCGCACGCAGTGACTGCAGCCCTCGCTCGGGCAACCCACATCCTGAGTTCCGTTCCGCCGTCCGCGGATAGCGATCCGGTGCTTGAAGCCTATGGCCATGCCTTGCATGGACAGTCGCTCTTCTACCTCTCGTCCACCGGCGTCTACGGCGATGCCGGCGGCGCTTGGGTCGACGAAGCTTCTCCAACCGGAACTGGGCGGCGAACTGCCCGGGCACATTGCGATGCGCGGTGGCTTGAGATGGAGGCGCGGGTGTTTCGACTGCCTGGCATCTATGGCCCCGGGCGCAGCGCACTCGACCGGGTGGCAGAGGGCAAAGGACACCGCATCGACCTGCCGGGCCAAGTCTTCAGCCGGGTCCACGTGGACGATATCGTTTCAGGGGTGGTGGCTGCTTTCGAAAGCGAGGCCCCGCCGGGAGCCTATAATCTCGCGGACGATCTGCCGACCAGCCAGAACGCAGTGATCGAAGAGGCTGCGCGGCTTCTGGACGTGCTGCCTCCGCCGTTACAGACGATGGAGGAGGCCGACCTTTCGGCGATGGCGCGCGGTTTCTACGCCGAAAATCGCCGTGTGGCCAACGGCAAGGCGAAGCGGTTGCTCGGCTGGACGCCGCGCTATCCGACGTATCGCGAAGGTCTGGCCGCGATCAGGGCTCAGGCGTAGCACGGCGCGGCGGCGGGCTTGCCCGTCCACGCATGGCGATCACCATTCCCGATAGCGTAATGACGGCCCCGGCTGCCGGCAGCGGTCCCCACACGAACCCCTCGAACAGGGTCGAAAGGACCATGGCCACTACCGGTACGATTACCGAACTGTAGGCCGCCTGACCGGCCCCGATTTTGCGAACCAGGCCGTAATACAGCGGGAAAGTCACCACCGAACCGGCAAGCCCGAGATACAGGATACCGAGCGAGTATGAGGTGCGTGTATCGAATTGCGGCGGCCCCGACGTTGTCCATGCAAACACGCTGTTGATCACCACGCCAATGGCCATCGACCACGCCAGCAGGGCGAGAAAGGGCTGCTTCTTCGCGCCCTCCATTGCCTGCGTGATATTGGCAGCGCTGGCCGAAAGAATCCCGCAAACCGTCAGCCCGGCACCGAGCAGCACTTCGCTCAAGGTCGCAGGCGACGACTGCCATTCATGGGCGAAAAGCAGCGCGACACCAATTGCCGCGATCGCCGAGCCGACAACGAACGGCCCGGTGATCTGCTGGCCCAGAAAAATGCGCCCGAAGATCGCGTTGGGAACGACCAGCAGGGCGAACATGACTGCCACGAGACCCGAGGTGATATAGCTTTCGGCATTGTAAACGAAGGCGAAATTGAGCGTGAACTGGAACAGGCCCAGCAGGCAGGCCCAGCGCATGCCACCCGGGGCGAGAGACAGTCTTTCCCGCCGGATTGCAGCTAGGGCGAACATGCCGAGGGCCGCCACGATGAAGCGATAGGAGATCGACCAGCTCGCCGGGACGCTGGCGATCTGGTCGCGTATCACCAGCCAGGTCCCACCCCAGATCACGCTGACAAGCAGAAATGCGGCGAAATTACGGGGCGTAAACAGGCTTTCGCCCTCTACAGGCGTACTCATAGCGCGGCGAGCGCCTTTGCCAGAGCAGACGCGTCTTCTTCAGGCGTATTCCATGCCGTAACGAAGCGGGCAGCATCGTCGCCCCAGTCGTAAAAGCCGAAACCCTTTTCGCGCAGCGCCTGGCGTTCGTCTGCAGTGCAGCGCACGAACATTTCGTTCGCTTCCACTGCATGCATCAATCGCTCTTCGCAACCAGCGGCGATTTCCTGAGCCGCAGCATTGGCATAGCGCGCATTGGTCAGCCAGACATCGCCGTCCAGCATGGCGTGAAGCTGCGCGGCAAGAAACCGGCCCTTGGATTGCAAGTGCCCGGCACGCTTGCGGCGGTAACGGGCCACATCGGCAAGAGCGGCGTCAAAGAACACAATTGCCTCGGCCCCGAGACCCCCGTTCTTGATGAATCCGAAGCTTAATGCATCGACATCGCCTGCTGCTTCAGCCGGAGTGGATTCCAGAAAGGCAACGGCATTGGCAAAACGGGCGCCATCCATATGGATTGCGAGTTTGCGCTCACGTGCCAGCGCCACGATGGCTGCAACCTCTTCGGGCCGATAGGTCCTGCCATATTCGCTGGCCTGAGTGATAGAGATGGCGTGCGGTTGAACCTGGTGCACATCGTCGCGGATCGGGTCGACGACAGCGCGGATCGCATCGGGCGTCAACTTGGCGCCATCGCCCTTCGCCAGCAGCAGCTTTGCGCCGTGAAGATAGAAGCCAGGCGCGCCCCCTTCGTCCATTTCGATATGGGCTTCTTCGTGGCAGATGATTCCCCCATGCGGCTGAACCATGGTTGCCAGGGCAAGACAGTTGGCTGCCGTCCCCGTAGCTACCCACAGAACCGCACATGGCTTGCCGAACAGGTCGGAAAATCTTTGGTCGAGAGCATTGCTCAGACCATCCCCGTCATAAGGCGAATCGGGTGCGTCCGCCGCCTTCAGGGCATCCCAGATGGCCGGGTGAACCGAGGCGGCATTATCGGATAGGAACTGCATCGGAACGCCCATAACCACCGGCGCATTGCTTGCACAGGAAGGAATAACGGAACGATGGAAACTTCACCGATTGCTATACGCAAAGAGGATAACGAAACGAGCGGTCAGTATGTCGCAAGCGACGGCGATGGTACGCACGCAGGCAAACTGACATGGACACTGCGCAATGGCGCGCGTGACGCGGAGCACACCATCGTTGCGCCGGACATGCGCGGGAAGGGTATTGCCGCAAAACTGGTGGATGCCCTTATAGACGATGCACGCGACAAAGGCTTCAAGATCATCCCAAGCTGCTCCTATGTCGCTAAGCAATTCGACCGCCATCCCGAATGGGAAGACTTGCGCGCCTAGGCAGATTGCGAACCGGCTTCCACAACCTCGGAAAAATCCTGCTCGCCCATGCTTGAAAGAACCGCGTCGCGGATGCGCATTGCGTCCGCCAGCGCGATACCCCGCATTCGCAGGTGTCCCCCGGCAAGCCCGAACCTGATGTCGGCATAGCCCCGCACGCGCGCCAGGGGATTACGGACGATTTCGACCGATTGCAGCTTTTCGCGCGATGCAATGGCCATGCTGGGCGCGAACCAGCCGTGCCGGGTATATAACTGGCGTTGCCCCAGCGCATGCCGATCCCAGCGCCAGCGCATATATTCGTGCAGGGCAAACCATCCGCCTCCGGCTATTATTGGCAGCAATGCGAGATATGCATTGCTAGATACGAACAGCGCGGCGGCAATTGCGATCATCAGGGAAAATCCGATGAGAAAGCCGTCGATCCGATAGCGCCGGGATGAGCGATGCCACTCGATTTCCGCGCCCGGCAGCTCGAACCCGGTTTCGACCACTACCGGGGAAATCTCTTTGAGCCGGGCGAAAGGCACCGCTTCGTGATTGGCCGACCCGCTATCGCTGGCGAGACTGACGAGCTTCAGGGAATGCCAGCCGAACCACCGCCTGACCAATCCCGTGCTGAGCCGCAGCGCCTGCACCCGGTGCACTGGCATGACGAGATCGGTGCGCGTCAGCAGACCGCGCCTGCGCCGCAAACCCTTGTCGGTTCGCTCCAGCCGGAAGCCCCATTCGCGAAGGACCGTTCGGACCACTCCCGTTGCGACACCGATGAAGATCAGCGAACCCACGGCGATCACACCCCCGACAAGCTGGGCGAGCACTCCAAGGCCAGCCAGCCATTGGCCCGGTCCGGCTATCTGTTCGCGCCACGAGCGCCAGTCCCAGACTTCGAACGGCAGCAGGAAATCGAGTTGTTGCGCGGCGCCCGCGACGACCGCCACGACGGCAAGCGAGAATTCGAACAGGCCGAAAGTGAGCACGCGCCCCGGCCCCATTTCATAGAGGAGTCGGGCATCCGGCTCGGGCGCGATGTCGGTGTCGATATCCTGCTCGGGTAGCGAACTGCCATCGCGCCGGGACCGGACGAGTTCCCGCAGGCGCTCGCCCTCGACCTCCGGCAGATAGGCAAGTTTCAGGTCGTCGCCCCCGCCCGCCCCGGTCTCGAATTTTACCTCCACGAGCCCGAACAGCCGCGGCACGAACTTCTGTTCAATGCTGACATCCTGAATTCGCTCATACGGTACCGACCGCGCCTCGCGCGACAGAACCCCGCTTTCAACCCGGATGTCGTCTGCTCCGACCGTATAGGTGAAGCGCGCCCAACGCAGATAGGCGAAGAATATGTTCGCTCCGACCGCCAGCACGACGAGGGGGAGGAAATAGAGCAAGGCATCACCGAAATCGCCTTTGTCTAGGATGGTGAATCCGCCGACGACGAGTGGCAGGACAAGCTGGGAAAACATGGCGACAGCCCGCACAGCAAACGTGCGCGGGTCTGTCCTGCGGGGCGTGTGCTCCAACGGTTCGGTCACCGCGTGTCGCGCCTGATTGCCGCGCGGATATCTTCCCGCATGGCTGTCGCATCTGCATGGCGCAAGCCGGGAAGCGATACGGAGGCGTTGTGCGTGCCCGCCGTGTGGACGGTCAGGGTAGCAAGGCCGTAAGCGCGTTCCAGCGGCCCCTGCCCTACATCGATGTGCTGGACGCGGCCGAACGGAACGACCGTATCGGCACGGAAGAAAACGCCGCGCACCACGCGCAGTCTTTCCTGTGCCAGTGAATATCCGCGCGCATTGTAACGCCTCAACGGCACGCGGACGAGCGCATAAGTGACAAGGAGCAGAGCCGGGATCCAAACCGCCCCGGTCCAGCCCGGGATTGCGAATTCCGCAATGGTGGCGGCCAACAGCAATACAACCCCCACGATCGCGAACTGCACGCGCAGCATCGATTTGTAAGCAGGGTCGAGCGGGATCAGATCGTCGGCTTCATCCATACCGTGCTAGCTAGGCAATACAGCGCGCCGATACAATCGGCTTTCGCATCGCGCCGGCATCCCTGCGGGGGGGACGAACACTGGACATTCCATTTTCCGGGAAAATGGTGCTGCTGGGGAGGATTGAACTCCCGGCCTCACCCTTACCAAGGGTGCGCTCTACCACTGAGCTACAGCAGCACATGTCGCCGCGAGAAAGGCTCGCGGGGTGGAGGCGCGCGCTATTGGCAGACGCGGAGCATAAGTCAACCTTCGCTTGAGCCCGGAGGCAAAATTGGCGAAGGCTTTCGGCATGGCCAGTGAGAAAAACAAATCGAGCCGTGAGGAACGCCTCGCCGCAAAACTTCGCGAGAACCTGCGACGCAGGAAAGCGCAGGGACGCGAAATCAGCGAATCGGGCCAGACAGGCCTTCCCAATGAAGAAACAGAGCGCTAACGCGCACTGCTCCTAGGGGAAACCGGAGTAATCATGTCGAAACTGATCCTCGTTCGCCACGGACAGAGCGAGTGGAACCTCGCCAACCGTTTCACCGGCTGGTGGGATGTCGACCTGACCGAAAAAGGTGAAGCCGAAGCGCGTGAAGCCGGCGAATTGATGAAAGCCAAGGGCGTCCTGCCCACCACGGCTTTCACCAGCCTTCAGAAGCGGGCGATCAAGACGCTCAACATCGCACTCGAAGCCTGCGACCGTCTGTGGATCCCGGTGACGCGCGACTGGCACCTGAACGAGCGGCATTACGGTGGTCTGACCGGGCTCGACAAACAGCAGACGCGCGAAAAGCACGGCGATGAACAGGTCCACGTCTGGCGCCGCAGTTTCGACGTCCCCCCGCCGGAAATGGAAGCCGGCAGCGAATTCGATCTTGCCGAGGATCCGCGCTATGCCGGGATCGACGTACCGCGCACCGAAAGCCTCAAGCTGACGATCGAACGCGTCCTGCCTTATTGGGAAGAAGCTATTCTGCCGCTGCTGGGCAAAGGCGAGACGGTCATCATCTCCGCCCACGGCAATTCCCTGCGCGCGCTGGTCAAGCACCTGTCCGCCATCTCGGATGACGAGATTACCGGGCTCGAAATCCCGACCGGTCAGCCGATCGTCTACGAGTTCGAGGGCACGAAGGTGTCGGGCGAACGCTACTACCTCAAGGATTCGTAAGGATGGGCGCCAAAGTTGCCATCGTCATGGGTAGCCAGTCCGACTGGGAAACCATGACCTGCGCCGCAGAAGTGCTCGACGAGCTCGGCGTGGAAAGTGACGTGCGCATCGTATCCGCGCATCGCACGCCCGAGCGGATGTACGATTTTGCCAAGGGTGCGGCGGACGCTGGTTTCGAAGTCATCATCGCCGGCGCCGGCGGTGCGGCCCACCTTCCCGGCATGATCGCAGCGCTCACCCATATTCCCGTGCTCGGCGTGCCGGTGCAGTCCAAGGCGCTTTCGGGGCAGGACAGCCTGCTGTCGATCGTCCAGATGCCGGCCGGGGTTCCCGTGGGGACGCTGGCCATCGGCAAGGCAGGGGCGACCAATGCAGGGCTGCTCGCCGCGGCCATTCTTGCCAATCACGATACCGCCGTGTCGCAGCGCCTGCAGGACTGGCGCGCGGCCCGCAGTGCGGCCGTGACCGAGCGTCCCGTCGGTTGATGCTGAAGCGGGGCAGCACGATCGGGATATTGGGTGGCGGCCAGCTTGGCCGGATGATGGCGGTCAGCGCGGCCCAGCTCGGCTATCGCTGCATCGCCTACGCGCCCGAGGGCGACAATGTCGTCAGCGACGTGTGCGACGACATCTTCACCAACAAATGGGACGATGCAGCCGCAGTCGCTGCCTTCGCGGCGCAATGCGATGCCGTCACCTGGGAATTCGAGAACGTGCCCGTCGCAACGGCGGCGTCTATCCCCGAAGACCGGATATTCCCGCATCCGCGCGCGCTCGAAACCGCGCAGGACCGGCTGAACGAGAAGCGCTTCGTAGAAGGGCTCGGCGGCAGACCGGCGGCGTATGCGCGTATCGATTCGCGCGCCGATCTGGAAGCCGCGATCGACACTCTGGGTGCACCGGGCATTCTCAAGACGCGGCGCGATGGATACGACGGCAAGGGCCAGTGGCGCATCGGTTCGGACCGCGATGCCCAAGGTCTGAACCTGCCGGACATGCCCTCGATTTACGAAGCGTTCGTCGAATTCGAGGCCGAGTTTTCGGTTATCCTGGTCCGCGGGCAGGACGGGGAAATCCGCTTCTGGGATTCGACGCGCAATTCGCATGATCATGGCATCCTTGCGACGTCCTCCCTGCCCGCTGGCGACGCGATTGCGGCGCAGGTCGATAGGGCGCGGGAGCTGGCGCGGCAGGTGGCCGATGCGCTGCGCTATGTAGGCGTGCTGACGCTGGAATTCTTCGCCACGCGGAACGGACCGGTGTTCAACGAGATGGCGCCGCGGGTCCATAATTCGGGGCACTGGACGATCGAAGGCGCGGCCACGAGCCAGTTCGAAAATCACATCCGCGCTGTGGCCGGACTGCCGCTGGGCAGCACAGCCACGGTCGCCAGGTCGGTGACCATGACGAACATCATCGGGCGCGATATTCTCGAAACCGAACAATGGCTTAGCCAGCCCGACACGCATCTGCACGACTATGGCAAGGCCGAGGTTCGCGAGGGGCGCAAGATGGGCCATGTAACGAAGCTGGAACGGTGAAGCTGTTCCTGATCTATGCCCGCGCGGCCAATGGCTGCATCGGTCGGGACGGGGCGTTGCCGTGGCATCTGCCGGCCGATCTGAAGCGGTTCAAGGCGCTGACCATGGGCAAGCCGATGATCATGGGACGCAAGACTTTCGAGAGCCTTCCGGGCCTGTTGCCGGGTCGCAGGCACATCGTGCTGACGCGCCGGGAGCGCTGGGATTCGACCGGCGCCGAACTGGCGAGGGATGTCAATCAAGCGTTTGATCTGGCGTCGAACACTGCCGAACAGGCGGCAGTGATCGGCGGCGCGGCGATTTTCGATGTCTTCATGCCGCTGGCCGACCGGATCGAGCTGACCGACATCCATGCCGATTTCGAAGGCGACACCTTCATGCCCGCCCCCGGACCCGAATGGCGCGAGATCGCCCGCGAGGACCACGCTGCCGAAGGCGATGCCCCCGCCTACAGCTTCGTCACGCTGGAACGGGCGCGGGAGTATGCCGCGTGAGGTTCCTCGACCACCGCGAGCCATTGCCCGAAAGCCTGCGCGGCGCGATCGTGGCGCTGGGCAATTTCGACGGCTTTCACCTGGGCCACCAGGCCGTGGCCGGCGAGGCGATCCGCTGGGCACGCGAGGAAGGCCGCCCGGCCATCATCGCCACTTTCGATCCGCATCCCGTGCGCCATTTCCAGCCCGATGCCCCGCCCTTCCGGCTGACGACGCTGGAACAGCGGCAGGAACTGTACCTCGCCGCCGGGGCGACCGCGATGCTGGTGTTCCATTTCGACGGCGAACTGGCCGGAACCACCGCAGAGGATTTCGTGCAACGCCTGCTGGGCGACCATCTGGGCGTGGCAGGGGTGGTGACGGGAGAGGATTTCACCTTCGGCAAGGCGCGCGGCGGCAATTTCGACAGACTGGTCAGCCTGGGCAAGGACGTCGGGATCGAGGCGCGTGCGGTGCCGCCAGTGCTGGATGGCGGCGAGGCTGTATCGTCGAGCCGCGTGCGTGATGCCCTGCGCGAAGGCGATCCGCAGGAAGCGGCCCGGCTGCTGACCCGCCCCTTCGCCATTCGCGGCGTGGTGCAGCATGGCGACAAGCGCGGGCGCGAGATCGGCTATCCCACGGCGAACCTGCCGGTGGAACATTACCTGCGCCCCAGATACGGCATTTACGCCGTGACCGGGCGCATCCTGTCGACCGGGCAGGAGCTGAAGGGCGCGGCCAATATCGGCGTGCGGCCTCAGTTCGATCCGCCCAAGGAACTGCTTGAGCCCTATTTCTTCGATTTTTCGGGCGATCTCTACGGGCAGGAGATCGAAGTCGCGTTTCACCACTTCCTGCGCGGCGAGGCAAAGTTCGACAGTCTCGACGCGCTGGTGGCGCAGATGGACAGGGATTGCGACGAAGCGCGGCGGCTGCTGGCGCAGGTTTAGCGATTCGTCATTTGCGCGCAGGCTGTAATCCAGCTTGGAAATGCCGTGGCCCCGCGCCGGATCCCCGCCTTCGCGGAGATGACGGTGAGAGGCGGGCGGGCAGGCCACTCCGCACTTTCCTACACGGCTGCTTTGCCCTAACGGCCAGCACCTATGTCCGAAAAGCGCGATTACCGAGATACCGTCTTCCTGCCGAAGACCGATTTCCCCATGAAGGCCGGCCTTCCCCAGAAGGAGCCGGGTATTGCCGCACGCTGGGAATCGGACGGGCTGTATCAGCAGCTGCGCGAAGCGCGCGCCGACCGCGAGAAGTTCATCTTCCACGATGGCCCGCCTTACGCCAATGGCGACATGCATATCGGCCATGCGCTGAACCACACGCTGAAGGACATGGTCTGCCGCACGCAGAACCTGCTGGGCAGGAACGCGCCCTATGTTCCGGGCTGGGACTGCCACGGCCTGCCGATCGAGTGGAAGGTCGAAGAACAGTACCGCAAGAAGAAGCTGGACAAGAAAGCGGTCCCGGCAAAGGAATTCCGCGCCGAATGCCGCGCCTATGCGCAGCACTGGGTCGATGTGCAGCGCGAACAGCTGAAGCGGCTGGGCATCATGGCGGACTGGGACAATCCCTATCTGACCATGCAGTTCGACAGCGAGGCGACCATTGTGGCCGAGCTGATGAAATTTGCCGAAGCGGGCAATCTCTATCGCGGGTCGAAGCCGGTGATGTGGAGCCCGGTGGAAGAAACCGCACTGGCCGAGGCCGAAGTCGAATACGAGGACATCACCAGCACGCAGATCGATGTCGCGTTCGAGATCACCGAGAGCCCGATCGAGGAACTGGTCGGCGCGCATGCGGTAATCTGGACCACGACGCCTTGGACGATCCCGGTCAACCAGGCTTTGGCCTATGGGCCGGACATTGAATACGCGCTTATCAGCTGGCCGAACGCCAAATATCTGGTGGCCCGCGAGCTCGCTACTGAGTTTATCACTCGCATAACCACCGTTCCGAGTGGACAACCGTCCGAACCATGGCCCGACGCCGATAAGTGGGATGAGAATCTCCAGATATTCAAAGGCCCCGACCTCGCCGGAACGGTCGCGCGCCACCCGATGCACAAGCTCGGCGGATTCTACGCCAAGCCCCGCCCCTTCCTGCCGGGCGACTTCGTCACCACCGACAGCGGTACGGGTCTGGTCCACATGTCGCCCGATCACGGCGAGGACGATTTCCTGCTGTGCCGCAAGCATGGCATCGAACCGGTGTTCGCCGTCATGGCCGACGGGCGTTATCGCGACGACTGGGAATGGCTGGGTGCGGGCGATGTGGACGCGGACGGCAGGGAACGCCGCCGCAGCGTCATCAACAAGCCGTTCAATTCGCCCGAAGGCCCGATCTGTTCGGACCTGCGCGAAGCGGGCGGGCTGCTGTCCGCCAGCGACGATTACCAGCATTCCTATCCGCATAGCTGGCGCAGCAAGGCCAAGGTCATCTATCGCTGCACGCCGCAATGGTTCGTGCCAATGGACAAGGACCTTGCCGGTGGCGGCACGCTGCGCAGCCGCGCCCTGCAAGCCATCGCCGACACGCGCTTCGTCCCCGAAAAGGGCCGCAACCGCATCGGTTCGATGGTCGAGGGCCGCCCCGACTGGGTGCTGTCGCGCCAGCGCGCCTGGGGCGTGCCGATCACGCTGTTCGTAAAGAACGGCACGGGCGAATATCTGCAGGATGCAGACGTGAACGCCCGCGTGATCGCCGCCGTGCGCGAAGAAGGCGTCGATGCCTGGGACGAGGCGCGCAAGGCCGAATTCCTCGGTTCCGCACACAATCCCGACGATTACGAGATGATCACCGACATTCTCGACGTCTGGTTCGATTCTGGCTGCACCCATGCCTTCGTCCTCGAATCGGGACGCTGGCCGGACATGCAATGGCCCGCCGACCTGTATCTGGAAGGCAGCGACCAGCATCGCGGCTGGTTCCAGTCGAGCCTGCTGGAAAGCTGCGCGACGCGCGGCCGCGCGCCCTTCGACCAGATCCTGACCCATGGCTTCACCATGGCCAGCGACGGGCGCAAGATGTCCAAGAGCCTGGGCAATACCATCGACCCGCTGAAGGTGATGGAGCAATATGGCGCCGACATCATCCGCCTGTGGGCGCTGAGCGTCGATTTCACCGAGGATCACCGCATCGGCGATGAAATCCTCAAGGGCGTGGGCGACCAGTATCGCAAACTGCGCAATACCTTCCGCTATCTGCTGGGTGCGCTGGACGGTTTCGTGGGCGACATGGGCGATGCCGGCGAAATCCCCGAGCTGGAACGCTATGTCCTCGCCCTGCTGGCCGATCTCGACGGCAAGCTGCGCAAGGCCGTCGAGGATTACGACTTCAACGCCTATACCCGTTTGCTGGTCGATTTCTGCAACGAAGACCTGTCGGCCTTTTATTTCGATATCCGCAAGGACAGCCTTTATTGCGACGGACCGGATTCGGTGCGCCGCAACGCCTATCGCACCGTGCTGGACATATTGTTCCACGCACTGGTCCGCTATGCCGCGCCGGTGCTGGTCTTTACGGCGGAAGAGGTGTGGGGCACGCGCTATCCGGATGGCGGCAGCGTCCACCTGCTGGAATGGCCGGGCGTGCCGGGCGTCACCGCGGACGGGGCGAAGTGGGACAAGCTGCGCGCCTTGCGCGAAGACGTGATGGAAGCGATCGAACCGCTGCGGCGCGAAAAGGTCATCCGGTCCGGCCTGGAAGCCGATGTAATCGTTCCCGCCGACGCTGTGCCGGACGGTTTCAGCGACGATGATCTGGCCGAACTGTTCATCACCGCGTCAGTGACGCGTAGCGATAGCGCGGATGTGACGGTCACACGGACATCCGAAAACAAGTGCGGGCGCTGCTGGCGCCTGCTTCCTTCCGTGACGGAAGACGGCGATCTATGCGACCGCTGCGAGCCCGTCGTCGCCCAACTGGATGCCGCCCGATGAACCCGATCATGAAGAACCGCATCATCGGCTGCGTGACGGCACTGGCCATCTTCGTGGTGGACCAGCTGACCAAGAATTACGTCACCAAGGGGCTGGGCATCGACCGTGTCGGCGATGCGATGGAAATCCTGCCCTTCTTCGACCTGCGCTTCACCCGCAATTTCGGCGTGTCGCTGGGCATGTTCGAAGCGACCAGCCCGGAAATGCGCTGGGGCCTGGTGCTGGTGACCGCGCTGATCGCCCTGGTGGTGACGGTGTGGATGATGCGCGAGAAGCTGCTGGCGGACATCCTGGCACTGTCGCTGATCCTTGGCGGGGCGCTGGGCAATATCAAGGATCGCTACGATCTCGGCTATGTCGTCGATTTCGCCGATCTGCATTTCGGGGAATTCCGCCCCTTCCTCATTTTCAACGTAGCCGATGCGGCTATCACCATCGGTGTCGTCATCGTCCTTGCGCGTGCCTTCTTCATGGGCGACAAGGACAAGGCGGAGGTCGATGGCCTCATGAACAGCAAGGCGGCCGATGCCGCGGAGAGCAAGTGATGATCAAATTCGCCCGAATCGCCCTGATGGCCGGCCTCGGCGCCATGACCGCAGCCTGCGGCAGCGGGGGCCTTCTCGACCGCAACCGGCCCGATGAATTCGCCGTGCAGCGCCAGGCGCCGCTGGTGGTTCCGCCCGATTTCAACCTGCAGCCGCCGCAGCCCGGCGCCCCGCGCCCGAGCGAAGGCAGCGCCGCTGCCCAGACGCTGGACGTGCTGTTCGGCGGTCCGCAGGCCCGTAGCGGCGTGGAAACCAGCATGCTGGAACGCGCCGGTGCCGCCGAACCCGGCATTCGCAGCGCTGTGGGCGACCCGCAGACCGCGACCGTCGCCAAGGGCGCAGTGACCCGCGACATCATCGCCGCCCCCGAAGGCGACGGCGCAACCGCAAGCGCGGTGATACCTTCCTAAGTTTTTCGCACCGACCTCCGTCGGTGCGTCCTCGCTAGATGTGCAGCAAGCTGCACCCGCTGCGGGCGGGCAGTCGCCCTTGCCGGCCCTCCGCCGGCCCGGATTCATCGCGCGAGATCTAAACGTGGCGAAAGTTTCCGAGCCAAGGGCGAGGCAAGGACGAACGCCTGGCGTTTGAGGGTCTGAAGGAAAAACCGGAGGCGCCGGCGGATAATCCTGGGAGCCTCTAGGCGGCCGGGTTCTTGGCTTTCGTTTCGCTGCTCACCAGCAGCTTGTCGATCCGGCGACCGTCCATGTCGACCACTTCGAAACGCCAGCCCTGATCGGTGAAATAGTCGCCTTCGCCGGGCAGGCGCTTGAGCACATGCAGCGCGTAACCCGCCGCCGTGCCGAATTCGCGATCGTCGCCATATTCGAGGCCCAGCCGGTCGGCGAGCACATCGGCCGAGAGCGAGCCGGAGACCAGCAGGCTGCCGTCTTCCCGCTCGACCACGCCGGGCCCTTCGGCACCGTCCTGATCGCTGAGGAAATTGCCGACCAGCGCAGTAAGCAGATCGACCGGAGTGACGATGCCGTCGAGATGGCCGTATTCGTCATGCACCATGGCCATCGCTATTTCAGCCTGCTGCAGCACGCGCAGCGCATCGACCGCATCGAGCTGATCGGGCACGACCTCGGTCTTGACCATCAGGGCGCGCAGATCGATCGGTTCCTTGGCGATCAGGCGCGTCAGGATATCGCGCACCTTGACCACGCCCAGCACCCTGTCGGCCGAGCCTTCCGCCACCGGCATAAGCGAATGCGGGCTGGTGTCGATCGCCGCACGAATGGCCGCCGCGTCCGCATCGGCATCGATCCAGTCGACTTCGGTACGCGGGGTCATCAGTTCGCGTACGGGCCGCTGGGCGAGGCGCACGACGCCCTGCAGCATCTGGTGCTGTTCGCTTTCGATCACCCCGCTGCGGGTGGCTTCGGCAAAGAGCATGTGCAGTTCTTCCGCCGTGACCGAGCTTTGCCCCGAGGGACGCACGCCGAGCAGGCGAATCAGCACGCCCGAGGACGCATCGAGCAGCCACACGAGCGGCGCCGCCACGCGCGCCAGAATCGCCATGGGCCGCGCCATGACCAGCGAGATGGGCACCGCCGCGCGCAGCGCGATCTGCTTGGGAACGAGCTCGCCGATGACCAGCGTGGCATAGGTGGTGATGGCGATGACAGACGCGAAGCCGATTTCCGCCGCATACTGCTGGGGCACGCCCAGCATGGCGAGCCGTTCGCCCGTGGGTCCGCCGAGGCTCGCGCCCGAATAGGCACCCGAAATGATCCCGACCAGCGTGATGCCGATCTGCACGGTCGACAGGAACTTGCCCGGATCGGATGCCAGGGAGATGGCCGTGGCGGCGCCCTTGCTCCCTTTGGAGGCGGCCTGCTGGAGGCGCGATGTCTTGGCCGACACGATGGCAAGCTCGCTCATGGCGAAGACGCCGTTGAGCACGATCAGCCCGATGATGATCAGCAGGTCTGTCCAGGGAAAGGGTGTCACGCGGCAACGGCTAGCACAAAAGTGCGCCGCTGCCAGCGCCCCGCGTGAAACTTATCTGACATGGCTGTGGAACGGCAGGGGCGTTGAAAGGTTTGAGGAACAGCGACGCGGGTGGGCGCGTCCGGTACCACTCGCCCGGAGCCGCCCCATGGGTCGGATGCCGCGCAGAAAAGGGGAAGAATAGATGAAGAACTCACGCATTCTCACAGCCAGCCTTGCAGCCGTTTCGCTGCTGACCGTCTCGGCCTGTGTCACCGATCCGAACACCGGCGAACGCAAGGTCTCGCGCACCGTACTCGGCGGCGCCGGCGGCGCTGTTGCAGGCGGCCTGCTCGGCGGTCTCATCGGCGGCAAGACCGGCCGCATCATCGGCGCCGCAGCAGGCGGCATCGGTGGCGGCGTCATCGGCTACAAGATGGACCAGCAGATCAAGGAACTGGAAGAACAGACCGCCGGCACCGGCGTCGACGTTTCCGAAACCGATGGCGGCGAAGCCATTCTCGTCAACCTGCCCGACGGCGTCACATTCTCGACCGGCAGCTACACCATTTCGCCGGGCTTCCGCGATCTGCTCGACCGCGTGGCCGGCAGCCTGCGCCAGTATCCCAACAGCCTGATCGACGTATACGGTCACACCGACACGACCGGCTCGGCCACCACGAACCAGCGCCTGTCGGAACAGCGCGCTCAGGCCGTGGCCAACTACCTGATCTCCCAGGGCGTCAGCTCTTCGCGCGTGCGCTGGATGGGCTTCGGCGAAACCCGCCTCAAGGTCTCGACCGGCGACAATGTGAACGAACCGCTGAACCGGCGCGTCGAAATCAAGATCGTTCCGTTCGATCAGCGGGACATCGAAGCCGCGCAATCGCAGGGAATGTAATACTCCACAACCCTTCGAGCTGTCGCAACCAACTGGGGCCGGTTTACGCCGGCCCCTTTTTCATTGTGCAGCCGCGACGCGTGTTGCGATCCGTGCCACCGCGGCGGCGTGGATGCCGGGGGCGCTGGCGAGTATGCCGAAAGCGCGGGGATCGCGTTTGTTATAGTCGAGCTTCTTGCCGAAGGCATCGCTGACCGCCGCCCCTGCTTCGCGCGCGATCAGGCCCGCTGCGGCGATATCCCATTCGAAACCCCAGCGTACCGTCGCCACGAGGTCCGCTTCGTCTGCAGCGACCATCGCGATGCGCAAGGCAATGGAGTTGGGCTGATCGACCGTCACGAGATCGGCATCCGCTTTCGGCAAGACATGCGCGGGCACCCGCGAGCCGGCGAATTCCTGGCGCGTGCTGGCAGCAAGCCTGTCGCCGTTGCGATAGGCGCCCTGCCCCGCCACCGCCTGCCAGGTTTCCTTGCGCGCGGGGGCGCACAAGGTGCCGATGAGCGGGCGCCCGCCACTGATCAGGGCAACGGAAACCGCCCAGCCGGTACGGCCGCGGATGAAATCGCGCGTCCCGTCGACCGGATCGACCAGCCAGATGAGATCATTGTCCAGCCGCGCTGGATCGTCGGCGGTTTCTTCCGACAGCCAGCCTGCCGACGGCAGCAGCGCCCCCAGTTCCCGCTTGAGAAAAGCGTCCACTGCGAGATCGGCTTCGCACACGGGATCCCCGGGCTTTTTCTCCCACGCATTCAGATCGTTCCCCGCCCCCGGCCAGAGGTCGTAGGCGATCCTTCCTGCTTCGGAGACGATGGATTCGAGGCGCTGACTATCGATCATGAAAGAATGCCTGCTGCCTGCACCCGAAAGCGGGCCTTTTCAAGCGCGTCCAGACATGCTTAGGGCCCTCGCAACTCACTTTCCCCAACGCATGACGCGAAGGACGACGCTCCACCATGAACATCCACGAATACCAGGCCAAGGAACTGCTCGCGAAATACGGCATCGGCATCCCTGCAGGGCATGCCGCGCTGACGGTCGAAGAGGCCGTGGAGGGTGCGAAGAAACTGCCCGGACCGCTTTACGTCGTGAAGGCACAGATTCACGCCGGCGGCCGCGGCAAGGGCAAGTTCACCGAACTGGGTCCCGATGCGAAAGGCGGCGTACGCCTGTCGAAGAGCATCGAAGACGTGGAAGCCAATGCCAAGGAAATGCTCGGCAATACGCTGGTAACCGTACAGACGGGTGATGCCGGCAAGCAGGTCAACCGCCTCTACGTGACCGACGGCGTCGACATTGCCAGCGAATATTATCTGTCGATGCTGGTCGACCGCGCTACCGGCCGCGTTGCCATGATCGTATCGACCGAAGGCGGCATGGACATCGAAGAGGTTGCCCATTCGACGCCTGAAAAGATCACCACCATCACCATCGATCCGGCACAGGGCTTTATGCCGCATCACGGCCGGGCGATGGCCTTCGCGCTCAAGCTGACGGGCGATCTGAACAAGCAGGCGCAGAAGCTGGCGAAGCAACTGTATACCGCCTTCATGGATCTCGACTGCGAAATGCTCGAGATCAACCCGCTCGTCGAAACCGAGGACGGCAACCTTCTGGTGCTCGACACCAAGATGAGCTTCGACGGCAACGCGCTGTTCCGCCACAAGGACGTGGAAGCGCTGCGCGATGTGACCGAGGAAGATCCCGCCGAAGTCGAAGCGAGCGAATACGACCTCGCCTACATCAAGCTGGACGGCAACATCGGCTGCATGGTGAACGGCGCGGGCCTTGCCATGGCGACGATGGACATCATCAAGCTGAACGGCGCGTTTCCGGCCAACTTCCTCGACGTTGGCGGCGGCGCCACCACCGAGAAGGTGACGGCCGCATTCAAGATCATCCTGAAGGATCCGGCGGTCGAGGGCATCCTCGTCAACATCTTCGGCGGCATCATGAAATGCGATGTGATTGCCAACGGCATTGTGCAGGCGGCCAAGGACGTGAACCTTTCCGTGCCCCTCGTCGTACGCCTGGAAGGCACCAATGTCGAAGAAGGCAAAGCCATCCTCGACAATTCTGGCCTCGCCATCGTCAGCGCCGACGATCTGGGCGACGCGGCGAAGAAGATCGTTGCCGAGGTCAAGAAGGCGGCATGATCGCCCGGCACAGATGATCTGCAGCTTTTGAGAGGCGGGCCCCGGAAACGCGGCCCGCCTTTCTATTTCCGGCGCCAGGGAACACTCGTTCGCGGCCAGCCTTATCTAAGCGAAAGCCCGTCGAACGCTCACTTGACGTTTACGTAAACGCAAGATAGGCGGGCGCCACAGTTTCCAGTCGAGAGGAAGGCAGAACCCATGAAAATCCTCGTCCCCGTCAAGCGGGTGATCGATTACAACGTCAAACCGCGCGTCAAGGCCGACGGTTCGGGCGTCGATCTTGCGAACGTCAAGATGAGCATGAACCCGTTCGACGAAATCGCCGTCGAAGAGGCGATCCGCCTGAAGGAAGCAGGCAAGGCCGAAGAGATCATCGCCGTCAGCATCGGCCCGGCAAAGGCGCAGGAAACGCTGCGCACCGCGCTGGCCATGGGCGCCGACCGCGCCATTCTGGTGCAGACCGATGACGAAGTCGAACCGCTCGCCGTTGCCAAGATCCTCAAGGCCATCGCGGACGAGGAACAGCCCGGCATCGTGATGCTGGGCAAGCAGGCGATCGACGACGATTCGAACCAGACCGGCCAGATGCTCGCGGCCCTGATGGGCCGTCCGCAGGGCACCTTCGCCAACACCGTCGAAGTCGACGGCGACAGCGTTACCGTGAAGCGCGAAGTGGATGGCGGCCTGCAGACGGTCAAGCTGACCATGCCGGCAATCGTCACCACCGACCTGCGCCTGAACGAGCCGCGCTATGCGTCGCTCCCCAATATCATGAAGGCGAAGCAGAAGCCGCTCGATACCAAGGCTCCGGCCGATTTCGGTGTCGACACCGCGCCGCGCCTCAAGACCACCAACGTCTCCGAACCGCCGGTTCGCCAGGCAGGCGAAAAGGTCGAGGACGTCGACGCGCTGGTCGCCAAGATCAAAGCCCTCGGCATTGCATAAGCCAGACAGACGAGAAGGAAGACAGATATGAAAACCCTCGTTTGGGTCGAACACGACAACAAGAGCCTCGCCGATGCGACGCTCGCCGCCGTAACCGCTGCCGGCAAGATGGGTGAAGTCCACCTGCTGGTCGCAGGCTCGGGCTGCCGCGCGGTCGCCGACGAAGCTGCCAAGATCGAAGGCGTGGGCAAGGTCCATCTCGCCGACGATGCGGCCTACGAGCATGCGCTGCCGGAAAACGTCGCCCCGCTGGTGGCCGATCTGATGGGCCATCACGATGCGTTCGTGGCGCCTGCAACAACCACGGGCAAGAACATCGCCCCGCGTGTCGCCGCGCTGCTCGACGTGATGCAGATTTCTGACATCCTTTCGGTCGAAGGCGACAAGACCTTCACCCGCCCGATCTATGCCGGGAACGCGATCGCGACTGTCGAATCGTCCGACGAGAAGCTGGTGATCACCGTGCGCGGTACGGCCTTCGAAAAGGCCGCTGCCGAAGGCGGCTCGGCAAGCGTCGAAGAAGTTTCGGGCCCCACCGATGCCGGTCTTTCGACCTTCGTCAGCGAAGAAATTGCCGAAAGCGATCGTCCCGAACTGACAAGTGCCAAGGTCATCGTGTCGGGTGGCCGTGCGCTGAAGGATTCCGAAACCTTCGAACAGATCATCACCCCGCTCGCCGACAAGCTCGGAGCCGGGATCGGTGCCAGTCGTGCAGCCGTCGATGCAGGCTACGTGCCGAACGATTACCAGGTCGGTCAGACCGGGAAGATCGTAGCGCCGGAAGTCTATATCGCCATCGGTATTTCAGGTGCGATCCAGCACCTTGCAGGCATGAAGGATTCCAAGACCATCATCGCCATCAACAAGGACGAGGACGCTCCGATCTTCCAGGTCGCGGACATCGGCCTGGTGGCCGACCTGTTCAAGGCGGTGCCGGAGCTGACCGAAAAGCTTTGAATTGCAATGCTCTAGCAATTCTGTAACCCTTCCGCCCTTATCTGGGGCGGGAGGGTTTTTCAGTGCTTGGTCGTATAGTTTCGTTTATATTATCATTTGCGCTTGCCGCACAGTCGGGCTTCGCTGGAGCAAGTGGAACCGTGGTACTAGAGCCTAGTTCGAATTGGCAGCTTGATTACGGCGAAACACGTTGCCGCATCCTCCGGACTTTTGGCGAAGACGACCAACAAAGCGTCTTGTACTTCGAGCAATACTCTCCATCGGAGCAGTTTGATTGGGTTGTTGCTGGACCCTTGTTACATCGTTACTCTTCTGGCCAAAAAATCGGCGTACAATTTGGGCCCGGCCAATTGCCGTACGCTTTCAGGCCGGAAATTTCTTTGACCTTGGGTGATTTCGGCACTGGAATTGGCGGAGGAAGTGTTGAGGATGCTTCAAGCGAGAAGGACGAGAAAAAAGGCGAGAATTACGCCGGTCCAGTCGGACTTCCAAGCCTCCCGGTCGAACAAGGCGCGGGGATCGACTGGGTCGAACTCTCTCGTTCCGGTCGTTCTTATCGCTTGAAGACAGGCAACCTTGGGCCGGTGTACGAAGCGCTAAACGCGTGCATGGCGGATCTCGTAACCCATTGGGGGGCAAACCCAGAGATATTGAAAACTCGCAAGACTTTACCTGAAATCGTTAACCTTCAAAGGGTGGCACGGCTTATTCAGGAACACTACCCTGGAAAAGCTGAAAGAAAAGGCGCGCAGGCAAACTTGCTCGTGAGGGTAATGGTCGAAGCTGATGGAACGGTTGCGAGATGCCATATGGAATCGATGACCGCAGCGGAAGGATTCGATAACACGGCGTGTGTGGTTTTCGTTGAGAACGCCAAGTTCAAGCCCGCCACCGACCTTCAGGATCGACCCATTCCATCTTATTACACGGTACGCGTGTCGTACCGGCTGCATTGATACGTCCCTAAATGACGTACATGTCGACGGTATGGATGGTGAGCCCTACCAAGCCGCCCACCATCGTACCGTTTATGCGGATGAACTGGAGGTCGCGGCCCACGGCGCCCTCGACCCGGTCGGTGATCGTCCGGGCGTCCCAGCGGCGGACGGTTTCCGATACCAGCCGCACGATCTGGTCGCCATAGCGGGTTGCGACGCCGACCGCGGTACGGCGGGCGAAGCGGTTGACCTGGCGTTGCAGCCGCGCATCGTCGCGCAGGGCGGCGCCCAGTTCGCCCAGCGTCTCACCGAGATAGCCACCGCCCGGTCCATTGGAATTGCGGATCGACGTGATCAGATTGGCCCGCAGCCTTTCCCACACACCCTGCCACCATTCGCCGATGGCAGGATTGTCGAGCAGTTCGTTCTTCATCCGCTCGACACGGTCCCGCATCTCCGGATCTTCGCGCAGGCCCCTGGCCAGCTCGTGCAGGCCTTCCTCCACCTTGCTGCGCAGAGGATGCTCGGGATCGACCAGAACCTCCGCCAGGAGCTTGTAGAGCCCGTCGAGCACAGAATTGGCGAGCCGTTCGTCGAGGCCGGTGAACCGCAGTACGGCGTTGGCGCGCTTGTGCACCATGTCGCGCACCATCGTTTCGTTGTCTTCGAGCACCAGCCCGGCCCAGCGGATGATCTTGTCGATCAGCGGCTTGTGGCGCCCGTCGGCGATCATCGCGTCGAGCATGCCGCCCAGTAACGGTGCCACTTCGAGCTTGCCGAGCTGGGTCTTTATCCCGCTGCGGACCTGTGTGCCGAGCCGTTCCGGATCGAGCGATTCGAGTACTTCGACGGCAAGTTCCCCCGCCCCCGAACGGATACGCGAATCCTTCATCGCCCCGGGATCTGCCAGGTAACTGCCGACGGCGTGTGCCAGGTTCATCGAGCCCATCCGCCGGCCGACAACGGCTGGCGTCAGAAAGTTTTCGCGCAGGAAGCCGGCCATCGTGTCGGCGATGCGGTCCTTGTTCTCCGGAATGATCGCCGTATGCGGTATCGGCAGGCCGAGAGGGCGGCGAAACAGCGCGGTCACGGCGAACCAGTCGGCGAGGCCGCCGACCATGGCCGCTTCGGCAAAGGCGTGGAGATAGCCCCAGGCCGGATGCGCCTCGAGAAAGCGACCGGACCACAGGAACAGCGCGGCCATCAGCACGATGAGCCCGGTTGCCGTGCGCCGCATGGTGCGCGCACGGTCTGCCGCGATGGGAGGGTCTCCGGAAGGCAGACCCGCTGGCGAGCGGCCCTTCACTCCGCGGGTTCGACCCCCGGCTCTTGCGAGCCGTTCCGCACGATCCCGCGCGTATCATCGCCTTCCTTGTAGGTCAGCATGCGGGTGCGCAGCCATGGGCCGACCCGCTTTTCGAAGCCGTCGGCAAGGCTGAACCCTGCCGGCACGATAAGCAGCGTAAGCATCGTCGACAGGATCAGTCCGCCGATCACCACGGTACCCATCGGCGCACGCCATGCCCCGTCGCCTCCGCCGAACACGCCCGACAGGGCTGTCGGCACCATGCCGGCCGTCATCGCGACCGTCGTCATGACGATCGGCTGTGCACGCTTGTGCCCGGCATCGATGATGGCGTGCAGCTTGCGCGTGCCCTTGTCCATTTCCTCGATGGCGAAGTCGATCAGCAGGATCGAGTTCTTCGAGACGATACCCAGCAACAGCAGGATGCCGATGTAGACCGGCATCGATTGCGGCTGGCCGAACAGCCACACCAGCAGAATGCCGCCGAGGGGAGCCAGAGCGAGACTGGTCATGTTGACCAGCGGGCTCATCAGGCGCTTGTAGAGCAGCACTAGGACGGCAAACACCAGCAGGACACCCGATGCGATTGCGATTGTCAGGCTGGTCATGAGCTCGGCCTGCCATTCATCCTGACCGACGACGTCGCGATTCACCCCCTGCGGGAGATCCTGCAGGATCGGCAAGGCATCGATCTTCGCCTGCGCTTCGCCCGTCACCACGCCCTGCGCCAGATCGGCGCCGACAAGAACGCGGCGGTTCTGGTTGTAACGCTGGATCGTGGTCGGACCCGAACCGAAGGTAATGTCAGCAACGCGGGATAGCGGCACCGACCCGCCGCTGGCGGTCTGGACCGGCAGATTACGGATGGTGGTCAGGTCTTCTCGCGATTGCTCCGGCAGCTTGACCCGGATGGGAATCTGGCGATCGGAGAGCGAGAACTTGGCGGCATTCTGTTCGATCTCACCCATGGTCGCGATGCGGATCGTCTGGCTCAGCGCGACGGTTGTCACACCGAGTTCCGCGGCAATATTCTCGCGCGGGGTGATGATCAATTCGGGGCGGTTGATGTCCGCGCTGATGCGCGGCGCGACCAGCATGTCGATGCCCTTCATCTGTTCGACCAGCTTGGCAGCGGTTTCGTTGAGAAGTTCTGGATCCGACCCGGCAAGCATGACGGTCATATCGCGGCCAGACCCGAACCCACCCGATTGCGACGCGAACCGGACGCGCGCATCCGCGATCTGCGCAAAGGTCGGGGCTAGGGCACGCTCAAATTGAATGGAGGTACGCTCACGGTCGGGGCGCAGCGTGATGTAAATCGTCGCCTGCCCTTCGCGCACGCGTTCAAGCGCCCGGTCGACTTCCTGCTGCTGATAGAGGATCGCTGCGACTTGATCGGCTACCCGTTCGGTCGTCTCGAGAGTGGTCCCCGGGACCATCTCGATTTCGATCCGGCTATTGTCATCGTCGATATTCGGCTGGAACTGTGAAGGCACGATGCCGAACAGCAGGATGGTCAGCAGCAGCGCGAAATAGCCGACACCCAGCATCCACACCCGGTGATCAAGGAAGCGGGCACGGAGATATTGCCACACCTGCGCCATGTGATCGCCGAAACGCCGGACAATGAAACCCAGGATTGCGAAGGCGGCCAGTGTGGCCAGCAGTCCGGCAGCGAGGGCCAGCGCCAGCTGGATCACGCCGACAAATTTTGAAAGGATCTCAGCAGGCAGGCTGGCATTGGGGCCAGCGATCATTGCCGAAATGCCAAACCCCTGCAAAAATCCCGAGACCGTCATCGTGACACCAGCGGAAACGGCCAGGGCGAGCAGCACGACCAGCAACAGGGACAGAACGTAGAGCCAGCGATGGCGCGGCCCTTCCAGCCCTTCGCGCGCAGCATACATCTTGCCCCGATCGAGCGACCACCGCAGCACGTCCATATAGCGGTCCATCAACGGACCTTCACCGTGCGCGGCTTCGCCATGCGCCTTGAGGAAATAGGCCGCGAGCATCGGCGTGATCATACGTGCGACCGCCAGCGACATGAGCACGGCGACGACGACGGTGAAGCCGAAATTCTTGAAGAACTGGCCCGAAATACCGGGCATGGCGCCCACCGGGAAGAAGACCGCAACGATGCAGAAGCTGGTGGCGACCACCGGCAGGCCGATTTCATCGGCAGCATCGATCGATGCCTGATAGGCCGTCTTGCCCATGCGCATGTGTCTGACGATGTTTTCGATCTCGACGATCGCATCGTCCACCAGCACCCCTGCCACCAGGGCCAGGGCGAGAAGGGACAATTGGTTCAGATTGAACCCGAGCAGGTCCATGAACCAGAATGTCGGGATAGCCGACAACGGAATGGCGACGGCGGAAATCGCCGTTGCACGCCAGTCACGCAGGAAGAAGAACACCACTACCACGGCGAGGATGGCGCCCTCGATCATGGCGGCCATGGCGCTTTCGTACTGTTCCTTGGTGTATTTTACCGTGTTGAACAGCGGGATGAACTTCACACCCGGATTTTCGGCTTCGATCTCCTTGATCTTTTCGAGAGCGTCTTCATAGACGGTGACGTCCGAAGCGCCCTTGGCGCGGCTCATGGCGAAATTGACGACTTCCTTGTCCCCGACCTTGCTGATCGACGTCCGTTCGGAATATCCGTCGCGCACCTTGGCGACATCGGCGAGCTTGACGGTGCGGCCGCCACCCAGCTGAATCTGGCGCTGGCTCAGCGCATAGGCGTCTTCGCTATTGCCGAGTACGCGAACCGACTGCTTGGTGCCGCCGACTTCGGTCGCGCCACCAGCGGCGTCGATATTGCTTTGCCGCAGCACTCCGTTGATCTGGCTCGCGGTAACACCCAACGCCTGCATCTTAGGCAGGTCGAGGATGACTTCTATCTCGCGATCCACTCCACCGAACCGGCTGACTTCCGCCATGCCTTCGATGCTCAGGAGTTGCTTGGCGACATTATCGTCGATGAACCAGCTCAAGCCTTCGATCGTCATGTCGTCCGCTTCGACGGCATAGATCGCCAGGAAGCCGCCGGAGACTTCCTGTTTGGTTACGCGCGGTTCAATAATCCCGTCAGGCAGGGACCCGCGGATCTGGTCGACCGCGTTCTTAACCTCGGCAACGGCGTCGTTCGGGTCCGTACCGATCTCGAACTCGATAAAAGTATTGGAATTACCCTCGCTCGCCGTCGAATTGATCGAATTGACCCCGTTGATCGAGCGAACGGCGGATTCGACCAGTTGCGTAATCTGGTTTTCGATTTCGGTCGGTGCCGCGCCGGGTTGGGAAATCGATACGCTGACCGCCGGAAATTCGATGTCCGGATTGTTGACCACATCCATGCGGGCAAAGCTGATCAGTCCCGCAAGCAGGAGGGCGGTGAACGCGACCAGCGGAATGACAGGATTGCGGATCGACCAGGCAGAAATGTTCCGGAAGCTCATCTACTTGTCTCCGCTCACTCGGCCTCGGCCGCGCGCGTCTTCACGGTTTCGCCTTCGGTCAGGAACCCACCGGCACGCAGCACGACTTTTTCACTGCCCGTAAGACCGTCGGTAATCACGATGCCCTTCGAAGTAACCGTACCGGTCGTGACCGGACGACGCTCCGCTTTGTTTTCGGCATTGACGATCAGGACGTATGGCCCCTCGCGATCGGACAAGACGGCGCTTTCCGGCAGGATCGGGGCAACGACGGTGCCGCTGGAGATGGTCGCGGTAGCAAATCCACCCGGCCGAAGCCCGGGAGCGTAAGACAGCGCTATGCGCACAGTGCCTTGCCTGTCTTCAGGGCTAATCGTGGGCGAAAGCTGCCAGACCTGACCGGTATAAAGCTGGTTGGTGCCGACAGGGCGGATCTGCGCCCTCGTTCCGACGGAGATGGAACTGAGAGCATCTTCGTTCAGACGAGCCAGCATTTCCATTTCGCCGCCGCGCGCGATGCGGAACAGGGGGGCAGCCCCTGCGCTGACCGTCTGGCCGGTTTCGACACTGCGCTCCAAGACATAGCCGGAATCGGGTGCGACGATATTGAGGCGGGCGTTGCGGGCGCGCAATTCGCCGAGCTGTGCCTGCGCCACGCGGACGCGGGCGACCGCAGCATCGCGTGTGGCCGTCAGACGATCGACATCTGCCTTCGAAACGAAGCCGCGATCGACCAGCTGGAGCGCACGGTCGAGATTGGCCTGCGCCAGATTTGCATCGGCCTGGGCCACCTGGATATTGGCCGCGGCGCTCTGGACCTGCTGAGATTGTACGGACTGGTCGATGCTCGCGAGCACCTGTCCCTTGCGGACCCAGTCGCCGGCTTCCACCGGAACGGACACGACGCGGCCGCCTTCACCGACAACGCCCACAGGCATTTCGCGGCGCGCAGACAAAGTACCCGTGGCTGTGATTTCGCCATCGACCGTCGTCCGGCCGGGGGTGATCACGGTCACGGTCGGCGCCTGTGCATTTTCGTCACCCGCCGGCGTCGTCGTGCCCGCGCCGCGCAGGACGAAGAACGCCACGATCGCCACGGCAAGAACGAGCAGAGCAGCAATGATGATGATCCGGCGCTTCTTGCGCGCGGACCCTTCGAATTCGGCGGACTCACGGTCGAGTTCGACCGCAATCGGCTCGCCCTTTTCAGCCATCACTCCAGATTCGTAGTTCATCTTTTCCCTGCCCCAGTAGCGCCACGGATATGCGGTGTATTACATGCCTATATCACTTAGCGCAAGATTTTCGCAATCCGGGCGATATACCCGGGTCATGATTAGGGCAATCTAGGGTTCGACCGATGGCATGCATGGCTTGACGAATGTCACCGTCAAACCACAACGGGGAGCAGACACGAAAAGGGCGGAGCGCCTGGCAGCGCCCCGCCCTTCGCGGAATAAGTGTATCGTTCGGCTTAGCGGACGCGTCCGCGCTGAACCATATTGGCGATGCCGAGAAGCACGATAGCGCCCAGCAGCGACATCAGGAGGCCCGGTACGCTGAATTCGGTCAGCGTCGCGCCGATGCCGATGAGCGAGCCGATGAAGCCGCCGATGAACGACCCGACGATGCCAACGATGATATTCCAGAAGATGCCCATCGAGGCATCACGGTTCATCACAAGGCTTGCGAGCCAGCCGATGATACCGCCGACGATGATTGCGATAATCCAACCCATTACAATTCCTCCTGTTTACCCCGTCAAACCCTTTGGTCCTTCAACGGACCGTCGTGTCATACGGTTCCCTGCGTTGGGTGCAGGAATGCAAGATGAGCGTGTGGATGGGTGTTTGGTTCCCGCGGAGCGATCCCGGGGAACCGGCCGGGATCAATATTTCAGCTGACGCTCGTAGAGGTCGCGATAATGCTGGATGCGCGTTACCCGCAGACCCTGCATGCCCGAACGGTCGACCGACCGTTGCCATGACGCGAATTCCTCGAGGCTGAGCGAATAGCGTTCGAGCACTTCATCGATGGTCAGCAGACCGCCGTTCACGGCAGCCACGACCTCCGCCTTGCGGCGCACGACCCAGCGCTTCGTCTTGGGTGAAGGCAAGTCGTCAACGGTCAGCGGCTCCCCGAGCGGGCCGATAACTTGTGCAGGGCGGATGTCCTGGTTTTCGATCATTTGTTCTCTCTATCGCCGTGCACCGCATCGCTTGCGGCATCCGCAGCACTTAACCCGGTGGGTTTGCCATGGCTTAAATCTTCATGGTTAAACGCCGGTTTACTTTCCTCGCCGACCTCGCGGCGAGCTTCGCCGAATGCGTTGAAGCCGCCGTCGACCTTGCCCAATTCGTCTCGCAAATCGCGAGTCGCGGCGAGTTTTGCGACCAGATCGGTCCAGCGGAACTGCCGCAAAACCGTAGTTTCACGCTGATCCTGGACCTGCGCCCTGTTGATGTGCCCCTCGAACATGCAGGATGGATAGCGCGCCATGGTAAACGATCCGTGAAACCATGATTGTGGGCCTTACGGGGTCCTACTGGTGGCAGGCGCGCAAGCCGTGTATGGGGCGGCAATGCACGCAACCGAAACCCTATCGCCGGACCAGGCCGCTGCACTGTTCGACCTGCCGCGGCCGGCTTCCGAATGCCGTATCGTCGTCGCCATGTCGGGCGGCGTGGACAGTTCCGTCGTGGCAGCGCTGGCCGCGCGCACCGGGGCCGAAGTCATCGGCATCACGCTGCAGCTCTACGACTACGGCGCGGCCACCGGGCGCAAGGGTGCCTGCTGCGCCGGGGACGACATTCGCGATGCGCGCGCGGTCGCCGAACGTCTCGGCATCGCGCATTACGTGCATGATCACGAAAGCGCCTTTCGCGAAGACGTGGTGGAAACCTTCGCGGACGATTACCTCGCCGGCCGCACGCCGGTCCCCTGCATCAGGTGCAACATGGGCCCCAAATTCACTGATCTGCTCGACATGGCGCGCGAACTGGGGGCGGACTGTCTTGCGACGGGCCATTATGTCCGGCGAGTCATCGGTCCGGCCGGGGCCGAATTGCACCGCGCGGCCGATCCTGCGCGCGACCAGTCCTATTTCCTTTACGCCACGACCGACGACCAGCTCGACTTCCTGCGCTTCCCGCTTGGCGGCATGCCCAAGACCGATGTTCGCGATCTTGCCGAAGGGGCGGGTCTGCGCAATGCAGCCAAGCCCGACAGCCAGGACATCTGCTTCGTGCCCGACGGCGATTACGCCAAGATCGTCAAGAAGATGCGGCCCGAAGGCGCACGGCCGGGCGCGATCGTCCATGCCGCCACGGGCGAAACCCTGGGCGAACACAAGGGCGTCATCCATTACACGGTCGGCCAGCGCCGGGGTCTCGAAATCGGCGGCCAGCCCGAACCCCTTTATGTCGTTGGCATCGACGCCGCCGAAGCGCAGGTGAAGGTCGGCCCCAAGCGCATGCTGGCGGTGGCCGAAGCGCATATCATCGAGACCAATCGCATCGGCCCGCTTCCCGACGTGCCGCTGACGGCCAAGGTCCGCAGTCTCGCCAAGCCGGTGCCGATCGTGCTCGACGGTTCGCTGGGCGACGGACAGCCCGTGGCGATACGCTTCGCCCAGCCCGAATTCGGCGTGGCCCCGGGCCAGGCGGCGGTGATCTATGCCGGCGACAGGGTCGTCGGTGGCGGCTGGATCGATTCGACCAAGCAGGTCGCGGCCTAGTCCTGCCACTCCTGCAACAGGCAGCCATAGCCTTCGCGGTATGTGGCGGTGTCGGACGCGATGAGCGGGATGGACGCCGTAACGCTTTTCGCTTCGGCATCCTCGCTCAGCGAGATCAGTTCCATGCCGTCCAGCTTGTCCTTGGCGCAATCGTCCAGGCTGCGTCCGGCCACGAAGCGGCACGAACAGGCGACCCGCGCGGCATAGGCCGATCCGGTGGCGCCCGTCTTGCGCAGGCCATCGCCCCACGCCAGCCAGGCAGCGCCCAGCAGCGCGGCGACCAGCAGGATCAGCCACAGCCAGCGGCGCGGGTTGCGGGAGTGTGTTTTGGCCGTTGCCAAGCGGGATTCCTTCGTGCGAGTGACGCCGGGCCATGACCCTGCGTTTCGCCCCCCTTATCGCGCTTGCCCTCGCCACCTCAAGCCTCGTCTCCTGCGGCTCGCCGGGTCCGGTCGAAGAACCCCCGCTGAGCGAAGAGGCTCTGGCCGCGGTGAGCAAGGATCCCGGCGCCCCGACCAAGGCCCTCGCCCGCGCGGCGGACGAATTGTTCACGCTGGACGGGCTCGGCGAAACGCGCGCGCTGGTGGTCTATCATGGCGGCAAGCTGGCGCTGGAACGCTACGCCCCGGGCTATGACAAGGATACGCGCTTCGTCAGCTGGTCGATGGCCAAGACGGTCACCGCCGTGATGATCGGCATGCTGGTGGCGGACGGGCAGCTGCGGCTCGATGCCCCCGCCCCGGTCCCGCGCTGGCAGCGCACCGGCGATCCGCGTGCCGAGATTACCCTGCGCCATCTGCTCCAGATGCGCAGCGGCCTCGAACACACCGAAGCCGGCGATCCGCCGTGGCAAAGCGGCGAAGTGCGCATGCTGTTCCTCGACGGGCGCGACGACATGGCCGATTACGCCACCGCCCAGCCGCTGGAGGCGGAACCCGGCGAAAAATTCGAATATTCCTCCAACACCACCGTGATTCTCGCCGCGATCGCGGCCCGCGCCCTCACCGACAGCAAGGATCCCGACGTGCGCCGCAAGGCGGTGGCCGACTATCTCAAGGCGCGATTGTTCGAACCGCTCGGCATGACCAGCGCCGTGCCCGAATTCGACCGTGCGGGAACGCTGATCGGCGGCAGTCTGATCCATGCGACTGCGCGCGACTGGGCGAAATTCGGGGAGTTATTGCGCAACAAGGGATCCTATCGCGGCGAGCAGCTCGTCCCGCGCCAGTGGGTGGACGAAATGGTCGAACCCAGCCCGCGCAGCCCGCAATACGGGCTCCAGACCTGGCTCAACCGCCCCCTTTCCGAAGGCGAGGAACACCCGCTCTTTCCCGACCGCGCTCCCCACAGCGCCTTCTCGCTGATCGGTCACATGGGTCAGTATGTCTTCGTCTCGCCGTCGCAGAAACTCACCGTCGTACGGCTCGGCCATTCCAACGCCGAAGAACGCAAGGCCATGCTCCAGCAGCTGGCCGACGTGATCGAACTCTATCCTGCAAGCTAGGGCAGGACGAAACTGCCTTCGACCACGGTGATGCAGGATCCGGACAGGATCGCCCGGTCCCCATCCCGGCGGCAAACGGCATGCCCGCCACGTTTCGATGCCTGGAACGCGGTGAAGCTGTTCCGCCCCAGCCGCTCGGTCCAGAAATAGGTCAGCGCGGCGTGGGCCGACCCGGTGAAGCTGTCTTCATCCACGCCGCCGCCCGGCACGAAGACCCGGCTCACCACATCGGTTTCCAGCCCCGGCGCCGTGCAGATGAACTGGTCGTTCCCCAGCGCGGCCAGACCGCGCAGATCGGGGTCCAGCGCACGCACCTGTTCCTCGTTTTCGAACAGATAGATGCCGTACCGATCGGGACTTAGCCAGACGTCCTGCGGCTTCGCGCGCAACAGGTCTACCGCCTGCGCCCAGGCGTCCGGCTCGGTCGGGATCAACGGTAGCGCCAGCTCATATCCGGCAGCCCCGCGGGTTACCGCGAGCAGCCCTGCCCGGCGCGTACGGAACGTCACTTTATCGCCGCCATCGCGCATCAGCAGCGCATGTCCGCTGGCAAGCGTCGCATGGCCGCACAGGCGTACTTCTTCCGTCGGGGTGAACCAGCGCAGTTCCCAGTCAGCCTCGCCGCTCGCATCGCGCACGACGAATGCGGTCTCGGCGAAATTGTTCTCTTCGGCGATGGCCAGCAGTGTCGCATCGTCCAGCCAGCGCTCCAGCGGCATCACCGCAGCCTGATTGCCCGTAAAGGGGCGCTCGGCAAAGGCATCGACATGGAAATAGGGCAGCTTCAAACTCACGCATCTTTCTCCAGCTTGGCGAATTCGTCATCCTCGACCAGCGGATTGCCGGGCTTGTCCACATGGCCTTCCGGGTCGATATGGATGAGCAGTTCCATGCCCGGAAACTGTCCGCACAAATCCTCTTCGACCCGTTCGATGATCGCGTGCGCCTGCTCGATCGTCATTGCCGGCGGCAGGTCGACATGGAACTGGACGAAATCGCGGTTGCCGCTGGTCCGTGTACGCAGGTCATGCAGGTTGGAAAGCTCGGGATGCCTGGCCGCCGCCTCGACGAAGGCGATCCGGCGCGATTCGGGCCATTCGCGGTCCATCAGCGCATCCACCGCCTCGCTCGCGCCGCGCCACGCCCCAAAGGCGAGCCAGGCGGCAATGGCGAGGCCGAACAGCGGATCGGCCAGGCCCAGGCCCGCATACTGATCCAGCATCAGGGCTGCGATCACCGACAGGTTCAGCAGCAGGTCGGACTTGTAATGCAGGTGATCGGTCTGGATCGCCAGGCTGCGCGTCCGGCTCATCACATAACGCTGCCAGCCGAGCAGGGCCAGGGTAAGCGCAATGGCAATCACCGATACGGCGATACCGTCCCCTGCAGCAGCGGTCTGGTGCTGCCCGGCAAGCTGCATGATGGCGCGCACCGCGATCCCGAATGCGGAAAGCGCAATCAGCATGACCTGGAAGATCGCCGCCAGCGCCTCCGCCTTGCCATGACCGAACCGATGGTCCTCGTCGGCGGGCATGGAGGCGACCCATACGCCGGTCAGCGTGGCGAGGCTGGCGATCAGGTCGAGTGCCGAATCGGCCAGACTGCCGAGCATGGCCGTCGATCCGGTGCGCCAACTGGCCCAGGTCTTCAGCGCGACCAGTATCACCGCCACGGTGATGGACGCCATCGCCGCGGAACGGGCGAGTTTGGCGGTGGGCGCCGTCATGGATAAAGCAGCGTGTTGGACCACGCTTCTTCCGCGCTATCGCGCGAGAACAGTCGCCGGTCGTGAAGGCGGAATTCGCGATCCTGCCAGAATTCCATCCGGCGTGGACTGAGCCGGAAGCCCGTCCAGTGTTGTGGGCGCGGCAAATTGCCTTCGGGATAATGTTCTTCCAGAGCGGCCACCCGGTCGAGATAGACTTGGCGATCCGGCAGCGGGCGGGACTGGTCGCTGGCAGCGGAACCGATTTGCGAGACCCGGGCGCGCGAATGGAAATAGGCGTCGGCCATCTCCGCGCTGACTTCCTCCAGCGGGCCTTCTATCCGGATCTGCCTGCGCAGGCTTTTCCAGTGAAACAGCAGGGCCGCGCGCATATTGGCGCGGATCTGCTCACCCTTGCGGCTTTCGGCATTGGTATAGAATACGAAGCCGTCGCTGCCATGATCTTTCAGCAGCACCATGCGCACGGACGGGAATCCGTCGGGCGATGCGGTGGCCAGTGCCATGGCGTTGGAATCGTTGGGCTCGCTTTCCTTCGCCTCGGCAAACCACACTTCGAACAGCATGAACGGATCGCTCTGCGGAATGGCGCTGGTGTCGTTCTGCATCGGACGTTTCCTACACTGGGAAGAAGTTGGAACTGGGTTCAGGAGCAAAATTCACCGGAGCCCGTTTTTGCCCGACAGGGCCTATATACAGGAAATAGCCATCGACCATGGGATGTTCTCTATCGCCAATATGTTCTGCAGGAAACCACGCGCGCTTGCATGCGCATGGCGTAGCAATTAGCTAACACACCATGGCCGATCCCTACTCCACACTTGGCATAGCGCGTAACGCGTCCGAAAAAGACATCAAGAGCGCGTATCGCACGCTCGCCAAGGAACTGCATCCCGACCGCAACAAGGATAATCCCAATGCGGCCGAACGCTTCAGTCAGGTGACCAACGCCTATGATCTGCTGTCCGACAAGGACAAGCGCGCGCAATTCGATCGCGGCGAAATCGATGGCGATGGCAACCCGGCCAATCCCTTTGCGGGAATGGGCGGCGGTGGCGGATTTCGCCCCAATGGCGGTCAGCGCGGATACCGGACGGAAGATTTCCAGGGGTTCGGCGGTGAAGAAGTCGATCTGGGCGACATCTTCGAAGGCCTGTTCGGCGGGCGTGGACCGCGCGGCGGCGCAGGCGGACCATTCGGCGGCGCCCAGCAGCAGCGCCGTCAGCCACCCCAGAAGGGCGCGGATATCGGCTACAAGCTGCGCGTCCCCTTTACCGATGCAGCGACGCTGAAAGATCAGCGCATTACGCTGGCAGACGGCAAGACGATCGATCTCAAGCTGCCCAAGGGTGTCGAAGACGGCACGCAGATGCGCCTCAAGGGCAAGGGTCAGCAGGGTCCCGGCGGCGCGGGCGATGGCCTCGTCACCATCGCGATCGACCGGCACAAGGTATATCGGCGCGAAGGCGACGATGTGCGGCTCGATCTGCCGATCACGCTCGACGAGGCAGTGAACGGCGGCAAGGTCCGGGTGCCCACGGTCGATGGCCCGGTCATGATGACCATCAAGGCCGGCACCGACAGCGGCACCGTGCTGCGCCTGAAGGGCAAGGGCTTTACCCGCAAGAACGGAAGCCGGGGCGATCAGCTCGTGACGCTCGAAATCCACCTTCCCGCCGATCTCGCGGAACTTGCCAAGCGGCTCGATGGGTGGAAGGACGATGGGGATCCGCGCAGCAAGCTCGGGATTTAGTTTTTGTCGCAGCAGGACTTGGTAGAAGATCAGGACCGCGAGGTTCGTTCGCTGTCGCCCGAACAGCGGCGCAAGGACGCACGCCACCTGCGCGATCGTCTGGAAGATCAGGTCGGGCCCGGCACGCGCGCATGGGAAGTGGCAAAGCGTACGCTCGTCGGCACCTATAATGATGGCTTCATCCACGCGGGCAACCTCGCCTACCTCTCGATGCTCGCCATTTTCCCCTTCTTCATCCTGGGGGCGGCGGTCTTTTCGGCCTTCGGTGAAGAAGCCGAACGCGCGGCCACGATCAATGCCGTCCTCAGCGCCATGCCGCCCGTGGTCGGCAATGTCATCGAACCTGTCGCCCGCGACGCGATCGAAGCGCGCAGCGGCTGGCTTTTGTGGGTCGGCGGGCTGGTCGGCCTGTGGACGGTGGGCAGCCTGATCGAGACGATCCGCGATATTCTGCGCCGTGCCTACGGCACCCATGCCGAACATGCCTTCTGGAAATATCGCCTGCTTTCTTCGGGTGTGATTCTCGGCGCGGTATTCCTGCTGATGCTCAGCCTCATCGCGCAGTTCCTCATCGGTACCGCGCAGGAAGTGATCGAAGCCTATTTCCCGCAGCTCGTTGATCGTGTGTCGGATCTGCGCCTGTCGCGTATCGTGCCAGCGCTCGGACTGTTTGGCTCGCTCTACCTCATCTTCTATTCGCTCACGCCGTCGAAATACCGGCGCAAGCGCTATCCCAAATGGCCCGGCGTCCTGCTCACCACTTTGTGGTGGATCGCCGTAACGACCTTGATGCCCGCGGTGCTGCGCAACTTCTTCTCCTACGACCTGACCTATGGCGGGCTTGCAGGGGTAATGATTGCGCTGTTCTTTTTCTGGCTTGTCGGGCTGGGTGTGGTTATCGGCGCCGAACTGAACGCCGCCTTGGCCGAAACGCCCGAGGAAGAAATGAACTTTATCGGGCGGGAAGACGAACGCCGCCGGGCTTCTCTGGCCCGTGAAATGCAAGAAGAGGAGCACGCCGAATGAGCGGGTTGATGACAGGAAAGCGTGGGCTGATCATGGGATTGGCCAATGACAAATCGCTGGCCTGGGGAATAGCGAAGCAATTGCGCGAACACGGCGCCGAACTGGCGTTTTCCTATCAGGGTGACGCGTTGAAGAAGCGCGTGGGCCCCCTTGCCGAACAGCTCGGCAGTGATTTCCTCATCGAATGCGACGTGTCGGACATGGCCGCGCTCGACACGGCGTTCGACACGCTCAGATCGCGCTGGGACACGATCGACTTCGTCGTTCATGCCATCGGTTTTTCGGACAAGAGCGAACTGCGCGGGAAATATGTCGACACCAGTCTCGACAACTTCCTGATGACGATGAACATTTCGGCCTATTCGCTCGTCGCGGTCGCGCAGCGGGCTGCGGCCATGATGCCCGATGGCGGCTCGATCCTTACCCTGACCTATTACGGCGCGGAAAAGGTCATCCCGCATTACAACGTCATGGGTGTCGCCAAGGCCGCCCTGGAAACGTCGGTGAAATATCTCGCCAACGACCTGGGTCCGCAGAACATTCGCGTTAACGCGATCAGCGCCGGGCCGATCAAGACGCTGGCCGCCAGCGGCATCGGCGACTTCCGCTACATCCTCAAGTGGAACGAACTCAACTCGCCGCTGCGCCGCAATGTCACGATCGACGATGTCGGCGGATCCGGCCTCTATTTCCTGTCCGATCTTTCCTCGGGCGTCACCGGCGAAACCCATCACGTCGATGCCGGTTACCATGTCGTCGGCATGAAGCAGGAAGACGCGCCCGACATCGGGCTTGTCTGATATTTTCGTTCATCGTATGTTCTGCCTCGACTCGGAGGAGGACGTGCGATGCTCGAAGGTGGATGCCAGTGCGGTGAAGTACGATATCGGGTGTCGGGCGATCCGGCGCATCATGCGCTGTGTCATTGCAGGGATTGCCGCGCCTCGTCCGGTGCTCCGGCAACAGCCTGGATGGCCTTTCCTGCCGAAAAATTCAATGTAATCAAGGGGAAAGCAGTTTCCTACAACTCGTCCGGGGCCTCCTAGCGGCACTTTTGCGGCCAATGCGGCACCGGTATGTATTTCATCAACGAACAGATGCTGCCGGGTATCGTGGACATCCAGTCCGCTACCCTCGATGACGCGCAGGCTCATCCCCCGGCAGCGCAGATCCAGACGGCCGAACGCCTCGATTACATGTCCGATCTCGCGGCCATGCCCCAGTTCGAACGGTACCCGGGCCCGTAAATCCCGCGATCAGGCCACGTCAGGCCATATCCCGCGCGTGTCATAAATGATCCTGCCCTGCCGTTCCTCGGCGGGTATCACCTTGAACACGTCGTGGTCGACGAGAGCAATGAGTACGCCGCACTCCTCGAGCGCGGTGTCGATATCGACCAGTTCCGCGTTCGTGCCGGCAAATTCCTGCGGTAGTTCGCCTGCATAAGGTTCCACAACGCACACCCTGTCCCCATATTCGCGTGCAAGGGATGCCGCCACGTAACGCGCGGGGCTTTCACGGAAATCATCGATGTTCGCCTTGAAGGCGAGGCCCAAACAGGCAATTTTCTCACTCGGATTGGCTTCGGCCAGTGCTCTTGCACGGGCAAGCACATGATGCATCTTCATGTCGTTCGTTTCGCGAGCCTGGCGAATAATCCGCGCTTCCTCGGGCGCGCCGTGAACGATGAACCACGGATCCACGGCGATGCAATGACCACCCACGCCTGGTCCGGGCGTAAGAATATTAACTCGCGGATGCCGATTGGCGAGACGTATCACCTCCCAAACATCGAGCCCCTGCCGGTCGGCGATCATGGAAAGCTCGTTAGCGAAGGCGATATTGACGTCGCGAAAGGCATTTTCGACCAGCTTGGTCATTTCGGCAGAGCGCGCATCCGTCGTGACGCATTCGCCTTTCACGAACCGTTTGTAGAAGGCGAGCGCCTTCCGTGCGCAGCGAGGCGTAATTCCGCCGATCGACCGATCGTTATGCGTCAGTTCTTCCAAAATTTTGCCCGGCAGCACCCGTTCCGGACAATAGGCGATGCTGATGTCGGGGCGACCTTCTGCTATTCCCGGCATGGCCAGGTCGGGGCGCACTGCGGCGATCGCATCGCGCACCGCTTCGGTCGTGCCGACGGGCGACGTCGATTCGAGAATAACCGTGTCACCCTGCTTAAGAACTTGAGCGACCTTTCTTGCCACCGCCATGACGTAACTCGTATCAGGCGTGTGGTTGCCGTCCTTTGCGAAAGGCGTGGGCACCGCAATGACGAACACGTCGGCAGACGCCACTTCGATCGATGCCTTGAGCAGGCCACGCTGGACAACGGCCTGTACCAGACCATCCAGATCGACTTCCTCAATGTGAATTTCGCCCCGATTGATCGTATCGACGACGCCTTGCGCCACGTCGACACCATGCACCGGACAACCAGCACGCGCGATGACCGCAGCAGTCGGCAGGCCAATATATCCCAGCCCGATCACACAGACGTCCGGCTTCATGTCACCACGCATGGTATTTCAATCCCTGAATTTTGCCGAGCATGCCTAGCGTCGGGTGGTAAATTTAACAGTAACGGCTATTTCCGTGGCACCAGAAGGTCGATGATCCTTCCTGCCGAGTGCCCATCGCCAAAAGGATTATGTGCACGGGCCATGGCCGAATAAGCCGCGTCGTCGTCAAGCAGCCGTTCGGTCTCGTAGACAATCTTATCTGTGTCTGTGCCCACCAACCTGGCCGTTCCGGCTTCCACGCCTTCGGGCCGTTCGGTGGTTTCGCGCATGACCAGCACCGGCTTTCCCAACGCGGGCGCTTCTTCCTGAACGCCCCCGCTGTCGGTAAGCATCAGATGGCTGATATCGAGCAAACGCGCAAAATGCGGATAGTCGAGCGGATCGATCAAAGCGACATTGTCGAGCCCACTGAGCTCATCGTTCATAACTGCCCGGACGTTCGGATTGAGATGCACGGGAAAGATGACCGCCACATCGGGTCGCGCGGCGATCCGTGCAACAGCTCGAGCTATGCTCCTCATCCCGTCACCGAAATTCTCGCGGCGATGGCTCGCTACGCCGATTATGCGTTTGCCGGCGAAGCGGGATTCCAGCGAAGCAAGACCGGAGGCAATTTCCGGGTGCGCCTGGGCATGTTTCGTGACCCAATGCAGAGCGTCTATGACCGTATTCCCGGTCACATGCACGCTCTTCGGGTCGACGCTCTCACGCCATAAGGCCGCCTGCGCGGTCGCTGTCGGCGCACAATGGAGGGTGGCAAAGGTCCCGACTGCACGTCGGTTAACCTCCTCCGGCCATGGCTGGTAGATATCGCCACTGCGCAGGCCTGCCTCGACATGGCAAACCGGGATCTTGCGGTAATAGGCGGCAAGTGCCCCCGCCAAGACCGTGGTCGTGTCGCCCTGCACCACCACCCAATCAGGCTGTTCGTCATCAAGCACTTTGCCGATTTCGAGCAGAGCACGTGCGGTCAGCTCATCGAGGGTCTGGCCCGGCTGCATCAAATCGAGATCGTGGTCAGGGATGACACCCGTGATATCCAGCACCAAGTCCAGCATTTCGCGATGCTGAGCGGAAATGCAGACGCGGCTTTTGAATCGCGCATCGTCGGCCAAGGCGTGAATCACGGGAAACAGTTTGATCGCTTCGGGTCGAGTGCCGAAGACGGTGAGGATTTTCTGGCGCGCGGTCATGCGCGCATGCCTACCCGCAAAAGGTTAAATGGCGATAGAAATTACAGCGGGTCTTCTTCACTGGTGCTCGGTTGGGGTAACGCGGAGGCGTCCGGCGTTTCGGCGGCACGCTCGCGTTCGAGGCGTTCCATGTAGTCACGCTCGATCATTTCGACGCGTTCCTGCTCAGAGGCGGCGTCTTCATCGATCGTCGAAAGACGCTTGGCACGCTCTGCCGCGATGATTTCACCGAAGCGCACACCGGCGTTGTTCGCCTTGTCGGCATAAGCAGCGTCGATCATCTGCTGCGTACAACCGGTGAAGCCGCCGGCGCCCGTTGGCGAGCAAGACATGATTCCGAACGCCCCAGCCATTTCGAAGCTCTCTACGCGTTCGGCCCAGGCTTTGTTATCGGGGCTGTCCGAAAAGCGGAGATTTTCAGGAATGCGGTACCGCTCGCTCTCCGCCTTGCGCGCGCAGACGACGATCTGATCCGCCGTGCTTTGCGGACATTCATCATCGCCATAGACGATGACCATATTGTAATTGTCATCCGACGCTTCCGGTACCTGCTCCTGTGCAGCTAGGGGGGAAGCAAGCGCAAGGCTGGCGATGGCAATCAGGGGCTTCGACATGGTCGTCCTCTCGGCGAATAGGTACGCAGAGCTTAGCGCTCTGCGGGGTGAACTGTCTATGAAGCGCGCGCCGGGCCCTGCCGGTTCCCGTTATACGCGTTCGGAGATACGGATTGCAGTCCGGCACCCCAATCGAATCAGCCCGGAAAGCAGCGGATAGGCTGGAGCGCGTTCCGCTCCGGCGGCTAGTGCGGCATCACGATGTTCGCGCTCGTCATCGCGAAATTGCTCGATCATTCCCGCGAGTTCGGGATCCTCGCCGGTCTCGTGGAGGCGGTCGAGCTGCTTCGAATAATGTTCGTCGATTTCGGTTTCGATTGCCGCGGTGCAGGCCATGGCGGCTTCCGGTCCGATCAGGGCGGTAACTGCGCCCAGGGCAAACCCTGCCCTGTCCCAGAAGGGCTGAAGCACCGTCGGGCGGACACCGCGTTCGGCCATGAGCGCATCGAACTTCGCCCGGTGACCAGCCTCCTGTTCGGCCATTCCTGCGATTTCGGCAGAGTGCGGGCCACGGTCGCCCATGACCGCCAATTGTCCCGCGTAAATGCGGGTGGCGCCAAATTCGCCTGCCTGATCGACGCGAATCATACGTTCGATATGGTCGGGAACAGCTGTCATACACGTCGGTCCTTGCCAAGCAGCGCCAGAATGGAGAGCCCCGCCACAGTCGAGATGAGGAAATTAAATCCCGCCAGGCTGATGCCGAAGAGGGTCCACGCAGGCTCGTCACATCGGACCAGCGGCGTGTTCATGATGTCGTCTAGCGCGTTGCCTGTGCCGCCCCCCGTCACCACCGCACAGGATGTCACACCCTGCCACCAGCCATATTCGACGCCCGCATGAAACAGCCCGATCCCGCCCGAAATCAGAATGGCCAAAGCGGCAAGACCGGTCCACAAACGAACTGGGGCAATGGCATAAGCCATCAAAGCAAGCGCCACGGCGGCGAAATGTGGCCAGCGCTGCCACCAGCACATCTCGCAAGGATATAGCCCGAAACCATATTGCGACAGATAGGCGCCGCCCAGCAGCAAGGCTGGAACGGCGAGCGCCAGGACGCGGGCGAGACGAACGTGCTGCGAAAGGCTCATGGAGCCGCGGTGTACCTTATTTGGCGCGGGCGGCAATGCTCTTGGGGCTGGTACGGCGCAGTGTTTCCAGTGCGTAATGCAGCTGGAAATCCTCGATACCCTTTTCCTTCAGCTCTTCGGCGGTCTGTTGGAAACGCGGGTCTTCGCGCATGTCCTTTTCGATCGCCTCGTCGGCAAGACCGATTTCGTTGACCAGGTGCCCGCGCAGGTCCGATTCGCGCATCTGGAAACGTGCGCGCTTTGCCAGATCGGGATCGGAAAGCTGCGGCACAGCGATATCGGGCGTGATCCCGCCTTCCTGAACCGAGTGGCCCGAGGGAGTGTAATAGCGCGCCGTCGTGAGCTTGAGCGCGGCATCATTGCCGAGCGGCAGCAACGACTGAACGCTGCCCTTGCCGAAGCTGCGTTGCCCCATGACGACGGCCCGGCGATGATCCTGCAGCGCCCCGGCGACGATTTCGGAGGCCGAAGCCGAACCGGCATCGATCAGCACGACGATGGGCAGACCCTCGGCGATATCGCCGCGGAAGACCGTTTCCGCATCGTAGGAAATGTTTTCGCCCCGCGCCCGGCCGCGCTGAGAGACGATACGGCCGTCGCTGAGGAAGAGGTCGGATAGCGCGACCGCCTCATCCAGCGAACCGCCTGGATTGGAGCGCAGGTCGAGCACCAGGCCGTTCAGTCGGCCCGTAGCGTTCTTCTGAAGGTCTTCCCATGCGCCGAACACATCGCTGCCAACATCGCGCGAAAATTCATTGACCATGATGTGGCCGATATTGCCATCCTCAAGCTCCCAGGTGACCGGCTCGAGCTCGATCACGCCGCGAGTCACCGACACATCGAAAGGTTCATCCCGACCGGGCCGGAATATCGTCAGCTGGATCGACGAACCTTCGGGACCCCGCATCTGCGCCACTGCCTCATCGAGCGACTGGCCAACGATGAACTTGCCATCGAGATGAGTGATGTAGTCGCCCGCCTTGAGACCGGCCTTGTCGGCGGGGCTGCCGCGGAACGGCGAGATGATCTTCACGGCACCATCGTCCTCGACAACGGAAAGTCCGAGGCCGGAATAATTACCGTCGATCATTGTTTCGAGGCGCTGGAGATCGCTGCCGTCGAGATAGCCGGAGTGCGGATCGAGCGAGGACAGCATGCCATCGATCATGCCGCGAATGAGCACGTCGTCTTCGACCGGCTCCACATAACTGGCCTTGATGCGCTGATACACCGCCAGAACCTTGGCGAATTCGGGACCGGCACGGCCATCGACCTGCGCAAGGCTGGCGGTAGTCGCAGGGATTAGCGCCACGGCGGTCACGAGGGCGGCCGAACGGGCCAGGGCGGCGAATTTCATTGGCGGAACAACTCCTTTGGGCGCGCAATCTATAGTCTGTCTGCGCTGAATGCCAGATGAGCATTGCTACCAACCCGGCATGGAGCGATTTATCGCCAGCGTGTCACCGCAAATGGTCGAGCGGGTTCACCGGTTCCCCATTCTGCCTGAGCTCAAGGGTGACCTCGCCCGGCGCTGTCGGTGCAAGGCCGAGCGGCGACCCTGCACCCACATTTTGCCCCACATCGACATCGAGCGTCCCGAGACCCGTCACGAGGCTGATCCACCCATTTGCATGCTCGACAATCACGATCCTACCGAATCCCCGATAAGGGCCGGCAAACGCAATCCTGCCCGCGCCCGGGGCGACGATCAGCGCGCGTGGGCGCGCCGACAATACAATCCCCGTCTGCCGTTGTCCGCTGGCCGCTGCCTCTCCGAAACCGGCCGCGATCTTGCCCGCGACCGGCAATTGGTACTGCGTGGGCGGTTCAGTGGCGCTTGGCCGCGGCGACGGGGCAGAAGAAACGCGCGCCATCCGTGGATCGGCGGGCCGCGGCAATGGCCCCGGCAAAGCAGCAAGCTGCGTGCGGAGCGATCCGGCCACTTCGAGCCGCCCTACGAGTTGATCGAGATCGATCGCCTGTTCCGCCAGGACCAGGGCCCGCTGCGCTTCACGATCGGCACCACCGGCAGCGCGTCTTGCCTTCAGGCGTTCGCTTTCCGCCAAGGCCGTGAGTTGCTTGCGGCGCTGGATCAGGGCGGCTTCGCTGTCGCGCCGATCGGCCACCGCCTGGCGTGCTTCGGCCTGAAGCGATTTGGCTCTGTCGAGATCTCCCCGCAATGCCGCTGTGCGGTTGCGAATTACAGGTATCGTGCTGTCGAGCACGGCGCGCGTATAGACGAGGTCGCGCAATGAACCGGATTGGAGCGCGGATAACGCCAACGGGCGGCGCGACATCGACTGGAGCGCCCCGGTCAGGCGAACGAGCGGAGCCCGCCGCGCAGACAGGCGCCGATCCAGCAGTCGCCTTTCGCGATCGGTAAGCGCCAGACGGGCTTCGGCAGCAGCAATCGATGCCTCTGCCTGCTGCACCCTCGCGGCCAGAGCAGCCGCATCGGCGCGGGCCTTGGCCGAAGTCTCGCGCGAACTGGCCGCCTCGCGTTCCAGTCTTTCGCTGCGCGCGCGGGCGTTGCGCTGCTGCTGGCGCGCAGCATCGAGCGCCGCGCGCGCTTCATCCGCGCTGTCGAACCGAGAGGGTGCCTGCGCAATCGCAGGCAGGCCCAACAGACCTGCGACGGCAAATGCAGCAATGACGGCGAAGCGGCACCTCATGGCGTCCGTCCTGCCCGATCAGCCGCTGCGATGATAGGGGTGACCGGCAATGATGGTCGTAGCGCGGTAGAGTTGCTCCGCCAGCATGGCACGAGCAAGCAGGTGCGGCCAGGTCGCTTTGCCGAAAGCCAGGAGCAAGTCGGCCTGGCGGCGCTCGTCTTCCGAATGCCCGTCGGCGGCGCCCAGTATGAAGCGGCATTCGCGCATACCGTCGTCCCGCCAGCGTCCGAGAATGTCCGCCAGATCTTCGGACGGGAGATCTTTCCCGCGCTCATCGAGCAGGACGGTCTTGTACGGCGTTTGCGGCTCGGGAATGCGGCCCCCGGTTTCGGGCAGTTCGGTGAATTTCACCGGCCATGTCAGCCGCTTCTCATAGCGTGCCACCAACTCCGCCTCTGGCGAGCGCGCAATTTTCCCGCGAGCGATGACATGAAGCAGAATGATCAACGCTCCCGAAATGGTGGCAGGCTCGGCTCGGTCGATCCCGGCAAAGCCAAGGTAAGGGCCCGCGCGGAGCCATTTCTCGAGGACGGTCTAAGGCCCCCGCTCTCTATCTCGAGAACGGGAAAATGATTACGCCATCCCGGCGACGGGCGGCGCATCACCGAATGCCCACATACGCTCCAGATTGTAGAAGCTGCGAACCTCCGGGCGGAAGATGTGGACGACGACATCGCCTGCATCGATCAGCACCCAGTCGGCAGCAGGCAGCCCTTCGAGCTTAACCGGACCAAAGCCTTCCTGCTTCACCTTTTCGGCAAGCTTCTGAGCCATCGCGGCGACCTGACGGGTCGAGCGGCCCGATGCGATCACCATGTGATCGGCAATGGAGCTTTTCCCTTCGAGATCGATGGTCACGACTTCCTGAGCCTGATCGTCATCGAGCTGTTCAAGCACAAGCTTGAGCAGCGGATCGGATTTTGCATCAGCCAAGGCAATCACCTTTGCCGAAGCAGTCCCGGACGAAGCCGGGCTGGTTTGCGCCTGAGTCATAGGCGAATATGTTACTCCTGATTTGAGAGGCTTGGGCCATGAAGGATACAACGCGCATCATGGCGCGGTGGTTTCCTCCCCGGACGGTATCCTTCGATGCGTCAGCTGGTCCCTCGGAGACGGCCCGGCATAGCGTAAAGCCCAATCGGGATCAGCACGGCGGATGGCCGTGGCCGATCTTTCATCGGGATCGAAACGCAATGTCACCAGTGCCGGTGCGCTCCATTCGCCCCTATTCACAAAGCTGGGAAGAGGTACGGAAAAGCGCCTCAGCCAGGCCATCGCGGGGCTCGCGATAGCAGCAGCATCATAGCCGGGCCTGGCGATAACCGCAATCGGCATCGTGCGTGCAATGCCGCGCCAGTCGCGCCAGCGATGGAACTGCGCCAGATTGTCCGAGCCCATCAGCCAGACGAACTCCCGTTTGGGGTATCGCCGCGTGAGGGCTCGCAATGTGTCCGCGGTGTACCGCGTGCCCAGTTCGCGTTCGATCGCCGTCACGCGGATACGCGCCCGTTTCGCTTGCGCCATCGCCGAGAGCACACGGGCGGCGAGCGGCGCCATCCCTTCTGCCGGTTTGAGCGGATTGCCGGGGGATACCAGCCACCAGATCTCATCGAGCCGCAGCGAGCGCAGCGCGAACAGCGAAATACGACGATGGGCGCCATGTGCCGGATTGAAGCTGCCACCCAGCAGGCCGATCCGTTTGTTGATGCCGGTCAAACCGGGAGCCTGTCTCGTTCAGGAAACACATGCGAGCGAAAAACAGCCCTGCGCCCAGCGAATCGATGGGGAGCGAAAAGCAAAGGCATGGGGTTTAGTTCCCGCACTCGTTCGAAAATTTGTGCGCGGCGAAACGACTCGTCCCGTTCAGGGTTCGACTCGTGGATTCTTCGGGAACCTCGATTCGATTTCATTAACATCTTTCGCTAGCGACACGCCCGGGACGTTAAAGACCATAAGGGACGGGTCGTTTTGAGCAAACCATTTGCCACCACTGGCTTGGGGAATCGTGTGCGCGGCTGGTTCCCGGACCGCGAATTTTTCATGCGGTCGGAAGGCCAGGTCCGCTTCATCACCATATCGTCGAGATTGCAGATGACGGCCGCCGCTATTGCGCTGGCCGTCTTCGTTATCTGGATGACATCGATGGCCGTTGCGGGCTGGACCCAATATCGCGCCACCGCCGACCGGCTGTCATTGCTGGACCGCGAAGCGAAGGTGGCAACTGCGACCGAGCGCGTGGACGCCTATCGCAACGATATCGACGCCGTCGCCAGCGACCTCGTCAAACGGCAGGAATTCATCGAAGACATGGTCGCCTCGCTGCCAGAGGACGTGAAAGCGGTACAGAACGTCAGCGATTCGTCGGGTGAAGCGGCGGCTATGGTGGACAAGGTCAGCGTATCCATTCCCGAAGCCGGACGGCTGGCGCGGATCGAAGCGCGTCAGCTGGCTTTTGTCGAAGGCCTTACGCGTTATGCCGACTGGCGTTCACAGCGCGCCGCAGCCGCGCTCAAGAAACTGGGCCTCAATCCCGATTCGATGATCCGCAATGCCGATCGCGGCGCGATGGGTGGTCCGCTCGAGAAATTGACGACCGGTGCCGGCGATACCATCGATCCGCGCTTCGAACGTCTCGGTCTTTCGATTGCCCGTATGGATGCGCTCGAGCGCGGCCTTGACGGCGTACCGCAGGTCGCCCCGGCCAATGTCCAGATGGTAACATCGAGCTACGGCTATCGCCGCGACCCGTTCACCGGCGTCGCCGCCATGCACAAGGGTCTCGATTTCCGCGGGCCGACAGGTACGCCGATCTACGCCGCATCCGATGGCCGCATCAGCTTTGTCGGTCGCAAGTCGGGCTATGGCAATGTGGTGGAAATCAGCCACGGTAACGGGCTGATGACCCGTTACGCCCATATGTCGAAATTCAACGCGAAGGTCGGTCAGACGGTCGAAGCCGGGCAGACGATCGGTGCGATCGGGTCTACCGGCCGCTCCACCGGCCCGCACCTGCACTTCGAGGTGCGAATCAACAACCGCGCGGTCAATCCGCGCACCTTTCTGGAGACAGCCCCCCATGTTCTCGAAGAAATCCGACGAACTTCCCAGCTCGACTCCGCCAGCTAATCCGGGAAGAGATCGTATGGCCAGCAAGAGCAATTCCACCTTCTCCGTCCTCGGGTCCGATCTGACGATCACCGGCGACATCCAGGCATCGGCCGATCTGCACATCGATGGTTCGGTCGAAGGCGACATCGCCTGTTCCTCTCTGGTGCAGGGCGAAACCAGCACCGTTAAAGGCGCGATCAAGGCCGAGTCAGCCCGGCTGGCGGGCACTGTCGAGGGATCGATCACCGCACGCGAACTGGTAATCCTGAAATCCGCGCGGATCATGGGCGACGTTTTCTACGACGCGCTGACCATCGAACAGGGAGCCCAGGTCGAAGGCCGGTTCGCCCACCGCGATACGAAAGCCAAGGCGGCCGCAACCCCGCAAGGTGGCACAAAGCCCGAGCTCACCGTCGCCGGCTGAGACCTTATTTCCCAAAAAGCAGAAAGGCCGCCCGCGCAGACGTGGGGCGGCCTTTTCTTATCTGACCGCAGACACGCGTCAGCGCGGATTTACGGTTGGCGACGCGTCAGTCGAGGACTTCGGCCCGCAATGCCTTGCGATCGAGTTTGCCGATCATCGTCTTGGGCAGTTCGTCCCGTATGACGACTTCGGCAACGCGTTCATGCTTGCCGACACGCGCATTGAGCCATTCACGTAGCTGTGGCCCGGTTGCCTCACCCCCGTTTTCAAGCGTGACATAGGCCACGGGCACTTCGCCGCGATACCCATCGGGCCGCCCGATCACGAGCGCTTCCTTGACGGCTTCATGTTCGAGCAGGACGTCTTCGACCTGGCTGGGAAACACCTTGAATCCGCCCACGGCGATCATGTCCTTGATGCGATCGACGATTTCCAGAAAGCCGTCTTCATCCAGCGTCGCCACATCGCCGGTGCGCAGCCAGCTTTTGCCGTGGTGTTCGACGAATACGTCCTTTGCCGCTTCGGGCCTGTTCCAATAGCCCTGCATCACCTGCGGGCCGTTGATCGCCAGTTCGCCCGGCTCCCCGTCGGGTGCGATGACTGTGGGATCTTCCTTGTCGAGCAGAAGGACTTCGGTGCGCATCACGACCTGTCCGATCGTGCCCGGCTTGCGCATGCCTTCGTAAGGATTGGCCGAAACCACACCGGAGCTTTCGGTCAGGCCATATCCTTCGACCAGCCGCACGCCGGTGGCCGCTTCGAATTTCTCGCGCAATGGCCCGGGCAGCGGTGCGCCGCCCGATATGCAGACCTTAAGCGTCGAGAGATCCGTCTTGGCCAGATCGGGATGATCGACCAGTGCCTGGAACATGGTCGGCACGCCCGGAAACCCGGTTGCGCCGTATTTTTCGATGGTTTCGAGGACCTGTCTGGTTTCGAAGCGCGGGACCATGGCGATCGACGCGCCGGTCAGCACGGCATGGTTGAGGAGCGTGGTATTGGCGAAAACATGGAAGAAGGGCAGCGCCCCCATGAGGACTTCGCCTGCCGGATCGCCAAACGGGTTCAGGCCCGCAGTCTGCTGGGCGTTGATGGACAGATTCGCATGGGTGAGCATGGCCCCTTTCGGGGTCCCGGTTGTCCCGCCGGTATATTGCAGAAGCGCCAGCGCGTGGGGATCTTGCGCAGCAACGCCGCCCTCCAGCCGCGCCCCTTCGTCGAGCAAGTCGTTCCAGCGTAGAATGTCACGACCATAGTCGACCCTGGCAACCTTGCTACGCGCGAAGAGCCGCAGCGCAATTCCCTTCAGCGTCGGCAGCATCTTCGCCAGCGAGCTGACAACCAGAGTTTCGAGCGCCGATCCGCGCAGCACCTTGGTGGCGGTGGCATAGAGTTCAGGCACATCGACGGTCACCAGAAGCCGCGTGCCCGAATCCGCCACCTGCTGCGCGAGTTCGTCCACCGTGTAGAGTGGAGAGAAATTGACCACCACCGCACCGGCCATCATCGCTCCGTAATAGGCAGCGACGTAGCTCGGCACATTGGGCAGAAACAGGCCGACGCGATCCCCTTCGCCGATACCGCGTGCGTGCAGCGCGCGTGAAAATGCCTGCGCATCGGCATAGAGTTCGGAATATCGATAGGTACGCCCGAGAAAATGCAGCAGCGGTGCCTGCGGCGATGCCTTGGCGCTGCGCCCGAACATATCGGGCAGGGACATCGCTTCGAAATGCGTATCCCATGCAGTCGGGTGATGGTTCGGCAGCTTGCTTACATCCATGTCAGTAGCATGGAGTATTGTGCTATAAAGGCAAGCAAAAAGGCGGGAGAAGCCGCTGCTTCCCCCGCCTTCGTCAACTCTTCAGAAAGACGAGCTCAGGCTTCGTCGGTAGGCTCGCCTTCGCCGGCTTCCTGCGACACGCGTTTCGCTTCGAGCCAGGCTGCCGCTTCCGCTTCCTGCGCGGCTTCGGCAGCGGCCTTTTCGTTGGCATCGCGTTCGGCGCGCAGTTCTTCGATCAGCTTTTCCCGATCGCTCGAACCCTTGACCTCAACGGGCAGCGCATCGTCTTCTTCTTCGCTGACCGGCAGGTTTTTCGCGGCCTTGGCAACGACGGCGTCGAGTTCACGCTGCGAACAAAGGCCCAGCGTAACCGGATCCTTGGGCTGGATGTTCTGGATGTTCCAATGGCTGCGTTCGCGGATGGCGCCGATGGTATTGCGGGTGGTACCAATCAGCTTGCCGATCTGCGCATCCGAGATTTCCGGATGATTGCGAAGGATCCAGGCGATGCCGTCGGGCTTGTCCTGACGCTTGGAAACGGGGGTGTAGCGCGGCCCCTTGGTCCGGCTGACTGCCACCGGTGCGCGCTGCATCTTCAGGCGATAGTCGCTGTCCGCCTGGCCCTTTTCGATTTCGGCCAGCGTCAGTTCGCCCGAATGGACGGGATCGCGCCCGGTATATTTGCTGCCCGCCAGATCGTCGGCCATGGCCTGTACTTCGAGGATGTGCAGACCGCAGAATTCGGCGATCTGTTCGAAGGAGAGGCCGGTATTGTCGACCAGCCAGGTGGCGGTCGCATGCGGCATCAGCGGTTTGGGTTGGTCGGCCATGAATGTGCCTTTTCTCGTATCCGAAAATAGAAGGGCCGCCCCTCGCGGGACGGCCGTTACCTTGCCGATGTAGGCGACAGTCCCGGATTCGGCAAGCGTTTCGCTAGACGATGGGCAGTTCTTCCGCGTCGAACGCGGCGAGACCGTTCAGAAACTGCCCTGTCGCACTAGCCCAGGTAAAGCCCGCACCATAGGCAGCGCAGGCCTTCCGGTCACAGAACAGCGCCGCGGCTATGGCGCGGTCGAGATCTTCGCACATTGCACCGACATCGTCCGTTATGATGTCGCATGGCCCTGCCACGGGATAGGCGGCAACCGGCGTGCCGCAGGCCAGCGCCTCTATCATCACGAGGCCGAACGTATCCGTTCGGCTGGGGAAGACGAAGACGTCGGCTGCCGCATAACAGCCGGCCAGTTCGCGGCCCGTGCGGCGCCCGAGGAAATGCGCATCGGGATATCGCGCCTTCAGGGAAGCCAGCGCCGGACCATCGCCGACCACCACCCTGGTGCCGGGATAGCTGCCTGCAAGAAATGCCTCGATGTTCTTTTCCACGGCGACCCGGCCGACATAGAGCTGGATCGGCTTGGGGAGATCGGCGAATTCGGGCGGCGGCGGCGCGTCGGGCGTAAAGCAGGACAGGTCGACCCCGCGGCTCCAGCGATGGAGGCGTGTCAGGCCATGCGCGCGCAGTTCGTCGCTGATACTTTCTGTAGCGACGAGCACCCGTTTCGCCGGGCGGTGGAACCACTGGATATAGCGCCAGAACCATTGCGCGGGCAGGCGCGTGCGTTTCGCCAGATAATCCGGAAATTGCGTATGATAGGCCGTGGTGAAGCAGATCGAATGCCTGGCACAATAGCGCCGTGCCGTCATGCCGAGCGGGCCTTCGGTAGCGATATGGATGGCCTCCGGCGCGAAGGATCGCAGAAGACTGGCGACAGCCCCCGGCCTGGTGAAGGCAAGGCGGATTTCCGGGTAGGTCGGACAGGGAATGCTGGCGAACTGATCGGGAGAGACCACAATCACCTCGTGGCCATCCTCCCGCAATTGCTCGCACGTCGTCGTCAGCGTGCGCACGACACCGTTCATCTGCGGGTGCCAGGCATCGGTGACGATGGCGATGCGCTGCGGGGTCTGGGGAGCAATCGACCGGGCCGGCCCGGGAATGGATTGCATCAGGGTCATGCAGCCTCGGGCACCGTCACGGCGACGTCATGACGCCCGGCGTCGCGCCGCGCGACTTCTTCGGGCCAGTTGAGGATTTCCATGCTTCCGTCGAAATGTTCGACCAGTGCATTGCATCCTTCGACCCAATCGCCGTCGTTCCAGTATTCGACGCCGTCGAAGTCGCGAAATTCCGCGGTGTGAATGTGGCCGCATACCACCCCGTCGACGCCGCGTTCGGCGGCTGCGCGGGCAACCACTTCCTCGTATTTGGAAATGAACTCGACCGCGTTCTTGACCTTGTGCTTGGCCGCGCGGGAAATGGACCAATAGGGCAGGCCCAGCCGTTTGCGCAGGCTGGCCACCCAATTGTTGAGCTTCATCATCAGGTGATATGCGGCATCGCCGATGAAGGCGAGCCAGCGATGCGCCAGCATGATGGTATCGAATTCATCGCCGTGCAGCACCATCAGGCGCCGACCGTCGGCGGTTTCGTGGAAGGCGGCACGCATGATCTCCACCCCGCCGAAGTTCATGCCGGCGAAGGGGCGGATCATCTCGTCGTGATTGCCCGGGATATAGACGATGCGCGTACCGCGCTTGGCGCGCTTGAGAATGCGCCACACGATGTCGTTATGTTCGGCCGGCCAGTAAAACTTCTTCTTCAGCCGCCAGCCATCGATGATGTCGCCGACCAGATACATGGTTTCGCTGTCGGTGTGGTCGAGAAAGTCGATCAGCAGTTCGTGGTTGCACCCCTTGGTGCCGAGATGGACGTCGCTTATCCAGATCGTGCGGAAGCGGCGCCGTTCCCCCAGCGTGCGCTCCGGCACGCTGGGCCTGATCGATGGAAAATTCGCCACCTTGTGGGCGGCGTCGAAGTGTTTGGGCAAATCGTTCATGGGCCAGACCCCCGATCACTGTCGGGTATGCCCTAGCCCATGATTGTTACAGGCGATTCACAGTGCCGTTACGGAATGGCGACATTGCGACGATTGCGCGTCAGCCTTCGGCGACCTCCAGCACGATCTTTCCGATGTGATCGCCGCCTTCCATACGGGCATGGGCCGCCCCCGCTTCGGTCAGCGGGAAAGTCTTGTCCATGACGGGCGCGATGGTGCCATCCTCGAACAGAGGCCAAGCGTGATTGTGGATCTCGTCGGCCAGCAGGGCCTTGAAATCGTCGGAGCGCGGCCGAAGCGTGGAGCCGGTCAGCGACAGGCGCTTGCGCATCACGGTCGCCATGTTGATTTCGGCCTTGAGGCCGCCCAGCACGGCGATGGTCACATGGCGCCCATCATCGGCCAGGCATTCGATATTGCGCGCCACATAGTCGCCCGACACCATGTCCAGCACCACATTGACGCCCTTGCCGCCGGTGAAGGCCTTGACCTCCTCCACGAAGTCCTGGCTTTTGTAATTGATGGCGAGATCCGCCCCGAGGTCGCGGATCGCCTGGCACTTTTCCTCGCTCCCCGCGGTTGCGATCACCGTGATGTCGAATGCCTTGGCGAGCTGGATCGCCATGGTGCCGATCCCGCTGGTGCCGCCATGCACGAGCAGCGTGTCGCCATCGCTCGCCCAGCCGCGTTCGAAGACGTTGTGCCACACCGTGAACAGCGTTTCCGGAATGGCCGCAGCGGTGGCCATGCTCATCGTTTCGGGAACGTGGAGGCAATGGGCCGAATGGGCGAGGCAATATTCGGCATAGCCGCCGCCCGACACCAGCGCGCAGACCGGCCGATTGATCAGTTCGGGCGCTGCGCCCTCGCCGACGGCCACCACCGTGCCTGACACTTCGAGTCCAGGAATGGGCGAAGCGCCCGGCGGCGGCGGGTAGAAGCCCTGCCGCTGGATCACATCGGGCCGGTTGATGCCGGCATGGGAAACGCGGATGAGAACCTGATTCTCGCCCGGTTCGGGCACCGGCAATGTTTCGGGACGCAAAACATCCGGGCCTCCCGGATCGTCAAAGCCCATTGCGGTCATCGTCTCGGGCAAATCTGCTGCCACTCGCGCCCCCGTTATCTGTCTGGTCATAGTGGCGCTACTGCCACTTTTGCGGTGCAATACCGTTCGTACCCGTTGACAGCAACCGGGCATCCTTGCGAGATTGCCAATCGATGGATGACGATGACCGTCCACGCCCCCGAGGCGATGCCGCGAGCAAACTCGCCACCGAAGACCTCGGCCCTTATTCGCAGGACGAACTGCAGGAGCGGATCAGGTTTCTCGAATCCGAAATCGTCCGCGTCGAGAAACACCGCCTCTCCGCCGCTGCCCACCGCGATGCGGCAGAAGCGTTGTTCGGGCGAAAGGAATAGTTGGCGATGCGGGGGCTGATATTTTCCGGCTCCGCACCCATATTCGCCATGCATACAGCAATGGCTAACCTCCGGCCCGTAGGCTGTTTCCAGTTCGCCCCAAGCGAGTCGCCCAAGAAAGACAACTGAATGCCCAGCTTTGCAGCCAACCTCGAAAAGACCCTCCACGCAGCGCTCACCGACGCAGGCGAGCGCCATCACGAGTACGCGACTCTGGAGCATCTCCTTCTCGCGCTCATCGACGATGACGATGCCGCGCAGGTGATGAATGCGTGCGGCGTCGATCTGAGCGAACTGACGGCCGTGGTGAAGCAGTATCTCGAACAGGAATATCAGTCGCTGCAGTCGGACGAGAGCGCCGACCCGCAGCCGACCGCCGGTTTCCAGCGCGTCATCCAGCGCGCGATCCTGCATGTGCAGTCTTCCGGCAAGGATACGGTGACCGGGGCCAACGTACTCGTCGCCCTGTTTTCCGAACGCGACAGCTACGCCGTCTATTTCCTGCAGCAGCAGGACATGAGCCGGCTCGATGCGGTCAGTTTCATCAGCCACGGCATCGGCAAGGGCGGCAAGCAGATCGAAAACCGGCCGCCCGACGGCGCGGAAGGCGGCGAATCGCAGGCCGAGGAAAAGGCCGGCGAAAAGGGCAAGAAGGAAACCGCGCTCGACCAGTTCACCGTCAATCTCAACAAGAAGGCCGAAGACGGGCGGATCGATCCGCTGATCGGCCGCGGACCCGAAGTCGACCGCACCGTCCAGATTCTCTGCCGCCGCAGCAAGAACAATCCGCTGTATGTCGGCGATCCGGGTGTCGGCAAAACGGCGATCGCCGAAGGTCTCGCCCGCAAGATCGTGGAAGGCGACGTGCCCGAAGTGCTGCAGGATGCAGTGATCTATTCGCTCGACATGGGCGCTCTGCTTGCCGGTACCCGCTATCGCGGCGACTTCGAAGAACGGCTCAAACAGGTCGTGAACGAACTCGAAGGCATGCCCGAAGCGATCCTGTTCATCGACGAAATCCACACCGTGATCGGTGCCGGTGCGACCAGCGGCGGGGCGATGGACGCCTCGAACCTGCTCAAGCCCGCATTGTCCAGCGGTGCGATCCGCTGCATCGGATCGACCACCTACAAGGAATTCCGCAATCACTTCGAAAAGGACCGCGCCCTGCTGCGGCGCTTCCAGAAGATCGATGTAAACGAACCCACGATCGAGGATACGATCAAGATCCTGAAGGGTCTGAAGTCCGCATTCCAGGATCACCACAAGGTGACCTACACGGTCGATGCGCTGAAAACGGCGGTGGAATTGTCGGCGCGCTACATCAATGATCGCAAACTGCCCGACAAGGCGATCGACGTGATCGACGAAGTCGGCGCAATGCAGATGCTCGTGGCGCCCAGCCGCCGCAAGAAGAAGATCACCGCCAGGGAAATCGAAGCGGTTATCGCGACCATGGCGCGCATTCCCCCCAAGTCGGTATCGAGCGACGACAAGAAGGCGCTCGAGAATCTCGAACGCGACCTGAAGCATGTGGTTTTCGGGCAGGATGCGGCGGTGCACAAGCTGTCCACCGCGATGAAGCTCAGCCGTGCAGGGCTGCGGGATCCAGACAAGCCGATCGGCTCTTTCCTGTTCTCCGGCCCCACCGGCGTCGGCAAGACCGAGGTCGCCCGCCAGCTTGCCTCCATCATGGGGATCGAACTCAAGCGCTTCGATATGTCCGAATATATGGAGCGTCACAGCGTTTCGCGGCTGATCGGTGCGCCTCCGGGCTATGTCGGCTACGATCAGGGCGGTTTGCTGACCGATGCAGTCGACCAGAACCCGCATTGCGTGCTGCTGCTCGACGAAATCGAAAAGGCGCATCCGGATCTCTTCAACATACTGTTGCAGGTCATGGATAATGGCCGCCTGACGGATCATCACGGCAAGACGGTCGATTTCCGCAATGTCGTGCTGATCATGACCACCAATGCCGGGGCAGCCGACATGGCGCGCAGCGGTATCGGCTTCGGCGATGTCAGCAAGGAAGATGCGAGCGAAGAAGCGGTGAAGCGGATGTTCACACCGGAATTCCGCAATCGTCTCGATGCGATCGTGCCGTTTGCCTATCTCGGCAAATCGACGGTGGGCCGCGTGGTCGACAAGTTCATTCTCCAGCTCGAACTCCAGCTGGCAGAACAGAATGTCGACATCCAGTTCGACAAGGAAAGCCGGTCCTGGCTGGCGGACAAGGGTTACGACCGCCTCTATGGAGCCCGTCCGATGGGCCGGTTGATCCAGGAAAAGATCAAGCAGCCTCTCGCCGAAGAACTGCTGTTCGGCAAACTGGCCGATGGCGGCGAGGTGTCGGTAACGATGAAAGACGGCAAACCGTCCTTCGAACTGACCCCCGCCCCGCCCAAGGCGAAGAAAAAACCAGCGGCCAGGAAAAAGGCCCCGAAACGCAAGTCGGCTCCGAAAAAACCCGAAGCCGATACGCCGGAAGGCGCCGACGAAACCAAGGGCTAATCAAGCCTGCAATCGATGAAGGGGCACCACCGGGAACGGTCGGTGCCCTTTTTTCTATCCGCGACGGTCATTGGGTAAATATCTTCCGAGGGCGGGCCGTCGGGAATTTTTTCGGCGCAAATACCAGCTAGCGAGACCCCTCGATGGGGCTCTGTTGATCGTTCACCGAGCCACGCTTGTGAAGGTGGACAGCTTCACTTACGCCCTACCGGTACATAGTCGGGGGGAGTGCATGTCGGTTCTCAAAATATCCAATCTGATCAAGCGGTTCGAAGGCGTGGTCGCTGTCGACGACCTGTCGTTCTCGGTTTCCCCAGGCGAGATTTTCGGATTTCTCGGTGGTAACGGCGCCGGCAAGACAACGACCTTGCGCATGGTGCTCGACATCATCCGTCCGACGTCAGGGACGATCAGTGTGCTGGGCAGCCCGCCCGACCGACGCAATGCGCAAGCCGTCGGGTTCCTCCCGGAAGAGCGTGGCTTGTACACCGGAATGAGCGCGATCGACACGATCGTGTATTTCGGACGACTGAAGGGGATGAAGCCCGCCGATGCCCGTAATCGCGGAATGGAACTTCTTTCCCGATTCGATCTCGCCGACCGCGCCAAGAGCGATATCGGCGACATGTCGAAAGGGATGGCCCAGAAGGTCCAGCTTGCCACTTCGCTCGTCAACGATCCCGAACTGCTGATGCTGGACGAGCCGTTTTCAGGTCTCGACCCGGTGAACCAGGGGCTGCTGGAAAACGAAATCCTGCGCGCATCCGATCGGGGCGCAGCGGTGATCTTCTCGACCCATGTGATGCAGCACGCCGAGCGCCTGTGCGATCGCCTGCTGCTGCTGCGCAAGGGCCGTAAGCGGTTCGAAGGCACGCTGGATGAAGCGCGCGCGGCCTTGCCCGCGCGGCTGGTCGCCATGGCCAAATCGGATCTTTCGCTGATCCCCGGCGTCGCCCGCGCCGAACGGGGCGAGGCACATGGCGATGGCTGGCACGACTGGACCCTGCATCTATCCGATGGCGTCGATCCCGCTTCGGTCCTCGAACACTGCAGTGCCAATGCGATTGCCCTACGCCGCTGGGACGAACACCGGGCGAGCCTGCACGATGTGTTTGTTCAGTTGGTTGGGGCGGATCCCGATCAAGCGGCGATGGAAAGGGAGGCCGCCTGATGAGCCCGTCGATCGACATGAATAATGTGCTGCTGGTAGCCGGTCGGGAAATTCGGCAGATCCTCAAGATGAAGAGCTTCTGGCTCACGCTGCTGATCCTGCCCGTCGCATTCGCGCTCGGGCCGATCTTTGCCGAGAGTTTGGATGACGATGAACCAACCCGGGTGACTGTGGTGGATCGGTCAGGGGGCGGCGCGGCGCAGGCGCTGGAGGCGCGGTTTGCGGCCGAAGATGCCCAATGGCTGCTGCGCGACCTGTCGCGCTACGTCCAGCGCTACGGACTGGAACAGGCCGATCCGAAAGCAAGCTGGGCACAATATGACCGCTGGTATACCGACGCGGACATCGCGGCGTTCGAGCGTGCGGGCGGGCTGGACGCCGCTCTTGAAAAGATCGCTGCCGTCCGGCCAGAGGGCGTCCCCCAATTCGAGCCCGATCCGCCCGCCTATGCCTTTTCCGCTCCGTCAGCAGAACTCTCTGCCGCAAGGGGAGAGGATTTCGGTACCGAGGCCCGTGCCCTGTTCGATGCAGATGACGATACTTCCCCGGAAATCGTTGTTCTGATCGGCGAGAATTACCCCGCCGATCCGCGTATCCAGCTCTTCTCCGCCAACCAGCCCCGCGGCAGCTTCGTCACTACCATGCAGGAAGTGCTGACAACCGATCTGCGGGCGCGCCTGTTGGCCGCTCAGGGCGTCTCACCTGCGAATGCGGCGGCCGTGCAGAGCGCAGCCCCCGTCATCGCGGTCGATACACCTCCTCCCGGCGGCGGCGCGCGCGAGGCTTTGCTGGTACGCTCGATCGTGCCGCTGGCCCTCGCCTATATCCTCGTGATGAGCCTGATGCTCTCGGGCAGCTGGATGCTGCAGGGCTCGGTGGAGGAGCGCTCAAACAAGCTCCTCGAATCGCTGCTTGCCTGTATTCGACCGGAAGACCTCATGTACGGCAAGCTCCTGGGCTCGCTCAGCGTCGGTCTGCTGATGATCCTCGTCTGGGGCGCCTGTGCAGGCGTTGCCGCTTATGCGACGCAGGGCGCGATATCGGATATGATCCGCCCCGCGCTCGATCCGGTCTCCAGCCCCGGCATCATCGCTGCGATCCTGTTTTTCTTCATCGCCGGATATATCGCGATTTCAGCCCTGTTCGTGGCAATCGGCGCGATGGTCGATTCGATGAGCGAGGCGCAAGGCTACCTCATGCCCGTAATGCTCCTGATCCTGCTGCCGGTGACCTTCCTGATTCAGGCGATCCTGGCGGGTAATTCGGGCTGGATCGTACAGGTTCTCACCTGGGTTCCGCTATGGACGCCGTTCACCGTACTGGCGCGCCTCGGCATGGGCATCGAGTGGTGGGAAATGGTCGGTTCGGGCGTGCTGCTTGCCGGTGCCATCGTAATCGAGCTGGTGCTGATCGGCCGACTGTTCCGGGCCAGCCTGCTGTCCACCGGCCAGAAACCAAGCCTGAAGCGCGTTATCGAGCGTCTGCGCGCGTCTCCTGCTCGATAGCGGGCACCTACGCGGGAACGCTTGTGCGTTCCCGCGCTTGAATCGGGGATGGCCGCCGCCCCCTTCTCCTGGATCAAGCCCGAACCGCACGGTATTCATATCGTCCCTGCCGATTGCTGGGTCGATCCCAGCCGCGCGGTCGACCGGGCGCTGGTGACTCACGGCCATGCCGATCATGCGCGCGGCGGGCATGGGCAGACCGTCGCCACACCCGAGACACTGGCCATCATGGAGTTGCGCTACGCGACTCGCGACGGAGCGACGCCAGTCGCCTATGGCGAGACCATCCGCCTCCCCGGCGGCGTCGATGCGACCTATATTCCGGCAGGGCACGTCCTCGGCAGCGCGCAGATCCTCCTCGAACATGCGGGAGAGCGCGTGATCGTCACCGGCGATTACAAGCGACGCCACGACCCCACCTGCCCGCCTTTCGAAGTCACACCGTGCGACATCTTCATCACCGAAGCGACGTTCGGCCTGCCGGTCTTCTGCCATCCGCCGATCAAGGACGAGATGGCCAAGCTGCTCGATCGCCTCGCCGCGCACCCGGACAGTTGCGTGCTGGTCGGCGCCTACGCTCTGGGCAAGGCGCAGCGTGTCATCGCCGAATTGCGGCGCGCGGGGCACAGGGACCCGATCTATCTCCACGGCGCGATGGAAAAGATGTGCCGGCTCTATGAAGAACACGGGATCGACCTCGGCGAGCTGCGACTGGTTGCCGATCATGCCAAGGACGATATGCGCGGATCGATCGTCATCTGCCCGCCGTCGGCCCTGAACGATCGCTGGTCGCGCCGTCTGCCCGAACCGATCACCGCCATGGCCAGCGGCTGGATGCGCATTCGCCAGCGCGCGCGCCAGCGCAATGTCGAACTGCCGCTGATCATTTCCGATCATGCCGACTGGGGCGAGCTTACCCGCACGATCCAGGAAGTCGGCGCGCAGGAGAACTGGATCACCCATGGGCGCGAGGATGCCCTGCTGCGCTGGTGCCAGTTGCACCAGAAGCGCGCACGCGCGCTTGCCATGGTCGGCTACGAGGACGAGGACGATTGACCGGAACGAGCACGCGGTTCGACAGTTTTTCCAACCATTCGCGTAAGGCGAAAAAGGGAGATTGCGATGCGTAAGACGTTGGCAACACTATCGATGGCCGCAACTCTGGTGGCCGGTTGTTCGGTAAAGGAAGACGACAACCAGGCCGAAGGCTCCACCATTTCGACAAGCGATCAGGCTGACGAAGCATCCGCCTCCGACGATGGCGCGCTATATGCCGATGGCGAAGCAATGCCGCTCGATATCGAACAGACGCACCCCACCGGCACCAGCATCGCGCTCGAATCGATCCGCGCAACGCCTACCGAAACGCTGGTCACCATGACGATCAACAATGGCGCCGATTTTCCGGTGACGCTGAACGGCTTCGGCGGCGCCTATCTGTTCGGTCCGGATGGCGGAAAGCTCGAAGTCCAGGCCCCCGCCAATAACGAAAGGCTCGAGATTCCTCCCGGCCAGCAGGTTCGGGCAGAACTCGTCTTCAAGGGCCGTCTGAGCCAGGGTGGGCCCGCAACTCTCTTCTTCAACGAAGCAAAGTATCTGGAAGACGACGATTCGCGTTATCCGGGCTTCCGCATTCCGATGCAGCTGACCAGCGCCGCCTTCACCGAAGACGGAGCAAAAAAAAAATCTAGTTCGCTTCGGCTGATCGGCTCCGCGCCGGGCGCGTCCGCGCGATCGGCCAGTTCGGTCTCCACGCTGCGCTCCGAACTGGAAGCGAAGGAAACCGATCGCGGTACGCTCGTGTCGCTGCCCGGCGACGTCCTGTTCGATACGGACAAGGCCGAAATCCGCGCTGCCGCCCGGCCCACGCTCGACAAGCTGGCTGAACTGATCAAATCCGATTCCTCGGCCAAGGTGGCCGTGGAAGGCCATACCGACAGCCAGGGCGACGATGCCTACAATCAGCGTCTGTCCGAACGGCGGGCGCAGGCGGTCCGCGACTATCTGAAGGATGTGCGCCAGGTCCCGGCAGACCGGATGACCGTAAAGGGCCTAGGCGAAAGCCGGCCGGTGGCGCAGAACATGACGCCGGACGGGAAGGAAAATGCCAGTGGCATGCAGAAGAACCGCCGCGTCGAAGTGGTCATAGCCAAGAGCTGACGGCTTGGAGCAGTTCGCCGCCCTTATCGATGCGCTGGTCTATACGCGCAGCCGCAACGAGAAACTGCGGCTGATAGCCGAATATCTTCAGGCGACGCCCAATCCCGATCGCGGCTGGGCACTGGCCGCCCTGTCCGACGGGCTGGATTTTTCGGCCGTCAAATCTTCCACCATCCGCAATCTGCTCAAGGATCGGATCGATCCGGTGCTATGGACGCTGAGCCGCGATTTTGTGGGCGATACCGCGGAAACGGCCAGCCTGTTGTGGCCCGCGCCCGAACATCCCCCCTCGCCCCCGGGCGTGACCGAAACGGTCGAACTGCTCGAAGCGATGAACCGCAAGACCGTCGTCACCGAACTGCCCCGGCTGCTCGACCGGCTCGACGCATCCGGCCGCTACGCCCTGCTCAAACTCGCCACCGGGGGTATGCGGATCGGCGTTTCCAGCCGCCTATCCAAGACTGCCTTTGCGCAGGCTTTCGACGTCTCGGTCGACGAGGTGGAGGAATATTGGCACGGCCTCGCCCCGCCCTACCCCGAACTGTTCGACTGGGCCGCCCATGGCGAAGCGCCGCCCGACATGGCGAACCTGCCGACCTTCCGCCCCTTCATGCTGGCCCACCCGCTCGAAGAAACGGTGCTGGATCTGGCGGATTATGCGGCGGAATGGAAATGGGACGGTATCCGCGTGCAATTGGTACGGGCGGGGGACGAAACGAAACTGTTCTCCCGCTCGGGCGACGATATCTCCGCAACCTTCCCCGAACTGCTCGATGTGCTGCCCTTTCCCGCCGTTCTCGATGGTGAACTGCTGGTGCGCGGAACGCATCAGGGTGGGAAAGAAGGGGGCGCAGCCAGCTTCAACGCGCTGCAACAGCGACTCGGCCGCAAGACGGTGTCCAAGAAGATGCTGGCCGAAGCACCCGCGTTCGTGCGGCTTTACGACGTGCTGCTTCTCGACGGCGAAGATCTGCGCGCCCTGCCTTGGACCAAGCGACGCCAAAGCTTGGAAAAACTGATGGATCGCCTGCCCGAAAGCCATTTCGACCTCAGCCGGGTGGTCGACGCGCGCGATTTCGAACATCTGGGCGAAATCCGCGAAGGCAGCCGGGACGACGCCATCGAAGGGCTGATGCTGAAACGCAAGGACAGCCCCTATATCGCCGGACGCCGCGTGGGATATTGGTACAAGTGGAAGCGCGATCCCCTGCTGGTGGATTGCGTGCTGATGTATGCCCAGCGCGGCAGCGGCAAGCGATCGAGTTTCTATTCCGATTACACCTTCGGATGCTGGGACGGCGATCCCGATGCCGGGGCGGATCTCCTCCCGGTCGGCAAGGCCTATTCCGGTTTTACGGACGAGGAACTGAAGAAGCTAGATCGCCATGTGCGGCAGAACACGGTCAACCGCTTCGGGCCGGTACGCGAAACGGACAAGAGCCTGGTCTTCGAAGTTGCCTTCGACAGCGTGCATGACAGCAAGCGCCACAAATCCGGCCTCGCCATGCGATTTCCCCGCATTCACCGCATCCGCTGGGACAAACCGCCGCACGAAGCCGATCGCATCGAAGCGCTGAAGGCGCTGATCAAGGATTGATTTCAAACCTGCGGTGGGCATGGTGCCGGCGTGCACCGTTACGATCCCGCCCGCAGGAAACTCGCGCTCGGCCTCGCCTTTCTGGCAGGCACGGTGGATGCGACAGGCTTCATCAGGACCGGCGGATATTTCGCCTCCTTCATGTCGGGCAACACCACCCGGCTGGGTCTGCATATCGCCGGGCAACCGTCGATCGCCTACATCCCGTTTGCGCTGATCTGCGGCTTCGTCACCGGCGTGGTGCTGGGATCGCTGCTCGCATCGCGCTGGCCCGACTGGCGCAAGAGAGCGCTGCTCGCCGCCGTCACCCTGGTCCTCGGCGCCGGTGCGATCGCCAGCATGCTCGGATCGACGGTCGGGTTTCTCGCCGCATCGGCGCTCGCGATGGGGATGGCGAACAACGTCTTTACCAAGGATGGCGAAGTGACCGTCGGCGTGACCTACATGACCGGCGCACTGGTCCGGTTCGGACAAGGCCTTGCCGCGCGCATGTCGGGCCGTTCTCAGGAAGGTTCGCGCGGCTACGGGTGGCTCTGGATGGCGCTCGCGCTGGGCGCGATTGCCGGGGGGATGCTCCACAAGCTTGCGCAGGATCACTCGCCGGCGATCCTGTGCGCGATGGCCTTCCTGCTGTTTTGCTACGCCGCCCTGGTCGAAAAAGGTCGAACGGACGATCCGCCTGCGGACGAGGGGATCTAGAGCGCAATCCGCAGCAGTTTCTCGCGCGAAGTTGCGCCGCGCAACAGTTCCACACGTGACGGCGCCAGATCGAGCGCGCGCGCGACCAGCCGGATCACGGCCGTGTTGGCGGCCCCGTCCTGCGGCTTGGCGCGTACTTTCACGCCGACGCCGGTGCCGGTGCCGGTGCCGATGATCGTGATGGTTTCGCTTCGTGCGCCTGGGGTGGCCCGAACGGCAAGGCGTCCCTGCTCGTCGATCAGGGCGCGCAGGGCGTCCGCGTCGGGCAGGTCAGCGGGTAAGCGCTTCATCAACCGCTGCCGCGTGATGCCTGGCGTTTTCGGCGTAATGCGCCACGCCCATCCGCATGCCCGCGATTGCCGCATCGTCGAGATCGCGCATCTTTCGTGCAGGCCGCCCGCCCCATAATTCGCGCGGCCCCATCACCTTGCCCTCGGTCAGCATGGCGCCTGCAGCCAGCATCGAATCGCTGGCGATAACCGCCTTGTTCATCGCGATGGCACCCAGTCCCACGAAGCCGCGGTCCTCGATCGTGCAGCCGTGCACCATGGCCATATGCCCGATCAGCACGTCGTCGCCGATGATCAGCGGCGATCCGTCAGGGTCGCCCGGGCGCTCCGGATCGCAATGGCAGACACTGCCGTCCTGGATATTCGTCCGTTCGCCGATGACGATCCGGCTGACATCGGCGCGCAGCACGCAATTGTACCACACCGAACTGTCGGCACCGATCTCGACATTGCCGATGATGGTACAGCCGGGCGCGATGAAGGCGCTGTCATGGATTTTCGGCGTGTGGCCGTGAATCGGAATGATGGTGACGCCCGGTCGGGACACAGGGGGGCGGCTCGCGGTCATCGTGTGCTCTCCCATTGCTCGCGTGAAAGCGAATACTGGATCGTCGGATTGTCCTCGGCCGGATAGGCGGGGTCGGAGAAATCCAGATCTTCGCGGCGCACCATGCCGAGCTTTTCCATCAGTTTCCAGCTGCCGATGTTGGCATGGCTGGTCAGCGCGACCACATGGGGCGCCCCGACACGGGTAAAAGCCCAGTCGAGCACGGCATGCATCGCTTCTTCGGCATAGCCGCGCCGCCAGCGATCCTCCCGCACAAGCCAGCCGATCTCGTGATCGCCCTGGTTCTGCGCCAGCGGATTGTCGACCTGCTTGATGCCGCAGTGGCCGACCATTTCACCGCTGGCCTTTTCGATCATGAACAGGAAGCTGAAACCATGCTGCGCATAGAGCGCGCGCGATTTCGCATGTTTTGCTTCGATCTCGTGCAGCTCTTTCACGCCGCCGAGACGCGCCATTACGGTCGGCGTATTCAGCACGCGATCCTGTTCCGCCGCATCGCCTTCTTCGATCGTGCGCAGGATCAGCCGGTCCGTTTCGGCAATGATGTCAGCCACGGTCCGTGCTCCGCGCATCGCGGTCGATCGAATAGACGATGGTCGGGTTCCACGGTTCTTCATAGCGGTTGTCGACATAGTCGAGCTCTTCGCGCCGGGTCATGCCCAGCCGTTTCATCAGGCCCCAGCTCGCCGTGTTGCCAGGAACCGTCAGGGCGAAGACTTCTTCTGAGCCGAATGTGTCGAAAGCGGCATCCAGCGTCGCCGTGGCCGCTTCTCTGGCATAGCCCCTGCCCCAGGCATCTTCGCGCAGGCGCCAGCCCACCTCGAACTCGCCCGTCAGCGTCGATCCCGGCGCGTCGGCGCGCTTGATCCCGCAGAAGCCGAGCATGGCGCCGTCTTCCTTGCGCTCGACGACCCAGAAGCAGAATCCGTTCTTCGCGCGGCAGGCCTCGACCCGGGCGCGCTGCTTGGCGCAGCCTGCATCGTCGAGCACGTCGCCCAGCCATTGCATGACCGCGGGGGTGTTGGTGACGCGGAAGAACTCGTCCCAGTCGGCATCGCCGCGCCAGTCGCGCAGGATCAGCCTTTCGGTCTCCAGACGGAACTCAGCCATTGAGGAGCTGTGCGGCGCGCGGGGCGTGATAGGTCAGCACGCCGCTGCATCCGGCGCGCTTGAAGGCGAGCAGCTTTTCCATCAGCAAGGCATCGCGGTCGCCCACGCCCGCTGCCGCACCGGCCTCGATCAGCGCATATTCTCCGCTCACCTGATAGGCGAAAACGGGGACGTGGAATTCCTGCTTCGCGCGCCAGATGATGTCGAGGTAGGCCAGCCCCGGCTTGACCATCACGCTATCCGCTCCCTCGGCAATATCCATCGCAATCTCGCGCATGGCCTCGTCGCCATTGGCGGGATCCATCTGATAGCTTTTCTTGTCGCCCTTCAGCAGGCCGCCCGACCCCACGGCGTCACGGAACGGGCCGTAAAAAGCAGAGGCATATTTGGCCGCGTAAGCCATGATCTGGACATTGGGATGCTGGTTCATCTCCAGCGCCATGCGGATTGCCCGCACGCGCCCGTCCATCATGTCCGACGGCGCGATGATATCGGCCCCGGCATTCGCCTGGTTCACGGCTTGGTCCACCAGGACCGCGACCGTATCGTCGTTGAGGACATAGCCGCTGTCGTCCAGCAGGCCGTCCTGCCCGTGGCTGGTATAGGGGTCGAGCGCGACGTCCGTCAGAATACCGATGTCCGATCCGCAGGCATCGCGGATCGCCTTGATGGCGCGGCACATCAGATTGTCGGGATTGAACGCCTCGGCCCCATCGTCGCTGCGCTTGTTCGGCTGGGTGTTCGGGAACAATGCGACACATGGAATCCCCAGATCAAACGCTTGTTTCGCATGCTTTGCGATACCGTCGACGGACCAGCGAGATACTCCGGGCAGGCTCGCGACCGGCTCCTCCACCCCCTTGCCGTCGGTGACGAACAGCGGCCAGATGAGGTCCGCCGGCGTCAGCACGGTTTCGCGATACATCGCGCGGCTCCAGCTGCTCGCACGGGTACGGCGCATGCGGGTGTTGGGATAGCTTGCGTTTGTCATACACGCGCTCTGCCGCAAGCACGCACGCGGCGCAATCGCCGGGCTACTTCTTCGGCAGCGCAAGCCTGTCGATTTCGCGCACGGGCGCTTCGGCAGCGACCTCGGTGGCCGTCTGTTCCAGCTCGGCAAGCGCAGCCCCGGGCTCGACCGTCTTCATCTTGGCCAGAGTATCCTTGAGCCGCTGCAGTTCAGCCCCCGCAAGCTGCGCCCGCGTCACATACTGGACCGATGCGGGATCGATGGCGCGACCGTTGCGATACATCTCGTAATGAAGATGGGGCCCGGTCGACAGGCCGGTCGAGCCGACATAGCCGATCACCTGCCCACGCCGTACATTCTGCCCGCGGTCCACGGCGATGCGGCTCATGTGGCAATAACGCGTATCGATGCCGCCACCGTGGCGCAGCTTCACCGCATTGCCGCATCCGCCAGCGCGCCCTGCCGACAGCACGCGGCCATCCGTGACTGCGACGATGGGCTGGCCGTGGCCCGCCTTGAAATCGAGCCCCGAATGCATCCGGCGATAGCCGAGGATCGGATGGCGGCGCATGCCGAAGCGCGAACTCATGCGACCCGGCACGGGCGCCATCAGGCCGCCGCGTTGCTCCCCGGCGCCCGATGCCTCGTAAAACTCGCCATCCTTGCCCCAGCGCATCAGTTGGACGGCAGGTTTTTCGCCCCGGTCCAGACCTGCATAGAGCAACTGGCCCGCCTGCCGTTCGCCCGTGGCGGCACGGCGATGCGCGACGATGAAATCGAATGTATCTCCGGACCGTACTTCCCGGTCGAGGTTCACGTGCTGGCCCAGCGTCTTGAGATAGGCCTGAACGGCGCTCGCCGGTGCTCCCGCCGCTCGCGCCGAGCGGTACAGACTGTCGCCCACCACACCGCGTATCCGCAAAGGCGTATCGTCAACGCGTATAATCTTGCGGGTAAGTGAAAGATCGGCGCCATCGTCAAGGCGGCCAACGTCCAGTTCGAGATCGAACCGCGCGCGAAATGCGATCGACTGCAGCGGCCGGGGTTGGCCAGGGGCCGTACGGCGCCCCAAGGTGATGTCGAACTGCGTGCCCGATTCCAGGTCCGACAGGGGGATTGCCCCTGCGACCAGCGCGGCTACGCGATCGGTGTCTCCCACACCGACACCTGCCCGGCGCAGCATGCGCTCGAAGCTATCGCCCTTGGCCAGCGTCGCGACCATCTCGATCGTGGGTCGCTCCGGCGCTGCGGCAAGCGGCGCGACGAGAGCGGTCGCCCCCATGTGGCGGCCACTGTCTGCACCGAGCCCCAGTGGCAGGATCATCTGGCTACGAAACTCGTCGCGTACGGCGTCATCGATATGCGCAGGCGGCGCAGCCTCGAGCGGCGCGAAAGTCGGCCAGAAAGCTAGAGCGGCCGCACTCAGGCCGAGAAAGGTTCCTAGGCCGCGGAACCAGCGTTTGCTGCCGATTTCGCTGCCAAGGTCGGGTGCCAAGTCCAGTCCGGCGATGCGACCCAAAAGGCGTTCGCGCATGGCGGACCACGAAAACTTGGGAAGAGGCAGGTTAGGCAGAATCTGGTCGTGCGCAAGCGCCGCGGCCGAGCCATTTCGCCCACCCGTCGCCGACTGCAGATCCGCTTCGTTACTGTCCGTATGGGACGTATACACGCCTGTCCCTCCGTGTTGGTCGCCCGATGCGTGTTCGGTGCGACCCAATCCCGCTTAAAGAGCCTGTGCCCGCTTTGCCTGCCAAAACAAAGTAAAGACGGGCTTAACTTGCGGCCACGCGAGTCCGGATTGCGGTGAATCGAACTTCCGGCACGCCGCACGGTTGCCCTGACGCCCGCGCACTGCCACCTAGGGCGCGTGCAGAGAAGCGCTATCAAGGCAGTCCTCGGACCCACCAATACCGGCAAGACGCATCTGGCGATCGAGCGCATGGCCGCGCATTCCAGCGGCTGTATGGGCTTCCCGCTTCGTCTGCTTGCTCGCGAAGTCTATGACCGCGTTCGCGCGATCAAGGGCGATGACGCCGTGGCGCTGATAACCGGCGAAGAGCGTATCGAGCCCAAAGGGGCGCGTTACATGTGTTGTACCGCCGAAGCGATGCCGCGCGATGGAGCGGGCGCTGCCTTCGTTGCTCTGGACGAAGCCCAGATCGGAGCGGATCGCGAGCGGGGGCATATCTTTACCGATCATTTGCTCAATACGCGTGGGCGCGAGGAAACGATGCTGCTGGGCGCGGCCACGCTCGAACCGCTGGTCCGCCAGCTGGTGCCCGAGGCAGAGATTTCCGATCGCCCCCGGTTCTCCACCCTTACTCACATCGGGCCGCGCAAGCTGTCGCGCCTTCCGCCCCGAAGCGCGATCGTGGCGTTCAGTGCCGAGCAGGTCTACGGCGTGGCCGAAATGCTGCGGCGATTTCGTGGGGGCGCCGCAGTGGTCATGGGTGCACTCAGCCCGGAGACGCGCAACAAGCAGGTCGCCTTGTTCCAGAATGGCGAAGTCGACTACATCGTTGCCACCGATGCGATCGGCATGGGGCTGAACCTTGACGTCAACCATGTCGCCTTTGCCGGCCTGTCAAAATTCGACGGGGTCCGGATGCGCCGGCTTTTCCCTGCGGAAATGGCCCAGATCGCCGGGCGGGCTGGCCGTCACCAACGTGACGGGACTTTCGGCACGCTCGCCGGGACGAACAAGCACGGCACGGCGCCCGAATTTACCGAAGAAGAAGTCTATGCGATCGAGGAACATCGATTCGCGCCGCTCACCCACCTCTACTGGCGCGAGCCGGAACCGCGCTTCGATTCGCTTGCGACGCTGATCACGGACCTGGAGACGCCACCGGGCGATCCTGCATTGCGCCTTGCCCCGGAAGCCATCGACCTGGCCACGCTCAAGCGCTTGGCGGACGAGCCGATTGGAGCCAATGTCCGGGGCGCAGGCATGGTGCGCCGGTTCTGGGAAGCCTGTTCTTTGCCGGACTTCCGTCAACGAGGCGCCGATGTTCACGCCCGTTTCGTCGCGCGATTATGGCAGGACCTTGCGCAAGGCTATCTCGGCGCCGATTATGTCGCGGCGCGCATCAGCGAACTCGACAACATGTCCGGGGACATCGATACGCTGCAGGGGCGGATCTCGGCGATTCGCACTTGGGCCTATATTTGCCAGCGACCAGATTGGGTGCTGGCGCGTGACGAAATGGCGTCGCGGGCGCGCGCCGTCGAAGCCAAATTGTCGGATGCGCTCCATGCGCGGCTGACCGAAAGATTCGTGAACCGAAGGACGGCGATATTGATGAAGTCGCTAGGACAGGATGCAGGCATGCTGCCGATTGAATTGAATGACAGTGGCGAGGTTAGCGTGGAAGGCGAAGTGATGGGCCACGTTGAAGGATTGCGGTTCAAGGTGGATTCCTCTGCCCGCCACGAAGACCGGCGCATGCTTCTCGCGGCCGCGGAAAAGGCGCTGCCCAAACTGCTTGGGACGAAGGCTGACCAGCTGGTGGCTGCAGACATGGAAGGCGTCGAGCTTGCACGCGGCGCCATACGGTGGAAGGGCGAGGTTCTGGCCGAACTCGAACGTCGCGACGGGAGCATAAAGCCACTGCTGAAACCCAGTCGTGAAGTGTCTGCATTGCCCGAAAATGCGCGCACCAATTTGATGACCGGGCTGGAAAAATGGCTCGACAAGAAGCTCGAGCCTCTGGAGCCGCTCGAAAAGATGCACCATGCGGCAAGCAATCCGGATGCCGGGTCGCAAGCGCGCGCTCTGCTGCTCAATCTTATTTCGGGGCATGGTTACGTTACGCGTGACAGGGCGGGGATCGAGCATCTGCCCAAGGAGATGCGACCGTTCCTGCGAAAGATAGGGGTGACCTTCGGAGCCCTGGACGTCTTCGCGCCAGCCTTGCTGAAACCCGCTCCGCGGCAATTGCTAAACATGCTCGGCGTGGATCGCCGACCCTTGCAGGAAGCGATGCTGCCGGTGATTGCGGAGACCAAGAAACTCCCCTCTGGCTATCGCGCCGCGGGTACGCAGGCCATCCGTATCGATCTGGCCGAGAAGATACTGCGCGCGGCGCATGAAACGCGGGCGAAGGCGCAAAGCAAGGACCGCAGACGCAAATTCGTGCTCGACTATGCCCTGCCGATATCCATCGGTTTGGAGGAAGATAACATCTCCCGCTTGCTGGGGAATGCTGGTTTTCGGGTGCAGAAAGCGAAGCCGCTGCCCGAAAGCCAATTCGGTCCGCCGCGACCCGATCGCTGGGAATGGCGGCCATCGCGCCGCAAACAGGAGCGGCCTACTCCCGTGAAACCCCGTGAAGGAAGTGCCTTTGCCGCACTTGCCGATCTGGTGCGTACATGACGGGGCCCGTGTGAGGATCGACAGGCTGCTGTGCCATTTGCGCTTCACACGAACGAGGAGCGCGGCACACCGGCTGATTGACGAGGGCCATATTCGCCGCAACGGCGAACGAGTCAGGCGTTGTTCGCGCGACATCGTCGAGGGCGACATCCTCACCTTGCCGCTCGGCAATACAGTAAAACTGATCGAAATCCTCGCGTTGCCGGAACGCCGCGGGCCGCCCCGGGAAGCACAAGCCTGTTATCGGGAGCTTGACCCCAACGGATAATCCGCCCTAGCAGCGCGATCAGGCAAACAGTTCTAGGGATCACGCCACCAATGACCTATGTCGTCACCGACGCCTGCATCAAGTGCAAGTACACCGATTGTGTAGAGGTGTGTCCGGTCGATTGTTTCTACGAGGGCGACAATATGCTCGTCATCAATCCCAGCGAATGCATCGATTGCGGCGTTTGCGAGCCCGAGTGCCCCGCTGAAGCGATTCTCCCCGACACGGAAGATGGCCTGGAAAAATGGCTTGAGCTGAACACCAAGTTCAGCGCCGAATGGCCCAACATCACCCAGTCGAAAGAACCGCCGGCCGATGCCGACGAGCACAAGGACGAAGAAGACAAGTACGACAAGTACTTCTCGGCCGAGCCCGGCGAAGGCGACTGATCGCTCGCGGCCGTGGCCGCTCTCAGTTGAACGCTGCATCCTTGCCAATTGCGATTCGCAATTTTGTTGCGGCTGTGCTATATAATGCAACAACTGAGCCGGCTTGCTCCCGGCCAGGTGAGATAATTGAAAGGGCACGCCGCTTCCAGCAACGTCACAACCGGGTTTACACTGCACCCTCGCATGGGTCGCAGTCGGGCCTTTCTTGACGCTGCTGCCTTCGCGCCGCGCTCCGACGAAAGGAAAGATTGCATGGCTAGCAAGCCTGATGCCTTCGACGTTGGCGATTACGTTGTTTACCCCAAGCACGGTGTGGGCCGTGTCATCGAGCTCCAGAGCGAAGAAATCGCCGGCATGCAGCTCGACCTTTATGTCCTCCGCTTTGAAAAAGAACGCATGACGCTGCGCGTTCCTGTCAACAAGGTCGAATCCATCGGCATGCGCAAGCTGTCTTCCGACAAGACGCTCAAGGAAGCGATGGAAACTCTCAAGGGCAAACCCAAGGTCAAGCGGACCATGTGGAGCCGCCGTGCGCAGGAATACGAAGCCAAGATCAATTCGGGTGAAATCGTGCTGATCGCTGAAGTGACTCGCGACCTCTTCCGTCCGGACGACCAGCCGGAACAGAGCTATTCCGAACGGCAGATCTTCGAAGCCGCGTCCAGCCGGCTCGCGCGCGAACTCGCCGCGATGGAGAAGACGGACGAGCCGACTGCGCTCGAGAAAATCCTCGACGTGCTGCGCGAACATGCGCCGCAATATTACGAGAATGCCGAAGACGCGTAACGCGCTTGATTAATCGAACACGTAAGGGGCGCCATGCGGCGCCCCTTTTCGTTGGCGCCCCTTTTCGTTGGCGCCACTCCGGCCAATAATCCGCCAAACGATTACATTTGTCGACGAACGCGTTGGACGTGGTTATTCGGCGGTGCGAATGATGCAGTCTGCAATTTGGAGACTGCACATGGTACGCACTTTGACGATAGCTGCACTCGCGCTGGCAACCGTTACCGCCATCCCGATAACGCCCCTGCTTGCAGAAAAGACATGGCGCTCGACACTGGATGACGGCCGCTCGATCGGCGAGACGAGCACTGCCACGCAGCGCTTCGAAAAGGTCACTCTGGCAGGCAACGACACGGTGTCGGTCACGCGAGGCAATCAGTGGCGAATTCGCGCCTCCGGCAGCCCAGCCGTGGTGGCCGAACTACGTTATGTCGTCGACGACGGGCAATTGGTCATTGGCCGCCGCTGGCGCCGCGAACCGATAAAGGGCACAGCCAGAATCGAAGTCACCGCGCCGTCGGTCACCTCTGCCACGCTTGCTGGATCGGGCAATCTCATTGTCGATAGTATGAGCGGATCGGATATCGGCGCCACGGTCGCAGGCTCCGGTACGCTGGAGATCGGCCGGGTGAAAGCTTCGCATCTGTCAGCAGCAATTGCAGGGTCAGGCGACCTGAAGATCGCCGGCAATGCAGACGACAGCAGTATCAATATCGCCGGGAGCGGAGATATCGATGCAACGCGCCTTCGTGTCGGTCGATCGGCCGTATCGATCGCGGGATCGGGCGGTGCCAGGTTCCGCGCCGACGGCCCGGTCAAGGCAAGTATCGTGGGTAGCGGCAGCGCCATCGTTACGGGTACCACTGACTGCTCCCAGACCCGCATGGGATCTGGACGTCTGACCTGCTCACGCTGAGCCGCATCGATCACCGAATGGGCTCGGATGACCGAATACATCTTTCCTGCCTTGATGATGATCGAGTACTGTATTATATCAGCAATACGGACTGCCGCAGCGAGAGGAATACTACACCGATGATCCACCGAATTCTGAAAGGCCTTGCCCCGCTCGCAGCCTTGGCTGGAGCAGCACTTGTAACAGGGTGCGACAACATGAACATCCACATCGGCGATGGCGACGGTGTGCCGCTGGCCGAGCTGGATATGAGCGGTGCGGCGCCGACCGAACTTGTTCTTGCCGGACCGGACAAGGTTATTGTGACCGAAGGCGAAAAGCTGGACATTGCCGTGTCCGGAGAAGACGCGGCAGTCGACGCGGTGCGTTTTTCGCTCGACGAGGGCTCTTTGGGCATAAGCCGCGCCAAGGATATGGGAAAAATTGGTGGTGTGGCCACCGTTCGGGTGACGATGCCCAGCCTTACGGCGATGGTGCTTGCAGGATCGGGCGATATCGAGGCAGCCTCTATGCGAGGCAAAGCCGATGTCACCATCGCTGGATCGGGGAAAGCCAAGGTTGCCCGGTTCGACGCTGATTCACTGGATCTGACCATTGCTGGATCGGGAAGCTTCGAAGGCGCCGGAACCGTCGATATGCTGGATATGACCGTAGCCGGATCCGGGAAGGCCGATATGGCCGGCCTCAAGGTCGGCAATGCCGACATATCCGTCGCCGGTTCGGGCGATGCCGAATTCGCCTCGGACGGCAAGGTTGATGCGAGCATCATGGGCTCGGGAACGATCACGGTAAACGGCCGCGCAGACTGCACGGTAAGCGCGATGGGGTCGGGCACGCTCAACTGCCGCGATATCCGGACGGCGACACAGGCACCCCCTGCACCTGACGCCCCTTCGAGCCCGACTGCGCCGGATGCTCCCGCAGCGCCCGATACGTAAGTTCATCGACGGCTCACGCTATTTAGGCTAGGCGGCGCGGCGAGAGGATTTCGCCATGCGCCGCCTAGCCTTAATCATTCTGTTGCCTGTAACCCTTGCGTTGCCCGGTTGCTTTGCAAAGACCGTGGTGGATGTTGCCACGCTGCCGGTGAAGGCAGTTGGCAAGGGTGTCGATATGGCCACTACCAGCCAATCTGAAGCCGACGAGAAGCGCGGCCGCGAAATTCGGCGTCGGGAAGCCCGGCTTGCCCAGTTGGAACGGGACTATGACAAGCAGCTCGACCGCTGCAAGGATGGCAATCGCCGGGCCTGCGACGATGCACGCAACAGTTATGCCGAGATGCAGCAGATCATTCCATCGATACCGGTCGAGCCCGAGTGATCAATCGGGCGGAGTGGCGGCACGGCGTAGCCGGTCGTTGATCGCAATTCCCACGCCCACTTCCGGAATTTCTGCAACCGCAATGCGGGGTTTGGCCGACAAGGCGCCATTGTGAAGGCAGGCATAGAGGCGTGACGCCGCTTCCGTGAGATCGCCCTTCTCGGACAACGAGCAATCGCCAGCCAGATCACCGAAGCCGATCAAGAACTCGTCTGGCGCAACTTCTGAAGCCATTAGCCGAACGGGCTTGCCCGGTGCGTAATGGCTTGCAAGCTGCCCCGGCGCTTCGATATTCTTTCCATCTGCCGCCGAGGCCGCGAGAAGTATGGGCCCGGGGCGCAAAACGACAACAGATCCATCCGTACGCACCGCCGCAATCGTCGATTCCAGGCCCTGCTCGCACATGCCGCCGTCGATCACCGCGTCGATCCTGCCGTCGAGCGATGCGAGTACATGTGCCGTCGAGGTCGGGCTGATGAAACCGCTGCGATTCGCGGATGGCGCGGCGATCGGCAGGCCGCTTTCCTCGAGCAAGGCGCGCATCACGGCGTGTGAGGGCATGCGTATCGCGACCGTTTCAAGCCCCGCTGTCACGGCCTCGGCAAGACCGGCATCTCGGCGGCGCGGGAGCACAAGGGTGAGCGGTCCCGGCCAGTGCTCTGCCGCCAGCTTCTCCGCTACGTCGGAAAAGTCGGCCAGCTTGCGCGCCAGTTCCAGCGATGCCACATGGACGATGAGCGGATTGAAATCGGGTCGACCTTTTGCGCCATAGATCCGCGACACCGCCTCGTCGTTATCTGCGCGCGCGGCAAGGCCATAGACCGTCTCGGTAGGTACGGCGACGAGACCTCCATCGCGCAATATCCGTGCAGCGCGTGTAATTTCGTGCGCATCGGTCCCTATCGTTTCCGTAACGTATTTGCCGCTCATGCCCGCGCGCTATATCTCGTTCGGCACAAAGCCAAGAGGATTACCCGTGACCTACACCCCCGCCACCCAGGACCAGTTGCTCGCCATCCGCGTAAACGCCGGAATCGACGATTTGGCGAACAGCGAAAAATTTGCCGCCGCCGAACCGGATATGGTCGAGGCCATCGTGGCCGGCATTGGCGAATTTGCTGCTGGGGAATGGGCGCCGCTCAATCGCATCGGCGATATCGAGGGCGCAAAGCTGGAGAACGGCGTGGTCCGCCTTCCTGACGGATTTGCCGAAGCCTATGCACATTATGTCGAACAGGGCTGGAATGCCATTTCCGGACCCGTGGCGTTCGGCGGACAAGGCCTGCCGTTTACCCTGTCATGCAATGTTCTCGAAAACCTCGGCACGGCGAACATGGCCTTCAACCTGCTTCCAATGCTGAGCGTTGGCGCGATCGAATCGCTCGACCATCATGGCTTTGCGGAACTTCAGGAAAAATACCTTCCCAAACTGGTGAGCGGCGAATGGTCGGGAACTATGAACCTGACCGAGCCTCAGGCTGGTTCGGATGTTGGTGCACTGCGTACGACCGCCAGACCCATCTCGGAGGGAGAGCACGCAGGCAAATATCTGATCAAGGGTCAGAAGATCTACATCACTTGGGGTGAACACGATCTTGCCGAGAATATCATCCACCTCGTGCTCGCCCGGCTGCCCGACGCGCCTGAAGGTACGCGCGGTATTTCGCTGTTCGTGGTGCCGAAGTACCATGTGAAGGAGGACGGGTCGCTCGGATCCCACAATGATTTGCGATGCGTGAGCATAGAACACAAGCTCGGCATCAACGCCTCGCCCACCTGCGTCATGAGCTATGGCGACAATGACGAATGCATCGGTGAATTGGTTGGCGCTGAAAATCGCGGGCTGATGGCGATGTTCACCATGATGAACAATGCGCGCATAAATGTCGGCAATCAGGGGGTCCAGATCGGCGAACGGGCGACGCAGCAAGCTTTTGCGTACGCGCAAGAACGAGTGCAATCCGCACGCGCAGGATCGCCCGACAGATCATCGGTGGCCATCATCGATCATCCCGATGTCCGCCGCATGCTGCTACGAATGAAGGCCCTCACCGAAGGCGCGCGTGCGCTGCTGTATTATACGGCGGGACAGGTCGATCGCGGGACGCTGGGCGATGCCGGCGCGCGTACGCGCGGCGAGGTTCTCACCCCGCTGATCAAGGCCTGGGGAACCGATATCGGAATCGAGGTGGCAAGTCTGGGTGTCCAGGTCCATGGCGGCATGGGATTCATTGAGGAAACGGGGGCCGCACAACACTGGCGCGATTCGCGCATTGCGCCGATTTACGAAGGCACGAACGGTATTCAGGCCGCCGATCTCGTCACCCGCAAGCTCGCGCTCGACGATGGTGCTGCCTTGGCGACGCTGACGGCCGACATTGCCCGAGATGCGCAGGACGAACCGACGCTTGCTGCGCTTGCTGCCGATTGCGACACAGTGGCGAAATGGATGCGCGCTGATGCCAGCGTAGACGATCGCCTTGCCGGGTCGGTTCCCTTCTGCACCATGCTCGCGGTGGCCGTTGCCGGGTGGCAATTGCTGCGCCAGCTGCGGGCGATACAGGACGGTGCTGCGCCGGAGTTGGCGGCCACCAAGGCCGCTAGCGTTCGGTTCTTTCTCGACCGGATCGTGCCCGAAGCACGTGGCCTGACCGCGGCAGCGACCGCAGGAGCCGAATCGCTTTACACGCTGACCGCCGAACAATTGGCGGGGTAGGCTATTCCGCCGTCACCCGGCGCGCGTAATCGTCTGCACCGAAGGTAGCTTCCTGTCCCCGCAGTTCGCGCTGCGGGGGCAAACGGTCACCGGTGATCCGACCGATTGCGCCCTGCCCCTGTGCACCGGGGGCGAAGACACGCCAGATGATTCCGGCGGTGTCGTCGGACACGAGCAGAGACCCATCGCCCGCCCATTCGACCCAGGTCGGGCGGCCGCGCGTCGTCCCGTCGTTTTTGAGGAAACCGGTCAGTACGGGCACGGGCTTGCCGGTAGGGTTCCCACGCTCGTCGAATGCAACATAGACGACGTCATAACCCGACGGCGGCCTGCGGTTCCAGGATCCATGCTGGGCGACGAATGCCCCGCTGCCGAACCTGTCGCCCATCTTTGCGCCTTCTTTACTGAAGACAAAGCCGAGGGCAGCCACGTGCGGTCCCAGGGCATATTCGGGGGTACGTACGTAATTGATATATTCGGGGATCGGATATTTCACGCGGCGATCGAAGTTGTTGCCGTAATAGACCCAGGGCCAACCGTAATTCGCGCCGATCGGCACATTGGTTAGATAATCCGGCACCAGGTCGGAACCGAGCATGTCGCGTTCGTTGACGGTGGTCCATAATTCTCCCGACCATGGGCTGAAATCGAGCCCATTGGCATTTCGTAAGCCGCCTGCGAACATGCGCTGGCGGCCAGTCTCAAGGTCGATTTCCCAGATCAACGCACGGCCTTCTTCGGCCTCGAGTCCCTTGTCGGCAATGTTCGTATCCGACCCGACAGCCGCGTAGAGGCGGTTGCCGTCGGGATGCAGCGCCAGGTTGCGCATCCAGTGTCCGCCCCCAGGCGCAAGATCGGCGATCTTGCGTGGTTGGCCCGATACACGAGTGGCCCCCAGCTCGTAAGCATAGGCAAGCACAGCGTCGTTGTTGGCGACGTAGAGCGTGCCATCACCCCAAGCCAGACCAGATGGAGAGTTGAGGCCATCCAGCAGTACCTGGCGAATTTCGGCTTTGCCATCGCCGTCCGCATCGCGAAGCAGAACGACCTGGTTCGGCGATTCTCCAGTGGCACCTGCGCGCGACATCAGCAGATTGGCAATCCATCCGGTGATACCGCCGCTCTCTTCGCTTTTCGGGGCGCGGGTCAGCGAAACGAGGATGTCGCCATTTGGCAGCGCCTGCAGGGTACGCGGATGATCCAACCCTTCCGCAAACCGGTTGACTGCAAGCCCTTCCGCAGCAGCGGGAACTTCGTTGGCAGCCCATCCCACCGGCTTGGCGACCGCGACAGTGGGAATGCTTTCCGCATTCGCTTCCTGCAATGTCGGGTCGGTCCCGACGACATCATCGAACGGAACATCAGCCGTATCGCCGCGTGTGAGGAAATAACCTGCGACGGCAACGACCAGCAGGATGACAACGAGCGCGATGCCCAGTTTCTTGAGAATACTCATGCGCACCGGATAAGCGACCGCGCGCCGCGGAGCAATGGGGCTTGCGAGCCGCCAGTTCGCCGCTACATCGCCCGGCATGTACGATTTTCGCCCTGCTCCCGATACGCCCAAGCCCGAAACCTACCGCCAGCTGCTCGATGCAGCCGATGCGCTGACCGCGGGCGAACCGGACGCGGTGGCCAATATGGCGAATATCGCGGCCTTGTTGTGGGATTTCCTGCCGGATCTGAACTGGTCGGGCTTTTACAGGGTCGTGGACGGGCAATTGGTGCTTGGCCCCTTCATGGGTCGCCCGGCCTGTATCCGCATTCCGCTCGGTCAGGGTGTCTGCGGCATAGCTGCGAGCGAAGGCAAGACTCAGCTCGTAGAAGATGTGCACGCCTTCCCCGGCCACATCGCCTGCGATGCGGTAACCAATTCCGAGCTCGTTGTGCCCGTTGCGCGCGATGGCCATGTCATTGCGGTGATTGATCTCGACAGTCCGGAACCGGCCCGCTTCGACGCTGAAGACGCCGCGGGCATCGAGGCCGTCGCAGCCATGTTATCTACGCGGATCTGACGACCCCTGCCCCATCACGGCACACCCGCGAGCGCGCTTTTGCGCGCGGGTTAGCGGCTGCTAACGAATGGCGATCACGAACGGGCTCGAGCCGAGTCGCCCGAAGGAGCACGCATCATGAACGCCCGCGCCGCCATTGTTCTTACCGTCTCCAGTCTGGCGTTGATTCCGTTCGGCGCCTTGGCACAGAACACCATACCCTATGAGGTCGGGCAGTATGAATTCGCACAGCCCTTGCCGGAACTCGATGATGATGTCGTCACGGAAACGGTGACAGAGGACGCAGCGGAAGCCGAACAAGCTGTGCAGAGCAACGCAGCCCCCGTCTTCGTGAGCAATCCGACGATCCAGACGATCGATCCGTCGGATTCAGCCTATGCTGGCAATGAAACCGTGCCGGCGGCTCGCTCCATCCCTGCCCGCGCAGGTGCCGATTTCGTTACCACGCCAACACCGGCAGCAGGGTCCGCTCCCGTGATTTATCGCGATGCGTCCCGTAGCGCGCCGATGCCTAGTGCCCGTCGGACGGAAAATGTCCCGGGGACGACCACTTACAATGCCGCGACCTATCTGCCGGCGGGTGGTCAGGTTGTTGCCTTCGATCGGTTAGCCTGGCTGGATGAATGCCGCGCTCGCCTGGACACGTATGACAATGAAAGCGAGCGCGGAAAGGTTATGGGTGCCTTGATCGGAGGTGTCGCCGGAGGCGTTCTGGGCAACCGCATCGCCGGCGCGGGCAATCGCACCCCAGGTACGCTCATCGGTGCAGGCGCAGGCGTTGCCGCAGGCATGGCCGTTGGCGATGCCATCGACGATCGCAACCGATCGCGCAGCGACAGCTACGGGCAATGTGAAGCCTATCTCGACGATTACATGCGCAGTGTAACCGCCGAAGCGGGAAGCGTTCAGTACGTTCAGCCCGGGCAGTACATGCTGGTGCCGGTTACCGTTTCGGTGCCTCAACGAGTAATTTACCGCGAGCGTACGGCGGGCAACTAATCCTTGAGCGCGATGGCGCGTGATGTGCAATGCGCCACAAGTTCGGGCATTTCAAAGCTGTCGGGATCCAATTTCGGTAAGGCAGTCCGGCAATTGTCGCGCACATCTGCACCAGGGGCTATCCAGTCATCAGTGGACAGGCCGTTAAAGTCCACCAGTCCATCAAACGCGACCATGTATTCACGGCCCGATGGCAAGGCCACGATGGTGCTGCCGACCGGTAACGGTTCGCCGTGTTCATCGACTACTCGCAGCAGCACGGACCGATACGCCTCTATCTCCATATCGACCAGAACCACGCCACCGCGCGATGCCTGCATCCTGCGGAATGTGGACCTTGCTACGGCGGCCGAAGGAAGCTTGTCAGGGGCGATATCGAACTGCATCGGTACGAGAGGGGTGATGCGCGTAACGAGCAGCCGCCCACTGTCGTCCGAACGGCCGACTTCCCGATGCTCATGGGTCACCGTAACGCCCCCAACATTGCCGGTGCGCACCAGCGCATAGGCATCCGATGCCCTGTCCCTGGCAAAGATCCGCTTGTCGGCGATGACCAGCGACCCCTCCGCGCGCACGCGCGCGGCAACATTCCCCGCCGCATATTCGGCATCCGCTGCCACGCGCGCAAACGGCGCGCGATACGCAACCGTCCCCGCATACCGCGAACGCTCGCCGACCCTTGCATGTGCGGCATAGCCGAACTCGCCGATTTCGGTATCTGGCCGGAAATAGCTGAGCTGCGCGGCCACAGTCTCCGCCGCAGTGTGCTGCAACGATGCGCTGGCGCTCGTGCGCGGCCCGAACCTCATGTTGAGATTGAGCCCCGCCACAAGTTCACTACGACCCGCGGACTTGCGAAAGCTGACATCGGCTGCGAGCGTCATCCGGTCGGTCAGTTCATGACGCGCCGCCGCGCGCAGAACGGATGTGTTCTCCGCCGAAATCAGTTGCGACGGATCGGAAGGCCTCGACAGGCGAGCCACAGAGAGCTGAAATCGCGTTGAATCGGCAAGATCGAAATCCAGAGACCCTATGAATTGTCTGGGGACCGGGCCATCGCCGGACTGGGCCGCTATGTCGCGATATCCTTTGGTCGGCAGAACCGCTTCTAAGCGGCCGGAAATACCCCTCCCGACCGATTCAGCGCCAAGCTTCAGCAGAGCCCCCCGATCATGCGAAGTGCGGCTGTACCGCGCCTCGCCGTAGAGCATGGCTAGCGCGCCAATCGTGCCTTGCGCGTGGGCGCCCACATTCCACAGTCCTACCCCTGCTTCGCCGGACATGCCGACGGTGAGTGACCTTGTCAGTCCTCTTCGGACGTAGAACGTTCCGACAAGGTCTCGATAGTCATTGCTACGTGTACCGAATCTTCGTCGGATCCAGCCTACGGCCGCCCCCCACTGGCTGAGGCCTTTGTCCAGCATTTCCGGGGCGGTATATATTCGCGCTGTCTGGACCGTCTCCTGCCCAAGTTCATCGCGCAAGACGACGGACACTTCGCCACGCCCCGCGGCCATCGGGATGTTGTGGACGCGAAACTCGCCCGCCTCGATCTCCGAAGACTGGAAGCGGCGGTCGTTGACGATAAGATCGACGGATGTCGGTACTGCCACCTGCCCTTGAAATTGTGGCAGCGGATTGGTGATGAGATCTGGCCTGAGCGCGAAATCTGAGCCGATCTGTATGCCGCCAACTCGGAGCGGGCGCTGCACTTCGCTACCCAGGGTGATCACGTCGCCAGCGCTGATCAGAAGAGCCTTTTCGGGCAGGGCAAGTGTCGCCGTTGTGTTGAGGCGAACCAATTTGTCCTCCGAAGCGTCTACGTTCGTGCGATAGGTGAAGGCACTGCCAAGGATGAGATTTCCGTAAGTCACCCGTGGCGCGACATATGCGCCCAAATCGCTTTTGCCACCGGATCGGGTGGCGGTCAGGCTGTAATCGACGATCCCGGCGAGGAGAGGCGACATCTCTCCGAGGTCATAGTTGCGCCGCGCAACATTTACGTCGTTGGGCCCATCGCCTTTTCGATATCTCTTTACCGTGAGCTGCTGGGTAATCCGGTCGAATTCGAACCGAGCTATCTGCATTGTCTTGAGTTTGAGATATCCGCTACTTTCCTCTTCTATAGGTAGGCCAGCAGCCACCGCGGATTCGGCCAGAATGGCAAGCTCACCATCGATCCACTTGAGGTCGACCATGCGTTTTTGCTCAACGCCGTCGACGAAGATCGCACTCAGCCCGGGCCCATCTTTTTCGGCCTCCACGGCACTCTTGAGAGTGAGATCCCTTTCGATCGCAAACGGATCGTTCGCTTGGGCGAACAGGCTGACGGGCGCCATGAAGACGCCCGTCGCAACCAGCCAAGCCGCAGCGAATGATTTAGCTGCAGATAACAGGGACCTGGACACGCTGCGTGTCGCCCTCGATACGCGCCTGAAGGGTTAGCGGTCCTGTGGGACACCCCGCTGGCAGCTTCCATTCGAGCCATGAGCCGCCGTGCACGTAATGGAGCGATGCTCCATCGATTTCGACCGGTGAATTAACCGTATTGGTAAGGGCCAAACTAACCATACGAGCGGATTGCTGACCGCGATTTGCGACGCGCAACGTATCGCCCTTAACGGTCCATTCTAGATCGGCGGGGCTTGCCGCCGCTCGGTCCACGAACATTGGAATAGTAAAACGGATACGCGTCATCGCGGTACCGCTTTGCGCCTGCTCGGGATCAGGTAGCTGATCAATCGCCACTCGATAACGGCGTTCACCCTCAGGCGGGAGCGCGCGGCGTTGTACGCGAAAGAATTGCGTATCGCCGGGCTGAATGACCACGATCGCCGGTGAAACGAGTACATCCGTCGTGGGAGCATAGACATCTTCGCCATGGGATTGTGTCCAGTCGAATGCTCTGACCTGGATACCGATCGGTCGATCCGAAGGATTGATAACCCGGAGCGTCTCCTGCATTTTCTCACCGTCCATCTCGAGGCGGAGCGGCGCTACCGTTACGCGCGCCGACGGAGCCGATGAGGCAGCGTTGGCTGGCGCCTCCTGGGCAAGCACTCCGCTAGACAGTATGAGGGAAGCCGTAGCCAGTATGGCTGCGAGACATATTTTCATGATAGGCTATCCGGAGTGGCGACCGGCGGGCCGAAACCCGCCGGACGAGGATCAGAAGGTAACCGTGACGGCAACCGAGTCCGAATAGGTGTCGGCCGCTACGTTGCCTGCAGTCGAAGGAATGCGTCCGCCAATGGTGAGCGTCTGCGCGCTGCCAGTCCCGGTTCCAGCGGCGATTGCAGTGTTGACCGCGAGAAGCGTGCCCGAAGCTGGAACACCGAGATAGAGGCTGTACGGGATCTTGTCCGTGCCCGAGCCAGCCATGTAGCGCTGGCCCGCATTTGCGTTTCCGCCGGCCCCCATAGTTACGTTGAAGTCGGAACCGTCGGTGCATGTGAGTGACATCGAGGTGCTGGTGTCGTGGTTGGCGCCGTTGAGCACGCCCAGTCCAGTCCAAGCCAGTGTAGCGTCGCTTACCTCGCATGATTCGAGGACTTCGGCAGTGACGGTCAGAGTGGCCGAGTTGGTACCAGCAACGGCGGGCGTTGCAGCGACCACACCGGCAGCACTGGCGGCGACCAGAATAATCTTACGCATTTGTTGATCTCCTAAACCCTGTTCCAAGCGGGTGATTCGGAAAATACTTACTGGCGGTATAGATTCCGTTAAGCAGGCCGCGGGGGTTCGGAATGACAGCGCGTCCGAGTGCATCTCTCCATTAAATTGTTGATTCTACGAGTGGAGAAAGGTGCGGCGCAAGAGATGCGCTAGAATTCGACGGTTACTGTGACGCTGTCTTCATAGCGTCCGGTCACAGCAGACCCGTCGAAGGTCAGTTCGCCATAGACGGGAAAAGCGATCGATCCGGTCGCGCCTGAATTTCCGCGAACCTGCCCTGCACGTTGATCGGTCCAGCGGCGGGAATAGGCTGGATCGGAGTAGAGATTGTACCGCATGTACGCACCGCTCGCCGCATTGCGCATTCGGCGGTTGATGCCTTGGCTGTGCTGGCCACGATCCATGGAAATCGCAAAATCAAGATTGGCGGTACACTGGACATCGACCGCACCTGTCGATCGAAGGGTACCTCTCGTTCCGATGATCAAGCCAAATCCGACGTCTGTGGTCGTGACGGTGCACCCGTCGACGATTGCCACATTGACCTGGAGATCTGCTGCATTTTCCCGCGCTTCAGCGGGAGTATGGACAGCGCCAAGAGCTGCCATGCCGATCAGTATCGGGCAAAGGCGAAAGGGAAGTGCCATAGCGGGTCAGTAGTGACCCGTACTGCACCATTAAGGTAAACAAAGGGTTTGACGGCGCGTTGGCGCGCAGGCCTGCTAAATGTCTCCGCCCGTAAGTCTCTGACAGATCAGATCTAATTGATCTAGCGTGCGATACCGGATTGTCACGCTTCCGGTGTTCGGTGTGGCATCCGTGGTAATCTTTACCGGCATGCCGAGGAATTCTTCGAGATGCCCCTGCACGGCCGAGATATCCGCATTTCCCTCCGCTGTCTGCTCCGGTCGCGCCTTTTCGCCACTGCCACTCTTACGCGGTTTTCGCGTCAGGGCTTCCATCTGACGGACGGACAGGCCTTCGGAGACAGCCTTTTGAGCCATCTCCGGCGCATCTTCACGTCCGATAAGCGCGCGCGCGTGGCCCATGGAGAGCGAACCTTCTGCCAGAAAGGCGAGCACGGTATCCGGAAGCGCCAGAAGACGTTGAAAGTTTGCGACGTGGCTGCGTGACTTGTCGACCAGCTTGGCAATTTCAGCCTGGGTCATGCCCTCGTCGTCGGTTAGTTTCTGATAGGCCCGCGCTTCTTCGACAGGGTTGAGGTCTTCGCGCTGGAGGTTCTCGATGAGTGCGAGAGCCATGACCTCGCGTTGGTCGAGTTCACGGACGAGTGCCGGAATCTGGTGCAACCGCGCTCTCTGCGCAGCGCGCCAGCGGCGTTCGCCGGCGACGATGCGGTAACGCCCCCTGCCCAGCGGCGATACGATGATCGGCTGAATGACACCCCTCTCGGCGATCGACGACGCGAGCGAATCTAGCGCTTCTTCGTCGAAGCGGGTTCTTGGCTGTCCGGGTAGCGGTTCGATGTCGGCCACCGGGATCGAAGCCAGGCCTTCCGACATGGTTGTGCGCCCGGAACTGTCCGAGATCGACGACTGATTACTGTCGTTACTTGATTCCCGCGCCACCAGCGGTTCCTCACGACGCGTTTCCCCGAGCAGGGCGCCAAGACCTTTGCCGAGCTTCTTCTTGCGGTCGATAGGATGCGCTCCTCGTTCAGCGTGTGTCTGGCTCATGCGGCTTTCCGATTTTCAGGCAAACGCCCGATGAGTTCACGAGCGAGACCGATATAAGCACGGCTGCCCGGGCAGTTGTGGTCATAGACGAGAGCCGGCATGCCGTGGCTCGGTGCTTCCGACAGACGGACGTTGCGCGGGATTACACTCTCAAACACGAGATTGCCGAGGCAATCGCGAACATCGTCGGCAACCTGGTCGGTCAGGCGATTGCGTCGATCGAACATTGTCAGAACGACACCGACGATGCCCAGCGAGGAGTTGAAACCCTGTTGAACCCGCTCGACCGTCTGAAGGAGCTGGCTGAGCCCCTCCAAGGCGAAGAATTCGCACTGCAGGGGTACGAGCAGGGTGTCGGCAGCACATAGGGCGTTGAGTGTCAAAAGCCCCAGCGACGGCGGGCAATCGATAAAACAAACGTCGTAACCGGTGAAACTACCGGCAGTTTGTTGATGAAGTGCATGCGTAAGGCGAGCGGTTCGATCGTCGACGGAAACCAGTTCGACTTCGGCGCCGGAAAGGTCTTGGGTGGCCGGGACGATGTCGAGACCGGGAATTTCGGTGGGTTGGGCGCATTCGGACAATGTCGCCTGCTGAAGGAGTAGATCATAGCTGGTGTTTTCACGTGCGGAACTGGCAACCCCGAGGCCCGTCGAAGCATTTCCTTGGGGATCGAGATCGATCAGCAGCGTTTTCCACCCGGTTGCCGCCATCGCCGTGGCGATATTGATCGCGGTGGTCGTCTTGCCGACCCCGCCCTTCTGGTTGGCTATGGCGATGGTGATCATTGATTCTTGCTCCATTGTCCGCGGCCGACGACAATTCCTGCGTCCTGATCGGTGAGAGATTGTTCCACGTGAAACATCTTACCGTGATTCTTCGGCAGGTCTTTTACTTCTTGCGATGCAGACCGCCCTTTCGGCAACACCCAAAAGGTATCCTTTGTGGAGAAGCGTGCGGATAACGCGAGCAACCGATCCAAAGGCGCAAAAGCGCGGGCAGAGATTGTGCCGGCAGGGAAGGCCCCCACACTCTCGAGACGAGCGCCTTCTATACGACAGTTCTGCAGGTCGAGCTCGGCAATCATGCGCTCAAGCCATTCCACCCGTCGCTTGCGGGATTCAACGAGCACAACCGAAAGTTGAGGGCGCATGACAGCAATGACGAGACCGGGGAACCCGGCCCCACTACCGAGGTCGAGCCATGCCGAACCCTCCCCGCCCCATTTCAGGAGTTGGGCGGAGTCCGCGATGTGCCGCTGCCACACTGTTTGTAGTGTTGCACGTGCAACAAGGTTCTGGCGCTCATTTTCCTGAGCCAGTTCAGCCGTGAGCGTTTCGAGCTTATCCATAGCAGCGGCGTCACACAGATCGGACACGTAGTGCTTTGCCTGATCTTCGTTGGTGATCATGCCGCTCTGCTTTCCAGCTTGCGCGCATGAACGAGCAAAGCTGCCATGGCTGCGGGCGTTACGCCGCGAATCCTACCGGCTGCTGCCAGCGATTCCGGCTTCGCCCGTGAGAGCCGCTCTATCATTTCATTCGACAGGCCAGGAACCTGATGGAAGGGAAAGTCGCTGGACAGAAATTGCGCCTCGTTTGCGCGCAAATCGGCCAACTCTGCATCCTGTCGCGAAAGGTAGGGGGCATAGAAAGCGTCTTCTGCCATCTCCACGGCCAGAGGATCCGACGCATCAACCTCGCCGATCCATGGGCGCAGTTCTTCCAGAGTAGCATGACCGCCGCCAATCCATTCCGAAACTGGACGGGGACCCACATCACGTTTCACGTGAAACCCCGCATCTGCCAGTGTTTTCGAATGAAGCGGAGCCTCGAACTGCCGGGAATAGCGCACCCTGCGCTCTTCACGTCGTTCATACCACTCCGCCCGCTCTGCGCCAACGATGCCACTGGCAATACCCAAGGGAGTCAGCCGCGTATCCGCATTGCTCGCACGGAGCCGTAAGCGATATTCCGCCCTCGACGTCAGCATACGATATGGCTCGGTAATGCCCTGCAGGGTCAGATCATCCAGCATAACCGCGATGTAAGAATTGGACCGATCCATCTGGACGGCTTCGCCGCCAGTGACACACGCGGCGGCGTGCATTCCGGCTACCAGACCCTGCGCGGCCGCCTCTTCATAACCGGTCGTCCCGTTAATCTGGCCCGCACAATACAAACCGGGAATCGCGTGTAACTCAAGGGATGACGTGAGAGCGCGCGGATCGATGTGATCGTATTCGACGGCGTAGCCTGGAACCGCCATCTCGACCCTTCCCAGACCATCCATCTCCCGCAACATAGCTAGCTGCACGTCCGCGGGCAGCGAGGTAGAGATGCCGTTGGGATAAACGGGGCTGGTATTCAGCCCCTCCGGTTCGAGGAAAACCTGGTGACCATCCCGATCGGCAAAGCGGTGAATCTTGTCTTCGATCGACGGACAATAGCGGGGCCCCGCAGCGCCGATAGCCCCAGAGAAAAGCGGCGACCGATCGAGATTGGCGCGAATAATCTCATGAGCGCGTTCGTTGGTGCGCGTGATAGCGCAGAAAATCTGCGGATTGACGCGCCGAGTAGAAAGCGCACTCATCGTCCAGACTTCCTCGTCCGAAGCTTGCTCTTCCAGACGCGCCCAGTCGATGGTCCGACCATCCAGCCGGGGCGGTGTGCCAGTCTTTAGCCGGCCCATGGGAAGCGCTGCATCCCGCATCTGTGAAGCGAGCCGGTGCGCTGCGCCCTCCCCGATACGGCCGCCTTCGAACCGCTCTTCCCCTCGATAAAGAACGCCGCCGAGGAACGTGCCCGTGCACAATATTACCGCGGAAGCCTCGAGCCTGTCGCCACTCGCCAGATCAATTCCGGCAACACGATCTCCCTCCAACCGAAGTGCGGCTACCTCTCCCTCTACCAGTTCGAGCAAGGGGTCCTTGCGAACCACCTGCTGGACGGCCTGGTGAAACAGATGCCGGTCCGCCTGTACACGGGGGCCCCATACCGCACTGCCCTTGGACCGATTGAGCATGCGATAATGAATCGCCGCAGCATCCGCGGCCCGTCCGATGACTCCGTCAAGAGCATCCACCTCCCGAACCAGATGACCTTTGCCCAAGCCGCCGATAGCAGGGTTACAACTCATCGATCCGACCTTGTCGATATCAAGCGAGACAAGCGCAACGCGCGCACCCATGCGCGTAGCAGCGCAGGCTGCTTCGACGCCGGCGTGACCGCCACCGACTACAACTACATCGAACTGGTGCATGCTGGCGCTTTAATGAAGGCACGCTTGCGCGTCAAAGGCCCATGTTTCACGTGAAACACTATTTACCGATGCAAAACCGACCGAACAACGCGTCGAGCATCTCTTCCGTGGAATCCCGACCGACCAGACGATCAAGCGCCCTACGCGCGGCCCTAAGATTCTCGGCAGCGATCAACAAATCCGAATGTGTATCTACAGCCTCCAGGCTCTGCGCCGCGGTCTGGGCCCATTCCCGCTGCCTCCGATTGAAGGCGATCTGATCGACCGGAGGTAAAATTTCCCGCGCCTTCTCAACCAGCATGTCCGTCAGTTCAGACAAGCCAAATCCAGTTACAGCCGAAACTTCCAAGCCCTCCGATTGCCCTGCCCCAAGGTCGGATTTCGCGCTGATCTGGATCGCGCCAACGGGCAGATCATCCGGAGCGCCGAGCCACAGAACAATGTGCCCATTCGCAACCTCCTTGCGCGCGCGTTCGATGCCCAGCTCTTCGATCGCACCCGCACCGCTATCGCGCATACCAGCTGTATCGACCAAAATGAGGGGTACGCCACCGATAGACACCGGGCGTTCAAGGACATCCCTCGTGGTCCCCGCCTCACTCGTCACGATCGCCGCATCGTCGGACAGCAATGCGTTGAATAGCGAAGATTTTCCGGCGTTCGGTGGGCCCGCAAGTACGACGCGAATGCCGTCCCTCAACCGCTCGGTCGCCGGTCGCTGCGATGCCGCCCGGATTTCGCGAACCAGTTCGTCGAGTTCACGTGAAAAGGCTGCGGGAAGCGTTACATCATCCTCATCCGCGAAATCGATCACCGCTTCGATCGACGCGGCGAGGCCAAGTACACGGTCGCGCCATCCTTCAATCCGGCGGGACAAATCTCCCCCAGCTGCGAGCAGCGCACCGCGGCGCTGCAATTCGGTTTCAGCTGAAAGTAAATCGGCCAGACCCTCGGCTTCAGCCAGATCGATACGGCCATTGCTGAAGGCGCGGCGGGTGAATTCACCCGGTTCCGCTTCCCGTAGCCCGTCGATACTGGACAATGCCGCAAGAAGGGCCGCAACCACCGCCCGCCCCCCGTGGCAATGAATTTCCGCAAGATCCTCACCCGTGGCCGTATTCGGACCCGCGAACCACATCACCAGCGCCTGATCCAGCGCTGCACCTTCGCCATTCCGCACTATCCGCAACCGGGGCGAGCGGGCTGGCGGAAGACCATTTGCCATTCGCGACAGAGCTTCCCCTGCCCGAGGACCGCTGATCCGTATTACGCCGATGCCTGCAGGTGGCGCGCCGCTGGACAGCGCGTAAATCGTGTCAGCCATCAGGCAAGTTTACCTCAGTCGCTATCTGAATGCTTGCTTTGCGACGAAGATCGACCGGCGTTGGCCCCTTCCATGAAACTCTGGAACAGTTTGAAGCCGGCCTGCCCCATCGGGGCGAGCTGCTTGGCATATTCCTGCAGCTGATCGGTGCTGCTCACGCCCTTCATCGCTTTCGACATCATGTCGACATAAACGGCGTTCGCCTTTCCCACGTCGGGAAGACCCATGAAAGTCCGCGCCTCTTCAGGCGTGCAATCGATTTCGACATGGACCTTCATCGCGTTTCCTCCGTTATGGTATGCGAGATCCTATTTGGGTCCGCACACCGCGTCACGCAAGCACAGACACCAATCAAATCGAGGGAGCCCCCCACCCATGAGCGAAACCGTCACCGTAACGAGCCTGACCGACAATGAAGAATTCGACGCCTATGTCGCGCGTCCTGCGGACACGCCGAAGGCGGCCATCGTCGTGATTCAAGAGATCTTCGGGGTGAACGCCGGCATCCGGCGCAAATGCGACAAGCTGGCAGAAGACGGCTATCTTGCCGTTGCGCCGGATTTGTTCTGGAGGCTCGAGCCGGGCATCGAGCTCGACCCCGACGTCGAACCGGAATTCCAGCGCGCGCTCGACCTGATGGGCAAGTTCAACCAGGATCAGGGCATTCGCGATATAGAGGCGACCATTCATCACATCCGCGAACGCGAAGGTGTGAAGAAGGTCGGTGCCGTCGGCTACTGCCTTGGCGGCCGCCTGGCTTATATGACCGCAGCGCGAACCGATGCGGACGCCACGGTCGGCTATTACGGGGTTGGTATCGACGAATTGCTGCGCGAGAAGAATGCCATCGCCAATCCGCTGATGCTGCATATTCCGACCGAAGACGGCTTCGTCGCCAAGGACACGCAGAAAGCGATGCATGACGGTCTGGACGATCATCCCAAGGTGACGCTCTACGACTATGAAGGGCTGGACCACGGCTTTGCTACCGAATTCGGCAAGCGGCGTAGCGAAGAAGCCGCCCAACTGGCCGACAAGCGTACGGCAGAGTTCTTCGCCGAACACCTCGGCTGATGCGCAATCTCGCGCATATGCGCGAATCGTCCGAACTGTTCATGCGGTTTGGCCCGACGCTGGTCGTGGTGCTGCTGACCGCCTTGTTCGGTATGGTCGGATCGCTGCGCTGGGGCCTGGTCTTCACGATCCCGTTACTAGTCGTAGCCGTGTATGACTTCTGTCAGCGCCGCCATACCTTGTGGCGGAATTATCCGCTGCTCGCCCATGTGCGCTGGATGATGGAGGACCTGCGCCCCTATGCGCGGGCCTATCTGGTGGAGGGTGACCTCGAAGGGCGGCCCTTCAACCACCAGCAGCGTGCGCTGGTCTATGCGCGATCGAAGGGCCAGCTCGACAGCCACCCGTTCGGCACGGAACTTGACGTATATTCGGACGAATACGAGTGGCTTGCCCATTCGATGACACCGAATGCCGACGTACCCGCCGAGTGGCGCGTCAATGTGGGCAGCAGCCAGTGTGCCAAGCCCTACTCCGCAGCGTTGCTGAACATCTCGGCAATGAGTTTCGGATCGCTGTCGGCCAACGCGATCATGGCCCTGAACAAAGGCGCAGCGGCGGGCAATTTCTACCACGACACGGGCGAAGGCGGCATTTCGCGCTATCACCGTTCGCATGGCGGGGACCTCGTCTGGGAAATCGGCAGCGGCTATTTCGGATGCCGCAAGGACGACGGATCGTTCGACCCGGACCGGTTTGCCGACAATGCGCGCGACGACCAGGTCAAGATGATCGAAATCAAGATCAGCCAAGGCGCAAAGCCGGGTCATGGCGGTGTATTGCCCGGCACCAAGGTAACGGAAGAAATCGCCGAAGCACGCGGCGTGGCCGTGGGCACGGATTGCATCTCGCCCGCGGCGCATTCGACCTTTTCGACGCCGACCGGCATGCTGGAGTGGGCCGCAAAACTGCGCGACCTTTCCGGAGGCAAGCCGATCGGCATGAAACTGTGTGTCGGCAAGCCGCACGAAGTCTTTGCCGTGATCAAGGCGATGCGGGAAACCGGCATCGTGCTCGATTACATCGTCGTCGATGGCGCAGAAGGCGGCACGGGTGCGGCGCCGGTCGAGTTTTCGAACCGGGTTGGCATGCCTTTGCGCGAAGGGTTGATCCTGGTTCGCAACGCTCTGGTCGGGTCTGGGCTGAAGCCCGAGATAAAGCTGGCGGCGGCGGGAAAAGTGCATTCCGGCGCGGGCATGGCGATGAATTTCGGGCTCGGCGCGGATTTCTGCAATGCCGGCCGCGCCTTCATGTTCGCGCTTGGCTGCGTCCAGTCGCTCAAATGCCATACCGATGCCTGCCCTACCGGCGTCGCCACGCAGGATTCGACCCGGCAGCGCGGGCTCGTGCCGATGGAAAAGGCCGAACGCGTAACGCGCTTCCAGCGCCACACGCTGCATTCCTTCCGCGAAATGGTGATCGCCATGGGGCTCGATAATCCCTGGCAGATCGCGCCGCATCTGATGTCGGAGCGGATCAACGGGGTGCAGTCGGACAGTTTCGAGCATCTCTATCGCTTCCTAGAACCCGGCGAGCTGCTCGACTCTCCGGAATCCACCCCCTATGCCAAAGCCTGGGCAGCCGCGCGTGCGGACACGTTCAGGGAGGTAGCATGAGCGCAGAACTCGGACTGCAGAAGTGGCACACGGCCATGGAAGAAGGCAGCGCGCCGGACGCGCTGGCAACGATCATCCGCGAAGATGCGGTATTCCATTCGCCGGTCGTGCATACGCCGCAGGAAGGTCGGCAGATCGTTGTCGCCTATCTAGCGGCGGCCGGGCAGACGCTCGGCAACGACAGTTTCGAATATGTACGCGAGCTCGTCGATGGCGATAACGCGATGCTCGAATTCACGACTGAGATGGATGGCATCCATGTGAACGGCATCGACCTCATCCGCTTCGATAAGGATGGCATGATTGCCGACTTCAAGGTGATGGTGCGGCCCCTGAAGGCCGTCAACAAGGTCTGGGAACAGATGGCGGCGATGTTGGAGCGCCAGAAAGTCTGAGTTATCAAGCTCTTACGCAGCCATGCGCGGCGTCATGATGGTTTCGACCAGACGCGCTATCGTCGCCTGCGAAATTTCGGTCTGCCGCAGTTTCTGCTCGAGTATCCGGGCGTCACCGCCAGATACGGCCAGCCGCTCCATCCGCCAGTTCGGGAAACAGCGACCGCGCCCTTCCCGGCGTTCCAGAACCTCGAGGCGCTCGTGCCTGCTGTCGGCCTTGAGATCGTTAAGCAAAGCGTCGAGCGACGCGGCGGGACCTTCGACGAACTGAACGAATGTGTCGTGGGCGTAGACCAGGAAACCGGTCACATCCCGCGTGGGATTGTTCCGCGCGGACGTCTCGATAATCTTGAAAACATCGCCCGACTGGAAATCGTCGCTCGCGTATGAAACGTAAATCAGTTGCTGCATAAATCTTCCTTGCAGCAACTGATACGTCCGACGTGTCTAACAGGTCGTTAACCGCAAATGGTTGTATTTACTGGTTCATATTGGCGAAGAAATCTTCGTTGGTCTTGGAATCCTTCATCTTGTCGAGAAGGAATTCCATCGCGTCGATCGTGCCCATCTGCATGAGGATACGGCGCAGGACCCACATCTTGGAGAGCTTGTCCTTCTCGACCAGCAGTTCTTCCTTGCGCGTGCCGGACTTGCCGACGTCGAGAGCGGGGAAGATGCGCTTGTCGGCGACCTTGCGATCGAGCACGATTTCGGAGTTACCCGTGCCCTTGAATTCTTCGAAGATGACTTCGTCCATGCGGCTGCCGGTATCGATCAGCGCCGTGGCGATGATGGAAAGCGAGCCGCCCTCCTCGATATTACGGGCCGCACCGAAGAAACGCTTGGGCCGCTGCAGGGCGTTCGCATCGACACCGCCGGTCAGCACCTTGCCCGAGCTGGGAACCACGGTGTTGTAGGCACGGCCGAGACGGGTGATCGAATCGAGCAGGATGACGACATCCTTCTTGTGTTCGACCAGGCGCTTGGCCTTTTCGATGACCATTTCCGCAACCTGGACGTGGCGATTGGCCGGTTCGTCGAAGGTCGAGGAGATGACCTCGCCGTTCACGCTGCGCTGCATGTCGGTGACTTCTTCCGGGCGCTCGTCGACGAGCAGCACCAGCAGGAAGACTTCCGGATGGTTGTCGGTAATCGCCTTGGCGATGTTCTGCAGCAGCACGGTTTTACCGGTACGCGGCGGCGCAACGATCAGCGCGCGCTGGCCCTTGCCCTGCGGCGAGATGATGTCGATCACCCGCGCGCTCTTGTCCTTCACCGTCGGATCGAGCGTATCGAGCGTCAGCTTTTCTTCGGGATAGAGCGGCGTGAGATTGTCGAAATTGGTGCGTGTGCGCACATTGGCCGGATCTTCGTAATTGACCGAAGTGAGGCCGGTCAGGGCGAAATAGCGCTCGCCTTCCTGAGGTGCGCGGATCTGGCCTTCGACCGTATCGCCGGTGCGCAGGCCCCATTTGCGGATCTGGTTGGGCGAAACGTATATATCGTCCGGGCCGGCAAGGTAATTCGCTTCGGGCGAACGCAGGAAGCCGAAGCCGTCCTGCAGCACTTCAATCGTGCCGATGCCCATGATTTCTTCATTGTATTCTTCATCGTCCGCCAGTTCGCGCAGGATGCAGAACATGAGATCCTGGCGGCGCATTGTGCCCGCCGCTTCGACGCCCAGTTCTTCGGCCATCGCGACCAGATCTGCCGGAGCTTTTGCTTTGAGGTCTTTAAGATGCATGTGGTTATACTCGGTATTCGGTTGGGATGGCCGGCGGGTCGGTAGGGGCTTGGAGAAAGCAGACCCGGCCTCGTCAGGATGCGAAGCCCGTAGCCGGTTGATGATGCGCAGTTACGCCCGCGTCAGGGGGGCGTCAATTCACAAAGCGACGTATCGAAGCTCAGAACGGTTTGACGACAACCAGCACGACGATGATGGCGAGCGCGATCCCGGGAAATTCACCCCAGATCCGCAATTGCTTTTCCGTCATCGGGCGCTCGCCCGCTGCCATTTTCTTGGATCGTGCGACCATTATGCCGTGGAACGCCGTCAGAAGCACCACAAAGAACAATTTGGCGTGAAACCATCCCTGGTCCCATGCACCGATCGACATCGCCAGAAGTAGGCCCAGAACCCAGACAACGATCAGGCTGGGTGTGAGGATCACCTTGCGCAGCAGACCCATCCTTTTCGCCCACAGAGCCGATTCTTCGGATCCGGGCGCCGCTGCATGCAGATAGATCATCTGGCGGGGCAGCATGAACAGACCGGCCATCCAGAACACCATGAAAATGATGTGGCCGGCCTTCAGCCAGTAGTAGGTCATGGCGAGGACATCCTGCATTGCCCGAACATGTAATGACCGCTCACGCCCTCGTCACCCCTTGAAACTACGAACCGTCGCAATCAGCCGATCGACATGTTCGATCGGGGTGCGCCGGTCTATCCCGTGACCGAGATTGAAGACATGCGGGCGGTCTGCAAAGGCTTCGAGGATCAACCGGACGCGTGGCTCCAGCCGATCGCTGCCGGCGAGCAGCAGCAGCGGATCGAAATTGCCCTGCACGGGCATGCCGGCGGGTAATTCGCGGGCCGCCCAGTTCGGGTCGATCGTTTCATCCACTCCCACCGCCCGCACCCCGGTTTCGCGGGCGTAGGCCGGCAATTTCTCCCCTGCCCCCTTCGGGAAACCGATCACCGGCGTATCGGGATGACGCGCACGCAGTGCGGCGACGATCCGCGCATTCGGCGCAATCACCAGCCGTTCGAATTCGTCGGGTGCAAGACTGCCTGCCCAGCTGTCGAATAGCTGGACCGCTTCGGCGCCAGCATCGATCTGTCCCGAAAGATATTCGATCGTTTCGCCCACGATCGCATCCAGGATCGCGTCGAGCTTGGCTGGATCGCGATAAGCCATGGCTCGTGCATCGTGCTGGTCGCGGCTGCCCTCGCCCGCCACCATGTAGGTCGCAACCGTCCAGGGGCTGCCTGCAAAGCCAAGCATCGTCACACCATCGGGAAGTCGCTGGCGACAGCGCCGGACGGTTTCGTAGATCGGATCGTAGCGCGAACGGTCGCAGGTCAGGGCATCGAGTGCTGCATCGACCAGCGGCGGCGACAGCTTGGGACCCTCGCCCGCCAGAAATTCCAGATGTTGCCCCAGAGCGTGCGGCACGATCAGGATATCGGAAAACAGGATCGCCCCGTCGAAGCCAAAGCGGTCGATCGGCTGCAAGGTGATTTCGCAAGCCGCTTCGCTGTCGTAGGCCATGGCGAGAAAGCCGCCCTTTTCCGCCCGCAGCGCGCGATATTCGGGCAGGTAACGACCAGCCTGGCGCATGAGCCAGAGAGGCACCTGCGCACCGCGCTTGCCGTTAAGCGTATCGAGAAGAAGACCGGGCATCGATGAGTCCAATCCAATAAATAATATTATTTATATAGAGGTTGAAGGAGTCTGTTGGCCCTGTGGATTTCAGGGATAACTGGCCCCTGCCCGATTTCTCCCGCGCTGCAAAGGGCAACCTCTGCAATGCGACTCGCCCGCCGTGTTGAGTCGAGTCAAACTTATCCTCGCTGTCCCCACCCCTGCGCATAAATCGGATTTGCTGTGCGGGAATCGGCCCGTGAAAGACTCGTTTCGGGGAGGGTTTTTCGTCCCGAACTTGTCGCCAGCTTTCTCCCGTGGTTTATGCCACCCGTTCTCCACAGGCTGCAGGACCGCCAAAATCTCCAATCGCGTGCATCTCCATCTGCTGTCAGATTCGACCGGCGAAACGCTCGAAATGCTCGCCAAAGCGGCCCTCGCGCAGTTCGAGGATGCCGATGTCGTACGCCATTTTTGGCCGATGGTCCGCAGCCGGCAGCATCTCGAACGGATCCTGCCCGAGCTCAAGGGCAATCCGGGGCTCGTATTGTTCACGCTCGTCAATCTGGACACTCGCACGCGGCTCGAAGAAGCATGCGGCCAACTGGGTCTGCCCGCCGTCCCGATCCTCGACCGGGTGACGGAGGCGCTGGAGAAGGCGCTCGGCCAGGAAGCGCATGGTCGGCCGGGCCGGCAGCACGCCATGGACCAGGCTTATTTTAATCGGGTCGAGGCAATCCAGTTCACCATCGCCCATGATGACGGGATCGGGTGGGAGAACTGGGAGGAAGCGGACATTGTTCTGGCGGGCGTCTCGCGCAGTTCGAAGACCCCGACCAGCATCTACCTCGCCAATCGCGGGTACAAGGTCGCCAACATTCCGCTGGTGGTGGAAAGCCCGCCGCCGCCCAAGCTGTACGAATTGCAGAACCCGATGGTGGTGGGGCTCACGACCGCGCCCGAGCGGCTCATCCAGATCCGCCGCAACCGGCTGCTTACTCTGAACGAGGAACGGGAAACCGACTATGTCGATAACGAGCGCGTGAAGGACGAATTGAAGTTCGCCCGCCGCATGTTTGCCGATAATGGCTGGGCGGTAATCGATGTAACGCGCCGTTCGATCGAGGAAACTGCCGCCGCGATTATTCGGCTCCACAACGAACGAAAGGCGCGGGGTACGCGCCAGGGAGCAAAGCCCATATGACGAAACTCGGCGGAACCGGCATCGTGCTCGCCTCGAACAGCGCGTCGCGCAAGGCGATGCTCGAAGCAGCGGGCGTGTCGTTTACCGCGCAAGCGGCAGATGTGGACGAGCGCGCGCTCGAAGCGGAGATGGACGATGCCGACCCCGCCGAGATTGCACAGGCGCTGGCCGCGGCGAAGGCAGCCTCGGTTTCCGCAATCCGGCCCGGCGATCTTGTGCTGGGATCGGATTCGCTGGTCGAGATTGATGGCAAGCGGTTCGACAAACCCACCAGCCGCGAGAACGCGGCAGACCATCTGCGGTCTTTTTCCGGTGGGGTGATGACATTGCACAGCGCTGCAGCGCTGGCGCGTGATGGCCAGATCCTTTGGGTCGGGTCCGACTTTGCAAGGTTGCATGTGCGTGAATTGAGCGACGCGTTCATCGAAATCTATCTCGATGCGGAATGGCCCGCAGTAAGCCAGTGCGTTGGCGTATTCCGTATAGAAGGCCCGGGCGCGCAGCTCTTCGACGGTATCATGGGAGACCAGTTCACCGTGCTGGGGATGCCCCTGCTGCAGGTGCTCGATGCCTTGCGGGAAGAAGGCGCCTTGCTGTCGTGACGCGCCATGCCGAGGTGATCGGCGATCCGATCGCGCAATCCAAATCGCCCGCGATCCACGGTTTCTGGATAGAACGGCTGGGGCTGGACGCCGATTATCGTGCGACGCAAGTCGATGCGGGCGGACTTGCGGACTATGTTGCAGACAGGCGCACGGCCTCGGATTGGTGTGGATGCAATGTTACCATGCCCCACAAGCAGGCAATCATGCCACTGCTGGACCGCCTCGAACCACTGGCAAAGCAGGTTGGCGCGGTGAACACCGTCGTAAAAGCGGCTGATGGAAAGCTGGTTGGGCGCAATACCGATGTGGCGGGATTTCTCGAACCCTTGACCGATCGACTTCGCCAGCAGCATTATTTCCGCATGGCGCGAGTAATCGGAACAGGCGGCGCTGCACGGGCGATCGTTTCGGGTCTCGCAAGAGAGGGCTTCACCCTCGTCGTCGCGGGACGGGACCGGGCCAAGGCCGACGCCCTGCTGGAGGAACTGGACCCAAGCGGGGAACACCATGCAGCACAGATCGACCACTTTGCTGCGGCCACGGACTTCGTCTTCGACGACCGCAAGGGCTGCTGCGATCTGGTCGTCAACGCTTCGCCCCTGGGAATGAAAGGCAAGCCGCCGCTGCCCTTCGACTGGAGTCATGCTCCGCCGGGTTCGATTGCTTACGATATCGTCACGGACCCCGTGGATACACCATTTTTGAAATCCGCTCGCGAAGCCGGGTTCGAGACCATCGATGGACTGGCGATGCTGATCGGGCAGGCGGCCGCAGCATTTACGCACTTCTTCGGAATAGAGCCGCCGCGTGAATTCGATGAGGAATTACGGGAAAGACTCATCGCATGAGCCGCCCCCTCATCATCGGCCTTACCGGCTCAATCGGCATGGGAAAATCGACCGTAGCGGCCATGTTCGAGGCTGCAGGGGTGCCCGTATTCGATGCCGATGCCGAAGTGAGGGCCATGCAGGGACCCGGCGGCGAACTGGTTGCTGCCATTGAGAATGCGTTCCCCGGCACTACGGAAGAAAGCGGCGTTTCGCGCGAAATGCTCGGCGCGCTGGTCTTCGGCAATGCCGCACAATTGGCTCGGCTGGAATCCATCGTCCACCCCGCCGTCGCACAGAAGCGTCAGGCCTTCATGATCGAACATTCGGGAGCGCCGGTCGTCGTCTTCGACATTCCGCTCCTGTTCGAGAAAGGTGGCGCCGCTGCAGTGGACCGGGTGGTGGTCGTTTCGGCATCGGCTGAAAAACAGCGCCAGCGGGTTCTTGCCCGGCCCGGCATGACCGAGGAAAAATTTACCCAGATCCTCGCCATCCAGACTCCCGACAGCGAAAAGCGCGAGCGGGCGGACCATGTGATCGATACCGGCACCAGCCTTGCCGAGACGGAAGATGCGGTCCGCATGCTGATCGAGGAATTGAAGTCAGCGCCAAGGCGGCAAGGCTCGCTGTAACCCCCTTGTAATCTGCGGTCACGGGGCCGATAGAAGTATGGATGCGTGAGATCGTATTCGATACCGAGACAACCGGCCTGGATCCCAAGACGGGGGACCGAATGGTGGAGATCGGCTGCATCGAGATGGTCAATCTCGTGCCGACGGGCGCAACATATCACGCCTATTTCAATCCCGAACGCGACATGCCGGCCGGCGCCGAAGCCGTTCATGGTCTTTCGGCAGCATTCCTGTCGGACAAACCACTGTTTCGCGAAGTGGCGCAGGAATTGCTCGACTTCATCGGGGATTCGCCGCTTGTCGCGCATAATGCTGGTTTCGATTTCGGCTTTCTCAATGCGGAACTGGCCCTGATCGCCATGGAACCGGTGTGTACGACGCGCATGGTCGACACGGTGGCTATTGCGCGCAAGCGTCACCCGGGTGCCAAGCTTTCGCTCGATGCGCTGTGCAGCCGCTACGGGATCGATCGCAGCCACCGGGTCAAACACGGCGCGCTGCTCGATGCCGAGTTGCTGGCGCAGGTCTATGTAGAACTGAAGGGCGGCCGCCAGATCGGATTGGAACTGGCAGCTGAAGCGGCGATGGCCGAGATCGCCGGCGAGCAGACTATCGTTGCGGTGCGAAAAGCTCCCACGGGGCCGCGGCGCGAACCGCGTCCGCATTTCGCCAGCCAGGCGGAACTTGCGCGGCATCGGGAATTCATGGCGGGAATCGAAAATCCTCTTTGGGGCTAGATTCCCGGCAGGTGGAAACCGGCAGACGGGCCGGAGAGTTGGGATCGCACGGGGGACGATAAAGGAGAAAACGACAAGATGGACATTCGCGTTTCCGGCCACCAGATCGACACTGGCTCCGCCCTGCAGGAACATGTCGACGATCGACTGAACTCCATCGTCGATAAATATTTCAACCGCGCAATTTCATCGCACGTCACCTTCGGCAAGGGGCCGGGTGGCGCCTTTACCTCCGATATCGTGACGCATGTGATGCAGGGCCTCATCCTGAAGGGTCATGCAGAAGCGCATGATGTGCATCAGGCATTCGATGCCGCCGCGAGCAAGATCGAAAAGCAGTTGCGCCGGTACAAACGCCGGATAAAGGACCGTCACGAACAGGCCGCCCACGCGGTGCGCGAAACGGAAGCTGCCTATACGATCCTGGCAGCGCCCGAACCCGACAATGACGAGGAAGTCACATCGGACAGCCCGCCCATCGTCGCCGAAACCAAGGCCATGATACCCGAATGCAGCGTTGCCGATGCGGTCATGCTGCTGGATCTGCAGAACGCCAATGGTCTGCTGTTCAAGAATGCCGGTAGCGGGGCCCACAATATGGTCTATCGCCGGCACGACGGGTCGATCGGCTGGGTCGAGCCGCGCTAGGGGAGAGAGGGAGCAATGACCGGGGCCGCATCCAGCGGGGCACAGCGCCATCACCGGGCGCTGGAAAGCCTCTACGCTTCGGCGCCGGTCAATGCGCTCTTCGCATCCCGCCTCGAAATCACGGGCGAAGGGGCTGCGCGCATTACCTTCAACGTGACCGAAGACGTCTATCACGCCGCTGGGGCAGCCCACGGCACGATCTATTTCAAGATGCTCGACGATGCCGGCTTCTATGCAGCGAACACCTTCGTTTCCGACCGTTTCCTGCTGACGACATCGTTCAATCTCCATTTCACCAAGCCGGTGCGGATCGGCGAAGTGGTCGCGGAAGGGCGCTGGGTGAGCGGGCGCAAGCGGGTATTCGTGGCGGAATCGCGGCTGGTCGACGCCGAAGGCGACGAGATCGGCCGGGGAACCGGGACATTCATGCGCTCGCACATCCCCTTGTCCAGCCTGCCCGGTTATCTGGCCGAAGGTTGACGGCGATGTCCGATGCCCGCCTGCCTGCGCATCTGGAAGTATCCGGCCTCGTGCGCACCGTGGAGTCGGCGGGCGGCTTTGGAATGGTTATCCAGAAGGGGGAAAAAGACGCGGGCGTCATCCTCGTATTAACCACACATAATGGCGCGAATACAATGCTCTGGGAGCGTATGCCGCAGCGTGACGGCTCCCGCGCCTTCACTTGCACCCGTGAGCAAGATACTGAAAACAAAACCGATTTTGATGAGTATATTACCCGCAGACGCAATTCCGACCCGGATTGCTGGGTGATCGAGCTGGACGTCGAAAACGCAGAACGCTTCATCGCACAGGGCGCGCATTAACTTGACTTGATTGCAATTGAGACTATTTGGCCGCTCAACTTCGATGCGCAGGCGGCGTAGGACGGCAATGGGGTCGGTACGCATGCACGCAGACGGGGGGTGGTCGGCAGGCCAGTAAACGGATCCGCATTTCAGGACGCAACCAACGCGCCAAGGACCCCGACCTGCGACAGACTGCCAACCGCTTAGTTGTCAGTGACAAATGATTCGCAAGACTACCGGTTTCACCGCGATTATCGCGGCAATTACCCTTACTATTCTTGCCGGAGCCGAAGGTTCCGGGGCCAATGCCCAGGTTGCGGCACATGCAACCGATCAGAATGCTACCGAGGCACAGCTTACCGAAGAAGTGGTGCCCGTCTTCGTAGAGAAGGCCGTAGTGCAGGAGCTTCCCGGCGACGCGGAACTCCCAGCTGAAGATTCAACCGATTCCGCCTCCAGTGCCAGCAGTCTGCGCGAACTGGTTTCGACCATACCCACCGCGGGCCGGCTCTCCGACGAGCTGCATTGCCTTGCCGGTGCCGTCTATTTCGAGGCACGCGGCGAACCGCTCGAAGGTCAGCTTGCGGTCGCTCAGGTAATCGTCAACCGCGCCGAAGATCGCCGGTTCCCTTCCAGCTATTGCGGTGTGGTCTACCAGCGCTCGCAATTCTCCTTCGTGAAGGGCGGCCGCATGCCCAAGGTCCGCACCGGCTCGGCCGCGTGGAAACGGGCAGAAGCGATCGCTCGCATTGCCCATCGCGGTCTGTGGGACAGCAAGGCGGGCGACGCGCTGTTCTTCCATGCAAATTACGTGCGACCGCGCTGGAGCCACCGCAAGGTCGCCCTCGCCACCATCGACACGCATGTCTTCTATCGCTGAGCGGCTGTAACGTCTGTTGTGCAGGGGAAGCCCGAACAGGGCCCCCTCGCGCAGCCTCAGTCCCGCAGGTCCACCCAGACCGGGGTATGGTCGCTGGACTTTTCCCTGCCGCGATAGGCCTTGTCGACACCTGCGGCCGTCATGCGGTCGGCCAGTTCGGGCGACAGCAAGAGATGATCGATGCGGAAGCCGTGGTCACGCTGCCAGGCGCCGGCCTGGTAATCCCAGAAGGTCCACACGCCGCCGCGGGGGTTGAGCGTGTCGATCGCATCGGTCCAGCCATCGGAAAGAAAGCGCGCATAGTGATCGCGTGATTCGGGTTGCATCAGCGCATCGTCCGCCATGGACCGGACGGACCAGACATCCTTGTCTTCGGGGATGACATTGAAATCGCCGAGGACGAGCGCCGGGACTTCCTCGTCCCAGATTTGGCGTGTCCGCTCGCGCAGCTTTTCCATCCAGACCAGCTTGTAATCGAACTTGGGCCCCGGATGCGGATTGCCATTGGGCAGGTAGAGGTTGCAGATCCGTACGCCGTTCACGTCGGCTTCCAGATAGCGGGCCTGTTCACCCTCCCCTTCTTTCGGGCCGTCGATGCCGAGGCCGCGCTGTATTTCCTTGGGCTCTACACCGTCGGCCAGAATGGCCACGCCGTTGAAGCCCTTCTGGCCATGCCAGATGGCTTTGTAACCGATCGCCTCGAATTCGTCCGCGGGGAAGCCTTCGTCCATCGTCTTGATTTCCTGCAGGCAGGCGACGGTCGGACGGGTTTCCTCAAGCCATTCCTTGAGACGAGGCAGGCGGGCCTTGATACCGTTGATGTTGAAGCTGGCGATACGCATGGCGGACCTGATGCCCGAAACGCCAGCGCGGGTCTAATCTAAATGCCGAAGCTGGAACCGCACCCACAGCCGGCAGCCGCCTGCGGGTTTTCGACCCGGAACGCGGCTCCGCCCAGCGATTCGACGAAATCGACGGTGCTCCCCGCCACCAGGTCGAGACTGACGGCATCGACCACCAGTTTCACGCCGGCATTCTCGCTGATCGAATCCTCGTCGTCCATGTCTTCGGCGAGCCCGAACCTGTACTGGAAACCCGAACAGCCGCCCCCTTCGACGGACAGACGCAGAATCGCAGGCTTGGCCTGCTTTTCGGCGATTGCCGCAATACGGGCAGCGGCAGCGTCGGTCAGGGTGGGTGCTGTTGTCATGGCCAGGATGTAGGTTGTCCCGAGCCCGGTCTCAAGCGGTGCGAATATATTCGCGCATGGCTTCCGCCTCGTGCTGGATCTCGTCCAGACGTGCCTTGACCAGATCGCCGATCGAAATGAACCCGCACATCGTCTCCCCGTCGACAACAGGCAGATGGCGGATCCGGCGCTTCGTCATGAGTGCCAGCGCATCGAGAACGGTCGCCGATTTTTCGACGGTGATGGCCGGGGCGGTCATTACCTCGCCGATCGGGCGCTCGAGGCACGCATCGCCTTCGTCGGCCAGACGATAGATCACGTCGCGCTCGGAAAAGATGCCGACGATTCGGCCGCCTTCCATGATGGGGACCGCGCCGATGCGTTTCGATGCAAGGAGCGCGATCGCTTCGCGGACCGGCGCGTCCACAGTCGAGGATATGACGTTCGAACTTGCCCGCCCCTCGATCAGTCGGCTGATTTCCATGCGAGATCTCCTCCGTTGCTGTTCACCTAGAATGCCAGTTTCACAGGCAAAAAGCGAATCGGAAGCAGGCGGGCGTTGAATCGCGGTGCGATGACGGCCATGTGCGGTGGCGATGGTTCAGAAATCTCCCCTCGACGATCCTGAACAGGCTGCGTTTGCCTGGGCGCGTTATCGGCGGATCATGCGGTTCATGTTCCTGCTGACTGTCGGCGTCGTCGCCATCGCCCTGGCCCTGCTGTACAAATATGGACACGAGGAAATCTCGATCCATTATTACATCGCATCTGCCCTGGGGATCGGGTTCACCATGCTGCTGACCAGCGCATTGATGGGCCTGGTTTTCCTGTCGTCCGGGACGGGTCACGACGAATCCATCGAAGACCGTCTTCGCGACGACGATTAATCGGCCGGGCGCAGCCGGTATTCTTCGACCGGGACGCCAGCGATCAGATGGCGCTGGATGATCGCCTCGAGCACCTCCGGTCCGCAGGAATGGTACCAGACGTTATCGGGCCAGACGACTGCAATAGGCCCGGCTTCGCAGATCTGCAGGCAATCGGCCTTGGTCCGCTGGACTGTCCCTTTGCGCCCGACAAGGCCAAGATCCTTCAAACGTTTCTTGAGGTAGTTCCAGGCTTCCTTGCCTTCTTCGCGGCGGCAGCATTTCTGCTTTTCCGAAATGGCGCACAGGAAGATCTGACGCTCTGCTGATGCGCCACCGGTTTTCGCCAGCGCCTTTTCGGCCTTGCGCGTGGATTTGGAACTGGCGGTCAAAGGGAGACTGATGGCCTTAACTGCGCTTGCCGGCGATCCGCGCGATTTCCGCCTTCACCAGGTCTTCGACCATGCCAGGCAAATTGTCGTCCAGCCACTGGGCAAGCATCGGTCGCAGCATTTCCCGCACCAGACCTTCCAGCGACGTTTCGCCGGACCGTACGATCTGCGGCTGCTTACCGGGCTTGGCCAGCATCGCCAGAGCAGCGAAATTCTGCCGCATCGCGTCGCGTGTATCGCCGCGAGTCAGCGCGTCCGTATCGGAATCGGCGCTTTCGCCATCATCGCCGGAGGTTGCAGATGCATCGTCGAGCGCGATCTCTTCGGCCAACTCGAGGACTTCGTCCGTTTCGCATTCGTCAGACGGGGATGCGCGTTCTTCGGTACTTCCGGTCGAAGAACGCCGACGGCGCTCGAGGATCATGCCTTCGCGATTGTCGCGTGCGATGACCTTCTTGATCGAGTCCAGAATTTCTTCGACCGACGGTTCACCCTGTTGCTGCATTGTCTGTCAGGCCCCTGTTAACGAATCGGTTCTTCCCGATTCGGTACACGAACGCGATAGCCTGATTCCAGAGTGTTTTCACCATCGGTCGGATAGCTTGCGTCCGGCGCAGGCACGTCGACTGTGCGGGTCGCTTCGGCTTCAGGGTCCGGATCGCGGTCCCAATCCCAGATCTTGCCGCGGACGCGTTCGTAGTTGAGCGCCGGATTATACAGCATTCCTTCGCCCATCAGGTTAAGGTCGCGCGCTTCAGCCCGGCCCATGGCGGCAAGCAGTGAAAAGCCCGCAACATAGGCGTTTCGTCGGGCCGTCACGAGCTGCACGCGCGCGTTCAGCAATTCCTGTTCGGCATTCAGCACGTCGAGAATCTGGCGCGTACCGATCGAATTTTCCGCTTGCACGCCTTCCAGGCTGAGCGATGCGGCATCGACGGCCACCTGGCTGCTATCGATCACCGCCAGCGATGCCTGCCAGCTTGCCCACGCGGCGCGAACCTGCGCGATCACGTCGCGTTCGGTAGCGATGACCTGTTCCAGCGCGGCCGACTCGCGAGCCTGCGCCTGCCTTTGGCGCGCCGCGGGCAAACCGCCCTGGAAGATCGGGATGCTCAGACGGACGCCGGCATTGGATGTTGTTTCGGATTGCGACACGCCGGCCAGATTGCCGCCCAGCGTGCCCAGATAATCGGTGTAATTGCCGCCGGCAAAAACCGACACACGCGGGGTTCGTCCCGATCCCGCCACCTCGCTGTCGAAACCCGCGGCTACGGCGCGTTCCTTGTCGCCGATCAGGTCGGGATTGTTGGCCAGCGCCACATCGACCGCTGTTTCCACGTCAGCGGGGATGCCCGGAAGGTCGGGGGGCGCCTGCAAATCCTGCGGCGCCTCGCCCACCAACCGAATGTATGTTTCGCGGGCGCTGATCAGGTTCGACCGCGCGCTTTCCAGATCGCTCTGCGCCAGCGCGAGCCGGGATTGCGATTGCGCCACGTCGGTGCGCGTTAGATCGCCTATTTCGAACCGGTCGCTCGTGGCCCGAAGATTGACGCCCAAGACTTCGACCTGATTGGCCGACAGCGACACGATCGCTTCGTTGCGCAAGACGTCCATGTAAGCGGCGACGACCTGGCTGAAGACCGAACTTTCGGTTGCACGCAGATCGGCTTGTCCGGCCGAAACGCGCTCCTTCGCTGCCTTCAGGGAGTTCTTGACGGCGCCACCCGAATAGATCGGTACTTCTAACGTGGGGCCAATCTGGACCACTCGATCAGGTGCGGCGAACTGGACGGCGCTCTGCTTGAGAAATTCGGTGTAGGCGCCCGCCACGCTGACGGTGGGCAGGCCTTGGGCGCGCTGGATCGGTACTTCTTCGTCGGTCGCGCGCTGACCTGCTCTTGCTGCCAGCAGGATCGGGTTGTTTTCGTAAGCGCTGGTCAGCGCTTCCTGCAGTGTGTCTGCCTGCGCAGGGTTGGATGCCGCGAGCGCGAAGGCACTCGCCCCGATGCCCAGAACACTGACAAACCCGGCGCGGCGCATCAAAAGCTCCAGCTTTGTGGCCGGTCGAACGCGCCGAGCCGCGGAATTCCCATTTCGGCGAGTGGAAGCAGTGCCAGCGCCTTGCCGGACTTGCGCCCGGTGGCGAGCCGCGTGACCCCCCGTTCGACCATGCCGGTAACGACACGGCCGCCTTCTTCGACCATTTTGGCCAGCGCCGCGGGCACATGCTCGATCGCGCCATCGACCAGGATAAGCGTGTACTTTCCACGCTTGTCACCGTTGGCGGCTTCTTCCGGAGTGATCACATCGACTTTGCCGGCGAGCGGTGTGACCAGCGCCGGCAGATATCCGCTACCGGCGTCCACGATCAGAACCCGGTCGTCCAATGCCGGCCGCGCTTCTGCCAGCATTGCACCATGAAACAGGGGAGCGGGCAGGAAGCCGCCACCTTCAAGGCGGATGGCTCTATCCATATAGGCCGTAGCCTTTGCGCTTTCAGGTACGAAATCTTCGCGCGGAACGGCCTTCATACGATCGAGCACGAAAGTCTCGTTCACGCCGCTCGTGCGCAGCTGGCTATCGATCATCGCCTTCCGGGCGGCGGCATAATCGGGGCGGGTAGAGGTCAATGTCATGGTCATTCCGCGAACTGTATTACATCAATAATACGCTTGTGCAAGCATCAGATGCCTTTAGGCGCATGGCCGGTTTGGGCCAAGCGCTTTGACCGATGGCCGGTAACGCGCCTATCGGGGAGCGCAAATCTGCAACATGGGAATTTGCGGCGATGAGCGACATGACTGTCATCAGCGAAAACGACCTTATCGAGAGCGTCGCCGACGCCCTTCAGTATATTTCTTACTACCACCCGATGGATTACATCCGCGCCCTGGGCGATGCCTACGAGGCCGAGAAAGGCCCTGCGGCAAAGGATGCAATCGCCCAGATCCTGACGAACAGCCGCATGTGCGCCGAAGGGCACCGGCCGATCTGTCAGGACACCGGTATCGTCAACGTCTTCGTCAAGTGGGGCATGAACTGCCGCCTCGACAGCGAACGCTCCTTGCAGGAGGTCGTCGATGAAGGCGTTCGCCGTGCCTACAATCATCCGGACAACAAGCTGCGCGCGTCGATCCTTGCCGATCCGGCGTTCACGCGTCGCAATACACGCGACAATACGCCGTGCGTGCTCTCGGTCGAGATGGTCCCCGGCAATTCGATCGGCGTCGACGTGGCAGCCAAGGGCGGCGGCAGCGAGAACAAGTCGAAGTTCAAGATGATGAACCCGTCGGACAATATCGTCGACTGGGTGCTGGAACAGATCCCCTCCATGGGCGCGGGCTGGTGTCCTCCGGGGATGCTGGGCATCGGCATCGGCGGGACCGCGGAACATTGCATGAAGCTTGCCAAGCAGAGCCTGATGGATCCCATCGACATGGGCCAGCTCAAGCAGCGCGGCGCGCAAAGCGATATCGAACAGCTGCGCATCGACATATTCGATGCGGTCAATGCCATGGGTGTAGGTGCGCAGGGGCTCGGCGGTCTCTCGACCGTGCTCGACGTGAAGATCCTGGACGCGCCATGCCATGCTGCCGGCAAGCCGGTGGCGATGATACCGAACTGTGCCGCCACACGGCATGCGCATTTCACGCTGGATGGCTCGGGGCCGGCCTATCTCGAGCCGCCCAGGCTGGACGAATATCCGCAGGTGACATGGAAGCCGGACGCCGCGGCCAAGCGCGTCGATCTCGACTCCCTGAGCCCGGAAGAAGTCGCCAGCTGGCAGCATGGCGACCGCCTTCTCCTGTCGGGCAAGATGCTCACCGGGCGCGATGCGGCGCACAAGCGGATCAAGGACATGCTCGATGCCAGCGAGCCGCTGCCGGTCGATTTCAAGGGCCGCGCCATCTATTACGTCGGCCCGGTCGACCCCGTCATGGGCGAAGTCGTCGGCCCCGCCGGCCCCACCACCGCCACGCGTATGGACAAATTTACTGAAACGATGCTCGACCTCGGCCTCCTCGCCATGATCGGCAAGGCGGAGCGTGGCCATAACGCAGTCGAGGTGATCAGCAGGTTCAGGGTGGCTTATCTGATGGCAACCGGCGGCGCGGCCTACCTCGTCAGCCGCGCCATCAAGGGCGCCAGGGTCGTCGCCTTCGAAGATCTCGGCATGGAAGCGATCTACGAATTCGAGGTCGAGGACATGCCTGTCACCGTAGCGGTCGATGCCGCGGGCAATAATGTCCACACGCTTGCCCCGGCAGAATGGCGTCGCCGGATCGCCGAAGGGGAATTCGAGCCTGCCGAATAGCAGGCCAGTCGACCAACCACACAGGGCTGTCGACCGCGGCTCTGGCAATTGCGGGAGCGAATGGGCACACGTTCAATCGTGTCGACCAATGAACCCCAGATAAGTCCCGATGACGAGCCCGTACCGGTAAAGGTCGTGTTCGCGTCCATGGTCGGCGTGTGGCTGTGCTATTTCCTGCTCATCACCTTGCGCGGCGCGATCGTCGGCCTCGAATTCCAGGATGAGCTCCTGTGGCGCCGTGCCCTCGTGTGTCTGATCGGGGTAGGCGTCACCGCTTTGCTCTGGCTATGCCTGCGCGTCGTCGAGCAGCGATCACTCGGCATCAAGATCGCGGTGGCGCTTATCGCTTCGATGCCGGGCGCGATCATGATCGCGCAGGCCAACCGCTGGGTCTTCGATTCGATCGAGGAGAAGGTCGAGCAGCAGATGGGCAAGGATCGGGGGATCGCTCTCAGGCGCGACGATGCCGGTAATCTCCTGATCGACCTTCCGCGCACGCAAATGAACGAGGATGTCGAGGACGTGCTGCCCCAGAGCGTGTTGATTGCGCCGGCGCCGACGGCGCTCGACCAATGGAAGATGACCTTCGATCTCGCGATCGGGCGCTACTTCCTGCTGCTGGCATGGGCCGCGCTGTTTCTCGCCTTGCTCGCAGGGGCGCAGGCACGCGCTGCCGAACGCCGGGGCGAGCGCTTCCGCAGCGCGGCAAAGGCGGCCGAACTGCGCTCGTTACGATATCAGGTGAATCCGCATTTTCTCTTCAACACCTTCAATTCGCTGTCCGCACTGGTGATGACCGGCAAGGCCGAACGGGCGGAACAGATGATCCAGACAATCTCCCGTTTCTATCGCCACAGTCTGGCCGACGATTCGACCGGCGATGTGACCCTCGAAGACGAGATCGATCTGCAGGAGCATTACCTCGAAATCGAATCGGTTCGTTTCCCCGAAAGGCTTCGGGTCAGGGTCGATCTTCCCAGCGAACTTGCAGGCTACAAGGTGCCAGGCATGATCCTGCAGCCCCTTGTCGAAAATTCGGTCAAATACGGCGTTTCGGTTTCCAGCAAGCCCGTGACGATTTCGATTACCGCACGCGAAGAATACGGGCGCCTCGTACTGACGGTGAGCGACGACGGTCCGGGAAGCGCGGGCGATAAGCATGGGTTCGGTATCGGCCTGGCGAATGTGCGGGATCGGATAGAGGCGCGCTTCGGCAACGCCGCAACGATCGTGTCTGGTGCAACGCTGACCGGCTATGAAACCGAACTGAGACTACCGATGGTGAAGCATGGCTGAAAATCCGGTCGAAACGCTGAAGACGCTAATCGTCGATGACGAACCTCTGGCTGTGGAGCGGATGCAGGTCATCTGCGCCAAGATCCCCGCCATTCAGGTCGTCGGCACGGCCAGCGACGGGGCGCAGGCGCTCCGGCTGGTCGATGCCCTCAAGCCCGACCTTATTCTGCTCGACATGACTATGCCGGAAGTGGATGGTATCTCGGTGGCGAAATCATTGGCCAAACAGACGGAGCGTCCGGCCGTGGTTTTCGTGACGGCACATGACAATTACGCAGTCGAAGCCTTCGATCTCGATGCGGTCGATTATGTGCTGAAGCCGGTGAAGCCTGAAAGGCTGGAGCGGGCGGTGTCACGGGCCGCAGGGCGGCGCGGTGAAGGAAGCAGGTCGGAAAGCGCCTGGCTGGATGAGCTATGGATTCCGCATCGTTCCGAACTCATTCGCATCGCGACGTCGGAAGTCGATCGGATCGATGCCGAGCGCGACTACGTCCGCCTGCATGTCGGTAGTGACGACGCTGCCAGGACCTATCTCCTGCTGCAAACCATCGCGGGCCTGGAAAAACGGCTCGATCCTGCCAAATTCATTCGTATCCATCGGTCCACCATCCTTCGCAAAGATCGTATAACGGGCCTGCGCCACGACGGTCTTGGCGTGTGGTCGGTCGAACTGGACGATGGCGAAACCCTGCGTATCGGGCGGACCTATCTGCCAAAGGTCAAGGCAATGGCCGGGCGCTAAGGCTCGCGAAAAGAAGGGATTTGGCAGCACGGTCCGGAATGGCCTAGAACGTCCGTCATGCTGCTTGGCATCCTATTTGTTCTCGGCACCGTGAACTTTGCGGTTCACAAGGCGGTTCTGGAATCGAACCACCCGATGCTCGATACTCTGCCGCAATCTTTCACTGCGAACGGCGGAAAGCTGTCCCTAGTGATAGAGTTCTGCGTGCTGATTGTCGCAATGGCCCTGAGCGATAATGGCTGGCCCGCTGCAGCATGGGTCTATGGCTGTTATAGCGCGCTCAACGCGGTAACGGCATGGCTGCTACTCAACGGTAGAGTCTGAGCGTCGGGAACTGCGACGTCGGTTCCGCGCTTTCTCGGCATGTCGTCCCATAAAACCTGGCTGGTGGTCAATTCACGCAGTGGCAGCAATGACGATGCTGGCCTGAGAGCTCTCGATCAATCCCTCGCTGCTCACGGTCTTGGTGAAGAAAGAAGGATTGAATTTCCTGCGGATGATCTGCCGACCGCCCGTGAACTCGAAGACGGAAACGTATCGCGTCTGATCGTTTTTACCGGCGATGGCAGTCTCAATGCGGTGATCGAGGTCGCTTCCGGCTGGGATGGGGAAATCCTCGTGTTGCCCGGCGGTACGATGAACCTGCTGAGTGTCAGGCTCCACGGCGAAGAAGCCACCTGCGAAGATGTTCTCGATCGCATTGCGCGGGGTGCTTACCGGGCGATCCGGCCGCTAATGGCATGCTGCGACGCCGGGCGGGCGCATGCCGGTCTGCTTGTCGGGCCGGGCACGGCCTGGGCCGGCGTGCGCGAAGCCATGCGGGATTTCGACGTCGCCAGCCTTGCACAAGGTGCCAGTGATGCCTTGGCCGAAACGACGGGCGGTGCGCGCGTCCGTATGGTCGATCCCGCCATCGGCGATCAGGAAGGCTACCCGCTGATCGAGCTGACCCCCAGCCACCGCGGCATGCAGACCGATGGCTATCCGCTCGAGAACGCAGGCGAATTCCTGCAGCAGAGCTGGGCCGTGTTGCGCCGCCGATTTCGCGAAGGTCCGCACGAACGCCTTGGCCTGCTTGACCGGCTCGTGATCGAAAATTGTGCCGGCGAACCTTTGAACATCCTTATCGACGGGGAGCCGGCACAGCTGGAATCCCGTGCCGAATTCACGGTGGCTGAATGCCCGGTCGATCTGCTAGCGACTGCGCATGGCTACTGAATTTCGCCGCATATTCCACCTTTCCGATATCCATTTCGGACTTGAGAACAACCGCGCACTCGACTGGGTGAAGCAGGAAATCTCCGATAAATGCCCCGATGCGGTGGCGATAACAGGGGACCTGACGATGCGCGCGCGTCATCGGGAATTTGCTGCGGCGACGCGGTGGATCAATTCATTGGATGCGCCCGTTACCGTCGGCGTGGGCAATCACGACCTGCCTTACTTCAATCTGTTTGAGCGGTTTGCCACACCGTACAAGCGGTTTCGCGGAATGCAGGAAAAGGTCGAGCGAGAGCTGGATCTCGGCTCGCTTGCCATCGTGCCGCTGAAGACTGCGGTTCGCATGCAGCCGCGTCTCAATTGGTCGAAGGGTTGGGTCAGCCCGCGCGCGCTGGAACGGTGCCTGGCAAAGATCGATTCCCTGCCGAAGGGTACGCGGGTTCTGGTTGCCGTCCATCACCCCCTTCGCGAAGTCGGTACGGAGGGGACGGCTCTTACAAAGCATGGTGACCACGCCTTGCGGGAACTGGCGAAGCGGAACGTCGAGGCAGTCCTGTCGGGCCATGTGCATGACGCGTTCGATATTCTGGAAAAAACGCAGGAAGGTGCGGTACGCATGGTCGGGGCAGGTACCCTGTCCAAGCGGACCCGTTCGACACCGCCCAGTTTCAACGAAATCGAATGGGATGGCAGCACGCTGAAAGTCTGCGTGCGCAATCTCGAGCATATCGAAACCCGCGACATGCAAATCGACGACGTCCCCGAAAATGCCATGCCGCCGCGTCACGAGGGCGAGCCGGTGGCGCCTGTGCGGCAGGTCCCGCGCGTCGATCCGCCAGTGCACTGACGCGCGTTGCGGACAAAGAAGAAGGGCGGCTCCTTGCGGAACCGCCCCCCTGGTGATCCAAAGATCGAATAAAGCTTAGCGCTTCGAGAACTGGAAGCTGCGGCGTGCCTTGGCACGGCCGTACTTCTTACGCTCGACCACACGGCTGTCGCGGGTGAGGAAGCCAGCAGCCTTGACGGTGCTGCGCAGGGCCGGTTCGTACTTGGTCAGAGCCTGGCTGATGCCATGCTTCACGGCGCCTGCCTGTCCCGAAAGTCCGCCGCCCTTGACGGTGGCGACGACATCGTACTGGCCCTGGCGATCGGTGATCGTGAAAGGCTGGTCGATGATCAGGCGCAGCGTCGGACGTGCAAAGTACACTTCCTGGTCCTTGCCATTGACGATGACCTTGCCGCTGCCGGGCTTGAGCCACACGCGGGCAGTCGCATCCTTACGGCGGCCGGTTGCATACGCACGGCCTTCCTTGTCCAGTTCCTGCTCACGCAGCGGAACGTCGGCAGTTGCCGCGATATCGGAAGCGTCGCCTTCAGGCGCGTCACCGGCGATGTCCTTCAGATCGGCGAGATCCGAAACGGTTTCGTTCTTGGTTTCGTCGGCCATTATGCGACAACCTTGTTCTTGCGGTTCATCGAGGCAACGTCGAGCGTTTCGGGCTTCTGGCCGTCATACGGGTGCTCGGTGCCGGCGAATACATGCAGCGCACGCATCTGCGCACGGCCAAGCGGGCCGCGCGGAATCATGCGTTCGACAGCCTTTTCAAGCACGCGCTCGGGGAACTTGCCTTCCAGCACCTTGGCCGGAGTAGTTTCCTTGATGCCGCCCGGGTGACCGGTGTGCTTGTAATAAACCTTGTCATTCATTTTCTTGCCGGTGAACTTCACCTTGCCGGCATTGATGACGACAACATGGTCACCGCAATCGACGTGCGGAGTGTAGCTCGGCTTGTGCTTGCCGCGCAGATGGTTGGCGATGATCGCCGCAACACGACCGACGACGAGACCTTCGGCGTCGATGATGTGCCACTTCTTTTCGACCTCGGCCGGCTTGATCGACCGGGTGGCCTTCGTAAGAGCCTTCATGGCTGGTTTCCGTTCCTAGTGTTCGTGCCCCACCCCAAAAAGGCGGTGGCGCCAATCGGCGAATCCCCAGTTGTGGACCCGCGAAGCGCGCGCCAAATGGCTGGAGATCGCTCGTTAGTCAAGCAATTCCGCGGTTCTCGAGTGAGGTAAAATAAAACCACAAGTGGATTTAAAGGCTCGAGAGTCCGGAATTCTACCTTGGAACTATACCGCCCCGAGCCACATCCGCGTCGTCCTGGCTACAGGAGAGCAATGCCCAGCCATTATTGGCGGGCATAATTCGCCGTCAGGTCCGTCTGCCCAACGCATGAACGCCCCATGCGAAGCTCGCCACTAGCAAGGCGCCCACTACCTGATGTGCCACCGCAACCCAGAGGGCGACGCCAGTGAGAACCGTGATGATGCCGAGAATGATCTGCGTTCCCACGACCGCCTGTATCGCGACGGAAGCCTTCCGCTCCACCGGCTTAACTCTTCTTGCCAAGACGATCAGTGCGACAAGCGCGATCCAGGCCCACCAGCGGTGAAGAAAGTGGAGCAGGAAGGGGTCATGCGTGACTGCCCAGAGCGCTCCGTGAGAACTGCCGAATTCTGGAACGAGGCGACCTTGCATCAGCGGCCAGGTGTCCGATGCCAGTCCGGCATTGAGGCCGGCGACCCAGGCGCCGAGAAGTAACTGGACGAACAGGATGGCGCCGACGACGCTGGCCAGGCCGGTCCACCGGGATGGTTTCCTCTGGCCGTGAGCGAGTCGTTTGAGGTCGAGCGCAGTCCAGACCAGACCGCCAAGCGTAAAGAATGCAGTCAGCAAATGGATGGAAAGCCAGAAGTGGCTCACATCGGTCATCGTACCGGCAAGGCCGCTGCGCACCATGAACCAGCCGAACACCCCCTGCAGACCGCCCAGCGCCAGCAAAGCAACGAGCCGCCACTTATATCCCGAGGGAATCGCCTGCTTGACCCAGAACCAAGCGAGCGGGAGCGCGAACGCGAGACCGATCAGGCGGCCTAGAAGACGATGGAACCATTCCCAGAAGAAAATGAACTTGAACGCCTCCAGATCCATTCCCGCTGGTCCGGTCACGTTCTTGTATTCGCCCGTCGCCTTGTAGAGGTCGAATTCCGTCTGCCACGCGGTTTCCGAAAGCGGCGGGATCGCACCGGTGATCGGCTTCCACTGTGTGATCGATAGCCCGCTTTCGGTCAGGCGCGTAATGCCGCCCACCGCAACCATCAAAACCACCATGGCTGCGACGATGAAGAGCCAGGTGGCCAACGCATTCGGGCGCGCATGCTTGCTAATCTTGGACATGGCTAGCGTCTCTGGTTCCGCCATTCGCGCAGTGCAAGCGCTAATAGGGAAAGTGTTCGCTCGGTTCGCGCAAAAGACAGGAAAGATGCCGGGCGCGGACGGTTTCCCTTGAAATAGGATACACCATAACATAACTGCAATGTCATGTTGCAACGCGCAATCTCGCCGATTCGTCGGAGGCTTGACCGTGCCGGGATTTTTCTTTCCGCGGCATGTGCGGTGCATTGCGTGCTCTCGATCCTGCTTGTGTCGGCCTTCGGTATCGGGGGCGAGTTATTCTTTGCGCCCGATGTCCATCGGATCGGCCTCGTCGCTGCGACCCTCATTGCCGGTGTTGCCATCGGTTGGGGCGCGGTGCGGCATCGTGTTGCCGCACCCTTTGTGGTCGCGATGACGGGCCTGACCTTCATGGGCGGTGCGCTGGCCGTTCCGCATGGCATCAAGGAAGCCGTTTTGACGATCATCGGCGTGGCGCTCGTGTCACTTGGTCACATACTCAATCTGCGTCATGTTCATTCCGCCGCTTGCAAGGATCGCTGCGGGGACTAAGTCGGGCGGCATGATTGCCCTGACCGTAAATGGCGAAACCCGCCGAACTGCCGCTACCACCATCGCCGAACTCGTGCGTGAGCTCGATCTCGATCCCGCAAAGGTCGCGGTCGAACATAATGGCACGATTGCGCCGCGCAGCGAACTGGGCGGACACACCATTGCCTCAGGCGATAATCTGGAAATCGTACACTTCGTCGGCGGCGGCCAAGGCGTCGAACCGCAAAGCGACAGCTGGACCGTCGCGGGGCGAACCTTTACCAGCCGTCTGATCGTCGGAACCGGGAAATACCGCGATTTCGAACAGAACGCCGCCGCGCTGGAAGCCTCGGGTGCCGAAATCGTTACCGTCGCCGTTCGTCGGGTCAATGTCAGCGACCCGAAGGCGCCGATGCTCACGGATTATATTGACCCCAAGAAGGTCACTTATCTCCCCAATACGGCCGGTTGTTTCAACGCCGATGACGCAATCCGTACGCTGCGCCTGGCGCGGGAAGCGGGCGGTTGGGATCTGGTGAAGCTGGAAGTGCTTGGCGAAGCGCGCACTCTTTATCCGAATATGCGCGAAACTCTCACTGCGACCGAGACGCTCGCCAAGGACGGTTTTCTGCCCATGGTCTACTGCGTCGACGATCCTATCGCGGCCAAACAGCTGGAAGATGCCGGTGCAGTTGCGGTCATGCCGCTGGGTGCACCAATCGGATCCGGGTTGGGCATTCAGAACCGCGTGACCATTCGCCTGATCAAGGAAGGCGCAAACGTTCCGGTGCTGGTGGATGCTGGTGTTGGCACTGCCTCTGATGCCGCAGTGGCGATGGAACTTGGCTGTGACGGTGTCCTCATGAACACGGCGATTGCCGAAGCCAAGGATCCCATCCGCATGGCCCGTGCCATGAAACTGGCGGTCGAAGCGGGCCGCGATGCCTATCTTGCCGGGCGCATGGGCACCCGCAAATATGCCGACCCGTCGAGCCCGCTCGCGGGCCTTATCTAACACGAGAAGGGCTGCCCTGCGGAACTTGACCTTTTCAAAGGTGAACCCCTTCCCCGTCTTCAAATCGCAGGCATGTGGCACAACAGTTGGCTCGCTGCGGTGAAATTTCGACTGCGCAAACCGCTTGTTAACCATCTTGGGTGAAACTCCTTCTTGTAACAGGGGGAACGCCATCATGGCTGTCACGGGAACCGCTTCGCTGACCATTGCCGAAATGCGCGAGTTTGCTGGCTTTACCGCCGCCGAACAGCGCTACATCCGCCGCAGCCTCGATATCGGACTGGGTCGCTGTGACGCGTTCCGCATATGGGGTCGCAACGCAGGTGAAAACGCGGCCATTCGCAGCCAGTATGTCGCTTACCAGGAACTCAAAGCATTACGGCAGTCCATTCCGGAGCAATCGGGTTTCGACAGCATCGAAGGGTTTGTCGGCAAACTGACGCGCGTCGCGGCGTTCGATCTGGCGCAGGAGCGCATAGACAGTTTTTCGGCGTTTCGCTTTCTTTACGAACGGCTGATTTCGGCCGATGCGCGACCTTGGCTGCCAAGTGCGTTCTGTGCCGCTGCCGCGCTGCCGCAAATCCGGCCGGACCGGCGCAAGATGCTGTTGCAAAGTATCAGCGAAGCCGCGGCGACTGCTCCTGGATGGAGCGATCGCGAACCAAGCTTCTATCCGGAGTTTATTGAAGAAGCCGCTTGAAATCCCCAGAAATCAGGCGTGAACTGCAGCGTAGATAATTACGCACCGACCGCCTCCTGCCGTCGAGCCTGTTTCGCGCTTCACGCGCGATACAGGCGATCCATCCGTTCGCCATAACGTTCCTTGATCTTGTGGCGACGGATTTTCATGGAGGGTGTCATTTCTTCGTTCTCGATGGTGAAAGGCTCGTCGGCAAAAGCGAATTGGCGCACCTTCTCCACGACCGATAAATCCTTGTTAACACGGTCCACAGCAGCGCGCACAGCATTACGATATTCAGGCAGTTCTTGAAGTTGCTTGCAATCGAACTGCTTGCCTTGGGCCTGGCACCATTCAAGCGTCCACTCCGCGTCGGGCACAATCAGGCCGACAATGTATGGCTTTCTGTCGCCGGCCACCATTGCCTGACCGATTTCGGGCTGCAACGTCAGCATGCCCTCGACCTTTTGCGGCGCGATATTGTCACCCTTGTCGTTGACGATCATGTCTTTCTTGCGGTCGGTAATGACAATCCGGCCTTTGTCGTCGAGGTGTCCGATATCGCCGGTGTGCAGCCAGCCATCCTGGATCGTCCGCGCAGTTTCGCCTTCGTTCTGCCAGTATCCATGCATGACGAGTTCGCCGCGGCAGAGGATTTCTCCATCCTCTGCGATCTTGATCTCTACACCGCGCAAGGCCGGGCCGACGGAATGCATGGCAATGCCGGCGGAGGGCCGGTTGCAGCTTATGACAGGCCCTGCTTCGGTTTGCCCATAGCCCTGAAGCATGGTCAGCCCCATCGATTCGAAGAATATCCCGACGTCGGGGTTGAGCGGCGCGCCACCAGACACCATCGCTTTCATGCGCCCCCCGAAACGCTTGCGGATTTTGGGTTTCAACAAACGAGCGACCGCGAAATCCTTCAATTGGTCGCCGAATTTCGGATTGCCCAAAGCGCGGCGTTCACCGACCTCGAGAGCTGTGTTCATGAGCTTTTCGGCAAGGCCGCCTTGCTTCTGAACCTGCTTGAGTATTCGGGTGCGCAAGACCTCGAACAAGCGCGGAACGACGACCATGATGGTCGGGCGCGTTTCCTCGATATTGCTGGCGAGCTTTTCCAGTCCCTCGGAATAGTAAATCTGGGCGCCGACCGCGATGGGCAAGAACTGACCGCCAGAATGTTCATAGGCGTGGCTCAGTGGCAGGAAGGATAAGAAGCGCTCGTCTTGCTCGATTCCGAAATCCTCCATGAGAATTTCGGCCGCGCCGGCGACATTACACAAGATTGCGCCATGGTGCTGCATGACGCCGCGTGGGGCTCCGCCTGTGCCGCTCGTATAGATGATGCATGCGGTATCGCCGCGCCCAACCCTTGCGATCCTCTCATCTACCGCCCGGCGCGCCGCGCTCGCATCGCCCTCGAGCATGCGATCCCATTTGTGATAGGCGAAGCTCCCGGACTGCTGACGGTGCAGATCGTCTATGCCGATGACATGTTCAGCGACGCCCGTCGCCTGCAAGGCACCGTGGAGCGGCCTCAGCAGTTTTTCGGTCGAGACGATCACCGCCTTGGCACCTGAATTGTCGAGAATATGAACGTGATCGCGTTCTGTGTTGGTGATGTATGTCGGGACGGTGATGCACCCCGCTGCCATGATGGCCAAGTCTGCGATGCACCATTCGGGCCGGTTCTCGGCGACGAGACAGATGCGGTCGCCATTCTTCAGGCCCAGTTCCCGCAAGCTTTCCGCCAGCAGACAAACTTGCTCGGCTGCTGCACTCCAGTTTGTCGTTTGCCACACCCCGCCCGATTTCGCGCCGAGAAAAGGCAGATCGCCCTTTTCGTCAGCACGTTTCAGGAAAAGTTCGACAAGATTGTTGGCGGAATCGATATCCGACAGCACGGCAGGCTCCTCAACGCACGTCATTATTTAACAATGTGCCGGGCTTAGGCCCCTGCCCTGACATCGGCAAGTTGGTCTGCACCAGTGTTCAGGGTGCCTCGATCTGTCCGGCAAGACGCGGGTCACGCGCGGACTGCCACCCGGACGCTCCATATAAGACGGCGCCGCCTTTGACTGGCGCTTCTTGAAGAAACACATCCTTGTGGCCCAGTGATCGGAACGCAGCCTGTGCGCCTTCCAGCCAAGTACCCTTTTCGAGCATAACGCGGTCGCCATAGGCCATGATGAACGGCAGGCCGAGCATCTCCTCTGCCGATAAGCCAAAATCGATCGCGCCGATGATGCTACGTGCCGTCTGGACGGGGATGGTACTGCCGCCCGCAGCGCCGATCGCGAGGAATGGCCTGCCTTGGGGATCCCAAACCACTGTCGGGGACATGGAACTGCGCGGGCGTTTGCCGCCTTCCACGCGATTGGCGACCAACTTGCCGTCAATCTCGGGCGAACGGCTGAAATCGGTGAGCTCGTTGTTCAAAAAGAATCCGCCCACCATCAGGCCCGATCCGAACGGCCCTTCCACAGTCGACGTATAGCTGACCATGGTATTGTCGGCATCGACCACAGCGAAATGCGTGGTCCCGTGTTCTTCGGGTTCGTCGCCATCCGCCAATGCCGTCGATGCGCCGACAGGCACGCCCGCAACGGCTTGGGCAAGCGTGCCGCGCTCGTGGATCAGCGCACTGCGCTTGGTAATGTAATCGGGTGCTAGCAGGCCGGACACTGGCACCGACACGTAATCGGTATCGGCAAGATAAAGTTCGCGGTCCGCATAGGCGAGCCGCTGGGATTCCACGAAGAGGTGCCACGTGACAGGATTGCGCGGCCCGAGCGCGGAAAGATCGAAACGCTCAAGCTGACCGAGCATTTGTAGCACAGCCACCCCGCCCGAGGTCGGCGGCCCCATGGTGCAGACGCGGTATTCGCGATAGCTTCCGCACACGGCATCGCGCGCTTTCGCGTCGTAAGAGGTGACATCGCCATAGGTCATTGCATCAGCATGCGGCGTGTCGCTGGCGACGGTCGTTGCGATCGCGCGGGCCGTGTCTCCTGAATAGAAGGCTGCACGGCCACGCCTGGCGATCGTCTCAAGCGTCTGGGCAAGCTGTTCGTTCTTCACAACGGTGCCCACCGGCAGGGGCTGACCTTCGGCATCGAAGAAAATACTGCGCGCCTGTGCCGAGTGTGCGGAGCGGTTCTTGGCTGACTCGAGCATTCCGTTAAGGCGCGGATTCATTTCGAAACCCTGCCTCGTGAGCTTGATCGCGGGCTCGAACAGGCTGGCCCAGGGCAGCTTTCCGTAGGCGGCATGTGCTTTGGCGGCCAAAGCGATATTGCCTGGTACCCCGACGGATAATCCGCTGCGTACCGATTCGATGAAGGGCGGCAACTGACCGTTTTCATCCAGAAACCAATCGGGCGTGGCGCTGGCAGGCGCAGTCTCACGTCCATCGAACGTGCCGACCGACCCGTCTGCCGTACCGCGGACCATGAACCCGCCGCCGCCGATGCCCGAACTTTGCGGCTCGACGACGCCCAGTGCCAGCATGACCGCGATTGCCGCGTCGGTTGCGCTGCCGCCACGGGCGAGCATCTCTTCACCCGCTGCCTGAGCGCGTGGGTCAGCGGCCGATACAGCGCCAGCCAGATTGCGAGGCGCGTCTGTAGACGTCGAAGAAAGCGGACTATTCGTCGTGCAGGCGGCAAGCGCCAGCGCGAGTAGCGATGTGGATAAGGTTCTGGTCATGCGCATGGTGCTATTCGCTTCCGACCGCTTCGGCAATTGAAGCGAAGCCGTCGCGCTGCATCAATTGCTCCATACCCTTCAGAATTCTGCGCGGTAGCCCCGGCCCCTCGAAGACCATTGCGCTGTAGAGCTGGACGAGACTGGCGCCGGCGCGAATGCGGGCCCAGGCGTCGGCCGCATCGGCAATGCCGCCGACACCGATGAGCGGCACGGCCCCACCGGTTGCCCGGCGGAAATCGCGCAACCGCTGCTGGGCAAGGTCGCGCAAGGGTGCACCGGACAACCCGCCGGTTTCACCAGCCTGGCGCGACTTGAGGATGGGGCGTGAAATGGTTGTGTTGGACACGATCAGAGCGCCCAGCCCCTTGTCGATCGCGATCCGCGAAATAGCGTCGATATCGGCTGGCTCCAGATCCGGTGCCACCTTGAGGAAAATGGGCACGGTGTTCGCGCCGCGCGCATCGATCACGGCGTCCAGCAGGCCGGATAAGGCATCTTCGTCCTGCAGTGCCCGCAGGCCCGGCGTATTGGGGCTCGATATGTTGACCGCGAGATAGGAAGCATACGGCGCCATGGTTCGCGCCATGACTTCGTAATCGGCGATCCGGTCCTCGCTGTCCTTGTTGGCGCCGATATTCACGCCGACGATGCCAGGGCGTCCCGATCGCCTTACGAGCCGGGTTTCGGCAACATCGGCTCCGCGATTGTTGAAGCCCATCCGGTTGATGACTGCCCGATCTTCCACCAGCCGGAACAGCCGCGGCTTGGGGTTGCCAGCTTGCGGACGAGGCGTGATCGAGCCGACTTCGGCAAATCCGAAACCCAGACCCAAGAGCTGGTCGGGTACTTCCGCATCCTTGTCGAAACCCGCGGCCATTCCGAGCGGATTGGGAAACTGCAGCCCTGCCACCTCGACTGCGAGGGGGCCTGTTTTTGGCGGACCGGCCCGGGGCGAAACGGCAAGCGCCCTCACAGTAAGGCGGTGGGCAAGCTCGGGATCAATCTTGAAGAGCAGTGGGCGGGCCAGATCGAATATCATGCCCTGCGCCATGGCGCGGCGCAGATACCATGTCGAGACGCTTCATGACGCTTGGCGGGCGCCGAATCCGAGAAAAAGTGGGCCGCTTCGGGAAGGTCTGTCGCTTGCATACAATCAACCCGCGGAGATTCGATCTAACACATCCTTGCGACCCGAAGGGCTCGGAGCATTTCTGCAACGAGTTCTCGACTTCAAAGGGGTAGCCTTAACGGGCTACCCCCTTTTTTTGTCGCCCGCTTCCATATTTGGTGGCGCTTCGCACAGTGGTGTGATTACGAATTGCAGCCCGTCTGCGTAATTATACGAGGGGGCCGCAAAGTTGGGACTTCGGGGGGAAGGTATTGTCGCGACTGCAAAAAGACGACCCTCCGCACTCGCTCGAATATCTCGATCTGCCGACTGATCTCGCGCCTTATCTGAACGGGATATATGTCTGGCGTACCGCCGAGACCGTGATCGACGATCACATACCGGCCTATTCAGGTCAGATGGTTGTGATCGCACAAGGACGCGGTCGGATGCAGTTCGGCTCAAGGGATCTGGAAGATGCCGGCGTGGCCAGTTTCCTTGCCCCGATGGGCGAGTCGCGGCGAATCATGGTTGAAGGCCCGGCGTTCGTATGCGGCCTTTCGCTGAACCATCTGGGCTGGGCTACGCTGACAGGCCTTGCGGTAGACGAACATCAGGATCGCTTTCTCGAACCCGACTACGTTCTGGGCGAACGATTGAGCGACGAACTGACAGCGCTGATACCGCGTTGGCACGCCGGGACGCTGAACGACGCGGGACTGGCGGGCGCCATGTGCGATGTTGCCAGAAAGGCGCTAAGACCGTTGCCGAACAGGCAGATGGCCGTAATTCAAAGAACAGTCGAATGGCTGGCAAGCTCGATCCGTCCGGACATCAATGACCTTTATGCGACGCTGCCCTATTCGAAACGCCAGGCACAACGGCTGGTAGCGCGGTTTTTCGGGCAGTCGCCGGTAAGGCTCGCCCGCCGGTTCCGCGCCATTCGCGCGGCGGCCCATATGCTGCGGCCCGACATACCCGAGCCGATCGAAACGGGTATCCAGGCCGCGTTTTACGATCAGGCGCATATGATCAAGGAAATCCGCTACTTCACCGGGCTCACTCCCAAGGGTCTTCAGCAGAATGCAGGATCGTTTGCCGATTATCTGCTGGGCCCTGATGGTCGGACGCCGCTCGATCCGTTCGCCGCGACCGCGCGCACGGAGAATGCGACACCTCGCGATGGGGGCGATTGATAACGACTCGCAGCAAGGCGTTTTCCGTTGAAATGGCCAGGCAAGCCTCTTAGCTGACCAATCGGAACGATTTGGTCCGATTTGATATGCGCCTTTCTAACCTTGCCGATTATGCCGTGGTCACGATGAGTGCCGCTGCCCGCCATTGCGGCGGTGCACGCACCAGTGCGGCAGAGCTGGCCGCCGAGACCGGATTGCCGGTTCCGACGGTGCAAAAGCTGGTAAGCAAGCTGTCTGCTGCAGGGCTACTGCGATCCACGCGCGGTGCCGGCGGCGGGCTGCAACTGGCACGACCTGCCGCGGCGATTACCGTTGCCGACATCGTCGAGGCGGTCGAAGGACCAATCGCACTGACCGCCTGCGTCGAAGGCACGGACTGTTCTGTCGAACATGACTGCACCGTCAAACCTCACTGGCCGGTCGTCAACGAAGCGTTGCGAGGCGCGCTGGCGGCGATTCCGCTGACCCAGCTGGCCCGCACAAGAGAGATTGCATGAGCGAAAATATCGACATTCAGGATCGCGAAGCGAAGGAAGCTGCCGAAAAGGCCGCCGAATACGAACACGGCTGGTCGGCTGAAATCGACACCGAATTCGCCGAAAAGGGCCTTAGTGAAGACACCGTCCGGTTCATCAGCGCCAAGAAGGGCGAGCCGGAATGGATGCTCGACTGGCGGCTGAAAGCGTTTCGTCTGTGGCAGGAAATGGAAGAGCCGGACTGGGCCAAGCTCGGCTATCCGTCCATCGATTACCAGGACGCCTATTATTACGCGGCACCGAAAAAGAAGGAAAAGCTCGCCTCGCTCGACGAGCTCGATCCGGACATCAAGGCGGTTTACGACAAGCTCGGCATACCTGTGGCGGAGCAGGAAGTGCTTGCCGGTGTCGAGGGCGCGCGCAAGGTCGCAGTCGATGCAGTATTCGACAGCGTGTCTGTCGCCACCACCTTCCGCGAAGAGCTGAAGAAGGCTGGCGTCATCTTCCTGTCGATCAGCGAAGCCATCAAGGAATATCCCGAACTGGTGAAAAAATGGCTGGGCAAGGTCGTGCCTCAGCATGACAATTTCTTCGCGACACTCAACTGTGCGGTCTTTTCGGACGGTACCTTCGTCTATGTGCCTGAAGGCGTGCGCTGCCCGATGGAACTCAGCACCTATTTCCGCATCAATGCCGAAAATACCGGCCAGTTCGAGCGCACGCTGATAATTGCCGAAAAGGGCAGCTACGTCAGCTATCTCGAAGGCTGCACCGCACCGATGCGCGACGAGAACCAGCTGCACGCTGCCGTGGTCGAACTGGTCGCGCTGGAAGATGCCGAGATCAAGTATTCGACCGTCCAGAACTGGTATCCCGGCAATGCGGAAGGCAAGGGCGGGATCTACAATTTCGTCACCAAGCGCGGCCTCTGCCAGGGCGCGCGGTCAAAGATCAGCTGGACACAGGTCGAGACCGGCAGCGCAGTTACGTGGAAATATCCCAGCTGCGTTCTCAACGGTGAAGACAGCGTGGGCGAATTCTACTCGGTCGCGGTGACGAACAATTACCAACAGGCCGACACCGGCACCAAGATGATCCACAACGGCAAGGGTAGCCGCTCGACGATCATCTCCAAGGGCATTTCGGCGGGCAAGTCGAACAACACCTATCGCGGGTTGGTGCGCGTGGCGGCCAATGCCGACGGCGTGCGCAACCGCACCGAATGCGACAGCTTGCTGATCGGCGACCAGTGCGGCGCGCATACCGTGCCATATATCGAGGTGAAGAACCCCGGCGCGCAGATCGAGCACGAGGCGACCACCAGCAAGATCAGCGACGACCAGCTGTTCTATGCAATGCAGCGCGGCCTGGATGACGAGGAAGCTATGGCGCTGATCGTCAACGGTTTCGCCAAGGACGTGCTGAAAGAACTGCCGATGGAATTTGCAGTCGAAGCGCAAAAGCTGCTGGCGATTTCTCTCGAAGGGAGCGTGGGGTGACCGAACGCAAAACTCTCCAGCTTCGCGATCCCTCAGAGGTCAGCGACGAAGCGCCTGCGATCAAGAAGAAGGGTCGCGGTTGGGAAATCTCCGAAAAGCGGCTCGATGCGCTGCACGACCGCGCCCGCGAAATGCGCCGGCACTCCTCTCCGGCGCACAAGGCGCTGGCGGCCCGTTTCGCAAAAGAAGATTTCGGGAAATACAAGTTTTCGCGCCACACGGTGGTCGGCTCGGCGATCCTCGATTTCGTATCGCACCCACTTGGCCTCGCCATAGCGATCGACGAGGAAGACCAGAACGATGCGCTGGCCAAGCGCCGCGACAAGAGCCTCGCCAGCGTCGGCATCGAAGTGCTGCGGATACCAGCAGCAACTATCCTCGAGGACGTGGACGCTGCAATGCAGCCGATCTTCGGTGCCATGAATGCTCGCTACCGCGACAAGGAAACCGCGCGCCGCGCCCATCAATCGAAATACGGACCGACGCCCAAGCGCCCCCGCGCCCCGCGTCGAGACGACAGGAAGTAACATGCTGAAAATAGATAATCTTCACGCCGAAATCGACGGCAAGACCATTCTCAACGGCCTTTCGCTGGAAGTGCCCGCGGGCGAAGTCCACGCGATCATGGGCCCCAATGGCGCGGGCAAATCGACGCTGGCGTATGTGCTGGGCGGACGCCCGGGTTACGAGGTTACGCAGGGATCGGTCGAGTTCAACGGTATCGACCTGCTCGATATGGAGCCGCACGAACGCGCCGCAGCCGGCCTGTTTCTGGGCTTTCAGTACCCGGTCGAGATACCCGGCGTCTCCAACCTGCAATTCCTGCGCGAGGCGCTCAATTCGCAGCGCAAGGCGCGGGGCGAAGAGCCGCTTACGGGTGGTGAATTCCTCAAGCTGGCCAAGGACAAGGCCGCGCTGCTCAAGCTCGATCCGGAAATGCTCAAGCGCCATGTGAATGTCGGCTTCTCGGGCGGCGAAAAGAAGCGCGCAGAGATGGTGCAGATGGGCATTCTCGATCCCAGGTTCGCAGTGCTGGACGAAACCGACAGCGGACTGGATATCGATGCGCTGCGCGTTGTCGGCGACGGCATCAACGCGATCATGCGCTCGCCGGAGAAAGCGGTGCTCCTGATCACCCACTATCAGCGACTGCTCGATTACGTGACACCGGCCAAGGTGCATATTCTCGCAGGCGGCCGGATCGTCACGACTGGCGGACCCGAGCTCGCGCAGAAGCTCGAGGCCGAGGGGTATGAGGCGGTCGCGGCGTGAAAAACATTGCAATCATACTGATGCTGATGGCCGGCGCCGCGCATGCACAGGATGCAGCGCCATCGGCCGACCCTGTCGATGACCAGATCGTCGTCATCGGCGAGAAGCTGAAGACATGGAAGGGCGGCGTCACGAAAGAGAATGGGCGGCTCATGTGTCGCACGAAGGAAAGCACGGGCGACAAGCAGCTCGACGCAATCCGGTGCGGGGGCATGCTGACCTGCATCAAGCCGCTGGAGCCGCGGATCGACAAGCTGATGTCTTCCGACGTTTCCCGCCTGGAAAAGCGCGATAAGTTCAACGCGATGCTGGCCGGGACCAAGCCTTGTCTCGACGAATACGAAGACGCTGCCATCGCCCGACTGGCCGCGGAAAGGACCAAATCGTGACGACTGCAACCCTTCCTACCCGCAAGGATGAAGCCTGGCGCTATTCCGCGGTCGAGAGGCTGCAGGGCGAAGCACTGGACGACTGGCGCGAGATCAAAGTCGAGGCTGGCGATAGCTTTCGCGAGATACTGGTGATTGCCGACGGCGCCAGCAACCCGACGGAATTGCATCGTTGGCGCGTGACCGTCGGCGAAGGCGCGACGTGTGAACTGTTCGCCGTGCTTGCCTCGGCCGAATACGCCCGCCTCGAAATCGAGGTGACCTTGAACAAGGGCGCGCATTTCGAATTCGGCGGGATTACGGTTGGCGGGCGCGACACGGTGCGCGAATTCGTCACGCGTACCATCCATGCCCAGGCCGAAGCGACCAGCAACCAGACCGTGCGCAGTGTGCACTGGGGGCATGGCACCGGGAATTTCCTTGGCAATATCGATGTGGTTCGCGATGCGCAGAAGACCGACGCAGCGCAGGATTTCAAAGGCTTGCTGCTGGAAAAGGGCGCCAGCGTGAATGCCGTGCCGCAGCTCGAGATCTTTGCCGACGACGTGAAATGCGCGCATGGCGCCAGCGTCGGCCAGCTCGATGAAACGGCCCGCTTCTATATGGCGGCGCGGGGGCTTTCGCCCGATGTGGCTCGCCGTCTGCTGGTGCAGGCCTTTCTTGGCGATGCGCTGGTGTCGCTGGCGGATGAGGCGAAGCGCGAGGAGTTGATGAAAGTCGCGCTCGACAAGGTGGACAAGTACCTGTGAGCGATACAGCCGTCCTTTCCCGCAAGGCCGATTTCCCGGGACTTGTCACGGCCGATGGCGAGCCTTGGCACTATCTCGATACAGCGGCATCCGCGCAGAAGCCGCAGGCGGTGGTTGATGCGATGAGCCGCGCGCTCGGCGTTGACTATGCCACGGTACATCGCGGCGTGTACGGGCGCAGCGCGCAGATGACGCTCGGCTACGAATCCGCCCGGCGGCGGGTTGCGGAGTTCATCGGCGCGAAAAGCGAGAACGAAGTGGTTTTCGTGCGCGGCGCGACAGAAGCGATCAACCTGGTCGCTGCAAGCTGGGGCATGGTGAATATCGGCGAGGGCGACCGGATCGTGTTGTCCACGCTCGAGCATCATTCCAACATCGTACCCTGGCAGATGGTGGCGGAGCGTACGGGAGCGCAGATCGATGTCTGTCCGCTGACGGAAGACGGCCAGATCGACCTCGGTGCGCTCGAAGCGATCCTCACGCCGCGAACCAAGCTGGTTTCGCTGGCGCATGTTTCCAACGTCCTTGGCAGCGTGCTCGATGCGCGGGCCGCGGCGGATCTGGTGCATTCGGTCGGTGCGAAGCTGATGCTGGATGGATGCCAGGCGGCGCCGCGCATGACGCTCGACATGGCCGCAATCGATTGTGATTTCTACGCTTTTTCCGGACACAAGATCTACGGGCCCACCGGAATCGGCGTGCTGTGGGCACGCGAAGAGATCCTCGATGGCATGCCCCCGTGGCAGGGCGGCGGGGCGATGATCGACCGCGTTACCTTCGAAAAGACCACTTACGCCCCGCCTCCGCAGCGGTTCGAGGCCGGCACGCCGATGATCACGGAAGCGATCGCGCTGCATGCGGCGATCGAATACATCGATGATATGGGTGTCGATCAAGCGTATGATCACGAGCGTCAGCTCGCCCGAACACTGCGTGAAGCACTGTCTGCACACAATTCGATCCGTCTGTTCGGGCCGGAAGAGAGCGCCGGCATCGTCAGCTTTGCGATGGAGGGGGTTCACCCGCACGATCTGGGCACCATATTGGACGAAGAACATGTCGCGATCCGGGCTGGACATCACTGTGCGCAGCCGCTGATGGACCATCTCGGCGTCCCCGCCACCGCCCGCGCAAGCTTCGGGCTGTATTCCGACGAAAGCGACATTGCTGCCCTGCTGCGCGGCATCGAACGTACCCAGAGGATCTTCGGATGAGCGAAGAAACGAATACCGATACTGATTTCATCGCGGCGCCCCTGCCGGGTGATGTGGCGCCTGCCGACAGTTCAGGCGGCAAGCCCCCGCGTGCGCGGGTGGAGGATGCCGTCGATACGGAAGAATCCCCGCGCGAGACGATGGAGCGCAAGCGCGATTATCTGGAAGGGTTCCTGCAGAAGAAGCCGGAGAACGTGCCCGCAGGTGCGCCCGGAGGCGATCTGTACGAGGCCGTGATCTCCGCGCTCAAGGAAATCTACGATCCGGAAATCCCGGTGAACATCTACGATCTGGGGCTGATCTACGGCGTGGAGGTCGATGACGAAAGCGACGTGACCGTCACCATGACGCTGACCACGCCGCACTGCCCGGTGGCCGAAACCATGCCGGGCGAAGTTGAACTGCGCGCTGCCAGCGTGCCGGGTGTCCGCGATGCCGAAGTCAATCTGGTCTGGGATCCGCCCTGGGGCCCGGACAAGATGACCGACGAGGCGCGGCTGGAGTTAGGAATGCTATGAGCGATACCGAAACGAAAACCCGCTCCGCACCGAAGGCCGCCGTGATCCTGACCGCCGCCGCCGAGCAGCGCGTTGCCGATCTGATGGCCAAGGCTCCCGAAGATGCGATCGGCGTGAAGCTGTCGACCCCGCGCCGCGGCTGCTCGGGTCTGGCCTATTCGGTCGACTACGTCAGCGAGGAAACCAAATTCGACGAGAAGATCGAGACCCCGGGCGGTGTGTTCTACATCGACGGCGCCAGCGTCCTCTATCTGATCGGGAGCACGATGGACTGGGTGGAAGACGATTTCACCGCCGGCTTCGTGTTCGAAAATCCCAATGCCAAGGGCGCTTGCGGCTGCGGCGAGAGCTTCATGGTCTGATGACCGGGTAAATCGCTACCGGCGTCTGCGGCCGGAGCGCGGCGTCCCAGCCGTACGCAATTCGGTCCCTACCGCCTGAGCGCCCGCACACAGGCGGCGCGGTCCACATCGATGCCGTCGCTTGCCCGCCGGGCATCGACATAGGTGGCGCTTGGCTCTCCGCGCGGTTGAAGCGGGTAGAGATAGACGTCGAGCACGCAGGCATCGCCGGCGAACTGCAGTTTCCTCGCGTCGCCTTCCTTCACATTGAGCCGCGGTGCGCCGAAGAGATTGGCGAGCGCGGTTTCATTCTTCCCAATGACATTTTCCAGCCCTGGCATGTTCATGATGCGCGGGGCGCGGAAGGCCTGCGTCGTCGGCGCGGGGCGGACCTGCTGCGGCGGCGTGCCGGCAGATGGACGCGACGGGCCGGGGCCAGAGGGTGAGGGCGTGCTGACGCAGGCACCGAGAAGGGGGAGCAGGAGGAGGGCAGATTTACGCATTCGGAACTCTCTGTCGGGCGCGGTGGACCATGTGGGTCGCGGCGGCAGCGCCTATTATCGGGGCGAGCAGGTTGATGAAAGGGACAGCGAGAAGCGCGACCACGACACCGCCGAGCAGGAAGCGGTTCACGCCGCCCATGGGGGCGCGTTCTGCTGGATCGCTGCGATGCCTGATCCATACCATGTCGCGCAATTCGCGCCCGATCAGGAAGGCGTTCACCGCCCAGAACACGGCGGCGGCACCGATCCCGGTGAAAAGCAGCAGCGCGGCGACCGGCAAAGCCGCGGCATTGGCCAGCACGGTGCGCACCAGCGAGCGCAGCGCATTGCCGATTTCTTCGGTGAAAGGGATGTCGCGTACGCCATGCGCGGTGTGAGGATAATGTTTCGCCTCCACCGCGCGCACGACGTCTTCGGCGAAAAACTGGAGGACGAACAGCGCGACCACGCGAAACAGGAACCAGCCTGCGATGATCATGCCGACTGCAGCAACAAGGGCACCGAATGCAGATGTATCGGCCTGGGTGAAACTGTCGATCGCCCGTTCCACCCCGACATAAAGCGCCGCGCCGCCGGCAAGAAAAATGCCGAGCGTTATCAAGGCGGTCTTGACCAGGACGCCGAGGATCGCCCGGTCGCCGAGCTGGCGTAGCGACAGGGCGAGGGCGGCTGGCAGCGAATTCATGCGAGGCGGGGGATGCGCGCGCCGCCGTTCCAAGTCAACGCCGCCCTTGGCGCGCGGGCGACGAACCGCTAACGGCGCCCGACATACCGAAATCCCTCCCGGAGTATCCATGACCGAACCCCGCTACGACGTGATCGCCATCGGCAATGCCATCGTCGACGTAATGTCCCCCTGCACCGAAGAGCTGATCGACGAGCTCGATCTGAACAAGGGCGGGATGACGCTGGTGGACGAAGACGGCGCGCAGCGGCTTTACGAAGCGATGGGCCCGGCGCGGGAAATTTCGGGCGGTTCGGCAGCGAACACGCTGGCAGGCATGAGCGCGCTGGGTGCGCAGTGCGCCTTCGTGGGCCAGGTAGCCAAGGATCAGCTGGGCGATGTGTTCACGCACGACATCCGCGCCGTCGGTATCGATTTCGACACGCCTTCGCGCGACGGCCAGCCCTCGACCGCACGCTGCCTCATCTTCGTGACGCCCGATGGCGAGCGCACGATGAACACTTTCCTCGGCGCCAGCCAGTTCCTGCCGCCTGCCGCGCTCGATGACGAGCTCATCGCCAGCGCGGGTATTCTCTATCTCGAAGGCTATCTGTGGGATCCGGAAGAGCCGCGCAGCGCAATGCGCCGTGCGATCGAAGTTGCGCGCAAGGCCGGCCGCAAGGTCGCCTTCACCGCTTCGGAAAGCTTCGTGATCGATCGCCATGGCGATGACTTCCGCAAGATGATCGAGGAAGGCCTGATCGACATCATGTTCGTCAACGAAACCGAACTGGCGACGCTGACGGGCGAAAGCGAGTTCGAAGCAGGCCTCGCCGCGCTCGACGGCAAGATCCCGGTGCTGGTCGCGACCCGCAGCGCCAAGGGCGCCGTCGGTATCGCCAATGGCCAGCGCGCCGAAGTCAACGCCGAGCCGGTCGAAAAGGTGATCGACACCACCGGTGCAGGCGACCTTTTTGCGGCAGGCTTCCTGACCGGCCATGCCCGCGGCGAAAACCTAGAGACCTGCCTGCGCATGGGCTCGATCTGCGCCGCCGAAATCATCTCCCACTACGGCGCGCGGCCGGAAGTGGATCTGAAAGCGCTGATGGCCGATAAGCTGGGCTGAGGCCTGCGCCTCAGTCTGCCAACCTGGCCGGTTCGTCGAGCAGATCGTCGAGGAATAGCGACATCAGCATCGGTTGGCCGGTCACCTCGGCTTTGGTGTAGACCTGGCTGAGCTGGGACCGGACTGTTCCGGCAGACGAGCCACGCATGGCGGCTATCTCGGCGATCGAGCAGCCCTTGAGGGCGAACAGAGCGACCTCGGCCTCGCCACGCGATAATTTCCATTCGGCAAAGCGTTTGTGCATCAACTCGCCCAGCGCCCCACGCGCGATAGCGAGCACTTCTTCGCGTCGATGTGCTTCGGCGCGCAGGCGCTGGATCGCCAGCGCGCCGAATGCAATTCCGGCGAAAAGCGCCAGACCCACCAGAAGGTCGAGCATGGCGGGAACGCCGGCTTCTTCGCGCACCGCGTCGTAGAGGAAATACACCACAGCAATGAATTGCACGGCAATGACGAGTGCAATGGGGATGAGGTCGCGATCGGCCGCCTTCCGGGACATGGCACTTTGGCTGGTCATGGCTGTTTTGGACTTCCGCTTATGGCCTTATCCGGCGCGCCGGTCTTACCCCTCCCGCACGCATCGAGCGTCAGGAGTAAAGGAATGAACGATCAAGTGAAAGATGCGCTGGCCAAAGTGCCTGCGGTCACTTTGGGGTTCTGGATCATAAAGATCCTGGCCACCACTTTCGGGGAAACGATGGGCGATACGGTCAGCATGAGCTGGCTGGGCGAGACGACCGCAAACGCCGGTCAGTCGGGGTTCGACGGGTATCTTGTGGGAACGGCCCTGTTCGGAGGACTGCTGGCGCTGCTTGTCGCCGCGCAAATCAGGGCGCGGCGGTTCCATCCCTTCCTTTACTGGACCACGATCATCGCTTCCACGACCGCGGGCACGACGCTGGCCGATTTCGCTACTCGCTCGCTCGGTATCGGCTATCCGGGCGGCTCCGCGCTCTTGCTGGCGATGGTTGTTGCCTCGCTACTGGTCTGGCGCAGGGCGCTAGGCAGTATATCGGTCGGCACCGTACACGAGCCGCGTGCCGAGCTTTATTACTGGCTGACGATCACTTTTTCACAGACGCTGGGGACGGCGCTGGGCGACTGGGTCGCCGATGGCCGACTGGGTTATCTCGGTGCCGCAGTGATTTTCGGAAGCCTGCTGGCGCTCGTCGCAGCGGCATATTTCTGGACGCAGGTCAGCCGTGTGACGCTGTTCTGGATCGCCTTCGTTCTGACACGGCCCCTCGGTGCGGTAGTGGGTGACTTTCTCGACAAGCCAGTGGCGCATGGAGGGCTGGAGCTTAGCCGCCCCATTGCATCTCTGGTGCTGGCGGTGGCGATCGTATTACTTATCGTCCTTCTCCCGCAGCGGGCCGAACGAAGGGAAAGTGCGGCCTAGACCTATCCCTGCTCCCGCCGCACCTCGCGCTGGCCGATGTCGCGGCGGCAGAAACCGTCGGCAAAGTCGATGGCGTCCACCGCGGCATAGGCTCTGGCCTGCGCTTCGGTGGCGCTGGTGCCGCGGGCGGTTACGTTGAGGACGCGGCCGCCGCTGCTGGTCAGCGTATCGCCATCCAGCTTCGTGCCTGCATGGAAGACCCTGGCGCCATTGGCCTCGGCCTCGCCAAGATCGATCCGGCCGCCCTTCTTCGGCGTATCGGGATAACCTTCGGCCGCCATGACCACCGTCAGCGCGAAATCATCGGACAGTTTGGGCGCGTCGACCTCGGCCAGCCGCCCCTGCGCACAGGCCAGCATGAGTTCGACGAGATCGCTTTCCAGCCGCATCATCAGCACCTGGCATTCCGGATCGCCGAAGCGGGCATTGTATTCGATCAGTTGGGGGCCGTCTTTCGTGAGCATCAGGCCGGCATAGAGCACGCCGGAATAGGGCGTGCCTTCGGCTGCCATGGTGCGCACGGTCGGCTCCACGATCTCGCGCATGACCTGCGCCTGCAGGGCATCGGTCAGGACGGGGGCGGGGGAATAGGCGCCCATGCCGCCGGTATTGGGGCCGGTGTCGCCTTCGCCCACGCGCTTGTGATCCTGCGCAGTGCCGATGGGGACGATGGCCGTGCCGTCGGTCAGCGCGAAGAAGCTGGCTTCCTCGCCGGTAAGAAACTGTTCGATCACCACTTCGCTGCCGGCGCTGCCGAACCTGCCATCGAACATCTCACCCAGCGCTTCCTGCGCCTGTTCGTATGTTTCGGCGATGACCACGCCCTTGCCTGCGGCGAGACCGTCAGCCTTGAGCACGAAGGGCGGCTTGAACCGCTTGAGCGCGCCCCACGCAGCCTCCAGCGAGGTGCAGCGTTCATACCGCGCGGTGGGGATGCCGGCGCGTTGGCACAATTCCTTGGTGAAGCCCTTGCTCCCTTCGAGCTGGGCGGCCAGTTTCGAGGGACCGAAGGTATCGATCCCGGCTGCGCGCAGCGAATCGGCCAGCCCGTCGACCAGTGGCGCTTCGGGGCCGATCACGACGAGGCCGATGGCGTTGTCCTTCGCGAAGTCGATAACGGCATCGTGATCGGTCGCATCGAGGGATGTGCATTCGGCAAGCTGTGCTATGCCCGGGTTGCCGGGCGCCGCCCACAGCTTGTCGCACAGCGGCGATTGCGCCAGTTTCCAGCCAAGAGCATGTTCGCGCCCGCCACTGCCGAGCAAAAGGATATTCATGACCGCCGATTTCCCGTCAGATTCAGATGATGCGAGCTTGGTAGCGAAGCCCTACGCAGGCGACAACGCCGAGCCGCTGACGGTGAGCGAAATATCGCAGGCGCTCAAGCGAACGGTGGAAGACCGGTTCGGCTTCGTGCGGCTGCGCGGCGAATTGTCGGGCGTGAAGCGGGCTGCGAGCGGGCATATGTACTGCGCGCTCAAGGACGAGAACGCCGTGCTCGACGGGGTGATGTGGCGCGGCAATGCGGGCCGCCTGCCGTTCCGCCCGGAAGACGGGCTGGAAGTCGTGGCGACGGGCAAGATCACGACCTATCCGGGGCGCTCGAAATACCAGATCGTGATCGAACGGATGGAGCTGGCCGGCGAAGGGGCGCTGCTGGCGCTGCTGGAAAAGACCAAGGCAAGGCTCGAGGCAGAAGGGCTGTTCGATCCCGCGCGCAAACGGCCGCTGCCCTATCTGCCGCGAACCATCGGGGTGGTTACATCGCCCACGGGGGCGGTGATCCGCGATATCCTCCACCGGCTGGCAGACCGTTTCCCGAGCCGTGTGATCGTGTGGCCGGTGCTGGTGCAGGGCCAAGGCGCGGCAGAACAGGTGGCAGGCGCGGTGCGCGGGTTTTCCGCCCTGCCACAGGGCCATGCCGATCGCCCCGACCTCGTCATCGTGGCGCGCGGAGGCGGTTCGATCGAGGATCTGTGGAGCTTCAACGAGGAAGTGGTGGTGCGCGCCATCGCCGATTGCCCGATCCCCACGATCAGCGCGGTGGGGCATGAAACCGACACCACTCTGGCAGACTATGCCGCGGACCGCCGCGCGCCGACGCCCACCGCGGCAGCCGAAATGGCAGTGCCGGTGCGAGCGGAACTGGCTGCGGCGCTGGCGGATTTCGAGGCACGCAAGAAGCGGGCGATCCTGCGCCCGGTGCAGCTTGGCCGGGAGCGGCTGCAAGCACGGGCGGACCGTCTGCCAAAGCGGGAGGCGCTGTTAGAGCCGCATGCGCAAAGGCTCGACGATCTGGCCGAGAGGCTGCGGCGGGGCCTGCGCGACCGCGCGGCCCAGGGGCGGGAGAGGCTGTCCAACCTCCGCCTTGCGCCTGCGGTGCTGGAACGCAACCTGCGCGAGGCGCAGCGTGCGCTGGCGGGACAGAAGCTGGCGCCTGCCCTGGTCGAACGTCCGCTGGCCGAACGGCGCGAGCGGCTGGCGGCGCTGGGGCGGCTGGCGGAGCAACTGCATCCCGACCGCCCGCTGGCGCGCGGCTATGTCCGGGTCACCGATGCGGAGGGCAGGACCATCACCGACAGGGTGGGCGCGGCAAAGGAAGCGGCGCTGACGCTGAAGTTTCGCGACGGCGATCTCGACGTTTCGACCGGTGGAGCGGCAGCGCCTACAGCGCCGCGCCGCAAGCCGGCGAGGTCCGGAACTGCCCCCAAGCAGGAAGATTTGTTCGGTTAAGGTGGACCTGCTAGGATTCGCGCCATGTTGATGAACAAGAATTCTTCGCCCTCGAATGGTGAGGCCAAGCTGCAGTACGGGCCTTCGGGCTTTCGGGTGCTGCGCCCGGGAAGCCACGTAATCTGCGCGATGAGCGGGGTGCCGATCGCGCTCGACGAATTGCGCTACTGGTCGGTGGAGTATCAGGAGCCCTATGCCAGCGCGCAGCTCGCCACGGAGCGGCTGGCGCCGTGAGTTACGCGAGGGTCGCGCCGCTTCTTCTGCTTGCGACCTCCTGTGTGCCATCGGCAGGGCCGGAGCGGGCGGCATCGCCCGAAGTGGTGCAGCCGGTGCGCGCCGCGCCCGTGCCTGCGCCTTCCCCGACGCCCACGCCCTCGCGGCCCGCCGTGTTTACCTTCGACGGCGAACTGGAACAGGGCGGCTGGATGCGCGGGACCGTGCCCGGCGGGACCAGGGAAGCGAAGCTGGGCGAGGAGAAGCTGACCTTCGATGACGAGGGGCGGTTCTTCGCCGCCTTCAATCGCGATGCGCCGGCAGCGATGACACTGACAGCGCGGCTGGCCGATGGGCGCATGATCGAAAGCCCCCTTACGATTGCGCCGCGGGCATGGAATATCGAGCATATAAATGCAGCGCGCACGCCCGGCGGCGCGTCGGCCGCTTTCATGAAAATCCGCCAGCCTGAACTGGACGCGATCTGGGATGCGCGGCTGAAGGACACGGGCAGCACCGGCTGGACGCAGGATTTCATCTGGCCGGTAACGGGGCGTATTTCGGGCCGGTTCGGCTCGCAGCGGGTGTATCGCGGCGAACCGGGCAGCTATCATTCCGGGATCGATATCGCGCCTGGCAATGGCGTACCCTACGTGGCCCCGGCAGACGGTGTCGTGGTGCTGGCAGTCGAAGGGTACAGCCTCGAAGGCAATCTGCTGATTATCGATCACGGACAGGGGCTCAACAGCGCGTTTCTGCACTCCTCCCGCCTCTATGTGAAGGAAGGCGATCGCGTCAGGCAGGGGCAGCATATCGGCGATGTCGGCTCGTCCGGCCGCGCCACCGGGCCGCACCTGCACTGGAGCCTGAAATGGCGCAATGCCCGACTGGATCCGCTGCTGTTCACCGGACCGATGCGCTGAGCGCGTGACGCGCACAACGGCGCAATCAGGAGAGCACCTTTCCCATGCGCCCGACGCGTCTTGTCCTGGCCGCCCTGCTGACTGCGGCCATCGTGCCCGGAACCTGGCTTCGTACAGCCGAGCCCCCACAGGATTTCCAACGGTTCGCCACCCTCGAGCCGATCGACGTGACGCAATCGCAGCGCGGTCCATTCACTTTGATGGCCGGGTGGGAACTGACGGGCGACAGGGCTCAGTTCGGTGGATTTTCGGCGCTGGTCGTACTGGACAAGGAGCGCTTTCTGGCCGGGAGCGACACCGGCCAGAAGTTGATATTTGGCCGTCCCGACCGCAGCAATCTGCCAGCAGTTCTGAGTTCGTTCGACGATGCGAATGACGGCCCGAAAGAAAGCCGCGATCTGGAATCGCTGGCCATCGATCCGAGCTCTGGCATCCTGTGGGGGGGATACGAGTTCCGCGAAGCCATCGTCCGCTTCGATGCCGACCATCGCCGAAATGCCGAAGTCCGGCCACCGCAGATGCGCAATTGGGAAGGCAATGGCGGCGCCGAATCGCTGGCGCGCTTGAGCGACGGCCGCTTTCTGGTGATCGAGGAGAGTGCCCAGCGCTGGATGGGGCGTGAGCACGAAGCGCTGATATTTGCGACCGACCCGATCGAGGACAAGCGCCCGCAAAGCGTGTTGATCGACATTCCGCAAAGTTACAGCCCGGTCGATGCCACCCCGATTGGCGGCGGCCGGGCACTGCTCCTGCTGCGCCGTCTTGCCTGGTCCATTCCACCGGGATTCGAGACGGCAATTGTCGAGATCGATATCGACCGGCGCAACGCCGATGGATCCATCCCCACACGCCTGCTCGCCGAATTCGGGGATGCGATTCCGCGCGACAATTATGAGGGCATTGCCGTCACCACGGACGAAGACGGCCAATTCGTCTGGCTGATTTCCGACGACAATTTCATGGCGATCCAGCGCACACTGCTGCTCAAGCTACGCTGGGACAGACGCGAAAAAGCGCGCGAGTAGTCCCGCGCGCCTTTCGTTCTTTCAAGCTGCTGCGCCGAGGCGCAACGCCATGCCTTAAGAGGCGGCGGCAGCTTTCTTCAGCTCGCGCTTCACCTTGAGCGCGTTGGCTGAAAGCTTGTCGTCATTGGTCTTGAGCAGCCAATTGTCGAGACCGCCATTATGTTCAACCGAACGCAGGCCCTGTGTCGACACGCGGAACTTGAAGCTGCGATCGAGCTTTTCGCTCATCAGCGTCACGTTCTGAAGGTTGGGCAGGAAGACCCGCTTGGTCTTGTTGTTGGCGTGGCTCACATTGTGACCGACCTGGCGGCCCTTGCCGGTGAGTTCGCAAATGCGCGACATGATAAGTCTCTTCGTTCGAATGGACGGGCGAGTTCCCTTGGCCGCTCGGCGCGGTTGCGGGGCTCATTAATCCCGGAAAGCGGCGCGCATAGCTGCGAGGGTGCGAATCGTCAAGCACGTTGCGCCCCAAGTGCACGCGAGCTAGCGCAGTTCCGCTATGGCTTCCTGGACCCTTCCGCAACCCATGCACCGTGCGCTCGCCCTCGCCGAAGAAGCCGCCCGAGTCGGCGAAGTGCCTGTGGGCGCAGTGATCGTGCGCGGCGGGACGATCGTGGCAGAAGCCCATAACGCCCCGCGCGAACAGCATGATCCGACAGCCCATGCCGAGATTCAGGCGATTCGCCTTGCGGCAAGGAAGCTTGGGGAAGAGCGCCTCACAGATTGCGAATTGTGGGTCACGCTGGAGCCTTGCGCGATGTGCGCCGGTGCGATCGTCCATGCGCGGATCGGCAAGCTCTATTATGCCGCGAGCGATCCCAAGGGCGGGGCGGTCGAACATGGCGCGCGGGTGTTCGACCAACCGCAATGCCTCCACAAGCCCGACATCTATTCGGGCATGGGGGAGGCAAAGGCGGCACAAATCCTGCGGGAGTTTTTCAGACAGCGCCGGTGAGCATCAGGATATGTTCGCGCTCGGTACCTGGAGAGCGCGTTCGACTGTAGTGCGTATCAAAGCCCTCGCCAGATTTTTGCCGGAGTCTCGTCTAGCGCGCCGAACCTTTGTCGGTCGCAGGCGGTGGGCATGAAGCGTTTGTCATAGCACAGCCGCAATTCTTCCAGCCATCCGCGACTGTTCAACAGCACGCCAACCGCGTCTGGTTTCCAGCCATGATTTGCATCGACGAACCGCGTGCGGATCGTACCGGCGGTCAGATCATCCTCACGGCTCACGCGATCGAAGTCGGGAAAGCGCAGGCCCTGCCACAAGATGCGAGTGACCTTGAAATAGGTTGCCGGTCGCTGCGCCATGCAGGAGCCGTGCTTGGCCCATTGACGCGCTATCAACGCGGCCGAGGGCGAAAGGCACATATTGGCGGCTATCTCGCGCGCAAGCGGCTGACGCGGTGCCGTGCACCACTGTGGCCAGCTGCGTCCGCTGTTCGGCCACAATCCATGGACCACGAGGCCGAACAGACCGTCCCGCCCGTTGCATTGACGCGCATGTTGCGGGCGCCCCTTACGCGGCTTGCAGAATTCGGGGCTCCAGCTCAGTGCCAGCGTGTATCCCGTTATCGGCAATGGGCGTGGGCGTGCTTCGCGTTCGATACGGGGAACCGCCACTGTGCGTGGCGGGCTGCACTGGTAATGCTGGGCCGCAAGCGGGGCCGCCTGATACGCGAGGCCAGCCATTGCGAAGGCGGCCAGCATCCTTGGACGGGTTGACGAGAGCATGAGTTCGGCGGGGCTTCGCTCGAAGCGAAGCGTCAGCGGCCAGCTTATGGCTGCCCGTCGCCGCCCTTCTTTTCGGCAAACCATGCTTTGGCATCCGGCTGAAACAGGAACCAGAGAGCGACGATCGTCATGATCGTGCTGATCAGGCCCCACGCCACGCTGGAATCGAAAACGGATGCGGCCGCAGTGGCGGTTGTCAGGACGGACCAGGCCGTCAGCAGGAGGAGTAGCCATTTGGCCAGTTCGATGCGCAAGATAGAGATCATGAACCATAGTGCCAGGCTGATCGCCGTTCCGAACAATAGGCCGCCGATCAGCACTCCGGTGCTCAGGCCCTCGACACCCTGGGCGGCGAGTTCTGCATTGGTCTGGGCGGCGATCGTGTCGTAATTGAAGACAAAACCCAGCAGGCTGACGGCGATCGACCCGAGATAGAGCCAGTCGAATTTTCTGATGGAGCCCGGTTTCATGAATTCCCCTCTCGCAAATGTCGGAGACAGGAATATCCGAAATTACAGCGGCGTAAAGTCGAGGCCGATATCCGCAGCGGGCGCGCTTTGCGTGAGCCGACCGACGGAAACGTAATCGACCCCTGTCGCAGCCTTGGCGTGAATGGTGTCGAGATCGATCCCGCCGCTCGCCTCGGTCGGGACCCTACCAGCCACAAGCGCGACAGCTTCACGCAGTACTGCAGGCCCCATGTTGTCCAGCAGCAGCCGCGTGGCGCCCGCCTGCAGCGCCGGTTCGATCTGGTCGATCCGGTCGACTTCGCAAATGATTTCCTGCACCCCTGCCGCGACCGCACGCTGCACCGCTTCGGCGACCGATCCTGCGACAAGGACGTGGTTGTCCTTGATCATCGCGGCGTCCCACAGACCCATCCGGTGGTTCGACCCGCCGCCCATGCGCACGGCGTATTTCTCAAGTTGGCGCAGACCGGGAATGGTCTTGCGCGTATCCAGCAATGTGCAGCCCGGATTGTCCATCGCGCGAACATATCGGGCAACCATCGTGGCGATGCCGGAAAGGTGCTGAACGGTGTTGAGCGCGCTGCGTTCGGCGGTCAGCATCGCGCGAGCATTGCCTTCGAACCGCATGAGATCGGTGTTCGCAGGTACGCTCGCGCCCTCTTCGACGAGAATCTCGACCGTCATGTCAGGATCGAGAGCGCGAAAAAATGCTTCGGCGATGGGCAGACCGGCTACATGGATGGCATCCCGCGTATCCATGACGCCTGCAAAGCCTGCATCGGCAGGGATTACGCTTTCGCTGGTCACATCGCGCCCACCACCCGGCAGGCCCGTACCGAGATCCTCGGCAAGGGTGTCGTTCACGAACCTGATGAGGTCGAAGCCCTCTAGCTCGAATGCCATCAGTGGACGAAACGCGCCACGACGTCGCGGTAGCTACGGCTCACCTTCACCTCCGCCCCGGAGTCCAGGACGAGGAAGCATTCGCCATTGGTGTGCGGCTTTACCTGGCGCACCTGATCGAGATTGACGATGGTCGAACGGTGGACGCGCTGGAACTTGCGCGGGTCGAGCCGACGTTCGAGATCCTTCATCGTTTCCCGCAGGATCAGCGAATTGTCGCCCGTGTAGATGCACATGTAATCGCCGGCGGCTTCGATATGTTCGATCGTGCCGACTTCCACACGGAATATCTGGCCGCGGTCCTTCACATTGATGAGCTTTTCGAACCGGCTTGCCGCTTCGGTATCCTCGCCAGCGAGATTTTCGGCTGCTTCGGGTGCCACTTCGGACAGAACGTTCTTGAGCTTTTCAGCTTCTTCGGTCGATTTCTTTTCCGCCAGACGCTGGCGCACACGCTCGACCGTATCGGCCAGCTTGTCCTCGTCCACCGGCTTCATCAGGTAGTTGACCGCATTCGCCTCGAAGGCGCGAATGGCATGTTCCTGGAAAGCGGTAACGAACACGAACAGGGGCGGATCGATTTCCATGACGCCCTGCACCACGGAGAATCCGTCGAAACCGGGCATCTGGATATCGAGGAAGACCAGATCGGGCTTCTGGGTCTTGATCGCGCGGATCGCCTCGCGGCCGTTCTGGCAGGTGTCGATGATTTCGACATCCTCAAACGGTTCGAGGCGAAGCTGGAGACCCTGGATGGCGAGCTTCTCGTCGTCGACGAGTATGGTGCGGATGGTCATGTCGTCTGGGGTGCTTTCGGGGGTAGGTGTGGGGGTATAACGGCCGTGGGGGGCGTGGGTTTCTGCGAAAACGCGGCCTGCTGGGCGGGCGCTGATTGCCCCTGGCTTAACGCATCTTCCGAATCGGGCTCGAACGGCAGCTCGACGAGCACGGAAAAGCCGCCGCTTTCCGGTGAGCGGATTTCGAACCTGTGCTCCTCACCGTATGCTTGCGCCAGCCGGTCGCGAATATTGGCAAGTCCCACCCCGGTCGAATCGCGGCGGGCATGGGTTGGCCGGACAGCAGGCAGGCCCTCTTCCGTGCCGTTCATGGTCATGCCGGGCCCGGTGTCCGAGACGGTCACGCGCAGGCGCGGGCCGACGATCTGCGCAACGATGGCGATCTCTGCGCCTTCTTCTTGCGGGCTGACGCCGTATTTGATCGCATTCTCCACCAGAGGCTGGAGCAGCATGGCGGGCAATTGCGCTCCTGCCGCCTCGGGTTCGATCCGGAATGTGGAGCGCAGGCGTTCTTCGAACCGCATCTGCTCGATACCGAGATAAAGCTTCAGCGTTTCCACTTCCTGCGCCACCGAAACCTTGCCGCCCGGCTGAGTGACCAGCGTATGCCGCAGGAAGCTGGACAGCCGGGTGAGCATGGCGTTGGCGGTCTCGCTCTGCTTGAGAAGCACCAGCGTACTGATCGAATTGAGCGTGTTGAAGAGGAAGTGCGGATTGAGCTGATAGCGCAGCATCGCAAGCTGCGCGCTGGTTGCCTGCGCTTCCAGCCGTTCGAGCCGGTCGGCCTGTTCTTCGATCTGAAGGAAGAAGTTGATCGCGAAATACAATGCGGACCAGGCGCCGAGCAGGGTAAGGTCGATGAAGTAGATGCCGACGAACAGGCTGACGAAATTGCCGCTGCCCGTGGCGCCGCCCGCCACATTGAGTACCCAGCTGTCGATGAAAGCGTGCAAGGCGACGGCGAAGGCCAGCACGACTGCCGTCGCGCTCCAGGTGATGACCGGCCGCTGTTTTATCAGCTTGCTGTAGATGACCGCCAGGATCAGGCTGATCGAGAACCCGGTGATGCTGGATATCAGGATGATGACCAGGCGGTCGGGCGACTGGCCGTTCGCCAGGGTAGACATCGCGCGCAGCATGGCTGCACCGCCCCAGCCGGCCAGCTGGAGGTTCCAAAACGCCTGGTTCTTGTTGGCGAAGAACGGCGTGGGGCGAATGGGCAAGACTGCCATTGGAACGCCCCTCTAGCGCAATTGCGACGAATTGCACCAGCCGCTACACTCACCGTAACAGGCAAAACGAGAGAGAGACGCGATGGGCATTCAGGAAAACATCGAACATTCGGCCGCCGAACGGGCAAAATTCCGCGAGATGAAGGAAGGCACGGCCGAAGACTGGGCGATCATCGGCGGCGAATACCGCGCTTTTGCCAAGGGACTGCCGGACCGTGTGCTGGACCATCTTAAGCTTCTCGATGGCGATTTCGGCGGCTTTCCCGTCTGCCGGCTCGAGCATTCGCTGCAGACCGCTACGCGCGCGCACCGTGATGGGCGCGACGAACAATATGTAGTGATGGCCCTGCTGCACGACATCGGCGATACGCTCGGCAGCTACAATCATCCCGAAGTCGCCGCTTCCATCATCAAGCCGTTCGTCACTGACGAAATCCACTGGATATGCCAGAACCACGGCGCGTTTCAGGGATATTACTACTTCCATTTCCTCGGGATGGATCAGAACGCGCGGGACAAGTTTGCCGAGCATCCGCATTTCGAAGCGTGCCGCGAATTCTGCGAGAAATACGATCAGGCCGCCTTCGATCCCGACTATGAAAGCGAACCGCTCGAGTTCTTCGAACCGATGGTGCGCCGCGTGATGGAACGCCCCTTGGCTTCCATGTACGCCAAGGCAATGGAGGAAGAGGGCTAAGCCACTATCCGGCTGCCGATTTCAGCGCTTCCGCCAGCCGTTCGGGCGGCACCAGACCTTCGATCACTTCGTCGCCTGCGATCCAGCTGGGCGTGCCGCTGAACTGCATGGACCGGGCAAACGCCATGTTCCGGTCCAGCTCTGCCGTGGCTTCATCGGACTGGGCGAACGCCTTTGCCGCGGCTTGATCCAGTCCGGCAATCTGCGCTGCGCGAGCAATCGTCGCGTCGCTGGGCGGTCCCTGTTCGAACATGGCGTGATAGAATGCGGCGTATTTACCCTGCTTCGCGGCGGCCAGTGCCATGCGCGCAGCCGCTTCACTGCCTTCGAAGATGGGCCATTCGCGCACGACGACCTTCAGTTCCGGATCCGCAGCGATCAGCTCGTCCGTTCCCGCGATCGACTGACGGCAATAGGTGCAGCCGTAATCGGTGAACTTGACCAGGACGTGGGAGCCTTCGGGATTGCCGAGCACCGCGCCAGGGAAGGGCTGCTTGACCCCTTCAGGCGCCTGAGCAAGACGATCTTTCGCCTGTTCGCGCTGGTACGCCTCGGCCATGTCCGGCAGGATCTGAGGGTTCGACAGCAGATAGTTGCGTGTCTGATTGTGACCCAGGCCCGATAGCGACCAGAGGCCTGCACCGGCGAAACCGCACACCAGCGCTATCAGCGCCGTCAGCAGATGATTTTTCATGACGTTCCTTCGTTTCGTCAGCCGGGCGCACAGTTGCGTTTGCGTTGCATTTCGCACTGCCGTTCGAGCAGGGCGCGTGCCTGCATCCCGATATCCTGTGACCGGATCCAGTCCGGGCTGCCGTGGTCCAGTCCGCTTTCCGCTGCCTGCGCGCTGCGTATGGCCAGCCCGTATTCGCCGTTCATCACCTGTTGTTCCGCGGAAGCGAGGCGGGCCCGTGCGGTATCGCCGCGCGCTGCATAGACGACGCCGAGCTGATACCAGGCGAAGGGATTGCGACGATCCCGCCCAACGGCGGCTCGCAACACACGCTCGGCCTCTTCGTAATTGCTCTTGTCTTCGGTAGCGATCAGCGCATGACCGAACAGGCTGGCGATCAGCGGTTCGGAATTGGTCAAATCGGTCGCCCGGCGCAGCGGCTCGAGCGATTCGCGAGGGCGGCCCGATTCAAGCAAGACCTGTCCCTTGAGTTCGAGGAAATATGGGTCGTCGGGATCCTTTGCCAGCAGCTTGTCCGCCGTCTCGAGCGCGAGATCAACGCGGGCATTCTGGTGGTAGGCATAGGCGCGGGCGTAGAGCGCGGGTATCGTCTGGTCGGTTTCGGGATAATCGCGCAGTGTCGTCGACGGCTTCGATATGTAACCGATGAGCTTGGCCTTCACCCGTTCGAAATTCGCCTGGTTGCGGGCGTTCGCGGGACGCTGCCATGCGGGGTCTTTTTCATACACGCCGCGCAATGCCGAAATACGGTCACCCGAAAGCGGGTGCGTGCGATAGAAACCTGCCTCATCGCTCTGGCTGTAGCCATAGCGGTATTCCTGATTGAGCAGCTTGCCGAAGAAATCGAGCGAACCCTGTCCGGAAATACCCGCCTTGGACAGATATTCAGCCCCGGCAAAATCGGCAGACGATTCCTGGGTCCGGCTGAATGAAAGGAACTTGCCCATCGCCGCCTGCTGCCCGGCCATCATGATGCCCATGGCCGCATCGCCAGCACCTACCAGCGCAGCGCCAAGGCCGGCCAAGAGCGAAAGCACCGTGATCTTGGTGGCCGACGCCATACCTTCGCCATAACGAAGGATATGCCCACCGGTGATATGGCCCAGTTCGTGCGCAATCACGCCCTGAACCTCTTCGGCCGTATCGGCGGCGTCGATCAGACCAGAATGGATGTAGACCGCCTGACCGCCCGCCACGAAGGCGTTGATCGACGGATCGTTGATTAGAATTATATCGACGTTGTCGGGCTGCAGTCCGGTCGCCTCGATTAGCGGAGCCGATATTTCATCAAGAAATGCTTCGGTTTCTGCATCGCGCAGAATGGACTGGGCAGCAACCGGCTGCGCCGCGAGCATGGCGGCAGCAAGCATGGCGAGCAGGCGGGCAAATAGGCGCATTGGCGGCGAGCCTAAGGGCTTTCGGCCTGAACCGGAACTGAAACCTTGCTCACCCGGCGGGCGAATTCGACCACGGCATCATCCACATCGCGCGAATTGCGCCACGGGCTGGCGAAGGAAATGAGCGGGGCATTGTGGTCGAAGCTGTCGTAAAACCGAGTTTCCACAGGCGCTCCCGCATCTCTCAGGGCTTTTGCCAGACCGCGGGTATTGCGCGGTTTTACCAGCGTGTCGCGCTCTCCATGTATAAGCAGCATAGGCGGCGCGTCGGCGCGCGCGTGATTGACCGGCTGGCTCTCGGGTCCGGCGCCTACCGAACCAAATGCGTCCCGACTCGAATCCTTATCGAATGGGTAAAAATCATAGGGCCCGGCCAGGCCGACCACGCCGCGCGGCGTCACTCCGATGCGGGAGAGCCACTTTTCCTCCAAAGCCGCCTGAACCACATTGTACGCGCCTGCCGAATGTCCGGCCAGGATCACGCGGCCCGGATCACCGCCGAATTACGGCGCGATCCGAACCGTTTGGCCGATGACGGTTACGGTATCTTCCAGCATGGCGGGATAGCGTCCGTCCTCGCCCAGCCGGTAACCGGCCAGCGCAACAACGAAGCCTTCCGGAGCTAGAGCGCGCGCGATGAATGTGTAATCATCCGGGTCGCCCCAGCTCCAGCTGCCACCATGAACAAAAAGGATGATCGGTAAGGGTTGGTCATGGTCGGCTTTCGCAGGCGCATAAATTCGCAACTTCTGGTCTCGGTGCGGGCCATATTGGGTGTTCGAAACCAGCGTGACGCCCCGGCCGCCACCTGTAAGCCGGTCGATGCCATTCAACACTGCGGGACCGTTCGTGCGTATGGCCAACAACAGCAGGCCGCCGGCCAACAACAGGAACAGAACGATGCCGAGACCGATCTTCATCGCGCGCTTCATGCCTTCCGCTTTTTCGTTGCTTCTACCGTGTCGACGATCGCCTTTGCCTCTCCGTCGCCAAGGAGGCCGATGGAGGCGAGGAATTCGTGACCAGTATCATAGCCATCGCCCAGCCATAACGGTATTTGGGCCGCTTCGAGATTTGCGGTAGCCGTCAGTTCCTCCGAGCTCATCGCATCGCCAACCTTTCGGATGAAGATTGCGCGAACCCGCCCGGGATGGTCGACCGCAATCTGGGCAAATGCGGTCAGATCGCCCTGGCTGTCATCCCCGATCAACGCGAATTTTATCTCGGGATAGGTTTCAATAATGGCTTCGATGGCGGCGCGCTTGTGTGCACCGTGGCTGGCAGATCCGAAGGTAGCACGGTTAAGGCCCCAGTCGCGCAGCGCAATGGGCCCCAATGGCAGGCCCCGGCCACGAATATAGGTCACCAGATAGCTGAACAGGTTCCACGGGCTCGAGGAAACATAGAAAAACGGCCGATGAGTCGCAGGCTGCGTCTCGCCGGCATGACCTTCTCCGCTGGTGAGCGCTTCTCCACCGCCCAGCGCGTTGTAGAATACGTCGGCGCCCGGAACGAGGATGCGTTCTTCCGGCATTTGGATCAGGATCCTGCGCCAGTTACGCAATACTGCGCGAAAATCGCCAGTGATGCCGGTTTCGACGATTGTGTCGTCTATGTCCGAAATAACTGCCAGACCGGTATCGGCCCCTGGCGCAAGCACATGCGCATCGACGCATTGTTCTTCCTCGCCCGCTCGCCAGTGGAAAACGACCGTATCCCACACAGGGTGGGTACCGTAATCCCAGCAGGGTTCGAGCGGGATATCGAAATTGACGAAGCCTTCGCTGTCCGTTCGCCCCAGATGGCGTTGAGCCTTTCCGTCGGGAAGGGCGATTTCCAGTTCGACAGGTAGATCGGGGACTTCATGGCTGACGAACTGGCTCAGCATGGTTTTCGCTGCACGCCACTTGCTGCGCTGCTCGAACTTGCCGACGCGCGAACGCAAGGCCCTGGCCGAAATGCGCAGCCGTTCACGGTTTCTATAGCCGAAATAGGGCTGAATGCGGACGGGTGCAGTAGGGAAAAACGGCATCGCCCCCGCGCTAGCCAATCGAGCGCGGGGGCGACAAGCGAATTGTAGCAGCGTTGTCCTAGGCGAGCAGCTTGCGCGCGGCGCGTTCCACCAGCGGCACGTCGTCAGGTATTTCGCCGACGATTTCCAACGTACCGGCAGCGGTGCGCCGGATCATGACCAATGCGAATTCCGTGCCGTCCTCGTCTAGATCGGCGAGGGAAAGCGGTTCCAGGGCGCGAAGCTTCTTCGCAAGGGCAGGGCGAACGGTTTTCTTGTCCGCGACGGCCTTACCCTGCTCTTCCTTACGCGCATCGCGTTCGGCATTGACGATCCCTTTGAGGCCGCCCTCGGCTTCGCGCAGGAACGTTGCGAGCTTGCCGCGTTCCACACCGATACGGTGGGCATGCATCAGCACGGCGGCGTATTCGGTCAGGCGAGTCTTGTCGTAATCGGCACCGAAAACCAGCTTGACGATCGGCGTCATCGGCGCGCGATCCTGAACGGTCAGGCCGTTGTCGATAAGCAGTTCGTTGAAATCTCCGGGAGCGCTCTGCGCTTCAAGGCTGAAGTCGTAAGCCCTTGCGACCGCCGAATAAAGTGTCTTGCGGCTGCGATCCTCGGTGTTCTGCGCAGCCTGCGCCATTTCGCGCGCCGCAGCGAGACAATCGTAGAGGCCCTCAGGCGAAGCGTCCTCCGAGTTGGCATCTGGCGCAGCCGCCACTTCTTCGACGTCCTCTGGTGGAATATCGGTGAGCTGCGGTTCTTCGGCAGGTGCCTCGTAGGGCTCGGGAACGCGCGGCGGAGGGGCGAAGCCTTCGCCTTCATAAGCCTGCGGAATGGCAGGCGCGGGTTCCTGATGTGAAAGGTCGACGCTCTTCTTTGTCCGGCCGCCACGGCTGACCAGCGAGATCAGACTGCTCGACGTCTCATCGTCGGCAAGCGGATCGACCACGGCGTCAACGTCCTCGTCGCCCTCTTCCTCGTCGTCCCAATCCGGCAAGCCATAATCTGCGGCAGTCTTGATAGGATGATCGAAATCGTCTTCGTATTCCGGCTCGCCCATGTCGTCTGGAACGTAGTTGCCGATCGGGTTGCCCAATGCATCGACACGCGTTGCGGGCTGATCAGCGACGCTCGGTTCTGCGAATCGGTCTTCATCATCATCTGCCGCGCCGAAAGAAGGTTGTGGCAAGGCATTGTGCGCAGGGCTGTCGGTCATGGTGTCGTGTCCGAGTTCAAGTATGCTGTCGGAGTGTTCCGCGTCCATGCCCGACGTGAGCATTTCGGCCGTCTCGACCATGGTATCAAGATCGCTTTCGCCATCATCTACCGGGCCGAGAGCTTGGTCTATCGCCAGAAGCAGTTCGTCGGCGGTCTGCTGGTCGGCCATTTCCTTCCAGTTGATCACGCCATAGATGAAATCGATCGTCTCGTTATCGCTCGAGTAGGGGAGCAATATACCGCGATAGAGGACGTTCGCGCCCCGTTCGTTGGAGAATTCCGCTTCGAATCCGATCGGTGCCTGATTGGCGATGATTTGCATGTAATGATCGGTAATGCGGCTCAGCACCGATCGACTGGGCACGGCAGACAGACGGGAAAGCGTGCTGTCCTGACCGGACTCGACCGTCAGTTCGGAGCCGACGAACGCAACCTTTGGATCGTCGATATCGTCCGACAGGTCGAGCAGAACCGAATAGGGCCCGAAGTCGTCGAGCGTGTCGGGTTCGAGGTCGGAAATGTGTGGGAAGTTGAGATCGCCGAGAAGCGTCGCCCAGTGATTGTAGGCGCGAACCTGCATGCGGCGTTCGTCCTGGCCGACCGGCGATGGCGGCGGATCGAGATCGGTGTCGTCCTCCTCGACGTAATCGTCGTCGAAGTCCTCCTCTCGATCACGGAAGCCGAAAAAGCCGCCCAGCCTGTCTATCACTGCATTAGCCCCCGAAGAGTTCTGCCCAATCGAAGGCGGTATGAAGCGGGTGCGGTAAAGATCGGGTTAAAGAAATTAACCATGAGGCTGCGCCAAAAGCGGCGTCAGAGCATGTAGCGCATCCGGATGGTCAGCTTGCGGTCCTGCGCACCGATATCGATTGCGGCATCGGAAAAGCGCGGCGGGCCCATCCGGACCTTGGCGTCGCGAGAAAAGCCGAAGCCTTCCTTCGGCATCATCCCCAGGGCGCGATCGGCCTTGCCGTTCGAATTCTCGTCATGGAGCAAGGCTATGGCATACTGCCCTGGTTTCACGCCGGAAAACGTGAAGGTGACGCTGCCTTCTCTAGCTTGCGCCGTCGCACCATATGCGCCCGGCACGCCGCGGCAGCGCGGAAACGTCGCTTCGCCCGCGGTCATGCAGGCACGGACGATACCTTTGGAATTGCGCAGATCGGTAACCGTGACCGTCACGGTGGCCCCTTCCTGCGCTGGCGCAGTTGAAGCGATGAGCAACGGTGCGAAGACCAGTGAAATCAGTGCAAAGACATGATTCACGCGTCCGGACTTAGCCCGCGATCCGTGCCGCAAAGCCGATCCCAGATGCGAAAATAGAGGCCGTAATTGCATTTGTACTCTTCGTGATGACGCTGATGGTGGCTCGCCGTTATCAACCAGCCTCCCAACCTGGAATGAACCAGCCACTTCGGGAACATCTCCCATCCCATGTGATTGGTGACGCCCATTACCGTCATCACGAGCAAAACCACGCCAAGCATGGCCACGTGGATGGGGATCAGGAAGACAAGCGCCGGGATCACCACCGCGCCGGTCAGCGCTTCCCACGGATGGAAGCTCATCGCTGCCCAAGCCGTAGGCGGGCGGCTGGCATGGTGGACGGCGTGCATGGTGCGAAACCACGCTGGCCGATGCATCAGGCGATGGGTCCAGTAAAACCAGCTGTCATGAGCCAATAGGTACAGCATCGGAGCGACGGGCAAATACCACAGTGGGTAAGCGTCCCACTCTGTGTAGATCCGCGTCCATCCGAGCGCCTGCCAGCCCCAGGCAACCACACCTGCCGGTATCCCGTAGATCGCGGCAGAGGCGAGCGACCAGCCGATCTCCTTGCGGATCTGCGTCCCCAATTTGGCGTGATAGCCGGGCCGGACGCGGTTGGTTACAAAAGCGAATAATCCGCTCGCGGCGAGGTAGCGGACCGAAACGATAGCGGTCATCGCGAGTACCGAAAGGATTATGGCGCCGAGCATATTGCGTTGATGGTAGGCGGCAATGCACCTTCCGGAAACAACGAAAAGCTATTCCGGTGTACCCCAAGGTGCACATTGTGGGTCGAGTGCAACGGTCGCGCGGCGCAGCGCGGCACGGGCAAGCCGTTCGACCTCGACCTTTCGGCGCGCCGCGGCAAGCGGGTGTAGCGGAGCAGGCCGCAGGATCTCGCCATCGTAACCATCTGCCACGATAATCCCGCAGCAATCCGGACGGTAGCCTTCGCCCTCCAGAGGACTGCGATCCAAGCCCGGCGGTACCCCCCAAAAGAAGCGATCGCAGAAATCGAGATAATCGGGCCATTTCCCGTCGCCCAGCAGATCTGCGCGCTGGACCTTGATCTCGACAATTATGACGCGGCCCTTGGAATCCACGCCCATCAGATCCGCTCTGCGCCCATTTCTGAGCGGCATTTCCGACAGGCACCAGATGTCATTACGCGCAAAGAGCCGCGCAATGCCCCTTGCGACTACTCCGGCTTTTTGCGCTTCCATTATCGAGTCCATCATGCGCCGTGATTGGAACAGATCGCGAACGCACGCAAGATCGAATTGTTGCGCAAATATCTGGCCGCTTATCGCACAGCGAGCAGTCCAACGTGGTAAACAAGCTGTTAAACAGACCGGCAGCGTTCTAACCAATGGATGACCAAAGCACGTTTGGGCACAACTGGAATGAGATGAAGCCGATTTTCGCCTTTTCCGCCGCCATCACGGCGATGACGCTTTGCACACCGGCCGAGGCGCGCCAGGCCGAAGCCGTGTTGCACGTCAGCGCAGTGGTAGAGGAAAGCTGCAGCGCGAGCGCCGATCCATTGGACTTCGTTCTCGATACTACCGTTGGCGCAAGCGCACATGGGCAAGCGTCAATCGACCTGTCGTGTTCGGGACCAACCGCATTCGAGATAGCCTTGGATACGGGGCAAAACGGTGCGCGGCGCATGTTGGATTCAGCGAGCGGGCAGACGCTCGCTTACGAAATCTATTGTGATGCAGCACGCAGTGTGCGGTGGGGCAACGCCGCGGGCGTCGATACAGTTGCAGGTGCGGCAGACGCGAATGGAAAAGCCACGCTAACCGCGTATGGCGCAACATTCGCGAATGTAGAACGCGTGGCGGCCGGAACCTATTCCGACGCGGTCGTTGTAACCGTCAATTTTTGAAAATCAGCGATCGTAGGCCAGATCGACGATCGCCGAACGCGAAGCATGAAATTCGCGCCACAACGTGAGCGCCGCTGCGGTCGTGTCCTGGCCACGCGCGGTCAATGACAGCAAGGCACGCAGCCCTGGCTGCATGATCGCTGCCAGATCATCGATACCGCGGGCAATCGTCTCGAAGCGCCAGCCGCTCAGTTCGGCAGCGCGAAGCGGCAGCTTGGCGATCTGCTCTGACTCGGCTTCGCGACCTAGCTGAGCCAGATTGGCCACGGCCGCGGCGGCCTCGTGCACCGCTTCCCACTGCTCGCAAAGCCTGCCCAGTTCCGGCAGTTCGTGCGGCCCGCAGCTTTCCGGAGGAAGCATCATGGCATGCGCCAGGTCGAATTCGTGGGACAATGCGTTCATGGCTGCGAAGAGTACAAACCCCGTCTTGCCAAATCGCTAACGACGCCGCTACGAACCCACCCGACCTTTTAAGACTGGCGAGCCGCCCCACGCTTTGCTAAGCGCCCCGCTCGCCATAAGGTGAACAAAGCACCCGTAGCTCAGCTGGATAGAGCGCTGCCCTCCGAAGGCAGGTGTCAAGCCGGATTGTGGGGGGCGGTTTGATGGAATTGATTAGAAATTTAAGAGTTTAGATGCATTCGAGGATTGGGTTCACATCGCAAATCTTTCCGCGTAAGCATTGCGTAAGCAGAAAGCACCCGTAGCTCAGCTGGATAGAGTGTCGCCCTCCGAAGGCGAAGGTCACAGGTTCGAATCCTGTCGGGTGCGCCAGCTGCCCATTTGCACATCAGTTTTGACCCGGTTTCGGGCTATCCGCGTAGGATGACGAGCGGGCGCAAAGCCGCCAGTCGGCTAATGGCCCGATGGTGAAATTCCTGTCGTGCTCGTTGTGCGCCCTAATTTAAGTCGCTCAGGTCAAGCGCCAGTGGGTCCGAAAGCGGACCATAGGCACGTGTTATGGGCGGTTATTGGAGCTGCGGGATCCTGATCCGCGTGTCGGGGGTTCACGAGTTCGACGGGGAATGTTCCGCGCTCGCTCATGATCTCGAGATTGGCGAGCGTCGAAATTACGCGGCCAAGATGAAGCTGGAGGATTGCCTTAATTTCATATCGCACCCACCCGCCGCAAATGTGGCGGAAAAGCCTCGGCACGGCCAAGTTCGCGATATTGCGGAGGCGCGAGAGAGACATGTTTTCCGTTTGGCCAGTTTCAGCTTCTGCCTTAATGTAGCCAATTTGACACCATAAGTCTCTTTTCAAACTTAATGTTTCAATTTTAACACCATATCGATTGGCGAGATGTTCTTTCCGGCGGCCTCCTCAATGCCTCGATCATAGCAGGCTTGGCCCAATTACCTACAACGAGATCTGGTCTCAGAAATCAGAACGGGGTCCAAGCCTGCCTCCTCCTGATGGAGGAATTACTAAGGTTTGCCACAAGGGTGAAATAGCGAACCTGATTTCCACATTTCGAGCATGATCACCGCAAGCTTCCTTGCCACGGCAACGCGCGCCTTCAGCAAGCCAACCCGCTGGGCTAACTGGAGGCCCCAAGTCCGAAGTCGGCTTTCGATCTCAATCCTGCAAAGTAGAACGGTGGCTGCGGTAATGAGGTGCATTCGTGTCAGCTTATTGCCGTGCCGACTGATACGCCCCCGGCGTGAAGTGGCGCCTGACTGATATAGGGTCGGGGTGAGGCCCAAGTATGCTCCCACGTCACGGCTCCGCTCAAATCGATGGGGATCGCCGATGGCACTGTAGAACGAAAGCGCGATCACAGGTCCGACACCGGGGATCGTCTGGAAATTGCGGCATGTAGGATTGCTCGATGCGATGTCGCGCATTTGCCGGTCAAGTGTGGAGATCTGCTCTCTCAGGGCCTCGGAGATCTCGACGAGCGGTTGCAGATTCACTCCGATTTCAAGCCCGTGCTGTCGCATCTTGCGTACTTGGTTGTTCACCTCGGCGGTCAAAGCTCCCCTTCCATTCAGGAGTTTTACGTTCCCGCCGTATAACCTGAAAATTGATTGGATGAGCGCATCCGTCCTGGCGCGGTTTTTCAGCATGGTTCTCCGAACATTGATAAGCGTTCGGATATTCTGATGCTCCATCGGCTTCACGAAGACCTGCGACTTTATCGATCGAGCAAGCCGTCCGAGCTCTGCGAGCCCTCGGGCATCGTGAACATCTGTTTTCTGCCGCCTGATTGCCAGGAATTTGCTCGATTTGCGTACATCGACCACCTGAACAGGAAATCCGCATGAGCGCAGTTCACGAACCATCTGAGTGCCATTGCCGGCCTCGATTGTGAGGCACTGCGCTGCCTCGACGCCAAACCTGCGCAGAATGTCTCTGAGAGGTCCGGATTTCGTTTCGCATATCGCTTCGAAGAGGATCCCGCCCTCTGCATCGATCAGGCAGACAGCTGTTTCGAGATGTCCAGCATCTAGCCCTACCCAGTAGTGCTGATAAGCCAACCAGCGCCTCCTTTAAAACCTAAAGAGGAAGCCAAGCCTACATTTGCCCGCGCAACGCACCGAGTAGGAATTGTCCGCCCTGGCGTGATAGGGGACTAGGAAATGCTAGGAGTGGATAGGATGACCCCAAGGCAAGCGCTTGATGATTTGATCCGCGAGCGGGAAGAGACCTACGCCGCGGTTTCGCGTCTGCTCGGCCGAAACTCCGCCTATATCCAGCAATACATCAAGCGCGGCACGCCCGCGCGTCTCGATCAAAGCGACATCGCTCAGCTGGCTTTGCATTTCGATGTTTCCGCCAAACTGCTCGGCGGAAAAGATCGTGCGTCGCCTCCGCGACGTTCGGTCATCACCGTGCCGGTTATCGAGGTAAAGGGCCTCGAAAATTCACTGGAGGGATCCCGTATCGTCGATGAAGCCTGGCTAAGACGCCTATGTAACAGGCCTGCAGGTGTGGCGATCTTGCCCATTGTTGGTGAGGCCATGCAGCCGACGTTGCAGAATGGGGACGAAGTCATGATCCATAGGTTGCGCTCCCATGATGCCCTGCACGACGGGCTTTACGCTGTCCGGGGAGCGTCAGAGACGTTCGTCAGGCGGATCGCTCTGGAGCCGACCAAAAATCGCATTTCTGTCCTGACCGATCATCCCACCTATCCAAGCTGGAACGGCGTGCAGCGAAAGGCGATCAATGTCGTCGGCAAAGTGATCTGGATTGGTTCTCGGGTTTCGTGAGTGCGCGCTCTGCTGCTCGCGATATTTCCGTAGCGTCCGCTCGAGTTCTCACCGTTGCTGAAACCGGACCATCGGCAATCGGCTAAAAAGCGGTCGCGAGTTGGACAGCTTAGATGTTCGCTTTCCATCCCAGTTATCGACATTTACGCAGAGGCAATGCGCTCGATAGCGACCGATCGTATGCTGCCGATGCGAGCGCCAGAAGAGGACTCTAGCTTCAAGTTCATGTAATTGTTATATTTTTCGAAGTTCGAAGGCTTGAAAAATTTGCCCCCAAGTCTTGCCCCAGGACCATTTTTCACCCTCGATTTGATGCCAGAACCGTCCTCATTCGTCCAGAAGAATTCGCCCGAGTTCAGTCGAAGCAATCCTTGCCGCTCGCAAATATCATAAACAGGCACGGCAAAATTCGCAGCCCGGGAAAAGCCGGTTTTACTGCGAAGAACCCTCAATGCGTTTGACCTTCTCGCTGAATTGAATCAGCCGCTCTGGTTCCGAGGCAAACCATGCGTAGCTTCCCCACGCCAAGGTGCCGACTGTCTTCCGAAAAGTTGCCGATCCGCGATCGAGGAATGCCGTGACGAAAGCGACATTCACAGGTGCAAAGCCTGCCTTGCCAGCCAGCTTGAGCAATGCAGTCTTGCGCGCCTCATTTACCGGACCGTCAGTGTGAACCACTTCGACGAAAACCAGTAAGGGATGAATTGGACCGAGATCGACCAAAACAATGTCCGGCAAGCTTTTTTCCGCCGGGATGGTCAACCCGATTGCTTTCGCCAATTCGTCATCCCGCGCAACCACCTTATTGCCGCTTTCGCTGAGAGTGATGACACCCGGCTTGTCGAGGAATGTCGGAGCAAAAACCTCGATGACGGCTTTTGAAACATCGGAGCTTGGTCCAGTCGACATTCGTCGCGTTTCGCCATTCGGAAAAGTGACCAGCTGGTGGTCGCCTCCTGCAGCAGCGCCCCGTCGAACGATGGCAATCCGCGCTAATGCGCCTGCATTGAGATGTTTCTTCTGCCAAGCATCGATTTTGGCTTTGAGCACTGCCTCAGACAGCGCCGGATCAAGCAAGTCCGCAAAATCTGATTGAAGAGCGTATCGTCCAGCTGGAGAAGTTACTGCCACCCCGGGTTTGTCTAGTACGGCGCCGTTCTCGATCAGAGCATATCGGATGGTGTCATCGCGAATGGATTCACGGGTGTTAACAGCATACCAACGTCCGGGAATGTCGGCCTTGCTAGGCCTCATGGAGTCCTTGGCCCATTGCTCTCTCACGGCGTCGGCGGTTTGTGCGGCCTGAGTGTCGGTCATTCTTGTGACCTGATCAGGGCGTATCCACCGTTCTCTGCCTTCGACGGCGCCAACGTACTGCATGACAAATATGGTCTTTGCCGCGATCTCCCAAATCGAATGCTCACGGTTTGGCGAACCCTCGGGGAATATCAGCGGAAGTCGGCGGTGAATTTCACTCCAAGTGGTAAGTGGCGGTAGGCTCATGATTAGAGGCCATAAATCTGTCGCAGTGCTTTTTCCAGCGTGGCGCGGGATGCTCCGTCAAAAACCAGCTTCTCGATCTTTTTCATTTCGGACGCGGGAGGCAACGGGATGGCCTCCAGCTCGAATGCGGAGACTGCCACACTCCCACTGATGCAGCGAAACAATTGATCGACCACGTCACTGTTGAGGACTGCGGCCACCGCAGCGGCGCAGACTTTGGCGGATGAAGTCGCACGAACCATGTTAAGGTGATTCTCGACGATTACGCCGCCGTGTTTATCCACGAACTCCTGCGGAAGTTCGGCAGCAATCAAACGTCGCGGTTGCTCCTTCGCCGTGGTTCGCTGAACGAGGACCGAGGGTTGATCGACAACCAGCCAATCATCCCCGACCTCAACTTTGAAATAAGGAGCGTGATTCTTCTTCTCCGCGCGGAAGATAAACCGGCCATCTGCCGTTACCGCCTCGGCCCAAACTAGCGGCAACGCTCCTCGGACAGCTCGTTCACGCAACTGCGGCTTGAACCTGTTCCAGACCAGCGGACCAGTCGAAACACGATAACCCCAATCCGACAGACGAGCGGGCATCCTAGCTGCGGCTTTGATAATACCTACATGCTCGGGTTGCCGGGGTGCTAGCCATGGTGCGGAAGATTCATCGGGTAGCGTGACCTTCCCATTCTTTGTCAATCGAGCTTCACGCTCATTGTCGACATTTAGATAGTGAACTTGGAAAGGTCTTTGCTCACCGCCCTTGCGATAAAGCGCAAGCAGAGTCTCCTGCATCACATCTTCGAAAACGCCCCGGCGCGCGTGGACAAAGTCAATGGCTTCTGGCGGTGCTTCGCTGGCGAGCAATCGGCGCAGAGCTGTGTAGTACTGTCCGCCGAGGACGCTGGTTGGAGTAAGGTAGGCAATGAGACCTCCTGGCTTGGCCCAACGCAAAGCAACATCGGTAAACAGTCCATAGAGATTAGCATGGCCGTAGAGGCTTCGCGCGAAGCGCTCTCGCTGCTCCGCCGAGAGGCGCACGCGGCCATAGGGCGGATTGCCGACCACCAAATCGAATTTGGGCGATGTCGTAACTTCGAGTGTGTCGCCGACTTCAACGAACTTTGGTGCGGCACGACCGCTCACATCGATCAGATCCGAAAGAAATATCTCAAGTGCAACCTGCGAAAGTGCTGCCGCATGGGGGTCAATTTCCATACCGGATAAGCGCGCCCCAAGCTGCGCCAAGACAAACGCCGGTTCGCTGCCATCAAGCGCACTGCGCATCCGCGAAGCAGCTTCGAGCAAGAAAGCTCCGCCGCCACTTGCCGGATCGAGCACTCGCGCAGTCGTCCAATCGACGCCGCCCTCCTCAGCAAGATCGAGAAGCCGCTTGTTTAGCGACGCTGGTGTGTAGAAGGCTCCGAGATCGCTCCTTTGCTTGGAGGGAAGGAGCGCGGTGTAGAGGCTCGTCAGGAAGTGGCATCCTTCGAGCAATGGAAGGGAGGCGGCCTCGATCCCGATTGATCGAGCGAGCTGTTCGGTTGTCGTGTCCAGAGAGTGGCTCTTACCCCCCAGGTGGTCGGCAATGTTTAAATATGGAGCGATCTTCTCGGCGAATGAACCCATTGCAACGTAGGAGAAATCGGCAGCAAGTCGAGCTCGGCACTGGTCATGAAGGGTTTGCGCCCAAGCGCGCGCGACTGTGCGCGCACGGGCCAACTCATTTCGCTTCGAAATAAGCGGAAGCGATTGATCGACACGCTCGACCGGGTTCAGTTTTCGTGCCAAAATCGACGTCAAAGGGCTCTCCTTCGTCTCTGATTAGCGAAATCCCGCTCAAAGAGAACCTCGATTTTATGTTCCCTCGTTGTTCTATTTGCAACTACCAATTACCTCGGCGCAGTATGCATTTTGCGCGATCGGAGGGGCTCGGTAGCTCGAGCTCGCTTGGCTGGCGCGCATGGCTTCGCCATGCCGCCTGCCTTCCGGCGAGGATGGGAGGGGGAGGGAAAACCGCAAATCGATGCCCTGGCGCGGGCCAGCGGGCGTCAGCCCGCCACCCGGGGGCTTCTATTTGCGGTTTCGGGAACGAGAGGGCGAAGCCCTTGGCGTTCCCGCTCAAGGATCGCGCCAGCGATCCGCACAAACAACGGCACCCTTGCGACGGCGCGAAGCCGCCGGACGTCCTGCGCGCGCGATCAGTGCGTCAGCGGGCATCCGGCAATGAGAGAGGCAAGCGTGCCTGCGGGTTAGCTAGGAAACGCTGCGCCCTCAGGAGCGCTGAAAGCGCGGGACAGAGCGCGTCTTCCGAGAATCCCGCTCAACTTCCAAGTGCTCCTGATCGTCGCCCGAATGGGCCGGGACTACAGGCCCGGTCCGCGAAGCGGATAGAGCAGGTCGCCCGAAGGGCAGCCCAGACTTTTGGAGCTTTTGGTCAATGAATTGAGAAGAGAATTCGGTCGTCCTGATTGACGTCTGCACTTCAACTGACAGAGTAAACGCAATGAGGAGAAATCGTCCATGGCAGAAGTCACTGCTGCACAGCTCTACGATTATATCGCATGCCCACACAGAGTAGCACTCGACAGCTTTGGTGCGATAACGGAACGCGAAGAGGTAAGTCCGTTTGTTCGCCTTCTCTGGGAACGTGGTAGTGCTTTCGAGCGCCAGGTCGCTGAAACCCTCCCAAAAGAAACGGAGTTTCTCGTCGATTTGGCGGGAGAAGAAAAGCTGACCCGCACCATCGAAGCAATCGAGGCACGCCGCCCGGTCATCTATGGAGGACGTATCGCATCGGACGGCCTGCTGGGGGAGCCTGACCTTCTGCTCTTGCGTGGCAATGGTTACATTGCAGCTGACATAAAGTCAGGCCGAGGCGAGACCGGCGGCGACGAAGGAGATTATGGATCGCTCAAGCCCCACTACGCAGTTCAGGTTGCCCTCTACACAGACATTCTGGAGAAGCTTGGTCACAGCTCGGGTCGCATAGCTGAGATATGGGATATTCGGGGCGATCATGTCCCATATGATTTTTCTGAAACACGCACGAAAACGGGCACAGAGACTTGGTGGGACTTCTATGAGCGCGTGCGCGACGAGGTCACACAAATTCTTAACGGGGTAGTCGAAACGAAGGGAGCCTTGGCCGCAATTTGCGGGCTCTGCCACTGGCGAGCAAAGTGCAAAACTGAGCTGATCGGTGTCGGCGATCTTTCTCTCATTCCCGCGCTAGGTCGAGCCCTCCGTGACACAATGTCGGATACCATTGGCTCGGTCCAAGAGTTTGCGACTAGCGATCCTGAGGCCTTCATTGAAGGGAAGAAGACTCAGTTCCCGAGGCTTGGTGCCGACCGGCTGAGACTCTTCCACCAACGAGCGCAAATGCTGACCGACCCCGAAGCAACTGCTTTCCTTCGCGCTCCCATTGAGCTTCCAGTCACTGAGACGGAAATCTTCTTTGATATCGAAGCCGACCCAATGCGTGATCTCGTTTACCTGCACGGATTCGTCGAAAGGCAGCGAAGCGATCTGACGAAAGAGACTTTCATCGCCTTCTATGCGGAAGGGGTCGAAAAGAAACACGAACGAGAGGCCTTCGCCGGTGCAATCGAATGGATCAAGGGTCGCCCTAACGCTACGCTCTACTATTATTCGAAGTATGAGCGGACGGAGTATCGAAAGTTGCAGCAGCGCTATCCGGACGTTTGCTCACCGGAAGAGATTGAAGATCTCTTCACCCCTCCTCGATCTATCGATCTATACTATGATGTCGTCCTGAAAGCGACCGAGTGGCCGACCTACAACCACTCGATCAAGACCTTAGCAAAGCACCTCGGCTTTCAGTGGCGGGATACGGATCCTTCAGGAGCCGCATCAATTGAATGGTTCCATCGGTGGGTAGAGAGTGGTGACCCCGCTATCAAGCAGCGTATTCTGGACTACAACGAGGACGATTGCCGAGCTACAGCGGTATTGCTGGACGGGATCCGAGATATAGACTGATGATCCTCCGAAACTTAGCGCATTGAGCGCATCCGAATTAAAGGTTGCTCAAAAGTCTGGAGAGACAATCCCGCGTTTAGAAGACGGATACTTTTCATTGCTTTTCGCAGGGGTATGCGTTCCTGATATTTGCTGAAAAATACTTGCCGTGGGTTGAGCCTAAGGCGTGCGCATCCATCAGTCGGTCATATTCGACCCGAGGAACGTTGAAGTACTGATAGACCGCTCCCCCCTTGAGAAACTCAACTTCGAGAGTCTCCGAGTTATCGTCATATCCAACCGACGCGAGATTTGACGATTCAACTGGCAACCTATCCATCAGCCCCTCCTTACTCTTCCAATTCAAAACTGGGGTCCTGCGCTCGCCATGCCGCTACTGGGCGTGCGTACGTGCTGTCTTTACGCTCCTGCGACCATGCCTCACTAACTCTCGGATCACCACTACTTGGCCTCCGGTTCTCGGGAGGCAGTGAAATGCGGCACCGTACTGGTAGAAGTGCCGCCTCGCCCGTGATGATCGCCTCACCTGTTCGAAGCACAGGCAGGCTATCCATCAAGCCACTAAGACTGTCTGATAGCGCAGCTTGCACCTTCCCGCGATCGGCGGAATTGGACAATCTGAGGGAAATGAAGGTTCCGCACTGGGAAAGGATTGTTTCGTCGATCTCCGAGGGGCGCTGACTCACTATCATAGCTCCAACCCCAAACTTTCTGCCCTCCTTGACTATCCGTTGCACCATGTCCCTTGCCAGATTGTCGCTATCTCTTCCGAGGTAGCGATGCGCTTCTTCCATGACAACGAGCAGAGGTCGCTGGCGACCTCCTTCCGGTGTTTCTCTTCCCCAAACCATCGCCTCGTATACGACGTTCAAGATCGCGCCGATCAGCTGATCCAAAACGGAGCTTGGAATGCCTGAAAGATCCAAGATCGAAATTGGCTGATTTGACCCAACCCAATCCTCAAGCAGATCGGGAAGGTCGGATTCTGTTGCTCCGTCCAGCCCCGGCTCCCACGGTCCAGGATGAAGAAGAAAATCGAACTGTCGGTCGAGCATGCGCGAGCGCAACTGGTCAAGCTGGCGTCGGATCGACAACACCCCACGATTATTGTGATAAGGTGCGGTATTCGTGGTAGAGGCCGGCTGGTATTTGTGAGGGCGGAGTTGAGCTGCGTCCCCTTCCTCCTCGATTGCTGGCTGGGTCCGTGCCCCGTCGAGAAAAGTGCTTACTTCCTTATCGTTCAGATCGAACCAAAGCTGATGCAGGCTAAATGGAAGGGGGGTCTCAACTGTCATCGCGAAAGGATCAATACCTTCGAAACTTCCCGCTTCGGAGACCGCGAGCTTTCGCTCCATGATGGTGTCGAGAATGCTCGAAAGTGCTTTCCCCTCCACATTACCCATCAGGAAGTGCAGCATCTCTGTAACGCCGACGGCCCAGAATGGAATTTGAAGGGGCTTCTGTCCGTCACTCGGATTGACACGAAATACGTTTGCGCGATCTTTTAAGGCGACTGAATATTCGCCGTGAATATCGAGCAAAAGGATACGCGAACTCGGGAATTGCTTCTTCTTATCGTCACCGGTCGCTATGGCAGACAATAGGCTGGAAACGGTTGTCGACTTCCCTGATCCAGTCGACCCGAGTACCGCCGAATGCCGTGTGACGAGCTTGTCGAGATCGATGCGCACGTCAATGCTCTCGGCGCCTGCGAGGCGACCTACCTTCACCTGACCTTCGCCCTCTTCGCCATAGATGGACTCGAGGTCCTGATCGGTAACAAGGTGGACCTCGTCATTAATGGCGGGATATTGACTGATACCGCGTTCGAACGCGGTACCGACACATTCACCAACCAATTGGACGGTCATCCACCGATCGCCACGATTTGTTTGATCAACCAAGGCTTCTGGAGTTGCCGAAGCGCCAACTTCCGAAATTACCCCATAGAGGTCGTGATACCCTTGCGGAATCCGTACAAAGCTCCCGACTTGCCCGACTCGATAAGACCTTCCTCCAATAATTGCGATGCCTGAGCTGAGCCCCTCAAATTGGCGTATGCTCAGCGATGCTCCCGCAACCGCGCCAACATGCCCCAGCAGTGTTGGAAGTGTCATTGCGCTGCCGCCTCTGCCGAAAGCCCACCATCCTCCAGCTGCTTCGTTCGAATTACCTGTTCAGAACGAGAGGATGCAACAAACTTTGCCAATTCCTCTATTTTCCCAAGGGTAAACGACCCGCCTTCATCTGCCTTCCAGTATGATTCGCGAATTGGCCCCCAGTCCTTCGCGGGCAGTTCGCTCGGCAATCGCCAGCCCCCTGGTCTGCAATTCACGATAGCACCGTCAGGCGCGTACAATGTGAAGTTTGGTCGCCGCATTGCGATGTCCGAAGCGCACGTTTCACTAGCCATATGCTTGAATTGAAATGCAAAGACGCTTGCGGCCTGATTCCCGGCTAAGGCCTCGTCGATCCTTGCTGAAATATGCGCATCGGCAAAAGAGAAACCCGAGCAGATCATTAATGTGTCAGGCTCTTGCAGGAAATGGCCAAGTCGGTCAAAAAGTGATGCGTACGGTGCTTTTTGAGTTTGATCGTATTTAAGGTGCTCTGGGAACACCAAGTGATTTGCGTCGGAGGACCCAGTACGTACAACCTCGCCGCGATTGTTCGTCTTCCAGCCAAGAGAGCCGTGCAATTTCCAGAGCCTGGTCCATCTAGAAGGGAGTTTTCCTCCAGCGACGGTGACAGGGTCAAAGAATGGTTCACGCGCTCCCGAAAAACCATCGAAAAATGGAGAACGATTGCGTTCAAATGCTTCTTCAAAAAGCAGGTCGTAGTTGGTCGTGAAAATCTCTACAGGGTGATCGCGTGAAAGACCGCTGATCCAACTCACCAAATCTTCATAGGCTGATCTTGCCTTTGGCAATCGAATATCAACAGCCTTGCCGATCTCGTTGCAGAGTTGGTCTCCAAACTGCCGATATCCTTCGCCGTTTAACCCATGAACCTCGGAGGCTCCGAGAACTCCTGCCAATGATCGAACCCGTGAGAGTATGCTCTCAATATCGTGGCTCTCCAACTCACCCTTGAGTGCATCAATCTGTTTTCCGTATGTAACTGATGCAGCACTGAGGACAGCGGTTGTTAGCCCCTCAACGGCCGGAATTAGTGGATATGTTCCGTCATCTTTTCGCATGCCAGCTGGGCCGCCTGCTCCAATAAGCAAGCCTAGCCGTTTCCTACCCTGCGCAATGATCGACCGCAGGGATTGCATGTGGTGATCGGGATTGTGAACCGTTGCCGTCATTAGCCCACCATATTTCAAACGACTGGCTTCTCAAGGAGCTAATTGACTTCTTCAATACTCATCCGCAGGCGCTCTTGCGCACGTTGAAGCTGCAATCAGGGATCGATCTTCTTGCATAAGTTTTTGAATGGCATTTTCCCTCGCACCTACATCGGATCGCATCACAGAATGATCGATCAACTCGGAACACAGATCAACACCGGATTGACTGTACAGCCAAGCTGCTAGTTTAAACGAGTTCGCGCTCAGTTCGCCTGCGCTCGATAAGGTTCTTCAAACTCTCAGTCAGCAGCAGTGTCGAGCTACCGAGCTTGATGAACTCTATCTCGCCTTCGCCGATCAGCACATAAAGGGTGCTGCGCCCGATCCCGAGATAACGACAGGCTTCTGGAACCCGCATGGCAATCGGCTCGATCTCGGTCTGGTATCTCTGCTTCGCACGCTGGTCGTTCGCATCTGATATCGACACGCCGGTCGGTCCTTCCATCTATCGGGTGATGACGGACCGACCTGGGGGACATGGAGGGGGAGCAGGCCAGGCCCGCCATCGATACCGATTATCGGTCGGGAGGCACCGCTTGCGCCATATGACGTTTCTACGCTGGAGTTGCCATTTTGACGCCGCTGCGCTGATACGTCCTAGAGCTTGGGCACAGTGCATCTGCAAGCATCCGTAGGGACGACAGCGGCCATGCCATTGTGGCATCTGGGAGCCGATTTGGGCGCAGTTCGATCGACCGCCGTCGCCAATCATTCTGAAAAGAAACGGGAATTTCAGGAAGGCGCCGCTGGGCTGCTTCGGGTGCCGTCGCAAATTGCTCAACGAAACCAACCACCTGCAGCCCGACCGACGGCGGCGCTTTTATCTCGCGATCATTTTTACTCTCCAAATCAGACGCTTACGGACAGATGTGTCAATCACAGATTCGGTGCAAGCGGACTACGTTGGGGCTGCAAAGAGCCTGCACTCAGCGCGCAGAGACAGCGCGGCAATCGTGCACTCAATCTGCGAGTGCGAGAGGCCGAAGCTTGCAGCCGCGACGCCCAGCTGAAACCGGAGCCAAGATGATTGAAAGTCCCAAAGCGTGCTCACCGAGACTAGTCGAGCGCACTGCCGACTGCACCAGTAACGACCAATGTTAGAAAGATCAGGGCGGTCACAAACGTGCAGAAAAGTCGCTCGCGGGCATGAGTGTCAGCCCAATCGCAAGCGAGAAGAGCAGCAAGTCAATTCGTGTTCGCGTCTGCTTTCGGCGTTGCGAACTGGACGCCGCTATGTCGTAGATTGGGGTGGGATACGGACATTGGCAGTAGGTTGGCCACAACTTGCTAGAACTGTTAGGCGGCTCTTACATTTAGCGGAGAGAGTTGCTGACCATGCATTCATTTGCCCGAATTCTGATAGCCTGTTCGGCCCTGTCACTCGGGAACGGCCATGCAGTGGCTCAAACCGATAGCGATGCGACCACCGCTGCAAAACTTGAGCAATTCGACGCTTTCGCACGCCAATATCGGGTGGAAAATTCAGTTCTCAGCATGTCTTACGCCATTGTGAAAGACGGTGAGATCTTGGCATCCGAAGGTATCGGCTGGCAGGATCACGACGCCGAAGAGAGAACCACCAAAGACACCACCTACCTTGTCGCATCGATAACCAAGACTTTCACGGCCGCAACTCTCCTGGCCATGGATGCGGATGGCGTGATCGACCTCGACGACGACTTCACGAAGTTGAGTGACTGGGCCTCCCGATGCGAGTGGCTCTCGACGAGCGGGAATATATTCGGAGGCGGCAGGGCACTGGACGATGGCTACACCCCGCCGCGCCTGAACTGTTCAGAAAATCTCACCTTGCGGCAGGTCTTGCAAATGCGCGTTCTCGGACAACCAGGCAGCAACTTCCTCTACAATCCCATCGTCTACGGTCGATTGTCGAACTGGGTGGAAGAGCAGACCGGCGAGCCATTTGCTAACTGGGTTCGCCGGTATGTGATCGACAAGGCTGGTCTGAAAGATGTCGCCGTAGGATGGCGCGATCCCAAAGGGGGAGACGCACTGCGCAAGCTGGCACCGCCCTTTCGCCATGCTCCTGAACAGTCGGACAATCTTGAACCATCCGCGCTCCCCAATCCCGAGATGAACGGTTCCAGCGGAATTATTGCCAGCGCCCATTCCCTTGCGGAGTATTCGATCGCGTTGGACGAGGGCCGCATTCTCGAGCCGGACTTGCTGGAAGAAATGTGGACTCCACCTACCGAAGCCGACGGCAGTAGCGCCAGCTACGCCTATGGTTGGTGGAGCCAAGAGTGGAACGGGAAGCATCTCGTCTGGCACGGGGGATGGTGGCCGGACGCCTATGCAGGCTTCCTTCTCAAAGTTCCCGGAGAAGACCTTTCCCTCGTAGTGTTCGGCAACACCGACGGGTTGCATTGGGGGAATCGACTTCAGTTGGCCGAGATAGAGAAATCACCGCTGGCGCTAAAATTCCTGAACTTGTTCGTAGGTCGGGACTGACTGCAATCCGGTCGGAAGCCGAAGGTCTGCCTTCGGCAAGCCATCTCGATAAGCTGCCCCACGGCGACCGCTGAGTTTACTGCTTATCCGGGCGCGCCCTTGCTTCAGCTTTGAGCTTTTCAAGCCGCTCCGAGCACACCTCGTGCACAACCCTACCAAGCGCCTCTACCTGTTCTCCCAGCCATTCGAGCTCTTCTTTCGTGATCCGGTAGTGCTTGGAGTAGCGCGCCTTTACGTAGGCTTCCTTGAGTTTCTCGAAAAGGGCGCGGTCACGCCTGTTGTCGCGTGGCCAGACGTAGGTGAGACGCGCATCGGTCCGTTCGGCTTGGGTGCGCAGGAAGCCGAGATTGTGCACGTGCGGTGTGTAGAAAGTGCAGACCAGCAGAACACAATGATAGAGGCACTCAGTCGCCTGGTGCAGATTGAAAGCGGCCTTCTTGTTCCAACCCTTCTCGATTGTGAAGCGAGCAGTCTCCAAAGATTGTTGGCTACTTGGTAGCCATTCGTCGAAATATTCCTGCGCCATCGCAAGCGCCTGTGTAGGCGTCTTTGGCTTAGGAGTGTGAAGGTCGGTGTCGTCGGACTGATAAAGCGCAACACCGTCTTGCTTCACATCCATGAAGAAGTAGCGCCCGTGCGCCAGCCCGTCGTTCACTTCCTGAAGCGTGTGGACGATGAAGTTGACCGGGGTCTTGAGCGTATTGGTGACGCCGTATTCGCGCATCAGCCGGTCATCGAGCCTAGACCAATACTTGACCCGGTCGACCAGCCGCTTGTCATTGACGATGATTAGCAGGTCGTAGTCCGACTGGTAACCCTTCGCGGTATGCGGCTCATCGACCCAGGTGCCGCGCGCGTAGCTGCCGTAGAGGATCACCTTGAGGATGCGTCCGGCCTTTTTCCACTCGTGCTTGGCCAGTGCAAAGGCATCGTCGAATTCCTCGAAGATCAGTTGCACCACGCGTTCCAGCTCGCGCTGCTTTTGCGGCGGCAAATGATCGAGATCGGTCTTCATCGCTCAGTTCCTAGCAAGCAGCACAACCGCTTGCACCTGCTGAGTGCATCAACGCGCGGCGACGGCGCACCCCAAAGCGCTGAGGAGCCGCGCGCTGGCATCCCCGCGTTAGCAACAATCCGATCAGGATTGTTTGTTAGCATTGTTAAGGGACGCTGTGTCCCAGCATTCCTGCGGGTTTGACGCCTTTTTGGGTTCCCGATAGTCCGAGTTTTCGGTTCCTGTTCGTCCGAAAGATCGGGTTCCCGATAGTCCGAGCGGACCAGCGCCTTATCCACAGAGTTGGCCATCCCCATTTCTGGGGATGGGGCTTGATCCAAGAAGTGCGTAAGCGGCAGGTTGCAGGACTCAAGTCCAATCCGTGCCATCCTGATCATCTGGAACTCCTGGCCTCACGGCCAGCCAGGAATTCGCTCATTGTGTTTTTTCGTGTCGCGCGATCAAGCGAGTAGGCGCTCTCTTGAAATCGCGCTCCCTTTAGGAGAGCATCGACATAGCCAGCGATCATGTCGGCAGCCGTGATTAGGGTTGCGTCGAGGACATGAATATATTTGCTGGTGATCGATCCCTTTGCATGCCCCAAGAGCGCGGCGATCGTTATTTCCGTGAACCCAAGCTCGTTGCCGATGCTGGCGAAACTGTGCCGCAGGACATGAGCTGTTACACCTTCCAGCGGTGTGCCATTTAGCAACTGGTTCCACTGTCTCGGGAAGCCGCCAAAGGCAGTGTCTGTCCCATAGCCCGGAAAAACATAGCTGCCCGTCGCTGCTTGGTGCTCCGCCTCTAGGAACTCGATCACCGGCAAGCCAACAGGTCGGATCGACCTGCCTTCCTTGCTATCGGAAAGTCGGAGACAACTGCCGTCGAGATCGACATCGCACCATTTGAGATTGATGATCTCGCTTCGCCTGCAGCCAGTGAGCGCGATCTGGCGAATGATGTCGGTTGATGGCCAGAACTGTTCCTTCTCTTTCGCTTCGATGAGCAACTGGCCCAGAATGCCATATTCGGCCTCCGTCAGCCTTCGCTCACGAACCTCGTATTTCGGCTTCTTGATGCCGTGCGCTGGATTTCGGTCGATGACCCCCAAGTCGATTGCGTAGGTGAGGATGCCGCCGATCAGCCCTAAGGTGCGTGTGGCGGTACCTGGACCTCCCTTCACAATTGATTTCCCGCGCAGCTTTCTGGTTTTGACGACAATGCGCGACCGGCCTGCAATGATGTCGCGCATGATCTTGACCATGTCAGCCCGGGTGAGATCTTTGACGCGCCGACCACCCATCAATGGAATGACGTGTCGCTTGATCCGTCCGATATCCGTATCGATCGTGGATTGTTTTTTAGGTCGTCCACCCTTGCCGAGGATGAGACCGTCTTCGAGGTCTTGGATGTAGCGCTCGCAGAGTTGCTTCATCGTCATCGCCTGATGATCTTCCAGTCGCTCCTCTGCCGGATCATCACCGGCGGCGACGCGACCCAGCTGAGCCTTGGCCTCGCGCCGGGCAAGCTCGGCAGTCCAGACGCCATGCAGCCCAATTGCCATTCGCCGCGATCTTCCGCTTTGGCGGTATTGGACGATGTAGCTACGTTTGCCTGAGGGGAAGACGCGCAGCCCGAAACCGGGTAGTTCTCCGTCCCAGATGATGTAGTCTTTAGTCTTGGCTTCGGCTGCTTCGACAGCGCGTTTGGTCAATTTGACCATGGCGATCTCCGTCTCAGAGTCCCGAATTCGCGTAAGCGTGAAGGAAGCACGCGGCTGCAAGTCGAGGCGTAAACGCGGTTACGCCAGCGCAAACTGCAATCAATCTAAATCACTTAATAACAGTAGCTTAGAGTAAGATTTCGTAGTCTGGCGTACCGGTTTTGTACCGGCTCCGAAGGCAGAGGCCACAGGTTCGAATCCTGTCGGGTGCACCAGCTTTTCAAAGACTTACCTTGGGGTTTCGCGAGCCGTACGGAATGAATACGAAAAACAAGGGTGGGATGTGAGTGCGATCCTGAGTCCCTGCGGTTGCTACCGCTATCGCCTCGAACGCTCGATTTCGCTTTTTGGGAAGACTGCTGCCATTGTTATGGTGAACCCGTCGACAGCAGACGGTGAGACCGACGATCCCACGATCAGGCGGGTGATAGGCTTCGCGCAAAAGTTCGGCTGGGCGCGAGTGATTGTGGGAAACGTATTCGCGTTTAGAGCAACCGAAGTTCGCGCCTTGCGAACTGCCAAAGACCCTTGCGGACCACACAACGCGACGCATCTGAAACAAATCTTTGAAGAGGCCGAACTGGCTGTGTTCGCATGGGGTCCACTTGCGAAGCTGCCCCTCAATCTTCGCGATTCCTGGCGCTTCGTTTGGAGCCTTGCGGCCGAAACTAAGGTCCCGGTTCGGTGCTTGGGCACTGCGTTAGACGGTCACCCCCGTCATCCCTTAATGCTCAAGAAGGCTGCGGAGCTGATGGATTGGTCACCTCCGCCGGCTGGTTAGGGCGTTCGATGCTTTTGGTTTGAACGGGCGTTTCCGCAGCATGCAACTCGGCCGAAGTGCCACCAAGCTCTGATTCATCCGAAAAAATCGGCTGAAGTGCGACGACTGCTACAACCAATGCGATCACTGTCGCAACTCCAACGGCTACTCCTTTGATGATGCGGAATTGCTCAGCAATGGAGTTAATTTGCTCTGAGAGAGCCTGAAGCGAATGATTTTCTCGGGAGACTTCTCCAATCAATGAACTTGGAATGTCGATGTATCCCGGTTTCGTCTTGCGGAAGCGCTCATCGGAAGTGTCACCCGACAAGTCTGCGATCCAGAGCAGAAAAAGAGAGTCTCCCCTCGCGAGCTGAATCGCGGAAGGTCCGGCGTTGAAGACCGAGTAAATCAGCCTCCCGCTGAAACCCGGATCAACGTGAAAGCCAGAGACGTTGATCAATCCACGAAATTTCGTGTGGGATTTGAGGGAAATGAACCCCATCGAATCAGGAGGGATCGAAACAACTTCTTCAGTCAGGAGAAACGCAAATTGTCCTGAGGGAATTTTGACATCGCCGCCCGCTTTGATCTTCTGTTTTCCAGCGACCGTTTCGACCGTGGGGGCAGCAAGCCTCTTCTTTAGATTTTGGCGCAAGTCGTCGCCGTGGCCGGGAGTGATGTAAACTTCTGCGCCCAGCGTCAGGGTGTAAGCAGAACAGTCTATTTTTTCCGGATCGAATGGGGCAACGATCTGATTTTTTGCCCCCTCGGAGAGCAACCGTTGTCCGCTCCAGAATCCCATGTGAGTAGCGTCAAAGCTTTCCGTGGAAGAGCTTCTTCGCTTTGACCGCCGCAAGACGCTCACGCATCTTCTCCACAGGAGACCAGCCATTCGAGAAAAATACTCCGAGAGATGCTGAGATGACCTTCAAGACTTGCTCGGCAAGCGTTGGCCGGAAGGGGAAATCCTCAAGATGGTCGAGGCGCTCGCAGGCCGACGCCATTCGTCCCGCATAGACAGTCATCTGCCTTGCAAATTCATCTCGCTGGTCTGGGGATATGGCATCACCCACTTTCGACAGGTCAATATTAAGAGTGTTCGCGCATGAGATACCAATTATTAGAGCATCAGTTGCGAGGCGCTCAAAATCGGCATCTGTCGGCCCCTCGCTGAGTCGTCCCGCGTACTTCGCGAAGTGAAGCGTCATGTGCCTAAGGCGGTCTTGCACCGGCAACCTGCTGATTTCAGGGTGATACTTCTCATCGTGTTCGAACTGGGCGAACTGGATCGCCGGCCAATCCAAACTCACGGGGCGATTAGATGAAGCCTCCGAGTTTACAAGAGACAGTGCCATTTGCGTTCTTTCGTATGCCAGTAATTCATGTTCGCACGAGGCCGATAATCGCATCTTCCCGGCTGGGAATCAACTTGATTCCCTAAAAAGTCCTACACATTTGCCCAACCATCTCTCCTGCAACTCGGTCCGAAAAACTGCTGCTGCCGCGGCGTCCGAACTGAGTCCGTGCGCGGCGGCATGATTGTTAAAGCGCTGCTTCAGATCGAGACGCGAAGTGCGCGCGGTAACGCGGCGACCCTTTCGAACAGGAGAGTTTATCACGGGTTTTCGAGTCGCACCTAACTTCCCTTCGCTCAGCTCTTTCATCAGCAAGAGTGTGGCTAACGCGGCGGCGTCGATCCCTATCTGGGACGCGTATTCAGCGAACGTTGCGCCTTCCTCTTCGGAAAGCCATCCGCCGATTACTGACTTCGTCTTCTTCATCGAGCGATCACCTTTTCGACAAGTATCATGGCGATGCCAAGCAAACGACACGCAATCAGAAAGGGTAACACGATATCTGCACGGCAAATTTGAGCGATAACCGGATTATCCCACACCCACTCTGGCAATATTTTCTGCGGTTTTCAGCGTCGGGAGGAATGGCCGCCGCTACCGTGGCACAAAATAGGCGTTGTGATTCGCGCGCGCCGCGCCTGTCGCGGCTAGGGCTTCGAGCACTTTGGTTGTGCCCCATTGCAGCTCTAGATGCTGAGCAAGTGGTACGACATCAACTTAATCAGTCGGCATTATTTAGTCGAAAGCACTTTCGGGCCTTACGAAAATAGCGGCGTCCATCATAAATCTCGATGCTGCTGCCTGTTTCGGTTGCAACCAATCTCCAAGCGGGAGGATTGCGTCCAGAAAGGGTTTGGAGCGTGAGAAAGAACACCGTCTCGTCCCGATCCCGTCCCATACGCACCGGGTAGGCCGATACCCCGGATGAAATTATGCAGTGTTCTGCCTCGACAAAATCCGAGCTTGAGAAAAGTACTTCGACGGCCTTTCGGCTTGCAAAAACGTCAGGCAGGCCTGCACCGGATTGCAAGCTCGCCAATACCGCAAAGAATAATCCGATGGTGTTCGTCATGGTCTCAATACCTCCCTGAGGACGCCGTGGTCAGTGAAGCCATACGTCACCCCTCTTCAGTTCGTATGACGCACAGGCGGCTGACCGAGTTCAATTCTCGCCAATCAGATTACGAAGATCGGAGGCACGAATCAGCCTTCGCCCTTTGAGCTTGATCGAAGGAAGATGACCATCTTTCATCAAGCCGTAGATCATCGTCCTACCCAATCCAGTGACGCTTGCTGCCTCTGCCACACTGAAGGTCAATCGACCTTTCGCATCTGCTGTTGCCAGTCTTTCCATAAAGCTTTCTCCTTCGAAGGATGGTGTAGGTCTCCACGGAGGATAGGAAAGCGGTCAATCTCAGCTTACCAAGTAACCTTAGATTCTGAGTAGCCGCCCAACTCGCTTTACAAGAAGGACGTTTTATCCAGCGTTACTTGGTAACAGATATCAAATAACTGATTTTAATACATATTCCTATATATATTATTTTCTTTTTAATGATGATCTAAGCCAAATGAATGATATAATATATATAGGAAAAACAGTTATTTAGCATACGTTACTTTGTAACGTTCGGAAAAACAAAATCCTTAAGAAGCGAGGTGCCGCGGGTTATCGTCCCCACAATCTAACAGGGGTGAGAATGCCGCTAAGATGCTAGGGTGCCCTCAGATTCTTCAGAAATTCTTCAAATGGTTTTTGGGGCTTAGGTTAGTGGAGATTGAATTTTGGCCTTCAGAGAGCTCTAACGCCGTTCTGGCGAGGCATTGCGTTCCACAGTCTCGCAAATCACAACGCCAACCTATCAAGGGCTTCGACTGCTGCATCATTCGCTAGATGTCCATAATGCCTTCCAATCATTTCAGCGCTCGTACCAGAGATCTGCGCGATTGTTAGCAGTGGCAAACCTGCTCTTACTAGGTCCGTTATTGTACTGTGACGAAGAGTATAAGCTGTTGTACCCTTAGGCAAATTAGCCTCTTTCGCTGCAGCAGCGACAGGCAGTTTCCAGCTATTGCGATCCCAATGCTTGCCGTTCGACCGCATAAAAAGCGGGGCAGACGGCAGCTTGTTTTTCCCTTGAGCTGCAAGCAGCTTGGCGGCGGCGGCTGGGAGCTGGATACGACGCGGTTTGCCGTTCTTTTCCTTACCGATCGTAAGTTCGGCAGTCCGCTTGTCAAAATCCCCTACCGCTAGCGCAGCGAGTGCGCCTGGGCGCAATGGGAGCAAGCAAAGCGCACGAAAGAAAGGTTCTGCCTCGGCGCTGCAGTGCTGCAAAAGTACCCGGCGTTGGCTCATATCAAGATAAAGAGTGCGCTGCCCATTGGCATTAGGCGTTGCTCTCAGCGCCTCTTGCCATGCGGCCTCACTGTTCGGCGCGCCGGGGGCTAGCACTTTCGCCAGCGCGGCTCGAAGCACTGCAATATCGCGGTTTACAGTAGACGCAGCACGCGTGCGGGTAACCACGGCGCCTTCCTTGCGTCGGCTCACAAGTGCCGGTTGATTTTCCAAACGCTCCCGCCATTGCCGGATGTGGTGCCGCCGCAGTTTGGCCAACTTCATCTTTGCGATTGGATCATCGTAGACGTAACGGCGAAATCGCTGTGCCGCTTCAGCTCGATTTTCAGCGTAAGCGCGGCATGCCTCTCCGACCGTCTCGACCTTCGAGCGAACCACGCCGCCCCCGTCCACGATTTCAGCTAGTGCCTCAGCTTCTCGCTTAGCTGCCGAGAAGATCTCGTTGCCAGCGAGAGTGCCGAAATCTCCGAGTGACTTAAGACGATATTTTTGAACGTCTTCATCATACACGCGGGCAATCCAAGTACCCTTCCCACCACGTTTTGACGGACGGAAGCCGAGATAGCACCTTGCCCGAAGGCGCTGCCAATAGGGTTCGCGCTTAGCCTTAAGCTTGGATCGCGCACCAACCCTGCTCAGGTCGATCGGCATTTCGTTCCCCCTTTAACATGCGTACGAAAATTGTACGTAAAACATGCGCAGGCAAATTTGAACAACTAAGGACACTAAACCCCGGAATTCTGCTGATTGTCAGTTCGGAAGTGTTCGAGGATGTTCAGAAACCCTGCACTCCGAAGGCAGAGGCCACAGGTTCGAATCCTGTCGGGTGCGCCATTAGCGGAAATCCTCAGAACTCTGGGGTTTTCGAATTCACCCGACAGCAATGTGATGGGCACCTAATGACAGCTTCGGGGCCGGAAGTGGTCAGTCGGCTGACAGAGGGAAAAGGGCAAAAAGCAGAAACGATGGGAGCTACCGCCCCCCTCGGACATGCTGACCGTGACCGTGAGGCAAGTTAAACACAACCGTGAGGGTTACCTCCCCTCCGCAAAGCGCTCTCATTTCGGTCATTTGCCCAACCGCCCACCGCACCCGAAAGCGGGCGTAGCCAGCGGATATTGAGTGATTTCAGCTTTTGGTGCCTCCCGTCCGGCCTCTGGGTGTCGCAATGGGGTGGAAAACTGAGGTTAGTCGAATACGAGGCTATCCCGTCCTCTACCTCTTTACCCCGACACCATGAACGCGAATTATGATTTCCGGTGTCCACCTGAGAAGGCGCATTCAATTTGTAAACCAACTAAATTTGCTGTCGATATTACCGAGGGAAGCAAACTCTGTGTAAACCGCGTTCAGTAACATCGAGTCCGTTTTTGGACTTTAGCCTTGGATTGTGCTTTGATGCTTTCGCTAATTAACTCTCTAGTCGCAACGCTTTGATAATTGTGCGCAGGGATATTGATCGGTGGAGGATGGAGGTCGCAACACATGCTCAAACTCAATAACCAAATGCACTTATAAAGGCACAGACCTTGTTGAGTATGGCGTTGGCTTTTGGCGTATCAGAGTGTGTCAGCCGCGAGGGATCGCATTCCGATGAATATGATGCGGGTTTCGCACATCGCTATGCAGAAGGAGGAACTGAATACGAAGCTAAGATCGTCGCAGCGCAAAAAGCGCTGAAAGCAGCAGGTATAGATGTGTCGATTCCACGACCACCAGCGACGAAGAAATCAATCCAGCGCGTCCATGTTGCTCACGCTGGCCAAGTCGACTGTTCAAAAGATCTGCCGATTGCCTGGCATGCCAAGTAGAGCTTCGCCTCTTAAGATCAGGAATGCATCCATGTTGATGCAGACGCCATGCTTCGATTCTAGCAGTTAGATATGGCCAAGAGTTAATCTGCCATGTTTATTCGTCATCCGACCAAGGACCAGCTCCTACCAGACGATGTCGAACTAGAAGCTGGTTGGATCAGGCACGATGGGTCACGACGCGTAGCATCGGAGAGCTACCATCCATTAATCCTGTTGCGTGACGGCACGATCTTCAGACCGATTTCTCCACTTCCGAACAAATGGGCAGCATTTTACAAAATGTGTCGCTGGAAATGGGAAGGCTGCGCTCCAAACGCTTTCGACGTCATAGCATACCAATTATTCCAGGAAAGTGGTCGCTAAGGCAGGTTGCTGATCGCGGGACTACCAATATCTGCGATTCCAAGAACTCAGTGGAAAACCCAGAGCCAGGCGCGAAGTTGACGGTCTGGTTTTTAGGCTACTTCGTTCGAGTAGCGCATGACCGCGATTGGGGTGGAAAGCGGACGACCGTTTTTTCTGGAAAGCGTCAATTGTCGGGCCCGGATCGCAAATTCAAATCAAGCGGCAGCGGATGCAAGCCGCCGATCTAGATCTCTGAGCTTCGCGGATTTCTGGATCAGGATGGGTGCCTGATCGAGGCTTTCCACGAAACGCCAAAGATATGAGAACATCGCGAAGACATCACCCGCCTGCGGCCTCTCCTGAGCGGTTCCCACTTGCCAGAGGGCGACGACGAAGAGAACGATAACGAGCATTTCCATCATGCCAAACGCAGTTGCCTCAGCATCTGAGAGCTTAATCCGCCAGCCTGCCAACGCTTCGAAGTGACGCCGGACTCGGCTTTCATTGCCATTCGAAAGCAGCCTGACCTCGTGCTCGAGGCGGTTATTCAGGCCTTTGTTCAGAACAGCGGACCTTCGCCCCAGCCAACTGCCGACAAGAAACAATGGACCTCCAAGCGCGATGCAGACGACGGCGAGCAACGGCTCCAGAAACAGAAGCGCGGACAACGATACGGTCAATGCTATGGAGGCATAGAGGACCCGAGGCACGTCCTCTTCCAGAAAGACCGTGTATTCGCGGGAAAGCGCGACGCGAGCAGCAACGCGGGCTGGGTCAAGCCCAGCAGCTCGAGATCGGGCAACGACGCTGCAAGCGAGTGCACCATAAATTCTCGTGAAAACCCGCGTGTCGTATCGCTTAGATGCAACTGTCAGTATGAGTTGCGCGGTGTGGCAGCCGACAAGCCACAGGACCGCTTCGTATTCACCGGCCAGAACGCCGTTGATGGCGAAGCCAGTCGCCAAAGGATAGAGCAAGGCGGCAATCATGCCGCTGGCGGTAAGACAATATGCAGTGAAGAGGCGTCCGCGATGGACGCGCGCAAGTTCGAGTAACATCGGAAGTCTCGATGATCGGAAATGGAGAGGCCGCACGGATGAACGAGCGAGTTCAGTCGCTTGGTTGCGCCGCTAAGCGGCGAATGTTGACCTGACCATTTCGACCTCGGAGGCTATTCCAATCTTTCTGATGGATACTCGGATCCATGAGGACGAGCAACGAAATTTCGAATGGCAATTGTTCAGCAGGCAACGACTGCTTTCAGGTTTCAGATCGCGAAAGAATGATGTCCACAATCGGGTCGTTAGCTGAACGTCCGTTTCGCGTGGTCGAGAGGCTGAAAGCAGACTGTCCGGAAACGGCCCAATTCCCGACACAAGGCTTGGGCCGGATAAAATGGCAGCTTTTGGGCCGGTTGGAGACTGTCCGCTTTTGGCGAAGGCACACCGCTAAGCGGACTATTGGAAATCCCACAATGCTGCCGCGTCTCCACTTTATCGGGAGCTACTTGCGGGCGACAAGTAGGCGCGCAATTTCGGTCCGGCCGCTCGGAATCTGAAGGGTGTAACTTCAGCGGTAAGAGGTCTTTTCGGATATCCTGATCTCGCGGCAACTCTCGCAAATGCTTTTCCCCTACGCGATCAGAGCTTCGATCTCATTCAGCGGGCATCTTTACGAGAGATCGCGGTCATAACGCGTTCCAACTCTTCCAGAGCATATAGATTGCCACCACGAAGATGAGACCAGCGAACACTGTTTTGAGTTGGCCGCCGCCCGACAATCTTTTCGCCAGCCGCGTTCCAAAATATCCTCCACCGATACCGCCGAGGATGAAGACAGCTGCCAACGCCCAATCGACTAGCCCGGACAGCGCATAGTTCGCCGCCGTAGTGAGCCCAAAGGCCGTGACGGCGATCAGACTTGTTCCGACCGCGTTGATCATGACCATATCGGTCGAGGCAATCAGGCCCGGAACGATCAGGAAGCCACCGCCAATGCCGAAAAATCCACTGAAAGCGCCTGTGCCCAGCCCATATCCAAGAACCTTGGGCGCGTTGCGGCGATTGCACGCAGCCCCCGGCGTGCCTTCCGCCTTGCGGCTGCGGAGCATGAGCGCGCCGACCACGATCATCAGGAGAGCGAACAGGAACAGCAGCTTCTGGCCGTCGAAGTTCTTCCCCAGTGTCGATCCAGCCAACGCGCCGACGATGCCTGCGCCTGCATACATGAAGCCGCACCGCCACCGTACATTATGGTCGCGGGCATGCTGCAATAGGCCAGTTGCGGCATTGGCAGCGACGGCCAGCGCACTTGTGCCGATGGCGACATGCGGGCTGTTCACACCCACCAGATAGACCATCAGTGGAACGGCAAGGATCGACCCACCGCCCCCTACAAGCCCGAGCGTAAAGCCTACCAGCGCGCCCGAAAGTGCACCGAGGCCTAGATGCAGGGTGTCGATCATCCCCGGGTTACGCCGCCTGTTTCATTTGCGGCTTTGCCAGCCACTCGTGGCCCTTGAGCATGCCGTTCCAGTAAATCCACGGCAGCGCTTCAGACTTCAGAAGCCAGCTCAGCTTGCGCGGTCGCGTGCCGTCGATCAGCCATTTCGGGAAACTCGGCAGAAGCTTTCCGTCATATCCGAATTCGGCGAGCACGATTTTGCCACGCTCGACCGTCAGTGGGCAGGAGCCATAGCCATCGTAGTCGGCCACGGGCTGCTTTGCATCGAGCTGTGTGAGCGCATTGACCGCCACGATCGGTGCCTGCTTGCGCGCGGCGGCCATCGTCTTGGCATTCGGTGTCGATCCTGCGTCTCCGAGGCCGAAAACGTTAGGATAGCGAACGTGCTGGAGCGTTAGTTTGTTGACATCGACAAAGCCGCTCTCGGCATTGGCGAGGGGACTGTCGGCGACAAACTGCGGAGCAACCTGCGGCGGAACCGCATGAAGCATGTCGAATTCGACTGTTTCCTCACCGGCTTCGGTCTTGAAGACTGCTTTCTTAGCGGGGCCGTCGACCGCGGCGAGCGTCTGGTTGAGTTTGAGGTCGATGCCGTATTTCTCGACATATTCCATAAGTGCCGGGACGTATTCCTTCACCCCGAACAGGACGCCGCCAGCATTCCGGAACTCGACGTCGATGTCGCCTAGCAAACCGCGCTCCAGCCATGCATCACACGACAGATACATGGCCTTTTGCGGCGCGCCTGCACACTTGATGGGCATAGGCGGTTGGCTGAAGATCTCGCGGCCCGATTTGAGGTTGCGCACCAGCTCCCAGGTGTAAGGTGCAAGGTCATAGCGATAATTGGACGTGACGCCGTTTTTGCCGAGCGCCTCCTCCAGACCGTCGATCTTTTCCCAGGCAAGCCGGATTCCCGGAGCGACGATCAGAACCCGGTAGGTGATCGTAGTGCCGTCCGCGAGAGTGACTTGGTTGCTTTCGGGCTGGAAGGAAGCGGCGGCTTGCTTGAGCCATTTTGCCTGCTTCGGCATCACGCTCGCCGTGGTGCGGCGCGTGGCAGGTGCGTCGAAAACGCCCCCGCCGACCATCGTCCAGCCGGGCTGGTAGTAATGATCCTCGCTCGGCTCGACGATGGCGATGTCGAGCGATGGACGCCGCTTGAGCATCGATGATGCAGTTGCGATCCCTGCCGAACCGCCTCCGATGATAACGACTTCGTGGTTTAGGCTTCGGGCCATGACAAACTCTCCAATATGTTTTCGTTATTCGCCGAGCCGATCGCGCAAGCCGGAAAGATCGTAGCCGGCGCGCTGTGCGCGCTCGATGCGCTCGTCAGCACTTTCATTCTTGATGTTGGCGAGTGCATCGAGCGTGATGGAGCGCGTGCCGGTCCGGCAGAAGGCAAGCACCTTGCCGTCCGCTTCTCCGCGGATCTTGGCGAAAGCCTTGATCGCAACCAGCGGAAACTCGCCCCCCGAGACCGGGATATGATGGAAGTCCAACCCGGTGGCTTCGGCGGCGTCTTGCAATGATGCGACCGTGGGCTGGTTCGGCTCTTCGCCGTCCGGCCTGTTGCAGATCACACCCTTAAATCCAGCATCGGCAAGCCCGCGCATGTCGCTGGGTTTAAGTTGAGGAGAGACGGCGAACGTCTCGCTTACATGTGCGAGCTTCATCACGATGCTCCTTCAAAAAGCCGGACAACAGCCATGCCTGCAAGCATCGCAACAACGAATATCGCGGCCGCTGCAGGTTCGATCACAAGAGCAGCAATTCCAGGGCCCGGACACAGTCCGGCAATTCCCCAGCCAATACCGAACAGGGCTGCCCCGCCTATAAGACGAGGGGTGAGATCGGATTTGGTCGGCAGGTGAAACTCTTCGGCAAAAATTGGTTCGGCCAGGCGCGGCACGATCCGCCACGCGATCGCCATGACGATAACGGCTCCGCCCATCACGAAGGCCAGCGTGGGATCCCAGTCTCCGAAGATGTCGAGGAAGCCGCGCACGCGGGCTGGGTCGGTCATACCGCCTAGGGCCAGCCCAGCGCCGAAGAGGACGCCGGAGACGATCGAGGTGAGAGCGATCCGCATCACAACACCTCCAGTCCGAAGGCGTTCATGATCGCGACGGTCGCAATACCCGTGGCCATGAAGGTCACAGTGGCGGCGATCGATCGCGCCGACAGGCGGCTGACGCCGCAAACCCCGTGCCCGCTGGTGCAGCCGCTGCCGAGGCGCGTGCCGACGCCCACAACCAGACCCGCAATCGCCAGGACAACCGGGCTGGCGAAGGTGGCGTTAATTCCGCCCGATGCCAGCACCACGATCAGCGCCCCTAGCGGCAGGCCGATGACGAACATCCATGCGCCGCCGCTTGCAATGCCGCTGCCGCCGAGCCCGACTGCCTTCGCAGCCAGGCCGGATACGCCGGCGATCCTGCCAAGGCCGAGGAGCATGACCGCCGCAGCGAGGCCGATCAGCACTCCGCCCACCAGTCCGGCGAGGGGTGCGGCTTCAGGAAACCCAGGCAATGTCATACGGCGTTGACCGGAATCTTGATGTAGCTGACGCCGTTCTCCTCGGGGTCAGGCAGCCGCCCACCACGGATATTCACTTGCACCGAGGGCATGATCAGCTTGGGCATGGAGAGAGTCTTGTCGCGGTCGGTCCGCATGGCGACGAAGTCCTGTTCGGTGACGCCATCCTTCACATGCACGTTCTCCTCGCGCTGCTGTTTGACCGTGGTCTCCCAGCCATACTCATCACGGCCCGGCGCCTTGTAGTCGTGGCACAGGAACAGTCGTGTCTCGTCCGGAAGGGAAAGCAGCCGACGGATCGAACGGAACAGTTGTCCCGCGTCACCGCCGGGGAAATCGGCGCGTGCGGTCCCGAAGTCCGGCATGAGGATGGTGTCGCCTACGAACGCGGCGTCACCGACAATGAACGCCATATCTGCAGGCGTGTGACCGGGCACGTGCAGAGCGATGCCCTCGAACTCGCCGATCCTGAACGTCTCGCCATCCTCGAACAGCTTGTCGAACTGCGATCCGTCGCGCTCAAAATCGGTGCCCGCGTTGAAGAGCTTGCCGAATACCTCCTGCACGCGGATGATGTCACGTCCGATGGCTAGCTTCCCGCCGAGCCGTTCCTGAAGGTAAGGTGCGGCCGATATATGATCTGCGTGGGCATGGGTCTCGACTAGCCAAGTCACTTTCAGATTATTAGAAGTGACATACTCGATCATGCGGTCAGCCGAACCGTTCGCGGTCCGGCCGGAGGCTGCATCGAAGTCCAGCACCGAGTCGATTATCGCCGCCTCACCCGTCTTGGGATCGTGAACGACATACGACACGGTATTCGTCGCTTCGTCGAAAAAGCCCGCAATAGAGGGGCGAAGGCGTTTGTCAGCCTGCGCGCGTTCGATCTGTGCGGTGGCGCGATTGAGGTTTCGATCGCCATCCATAACTTCACCTCCAATCAATTACATAAATTGATTATATGTGTTGTCATTGGTCTGTCAAGTGGTATGGGGGACAGATGACAGAGACGTTGAAAGCTGATGCCGGGCGCGCAGCGCCTTGCGCCGGGCTTCGCATCGGAGATGTGGCGCCAGACTTTTCGGCACGAAGCACGACGGGAGATGTCCGCCTTTCGGATTACCGGGGGCGATGGCTGATTCTGTTTTCGCACCCGGCCGATTTCACGCCGGTTTGCACGACCGAGTTCGTCGCCTTGGCTGAGGCGGCAGGCGAGTTCGAAGAACGCGACTGCGCATTGATGGCGCTTTCTGTAGATAGCCTGTTCTCGCATTTCGCGTGGCTGCGGCTGATCCGTGACCGCTACGAAATCGAAGTGCGCTTCCCGATCTTGGAAGATCCAACGCTGGTGATCGGCCGGGCCTACGGAATGGTGGCGCCGAACGATAACGACAGCGCGACGGTGCGGACAACGTTCTTCATCGACCCGAGCGGGGTGATCCGCGCAATGACCTGCTATCCCGCTAATGTCGGCCGTTCGACCCCGGAGATGTTGCGGACGCTCGACGCTCTTCAAGCTGTCGACGATGGGCCGGTCCTGGCGCCTGCAAACTGGGCACCCGGAGAAGCCCTGTTGGCTCAGCCCGACGCATCGCTGGATACTGTATTCTCCGCCAAAGGTCAGACCGATTGGTTCATGAAGGAAACCAAGCGAGGGGCTAGCAAATGACCGAAGATGAGTTGGTCGAAGCCTTAAAGGCGCTCGCGCATCCAGTGCGCCTGCGCATCATGAAGGCGCTGTCCGGAACTGAACGCAATGTCGGAGAGATCGACGACGCAGCCGAGATTGGCCAGCCCACACTTTCGCAGCAACTGGCGGTCCTTCGCCACGCGGGCCTGGTGAAGACCCGGAAGGATGCCAAGCTTGTATATTACCGGATTGATGATGACAGGCTTTCGAAGGTTGTCGATGCGGCGGGCGGGCTTGGCGGGCCGTCTCCCGCACCGATACGCCGCTCACGACAGCCGGCACCGGGGGTGGCCAACTTTGCCAAACTGGGGTGAAGCTATTTTTCGCTAGTTGAAGGTATGCGTCACCTCCAACGACGAAAGGTACCGGCGCGAGCTTCTTACGCGAGAATGATAGGCGTTTTTGCGATCAGAGGATGGTCGTCCATCAATCGCGAGTTGCCGCACATAGCAAATTCTATCGAGACGGTGATTGGCCAAGTTTGTGGCGCAAAGCAGTATTACATCTGCCGTCTCACAGAAGTTTCCCAATAGTCTGAGTGCCCATCACTTTCATGCCGGGTGCGCCATGGGCCCAGCCGTGCATGCTGATTACCATTTTTGTGAATGTGGTACCGGCAAGCTCAACGCATTCGACGCCACCCTTGCCTCACCGAATGAGGAACCGTAGCGCGTCCTCCGCCTTTACAGATGGCGGTTGTGAACTCTACCGCTTGGCGGAAGAGCGAAAAAGGGGCGTTTGGCATGCTGGTGCGCGGATTGTTTGCAGACAAGGGCGTGGAGAGGAATCTCGGCTTCTGGATACCGCTCGCTCTTACAGTTGCTCTCGCTCTTCTGGGTACGCTGATTTCCAAGGGGTTTTACTGGGGCTTCGTCGTTGTTGTCCCCCTGTTGCTCATAGCGCTGTGGGATATGGTCCAGACCAGCCATTCGTTGAGGCGAAACTATCCGCTGAGCGCCCGTTTTCGCTGGCTGTTCGAAGATCTTCGCCCCTTTCTGCGTAGTTACATCGTCGAAGGCCCGCTGGATGGCCGCCCGTTCGACCGCGTCGCCCGCTCGCTTGTTTATGCACGTGCGAAGCATCAGGAAGATGCCCATCCCTTCGGGACCGAACTGGACGTCTACTCGGAAGAATACGAGGCGCTGTGCCATTCCATCAATCCGAACCCCCAAGCACCAAAGCGGACGCGGGTTAAAGTCGGGACCGAACAGTGCAGCAAGCCGTATGATGCGGCCCGGCTCAACATCAGCGCGATGAGCTTCGGCGCGCTTGGCAACCACGCGATCGAGGCGCTCAACATGGGCGCGAAGATCGGCGACTTCTATCACGACACCGGCGAAGGCGGGCTGTCACCCTATCACCTCAAACATGGCGGCGACATTGTCTGGGAATTGGGTTCCGGCTATTTCGGTGCCCGCAGCGACGACGGTAATTTCGATCCGGAAAGCTTCCGCGACAAGGCACAGCACGATCAGGTGAAGATGACCGAGATCAAGTTGAGCCAAGGAGCCAAGCCTGGCCATGGCGGATTGCTGCCGGCTGCCAAGGTTACCGAGGAGATCGCCAAGACGCGCCAGGTGCCGGCCAATGAGGATTGCCTGTCACCTCCTGGTCATTCGGCATTTTCGACACCGAGGGAAATGCTCGAATTCGCAGCAAAAATGCGCGAGCTTTCCGGCGGCAAGCCAGTCGGCATCAAGCTTTGTGTCGGCATGCCGCACGAGGTTTTCGCCATTTGCAAGGCGATGCTCGACAGCGGTATTTATATCGACTTCATCGTCGTGGATGGTGGGGGTGGCGGGACCGGGGCGGCGCCCCTAGAGCTGTCCGACCACGTGGGACTGCCACTGCGTATTGGGCTCCATTACGTCAACAATGCACTGATCGGCACAGGCCTCAAAGACAAGATCAAGCTGGCTGCATCAGAAAAAGTGTTTTCCGGTTCCGCCATTGCCATGAACGCAGCGCTCGGCGCAAACTGGTGCAATGCGGCGCGGGCTTTCATGTTTTCGCTCGGCTGCGTCCAGTCGCTACGGTGCCATACAGGGACCTGCCCGACGGGCGTTGCAACAAGTTCGCCAGCACGCCAGCGGGGGCTCGTCATTCCGGAAAAGGCGCAGCGCGTAGCCAACTTCCAGTCGAAGACGCTCGACAGCCTGCACGATATCGTTGTTGCGTGCGGCCTGGAATCGCCGGACGAATTCACGCCGCAGCACTTGCGTCAATGGAAGAACAATGCCGAGATGATCCCGTGGTCGCAGATCGTGCATGAGGTTGAGCCAGGCAAGCTGTTACATGAGCCGGAAGATACCGCTTTCGCTGAATATTGGCGGATGGCCGATCCCGATACGTTCAAACCGGCCACATGATATTTCCCTTGTCGACGAACTCTCCCTCGCCGACCCCGACCGCATCGCCGTTGCCCGAATCTGGCGAGGCGTCGTGGCACTGGCTGACCGATCTGACGCACTATCTTGATCCGACCTACCTGTGGGGCGCGGTTGGGCTCGGTATCGTGTTCATTGCCATCGGCATGATGTTAAGCTGGATCGTTCGCCGCACGCTCAAGACGGTCATCGATCATGATCCGAACGAGCGGATCGACCGGATGACAGTCAGCTTCATCCAGCATCTCGGAACCTTCATCATGTGGATCGTTCTCGCGCTGATCTTTTCACATGTCGTTCCGTCTCTCAACAAGGTGACGACTTCGCTGCTGGCGGGCGTCAGTATCGTTTCGGTCGTCGTCGGGTTTGCTGCGCAATCGACGCTGGGCAACCTCGTGTCCGGAATAAGTCTCGTTATCTACAAGCCCTTCAGACGGGGCGACCGCTTGCAGCTGACTACGCCTACCGGGGTAGAGACCGGTATAGTGGAGGACCTGTCGCTCGGTTACACCGTGCTTCGAACCTTCGACAATCGGCGGATCGTATTGTCGAACGGAACGATCGCCAACCAGATCATGATCAACCTGTCTTCGGTCGATCCGCGGGCGATGCTCTCACCGACGATTTCCATCGGTTACGATTCCGATATCGAGAGGGCGCGGGCGGTCGTGATGGAACTGGCGCAGGGGCATGACGATGTCGTCGAGGTTGTGGGTTGCCCGGTGGTCAATCTCGGCGGATCCAGCGTGGACCTATCCCTGCGGGCCTGGTGTGCCGATTCCTCTACAGCCAAAGCGGTTGAATATGACCTGCTGGAACAGATCAAGAAGCGCTTTGACGAGGTGGGTATAGAAATTCCCTATGCTTATCAAAATGTCATAGTGAGCGGGGCGATCTCAGCACGAGCAGAGGGCGAAAGCGCGTTGCCTTCCGGTGGCCCGATGAAACGATAAGCCTGTTTGGAATAAGCGTCACTTGGCGCGAATTTCCACGATCGACGAATTGGAGAGGTATCGATGTGTGAACTGTTTGCGATGAGTGCATCTGTACCGCACACGGTCTGTTACGAGCTTGATCTCTTTGCGGCCGAGGGTGGCGAGAAGCATCGCAATCGTGATGGATGGGGTATCCTTTTTGCCCAGGATCGCGATGCCTATCTGTTCCGCGAGCCGAACCCTGCCGCCACCAGCGAACTGTCGCGGATGGTCGTTCGCCACGAGAAGCCTTCCAAGCATTTGATGGCGCACGTGCGCAGAGCGTCGTCGGGAAAGCCCGCATTGGCCAATACGCATCCGTTCGATCGAGTTGTGGAGGGCAAGCGCCATGCCTTTGCGCATAATGGAGATTTGCCGGGCATCGGGGAGCTTAAAGAAGCCCGCCAATGGATTCCCCACCGCATCGGCGACACGGATTCCGAATTGGCGTTCCTCATGCTGCTCGACCGGTTGCGCGCGGCAGGCTCGATCACAGCGGAGGCGCGGTTTGACGTGTTTGCGCGCTTTGCGTCGGAAATGCGCGAACTGGGAAGCTCCAACTTCCTATTTTTCGATGGCGAGCATCTGTTCGTTCATGCGGACCGACGCCGCTTTGAGACAAAGCACGGATTGACCGACCCGCGCGAGCCTGGCCTGAACATTCGCTATTTCGACGATAAAAACCTTGGAGACAGCTGGAATGCAGTGGGAGCGAAGATCGACGAAATATCGGGCCCCCTCTACCTTTTCGCATCGGTGCCCCTGGATCCGCAAGGTTGGGAACCTCTGCAACGTGGAACAGCTATTGTTCTAAAAGACGGGAAGATCGTTTCGCAGCGTGTGAGCTGAAGTCGCGCGCGTAAAGCAACCCGGACAGCCTATCTTCCGAGGGAATGAACATGTCGAAAAATGTGGCGCAGATCGTGGTGGACGCACTGGAGAAAGCAGGTGCGAAGCGGGTTTACGGAATTCCTGGCGATACGATCAATCATTTCACCACCGCCGTGGCCAAGAGCGATCTACGCTGGATCGGTGTCCGTCACGAGGAAGCCGGCGCTTTTGCCGCTGGCGGGGAATCCTACATGACAGGAGAGCTGTCGGTTTGCGCCGGCACATGCGGTCCTGGCTCGCTACATTTCGTCAACGGCATTTATGAAAGCCATCGCAACGGGGCACCGGTCGTGCTGATCGCGTCGGACGTTGCGCGCACCGAAAGCGGCTTTAACTTCCCGCAGGAAGTCGACCAGAAGAAGGTTTACGAGCAGCATTCGCATTTTTGCGAATATATCTCTCATCCTTCGCAGGCGCGCCGCATCGTCACCAAGGCGGCGCAGGCTGCGCTCACGAAAAAGGGTGTGGCTGTCGTCATCGTCAATGGCGACATGTTTACCGAAACCGATGATGATGCAATGGATTGGCAGGTCCACCGCCCGCATCCCGTTTGCCGCCCGAATGATTCCGAAATGGCCGAACTGGCTGCGCTGGTGGATGGCGCGGCCAAGGTATCCGTCTATGCCGGGATCGGCGCGCGCGATGCACGCGAGGAAATCATCGCCTTCTGTAAAAAGGTGAAAGCGCCTATGGTGCACACGACGCGGGCGAAAGAATTCCTCGAACCCGACAACCCGTACAATGTCGGCGTAAACGGCATTCTCGGTAACAAGGCGGGCGTTGAGGCGTTGGAAGATGCGGATCTTGTGATCACGCTCGGCTGCGACTTTGCCTATACTCAGTACTATCCAGACGCCAAAAAGATCGCCCAGATCGATATCGATCCTACGCATCTTGGGCGAAGATCCGCCATCCATCTCGGCCTTGTCGGAGACGCGAAGACAACGATGGCGGCCCTGGTGCCGCTGGTTGCGGAAAAAGTTGATGCGAGCCACCTGGAAGCGCAGCTCACACAGTGGCACGAAGACCTGCAAGGCTACGAAAAGGAAGGCGAGGAAAGCGATCCTTCTCTGATCCATCCGCAATTCGTGGCCAACATGCTCGACGATAAGGCAGCAGACGATGCAATCATCGTTTCGGATGCAGGCACGTCTATGGTGTGGATGCTGCGGCATGTGAGGGCCAACGGCAAGAGACGCTTTCTCAACACGTTGCTCCACGGCACGATGGCAAGTGGCATGCCGCAGGCGATGGGCGCCAAGCTCGCCTATCCCGACCGTCAGGTCATCGCGATGTGCGGTGACGGGAGCTTGACCATGCTGATGGGCGATCTGCTAACCCTTGTGCAGGAAGACGTCGCCCTGAAGCTTCTGGTGTTTCACAACAATTCCTTCGGCTTCGTCGAAATGGAACAGCGCGTCGAAGGATTGGTCGATCATTTTACCGGCCTACACAATCCCGACTTCGCCAAATTGGCCGAAGCCTGCGGATTTGCTGGATGGCACGTCGAGACTGCGGACGCCCTAGCGCCAGCGATGGACGCATGGCTGCGCCACGATGGGCCAGCCCTGCTGGATGTGAAGGTCAACCAGATGGAACTGGTCATGCCGCCGAAGATCGAAGCCTCGCAGGTTGCCGGGACGGCCCTGTTCGGGGTCAAGGCTGTGCTTGACGGCAGGGCGGGGGAAGTGGTCGATCTGCTCAGGAACAATTTCTTGCGGTGAACGCCCCAGCCGCTAACTTGGCGGCGACATTTAACGCGAGCATGCCTCGCACAGGACGGGAAAGACAATGATCCGCAACGTGAAATACTCGATACTTGGCCTGCCGCTGGTTTTTGCCCTCTCGGCTTGTGGCAGCCCCCAGGCACAGCAGGAAGAGCAGACCGAGGCGTCGACGCTGGACCAACCGGGTTTCGAAGACAGGTCGGCAACTTCGTCGGAAGCGCAATCCGAAGCGCTAACGCTTGCTCAACGCCTTGCGTCCGACAATCTGGACAGGGCCCAGGCTGCTGTTGCCCTGGAAGACCTTGATCGTTTGATCAACGACAACATCGTCGAATTCCCTGAAGATATGCGCGCAGGGCTGACCGAAGATGTTCAGTCGGCTCGTTCCGCTCTTGAAAGCGACGACATGGGCGGCGTGCAGGACGCGGCAAGCTCTATACAGAACAGGCTTTCTACAGCGAGCTGAGTTCGAGCATCGGATGCTAGCGCGGATGTGACGCATCGATAGTCAGCCTGGATCAGACCTCCCGGCTGCTGAATACAAGGTGGCTTTCCGGGGGCGATGAGTGGGGACGGGTTCCAAGTTCTGGATTAAGCTAGGGGCGATTGGCCTGTTCGCGTGTTTGGGTGCAACGTCGGCCATGGCCTCCAGCACCCTGCAGCAGAGCTTTCTCCAGCCCATGGGCCCGGTCGCCGAGGAGCAGTTTTCGCATCTGTTGCGTGTGGTGGGGATTACGATGATCGTGATCCTTCCGGTGCTGGTCGGCGTGCCCCTCATACTCTGGCGCTATCGTTACACAAAGCCACGCGGCGACTACACACCTGAGTGGGAGTTTTCGAAGAAGCTGGAATATGCCCTGTGGGGTGTGCCTGTTCTGGTCGTCATCGTCCTCGCTAGTTGGCTGTGGTATTCCACCGCAAAGCTCGATCCCTATAAAACCCTCGGCCCAGAGCCGCTGCAAGTTCAAGCCGTCGGGCTCGACTGGAAATGGCTCTTTATCTATCCCGAAGAAGGGGTTGCGACAGTCGGTGAACTGGCGGTTCCCGTCGGGCGGCCAGTAGAAATTACGCTGACGACAGACACGGTCATGCAAAGCTTTCTGATCGCTCCGCTTGCCGGACAGATCTACGCCATGCCGGGGATGACGACGAAGCTGAATTTTTCCGCCACTCGGGCAGGCGCGGCAGAGGGCGAAAACACCCAGTTCAACGGTAGCGGTTTCGGCCGTCAGAAATTCACTGTCCGCGCACTTGCCCCGTCGGATTTTGCGGTATGGGTTGCCGAAGGGGCAAGGGGGCCGACACTCGACGAACGCAGCTACGCTACCCTGCGCCGACAGTCCGTTCTGGCCGACGCGCGAACGGATCTGGGCCTCGAAAAGAGTGCGGAGCCGATCATGATGACGCTGGGACAGGAGGATGCGTTCCAGCAGATTATTGCCAAATATCACGGTCCCGGCGGAGCGTCTTCCGACGGACGTTGGGGGGGCACCGGCTTACCGCAAGCTGGCATGGCGGGGGCGGACAAGTGAGTCAGCAAACAAGCCCGATCTTCGGCAATCTCGACTGGAGCGTAACGCCCTACACCGATCTCTTGCGAGACGTGAACAGCAGCACAATCGTGGGTGCGGGTGCTGCCAGCGTGCTGGTGCTGGGCGCGCTCTTCGGGATCGTATTGCTGACCTGGATGCGCTGGTGGGGGCCGCTTTACCGCAACTGGCTGACCTCCGCCGATGCCAAGAAGATCGGTATCATGTATATCGCTCTGGCGCTCGTGATGCTGGCGCGCGGCATTATCGAAGGCTTCGTGATGCGCGCGCATCAGGCGACTGCGTTGGGCACGCTGGCGCAGCAGGAAAGCGGCTTGGTCGCTCCCGATCATTTCGCCCAGCTGTTTAGCACGCATGGCACGATCATGATCTTCTTCGTCGCGATGCCGCTGCTGATCGGCCTCATAAATTTCGTCCTGCCCCAGCAATTGGGCGCGCGCGACATGGCGTTCCCGGTGCTCAATCAGGTCAGCCTGGGGCTGACCGCAGTGGGCGCGGCGTTGGTCATGATCTCGTTGCTGATCGGCAAGTTCGGCACCGGTGGCTGGACCATGTATCCCCCCTATACCGGTCTGGATTTCAGTCCGGGCGAAGGGGTGGATTACTGGTTGTGGGCGATCCTGATCTCCGGCATGGGATCGACACTGACCGGCATGAATTTCGCCGTAACCATCTTCAAGAGCCGCGCGCCGGGCATGCATTTCATGCGCATGCCGCTGTTCTGCTGGACCAGCCTGTGCGTCGCGATCATGCTGATCTATGCGATGCCCGCACTCACCGTCTCGAGTGCGATGCTGGCGCTGGATCGCTATGCCGACTTCCACTTCTTCACCAATGATGCCGGTGGCAACATGATGAATTACGCCAACATCTTCTGGATGTTCGGCCACCCGGAAGTCTACATCCTGATCCTTCCTGCCTTCGGTGTCTTCTCGGAAATCAGCTCGACCTATTCGGGTAAGCGGCTTTACGGTTACACCTCGCTGGTAATTGCCAGCATGAGTATAGCGGTGATCAGCTTCACAGTCTGGCTCCACCACTTCTTCACCATGGGGCAGAGCGCGGGCGTAAACATCGCCTTCGGCATCGCGACGATGATCATCGGCATTCCGACAGGTGTGAAGATATATGACTGGATGGCGACGATGTGGCGCGGGCGTATCCGGGTGACGGCGCCGATCGTGTATCTGACCGGCTTCTTCCTGCTGTTCGTCATCGGCGGGCTGTCGGGCATCATTCTGGCCAACCCATCGATCGACTATCAGGTTCACAACTCGACATTCCTCGTCGCGCACTTCCACAATGTCATCATTCCCGGCGTGCTCTACGGCATGCTGGCAGGCATCCATTACTGGTTTCCCAAGGCTTTCGGCTTTCGGCTCAGCGAGAGGTGGGGGCGTCGCACAGCCTTCCTGTTCGTCGGTGGTTTCGTCTTCACCTTCATGCCGCTCTACGTATTGGGCCTGATGGGCATGCCGCGCCGCTCGCCGACGTTCCAGAACCCGGACTTCATGCCGTGGATGTATATTGCCGCCTTCGGTGGCGTTCTTATGCTTTGTGCTCTGGCCAGCCTCGCCTGGACTTTCTGGACCAGCTATCGCAACCGCGACGCTCTGGCGGTACCGGGGGGCGATCCGTGGAACGGCTCGACGCTCGAATGGTCGACCCCCGCGCCAGTGCCTGAATGGACCTTCCCGCGCATCCCGCATGTCACCGCGCGCGACGACTGGGGCGAATGCAAGCGCGCTGGCGATCCCTGGAGAGCCCCCGACGAGTATCGCGATATCGAGATGCCCGCCAATACGGCGCACGGCCTGCTGATAGCAGGCGCCTCCTTCGGCCTCGGCTTTGCGATGGTGTGGCACATCTGGTGGCTGGCGGTACTGAGCTTTCTGGCGATCCCCGCCATCGTAGCCTTGCGCGCCATGCGGGTGATCGAGCCCCGGATCGTCAAGGCAGCAGAGGTCGAGCTAGCGGACCGGCGGTTCCGCCAGCAAGTGGCCAGCTTCGCACCCGCAACTCGCGCCGATGAGGAAACCGAACGCAATCGCGGGGTCCCCGACCTTTCGGAGTTTGCCGGATGAGTGAAACCAATCTCTATCCCGGGCTGAACCTGGGCGACGGGCACGGGGAAGCGCACGACCAGGCCGAAACCACAGTGTTCGGTTTCTGGGTATTCCTGATGAGCGACCTCATCATCTTCGGCATCCTGTTCGCCTCCTATGCATCCTACCTCGATCCCATCGGAATGGCCGGGGGACCCGGCCCGCAGGACCTGTTCGATTTCAAGAGCGTCGCGATCCAGACGGCCTTCCTCCTCGTCGGCGGTGCCGCCTACGGGGATGTCTCGCTTGCTGTGAAATACGACCAGGGCCGCGGTAAAGTGGCTGCATGGTTATTGCTATGCGCTGCGCTCGGTGCTGGCTTCCTGTTTTTCGAGGTGAAGGATTTCATCACGCAGGCCGGGAAGGGCGGTACGCCGCAGGTCAGCGGCTGGCTCAGTTCCTACTGGACGCTGGTGGGCTTGCACGGCGTCCATGTTCTGTCGGGCATCTTGTGGATATTCGCGATGATCGCGCAGATTGCGACACGCGGTCTCGACGGCGTGGTGAAGGTGCGCCTTTCGATGCTGGGTGTGTTCTGGCATTTCCTCGACCTCATCTGGGTCGGGATCTTTTCCCTCGTATTCCTGGTGCCGCTCGCATGACCAAGCCCAACACCGGAGAGCTCGACCCGCAGGACAGTGCGGGCAGCGAAATCAAGAGCTACACCATCGGGTTCACGGCCAGCTTGTTCCTGACGGTGGGCGCGTTCGCTGCCGCGATGTCGGATCTTCCTCTGCGATGGAAGATCGCCTGTATATGTGCTGCGGCTATCTTGCAGATCGTCGTACACATGCGAAATTTCCTCCACCTCAGCTTCTCCGGCGGGCAGTCGAGAGAAGACCTGCTGCTGGTGCTGTTTTCGGCTACCCTGCTGGTCATCATGGCTGGCGGAACCTGGTACATCATGTCGGACCTCAGCGGCCGAATGCACGACACGGATGCGGCGATGCATGAAGTGCAGCCGCGTTGACCGCATCAGGCACTTGAAGCACGCAGTGGCTCATCGCCCAGCACCACCGGCGCAGTCACATTTCCTCTTTCAGTCCGGACCGGATCAAGAACCAGTTCGGGAAATAGGCTGAGGCAAACCCGGCCAGCATGGCCATCTGCATGGCGGCCCAGAAGACCGGACTTCCCGCATCGACTTTGTCACCGACAAATGCGGGAAACAGGATGAAGTGGGCAAGGCCCATCGAGCCGTACATCCCGACCTGCCAGCTTGTGAGCGACAGCACATCGGCTTTTGCAGCCGCCATTACGCCCTCGCCAACCGACAGGTCGCGCATCGGGGCGATTGCAAAATACTGAAACACGATGCCCGTCAGCAAGGCGAAGACATAGTCCATCGTCCAGACCGCGAAGATTTCCGTAGAGAATATTGTGCCTAACCCGAAATAGGCCAGCACGCCCGGGACGTAGTGCGCAAGGTTTTCGCAAATCAGGTCGGCAAGTGCACATCCGGCGCCGCAATGCAGCGTGCCTTTGGCGACTTTCGCGGCAAAGGGCGCATCGTCTGCGTGCGGCCCGGCATAGCGTCGATAAAACCAGATCAGTAAAGGGCCGGAAAAAAGCGCACATAAAGGCCAGACATAGCGCATCACGGCCATCTGCGGCGGATGACGCACCATTTCCCAGACCATGTAGATCGCGCAAGTCACACCCAGCAGCAAGAGGCTGCTGGCAATCGCCTCCGCCCATGGGGGGATCAAGCGCTCATCCTCACACTGATCGAGACGTATTCCTCTTTACGTCAAGCCACCTCAATCCGTACCGGGATCGACTTCGAGGCCGGCGTCTTCGAAATCTGGTCATGATGCGTGATCGGAACCAGCACGTTGCATTCGGGGTAATAGCCCGCGATCGTACCGCGCGGCAGCTTGTAGGCGACGAGCTTCAGCCCACCCAAATGCCTCTCGATGTCATCGCCGTCGTAATCGGCGACAAGGCGGACGCTATCCCCGTTGGAAAGACCGGCTTCGGCGATATCATCGGGGTTCATCAAGACGACATCACGCGTGCCTTCGATGCCACGGAAGCGGTCGGAATAGCCGTAAATTGTCGTATTGAATTGATCGTTCGAGCGCATCGTGAGCAGCCGGTAACGGCCCGGCTTGTCCTTGAAACCGAGAGAATCGAGTTGTGGCGGCGTAGTGATGACCGCCTTGCCGCTGTCGGTCTTCCAGATCCGCTCGGCGGCTGGATTCCCGCGCCAGAAGCCGCCCGGCTGGAACATCCGCTTGTTGAAGTCGCGAAAGTCGTCGGGGTAGGTCGCTTCGATCAGGTCGCGCACCAGCGAATAATCGGCCGTCCACGCGTCCCATTTCAGCTTGGGGTTTGGATCCAATGTGGCCTTGGCGATGCCGGCAACGATTTCCAGCTCGCTTTTCAGATGTGGTGAGGCGGCCGGACGGTGCCCGATCGATCCGTTGATCATCGAGAAACTGTCTTCGCTGGTAACGGCCTGGTTGCCGGTCGCCTGCTCGTCCATCTCGGATCGGCCGAGGCAGGGCAGGATATAGGCGGACTTTCCCGGAAAGAGATGGCTGCGGTTGAGCTTGGTCGATACCATCACGGTGATGTCCTGGCTGGACCAGCCTTCTTCCATGCGCTTCTGATCGGGAACGGCGCGAACGAGATTACCCCCGAGCGAAACGAACCCCCGCACACGGCCTTCGATCAGGCCCTGCACGGCGTCGACGATATGCATCCCGTCCTTGCTCGGCGGATTGAAATCGAACAGCTCCTTCAGCCTGTCGAGCGGGACCAGATGCGCCTTCTCGGCAATTCCGACGGTGCGCTGGCCTTGCACATTGGAATGGCCCCGCACCGGGCAACACCCCGTACCGGGCCGCCCGATATTGCCCTTCAGCAGAAGCAGATTGACCATCATTGCGATGTTGAGCGCGCCATGCGTGTGCTGGGTGAACCCCATGCCATAGACGCCGATCGTCTTTTCGGATTCGATGTATATTTGAGCCGCATCGCGCAAAGCCGCCTCGGTGAGACCGCTCGCCTGTTCGATATCCGCCCACTTCGTGTCGCGGCAGCAGGCGATGAATTCGTCGAAGCCGGTCGTATGCTGCTTGATGAAGTCATGGTCGATGACTTCATGGGTTTCCGCAGCCTGTGCCGCATCGTCGGCCTCGACCACGACTTTGCAGAGGCCGAGGATCGCCGCCACGTCTCCACCGGACTTGAGCTGGTGGTACTGGTCCGAGATGATGGTTTCCTTGCCGGTCATCATGGCCAGAGGGTTCTGCGGATCGATGAAGGAAACGAGCCCCTGCTCGATCACCGGGTTGAACGTGACGATCTTACCACCGCGATCTTTCAGATCTTTCAGATTGTGGAGGAAGCGCGGGCTGTTGGTGCCTGGGTTCTGGCCGAAATAGAAATAGCAGTCGGTTTCGGCCAGATCGTCGAAGGTAACGGTGCCGACCGGAGACCCGATCACCTTGGTGAGCCCCACCGAAGTCGTCTCGTGGCACATGTTCGAACTTTGTGGCAGATTGTTGTTGCCATACGCGCGCGCCAACAGGGCGTAGAGATAGGAAGCCTCCAGCCCCGCATGGCCGGAAGCGTAAAACACCACGTCGTCACGCGGCAGGTCGCGTAGTGTCGCGCCGATCTGGGCGAAGGCTTCGTCCCAGTCGATCGGGACATACCGGTCCGACGCGGCATCGTATTTCATCGGGTGGGTCAGGCGGCCGGATTTCTCCAGCTCGTGATCCGACCATTCGCGCAATTCGGTCACTGTGTGGCCGTCGGCAGAAAAGAAGTCGGGCGTGCAGCGATCCTTGGTCAGCTCCCATAAGGTCGCCTTCGCGCCGTTCTCGCAGAACTCGAACGCTGAATAATTGGCCGGCTTGGGCCAGGCGCACGATACGCACATCACGCCCTTGGGCTTGTTCAACCGCCTCAATCCGTCAAGCGCGCCGGGTGACGCCCAGGTTTCGCCATAGATGCTCGCGATACCTTTCATCGAACCCCAGCCGCCGGCAGGACCGGGCGAATGAGGAAGATCATCGGTGGATTTTGCGGTATCGTCGGCCATCTGGTTCTCCTTCCCCGCGCTTCGCCTGCACTAGGGTCGGACGGGCGAGGCTTTCGGGTTCATGATAAACGCGGTGAGAGGGAAATTTCTCCCGGACATCCATCACTTGCAAACAATGGCGTTGCCAAGGCAAGTTGGCAACCGGCCGCTGATGTGTGAGCACTCTGGAAGCTTGCTGCACCTACTCTTAAGGAACACCGTTCGTGATATATCAGCAGCGCCGCATTCTCGGAGCCGCTCTGGCGGGAGGACACAGCCAACGGTTCGGTTCGGACAAGCGAGCTGCGATCTGGCAAGGACGGAGTCTGCTCGATCACACGATTTCTGCCCTCACCGCCGTTACTGCAGAAGTGGCGGTATGCGGTGGTGCAAATCAGATAATTTCAGAGAATATCGACGTGTTGGCGGACTGGCCCGAGCCCGGTCTGGGACCGCTTGGCGGGCTTTGCGCTGCGCTAATTCATGCGCGTGACAACGGCTTTGACGCAGTGTTGAGCGCACCAGTCGATGCGCATCCCATTCCTGGCGACTTGCTTGATCTTCTTTCTGGCCAAAGCCCCGCAGTGCTGCGCGATCACTGGCTGTTCGGCCTTTGGCCGAGCGATCTTGCGGGGGCGCTGGACGTTCATCTGCGTTCCGGCAAACGCTCGGTCATTTCATGGACCAAGGCCTGCGGTGCACGCTACGTCGACTATCGCGGCCAGCCTCCGGTAAACATCAACACGCCGCCAATGTTGGCCGCGCTGGAAAAGGGAACCGCACTTGGGCTTGCAGCCGAGGTTCACGCGCTGCGCGAGCTCGATTTCGAGACGCAGAGCGTGGAGGATGCGGCGCGCATCGTACCGGTGGAAACCCCGATAGCGATAGAATTCAACGGCATCGGCTTTGCCGTAATGATGGCAACCCCGACCGATCTGGAAGATTTTGTGGCAGGTTTCGCGATGGCCGAAGGATTGGCGCGTCCCGGCGAGATTGACGCGATCGACTTGCACGAAACGGGCGGAGGCTGGGTCGCTCGCGCCAACCTTCCGGCGTCCAGCCTCCCACGCATCATGGAAAGGGCACGGACGCGGGTGTCCGAAAGCAGCTGTGGCATATGCGGAATCGATTCCGTCGCTGCCGCGCTTGCTCCGATCGAGCCGGTCCAGGCAAAGCCGGTGGTCGACCCCGCAGCGATCCACAAGGCGCTATCATCCATGCGGTCCCATCAGCGGTTGGGTGAAGCGACGGGTGCCGCGCATGGCGCGGCCTTCTGCTCTTTCGACGGCCAGATCGTGCTGCTGCGCGAAGATGTCGGCCGGCACAATGCGCTCGACAAGCTGATCGGCGGGCTGGGCCGCAAAGGGCTGAACCATGAAGAGGGTTTCGTTCTTCTGTCGGCGCGGTGCAGTCAGGAACTGGTCGAAAAGACAGTACGCGCCGGCATCCCGATGCTGGTCACGATAAGCGCCCCGTCCAGCCTCGCGATTGCGCGCGCGCGCGAAGGACGACTGACCCTGCTGGCGCTGGCCCGCAATGACAGCGCGCTGGTCGTCAACGACCCTCACCGCCTGCTTTGATCCCGTCAGCCAAAAAGCAGGGTGGTTGACCGTCAGAATCTGATCGCGCGCACGACCTGCCCGGAAGAGCATGGTCCGTCATTGGGCGAGCGGCGGATGAGCCAGTCGCTCGACGCTAGCGGCGCCTGCGCTCCGCTTTCCTGATTGTCCGCGGGCAGAAGGCCCTCTTCGGTGGCCCGTGCACGCACGAAGGCTTCGCGAGAACCGTTCGGCGGCAGATCCGCGGCAAGGATTTGCGGCATAAAACGCACTTCGTCTGCTCCGTTACCCCCCTGCATCGCGGCTAGCAGCGGGACAAGGAACAGCCGCGCCGTCACCATCGCCGAGGTCGGATTGCCCGGCAAGCCGAGGACGGGTTTTCCGCCGCACATGCCGAACCATACAGGCTTGCCCGGCTTGATTGCGATCCTGGCGAAATGCTCGTGCAGCCCGATCCCTGCAAACATGGGCCGTGCAAGATCGTGATCGCCGACAGAGGCACCGCCTATGATGACCACGCAATCGGCGATGTCGAGGGCCCGCCGCGCCAACCCGGACAAGACTTCAAGATCGTCACGACCTCGCATCCGGTCGGCGAGCGTCGCGCCGCAGGACATCGCGAGCGCGCTCACTCCGTAACTGCCGGATTCGGGCAGGCCATGGGGCGATAGATGTGCCGAGCCGGGCTGTTCCAGCTCGTCTCCGGTTGCAATGACGGCCACCTTGGGCCGGCGGGTGACTTCGATCCCGGCGATGTCGGCCCCGGCCAAGGCAATCATCGCGCGGGGCGTCAATCGCAGGCCGACCTCCAGCAGGGTCGCGCCCTTTGCAAAATCGCCGGCGCGTTTACGGATGTGGCGCGCCGGTCCGAACCCCTCGCGAAACCGGACCCGATCTCCCTCCCGCTCGGCATATTCCTGCATCACGACGCAGTCGGCACCTGTGGGCACATAGGCTCCGGTAAATATACGCACGGCTTCGCCGGAGGACATGTCCCCCCCGAACGGTGCACCGGCTGCTGCCTCTCCGACGAGGTTCAGCCAGTCACCCGCCTGTGCCTCGGCCATGCGAACGGCATAACCATCCATGGCCGACACATCGGCTCGCGGGGCGTCGATAGCCGCAACGACCCGTTTCGCGAGGGTCCGCCCTCCGGCCGCGTCCAGGCCAATCGCTTCGCCAGGCAATGATTGCACTGCGCCGATCAGGCGGGCCAAGGCCTGGTCGTAGCTGATCATCGGTAGTGCGACGCGATCGTCGGGGTGGCGCGGGCGCACTGCTCTCGCGTGGAATTGCTGGCTTGACGGTTCATCTGCAGCCGAGCCTAAGACTGGCCAGCGGGCTTGGCCAGATGATTCTGGCGGGGCAACCGGCCCGTCCATGACTGCCCGGATTACCACTAGACCATTACAATTTTCGGAAAATACCCTAGGTAGCGCCGAAGGGCGCGATTTAGGTACAAGGCTCATGGACCGGCTAATCTACAATTTTGACAGCCTGCCCCTGTGGCAGACCGCGATGCCGGCTCCCAGGCCGCATGGAAGGTCCGGCGCCTATCGTGTTTCCACGCCGCGTATCGGCGTCATCTACAATCCGCGCAGCCATCGCAACAAAGGCCAGGACCTTGCCTGCACCGCATCGGGCAATATCACCGTCGTTCAGCCGCGTGCGCGCGAAGATATCGCTCATGCGCTGGCCGACTTCGCGCGCGATGGTATCGATTTCCTCGTGATAAGCGGCGGCGACGGAACTGTCCGCGACGTGCTGACCATGGGGCAGACGGTTTTCGGCGATCGCTGGCCGGCCATTGCCGTCCTGCCCAAAGGCAAAACCAATGCACTGAATGTGGATCTGGGTGCTCCGGTCGACTGGACCCTGGAAGGGGCGATAGCAGCCTATTCGTCCGGGCGCCGGATAGTGCGGCGTCCGCTTGCGATCAGCCGCGAGGGTGATGACGGTCCGGCCATGCTTGGCTTTATCATCGGGGCCGGTGCCTTCACCCACGGGGTCGATGCCGGGCAGGATGCGCATTCGCTCGGCTTTTTCAACAGCCTTGCCGTCGGCGCGGCGAGCGTCTGGGGCATTCTTCAGGCCCTGTTCGGTACCGATCGCAACAAATGGCGCCGCGGCACCGAAATGCGTCTCAATTATCTGCCTTCTGGCAAACCGGTGCCGCATTCCGGCCATGGTGACGTTAACCGTCGCAGCGTTTTTCTGGCGTCTACGCTGACGCACATGCCGATGGGGATCCATCTCTTCGGAAAGCCTCGTCCCGGTCTCAAGCTGGCTTTGCTCGATCATTCCAGGCGGCGTCTGCTGGCCAGTATGCCTGCGATCCTGATGGGCTGGCGGCCCGGCTGGCTGGCGGACGCCGGGCTTCACCAGCTCGATGCCGAGGGTCTGGCGCTGGACGTCGGCGAGCGGGTCATTCTCGATGGCGAGGCTTTCCCTCCCGGCCGCTACCGGATCGAACAGGGGCCCGAACTTACCTTCGTCAGCGTGTGAACAGCGATCTTGCGCAGCGGATCGGCGCATCGCTCGATCGATCGGTACGCGATGAGGTCGCCGCCTATGCGAAGCGCCTTGGCGAAGAGGCCGGGGCGCTCGCGGTCCTTTTCTACGGCTCCAACCTGAGAACCGGATCGCTCGAGGGCGTGCTCGATTTCTACATCCTGTTGCCCGGTCCCCAGCGGGAGCGGATCTGGCCGCGTGTGAGCTATCGCGAGTGGGATCATGCGGGCGAGCGGTTGCGGGCCAAGATCGCGACGATGTCGCTCAGGCAATTCGCAAGTGCCGCCAAGGGCCTCTCGCGCGACACCACGATCTGGGCCCGCTTCGTGCAGCCCTCGGCGCTTGTCTGGCAGGCAAACGAGGAGGCGCGAGCCGAGGTTACGCAGGCGTTATGCGCTGCGGCGGTTACCGCAGGCAGGCTTGCCGCAGCGGTTGGTCCGGCGCGCGGAACCGCGGACGATTACTGGCGCGCCCTGTTTCGCGCGACGTACAAGGCCGAGTTCCGGGTCGAGAAGCCGGGGCGCGAAAATTCCATCCTGGAGGTGAACGCAGAGCATTTCGACGGGCTTCTGCCGATCGCATGGAATGCGGGAGGCATGCGATTCAAACGTATGAACGGACTGTTTGAGCCCCTGCCGAACAGTGCCGAACGCCGCCGTGTCTTGAAATGGTGGAACAGACGCGCCCGGCTGGGCAAGCCGCTCAACCTGTTGCGCCTCGCCAAGGCTACGACGACCTTCGACGGCGCAGCCGATTATGCCGCGTGGAAGCTCCAGCGGCATACCGGCATAGCCCTGGAGGTCACGCCGTTCAGGGCACGGCACCCCCTGCTCGCCGCGCCCGGGGCGCTGGTCGAGCTGTGGCGCAAGCGCCGCGCCTAGCGGTAGCGCATGCGGATCGAGATCGATTCGACGCCCGAGCCGACGTTGAAGGCCGTCTTCTTGTAGCTCGGCTTGCCGAGATTGAAGATGTTGATGCTCGGGTTGTTCGACATGGCCCCGCCATCCTTGAAGATGTCGGTGCTGCCATTGCCGTTCACGTCGTGGCGTACGGCGATCCCGTAAACGCCGGGCTTGGGAACCGGCATGCAGAAGGTCATCGTTCCGGCTTTTGCGGGCGCTTCCATGCGGTAGATCCACTTGCCCTTTTCGAGCCAGTCTTCCTTCGTCCCGCGATAGCTCTGCACGCGAATGATGCCGCCGCTTTCCTTGATGTCGGTAATCGTGACGCGCACCGCGGGCCCCTTGCCGCTGGTGCATTTCGCTGGATCATGGCTGATCGTCTGGCGATATTGCGCGTCGGCCGGTGCCGGTGCAGCCAGTGCCGTCAGGGCGAGCGCAGCGATGCCGGTGGTGGCGATGAGGTTGCGATTCATATAAAAGATCCGTCTTCAACTGTGTGCGAGCCGGCGCCTTGGCTACCGGGCATGAGGGATCCTCGACCCCCCGATATATCGCGCGTTCTAACAGATTGCGCTGAATTGCGGCTGAATTTTCGGCGCAAGCAGCGTTCATGCTGCCTCGTTTCGGCAGAAGCGGGATTGCGCATTGCGTGCGAGCGGTGTGGAAAAGGCCATCACCCTCGCTTGTTAACGCTCGTTTCGCGCGCGTAGGGCGAGCCAAGGCTCACACGCGACCAAGGCAAAAGCGCCCGCATGACCACCCCGTTGATTTCCCCTTCGATCCTTTCCGCCGATTTTGCCGCGCTGGGCGAGGAAGTGCGCGCCATCGACAAGGCGGGTGCAGACTGGATTCACGTCGATGTGATGGACGGGCATTTCGTGCCCAACATCACCATCGGCCCGGCTGTCGTGAAGGCGCTGCGTCCGCATACGGACAAGCCCTTCGACGTCCATCTGATGATTTCGCCGATCGATCCCTATATCGATGCCTTCGCCGAAGCGGGGGCCGATTTCATTACCGTCCATCCCGAAGCGGGCCCGCATATCCATCGCACGCTGCAGGCAATTCGCGCCGCCGGTGCCAGGCCCGGCGTCGTGCTCAATCCGGGCACCCCGGCCAAGATGCTCGACTACCTGATCGACGAGGTCGATCTCGTACTGGTGATGAGCGTCAATCCCGGGTTCGGCGGACAGAGCTTCATCCATTCGCAGCTCAAGAAGGTCGAAGCGATCAGGAAGATGATCGACCGGACCGGCCGCGCGATCCACCTCGAGGTGGACGGCGGGGTCAATGCCGAAACGGCGCGGCTCTGCGTCGATGCGGGGGCCGATGTTCTTGTTGCAGGTTCGGCCACCTTCAAGGGCGGGCCGGACCGTTACGCTGCCAATATCGCGGCATTGAAGGGACAATCATGACAGACAGCGCGCGCACTCTCCTGCGCGAGGATCGGCGCGCTCTGGACAATGGCGATGCCCCTGCATTGCCCCTATCCGATATGGACGAACCCCTGGTGGAAAAGACGGTGCCCGAACGGCCCGAGACGGTCCCGCTCGAATCCGCGCGGACCCTTGTTCTGGCAGACTTCCAGCCGCCCCGCACCGGCCCGGTGGATGGCATGGTGCGCTGGGCCTATCGCCTGGGCGTGCCCGGTTCCGTTCTGGCCGCACCGCTGCGCAAGCCTGCGGCGCCGCGCCTGCTGGCGACGGTCGTCAGCCCGCTTCAGGGCGACCGCGCAGCGGGTGTGGCGCTGAGGGCCGGACAATTCCTGGTTCATGGGCTGAAGGTTCCGGTCGGCAAGGTCGATTTCTCCAGCAACGCCCAGCTTACCCCGCCCGTCCAGCGCGCGGTGCAGGGATTTACTTGGTTGCGCGACCTTGGCGCCTGCGCTCCGCGGGAAGATTGCGCCGCGATCGGGCAGGACCTGCTCGCCCGCTGGCTGAAAGCCAATCCGGTGCCCGCCAAAGGCCCGGCATGGACGGTCGAGCATGCCGGTCTGAGGCTGATGGCATGGCTGGTCGGGGCGCCGCTGATCCTGTCGGGCGATGCCCGTCTGCGTTCGCGCGCGCTCGAATCGATGGAAGCGACCGCGCGCTTCCTCGACCGTGAAGTGGCCCGTGCGGAAGATCGACTGGGGCAGGTCGCAGGCTGGTGCGCCATCGTTGCCGCCGGGTTGCTGCTGCCCGATGGCCGCCCGCGCCGCCTGTTCGGCGAAGCGGGCCTGCTGCGCGCGCTGGGGGAACTGGTGAGCGAGGACGGCGGCGTGCTGTCGCGCAGCCCACTGGCGCAAATGGAAGCGATCGCGCTGCTGGTTGACCTGCGGGCCTGTTACGAAGCTGTCGACCGCGACGCACCGCCGGCACTCGAAACGATGCTTGGCCTGCTGGTGCCCCCCTTGCTGACGCTGCGGATGAGCGATCGCGCACTGGGTAGCTGGCAGGGCGCAGGTGCAACTTCTGGCCAGCAGGTCGATGCATTGATCCGGGCCAGCGGCGTGCGCACGCGCCCGATCAAGGACAGCCGGTACTGGGGCTATCAGCGCGCCGATGCGGGCAGGGCTGTGCTGGTGTTCGATGCCGCGCCGCCGCCGCGGGCGCGGCATGCACGCCACGGCTGCGCTTCCACCCTGGCATTTGAATTTTCGCACGGCGAACAGCGCATCATCGTCAATTGCGGCGGATCCGAACTTGCCGGAGGGCAGGTGCCGGTGCGGATCGAGCAGGGCCTGCGCGGCACGGCCGCCCATTCGACGCTGGTGCTCGACGATGCCAATTCCACCGCCGTGCTGATCAAGGGGCAGATCGGCAAGGGCGTAGAGGAAGTGGATATCGCCCGTAACGTGGTGAAGCAGAAGGGACGCGATGCCGTGCGCCTCGAGGCTTCGCACAATGGCTATGCCGCGCGATATGGCCTGATCCATCGGCGTACGCTGCTGCTGGGCGCGGACGGATCCGGCCTGTCGGGTGAAGACGTCCTTGAACCATCGGGCCGCCAGGGCAAGCGCGGCAAGATCGCCTTTGCGATCCGGTTCCATCTGGGTCACGGGATCGATGCCGGGCTGTCGGACGACATGCGCGGCGCAGGGCTTGCCCTGCCCGACGGAAGCTACTGGCAATTCCGGCTCGGAGGCGATAGCGGCGAGGCGCAAATCGCGATCGAGGACAGCCTCTGGGTCGACGGGCAAGGCCGCCCGCGGGCCACGAAGCAGCTTGTCGTCGAAGGACTGACATCGCGCAGCGGGGGTCGCTTCCCCTGGCTGCTCAAACGCATGGGATAGAAATTCATGACCGACGTGGCGATCAAGCGGGCACTGCTTTCGGTGTCCGACAAGACCGGCTTGGTGGATCTGGGCAAGGCGCTCGCGGCGAAAAATGTGGAACTGGTTTCGACCGGCGGTACCGCCAGGGCCCTCCGCGATGCAGGTCTCGAGGTGCGGGACGTTTCCGATCTGACCGGTTTTCCCGAGATGATGGATGGGCGCGTGAAGACGCTGCACCCGATGGTCCATGGCGGATTGCTGGCGGTACGCGACAATTCCGAGCATGCCGCAGCCATGGAAGAGCACGAAATCGGTGCGATCGATCTCGTCGTGGTCAATCTCTATCCCTTCGAAGCCACTGTCGCGAAGGGCGCGGAGCGGGACGAAATCATCGAGAATATCGATATCGGCGGACCATCCATGGTGCGCAGCGCCGCCAAGAACCACCAGTTCGTCACGATCGTCACCGATCCCGCCGATTACGATACGCTTGTGGGCGAACTCGAAGCGTCCGGGGCGACGTCGCTGGATTTCCGCCGCAAATGCGCGGCCAAGGCCTTTGCCGCGACTGCCGCTTATGATTCGATGATCAGCCAGTGGTTCGCCTTTGCCGATCAGCAGCAGCTCTTCCCCGATTTCCTGGCCGTCAACGGCCGCGCGCCGGTGGAACTGCGGTATGGCGAAAACCCGCATCAGAAAGCAGCGCTCTATACGCCCGCCGGTCCGCATGGCCACGGTATCGCGCAGGCGGAGCAGCTGCAGGGCAAGGAACTCAGCTACAACAATTACAACGATGCCGATGCCGCGCTGGAGCTTTGCGCCGAATTCGCCGGCGGCGAACCTGCCGTGATCATCGTCAAGCACGCCAACCCCTGCGGTGTGGCGCAGGCGTCCAGCCTCCTCGAGGCATGGAACGAAGCGCTCGCCTGCGACAGCGTTTCGGCCTTTGGCGGGATCGTTGCGGTCAATACCGAACTGGATGGGCCGACCGCCGAAGCGATCTGCGAAATCTTCACCGAAGTCGTGATCGCGCCATCGGTAAGCGAAGAAGCGCGGGCTGTCTTTGCCAGGAAAAAGAATCTGCGCCTTCTCGTCACGGGCGATCTGCCCGATCCGCGGCGCGGCGGTCTGCTGGTCAAGCCGATCACCGGCGGCCTCCTGGTGCAGACGCGGGACAATGGCGCGATCAGCGAGGCCGATCTTAAAGTCGTGACAGAGCGGCAGCCGACGCAGCAGGAACTGAAGGACTGCCTGTTCGCCTGGACCGTGGCCCGTCACGTTAAATCCAACGCGATCGTCTATGCCAAGGACGGCGCCACCGCCGGTATCGGCGCAGGCCAGATGAACCGCCGCGATTCCAGCCGAATCGCAGCCATGAAGGCTGCGGAAGCGGCAGAGAAATACGGCTGGGACACGTCACGCACGGTCGGTAGCGCGGTGGCGTCGGATGCGTTCTTCCCTTTCGCGGACGGTCTGCTGGCCGCCGCCGAGGCGGGGGCCACCGCGATCATCCAGCCGGGTGGTTCCATCCGTGACGACGAGGTGGTTGCCGCAGCCGACGAACATGGCCTCGCCATGGTCTTTACCGGGATGCGCCACTTCCGGCACTGAGCCGGCCCGTTCGATAAACGAAGCTGAATATACGACGACGGACGCATTAAGCGCGTTGCAATGGCAGCGTGTGTAACCATGTGGGACACGTTGACGAAAGAACCCCCATGAGCCTCTTTACCCCCGACCTCTATCGCAATTTCGGCATCGGCTTCGGTGCCGGCGCCGTTGCCATCCTGCTTGTGAACAGCGGAGAGATCCTCTCTGCCGTGCCGCAACTGATCGCAGCGATACTTTGATGCGTATGCGGGCGACATTTGCCGGTCTTGCGCTGGCGCTGGCGGCTTCCGCCTGCCAGCAGCCGGCCATTGCCGCCGAAGCGACGGTCAATGCGCCGCAGGCGGAGCGTATTGCCAAGGAAAGCGGGTTGAAGACCGCGATCTTCGCAGGTGGCTGCTTCTGGGGCGTGGAGGCAGTGTTCAGCCATGTGAAGGGCGTGAAAAGTGCCGTCTCGGGCTATCATGGCGGTACGGAACGCCAGGCCAGTTACGATCTGGTGTCCAGCGGCATTACCGATCACGCCGAAGCGGTGAAGATCACCTACGATCCCAAGGTGATCCGTTACGATCAGTTGCTGCGCATCTTCTTCTCGGTCGTTGCCGACCCGACGCAGCTCAATCGCCAAGGTCCGGATACCGGTGCCCAGTATCGCAGCGCCATCGTGCCGATGTCGGCCGAACAGAATGCCGTCGCCAAGGCCTATATCGCGCAGCTGAAAGGCGCGGGCCTGTGGTCGAAGCCGATCGTCACCAAGATCGAGCGCGCGCAGGCTTTCTACCCGGCAGAAACCTATCATCAGGACTTCATGGTTCGAAATCCGCGCAACGGGTATATCGTGCGCTGGGATGCACCCAAGGTGAAGGCACTGAAAGCCATGTACCCCGGGGTCTATTCCGCGAGCTTCCAGCGCGACTAGCTTGCGCAGGGGCGCGCCGCGCCCTACCTTTTGGCGCATGGCTGGACATGTACATTCCCACAAGGAACACGAAGGCGACGCTCTGATCGACGCCGCCCGCACGACGCTGACAGGCAGCGGGGAACAATGGACCGGCATGCGCCAGTCCGTCTTCGAAGAACTGGCCCAGCACGACAAACCGGCCAGCGCTTACGACATTGCCGATAATCTATCGCGCTCGCGCGGAAAGCGGGTGGCGCCCAACAGCGTCTACCGCATCCTCGACCTGTTCGTACGGACCAATCTGGCCAACCGGATCGAAAGCGCCAACGCCTATCTCGTGAACACCCATCCCGGCTGCAGGCACGACTGCATCTTCCTGATCTGCGACGATTGCGGAAAAGCCACGCATATCGACGACGACCGGGTGACCGGCGCCCTGCGCGATGCGGGCAAGGATGCAGGGTTTACCGATGTGCGCCCCGTGGTCGAGTTGCGCGGTCTGTGCGACGATTGCGCCGGCTGACATGCGGCGGCGTGCTGGTCGTCGCTAGCGACCAGCCGTTTGTCGACAGCCGCGTTATGTGGGTGTAGAGCGACATGTTATGACAAGTCGCCCGAAGACGCCGTTGCTCGATACGGTCAATACCCCAGACGATCTCCGCAAGCTCGGCAAGGACCAGTTGCGGCAACTCTCCGACGAATTGCGTGCCGAAATGATCGACGCGGTCGGCCAGACCGGTGGCCATCTGGGGTCGGGTCTGGGCGTGGTCGAACTGACCACGGCGATTCACTATGTTTTCAATACGCCTGAAGACAAGCTGGTCTGGGACGTCGGGCATCAGTGCTATCCGCACAAGATCCTGACCGGGCGCCGCGACCGTATCCGCACCCTGCGCCAGGGCGGCGGGCTGAGCGGCTTCACCAAGCGCGCGGAAAGCGAATACGATCCGTTCGGTGCTGCGCACAGCTCGACCTCGATCTCGGCTGCGCTGGGCTTCGCCATGGCCAACAAGATGCAGAATCGCCCGGGGCGCGGGATTGCCGTGATCGGTGACGGCGCGATGAGCGCCGGCATGGCCTATGAAGCGATGAACAATGCCGAACAGGCAGGCAACCGGCTGGTTGTGATCCTCAACGACAACGACATGTCGATCGCTCCGCCGGTTGGCGGGCTGTCCGCATACCTCGCGCGCATGGTATCCAGCAGCGAATATCTCGGTCTGCGCTCCATGGCATCGCGCATCGCGCGCAAGATGGGCCGAAGGGTGTGGGGCGGTCTCGAAAAGGCGGAAGAATACGCCCGCGGCATGGTGACCGGCGGGACGATGTTCGAAGAACTCGGGTTCTATTACGTCGGCCCGATCGACGGGCACAATCTCGATCATCTCATCCCGGTGCTGGAAAACGTGCGGGACAGCGAACAGGGCCCGGTCCTGATCCATGTCGTGACCACGAAGGGCAAGGGCTATGCCCCCGCCGAAAACAGCGCCGACAAGTACCACGGCGTCGCCAAATTCGATGTCGTCACCGGCGAACAGAAGAAATCGACGGGCGGTCCGCCCGCCTATCAGAACGTCTTCGGCGAAACGCTGGCGAAGCTGGCGAACGACGATCCGCGCATTTGTGCCATCACCGCCGCCATGCCCAGCGGAACGGGCGTCGATAAATTCGCCAAGGCGCATCCGGACAAGGCGTTCGATGTCGGCATTGCCGAACAGCATGGCGTGACCTTCGCGGCGGGTCTCGCAGCCGAGGGAATGCGACCCTTCGCGGCGATCTATTCCACCTTCCTGCAGCGCGCCTACGATCAGGTCGTGCATGACGTGGCGATCCAGAACCTGCCCGTACGCTTCGCCATCGACCGCGCCGGGCTGGTCGGCGCCGATGGCTGCACCCACGCTGGAAGCTTCGACATTACCTATCTCGCCACGCTGCCCAATTTCGTGGTCATGGCCGCTGCCGACGAGGCGGAACTGGCGCACATGACCTACACGGCGGCCGAGTATGACGATGGCCCGATCGCCTTCCGTTACCCACGCGGTAGCGGTACGGGTGTGGCAATTCCGGACCAGCTGGAAAAGCTCGAAATCGGCAAGGGCCGTGTGGTGCGTGAAGGCACCAAGGTCGCCATCCTCTCGCTCGGTGCCCGGCTGGAAGAAGCCAAGAAGGCCGCCGATCAGCTCGAGGCCAAGGGCCTTTCGACCACGGTGGCCGATATGCGCTTTGCCAAGCCACTGGATACCGCGCTGATCGAGAAGCTGATGCGCAGCCACGAGGTTGTGGTGACGGTAGAGGAAGGCGCCATCGGCGGCCTCGGCGCGCATGTGTTGACCTTTGCCAGCGACGAAGGTCTGACCGACGCGGGGCTCAAGGTGCGCACCATGCGTCTGCCTGACATCTTCCAGGATCAGGACGATCCCGACAAGCAGTATGACGAGGCAGGTCTCAACGCGCCGCACATCGTCGATACGGTGCTTAACGCGCTACGTCACAACAGCGCCGGCGTGGAAGAAGCCCGCGCGTAAGTCGCACCGACCCCTGTCTGCTCCTGGGTTGCGGTGCCGCCGTCGCCTCTGGTACCTCTTCCTGGGAAAGGGGGGCGAGATGTCCGACGAGGGAAATCGGCAGCACGCAATCCGGAAGGCGTGGCACAGATGGTTCACGGTCATGATTCCGCTGATGACGGTCGTCGCCATAGCAACAGTGTCGGGCGCGTTCATTACGGCCTTCGGCGGATTGATCGCGCTGCTCGCCTGCGGCCTCATGTATCAAAGGCTGGTCAATAAACGCTCATGGCGCTCGATCCTCCGGGGTGTGTACACCCGCGAGGACTGATCGGCTTGGACCGCGCTGTCCTCCGCTCATGGGTGACGAAGCGTGCCCACGCTGGCATGGAAGCCTATGAAAGGACCTTCCGCCCATGACCCTGCTCACCACCCACGCCGCCGATCACGTCACCACGCTTACCCTGAACCGTCCCGAGACGATGAATCCTCTCGGCGCGAAGGGCGACGGGGATGCCTTCGCGGCGGCCTGCGATGCGATCAACGCGGACATGGATGTTCGCTGCGTGATCCTGACCGGGGCGGGGCGGGCCTTCAGTGCGGGCGGCGACATCAAGGCGATGAAGGAGCGGACGGGCACCTTCGGCGGAACTGCGCCGGAGATTTCGGACGGTTATCGTAACAACATCCACAAGGTGCTGCGCGCACTCTACGGGCTGCGCGTGCCGCTGATCGCGGCGGTGAACGGGCCAGCGATCGGGTTGGGTTGCGATCTGGCCTGTCTTGCGGACATGCGCATCGGTTCCGACAGGGCGAAGTTCGGCGTTACCTTTCTCAAGCTCGGCATCATTCCCGGCGATGGCGGCACCTGGATCCTGCCGCGCATCATCGGCGAGGCGCGCGCGGCGGAACTGTTCTACACCGGTGACGTGATCGATGCGCAAACGGCACTCGACTGGGGTCTCGTCAGCCGCGTCGTCGCGGGCGAGACGCTCATGGACGAGGCGCGCGCGCTGGCTGCCAAGGTGGCTGCCATGCCGCCCCACGCACTGCGGCAGGCCAAGAACCTGATGCGGCAGGGTCGATCCATCAGCTACGATACGGCGCTCGAGATGGCGGCCAATACGCAGGCGCTCATGCACCTGACCGACGATCACATGGAAGGCATCGACGCGCTGCTGGAAAAACGCGCACCCCGTTTCGAAGGGCGTTAGTCAGCCCACCCACCGCCATATTCCGGCGGGCATGCCATTGGCGTGAATATGGCCATAGGTGGCCCCGAGCCAGATGAGCAGGCCCCCGATCCAGGCGGTCGCGCCCGCCTGCACCAGCTTTCCGAAGCGCGGCCAGTAGCTGGTCCGGCTTTGCCAGTCGTCCCAGGCATCGCCCATCATCGCCCGCTTCTTGCGGTCCTGCATGTGGGCGCCCGCGAGCGCCAGAAATCCGATCGCCCCGGCCATGATCCACTGTCGCGGCGTCGGGCTGACCAGAACATGGGCAGCGGCCCAGAGGGCGAAGCTCCACATCATCGGATGCCGCGTGACATGGAAGACGCCGTGCACGGGCAATGCGGCATTCCGGGTTGCCCGCGGATCGGGAAGGGCCGGATTGCGCACGAAGCTGCCCGCCAGCAAAACCGACGCGACCAGCATGATTATCGTGACGACGATCCAGATCACATCGCTCATGCCGCCCCATAGCGGCGTTCCGCCCGCGCCCACGCTGCGAAACGCCGTCGCTGCCAAGATGAATGTGGCAAGCGCGACCAGCGAATACAGAATGCGGAAGCCATTCTCTCCCAGCGTGCCGACCAGCGGCGCGCGAAGCGGATGGGAGAGGGCGAAGTGACTGCCAACGAATGCCACCGACGCGGCCAGCAGGGAAATGAGTGCAGGATCCATCGTGACGCACCTTATGTTTACGGCGTCAACATAACTACCATGTCCTCCCGGCTTTGCAAGCGCCGCGTAATTTTCAGGGTTAGTCGGCCTTTTCGATGCCGAGCAATTGCACCTTGAACAGCAGGGTCGCACCGCCGGGTATAGGGCCCTTGCCGGATGCCCCATAGGCAAGGTCTGCCGGTGCTGCGATCTCGATCGTGTCGCCCACACCCATCTCGGGGATCGCCATCTGCCACGCCTTGACCAGCCGACCGAGGGGGAAGGTTGCCGGTTCCCCCCGGTCGAACGAACTGTCGAATGTCGTGCCGTCGATGAATGTGCCAGCATAGTGCACGGTCACCGTGTCCTCGACACTCGGCTTTTCGTCGCTTCCCGCATGGTCGACATAGCGCCAGCGCAGGCCGCCGGGCATCACGCGCCAGCCACCTGCTGCATCCAGCTTGGTGAGATAGGCTTGCTGCGCGTTCATCCAGGCGATGTCCTGCGACCGGTCGACCGGAGGCGCATCCTGCGCATACAGCGCGTGAAAGCTCACGGCCGCCGCAGCGGCGCCCAGTGCGAGCAGGGTGGTGCGCATTTCCTTCATGGCGTTACCAGTCGTATCCCTTGGGCAGGTCGTTCGTATCGAGGTCGCGATAACGATCGCGCAGGCGGCTCTGATGGTTTTCGAGCGGTTGCTCTACGCCATCGATGAACACCTTTACCGGTGTCGAACCGACCTCGAGCGGATCGCCATCCCAGACCACCAGATCGCCCGCCGCACCCTGCGCCAGCGTCCCGGCACGTCCATCGATGCCGAGGATACGCGCAGGCACTGAGGTGATCGCCGCCAGCGCCTGTCCCCAGGAAAGCCCCGCCGCGCCCGGTACGCGGCCAAGCGCTACGAGATTGCCCGCATACTGGTTGAGGTTGCGCGGATTTTCCATGGCGCTGGCATTGATCGCCACTGTCACGCCGGCTTGCACCATACGGCCGATATTGCTCTGCGTCGAAGCCAGCTCCTCGAAGTTTTCGGGCAGATCGTCCAGCCCGTCGGCGATGACGGGAACACCCGCAGCGGCGATGTCCTTCGCGACAAGCCATCCTTCGCTCGCACCCACGAGCGCCATGTCGAGCCGCGGGAACTCCTTCTTGAGCGCGAGCACGCTGCGGATGTCCGAAGCGCGTTCGACCGCAACCAGCAGCAGTTGTTCTCCGCGCACCACCGGCACCAGCGCCGACGCGTCGAACCGGGTCAGCAACACGTCTCCGGCACGCTCGGCATATTCGCCCGACAGACGCGGATCGACCGGCACATCGTCGCCGAAATCGGTTTCGGGACGCGCCGACGACCGGCCCGGGATGCGTGCGTCCTCTCCCAGCTTCATCGCTTCGCGCAGCGCATTGCGGAACAGGACGTGCGCAGCGACGCGGCTGCCCCCCGCAATCCGGCCGCCCTGCTCACCCAACGCAACCATCTGGAAGGCGCGCGGGCGCATTACGGCGTCGGGATCGGCGCCGAGATCGATGATCGCGCCCTGGCCAGCGAAGATAGAGGCCGAGGGCGATGTCGTGGTCGCGGCGCGGGTCACCCCGGCAGCGCGGTGGACGAGGATGTGCTGCGAGTTGGGATTGACCGCCGGTGCCACATCGAGCGCGGCGCTGAAGGGCGAGTTGCGGGCAGAACTGTCGTTCGATTCTCCGACACCGCCGACATCGAGCAGACCGAGCGTGGTGATCGCCGCAACGATACCCGGGGTAACCCAGGCACCCTGTCCGTCGATGGCGGTCGCGCCGCCCGAGGCAGGCATTCCGGACGCGGGCCCGGCATAGACCACGCGGCCGCCGCGAACGAGCACGGCGCCATTTTCGACGGGCTCGCTTCCATCGCCGGTCGCAACCGTGACCCCGGTGATGGCGACATCCTGCGCGCTGGCCGAATGACCGACGAATGCGCCGACGAGGCCAAGAGCGATGCCGACGGCACCGAGGGGGGAGAGACGCTTGCTGGCCTTGCTCATTTCACGTCTCCTTCGCCCGGCTGGCCGAGTTCGAAATCGCTCACCGGTCGGCGCTTGCGATCCATGGCATCATACATCAGCGCCCCGTCGATCCAGACCTTCTCCGGCCTTGTATAAACCGACAGCGGATTGCCGTTCCACAGCACGACGTCGGCCATCTTCCCGGGCTCGAGACTGCCGGTCATGTCGCCGATCCCCATGGCCTTGGCCGCATTGTAGGTGAACCAGCCCACCACTTCGGCATCGGGAATATCGATGCCGATGCGACGCCCGGCAGCCTGCGCCTTGGCGGCTTCCTGATTGAGACGCTGAATGCCGTTCGCATCGTCGGAGTGGATGACGACGCAGGCGCCTTCGCGCTGGAGGAAAGCGGCATTTTCCAAAATGCCGTCATAGGCTTCCATCTTGAAGCCATACCAGTCGGCCCAGACGGCGCTGCACACGTCGTTTTCGCGCAGGAGATCGCCGATCTTGTAGGCTTCGACCGCGTGGTGGAAGGCGGTGACCTTATAGCCCATTTCCTTGGCCATATCCATCACCAGCGCCATCTCGTCGGCACGGTAGCAGTGATTGTGGACCAGGATCTCGCCGTCGAGAACGCCCTTCAGCGTTTCCTTGCCGAGATCGCGCTTTTCGCCGTCATAGGCCTGAGCATCGAGCCACATCTGCCGGTTGACCGCGAAATTGCCCATCCGCGTCGAAGGCATCCGTCCCTTGCTGCCGTAGACCCGCTTGGGGTTTTCGCCGCAGGCCATCTTCATGCCGTAGGGTGCGCCGGGGAATTTCATGCCCTGCACTGTGCGGGCGGAAACGTTCTTGAGGGTGACCGAACGCCCGCCGGTCAGATTGGCCGATCCGGGCAGGATTTGCAGCGCGGTCACGCCCCCGTTGGCGAGCGCGCGGGTAAATCCGGGGTCCTGCGGCCAGACCGAATGTTCGGCCCAGACTTCGGGCGTCATCGGGGCGGTCGCTTCATTGCCGTCGGAATGGGCCTCGACGCTGGGGGTGGGATAGTCGCCCAGATGGGAATGGATGTCGATCACGCCGGGGGTGACGAACTTGCCGCTGCCGTCGACGACATCGTATCCCGTCGTGGAAAGAGATGCATCGCCCACGGCGGCAACCTTGCCGTCGCGGAACAGGACCGTGCCATTGTCGATCCGACCGCCGCGACCGTCGTAGATCGTGGCGCCGACCAGTGCGGTCGGGCGTCCGGGATAGGGTTTATACGTGGAAGGGAACGGCGCATTGCCATCCTTGCCGACGGGTGCGGTCCAGTCGCGCGACGAAGCCGATGCGGTGTCGCCGCCGCCGGTCGTTGAACATCCCGCCACAACGAATGCTGCGGCACAGGCAAGCAAGGCAAATCTAGTCATGAAACCCCCAAATCAGTCGGGCCGGAGCATTGCTGCCCCGGCCCATGCGGTCAAATACATTCGTCGGTGCCAGCCGGCGTTTTGCCGATTGACCCCGCGCCCCGGTCAGACACGCGGGCGGGTTTCGGGATGGATCCCGGCACCCTGCGGTTCGCCCGGACCTTCGGCCTGCCCGAGCAGGTCGTCGCCTTCGACATCGTCCTTAAGCGAATCGAGGTGCATCAGCTTTTTCACGAAGGGGCTGATGAGCATCACGACGATGCCGATGGCGATCGCGTACCAACCCACCGTCGAATAGACACCGAGTACGACCTGCTTGCCGGACTCTTCGCCAACGCCCTCGGCGCCGGTCGCGGCAGCGATCAGGCCAGCCGCGAAGTTACCGGTGGCGGATGCAAAGAACCAGGTACCCATGATCAGCGAGGCCATGTGTGCCGGGCTGAGGCGGTTCATCGCGGAAAGGCCAACCGGGCTGAGGCAGAGTTCGCCGGTCGTATGCAGCAGGTAGATCAGGAAGATCAGGATCACCGGGGTCGGAACGCCGACACCCACCGCCTGTGCGCCCCAAACGAGAACCAGGAAGCCCAGCCCGACCTGAACGACGCCCAGACCGAACTTCATCGGCGTGGACGGCTCCCAGCCACGTCGCCCGAGCCATAGCCACAATCCGGCAAATACAGGCGCGAGCAGAACGATGTAGATCGCATTCAGCGACTGGAACATCGCAGCGGTCGGCTCGAAGCCCACGATGGAGCGGTCGACATGACGGTCGGTGAACAGGTTGAGGCTCGAGCCTGCCTGTTCGAACAGCGCCCAGAAGACGATCGAAACGAATATCAGGAACATCGCGGCGAAAATGCGGTCGCGTTCCTCCGCAGGCAGCTTGGCCACTGCAATCCACAGCACATAGGTTACCAGGCCCAGGCCGAAGACGGCCAGAACCCATCCGACCAGTTCCTGATACTGGATCGCCAGCCAGCAAAGGCCGACCATGGCGAGGCCGACGGCATAAATTCCGATCTCACGGCCACCTTTGAGTGCTGCGGGATCTTTCGGTTCCCCGCGGCCCAGCAGGAGCGGCTTGCCCCAGATGAATACCACCAGGCCAAGCAGCATGCCTACGCCGGCGGCGCCGAAGCCATAGGACCAGCCATAATCCGGGTGCATACCGAGATAGCCGCACAGCAGCGATCCCAGGGCCGCGCCCATATTAATGCCCATGTAGAAAATCGTGTAGGCCGGATCGCGGCGGATGTCGGTGCGCGGGTAGAGCTGTCCGACCATCACCGAGATATTGGCTTTCAGGAAACCGGAGCCCACGATGATCAGCGCCAGCGCCAGCCAGAACACGTTCATGATCGCGGAACCTTGTCCGCCATCGCCTTCGAACGCCATGAAGAAGTGGCCGAAAGTAAGGAGAACGGCGCCGAACAGCACCGCCTTGCGCTGACCGAGATAACGGTCGGCCAGGTATCCGCCGACCACCGGCGCGATATAGACCAGCGCGGTATAGGCGCCGTAGATGATCGATGCTTCGCTATCGCTGAACAGCCAGTGCTGAACGAGATAGAAGATCAGCAGAGCGCGCATGCCGTAATAGGAAAAACGCTCCCACATTTCGGCGAAGAACAGGACGAAAAGCCCTTTGGGGTGGCCGAAGAACGTCCCTGCCGAATCCCCATCTGGCAATGCTTGCGTGGCCATATTTGGCAAACCTCATCAATTGTATCGGAAGCCATGCGACCCACAGCCTCCTCCCCGAAGAAGCGCGCACACTAACGGTTCGCGCGCCCATGTGAAGCATTAGTTACACAAGTGACCGGCTTGCGGCTGTCTGAACGCTGCGCTGCCGGGAACCTTGCGCGACGCGGTGTATTATGGCACTGAAGCAGTCTGTCGCGGGGAAATGACGATGAAGAACCAGTCAAAGCCGGTCTACCTCAAGCTGCGCGACATGATCGCAGCGGCGATTATCGATGGCCGGTATGCGGAAGGCGATATGCTTCCTTCGGTCCGTGCGCTGGCGGCGGAACAGGGCGCCAATCCGCTCACGGTGGCCAAGGCCTACCAGCAATTCCAGAACGATGGCCTCGTCGAGGTGCAGCGCGGCGTCGGCATGTATGTCGTGCCCGGCGCGGCCGGCCGCCTGCGCAAGAGCGAGCGCGAGGCCTTCCTGCGCGAGGAATGGCCCGAAATCAGAGCCCGCATGGACCGGCTGGGCGTATCGGCCCGCGAACTGCTTGCCGAAGCATGAGAAACACACGAAATTCTGCCGGGCCGCCTTGCGGGTTGACCCGGCTTCTGCCACAGTCGTAAGGCGGGAATCGCGCAGTAAACTGCGGGTTTCCAAGGGTCGCGTTGGAACCAGAAATTTGCGGCCGGAGAGGCCGGGAGCACACCTATGATCCGATCCGAACTCCTCACCGCGCTGGCGCAGGACAATCCAGAATTGCGCGCAGAAGAGGTCGAGCAGGTGGTCGATATCTTTTTCGAAGAAATCGCCCAGCGTCTCGCCGAAGGCGGTCGGGTGGAACTGCGCGGCTTCGGCGCCTTTTCCACGCGCGAACGCGAAGCGCGCAAGGGCCGCAACCCCCGCACCGGCGAAACGGTCGACGTTCCTGCCAAGAGCGTGCCCTACTTCAAACCGGGCAAGGACATGCGCAAACGCCTCAACCAGGAATGAACTGTTCGCCCATGTGCGAACCGTGATTGCCCGCCCGCCCGGCAGCGACTAGGGCGATGCGCTGCAAGCGGGTGTGGCGGAATGGTAGACGCCGGGGACTTAAAATCCCCTGAGCTTTGCTCGTGCGGGTTCGAGTCCCGCCACCCGTACCAGCCGCGTGCGGTATCCGTCCCGCTACTGTACCCGTTTTATCTCCGCATTAACCCCTAACCGCTTATTAGCGCGGTTCGAAGGGGTGTTCGTGCAGTGTTGCCGCAGCAGCCAGTACGCGGCTGTGTGCAATCGGGAAGCAAGGGACGATGGATTACACCAACGGACTCGACACGGGCGAACAGGCGCCTTCCGACACCGCCGATCAGCGCGGCGCACCGCGTTTCGTGTCGCTCATCCGCGCCGCGAAGCTCGTTTGCGGCCAGGGCGAATTCGTCTGCGTAATCCGCGACGTGTCGTCGACCGGCGTGTCGATCCGGACCTTCCATGCCCTGCCGACGGACAAGGCGGTCGCGCTCGAACTCCAGAACGGCGAAACCTACGAACTCGAACTGGTCCGCAGCGACGGCTTCGATGCCAGCTATCGGTTCGCCGCGCCGGTTGCCGTCGATCGCCTGATTCGCGAAAACTGGAGTTATCCCAAACGCGCCCTGCGGCTTAACATCATGCTGCCGCTGACGGTCACCAGCCTTGCCGGACGGACGGAGGCGTTCACCGTCAACCTGTCGCAGCAGGGCTCGCGCATCGAATGCGACCACGTGTTCGCCATCGATCAGCGGCTGACGATCGGCTGCGAACATATGCCCGATGTGCGCTGCAAAGTGCGCTGGCGCAGGGATGCCAACTACGGCCTGGTGTTCGAAGACACCTTCTCCCTGCGCGAATTCGCCATGCTCGCCGTCAGGGTCCAGTGCCCGATCCTGGTGCAGGACACGATGTAATCCGGACCTCGGCCGGACGGCCTAGGCAGGTTTGAAGTCCATCGCTGCGCCATTGATGCAGTGGCGCTTGCCCGTCGGCTTGGGGCCGTCATCGAAAATATGCCCAAGATGGCCGCCGCAGTCGGCGCAGTGGACCTCGGTCCGCGGATAACCGATCTTGTAATCGGTGGTGGTGCCGACCGCGCCCTTGTCCAGCGCCTGCCAGAAACTGGGCCAGCCGGTTTTGGAATCATATTTGGTCTTGGAACTGTAGACCCCGTTGCCGCATCCCGCGCACACGAATGTGCCGGCCCGCTTCTCGTCATTGAGCGGCGAGGAATAGGGCCGTTCGGTCGCCGCCTCGCGCAGCACCGCAAATTCCTGTTTCGTCAGCTTCTTGCGCCATTGCGCCTCGGAAAGCTTGACCGGGAAATTCTTGGCTTCGGCTCGGCCGGAGCCGCAGGCGGCCAGTGTGGCAAAGCTGACGGACGCGCCGACCCACTCGAGCAGGCGGCGACGGTTGAGGGTATGCTGAGTCATGGTGTCTCGGTTCATGGCATGGGGAATAGCACCCCACGCCTGAACCTACGCTTGAAACGGGTGAAAGGTTACACAGCCTCAGAAATCGGTGATTTCGACCTCGAGCTTGCGGAAGCCGTGGACGAAGTTCGCTTTGACCCGCTCGATGTCCCCGGCAAGATGCACCCGCATGCGCCGTTTGTGCAGTTCTTCGAGCAAGATGCGCAGCTGTAGTTCGGCCAGCCGGGCTCCCACGCAGCGGTGAATGCCATAACCGAAAGCGATGTGGCGGCGGGCGTTTTCGCGGGTCAGGTCCAGCTTGTCGGGGTTTTCGAACACTTCCTCGTCGCGATTGGCCGATAGATACCACAGCACGACCTTGTCCCCGGCCTTGATCTGCTGGCCGAATACCTCGGTGTCTTCCACGCAGGTGCGGCGCATATGGGCCAGCGGGGTCTGCATGCGCAGCATTTCCTGCACGGCATTCGGAATGATCGAAGGATCCTGCTCGAACAGCTTGCGCTGCTCGGGATTCTTGTCGAGCTGATAGACGAAACCGCTCATCGAATTGCGCGTGGTGTCGTTGCCGCCAACGATCAGCAGGATCAGATTGCCCATGAATTCCTGCGGGCTCATCTGGTTCATGGCTTCGGAATGGATCATCATGGAAATCAGATCGTCGCCCGGTTCCTTGTCGTGCGTGCGCTCGATCCATAGCGACTGGAAATAGGCCGCCATTTCCTGAAGTATGCCCCAGCGCACCTCGTCCAGCTCGCGTACGGTGGCCAGCTCCGTGTCGCCCGACCAGTCGGACCAGAACGTCAGCAGGCGGCGGTCCTCCCAGGGGAACCCGAACAGGATCGCCAGCATGCCGGTGGTCAGTTCGATGCTGACGGTGTCGACCCAGTCGAACACCTCGCCGCGGGGTAGGGAATCCAGCAGTTCGCCGGTGCGCTGGCGAATCTCGCCTTCCATCTCGGCCATGCCGCTGGGCGTGAACTTGGGCGCAACGGTGCGCCGCTGGCCGGTGTGCTGGGGCCGGTCCATGGCAATGAACATCGGCAGTTCGCGGCGTTCGTCCAGCCCGCGCTCGGCAAGCTGCTCATCGGTCAGTCGCTCGAGGATAGTGATCCCGCCATGCTCCCAGCTTGAAGAGAACGTATCGGGCAGGGCCTCGATATGCTGGATCGCCTTGTGACCGACCACGGCCCAGTACGGACCGAAGGGGCTGTCATCGATATAGTGCAGGGGCCCGGCTTCGCGCATTTCGCGGAAGATCGGATGCCACGTATTCTCGGCATAGATATCGCTGCGGCTGACATCCCATTTGTGGGGATGATGCAGCTTGTCTTCGGGGTGTTCCGCGAAATGCTGTTTCAGCGCCTGATGGGCACTGGGCGATGTACGGCACTGGGGGCGTTCGATTGCAGCGGTTGCCATGTCTCTCTCCTCTCGAGAGGGGGCGATTCTTTACGTTCAGCCTCCCTCTTTCCCGCCATCCTGCCCTAACTGACACGTGTGTCAATAGTGCGTTGCAAATCGCCACCGATCTTTCGGTCAGCTTCGCCGGTCAGGGCCCTGCGATTGCCGGCATCACGCCGATCGCGCCCTCCCGAACCGCGGCTTTCGCGCGCGTCCGCCCTTGCCCGATTTCATCACGCGCCGCCGGAAGATCATCGCGCCGAACCTCACGAACAGGATCACGCACAGGGCCTGCCAGGCCAAGGCGAGAATATGCGGCCACAAGGCTTCCGACTGCGCGGCGCGGGCCAGCATCGCGAAAGGCGAGGATAGCGGGAACATCGCGGCGCCGATCTCCAGGGGCGATCCAGGGCTGGTGATCGCGGAAGCGGCCAGGAAGAACACCAGCAATTGCGCCATGGTGACAGGCATCGACATGGTCTGCACTTCGCGCACGGTCGCCGCCATTCCGCCGATCGTCAGGAACAGCGACCCCAGCAGCAGATAGCCCATTGCGAAATAGACGATCCCGAAGGCGATGAAGAGCGGCCAGCCCAGCGCCGGTTCGGGCAATTGCGGCAGGGCATTCCCGGCCAGCAAGGCTATCGCCCCGCCCGCTACGGCCCACACGGCGATCCCCACGAAGCTGACGCCCAGCATGGCGACCAGTTTGCCCAGAAACACGGCGTCCATCGGAATGGCCGCTGCGAGGACCTCGATGACCTTGTTCGCCTTTTCCTCGACCAGATTGGACAGCACCATTCCAGCCAGCAGCATCATCAGCAGGAAAAGCAGCAATTGCCCAGCCTGCGCCGTACGGATGCGGTCGGTGCGTTGCGCAGCGACACTGGTCTCGACCGGGTTCTCCCGGACTGCGGGGAAGGATGCGACAGTTCCCGTCCGCGCCTCCGCAGCGATCAGGGCGATCGGGCCGCGCCAGAAATCGATGCTGTCCTGCGGGCCGGTCAGTTGCGGCTCCCCGGGTGTGCCACTGACGACAGCGATGTAATTCCTGCCCTTTTCGCGCAGGATCGCCTCGGGCTTTTCAGCGCTGCTGGCAATGCCCAGTTCGGGCAGCGCCATCCCGATTTGCGGCGCCAGCCGGGCTCTGGCCTCGACCATTGCCTGCGCATCGGGTTCGCTCATGGCAACGGCCACCAGCCTGGTGTTTGCATCGCGCTGCACCTGGCCGCCGATCCCGCCCGCCATCGCACCGATGATGATCGGGAACAGGGGGCCGAGCAGGAAAAAGAAGAATGCCCGGCTGAACAGGATGGCATGGAAGTCGCGCCGGGCAACGACGCGGGCCGCTTCGAACAGCGACAGGCGCGTGGTATCGCTCATTGCCCGGTTCCTTCGGCGCTGCCTTCGCGAAGCGCGCGGGCCGCTGCTTCGCCAGCTATCTCGACGAAGGCATCGTGCAGGCCGGCGCGCTCGATCGACAGTGACAGGATTCCGGCTTCCCCCTCGATCAGGGGTTTCAGCAAAGCCTCGATTCCGCTCTCTGGCACGGGGAAATACCAGAAATGGCTGCCGCTGGCCTTCACGTCGTGGCGGGTATCTGCAGGAAGGGCGCTGCACCACAACCCTTCGCCGGTGCGCGTCTCCAACCGGACCTGCGCAGGAATGCGGTCGCGCGCCACATCCACCGATCCGGCATAGGGCACCTTGCCTCCGGCAATGATCGCCACTTCATCGCACAGCCGTTCGGCGTGGTGGATGACGTGAGTGGAAAAGATGACTGTCGTTCCGCCCAGGGCCAGCTCGCGAATCATCGTTTCCAGCTTGCCCTGATTGATCGCGTCGAGCCCGCTGAACGGTTCGTCCAGCACCACCAGCTTCGGGCGATGCACCAGCGTGCCGAGCAATTGTACAGTCTGCGCCATGCCCTTCGACAATTGGCGGATCTGCCGGTCGATCGCATGGCCCATGCCGTGCCCTTCCAGCAATTCACGTCCACGCGCCTTGCCTTCGACCAGCGGCAGGCCGCGCACTGCGCCCATGAACGCGATCGCATCGTCGCATTTCATTGCGGGATACAGGCCGCGTTCCTCGGGCAGGTAGCCGATCAGCTTGGCAACTTCGTGCGGGCGGTCGTTGCCGAACACGCGGCGCACGCCTTCGTCGGGGTCGATGATGCCCAGCAACATCCGCAGTGTCGTCGTCTTGCCTGCGCCGTTGGGGCCCAGAATGCCGTAGATCGCGCCTTCGGGCACGGAAATATCCACCCCGTCGACAGCCAGCGTGTCGTCGAAGCGCTTGACCAGTCCGCGTGCCTCGATAGCGAGCGGTCGATGGCCGTCGGCCGGGGGTCGCGTCATGGTGCCTGTCTCGGTAAGCATGGGCGCATCGATAGCGGCTGGCAGTGAACGGGAGCACACGCAAGCGTGGTTAACGCGGAATTGCAGGATGATTTGCGCAAGGAGGCGCAGCGGCTGGGCTTTGTCGCCTGCGGCTTCACCTCGGCTGCGCCCGATCCGCAGCGTGCCGCGCGGCTCGAAGAATATCTGGGCGAAGGCCGTCACGGGTCGATGGAATGGATGGAAGCGCGCAAGGCCCAGCGCGCCTCGCCGCAGGGGCTATGGCCCGAAGCGAGAAGCGTGATCGCGCTCGGCATGAGCTATGCGCCCGACATCGATCCGCTTGCGCTGGAATCGCAGCCGGAAAAGGCGCGTGTCTCGGTCTATGCCCAGGGGCGCGATTATCACGATGTCGTGAAGAAGACGCTCAAGGCCCTGGCGCGCTGGCTCATCGAACGTGCGCCCGAAAGCGAGCTCAAGGTTTTCGTCGATACGGCTCCGGTGATGGAAAAGCCGCTCGGTGAAGCGGCCGGGATCGGCTGGCAGGGCAAGCATACGAACGTGGTCAGCCGCAACCACGGCTCGTGGCTGTTTCTCGGCGCGATCTACTCGACCATGGACTTCGCGCCCGATACCCCGGGCCGCGACCTGTGCGGCTCCTGCCGCGCCTGTCAGGATGCCTGCCCGACCGATGCCTTCCCAAGCCCCTACAAGTTGGATGCGCGTCGCTGCATTTCCTACCTGACCATCGAGCATAAGGGCGAGGTTGAGGAAGATCTCCGCCCCCTCCTCGGCAACCGCATCTACGGCTGCGACGACTGCCTGGCCGTCTGCCCCTGGAACAAGTTCGCCGATGCCGCGCACCGCCATCTGAAGCTCGCCCCGCGCCAGGAACTGGCCGCGCCCGACCTCGCAGCCTTCCTGCAGTTCGACGATGCCGGCTTCCGCCAGTTCTTCTCCGGCTCGCCCATCAAGCGCATCGGCCGCAACCGCTTCGTGCGCAACTGTCTCTACGCTGCCGGCAACAGCGGTTCCGCCGGTCTGACGCCGCTCGTGCGCGGTCTGTGTTCGGATGAAGACCCCGTCGTCGCCGATGCCGCCCGCTGGGCGCTTGCACGGATCAGCGCAGCTCCTTGAGCTGAACAGTCGCGTCCGCAAGCAGCTCCGGCTCGATCTCTGCGCGGTCCATCACCAGCTTGCGACCCTGAACGTAATCCTTGGTGTTGTTGACGCAATCGAGCGCCACGACCCGCCCCTCGCGCAGATAGACCACGCTGAATTTCTTGTCCGCCGGATCGCCGCGCAGAACCGCCCGGTCATGATCGATGGAGATCCCGACAGTCTGCAGTCGCAGGTCGTACTGGTTCGACCAGAACCATGGGACTGCATCGTAATCCTGCTTGTCGCCCATGATCGCCTTCGCAGCGACCGTGGCCATGTCATTGGCATTCTGTACTGACTCGAGGCGGATGACCTTGTTGTTGGCGTAGGGATTGGCATGCGCCGCGCAGTCGCCGATGGCGTAGATGTCGTCCAGCGTCGTACGGCAGAACGTATCGACATCGACGCCGCTCGATCCTGCCGCTCCTGCGGCGATCAGGGCTCCGACGGAGGGAACGATGCCGATGCCGGCGATGATGACGTCGCAGGCGATCTTCTCGCCGCTATCGGTCAGAGCAGCGCTGACCCGGCCATCTGCCCCTTCGATTGCCTCGACCCCGGTGGACAGCCGCAAGTCGACACCCTGTTCGCGGTGGTAGGCGGCATAGAAATCCGAAAGTTCGGGGCCCGCGACCCGTGCGAGGACCCGGTCCTGCATTTCCACCACGGTAACTTCGCAGCCCAGCTTGCGCAGCACCGCCGCCGCCTCAAGCCCGATATAGCCGGCGCCGACTATGACAGCCCGTTTTGCGCCTCCGGCCAGTTCTTCCTTCAGCGTATCGACATCGCGCCGCGTTCGCACATAGTGAATACTGCCCAGATCGCTGCCTGGGCAGGATAACCGTCGGGCATCGCCACCGGCAGCCCAGATCAGCTTGCGATAGGTAATCCGGGTATCGTCCGACAGAACCAGTTCGCGCGCAATCGGATCGACTTCGTTGACGTTCCTGCCGAGACGAAGCTCGACATTCTTGTCTGCCCAGAATTTCTCGGGCCGGATCTGGATCCGCTCGAACGGCTTGTCGCCCGCGAGATATTCTTTCGACAGCGGCGGTCGTTCGTACGGTGGATTGCGGTCGCGGCTGACCATGAGGATCGTATCCTCATGGCCGTTCTGCCGCAGGGCGATGGCTGCCTGCGCACCGCCGTGCCCCGATCCCACGATGACGACATCGAAATGTTCCATTGCCGCGCTGGCTGGCGCGAAAACGCCAGCCGGTCAAGCTCAGTCCTATCGAGCCAGCAGGTTGCGAGCCATGCTGGCCACCTGCGCGAGCGTGGCCGGAGCGACTTCACCCTGGGCCTGCGCGCGCCCGACCATGGTGCGAAACTGGCGGATTGCGGCGGCATGTTCTTCCGCCCAGATGGCGACGGTACCGACGGGATCCTTCTTCGCATCCTTGCGCCGCGAGAGCCGGCGCAGGAACTCGAGCCGCATCTGCTGGAAGTCGCGCGAAAGGCCGGCGACAAGCAGACGTTCCCATACATCGGACGGGTTCATCATGGCCGACGTGCTCTGCGCCCAGTCGAGACCAATGCGTTCGCCCAGATCGGTGAACGCAGCGGTGAGTTCCCGTACGTCGATTTCGGCACTGCGCGAGAGAGAAGCCAGACCAACCGCGCCGTCCAGGTCATAGAGGTGGGTGACGCGAGCGGCGAGCTTGTCAGGAGCGCCCATGTCGACGAATTCCGCGCGCAGCTTGTTGGACTGCCTGATCGATGCGTCGGTCAGCAATTCTTCCGATCCCGTCATCAGGCGCTTCACGCGGTCCTGAAGGCTTGTGATCAGTTCGCCCGGGGGAATGGTGCTGGCGCCGACCCGGATGAGATCGGCCATCTGGCTGCGAAGCGCACCGGCCATATGGCGGAAAAGGTAGATGCGAACATCTTCCGGCATCGCAGCCGTTTCAAGCTCCGCCCACAGTTCACTCGCGCTGAAGAGCCTGTCCGCCACGATGAACGCTGCGGTCACATCAGCCAGGCCGACACCTTCTTCTTCCGACAGTTCGAAAGGATGCACGAAGCCCATGCGATTGACGAAGCGGTTGGCCAGTGCAGTTGCGATGATTTCACGCCGTAGCTGGTGCCCTTCGATCTGCGCCTTGAACTTCTTGCGCATCGCTGATGGGAAGTAGTCGAGCAGCAGATCGGCAACGCTCGGATCGTCTGGGAGGCTGCTCTGTTCGATGGCCTCCTGCAGCACCAGTTTGGTCGAGGAGAGCAGCACAGCCAGCTCAGGCCGGGTCAGGCCCATACCTTCCGACGTTCTGCGCCCCAGAGCCTCGCTCGATGCGAGACCTTCCGTCTGGCGGTCCAGCGCCCCGCGATCTTCCAGCGCCTCGATCAGGCGAAGCTGGGGCGGTACCGCGCCAGCGCCGCCCTGTTCGGCAATTGAAAGCGCCAGCGCTTGCAGGCGGTTATCCTCCAGCACGATCTCGGCGACCTCGTCGGTCATCGATTCGAGCAGCGCCACACGCTTGGGTTCGCTCAGCTTGCCCGACCGCTTGGCCGCGGCCAGTGCGATCTTGATATTGACCTCGTTATCGGAGCAATCGACCCCGGCCGAATTGTCGATGAAATCGGTGTTGCAGCGGCCGCCATGCAGCGAAAATTCGATGCGGGCTGCCTGGGTGATGCCCAGATTGGCGCCTTCTCCGATGACCTTGGCTTTCACATCGGCTGCATCCACGCGCAGGGCGTCGTTTGCAGGATCGCCCACCTGGACGTTATTTTCCTGGCTGGCCTTGATGTATGTGCCGATGCCGCCGAACCAAATAAGGTCCACTGGCGCTTTGAGAATGGCGGAAATCAGGGCTTCCGGTTCGATCGCCGATTGGTCGATACCCAGCTTAGCCTGCATCACCTTGGACAGCTTGATGCTCTTGGTATCGCGCGGGAAGACCCCGCCACCTTTGGAAATCAGGCTGCGGTCGTAATCTTCCCAGCTCGAGCGCGGCAGAGCGAACAGGCGCTGGCGTTCCTTCCAGCTTGCTGCCGGGTCCGGGTCCGGATCGAGAAAAATGTGGCGATGGTCGAATGCTGCGACAAGCTTGATGGCCTTGGACAGCAGCATGCCATTGCCGAACACGTCGCCCGACATGTCGCCGCAACCGACAACCTCGATGCTTTCGTTCTGCACATCGATGCCCATCTCGCGGAAATGGCGCTGTACACTGACCCACGCGCCGCGGGCGGTGATGCCCATGGCCTTGTGGTCGTAACCTTTCGAGCCGCCGCTGGCGAAAGCGTCGTCGAGCCAGAAATCCCTCGATTCGGCAATCGCATTTGCGATGTCCGAAAAGGTTGCCGTGCCCTTGTCGGCGGCGACAACGAAATATGGATCTTCGCCGTCGGTAATGACCACGTGTTCGGGATGAACGACCTTGTCGTCGACGATGTTGTCGGTGACCGACAGCAATGTGCGAATGAAGGTTTCGTAGCTGCCGCGACCCTCGGCCGCCCAGGCTTCGCGATCGATGGCCGGGTTCGGGAGCTGTTTCGGATAGAAACCGCCCTTGGCGCCGGTCGGAACGATCACCGCGTTCTTCACGCGCTGGGCTTTCATCAGGCCGAGAATTTCCGTGCGGAAGTCGTCGCGCCGGTCGGACCAGCGCAACCCGCCGCGGGCAACCGGCCCGCTACGCAGGTGGATGCCTTCCACCCGGCGGGAATAGACGAAGATTTCGCGATAGGGGACCGGCTTGGGCAGGTTCGGGACCTTTGCCGAATCGATCTTGAAGGCGAGCGCTTCATGCGCAGCCGGTGCGAATGCGTTGGTTCGCAGGATCGCATCGATAAGCGAGTTGTACAGGCGCAGCAGACGGTCGTCATTGATCGCCTTGACCTTGGACAGGCCCCGCTTGATCGCCGCCCGCGCTTCCGCGATCGCTTCGTCGCGAGCATTGCCGAATTCGGGATCGTGACGGGCGGTGAACAGGGCCACCAGCGCACGCGTCACGTCGGGCGCTGCCGCAAGCGCATCGACCACGGTGTAGATCGTGAAGCTCATCCCGACCTGGCGCAGATAGCGATAGAAGGCGCGCAGCCAGTTCGCTTCGCGAGCCGACAGTCCCGCTTCGGGGACCAGGCGGTTGAACGGATCGTTTTCCGCCTCGGCATTCAGCACTGCAGCGATGGCTTCCTCGATTGCCGAGGAACGGTCGATCAACGCCTTGGGATCGGCGCCCGGTTTCAGATCGAGCAGGAAATCGTGAATCGTACCAAGACGGCCCTCGTCCAGCACGGTGGGCATTTCGGATTGAACGTAAAATCCGAAATCCTCCAGCGCAGGAACGCCTTCCGATAGCGGCAGGCTGCCTTCGGATTGATACAGCTTCAGGCGCAGCGTGCCCTTGTCTTCAGCCTCGCCGAAGCACAACCGGGCGCCGCGCACGATTTCCTCGCTTTCCACGCTGGCCCCAAGGTCATGCAGGCGAGCGATATCGAGCGCGGCTTCGTGCGGACCGAAGCGGCCGCGGAAACCGGTGGGAAAATGTTCGGCGAAACGCAGGGCAAGGCCAGCCGCGCGGGTCGGATCCTCGAGCGCGCCGAGTTCGGCTTCCACAGCCTCGCTCCAACCGCGCAGGAGGGTCTGCATCTGCTCTTCGAGCTTCGCTTCGTCGGGCGCTTCTATGCCGTCACGGATGTCGAACACGAAGCGGATCGTGGCGAGATTTCCGCCTTCCACCTCGAGGCTCCAATCGAGCAGCCGCGCCGCGGCGGCCTCTTCCAGCAGAGCCTGGATTTCGAGGCGAACCTGTGTGGCCACCATGTCGCGCGGCAACCAGACGAAGGCGAAAAGGTGGCGGGCCAGCGGGGCCTCGACCAGAGCGAGACGCGGGCGCGGCCGATCGACAAGGCTCATCATCGTCGTTGCGACACGTTCGACATCCTCTTCGGAGAACCCGATGAGGAGATCGTGAGGAAGCGTTGTCAGGGCATGAACCAGCGCCTTGCCGGCATGCCCGGTCTCGTCGAAGCCATGGCGTTCGCGCAGCGCATCGAGCTGACGGCGCAGGCGTGGAACGCTGCGGGGCGGTGCGGCCAGTGCGGCGCTTGTCCAAACCCCGGCGTGAACCGAAAGGGCCACGACCTTGCCGCCTTCTTCGACCGGCACGATAAACAGATCCAGCGGCACGCGGCGGTGCACATTGCTCAGGTGATTGGCCTTGATGATGAGCAGCTTGCGCCCATCCTTGCCCTTGTCGAACCAGTCGAACGCGCGCTCGAACGATGCCTGGGCCAGCAATTCTTTCGCGCTCTTGCGGCAAATACCGCGAGCATCCTGCTGGCTGCCATCGCGCATCTGGATGACATGGCCGAGCTGGGTCAGCATCCCCGAATTCAACCATTCGAGAAGCTCTGCACCTTCTTCATCGCTCTCGCGGATGCGTGCGGCGTCTGCGGACATGGCCTCCTGCACGTCGGCCCAGTCGGTAACGGCAGCCCGGACGTCGGCGAGCGTTTCCTTGAGGCTTTCCTGAAGCTGGCGGCGGGTCTTGGCGTCGACGCGCGCGGCTTCGATGTAGATCATCGATTCCCAATAGGCATCTTCCGGATCGCCGTCGGGAATGCCGGTAAGCAATCCCTTTTTGTCCCGTTCGACGGGAATGACGGGATGGACGAGCCGGTCGATCGAGAGGCCAAGCGCCGCGATGGAGGCGGCCACCGAATCTACGAGGAAGGGCATGTCGTCATTCACGATGGCAATGCGGGTCAGGCGACGTTCGTCGCTCACGCTTTCGATCGCCATGGAAGATCGGCCCAGAGTTCGGTCCGCTGCCAGCGCACCCACGAATGCGGCGGCATCGGCGAGGCGCGCCTTTTCGAAAGGGGTATCGCCGCTCAACAGCGAAAGCCGCATCCTTTCGGTAATGGCGTTTTGAAGCTTTCCGGGAAGTGCTGCAGTCTTCGAACCCATGAGGGGCCTCTCTCCTTGCGGCGCATGATCATTTCGGCGCCGGGAAATATCCGAGTCGTGCGCGCCACGACCTGCGCGCCGCGCCTAGGCCGGTTGGAAACGGCTATCAAGGTGGCACAACGCAAATTTCGCAAACGTATGCGAGCATGACGCCGAACTGCCCCGCCGTTACGGCATGCCTAACTTCCGAGCGCGTCCATTGCGAGCTCGAGCGAACGGTTGCGCGCTTGCGGATCGTACATGCTACCGCCGAATATAATCTCGTCGGCCCCTGTACGGTCGATAAAGGCGCGAACCGTGTCGGCCGCCTGTTGCGGAGTTCCGGTCGCACTCGCCTGGCCGACATGGGCCAGCATCGCCTGGGCCTGCGACGGAAGGCTGCCACGATAATCGCGGACGGGCGGCGGAAGCTTGCCCGGTTTGCCCGTGCGCAGCGATACGAACGCCTGCAATTGCGAACTGGCGAGGTATTCCGCCTCGTCCTGCGTATCGGCGACGAACAGGTTCATCGCAGCCATGACATGCGGCTTTTCCCATGCCTCGGACGGCTGGAAATCGCGCCGATAAAGCTCGAGCGCCCCATCGAGATGATCCGGGGCGAAATGGCTGGCAAAAGCGTAAGGCATGCCCAGCTTCGCGGCGAGTTGCGCGCCGAACAGGCTCGATCCCAGCATCCAGAATTCGGGTTTCGCGCCCAGTCCGGGGGTGGGGTGAATTGTCGTTTCGCCCGCCATGAACGCCATGAGCTCCACCACGTCCTGCGGAAACATTTCGGCAGCCCGGTGAAGATCCTTCCGCAACGCGCGCTGCAGTTCAGGCCCCGCGCCCGGGGCACGGCCGAGACCTAAATCAATACGGCCCGGAAACAATGCATCGAGCGTTCCGAACTGTTCGGCGATCTGGAACGGCGTGTGATTGGGCAGCATGATGCCGCCCGATCCGATACGGATGGTCGACGTCGCATTGCCGATATGCGCGAGAACCACGGATGTCGCCCCGCCCGCGATGCCTTCCATGGCGTGGTGTTCGGCCACCCAGAAACGCTTGCAACCCACTTTTTCCGCCGTTCTGGCAAGCGTCGTGGCGGCGTCGAACGCCTCTCCCAATGTGCCGCCCTGGCGGACCGGGACGAGGTCGAGAATAGAAAAATCGGTCACGGTTTCAGTTGCTCCAGATAGGCGCGGGCACGCGTGGCTTCATCGCTCTCGGGCGCGACCAGGAGGACGGAATCGAAACTGCGGCGGGCCTCTTCTTCCCTGCCCGATAGCGCGGCGATCACGCCTGCTTCCAGGCCAACCGCGGGGTCCTGCGGGGCAAGCGTGGCGGCTTGAGCAATCTGCTCCTGCGCCTCTCCCAAGCGTTCGAGGCGGCGCGAAAGGGTAGCCGAAAGCAGCCAGGCGCGGGCATTGGCCGGATCGCTGGTTCGCGCTTCTGCCAGGGCTTTCGCCGCTTCGTCGTTGCGACCCAATGCAACGAGCGCCCGAGCACGGTCGACCGAAACGCTGGCCGAAAGTACGGTATCGCCTGCATCTGCAGCATAGCTGACTGCCCGACCGAACGCGAGTTCGCCAATGGCCGGTTTGCCCTGAGCCATGGCCGCATTGCCAGACATGGCCGAAAGCCGTGCCTGATAGGCCGGTGCGCCGTCCGGAACTTCCCCGGCAGCCAGATCGAAGGCCTGCTGCGCCCCTTCAAAGTCGTCCAGTCTTACAAGCGCCAGACCCAGGCAATGAGCCGACTGGGCGAGCTCAAGCTGGGTTTCGGCGGTTTCGCGCCATTTCTGCGCCATGTCGCTGGCCGCCTCGGCATCTTCGGCCGCCATCGTCACGCATTCAGCAAGCTTTCCGCTAGCCGCATGGGCGGTCGCGGGCGCATTTTCCGCATGTGTCTGGCGCGCTCGTTCGCGCGTTTCGTCCGGAATGTCGGGAAATGTGGTGCTGGTGGGTGCAGGGCCGACCTGCATGAGCAGCAAGGCAAGGGCAGAGGCAATCATGAAGGGCCTTTCAAAAGCGCTTCGACCGTTTGCAATATCAGGGCGATGTCCTGATCGCGCGACAGCCGGTGATCGCCGTCCTTTATCAAGGTGACCTGTATGTCGTCCGAACGGAGCGCTTCGGCAAGACGTGTGCTGATATCCCACGGCACATCGTCATCTCTCTGACCGTGGATCAGCCGAACGGGCGCTTCGATGGGTATTTCGCTGCCCAGCAGCAATTGCGACTGTCCATCGGCGAAGAAGCCCGGATGCGTCGGCGTCGGTTCGGGGCCATAGGGATTGTCGTCATAGACGGTCTCGCCTGCTGCGAGCTTGTCCTTGTCCGTATCGGAACGGCCCCATTCGGTGAAATCGGGTGCAGGAGCAATTCCGACCAAGCCTGCCAGCCTGTCGCCCAGTTCCATGCCGGCGAGCAGCATCAGCCAGCCGCCCATCGACGATCCGACGATCACGACCTGTCCTTCGATTTTCGCGTCGATCAGCGCTAGGATCTCCTCTCGCCACCTCGACAGGGTTCCGTCAGCAAAGCTGCCACCGCTCTGACCGCACCCGGAATAATCGAACAGCAGACAGGCCCGGCCCTGCTGACGGGCCCAGTCGAACATGGCGGTAGCCTTGCCGCCTGCCATGTCGGACATGTAGCCGGGCAGGAAGACCAGAGCGGGGCCCATCCCACGGATATGGCGATAGGCGATGCGTCGCCCGTCGGGCATGGTGAACTGCTTGGTGTCGAACATGGCGGGCGATGTCGGCCCGCAACCTGTCGATTGCAAGTCTTTCAGAAGAACTCGAATTCCTCGACGTCCGGGTCGTCTGCACACATGGTCTTCAGCGCTTCGAACTCATCATCGGTAATGGCAGGCGGGTAAGCCGTTCTTCCGGCCGCCGCGTCACGATAGGCTTTCGCGCGCTCGTTCGACGAAGGATGGCTGGCTATCCAGCCGAGCAGGGCAGAAGAGTTATCCTCTCCGCCATGCTCTTTGGCCATACGCTCGAAGAAACTGGCTGCACCCAAAGGGGATATGTCGCTCTGCGCCATGCGTGCTCGCGCATAATCGTCGGCTTCGCGTTCGGCATCGCGCGAATAGCCCATCGACGCCAGCCCGACCGCCCCATTGGTGAGCCCCGAATCCGCGCCTGCGAGTAGAACAGACAGACCGAACTGCCTGAGCAGCGCCGTCATGACATGCCGTTCGCGTACATGGCCGACTTCGTGGGCCAAGACGCCCGCAAGTTCCTCCGGAGATTCGGCCTGCTGGACCAGGCCATCGAAGAGCAGTACCTGCCCCCCTGGCAATGCTATCGCATTGACCATGTCCATGTTCGCGATCCCGGCTCGGACCTTCTCTCGTGCCGGATCGACTTTCCCCAACAGTTTGGCGAGGGCGGCATCACCTTCGGGGGTATGGCATATCCGGCCGCCGAAATCGCCGACCATCGCCTCGCCGATGTTGCGCTCCCAGCTGGCCGGAATGCGCGGGCCGAGCCAGTCTGGTGCAGTCATGAACAAAGCCACGGCGGCCACGCTCACGGCACTGAAAATCGCGGCGGCTTTGCCAAGACCCAGCTTGTCTACCCACGCCCCGTATTCGCTCTTCCCCGGAAGCTGCGAGGCGAGGCCCGGCGGCAGGTCGTTTGGCAGAAATAGGCGAAAATCGGGGACGCTCTCGCTGCGATAGAGGGTGCGGTCCGTGCGTGTCTCGCCAAACCGCAGATCGGCTGCGTTCAGTTCGACGCGGGAGCTACTTGCCTGAAGCGACAGGCCGCCCCGACCATCCCACCGCAGCACCCCCGAATGCCGCAGCGCATTCGTGCCGTCGTACCATTCGGCAGGAACTTCGAAGGCATCATCCATCAGTTCAGATCGCGCCCATGTCGAAAGCGTCGAGCAGGCCTTCGCCATGCTTGGCGGTCCTGGTTTGCGACTGGGTCAGCTCGTCGAGGAGTATTTCTCCGCCGGCCTCGAGATGCGTCATGAAGAATTTCCAGTGGCGATAGGATAGGAAAACGAAGCCCAGGCCCAGCGTGAAAACAACCAGCAGCGCATCGCCGATGAGCAGCTTGACCCAATCCATGGTCGATGCCTCGAAACTGAAATGAAGCGAGCGCCACCGTGTTGCCCCCACCACTTCGCGATAGAATTTCGCATAGAACGCAACCGCGATCAGGCCGAGGCCGAGATAGAAGAACAGCACGATGCCGATGATCCCGACTATGCCGCCGATGGCCCTCCCATTGTCGCCGCCGATTCCATAACCGGCAAGCATGCCCATGCCGCCCATGATGAGCATTCCGACGAACATCACGAACGGTGCCAGATAAAACAGCAGGAAACGCGCGAAGACCCCGCCCGCTTCCGCGTCGGCCTCGAAGGCGAACGGTCCGAAGCTCATCTTGCTCCAGCGCTCGTTCCAGAGGCTTGTCATCGACCAGGGGATGAGCAGGCCGAGCGGAAGCCAGCCGACCATCGTCTTCCACATGTAGGACAGGCCGAAAAGGAAACCGCCGCTGTCGCTCCCGCCACGTATGCTGCGCCAGCGGGTCCGCGACAGGCGATAACGAAGTGCGCGGAAGCGGGCGACCCCGCCCAGATAGAAAATCGATATGAGCGCGATTGCCCCGAGTCCGGCGCCGATGGCTTCGTATCCGCGAGCGATCAGTGCCTGTGCCACGAAGCTCAACCCGAAATAGGGCAGGCCGAACAGCAGGATGACCATCACGAAGCCGAGCAACAGTTCCATGCCGGTGCCGGCCCATTCGAGGTGCTCATCGACGAAGCGCGTCCGCGACCACAGATAACGGCGTTCGCGGGCAGTCGCCCAGAACCGGTAAATGCCCAGCGTCACGATGGTCAGCAGAAGGTTGGGCAGCGCAATCCGCGCGAAATCCTTCCAGTTACCTTCGAAAACGAAGGCGCTGTCACTGCCTTCCATGTCCTGCGACCCCTGCATAATCAATGACCTCCGATCCCCACCGCGTGGTCGGGGATCGGAGAGCCAGTGTCAATCGGCGCGCGGTTCTTCTTCACGCAGGAAGATTTCCTCGATCGTCATGTCGAAGATGTCGGCAATACGAAAGGCCAGCGGCAGAGATGGGTCGTAGCGTCCGGTTTCGATGGCGTTGACGCTTTGGCGCGACACTTCCAGTCGCGCCGCGAGATCCTGCTGGCTCCAGTCCCGCTCGGCGCGCAGGACCTTGAGGCGGTTCTTCATGCGTCGCGCACCTTTTGCCAAAGCTGTGCGAAGCCCAGGCCGATGGCCCAGACTGGCAAGACCCACCACGCCCAGACATGCGGCACCAGTTCGAACATTTCCAGGAAGCCCCAGAAGATGCCCAGCGCCAGCACAAAGCCAAGTGCAATCAGGGCAGCCATGATCGTGCGGTGCCGGAGATACTCATCCTGCTCTTCGGCAAGGTAGCGGGCCATCGCCCAGATCACGCCGAAAGTGGGCAGGGTGGGCAATAGCGAGATTGCGAACACGACCGGACGGGACAATTCGTAGTTGTCCCACAGGGTGACCGCGATGCCCAGTCCGAGCGCATAGCCGAAGCTGCTGACCAGCACACGACGATTATAGTCCACCATCGCCTTGCTCGCACAGCCGGCTGTTCGCTGCCGCGCGATCGGAATCAGCAGGCCGGTGGCCAGTGCAAGCAGGATAAAGCCTGTCGGCCCGTTAATTGCATCGGTGAGCTTGAGAGTGCCAACTATCCCCATGGCGACCAGATAGAGCACAACCCAAAGATAGGGAGAACGGCCCCGAGGCCGATCACTCGATGCTGCGCTCAAGACACGCTCTCGCACGAGCGGCCGCCGACCTTGCGCATGTGGGTCAAGGCAATGACGGCAAGGCCGATGGTGACGGTCAATGCGATACCGTCAGACACTTCGAGATGCACCATTAACATGGCGGCAGCTATGATCAGCGAACTATAGGCAAGGGCTATCCGGCGAACCTTCATGGTTGTGGTCTCCAGAACTGTAAGATTTCGAACGAATTGGAATCGGGCGGACCCGGTCACTGTTTCAGCGCGCACACCCCACAATCGGTGTTGCCTCTACGACGGTTGAGTATCGCAAGCAGAGGGAGCGTGAATATGGCGAGAAAGGTCGACCAGTCCGGCAGTATGTCGAAAATGTTGAGCAAGGCGACACACAGAACCGCGGCGGCCCATAATAGATTGCGAACTCTGGGGTTCATGACAACTCTCCTTTTCATCGTGTAAAGGCTATTTGTCATTATCATAGCACAGTGTCAAGTAGAGTTGACAAAGTGACGCGTGACCTTTCCGCGCGTGGTTTTTGGCTTGTCATGATATGGCCATGAGGCGCAGGCAGACACGAGACGAGGAGATTTCATGACTGCCACCGAGCCCCCCGCTTCGCCGAAGCTTCCCGCACTTGACCGCCGCAGCCTTTTAAAGGCCGGCTTGCTGGGTTCCGGCATGCTTGCCACCCCCCTTTCTGCAAGCCAGCCGGGACGGGGCTTTACCCATGGTGTGGCCAGCGGCGAGCCTGGACCTGATCGCGTATTGTTGTGGACCCGTTTCCAAGCCGATCAGGATACGCCGCTGGAGTTCGAGGTCAGCGATTCGGTTGATTTCACCCGCAAGATTGCCGGTGGCTCAATCGCCGCGAGGGCAGAGAACGACTGGTGCTGCAAGACCTTTGCCGAAGGCCTCGAGCCGGCACAGTCGTATTACTTCCGGTTCATTGCGCCGGACGGCAGCATTTCCGACATCGGCCGCACCCGCACATTGCCCGAGGGGCCAGCCGATCGTTTTCGCATGGCTGTGTTCTCCTGCGCGAACATCGGCTTTGGCTGGTTCAACGCCTATGCCCATGCCGCGGCAGACGGCAACTTCGACTGTGTGCTGCACCTTGGCGATTATTTTTACGAATACGCCCCGGGTACGTATCCCTCGACCGACGAAACCGTTTCCGGCCGCAGCGTGTGGCCCTCGCACGAACTCGTCGCGCTGGCCGATTACCGCGCACGGTACGCGGCGTATCGGCAGGATCCGGACCTGCGGCGATTGCACCAGCTTTTCCCTATGATCGCGGTCTGGGACGACCACGAAAGCGCCAACGATTCCTGGGAAGGGGGGGCAGAAAACCATCAACCCGACAGCGAGGGCGAATGGTCGGTTCGCAAGGCGGCAGCGATGAAGGCCTATCGCGAATGGATGCCGGTATCCGACGAGCCATGGGCAGAATACGAGGTTGGCGACCTCGCAACGCTCTATCGCCTCGAAACGCGGCTCACGGCACGCGCCAAGCAATTCAGTCTTGGTGACGTGCTGCGAGGTGGCAGCTCGCCGGAGGAAGCCAAGGCGGCACTCATTGCTTTTCGTGATGGCGACTACAGGGATCCTGCGCGCGAATTGCTCGGTTCTGCTCAGCAGGGTTGGTTGGCGGAAGGCTTCAGCCGCTCGAAGGCTGCCGGCAAGACTTGGCAGGTCCTCGTCCAACAGGTCTTGATGGGCAACCTCATCTCTTCTCCATCTCTGGCTGCTGCGCTTCCCAAGGATGCGCCCGACTACATTCGCCAAAGGGTGCTCGCCGGCGCCATGGCCGGGGCAGAGGGCGTACCCTTCAGTATGGATGCATGGGATGGGTATCCCGCCGCGCGTCGGCGGGTGTTCGAAGCGGCACTGTCAGCGGATGCGAACCTTATCAGCCTTGCCGGCGACACCCATAACGCCTGGGCCTTCGATCTCGATCTCGAGGGAACACCGGTCGGTGTGGAGTTCGGGGGCCAGTCTGTAACCTCTCCCGGTTTCGAAGGTTATCTTCCGCAAGTCCCGCCCGATGTGCTGGCCCGGGATGCAGTTGCAACAAATGCACAGCTGCAATGGATGGATTCGTCGCGCCGCGGATATATGGCCGTCGAACTTACACCCGGCAGCGCCACGAGCGAATACCGCTTCCTTGGCAGCGTCCGCGAAAAGGGCGCGGGCGTGGTAGCAACAAAGCGGATGACGACCCTCGCAGGCAGCCGCAAGCTGGATATGGGTTGAGATATCAGCTCGACGGAGTTATCTGAGGGGCATGACGCCCATGCGCATCACGACCACGACAACTACCACCCCGGGCAACCGGGGGTGGTCGGTCGCGGCTTGAGCGATCCACCGCCGCCCGGTTTCGGGTGGTTGGCGTTTCTTCCCGAAATCGGAATTCTTCGCAAACGCCGCTTCAAGGCTGCGCCTCCTTGTGCCATGGGCGCGGCAATTAACGGCGAAAAGCCCTAGGACGACACGATGACGGAACTTCTCAAGATTAACCTGCCCGATGGTTCGGTGCGTGAAATGGAGCCCGGTTCCACGCCTGCCGACGTAGCGGCCGCGATCGGGCCGGGACTTGCGAAGGCAGCCATTGCTGCCCGCGTCGATGGCGAATTGCGCGACATCAATCGTCCATTTGAGAGCGATTCCGAACTGGCTCTCGTCACGGCCCGCGACGAGGATGACGCGCTTGAACTTGCGCGCCATGATTTTGCCCATGTGCTGGCAGAAGCGGTGCAGGCCCTGTGGCCCGGCACGCAGATCACTTTCGGTCCATCGACGGATGACGGCTTTTACTACGATGTGAAGGCGCCCGCGGACCGTGACCCGTTCAGCATGGACGATCTTCCCGCGATCGAGGAAAAGATGCGCGAGATCATCAAGGCGGACAAACCCCTGCGCCGGGAAGTCTGGAGCCGCCAGCAATTGATCGACAAGTGGGAGGCCGAGGGCGAGGCCTTCAAGGCGGAATGGGCCAGGGAACTGCCGGAAAACGAAGAACTCACGGTTTACTGGTCGGGGGAAGACTGGCTCGACATGTGTCGCGGTCCTCATCTTGCCAGCACGGGCAAGCTCGACCCGCAGGCCTTCAAGCTCATGCGTGTCGCCGGAGCATACTGGCGCGGCGACCAGAAGAATGCGCAACTCACACGTATTTACGGCACCGGCTGGCTCAACAAGAAGCAGCTCAACGCGCATCTGACGCGGCTGGAGGAAGCGGCCAAGCGCGATCACCGCAAACTGGGCCGCGAGATGGACCTTTTCCACTTGCAGGAAGAGGCGCACGGCAGCGTCTTCTGGCATCCCAACGGCTATCGCATCTGGCGCCAGCTCGAAGCCTATATGCGTCGCAAGATGGATAAGGCGGGCTATCGCGAGATCAAGACGCCTCAGGTAATGGACGCGCGTCAGTGGGAACAGTCCGGTCACTGGGGCAAGTACCGCGAAAACATGTTCGTTATTCCAGACGAAGTGCCCAATACCGAGGAAGACGGTCCGGTCATCTCCGGTGAAGCCGACTGGATGGCGTTGAAGCCCATGAACTGCCCGGCCCACGTGCTCGTGTTCAAGCAAGGCATCACCTCCTACCGCGACCTGCCGATCCGGCTGGGCGAGATGGGCTGTTGCCACCGCAACGAGCCGCATGGCGCGCTTCACGGTCTGATGCGCGTGCGCCAGTTCACGCAGGATGATGCGCATATCTTCTGTACGGAAGGCCAGGTTGTAGAGGAGGTGCAGGCCTTCCTTGCGCTGGCGGATACGGTCTATCGCGATTTCGGGTTCAGCTATGACATCAAGCTTGCGCTGCGACCGGAACAGCGGTTCGGCTCGGATGCGGATTGGGACAAGGCCGAACAGGAACTGCGCGACGCGCTGACAGCAAACGGCCTCGAATGGGAAGAATTGCCCGGTGAAGGGGCGTTCTATGCCCCCAAGCTCGAATGGCACCTGACCGACGCGATCGGTCGCACATGGCAGGTCGGCACGATCCAGTCCGACCGCGTCCTGCCCGACCGCCTCGACGCCACCTATGTCGGAGAGGATGGGGAGAAGCATCGCCCCGTCATGCTGCACCGCGCGATCTTCGGTTCGTACGAGCGCTTCATCGGCATTCTGATCGAGCATTTCGCCGGTCGCCTGCCCGTTTGGCTCGCCCCGACGCAGGCGGTGGTCGCTACCATCGTGTCCGATGCGGACGATTACGCCAAGGAAGCCGTCGGAAAGCTGGAGGCCGCGGGGATCCGGGTCGACAGCGATCTGCGCAACGAAAAGATCAACTACAAGGTGCGCGAGCATAGCCTCGCGAAGGTTCCGCACCTGCTGGTTGTCGGCAAGCGCGAGGCGGAGGAAGGCACCGTCGCGGTCCGCACGCTGGGCGAGAAGGACCAGCGCGTGATGAGCCTCGAGGAAGCCATCGACATGCTGCGCACCGAGGCGACGCCGCCCGATCTGCGATGATCGTCAGAAAGGGCGCGGTACATGGATGTAATCGCCGGCTACAGTATCGCAGCCGTACTCGCTGCGCTGGCTGCAGCTTTCGGATCGGCTTTCGTTCGGGGCCTCACCGGCTTCGGCATGGCGATACTGATCGTCCCGATCCTGGCGCTCGCCCTCTCGCCGGTTCACGCGGTGCTGGTGACCAATTTCCTTTCGGTTTTCATCGGTGTTTCCGAAATCAGGCGGCTACTGCGTGAGGCGGAAAGATCGGCCTGGTTTATCATCGCAATGGTCGCGGTGACCACGCCCGTCGGTCTTTACGCGCTGAGCCTGACCACCCCCGCGATCGCACGGGTCGTGATTGCCTTCATCGCTCTTTCGGCGTTTGTGGCCATACTCCTTCCGCGGCGTAGGGCCTCGCATCACCACCCGGCGACAACGGGCGGCGTGGGGCTGCTTAGCGGGCTGATGACAGGATACGCCGGAATGCCCGGCCCGCCGGTCGTTCCCTATTACGTGGGGCGCGACATACCTCGCGAAACGGCCAAGGCGTCGATGCTGCTGATCTTTACCTGCGCATCCAGTGTCGGTCTGGCGAGCGGTGCGGCGATCGGCGTTCTGGAGTGGAAGCTGGCCCTGCTCGCGGCGCTTCTGTTTCCGGCGGTGCTGCTCGGTAACTGGCTGGGCAACAAGGCATCGGGCCGTATTGGCGACCGTAGCTGGCGCATATGCGTGGGCATGGTGCTCGGTGGCGCAGCCGCGGCTGCGCTATGGAAGGCGATCGTCTGACCGCTCAGAAGGGGATGATAGGTCCGGCGAGTGCCAGAGCAAGGCCGCAACCGCTGACGATCACGGCACGCGCGATATTCGCCACCGGAAACGGGGCGAAATGTGTGCGGGCGAGTGCGATTGCATGGGCCATTCCCGCATTCTGGGCCTGAACCCCTAACGAAGTGTTAAGGCCGCCACCCGGCCGATGGCATTTGCTGGCTCGCACAATGGAAACCGCCTCCGCCGGCAAGCACGGCATCACCGGCAAGTCCGATTGTCGCACGGTCGGGAAACAACTCAGCAATGGCCGCAACGCCCTCCGCATCATGCGGGCTCCCGAACGTCGGCACAACGACGAGATGGCTTGTGATGGCGAAATTCGCATAGCTCGCTGGCTCGACGTGGTCGCCGCTGGTTACGAGGCCGGGCGAAGGGATCTCCTTTACCGTGACGCCGGCATCCTCGGCACGCCGCCTGGCATCGGCATAGATTGCGGCGTTGGGATCGTTTCTGCCCGTCACGCGGGGTAGGCAGAGCGTATTGGCAGCCACGAAGCGGGCAAGATTGTCGACATGCCCGTCGGTGTGATCGTTGATCAGTCCCTCGCCCAGCCAGAGAACACGGTCGAAGCTGAGGTCGCGCCGCAATCGCTCTTCGATTTCGTCCTTTGTAAGCTGCGGATTTCGGTTGGGATTGAGCAGGCATTGTTCGGTCGTTACGACCAGCCCCGTACCGTCTCCGTCGATCGCACCGCCTTCGAGGATCCAGTCCGCGACCTCGAGCGGCAAGCCGGCATCCCTAGACAGTTCTGCGCCGACCGTCTGGTCGCCTTCCATCAGATATTTGCCGCCCCAGCCGTTGAAGCCGAAGCGCTGCGCACAACGCTCGCCACTCTCATTGCACAGCACGAGCGGACCGGTATCGCGCAGCCAGATGTCGCCATAGGCACGCTTTTCCAGAACGACGCTACCGGTTACCAGCTGGCGCGCGCGCGCTTCATTGGCGCCGTCCGTTACCAGCAGGCGGACCTCCTGACCGCTTTCGGCAACGGCATTCGCAAAGGCAGCGATCTGCTCTTGGGCGCGTGGAAGCGTGTCGGGCCATTCCTTCGCATCATGAGGAAAGCCGATCCACAGCCAGTCCTGCGGCGCCCATTCGGGCGGCATCCGAAAGGTCATGGATCGGTTCCTGCTTATGGGGCTTCAGGCGTGCCGCAGAGCGCGCCATCGACGGCGCAATCTTCGTCGCGCGTCGCCTTGAACTCGTCACCCTCGACCCAGTTCGGCCAGCTGGTCGAATCGCCAAGCATCCGGCCGATGCGATAGAACAGCCGCAGGTCGGCCATTACGCCTGACCAGTCCCAGTTCGGATCGTATTCGTCCTTGGGCCCGTGATACCGGTTGTCGCGATAATCGGCCTGGACGGCTGCGCCCGCTTCCTTGCCCCCGTCTACGAGATCTTCGCCGCCATCGAGGTAGAGCATCGGCACGCCTCGCTTCGCGAACGCGAAGTGGTCCGAGCGGTAGTAATAGCCCGCTTCGGGGTTCGGATTGGGCGTCGTTACCCGGTCATCGCTCATCAGCGCCTTGTCCAGGAACAAGTCGAGCTGCGATTTGCCCGGTCCAACGACGATCACATCCTTCGCCGGACCGGCCACCAGGAACGCATCCATGTTGATACCGCCGACCGTCTTGTTGAGCGGGAAGACCGGGTTTGCAGCGTAATAGTCGGCACCGAGCAAGCCGGATTCCTCGGCAGTGACCGCCAGGAACACGAGACTGCGTTTGGTCGGCCCCGCTTTCGCGTGCGCTTCAGCCAAGGCTACGAGAGCAGCAGTGCCGGTGGCATTATCGACTGCTCCATTGCAGATGTCGTCGCCATCGGGTGCCGGCGTGCATCGGCCCAGGTGATCCCAGTGTGCCGTGTGCATCACATATTCGTCGGGACGTTCGCTGCCGGGAAGAATGCCGATCACGTTCTTGGATGCGAATGTACGAATGTCGTTGCGGAAGCTGGTCGATGCCTTGAGGCCGAGTGGGACCGCCTTGAAATCGTCCTTGCGCGCAGCAGCCATCAGATCGTCGAGATCCTGACCCGCAGCGGCGAGAATTTCACGGGCCTTCTCCTTCTGCACCCAGCCGTTCAGCTTTGTCATCGGGGGAGGATTGTCGCCGCGGTCGGCGTATGCCTGAGGGCCCGACCAGCTGCTTTCGACGACGTTCCAGCCATAGGCGGCAGGTTCGGTGTCGTGGATGATGATAGCGGCTGCCGCGCCCTGCCGTCCGGCTTCTTCGTATTTATACGTCCAGCGACCGTAATAGGTCATCGCCTTCCCGTTGAAGGGGCCGTCTAGGGTTTCGGCGCCGAAGTCCGGATCATTGACGAGAATGACCGCAGTCTTACCCTTCATGTCCAGGCCTTCGTAATCGTTCCAGCCCTTTTCCGGTGCGTTGATGCCGTAGCCCACGAATACCAGCTCGCTGTCATCGAGTTTGGTTTCCACGTCTTCGCGATATGTCGCACCGACCCAGTCGGTGGCGTAATTGAGCTTGATATCGCCATTGTCGCCGCCTGAAATTGTAAGCGGTGCGAAATCCTTGCCGGTAATCTCGACCAGGGGCACATCCTGCACCCAGCTGCCATTGTTGCCAGGTTCGAGGCCGGCTTTTCCAAATTCCTCGATGAGATAGGCGATCGTCTTTTCTTCGCCAGCCGTGCCGGGGGCGCGCCCTTCGAATTCGTCGGAAGAAAGCCGCTCGGTCACGCGCTTCATCGTTTCTTCGGACAGGGTCCCGTCGGCCACATCGGGCAGATCGAGCGCGGCATCGGGGCTTTCCACGTCCTGGCCCATCGAACAGGCCGACAGAATGAGCGCGGCGGCCGCACCGATCGTAAAGCGTTTCATGGGAGAATTTCCTCTCTTCGCATCTCGCATTCGGCGCGCTTCTTGTCAGCATGGCGGCGTAAGGGCAAGCTTGCGCCGTGCGTCGCGGGGAGGCAGGGGGCAGGCGATGGCTGTCGACTGGACCTCAGCGCTGGACCGCGCCCGTGCCCATGCACCATTCCTCGCGCGCGCGCTCGAGCGGCGGCCCGAACTGGCCGAGTTGCTGGCCCAGGGGGATGGCGAGGTGGCCCTGCGCGCTGCCAAGCGAGTAAGGGAAGGCAGTGCGGCAAGCGCGCTGCGCGACGAGCGGCTCGGCCTGGCCCTGGTGCTTGCGATCGGCGATCTGGCCGGGGCGTTCGACCTCGACAAGGTCATGCGGGAATTGTCGACCTTTGCGGATCGAGCGCTTGATCGGGCGCTGAACACCGCCATGAACAGTCGTGTTCCGGACGCTGAACCGTCGGGAATGATAGGGTTGGCGCTCGGCAAGCACGGGGCTGGCGAGCTTAATTATTCCTCCGACATCGACCCTATCCTGCTTTACGATCCCGAGAAGCTGCCACGGCGCGAACGCGACGAGCCGGGAGAGGCGGCCCAGCGGTATGCGCGCGAAGTCGTGCGATTGCTGTCCGATGTGACGAGCGAAGGGTACGTGTTCCGGGTCGATCTGCGCCTGCGCCCCGCATCGGAAGTGAGCCCACTTGCCATTCCGCTGAACGCCGCCATCACCCATTACGAAAGCTCGGCACTGGCGTGGGAGCGGGCGGCTTTCATTCGTGCACGCGCCTGTGCCGGCGACATTGCAGCCGGCGAAGAGTTTCTCGATCATATCAGGCCATTCGTCTGGCGCAGGAGCCTTGATTTCGGTGCCATCGATGAAGTCCGCCGACTGACCCACCGCATTCGCGATCAGCACAGCGGTCCCAGCGTTCCGGAGCCCGGCTACAATTTGAAGCTGGGTCGCGGCGGCATCCGCGAGATCGAGTTCTTCGCCCAGACCCATCAGCTGATCCACGGTGGACGCGACCCCTCCCTCAGATCGCGAGGCACGCGGGCGGCACTGGATGCGCTGGCTGCCACCGGCCGGATCGGCGAGGAAGACGCGAGGGCGCTCGGCGAAAGTTACGACGGCCTGCGAACGATCGAGCACCGCCTGCAGATGGTCGGCGACAAGCAGACGCATTCGCTTCCCGCAGGTGATGCGCTGGATAATGTCGCGCAGTTGCATGGTCTGGCTGACGGCGCAGCGCTGGTGAAGCATGTGCAGGAGCTTGCGCGACCGGTCGCCGAGCGTTTCGACGCACTTCTCGATGAGGACAGGATTTCCGTGCCGGCTAGCGCGCCGCACGTTCTGGCAGGCGGTACGGCCGAAGGCGATGTGCCAGCAGAATTGGTCGATCGGATCGCGGGTTGGACCGACGGGAAATATCAGGCGCTGCGCAGCACCGCGGCTCTCGGCGCTTTCGAAGCCATCCGTCCGGATCTGATCGCGTCGATTTCCGGATCGCCAGATCCCGATGCAGCCGTCGTGCGCTGGGAGGGTCTTATCTCCCGATTGCCGAGCGCCATAAACCTGTTCCGCCTGCTCGAGGCGCGGCCAGGATTATTCGCCCTGCTTGCCGATTGCCTCACGCTGGCGCCGCCTCTGGCGGACGAACTTGCCCGCCGACCGAACCTGCTCGATGCCCTAATCGACCGAACAGCTCTCGATCTGCCGGGCAGCGTGGATGACATCGTCGCCCTGATGGGAAGGCGTGAGCGTGGGGACGATTACGAAACGCGGCTCGACCGGCTGCGCGTCGTCACCAGCGAGACGCGGTTTGCGCTGGGGGTCCAGCTGATCGAAACGGCGCATGACCCGCTGGATATCGCGGCGGGCCTGTCGCGCACGGCGGAAGCTGCCCTTCAGGTTGCAGTCGATGCGGCCGAAAGCGAGTTTGCGTTAAAGCACGGACGCATCGCTGGCAGCGAACTGGTGGTGGTGGGCCTCGGGCGACTGGGGGGTGGTGCGCTGACGCACGCTTCGGATCTCGACATCATCTATCTTTTTACAGGTACGCACGAGGGCGAATCCGATGGCGAGCGGCCGCTCGGCGCGACGCTGTATTTCAACCGGCTTGCCCAGCGAGTGACGGCAGCGCTCAGTGTCCCGACTGCGCAGGGCGCGCTTTACGAGGTGGACACCCGGCTGCGCCCCCAGGGCAATCAGGGGCCATTGGCCGTAAGCGTGGAGAGTTTTGCGCGGTATCAGCGCGAGGATGCCTGGACGTGGGAACACATGGCGCTGACGCGTGCCCGGGTGCTCGTCGGTAGCGAGGCCGCCCGCCAGCAGGTCGGTGACGTCGTGACGTCCATTCTTCGCGGCGAACGGGACGGTGATGCCCTGCGTGACGATGCCCTGAAAATGCGCACGGAAATGGCGGCTCACAAACAGGCGCGCGGGTCGCTTGACGCCAAGCTGTTGCGGGGCGGCTTGGTCGATATCGAGTTTCTCGTCCACGTCCTCCAGCTACGGCATCGCGAAGCACTGACGCCGCATCTGGACGAGGCGATAAGCCAGTTGATCGAGACGGGCCGCTTGCCTGGGACCATCGCCGAAGCGCACAGTCTGATGACACGCCTGCTGGTGGGGACGCGCCTGCTCGCGCCCGATCTCGAAAAGCCCAAGTCTGCGGCGGCTGCCTTGCTCGCCAGGCAGAGCGGGTGCGAGGATTATGACGAGCTGATACAGCGTCTGCACGAGGCACGCCGTGATGTCGCGGCGGCGTGGCGGGACATATACGGTGAAACCCTGGAGATAGACGAATGACGACGACCTACGGCGAAGGCGATGCCTTTCCCGAATTCGAGATGGAAACGCCGGACGGCGGTACCGTCACCAAGGCTGACCTGTCCGGCAAAAAGGCAGTAATCTTCTTCTATCCGAAGGACAACACACCGGGCTGCACCACCGAAGCCAAGGATTTTTCCGCTCTCAAGTCGGCATTCGACAAGGCGGACGTATCGCTCCTCGGGGTGAGCAAGGATTCGGCCAAGAAGCATCAGAACTTCATCGCCAAACATGATCTGACCGTCGATCTTGCGACCGATGCGGCAGACGGCGGGCTGTCGGACGAGTTGGGTGTCTGGACCGAGAAACAGATGTACGGGAAGACCTATATGGGCATGGTCCGGTCGACCTTTCTTATCGGTGGAGACGGCCAGATCCTGCGCGTCTGGCCAAAGGTGAAGGTCAAAGGGCACGCCGAAGAGGTGCTGGAGGCTGCAACCAAGGTATGACGGGACCGCGCCGATCCGTCGCCAGTGCCATTCGCGATGCGCTGCTCACGGGCGAGGCGAAGGCCAAGGTCTTCGCCGCCCGCCAGGTGGCGCGCGACTGGCGTCTCGGACGGCTGGATTTCGTGTTCGAGGTTACAATGCCGGATCGTCCGGAATGGCCTGATCGTCTGGAACTTCTGGCACCGGGCGCCATGCCCCGTCGCGGAAAGATGGGGTCGGAACGCAATCGTGCCGCCTTGTGGCACGCGCTCGCCCATATCGAATTCGTCGCTATCGATCTCGCGCTGGATATGGCCGGTCGCTTCGGTGAAGCGATGGGTCCTGACTTCGTTTCGGACTTTCTCGAAGTTGCTGCCGACGAAGCGATGCATTTCGCGCTGCTGTCCCGAAAACTTGATTCGCTGGGGAGGTCCTACGGAGCGTTGCCTGCGCACGACGGGCTGTGGAGTGCGGCTCAGGACACGGCTCACGATGTTGCGGCGAGGCTGGCGATCGTTCCCATGGTGCTCGAGGCGCGCGGCCTGGACGTCACACCGGCCACATTGACAAGGGTTCGCGCGCAAGGTGATGAAAACGGGGCGAAAATTCTCGAACGAATCCTTGACGATGAAATTCGTCACGTTGCCGCAGGGTCAAAGCACTTTCATGCGATCTGCGAAATACGTGCGCAGAACCCGCAGAAAACATGGCAAAATCTGGTCGGAATGCATTTCGCAGGTGGTTTGAAGCCGCCGTTTAACGACTCAGCGCGTTTCGCAGGCGGCCTGCCGCGCGACTATTACGCGGGTATTGCCTGATTAACCTTTTCACCGATAACTCGAACTCACGAGACGCCGGGGGGTTCCGGCAGTGACTTAAAAGGTGGGTTCGACACGGGACGTCGGGTTCACTCAGGATCGAAAGGCGCGCAAAGCGCCAGATGGACGGGTTAGCATGATCACCAAGCGCAATACGCTTGCTCTCGCAGTAGTGGCCAGTTTCGGCATCGCAGCAGCTCCGGCTCAGGCGCAGGAAACCAACACCGCTGCTGCAGTCGGTGCGATCGACATGAGCAAGGTGGCTGCTCCTACCCAGACCGGCGAAGATGCCCAGTTCAAGCAGCTGTTCGCACAATGGGACAATCTGGATCGCGCTACTCCGGCAGCGACCAGTGTCTCGGTTCCCTCGCGCATGCCGCTCGATAACACCAAGCTGACCAGCGATTACGGAATGCGCACCCACCCGGTTCTGGGCGGACGTCGCAATCACAAGGGCGTCGATCTGGCCGCACCCGTCGGCACACCGATCTATGCTACCGCCGATGGCTATGTCAGCAAGGCCGAATGGTTCTCCAGCTACGGCAAATATGTTTCGATCGAACACGGTGCGAACCTGCAGACCCGCTTCGCACATATGTCGGATATCGCTGTAAAAGCCGGCACCCGCATCAAGAAGGGCGACATCATCGGCTATGTCGGCTCGACCGGTCGTTCGACCGGCCCTCACCTTCACTATGAAGTCCGCGTCGACGGCCAGGCCGTGAACCCGGTTCCCTACATGGTCGAATCGGAAGCCCAGCGTGCATTCGCTCTTGCGACGGGCACGGGCGGTCAGGGCGACGGCGACGACAACTGATTTTCGGGCCTTCGGGCTTCGCAAAAAGGGCGGCGGGAGCGATCCTGCCGCCTTTTTTCTTGCCCGTGCGGATGGGTTAGGTAGGTTTCTTCTCGAAACTGGAAGAGTCCCCTCGTCGAGAAGGTGGCCGCCGGAGAGGAGAAAGCAAGCCAATGCACCCCATCGCCCATGCGCAGACGCGTCCGGACCATCCCGCCATCATCATGGCCCCCAGCGGCGAGACCGTAACATTCGGCCAGATGGACGATTACGCCAATCGCTTTGCGCAACTGCTGCGGTCGCGGGGCTTGAAGCGCGGCGATCACTTTGCAGTGCTGATGGAGAATAACTCCCACTATCTGCAGGTCGTCTGGGGTTCGCAGCGTGCGGGCACGATGATGGTGCCGATTTCCACCCGGCTGACCGCGCCCGAGATCTGCTATATTCTGAAGGATGCAAACGCCAAATTCCTGCTGACGACCCGCAAGTTCGCCGATGTGATCGAGGGCATCCGTGGCGATTGCGCCGATCTGCCGCTGCTGATTGTCGGCGGCGAAGGCGATGAGGATTACGATGCGGCCCTTGCAGCGCAACCTGCGGAGCCGATAGCGGATCAGGCGCCGGGCCAGTACATGCTCTATTCCTCCGGCACGACCGGAAGGCCCAAAGGGGTGAAGCCTGCGCCGCCTGCGGATGAGGACATCCAGGCCGTCAATCCGCTGGTCGGATTGGCAGTCATGGGGGCGGGCATGCCGGCAGACGGCAGCATGGTCTATCTCTCCCCCGCGCCGCTCTATCATGCCGCGCCGCTTGGCTGGTGCACCACCGCGCAGCGCCTGGGCGGCACCGTGGTGGTGATGGAGAAATTCGATCCCGAACTCGCGCTCGCCACGATCGAGCAATACCGCGTGACCGACAGCCAGTGGGTGCCCACGCATTTCGTCCGGATGCTCAAGCTCGATCCCGAACTTCGCACCCGCTACGACCTGTCCAGCCACAAGCGCGCACTCCACGCCGCCGCGCCGTGCCCCGTTCCGATCAAGCGCGAGATGATCGAATGGTGGGGCCCGATCATCAACGAATATTACGCCGGGTCGGAAGGGATCGGCATGACGCTGATCAAGGCCGAGGACTGGCTGGACCATCCCGGCAGCGTGGGCAAGGCGATCCATGGCACGCTGCATGTCTGCAATCCCGATGGCGAGGAAGTACCGGCCGGGCAGGACGGGCTGCTGTTCTTCGAGAACGAGAATATCCCGACCTATCACAACGATCCCGACAAGACGCGCGAGGCGATGCATCCAAAGGGCTGGATGACGCTGGGCGACATCGGGCATCTCGATCCTGACGGCTATCTCTACCTGACCGACCGCAAGAGCCACATGATCATTTCGGGCGGGGTGAACATCTATCCGCAGGAGATCGAGAACCTGCTCGTCACCCATGACAAGGTGATGGATGCCGCGGTGATCGGCGCGCCCTGTCCCGATTTCGGCGAGAAGGTGGTAGCGGTGATCCAGCCGATGGACATGGAGGCTGCGGGCGACGCGCTGGAGGCGGAACTGCGCGACTTCCTGGCGCCGAGCCTGTCCAAGATCAAGATGCCCAAGCAGTTCGACTTCCGCCCGCAACTGCCGCGCGAGGCGAACGGCAAGCTCTACAAGCGCGAGTTGCGCGATGAATATCTCGCCAAGGCGGAGATCGAGACGGAGCAGGCCTGATGGCCACGCAGGAAAGGCCCCGGCTGGACCCGGCAACTGCCCGCCAGGTCATCGACCCGTCCAGCTATGCCGAGTGGGACGGACTGCTCGATACCTTCGACCGCCTGCGCGCCGAAACGCCCGTCGCCTGGGTCGAGCCAGAGGACGGCGGCGTCCATCCGCCGTTCTGGCTGGTCACCCGCTATGACGACGTCATGCGCATGTCGAAGGACAATGCCACCTTCCTCAACAACCCGCATACCGTGGTCTTCAGCCTGACCGAGGGCATCGAATTCGCCAAGGCGTTCAGCGGCGGGAGCGAGCATATGGTTGCTAGCCTGGTGACCTTCGATGCGCCGATCCACATGAAATATCGCAAGCTGACGCAGGAATGGTTCATGCCCAAGAACCTGCGCACGGTCGAAGACGAGATTCGCGCCATCGCGCACGCAGCGGTCGACCGCCTGGTGGCAGGCGGCGGGGAAGCCGACTTCGTCAAGACGGTGGCCGCGCCCTATCCGCTGCATGTGGTGATGCAGATCCTGGGTGTGCCGGAAGAAGACGAGCCACGCATGCTGATGCTGACCCAGCAGATGTTCGGCGGGTCCGACGAGGATCTCAACCAGTCCGGCATGAAGGACCTGCCGCCCGAAGCGATCACGCAACTGGTGGCAGGCGCGGTCAAGGACTTCGAAGCCTATTTCGCCAAGCTCACCGCGGAACGCCGAGCCAGCCCGACCGCGGATGTCGCCAGCACCATCGCCAATGCGGTGATCGACGGCGAGCCGCTGAACGACCGCGACATGATGGGCTATTACATCATCCTGGCCGCCGCGGGGCACGATACGACCAGCGCCAGTACGGCAGGCGCCATGCTCGCCCTGGCGCGCGATCCGGAGCAATGGGCCCGCGTGCGCGCCGATCGCAGCCTGCTGCCGGGTATCGTCGAAGAGGCGATCCGCTGGACCACGCCGGTCCAGCATTTCATGCGCACTGCCGCCGAGGATACCGAGGTCGGCGGCCAGCCCATCGCCAAGGGCGACTGGCTGATGATGAACTATGTCGCCGCCAATCACGACCCGGCGCATTTCGAGAACCCGCGCCGCTTCGATGCGGCGCGCAGCCCCAACCGGCACCTCGCCTTCGGGGCGGGCGCACACCAGTGCCTCGGCCTCCACCTCGCCCGGCTGGAAATGCGCATCCTGTTCGAGACGCTGCTCGACCGGATCGAGACGGTCGAACTGGCAGGCGAACCGGCGCGCAGCAGATCGACCTTCGTCGGCGGGCTGAAGACCCTGCCGCTGCGCTTCACCCCGGCCTGATTCGCCCGGCAGCTGTTCTGCTTCGCGCCGCGATGGGCCGAGACATGGACCGGGTGTTACACAGTCCAGGGGCAAAAACCTGTCGGTTTACGCAAGATCGCGTCAGCTTGCGCGGAAAGGCGTCGGCTTGCGCAGAAACGGCGTCAGCTTGTGCGAACCGGATGTCGGCTTGCGCAGGCGAAATGTCGGCTTGCGACGCGTACGTGTAAACTTGCGGCCTGGCAGACTGGGCGCGGCCGCGGGTGATGGACGGTAGGAAAGAGCCGCCGCGAAGCTAGCAGGCCAAGCGCTTGTAGGAAATCCGCCACCTTCTTCCGGTACGCTGCATCCGCGCCGCGAATTTGCTATCGCTGAGCGTGCCCGGTTGCTACGCCTAAAGCACCGTAAAAAGGACAGAAACGAGCATCGCCATCAGGGGGACAGGGGGATGACCATCTTCGAGCCGCATAACCTGCCCTTCGCCGTCGCGCTGGCGGTGATGCTGGCGCTGGCGGCGATCCAGTTGGTAGGTCTTGGCGATGTCTTTGGCGGGGCGGATGTGGACGCCGATATCGATGGCGATGCCGCGATTTCTTCCGGGCCGATAGATGGCATGTTCACCCTCCTCGGTATCGGGCGGGTCCCCCTGACAATCTGGCTCGCACTTTTTCTGCTGCTGTTCGCCGGTATCGGCGTAGGTGGTCAGGCGTTGGCCGACAGCCTGATCGGAGCGCCGCTGGACCGCTGGCTCGCTGCAGTCATGGCGGGCATTGCCGCATTACCCGTTACCGGACTTCTGGCGCGACCGCTCGGGGCAATCTTGCCGCGCGATGAGACGACTGCAGTCTCTCTCGACGCATTGCTGGGTCGGCGAGCACGGATCACCGATGGAACTGCGCGCAGCGGATCGCCCGCCCGCGCCCAGGTTCGCGATCACTACGGCCATCCGCATCACGTCATGGTCGAACCGCACGAAACGGCCAGTGAGATGCACGCCGGGGACGAAGTATTGCTGGTTCGCCGCGAAGGCGGCAGTTTTTACGCGACAGCGTTGGCCGAGCGCCGCCTGTCGCCCGATTGATTTCTTCAAGGAGGGGTAATTGAATAATCTTGTAGAACTGGCGGTACCGGTCGGTGCGGTCGTCGTATTTATTCTCGTCGTCGGGCTGACAATTGCACGGCTGTACCGCCGCGCTTCGAAGGAAGTCGCTTTCGTACGCACGGGCGTGGGCGGGGAAAAAGTCGTGATGAACGGCGGCGCGCTGGTGCTGCCGGTGTTCCACGAAACGATGCCGGTCAACATGAACACCGTGGTGCTGGCCGTGGTGCGGCGCGACACCGAAGCGCTGATTACACTGGACCGCCTTCGTATCGACGTGAAGGCCGAATTCTATGTCCGCGTGCGGCCCGATGCGGGCGCGATCGCCATGGCCGCGCAGACGCTGGGACAGCGCACGATGGTGCCCGAGGCGCTGAAGGATCTGGTCGAAGGCAAGTTCGTCGATGCCCTGCGCTCCGTCGCCGCCGGCATGACCATGAACGAATTGCACGAGCAGCGCGCCGACTTCGTCCAGAAGGTGCAGCAGGCGAGTTCCAACGATCTCGCCATGAACGGGCTCGAACTGGAATCGGTTTCGCTCACCGGGCTGGACCAGACCAGCATCGAACATTTCAACGCCAACAACGCCTTCGACGCGGAAGGCCTGACCAAGCTGACCGAGCAGATCGAAGCGCGCAAGAAACTGCGCAACGATATCGAGCAGGACACCCGCGTCCAGATGGAAACCAAGAACCTCGAGGCGAGCCAGCGCTCGTTCGAGATCAGCCGCGATCAGGAATATGCGCGGCTGGAGCAGGAGCGTGAAGTCGAGGTCCGGCGCGCGGCGCAATCGGCCGAGATCGCCCGCGAACAGGCCGAACGCAACCGCGAGGCGGATGCCGCTCGGATCGAAGCGAAGAAGCAGGTCGATGCCCAGCAGATCGAAGCCGACCGGCTTGTCGAGGAAGCGCGAATCGACCAGCAGCGCGCGCTCGAGATCGCACGGCAGGAGCAGCAGATCGCCGTTCAGAACAAGAGCCGCGAGGAAAGCCAGGCCAAGGCCGACGCCGACGAGGCCCGCGCCAAGGCGGTGGCTGCGGAAGAACAGGTCGCTACCTCACGCGAAAGCGAAATCGCCGAGCGCCAGAAGAAGATCGAACTGATCGAAGCGTCGAAGCAGGCCGAACGTGATGCCATCAAGATCCGCGTCGATGCCGAAGCCGAAAAGGATGCTGCATCCAACCGCGCCGAGGCCGCCCGCCGCGAAGCGGAAGGCGAGGCGGAGGCCGAAAAGCTGCGCGCCGAAGCCGCCCGCGTGCGTTTCGAGGTCGAAGCTGCGGGTCAGAGGGCGATCAACGAGGCGGCCAACCTCCTGTCGTCCGACCAGATCAGCCTGCAGACCAAGCTGGCGCTGCTGAATGTGCTGCCCGAAGTCATCCGCGAAAGCGCAAAGCCCATGGAAGCGATCGATTCGATCAAGATCGTTCAGGTGGACGGGCTGACCAACGGCAATGGCAAGAGCGGGACGTCGACCACCGGAAACGGTTCGGGCAACCTTGCAAGCGATGCGGTGAGCGCAGCGCTTGCCTATCGGGCGCAGGCGCCCGTGCTAGACGGTCTGATGAAAGAACTGGGCCTCGACGGTTCGTCCTTGGACAATCTCGTGAAGGGGCCCGCAGCAGCCGAAACCTCGCCTCGCCTCGCCGAAGTGCAGGATGAACCGGCAGAAGAAGCGACAAAGCCTCAGGGCAAGGCGAAGACCGAGAAGGCTTCCGCCAAGGACGACGCCGAGGTTGGGTAAAAAATCCAGCTAGAAGGGAGCAAGGGGGCGCCGCGGCGCCCCCTTCTTGGTCCTCTTACTCCCCCAACAACCGCTCCGCCATCGCGCGTACTTCCGCGCCCATGTCTTCGCGTTCCATGGCGAGGGCCAGGGTTGCTTCGACGAAGCCGGTCTTGCTGCCGCAGTCGAAGCGGCGGCCGGCGAAGGTCACGGCGTGGAAGGGCTGGTTGCCGATCATCCGGGCCATGGCGTCGGTCAGCTGGATTTCACCGCCCGCGCCCTTTTCCTGGTCTTCCAGCAGGCGCATGACTTCGGGCTGGAGGATGTAGCGGCCCGAAACGATCTTGTTGCTGGGCGCTTCGGCCACCGGCGGCTTTTCGACGAGGCCGGTGACTTCGGTCAGCGTCTCGCTCTTCACCTCGCCCGGCGCGATGACGCCGTAGCTGGAGACGGCTTCCTGCGGCACTTCCAGCACCGAGATGAGGTTGCCGCCGACGTCGTTATAGGCATCGACCATCTGTTTCATGCAGCCGGTCCCGTCGCCCTTCTGCGCCACCATGAGCTCGTCCGGCAGCAGGATGGCGAAGGGTTCGTCGCCCACGATGGCGCGGGCGCACCAGATGGCATGGCCGAGGCCGAGCGGCACCTGCTGGCGCACGGTGATGATGTCGCCCGGCGTCGCCCGGGTCGGCTCCAGCACCGAGAGGTCCTTGCCGCGTTCGCGCATCGTGTGTTCGAGCTCGTAGGCGATGTCGAAATGTTCGACGATCGCGGTCTTGCCCCGGCCGGTGACGAAGATGATCTGTTCGATCCCCGCCTCGCGCGCTTCGTCCACCGCATACTGGATCAGCGGGCGGTCGACGATGGGCAGCAGTTCCTTGGGGATCGCTTTGGTCGCGGGGAGGAAACGCGTGCCCAGCCCGGCGACGGGAAAGACGGCTTTCTTGATCGGCTTGTGCTGGTTCATGGCTGCAGGGGGTAAGTCGCCAGCGGTATCGGGTCAATCGACATAGGTTATGCGGCATGCGCGCTCCTGGCCCGCTGCCGTGATGCGACAGCGGCGTGACGCTTGCCAGCGGCGCTGCCTTCTCTAAGGAAGCGGCATGGACAAACTGATCATTCGTGGCGGCAATCGCCTTTCCGGTACCATTCCGATTTCGGGCGCGAAGAATGCCGCGCTCACCCTGATTCCCTGTGCGCTGCTGACCGAAGAGCCGGTGACGCTGCGCAATCTGCCGCGGCTGGCCGATATCGACGGGTTTCAGCACCTGATGGGCCAGTTCGGCGTGGCGCACACGATCCAGGGCCAGCGACCGGAAGATTTCGGCCGCGTGGTCACGCTGGAAGCGACGCGGCTGACCGGCACCGTCGCGCCATACGAACTGGTGCGCAAGATGCGCGCCTCCATCCTCGTGCTCGGCCCGATGCTGGCGCGCATGGGCGAGGCGACCGTGTCGCTGCCCGGCGGCTGCGCGATCGGCAACCGTCCGATCGATCTGCATCTGAAGGCGCTGGAGGCGTTCGGCGCGCATATCGAACTGGCGCAGGGTTACGTAAAGGCGAGCGCCCCCGACGGCGGCCTGCCCGGCGGCGATTTCGATTTCCCCATCGTGTCGGTCGGCGCGACGGAAAATGCGTTGATGGCGGCGGTGCTGTGCAACGGCACCAGCAGGCTGATCAATGCCGCGCGCGAACCGGAAATCGTCGACCTGTGCCGGTTGCTCACCGCCATGGGTGCGGAGATCGAAGGTATCGGCACGTCCGAACTGACGATCCACGGCGCCAAGCGGCTGCACGGTGCGACCTATCGCGTGATGCCGGACCGGATCGAGGCAGGCTCCTATGCCTGCGCTGCGGCGATCACCGGCGGCGACGTGCGACTGGAAGGTGCGGAAGCGGAAGACATGGGGTCCACCCTTCACGCGCTGCGCAATATCGGCGTCGAGATCGAGAGCGACAAGAAGGGAATCGATGTGCGCGCCAATGGACCGCTGAAGGCGCACAACCTCACCACCGCGCCATTCCCCGGCCTTGCCACCGACATGCAGGCGCAGCTGATGAGCCTGCTGACTCGGGCCGAAGGCACCAGCGTGCTGAAGGAAACGATTTTCGAGAACCGCTTCATGCATGTGCCCGAACTGGCGCGCATGGGGGCGGACATCGAAACCGAAGGGCGCACGGCAATCGTGCGCGGGCCGGTCAACCTCACCGGCGCCGAAGTCATGGCGACCGATCTGCGCGCCTCGATGAGCCTAGTGATCGCGGGGCTTGCTGCAGAAGGCGAGACCACGGTGCGCCGGCTCTACCACCTCGACCGCGGTTACGAGCGGCTGGAAGAGAAGCTCCAGCTTGTCGGCGCGGATATCGAACGGGTTGGCGACGATTGAGCCAGCGGGTGCGGACCTTTCCGCGATGACGGGCGTTGGGTCAGCAACAAAGGAGTTTTGTCATGCTACTCAAGCTTTTGACCCTCGGCGGGCTCGGATATGCCGGCTATCGCTATTACGAAAAGAACAGATCGCAGCCGGCGTTTTCCGGCAACCAGGGCAATGCCTCGGTGCGCGACGCTGGTCCGGAATCCATGCGCGACAGTTCGGGCCGCAAATGGACGCAGGCTGACGAGGAAAGCGACCAGAGCTTCCCCGCCAGCGATCCGCCGGCCAATTACTGACCCGTTTACTCCAGTTGGAGAGGACGAGAGTCCTAAGGGGCGGTTGGAGCGATCCAGCCGCCCCTTTCATGTGTAACGAGCCAGATACGGATTGCCCCGGCAAGGCCCGGCGGCGTCGCGGCGCGGATACGCTCGGCATCGATCTGGGCGACCAGCGCGTTGATCGACTGGCTGCGCGCGGCAGCCGCTGCGGTCAGCATCTCCCAGAACATGGGTTCGAGACTGATCGACGTGCGATGGCCGTCGATCCGGACGGAGTATTTTTTCGGCGGATGGTACGGGGGCATTTCCATAAGCGGCGGCCCCTTACATCGCCGGGGCCGGGCCCGATACGATTTTTTTGGGGTGTGCGGTGAACCGTGCTGCGCCTAGGTTTCAGGCATGGCTGACGGCTATGACGAACTCACCGACAAGGAAAAGCAGACCCTGCGCCTGATGGTGCGCGGGCATGATGCGAAATCCGCGGCGAGCGAACTGGCGCTGTCGGTCCATACGATCAACGAACGCCTGCGCGCCGCGCGACGCAAGCTGGAAGTCACCAGCAGCCGCGAGGCGGCCCGGCTGGTGCTGGAACGCGAAGGCGGGGACCCCGAAAAACCTGTATCCAGAGATTTGGGGGATGCGGCGGCCCGGCAAAGCGATGACGATGGCGGGGCAACGGCAGGCATGTCCGCCCGCCGTCGGATCCTTGCAGGAGTTGTCATCATGCTTACCCTTGCCGCAGCCGCACTGTTTCTCGTCCCCGCGATCGTCCAGAGCGACAATGCGGGCGGGGCAACCCGATCGTTACCCAGCGATGCCGAGGTCGAAAGCGCCGCGCGCACCTGGCTCGCGCTGCTCGATGCGGGCGACTGGGAGGCGAGCTATGCCGCGACCGCATCCTCGTTTCGCAAGGCCAACACGCTGAAGCTCTGGAGCGATACGGCGGAAAAGGTCCAGTCGGGCCTCGGGAAGACGCTTTCGCGCGACTATATCGGGCAGGACGATGTCCCGTCGCCGCAGGGCATCACCATCGTGAAGTTCCGGACGGATTTTGCCAATCGTACAGGCGTGGTCGAAACGATCTCGCTGGTGCGCGAAGACGGTGCGTGGAAAGTCGCAGGCATTTACGTGTCGTGATGGGAGAGGGCGGATGCCTTGCGCGGTCCGCCCTCCCGCCGATCAATACATGTGCTGGCCGCCGTTGATGCTCATGGTCGAACCAGTGACGAATTCGGCATGGTCGGAACACAGGAAGCTGACGCCGCGTGCGATCTCGCTCGCCTTGCCGAGCCGGCCGACGGGAATCTTGGCGACGATCTTTTCCAGCACCGGTTCGGGCACGGCGGCGACCATGTCGGTGTCGATATAGCCCGGGGCGATGGCGTTGACGGTGATGCCGAAACGCGCGCCTTCCTGCGCCAGCGCCTTGGTGAAGCCGTGGATGCCGCTCTTCGCGGCGGCATAATTGACCTGGCCATACTGGCCCGCCTGCCCGTTGATCGAACCGATGTTGACGATCCGGCCCCAGCCGCGTTCCTTCATGCCCGAAAAGGTCGCTTTGGCGAGGTTAAAGCAGCCGCCCAGATTGGTCCGCATCACGGCGTCCCAGTCTTCGTAGCTCATTTTTAGCAGCGTGCCGTCACGGGTGATGCCGGCATTGTTGACGACGACGTCGATCGGGCCGTGTTCTTCTGCCACCTTGCCGCAGGCATCCTGCACCGCGTCGAAATCGCCGACGTCGAACTTGATCGTCGCAATGCCGGTCTCATCGGTGAACTTGCGCGCCGCATCGTCATTGCCCGCATAATTGGCGATGACGGTGAATTCGCGCTCGTCGCGCAGGCGTTCGCAGATGGCGCGGCCGATTCCGCGCGTGCCCCCGGTAACGATGGCAACACGTGTCATGATCTTTCTCCCAAGCTTTCCGTAGCGTTGCCACGACTTAAGCGAGGGATGCACGACGCGCCAAGTCCTTTCGCCCAGACGGGCGAGGATGCAGACGTATTTTCCGGTAGTGCCTAGAAGTTGACGCGGGTGCCGACGTAAACGGCCTGATCGTCTTCGACCCCATCGGTCAGCGGGGCAAGGCGGTTGTTATCCTTCGACAGGCGAACGCCAGCCGTCACGTTGACGTTGCCGATCACGCGATAGGATGTACTGAGATCCACGCTCTGGCCGGGCAGGCCGTCGGGCGTGCGCAGTGAACGGGTGCCGCTGTCTTCCCGGTTGATCGCGACGCGCGAATTGAAGCGACTCGGCTTGTCGGCCTTTTCGCTCTTGTCCGGTGCGAAGGCGGCCAGATCGGGCATGCCCATGTCGCGCAGGCCGACCGAAACGGTCTTGGGCTGCGTGGGCTGCGAGAAGCTCTGGTAACCGCGGGCGACGCCGAGGTTGTAACTGGTCGGGTTGACCGCAAGAACGCGTTCGCGGTTACCGGCGGTACCGACCGAATCGATGCCGCTGCGGATCGAAATCGCGCGGGCCGTTGCATCGTCCACCCGGACGGCCACGGTGACGGTGCGGTCCTTGCTCAGTCCCGGCTTGCTGGCCGGGGTGAAGCGAAGACCCTTTTCCCCCATCACGGCAGCGACGCGCGCAGCAAGCTGCGGATCGATCTTGGCCGGGGTGAAGGGCAGGTAGGCGATGTCTTCGGGAAGTTCCGCGGCAGCACTGGCCTGAACGACGGCAAGGCCGGCAGCGGGAATGGAAAGGGCCAGACCGGCAGCAACCAGCGCCGCGGGTACGAACCGCGCCTTGCTCTGGTTTTTGACCGAATGTGCCACCGAATTTCTTTTCCTATGTTGCTGCACCAGTAAGCCAGAAATCCGCTGAACGGTCCCTGACTCCTGCATTAAAGGCGCAGGCGATTCCCTCTACTCCGGCAAACATCCTACCACTCGCCCATGCCTTGGCCAGCTTTTCCACAAAGCCTGGTGGTAATTGACAGAAAGTGTTGCCCAGTTTCCACAAGCACGCGCACCCTAACTTGTTCCCGGGCAATGAATTAAGGCCATATTCACGCGCTGGAGACTGTGTGGGCCGCTGGCCCGTTTGCCTTGCTCCGAGGCGTGCAGGCATTATAGAGCCAAGAAACCTGCAGGATACCAAGGACCGACATGAGCGCTTTCGCAAACATCCGCCGCCCCGCAACCTTCGCCGTTGCGATCGCAGCCACGGTTGGCCTCGCGGCATGCGGTGGCGGGCGCGAACGGCCGCGGGCCGACGTCGCAGCCTCACAGGTCACCACCATCGGTGTGAACTCCTATCTCTGGCGTGCCGCGCTCGATGCGGTCAGCTTCGCACCGCTGCTGCAGGCCGACAGCAATGGCGGCGTGATCGTGACCGACTGGTACGCCAACCCCAGCAATCCGGGCGAACGGGTGAAGATGACCGTCACCATCCTCGATTCGGATCTGCGTGCCGATGCCCTGCGCGTTGCAGCAAGCCGCCAGGTCAATCAGGGCGGGACATGGGTCGATGCGCCGGTGCAGGCGGCAACCGTTCAGAAGCTGGAAGACGTCATCCTGACGAAGGCCCGCGAACTGCGCCGCGAAGCGATGGGCTGACCTGCGCAGGCATTGGCGGGCGCTGGCCTGAAAAGCGCCTTCCAATAGCCGGCAAAATCCGTAAACGCGGCTGCCTATGAGCAGCGATACCCGTTTCGATCCGGCCAGCGCCGATGCGCGCTGGCAAAATGCGTGGGACCAGGCGCAGACCTTCCGCGCCGACAGCAATTCCGCCAAGCCCAAGAGCTACGTGCTCGAGATGTTCCCCTATCCTTCGGGGCGCATCCACATCGGCCACGTGCGCAATTACACGATGGGCGACGTGCTGGCGCGCTACAAGAAGGCGATTGGGCACGAAGTGCTGCATCCCATGGGCTGGGACGCCTTCGGCATGCCTGCCGAAAATGCGGCGATGGAAAAGGGCGTCCACCCCGGCGGCTGGACCCGCGCCAATATCGAACACATGAAGGCGCAGCTGAAGCGGCTGGGCTTCGCGCTCGACTGGAGCCGCGAGCTGGCAACCTGCGAGCCGGATTATTACGGCCACGAGCAGGCGCTGTTCATCGATCTCTACGAAGCGGGTCTCGTCTATCGCAAGGAAAGCGAGGTCAATTGGGACCCGGTCGACATGACCGTGCTGGCCAATGAACAGGTGATCGACGGCAAGGGCTGGCGCAGCGGCGCCGAGGTCGAGAAGCGCAAGCTGGCGCAGTGGTTCCTCAAGATCACCGACTTTGCCGAAGAATTGCTCGAAGGGTTGGGCAGTCTAGAGAATTGGCCCGACAAGGTCCGGCTGATGCAGGAAAACTGGATCGGCAAGAGCAAGGGGCTGGAATTCAGCTTCGACCTGTCGAATGGCGAGAAACTGCCGGTCTATACGACGCGGCCCGATACGATTTTCGGCGCCAGCTTCGTCGCCGTCGCGGCCGATCATCCGGTGGCGCAGTCCCTGGACAGCGACGAGGCACGCGAATTCATCGCGCTGTGCAAAAAGGGCGGCACGACTGCCGCCGAACTGGAAACCGCGGAAAAGCTCGGTTTCGACACGGGCATTACCGCGAAGCATCCGTTCACCGGCGCAGACCTGCCGGTCTATATCGCGAACTTCGTGCTGATGGATTACGGCACCGGCGCGATCATGGCGGTGCCGGGCCATGACCAGCGCGACTTCGAATTCGCGACCAAATACGGCCTGCCGATCCCGCGCGTGGTCGCTGCCAGCGCCGAAGATGCCAGCAAGCCCTTCGAGGGCGAGGCCGAGGCGGGCGAGGGCGTGCTCGTCAACTCCGACTTCCTCGACGGGATGGCGGTCGAAGATGCCAAGCGCGAAATCATCGCCCGGATAGAACAGCAGGGCCGCGGCCAGGGCAAGACCGTATGGCGCCTGCGCGACTGGGGCGTATCGCGCCAGCGGTACTGGGGCACGCCGATCCCCTTCATCCATTGCGACACATGCGGCGTGGTGCCCGCGTCCAAGGACAGCCTGCCGATCACCCTGCCCGAGGATGTCGATTTCCAGACGCCGGGCAACCCGCTGCTGCGCCATTCGACATGGAAGCATGTCGACTGCCCCAAATGCGGCGGCAAGGGGACGCGCGAAACGGACACGCTCGACACTTTCGTCGATTCGTCCTGGTATTTCCTGCGCTTTGCCAGCCAGCCCGCGGACAAGCCCTTTGACAAGGACGAGATCGCCAAGTGGCTGCCGGTCGAACAGTATATCGGCGGCATCGAGCATGCGATCCTGCACCTGCTCTACGCCCGCTTCTGGACCCGCGCGCTGGCCCACATGGGGCAGATCGATGTGAAGGAACCTTTCGCTTCGCTGTTCACGCAGGGCATGGTCACGCATGAGACCTACAGCCGCAAGACGGGCGGCAAGACCGTCTATTATGCGCCCGACGAAATCAGCCGCGAAGCCGAACGCGCGCTGCTGAAGGACGATGGCGGCGAGGTCGAGATCGGCCGTGTCATCAAGATGTCGAAGTCGAAGAAGAACGTCGTCGACCCCGACACCATCGTCGACACCTATGGCGCAGATGCCGTGCGCTGGTTCATGCTGTCCGACAGCCCGCCCGAACGCGACTTGCCCTGGTCCGAAGCCGGGATCGAAGGCTGCAGCCGTTTCGTCCATCGCCTGTGGCGCCTGTTCGGTGCGTTCGATGCAGATGTTCAGGGCACCGATCAAACGCTTGATCGACATGTGCACAAGACCGTTCAGGCGGTCGCGGGCGATATCGAATCGCTCGGCTTCAACAAGGCCGTGGCGCGGATTTATGAACTGACCGGCGCGGTGGAGAAGGCACAGCCTTCCGCCAGCCGCTCGGCCGCGATCCGCACGCTGGTCCAGCTTGTCGCACCCATGATGCCCCATCTGGCCGAGGAAGCCTGGGCCACGCTGGGCGAAACGGGTCTGGTCGCCGATGCGGATTGGCCGACGGTCGATCCAACGCTTCTGGTCGACGATGAAGTCACCATCGCCGTCCAGCACAAGGGCAAGCTGCGCGATACGCTGACCGCACCCAAGGGTGCTTCGAAGGAAGATCTCGAAGCCATGGCGCTCGCCAGCGAGAAGGTCCAGCGCTCGCTCGACGGGGCAGAAGTGCGCAAGGTCATTGTGGTCCCCGACAGATTGGTGAATATCGTCACCTGATGCGTATCCTCCTCGCCAGCCTCGCCCTCGCCACACTGTCGGCCTGCGGCCTTTCGCCCATGTATGCGGGCGGCGGCAGCGGTGCGGTGGCGCAATCGCTCGCCGCGATCGAAGTGGCGCCGATCGAAGGGCGCGCGGGCTGGCTGGTGCGCAGTGCGCTGGAAGAACGCTTTGCCGCAGCGGGTAATCCCGCGCCGCGCTACCGCATCGATATCCGCCTGGACGACCGGCTCGAAGGGTTGGCGATCCTGCGCGACGATACGATCAGCCGCGAACGCCGCACTTTGCGCGCACGCTATCAGCTGACCGACCTTTCGACGGGCGAGATCGTCCTCGATGCGACCGACGGGTCGGATGCCGGCATCGACGTGGTGTCGAGCGAATATGCCGTCATCGCCGCCGAACAGACGGCGCTTGAAAATCTCTCGCAGGACCTTGCCCAGCGGATCGTGACGCGCGTCGCGTTGGCGCTTCGCAACCAGCGGTGAAGCTGACGAACCGCGATTTCGCGGCGAAGGGGCGTTCGGCCGCACAGGGCTGTTCGATTTTCTTCTTTTGCGGCCAGGACGAAGCCGGGGCGACCGCTGCGGCCAACGATCTGGTCAGCTGGCTTCCCGAACCGGGCGAGCGGCTGGAGATGTCCGGCGGCGAGGTGAAGAACGATCCGGCCAAGCTGGGCGATGAAGCGCGCACCAATTCGCTCTTCGGCGACAAGCGCCACATCTGGATTCGCGCCAATGGAGACGAGGCGGCAGAGGCGCTGAAAGTGCTGATCGAAACCAGCGATGCGGGGGCGGGCGAGGCCTGCCCGGTGATCGTCGTGGCCACGTCCGCCACCGACAAATCTCGCACCGCCAAGCTGCTCGAAAAGCGCAGGGATGCGCTGGTGGCCATGTTCTATCCGCCAGATCTGCCCTCCGTCACACGCAGCGTGCGCGCATTGGCGGATGGGGCGGGCGTGCGGCTGGGCGGCGATCTGGCAGAACGGATCGCGCGCGCCGCCAATCTCGACATCCGACTGGCCAAGAGCGAGGTCGACAAGCTGGCTCTTTATCTGGATGCCAGCGCGCAAAGTCCGCAGACGGCCACCGCGGACGATCTCGATGCCATCGGCGCATCGAGCGAAGACGATGGTTTTGCCTCGCTCGTCAATGTCGTGATGGGTGGGCAGGCCGCCAAGCTCGGGATCGAACTGGGGCGGATGAAGCAGCTCGGCCTCAATCCGGTGGGCGTGCTGCTGGCCTTTGAGCGGCGTGCGGCGCAGCTGGCGCGGATCGCCGCAGCACTCGGCTCGCGCGGGTTTGGCGATCTGGATCGGGGCGAAGAGGCGCGGCTCGGCATCTTCTTCAAGGAAAAGCGCGAGATCGGGCAGCAACTGGCGCTGTGGCGGCACGGCGACAAGCTGGACCGGCTGACCCGGCGGCTCGTCTCCCTGCACCGCGAACTGCTGACCAACAGCCAGGCGGCCGAACTGCTGCTGGCGCAGGGCCTGGCCGACATCGCCAGGGTGGCGACGGCGCGGACCCGCTAAGCGGCAGGTATCAGTTTTCGGGGACCGAGAACGTGCCTGTGACGCGGCCGCCCGACTGGCCCTGGCCGGTGACCGAGGACGATCCGCTGGCACGGCCATCCACGCTCGACACGCCGGTCGCCAGATCGATGACCAGCCGTCCGCCGTTCAGCGTATCGCCGCCGCGATTGAGGCGGACATTGCCCGCCATGGTAATGATCCGGCGGTTGAAATCATAGACCGCGGTATCGCCGCGCGCGCGCTCGTTCCCGCGGGTCACCTGGACGCCGCCTGTGGCCATGATGCGCTGGATTTTCAGCGAACCGGCATCGGTATAATTGACGATGGTGCGCGCCGCATCGAGATTGAGACCAGCCTGCGTGATCTTCACATTGCCCGACAGGACGACGCGGTTCTGCCGGTCCTGCAGTTCGATGCGATCGGCCGCATAGCTGACCGGCGCATTGGAATTGTGCCCGGCAATCGCCTGCGCCGAAAGCTGGATACCGGCAAAGGCGGCCGCCGTGACGGCAAAAGACCCGATGCCCCAGCGGGCGATGGTGGGGAGCAACGGCTTCATCAGGGCATCCTCAGCTTTCCGGGTTCCATGCGCAAGCGCGCATTGCCCGTCAGGGTAATGGTGCGTGCCGACAGATCGGCGTTCAGGCGGTCGGCGCTGAAGGTACCGGCGGGTATGGCGCCGTCGACCCCGCCCGAACCGACGAGCTGCTTGTTCGCAAGATCGAGCGATACGCCGCGTGCGACCATGCGGTAGCCATCGGCGGCCGTCAGGCGCAACGGCCCGCGTACTGCGACGATTTCGTTGTCGATACTATATTGCCCGCCCTGCGCGACCAGCCTTGCGGGACCTTCGTCGAGCAGCAGACGCGCCACGACATCGTTCATGCGCACGATGCCTTCGGCGCTGGAGCGCTGGACCGCTTCGCCAGCCGTCAGAGAGAAGGGACGGTTCTTGTTATCGGCACCGCGATAAAGCGCATTGTCGACACGCAGCCGCTCGTTGATGACGGCCACCTTGTTCCGATCGAGCAGAAAGCTGACTTCACCGCGCGGACTGAGCGGTGTGATCACCATCAGCGCCGCCAGCACGCCTACGCCCATGGGCAGAGCGCGCGACAGGAAAGCAACCATGCGATCGTGCGAGCCACCGGGCTCGGCCCAGTGCTGGCGCTCGCTGCGGCGCGCTTTCGCTTCCTGCGTTTCTATCCTGCGGTGCCGCGATACCATGGGTTATGCCTGACCGGCCTATCCTTACATATGGCTGAAGATGTCGTGGTCGGCCCAGCCTGCCACGTCCAGCCGCGCGCGTGTGGGAAGAAAATCGAAGCAGGCCTGTGCCATCTCCGTGCGCCCTTCGCGTTCCAGCCGACGGTCGAGTTCTTCCTTCATCCGGTGAAGATAGCGAACATCGCTCGCGGCGTATTCCCGCTGCGCATCGTTCAGCACCGGGCCGCCCCAGTCGCTCGACTGCTGGGCCTTGGAGATATTTTCGCCGAGCAGTTCCTCGACCAGCATCTTCAGTCCGTGGCGGTCGGTATAGGTACGGATGAGCTTGCTGGCGATCTTGGTGCAATAGCAGGGCGTCGCCATGACGCCGAGATAATACTCGATCGCGGCCAGGTCGAAGCGGGCGTAATGAAACAGCTTCAGACGGGCCGGATCGGCCAGTACGGCTTTCAGGTTCGGCGCATCGTAACTGCTGTCGGGGCCGAACCGGATAAGATGCTCGTCGCCCTTGCCGTCGCTGATCTGGACGACGCAAAGCCGGTCGCGGATCGTGACCAGACCCATGGTTTCGGTATCGACGGCAACGGGGCCGTCGGCGAGTACGCCTGCGGGGAGGTCTTCTTCGTGGAAATGCACTGCCATGTGCGCGGCCTTAGGCCGATTGGGGATTGGTGGGAAGGGGGGCTGGCGAGCAAAGGCGGATCGGCCTAGTCCATCTGTCATGGCAAGCGAACCGATCCCCGAAAGCTGGCAACTCGTACTGGAACCGGTCCTGGCGACGGCAGAGGCGCGGCAACTGGGTGGGTTTCTGGTCGCAGAAGAACAGGCGGGCAAACAGATCTATCCGCCGCGCGGCTGCCGGTTGAAAGCGCTCGAACTGACGCCCTTGGACGAGGTAAAGGTCGTGATCCTGGGACAGGATCCCTATCATGGGCCGGGTCAGGCCATGGGGCTGTGCTTTTCCGTCCCCGAAGGGGTGAAGATCCCGCCGAGCCTGGTGAACATCTACAAGGAACTGGAAGCGGACCTTGGTGTGGCGCGCGCCGATCATGGCGATCTGAGCAAATGGGCGCGGCAGGGCGTGCTGCTTCTCAATGACACGCTTACGGTCGAGGCGGCCAAGGCCGGCAGCCACGCCAAGCGAGGATGGGACGCTATCACCGACGCGTGCGTCGCAGCAGTCGCGGCACGCGATCAACCGAGCGTGTTCATTCTCTGGGGCAGCCACGCGCAGGCGAAGGCAAAGCGGATCGCCGGCCTGCGCGAAGGGCAGCATTGCGTGACCGAAAGCCCGCACCCCAGCCCGCTATCGGCGCATCGCGGGTTTTTCGGCTCGAAGCCGTTCAGCAGGACCAATGCCTTTCTTTCAGACCATGGCCGCGAGGCGATCGACTGGGCATTGTAATCGCTTGCCAGTCGCCGGCACCTGTAGGATGATCGGTGGGATGGCAGGGGGAACGATGAAGCAAGCGATATTCAGGGCGAGCACTGCGCTGGCGGTGCTGGGCATGGCGATACCTGCGGGGGCGCAGACCGACAGGGCGCCCGCCGTGCAAGCCGAACCCGCTGCGCAAATGGATGCTGCCAAGGCAGCGGCGCTGGCCGAAGCCATGCGCGCCAGCGAATTATGGATCGAAGGACAGCGCCGATACCGCAACATTCCTGCGATCTCCGCCGCTGTGGCTCTGGGCGACCGGACGGTGTGGGCGAAGGGTTTCGGCGCGACCGATCGCGGGCAGGACAAGCCCGCTACACCCGAGACGATCTATTCGATCTGCTCGATATCCAAACTGTTCACCGCCGTCGCGCTGATGCAGCAATGGGAACAGGGCAAGGTCGCGCTCGATGCGCCGATTACGCAATATCTGCCGTGGGCGAGGCTGGCCGACGATCCGCGTGAAAGCGTGCCGATCACCTTGCGCGGCGCGTTGACCCATTCGGCAGGCCTGCCGCGCGAAGCGGACTTTCCCTACTGGACCGGGCCCGATTTTACCTTTCCCTCGCAGGAGCAGGTTCGCGCGACCATCGGCAGCCAGTCGCCGCTCTATCCTGCATCGACAACCTGGCAATATTCGAACCTCGGCCTGACGCTGGTCGGCGAGACGGTCGAAGCGGTGAGCGGCCGACCCTATGCGGACTATGTGACCGCGAACATCCTCGAGCCTCTCGGCCTCAGCGATACGCGTCCGGGCATTCCGGCGGAACTCTACGGCAAGCAGATGGCTGTGGGCTGGGGCGCGCTGGAGGCGGATGGCACACGTCCGGAACTGAAGCTGTTCGATCCGGCGGGCATCGCGCCTGCGGCAGGCTTCAGCGCCAGCGTGGCAGACCTCGCCAAATTCGCCAGCTGGACCTTCCGCCTTGCCCGGACGGGGCAGCGCGAAGTCCTGCGGCCCTCGACCCTGCGCGAGATGGAACGGGTGCATTACGTGTCGCCCGATTGGGAGACCAATTGGGGCTTAGGCTTTGCCGTGCGCAATATCGGCGGCACCACCGTGGTCGGGCATGGCGGCAGTTGCCCCGGCTATCGCAGCATGCTGATGCTGGCGCCGGCCGAAGAGATGGGCGTGGCCATCGCCATGAATGCGATGGACGATCCCGGGCGCCTCGCCGAAGGGATCGCGGCGCTGATCAAGGCGCGCGGCGAAGCCAAGCCGTTCGATGCGGTCGAGGGAGTCGATCTGGCCGAGTTTGCGGGCGTCTATGACGGGCAGCCGTGGTCGGGCGAATTCATGTTCGTGCCATGGGCTGGCGGGCTCACCTGGATCGATCCCGATGCCGGGGCACCGGCGGACAAGATGTCGCGCCTGAAACCCCTGGGCGGCGATCGCTTTCGGGTCATCTCGCCCAGCGGCGAAGAGCGCGAGGAAGTCGTCTTCGAACGCGGCCGTGCAGGCAAGATCCACACAGTCCGGCAGCATTCGAATACCAGCCGCCGGCTCAGGCCGTTGTAGCTCAGAAGATCGTATAGCCGCCGTCGATCACTACCGAATCGCCGGTGTGAAACCGGCTGGCATCGCTGGCGAAATAGACGGCGATGCCGGCAAAGTCCTCGCCTTCGCCCCAGCGCCGCATGGGCACCCGGCCGATGGCCTTTTCGTTGAAGGCATCCCAGTTCTGCAGGCGTTCAGTCATGTCGGTGGCGATCCAGCCGGGCAGGACGGCATTGGCGCGAATGCCGTGCCGGGCAAGCTCCACCGCCGTGCCGCGCACCATCGCCAGCACGCCCGCCTTGGTACCGGCATAGGCCTGATTCTGCGGGGCGCCGTGGATCGCCGATACGCTGGATGTCACCAGCAGCGAACCGCCCTTGTCACCCCGTTCCGCGCGTTCGACCATGTGCCGCGATGCTTCGCGCAGCGTCCAGAATACCGCGTCGAGATTGACCGTGGTCACCTTGCGCCATTGCTCGGTCGTCTGCTCAATCAGCGGGGCGCTGCCGCCCACGCCCGCATTGGCGATGCAGGTGTCGATCCGGCCCATCCGCGAAAGGCTTTCCGCCATCGCGTCCACCACGGCGGCCTCGTCCGACACGTCGACCGACAGCGCTTCTATCCGCGTGCCATACGCCTTCAGCTGTTCGAGGGCGGCGGCGTTCTTGTCCGCCTTGCGGCCCCAGATGACGACATCCGCGCCCGCCCCGGCAAGCCCTTCGGCCATGCCCAGCCCGATCCCGCCATTGCCGCCGGTCACCACCGCCACTTTGCCGGTCAGATCGAAGGGGGTGAAGGCCATGGCTGTCGCTCCTGTCAGCGGGGTAGTTCGCTCGCCCCCATCAGGGCGAGATCGACGGCGCGCGCGCACTGGCGCCCTTCGCGGATCGCCCACACGACGAGGCTCTGCCCGCGCCGCATGTCGCCGCAGGAAAACACATTCGCCTCGCTGGTGAGATACCATTCGGTATCCGCCGCCACATTTCCGCGCCCGTCCAGATCCACGCCTGCCCGGTCGAGCAGCCCGCGGCGCTTCGGCCCGGTAAAGCCCATGGCCAGCAGGATGAGATCGGCCTTCAGCGTGAAGGTGCTGCCTTCCACTTCCTGCATCCTGCCGTCTTTCCATTCGACGCGCAAGCATTCGAGCCCGGCGACATCGCCGTTTTCTTCGGTGACACGCTTGGTCAGGACGGCCCAGTCACGGTCGACCCCCTCTTCGTGGCTGGACGATGTGCGCAGCTTCAGCGGCCAGTCGGGCCAGGTCAGCGCCTTGTCTTCCTTCTCGGGCGGCTTGGGCATGATTTCCAGCTGGGTGACGCTGGCGGCGCCCTGCCTGTTGCTGGTGCCCACGCAATCGCTGCCGGTATCGCCGCCGCCGATCACGATCACGTGCTTGCCGGTAGCGGTGAGCGAGCCGCGCGGGGCGGCGCGCACTTCCTCGTCGCCTGCGTTGCGCTTGTTCTGCTGGGTCAGGAATTCCATTGCCAGCCGCACGCCATTGAGTTCCGATCCGGGAATGTCCAGCATGCGCGCTTCTTCTGCGCCGCCCGCCAGCACGACCGCGTCGAAATTCTCCTGCAGCGCCTGGAAGCTGACTTCCACGCCCACTTCGCTCGATGTGCGGAACTGGACGCCCTCGGCCTCCATCTGCACCGCCCGGCGGTTTATCAGGTGCTTTTCCATCTTGAAGTCGGGAATGCCGTATCGCAGCAGCCCGCCGATGCGGTCGGACTTCTCGAACACGGTCACGGCATGGCCGGCGCGCGCCAGTTGCTGCGCGCAGGCAAGCCCTGCCGGGCCGCTGCCGATGACCGCCACCGATTTGCCGGTGCGCTTTTCGGGCACTTCGGGTTTGACCCAGCCTTCCTGGAACCCGCGGTCGATGATTGCGCATTCGATCGACTTGATGGTTACCGGGCTGTCGACGATGTTGAGCGTGCAGGCCGCCTCGCATGGGGCGGGGCAGACGCGGCCGGTGAATTCGGGGAAGTTGTTGGTGGAATGCAGCACTTCGAGCGCATTCTTCCAGTCGTCCTCGTAGACCAGATGGTTCCAGTCCGGGATGATGTTGTTCACCGGGCAGCCGTTGTGACAATAGGGGATACCGCAGTTCATGCAGCGCGCCGCCTGCGTCCGCAGTTGCTTTTCCGACAGCGGAACGACGAACTCCTTGTAGTGCGTCAGCCGTTCTTCGGGATCGCGATAGGTGCGATCCTCGCGGTCGAATTCGAGGAAACCTGTTTCCTTGCCCATTCAATCAAACCCTAAACTAAATTCGCAATCCCCGCGAAGGCAGGGACCCAAGGCCGCGCCGCACCCGTAACGGCTGGATGTCCGCCCATGCGGGAATGGCGAGGCATGCATGATCATTCCGCAGCTTCCATCGCGGCCTGTTCGCGTTCTTCCTCGAGCGCCTTCAGCGCCCGGGCATAGTCGCGCGGCATCACCTTGCGGAAATTCTTGAGCTCGTTCGCCCAGTCATCCAGCAAGCCCTTGGCGCGGGCCGATCCGGTGTGCAGCAGATGGCGTTCGACCAGCACCTTTACGCGCTCCGCGTCGTGGTAGAGCGGATCGCCCATGCCGAAATTCTCGACCGAAACGCCGCGCTGCTGCGGCCTGCCCCAGCTCTTGTCGGCGCCTTCGCCATCGCCCGGCTGGACATCCAGCACATCGACCTGCGCCAGATTGCACAGCTTTTCGAACCGGCGCTCCGGGTCGTAGACATAGGCAATGCCGCCGCTCATCCCGGCGGCGAAATTGCGACCGGTGGGGCCCAGCACACAGACCACGCCGCCGGTCATATATTCGCACCCATGGTCGCCCGTGCCTTCGACGACGGCGACCGCGCCTGAATTGCGCACGGCAAAGCGTTCGCCCGCCACGCCGTGGAAATAGGCTTCACCGGCAATCGCGCCGTACAGCACCGTATTGCCCACGATGATGTTTTCGCCCGGCGCGCGCGGGGCCTCTTCGGGCTGGCGAACGATGATGCGCCCGCCCGACAGGCCCTTGCCGACATAGTCGTTGGCATCGCCGGTCAGGCTAACGGTCACGCCGTGGACCAGCCACGCACCGAAGCTTTGTCCGGCAACGCCGGTGAAGTCGATCCGGATGGTGTCGGGCTGCAGGCCCGAATGCCCATGTACCTCCGCAATCCGGCCCGACAGCATGGCGCCGACGGTGCGGTTCACATTGCGGATCGTGCGGGTGAGCTGGACGGCCTGCCCGCTTTCGATGGCGGGCGTGCAGGCCTTGATCAGTTCCACATCCATTGCCGCGGCAAGGCCGTGATCCTGCGTTTCCGTATGGTGGAGGGACTGGCCCTCTTCCAGCGGCACAGCGTGGAGAATGCGCTTCAGGTCGACGCCATGCGCCTTCCAGTGGCGTTCCACCCGGCGCATGTCGAGCCTGTCGACCCGGCCGATCATCTCTTCGATCGTGCGGAAGCCCATTTCGGCCATGATGGCGCGCAGTTCTTCCGCCACGAAGAAGAAGTAATTGATGACGTGCTCGGGCGTACCGGTGAACCGCTTGCGCAGCACCGGGTCCTGTGTTGCCACGCCGACCGGGCAGGTGTTGAGATGGCATTTGCGCATCATGATGCACCCGGCCGCGATCAGCGGAGCCGTGGCGAAACCGAATTCGTCCGCGCCCAGCAGCGCGCCGATGGCCACGTCCCGGCCCGTGCGCAGGCCGCCATCGACCTGCACCGCGATGCGGCTGCGCAGATCGTTGAGCAGCAGCGTCTGCTGCGTTTCGGCAAGGCCGATTTCCCAAGGGCTACCGGCATGCGTCAGCGACGTCAGCGGGCTCGCCCCGGTGCCGCCTTCATATCCCGAAATGGTGATATGGTCGGCCTTGGATTTCGATACGCCCGCAGCGACCGTGCCCACTCCGACTTCGGACACCAGCTTGACCGAAATACGGCTCTTGGGCTGGACGTTCTTCAGGTCATGGATCAGCTGGGCAAGATCCTCGATCGAATAGATGTCGTGATGCGGCGGGGGCGAAATCAGGCCCACACCCGGCGTCGCATGGCGCACCGCGCCGATACGCTTGTCCACCTTGTGTCCGGGAAGCTGGCCGCCTTCGCCCGGCTTTGCACCCTGCGCCATCTTGATCTGGATATCGTCGGAATTGACCAGATATTCGGTGGTCACGCCGAACCGGCCGCTGGCGACCTGTTTGATCCGGCTGCGCATCGAATCGCCATTGTCCATCGGGCGGAAGCGTTCCGGTTCCTCGCCGCCTTCGCCCGTGTTCGAACGTCCGCCCAGCCGGTTCATGGCGATGGCCAGCGTCGAATGCGCTTCGTGGCTGATCGAACCGAAGCTCATCGCGCCCGTGCTGAAGCGTTTGACGATCTCGACCGCTGGTTCGACCTCGTCGATGTCGATGGGCTGTTCGGCAGGCTTCAGTTCCATCAGTCCGCGGATCGTCAGCAGCCGTTCGGACTGCTCGTTGATCGCCGCTGCGAACTCCTGGTAATTCTTCGGATCGTTGCCGCGTACCGCGTGCTGCAACTGCGCGACCGATTGCGGCGTCCAGGCATGCGCTTCGCCGCGCAGGCGATATTGGTAGATACCGCCGACATCCAGCATACCCTTGTAGAGCGGGCTGTCGCCATAAGCCTGCGCGTGGCGCAGCACGGCTTCTTCGGCCACTTCTTTCAGACCGATGCCTTCGATCGTGGTGGCCGTGCCGTTGAAATAGGCATCGACGAATTCGGAATTCAGCCCGACCGCATCGAAGATCTGCGCGCCGCAATAGGACTGGTAGGTCGAGATGCCCATCTTGGACATGACCTTCATGATCCCCTTGCCGACGGCTTTGACGTAATTCTGGCGGACCTGATCCGCGTCGAGTTCGGGGAACCGCTTTTCGCGCAGGGTCTCGAGCGTTTCGAACGCCAGATAGGGGTTGATGCCTTCCGCGCCGTAACCTGCCAGCGCGCAGAAATGGTGTACCTCGCGCGCTTCGCCGGTCTCGATGACCAAACCGGTCTGCATGCGCAGCCCCTGCCGCACCAACTGGTGATGCACTGCCGATGTCGCGAGCAGCGCGGGCATGGGAATGCGGTCGGGGCCCTGGCCGCGATCCGACAGGATCAGGATGTTGGCATCGCCCAGTACGGCCTCGGTCGCAGCCCAGCACATTTCCTTCAGCGCCATGGCAAGTCCATTGGCGCCGGTGCTTGCATCCCAGGTTATATCGATCGTGGCGGTCCGGAACGCGCCGTCCAGCGCGACTTCCACCGAACGGACCTTGGCCAGGCCTTCGTTGGTCAGGATCGGCTGGCTGACTTCCAGGCGCTTGTGCGTGCCGGCGTCGCGGCCCAGCAAATTCGGGCGCGGGCCGATCATCGACAGCAGGCTCATCACCAGCTCCTCGCGGATCGGATCGATCGGCGGGTTGGTGACCTGGGCGAAGTTCTGCTTGAAATAATCGTACAGCAGGCGGCTGCGGTCCGACAGCACGGCGATCGGGGTGTCGGTCCCCATCGAACCGATCGGGTCCTCGCCGCCGCGCGCCATGGGCTCCAGGAAGCGGCCGATGTCTTCCTGCGTGTACCCGAACGCCTGCTGGCATTCGAGCAGGCTGGTGTCGGTGCTCGCGATCTCGCTCAGATCCGGCTCGATGTGATCGAGATCCTTGAGCTTGTACTGTGCCGCTTCCAGCCATTCCTCGTAAGGTTCGGCATTGGAGAGCTGGGCCTTGAGCTCCTCGTCCTCGACGATGCGCCCTTCTTCCAGATCGATCAGCAGCATGCGTCCCGGCTGGAGACGCCATTTGCGCGTGATGTCCTCGTCCCTGAACGGCAGTACGCCGCTTTCCGATGCGAGGACGACGAGATCGTCCTTGGTCGTGCACCAGCGTGCGGGGCGCAGGCCGTTGCGATCGAGACAGGCGCCGATCTGGCGGCCATCGGTAAAGCACACGGCAGCCGGGCCGTCCCATGGCTCCATCAGGGCGGCATGGTATTCGTAGAAAGCGCGGCGCGCGGGATCCATCAGCGGGTTCTTCGCCCAGGCTTCCGGCATCAGCATCATCATCGAATGGGCCAGGCTGTACCCGCCCGTCACCAGCAGCTCGAGCGCATTGTCGAGGCAGGCGGTGTCGGATTGCCCATGCGGGATCAGCGGCCACATCTTGTCGAGATCGGCGCCGAGCAGCTCGCTTTCCATCGTCCGGCGGCGCGCTTCCATCCAGTTCACGTTGCCGCGAACGGTGTTTATCTCGCCATTATGGGCCATGAATCTGTAGGGATGCGCCAGGCGCCAGCTCGGGAAGGTATTCGTCGAGAAGCGCTGGTGGACGAGGCCGAGTGCCGAAACGCAGTCCGGATCGCGCAGGTCGTCGTAGAAACTGCCCACCTGATTTGCCAAGAGCAGGCCCTTGTAAACGACCGTGCGGCTGGAAAAGCTGGGAATATAGGCCTGGCTAAGCGCTTCTATTCCATGCTTTTCTTCCAGTGCCTTCAGCGGATTGAGCGTCTGCTTGCGGATCACCACCAGCTTGCGTTCGAAGGCGTCCTGATCGGGGCAATTGGGGCCGCGGGCGATCACGCACTGGCGGATGCGCGGCATCGATTCGATCACGGCCTCGCCCAGTCCGTCGAGCGTTGTCGGAACGTCGCGCCAGCCGATCACACGCTGGCCTTCCTTCTCGGCGAAGCGTTCGAGCTGTTCGGTGACGAAATCAAACGCTTGATCCGCAGGTGGTAGGAAGCACATCGCGACCGCGTAATCGCCCGGCGCGGGCAGTTCCTTGCCTTCGCTCTGCGCCCATTTGCGGAACAGCGGATCGGGAATCTGCAGCAGAATGCCTGCGCCGTCGCCCAGCAACGGGTCCGCGCCTACCGCGCCGCGGTGGTCCAGATTTGCAAGTATTTCAAGCGCTTGCGTGACGATGGCGTGGCTCTTCTTGCCCTTGATATGGGCGACCATGCCGACGCCGCAGGCATCGTGCTCGTTACGCGGATCGTAAAGACCCGTAGCGTGGGGCGGCGTGCGTCCCATTGGCGAAGCGTCCTCCTTCGTGCCCACCGACCGCCCGCCCAAAGCACGGATCGGTCAGGAACAGGATCAATCGGCACCGCGCGCGATGCCTGCAAAATTGCGCGAAGGGACCTAATGCCGACAGGAACGGTTTTTTGCAACTGCGAGCAGCGTAGCAAAATTTCACGGGCTGCAAGATTTACGCTTTAACGGGCGTTACGCGCTGAAAAGCGCGTACGCTGCTTGCTTTATTGCGACTTGGTCGCCCTGTTGAGCTTTTCAAGCGCGCTGCGCAGTTCCGCCTCCGGATCGCCGGTCTCGTCCTGGCGAGGCCGCAAAGGTGTTTCATTCTCGGCCTCGCGGCGAAGAAAGGCAATGACCGGATCGGTATTCTCGCCCTGGCGCGCCGCCACGGGGCCTGCCTTGCATGCCTCCAGCGCGCGTCCAAGCCGCGCCGTTAGCGCATCCAGCGACAGGTCGCCGACCGCTCCTGCAACAACCGGTGGAGCGACAGAGGATGTGTCGAAGGAAATCTCTTCCGTATCGCCAACGGATTGCCCACCGTCGGATTCGTGATCCCCGGAACCGCGCGTTTCATCGTCGATCGGTTCGACAACCTCAGACGGGGAGGCGCCGACTTCAGCAGAATAGTCCGTTGGCTCGTCAATTGGAGGCGCGGCAACCTCGGCATGATCTGCCTGAAAAGTCACAATCCCTTCTTCATGCATGTCTTCGCGCGGATTGAACGGGCGGCGCGGCGCGTCTTCGGTGGCGGCGACAGGAAGTGGCTCTTCCTCCTCGCGAAGCCAGGCGGGGTCTACGTCGTTTTCTTCATCGTCGTCGAGTACGGCGTCGTTTATCGCCGCGACACGCATGGCCAGTACGACACCTATCAGCAGGCCAAGCAAAGCCGCCATTACGGAAAGGACAATCCTGCTCGACGCGGCGCTCAGCACGCCATCCAGCGAAAGTCGTTCGGCCAGTGCCTGATGGATGCTCTCGGGCATTACAAACAGGCCAAGCCCCATCAGCAACGCAAACCACAAGCCGACGCCCCATTTGAACGCGGGGTGTTTGCTGACTGGTGCAGTGCGGGTTGCGTCGGTCATCGGTCGGTCTCAACTCACCATGGGCGGCTCAGGCGGCCGCGGACGGGGCACGTCCTAGCAGTTCTTGGTAAACGGCACGATAATGATCGATGTTCCTGGCCCAGTCGTGCTTTGCGGCCACATGCATGCGACCGGCCTCGCGCATGGCGGGCCAAAGCTCCTTGGCATCGACAAATCCAGCCAAGGCGGTCGCGATGGCCTGGGGGTCGTCAGGCGGAAAAAGGAGGCCGCTGACGCCGTCTTCGATCAGTTCGCGATGCCCGCCGACATCGCTCGCGGCAACGATCCGCTGCTGCGCCATCGCCTCCAGCGGTTTCAGCGGGGTGACCAGATCGGTAAGCCGCGATTTTTTGCGTGGGTAGGCAAGCACATCGATCAGCGAATAATACCGTTCGACCTCGTCATGAGGGACCCTGCCGGTAAATACGATAGCCTCGCCCACACCCGAGGCGGCAGCTTGCGCACGCAGTGCCGCATCCATCGGGCCGCCACCGACCAGCAGCAATTGTGCGTTCGGATGATGTTTGCGTAGCGCAGGCATGGCGGCGATGAGATCGTCCAGCCCTTCGTAATCGTAGAAGCTGCCGATGAAGCCTATGACCGGCCCGGACCCGATCCCGATACTGGCGGCAAGGGTTTCGTCGCGCGCCGGGGGATGTCCGAACAACGTAAGGTCGACCCCATTGGGCGAGAGGGCGATCTTGTCGCCATCGTGACCGCGGGAGACGAGATCGTTACGAAGGCCGTTGCAGATAGTGAAGACGGCGTCGGCCTTTGCGACCACGCGATTTTCCAGCGCGCGGGTCAGGCGGTATTTTATCGAGCCTTCGCTGCCGGTTCCGTTGCCGACTGCCGCATCTTCCCAGAAAGCGCGTATTTCGTAAACGAAAGGCATGCCCAGACGGTGTGCGGCGCGTAAGCCGGCCATCCCGCATAAGGCGGGCGAATGGGCATGGATGATATCGGGCCGCCATTCCTTTGCCACGCATTCGATCCCTGCGCGCAAGGCTTCGATTTCCTGCCATTCACAGATGATCGGGGGGCTGGATAATCTCGTGACGGTGCGATGGAAGGTCAGCCCGTCGACGGTTTCGACGGGCGGCCCTTGGGCCCGGTGGCGATTGCCCGTGATACCGCAAACCTCGATCCCGGCGCTCTGCGAACTCTTGAGTATGGCGCGCGTGCGAAAGGTATAACCGCTGTGCAGCGGCAGTGAATGGTCGAGAATGTGCAGAACACGGGTCATAAGATCGGTTCCTGTGACACATCACGCTTAACGACGCGTCAACTGCATTGCATTAGAGGCGCACTGGAAAGACCTGCACGTGATCGATTATTTCGCCCTTGCCCTTGCCCACGCGCTTCTCGTCATTGCGCTTTTGCGCATACTTGCGCGCGGCGAGCTCGACCGAGAGGAGGCATTAGGCGATGTGATCGCCGAGCCCGAGGAACATTCGACGGGAAAACGACCGGCTGGTACCCGCCAACGCAAGAAGCGCGGCGATGCTTGATGTAGCGCTCTTCCTGACCGTCATGGCCATGTTCCTGCTCGGTCTCAGGCGCCCGTTCATTTGGGTGCTGGCCTATCTCTATATCGATATTCTCGCGCCGCAGAAAATCGGATGGACGCTGACGCCGATGCTGCCGATCTCGCTGATCGCATTCTTGCTGGCGTTTGCGGGATGGGCATTTGCAGACCCCAAGTCCGACACGAAGTTCACCCTGCGCCAGGGCATCATGTGCGCGTTGCTCGCCTACTGCTTCATGACCCTGCAATGGGCCGATTTCCCGATCGAGGCCCATGAGAAGTGGGACTGGGTATGGAAGGCGCTGGTCTTTGCCATCTTCCTGCCGGTCACGCTGATAACCCGTCTGCGGATCGAGGCTGCGGCGCTGGTGCTGGTGCTGACCGCAGGGGCGATCATCATTTCGGCAGGCATGAAGACGGCGCTCGGCGGTGGCGGGTACGAAAATCTCTATCTGTTCGTGAACGACAATTCGAACATCTACGAAAGTTCGACCCTGGCAACGGTTTCCATTGCGCTGATCCCGATCATCTTGTGGTTTACCAGGCATGGTACGATCTTCCCGCCCGACTGGCGCGTGAAGACCTTCGCCGGGCTGCTCATCTTCGCCTGCCTGCTGATTCCGATCGGCACCGAAGCGAGGACCGGCCTGCTCTGCATCGGCGTGCTCGGCATCCTGATGCTGCGCGATGTCAGGAACCGGCTGATGTATGTGATGGCCGCCGGCGCGCTGGGGGTTGCCGCGCTGCCTTTTCTTCCCGCCAGCTATTACGAACGCATGGCAACGCTGGGATCTGTCGAATCCGACGAATCGGCTTCGACCCGCATGCAGGTCTGGATGTGGACGCTGGATTATGTGTCCGAACATCCGCTGGGGGGCGGGTTCGACGCCTACCGCGGTAACAAGTTTACGTACCGCATGCCGGTAACGCGCGAGGAAGGCGGTGCCCTGGTCACCGAAATACAGGATGTGACGGATGCAGGGCGTGCCTATCACTCCTCCTTCTTCGAAATGCTGGGCGAACAGGGCTGGCCGGGTCTGATCATGTGGCTCAGCCTGCATGCACTGGGCCTACTGCAAATGGAACGGATCCGCAGGAAGTGGCGGGACCGGACAAACCCTGCAGAGCAATGGCAGGGCCCGCTGGCAAGCGCATTGCAGTTTTCCAACATCGTCTATCTTGTCGGCGCAACCTTCCAGGGGATCGCCTATCAGCCGGTGTTCCTGATGCTCATCGGCTTGCAGATCGCTTTGTGGACCTATTGCCGAAAACGCGATTCGGCGCGTGAAACAGCCGAGCACAAGGCGCGCCGCGACGCTCGTCGCGCGGCTGCTTCGGCCAAGCCCGCCATTCCGTAACGGCACACTTCGCGCGGTTGCGCACCCCCTTTGCATGCGCCATGAGTCGCGCCGCATCGTGCGGTAGAGTCGCGCGAAACCAAGTGTTTTGAGTAGAGGAGAGGCGAGTATGAGCCCGCAAGAACTGGCAGAGAAGGTTGGACAGCAGATCGGCACCAGCGAATGGGTCGAAATGAGTCAGGACCGCATTAACAAATTTGCCGATGCGACCGGCGATCACCAGTTCATCCACATCGATGAAGAAAAGGCCAAGATGACGCCCTTTGGCGGGACCATCGCGCACGGCTTCCTCACATTGTCGATGATACCCTATCTCGGCGCCAAGTCCGACATGCCCAAGATCGACGGCGTGAAGATGGGTGTGAATTACGGCGGTAACAAAACGCGCTTCATCTCGCCCGTTCGCAGCGGCAAGCGCATTCGCGGCCACTGGAAGCTGGTCGAAATGATCGAAAAGCGTCCCGGACAGTGGCAGCAGACCAGCGAGATCACCATGGAGATCGAGGGTGAGGAAAAGCCGGCCCTGATCTGCGAGTGGATCACCCAGATTTTCGTCTGATTTCCCCCTCCTCCCCGGTGAGGATCAGGTACATTTAGCAATCCAAGGAAATACCCATGCGTGACGCAGTCATCGTCTCCACCGCCCGCACCGCAATCGGCCGCGCTTACAAGGGCGGGTTCAACGACACCAAGGGGGCCACGCTCGGCGCTTATTCGCTGAAGCCCGCTATCGAACGCGCCGGCATCGAGCCGGGCGAAGTCGACGACGTATTGTGGGGCAGCGCGCTCCAGCAGGGCACGCAGGCCGGCAATCTTGCTCGGCAGGTGGCCCTCCGCGCCGGTTGCCCGATCGGCACCAGCGGCATGACCATCGACCGTCAGTGTTCAAGCGGCCTGATGAGCATTGCTACCGCTGCAAAGCAGATCATCACCGACCGCATGGACGTGGTTGCCGCCGGTGGTCAGGAGAGCATCAGTCTCGTCCAGACCAAGGAAATGCGCGTGATGCCGGATCCGGAACTGATGCAGATGCACGGCGCAATCTACATGCCCATGCTCCAGACTGCCGAGACAGTCGCGCAGCGGTATGGCATCAGCCGTGAGGCGCAGGACGAATATGCGCTGTCGAGCCAGCAGCGCACTGCCGCCGCACAGGAAGCTGGCCTGTTCGACGATGAGATCGTCCCCGTCACCACTACGCACAAGGTGCAGGACAAGGAAACGGGCGAGATCTCCGACGTCGAGATCACCATTGCCAAGGACGAAGGCAATCGCCCCTCGACCACGCTGGAGGGGCTGCAATCGCTCAAGCCGGTAATGGGCGAAGGCACCACGATCACGGCAGGCAACGCTTCGCAGCTGTCGGACGGTTCGTCGGCCAGCGTGTTGATGGAAGCCAAGGTTGCAGAAAAGAAAGGCCTGACGCCGCTGGGCCGCTATGTCGGCATGGCCGTCGCTGGCACGGAACCCGATGAAATGGGTATCGGCCCGGTCTTCGCGATCCCCAAGCTGCTCGAGCGGTTCGATCTCAAGGTCGACGATATCGGCATCTGGGAGCTGAACGAAGCGTTCGCAGTGCAGGTGCTTTACTGCCGCGACAAGCTTGGCATCCCGGGCGATCTGCTCAACGTCAATGGCGGCTCCATCTCGATCGGCCACCCCTATGGCATGACCGGTGCACGTTGCACCGGGCACGTGTTGCTTGAAGGCAAGCGTCGCGGCGCCAAATACGGCGTCGTCACCATGTGCGTCGGCGGCGGTATGGGTGCAGCCGGCCTGTTCGAGATCTTCTAAGGAGAATTTTCGATGACCGAGCGCTGGCCAGAACTCGATTTCGCGGCCCAGCGCTCGGTCATCGAAAGCTTACATGCCTATCTTCAGGTGATCGGCAAACTGCCGACGCGCAGTTTGCCCTGGTGTAACCACAGCTGGCATCTCGCCTTGCGCGTGGTCCCTCGCGGGTTCCGAAGCTACCCTGTCTTCGCGCAGAATGGCGAAGCAGAGGTAATGGTGGACTGCCACAGTTCGACCGTCCGGGTCGAAACATCGGCGGGCTTTGTCGAAAGCTTCGCAATTACCGGCCAGAGCGTTGCGGACTTCCACGAGCAGCTGACCCAACTCCTTCGCCAGGCAGGAGTGCAAACCGACATATCCGGAGCCCCGAACGAAGTCGAAGACGCCGTTCCTTTTGCGCAGGATACGCGCGGCAGGGTGTGGAACCAACAGGCGATTGCGAAGATACATCGCGCCTTTTCCGACGCCAACCGGGTCTTCGAGCAATTCCGGACCGGCTTTGTCGGAAAATCCAGCCCCAGCCACCTTTTCTGGGGAAGCTTCGATCTGGCAGTCACCCGTTTTTCCGGGCGGGAAGCGCCCGTGCATCCCGGCGGGTTTCCCAATCTTCCCGACGACGTGACGCGGGAGGCATACAGCCACGAAGTGGCAAGTGCCGGATTCTGGCTTGGCGGCGGGGGCGTCGAGGAAGCTGCATTTTATGCTTATGGCTATCCTTCGCCAGAAGGACTGGAGAACACGAAGGTGGGACCCCAAGCCGCCTATTGGCACGAACAGCTTGGTGAATGGGTGTTGCCCTATGCCCGTGTGCGCGGGTCGGATGACCCGGACGCGATGCTGATGGAATTTCTCGAAACGAGTTATACCGCAGTGGCTGAGCTTGCGAAATGGGACCGAACCGCGCTGGAAATTCCATTCGGTGCATACGGAAAGCCTTATGATGTGGCACATCATCGCGCTGATTGACTTGTCCCAAGGGGCATTGGCGGCGTAGCCTCTTAATCATGGGCGTGATGGAGATCATCGGCATAGCGGGGAGCGTGAGCCTGCTGGCGGGATGGCGGCTCTATCTGTGCATTTTTGCAACAGGGCTTGCCATGCGGATGAATGCGCTACCCTTGCCCGAACATCTCGCCAGTCTCGACGTCTTGGCGAACCCATGGGTTATGTACATTGCCGCGCTGGCGGCAATTGTGGAATTCCTTGCCGACAAGGTGATGTGGCTCGATACTGTCTGGGATGCCGTTCACACCATTGTCCGGCCGATCGGCGGGGCGCTACTGGCGCTGGCGATCATCGATCCGTCCGACCCTGGTACGCAGGTTATCGCTTTTCTGCTGGGTGGTGGCGCGAGCCTTGCTGCCCATGCAGGTAAAGCCGGCGCCCGCGGAATGGTCAACGCCAGCCCCGAGCCAGTCAGCAATGTTACCGTATCGACAGCGGAAGATGTAGCGACGGTCGGACTTTTGTATCTCGCTTATGAATTCCCGCTGCTGGCCGGCGGGATTGCACTGTTCCTGCTGGCCCTGACCATCACGCTACTCGTGATTATCCGGCGGGCCATTGGCAAGGTGCTGGCGCGGCGCAGACCGCCGCCGCCAGCGTGATCTGCCTCAGCCGTGCGCGGCGATGAATTCCTCTACCACCGGAGCGATCTTCCCGCGCCACTTGCTGCCGTTGAAAATGCCGTAATGGCCCGCGCCTTCCGCCATGTAATAACGCTTTTTCCTGTCCAACAGTTTGGGCGTCAGGTCGAGCGCGGCCTTCGTCTGGCCTAGACCTGAAATATCGTCACGCTCGCCTTCGATCGCGAGCAGAGCGGTCTCTGTAATGTCGGCAAGATCGACGGGTTTGTCGCGATGGACGAAAGTCCCGTTGGGGAGCGAATGCGTCTGGAACACTTCCTCCACCGTCTGGAGATAGAATTCCGCGGTCATGTCGCAAACGCTGCGATACTCGTCGTAGAAATCCTTGGTGGCCTGAGCGCTCTCGTCGTCACCCACGGTGAGGTGTTTGAACATCTCGTAATGGCTCATCATGTGATTGCCGAGGTTCATGCTCATGAACCCGGCAAGCTGCATGAAGCCGGGATAAACGCGTCTTCCGGCCCCGCGATACTGCATCGGCACTGTGGCGATAACGCTGTGGCGGAACCATTCGATCGGACGTTCCATGGCGAGATCGTTGACGCTGGTCGGTGAACACCGCGTGTCGATCGGCCCGCCCATCATGGTCAGCGTCTTGGGGGTGCAGGGATGCTTGTCGGCGTTCATGATCGCAGTCGCAGCGAACACCGGTACTGATGGCTGGCACACAGCCATCACGTTTGCGCCGGGCCCGATGTGCTCGAGATAGGCGATGACGTAATCGATGTAATCATCCAGATCGAATTCGCCTTCGTGCAGCGGAACGGTCTTGGCATCCGCCCAGTCGGTTACGAAAACGCGATAGTTTTCCAGCATCCGTTCGACCGTGCCGCGTAGAAGAGTGGCGTAATGCCCGCTCATCGGCGCGACTACCAGAAGGCGCGGAGCATCTTCGGGCAAATCTTCGCGATAGAACTCTTTCAGATCGCCGAACGGCATGTTGACGACCGTTGATTCGATGACCGGATGGGGTTCGCCGCCCGCGTCAACGGCTTCGATGTTCCATGCCGGCTTGCCATAAGTGGCGGTGGCATGCGCGAACACTTCGAGTGCGCTCGCCGCGATAGGGCCGATATTCATGTAGCCCATGGGGCCTACGTAATTCAAAGGATTGGCTGGATTGTTCAGCATTTCCACCCCGATCGAGGCGAAAGTGCTGGCCGAATTGAGCCAGCTGCGCTGGAGTTCATGGGCGTGGTAAAGCAATGCGTATCCCCTGCTGACCCGGCCTTTTTTCTTGTCTCGTACCGGGCGAAAGACAGCTATCCTGCCTTTCCGGCATCTCTTGTGCAATGCACAAATTACCAAATTGTGCCTTCGCCCATGCAGCAGAGTGGATTTTCCGCGCCCGCCCACCTAACTGAATGCCATGGGATCCAAGGACGATACCGAAACCGAGGGACGCAGACGTTTTTCGCGTAAGCGGACGGCCAAGGACAATCCGCGCGAACGCTCTCTTCGCCCCTTGAGGATGGTTTATCGTGCCGGCGCCAATTATCCCGGCCACGTCGCGTTGGCTCTGGTTGCTCTGTGCATAACCGCCGCCGCGACGCTCGCCATTCCGGCAGGCTTCAAGCTGGTGATTGATCGCGGCTTTGCCGATGGTGCCGATCCGGGCAACATAGCGCGCTGGTTTCAGTATCTTCTCATGATCGTGGGCGTTCTGGCCATTGGCACGGCCATGCGGTTCTATTTCGTGAGCTGGCTGGGTGAACGCGTTGTCGCCGACATTCGGCTGCGTGTGCAGGAAAATCTGCTGCGACTGGCGCCGGGTTTCTATGAAGAGAACAGCCCGAAAGAAATCTCCAGCCGGATGACCAGCGATACGGCGCTGATCGAGCAAGTGGTGGGCACAACCGTATCGGTTGCGCTTCGTAATCTTCTCATGGCGATCGGCGGGACGGCCTATCTGTTCTGGCTGGTGCCGGGGCTCACCATGGGGCTGCTCCTGCTCATCCCCGCAATCATTATTCCCATAACCATATTCGGACGGCGGCTGCGCAAGGTGTCGCGCACCAGCCAGGATCGGGTGGCCGATATCGGCGCGATGGTCACCGAAGTGCTCTCGGCCATGAAGATCGTTCAAGGTTTCAACCAGGAAGGCCGCGAGCACGGTCGGTTTCAGGAGGCGGTCGAGCGTACCTTCTCCGTCGCGAGGCGCCGGGTCATGATCCGCGCAGCCATGACTGCTGTCGTCATCCTGCTGGTGTTCGGCGGAATTACCCTGCTGGTCTGGCGGGGCGCGCAGGCTGTAAGCGAGGGAACGATCACAGGCGGGACGATTGCGGCTTTCGTCTTGACGGCAGGCCTCGTCGCCGGCGCCATCGGAGCGCTTACCGAGGTATACGGGGACTTGTTACGCGGTGCGGGCGCCGCAAGCCGCCTGTCCGAATTGCTCGATGAAAAGCCCGTGATCACGGCACCCGCCCGTCCGCAGGAACTACCCGTTCCCCCGCGGGGCGGGCTATCCTTCCGCAATGTGACTTTTCGGTACCCCACGCGGCTGGAAGCTCCGGCAATCACTGATTTCAGTCTCGAGGTTGAACCAGGAGAGACAGTTGCCATCGTCGGGCCTTCGGGTGCAGGCAAGTCGACGATTTTTCAGCTGGCCGAGCGGTTCTACGATCCGCAGGCAGGGTCCATCCGCCTCGACGGAATCCCGCTAACGGGCGCTGACCCCGCCGAAGTGCGGCGGCGTATCGCCTATGTACCCCAGGAAGGGGTTCTCTTCAGCGCCAATGCACGCGATAATCTGCGCTATGGAAATTGGGGCGCAAGCGAGGAAGATATCTGGGCAGCGGCGCGCGCTGCCAATGCGTCCGGCTTCCTGCAGAAACTTCCGCAGGGCCTTGATACCTATCTCGGGGAAAGCGGTACTCAGCTGTCTGGCGGTCAGCGTCAACGCATAGCCATAGCCCGCGCTTTGCTGCGCGACGCACCCATACTGCTGCTTGACGAGGCGACCAGCGCGCTGGATGCGGAAAGCGAACGGCTGGTGCAGGATGCGCTGGAACATCTGATGGAAGATCGCACCACGCTGGTTATTGCGCATCGCCTTTCCACTGTTCGTGCGGCAGACCGTATCGTGGTGATGGAAGATGGCCGGATCGTCGAACAGGGAACGCACCAGCAGCTTTCCTCGAACGGCGGTCTCTATGCGCGGCTTGCTTCGCTCCAATTCGGGCTCGAAAGCGCCTGATCCTTCTGCGGACTGCCTGTGCGCTCCGATGAACCGCTTCGCCGCTACGACCAAACGTGTTAGATCGCGAGGCCTGAGGCCCGTTCGGGCCGGTCGCATTGAATCTCGGGAGATTGCAGAAATGATCCGTACCATGCTTGCCGCTGGCGCGAGTGCGCTTGCGTTGACGCTGGCCGCACCTGTTGCCGCACAGGACGAAACCGATACGCCCCTACCCACGATGAGCTTCGGCGAATGGGGTTTCGATCCCGCCTATATCTCGCAGGACATCGAGCCGGGCGACGACTTTTTCGCCTATGCGAACCAGAAGTGGCTCGAGGCCAATCCGCTCCCTGCGGAGTTCAGCCGTTTCGGCGCATTCAATCTGCTTCGTGAAAAGTCGACGAGCGATGTTCAGACGCTGGTAAACGAGCTTCTCAAGAAAGACGCTTCCACTCTCTCGGCCGATGAGAAGCGCATTGTCGATGCGTACAATGCCTACCTCGATACGAACAGCATCGAGGCCGCGGGTCTTACCAACATCAAGCCCTATCTCGACGCGATTGACGGCGCGGAAACCCCGGCAGCGCTCGCCTCGCTCTGGGCAACGCCTGGCTATGCTTCGCCCCTGGGCGGTTATGTTTCTGTCGATGCGAAAGAACCGAGCCGGTACTCTGTCTATCTTGGGTCGGGTGGCCTCGGTCTGCCGGATCGCGATTATTATCTCGACGACAGCGAGAAGGGCCGCAACATCCAGGCCAAGTATCGCGAATATCTGGCGTTTCTGCTGGGCGAAGCAGGCTATGCGGATGCTGCCGGCATGGCCCAGAAGGTATATGATTTCGAAGACACCATCGCCCGCACCGTAAGCTGGGACCGCGCAACGCGGCGCAACCGGGACCTCACCTACACAGCTCTGACTCATGCCCAGGTGGACGAACTCGCCAATGGCTTCCCGCTCGAGACCATGCTGCAGAAGATGGGTCTTGGGCAGACCGATCGTTTCATCGTGAGCGACATGCCGCCGAGCGCCGAACGCGCGGCGGAACTCGGGCTGGACGAAGCGACGCTGGCGAAGATCGGCGGAGGCACTCCGGCGATGACAACGCTCATCATGAATACGCCTGTCGATGTATTGCAGGCGTGGACGACCAAGGAGATGCTGGAAAACAATGCGGCGATCCTGCCCAAGCGGTTCGACGATGCCGATTTCGCTTTTTACGGCACTTTGCTGCAGGGTACGCCCGAACAGCGCCCGCGCTGGAAGCGCTCGATCGCGGCTACCGAAGGCATGCTCGGCGAACTCGTCGGCAAGTCCTATGTCGAACGCTATTTCCCCGCAGAGAACAAGGCCGCAATGATCGACCTGGTCAGCAATCTGCGCAAGGCGCTTGCCGAGAGCATCGATGAAATCGATTGGATGAGCGATGCGACCAAGCGCGAAGCTATGGCCAAGCTCGACAGCTTCGATCCAAAGATCGGCTATCGCGATAATCTCGAAACCTATCCGGATCTCGCTATCACAGCCGGCAATCCGGTCGCGAACAGCATGGCGGCTGCCGAATGGGGCTGGCAGGACATGGTCTCCAAGCTCGGCCAGCCGATCGACCGGACCGAATGGTTCATGCTGCCGCAGACGGTGAATGCCTATTACAACTCGACCAAGAACGAGATCGTGTTTCCCGCTGCCATCCTGCAGCAGCCCTTCTTCGGCATAAGTGCCGATGATGCGGTGAATTACGGCGGCATCGGCGCTGTAATCGGGCACGAAATGGGCCACGGCTTCGACGATCAGGGTTCCAAATCGGACGCAACCGGCATGCTTCGCAACTGGTGGACCGACGCTGACCGCCAGGCTTTCGACAAGCTCGGAAACGCAGTAGTCGCGCAATACGACCAGTTCTGCCCGCTCGATGACGGCGAAACCTGCGTGAACGGACGGCTCACGCTTGGCGAAAATATCGGCGACCTTGGCGGACTGAGCCTTGCGTATCGCGCCTACAAGCTATCGCTCAACGGCAAGGAAGACGAAGTCATCGACGGCCTCACCGGCGATCAGCGTTTCTTCCTGGGCTGGGCGCAGGTCTGGCGCTCGCAGCAGCGCGAGGACGCCGCTCGTCAGCGTCTGCGTACCGATCCGCACAGTCCCGAAGAATACCGGGTCAACGGCGTCGTGCGCAATATGGATGAATGGTACGAAGCTTTCGGCGTGACACCGGATGATGAACTCTACCTTCCGCCGGAAGAGCGCGTCCGTATCTGGTAAAGCCCGGTTTGCCGGTAATCTGCCATGGGGCGGAGCGGGTCGCTTGACTTGCTCCGCCCTTTCTTCATGGACGCATGCGCATGAACGATTATCTCACCGCGATCTTCCTCGGCATCGTCGAAGGACTGACCGAATTCATCCCGGTATCCTCGACCGGACATCTCATTCTCGCTACCGAATTGTCGGGCGCCGACCCGAGCGAATGGGCGATGTTCAATGTGGTGATCCAGCTCGGTGCCATTCTGGCGGTGGTGTATCAGTATTGGGGCACGTTCTGGTCTGCTGGGATGGGCGTTCTGCGGCGCGAGCGGGAAGGTCTCATGTTCGCCCGCAACATTCTGCTCGGCTTTCTGCCCAGCGCCGTTATCGGCTTCACGCTTTACGAAAATTTCGAGGCCATGCTTGGCAATCCCGGCATCGTCCCCTGGGCGCTGATCGCTGGCGGTATCGCCATCATCGTGATCGAACGGCTCGCCAAACCGCGTGAGGACGGTCAGGGTGTTGCCGATCTGTCTTTGACAAAGGTTCTGGCGGTCGGTTTCGCCCAGTGTCTGGCCATGGTGCCGGGCGTCAGTCGTTCGGGCGCAACCATCATGGGCGCGCTGGCCATGGGCATCAACCGCAAGACCGCAGCGGAGTTTTCATTCTTCCTCGCCGTGCCAACGATGGTTGGCGCGACCACCTTGGAAATGGCGACCAAATACGATCAGTTGATGGCGGGGGCGACGCGCGTCGGCTGGGACGAAATCGCGATCGGATTCGTCGTAAGCTTTATCGTCGCGCTCTTCGTGATCCGAGCCTTCGTCGCTTTCGTCAGCCGGAACGGTTTCACGCCCTTTGGCTGGTACCGCATCGTCGCTGGCACAGCGGCGCTGCTGTGGCTCGGCCTCGTGTAGCAGGTGTTGCAATATTGCGGCACCAATGTTTCCATTCGGCAGATTTGGCGGAACCTTTGCCCGCCTGCGCGTTTTTCCAATTCGTATGAAACGCAAATGTAAGTAGGCACCGATGGGTTTGTTGATCCTGATTGTCGTGGGCGCTCTTCTGGGATGGTTGGCAACGATCATCCTTCGTATCGAGGATGGTCGCGGCATCTTGGCCAATGCACTGATCGGCGTGCTCGGCTCGCTGGTAACCGGTCTTATCGCCGGAAACGGGGCGATTTTCGGCACCGTAAGTGGGACAGCCCTACTGTGGGCCGTGCTTGGATCGGTTGTCGCTATCGGGCTGTTCAATCTCGTACGACAGCGGGCTTACAGCTAGACTGGTCGCCCGATATCTTGGGGTTTCCCGACGCGTCCCGGTCCTTTGCCGTGGCGCGTTTCTTGCTTTGCTCGATACGTTCGCCCGTAAATGGAAAAGACGGGAACTCGTATCTGTCCGGCCCGTTCATCACATTCTCGCCGCATTTCGTTTACGGCGTTAACACGGCGTCGCCATCGCGGCGCGATACAAGGTCAAGGGGAATACACATGAAATTCACCAAAGCTTCGCTCGTCGTTTCGGCTGCCGCTCTTAGCCTCGGCCTCGCCGCTTGCGACGGCCCGAACGAAAACGCCATGGAAGATGCCGGCGAACAGCAGGCAGAAGCCGTCAACGAGCGTGTTGATGCCATGGAAGACGCTGGCACCATCAGCGACGCACAGTCGGACGCTATCACCGACCAGGCAGAAGATAAGGCAGATGCCATGGAAGAGCAGGGCGAAGCCATGGATGATGCCCAGGGCATGTAAGCTCTGAGTTATTCTAACGACAACGGCCCCGGAGCGATCCGGGGCCGTTTTCTTTTAAACAGGCTTTGCGCCGGACCCACGCCCGCCGCGCAGAGTGTATTCCAAAGTGCCCCGGTTTACCACGTAGTCGACGTCGATCACGGCCGTATTGGCGTAGGTGAAACCGGGCCCCAGGTTCCGATAGAGCTTGTCGAAATCGCGCTCTACTGTCTGGCGGTAGAGATCCTCGAAGCTTTCGATGACGAAATATGTCGGCTGCAAATCGCTGATGACATAATCGGTGCGCATTACACGATCCACGTTCAGCATGATGCGGTTGGGGCTTTCCGCCTCGATTGCGTAGACCACCTCGGTCGGGCCCGACAGAATGCCGGCGCCATAGGCCTTGATGCCGTCTTTTTCCTCGATCAGCCCGAATTCCACCGTGTACCAGTAAAGCGAGCCCAGTGCCTTGAGGCGATTGTGCCGCATGGCTTTCCAACCCGCGCGGCCATATTCCTGCATATAGTCGGCATAGACCGGATCGGTCAGCATCGGGACGTGCCCGAATACGTCGTGGAAGACGTCGGGCTCTTGGATGTAATCGAAGGTTTCGCGCGTGCGGATGAAATTGCCTGCAGGAAAACGGCGGTTGGCCAGATGCCAGAAGAACACATGATCAGGGATGAGCATCGGCACGGGAACGACGCTCCACCCGGTCAAGGCGGTCAGGTCTTCCGAAAGCTTGCCGAATTCCGGCACACCGCCGCGATTGAGATTGAGCTTCTGTAGCCCGGCCATGAAAGCGCTCGCTGCCCGCCCCGGCAACACGCCCATCTGGCGCTCGAACAGATCGTTCCAGATTGCATCGTCATCGCTATCGTACTGCGTCTGCTGGGGCTCGAGCCAGTCGTCGCCGACATGATCCGGCTTCTTCAACGGTGCGGTGAATACCTCTGCCGGAAGGTCGGGTAGCCGGCTAAAGTCCTGTTCGGTTTCTTCGAATGTAGCCATATTGTTGCTGTTGATACTAGCATTGCGTTCACCATTCAAATCCGGCGCGGGAAAACCATGAAAAAGAGCGATTACGAAGCCGAGTTGACGCCGATGAAGGCCGAACTTGTCGGGATGGCACGCTGGGCGCGCGCGACGGGTCAGCGGATCGTGGTCCTGTTCGAAGGGCGGGATACGGCAGGGAAGGGCGGCGCCATCCGCGCCGTGTCCGAACCACTGAACCCCCGCCAGTGCCACATTGTAGCGCTACCGAAGCCCACGGATACGCAGCAGACTGAGTGGTATTTTCAGCGTTATGTCGAACATCTTCCCAGTGCCGGAGAAATCGTGCTGTTCGACCGCAGCTGGTACAACCGGGCCGGGGTGGAAAAGGTGATGGGTTATGCCGAGGAAAGGCAGGTCGGCGCTTTCCTTTCACAGGCGCCGATATTCGAAAAGCAGCTAGTCGATGATGGGATACTGTTGTTCAAATATTGGCTGACGACCGATCAGGCCCGGCAGGAGGAGCGGCTGCGAGAACGGCTCGATGATCCGTTAAAACGCTGGAAGCTGTCTCCAGTCGATCTGGCAGCACGGGACAAGTATGAGGCCTATACCGAGGCGCGCGAAGCCATGCTGTCCGCCACGCATACGGAGTGGGCCCCGTGGACATTGGTGGATTTCAACGATCAGAAGCGTGGTCGGTTGACGCTGGTGCGCGATCTGCTCGATCGGCTTCCCGATACGAATGTGCCGCCCGAAGATATAGAACTGCCCGAACTCGGGCATGAACCGCAGGCGGAACGTTACACGGTGCTTCAACCTATCGCAGACTATCCGCTGAACTAAACCAGGCTGGCAGAAGCTTTCGTCACCTCACGCCCGTCGGTTGCGAAAGCACCCATTTCGATTGCCTCTCCCCTACCCCGCATGATGAGATGCAGGGGCTCGCCCCCTATTGCGGGGCTCACGCCACGAAAGGAGAAGCTCGCCAGGCGGTTCTCGCCGAAACTTCCTGCAGCAAATTGCAGCAGCAAGCTCGCAATCAGCGGCCCGTGGACGACCAATCCACGATAGCGCTCTACATCGCGCGCATAGGGTGCGTCGTAATGGATGCGATGGGTGTTGAAGGTGAGGGCGGAAAAACGGAACAGCAGCCGCTCGTCGGGAGTGGCGATGTGGTGAGCCTCCCATGCGGAAGGATCGAAGGTTTCGCCTGTCGGCTCCGGTGGAACCAGAGGCGCCGCGCTATCCTGCGCATCCAGGTAGACGAGCGTTTGCCGTTCGGTCACTGCCAGTTGCCCGTCGGCGCCGGTCTCGTGGTCGATGTCGACGAAAACCATATCGCCCCGGCTTCCGGACTTGGCTTCGATGGAAACCACGCGGCTCACGCGATCTATGGCCGAGCCTATGGATATGGGGGCGTGAAACCGGATGGCACTCGATGCCCACATGCGCCTTGGCAAAGGCACTGGCGGGAGGAAGCTGGCCGGACTGTCCTCGCGCGAAGGATGACCGTCCGCGCCAAGTTGGCCTGTTCGCGCTTCGGGAGTGCACAGGCAGAGGTGAATGCCCTGCGGCATCGCATCGCCCGGGGGGGCATCGCGGTCGAAGGTTGCGCACCAGCGCGCGGCAAGCGGCGGGTCGAGCTGGTCGGCACTGCGCTGCTCGCGCCCGATCCAGTCCGACCACTCAGTCGTCATGCGGCGCGCTCGAATACCGCAGCCATGCCCTGACCCCCACCGATGCACATGGTTTCAAGCCCAAAGCGGGCTTCGCGGCGTTGCATCTCGTGCGCCATGTCCGCGAGAATGCGGATGCCGGTCGCACCGATCGGATGGCCAAGCGATATGCCGGAGCCATTGACGTTGACGATCTCGCGCCGGCTGTCGTCTTCGCCGAAGCCCCAGCCTTTCATCACGGCGAGCGCCTGAGGGGCAAATGCCTCGTTGAGTTCTATCAGATCGATATCGTCCCAGCCGAGGCCGTTCCTCGCAAACAACCGTTCGACAGCCGGGACCGGCCCGATTCCCATGCGGCTGGGATCGCAGCCGGCCGCGCTCCACGAGTGGAACCAGAGAATGGGTTCGAGGCCTAGTTCCTCGACCTTGTCTTCGGCGACGACGAGGCAGGCCGCCGCCGCATCGTTCTGCTGGCTGGCGTTGCCGGCCGTCACGATGGCATCCGGGTCGCGCTTCACATCAATGGCGCGCAGGGCCCCGAGCGTTTCGATGGTTGCGTCGGAGCGGAAGCCCTCGTCCTTGGCGAAGACGAGCGGATCGCCCTTGCGCTGCGGGATTTCCACCGGGACCAACTGGTCATCGAACTTGCCTTCGTCCCATGCGCGGGCGGCGTTCTGATGGCTGCGCGCAGCGAAGGCATCGGCCTCTTCGCGCGTAATGCCGTAATCCTTGGCGAGGTTTTCCGCCGTTTCGATCATGCCGGTGATGATGCCGTACCGTTCAATCGGCTGGCTCATCAGACGGCCGCGGGTCAGGCGATCCCACAGTTGCAGGTCGCCGAGGCGGGAGCCGTGACGGGCCTTGGTCGTGTAATGTTCGACATTCGACATGCTTTCGACACCGCCGGCCAGCACGCAATCGGCGACGCCGGTTTGCACCATCATGGCGGCCGTTGCGACGGCCTGCAGGCCCGAGCCGCAGCGGCGGTCCAGCTGGAAGCCGGGGACTTCTTCCGGATAGCCTGCCGCCAGCCAGCTCCAGTGGCCGATGGCCGGCGCTTCGCCGCTGCCATAGCCCTGACTGAAGACGACATCGTCGACGCGCGTAGGATCGATCCCGCTGCGTTCCACCAGAGCCTTGATGATGATAGCGCCGAGCTGCCCCGCCTCGAGCGGAGCGAGGGTGCCGAGAAAGCGCCCGACCGGGGTCCTGAGCGGCTTGCAGATGGCTACGCGGCGGTTAGTCGTCATGGGTCAGTCCTTGTCAGAAAGGCGGGCGATGCCCCGGTCGACGAGATCGCCGATGGCGCCGGAGGCGAGGCCGAGGCGGTCGGCCAGGACTTCCTCGGTGTGCTGGCCCAAGTAGGGAGCGGCCCGGGGCAATCCTGCATCGAGGGTGGGGATGTTGGCGAAGCTGCGGGTTGCAGGGTATTCGAAGCCGCTGGGGTTGGCCGGGGAGGGCCCGAAAAGAGGGTTTTCCGTCACCAGTTCCGCATCGTTTGCGGCTTCGTGCATGGTACGATAGCGCTCGAACGTGGTGCCGTGCTGCGTCAGACGGTCCGACAACGCATGCCAATCATACGTTTGACTGCGGGTGCCGAACAGCTCGAACAGTCGGTGCCGGTGTTCGAAACGCGGCCGATCACCGTCGGCGAAGCGCACGTTCAGTTCGTTTTCGAGTTCGGCGATCTCATCGGCGAGATCGAAAGCCGCGACGAGGCCATGCCATTGCTTGGCCGTCAGCGCGGCGACCATGAAGCGCACGCCATCGCGGCTGCGGAAATCGCGCCCGAAAGCGCCCCAGATGGCATTGCCGAGCCGTTCGCGGTCGCCGCCGCGATAGAGCATTTCGGCCATGGCGCCGCTATTGGCCATGGTGCCGATGGCGACATCGCCGAGCGGCACGCGGATTTCGCTGCCCTCGCCGCTCGCGTCGCGGTGGCGCAGCCCCGCGAGCAGGGCGAAAGCGCAATAGGCGCCGGTGACGAAATCCCAGGCGGGTAGCACCTGGTTGACCGGCGGCGCGGTGGCCGGGTCCCAGTCTTCCGGGCCGCACATGAGCGGGTAGCCGCTGGCGGCGTTGACAGTGAAGTCCATCGCCTGCCGGCCATCGTGCCAGCCCATGATGCGCACGCTGACCAGATCCGGACGCCTGGCAGCGATGGCGCCGTGCGAAAGGAAGCTCTTTTCCGGCAGGTTGGTGATCAGATTGCCGGTCTTCGCAGACAGTTCGACCAGCAATTCCCGCCCTTCGCCGCTGCGCAGGTCGAGCGCGACGGATTTCTTCGCCCGGTTGAGATTTTCCCAGCTGAGCGAACGGCCTTCCTTCGTCAGCATGTAGCGATCGTAATCGAGCCCGCCCGCCTTGTGATCGACGCGGATGACTTCCGCCCCCATCTGCGCGCAGTACAGACCCGCCGTCGGCGAGGCGACGAAGCTCGACGCCTCGATGATGCTCAGACCCGATAGAAGGTCGTACATTCCCTAAAGGCCAGCGGCGTAATCGCGCAGCATGTGCTTGGCGATCTGCAGCTGGAGGATCTGCGTCGTACCTTCGTAGATGCGGTAGATGCGGGCATCGCGGAAGAAGCGTTCCGCGTCATATTCGGCGAGATAGCCGGCCCCGCCGTAGACCTGCACGACGCGGTCGACCACGCGGCCGCACATTTCGGAGGCGAAGACCTTGAAGGCGGCGGCATGCTTGACCGTGTTTTCGCCCCGATCGACCCGCGCGGTGACATCGGCCATCATCGCTTCGGCGGCGTAGATTTCGGTCCAGCTTTCGCTGAGCATCTGCTGGATCAGCTGGAAGTTGGCGATCGGTTCGCCGAAGGCCTGGCGCTCGCTGGCATATTTGATCGCGCTGTCGAGCGCGCGGCGGGCGTAGCCCGTGCTGGCCGCGCCGACCGAGATGCGGCCATTGTCGAGGCTCATCATGGCAAAGCGGAAGCCCTGCCCGGTCTCGCCGCCCAGCAGCGCATCGCCCGGCACGTGCACATCGTCGAGCATGACATCGGAGATATGGCTGCCGGCCTGACCCATCTTGTGATCCGGGCTACCGGTCGACACGCCGGGCGTGTCCATGGGCACGATGAAGGCGGAGACATGCGCGTTCTTGGGCAGCGCGTCCTTTTCCGTGCGGGCCATGATGAGGCCGACATCGGCATGCGGCGCATTGGTGATGTACCGCTTGGTGCCGTTGAGGATCCAGCCATTGCCATCGGGATCGGGCCGGGCGGTGGTCGCCATGGCGGCGCTGTCACTGCCGGAACCGGGTTCGGTCAGGCCGAAGCAGGCAATCGCGCCATTGGCGATCCGGGGCCACCATTCGGCCTTCTGCGCATCGGTCCCGCCGTTCTTGATTGCCGAATTGAACATGCCGACATTGATCGAGAAGATCGACCGGTAGGCAGGCGCGGCATAGGCCATGGTCTTCACGACCTTGGCATATTGGGTGCAGTTCAGGCCCGCGCCGCCATATTCTTCCGGCACGGTGAGGCCGAACAGGCCCATATCCTTCATTTCGGTGATGATTTCATCGGGAATGCGGTCATCGGCGATGACCTGCTTTTCTGCCGGGAGCAGCCGTTCGCGAACGTAGCGTTCGAGCTGTTCGAGGAACTGGTCGAAGATGTCGGCATCCATGCCGGGATTGACGGTGTCGGTCATTCGGTAGCTCCATTTTCCGGACCGCCGGTTGCGCGCGTATCCGCGCCAGCGGGCATGGCATCTTCTGCGTCGGCAGCGAGCGTCCCGTTGCCTGCGGCGGGAACCGCGTCGTCCGGCAGGCGCCGCTGTTCGATCATTTCGGCAGCGTCGTCGAGCGCTTCCGCTTCGCTTTGCGAGACCGCTTCGACCGGCTGGTCATCATCGTAGCCCGAACAGGCGGACAGCGCAGACAGCGCGGCGAGAAGGGGGACGAGTCGTTTCATTGGCGCGGAAGCTAGGCGCTATCGAACGCCGCGCAAAGGACGCTACGGCGCGGCTGGACGCGGGCGAGCCGGCTGGCCCGCCCGCATGCCGATCAGTTGCTGGAGTCTTCGGACATGGCATCCATGGCTGCGGCAGCGGTATCGGCTGCGCTGTCACCAGCTTCCTGGATCTGGACCTCTTCGCTGGGCGAGGTCACCTGCGGCGCGGGTTCCGTATTGGCGGCCGGATCGGCAACCGGCGTTTCCTCGATCCCGGTCAGAGCTTCGTCGGCGGGCATTTCGACGGTGTCGGCTTCGACTTCGGTCGAGGCATCTTCGGTGCTGCCGCAGGCAGCAAGGGCGATGGTTGCGGCGGCCGTCAGGGCGATACGAAATTTCATGATAAAGTCTCCTTCGTGGAATCTGGCTGGCGGTAAAGCGCAAGCGCGGCATGCGGGGCAAGGGGAAAATTGCCCGCCAGCGGTTGCGCTTGCCCCCGCGTCTGCCATCAGGCCCCGATGAGCGGGATCGCAGGCGCATATCAATCCTTGAAAGATGTCTTCGGCTTCGACGGATTTCGCGGTCGGCAGGAGGATGTCGTCACGCGCATCCTGGCTGGCGCATCGACGCTGGCGGTGATGCCGACCGGCGCGGGGAAATCGCTGACCTACCAGCTGCCCGCCGTGATGCTGCCGGGTACCTGCGTGGTGATCAGCCCGCTGATCGCGCTGATGCACGACCAGCTTCGCAGCGCGCGCGCCAATGGCATCCGCGCGGCCACGCTGACCAGCGCCGATGCCGACTGGCGCGAAACGCAGGATGCCTTCCGGGCCGGCGAGCTGGATCTTCTGTACGTCGCGCCGGAACGGGCGAGCCAGCCGGCCTTTCGCGAATTCCTGAGTTCTGCGCCGCTGTGCCTGTTCGCGATCGACGAGGCCCACTGCGTATCCGAATGGGGCCACGATTTCCGTCCCGATTACCGGATGCTGCGCGGCCTGATGGACGCTTTTCCGCAGGTGCCGCGGCTGGCGCTGACCGCGACGGCGGATCGCCAGACGCGTGCCGATGTCATGGCGCAGCTCGGCATAGCGGAGGACGGGCTGGTACTGGCGGGGTTCGACCGGCCCAATATCCGTTATGCGATCCGCCATCGCGACAATCCGGTGCGGCAGCTGACCAATCTGATGGAAAGCGAGCCGGGGCCAGGGATCGTCTATGCCCAGACCCGGCGCAAGGTCGAGGATCTGGCGGACAAGCTGGCAGCGGCGACCGGGCGGGCCGTGCGGCCCTATCACGCAGGGCTGGATGCTGAGGTGCGCGCGGCGAACCAGAGCGCCTTCGTTGCCAGCGAGGACATGGTGATCGTGGCCACGGTCGCCTTTGGCATGGGGATCGATAAACCGGATGTGCGCTTCGTCGCCCATGTCGGCGTGCCCAAGTCCATCGAAGGCTATTATCAGGAAACGGGCCGTGCCGGCCGCGACGGCGATCCCAGTCAGGCGGTCATGTTCTGGGGTGCGGGGGATTTCGCCACCGCGCGCCAGCGGCTGGCCGAGGTGGACGAGACGCGCCGGGCGGCAGAGCGGACGCGGCTCGACGCGCTGGCGGGACTGGTGGAGACGGCCGAATGCCGCAGGGCCGTGCTGCTGCGGCATTTCGGCGAACACCCGCCGGCAAGCTGCGGAAATTGCGACAATTGCCTGGAGCAGCCCGATGTAACCGATGCGACCGAACTGGCGCGCAAGCTGCTGTCGGCGGTCTATCGCACCGGACAGAGCTTCGGCATGGGGCATCTGCAGAAGGTACTGACCGGGAGCGAGGACGAGCGGGTCCGCCAGCGCGGCCATGACCGGCTGAGCGTGTTCGGCATCGTCGAACCGGCAGAAGCCGTCATGCTGCAGCCGCTGTCCCGGGCCTTGCAGGCGCGCGGCGACCTGGTGGCCAACGAGCATGGCGGACTGGCGCTGGGCGGATCGGCCCGTGCCATCCTGAAGGGGGAAAGCGCGGTACAGATCGTGGTGCCGCCCAAGCGCAGGCGCGGGCGACGCGGCGACATGACGCCCAACCCGGTCGGGGATCCCCTGTTCGAGGCCCTGCGCGCCCTGCGCAAGGAACTGGCCGAGGATGCACAGGTGCCGCCCTATGTCATCTTCCACGATTCAACCCTGCGCGAGATGGCGGCGGCACGACCGGCCACGCTCGACCAGCTTGGCCGGTTGCCGGGCATCGGCGCCAAGAAACTGGAAGCCTATGGCGATCGCTTTCTGCGCGCGATCGAGCGCCATTAACGGGACCCGATTGACGGAATTCATCGGCTGATATAAATATGATATCATAATTATATCGAAGGAGTGATTCGTCATGTCGGTGGAATTCAAGGGGATGAATACGAGCACCGAGCGAGCGGGGTCGAGCTTCAGCGGCTATCCCATGCTGCTGTTCATTCTGGCCCTGCTGGTGCTGGTTGTCTGGAACGTGGCGGGGAACATCCCGCCGGACGGTGCGGCCAAGGCCGTGAAGCTGACCTTTGTCGGGCTGATCATCTTCCCGCTGCTGGTGCTGGCATTTCTGGCAGCCGGGTTCTTCATGATCCAGCCCAATCAGGCGACCGTGATTACCCTGTTCGGCGAATATCGCGGGACCGAACGGCGCGAAGGGCTGCGCTGGGTGTGGCCCTGGATGATGAAGAACAAGATGTCCGTTCGCGCGCACAACATCCATTCCGAACGGGTGAAGATCAACGATCTGCGCGGCAATCCCATCGAGATCGCCTGCAACGTGGTGTGGCGGGTGGCCGATACCGCGCAGGCGAGTTTCGATGTCGACGATTACAAGGAATTCGTGAACATCCAGATCGAGGCGGGCCTGCGCACGGTCGGTTCGCGCCATCCCTATGACGATTTCGAAAACGAGGAAGTCACGCTGCGCGGCAGCGCTGATGTCATCAATCGCGAACTGCTGGAGGAGCTGAACGACCGGCTGAAAGTCGCCGGCATACTGGTGGACGAGGCGGGGCTTACGCATCTTGCCTATGCCAGCGAAATCGCCAGCGCCATGCTGAAACGTCAGCAGGCCGATGCGATCATCGCCGCGCGGGCCAAGATCGTGCTTGGCGCGGTGGGCATGGTGGAAGATGCCCTGATCAAACTGTCGCAGGACAATATCGTCGAGATGGACGATGAACGCCGCGCCGCCATGGTCAGCAACCTCATGGTCGTGCTGTGCGGCGAAAAGGAAGCGCATCCCGTGGTGAACGCGGGCACGCTGTACCAGTAGGCGGGCCGGGCGGAACGCTGTCATGAAGAAGAAGGCCTTTGCCCTGCGTCTCGACCCGGCAGTCCATGCCGCGGTCGAGCGCCTGGCCGCGGCCGAACTGCGCAGCGCGAATGCCCAGATCGAGATGCTGCTGCGCGAAGCGCTGGAGAAGCGCGGCATCGATGTCGGCGTGAGCAAGGCGCCGAGGCGCGGACGACCGGCGAAGGAGGACTGACATGGACGACGGCAAGCCATGGTTCGCGCAGAAGCGGTATGGGTATGGCGCAGGCCTGCCCATCGCCTGGCAGGGCTGGGCCGTGCTGGGGGCATGGTCGCTGGCCCTGCTGACCGGCATCGGGCTGGCCGCATGGGACGAGGACGTTGGCCTGATCGCGGGCCTTGCATTGATAGTTCCCGCAACCGCCGCGCTGATCTATGCAAGCGCGATCAAGACCCGCGGCGGATGGCGCTGGCGGTGGGGCGGCGACGACTGACGCCGTTACCTAAGGGGGGTAACTTATCTCGATGTTAACCATCAAATCCTATGTCGGGACGATGATGTCTCCCTTCGTCTCGCCCGCTTCGCGTCTGCCACGCTGGCTCCTGGCCGCAGTCGGCGTTGCCGCGGTGGGGGCCATTCCGCTGGCTGCGCTGCTTGCCCAGGGCGGCGGCGCGAGCAGTTTTACCGTGCTCGAAACGGGCCGCGGATACGGATCGCTGCAGGAAGCGGTCGACGCGATCGGCGACCGCGAAGGCACCGTGATCATCGCCCCCGGCAACTGGAGCGAATGCGCGGTACAGAGCGAAGGCGTGGTCCATTTCCGCGCCGCCGAAGCGGGCAAGGCCCTGCTTGGCGGGCAGGCCTGCGAAGGCAAGGCGGCACTGGTCCTGCGCGGCCGCGGGGCGACCGTCGACGGCCTGGTCTTCGCCGATCTGGCGGTGGACGACGGCAATGGTGCCGGTATCCGGCTGGAGCAAGGCCCGCTGCGCGTTTCGCAAAGCTGGTTCCGCGACAGCCAGCAGGGCATCCTCACCGCGAACGGCGTCGACAGCGAACTGGTGGTCGACAAATCGACCTTCACCCGCCTCGGCACCTGCGAGAATTCGGCCGGTTGTGCGCATTCGATCTATGCCGGCGATTACGGCACGGTCACGGTGACCCGCAGCCGGTTCGAACAGGGCACGGGCGGCCACTATCTCAAATCGCGCGCATCGCGCACCGTGGTCGAAGATTCCAGCTTCGACGATTCGCAGGGCCGCGCGACCAACTATCTCATCGACCTGCCCAATGGCGGCACCGGTTCGATCCGCGGCAACTGGTTCGTGCAGGGGCGCGACAAGGAAAACTGGTCGACCATGATCGCCGTGGGCGCGGAAGGCGCGAATTACAGTTCGAACGGTCTCGTCATTGCGGGCAACGAAGCGCGGCTGGTGCCGGGCCTGTCGCGCAACCCGGCCTTCGTGGCGGACTGGACGGGCGACGATATCGTCATGAGGGACAACCAGCTCGGCAGCGGCATCAGGGCGTTCGAGAAACGCTGATACTGCGCGCCCGCGCCGCTGGTCAGAGGAGATGTCCCGACCGGTCGCGCTTGGTGGCGAGATAATCGGTATTGTGCGGATTGTCCGGCAGGGCATGCGGCACGCGCTCTGCGACATGGACGCCCTCTGCCTCGAGCGCGCGGACCTTGGCCGGATTGTTCGTCATCAGGCGGATCGTGCCGATCCCCAGCAGATCGAGCATGCGGGCCGCAGTCGGGAAATCGCGCGCTTCGTCCGGCAGGCCCAGCCGCGTGTTGGCATCGACCGTATCGAAGCCCTGGTCCTGGAGCCGATAGGCCCGCAGCTTGTTGATGATGCCGATGCCGCGCCCTTCCTGACGCATGTACAGCAGCACGCCCCAGCCGCCCCTGCCGGCTTCTGCGGCCATGGCATGCAGGGCCGCATCGAGCTGCGGGCCGCAATCGCATTTGAGACTGCCGAGGATGTCGCCCGTCAGGCATTCGGAATGCAGGCGCACCAGCGGCGTGCGGTCCGCCGACTGTTCGCCGATGACGAGTGCGACATGCTCGCGCGTGTCGTCGGGACTGCGAAATGCGACGATGCGCGCATCTTCCGCCGCCGCCACCGGCAGCCGGGCCCGCGTCGCGATCTGCAGGCGGGATGCATCGGCGAATGCGGCCACATCGCCAGCCGAAAGCGATACGGCTTCACCCGCGCCCTGCGGATCGACCAGGAAGGCGGGAAGCACGCCGGCCATGCGGGCGAGTTCCAGCGCCGCCCTGGCCTGCGTTTCCCAGCCGAGCGGGAGGGCTTTGAACGGACCCTTGAGGGGGTTCTGCATGTCGAGCGCGGGATCGGCGACGGCAAGGGCCGCCGGCAGATCGAAGGCCTGCGCCCCGCGCATCAGCACCGGCTGGCGCGGCGCCGCCGCTTCGCGCTGGTTGGCCAGCTTCAACGTGGTCGCACGCGTGGCGGAGATCAGCATCGCCTCGCCCGTCATTTCGCCAAAGGCCGTTTCGACGGGCTGCAACAGCGGCGCGCCTTCGATCGCCAGCGGCCAGCCATGGCGCAGCGCATCGACGGCCTGCGCAGCGCGGCGCGAAGGCGAGCCTGCGCTCAGAGCGCGAACTCCGTCACCAGCGGAACATGGTCGGACGGTTTTTCCCAGTCGCGGGCATATTCATGGACCGAGTGGCCGACAGCCTGTTTCGCCAGTTCGGGGCTTGCCCACATATGGTCGAGCCGGCGCCCGCGATCGTTCGTCTTCCAGTCTTTCGAGCGATAGCTCCACCAGCTGTAATAGCGATCGGGCGCCTTGATGTGTTCACGTCCGATATCGGACCAGCCATGCGCGTCCATGAAGCGCTGCAGGCTTTCGACCTCGACCGGCGTATGACTGACCACCTTGAGCAATTGCTTGTGGTTCCACACATCGCTTTCGAGCGGGGCGATGTTGAAATCGCCGACGATCAGCGTGGGCCGGTCGATCGCGTCGGCCCAGCGGGTCATGCGTTCGAGAAAGTCGAGCTTCTGGCCGAACTTGTGGTTTACCTCCCGGTCAGGCTCGTCGCCGCCGGCAGGAACGTAGACGTTTTCCACGATCATGCCCTGATGTTCGGGCAACTCCACCCCGACATGACGGGCTTCGCCATTGTCCTGCCAGTCGTAACGGGAAAATTCCCTGAGCGGCGTGTTCGATACGGTCGCCACGCCGTGATAGCCTTTCTGGCCGTGCACCGCGAAATGTTCGTACCCCAGGGCGCGAAAGGCTTCGTAGGGGAACTGGTGTTCCTGACACTTGATCTCCTGCAGGCACAGGACGTCGGGCGCCTGCTCCTCGATGAAGCGGGCGACGATCGGCATCCGCAGACGAACCGAATTGATGTTCCAAGTAGCAACAGTGACCATGCGCAGCGAGGTAGGCGAGCGCCCCTTTTCCCGCAAGCGTCACACTTTTGTCTTATGGGTCACTGATATACGACCTCACGAGTTTCATTCCGGAGATACTGCATGATGTTCCGTTCGTTCTGTCTGGCGACCTGCGCCGCCACGCTGGCCCTGGGTGGCTGCACCGCGACAGTCGCGCAGGATGCGCCGCAGGCCGCCGCCGCCCCAGTGGCGGCGAGCGAACAGCGGGCCAAAAACGTCATCCTGTTCATCGGCGACGGCATGGGGATTTCCACGGTTACCGCCGCGCGAATCTATGCCGGGCAGAAGCAGGGGCAGACGGGCGAGGAATATGTCCTGCCGTTCGAGAATTTCGATCATGTCGCGCTCGTAAAAACCTACAACAGCAATGCGCAGGTCCCCGACAGCGCCGGGACGGCCAGCGCCATGAACACGGGCGTGAAAACGAATATCGGCATGCTCGGCTTTGGCCCCGGGGCAACCCTTAGCGACTGCGCATCCGGCAAGGGGAACGAAGTGCCCCTGGTAAGCGAAGAGGCACGCGACAAAGGCAAGGCGCTCGGCATCGTCAGCACGGCCCGCATCACCCACGCCACCCCCGCAGCAGTCTATGCGCGCAGTGTCAGCCGGAACTGGGAGGGCGATTCGGAAATTCCCGAAGACCAGCGCGGCCTCGGCTGCATGGATATCGCCCGCCAACTCGTCGAGACGCCATTCGACGTCGCGCTCGGAGGCGGGAGCGCGGCCTTCTTCGGTGAAGGCAAGGGTGGCCGCAGGCTCGATGCAGGCGCAGATCTTCCCGGAGAGTGGACGGCGAAGACCGGCGGAACCTTCGTTACGAGCATGGACGAAATGACCGCCGCACCTGCAGGAAAGCCGCTGCTGGGTCTTTTCTCACCCAGCCACATGACGTTCACGGCGGACCGCACGCCCGAAAGCACAGAGCCCACATTGACCGACATGACGGCCACGGCCGTGGGCCGGCTGCGCGCCGATCCGCAAGGATATTACCTGATGGTCGAAAGCGAGCGGATCGACCATGGTCACCATGCGGGCCAGGCCGGTTATGCGCTGGAAGAGGCCGTGGAATTCGCCCGCGCCATCCAGTGGGCGATCGACAACACCGATCCCGAAGAAACGCTGATCCTGGTGACGGCGGATCACAGCCACGTGTTCACCATGGCGGGCTATCCCCGCCGGGGGAACGACATCCTCGGCCTGGTCGTGCCGCCCGCCGGTGGCGGGGAGGATGGCGATACGGGCGAAGGCCCCTCGCTCGCAGCGGATGGCAAGCCCTATACGACGCTGGGCTATGGCAACGGCCCCGGGGCGATAAAGCCCGGCGGTCGCGAAATGCCGGAAACCGGCGTCGCCGCGCATCAGCAGGCAGCCATTCCTACCGGTTCGGAAACCCATGGCGGCGAGGATGTGGCGCTCTATGCCAATGGCCCGGGGGCGCAGAACGTGCGCGGAGTGATGGAGCAGAACCTGATCTACGATGTGATTCGCAAGGCATTCGGCTGGGCCGACTGATCGACGAATCGTCTGCGGGGGACACAAAAAACCCCCGCGCCGGGGGCATTGGCACGGGGGTTTCCTGTGAGCGTTCGTCACGCTTGGAACAAGATGAACTAGATGGAAGGGGTCAACAGGGGGGAAACCCGCTTCGCGTCATCTCGTGATTTGAAATCTAGGCGCGCCCCGCTTGCTGTTCAATGAACGCATAGGGGCGGGATGTCGCATAGATGACACCTTTCGCCGCTGATCCGTTTAACCCGGGCGACGGGATGATTGGCGCGGGTCACGGAAGGTGAATGCGCTGTCGGCTACCGACACGCCGTAACGCTGGTTCGACAGCCTGACGGTCGTACGGTGATTCTGCGAATCGAGCGCGACCCAGTGGGTCAGTTTCAGCCCGCCGGGCGCAGACGCATCGCGGGAAAAGATCAGGGTGATCACGCCGTATTCGGGGCGATTGGTATCGCGCACTTCGACACTGACGACGTCGGGATGACTGGTAGGAACCAGCTTGCCGTATTTCTTCACGTCGCGACTCGGGTCGAGCAGCGCACCCAGGGGCGAATTGCTGACCGGCCAGCGCTGGACCTGATTGACCTCGTAATCGACCATGTACATCGACTTGCCGTTCGATACGACGAGCATGGGAACGCCCTTTTCGTATTCGAACCGGATCTTGCCGGGGCGCTTCAGCGTCATGACGCCGCGCACGGATTGGCCCGCACGGTCGGTCTGGACGAAATCGGCCTTCATGGTGGATATGCCGCGCAGGGCAGCGACCGCTTTGTCGAGGTCGCCTGCCGCGGCTTGTGCCGGGGCAGGGGCCAGGATGGCGGACGCGGGAAGCGCCGCAGCCAGCGATAAAGCCAGCGCGGCGCCGATCGATTTGTTCTTTTTAGAAGACAAGGTGCTCATGCTCCTGCGTTTAGATTTGGAGCATTGAACCATCACTGAACCCGGCTCGTTCCCGCGGTTCAGCTTGGCGCGCATTACTTGATCTTGGCTTCCTTGAACTCGACGTGCTTGCGCGCGACGGGATCGTACTTGCGGAAGGTGAACTTTTCCGTGTGGTTACGCGGGTTCTTCTTGGTCACGTAATAGAAGCCCGTGCCCTCGGTCGAGACGAGCTTGATCTTGACGGTTGCGGGCTTCGCCATGGCGTGTTCCTAAAGATCTTTCTGATGAGCCTGCCCAAAGCGGGCGAAAGGCCGAAATAATTATGGCGGCGCGTGCAGCACCGCCGTCCGGCGCGCCCATTGGGTGATTCACGGGTAAAAGTCAAGCGTCGTGGCTTGCTGGCTACCAGTCTACCTTGCCCCTGTTCGCCTTTACCGTCCCGCGAACCTTCTTCGCCTTCAGGCGCTTGACCTTGCCGACCCGGTTGACGCGGCTCTTGGCGCGTTTGCGCGGCGGGGTGAGCGCTTCTGACAGCAAACCGAGAAGCCGTTCGCGTGCCGCTTCGCGATTCTGGTCCTGCGTGCGGTATTCACTGGCGGTCAGGACGATTTCGCCGCCCTTTGTCATTTTGCTGCCCGCAATGTCCTTGAGCCGTTCGAACGCTTCGGGCGGCATGCCCAGCTGGAAAACGTCGACACGCAACTGGACCGCGGTGGCAACCTTGTTGACGTTCTGTCCGCCGGGACCGGAGGAGGCGATGAACTTCTCCTCCGCGATTTCGATAGCCTTGTCCGCTATGCGTCCCATTCAGTCCTGGCCATCGACGAAGCCGAGCGCGGTAAAGTCGCGCGGCAACGGAGCCGTCGCGGCGATCGGCGGCTTCCCATCGCGCGGCACGCCGATCGCTGCGGCGTGAAGCATGGTGCGCGGTGCGCCCTTGCCGTTACCGTATACCGGATCACCGAGCAGCGACATGCCGAGGCCAGCCTGGCAATGTACGCGAATCTGGTGCGTACGCCCCGTTTCGGGCCGGAATTCGAGCAGAGCGTGGCCATCTATTTCGGCGAGAACGCGCCAGTGGGTGATCGAGGGTTTGCCCTTTTTCGCCGCGATCATGCGCCAGCCTTTTTCGGCACTGCTGATCTTGGACAGGGACAGTTCGATCGTGCCTTCGCTGGTCGAGGGGACACCTGCCAGTACGCCGAGGTAACGCTTTTCGACGAGCCGATCCTCGAACGCCTTGGCAAATCGTTTCAGCGCCTTGGGATTGCGGGCCAGCAGCAGGCAGCCGCTGGTGTCCGTATCGATCCGGTGAACCGGCATGGGCGGGCGCTGAAAGCCGAGCTTGAGCTGTTCGAAATGGTCTTCAAGACTTGCCCCGCCACGACGCGGACGTTCGATGGGGAGGCCGGCGGGCTTGTCGATTACCAGCGCTTCGCCGTCTTCGAACAGGATCGGAATATTGGTCATGTCTTGAGTTTCGCGTCCATCATCAGGCGCAGCGCATTGCCTAGGAAGAAGCCGTTTTCCAAGTCTTCTATATGTAATTCGGCTTCGCGCGCCTTGCCTTCGTCCAGCAGGGTCTGCCGGAAAACGCCGGGTAGCAGGCCGAGATGGGCGGGCGGTGTCAGCAAGACCCCGTCTTCGCCGCGAACGAAAATGCTGGTGACGCAGCCTTCGGTAAGCAACCCGTCCTCGCGCACGAACAAAGCTTCCTGCACGCCGTGGGCGCGGGCTACGCGCTGCCCTTCCTCGTAAAAACCGCGGTCCGTGGTCTTGTGCCGCAGGCGCCAGTCGCCGGGATCGACCGGGAGGGGAAGGACGATCGCCTGTGCCGGTTCCGGCCAGGCTTCGGGAACGTCGTGCGCTTCCAGCGAAATCGCGCCCGATCGCGCCGCCAGCAGGCGGACCCTGCTGGGTTTATCGAGCACGAAGCAGAGTGCGTGCATCTGGTTGCGGGCTTCGTGGCGGTCGAAGGAAAATCCCAACTCTGCCGCGCTGGCCTTCATCCGCATGAGGTGCGCCTCGAGCAGGGGGATGCCCTTGTCCGGGGTAAAACGCATGGTTTCGACCAGGTCGAACTGTGCGGCGCGGTGTTCGGGCGAGGACGTGCGCGCGAAGGCACCCTTGAGCAAGGCCTCGCGCCATTCGGTGCGCGGTTCGCTGTCGGCAACGATCGCACCGCCCACGCCCAGCACGGCCTTGCCTCGGCCATTTTCGATCTCGGTCAGGCGCAGAGTGCGGATGGCCACATTGAACGCCGCATCGCCATCTGCGCCAATACGACCGATTGCGCCGCAATAGGGCCCGCGCGCATCGCGTTCGACCGCGTCGATCAATTCCATGGCGCGGATCTTGGGCGCCCCGGTGATCGAACCGCAGGGGAACAGGGCACGGACCAGATCGACGGCGCTCCGGCCTTCATCCAGGCGTGCGCGAATGACGCTGACCATCTGGTGGACGGTGGGGTAGGTCTCGATTGCAAAGGGTTCGTCCACATGCACGCTGCCCGCCCGGGCAACGCGGGACAGATCGTTGCGCATGAGGTCCACGATCATCAGGTTCTCGGCCCGGTCCTTGACCGACCCGGCCAGCTCGGCCGCCATCGCCGCGTCCGCTGCCGTATCGCCGCCGCGCGGGCGCGTGCCCTTCATCGGCTTGGCCTTCGCTTCGCGTCCCTTGAGCGAAATGAAAAGTTCGGGGCTCAGGCTCAGCAGCCAGTGCGACCCGTCGAAAATCACGCCGCCGTAGCCGGCCTGCGCTGCCGGGCGCAGCGCGGCGTAAAGGCCGACGGGATCGCCCGTGAAATTGCCGGCGAGCGGAAAGGTGAGGTTCGCCTGGTAGATATCGCCCGCCCGGATCGCTTCCTGCAGCGTGGCGAACGCCTTCTCGTAGCCGCCCGGTGAAAGCTGCGGATCGAGCGGCCCTACGCTGCCGGGACCCTGCGCATGGGCGGCCAGCCAATCGGGCAAGGCGGCGGCGGCAATGCGGGTAGGCGCGTCGAACAGGCCAAGCCAGACAAGCGGGCCGGCCGCCCCGCTGCGCGCATGGGCGAGCGGACGCAGCCTGTCTTCCAGCGCCAGCCCGGCCTCGTAGGCGATGAAACCGGCCAGCTCGCCGCCGGACTTGCGGGCTTGGTCTGCTGCGAAAAGGACGTCGGCAACCTGGTCGGGCCGATGGGCAACGAAGACCTGGCGCGGGTTTTCGAACAGCAAGGCATCTGCCGCACCGTGTTCGCGCGCATCGTCGAGCAGGACAAAGGGATGCCTCTCCGCCATCGGTGCCAGCCTTTACCCTATGCGCTGCGCCTGTCGAGGGATTGCTTGACCGCGCCCACAAGCCTTTGCCACATCACCCGGGACTAAACAGTGTCGGGAGTACGGGCGGGTGAGCGAGATTTTCATAGGTCTGGGGGCGAATGGGGAACGGCAGGTCCTGCGGCTGGACCAGGCCAATCGCCACGGCCTGATCGCGGGCGCCACCGGTACCGGCAAGACGGTAACCCTGCAGGGGCTCGCCGAAAGCTTCTCTGCCGCGGGCGTTCCGGTGTTCGTCGCCGATGTGAAGGGCGATCTTGCAGGCATATCGATGGCCGGATCGCCCCAGTTCAAGAATGCGGACAAGCTGGAAAGCCGGGCCAGGGAACTGGGCATGGAAGACTATGCCTATGCCGACAATGCCGCGGTGTTCTGGGATCTGTACGGCGAACAGGGGTTCCCCATCCGCACGACGATTTCGGAAATGGGGCCGTTGCTATTGTCCCGCCTGCTCGATCTGAACGATACGCAGGAAGGCGTTCTCAACATCATCTTCCGCTATGCCGACGACAACGGGCTGCTGCTGCTCGATCTGGGCGATCTGCAGGCGATGCTGGCCTATGCTTACGAGAACGCGAGCGAGCTTTCGGGCAGTTATGGCAATGTCACCCGGCCGAGCGTGGGCGCCATCCAGCGCCAGTTGCTGAGCTTCGAAAGCCAGGGCGCCGATCTGTTCTTCGGCGAGCCGGCCCTCGAGATCGACGATTTTCTCAAAGTCGACGATCGGGGCCGCGGCATGATCAATGTGCTGGCCGCGGACAAGCTGATGCGCGGGCCAAAGCTGTATGCGACCTTCCTGCTCTGGCTGCTGGCCGAACTGTTCGAAAGCCTGCCCGAAGTGGGCGATCCGGAAAAGCCCAGGCTGGTCTTCTTCTTCGACGAGGCCCATCTGCTGTTCGACGAGGCGCCCGAAGCGCTGGAAGACAAGGTCGAACAGGTCGTGCGCCTTATCCGGTCGAAAGGCGTGGGGGTCTATTTCGTCACCCAGAACCCGATCGACATTCCCGAAAAGATCGCCGGGCAGTTGGGCAACCGGGTCCAGCATGCCCTGCGCGCTTTCACTCCGCGCGACAAACGCGCGATCAGGGCGGCGGCAGAAACCTTCCGCATCAATCCCGACCTCGATGTGGAACAGGCGATAACGGAACTGAAAGTGGGCGAGGCGCTGGTGTCCACGCTGGATGAAGACGGTGCGCCCGGCGTGGTGCAGCGGACCCTGGTCAAGCCGCCCTATTCGCGGCTCGGTCCCGTGACGGAAAAAGAACGCAAGATCGTCAATTCGGTCAGCGATCTCGATGGGAAATATGACGACGCCGTCGATCGTGAAAGCGCGGAGGAAGTGCTCGCTGCGAAAGCTGCGGATGCGGCTGCCACGGCTGCGGAGGTGGAAGAGGCCGGCCGCAAGGAGGTGGGCAAGCGGAGCCGCAAATCGACCTCGCTCTGGGGCCGTGCGGGCAAGGCCGCTGCAACCGCTGTCGCCGGTTCTCTCAGCTCGATTGCCGTGGCGACGGTCCTTGGCAAGAAATCCAGTGCCGATCCGCTGCGCACCGGGGCCACCGCCTTCGTGCGCAACATCATCGGCGGATTGATGCGCTAGACAGGGATTCGAAACTCTGCGCGCAGGCCGCCTTCCGGCCGGTTCGCCAGCACCAGCGCGCCGCCGTGCTGTTCGGCCACGGCCCGCGCCAGCGTAAGACCCAGCCCCGCCCCGCCGGTCTCGCGATTGCGGCTGGCTTCGCCGCGGGTGAACGGTTCGAGCATGTCCTGAATGCGGTCGGCCGGAATACCCGGCCCGTCGTCATCGACGCGCAGGACGGCGTGGCCGTCTTCGCGCAGAATGGTGACGCCCGCCGTTCCTGCATAACGCAGCGCATTGGTGATCAGATTGCGCAGCCCGCGCTTCAGCCACGTCAGGTGCACCGGGGCGACCACGCGGCCTTCCGTATCCAGCGTCACCGGACGGCCCATGTCCTCGAATTCCTCCACCACCGATTCGGCCAGCGCGCCCAGTTCGGTTCTTTCCGGCTTCGCGCTGGTGCGTCCGATCCGGGCGAGCGAAAGGATCTCGTCGAGCGTGTTGGTGATATCCTCGATACTGTCCGCCATCTTCGCGCGAGCGGCTTCGTCATCGACGCTTTCGATGCGCACGCGCAGTGCCGCCAGCGGAGTCTTGAGATCGTGGCCGATGGCGCCGAGCATGACGTCCTTCTCGTCGAGCATCGAGCCGATCCGCGCCTGCATCGCATTATGCGCTTCGATCAGGCGGCGGATATCCTGCGGGCCCGATACGGCCAGCGGTTCCTCCGCCATCCCCGCGCCGCCGAACCTGCGCGTGCGCTCGGCCAGCGTGTCGAGCGGGCGGGTGATCCGCCGCAGGACGAAATAGAGCAGGCCTACGAGTACCAGAAACAGTATCACCGTCTGCATGGCGAGCGTGCGGACGATGGCGCGGTCGCGCTGGGGCAGCGGCAGGCGGGCCACCTGCCATGTGTCGCTCCCTGCCTGCCTCAGTCCCACGACGAGAAGGTCATGCGGTGTCGCCCCGGCTCTTGCCTTGAGCCTTGGGCGGCGTTCTGCGGCAGCGCGGACCAGTCCGTCATCCAGCAAAGGGCGCTCGAAGACGACGAGTTCTTCGACATCGACCCCTTGTGCGGCCAGAATATCCGCCAGTTCGGCTTCGCGCTCGGCTTGGCGCGCCTGACCGGGGACCAGCGGCGATTGGCCCGCCTCGCGGTACCGGATATTGCGCGGAAGCCGGATGCGGCGCTCTCCTTCGCCGGCCGGTGAAAGCGGGCGAGCCAGACGCCGCGGCCCCCGCCTCTCGCCGCGTTCGGACGGCGCGCGCTCGGCCCGGCGGGCCCCGGCGAGCAACTGGAAGGCCGCTGCGTTCATGATGGCGAGTTCGCGCCGTTCCGACGCGGCGCGATAGAGCATGACCGCCGAAATGCCCTGCGCGATCAGCAGCGCGGCCGCCATCGACAGCATCACCTGGCCGAGCAGGCTCTGCGTAAACCGGCGCATCAGCCCTCGTCCGCGCGGCTCAGGCGCGCAACATCGGTGGCAAAACGGTATCCGCCGCCCCTGACCGTCTGGATAAAGCGCGGGTCGCGGCTGTCGGCTTCGATTTTTCGCCTGAGCCGGCTGATCTGATTGTCGACCGCGCGGTCGAACAGATGCGCCTCGCGGCCCTGCACCATGTCGAGCAGCCGGTCGCGGTCGAGCACCTGCCGCGGATGGTCGCAAAAGGCGCGCAGCATGCGGAATTCGGCTGTGGAGAGCGGCACCAGCGCGCCGTCCGGATCGGTTAGCCGATGCTTGAGCGGATCGAGCTGCCAGCCTTCGAATTCATACAGGAGTTCGTCATCGGTCGCGGGCGCTGCGGGCCGCTCGGCACGGCGCATTACGGAACGGATCCGGGCGACGAGTTCGCGCGGCTCGAACGGCTTGGTCACATAATCGTCGGCGCCGATTTCCAGGCCGATGATCCGGTCCATCGCTTCACCCCTGGCGGTAAGTAGAATGGTCGGCAGGCGCCGGCTTTCGACCAGATGGCGGCATAGCGACAGCCCGTCCTCGCCCGGCATCATGATATCGAGCAGAACCAGATCGGGCGTCGCTTGCGCCAGCTTCGTGCGGGCCGCGGCGGCGCTTTCGGCCTCCTGCACCACAAACCCCTGGCGAGTGAGATACTCGGCCAGGGGCTCGCGCAGGGTCGGCTCGTCGTCGACCAGCAGAAGGGTGGTAGGCGCGGGTTCGGTCATGATCAGTCCTCGCCCGCGATTACCTGTGGTTTGGGCCTGCTAGCAAGCGGCTTACTGGTTCTGCCGTGCTTCGCGCTTGGCTTTCCATTCGGCGCGCATGGCATCACGGGCAGCCTTGCGTTCGTCCTGCGTGACCACACCGTCGCCATTGGCGTCCATCTTGGCAAAGCGTGCTTCGAGCGCTGCATCGAACTCGGCGCGTGTGATCGAACCGTCGCCATTGGTGTCGGCCATACGCATCATCATGCCGCCGCCGCGCATGCCGTGGCCACCGCGCATTCCGCGCTTGCCCTTGCCTGCACGTTCGCCGCGCGCTTCGCGCTTGGCGGCCATTTCCTCGGCGGATACGCCGCCCGAACCATCGGTATCGAGCTTGGCGAAGCGTTCCGCCATGCGGTCGCCGCGGCGTTCGCTGCGGGCTTCACGTCGCTGTTCGCGGCGCTGCTGGCGGGCTTCCTGTGCGGCCTGCATTTCGGCCTGCGAGATTTCGCCGTCGCCATTGGTGTCCATCTTGGCGAACATCTGCTGACGGCGCACTTCGCGGTCTTCGGCGTTGATGACGCCATCGCTATTGGCATCCATCCGGGCGAACATCTTGTCGCCGCGGGCCTTCATGTCGGCAAGGGTGAGATCGCCGCCGCGATCCTGCTGCTGGGCGATGGCGGCGGTGCCGGTCAGCGCCAGCGTGGCGGCCGAAAAGGCGAGAAAGGTCTTGCTGTTCATTTCATATCTCCAAAACTCTGGAGAGCTGCGGCGGACCTGGGACCGGAGGGGAGGGGGATGTCTGAAGCCCGCCGCAGCTCATGTGCCCTGTCTAGGCCTGCAATGTCGCAGGATTATGCCGGATCGGGGTCGAATTGTATCGGTTTGTCGCACGCGGACCGTGCCGTTCACCGCAGGGAAAGTCGGCGGGGCCGGAAAAGTCAGCGGGGGCGGTGCTGGGTGCCTTCGCCTGCCGTGATGAAGATGGCCGTCGCTTCCTGCGCAATATCGGCAATGTGCCATACGCCGGGCGGATTGATGGCATATTCGCCGGGGCGCAGCGTCACGCTTTCGCGCCTGCCGTCGGGAAATTCCTGCGTCAGTTCCATTTCCCCGGCGGTGCAGATCACCACTTCTTCGCCTGCCGGGTGCATTTCCCAGCCCGGCCAGTCTTCGGCGAAGGTATACTGGCTGACCAGCCGCCCTTCGCGCCCGTCCGCCCCGTGCCGTTCGCCATAGGCGCCGTACCATTCCATCCCGTCGAACGGCGGCTGGGGCACGGCGGTTGCGCCGAGCCCCAGATGGATGAAACGCTCGTCGAGACGGGGCGGCTGGGTCATGTCAGTTCACCTTGTCCATCAGGAAGGCATTCAGCTTGTTGCCGTCCGGATCGCGGAAATAGGCCGCGTAGAACACCATCCCGTTTTCATCGGGCTCGCCGCGCGGGCCGGGTTCGCCTTCGCTGCTGCCGCCATTGGCCAGCGCGATGTCGTACAGCCGCTTCACCTGATCGCGATCCCTGGCCTCGATCGCCACCATCGTCCCGTTGCCGACCGTCGCTTCCTTGCCGTCGAACGGCTTGGTCACGGCGATACCGGGCGCCCCTTCGGGTTTGCCCCAGGCGATGAAGGTCGCGAAGTCCATCATCCGCCCCACCCCCATTTCGGCGGCGAGGGGATCGTAGAACCCGGCTGCGCGCTCGAGGTCGTTGGTCCCGAGAGTGACGTATCCGATCATGACAATGCTCCTTGAAAACGACTCGCGACCAAGAGAACATTATGTGAACATTTCCTACATCACAAGGGGGCGCATTCCGCTTCCAGCCATTCGAGATCCGCGCCATCCAGTTGCGGCGCCACGATGTCGCGAACCTTGGCGTGATAGTCGTTCCACCAGCCGATTTCGGCGGGCGAAAGCAGGTCCTTGTCCACCAGCCTGCGGTCGAGCGGGACGAAGGTCAGCGTCTCGAAGCCGAGATAGTCGCCTTCGCTCTCAATCCCTGCCGGCACGACGAGAACCAGATTCTCGATCCGGATGCCGTAGGCCCCGGCCTTGTAATAGCCGGGCTCGTTCGAAAGGATCATGCCTTCGCGCAGTTCGGTTTCCGTGCCGGGGAATGCGCCGCCGGGCTTGGAGATACGCTGCGGGCCTTCATGGACCGAAAGGTAGCTGCCCACGCCGTGGCCGGTGCCGTGGCCGTAATCGACCCCGCCGTTCCACAGATGCATCCGCGCCAGCGCGTCGAGCGCACCGCCGCTCGTGCGGTCGGGGAATTTCTGCATGTCGAGCTGGATGTGGCCCTTCAGCACGCGCGTGTTGCGCTCGACCATTTCGGCACTCGGCTCGCCCGGGCCGACCCACACGGTACGGGTGATGTCGGTGGTTCCGTCCAGATACTGGCCGCCCGAATCGACCAGATAGATCGACGATGGCGGGATCGGGATATTGCTGTCTTCGTCGACCTTGTAGTGCGGCAGGGCAGCATGCGGCCCCGCCGCGCTGATGGTGTCGAAGCTGGCATCCTTCAACACGCCGCCGGCCTCGCGGAATTCGCGCAGCTTGGCGGCGGCGGTCAGTTCGTCCACCCTGCCCTTGGGCGCTTCGATCGAAATCCAGCGCAGGAACCGCGAAACGGCCGCGCCGTCGCGCGCCTGGGCATCGCGGTGGCCCTGCTGTTCCGCAGGGTTCTTGATCGCCTTGGGCAGCACGGTCGGATCGGCATCGCGCACGACCTTCGCGCCGCCCGCCGTCAGAGCGTGGAATATGCCCGCCACCGCATGGTTGGGATCCACCGCGACGGTCTTGCCCCTGAGCGCCTCGAGAGCGGGCTGGAATTCGTCGCGATTGCGCACGGTCACGGCGTTGCCCAGATGCTTGGTCAGTTCGGGCGTGACCTTGTCGGGCGCGATGAACAGTTCCGCCGTGCCGTCTGCATGGGCCAGCACATAGGACAGCGAAACCGGCGTATTGTCGACGTCGGCGCCGCGCATGTTGAGCAGCCAGGCTACCGAATCCAGCGCACTGATGACGGTAGCATCATAGCCTTCGTTCTTCAGCCAGTCGGCGATTTCGGCGCGTTTGTCGGCGCTCGACCGGCCGGCATGCTCGTCGGCATGCGGCACGGCTGCCGCAAGCGACGCTTCGGGACGGTCGTCCCAGATCGCATCGATCGGATTGCCGTCGACCGGCACCAGTTCGATGCCCTTCTTGGCGAACAGCTTTTCCGCGTCTTCGGCCCAGCCGATGCCGTGCAGCCAGGCATCGTAACCGATCTTTGCGCCTTGCGGGGCATGGGCGGCAATCCATTTGGCGGGCGATGTTGCGGGCACATCCTCGTAATCGTAAAGCTTGCCGTCCACCTGCTCGCGCACCTGCACGGTGTAGCGGCCATCGGTGAACATGGCCGCCGCGTCTTTCAGCACTGCGGCACTGCCCGCGCTGCCGCCGAAGCCGGTCAGCCATTTCAGGCGCTGTGCGTAAGAGCCGACATATTCGCTCATATGTTCATCGGAAATCGGGATCACGAAGCCATCCAGACCGCGGCGGCCCAGTTCCTTGCGTAATCCATCGAGGCGAGCTTCGTATGTCTGCATCAGCATGAGGCGAAAAATATCCTTTCATCGGGGCCGGTGGCGCGCTGGCCGACTCGGCGCTTGCGGCCAGACGGGCAGCCGCATAATCACCCTGCCATCATAGTCATCCGCGGCGCGCCTTTCCACCTTTGCGCCGCGCAAGGGGGGACAGGTCATGGCTTTCAAGCGATACACCGCATGCCTATCTGCCGCGACGCTGGCACTCGCCGCGCCGCTTTATGCGCAAAACACCGAAGGAACAAACGTGACACAGCCGACTTCCCCGCCCACAGCCGAGAAGCGCGATCACAGCTATTCGCATCACGGGATCACCATCGCCGATCCCTATTACTGGCTCAAGGACCAGTCCTATCCGACCGTGGACGACACGGACATTCTCGATCACCTCAAGGCGGAAAACGCCTGGTTCGAAGCGCGGATGAAACCGCAGCAGGCGCTGGTCGACGAATTGTTCGAAGAAATGAAGGGCCGGATCAAGGAAGACGATTCCACCGTGCCGCAGAAGGATGGCGACTGGCTCTACTGGTCCGAATTCGAAGAAGGCGCGGAATACCGCAAATATTATCGCAAACCTGTCGCGGGCGGCGATGCTCAGCTGATTCTCGATGAAAACGCGCTGGCCGATGGTCATGAATATTTCCGGCTGGGTGCCTTCTCCGTGTCCAAGAACGGGCGCTATCTCGCCTATTCGGCCGATACCAATGGCTCGGAACGCTTCACCGCGCGGATCAAGGATCTCCAGACCGGCGAATTGCTGCCCGACGAAATTCCCGGCACGCTCTCGGGCCTCGTCTGGGTGAAGGGCGATACCGCCCTCGTCTACGGCCTCGCCGACGACAACTGGCGGGTTCACGATGCCACCCTGCACGTACTCGGCACACCGGTGAGCGACGATGTGGAACTCTACCGCGAAACCGCGGACGAAGGGTTCCGGGTCGGCACCGGTCTCTCCGCTCAGGAAGACTGGCTGGTCATCGCCACGGGCGACAACGAGACGAGCGAAGTGCGCCTCGTGCCTGCCGACGATCCCACGGCCGAACCGATCCTCGTCAAGGCACGGCAGAAGGGCGTCGAATATGATGTCGACGTGCGCGACGGGACACTGTGGGTCCACACGAATGACGATCACGTCAATTTCAGGCTGGCTACCGCCACGCTGGATGCGCCGGGCGAATGGACCACGCTGATCCCCGGATCGGATGAATTCTACCTCACCGATTTCGATCTGTTCAAGAATTTCTACGTCACCGAAGGGCGGTTGCGCGGGCTCGATCAGATCCAGCTGCGCGACTATGCCGATCCGAATCTGGTCAAGCCGATCGCCTTCACCGAAGCGAGCTTCGATGCGGGCCTCAGCAACAATCCCGAATACGATCAGAACACGCTGCGCCTTGCCTATGAAAGCATGGTCACGCCCGATTCCGTGTTCGATTACCACGTCGACAGCGGCGAGCTGGAACTGCTCAAGCAGCAGGAAATCCCCAGCGGATACGATGTCGATCTCTACACGACAGAGCGCGTGGAAATCCCCGCGCGTGACGGCACGATGGTCCCGGTCAGCATCGTGATGCGCAAGGACCGCCCGAAGACCGGCCCGCTGCATCTCTATGCTTATGGCGCCTACGGCTATGCCGTGCCGCCCGGCTTTTCGACCACGCGCCTCAGCCTGATCGATCGCGGCTATGCCTATGCCATCGCGCATATCCGCGGGGGCGATGATCTGGGCCGCAAATGGTATCTGCAGGGCAAGCTCAACGAACGGACCAATACCTTCAACGACTTCGTCGATGTGGCGAAAGGGCTGGTGGACAAGGGCTATACCGAAAAGGGCAAGATCAGCATTTCCGGCGGTTCGGCCGGCGGCGAACTGATGGGCGCGGTGGTCAATACCGATCCCGATCTGTGGGGCGCCGTGGTGGCGCATGTTCCCTTTGTCGATGTGCTCAACACCATGCTGGATAAGGATCTGCCGCTGACGCCGGGCGAATGGCCCGAATGGGGCAATCCGATCCTGTCCAAGCAGGCCTTCGCCTATATCCTCAGCTACTCGCCTTACGATCAGGTCGTGGCGCAGGACTATCCGCCCATGCTGGTGACCGCCGGTCTCAACGACCCGCGCGTGACCTATTGGGAACCTGCGAAATGGGTGGCCAAGCTGCGCGAGGTCAAGACCGACGATAACGAACTGCTGCTCAAGACCAATATGGGCGCGGGCCATGGCGGCAAGTCGGGCCGGTTCGAATCCATTCGCGAGGCGGCCGAAGAGGTGGCCTTCATACTGTGGCAGCAGGGCAGCGCGGACCGTTCGGCTGCCGAACAGGCCAAATAATACGTATGATCCGCACCTTTTCTGCAGCACCGGAGCACATCGACGAACTCGGTCACGTCAACAATGCCGTCTGGGTGCAGTGGATCCAGGACATCGCCACCGCCCATTGGGATGCGGTTGCACGCCCGGAAGATCGCGCCGCTTTCTTCTGGGTCGTGACCCGCCATGAAATCGATTACCGTGGAAATATCGATGCGGGTCAGAGCGTTACGTGTGAAACCTGGATCGAAGGCCCCGCCCGCGGCGCCACTTCGCTGCGTCGCGTCGATTTTCGCAATGCCGCCGGAAAGGTCATCGTCAGCGCGGCCACCACCTGGGCCATGCTCGACCGCAAGACCAATCGCCTGGTCCGGGTCCGGCCCGAAGTGCTCGCCCCCTTCACGACCTAAGCCACGGCGCTCGCCGGCCCGTCCGCCTGCGGCACGAACCATTCCAGTGCATCGCGCCCCGTGCGGTTGCGGCCGGCACATTTGGCATCGTACAGCAGCTGGTCGGCTCTGGTGTAAAGGCTCCAGAAGTCGAGATCCGGGTCGTCGGCCACGGCCGTGAAATCGAGCAGACCCATGCTTGCCGTGATCGGCCGGTCCAGCCCGTCCATTGTCGCCAGCGTACGCGCCGTGATGGCTCGCCTGCGTGCCTCGGCCCGCTCCGCCGCGTCCTTGCCCCGCAGCATCAGAAGGAATTCCTCACCGCCGATGCGGAAGGCGATCAGATCCTTGTCGTCGCTCGCCCGCAGCGCCGCAGCCACGCACACCAGCACGCTATCCCCATACGGATGCCCGAATATGTCGTTGATGGGTTTGAAGTGGTCGATGTCGATGACGGCAATCGTGTGAAAGCCAGCCGCAACGAGCGATTCAAAGCGCGTGTCGAGCGAACGCCGGTTTCGCAGCCCGGTCAGCTCATCCTGTTCACTCAGCTTCTCGAGCGAGCGAGCCTCGTCTCGCGCCTGGTCACGCTCATGCTTGATCGAAATGAAGCGGTCGGCCACGCCAAGCGCAGTGGCGACGACTTCGAACAACAGGGCGAAATTCTGTGGCCAGGTTTCGTCAAATGTCCCGATCTGCGGCAGCAGCGTGACCGAGGCGAACTGGATGACGACTATCGCACTGAACGGCGCAAAACCGAGAATGAGATAGGACGCCATACGGCTTCCGCTTTCCCTGGCGCGCCAGAGGACGGCAAAATAAGTAGCTAGTATCGCGAGATAGGCGCCAAAATAGAAATGATCGATCCACGCGCCGAACCACTCGGGATAAAATGTAGTCGTCAGCCCGCTTGCAAGCGCAAGGGATGCAAGGGAGAGCAGAATCGCACGGGCCCGCCGGGAAACGAAGTCGGTCTCGATAAAATTGCTCGCAAAGAGCAAGGTAGCAGCGACCATTACGTCGAGACTGAGATAGGTGATGTCGAGTTCGCTGGCGAAGTCGATTGCAGTCACCAAGGGAATGAGGCCCGAAACCGCGGCCGTCTGCACAGCGGCCATGGCACAGAAGAGTGCATGCCACAGCGGAAACGGTTCGCGCAGCGCCCGGAAATAGCCGAAGTCGAATACGATCGGGGCCAATAGCAAACCGCAAATCAGGGCGGCCAGCAAATGTGCGAGGCCGGCAACCGGAGGGACCGACGGTTCGGCAAGCAGATCCGCTTCGGCCAGTGCTTCCGGCCACTGGCTGCCGTCCAAGGTGAATATCACCGCGATGGGCTGACCGTCGAATTCAGGCAGATCGATCATCGAGCGCAGGCTGGAAGCCCCAAGCCAGGTATCGCCGAAACCGTAAGTACGACTGCGGCTGTCGCCATTCTCGTCGATCAGCGTGGCGGTAAGCTCCTCAAACTCGTGTCGATCGAATTCGGCATGGCGTATCGTCGCAGGATCGGCGGCACGGCCGCGTAGATCGATACGGATGAGTTGCCGCGCAGCGTCCCAATCGCTGATCGACCCATCGCAGGTCCACGCATCTGCGCGCTGCGCCACATCGTTCAGCCGAAGGGTGTCGTCGCCGGAAATCCAGCAGATGGATTGCTGCGCGAAACCCGGGGTTGCCACGGCGGAAGCAGGCACAGCGAACTGGCCCGCAAAGATTGCGAGCAGAACCAGCCGCACGAAAAGCAGCACATCAAATGATGAAGCCCGTCCCACGCGCCCGCGGTAGGGCGAAGGGTTTAAAGGACGATTAAGGAATTAGCCGCGAAACGCGTCTTAACGAAGCAGGTCCGCCACCGGTCGATAATCATAGCCGAGTTCGCTTGCGACGGCCTCGTACGTGACTTCGCCCTTGTGGACGTTGAGACCTTCGGCAAGATGCGGGTCGGCGGCGAGCGCGTCTTTCCACCCCATCCGGGCGATGCGTAGCGCATGCGGCAGGGTGACGTTGTTCAGCGCATAGGTGCTGGTGCGGGCAACGGCCCCGGGCATATTGGCGACGCAATAATGGACCACGTCGTCCACCACATATGTCGGATCGGCATGAGTGGTCGCACGGCTGGTTTCGAAACAGCCCCCCTGGTCGATCGCGACATCGACCAGCACGGCGCCTTTCTGCATGTCTTTCAGCGTTTCGCGCGTAACCAGCTTGGGTGCTGCCGCACCGGGAATGAGGACTGCCCCGATCACGAGATCGGCAGTGGTGACCGCGTCATAGAGGTTCGCCGCGTTGGAAAAACGCGTGCTGGCGCGCGCTTCGAAATGGGTGCCCACCTTTTCCAGAACTTCGGGATCGCGGTCGAGAATGGTGACATCAGCACCGAGGCCCACTGCCATTTGCGCTGCATTGAAGCCAACCACGCCGCCACCGATGACCACGACCTTGCCAGGCATGACGCCAGGTACGCCGCCGAGCAGCACACCGCGACCGCCATGAGCCTTTTCGAGTGCAGTTGCACCGGCCTGCACGCTCATGCGGCCTGCCACCTGGCTCATTGGCTTGAGGAGAGGCAACTGGCCGCGCGGGCCGGTGACCGTTTCATAGGCAATGGCAGTGACGCCGCTATCCAGCAGATCCTTCGTCTGATCCGGGTCGGGTGCCAGATGGAGGTAAGTATAGAGGATCTGTCCTTCGCGCAGCTTCTTGCGCTCGACCGCCTGCGGTTCCTTGACCTTCACCACCATTTCGCACTCAGCGAAAATAGGATCGGGGCCGTCGACGATCTTCGCGCCCGCCGCCACATATTGCTCGTCGGTTGCGTCTATGCCGCAGCCGGCCTCGGTTTCGATCCACACCTCGTGACCCTGCATGACGAGCTCTTTCACGCTCTCCGGCGTCAGGCCGACGCGATATTCGTGGTTCTTGATTTCCTTGGGGCTGCCGATGAGCATTGGGGGGAACTCCTTATCTGCGGCAGCCCGTTACAACTGCAACCATGTGGGGGCAAGCCCGAGAGCCGATCTCAGGATGCAGGCGCCGTGGACCAAACAGCCGTCACGGAGTTTCCTTCTCCCGAAACCTGCGTGTCGAAATAACGCGCGGAATCGCCAAGTGCCTGGGTGACAGCCGTCAGAGCGTTTTGGCTACCGGTCAGGGCTATGCGAACGCCCGTGCGCCGGGCCGCCCATCCGAGCAACGCTACGCGTCCGGCATTGGTCGTATCGAGTCCGTCTTCGCCAACATTAACGGTGGGTAGCGGCACCAGTGGGGGACGAAGTTCGACCGTCCAGCCCGGCGTAGTCTGTTCGAGCCGTCGTTCAAGTTCGCGATATCCCGACAGGTCGAGCCCTTCGAGCGGCTGAGCAATTGCCTGTGCGCGTTGGTTCTCGCGGTCCAGCAATACGTCCTTGCGCTCGACCCCGGCAATCAGGGCGAGGCTTTGGGCCAGTACGGCAATCTGTCTTTCGCTCGCTTCAGCCGCTTCGCGCGCTCTTGCCTGGGCAAGGGCTGCCTGTTCGGCTGCGCCCGGGTCGGTGCCGACCTGGAACTGGTCGATATTCACCACGACGGAACGGCCAAGACGTTCTTCCAGTCGCTTGGCCACTTCCGTATCTGCGTTGGAATTGAAGTCCGGGGTAAAGACGCTGGCCGACACGGTCAAAGGTTCGGAATCCCAGTTCACGATCGGCTGTTCGACTCTTGCCCTGTCGGTAAAGGCAGATGCGACCTCCTGATTGACGATGCGCTGGCCGTTGGCCTCCCACGCGATGGTTCGCAGGGAGAAAGCGAGAGGGATCGCCAGCACTACGAAGACCATTGCAATCCCGAGCGACTGGAGACGGGACTGGCGATGGCTCAGATCGGACTGGAAGCCGTAGAGCCGAGCCATGACGGCGGCGGTCAGTCCGATGGTCACAAGGTTGGTTACGAACAGGCCCAGCGCGCCTGCAAATACGGGCCAGTTGAAGGTTGCCAGACCGAAGCCCACCACTGCGATCGGCGGCATAAGGGCCGTAGCAATGGCGACCCCGACGATCGTGCCTTCGCGCCCGCGGATCACCGCATAGGAACCTGCAAGGGCGGAAAATAACGCAACCAGCAGGTCGAACAGGTTTGGCCTGGTGCGGGCCGCGATTTCTTCCGTCACCGTTTGCAACGGTGAGAGAAACACGATTACCGCGCAGAACAGGATGGCAAACAGGGATCCTGCAATCAGGGCCTTACCGCAGCGGCGCAACCAGTCCGCATCGCCGGTTGCAAGGGAAAACCCCGTCCCGATAATCGGGCTCATCAAGGGCGACAGGAGCATGGCCCCGATGACGACTGCCGGCGAAGAAAGCAGGAGGCCGAGGATCGCGATACCCGCGCTCATCGCGATCATGAAGATATAGCGGCTGGTCAGGAGCGATTCGCCCCGCACCCTTTCGATCGTCGCGACATGATCCAGGTCGGCGATAACCCCTTCATTCCACCACAGGCGCATTTCCGCGATGGCGCGCAGAATGGTAAGACGACTGATCGGCCGTCGCTTGGCATAGTCTGGACCCGGCTTTTCGTCGTCGGACCAGTCGTCGGCGGGGTTTTCTTTCGTAGGTGCCATTGGATCGGGACTTAGCGAGCCATCCAGCGCAAGTCCCGCCCAAATTTCGAAACTTTTCAGCTTCTAAAGCGGATTTCCGTCCTGATCGCGGAAGATCTCGCGACGCCCCACATGGTTGGCCGGCCCTACCAGCCCTTCGCCTTCCATGCGCTCGATCCATTTGGCAGCGGTGTTGTAACCGACCCCCATCTGGCGCTGAAGCCAGCTGCCAGACGCTTTCTGGTTCTCGATAACAATCTGACAGGCCTGGCGATATTTCCGTTCTTCCGGATTATCCGAAGCGGTGAATTCGTCTTCGAAATTGAAGCCGCCATCTTCCGGTTCTTCGGTAACCGCGTCGACATAGTCGGGCTTGCCCTGTCCACGCCAGTGATCGGCCACACGTTCAACTTCCTCGTCGGACACGAAGGGGCCATGCACGCGGATCATCGCGCCGGTATTGGGTTTATACAGCATGTCGCCCTTGCCGAGCAGCTGTTCGGCCCCCTGTTCCCCAAGGATGGTGCGGCTGTCGATACGGCTCGTCACCTTGAAGCTGATGCGGGTCGGGAGGTTGGCCTTGATGACGCCGGTGATGACATCGACCGAAGGGCGCTGTGTCGCCATGATCAGATGGATGCCGGCGGCGCGCGATTTCTGGCTGAGGCGCTGGATCAGGACTTCGATTTCCTTGCCAACAGTGACCATGAGGTCGGCCAGTTCGTCGACAATCAGTACGATGAGGGGCAGGGGCTCGTAATTGAGCTGCTCTTCCTCGTACAATTCTTCGCCCGTTTCGGGATCGAAGCCCGTCTGCACGCGGCGACCCAGTGGCGAACCCTTCTCGATCGCCTTCTTCACCTTTTCGTTGAAGCCCGCGATGTTGCGTGAATTCACGCTGCTCATCATGCGGTAGCGCTTCTCCATTTCCTCGACCGCCCATTTCAGCGCCCGGACCGATTTGTGGGGCTCGGTAACCACAGGACTCAGGAGATGCGGAATGTCGTCGTAAGTCTTGAGCTCCAGCACCTTGGGATCGATGAGGATCAGTCGGCACTCGTCAGGCGTGAAGCGATAGAGCAGTGAAAGCAGGATCGCGTTGAGGCCGACCGACTTACCCGAACCGGTGGTACCGGCCACCAACAGGTGAGGCATGGCAGCAAGGTCTACGACGATCGGTTCGCCTGCAATGTCCTTGCCCAGGATCATGGGCAGGCTGCCGTGATGGTCGATGAAGGCGGCCGAATTGGCGAGCTGCTTGTAACTGACCATCTGCCGGTCCGCGTTGGGCAGTTCGATCCCGATCACCGTCTTGCCCGGAATGGGAGAAACGCGCGCGGAAATTGCCGACATGTTGCGGGCGATATCTTCCGCAAGGCCGACCACGCGGCTGGCCTTGATACCCGGTGCCGGCTCCAGTTCGTACATGGTGACCACGGGTCCGGCGCGCACCGCGGTGATTTCACCCTTCACGTTGAAATCGTCGAGCACGTTTTCCAGCAGGCGCGCATTGCGTTCCAGCGCCATCTTGTCGAGCTTCGGCGCAGCATTTTCGGGCGCATCATCGAGCAGATCGTGGCTCGGCAATTCGTAATTGGCGAACATGTCGCGCTGCTTGGGTTTGGCGGCAACGGGCTGAGCAGGCATCGGCGCGGGATCGGCGATTTCGGGCGCGCGGCGCGGTTCGCGCAAGGGCAGATCCTCGTCATCCTCAAGGCTTTTCATCGGCTTGGCACGGGTCTGCTTCTTGGGTGTCAACGGCAGGTCGAATTCGGGCAAGTGTGCCTTGCGTTTGACGAAGTCGGGCAAGGTGAGGAATTGCGCCCAGTCGATCGCGAAGACCCGGGTGACGAGCGCCACCCCGCCGCCGAGCGTGACAAGAGCGAGCAGCAGCACGATCCAGCCTGAAAAGTCGCCACCGAAACGGTCCGCGACAGCTTCGATCCCCAGGCCACCCAACTGACCGAACAAACCGCCAAGCCCGGCCGGCAGGCTGCCGGTCGCCGGCTCGAACGCCAGCGCCAGCACCGTGCCCAGCAAGGCGATGGCGGCAAGCAGCATGGCGAAGGGACCCCACCAGCGGCCGGGGGTACTATCCTCGTCGTCCCGTTCCACCCCGGTCCACAGCCGGCGGGCTGAAATATAGAGCAGCGGCAAAAGCAGCGCCGCCGGAAGTCCCAGGTAGTTAAGCGCGCGTTCGCTGGCCCAGGCGCCGGTTGCCCCCATCCAGTTGCGGATGTCGTCGCCGCCCGCTGCAGTAGAGGGACTCGGATCGGTCTGCGTATAGCTGGCGAGCGCCAAGGTCAGGAAAACAAGGATCGCGAACAGCAAGCCTGCGCCTGCCATATGTGTAGCGCGGCGAAAGGAGCGGCGGAAAGCCGCGCGCCAATCGGGTGCTGCGCCTGCGCGCGTAGCCATTTCGTATCCCCTGACCTGTCGAGAGAGTGCAGTATGAGTCCTCCCGGACAGGGAGGTCAAGCGACGTTCGTCGAACCGAGTCCATCGATGGCGCCCCAGCGGGGCCACCCCAACTCTCGCGCGCGTTCATGGGTCATTCCGCCAAGAGCGATCACCGGCACGGGCGATTGCCGGGCCAGCGCGTGAAACGCATCGATACCGAGGGTCTTGGCACCTGGATGCGAAGCTGTGGCGAACACCGGCGAGAGGAAGATGCCTTCCGCTCCCGCTGCGACCGCCGCCGCCAGTTCGTCCTCGTTATGAGCAGTAGCAAGGAAGAGGCCATCTCTTGGCCTGGTTGCAGACCCGTAGTGGCCGTCCGCGCCCCAATCGTCATCACCGGATAGGATAACCGTGTGTCCACATTGGCGAGCGATCGCTGCAAGCTCGTCGAACCGCGCACGCCGCGTGTCGGGATCGAGGTGATAGTGGCGAAAGACGAAGCCCGAACCAGTTGGCAGACTTTGAAGCGCCGTCTCAATTCTAGCGTCGTTTCGCCGATCGCTCAGCAACCAAAACAACGGGAGGATGGGCCGATCGGCTCCGGGATGATGCTGGCGTCGTGTCACACACACGCTATAGCGCGACGCGATGGAAAAGGCAGACACCCCGCTAAGGCAAGTACAGGCGAATATTGCCAAGGCTTGCACAATCGCCCGCCGCGAACCCGGCGATGTTACGCTCGTTGCGGTCAGCAAGACCCATCCGGCTGAGGCGATCGAACCATTGCTTCTGCAAGGGCAGCGCCATTTCGGAGAAAATCGCGTTCAGGAAGCGCAGGACAAGTGGCCCGCACTGCGGGAAGCCTACCCTGCAGCCCAGTTGCACCTCATCGGCCAGCTTCAGTCGAACAAGGCCGATGACGCCGTGGCTTTGTTCGATGTCATCCACTCGCTCGATCGGCCAAGCCTGGTAAAGGCGCTTGCGAAGGCCATGGATAAGCTGGATCGGCGCATTCCGTGCTTTGTGCAGGTCGATGTGGGCGTTGAGGAACAGAAAGGCGGGTGCCCTGTGGCCGATCTGCCCGGACTGCTCGAGCAGGCTCGCTCGGCCGATATTCCGGTTGCCGGGCTCATGTGCATTCCGCCGTTCGAGATCGAGCCTGCGCCATTCTTCGCATTCCTTGATCGGCTAGCCAGCGATCACGGTCTCGACGGGCGTAGTATGGGCATGAGCGGGGATTACGAAACAGCAGTAAAACTCGGCGCTACGCATGTGCGCGTGGGTACTGCACTATTTGGTGAACGCGCCTCGCCCCGCTAGCGATCTGCTGCCCGCGCGCTCAGGCGTTCTCCAGCCGATCTTGCGTTGCGTCACTTGCGGCCTCCATGAGCCGCGCCTCGATGCGGTTCATGCGGTCGCCGCGCTCCAGTTTTCCGCCGGTAAGGTCGGTGACGTAAAACGTATCGGCAGCCCGCTCCCCGTAATTGGTAATATGGGCGGAATGGACCACCAGTCGGCTTTCGAACAGCGCACGGGCCAAACGGTTGAGCAGCGCGGGCCGATCGCGGGCGTTGACCTCGACCACGGTGAACTTGTTCGATGCCTTGTTGTCGAACAGAACCCGTGGCGCGACATCGAAAGCACGCGCACGGCTGTGCGCCAACGGACGCTGTGCCAGTCGTGGCGCCAGATCGACCTTGTTCGCCAGCGCATCGGCGATGCTGCTTTTCAGCCGTTCCAGCTGGCCTTCTTCGGCAAAGGGTTCCCCGTGGGGATCCTGCACCAGGAAATTGTCGAGCGCCCAGCCCATCCGCGTGGTGTGGATGCGGGCATCAATGATGTTTCCGCCTGCGAGATGGATACCGCCGGCAATTCTATAGAACATGCCCGGATGGTCGGCCGCGATTACCGTGACCAGCGTTGCCCCGCGCGCTTCGTAATATTCGCAGTGAATGGAAAGCTGATGCTCCCGTTCGCGCGCGGCAGCGTAGTGCACCAGGTTCAGCGCGATGATATCGATCGGTTCAGCGATCCAGTATGCGTCGCCCATGGTCTGGGCCAGATCTGCGACGAGATGGCCGTTTCCCCCGAGATCGTCTGCCACCTCCGCCTGCTTGTGCGCGATTGTCTGTTCGCGACCATGCCGCATGTGCCCCAGCCGCAAGCGCTCGCTCGATATGTCGTAAAGTTCGCCCAGCAACTGGCCCTTCCAACTGTTCCAGGTGCCCGGACCGACCGCGCGTATATCGACCGCGGTAAGGATTGCGAGATGCCGCAGCCTTTCCTGGCTTTGCACCTGACCGACGAAATCTTCTATCGTTTTGGGGTCGGTAAGATCGCGTTTCTGCGCCGTGTGGCTCATCAGCAGGTGATTGAGAACCAGCCAGGCCACCATCTCTGTTTCGCTCTCGCTCAGGCCGAAACGCGGGCACAGATCTCGCGCAACTTCCGCCCCGAGCACGGAATGGTCGCCCCCGCGGCCCTTGGCGATATCGTGCAGCAACGCGGCGACATAGGCGACGCGGCGCGAATTCACCTTGTGGATCAGACGTGCGGCGCGCGGATGATCATCCGTTAGTTCGCCCTTTTCGATACGGTTCAACAGTCCGATCGCACGAATCGTATGTTCGTCCACCGTATAGTGGTGGTACATATCGAACTGCATCTGCGCGTTGACCTTGCCGAAATCCGGCACGAATTTCCCGAAAACGCCAGCTTCGTTCATCCAGCGAAGCACCATTTCGGGATCGTTGCGCCCGCACAATAGGTCGAGGAACAGCGCGTTGGCCCGTTCGTCATTGCGGATCGCATGGTCGATGAGGCCCGTTTCACGGTTCGCCTGGCGCATGGTGTCGGGGTGGATTTCCAGTTCTTCGGATTCGGCCAGCTGGAATATCTCGATCAGCCGCACGGGGTCCTTGCGAAACCAGTCCTCCGACGGTGCGGCGATCTTGCCCCCGTAAACGCGGTAACCCTTCAGTTGCCGTGCCTTCTGTTTCCACCCCGCGAAGAAGCCGCGGCGCGCCGTTCTGGCCTCGAACTGCTCGTCGATATGGGCCAGGAAGATTCCGGTAAGGGAGCCGACCCGTTTGGCCTGCAGGAAGTAGAGTTGCATGAACCGCTCTACCGCACTCTTGCCCGGGCGTTCGGCGAATTTCATTCTTTCCGCGATACGCCGCTGCAGGTCGAAGGTCAGGCGGTCTTCGGCACGGCCCGTCAGCACATGCATGTGGCTGCGTACGGCAAGGAGGAAGTTCTCCGCCCGCCTGAAACTGCGATATTCGGCCGGGGTGAACAGGCCGATCTCGACCAGTTCCGACGCCGTGCGCACGCGATGGATGAACTTGCCGATCCAATAGAGCGCATGCAGGTCGCGCAGCCCGCCTTTGCCATCTTTCACATTGGGTTCGACGACATATCTGCTGTCGCCCATGCGTTTGTGGCGCGCGTTGCGTTCAGCCAGCTTCTCGGTCACGAAGGTGCGTTCATTGCCCCGCACCACCTCGGCCGTGTAGCGGCGCGACCCCTCGTCGTAGAGCTCCTGATCGCCCCAGACATACCGCCCTTCGAGGAGGGCTGTGCGAATGGTGAGGTCGCTCTTCGACAGCCGGATCGCTTCATCCAGCGTGCGGGTCGAATGGCCTACCTTCAGACCCAGATCCCACAGCATATAGAGCATCGCTTCGACGACCTGCTCGCACCATGCCGTTTTCTTGCCGCCGACGAGGAACGCGATGTCGACGTCGGAATGCGGCGACATTTCAGACCGACCGTATCCGCCGACAGCCATGATCGCCAACCGCTCCGCCTTGGAACGGTTGGCGCTGGGATAGAGATGGGCGGTCGCGTGATCGTGGATCACGCGGATCAGTTGGTCGATCATGAATGCGAAACCGCCCGCATTCTCATGCCCGGCGGACGGTTTCTCTTTCAGGCGGCGCTCGAGCTCGGCCCGGCCTTTGTCGAGCGCAGTCTTGAGCAGTTTTACGACATGAGGACGGGCTTTGTCGCCATGCTCCCCCACCAGCGCGTCGATTTCGGAAGCAAGGGCGCGCCGGTCGATTATCGCACGCTGTCGGGGGACACGCAGGGCATTCAAGCGGCGAGGTGCTCCTTGGCAAAATTCGCCTTCACGGTGCGCTTGTCGACCTTCTGGGTGCCGAGGCGAGGCAATTGCTCATCGCTTTTCCAGATGACCGAAGGCACCTTGAACGCAGCAATATGCTCGCGCAGGAATTCCTGCAGATCCTCGACCGAGAGATCCTTGCCGTCGTGGGTGTAGTAGACGGCAGCGGGAATCTCGCCGAAGCGTTCGTCGGGAAGGCCAAAGACCGAACATTCGGCCACTGCCGGATGCGCGTAGATCGCTTCTTCCACTTCGATGCAGCTGATATTCTCGCCGCCACGAATGATGATGTCTTTCTTGCGGTCGACGATGAACAGGTAATCGTCCTCGTCGAGATAGCCGAGGTCGCCCGTGCGGAAATACCCGTCTGCGGAAAAAGCCGCCTTGGTCGCTTCCTCGTTCTTCCAGTAGCCGAGGAAGTTGCACACCGAGCGGATCGAAACCTCGCCAACCTTTCCGCGCTCCATGGGTTTGCCGTCGTCGTCGAGAATGGCCATGTCGACCAATGGCCGCGAAGGCATGCCGGTGCTGTTGGGTTTGGCGAGATAATTTTCGTTCAGATTACCTGCGCCCACGCCATTGGTTTCGGTCAGGCCGTAACCCAGAGCGGGAAAGCCGTCTTTGAACGCGTCCTTGATCTTCTTCACATGTTCGATCGGGCGCGCTGCGCCGCCGCCAGCGAAGGTCTTGCATTGCGACAGATCGTATTTTTCACGATCCGGATGCACGGCGATCTCGTAACTCATCAGGGGAACGCCAACGAAATAGGTGATCTGTTCGTCTGCCAACAGGCGCAGGGCCTCGGTTGCATCCCATTTGGGCATCAGCACCAGCTTGCGCCCCATCGCGAAGCTCTGGAGGAACAGCGGCACTTCGCCAGTGACGTGGAAGAGCGGAACGGCGACCAGTGCGGAAGGCTGGACGGTTGGGGCATCGCCCTTTTCCGTGAGAAGCTGCAGGATCATCGCGGTCTGGCAGACATAGTTCATGGTGCCGGAAACGACGCCGAGATGATCCGAATACGCCCCCTTCGGGCGCCCGGTCGAACCGGATGTATAGAGGATGGTGGCAAGGTCATCCGGGCCGATCTGGCCGAGCATGGCCATGGCCGTGCCGCCTGCCGCCCATACCGGGGCCAGACCTTCCGAAGGCTTGCCGTGATCGAAGACCACAAGCTTCGAGGCATGCTTTACGCCATCGAGCCGGGCCGCACGCGGGGGATCGGCGAGGACGAGCTTGCATTCGCAAAGGTCGATTCCGTAAGCGAGTTCTTCCCCGGTCCACCAGCCATTGAGCAGTGTCGCACAGCCACCGGCCATGAGAATGCCCATGTAGGCGACGATCCAGTTCGTCGAATTGCGGGCCGCAAGACCAACGCGGTCACCCTTTTCAATTCCATGCAGCGTGGCAAGACCGTGGGCGACATGGCTGGCAGCGTGCCATATCTCGCCGAAGGTCATGCGGATGTCGCCATCGACGATGAACGTATCGTCTTTCTTTTCGTTACAGAAATGCGCGAAGTAATGGACGACGCTGGGAGGTGCGTTCTTGAACGCGGGCATCTGCACGCCGCGGCGCGTCACTTCTGTCAGTTCGAACATCTGGCCGGGCGCGGTGACGGCATCGGTGATGCGATGGATGTCCTTGTCGAGTTCTGTCGGCATCGGTCGTAAAATATCCTCTCCAATCGGCGCAGAACCTCCGGTTCGAGGCACGCGCAATAACTGCGGCTCGACGCAGGCTTCCCCCCAAACCCCTGCTATGCCAAAAGCCGCCCCGATGGGTCGCCGGTCGCGGCCTTGGATTCACCTCTAAGGGGATAAGCACTTGCTGTCACTACTGGCTGCATCGGGCGCGGCAGAACCGATCTACTGGGAAAATCTGGGCTTGCGGCCCTATCTTTTCGAGATCGGCGGTTTCCAATTGCGATTCTACTCGCTCGCCTACCTCTTCGGCATATTGCTGGCCTACTGGCACCTGTCGAAAATGATCAAGGCACCGGGATCGCCCATGGCCCAACGCCACGCGGACGACCTCTTTTTCTATTGTACACTTGGGGTCATCCTCGGCGGCCGGCTCGGTTATGCCGCATTCTACAAGCCAGAACTGTTCGGCGGTGTGGAACTGTTCAAGCTGTGGGAAGGGGGAATGAGCTTCCATGGCGGGGTTATCGGGGTGCTCATTGCAATCAGCTGGGTCGCATGGCGCAACGGACTGAACTGGCTGCGCATCTGCGATTACATCTCGGTGAATGTGCCCTTCGCCTACATGCTTGGCCGGCTGGCAAACTTCATCAACGGCGAATTGTATGGCCGCCCGGTAGAGAGCGATTTTCCTTTCGCCATGGTTTTCCCAACCGATCCGGATCAGCTCGCCCGCCATCCAAGCCAGCTATATCAGGCCGGGTTCGAAGGGCTTTTGCTAGGTGTGCTGCTGTTCGCGCTCTTCTGGAAAACGCGTGCCCGCTATCGGGCCGGACTGCTGGTTGGCGTGTTCACCATCGGCATGGGTCTCGGCCGGTTCCTCATGGAATTTTTCCGCGAGCCGGACGCCTACCTCGCTTATGTCGTCGTGGAAACGGGCCTCTCCCGCGGGCAGTGGCTCAGCCTTCCGATGATCGCGGTAGGTATCGTCGTTGTGATCTATGCGATGATGAAGCCGCCCGTTGGCGGCCCGGCCAGGGCTAAACCGTAGTCCACATGAGGGATCGACCAGAGACGGATCTGGCGCGCACGTTTCGCCGCCTGATCGACCAGCACGGACCGATGCCCGTGCTGCGCTATATGGGTGAAAGCAACGCGCGTTATTATACAACGCGCGACCCGTTGGGCGCTGCTGGCGATTTCACCACTGCGCCGGAAATCAGCCAGATGTTCGGCGAAATGGCTGGGCTGTGGCTCGCGGACATCTGGGTGCGGGCGGGGCGACCGGCAAATCCGATCTATGTCGAGCTTGGCCCAGGCCGTGGGACTTTAGCCAAGGATGCGCTGCGTGCCATGGCCAGTCAGGGGCTGCGCCCGGACGTGCATCTGGTCGAGGGTTCCGAGGCCTTGCGCAAAGTGCAGGGCGGTGTGCTGGCGGGAGCCCAATTTCACGATACGATGGATAGCGTCCCGGATGGTCGCCCCATTCTTTTGCTGGCGAACGAATTCCTGGACGCCTTGCCCATCCGGCAACTGGTAATGACCGAAAAGGGCTGGCGCGAACGGATGGTCGGCATCGAAGGGGGAGAATTCGCCTTCGTGTCCGGACCCAATTCGATGGACGACGCCGTCCCGGAAGCCCAACGCGCAGCACCCGCGGGGACTGTGATCGAAACCTGCCCCGGAGCAGCAGCCCTGGTCGAAGCCGTCGCTCGCCGGATAGACGTGCAGGGCGGCGCCGCGCTTTTCATCGATTACGGGCACGTCGATGTCCGCAGCGGATCCACCTTGCAGGCGGTAAAATCGCACGAAAAGCTCGACGTGTTCGACGCGCCGGGAGAAATGGATCTCACGGCGCATGTCGATTTCGCCACACTAGATACTATTGCTCGCCGCGAGGGGCTGGCCAGTTCGCTGACGACCCAAGGTGCTTGGCTCGGCGCGATGGGCATCGCATTGCGAGCAACGGCACTTGCAAAGGCATCCCCCTCTCGCGCCGATGAAATCGAAGTTGCGGTCGAACGGCTGGTTCAACCGGACGCGATGGGCGAGCTGTTCAAATGTCTCGCGATTACGGCGCGCGACTGGCCGCGCGGCGCGGCTTTCCCCGAAGGCGAGCGGCGCAAGCCCGAAGCGACTTAGGAGCCGCCGAGTCCCACGCGCTGGGCCAGCCTCGTTGCTGCTTCGCCGAACGACAGTTTGTCATCCTCGCGATCGACGGACAGGTTCGCTGCCCGCATCGCCTCCACATCTATCGCCCCTACCAATGGCCTGAGGACCTCCAGCAGGCGGGCGTCGCGGCTTGCCTGAGGCGAGACGAGGAGGATGGCGTCGTAGTTCGGCAGCGCGCCTTCGGGATCATCCAGAATGACCAGATCGTCGGCAGCGATGCGTCCGTCCGAGGTATAAGCGCCAATCACGTCGGCTTCGCCCGATCGCAGCGCGTTGTACATGAAAGTGGGTGAGAAGGTGCGCTGGTCTGCGAAACGCAAGCCATACGCATTGCGCACTGAGACCCATTCGGGCCGCTCGAAAAACTCAGGGTCACCGCCAATCGTCAAGCTTTGCGCGCGGACCGCGAGATCGCCGATGGATCGAACTCCGCCTTGTGCAGCCTTTGCGCGTGGCATTGCGAGGCCATAGGCGTTTTCGAAACCAAGCCTTCCTACTACATTCGTACCGCTGGTGCGCTGTTCCCAATCCACGATTTCGGTGAGCATCGCGTCGCGGTCGGGATTGTCGCTGCGTTGCATCTCGTTGGCCCAGATCGTTCCTGTGTAATCGACCATGATGTCGATGGCGCCGGTGGAAACGGCGCGATGCGCGACCGCCGAACCCAGGCCGTCTCGATAAGCGACCGTATATCCGCTCGCTTCCAGCCGCTGACCGATAAGACGAGCAAGGACATATTGCTCTGAGAAGCTCTTTGCCCCAATCACGATACGATCGTCGTCGCTGTTGCCGAAGGAAACGAACAACGCTGCCAGAATGCCCAGAAGGACCGCTGCCAGTCCTCCCAGGCTTAGGACCCGGCGCCGTGTTCGAAGCCCCTTCTCAATGGTCCCGAGAAGCGCATCGGCGACTATCGCCAAGCCGGCGCTGGCGATACAGCCTGCGAGCACCAGCACCCAATTCTGCGTCTGCAATCCGGCAAATATAGGATCGCCGAGGCTCGGTTGGCCGATCGTGGTGGACAGTGTCGCAGCGCCAATGGTCCAGACGGCCGCGGTACGGATGCCCGCCATGATGTAAGGGGACGACAAGGGCGCTTCGACCAGTCGCAAGCGCTGCCAGAAGGTCATTCCTACACCGTCAGCAGCCTCGATTACCCCTGGGTCGAGATTGGTCTGCGCTGTCACAGCGTTGCGGAGGATCGGCAGGAGGGCGTAGAGCGAAAGGGCAAGAAATGCGGGCAGGAAGCCGAGCGTTGGCAAGCCTTCGCCGAATATCGCGCGAAGGTTCAGCAGGATCGGAAAAAACAGGGCGAGCAGGGCGAGCGCGGGAATGGTCTGAACCAGGCTGGCGAAGCCAAGCGTGATCCGCGCGATCGGTGGCGAGCGGCTTGCCCAGATCGCCATTGGCAGTGCGACCGCAATACCCAGCATGATCGCCGCGGCCGAAAGCAGGACATGAGCTGCGAGCTTGTCGCCCAGGCCAAGAAGGGCCGTCCAGATATCGCTCATCGGGTAAGCTCGGCCAGCCGGTCCGCTTGCGTGCGCGGCACGGCAACGAGACTTTGTGCAATCTCGCCGCCACCCCCGTGGAGCAGGGACTGCGGGGTTTCATCGGCAACGATGGTTCCTGCTTCCATCACAAGAACCCGATCGGCCAGTAGCAGTGCTTCGGCCATGTCATGGGTGACCATCACCGTGGTCAAATTCAACTCGCGATGCAGGCTTCGCACACGCTCACCCAAGGCATCGCGGGTGACCGGGTCGAGCGCACCGAACGGCTCGTCCATCAGCAGGAGCTGCGGCTCGTTCGCCAGCGCGCGGGCCACACCGACCCGTTGGCGCTGCCCGCCGGACAGTTCGTTCGGCATGCGCGTGGCCATGGAGCGTTCGAGATCCACCAGGTCGAGCAGTTCCGCGATCCGTTCGCGCGTCAACTTCTGGCCGCTGATACGCGGGCCGATCGCGATATTCTCGCCCACGCTCATGTGGGGAAACAGCCCGACCGACTGGAAAACATAGCCGATCCGCCGTCGCAGGGCGGCAAGCGGCAGGCTTTCTACCGGATCGCCATCGATCAATACCGCGCCGGAGCTCGGATCGACCAATCGGTTGACCGTCTTGAGCAAGGTGGACTTGCCCGATCCGGATGCCCCAACAAGCGCAACGAATTCGCGCCGGGCGACGGCGGTGGAGATGCTCTCTACCGCCTGGGTGCGGTCATAGCTTTTACAGACGTCGCGAAATTCGAGCAGCGGTTGCGTCTGCTGGTTCACTCTGCCTGTTCCGATCCTTCGCCGGGCGGGGCGTATTCGACGCGCGTAAGTTCGATCTCGGTGTCGCCGCTTCTTGCGCGCATGGTATCCCCGTTCATACGCTCGGGCCTCCAGCAGCGCTCCACTCCGTTCTCGCTATCGGGTGTGAAGCAAAGGAGCTTGTCTCCCTCGTCCTTCGAATACGTCCAGCTGCCGGTCTGCCACGGATCGCCATTGCGCAGATCGCGATAAGTGCCGTCGGGATCGATTTCCGTAACATAGCGTGCCCCGTCTTCCGCGATCGCCCGCCAGGCGGTGGAACTGAATGCTTCGGGGACAGCCCGGGAGGAAGATGGTTCGGTCGTTGCGACAGTTTCGAGCCCGTCGGTCCCGATAGTTCCGCCTGCCGTGTTCCCAGTCGGAGAACAGGCGGCCAGCGCAAGCGCAACAAACCCCGATGCAAATAGAAATCGCATATGTTCTGCTCCCCTTTGTATCGGCGTGTGGGAAAGCACAGCAATTGGGCTGGTGCAAGGCAGCTGGGATCAGTTCCCTATCGACTGCCGCGGGAAAGCGATACGCACGCGTAGTCCGCCGTCGGCAAATTCGCGCTCGAACGACCCCTTGAGCTGCCCTTCAACCGCCATCCGCAACAGGCGCGAACCGAACCCTTCGCGTTCCTGCTCGTCCGGAACCTGATAGCTCGGGGCGCTCTCTTCCCAGATCACGCAAATGTCGTCGCTATCGTCGCTATCCCCTTCGACGGTGACAGTCACCTTTCCTTCCTCGCTGGAAAGGGCGCCATATTTCGCAGAGTTCGTAGCAAGCTCGTGGAAAATCAGGGCGAGTGGCGTGGCGGCGCGTTCGCCGACGGCAACGCCGGGGCCGACGATGCTGAAACGCGCGTTTCCAGCGGTATCGTAAGGTGCCAGCAAATCGGACAGCAGCCCGGACAGCGTGCCGCCCTTGTGCCCATGGCCCGGGCGGACATAATCGTGTGCTGCCCCCAGCGCGCGAATGGTTTCACTCAATTCAGATGCGAATTCCGTAACCTCCGGCTTGCCGCGCGAACGGATTGCCACGAGGCCCGAAATAACGGCGAAGATGTTCTTGATACGATGCGAAAGTTCATTCGCCAGCAAGTCGCGGGCTTCGGCCATTCGGCGCTGGCGGTCGACGTCGATGACTGTTCCGAACCAACGCGGTTTTCCCGTTCCCGCAGACGTTCGAACGGCTCTCGAGAGCATCCAGCGATAATCGCCATCTGCAAGTTTCAGGCGCCATTCGTATTCGAAGGGTTCCCCGCTCTTCAGCGATGTCCGAAAGGCGTCGATCGCAGTTTCCCAGTCTTCGGGGTGTATGGCAGTCTGCCAGTCATCCAAACTTTGCGGCTGGGAAAGACCAGTCAGTTCATCCCACTGCACATTGACGTAATCGAAATTACCCGAGGCATCAGCCGACCAAGCAATCCCGGGAACGCTGTCGATCATCCGTTTGAGATCGCTTTCCCGCTCGTTGACAGCTTCCTTTGCCGCATCGCCCAGGCGCTGCTGGGATATGCGCCGCATGGTAGCCTTCGCGAGAACCGACAGTGCGTTTTGCTGAAGCTGGGACAGCCCGTCTTCGTGAGGCTCGCTATCGATGAGGCAAAGAGCGCCCAGGGCCGCGCCTTCGGCAGAGATCAGCGGCTGACCGGCGTAAAAGCGGATATGCGGCTCACCCGTGACGAGCGGATTGTCCGCAAAGCGAATGTCTTCCTTCGCGTCGCGAATGACCATAGGTTCCGTGCCCAGCATGGCATGCGCGCAGAAACTGGTCGAGCGCGGCGTTTCGCGCGCTTCTATTCCCGTTCGAGCGAGGAACATCTGACGGCCCTCTTCGACCATGGTGACCATGACCATGGGTACATCGCAAACCTTCGCTGCAAGATCGACGATCTCCTGCAGTTCGGGATCGTCGATCATGGCGTCCGTACCGTGCGCAGCAAGGATCGCGAGGCGCCGTTCCTCGTCGCAATAGGCTTCCGAAGGGGGTTTGCCTTCGGGCCAAAGGATGTTTTCCTTACGGTACATGCTCTCGTCCAGAGGCGCTTTAGACTCAAATTTAAACGAATACCTAACGCAAAAAGCAAGTTCGCAGCTTCTGTCTATCGTGCAGTCCAATCGGTTTGCTCCGCAGCCTTGGCTCGGCTATCGGCCCTGACGACAGTTACTTTCGCGAGCCCTTGAGGAGAGACGATGCGCGCGACCCCCCAGTTCGATTTCCAGCTCGGCGAAAGTGTCGAGATGATCCGCGAGGCTACGGCCCGCTTCGCAGACGAGCAGATTGCCCCGCTCGCCGAAAAAATCGATCGCGAGGACTGGTTTCCGCGCGACGAGCTCTGGAAACAGATGGGCGAACTCGGTTTGCATGGCATTACCGTATCTCAGGAGGACGGCGGCCTGGGGCTCGGCTATCTGGAACATGTCGTCGCCGTGGAAGAAGTGAGCCGCGCCAGTGCCTCGCTCGGCCTTTCCTACGGCGCCCATTCCAATCTGTGCGTCAACCAGATCCGGCGGTGGGGCAACGAAGAGCAGAAGGCCAAATATCTTCCGGGCCTGATCAGCGGCGAACATGTCGGCTCGCTCGCCATGTCCGAAGCCAGCGCCGGATCCGACGTCGTTTCGATGAAACTGAAAGCGGAGGCGGTCGATGGCGGCTACGTACTCAACGGCACCAAGTTCTGGATTACCAACGCGCCTTTCGCCGATACTCTGGTGGTCTATGCCAAAACAGATGGCAGCGCGGGCAGCCGCGGTATCACCGCCTTCCTGATAGAAAAGGGCGACCCAGGCTTTTCGATCGGGCAGAAGATCGAAAAGGTCGGCATGCGTGGCTCCCCTACATCGGAACTGGTTTTCGACGACTGCCGCATTTCCGAAGATCGGGTGATGGGGCCGGTCAACGGCGGTGTCGGGGTTCTGATGAGCGGGCTCGATTATGAACGCGTGGTGCTTGCCGGATTGCAGCTCGGTATCATGCAGGCATGCCTCGATACGGTCATTCCCTATCTGCGTGAAAGAACGCAATTTGGCAAACCCATCGGCAGCTTCCAGCTTATGCAGGCCAAGGTGGCCGACATGTATGTCGCGCTGCAGTCGGCCCGAGCCTACACCTATGCGGTGGCCAAGGCCTGCGACAGTGAACAGACGACCCGTTTCGATGCGGCAGGGGCCATCCTTCTTGCATCGGAGAACGCGTTCCGCGTTGCGGCAGAATCTGTTCAGGCGCTGGGCGGGGCTGGTTATACGCTCGATTGGCCAGTGGAACGGTATATGCGGGATGCGAAACTGCTCGATATCGGAGCCGGAACGAATGAAATCCGTCGGATGTTGATCGGCCGTGAACTGATCGGGGCATGACTTATGAGCGACACCGTCCTTACGGCTCTCCAATATTACGGTGCAGGGGCGGCGCTGGTGGCGGCTTTCGTCGTGTCTTTGAACATCAGTACACGCGTGACTGGCTGGGCGTTCGTCTTATTCGTCACCAGTTCGATCGCCTTGGTTGCGTGGGGATTCCTGAAACAGGATGCAGAAGGAATCGGCTGGCAGAATATCGGTCTGCTCATCATCAACATCGTCGGCGTCTATCGCTATCTGATTGCAGCGGGCGGTAACGATGATGGATCCCAAGCAAGCCGCGGTTGATGTGCCGGACCTGCTGGGCGAATGCCCGTGCGGCAACACAGCCCGCGCATTCTGCGGGCGTTGCGGATCACCCGTGTATTCTCGCCGTAACAGCGTCCCGGGAAAATTGCAGCCGCGCACCGAACTGATCCTCGATTTCCAGCAACCCGAAGAACTGACTCGGCAACATGGCGGATTTGCCCTGCCGTGGATCGGCCCGCTAGCCCGCATGGCCGAAACGCCCCAGAAGGAAACCGCATGACCGCCCCCGTTCTTATGTCCACTCTCGATCGCGAAGCTCCCGAGGCCAAGGCGCGTTTTACACACAATGCGTCGCTCGCGGCCGACTTGCGGGCCAGCGTTGCCGCCGCTGCGCTGGGCGGTTCGGAAGGTAGCCGGGAACGGCATGTCGGGCGGGGCAAGCTTCTCCCGCGCGAGCGCGTGGAGCGCCTGCTCGATCCCGGCAGTTCCTTCCTCGAAATCGGCCAGCTTGCCGCCAATGGCATGTATGGCAAGGACGAGATCAATGGCGCGGGTCTGATTGCCGGGATCGGGCGTGTCTCCGGCCGTCAGGTGATGATCGTGTGCAACGATGCCACCGTTAAGGGCGGTACCTATTACCCGATGACGGTGAAGAAGCACTTGCGTGCGCAGGAGATCGCGCAGGAAAACCGCCTGCCCTGTATCTATCTGGTCGACAGCGGAGGGGCGAACCTTCCCCACCAGGCCGAGGTCTTTCCCGACCGCGACCATTTCGGTCGCATCTTCTTCAATCAGGCGAACATGTCGGCGCTCGGCATTCCGCAGATTGCCTGTGTGATGGGATCGTGCACTGCCGGTGGAGCCTATGTGCCCGCCATGTCCGACGAGACGGTAATCGTGCGCAATCAGGGCACGATCTTTCTCGCCGGGCCACCGCTGGTGAAGGCGGCCACGGGCGAGGAAATCAGCGCCGAGGATCTCGGCGGCGGCGACCTGCATGCGAAGAAATCCGGCGTGGTCGATCATCTGGCGGAGAATGACGAACACGCGCTCACGATCGTGCGCGACATCGTGAGCCACCTCGGCGACAACTACGCTCATGCAAAGGATATCGAGCTGAAAGAGCCCCGCGCGCCTAAATTCGACGCCGAGGATCTTTATGCGCTGGTCCCGGAAGATGTGCGCGCGCCTTACGACGTTCACGAAGTCATTGCGCGGCTGGTCGACGGCAGCGAATTCCACGAATTCAAGCAGCACTATGGCAGCACACTGGTCTGCGGCTTCGCCCACATCTGGGGCATGCCGGTGGCCATTTTGGCGAACAACGGCGTGCTATTCTCCGAAAGCGCGCAGAAGGGCGCGCATTTCATCGAACTTGCCTGCCAGCGACGCATTCCGCTCCTGTTCCTGCAGAATATCTCCGGTTTCATGGTTGGCGGCAAATACGAGGCCGAAGGCATCGCCAAGCATGGCGCGAAGCTGGTGACCGCTGTCGCGACCGCCAGCGTGCCCAAGGTGACCGTGGTCATCGGCGGCAGCTTCGGTGCCGGCAACTATGGCATGTGCGGGCGCGCCTACTCCCCGCGGTTCCTCTTTACCTGGCCCAACGCGCGGATCAGCGTGATGGGGGGCGAACAGGCGGCATCGGTTCTGGCCACGGTGCACCGCGATGCCGACAGCTGGACGACGGAACAGGCGGAAGAATTCAAGGCCCCGATCCGGCAAAAGTACGAAGACGAGGGGAACCCCTACTATGCCACTGCGCGGCTCTGGGACGACGGGGTCATCGATCCGGTGCAGACGCGCGACGTGCTTGGCCTAGCTTTTGCCGCAGCACTCGAAGCGCCGATCCCCGAACGCCCGCAATTCGGGGTCTTCAGGATGTAGCGCCGCGGAACCGCATGGCCCTCACGCGCATTGCGGTTAGTAATTATGGGGATTGGGCGGGTGTCTAGGAGAGATATCCATGTCGGGCCAGGAAATTACCCTTGCCGTCGTTATTGCTGCAGCAGTTGTCATCCTGTTGCTCGTCTGGCTCTTCATGCGTCAGCGTCGCACGCAGGCGCTGCGCGATGCCTTCGGCGAGGAATATGATCGCACGGTAGAGGCGCGAGGAAAGCGGAGCGCTGCCGAAGACGATCTGATCGAACGCAGGGAACGTGTAGCGAAACTCCAGATACGCCCGCTCACTGCTTCCGAGCGTGACAGCTATGCTAACGACTGGAATGAAACCAAGGCGTTGTTCGTCGATAGCCCGGTAGAGGCGGTGAGCCGAGCGGATCGCTTGCTGACCGATGTTATGAACACCCGCGGTTACCCGATGGGCGATTTCGAAAACCGCCACGCCGATCTGACCGTCGATCATGGTGAGGTCGCCAAACACTACTTCGCCGGCCACGAAATTGCTGCCCGTTCGAGCGACGCGACGACAGAAGAACTCCGCAGGGCCATCAACCACTACGAAGCGCTATTCTCGGATATGACCAGCGAAATCGCCGACGAGACCAGCGCTTCTGGCGAGAGCGAAATCGATGAGGCCGGCCGCCGGGAGGCTCCCACGAAGCCGGCGGCTTTCAGCACCACGACGCGCCGCCCCGGCGACTGAACTCCCGTTTCGACCTGTTCTGAATTCCTGACCGCTCTGCACTCGCTTTCGCCGCGTCTTGGTCTATGGGCGGTTCAGGGAGAGAACATGCCTACTGATTCAAACCGTCGGCCAGCGCTGTCGAGCCGAATGGTACAGCGCATCCTGCTGGGCCTTTACCGCTGGAAGGGATGGAAAATCGAAGGCCGCAGGCCCGACTGCGACAAGTTCATAATTCTAGGCGCGCCCCATACTTCGAATTGGGACTTCGTGTTCTTTCTTGGCGCGGCAAACCAACTCGGCATCAAGCCAAGCTTCATGGGCAAGACCAGTCTGTTCAAATGGCCGATGACCGGCTTCATGCTCGACATGGGCGGTGTGCCGGTCGACCGGACGAAGCGCGGAAAATATGTCGAACAGGTTGCGGCCGCCTTCGAGGCTTCCGATGAATTGGCGCTTGTGATCGCGCCGGAAGGCTCCCGCACCTTCAAGGGTGGCTGGCGAACGGGCTTCTACCATATCGCCATGGCGGCGGGTGTACCCATCGTCCCTGCATGGGTTAACAATAAGACGATGCGCGGAGGTATGGGAGAAGCCATGATGCCAACCGGCGACTATCGGGCCGATCTTGCGCATCTTGCTGCATTCTACCGCGAGAAACGTCCCGATTGTGACCGCTTCGTCGCTCTTGAAAAGAGTGCGCAGACGCTGGAGGAGATGAAGGGTGATAGCTGAAGCGCTGCTGGCCAATGCGGCCATATTGTTCGGACTGGCCATGATCTTGTGGGTGGTCGCGGTACAGATCGACGATGTCAGCTTCGTCGACGCCTATTGGGGTGGGGGAATGGCTGTGATGGCTGCGGTCAGCTGGTTACGGCTGTTTGACCCGGGCCCTCTCGCCAGCTTGCTGATGGCGATGACGGTAATCTGGGGAATGCGGCTATGCATCCATCTGCTTATCCGCTGGCGGCGTGAAGGCGAGGATAAACGCTATGCGCGCATTCTCAGGAAAGATCGGGAAAAGGGCCGCTTCGCTTCAGCCGCGCTGACAAAGATATTCCTGAGCCAGTCGGTCCTGCTGTTTCTTGTTTCGAGCCCCGCGCAATATGGAATTCTGGAAGCCAGCAGCTTGACGCCGATCAGTGGCCTCGCGCTTTTTGGACTTGGCCTGTGGGCGATCGGCATAGTGTTCGAATGGTTTGGCGATTGGCAACTCGCGCGCTTCAAGGCTGACCCCGCGAACAGGGGCAAAGTCATGGATCGCGGTCTCTGGCGATACACCCGCCATCCCAATTATTTTGGCGATGCCTGTGTCTGGTGGGGCATCTGGATCGCTGCTGCCAGTGCAGGGTGGTGGGTGGCCGCTGTCACCGTGATCGGCCCCCTGTTCCTTACCTTCACCCTCACGAAATGGTCCGGCGCTCCACTCCTCGAACGCGGCATGAAAGCCTCGCGCCCGGGTTATGACGAGTACAAGGCCCGTACGTCGGCGATCTTCCCGCTCCCTCCAAGAAAAAGATCGTCGCGTTCGCGGGAAGGGGTTTAACCGCCGCGCCTCCCATCCTAATTGAACTGGCAGGACGAGACGGGAGCGCCTTGCCGTGAGCGACGACGAAATCCAGGAACTGCGGAGCCGCTTTGCGCGCGAGGCCATGCGCCTGATGGAGCGCCGCGGCGAGGAAGTAACCCGTACCAAGCTGGCCGCCGAACTGGGTGTCGCACGCGCCAGGCTCGATGCCGTATTTCCTGAAGAAGGCGATCTGCTGGAAGCGGTGACCGGCGAATGGTTCGCCCCCAAACTGGCCGTGATGGACGAAGTCATGGCTTCGGGGCTGCCGCCGCGGCGCAAGATGTATGAATTTATCGCGCGCCGCTTCCTCCTGCTGCGACAGAATTACCGCGACGATCCGGCGACCTTCAATCTCTATGTCGAAATGGGTGAACGCTATTTCGAATATGCTCGCAGCTATATCGATCTTGCCGATCACTATCTATGCGAGCTGATTGCGGAGGCACAGGCCGAAGGGTATTTGCAGGGTCTCGAGGTCGATACCGCCTTGTCGCTCATCAACCAGATGGTGAACTGCTATCTTCAGCCTTACATGATCGCGATGATCGACGAACGGCTGAGCGAGGAAAAGCTGGCGCTGATTGTCGGTGCGATCTTCGATGGATTAAACGCGAAGGATGGCGGCGCTGGCGGTACTCAGGATATCCGCGCGGCCTGATCCGGCTGGTTCGTGGCCGCGGGCTAATTACCGCCTTCACGCTGCTCTGCGAAAATGCCCCAAGCGGCGAGGAACAATCCGCACACCAGCGGGCCGACGACGATGCCCGACAAGCCCATCGATGCGATCCCGCCAAGTGTAGTCACCAGCACCAGCCAGTCGGGGATCCCCGTGTCGCGGCCGACCAAGATCGGACGCAATACGTTGTCGGCCATGCCGATGATCGCCACACCTGAGATGATAACTACCACGCCCTGCCATACCGCTCCCGTCGCCAGCAGATAGATCGCTGCCGGCGCCCAGACGATGGCCGGTCCGACGGCCGGCAGCAGCGAAGCGATCGCCATGATCACTCCCAGCAGCAGGACCGATGGAATGCCCACTATCCAGAAGGTAATGGCCCCAAGCGCACCCTGCACCAGTCCGACGACTACCGACCCCTTGATGGTGGCGCGAACGATCGTCAGAAAACGCAGCGCCAATCTGTCGGCAATGATCCTGTCCATCGGCATCGAAGCAAGGATTGCCTCCCCGATCGTGCGCCCGTCGCGTAACAGGAAGAACCCGACGTAAAGGGCAATCCCGAAGCTCAACACAAAGCCGACGACACTACCGCCTATCACCAACGCTTGTGCGGCAATAATACCAAGAGAGGCCTGGATGAAGGTCTGCGCGCGTTCCTGTATATCGCCCAGATCGCCGAACCCTGCGCTATCGAGCGAAGATTGAATGTTGGCAGGCAAGGCTCCAAACACGCGCTCGAAATACATCGCTACATCAATCTGGCCATCCTGGAAGGCGAGGAACAGCCCCGCTGCCTCGTCGATCACCGCGCTGCCGATCCACAGTGCCGGCAACACCACTGCAAATAGAATGACGAGCATGCTGGCGAGCGCTGCCTGCGTCGTTTTCAGCGGGCGTTTTGCCAGAAACCAGCGATAAAGCGGCTGGAACAGGATCGCGGCGAGCGCTGCCCACAACATCGGCTGGAGAAAAGGCAGTACGATCGCCAGCAGCGCCAGCGATACGAGCGCGAGGAACAGCAGAAATCCGCCCTGTTCAACCTGCCTTGTTTTCGGATGGTCGTGCAAGGTGTTCAGCGCCCTGCCATTGGGGCGGTCGCAAACGGCCACAAAGCCGCGGGGGTTAGGTTGGGGCTGGTCCTGAACATGTCGCATGGTCCGGCTTCGCCGAACTCGATCCTCCCGGTAGTTGAGCTTTAGATAAGCGCGGCGACGGATCGGCGCAAATGTGAAATTCGCTATATTAGCTCGCAGCTGACCGCTCAAGCATGGCTGCCAGTTTCCGCAGCGTCTGGACGGAAATATCGAACGCCTGAAGCTTCGCCATGTAACCCGCCACTACGGCCGGGTCGTCGGCCAGTTCATCGCCCAGTATTTCGAGGGTGTCCGCGACCTTTGCGACATCGGCGGCGGTCAGCGCGGTCGAGATGAGGGGCGTGGCTGATCTGGCAATCGGGGTGTGGGTCAGTTCGGCTTTGGTCTGCGCCACGGCGCGGTCGACGTCGGTCTGGGTGTTCTGGCCGGAGGGCAGCCATTCGGCGACTTTTGCCCGGCCGTGGAACTGCAGTCCGACCCTGCTGGCCTGCAGCCAGACGATCTGCGCTTCGAGCGAGATATCTCCGCGGATGAGCCGGCATGGCGTTCCTGGAGGGGGCAGGGCCGCGCCTTCCACCAGGGCGCCGCCGGATGAGATATTGCGAACCTTCACCGTGCATACGCTGCCGCCCGCCGCCAACTTGGCCATGACGAACAGATTGGTCCGCGCTTCGGCACGCATGCAGTTCATATGCGGCGAAAGCGTTTCGTATGCTGCCGAGATCATAGTTAACTCCCTCGCTCCCTATTGACTTGGCGGAGCGAATTTTCGCTTTCCGGCAGGATCAGCGTTAACGCGTAGTCATGCTTTGCCCCGGCGGGAAAGCGTAAGGCCCGCCGCTCTTGCGAGCGACGGGCCTTGCTTCTCGTTACCTGGGTTCAGGAGGTTAGCGGAGCAACGAGAGGACGTTCTGCTGGCTCTGATTGGCCTGTGCGAGCATGGCGCTCGAAGCCTGGCTCAGGATCTGCGACTTGGCGAGCGCCGTCGTTTCAGCCGAATAATCGGTGTCTTCGATGCGCGAACGTGCGTCGGACAGGTTGGTGACGTTGTTGGTCAACGTGTTAACGGCCGATTCAAGACGGCTCTGGCCGGCACCCAGCGTAGCGCGAGCGGTCGAAATCGCTTCGAGCTGCGCGTCGGCCGTGGCGATCGCCGTAGTTGCCGATGCGGCATCGGTTCCGACATCGAACGTTGCGGCGGACAGGCCCGACAGGTCGGCCATTGCGAGGTCGATCGTGTCGGTGCTTTCCGCACCGGCCTGGATCGTGACACTGGCCGTGCTGGCATCGAACAGCTTGACGCCGTTGAATTCGCTGTTCGCGATGACTGCGTCGATCTGCGACTTCAGTTCGGTCACTTCGGCCTGAAGGTTGGCACGGTCGGTATCCTGATATGTGCCCGAAGCCGACTGTACGCCGAGTTCGCGGACGCGCTGCAGCATGTTGGTCACTTCGTTCAGACCGCCTTCTGCGGTCTGGGCCAGCGAGATGCCGTCATTGGCGTTGCGGATGCCCTGGGTCATGCCGCGGATCTGCGAGGTCATGGAGGTGGCGATGGCGAGGCCGGCGGCGTCGTCCTTCGCGCTGTTGATGCGCTTGCCGGTCGACAGACGTTCCATTGCGGTGCCGAGAGCTTTGCCAGCAGCGTTCGAGGAGTTGGCGGCTTTCATTGCGCTGATATTGGTGTTGATGACGTTCATGGCTCAATTCCCTTTGGTCTACGATCACTTGTCTACGATCACTGCCCCCCATCAGGATGCGGCAGCCGAGAACCAGACCGGCAGGAATTCAGCCGGCTTAAGGGTCAAATTTTTCAAAGTCTTAACGAACGTTAACCATAATACGTGTTTTCACTAGGCCTAAAATTATCCAAAAGTTGGACGTCCAGGCCGCAAATCCCCCTTCGTCGCTAAGACTTGCCAAGTGGGGGCACTGATGGACGGGATTACGAAAACCCAAAATTTTTCGAAAATACATGGGACGATCGATGCACGGATGGCGGGAATTGCCTCGTCCTTGTTCATGGATCGACCTGTGACGTTGGCCGATCAGGGCGATCGTTCGTCGGACTGCGGCGGACGGACCATCCGACTGGCGCGTGGGGACGCGTCGGGGTTCGAACTGTCGGGCGCCGGTGGTACGATCACCTACAGCGATCCCATCGCCGAGAGCAGCATCGCCGCGCTGGTTGCGATGACATATGCCGGTGAAGGTCCTGTTGCTGCGGACCCCGCATCGCTGTCCATCATCGCACTGGCGGATCGTCTCGCACGCACGAATATCCCGGTGCTGATCAACGGGCCCACGGGCACGGGCAAGGAAGTGCTGTCGAATTTCATCCATCGCCGTAGCACCCGCGCCGCCAAGCCCTTCATCGCTGTCAACTGTGCCGCCATTCCCGAAACCATGCTGGAAGCAATGCTGTTCGGCCATGAAAAGGGTTCGTTCACAGGCGCCAATGCCGCGGGCGAAGGCTTTTTCCGCGCTGCCGACGGCGGCACCCTGCTGCTCGACGAAATCGCTGAAATGCCGCTCTCGCTTCAGGCGAAGCTGCTGCGTGCCCTTCAGGAAGGCGAAGTCGTCCCGATCGGTGCGACCCGGCCGATCAAGGTCGATGTGCGCATCATTGCCTGTGCCAACCGCGACCTCCCGCATGAAGTCCAGGAAGGCCGTTTTCGTGCCGACCTTTATTATCGCCTCAACGTGTTTCCCATCGAAATGCTGGCACTTCGCGAACGTCGTGCCGATATCGCTCCGCTGGCTTTTGCCATGTTGCTGCGCCATGTCGGCAAGGGCGAACGCATGCCCTGGATCAGCAATGCGGCGCTTGCCGCGCTGGCCAATTATCCATGGCCAGGCAATGTCCGCGAACTCGAAAACGTCATGCGCCGGGCACTCTTGCTGTCGCAGGGCCATGCGGAAATCGGTATCGAGCATATCGTCTTCGACATGACTGCGCGCGCCGTCGAAAAGCCGGTCGAAGCACCGGTTGCCGCTGAACCCGAAGCATCGGCAAAACTGTCGAAGATTGTCCAGATCTCCGAAGCGCGCGCCATCATGGAAGCACTGGAGTCGGTCGGCGGTCACCGCGCCAATGCCGCCCGCGCTCTTGGAATAAGCGAACGCACACTGCGCTATCGCCTCGCGTCCTTCCGTGATGCCGGTATTGCCGTGGGAGCAGGTCGATGAACCCCGTAGGAGGCATTGGCGGTGGCGGATCGCTGGAGCAGATTATTGCACTGCGTCAGCAGATCATCGATCGCTCCAAAGTCCTGCAGGACGTTCATCAGCCCAAGTCTGCCGGACCGGCCGAAGCGACGGGCGGGGCGCCCAGTTTTGGCGATTCACTCCGCACAGCGCTTGATAACGTCAATTCTGTCCAGGCAGAATCCGGCCGCATGACCGCCGCATATGAACGCGGCGAGGAAACCGATATCGCCAAGGTGATGCTGGCCCGGCAGGAAGCCGGGGTCGCCTTCGAAGCAACTCTCCAGGTCCGCAACAAGCTGCTTGCCGCGTACCAGGAAACCATGCGGATGGGAATCTAATCCATGAACGGTCTGGTACCTGCCGAGAGCCAAGGCTCCGGCATGCTGACTCCGCTCACAGCCGGGGGTGGCTCGTTTGGCGACCGCCTTCGCGCCTTCACCGCGCAGCCAGCCGTGAAGCGGGCGCTGCCCTGGTTCGGCGGAATGGCCGGTCTGGGTCTGCTGGCACTGACGTGGGCGACGTTGTCCCCCGCGCCGCAGCGTGTCTTGTATTCCTCCCTTGCCGATTCCGAACGCGCCAGCGTGGTAGAGACGCTCGGCAAGGCCGGGATCGATTATACGATCGACAATGGCACCGGTGCGCTGACGGTCGGCGAAGACGACGTCTATCGCGCGCGGATGCTGGTGGCGTCCGATGGATCGCTCGCATCCCCACAAAGCGGTACCGACCTTATCGAAAGCCTCCCGATGGGGGCCAGTCGTACGCTGGAAGGCGATCGTCTGCGCGCGGCGCAGGAACGCGAACTGACCATGACCATCGCGGAAATCGACGGCGTCGAAGCGGTCCGCGTCCATATCGCCAAGGCCGAACGTTCGGTGTTCGTGCGCGAAGATGTCGCACCTTCCGCATCGGTGATGGTCCGTCTGGCACGCGGCCGCCAGCTCACCGATGGGCAGGTCACGGCTATCACCAATCTCGTGGCAGCATCCGTACCCGGCCTCGGGATCGATGCGGTCAAGGTGGTGGACCAGCACGGCAAATTGCTGACTCAGGCTCGCGATCCGAATAGTGGCCGGCTCGATCTGCAGGCGCAGATGGAAGCAAAGCTTAATGCGCAGGTGGATCACCTGCTTGCACCGATGTTCGGCAGCGATGCCTTTACCTCCCAGGTTCAGGTAGAGCTGGACATGAACGAGGTCACCTCCGCGCGCGAAAGCTACGACAAGGATGGCACCGTCCGTCGCGAAACCACGCAGCAGTCGCAGAGCGGCAACGCACCTGCCGGCGGAATTCCCGGTGTGCTGGCGAATACGCCTCCTGCTGAAGGGGAAGCACGGCAAGGTGCGCCACAAGATACACAGGGCGCCCAGACTGCTGGCGGCGTGGGCGAAAGCAGCGCGACCCGTGTCTATGAAATGGGTCGCGAGGTTTCGGTCTCCAATCTCTCGCCCGGTTCGATCAAATATCTCTCGGTCGCCGTTGCGATCGATCAGGCTGCCTTGGCCAAGGCTAGCGCGGCGGACATTAACAAGGTCAAGGAACTGGTTACGGCAGCCGTCGGCGCGCGTCAGGATCGCGGCGATCAGGTGACCGTGGTGATGCGTCCCTTCGAAAAGGTCGAAGGGGATGAACTGCCCTTCTACGAAACGAGCTGGTTCGGCATGGCCGTGCGCAATGGCGTCGCCATTCTTGCCGTGCTGCTCGTCCTCCTTCTGGCCGTGCGGCCTGCGATCAATGCGCTGCGCAGCAACGCCAAGGATGGCGGCACGCTCGACCCGCAGGGCGCCGGTGGCGAGGTGGCCGCTCTGGGCGGTCCCGGCATGGGCGTCGTCACGCCCTATGACCGGGAAGCTCTCGACGGGCAGATCGAACTCGCCCAGCGCATCGCGCGCGAGAATCCCGATGATGCCGTTCTGGCACTACGTCGCCTGCTCGCCGAAGATATGCGCCAGGGAGCATCGGCATGACGGCGCCTGCACAGCATCTGCTTGGCGGCACCGACAAGGCAGCGATTATGGTGATGCTGCTGGCCGAAGAAGACGCGTCGCGAATTCTAAGTCAGCTGACCCCGGACGAGCTGCGTCAGCTTGCGGGCACGATGTGCGGCATAGGCGAAGTCGAGCCGCAGGCGATCTCCGACGCCATCGCCGGCTTTTCACGCTCGACCGAGCATAGCGGAATTTCCGGACATGGCCGGGTGGACAATGTCCGCCGGTTGCTGAACGGCGCCGTCGGCGAAGTGAAGACCGACAATCTCATGCGTCAGGTGGCTCCGGAAGCGGAAGAGGAAGGCTTGCCTGCCCTCGGCCTGCTGCGCTGGCTCGATCCCAAGATCATCGGTGAAATCCTCGCCGACGAACACCCGCAGGCGATTGCCGTTTTGCTGCTGCAGCTCGATACCGATGTCGCTGCTGCCGCCCTGGCTGCGCTGCCCGAAGATCTGCACACGCCGGTGCTGCACCGCGTCGCGCGTCTCGGCCCGGTGTCGCGCCAGGCGATCGAAATTCTCGAACACACGCTTAATGCCAAGATCGAAAAGCTGCATGGCACGATCCCGCTCACCATGGGCGGTATTCGTCACGCGGCGGACATCATCAACCGTTCGCATCGCAGCATCGAGAAGAACGTCATGCCGAAGATCGGCAAGATCGACAAACAGCTCGCCAAGGAACTCGAGAACGAAATGTTCAAGTTCGAGCACCTGTTCGTGCTCGATACGAAGATGACCGGCGTGCTGCTGCGCGAAATCGAAAGCGATACGCTTATTCTCGCACTCAAGGGTCTGGAAGAGGAACAGCGCGAACAGTTCTTCGGTGCCATGTCCTCGCGTGCGGCAGACGGTTTGCGCGATGAAATCGAAGCGCGTGGCCGGGTCAAGAAAACCGAGGTCGAAGCCGCGCAGAAGGACATCGTCACCATCGCCAAGCGCCTGATCGCCGACGGCGAACTCATCATGGGCGAAGGCGACGAAGACTATGTCTAGGATCGCCTACGCCGCCCTCGGCCGGCCGGGCAGTTTCGCCCGCGACGGACGCTACGCGAAGCCGCAGGTTCCCGAAGAACCGGTCGAGACCGAAGACGTGGCCGAAAAGGCCTATCGCGCTGGCTATGAAGATGGCCAGCTGTCCGCCCGTGCCGATTTCGATGCCCAGCTGACCGCCGAACGGGCTGCCCGATCGGCCATCGAACTCGCCTTCGCCCGCTTCGATGCGGAAAGCGAGCGTCAGCTGCGCGACCGTATGCTCGCGACCGTCCACGCGCTGTGCGAGGAAGCGGTACTGCCGCTCGCCCTCGACAGCAAAGGGCTGGCCCGGCGGGTCGAAGCGGCGGCCGCCATGCTTCAGCGCAAGCACGACCAGCGGATCGTCCATATCCATCCTGAAGATCTCGAACTCGTCAAAGCCAGTGTCCCGGCGAGCCTGGAACTGGTCGCCGACGGCAGCGTCGAGCGGGGCGGATTGCGCGTCGAGACCGACGATGGCGGGGTCGAGGACGGGCCGCAGCAATGGCGCCGCGCGCTCGCCGAAATCTTCGATTCATGCACGCGCTGATCGATCGCACGTTCTCGGCCGTCGCCTCGGCCTCGCTCGATCTGGCCCCGCGCCGGTTCGGGCGGGTGGTCGCCTGCGATGGCGGCCTGATCGAGGTTTCCGGCCTGGGCGTACCCATCGGCACGATCTGCGCGATCGCGCAGGGGGAATCGTCCGAACATCGCGCCGAAACCATCGGCTTTCGCAACGGGCACACCATGATGATGATGCTCGGCGATACGGTTCTGCTGCGTCCCGGTGCGATCGTACGTCCCGAAGGGCGACCGGGCATGCTCGGCGTCGGGCAGGAATTTCTCGGCCGTGCGGTCGACGGATCGGGCGAACCGATCGATGGCGGCGGCCCGGTCATGGCCACCACCAGCTGGCCTGCGGGCGGTTACCGCGTCGGCGCGCTCGACCGGTCGCGAGTGACCCAGGTGTTCGACAGCGGCATCCGTTCATTGAACGCGCTGACCACCTTCGGCGTGGGCCAGCGCATCGGTATCATGGCCGGATCCGGCGTCGGCAAATCGGTGCTGATGGACATGATCGTCGACAATGCGCAGGCCGATGCCGTCGTCGTGGGGCTGATCGGCGAACGGGCGCGCGAAGTCTCCGATTTCGTGACCCGGCACATGGCCGGCGAACGCGCGGCGAAGACTGCCATCGTCGCGGTTCCAGCGGATCACGCAGCCAATTTGCGACTGCGCGGCGCCATGCTCGCGACATCCATTGCCGAACATCTGCGCTCGCAAGGCAAACGCGTTCTCCTGATCCTCGACAGTCTGACCCGCGTTGCGCATGCGGCGCGCGAGATCGGTATCCTGCTGGGCGAACCCGGCGCAGCGCGCGGGTATCCGCCCTCGGCCCTGTCCGCCATTACCAAGCTCATCGAACGCGCCGGCAATTCGGAAGAATCCGGCGGGGCCATCACCGGCATCTACACCGTGCTCGCCGATGGCGACGACCAGAACGATCCGGTCGTCGATACCGCCCGTGCGATCCTCGATGGTCACATCGTGCTTTCGCGGGAAATCGCCCAGCGCGGCCAGTATCCGGCAGTCGATGTCGGCGCCTCGCTCAGCCGCGTGATGAACGATATCGTTGCGCCCGAACATGCCGTGAATGCGCGGCGGTTCCGCGCGCTCAGTGCGACGTATGAGGCCAATCGCGATCTCGTGATGATGGGGGCATATCGGCAAGGGTCCGATCCCCTGCTCGACGAAGCCATCGCCCTTCATCCGCACATGAGCCGGTTCCTGTCTCAGGGCCATGGCGAATGCGTGGATGTCGCCGCCGCATCCGAACAATTGACGCAGCTCGTCAGCCGTGACGCCTGAACGCCGGAAGCTGAGGCGCGCCGAGCTCATCCAGCGTATCCGGTCGGTGGAGCGCATGCAGTCTGTCGCGGCCGCCAGCGAAGCGGAGGCCACCCGCGCGCGCCTGTTCGGCGTGGCAGAACGCACCCGCAGTCTCGCCGCGCACTATGCCCAGCGCGAAGGTGACATCGTCGGCGCCGATCTGCGCAGCGGCAAGGCCATGGGCGACCAGTTGCAGCGCCTTACCGAGCTGAGCGAAAAACAGGCGGAAGAAGCCGAACTTCAGTCGCAGGCCAAGCGTGAAGTGCTCGCCCAGTCCGACATGCGTCTGCGCAAGGCCAAGGAAAGCCGGCGGGATCTGGTGCGCCAGATCGTTGCCAGTCTGGAAAAGGGGTAGCAGAGCGAGAGTTTGGCACGCTTCTTGATAGACTGTCCGTGAACCTAACACGGACTTGCCATGAACATCTCGTTTGCCTTTTCGAAAACGCCCGACACCCAATCTGTCGCCGCCGGTCTGGATGGCGAAAGCGGGCGTAAAAACGGTGCTTCGCAGGGCGTGGACGGCTTCGCCGACCTGCTGAACCAGCTCGCATCGGTCTTGCCGGTCCTGCCGGCCGGACTCGGTACGGCAGAGAGCGGCACCGAAGAGCGGCAGGACGGTGAATTGCCGACCGGCAATATCTTGCCGCTTTTGCCGGTCGATCCGGTTGCCGATGCCGATATCGAACTGGCCCTGGTGGCTTCGCCCCTCACGTCTCTCGTGCCTCCGCCGGCCCAGGCTCCGGTTGTCGCAGGCTCGTCCGACGCGTCGCTCGCGGCAGGCAAACCGATCAATAACGCTTCGGGCATCGCGCCCCAGGCCATCGTTGCCGAACTCGCGGCCACCGGGGTCGAGGCACCACCTTCCGAAAGTTCCGAGCCAACATCCTTCGTCGTGCGTATCGCCGCGGCCGACAAGCCTGTAGATGCCAAGGCGGCCGATCTGCTCGTCACCGCGCCCGAGGGCAAGGCGCAGTCCGCTTCGACTGCTTCTGCCACGAACGACCGCCTTTCCCAGGCCGTCGCGGCTGGCACGGCACAGGCCACTCCGGTCGATGCGAAAGCCGCAACGGCTTCTGCCACGACCAGCCAGCCCGCCGTCCAGCCTACCCTCGATCCCGCCAGCGGCGACCGTAATCAGGATGGTGACCGTCCCGCCAGCGACAGGCAGGCTCCCGCCAGCCAGACCACAACGGCCGATCTCGCCAAGGTATCGCCGCAGCTCGTCTCGGCTCGTTTCGAAGATACGATGGTTGCCGCCCGGGCCGGCACTGTCGCGCCGCGTACGGTGACCACCGATCAGTTCGCTCAGGTCGAACGCGTCGTCGAACATCTCACCGCAGCCCGCCAGATGGATCTGTCCAAACCGGCAGCCATCGCCGTGGCCCACAAGGAATTCGGCGCTCTGACCGTGACCTTCGATCAGTCCGGCGGCAAGATGAACGTCGAGATCGCAGCCGAAAATCAGGAAAGCCAGCGCGCGCTGGCGGCGGCGATGGCCAGCGATCGCGGAATGCCCCGCCAGCAGGATATGGGCGGTCATTCCCAATCCGCGCAGAACCAGAACAATCACGCCGCTGCGGACCGTCATGGCGGCAACGGCAATTCCAGCGCGGCATCCGGTCAGGGCAATGCGGGGGACAGTGGCCGTTCGCAGCAATTCGACCAGCGTGGCCGCCACGATGAACGTGCCCGGCCGGGCACCCAGACGCCTGCCAGAAACTCCGGCGACGACGCTCTCTACGCCTGATCTGTCAGCATTCCATTCAACAGGATTACCCAATGTCGAACGATAAAACTTCCGAAGAAACCGTGAAAAAGAAAAAGGGCGGCAAGCTCAAGCTGGTGCTTTTCTCGCTGGTTCTGCTGGGTGCAGGCGGGGGCGGCACTTATGCCGCATTCGCCAGCGGCATGCTTGGTGCGCACGGGGCGAAGGAAGAAGATCGCAATCCCAAGCTGGTGCTCAAGGGCGAAGAAGATCCCTATCCCTTCGTCGCAGAAGGCGGCGAGAAGGAAGCGGCGCCCGCCATCCACGGCGGCGGCGGGGGTAAATACCGCACGGCCTATTACAATTTTTCCGACGAGTTCACGTCCAACCTGGCGAACGGAACTGCGCTGATCCAGGTCAGCCTCGCTGCATCGACCCATTACGATGGGCGCGTGATGATGTGGCTGAACGAGCATGAAACCGCTCTGCGGTCGCGCATCCTGGCCGAGCTTGCCGCAACCAGCGAAGAAGATCTCGCCAGCATCCGCGGCAAGGAAGAACTGCAGAAGCGTCTGACCAAGGCGATCAACGAAACGCTTGAAGAACGCGAAGGCTTCGGCGGCGTCGACAGCGTCTATTTCCGGTCCTTCATCGTCCAATGATCACGACCGGTATTCCCGAGGCTGTGGCCCGGGCAGCATGTCACTGCGACGAGCTGCTCAGCCGCGCGGCAACTCCGCCCGAACTCGATATCGAGTTCGCCCGGTTTGCGCGCGGCATCGCCCAGCAGTCGCAGCATCAGCTGTCCCAACTGTGCGATGATCGCGGGCTTGCCGTGGACATTGCGGACGCCGAACTGCTGCCTGTTGGCGAATGGTTTGCAAAGGTCGGGGCGGCTCATCGCCATAGCTTCTATTCGATCGGGCAGGAAAGCCGCGGAATCCTGATTTCGGTCCGGATCGGCGAACTGGTTGGCCAGTTCGAAAGGATCCTCGGCGGCACGGGCGAAGTGGACGAAAAATGCACCGTCCTGCCTGCCTCCGCCAACCGTTTCGCACAGCAGTTCGAAGACCGCATGGCCGAAGTCATTCAGGCAGCCAGCGATCGGCGCGGCATCGCGGCAAGCGCGAATGGCGAAGAAGTCGAACAGGTTGCGCCCTATGCATCGGGCGATCGCGTCTGGACGGTAACGCTCACCATCACGTCTGCCAAAAGCGCGCGACCGTGGAAGGTCCGGCTTGCGGCGTGCAACTCGACGATCGCCGAAATCGTTGGCACGCGCGCCGTCTCGCCGGCAACCGGCCGGACGATCGGTGCACGCGGTCTCAACGGGTCGGCCATTGCCGAAGTCGATCTTCCGCTGCGCGCCGTACTGGTCGACGTTCCGATGTCGATCGCGCGGCTCGCCAGCCTTGAACCCGGCTCGGTCATCCCGGTCGCGGTCAACCGCAACGTCCCGCTGATGACCGGAAATCTCACCATCGCGCATGGCTGTGTCGGCGAACTCGACGACCGTGTCGCCCTCGAACTTACCCAAACATTCCTCTCGGAGTAGAACCCATGGTTTCGCACGCAGACGGCTTCGGCCTCATTCAGGACATCGACGTCCGCCTCACCGTTGAACTCGGCCGCAAATCCATGCGCCTGCGCGACGTGCTGGCTCTGGGCGAATCCAGCGTCATCGAACTCGACCGCCTGACCGATGAACCGCTCGACATGTTCGTCAACGGCAAGCTGATTGCGCGCGGCGAAGTCGTCGCCCAAGGCAGTCGCTTCGCCATCCGTGTCCTCGAAATCGTCGGTGCCAGTTCCAGCGAACCCGCGATCGACCGCCGCACTCCGCCGCTGACGGTCACGCCGACCGGTGCAGGCGAGCACGCCTGATGTTCTGGTACGTCCTCAAGCTCCTGATCCTGCTGCCGCTGATTGGCGCAATGATCTGGGGCAGCCTCAAGCTCGCCAAGAAGATGCAGGGCCAGTTCGGCGCCCCCGCTGGCGGCAGCAAGGCGGTTCGCATCGTGGAAACCACCATGCTTTCGCCCACCCTGCGTCTGGCCGTGATCGAATTCCATGGTCGCGAGATCCTCGTGTCCACATCGCGCAACGGCCTCACCCGCCTGGCCGAAGCGCCGGCGCGCCCGCAGGCAGAGGAAACCGTTCAGTGATCGCCCGTTTCGCCAGGCTGACAGCCTTTCTGACCGCACTCGCCTATCCGGCGCTGGTGCATGCGCAGGCCTCGGACACCGCGGTTTCGGGCGCACTAGACCGCGCCTTCGGCCAGATGGCAGGTGCTGGCGGCGAACCGCTGAGCCTGTCGCTCCAGCTGCTGCTGGTGATGGGCCTGTTGACGATCCTGCCAGCGCTTCTTCTGATGATGACGAGTTTCACGCGCATCATCGTGGTGCTGGCGATCCTGCGTCAGGCACTCGGTCTGCAGCAGTCGCCGCCCAACCAGGTGCTGATCGGTATCAGTCTGTTCCTGTCCATGTTCATCATGGCGCCGACTCTGGAAAACGTGAACCAGAACGCCATCGCCCCCTATTCGGCGGGTGAAATCGGCGCAGAGGTTGCGATCGAGCGGGCAGGCGACCAGTTTCACGCCTTCATGATCCGCCAGACGCGCGAATACGATCTTCAGATGTTTGCCGACATCGCCGATGCCGGCCAGTTCGCCAGCCCGCAGGATGTGCCCTTCTCGATTCTGCTGCCCGCTTTCGTGACCAGCGAACTCAAGACCGCATTCCAGATCGGGTTCATGCTGTTCCTGCCGTTTCTCGTCATCGACCTCGTCGTCTCCAGCGTGCTGATGAGCCTCGGTATGATGATGATGAGCCCGATGATCGTTTCGCTACCCTTCAAGCTGCTGCTGTTCGTCCTCGTCGACGGGTGGGCACTGCTGATGGGTTCGCTCGCCTCAAGTTTCGGATAATATCATGGACGAAAGCGCCATCCTTCTTTCCATGGCCGACCGGATGCTGTGGATCGCCGCCCTCGTCGCGGCGCCGATCCTGATCGCAAGTCTCGCCATCGGTCTCGTCATCGGCCTCGTGCAGGCCGCAACCTCGGTCAACGAACAGACGCTGACCTTCGTGCCGAAACTCGGCGCGGTGGCCTTCGTGCTCGTTATTCTGGGGGCGTCGATGATGTCGGTCGTGGCCGATTTCACGCAGGACATCTTCACCGAAATCGCGCGGATCGGCGACTGAGACTGACGCGGTGAACGGGCTCGATCTCGGCATTGGTGCGCTGGAGCAGGACATGTGGCGGGTCGTCTTTCTGATGACCCGGCTCGGTGCGGCCCTGCTTGCCGCCCCGTTCTTCGGGGCGACATCGGTACCCATGGCGGTGCGCATATCGATCACCGGCGCGCTTGCCATATTCGTGTCGATATGGATGCCCGCCATCGCCACGCCGCCGGCACTGCTCTCGCTCGACGGCGTTCTCACCATCGCCGGCGAGGTCATCGTCGGCCTGGCTCTGGGCTTCGTGTTGCAGCTCGCCTTCGCTGCGCCGACCGTTGCCGCCGAACTGATCGGTGGCGGGATGGGGATGAGCATGGCGGTGTCACAGGATGCGATGGGTGGGGGGACGACCACGTCCTTCGGTCAGTATTTCATGATCGTCCTCACGCTGATCTTCCTCGCGACCGGCGCGCATCTTCACTGGATCGCGCTGGTGACGGAAAGCTACAACGCGTTTCCGCCCGGACAGACCTGGCTCGGTGCCGAACGGTTCGGCGCCATCGCCGGTTTCGCCAGTTTCATGTTCGAAACCGCCTTGCGGATTGCGCTGCCGGTAACGCTCATCCTGCTGCTGGTGCAGGTGCTCACCGGTATTCTCAGTCGTTCGGCCCCCTCGCTCAACCTCTTCGCGTTGGGATTGCCTGCAGGCGTCCTTGCCGGAATGGCCGCTCTGATCATTTCCGCCCCGCTCATCTACGACCAGTTCACCGGCCTTGTCGGCGACGCGCTGGACCAGACCGAAAGCGTGATTGCGCGATGAGCGAGGAAACCGCCGGCGAAAAAACTTACGCGCCCACCGAAAAGCGGCTCGTCGACGCCGCCAAGAAGGGGGACGTGCTGCGCTCCAAGGACGCCGGCACGGCCGCCGTCATGCTGCTCGGCGGCGCCTGGCTGGCCATCGCGGGCCCATGGCTCCTAGAAGGCCTCTCACAGCTCGCCCGCGAAGCCTTCATGTTCGATATGCGCGATGTTAATGATTTCAGCGTCGACGCGCTCCTGCACCAGAGCCTGCTCCTTGCTCTCCCCGCTATTCTCACACTGGCCGTACCGGTCATCCTCGTGACCCTCCTGTCCCAGCTTGCATTCGGGCGGGGACGCTGGGTGGTCGACAATCTCAAGGCGAAGGGGCAGCGTATCAATCCCCTGTCCGGCCTGAAGCGCATGTTCGGCCCGCAAGGCCTTATCGAAATGGGCAAGGGCCTGCTCAAGATCGCCCTTCTTGGGAGCATCGCCGCCTGGTGGTGGTGGACCAGCATGGAGACGGTCGTTGGTCTGGGCAGAGGCAACCTATCCGCGCAATTGTCCGCGGCCTGGCATGCCATCATCTCGCTGATTTTCGCGCTGGCTGCCGGGCTCGTGGTAATCGCGTTCGTCGATCTTCCGATCCAGTGGATGCGCCAACAAAAGCGCCTCAAGATGAGCCATCAGGAAATGCGGGACGAAAACAAGGCATCCGAAGGCTCGCCCGAAATGAAGGCCGCCCGGCGCCAGCGTCAGCGTGACATCGCGACCGGCTCCGTAGCTGGCGCGATGCGAGAAGCGCAGTTCGTCATCACCAACCCGACCCATTTCGCCGTCGCCATGACATACGATCCGCTAAAGGCGTCCGCACCGATCGTTCTGGCCAAGGGGCGCGGCGACAAGGCGATGGCCATGAAAGAACTGGCGCGCGAGCTCGATCTCCCGACACTCGAGATCCCACAGCTTGCGCGTTCGGTCTATTATACGACCCGCGAACGGCAGATCATTTGCGAAGACCTGTACGGCGCGGTCGCATCGGTCCTCGCATACGTGTTCTCGTTGAAACGGGGCGAAACGCCGCCGCTGCCTGCCGTCGACGTGCCTGCAGCCTTGTGTTTCGATGCGGATGGTCGTTTGACGGTTAATCCGCACGCTGAAGCGTCGTTATCATAGCGATGAGTATCTCAGCTTCCTCTATCGCCTCCTCTCTCGGGATCGGCAGCGGCGTCGACATGACCGGCCTGGCGGTGCAGCTGGCTGAAGCGCAATTCGCAGGCCGCAACCAGCGACTGACGACCCAGTCCGAGACGCTCGAACGGCGCATCTCGCTTGCCGGTTCCATCCGCAGCAGTTTCTCGACCTTCGCTACGGCATTGGGAGAGCGTTTGCGCAATGGCGACCTTGCACCTTTGCCGACCATCTCGAACCCCGCCGTTGCAGCCGTGTCGAGCCCGCTGGGCTCGATCGGGAAGGGTAGCTATTCGCTTGAAGTCACGAAACTTGCCAGTGGGCAGGTTCTGACCGGGGGCTCGTACGCGAGCGCGCAGGATACTGTCGGTGCCGGTACGCTGACGATCCGTTTCGGCGAAACGAACTCCGCCTCGTTCGCCGAGAATGCCGGCAAAGCTCCGCTGACGCTGGACATCGCTGCCGGTGCGACTTTGGCCGATGTTGCGCAAGCCATAAACGGCAAGAATGCCGGTCTCAGCGCCTATGTCGCCCAGACAGCTACGGGTGCGCAACTTGTCATAAAGGGTGCTGACGGGGCGAAGAACGGTTTCGTAATCGAAGCGACGGAGGATCCTACCAGCCCCGGCTTGTCGGCAATGGCATGGCAGCCTGGGAGCGATCCTGCACGATTGGTAAAGACTTCGGCCGACGCCGAGTTCACACTCGATGGGATCGCGCGCACGAGCTCGTCCAATAAGATAGACGGTATCGCGCCCGGTTTGTCGCTGGCGCTGACAGGTACCAATGTTGGTGCGCCAGCGGTCATCAACTTCAACAACCCCTCCAGCGCGCTGTCGTCTGTGATGCAAGACATCACCGGTGCTCTCAACGAAATTTCCGGTGAACTTCGCAGCGCCACCGATCCGAAGACGGGCGAACTTGCGCGGGATACCGGCGCGCGAGCGCTGAGGACCCAGCTGGCCGCGCTCGGGTCCACGGTGATCATGCCCAACGCCCCCGAAGGATCGCCACGGACCCTAGCCGAGCTTGGCCTTGCAATTCAGCGAGACGGTAGCTTCACATTCGACAGTTCCAAACTGACTGCTGCCATGGCCCGCGACCCCGCAGGCGTGGCCGCGATGTTCACCACTGGCCTAAATGGCGTTTATTCGACCATCGATCGGATGGCCCGGTCAAACAGCGTTTCCAGCAACCCGGGGACACTGGCGGGATCCGTCGCGCGCTATCAATCGCAGTCGCAACAGATCAACCGTGATCTGGAAAAGCTCGCCGACCAGCAGGAAGCCTTACGAGCCAACATGGTCGCGCGCTTCGCAAAGGCGGACAGCCGCATCGCCGCATCGAATTCGACGCTTACCTTCCTTCAGTCGCAAATCGACGTATGGAACTCTCAGCGGGATTGAGATGCTTAGCCGGTCCAAACCCAATGAAGCCTATCGTCAGGCGAGTTTCGATGCCCGTCTTCTTGGCAGCTCGAAAGAGGATCTCGTCATCTTCTGCCTCGAAGATTTCATCGAGAACCTCGGGCGGCTCGAAATGGCGGATAGCCGCTTCGATGCAGCCGGGCGAAGCCAGGCCATTACCCGCTGTGTCACTGCTTTGACCGCTCTGGAACTCGGCATCGACCGAACGGCCGAACTGGGAGCCAGCCTCGCGCATCTTTACGGATCTGCCAAAGGCGTCTTGCTCAATTCGATCCGGCAGACCGATGTCCCTGCCATCACGGCCATCAAGGACGATTTCAACGAAATCGCTGCTGCGTTTCGCGGCGCAATGCACAGATAGACTGACCTGGGCATAGGTATTTTCACCTATCCGCTTGGCAATCGGGTATGAACCATAATCCAGCAAAAGTACCCCTACACCAATCGGGGGCTGTTATGGATATCGCTGACTTTACCTTTTACGTCATCGACCAAAACCTGCAGAGGCGAAATGCTCTGGCGCGCCTGTTGAGCAAATATGCGCGCGCTGTTCCGCTGGACAATGTCTCGGAAGTTGGTTCTGTGAGCGCCGGTAAACCCTGCTTTCTCGTTTATGACGAGGAAAGGCAGCTGCAGGCGTGTCTGAGCGAAAAGAACGTCCAGGAGGCACTGGCTGCGGTTCTGGCCTATTCCGAAAAGCCCGAGCTCGAGAGAGTATTCGAAATACTTGATCAGGGCGCGGGCGGATATTTCGATTACGATGGCGGGGAGGCAGATCCCACCCAATCGATCATGCGTCTGCTGCGTCGGAACGCAAAGTTCGAAGGTATGCGACGCCGCCGCCAGGCCGCAGTTCAGAGGCTGCAGGCCCTGAGCCAACGTGAACAGGAAGTGCTTCGTGCCGTTTCCGAAGGGCAGTCGAACAAGGCTATCGCACGGCACCTGTCGGTCAGCCCCAGAACGATCGAAGTTCACCGGCGCAACATGATTGCCAAGCTCGACGTACCATGTTCGATTTCGGCGGTGCGGCTCGCTCTCGAAGCCGAACTCTGACCTAATCCGGCCTCGTCATTCAGGCCGGATCTTCTCGATCGACGCGCCTCCCAGAAGGAGAAGTGCGCGCGCGCAAGCTGCGACGAGCGCGATTGCCGGATCGTCTCCGAAGAAGTTGCCTTCTTCTATTTCTCCGGAAAAAGAAACCAGCGCCGAAGATGGGCCACTGGCCGCACGGGTAACAAGAATTCCGCAATATGGTCCCACGAGTTCCATCGCCGCGCAAACAAACGCGCGCGCATTGCACAGTTCTGCCAGACGTTCTTCAGTGACGGGTTGATCGAATAGCGCCGCGTATTTCGCCGGCGCTATTAAACGCAATTCAGCGAAAGCTTTAAGCGCAGCATGGGGATCATGCAAACGGCCTTCAACGCAATCATCGACAAATTGCTGAACACTAATTTCCCACGGCGACATTCGCCCATAGCTCCACTTTGTCTGGGGGATCATTGAAAATTTCAATAGATCAAATCGAGTGCGCCAACATACGTCAATGCACTTAAGTTCCCCAAGCTTTGGAACCGGTGTCTACTTATGGCACGGAAATAAAGCTCCTAAATGGATTCGCGTGCCGTCAAACCGATGCGCAGTTTTTCAAGCGCATTTGCCTTGAGTTGATGGACCCGCGGAACACTCACATCGAGGATTGCTGCGATCTCGGTCAGATTGAGTTCTTCGAGGAAGTGCAATTGAATAACCAATTGCAGACGCTCGGGAAGAGCCGCAATCGCGTGGGCCAAAGCGGCCTTGTCGGCAGCTTCCAACAGCACCGCTTCGGCTGTGGGTTCTTCACTGGTGAAGGCAGGATTGCTATCGGAATAACTGCTCTCCAGATCGACTACGCGAGTGGCAATCTGGTTTCGGGCCTTGTGGTACTCCTCGAGTGAAATTCCCATGGCATGGGCCATTTCATCGGCGCTCGGATCGCGGCCAAGCGTACGCCGCAATTCGTCGGCGGTGCCGTCCATTTTGCGCCTGGTGGCCGCCGCGCCGCGTACGTGATGGGATTGCGATCGCAGGAGATCGATCATGGCGCCGCGAACCCGCATTTTGGCATAGGCCGCAAATCCGTCCTCGCTCGGCCGTTCGTGTCGCTGCGCGCATTCGGTCAGCGCGATCATCCCGGCCTGCAGCAGGTCGTCCACGTCCAGCGACCCGCCGCAGCTGCCTTCGTAGAACCATGCCAGTCTGTGAACCATCGGCAGGAATTTCTCGATCCGTTCGTTTATCTCGCTTGCATAGGCGCGCTGCGCATTGAAATTGGCGTGGTCGTGTTTCATGCTGCGAGGGCCTCCATTTCATGGCCAAGTTGTGCAGGTTGGGCCGGTGCTTCATCGCCAATCACGGCGATCACTTCGATCGGCTGCGCGGCGGGGAGTTCGTTGATGGATAGAACGATGCATTGCGGCGCGCGCAGCCGTAGTAGGGCCGAAAGCGCACGGCGCGCACGAGGTTGGACGATCAGTGCGGGACGCGTAGCCGCAGGATCGCGTTGCGAAAGGATCGCCGCAATCCGTTCGCCGATCGACCGGGCAAGATCCGGTTCGATCACGATTTCGCCCGATGCCGGATCCTGCAGTCCGCTTACCACCATATCCTCAAGCGCTGCCGCCAGCGTGAGCACCGGCAGCTTTGCGTCGGGAGGGCAGATTTCGGCTACGATCATGGCGCCCAGATCTGCGCGAACGATATCGATCAAGCGATCATGATCGGCTGTTTGCTGGGCGGCGAGCGAGATGCTGGAGAAAACACGCAGGCCGTGACGCAGCGAGATGCCGTCTGCCAGCAGCGCTTTCAGCAGGCGCGTCACGGCGGCGAGCGACAGTGGCTGCGGCGTGATGGTCTCGATCAGTTGTCCATGCCGCGCGCGCAGATGATCGATAAGGTCGCGTACCTGATCCGGCCCGAGAAGATCCTGCGCGCGTGCGGCAAGCAATTGGTGGATCTGCGTGGCGATCACGCTTTCCGGATCGACCGCGAGGTATCCTTCGGCGACAGCCAGGTCCCGCGCACCAGGGTCGATCCACAGGGCAGGGCAACCGAAGCTCGGATCGATTGTCGATTCACCCGGAACGGCCTGCGAATGCATGACTTCTCCCGTGTCGATAGCCAGCATGTGGCCGGGCTTGATTTTGCCACCGCCGATGGTCGCGCCGCCCAGAGTGATGCGGTAGCTGTCGGGCTCGACCTCGAAGCTGTCCTCGATCCGGAACTGGGGAACGATGAAGCCGAAATTCTGGCACATCTGCTTGCGCAGTCCTGTGAGCCGCGCGACCAGCGTGGCGCCACGCTTCTGATCCGTCATGCTGATAAGCCCGTAGCCCAGCTGGATGGTGACCAGCGTCTGGTCGGTCACGTCCTCGATCCCGATATGTCCCGGATCGGGAGTGGTCACCGGTTCCGGAATGTTCTGCGCGTCATGCTGGCGCTTGCGCAGAGTATGCCACAAGCCGAACGTGCCAGCAGAAAGTGGCAGAATGATCGATTGCGGCATGGCCGGAATACAGCCGATTGCGAGAAGAATGCAGGCAACCGGTAGCCATATCCTTGGGTCAGCCAACTGGCCGCCGATCTGTCCGGTCAAATCGCGAGCATCTGAAACGCGCGTGACGATAACTGCCGCCGCGATCGAAAGCAGGAGCGCGGGCACCGAAGCTACCAAAGCGTCGCCAACGGCCAGCGTGACATAGAACTCGGCCGCTTCACCAGCAGAGAGCCCATGCGTCGAAATACCCAGCACGAGACCGGCGATGACGTTGATCAGCAGGATCAGCAATGCAGCAACCGCATCGCCCTTCACGAATTTGCTGGCACCGTCCATTGACCCGTAGAAATCGGCCTCGGTGGCGATTTCGCGGCGGCGAGCCTTGGCTTCGTCGGCGGTGAGCAGACCTGCAGCCAGATCGGCGTCGATCGCCATCTGTTTGCCGGGAAGCGCATCGAGGGTGAAGCGTGCCGAAACTTCCGATACGCGGCCCGCGCCCTTGGTGACGACCATCAGGTTGATGATCATCAGGATCAGGAACACGAAGATGCCGACGGCGAAGTTGCCGCCGATAAGGAACGCCCCAAACGCTTCGATCACCTTGCCCGCTGCTGCGCCACCCTCGTGGCCATTCAGCAGCACGATACGGGTAGACGCCACGTTGAGTGCCAGCCGTAGAAGCGTGGCAAACAGCAGGACCGAAGGGAAAGACGAGAAGTCGAGCGGCTTTTGCGCGTTCATCGCCGCCATGAGCACCGAAACCGAGAGCGCGATGTTCATGACGAAGAACACGTCGAGGAGCATCGCCGGGATCGGCATGACCATCAGCAGAATGATCGTGAGGATCCCGACGGGCAGAGCCAGGCCGGGATTAAGGAACTGACGCGCGCTCACAGGCCGAATGCCCTGAATTTGCTATATGCGGCTGCTACCTGCTCGGTAGCCCGTCCGCCTCCCGAGCTCGCATCACCGAATGTCGCGCGGAGGGTATCGGCCATCGATGCTCGCCCCCCGCCGTCGGGAAGGGAGGGGACGGCAAAACCGCTTCGCGATGCACCAGGCTGGCGCATCGGTGACTGGGCGGCAAACCGTGCAAAATCGAAACCGGCCGGCTCTCCGTTGCGAGGAATGGATGTATCGCCATAGGCGCCGGCAACCTTTTCCTGCATGACCGCCATGACCTCTCCTACCGAGCGGGGTGTGCCGCCGGAAAAGAAGATCGATTTATTGGCGTGCGCGGCCTGTGGCAGCAGAGCAACCGCCGATTGAGAAGGGTTGCTTCCTAGGGCGCCGAGGAACTGTTGCGCGCCGCCAAGGCCCAGAAAGTGAGCGAGATAGAGTTCGGCCGGTTGAGGTTCGCGCCCCAGCGTCGTGCGTAAACCTTCTGCATTTTCGCGCGTGAGCTCGGCCGCCATGAGCGAGGAAGTGTCGGCATCGTAGCGGAGCGAGAGGAGATGATTGCGAGTTGCCGCATCGGTTACACGCCCGCCCGGTCCGATGGCCGCATCCGCCCAGTCCATTCCGTGTTTGGCACCGTGCCGGTCAAGCGTCCGTAGCCAGGTTGAATCGATGAACTGGTACAGACCGGTCGCGCTCGAAGTCTGTGCCTTGGCGCTAGGGTCCAGCCCGGATTCAAGCTTCGCCTGCGCCAGGAGGTAATCGAAATCGACCCCCGTACGCGTCGCAGCGCGGGCGATAGCGCCCTGCACTTCGGCGGTCTGGACTGGATTAATGGTTGGCACGCTTCCTCCGGGAACTGGTTCCCCGGAAGTTCAGCAAGATGCGTGCCAAAAAGTCCCGCGTCTGGCTAATGCCCTGTCAGGCGAGCGCCATACTCGTGCCCTTGCGCGGCAGGGCCGCATAGGGAGCATTGTTACCGGTCAACGCGCCCAGACGGTTCTGCACATTGCTGGCGATGAGGTTACGCAAGCGCCGATTGATCTCGTTCAAGCGCCGAACCGCGTCGAGTACGCCGAGGCATTCTTCGTCCAGGCTGGCTTTCTCGACGGCTTCCAATTTTACGCACAGGTCCATCTTGCCGCTTGTGCATGTAACAATGCGATCGAGGTCGAGAGCGGCAAGAGCCTGCCGCTCACCCTGCAAAAGTGCGAGCATCTGTTGCAGGGTTGCGAGCGTTTCCTGTTTGGCGGTCATTTCCCAATCTTTCCGTACATGCCCGCGGCGATGATTGCGTCGGCGATCTTGGTGGGGATCAGTGGGTAGGTGCCAGTTTCGAGTGCCTTGCGGATTTCTGAGACGCGATCGCTATCGATCGGAGTTTCACCACTTGTGGAGAGGCGCGATGTGGCAACGGCTGCTTCTGCTTCGCGCGAAGAGCCAGCCGCTTTCTGTACGGCGGAGACCTTCGCGGTTGGCTCCACGGCCTTGCTTGGCCGCACCAACGCTCCTGAGAATTCCGGCAATCCGACAATACGCATCGTTTCGCTCCATAAGCTGGTTACCCAACAGAACGGCTCTTGATGCGATGGTTTAACTCCCCGGCAATGAATTTTGCCGATTACGGCAAATCAATGCCGACCTGGCCTGGGCGAAGGACGAGGGCGCGCAGCGTTTCCGTCCGCTGGTCGGATGCGCGGACCTTGATCCACTGGCCTTCTGCACCGTCCTCAACGGCGGCACCCTGGCGAGTCAGCGTAAAGCCCTTTCCGCGGACCAGAATGCTCACGTTTTCACCACGTTTGATGATCGCTTCGCCAAATTGCTGCGGCATCCGGTTCGCATTGGAAAAGCCCGCATCCACGGCGACATAGATACGCCATCCCGCACCCGGACACACGACCTGAACAGAACGCTGATCGCGTCCAAACCACTGCATATCAAGGGGGGAGTCGCAGTTCGCCAGCCTGAGGCGCCGGTCCACTGGCAATTTGGCACCGCCCGGTTGACCGACTTCGGCGCCGGTAAAGTCCGCGACGGCACGATCGATGATCGTCAGGTCCATCGGCGATGCTGCTGCTGCGCCTGTCGCCAAAAGCGCGGTCAGGCCTGCTGCGAAGAAGGGTTTACGCATGGTTGTTACTCACTCCGGTTCACGGGGCCGCACGGTTATTGGGCCGTATTACACGCAGGCGGAGCAAGGTTCGTGCCATTCCTTCATTGTTGTCGGAGATAATCGACTGTAATCACGACATCGTCTGTCGCGTTCGGCGTGGCTATCAAACGTGCAGGAACGCCCGCGCTGTCGGCCTCGGCCAGCAACCTTTCCGCCTCGGACAAGGCTTCGGCTCGTTTTTCCTGAGTATATCCCACAGAGATCGTCGCCATCTGCCTCTGGTCTGTGGTCGAAGCGATGAGCCATTCTCGAACGGACTCGCCCTGTTTCGGCCGATGCACCGCCAATGCAGACGAGGATGCAGGAGGCTGCCTTTCTTCCTCCGCCTCGCTTTGCGTTGCGGGTTTCTTGCCAACGGCCTGCGCGGTAATCAGAAAGAGGATTAGCGCGAGGTCTGCTATGACGGTTTGCCAACCGGATGCGGCGCGCACAATCATGCCACTGCCTTGGCATGCTCGGCAAAAGTCACTGCCACCCCGCTTTTACGAATGCCGTGTTCCAGCCACTCCAGAACCTCGTCGCGGTCCAGTTCTTCACGTCGCGATTTGCGTGCAATGGCGTTGCCCAGTGGCGAGAAAAGGAAATTGGCCGCTATCAGCCCATACAGTGTGGTCACTACGGCCATTGAAATTGCGCCGACGATACCGGTCTGTTCTGACGCGGATCCCTGTGCATGGCCTAAAGCGATCAATGTGCCGGCGAGTCCAAGAATAGGGGCCAGTTCCGCCGCGTTGTCGAAGACGCGTATTGCAGTCTGAGCGGTGGCCACCCGTATTTCCTTGAATTTGTGATGTTCGCCATGCAGCGACTGGATCGATCGCTGGCTGATTATAAGATCCGACAGGCTGTCGAATTCATTGTCTCCGAAATGCTGCGGCTCGGCGCGCAGAAAGCCATCGTCGGCAATTTCGCGTATCTGGACGGAGAGCGCTGCCTTGGCCTGAGTTACGTTGAACGGCGTTTCGAACAATCCGCGCAGAGCGCTGATAGCTACACGGCTATCTGCCACCCCGCACCGAAGCAGGGTCGCAATGATCGTACCGACGAGAACTATGGCGATAGAGGCCGGGTCGAGCCAGGTTTCCAGCATGGGGTAGCTACTCCTTGCAGACAAGAACGGCCCCATTTCGCGCAGATTTACGGGGAGGACGAACTTTGCCGCTCCCCGGCAAAAGCTTGCCGCAATCTGCCGATATGGCCCTGTGCTGCCTCAATTTTGGATTTTGGCACGCCCCTTGCTGAACACTTCACGTAATCTTTTGCGGAGGCTCGTATGAGCGAAGGACTGTTTGGCATTCATGGGGCGGCGCTGGAAATCCGGTCGCAGCGCATGGGTGTGCTCGGCTCAAATATCGCGAACGCAGCGACGCCCGGCTACAAAGCGCGCGACGTCGATTTCGCTTCTGCGCTTCAGGCGCGCCTCGGCGGTGCCGAAGCTGAGCAGGCGACGGGTCGCTCGATCCAGTATCGCGTCCCGACCATGGCAACGCTCGACGGTAACACGGTCGAAATGGCCACCGAACAGGCCGCCTTTGCTGAAAACGCCGTAGCCTACTCGGCAACCCTCAACTTTCTGCGCGGCCGGGTAGAAACCGTAACCCGCGCGATCAGAGGCGAATAACGATGGCCGGACCGACATCCTTCTTCGAGGTGGGCCACCGCGCCATGTCGGCGCAGCTCGTGCGCATGAACACAGCTGCTTCCAACCTTGCCAATGCCGGCTCGGTCGCAGGTAGCGAAGCAGAAGCGTACCGCCCGATGCGTACCGTGTTCGAACAGGAACTCGACCGCGCAAGCGGCCTGTCCTCTGTCCGTGTGGGCGGTGTGGTGCGCGAAGATGTCGCACCTATTCGTCGTCACGACCCGGGTCACCCGCTGGCCGACGAGAATGGCGATGTCTGGGAAACTCCGGTCGATGAAAATGCCGAAATGGTCGAGATGCTCGAAGCGTCCCGTCAGTACCGCAACATGGTCGAAGCTCTGTCGACCGCCAAGCAGCTCATGCTGGAAACGATGAGGATGAAATGATCAATTCCGTCACCAACACCACGCCCGGGACAAGTTCCGTCGGCCAGGTTCAGGGCCGCGGCATGGACTCGCTCGGGCAGGGGGATTTCCTCAAGCTGCTGACAGTCCAGATGCAGCAGCAGGATCCGTTCGATCCGGTCGATAACAAGGAAATGCTGGCACAGATGGCGCAGTTCTCTTCGCTTGCCGGTGTCGCTGAAACCAATGCCTCTCTCGAGCGGATCGCGGACAAGCTCGACCTGCTCATAAAGTCCAACCAGTCGCCGTCCGACGACTGATCCAGGAGATAATCCATGTCCTTCTATACTTCGCTCAACGGCATGAAAAATGCGCAGACCTCGCTCGGGGTCATCGCGCACAATATTTCGAACTCGGAAACCTATGGGTTCAAACGTAGCCGTACGGAATTCTCCGAAATCGTCGCCGGTTCGGCGCTGACCAATCCGCGCATGATTCAGGGTATCGGCGCGTCGGTGAAATCGATCACGCAGAACTTCGCGCTTGGTCCGGTGGAACAGACGGGCTCGGCTCTCGATCTCGCGATCACGGGCGACGGATTCTTCACGACCCGTTCGGCCACCGACGGATCGACGCTATACACGCGAGCCGGATCGTTCACGCTCAATGAAAACGGCAACATTGTGAGCAACAGCGGCAACCGCCTCCAGCTGTTCCCGGTCGATGCCAACGGCCAGGTCACTGGCAATACGCTGGCCGATGCCAATCTCCCCCCACAGAACGCCGCCGGTTCGGAATTCGTCGGGGTTACAATCGACGATGTCGGCGTGGTGTCGGCATCTTATGCTGACGGTTCGGTCGAACCAGTCGGTGCCGTCGCACTTGCCACCTTTATCGCTCCTACCGGACTGAAAAAGGTCGGTGACGCGAACTGGGAAGGCACTGGCCTTTCCGGTCAGGCTGCCTACGGGTCGCCGGGAACCGGAGCGTATGGCTCGCTCTTGTCGGGCGCTCTTGAACGCTCGAACGTCGATATCGCGGAAGAACTTGTCGGGCTGATTACCGCCCAGCGCAATTTCCAGGCGAACGCCAAGGCAATCGATACTGCCACCCAGATCTCGCAGACCGTCATCAACCTGCGGACCTGATCGCCATGGACCGCCTTATCCACACCGCGCTTTCGGGCATGCGGGCATCGATGGACAGCCAGCGCGTCATCGCGAGCAACATGGCCAATGCCAATACGCTCGGTTTCCGTGCGGAGCTGCTCGATCAACGCGCCGTCACGATCGAAGGCCAGCCCCTCGAAGCCCGCGCGATGCAAGTCGCACGGGTGCGCGGTGCGGATATGGTCGCCGGCGAAATCATCGAAACGGGCCGCGATCTCGATATTGCGATGGCGACCGATGCCCTCATGGCAGTGCAGGCTGAGGATGGCACCGAAGCCTACACCCGCCGCGGTGACATGTCGATTTCGGCCACTGGACTGCTGGTCAATGGCGAAGGCCGTCCGGTGCTTGGCGATAACGGGCCGATCACCATTCCGCCGGTCGGAATTCCGGGCATTGCGCCGGATGGAACGGTAACCATCGCGGATCCGGCAACGCCCGATCAGCCGCCGGCCGAAGTCGGCCGGATCAAGCTGGCAGCGTGGCAAGGCTCGCCGATCAGCAAGGGGCTCGACGGGCTCTTCCGTGTGGAAGGCGGCGGAATACTGCCGACCGACGAAGCGGCGACCGTTCAGGTCGGGGCGCTCGAACAATCCAACGTTAAAACCACCGAAGTGCTGGTGGAAATGATCGATGCTCAAAGGCTTTTCGCCATGCGCAGCAAGGTCATCGCGACGGCACGTGAAATCGACGAAAGCGGCGCGCAGCTCATGCGCCTCGGCTAACCAGACAAAAGGATAGTCAATCATGCCCACTTCAGCTCTGCAGGTCGCCCGCACCGGGCTCGAGGCCCAGGATGCGCGCATGCGCGTCATTTCGAACAACCTCGCCAACGTCGGGACCACCGGCTTCAAGCGCGACCGTGCCAACTTTGCGACCCTCGCCTATCAGGACGCCCGCGTTGCCGGCCAGCGTTCGTCGGGTGAAACGGCTTATGCAACCGGTCTTAACCTCGGTACCGGTGTGGCGGTCCAGTCCACCAGCCAGATCATGACACAGGGCGCCCTTAATACGACAGGCAATGCTTTCGACCTCGCGCTCGATGGCGACGGCTATTTCCAGATCGAAATGCCGGGCGGCCGCATCAGCTATACCCGAGCCGGGAATTTCACGCTTTCCGCCGAAGGACAACTCGTGACCCAGCAGGGGTATGCGGTCCAGCCAGCCATCACGGTGCCAGAGGGTGCTACTGCGATCGCAGTTTCACCTGACGGTATCGTCTCCGCAACGTTGCCCGGAGAAGCCGCGCCGGCCGAACTGGGCCAGATCCAGGTTGCCCGCTTTACGAACCCTTCGGGCCTTCAGGCCATCGGCGACAACTTCCTGGTCGAAACTGCAGCCAGCGGTGCCGCCGAACTGGCGCCGGGCGGTGAGAACGGCCGTGGCAATGTCCGACAGGGCATGCTGGAATCTTCGAATGTCAACATCGTCGAGGAACTCGTCGAGATGATCGAATGTCAACGTGCCTACGAGATCAGCTCGAAAATGGTGTCCGCCGTGGACGAAATGCTCCGCAACGCCAATCAGACCCTTTGAGTATCTTCACCATGAAATCCGCACTCTGTCTCGTCCCACTCGCTTTCGCCCTTGCTGGTTGCGGTGGCGGTTCTGCCCGGCCCGAAGGCTTTGCAGTCGCACTGCCGCCAGCTCCGCAAGTCGAGCCTGATCGGCACCGGGATGGCGCCATTTATCAAGCCAGTCATGGTTATGCGCCCCTGTACTATGGCAATCGCGCGGCGCGGGTGGGCGACATTGTCACCATCGCACTGGTCGAACGGACGCAGACGTCGAAATCCACCAGCGGGTCGACCAAGCGCGACGGCAGCCTCGGACTTTCGCTCCCCAGCTGGACCGGAATCGATAGCAGCGACCTTAATGCTTCGGGTGGCGGGTCGTTCAAAGGGGCAGGCGATGCTTCTCAGGCGAGTTCGATCCGGGCCGATCTTACCGTTTCGATCGTGGAAGTACGCCCGAACGGGACGGCACTGGTACGTGGGGAAAAGGTCATGCAACTCAGCCAGGGCGAAGAGTGGGTCCAGCTTTCGGGCATCATCCGGCTGGCTGATATCGATCAGGACAACCGCATTCCATCGATCCGCGTGGCAGATGCCCGCATTTCCTATTCGGGTGCCGGATCCGTGCAGCGCGCTAGCCGCGAAGGCTGGCTGTCGCGCTTCTTCGGCGTGATCTCGCCCTTCTGAGGATGTCGAACATGATCCGCCCCCTTATCTTTCTGTTCGCAGCTCTGGTCTCCGCGCTCCCGGTTCCGGCTATGGCCGAACGCGTGCGCGACCTTGGGCAATTCCAGTCGGTGCGCTCCAACCAATTGACCGGCTACGGTATAGTTGTTGGCCTGGACGGTTCGGGCGATGACAATTTCGCCTATGCGACGCAGGCCATGCGCGGCGTGTCGGGTCGTCTCGGGCTGCAATTGCCGCCCGGCGTCAATCCAGCTCTCAAAAATGCGGCCGCCGTCATCATAACCGCTGATCTGCCTGCGTTTGCCAAACCTGGTCAGCGCATCGACGTCACCGTTTCAACCATGGGTAGGGCCAAGTCGTTGCGCGGCGGTGCGCTGGTGATGACGCCGCTTTATGGTGCGGACGGCCAGATATATGCTATGGCGCAGGGCAATCTGGCTGTTGGCGGCCTAGGCGTTTCCGGCAAGGACGGCTCGAAGCTGACCGTCAACGTACCGACTGTCGGCCGCATTGCCGACGGCGCGACAGTCGAACAGGCAGTGGCCAGCAATTTCGACTTTTCCGAAGTGCTGCGCTGGAACCTCTACAATGCCGACTTCCTGACCATCTCGCGCGTTCGCGATGCGATCAACGGCGCTTACCCCGGCATGGCGCAGGTCGAAGACGGCGTGACGCTGGCTCTGATGTTGCCGCCGGGCGCAAATACTCGTGCGGAAATCATGGCGCAGATCGAAATGCTCGATGTCGATCCCGCCGAACGCGCTGCGAAAGTCGTAATCAACAGTCGCACTGGCACGATCGTGATCTCCAGCGCCGTACGGTTGGCCCCGGCCGCGATCAGCCACGGAAGCCTGGTGGTCCGGATCGACGAGGATCCTGTGGTGGTCCAGCCCGCACCGTTCTCGCGCGGTCAGACTGCCCTTGAACCCAGCAGCACCATCACGGCGAGCCAGAAAGAGAGCGTCGTCTCACGCGTCGGCCCGGGTGCTTCGCTGGCCGAGGTTGTGGATGCGCTCAACGCTTTGGGTGCGAGCCCCGCCGATCTGGTCGCGATCCTGGAAGGTCTCAAGCAGGCGGGTTCGCTTACAGCGGAACTGGTGATCATATGACGAGCTTTCCGATAAATGTGGCCGGCGCCAGGCCGCTTTCCGAGCGCGAGGCGGCGCCCCTGAACAAGGAATTGCGGGAAGCCGCACAGCAGTTCGAGGCAATCCTGCTCCGCCAGATGCTTTCGAGCGCGCGTAGCACCGATTTCGGGGGCAACGATCTGTTCGGCGGCGAGGGCGAAGGCACATTCCGCGAAATGCGCGATGCGCGCTTTGCCGAGCTGACCGCCCAGACCGGCCAGCTTGGCTTTGCCAGTGCCATCGAGAAGCAGCTTGCCCGCTTTCTTCCAAAGGGTGAAAACTGATGGCTTCTGACCTTCTTTCAATCGCCGTCAGCGGTGCCCGTGCAGCGCGCGGCGCACTCGACGTCACTGCGCAGAACATCGCCAATGCTTCGAGCGATGGCTATGTTCGCCGCAGTTTGCGGATTGAGGAGGTCTCTGCATCCGGTGGAGCAGGCCGGATTGGCGACATTTCGCTGTCAGGTTCGCGCATTGCGGAAATTCGCCGCAATGCGGATTCCTTCCTGCAGGGCGAAGTTCGCCGCACATCCGGTGATCTGGAACGCGCGAACACCGAACTGAAGGGTTTGCGCAATATGGAAAGCGCGCTCGAACAGTCGGGTGTCTTCTCCTCCATCGTAGAATTCGAAGCAGCGTTGCAGCAGCTTGCAGGCGATCCGGTCGACCCGTCGCGGCGGGCTGCGGTCATCGGCGAAGCGACGACGCTCGCAAGCAAGTTCAACATCACGGCGTCCAGTTTCGACGCAGTGGGCGAGGGCCTGCGGTTCGAAGCCGACGCGCAGGTATCCGAAGCCAACGTCATCGGCGGCGAACTGGCTCGCGTGAACTTGCGACTGACGCGCGCAGGTGCGGGCAGCAGCGATCGGGCTGCTTTGCTCGACCAGCGCGATCAGTTGCTGGAACGGCTGTCGGGCTTCACTTCCATTACCACGAATTTCGAAAGCGACGGGACAGTTGCCGTCGCGCTCGGAGCCAATCCGACGCAAAGCTTTGTGCAAGGAGGTACATCGCAAACCCTGTCCTCTGCAGTGGCTGCCGATGGAACGCTCAGCTTCGCTGTCAACGGTCAGCCGGTCAGTCCGGGGTCGGGAAGTCTTGCTGGAGCCTCGCTCGCGCTGACCGAACTGGCATCGGTCCGCGGCCGTCTCGACACGATCGCGGCCAGCCTCGCGGATACGGTGAACAATGCCCAGGCGGCTGGTGTGGCGCTCGACGGTACGCAAGGTCAGCCTATCTTCTCCGGCACGACGGCAGGCACGCTGACGGTCGTCATGACGCAAGGTCAGGGCCTCGCGACCGCACCGACCGGTGCTGGCGCGGGAAGCCGCGACGATTCCAATCTCAATGCCCTTCGCCAATCGCTGGCAAGCCTGAACCCTGCACAGCAACTCAACGGGCTTCTTTTCGACGTGTCCAGCAAGGTGGCTGGTCGCACGGTCACGCAGGGCGCGCTGGATACCATCGCGTCCTCCGCGCGCATCTCGCTCGAGCAGCAATCAGGCGTGGACCTCGACACCGAGGCCGCCAATCTGATCCGTTTCCAGCAGGCTTTCCAAGCTTCGGGACGCGCGATGCAGGCGGCGAGCGACATATTCGACACTCTACTGGGGATCGGCCGATGATCAATCTCAGCACCGGCGCGTTTTACGAACGTAGTAGTCGCCAGATCGGCGGCTTGCGGGCTCGCGCGGAAACGCTTCAGCAGCAGATCGGTACGGGGGAGCGGCTCGAACGCTCGTCGGACGATCCCGTGGCGGCAGCGCGGCTGCGCATGCTGAGCCGTACGGAGCGCATCGCCAATGTCGATACGCGCAACTCGCAGCTTGCCGAAGCGGACCTCTCGCTTGCGGATCAAACGCTTGATTCGGTCGTCGATATAGTTGTTCGGGTCCGCGAACTGGCCGTTCGGGCCAATTCCAGCACGCTGAACGACGAGCAACGCTCGGCGATCTCCACCGAAGTTGCCAGCCTGCGCGAAAATCTCGTCGTGCTCGCCAACAGCCGGAATATTTCCGGCCATGCTCTCTTCGGCGGCCAGACTGCCGGTAACGCCTACGTCGATAGTGGCACCGGCGTCCAGTTTGTCGGTACGCCCGACATTACCCCGCTCGAGATCGGCGAGGGGCAGTCGGTCGAACCCGGCCTTGCCGGACCTGAAATATTCGAGTTCACGACGGCGAATGGCCCGACCGATCTGTTTGCGGTGCTGGGCAATCTGGCCGCGGCTCTCGCGACCGGCGGGCAGACGGCAATGGATGCCAGCTCTGCGGCGCTGGAAGAATTGGACATCGGGCTCGAAAAGGTAACGACCGCGCAGACCGTCGTCGGTTCTCGCCTCAACTGGATCGACCTAATGTCGGATCGGCGCGAAAACAACGCAGAGCGTATTGCCGAAGAACGCGCCGACGTGGGCGGCGCGGATATCGCGGTAACCATGACGCGGCTCCAGGAAACCCTGACCATTCTGGAAGCGAGCCAGGCGAGCTTCGTTCGCCTCGCCAACCTTTCCCTATTCTCGATGCTGCGCTGATCGCGGCCCTATTTGACAGGAATTCAAAGTGTTTGCGGCAATCGGCATAGTCATCCTGCTGGTCATGGTCTTCGGCGGCTTCGCGCTGACGGGCGGTGCGCTGGGTCCCGTCATGGAGGCCGTGCCTCACGAAATGCTGATCATCGGCGGCGCCGCGATCGGCGCGCTGGTCGCCGGCAATTCCATGGACGGGCTGAAGGCCATCGGCAGGTCCATGAAGGTCATCTTCAAGGGGCCGCAGCATACCAAGCAGGACCATATCGATGCCATCGCGCTGACCGCGCAGTGCATGAAGCTGCTCAAGAACGAAGGCCCCGTGGCGCTGGAAAGCCATGTCGAAAACCCGCAGGATTCGACGATCTTCAGCGCCTATCCGAACCTGCTCAAGAACGAACCGCTGATTGGACTGATCTGCGACACGCTCACCCTGCTGGTTGTATCGTCCGGCACGCTGGAAACCCATGCGGTGGAAGAAGTCATGGACAATGCCATGAAGACGCATTTCCACGAGCTTCACGAACCCCAGCACACGCTGCAGTCGCTGGCCGACGCATTGCCTGCACTCGGGATCGTGGCCGCCGTCCTGGGTGTGGTGAAAACCATGGGTTCGATCGACAAGCCACCGGAAATCCTGGGCGGCATGATCGGATCGGCCCTTGTGGGTACGTTCCTCGGGGTTCTCCTGGCCTATGGCATCGTCGGTCCGCTCGCGGGACGCCTGAAGCAGGTGCTGGAGCAGGACGAACAGATTTTCCACGCGGTGAAGCAGGTGATCATCGCCTCGCTCTATGGCCATCCGCAGCCGCTGGTGGTGGAAAGCGCCCGCTCGGGTCTGGGCCATACGGTCCGGCCGGGCCTGACCGAACTGCTCGACGCGCTGCGGGGCCGGTAAGATGGCCAGCACCCCGGCGGGTCGCAACGACCCGGTTCCGATCATCGTCAAGAAGGTAACCGTGGTCGCCGCTGGCCATCACGGCGGCGCCTGGAAAGTCGCCTATGCCGACTTCGTTACCGCGATGATGGCCTTTTTCCTGCTCCTTTGGCTGTTGGGCGCAACGACAGAGGATCAGCGCAAGGGACTGGCGGATTATTTCACGCCCACTCTCGTCAAGACCAAGGAACAGAGCGCAGGCGCCGATGGCGTGCTGGGCGGATCGTCGCTGGTCGATGTCGACAACTACCCGCATGCTGCGGGCCAGACCGGCACCAAGACGCTCACTGTCCCGCGCGATGCGACGGGCGGCCCGAAAGAAGGCGCTGCCACGATCAAGCGCATTCGCGAACGTGTTTCGGACGCGATCGCCGAGGAAGAGCGGCTGAAAAGACTGATGCGGCAGGTACGCATGATCGATACCACAACTGGGATCAGGATCGATCTGGTCGACGACGCCAATTTCTCGATGTTCTCGCTCGGCACGACTGTCCTGACCTCAGATGCGCGCGCTTTGCTGGATGTGGTGGCCGAGGCAATCTCGCCCGAAGGCGGCAAGATAACCGTGCGCGGCCATACCGACGCACTGCGCTATCGCGACCCGAGCCGGGTGAACAACTGGTCGCTTTCCGCCGGACGGGCCGAAGCCACGCGGCAGACGCTGATCCGCGAAGGAATAGCGTTCAACAGGTTCCGCCGGATCGAAGGCGTCGCCGATACCGAACCGCTGATCGCAGACGACCCCGCGGATCCAAGAAATCGCCGGATCTCGATCTCTCTCGAGAGGTGAGATCCGGCAGAGTTACTGGCTTTACCGGCAATCGGCGGGTAGTCGCAACCCTGGCCCCCCCCCGTTCCGTTCAGACTTCCGACCAGTCCGGTGTTTCATCCTCGCGCTTCCATTCGAAAGACGCGTCGATCCCCGCCTCGAAGCTCTTGTCCGTGACAGTGGAGACCGTTCGATAGTCCACTCGCGCCGAACCCGGACGCAGGGTGAGCAAGGTATATCCCTTTGCATCCTGATTGCAGTAGATCGTGTCCGGATTAGCCTGCTCGATATACCGCCCGATGCCGGGCAAGATGGATCCGTAGGAGGGACTGGTGATCGCGGCGCAGCCGGTCTCCAGGCCAACTATCTCACCGTCAGCGCCGCGCAGGCGGTTGGCCCAACCCGCGTGGCTGTCGCCTGCGAGGACAATCGGCCTGGAGCCTGCATCCCGGAACGTCGCATAGAGCCGCTCGCGTGCGGCAGGGTAGCCATCCCAACTGTCGAGATTGAACGGTACGCCCTTGCGATAGCCCACCTGCGCCGCCGCGATGCGATCGTTAAGTCCGCTCGGCAGGCTGGCAATCAGGTCGGCATACTGATCGGGGCCCATTCCTGCCTCCAGATCGGGACCGGCGACACGGCCCATCACCACCTGGTTTCCTACCACCTGCCATGGCTTGCCTGCCGCGACCGAAGTGGAAAGAGCCTTCCGTAGCCAGTCGCGCTGCTCGTTCCCGATCAGTTGACGCGTCTCGTCCGCCAGCGTCTCGGCGAAGGCGGCATAAGCATTTGCATCATCCGGATCGCCTGCGAATTCGAGTTGCTCGCTGCGAACCAGCAGGCGTGTTTCCAGCATGGCGAGCGTTGCCAGATCGCCGAATTCGAAGCTGCGATAAATCGCTTCCTTTGCCCGCGCCGCCGAAGGATCGCGGATCGGCATCCATTCGAAATAGGCCTGCATCGCTACCGCCTTGCGGCCTGCCCAGTCGCCTTCGGTTTCAGACTGGTGGTTCTGCGCACCGTGCAGCCAGCCATCATTGGTGATTTCGTGATCGTCCCACACACAAATGAAAGCCGCACGCGCGTGGGCGACCTGCATGTCCGGGTCGGATTTCGCCTGTGCATGGCGCAAGCGATAGTCTGCCAGCGTCACAGTTTCATGTGGCGGATCGGGAAGCCGATTTAGGCGTCGGCCAATATCGGCGCCGTAACCGGCATCGCCATATTCGTAGATATAGTCGCCAAGATGAATGACCGCGTCGAGCCGCTCGGCTCGTGCCATGTCGGCAAAGGCGTTGAAATAGCCGCCGGGGTACAACTGGCAGGAAGCGACCGCAAAGACGAGTTGGTCCACCGCACCCACGGGCAGGGTGCGGAAGCGACCGGAGGGTGACTGCGCGCCGTCGGCGGCATGGAAGGCATACCAGTATTCCCGGCCCGGTTCGAGACCGTCGACCTCCACCTTGGCCGTGCGATCGGCAACCAAGCGTGCAATCGTTTCGCCTTCGCGGACGACCGGCCCGCCTTCGGTTTCACGGACTTTCCAGCGCAAGGGAACATCGCCTGCGCCATCGACACTGGCGCGGGTCCAGATCACTGCCCCGTCCGCGGCGGGGTCGCCGCTGGCGACCCCGTGATCGAAACGAACAGGCCCGGTTGCCTGAGCCGATACGCCGACGGGTAGTGCGGCGGCTCCCGATGCGCCGAGCAGACCGAGAACCGTGCGCCGGTCGAGCCCCCCGCTCACCGCCCGATCCGCGCAGTCAGCTGGACACCGTAGAAGCGGGGCTCGGCAGGAATGAAGGTCGGCCGTCCGAAGGCCCCGCCGGTATTGCCGGCATCGAGCAGATAGCGCTCGTTCGTGGCATTGCGGATGAAGCCAGCGATTTCGAACCTTTCATCGGCAAAGGAGACACCGGCGCGCGCATTCAGGAGCGTGACGGCTTCCTGCGAGATACGCAGGCTGTTCGGCACTTCGAAGAAAATGCGGCTACGGTGCGTGACCGACGGCGTTGCGAAGATCCGTACTCCCGGAGCGACGGGGTAATCGACGGTGAAACCGCCGGCAGCCTGCCATTCGGGCTGCAGACGGAAACGATCGCCCGCGACCGTTCCGTTGATCGGATCGTCGTCGATCCCGCCATCGATGTAGCCGACATTGGCGAAGACGCTCAGCCAGCTGGTGGGCCGTATGTTGATCTCCGCCTCGACACCAAGGTTGCTGGCCGAGCCGACGCTTTCCGTGACCGTGGTGCCGAGCGGCAGGCCAGAAGGATCGTTCGGGTCCGAGATCGTGCGCGTGGTCTGGAAGTTGCTGTAATCCTGATAATAAACACCCAGCGAGCCGGAGACGGTGCGCGAACCGAACTTGATCCCACCTTCGTAGTTCCACACCACTTCCTGCGGGATGACATTGATGTTGGGCAGGACCTCGGTCCCGGCACGGCGTGCGCCAAGTGATACGACCGGAGAGCGGCGGCCCTTCGAAACCGTTGCGAAGACATTGAGGTCGGGCGTTATCCGGTAGAGCGCATTGAACCGCGGCAGCACGGCGGAAAAACTGTCTTCGGCTTCGAACGTGCGGCCACCGGTATCGATCTGGCCAGGGATGAGCGGCGCGCCCGTCAGTACCGAATTGGGCACGGACGTAACGAAGCCCGAACGGCGCTGCTCGATCAGCAGACGGGCGCCGGCAGTCAGTTCGAGCGAGGTGGTGGGAATGAAGGTCGCATCGGCGAAGAGCGAATAGCTCTGATTGTTGCCCTGGTTTTCGAACACGGAACTGTAGGGGATTGCGGTGGCGGCACCGCCGGTAGCGAGCTGGGTAACCTGTGCCGCGGGCACACTGCCGTCGGCGGCGACGCAGGGGATACCCGGAATAACCGGAGCCAGTCCCAGCGACGTGGTGAGGCACTGCAGGAAAGTGCCCTCTTCGGTCGAGAATGGCACGCGCTGGAGATTGTCCTCGGTGAAGAAATTCCAGCCGAAGGCTGCGCGCCATCGCGGATCGACATAGGTGAAGCGGCCTTCATGGCTGACCTGATGCCCCATTGCGATCTCCGCAAATTCCAGGAACGGTGCCGGGCCGCCATCGGCGTCGAACACCTCATGGCTGTCGAATTCGCGATAGCCGTTGACGGTGGTGAAGGTCAGGCTGTCACCGATGAGGTATTCCGCCGTCAGATTCGCATCGTAGACTTCACGGTCGAGGCCGAGCTGGCTGTCACCCAGGGCGGCTTCCGAATAGGGGGACCCGCCCAGGAAGGCGCGACCGAACGGATCCGCGGGCCCGTCGGGAGTGGCAAAAGTATCCGAGATAAACGGCGTGCCGCCGTGCCTTTGCCGGTCGAATGTGCCGATGAGGTCGACCGTCAAACGGTCGTTCGGCGTGAAGCGGAGCGAACCGCGCGCGCCGAACTGGTCTTGCGCGTAAAGATCCTCTTGCTGTGAGGGGGCCAGGTTTTCGACATAGCCATCGCGGGTGCGCCATTCGAAGGCGATGCGGCCTGCGACGACATCGGACCCGGCATTTACGAAGCCAGAAACCAGCGTCTGGTCGAAATTGCCGTAGCCGCCGGTCACTTCGGCCGAGTAGCCGGGGCGAGGCCGTGCGGAGACTAGGCTGATCGCGCCGACGGCGGATGCGGTGCCGAATAGCGTCGCCTGCGGCCCCTTGATCACTTCGACACGATCGAGATCGTAGATCGCCTGATAGGAACCGCGCGAGCGCGAGATATCGACCCCGTTGTAATATAGCGTGACGCGGGGTCCCTGCTGTGCGGACCCGCTGTCGGATGTGATCCCGCGGATCACGATGCCCGGATTGTTGGCGCTCTGTTCCTGAATGTTGAGCCCGGGAATATAGTTCGACAGTTCGTCGAGATCGGTGACACCCAGTTCCGCAATCGCATCGCCGGTGAGCGCGGAAATGGTAATCGGCACGTCGAGTGCGCGCTGTTCGATAAGCTGTGCCGTGACGATGATCTGGTTATCGGCAGGCGCGACATCCTCGTCGTCCGGTTGCGCCGGTGCCTGGGCCTGAAGGGCCTGAAAGGGAATGGCCGATGCTGCGCAAAACAGTGCGGCGTGGGAAAGCGATTTGATGTTCATGTAGCCCCTCGTTCTCGGTGTGAGGGGCCTTTCCCAGAGCTAGGTGAAAAGCTCGCGACGGTTTTCTTTCAAACTGGAGACTGCGACGCGATTGGGGGGAAATACCTGCTATGTGGAGGGTGCCTGCGGGTGGGAGCTGGCCCGATCCGTTTGCGCAGGAACACGCATCGGCGAATTTCCGCCACGAACCGATGCGTCGGCAACGGTTCGGAAATAACCGCCCGGGAATTTTCCGCATAAAAAGGGCCGGGATAGGCAATGACGCTTTTCCCGGCCCTTTTTGAGGCGACTTCATTGCTGCCGCATGCCCTGGCTGTGTTTAGCTCAATCTAAGCCGAACCACGAAGACTGGCGTCTAATGTACTTTTGGAGGCAATTAAGCCGAAACTGGACCCATTTAACCTGCAACTATCGATCGAGAAAACCCAAAAAAGGTGAATTGTCTCGTTCATGTTGTCACGCCTAATTCAAATCAGCTTCCACTTCGTCGCGGTGGTATACCGCTACTATATCCCCTCTCGCCGGAGTGATACTCTCCACTTTTTGACATATCCCTAATAAGACCAGACAGTCGGCTTGCGGCCCAAAAGCTGCCATTGCGGGGATCCCTAGTTAAATGACTGGAATTGGGCCGAAATCAGACTGGCAGAAGATGGCCGCACAACAACGAAAGCGGACCTCGGCAAAGTCTAATACTGGACCACGGGTCACGTAACGCAAGATGACCCTGGGCTGTTCGATGATGCTCCTTCTAAGAAGCACGACATTTAAGAGGCGGTGACCCGGCCAGCCGCATTGAGGGCCGACCGGGCATATTCAAGCCAATGCCTTGATCACAGCCTCGGCTAAAGCCGGATTCTGTCCCGAGAGGCGATCTGTGACAACATGAGGGCCCCAGTTTGGTCCTTCTTCGTAAACCACGCCAGCACACCGGAGCGTTTCGGCCAGCAACCACGGCGCATTGTCGGCAGTACCAAGCTCAACCTCTTCGTCATCGCTGAACGACGTCCTCCGCCTTCCTGCGAACAGCCAGTCCTCGTCTTCGCTGCGCGTCGCGCAGCCAAAAAGCGATTGCTTGTAGAACGGCGTTAGTAAGATGCCAAAGATGTGCTGTTCAATTTAGAATGATGAGCACCCGGCTCCTTTCCGATCTTAATAAATATGTGAGACGAAGTTCTACTCATGCATCTCGTTCTCGCTCGGCGATCGGGGCCATGGTAGTCTTTTTCTTCCGGTCGATAATAAAGGCCGGCGCGTGCGGCGAGCACGGCCGCCTGCGTGCGGTTTGACACTCCGAGCCGATCTAGAAGTGCACGTATCCAAACCTTAACATTGCCTTCAGAACAGTTCTCGATCCGGGCAATTTCTTTGTTCGACATGCCTTCCGATAAGAAGCGCAATAACCGCCACTGGCGATCATCGAGTTTTTTGCCGGTGAACGGTCGGTGTGCCGGCGCGGCAACGGCTCCGCATAGCCCGCCGACAAGCAAGCGATGATTAGACATCGACAGTTTGACAAGACGCATTAGGTCCTCGCGCGAGATATCGAGGGGAGCAGCGCAAACTTTGCGGTCTCCATGGAGTAGAGCGGTTAGGAGCGGGTTTTGCCGGTCTTCGCACAAGATAACCCAGCTTTGCACGTCAAGATCGCTGAGGCGTTCGGCCTCTGATCGAGCCCAGTCATCGTCACCACCGTGCCAGACGTAGATACCGACATCAGCCTCACCCGCGAGTGAGAGCGACAGCGACTTGAGATCCTGATCGCTACCAACGATGTTGAAATCGCTCGAGCTGAAGCCCGCCGCGATAGTTTCACGCAGCAGTCCGCCGTGACAAACGAACACGAGGCGCAATACGCCTTCCATGATTCCCTCCCAGGATCGATCTAAATCGATCTGAACGAGCCAGTACTACTGGGAATGGCACTTTGTGCTCTTGTTCCCCCGAATCAACCCGTTGGAAATTGACTAATGTATAAAGCGATGATTCGCAAACCAACGCGGATCTCGACAACGAGTTTAATTATCCGAAATTGCGGCTTCCCACGAATTTTCCGACTACAAACGCTCTTTAGAGCGGCGCTGAGCCCCTACCGCGCCCTTTCTTGATCATTTGAGTAGATATTTTCTTCCGATGCGCGGGAGCGCTTTACTCCTGGGTGATCGAACGTTCGAAAGATCCGCCTAGCATTGGATGAGGGGGCAGCCTCACTCGTCACAACCTGAATGCGGATCATCTCGAAAGGATGGAATGACGAGTGATGGCCGATGTCTCCGGACACTGACTCTGACCATTGATTGGAGACCATCATGAAGACTATTTTAAAAGCCGCAGCTATCGTCGCCACTCCGTTTCTGTTCGCAAGCGCCGCGCATGCCCAGTCCGTAACTCCGGACGCGGAAGAGTATGCGATCGCTCTCAGCGGCTCTGTCGATAGCAATTGCGAACTGCTTCCCGAAGGCAATGGCTCTTATGACGTCAACATGCTCGAGACCGGCAACCAGGGCTTTCTGGCGATCGCTTATTCCTGCAATTCGCCTTATACGGTTTCGCTGCAATCGTTGAACGGCGGTATGCAGCATACACAGAGCTCGGTTTTGATCGACTACGACGTCGAAGCTGCGGGCTTCCTTGGCATCTTCAACCAGACGTCGACCAACTCAGCCTCAATGAAGACCGCGCCGGTCGTGATCGTGACCAACAATGACTGGGAAAACATCGCGACCAACGGTGGCGTGCGTACCGGCAATCTCGATCTGAGCTTCGACAGCCTCAACGAGTATGCGGTTGCCGGAAACTATGAGGACACACTTACCATTCGCCTCGCTGCGAACTTCTAAGTCCGCTCGACAAATGCAAGGAATTGGCGGGAGGGAGTGATCCCTCCCGGCTTTTCCGTCTTTTTAATCCATAGCCCACCATGGTGACCTATGAGCTTTCTGACCCGTTTCCTTGCGATTGTGTTGGCCGTCAGTTTCCTAATGACCCCGACCAAACCCCTTAAGGCATATGAACTGCGACCGATCGTCATCGAGCTGAGGCCGTCCGGTTCCGGGTCCAGCGCGACTATGATCATCACCAATTCGCACAGCGTTCCGATCGCCATCGAAATAAGCGCATTCAGGCGTGAACAAAATGCAGACGGGTCAGACACACTGACCCTAGAGGAGGATGATCTTATCGTTGGTCCGCCCCAGATGATCATCGCTGCTGGGGCCAGCCAGAGTTTTAAGGTGCAATGGATCGGAGATCCCAGCCCACAGAGGGAACTCACTTATCGCATCGTCACCGAACAATTGCCGATTGATCTTGCGAAAGGCGCCAACGGAACGGGGATCAACGGCGAGGTAAAGGTGCAATATCGTTATGAAGCCGCGCTTTATGTGATTCCGCCAGGCGCAGAACCATCCGCTCGTCTGGCTTCGGTCGAAAGGGTCATGAGCGAAGATGGCACTGAGATGCTCGAGGTAGGGATTTCGTCCGAAGGGACGATGCGCGCGATACTAGACAAACCTGTTCTGGAGCTGCGCGCCGCCGACGGTTCCATGGTTAGCCTTACCGGCAAATCGCTGGTCGAATTGAATGGGCTCAATATCCTTGCTGGCAACATGCGGAAGATTCGGCTTCCCGTACCGGAAGGGCTTGGCAGCGGCGCCGTGAGCGGGACGTTAACTACCGAGTATTTCGTGTTGAGCTAGGGATCTTCGGGGGGGAAGATCTATGACTGTTCCGGTCTCTGTATCGAGACTGGCGATCACGGCGGCGCTGATCGCGGCGTTCGTTTGCGCTCCAGACAAGGTAATGGCGCAAAACGTCGCTCCCTCAAGCGTGCCGGCTACACCGCCTGAAGTTCCCGGCGAACGAGACGACGAAGTGTTGCCTGAGCCGCCCCCCCAAGAGCCGGCGGCACAGGACACGGACGCACTTTTTCGTCAGGTGTTCGGGCGAGATCGTCCCGCTGTGGCGGCAGGCGACTACGCCGTCGTGATCGATACAGTATACGTCGGAGATTACCGGATCGACCCGCAGACTAACGGAGGCTCTATATCGAGCGACTTCGTGGGACAGGTCCTTTCCCCGATTACGATAGGGGAAACGCGGGAAAAGTTGCGAAGTATGGTGGATGATCCGGTCGTCTCGTTCGACCAGCTTCGCGAATTGGGACTAAGCATCGAATTCGATCCGGCTCAATTGGCACTACGGATCAGCATTCCGCCGGGGCAACGCACCGTTCGCGAACTCTTGCTGCGAACAGCTGGAAGGAGAGGCGCGAGCAAGCTTGTTCAGCCGGCCGATTTCTCTGCGCTTCTGTCCGTGCGTGGAGGTGTCGATTACATTTTCGACAGCAATACGCTCGACACGGGACTGCACGGTTTCGGCGCGGTAATCGATGCTGCGATAAACATAAAGGGTTTCGCCCTTGAAGGGCAGTTTATCTATGACGAGACGCGTAATCGCGCCTGGTCGCGGCGCGACATCCGGCTGACCTACGACTGGATCGATGAACTGATCCGCTTCGAAGCGGGTGATTTGAGCGTCGGTAGACGACCACTTCAGGATACACCACGAATGGCCGGTCTCGCGGCTTACAGGGAATTTCCGATAAACCCCTATCGGCAGATCAGACCCGTTTCCGAACGCGGGTTCGAACTCTCCGCGCCCGCCCGCGTGGAGATACTGGTCAACGGCGTTCCGTCGAAAACGCTCGCGCTTGATCCAGGGCGTTACAATCTTCGGGATTTTCCGCTTGTACCCTCTGCAGCCAACGAACTCGAGCTTCGCGTCCGATATATCGATGGGCGAGTCGAAACATTGTATTTCTCAGCTTTCACCGACATCGACCTTCTTGAACCGGGTTTGTCCGATTTTGCCATTAACGTTGGTCTACCTTATCGCGATAACGACGGTGCCAGGGTTTACGATAACGGGAATTACAACGTTCTCGGGTACTATCGCCGTGGGATCACCCCGACATTTACGGCAGGCATTAATTGGGAAGGCGATAGATACTTCGACACAATTGGTGCCGAGGCAACGTGGGCCTCACCGTTCGGATCGTTTTTGCTGAATGTCGCCACGAATATTCGGGAACCCGGCCCGCATACCGGGCGCGCAAGTCTTCAGTATAGCTGGCGCGATGTCGATCCAGACCGAGGTCGTTCGATTGATGCACAAGTGATCCTTACCGGCGAAGACTATCGAACCCTTAACCAGTTATTTGGCGGTTCTTTAGTCAGTTTCTCGGCGCAGGCGCGCGCCGGCCAAGCCTTCGGCCGAAGCTTGCGCGCTCAAATTTTCGGCGGGTACGAAAGCGGTGAGGAAATCGGATCGAGAACCTTCGCTGGTGCGTCGATTTCACGCCAATTCGATTTCGGGAACGTGGGGCTGAGTGGCGAGTATCTGAGATCCGCAAACGACGAGGATGCTGTGGTCGTTCGTTTGTCGCTATCGGTTCCGATTGGCCGGGGAGCAGTGACCGGCAATTATTCAACTCGGGACAATGCGGCGCGATTGGATTACACTCGGTTGGGTGCAGTTGGTGTCGGTTCGCTAGGCTACGCCGCTGGGATCGAACGGCGTGATGATTTCAATCGTCAATTCGCTCGTGCCACATATTTGGGCAATCGATTCGAGGCGAGTGTCGATGCAAGCCGTGGACAGGGCGCCGGTGGCAGGCGAGATCTCCGATCTAGCCTCAGCTTCGGAACAGCCCTCGTCATGGCCGATGGGACGTTCGCAATCGGCCGCCCTGTATCGAACAGCTTCGCGATCGTCGGCTTAAATTCTGAGGCTGGTGACTATAGGCTTGCGGTCGAACCGAGGGTCAGTTTTGGGGGAACTGAAAAATCCTACAATGCTTATAGCGGTTTGCTGGGTCCCGCGGTCGTCCCGACGCTAACTCCCTATTTTGATCGGTCGATCCAAGTCGAAGCTCCTGGTGCACCGGTCGGAACGTCGCTCGGGGGTACGGTCTTCTCCGTTCGGCCTGGCTACCGAACGGGTCACAAGCTCGTGGTCGGGAGCGGTGCCAACGCGGCGGCTGTGGGATCGCTTCAACTTCCTGATGGTGCCCCGCTTGCGTTTGCAAGCGGCACCGTCCGCCGTGCAGATCGCGCGTCGGATGAAGAGTTTCCGCCCGTCTTCACCAATCGAACAGGCCGTTTCTTCGTGGAGGGGCTCGAAGCTGGCGAAACATATCTGCTTGTCTTCACGATCGAAGGCGAAATTTTCGAAGCGCAGATCGTCTTGCCTGAGGAAGCCATAGGGATTGTCAGGTTCAATGAGCTCATCGCACTGGCGAACGCTGACACCATGACAGGAGACTGAGGATGATCAAGAAACAAAGTACGCGACTTGGGGTCGGGCTGGCGATGAGTTTGAGTACGATGCCGGTTTGGGCGCAGGATGGCCCGATCATGCCACAGCTTTTGGATACGGCAGAATGTTATCTCTCGTTGGAGGTCGACAACGCGGTAGATTGGCGAGGTCCGTACGGGCGGGGATACGAAGTTTTCGACCCATCACTTTCTTTTGAAGTAGCCTTGATAACGGTCCGCCACGAAGGACGTGCATGTGATTTCTTTTTGACCGCTACCGGGCAGAACGGCGGTGGTGAGGGAAGGTTGGATCGGCAGGGATACGCGCTGATCTACGATCTGTTGCGTGATCCTAATGGACCGTCGATCCTGTCGCCGGACCTGTTCGGAAATCAGCTGAGCCGTCTGCATGGGACTTTCGCTGAAGGACCTTCCGCCCAGCAGTTCATGATCTATCTTTCAATTCCACCAGAACAGTTTGTTCCGGGTGGAACATATAGCGGGCAGGCGATACTCAAGCTGTTCCGTGATGATATGGCAGCGCCGGAATTGAGCGTTCAGGAAGCATTGCCGATCACGGTGCCAGTCGCATCAGCATTGAAAGTGGAAAACTTGCAGGCTGGCGTGGGTCGACGCGACCTCAGTGTTGATCTTGGTAACCTCGAAACAGGTGCAACCAGCGAATTAGATTTTGTGCTCAGTAGCAACGCTCCCGTTCAAGCGCGTATAAGTTCTGACAATCTTGGTTTTCTGGCGCATCAATTCGGAGCCCGGCCGATCCCTTATCGGATGTCCATTGGCAATCGTCGGCTTGATTTGAGTAATGGGAGCGATCAGGTAGCCATCGGCACTGGCGGCGAGCGCGGCCTTGATCTTCCGCTCAGGGTAATGGTCGACCAGCAACCGGGCGCTGCAGCAGGAAAATACAGCGATATCGTGACAATCAACTTCCGTGTTGAACAGTAGGCATTTGCCGAAGTTGTGATATGGCGATGCGGAATTTGAGCGCGTGACGCCAGCGCGGAGAACGAAGAACCACTCATCGTCTGCATGCGATATCAAGGGGAACCGCAATAGGCGCGGTGATTGGAACTATCACGTTCCCGGTATGCAGTATTACGAACAGATCAGGCCAGGCGAGATTTTCTGTTCCGAAACGGACGCGATCGCTGCAGGATACCGGCGGTCGAAGGTTTAGATGGCGAGCGACGGCTCTTGGGCCGTTTGCTGTCGGTCCGCTTTTGGCGTCTGTCACAGAGAAACCGGCCATTAAGCAAGCAGCAGCTTTAGACGATACGGTAATCACTGCCGATCGGACGGCAACTCAGGTGGCATATTCACTATCGGACAGGAACGAGCGGCCCGTTCTTCTACCGCCGAGTATCACTAGAAGCGGATCCGATGGGGGCCGACCGATCGTGTTTTCTATTGCGGGCCAAGAGCAGATAGCCCCAACCCGGCAGGTGAAGCTCTTGCCCTTCTCGTAGGACTACTCGCTCGGGAGTGCCGAACCGCTCATAAGTCCCATCGGCAAGCGCGCTTGTGGGCGTGACCGTCACCGGCTTATCGCCGAAGTTGAAGAAGGCGACGACCCGGTTTTCGCCCGCCGTCCGGACCCATGCGAATATCTGCTCGGGACGATCTGTCTCCAGCTTGTGCATGCGTGCGCCCCATTGACCGTTGGCGAGCGCCGGATTGGCCTTGCGGAAGGCAATCAGGTTCTTGAGCAGATCGCCATAGGGACAATCTCCGCCTCGACCCCAGTCGATGGGATCGCGTTCGAAGAATTTGAGCCTCTTCGAGTTGCAGGCCTCCATTCCGTTATGGATCAGCGGCAGGCCTTCGCCGGTGAAGGAAAGCACGGTCATCGCATCGAGTGCGGCCCCGTAATTCTCCTCCGTCGTGCCTTCCCAAGCGTTGCTGTCGTGGTTCTCGATATAGGACATGCGCATGGCTTGGCGCGGCCACAGGCTCTCGTTTTCGGCATAATAGCCGTAGAAGCTGGTCGCATTGCCCTTGCCCTTCGCGACGTTCTTCGACGTGTTGTGCCAGTCCCAGGCATAGGTCGCATCGAAGGCGGCGTAGTGAAAGGCGGCCTGCTGCACCTCGCCAAGCATGAAGACTGGCTTGATCGCGTCGAGCCGCGCCCGCGCGGTCTCCCAGAAATCGAGCGGGACGTAACCTGCCACGTCGGCGCGATATCCGTCGACGCCAAACTCGCGGACCCAATATTCCATGGCCCCGCCAACATGTTCGCGCACGCCGGGCTTGGACCAGTCGAGGTCGATGATGTCGGACCAGTCCCACCAGGGGGTCGGGCGGAAGTCGCCCTTCCAGTCTTTCTCGTACCAGTCGGGATGCTGCTTCGCGAGTTCGTTATCCCAGGCGGTGTGGTTCGCGACGAGATCGAGGATCACCTTGAAGCCCTGTGCATGTGCGGCATCGACGAAGGCGCGAAAGTCCTCCTCGGTACCGAATTCGGGGTTCACTGCGTAATAGTCCTGAACCGAATAGGGGCTGCCAAGGGTGCCCTTGCGGTGTTCCGCGCCGATCGGGTGGATCGGCATGAGCCAGAGAATATCGACGCCCAGTTCCTTGAGGCGCGGCAGTTCCTGCATGGCAGCGGCGAAAGTTCCTTCGGCTGTGAACTGGCGGGTATTGATTTGGTAGAGCACCGCGCTGCGGGCCCATTCGGGATGCGCCAGCGTTACCTTGTCTCGGGCTTCCCAACCGGTCGGCAGGGGAGCGCCGGCGCGCGCGTCTATCCCGCTTGCAAGAACGGCTAGCGCCGCGGCGGCAGCCAAAAGCTTATACATGGGATCGCTCCGAAGGAATTGCGGCTTGCACGCGCTGCATGGCAAGCGCCGCAATCAGCCAGCTCGCCGCAGCGAACAGCATGGTCCACACCGGCTCGCCCGGAAAGTACGCCTGCATGATACTGCCCATGACGGTCGCAACCAGCAGTTGCGGGACAACGACGAACACGTTGAACAGGCCCATGAATATGCCGAGCTTTGCCTGCGGAAGGTTGCTGGCGAGAATGGCGTAGGGCATGGCCAGGATGCTGGCCCACGCGATGCCGATGCCCACCTCCGCCAGCAGCAATGCCCCGGCATCGCGCACGAAGAAGAACATCAGAAAGCCCGCAGCGCCAAGCGTCAGGCAAATTGAATGGGTCATGACCTGGCCGAGGCGGCGGCTCATCGCGGGTAGAAGCGCAAGGGCGGCGATGGCGGCAACGCCGTTGTAGACCGTGAAGAGCACGTTCACCCAGTTTGCGCCCTCGTTGTAGGCGACGCTCGCGGTATTGGTGCTGCCGAAGACGTATTGCGTGACGATCGGCGTGGTGTTGATCCACATGATGAAAAGCGCCGACCAGCTGAAGAATTGCACCAGCGCCAGGCGTTTCATGACTTCGGGCATGCCCGAAAAGTCGCCGACGATGCTGGAAAGCATGTTGGCTGTCCGGCCCCGCTTGGCGAGTGTGATCCCGATTGCGCTCAGAAAGCCGTAGGCAACCAGCAATGCGCCGAGTAAAAGGACTTCTTTCTCGAGCCCGAGAGCGTCGACGGCGAGGACCGCAAGCAGACCTGCAACCACCCAGAGGGTGCTGCCGACATAGCTCTTGCTGGAAAGGGCGCGGACCGGCTGCGTAAGCGTATCGTCCTGTCCGCCTGCAAAAGCCGCCTGTTCGTCCGGACTGTATTCCTTCGTCGTGACGATGGTCCACATGACCGCCGAGAAAAGCGCGAGGCTGCCGCCCCAGAAGCTCCACTTTACCGTATCCGGGATACCTCCTTCCGGTGCTACATTGCTGACGCCGGCCTGTTCGAGAAGCCAGGGGAAGATCGATCCCACCACGGCACCTGCGCCGATAAAGGCTGTCTGCACCGCATAGCCGGCGGCATGCTGATCGGCATGCAGCATGTCGCCGACAAAGGCGCGGAATGGCTCCATCGAGATATTGAGCGACGCATCGAGCATCCAGAGCATCGCTGCGGCGAATAGCAGCGGCGCGCCGAAGGCGGGACTCAACGGCATCAGGAAGAGCGCGATGGCGGACAGCACGGCCCCGGTGAGGAAATAGGGGCGGCGGCGCCCGAGGCGATTCCAGGTGCGGTCCGAAAGGTGGCCGATGATCGGCTGCACGAGCAGGCCGGTAAGCGGTGCCGCCACCCACAATGCGGGCAGGTCGTCGATGCTCGATCCCAGCGTCTGGAAGACACGGCTCATGTTCGAATTCTGTAGTGCGAAGCCGATCTGGATGCCGAAAAACCCAAAACTGATATTCCACAGCCCGGCGAAATTCTGGCGCGGTTTTTCCCGCAGCGCCTGCGTCATGCAAAGTCCCTCGTTCCTGGCCACGCCGGTCTTTGTGCCCGCTGCAGCATTGCTCGTGACGAACGCTTGCACGGCACGCTGTCCGCGCCAAGTGCGTATACGAATACGCTGGCCCGTTAGGTTCTCCCGCTGCTGCCGCGCACAACCAGCTTTCCGGGAAGTTTGCGCGGGGGGAGGTCGCGTCCCTCGATCTGCGCCAGGAGCGTTTCGACAAGCGCCTGCCCCGCGCCGCGAATGTCCTGCATCACCGTGGTCAACGGCGGGGTCGTGAGGCTGGCCGCGGGGATATCGTCGAAACCGACGACCGCGACGTCCTGCGGAACGCGGCGGCCGGCCTCGGCCAGAGCCCGCATTGCGCCAATGGCGATCAGGTCGCTGGCCGCGAAAATCGCGTCGAATTGTGCGCCGCTGTCGAGCAGACCTTTCGCGGCAGTCCAGCCCTCTTCTTCGGTTGTCAGCGCATCGAACTGGAGCGCCGCGTCTTTTGCGATTCCCCCGTCCTGCATTGCTTCCAGCAACCCACGGTACCGGCCGGCAAATTCCGGATAGTGGTCGTCGGCATGGCCGAGAAAAGCAATGCGCCGTCGACCGCTCTCGATCAGGTGCCGACCGGCAAGCTTTCCGGCGGTGACGTTATCCGTCCCGACCGTGACGCCGCTCGTGTCGCTCGAAACCGAACCCCAGCGCGCGAAATGCGTGCCCTGACGAACGAGCTGCTCCATTCGTTCGCGGTATTTGGTGTAATCGCCATAGCCCAGCAGGATCAGCCCGTCGGCACGATGGCTGTCCTGGTACTGGACGTGCCAGTCACCCTCCATGCGCTGAAACGATATCAACAGGTCCAGACCGCGGTCGGCGCAGGCCCGGGTGATCGAGCCGAGCATCGCGAGGAAGAACGGGTTGATCATGCTCTCGTCGGGAGTCGGGTCTTCGAAGAACAGCAGCGCGATCGTATTCGATCTTTGGCTGCGCAATGACGAGGCGTTCTTGTCGACCGTATAATTGAGATCGCGAGCGATGGCTTCGATCCTTGCCCGGGTGCTGGCGCTGACCGATTTGTCGCCGCGGAGAGCGCGGCTCACCGTGGGCTGCGATACCCCTGCGGCATAGGCGATATCGAAACTGGTCGGCCGACCCGTCGGCTTTCGACCCATCGCTCTCCTCCTCCGGGGCAGTGCTCGCATACTCTCTCGCCCGCGACCATAGGTATACGTGGCGGGACAGGCAACTTGAAGCGCCCGGATCCCGCGGGGATCGGCTATTTCGGCGAGGCTATGGCAAAATTGCACCAAGCCGTGTTGCGGCGCAATCACATACGTATGCTGTCTATCGCGACTTGCCGATCCCGACATATGCCGACGCCGTACAGGTGGTTTGCACCACGCAGGACCTGTCGAGAATTGGACTGCGGCCCAGGCAACCGAGAACGGTTCCGGGTCTTTTGGGGAGAGCTTTGAAATGGCAAATCGCAACAGATTTACCGCCACCGTCAGCATGTCGGCCTTTGCCGTTTCGCTGGCCGCGATGGCGACACCGGCAGTCGCGCAGGACGTCGATCCGAACATCGATGTCGAGGCGGAAGCGGACACCGATGCGCAATCCGACGATGTTATCATCGTTTCCGGCTTTCGCGAGTCGCTGGCAACTTCGGTCAGCACCAAGCGCAACAGCGACCTGATCCTGGAATCGGTAACGGCAGAAGACATTGGCAAGCTGCCCGACGATTCCATCGGGGAATCGATCGCCCGCCTGCCTGGCGTCACTTCGCAGCGCCTCAACGGCCGCGCAAACGTCATCGCCATTCGCGGGCTCGGCCCCGACTTCTCGCAGACGCTGCTGAACGGACGCGAACAGACCTCGACCGGCGACAACCGGGCGGTCGAATTTGACCAGTACCCTTCCGAAGTCGTCAACCAAGTCAATGTTTACAAGACACCATCGGCCAGCCTTGTCGGCCAGGGCCTCGTCGGGACGATCGATGTGCGCACCATCCGTCCGCTCGAGGCAGACGAACGTATCCTGGCTGTCGGTGCGAAGGGGTCCTATGCCGATCTGGGCGCGCTCAATGCCGGGTCGAAGGAATTCGGCTACCGTGTAAATGCGACCTTTGTCGACCAGTTCGCCGATGATACGCTGGGCGTGGCGCTGGCAGCCGCCTATACCGACGAGCCCTATCAACTGCAGGAATTCAACGCTTGGGGCTATGCCGGTGACGGAACGACAGGCAATCCCTTCGTGATCGGCGGTAACAAGAGCTTCGTCACCTCCACTCAACTCAAGCGCTTCGGCGTCAACGGCACGGTGCAGTTCGAAGCCAGCCCGACTTTCATGGTTACGGTCGACGGCTTCTATTCCAACTTCGACGACGATCAGTCCAAGCGCGGAATCGAACTGCCTCTGGGCTTCAACGGTGCGCCCACGAATGCCACCGTGGTCGATGGCCCATTCGGCGGTTTTGCCGAGGCGGGCACGTTCGAAAACGTCGAGGGCGTGGTTCGCAATGACGTATTCCAGCGCAAGGCCGATCTCTATTCGGGCGGCATCAATCTCGACTACCAAGGCAATGACGGCTGGAATGCCTTCTTCGATTTCGGCTATTCGCGCACCGACCGTGAAGAACTCAGCATCGAAAGCTACTCGGGTACCGGTTACGGCGCCGGAGTGGGTGCGACCGATACGATCGATTTCATCTCTGGGACAGAAGGTACCAGCTTTTCACCTACGCTCGATTACAGAGATCCGAACCTGATCGTGCTGACCGATCCGCTCGGCTGGGGCGGCGACCGGATCCAGGCGGGATATTACAATGACCGTATCGTCGAAGATGAGCTGTTCCAGTATCGTCTAGGCGTGGGCAAGGAGTTGGGTGGCTTCTTCTCCAAGATCAATTTCGGCCTCGCCTATACTGATCGATCCAAGAACCTCACTCCGGACGAATTTTTCGTGTCCCCCGCAAACGGCGCGACCGAAGTGGCCATCCCGAATAGCGCGCTGCTGCGCGAGACCGATCTCGGCTATCTCGGTCTAGGCCCGATCGTCAGCTACGATGTGCGCGACCTGATCGCGGACGGCACGCTGGTGCTCGATCCCAACCCTTCGAACGACGTTCCGGCGAAGGCCTACGGCATCACCGAAAAGCTGATGACCGCCTATCTGCAGCTCGATATCGAGCAGGAAATGGGCGTGGGCGTGCTGACCGGGAATGTTGGCGTGCAGGCAATCAATACCGAACAGAATTCGACCGGTGTCGCATTCGCCGATATCGATGGCGACGGTGCAGCAGACCGCGTCGACCTTTCGCTCGGCGATAATTACTGGGACGTCCTGCCCAGTGCCAACCTGTCTCTGCGCACGGACAGTGGATGGGTGTTCCGTGTGGCCGCCAGCCGCCAGATCCAGCGCCCGCAACTCGACGACCTGCGTGTCGCCATCAGCTACGGCATCAATAACAATGCGGGTGAAAGTCCGACGGGCGAAGCGCCCTTCATCAGTGGCGGCGGCGGTAATCCGCTGCTGCGCCCCTATCGTGCCAATGCTGTCGATTTGAATATAGAAAAGTATTTCGCCGGCGGCGCCGGGGTGATCGCGGCGCAGGTCTTCTACAAGGATCTGGTCAGCTATATTGACGGGTCTCGCGTGATCTTCGACTACGCGCCGTTCCCGCAGCCGGCCGGGCAGACCCCGGCCACCACGATCGGTTTCCTCGATTCCGAAGTGAACACGGGCGGCGGCAATTTCTACGGCGTCGAACTGGCCGCGACGGTGCCGTTCGATGTCTTCACCGGTACGCTCAACGGCTTCGGCGTTACCGGCGGGGCGGGCTACACGAAGACCAAGGTCGAGAATGCGAACGGCGATACCGACCAGATCCCCGGATATTCCGAATGGGTCGCCAACGGCACGCTCTATTACGATCTTAACGGCTTCAGCGCGCGCGGCAGCGTGCGGTATCGGTCCGAGTTCTTGGCCGACTTCACCGGTTTCGGGGGATCGCCGACGCGCCGCCTGGCGCGAGCCGAAACCATCTTCGATGCGCAGATCGGCTACGAATTCCAGTCGGGCAGCGCGCTCGAAGGCCTTTCGCTCTACATCCAAGGCCAGAATTTGACCAATGCACCTTTCGTTTCGCAGTTCGACGTGCCCGAACCACGCGCGGTAATCGACTATCAGGAATACGGCCGCCGTTTCCTGGCCGGGTTCACGTACAAGTTCTAGTGTTTCTCCCGGAAAGGGCGGCGCGGTTCCTCGCGGCCATGCCGCCCTATCCTTTCCAAGGTTTCGCAGGCAAACGCGCCGCCACACCTTGCCGTCTCGGGAAACAGGGTTGAGCCGTGAATGACAATCGCACCTTTCGCATCTTGATCGCCGGCGGCGGGACCGCCGGCTGGATGGCGGCGGCATTGCTGGCCCGGTTCCTGCCTCCGGACTACCGGGTCGCGCTGGTCGAAAGCGAGGCAATCGGCACGATCGGCGTGGGCGAAGCGACGATTCCGCAGATCCGCCATTTCAACCAGGCGCTGGGCATCGACGAGGCCGAGTTCCTGCGCGAGACAAAGGGCAGCATCAAGCTCGGCATCGCGTTCGATGGCTGGCGCGGCGAAGGCCATAGCTACATGCACGCGTTCGGCCCGGTCGGTCAGTCGTCGGGCCTCATCCCTTTTCGCCATTACTGGCTGCGCGCCAAGGCGCTGGGCCATGCGAAGGACCTGGCGCTTTATTCGCCCAACGAGGTGGCCGCGCGCAATCTGCGCATGCCAAGGCCGGGCGGGGGGGACTTGCCATACGCCTATCACTTCGACGCCTCGCTCTATGCCGCTTTCCTGCGCCATTATGCCGAAACGCGGGGTGCCGTGCGCACCGAAGGCACCATCGAGCGGGTGGAGCGCGACGGCGAAACCGGAGATATTGCGGCACTCGTGCTTAATGGCGGGCGCCGGATGGAAGCCGATTTCTTCATCGACTGCACCGGCTTTCGCGCGCTGCTGATCGAGGGGGCCATGGAGGCCGGGTTCGATGACTGGTCGAACCTGCTGCCCTGCGACCGCGCTCTGGCGGTACCTTGCACCAGCGGCGGTGATTTCACCCCCTATACCCGCGCGATGGCGCGCAAGGCCGGCTGGCAGTGGCGCATTCCGCTGCAGCACCGGATCGGAAACGGCTACGTCTTCAGTTCGCAATTCTGCAGCGAGGCCGATGCGGCCGATACGCTCCTCGCCAATCTGGACGGGAGCCCCGACGGCGACCCGCGTCTGCTGAGCTTCACCACCGGTAAGCGGAGGCGGCAATGGGTAGGCAATTGCCTGGGACTGGGTCTGGCGGCGGGATTCATGGAGCCGCTCGAATCTACCAGTATCCACCTGGTGCAAAGCGCGCTTGCCCGGTTCCTGCAACTTCTGCCCACCGGCAGGTCCACGCCGTCGACGATCGACCATTTCAATGCACAGGCCGATTTCGAGTGGAGCCGCGTGCGCGATTTTCTCGTTCTCCATTACTGGGCCAACGGGCGCGAAGGCGATCCCTTCTGGGATGCCATGCGAGCGCTTGACCTGCCTGCCACCTTGCAATGCAAGGTCGACCAGTGGCGCGATACGGGCCACATCCATCGCGAGCATGAGGAGCTGTTTACCGAGGTCGCCTGGTTCCAGGTTTTCGCCGGACAGGGCGTCTTGGCCAATCACTACAATCCGCTGGCCGATGCCATGGCCGAACAGGACCTCCTCGATTTTCTGGCATGGCAGGAGCGCCAGCTCGAGCAGGCCGCTGCCGCCATGCCGCACCACGCAGATACGCTGGGCAGGTTGATGGCCCGTCCTGCCAAAAGGAACACTGCCGCATGACCCGTTTCGTCCTTCCGCTGCTGACGCTTGGTCTTGCGTCCGTCTCGCCTGCGCAGGCTCAGGACAGCGCAGGCGAAACGAACTTTCGGGACCGCCTGCCATCCGAGGAGATCGTCTACTTCGTGCTTCCCGACCGGTTCGAGAATGGCGATCCCTCCAACGATCGGGGGGATTTCGTGGGGGACCGTCTGGAGACGGGTTACGACCCCGAGCATAGGGGGTTCTTCCATGGGGGTGACCTGAAAGGCCTGACGCAGCGGCTCGATTATCTCGATCGGCTGGGCGTAACCGCCATCTGGTTTGCGCCGATCTTCCAGAATAAGCCGGTACAGGGCCCCGAAGGCGGCGAGAGTGCCGGGTATCACGGCTATTGGGTAACGGACTTCACACGGCCCGACGGCCATTTCGGCTCGCGTGTCGAGTTCAAGTCCTTCGTCGACGCCGCGCATGCGCGCGGGATGAAAGTCTACATGGACATCATCACCAACCACACCGCCGACGTGATCCGCTATGCCGAGGGTGATGCGACGGACTATGTTTATCGCAGCAAGGGTGACTTTCCCTATTCGCGCCGGGGCGGCGTGGATGGCGCGCCGGTCAATACGGGTTTCATGGGCGACGAAGACCGTAGCGCAGTCAATTTCGCCAGGCTGACGGACCCGTCCTATGCCTACACGCCGGTGGTCCCGGCGGATGAGGCTGAGAGCAAGGTTCCCGCCTGGCTGAATGATCCGATCTACTACCACAACCGCGGCGACACTACCTTCACCGGCGAGAGCAGCCGGTTCGGCGATTTCGCAGGTCTCGATGATCTGTTCACCGAGCACCCGCGCGTCGTTGAAGGGATGATCGAAATCTACGGAAACTGGATCCGCGATTTCGGGATCGACGGGTTCCGCGTCGACACCGCGCGGCATGTGAACCCGGAATTCTGGCAGGCCTTCGTTCCGGCCATGCTGAAAACCGCCGACGAAGCAGGAATTCCCAACTTCCACATCTTCGGCGAGGTCTACCGCGACACACCCGACAATGGGTATATAGCGCAATATACGCGGCGCGACGGCTTCCCGGCCGTGCTCGATTTTGCCTTCGCACAGGCGCTGCGCGAAACCGTGGGCCAGGGCAAAGGCACGCATGTTCTGACAGAAATGTTCGATGGCGACGTGCTGTATGAAGGCGGCGAAGAGGCCGCGCTCGCATTACCGACCTTCCTCGGCAATCATGACATGGGCCGTTTCTCGACCCTCGTGAAGGCGGATCGGCCCGAGATCGGGCAGGAGGAACTGCTCGCGCGGGTAAAGCTTGCGCATGCGATGCTGCTGACCCTGCGGGGCAGCCCGGTAATCTATTACGGCGACGAACAGGGTTTCGTCGGCGATGGTAACGACCAGGCCGCGCGCGAGGACATGTTCCCCTCCCGCACGGCCAGCTACAACGACAACGACCTGATCGGCACCGATGCGACCACGGCGCAAAGCAATTTCGACGAAAGCCACCCCCTGTTCGAACTGATTGCTCAGTTTTCCGCCATCCGCCGCACGAACCCGGCGCTTTCGCGCGGGAGGCAGGTTGTGCGGCACTACGATCAGGAACCGGGCATCTTCGCCGTCAGTCGCTTTGACCCGGACACGGGCGAGGAATATCTGGCAGCCTTCAACACGTCCGATGCAGAACGCAGCGCCAACATCGTCGTAGGCTACGATGCCCGCAGCTTCGACGAACTGGCCGGCACATGCCCGGCGAAAGTTTCCGCCCCGGGGAGCGCCGCGCTGACGCTGCCCGCCTTCGGCTGGGCCGTATGCCGCGTGTCGGAGGTGGCAGAATGAACCGCGCCGACGCATTCGAGGCCGTTGCCGCCCCGGCAACCGATCGGCCCTGGTGGAAGGGTGCGGCAATCTACCAGATCTATCCGCGGAGCTTTCAGGATTCCAACGGTGACGGGATCGGCGATCTGCCCGGTATCACGCAGCGCTTGGGGCATGTCGCCTCGCTCGGCGTCGATGCCATCTGGATTTCGCCCTTCTTCACTTCGCCGATGAAGGACTTCGGCTATGATGTTGCAGACTATTGCGATGTCGATCCGATCTTCGGCACGCTGGCGGATTTCGACACGCTTATCGCACGCGCGCATGAGCTTGGGCTCAAGGTGCTGATCGATCAGGTCTATTCGCATACGTCGGACGAGCATCCGTGGTTCGTTGAAAGCCGGTCGAGCCGGACCAACCCGAAAGCGGACTGGTTCGTGTGGGCCGATGCCAAGCCCGATGGATCGCCGCCGTCCAACTGGCAGTCAGTCTTCGGTGGCCCCGCGTGGACCTGGGATGCGCGGCGTGGTCAGTACTACCTGCACAATTTCCTGAATTCGCAGCCGCAGGTGAACATGCACAATCGCGAGGTGCAGGATGCCATGCTGGCAGCGATGCGGTTCTGGCTCGATCGCGGGGTCGACGGCTTCCGCATCGATGCGCTGAACTTCGCGATGCACGACCCGGAATTGCGCGACAATCCGCCCGCTCCGGCAACAGACAGGCTGCGTTCGCGACCGTTCGATTTCCAGCTCAAGAAGTACAATATGTCGCATCCCGACATCCCGGCTTTCATCGCGCGGATCCGCGCGCTGACCGACGCTTACGAAGGGATTTTCACCGTCGCCGAAGTCGGCGGGGACGAGGCCGAGGCGGAAATGAAGGCGTTCACCCGGGGCGAGCAGCATCTCAACTCGGCCTACGGCTTCAACTTCCTCTATGCCGAAGAACTGACCCCCGGCTCGATCTGCGCCGCGCTGGCCGAATGGCCGGACGAGGAGGGGGTGGGCTGGCCGAGCTGGGCATTTGAAAACCACGATGCGCCCCGTGCCGTCAGCCGCTGGTGGAAGCCGGCCCAGCGCGCCGATGCGGCGCGGATGAAGATGATGCTGCTCGCCTGCCTGCGCGGGAACATCATCCTCTATTACGGCGAGGAACTGGGCCTGACACAGGTCGAAATTCCGTTCGAACAGCTCCACGACCCAGAAGCCATTGCCAACTGGCCGCTTACGCTCAGCCGTGATGGCGCACGCACACCGATGCCCTGGGATGCATCCTCTGCGCATTCGGGATTTACCGAAGGCGAACCCTGGTTGCCCGTCGGTGACGACAACGCCGCGCGTTCGGTCGAGATGCAGGAGGGCGACGATGCATCGCTCCTCCACCATACCCGCGCAATGCTGAGCCTGCGGCGCGACACCCCTGCACTGCATCACGGCGCCGTCGTGCGCTGCGAAACTGTCGGCGGCCTGTTCGTTATCGAACGCCGCGCGCAAAACCAGACGGTTCGCTGCCTGTTCAATCTGGGGTCCGGGACGGCTGCGGCGCCCGGCGACCTTGCGACCGGATCTGTGCTGGCCGCCATCAACGGGGCGACTTCGGCCAACCTGCCCCCCCTCAGCGCCATGGTGATCGAATTATGAAATTCCTGCCCCTCCTCGCCTTCCTTGCCACGATGTTTGGCGCACCTGCGCTGGCCGAAGAAGTCGTGGCTTCGCCCGATGGCACCATCACCGTCACGGTCGATGTCAACGGCGAGGGCCGGCCTTTCTACCGCATCGACAAGGGAGGCAACGCCGTCTTCAGCGAAAGCCGGCTCGGCTTCCTGCTGACCGATCAGGACAAGCTCGAACGGCGCCTCGCCATTACCGGCGCGACGCGGGCAATCCATGACGAAACATGGGAACAGCCGTGGGGCGAGCAACGCTTCGTGCGCGATCACCACAACGAACTGACAGTCCGTTTCGAGGAGGACAGCGACGAAAAGCGGCGTTTCGGCGTGACCTTCCGCGTGTTCGACGATGCAGTCGCCTTTCGCTATGTCTTTGACGACCGGAGCATGGGTGAGACACTGCGGGTCGCCGATGAGCTGACCGAATTCAATCTCGCGCAGGACGGCACGGCCTGGTGGATTCCCGGTGGCGAGTGGAATCGCTACGAATATCTCTACGAAGAAACGCCGATCGACGCCGTGTCGATGGCGCACACGCCGATCACCTTCCGCATGGACGACGGCACGCATGTTGCCATTCACGAGGCTGCGCTGGTCGATTTCGCAGGGATGTGGATCAAGCGCACCACCGGGACCAACTTCCGTGCAACACTGGCGCCCACGGGTTCAGGCGCGGCACGTGCCGAGCGCGACCTGTCCTTTGCAACGCCATGGCGCACGATCCGCGTTACCGACGACGCCGCGGGCCTTGCCGAGAGCCTCGTGGAGCTCAACCTCAACGAGCCGAACAGGCTCGGTGACGTCAGCTGGTTCAAACCGCACAAATATGTCGGTGTATGGTGGTCGCTCCACCTCGAGGAGGAAACCTGGGGTTCTGGCCCGAAGCACGGTGCCACCACCGAGAACGTGAAGCGCTACATCGACTTCGCTGCGGAAAACGGGTTCAAGGGCGTGCTGGTCGAAGGCTGGAATATCGGCTGGGATGGAAACTGGTTCTTCAACGGCAGCGAATTCAGTTTCACCGAAAGCTATCCCGATTACGACTTTGAGGAACTTGCCCGCTACGCTGCCGAAAAGGGCGTGCCGATCGTCGGCCATCACGAGACCAGCGGCGATGTCGGCAATTACGAAAGCCAGCTCGAAGCCGGGCTCGACCTGATGGCCGCACGCGGGGTGAAGGTCATCAAGTCCGGCTACGTCACCGACGCCTGCAACCTGCGCTACGTGCATCCCGATGGCCACGAGACGCGCGAATGCACTGAAAGCCAAGTGATGCAGCGCCACCACCTGAAAGTCGTGACCGAAGCGGCGAAGCGCAAAATCGCGATGAATCCGCACGAGCCGGTCAAGGATACCGGGCTGCGGCGCACCTATCCCAACTGGGTCAGCCGCGAGGGCGCGCGGGGTATGGAATTCAACGCCTGGGGCGTTCCTGCGAACGGTCCGGACCATATTCCGACCATGGTTTTCACTCGCTTGCTGTCAGGCCCAATGGATTACACGCCGGGAATCCTCAGCTTGGAGGGCCGCGGCCAACCCCTGCAGATGACTATGGCGCGCGCGCTGGCCGAATATGTTCTGGTCTACTCCCCAATCCAGATGGTCGCCGATCTGCCCGAGCACTATGCCGAGCACAAGGATGCCTTCCAGTTCGTTAAGGACGTCCCGGCCGACTGGGCCGAAAGCCGCATCCTCGAAGGTGAGGTGGGCGACTACGTCGTTACCGCACGCAAGGACCGCAACAGCGCGGAGTGGTATATCGGTGGCGGCACCGATGCGAGCGAGCGCTCGGTCTCGCTGGCGCTCGATTTCCTCGATCCGGGCAAGTCCTATCGCGCCGAAATCTATCGTGATGCGGCAACGGCGCATTTCGAAGGCCCTACTCGCTTCGATATCGTCGTCGAGCAACGCGACCTGACCGCGACCGATCGCCTCGACCTGCGCATGGCTCCCGGTGGCGGTTTTGCCGTTCGGCTGGTACCGATCGAGGGGTGACAGAAAGCAAACCTCCACGCGTGGTAGTGCTGGGTGGGGGCAGCGCGGGCTGGATCACCGCCTGCCTGCTGCACCATCGCTGGCATTCGCGCGGCGGACAGGTCACCGTCGTCGAAAGTCCCGAGATCGGGATAATCGGTGTCGGAGAGGGGTCGACGCCGCAACTGAAAGCTTTCTTCGACCATCTCGGCATCGACGAAGCCGACTGGATGGCCGCGTGCGATGCCACCTACAAGCTCGGTATCCGCTTTACCGGCTGGAGCGAGCGGCCGTGTTTCGAGAGCTATTTCCATTCCTTCCCGGGGCCCGTCGACCTGCATACCGAACCGGGTTTCGTGCATAATTGCGCGCTTCGCCGGCGGGGTTTCGATGTGCCCGCCCATCCCGACGACTGGTTTCTCGCCGAGGTCCTGGCGAGAGAACACAGGGGCCCGCACCCGCGGGACAACTTCCCCTTCATGCCCAGTTACGGCTACCACTTCGATGCCCACAAACTGGGGAAGCTCCTGCGCGACTGGGCGACCGAACGCGGCGTATTGCACCGGCCCCTCAGGGTGACCGATGTGGAACAGGGTACCCAGACCGAGATCGCCGCGCTCCTCTGCGAGGACGGGACACGGATCGAGGGCGACATCTTCGTCGATTGTTCCGGATTCCGCTCGGTCCTCGCGCAACAGACGCTGGGTGCACAGTTCATTCCGTTCGGCAACAACCTGTTCAACGATCGCGCGGTGGTTCTGCCTTCTGCGCATAGTACCCGCTTCAAGCCGCAGACCGATAGTATCGCGATGCGCGCCGGATGGCGGTGGTCGATCCCGCTGACGACGCGGGCCGGCAATGGCTACGTCTATTCATCGAAGTACGTATCTGACGAAGACGCCGAAGCGGAATTGCGCGAAGCGATCGGGATGCAGGACGAAGGCGAAGCGCGTATTCTGGAGATGCGGGTTGGTCGGATCGCCGAGACCTGGACCGGCAATTGTCTAGCTGCCGGCCTGTCGCAAGGCTTCATCGAGCCACTCGAAGCGACCGCGTTGCACATCGTCATCGCCACTGCGCTCGATTTTGCCGATGCCTACGAGAAGGGCGGCTACGGGTCAGCGCATCGCGATATGTTCAACCAGCGTATCGCTGCCAAGTACGAAGGGATCCGCGACTACATCGTCGCGCACTACCGGCTCAACCAGCGCAGCGACACGCAATACTGGCGCGACAATGCGGCCAACGACGCGCTGTCGGAGAATCTGAAAGGCATGATTACCGCTTGGTTCACCCATAAGGACCTGCGCGAGGTCAACCTGCGCCAACACGATGGCAACCCACATTATGCCAGCATGAGCTGGCACGCGCTGTTCGCCGGTTACGGCACCTTCCCGCCCGAAGCGAAAATGGTGCCAACTCCCCCCGGGCTGGTGACGGCAGAGGTAGATCATACGCGTAGAACGCTCTCCGCGTGTGCGACCAATTTTTGGAGGTATGCTCCCCTGTCAGACTAACCAGCCTACCAAGGCTGAAGCCACTTTTTGGTCCGATAGGTATGCGAAACGCCAATTCTGTATGACTGCTTGTGGGACTCTTTGATAGCCCCTAGAATGTCCGAATTGAGGGCGCATTGCTGCCGTTGGAGGTTCGTTAACTCAATCTCCGAAGCCCACGCGGACGGCAACATTTCCTAACGGTTGCGGTGTTTACGGCTCCAAAATATGCGTAATTGCTTCCAAATTCACTTTATATAGTTCCACTAAGACTCAGGCCATCAAACGTCCAGATTTGCCACGTTGAGGGCATTGTTCTGGATGAATTCGCGGCGCGGTTCGACGACGTCGCCCATCAGGCGGGTGAAGATTTCATCGGTTACGTCGGCATCCTCGACCTTCACCTGCAGTAGGGCACGGTTGTCGGGGTCGAGGGTGGTTTCCCACAATTGCTCGGCATTCATCTCGCCAAGACCCTTGTAGCGCTGGATCTTCTGCCCCTTGCGCCCGGCGACCATCACCGCGTCGAGCAGCTGGGTCGGCAGGGTGATCGCGTCGTCGGTCAGGATCGGCGCATCGTCATCCGCCTCGTTCGCTTCGCCATCGTCGGGCTCTGTTTCCGCACTGCTGCGCACGAGACGCAAGGGCGATGCGTATACATCGGCGAAATCCTGCGCGATCTTGTGCAGTTTGCGTGCCTCGGCACTTTCGAGAAATGCCGGGTCGATTTCGTGTACGTCCGTCACTCCGCGCCAGACGCGGCTGAGGCGGACCTTGCCGTCTTCGCCCGTCTCGGCCTTCCAGCGAGCATCGGGATCGCCCATCTGGAGGTGGGCGGCAGCACGATCGAGAGCAGCAGATCGATCTCCGGCAGGGTCGAGCGCGCCGGCCAGAGCCATCGCCTCGATCAGCTCCGAATTGTATTTGCGGGGTACGAAACCGAGCATGTTGCGCATGCGCAGGCCGTGGTCGACCAGCGCCTGCAGTTCTCCGCCGCCGCGGACCGGCCCGCCCTGCGCTTCAAGCACCCGCCCGTCGAGCCCCTGTGCGATCAGGTAACGGTCGTATGCCGGCTGATCCTTCAGATAGACTTCGCTCTTGCCTCGCGACACCTTGTACAGCGGGGGCTGCGCGATGAAGAGGTGCCCGGCCTTGATGATCTCTGGCATCTGGCGATGGAAGAAGGTCAGCAGGAGCGTGCGGATATGAGCGCCGTCGACGTCGGCGTCGGTCATGATCACGATCTTGTGATAGCGCAGCTTTTCGAGATTGAATTCGTCGCGCAGGCCGGTGCCCATCGCCTGGATCAGCGTGCCGACTTCCTTGGACGAGATGATCCGGTCGAAGCGGGCACGTTCCACATTGAGGATCTTGCCCTTTAGCGGAAGGATGGCCTGTGTCTTGCGGTCGCGCCCCTGCTTGGCCGACCCGCCTGCCGAATCGCCCTCGACCAGAAAGAGTTCGCAGTTTTCGGGATTGCGGTCCTGACAATCGGCGAGTTTGCCGGGCAGCGACGCGATGCTCATGGCGCCCTTGCGGCTCATCTCGCGTGCCCTGCGGGCAGCTTCACGCGCGGCGGCCGCGTCGATGACCTTCTGGATGATCTGCTTGGCGTCGTTCGGGTTCTCTTCGAGCCACTCGGTCATCTTTTCGCCCATGAGCGATTCGAGTGGCTGGCGAACTTCCGAAGACACCAGCTTGTCCTTGGTCTGGGACCCGAACTTGGGGTCCGGCAGCTTGACCGATACGATTGCGGTCAGCCCTTCGCGCATGTCTTCGCCGGACAGGCTGACCTTTTCCTTCTTCATCAACCCGCTGGCGGTGGCGTAATTGTTGAGCGTGCGCGTCAACGCGGTGCGGAAGGCCGCAAGGTGGGTCCCGCCGTCACGTTGCGGAATGTTATTGGTGAAGCACAGGACGTTTTCGTAATAGCTGTCGTTCCATTCCAGCGCGACGTCGATGCCGATACCGTCTTTCTCAGCGCTTACCGAAATGGGTTCGGCGACCAGAGCTTGCTTGTTGCGGTCGAGATATTTGACGAATGCCGCAATGCCGCCTTCGTAGAACAGATTGTGTTCGAGCGGCTCTTCGTGCCGTTTGTCGCGCAGGAGAATTCGCACGCCCGAATTGAGGAAAGCGAGCTCGCGATAGCGGTGCTCCAGCTTTTCGAAATCGAATTCGATGACGTTCTTGAAGGTGTCTTCCGACGCCTTGAAGGTTACGCGGGTGCCCTTCTTGAAGCCTTCTTCGTCGGGATTCTGTTCGACCTTGGGAGCATCGCCCACGACACGCAGGCTTTCGACCGCGTCACCATGTTCGAAACGCATCCAGTGTTCCTTGCCGTCGCGCCAGATGGTGAGTTCGAGCCATTCGGACAGCGCATTGACAACCGACACGCCAACACCGTGAAGCCCGCCCGAAACCTTGTAGGCGTTGTCGTCACTGGTGTTTTCGAACTTTCCGCCGGCATGCAGTTGGGTCATGATGACCTCTGCCGCGGACACGCCTTCTTCCTTGTGCATGTCCACCGGAATGCCGCGACCGTTATCTTCGACCGACACGCTGCCATCGGCGTTGAGTTCGATCAGGACGAGGTCGCAATGCCCGGCAAGCGCCTCGTCGATCGCATTGTCCGACACTTCGAACACCATGTGGTGGAGGCCGGAGCCATCGTCGGTATCGCCGATGTACATGCCAGGCCGTTTGCGCACTGCATCGAGGCCTTTGAGGACCTTGATCGAATCTGCGCCGTAACCGTTTTTCTTCGGCGCTTCGGCGCCCGTGTATTCAGGGGTATCGTCCATATCGATCATATAGGCTTTCGAGGCGGAAATTCCAAAGTTTCAGCGCCGATTTTACCCACAGATTGCCGTCTGTCCGGCAGGAGCGGCAACTGGTTGATTTCAGGCGGTCGAAGGCGCATCTCGCCAGCCATGCTTTCAGTGCTCGATATCTTCCGAATTGGGATTGGTCCTTCGTCCTCGCATACGGTGGGTCCGATGCGGATCGCCCGCACCTTCGCGAGGGCGCTGGCAAAATCGGACAAGCTCCAGCGAACGGCCCGCATCGCGATCGAACTGCAGGGTTCTCTGGCGCTTACGGGCGTTGGGCACGGGACGGTCGATGCCAGCATTCTGGGTCTGATGGGGTTCGCACCCGACAAGACATGTCCTGACGAAGCGGCTGCGGCGCTCGAAAAGGTTCGCGCCAGCAAACGGCTCGATCTTGGCGGGGGGCGTGAAATTGCCTTCGACCCTGCGGTGGACATCGATTTGGCCGGGCACATCATTCCCGACCTGCACCCCAACGGCATGAAGCTGACCGCCTTCGATGCCGATGGCGGCAAGCTGTCCGAGCGGACATATTACTCGACCGGCGGGGGTTTCGTCGCATCCGAAGCTCAGCTCAAGCGCAAGCCCAAGGGCGACCGCATCAATACCGGCACACAGGTTCCGCACGATTTCGGTTCGGCAGCAGAGCTTCTGGCGGCGTGCGACACGGCGGACGTCTCGATCGCGGATCTGATCCTGACCAACGAAGACGCTTTCCGACCGCGTGATAAAACGCTCGAGGGTATCGACCGGATTGCAAAGGCCATGGATCAGTGCATCGACCGTGGCCTCACCCAGCGCGGGATATTGCCGGGTGGCCTGAAGGTCGAACGGCGTGCGCCGGACCTGTGGGACAAGCTTTCCGCGAACCCCCAGTCGAACGAGCGTGAACAATTGTTCGACTGGCTCAATTGCTATGCCATGGCCGTAAACGAGGAAAACGCCGCGGGCGGGCGCGTGGTCACCGCGCCGACCAATGGCGCGGCGGGCATCATTCCTGCTGTGATACGGTTCTATTGCGTCGCAAACGACGAACAGCCGTGCACGGATAGTCGGCGCACATTCCTCCTTACGGCAGGGGCAATCGGCCTGCTTTACAAACAGCGCGCGAGTATTTCCGGTGCCGAGATGGGCTGTCAGGGCGAAGTTGGCGTCGCCTGTTCCATGGCGGCGGGCGGACTCGCGGCCCTGTGGGGCGCATCGCCGGTGCAGGTGGCCTCGGCGGCGGAGATCGGCATGGAGCATAACCTCGGCCTGACCTGCGACCCTGTCGGCGGGCTGGTGCAGGTGCCGTGTATCGAGCGTAATGCCATTGGCGCAGTGAAGGCGGTCAACGCCGCGCGACTGGCCCTTCATCGAACGGGGGCGGAAAGCCTCGTGTCTCTGGACCAGGTAATTGAAACCATGAGGCAGACCGGGCTCGACATGAGTAATAAATACAAGGAGACGAGCCAGGGCGGGCTTGCGGTCAACGTGATCGAATGCTGATGCTTTTTGCCGTGGTGCTGGTGGTGTCGGGCGCTCTTGTCGTCGGCGCCGCATGGGGTAACTACGGCAAGCTGCCCGAACGCCTCGAAGGCTTTCTCGTCGCGCTGGCCGGGGGCGCGCTGCTGCTTTCGGTGACGACCGAACTCATCCAGCCCTCAATCGAAAAGTCCAGCGTATTTCACGCCATGCTCGGCGTTGGAGCCGGCGCAATCGTCTTCGCGATCTGCGATTATCTGATCGACGAAAAATGGGGTTCCAACGGAGGCGGAGGGTTGCTGGCGGCCATTACCCTCGACGGTATTCCGGAAAACCTTGCCTTGGGCGTCGCGCTCATTGGTGCGGGGGGACTGGAGATTGCCGCCTTGGCCGGATCGATCCTGCTGTCGAACTTGCCCGAGGCGGCAGGCGGCGCACGCTCGATGGCGCAGGACGGGCGGTCGAAGGGCAAGATCATGGTGCTGTGGGCAGGCACTGCCGTTCTGCTGTCTCTTGCCGCGATAGTCGGCAATCTGGCGCTGACCGGCGTGGGAGAGGGTACACTGGCGCTTATACGCTGCTTTGCTGCCGGTGCAGTGGTCGCCAGCCTCGCCACCGAAGTTTTCCCGCAGGCCTTTCGGGAGGACCGGCACTGGGCCGGCATCGCGACTGCACTGGGGGTGATCCTGGCATTTTCGCTCGGCAGTTTATCGGGCGGCTAGACAGACGCGCGGTCAGCGATAAGGGTGCGGGTATGGGAGATACACAGATCGCCGCCAAGCTTGCCGAACCATTTGGCAGCTATTCGCAAATCATCGCCGACAATGCCGCTGAGCTGGGCGAAAAAATCGCCATTCGGGACGATGATGCCGAGATCACCTGGGCGCAGCTCGGCGAGAAGGTAGAGCGTATCGCTGCTCGGCTGTTGGAAGAAGGGCTGGAGCGCGGGCAATCGGTAGCGATCCTTGGGTATTCGTCCATACCCTACGCGCTCGTATTTTTTGCGGCTGTGCGGGCGGGCGGAGTGGCGGCTCCACTGACTACCAGCGCCAGTCCCGATCAGCTGGCCGGAATGGCGAAGGATTCCGGCGCTACCCATATCTTCATGGATCGCGCGAAGCTGAACGAGTTGGGCGACGGCTGCTTTGCGGACATGACGCGTATCGTGCTGGACGAGGACCTCGACACGTGGATGGCGCCGGAAGGCGCCAAGGCCGCTTCCTTCGATCCTGAACCTGCCGACGCCTTCAACATTATCTATTCAAGCGGCACCACCGGCGTTCCCAAGGGTATCGTCCATTCTCACCAGATGCGGTGGCGCCAATTCGCTTCAACGGCATCGAGCTGGCTGGAGAATGGGATGCGGGTGTGCACCTTCGCATCAACGCCGCTCTATTCGAACACTACGATGGTTGCGTTCCTGCCACCCCTGCTCGCTGGCGGCACCGTACGGGTAACGCGCAAGTTCGACGCGCTGCGATGGCTTCAGTTCGCGGAGCAAGACGGCACGACTGCCACCATGCTGGTGCCGGTACAATACCGCCGCCTGATGCAGGAGCCACGCTTCGACGAATTCGACCTCTCTTCGCTACAGCTCAAATACTGCACCTCTGCGCCGTTCCCGGCCGAACTGAAGCGTGAAGTGCTTGATCGCATGCCTGGCGCGTTGGTGGAAATCTATTCCATGACCGAAGGCGGCGTCGTGTGTCTTCTGGAAGCGCACAAATTTCCCGACAAGCTTCATACTGTCGGTCGCCCCGCTCCAGGCAGCGAACTCAAGGTGCTCGACGATGAAGATAAGCCCGTAGCACCCGGTGAGGCGGGAAATCTCATCGGCAGAAGCCAGACGATGATGACGGGATACAAAAACCAGCCCGCGAAAACACAGGAAGGATACTGGACCGACCCTGAGACAGGTGAGCTGTGGCAGCGGATGGGCGATATCGGGCGGATGGATGCCGAAGGTTTTGTTGAATTGGTGGGCCGCGCAAAGGACATGATCATTTCCGGCGGGTTCAATATCTTTCCCGTCGACCTCGAGGATGAACTGGCCAAGGAAGCCGATGTCGTCGAAGCGGCCGTCATCGGCGTACCCAGCGAACGCTGGGGCGAAACGCCGGTTGGCTTCATCACGTTGAAGGAAAGCGCCCGCGACTGCGATACGATTCGCGACGCGGTCAATTCCCGATTGGGAAAGACGCAGCGGCTGGCTCAGCTACATGTTATCGATGAAATGCCGCGCAGCCACATCGGGAAACTTCTCAAGACGGAACTTCGTGAGGAAGCAGTGCGGCGCGGTTTGCCCGCGTGACGCTCGCGGTGGCTGCGGCTTTCGAGACGCGGCGCCAACTTCTTGGGGGGAGGGAGAGGAATGTCGGCGGCCGCGTCTCTACTCGCTGCCATATCGCCTCGCAGACCCGGTAGGCATGGTGCCGACCGCTCTTGGCGAGGAAGGCCAGAAACGCGGCTGCTTGGACTGCCGTCGTATCTGTAATTCGTCCGAAACGGCTCCTCATGGGTCACCGTCTGGCTGTGAGGCTTGTAATAATCTTTCACGTCTTTGAACTAAAGTGTGAAAACTTGGATGGGTGTTGCGTTTTGCGCAACCCATTTCGGGCACGTCCCTTGGTTATTTCTGTGGTCGCCGAAGACGTGAGAATCCAGTAGGTTGCATGGAAGTGCACATTATGCCGGGGATCGCCACAGCAGGGTGATCAACAAAGCCTGTCCCCGACCAGCCTCTTGTTGGCCATGGGGACAATTTCCCGAGCGTAAGAGCCAATGCTGGACAGCGGGCGCGCCCTGCCTTTAACGGACCGCATGCAGCCAGAGCACCTCCCCGATTCCATACTCATTGTCGATTTCGGCAGCCAGGTCACCCAGCTTATCGCACGCCGCGTGCGCGAGGCCGGAGTCTACTCCGAGATCGCGCCGTTCACGCAGGCCGAGGAAGCCTTTCATCGCCTGCAACCCAAGGGGATCATCCTTTCCGGCTCGCCTGCGAGCGTTTGCGACGAAGGCAGCCCGCGCGCACCGCAGATTCTGTTCGATAGTGGGCTGCCGATCCTTGGCATCTGCTACGGCCAGCAGGTGATGAGCCAGCAACTTGGCGGCGAAGTGCGTCCCGGCCACGAAACCGGCGATGGTGGAGAGTTCGGCCGAGCCTATCTGACCGTGACCGAGGAGTGCGCGCTTTTCGACGGGCTATGGAAAAACGGCGAACGACATCAGGTCTGGATGAGCCATGGTGACAAGGTCACGCGCTTTGCACCCGGTTTCAAGATCGTCGCGACAAGCGATGGGGCGCCGTTTGCGGTCATCGCCGACGAAGAGCGCAAATATTACGGCACGCAGTTCCACCCCGAGGTGGTGCATACCCCCGACGGCGGGAAACTATTGGCCAATTTCGTGCGCCATGTCTGCGGCCTCGCCGGCGACTGGACGATGGCCGAATTCCGCAAGACCAAGATCGAAGAAATTCGCGCGCAGGTTGGTGATGGCAAGGTTATCTGCGGCCTGTCTGGCGGCGTCGATTCCGCGGTTGCCGCAGTGCTCATTCATGAGGCGATCGGCGATCAACTGACCTGCGTCTTCGTCGACCACGGCCTGATGCGCATGAACGAGGCCGAGCAGGTCGTGACCCTGTTCCGCGACCATTACAATATCCCGCTCGTTCATGTGAATGCCGAGGAGATGTTCCTGGGTGGGCTGGAGGGCCAGACCGACCCGGAAAAGAAGCGCAAGTTCATCGGCGGGGCATTCATCGATCTGTTCGAAGCCGAAGCGAAGAAGATCGGCGGCGCGGATTTCCTTGCGCAGGGAACGCTCTATCCAGACGTGATCGAAAGCGTCAGCTTTACCGGCGGGCCGAGTGTCACCATCAAGAGCCATCACAATGTTGGCGGCTTGCCCGAACGCATGAACATGAAGCTGGTCGAACCGTTGCGCGAACTGTTCAAAGACGAAGTGCGGGAACTTGGCCGCGAGCTGGGGCTGCCGGAAATTTTCGTCGGCCGCCATCCGTTCCCTGGGCCCGGCCTCGCCATCCGCATTCCCGGTGAAGTCACCAAGGAACGCTGCGACATCCTGCGCAAGGCGGATGCGATCTACCTCGAAGAAATCCGCAACGCCGGGCTTTACGACGCGATCTGGCAGGCCTTTGCGGTGCTGCTGCCCGTCAAGACCGTAGGCGTCATGGGGGACGGCCGCACCTATGACAGTGTTTGCGGCTTGCGCGCCGTAACCAGCACCGACGGGATGACGGCCGACATCTATCCCTTCGATGCCAGCTTCCTCAGCCGCGTTGCAACGCGCATCATCAACGAGGTGCAGGGCATCAACCGAGTGGTCTACGACTATACCAGCAAGCCGCCGGGTACGATCGAATGGGAGTGAATTGGAACTCCCGCTAGGGTCCGATCCCCGCACGGACGTCATACGGCGGCTTCAGGCGCTGCTTGTCCAACGGTTCGGACGTATCGAACGCGCGGCCGCCGCGTGGCGGCAACCGGAATGGGTACTGGTCCAGGGTGTGATCGGTGCGCAGACGAAATCGGAGATTTCGAACGCTGCCACCGATCGCCTGTTAAAGCGGTTCAAGAGCTGGGAAAAGGTTGCGACCGCTGCGCTGGACGAGTTGCAAGCCGAACTCACGACGCAGACTTATCCCGGCGTCGCAGCCGAACGGCTGAAGGCCAGCCTGTCGGCGATTGTAGCCTCGCGCGGCAAGGTCGATCTTTCGCATCTTGGTGAAATGAAAACTCGCGAAGCCATGAACTGGCTGGAGCAGCTACCCGGTGTGGGGCGCAAGATCGCTGCCGGGGTCATGAATGCATCCACACTTGACCGGCGCGCCATCGTTCTCGACGGTCATCACAAGCGTATCCTTCAGCGAATGGGCCTTGTCCCGCCGAAAGCAAACACGGAACGCGCCTTCGACGCGATCATGCCTGTAATGCCGGAAGAATGGTCCGGCGCTGACTATGATGAACACCACTTGCTGATGAAGAAGCTGGGCCAGTCATGGTGCCGACCGTCGGTGCCGGATTGCGCCACCTGTCCGGCTCAGGCCCTGTGCAAGACCGGCCTGGCAAACACATGATTGCTGCATCGTCCCGCTTGCTGCAGAAAGGCAGTCGATGAAGCGCCTGGCCTCGATCCTGTTATGGTCCGCGATTGCGGCAGCGTTCATCGGACCGGGCACGGTCACGGCTGCCGCCAGCGCCGGTGCCGATGCCGGCACGGCGCTGCTATGGGCAGTGGTGTTCTCCGGCATTGCCACATTTACTCTTCAGGAATTCGCTGGCCGGTTGAGCGTAGCTACGGGCGATGATCTGGCGACTATCCTGCGGCGTCGGTACCCCACCGGTTTTGCACGCATCGCCACCCTTATCCTGATTGGCGGTGCTATCCTGCTGGGGTGCGCTGCCTATGAAGCTGGCAATATACTGGGCGGGGCAGCGGGCGCGATGCTGACGTTACCCTGGTCCAAGGAGGCTGTTACCCTCATCCTGGCGGTGATCGCTGCGGCCCTTCTGGTTTCGGGATCGCCGCAAGGCGTGGCCCGGACGATGGCGATTTTCGTCGCGCTCATGGGCGCGGGATTTCTCGCCGTGGCGATCTCGCTAGCGCCCCCGCTTGCGTCGCTCGTTGCCGGACTTGTGCCCACACCGGGCTTTGGCGACGACAGTGTCGCATTGCTTGGGGTACTTGCCTTGGTCGGAACCACGGTGGTGCCGTACAATCTCTTTCTCGGCGCTGCCTTGGCCCGGGGGCAGGGGTTGAACGAAATGCGCTTCGGACTGGCCGTGGCCGTCGGCTTCGGCCTGCTGATTACCGCTGGTATTCTCGTGGTAGGGACCTCGCTCACCGGCGAATTTTCGTTCGATGCATTGGGCGACGTTCTGGCAATCGAACTGGGCGGTTGGGCGCGGACCGGTTTCGGGATCGGCCTGCTCGCTGCCGGCGTCTCGTCGGCAGTGACTGCACCACTTGCCGCCGCGCTGACGGCGCGCGGCCTGTTCGTCGCGCCAGACGATGCCCGGTGGCAGGCATCCGGATGGCGTTTTCGTTCAGTGTGGCTGGTCATCCTGATCATCGGCGTGGGGTTCGGGCTGGCCGACATCCGGCCGACACCCGCAATCCTAGCCGCGCAGGCGTTCAACGGCGTGTTGCTACCGCTGGTCGCTTTATTCCTGCTTGCGGCGATGAACGATGGGGCTCTGTTAGGCGAGAACGCCAACGGACCTGTCGCCAATGCGTTCGGCCTGCTCGTCGTCGGGGTTGCCACCATGCTGGGACTGACTGCGCTCGTGCGTGCAGCCGGTACCGCCTTCGGCTTCGAATTGCCCGAGCCGGGCCTGATGCTCCCGGCCTTTGCCGTGGTCGGCGTATTCGTAGCGAGGGCGGTTATCCGGGCGGCAGGCCAGAAGGCCTTACCCGCAACCTGATCGGGCGATCAGCCTTCGGTGTCGATCTTTTTGTAAGGGACGAATTCGTCGAGCAGCAGGATTCCTGACAGAAAGCCATTGACCCGATCGACCAGCTTCACCTGATCGGTACGGCACAGGCTCGATCCGCTGAACCGGTCGATGACCATGATGTCGCGATCATCGATACTGTCGGGATTGCGCGTATAATTAACCCATACGGTGTCGCCGTCGCGATAGGTCAGGGCCGTGCCGTCGATCTGGCTGAGATTGCGACTGCCCAATGTGCGGATGCAGCTTTGCGGCTCGCCTGCAACGCGACCGTCAAGCAGCTTTGCCAGCTTCTCTTCACCGCGTGTCATCTGGGCGTTTTCATCCGCCAGAACGGGCGAGGAGAGCATTCCGAAAGCGGCAGTGGCTAAGGCGATGTGCTTGAACATGTCGAATCTCCTGAAGGATGTTCGGATACTAGACCCTCGTGACTGAACCTTCGATGAGTCGAACGCCTGGCGGGGTCAGGCCGTTCCGCCCACGGTGATGCCATCGATAAGCAGGGTGGGTTGCCCAACGCCGGCGGGCACGCTCTGACCTCCCTTGCCGCAGACGCCGATGCCTTCGTCGAGAGCCATGTCGTTGCCGATACCGCGCACCTTTGTCAGCACGGTCGGCCCGTCACCGATCAGGGTGGCACCCTTTATCGGGGCAATCACTTTGCCCTTTTCGACCTTATAGGCTTCCGTACAGGCGAAGACGAACTTGCCGGATACGATATCGACCTGTCCGCCGCCGAAGCTGGTTGCGTAGATTCCGTCGTCCATACGGCTCAGAAGTTCTTCTGGATCGTCCGTTCCGCTTTGCATGAAGGTATTGGTCATACGCGGCATGGGCGTGTGCTCGTAGGACTGGCGGCGCCCATTACCGGTCGCCTCCACGCCCATCAGCCGTGCGTTGAGCCGGTCCTGCATGTATCCTTTGAGAATGCCGTCTTTGATCAGGACGGTTTCGCGTGTGGGGGTTCCTTCATCATCGATGCTGAGTGAACCCCGGCGGTTTGCGATGCTGCCATCGTCGATGACGGTGACGCCGGGCGCCGCCACGCGTTCGCCGATGCGGCCGGAAAAGGCGCTTGTGCCCTTGCGGTTGAAATCTCCTTCGAGCCCATGTCCTACAGCTTCATGCAGCAGCACACCCGGCCAGCCGGGGCCGAGCAATACGGTTTTCTCACCGGCAGGGGCCTCGATGCTCTCCAGATTTACCAGTGCTTGGCGCACAGCTTCATCGACCGCGTTCATCCACCGGCCTTCATCGAACAGCGTGTCGTAGAGATAACGTCCGCCGAAGCCGAAACTGCCGGTTTCGCGGCGCCCGTTCGCTTCGGCAACGATGCTGACGTTAAGTCGCACGAGGGGGCGAATATCGCGCGCCGTGAAGCCATCGGCGCGGATGATGTCGATCGCGCTCCAGCTGGCCGACATGCCCGCAGTAACTTGCGCTACGCGCGGATCCTTCGCCCGCGCAACAGCGTCGATCTTTTCGAGCAAGGCCACCTTCTCGGCGAACGGCACCAGATCCAGCGGGCTGGCATCGGTGTAAAGATGGCGATTGGTCCGTTCCGGCGGGGCGGAATGCGGAGATTTGGTCGCGTCCAGCAATTGCAGCGTCTCGCCTGCGCGGGCGATGGCTGCGGCGCTGATTTCGTTCGCATGGGCAAAGCCGGTTGTCTCGCCGGAAACGCCGCGCAGGCCGAACCCCGAATCTCGACTGTAATCAGCGGTCTTCAGCCGGCCATCGTCAAAAGCGAAGCTCTCGGTCGCCATGAACTGGAGATAAAGCTCGCCATCGTCGCAAGGCGCCAGCAGCCGTGCTGTCAATGCCTTGGCTTCCTCGGGGTCGAGCTGGTTGTAAAGAAGGGCGTGGGGATCGTTCGCTGGCGTCATACCATCCTATGTAGGGATGGCTGAGGCCAAAGGCGAGGGGCCACTGCCAGCCTTACGGGTGCCCGGGATCGGCGCCTTCGGAGATGTCCATCAACTGCGACTGATCGACGCCGTCTGCTGGTCCGCCGATCAGGACGAAGCGCCGGTCGCAATAGCCGCAATCGACATAACCATGCTCGTCGATCTCGAGATAGACTTTCGGGTGACCGAGTGCGGCGGGCTTGTAATTCACGCCGGTACGGATGTCGGTTGCGCCATCGCACCACACGCGCCGCGTGGTGACCTTGGACAATTCGGGAGGAGGCAGGCTCATGAACAATGCCGATAATATGTGCATCGCGCCTACGCAAGCATTCGCCGCTTGTCGCATTGGCGCGCTGCACCTAGGTCGGCTGCATGACTACTCCCCCAGCGATACGCATCGACGACCTCGTCAAGGAATATGCACCTGCCGGCCCGGGCGAAAAGCCCAAGCTTGCGCTGAAGGGGGTAAGCTTCGATGTCCCGCAAGGTGGCATTTTCGGATTGCTGGGCCCTAACGGCGCAGGCAAATCCACCCTTATCAATATTCTCGCAGGTTTGGTCAGGAAGACCCGTGGCAGCGCCGAAATCTGGGGCTTCGATATCGGCGATAACCCGCGCAATGCGAAGCGATCCATCGGGATCGTTCCGCAGGAGATCGTCTTCGATCCCTTTTTCACGCCTTTCGAAGTGCTGGAAAACCAGGGCGGCTTTTACGGTATCCCCAAATCGGAGCGGCGCAGCGAGGAACTGCTGAAAGCTGTGCATCTGTGGGACAAGCGCGATGCCTATGCACGCACGCTATCTGGCGGGATGAAGCGCAGGCTTCTGATCGCAAAGGCGATGGTTCATTCGCCTCCGATCCTCGTGCTCGACGAACCGACTGCGGGAGTCGACGTCGAATTGCGCCGCCAGCTCTGGGAATTGGTGACCGATCTCAACCGGCAAGGTGTGACGGTCGTTCTGACTACGCACTATCTCGAAGAAGCGGAGCAGCTTTGCGATCGCATCGCGATCATCAACCATGGTGAACTGATCGCCGAAAAACCGACGAGAGAACTGGTGGGAATGGCGCGGGAAAAAGTCGTGTCAATCACGGTGGACAAGGATTTGGGCGGTCCGATCATGGAAGATGCTTTCACCAAAGCCGAAGTAATCGAACCGCGCAGGCTGGAAATCACTTACGATCGCGACAAGGCGAGCGCTGGGCAGGTGCTGGCCCTGGTCCAGTCGCATGGCTACGCCATTGAGGATGTCACCACGCGCGAGGCAGATCTGGAAGACGTCTTCGTCCAGTTGACCGGCGCGGGGTGATAACAACCGCTACATGAAGGCGCGGGGCCCCAGGCCTGCATCCTTTACCCGCTGAAGTTCCCAGTGATGCGGCTCGATCTCTTCCATCGGTGCCTTGCAATTACGGCAGCGCCCTACCTGCTGGCCTGCTGCGCGCTTTACATTCGTGCGATCTACGCTGTGCTTTCCGACAGCGCAGGCAATACGTCCCAGTCCCATTTACGACCCTCTGCGTCCCTTGTGATATTCCCCTATCGATTCGTGCCTTAAGGCGGCCGTGACGCTGCGTTAACCGTGCTGCGCCGAATCGTGGCTGGTATGCTGCGAGTTTGAAATATGCGCGGCGAATCGAGCAGTTTCACTGTATTTCGCCGAAGTCTGTTTTTCTTGCCGCCCGCATTCTGGCCAGCCATGACGTTGTGATGACAGCGATTCCTCATGACGTCCTGGTGATCGGTTCAGGCGCTGCCGGCCTGACCGCGGCACTGGCCCTGGCCGAAACGAAAAAGGTGCTCGTTCTGGCGAAGGGGCGGCTCGACAGCGGTTCGACTGCTTGGGCGCAAGGAGGCATCGCCGCCGTTCTCGATGCGGGCGATACGTTCGAAAACCACGTTCGCGATACGATGATCGCGGGGGCGGGCCTCAATAATCGTGAAACGGTGGAATTTGTGATCGAGCGGGCACCCGCCTCGATCGACCGGTTGAGCGAACTGGGTGTTCCTTTCAATCGCGAAGCGGGCGATCTTCATCTTACTCGGGAAGGCGGGCACTCGCATCGCCGCATCGTCCACGTAAACGACGCGACGGGTTGGGCCGTGCAGGCAGCATTGCTCAAGGCGGCGGAGGAAAATCCGAACATTACCCTGCTGCCCGGCCAAAGCTGCGTGGACCTGATTACAGGACGCAATCAGGTCGACTATTCCGGTTCGGGTCGGGTGTGGGGTGCCTATGCGCTCGACGAGGAAACCGGCGAGGTCGTGTCACATGTCGCCCGCGCAACGGTGCTGGCGGCAGGCGGCGCAGGGCGCGTCTATCTGTTCAGTACGGCTCCACGGGGCGCGACTGGCGATGGTATCGCCATGGCTTGGCGGGCAGGCGCGCGCGTTTCCAACATGGAGATGATGCAGTTCCACCCGACGTGCCTCTACAATCTCGACGTCAAGAATTTCCTGATTACCGAAGCCGTGCGCGGTGAAGGCGGGCGTTTGCTGAACCCGATCACGGGCGAGCGGTACATGAAGAAATATGACCCTGAGCGGATGGAGCTTGCCCCGCGCGATATCGTGGCGCGGGCCAACGACGATCAGATAAAACGTCACGGCCTCGATTACGTCCATCTCGATATCAGCCACGAGCCTGCCGAATTCGTGATGGAGCATTTTCCCACCATCCACGAAAAGCTGCTCGGGCTGGGGATCGACATGACCAAGGGACCGATCCCCGTCGTCCCGGCTCAGCATTATACCTGCGGCGGCGTTAAGATCGGGCTCGATGCCAAGACCGATCTGCCGGGTCTGTGGGCGGCTGGCGAATGCACGGAAAGCGGGCTGCACGGCGCCAATCGCCTTGCGTCGAATTCCCTGCTCGAATGTTTCGTGTTCGGCGAGGCGGCGGCCAAGGACATCCTCGAATGCTGGGACAAGCTCGACGATCCGCCGGAAATCCTCTCCTGGGATGAAAGCCGGGTGACCGATTCCGACGAGGAAGTGGTGATCAAGCAGAACTGGACGGAGATTCGCCGGTTCATGTGGAACTACGTCGGTATCGTACGCACCACCAAGCGGCTCGAACGTGCGGCGCACCGCATCCGCCTCCTGCGCGACGAGGTCGAAGATTATTACGGACATTTCCGTGTGACGACCGATCTCATCGAACTGAGAAATCTGCTCGAATGCGCGGACCTCATCGTGAGCAGCGCGTTGAAGCGGCATGAAAGCCGCGGGCTTCACTTCATCCTCGATTATCCCGAAACCAACCCGATCGGGCGCGACACGGTACTGGTCCCATAGGGCGATGCCCTAGTCGGCAAGGCCCCGGTCTGGGCGCATGGGAGGAAACCCCCGTCCGAATTGGTCGACGGGTAACTCGTCCCGCGCATGCTGCAACGTGCCGAGCATGAAGTATTTCACCGTGGCCTCGCCGATCGGGCGAGCAAACCCGATCCCGATTTCTTCGCCTTCCGCCCACATGACTTCGCCTTCAACCGCCACGCCTTCGAGCAGGGTGACCGTCACGGCTTCGCCGACCTCCGCATTGACGCGGGTTCCGGTGATCTTGCAGCCTTCGCGTGAGAGGTTGAGCATTCTGCCGCGCGCAGCAACGCCATTGATGGAAACCATCACGTCGTCGTCGGTCTTGGAGCGATTGCCCCTACGCTTTTCCATCCCGGTGCCCCCGCGGATTGAGATCCCGCATTAGCAGAGCCAGACAGTTCGCGCCTTGTATTGTAGGAAGGCGACATAAGCGAAATAAAGGTGTCATTCTACCGTGACCCAAGCGCCGTATCATGCGGCTTATGGCACGCGCTCATTATTCTTATGTCGCACACTTCCCATGGACAACGCGTTGCTTTTCGGTTGAACCTGCGATTCTGTGAACCACGGGAGAGGCATGTGCCGAAGGCGACAGCGAACGGGATCGAAATCCACTACGAGGAAACCGGCGATCCGGCCGATCCAGCGATGCTGCTGATCATGGGGTTCGGCGCGCAGCTCACGCTGTGGCCCGACGAACTGGTCGAAAGACTCGCCAGTCACGGCTTCCGCGTAATCCGATATGACAATCGCGACATCGGCCTCAGCCAGAAATTCGATGGGGTAAAGGCACCTGGCCTGATCAAGCTGACCTTGATGTCCAAGATCGGCCTCACGCCCAAGGTTCCCTATACCTTGGCCGACATGGCTGACGATGGCGCCGGTCTGCTGGACGCGCTCGGAATCGACAAGGCGCATATCGTGGGCGCGAGCATGGGCGGAATGATCGCGCAGCATCTTGTGCATCGCCATGCGGACAGGTGCCTTTCGCTGACATCCGTTTTTTCGACCAGCGGCAATCCCAAACTGCCGCCCGCCAGGCCGGAGGCGATGAAAGCGCTGGTGACCCGTCCCGACAGTACGGACGAAGACGTGCTCGTCGATCACGGGGTGATGCTCGCGCGAACCATCGGATCGCCCGGCTACCCGACGGCGGATGACCGCCTGCGCGATCGCACGCGCGCCAGCATTCGCCGCAGCTTCTACCCTGAAGGGCCCACGCGCCATCTCTCGGCTATCGTGGCGGATGGGGACCGGCGGCCTATGCTGAGGGATATCGTCGTGCCCACCCTCGTGCTGCATGGCGAAGACGATCCGCTTGTGCCGTGCGAAGGCGGCAGGGACACCGCAGTCTGCATTCCGGGCGCGAAGCTGAAGACTATTCGCGGATGGGGTCATGACCTGCCTCTGGAACTGGTCGATGAGGTGGCCGATGCCATCGCGGGCCACGCCAAATCTGCGACAGGCTGACCCACTTCCTCGCAAGCAAGCGCAGGTAATGGTCCTAAGGAACCTCGCAGCGAGCGCCACAGCGTTGGGTTGCAAAATTGCGCGCCGGGATTCGAATGATTCTCAACCCGGCACGATGATTTTTGCCCGCAAAATTTTTTTCCCGGATTCATTTTCGGGCTTGCGTGTTCGCCAAGTCCAGCTTGATCCACGCGTCGCGGCGTTGCACCCGGATAAAGCACTTCCCCAACACGTCGCCGACCTTCTTAAAAGTTCATTTACGGTCTTGCACACGAGTCCCGTCTGATTCAGTATCTAGTAGTCGGGATACCGGGGGTACCCACAAGACCTAGCTATCGGCGGTTTGATCCCCATATTAGGGAGAAGCCGCTTTCACGCCGGGGCTGTGGGGAAAAGCGGGATAAGTTTTTACCCTCGAACCGCACAAAATTGCTAGGTGGGAACACAGTCCCGCCGACTCGAACACAAGCGGAACATGCGCAGCCCGGTCATGGGCGGGCGGTACACTCAAACGGCGGGGCAGACGATGGATTTCAAGAGCGGGAACGACACGGCGATGGCACTGGATCTGGATACGCACGACACTGTCGACGAGCCCACCACCAAGAAGAAGGCGGTCGCCATGGACAAGTCCGACAACGGTAGCGAACAGCTGGTTCAGGAAGCCGCGGGCGAAGCTCTTGCCGGCGCGGTTGCGGCCGTTGCTGCGCAGGCGACCAAGGAAGACAGCAAGAAGGTTCTCGATCGCCGTTTCGACGTGCAGATCGACGAAAGCCGCGATGCGCTGCTGACCGAATTCGGCAAGGAAACCCTGACCGACCGCTATCTGCTTCCGGGTGAGAAGTATCAGGATCTGTTCGCGCGTGTCGCGGACTATTTCGCCGACGATGGCGATCATGCGCAGCGGCTCTACAACTACATTTCGAACCTGTGGTTCATGCCCGCAACGCCCGTGCTGTCGAACGGCGGCACCACGCGCGGCCTGCCGATCAGCTGCTACCTCAATTCGGTGTCTGACAGCCTCGACGGTATCGTCAACACATGGAACGAAAACGTCTGGCTCGCCTCGAAAGGCGGCGGCATCGGCACTTACTGGGGGAATGTTCGCGGGATCGGCGAACCTGTCGGCCTCAATGGCAAGACCAGCGGCATCATTCCCTTCGTCCGGGTGATGGATTCGCTGACTCTCGCGATCAGCCAGGGCAGCCTGCGCCGCGGTTCGGCCGCTTGCTACATCGATGTCACTCACCCCGAGATCGAGGAATTCCTCGAAATCCGCAAACCCAGCGGAGACTTCAACCGCAAGGCGCTGAACCTGCATCACGGTGTGCTCGTAACCGATGCCTTCATGGAAGCGGTGCGCAATGGCGAGGAATTCGACCTCGTATCTCCGCGCGACGGATCGGTCCGCAAGACCGTGGATGCCCGCAGCCTGTTCCAGAAGCTGGTCGAAACCCGTCTCGCCACGGGCGAACCCTATATCGTCTTCTCCGACACGGTGAACCGGATGATGCCCAAGCATCACCGCGAACTGGGCCTCAAGGTTTCGACGTCGAACCTGTGCGCCGAAATCACCCTGCCGACCGGCATCGACCATCTCGGCAATGATCGTACTGCGGTGTGCTGCCTGTCCTCGCTCAACCTCGAAAAGTGGGACGAGTGGAACGGTGACAAGCAGTTCATCGAAGACGTCATGCGCTTCCTCGACAACGTCCTGCAGGACTATATCGATCGCGCACCGGACGAGATGGCCCGCGCCAAATATTCCGCCATGCGCGAACGCAGCGTCGGCATGGGCGTGATGGGCTTCCACTCTTTCCTGCAGAGCAAGGGCATCGGTTTCGAAAGCCCGATGGCGAAGGTCTGGAACCTCAAGATGTTCAAACACATCAGCGCCAAGGCGGAAGAAGCCTCGCTGGTGCTCGCCCAGGAACGCGGACCGTGCCCGGATGCGGCCGAAACCGGTGCGATGGAACGCTTCAGCTGCAAGATGGCGATTGCGCCGACCGCGTCGATTTCCATCATTTGCGGCGGCACCAGCGCCTGCATCGAACCGATCCCGGCCAACATCTACACGCACAAGACGTTGTCCGGCTCTTTCATCGTCAAGAATCCCTATCTGGAAAAGATTCTCGACAAGAAGAGCAAGAACTCGACCAATATCTGGAACTCGATCCTGGAACGTGGCGGCAGCGTCCAGCACCTCGATTTCCTGACGGCGGAGGAAAAGGCCGCGTTCAAGACCAGCTTCGAAATCGATCAGCGCTGGCTGCTCGAATTCGCGGCCGATCGCGCACCCTATATCGATCAGGCGCAATCGTTGAACCTGTTCATCCCCGCCGATGTCGACAAGTGGGACCTGATGATGCTGCACTTCCAGGCATGGGAAAAGGGCATCAAATCGCTCTATTACCTGCGGTCTAAGAGCGTGCAGCGCGCCGGCTTTGCTGGCGGCGTGGAAGCCGACAACACGGCCGATGCCGCCAAGTACGAACTGGCTGCCGGCGGCGAACAGACCGATTACGAGGAATGCCTCGCCTGCCAGTAAGGTGATGGACTGACCAGATCTGCGGCCCTGCGAGTGTTCGGCACTTGCGGGGCCGTTTCTTCTTCGGAACCTATTCGCGCGCTCAAGCGCTCCTTTCAGGGTTCGAGGAGATTTCGATGGCAGCGCGCGCATATTGGCAGGGACAGATCAGGCTGGCGCTGGTTTCGATACCGGTCGAAATCTATTCCGCCACCAAGTCGGGTGCGCGCATCAGCTTCAATCAGATCCACGAGCCCAGCGGCAAACGTATTTCCTATGAGAAGGTGGTGCCCGGCATCGGCCCGGTCGATCGCGATGAAATCATCAAGGGTTATGAGGTTTCCAAGGGTAATTACGTCCTCTTGGACGATGAAGAGATCGAAGCGGTCAAGATAGAAAGCAAGCGCACGCTGGAACTCGTCCAGTTCGTCGATGCGTGCGAGATCGACCCGCTCTATTTCGAGAAACCTTATTATGTCGTCCCGAATGATGAACTCGCCGAAGAAGCCTTCATCGTCCTGCGCGAAGCCTTGCGAAAATCGAAGAAGGTGGCGCTTGGTCAGCTATCCGTGCGCGGCAGTGAAAAACTGGTCGCCATCAAGCCATGCGGCAAGGGTCTGCTTCTCGAAACGCTCCGCTATGCCAATGAAGTCCGGCAGGGACAGTCCTTCTTCGATGACATCGGCGATGCGAAGCCGAAGAAGGAACTGCTCGACCTCGCCAATACGCTGATCGAACAGAAAAGCGCGCCTTTCGATGCAGGCGAATTCGAAGATCACTACGTGGAGGCGCTCCGCAAGCTGATCGACAAGAAGGCGAAATCGAAAAGCAAAAAGGCCATCATCGAAGATGTCGACGAGCCCGAAGCCGCCGATGGCTCCAATGTGATCGACCTGATGGCGGCCCTCAAGAAGTCTGTCGGGAAGGAACAGCCCAAGAAGACGACGCGCCGCAAGAAGTCGGCCTGATCGATGGCCGCGCGCACGGATCCGCTGGCGGAATATAATGCCAGGCGCGATTTCAAGGCGACGCCCGAACCGGCCGGCCAGCGGAAGGGCGGAAAAGGGGGCAACCTCTTCATCGTTCAAAAGCACGACGCGACACGGCTTCACTGGGATCTTCGGCTCGAAGTCGATGGCGTCCTGAAAAGCTGGGCGGTGACCAAGGGGCCATCGCCAGACCCCGATGTCAAACGGCTGGCCGTCAGGACCGAAGATCATCCCCTGTCCTACGCCGAGTTTGAAGGTGTGATCCCCAAAGGCGAATATGGCGGCGGAACCGTCATGCTGTGGGACCGGGGGCAATGGCAGCCTGTAGAGGGCAAAACTGCCAGGGATCTCGATAAAGGGCACCTTCACTTCACCGTCGACGGCGAGCGTATGAAGGGCGAATGGCTGTTGATCCGGCTGAAGAAAAAGCCCGGCGAGAAGCGCGAGAACTGGTTATTGCGCAAATTGCAAGACGATCACGCCGAAGATGGTGACGCGCTCGTCCAGCGCGAACTGACCAGCGTTCTGACCGGGCGTGCAATGGCGGAAATTGCGGCGGATAAGAACGGCGAATATCCGCTGGCGGGCAAGAAGGACGATGCCTTCCTGGCGCAGATGGAAAAGGCGTCTGCGCATAATGCGCGAAAGGCCAAGCCGAAGAAGCGCAAGTCGGCGCCGATACCGAAATATCGCAAGCCACAGCTTGCAACGCTCGTCGACGATGTCCCGGCCGGAAATGGCTGGATGCACGAAATCAAGTTCGACGGCTATCGCGCGTTGATTGCCGCAAAGGGCAAGACTGTTCGCGTTTACACGCGCAACGGAAAGGACTGGACCGACAAGTTCGGCCCCCTCGTTGACACTATCGCCGCTCTCGATTTGCCAGCCTGCCTTATCGACGGCGAAATCGTCGCCCATGATGCCAAGGGCAATCCTGATTTTTCCAGCCTGCAGAAAGTCCTGAAGCGCGGCGAGGGAGCGCAGACCGCAGCGGACAGTCTCGCTCTCTATGCCTTTGACCTGCTTTCTCTGGATGGCGAGGATCTGACCGGCCTGCCCAACATAGAGCGCAAGGAACGACTAGAAGCGCTGCTCGATACCGCGGAACCCCCGATCCATGTCGCGCAGCATGTGCTGGGGGCAGGTGAAAAGCTCTACCGGACCATGTGCAATGCCGGGCAGGAAGGCATCATCTCAAAGACCGTTGACGGCTCCTATTCCGGGCGTCGCAGCAAGTCCTGGGTCAAGGTGAAATGCACGCGGCGGCAGGAATTCGTCGTGGTCGGGTGGAAGAAGTCTTCGGCCAAGGGCCGGCCCTTCGCCTCGCTGCTGCTCGCTCAGAACGAGGGTAGTGAACTCGTCTACAAGGGGAATGTCGGTACGGGCTTTTCCGCAGACGATCTCGATGATCTGGCCGCGAAACTGAAACGGATCGAACGCAAGACCAGCCCCGTCGAAACAGACAAGGCGAGCGCGCGCGGGGTTACCTGGGTTACGCCCAAGCTGGTCGCCGAGATCGCCTTTGCCGAATTCACTGCGGACGGGAATGTCCGGCACGGCAGCTTTCTTGGCCTGCGCAGCGACAAGGATGCCGCCAGCGTCGAACCCGAACAGGCGAAAGCCTCTCCCGCGCCTGCCGCGAAGGTGGAAATTTCCAGCCGCGATCGGGTCGTCTTTCCGGATAGCGGCCAGACCAAGGGGCAATTGGCCGATTACTATGCGGCAGTTGCATCGATCATGCTGCCCTTCGCTGCCAATCGGCCCATCAGCCTCGTGCGATGTCCGCAGGGCCGCGCCAAGAAATGCTTCTTCCAGAAACACGATAGCGGCAGTTTCGGCGAGGGGGTGCATCATGTCGCCATCAGCGAAAAAGACGGCGGCCACGAAGACTATCTTTACATCGACGATCCCCAGGGGCTGCTCCAGTGCGTGCAAATGGGGACCATCGAATTCCACGGCTGGGCCGCACGGTCGGACGATGTGGAGGCTCCAGACCGGATGATTTTCGACCTCGATCCGGACGAGGGTCTCGGTTTCGACGAGGTCAAGCAGGCCGCGCGCGACATTCGCGACCGGCTGGCCGATCTGGGGCTGACCAGTTTCGCCATGCTGTCGGGCGGGAAAGGGGTGCATGTCGTGGTTCCGCTGACCACCGGCCACGACTGGGACCAGCACAAGGATTTCGCGCGCCGCTTTGCAGAAGCGCTCAGCCTTGCAGAGCCCGACCGCTTCATCGCCACGATGAGCAAGGCGAAGCGCAAGGGGAAGATCTTCATCGACTGGCTGCGCAACCAGCGCGGATCGACCGCGATCCTGCCCTATTCCGCCCGCGCCCGGTCAGGTGCGCCGGTGGCCATCCCGCTCGCCTGGAACGAGCTCAAGGGGATGAAGGACGCCCACCCCTATTCCATCGACGATGCGAAAAAACTGCTCGATCGTGCCCAGTCGAAATCACTGCATGGCTGGGGCTTTGCCGACCAGCGCCTGCCGGATGTCTGACCCTGCGGCGAACGCCTATGTTTCGACCATCGTGCGGTTCCGCCCGTCCGCCTTGGCGCGGTAGAGGGCGGCATCCGCCGCGGACAGCATGCGGGCCAGATTGGGTGCCTCGGGCCCCTGATGCAGCGCGATCCCGATGCTGGAAGTGCAAGTGGCGGTCGACGTTGCGCCATGGTCTTCGATCTCGATCCGTTCGATCGCGACGCGCAGTTCCTCTGCAATGGCCTGGGCCCGGCCCGCGTCGTCGGCGCGCAGCAGGAAGATGAATTCTTCCCCGCCGAAGCGCGCGGCGAGCCCGCCGTGGCGGCTGGCGGCGTGGCGCAGCACTTCTGCCACCGCCCGCAGGCACGCATCCCCGGCCTGATGGCCCCACCGGTCGTTGAACGCCTTGAAATGATCGAGGTCGAGCATGAACAGCGCCGGGCCCGCCTGTCCCGCCGTGGCGGGCATGGAGTAATGTTCGGCAAAGGCCTGCTCCGCCCGGCGGCGATTGGCGAGGCCGGTCAGTGGGTCTTCCATCGACAGTTCGGTCAGCCGGGCGTTGCTCCCTTCCAGCGTCGCCGCGCGGCTGCCCGCTTCCAGCGTCAGCAGCAGATTGCGCCGCTCGAGCCAGTGGACGCGGTGCGCGATGATCGTCGCGGTTGCGGCGGTGACGATGGTGATCGCGGCAAAGGCGCTCGTCTTCACGATATCGTGCTGGCTCATGTAGAGAAAGCCGCCCACCGCCAGCACGTAAAGCAGGATGAAGGCGACCAGCGCCGGCCCGCGGAAGGGCAGCACCGGCAGCGCCAGCGCGAGCAGGGTCACCACACCCAGCGCCAGCAGCGCATCGCCGGGCGAGGGGACGAACAGGCTGGCGAACGCCATGCTCAGCCCGAATGCGATCAGCGCCAGCGCGATCATCACCTTCTGCAGCCCCACCAGCCGCCGCGGCAGCAGCAGGGCGATCCCGCTCAATGGAAGGACCAGCCCGAGCCGCACGGCCGCCACCTGTCCCAGATTCTGCGGCGCCACCAGCAGGTCCGTCGCCAGCGACAGCACGGCCACCACCATGATCACCACCAGCAGGAACCGCCCTTCGCGGTAATGCGTGTCGGCCAAGGCGTCTTTCAACGCAGCGCGCAGGCGATCGTCCCACGCAGACGGTGGGTTGTCGCCGGCAAGCGCGGCATGCGCTGCCTTGCCAAGGTTGAAATCGTGCGCCCGGTTCATTGTTGATTACGTACTTACCCGAATACCGCCTGCGCGCAATGATTTGGCTCGAATTTGGACCCGTCCCACAAGAAAGCCCCGCTTCGGCAAAAACCGGGCGGGGCTTCATCCGATCCGCTGACGGGATCGCTATGTCGCTGGATCAGGCGCGTTCTGTGGCCTTCGTCCCCAGACCTGCCGGAATGCGTGCGCTTTCCTTCAGGTAGATGCGGTTGTCGTCGATCTTTTCGACATCGTCCATCGAAAGGAAGTGGTGGATGTCATCGCTGCTGTCCGATTTGGTCAGCTTGATGGCATCGCCTTCGACTTCATCGACCGTCCCGACATGGATACCCTTGCAATCGGCGACTTCCATGTGTTCCTTGATGCGTAGCTTCTCAAACATTGAAAACCCTTTTATTTTGTGTGACTTACACTAAACCAACGGGTGGCAGCGCATAAAAGGTCCACGGTCCGTCCGGCGTGAGGCACGCCCTGTTGGATCGCCCCTCCCGACCGCCTGTTTCTGAACGATCGGCGCCGCGATGCATTGGGAAGGGGAAGCATCAAGGAGACATTTCGATGAACGACGACCGGCTATGGGAATTCGAACGCACGTTGTGGACCGGCGGGGCCGACGCTTACGAAACGCAGGTGGCAGAGGATGTGGTGATGTCGCTCCCGGCTGCGCCTTTCCTCTACGATCGCCGCGCCGCGGTGGAGGCGGTGAAGAACACCCCGCGCTGGGACGAGGTCGAATTTGCCGACACCCGGGTGGAACGCCATCAGGAAGGGCTGATCGTCATCGCCTACCGCGCCAGGGCGAAGGGCGGCGAACGCACCTATGATGCGCTGTGCACCAGCACGCTGCTGCGCCTCGGTCATGAAGAATGGGTGGTCATCCAGCACCAGCAGACCCCGCTGGGTGTCGAAGTGGCCGATCCGAACGGCTGAGCCCGCACCGCGCTGTCCGCAAGGCCCTGAAACACCGCCAAAAAATTGGCGCCCCACCCCTCGCAGGAAGGGCAGGGCGCCGGGGGCTGCGGACATCGCCCGCAAAAGGGGAAAACCGAACGATGTCGCTATCCCCGTGATTGTCCTGCCGACCGGTGGCTCCGGAGACAGGACCGTCTGATTATCTAACCGGCCTCAAGCCCGCAGGTTCCTGCGATTCGTCACACCTGCAAGAGAATTCATGGCCAGCTTATCCCCGCCGAATCGACAAGGCTTGCCTTCGAATCCGCTCTCTGATTCACTATATGAGTCGTTCACGCGAATACGGAGACCCACAAGATGTCGTTGCTCGAAGCCCGCAAGACCTACAAGCCCTTCGAGTACCCTTGGGCCTACGAGTTCTGGAAACGCCAGCAGCAGGTGCACTGGCTGCCCGAAGAAGTGCCCCTGGGCGAGGATTGTCGCGACTGGGCGCAGAAGCTTTCCGATCACGAACGCAACCTGCTCACGCAGATCTTCCGCTTCTTCACGCAGGCCGATGTCGAAGTGCAGGATTGCTATCACGACAAATACGGCCGCGTGTTCAAGCCCACCGAAATCAAGATGATGCTGACCGCGTTTTCCAATATGGAAACGGTCCACATCGCCGCCTATTCGCACCTGCTCGACACCATCGGCATGCCTGAAAGCGAATATGGCATGTTCCTCGAATACGAGGAAATGAAGGACAAGCACGACTACCTTCAGGAATTCGGCGTCGACACGGACGAAGATATCGCCCGCACGCTCGCCATGTTCGGTGGCTTTACCGAAGGGCTGCAGCTCTTCGCCAGCTTCGCCATGCTGATGAACTTCCCGCGCTTCAACAAGATGAAGGGCATGGGCCAGATCGTCAGCTGGTCGGTCCGCGATGAAAGCCTGCACTGCGAAGGCATCACCCGCCTGTTCCACGAATTCGTGCGCGAGCGGGACTGCCTGACCAAAGCGGTCAAGGAAGACATCATGGACATGTGCCAGAAAACGGTGCGTCTGGAAGACAACTTCATCGATCTCGCCTTCGAAGACGGCCCCGTGCCCGGCATGACGGCGAAGGAAATCAAACGCTACATCCGCTACATCGCGGACTGGCGCCTCAGCCAGCTCAACCTCCAGCCGATCTACATGATCGAAGATCACCCGCTGCCCTGGCTCGCCCCGCTGCTGAACGGCGTGGAACACGCCAACTTCTTCGAAACCCGCGCAACGGAATATTCGAAGGGCGCGACCAAGGGCGATTGGAACACGGTGTGGTCCAGCTTCGACAAGCGCAAGAAAGCCAAGGCCGCGAACGAACAGGAAGCCGAAGCCGACGACGGCCCGGGCCTGTTCGGCGAAGATGCTGGAGTGCAGGCGGCGGAGTGAATTAAATGCGGGCCGAAGTTACCGAAAAACTGAGCGGCGGTTTTTTTCTTTCAGAACAGTCCATTAAGAAGATTATCGACCTTATTTCGAGTAGGGTGGGGGAAGACCTAGCGCTTACCTTGACTGTAATTAGAGCCGACAATGCGAAAATTTCGTATGGAGGGATTTCAGAGCTGATCCAGAAAGAGGAAAATTCTCCGACCGAGAAAATTCTCACGCTTGAGATCGAGTCACAAGGATCGGTGACACAACTCAAACTTACGTTCGAGCGCGGCGAAGAAACAAGCTTGCGAATTGAGTCTGAGGATCGAGACGTGGCGCTCTTACTGGCTGCCGACTTGCGACAGTACATCCGCAACGAAGTTCTTGTGTCCCGTTTGGAGGTCGCAAATAGAATTCTGAGTCATAAGCTATTTTTTCCGCTTTTCATGATGATTTCTTTACTAGTTATGGTCACTGCGGCAGAGTATTTTACCAATTCGCCCAAGATAAGTTTATCATCAGCGACATTGGAGCAAAAGATCGACTACTTGGTCGAGGCGAGAGAAGGTGCTCGCGTCACGCAAAGCTTCCCCTTGTATTTTATTGTTGGCTTATTTCTTCTTCTTGTCTTGACGTTGGGATTTTTTTCGTCGCGTTTTCTTCCGCTTTACACCTTCCACTGGGGTCCGGAGATTGAGGCCTACGGAAGAGCCCAGCGGCTAAGATCAAACATCTTTTGGATAGTTGGAATTGGCCTTTTGGTGGGGGTTGTTGCTGGCTCACTTTCAGGAAGAATTTCTGCTTTTTTTGCCTGACCTCTGCTGCATGTTGGTCGATTAGGAGCTGATGGCTACCAAGGGCCGGCATTACATTCAGTTCTGTGAGTTGCCCCCCTAGAAAAGCTGTTCCAGCGCAACGACACGTCGCGCCTGCTCGCAGCATTGCTCCTGGAAAATCACTCCAGGACAAGGATGCAAGCCACATGTCGCAGCATACTCCCAATGAACTGACCGAAATCTTCAAGCGCGACCGCGAGTTGCTGACGCGGTTGAAGCGCGAGGATGCGCAGTTGTTCGATTTTTACCTCAATTGCGCGGGCTACTGCCTCGGCATCGTCCATCACATCGTCGTTGGTGAAGTGAAGGACCGTGTAGCCCCTCGCTCGCAAATCGGCATCGCGCCGCCCGTCGCGCCCGGGTTGCACATCGTGGCTGAAGCCGTCGAGTTCTACGACCAGCCGCTATTCCCGGCACAGGAAATCCGCAAAAGCATGGGCCGACGGGCATCGGGCGGCTGAACCGTGCCACGAGCTGGGAGCGTGCGAGGAATTCCCACAGTCTGCGCTCGGCAGGCGTGGCGGCGTTTCTCAGTTCGCGGGCGCGTTTGGTGTTGCGGGGTTCCATTGCGGCCTTGTGCTTGTCTTGCCCACCCCCGACCCCTCCAGCAAGCGGGAGGGGAGATTGTTGGTTCCGTCCTGCCACGGGAGGCCTCAACACCACCCACCCCTGAACCCGCCCCAGTAACCCCGCGCGCCGCCTTCGGACTGCATGTAGTCCGCCAGCGCGTCCTCGCTGCCGTCGGGGCGCAGGCGGTAGATGGTCCTTAGCGCGCGGCCATAACGGTCGGTGGGTTCGTCCAGCCGGGCGGTCATGCGAAAAGTTCCGCGGTTGAGCCAGCGTTGCAGCGCCTGTGTGGAGGCCTCGGCCTGTGCGGCTTCGGCCGGGCACTGCGCATCGCGTTCCGCCGTGTCGATGCCGACCACGCGCACGCTCGTCTTGCCCAGCTTGAAGGTGTCGCCGTCGATCACGCAGTAATAGCCGCGGCCCCGGCCGCAGCGGGTGAAGCGGCCCTCGATTACCTGCGGTTCGCTCGACAGGAAGGCAGGCGCGGGCATCACGCCGGGCAGGGCGACAATATAGGCCATGCTCGCCAATACGATCAGCAGGATTGCCGGACGCATGGAAACCCACGCCGCGCGCCAGCTCGTTCGCCGCTTCGCAAACCGCGCCGGGCGGACCCTGCGTCCGCGCGCGGGCCTGCGCCATTTCGGAGTGAAGCGAAGGATTCTGCCCATCCGCTCCTTCATAGCGCCCTTCGCCAGAGGGGCCAGCGCGCAGGCTCGCTAGGGATATTTACGGGTATTTCCCCTACGGAACCGCCACTTGGCGCAATCCGGCCCCCTATTGTCGCAAGCGCGGAAACCCGATCGCACCGATACGCTTGTTCCGGTGCAGCACGGCTTTTCCGCGCCGCATATAACCCAAGGACCAAGCAGATGGACCAGAAGGACAAGAAGCCCGCACAGCCCCAGCAGGGCGACAAGGCGAGCAACGACCGCAACCCCCAGCAGGAACAGCGCGACAGCGGTTCCAAGCAGCAGGGCGGCGGCGGCAAGTCCGACAACAAGTCGCACCAGAACCGCTAAGGCTCGCCTTATACGCGCCACCCGGCGCAATGCAGCGGCCGCTCCTCACGGGGCGGCCGCTGTCGTTTGGGTGGGCGCGCAGCCGCAACAACCGCAGACCCCCACACATCCATTTTCCTACACGCGCGAAATCTGCTCCATCATCCGGGATGAAAACATATCCTCCCAAGCAGCCCCGCGCCCTTCCGCCCCGGCGGCGGCGCATTCCCGCCTTTCATCCGGTGCCGCTCAGCCCCCGCAGCGATGGCTGGACGCATGAACGCCAGGCGCAGTTCATCGGCGTCCTTGCCGAAACCCGCTCCGTCCGGGCCGCCTGCCGCCGTATCTCCATGGGCCGCGAAAGCGCCTATCGCCTGCGCAAGCGGCCCGGTGCGGCGGGCTTTGCCGCGGCGTGGGATGCGGCGCTGGGCAAGCCGCACGAGCCCGTGGATCTCTCGTCTGCCAAGTCCACAGGGCTCGACGCGGGAACGCGTTTTCAGTCGGGCCGCCTGCAGGTGGTCATGGACGCAGGCAAATTCGTCGGAATCCGCCGGAAACCGGACCATTCGGCCCATCTCCAGCACCTCGCCCGGCTCGACCGCGCCTGTGCCCATATCGACTGGAAGTGAGGAAAGTCACACTTTCTAAAACCCGAATGGGCGGTCCACGAAAGGCCACACTCGCGCGGCTCGCCGCCGCCTTGCCCGGCTCTCTACCAACCCCAGGCAGGCGGGGGCGGCCTCACCGGATCGCTGGCGTCGAATTCCACGCGGAACAGGCGGGTCGGGTCGTTGGTGCGGGTGAGCTGATAGGCGAAAACCGCATCGCTCGCGCTCGCCGGGTCTACCTCGACGCGCCAGACATTGGTCAGCGATACGTCCAGGCCCTCGCGGGTGAACAGCGCGATGCTTTCCGCGTCCACGGGGAAGTCCTGCGCCCCCGCGCTGCCAGCCTCGTCGGTGGCGCCGCCATAGAACGTCACCGCGTCCGGCTCGCCATCGGCATGGCGGTGATCGTGCTTGAGGGTGAAGCGCGTGTCGGCGCCCGAGCCCGTGCCGGTGAGGATCCAGGTGCGGCTGCGGTTCCATCCGCCGTGGGCGTCTTCGTCCGCCACGTGGAAGGCGATGGCGATCCTCTCGTCGCTGCAGTCGGCCCAATGCGCGATCATGGGCTTGCCCGCCCAATCGGCATCGCGCGCATCCTGCGTGGCGAGGCTGCCCGCATAGGCCTTGCCGCAATGGCTCGACAGGGCATTCCAATAGGCCTCCTGCGGGCTGGCGGGCGCATCGGGCACGCTCGCACAGGCGGCGAGCAGGGAAGGAAGGGCGAGCGCGGCTATCGCGGGCAAGGGGATCTGCATGGCCGCGACCCTAGCCGCGGATGGCGCGCATGCAAAAGGGGCGGCGGGATAATCCCACCGCCCCCGTGCGGCCGGCTCTCGGAACTAGGAGGGGTTTGTCCGATGCGGCCTGAAGGGTTGCGAAGCTTAGGCTTCCGGTTCGTCCACCTCGGCATCGGCCGCAACGTCGGCTTCGGTGTCGGTCACCGGCGTATCGGCTTCGACGCTGGCGTCCGCATCGACATCGGCTTCGGTGTCGAGAGTGTCATCGACCGTGTCGGTGGTCGTGTCGACGGTATCGGTGGTGGTGTCCATGGTGTGGTCCATCGTATGGTCCATGGTGTCCGTGGTCGAATCGACCGTGCTGTCCATGCTGTCGATGGATTCTTCGGTGGTCTGGACCGGCGGCGTCGTCTGGACGGTGGCGCTGGTCGTCGCATCGACATCGCCGGTGGCGGGCGAAACGATCTGGGCGCTGGCGGCCGTGGCGCCGGTCGTGGCGAGAAGGGCGGCTGCAAGAACTGTAAGCTTGGTCATAAATCTGGTCCCGTGGATTAGGATAGGGACCTCAATTACGGTTGCCGCGGACCCCGGCTCCCGCGGTTGCGCCGAAATGTGGCGGAATCTTGGCAGGGCGAGCCGGTTCATCTGTGGTTTAGCCCGCGTTCCCCTTTCGCCCCCGTTTTCAGGGGCCGCTATTCCTTTGCGTCGGCCGCCTCGCGCCGCTAATCGCCACGCGATGACCCAGACACCCGACATCCACGCCAAGGCCGAAACCCTGATCGAGGCGCTGCCCTATTTCCAGCGCTATGCGGGCCGCAGCTTCGTCGTGAAATATGGCGGCAATGCCATGGGCGACGAACGCGCCGCGCGCGAATTCGCCGAAGACGTGGTGCTGCTCAAGGCAGTGGGTATCAATCCCGTCGTCGTCCACGGAGGCGGACCACAGATCGGTGCCATGCTGGAAAAGCTGGGCGTGGAAACCCGCTTCGTGGATGGCCTGCGCGTCACCGACAAACAGACCGCTGACGTTGCCGAAATGGTTCTCTCCGGCGCGATCAACAAGGCGATCGTGGGCTCCATCGCCCGCGCCGGCGGCAAGGCGATCGGCATTTCGGGCAAGGATGGCGGCCTCGTCACTGCCACCAAGCTGCAACGGACACACCGTGACCCTGACAGCAATATCGAAAAAGTGCTCGACCTCGGCTTCGTCGGCGAACCGTCGCGGGTCGATACCACGATCATCGAAACCGCAAACGGGGCGGGCATGATCCCGGTCGTCGCGCCGATCGGCGTCGGCGAAGATGGGCATACCTACAACATCAATGCCGATACCATGGCAGGCGCACTGGCTGCTGCCCTCGGCGCGGCAAGGCTGCTGTTGCTGACCGATGTTTCCGGGGTTCTCGACAAGCAGGGCAATCTCCTCACCGATCTTACCCCCGCCGACATCGCGGATCTGCGCGCCGACGGGACCATATCGGGCGGCATGATCCCGAAGCTGGAAACCTGCGTCCAGGCTGTCGAGTCCGGCTGCGAGGCGGCAGTCGTGCTGGATGGCCGCGTGCCGCACGCCATGCTGCTCGAATTCTTCACCGCCCGCGGCGCCGGTACGCTGGTCGCGAAAGGTCGGTAACCCGCTTGTCGGGGGTGGCGCGCTCCGTATTGCTCTTGTAGGACGCGCAACACGGCACAATTCCACGGGAACGCTCGACGAAATGCAGGCACTCAGCACCGTTTACCAGATCATCGCGATGCTCACCAACATCCTGGTGATGCTGATCATAATCCAGTTCATCATCGGGCTCTTGTTCGCCTTCAACGTGGTGAACCGATCGAACGATTTCCTCGCCAGCTTCTACATGGCGATCAACCGGTTCCTCGAACCGGTCTTGCGGCCGATCCGGAACATTCTTCCCAATACCGGCGCGATCGACTTCTCGCCGCTCGTCCTGATCATCCTGCTGAACGTCGTCCTGATCGTTCTCGGAAATGTGATCCACGGCTGATGACTGCAGAGGTTATTGACGGGAAAGCCTTTGCCGCGCAATTGCGCGAACGTGTCGGCGTCCAGGCTGCTAAGTTCGAACAGCAGGCGGGCCGTAAGGCGGGGCTCGCCGTGGTGCTGGTCGGGGAAGACCCTGCAAGCCAGGTCTATGTGCGCAGCAAGCACAAGGCGACCGTTGCGGCCAACATGGAAAGCTTCGAACATCGTCTGCCCGCGGACACATCCGACGCCGACCTGCTCGCACTGGTGGAGCGGCTGAATAACGATACAGCGGTCGACGGGATACTCGTCCAGTTGCCCTTGCCCGGCCATCTCGATGAACAGGCAGTCATTGCCGCTATCAGCCCGGACAAGGACGTCGATGGGTTTCATGTCATCAATGCAGGCCGGCTGGCCGTTGGCCAGACCGGGTTCGTGCCCTGCACACCACTGGGCTGCATGATGCTGCTTGCCGATCGGCTGGGCGACCTGTCCGGCCTTGAAGCAGTGGTGATTGGACGCTCGAACATCGTCGGCAAGCCCATGGCGCAATTGCTGCTCGATGCGAATGCTACTGTGACCATCGCCCATAGCCGGACCAAGGATCTGCCCGGCGTGGTTCGCCGCGCGGACATCGTTGTCGCCGCCGTTGGTAGACCCGAGATGGTCAAGGGCGACTGGCTAAAGGACGGAGCGACAATCATCGATGTCGGCATCAATCGACTTCCGCCAGAGCCCGGATCAGACAAGGGCCGGCTGGTGGGCGATGTCGATTATGCGGAGGCACAGAATGTCGCATCCGCAATTACCCCCGTGCCGGGAGGAGTGGGGCCGATGACCATTGCGGTGCTGCTGCGCAACACGCTGGTTGCCGCTCATCGCAATGAAGGACTGGACCTCCCGGAAGGCGCATTGTGAGAATTGCCGCGGTCCTACTTGCTCTGGGTGTTGCCAGCTGCGCCGGTGGTTCCGGAGATTACTATTCGCGGCTGCTGAAGCCGGTCGCCAATCCCTCAAGAGTTGTCGCCGCCGAACTCGCCTTTGCAAGAGCGGCGCAGGACAAGGGGCAGTGGACCGCGTTTCGCGATTTTGCACATGACGAAGCCGTCATGTTCGTGCCGGAACCCGTTATTGCGCGTGACTGGCTGAAGGGGCGTGACAACCCCGCACAGGCGGTGAAGTGGCAGCCTCACCACGTATGGTCGAGTTGCGATGGATCGCTGGCAGTGACACGCGGTGCGTGGCAACGCGCCGATGGTACCAACGGCTATTTCACGACGGTCTGGCAACGCCGTGCCGATGGTGAATATCGCTGGAAACTGGATCAGGGCGATACGCTCCAAATGCCACTGGAAGCGCCTGAATTCGTGCGGACTGATATTGCCGATTGTCCCGACAGGGGCATGGCGGCGGAACTGCGCAATCAGGCCGAGCAGTCACGCCCGGCAGGAGGCGGCACCTATTTCGATCAGGTAAGTGGCGACAGCAGCCTGTTTCTCACCTTCGTCGTATCGCCCGATCTGTCACGGCACTGGAAGCTGATGTTGTACAAGGACGGTTCGATGATCGATGCCATGGCCGGAAGCGTAAGCGCGCCGCGGGACGAATGACATGACAGCATTGTTCTTCTCCGCCTTCATCACGCTCTTCGTCGTGATCGATCCTCCGGGCTGCGCCCCGATCTATGCCGGATTGACCAAGGGCGCGACCGCTGCCGAGCGCCGGAATATGGCCATCCGCGCCAGCGGCATCGCCTTGGTGATTCTCCTGGTCTTTGCGCTTTTCGGCGAAGATCTCCTCGGGGCTCTCCATATCGAACTCGACAGCTTTCGTATTGCAGGCGGACTGATGCTGTTCTGGATCGCCTTCGAGATGGTCTTTGAAAAGCGCACGCAGCGGCGCGAGGATCGGGCTCAGAAGGTTGCCGCGACGCCCGAAGTAGAAGACGTGTCGGTCTTTCCCATGGCGATACCCATGCTGGCCGGACCGGGTGCGATTGCCGCCATCATGCTGTTGATGAACGAAGCGCGCGGGTTGCAGCAGGATCTGGTCGTGCTGGCTGCGCTTGCCGCAGTTCTGGCCATTACCATGATCGCGCTGATGGCCGCAGGACCGATTATGCGATTGTTCGGTGACAAGGTGGAGGCGGCGATTACCCGCGTGCTGGGCGTGCTGCTATCGGCCCTGGCGGCGCAATATGTCATTGACGGCTTGCGCAACAGCTTCAGCATCTGAAGCCCTATTGCAAGGTGACGATTTCGTCTCCGTCATCGCGCAGGGCGAAGAACTGCATGAGCTGGATCATCAACTCGCAGCGCTGGGCGAGGTTGGGAGCTTCGAGAAGCGCCTGCTTGCTGGCCGCGTCGAACGGTGCGATCTGGGCTACGCCGTTGATCAGTGTTTCGTCGTCGAGCCGCTCGACCGAATCCCAGTCCACCGAATAACCCTGCATGTCCGCAAAACGCCGAGCCTCGAATTCGAAACCGGCCCGTTCGACGCTGGACAGGACCTCGTCCTCGGCATCGTCGATTATTTCCGCCTCGATTTGCCGGAAACTGGTCCGAACATCCAGTTCGCGCACAAGGCGAAACCGCGTCTCACCATCGAGAACGATGTTATAACGGCCGTCCTCCAGCGCTTCGACATCGCCGATCCGCCCGAGGCAGCCGATATCGTAAAGCGGGGCGCCATCTTTCGACTGCTGTGGCTGGATCATCCCGATCAGGCGATCTTTAGCAAGCGCACTCCCGACAAGCTCGCGATAGCGCGGCTCGAAGATGTGAAGCGGCAATTGCAGGCCGGGAAACAGGATAGCGCCTGGCAGCGGGAAAATGGGGATGCGGATGATCGACCCCCTATCCAAAAAGGATCTTGGAAAGGCGGCGCCGGGTGGCGACTACCCAGGGATCCTCCAGCCCGACCGCTTCGAAAATCTGCAGCAGCTTTGTTCTGGAAGCGCCATCGTTCCATTCCCGGTCGGTTTCGAACATGGCAAGCAGTTCATCGGCCGCCGCATCGCGATGACCTGCTGCAAAGGCTGCTTCTGCGTAATCAAAGCGGGCCTGCATGTCCCCGTCTGCAGCGGCTTCCTTCAGGGCTGTGAGTTCACCTTCGTCGACTCTGTTGCCCGCCAGTTCCAGTGCGCTTCTGGCCTGCTCGATCTGCGGATCGGTAGCGATCGCAGGATTGGTCTCGGCCGCCGATAAAGCCGCCTGAGCCTGTTCCACATGTCCTGCCTGGACCAGCGAACGAACGAGGCCCGCATGGGCTGCCGCATTGTCGGGAGCCATCTGCAGAACCTGGTCGAAAATACCGGCTGCCCGCTCGGCATCTCCATCGGCCAGGATCTGTTCGGCCATCGTGACGAATTGGGAAACGTCCTGCTCCGGCTTGGCGTCCTGCGCGGCACCCGCTTCTATCGGCAATTGCGACAGGATCTGATCCAGTGTCTGCTTCATCTGCGTTTCGCTGCGTGCATTGGTCAGGTCGGCGACCGGCTGCCCCTGAAACAGCGCGTACACGGTCGGTATGGACTGCACCTGGAACTGGGCGGCGATGAACTTTTCTTCATCGACATCGATTTTCTTCAGCACCACGCCCTTGTCGGCATACTCACCGGCAACCTTTTCGAGCATCGGAGCCAGAGCCTTGCACGGACCACACCATTCAGCGTGGAAATCGAGGATCACGAGCTTGGTCATCGACGGTTCGACGACTTCGGTCTTGAAGCGTTCGACCGCCTTCTGCTCATCCATGCTCAGGCCCATGCTCGCCACGTAAGTCCACCTTTCAACTGAAAACCTATCCGCCCCATGTGGGCATTGCGGAGCAAATGTGAAGAAGGAGATGCCACCCTGCAAGCTGCGCAAAAAATCTGCAAATTTCGGCTTGCGGGACTCGTGGACCGCTGCTAGTTGGCCGCCTCCCCACCGGGCCATACGGTTTCGGTAGCGTCAGTGAGCGGGCGTAGCTCAGGGGTAGAGCACAACCTTGCCAAGGTTGGGGTCGGGCGTTCGAATCGCCTCGCCCGCTCCAGTTTCTCCGGATATTCGAGACGTATCTCATGCGCGTGCGCGTCAGGCGCAGTGCTATGTCGGCGGTGGTGAGCCGCCGACGTTACGTTCGCGCACTTCAATCTGGATCAGGCTGGACGTGTGGGACGATCATCGTGGACTACGGTGGTCGTAGCCTCGGCCTTTCCTTCTGCTCGCGCTGCTTTGATTTCGGCATCATGAGCGCGGTCCCGTTCTCGCCATACGCCGACTTGGCCACGAACCTGACCATAAGCAAAAACCATGAGCAACCCGCCGATCACGGCCAGGTTCTTAAGGGCCATTGCCGCCTGCGCCTGATCGGTTACCCGTTCGTGGAAGAACAAAGTGGCCAGTGCCGTGAAAACAATCAATGCGACGCTGGCGATACGGGTCATGAAGCCGCTTGCCAGAACCAGGCCGGCAACGATCTCGAATACGCCGACGGCGAGGGCCAAGCTTCCGGGGAAGGGCGATTCCGCTTCCATGTAGGCTGCCGTGCCTGCCGGATCCATAACCTTGCCGAGCCCGGCAAAGACGAACAGTGCGCCGAGCAGTATGCGCCCGATGAGCGCCGCGATGGTAGCCATTGATGCTTCTCCCCTTGGATATGGTTTGAAAGCACCTGAGGGTATGTGGTTCCCTACTCTTCTACCGCAAAGGTTAGTGCGGCGTGCTCCCGAAGGCGTTCGACCAGTGCTTCGCCCAGGAATGCCCCCGGCGTGCCCACACCCCCTTTGGCGTCGCTCGTAAGCAGTGCGATCCCGGTTTCGGCGAGCATTCGGCTGGTTGAACCATAGCCGGGATCGTATCGGCCTTTCACCCCATAGTGCAGGCGCTGGCCATCCGGCCATTCGCCGATGAACACTACGTCGTAATGACCGTTCTCGCGTTCGTCCTTGCTCGGACCTTCGCCAGGTTTCGGTGGCTTGGCGCCGAACGGGTTCTTGAGCATGTCTACCACAGCATTGGCAGCGGCCTTGCCCGCTTCGCCAGGACTGGTGAGCATCATTTCGTCGTAACGAAAATCTTTGCCATACGGGTGGCCGAGTAGGAAGTTGGTGCGGTGGATGTTCTTGGTATTGATCGTCGCCATGATGAAGGGAGCGGCCCATTTGCCCAGATCGTCTTCGTAATGGGGGATCATTCCGCCGGGCTGGTCGGGACCATCGAAGCCCGGGGTCAGGCCGAAGGGATTGTTAAGTACTTTGATGATGCCCGAGTTCCTTGCGGCGGCCTTCATTGTCGCCGTCAGGCTGGCTGCGGTTCCGCCGGAAAAGGTGCCTTGCATGCTGCGTACGCGGCCGCGAACGCGCGGCGCAGGCGAGCCATGGCGGGCGATACCTTCCTTTTGCAGCATGAGAACGCCTAGGTCGAAGGGTATGGAATCGAAGCCGGACGAGAAGGTAATCCTCGAACCGGATTTACCGGCCACTGCATGATGAAGGTCGATCTGCTCACGCATCCAGGCCGGTTCGCCGCAGAGATCGGCGTAATCCGTGCCCGTCGCCACACAGGCTGCCACCAGTCCGTCGCCATACAATTGATAAGGGCCAACGGTCGTCAGGATGACCTTGGCCCTTTTGCACATCGCTTCGAGACTGGTTCTGTCATCGGCGTCGGCAACGACCAGCGGGATGGTTTTTGGTGCCCCGATCTCGTCGCGGACAGCCTCCAGCTTGCTCAAGCTGCGGCCGGCCATCGCCCATTTGGGACCATCGACGGTCGAGCCGTATTCGCGCAAGAAATGCTCTGCCACTAGGCGTCCCGTATAGCCCGTGGCGCCATAGACGATGATGTCGAATTCACGATCTGCCATAACACTTCTCTCCTCGGCCGGCATGATTGCGCGTGCCCGAAGGGAGAGTCAAAGACGCAGCGTCAGGGCCGCTTTGCCTAAAGCCGCGGCAGCGTCACCCCGCGCTGGCCCATGTATTTGCCAGCACGATCCTTATAGCTCGTTTCGCAGCGTTCATTCCCTTTAAGGAACAGGAATTGGCACGCCCCTTCGTTCGCGTAGATTTTTGCTGGCAGGGGCGTGGTGTTCGAGAACTCCAGGGTCACATGGCCTTCCCAGCCCGGTTCCAGCGGTGTCACGTTCACGATGATCCCGCACCGGGCATATGTGCTCTTGCCGAGACAGATGACGAGAACATCCTCCGGCACGCGGAAATATTCGACCGTCCGGGCGAGCGCGAAACTGTTGGGCGGGATCACGCAGATGTCGGTTTCGCGATCGACGAAGCTGTTGCTCGCGAAATCCTTGGGATCGACCACCGCAGAATCGACATTGGTGAAAATCTTGAATTCGGGAGCAACGCGCGCATCGTAGCCGTAGCTCGAGAGGCCGTAACTGATCACGCCTTCGCGACGCTGCGCTTCGACGAAAGGCTCGATCATGCCTTCGTTCTGCGCTTTGTCGCGGATCCACTTATCGGAAAGAATCGCCATACGGGGACGATTCCCCAGCCGCCGCCATTGGGCAAGCGGCCGGGGCGATTTATCCGCCTTTAGCTGGCAAGGAGGGTGGCGTTTCCGCCCGCCGCCGTCGTGTCGACGCACACGACGCGTTCCGTCGCGAAGCGCTGGACATAATGCGGGCCACCGGCCTTCGGACCCGTGCCGGAAAGTCCTTCGCCGCCGAAAGGCTGACTTTCGACGACCGCGCCGATCTGGTTGCGGTTCACATAGAAATTGCCGACCTTGACCCGCGCTTCGACAAAGGCACGCGTGTCGTCGTTGCGGCTATGAAGACCCATCGTCAGACCGAAACCGGTAGAATTGATGTCTTCGATCACACGCTCGAGATCGGCAGCACGGTATCGAACGACGTGGAGAATCGGACCGAAATTTTCTCGCTTGAGGTCGAGGATCGAATCCATCTCGATGATCGTGGGGGCCACAAAGCAGCCGGCGTTGGCACCGCGATGCAGGCGGCGACGCCACACTGGACGGCCACCCTTCTTGCGCCGGGCGATATGACGTTCGAGCGAAGACTTCGCATCCGGATCGATCACAGGGCCGACATCGGTCGCCAGATGTTCCGGGTTGCCGATCGTCAGAGCTTCGAAACCGCCGCGGATCATACGCAGCATTTCGTCGTATACGTCGTCTTGAATGTACAGAACACGCAGTGCCGAACAGCGCTGTCCGGCGCTTTGGAAGGCCGATGCGACGACATCGCGCGTGACCTGTTCAGGCAAGGCCGTCGAATCGACGATCATGGCATTTTGCCCGCCGGTTTCGGCAATCAAGGTCGCGATGGGGCCATCGCGTGAAGCGAGGCTGCGATTGATGGCCTGTGCCGTCTGGGTCGAGCCGGTAAAGGCAACGCCCGCAATGCGTGCATCCGACGTTATCATCTCGCCGACCTCGCCCGCTCCGGGGAGCAGCTGGAACGCTTCCTCAGGGATGCCGGCCTCGTGACAAAGGCGCACGGCCAGTGCGGCAATCAGGGGGGTCTGTTCGGCAGGCTTGGCGACGACCGTATTGCCCGCTGCCAGCGCAGCTGCAGGTGTGCCGATGAAAATGGCGAGCGGGAAGTTCCATGGACTGATGCAGGAAAAAACGCCGCGACCATGCAGGCTCAGCCGGTTTTCCTCGCCGGTGGGTCCGGGAAGAATGATGGGGCGGGTGAACTGACGCCGTGCTTCGTTGGCGTAAAACCGCAGGAAGTCGACTGCTTCGCGCAGTTCCAGAACGGCATCCATCAGTGTCTTGCCAGCTTCACGCTGACACAGGCTGAGGAAATCGTCGGTGTGCTCTTCGAACAGGTCTGCTGCCGCTTCGAGCAGGACGGCGCGCTTTTCACCGCCGAGCCGGTCCCACCCGGGCTGGATCGCCTGGGCACGCGTGATTGCCTCTTCTACTTCGAAGTCGAGCGTGTCGCGCCGTGTTCCGACTTCCGCAGTCAGATCGTGCGGCTTGTTGATAGGCGCGATTTCCGCTTCGGAACCCGACTTGAACGTGGGCTCTGCAACCCAGTGCTTGTTTTCGAGTTCGGCCAACCGTTCCTGCAAAGGCTCGAGTACGAGAGGATCGGACAGGTCGATCCCTGCCGAATTGCGACGGTCTGCGAAGATGTCGGCGGGCAGGGGGATCGTCGGATTACGGTATGGTTCGAGTGCCGCCATGTCGGCTACGGGATCGGTGGCCAAGTCGCTTGCCGGCACTTCTGCATCCGCCATACGGTTGACGAACGAGCTGTTGGCGCCGTTTTCCAGCAATCGCCGTACGAGATAGGCGAGCAGGTCCTTGTGCGTCCCGGTCGGCGCATAAATACGCACGCTCGTGCGCTTGTTGCCTTCCATTTGGGCCAATGCGCCGTACACATCCTCGCCCATGCCATGCAGGCGCTGGAATTCGAGGGGCTTTTCGCCTGCAAGCGCCTTGATCGCGCCGATGGTGTAGGCGTTATGCGTTGCAAACGCCGGATACATTGCATCGTCGGCCGCGAGCATTTTTTCCGCACAGGCAAGGTAGCTGACATCGGTACCCAGTTTGCGGGTAAACACCGGAAAATCCTTGAAACCGCCAACATGGCTAAGCTTGATCTCGGTGTCCCAATAGGCCCCTTTCACAAGCCGGACGAAGAACTTGCGGTCATGCTTTCGAGCAAGGCGGGCAACCCAGTCGACCATCGGCACGCCGCGTTTCTGATAGGCCTGGATAGCGAGGCCGAAACCTTCCCAACGGCTGCCGTCCGGCCGGGTGAAGAGACTGTCATCACGTGCCAAGGCTTCGATGAGATCCATCGAAAGTTCGAGCCGGTCGGCTTCTTCTGCGTCGATCGTGAAATGGATGTTCGCATCGCGTGCGGCCGTGGCGAGATCGCGTACGATCGGCAGCAAATCGGCAATCGCGAGATCGGCATGGAGGAAGGTGTACTTCGGGTGCAGTGCCGAAAGCTTGACCGAGATACCAGGCGAAGTGCGGACATCTCCCGTCGCTTCGCGGACCAGCCGGTCGATCGCCTTGTGATAATTGACGCGATAGCGTTCGGCATCTTCGTAGGTCATCGCCGCTTCGCCAAGCATGTCGAAGCTGTGCGTCAGACCCTTTGCACGTTCTGGTTTGGCACGCTTGAGCGCTTCGTCGATCGTACGACCGTAGACAAACTGCCCGCCGAGAATGCGCATGGCTTGCAAAGTGGCCGTGCGGATCACGGGTTCGCCAAGCCGATTGACCGCACGCTTGAGCGTCTTGCCCATTCCCTTCTGCGCTTCTTCGGGGCGTTCGAGAACCTCTCCCGTCAGCATCAGAGAGAACGTCGCTGCGTTAACGAAGGTGGACGAACTTTCGCCCATATGCTCCGCCCAATCGATGTGCCCTATCTTGTCCCGGATCAACGCATCGGCCGTCGCCGCATCCGGCACACGCAGCAGAGCTTCGGCGAGGCACATCAGCGCTACGCCTTCTTCCGTCGCCAAGCCATATTGCTGCAGGAATGCATCGATCCCACTGGCTTTGCGCTTGCGCGCGTCCTCGATCAGCCGGATGGCTATCTGCGCTGCTTCCGAGTGTTTGGCGCTTGCGCCGGATGCCTGTGCCATGCGTTCCGCGACACAGGTACTTTCTTCCGCTCGGTAAGCTTCGCGAACGGACTGGCGGGAGATGGGGGACAGGCGGACAGGATCGTGCAGGGCCATACGACTCCGAAAGGAAAGGAGGATTAAAGCAAGCCCCTTGGACCTGCCGTGTTTCCCTTACAAGCTTTGTGAAACGTCCTTGTTCCGTAGCGGCTTATGAGGCTTGGGCCGCAAACCAGTCTGCGACCGCCTGCTGGGCGCCAACAGGCAGATGGAGACCGAGTTTGCTGCGTCTCCACAATACGTCCTGCGCCGTACGCGCGTATTCTGCGTCGAAAAGGTAGCGCAATTCGGCCTCATAGAGATTTCCGCCCATGTGCGCTCCAAGCTCCCCAAGTGACCCGGCCGAGCCGATGACGGCTTCAATCCGCGTCCCGTAGGCGCGTGCAAGGCGAAGGAGCATTTCCGGCGGCAGCCATTCATAGCGCTCGCTAATGCGCCACAGGAAGGCTGCAAAATCGCCATCCGGCATGTCACCACCAGGTAGCGGGGCGTTAGCGGTCCAGGCTTTTCCGGGCAGGGCCAGCACTCTCCCAAGCTTTTCCAGCGCATGTTCTGCAAGCTTGCGGTACGTTGTGATCTTGCCGCCGTATACCGACAGGATCGGTGCGCCGCCTTCGTTATCGAGTTCGAAGACGTAATCACGGGTTACGGTGGAGTTGCTGGCGGCATGATCTTCGTAGAGCGGACGTACGCCAGAGTAGGACGAGACAATCTCGTCTTCGGTAATCGCACTGGAAAAATATCGCGAAGCCGCCTCGATTAGATACGCGATTTCGTTTGGAGAAATGACCACGTCATCAAGATCGCCTTCGTACAGGAGATCGGTGGTGCCGATCAGTGTGAAATCCCGTTCGTAGGGTATGGCGAAGACGATCCGCCCGTCCGGTTGCTGGAAGATATAGGCATGATCTCCGGCAAACCGACGCGAAAGGATTATGTGGCTGCCCTTCACCAGTCGCAAGTGCGCTGGCGTTCCTTGCCCGAGCGCGGTCACGGCTACGCGGTCGACAAAGGGGCCAGCCGCATTGACGACAGCCTGCGCAGTTACGCTGCGTTCCCCCGCCCCGCTTTGCAGATGTGCGGTCCAGTTGCTCGCATTACGTTCCAGGCCGGTGCATTCGGTACGAACCCGGATTTCTGCGCCTCGCTCCTCCGCATCCTTCGCCGTCAGCACGACCAAGCGGGAATCTTCCACCCAGCAATCCGAATATTCAAAACCGGACTTCAGCCGCCCCTGGAGGGTATTGCGGTGGGGGGCGACGCGCAAATCGACGCTCTTGCTCTTCGGCAGGCTCGTTCGGCCGCCGATCCGATCGTAAAGGGCAAGACCAAGGCGCAGCATCCATTTCGGGCGCATGCTGGGCTCGTGCGGCATCACGAAACGCAAGGGCCAGATGATATGCGGCGCATTGCGAAGCAGCACTTCGCGTTCGCGCAGGGATTCCGCGACCAGTCGGAATTCGTAATGTTCGAGATAGCGCAAGCCGCCATGCACCAGCTTGGTGCTGGCGGAAGATGTATGCGATGCCAGATCGTCCTTCTCGACAAGTAGGACCTTCAGGCCGCGCCCTGCAGCATCCCGCGCGATGCCGGCGCCGTTGATCCCGCCGCCGATGACGAGGAGGTCGTAGCTATCGGTCATCCCTGCCGAAACAACCGCCCTGCAACTGCGTCGAGCTTGGCAAGTACAGCCTTGTCATGTCTTTCGGGCGCGGTGATGACGGCGTCGGTAAGGGCATGATCGATGGGGGACGGGCTACGTTTCTTTGGCAGGCCTTTGCAAAAAGCTTCGATCGCTTTCCTTGCCAGTTTCGCGTTGCCGCGCATCTGCTCGACCACCTGTGCAACGTCCACCGTCTCGGCATCGTCCTTCCAGCTGTCGTAGTCGGTAACCATGGCCAGAAGGGCATAGGGCAGTTCCGCTTCGCGAGCGAGCCGGGCTTCGGGCATGGCGGTCATTCCGATCACTTCGGCACCCCAATGCCGATACAGGCGGCTTTCGGCACGAGTGGAAAATTGCGGGCCCTCGATAGCGACATAGGTCGCGCCCTGCGCACATTCACCGCCAGCGGTGGCAACGGCCTTTGCAGCGTGTTTCGACAGCCGTGGGCACACCGGGTCGGCCATCGACACATGGGCAACGAATCCATCTCCGAAGAAGCTCGATGGGCGCCCGCGGGTGTTGTCGATAAACTGATCGATGGTGACGAACCGGCCCGGAGAAAGTTCTTCCGAAAGCGATCCGACTGCGCTCACGGCAAGGATGTCGGTGCAGCCCGCGCGTTTTAGCGCATCAATGTTCGCCTGTGCATTGACGGTAGAAGGGGCCAGACGGTGCCCGCGTCCGTGCCGCGGCAGAAAGCGGACGCGAACATGCCCGATTTTGCCGCACAGGATTTCATCGGACGGCTCGCCCCAAGGCGATTGAACCGGGATCCAATGCGCATCTTCGAGGGCATCCATGGCATAGAGCCCCGATCCCCCGATGATGCCGATCGTCCAATCGCTCATGAGTTTTCTTCGTCTCGCATAATACCGACCATCGCTAACGGGTGGGCCTTGCGACCTTTTGTGTCCAGCCCTTTAGCGGTTGATGACGTCCCTGCTCATCGGTGCCAGTTTGGACAGGAAACGGTTCTGGGCGGCGAACGGCACATCCTGTTCCCGCATCGCCTGCTGGAGGTTCTCAACTATGGCATTGAGGTCAGCCTTGCGCGATCCAAGCCCTTCGTGAGAGCTTTTCATATCGCGTCCGGTATAGTCGCAGCCAGCGTTCAGGATGTAACAGAACTGTTCGAAAATCGTGCGCCGCAATCGGACTTCGTCGTGGCCGGCGAATATGCCCTGAATGCGCGGATCGGCGAAATTGATCTCGACGAACCTTTCGGCGATCTGGCGGATGCCGTCACGGCCGCCGAACGTTTCAGCCATGTCATCGCCGGTGAATGGCTTGGCGCCGGCGTTTTCATTGTTCTGCTCGTAAGGTTCGACGGGAATTTCCCCGGTTGCAGGATCGCGTTCGACCTCTTCGACGCCGAATTCGGCATCCCAGTCGACATTTTCTGAAGGAGCTTGCTGCATGAGCAAAAGCGAGAGGGTGGCAGTGAGCAACATGGGCATAACTCCTAGAATGCGACCTGCGCCTGCAGGAATGCGCCGCGCTGACCCGTGAATGTCGCGATCGAGCCAAGATCAGCATATGCTGCGGTCACGGTCAGATTGTCGCTGGGCGCATAGGCGGCAAAGACGTCAAACCAGTCGCCTTCGCCAAGGCCGAGATTGTCTGGCTTGGTGCGGAACTCGGTCCCCAGAACGAAGCGACGGGAAAACTGATAAGCGACAGCGCCCTCGAACTGGATCGCGTAACTATCGTCTGAAACGCTGCCGAACCCCAGCAAGCCGTTCTGATTGGCCTTTGTCAGCCGCGCCGTCGTATTGACCAGCACGCTGTGGCTGAGCAACAGCTTGGTCGCGCTCAACGTAACATCGACACCTTCGTCATGTGCTGCCCCCACCGCGCTCGCGACGGCGCCGTCGAGACTGCGTTTATATTGTGCGCCCAGAGCGACCTGAGGGACCATTGTATTGCCGTAGACGACGTCGCCGAACAGTCTGACCTTGGCGCCAAATACATCCTGATTGAGCATATAGCCCTGTCCAATGCCGAGCGCGGCACCGACATCCTGCGTGTCGAAATTCTGTCGTGCGTAGCTCAGTTCGATCCTGTCGGCGATTCCCAGCGCCACCCCATGCGACTGATAGAAGAAGTCCGGCAGAAGTACTGCCGTCACATGAGCCTGAACGCCCACGCCGCGTGTTTCCTGCCGTCCTGCGATGGTCGCCCAGTTCGAAATGCCGCCACCGCTCGCACCATCGACAGCGCTGACCGCGTTGGTCAGCAGCAGTTTGGCATTGTATTCCGGGAAGGTTCCGGCCTGGTCGATAGATTGCGTATCCGAAAGCACTTCCTGAGCGCAGAGCGACATCGGCAGCAGAGCGAGAGGCGCCACCATCAAGCAGGTGGCAAAGTGATTGAAAACAGGGGTCATGCGCAATTGATGGCAGGATGTGGTGCAAAAGTTATTAACCGTATGCGGACACTTTCTTAACTCCTGACCCCGTACGATACCGGGGATGTGGACGCGTTTTGCCTTTCTCGCAGCCCTTGTGGCGATACCGGCTTCCTTTGCATGGGCGGCCTCTGTCGGCCCGGTCCGGGTCCAGGTGGTCGATGAACGCGGTGTCCCCGTGCGCGATGCCGTGGTCGAACTGAATGCTGCAGGCGGACGCGCAGGGCGCATTGCCTTCCCCTGGCGGATGGCGATGGCGCAGCGGAACGAACAATTCGCGCCCGGTACACTGGTGGTCGCACGTGGCAGCACCGTGGCCTTTCCCAACCTCGATAAGGTGCGCCATTCGATCTACAGCTTTTCGAAGCCTGCGCGCTTCGAGATCGACCTCTATGGCCGGGACCAGACCCGAACTCATACCTTTCCCATTGCCGGCGCCGTGGCGCTTGGGTGCAATATTCACGATGAGATGCGCGGCTATATTCGCGTGGTCGATACGCCCTTTGCGGGCAAAACCGATGCCAATGGCTACGTAACCATGGCCAATGTACCGTCGGGATCCGCCAAGCTGACCGTCTGGCATCCGCGACTGCGCGGTCCGGGCGGTGAAATGTCGAAGCAGATTTCCGCATCGGGTAATCACAAGGTGGCGGTGCGTCTGCGGTGATGGCCATGCTCACGAACATCAAGTTGCCGCGCTTCGCGTCGCTGAAGCTGCGGATTGCCATACTTTATGCAGGCCTTTTCGCGGCAGTGCTGGCGGTGGTGCTGGCGCTGGTCAACGTCAGTATCGAGCGTTTCGGGGAGAACAGCGCGAGCCGCGATCTCGCCGCCAGTGCGCGCGTTTTCGATGAAATTATCGAACTGCGCGCGCGGCAGATGCGCGGTGCGACAGACGTCCTGGCCCGCGATTATGGATTTCGCGAAGCCCTGGCGACGGAGGATGAGGTCACGCTCGCCAGCGCCTTGCGTAATGTACGTGACCGGACGAATGCCAGTTCCGCATTCGTCGTTGGGCTCGACGGGGACATCATTGGTGATGGCTCGGGCGCACTTCCTCCGGCAGAACCGATCTGGTTCGCTTTGGACTCGGGCGAAAACAAAGGGGTGATCCAGCTCGGCGACACGCTTGCGCTTGCCGCTGCGTCACCGATCGAGGTGCCGGATCTGATGGGCTGGCTGGTCCTGGCATCGCCGCTCGACAAAGCGGAAATGGCACGCCTGGGCGAATTGGCGGCGGTCGATTTCCACTCGGAAGTCCTGCTCCACGATGACTTGCCGGAGATAGCAGCCTCACAGCCGCCGGGGACCGTGATTGAAGCTCACGACGAAGCCCGAAATCTCTTCCGCGTCAGCGTTCTTCCAAGCCTGCAGGATGGACTGGATCCTCGCCTCGTTCTGCGCCACTCGCTGGCATCGGCGATGGCGGAATATGCCGTGCTGAAATATCTGATCGTGCTGGTCGGTACATTGGGACTGGCGCTGGTCGTGGCACTTGGGTGGCGGATCGCGCGCGGCATTACCAAACCGTTGTCCGCGCTTGACGATGCCGTCCGGCAGTTCGGCCGCGGCGAAGAAGCCGTATTGCAGGCCGAAACCGACGACGAGGTCGGCCGGCTTGCGACAAGTTTCAATTCCATGGTCGAGGCAATTGCGGAACGCGAACGCGAGATCATTCATATCGGCTTGCACGACGGGCTCACGAACCTGCCCAACCGCAAGCTGTTCGTCGAACAGCTGGGGCAGGCTTTGGCGCGGCGCAAGGATGGCGAACGCGTCCTTGTCGCATATTGCGATCTCGACGATTTCAAGGTGGTCAACGACACGCTGGGCCATCCAGCAGGCGATACCCTGCTTCGGCAGATTGCCGCGCGTCTCAACTCCGAACTCGGCAATGCGCGGATTGCGCGGCTGGGCGGGGACGAGTTCGCCGTTCTTACGGTGGTCGAGAACGAGAACGAAAGTCTGCTCCCCATCGCTCAGCATATCCAGAACTGCTTCGCCCAACAGGTAGAGATCGGCGGCCATACGGTCGATTGTTCGGCCAGCGTGGGCGTGGCGGTTGCACCTATAGACGGCGAAACCGGCGTCGACCTTCTGAAGCATGCTGACCTTGCGCTCTACCGGGCCAAGCGTGGGGGCAAATCGGACTTCCATTTCTTCGAGCCTTCGCTCGATGAACAAGCCCGTGTCCGCCGTGAGATGGAACTTGATCTTCGCCTGGCCATAAAAGACGGCGGCTTCGAGCTCTATTTCCAGCCGCTTTACAGTCTCGCGCGGGAAGAGCTGGAAGGGTTCGAGGCTTTGATCCGCTGGAACCACCCCAAGCGCGGCATGATCAGCCCAGCAGAGTTTATACCGTTGGCCGAGGAGACCGGCCTCATTCTGCAAATAGGCGAATGGGTCGTGCGCGAAGCATGCCGATCGGCGCGCGAATGGCCGGAGCATCTGTCGGTCTCCGTCAATGTTTCGGCTAAACAGTTCTCGACACCCGGCCTCACGACGACGATCTTGCAGGCGCTCACCCAATCGGGTCTCAGACCGAACCGGTTGGAGCTGGAAATTACCGAGAGCATATTCATTGCCGATGTCGAAAAGACATTGAGTACGCTTCACAAATTGCGGGATCTCGGGGTCCGCATCGCCTTGGATGATTTCGGCACCGGGTATTCCTCACTCAGCTATCTGCGCAGTTTCCCATTCGACAAGGTCAAGATCGACCAGAGCTTCGTGCGCGATCTGAACGTGGAGGGGAACAATGCCCACGCGGTTATTCGGGCGATCACCACGCTTGCATCAGCGCTGGGCATGCGCACGCTGGCTGAGGGCGTCGAGTATGCCGAGCAACGGGAGATTCTGAGGCGAGAAGGGTGCGAATATATCCAGGGCTTCCTGCTCAGCAGGCCGGTGCCTGCGAGCGATGTGGCTGCGCTCATCAACTGCCGGGACGTCGGGGGATTGATCCGCGCGGTCGGATAATGTCACCTGCATCCGTATTCATGCGGCTCGCGAAGCTCGTATCTTGACACGAAGGCCGCCTTGCCGCGGAACTCGCACCCGGATCCAGGGGTAGAGTAGAGCAATGGCAGAAACGACAATCGAACCGACCCTCGCAAGTCTGAGCGATCGCCTAAGGGTGCTCCATCGTCAAACTCGCGAGACTCCGCTCTTCAATCCGGTTTTCCAGCTTTCGCTAGATATCTCGCGACAGCTGGAGAATGGCGAACTGGATATCGGACAGCTTGCCGGGTTGGTCGATGAACTCGAAGCGCAGTCGCTCGATGCTCGCGCGTCACGGCTGAAGAAGCTCCTTCGGCCTGACCGCGCAGGCGAGAGGCTTACGCAGCTCTCGGCTCCGAAAGGTGATTTCAAAGCATTCAGAGCGTTCTGGGAACGCCCGCACATGCATGCGGTCTTCACTGCTCACCCGACCTTCCTGTTATCGCCGCAGCAGAGCGATGCGGTCGCTGCCGCGGTCGGCAATGGAGGCAAGGCGACGGTGCGCGATGGCGAAAGGCCGGAAATTACCCTGCGGTACGAGCACGGGCGCGCGATGTCAGCAATGGCCAATGCGCAGGATGCCCGCGACAAGTTAGTCGCCACAGTATTACGCCAGGCGGGGGAGGCGTTCCCCGACCGGTGGACCGAACTGCAACCGCTGCCGTTCCGGTTCGCCACCTGGGTTGGCTACGACATGGACGGGCGTACCGACATCAAATGGTACACCTCCATCGCTTTCCGCCTCGCTGAAAAGGCCGAGCGGCTGGGGCGTTACGCTGCCAGCCTGGAGGCGATCGATCCCTCGCACGAACTGATCGCCACATTGCGCTTGGCGCAGGAGCGGGCGCAGGCCAGCGCGGACGAATTCGCCGGCGACCTTTCTGCGCCTGAAGACATGTCGGCCGCGGCCAATCGCCTTACTCAGGACCATCCCGACAAATTGCTTTCACTGGCTCCGATTATCGAGCGCCTGGAAGGCGAGGCGGACGAACAAGGTGTCGATACAGCGGTGGCGCTCCGCACGCTTGCGGCAGCCATGCGGGCCGATGGCTTGGGGATGGGGTGGATCCATTTCCGGGTGAATGCCAAGCAATTGCACAATGCCATCCGTACACGGCTCGGCGATGCGGCGGATATCGACCTTTCCAGCCGCGGGGCAGTCGCGGCGCTGCGAGAATTGCTCGCCGATGTCGAGCCGCAAAGCGCCAATTTCGCCAGCCTCGCGGTGGAGAGCTCAACTGCGATCAGGCAATTTCTCGTCATGACGCAGATCTTGAAACACGTCGATGCGGATGCGCCGATCCGTATGCTGGTGGCAGAATGCGAACAGCCGTCGACAGTGCTCGCCGCACTGTATTTCGCCAGGCTCTTCGGCATCGCGGACAGGGTCGATGTCTCGCCGCTGTTCGAGACCGAAACCGCGCTGGAACATGGGGGGCGTTTTCTCGACCTCCTGCTTTCCGAACCTGACTATCAGGCCTATGCGAAAGCGCGTGGGCGGATTGCCATCCAGACCGGTTTTTCGGATGCGGGTCGGTTCGTTGGCCAGATCCCTGCAAGCCTTGCGATCGAGCGACTGCAGGGGCGGCTTGCGGAAGCGATGGCGGCGAACGGTCTCACCGATGTGGCCGCCCTGATCTTTGACACACATGGCGAAGGTATGGGCCGCGGGGCGCATCCTTCCAGCTTCGAAGATCGCATCGAATGGGCGCTAAGCCCTTGGGCGCAAAGGCGTTTCACGCGCGCCGGGATCGCGCTCGAGCCCGAAGCGAGCTTTCAGGGCGGGGACGGTTATCTGCTGTTCGCGACCCCCGACATTGCGCTGGCGACGCTTACGCAGGTGGTTGCGCATAGTCCGGCGCATACGGATCCGGATGTGCCGACGGACCCGTTCTATCGCCGGACCGATCTCAGCCTGGATTTCTATCGGGCGATCAAGGAGCACCAGCGCGACCATCTGGAAAGCCGGACCTACAGCCGCGCGATCACCGCGTTCGGGCTGGGCCTGCTGAACGAGACGGGGAGCAGAAAATCACGCCGCCAGAGCGACTTATCCGCCGATCGCGAGATGAGCCTGCGGCAGATCCGCGCCATCCCGCACAACGCCATTCTGCAGCAGCTGGGCTATCCGGTGAACATCATAGCCGGGGTTGGCAGCGCGGCCGAAAGCCAGATCGAAGAGATGGGCGCCCTGCTTGCCGACAGTCCGAGAGGCATGCAGATCATACGTTTGATCCGGGCATCGAACGCCCTTGCAAGCATCAAGACAGTGGCGGCGTTCGGCGAATTATTCAATTCGGCCTATTGGGCAAGCCGCCCCTATCGCGGGACCGAGCCGCATCTGGCGCAAGCCTGCGAAGCGCTGGCCGAATATCTCATCAAGGACGATCGCAACGGCGTGTTCCGCCGCCTGTCGTCCCGCCTGCGCGTCGATGCGCTCAAGCTGCACCGGCTGCTGGACCTCGTGCCGGACGACGATCCGCATCCCGAACGGGAAAGCGTGCGCCGCGCGATCGGCGTCTTGCAGGCCGTGCGGCTGGCGCTGCTCCAGCACATGTTCCTGAAGGTGGTGTCGGTGCCGGCCTTCAGCCGGGCCAACGACATCAGCCGGACGGATGTGCTGGAAATGGTCTTCACGCTGCGGATCGACGATGCGCTGGCACAGCTGCGCCGCGCGTTCCCGACCAGTTTTCCGCGCAAGGACGACTTCGCGCTGGAGGAGCCCGGACAGTATCCGATCGGCGCGGGCGAAGGCTATGCGGCTATCCGCGAGAAGTACATCGATCCGATCGAGCAGGCCTATGCACTGTGCCTGCGCATCTCGACCGCCATTGCCAACGAGTTCGGCGCGCACGGGTAATTACAGGGTTTATTTGCGCACTACGATTCTTCGCGGAACGTCCATCGGCAGCGCCGGTTCTGGAAGGGTACGCAAACGCGAAGGATTCCAGCCATGGCCGATACCCCCAAATGCCCATTCACCACGACCGACGCCGGCATTCCGGTTCAGAGCGACGAGCATTCGCTGACGGTCGGGCGCGACGGTCCCATCGTCCTCAACGATCATTACCTGATCGAGCAGATGGCGAACTTCAATCGGGAGCGCATTCCGGAGCGTCAGCCCCACGCGAAAGGCTCGGGCGCATTCGGTAGATATGAAACCACCGCGGACGTGTCGAAATACACCAAGGCAAAGATTTTCCAGAAGGGCGCGAAGGCCGAAGCGGCAGCGCGTTTCAGCACGGTTGCCGGTGAGCGCGGCAGCCCGGACACCTGGCGCGATCCGCGCGGCTTTTCGGTCAAGATCTATACCGAGGACGGCAATTTCGACATGGTCGGCAACAACACGCCGATCTTCTTCATTCGTGATCCGCTGAAATTCCAGCATTTCATCCGCAGCCAGAAGCGCCGGGCCGACAATGGCCTGCGCGATCATGACATGCAGTGGGATTTCTGGACCCTGAGCCCCGAAAGCGCCCATCAGGTCACCTATCTGATGGGCGACCGCGGCATTCCGAAGAACTGGCGCGAGATGAACGGCTATTCCAGCCACACCTACATGCTGGTCAATGAAGAAGGCGAGAAATTCTGGGTCAAGTTTCACTGGCACAGCGATCAGGGCGACGGGAATGCGCATCTGACGCAGGATGAAGCCGACAAGATGGCCGGGCAGGATGGCGATTATCACCGCCGCGACCTGTTCGATGCCATCGCGAAGGGCGATCATCCCAGCTGGACCCTGAAATGGCAGATCATGCCGTTCGAGGATGCCAAGACCTACCGCATCAATCCGTTCGACCTGACCAAGGTCTGGCCGCACAAGGATTACCCGCTGATGGAAGTCGGCAAGCTGACTCTGACCGAAAATCCGGTCGACTGGGACACCCAGATCGAGCAGCTCGCCTTCGAGCCCAACAACATGGTCCCCGGTATCGGCCTGTCGCCCGACAAGATGCTGCTGGCCCGCGGATTTTCCTATGCCGATGCGCACCGCGCCCGGCTGGGAGTCAATTACAAGCAGATCCCGGTCAATCAGGCGAAGAATGCCGAGGTTCACAGCTATTCCCGCGCGGGACAGGGGCGCACGGTCAATGCCGTCGACCCGGTCTATGCACCCAATTCCTATGGCGGCGCCGGCGCGCAGCCGCAGGTTGGCGGCGAAGCGACCTGGATGTCCGATGGCGACATGGTACGCCAGGCATATACGCTGCGCGAGGACGACGACGACTGGAGCCAGGCCGGTGCGCTGGTGCGCGAAGTCATGGACGATGCGCAGCGCGACCGGTTCGTCGACAATGTCGCCGGGCATCTTGCCGATGGCGTCAGCGAGCCGATCCTCGTGCGTGCGTTCGATTACTGGCGCAATGTGGACAAGGACATCGGTGATCGCATCGAAAAGGCAACGCGCGATCTGGTCGGCGGCAAGTCCAAGGCCCCCGGCATGGCCAGCGCAGAGTCCATCAAGGGCTATGCCGGCGTACCGGCGACATCGGATCTCGCCAAGGGCGAAGGCGACAAGAACGCAGCGAAGAACCTGCGCGAGCCGGCCCCTGCCAAGTAACGATATATAACCCGTCGATATCGACGCGGTGACAGATCGCCAGGTCCGGCAATGTCCGGGTCTGGCGATCATCGTATCGGAACAAGATAGAGGCCTGAGCGGATTAGGGCTTTTGCTATGTGTCCGCATTGGTTACGCCACGCGGCATGGGTTCCATAATTCGACCGCTCGGCCTTCTGGGCGGGATACTTCTTGCAGGCTGTTCGCCAGAGGGCGCAGAACGTGCGGAAGAGGCGATCCCGGTGGTGGCCGAAACGGTTCGCCTGTTGCCGGAGCAGACCCGGATCGAGGCAATCGGCACTGCGCGGGCCGTTACATCCGCCCAGCTTTTTCCCGAAACGGCTGGCCGCGTCACCCGCGTGATGTTTTCCGCCGGCGACTATGTGCAATCGGGCCAGCCGCTGCTGGAACTGGATGCGCGGCAGGAACGGCTCGCCGTGGATGCCGCGCGCGTCCAGGTGCGCGAAGCGGAGCAATTGCTTGGCCGATACCGGCGGATCGAAGATACGGGCGCAATATCCGAAAGCCAGATCGAAGCGGGAGAGACCGCACTCGATTCTTCGCGTGTGGCATTGCAGCAGGCACAGGTCGCGCTGGCGGACCGGACCATCCGGGCGCCGTTTTCGGGCCATATCGGGCTGACCGATGTCGATCCGGGCGACAGGGTGAGCGACGCGACCGCCATTGCCCAGCTCGACCAGCGTAGCCGCCTGTATATCGACTTCCCGGCACCCGAAGAGGTGTTCGCCTCGCTCCGCGAAGGGCAAGTGGTCGAGGCAGTGGCATTTTCCGAACCCGGAACCACGCGCGATGCACGCATCATCTCGACCGACAGCAGCATCACGAACGACAGCCGCAATTTCACCGCGCGGGCAGAAATTTCGAATTCGGACGATCGCCTGCGCCCCGGAATGAGTTTTCGCGTGACCTTCACGCGCAACAACACCAGCCGCCCTTCCGTCCCCGAAGAAGCCATAGTCTGGGGCGGGGAGGGATCGCATATCTTCGTGGTCCGCGACGGCAAGGCCGTACGCGTTCCGGTCACCATAACCTCGCGCCGCGACGGTCAGGTGCTGGTCGACGGCAAGGTCAATGCCCGGGACCGGGTAATCGTGAAGGGTGTGCAGAAGGTCCGCGACGGGCAGGCCATCCGCCTGGTGCGGCCGACCCGTGTGCCGGCCGAAGATGTCGAACTGCGGCCCAGCCGCCAGTCCGAAGCCGGTAACGATGGCGGATAGATCCGACCTACCGATGCTGGCGGTCAAGCGGCCGCTGCTGGTGGGCGTCCTCAATCTGCTTATCGTCATTGCCGGGCTTGCCGCTTTCGCCGGGATCGAAGTGCGCGAATTGCCCAATGTCGACCGGCCCATCGTGTCGGTTTCCGCGACCTTTCCCGGCGCTGCCCCTGAAACGATGGACCGGGAAGTGACCAGCATCCTCGAAGACGCGATCGCTCGCGTCACCGGGGTGAGGCAGATCCGCTCTTCCAGCGAGGAAAACAACAGCCGCATTCGCGCCGAATTCAATCCTGGGGCGGATCTGGACACGGCGGCATCCGATGTCCGCGAGGCGGTCAGCCGCGTGACGCGCGATCTTCCCGACAGGGTGGAACAGGTCAATATCGTGAAGGCGGATGCCGATGCGCAGCCGATCATGACGCTGGCCGTGTCGAGCGAACGCTATGGCGAGGCCGAGCTCACCCAGCTGGTCGAAAACGATGTCGTGCCGGAACTGCTTACCGCCGACGGCGTGGCGAGCATCGACGAGTTCGGCACCCGCGCCCTGCAGATGCGCGTTTCGGTAGACCCCGCGCGGCTCAACCGCTTCGGCCTGACAATGAGCGACGTTTCGACGGCGCTGGAGGGCGCGCCGTACGACGTGCCGGTAGGATCTTTCCGGTCCAACGCGCAGGAACTGGTCGTGCGCGCCGATGCCAGCGCGACCGATCCGGGCCTGGTCCGCGACGTCATCGTGGCGGGCAACACGCGCATCGGCGATGTTGCGGACGTAACGCTGGCCCCCGCCGATGCGACCAATTTCGTGCGGCTGGACGGGCGCCCCATCGTGGGACTTGGCGTGGTGCGGCAGGCCAGTTCGAACACGATCCAGATTTCCGATTCCATCCGCGCGTCGGTCGACCGGATCAATGCGCGTTACGAGGACATAACCATCAGCATCGTGTCCGACGATGCCGATTTCATCAAGATTTCGGTGCGCGAGGTGCTGATCACGCTGAGTTTCACCGTGCTGGTCGTCGTGGGCACGATGCTGCTGTTCTTCCGCGCATGGCGGCCGACCGTGATACCGAGCACGACCATCCCCGTGGCATTGATCGGCGTGCTGGCCGGTATCTGGGCGCTGGGATTTTCGGTCAATCTGGTGACGCTGCTGGCGCTGGTTCTGGCAACGGGGTTGATCGTCGACGATGCCATCGTGGTGCTGGAGAATACCCAGCGCTTGCAGGACAAGGGGCTGGGACGGCGTGCGGCCGCGGTTGTCGGGACCCGGCAGGTCTTCTTTGCCGTCGTGGCCACGACGGCGGTACTGGTATCGGTATTCCTGCCCATCAGTTTCCTGCCATCGGAAGCGGGCCGGCTGTTCCGCGAATTCGGTTTCGTGCTGTCTTTCGCGGTGATCATTTCATCCTTCGTCGCCCTGTCGCTGGTACCCGCGCTGGCGGCCAAGTTCGACCTGCGCACGAGCGGCGATCGATCCGACCGCCTGTCGCGCTGGGGATCGCGAATGCGCGACCGCTACATTGCCGCGCTCACCTGGTGCCTAGACCGCGGGAAAGCGGTGGTGGGCGGCGCGGTGCTGGTCACGGGCCTGACCGCGCTGCTGTTCACGCAGCTCGACAGCGAACTTGTCCCCGATGAAGATCGCGGCGTGATCGAGGTCGATGCGACCGGCCCCGACGGCGTGGGACTGGACTTCATGGACCGCGAACTCGACGAGATCGAAATGGTCCTCCAGCCCTATCTGGACAGCGGCGAAATCGAGAGCACCTTTTCCATCGTGGGCAGGTACGATCCCAACCGGGTGCGCGTGACCGCGCAGCTTGCCGATTGGGGCGAGCGCGATCGCGGCCAGTCGGACATCGTCGAGGAGCTGAACGGACCGCTGCGTGAAATTCCCGGATCGCGGACCAATGCGCGCGGGCGCGGCACACTGAGTTTCGGCGGCGGAGGCGGCGGAAACATCGAAGTGGCCCTGACCGGCGCAGAATATGACCAGATCTATGCCTCCGCCCTGAAACTGAGCGAGGCGATCGATACGCAATCGACCATATTGTCGAACCCCGACATTTCCTATCAGCCGACCCAGCCGCAGCTTTCGATCCGCATCGATCGCCAGCGGGCATCTGATCTGGGTGTGGACCTCGACGATGTCGCCCAGACGTTGCGGGCGATGGTCGGCGGGGACGAGATCGTCGATCTGAACGTCGGCGATCAGGCCGTGCCGATCTTCCTGACATCGCAGGCGACGACGATCACCAATCCCTCCGATCTGCGCAACCTCTATGTCCGAACCGCAGGCGATGCGCTGGTGCCGATGTCGAGCATCACGCAGATCGTGGAACAGGGGGTCGCTGCCGAACTGAACCGCACCGCGCAGCGCCGCGCGATCGAGGTGGAGGCCGATATTGCCGAGGGAACACCCCTGCAGGACGCCATCGACGAGATCGAACGGCTGGGGGCAGAAACGGTCGCGGACGATACCGACATGATCCTGCAGGGCGATGCGGAGAGCCTCGAGGAAACGTCGAACGACGTCCTGCTGACCTATATGTTCGCGCTGGTGATCGTGTTCCTGGTGCTGGTCGCACAGTTCGAAAGCCTGACGAGCGCGCTCGTCGTGCTGCTGACCGTTCCCTTCGCGCTCGTCGCGGCGATCCTGGCGCTGTTCCTGTCGGGCATCTCGCTCAACATCTATTCGCAGATCGGGCTGGTGATGCTGATCGGCCTGATGGCGAAGAACGGCATCCTGATCGTGGAATTCGCCGACCAGTTGCGCCATCAGGGCCGCACTATCCGCGAGGCCGTGGAAGAGGCGGCGGCCATTCGCCTGCGGCCGATCGCGATGACGCTGATTTCGACCGTGGTCGGGGCAGTTCCACTGATCCTCGCGTCCGGCGCCGGTGCAGAGGCGCGCCAGTCGATCGGCTGGGTGATCTTCGGCGGGCTGGGCATCGCCGGGGTCTTCACCCTGTTCCTGACGCCGGTGATCTATCTGGGCGTGGCGCGCTTCGGCAAGCCGCGCAGTGTCGACCTCGCCAAACTGCAGGAAGAGATCGACGACATCGACGAAGACATGACGATGGCGCCTGCATGATCGCTGCGCGTTTCCATCTGTGCGCCCTCGCGCTTCTGCTCGGCGGATGTGCCGCGGTTCCCACCGACTTGCCCGAGGCGCAGATCGCTCCGCCGGAAAGCTACCGGGCGGACTTGCCGCCTGCCGGCATGGACGGCGTGTGGTGGGGCGCCTTTTCTGATCCGGTGCTGGATGCGCTGGTCGATCGCGGCCTTGCGGCGAACCTCGATATTGCAGCGGCGGAGGGACGGCTGGCAGCCGCCGAAGCCCTGCTGCGGGCAGAGCGCGCGGACCGGCTTCCCACGATCGACGGATCGGCCGAGGCAAGCGTCGATGTGGGCGAGGGGACTTCGCGGACGGGTGCAAGTGCCGGGCTGTTCGGCACGTTCGACCCCGATTTTTCCGGGCGCCTGCGCGCGGAAGTGCGCGCGGCGGCGGCGCGCTATGCCGAGGCGGGATATATTCGTGCCGATCAGCGCCGCCTGATCGCCGCCGCCATCGCCGCGCAATATGTGGAATACCGCCGAACGGGGGCGCAGCTTGAATTGCTGGCGGAATCGACCGATCTCCAGCGGCAGACGCTGCGGATCGTGACCTTGCGCTTCGAAGCCGGGCTGTCGGCCAATCTCGACGTGCGCCGCGCTGCAGCCGATCTGGCGCAGACGGAAGCGCGGCTGGGGCTGATCGAAATCGCCCGGGCGCAGGCAGCCCATGCGCTCGCGATACTGGTAGGCGAGGCGCCGGGGACGCTGGTGATTGCGGAGCCCGAAAGCGAGACGACGATACCAAATTACGGCGATGGACCACCGCTGGGCGGCCCCGCCAATCTGCTGCGGCGGCGCGGCGATGTGCTGGCGGCCGAGTCGAGGCTGGCTGCCGCGGCGGCGCAGGTCGGGATCGAGCAGTCGGATCTCAGGCCTTCGCTCGTCGTGCCGGGTTCGATCATAATCGGCGACGGCTCGATCGATGGCCTGTTCTCGGAATTTCTCGCAACGCTCGGCGCAGCGCTGGACCTTCCGCTGTTCGACGGCGGGCGGCGGCGGGCCGAAGTCGCGGCGGCACGGGCGGAACTGGATGCGAGCCTGGCCGAATATCGCCAGGCTTTCCTGGAAGCGCTGGGCGAGGCCGAAACGGCGCTGGTCGCGATCACCGCCTACCGCGCCCGTGCAGGATCGCTATCCGAGGCGATCGAGCAGAGCGAGACCGCGCTCGGCCGGTCCAATGCCTTGTACCGCGAAGGGCTCGCTTCGCTGTTCGATGTGCTCGATGCGCAGCGCCAGCTGATCTCGAGCCGGGAATCGCTGCTCGACAACGAGGCGGCGCTCGCGAATGCGTTCATCGCACTCCACTCGGCAGCGGCCAGCCCGGATGGCGAAGCCGTGGCGGCTAGCGCTGGCGGCGCCCCTCCTCCGCAATGACGGCTGCCACTTCGGCATAGAGATCCGAAAAGGCGGCACTGGCGCGCCATGCAGCGGCAATGCTGCGATGCTGTTCCCACCCTGCCGGTTCGGCGATGCGCACGACATCGAGGCCGCCCGCTTCCGAGCGGATGTAGAAATGCGGGAGGATGGCGAGGCCCAGACCTGACCCGACCATCTGTTGCAGGGCATCGAGGCTGGTGCCTTCGTAATCGGCCAGAATGGTAGCGCCGAGATTCTTGCAGATATCTTCGAGCTGGCGGTGGTAATGATGGCGATGATCGAGCGAGAGGAACATGCGGCCTGCGAAATCTTCCTTCCGAAGTTCCGGCAGGGCCACCAGCGGATCGTCGGGCGGAGCGATGATCCGCAAGCGTTCGCGGAACAGCGGTTCCACCCGGAGGCCCTTGCCTTCGATCGGCATGGGCGAAAGCAGCATGTCCAGTTGCCCCGCGGCCAGATCCGCCTGCTGCTTCGACGGAATGCCTTCGCGGATGAAGAGGCGCAGGTCGGGATAGCGTTCGTGGAGGATCTTGATGACGCGCGGCATGAGATAGGGGCCGAGCGTAGGACTGACGCCAAATCGTATCGTGCCGGCGGGGCGAGCGGCAATGTGATCGGCCGCATCGGTGAAGTCGCGCGTACTGGCAATGACCGTGCGGGCCTGCGCGAGCAGTTTGCGCCCGCTGGGTGTAAGTTGCATGCCCTTGGGCACGCGTTCGAACAACTGCAGGTCGAGCTTTCTTTCGAGCGCGCGCAACTGCTGGCTGAGAGCGGGCTGGGTCATGCCCAGCGCGGTGGCGGCTTCGCCCATATTGCCGATGTCGGCAAGCCTTACGAAGATATCGATCTGTTTGAGCGTCACCATGGCCAACGCCATTAGTAAAACTTATCGATACATGGCAAGTTTTCGAATTGGATTATCGCCAGCGAAGCACGCATATGTACCCTAGCAAACGAAGGAGAGCGCGATGAGCAAGACGCCCGACGAGAAGATCATGATCCCGTATCTGCGCAAGCTGGTGCGCGAGCATCGGGCCCTCAACCGACTGATCGACACGACCAAGGCGATCGGCGCGCGCGACGATTTGAAATCGCTGAAGCGCCTGCGCCTGCGCCTCAAGGACAAGATCGTCGCATTACAGCGCCATTATTACGGTCGCAGCTTCGCTTAGCTGCGGCATAGGGCGGCGGTCCGTTCCCTCCCCCCCCACACTTGACGGACCGTCGCCCGCTTTGATCATATGACCAGACAGACCCCCACGCAGCGCCTTCGCGCTTTCATCGCCAGCGAGAGTGCAGGCGGCATCGTGTTGATCGTTGCCGCCGCAATTGCGCTTGTCATCGCCAATTCAGCGCTGCTTGCCGGCTATCAGAGCCTGCTTGCCACGCCGGTGAATTTCACGGCCGGCGAACTCGTTTCTATCGACAAGCCATTGCTGCTGTGGATCAACGACGGCTTGATGGCGCTGTTCTTCTTCCTGATCGGCCTGGAAGTGAAGCGCGAGATCGTGACCGGTCAGTTGCAAAGCTGGAAGCAGGCATCGCTTCCGGTTTTTGCCGCGGTTGGCGGTATGGTCATTCCTGCGCTGGTATTCGTGGCCATCAACGCCGGTTCGCCGGACAATATTCGCGGCTGGGCCATTCCCGCCGCTACCGACATTGCCTTTGCGCTGGGTCTCCTCGCTCTGCTGGGCAGCCGGGTACCGGTCGCGCTGAAGGCGCTGCTGCTGGCCATCGCCATCATCGACGACATCGGTGCGATCGCCATCATCGCGCTGTTCTATACCGAAAACATGAACGTGGGCGCACTGGCGCTTGCACTGGTTCCGGCTGCGGGCATGCTGTTGCTCAACCGGGCCGGAGTGGCGCGAACCATTCCCTATTTCCTTCTCGGCGCCTTTCTGTGGGTCTGCGTGCTGAAGTCCGGCGTGCATGCTACTCTGGCGGGTGTCGTGACGGCCATGTTCGTCCCCATCGCGACAGGTGACGAACAGCCGCTCGAACGGCTGGAACACGCACTGCATCCCTGGGTCGCTTTCATGATCCTGCCGATCTTCGCCTTTGCCAATGCCGGCGTCTCGTTCGCTGGAGCCGGGCTGGAGGCGCTGTTTGCGCCGCTGTCGCTCGGCATTGCGGCAGGTCTTGTGGTCGGCAAGCAGATCGGCGTGTTCGGCGCATGCTGGCTGGCAGCGAAAACCAAGCTCGCATCCATGCCGCCCGAAGTGACCTGGCGCCATATCTATGGCCTGTCCTGTCTGGCCGGTATCGGCTTTACCATGAGCCTGTTCATCGGCGGCCTCGCCTTCATCGATCCGGACCAGATCGATGCGGTGAAAATGGGTGTGCTGGTCGGTTCCCTGATTTCGGCGGTGATCGGCATGACAGTGCTCGCCACCGCTCCGCGCGCCGCGACCAGACCTCTAAACGAGGTGCCGAGTGCCTGATTTCCTGCTGGCGTCATGGCTTGGCACCCCGGTCTGGTTCTGGGGCGCCTTTCTTGCAATCGTCGTCGTGCTGACGGCCTTCGACCTCGGCTTCCTGCATAAGGAAGACCGGGAACTGGGCATTGCAGAAAGCCTGAAGCTGTCGGTCTTCTACATCACCGTGGCGCTGCTGTTCGGCGTGTGGGTGTGGTTCGAGCGCGGCGAGACCGCGGGCATGCAATATTTCACAGGCTTCTTCATCGAGAAGGCACTGTCGATCGACAACGTCTTCGTGATCAGCCTGATTTTCACCTATTTCGCCATCCCGGCGAAGTATCAGTACCGGGCGCTATTGTGGGGCATCATCGCGGTCATCATCCTGCGCGGCCTGATGATCGCCGGGGGCGCGGCCCTGCTGGCCGAAGCCTATTGGGTGCTGTACCTTTTCGCCGCCTTCCTGGTGTTCACCGGGATCAAGATGTTCTTCGCCGGCGACGAGCCGATGGATGTCGGAAGCAACCCCGTCGTCCTCTGGATCAGCCGTCACATGCGGGTGACGCCGAATCTGCACGGGCAGAAATTCCTGGTGAAGGTGCAGGACGAGAAGACGGGCAAGATGGTCCGCGCGGCCACACCGCTGCTGCTGGCGCTGGTCGTCATCAATCTGGCCGATCTCGTGTTCGCCGTGGACAGCGTGCCGGCGATCTTCGCGATCACGACCGACACGTTCATCGTCTATACCAGCAACATCTTCGCCATTCTGGGGCTGCGCGCTCTCTATTTCGCTCTCGCCGCCATGATCCACCGATTCCACTATCTGAAGTATGCGCTGGCAGCGATCCTGGTGTTCATCGGCAGCAAGATCTTCGTTACGGACTTCCTGATGGACGGTGAGAAATTCCCGGCCTGGATCAGCCTTGGCGTGACGTTCGTGCTGATCGCAGCGGGCGTGCTCTATTCGCTATGGAAAACGCGCGGGCACGAAGAGGCGGACTGGCCAGCAGAACCGGAAGACGAACCGCTCGCCTAGGTCGGGTGGCAGGCGTCACGGGCGTCAGCCGTTCAGACCATCGCATTGATCGCAAGACAGGTCGCCAGTCCTACCACGACATTCATGGGCGCACCGATCTTCAAGAAGTCGGCGAAGCGATAATTGCCGGCGGCATAGACGATGGTGTTGGTCTGATAGCCCACGGGCGTTGCGAAGCTGGCCGATGCAGCGAACATTACCGCGAAGAGCAGCGGGCGCGGTTCGACCCCGAGATCGGTGGCGAGCGCCAGCACGATCGGGGTCATGATGACCGCGACAGCATTGTTGGTAACCGTTTCGGTCAGCACGGAGGTCAGCAGGTAGATCGCAAGCAACAGGTAAAGCGGCGACAGATTTGCGAGGACCGGAAGGGCGGCATCGACGATCAGGTCGACCGTCCCTGCGCTTTCCAGACCCAGGCCGACGGCAAGCATGCCGAAGATCAGCACGATGACATTGCCATCGATGCTGCGCCAGGCTTCTTCCGGATCGATGCAGCGCGAGAGCAGCACGATAGCCACGCCCGTTATTGCCAGAAGTTCGATCGTCCATACGCCAAGGGCGGCGAGCACGATGATGCCCATCATCGTCACAACCGCGATCGGTGCGCGCAGGCGCCGGAACGGGCGCGTGTCCGGCGTGGAGATGTTGATCAGATTGATATTGTTTTCGATCGCGGCGATGCTGGCGGGACTGCCTTCGATCAGCAGATGATCGGCTGCGCGGATCCGCGCATCGGACAGTGTGGGCCCGGGAAAGTGCCGGGCACGCGACAGGCCGAGAATGCGGGCGCCCGTCTTGGTGAGGAAGGGCACTTCGGAAAGCTTGCGGCCGAGGGTCGGGTGGCTGGGCGAAATCGCAGCTTCGACGATACGGTTTTCATCGGATGCGGGTGCGGCACGTGCAGAAAGGCCGAGTTCCGACCCGCGCCCGGCGGCTAGCGACAGCATTTCGGCCTGATCGGCGGCGATCTGCATGATGTCGCCTTCCTCCACGATCAGCTCGTCGAGGTCGCTGCGCAGGATGGCGCCGCCGCGTTCCAGACCGACGAGGCGCAGCCCGGAGCGACCGAACTGGGAAAGATCGCCATAGGCCTTGCCGATGTCCTTATCGTCTTGCGTCACGCGCAACTGGGTAAGGTAGCGTTCCTCCAGCGGTCGGCCGCTGTCGCGATCCGCGGCATCGGGCCGGTTGGGCAGAAGAAACCGCCCGCTGACGAGAAGAAAGAGGGTGCCGGTCAGTGCCGCGACCAGGCCCACGCCGGTCAGCTCGAATATGCCGAAGGGAGGCTGGCCAGAGCGCTGCGCCACACCATCGACGAGAAGGTTCGTCGACGTGCCGATGAGCGTGAGCGTGCCGCCGAGGATCGAGAGATAGGATAGCGGGATGAGGAGGCGGCTGGCCGTACTGCCCGCCAGTCCTGCGATCTTGCGAATGACCGGAACCAGGATGATCACCACCGGCGTATTGTTGACCAGCGAAGAGGCGAGGAAAGTGCCGCCGAAGAGTTCCGCGATCGACCGGCGCGGATGACGTTCGGTCCGGCGTTCGGCGATGCTGGCCAGCGCTTCGACAACGCCGGTACGGATCAATGCACCCGAGAGGATGAACATGGCCGCGATGGTGATGGGGGCGGGATTGGCGAAAACCTGTTCCATCTCGCTGCGCGGAAGATAGCCCAGCACCAGCATGACGGCCGCGCCGCCCACGGCGACGGTCACCGGCGGAAACCGTTCCGTGGCGAACAGAATGAACAGCCCGACCAACAGGCCGAGGCCGATCCAGGCCGAATAATCGGTAAGGAACGTTCCTAGCATCGGCGCCCCCTAGCAGGTCTTTGTCAGGGAGCCGAGTTGGAAAAGTCCCGGATTATGAAGGCGTTTCCACGGCCAGACCGCCACCGAGCGCCACGAACAGCGACGTGCCGTTCTGCAGAAATGCGCGCTGGGTGGTGAGCAATTGCTGCTGCGCGGTGAAGAGGTTGCGTTCGGCATCCAGCACTTCGAGATAATCCGCCACACCTTCGCGGTAGCGCAGGCGCGCGAGCCGCGTAATGCGTTCCTGCGCGGCAACACCCTGCGTCAGCGCAGCCACCTGTTCGGCCAGCCAGCGCCGCCCGGCAAGGGCGTCGGATACCTCGCGGAAAGCTTCCTGCACGGTCTTTTCATAAACGGCGACCTGTTCCACTTCGCGCGCCTTGGCCAGATCCAGATCGGCTTCGCGGGCGCCCCAGTCGAAAATCGGCAGGGAGATCGATGGGCCGAACGACCAGGACAGCCCGTCGGAAGAAAAGAGATTGTCGAGATCGTTGGACGAGAAACCGGCATTTCCAGTCAGGGAAATGGTCGGGAAAAAGGCTGCACGCGCCGCGCCGATATTGGCGCGGGCTGCGCGAAGCTGCTCTTCCGCGGCGACGATATCGGGGCGGACCAGCAGAAGGTCGGATGGCGTGCCGGGATCGAGTTCCATGCCGTTTTCCTGACCGCTCATCGGAAGGGCAACCGGCAGGTTCTCCGGCGTGGTTCCGCCGACGAGCACCGAGAGCTGGTTGCGCTGCTGGGCCTGCGACAGGCGCTGGGCGGCAAGTTGCTGCTCGGCCGTCGTCAGCAGCGTTTCGGACTGCCGGAAGGGCAGCGCAGAGGTGACGCCCGCATCAAGCCGGAGCCGGGCGATCCGGAGGCCCTCCTGGCGGCTTTCGAGGGTGGCCTGCGCCAGATCGATCTGCGCTTCGCTTTCGAGCAGGGCGAAATAGGTCGTCGCGACATCGGCGATGAGCGAGAGGTAGAACGCGCGCTGGTTGGCCTCGGCAGCCAGATACTGGGCGCGGGCGGCCTCCGACAGATTGGCGATGCGGCCCCAGAAATCGAGTTCGAAAGACGAAACGCCGACGCCCACGTCGTAGCGGTTGATGGTTACCGAGCCGGGCGTACCGGGCGCGATCGAGCCCAGCGGGATGCGGCTGCGCGTTGCCGCGGCATCCGCCACGGCGGTAGGCAGGCGGCGGCTGTCCTGAATGCGGTACTGTGCCCGGGCCTGCTCGATCCGCGCAGTGGCGGCGACGAGATCGCGATTGTTCGCCACTGCGGTATCGATGAGCGAGACTAGCCGCGGGTCGCTGAACCATTCCCGATAGGACAGGGTAGAGGCGACCACCGTGCCGTCCGGACGGAATTCCGGATCATAGGCGGGCGCGCTGGCGAGGGCGGGCCGTTCGTGATCGGGGGCAAGGTTCACACACCCTGCCAGTGCGAGCGCCATCAGGCTGGCAGATATCTTGCGGATCATGCGCCATCTCCTTCGAGTGTGCCGGCCGGCTTGGGCTGTCTTCCGCCGATCCGCGTGCGGATGAGCATGTAGAGGAGCGGGATGACGAAGATGCCGATCGCGGTCGCGGCGATCATTCCGCCCATCACGCCCGTGCCGACGGCGATGCGGCTGGCAGCGCCCGCGCCGGTGGAGATCACCAGCGGGACCATGCCGAGAATGAAGGCGAGCGAGGTCATGATGATCGGGCGCAGGCGCAATCTGGCAGCCGCCTTTACCGCTTCCATCGGGCTCTTGCCCTCGGCCTCCTCCTCAATCGCGAATTCGACGATCAGGATGGCGTTTTTCGCGGCAAGCCCGATTATCGTGATCAGCCCGACGTTGAAGTAAATGTCGGCCGACAGCCCCCGCAGCATGGTGAAGAGGACTGCGCCGAGAACCCCCATCGGCACGATCAGCAGCACGGCAAAGGGGACCGCCCAGCTTTCATAAAGCGCCGCAAGGACAAGGAAGACGATGATGACCGACAGTCCGAGCAGCAGGCCGATCTGGCCGCCGGCCTGTTTTTCCTCGTAACTGATGCCGGTCCATTCGAACCCGATGCCTTCCGGCAACTGGCTGGCAAGCTGTTCCATCTCGGCCAGCGCGGCGCCAGACGATTCGCCCGGTGCGGCGGTTCCGGAAATGGTCATGGCCGGATAACCGTTATAGCGCGCAAGGCTGGGCGGGCCGGCCGTCCACTCCGCCATGGCGAAGGAACTGAACGGTACCAGTTCGCCCTGTGCATTCGGAATGCGCAGCGAAAGCACGTCTTCAGGTGTCATGCGGTGTTCGGCATCTGCCTGCACCAGCACCTGCAGCACGCGCCCGTCACGGTTGAAATCGTTGGCGTAGGCCGAACCGAAATTGATCGACAGGGCATTGTTCACGTCGGTCATCGACAGGCCCATGGCGCGGGCCTGAACCCGGTCCACTTCCACATGCAATTGTGGCGCGGGCGGCTGGTCTTCGGGTCGAAGATCGGCGAGCAGGCTGCTTTGCATCGCCATGCCGAGCATCTGATCGCGCGCTGCCGTCAGGGCTTCACGCCCTACACCGGCGCGGTCCTGCAGCTTCATGGTGAAGCCGCTGGCCTGTCCGAGCGACTGGATTGCGGGCGGCTGGATGGAGAAGACCATCGCATTGTCGATGCCCATGAAGGTGCCCATCGCACGGCCAACCAGCGCCTCCGCCGAACTTTCCGAGCCGCTGCGTTCGCTCCAATCCTTGAACGGGGTGAACATGATGGCATTGTTCTGACCCTGACCGAAGAAGCTGAAGCCGCGCACCACGACGACCCGCTCGACTTCTTCCTGCGAAGACCAGAAGCCTTCGACCGGGGCGATGGCTTCATCGAGCCGTTCGCGCGTGGACCCCGTGGGGGACTGCACAATCGTAATGGCAAAGCCCTGGTCTTCGGTCGGGAGGAAGCCGCCCGGCAAGCGGAAGAACAGCAATGCCGTGACAAGTGCCAGCATGAGGAAGACGGCCAGGCCGCGCATGGGCCGACCGAGAATGCGTTCATTGGTCCGCCCGTATTTTTCGGTCATGCGCCCGAACCAGCGGTTGAACTTTCCGAAGAAGCCACTGCTGCGCCGCCGCAATTGTTCGACACGGCCGCGCCATCCTTCTGGAATCGGTTCCTGCTCGGCGTGTTCGTCGATCTCGTGGGCGTCGTGGGCTTGGATATCCTTCGTGCGCAGGAATGTGGCGCAGAGAGCCGGCGTCAGCGACAGCGCGAGGACCGCGGAGAAGAAAATGGAAATAGCCAGCGTGACCGAGAACTGGCGGTAAATGCCGCCTGTCGATCCGGGGAAGAAGGCCATCGGCACGAAGACTGCAACCAGCACCAGCGTGATCCCGATGATCGCACCGGTGATCTGATCCATCGCCTTGCGGGTCGCCTCGACAGGGCCGAGACCCTCTTCGCGCATGATGCGTTCGACGTTCTCGATCACGACGATGGCATCGTCGACCAGAATACCGATCGCCAGCACCATGCCGAACAGGGACAGCACGTTGATGGAAAAGCCGAACAGCCACAGGCCCAGACAGGCGCCTGCAAGCGCAATGGGCACTACCAATGTCGGTATCAGCGTAGCGCGCCAGTTCTGCAGGAACAGGAACATGACCAAGAAGACGAGGACCATGGCCTCGACCAGCGTCTTGACGACTTCTTCGACCGAGATCTGGACGAAGGGCGTGGTGTCGTAGGGAATCGACCAGGAGATGTCCTGCGGCAGGCCGTTGCCCAGCTCTTCCATCCGCTCCTTCACGCCTTCGGCGGTGGCCAGGGCATTGGCGCCGGTAGCGAGCTGGACGGCCATGCCCGCCATGGGCTGGCCGTCGAGAGTGGTGGAGGTGGCGTAGCTCTGCGCGCCGATTTCCACGCGTGCGACATCGCCCAGGCGAACGCTGGCACCCCCGCTATCCGCCCGCAGGATAATGCTGCGGAACTGTTCTTCGGTCTGGAAGCGGCTTTCCGTGGTAATCGTCGCCGTGATCTGCTGCCCTTCCTGCAATGGCAGGTCGCCGATCGCACCACCGGCCGTCTGGGCGTTCTGTTCGCGAATTGCCGACACGACTGCGCTGGGCGAGAGATTGTAGGAAGCCAGCTTTTCCGGATCGAGCCAGATACGCATCGCGTAGGCAGAGCCAAACAGCGTGACATCCCCGACGCCGGCGACGCGGCGCAGTTCATCGATCACCTGATTGGAGGCGATATTGCCCAGATCGGTCGTGTCCAGAGCGCCGGATTTGGACGTCAGGGCGACGATCATCAAGAAGCCGGAGTTCGCCTGACGGACGGTAATACCCTGTCGCCGGACCTCCTCGGGCAAACGCGCTTCGACTGTGCTCAGACGGTTCTGAACTTCGGTCTGGGCGATGTCGATATCAGTGCCGGCTTCGAAGGTTAGCGTGATCGAAGCCGTGCCGTTGGAGAGGCTGGACGAGGCCATGTAAAGGAAGCCTTCGACCCCGTTGAGCTGCTGCTCGATTACCTGGGTGACGTTCTGTTCAAGTGTGGATGCGTCGGCGCCCGGGTATACGACGTTGATCGCCAGAGACGGTGGCGCGACCTCGGGATATTGTTCGATCGGCAAGGCCCGCAGGGCGATGAATCCCGACAGGAGAATGGCGAGCGAGATGACCCACGCAAAGATGGGTCTGTCGATGAAATAGCGTGCCACGATCAGTCAGCCTTGGCCGTTGCTTTCGGGGCAGCCGCTGCGGGTTTGCGGCCGGTCGCGGCATTGGCGATCTGAACCGGCATGCCGGGCTGCAGTTTTTGCAGATTGGATACGATAACCCGATCGCCGGGCTTGAGCCCGCTTTTGATGACCCACTTCTCTCCCACGAGTTCACCCAGTTTGACCGGGCGGACGGCAGCCTTGCCATCCTTGTCCACGATCATGACGGTGCCGCCATCGTCGGCCACGGTCACGGCGAGCTGGGGGATCGCGATGATGTTGGTCAACTTGCCTGCGAAGATACGCGCCTTCACGAACTCGCCGGAAAGCAGCAATCCTTCAGGATTGGGGAATTCGGCGCGCAGCTGGACCGTGCCGGTGGCTTCGTCCACCGAGAAGTCGAGAAATTCGATCAGGCCCGGCGTGCCGTATTCGCTGCCGTCGGGAAGGGTCAGACGAACTTCGACCGCATCGCCCGGCTGCAGGTCGAGCTCGCCGCTGGTTATGGCGCGCCTGATCTGGAGAACTTCCATGGCCGATTGCGAGAAGGAGACATAGATGGGGGAAATCTGTTCGACCCGCGTCATCAGAGTGCCTTCGGGCTGCGAAACCAGTGCGCCCTCCGTCACCACGGCGCGGCCGGCCCGGCCCGCAATAGGCGCGCGCACGGTCGTGTACCCCAACTGGAGCGATGCAGCGCGAAGCTGAGCCTGGATCTGCGCGACATTGGCATTGGCTTCACGTGCAGCAGCCTGGGCCGCGTCGAATTCCTGCCCGCTGATGGCGTTTTCCGCCACAAGGGGCCGGTATCGCGTAACGACGGCGTTGGCGTTCGCGGCCGTGGCGCGTGCCCGGTCGAGGCTAGCCTTGATCTGCGCGTAACTGGCCCTGAGTTCGGCCGGATCGATGCGGAACAGGGCCTGGCCCTCGCTGACATCCGTTCCTTCCTCATAGGTTCTTTGCTGCACGATGCCGGTGACACGGGCCCGCACTTCGGCAACCCGGACGGGCTGAACACGTCCGGGAAGTTCGATCACATTGTCGATATTCGTGGCGGATACCGTGATAGTCCGCACCGGAACGGCCTGTCCCTGCTGCGCAGTTTCCTGCGATCCGCAAGCGGCAGTCACGAGCCCTAGCACGAGCAGGAGCAGTGTCCGGTAAAACGACATGGAGTTCCCTCATAAAACGAATCACCGCCCCACCGACGGCTCGACAATTGCGCGCTTTGACATTTTCTATACAAATGTAAATTGACAATTTTGCATCATATGTCCATCTGCCTGCATGGAAGAGAGAGCATGCAAGATAGCAGCCGCCGGTTATGCGGTCATCAGCCAGTACGGCGTACGGCGCGCGACCATGAACGATATAGCCGAAGCGGCAGGCGTCTCGCGGCAGACCGTCTACAACATATTTCCCAATCGCGAGGCGCTGTTGACCGGGGTCGTGCGATTTCATTTCAACTCCAAATGGGACGCCATCCTCACGCGTTGCTCCTCCGAGCATGACCGCAAGACCCGCTTTTCGATATTGCTCGACGAGATCGTGATCGAATCGTGGAAATCCATGCAGGCGATGCCGCATGCCGACGAGCTCGAGCTGGAACTTGCCACCACCATCAAGGAAGAACTCGCCGACATCCATGTCGAGGCGCGTCGCAATCTGTGCGAATTTCTCCTGCCGTACGAAGCCGCGCTCGAAAGCCGTGGCATCACGGCCAAGGGGATGGGCGAAATGCTCCATCATTCGATCATGGGGCTGAAGCTTAGCACGACGACGTCGGAAGAAATCGAATCCGCGACGGCAACCATGCTGGCGTGCCTCATGGCTGTTACGGACGCACCGGCGGTCCAGTAAGCCTCACGCCACCAAATGCGAATCGCCATATACGATCTCGACAATACGTTGACTCGGCGGGCGACTTTTACGCCTTTCCTGATCTTTGCGGCGTGGCGCATCGCGCCATGGAGGCTGGCGCTGCTTCCGGTCTGGGTAGCCATGATGATCGGCTATCGCGCCGGGCTGTACGATCGTACGATACTCAAGACCGCCGGGATGAAGCTGATGGTCGGCAAGGTCGGGATTGCGACGTTGCAGGATGTCGGACGAGAGTTCGCCGATCGGCGCGTTGCCGATGATGGCTTGATGCCGGCGACACTCGCTCTGCTGGAGGAAGACCGACGGCAGGGCGCACACATCGCCATTGCGACAGCAGCATTCGAATTTTACGCGGCGGCCTTCGCCAAGCATCTCGATATCGATACCGTGATCGGCACGCGCTGGGATGGCCGCTCCATCGTGGGTGGTAATTGTTATGGTGAGACCAAGCTGGCGCGGGTCCGGGCATGGGCGGCGCATCAAAATCACCAGCTGGAAGGAGCAGAGTTCCGCTTCGTGAGCGACAGTTTCGCCGACGCGCCGCTGCTCGATCTGGCCGATGATCCAATCTTCATCAGCGCAAGTTCCCGCAAGAGGGAAAAGGCCAAAGCGCGGGGCTGGCGGATAATCAGCGCCGACTGACCAAACCTTCGAGGCGGCGAACGATCTCAGCCGCGTTCAACTCGAACCTCTCCTGCGAAAATCTGTGCAGCACCCGTTCGCGCGCCGCGCTTCCCATTGGGGCGAGGCTATGCGGAGCATTCAGCAATTCGCCCAGCGCCACGGCCAGCGATTGCGCATCGGCAACCTCCACCACTCGCCCGATAGTGGGCGTGTCGACCGTAAGCGGCATTTCGCCCGTTTTCGAAACGATCACGGGGAGGCCCGCCTGCATGGCTTCATGCGCGGCGATACAGAAGCCTTCGCGGCGCGAGGGTTGAACATAGAGGTGCAACCCCGCCAGGAAATCGGCGCTCGTGTCGGAAAATCCCGCGAAGTCGAGCTGATCCACACCCCGGCCCGCCGCAAGGCTGCGCAGGCTTGCTTCGTCAGCCCCTTCCCCCGCGATCGCCACGTGGTAGGGCGGCATCGCTGGCGTGGCCGCCGCGTTCACCTTGGCGAGGGCCTCGATCAGAATGTCGTAGCCCTTATTGGGGTGAAGCCTGCCGAGGCTCCCGATCCGCAGCGTTTCTCCGGGCTGCCACGGCCTGGCCTGGGGCGCACCGGGATCGGCGGCGAAGATCGGCCAGGTGACCAGCTTTTCTGCAGCTACTCCGAGACGGTCGAGAGTGAGGGCCGCCACCTGCGCGCTGTCCGCCACCCACAGATCGGCCGCATCCGCACGCCAGCGCAGAAGCCGCTCGTTCCAGGGCTTGAGAAAGGCGTTATGCTGCCAGCTTACGACCGGAATCCCCAGCCGCCTGCCCGCGATCTGGCCCAGCAGCGTCGCCCGCGTAAGCGAGGTCCAGATCGCATCCGCCCCCCATTCCCGGGCCTGTTCGCAGATCCAGCGATAGGCAGCGATCTGGTCGCTTTCACCACCTTCGCGGACGAGCGGATCGATGCCAGCGGCTTGCAACCGTTCGATCGCATGCCCGTTTCGCCGGGTGAGCGCGAGGACACGCACGCGCGCTCCTGCCTTTGCCAGTGCGGCGACGATCTTCGGCAGCGGGGTCTGCGCGCCGCCGCCCTCCATCGAATTGATGACGTAGGCTATCCGCATCACATAGCGCCGTTTCGCCGCGCAATGGCGGCGGCGATGGCATCGGCCGCGCGCTGGGATGCGGGCACTTCGGACAGCGCGAAAGTGTGTGCGATCAGTCGCTCCTGCTCGGCACGGTAACGCGGCCCGATCTCGTCCCACCCGCCGATCGCCGATCCCAGATCGTTTACGCTCTCCGCCCTTGGCCCGGTGCGCAGGAAGGGCAGCACCTCCTCGCCCTGCGACCCGAGAGCGGCGTTCGGATCCAGCAGGAATACGGGCCTTGGCCGCATGAGGAACTCGTAGATCTGGCTCGATGCATCGCCGATATAACCGTCCGCTGCGAGCATATAGGACATGTCGAACAGGCGCGGGCCATCGGTGTCGATCAGAATATTGGGCGCCGCCCGCGCCGCGTCGGGGATGTCCGGGCGGACCCTGCCTACCTTGTATTCAGGGGAGATGTGCACCGACTTGCGGAACAGCATCACATGCGGTGCGAAGATCAGATTATAGGCCTGCCCCGCTTCGCTGGCGAACCAGCGCAGCACGTCGGGCCCGGCATCGTACCAGCTCGACAGATGCGGATCGAAATGGGGGTTATAGACGAAGGTCGGGCGACCGTTGGCGAAGAAGTCGGGCTGCGCATCGAAATCGATGCCCTCGAACTTGGAATAACCGGTGACCTCGATCTTCGCCGCATCGACGCCATTGGCGACGAGCTGTTCCTTCAACTTCGGTCCGGCAACGAGGCTGAGATCGAACTGGCGATGGTCGGGGTGGAATGTGACGCTGCGATCCCCCGTCCCATGGGGCACCCTGATGAACAGCGGTGCGGTGCCGGGGCGCAGCCGGCGTTTCACCCTCAGGCAGGTCCGCTCGGTCGAAACGACCGCGTCGCTCGCCCTGAACAGCGGCTGGTGCAGACGAAGACGGGCGAGCCGCGTCACCGGGGCGATCTTGTCCAGCACACCGGTCGCGGCTGCGATAGGGCGGGGCAGGGCGAGTTCGTGCCAGTCCATGCGCGCGGCATCTTCCGGCCGGACAAGTCTTTCGATCTGCGCACGCACGGTCTGGCTGGCATAGGCGACCGTCGTCTCGACTTCGGGGTGATGCCGCGCCATAGCGCCGGCGATCGGCGCGAGGTGAGACACCTGATGCGCCGCATCGTGATTGAACAGGAAAACTGCCCGGGCCATAGGCGGCGCGGATAGGGCAACCGCCCGCCGATGCAAAGTGAATAGCCAGCGCCCGGCATTTGCGTAGAATGATCGCAGCCGCTACCGCATCGCCGACTATCGGCGCGCATGCCGCATTAGGATTGAGAATGACACTTGCGGCAATGGAGGAAGATCGAACCGGTCCGCACCGGCGCGGCGGTCTGCTCAACATCTTCAAGAATGTCGCCTGGCTGATGGGGGGCAAGGGCTTCGGGGCGATCTGCTCCATCGCCTATCTCGCCATTCTGTCGCGCTCGCTCGGTCTCAAGGACTTCGGTCACTTCTCGCTCATATTCGCGACCGGCCTTGCGCTGGTCGCCGTGGCGAGCTTCCAGACCTGGCAGACCGTCGTGAAGTTCGGCGCCGAACCGTCGCGCCTCAAGGACTGGCGCAGTTTCGGGCGGATCGTGTGGCTGTGCGGCGCCATCGACGTGTCCGGCGCGATGCTCGGTACGATGGTCGCCTTCGTCGTCTATTACGGCTTCGGGGAAGCGCTTTCGCTCAATCCCGAATTCATCGACATGGCTTTCTGGTTCAACGTCGCCCTGCTGTGGTCGCGGATGACGACGCCCAATGGCATCGTTCGCGTGCTCGACCGGTTCGATCTGGGCACCTATGTCGAAGCCGTGGTTCCTGCGGGCCGATTGATCGCTTCGCTGATCATCATTCTGGTCGGGCCGACCGTGGGGCGCTTTCTGTTCGCCTGGGCCTTCTTCGATCTGCTCACGGGATTGCTATACTGGGTGGTCGCCTGGCGCCTGGTGCCCAAGGCGCTCAATCGCGAAAACTTCGGCCATTTCCGCGAAACCGTGGCCACGCACCCCGATCTGCCTAAATTCTTCGGCATAACTTACGGCAGTTCGACGCTCGATGCGATCTACAAGCAGGGGCCGGTGCTCGCCGTCGGCTTGCTCTTGGGTACGAGCGCGGCCGGTCTCTACCGCCTCGCCGACCAGCTGGGCCAGGGCATCGGCAAGCTTTCGGGCATACTGACGCGCGCGATCTTTCCCGAATTCGCGGTCGCACGCACCACGCAGGCCATCGACATGTTCCGCAAGCTGGTGCGCCAGGTGTCGCTTATTGCAGCGTTGAGCGGGGTCTGTGTCACTCTGGTCGCCATTTTCCTGGGCGAACCGCTGCTGATGCTGATCGGCGGCGATGCCTATATCGCCGGTGCGGCGGTGCTCATCCCGCTGGCGGTCGCGGCGTCGTTCGAACTCGCATCGGTCGCCTATGAGCCGATGCTCTATTCGACAGGGCATGCCCAATATCCGCTGATGATCCGGCTGGCGGCCGTCGCCGTTCTGGGTGCAGGGATCATGCTGCTGTCACCGATGGGACCGATCGGCGTCGGTATCGCGGTAGCTTTCGGCATGGCCGTATTGTGGGTGCTGATGAGCGCGACCGTGTGGCATGTGATGCGCAGTCTGGTGAAGGCGGAGCAGGCCAAGTGACATCGGCACTGGTGCTGGCCGGCACGCGCGCCGGCGGCGATCCGCTTGCCGGACTGGAAGGCAAACCGCACAAGGCGCTTATAGAGATAGAGGGCAGGCCGCTGCTCGAGCGGGTCGTGGCGGCGCTGCGACTGGCCGGGATGGAGCGCATCGGTGTGTCATGCGACGAAGGACCTGTCGCAGACCTCGCCCGATTGCTGGAATGCGAGGTTGTGCCCACAGGGGCGGGGCCGAGTGAAAGTGCCGGCATCGGCTTTGCCCGGTTCGGCGCACCGCTCGTCCTGACCACCGCCGATCATGCCCTGCTGCGTCCGGAATGGGTACGCGAACTGGTGGATGGGACCCCGGACGATGCCGATCTCGGCGTCGCGCTGGCGAAACGGGATGACATCGAACGCGCCTTGCCGGGTAGCCGGCGAACCTATCTGCGGTTTGCCGACGGGGAATGGTCGGGCTGCAATCTGTTCTACCTGCGAACCTCCCGGGCCGAGCATGCCCTTGCGACGTGGAACAATGTCGAAAAAGATCGCAAGCGGCCATGGCGGATAGTCGGCAAGCTTGGGGTGTCCACGCTTGTCTCATATGCCTTGGGCCGTCTCGGTCTGGGCGATGGTATTGCGCAACTGGGGCGGCGGATCGGTATCGAAGCGCGGTTGGTAAGGGCTTCCAACGGGCTTGCTGCCGTCGATGTCGACAAGCTCCAGGACCTGGAAGATATCCGGGGCTTGCTGGCGCGATCCTCGGCCTAGTCGGATGGGGCGGGTCTGCCTGACCGCGGGCTACTGGATGCCCAGGATCAGGAAGGCGATCAGGATAAACCCGATCCCGATGAGCGCCACCGACAGCGCACGCCAGCGGCCCATGCCCTGCCACATGCCTGTAAAGCCCCGCCGGATCGCTACCCTGTCACCTCGCTCGCGTGCGATCCGCAGCGAATAGATGGCTGCCCCCGAAACGGACAGCGCCGTCATCGCCAGACCGAACAGGAACCACACCAGCTTGGTCCAGTAGCCGCCGAAAGATCCGAAATGCAGCGGGTCTGCCATTTCGCCGATGCGCTGGTGAAGATTGAGATCGCGTCCATCGGTCGTCAGCAGCACCTCGTTCGTGCTGGTGTCCACATAGACCGCGTTCGAACGTGGGCGGACCAGCACCGCTTCGAAATCGCCGTTGATCTGAAGTACCGCATCGTCGGTGGGCAAGGCTACCGCCTCCACGCGAAGGCCCGGATAGGCTGCGAGCGCGGCATCGATTGAAGCGCGCAAGTTGCCGCTGCCGGTCCGCTCGCTGGCGGCGGCTTCGCGTTCTACCTTCGGTTGGGGAGGAGCCTGGCCGCCCAGGCTTTCAATGAAATACCATACGCCGGTCAACGAAATCAGCGCGACGAACCACAGCGACCACACCCCTACCAGGCGGTGAAAGTCGCCCCACCATGTACGGGCGTCGCGTTTGCGCAGCGGCTTGGCAAAGCCCCTCCACCACTTCTTGTACACGAAGAAAGACGTGATCAGGGTGATCAGCAACAGGAAGGCGAGCGATGTGACGATCGGCACGCCAAGCCACGTGGGCAAGTTGAGATGGCGGTGCATGTTCCTGAGCACACGCTGCGCGCCTGCCCAGGGGCCGGTTCCCTGAATTTCGCCGGTTGTGGGATGCGCGTGCAGGAAGAACAGCTCGCCATTCCTGTTCTCGACCGTGACCTTCGCAGCAAAGGCCGAAGCGGTTGGCGCGTTGATATATGTGACCTTTGAAACGCCGGAATATTCGGACGCATTCTCGGCGATGTCCGCCCAGGCGACCGGGCCTTCGACAGTGGATGGCGCAACCCGCAGGCTCGGCTGAAGGACCCAGTCGATTTCCGCACTCAATACCGCCAGCGTCCCGGTAAAGAGAATGAAGGTCATGAACAGGCTGAGCTTCAGCCCGGTCCACTGATGCACGACCCACCATATGCGCGCAGCCTTGGGCCTGGGCTTGGCCTTGTCGAGCGGGCGTACCCCGCTATCGAGCGTGCGCGCCATTTCCATCAGAAGCGGTAGCCGATTTCGAGAAAGGCCGAACGCGGCTCGCCGGGGAAGTGTCCGGTGCGCGAGATGAAACCCGACGCGGCGTAAGTCTTGTCGAACAGATTGTCGACGCGCACCATCGCCCGGATCGGGCCGGTCTCGTAGATGAGCGAGGCGTCGAACACCATGTACGCGTTGACCGGCTGGCCATCGATGCTCACGCGGCTCGATACGTAATCGCCGCCGACTGCCGCCGCCAGACCGAGCATGGGAAACTGATAGCGGGTCCAGAAGCCGAGCTGATGTTCCGGTGCGTTGGCGAAACGGTCGCCTACAGCGTTCGAAAAGCCGCCACCGCCATTGTCCGCCGTGATGCGGGTGTCGTTATAGCCATAGGCAACCGTGACTACCCAATCGGGCGTGATGTCCGCCGCCAGATCGAACTCGATCCCTTTGCTGGTGATTTCGCCAATCGACACGAGATCGTCGACCCCGTCATCGCCGATATCGCCCCGTGGGTCGGTCTGAAGGATATTCGTTCGCCGAATGCGATAGGCGGAAAGGGACGATTGTATGCGGCCGCCCATCAGCGCGGTTTTCAGCCCACCCTCGTAGATGTCGCCCTCGGTCGGTGCGAACGGGCCGCCGGCCAGCGGGTTCTGCGAACTCGCACTCTGCGGCTCGAAACTGGTGGCATATTGCCCGAAGGCGGAAATATCGTCTGTGATCCGATAGACTGCACCTGCGCGATAGGTCGTTTCCTTGTCTTCGAACACCGTTCCGTCGGCATCGTCGCGGAAGCTGTCGCGGCGAATACCCCCGGTAAGGATGAGTCTGCCGATCGTGAGTTCGTTCAACAGGTAATAACCGGTGCGCGTCCCTTCGGTCAGCGTCACATTGAACGGCCCCTGCTCGTAGGTTGTAGGGTCGGACAGGCCGTATTGCGGATCGAACAGGCTGATGGGGTTGGGGAGGCCGGGTGTGGCCTGCGTTGTCCCGCGCAGCGAGCGGCCCTGAAAATACTGGTCCGAAATGAAATGGTCGAACCCGGCAAGCACACGGTTTCCGATCGTGTCGGACAGCTGCGTCGCCCAGACCGCATTGCCGCCGAAGGACCAGGTTTCCTGCGTGCGCATCTGGTCGCGAAATTCGCGGATCGATGCATCGATCACGCCGTCCCCGTCGGAATCGAACAGGCCGCGTGGCTCGTGATAGTTCTGCACCTCGACCGCATTGTTGTAGCGTGCCGTCGCATCGAGCGAGAGACCATCGAACGGTTCGGCTTCGAGGCGCATCTGGAACACATCGGATTCGAGATTCAGGAAATCGCCCGGCTCGTTGTGATTCCACCGCCGATCGGTGAGGAACTTGCCGTTATCGTCCACCGGCACACCGCGAATGCGGTTGGCGTCGAGCTCTTGGTCGTAGCGGGTCGCCTGGATGTCCACGCGGATCGGACCGGGATCGAACGACACCCCGCCGTCGGCAATCAGCGTGCGCGAAGCGGCATTGAACCGGAAGGTGCCGCGATCTTCGTAGAACAGGCCGCCGCGTGCCGCGAAGCCTCGACCAAGCGGCACGTTGAGTTCGGCCGAACCGCCCCAGCGATCTTCGGTGCCGGCGATCGCCTTGACCTGACCTTCGAACCTGTCGGCCTGGGCTTTCTTGGTGATGTAGTTGAACAGGCCGCCCGGTGCGCCGGGGCCATAGAGCATTCCGCTCGGTCCCTTCAGGAATTCGACCCGCTGGACGTTGAACAGCTGCGGGACGGAAAAGCCGGCATAGGGGTCGCCGCGCAGTCCGTCATAGAAGATTTCCTCCTGCCGGAAGCCGCGCGCCGTCACTCCGGCGTAGGAGAAGAAACTCACACCGGAGATGTTTCGATATAGATCCTGTGCATCGCGTGCGCCCTGATCTTCGATCAACTGCTCCGTGATCGTCGTGATGACGAGGCTGGATTCGAGGGGCGGGGTGTCGAGCTTTCCCGAGCTGGTCTCTTCCACCCGGTACAGCTTCTGCGCGCGCCCGGTGACGACGATGGCATCCGCTTCGTCATGGGAAATGGCGCTCACACCGTTCTGCGAGCCTGGGGCCGTCTGATGCTGTTCGACCGGCTCCGCAGCATCGGGCGCATGAAGCAGGGCCACAGCCGCCGCACCGATTTGCGGCCCTTGATCCGCATCACGCTGTTCGACCTGTCGCGATGCAGCAGGCGCATGAAGCGAAACCACAGATGTAGCACCGTTGTGCGAGCTTAGGTCCGCTCCCGCCTGTTCGACCTGCCCTGCTGACGCTGGCGCATGGAGCAGACCTGAAGCGGCCGCACCGATCCGCGGGCTTAGGTCGGCGCCCGCCTGTTCGGCCTGCTCTGCTGAAGCTGGCGCATTTAGCAAACCCGAAGAGGGCGCACCGATCTGCGGGCTTCGGTCCGCTTCACCCTGTTCGACCGGCTCCGCTGCAGCCGGCGTATGAAGCAGGGCCACAGCCGCCGCACCGATCGATAGATAACCCCTCACGAACACCCTCCTGCGAATCGTTCGCAAGCCGCCTAGGTGGATCGCATGGTGCCGTCAATGATAATGGCTCTCAATAGCAGGTCCGCGCGCTCGCTATGGCTGAGTTTGGATAGGATCAACGCCGCGTCAGCGCGCCTGATCCAAACCGGCCGCACGCGATCGGGCGGCGCATTCGCCGTCGACGCGGCGCCGCGATCAACGCCATCCGATGGCTCCGTCGTCGGAGCCGATTGTCAGGGGGATGGACTGTTTGGTGCGGTCGAGAAGACTCGAACTTCCACGGCCTTGCGGCCACAACGACCTCAACGTTGCGCGTCTACCAGTTCCGCCACGACCGCACACAGTCTGCTCGGGAGCGAATCCGCTTGGCGTCGCCCCCGTCGGTAGGAGCGCGCCACTAGCAGCGGTGCATCGCCCCGGCAAGCATCTTTATTGCGTGAAATGGAAACCTAGCGCGGTGCCCAGCCCACATCGGCGAAAACCGCCGATTTGGGCACATCGGTTACCGCTTCATTGATCGTCAGATCCTCGCCTGGCGCAAGGCTCGACTGCGGCGGCTGCACGACCCAGCTGTAGACTTGCCGTTCGCGCTGATCGCGCAGGACGATCAGGATCGGCGGGATTGGCCGGGTTTCGCGCGCCGTGTTCTTGACGATGATCCGCGCCCCGAAAAACTCGGTGCCGTTGGGAAGCGTGCGTCGTTCCTGCTGCTCGACGGGGAACGACAGTTCGAGATCGGGTTGGGCAGCGCCGAACAGTGGACGCGTGACCGGCACCCATTCGGGCACGCCGACGTAATTGACCGCCACCACGGTCCCGAGGGCGATCACCGCAAAGATCGCTGCCGCCCAGGTCCACAGGCGATTGATGTTGAGCCGCCGCCTGAAGGGCGGGGCATGATCGAAGCGCGACGGCCCGCGCTCGTCTTCCGGCTTGGGGGGAGGAGGCAGATCGTCCTGCACATCGCCATAGGGCGGGGCAGTCTCGTCGAAATCCGGTCCATCCCGCGGCGGCATCTCTTCTGCTGCGGGAGCCTGATTACCGCGATCCGCCACTGCGGGATCGGTATAGACCGCTGCGCTGGTGCGGGGCGGCGAAGCCTTGGGCGGCGCCGGCGGCGGAGGGGGCGGTGCGGGTGAGGGCGCAGGAATATCCTGAACTGCCGCGAGCCGATCCGCATCGGGTCCATCCTGGAACCAGCTGTGCTTGCATTTCGCACAGCGCACGGTCCGCCCTTCGATACCGATAGCGCTGTCGGGAACGACGTAGCGCGTGGCACAGGCAGGACAGGCAATGATCATGATGACCCAAGCCTTAAGGTGCCATGCGAATCACGACAAGCGACAGGCCTGTTCGCAAAGCGCAAGAACCGCTTTTTTCCACATGCAAGCGTGGTTATAGGCTGTTTGCGACGATGGCGGGTGCTCCTTTTCTCTTTATCCCACTGGCCGGGCAGTGAGCATGGCCGAAGATGAGATCGTGCAATTCGACAATGTCGGCTTGCGTTACGGTACCGATCGCGAAGTGCTGTCCAACGTATCGTTCACTCTGTTTCCAGGCCGTTTCTATTTTCTCACAGGAGCCAGCGGGGCCGGCAAGACGTCTTTGCTCAAGCTGCTCTATCTCGCCCAGCGTCCCTCGCGCGGGGCGATCCGGATGTTCGGCACCGATGTGATCACGCTGCCGCGCGATCGTTTGCCCGCCTATCGCAGGCGCATGGGCGTGGTGTTCCAGGACTTCCGCCTGGTCGACCATCTGTCCGCCTTCGACAATGTCGCCCTGCCCCTGCGCGTTGCCGGCGTACGCGAAGCGGATTTGCAGGCGCCGGTTGCCGACATGCTGGAATGGGTCGGACTCGCGCAGCGGGCCGATGCGCGGCCCGCCACTCTTTCGGGCGGCGAGCAGCAGCGTGTCGCGATTGCTCGCGCGGTAATCGGACGGCCCGACATGCTGGTGGCTGACGAGCCGACCGGAAACGTCGATCCCGAAATGGCGCTCAAGCTCATCCGCCTGTTCGAAGCGCTCAACCGGCTGGGCACCACTGTGGTGGTCGCGACCCACGATGTGCATTTGCTGCGCAAGGTTCCCGATTCGCTGATCATGCGGCTCGACAAGGGAATGCTGGCCGATCCGACCGGCGCCCTTCGCTATCCCCCGCGCCGGGTCGGGGCCGGTACATGACGAAACCGCCGGCGCTCACCCGGGCTGTGGAACGCGGGCTTGCGCCCTTCCGTGGGCGCCGCGCCGCACATCTGCTGCCCCGTGCACGGCTGGGCGGGCCGATGCCGTGGGTCATCGCGATCATGGTGGCGCTCACCGTACTTGCCGCGGGCGGTGGGCTGGCGCTGGACAATCTATCCGATCGGGCACGGGGCGATCTGGCGGGCAGTGCAACAGTGCAGATCGTCGAAGCCGATCCGCGCCAGCGCGACCGACAGGCGCAGGAGGCCGCCGCCATTTTGTCGCAGGACGGCGCTGTCGAAGAACTCGAGATCGTGCCTCAGGAAAGGGTCGAGCAATTGCTCGAACCCTGGCTGGGTATCGACAACCCACAGGATACCGTCCCTATCCCGGCATTGATCGATCTGCGGCTGACCGACGACGCCGACGAGACGACACTCGAACGGCTGCGCCACCTGCTGGCCGAGCGTGCGCCCGCCGCGCGTATCGATGCACAGGCGCAATGGCTTGCGCCGGTGCTGTCTGCATTGTCGGCACTGGGCTGGGCGGCATTGGGGCTGATCGGCCTGCTGGCCTTCACCGGGGCAGCCGCGGTCTGGCTGGCAGCGCGCAATGCGCTCGGCACCAATCGCGACACGATCGAGATCGTTCACTTGCTTGGCGGTAACGACGACCAGATCGCGCGGATCTTCCAGCGATCCATCCTTGCCGATGCGGCGGTCGGCGGAACGCTCGGCTTCGTAATCGGCGCTGCAGCGGTATGGCTGATGGGCCTGCAGTTCTCGGCGCTCGATTCCGGCTTGGTTGCAGGGGGCGGGCTGCAAATGTCGGACTGGCTGGTCTTGGCACTTGTCCCCGTGGGGGCGGTTGTTCTAGCGGTGCTGACGGCGCGGTTCACCGTGCTTGCCACGCTCAGGAAAATTCTGTGATCCTCCGTTTCTTTGCCGCCGCTTTGCTGGTTTACGCATTCGGCTTCCTCGGTTTTGCCGTTTCGCTGCCCAAGCCTCTCGCGGGCGAGCCGACCGATGCCGTAATCGTACTGACCGGAGGTCCAGGCCGGATTGCGCGGGGACTGTCGGTGGTGGATCAGGGGCTGGCGAAGGAAATGTTTGTGTCCGGTGTCGATCCCGAGGTTCGTCCCGCCGAATTTGCAGCTGAATTCGACGTGTCGCGCGGCACGATGGAATGCTGCGTAAAGCTAGGATACCTTGCTGTGGACACGCGCACCAATGCGGGTGAAGCTGCCCAGTGGCTGCGTGAAAACAAGTTTACCTCAGTCCGTCTGGTGACGACCGATTGGCACATGGCCCGCGCCAGTTCGGAATTCGAAGAAACGCTGCCACCCGATATCCGCGTAGTGGAGGATGCCGTCACGTCCCACCCCAGCCTGGCGACGCTGTTTCTGGAATATAACAAGTTGCTCGCCGCAGTGGTGTCGCAAGGCTTGCCGAGCTGATCCGTGATGCGCCTCATCCGCAATATCGCCTTTTACTTCGCTTTCTACATCGGCAGCCTGCTGATCACCTCCGCATCGCTTATCGCCCTGACTTTCAGCGTCGAGGCCTTCCGTCGGCGCGTGCGCAACTGGGCACAGTGGCAGCGCTGGTGTCTGGTCAATCTGCTCGGCTGCGAACTGGTATTGGAAGGCGCCCCGCTCGAAGAACCGGTGCTCTATGCGATCAAGCACGAGAGCTTCTTCGAGGCGATCGATGCGCCCGCCCTGTTCAACACGCCAAGCGTGTTCGCCAAGCAGGAACTCTTCAACATTCCGCTATGGGGCCGCGCCGCTGCGTCTTTCGGCCTTGTGCCTGTGGCCCGCGAGGCTGGCGCCAAAGCGCTGATGCAGATGATCCGATCGGCCAAGGCACTGGTTGCTGACGGACGCCCGCTGGTGATCTTCCCCGAAGGCACCCGCGTACCCCATGGTGAGGTACGCCCGCTGCAATCGGGCTTTGCCGGACTTTACAAGATGCTCGGTCTGCCAGTGGTCCCCGTCGCCGTGAATAGCGGGCCGGTCTACCACAAACGGCTGAAAAAGCCGGGCCGGATCATCTACCGCTTCGGTGAACCGATCCCACCAGGGCTGCCCCGTCCCGAGATCGAGAAACGCGTCCTCGCGGCAATCAACGCGCTCAATGACTAAATCGCAGCCTCGGCAGACTTTACGTGCAAGTGTCACCGGTGGCACCACTTTATGCAAAAGAACGTTGCTCAATTAATGCGATTATCTCATCCTCAAGGTCTTCATCACCCCCCGTTAGGGACTCAATTGAAGTTGGGCGCCCTATCGTTAGCTTTACTTGGTTTAATCTTAGTGCTGACAGGCGCGACGAAACTGCCCGGCCAAGCCAATAGCATAGAAATATTTTTATCGCCGGACGGTGACGATACGAACAGTGGGCTCTCGCGAGATGAACCGGTTTCGACCATTGCGGCGGCGCACGAAATTCTACTTCGATCAAAACCTGAGAATGATGTCAAAATATGGATTGCTTCGGGAACGTACTATAACCAGCGGGTGAAGTGGACGTTCACCATGCCCCACAACTCCATTATGTTCTTACCATTGGATGAGGGCAAGCCCCCCCCGATTTTTGACGGCTGTTCCAAGTCGAACGTTTATTCCGTTCAATGTGATGGAGGAACATGGTTTGCTCTAAGGGAGAGCGCCAACGCGCCCAGTAATATTCATTTTTATAATCTCGTTGTTAAACACTATGGCACAGCCATTTCATTCAACGGAAATCGAGATTCTCCGTCGAAATTGGCTGGTGGGAATACTGTTAGCGGTTTGGCCTTCATAGAAATAGGAAATGGCTACAATGAGGCGCTCGGGCCATCAACGGCTGCGATCCGCTTGGTGAACTCCAATAGAACTAAAATAATTAATAACAAATTCTTAAACATTCAGAACGTTGGAAGAGGGTCGGGATTAATACATGCATTGTATTTGGCGCATCAGTCAGATCGTAATACAATTATCAGAAACCGCTTTGAAAACGTAAGCGGCGATGCCATTCGACTTCGTGATGTATCAAACAACAATACGATCGTGGGTAATACCTTGATCAAGTCCGGAGCGGCTGGCTACTCGGACTGGTATTGCAACAATGACGTAAGAAGTGATTGTACAAAGCGGTCGGGAGAATGCCCTAGCTTCGAGAATGTATTCCGCGACAACGTGCTCGATGGCACGTACCAATGCAAGCAGATGGAGATATCTAAATTATATCAAAATAAAGTTCCCCAAAGTTGTAAACGCTTATTTAGCGGGGCGAAGCGTGTGAACGCAGAAAATAACAGACGTACGGCTAGACCATGCTCGCTAACTTAAATACAAGCCCAAAAGGTCGAGAAGAGCAACGTCTGACTTTCCGCTGAGTAGGTACTGCTCGGCTAAGATCTTGAGTTTGCCGCAATGATCTCCGCGCCCGAAATCGCATTTGGCATCGTCCTGGCCTTTTTCGATGATCTAGCGGCGGATGGTCTTATCGAACAGGCCGAACAACGTGTCGCCATCGCCATTGCGGATGGCCCGCTGAAGGCCGCTGAGATCTCCGATGAACCGGCTCAGTACTTTTACCTCCGTATCGCTTATCGCCCTGACTTTCAGCGTCGAGGCCTTCCGTCGGCGCGTGCGCAACTGGGCGCAGTGGCAGCGCTGGTGTCTGGTCAATCTGCTCGGCTGCGAACTGGTATTGGAAGGCGCCCCGCTCGAAGAACCGGTGCTCTATGCGATCAAGCACGAGAGCTTCTTCGAGGCGATCGATGCGCCCGCCCTGTTCAACACGCCAAGCGTGTTCGCCAAGCAGGAACTCTTCAACATTCCGCTATGGGGCCGCGCCGCTGCGTCTTTCGGCCTTGTGCCTGTGGCCCGCGAGGCTGGCGCCAAAGCGCTGATGCAGATGATCCGATCGGCCAAGGCACTGGTTGCTGACGGACGCCCGCTGGTGATCTTCCCCGAAGGCACGCGCGTACCCCATGGTGAGGTACGCCCGCTGCAATCGGGCTTTGCCGGACTTTACAAGATGCTCGGTCTGCCAGTGGTCCCCGTCGCCGTGAATAGCGGGCCGGTCTACCATAAACGGCTGAAAAAGCCGGGCCGGATCATCTACCGCTTCGGTGAGCCGATCCCGCCGGGGCTGCCCCGTCCCGAGATCGAGAAACGCGTCCTCGCGGCAATCAACGCGCTCAATGAAGAGGGGCTCTGATATCGCGCCACGATTATGATCTCCTGAGGCAGGGATCAGGATTCGCGATCGAGAGTAGTTGCAAGCTCCAGTAACCGGGGCCCCTCCAGTTCCCCAACCAGGGCGAGCGCGGCCTCGCCATCTTCCCAGTACGCAACCGGAACGCCGTTGTTCAGCTCCATCGACGGGCTGTCGCCAATGGATGTGTCTTCTTCTGCTGCAAACAGGGATACTCGCTCGTCATCTGCCGTGACCATGGTCAGCACGACCGAATTTCCCAGATCGGAAGGGTAGAGCTGGGCATCGGTCACGACCCAGTCGACGGGAATTTCCGGCAGATCGACACCGGTGGCATCGAAAATCTCGCCTCTGTCGACGTCGCTGGTCTCTATTTGCGAAACCATTTTCGCGCGCACGCTGCTCGCGACATAGGCTTCCTGCGCTTCACTGATAAGCGATGCCGCGCTCGCGGGCGGTGCGAAATTCGCATCGAGCTCGTTGGCGATCCAGCCGCTGGCGAACAAGGCGACTGCTGCGGCCAGCCGCATGAATCGCTCGCGGCGATGGTTGTCGTTGCTCGCACGCAATTCGGTGTTCTGCGCCAGTTCAATACTGGCGATGGTAGGTGCCTGGATCTGTCCTGTGGTGGGAGCAAGTTCCTTCCCGGAGGGCGCCACCTTCTCTTTGCTGTAATAACAGGCAAAGAACGGATGGAGGTGCCGGTCTATGTAGGCATCGACATAGGCGATGTCTTCGCTGGAAAGATAATCGACATAGCCCCCCACTTTCCCTCGGCGTACCTTGAAGCTTTCCGGATTATGCGGATCTGCCGGGCGTAGGCGCTCATGGCCGAAGCTGTCGTGCAGTTCGGCCTTGCGCATGTTGCGGAACGATGCCTTTTCGACGATTTCCTGAAGCAGGGTTTCGTCCGGATCGGGAAGACCGAGAAATTTCGCCGTGCTGCGGATGACCTGCCGAGGATCTGCATGCATTTCCTCGTAAGAAACCCAGAGAAAATCACGCGGCACATAACGCGCTTCGGCCCACGCATTATAGAACGCTACGATTGCGTCGACGCTGCCCTTTTCTTCGTGAATGAAGGTCGAGATGTCGCAATCGATCACCTTCATTCTGTTCTTGGCGTCGAAATAGTAGGATACCAGAACGTCACGCGGGTCGCGTGTGAGCAGCAGAACCCGCTTATTGCGATAGCGGGACTTGTCTTGGTCTACCTCGTGCCCGAACTTGAGATTTGGGCTGTCGTCATGAGTGAAGCCGATGTTCGGAATGTCCGACGAAAGTTTCCAGAAGTGCTGAAGCTCCATCGGGTTTTCAACCTTGAGCCCATACTGAGCGCACACCATGCTGCCGAGCATCGTTCGAAGCCAGGTTCTGCCGGACTTTGGATAGGACAGGACATAACCGTCTCTCGCCCACGCACTCGCTAGGCGCCTCATCGCGAGCAGCGCGCCTCTGTTCCGGATCGATTTGGGTAGAAGCAACTCGCCTGCCGAAAACGCGAAATCCCGGAAAAACATGCGAATCGCCATCAGACATGGCTCCGAGGTTGTTGATGTGCAAGCGAGCTCAGTCAGTCGACAATATAACGTCGCAGCTTTCTTTCCAGACCCGCAAATGGGGGTATCATTGTGGTTAATGGGCGCGCCGAGACGGTACGATTCCCCTGACGATGCAGCGCTTCAATGATCTCCGCGCCCGAAATCGGGTCTGGCATCGTCCTGGCCTTCTTCGATGATCGAGCGGCGGATGGTGCGGGTCTTGTCGAACAGGTCGAACAGCGTGTCGCCGTCGCCATTGCGGATGGCGCGCTGAAGGCGGCTGAGATCTTCGTTGAAGCGGCCCAGTACTTCAAGCACGGCGTCGCGATTGGACAGGAAGACATCGCGCCACATGGTGGGGTTGCTGGCGGCGATACGCGTGAAATCGCGGAACCCGCCGGCCGAATATTTGATCACCTCGCCCCGCGTCACATCCTCCAGATCGCTGGCCGTGCCGACGATCGTATAGGCGATGAGGTGGGGAATATGGCTGGTCACGGCGAGCACCAGGTCGTGATGTTCGGCATCCATGATCTCCACCGTCGCCCCCAGTCCTTCCCAGAACCGGGTGAGCGCGTCCACAGCGTCCGGGGGTGTATTCTTGCCGGGCGTGACAATGCACCAGCGATGCCGGAAGAGCTCGGGAAATCCGGCATCCGGCCCGCTATTCTCCGTCCCGGCGACGGGGTGCGCGGGAATGACGATGGCAGCCGGAAGGGCGGCCGCAAGGGCATCGCCAACGCTGCGCTTGGACGATCCGACGTCGCTGACGATCGCGCCGGGTTCGAGATGAGGTGCGATCGCTTCGGCAGCATAGCCCATCGCTCCGACGGGTACGCAAAGGATCACCAGATCCGCCCCGCGTACCGCCTCGGCAACCGTGTCGCAGACCTCGCCCACAAGCCGGCGCCCGGCTGCGCGCTGGCGCACATCGGTATCGGCATCCCATCCCGTCGTCGCCATGCCGGGTAGCATCTCCTGCACCGCCAGCCCGACCGATCCGCCGATCAGCCCGAGCCCGACGATGGCGACGCGTTCGATAGTCATGCCTGCGCTCCGCAAACACCGCGCAGCACGGCAGCGATTTCGTCCATCTGGGCCGATGTGCCAATGGTGATCCGCAGCGCCTGCGGCAGGCCCTGGCCGGGCAGGTGGCGCACGGCGTAGCCGGCAGCGGCGATGGCCTGCAGTGCAGTTTCCGCCGCAAGCGCGCCTTCGAATACGACCAGCACGAAATTCGCTTTGCTCGGCAGCGCGCGAAGCCCATGGTTTCCCAGCGCCTCGATCTGTTCGACGAAGCGCGTGCGTGCCGCAATGTTCGCATCCCGCGATGCGGCGACGAAGCTCTGGTCGGACAGCGCCGCCAGCGCCGCACGTTGCCCGCTCGCCGTGATGTTGAACGCCCCGCGCAGCCGGTTCAGCGCATCGATCAGATGCGGCGCGCCGGTCGCCCAGCCCACGCGTTCGCCCGCGATGCCATAGGCCTTGGCGAACGTTCGGGTGACGAGCACATTGTCGTTGTTTGCGGCCAGTTCCATACCTCCATCGTCCTCGCCTTCGTCGAGGAATTCGGCATAGGCCTGGTCGATCACCAGCAGCACATTCGTCGGCAGCCCGGCATGCAGTCTGGCGACTTCGTCACGCGGCAGCCATGTGCCGACCGGGTTGTTGGGATTGTCGAGCAGGACGACCCGTGTGCGCTCCGTCACCGCGGCGAGCAGCTTGTCCACGTCGGGCGCATAGTCCGTGTCTTCAGCCAGCACGACCGTCGCGCCGACCTTGTGCGCAAGCAGGGGGTAGAGCGAAAAGGAATAGCGCGGGAACAGCACCTCGTCGCCGGGGCCCGCGAACGCCTGTACCGCGCCATGGAGGCATTCGCCAGAACCGGTGCCGCACACGATCCGCGCCGCATCGATGCCGTGAAGTGCGCCGATCGCTTCGCGCAGCGCCGTGGCGTCGGGGTCGGGGTAGAGGCTGGGTTCTTGCCCCTGCGCCAGAGCGGCGAGCACGGCCGGGCTGCAACCCATCGGGTTCTCGTTGGCCGACAGCTTGATCAGCTTGCGCCCGTCCTCACCCCTCGACTTGCCCGGAACATAGGCATGGATGCCCTCGATCCAGGGTTTCATGTTGGGCCGGTCCATTTTCTCGCTCGCTGCCATGTCAGTTTCTTCGCATGAAAGAATATCGGCCCTTCGACAAGCGCAAGGCTAGGCGATAGAGACAGGGTTTGATTGTTTCACCCCAAGGTCCGATTTGAACGCCCACTCGCAAACACTGACGCTCCCCGGTTCGCTGCCGCTCGATGGCGGGGGCGAACTGACGCGCGTGGAACTGGCGTTCGAAACCTATGGCGAACTGAATGCGGATCGATCGAACGCGATCCTTCTGTGCCACGCGCTCACGGGCGATCAGTATGTCGCCTCGCCGCATCCGATAACGGGCAAGCCCGGTTGGTGGGAACGGATGGTCGGGCCGGGCAAGCCGATCGACACGGACCGTTTTCATATCATCTGTGCCAATGTCATCGGCAGTTGCATGGGTTCTACAGGCCCGGCGAGCGAGGCGAGCGATGGCCGTCCTTACGCCATGCGCTTTCCCGTCATCACCATCCGCGACATGGTCCGGGCGCATATCGGGTTGCTGGATATGCTCGATATAGAAACGCTCCACGCCGTGGTCGGCGGTTCGATGGGCGGGATGCAGGCCCTCAGCCTGGCGGCGAACTGGCCCGATCGGGCGCGCCGCGTGCTGGTGATTGCATCGACCAGCCGGCACTCGGCGCAGAATATCGCCTTTCACGAACTTGGCCGTCAGGCCATCATGGCCGATCCACGCTGGCAGGACGGGAGTTATTACGGCGGCGATGGGCCCGACAACGGCCTGGCCGTTGCGCGCATGGCAGCGCATATCACCTATCTTTCCGAAGAGGCGCTGACGGGCAAGTTCGGCCGCAACCTTCAGGACCGTGAGGCCAAGAGCTTTGGCTTCGATGCCGATTTCCAGGTCGAAAGCTATCTGCGCTATCAGGGCAGCGGATTTACCCGCCGCTTCGATGCCAACAGCTATCTGTATATCACGCGGGCGATGGATTATTTCGATCTGGCCGAAGAACATGGCGGCAAACTGGCCGATGCTTTCGCCGGCACGGATGCGCGGTTCTGCCTCGTCAGCTTCGATAGCGATTGGCTTTATCCAACCAGCGAAAGTCGCCATGTGGTGCATGCGCTCAATGCTGCAGGTGCTGCGGTCAGCTTCGTCGAACTGTCTGCACCGCATGGGCATGACAGTTTCCTGCTCGATGTGCCGGCGCTTGACCGGGTGATCGGGGGGTTCCTGGGATGAGCGTGGCGGCAATCGATCAACGTCCCGATCTGGCAGCGATTGCCAGTCGGATCACCCCCGACAGCAGGGTGTTGGATATCGGTTGCGGGGACGGCGTGCTGATGATGGCCCTGCGCAAGAAGGGCTGCGACGTGCGCGGGATCGAAATCGACGGCACCTGTGTCGAGCGCTGCGTATCGCAGGGCCTTTCGGTGGTGCAGGGCGATGCGGACAGCGACCTCGGCGATTATCCCGACAAGGGCTTCGATTATGCCGTCCTCAGCCAGACGCTGCAGACCGCCTCGCGGCCCGACCGGATGCTCGACGAATTGCTCAGGGTGGGCACGCGGGCCTTCGTCAGCTTTCCCAATTTCGCTCACTGGCGCACGCGCGCGGCGCTGATGTTCGGCGGGCGGATGCCGGTGACGCGGAGCATTCCGGTAAGCTGGTATGAAACGCAGAACATCCACCACGTCACGGTCCACGATTTTCGCGAACTGGCTCGCGAAAAAGGCGCTACGATAGTGCGGGACTGGTATTTTGCCGGCAAGCGGCCGGTATCGCGGGCGGGCGCCAATATGCGCGCCGAATTCGCTGTCTTCGAACTTTCGCGCTGATCTTTCAGGCTGATTTCTTCGGTATGGCCGCCACCACCGGGTCGTGACCCCAGTGCCGCACCAGCGCGAGCACGTCGGCGCCAGCGAGGCCCAATGTCCCGGTATTGCGTAAGGGATGGACGTTCATCCGGGCGCTTCTGGCGAGTTCCTCGTCGATCACCACGGTGATGCTGCCCGGCTGCGCCTCGATCATCGCCAGCGGCGTCACAGATCCGGGCGCTACGCCCAGCAGGCGCTCCATATCGTCGGCCTTGCCGAAACTGACGCGTTTGCAGCCGATGGCATGGGGAAGGGCTTTCAGATCGACCCGGGCCTGTGCGGGAACAGTAACCAGCCAGAAAGCCCCGCCTGCATCCTTCAGGAACAGGTTCTTGGTGTGAGCGCCGGGAATGTCCGCGTCGATCGACCGGCTCTCCTCGACGGTGAAAACCGCGGCATGCTCATGCGCGGCAAACGGGATCGCAAGCGTCGCCAGGTCGGCCAGCAATCCCGCTTCGCCTCTTTGCACGTGGTTTTACGATCCGATGCGGTGAAGGGCACACAGCTTGTTGCCATCGGGATCGCGCAAATAGGCGAGATACATGCCCGAACCGGGGCGTTCGCCCGGCGGGTCTTCGATCGCGGTGCCGCCGTTCGCCACGCCAGCGGCGTGCCATGCATCCGCCTGTTCCGGCGTCATCGCAAACCCTACGGTGCTGCCGTTGCCGGGGGTGGCGTCCTTGCCGTCTATCGGCTTGGTGACCAGGAAAGCACCGCCGTTATGAAGATACATAAGGCGCCCTTTTTCGTCGACGATGGCTTCCTTTCCGCCGATCGCCTTGAAGGTCGCGTCGTAGAATGTTTTCGACCGATCGATGTCGTTCGAACCCACCATCATGTGACTGTACATCCGGTACTCTCTCCTTTGAGTTTCGATTCGCCACCTTAAGCGCTCGCCATAGGCTGGCAAGCCGCGATTGGCGCTGGTCGCTTGCGGTTCAGACTGGCAGGTCTAGAAGCGCGTCATGCTGACCTTTCTCGCCCCCATCGCCCTGACACTAGCCCAAGCGACGACCGGCGCGCCGCCGCTGCCGAAACTTACGCTCGAACAATCGAGCGCGCTGCGCTGTTCGGTCGCCTTCGGCATCGTTCATCGCCAGCAGGCTGATGGGGACGCTGCGGCAGTGCAGTATCCCGCCATGGCGCCCCGCGGGCAGGAATTCTTCGTCCGCGCGACTGCACGGCTGATGGACGATCTGGGCGCGGATCGCGAAACCATCATGGCGCTCGTGAAAAGGGAGAGCGCGGATCTGCTCGATACGCCCGAACGGATCGACGAGGTAATGCCCGCCTGCCTGATGATGCTGGACGCATCGGGGCTGTGAAGCTGCGTTCAGACAAAAGTCACCGCACGGCGCCTAGATCGCTCACCGAATCTCACATTTCGCCGGGGTCTTTCATGCGCAAACTCGTACTTCCCGTGATGCTCGGTGCGCTTGCGTTGCCCGCACCTGCCGTTGCGCAGGCTAATGTTGATGATGCAGTGGCGGCACTTGGCGATCTGAGCCACCAGTTGCGCGACCCAGAGCGCCAGCGCGAAATGAAGCTGATGATGCAGGCAATGACCGAAGTGCTGCTCGACATGCCGATCGCCCCGCTGGCGCAGGCTGCCGCCGATATGGCGGGTGAGAAAGCGCAGGATATCGATCCTGACCTCACATTGCGGAAGATGGCACCCGAAGCAGGCCGTGTCGGCGGTGACATGATGCGCAGCCTGTTACGCGCTGTGGACGCTAACGCAGAACGTCGCGAAGGCGGGAAATAAGCCCCTTCTTTTCGGGTTCGCGCAGCAAATCGACCAGAATGGCGGCATCGTAAGGCTTTTCCAGAACGCAGCCGAGCGCGGCAATATCTTCGGGAATGTCCTGCGGCGCACCGGTCGAAAAGATGATGCGCGGGCTGTCCGGCCCAAGGGTGCGGACCAGTTCGGCAATCGCCCAGCCATCGTCTCGGTCGGCCAGATGAACGTCCAGCACGATCGCATCGGGGCGTTCGTCGCGAAGATGTTCCATCGCCTCTTCGGTAGACGTCGACAAGGCAACCTGCTTCACGCCGGCATCCAGCAGCGCATTCTCTATCGTGAGGCCGAGCACCGCGTCATCTTCGACCACCAGCACAAAGGCAGGCAGCTTCTTACGCGCGGTCGTAACGGATTGCTGCTTCATCGGGTCTCTTGAAATTGGCGAGTGCCGCGCTTCATCCAACAACGGGATGGTGGCCGCCGGGGTTCCCGGCAGTTGCATTTCAGTTCCACGAAGTGGCGCAAATGCGACAGCCGATAACTCTCAGGAGATCAGCGACTTTTCGAAAATGGCATATTCGCGATTGATGGTGCTCTGGATCGCATCGGCAATCGCCATCATCCCCTGATTGTCGTCGAGGATCCAGCCGATCTCGGCCCGGCGGGTCTCGTATTTGTCTACCGCTACGTCACGGATCTGGCTGATCATCATGAAGGCCAGCTGGCTGGCGAGCCGCGAATTGTGCAGCTCTCGAAGCACGCCCATGAGTGGTACACGCATGCCCATTCGCCGCGGCTTGCGTAACCAGCGAAGGATATGGAACCAGCCGAACGGAAACAGCTTGCCACCGACCTTGCGCAGCACGTCGTTCATATCCGGGAACGTCAGCATGAACGCGACCGGCTTGCCATCCAGTTCGGCGATCAGATTGAGATCGGGGTGGATGATCGGCTTCAGTTTTTTGCCGGCATAGGCGATCTCGGCATTGGTGAAGGGCACGAAGCCCCAGTTGTTGGACCACGCATCGTTCAGGATGGCGAGGATGGTTTCCACTTCCTCGTCCCATCGGCTCACATCGACGGGCCGCAGGGTGATGCGGTCGTTACGCTGCCCCGACTGCACGATGCGGCGGATCAGCGGCGGAAAGTCGCTGGTTACGTCCAGATCGTATGTCAGCAACGTCTTCGTACGCGAGTAACCTGCACTTTCGATCCATTCGCGGTAGATGGCCGGGTGGTGCCCCATCATGATCATCGGATCGTGATCCTGCCCTTTGACCAGCAGACCCGGTTCTTCCCAGATCGACATCGATATCGGCCCGATGGCACGGTTCATGCCCTGGCTGGCGAGCCATTCTTCGGCGCGTTTCAGCAGAGCATGGGCGACGGTTTCGTCCTCGGCGTCGAAATAGCCGAACATGCCGGCGCCCGGGCCAAATCCCTGCTCGCGCGGCAGTTCGAGCGCCAGGCGGTCGATATGCGCGGAAATGCGTCCTACCGGCTTGCCGCCGCGACGGGCCAGGAAAAGCTGGTGTGCGGCATGGCCGAAAAACGGGTTCTTCTCCGGATTGACCAGTTCCAGTTGTTCGGAACGCAGTTGCGGGACCCAGTGTGGTTCACGCGCCGCAAAGTCGCGACCGGTATTGACGAAGGCCGCCCGCCCCGCCTTGCCCTCGACCAGTTCAATCACCACATTTGCATCGGACATTCGCGCAATACCTTCGTTCAGATTGCGTTAGCCCTGAGTGCGCTAGCTGATCTTTGTCAAGGAAACGCGGATGCGCGATCACTATGATCGACAGCGGGTGCTGTATCGCTCGCGTTATTTCGGCTAAGGCCTCCCGGGAAGCTTAATAATGAACGTGCAACAGACACAGATTTCGGCCGCCGATATCGTCTCGCGTCGTGACGCGGGATCGGGCTGGCACGCGCAAATTCCGGATGACAAGGCGATGCTCCGGGCCGCGCGCGACCTGACCAAGGACATTTCCGACCATCGGGCGGATATCTACTGGCCCGATATGATCGGATCGGCGCTGGTCGGCTATGGCTTACTGGCGGGCGCGATTCTTGTCGAAAGCGTGCCTCTCGCCATCGGACTGGGCGTTCTGGCGGTGCTCGCGCTCTATCGCGCGCTGTTGTTCATCCACGAAATTTCGCATTTCAGGAACGGTGCCTTGCCGGGTTTCCGCACCGCATGGAATGCGCTTGTCGGTGTCCCCATGCTGACGCCTTCCTTCATGTACGAACAGGTGCACACGCTGCATCACAAGCGCACGCAATACGGGACCACCGCGGATCCCGAATATCTGCCGCTGGCGCTGATGAAGCCACTCAGCCTGCCAACCTTCGTGCTCGTCGCGCTTCTTGCGCCTGCTGCGCTGCTGTTCCGCTTCGCCGTGCTGGTGCCGCTGGGCGCGCTTTTTCCGCCCGTGCGCCAGCTGACGTGGCAGCGTTTCAGCGCGCTGGCGATCAATCCCGAATTTCGCCGCCGCCCGCCCGAAGGCGATCTGCCGCGGCGGGTGTTCTGGCTCGAGCTCGGCGGCATGTTGTGGAGCTGGGTGCTGATCGGCAGCATCTTTGCCTTCGGCTGGAAGCCCTTGCTGGTGGCCCTGGCGATCTTCTCCGTGGTTGCCGTGCTCAACCAGCTGCGCACGCTGGTCGCGCATCTGTGGGAGAATGAAGGCGACGCGATGACTGTCACCGCGCAGTTCCTCGACAGCGTCAACGTGCCGCCGCCCGGGCGCATCGCCGAACTGTGGGCCCCCGTGGGCCTGCGCTATCATGCGCTGCACCACCTCATGCCCTCAATGCCCTATCACTCCCTTCCCGAAGCCCATCGCCGGCTGGTGGCGGAGCTGGAGAATACTTCGAGCTATCACGGTGCAAACCATGCCGGGATGGGCGTGCTGGTCGCACGGATCGCGCGCAACACCATGCGCCCGCGCGGCTGACGGCGCGCTGCGCAGCAAAAAGGCCGCTCCCCTCGGTGGGTGGGAACGGCCTTCGCATTTCACCCTGCCATCGACAGGGTAAACCAAACTTTTCCCGGCCTATTCCTCCGTGCGGATAAGCACGGTTTCGCCGATCAGCAGGAACAGCAGGAACGGCGACCAGGCTGCAAGGAAGGGCGGATAGCCGCCAAAACTGCCCATGGCCAGCGCTGCGTTGTCGACCACGAAATAGGCAAAGCCCAGCGCCATCCCGATCACCGCGCGCACGAACAGCTGGCCCGACCGCGCCAGTCCGAAAGCGGCGACTGCGCCCAGCAGCGGCATGAGGAAAGCCGAGAGCGGCCCCGAAATCTTGTGCCACCATTTCGCGCGCAGTTCGGATGTGCGGCGCCCGGCGCGTTCGAATTCTGCGATCGAGCTTCCCAGCGTCCAGAAGGGTTCGCCATCGGGGTCGATCTTCGCCAGGTCGATCTGTTCGGGCAGCAGGCCTTCGCCCACCACGACGCTGGCCGGATCGTCGGTCACTGCATTCTGGACGTTGAAGCGGGTCAGCCCCCCTTCGAGCCGCCATCCCGGCCCGGCATAGCGTGCCCGGTCCGCATCGATCTGCTCCACGATCATCCCGTCGGGATTGCGCCGGTACCAGGTCACCTTGCGCATGGCGATCGCCTCGCCCGATCCGGCGACATAGGCGGCGGTCAGGATATTGTCGCCATCGGTCAGATAGACGTTGGTCTTCACCCCGCTTTCCGTCGGGATCGGCCCGTATTCGACCGCCTCCCACGCCTTCAGCGTCTGGGTCGATTTCGTCACGACCTGTTCGTTGAAGACGAAGGTCGCCACCGACACGATGCCTGCCGTCAGCAACAGCGGTGCCAGCACCTGATGCGCCGACAGGCCGGCCGCCTTCATCGCGATCACCTCGCTGTTCTGGTTCAGCGTCACCAGCGTGATCAGCGTCGCCAGCAGCACGGAATAGGGCAGGAAGCGTGAGATAAGCTGCGGCACGCGCAATCCCGCATAGGTCAGCAATTCGCCTTGCCCGTTGCCGGGCACGGCGAGGATTTCGCCGCTCTTCGACAGCAGGTCCAGCATCAGCAGCACCAGCACCAGCACGAACAGCATCGCCGCGATGCGTACGGTGAAGAGCTTTGCCAGATAGACGGTCAGCGTGCGCGAGGGGAAGAAGTCGAGTTGCATCGGATCCCGTTATTCGGCCGCAGCCAGATCGATCTTGACCGAACGGCGACGGAACAGCCTGCCGATCCGCTTGGTCATCTTCTCGAACCAGATTTCCAGCGCACCGATGGCCTGCCCGCCGGGTACATGGGCCACCCGCCAATACATCCAAATGATCAGTGCCGCGAACAGGAAGAATGGCCCCCACAATGCCAGGATCGGATCGACCCGGCCCAGCGCGGCGACATCTTCGCCGTACTGGTTCACCTTGTGATAGGCGACCACCATCACGATGGACAGGAACACGCCCAGCGCGCTGGTCGATCGCTTGGGCGGTACGCCCAGCGCCACGGCCAATAGCGGCATCAGCGCCATCATCACCACTTCCACCAGCCGGAAGTTGAAGCTTGCCTGGCTGGCGTCGCGCTGCCCTTCCGGCAGCGATGAATTCCACCCGATCCGCAGCAGTTCGGGCAGGATATATTCGCGTTCGGCATCGCCGCGGGCGCGGAACTGGTCGACCGTGGGCAGGTCGATCGGCAGATCGTGCCGGGTAAAGGTAAGGACGCGCGGCGTCTGGCTGCCGGTTTCCTGCACGATGGTACCATTGGTCAGGCGCAGGATGATCGTGTCGGGATTGTCGGACGTTGCCAGGAAAGCGCCTTCCTTGGCGGAAATCGACAGCACCTGGTTCTTGTCGTTCGCCACGCGGGCGAAAATGCCCTGCAGCCGGCGTCCGTCGTCTTCGCTGCCGTCGATCCGCAGCGCCATCCGGTCGGCCAGCGTGGTGAATTCGCCCACCTTGATCGATGCGCCCAGCGCACCCGATCGCAGTTCGTATTCCATCTGCTCGTAATAATAACGGCTGACCGGCTGGATGAAGAACACCAGCGCCACATTGACGATCATAAGCACGGCCGTGATCGCAAACGGCACGCGCAGCAATCGCCCATAGCCGAGGCCGACGGCACGAAACACGTCGAGTTCGCTGCTGGTCGCCAGCTTGCGGAAGGCGAGCAATACGCCCAGCAGCAGGCCCAGCGGAATGGCCAGGCTCGCATATTCGGGCACCAACGCGATCAGCATCTTGAACACGACGCCGACAGGACCGCCTTCGATCGCGACGAAATCGAACAGCCGCAGCATCTTGTCGAGCACCAGCAGCGATGCCGCGATGGCGAAGACCGACAGCATCGGCACGATGACGAGCCTGAAGATGTAACGGTCGATGCTGGGCAGGAACTTGAGCAAGATTTCGCCGGATCAGTTGTCTTGGACCACGGCCCTAGCGCGCTTTTGAGCGCAGGTCATGCCCTTCGTGGGCGCGGCGGGCATTCAGGCCTTTTCGAGCGTGCATTGCAGCGGGTGCTGGTTCTGCCGCGCGAAATCCATCACCTGATGGACCTTGGTCTCGGCGACCTCGTACGGAAAGATCCCGCATACGCCCACGCCCTTCTGGTGAACATGCAGCATCACGCGGGTCGCTTCTTCCATGTCCATCTTGAAGAACCGCTTCAGCACGATGACGACGAACTCCATCGGCGTGTAATCGTCGTTCAGCAGCAAAACCTTGTACTGGCTCGGCTTCTTGGGCTTGGCCCGGGTCTTGGTGGCAATACCCAGCTGGCCTTCGCCGTCACGCGATTCGTCGTCGTTTCCGGCGGCGCGGACGGGCAGGCGGGGCGGGGAATAAAACATTACGTGACCCATTATCGTATCGGTTTGCCAAATCGCAAGGCGTCAGCGGCCAGCAAAGCCATTTGCAGGACAAGAAAGCACGGCTGCGCGGCGTAAACGACAAAAAATGGGCCGGATGGTTCGAAACCATCCGGCCCACGGTGTCCAATTCGCCGGGCTTTGGGAGAGAGGAGAGAGGGCCCGGCGGAATTGAATTCGGTCGAACGCGCTCAGGCGGCCTTCGAAACCTTGTCGACGGCCAGGCTCATGCGGTTCGAAACCGGTGCGAAGGCTTCGTTGGCCAGCTTCAGCATGGCTTCCGTGTTCTTCGAAGTGGTCGAAACCATGGCGTCGAAATTGCGGCGGGCGATTTCGCCCTGCAGCTGGAACAGTTCGGTCGGCGATTTGATCGCAGCGAACTTCTTGACGTCGCCTTGGACGGTTTCGGCAGCCGACTTGGCTTCGTCCATATAGGTGCGGCCCATGTCCTGCATGCCGGCAGCCAGGATCTTGCCCGATTCGACCAGCGCTTCGATGTTGCCCTTCTGGAACTCGACGGCGTCCTTGGTCATTTCGGTGCCCTTTTCATAAGCGGCCTTGGCGCGGGTCTGCATGTCGGCAGCCATTTCTTTCGCCTTGGCGGTATATTCGATATTGGTGGTCTTGTTGGCAGTGGCCATGATCGTATCCTTCAACTGGGAAATCGAACTGCGCTTGGCGGGAGTCGCCTTGGCAGGAGCGCCCTTGGTCGAGGACGCCGGTGTAGTCTTGGCAGCAGCGGTTTTCGGTGCGGCCTTCTTCTTTGCAAGTGCCTTCTTCGGCTTGGTCTTTCCTGCAGATGCCTTGGCCTTGGGGGCGGGCTCGGCAGCGACGGCCTTGGCGACGGCATCGGCCTTGACCGGAGCGGAAGCTCCAGCATCGACAGCCTTTTCGACTGCCTTGGCGTCTACCGGCTGCTTGGCCGAATCCGCGGTCTTTTTCTCGGCGGCGTCGGCAAATGCCTTTTCGGCGGCCGCATCGATTTTACTCTGGCTATCAGCCATGGGAGACCTCGCTTTGTTGCACTGCACAAAATAGGCATTGCACCAGCGAAGTCAAGGATTTTTTGTGCAGTGCACAATAATCCGGAAAGTCTATTAATGTCGGCTACTTAGCGTGTCGAAACATAGCGTCCCGGCGCATCTTCGATGACCGTGTCGCCTTTGCCGCCGGGCTTGCGCTTGCCCTTTGCAGGTACGGTCGCATCGTCCTGCTGGTGCAGCCAGTCGATCCAGTCGGGCCACCAGCTTCCGGGATGTTCTTCGGCGCCCTCGCGGAACTCTGCCAGCGTGCGCGGCGATCCGTCATTGGTCCAGTACTGGTATTTCTTCGCATCGGGCGGATTGACCACGCCCGCGATATGGCCCGAACCTGCCAGGACGAACTTCAGCGGTCCGCTGAAATGATCGTTGATCCGCCAGACGCTTTCGGCAGGGGCGATATGGTCTTCCTTGCCGGCCTGGACATAGGTCGGTGTTTTCACCAGCCCGATATCGACCGGCGTGCCGTCCACGCTCAGCGCGTCCGCTTCGACCAGCTTGTTGTCGCGGTATAGGTCGGTCAGATATTGCTGATGCCATTTGGCGGGCAGATTGGTGACATCGCCGTTCCAGTGCAGCAGGTCGAAGGCGGGATAATCCTCGCCCAGCAGGTAATTGCTGACCACGTAATTCCAGATCAGATCGGTGCCGCGCAGCATGTTGAACGTCGCCGCCATATAACGACCGTCCAGATAACCATCGGCGCTCATCGCCTTGACCATGCCCAGCTGATTGTCGTCGACGAAATTCAGCAGTTCGCCCGCCTTTTCGAAATCGACCTGTGCGGTGAAGAACGTCGCGCTCTTCACCTTGTCCTGCTCGCCGCGGCGATGCAGCAGTGCCAGCGTCGCCGCCAGCGTGGTGCCGGACACGCAATATCCGATGGCGTGCACGTTCTTCACGTTCAACCGCTCGCGGATGTGGTCGATGGCGTCCATCTGGGCGCGCACATAATCGTCCCAGATCACGTTCTTCATGCTGGCATCGGCCGATTTCCAGCTGACCATAAACACCGTGATGCCCTGTTCCACCGCCCAGCGCACGAAGCTTTTCTTGGCGTTGAGGTCCAGGATATAGAATCGGTTGATCCAGGGCGGGAAGATCACCAGCGGCACGTCCAGCACCGTTTCGGTTGTCGGGGAATACTGGATCAACTGGTACATCGGCGTTTCGTGAACGACCTTGCCGGGCGTCACGGCGATATTCTCGCCCAGCTTGAAGGCGCTGGCATCGGTATGGGACAATTGCCCGCGGCGCAGATCGGCCATCAGATGCTCCATGCCTTTCACCAGATTCTCGCCGCGCGTCTCCAGCGTGCGCTCCATCACTACCGGGTTCAGCAACGGAAAGTTCGCGGGGCTTGCCGCTTCGGTGATCGTGCGGGTGGTGAAGCGCAGCTGTTCGCGCTTGTCGTCCGACAGGCCCTCCATCTTGTCGACCATGTCGGCCACGCGTTCGGCCAGGAACAGATAGGTCTGGTGGATCAGCGCATAGGCGGGGTGGGCACGCCAGCGCGGATCGGCAAAGCGCCGGTCCGTGCGCGGCAGGTCGGGCTCGCCCTTCGCTTCGGGCTGGCCATCCGGACCAAGGCCGTACTGGCCCAGCACCTGCTGCCACATCGCCATGCCTTCCTGCATCAGCGCCTGTTGCTGCGCAGGGTTGGCGATCGGCATCTGGCGGTACCAGTCCTGCGCCAGCTTCATCCAGCGGGTCGGGTCCATATAGGCGGCCAGCGCCTGCGGATTGGTCAGCTGCTCGGTCTGGTATTCCAGCCACATCCCCTGCAGCTTCGCGCCGACGGCGGTCCACTCGCGCATGTCCTCCGCGCTCAGCGGCGTTCCGGAACTCGCCTCGGCGAAGGGCGCGAACATCGTGCGCGCGAATTTCGCGGGTGCTTCGAACATGTTGGTGAAGGGATCGGGGCCGTCGTCGGTCATTCTCGCTCCTCTGGCGTTTCAAGCGCCTGTTTGGGCAGCAATAGGATATTACGCGTCTGCTTGCACCTGCGGCGTTTGCACCTGCATGGTGAATAGGTAATCAGTGTGACTCAACCAACGCCCGAAAGAGCTCGAATGTCCGACGAATTCTACCGCATCAAGCGTCTGCCACCTTATGTCATCGCCGAAGTGAACGCGATGCGGCATGCGGCGCGGCGCTCGGGCAAGGATATTATAGATCTCGGCATGGGCAATCCGGACCGCCCGCCACCCCAGCATGTGATCGACAAATTATGCGAAGTCGCGGCCAAGCCCAGCGCGCATGGCTACTCCCAGTCGAAAGGCATACCGGGCCTGCGCAAGGCTCAGGCGAATTATTACGGTCGCCGCTTCAATGTGGATCTCGATCCCGAACGCGAAGTCGTGGTGACGATGGGATCGAAGGAAGGCCTGTCGTCCATGGCCACGGCCATCACCGCGCCGGGCGATGTGGTGCTGGCGCCAAGCCCCAGCTATCCGATCCATACCTTCGGCTTCATCATTGCCGGGGCCACCATCCGCAGCGTGCCGACCACGCCGGACGAACATTACTGGAAGGCGCTCGACAACGCGATGGCCTATACCGTCCCGCGCCCGACGGTGCTGGTGGTGAACTATCCCAGCAATCCCACGGCGGAAACGGTCGATCTCGCGTTCTACGAAAGGCTGGTCGCTTGGGCGAAAGAGAACAAGGTCTGGGTCCTCTCGGACCTCGCCTATTCCGAACTCTATTACGACGGGAAGCCCACCCGCTCGATCCTCGAGGTGCCCGGCGCCAAGGACGTGGCGGTCGAATTCACCTCCATGTCCAAGACCTATTCCATGGCCGGCTGGCGGATGGGTTTCGCGGTCGGCAATCAGGAACTGATCTCGGCGCTGACGCGGGTGAAAAGCTATCTCGATTACGGCGCCTTCACTCCGATCCAGGCGGCCGCCTGTGCTGCGCTCAACGGGCCGCAGGACGTGGTGGAGGAAAACCGCGCGCGCTATCAGCATCGCCGCGATGTGATGGTCGAAAGCTTCGGCCGCGCCGGATGGGACATTCCCTCGCCGCCCGCCAGCATGTTCGCCTGGGCGCCGATCCCGGAAGCCTTCCATAATGTCGGCAGCCTGGAATTCTCCAAGCAGTTGCTCGAACATGCCGGCGTCGCGGTCGCGGCAGGTGTGGGTTATGGCGAAGAAGGCGAAGGCTTCGTACGCATCGCCATGGTCGAAAACGAACAGCGCATCAGACAGGCTGCCCGAAACGTGAAGCGTTTTCTCGCCGAACACGGCTGATCAAACGTATGATTGACATGTAGGCGGCGAACCGTCGGCGCCGGGAGAGAGGATTTAGGCATGAATTTCCAGGATCGCGTTTCGATCGATCTCGCCGATAATGGCGTGGCACAGGTCCGCTTCACGCGCGGCGACAAGATGAATGCGCTTGATGGCGCGCAGTTCGAAGCCGTGCTGGAAGCAGGCCAGGCCCTGCGCGAAATGAAGGGTTTGCGGGTGGCAGTCCTGTCTGGCGAAGGTCGCGCCTTCTGCGCCGGGCTCGATCTGTCCAGCATGGCGGCCGGCGGCTCGAACCCGCAGGCAAAGCTCGTCGACCGCACGCACGGCAATGCCAACCGCGCGCAGGAAGCCGCGATGACCTGGCGCAAATGCCCCGTCCCAGTCATCGCCGCCGTCCACGGCGTCTGCTTCGGCGGCGGTCTCCAGATCGCCAGCGGCGCGGACATCCGCGTGGTCCATCCGGCAACGCGCATGGCGGTTATGGAAATGAAATGGGGCCTCGTCCCAGACATGGGCGGCTATACCCTCTGGCGCGGCCTGGTGCGTGACGACACCCTCCGCGAGCTGACCTATACCAACCGGGAATTCTCTGGCGAAGAGGCTCTCGGCCTGGGCTTCGCCACCATGATCGACGACGATCCTCTGGCCAAGGCCACCGCGCTGGCAGAAACCATCGCCAACAAGAACCCCGATGCCATCCGCGGCTCCAAGCGCCTGTTCAAGGTCATGCAGGAAGAAGGCGAAGATGCCATCCTTCTGGCGGAAAGCCGCGAACAGGATGGCATCATGCGCACGCCCAATCAGGTCGAGGCGGTCATGGCGGAAATGGAAAAGCGCCCGCCCCGCTTCGCCGACTGAGGCGCTGGCCGCTTGCACTTTGCGACATCCGTCGCCAAATTGCGAGCGCGGCCCGGTATGGCCGAACTGACAGGAGCAAGGCATCGATGAACATCTGAGCGAAAATTCGTCCTTTCCGACAATTCTCTGCTCCGGTGATCCATGCCCAATCTCGTTCTCGATTCCGTGTCCGTCGCGACTCCCGACGGTACTCCGCTTTTCCCGGCCCTATCGCTGACCGTCGGTCGCGAAGCCATCGGTCTGTTCGGCAGGAACGGGTCGGGCAAGACCACGCTGCTGCGCGCGATCGTGGGTGACGGTTCGTACTCCGGCTCCATCCTATGCAATGGCGCCGTCGGCTTTCTGCGGCAGGAAAGCATTGCGGGGGATCGCATCGTTGCAGATGTGCTGGGTGCTACAGAAGACCTGACACGGCTGCGGCGGATAGAGGAGGGAAGGCCGCGCGAGGACGATATCGATCGTGCCGACTGGACCCTGTCGGCACGACTGGAGGCGGCGCTGGCGCAGGTCGATCTCCCCGCAGTCGACTGGACCCGCCCCTATGCGAGTTTCAGCGGCGGAGAGCGGATGCGGTTGAAGCTGGCCGCGCTGCTGCTTCCCGACCCCGCTATCCTGCTCCTCGACGAACCGACCAACAATCTCGACCGCGACGGGCGCAATGCCATTATCCGGCTGTTGACGGGGTGGCATGGGGCGATCCTGTGCGCCAGCCACGACCGCGAACTGCTGGAAAACGTCGACCGCATCGTCGATCTGTCCACGGCCGGGGCCACGGTGTTCGGCGGTGCCTGGTCGGCATTTCGCGACTATCGCGATGGGGAGCGCGCTCGTGCGATCAATGCGCTCGAGGCGGCCAAGGCGGATCACAAGGCGGCACAGCGCACCCAGCAGCGTGAACTGGAAAAGCAGGCTCGGCGCGACAAGCGCGGCCGCGCCGTCGCCGCGCGCAAGGCGGAACCCAAAATGCATCTCTATGCCCAGCAGCAGCGGGCGGAAAAGACTGGCGCCCGCACACTGGCTGTCAGGCAGGATTTGGCCCGCACAACGCAGGAGGCGCTGGGCGATGCGCAATCGCGGGTCGAGCGCGTGGTGCCCGTGCATATCGCGCTTGGCTCCTGCGGGCTGTCCTCGCGCCATGTGCTCGTCGATGCTTCGGGTGTGGCACGCGATTTCGGTCCGCGCCGTCTGTTCGGCCCGCTCGACATCCATATCCGCGGCCCCGAGCGTATCGCGCTCGTCGGGGCGAACGGATCCGGAAAGACCAGCCTCATCCACCTGCTGACCGGTACAGCCGAACCCGCCACCGGGCAGATCGAAGCGGACCGGGATCGTATCGCTGTGCTCGACCAGCACCTGGCATTGCTGGGTGATGATGAAACGCTGATTGCCGCGATGCGGCGACACAATCCGGCGCTGGATCGGCAGGAGGCGCATGCTGCGCTGGCCCGGTTCGGCTTTCGGGGCCACTGGGCCGACCGACTGGCAGGTGCGCTGTCCGGCGGGGAGAAGGTACGGCTGGCTCTGGCCTGTCTGTTCGCGCGGCCGGATCCGCCGCAATTGCTGATCCTCGACGAACCGACCAACCACCTTGATATCGACGCGATCGAACTGCTCGAAATGGCCTTGCGCGATTATGACGGAGCCATTCTGTGCGTCAGCCATGACGCGGCATTTCGCAGGGCTATCGCGCTGGAGCGGGAAATCTGTCTCTAGCCGCAACAGAGAGGGCTCGGCGCCCGCTCGGTCTCCTGCACCTAGCCGAAGATCGCGGCGCTCTGCATACCGTCCAGCACTTGATGGCCGTCGGCATTCCAGAGGCGAAGCCGCTCGGAAGAATAGCCGTGATCGGCGTGCTGGCTGGCATTTTCCGACAGGAACCAGCCATCGCGTGTGGTCGGTTCGGTGTCGAGCAGGTTGAATGACCAGTTGATCGAACTGAGCGGACCTTGTCGTTTCATGACTCGCATCGCGCCTGGCGGAAGCACATCGCCCATCAGAATGAGCTGCGATATCGGATCGAGCGCGTCGCGATCGGTCAGGCGCGCCCACCGCCGCACGATCGGCGCGCCCGGGCCCCGCACATCCTGCGCGCGGCGAATCTCGAAATTATTGGTGATGAAGGCCGGCCCCTTCCCATTCATGGCATCCTCCGCATCTTCGGGCGGCCCGGGCCATTCCTCGATCGGTGCAGCGGGATGGACTGCATTCGCCTCGCGCAGGGTGCCAAACAGCCAGAAAGCGCTCAGCGCACACTGGCCTTCGCACCACAGTTCGCTGCGCACCTGCGTCACATTGCGCCCCTGCCGCACGATTTCGCGTCTGACCTCGATATCTGATCCGGTCGGCGCCACGAAGGCGACCTGTGCGGCGCGAAGGGGTGGCAGATCGGGAAAGGCGCGGGTGGCTGCAGTATAGGCGACAAGCGCCGATGCACCGCCATAAAGCGTCCGGCCCTGCATCCACTGGTCGAGACCGGAAAAGCGTGTTTGCCCGCCTTGGGCCGTGATCGGATCGAGAAGATTGGCAATGCTCATGGTCGATCACATTGCCGCTAACCGGCCACGCGTAAAGACTGACGTTACGTAAGGTGTCATGTGGTGATTGCCTTTGGGTGCGAGAATCGCTAGTGCGCCGCTTCCCGTGCCGAGAGGCCGGGCGAGGCCCGATGGCGGAGTGGTTACGCAGAGGACTGCAAATCCTTGCACGCCGGTTCGATTCCGGCTCGGGCCTCCACTTCTCGCAGCAGTGCGAAAGTGCCGCTTTAGCTCAGTTGGTAGAGCACATCATTCGTAATGATGGGGTCAGGTGTTCGAGTCACCTAAGCGGCACCACTTTCATGGTTTACCGAAATCCTGCCATGTCCCTGGCGGCCCCATTCATGACCGCCGAGAACATTTGAGCAATAGCGGCAGGTATTTGCTTGACCCAGCATTACACTGTCGCACCCATCCGCAATTGCTGTATCGGCAAGGCAGTGCCAACCCTCCTCACCTTGTTCGTAAATGCCTTGCCGCCGGGCGCCCGGCGGATGTTGGTACGTGCCGATCCCGGGCTGCTGCGGACTGCCCGCGGTGCGCGTGCCATGTTCGCCTTTGTGCTGACGATGGCGGTGACCGTTTTGGCCGGTGGGGCGTTTGGAGCACCCGTCACGGCGTTTCTCATTGCCTTTCCCGTCACGGTTTTCAGCTGCGCGGCGATAAGCGACGACGAGACGCGGGCGCGGATTGGCAAGATACTCGCCTTGTCCGCATCGGCAGGTGCGATGTTTACGCTTTCGGCTCTGCTACATACGAGTTGGATAAATCATTTCGTTTTCGTGCTGCTGATCGGAGCAGTGGCATATGCACGTCAATTTGGCGGCCCCTGGATCCCGGTCGGGCTTGCCGCGAATGTCAGCTATTTCTTCGGTGCGTTTCTCAAACCCGACACGCAGATGCTCCACTGGCAGTGGGTCGGAGTGGTAATCGGCGCAGTTTGCGCATTGATCGTACACCAACTGGTCGTGCCGCACAGGCCCTGGCGGCGTATGCGTTGGGCAGTCAGCTCGATACGGATGCGCATGGGGGGCATGCTGGAAGTGGCTGCACGCTTCGGTGAAACGCAGAAAGCTCCTCACTTGAAGCGGGAATTGGCCCGGGTTGCCAATGCGGTGAACATTGCCGAAAACGAGTTGGACAATCTTCCGGGCGGGCGGCTTGCTCACCGGCCGCTTGCCGAAGCCCTTCTATCCATCCTGGCTCTGGCAGAGCGCTTTGCATTACAGCTTCAGGACCAGCTGGAACGGGTCGGCATGCCGAATGCCGACAAGCGCGAACTGGAGAGCCTTTCGAAAGCGCTGATCGATTACACGCCGCTCTCGCACAACGGCGACCTTGCGCTGATTGGCTCTGGGATAGACAGGCTCGAGCAAGCGCTGTTGCTACCGCCTGATCTCGACGCCGCGAGGTCGCGAAAAGTGCCACCGGCCGCGCCAGTCCGAGCGCAATTTCGTTCCGCTATTCAATCGGCGGCGGCTGCAGCGCTCGCTATCCTGGGCGGGGTGATGCTCTCGCCCGAACGCTGGTATTGGGCGGTCATAACCGTGTTCGTTATGTTCACAGGCACATTTTCGCGCGGCCAAGCGCTGGCCAAGTCCCTCCAGCGCACATTCGGAACCTTGGCAGGCATTCTGGTGGCAATGGGCGTTGTCTGGGCCCTGCAGGGCAACATTCATGTCGCTCTGGCGCTGATGCCGCTCGCGATTTTCTGCGTTTTTTACGCCTTCACTCAATCGTATACCTGGATGGCTTTCTGGATCACGGTGACCGTTGCCTTGCTGTTTCTGGCAACGGGGCGCTTCACCGACGCATTGATGGTGCTGAGGGTTGAAGAAACGGCGATCGGTGCAACTGCCGGGATCATCGTCGCAGCGTTCGTGCTGCCGAAGAGCACAGATGCCTATGCCCGTGAGCAATTGAACGATCTTCTTGATACAACCCGTGCTGTGCTGGAAACATCACTACCGGATGGCCCGATTGACCGGCTGCAGCTGACTGCCGCACTGCATGATTTCGAGGCGAAGGTTTCAAACATGCGGGACGTGATCGAGCCATTGCGTATTTTTCCCGGGGCGCGTGCCAGCGGCCAGCGGGACGGGATAACGCGCCAGCTCGTCCTTACCAGCTATTGGGTTCATGAAATCGCGCTTGCGGTGCGCGAACTGGATAGCGCCGGCGTGAAGCGATCGCCAGCTCGCGCTTTGGAAGCTTCGGCAAAGTTGGAAGCCGTGATAGAACGCCTTCGTGTCCCCGGACATGATGAAACTGCGGTGGAGACTGCTGATGCGCCGCCACCGTTGGCCCGTGAGACGGGCGGCGACCCGATGCAAGTGATCGCTACTGCATGCCACGGTGCCGCCGTCTCTCTGACAAGCGTAGCGCGCCTCGTCACCGATCGAAGCATGCATAGTCGCGCGTTTCGGTTCTGAAGCTCTACGTTGTAGCGAGCAAGGTGCTCGTTGCACAAATTCGCCGGGCGACTGCTCCGCTGCTGGCGAAGTCAAAAGCACCCACGTCGGCATCCAAGCAGTCACGGCATGGTCGCAAATCAGCATTTTGGTATCGGGAGCTTTGCTGCCATAGTGATGGCAAGGCAGGAAAACAGGAGGCGCCCATGGCTCAGGACGGATTTCTCAAGGTCTCTCGCAGGGGCGTTCTGGCAGGGGGAGTGGCTTCGGCAGCGGCCAGCCGAGCGTCGATCGCATTTGCGCAGGAAAATTCCGGGGCTTCTGCCGTTGAGGCTACCGTGCCCCTCAAATTTACCGTGAACGGCGAAGATCGCCAGCTCGACCTCGATACGCGGACAACGCTTCTGGACGCCTTGCGTGAGCATTTGCAGCTAACCGGCACGAAGAAGGGGTGCGATCATGGCCAGTGCGGCGCCTGCACGGTGATCGTGAATGGCGAGCGGATCAATTCGTGTCTCAGCCTGGCGGTACAGCACGAGGGTGACGAGGTAACGACGATCGAAGGACTCGGTTCTGCCGACAGGCTCCACCCGATGCAGGCCGCATTCGTGAAGCATGATGGCTATCAGTGTGGCTATTGCACTCCGGGGCAGATCTGTTCGGCGGTCGCCGTACTGGATGAGATTCGCAAAGGCATACCGAGCCATGTCACCGAAGATCTCGATGGGGCAATGCAGCCGAGCAATGTGGAGATGCGCGAACGGATGAGCGGCAATATCTGTCGCTGCGGCGCCTATTCCAACATCGCCGAGGCGATGGCCGAAGTGGCGGGGGCCTGATCATGCGCAGCTTTACTTACGAACGGGCGAAAACGGCGGCAGACGCGGCCAAAACGGTTGCAGAAACGCAGGGGGCCAAATTCATCGCCGGCGGCACCAATCTGCTGGATCTGATGAAGATCGAGGTGGAGACGCCCACTCATCTCGTCGATGTACAGGACTTGGGCTTCGATGCGATCGAGGAAACGCCGGAAGGCGGGTTGCGGATCGGCGCGCTTGTTTCCAATACTGCCCTGTCTGCCCATCCTGCCGTGCGGCGGGATTACGCCGTGCTGACGCGGGCGATCCAGGCAGGCGCGTCGGGACAGTTGCGCAACAAGGCCACCACTGGCGGAAACCTGTTGCAGCGGACCCGCTGTGCATATTTCTACGACACCAACATGCCCTGCAACAAGCGCAAGCCGGGCGATGGCTGCGCAGCGCTAGGCGGGTTTTCGCGGCAGTTGGGTGTCATCGGCATTTCTGATGCCTGCATTGCCACTTATCCCGGAGACATGGCCGTGGCGCTACGGGTGCTCGACGCAGTGGTCGAAACCGTGAAACCAGACGGGACGGCGCGGGCAATACCGATTGCCGATTTCCATCGCCTCTGGGGCGACACCCCTCAGACCGAAACGGTGCTTGAGCCCGGCGAACTCATCACGGCCGTGGTTCTGCCGGAGCCGCTGGGCGGACAGCATTTCTACCAGAAAGTCCGCGATCGTCGGTCATACGCCTTTGCGCTGGTGTCTGTGGCGGCGGTCATACAGGCTGACGGCACAGGACGCGTTGCTTTCGGCGGTGTAGCGCCCAAGCCGTGGCGTGTGGAGGCGGCGGACGCGCTGCTTCAGCAAGGGGCATCGGCTGTGGTGGCCGAGGCCTTTGCCGATGCCCGTCCGACCGAACAGAACAAGTTCAAGATCCCGCTCGCCGAACGGGCACTTGCGGGCATCCTTGCAGACGCGAGAGGCTGATCAGATGGAATTTAACGCTCCTGCGACTGAGAACCTGTTCGACCGCGCCAAGCTAGTCGGCAAGTCCACTCCGCGTATCGACGGGCCGCTCAAGGTGTCGGGCGCCGCGCCCTATGCGGCAGAGCGGCACGACGTCGTCGCTGGTCAGGCCTATGGCTGGATCGTCGGCGCGGCGATTGCCAAGGGCCGGATCCGGTCGATGGAGCTGGGCGATGCCCGCCGGGCGCCCGGGGTCGTCGCGATCGTTGCGGCGACCGAACATGAGCCGGTTGGGACCAGCCCCTACAATCATGCACCGCTCTTCGGCGGCCGCGACATCGCCCATTATCATCAGGCGATCGCCGTCGTGGTGGCCGAAACGTTCGAACAGGCCAGGGCCGCCGCCAGCCTGATCCGTACGCAATACGATGCCGCCGATGGCGTCCACGATCTTGCCCGCGTCAAAAGCGCGGCCAAAATCGGCACCGGCTTCAGCGGCGAATCGATGAAGGACACCCTGGGCGATTTCGATGGGGCTTTCGGCGGTGCGGCCGTGAAGATCGATGCCACTTACACCACGCCTGACGAAGCGCATGCGATGATGGAACCGTTTGCCACCATAGCTGCCTGGGAAGGCGACAAGCTGACGGTGTGGACGTCGAACCAGATGATCAACTGGGGCAAAAGGGCGCTGGCATCGATCCTTGGTATCGAGGCCGACAATGTGCGGGTGGATTCGCCCTATGTCGGCGGCGGTTTCGGCGGGAAACTGTTCATCCGCGCCGACGCGGTGATGGCCGCGCTGGGGGCCAAGGCGGCAAAGCGCCCGGTCAAGATCGCGATGCAGCGCCCGCTGATGTTCAACAATTCGACCCATCGCCCGGCCACCATCCAGCGCGTGCGCCTGGGGGCGGGATCGGATGGCAGGATCACCGCCATCGCGCATGAGTGCTGGTCGGCAAATATCACCGGCGAGGATGGCGAGCATGGCACGTTGCAAACGCCCAAACTCTATACCGGAGCCAACCGGCTGACCGCTTCCTATGTCTCGCAGATCGATCTTCCCGAAGGCAATGCCATGCGCGCGCCGGGCGAAGCGCCGGGTCATATGGCACTCGAGGTCGCGATGGACGAACTGGCCGAACAGGCGGGCATCGATCCTGTGGAACTGCGTATCCTCAACGATGCACACGGTGTCGTTCCGGGCGACCCCGAAACCAAGATATCGGATCGCCATCTCGCCCGCTGTCTGAAGGAAGGGGCCGAACGCTTCGGTTGGTCCGAACGCAAGGCCCAGCCAGGCCAGGCGCGCAACGGTCGCTGGCTGACGGGCATGGGCGTGGCTGCCGGATACCGTGCGGGTCCGACGGCCAAATCGGCCGCGCGTGTCAGCCTGTCCGCGGACGGCAAGCTCAAGGTCGAAACCGACATGACCGATATCGGCACCGGCTCCTACACCATCATTGCGCAGACCGCCGCCGAAACCATGGGTCTCCCGCTCGATAGCGTAACGGTTGAACTGGGGGATTCGAACTTCCCCGTCTCGTCGGGCTCCGGGGGGCAATGGGGCGCCGCAAGCTCGACTGCGGGCGTTTACGCAGCCTGCGTCAATCTGCGCCGGATGATTGGCGAAAAGCTCGGCTTCGATGGCGATGCGGCGGATTTCCAAGGAGGCCTCGCGACGCTGGATGGACAGGGCTGGCAGATCACCGAAGCCGGGGCACTCAGTGCCGATGGCGAAATGACCTATGGCGATTTCAAATCGGATTACGATGTGGGCACCTATGCCGCCCATTTCGCCGAAGTGCGCGTCGATGCCTTTACCGGCGAAGTGCACATCACGCGCATGCTGGCCGTTTGCGATGCCGGGCGCATCCTGAACCCGCTGTCTGCGCGCAGTCAGGTAATCGGCGGAATGGTCATGGCAGCGGGCGCAACACTGATGGAAGACCTGCATGTCGATAAAAGGTTCGGCTTTTTCGCCAATCATGATCTGGCCGGTTACGAAGTGCCGGTTCATGCGGACATTCCTCACCAGGAATGCATATTCCTCGACACGCTGGATCCCATCGTTTCCCCGATGAAGGCGAAGGGCGTGGGCGAACTTGGTATTTGCGGGCCCAATGCGGCGGTTGCCAATGCCGTCTACAACGCCACCGGTGTGCGGGTGCGCGAATACCCGATTACGGTCGATAAATATCTCGACCGGTTACCGGCGCTTGCGTGATCGCAGCAGACGGGGTGTAAATCGCAAGGATGGCTGAAAACTCTGCCTGGCTGATGAGCGGGCTCGAAGACGATGTCCGGCCGCGTATGTTCGAGGTGGCAAATCGGGGCGATGCCTTTGCCCTGGCCACCATCGTGAAGGCCGATGGCGGCCCGCGGCCAGTTGGTGCACAGATGGTCGTCACCGCGCGAGAAAGCTGGGGCTTTCTGTCGGGTGGCTGCATCGAAGACGACGTGGCGCTGAATGCGCGCGAGGTAATCGATGACGGGCAACCCCGCACTATCGTCTATGGAACCGGAAGTCCGCTGATTGACATCCGCCTGCCCTGTGGCGGCAGTATCGAAGTGATCATCGAGCGGGTGTCGCCGACCGATGCGGCGCTCGCCGATCTGCGATCGCTTACAACTGCGCGCCGACCCGCTGTCTGGATCAGCGATGGACGGCTGCGAAAATGCATTGCGCAGGAACATGGCGATGACACCGCGCCAGCCCTGATCGTCCGTCATTACTTTCCGTGTCAGAGGCTGGTGGTCATCGGCTCCGATCCCTTTGCACTTGCGATTGCGGGGCTCGGCCAGACCGTCGGCTGGGACGTATCCATTCTTGCTCCATTCGGACCGCAAGCCCATCCGCCCATTGGCGTATCCTATGATCGGCGGACCCTTGCAGAGGCCATGAACGATCCGGCGCCCGACCGCTGGACGGCCGTCGCCGTGGCGACTCACGATCTCGAACAGGATGAAAGCGCCCTGATCCCTGCCCTGCAATCGCCTGCAGGCTATGTCGGGGTGCTCGGTTCGCGTCGCAAGCTGGACCAACGCCTCGCCGGCCTGCGGTCTGCCGGGTTGGATCAGCCAGCGATCGCACGGCTTTCGGCTCCCATTGGTCTGAACATCGGGGCGTCGTCTCCATGGGAGGTGGCACTGTCGGTCGTCGCCGAAATAGTGGACGCCTGCCGCGGGGACACACGCCGTGTCGTTGCTCCCTCGCGCAAACCGCATGTCGCTGCCTGAAGCGACCGGGTGCCATGCCATCGTCCTCGCCGCGGGGACGGGTAGTCGGTTCGGAGGCGGGAAACTGCTTGCCCCTTTTCGCGGACGCCCGCTCATCTACTGGTCCGTCGCAGCAGCCCTTTCATCCCGTGTAACCAGCGTAACGGCTGTTCTTGGAGCGCAGGCCGATGACGTCGCGGCAGCCTTGGCACCGTTCGCCGATCGCCGTCTTTCTCTGGTTCGCTGCAGGCAGTGGGAAGAAGGGTTGTCGGCGTCGCTGACATTCGGGCTGCGAACGCTGCCACAGGACACGCGCGCGGTAGCGATCTTTCTGGGCGACATGCCCGATCTCGATCCCGGACTGGCCGATCGTGTGCTGACAGAGGTAGCTGGCGGCGCCCCGGCAGCGTATCCCGAGTGTAAAGGTATCCCGGGGCATCCGGTGGCTTTGTCCAGCAAGCTATTTCCTCTGATCGAAAGTCTCAAGGGCGATCAGGGCGCTCGCGCCGTCCTTGCCGGCAAAAGCGGTGTTATCCGTGTTCCAACCGACGATCCCGGCTCCATCGCCGATATCGACACAAGGCACGATCTGAAGCGGTTGGAACCTTAGCCCGTTCGTTTCGACCTAGATCGTGAAATCCAGCCGATATCCGGGAGTATAGTGCAACGCCATGGTCGTGACAGAGCGTTCGCCGAGCCACGTCGTTCGGCGCATGGTGAAAAGCGCCTCTCCGCGCCCGATACTCAGTATTTGCGCTATTCTCGCGTCAGCCGATATCGCCGACAGTTCTACCTCGCCGCGCGTGAAGGGGACTTTGCGAACCAACCATTCGTTTGCGCTCAGCGTGCCGAGGTCGGCAGTTTCGAAATCGGGTACCGTAGCAAGGTTTACCCAGCGTGTTTCGAAAGCGAAAGGCTGCCCATCCGCAAGATGCAGGGTCTCCAGATAGGCTGCCGATCTGTCTTCCGCGATCTGAAGGTTAAGCGAAGTTGTGACGGGTGGTTGCGTCTTCCGGCGCTTTACGATTTCGCAGCTGTAGGTTCGTCCCATGTCTTCAACCTGTTCGCGCACCAGCGGAATGCGGACCTGCGCCTGGGGGAGGGGCAGTGGGCGTACGCGGGTGCCGCCCTTGCGCTTGCGTTCCACGATGCCTTCTTGGGCCAGGGCCTGAAGAGCGCGATTCACCGTGGTCCGCGAACAGCCATACTGCTCGGCGAAATCGACCTCGCCCGGGATCAGTTCACCCAGTTTCCATTCGCCCGCCACGATGCGGGCACGAATGGCTTCGCGAATGCCGCGGTGCGTTTGTGCATTCACAGGGCGGCGCCCAGTTCCCGGATAGTGCGGGCGAAGCGCGCACGGATGTCGGCAGCGCGAATATGCTCACCGTCTTGCACGATATGGCGGCCCGCGGACCACAGGTCGCTAACGGCGTGTGCTTCCACGCCGAAAATCCACGCATCGAGCCGCTGGTCCGGTTGCGGCCAGTCGAGGAAGGGCAGATCATCGCGCAGGCCGACGATGTCGGCCCGCATCCCGATTTCGATAGTGCCTGCTTTCCGTCCGATTGCCTGCGCACCGCCGCGAGCCGCCCGCTCGTAAAGATAGCGCCCGTTGGACCGGGTCGCGTCATCGGTCAGCACCGCGCGCTGGCGGTGCTTCAGTCGCTGCGAAACTTCGAGCATGCGCAGTTCTTCCGCAACCGACAGGCGAATGTTGGAATCCGAACCGATGCCGTAGCGCCCGCCAGCCGCAAAATAGTCACGGGCTGCGAAAATCCCGTCGCCAAGGTTTGCCTCGGTGGTCGGGCAAAGGCCCGCCACCGCGCCCGAAGCGGCAAGGGCCTTAACCTCGTTTGCATCGAGATGAGTTGCATGGATCAGGCACCAGCGCTCGTCCACCGGCATATTGTCGATCAGCCAGCGAACAGGACGCGCGCCCAGATGGCCCTCTACCTCTTCAACTTCCCTGATTTGTTCGGCGGCATGGATATGGATGGGCCCTTCAGGGCAGAGCGCCAGGCATGTCTCGATCCCGTCCCGATCGACTGCCCGGAGCGAATGCGGGGCAACGCCAAGGCGGAAGTCTTCCGGCAGACCGCGGCTGTTGTCGGCGATCCGCGTATACAGCGCCTCGAACTGGTCGACGCTATTGCCGAACCGCAACTGGCCACCATTCAGCGAACGCCTGTCCAGCCCGCCATAAGTATAGAGTACCGGCAGATGGGTGAGGCCGATGCCACTGGTCTGGCTCGCCGCAAAGATGGCGTTGGACAATTCGGCGATGTCGTCGAACTTTTTGCCGCCGACCTGGTGGTGCACGTAATGGAATTCGGCCGATGCGGAATAGCCCGCCTGTGCCATTTCCATCTGCACCAGTGCAGCGATGGATTCGATGTGGTCCGGCGTCAATATATCCAGGAACCGGTACATCACTTTCCGCCACGTCCAGAAATCGTCCGCCCCCTGCGGGCCCCGCGCTTCGGCTAGCCCTGCCATGGCGCGCTGAAAGCTGTGCGTGTGGACGTTGGCGAGGCCGGGCAGTGCAGTCCCGACAGCAGTGGCGGGATCGAAACCGCGCGGGGATATCTCCACGATAGTGCCAAGTTCGTCGAGGTGAATGGCGTGGTCGGCAAGCCATCCAGAGGGCGTTAGAACCTGCCGTGCGGAGATGATGCCAGCCATTTACCGTTGCGCCTTTTTGGTAATATGTGCATACATAATCACACGGTAAGGAGATGCGCAAGAGTATGGCAGGCCGAGTTTTCACCCACTGCAAGGCCGCGACGCTGGTCGCAGAGGCGACGGGCTATGGTCTGGTCGAAGACGCTGCGATTGCAGTGCAAGGGGGGCGGATTTCCTGGGTCGGGGATGCAACCGATCTGCCGCAGGATTACGCCGATTGGGAGAAGGTCGAGCTGGAGGGGGCACTCGTCACGCCCGCGCTGGTCGATTGCCACACGCATCTCGTTTTTGGCGGCGATCGCAGCCGCGAATTTGCACTTCGTCTCGAGGGCGCGAGCTATGAAGAGATCGCGAAGGCCGGTGGCGGCATCCGTTCTACTGTTTCTGCGACGCGGCAAGCAACGGATGAGGACCTGCTTGCCAGCGCTGTGCGCCGCGTCGACGATTTGCTCGCAGACGGTGTCGCGGTGATCGAAGTCAAATCGGGCTATGGCCTGACCATCGAACAGGAAATGCGCATGCTGCGCGTTGCGCGCGCGATCGAGGGGCACCGCCCCGTCCGCATCCGCACAAGCTGGCTCGCGGCCCACGCGCTGCCTCCCGAATTCGAGGGCGAGGCCGACCGCTACATCGACGAAATCGTGATCCCGGGCCTCGAGGCCGCCGTCGTCGAAGGTCTGGTCGATGCGGTCGACGGGTTTTGCGAAGGCATCGGCTTTTCGCCCGCGCAGATCCGCAAGGTGTTCGACAAGGCACGCGAACTGGGCGTGCGGGTCAAGCTGCATGCCGAGCAGCTGAGCGACCTCAAGGGCTCGGTAATGGCCGCCGAATATGGCGCCTTGTCTGCCGATCATCTCGAATGGCTCGCGCCCGAGGACGCTGCCATCCTGGCCGAAAAAGGCGTGGTCGCGGTCCTCCTGCCAGGGGCATTCTATGCCCTGCGCGAAACGCGCCTGCCGCCGCTGGACGCGCTGCGCGAGAACGGCGTGCCGATGGCGCTCGCCACGGATTGCAATCCGGGCAGCTCGCCCCTGTCCTCGCTGCGCCTCGCCATGAACATGGGGTGCACCCTCTTTCGCATGACCCCCGAAGAAGCGCTCGCCGGGGCGACCCGCCATGCCGCGAAGGCGCTGGCGCTGGAGGAAGACCACGGCACGATCGAGGCGGGCAAGCGCGCCGACCTCGCGGTATGGGGCGTCTCTCACCCCGATTATCTCAGCTACTGGATCGGCGGGCACTTGCTGCGCGGCCGGATCACTGCAGGATCATATCACGATGCTTGAATTGTCGCCCGGTTCGCTGGGGTTGGTGCAGATCGAGGAACTGTACCGTTCGCCCGGCTCCTTCCGGATCGACCAGCCGGCGATGGATGCCGTAGCCCAGTCGGCCGACCGCCTCGGCGCGGCGCTCGGCTCGGGCGATGCGATCTACGGCGTCAACACCGGCTTCGGCAAGCTTGCCAGCGTCCGCATCGGCGAAACCGATCTCGGCACGCTCCAGCGCAATCTGGTGCTTTCGCACAGCGCAGGCTTCGGCCCGCCCCTCGATCCGCAGATCGTGCGCTTCATCATCGCGCTCAAGTGCCTTTCGCTGGGGCGCGGGGCATCCGGGGTCCGGCCCGTGGTTGTCGAACGGTTGCAGCAGCTGGTCGAAGCTGGCGTGACCCCCGTGGTCCCGGAAAAGGGATCGGTCGGCGCATCGGGCGATCTTGCCCCGCTGGCCCATGTCGCCGCCACCCTGATCGGGGAGGGCGACGCCTTCTACAGGGGCGAACGCATGGCGGCGGGCGCGGCCCTGCAGCGCGCAGGCCTCGAACCGCTCGTGCTCGAAGCCAAGGAAGGGCTCGCGCTGCTCAATGGCACGCAGGTGTCCACCGCTCTGGCCTTTGCCGCGCTGTTCGACAGCTGGCGGCTGGCGATCAATTCGCTTGTCACCACGGCGCTGTCGCTCGATGCGGCGATGGGTTCGACCGCGCCATTCCATGATGAGATCCACCGGCTGCGCGGCCATCGCGGCCAGATCGTGGCGGCGCAAATCATTCGCGACCTGCTCGACGGATCGCAGATCCGCGAAAGCCACCGCGAAGACGATCTGCGTGTGCAGGACCCCTATTGCCTGCGCTGCGCACCGCAGGTGATCGGCGCCTGTCTCGACCAGCTGGCGCATGCCGGCGAAGTCCTGCGGATCGAGGCCAATGCCGCGACCGACAACCCGCTGGTGCTGAGCGACGGCACCATCGTGTCGGGCGGCAATTTCCACGCGGAACCCGTCGGCATGGCGGCAGACGGTATCGCCATCGCCGTTTCGGAAATCGGCGCCATCGCCCAGCGGCGCATCGCCCTGCTGGTCGATCCCGCCTTGAGTTTCGGGCTGCCCGCCTTCCTTGCGCCGTCGCCGGGCCTGCAATCGGGGCTGATGATCGCCGAGGTCACCAGCGCCGCGCTGATGAGCGAGAACAAGGCGCTGGCCAATCCGCGCGTGGTCGATTCCACCCCGACGTCCGCCAATCAGGAAGACCATGTGTCCATGGCCTGCCACGGCGCGCGCCGCCTGATCGAAATGAACGGCAATCTGGCCGCAATCGTCGGGATCGAGGCGATGACGGCAGCACAGGGCGTCGAGTTTCGCGCGCCTCTCGCCACCAGCGACACGCTGGGCGCGGTTATCGCGCGTATCCGCGACGCCTCGCCCACGCTTACCGAAGATCGGCTGATGGAACCCGATATCGCCGCCATGGCGCAATTGCTGGGCTCCCGGCTCCTGAGCGAAGGCGTTGCCTTTTCCTCGATCGCGGAATTCGCCGGGTGAGCCCGGTCACGGTCATAGCGGGCGACGGCCCGATCGTGCTGGCCCAGCCGCATTCGGGCACGTTCGTGCCGCAGGACATCGCGGCGAACCTTACCGCGCGGGGCCGCAAGCTCGCCGATACGGACTGGCATATTCCGCAGCTCTACGACGATCTGGTACCCGATGCCACGATCGTGCGGGCCGAATTCAACCGTTATGTGATCGATGCCAACCGTCCGCCCGATGGCGCGACGCTGTATCCCGGGCAGAACACCACCGGGCTGGTCCCGATGGTCGATTTCGAAAACCACCCCCTGTGGCTCGAAGAACCGGGCGACGCCGAAATCGCGCGCCGTCGCGAGGCGTTTCACCGCCCCTATCACACGGCCTTGCAGGCCGAACTGGAGCGGGTGCGCGGCGTCCACGGTTTCGCCGTTCTGTACGATTGCCATTCGATCCAGTCGTGCCTGCCATTCCTGTTCGAAGGCCGGCTGCCTGATCTCAATATCGGCACCGACAATGGCGCGACCTGCCATCCCGCGATCGAGGCGGCGGTCGCGAACGCCTGTGCCGCCGGGCCCTATAGCCATGTCGTCAACGGGCGGTTCCGCGGCGGCTGGACCACGCGGCATTACGGCCGGCCCGACCGCAAGGTTCACGCGATCCAGATGGAAATCGCGCAGTCGACCTATCTCGAAGCGGAGGAACCGCCCTTCGCCTACTCCCCCGACAAGGCCGCCAGCCTGCGCGATACGATCGCCGCAGTGTTCGGCGGCATCCAGAGCACATTCGGAGACCTTGCATGAGTATCGACCGCCGCAACGCCCGCGACATCAAGGCGCCGACCGGCCCCGAACTCACCTGCGGCAGCTGGCAGACCGAAGCGCCGTTCCGCATGATCCAGAACAATCTCGACCGCGAGGTGGCGGAAAACCCTGACGAGCTGGTGGTCTATGGCGGTATCGGCCGCGCGGCGCGCAGCTGGAGCGATTTCGAAGCGATCCTGTCGAGCCTCAAGACCCTAGCGGACGATGAGACGCTGCTGGTGCAGTCGGGCAAGCCCGTGGGCGTGTTCCGCACGCATGCCGATGCCCCGCGCGTGCTGATCGCCAATTCCAACATCGTGCCGCACTGGGCGAACTGGGACCATTTCAGCGAGCTCGATAGGAAGGGCCTGATGATGTACGGCCAGATGACGGCCGGTTCGTGGATCTACATCGGCACGCAGGGCATCGTTCAGGGTACCTACGAAACCTTCGTTGAGGCGGGTCGCCAGCATTATGGCGGCGATCTGACGGGCAAGTGGATCCTGACCGGCGGGCTTGGCGGCATGGGCGGGGCGCAGCCGCTTGCCGCGGCGATGGCCGGGGCCTGCTGCCTGGCGGTCGAATGCAATCCCGAGAGCATCGATTTCCGCCTGCGCACGCGCTATCTCGACGAGAAGGCCGAAAGCCTGGACGAAGCGCTTGCCCTGATCGAGCGCTGGACCGCCGCGGGCGAGGCGAAGTCGGTCGGCCTGCTGGGCAACGCCGCCGAAATCTTTCCCGAACTGGTGAAGCGCGGGGTGCGGCCCGACATCGTTACCGACCAGACCAGCGCGCATGATCCGGTCAACGGCTACCTGCCCGAAGGCTGGACCATGGGCGAATGGCGCGCCAAACGCGAAAGCGATCCCAAGGCGGTGGAAAAGGCCGCGCGCGCATCCATGCGCAGGCAGGTCGAAGCTATGATCGCCTTCTGGGAGGCGGGCGTGCCGACGCTCGATTACGGCAACAACATTCGCCAGGTCGCGCTGGAGGAAGGGCTGGAAAATGCCTTTGCCTTCCCCGGCTTCGTACCTGCCTATATCCGCCCGCTGTTCTGCCGCGGGATCGGACCGTTCCGCTGGGCCGCGCTGTCGGGCGATCCGGAAGACATCTACAAAACCGACGCCAAGGTGAAGGAACTGCTGCCCGACAACCACGCTCTGCACAACTGGCTCGACATGGCCCGCGAACGGATCGCCTTTCAGGGCTTGCCGGCACGGATCTGTTGGGTCGGGCTGGGCGACCGCCACCGCCTGGGCATGGCATTCAACGAGATGGTCGCCAGCGGCGAGCTGAAAGCACCGGTGGTGATCGGTCGCGACCATCTCGACAGCGGATCCGTCGCCAGCCCCAACCGGGAAACCGAAGCGATGAAGGACGGCTCGGATGCGGTCAGCGACTGGCCGCTGCTCAACGCGCTGCTCAACACGGCGAGCGGAGCGACCTGGGTCAGCCTGCATCACGGGGGCGGGGTCGGCATGGGCTTTTCGCAGCATGCGGGCATGGTCATCGTGGCCGACGGGACCGAGGATGCCGCGCGGCGGCTCGAGCGCGTGCTGTGGAACGACCCGGCCAGCGGCGTGATGCGCCACGCCGACGCGGGCTACGAGGATGCGCTCGATTGCGCGAGAGAAAAGGGCCTGCACCTTCCCGGCATTCTGGGCGCATAGGTCCACGCATTTCGCGGGCCCTTGCCGACCGTTGGTCGAGAGGGCTTTGCTACCGGAGCGAGTGCAGCTAGCTTCCCGGCGCATATCTGGGGAGCTACATTAATGAGCCGTAATTTCAGCCGCCTCGCATCGGCGATCGCCATCGCCTGCGCCACCGTGTCCGTACCTGCCTTCGCGCAGGATCATTCGGGGCACCATGCCGGCATGTCTGCCAGCGAACACGATGCTGCCAAACTGCATGCACTTTTCGAGCGCAGCGAAGCCGAAGCGCTCGATCGCAATCCCATTACCGCCTTCTTTCGCGGGGACTTTTCCGATGCGGACAAGCTGGGAGATTTCTCTCCCGCCAGCTACGCCGAAGAGCGCGCCGCTGCGGAGGCGAATCTGGCCGAATTGGCGACCGTGGACCGCGATGCTCTGAGCGAAACCGATCGCATCGCCTATGATGTCTTCGAATACACTCAACAGCGGACGCTGGCGATGACCTCGCCCGAGATACTGCCCACCGTGCTTGCGCTGCCGATCGATCATTTCCGCGGGATGCATGTGTTCTACCCGCGTTTTTCCGCGCCCGGCGCGCTGATGCCGTACGACACGGTCGAGGACTACGAAAACAATTTCAGCCGTCACCGTGAAATGGCGAAGATCGTCGATCAGGCGATCGCGCGCTTCAAGACTGGCGCAGCATCGGGCATCACTTTGCCGCGCATGTCGGTAGAATTGATGATCGAACAACTCGATCTTCAGCTCGATGCGCCGATCGAAGAAAGCCCCTACTGGTCTCCGGTTGCAAATTTCCCCGACAGCATTTCGCAGGCCGAACAGGAACGGCTGACGAAGGAGCATCGCGAGGTACTTACCGGCACGTTGATGCCTGCGTTCAAGAAGCTGCGGGATTATCTGGCCAACGAATATCTGCCGCAAGCGCGCACAAGCATTGCTGCAACCGACAACCCCGGCGGCGAAGCTTACTATGCCTATCGCATCGAGGATAACACGACCCTCCCGCTGACCGCGCAGCAGGTCCACGACACCGGTCTCGCCGAAGTCGCGCGCATCAACACTGCGATCGAGGAAGCGAAAGCGGAGGCCGCAGGGCGTACGGGTGAAACCTATACCAGCAAGGCGGACTTGCAGGCCGCGTGGTATGACGTCGCCGAACGGGTCGATCCGTTGATGGATCAATTGTTCCTACGCATTCCAAAGACCGAACTGCGTATCGAACCTTACGAACCCTACCGTGAAAAGTTCAACCTTGCCGCCAGCTATATGGCTGGGAAAGCCGACGGATCGCGGCCAGGCACCTTCTATTTCAGCGGCTACAATGTTGCAGAGCGCAAGCTGGGCACGTCGATCGCGCTGTACATGCACGAGGGCAATCCCGGCCATCACTTCCAGTCGATGTTCGCTATCGAGAATGAGGAATTGCCCGAATTCATGCGCTACGGCGGGTTCACCGCTTTCAGCGAAGGCTGGGGCCTGTATGCCGAAAGCCTGGGTTACGAACTTGGCCTGTATGACGATCCGGTTGATCGCCTTGCAGCCCTTCAGGGCGGTGAATTGCTGCGCGCCGTGCGGCTGGTTGTCGATACCGGTATGCACGCCCTCGGCTGGAGCCGCGATCAGGCGATCGAATATATGGTTGCCAACGGGCAACCCCGCGATTTCGCCGAGAGCGAGACGGCGCGCTACATCGTGATGCCCGCGCAAGCGCTCGCCTACAAAACGGGTGAACTGAAGATCAAGGAACTGCGCGCCAAGGCGCAGGCCGCATTGGGCGAAAACTTCGACGTGCGCAGGTTCCATGAGCAGGTGCTCAATACAGGCGACATGCCGCTGCCGGTGCTGGAATCCAAAATAGACGCGTGGATTGCTGGGGGTGGGCAGTGAGCGCAGCGAAAGGGACCCGAACGGCCATGAACCGCATTGCTCTGACAGCCGCTTCCGCGTTTGCCATCGCTGTTACTGCGGTGGCGGCTCCGGCTGCGCTTGCCCAGCCTGGCACGGCTCCAACCGCTCAGCACAGCGAAGGACAGAAACTGCGCGATCTTCTCGCCCGAAGCGAAGCCGCTGCACTCGACCGCTCGCCCATATCCGCATTTTACAGGGGCGATTTTTCGGATGCGGACAAGCTCGGCGATTTTTCGCCGGCAAGCTTTGCGGCTGACCGCGTAGCAACCGAAGCAGAGTTGGCCGAACTGGCAACGATCGATCGATCCGCGCTGGGCGCACAGGACCAGATCGCCTACGATACGTTCCGTTATGCCGGTGAGCGTACGCTCGCCGGGTTGCAGCCGGAAATCCTGAAAATCCGCTTGGCGCTGCCGCTGGATCACTTCACCGGCATTCAGGGCGATTATCCGGGATTTTCCGCCCCCGATGGTGTGATGCCGTTCAAGACGCCGGGCGATTACGCCGCCAATATCGCTCGCCACGAGGCTTACGGGCAAATGGTGGAAGACGTCATCGCGCGGTTCGATGACGGGCTGGAACAGGGCATCACCCTGCCGCGACTGACGGTCGAGATGATGATCGAACAGCTCGACACACAGCTTTCGACGCCTGCGGAAGAGAATGCCTATTATGCGCCGCTGCGGGCACTGCCTGACAGTTTCACCGATGGTCAGAAAGAGCAGGCTCGTGCAGATTTGACAGCGTCGATCGATCAAACGCTCTATCCGGCAATCCGTCGTCTGCGGGCTTATCTGGCAGATACCTATCTTCCCAAGGCACGCGATACGGTTGGTCTTTCTGCCATGCCGGGCGGCGACGCCTTTTACGATTATCGCATCGCCGAAATGACTACTCTGCCGCTAACCGCGCAGGAGGTTCACGATCTCGGTCTGTCTGAAGTCGCGCGGATCAGCAAGGCGCGCGAGCAGACGATTGCGGAGCGGGGTGAACGTCGCCCGCAAATCTACAAAACGAAGGACACCTTGCAGGCAGCCTGGTACGAAACCGCCAAGGAAGTCGACAGCAAGATCGGCCCGATGTTCCTCAGCGGACCCGAAACACCGCTGCGGATCGAACCTTACGAACCCTATCGCGAACAGTTCTTCCTCGCGGCGTCCTATCAGGCGGGCGACCCCGAGCGTAATCGGCCGGGCACCTTCTACTTCAGCGGCTGGAATGCCGCCGAACGCGAACTGAGCCCATCGGTCCGGCTGTACATGCACGAAGGCAACCCCGGCCATCACTACCAGATCATGTTCGCCATCGAAGACGAGAACCTGCCCGATACGCTAAAGCACGGCTGGTACACCGCGTTCGGCGAAGGATGGGCACTTTACGCCGAAAGCCTCGGATATGAGCTGGGTCTCTACGATGATCCGGTGGAGCGGCTGCAGGCCCTGGAGGATGGCGAGTTGAAACGCGCCGTCCGGCTGGTTGTCGATACCGGGATTCATGCCCTCGGATGGACCCGCCAGCAAGCGGCCGATTACATGGTCGAGAACGGCAGTGCGCGCGATTACGCGGAAAACGAGGTCGCTCGCTACATCGCCATGCCGGGGCAGGCGCTTGGCTACAAGATAGGCGAATTGAAAATCAAGGAACTGCGTGCTCGCGCCAAAGCGGCGCTAGCCGATGGTTTCGACGTTCGCCGGTTCCACGACCAGGTGCTCAACAGCGGCAACGTCCCGCTCGCGGTACTGGAAGCCAAGATCGATGCATGGATCGCAGCCGGCGGCCAATAGCCTGGTCGTGCAGTGGTAAAAAAAGGGGGCCGCACGATCCAGTGTCGCGCGGCCCCCTTCTTGGTCTCACAGGCGTCAGTCCGCGCTGGCGGTGCCGGTCGTGCCTGCTGGAAGATCGGGACGGGTGGCGGGTAGTTTCGCCTTGCGGTCGCCCGTCTTCAGATAGGTGTCGAACCAGCGCATCATACGCAGGTTATAATCGTACCGGGCGGCGGCCCTGCTATTGCCGTGACCTTCGCCCGGAAACAGGACGAGCCGCACTGGCACGTCAGGCTTGCGCACCTTCATGCTCCGATAAAGCTCGTAGCTCTGGCTGGGGGCAACGCGGGTATCTTCGGCGCCGTGCATGATCAGCAGCGGCGTGTTCGCCTTGTCGACATGGTAGATCGGCGATACCTCCAGCATGGCCTGCCAGTCGTCCCACGGCCATTTGCCCGAATGCACATTGTACATCTCGTATGGGATGTCGGTCGTTCCGAACTTGCTGACCTGGTTGGAAATGCCCACGAACATGACGCCGGCGGCGAACTCGTCGCTCAGTGCGGTTGCGGCCCAGCCGGTGGCGTAGCCGCCATAGGATCCGCCGGTGATGCCGGTACGGTCCGGATCGGCTATTCCCGCGTCGACGAGGGCGCGCTTGGCATCGACCAGATCGGTGAATTCCGGATCGGTGTAATTGCCGGTGTGCTGCTTGGAAAAAGCCGTGCCGTAGCCGGTGGAGCCGCGATAATTGGGGAGGAACACGGCATAGCCCTGTCCGGCGGCAACCTGTCCCGGCTTCGAATAGGCGGTCTGCCAGCCATTGCTGTCATGTGCTTCCGGGCCGCCATGGACGTTAAGGATCAGGGGCGCCCCACCGCGCTTGGCCCCGCCCACGGGTTCGATCAGAACGCCTTCGACTTCCTGACCATCACGCGCGGTATAGGTGAAGGCGCGCTGCTTGCCGAAGTCGATCTCCTTCAGCCAATCGTTATGCGTGGTCCAGCGCTGGAAGCCGTCGTCCTTCCAGACGAAGAGCTCGGTCGGATGCTGCGGGCTGCTCGCTTCCACCGCGATGGTGTTTCCGCCAGCCTGGATGCTCGACAGGATAAGCTCGCCCCCATCGTGTTCCGCGGCGACCGAACCGTCGGCATTATAGATCCGCAGAGCGCTCTGCGCGCCCTTGTGGATCACTGCCGCCAGCCGTCCGTCGGCCAGCCATTCGGCGTCGACCGCGGCTTCGGGCGCACCGGCGTTGAGCGCGCGATACTGCCCGGTTGCCATGTCGACCAGATGCAGCGTCGTCTCAGCAGGATCGTTCATGTCGACCCCGGCAATCATCGAAAGCTGCGTCCCGTCCGGCGAAATCTCGATATCACCGAGCTTGCCGGGCGTTTCGACCACCCGCAGCACCTTGCCGCTTGTCAGGTCGAGGATATGCGCGCGCTTCGAGGTATAGGCATCGTCGATCTGCGGAGTGGGCGCGCTGTCGACCACGGCGTGGCGGCCATCGGGCGCAACGCGGAAGGCGCTGACATAGCCGGGGATCGTCACGGCCTTCGGATCGGTATCGAGCGTTTCGCCCACGCGGGCCGAGAACAGGCGCGTCAGCTTCGCTTCCTCTTCGTAGACGATCGCATTGAAGCCAGCCTTGGACTGATTGTCGCGCGCCTTGTCTTCCTCTGCTCCGGCGAGCATCCAGATTGTCGTGCCATCGGGTGACCAGGCATAGGAACGCACGCCGGCGCCGTTGACGGCAGCAAGTTTGCGTTGACCGCCGCCATCGACCGGGATGCCCCATACGGCTGACTTTTCGTCCTCGTCCGCCCAGACGAAGCTGATCATCCGGCCATCGGGCGAGAAGGAAATGCCCGACACGTCGATGTCTTCGGGCAGGAAGGCGCGCGCATTGTTGGGGCCATAAGCGAGATTGAGGCGCTCTTCGGTGGAACCGTTCTCTTCGCCGTCGGTCACATCGGGCAAGCTCGCGGTGGTATAGGCGATGCGGCTGCCATCGGACGACACGGCAATCGTGCCCACGCTTTCCAACCGGGCGACATCTTCCGGCGTCATCGGCCGGGCCTGTGCCTGCGCGGCGAGCGAGGCGGTGGCGAGCAGAATGCCCGCAGTTAACGGCGCGCGAAAAGTCATGTGTGTGCAATCCTCCTGAAACGTGTGGGACCGCTATACCGATCGGGGGCTAGGGGGCAAATTCCGGCACCGCGGGCTTTGCCTTGACGATTGTCGATCTGCGCGATGCCATCAGCGCGATCGCCACCGCCGCAAGCGTCACGATCCAGAATATGGCCACGAAGGGCGCTTCATTGCCCATCGTCATGCGCGCTGCCAGCGTCGCCGCGATACCCAGCGGCATGCCGATCGTGATGCCCCACCAGCTTGCCCTGATGGACGGGCGCGGGCTGCCCTTCCGGTCCTGCTTGTTCAACCAGATGAAGGTGCCCGTCGACACCACGATGGTGAGCGCGATCCCGAACACGATATAGGCCAGCTTTACCGCCAGGCCGCCGAAATTCCCGAAATGCAGATTATAGATCGACGCCGCGATCTGCTGGCCGAGCGTCCCGTCCGCCAATCCGGCGGTGCCATTGAATGTGCCGTCCGCTCCGAACGCGTAATATTCGCCGAAGATCAGGCGTTGGCCATGTACGCCGACAATCTGCACATGCTGCCCGCGCGTGCCGGGATCGTGCAGGATGGCATAGGAAACGCGGACCTCGGGATAGTTGCGGGTCATATAGTCCAGGGCGGGCGTCACCTTGGGCAGGGGCGCTGCTGCCTCGTCCTCGTCCGGTTCCGTTCCGAAGACAGGCGCAATCGCAGCCTCGCTATCCCCGTCATAGTCCGCTGCTGCCAGGCTGTAGCCCGAGATGTAGAACAGACCGATCATCGCCCCCGTCAGAGCAATCGCGAGTGCAAAGGGCAGGGTCCACACCGCCAGCCTGTTATGCCAGTCGAGCGTGGACACTTCATCGTTACGCCGTGCGCGCAGTCGAAACGCATCGCGGAAAATGCGCGGGTGCGCCACGATCCCGCTGACAGCCAACGCCACGATCATCGCGCCGAACAGTCCCACCAGGCTCATGCCCCAGATGGCCGGCAGGTTGAGCCGGTAATGCAAGGCCAGCAGGAACTCCGCCCAGGCGTTTTCTTCCGGCACGGCAATCGCGCCCTGCGCATCGATATGAAAGGCCTGCGTGTCCGTAGTGATCGTGGTCCGGGGCAGCGCTTTCGTCGGCATATGTACGTAAAGATGGGTGGTCGGTGTGGCGCCTTCCTCGGCTGCCACGACATTGGCGATACCCGCATCGACCGCTTGCGGTGCGATCCGGTCCATTTCGGGCGCACCCGGCTGTTCGAACCGCTGGATTTCCTCGAACAGCACGATGGCCGTGCCGGTCACGCAGATCAGGTAGAGCAGCGCGCAGCAGACGAGGCCGATGGCGGAATGGGCGGAAACCCCTTTGCGAACGGTTTGCTTGGCGAAGAGTGGTTTCACGAGCGGCCTCCCAGCAGGATGAGCGGAACGAGCGACAGGGTGAGCGGGATGGCCAGCATGGCGATCTGCGATGTGCGCTTCGTGCACATCAGCATCGCGAAGGTCAGCAACGGCCAGACGAGCGGAACAAGGCCGAGTACCATGACATTGCCATCGGCTTCTGCCACCGGCCAGCGCATGGCAAGATCGCGTGCGGCAAGGGCGATGGCGATTGTCACGACCAATGCCGCTGGTCCCGTCAGCGCGAAAGTCATCAGGCCGCGGCGCCAATCCCCGGCTTCGGCGCCGCTCGCCCCGTTTGCCGCGGCCCTTGCTCGCCGCGAAGCCTTGGGCATTTCAAAGGCGCCAGGGATCAGCGCGATGCAGGCTGCGGCCGTCCCAACCAGCATTATGACGGTCAGACCCCACGCTCCTGCGCCGCTCCATCCGCCAGCGGCACCGACGGCGAGCAAAAACCACCCGGCGGTGTTTTGCGGGACAGATCGACCTGTGCGGCGCCAAGAGTATCGCAATATCGCGATGCCGAGGATGGCAGACCCGGCGCTTACGAGAATGAGCACGTCCCCCGCCATCAGAAGCGGTAGCTCACGGTGCCCATCACATTGCGTTCGCTGCCGACGAAGCAGTCGCCGCGTGCGAGGCAGGCCGAATAATAGCTTTTGTCGAACAGATTGGTCGCATTGATGGCCACGCTCCAGTTCGCGAATGCGACTTCGGCCAACGCATCGACCAGGGTGAAAGACGGCGTGACGATGCCATCCGGAAAAGCCGGTCCGAAGGATCGGTTCTTGCCGACATGGCGCACGCCTGCGCCCAGCAGCAGCGAGACGTCATCCCCCAGCACAAAACCCTTCGTCGTCCAGAGCGATGCGTTGACCTTGGGCACATTATCGATCTGGCGGTCGGTCCCGGCTACTTCGGCCTCGTTATAGCTCGCATTGGCGATGACGGTCAGCTCGCCGGGCAACGATGCGCTGCTTTCGAACTCTATGCCTCTGGAATTAAGTTCGCCGATCTGGATCTGGTCGAAGGGGTCTGGGGTGCTGTCATCCGAAACGGGACGATTGCTTTCCCGGATGTCGTACCCGGTCACGGTGATCAGTACGGCGTCGGTCGGGTGGAATTTGATGCCCGCTTCGAACTGGCGCCCTGTCTTGGGAATGAAGGCGCTTCCGTCGCTGGCTGTACCTGCGATGGGCTCGAAGCTTTCGGTATAACTGAAGAAGGGCGAAACGCCCTCGACCACTTCGCCGATTATACCTGCCCGGAACGTCGTTGCAGAATCGCGCCGTGCAGGGCCGCCCATGCTTCTGGCGCTGGTCCAGTCACGCCGCGCGCCAAGTACGATCGACACCCGGTCGGCAAAGCGGATCTGGTCCTGAAGGTAAATGCCCACCTGATCCTGATCGACATCTTCGGCGACATAGGCAGGGCTGGGCAGGCCGCCACCAAAGTCGGACAGGGCGCCGTAATCGATATCGTAGATATCGAACACTTCGGTGGCGAAGCCGCCGGTCTTGTAAACCGAATTGGTGCTGTAATCGACGCCCGCCAATACCGTGTGCTCGATGCCCGCTCCCGTAGCGAAATCGAATTGCACGTTATTGTCGGTGGAGAAGATTTCCATCCGGGCGAGGGTTCCGTCCGCATACAGGCGCATCGTGCGCTGTTCGGGATCGGGCACGAAGCCGCCTTCGTCGTCGAGTACCGGTTGGCCGGTTGCCGGGTCGAGCAGGACGAAGGGGTTTGCCGGGTTGGTATAGCTATCGGGATAATGCGTGAAATAAGTCAGGTCGCTGTCGATATACCTGGCTTTGAGGTTGACCCGGACACTATCGCCGAAGCGATGCTCGAGCAGCGCGGTGCCCTGCAGCAGTCGGCCGTCGTACCGGTCCCATCCTGGTTTGCCGACAAACAGGTCGTTGGGAAGCTGCCCGTTGGGATTGGGCAGGATAGTGCCGACCAGCGGCAGGAACTGCGACGTCGAACCGCTGTCGTCTTCCTGGTAAAGGCCGATAAGGGTGAGTTCGGTGTCGGATGTCGGCTGGAAGGTGATGGACGGCGCGAACAGAATCCGGTCATCCGGCACGTAATCGGTCTGCGTATCGGCATCGCGGACCCGCGCGACCATCCGGGCTGCAACCGTATCGCTCACGGGGCCGGTTACATCGACCAGCGCTTCCTTGCGGTCGAACGAACCGTAACGCAGCGAAACCTCTCCCCCGGCTTCGAATTCCGGACGCTTGGACACGAGATTGATGATCCCGCCCAGCGCGCCCTGACCGAACAGGACCGACGCCGGGCCGCGCACCAGTTCGACCTGGTCGAAATTATACGGGTCGGAACGGATGCTGGCGTAATAGCTGAAAATGTCCCGCATACCGTCGCGGAACTGCAGCGCGTTGATCCCGCGCACCAAAGCGCCATCGACACGGCTGTCGGGGCCATACGGGTTGGCCGTCACGCCGGAAACATAGTTCAGCGTGTCGCCGATACTTACTGCGCCCTGCGCCAGATACAGTTCGTCATCGATAACCGTTATCGGCTGCGGCGTTTCGATGATCGGCGTGTCCGTCTTCGTGGCGGTCGTACCTTGATCGCGCGCACCGGTCACGATGATGGTGCGCTGTTCGCTCTCGTCGGCAACGTTGGCCAGCGCCGGGAACGGGACAAGCGCCGTTGCGCAAAGCACGGCGGACTTCAACATTCGCATTGTAAACCCTCGCGTTCGAATATGAGGGCCCGCTACTGCGAATTAATTGCAAGAGTCAAGGCTAATGAGAATCATTCGCAGATAAGCCATTCGCCTGTCGGAGCATGGGCGTATCCGCTTCAACCCGCATATCGACGAGGGTAATGTGCGATCATTCGATGACCATCCTGTATCGCAGGGTGAAACTGGGATGCGCAGTTCCGTTCGATGCCCTCAGCGTGCCAGAGGGGGAGAAACGGATACCGGTCACGGCAGGATCGAAGGGTGCTAGCGGGGAATAACCGGTGACGGTCCCGCCGGGCTGGTTGGAATAGGCGACGTTGCTTGCGCCGTTGAACGCAAGTCCGCTTACCGTCGCGCCATCGATAAAGACCGGCGGGAAATCCGTCCGCCACGCCAATGCGGCAGAGGGTATATCGACGAGCCTCAGGGTGGACGCGTCCGTTGGCGCATCGCCCGAATTGGTGACCGTCACCGTATATTCGATCACTGCCCCGGGGATCGCCTTTGGATTGGCGCTGCCGGTGGGGTCGGACACGATGCGCGACGTCTTGTCGACCGAAAGGATCGGCCGTGCCGCGGACCGGGTGTTCGTGATCGTGCAAGTGATAACATCCCCAAGTTGCGGGGTCAGCGTTCCCGTCGCGCCTCCCGCGGGTAGCGCCGTCGTCGATGTCGCATTGCGATTGGCGCATGCCAGCGTCGGAGAATAGCGGGTCAGCACGGTCGAACCATTCGCGGTTTCCGAAAGCAGATAGGAATTACCGGCAATCGCGCCCAGCAGGCCTGTGGCCGCGGGCGTGGCCGTTGTTCCCATTCCGGTCGTGGTAAAGCTTGCCAGCTCGGTATTCGCCGTCTGATTGCGGATTGCCAAGGTGAACTGATCGGTGCCGAAAATCCGGCCGGGCGCGGCGATCGCCGTGCGCAACTGCAGGCGTGGCAGCGGCGTGTTGGTAAAAACGCAATCGACGAAATCGCCGAACTGCAACGTGCCGAAATTGTAACTGTTCGTCACCACGTCGCGGGGCAGGCTCGTGGTCGAACCGCTGTTGATATTGGTGCAGGTCAGGCTGGCACGATAATCGGCCAGCGCACTGGTGCTGCCCGCCACCATGGCTTCGCGAAGCACGAGCGGCACGCCGGATGTCGAGGAGAAGACCGCGGCCGGAAACGGCCCGAGATCGGTTCCGCTCGTCTGTCCCGACGCATAGGTGGTCGCGCCGTTCTGGGATTCGATCACGAAGCGGAACTGGTCGTTGTCTGCGATCCGGGTCCCGGCGATCGTCTTGCTCAAGGTGATCGAGGCGAACCGTATCGCCAGCATTACGCCCTGCAGACCGGACCCTTGCATCGTGATGGTCACCGATGTGGGGTTCAGCGAACTGACGATATACGCGCCGACATTTCCTGTCTGGCCTCCACCGGCGGTGCGGAAAGTGGTTGTGTTGATCCCGGTGCTGACCGGATATTGCGTACCGCTGCGCGGTGCCACGCGGTCGAGCAACTGCCAGGCGCCGCCGTTCGTCGTATATTGCTGGTATTCCGAATTGTCGGTCGATTCCGCATCGGCCACTACGAACGCATACTGGTTGGCCTGCGTCACCCCGCCGGGGGGAATGATGGCGATATTGGTCAGCGTGAGCGTCGTTACGGTACCATTCGTAGCCTGATACAGGATCGGGCGTCCCGGAATGTTCAGGAAGCTGCTGTTGCCGACCGCCGCCCCGGTCCAGCTCGGCGCGGCCGCGCTGACCAGAGCGGTGCCGGTGGCGGTCGGCGTCACCGCAACCTGGAGGCGGAACGTCAGGCGCGATCCATCCGGCAGGACATAGCTCATCGGCTGCCCGGTGGAACGCGCCTGCGCATCGCTGTAATTGCTCATGTTGAGCCAGCAGTAAGTCTGCCACGACGATGGCGCCGCCCCGCGCGCACCTGCTCGCGAACAATCCTGCGCACTGGCGTCCTGCGGGGTCAGCAGCATGACTGCGGCGATCATGACGCACAGCGCAGCGATCCATTCCCTGGCGCGCCGGGCAAGGGGGCGGGCAACACCCGCAAAAGCGACACGCTGGCAAATCACGACGCCGCGCCCATAACCCGGGCGCGCTTAAACTACGGTAAATAACGTAGAAGCCTTTCCGCGGCACCCACGCATGGCCGGTCCTATTGCGTGCCGGCGCGCAGGCCCCTACACTCGCGCACATCCCCGGGGAGCCAGTGTTGGCTGAGAGGCAGGTGTCACGCCCTGCGACCCGTTGAACCTGAACCGATTAGCATCGGCGGAGGGAGTGGAGCGGCAACGGAATTCCGCTCTTTCTCCGCCTCGAGGAGAGCAAGCGCATGGCCGACATCAACAGCAAATTCGACATCGGCGTCACCACCGGCCCGATCCGTGGCAGCCGCAAGGTCCATGTCGGCGCGCAAAGCGGCAGCGGCGTGCGCGTCGCCATGCGGGAAATCGACCTCGAAGGCGGCGAACCCAGCATCCGCGTCTACGACACCTCCGGCCCCTATACCGATCCTGCCGCCACCATCGATATTCGCGCCGGGCTCGAACAGAAGCGCCGCGAATGGATCATGGCCCGCGGCGATGTCGAGGAATACGCCGCCCGCGAAGTGAAGCCGGAAGACAATGGCCAGCTTGGCCCCGACCGCTCCGGCGGCGTCCCGGCCTTCCCCAATGTCGCGAAGAAGGTCCTGCGCGCGAAGCCCGGCATGAACGTCAGCCAGATGCACTACGCCCGCCGCGGCATCGTCACGCCCGAAATGGAGTATGTGGCCGAACGCGAGAACCTCGGCCGCGCCATGCTGCGCGATGAAGCCGCCCGTCTCGAAGCGCGCAATGACGGCCAACCCTGGGGCGCCAGCCTGCCCGATTACGTCACGCCGGAATTCGTGCGCGACGAGGTCGCCCGCGGCCGCGCGATCATCCCTTCCAACATCAACCACCCCGAAACAGAGCCCATGGCCATCGGGCGCAACTTCCTCGTCAAGATCAACGCCAATATCGGCAACTCCGCCGTCGCGTCCGATGTCGCCAACGAGGTCGACAAGATGGTCTGGTCGATCCGCTGGGGCGCGGACACCGTGATGGACCTTTCGACGGGCCGCAACATCCACGACACGCGCGAATGGATCATCCGCAACAGCCCCGTCCCCATCGGCACCGTGCCGATCTATCAGGCGCTCGAAAAAGTCGGCGGCATTGCCGAGGATCTGACCTGGGAAATCTTCCGCGACACGCTGATCGAACAGGCCGAACAGGGCGTCGACTATTTCACCATCCACGCCGGAGTGCGCCTGCCCTATGTGCCCATGACCGCCAAGCGCGTCACCGGCATCGTCAGCCGCGGCGGCTCGATCATGGCGAAATGGTGCCTCGCGCATCACAAGGAGAGCTTCCTCTACGAACGCTTCGACGAGATCACCGAGATCATGAAGGCCTACGACATCGCCTATTCGCTGGGTGACGGCCTGCGCCCCGGCTCCATCGCCGACGCCAATGACGAAGCCCAGTTCGCCGAGCTCTACACGCTGGGCGAACTAACCAAGCGCGCCTGGGAGCAGGACGTGCAGGTGATGATCGAAGGCCCCGGCCACGTGCCGATGCACAAGATCAAGGAGAACATGGACAAGCAGCTCGAAGCCTGCGGCGAAGCCCCCTTCTACACATTGGGCCCGCTCGTCACCGATATCGCGCCGGGTTACGACCACATCACCAGCGGCATCGGCGCGGCGCAGATCGGCTGGTACGGCACCGCGATGCTCTGCTACGTCACGCCCAAGGAACACCTCGGCCTGCCCGACCGTGACGATGTGAAGGTGGGCGTGGTGACCTACAAGCTCGCCGCCCACGCCGCCGATCTTGCCAAGGGCCACCCCGCCGCCAAGGTCCGCGACGATGCGCTTTCGAAAGCCCGCTTCGAATTCCGCTGGCGCGACCAGTTCAACCTCAGCCTCGACCCCGACACGGCCGAGCAGTACCACGACCAGACGCTCCCCGCAGAAGGCGCCAAGACCGCGCATTTCTGCTCCATGTGCGGCCCCAAGTTCTGCAGCATGAAGATCACGCAGGAAGTGCGCGACTTCGCCGCCAAACAAAACTCCGACAGCTACCTCGCCAGCGAGAACATTAAGCGCGAAACCTCTCCGCAAGAAGCCGAGGAAGCGCGCGAGGGGATGGAAGAGATGAGCAAGGTTTACCGGGAGAAGGGCGAGAAGCTATATTTGCCTCACGTAGGAAAGGGCAACGCTCCTTAGCGCTTGACTGACGATTGGAGATAATTTGCGTATTCGGCCTCATTTACCGGAAGATTTTCTCGAAACGCCGTACGATAGCGGTTCAGAAGCTCTGTCTCGCGTCGACTTGGCGCTACGTTTGTCGAGAATGTACAGTTCTTTGGAGCACGGTACTGTAGCTTTGTTGCATGGGCGCTGGGGCTCAGGAAAGACTACCTTTGTCAAAAAGTGGTCAATTGGCCTTGATCAAGAGGGCTTTGCTACGAACTATTTCAGCGCTTTTGAGAACGACTATGTCGATAACCCATTTGTCGCGCTAAGTGCCTCGATCTTGAGGCAACTGGAAGCAAGACGTGGAAAAAACGATGCCGCCATTCGCTCATTCAAGTCCAAGGCTGTGGCGGTTTCGAAAAAGCTAATTGTAGCGGGTGCGAAAGTCGGGGTGAAAGCGGGTACGCTTGGTGCTCTTTCAATTTCAGACCTTGATATGACCGATGAGATTTCGGGAACTATTGCAGACGCCGCTGCTGATCTTGCGGAACGAGCTGCGGAAAGTATTTTAGAAGAACAGTCCAAAGCTGAAGCAACATTTTCGGTTTTCAGAGCGGGCCTATCGGAAATAATTGCAGACTCTGGAGATCAAGATGGGGATCAAAAGGGTAGGTACATATTCATAATAGACGAGCTAGACCGATGTCGACCTGACTTTGCGTTGAAGCTTATTGAAACGCTGAAGCATTTCTTCGATGTTGACGGCCTTCACTTTGTATTAGTCGCGAATAAGGAATTTTTACAAAATTCCGTAACACACCGTTATGGCTTAGGGTCTTCGAGCAAAGAATACCTTGATAAATTTTTTGATTTCTCAATCTTCTTCGAGGAAAGCGGTTCGTATCGCAATTCCTCAGCACCGGTTGTTTACACGCGAAAGGTGATTGCCGACTTACTCGGCAGTTCCTCGGAGGAGGCCAGGGATATTGAGGAATCGGTAGCTGAGATTGCCGGGGCGTTTGATCTTACCTTTCGGCAAATAGAAAGGATTGCTTCTACCGCAGCGCTGGCGCACGCTTCTCACACGGATAAAGAATATCGGCCGGCTTACCTAATTGCCTATCTGTGCTTCTTGAAATGTATGCATCCGGATGCATTCGCCAAGATCAAGCAGCGCAAGTTCGAATACACAGATATTGAAAAAATCCTGCGTGCTGGAGACTGGGAAGAACACTCTAACATTGAGCGGATACTAGAGATTCTCGAATTTCATTCTTCAAAAGAAATCGATGAGAACGGTACGAGATTTAGAGGATTCCGTCAGTCGTTTTTCGGTTACAATTTTCGTGACCGGCTGGAAGTGCTCCCATATCTTGCAAATTCGGTCGTCGACAGGTTTGCGCTTTTGTGATTTTTGCCGGCCGAAGTCAGCTACAATGCCAACACCCTGAGAAAGATTGCCCTAGTTCAGCGACGACTTCGTGATTTTCTATGGCAATTTTCAATCAGCGGCTCCTTCTTCATCGTTTTGCGTCAGACAGGCTACCGCCACTTTTGTAGGAACGCCCCGGAATCTCCACCCGTTGGTCTTTCAAAGGAGGCCAACAATGGCACGCAATACAGGTGACGAACATCGCATCGGCTCGGTCGACGATCGCAGTCAGGTAAAAAACACCGCAACCGGCAAATGGACCAAGCGCAATCGCGAGGATGGCTCGGCCGGGGCGGGGCAGTTCATGGACGTCAAATCGGATGGCGAGCCGTTCAAGGGTGTCGCCAAGGAACGCGACGGGCGGCGCAGCGACGAGGAATGATCGCTGCACGCCCCACTGGCCAGCGCGCGCCGATGCGCGCATAGGCATCCGCATGGCCGATCTCTATCTCAAGAATCTCGAATCCGAACGCCGCCAGCTATGGGCAACCTGCCGCCTCAAGGGGCTGGCGAAGGACACGCCCGAGCGGCAACGGATCGTCGCGATCGACGAGGCGATTGCCGCGCACAAGGCCAAGAAATCGGGCTGATCGCTGTCAGCCTGTTCGGCGCATCCCGGTCAGCACCCGGTCCAGCGCCTGCAGGAACCGCGAACGGTCGGCCTTGCTGAAGGGCGGCGGGCCGCCCCCGATCCCGTCCATTCCGGCGCGCAGATCCGCCATGATCGCACGCGTGGCGACCGCGCCGCCGATGCTCGCAGTATCGAATGGCTTGCCATTATGTGCCAGCACCTGCGCGCCTTCTTTCAGGCAGCGCTCGGCCAGCAGGATGTCCGCCGTGATCACCACGGTGCTTGGGCTCGCATTGTCGGCGATCCAGTCGTCCGCGGCATCGAAACCGTCGCTCACCACCACGCGTTTTACGCGCTCGCTCACCGGAACGCGGAAGATATCGTTGCTCACTACGCGCACATGCGCGCCATGGCGTTCGGCCACGCGGTATATCTCGTCTTTCACCGGGCAGGCGTCGGCATCGACCAGGATGGTTGCCGGCATATCGCCGGTATCGTCGGGGCCGGGTCGATCGGGGGATTGGGGCGCGGGCATCGGTGCCGCCTTAGCACCGCATGCCGCCCGCGCATAATTCGGCCGCTTCAAGGCGTGCCGCAGCCTCAGCTGTTCTTCATATTCTCCAGGCCCTTGATCGCACCCGGCTTCTGCGATGGTTGGGACGCGTTGGTCTTGATCTTTTCCTTCTTCGGCTTGCGCGCTTCTCGGCTCTTCTTTGCTTGGCCTTTGGCCATGATCGTTTCCAGTCGGGGCGGCATGCCCCGCACGCACCCTACGCTCTTTCCCGCAATCGCCTGCATCAATTCGGCAGGCGCCGGGAAACCGGACCTGCCGCGATCCGGCCCGGCGAATGCAAGGACGGTCTAGCGCCGTCCCATCCGGGCCATCAGCGATACGAAGAATGCCGTCGACCAGCCGAGCAGCAGGATGCCGTTGATCCCCTCGATCGCGGCGACCAGTTGCCACGCCCGCTCCAGCCCCTCGTCGTCATAACCGATCGTGGCATAGGTGATGGTGCTGAAATACACCGATATGTGCAGGTCCGGCAGCGCGCCCGTCAGCCAGTAGAGCAGGGCATAAAGCCAGATTTCGACCCCGTGGATCGCGAACAGGCCCATCACCAGCGCAAAGGTGAATATCATGCCCGGCAGGCTCACGGGCGAAAGGTGTTCCTGCCGTTCCTCGCGCTGTTCGATCCGCAGCAGCCGGTTCAGCAGCACCAGGCCGCCCCCATGGATCGCCACCGTTGCCAGCACCATGCCCGTCGCAATCGCAAGCTGCTCGATCATCCCGGCCCCTCCTGCCCCGGCAATAGCATATCCGGGCCGCGCGCACAGTCGCTCCGTCATAACCGGATCGCAGGAAGGGGCACCCCCACACCGAAAAGCCCGCCCCGGATCGCTCCGGGACGGGCCTTCGCAAAAAACGGAAAATTGCGCTGCGCTTACATCGTCGTGTTGTTGACAGCGCTCATGTCGGCGTCGGGCAGGGCCGCCAGATCGGCGGCGGTCATGGATGTCTGGACATCGCCGTCGGTGGCATTGCCGCGCAGGGTCAGGCCATCCATCGGAATTTCGACCCAGCGGTCGGGATCGGTGTCTTCCAGTTCGATCACCAGCCCGGTCACGGTGCCATTGTCGTCGCGGCGAACCAGCGCGACATCGCCCAGATCGGTACCGTCGGCAGTCACCAAATCGGCGTCCAGCAATTGCGCTTCGGTCATGCCCAGCGCCGCCTCGTCCGTGCCGGCGGCTACCGCGCTGCGGTCGGCTTCCATCTCGATCTGGTCGTCCATGGTGTCGGCTTGCTGTTCGGCCGGCGTTTCGCCGCAGGCGGCCGTCAGGGCGGTGGCGCCGACGATGCTCAAAAGGATTGGCTTGGGCAGTTTCATGAACGGTTCCTTTCACTTTTGTTATGTGTCCCAATGCTCGTCGCGCCGCCGCGTTCCGCCCGGACGGTGTGGGGCCGGGAACGCAGGCGCGCATACCGGCGTTTGCTGGAAATGAAGATCCTCGCACCCCTCGCCGCCGCACTCGCCATCCCTCTGGCCGCCTGTGCCACTGTGCCCTCCAGCGCCGACGTGGTGACGGTTTCGGGCGAAGCCACCTATCGCGAACGCATCGCCCTGCCGCCGCAGGCGGTGATGTCCGTGCGGATCGAAGATGTCTCGCGCGCCGATGCGCCCGCCACGGTTCTGGCCGAAGAAATCATGCCCACCAATGGGCGTCAGGTCCCGCTGCCCTTCAGTGTGGAGGTGCCGCGCGACGCCTTGCAGGGTGCCGTGCGCACGACTGCCCGCGTGCGTATCGAAGATGGCTCGGGCCAGCTCCTCTGGATCACCGATACCAATACGCCCGTCACGCCGACGGCTGGCAGCGACCGTGTGGATCTCGGCAGCCTGATGCTTGTGCGCACGCCCGGCTGATACGAAAACATTTTCCTACACACCCGGTTTTGTGGCTCATCCTGCCGGATGACCGATGAAACCGACGCGCCACCTGCCTCTCCCGCCCGCCCGAGCAGTCGGGTGCGGCAGTGCAATGCCGATTATCGCTGGACCGTGCCCAAGGTGAAGGCCTTCCTTCTCGCGCTCGAACAATGCGGGCGCGTGGCGGAGGCGGCGAAGGCTGTGGGGATGAGCCGGCAGTCGGCCTATGCGCTGCGCGCCCGGCTCGACGGGCCGCAATTCCGCGAAGCGTTCGAAGGGGCCCGGCGCATGGGGTTGCGGGCCCGCGCGGCTGCCAGCAGGCAGCGTCTGCAGGCTGCTCGCTCGCGCTGGGAAGGGCCGGGCCTTGCCGCGCTCGACTATCTGCGCGCAGCCCCCTCGCAAGCCGACATATCCGGGGCCTATGCCGACATGCTGGCCGCGCAAGCCGACATGCGGGCCGAACATGCCGACATGATAATGCATGAAGCCGACGCTGCGGACCCATAAGCCGACGCCTGTTCGCACAAGCCGACAAAGTTTTCTCCCTGGACTGTGTAACACCCGGTCCATGTCTCCTCCCGTCGCTGCGCTGAACCCGGTCGGAAAGTTGCTCATTCGCGTCGAAAACGCGGACCGGAATGCGCCTGCCGGGCGTTGAATAGACAAGCATGCAAAAGGAGAGACAACGCCATGCAATTCCAGTTCAATTCGGACAGCAGCGTCATGGGCACGGACGACGTCGCCGAACGCATCGAAGCACAGGTGCGCGAAAAACTGACGCGGTTCGAAGAACGCCTCACCCGCCTCGAAGTGCACGTCCACAACGAACACCATCACACCCATGGCAATGACGACAAGGGCTGCACCATCGAAGCGCGCCCCCGCGGCGGCAAGCCGATCGGCGTGACCGAGCATGGCTCTTCCGTGGATGCCGCTGCGCGCAAGGCGGCCAGCACCATGGCCCAGCGCCTCACCCGCCTGTTCGGCAAGGAAGCGAAGCACCGGCACGAAGCCCGCCCCGAAAAGGTGATGTAGCCGCGCGCGCCAGTGCATCGACAGCGCGAGTGGGCTTATGTCATTCGTCGCGTCGGTGCACCGGCTCGCCACATTGTGGCAGCATTTGGGCACATTCAGCCGCGGCGCTCGTTGGATGGAGCGACGATAAGGTCGGCACCGCCGGCCAATACGTTCTCGGAACCAATAGAAAAGGGACCCGGATATGAATAAGCTCGCAATAGCACTCGCCTCGGCCGCATCGCTCGCCATCGCCGCCTGCGCCGAAGAACCTGCCGATAATTCCGCCATGGACACTGATGCCGCCGCTGCGGATCAGATGGCCAACGACACCACCACCGAACCCGGCACCATCGTGGAAGTCGCTCAGGGCAACCCGGATTTCTCCATGCTGGTCTCGGCCGTCACGGCAGCCGATCTCGGTGCAACCCTCTCGGGTGACGGACCCTACACGGTATTCGCACCGACCAATGCTGCGTTTGAAAAGGTGCCCAAGGCGACCCGTGACGAACTGCTCAGCCCGGCTGGCAAGTCGGACCTGACCGGTATTCTCACATACCATGTAGTCGAAGGCGCAACGCCTGCCAGCGAACTGACGCAGGCAATCGAGGGCGCCGGTGAAGACGGCTATGAAATCACCACCGTGAACGGTGCCAAGCTGACTGCGACCATGGAAGGCGGCAATGTCGTTCTTACCGACGCGGCTGGCAACAAGGCCACCGTCACCATGACGGATGTCGAAGCATCGAATGGCGTCATCCATGCGATCGACACTGTGATGATGCCGTCGTAATCGACTGCTGATGCTGATCTGAAAATGCGAAGGGCGATCCGTTCGGGTCGCCCTTTTCTATGTAGGTGACGGGTTCACACCGCGCCGTTGATCCACAATCAGCCCCACGACCATCACAATCAGGCACGGTAGAGACCAGAACCCCGCAATGCGTTCGGCCACCATATGGGGGGTGGGCGGAAGCACAACGGCCAGTACGGTGAACACGACCGAAGTCATATGAAACGCCGCAAACCAGATGGGCCAGTAGCGCCCACTCGACAATGCGTATCGCATCACGACGACCAAAAGCAGCACATCGACAGCTGCGACGAGGGGAAGCGAAATGCGCTCTTGCAAGAAAAGGCTGGCGCCAGCCGAAATTAGCGCTGCTGCCGCAATCGCGGTAATTACCCTGCGGTCGTAGCGATTACCTGCCTGCCATCCGAGTGTCAGTGCCGTGAGCAGAAACAGCCAGAAGGCAAGCAGGAAAATCACGTTCATTGTTCAGGCAGCCAGGTCCACGGCAACATCGTCTGAAAGGCGAGCGCTTGCTTCATGAAGCGGTGGGCATCCGAACGCCACCGTTTCCAGATTGGACGCATTCTGGATCTTGATCAGTTCCCTGGTGGCGCGGCTCAGGTCTTCCCGGCTGCTGATCGCTTTCGTCAGTCCCGTTCCGGCCATTGCAAGGGCGCCCTGCGCCGTACTGATGGGAAGGCGTGACGCTTTGCTCACCTCGACAATGCTGGCGCACAGATGTGCAAGCGACATCACGGCCTGATCGACTGCCTCGACCGATTTCTGCGTATCGCTGGCGACTACCTGGCCCGCTGCTGGTTCGATATCATGCATGGTTATGTCCTTTCTCGCCGTCTCCACGATTGGAGAATGCAGGGGGCATGAAATCATCCGGATACGTGCCTGACCATCTCGGAAAGGCCCAAAATGAATACAACCGCGAGGCAGGTCAGCATCAGGCTGAGGATGCCGATGCGGATTATCCACATGATACGATCTTTGGTCGACGCTGCGTTCACCCCGCCTCCGATCGGAGGGAAAATGGGAAGATAGCCTGATCGCCGGTAAACTTCGCTAGGGCGAGGGAGCGGGCTCAGGTGATGCTGGCGCTTATCGCGCGACGGTGCTTGAGGAGGTTCGGTGCCTTCCGAGACTTCCACAAGCTCTTGATCGTGAAGGAGGGAAACAGCTTCCAGACGACTGTGAACGCCCAAATTTTCAAGCGCAGCCGAAATGTGCTGGTCTACTGTACGCGGGGAAATGCCCAGTTCACGGGCGATCTGCTTTGAGCTCAGCCCATCCTGAAGCAGCAGCATACATTCTTTCTGGCGCCCAGTTAATGGATCGTCCTGATGCTGCGGTGCTGCTCGCATCTATTCCTTTCCTCCATTGTCGAACGAATTTCCAGGATGCGGAAATGTTCCCACGATTGGGTATGAAATATAAGTATAATATGGTCTAGCCGCGCAAGCATTTCGTAAAATTCCAAAAGCCACGCGGCCGCCTCTCGCTCTGATTTGCGATCGTTGGGGAACCAGCGGCCCTGACAGGCGCTAATGTCGTCATGAGATATCTAGCCATTCCTCTCGCCGCGGCTCTTTTGTCCGCGTGCTCATCGCAGGACGATAACCCTTCTGCTGCGACGCAATCCGAGGCAGCTACCAAAGCCATCGCCAGTCCCGCATCCGACAAAACCGCGTCGCCCGGGCCAAAAACACTAACGCTCGAGGGGCTGGGAGGCCTGACAATTGGGCGGCCGGTACCCGCCAACAGCAATTTTACTGCGGGCGACGGTCAGATCGGAAATGGGTGCGAAACCCTGTCATCTCCCGAATGGCCGGGGGTTTACGCCATTCGAACCAACGGAGAAGTGCGCCGCATTTCAGTCGCTGATGGTAGCGGCGTAAAGCTCATTGAAGGCATTGGTCCAGGTTCGACCATCGAGGACGTGCGTGCTGAATTCCCGAGCTTCCGGGAAGAGCCTCACAAATATACCGGTCCTGAAGGCAAATACCTTACCCAGCCCGGCGATGAGCCCAGACTTCGGTTCGAGATTAACCCGGACGGGAAGGTTTCCATCATCCATGTCGGTGTGATGCCCGAGCTGGGTTATGTTGAAGGCTGTGCCTAAATTATCGCCGTCGCTGTTCTACCAAGCGAGCGCCCACACAGACCAGTTTACTGCGTGACCGCGGGGCGCGGCGAGATAGGAAGAGGTTCTCCAATCTCGGCATCGCTTCTGCGCACATTATCAGAGCCTGGAGGTCGCTGGCTCTTAATTGAGGCGTCGGCCACCTGCATTTTTGCGCGAACAGATTTGATCGCTTGCGCCTCTTTCGACCCGGTTTCTGCGTTTTCGCTGAATGCGTTCTTTGTCCGATCGGATTGATAGGCGCGATCGAACGCTTCAGTAGCTCGATTGTTTGTGGGGTGCCAGTCCGCCAAACGATCAATCTCGTTATTGTCGAGTTCCCATTCCTGCTTGGTATCGACCCCGCTTTCGTCGAACGGGCCGCGCCATTCATTTCGTGAATTACGCAAGCGCCCATGCCTGGCCAATTCGGCAACGGGAATAGTCCCGGAGGGTGTCACCAATGGATAGTGATTGGGCAGTTTTCGGCTGTCAGATGGCTGGTAATCCCCAATGGCAGAATTTCCCGACATATCGGGAAGAACTTTAGTCGGCTTTGTCAGACTAGTTGTTGAGCCGATGGAGGATCCGCCTAACGCCCCCGCGCACACGACGGCAAACACGGCGGGGGCGGCGTACCAGACGAAATGGAGACGCGTCGACTTCATGCATGCAGTGTTTCATCTGCATACCCGCAAGGCAAGCCATTGGTACGTTCCGTTCTATTGGCCGGTCCTTCGCAGAGGGAAAAGATATGTGCGAATTAGGGGTGATGGAGCTTATAGGGGACTTGGCTTCTCTCCCGGCTGCCGCATTCTTCAAGGCAGACAAACAGTGGGAAGGCGCAAAAACGCATTGGTTATCACAGGAAAAGCGATGAAGTTGCAGATTCTAGTGGCAAGCTCTTTGATCTTGCTGGCTGCTTGTACCGCGGACAATGGAGCGTCGAACAGCGTGAAGGATGGTGGCACATTCGATGCGATCTCGGCTGGTGAGGTCATCCACTATACTGGAACTGAGCCGTTCTGGGGAGGCGCATCCGGAGCGGGCATGGCCACATATTCCACCCCCGAAAATCCTGACGGAAGTGAATTTCCGGTTGAACGTTTTGCTGGCAATAACGGCCTTGGCATCAGCGGCAGCCTGAACGGAGCGAGCTTCGATCTGATGATCACTCCCGGCGAATGCTCCGATGGCATGAGCGACCGCATCTTTCCCTATACTGCCACCCTGCTTGTCGGTGGGGAGCAACGGCAAGGGTGCGCGTGGACGGACAGCCAGCCCTTTAGCGGGCCCGAGGCTCAGTAGTGGGCAACGTTCCCCGGATGCCACGCTGGCTCGGCCTTGCCGGTTTGTTGCCTCAGTTCATCTGTGTCGCTGTCCTCTATTGGGGGCCAGATTATAGCCGTGAACCGGCACAGATCATCAGCGTAGCTTATGCCGCACTGATCCTGGCTTTTCTGGGTGGAACATGGTGGGGAATAGCAGCCATGGCCCCGGCCGCCGAACGCAGGCGGGCTCTTGGCTGGGTTTGGATTGCAGCGGTTTTGCCGGCTCTTGTCGGACTTGCTTGTTTCCTACCCTGGCTTCTGGGTTGGGAATGGCCTGAGCCGTCGCTGATCATGCTCGCCGGCGGGCTTCTTGTCAGCCTCGGTGTCGATGCAAAGCTAAACTCTCTCGCGCCGCCATGGTGGATGGCACTGCGGGTGCCGCTATCTATCGGCTTGGGACTACTGACCCTGGCAGCCGCATTGGCCTAGCTCGAGGTGACACCAGCGGCGTCAAGTTCGCGGCCTAGCCTGCCCGTCAGCCACAACCACCACATCTGGAAGTCGGCCCTGAAGCTCCACAACGGGTAGGTGAACGTCGCGGGCCGGTTCTTCTCATGAGCAAAATGCGCGATCCATGCGAAGAAATAGCCAGCTACCGGCATAGCGAGCAACCACCACCATCTTCCTGTCACCACGGCGCCGATCGCTACCGCCACGACCAAGCTGGTGCCGATATAATGCAACGCGCGTGTGCCGGGGCGGGAGTGTTCGCGTAGATAAAAGGGCCAGAACTCGGCAAAGGTGGTGTAACGCTCTGCCATCACTGCAAGCCTGGTATCTCGATTTGCGCGGAATTGGGCGCGTCGGGCATCATCAATTGGCTCGTATCCGGTGCCGCACTCCTGGCAGTAGTCGAACCGGGTGCCGAACCAATCGCCGTGCAGCTGCGGCCGGCGAGGAAATCGAGCGCGGTAGCGATCGAAGCTTCCCGGGGATCGCCCAACTGTCTCGAGATATCGTCCTCGGCCCGGCATGTCCGCGGCATCACACTGGCGAGGCCGTCATAGTAATCCCCGCCGTCGTTGGCATTCACTGTGCGAAATGCGACGACCCGAAAGCGATCGTCGCAGGCTGAACGGTCGCGCGCGATCTGGCCCACCGGCTTGCCGAAGGTATCCGACCCGACAAGCGCGATATTGTTGCCGAGGTAGGGAATAAACGCATTCGGTACTAATTCGCTGGCTGATGCCGTGCCGTCGGTACCGATTACGGCGATCTTGGTCGCTGAGATTGCTTGCGGCTCGGAATTGAACAGGCGCGTTTCGTCGAACTGGCTTTGGGAATCGCGGAATACGGTTTTGCTGAACACCTGACCGACCTTGTCAGACGCCAGGAGATCGCCAAGCAATTCGGCGACCGAAACGAGACCCCCGCCGTTATAACGGAAATCGAGGATGATCTGGGTTACACCCTCGTCTTGGAAAACCTGAAATGCCTCCCGCAATTGGCGAGTGGCATCTTCGATAATGAAGGTTCGCAAGTTAACGTAGCCGACCCTGGTACCGCCATTGTCGAAGATCTTGGCACCATATCGATCCGAAATCGGATCGAGCGAGAATTCGGTTTTCGTCACCGATGCTGTCAGTTCGGTGCCGTCGGGCTGACGCACGGTCAGCTCCCGGGTTACGCCCGGATCGCTAGGGCCCAGCGCATTCACCACGGCTTGCGGGCCGCCACTGGCCATAAGCTGGCTGACGCTTTGCCCATTGATCGCGATGATCTCGCTGCCGCGGTCGATCCCTTCGGCCAGTGCCGGAGCGCTCTCGAACGCTTCCACCACGAAAACCTGCTGAGATGCCTGTTGGTAAGACAGCCGGATGCCGAAGCCTGCGCTCGACCCGCTACTGATGAGGGCATTCTCTTCCGCGATCGACGTGATGTAGGTAAAAAACCGGTCGCGCTGCTGGGCGCGGGCTGGCGCAACCAGAGCATCGATATAGCTTTGGACCGTCGAATAGTTTGCACGGTTAACGGTCTGATCGAGCAGGGTGGGGAAGAGATAAAATTCGTTCAGCTGCTGAAGCGCCCAGTCCTGCCGACTTGCAAGAGAGCAGGCATCGGCAATGGTGCCACCGCCAGTTCCGGTGTTGCCGCCGCCGCCACTGGAATTACCACCGCCCCCGCATGCGGCCAGTGAGACTGCCAATGTTGCGCTTAGAACGGTGCGACCCAACCCCATAATCCTGCTCCCCTTGCTATCCGCCTTAAATCCCGGCGATCGGCCTTCTTCTGACCATGACGGCTTAATTGAGGGTGAGCAATAGCACGAATAAACGCCTGCAAGGCCCATTTCCCCGTAAAATCGGTGCAAATTTCGCCTCATGGGATGGTTTGCACCCCCGAGCTATGCCTTAAGGGCAGGCCGAAAGATGCCCGCAATAGCGGAAAAGAGGAGATTTCATGGCGAGCGGCGTAGCGCCTTGGGTGCTGAATGCGGTTGGCGGGGTTCCCGTCGGCCATACTCTAACACTGGAGAAGGTTGCCGACGAGAGCGTGCTTGGACGCGGCGGCTTTGCATTGACCAGCGCAGCTTTTCAAAACGGCGGCGAACTCGACCCATCGTTTACGGCGATCGAGGAGGATGCGGTCGCTCCTCCGCTGGAGTGGACGTCGCCGCCCCCAGGGGCCCAGGAAATTGTTCTCGTGGCAGAGGATGCCGATAAGGGCCATGTCCACTGGACGGTCTGGGGCCTTCCCCCGCAGAAGGGCAAGCTGATGGAGGGCGAAACGCCCCCCCGCACCGGCAAGAACGCGCATGGCAATTCGGAGTGGCTGTTGCCCGATCCTCCGCTGGGCGAGGAACACCGGTATGTCTTTCAGCTTTTCGCGATTGATCTCCCGCTCACACTGATGCCGGGGGCAACGCATGAGGAACTCGTCCGCAATCTGGACGGACACGTGACCGCCGCTGCGGTTCTCACCGCCCGGTTCGAAGGCCATGAGGTCGAGGAACTGGACGTCGAGGATCTCGGCGACGTAGATTGAAGCATAGCCTAGGAAAGGATTAGTCATGGCTGGCAAGAACAACGCACTGCAGAAGCCGGTAAATCTATCGCCGGAACTGGAGAATGTCGTGGGTAAGGGTCCGATGACCCGTGCGCAGGTCACCTCCAAGGTGTGGGATCACATCAAGGCTAACGACCTTCAGGATTCCAAGGACAAGCGCATGATCAACCCCGACGACAAGCTCGGCGCGGTGATCGGCAAGGAACAGATCTCCATGTTCAAGATGACGGGCGCCGTCTCGAAGCACATGAGCTGACAACTGGCTATCGGCGGTGTAACGGCCAGTCCGTTACGCCGCCGGTCCATAGCGCGAGCCAGACCAGGATCGGCTGCGCGATCATCCTCGGTATGTGATAGCCGAGCCCAAATCCGCCATCGGCGCGGGCCATATCCAAAGCGAAATGATGGATATTGGCGGGGAATACGCAAACGGCATAAGCTGCAAGGCCGATCGCTCCGGCCCTCCGCAAAGCCAGGCTTACCGGTTGCACCAGCGCCGCCGCACCCAGCAGTTCGGCAACACCCGTCCAGAAAACCACTGCGTGCGGCATCGGCACCCAGCCCGGCATAATCAACAGAAAAGGCTGTGGGTCGGCTAGATGGATGACGCCTGCAAACGCATAGAAGGCTGCCAGTAGCCAACGAAGTCCGGTCCTGATCATGAGCCCCGCTATCAGTATGCGATTGCCGGTTCCAGACAATCGATCATGAAAAGACAGAGATCCCGGCGCCAAAAAGTGGCTCTATATTTCTTGGGGATTAGCCCGTGCTCCGTTCGTCGACAACCTCGACGCCCTTCCAGAAAGCGATGCGGCCCTTTATTTCCTCCGCTGCCTCCTTTGGTTCGGGGTAATACCATGCCGCATCCGGATTGATCTGCCCGCCGGCGTTGATCGAGTAATAATTCGCCGTACCCTTCCACGGGCACTCGCTGGTGGTATCGCTGGGCACCAGAACACCGCGCGCGACATCGTCTGCAGGGAAGTAATGGTTTCCCTCCACGACGATCGTTTCGTCGCTGCGGGCAAGCAGCTCGCCATTCCAATGCGCAGATACGGTCATGGGCGAAGCCTTTTCTTGTTGTTCGTGTTTGCTAGGACAGTCCGCGAAACAACAAGGGGTTCCTGTCCATGCGCCGTTTCCTGCTAGCTTCTGCGGCTGCCGCCATCGCGTGCGGCTCCCCGGCATTCGCTCAAGACAATGCGGAGCGCATCGCTGCAGCCGCTCTCGAAGCGGCTCCTGTATGGGACGGGCATAACGATGTTCCCATCCAGCTGCGTTCGCGGGTTGGCAACGTGATCAACGATTTCGATTTTCGCGATACGCTTGATACGGCCTCTGCAGATCATTCGGCCATGCATTCGGACCTGATCCGCCTAAAGCAGGGGGGGGTCGGGGCGCAGTGGTGGTCCGTTTATGTCAGTGCAAACTTGGCGGAGCCCGAAGCGGTTCAGGCTACGATCGAGCAGATCGACGTCACGAAGCGCCTCATCGCGCGCTATCCCGACGATATGCAGCTCGCGCTGAGCGCGGATGAGGTAGAGGAGGCGATGGCGGCCGGGCGTATTGCCTCGCTCATCGGGATGGAGGGTGGCCACTCGATCGGGTCGAGCCTCGCCGTATTGCGGCAAATGTACGATCTTGGCGCGCGTTACATGACGCTGACGCACGGAAAGACCTTGAGTTGGGTCGACAGCGCCACCGACGCTCCCAGGCATGAAGGGCTCAACGCGTTCGGCAAGGATGTCGTGCGCGAAATGAACCGCATCGGGATGCTGGTCGATCTGAGCCATGTCAGCGAAGCATCGATGATGGATGCGCTCGATGTAGCGCAGGCCCCCGTCATTTTCAGTCATTCGGGGGCGCGGGCCGTCGCGGGGCATCTGCGCAATGTTCCGGATAGTGTGCTTGCCCGCATGCCTGCAAATGGCGGTATCGTGATGGTCGTTGCATTGCCGTGGTTCATCAAGGAGGACCTTCGCACTCATTCGGCCAATCGAGCAGGCGAAGAAGCCCGTCTGAAAGCCCTATATCCGGGCCTTCCAGATACAGTCGAAGCCGAGCTTGCCAAATGGGACGCTGAAAATCGCGAACCGGTCGCGACCATTTCGGATATGGCTGACCACATCGATCATATTCGCGATGTTGCCGGCATCGATCATATCGGCATCGGGGGCGATTACGATGGCATGCCGAGCGGCCCTGTAGGAATGGAAGACGTCGCCGGCTATCCCGCCCTGTTTGCGGAACTCGCCGGGCGTGGGTATTCGCAGGATGATCTCGAGAAGATATCATCCCGCAATATGATGCGGGTTCTGCGTGAAGCGGAAGCGTTCGCCGCCAGCGTTTCCGACCTCCCTCCGATCGAATACCCGGCTGGCGAACCTCGTGACGATAGCGAATGAACGCCAACATGCGATGCCCAGGCGACAATCTGTAAACTGGCGCTGGAGACGCCGTCAGAGTTTTGCCAGTGTGAGGGGATCTCGCTCACCGTCGTAGAACTGTTCGAGCGCTTCGGAGAAGACTTGCGCGTCTTCATCTCCGCAGGCGAGTTCGAAAAGCGTCATGGAGCTTCGAAACTTCAGTGCATCGACAGGTCCGAGAATATCTTCGGCCGACATTGTGCCGGCCCAGTCCAGCATGGCTTCCGTCGCTTCAAAAAGCCGCGGGCCAAGTTCGTCATGGGTACAATAGGACGTCGCTTCGGCCTTGTCGGCAAGCGCGAATCTCCGGGCGTTTGCACTGCTGCCTAGTCCGGCAATCTGGGGAAAGATGAACCACATCCAGTGGCCCACTTTCTTGCCTTCGTGAAGTTCGGCAAGTGCAACGTCGTAAGCGCCGCCGTCCTGAGCGTTCAGGAAATGGGCGAACTCGCTACGTTCAGTCGTCTTCGTCGACATGGTCGGGGAGCCCGTCGAGCTTAGTCGAGGCATAATCCTCGAGCTCGTCTTCACTCATGCTATCGTACATGTCTTTCGAAGCGCCCTGAAGGTCACCGACCTTTGTCTCGCCTCTCTTGGCGGCCAGCGCAGCGCCGGCCGCGCGTTGCTGGGCTTTCGATTGTGCAGGCATCAGTTCTGCGCCTCCAGTTCGGATCCTAATTTCAGGACTTCGTCGCCATCATCCTGCCGGACGAGATAAGCCGGATTATCTCCGTCGCCATCCTTCGTCACTTCCGCACCCTGCAGGGTGCGGGTGACTTTCCGTTCGAACCGCTCCGAAATCTGACCCTTACCTTTGCCGTTACCCCAGCTCCATTCGACATACTGGCCGGACCTGAAACTGTTTGAATTGCTCATGCGACCTCTCCGCAGATGCTCAGTTTTCGACAACTTCCAGTCCGTCTTCGGTAGTGGTGCGGTCTTGTTGCGTTGTCGCCTCGTCATCGCCCAGATCGGTCACGATGCTGTCGGTATCGGTGCTACCGTCTTCCATGGACGAAATCTGACCGCTCACTGTGCCTTCTTCCTCGACATCGCCCGTGGTCATTGCGGGAATAATCCAGGTAATCGACAGAAGGATCACTGCCAGAAGCAGACCTCCGGCCAGTACCCAGCGTACGACGCCCTCTTTCGAGCCACCGCTTGCTTCGGTTTCGTCGATGTGGATCTCTTCGCCTTCTTTGTGCACGCGGTAATACTCCCTCAAAATGTGCGAACCCGCAGGTATCAGGGAGATTTACGCTTCCGTGCGGGGAATGTTCCTTTGCGCTAGTCGCGCAGCAGATCGTTGATCCCGGTTTTCTCTCGCGTCTGGGCGTCCACCGTCTTGACGATCACGGCGCAGGCCAGGCCCGGGCCGCCGTCCTTGCCCGGCAGGGCTCCGGGCACGACCACCGAGTAAGGGGGTATATGTCCGCGGATGACCTCGCCGGTGTCGCGATAGACGATCTTGGACGACTGGGTAATGAAAACGCCCATCGCGACGACACAGCCTTCACCGACAATCACGCCTTCGACGATCTCGCTCCGTGCGCCGATGAAGCAATTGTCGCCGATAATGGTGGGATTTGCCTGCATCGGCTCCAGCACGCCGCCAATACCCGCACCGGCGGATATATGGCAATTTTCGCCGATCTGCGCGCAGCTGCCGATGCTGGCCCAGGTGTCGACCATCGTGCCCTTGCCGACATAGGCTCCGATATTGACGAAACTGGGCATCAGTACGCAGCCGGGGGCGATGTAGGCACCTTCGCGGGCAATTGCGCCGGGCACAACGCGGAACCCGGCCTGGCGGAAACGGGCATCGTCCCAGCCGGCGAACTTGCTTGGAACCTTGTCGAATGCAGGATGGCCCGCACTCCCGCCTTCCATGACTTGGTTGTCGTTGAGGCGGAAGCTGAGCAGAACAGCTTTCTTCAGCCACTGGTTGACGGTCCACCCGCCCTTGCCATCGGGTTCTGCAACGCGACCTTCGCCGCTGTCGAGCAAGGTGAGCGCCGCTCCGACCGCTTGGCGCACGTCACTCGATTGCGGAGTGACATTGGCGCGGTCTTCCCACGCAGCTTCGATGCGATTTTCGAGGTCGGCGCTCATCTTCATCTCCGGATAATTCGGAGCACGCGTTAGCAGCGTTGCTGCGCTAGTCCATCCCTGCTGCCGTGGCGAATTGGTATGCCCTGTCGACCAGCGGCGCGACACGTTCGGACATCGACTTCGCATGAGCGGATGATGCGGTACCATCGATCACGCGTTTCTTAATACCCTGCATGATGCCCGCCAGGCGGAACAGATTATAGGCAAAGTACCAGTCCATTGGCGGCACGGGATAGCCGGTGCGCGCTACATAGCGCTCCACTGCTTCGTCCTGCGACGGGATGCCAAGTTCCTTGAGGTCGAGACCCTCCAGCCCAGCGCGCCCGTCATGGGGATTATGCCAGTTCAGCATCAGATAGCTGAAATCCGCAATCGGATCGCCGAGGGTGGACAGTTCCCAATCGAGCACTGCGAGTACTTCGTTGGAATCTGACCGGAAGATCATATTGTCGAGCCGGTAGTCACCATGGACCACGCTGCTCTCGTGCTGCGGCGGGATGGTCTCGGGCAACCATTCGATAAGCCGCTCCATCTGGGGCATGTGCTCGGTTTCGGAGAGCTTGTACTGCTTGGACCAGCGGCTGATCTGACGTGCGCAATAATCGGTCGGCTTGCCGAAATCCCCAAGCCCGATGGCAACCGGATCCTTGGTGTGGAGATCGGCAAAAGTGTCGATCATCGAGTTGTAGATTTCCCTCCGCTCGGCCGGTGTATTATTGGGCAGGGAGCCGTTCCAGAGACTGCGCCCGTCGGCGAGACCCATGACGAAGAACTTCGAACCGATAACTTCCGGATCTTCGCACAGGCCGTATGTCTTGGGCACGGGGAAGCCGGTGGGCCCGAGGGCATGCATCACCGTGTATTCCCGGTCCACGGCATGCGCGCTTGGCAGCAGCTTGCCGAAGGGCTGGCGGCGCAGCACATAGCTGCGCGCCGGCGTGTCGATCCGGTAGGTCGGGTTGGACTGACCGCCCTTGAACTTGGTATAGCTCAGGGGGCCCTCGAAACCTTCGACATTGGCCGTAAACCAATCTGACAGCGCGTCGAGGTCCATCCGGTCGGCTTCGGGAACCTCGATGGTGCCGACCATTTCCTTGTCGAAATCGATCGCCTGTTCTTCGGCCATCAGTCGAAGACCACCACGCTGCGCGCAGAGGTTCCCTGCTTCATCTTTTCGAATCCCTCGTTGATCTTCTCCAACGGGATACGCTCGGCGATGATCGTGTCGAGATCGAGGAGGCCGCGCATGTAGAAGTCGACGAGGCGGGGCAGATCGACCGGGAAGTGGTTCATGCCCATGATCGCGCCTTGGAGTTTCTTGCCCGACAGGAGGTCCATGGCGCCGAGGCCGACCTTGCAGTCCAGCGGCATCATGCCGAGGATCGTGGCGGTGCCGCCGCGGCGGAGGATCTTCACGCACAGGTCGGCGGAGGCCTGGCGGCCGACGGCCTCGATGGCGTGGTGCACGCCGCCGCGGGAAATCTTCATGACTTCCTCGACCGCGTTATCGGCCATGGCATCGACCGTGTGGGTGGCGCCAAGTACTTGAGCGAGTTCACGTTTTTCGGCGAGGGGATCGATGGCGATGACATTGCCCGCGCCGGCGATCTTGGCTGCGTTGATGGCCGCCAGACCGACGCCGCCGCAGCCGACCACGGCAACGGTTTCGCCCGGGACGACCTTGCAGGCATTAAAAATCGTTCCCGCTCCGGTAGTTACGGCGCAGCCGATGATGGCCGCACGGTCCAGCGGCATGTCCTTGTCGATGGCGACGCAGGCATTCTCGTGGATCAGCATCTGTTCGCAGAAGGCGGACAGATTGAGCATCTGCCCTACAGGAGTCTTGTCAATCGAACGTATGATCCGGGGTGTTTGGTCGGCCGAACGGCGCGTATCGGCCCCAAGACACAGGGCCATACGGCCGGTGACACAGAATTCGCAGTGTCCGCAGAACACGGACAGGCACGAAACCACGTGATCGCCTGGCTTCACCGTCTTCACTTCCGATCCGACCGCACGCACCACGCCCGCCGCTTCGTGCCCCGGAATGGCGGGAAGCGGGTGCGGATAGGCACCGTCGATGAAGTGGAGGTCGGAATGGCACAGGCCGCATGCCTTGGTGTCGATCAGGACTTCATGCGGTCCGGGATCGGCGAGTTCCACCTCGCCGATCGTGAGCCCGCCGACCTTTTCAAGAATAGCTGCCTTTGCCATCAGCGTGTCGCCCCCATGTCGCCCGAGCTGTGGTTGTCGTTGCCCGATGTGGGCGCCGCACCTTCGCGCAGGGCATTGGCGGTGGGACCGGCTTCGGGAAGATGCTTGGCAAATTCCATCCGTGCGATCGAGCGTGCGTGCACCTCGTCCGGACCATCGGCAAGGCGCAGCGTGCGCTGATGGGCATAGGCATTGGCCAGACCGTAATCGTCCGACACGCCGCCGCCGCCATGCGCCTGGATGGCATCGTCGATGATGCGCAGCGCCATATTGGGTGCCTGCACCTTGATCATGGCGATTTCCTGCTTGGCCGCCTTGTTACCGACCTTGTCCATCATGTCTGCGGCCTTGAGGCAGAGCAGACGGGTCATGTCGATGTCGATACGGGCACGCGCCACCCGTTCTTCCCAGACCGAGTGCTTGTAGATCGGTTTGCCGAACGCTTCGCGTTCCTGGAGACGCTTGCACATCTTGGCGAGCGCTTCTTCGGCAACGCCGATGGTGCGCATGCAGTGGTGGATGCGGCCCGGCCCGAGGCGCCCCTGCGCGATTTCGAAGCCGCGGCCTTCGCCCAGCAGCATGTTGTCGACCGGAACGCGCACGTCCTTCAGTTCGACTTCCATGTGGCCGTGCGGGGCATCGTCATAACCGAAGACAGGCAGGTGACGCAGGATGTTCACGCCCGGAGCATCCATCGGCATCAGGAGCATGGACTGGGCGGCGTGACGCCCGGCGGAAAAATCGGTCTTGCCCATCACAATGGCAACCTTGCAGCGCGGATCGCCCACGCCCGACGACCACCACTTGCGGCCGTTGATGACATATTCATCGCCTTCGCGTTCGATGCGGGTTTCGATGTTGGTCGCGTCGGACGAGGCAGTGAACGGTTCGGTCATCAGGAAGGCAGAGCGGATTTCGCCGTTCATCAGCGGCGTCAGCCACTGGTCTTTCTGCGCGCGCGTACCGTAACGATGGAAGACTTCCATATTGCCGGTGTCGGGCGCGGAGCAGTTGAACACTTCCGAAGCGAAGCCAATGCGGCCCATTTCTTCCGCGCAGAGGGCATATTCCAGATTGGTGAGGCCCGGACCTTCGAATTCGAAGCTTTCTTCGACGTGGTGATGGCCGTCGTTGCGGGGCGGCATGAAGAGGTTCCAGATGCCTTCCTTCTTCGCCTTGGCCTTGAGATCTTCGACCACGGGAATGACTTTCCAGCGTTCGCCTTCGGCATCCTGTTTCTTGTAGGTGGAGACGGCCGGGCGAACGTGATCGTCGATGAAATTCTTCACCCGGTCGCGCCAGTATGCTTGCCTCTCAGTGGGTTCGAAATCCATCGTATCTGTCCTCTTCTCTCAATTCGGTTGCGCCATGAAACTGGCATAAGGTTAGTGCCAAGCCAAGCCCGCTTGGCCGGTCAGGGGGTTATCGAATGCGCATCCGGGTCGGCGCGCACGGCATCATCGATCGGGTCGTTTTCTTCGGTTGGCGGGCGGCGCGACAGCCGGTTCGCCACCCGCGCTTCGTGCTGGGCCCGCGTGATCGGGAAACGCCCCAGCCAGAAGGCTGCGAAGAGCGCCAGCGCGCTGGCCGCGATGACGAACAGCACCACCAGTTGCCGCACGGCATCGGGCGAAACAGCGGCCTGCGGTGTGCCCGGAGCGATATCGACCGATTGCACGATCAGGCTGGTCAGCATGATGCCGCCACCGGTGGCGCATTTCTGCACCAGCCAGTTGCCCGAATAGAACGTGCCTTCCGCCCGCTTGCCGGTACGTTCTTCGAACGCCTCGACGATTTCCGCGACCATGGAGGTGGCCGAAATGATCGAAATGACGCTGGACGTATTGGCGACGATCAGCAGGGCGAACAGCAGGACGGTGGAAGCGGTCGTTCCCGGAGGCGGCCATGCGCCTGCCAGCAGCAGGAAGTAGGGGCCGCAGTAGAATACCAGACCGACCAGCGCGGAGACGGCGGCGGCTTTCGGCTTGCCCCAGCGGCGATGGATGGGGCTGACGATCAGGAACATGAGCACGACCGAAAGGAACAGGACGGCGGGATAGAGCTTGAAGGCCAGATCGCTGAACTGCCACACGTAGAGGTTCACATATTGCGTGATCGAAAAGGTCATGCCCTGAAGGATGTAAGCGGCCAGCCCGCCGAGCGCGAAAATGACGAAGGCCTTTTCGCGGAAGGCATCGAAGATTTCCGAAAAAGCATTGCGGATAGAGAAGGCAGGGGGCCGATGCGGCGGGCGATGCGCCACGACGCGGTGCTGGGCCGCCGCAGAACCGATGACCGAAAGCGCGATCAGGCCCGCCCCGAACATTCCGTAGAGCGCATAGCCTTCGGGCTGGAGCTGGGATTGCGGGGTGGGCAGGAACAGGGTGAAGGTCAGCACCATCATCAGCAGGCCGCCAAGCCAGCCCGACAGGAAGCGGTAGCGGAACAGCGTGGTGCGTTCATCGTAATCGTCGGTGATTTCGGGCACCAGGCTGACCGACGGCACTTCGCAGGCCGACAGGAGCAGGCGCACGCCGACAGCCAGTGCGACGATATCCCAATAGCCCGGCGCGCCGGTGAAGGGCGGCGACCACAGGAGTGTCCACAGAACGGCCAGCGGAATCGGAGCGAGATAAAGCCACGGCAGGCGGCGGCCCCATTTCGTATAGGTACGGTCCGACAGATGGCCGAGAAGCGGATCGACCAGCGCATCGATCAGCAGCGCTGTCGCCAGCGCCGCCCCGACCGTGCTGGCGTCCACGCCGAGAACGAGATTGTAGAAGGGCAGCAGAAAGAAGCTGAAGCCCGAATCCTTCACGCCGAAGGCCACGGCCCCGAAGCCGTGGGCCAGCTTCAGACGCTGGGGGAGGGGGCCTTTGACGAAGGGCATCAGGGCGCTTTCTGCGCCTCCCTGGCCTGCGCTTCCATCGCTTCGAGAGAAGCCAGCAGGCCGGGTTCTTCGGGGTCCCAGCTATGGCGCGGGCCGACTGTCAGACCGCCATCCACCAGCAGCGACGTTCCGGTTACGAAGCCGGCGTCCTCGCTGGCGAGGAATGCGACCGCATTGGCGATATCCATCGACTGGCCCCCGCGCGCCACGGGCTGGGCGTTGGCGGACATCTGCGCGATTGCGGCCTTGGCCATCGCTTTCATTTCGCCCGTCAGTTCCAGACTGGCGGTGAAGATATTGGTGTTGATGAAGCCGGGCTGGACCGCGTTTACGCGAATGCCGTGCCGGGCAAGGTCGGTCGCTGCGCATTTGGTGAGATGCAGCACGCCCGCCTTGGCCACGGCATAGGCGGTGGGGGAGTAGCCCGGGCCGACGGCCGCCACGCTGGATACGTTGACGATGCTGGCACCCCTGCGCCCCTTCATATGCGGGACGGCATAACGGATGCCGAAGGCCACGGACCGCAGCAGCAGGTCCATCGTGCGGTCCCAGTCATCCGGTTCCATTTCGGAGATGTCGGCGCGGGTGCCGCCGGCGCCGGCATTGTTGAAGACGACGTCGATACCGCCCGTTTCATCGCCTGCGCGATCCATCAGCGCCTTTATGGCAGCAGGATCGCAGACATCGCATCGGGCGAAGCGCACGTCACCCGGAGTATCGGCGGCCAGTTTCTCGCCCCCGTCGACATCGATATCGGCGGCGAAAACGATGGCACCTTCGCTGGCGAACAGCGCGGTTGCAGCAGCGCCGATTCCCGACGCTGCGCCAGTAACGATTACGGTCTTGCCCGAGAATCGCATGCCTACTCTCTCCCCGAATTTCTCCGTTTCAAGCTTAGGGGAGCGCTGCGCCGCGTCAACGCATTCCGGCTGACGTTACGGCAATGCGGACCGTCGCCAGTGGTCTTGCACATGCCATGCGAATCACCCTAACGTAAGCGTCAACATACCGCTGCTTTAGAAGAGAGGATTCGGCACATGTCCGACAGCGATCTGGAAGCCTTCCGCGCGGAAACGCGTGAATGGCTCGAGGCCAACTGCCCACCCGAAATGCGTGAACCCGTCCGTGACGAGGGCGATGTCTATTGGGGCGGCCGCAATGCCAGCTTCAAAAGCGATGCGCAGAAAGCCTGGTTCGAGGCGTGCCGCGACAAGGGCTATACCGTGCCCGAATGGCCCAAGGCCTATGGCGGTGCGGGCCTGACCCCGCCCGAAGGCAAGATCCTGCGGCAGGAAATGGCGCGCATCAACGCCCGCCCGCCCCTGTCCAGCTTCGGCATCTGGATGCTTGGCCCGGCGCTGCTGCATTTCGGCACCGAAGGCCAGAAGCAGAAGTTCCTCAACGAAATCGCGCGCGGCGAAATCCGCTGGTGCCAGGGCTATTCCGAGCCGGGCAGCGGTTCCGACCTGGTTTCGATGCAGACGTTCGGTGAAGACAAGGGCGACCACTGGGTGGTCAACGGCCAGAAGATCTGGACGTCCTATGCCGACGAAGCCGACTGGATTTTCTGCCTCGTCCGCACGGACAAGGAGAACAAGTACCAGGGCATCACCTTCATGCTGTTCGACATGGAGAACGAGGGCGTCAGCACCAAGCCGATCAAGCTGATCAGCGGCAACAGCCCGTTCTGCGAAACCTTCATGGACGATGTCACCGTCCCCAAGAGCTATGGCGAGGACATTCCCGGCTATGTCGGCGAGATCAACCGCGGCTGGGACGTGGCGAAATATCTGCTCGGCCACGAGCGCGAGATGATTTCGGCTACCGGCGGCGGCGACCGTGCCTCTTCGCTGGGTGCCGTGACGTCGCGTGCGGGCCTGCTGGATCCGGTGCTGCGCGCCGAAATGGCCATGTTCGATGTGGATGCCTTGTCCTTCACCGCCATGAGCGAGAAATTCATGGACGAACTGAAGGCCAGGAAGGGGCATCCCGCCCAGCCCAACATGCTGAAATATGCCGGGACCGAGCTGAACAAGCGCCGCCACGAACTGCTGATGGCAGCGGGCGGCAGTGCGGCGCTGGAATGGGAAAGCGAAGAGAGCAACGGCGGCAAGACCGCCCGCAGCTGGCTGCGCACCAAGGCCAATTCCATCGAAGGCGGTACGAGCGAGGTCATGCTCAACGTCATTTCCAAACGTATTCTCGACCTGCCGGGAGCCTGATCGATGCCTCTGTATTACGACGACGACCAGACGATGCTGGCCGAAACCGCCAACCAGTTCATGGCGGAAGAAGGGTCGATCAAGAACCAGCTGCGCCACTGGCGCGACCGCAACTGCAAGGACGGTTTCGGCCATGCCCTGTGGAAGCAGTTCGGCGAAATGGGCTTCACCGGAATGCTGGTGGGCGAAGACGACGGCGGGCTCGGCATGGGCCAGGTGGAGGCGAACATCGTGCTCGAGGAAATCGGGCGCAATCTGACGCCGTCGCCTTTCCTGTCGTCTTCCGTGCTGGCTGCGACGGCGCTCAAGCACGGAAGCAACGATGTGAAGGGCCGCTGGCTTCCGGACCTGATTTCGGGAGACAAGGTCTATGCCGTCGCGATCGACGAAGGGCCCAAGCACCGTCCCGAAACGATCGCCTGCAATGCCGAGAAATCGGGCAATGGCTTTCGCCTGTCGGGCAAGAAGGATTTCGTGGTCTATGGCGCCAGCAGCGAGATGATCGTGGTGGCTGCCCGGACTTCGGGCAGTGACAGCGATGATGACGGCGTGACCCTGTTCGCCGTGCCGCAGGATGCCGCGGGCATGAGCCACGACAGCGTGCGCCTGGTCGACAGTTCGATGGCCAGCCACATCACCTTCGACGGCGTGGAGCTGGACGGCGATTCCGTGATAGGCGAAGTCGATGGCGGGCGCGAAGTCCTCAACGCCATGCTGATGGCGGGCCGCGTCGGTTCGGCAGCGGAAGGAGTGGGCGTTGCCCGCGGCGCGATGGACATGACGGTGGATTACCTGCGCCAGCGCAAGCAGTTCGGCAAGGTGATCGGCGAATTCCAGGCGCTGCAGCACCGCGCCGCGCATCTCTATTCCGAAGTCGAGATCGCCCGCGCTGTCACGATCAAGGCAGCCCAGCTTGTCGACGGCGCCAGCGAAAAGGCCGATTTGATGGCATCGGTCGCCAAGGCCAAGGTGGCCAAGGTGGCGGGACTGGCCGTGCGCGAAGGCGTGCAGATGCATGGCGGCATCGGCATGACCGACGAATACGACATCGGGCTCTACATGAAGCGCGACCGGGCGTTGCAGGAATTCCTGGGCGACCAGTATTACCACGCCGGCCGCGTTGCCGAGCTGAGCGGTTATTGAGCGGGAGAGACATGATGACGCTTGAAGACCTGTTCAGCCTCAAGGGGCGCGTTGCGCTCGTCACGGGCGGGAGCCGCGGCATCGGCAAGATGATCGTCGAAGGCTTCCTCGCCGCCGGGATCGAGCGCGTTTACATCAGCGCGCGCAAGATCGACGAAATCGAGGAAACCTGCGCCGAGCTGGGCGACAGGGTGATCGGCATCCAGGGCGATCTGTCGACGATCTCGGGCATCGAGGCGCTGGTGGAAGAGCTGTCGAGCCGCGAGAGCAAGCTCGATATCCTCGTCAACAATGCCGGGGCGGCCTGGGGCGTCGACTATCTCGAGTTCCCGGAAGCGGGCTGGGACAAGGTCATGGACCTCAATGTGAAGACGCCGTTCTTCCTGACCCAGAAACTGCACACGCTGCTGACCGCCGCCGCCAGTGCGGACAAACCGGGCAAGGTGATCAACATCACCTCGATCGACGGGCAACGGGTCAATCCTTGGGAAACCTACAGCTATCAGGCGTCGAAAGCCGCACTGATCCACCTGACCCGCCGGATGGCGGCGCGGCTGGTGAAGGACCACATCTACGTCACCAGCCTGGCGCCCGGCGCCTTCCCCTCCAGCATGAACCGCGCAGCGCGCGACCATGAGGAGAAATCGGCCGCCGGCATCCCGAGCAAGCGCGTGGGCGACAAGCTGGATATGGGCGGCACCGCCGTATACCTCGCCAGCCGGGCCGGGGACTATACCATCGGCGAGACGCTGACGGTCGATGGCGGCATTGTGAATGCTCTCCTTCCGACCCACTTTGCCGATCCGGGATAAGGGTTCGAACCGTTGATCCGATAAGCGCCACTACCCGTTGAAGGAGAGCGGAATTTCCTTGCGGGTGGCGGCGCAGCCAAGCTAACTGGCGCGAATATTTTTCAAGCAGTCAGCCGGCATTCGCCAGCGGTGAGGGGTCGATAAAGTGCGTAGTGTTTCCGTCCGTGCCATCAGTGCAGCACTCTGCTGCGTTCTCGTAACCGCGTGCGGCGGTGACGATTCGCCGACCCCGACCCCCACCGAAAGCCCGACGCCCGGACCCTCGCCGAGCCCCACGCCGACGCCAACCGAAGTCGATTTCGATTTCTCCACCGATTTCACGTCGAGCATCACCAACTCGGCCTATGCCTTCGCCTATTTCGCGCCGGAAGGCGGCGCCGAAGTGTGGAGCGACGGTTCGCGCCGCAACGGCCAGAGCACGATCGCATATGAGGTCGCGCCGGAGAACGTCGAATACACTTGGCCCGACACGCTCGAGCTGGAAAGTTTCACGGCAGCAAACCTGCTGAACTCGTCCCCCACGATCAGGACATATCGCAAGGGAACGACAGACGGGCTTCAGATGGAGCTGCCGTTCGAGCACGTTCTGCGCGTAGCCTATGAAAAGTCGCAGTCATTCATCCGCGACACGGTGCCCGGCACGCTGCGCAGCTTCCGCTATGCGCTGTTCTTCAATCCGGTCACCACGGATACAACTATCACGGCGAACCTTTCCTATACAGGTACGCCGCAGGCGACCGGCGGCGAGGCAGGCGTTACGCCGTCCGGCGTTATTACGTCGCCCGAAACCACTTTGGTCGTCGGTCCTGACGGGAACAACATCAAGATCAACGGCACGATCCGTATTCTGGAAACCGTCAATGGTAATAACGTCGTACGGGCCGTTCTCCCCATTTCCGGGAACGTGGGCACCAACGGATTCTTCAACGGGCTGATCGAGGACGAAGCCAATGGCTTCGCCGGCAATTTCGTCGGATCGCTCGCCGGACCTTCGCGCGAGGAAGTGTTCGTCGTCTTCTATGTCGTCAAGGTGGACGATGAAGGCGAGGAAGACGAAGACGATGTGCGCAAATACATCGGATCGCTGATCGGCAGCTGATGCATAAACGGACGGGCAGGGCGACCGGCCCGCCCGTCCGCTAGTTCATGAGTTCGCGAACGAAGGGGATCAGCCCGGTCTGGCGCTGGCGCTTCATGCGTTCGGCATCGAGAATTTCGCGCACTTTCGCAAAACACGCATTCACATTTTCATTGATGATGACGTAGTCGTAAGCATCCCAGTGGCTGATTTCCGCGCGCGCACGTTCCATGCGGGCGGCGATCACATCGTCGGCATCGGTACCCCGGCTACGCAGCCGCCGTTCCAGTTCGGCGATGCTTGGCGGGAGGATGAACACGCGGACGACGTCCTGCTGATCCTTCTGGTAGAGCTGCTGCGTGCCCTGCCAGTCAATGTCGAACAGAAAGTCCTGGCCTTCCTTGAGCGCGCCGCGGATCCGCCCCTTGGGCGTACCGTAGCGATGGCCGAACACAGGCGCCCATTCGTAGAAATCGTCTTCCTCGACCATGCGGTCGAACTCGGCGTCATCGACGAAATAATAATGCACCCCGTCGATTTCGCCCGGACGGGGAGGGCGCGTAGTCGCGCTGACCGACAGTTTGATCTCTTCGTCGGCGCCCAGCAACATGCGGCTGATCGTGGTCTTGCCTGCACCGCTGGGCGATGAAAGGATGAAGAGCAGGCCCCGCCGGGCCAGTTTGTCGTGCGAAATCGTGGAATCGGTCATGCGCGCTGTTGGCGCATGAGGCACAGGCGAATCAAGTCCTGCCGACGGATAAGTTTCAGTTCTTGTCGTCGCGTCCGGCCTGCCTGCGCAAGGACCGGTCGCCTTCTCTGCGGGCCTTGCGTTTCGACTGGCTGCGGTCGAACAGCACTTTCAGGGCAAGGCCGGTGCCCACCACCAGGGCCCCCGGAACAGAGCGGGTAGCGACTTTGGTCACGCCGTAAGCAGCCAGCGTTTGCAACATGGAGCGGTTTTCGACCGCTTCCTTGGCAAACTTCGTGCCGTATTGCTTGCCGAGGACGGCTTTCTCTACCGCCATGCGCGACAGGCGCCCGGCACTGCGCAGCGCTATGTCATGAATGATGAGATTGGTGGCGGGGTTCGTGCTGGGCCCGGCGACCACGTGCCGATGCCTCGCGGCGCGATCGGGTGCACTGATGGGTTCACCGACCATGTCAGTGATGTGATCTGGTTTGTTCTGCCTGTTTTTCCGGCGTTTCGCCATGTCCTGCCCCGCTTGCCGGGAAGGCCCGGCGCCTACTTCTTGCGGCCGAAATCGACCGTGACGACATTCGAACCGTCGTCTGCTCCCTTAACGCCTTCCTCTGCGGCCTGTTCCGTGCCGTCATTGTCGGGATGTTCGGTTGGAGCGGGGGCCATGTCGTTGACAGTGGCCTGAAACTGGAGCCCGAAGTCCACGGCAGGATCGACGAACTGCGTGATAGCCGCGTAAGGAATGTCCAGTTCTGCCGGCACCTGATTGAACGACAGGCCGACGGCAAAACCGTCTTCGCGGACATTGAGGTTCCAGAATTTGTTCTGGAGCACGATCGTCATTTCGTCAGGGAACCGTTCGCGCAGGCTGGCCGGGATGGATACGCCCGGAGCGTGTGTCTTGAAGGTGATGTAAAAATGATGGGCGCCGGGAAGTTCGCCGCCGCCATCTTCGATTTCACTCAGCACGCGCCCGACGACGGCGCGCAATGCTTCCTGGACGATGGAATCGTAAGGGATCAGGCTGTCGGGCGTCTCTTCGCTCATGCGCTGCTAGGTGGAGCGAGGCGCGTCATGGGTCAAGCGCTTTAAGCGCGCCTTTACCCTGCCGATATGCGCAATTTCTTGCGCCCCGCCCGCCAGCGCTCTAGCGCGGCTGCCATGCGTACTGGCCGTATCGAGCGTAACACTGCGGAAACCAATATTCTTGTGGACGTCAATCTCGACGGCACAGGAAGCTATGACGTTGCAACGGGCATCGGTTTCCTCGACCACATGGTCGAACAATTTGCGAAACATTCGCTGATCGACGTGACGCTGAAGGTCGAAGGCGATCTGCATGTCGATCAGCATCATACGACCGAGGACAGCGCATTGGCGCTCGGCCAGGCACTTTCAGCCGCTCTGGGCGATAAAGGCGGTATCGCGCGTTATGGCAGTGCCTATTCGCCCATGGACGAAACGCTGGCCCGGGTAGCGCTCGACATTTCCGGGCGACCCTATCTCGTGTGGCGCGCAGGCTTCAGCCAGGAAAAGCTTGGCGAGTGGGACACCGAGCTGATCGAACACTGGTTCCATTCGGTCGCGCAGACCTGCGGCCTGACACTGCATGTCGAACTGCTATACGGTACCAACAACCACCATATCTGCGAGGCGATCTACAAGGGCTTTGCCCGTGCTATGCGGGCTGCGGTCGAAGTCGATCCGCGCAAGGGCGGCACGATCCCGAGCACGAAGGGGCAGTTGGGTGGCTGAGATAGTCGCCCTCGTTGATTACGGCGCGGGCAATCTGCACTCGGTCGAGAACGCGCTCCGCAAGGTCGGCGCGACGGTAAAGGTTACGGCCGACCCGGACGTGCTGCGCGCGGCAGACCGTATCGTTCTGCCGGGCGTCGGGTCGTTCCGGGCCTGCGCCGAAGGACTGCGGGCCGAACAGGGCGTGATCGAGGCGATGCACGAACGTGTCTTCGTCGGCGGGGCGCCCTTCCTGGGCATTTGCGTCGGCATGCAGTTGCTCGCCGTGCGGGGGCTGGAACACGGCGAGACACCGGGTCTCGGCTGGATCGACGGGACCGTTCGTCTGATCGAACCGATCGATACCAGCGTAAAGGTGCCGCATATGGGCTGGAACGATGTGGCGCCCCTGCCGCATGCAAGAAGGCACGAAGTCGTCGCCGAAGGCGAGGCCTATTTCCTGCATTCCTACCACTTCAAAGCGCGTTACCGCGAAGATGTGCTGGCGATGAGCGATCATGGCGGCGGGCTGGTGGCGGCAGTGGGCCGCGACAATGTCGTCGGAGTGCAGTTCCATCCCGAAAAGAGCCAGGCCTACGGGCTGGACCTGCTGAGCAAGTTTCTGGAGTGGAAGCCGTGATCGTTTTCCCCGCAATCGACCTGAAGGGCGGCGAAGTCGTCCGCCTTGCCGAAGGCGATATGGACCGCGCGACGGTCTATGGCGATGATCCGGCCGCGCAGGCCAGACTTTTCGACGCTGCCGGGGCAGGCCATCTGCATGTCGTCGATCTGGACGGCTCGTTCGCGGGTTCGGCGCAGAACCGCGAAGCGGTGGAGGCGATCGTCGCGGCATTTCCGGGTTATGTGCAATTGGGCGGCGGCATTCGCACGCCAGCCGATGTCGAAGGCTGGTTCGAGGCGGGCGTTGCGCGCATCGTGATCGGGACCGCGGCGCTGAAAGATCCGCAATTCGTCAAGGACATGGCCCGCGAGTATGAAGGCGGCATAGTCGTAGCGGTCGATGCGCGCGACGGCATGGTCGCGACCGATGGCTGGGCCGAAGTTTCCGATGTGTCGATTGTCGACATGGCGCGCCGGTTCGAAGACGCGGGCGTTGCCAGCCTGCTGTTCACCGACATCGGGCGCGATGGTCTGCTTAAGGGCGTGAACATCGACGCGACCGTCGATCTCGCGAGGCGCGTCGATATCCCGGTCATCGCCAGCGGCGGCGTGAAGGGGCTCGACGACATCCATGTCCTTTCGCTCTACGCCAATGAAGGCATCGAAGGCGTCATCACCGGGCGGGCGCTCTATGACGGGCGCCTGGACCTTGCGGCAGCGCTCGCCATGGCGGCAAGGCAATGAGGGTGAGGGTTTTGCCATGACCGTGAGGGTTCGCGTCATCCCCTGCCTCGATGTGCGCGACGGGCGCGTGGTGAAGGGCGTCAATTTCGTCGATCTCAAGGATGCGGGCGATCCGGTAGAACAGGCCCAGGCCTATGACCGGGCAGGCGCCGACGAGCTTTGTTTTCTCGATATTTCGGCCAGTCATGAAGGACGCGGCACGCTGCTCGACATGGTACGCCGCACGGCGGAGGTCTGTTTCATGCCGCTGACCGTCGGAGGCGGCGTGCGCAGCGTCGAGGATGCCCGCGCATTGCTGCTGGCCGGTGCCGACAAGGTCGCCGTCAATTCGGCTGCCGTATCCCGCCCTGAGCTGGTGCGGGAGATTGCCGAAAAGTTCGGTAGCCAGTGCGTGGTTGCCAGTGTCGATGCCCGCGCCGCAACAAGCGGTTCGGTGCGCGGCTGGGAGATATTCACCCATGGCGGACGCAAGCCGACCGGTATCGATGCCATCGAACACGCGATCAGGCTGGCGGAACTGGGTGCGGGGGAATTGCTGGTCACATCGATGGACGGCGATGGCACCAAGCAGGGATACGATGTCGAACTGACAAGGGCGATCGCGGATTCGGTTTCCGTGCCGGTGATCGCCAGCGGAGGCGTCGGCACGCTAGAGCATCTGGTGGAAGGCGTGACGCGCGGCCACGCCAGTGCCGTTCTCGCCGCCTCGATCTTTCATTTCGGGGAACATACCATCGCAGAAGCGCATGCTGCCTTGCGCGCGGCTGGGTTGCCAGCGCGCGGTTAGGGGGTTTCGTCCCGCGGCGGGACGACCCGACTTGATTGCAGGCGCCAGGCAACGAAGGTGGTAAGGGCGCCCCATGACCCTCCAGTTCGTCTCGCTTGCTGCGCATATTGCGAATATCGGAGGCTCCACTGCCATGCACATGCAAATGGTCGAACCCAGTGCCATGGTGCTGGTTCTGATCGGGCTGGCCGGTGTAGTGGTCGGACGTTTCCTGCTGGGACGCAACCCGGATTGACGCTGTAAGGGCGGTCCGTGCATAGCGCGGGTCATGGAAACGTTATCCCGCCTTGAACAGACGATCGCGCAGCGACGTACGGCCGATCCGTCACAGAGCTATGTCGCGAGCCTCCATGCCAAGGGCCTGCCTCAGATCGCCCGCAAGCTGGGCGAGGAAGGCGTCGAAGCCGCGGTTGCAGTCCTTTCGGGAAGCGGTGAGGAACTGGTCGGCGAAGCAGCCGATATTCTCTTCCACCTGATTGTCGCCCTGAATGCGCGCGACGTTCCGCTCGCCGATGTTCTGGCCGAACTCGACCGGCGCGAGGGCGTTTCGGGTATCGAGGAAAAAGTCAGCAGGAGCGTGTAATGCCGATTGATCCGACCCAGCCGTATGACGACGACAATATCTTCGCCAAGATCTTGCGGGGCGAGATACCGTCGAACAAGGTCTACGACGACGAGTGGGCGTACGCCTTCGAAGATATCAATGCGCAGGCGCAGGTCCATGTGCTGGTCATTCCCAAGGGGCGATATGTCAGCTGGGACGATTTCAGCGCAAAGGCAGAGCCGGACGAGATCGCCGGTTTCGTCCGCGCTGTCGGCAAGGTCGCCCGCGATCTCGGGCTGGTGGAGCCCGGCTATCGCATGATGGCGAATATCGGCACACACGGGGGGCAGGAGGTCCCGCATCTGCATGTCCATATCTTCGGGGGCGAGCCGCTGGGGCCGATGATTGCGAGGGGACGCGGGGCGGGCAAGTAAGTCGACCCGGTCCTGCGACGTAGCCGGAAAGAGGTTGACCGAATCCCTGGGGCCGGTTAACGGGCCGCTTGATTTCGGCGCGTCGGAGCACCATCTCCGGCGCGCATTTATTTCACGAGAGACATCATGAAGATCCGCAACAGCCTCAAGTCGCTCAAGAGCCGTCATCGCGATTGCCGCGTGATCCGCCGCCGTGGGCGCACCTATGTTATCAATAAGACCAACCGCCGTTTCAAGGCCCGCCAGGGCTAATTGCGGCTCCGCCCGATAAGGGCGGATGCGTTGTTCGACCGGCCCGGCTCCGACGAGGAGTGCGGGCCGTTCGTGTTTGAGGTGGCGTGATGCAGGTCGAAGCGGTCGTGTTCGATGTGGGGCGAGTGCTCTATCAATGGCGTCTCGCCCAGCTGTTCGAGAAGATCGTCGACGATCCGGTGCGTTTACAGACACTGCTCGATGACGTCGTGACCGAGGAATGGCATTTCCAGCACGATCAGGGGAAACCTCTGTCGGAAATGGTGCCGGAACGGATCGCTCAGTTCCCCGATTTCGAACTGGAAATCCGTGCTTATGCCGCGCGTTTCAACGAAACCATTCCGGGGCCGGTGCCCGGCAGTCATGCGCTGGTGGATCTGCTCGACAGACGCGGTGTGCCGCTATTCGCGATCACCAATTTCGGACATGAATTCTGGGCGGGCTTCAGGCCCACGGCACCCATATTCGATACGTTTCGCGATATCGTGGTGTCGGGTACGGAAAAGCTGGCCAAGCCCGACGCGGCAATTTTCGATCTTGCCGAGACGCGGTTCGGCTATCCGGCAGAAGCGATGCTCTTCATCGACGACAATCACGCCAATATCGAAGGTGCGGCGAACTGCGGCTGGCAGGTGCATCATTTCGTCGATGCGCCTCGACTGGAGGCAGATCTCGAGAGGCGGGGGCTGATGTGAAAAAGACCCCGGCCTGAGCCGGGGTCCTGAGTTGCCACCCGATGGAGAGGGGTGGGGATCGACTGGATCAGGCGTTGCACTTGGCAAGATTGTCGGCATCCAGAGCTTCATCCTTGGCGGTGAAGGATGTGATCTGGCCATGTTCGCGCTGCAGTTCGCGGCAGACGCGCAGCGGGCGCGAGTTGCTTTTCTGTGCAACACAGGTGGTGCCCTTGCAGGCCCAAGCCACGCCGCCGGCGATAGTGGTCGATGTCTTGGTCACCGGCTGTGCCAGTTCGACAGTATAGAACATGGAACCGGATTTTGCTTCCGCGCTGGACGGGGCGATGGCGGCGCCGAAGATGAGCGTGGTGTAAGCAAATGCGGCCGCAAGCGCGCCGACATTGGTTGATCGCGAGAGAGTGGTCATGAGAAGTCCCTTTCTAATTGCAAATTTTTCAACGGAGATTGCTGTTGTTGCAACTAGGTTGCAATTCGCAACTTATCCTGAAAGGCCGGATAGCCGTATAGGTTTCGCAATGCAACCTAAATTTGAAGAATTTGGCAAAATGGTTTTTTGCGCTAGATAGGTTTCTGGAAAAGGACTGAAATTATGGGCGAGATCCGCGAACCGCTGCGTGAATTGACCGAATGTGGCCTGCCACAGGCGTTGGAGGCGATGGGTGAACGATGGTCGTTCATGATTCTTCGCGCGAGCTTCAACGGACTGCACCACTTCGAAGAATTTCTCACTGAACTGGGCATCGCCCGCAATATACTGTCCAACCGTCTCGCCAAGCTGGTTGAAAACGGAATTCTCAAGCGGGACCCCTGTGCCGACGACAAGCGCAAGATCGAATATCGCCTGACCGAAAAAGGGCTGGACCTGCTCCCGGCCATGGTGGCTCTGCGCCAGTGGGGGCAGAAATACGGCGCAGAGGTGGTCGAAAATCCCGTGCTGGTCGACGAACGCGACCGGTTGCCGATCGGGCCTACGTCGATCCTCAGTCACGATGGCCGCATTCTCGGCCCGGCAGACCTTCACCTCGTCGAACGGAACAATCTCGGAATTCGTGCGGATGGATCAAAAGCCGAAGGCGGCGAGCCGATCGATCGGGGCGACGTCGTACAATTTACCGGCGGGCAGAAGACCAAGAACGCTGCTTGAGCAGTATCTACCCGCACAATCGGGCGAGGAGCCCCTGCTCACAGTGGTCTATCGCGCTGCAGCGCCTCTGATTCCGTAATCGATCCTTATCCGCACCCATTCGCCCACCATGGGGCGACCGCCTTTTTGCGGTGGGCGGACCTTGAATTGCCATGCCGCCGCCTGGACCGCGCGGCCGATGCCCGAGCCCTGAGGCGATTCGCCGACGATCACGCAATCTTCCACGCGGAAGTCGGGCGCGGTCCTGCAGTCTATCAGACCCCAGCCGGGGCCCTGGGCAGTAGAAAGATAACCGGCCAGTTCGTCGTCATACGGTCGCCTGTACCAGCGAGCGGCATATAGCGGTTCGCCATTGGGCCCGCTGCCGGCGATACGGGGGGTGTCCCCGGGAGCGGGAGTGTCTGGCGGCCCATAGGCCGGTGCCGGCGGACCCTGCGCCGGGGAAGCAGGCGGCGCCTGTCTCGGCGTCTCCTGGAGCGAGAAATCGTTCCGCAGGATCGGTCTGGGTGCTGGCGCTGGCTGCGAAACGGGCGGCTGCGGTGTCGTTTCGTCCTGGGGTGGCTGTTCAGCAGTGGGCTGTTGCGGCGATGGGTCCGGCGCGGCGGCAGAAGGTGCCGGGGATTCTTCAGGCTGGTCTGCCTCATCGGGGGCGGACGTGAAAGCAACCAGCGTGTCGCGAACCTGGCCTGCCTGTTCTTTCACCGATCCAAGTGAAAGCAGTATAAGAACCAACAGGGCTTCGAGCGCCAGTGCCAGCGCCAGCGCGGGCAACCGCTGGCGCAGTTCGGGACGTAGCTCGTCATAGCGTCGCCGTAGCGAATCGATCGGGGTGGTGCGTTCTGTCACGGATACTGCGGCGTTCTGACGTCTGTGCCTCTGGCCGGCGCAAGCCGACAATTCATGCCTACCCCACGTATTTCCGCATGGGCCAAACGATGCGCAGTTACAAGAAAAGCATAGGGGCGTGTGAATATCACCGCTCCGTGCCACCGTGACGTCATCGTTAAAACGATCTCAACAAGTCGCCGTCACAAAATGGCATTTCGCGAATCCAACCCTGCAGCGCGGACGGGCCATTGTGATCGAAATCGAAGTTCAGAATGAAACGCACCAGGACGTGCATCGTATCAAGGCGATGTGTGTGCCGCGCATTGGCGAAGGCATCCGACTGAAAGAGCCGAACGGGCAATGGGCGTCCTACGACATTCTCGATGTCTGGTATCAACAGGCCGAATTCGGCGAAATATGGGTGCCGTACATTCATGTCCGCATGACCCCGGAAGAATTGAAGGCGATCGAAATGTCGCGGGCGAACCCGCTGGTCGATCGCGGTCAGCAGATGCCGATCGAGGATTTCCTCAAGAAATTCGAAGGCGATTACGAACACGAAACGGTCAGGCTCAACCTCGACATGAGCGAAGATTGATCGCCACGCTTGCCCAGAGCCATCAGGCTCTCGGCGCCTGTCTGCGATAACTGAGCGCCTCTGCAACATGGATCCGGCCGACTTCCTCTGCACCGGCGAGATCGGCGATCGTACGCGCCACGCGAAGCATGCGCGTATAGCTGCGTGCCGACAGGCGCATGGCTGTTGCCGCCTGCATAAGTAGTTGCCGCCCGGCCTCGTCAGGTGTGGCAAAACGTTCCAGCGCGTCCCCTTCGAGATCCGCATTGGTCCGGGCCTTCGTCGCATCGAACCGCGCTGTCTGCCGCTCTCGCGCCTGTGACACGCGTGCAGCAACTTGTGCGCTTCCCTCCGCCGGGGGCGGAAGGGCCAGGTCGGCGGCGCTGACCGGATCGACCTCCACATGCAGATCGATCCTGTCGAGCATGGGGCCGGAAACCTTGCTTTGATAATCGGCGGCACACCGCGGCGCTCGGCTACAGGCCAGTGCGGCATCGCCCAGATGGCCGCAGCGACATGGGTTCATAGCCGCGACGAGCTGGACGTTGGCGGGAAAGGACACGTGCGCATTGGCGCGCGCAACATCGACCTTGCCAGTCTCGAGCGGCTGTCGCAGCGAATCGAGCACGGCACGCTGGAATTCCGGCAATTCATCGAGGAACAGGACGCCGAGATGCGCGAGGCTGACCTCGCCTGGCTTGACCCGCAACCCTCCGCCAGTGAGCGCTGCCATGCTCGCCGAATGGTGCGGCGCACGAAACGGACGGGTGCGGCTGATACGCCCTTCTTCCAGCGTTCCGGCCACGGACTGCACCATGCTAACCTCCAGTGCTTCCGACGGCGAAAGCGGAGGGAGAATGCCGGGAAGGCAGCTGGCCAAAAGGCTCTTGCCCGCGCCGGGAGGCCCGATCATCAAGAGATTGTGTCCGCCTGCCGCAGCGATTTCCAGCGCGCGCTTTGCAGTTTCCTGCCCTTTGACCTGCTTGAGATCGCTACCGGCCGGTTCGCTTTCGACCACGCCCGGCTCCGGATCGGGCAGGCGCTGGGTTCCCTTCAGATGATTGAGCAGGCTGGCGAGATCGGGGGCCGCGCACACCGGGACTTCGCTCGCCCAGCGTGCTTCCGACCCTTGAGCCCTGGGGCAGATAAGTCCGATTTCCTGCTCGCTCGCATGGATGGCCGCGAGCAGGACGCCCGGCGAGGGTACGATTCGCGCGTCGAGCGCCAGTTCCCCTACCGCGATCCAGTCGCCCAACTGTTCCGCATCCGTGACCCCCATCGCGGCAAGCAGGGCGAGTGCGATCGGAAGATCGTAATGCGATCCTTCCTTCGGCAGGTCGGCCGGGGACAGATTTATGGTGATTCGCTTGGGCGGCAGGGCAAGCCCCATGCTCGACAGCGCGGCGCGAACGCGTTCCTTGCTTTCACCGACGGCCTTGTCCGCCAGCCCGACGATATTGAACTTGGGCAAGCCCGGCGCGACGGAGCATTGCACCTCTACGCTGCGCGCTTCCAACCCTAGATAAGCGACCGTTTTTACTAGTGCGACCAGAGTTAACCCCCACCCCGAATTCGCCCGTGTGATGACGGCAAGCCAGACGAATGTCGAGCGGAAAGCGGGTTCAGAACCACGGCGAAGAATCATGCCTAACAACACTTTAGGCATATGCATTGGCAAGCCGGAAACTTGCCCTGCTGCACGCATGCGACATGTTTCGCTTTGCTGCGCTCCTGCTGTCCGCCCTTGGCGCTCTGATCGCATCGCCGATTTCCGCGCAATCGCTGGCGCTGGTCAATCTGCCAGTGGTGTATGTGTCGATGCCCTCCATCCAAAAGACACATCAGGGGCGGGCGATCACTTCGACCGGGGCAGCCCGACCGACGGTCCCGCAACATGCAGAAACCTTGCAGTTCGCTGCGATCCGCCCGCAAGCCTATGAGGCTGCGGCCTTACCCGCCTGGACACCGCCCGCATTCGTCGACCGCCGTTTCCGCAGTTATCGCGACGGCATCGCACAATATGGGCCGTTCCTCGTACTCGATGACAGGCGGGTAGCCATGATCGGTGAAACCGATGCTTCCACGCCTAGCCAGTTTCGCGCGATGTTGAGGGAGTTCCCCCGTCTGCGCCAGCTCGACATGGTCGAATGTCCGGGTACTCAGGACGATCGCGCAAATCTCAGGTTGGGGCGCATGATTCGCGCTGCGAGGCTCGTAACCCATGTTCCGGCCATCGGGTCGGTACGCTCGGGCGCGGTCGAGCTTTTCTTCGCCGGCGTTCAGCGGGACATCAGCCAGGGTGCCGAATTCGCAGTGCATAGCTGGATGGATCCCTATGGCCGCGAGGCGGGTGATTTCTCGATCGATTCACCGGAAAACCGGCAGTATCTCGATTACTATCGCGAAATGGGCATGAGCAGCGATCAGGCGCGTGCCTTTTACGATTTTACCAATTCCGTACCGCATCACGGCGCCTTGTGGCTTGGTGCCGGCGACATGCGCCGCTGGACTGGACACCCGCAGCCTGCCACGGTGCGCGCGCAGTCAAAGCCGGTGCAACCGGCCCCGAATCTGGCCTATGCCGACGTTACTTTCTCTTGACGACAAGGCGGGCTTCGCCTAATCGCGCGGCCCTGTAGGCGGTCGCTGGCAGCAGCGGCCCTTTTTGTTGGCGCGATTCGTACGTGCCGAAACTGAACGAAATTCTTTTGTAAGGACGATCCGATGAAGCGGACATTCCAGCCCTCGAACCTCGTGCGTGCACGCCGCCACGGTTTCTTCGCTCGCAAGGCTACTCCGGGTGGCCGCAAGGTTCTCCGCGCTCGCCGCGCCCGCGGCCGCAAGAAGCTCTGCGCGTGATATGAGCCGCTGCGCCTCAGGCGTGGCGACAATCACCGAAATGCTGGCGGGCTCCCATTCGGGGGCCCGTTCGCGTATCTGGCTTCCATGCATCCATCTCTTTCCGTGATCGGCAAGCGCAGCGACTTCCTCGCCGCGAATCGGGGGCTGCGCGTTGCGCGCCCGGGTTTCGTGCTGCTGGCCAATCCCAATGGCGGGAAGGGCAAGCGGTACGGCATAACGGTGACCAAGAAGATCGGTAACGCCGTGGTCCGCAACCGGATGAAGCGGCGCTTTCGCGAACTTCTGTGGGCGGCGCTGCCGGAAGGCGGGCTGCCCGACCATGACCACATCCTCATCGGCCGTGACGGCGGTGTGGAGCGTGATTTCGCTGCCTTGCGCACCGAACTGGCCGCGGCCCTGACCCGCGCCGCGGAAGGCAAGGGCGACCGCCCGCGCCCGCCGCGTCATCGCCGGAGCCGCCGGGCATGAAGTATCCGCTCATCTGGATTGCCCGCTTCTGGCAGTTGGGGCCCAGCCTCATTCTGCCTTCCACCTGCCGCTATCAGCCATCCTGCAGCCAGTACGCCATAGAGGCGTTGACGAAATACGGTGCGATCAAGGGTGGATGGTTGGCGACGAAGCGTATAATGCGCTGCCACCCTTGGGGCGGTCATGGCCACGACCCGGTGCCCTAGCACTGTCTTGACAGGCTAAGACACCGCCCCACATTCAGATTTTCGACCGGACATAGACGGGACCGACCTTGGACAACCATCGCAACGTGATCATCGCCATTGCGCTTTCCTTCCTGCTGCTGGTGGGCTGGACTTCGGCGATGGACTTTTTCTATCCGCAGCCCGAACAGGCGCTGGTTCAGGACAAGGCCGATACCCCGGCCGAACAGGCTGCCATTGCCGATGGGCAGGCGCCTGCTGCCACGCGCCACACGCGCACCGGCGGGCTCGTCGATCCGGCGCTGCAGGCTCAGGAAAAAGCCGACCTCAAGACGGCGCTGGCCAGCCCGCAACGTATCCGCATCGATGCACCGCGCGTGGCGGGCTCGATCAATCTGCGCGGCGGCGTGGTCGACGACGTGGTTCTCAAGGATCACATGGAAGGCACAGGCGACGACAGCGAGCCGGTACGCCTGTTTTCGCCGAACGGGACGCCCGCCCAGCAATTCGCGCAGTTCGGTTATCTCATCAACGGCACGCGCATTGCCGACGATGCCGTCTGGCAGGCCGATGGCCGTATCCTCACCAGTGAAACGCCGGTGACGCTGACGCACGACCTGGGTGACGGCGTCAGCGCGTCGATCCGCTATTCGATCGACGACGAATACATGTTCACGGTCGAACAGAAAGTTACCAATACCGGGCCCAACCCGGCGGTCGTCCAGCCCTATGGCTACGTCAACCGGACCAGCCGCACCGCGAGCGAGGATCTCTGGATCGCGCATTCCGGACCGATCGGCGTGTTCGCCGACGCGGCCGATTACGGCATCGATTACGACGATGTCGACGAAGCGCAGACCATCACACCGGCCGGTCGGCCGAGCTGGTCGGGCTTCGCCGATATCTACTGGCTGTCGGCCCTGGTGCCGCAGACCGGCAGCGCGCCGACCGCGACATTCCGGGCGCTCGGTAACGAAATCTACCGTGCCGACATGATCTACGATGCGGTGACGCTTCCCGCAGGCCAGGCGCTGACGACCACATCGCGGCTGTTTGCCGGGGCGAAGGAAAGCGTCGTGCTCGATCGTTACGAAGACGCTGGCCTGCAGAAATTCGGCCTCGCCATCGACTGGGGCTGGTTCCGCTGGTTCGAAAAGCCGATGCTGTGGCTGCTGCGTACGATCTACGAAGCCGTGGGCAATTTCGGCATCGCGATCATCGCGCTGACCTTCATCGTGCGCGGGCTCATGTTCCCGATCGCGCAGAAGGGCTTCGCGAGCATGGCCGAGATGAAGGCCATCCAGCCGAAGATGAAAGCCATCCAGGAAAAGTACAAGGACGACAAACAGAAGCAGCAGCAGGAGATCATGGCCCTGTACAAGCAGGAGAAGGTGAACCCTGTTGCCGGGTGCCTGCCCATGCTGTTGCAGATCCCGGTCTTCTTCGCGCTCTACAAGGTTCTGGTTCTCGGCATCGAGATGCGGCACCGCGAATTCCTCTGGATCAAGGATCTGGCCGCGCCCGATCCGGCAAACCTCGCCAATGCGCTCTCGCTCGTCGGCATTCAGGTGCCGCAGTTCCTGATGATCGTGTTCGGCATCGGCGTGCTGGCTGTCATGCTGGGCTTCACCATGTGGCTGACGTTCAAGCTCAATCCGAGTGCTATGGATCCGATGCAGCAGCAGATTTTCAACATCATGCCGTGGATCCTGATGTTCGTGATGGCACCCTTCGCAGCAGGGCTGCTGCTGTACTGGGTGACCTCGAACATCCTTACAGTGGCGCAGCAGAAGTACCTCTACTCACGGCATCCGCAGCTGCGCGCTGCCATAGACGAGGAAAAGGCAAAGAAGGCTGCCGAAGCCGAAGCGAAGGCCAGGGGATGAGCGACGAACAAGCTGCCGAACGGGCCGAGCTCGAACGGCGCGCGAACAAGCTGTTTTCGGGGCGGGTGGATTTTCTCCTCTCGGCCCCGCAGCTCAAGTTCCTGCCAGAACCGACCGTGCCGGAGATCGCCTTCTGCGGTCGTTCCAATGTAGGCAAGAGCTCGCTCCTCAACGCGCTGACGGGACGCAAGGCTATCGCACGCGCCTCCGTCACGCCCGGGCGGACACAGGAGCTGAACTTCTTCGAAGTCGGCGACCCGACCGTTTTCCGCCTGGTGGACATGCCCGGCTATGGCTTTGCCAAGGCGCCGGTCAAAGTGGTCGAGAAGTGGAAGGCGTTGGTCCGCACCTATCTGCGCGGCCGGCCGGTACTCGCGCGCACGCTCGTGCTGGTCGACGGGCGCCATGGCCCCAAGGATGTCGACCGCGAAATGATGAAGATGCTCGACGAGGCGGCGGTGGGTTACCGCGTCGTGCTCACCAAGGCCGACAAGATGAAGGCGAGCGAACTCGCCAAGATCATCGAAGCCACGCAGGCCGAAGCGCGCAAGCATGTCGCTGCCTATCCCGACATCCATGTAACCAGCGCGGAAAAGGGCATGGGCATCGCCGAACTGCGCGCTGCCGTGCTGGGGGATGCGGGGGTCTAGCAGACCGCGGAACCGGCCCTTTGTTCGCGTCCGCGGATGGCCGGAAGCATTTGTTTCCGGACACACGAAAACATCCGGCGGCGAGCCCGGACTGTAATGCCTACAAAACAAGATCACGCGGCCGGGGCGAACCTTGCGCGAGACGCGCGGCGTAGCCCGGGAGCGGGATGGCGGTGGCCGGGGAGTATCGGCGCGGTTCGCGTGGCTGCCTGCCGGGCCTCGTGCGAAGCGGCGGTAAAGCCGCATCGCACGGATATTTCATGCACTGCCGGAGCCTTGAGGCGGCAGGGCATGAACACGAACCTGAACCCCGATTATACTCGAGTGCGACATGGGCAATCGGTGCGACGGGGAGGGTTCGCCTTACAAAGCGTGGAGCCCCTGCCGCTGTCCGCGCGGGCGAAAGGGCCCCGCAACCGCTATCGTACTGCCTGCCGCATCCGGTGAAGGAGGAGAGGTGTCCTTGCGATCCGGATGAGGTCATCCGATCCCGATCTGGACGCCCGCGCCTTTCGCACCGGCCGCGTCACCCTTTCGGACACCGCCGTCGCGGGCCATGGGGGCAAGGAAGGGGGTGCACCAGCTTTCGCGCCCTCCCGATCCGGCGGGGTCTATGCCGAAAAGGTGCATGAAAGTCAAGTATTTAGCGCAGAAATAGGATTGTTCGAGAGGGGGTCCTACGACTTGTGGCGGGGACGGCTGCAGTCATTGGCGAGAGGGCGATGACGCGCCGGGCCGGGCTGGATTCCCGCCTGCGCGGGAATGACGTCGAGGGCGGACGGGTGTACTCTTCGCTCGAAAAGCCCCGGCCGTATCTGGTGGAGGCTCTCGATACCTACATGAAAAAATTATACTTCACTATCGCGTACAATACAGCGCCAACAGCCACACCCTGCATCGAGGCCCATACCAATTCGGGTGACGGCATTTTAAGTAACCTGGACATTAAACCCCCTCATTATGTCTGAAATTCCGATCAGGGTGCTCACCAATGCTATTGGGTAACAACCTGTCGGATTTTCACAGCCTGTTTTGATCAGTCCAATATAGCCCGTCAATTGCCGATCGAATGACATATTGCGCGGAACGCCACAGCGATGAAGAATGACCGGTAGGTGGCGTTGCGTTCGTCCGTTCTGGCCTAAGTTGTGGTGGGAAGCGGGCTGGTCGATGCTTCGCTCGGTAAACCTTGGGCCTAATTGTCCACGAGCAATTTGATGAAGACCAAATTATATCTTCCAGATTTCTCTGCGGGAGCGATAGCGATGCTCATCAGCTCTTCTGGGCTTGCATGATTGACGCTCTTTAGAACCATCTTTCCGTTAGTCATCTTACGGCTCTGGATCTCCCATTTCCTCTCAGTGAGTTGTTTTTCTTAGAACGTCACGATTTCCTCGAAGCTGGCGTCCGATCGGATACTCAGGCTCATCCCGTTCATCATCGAAGCAACAACTTGTGCGCCGGGATAAAGGTCGAAGCCATAGCCGGGCCGGGCATCGGTAGCAGCTTCTCCGACACGGATGCTCTTCGCGAGGGTGTCGGTCATTGCGTCCTGCTCGGACTGCTCACTGCACGATGCGAGAAATAGGCCAATGCCTAGCAGGGCGTGTTTCCAAAGCATTGTTTCGTCTGTTCCTTCGCGATTGTTCCGGTGGCTTCACATGACAATCGATCATCGATGGAACGACTGCAAGGGGGGCGGCGGCTGATGCGGCTCTAGGCAAGGGGGTTTCGAAGCTGCCAGCTGACGTTCAGGCAATTGTCCGACGCAGTTCAAAGGCCGCGCATGGGTGAAGAGCCGGTAGGAGCTTGGGCTTGCTCCGGCAGGCGGGCAGCTAACTTTCTAGCTGCGGTGCGAGCGAGACTTTCACCCGCATCCATTCGGCCAAGGAAAAAAGAACGAGAACGACCAAGACCGCCCAAATGCCAACATGCTTTCCCAACAACCCGATCAGCGCAAAGCCGCCGAAAAAGAATGGGATGCTAACCTTTGGCAGGATCAACTGCGTGCCGCACCCATTGCAACCGAAGGGAACGCCTCTCCTCAGCAAGTTCGCTCGAGCGAAGGTGATCGGGGCGCTGCATGAAGGGCACTGGCCTCTAGCCTGCGGAACGTCTGGACTGCTCATACTCTCAATCAAATCAGGTAATGCTTTGGTTCACAAGGGGGCCGCTGACAGGCTGTCTGGCTCAGGCCGTCACTGACGAAAGCACGCTCCGAGGGGCGCAGGGCGCATTTGCCGGAAGCTCTACCCTTGTCCCCGAACGGAACCTCGCCTTCCGGTTGCCATTGGTAGAAGGAGAGTTCGCGCAGACGGATTGCGGGGAGAGGTCGACAACCTTGTACGGGGAATGCCGAATGCTCGACCGGATCAATGATTTCATCGGTGCCGATATCGGCCTTCATGGAGAGGTGGCGGAAGCGGTTCTGATTGCCGTGCTCGTCGCGATGGTTGCATTGGCTATGCATTGGCTGGTGTTCCGCGGATTGCAGCACCTTTCCGATGCAAGTGGCAGCAAGGCCGACAATATCGTCGTGTCCCGGCTCCGGCGTCCCACGCGTTTCGCCATTCTCGCGCTTGCTCTGATTATCGTGGCGCGGGAATTGCCGCTTCTGGACGAAATCTGGCAGAAGGTCGCCGGCTTCGTCATGCCTGCCCTGATCGGCTGGATGGTTCTGGCGGTCCTGCACGCCCTGGTGAACACCATGGCCCTGAGCGCGGACGTTTCGGTCGAAGACAATCTGCGAGCACGGCGAAGGCGGACCAAGCTCGCCATGTTCAACCGCATCGCCACTTTCCTGGTGATTTTCGTCACGGTCGGGGTGATGCTTCTATCGATCCCGGGGGTGCGCGATATCGGCATGACACTGGTCGCGTCGGCGGGTCTTGCCGGACTGGCGGTGGGTGCTGCTGCACAACCTGCGCTGCGTTCGCTCATCGCCGGGGTGCAGATGGCGGCCACGGAGCCGATCAACATCGACGATGTCGTGATCATCGAGGGTGAGTGGGGCTGGATCGAAGAAATCCGCACGACCTATGTGGTCGTCAAGATATGGGACGAAAGGCGACTGATCGTCCCCACGACCAAGTTTCTCGAAGAGCCATTCCAGAACTGGACGAAGACGACAGCCAAGCTGCTCGGCACGGTCTTTCTCTATCTCGACCCGGCAGCGCGGGTGGAGCCGATCCGGAGGGAATTCGAAAGGCAGATCAACGCCAACAAGCGCTGGGACGGACGCGTTCAGGTTACGCAGGTGACGGAGACGACGCGCGATACCAAGGAAGTCAGGCTTCTGATGAGCGCCAAGGATTCGCCGACCTTGTTCGATTTGCGGTGCGATATCCGCGAAGGGATCACCGACTGGATATCGCAAACCTGCCCCGAAGCCTTCGCGCGCAATCGATGGATCGACGAAACCGGGAGAGAAGCGGCCAGTTCTTGAGAGGCTTGGCGGGAAAGGTGCCCCGAACCGGCTACGTCGCAAACAGCATCGCATCGTCGGCGAAGGCCTTCATCTCCAGCGCATTACCGCTGGGATCGCGGAAGAACATCGTGGCCTGTTCGCCGGGCTGGCCCCTGAAGCGGATCGTCGGTTCGATCGCGAACTCGACCCCGGCCGCCGTCAGCCTGTCGGCCAGGTCCTGCCAGTCTTCCATGGCGAGCACGATGCCGAAATGCGGCACCGGAACGCCGTGGCCATCGACGTGATTGCTTGTCCGATCTCCAGCCCCGCCGGGGGCGAGATGGGCGACGATCTGGTGGCCGTAAAAGTCGAAATCGACCCATTCGTCGCTCGAGCGCCCTTCGCGGCAGCCCATGGCATCACCATAAAACTCCCGCGCCGCGGCGAGATCGTTGACGGGAAAGGCGAGGTGGAACGGGCGCAATGTCATGGTGATGGAATAGGCCAGCGTTTGACATTTTCCTACAGTCACCTGCGCCTGTCGGGGTAGGCCTCCCGTTCAAACCCATCGCTCCGTGGAAGGCCAGGATCTGGTCAATCGTTCAGCATCGACAGCGACGGGATGAACGCCTAACCCCCAGACGAATCGCAAGGGGCACCGCATGAAGCTCATCATCGGCAATAAGAACTATTCCAGCTGGTCGCTGCGCGGGTGGCTCGCCGCGAAGCAATCGGGCCTGTCGTTCGAGGAAATCGTCGTCCCGCTGTTCGGCGAGAACTGGGAAGCCGACAAGCATGGCGGTCAGATCCGACCCTCGTCGGGCAAGGTGCCGCTGCTGTGGGATGGCGACGCGGTGGTGTGGGACAGCCTCGCCATTCTCGAATATCTCGCCGACAAGGTCGGACGCGACCGGTTCTGGCCCAATGATGCCGTGGCGCGGGGCATGGCCCGATCAATGGTTTCCGAAATGCACTCGTCCTATGCCGCGCTGCGCGGCGAATGCCCGATGAACGTGCGCAAGCGCTTCGACGGTTTCGAGCCGAGCGAGGCGTGCAAGGCCGACATCCTGCGCATCCTCGGCCTGTGGGCCGAAGCGCGCAGCCGTTTCGGCAGCGGTGGGCCGTTCCTGTTCGGCACTTTCGGCGCGGCGGACGTATTCTTCGCCCCGGTAGTGTCGCGTTTCATCAGCTATCAGATCCCCGTCCCGGGTTTCGCCGCCGCCTATATGCAGGCGTTGTGGGAACATGAGTGGATGGAAGCTTGGATCGCCGCATCGGAAAACGAAGAATGGGTTATCGAACAATACGAAACGGTTGGCTGACCGCCATAGCTGCGCTGGGGGCGCTGTTCCTCCCCGCGCAGGCGCAGGCATGGGGCTTTTACGCCCATACCGTGACCGCCGATATTGCGATGGAGAACGTGCGGCCCGAAACGCGGGCGAAGATTGCACGGCTGCTTCGTGCATCGCCCATGCTGGGCACACCCGATTGCGCCATCGAAACGTTGCAGGATGCGGCCGTATGGCCGGATTGCCTGCGCGGGGCCTACTGGAGGTGGGGTTACACCTTTTCGTGGCACTACCAGACGGAGCCGGTGACCGAGGAATACGACGCGCGCAAGAACTGTTCCGGCCTCAACTGCGTCAGCGCGCAGGTCGAACGCAACCAGCGTATCCTTGCCGATGAAAGCCTGCCCGACAATGTGCGCGTGGAAGCGCTGGCGTTCCTCGTCCACTTCATCGGCGACATCCACATGCCGCTGCATTCGGGCGACCTCGACGATCGCGGCGGCAACGATCGCGAAACGACCTATGGGATCGTGCCCGGGCTCAATCTCCACTGGGTGTGGGACGGCCCGCTGGCAGAACGTGCGATCAGCGGCGATCCCCCGGTAGCGCGGCGGTATACGGCGCAGGAGCGCGCCGAACTGGCCGGCGGCACATCCGCCGACTGGGGCCGTGAAAGCTGGGAAATCGCGCGGGAATTCATCTATCCCGAAACCTTCGGCTGCGATCCTTGCGAGGGGGATCTGCCTGACCAGGTCGACATGTCGCAGGCGATCATCGACCGCTCGCTGCCGATCGCCCGGCGCCGGGTATTACAGGCCGGACTGCGCATGGCCGATTATCTCGACGCGGCGTTCGAGCCCGGTCCCCTGCCGGAACCGGCAAGCGATTAGGGAAGGCGTTTGGTAGGGTAGGGCGTGCCGTCCCTGCGGGTATAACCATCCGGCCCGAAGACCATGTCGATATCCGGGTATGCGCCCGAATCGCGGGCCTTGTCGCCCGCGCTCACTGCCACGAACACGCAATCGGACGTGGACCGATTGTGCAGCCGATGCCCGTTTTCCACGCCAGCCGCCCAGGCGAGGACATCGCCCGGTCGAACGATGCTTTCTCCCTCGTCCTCGATCAGCACGGCCTCGCCGGCGAGCATGACGACCAATTCGTCTTCGAGGCGGTGCCAGTGCCGCTGCGAAGAAAAGGCGCCCGGCTTGAGCGTCACGTGGCTTGCCCCCATACGGGTGAGGCCCGATGCCGGAGCGAGGCGGCGATACCACCGCCCTTGTACGTCCGCATCGAACGGCGCCGGATAACCGGTGGCATTGGTCTGGGGAATGGCATCGAGATCGAGCTTGGGCATTGTCGTACACTCCTGCTAGCGACGCAGGAATGACGCAAGTGATCGACCTCGCCAAGCGACTGATGGCCGCACCCAGCATCACCCCGGCTACCGGATCCGTGTTCGACGCGATGGAAGCCATGCTCGCCCCTCTCGGTTTCGAGGTCACTCGCTTCATGCGCGGCGACGGGGAGGAGGGCACTCCCGAAGCGCCGGTGGAGAACCTGTTCGCCATCCGGCGCGGCCCCGAAGGGTCGAAGCATTTCGCCTTCGCAGGACATCTGGACGTCGTCCCGCCAGGCGGCGGCTGGGCGAGCGAGCCGTTCGAGCCAGAAGAGCGCGGCGACCTGCTTTACGGGCGCGGCGCGGTCGACATGAAGGGCGCGATCGCCTGCATGGTCGATGCGGTCGCGCAGGTTCCTGCCGATGCCGGCACCATCAGCTTTATCATTACCGGGGATGAAGAAGGCCCCGCACTGCATGGCACCCGGGCGATCATCGATTACATGGCCGCAGAGAGCATAACGCCCGATCTGTGCCTGGTTGGCGAACCTACCAGCGTGAACCGCCTTGGCGACATGATGAAAATCGGCCGGCGGGGTTCGGTCAATATCTGGCTGGAGGTTGAGGGCACACAGGGGCATGTCGCCTATCCGCACCTTGCCGACAATCCGATCCCGAAGCTCGTCGCCATGCTTGCCGAACTGGATGCACTGGTACTCGATGAAGGGACCGACTGGTTCCAGCCGTCCAACCTCGAGATAACCGATCTCGAGGTCGGCAATCCGGCGCATAACGTCATCCCGGAAAAAGCAAAGGCGCGGATTTCCATCCGTTTCAACGACTGCCATTCGGGCGCGTCACTATCCGATCAGATCGCCGCCATTGCCAGAAAGCATGGCGGCACCGCCCTGCCTATCGTCAGTGGCGAACCCTTTCTGACGCCGCCGGGACAATTCTCGGACATCATCCATGCTGCAGTAAAGGCGGAAACCGGCGTCGAGCCCGAACCTTCCACCACCGGCGGAACGTCGGACGCCCGTTTTCTGCGGGCTGTGTGTCCGGTCATCGAATTCGGCCTGTGCAACGCAACCATGCACAAGCGCGACGAAGCTGTAGCCATGGCCGACCTTTCGACGCTAAGCCGCATCTATACGCGCATTGCTAGGGATGCGCTGGCCCGCTAGCGGGCACGAGGGAGGGATCGCATGCTGAGGACCTGGTTCGAAATTCCGTTGTGGCAGCGCGTGATAACCGCGCTCATCCTCGGCGTGCTCACCGGCTGGGCGTGGGGCCCGGATGCGGAATCGATCAAGTGGATCGGCGATTTCTTCATCAGGTCGATCAAGATGCTGGTCGTTCCGCTCATCTTCTTCAGCCTCGTGTCAGGCGTTGCCGCGATTGGCGACCTGCGCAAGCTTGGCGCGGTCGGCGGGCGAGCAATGCTTCTCTTCGTCGTGACCGGTCAAATCTCCGTATGGCTGGGCCTGGGGCTCGGCACACTGGTCGCACCGGGCAGCGGGGTAGACACTAGCGCGATCGAAATGGGCGCAACGCCCGAACCCAACCCGACCACGGCAGTCGACATGATCCTTTCGATCGTGCCCGAAAGCCCGGTACAGGTCATGGCGGACGTCTCGGTCCTCCCCCTGATCGTGTTCAGCATGCTCATCGGTATCGGCATCCTGATGGCGAAGGAGGAAGGGCTCCCGGTTCAGAAGGTCTTCGATAGCGGGGCCGTCATCATGCAGAAGGTGACGATGGTGGTGATGGAACTCACCCCCTTCGGCGTTTTCGCCCTGATGGCCTGGGTGGCAGGAACCCTGGGCTTCGATGCGCTGCTGGCGCTTGGAAAACTCGTGGCGCTCAACTACGCGGGATGCCTGCTGATCATTTTCGTCATGTATTCGGCGATGATCAAGTTTCTCGCCAAACTGCCCGTCCGCGATTTCTTCCGCGGGATCATCGATGCGATGGCGGTGAGCTATTCGACCGCCAGTTCCAACGCGACGCTCCCGGTGACGCTGCGCTGTGCGGAGCGCAACCTGGGCGTATCGAACTCGGTGGCAAGTTTCGTGATTGCCCTTGGCGCGACCATCAACATGAATGGCACGGCGATGTATCTGGGGCTCGCCACGCTGTTCGGCGCGCAGATCTTCGGCGTCGACCTCAGCTGGGCCGATTACTTCCTCATTTCGATCCTCGCGACATTGGGCGCGGTGGGCGCTGCAGGCATCCCGGGTGCCGGACTGATCATGATGGCACTGGTCTTCGGTGCCGTCGGCGTGCCGCTGGAAACGATCGCCTTCGTCGCCGGCGTCGACCGGATAATGGACATGATGCGCACCACGACCAATGTCAGCGGCGATGCTGCCGTGGCGACGACCGTGGCGGTGATGACCGGCGAAATCGACACAGGGGAAATGGTGTCGGCGGACGACGTGTGACGATTAGCTCGCTTTAGCTAGCTCAACGGGCACGAATTCTCCCAGCGCGCATGACACACCGCGTTGGGATGGGCTGCCGTGGCCGTCCAGCACGTAAATTACCTCCCCTGCGCAGAGCGAGTTGCCGCGTACGTCGTAGCTGATGGCGCGCCGGATGCCGAGGTGCAGGCAGCTGTTGGGAAGCGTATTGCGCCAGGTTCGCGACCCCACCTTGAAATCGATAGTGCGATCGTCATGCACAATGGTCCGGCTGATCGTGGATGCATTGAGGCACCGCTGGGGTTCGCCGGTGACGGTGGCTGCAGGGGCCTTGCTGACGAAAGGCTGATCGTCTTCGACGGGTGCACAAGCGAGCACGGCAAGGGGCAGAACGAGAACGGTGGCGGTACGGATCATCGCGCATCTCCAGCTGACCCGGACCGTCACATCAGCCCGGACCGGTCTTTGTGTTGCCCCTGCCTGGCTTCTCTAGCACCTTCTTGCGGTAACTGCACAGGTCCACCACGGCGCACCGCCAGCATTCGGGTGTGCGCGCCTTGCAGACATAGCGGCCATGCAGGATCAACCAGTGATGCGCGCCCAGCCGGAAGGGTTGGGGCACACGCTGTTCAAGCTTTGCCTCGACCTGTTCGGGCGTTTTCCCCTTGGCCAAGCCGGTGCGATTGCCGACGCGGAAGATGTGGGTGTCGACCGCGAAGGTCTCCTGCCCGAACCAGCAATTGAGGACCACATTGGCCGTCTTGCGCCCGACACCGGGCAGCCGCACGAGATCCTCGCGCGTGTCGGGCACCTTGCTGTCGTATTCGTCGACGAGCAACTGGCTCAGCGCAATCACGTTCTTCGCCTTGGAATTGAACAGGCCGATGGTCTTGATATGCTCCTTCAGGCCATCTTCGCCCAGGGACAGCATCTGTTCCGGCGTTTCCACCTCGCGAAACAGAGCGCGGGTGGCCTTGTTGACCCCCACATCTGTCGCCTGTGCGGACAGGGCAACCGCGACGACCAACTGATAGGCATTGCCGTATTCCAGTTCGGTTTCGGGCGAAGGATTGTCTTCGGCAAGCCGGCGGAAGAACTCGAAAATCTGGTCCTTCGTCATTGAAGACCCAAAACCTCTTCCATCGTATAGCGGCCCGGCTCGCGCGCGAGCATCCACTCGGCAGCGCGCACGGCGCCGCGGGCGAAGATGCTTCTGTTTTCCGCGCTGTGCGACAATGTCAGCCGCTCTTCCTCGCCTGCTAGGATCACGCTGTGCTCGCCGGCCACGGTCCCGCCCCGCAGACTGGCGAAGCCCACGGCCCCTTCCTGCCGCGCATCGGTATGCCCATCGCGCCCGCGCTCGGACTGCTCGGCTAGGTCGATGCCGCGCCCCTGCGCCGCCGCCTCGCCCAGCAAGAGCGCCGTGCCGCTGGGCGCGTCGACCTTGCGGCGATGGTGCAATTCGAGAATTTCGATATCCCAGTCCGGGCCAAGCCGCGCCGCGGCCTCTCGCACGAGATGCGCCAGCAGCGTCACGCCGAGCGAGGTGTTTCCCGTCTGCAGAACGGCGACGACCCGCGCGGCATTGTCGATTGCATCATGGTGCGATGTATCGAGACCGGTCGTGCCGATGACAATGGGGATACCGGCACCGATGGCGGCGTGAAGGTTCGCATCCAGGGCTTGCGGAACGGAGAAATCGATCAGCACGTCGCTCACATCGGCCAGCCCCGCCGGATCGCCGCCGCGGTCGATACCGCCGGCCAGTTCGTGTCCGCTCGACGCGACGACGTGAGCCAGCGCATGGCCCATGGCACCTTCGCTTCCGATTATCCCGATCCGCGCCATTGGTTCTCCATGTGAGGTTTGATTTGGTATCGCTGTTTGCAGGTGGTTTGAATTGCCCTGCGCCTTCGCTACTTGAGGGCAATGGCCGATATGCGCAACATCGTGATCCTGACCGGGGCGGGAATTTCCGCTGAAAGCGGGATCGACACCTTCCGCGACGCAGGGGGGCTCTGGGAACAGCACAAGGTCGAAGACGTCGCGACACCTGAAGCTTTCGAGCGTGATCCGGACCTTGTGCTGCGCTTTTACGATATGCGGCGAGAGGCGATTCAGGCCAAGCAGCCCAATGCGGCGCATGAGGCGCTGGCGAAGCTGGATGCCGCATGGGACGGCGAATTGCTGATCGTCACCCAGAATGTCGACGATCTGCACGAACGGGCCGGCGCGAGCCGTGTGTTGCACATGCACGGTACGCATCTCAATGCATGGTGCACGGCCTGCGATATGCGGACGAAATGGACCGGGCCGATGCTCGACCGGCCGGCCTGCCCCGAATGCGGCGAACGTGCACTGCGCCCCGACGTCGTTTGGTTCGGCGAAATGCCTTACGAGATGGACCGCATCTACGCTTCCTTGCGCAAGGCGGATCTGTTCGTGAGTATCGGCACGTCGGGCGCGGTGTATCCGGCTGCCGGCTTTGTACAGGAAGCGCGCGAAATGCGCGTGCGGACACTCGAACTCAATCTGGAGGCAAGCATGGGTTCGCGCTGGTTCCACGAATCGCGTCATGGCCCTGCCACGCAGCTGGTACCGCAATGGGTCGACGAGGTGCTAGGCGGCTGATCCGCAGGCGCTGCAAGCCGGGTCCTTGGCGATGGCGAAACTGCGCATGCCCGGCTTCAGGCCATCGAGCAGATGGACGCGGCCCCAATCGGCATCGCCCAAGGTGCTGACGCCGTCGAGCACGATGCGGATCGCCTGCATCGCTGCAAAGGTGGCAACCCATCCCGCCATGGCGCCAAGCATGCCGTCCTCGGCGCAAGTGTCGCAGTCTTCTGCATCGAAAGCGTCGCCCACGAAACAACGGTAGCAGGCTTCCCCGGCGAGATGTCCGGCAAAGGCGCCGACCTGCCCCTGGAAGCGCCCGACAGCAGCCGAGAGCAGGGGCACGCGCTCTGCTACGCAGGCGTCGGAAACGGCAAGGCGCGTGGCAAAATTGTCGGTCCCGTCGAGTACGAGGTCCGCCCCGATCACGAGGTCGGGTGCATTGGCTAACGTGATCCGCCGGTCGCTGATCTGCACGTCCAGTTCGGGATCGAAGCCGGTTACCCAACGCTTGGCGATGACGGCCTTGCCATGACCGATGTCGCGTTCGTTGAACAAGGTCTGGCGCTGGAGATTGCTGGCATCGACACGGTCGTCATCGACCAGGGTCAGTTTTCCGATCCCCGCACCGGCGAGATATTGCAAGGCAGGGCTGCCGATACCGCCGAGCCCGACCAGCACGAGATGCTTTTTTGCCAGGGCAATCTGCCCCGCGCCGCCGATTTCCGGCAGGACGATGTGGCGCGCAAAGCGATCGAGGCGTTCCGGTGACAGGCTCACGCGCGTTCGTCCTCGCCCTCGGGCGCACGTTCCTTGCGAAAACCATGCATGCCATGCCACCACTGCATGGCGATCACGGCGCCCTTGGACGGCTGGAGCAGCGCCAGCAGCATGGCGATGGCGAGCGGGATGATGATCGAGACGATCGCCATGGCCGAAAGGGCGAAATCGCTGGCCAGCATGATCAGTATCGGCGCGAGCAAATGGCCTGTCACGAAGATGGAGATGTAAGCCGGAAAATCGTCTGCGCTCTGGACCGAAAGGTCGAGCGCGCAGGCTGCGCAGCGATCATGGGGCTTGAGCCATTTGCGGAAGATCTTCGCCTCCCCGCAGCGCGGACAATCGCCGCGCGCACCGCGGATGAGCACGGCGGCGAAGGAATGCGGCAGGTCGATATGCGCTCGCGGGGCAGGGGAGTCGTGATGCGGCATCCGCAGCCCTTTGGCCTGTCACGCGCAGCCTGTCGACAGGTCTGTGTATGGTCCTGTCGACAGGCGGTGCATGGATTGTGGAAGCGGCCCGAAGAGCTGCAGGGTTTTCCTGTCAGCTTTCCAGCTGTCTCAACAGGCTGCGTACATCGCCATCCATATCGGCATCGCGCTGGCGCAGGTCTTCGATAAGGCGGACGGCATGGATGACGGTGGAATGATCGCGGCCACCGAACTTGCGCCCGATTTCCGGATAGCTGCGCGGCGTCAGAACCTTGGAGAGATACATGGCAACCTGACGCGGACGGACCACGGCGCGCGCACGGCGCTTGCTGCTCATTTCGGACCGGTCGATCCGGTAGAACTGGCACACGGTGCGCTGGATTTCGTCGATCGTGATCCGGCGGCGATTGGCCGAAAGGATATCGGTCAGCTGTTCTTCGGCGAGCTGCAGGGACACTTCCTGCCCCGTCAGCTGCGCATAGGCGATCAGCTTGTTGAGGCCGCCGACCAGTTCGCGCACATTGCGCGTGATCGTCCGGGCCAGGAAATCGAGCACATCTGCCGGCACTTCGAGCGGCGCGAATCGGGTAAGCTTGGATGTGAGGATCTTCTTGCGCAGTTCGATATCGGCTGCCTGGATATCGGCCACCAGCCCCATCGAGAGACGCGAAAGCAGGCGCGGCTCCACACCGTCCAGAGCCTGAGGCGCGCGGTCCGCGGCAAATACCAGCCGCTTGCCTTCGGCCAGCAGCGCATCGATCGTATAGAGCAGTTCTTCCTGCGCGCTGGCCTTCCCGATGATGAACTGGATGTCGTCCACCAGCAGCAGGTCGAAACTGCGCAGGCGGGCCTTGAATTCCAGCATCTGATTGGCTTTCAGCGCCTGGACGAATTCGACCATGAAGCGTTCGGCGCTGCAGTAGAAGATGCGGCTGCGCGGATGAGCCTGCAGGAAGCTGTGGCCGATTGCGTGGAGCAGGTGAGTCTTGCCCTGGCCCGTAGCGGCCTTGAGATAGAGCGGCGAAAACTGCGGCTTCTCGGTGGCGCCCATGCGCTGCGCCGCGTTGAAGGCGAGCACATTCGCTTCGCCGGTGATGAAGGCTGCAAAGGTCAGCGACGGGTCGAGCCCGACCGAGCTGGTGAAACCGGTGTCGCCCAGCGTATCGGCGCCGATTGCCATCATCGAGGTATCCGCGCCGTCGTTCGCCGGACGGCGGCCATCGGAATGCAGGCGCAGATCGGTGACCTGACGGCGACCCGGATGCACCTGGATGCGGACATCGCGCACTTCGCTGCGGGCGATCTTCCATGCCAGGCTCAGGCGGTCGGCAAAGCGATCCTTGACCCAGTTGGCGCTGAATTCGGTGGGCAGGAAAAGGTCGAGCGTGCCCGTATCCTTTTCGATGCCGCCGACCTGGATCGGCTTGATCCACTGGCTGTGAAGCTGGTGTCCCAGATCCTTTCGCAGGCCCTGGCTGATGTCCGCCCAATCCGCCGCCAGGTTTACCGCTTCCAGATCTTCCATGAAATCGTCCTGTGCCTTTTTGGTCGCCCCGGATTTCGCTGCGTCGCGCATTCTCGTACAGTCCCCCGAAGGGCGCCGTGCGGCACCCTTGAATTGATGGTCAGCGAAAGAGGCACAGTTTGGCCATGCTCCGGAATCGGTGCTTCCGGAGGTCTCCCTCACTTTATCGATTTTCTAAGAGCCCGGGCTGTCCCGTCCCGAGCCGATGACCATTGTCTAGGTCGCGGGCCGGATGAGTCGCAAGGGGGATAACTGTAAAAAACCTGAAATATACTTGTTGACTCAGATGTAAGCCGCAGGCCCCCGTTCAAGTCGATGAATTTGCTCGCAATTGCTCGAAATCAGGATGCGAATCGCGGGTTTCTGGTGCTTCTTCCCGAGGCCGCCCGAAAGGTGCGTACCAAAACGAAACGCGAAAACGACAAAAGGGCCGCCGGTTCGACCGGCGGCCCCTTTTGTCTTACCCTGCCGGCGTACCGGCGAGAGCGAATCAGAGCGCGGAAACGCGCTTCGACAGGCGGCTCATCTTGCGAGCAGCGGTGTTCTTGTGGAACACGCCGCGAGCGACACCGCGTGCCAGTTCCGGCTGTGCTGCCTTGAGCGCGGCCTGGGCGTTGTCCTTGTCGCCGCCTTCGATTGCGACTTCCACCTTCTTGAGGAAGTTGCGGATGCGGCTCAGGCGGGCACCGTTGATGTCGGCGCGCTTTTCGTTGCGACGGATGCGCTTCTTGGCTTGCGGCGTATTGGCCATGTTTGTCCTCGTCAGGCCGCACGGCATGCGCGGCGAAATCTCTTTGGGTGCGTGCGAATGGGCGGCACGGGCCGCCGGAAAGCGGCGCACTTAGCGGCGCCCCTGCGAATCGTCAAGCAAATCGTGGTGGCGACCGGAACGCGGTTGCGGAACTGCGTGCATCGGCTCCGGTTGCTCCTATATGTAGGACCTCCGGCAAAAGGACAAGTATGTGAGCGACAAGCCCGACACCAGCGATGCCGAATGGCGCGAAAAGCTGACCCCCGAACAGTACCACGTCCTGCGCGAAGCGGGCACCGAACGCGCGTTCACCGGCAAATACGACAAGCATTACGATGCCGGCGAATATTACTGCGCGGGCTGCGGCCAGAAGCTGTTCGAAAGCGACGACAAATATAACAGCGGCTGCGGCTGGCCCGCCTTCACCGCCCCGGCCGAGGGCGAGGTCGTGGACGAACACCGCGACGTATCCCACGGCATGATCCGCACCGAAGTGACCTGCTCGAACTGCGGCGGCCACCTGGGCCATGTGTTCCCCGACGGCCCGCCCGATCGCGGCGGCATGCGATATTGCATCAATTCGGCTGCGCTGGATTTCGAACCCGACGACTGACGCTTCACCCGCATCCATTCAGGCGGGATTAGACCTCGCCATGCGATGTCCCGATATTTATAGGGCCTCCGACTGGAGCCGGCGACTAACAATGGGTATCTGCATAACCGATGGATAAGAGAGGGAGCCGCCGCAAGAGCGCCGCGCGCAAGGATGGCGCATCGCGCGCAGCAGCGGACGAGCCGCAGAGCCGGATCAAGTTCTGGATGCGCCGCCTTGTCATCTGGGGCGGCGCGCTGGCGGTCCTTGTCGCCCTGTTCGTCGGCCTCGCCGTCGTCTTCGCGGCCCGGTCGATGCCCGGCTATTATCAGCTCAAGGCGACGCAGACGGCGCAGACCATCGTCGTTCGCGCACGCGACGGGACCGAGATCGTTGAACTCGGCCCCAGCTACGGCAAGTGGCTGACTTCCGACGAAATCCCTCAGGTGATGAAGGATGCGATGATCTCGGTCGAGGACCGCAGATATTATTCGCATTTCGGGATCGATCCCTATGGCCTCGTCCGCGCCGTCTATACCGCGGCGACCGGTGACCGGCGCGTGTCGGCAACCTCGACGATTACCCAGCAGCTGGCGCGCAACGTCTTTCTCAACAACAACCGTTCGCTCGATCGCAAGCTGCGCGAAGCTGTGCTCGCCATGGCGCTGGAGGCGAAGTTCTCGAAGGAACAGATCCTCGAGCTTTATCTCAACAAGGTCTATTTCGGCGGCGGCGCCTATGGCGTGGATTCTGCCAGCCGCAAATTCTTCAGCCATCCGGCGACCGAACTCTCCACCGCCGAAGCGGCGATCATCGCCGGGCTGGTCAAGGCGCCCAGCCGTTATTCGCCCACGGCCGATGTGAATGCCGCAGTGGGCCGCGCCAGTGTCGTCCTGCGCCTGATGAAGGAACAGGGCCGCATCCCCGCCGATGCGACCGTCGATCCCAGCGCCGTGAAGCTCAAGGAAGAAGCGGGCCAGAACTCGGTCCGCTATTTCACCGACTGGGCTTTGCCGCAGCTCGATCTTCTGCTGCCCGAAACGTTCGAACCGATCGAGGTGTGGACTACGCTCGATGTGGGGATGCAGCGGGCCGCCACCGCATCGATAAAGTCCAATACGCCCGATGGCGCGCAGGGTGCGCTCGTCAGCATGGACCGTGACGGGGCGGTGCTCGCGCTGATCGGCGGCACCGATTACATCCAGACCAATTACAATCGCGCCACCGATGCCCGTCGCCAGCCGGGCTCGTCGTGGAAGCTGTTCGTCTATCTCGCAGCGCTCGAGGCCGGTTACACGCCCGACGACCGCGTGGTGGATACGCCGGTCAGCATCAACGGGTGGAGCCCGCGCAATTCGTCGGGCCGCAATGTCGGTGAAATCGATCTGCGCACGGCCTTTGCCTATTCGATCAATACGGTCGCCGCGCAGCTCGGCAACGAAGTCGGCTTCGGTACGGTCGCGTCCATGGCGCGGCGCTTCGGGATCACGACCGAAATCAACACCTATCCATCGATGGTGCTTGGCACGAGCGAGGTTCGCCTGATCGACATGACGCGTGCCTTTGCCGCGGTGTCGGCAGGCGGCAATTCGGTCGAACCCTATGGCATCCTTAAAGTGGAAACGACCGATGGCGACCTGCTTTACGAGCACGAGCGCAACACGCGCAGCACGCAGCTGGTACCCGACTATGTCGCTGCCGGAATCACGGACCTGCTGCAGACCGCAGTCGCCACCGGGACCGGCCGCGCCGCCGATATCGGCAGGCCGGTAGCGGGCAAGACGGGTACGACAAGCTCCAACAAGGATGGCTATTTCGTCGGCTTTTCCTCCGGCATCACGACCGGGGTCTGGATGGGCCGGGACGACAATGTGCGCGTGGGCGGATTGCAGGGTGGTACTGCGCCGGCGCGCGCCTTTGCCGCCTATATGCGCTATGCCGTCAAGGATCGCCCGGTGGAACAGTTCGACACCGATCTGCAGCTTCCGGAATGGCAACTCGAACCGGATGACGAGTACATGCTCGGCGATCCGGAAGATTACTATTTTATCGACGAGCAGGGCAATCTGATCGAACCCGGCACGTCGGACACACCGCGCGAAGATCCCTTCGGCGACGAGTTCGACCGGGCACTCGAAGGCGACCGGCCGCGTCAGCCCATACCGGGTCAAAGGCCGCCGCAGCAGTCGCAGCAGCCGCCCCAGCCCCAACAGCCTCCGCGCGGGGTCGATGGCGCGCCTCAGGCGATCGGGGACGACTTCCTCAACGAAGCCACGGGGGCGAGGCGCGACCAGCGCCCATAGCCCCGGCGGCGCCAGCGCCGCCCCGAAGGCTCAATGATTTGGCCCGGGTACGAAAAAGGGCGGCCCCCATTCCGGCGGCCGCCCTTTTCTTGTCCGTGTTGCAGATGCTTCAGCGAAGGCGCACGGCCACATACTGCGGCGGACGGCCGCGGCGTTGCACCCGCAGCAGCAAGGCCTCGCGGTTCTCGCTCTGTGCGGTGCGTACCGCATTCTCCAGGCCTTCCAGCGTGGTAACCGGACGGTAATTCGCCGTCAGGATGATATCGCCGCGCTGCAGGCCCTTGCGGGCTGCGTCCGAATTCTGATCGACACCGGCCACGACGACACCCTGCGTATCGGCATCGACGCCAAGCTGGCGCGCGATCTGACCCGTGAGCGGGAGCACCTGCAGGCCGAGGTTGTCCTCGATCACCGCATTGTCGCCCGGCTCCATCGAATCCTCGTCCTGCGCATCGGGATTGAACTGCTGCTGCTGGCGCAGTTCTTCTTCCGACGGGCGTCGGCCGACGGTCAGATTGACGCGGCGGGTTTCACCGTTGCGGATCAGTTCGACCGGGATGGTCGTGCCGGGCCGGATATTGGCGATGAGGAAGGACAGCGTCTGTTCGGGCGTCACATCCTTGCCGTTGATCTTCGTCACGATGTCGCCAGCCTCGATGCCGGCCTTTTCGGCCGCTTCGCCGGGCTGGACCGACTGGATGAATTCACCGCGCTTCTGTGCAATGCCCAGCGATGCTGCCAGATCGTCTGTCACCGGCTGGATCTGCACACCCAGATAACCGCGTTCGATTTCCACGCCGTCACGCAACTTCTGCACGATAGGCGCGGCGATCTCGGCGGGGATGGCAAAGCCGATGCCCACGCTGCCGCCCGAAGGCGAGAAGATCGCGTTGTTGATGCCGATGACATTGCCCTGCATGTCGAACAGCGGACCGCCCGAATTGCCGCGGTTGATGCTGGCGTCGGTCTGGATGTAGCGGTCGTATGCGCCGCCCTGTCCGGTGACACGCTGGATGGCCGAAATGATGCCGGACGTTACCGTTCCGCCCAGGCCGAAGGGATTGCCGATGGCCACGACCCAGTCGCCCGGCCGCGCCTGACGCGAATCGCCGAACTCGACGAAGGGGAAAGCCTTGCTGCCGCTGATCTTCAGCACCGCGAGATCGGATGATGCATCGGTGCCGACCAGTTCGGCATTATGTTCGGTCCCGTCGGGCATGATGACGGTAATCTCTTCCACCGTCCCGCGCCCCGTCGGGCTGACGACGTGGTTGTTCGTCACGACGTAACCGTCGGCCGAAATGATGAAGCCCGAACCCAGCGACTGGCCTTCGCGGTACTGCGGTTCCTGCTGCGCGCCGCCGCGTTGGCCGAAGAGGCCTTCGAACGGCGTGCCTGCAAAAGGGTTGCCCGAGCTGGTCGGCACTTCGATCCGCTGCCGGGTCGAAATGTTCACCACCGCTGGCTGCAGTTGCGCCGTCAGGTCGGCGAAACTCTCTGGGGCACCGGCGCGCGGGACGACACGGGCCATATGGCTGTCGTCGTTCTGCGCAACCTGGGCTCCAGCCGGAAAACCGGTCGCGAGCGAGATCGCGGCGCCGCCTACCAGCAGCGCACTCGTCACGGAATATGCATATCGCACTGGCTTCACGTCCTTTTCGTCCTCTTCAAATACTTGCACCGACTCTACCGACGGCAGACTTACCGCCTAACGAGCCTGACGTTCCGGCGAACGACTGTGTCGCTGGCCGCTGAATGCCGATTGAACGGCACCGGGATCGTTCGACGAACGATCAACGCCGACCGCGGAACTGCCGCAGATACTCGTTGTCCGGCGACAGGATGATGCTGCTCTCCGACGGATTCTCGCTGTTGGAGAACGTCGCATCGTAGCTCTGCATCGCACGGTAGAAATCGTAGAATTCCGCATCCTGACCGAAGCTTTCGGCATAGATCCGCGCGGCTTCCGCGTCGGCGTCGGCCCGGATGATCCGGGCATCGCGGTCACCCTGCGCCCGGATCGTCCGCGCTTCACGGGCACGGTCCGATTCCATGCGACGGAAGGCCGACTGCAACGGCGCTTCGGGCAGATCGGTACGCATGATCTTCACATCGACCACTTCGGCACCATACTGGCGCGCCTGACGGTCGAGATTGGCGCGGACGTTGGCCAGCGCGCTGCCGCGCTCTGCCGTCAGCATGGCCTGGAAGGTCCGGCGGCCCAGTTCCTGACGCAGGACGGAGTTCAGGATCGGCTGCAGCGCGTTGCGCACGCCGTCCGTCGATCCGGCACGTTCCACCATGCGGACCGGGTCGGTGATGCGGAAACGGGCATAGGCGTTCACCAGCAGACGTTGCTGGTCGGCGGACAGCACTTCCTCGTCGGTCATTTCCAGATCGAGCAGCCGCTTCTCGACGCGGCGAACGCTGTCGATGAACGGTACGCGGAAATAAATGCCCGCATTGGTCGTGCCATTGGGCGTGTTGACCGTGCCGACCGGTTCACCGGTGCGGATGATGACGGCCTGTTCTTCCTCGGGCACGATGTAGGCGCTCATCATGAAGATGACGAGCAGTACGCCCAATGCGATGACCGTGTAGCGGTGGTTCTGCAAAAAGTTGCTCATGTCACTGGCCCTCCGGTGCTGTCACAACGGTGGCAGGTGAACTCTGCTGGGCGCGTCGCCGGATTTCGGGAAGCGGCAGATAGGGCGTCACATTGCCGGTCTCGACGATGGTCTTGTCGGTCTGGCTCAGCACACGCTCCATGGTTTCGTAATAAAGACGTTGGCGGGTGACCTGCGGGGCAAGGCGATACTGCTGGTACACCTTGTCGAAGGCTTCCGCCTCACCTTGCGCCTGTGCCAGAACCTGCTGCGCGTAACCGCGCGCCTGGTTGCGGGCGGCATCGGCATTCTGTTCGGCGACCTGTACGTCGCGGAAGGCATCGACGACCTGCGCGGGCGGGTCGGCCTTTTCGATTTCGACGCCGAGCACGTTGACGCCGGCCCGGTAGCCGTCGAGCGTGCGCTGCATGCGCTCGCGCACATCCAGCTCGATCGCGGCGCGACCCTGGCCAGAGAAGGTTTCGTCCAGCTCGGTTTCGGCAACTGCGGCGCGCATGGCGGCTTCTGCCGCTTCGTTGACCGTGTCGACGGGATCGACAACGCGGAACTTGAAGTCCGACAGGTCCTTGATGTTCCAGCGCACGATATAGCTCAGGTCGACCAGGTTCTGGTCGCCGGTCAGGATCAGCTTGGCCTGATTGTCGTTGCCGGGGATGCGGACGGAACGCACACCTTCGACATCTTCGACTTCGACCGTTTCGATCGGGAAGGGGGCCGAGAAATTGAGACCCGGCTGCATGGCGCGGGTATAATTACCGAGCGTCTTGACCACTGCCTGCTGTTGCGGGCCGACCAGATGCACGCTGGTCGCCAATACACCGATGCCGATGATCGCGATCACGGCGATCGGGAACCAGCTCTTGCCGCCGGGCCGCTGCGGGAAGCGCATGTTCGGCCCGCCGGTGCCACCGCCACCGCCGCCGCGGCGCCGTGGGCCCTCGGGACCGCGGCTCTTGAAGATATCCTCGATATTGGGGCCGCGGCGACCATCGCCGCTGCCACCGCCACTACCGGGTGGCAGCCATGGATTGCGCGGACCCTTCGGCTTGTCGCCGCCTTCAGAACCCGTCGGCTTGCCGCCGTCGCTGTCGCCGTCATCCCCGGAGCCTCCGCCCCAAGGGCTTTTCTTGCCCGCCATTGCCAGGGAAACCCTGTGTCCGAACCCGTCAAAAATTCTCATGCGAACCCTTATAGGTGTGGTTCGGCGGAAAAACAGGGGTTGCCGCGCGCTTTTCGATGCTACAGCAGCCTCGCCCATGAGTTCGACCGACCCGAAATCGCTACTTGCCGCCGGCCTTGCCGAACACGTCACCACGCTTTCCGTCAAGGACGGCAGGGCTATTGCCGTCGTCGACGCTGCCGGACTGAACGAGCATCAACGCGACGAAATCAAACGTTTGATTGACATCCGTTTGCTGGAGTATGACGACATTTCCGACGTCCGCATCGTCATGACTGCGGAGCGCAAGCAGCGCCGCCTGATCGCCATCGGCAGCGGCAAGGGCGGCGTCGGCAAGTCGACCCTGACCGCCAATCTCGCCATCGCGCTGAAGAAAACGGGCCGGGCTGTCGGGCTCGTCGATGCCGATATCTACGGCCCGTCGCAGCCGGTGATCTTTGGGAATCAGGGCGAAAAACCCATCGCGCGCGACAAGAAGCTCGTCCCGATCGAAAGTTCCTTCGGCGTTCCGATGCTGTCCATGGGCCATCTCGTGGAGCCGGGCCGCGCGCTTGCATGGCGCGGGCCGATGGCAGGCAATGCGCTCTCGCAGTTGATCGATGCCCATTGGGGCGATGTCGATACGCTGCTGGTCGATCTGCCCCCCGGCACCGGCGACGTCCAGCTCACCATGCTCCAGCGCTACAAGCCCATGGGCGCCGTCCTCGTCTCGACGCCGCAGGACCTCGCCCTGATCGACGCGGCGCGGGCAGGCCAGTTGTTCGATCAGGCCGGCGTTCCGGTCATCGGGCTGGTGGAAAACATGGCCGGCTACGCCTGCCCGCACTGCGGCGAGGTTTCTGACCCTTTCGGTAAAGGCGGAGTGGAAACGGCGGCGGAACGGCTGGAACTGCCTTTTCTCGGGCGCATCCCACTCGACCTCGCCATTCGGCAGGGAAGCGATCGCGGTACACCGCCGGCCGCAGGCGATGATGCGCTCGCGAAGCCCTTTCACGATATCGCCGCCAAGGTCGACGAATGGATTGGCGCGAAAAGTTAAGTCAGCTCCCCGTGACCCGGCGCGGCCTTATTGCAGGCGCAGCGGCGGGTGGCGGGCTTGCTGTCGCGTGGTGGCTATGGCCGCGTCACTATTCGAGCCCCCTAACGCCCGGACCGGACGAGCGCGAATTCGGCGGCTGGATCACCATCGGCCGCGATGGCGTGGTGACGGTAGCCGTTCCCCAATTGGAGATGGGGCAGGGGGTCACAACCCTGCTTGCGCAGGTCGTGGCCGTCGAGCTTGGCGCGGACTGGCGACAGATTGCCGTCGAGCCCGCGCCGCCTTCCGGCCTTTATGCGAATGTTCCTCTCGCTGCGAAATGGGCGCCGCTCTGGTCTAATCTGCCTAGTCTTGCCGATGATCCTGGCAGTCGGCTGGCGGAGAACTTCGCTCGCAGCAACGCCTTCATCGCCACGGCAGATGGCACTAGTTTGGCAGGATACGAGCCACCCCTGCGCGAAGCTGCCGCCACCGCACGGTCCCTGCTCGCCATGGCAGCGGCAGCGCGATGGAATGTCGACTGGGAGGAATGCGAAGTTGTTGGCGGCCTCGTTCGCCATGGCGAACAGCAATTTGCATTCGGCGATCTGGTGGTCGATGCAGCGCAATTCGATCCGCCCGAACCGCCCCCGGTGAAGGTCGAACGCGCCGCCGAAGATCCCTCGCCTGCCGAAGCCGAACTTGCCCCGGCTTTCCCCCGCCTCGACCTTCCTGCAAAGGTCGATGGCAGTTTCCTTTTCGCAGGCGACATCCGGTTGCCGGGAATGGTCTATGCATCGATCAGGCATGGCCCTCTCGGTGCATCGCACCTGCTGCGGTTCGACACCGAGGCGGTTACCGGCATGTCGGGTATCGTCGCCGTGGTGAAGTCGCAGAAATACCTCGCAGTAGCAGCCGAGAGCTGGTGGATCGCCGAGCAGGCGTTACGCAAAATCCGGCCCGTCTTCGGCGGGGATGGCGCTGTAGAAAGCGACGCCGCGATGGAAGCGCTGGAGGCCGCGCATGGTGCCGTCGATGCACAGCGTACCATCAATGTGGGCGACGCCGACGATCTGCTGGCTCGTCCCGATTATGCGGAAACCTACACGGTCGCTCCGGCAGTGCATGCTGCCATCGAGACGGCCAGCGCCACCGCGCGTTTCGACGGCAACACGCTCGAATTATGGATTGCCGCACAGGCACCGGAAATGACGCGCCGGGCGGCGGGAAAGGCGATCGGACTGTCACCGCAAGATGTCGTTCTCTATCCCACGGCGGCGGGGGGAAGCTTCGATGCCCGCCTCGAGAGGCGGCATGCCATCGAAGTCGCGCAGATCGCCAAAGAGGTTGGCCGACCAGTGCAACTGACATGGCCTCGCGTGCAGGAGTTTCAGTCGGTGCCGGTCCGCACCCCGGTCAGTGCGCGCATGGAGGCCGCATTCGTGCCTGCCAGCGGTGGGCGCATAGCCGCATGGCGCGCACGCCTTGCCATGCCCGCCACCGCTCGCGAATTCGGCAGACGGCTGTTCGACAACAAGACCGCCGAAGCTGCAATGAAACACTCCGAGGGGGAAGCTGACGTGCTGGCCTGTGAAGGCGCCGTTCCGCCCTATGCGATCGATAACGTGGCCATCGATCATCTGCCCGTTTCATTGCCGTTTCCAACGGGGCGGCTGCGCGGCAATGCGCCGGCCTACACGGCGTTCTTTACCGAATGCTTTATCGATGAACTGGCAGAACGCGCAGGGCGCGATCCATTCCTTTATCGCATGGAGATGCTGGGCCGCATGCCGCGCATGGCCGATTGCCTGCGCCGGGCAACCCGGCTTGCCGGGTGGGACGGCGGCAGGCGCGGCACCGGTCAGGGGCTGGCCATGGTCCGGATGGGCTCTCCCGACAGCGGCGGGCGTATTGCCTGCGTGGCGCAGGCTGCATTGGGCGAGGGCGGGGTCCGTGTCACGAAACTGCATGCGGCCGTCGATATCGGACGGATCGTCAATCATGACATCGCCCGGCAGCAGATCGAAGGCGGATTGATTTTCGGGTTATCCTTCGCGACCGGGTCCAGCATCGCGTATGAAGACGGTAAACCTGTGCCCAACCGTCTGTCGGGACTGTCGCTTCCGACGCTGGCGGATTGTCCGGACATCGTAGTCGAGTTCATTACGAGCGATGCACCGTCGTTCGATCCTGGTGAACTCGGCGTGGCGGTTGCCCCGCCTGCAATTGCGAATGCCCTTTACTCTGCGACCGGAGTCCGCTTTCGCCGTCTGCCACTGCTTTCGGAGGGCATATGACCTGGCGTGATCAACAGCTTCCAGCCGACCATCCGCAGGTAAAATCCGGGGCGATCGGCGTTCTTCTCGTCAATCTTGGTACGCCGGATGCGGCAGAGCCTGGGGCGGTCAAACGCTATCTCGCGGAGTTCCTTTCCGACAGAAGGGTGGTGGAGATACCGCCCATTGCCTGGCAGCCCATTCTGCGCGGCATCATCCTCAATACACGGCCCAAGAAAAGTGCGCACGCGTACCGCCAGGTCTGGACCGACGCTGGGTCACCATTGGCGGTCATTACGCGTCAGCAGGCCGAGGCTATGCAAGCAAGGTTGGGGGATGAAGCGCACGTCGACTGGGCCATGCGGTATGGATCACCCTCCATTCCGGACCGTTTGCAGGCTCTCAAGAATTCCGGTTGCGAGCGAATTCTGCTCGCGCCGCTTTACCCGCAATATTCCGGGGCAACGACAGCCACTGTTGTGGACAAGGCTGCGGATTGCCTGCGGACAATGCGTTGGCAACCAGCGCTGCGCACTCTGCCACCCTATCACGACGATCCCGCCTATATCGATGCGCTGGCATCCGACTTGGCGAAGCAGCTCGATGCGCTCGATTTCGAGCCGGAAGTGCTCCTGCTGAGCTTCCACGGCATGCCCGAACGCACACTGCATCTTGGCGACCCGTATCATTGCCATTGCCAGAAGACGTCGCGCCTCCTGCAGGAGAAGCTGCACAGGCCGGGCCTTAATTTCCGAACCACGTTCCAATCGCGTTTCGGCCGCGCGAAATGGCTCGAACCCGCAACGGATACGGTGCTGGCGGAAGAGGCAAAGGCAGGAACGAAGCGGCTGGCCATCGCTGCACCGGGATTTTCTGCCGATTGCCTGGAAACGCTGGAAGAACTGGCAATCCAGGGGCGCGAGCAATTTACCGAGGCCGGCGGCGAGCAGTTTGCTGCCCTATCGTGCCTGAACGCATCCGATCCCGGACTCGCCATGCTGGAGACGCTTTTGCGACGCGAATTGTCGGGGTGGATTAGCGCCTAGGAATTACTTACACTAAGGTAAGTTGTCAGGAGCTACCTATGGCTACGCTTGCCGCTCATCAATCCATCGACGCTGCACCCGCGCATTGGACGCAGGGCAATCCGGATGAGGATACGCTTGCCCACATCCCGGGCGAAAAAGGCTGGCCGCTCGTCGGCAATACCTTCAAAATGCTCGCGGATCCCCATGGCATGGCCAAGGCGATGGTCGCCAAATATGGCCGGGTCTACAAGAACAAGGCCTTTGGCGGCTGGAACGTGGCGTTGATCGGGGCGGACGCCAATGAGCTGGTCCTGTTCGACCGCGAAAAGCTGTTTTCTTCCGAACAGGGGTGGGGCCCCATATTGGATCGGCTGTTCCCTCGTGGGTTGATGCTGATGGATTTCGATCACCACCGGGCCGACCGCCGCGCGCTGTCGATCGCATTCAAGCCGGGACCGATGCGCCACTATGCCGATGCACTCAATCGGGGGATCGGCCGGCAGGTCGAAAAATGGGGCGCGGGAGATATGCGCTTCTATCCCGCGATCAAGGAACTGACGTTGGATCTTGCGGCAGACAGTTTCATCGGCATTTCCTGGGGCCCGGAAGCAGACCGGATCAACCGGGCCTTTGTCGACATGGTGCAAGCCAGCGTGGCGCCCGTACGCAAACCGCTTCCCTTCACGCAGATGAAAAAAGGGGTCGATGGACGGGCGTTCCTCGTCGACTATTTCACGCAGGAAACGCATCGCCGCCGGGCCGAGGGCGGGGGGCAGGATATGTTCAGCCAGTTCGCCACGGCCGAGTATGACGACGGTAGCCTGATGCCTGTCGACGAAGTGGTCGATCACATGAATTTTCTGATGATGGCCGCGCACGACACGATCACGTCGAGCGCGACATCGCTATTGTGGCTGCTCGCCAAGAACCCCGAATGGCAGGAAAAGCTGCGGCAGGAAGTGGAGGCCGTCACCGGTGGTACGGGCACTGACGGGAGACCGCGCGACCTTGCTTACGAGGATCTGGGCAAGCTGGAACTTACCGAAATGGCGTTCAAGGAAGCTTTGCGCTTCGTTCCCCCGGTGCCGTCAATGCCGCGCCGTGCCTTGCGAGAATTCGAGTATGGCGGTTACCGAATTCCTGCCGGGACGCCCGTCGGCATCAATATCCACTGGACGCACCATAGCGAAGAGTACTGGGACGAACCCGAAAAGTTCGATCCGCTTCGCTTTACGCCGGATCAGGTAAAGGCGCGGCACAAGTATGCCTGGGTACCGTTTGGTGGCGGCGCGCATATGTGCCTTGGCCTCCACTTCGCCTACATGCAGGTGAAGATATTGATGGCGCAGCTGCTGCCGCGTTACCGGGTGGAACTGGCCGATGGCGATCCGGAATGGCAGGCCTGGCCAATCCCGAAGCCGAAAGATGGATTGAAGATCAAGCTGACAGCGCTCTGATCAGAAATCGATTGCGATGCCATCCTTGACCCAGTCGCCGTAGCGGGTCGGACTCAGTTCTTCCTCGTCTGTCCCCTTTTTCGGTTCGGGCGGGGGATCGTTGGTCCAGTGCGCGGGCTTTTCGAAACCCTGCGGACGCTTGCTCTCTTGCTTCGTCATGTCCTCTAGATGATGGTGCTGGCGGCATTGCGCAAGTCCGCGTAAGGGCGCGGCCAATGGCTGAACTCCAAGGTATCCATGCTCGCCGCGCTGCGCTGCGCCTGCTCGATGCAGTCCTACGCCGCGGTGAAACGCTCGACGTCGCCTTCAACGGCGCGACCAAGGACGTGCGCAAGTTCGAAGACAAGGCTCTCGCCCGCGCGATTGCCGCCGAGGTCCTGCGCTGGATGGTCGATCTCGACGGGCTGATCGACAGCGCCACGAAAAAGCCTCTGCCCAACGATGCCAAGGTGCGGATGGTTCTGCGCATGATGCTCGCTCAATGGCTTCGGCTACAGACGCCGCCGCACGCCGTTGTGGCGACGGGGCTGGATTTGCTGGCCGGCGGTCCAAGGCGGCTTGCGCACGGGGTTTTCTCTACGCTCACCAAACGCGAGGTCGCTTTGCCGCCCGCCCCGACCTTGCCCGAAGAGGTCGCTACCCGGTGGGGCGATCGTGCCGCGTCCATCGCAGCCGGACTTGCCGATCCACCCCCACTCGATCTGACCTTGCGCGATCCGGCAGAGACGGAGCACTGGCAGGTCCAGCTATCTGCAGACAGCCTGATGCCGGGTCACTTGCGGCTGGCGCGCGGCGACAACATCGAAAAACTGCCAGGCTTTGCCGAAGGTGCCTGGTGGGTACAGGACATCGCCGCGTCTCTCCCAGCAAGGCTGCTTGGAGATGGAGAAGGCCGCCACGTGCTCGACCTGTGTGCAGCACCGGGCGGCAAGACTTTGCAACTGGCGGCGCAGAGCTGGAAGGTCACCGCGCTCGATATATCCAAGCGGCGCCTCGAACTGCTCAAATCCAATCTGAAACGCACCGGGCTTGCGGCCAGCACCGTGCGCGCGGATGCGCTGACATGGGAGCCGAAACATCAGTTCGACGCGATTCTGCTGGACGCACCGTGTACAGCCACCGGCACCGCGCGGCGCCATCCAGACGTGCTGCATCGTATCGGCGCTCGGCAGATAGAGGAAATGGCAGAACTGCAGGCGGCCCTGCTAGACCGGGCAAAGGGATGGCATAAGCCGGGTGGCATATTCGTCTATGCAACCTGTTCGCTGGAGCGCGAAGAAGGCGAAGATCAGACGAGCGCCGTCGATCTTGCGCCGCTGCCGATCGGCTCGCAGAACCTTCCGGCTGGTCTCGAACCGACCGCCGAAGGCTGGTTGCGCACCGATCCGGGCATGCTTGGGGAAGTTGGTGGCCTCGACGGATTTTTCATCGCGCGCTGGGCTACATAGCTCTTCACAATTTTGCCGGTCGGGCAAGGCCTAGAAAAAACGCCCCGCCCGAAGGCGAGGCGCTAAAGGTAAAAGGGCTGTTACGCCCTCCGGGTCGCACGTCGATTTGCCCACGCGCGGAGAAGAGTCGCAAGCTGAATTAATTTAGGGTTGATTGCGTATCTGTTTGCGCCAAACTGATGAGCGGACCGCATTCCGGTCGAGAGGTTTTCCGTGCCGCCCGCTCACCTGCTTCCCGGTCGTTCAAATTTTCAAGGTTCCCTTGCATCGTGAGGGATGCAGGCAGTTCGGAACCGGGCAATTGCCGCACTTCGGATCCCTGCAAGGTGCTGATTGTCGATGATCACCCGATAGCCCAGGGCGGGTTGCGTTCCGTCTTTGCCACGAGCGATCGCTATCGAATTGTCGGCGTGCTCGACAATGGGGCTCCAGTAAGCGCCTTCGTTCGCTCGCAGGAAGTCGATCTGGTGGTGCTGGACATGAATATGCCTGGCCTGCGCGGCATAAACGTATTGGCGGAAATCGTCGGTTCCAATGACATGACCGTGATTATCCTGACCGGCGAAACGCAGTTCACGGAGATCGAGTACGCGCTTAAGCTGGGCGCTCGAGGTGCCGTCAGTAAAAGCGAGCCTGCGACGGAAATTCTACGCGCGTGCGATGCTGCCCTCGATGGTGAAGTCTATCTGTCACCAATGATGCGGAGGGGGCTGGCGTCGGTGCAGGCTCCCGAAATCGCTTTGTCTCCGCGCCAGATGGCGATCCTTCATTATCTGGCTCAGGGGGAAACGAATAAAGAGATTTCCTACCGCCTGTCGATCGCGCAGCCGACAGTCTCTTTCCACATTGCCGAACTGCGCCGGAAGCTCGATGTGCCTAGCAACCGCAAGATCGTTGACCGGGCGCAGGAGCTAAAGCTGCTGTGATTCACGCTTCAGCAGGGGGTGGTCGGCCATTTCGCAGCAGAGCGGCTTTATCAGGATGACATCGACAGATCGACTGAGCCTTCCTCGTGTTATGGTAGTATCGTCGTAGGTTGCGGCTGCAAGCTTACGCCCATCCACCCGACGTGCGATCGATGTTTGGTCAGCCGGTACTCGGTCCACATCGATAATGTGCCATCCCGGCGCCCGGCCTTCGAGCTCGGCGATCGTGCACGACCGGTTCTGCTCGAAGGTTCCGGGGAGGATGGCGTGAATAATGGTGCCGTCAGGTCCAGACGTCACGATGGTCAGTTCCCCTCCCAATCCTTCGATCAGGCGTTTGGCCGACCGGAACCCGGAACCGGTACCCTGGCGTTTCTCTCCTGCCGTTGTGCGGTTGGCGTGATCGTCGTGCAATTGTTTCAGCACGCTTTCCTCGATGCCCTCGCCGGTGTCCGTTAGCTCAATGATCAGCTTACCGCCGCTCACGCGCATGGATAATCGGGCGCCGCCGGAACTGGTGTAGGTGTAGGCATTACTCAAAATGTTCGCGAGAGCACGCATAAGTACCGGTCGGTCGGAGACGATGCTGGGACCCTCTTCGATATCGTCCTGCAGCGTCAGCCCCTTGGCGGCGAACGAGCCACGGAACATCATGATCAGCGGTTCGGCCAGATGGCGCAGACTGAAGCAGCTCAAGGTCGCTGCGCCAGAATTCTCTCCGACGATCGCAGCGCCCGACATCGTCGTCGTTGCGATTTCAGCCAGATAGTCTGCCGAACTTCTGAGCATGTCGGACAGTTCGCGGTTGTCTGGATCGCCGCTTTCATCGAGCACATGAACTGCACTGTTAAGCGCCAGAATAACCTGCTGACTGTCATGGCCCGAGGCGTGCAGCAGAGCGTTTTGACTGTTCACGGTGGCCAGTGCGAAAGCTTTCTCTTCGGCAAGACGCTGCGCATCTTCGCTGATCGCCAGGCGCTCGGCCATCGATCGCGCATAATTGCTATCCGCCTCGCGCTTGTCAGCCTGAAGCTTTTTGAGATGAAGACCGAGAGCAAGCGTGACCATAAGGGATTCGAACAATCCGACGGGGCCCGCCAAATGCCAGTTTATCGGCAGCCAGTCGAATACACCCATCGATGCAACGGCGGCATATACGATGAATAATGCGAGACTTCCCCAACCAATCAGCAAGGGCCAGAGCTGGCGCCCGATCGTCCGCATACCCGCCACGGCGAGGAAGGGGAGGTAAAGCGCGACGACGACCGCAACCAGCCAGGCGATGGCATGGATGGCATTGCGCAAAGCAGGTTCGTAGATCGCCAGCCCGGCCTGCAAAGCGATCACCAGCAGACTTACCGCAATCACGATTTTCAGAAACAAGTCGCGCCGCGGAAAGAGTTCGGCCGTGCGCATGAAGCTACGGGCGAACTGCGTCATGGCCGCTGCAAATCCGCATTTGATCGCGTCTTCTATCGCCACGCCGAGCATCGGGCTGTCGGGCAGGAAAAATATCGTCAGGTACCCTTCCGCATGAACCGTATTCAGCGCGAACAGCGCTTGAGCCAGCGCCAGCCAAGCGAACTCGCGATGTCCGGTTATGGAAAAGAAAACGAAATTCAGAAAGATCAGTACCAGAACGCCCAGCACAACGCCTGCCACCATGGCGATGTTCGTGCGGCGATCTGAAAAGAAATCGCCATAGGTCTGGATGACCAGTGGCATGTAGGTCGAGTTCTCCGACCTGAAGTCGATGACGATCGTCCGCTCTTCGTTCGGCTGCAGAAGCAGTTCGCTGCTGAAGGCCTGATAGGTACGTAAATTTTCCGCTGCCGCCGAAGGATCGGTGCCATCTACAAGTAAAGCGAGACGATCCCCGCGGCTTTCGTACATGCGGAAATAGCTGAGTGATCCGCGCCCGGTCGAAACGATCCAGCTGCCAGCCTCCTGGCCCACGTTGCGAACCCGGATGGCTAGGGCAATTCGGTCACCCGGCGCCCCGAAATGAGCCGCGCTGCCGGAAATCGGTTGCAGCCGTTGGTTCAGGAAAGCCGTTAGGCTGAGGCCGTCGATCACGTCCTGGTCACGCGTATAGCGGATGTGCGCGACAACGTCGGTTGCGCTGACGTCTGGCTTCAGTTCGATTGCTGGTGGCAATTCATCGGCGCGTAACGCTTGTGGCCAGAAAGCCAGTACAAATGCCACCAATGCGGTAAGCCACGAGTGCGACGCCATTGTGCGCGCAATCTTCTACGCAATTGTGTCGGTGTCAATTCGCAATCAGTTTGGTTTGCAACATGGGCCGCTTGGTTTACCCGTTATCGCCATGGCGATGGGTATCTGAGCAAATGGCGGCAACCGAACAACTTCGAACGCGGCATGTCGAAAAGCCTTGGGGGCGGAAGCAGCTCTCGGCGCCGTTCGACAAGACGCCCGGAGATACGATTGGGGAAATCTGGTTCGAGCCTCCCACTGAGGCTGACGAACTGCTACTGAAGTATATTTTCACCAGCCAGCGGTTATCGGTGCAGGTGCATCCCAATGACGATCAGGCCATGGCAGCAGGTCTGGGCCGAGCGGGCAAGGAGGAATGCTGGTACGTACTCGATGCCGAGCCCGGGGCGAAGCTCGCTATCGGTTTCAAACGCTCCGTTTCTCGCGATGAGGTGCAGCGCGGGGCAGAGGATGGGTCGATCATGGATTTGCTCGCCTGGCATAACGTCAAACCGGGCGACTTCTTCTACATCCCCGCCAATACCGTACATGCGATCGGGGCTGGCATCAGCATCATCGAAATCCAGCAGAACTCCGACGTGACCTATCGGCTGTACGATTACGGGCGCCCTCGCGAACTTCATCTCGACGAAGCCTTGGCAATCGCGGAGCGCGAACCTTACGATATGTCGCTGCATTGCCAAGTAGGCGACGTGGGCAATGCGTTGCTCGTTGACGGCCCTTACTTCCGCCTTTGGCGGGTGGATGGATCGTCGAATGACGATAAGCCCGCCAGTTCCGGGAAGGCTTTTGTGTTGCCATATCGCGGTACGGCAACGGTCGGGTCTGAACGGGTTGAGCCCGGACAGTGTATGTTTGCACAGGATGCGCGTGAGATTTGTTTTTCGCTGGGCGCTCTCGGTTTCATGGCCCAAGCTCTGTAATCCCGCTTGCACCGCGCGTAGGCGCTGCTGCGGGTAGCCGGTTTGTCAGGGAGCCGATGTCGCCAATGCCAATTGCGCTAGGCGTATGGACCCGAGCGGCCCGGCATCCTCGCCCAGCTTCGCGGTGACGAGAAACTCCGGCATCAGAGCTATCCGAGCGCCGTGCGCATAACCGGCGAGGCTCGCGTTCAGCTTCGCCCGAATGACTTCAAGCAGATGTGGTCGATTGATAGCGACACTGCCTCCCAGCATGATACGCTCCGGGACCACTGTCACAGCGAGATTATGGCACAAGGTCGCAACGATCTGTGCCACATCGTCCCATACATCGTCACTGTCTGCGATGTCCGATGCGGGCTGGCCGCAGCGGGCCTCCAATGCGGGCCCGCTAACGAAGCCTTCGACGCAGCCCTTGTGAAAGCTGCAGCTTCCCGCCCAGCCCGGCTGCGGCGAGGGGACAATCATATGACCGGCCTCGGCATGTCCGAGGCCGAGCACCGGTCGGCGATCGATAATGGGGGCCACGCCGACCCCGGTTCCGATCGTGATATAGCACCAGGATCGCAGATCGCGTGCCGCGCCCCAGACGCCTTCGGCGAGGGCCGCGCCGTTGACGTCAGTATCGATGAGGAATGGAATGTCCCAGAGTAGCCTGCGTAAATCCGCCCCGGCCCATCCCGGTTTGGGAGTGGCGAGCAACTGGCCATAGTTTGCGGAGGCGGGATCCGTATCGAGTGGGCCGAAGCTGGCAATCCCGATTGCCGCGATGTCATGTTCACGGCGCCAACCGTGAAGAACCGTCTCGATCCGCGAAAGGGTTTCGCTCGGATGCCCCGTCGCCACCCTTTCCCGCGCGAAGATGGCGCCGGATGTATCCGCAAGAACGCATATACATTTGGTACCGCCAAGTTCGACCCCGGCCAGATATGGCCCGCCGGTCTGTCGATGATTTGCCACCGTCGTTCCCGTAAATAATTGACGTGTCGATCTGTGGGGGGAAGTCGCCGGCGGCGCAAGGGTTTCGCCCGTCAGGGCTGGTCGAGATCGCCAGGCGGGCGGGGCGGGTTCGGACACCGCCCCTCCCGATAATCATCGCACGCGTTTGCTGCGCCGTTTCCCGAAACGACCGACCACGCGTTCGAGCGCCAAAATTGCCAGTAATGACAGGCCGAACAGGGGTAACAGCAAGCCGAGCAGCACCACTACGATGATCAGACCGGGACCATGCGGAACCGATGATCCGGCAGGTGCACCCAGTTTACCCGACGGCTTTCGCTTGAGCCACATGATCACCCCAAGCACCGATAGCCCGATCAAGGCGAACGCGGTCATCAGACCTATGATCTGATTGGCGAGGCCGAATAACTGCCCTTCATGCCAGGCAATTCCGTAATTGATCGCACGATCGATCGGATGTTTGTCTGCAAAGTCGGTGCGCGAAACCTCTCGCCCATCAATCGGATCGAAAGTGGCACTTTGGGTCAAGGGACGGTTCTGCGTTTCCGATTTGATCGTCCATACATCACCTGTTGGCGGGCCGAAACGCTGCGGGGCGTGAGGCGGCAGTACCAGCACCGGAAACGCCATCTCTTCTTCACTGGCTTTCAAGACGAAGCTTGAGAGCGGCAGCGGTTCGCCCTTGGTGGCCTGTCGTGCTGGCATCGTTGGCGCTGCCATGTCGCCGTGATCGTGTCCGGCATGGGCATGGGCCGCAGGGGCAATCCAGTTGCCTGCCGGTTCATGCCGAACGATCTCTGGACCCGACCCGATCTTCCAGTCCTGGGGTCCTTCCACCAGCCCCAGTTCAGTGCGTGCCCATTTGAAGGCGCTGCCCCATGTGCCTGCCCAGGGCAAACCGCTAGCAAGCATGACCAGGACCAGCCCTGCAATCCAGAAACCTGTCACGCGGTGCAGGTCCTTCATCAGCGCACGTCCTTTGAGAGAGAGGCGCGGCCAGAACGTGCCCGCTGCCCTGAACGGGCGCGGCCACCACAGATACAGGCCGCTCAGGATCATTACGATCGTCCAGCTCGCTGCAAGTTCGACCAGCCGATCGCCCCAATCCCCGAGCAGAAGCGAGCCGTGGAATGTCGCGATGACATTCGGGATGCGTTCGGTCGGATCAAGCGTACCCAGAACTTGGCCCTGCGGAGAAACGAAGACGTCCGTCAACGCCCCGCCGGGTAGACCAAGCTGGATCATGGCGGCATCGCCGGCATGTTCCGGCATGCGGTAATGGTGAAAGCTGCCTTGCGGATAAGCCGTCTGTGCGGCTTCGAGCTGCCGGTCGGCCGACACTGCGCCTTCGAGCGACAGGCCGCGATAGTTACGCTCTTCCCACCGGTCGATCTGTGGCTTGAACAGATAGATCGACCCGCTCAGCGACAGGATGAGGATGAAAGGAAGGACGAACAGGCCGGCATAGAAATGCCAGCGCCAGATCGTACGGTAGGTCGCAGTATCGGCCACGGTCTTCTCCCCCCTAAAACCGTGCGCGTACGCCGCCGAAGACGGCGCGGCGTTCCACGGGATAGAAGACGACGGATGCCGGTGTGGCCGTTATGGCCGCACTGATATCGCCGACGGCTTTCTCGTTAAGCAGATTTCGGGCGTCGAGGAAAAGGTCGATCCCAGCGGTCACCGTTGCTCCGGCTGATAGACCGACCAGCGCATAGCCATCGGTTCTCAACGAGTTGGTGTAGTCCACCCATGCACCTTGCGGCACCCACTCCACATTGGGCGCAACATGTACTCTGTCGGTTCCGAGACGCAGTTCCGCACGATAGACATGGCGCGGTACCACCGGCAGCCGATTATCGCCGTATTGCGCATCATCCTTGAAGCGGAAGTCGCTGTACTGGTACACCTGCCGCAGCTTGGCCCATTCCCCCAGATCGATGGAAAGCGCCGCCTCGACGCCTTGGTGGAAGGTTTCGTCGGCGTTGAAAGTCGATGCAGGGATATCGGGGCCGACATTGAATTGCAGCAACTCGCCGCGAATGTCCGCGCGATAGGCGGCCAAATCCCATTCGGCGATCCCCGCACGCCCACGAGTTCCGACTTCAAAGCTCCACGCCCTCTGTGGATCGAGATTCACGAAGCTTGCCACCTGCGCCAGTTCGATGAAGCCGGGAAATTCCACCGAACGGTTGTAATTGGCGAACAGCTGGATGCCGTCGGCCGGTTCGTACAGTACGCCAAACTTGGGTGAAAACGCGTTGAAGCCTGCCGAGCCGGTTACATCGGTGACCCCGCCGGCAAAGCTGTCGAACAGAAGATGTTGTTCGCGCTGGCCATCGGCATAGATACCGCCGGCAATGAGCTGGAGTCGGTCGACTGGACGGAAGCGGAATTCGCCGTAGATGTTGGCGGTCCGCGCTTCCTGCTTGGCTTCGAAAGTCTTTGCTCCGCGTTCGCCGTCGATGTTGACGAAGCGTCTTGAATCGACGTCGCCGAAACGCGCCTCCCCGCCGAGCGTCAGTTCGAATGGCCCGGCCGCATAATCGAACCGTGCATAGGCTCCGCGATCTACGGATTTCTGGTCCACGACCTGAAAGATCGGGTGGTGGAGCGACTTGGCATTGATAAACACGCCGGCGTCGAGCTGGCCATCGGCGAAACTGAACCGGGTGCGGTTTTGCAGTCGCAGAGAGTCGATGTCACGCGCCTGATCGTTGACAAAATTGCCGGTTTTCGGCGCCGTCAACGCGGTCGGCAGGTCGAGCGCGCCGGGAAGTTCCTGATCGATGCGGTTGATACTGGCATATGTGCGGTTCTCTACGCCATCGGCGATCTGCAATCCGACATTGCCGTGAAAGCGCAGGCTTTCGCGATGGGCATGGTCCCGGTCGCCATTGGAATGATCGTAGCTGACAGCGGCCCACACATCGCCAGCGCCGCTCGCTGCGCCGTATGAAGCCAAGCCGCGCCAGGTGTTGAAGCTGCCGGTGTCGGCGCGCAGGTACATGCCACTGGCCATCATACCGGTGGGTGTCACACCATTGATTGCTCCTCCAAGCGTGCCCGACCCGAAGCGCAACGCGTTGGCGCCGCGATATACTTCGAGATAGTCGAAGAAAATCGGCTCCAGTTCCTGAAAGTCGCCATTGTCATCTGCGAGATTGATCGGAACGCCATCCTGCAGCAGCGTGATGCCGCGCATGTGATAACCGCGCGAAAGACCCGAGCCCCGGATCGAGATGCGAACCTCCTGGCCGTAACGGGGCTGGAGATAGACGCCGGGCGAGAAGGCAAGCGCATCGCGCAGGCTGACCAGCGACTTGTCGGCATAGTCTTCATGCGTGACGACATCGGTGCCGCCCGGCGTGGCATCGGCGCGCCGCTTGGCTTCGGTCGACGCATGCTGGCCGGTCACGATGATCGTACGGTCCGACTCGCCGGCGGCATCGCTTTCGGATGTCTCGGCATAAGCGGGCGCGGCCACGGCGAAGGTTGCCGCCCCAAGGACGAAAATAGAAGATTTCACGGTAATTCCCCTGCTGCGCGGTGCGGCTCTGCGCACGCATTCCCGCGCAATTGATCTGAAAGTTTACGGGTTCAGATCGAGGCCGGTGGTCCGCGCAAGGGCGGGCGGAGGTAGGGAATGGGCGCAACGGGCAGGCGGCCAAGCGGCGCCAGACCCAGCAGAATGATCGCTGCCAGCGCAATCGCGAGCAGTACGGGCGGTATGCCGCCGAGCAAGGGCTGGGCGAGGGAGGAAAACGCGCAATGCGTGTCCTTCGCGTCCGGTGAATGCCGGCTTTCGTCCGCGTCGGTCTTCATCGGAATGGCAATGGTGGCGAGGCTGCGCTCGCCGGTACCGCCATGGCAGATGGAAACCTCGACCAGCTTCTCGGTCGAAGGCGCGATCATGTACCCGGCAGGGATCGCAGCCCGGACGCAAAACGCCAGAACCAGCAGCAGCATCAAGAGATAGCGGTGGTCTTCAACCAGGCCGCGAACGCGTTTCATGGCGGCCCCATATGCAATCGAAGGTCCGTTGTCAGCACCTATTGCGCAGCGCGTTTTCTCAGCCGCCCGTGGCGCTCATATGGCGTGCCAGGGCAGGTTCGGCGCGGTCTATGTCGAAGTCGTGACGGAGCGGTTTGCCGGCCAGCAGACGATCGAGGGCATCGTCCAGCGTGCCGGGACCTTCTGCGCGCAGGATTTCGCGCAGTTCGACCTTCTGATCGTGGCCGAGGCATCCGTAAACCGTGCCGGTGGCGGCGATCCGGATGCGGTTGCAGCCCGAGCAGAAATTGTCGCTCAGCGGGGTGATGAAACCGATACGGGTGACGGTTTCGGCAACGTCGAAATAGCGAGCTGGGCCGCCGGTGCGGTGGATGGATGGGGAAAGGGTAAAGCGCTCTTGCAGCAGCTTGCGCACTTCGGTCAGATCGAGATGGGTCGATTTGCGGTCGACGGAGACGTCACCGAGCGGCATGGCTTCGATCATCGCAAGATCGAAGCCGCGTTCGCCGCACCATTCGAGCAGGGCGGGCAGTTCGCCATCGTTCACGCCGCGCATGGCGACCGTGTTGATACGCACGGCGAGGCCGGCGCTGCGCGCGGCGTCGATGCCGCGCATGACCTTGTCGAATTCGTCGCGCCGGGTCAGTTCTGCAAAGCGTGCCGGATCGAGCGTGTCGAGGCTGACGTTGATCCGGCGGATGCCGGCGGCTGCCAAGTTAGCGGCCAGTTCGGGCAGCAGCGTTCCATTGGTCGTCAGTGTGACTTCGTCCAGCCCGTGCTCGCGCAGATTCGTGAGGCGGGAGACGAGATCGACGATGCCTTTGCGGACGAGAGGTTCGCCGCCGGTGAGGCGGATACGCTTTACGCCGCGGCCGACGAGGTGGAGGGCGAGGCGTTCGATTTCGTCGAAAGTGAGCAGATCCCGGCGCGGCATGAACTGCATGTCCTCGGCCATGCAGTAGGTGCAGCGCAGGTTGCAGCGGTCCGTCACCGAGAGGCGGACGTAGTTGATCCGGCGTCCAAATGCATCGTGCATGGCGACGCCCCTACACGGTGCAGGGCCATCCCGAAACGGAAATAGTGGACCCTGCACCAGAAATCACATGTCAATCATACGTTTGATTGTCAGGCCGAACGACGCATTCGCCCGAACAGTGCAGGGAACGGCTCCAGCGAGCGGGCCTTGCCCATCGCTTCGGCAACCGTCGGTGGAATGGAGATTTCCGCCGCCTGCGCCTGTCCTTCGCTGAGACCGACGGCGATCGTGTAACTGCCGGGATCGATGACAAACCGGCCATTGCGTTCGAACCGGCCGAGCTGGTTGCCGCCCAGTTCGAAAAGCAGGCGACGATTTTCGCCGGGCAGCAGCGATATCTGCTGGAAGTCTGCCAGTTCCGAGGGACCGCGGTCCCGCGATGCAGGACGCTTGAGATAGACCTGCACGGTTTCCTGCCCTTCGCTGTCCCCGGTGTTGTAGAGGACGGTGCTGGCGATGAGGCGATCATGGCTCAGTTCGATGCTGTAATCTTCCAGCTCGAATTGCGAGAAGCCCAGACCGTGTCCGAAGGGAAGGCCGATCCGGCCCTTGTCGATGAGGGCGACGGGCAGGCGTCCGCGCGGGGCGAACGCCCCGGTCAGAACCAGAGCGATGGCGTGGCCCGACGCGCTGCCCAGCTGGCCTGCATGCAGGACGCAGGGCAGCTTGTGCCCACTCACGTCGGGATCGAGCGGGCGCGAACCGAGCGTGACCAGCACGAGGTTCTTGTTGGCGGCGTGCAGCGCATCGAGCAGGGCCTGTGCCGCTTCGCCGAGACTGTCGGTTTCGCCGAGCGCCATAATGACCGTTTCCGATCGGCGCGCCGCTTCGCTGGCCATGCCGATGGCCATCCGGTCGGCATTGACCAGCTTGCCCGATTGCGAGCGTTCCCCTTCATCGCGAAGGGCGAGGCCCGGAACATATTTATAGCGCAGACCGAGGCCATCGAGGCCGTCGAGAAGGCTTGCCCCGTCCGCCATCGCATCGCCCATGGAAAGGGAGCGCTCAGCGGCCGCCGTACCCACCACGAGGATTTCGTGCGGCCCCGAAACTAGCGGGAGCACCGCCGGTTCATTGCGCAGCAGCACGATCGAATGCAGCGCTGCATCGAGCGCGACGGCGCGCGGGTCGAGCGGGGCGGGAGCCGGCATTGGCGGGCTGCGATCCGCGCGGCCATGCGAGCGGAACAGGCCGAGATCGTATTTTGCCCCGAGAACCCGGCGAACCGCGTCGTCGACCTGCAACTGCGTGATGCGCCCGGCCCTGAAGGCGGCCATCACCGCATCGACCGAGAGGCCGATATAGGGGCCGCGCCGATCGTCCTGACCGGCCGCGCGGGCGATGGCGGCCCATTCGGAAAGGTCGATGCCTTCATACCCGCCCGGCCCGCCGATGGAGAAGGCAGGATCGTCCGCGCCCGCAATATCGAGTGCGTACTGGGTTGCTGGGTCGAGCGCGACGCTGGCAGGGGTCGAGATGCCCAGAATGCCTGCAACGAGGCGGAATTTGTCGATTATGGCGTCGGGCATGCGGCGATCGGTCCAGGACGGATCGTCCACCCGCAGGCAAGCCAGCGAGCCGCCGCTTTCATCATCGTCGTTTTCCAGCCCGCGTACGGTGGCCGCAGCAAGAGTGCGCGCCAGGAATTCCGATGCGCCCCAGGTGGCGGCGCCATTGCGGTCGGCCGACAGATGGCTGAGCACGACATCGGGGCCGAGCAGCCAGTTCTTGCCCGTTTCACGCGCTTCGTCGGCGACGACCGCGGCTGCGCGTTCGACGATGTCGGGCGACCAGCTTGCGGCCAGAGCAAAGGGACTGGGCATGACGACGGCGTCCCCGCGGCTCACCTCGTCTGCAAAGAGCAGCGGAATGCCGAGCCGGGTTTCTTCGACCGCAATGCGCCGGAAGGTGGCACTTTCGACCTGCGAAGCGCTGCCGATCAGGCCACCGAGATGACCACGCTTCAACTGATCGCGGATGTGCCGGATGTCCTGCGGATCATCGGAAGTGGGCAGCGGGCGCAGCACCAGCTGACCGATCTTTTCCTCCATCGACATGATGTCGAGCAGGTCTTCGACGAAGCGTTCGCGCTTTGCGCCATGGTCGGTTGGGCGTAGTGCCATAGCCAACCGGTTTCGGCCCTAATGGTAAATATCAGGTTTGGATTTGAGATTTCGTCGCTCGCCCGGCTCATTTCGACGACTGGCCATGGAAGCGATTTACAGATATAAAAATATCTTTATATCCATTTCATCATGCGGACCGAGACCATCTTCAGGGCCCTTGCCGATCCCACGCGCCTGCGGATCATGCGCCTGCTGGGTTCGATGGAACTTGCCGTGGGCGAGGTGGCCCAGGTGCTGGGGCAAAGCCAGCCCCGCGTTTCGCGCCATATCGGGATATTGTGCGACGCCGGTCTGGCAGAGCGTCGCCGCGAGGGCAGTTGGGTCTTCCTGCGCGCCTGCGCCAATACGAACGATGCCCCGCCGCTGAGCACGGCGATCGCCGACCTGCTGGTGAAAGCGGAAGCCAGCGATTCGCAGTTCGCCGAGGAATGCGAGCTGGACCGGCGGCGGCTTGCCGAAATTCGCGAGCACCGCGAAAACGAGGCGCAGGCCTATTTTTCCGATCACGCCCATGACTGGGACGAATTGCGCCGGATGCATTCATCGGACGAAGCGGTCGAAAAAGCGCTGACCCTTGCGCTGGGCGATATGCCGATGGGGCGCCTGCTGGATATCGGGACGGGTACGGGCCGCATGGCGGAACTGTTCGCGGAACGGGCAGAGCGGATCGTAGCGCTCGACAAAAGTCTGGCCATGCTGCGGGTGGCGCGGGCCAAGCTGCACCATTTCCCGACCGAGCGCGTGGAACTGGTCCAGGGCGATTTCGGATCGCTTCCCTTCCCGGCGGCCAGTTTCGACACGGTGCTGTTCCATCAGGTGCTGCATTTTGCGCAGGCACCCGGCGCCGTCCTGATGGAAGCCGCGCGCGTTACCCGACCCGAAGGGCGCATCGCGATCGTCGATTTCGCCGCACACCAGCGCGAGGAACTGCGCGACAGGCATGCCCATGCGCGCCTCGGCTTCGAAGACGGGCAGATGCGCACCCTGCTGCATGAAGCGGATTTCGAACCGGCCGATCCGATTGCGCTGGAAGACGGCGAACTCGTGGTGAAAATCTGGATTGCGCAGCGGCGCACCCAAAGCAGGAAGGCAGCAGTGTGAGCCCGACCCTTGACCAGATGCGCGAGGCACAGCGCGCATTGGAAGCCCCGCTTTTTTCCGGCCTGCCCGGCGATATCGAGGTGAGCTTCGAATTCTTTCCGCCAAAGAGCGACAAGATGGGCGAGACCCTGTGGCAGAGCGTGGAAACGCTTGCGCCGCTGGGCCCGCGTTTTGCCAGCGTTACCTATGGCGCAGGCGGGTCGACGCGTGAACGCACGCACCAGCAGGTGGTGCGGATCCAGAACGAGGCCGGCATTCCGGCCGCCGCGCATCTGACCTGTGTCGAGGCGACGCGCGAGCAGGTGGACGACGTTGCCCGCCATTACTGGGAAGAAGGCATCCGCCACATCGTCGCCCTGCGCGGCGATCCGCCCGACGGACAATCGCGTTATTCGGCGCACCCCGGCGGTTATGCCAATGCCGCCGAACTGATCGCGGGCCTGAAGAAAGTGGCCGATTTCGAAATTTCGGTCGCGGCCTATCCCGAAGTTCACCCGGATTCGTCCGACCGGAAGGCCGATCTCGACAATCTGAAGGCGAAATTCGATGCCGGCGCGACGCGGGCCATCACGCAGTTCTTTTTCGAGCCGGAATGTTTCTTCGATTTCCGCGATCAGGCGGCAGCGGCCGGCATCAAGGGCGAGATCGTGCCGGGCATCATGCCGGTGATGAGCTTTGCCGCCGTGCAGCGCATGTCGGGACTGTGCGGCACCGCCATCCCGCACTGGATGGAAGGCCTGTTCGAAGGCCTCGACGAACGCCCGGAGGCGCGCCAGCTGGTGAGCGCCACGATCGCTGCCGAGATGTGCCGCCGCCTTTATGCAGGCGGGGTACGCCAGTTCCATTTCTACACCTTGAACCGCGCCGAGCTGAGCTATGCGATCTGCCACATGCTCGGCCTGCGTCCGAAGGCCTGACCATGACCAAACGCGAAGAATTCGAAGCCGCTGCCAAGCAGTTCATCCTGATCAAGGACGGCCCCTACGGTACGGCGATCCAGCGCGCGAAACTGGCGCCGGAGGACTATGCAGGCGATACCGGGCTGGCAGACGACCAGAAGGGCAATAACGATCTGGTCAATCTGACCCAGCCGCAGGTGATCCGCACGATCTGCGACAGTTATATCGATGCAGGCGCGCATATCCTGGCGACCAATACCTTCAACGCCAACCGCATCAGCCAGGCCGATTACGGGGCCGAGGGACTGGTGCGCGACATCAATATATCGGCAGCGCGGATCATCCGCGAAGCGATCGATGCGCGTAACGATGGCGTGCCGCGCTTCGTTGCCGGGGCGGTGGGGCCGACCAACAAAACGCTGTCGCTGTCGCCCGACGTGGAAGACCCGGGCTTCCGCGAGGTGACTTTCGACGAGATCGTGGATGTCTACCGCGAACAATGCGCCGCACTGGTCGAGGGCGGAGCCGATTTCATCCTGATCGAAACCGTGTTCGACACGCTGAACTGCAAGGCTGCGATCATGGCGGTGAAGCAGCTCGAGCGCGAACTGAACCGCGACATTCCGCTGATGATATCGCTGACGCTGACCGATCTTTCGGGCCGCAATCTGTCGGGCCATACGGTGGAGGCATTCTGGTACACTGTGAGCCATGCCAAGCCGCTGACCATCGGCCTCAATTGCAGTTTCGGCGCCGAACAGCTTCGCCCGCATGTGCAATTGCTGTCGGACATCGCCGACAGCTGGCTGATGGCCTATCCCAATGCCGGCCTGCCCAACGATCTGGGCGAATATGACGAGATGCCCGAAACGACGGCGGCGCTGACCCGGGTCTGGGCCGAAAACGGGCGCATCAATGCGCTGGGTGGCTGCTGCGGATCGACGCCTGCGCATATCGCAGCGATGGCCAAGGCGGTCGAAGGGCTGGCCCCGCGCAAGCGCCCGAGCCGCAATCCCGAAATGCATCTGGCCGGGCTCGAGCCGTTCACGATCGCGGCATGACCGGGTTCGACGCCAGCAAAGTGGTCATCCGGGAGGCCGGGGCAGCGGACGCGGGCCGCCTGTCGCTGGTGGCCGATGCCACGTTTCTGGAAACCTTTGCCGGGATGATCAGCGGCGAGGCGCTGGTCGCGCATTGCGAACGGGCACATGCGGCGGATTATCTGCGCCAGCTGCTGGCGGCAGGGGCAAAGGCCTGGCTGGCCGAACTGGACGCGGCGCCGATCGGTTATGCGCTGGTCAACCGGCCCGAACTGGACGCGGCGGAACCCGGCGATATCGAATTGAAGAAAATCTACCTGCTGTCGCGTTTCCACGGCAGCGGTATTGCCGGGCGGCTGTTCGAGGCGGCGCTGGCCGGGGCTGCAGGCCACGACCGCCTGCTGCTGGGCGTGAAGCAGGACAATGAGCGGGCCATTGGTTTCTACAGGAAGCAGGGCTTCGAACAGATCGCCACGCGTCGTTTCGACGTGGGCGGAACCTTTTATGATGACGTCGTGCTGGCGCGCGCACTCGACCGGACTTTGAGATCATGAGCAACAAATCCACCGCCCGGTTCGTCAACATCGGCGAACGCACCAATGTGACCGGATCCGCCCGGTTCAAGAAACTGATCATGGCGGACGATTACGAAACCGCCGTCGAAGTCGCGCGCGAGCAGGTGGAAAACGGTGCGCAGGTGATCGACGTCAACATGGACGAAGGCCTGCTCGATGCCGAAAAGGCGATGACGACCTTCCTCAAGCTGATCGCTGCGGAACCCGATATCGCACGGGTCCCGGTGATGATCGACAGTTCCAAATGGAGCGTGATCGAGGCCGGACTGAAATGCGTATCGGGCAAGCCGATCGTCAATTCCATCAGCATGAAGGAAGGCGAGGACGCGTTTCTGGACCATGCGCGCAAATGCATGGATTACGGGGCCGCGGTGGTCGTCATGGCGTTCGACGAGACGGGCCAGGCCGATACGAAGGAGCGCAAGGTAGAAATCTGCGCGCGGGCTTACGACCTGCTGACGGACATCGGCTATCCGCCCGAGGACATCATCTTCGACCCCAACATCTTCGCCGTGGCGACCGGGATCGAGGAGCATGACCGTTATGGCCTCGATTTCCTCGAGGCGGTGGCCGAGATCAAGGCGCGCTGCCCCCATGCGAAGACGAGCGGCGGCCTGTCCAATCTGAGCTTCAGCTTCCGCGGCAACGAGACCGTGCGCCGCGCGATGCATTCGGTGTTCCTCTATCACGCGATTCCTGCTGGGCTCGACATGGCGATCGTCAATGCCGGGCAGCTGGACGTTTACGACCAGATCGACCCGGTGCTGCGCGAAGCCTGCGAGGACGTGATTTTGATGCGCCGTTCCGATGCGACGGAGCGGCTGATCGATCTGGCCGAAAGCTACAAGGGCAAGAGCGCGGCCGACGAAAAGGCAGCCGAGGAATGGCGCGGCTGGGAAGTGGGCCGCAGGCTGGAACATGCGCTGGTCAAGGGGATCGACGCGCATGTCGTCGCCGATACCGAAGAAGCGCGCCAGCAGTTCGCGCGGCCCATCGAGGTGATCGAAGGCCCGCTGATGGACGGCATGAACGTTGTCGGCGACCTGTTCGGCAGCGGCAAGATGTTCCTGCCGCAAGTGGTCAAATCGGCCCGCGTGATGAAAAAGGCGGTGGCGCATCTCATCCCCTTCATCGAGGCGGAAAAGGAAGCGGGCGCCCGCGCGAAGGGCAAGATCATCATGGCCACGGTCAAGGGCGACGTGCACGACATCGGCAAGAACATCGTCGGTGTGGTCTTGCAGTGCAACGGATATGAAGTGATCGACCTCGGCGTGATGGTGCCGTGGGCGAGGATCCTCGAAGCCGCGAACGAAAACGATGCGGACATGATCGGCCTGTCGGGCCTGATCACCCCCTCGCTCGACGAGATGGTGACCGTTGCGGAAGAGATGAAGGCGGCCAACATGACCATGCCGCTGCTGATCGGCGGGGCGACCACCAGCAAGGTGCACACCGCGCTGCGGATCGATCCGGCCTATCCCGGGCCCGTCATCCACGTTCTCGACGCCAGCCGCGCGGTGGGTGTGGCGAGCCGTCTGCTGTCGGATACGCAGTGCGAGGAATTCGTGTCGACCACCGCGGCGGACTATGCCCATGTGCGCGATGCGCGGGCGGGCAAGGGGCAGAGCGAATTGCTCAGCCTGGAAGATGCGCGGGCGAATTTCTACGATGCCTATCTGTCGGACAAGGCCGCGCCGCCGCTGCAGCCGGGCACGCATGTGTTTGGGGAATGGGACCTTGCCGAACTGCGCGACTATTTCGACTGGACGCCCTTCTTCCGCGCTTGGGAACTGCACGGGACCTACCCCAAGATCCTCGACGACGACGTGGTCGGCGAAAGCGCACGCAGCCTGAAGGCGGATGCCGATGCCATGCTGGAGCGGATCATTGCGGAAAAATGGCTCACCGCCCGCGGTGTCGCCGGCTTCTGGCCCTGCGCACGCGATGGCGACGATGTCACCATCCACGATCTCGATGGCGAAACGCACACGGTGCTGCCGTTCCTGCGCCAGCAGGTGAAGAAGAGCCGGGACAGGGCGAGCATGTGCCTGGCCGATTTCATCGACCCGGCGGGCGACTGGATAGGCGGTTTTGCGGTCGGCATCCACGGGATCGAAGAGCATTCAAAGCGCTTCCTCGCGGACAAGGACGATTATTCCGACATCCTGCTCAAAGCGCTGGCCGACCGGTTTGCGGAGGCCTTTGCCGAGCGGCTGCACCAGCATGTCCGTTCGGAACTGTGGGGGTATGCGCCGCAGGAACAGCTGACCAACGAGGCGCTGATCAAGGAAAAATACCGCGGCATCCGCCCTGCGCCCGGCTATCCCGCCTGTCCTGATCACAGCCTCAAGCCGATGCTGTTCGACCTGCTCGATGCCCAAGCCAACACCGGGATCACGCTGACCGAGAATTTCGCCATGTATCCCACCGCGGCGGTGAGCGGGTTCTATTTCGCCCATCCCGAGGCGCAGTATTTCGGCGTGGCCCGCATCGGGCGCGATCAACTGGAAGACTATGCGCAGCGGCGCGGCGTCGATATGGCGACTGCCGAGCGATGGCTGCGACCCAATCTGGACTGACCGCGCTCCCCAGAGGGAGGCTGGTGCTGATCGGCGGCGGCATATTGCTCGCCGTCTGGCTGCTCCTGGTGCTGCTCGTTTCCTACGATGCCGACCTGCTGCGCAGGCTGTGGTTCCTGCCCGGCATCGGTGTGATCGGCGCGATTATCGCGAATACGTCGGGCACTGGCGGGGGCGTGGTCTTCGTGCCGGTGTTCAATGCGCTTCGCGAATGGTCGGTCATGGACCTGCAACCGCTGCAGGTCGTCGGCGTATCGATGGCCATCCAGAGCTTCGGCATGACCATGGGCGCTTTGCGCTGGACCGACCGGCTTTATCACCAGCCAGAACCCGCGCCGCTTCACGCACGGGTTGCCCCGGGCGATTTCTTTACCGTCGCACTGGCGGTTCTTGCCCTGTCGCTTCCCGCGATGCTGCTTACGCAAAGGCTGACGGCATTCGATCAGCATGCGGTGCTGATGGGGTACAAGGCGTTTTCGATCCTGCTCGGACTGGCGCTGATCGCCTCCACATGGACGGTCAATCTCGCCCGACCGGAACGCGGGACGCTGCAGCGCGGCGATCTGATGGTGCTCATCCTGCTCGCCATACCCGGCGGCATTCTGACGGCGCTGTTTTCGGTGGGGGTGGGAGAGCTGGTCGCGCTCTATCTCTTCATCCGGCATTATCCCGTGCTGCTGTGCACCGGTGCCGCGTGCGTCATTTCGTCTGTCAGCGTGATCGCGGGCTCGGTCTGGCATATCGGCGCGGGCACGATCCAGTGGGAGGTCGTCCTGCTGGCGGGGCCGGCCGCTGCGGTCGGCGGGTTTTTCGCCCGTCCGATCGCCCTGTGGCTGGGCGCGCGCCGGCTCAAGACGCTGGACGGGGCATGGATCGTCGCATCGGCGGCATATTTGCTGTGGCTGAACCGTATTTGATGCAGCTGGGCGATTGACCGCTACCGCCGAATATCGCAGTGCAGCAGGCGTCGGCTGCAGAGGCGATTCTGCGGCAGGCGCGTACGGGAGAGTTCGGGTGGCGGCGTCCATCCGGCGCCGAAGGAGCAACCGCCCCGGAAACTCTCAGGCTAAACGGACCGTGCGCACCATCGACACTCTGGAAAGCGTCTCCGCTCCGGCGGGGGCCACCGAAGGGGTAAGCGCACTCATTAGTGCGTCAGTCTCTCAGGTTTCCCGACAGAGGGGGCATGGGTTTTCTTAGCGCACCTTTGCGGGGCGCACCCATGCTTTGCGAAGGACGGGACTTGAGCGACGATACTGACGATACCATTGCCGAAACCGAAACGCTGCCGCTGGATGCATGGCATCGCCGCAAGGGCGCGCGCATGGTGCCGTTTGCCGGCTATCACATGCCGATCCAGTTCGACGGGATCGTGTCCGAACACAACTGGACCCGCAGCCAGGCAGGCCTGTTCGACGTGAGCCACATGGGCCAGATCATGGTCACCGGCGAAAAAGCGGCCGAAGAGCTGGAAAAGCTCCTCCCCGGCGCGATTGCGTCGCTGAAGCCGGGCAAGGTGCGCTATTCGCTGCTGCTAGACGAGGATGGCGGCATACTCGACGATCTGATGGTCACCAATGCCACGCCCTGGATCGAAGGTGATGTGGATGCAGGCGACGAAGGGCGCTGGGGCGAGCCTGCCTATTACCTCGTCGTCAACGGTGCGACCAAGTGGGAAGACATCGGCCACCTGCGCGAGTTCATCGACGACGATGTCACGCTCACCCACATGGACGAACACGCGCTCATCGCGTTGCAGGGCCCCAGTGCCGCAACCGCGCTGAACCGCGTCATGCGCAATGTCATCGACGACATGGTCTTCATGGAAAGCGTGACGCATGAGTTCGGCGAATGGCCGCTGCGCATCACGCGTTCCGGCTATACCGGCGAGGACGGGTTCGAAATTTCCGTCCCGGCCGAATTCGCCGAAAGCCTGGCCGATCGCCTGTGCGCGGAAATCGAAGTGCGGCCCATCGGGCTTGGCGCACGCGACAGCCTGCGGCTCGAAGCAGGCCTTCCCCTTTATGGCCACGACATCACGACGGATACCGACCCGGTGTCTGCCGATTTGGGGTTCGCGCTGACCAAGAAGCGCCGCGAGCAAGGCGGCTGGATGGGGCACGAAAAGGTCATGCACGTGCTGGAAAACGGCCCTGCGCAAAAGCGTGTTGGCCTTGCCATCGACGGGCGGATGCCTGCCCGTGAAGGCGCGCCGATTTATTCGGGCGACACACAAGTCGGCCGGATCACTTCGGGCGGTTTTTCGCCCACGCTCGAGCGGCCCATCGCCATGGGATACGTCGACACCGCGCTCGCCTCCGAGGGAACCGAACTCGAAGTCGAGGTTCGTAACAAGAGATTGCCAGCGAAGGTCACCAAGCTGCCCTTCGTCCCACACCGCTATCACAGAGGAAACTGACCGATGGCCCGTTACTTCACCGATGAACATGAATGGATCGACGTCGAGGGCGAAACCGCCACTGTCGGCATCACGGATTACGCACAAGGCCAGCTGGGCGATATCGTCTTCGTCGAATTGCCGGATGTCGGCACCGTGATCGACAAGGGCAAGGATGCCGCCGTAGTCGAAAGCGTCAAGGCCGCCAGCGACGTCTATGCCCCCATCAGTGGCGAGGTCATGGAAACCAATGCCGCGCTCGAAGACGATCCGGCGCTGGTGAATACCTCGCCCGAAGAAGATGGCTGGTTCTTCAAGATGACCATTGGCGACAAATCGCAATTCGACGGTCTGATGGACGAAGCCGCCTACAAGAGCTTCTGCGACGGATTGTAACCGCCCTCCCGGCGCGAACCGGGATCGTCCGGCCGCCACGCCGGACATAGCTGCACGAGATCCCAGGCTTTGCCGGGATGACGGGACTTTGAAATGCGCTACCTACCCCTGACCGATACCGATCGTTCGGCAATGCTGGACGTGATCGGCGCACCGGACATCGATGCCCTGTTCGCCGATGTGCCCGAAGAGGCCCGCCTTTCCGGACCGATCGAGGGCCTGCCGATGCACGCCAGCGAGATGGCCGTCGAAAAGCATATGCGGCGGTTGTCGAAGAAGAATCTGGCGGCATCGGATGCGGCCTTTTTCCTGGGGGCGGGGGCTTACAAGCACCACATCCCCGCGAGCGTCGATCACATTATCCAGCGCGGCGAGTTCCTGACCGCCTACACGCCCTATCAGCCGGAAATCGCGCAGGGCACGCTGCAGATGCTGTTCGAGTTCCAGAGCCAGGTTGCGCGGCTTTACGGATGTGCGGTGGCCAATGCATCCATGTACGACGGTTCGACCGCGTGCTGGGAAGCGGTCGCCATGGCGGGCCGCGTGGCGCGCGGCAAGAAGCGCAAGGTGGTGCTTTCAGGCGCACTGCACCCGCACTACGCGGAAGTCGTGCGGACCATGGCGAAGTTCACCGACGACGAGATCGCCGGCGCCCCGCCGAGCCTGACCGCCAAGCCCGACGATGATGGCCTGATTGCCCGCATCGATGCCGATACGAGCTGTGTCGTGGTGCAATATCCCGACATTCTCGGCCGTCTGCCCGACCTCGCGAAGATTGCCGCAGCCGCGCATGACAAGGGCGCCCTGCTGATTGCAGTCAATACCGAACCTGTCGCGCTGGGGGCAATCAAGTCGCCGGGCGAACTGGGGGCGGACATTGTGGTCGGCGAAGGCCAGGCGATCGGCGTGGGCCTGCAGTTCGGCGGCCCTTACCTCGGCCTGTTTGCCGTGCGCGATGAAAAGCATGTGCGCATGATGCCGGGGCGCCTGTGCGGCGAAACGGTAGATGCGGAGGGCAAGCGCGGCTTCGTGCTGACCCTGTCCACCCGCGAGCAGCATATCCGCCGCGAAAAGGCGACCAGCAACATCTGCACCAATTCGGGCCTCTGCGCGCTGGCTTTCAACGTCCACATGACGTTGCTTGGCGAAAAGGGCCTGCGCCGGCTGGCGATGGAAAACCATCGCCTGGCGTGCCTCGCCGCGGATCGGCTGGCGAAGGTGCCCGGTGTCACGGTGCTGAACGATACCTTCTTCAACGAATTCACAGTCCTTCTCGGCACCGATGCGCGCACGGTCGTGCGTCAACTGGCCGATGACGGCGTTCTTGCTGGCGTGTCGCTCGGCCGCCTGTTCCCGGGAAGCGGGAATCTGGCAAACGGACTGCTGGTTGCCGTCACTGAAACCACCACCGAGGAGGACATCGAAACGCTTGCCTCCGCACTCGAGGAGGTGCTGGCATGAGCACGCCCAATGCATCGGGCTGGAAGCCCGGCACCCCCGTCGAAGGCCATAACGCAATGAGCGGTCCCGATACGGCCACCGGCAATCGCGCGCTGATGCTGGAAGAGCCGCTGCTGTTCGAGATCGGCCATGTCGAGACGACCGGTGTGGACCTGCCGGATCCCGGGAGCGGGGCGAACCGGCTTGGCGGTTTCGAGCGGAGCGAGGCGATCGGCCTGCCGGGCCTGTCCGAACCGGAAACCGTCCGTCATTACACGCGCCTGTCGCGGCAGAATTACGCGATCGACCTCGGTCTTTTTCCGCTGGGCTCGTGCACGATGAAGCACAATCCGCGGCTCAACGAAAAGATCGCGCGCATGCCGGGCTTTGCCGACGTGCATCCGCTGCAGCCGGTCGACACGGTGCGCGGTGCGCTCGAAGTCATCAATGAACTCGCTCACTGGCTCATCGATCTCACCGGCATGCACGCCGTCGCCATGAGCCCGAAGGCGGGCGCCCATGGCGAATTGTGCGGCATCCTGTGCATTCGCGCCGCACTCGAAGCGCGGGGCGATGCGCGCGAGGTGATCCTGGTGCCGGAAAGCGCCCACGGGACCAATCCCGCGACCGCTGCCTTCGCCGGTTACAAGGTGGAAGACATTCCCGCGACCGCCGAAGGCCGCGTCGATCTGGAAGCGCTCAAGGCGCGGCTAGGCCCCGATGTCGCTGGCGTGATGATTACCAATCCGAATACGTGCGGCCTGTTCGAGCGCGACATGAAGGCGATCTCCGACGCAGTCCATGCGGCGGGCGGTTTCGTCTATTGCGACGGCGCGAACTTCAACGCCATCGTCGGCAAAGTCCGCCCCGGCGATCTCGGCGTCGATGCGATGCACATCAACCTCCACAAGACCTTCTCCACCCCGCATGGCGGCGGCGGCCCGGGCTCGGGCCCGGTCGTCCTTTCCGAAGCGCTCGCTCCGTTCGGACCGCTGCCCTACACGGCGCGGACCGAGGACGGCGTCGTCCACCTGATCGAAGAAGAGGACGCGGAAGAGTTCGCCAAGGAACATTTCGGCGGGGCGCTGCAGCATTTCGGCCGGATGACCGCGTTCCATGGCCAGATGGGCATGTTCACGCGGGCGCTCGCCTATATCCTCAGCCACGGGGCGGACGGGTTAAAGCAGGTTGCCGAAGATGCCGTGCTCAACGCCAATTACATCCTGCGCAGCCTGGACGACGTGCTCGATGCGCCGTTCGGACCAAGCGGCCCGTGCATGCACGAGGCGTTGTTCAGCGATAAGGGCTTTGCAGTAGGTCTCTCCACGCTGGACCTGGCCAAGGCCATGATCGACGAAGGCTATCACCCGATGACCATGTATTTCCCGCTGGTCGTCCACGGGGCCATGCTGGTCGAGCCGACCGAAACGGAAAGCAAGGCGGCGCTGGACCAGTTCATCATGGCTCTGCGCAGCGTTGCCGAGCGCGCGAAAGAGGGCGACGAAAGCCTGAAGACCGCGCCGCATTACGCGCCGCGTCGCCGCCTCGACGAAACGCAAGCCGCGCGCAAGCCGGTGCTGGCCTGGAACGATCCCGATATGGCATGATACTCCGGGCCGCCGCTAGCAGCAGGCGAGCCCGCGGGCATATTCCCTGGGCTTCGTCCCATCAGCACCGCGTCGATGCAGCGCCCGGTCAGACACACTGGCGGATAGGGCGGCACGTCGGTGCGGTCTGATTGTCAGGCCGTGGCGAGGCGTTTCATCAGCAGCTTTTGGGTGACCTGCAAACTGTGCTCATCGTTTACGGCGATCGCGCAGTAGCCGTGCTCCATCTCGATCGGAACGAGTTCGAAGCCGTCGCGCTGCGACGCTTCGGCCATGCGACCGGTATCCTTCGCAAACTCTCCGCCGCTGCTCATGATCTGCGCCACGGAAAGTGCGCAGGCATCGGCGATCCAGTAGGTGTTGCAGCTCGAATATGCACCGCCTAAAAATTCGTAGCTCCCCTTTTGCCTGACCGGATCGACCGCGATCACGTCTTCCTCGCGGGCAATCGCGGCGGCGGCAGCGGCCTCGCTCGCGATGGCCTTGTCGGCAAACTCGGTAAAGTCCCGGGGTAGCCACAGGCAGTTGTCGGCCGTCGTGATCAGGATCGGATAGTTCGCGCCATCGGCGCCTGCGAACATGCTGTCGACGATGTCGAACGCTTCTGACGTGAATGCCAGCCGTCCTTTATCGACCAGCTTTGCAATCGATGGAATGGCTGCGATTTCATTGGCCTCGCGTGCGGCGATGCGGATTGCGCCGATGCGCGGGCTCAAGGCGGCATTCATGACAAGCCGCTCGATCATGGGCATCCCATCGACGGGAACCAGGTATCTGTGAGACACGCCCGCGCGCTCGGCCAGCGGATCGAGCGCGGCGGAGCTTGTCCCAGCCACGATCAGGGCGTTGACCTTGCCATCGTAAACGCTGCTCATGCCATGGCAGATAGGCGCGATGGTCATGGTTGTCACTGTACCGGCCCTCGGGCAGTGGAGGGGGCATGCGGATCATCTTTTCACGCAAGGGGTTCGATAGCGCGTCGGGCGGTGGACCTTCGCCGATCGTCGAGGGGCGTCCGTTCAGCCTGCCGATTCCCGCAGGAGCGGCGTCGCGCACCACATTTGGCGATCTTGGTCTCGGCGCTCACGCAGCCAAGGCCAGCAGAGGGCGGCTTGGAGCAGACGATCTGTGCCATCACGACCCGATGTTTCTCGGCAATGGCACCTGCCTGTTCGGCCAGTGCGGGGCGGCGCAAACCCACCTCTCCAATCGCGGCGTAGGATTGGGCGATGTCTTCCTGTTCTTCGGCCTGTTTCGCGAAGACGGGGGCGATCCGCATCATCGCATCTTCGGCTATCTCGAAGTCGGTGAGGTGATCGACCTGACGGGAGAGGTTCCGGACCGACTGATCGAGCATGGACACCCGCATGCCCTCGCCATGCATGCTTCGAACGACACGATATATTCGGGGGCGGGCGAAGAGGCACGGCGGGCCAGTGATGCCTTGCGCCTGACCGCTGCGGGCGCGTCGCCATCCGTATGGGAGAGGCCGCCCTGGATGGCGCGCGGTGGGCTGAGCTATCATGATCGCGCCGACCGCTGGCTGTGGGGCGGACGCTTGAAAAGCGTCGCCCGCGGACAGGAATTCGTAGCCGATATCGGCCGCCGCAAGGCCCCGCGCGAATGGCTCGCGCGGGTACTCGATGAAATCAGAGCGTCCTGATGATCGCCGAGAAATCGAGGCCGGCGTTGTCCTTGGCGAACTGTTCGTAAAGCTCTTTCGCGTGGGCGCCCAACGGGGTGGAAGCATCGGCGGTCTGTGCGGCTTCCATCGCGAGACGCAGGTCCTTGAGCATTAGACCCGTAGCGAAGCCGCCTTTGTAATCCTTGTCCGCCGGGCTTTCCACGCCGACACCGGGCATCGGGGTATAGGCGTTGAGCGACCAACAGTAGCCCGACGACTGGCTGGAAATTTCGTAGAATTTCTGCGGGTCGAGGCCCAGCTTCTCTGCCATCTTCATGGCTTCGGCAGTGCCGATCATGGAAATGGCGAGCAGCATGTTGTTGCAGATCTTGGCGGTCTGGCCAGCGCCTGCATCGCCAGCGTGAATGACGGCCTTGCCCATGGCCTGAAGCACCTCTTCGGCACGTCCGAAAGCCTTTTCTGTCCCGCCGACCATGAAGGTCAGCGTGCCGCCGTTGGCCGCCGCGATCCCGCCTGAAACCGGCGCGTCGACCATGTCATATCCGGCGGCCTCGGCCGCTGCGTTCACCTCCTTGGCGGTGGCAACGTCGATGGTCGAACAATCGAGCAGGACGGCCCCTTGCGGAGCCTTGCCGATCACGCTGCCTTCGTAGACCGACTTCACGATCTCCCCATTGGGCAGCATGGTCACGGCGCCGTCGACGCCTTGGACGGCCTCGCCCGGATCTGCGAAAGTTTCACAGCCGTTGGACTTGGCCGTTGCCAGCGCTTCTTCCGACAGGTCGAAGGCGTTCACTTCGTGCCCCGCCTTGACGAGGTTCGCGGCCATGCCGCCGCCCATGTTGCCGAGGCCGATGAAGGCGATTTTCATGTTCTCTCTCCGGGTATTCTTTTATTCCGAGGGGATCGGCTTAGCGACCCTTCCACTGGCCTTCGCGCTTTTCGACGAAGGCGGCCATGCCTTCCTTCTTATCCTCGCTCGCGGCGAGGATCTGGAAGATGCGGCGTTCGACGATCAGGCCCTGATCGAGGCTGGTTTCGAAAGCGGCGTTGACCATTTCCTTGTTCGCGATCGCGGCCATCGGCGGCATCGAGGCGATCTGCTTCGCTGTCTTCATTGCTTCGTCGAGAAGCTGATCGTGCGGCACGACGCGGGCGACGAGATTGCTGCGCTCCGCTTCCTCGGCATCCATCATGCGTCCGGTCAGGCACATTTCCATGGCCTTGGACTTGCCGACGGCCTTGGTGAGGCGTTGCGAGCCGCCCATGCCCGGGGCAACGCCGAGCTTGATTTCCGGTTGGCCGAACTTGGCGTTTTCCGATGCGATGATGAAATCGGCCATCATCGCAAGTTCGCATCCACCGCCCAGCGCGAAGCCGTTGACCGCGGCGATCCACGGCTTGCGGGTCTTCTTCACGATCTCGCTGGTCCAGGGTGCGAAGAAATCCTCAAGATAGAAGTCCGCTGCTTCCTTCTCGCTCATTTCCTTGATGTCGGCGCCTGCCGCGAATGCCTTGTCACCCGATCCGGTCAGCACGGCGCATAGCTGGCTGCTGTCGGCCTGATAGGCGGCGAACGCATCAATCAGTTCTTCCAGGACCTTGCTGTTAAGCGCGTTCAGCGCCTTGGGGCGGTTCAGGGTGATCAGCGTCACGGCATCGCGCTGTTCGACCGTGATGGTTTCATAGCTCATAGGGGTCTCCATTCCTCGTCGGCGGGAAGCGGGGCGAAGATCTGGTCGAGCAGTTCCTCGCTCACGCCCTCGGGCGTCGCCGGGTCCCATTTGGGGTCGTTGGTCTTGTCCACGATCACTGCGCGCACGCCTTCCGAAAAATCCGGACGGGTCAGAACGCGGCTGGCGATGCGGTATTCCATGCGCATGTTGTCGGCGAAGCTGTCGAGCTGTTCGCTTTCCTTAAGCTGCCGCAGGGCTACCTTGCAGGTCTGCGGGCTCTTGGTGCGCAGCGTCGCGAGTTCCTTCGCTGCCCATTCGCTATCGTCCGCTTCAAGGCTTGCGAGGATGTCCTCGTAGCGGTCGGATGCGAAATGCTTCTTGATGGCAGCTTCGTTGCTTTCGAGCCGCGCAGCCGGCGGGGTCTTGGCAAGCGCGCTCAAGACCTGCCCCGGTTCGTGACCGGCGGCGATGCGCGATTTGGCTTCGGCCAGATCGGCTGGATCGAGATAATGCGTGGCAATTCCTGCCCACACGCATTCCGCGCCATCGAGCCGCGCACCGGTAAGCGCAAGGAATTGTCCGAGCCGCCCGCCGAGGCGCGACAGGTGCCAGCCGCCACCGACATCAGGAAACAGGCCGATCCCTGTTTCCGGCATGGCGAAGCGCGTGTTCTCGGTCGCGACGCGATATTTGCACGGCATGGCGATGCCGACGCCGCCGCCCATGGTGATGCCGTCCATGAAGGCCACGATCGGCTTTTCATATTCGAACATCTGGTGGTTGAGCTGGTATTCGTCGTGAAAGAATTCACGGCCGCTTTTACCGCCGTCGTTGAGCGCCGAATTGCGCAGGAGATTGATGTCCCCGCCCGCGCAGAAGCCGCGCCCTTCGGCGTGGTCGAGAATGATGGCCTGCACGGCTTCGTCATCCGCCCAGTCAGTCAGCGCCGCGCTGATTGCATGGCACATGTCGAGCGTCAGTGCATGCAGCGCCTTGGGGCGGTTGAGCGAAAGATGGCCGGCGTGGCCGTGGACATGAATGTTTACGTCTTCGGTCATTGTCTCAGCATCTCCCGCCCGACGATCATTCGCATGACCTGATTGGTGCCTTCAAGGATCGAATGGACGCGCAGATCGCGCCAGAAGCGTTCGATCGGATATTCCTTGAGATAGCCGTAGCCACCGAAGAGTTGCAGCGCGTCATTGACTACCTTGCTGCCGCTGTCGGTTGCGAGCCGCTTGGCCATGGCGGAGAACTTGCTCTTGTCCGGCGCGTTGTCGGTGACCTTGGCCGCCGCGAGGTAAAGCAGCGCGCGGGCAGCTTCCAGATCGGTAGCCATGTCGGCCAGCATGAACTGGGTATTCTGGAAATCCGCGATCGGCTGGCCGAACTGCTGCCGTTCCTTGGTGTATTTCACCGCTTCGTCGAGGCAGCGCTGTGCGCCGCCCAGCGAACAGGCGCCGATGTTGAGGCGTCCCCCGTCTAGGCCCGCCATGGCGTAGCGAAAACCATCGCCTTCCGGCCCGACACGATTGGCGACCGGCACCCGCGCATCTTCGAAGATGAGCTGTGCGGTGGGTGAGGCATTCCAGCCGAGCTTCTTCTCCGGTTTTCCGAAAGACACGCCGGGCGTGTCCTTGTCGATCACGAGGCAGCTTATCCCCTTGGTCTTGTGTTCGCCGGTGCGGACCATCGTGACATAGACATCGTTGAAGCCGCTGCCCGAGATGAACTGCTTGGTTCCGTTCAGCACGTAGTGGTCGCCATCGAGCTTCGCAGTGGTCTTGAGACCCGCGGCATCCGATCCGCTGCCCGGCTCGGTCAGGGCATAGCTGGCGACCTTGTTCATGGTGACGAGGTCGGGAAGGTACCGACCCTTGAGTTCTTCTCCACCGAAGCGGTCGATCATCCAGGCGGCCATGTTGTGGATGGATATGAAGGAACTGGTCGCCGCGCAGCCATAGGCCATGGCTTCCATGATCAGCGCCGCTTCAAGCCGACCGAGGCCGATACCGCCTGATTCCTCGCTGACGTAGATCGCGCCGAAGCCGAGTTCGGCGCTCTGCTTGATCACGTCGATAGGGAAGTGCGATTTCTCGTCCCATTCCCCGGCAAAGGGCGTGATGTTGTCGGCCGTGAAGCGCTGCGCCATTTCCTGGATCTGCAGCTGTTCTTCGGTGAGCTGGAATTGTCCTGCATTCGTCGTCATGGGGCGCGCTGTAGCGCCGCCGGACAGGCGAGGGAAGGGGGCGTCCGGAGGAGGGCGGTGCCCGATCAGATTACCAAGGTCGTTGGAATGGATCGGGCACAGCCAGTGAGATCAGAATTGCCCGCGGGTTTTTTCGGCCTGTGCAGCGATAGATGCCATGGAAAACATGGAGATGCTGCTGAAGAGAAGCTCGAAGCCCAGGAAAAGTCCCAGAATGCTCATGGCGGAAGCTGGGAAATCCGCGAAGATCAGGACTGCAAGGAGGACAGAGATAACGCCAGAGACGAGCATCAGCCAGAACAGGCGGGTGCCGCGCAGATGAAATGCGGAGAATATCCGCGCAATACCCGAGATGAGTATGATGCTGGCAACCAGTAGGGTAAGCGTCAGTACGCCGGCGAGCGGATTGGCGATCAGCGAAATGCCAAGGAGCAGTGCAGCAAGGCCGAAGATGGCCATGAACATCTTGTGGCGTCCCCTGTCGAGCTGGAACACGCCGACGAGGGCGAGAATGCCGAACATGATGAAGGACCAGCCAGAGAAAAAGTTCACTGCGAGCGTCGCAGGTACAGGATTGAGAAGAGCGAAGAAGCCGCCGATCAGAGCGATTATTCCGCCGATTATCCACCAGACATGTGATTTCATTGTAATTGTATGCCCCCAATTATGCGTCGACCCAATCGAGCGATATCACGAAGGCCGCGCCGGATCATGCGGAAATCATGATAAGGCAGTGCTTCGCCGGAAAGGGGGCGGGGCGGCGTAATGCGGTAGCCGTGTGCAGCAGGATCAGTGCCGAATGCCGCCCGGGCGCGCTTCAGCCGGGACAGCGTTTGTAAACGCGCGCTTCGTCCCGCCCTTCATTATCGGTAACCGTAAGCGTCCGGCTTTCCGGATCGACTGCGAATGTCAGATCCGCGCTGGTCGGCGTATCGGCATATGTCGTATCGAATATGGCGCGGACCATGCCCGCCCCGCGTTGCTTCACTTCGGTGAACTTGCCGCCATTCTCGAAGACGCTGAAGCGGGTTTCGTGGATTTCCAGTACTTTGCCGATATTATCGCCTGTCGCCCCTTCGCACTGCGCTGCGGTGGGCGCAGGGCCATCGGTCAGACGCCATTTGCCACGCAGGGCGACAGGGAAGGTCCTGTCATTCGAGACGGGTGCTGTATCGCCCATCGCGTCAGGAGCGCCGGGGTTCGCCGCAGGTCCGTTCGGATCAGGTTCGATAGTTCCGGCCGGGGTGGGTTCAACGGTCGCATCCGCGGATGTTTCATCGGTATTGCCCGACGGGGAGCAGGCGACAAGGCCCGCTAGAGCAATCGGGGCAAGATACAGCAGCGGCTTCATAAACAATCTCCGGGAAATGCCTTGGCGTTTGCGATCAACCGTTTGTGCTGTCCCACGTTCCAATCGGGTCGATGGGCACAATCAGCGCGAGGGTGGCATGCCCAGCAAAGCTTCCGCTTCCATCTCGACCTTCCATTCCGGACGGCAGAGCCACGCGATGCCCGCCATCGTCGCTGCCGGACGCGCTTCGCCGAAAAAGCGGGCATGGACAGCCCCGACAGCATCCTGATCGGCCGGATCGGTCAGCAGCATGCGGGTGCGTACGACATCATCTGCGCTGCCGCCCAGTTCTTCGATAGCGCGCAGGATGAGGACGCAGCAGCGTTCGGCCTGAGCGGCTGCATCGCCGGGCGTGGACGAGCCATCGTCTTCCACAGGACCCGTTCCGGCCACGATTATTCGATTGCCTTGCCGCACCGCCCGAGCGAAGCCGAATTGCGCTTCGTAGGGCGATCCGGTGAAGGCGTGTCGGCGTGTCACCCGCAGGTAATTTCGGTGATTTTCATCTCGTCGTCATAGCGGACATTCACGCGGTCTTCTCGGTAATCCATCGTCCATGCCGAATTGGGCGGGCCCCAGCGCAGCGACCGGGCACCGCTTTCCTTCTGGATGGTGGCGCCGATTGCCGCCGAAACCGTGCTGCCAACATGCGATTGCGCAGCGTCAGCGTTGCAGGCCCCGGCCATGGGCGGCGGTTGATCTGCTGGGGTATCGGGCGCCGGGGTGGTGGCACAGGCGGCAAGCGGGACGGCCATGAGGCCCAGGGTGAGAATGCGCATTATGGGGGCTCCTATTCGCACTTCGTCAGGGGTGTGGGTTCGAATTGTTCTTCGGGATCGACAGCGGACGGGGTTAGTTTCTGGCCGTTATCGGAAAGGGTGAACATACGGGCCATCTGCCATTGTTCGCCTTCGCCCTCCATCGCCAGCGAGACGACGATCTTTTCGGGACTGTCGACTTCGATACGGGTTACGTCGCCGTGCGATTCGTAAAACTGGAATGTGGTGGGCAGGATTTCCATCCGGGTGAGCGAAGCGGGGGCGCAATCGCCGCTACCAGCATCCCACACACCCAGAAACGCAGCGGGGACGGTATCCGCCGTGACGGGTTCGGGCGGACCGGCCCCGTCGCCGATGCCGCCATCGGGTTCGACCGTCATCGTGGCATCGGGATCGGTGTCGGAATTGTCCGAACAGGCGGCGGCCAGCAGGACCATGGGCAGGGCGAAGGAGAGAGCTTTGCGTGTCATCATCAGTCCCCAACGCTCCTGCCAAAGGTCTTATCCCATCGTGGGGATGACGAAGGCGTTGGAACCATCGCCGCCGCCATCTGGCCAGCGCTGCGTGACCTTCTTGGCTTTGGTCCAGAACTTGAGGCCTTCCATGCCGTACTGGTCGGTGTCGCCGAAGCCAGAGCGCTTCCAGCCGCCGAAGCTGTGATAGCTGACGGGGACGGGGATCGGCACGTTGATGCCGACCATGCCGACATTCACCCGGTGGGCGAATTCGCGGGCGGCGTGGCCGTTGCGGGTGAAGATGGCGACGCCATTACCGTATTGATGCTCGCTCGGCAGGCGAACGGCATCCTCGAAATCCCGGGCGCGCACAATCTGCAGCACGGGTCCGAAGATTTCTTCCTGGTAGCTTTCCATGTCGGTGGTGACGCGGTCGAGCAGGGTCGGGCCGACGAAGAAGCCGTCTTCATGGCCCTGAAGGCTGAAGCCGCGACCGTCGATCACAACTTCGGCGCCTTCCTTTTCCGCCGTGTCGATCCACTGTTCGATCCGCGCCCTGTGTTCGGGCGTAACGACGGGACCGTAATGGGCGTCCTTGTCGGTGCTGACACCAACGCGCAGGGCATTGATCGCGGGGATGAGCTTTTCGCGCAACCTGTGCGCTGTATCCTCGCCCACCGGGACGACCACGGGCAGCGCCATGCAACGCTCGCCCGCCGAACCGAAGGCTGCCCCGGCCAGATCGTTGACTACCTGATCGAGGTCGGCATCCGGCATGACAATGCCGTGGTTCTTTGCGCCGCCCATGGCCTGCACGCGCTTGCCCGCAGCAACGCCGCGCTTGTAGACATAGTGGGCGATGTCGCTCGAACCGACGAAACTGACGGCGGCGATATCCTCATGATCGAGGATGGCATCGACCATTTCCTTGTCGCCGTGGACGACCTGCAGCAGCCCTTCGGGTGCGCCAGCTTCGACGAAGAGTTCGGCGAGGCGAACGGGCACGCTGGGATCGCGTTCGGACGGCTTGAGGATGAAGGCGTTGCCCGCCGCGATCGCCATGCCGAACATCCACATCGGGATCATCGCCGGAAAATTGAACGGAGTGATGCCCGCGCCGATACCCAGCGGCTGGCGCATCGAATAAACGTCGATGCCGGGCCCAGCGCCCTGCGTGTATTCGCCCTTGAGCGCCTGCGGAATGCCGCACGCATATTCGATGACTTCAAGCCCGCGCTGCACATCGCCATGCGCATCGTCCACGACCTTGCCATGTTCGCTGGCGAGCAGCTCGGCAAGTTGCTGCTTGTTTTCTTCAACCAGTCGCTTGAATTCGAACATGACCCGGGCGCGCTTCTGCGGATTGGTCGCGGCCCATTCGGGCTGGACCTTCTTGGCAGCCGCAACCGCCTGATCAAGCAGGGAAGCATCGCCCAGCGCAACTTCGGCCTGAACCTCGCCCGTCGACGGGTTCCAGATCTTGTGCTTGCGGGTGGCTGCCGGGCTGTTGCCGGCAATGAAATGGTCAACCTGACGCATAGGAAAAATCCTCTCTTTCGTTGGCAACGGCCAATACGCACGAGAGGTCCGAAATCAACCGGTATCGGCTGAAACCTTCACGAACTGCGGTCTAGCCGACCCCTGCCATCATCTGCGCGCACAGGATGGCGCCGTATGTTCCCAGTGCATAGCCAAGCACGGCGAGCAGCACGCCGACTGGGGCGAGGGCGGGGTGAAATGCAGCGGCTATGACCGGTGCGGACGCGGCCCCGCCGACATTGGCCTTGCTACCTACCGCGACGAAGAAAAACGGCGCCTTTATGATCTTGGCGACAACCAGCAGCAGTATCACGTGGAACAGCATCCAGATGAAGCCGATCGCCATGAAAGCAGGAGCATCCGCGATCTTCGTAACATCCATTCGCGTGCCGATTACTGCAACGAGCAGGAAAATGAACAGCACACCGAACTTGCTCGCCCCGATACCCTCCAGTTTGCGGGCGCGGGTAAAGCTGGCGGCAAGGCCGACAGTGGTCGAAATGACCACCACCCAGAAAAATTCGCTGGCCAGCGTCGCCTCTTCGCCCTGCAATTCGGCGAAGAAATTCCCGAGCCAGCCGCCGAGCAGATGCGAGAGGCCGACAACCGCAAAAGTAATGCCGAATAGCAGGACGTAGTCGTTTGCCTTGGCGACGCGTTCGATACTTTCGGTGTAGTCGGCCATCGTATCGCGCAGCTTGGCGATCGAAGAACTGTCCGCGCCCAGCCAGCGGTCGACACGCTCATGCGCGCCAGCGCCATAGAGCAGAAAGACCATCCAGATTTCGGCGACAATGATGTCGACAGCCAGTAGCGCAGCGAAACCTTCGAGAGGATAACCATAGACTTCGAGCATCGCGGTCTGGTTCGCTCCGCCGCCGATCCAGCTTCCTGCGAGCGTGGCAAGGCCCCGCCATGCTGCCGTGTCGCCGGAACCGATAATCGATGGTTCGAACTGCGCAACGATCCACAGCGCCAGTGGGCCACCCAGGATGATGCCGACGGTGGCGGTGAGGAACATAATGATGGCCTTATTGCCGAGGCCCAGAATGCCCTTGATGTCGATGCTGAGCGTCATCAGGAACAGCGCGGCGGGCAGGAAATAGTCCTTTGCCACGGGCCACAGATTGCTCTGCGACACGTCGATCAGGCCGAAGGTCGTCATCAGGCTTGGCACGAGGTAGCAGATCAGGATGATCGGCACGAAGACGTAGAATCGCTGCCAGCCGGGCCTGTCGCGCGTGGCGAACACGAACGCGAGGACGAGAGCCAAGAGGCCAAGGATTATCCTGTCATCGCTGATCATGATAGTGCGGCCCCTTATCCTGCCTGAATGTCATTCGGCCGCGAATGTGCCGGTTTCGAAGAAATGCGCGATTTTCTTTTGCTGCGGCATGATGTCCAGACCACGCGCAGCGAGCCATGCGCTGTCGAAGATCGTATCGGAATAGCGCGCGCCGTCATCGCAAAGGATGGACACGATCGATCCTTTCCAGCCGCGTTCGGCCATCTCCGCCGCGATCTTCGCGCACGCCCAGACGTTCGTTCCGGTGGATCCGCCGCAGCGGCGACCCAGACGCTGGCTGACTTCGTGCGCCGCCGCGATCGAGCAGACGTCCGGCACGGCTTCCATGCGGTCGATCACATCGGGGAGAAAGCTGGGCTCGACCCGCTGCCTGCCGATGCCTTCTATGCAGCCCGCTGAATGATCCACCCGCTCGATCGAGCGATCCTGCCAGTGGCGGTGAAACACGGATCCTTCCGGATCGGCCACGCATACGCGCGTGTCGAAACGATTATATCGTGCAAAGCGCCCGATGGTGGCAGACGTCCCGCCCGTGCCTGCACCGCACACGATCCAGCGCGGTACGGGATGCGGCTCACGCTCCATCTGGGCGAAGATCGATTCGGCAATGTTGTTGTTGCTGCGCCAGTCTGTGGCGCGTTCGGCAAAAGTGAACTGGTCGATGTAATGGCCGCCCAGTTCATCGGCGAGCGACTGCGCTGCATCGTATATTTCGCATGGCCGATCGACGAAGTGGCATTCCCCTCCGTAGAAGGCGATGGCATCAAGCTTTGCCTGCGCTGTCGAGCGTGGAACGACTGCGATAAAACGCAGTCCGAGCATCCTGGCGAAATAGGCTTCCGAAACGGCTGTGGATCCGCTGGACGCCTCGACAATAGCGGTGCGTTCGCAAATCCATCCGTTGCACAGACCATACAGAAATAGTGATCGGGCAAGGCGATGCTTCAGGCTGCCGGTCGGATGACTGGATTCGTCTTTCAGGTAGATGGCGATATCCGGCAGGGCCGGAACGGGCAAAGGTATGAGATGAGTATCGGCCGACCGATGGAAATCGGCTTCGATCCGGCCGATGGCCCAGTTCACCCATTCACGATTGGTCGACATTGGGGCCTTGTATAGCCCTCCTCCCGGGAGGGAACCCTCGCCGGACACGTTTTCCGCGGTTGGTCGGAGATCGCGCTAGCGGCAGGTCAACGCCGGACGATACACGCGCTGCAAAGGACAGACGGCGCCGGCCGACAAAAGGCTGTCAGGCCTTGCGCGCGATACGCCACACGGCAGAATGGGACAGACGTTCGATCCGACAGATGTCGCCCGCTTCGTCGCGCAGCTTCGCCCACCGACCAGGCGAGATCGTCATGGCCCGATCCAGCGCGCCATTGGGCGTAAGAGCAGAAAACGAGATCGTCTGGGAGAGCCCATCGTCATCCACATAGTCGAGATTATAGTCGTGCATATAAGCCCCCTCCGATCGGGGAGTCCGCCAAGTGGTCGGTTGAAAGCCTGCGACTCCGTCCAGTGATGGTGAACGGGAGCCTACTTACCAGATGGTGACTTCATTCCCTAATTGGGTTCGGTCGGGGTTCGCTGGTGCATCACGTAGGGGCAGCCAAGCCATATTGACTGATCGAGCCCTGTCGTGGCAGTCGCCTCGACGCGTTGTATGGCCGTTACGGCATGAAGTCGGACATGGTTCGCGGGTGTAGCTCAATGGTAGAGCAGCAGCTTCCCAAGCTGACGACGAGGGTTCGATTCCCTTCACCCGCTCCAGTTTTCCTAGCGTGCCTCAAGATAACCACCGGTTAGCGAACCGTAAGGTGTGCAGCCTTTGGTCTGGCACATCGGGAATTGGTCAGGCGGCGAAGGTCGCCCGGATCAGGCCGCGTAGCCATTGAAGTCCTGGATCGTCAGCGCGCTCTGTGGCCCAACCCAAGAAAATTTTGGTTTTTGGATATTCAAAGGGGACCGGAAGTATTCTCAGCCGATAGATCGGTGCCACCAGTTCAGCATAGCGTCGCGGCACTATCGCGATCAGGTTTGTCGTTGCGATCGTAACCGTCAGGCTGGCAGCATTCGGTACCACGGCTACGACCCGGCGTTCCAACCCGGCCGCCATCACCAGCCGCGCCGTGGGAAGGTGCAGTCGCATTTCCTTTTCGACCACGGCGTGCCCGTTCTCCGCGAACTGCTCTGTCGAGAGGGCGTGCCCGATCGTGGGGTGGGCTGCCCGGACGACGCAGACCGCCTCGCCGTCCATAAGCGGCTCGAGCGTGACACCCGGCTGATCGTGCAGGGAAATGTCGAGCATGATATCGGCGTCGCCATTGGTGAGCGCCTCGTGCGGTCGCGACCAGTCCGGCGTAATCACTTCGACCGAGCAGGATGACTGCGCATCATCGAGCGCTTTGATGATCGGCGGCAGAACCGACGGTACGCTGAAATCGTGCAAGAGCAGCCGAAACCGGCGATCGGCGGTAATCAGATCGAAGTCGGTTTCGAGCGATAGGCCGCGCCGCAAAGCGGTCAGCGCTTCTTTCACTGGAGGTAGGAGAGCCCGGGCGCGCGCCGTTGGCTTCATGCTACGATCCCGGCGCACAAAGAGCTGGTCGGAGAAATGATCTCGAAGGCGCGCCAATGTATTGCTGACAGTAGGCTGCGTCATACCCAAAACCCGGGCTGCCTCGCTGACGCTGCCGGTCTTGTAGACGGTTTCGAACACGATAAGCAAATTAAGGTCGAGCTTGCGCAGATGGCGGCTCTGCCGCTCTTGCTGAGCCTCATTCGAGCCAAGCATTTATCGCCCCCGCAAATACCACGTCATCGCTAGCATTGCTTCTATCAGGGCAATTACTTCAGAAGTTCAAGGCCTTCGTCGTTATTATTGCCGATCGGAATATGCACTATTCTGATTTCTACGGTTTCCATGCGGAAAGGCAACTGCTTCATCGCGCGCGCAAGCCATGTGCGAATCCAGTTAGCGCAAGTTAGGCATAGGCGAAGCATTTGGGGTTTGAGCAGGGGAATTGGTCGTGGGTCTTATACGTGCGCAGCGAGAGGTCGTAGCTTGCCGGGTGCGTGGGTGGCCCGGGACGGCATTCAACCCGTAAGGAGCGGAGTTCGCCTCGATGCGGTTGGGCCAGAGAGACAACTCATACAACTTCGACAGCGACCCTTCCGGGGCCGTTCGGTCGCGCGGATTGTTGCCTCAGGCTCACTTGGGCTACGGCCTTTTGGCAGGGCAAATATTATTGACCCCCGCGCTGATCGCGGCGCCTCCCTCAGCATCTGGACAGTGCGGATATCTGCTGTTCACAGCTTTCGCCTGCTGGCACTTCCGCAAACCGATTTCTCACCTGATCATCCTGTCGGCATGCGCTGTCTTGCTGATTTCAGCGTGGGTGCATGACATGCCATGGGAAGCATATTTACTGGTCCCCATGACACTCGCTGCAGGAGTGGGCGTGAGCAGAGCGAGATCTGGATTTAACGACGCCGAAAAGGCGGCGAATGTCGATAAGCTCACAGGAGCGCTCACACCGCGCGGTTTCGAGAAAATGCTTCGGACGGAATTGGCGAAGGCAAAAAGTGACGACCGCACGACAGCTCTGATATTTCTAGATCTTGATCACTTCAAATCGATCAACGACCGCTACGGACATTCGGGGGGCGATGAAGTACTGCGTCATGTCGTCACCGCCCTGCGAAGTGTCTTGCGGGAAAAAGACCATGTCGCGCGTATCGGCGGCGACGAGTTTCTTGTCTTTCTTCAGGTCGCAAATGATCCGGCGAGGCCTGAGAGTGTTCAAAGTTCGCTTGTTGGAGCGATCGAAACTCTACCGTGGGGTGTCAGTACAAGTGCAGGCGGGATTGTAATCCCCCCCGATAACTATCCCGATCCAGGTTCGCTGATCCGACTGGCCGATAACCTTATGTACGATGTCAAACGGTCCGGACGGGGTCGCCTGGACATGCAACACCTCCCGACTACCGACCCGGGGTGTCTATCTGCGGCAAGCCCACAGTTGAATTGACCCGCATGGTCGACGACTGATCCGCAGATTCAGAACTCGCCAGGTATTAGGTTCGGTCATTCACTCACAGTAAGCGGCTTACTGTTTCAGCTTGTCTGCAGCCGCCTTCGCACCCTTCCAGCCCAGGAAGAAGAAGATCGCGCTCGCAATCAAGGCGACGACGAATATGATCAGGGCCAGATCTGCCAGAAAGCCTGCAACGCCTCCAAACCCGAGGATTGCTGCGACGAGTGCGATGATGGCAAGTGTAATGGCCCAACCGAACATGACGATCTCCTTTGGTTTATCCAACGATGCGACGCGCCATCGCGTTCCGGAGGAGCAAACTGTCTGTACCAATATCGGGGACACGCCAGAGGCGGTTGGCGTCTAGGATAAATATCGGGAGACGTGCCGTGGGGCTTGATCGAAGCTGCGCCGCTACCGATCTAGCGCGATCTTCCCCTCACTCCCCGCGACAGACCACATCATGACCCATTCCGCAGATCCACTCTCAACGAGTCGCATAGCCTTCATTATTCTTGCTCTTGCCCTCGGCGGGTTCGCGATCGGCACGACGGAGTTCGCTGCCATGAGCCTGCTGCCGTTTTACGCAGCAGACTTCGCTGTTACCGAACCGGTCGCAGCGCATGCCGTAAGTGCCTACGCGCTCGGGGTGGTGGTCGGCGCGCCGATCCTCGGGCTGTTCGGGGCGAGTTGGCCGCGGCGGCGTCTGCTGGTTGTGCTGATGGTCCTGATCGCGATGGGTAATGCGGCGACAGTGTGGGCGCCTACGTATCATACACTGCTCGCTTTCCGGTTCCTTAGCGGCCTGCCTCACGGCGCCTACTTCGGGGTGGCAGCGCTCTTGGCCGCCTCGCTTCTTCCGGAGAAGCGCGCCGCGGCCGCATCCTACGTGATGGCCGGTCTGGCTGTCGCCACGGTGATCGGGGCGCCTTTCGCCAACTGGCTTGGCCTGCATGTCGGCTGGCGCGTCGTATTCGGCGGTGTCTCGGGAATCGCCCTGGCGACCGCCACCGCGCTCCTGATCCTTGCCCCCCGACAACCAGTGGAAGTAGGGCGGAGCATGCGGCGCGAGATGCATGCATTGGCGCATCCGCAGGTTCTGCTGACGCTTGGAGCAGGTGCGGTGGGTTTCGGCGGCCTGTTCGCAGTATACAGCTTTTTGGCACCCGTTCTTACCGAATATACCGGCGCCACGCCTGCTTCGGTTCCGTGGGTGTTCGCGATATTCGGAGTCGGAATTCTCGTCGGAAACCTGCTGGGCGGTTGGATGGCGGATATTTCGCTAAAGGCTGCAGCGATCGGCCTGCTTGCCTGGAGTGCAGTCTTTCTCGCGGCCTTCACTTTTGCTGCTACGAATTTCTGGCTGCTATCTCTCGTCTGCTTTGCCATCGGCATGGGCGGCGGCCTCGGCCCAATTCTCCAGGTTCGCCTGATGGATGTCGCCGGCGAGGCGCAGACTATGGCTGCCGCCCTCCATCATGCGGCCTTCAACATCGCCAACGCGCTAGGCCCCTGGCTGGCGGGTTTGGCCATCACTGCCGGAATGGGCTGGACCGCTCCGGGATGGGTAGGCCTGTGCCTCGCGCTGGGAGGTATCCTGATCCTGTGCGTGGCATTCAAATTGGAACGTCACCTAGAGCGAAGCGCGCTGACAGCGAGCTAGCAGCAACGCGTTTGGTGGCGCGCAGTAGCTAAAGGCAACTTGTCTCCTGGGGCCTTAGTCTGGCGTGGCGGCGGCGATCATATCCATCATGTTGCGCGCTGCCTCTCGATCGGTTTCATCTTTGAATGCGACATCAAGGTCGGGCGCTGCATCCAGCATGTAAAGCAATGTCCAAAGCGCGAACCGCCGGCCGCGGTCGCGCTCAAGCCCGAGGTCGACAAGCATGCGATCGATCCCCGCCGGCATTGCAGCCGGATCGACGTTGGCCAGATCGGGCGTGCCGAAGTACCGCTGTAGCAGATCCTGCATCTCCATTTCGACGGGCTAGCGCACGACGCAAATCTTGCAAGTTTCACAGTCCGTATTTTCTTTGGGGAACGACGATAGGCTGTTAGGGGGCCGCGCATGCTTACAATCGATGGTGTCACAGTGCGGCTTGGCGGCCGGGCCATTCTCGAGGGCGCCAGCGCGACCGTTCCGGTTGGTGCGCGCGTCGGCCTGATCGGCCGCAATGGCGCAGGCAAATCCACGCTGATGAAAGCGCTTATCGGCGAAATTGAACCGGATGAGGGCGAAGTCAGCAAACCGTCGCGCGCCCGCATTGGCTATATTGCGCAGGAAGCGCCCAGCGGCACGATGACGCCGGAAGAGGTCGTACTCGCGTCTGCTACCGAGCGGGCGCAATTGCTGGAAGAGCTTGAAACCTGCACCGACATGAATCGCATGGGCGATGTACACGACCGTTTGCTGGCGATCGACGCCTACAGTGCCCCGTCGCGCGCGGCCAAGATACTGAGCGGGCTGGGCTTCGATGAAGAGATGCAGAAACGTCCGGTCGAAAGCTTTTCGGGCGGCTGGAAAATGCGCATCGCTCTCGGCGCGCTCCTGTTTTCCGAACCCGACATCCTGCTTCTGGACGAACCTTCCAACCACCTAGATCTGGAAGCGACGCTCTGGCTGGAGAATTTCCTCAAGTCCTATCCCGCAACACTCGTAGTAATCAGTCACGAGCGCGACCTCCTGAACAAGGTGGTCGATCACATCCTGCACCTCCAGGGTGGACAGTTGACGCTGTATCCGGGCGGTTATGATGCGTTCGAGAAACAGCGGGCCGAACGTGCGGCGCAACTGGCGGCTGCAAAGGCTTCGCAGGATGCGCAGCGCGCCAAGTTGCAGGATTACGTCGCCCGTAACAGTGCCCGTGCTTCGACTGCCAAACAGGCGCAATCGCGAGCGAAGATGCTGGCGCGCATGCAGCCAATCGCTGCGCTCATGGAGGACCCAAGCCTAAGTTTTGACTTCCCGGATCCTGAAGAGCTGCGATCGCCGATGATCACGCTGGAGCAGGCGGCCGTGGGTTACGGCGAAGCGCCGCCAATCCTCAAGCGACTGAACTTCCGGATCGAAGCAGACGATCGCATTGCGCTGCTCGGTCGTAACGGAAACGGCAAGACCACGCTCGCGCGCCTTCTGGCTTCGCAGCTCGCCGCAGCGGAAGGGGAGGTGAATGCACCGGGACGGCTGAAGGTCGGCTATTTTACCCAGTATCAGGTAGAAGAACTGGCTGGCGAAGACACGCCTCTCGACCTGATGAACCGCGCGATGGACGGCGCAGCCCAAGGTGCGGTTCGAGCACAACTGGGACGGTTCGGTTTTTCCGGCCCGCGCGCGCAGCAGCGAGTGGACAAGCTATCGGGTGGAGAACGCGCGCGGCTGGCGCTGGCATTGATCACGCGCGATGCGCCGCACTTGCTGATACTGGACGAGCCCACCAACCACCTGGATGTCGACGCACGCGAGGCCCTCATACAGGCGCTCAACGATTATTCGGGAGCCGTCATCCTTATCAGTCACGATCGCCACATGGTCGAACTGACTGCGGATCGGCTGATCTTGGTCGATAGTGGCACTGCGTCCGAGTACGCGGGAAGCATGCAGGACTACATCGATTTCGTTCTGGGTCGGAATCAGCCCAAGGGAGACCGGCGCAGTGGAGGCGGAAAATCGCGCGGCTCGCGCGGGAATAAAACCGAGGCTCAGTCCCGCGAGGCCAAGTCCGAACTGGCCAAGGCCGAAAAAACCATGGAGCGGCTCACAGCGGAAGTCGAAAAACTCGACCGTTCGATCCTCGAAGGCAGCGCGAAGACATCCAGATTGGATGGCGTATCGATGGAAGAGTTGCTGAGAAGGCGTGCCGACACGGTCGATTCCTTGGCGGTAGCAGAAGAAGCGTGGCTGGCAGCCGGGGCCGCTCTCGAAGCGATCGGGCAGGTTTAGGGCCCTCCAATCCGGACGTCTTTTTCGAAACTTAAAGTGCGGTGCTTGAGCTGCGCGTTTCTGGATTGGCGATATGTAAGATTTTCGTGGTCACACGTAGAACGAGAGCAAGTCCGGTCGTATGGATCTGCCAATCGCCTAAAATGGGTTACTTGGGCGGCATTCTTATCGCCCCGTCGAGCCTGAACTGGTGACCGTTGATATAGCTGTTGCGGGCGATTTCGCAGATTAGCGAAGCGAATTCTTCCGGGTGACCGAGGCGTTTGGGGAAGGGAACGCTCGCATTCAGCTGGTCCCACAGCTGCGGATTACGTTCTTTCATGCCAAGCATCAGCGGGGTCGCGAAGACGCCAGGCATCACGGAGTTCACGCGAATGCCGATGTCCATCAAATCGCGTGCCATCGGCAGGACGAGCCCGTTGACGCCAGCCTTGCAGCTACCATAAATCACTTGGCCGATTTGCCCGTCCTGCGCCGCCACGCTGGCCGTCAGGATAATGCAACCGCGCTCGCCATCTTCGTTGAGCGGCTCGGAATTGGCCATGCCCAGCGCGGACAGGCTGGCAATGCGATAGGATGATACGAGGATGCCTTCGGCGCCAAAGGCATAGTCTTCCGTTTCCAGTCGCTTGTACCGAGATGCGTCCTTGTCCCAGCCCAGCGTTTTTCCGCGCCGGCTGGTCATTGCGCAATGTACGGTGACGCGCTCCTGCCCATTGGCCGCACGGGCCTTCGCAAAACCATCGACGACCGATTGCTCATCGGTGATGTCCACCAGCACGAAGCTTCCACCGATTGCTTCGGCGTGTTCTTCGCCCGTTTTTTCGTTCACATCGAAGATTGTGACTTTCAAGCCAGCGTCCGCCAGTGCCTGTGCGCTCGCCTTGCCGAGCCCCGAAGCGCCGCCTGTGACCACTGCCGCCATGCCGTCTGCGAGTTTCACATCGCTCTCCTGTTCGTTTTTCTGCGTGCCGTGCTATCGCAAGCATGGACGCTTAGGAAGATGGACGGGAGCGAGGATGACGGCACTGCTATTCGCCATGGTTGCCAGCTTCGTGGCCGCGATCGGTGCGCGCGACCAGCTGCTGGTGGCGCGCCTTGCGGGTGCTCTGGGTGCGGCGAACGGTTTGCTCGTGGTGGCATTGACGAGTTCTGCTGTGACCGCGATTACCGCGGCTTGGTTGGGAAGCCTTCTGGCGAGAACCATGTCCGAAAGCGCGGCAACCATGTTCGTGGCCCTCGCGCTTCTGCTGGCCGCTTTCGAGTGCGCCTGGCCCAATCGGGAGCGAGTGCCGCGGGAACCGACACGTTCGCTGGGGGCTGCGTTCATCGTCTTGTGCTTCAGGCAAATGACCGACGCGTCGCGCTTCCTGGTAGCGGCGATGGCCGTAGTTTTCGCCTGCTGGCCGCTGGCGGGATTAGGCGGCGCGATCGGGGGAGGGGCTGCAGTCACTATGGGATGGCTTTCCGGCACAGCACTGGAAGCGAGGCTACCGCTACGGCGGTTGAGGATCGGCCTGGCTGTCCTGCTTTTCGGCCTTGGCGTGATCACCGGGCTCAGCGCGAGAGGAATCATCGCCTGACCCGATCACAGCAACCGCCGTTAATCGGGAAACCGGAGTGGCGGAAGGCCGTTGATGAGGTGAACTTCAAAACGACGAAAGGGGTAAATACCATGGCAGAATTGGGCAACAACGCGAAAGCCGGACTGGTAAGCGCGCTCAACGGCGCACTGGCGGATACCATGGCGCTGTATTTCAAAACCAAGAATTTTCACTGGCATGTGGCGGGACCGCGTTTTCGCGACCTGCATCTGCTCTTTGACGAGCAGGCAGCGCAGCTGGTTGGCACGGTGGATGCCATTGGCGAGCGCGTCCGCAAGAATGACGAGTTCACGCTCACATCGATCGGCAGCATCGCCAAGCAGACAAAGATTTCCGATCAGGATGATGTAACCATCACCGCCGACGCGATGGTGGCGGAATTGCGTGACGATAACCGCAAGCTGCACACACGGCTCAATGAGGTAAAAGACGCCGCGGAAGAAGTGGGTGACAACGCCACCAGCGGTATCGTCGACGATTGGATCGATCAGTGCGAAGAACGCGTCTGGTTCCTTAATCAGACTACCAAGTAAGCACATACCTATTCGTTTGCGCCCATGCCGCCTTTCCCCTTGGGGACGGGCGGCATTGGTGTATCAATAGCGTATGGAAAATTTGACGATCATCGAGGGCCAGGGTGATGCGGCTATTGCCGATTGGCTGGCGTCCCATCTACGCGAACGGATGGATCAATCCGATGGGCCGGTGACGATCACGGTTCCCGGGGGATCCACTCCCTTTCCGATCATGGATCAATTGCTTGGCCACGACCTGGACTGGACGCGGCTGGTTGTGTGGCCGGGAGACGACCGTATCGTTTCGGAAGATCATGCCGCATCGAATACGGGGAAGCTGCGCAAACTATTCGAGCCTGCGGGGGCTGAAGTCGTCACTCTGAACGAGATGGAAGCCGTGCCGCCTTTCGCTCTTGCCTGGCTTGGCATGGGCGCTGACGGGCATGTCGCTTCGCTATTTCCGAATACGGATCCCAAGGTCGACGACGCGCGACCGGTCGTGCGTTTGACGCCCGATCCGCTGCCTCCCGAAGCTCCGTTCGATCGGATCAGCTTGACCATGCCATCGCTTCTCGCAAGCGACCGGTTGGTCTTCGTTCTTCGCGGTGCGGAGAAACGCAGCGTACTCGATCAGGCTATTGCAGGTAATAACGATCTTCCGATTGCGCGATTGCTCGCTGCGGTCCGGCAACCGGTGACATGTTTCACCTGATCCCCAAGCCGCTCCACCGAGTGGCACTGAAGGTTGCGCATCGGTTGCGCCATCACTGGCGCAAATTCAGCGGGATCACGGCAGAGGGCGTCACCATCATTGCGTCCAATCCGCAGGGTGAAATCCTGTTGGTGCGGCATAGTTACGGTCCGCAAGGGTGGTATTTTCCGGGCGGTGGTATCGGGCGGGAAGAAACGCCGGAGCACGCGGCGCGGCGAGAAATGCGCGAAGAAACAGGCTGCCTCGTGACCGATCTGAAACTTGTCGGCATATTGAACGAGGAAATTTCGGGCGCACCGCACCGCGCTTATATTTTCAGCACTGTCGTGGATGCGGCACCCGAACCGGACGGGCGAGAAATCGTGGAAGCGCGTTTCTTTGCGATACGCCTGCTTCCCGAAGCGATGAGCGCGCTCACCAGAAGGCGGCTGGAATTATGGCAGTCCTGCGTAAACTAGAGCAGCGATAACTGCGCATCAGGTCGCGGTTGCTGGTCACTGTTCCCCTCCAGTTTCGAAAGCGTCAGTCCCATGAGGCGGATCGGCATGGGCAGGGGGAGGACCTCCTCCAGCAGGGCGCGGCCGATTGCCGCAAATTCCTCTTTGTTCGCGATTGGCCGATCCATCGTCTTGGCGCGGCTGAAAATCTGAAAATCGGTGAATTTCATCTTGAGAGTGACGGTGCGACCTTCTGCTTCCGCGCGCTCGATATAGCCCCAGACGATATCGATGATGTCCTCCATTGTGTCGCGCAACTCGCTACCCGACGAAAGGTCGCGGCTGAACGTCCTCTCGCCGCCAACGGATTTACGGATACGGCTCGATCGAACGGGCCGCAAATCGATGCCTCTCGAAGCGCGATAGAGATAATCGGCGAAGCTTCCGAAATGAGCGCGCAGCCATTCGATGTCCTTTTCCGCCAGATCGCCGCCGGTCTCGATGCCGAGCCGCGCCATTTTTTCGGCGCCCTTGGGACCGACGCCGTGGAAGCGCCTGATCGGTAGGTCGGCGACAAAGGCGGCCCCTTCGCCGGGACGGATCACGCACAGGCCATCGGGCTTGTTCTGGTCGCTCGCGATCTTGGCGAGAAACTTGTTGTAGCTGACCCCTGCGCTGGCGGTCAGTTTCGTCTTGGCGCGGATTTCCTGGCGGATCAGTTCCGCTATCCGGGTGGCGCTGCCAATGCCCAGCTTGTCTTCGGTGACATCCAGATATGCCTCATCAAGGCTGAGCGGTTCGACCAGGTCGGTGTGGTGACGAAAGATTGCGCGGATCTGCTGACTGACCTCGCGGTAGACGTCGAAACGGCTCTTGCAAAAGATAAGGTCGGGGCATTTGCGCTTGGCCGTGACAGAGGGCATGGCGCTGCGCACACCGAACTTGCGCGCCTCGTAGCTGGCAGCAGCGACAACGCCGCGCCCGCTCGATCCACCCACAGCAACGGGCTTGCCCCGCAATTCTGGATGGTCGCGTTGCTCGACGCTGGCGAAAAACGCATCCATGTCGACGTGAATGATCTTCCGCAGCCCATCGGCTTCGCTGTCATCCGCATCGGTACGCACTTCGCCATCTTTCATGAGAGAATAGATAGCGACGCGGGTTGCAAATCGGAACCTTGTCGGCCAACTGCCATTTTGTGCAGATGCGAAGCGAACAGTTGGCCGGCGGCGAGCGCCCGATTTCGAGCGCTGCGCGCGGTAAGAGCATTGGCGAGCGCGAACTGATCTGGATGATGGCTCTGCTGATGGCGTGCAACGCCTTCGGTATCGATGCAATCCTTCCAGCCCTCGATGCCCTGGCCAGCGATCTCGGCGTGGAAGGCAACAACCGTCAGTTCGTGGTCGGCGCCTATTTGCTCGCCGCGGGCATCGGTACGCTCATTCCTGGGGCTTTCGCCGACAGGTTCGGCCGACGCCCGGTGCTTTTCACGGCCTTGTTCTTCTATATCGCCCTATCGATTGCCTGCGCCTTGGCGACGAGCTTCGATATGCTGATTGCTCTACGCGCAGCGCAGGGTTTCTTTGCTGCAGGTATCATTGCTCTGCCGCCCGCCATCATTCGGGACCGTGTGGGCGGCGATAAAATGGCCCGCATGATGAGCCTGATTTTCGTGATCTTCCTGCTGGTTCCGGCGGTCGCACCGAGCATCGGGCAGGGCGTCTTGATGCTAATGGGCGACTGGCGCTGGATTTTCGGCGTCATGGCCCTGGCGGGTGTTGCTATGACGGCCTGGGTGTACGTGCGCTTGCCGGAAACCCTGCATGAATCGGACAAGCAGCAGATTCACCTGCCAACGATCACGCGCAATATGGCAAGTGCCGTGACCTTGCGCGAAACCATCGGTTACACCCTCGGCAGTGCGCTGGTTTTTGGTGGCTTGTTCGGCTTCATCAATTCCAGCCAGCAGCTGATCGGGGAAGCTTTCGGCGCGGGCGACAAATTCCCCATGATCTTTGCCATTTGCGCTGGTTGCATGGCGATTTCAAACTGGTCGAACAGCCGCATCGTCGAGCGGTTCGGTGCACGGCGTGTCAGCCATGTGGCGCTGTTCGCCTTCATCGCCGTGGCCGCTGCGCAGTACTGGTTTGCGAGCCAGCCGGATGAGAGCCTGTGGACGTTCGTACCTCTGATGGCCGCCAATATGAGCCTGCTCGGCTTCATCGGTGCGAATTTCGGGTCCATCGCTCTCCAGCCGTTCAAGCATATCGCGGGTGCAGCGTCGTCGGCGCAGGGCTTCTTGCGCATGACGAGCGGGGCGGCGCTGGGGGCTTATATCGGCTATCTTTACGACGGGACGGCGCGGCCGCTCGCGATTGCCCTTCTCGGTACGGCGGTGCTGAGCCTCGTCTTCGTGCTGATCAGCGAGCGCGGCACGCTATTCGGACCGCCCGAGCCGGAAGAAGACTAGGCTTCGGCGTATAGCTTGCGCCAAGCAAGATCGGCGAATTCGCATAAGAGCGGGCGGGTGTCGCGCGGAGCGATTATATCTTCGACGTTGAAGCGTTCCGCGCTGCGGAAGGGCGAGGTGACCTTGTCCAAGCGCTCGCGGATCGCTTCGAGTTTCGCTGCCGGGTCGTCTGCGGCTTCGAGATCCGATTTGTAGGCGACCTCCAGCCCGCCTGCGATGGGGAGCGACCCCCAGTCGCCCGAGGGCCAGCAATAGCGATACTGGAAATTCTCGGCGTTGCTCATAGCGCTGCCGGCGATGCCGTAGGCGCGGCGTAAGACCACGGAGGCGAGGGGCACGTTTGCCTTGTAAATCGCGGTCATGGCCTGGACACCGTAGCGGATGGTGCCGGCCATTTCCGCTTCGCGACCGATCATGAAGCCGGGGTTGTCGACCAGGTGGACGATCGGCAGGCGGAACCGGTCTGCAAGCTTCACGAAGCGTTCCACTTTTTCGCTGGTCTTCGCTTCCCACGAGCCGCCCAGGTAGGACGGGTCGCTGGCCAAAACCATCACTGGCCAGCCGTCGAGGCGGGCAAGAGCGGTGATGCAGGCGCGACCCCACATGCGACCAATCTCGAAAACCGTGCCCTGATCGAAGACCATGTCGAGGCAGCGGCGCATGGAATAAACCTGCTTCGGATCGCGAGGCACAAGTGAATCAAGCGTATGATCGCGGCGCCGAACAGGGTCCGAACAGTCTGTCCGGCGGGCAAGCTGGCCAACATGTTCGGGCATGAACGATAGGAAATGCCGCGCGCGGGCGAATGCTTCGGCTTCGCTCCCCACTTCGTCATCGACCACGCCGTTGCGGGTGTGGATCGCGCTGCCGCCGAGATCTTCCTTGGCCTGCTGGTGATCGGTCGAGCCGCGATAGCTGTCGCCAAGGCCATCAACCACGGCAGGCCCGGCGGCGAAGAGCTGGCTGAGACCCTTCACCATGATCGAATAATGGCTGGCGACGGTGCGGGCGGCGCCGAGACCGGCGGTCGGGCCGAGCGCCAGTGCGACCACCGGCACCGTATCGAGATTCTTCACGACATCCGACCAGCCCGGCACGGCGGGGATGTATGTGGCGCCGATCTGTTCCAGCGTCTTGACGCTGCCGCCGCCGCCGGTGCCGTCGATCATGCGGATGATGGGGAGCTTGAGCTCGTGCGCCATCTTTTCCGCCTGCACCATCTTGCGGCTGATCCCGGCATCGGCCGCACCGCCGCGAATGGTGAAATCGTCTGCCGTGGCGACGACGGGGCGGCCGTTTATCTCCGCCTTGCCGAAGAGGAAAGGAGCCGGAAGAATATGTTCGAGATTGCCGTCCTCGTCATAGGAGGCCTTGCCCGCGATCTTGCCGATTTCGCGAAAACTGCCGGGATCGACCAATGCGGCGAGCCGGGCGCGGGCATCCATCTTGCCGCGCGAATGCTGACGCGCGACTTTTTCCTCGCCGCCCATCTGCTCGGCCAGTCCTTCGCGGTGGCGGAGTTCCTCGAGTTCCTTGTCCCAGCTCATTCGTGCCCTCTCTCTTCGGGGGACACGCTCGCAATGAGGAGAGGCTTTGTGAAGCCTTATTCTTCTTTCGGCTCGACAACTGCCAGAACGGCCTCGACCTGTACCTGCCCGCCCTCGCTGGCGGCCAGTTCGGTTACGGTGCCATCGAAGGGCGCGGTGAGGGCGTGTTCCATCTTCATCGCTTCGAGTACCATGAGGCGCTGGCCCGCGGTGACCGTATCCCCTTCGGCAACATCGACCGCGATGACTTTGCCCGGCATGGGAGCGAGGATAGCACCGTCTCCCGCTGCTGCGGCACCCGACCCACGGGACTGACGTTCGAAGACGAAGCTCTGCCCATCGGCAAAGACCACGGCCCTGGCGGGATCGACAAAGCCCGTCGCGAAGCTTTCCGTGCCGGCACGAGCGGCGGAGACGGTGCGGGTTTCGCCCTTGTGCGTGAGCGTTGCCGACAACACGCCGGGGGCATTGAGGCGCAGGCCGATGGGCAGGTCCTCATGATCTTCGGTTTCGGCCAGAGCGATGAAATCGGCCGCGCTCTGCCAGATATCGTCGTCTGCTTCGTCGGACGACACGAGATCGTCGAGCTTGGTTTCGATGAAGCCGGTGTCGAGATTGGCCTGTTCGAAATCCTCATCGCGAAGGCAGTTCGCGATAAACGCGGCATTGGTCTTTACCGGCCAGATTTCGACATTTTCCGCAATACCGGCGAGCTGGTCGATAGCATCGCCGCGGGTTTCGCCCCAGACGACCAGCTTGGCCACCATGGGATCGTAGAAAGGCGAAATCCGGTCGCCTTCCTCGACGCCGGTTTCGATGCGGCCTTCAACGCCGAGGTCGAAGTGATCGAGCGCGCCGGTCGAAGGGAGGAAGCCGCCTGCCGGATCTTCTGCGTAAAGGCGCGCTTCGATGGCATGACCGTCGATAAAAAGATCGTCCTGCGAGAGCGGAATAGGTTCGCCGCTTGCGACGCGCAGCTGCCATTCGACCAGATCGACGCCGGTGATTTCTTCGGTCACGGGGTGTTCGACCTGAAGACGGGTGTTCATTTCCATGAAGAAGATGCGGTCGGCGCGCAGGCCTTCGCTGGCGTCGGCAATGAATTCGATCGTACCTGCGCCTTCGTAATCGACCGCCTTGGCCGCGCGCACGGCAGCCGCGCAGATATCCTCGCGCGTTGTATCGTCCATTCCGGGAGCGGGTGCTTCCTCGATGACCTTCTGGTGACGGCGCTGCAACGAGCAGTCGCGTTCGAACAGGTGGACGACGTTGCCATGGCTATCGCCGAACACCTGCACTTCGATATGCCGGGGCGAGGTGATCCATTTTTCCAGCAGCACCTCGTCATTGGAGAAGCTGGCCTTGGCTTCGCGGCGGCAGCTTTCCAGCATCGCTTCGAAATCGGCTGCAGCATCGACCTTGCGCATTCCCTTGCCCCCGCCGCCGGCGACGGCCTTGATGAGTACGGGGTAACCGATGGCGTCGGCTTCCTGCTTGAGGCGTTCGACCGACTGATCCTCGCCCTCGTAGCCTGGAGTCACCGGCACGCCTGCTGCGCGCATCAGCTTCTTCGCGGCATCTTTCAGCCCCATCGCTTCGATGGAAGAAGGCTTGGGGCCGACCCAGATCAGCCCGGCATCGATGACGGCCTGCGCAAAGCCTGCATTTTCGCTGAGGAAGCCGTAGCCCGGATGGATCGCTTCCGCCCCGGTCTGCTTCGCCGCGGCGATGATCTTTTCGCCCAGCAGATAGCTTTCGGCAGCAGGCGAAGGGCCGATATGGACCGCTTCATCAGCTTGGCGGACATGGAGCGCCCGGGCATCGGCATCGGAGTAGACAGCGACCGTGGCGATCCCCATTTCGCGCGCGGTGCGGATGATACGGCAGGCGATTTCGCCGCGATTGGCGATGAGAAGCTTCTGGATCATGGGCGGGGCGCTAACCCATTTTTCAAGTCATTGCGAGCGGTAGGCGAAGCAAACCAACGTCAGCCCTGTTGGCGGCACAGGAAGCTGCGTGATGGATTGGCGCGACGGCCCATGGGGCTTTCTTGCAATGACTGCTGCGGCAGCCCCGGGCCTTACCAGCCGGTGACCGGCCTGAAATCGTGGCGGCTCCACAGGATCGGCTCCGACGGAACCTGCGGACGGTTCACGATCGCTTCGAAGAAGGCGGCCGTCATGTGCCACAGTTTTTCCGGGCCACTGACCCTGGTGCGGCTGTCCCATGCGAGCTGCCCGCGGGTAAGCACCTTGCGCCCGATGGCGCCATATATGCGGGCGGCGGCCAGCACGGCCCAACGCTGACGGAAACGCAGGCGCCTGGCGCCGAGCTTCGACGCGGCTTCGTATTTTTCCATCATGCCGATGAGGCGCGGCATCAGGCTGGCCAGGCGGAAACGGTTTTCGGGCAATGCGTGTTCGCCCTGTTCCCAACCCATTTCGTCGAGCCAGGTGCGGGGCAGATAGCAGCGCCCGGCCTGCGCATCTTCGACGATATCGCGCGCAATATTGGCAAGCTGGAAAGCCAGCCCCAGATCGCAGGCGCGGTCGAGCGTTTCGCCATCGTCGGGATGAACCCCCATGATGCGCGCCATCATGATGCCAACGGCACCGGCGACATGGTAGCAATAGCGCATCATGTCGGTTTCTGTCTTCGGGCTCCACCCGGTGGCGTCGAGCGCGAAGCCGGCAATCACATCGTTCGCTTCTTCCAGCGTCAGGCCGCATTCGTCCGCGACAAGGCCAAATGCATCGAAGGCGGCATCCGCCGTGGGCTGTTCTTCGAAAGCCCGGCGGGTCAGCACGCGGATCGCCTGGACGCGGTCTTCCGCATCCTTTGGCGTGCCCTGATCGCCGAGGGGGCCGCCCTTATCCTGGTTATCGGCGATGTCGTCGCACCGGCGACACCAGGCATAGAGCAGCCAGCTGCGTTCGCGCGTCGTGCGATCGAACAGTTTCGAAGCCGCGGCAAAACTGTGCGAACCCTCTTCGATCGATTCGAGCGAGCGATCGACGAGCACGGCACGATCGCGCCCGCCGCCAGCCCTTGCGGGGGTGGGGCGCAAATAGCGCGACTGCACGAGGGTACGGGGCTTGTTCAGAGGTCGTCGGCCTTCATCTGGAAGATGGGGGTATGGGGTTCGTATGCTTCCATACGGTTAAGCAGCCCATCCAGAGTTGTATCATGGACCAGGATATTCTGGTGCACGGGCCGCACGAAACCGACTTCGGCCATGTGGCGATTGAATGCGATCAGGTGATCGTAGAAGCCGAAGGCGTTGAGCAGGCCCACCGGGTTATCGTGATAGCCAAGCTGCGCCCAGCTCATCGCTTCCCACAGTTCATCCATGGTTCCGACGCCGCCCGGAATGGTGACGAAGCCGTCACTGAGATCTGTGAAGCGCTGCTTGCGTTCGTGCATCCCGCCGACCGTGTAGAGTTCGGTGCAGTCGTGATTGGCGACTTCGCTATTGGCCAGTGCATCGGGAATGACGCCGATAACTTCCCCGCCCGCTTCCAGCGCGCCGCGGGCCGTGGCACCCATCAGGCCCAGTCGTCCGCCGCCATAGACCACCCCGATGCCGCGCTGTGCCAGCCCCTTGCCCACATCGTAAGCAAGCTGGATGAACCGCGGATCCTGCGGCGAGGCGGAGCCACAATAGACGGCCAGACGGTTCATAGTTCGGGTCATGCCAAATCCTCCAGCATCAGTCCGGCAGTCGCCTTGGCGCTGCCGACCACGCCGGGGATGCCGGCGCCGGGGTGGGTCCCTGCCCCGACGAGATAGAAATTGTCCAGCACGTCATCCCGGTTGTGCCCGCGGAAATAGGCGCTTTGCGTGAGGACGGGTTCAAGGCTGAAGGCGCTGCCCATATGCGCGTTGAGATCGGCGGCGAAATCGCTGGGCGCGTAATGGAATTTGGTGACGATCCGATCGTGCAAGCCGGGAATGAGGCGGCGTTCGAGTTCGTCGAGAATGCTCTTTTCGAGCATCGGCCCCATTTCTTCCCAGTCCACCGCCAGCTTGCCCATATGGGCCACGGGAACGAGGGCGTAGAACGTGCTCATCCCCTCGGGCGCCATGGACGGATCGGTGACGGTCGGGTGGTGCAGATAGATCGAGAAGTCCTGCGGCAGCACGCCGTGATCGTAAATGTCTTCCAGCAGGCCTTTGTACCGCGGGCCGAACAGGATCATGTGATGGGGGATGCCGGGCCAGCTCCCCTCGATCCCGAAGTGGACGACGAACAGGCTGGGGCTGAAGCTCTTGCGTGACAGGCGCTTGGCGTAATCGGCACCGCGTTTCGCGCCAGCTAGCAGATCCTTGTAACTGTGCATGATGTCGGCATTGCTGGCGATGGCATCGAAACGCTGTTTCCAGCCCGACCGCGTTTCCACCTCGGTCACCTGTTTGCCGAGCGTGTGGATCTGGACCACCGGATCGTTCAGCCGGACAGTGCCGCCAAGGCGTTCCAGATGAGTGACCATGCCCGCGATCAGGCGATTGGTGCCGCCCCTGGCCCACCACACTCCGCCGTCGATTTCGAGCTTGTGGATCAGCGCGTAAATGCTGCTGGTCTTCATCGGATTGCCGCCGACCAGAAGCGTGTGGAAGCTCAGCGCTTCGCGCAGCTTTTCATTATCGACATAGCTGGAAACGACCGAATAGACGCTGCGCCACGCCTGCTGTTTCGCGAGCGCAGGAGCAGCCTTGATCATCGACTTGAAGTCGAGGAAGGGCACGTGGCCAAGTTTTACATAGCCTTCCTGATAGACCGCTTCGGAATATTCGAGGAAGCGCTGGTAACCGGCGACATCGGCCGGGTTGAGCTGCGCGATTTCGCGGAACAGCTGCTCTTCATCGTTGGAATAATCGAACTGCGTTCCGTCCGGCCAGGCGAGCCGGTAGAAGGGCATGACCGGCATCAGATCGACATCTTCGGAAATGTCGTGGCCGGACAGTGCCCATAGTTCCTTCAGGCAGTTCGGATCGGTGATGACGGTGGGGCCCGCATCGAAGGTGAAACCGTCTTTCTGCCAGTGGTAGGCGCGGCCGCCGGGCTTGTCGCGCCCCTCCACCACGGTGGTGGCGATGCCGGCAGATTGCAGCCGGATGGCGAGGGCGAGCCCGCCGAAGCCCGCGCCGATGACGCAGGCGGTGCGGCCCGGCGGAACGGGCGCTGGGGTTTGGGCCGCCTGGGGGGCAGGGCTGGTCTGTGCGGTCATTGGGGCTTCTCATGGACGAGCGGGCTGCCCTTGCCAAGCAGCGCGCGGACGGCATCGGTCACGGGGACGGGGGGCTTGCCGGAAAGGATGCGCAACTTGTCCCCATATGTCGGGGCTCCGGCATAGAAGCGTTCGATCAGCGGTTCACGCAGGCGATAGAACCGTTCGAAGATGCGATAGCGTTCGTCCGGGCGGGCGGCGTCGAACAGCATCCGGCCAAGCCGGCGGAAGAACCGCATCGACCGCCAGTGATCATGCGCGCGTTTTTCGAACAGGGCGGCAAGCTGTTCGCCCGGCAACATGGCCTCGCGGGCCAGCACCAGCGCATTGGCGACGGCAAATGGCAGCGTGTAGCTGGTGAGGGGATGCGTAAACCCGCCGCGCGCGCCGATCTGGACCACCCCAGGTTGGCGCACGTCGCGCCGGTATGCGGCAAAATCGCCACCGGTAATGACGGGCAGGACGCCCGTTTCGCCGCCGAGGATGTCGCCATGCCAGCCCATGGCGGCGCAATAGCGGTCGATCCGGCCCGAAAGCGCGTTGCGGTCCAGCACGTGGCTGTCTGCGTAATAGGTGTCTTCGACGAACAGCTCTTCGGCGCCGAGCGGCAGCGTGTAGACGAAGCGATAGGCATCGTGCTGCGCGACGCGCGCATCCATCACGATCGGCCGGGCAAGGCCATGCGGTGCATCGGTGCGCAGGTGGCGGCCCATGAAGACCTGCCAGCCACCGCGCAGATGGGGCGAAGGTTGGAAATCCCGGCAATCGACCACTGTCCGGGCGGAAATATGCTCGCCATTATCGAGCGTGATGCCGTTGGCTGCCAGTGCGACCACACGGGACCGGGTGCGGATCGCTTCCTGCGGCAGCTCGCGCCGCAGCGCAGCGTCGAAGTCTCGGCTGGCGAGCGAGCGATAGGCCGAGCCCAGCGTCCGGCTGTGGGCGGGGAATGCGACGGTGTAGCCCGCGGGCCATTCGGTCTTGCGAAAGGGTGCGAGCAAATCGGTGCCGGCGTCATCCAGATCGCTGGCAAACCAGCTCCAGCGGTGATTTCCGCCGAAAACCTCCCCCGCTTCGAACAGCGCAAGGCGCAATTGCGGATGTGACCGGTGGACTGCCAGCGCGGTAAGCCCGCCTGCGAGCCCACCTCCGACGATTGCGATATCGAACATGCGCTCAGTCATCGCCAAGAGGCTTAGAGGCGAAGCGCACAGGGGACAATCGTCTTGACGATGCTGGCGGGAACAGGAGCGCGAACCGGGTGTTTCAATGCAAACAGGGAACCTCGAGGGAAATCACATGAAAGCCATTCTTGCCGCTGCGGGCGCTGCCGTCGCCCTGTGCGCATCACCTGCCGCCGCCCAAGAGGCGGACGAAATCGCTGCGGCTAGCGGCAACGCCGAGCCTACGGTGTTCGACGGCGACTGGCTGAGCGTCGGCGCCGGCGTGATCTATGGGCCGAGCTACAGAGGTTCGGACGACTACGTCTTCTCCCCGATCCCTGTGGTTCAGGGCAATCTGGGCGGGGTCGGCATCAGCCCGAGAGCCGGCGGCATCGCGCTCGATTTCATTCCCGACCGGGACGGCGAAGTGTCGTTTTCCGCCGGCATCGCTGCAAAGCTGAGCCGCAACCGCGCTGCCCAGATCAAGGATCCGGTGGTGAGGAGCTATGGAGAGCTGGAAACGGCGATCGAAGTGGGGCCAAGCGCAGGGGTCAGCGTTCCGGCGCTGCTCAACCCCTATGACAGCCTGAGCTTCAACATCGATGCGGTCTGGGACGTGGCCGGCGCGCATAACGGCATGTCGGTCAACCCGTCCATTACCTATTTCACGCCGCTGAGCCGCGGTATCGCCGTATCTCTGTCCGTCAGCGCAAAGCATATCGACGATGACTTTGCCGACTATTACTACTCCGTCCCGGCTGGTGGGCCGCTGCCCGAATTCCAGGCGGAAGGCGGTTTCGAAAGCGCCGGGGTCAACCTGCTGGGTGTATTCGACCTCGATGGCGACGTGACCAATGGCGGGCTCGCCCTGATCGCATTGGGCGGTTATTCGCGCATGCTTGGAGACGCGAAACGCACCCCGTTCACCTCGATCCGCGGCGATGCCGACCAATGGATGGGGGCGGTAGGCGTAGGCTATACGTTCTGACACCTGCTTTTGCTTGCCCTCGCCGATGAGGGCAGGCATCCCCTTGCGCCAAAGGGGAGATACATATGAGAATCGCCGCACTGCTTGCGCTCGGCGCAGCAATCATTGCCACGCCTGCGCTGGCGGACACGACGGTCATCCATGCCGGTGCGGTCGTGGTGGATGCCGACAGCCAGCCGCGGGGGCAATCGACCGTTACGGTCACCGACGGGCGGATCGTGAGCATAGAGGACGGTTTTGCCGATGCTCCGACAGGAGCTACGGTGGTCGACCTCAGGAACAAGACCGTGGCGCCCGGCCTGGTCGACCTGCACGTTCATTTGACCGGCGATCCTGGGGGCGACTTCTGGAAAGAAGCCGTCGAACCCGACGAATGGGGCGTGGTCGTGGGCGCCAAGAATGCCCGACTGACGGCACTGGCAGGGTTCACGACCGTGCGCGAGGCAGGCAGCGGCCGGGAATCTGCTTTCGCCCTGCGGCGCGGCACCGAAGAAGGCTTCATCGCCGGACCGCGTATCGTAGCGGCGGGCCCCCCGCTGGCGATTGTCGGCGGACATGGCGATGTCAGCGGTTTCCGTCCCGAAGTGAACGAGGTTCTCGACACGGGGTTCACCTGTACCGGCGCAGTGGAATGTGCCGAGAAAGTGCGCCTCGCCAGCCAGAACGGTGCTGATGTCATCAAGATCACCGCCACCGGTGGGGTGTTAAGCCAGCAGGGGCGCGGGCTGGAAGCGCATTTCAGCGATGCCGAAATGAAAAGCATCGCGGATACCGCTCATTCGCTGGGTCTGCAGGTCATGGCACACGCCCACGGTGCCCGCGGTGTGGAGGCCGCGAGCCGAGCAGGCATCGATACGATCGAACATGGTACGTATCTGGACGAAGCGGCCGCCAACGAAATGAAGAAAAACGGCACGGTGCTGATCCCCACGCTCATGGCTTTCCAGGGTGTGACTGAACGGCTGGGCAAAGGAATTTACACCCCCGTTGTCGAAGAGAAGATCCGGGCAGTTGCCGAAACGGCGCGGGTATTCATGGGCAAGGCAATGCGCTGGGGCGTGCCAATCGCTTTCGGGACCGATGCCGGCGTTTTCGGTCATGGGCGCAATGCCGGCGAATTCGCGCTCATGGTGGCGCAGGGTATGGGCCACCGCGAAGCCTTCGCCACGGCGACGACAAATGCCGCCAAGGTGCTCGGCATGGAAAATGAAATCGGTCGGATCGCGCCGGGATATTCCGCCGACCTGATTGCGATCGATGGCAACCCGCTGGAAGACACGGCTACGCTCGAAAATGTGGGTTGGGTAATGGTTCGCGGGCGCGTGATCGACTGACCTACGCGTCGGGGGACACCGACGCCGGCGTTCGGTCGATGCGTTTACGCCATCGGTCGCAAACCCTGCTTGTCCGCCATATCAAACCAGTGTTGTAACGGAACTCAGAGGTTTCAGGGGAATTGCGATGAAATACGTCAGCCATGCATTCGCTTCAGGTGCAGCTTTTGCGCTCGCGCTCTCGGCAGTTCCGTCCATCGCACAGGACCGGCAGGATGATGCTGCGGTTGCCGCCGAGGCTGGCGAACATGATAAACTGTTCGCGCTTTTCGCCGATGCGGACGAGCGCGAACTGAAGTTGAACCCTGTCGGCGCCCTGTTTCGTGGCGATATGCGGTATGCCGACCGGCTGGGCGATTACCTGACCGACGAATATCTCGCTGCGAGCAAGGCGGATAATGCGAAGAACATCGCCATGCTGGCAGAAATCGACCGCAGCAAGCTTTCGGCCACGGACCAGCTGGCTTATGACGTGTTCGCCTACAATCAGCAAAGAACGCTGGCAGGCTTCGCCCCGGAAATCCTGGCTGTCACACAGGTGCGCCCGATCAATCATTTTTCGGGTTTCCACACGTTCTATCCGAACTTTGCCAGTGGACAGAGCGCGGCTCCGTTCAAGACAGTTACGGATTACGAAAACAATCTCAAACGGCACAAGGACTATATCGCGATCACCGACCGGGCGATCGACAGGTTTCGCGAGGGAATGGAAACCGGCGTTTTAGAAACGAAACTGACCATCGGCAATGTCGTCAGCCAGCTTGACACGCAACTGGCCATGCCGGTGGAAGAATCGCCCTTTTTCATGCCGGTGAAGAATTTCCCCGAAGATTTTTCAGATGAAGACAAGGCCCGGCTGACCGAGGAATACAGAGCCGGGACCGCTGAAATCTATGCAGTTCACGCTCGCCTTCGCGATTTCCTGCGGGACGAATATATGCCTGTCGCGCGCGACACGGTGGGCCTGTCGCAGATGAAGGGTGGAGCTGAACTCTATAGACAGCTTATCGAAGATACGACCACGCTGCCCCTGGAGCCGGACTATCTGCACAATCTCGGTCTGACCGAAGTCGCGCGGATCAAGAACGGGATGGAAGAAATCAAGCGAGAGGTCGGTTTCGTAGGCACGCTCAACCAGTTTTTCGACTACGTTCGCACCGACGCGAAGTTCAAGCCGGAAAGCCGCGAGGCGCTGACGCAGACTTACTACGATATCGGCAAGCAGGTTGATGCGAAGATCGGCGACTATTTCTCGCTCGTTCCCAAGACACCGCTCGAGATCAAGCCATACGAAGAGTATCGTGAAAAGTTCGAAGCAGGCGGATCGTACAATTCCGGCGCCCCGGATGGATCGCGCCCGGGCACGTTCTATTTCAACGCCTATGATTTGCCGAGCCGCCTGACGACCGGCAATGTCACGCTGTATCTGCACGAAGGCGCGCCTGGCCACCATTTCCAGATCAGCCTTGCGCAGGAAAATACCGATCTGCCCGCCTTCATGCGGTTCGGCGGCAATACGGCCTATGTCGAAGGCTGGGCCCTCTATGCCGAAACACTGGGCTACCCGATGGGCTTTTTCGACGATCCGTGGAATCGCTATGGCACCCTGCAGGACGAGCAATTGCGCGCCATGCGGCTGGTCGTCGATACCGGCCTGCATGCGAAAGGCTGGACCCGGCAGCAGGCAATCGATTTCATGCTCGAGAACAGTGGCATGACCGAAACCGAGGTGGTGGCGGAAGTGGAGCGCTATATCGCGATCCCCAGCCAGGCGCTCGCCTACAAGGTCGGAGCGCTGAAAATTCAGGAACTGCGCAAGCGCGCGGAGGAACAGTTGGGTGACAAATTCGACATCCGCGATTTCCACGCCGAAGTGCTAGGCACCGGCAGCCTCCCCATGCCGGTACTTGAAGCGAAGATCGCCCGCTGGATCGCAGCCAAAGCCGGATAGGCAAAAGTGGATTGGCTGCGCAAAGCCGAATGGCTCACGAGGGACCGGGTGCGCGGCTATGCATGGCTGGTTGCGCTGGCGGGCCTTGTACTGGTGGGTCACGCCTACCTTCAGGCAATGGGCCCTGTCGGTACGGATTTTCTGGCATTCTGGGGTGCAGGCCATGTGACGGCAGCAGGCGATCCGGCGGCGGCATACGATCTCGCGGTTCAAGAGCAAGTGCAGACTGGCACCGGCAGCGATGGGTGGTTCGCGTTCGTTAATCCACCCCCGTTTCTTTTCGCGGCGGTGCCATTCGGGGCACTGCCGTTTCCGATCGCATGGATCGCCTGGGTCGCCGCGACATGGGGACTATGGGCATGGGCGAGCCTGCGGGCATTTCCTCGCCTGTGGCCGCTGGTAATCGCGTATCCCGGTGCAGTGATCGCGGCAACGCATGCGCAAACGGGACTGCTCACTGGCGCCCTGTTGGTTTTTGGCGCCCATGAACTGGGCAAGCGTTCGGCATTGTCCGGAGCAGCGATCGGAGCGCTGGTAATCAAGCCGCATTTAGCGGTGCTTGCCCCGATCTGGTTTGCTGCCGGTGGGCGGTGGCGCGCCTTCCTGTCGGCAGGGGGGGTGACATTGGCTCTGCTCGCCTCTTCCGTGCTGGTTTTCGGAAAGGGCATCCTTAGCGATTACGCCACGAGCTGGCGCGCGAGCGGGGCGCTGATGGAAGTTGTCGAGGCCGATTTCCTCCTGCGGATGGCGACGTTCTTCTCACAGGTACGGCTTTGGGCGGGGGATTTGCCCGCGAGCATTGCCGGGCTTGCATCTGGCGGCCTGGCTGTCGCCTCGGCGATATTCGCATGGCGGCGGTTCGATGGCGATGCCAGGGCAACGGGCGCGGTCGTGCTGGCGGCGACCGCTCTCGCGTCGCCTTATCTCTTCAACTACGATTTGCCATTTCTGGTCTTTCCCACGCTGTGGCTGGTCACTCAAGGTCTGGAACGAGGGTTTCGGCCATTCGAAAAGCTTGCATTGGTCATCCTTTACTTCGCGCCCTTCGCCACACGGGCTCTGGCATTCCCGCTGGGTGTAAACCTGATGCCGCTCGCAGCGCTGGCGTTGCTGGCGCTGGTCTGGAGCCGCGGAGGCCGCCCACCGGGAACAAGCGTGCAACCCTAGGGTTTTTACTCATCAGGACGGTGGGAGAGATTTCATGGAGGTTTGCCATGTCAAGTTTGTCCTTCCACAGCAGTAGCCCGGATCGCTGGGCCAAGCCGAAACCCTATAGCGACAGCTCGCTGCGTTATCAGATGCACGGCAAGATCCTGCCCATGGAGGAGCCAGGTTTCCTGGCTCGCCTGTTCGGGCTGCGCTGAGGGTTCAGTCGTACCAAGGACGAGGGGCCGGAGGTCTGTTGACCCCCGGCCCCTTTTTCGTGCCAGTCTAACGACCGTCAGTATTCTTCCGGTTCTTCCGGCGTGTCTTCCGTATGGGTAGGCCCTGCGTCACGCTCGCCCTTGGCAAGCTTGAACACGACGCCGCTCAGCAATGCGAGAGCCAGCAGGTTGGGCAGGGCCATTGCCGCATTGGAGATATCGCCCAAACGCCAGACCAGCTGCGAAGGTTGGGTCGCCCCGACGAAAATGCCGATGCACCAGATTACCCGCCAGATGATGTGCAGGATCTTCTCGCCGCCGCGGGTGGAGCCCGGAATACGGTCGTAAAGGAAGGTAATCGCCCGCTCGCCGTAATAACTCCACGTCAGCAACGTGGTGAAGACGAACAGGATCAGCGCCACCGATGCCACCAGCGTGCCGAGCGGTATGCCCGCGATGAGCGTTGGAAACGCCGCGGCGAATGCCCCTGAGGTGGTAACGAAGCCGGACATCTGCGTCGTGCCGAGATCCGATTGCCAGACATGCTGCACTGCCTGCCCCTGATAAGTGAAATCGCCTTCCACCGTCAGGATCACGAGGGCGGTCATGGTGCAGATGACGATCGTGTCGATGAACGTGCCCAGCATCGCCATGCGGCCTTGCTGCTCGGGATCGTTCGTCTGTGCGACTGCGTGCGCAATGGCCGTCGAACCCTGACCAGCTTCGTTGGAGAATAGGCCGCGAGCAACGCCAGCACGGATTGCGATAATGATCATCGCCCCGGCGAAACCGCCGCTTGCGCTCTGCATGTTGAATGCACCGCCGAAGATGCGCCCGAAGGTTTCGGGCAGGTCCTGGAAGTTCAGGATCAGCGCGATCAACGCCATCGCGATGTAGGTTGCGGCCATGAAGGGCACGACCTTTTCGGCAACGTTGCCGATCGATTTGATGCCGCCGATAATGACGATGAAGACCAGAATGGCGACGATCAGGCCGCCCATCCAGCGTTCGATCCCGAACAGTTCGTTGAGGCCACTGGCGACTTCGTTCGACTGGATCGAATTGCCGGTCACCAATGCGGAAAACAGGGTGCCGAGGCAGAACAGCACGGCGAGCCATGTCCATTTCTTGCCAAGACCCATCATGATATAGGTCATCGGGCCGCCGCGCAGCACGCCGTCACTCGTCTTTTCGCGGTAGCGGATGGCAAGGCTGCCTTCCGCAAACCCGAGCGCCATGCCGAACAGGGCGGTAATCCACATCCAGAAGATCGCACCGGGTCCCCCGAGTGCGATGGCCGTCGCCACACCGGCAAGGTTACCGGTTCCGACCTGGCCCGAAAGCGCCGTCGACAGGGCCGCGAATGGCGAAATTTCGCCCGCACCCGCGCTTTTCCTGCCTTTGAAAAGGCCGGCAAATGCGTTGCCGAGATTGCGAATGGGGTAGAATTTCAGTCCGACCATGATCCACAGGCCGATGCCGAGCAGTACGATCGTCATGGGTGGGAAGGGCAGTACCTCCGCGCCGTTCCATGTGCCCACCCAGATAAAATCGGAAATGTTGGTGACCGGCTCGATCAGCCGCTCGCCCAGACTTGCCGTCTGGCCTGTTGCCATGTCGTAAATTCCCCTCATGCGTCCCGTTAACTGGAAAGCGGGCAGGCTAGTCGCGCTTGCCACGCTTGCAAAGGGGGGCTTTGAACTTCAGTCCCCGGCTTGCCTTTTTGCGCGCGGCAAACTAGACGCTGCACCGTCTTCCGACATTGGGATCGATAAAAGCCCCTCCCGGACTTGAACCGGGGCGGCGAGAGAACCTACCTGAAAGGGATGTGGCGGAAGGCGGCACGATTTTTACGCGAGAGACGTGAGCGATGGCAGACGAAAAGAAAACCAGCCCGGCGGAATTCCTCCGGCAGGTCCAGGCCGAAGGGCGCAAGGTCGTATGGCCGACGCGCGAGGAAACGGTACGCACGGCGATTTTCGTTTTCATCATGATGGTCATTCTCTCGGTCTTCTTCCTCGGCGTCGATTCGCTGTTCAGCGCTGTGGTGCGCTGGCTGCTGACAGTCGCCTGAGCAGTAATTCGACAGGGTAGTTAGGAACACATGGCACGCTGGTACATCATCCACGCTTATTCCGGATTCGAGAACAAGGTCCGCGATTCGATCATCGCCGAGGCCGAGCGTCTGGGCCTGTCGGAAGGCGTCGAAGAAGTTGAGGTTCCCACCGAGACCGTCACCGAAGTGAAGCGCGGCAAGAAGGTCCAGATTGAGCGCAAGTTCATGCCCGGCTACGTGCTGGCCAAGCTGAACATGACCGACGATATCTACCACCTCGTCAAGAATACGCCCAAGGTCACCGGTTTCCTCGGCAACAACAACAAGCCGCAGGCGATCTCCGAGAAGGAAGCCGCGCGCTATTTCGGCGGTGTGGAAGAAGCGAAGTCGGCACCCAAGAAGGACATCAGCGTCGATTACGAGATCGGCGATCAGGTCAAGGTTCTCGACGGACCTTTCGCCAGCTTCAACGGCCTTGTCGAGGAACTCGATTTCGACAAGCAGAAGGTCAAGGTTTCGGTTTCGATCTTCGGTCGCGCCACGCCGGTCGAACTCGACTTCGAACAGGTCGAACTGGTCAAGTAAGACGGCTGACAAACGCGTTTGAAAGGCCCCGTCCGGATCTGCCGGGCGAGGCCTTTCCGTTTGCGCTGTCAGGTTCCGTGGTTGCCGCCGGAATTAACGTTTTGCCTTGGCGAACAGATCGATCAGTTCGCCGAATTTCTGTCGTTGCTCGTCCGCATCGCCAGATGCGATAGCTTCGGCCACACAGTGCGAGGCGTGATTCTTCAAAATTTCGTCCTCTGCGCGGGCCAGAGCGGACTTCACCGCTTGCAACTGATGCAGGATGTCGATGCAATAACGATCGTCTTCCACCATCTGCGAAATCCCGCGCACTTGACCCTCTACCCTGCGAAGCCGGTCGACGATCCGGTGCTGTGCTGACTTTTCCGGCATGGGAATTCCTGCTTGTGTGATACCCCCTGGGGGTATAGCTGCGCTGCAAGACGAGAGTTTGCAACGGTAATGAGCGCATTATTTACTACCCGCCGGGCGATGCTCAAGGGCGCAGTTGGTCTTGGCGGTCTTGCAGCAATTCCTGCGTGGGCCCGGGCGATGCCGTATGGACCAATCCGGCAAGGCTTCGACGAAGTATCCGGCAGAGTGATCGACCTTGCGGTTGGGCAGGGGGCAATCGAGGTTGCCGGGCGAAGTGGGCACGCTTTTGCTGTGAACGGCAGCGTGCCTGGCCCGCTGGTGCGGCTGAAGGAAGGCGAAGCCGTCGCCCTGCGCGTAGCCAATCATCTTGCGCAGGACACGTCCATACATTGGCATGGCCTGCTCCTTCCGTTTCAGTTCGACGGTGTGCCCGGGGTAAGCTTTCCGGGCATCAAGCCCGGCGAAACCTTTGTCTACGAACTGCCGGCGCTGCGCCAGTCGGGCACCTACTGGTGGCATAGCCATTCGGATCTCCAGGAACAGGCGGGCCATTACGGCCCGATCATTATCGATCCTGCGGGTCCCGATCCGGTGCAGGCCGATCGCGACTATGTGCTGCTGTTGAGCGAGTTCAGCCCGCTTCACCCGCATACGATCATGGCAAAGCTCAAGAAGGGCGAGGAGTATTTCAACCGTCAGAAGACCAGCTGGACGGACGATTATCGCCTGAGCGGAAGCGATCGCAGGATGTGGGCGGGTATGCGAATGATGCCGACCGACATCGCCGATGTGACCGGATCGACCTACACTTATCTCATCAACGGCCACGCGCCCGAAGACAGCCTCGAATATCTTTTCAGTCCGGGCGAACGCGTTCGCCTGCGCATTATCAATGGCAGCGCGATGAGTTTCTTCAACATCCGCATTCCCGGGGTGCGGATGAGCGTGGTTCAGGCGGACGGGAAGAACGTGCATCCGATAGAGGTGGACGAGTTTCAGATCGGAACGGCAGAGACTTATGACATCGTCGTCGAGCCGACGGCCGAAGCGCATACTATCGTTGCCGAGGCAATGGATCGGTCAGGCATGGCTGTTGCCACGCTTACTTCGCGGGCCGGTGCGCGGGCACCGGTGCCATCGCTGCGCGATCCGGTTCTGTTGACCATGACGGACATGGGTCACGGCGGGATGGACCATTCGGGTGGCGATCATTCGAACATGGGCCATACCACATCGACCGGGCGAATGGACCATGGCTCGATGAAAATGCGCGATACATCCAGCCTGCCGCCGAACGTGGCTGTCGGCCTTGGGGTCGACATGGTCAGCGCAAATCCTGCCGATCGGATGGGCGACCCGGGTCTCGGGCTCGACAAGGTGGGACACAAGGTGCTGACGTACCGCGATCTCACCGCGCTGGAACCCAACGACGATCTGCGCAAGCCCAGTCGCCACATGCAAATCCATCTCACCGGAAACATGGAACGGTATATGTGGTCGTTCGATGGACGGAAGTTCAGCGCTGTCGCCGACCAGCCCATTCGTTTTGCTTATAATGAGCGGGTCCGTGTGAAGCTGGTGAATGACACGATGATGGCCCACCCCATCCATCTGCATGGCCATTTTTTCGAACTGGTCAACGGCGCTGATCGCATGCACCAGCCGCAAAAGCACACGGTGATCGTGCAACCCGGCGGCAGCGCGACATTCGATCTCACTGCTGACGAGCCGGGGGACTGGGCGTTTCACTGCCATTTGCTCTATCACATGCATGCCGGCATGTTTCAGGTAGTTACGGTTGCTTCACCGGATGGCCAGGCATGAGATACGCGCTTATCCTTGCGCTCGCCTGCGCCAATGTCGGCACTGCAGCTTTCGCCCAGCACGAAGGGCATTCCGACCATTCCGAACCTAAACATGCTCAGCCGGTAGATCGTGAGCAAGTGGACCATTCCGAAATGGACCATGGCCACCAGCATTCGCCAAACGCGGCCGAGCCGAAAATGCTGGCGCGGCCCCCTGATTCGGCTGGCAATGGGCCTCCGCGAGCCGCAGATGCGATCTGGGGAGCGGACGCAATGCAAGATAGCCGCGCAGCGCTCGCCCGTGAGCATGGTGGCATGCAGCTACTGTGGGTACAGGGCGACCGGCTGGAATTGCGGACACGCGAGAGGCGCGACGGATTTCTCTGGGACCTGCAGGGCTGGTATGGCGGCGACATCGACAAAATATGGGTCAAAAGCGAAGGGGAGGGTGAATGGGGCCGCCCGCTGGAACGGGCCGAAGTGCAGGCACTCTGGTCGCACGCCATTGGCCCCTGGTTCGATTTTCAGGCGGGCGTCCGGCAGGATCTGAATAGTCCAGCGCGAACTCACGCAGTGATCGGCGTGCAAGGGCTGGCACCATATCTCTTTGAATTGGACGCCGCAGCCTTCGTTTCGAACAAAGGGGACGTAACGGCGAGAATCGAGGCGGAACTCGACCAGCGTATTACACAGCGACTGATTCTGCAGCCTCGCACAGAATTGGCGCTGTCGGCGCAGGACATTCCCGAACTGGGTGTGGGAGCCGGCATCGATCATATCGAAACGGGTCTTCGTCTGCGCTATGAATTCGTCCCGGAATTCGCGCCTTATGTCGGTGTCGAACAGGAATGGAAGGTGGGCAGGGGCGCCGATTTCTCGCGTGCGGCTGGCCGGGATGTATCGGTCACCAGTGTTGTGTTCGGACTTCGCTTCTGGTTCTGACTAGCGGGCGCAGGCGCTTTCCTCGGTCGTGCTGATCCGTGTTGCCCGCGCAGATCGAAGAATGGTGCTGGTCTGTCGGCATTTACGCAATTGAAAGCGGACCTTCCTGTCCTTGAAGTCGAGCGACACGCGGCGGAAGCTCTCCATCAGATCCATACCGAGCAGCAGTGCGGGCTTCTTTTCAAGACCGAAGACGGCGAACGGCGGGATGTCGGCGAACGCGATCGGCACATTCTGCAGAGTGATGGGACCGAGCTTCAAAGTCGGAATGACTGCGAATTCGATTTCGATTTCTTGGCCTGTTACACCGAACACCTTGATGGTGGCGAACGCCTTTTTGCGCTTGCGCAATAGCTTGTCCCGCAAGGCAAGATTACCGATCGTGACCTCTGAACCCGTGTCGACGACCGCTTCGACTTTCTGACGACCGGCCGTGACCTGCGTAAGAATGAGCTGGCCGCGCCGAAGCCGGCCTGTCACGACGATTACTCCGTTCCTGATCTCACCCAAATCGACCTTGTCATCCACCGTGATGGTTCGCTCTTCCAGGTCGATCATCAGCCGCTGGTTAACTAGGGCGTCCAGGCCGACCATGCCATCGCCGCCCATTGCCCGTTCGTCGAGTATCGGCACTTCCAGGCCGGTGGTAACCGTAGGCCCCAACTGCAGTTCGTCTATGACCACCCGATCGACGAAGCTGCTACCCGTTACACTGTGCAACAAGGCGCGATCGGTTGCCGGAAGAGCGAGCTTGCCCGCCAGGGCCGATCCTATCGCAGAACTGTCGGCACCGCTGTCGACGACGAACTCGTAGGGGCCTTCGCCGTTGATCTTTACTTCGACAGTCATTCGGTTGCGTAGCTTGCTTGCCGCAATTTCTTCGCCGCCGATCTCGAGCGCTTCGTCGATGACGGCCGTGGGAGGTTTTGGGAGACTGCCGGTAGGCGCTGCCGAATTCTGCGCAAACCCAGGCGAAGCTGCGCACACAAGGGCAGCCATTATCGCTGAGTTTGCAGATCGTTTCATCCCAGTTCACACTATACCGGCGAAATGTGGCACGCGATGGGCTTTCGACAAAGGCCGGACGCGAAACGACTGCTTGCATTGAGACGCGAAAACGCTATGTGCGCGCCTTCCCAAGTCATCTTCGGGAATCGTGCGGGAGGCTTGCAACAGCAGGCCGCTGACCGCTTACCATGAGCCTTGGTTCGAAAGTGCCGGGGCGACAGTGAGAAAGGAGGCCAGTTATGGCCAAGAAGATCGACGGCTATATCAAGCTGCAGGTGCCTGCGGGCACCGCCAATCCCTCGCCGCCCATCGGCCCTGCGCTGGGTCAGCGCGGCGTGAACATCATGGAATTCTGCAAGGCGTTCAACGCGGCGACCGACAGTCTTGAAAAGGGCATGCCGATCCCGACGACGATCACCGTCTATGCGGACCGTTCGTTCACCTTCGTCACCAAGAGCCCGCCGGCCAGCTTCCTCATCAAGAAGGCCGCCAAGCTCAAGTCGGGTTCGAAAGAGCCGGGCAAGGTTTCGGCCGGATCGATCAAGCGGTCGGCGCTGAGCGAAATCGCCGAACAGAAAATGGCCGACCTGAACGCGAACGACATCGAACAGGCTACCAAGATCATCGAAGGCAGTGCGCGTTCGATGGGCCTCGACGTGGTGGAGGGCTAAGATCATGGCAAAGCAGACCAAGAAGCAGCAGATCGTCGCCAAGCTCGACGCTGAAAAGCTCTATAGCGTTGACGAAGCTCTCGCCACGCTGCGTGAACACAAGGCAAAGTTCGACGAGACCGTCGAAGTCGCGATGAACCTTGGTGTCGATCCGCGCCACGCCGACCAGATGGTCCGCGGCATGGTTTCGCTTCCGAGCGGTACCGGCAAGGACGTCAAGGTTGCCGTGTTCGCCAAGGGCGACAATGCCGAGAAGGCCCTTGCCGCAGGTGCGGACAAGGTCGGTGCCGAAGATCTCATGGAAGACATGCAGAACGGCAATCTCGACTACGATCGCGTGATCGCAACGCCCGACATGATGGGCGTCGTCGGCCGCCTCGGTAAGGTGCTGGGTCCCAAGGGCCTGATGCCGAACCCGAAGCTGGGTACTGTTACGCCGAACGTGGAGCAGGCCGTTAAGGACGCCAAGGGCGGCCAGGTCGAATTCCGCGTCGAGAAGCAGGGCATCATCCACTCCGGCATCGGCAAGCTGTCGTTCAAGGACGAAGACCTGAAGACGAACTTCAAGGCTCTGACCGATGCGATCGTGAAGGCGAAGCCTTCCGGCGCCAAGGGTAAGTATGTCCGCAAGGTAACGCTGACCTCGTCGATGGGGCCTGGCCTCAAGGTCGACCTCGAAGAAATCGAAGGCGCGTAATTCCCGCGTTGACGGATCGCCGATCAAGGTCGGCGGAGACAGATCAGAAAGGGCCGGCGGGTGCGAACCTTCCGGCCCTTTTCTTATGTGCGTAGAGCGCGGCGCAGGAGGTGCTCGGCCCCGGTTCGCGCTGCCAGTGATCGCGCATTTTCCACCGCCGCGTCGAAGGCCTTGAGGCTCGACAGCAGTGCACGGTTGGCCAAGGTAGGGCGCAACAGAAGAAAGCTTGCGCAGGGTGCGCTGTGAGTGCCGAACAGGCGCTTGTGTGCCCCCTCTCCTTCAGTGAAGTCGAAATAGCGGTAGCGTTGTTCGGCAAACAGCCTTTCGAGTGCTGCCATTTGCAACACGGTTCCGGGCGAAAGGTTGGCGTGGGCCGGATCGTAGCCGAGATAGGCATAGACCAGAGTTTCGCCGATCACCGGTAGATAGAGATAGGCAACTGGCTCGCCATTCAGGAAGAGCAGAAAGGCGCGGACGCGATCTTGCCAGGCGAGCTCGCGCATTTCGGCGCGGGCTATTTCGCTTTCGGGCAACCCTGCGTCGAGCAGGCGTGCCTGATAGGTGATCCGCGATAGCGGAACGGCATGGTGGACGAACTCGTCCATTTCCTCAGGTCGGGAATATAGCCGCAGGTCGAGCGATCCGCCGCTTTCGCTTTCCATCTTGCGTCGTTTGCGCCGCAAGGTCGAGCGGGTCTTGCCGGAAAAGCGCGCCAGGTAATCATCGTAACTACCGGTCATGTCGATGTAATTGCGCTCGTAATCTTCCCGCCCGCCCATGAGAAATCCCGGCATGGCGTCGCGCAGTTTTGCTTCTGCTGCCGGCGGCGCGGAGAGAATCCGGAACCCATCAGCATGAGTAATGGATGGGATCGTAGGAAACCTGCCTGCAAGCACATCCGTAAGCGAAAAGGCAACTGGGATGACATTGCGTCCGACTGTAATCAGGCGACGCGAACCGATGGTATAGGAAATCCGGTGCGGTGCAGCCTGCGGCTGCGAACCAGTCACGAGGCCCCGTAGATAGCGTTCGATACAAGTTGTTCGGCAACGCGCGCGGCACTGCGAAGTTCGCTTTGCGGCAAACAGGCCGCGCCTGTCGTTTCGCCGATACGGGGCGGCTTGCTGGCGAAGGTTGCCCCTTTTGCGCCGGGCGTTTCGGCGATGGTTCGACAGAACCTCTCGAACCGTGCGCGAATGATGGCGTTGGCGCGCTTGCGTTTGCGGCACATCAGTTCGAAGCTGTGGCACACGATGTTGAAGAGGAGATAGTCCTTGCGCAGGCAGTGGTTGAGCGCGGCTGCCATCTCCCAATGCGAAAGGGCGGTAATCTGCGCATGACGCCTGCCGCGGAAGCTTCGAATGGCTCCGACGGGCACCTCGATGGTGCCTTGATGCTCGACCACGCGCTGGTCGGTTTCCTTTAGCGAGATGCGGCATTCGGACCGGCTGATCCCCGGGACATGACTGCTGTCATAGCGGATGCCCACGCGTGCCAGCGCGCGAAGGGTGGCATCGTTGGCGCCGTAATTGCCTGCGCGAAATGCGGTGGGGGCGGGCGCCCCGGCACGCATGAGGTGGTCGCGCGCGATCTCGAGCAGTTCGACCTGCTCTTCTTCCGTAAACTGATGCATGTTGCGGCCCGTCCGGCCGGGCAGGGGATTGGCTTCTCCTGCGATTTTCAGCCATTCGGGATGCAGGTGGAGTTGGATTTCATGACCGCGCTTCAGGATCGGCTCGACCACGGCTGCGATGGCTGACGTGCCCCAGACAAGTGCCGGCATTGGATCGACGAAGAAGATTCCCTTCATCCCGTACTCTTCCATCACGTCCATCTGGTAACCGATGCCCACGTCGCCGAAGTCCGTCACGCAGGTAATCGAGCGTTCGAAGACTTCCTGGCGCGCGTGCAGGCCCAGGCGCGTGGCAAGTCGCGCGGAGTATTCGGTATCGATCGTCATGTAGACTGCAGTCATTCTCGATACCTACAACAGGGGAGTTAACAGTTACTCCAGATCCGGATGTTCTTAAATTCCGCCTGGGGTAAAATCAAACCCCGCCATCGCGAGGCCATCGCAGAGGCTGTCGACGCAGCTTTTCAGTTCTTGTGCGCTGGTCGAACGAACCACGAAATTGGCACCCACACGCCCATCGCGGAAGAAGGGGTAGCTGCCGATCTGGCAATGTTCGTGCGCCTTCTCGACCTGCCGGAGGATGTCTGCGACTTCGCTTTCGGGTGTCCAGCACCCCACCGTTTCCGACAGGAGCGGGGCGCCGCCTTCCAGCGTTCCGGTAAGTGCATCGAGCATGCCTGCGGTGATGTGCGGGACGCCGGCCATCAGGTGGACATTGCCGATCTTGATGCCGGGCGCCCCCGACATCCGGTTCGGTATCAGGTCCGCTCCTTCGGGCACGCGCGCCATGCGCAGGCGCGCATCCGTCAAGCCGCCGGGCTTGTCGGCATAGTACTTTTCCAAAATCGCACGCGCCTGCGGATGAACGACCACATTCACACCCAGTGCCTGGGCCACGGCATCGACGGTAATATCGTCATGGGTGGGGCCGATGCCGCCCGTGGTGAACAGGTAATCGTTGCCTTCGCGCAGCGCGTTCACCGCTTCGACGATCCGTTCCATCACATCCGGCACGACGCGCACTTCGGCGAGCCTGATGCCCTGGATCTGAAGCCAGCTTGCGATCTGGGCGATATTCTTGTCGTGCGTTCGGCCCGACAGGATTTCATCACCAATGATGACAAGTCCTGCGGTAAAGATGCGTTCGGTCATGGGAAGGGCGTAACGCGGTCGGCGGGCGAATGCTACTCTGCAGCTTCCAGTTGCTGATCGGCAAATTTCGCATTCGCCCCGTGACGACGGAATTCGAGCAACCCGTCATCGACCGCGTCCTGCTTCATACGCTTGCGGTCCAGCACATATTCCTGATTGAGGCGCCAGGGATAGGCCACGGCGTTCCGCGGCATGATATGCTTGCTGCGCTGGATATAGCCCGATGAGAAATCGAAAATATCGTCTTCCTCGATCGCGGCTTCCGCTTGCGGCGTGAGTATCGGTTCGGCCACGTCGACACCCTGTTTGCGTGTTTCGTTCAGAACACGGCAGATGAAATCCGAATTGATGTCAGCGCGCAGCGTCCAGCTGGCGTTGAGATAGCCGAAGACCACTGCAAGATTCGGCACATTCGAGAACATGCAGCCCTTGTAGTAGAAGTGCTGGGCGAGATCGATCGGCTGACCTTCTTTCGAAAGCGCGATCTTGCCCGCGACAGCCAGCTTCAACCCTGTCGCCGTAACGACGATGTCGGCGGGTAGGAAGCGGTCGTCCTTCAGGCGGACGCCTCCCTTTTCGAAAGCCTTGATGTGACCCGTCACAACTTCGGCTTTCCCGTTCTTCATCGCCTGGAACAGATCGTCGTCCGGAACGAGGCAAAGCCGCTGGTCCCACGGATTGTAGGGCGGGGTGAACGGCGCCAGATCGTAATCCTCACCCATGGATTTGCGGATGCGCTTGTGCAGCCCTTCCTTAACCTTCTCCGGCTTGTTGCGCGCCATCTTGAAGGCGAAATCCTGCATCGTGATGTTCTTCCACCGGGTCAGCCGGTAAGCCAGTTTCTCGGGCAGGATCCTGCGCAGGAAATTCGCAAGGGCATCCTTCGCCGGACGGCTGAACATCCAGGTCGGGGTGCGCTGAAGCATGGTGACCTTCGCCGCCTTGTCCGCCATCGATGGAACGATGGTGACGGCAGTCGCGCCCGAGCCAACGACGACGACATCCTGATTCGAATAATCGAGATCATCCGGCCAGAACTGGGGGTGGAGAACCTGCCCTTCGAACTCGCCCAGATCGAACCCCGGATCGTAAGGTTCGTCGTAATCGTAATAGCCCGAGCCGAGATACAGCCAGTTGGCGGTCAGATGCTTGCGCTCGCCTTCACCGGTTTCCAGCGTGACATGCCAGCGTGCATCGCTTTCGCGCCAGTCGGCGGCAAGGACCTTGTGTTCCAACCGGATATGGTCACGGATTTTACGCTCATCAACGATCCGTTCGAGATATTCGAGAATCGAGGGACCGTCCGCGATCGATTTTTCATGGCGCCACGGTTCGAAATCGAAGCCAAGCGTGTGCATGTCGCTGTCGGAGCGGATGCCGGGATACCGAAAGAGGTCCCAGGTCCCGCCGAGACTTTCGCGGCGTTCCACGATGACGAAACTGTGGTCAGGCGCCTTCTCTTTCATATGCGCAGCCATACCGATGCCGGAAATGCCCGCACCGACGATCAAAACATCGAAATCGGTCGCCGTGTTCTTCATGTCACTCTCCCAAGTGTGGAAGAGCCTAACCCAGACTTCGCTTCAGCGCCAGCCTCGGTTGCAGTGAGAAACCTAAATGCTTCCCGGTCGCCCACGCGGATGTGCCGGGACGATGCGAGAACATTGGGACGCCAGAGGTCTATTCTTCGCCCTGATCCATTTCGCGGATGATATGTTCGAGCACGCTGGGATGCAGCGGCTGTTCGAATTCCGCGCCGACGACATGACCCTTGCGCCATTTCACGTCAGCCGGGATCGGCCCGACGTTCCCGACTTTGACGAGGATTCCGGCTTCCGTCTGAAGAACCGAGAACTTGTCGAAAAACCGGCAACCGTATTCGGAGATGTCCTTGATCCAGACATCGCGCGCGCCGCCTTGCCGCGCACGATAGCGCCCTGCAACAGTGACGGTATGCCGCGTTTCTCTACGATACTCCTTGGACATTTCCGATTCTCGTAGTGACCCTTTTTTCCACGATAGCGACGGCAGAAGTATTTAGACAAGAAATGCTTCGCTATCGCTTTCGTGAAGCGGCTGCGTTAGGGCATCGATCATAGGGGAGAGCCGGTTAACAATGAATAATAACGACAAACCCCCTTTACGTAGAGTGACATCGATCGATGTTGCCGAGCGGGCCGGGGTCAGCCAATCGACCGTCAGCCGTGCCTTGTCGGGCAGCGAGACGATCACCGAAGCGACCCGCCGCCGTGTCGAACTGGCGGCCGAGCAATTGGGATATCATGTCAACGCGCGCGCTGCCGGTCTGAGGCGCGGGGAAACCGGAACGATCGCCATCGTGGTGATCGGCCGCGAAGGGCAGGGGCCGGCGGCAATCAATCCGTTCTACTACAGCCTGCTGGGCAGTACCTGTGCCGCCGCAGCGGAGCGAGGGTACGAGGCGCTGGTATCGTTCCAGGCGCGAGCGGAGGAATTCTTCGGCCATTATGTGGCCCGCAGGCAGGCCGACGGCGTGGTGGTCATCGGGACGGCGACCAACGAGGCGGCATGGGATTATTTCCGCACCTGCGCCGAGCAATCGAAAGGCATGGCCTTTTGGGGATCACCTTTCGACGACAGCGTCTGGGTACGTTCCGACAATCGGGAAGCCGGGCGCCTGGCGGTCGAGCGGCTGGCGCGTAGCGGGGCGGAGCGGATCGTTTTCGTCGGCGATACGGCGTCATCGCAGCGTCAGTTCCGGGAACGATACGAAGGGTATCGCGACGCCATGGAGCAGGCTGGCCTGTCGCCGGTCGAGCCGGTCATCAGCGACGGCGAGGATCGCGTGTCCCAAGGACGCAACGCGATCAGGCAGATGGCTGACAGCGGCGCAGGGTTCGACGGGCTCTTTTTCGCCTGCGATGCCATGGCGCTCGGTGCGCTGGAGGAACTGGCCTCGCTCGGGATCGCAGTGCCCGATCAGGTCGGTGTGATCGGATTCGACGGACTTGGATCCGGCGAATTCAGCGCTCCCCCGCTCACCACCGTACAACCCGATTTCGCTCAGGCCGGCATGTCGCTGGTCGATACGGCTCTCGCATCCGGGGAAGATCGCCCCGAACGACGTGTCAAGGTTCACCTCGTCGAACGCGCCAGTGTGCGTTGATCGTCGCATTCGCTTTCAGGGGAATATCATGAAGACAAGTATTGCTTCCGTTCTTGCCGTCCTATTCGCGGGACAGGCTGCGTATGCCCAGGATTCCGAACCGAGCCCCAATCCCGTCGAGGAGCAGGAGGTCGAGGCGTCTTCGCAGGATGGACCCGCAGAAGGCAGCGGCCAGACAGTCCAGGCGGCCGCGGCGACCGCCAACCCTGCAGCCGAGCGCACGGATGAAGCGAAGTGGGACGTCACTGCGCCACGCGGCGCCAATATCCGGCAGGTGCCGATCCGTACCGACGAGGGTACGTGGATGGATGTCGATGTGTCCCCCGATGGCCGAACACTGGCGTTCGCACTGCTGGGCGACATCTACACCATGCCAGTCACAGGCGGAACGCCAACCCGTGTGGCGGAAGGTCTGGCATGGGAAGTGCAGCCGCGGTTTTCACCCGATGGCCGCCGCATCGCCTTCACCTCCGACAGGGGCGGCGGCGACAACATCTGGATCATGAATGCCGATGGGTCGGACAAGCGCCAGCTGACCAAGGAGGATTTCCGCCTCATCAATCAGGCAAGCTGGTCGCCCAACGGCAATTATATCGTCGCCAAGAAGCATTTCACCACCCAGCGTTCGCTCGGCACAGGCGAGATCTGGATCTATCATGTTTCGGGTGGGGGCGGTGTCCAGTTGGTGAAGCGGGCGAGCGACACCTTGCAAAAGGAACTGGGCGAGCCCGTCTATTCGCCCAATGGCGATGCGGTGTATTATTCGCGCAACGTCACATCCGGGCCGATTTTCGAATATGCACAGGATTCCACGCAGGGAACCTTCGCCATCGAGCGCTACGACCTGGCAACCGGCGAAGTGACGACAGCCGTCAGCGGATATGGCGGCGCGGTTCGCCCGCAGCCTTCGCCCGATGGCAAGAACATCGCCTTTATCCGCCGGGACAAGGACAAGACCGAGCTCTGGGTCAAGGATCTGGCGAGCGGTCAGCAGCGCATGATCTATGGCGACCTCGACATGGACATGCAGGAAACCTGGGCCGTGCATGGTTTCTATCCCTTGATGGACTGGATGCCGGACGGCAATTCCATCGTGCTGTGGGCAGGCGGCAAGTTACAGCGCGTCGCCGCCGATGGCAGCGGCGCCAGCGTTATTCCCTTTACCATCGACGATACGCGCGGCGTTGCCGATGCACCCCACCCGGTAATCCCGGTTTCGCCCGACAGCTTTACCGCCAAGATCCCGCGGTTCACGAGCGTATCGCCCGATGGACGAACAGTGGTGTTCGAAAGCTTGGGCAAGCTGTATTCGAAGCCGGTGGCGGGCGGAACGGCGCGGCGAGTGACGTCCGCCGATGACGATGCACTCGAACTGTGGCCGTCATGGTCCCGCGACGGGCGGCGGCTCACGTATGTGCGCTGGACCGATGCGGGCCTCGGGCAAATCATGACCGCCAATGCCAATGGGTCCAATGTGCGCGTGGTCACCAGCATGCAGGGCCACTATGCGCAGCCGAGCTTTTCGCCGGATGGCAGCACGATCGTTTTCGAAAAACGTTCGGGAGGCTATTTGACCTCGCCAGAGTTTTCGGAGAATGCCGGGGTTTACGGCGTCAGCGCGAGCGGCGGCGTACCGGAACTGATCGCGCGGGATACGACCAATCCCCAGTTCGGTGCCCAGAACGACAGAGTGTTCATGCTTGGCAGGCAGGACGGCAAGCTCCAGCTTCTGTCTGCCGATCTCGATGGCGATGCGAGGCAAGTCCATGCCGAAGGCGAACTGGCGACCGAATATCACGTCAGTCCGCGCGGCGATTTCGTGGCCTTCCGGGAGAATTACGAGGCATTCGCCATGCCGCTGCTGCCGGGCGGACAGGCGGTCACGGTCGGCGAGGAAGCAAGCTCGCTACCGGTCGTGCGCGCATCCAAAGGCGGAGCGGATTATATCGGGTGGACCGAAGGCGGCGATATGCTGACCTGGTCGATGGGACCCGTTCTCTATCGCGCCAGCCTGGCATCGATGTTCGCCAGCGCACCGAAGGACAAGGACGCACCGAAGTTCGTGCCGCCGACCACTGGCACGTCGCTTGAGCGTACGGTCAGCGCGGACAAGCCGCGCGCAACCGTGGCGATCACGGGTGCGAAGATCCTCACGATGACGGGCGACGGTGCGGGCGAGATTGCCGATGGCACCATCGTCATCGTCGGCGACAGGATTGCCGCGGTAGGTCCAGCCTTGTCCGTCCAGATACCGCAGGGCGCGACGATGATCGACGCTGCGGGCAAGACCATCATGCCGGGGCTGGTGGATGCCCATGCGCATGGTCCGCAAGGTGTGGGCGACCTGGTGCCGCAGCAGAACTGGTCGCTCGTCCAGAACCTGGCAATGGGTACGACCACGATCCACGATCCGTCTTCCAGCGCCAGCATGATCTTCTCCGCCTCGGAGCGGCAGCAGGCCGGCAACATGCTGGCACCGCGTATCTTTTCGACTGCGGAAGTGGTGTACGGAGCCAAGGCCCCCGGCGTTTATGCCCGCATCGACAGTTACGAGGATGCGCTGGCCCACATCCAGCGTATCAAGGCGCAGGGCGGTATTTCGATCAAGAACTACAATCAGCCGCGGCGTGAACAGCGCCAGCAGGTCGTCGCCGCCGCCCGTGCGGAAAACATGCTGGTGGTGGCAGAGGGCGGTTCGCTGTTCGGCATGGACATGAACCTCATCGCCGATGGCAATTCGACCATCGAGCATAATGTCCCGGGCGAAGTCTTTTACGAAGACGTGCTGCAGTATTGGGCCGGATCGCAGTCCAATTACACGCCGACACTGGTCGTCACCTATGGCGGGCTGGCGGCCGACCCCTACTGGCGTCAGGCGACCGATGTGTTCGACAATCCCCTGATGGTCCACACCCCGCCGCGGCAGCTGATTGCGGAAACCGCGCGCAGGGTGACGGCCCCCGAATGGGCCTTCGTCGACGACGAGGCGGCCCGTGAAGCCAAAAAGCTGGCGCAGCGCGGGGTGAAGGTGAGCATCGGGGCCCATGGCCAGCAGGCCGGTGTCGGCTCGCACTGGGAGCTGTGGAGCTTCGTGCGTGGCGGCATGACACCCGTCGAATCGCTACGTGCAGGGACGATCGAATCCGCACGATCGCTGGGCATGGACCGCGATATCGGTAGCCTCGAGGCAGGCAAGCTGGCCGACCTGATCGTACTCGATGCCGATCCGAGCGAGAACATCCGCAATTCGGACAAGATCGAGCGCGTGATGATCGGCGGGCGGCTATACGATGCCCGGACCATGAACGAGGTCGAGACGGGCGACGCGCGGCGCCTGCCGTATTGGTGGGAGTGAGGTATCAGGGGCGGCGCGCAGCTAGCTACGCGCCGCTCTGCTTCAGGCTGCGCGGATCTGGCCGAGAAACGAGTCGACGCGGCTCTTGAGAGCGCCAGCCTGCTCTTCCAGCTCGCTTGCGGAATTGAGGACCTGGCTTGCGGCGGTTCCGGTCGCAAGGCTGGTCTCGCGGACCTGTCCGATGTGAGACGAAACCTCGTCGGTGGACCGTGCGGCAAGATCGATGCTGCGTGCCAGGTCCTGGCCTGCCACGGATTGCTGATCGACGGCACTGGCGATCGAGATGGCGGTCGATTCCAGTTCCTTGATCTGCCCGGCGATCGAACGCAGGGCGCCGACACTCGCTCCGGTGGATTGCTGCATGGCACGGATCTGCTCGGCGACTTCCTCGGTCGCGCGGCTCGTCTGGGCGGCCAGTTCTTTCACTTCACTGGCAACGACCGCGAAGCCGCGGCCGGCCTCCCCGCCACGCGCAGCCTCGATCGAGGCATTCAGCGCGAGAAGGTTCGTCCGCTGCGCGATCGACTGGATAAGCTCGACGATCTTTCCGACTTGTTCAGCCGAAGAGGCCAAGGCGGAAATGGTTTCGTCCGCTCCGTTGGCAGTATCGGTCGCTCGCCGTGCAAGGTCTGCGGAATGTGAGGCCTGGCGGCTTATTTCGCCAATCGACATGGCAAATTCGTCGGACGCGGCAGCGGCAGCAGTGGCGCCGTTGTTGGCCTGCTCCATGAGCGAGGTGACCAGTTGGGATTTACTCGAGGCTTGTTCCGCCGATGTGGCCATGCCCGATGCGGTAGCATTGAGCTGGCTGGCGGCGGCGGCGACACCGCCTACAACGTCGCCGATGCCATTTTCGAATTCCTTCGCCATGCGCATCAGTTCTTGCTTGCGGGCTTCCGCGTTTGCCTTGCGGCCGGCAAAGAGTTCGTCGAGTTTGTGACCAGACCTGAGAAAGACCGCGAACGTGCGGGCAAGATCGCCAATCTCGTCCGGGCGATGGGTATTGGATACGGTGAAATCGCGATCGCCGTTCGCGAGGCGGGACATGTCCGCGGAGATTTGCAGATAAGGTTCGATGACATGCCTCAGCACGAACCGGACGCTGGCAATTCCACTGACGAATGCCGCACTCAATATAGCGATCATGAGTATCTGTGCGGTTGCCGCAAAGGACGGCACGTAAAATCCAGCCAAGGCGAGAGCGGTGATTACCGTCATGCCGCCAAGCGAGAAGGTCGCTGCCAGCTTCGCCTTATTTGCAAGCGGCTGCTCCATAAGCCAGCGGCTCCATCCACGCATTGCGCGGACGTCCGCGGCGTTCACGATCTCAACATCTGCGATTTCGCGCGCGAGTTCCTCGTCGTAGATCTGCGAACTATGAGCATTCATCCCGGCATCCCCCTCAACGTCACGTAAACTGTACGGGGCGAATGCTTGAAATCGCGTTAAGCCGCTTTCACGTGCAGGAGGAAGTCGGCTGCCTGCGATTTCAAGGTACGCGCTTGAGCCTCGAGTTCCGTGGAGGAATTAAGTACCTGACTCGCAGCAGCACCGGTCGCCAAACTCGTCTCGCGCACATGGTCGATATTCGACGCAACTTCATCGGTCGAGCGAGCCGCAAGATCGATGCTGCGTGCCAGATCCTGACCGGCAAACGACTGCTGATCCACAGCGCTGGCGATCGACACGGAAGTTGTTTCGAGTTCCTTGATCTGGCCTGCGATCGAACGCAGCGCGCTGACGCTGGCCCCGGTCGAATCTTGCATCGAGCGGATCTGACTGGCGACTTCCTCTGTCGCTTTGCTCGTCTGAGCGGCCAGTTCCTTAACTTCGCTGGCAACGACCGCGAAGCCCCGGCCGGCTTCTCCGCCCCTGGCAGCTTCTATCGATGCATTGAGGGCCAAGAGGTTGGTGCGCTTCGCGATCGACTGGATAAGTTCGATGATCTGCCCGACCTGGTCTGCGGATACGGCAAGCGCGGAGATCGTCTCGTCGGCTCCATTTGCTGCGTTTGCCGCATTGCGGGCAAGTTCTGCAGAATGGGCAGCCTGGCGACTGATTTCCCCTATGGACATGGCGAACTCGTCGGACGCGGCAGCCGCTGCGGTGACGCCGCTGGATGCCTGCATCATGGAATCCGACACGATCGCTGCCTTCGAAGTCGTCTGTTCGGCGGTGGTTGCCATCGACCCCGCAGTTGTCTGCAACTGAGCGGCTGCAGCGGCAACACCGTTGACGACTTCGCCGACGGTGGCTTCGAAACGCTGTGCAAGGCGTACAAGCTCTTGCCCGTGCTCACGGCGCGATGCTTCTCGCTCCTGAGCAAACTCTTCGATCTGGCGCGACGTATGAAGAAATACCTCGAGCGCACGCGCGAGTTCGCCGATCTCGTCCTTTCGGTGCGTTGCGGGAATATGCATGTCTTTTTCGCCTTCGGCCAAGCGGCCGGCAACGTTAGTCATCTGGCGAAGGGTGCCCGAAACGTCGCGCGCGAGAACGCGATGACTGATCCAGGCGACCACGGTTCCGACGACCGCGGCCAAGAGGAGGCAGACCAGCAACCAGGTTATCATGGCGCGAGCTTCTGCGTCGGCAATATTGCCGATACGTTCGATCTCTTCGCGAGACATAATGGCCAGATCGACAATCTTCTGGCCATCCGCGTCAATTGCATCAGCGAAGGCATGTCGGCTAGCGTCCGAGAAGCGCAGGTTCTGCGACCCAGTGATCCGAACCCGCAGTCCTTCAAGCATCGCGCCCTGTTCCCGCAATTTCGGCAGAACCGTGGGAGCGTGACTGATGGCTCGATCTTCGAAGAGTTCGACATCGCGATCAGCGCGGTCGAGCGATCGCAGGGCTGAGGTCAGATCGTCCCGGTTACCGGAAATGGCGTAGCGCTGGACGAAGAGCCGTCCTTCATTGGTGTCGGCCACGAGCCGCTCAGCCGCAATGGCCGCCGAAGACAACGCCATGCGTTCGATGCGGGCACTGATCGCGAAGTACGCGCAGACCAGCACCACCAGGAGGGTAGCCAGAACGATTCCGGCGTTGATGAACGAAATGGCTCGCAGCTTCTCCCCTACCGATTGCCGGTTCAGCCATGCAGCAACGCCACCTGCCCTGTCATGATAAGATCTTTCCGAGGCGTGCGAGGTCACGCCAATTGTCGCAATTTCAGGCACGTGCTCTTCGGGCCGAACGCTACGTTCGGCCACCAAGTCATTTGCCATATCCTGAAGCGCACTCATGCGACTTTGCTTTCCCTGTCATTCGTCTTGAGCGGAAGTCCGATTGGCTTGCCCAGATGTTGCGTGATTTCCTCTGACGGCATCGCTTTGAAATAGAGCCACCCCTGGATCTGGTCGCACCCGGCGGCACGGACCATATCGGCCTGCTCTTCGGTCTCGACCCCCTCGGCGGTGACCCCCATCTTCATGGCGCGAGCTACCGTTATACTGGACAGCATCATCGCGCGGCTGCCATCGTCCTGACCTGCCTGAACGACCAGGCTGCGATCGAGTTTAAGCTTTTCGAACCGGAACTGGCGCAAGAAGCCGAACGATGCATAGCCGGTTCCGAAATCGTCGAGCGCTATGCGCACCCCAAAGCCCCGTATGACGGCCAGGCTGCGCTCTGCGACAACCGGATCCAGAACCAGGCACGTTTCCGTGATTTCGAGTTCCAGCCTTCCAGCAGGAAAACCGGTTTCTTCGAGAATGTGGCCAAGTTGAATTGGGAATTCGGGATTGCGTAGCTGTGCTGCCGAAATATTGACCGACAGCGAGATGCCATCCCATTCGAGCGCGTCGCAACATGCCTGCCGCAGCACCCAAAGGCCGATCGAATTGATCAGGCCGCTTTCTTCCGCAACGGGGATGAAGACATTCGGCCCGATGCGTTTACCGTCCGGCCTGTCCCAGCGCATCAGGCATTCGGCGGACACGATCATGCGCGTCGTGCTATCCACCAGTGGTTGATAGTGAAGCCGGAATTCCTTGTTGACGAGCGCGCTGCGTAACTCGTCGTCCATTTCCTTGAGCTGTTCACGGCTCTGGTCGAACGCCGGGTTGAACCACGTGCAGCGCATCTTGCCGCCGCGTTTGGAGGCATACATTGCGATATCCGCGCGGCGCAGCAGTTCCGACGACGTGACATCATCCTGGGGAGCACGGCGGGCCAGCCCGATACTGGCGCCGATCGTCAGACGCCTGTCTTCGACGTGGATCGGCTTGGCCAGCCGTTCGATGATCCGGCGGCTCAAGCCTTCCAGCAAGGTACCGGCGACTGCCCCCCCGATCATCATGGCGTATTCGTCACCGCCCAAGCGGTAGACGCGAGCTTCACCATCGCTGATCTGCTTGAAGATTTCCGCGCATTGCCGGAGGGCGGCATCGCCGACGAAATGCCCGTAATGATCGTTGGTCAGCTTGAAGCCGTCGAGGTCGATCATCGCCAGCGCGACTTCGTGCCCCTGGCGGATTTCATCCTGAATATCGCTGTGCAGCGCCCGCCTGTTGGGCAGCTGGGTGAGGCTGTCACTTCGTGCAAGTTGATCGATAGCGCGCAACTGGCGAAGGCCGAAACAGGTGCTGAGCGCTGTCGTTGCAGCAAACAGAACGGTACCGACCCCAAGGACGGCATAGGGCGAAGTGAAGCCGTAAAGCCGGTTGGCAACAGCAACCGCCCAAGTCAGGACGAATATGCTGGCGAGCGCTGCGATCGGACCGAAGATGACGGTCCGCAAGCCTGCTCTATGGACAGAAGTTTGCGAACCCGCAGTCATTTTCCGCTATGCGCCCCACGTTTGCGACCTTTTCGAAGGGGCTAGAGTGCATTCGCTAAGGAACGGTAAAACAAGACTTAAGGCTAACCGTTGTCCCGCCGGTGCCTCATCGCATGGCTGCCCGAAGACTTGGCTGCGCCATCGACAGATCGACCTGAACGGGCCGGTATAGGGACGAACCACAATTGGCCGGCCTGAAGCGTTCGGTCTGGCCGACAACCGTTTCGCCGGCCCCAAGCATCAGCCAGCCATCGCTTGCGATACCAGTGGCCACGCGGTCAAACGCAGCGGACCGTGTCGCAGGATCGAAGTACAGCAATACGTTGCGGCACATGACCAGATCGAACCGGCCAGGCGATGGCGGATAGTCGAGGATATTGTGCTGCTGGAAACGCGTCATCGACCGGATCTTGTCGGACGCCTGCCAGTGGCCGCCGCAATCCGCGAAGAAGTTCAGCATCTGCGCCACGCTGATGCCGCGTTGAATTTCGAATTGGGTGTAAAGGCCGCTCCGAGCAGTCTCGACGGCCTTGCCCGAAACGTCGGTGCCAAGGATTTCTATCGTCCAGTTTTTCCAACGGGGCGACTGTTCGGCAAATATCATCGCGAGGCTGAGCGCCTCCTGCCCGGTCGAGCAACCCGCCGACCAAATCGATAGTCGCTTCGACTCGGCCCGGCTACGCGCGAGATCAGGCAGGACATGATTGGAAAGCTGCGAGAAATAGGCCTGATCGCGGAAAAAATAGGTCTCGTTATTCAAAAGCGATTCGACGACCTTTGTCGCCAGACGCTGTTCGCCAGGTCTTTCGAGCATGCAGGCGAGCTGGTCCACATTCTCGATACCCAGTTCGCGGAAGAGGCCGGACAAGGCACTCGACACGCGCCAGCGACGGCCTTCCGTCAGTTGCTGACCGGTGCGCTGGGTAAGAAGTTCGCCGATGATGCGGTGCGAAGCATCATTTATTTCCACGCCCCGGCTCCTGCGTTGTCAACGAGCGCATCGGCCAGTTCCGCAGGCGGCAGGACGGCCGTCGCAAGTCCCAGCTCCGTTACCGCTCGCGGCATTCCCCAGACCGCGCAGGTTTCCGCATCCTGGGCATACATCGAGCCGCCTGCGTTTACGATTGACTGGGCGCCATCTGATCCATCGCGGCCCATTCCCGAAAGAAGCACGCCGGCGACTTTGCCATCGAACGATTCGGCAATGGTTTCGAACATGGGATCGACCGAGGGCATGCAGCCGCTTTTGACTGGGTGATAGGCGAGCCCGAGTACGTGTCGCCCGGCGGATTTGCGTACGACCATATGGCCGTGACCCGGAGCGATATAAATCTTGCCGCGCAGTATTTCGACGCCCTCGTCGGCCAGGATCGCTTCGCGACCTGCGGCCATTTCCATCTGCTTGGCAAAGACCGGAATAAAACTCGACGGAAGATGCTGAGTGATCAGGATCGGGAGATCGAAATTCTTCGGCACGTTGCGCAGGAACAGGTTCAGGGCATGAATGCCGCCGGTCGACGCGCCTATGGCGACGACCTGGGGCGATTTGGTTGCGCGAGTGGAGAGAGGCTTGCTTGCAGCCGTGGCTGCCTCTGCTGGCCTGATCCCTTTCAGCGCGCGTATTTTGCCAAGGAGGCTCGCCTTGTAATCATCGTCGAAGCCGCCGGGGCGCGGCTTGAGCATCGTGTCGGCTGCGCCAAGCGAAAGCGCCTTGATGGTTGCTTCGGCTCCATCAGCGGTGAGGGACGATATTACGAGCACCTTGGTATCGGGTGCCGCTTCCATAATCTTGGGGAGTGCCTCGATACCCCCCATGCCCGGCATTTCGAGATCGAGGAGCATGACGTGCGGGCTGGTTGCGGCCAGCTCTGCAATGCCGCTTTCCGCAGTGCTGGCGGTCCCGACGACAATCATGTCGTCTGCCAGCTTGATCATGCGAGAAAATACGGTGCGCACGGTCAGCGAATCGTCGACGATCATGACCCGCACCGGGTCGGCGCCAATCCGGGAAGATTGATCCGCCATTACGTGATCGGAGTGGAGAAGCACGCCCATGTCACGCTACCTCAGGCCATGCCGACAAGCTGAAGCTTGATCTGCAGAGTCTCGTGATCAAACGGCTTCATGACATATTCGTCGGCGCCGGCACTGATGGCTTCCCGAATATGAGCGACGTCGTTCTCGGTAGTGCAGAAAACCACCTTGGGTTTGTCGCCGCCTTCGCGCACGCGCAACTGCGTGATGAACTCGATGCCTGTCATGACCGGCATGTTCCAGTCCAGCAGAACCACATCGGGCATCGCTTCGGTGCAGCGATCGAGCCCTTCCTGTCCGTTCTCCGCTTCCTCGACCTGGAACCCGAGCGTTTCGAGAATGTGTCTCGATACCTTGCGGATTACGCGCGAGTCATCGACGATAAGGCAGGTTTTCATTTCAAATGACCTCTGGTGCTTTCACGCGATTCGTACCTTCGGGAGGTAACTATTCGCTTAAGCTGCCTGTGCGACGCGCCCCTTCACGAGCACTTCCACATCGATAAGCACCGCCGGGCCTCCATCGGTTTCGACCATGCCGCGTGCTGCGGCCTGCCAGCCCGGGCCGAAGCCGCCAGGAACATCGACTGGTTCGCTGCGCGCTTCGCCGACATCATAGGCCTCGTCCACCAGCAGCGCATAAAGATGCCCTTCGACATCGACGACTGCGGCGCGCCGTTCGGTGATGTCGCCGCAGCTTTCGAATCCGAGCGCTGCCGAGCAGTCGATCACAGTCAGAGCCTGACTGCGCAGGGCCGTAAGCCCGAGAATAAACGACGGCACGCCGGGGATCGGAGTGATCTCTTCGATTTCGATGACGGATTGCACGCGGATGGCAGGGATCGCTGCGCGATGCCCGCCGATGATGCACATCAACAAAAGTTCGCTCATGCTCTGGTCCCCGTGCGAGCTTGTTTAAGCGCCGCCAGCAGAGCATCGCGATCGTAGCGATAGATGCTGCCGAGGTCATTTTCGCCAACCTCGGGCTCTGGTCGCAAATGGATCACGCGGCGTGCCGGTCCGAACACTTCTGCAGCATTTTCCGCCAGACGGATCGCCACGTCCGTTTCCTCGCTCTCGTCGGTCGAGATGCGGTATCCGGCTGCTTCGACCAGGGGTTCGAGAATGGTGCGTACCCATTCGCTGTCGGTCGGAAGTCGGCATGACAGCGGCTGGCAACCACGGTCGGTGGGCCGATGAACGGCAAAAAGGGCATGCCCATCGATAACGGGAACCAGCCCGTTATCGATAAGGGTCGTTCCTTCGATCAGCGGCTCGTCGTTCGAGGGAACGATCTCGCCATTAATGTTCGCTGCGTCCAGCACTTCGCGCACGATATAGGCGATTTCGCATTCAGCGTCCGACAGGCGCAGCAAACGGCATTTTTCCTCTGGTAACGCGCCAAATTCATGCCCGACCAGCGTAAAGATCGAGCCGTCGATGACGGCCTGTGCACGTGCGCCTTCGATATCGAGAGCATCTCGCGAGACAGTGTCTATTCGCCGCACAAGTTCCAGGCGAACGGCGCGCCGCCGTCCGTCAAGGCCAAGGAAGAGCATGACCGGGAGCGTCTTGCGCTGCTCGACCTGATTCTGCTCGGCCACTCGCGCCGTGCTTCGCATCTCGTTCACAAGGCGATGCGTCTGGGCGATATTCGGCAGGTCGAGAAGCATCATCGGCCGTCCATCGTCTAGCAGGGTCGTGCCGGCGTAGAGACCGGTTTCCATGATGGCCGGTGCGATGGGCTTAACCACCACGTCTTCGTGATCGTAAACCCTGTCGACGGCGAGGGCGAAGACGTCATCGGTGGCAAGCCGAATGAGAACGAGAGTGGTATTCTTCCAATCGACTTCGTCGTTCGCCTCGGTGCCAAGAATATGGCCAAGCGACAGACACGGCACGCGTTTGCCGCGGAAGGTCACCAAACGACGGTCTCCTGCATCGGCGAAATCGACATGGTCGCTCGATCCAAAAACGATTTCCTCGATGTAACTGCGTGGGATGGCATAGCGCTGACCACCGCTGCTGACGGTCAGAGCGGCAATGATGCTGAGGGTGAGGGGCAGCCTAAGAAAGAAGCTCGTCCCTTCGTCCGGCTTGCTCGACACGGCGATCGAGCCGCCGACGCGCTCGATATTCGCTCGCACGACATCCATGCCCACGCCGCGGCCCGACACGGAACTGACCTGTTCGGCTGTGGAGAGGCCCGGTTCGAAGATCAGATAATGTCGACGGCGCTCGGACATTTCGTCGACTTCGGACTGGCTGTAGATTCCTGCCGCGACGGCCTTGGCCGCAAGGCGGTCTGTATCGATACCGCGACCGTCATCGGTGATGACAATCGTTATCTGATTACCTGCCTGGCGCGCGGCGAATTTCAGCAGACCGATTTCCCGCTTACCGGTTTTCAGGCGTTCGCCCGGACCTTCCAGTCCGTGATCGATCGCGTTGCGGATAATGTGCGTCAATGGATCGCGCACCATTTCCACCATCTCGCGGTCGAGTTCGACCTCGCCACCTTCGAAATCCACCATGACTTGCTTGCCAAGTTCGGTCGACAGATCCCGCACCAGTCGCGGGAAGGTGGTGAAGAGATGCTCCAGTCGCTGCATGCGCATTCGAGTGATCGATGCTCGAACATCGGTCAGGATGGCGCTGAGGCGATCGAACGGTCCATCGATTCCAGGCTGATCGCCCGCTTCGCGCAACCGGCGGGCGAGGTCGTTTCTTGCCAGGACCATATCGGAAACGCCCTTCATCACCTCGTCGAGCAATTCGGTCGAAAGGCGGATCGAACGCTGGACGGATGTGCGCGCAGTCTTGGGCGTGGATGGATCGTCGCTGATCTCGGCGGTCAGGTGATCCGTTTTTGCCGAGGCAAGTTCACCCACGATGTCGATGGTTTCTTTGGGCTGCAGTGCATTGATCAGCGCATCGTCGCCGCCTTCGGGAAACTCTTCGCCGGCCCCGATCGCATCGGTCATCTCGCTGATGCGATCGATGATGGCGAGGACTGCCGAAACGAGCGTGCTGTCCGGTTCGCGGCGCTCGGCACGACATTCGGCCAAGGCATCCTCGGCAGCGTGGCTGAGCTTTTCCAGGCGAGGAAAATCGAAGAAGCCGCAATTGCCCTTCACGGTGTGAACGAAACGAAAAATTGTATCGAGCCGCGTCCGATCCGTGGGATCGGCTTCCCATGCGACGATCTCGCCGCCGCTCGCTTCCAGCATCTCGCGGGTTTCTGCTACGAAATCCGCCAGCAGGTCATCCATCATGTAACGCCCCTCGTACGATCAGGAGAGGCTATGGACGACGATGGTTAACGTTTGGTTTGGCGTTACCCGACCTTTTCGGGGCCGGCACGAAGGATGCGCCAAACGATAAAGGCGGCCAGTGCGCCGCCTACGAGATTGGCGATCAGTTCGGCGGCATAAATGGCATCAGAACCATAGCTCGCTCTCAACAGCCAGCCAAAAGGCAGCATTACGAGAAAGACGCGTGCCGCGCTCTGCGCGAGGGCGAAACCTGCCTTGTCGACTGCATTGAGTGCACCGTTGGCTACTATGAGCAATCCGAAGCCAGCGTAGCCCCAAACCGAGATTACGAGATAGCGATCGAATTCCTCGATGACGGCTGGATTGTCGGTAAAGAAATCGGCGAACCAATTACCGGTTAGAAACAGAACGATGGCCGTTGCCAGCCCGTATACGACGCAAAATAGGCCCGACCACCACATGGCTCGTCGCGCGCGGTCCGGTCGGTTCGCGCCCCAGTTCTGCCCAACGATTGCACCAATCGAGCCAGAGAGTGCCAAGAGCGGCACGACAGCGAAGCTTTGCAGACGACCGGCAGCGCCAAACCCCGCAACTGCGGCTTCTCCCTGACTTGCAAGCAGGGCGGTGAGTACGGACAGGCCGACCGGGTTGATGGCGTTGGAGAAGGCAGCGGGGCCCGCGACTGACAAGATCGCCTTGCTCGAAGCGCGCATATCACATTCGCGGATCGTGCCTGGATGGATTTGGAGCTGAGCGCCCTTGATCAACCACAACGCGACCAGGATGGCGATGAAGAAGCCGATGATGGTGGCATAGGCTGCGCCAGCCACGCCGAAGCCTTCAAAACCGAATGCGCCAGTAATCAGGATCGGGTCGAGTATCCAGTTGGCGACCGAGTAGGTCAGCGAAACGTAACTCGTTTTCCTTGCTTCACCCTGTCCGCGAAGGACACCGTTGAGGCCCATCTGGAGAAGAAGGACAGGGAGGCCAAGGGCATAGGGGCGCATATAGTCCCCGATCAGTGGCAACAGCGCGTCAGATGCCTGCATCAATCGGAATAGCGGATCGAGCAATACATACAGAACCAGCCCCAGGAGGACGCCGGTAGCGAGTGAAAAGATCGCTCCGAAATTCGCCCGTCGCTCCGCGCGCGCGACATCGCCTTCGCCGAGCGCCCGGGCAATGACCGAGTTGATTCCGACCATTACGCCGACGCCAAGACTGGAGAGCGCAATGGTTATAGGAAAGATAAAGCTGACGGCTGCAAGTTCGCGTGCGCCAAGCTTGCCGATGAAATAAGCATCGATGAGGCCGACCGACATGATGGCGGCAACGCCGAATATCATCGGCAGGGTCTGTCCCACGAGATGGCCGCGAATACTCCCGCGGGTGAGTTTGGCCGTCTCGCTCATCGGTCGGGGCGTTAGCGGGGTGCGGCGGGCTTGCCTAGCGCGAAGTCGGCTCGCTTGCGCAAAGGTGCGACGCCATGCGATACAGGTCCTGAAACAAAACCTCTTATGGAGAGAGCGCCATGGCAACCCAGATGAAGACACGCGATTTCGAATGCAGCGATGCGGAATGGCAGGCGCGTCAGGACCTTGCGGCCTGCTATCGCATCTTCGACCATCTCGGCTGGGGCGAGAGCATCTACAATCACATTTCGGTTGCCGTGCCGGGCGAGGAGGACGTGTTTCTGATCAACCCGTTCGGCCTGCTGTATGACGAAGTTACGGCTTCGAACCTCGTCAAGATCGACGTGGAAGGAAACAACGTCGGCCAGTCGCAATATATGGTCAATAAGGCCGGCTTCACGCAGCACGCCTATTTCCATAAACATCTGGGCCGGCGCGCAGACGCGATCTGCCACGTACACACCACAGCGACCATGGCGGTCTGCAGCCATAAAGACGGACTGGTTCCGACGAATTTCTATGCCTGCAACTTTCAGAACCAGATCGGTTACCACGATTTCGAAGGTGTCACGGTGCGCGCAGAGGAAGGCGAGCGACTTGTCGAAAACCTCGGCGATCATTCGATCTTGATGCTGCGCAATCATGGCCCGGTAGTCATGGACAAGACCATTCCAGGTATGTTCGTGAAAATGTGGGCATTGCAGCGGGCCTGCGAAATTCAGGTGGCTACGCTCAGCCAGGGCGAGGCGAACATCATCTCGCAGGACGTGGTCGATGTTCATCAACGCGACCTTTCGGTCATGGCATCGCAGGGCGGTGCTGGCGTGTTCGATTTCGAAGCGTGGAAACGCCGCGTGTCGAAGATCGACGATAGCTGGAAATATTGACTTCCTGAGCTAAGCCCGTTTCATGACCAGCATGACTGTCAATGGGAAACCGGTGCGTTTCCTACTGGAACCGGATACCCCGCTCCTATGGGCGTTGCGTGATGCGGCAAACCTGACCGGCACCAAATATGGGTGCGGTGAGGGTGATTGCGGTGCCTGCATGGTACACGTCGATGGCGAAGCGCTGCGTTCCTGCCTGATCACCATCGCCGAAGCCGAAGGTCGCTTCATCACGACGATCGAAGGGCTCAGCCGCGACCGATCGCACCCTGTCCAGCAGGCTATGGTAGCAGAGCAGGCGATCCAATGTGGTTATTGCACGCCGGGGATAGTCATGGCGGCCAGCGCTCTGCTGGCAAAGAACGGTTCTCCGTCGGAGGCAGAGATAAAGGCTGCAATCCCCAACCTATGCCGTTGCGGGGTGTATCCGCGGTTAGTCCGGTCCATCCAGCGCGCGGGACGCGTCGCCAAGCGGCAGGAGATCATTAGCGCGGCGCCGGCGCCAGGGATAAGCGCGAGCGACGCAGCGCGCGAGATTCCGGCTTTGTCGGACCCAAGCGAGAACTGAACAGAACCATGGAGATCGAGGCGTGAAAGCGACCATCTGGCATAATCCGAAGTGTGGCACATCGCGCAAGACGCTGGCCATTCTCGAAAACCTGTCTTCAGTCGATGTCGAAGTGGTCGAGTATCTGAAAAACCCGCCCAGCGCGGAAAAGCTCGCGCAGCTGTACCGGGATGCACGGATCGCACCGAGAGACGGTTTGCGAATGCGCGGGACCGATGCCGAAGAACGCGGACTTCCCGATGCTCCGGACGAGGAGATCCTGGCGGCAATGGCGAACGATCCGATCCTGATCGAACGGCCACTGGTGGAAACGGAAAAGGGTGCGCGTCTGTGCCGTCCGCAGGATCTGGTACTCGAAATCCTCTAGCGGCGATCCTGTGTCAGCGTGCTGTCGGCCTGCAAAGCGGTCCAGCCGTAAACCAGTACGATGCTACAGAGCGCTACGATCAAACCAAAGCCGAGCCAGTCGGAATGGTTGTAGAGCCAGACCCCTAGAGCCGGCGCGTAGATGAAGCTCGCACCGGCGACCGACGCCGTAATGCCGCCCGCTCGACCCTGCTCCGCACGGGTCAGGGCCAAGGATGTTCCGGATGTGGTCCCCGGGCGAAAAAGTCCGAAGCCCAAGGAAGCGATGGAATAGCCGAGCGCGATCGTGTGCAGGTTCTGCCCCAGAGCGAGAACGATCGTGCCGACCGCGGCAATGGCGATGCCCGAAAGCGAAGCTGCCCGGGGGCCGAGATTGAGGCGCGGTATCAGACCCCATTGGGCAAGAAGCGTGGCGATCGCACCGGCCATGAGGACCAGACCTACAGGCCCCGCACCCGCCATGGGATCGCTACGAAGTCCCAACCTGTCGAGCACCAGAAACCCTGCAATGCCCAAAACCATTGCCTGGGCATGTCCGCCAAGAAGGCCGCAGATGACCCAGGGGCGCAGCCGCGGCTCGAACCAGCGTAATTTGCCTGGTTCAGGCCCGTAATCCTCATCCTCGTCGCCATCGCGGGTTTCCTCCGCAACTTCGGATGTAGGGCTGCCGGAATAGGGCGATTCATACGCGCTGCCGCGAGCGGCGAACTGGGGTTCGTCGTTCGGAAGACGCAGCCTTAGTGCGATCAGGGTGACCGCCCCGATCAGGGCAAAAACGAGAAACGGCCCGGCAAGGCCAAGCACCGGCATGACCATCAAAGGCGCCAGCGCCGGCCCGATCACCGTTCCAAGGCCGAAGCTGGAGGCGATAAGGGAAAGCGCCTGCGTGCGTTCCGACCTCGGCGTACGGCTAGCAACATAGGCCTGGACCGCCGGTGGTGCAGCACTGCCGAAACCGCCGTACAAACTGCGCGCTGCGGCAAACAGCAGCAGCGCCCAGAACGCGGGGAGAATGCCGGCAAGGCCCAGCCACAGCATCAGCCCGCACAGCAGGAAGCTGGCAATGAAGCCGGATATGCCGAGCGCCATCATCGCCTTGCGTCCCCTTCTATCTGAACGTTCCGCCCAGATCGGGGCGCAGACCACCCAAAGCAGCGCCGACCAGCTGTAAGCCAAGCTGATCCATACATCGTCCACGCCGAGCGAAGTGCCGATCGAAGGCATGACGGATTGCATGGCGGTATTGCCCGCGGCCGTCGTCAGCATGACCATGAATAGCAGCGCCATGCGCGAACGCGGGATAGCGTGCGAACGCGACGCTGGAGGCGCGGTCCTGGTTTTCACGGGGTCAAAGTCGGCCATGGTGCCGGCGGTACGCCGCCGTCAGCGACCTTGCAATGGGTTGGACAGGCTGGCACAGGCGGGGTTCGATGAAACAGTCACAGGGTACGCAATTTTGACCGGACATCACGGTGCTGGTGCCATCGCACGGCCGAGTTTGCGCAAGCGGGCTTCGCGGCTTTTCGGGCAGTGGGGCGTGTTTTTTCGCGGGTTCGTCGAAGAGCCGCGGATGGTGGGTTCAATTATCCCATCCTCGCGCTTTACGATCAACAAGATGCTGGCGCCGGTGGATTGGCAACGCTGCGAGGTGTTCGTCGAATACGGCCCCGGTGTCGGAACGTTCTGCCAGCCTGTGCTCGACCGGCTTCGGCGGGATGGGTCACTGATCGTCATCGATACCAACCCGCTCTATATCGACTATCTGAAGAAGCATTTCCGCGACAGCCGGTTTCATGCCGTACATGGCTCTGCTGTTGATGTGATCGACATCGTGAAGGCTCATGGTCATGACGGCGCGGACTACGTCCTGTCCGGCCTGCCTTTTTCGACGCTCCCCGACGGCGTAGGGCCCGCCATCGCCGAAGCGACGCACGAAGTCCTGCGTCCGGGCGGCGCGTTCCTTGTTTACCAGTTCTCGGCCAAGGCGCGCGATTTCATGGCGAAACACTTTCGCAGGATCGATCGCGGTTTCGAGCTTTGGAACGTGCTCCCCTGCCAGCTCTTCTGGGGCTGGAAAGACGCTAAGGACTAGTCCTCCGCGCCCGGCGTACCATGGCTGGCAAATCGCGATAGCTGGGTGTGCACCGCCGCCATGACGCAAACCATGGCGATGATCATTGCCGCGTTTACAATGCCCGAAACTACGGCGTCGCCGAACAGTGCCGCCTGCTCGCCCGCAAACGCGAACGCCAGCCCCAGTACGAGCGAAATGACCGCAGAGAGAACGATGAACGCGACGAGAAGCAGCAGATAGAAGAAAAACAGGCGAACGCTGTTGCCGCGTGTCAGCGCCCAGGATCGCCTCAGTACCTTGACCGGGTTCAATTCCCCTTCGATTGCGATGATCGGTGCCGCTAGCGACAGTTTGACCACGACGTAACAGATCACGACAAAGGCGATTATGCCGCCCAGCGCCGCGAGCGCAGAGACGCCCGTCACCGCCCCGATACCAACGAGCAATGCGGCTATGATGGCGATAAGGGCCGTCTGCAGAAGCTGCGCCGCGATGTAACTCGGCACGGATCGCAAACCGGTGGAGAGCGCCTCTCCTACGGTCGGATTGGCACGGCGTCGCACCAGCGCGAGCATCGAAAGAAGTCCGATCCCCTGAAGAATCGCGATGATCAGGAAGACCCACCAGTAGGTTTTATAGAGGTCGGTGACAGCAGCCATCATGGCATCGACATTTCCGCTGGCCTGTGCCGTTTCGAGTTCGCCCATCCCGGGCAGCGCGATGGCGATCCCAGCATAGGGAATGAAGAAGAAGACCCCGGCTATGACTGCCAGAAGCCCGAGGTTCCGGGTCAACAGGCTGGTGGTGTCTTTCCAGGCGGTGTCGAGATCGAATTTCATGCAGCTTCCCTCTGTTTGCCCCTTGATAAGCGCTTCGTCAGTCGCCACGCAATCGCACATGTCGACCATAGCCCCCGAAAACGTCGAATGGCGGAGCGAGATAGCGCCTGTAGGCTATCGTGAAGCGCTAGACCAAATGACTGTACGCAACCGCGCCATTGCCGAAGGGGAGGCGCGGGAAATGGTGTGGCTGTTGGAACATCCCCCTGTCTATACGGCAGGAACAAGCGCGACCGGTTCCGAACTGCTCGATCCCAGATTTGAGGTTGTCGAGGCGGGCCGCGGGGGGCGCTACACCTATCACGGGCCCGGTCAGCGGGTGGGGTATGTCATGCTCGACCTGAAGGAGCGCGGGCGTGACGTGCGCTGCTTCGTTCATGCGGTTGAAGGATGGGTCATCGACACGCTCGCCGACATCGGTGTCGAAAGCTGGCGCAGTGAAGGGCGGATCGGCATCTGGACGCGTGACATCGATGGGCGCGAGGCCAAGATCGGTGCCATTGGCGTGCGTGTCCGCCGGTGGGTCACCATGCACGGCTTTTCCGTCAATCTCGCCCCGGACCTGTCGCATTTCACGGGGATCGTCCCGTGTGGCATTGAGGAGTTTGGTGTGACCAGTCTGCAGCGGCTTGGAATCGATCTTGCACCCGCAGCCTTCGATGAGGCATTGCGGGCGCGCTTCGCGGATTTTCTCGGAGCGCTCGATGGAAAGGCCTGTGCGCAGCCATGAATTATCGTTCGACACTTTGTCTCGTCGCAGGTGCGATCTTGCTGTCCGCCTGCGGCGACGATGCGCCACCTGAGGAAACCGAGGCGGAAGCCGGACGAGGTGCGAAAGGGGAAGTACTCGGCGGAACGATCAGCGACGCTATGATCCCGCTCGATCAACTGCGTTCTCAATCGCCGCCCATGCCGGAAACTCCGTCACGCTCAAGTGGAGAGACAGCGGCTGAAGCGAGCGAGTCTACAGAACCGGGTGTCGATCCGGAAACGGATGCCGCATCGGCGTCGATCGAACCGGATGAGGCTGCCGAGCCGGCCGAGGATTGAGATCCCCGACCGGCAAGGGAGATCATTCTGCGGCGGTCTGCTCCGCTTCGCTCAACGCCGGATAATCGACATATCCTTCAGGCCCGCGACCATACCAGCTATGCGGTACGTTCACATTGGGGCTGATTTCCGCCCCGATCCGGAAGCGGGTCGGTAAGTCGGGGTTCGAAATGAAGTCCCGGCCCCAGCTTACCGCATCGGCACGTCCGGCATCGATATCGGCAGTCGCTTCCTCGGGCGAATAGTCGCTGTTGAGGATAAGCGCGCCGGAATAGATTTTGCGAATGAGCGGGCTCTGCTTTGGCACGTCGGTGCTACCAAAGGTGCCGTCTGGACCCGGCTCGCGAAGTTCTAGGAACGCGAGGCCGAGCTCTTCCACGACCTTGGCAGCCGCACCGAACGTCGTCGCGGGATCGCTGTCGTCGCAGCCTTGCGTTTCGCCATTTGGCGACAGACGGACGCCGACGCGATCGGCCCCCCACACATCGACGAGCGCGGTCAGCACTTCGCGCAGGAATCGAGTGCGGTTTTCGGCACTGCCGCCGTATTCATCGGTCCGCAGATTGGTGCTGTCCCGCAGGAACTGGTCGACGAGGTAGCCATTCGCTCCGTGCAGTTGCACTCCATCGAACCCCGCCTTTTTGGCGTTTTCCGCGGCGTGGCGATAATCTTCCACGATACGCGCGATGTCTTCCTTCGTGGCTTCGCGCGCCTGTTCGTAATCCTTACGTCCTTCGAAAGTATGTGCGTGGCCGGGCGCTTTGGTTGCGCTGGCGGAAACTGGTGGATTCCCGCCGAGGAACAGGGGGTGCACCAGTCGGCCCATGTGCCACATTTGCAGAACGATCAGACCGCCTTCTTCATGAACGGCACTGGTGACCTGCTTCCAGCCTTCAACCTGCTCATCGCTCCAGATACCAGGCGCAGCGGGCCAGCCAAGGCCCTCGACACTGATTCCGGTAGCCTCGGTGATGATGAGCCCTGCGCCGGCACGTTGACGGTAATAAGTTGTCATCATGTCATTGGGGACCGATCCGGGCTGGGTCGATCGACCGCGGGTCAGCGGCGCCATGAATATGCGATTAGCGGCTTCGAGCGAGCCCATAATGAGTGTTTGAAACAGACTTTCGTGCATGCGGGGCAAATCCTTTTTGCTGGCGCGACTTGGCCTTTGAGCTAGGGGCGCGTCATGGACGAGACAAGCAGCCGGCCGGACAAGAATGGCTTTCAGGCAAGTGCATGGCACTTTGCAGCGTTGCTTGCGGGAAATGCGGCATTGGCGCTCGGCCCATGGCTGGTTCGTCTGTCCGATACCGGACCGGTATCGGCAGGGTTCTGGCGTCTCATCCTGCCGGTACCGATACTGGCTTTTTTAGCTTGGAGGTCCCGTTCGCCCGGGCCATTGGACAAGAAGCTCACTGTGCTTTGCCTGATCGCCGGAGGTTTCTTCGCGGTCGATCTGGCAAGCTGGCACATCGGGATCGAGCGAACCCGCTTGGCAAATGCCACATTGTTCGGAAACGCCGGCAGCATCATATTGATGGTCTGGGGCCTGATTGCTGCCCGTCGCGCTCCTTCGGGCCGGGAGGGAGTGGGAGTGATTGCTGCCATTGCAGGAGCGGGGATACTGCTGGGCCGTAGCATGGAGATTTCGGCAACGACCTTTATCGGCGACCTGTTCTGTCTAGCGGCCGGCATATTCTATGCGTTCTATCTGTTGCCTGCCCAACGGGCGCGAGCGGTCCTCGGATCCTGGTTTGTCCTGTTGCTGGTCAGCCTGACGGCAGCGCCGATATTGCTGGGCATGGCCGTCGCGGCAGGCGAACCCGTTTGGCCCGGTGCCGCTGGATGGACACCCATTCTGGTGCTCGCCCTGAGCAGCCAGGTCATCGGCCAGGGGTTGCTGGTATTCTCTCTTCGAAATTTCCCGCCGCTGGTCATTGGCATGGCGCTGCTGACCCAGCCTGCGATCGCGGCAACCGTGGGATGGCTGGCATTCGGCGAATTGCTCGAGCCGCTCGATATTTTTGGTATGGTGCTGGTCGGCGCAGCGTTGGTCTTGGCACGAGCCCCGGGCAAGGCTGGGCGCGTTCGGTAGGATTACCAGAATGCCTTGTTGAAAGTGTTTACGTGGCGTTCGAAACGGTCGAGGTCGGGCCCGACTAAAGATAGGCGAGCCTGACCAGCAAGCTTGTCCGCCTGGTCTTTCAGAAGGGCGCGACGGCGTTCATCCTGAACCGGGATGGCTGCGTTGGCGAGCGTATCCAGCATCACTTCTGCTGCAATCGGGGAATCCGCGACCGCGCTGCGGATCGCTCCGAAACCGCGACTAACATAATGTGCGAAATCGTCGGGCAGGGGGATGACCGGGCAATCGTCCGCATCCTTACCACAGATGTCCTTACGCAGATCCCGTCGCCCGATTTCTGCTGTGGCTGCCCCAAGCCAATGCAGGGCTGTTATGGCGGTGAAGGGATCGTTAATCCCCGGCGATAAGGCCCGCAGTCCGATCTCTACCAGCTCGTCGATCAGGAATTGCGGATCCTGCTCGGGAGTGCGTGATGGGCCCAGGGTAAAGCATTTGCGAACCCGCTCCTCGACGTCGTCCGGGTTGCATCCGTCGACATCGATGAACGGCATCTCGCAATGAACAAAATCGCCGGTGCGTATGCGTAACGAAAACGTACAGCCGCATTCTTTGGCGATTTTCTCCAGATCTTCGAAATCGATCAGCTGCACATACCCGGTATGCCAAGCTCTCAGCGGCTCGCCGCCTTTCTGTTCAACCGCGTCGCGAAACTCTTCCTCGACAGGATATGTTTCCCGGATTGCCTTGAGTAATCTCTCTCCGATCCCCTCGAGAACCTTGTTGATGCGAATGCTGGAAGGGATATGGTTGAGGAAATAAACGAGGACGGCGACGCACATGCCCATGAGGGCATATGCAACAAGCAGTGATAATTGCGGGACGAAACCGGGAAGGGCCGTGGTCGCCGCATCGAGGGCATTCGTCGGCGTTTCGTCTTCTGTCCTGACAGCGCGCAGAACGACGAGAGCATAAACGAAACTGCCGATGAAGGTCGCCAGACTCAGTTGGTTGCCACGATCTTCCATGAAATTCGTGAGCAGGCGCGGACCGTAATTGCCGCTGGCATAGGCCACTGCAGCGATTGTAATTGAAAATACGGTCGAGGCGACGCCGATCATGCTGCCCGCCATGACCGTGAGCATGTCGGACGCGCCCTTGGGACGTGCGGGGACGATCCAGCTTATGTCGTTCAGAAACTCCGCGAAGCCTGCGCGGTCGAGGGCGACCATAACGAAAGCCAGCACTCCCGCGACGATGGAAAACAACGCCGGATAGAACCAGTAATTCGCGTTAAGCCGTGCCCAGAAAAAACGAATGTCGGCGGTCAAGCGGCCATCCCCTGCCAATGTTGATCAGGGGATGAACGCTTTACCTGCAATTGCGTGCCTTAATCCGCATCCTTGCCGATTTCGCGGTTCAGATAGGAGAGCAGCAGAGCCGCGCGCTTCGCGTCTTCTTCATGGTCGGAACCGACCGAATGCCCACCTTCGCGGTATTCGTGATAATAGAATGTCTGCCCGTACGCTTCGTGCTTGGCAGCAGCCTTGCGAGCATGGCCGGGATGCACCCGGTCATCCAATGTGGACAGATAGTAGAAGGCGGCCGGTACGTCGGGTCCGTCCGACATATTCTGGTAGGGGGACCATTCCTTCATGAAGGCCCAATCCTCGGGAACATCGGGATTGCCGTATTCAGCCATCCAGGACGCACCCGCGAGAAGCTTGTTGTAACGGCGCATATCGATCAACGGGCTTCCGCTGATGATGGCGCCGTAAAGGTCGGGCCGCTGGTTGGCGACGGCGCCCACCAGCACACCGCCGTTCGACCGGCCGCTCGCAGCGATGTGGCCCGGCGTCGTCAGACGGCTCGCCACGAGATCGTCGGCCACCGCATGGAAATCATCGAAACTGTTCTGCCGCTTTTCGCGCAGGGCGTCTTCATGCCAGCGTGGCCCGTATTCGCCGCCGCCCCGGATATTGGCGAGCACATAGGCGTTGCCGCTCTCCACCCAGAACAGCCCCAGCGGCCCGCTTCGATAGGGCTCCGCCGTGAGGTACTTGGGTGTCTGCGCCGCGCGGAACCCGCCATAGGCATGGATTAGCGTGGGCAGCGGACCCTGCGCATCTTTCGGTCGTACGACGTAATAGGGAACCTTGGTGCCATCCTTCGAAGTGGCGAATTTCTGTTCGACCGTGAACTTGCTCGCGTCGAACTGGGCGGGCTCGCTGGCGATGGCGACCGCTTCGCCTTCGCTGGGAACGGCGTAGAGCGTGGGAGGCGTGAGCATGCTCTCTACAGTGACGAAGGCAGTATCGCCCGTGCCGCTGGTTTCGGCAATCTGGACCGTGCTGTTCGCAGGCAGTTCCATGTCGCGCGCCGTCCATCCGGACTGGCCGGGCGAAAGTTCGATCAGCTTTCCTGAAACGTCATCGAGAACCTTGACCCACAGCTTGGTTTCCGAAGCGGCCACTTCTTCGATTGCCTGCGTGTCGCTCGGCCGGAAAACGGCGAATGGCGCAGGGTCGGAGCCGTCGAGAACGCTTTGGAGCGACCATGCAACCAGGGCTCCCGGCTGTTCGGTGCCGCCCGTCGTTTCGAGCGCGGAATTGAGCTTTGCAATGACAAGGCCGTTCAGCACCGCCTCGAATTCGGCATCCTCGGGCAGGGGCAGGGGAACCGTGCTGCCATCCGCTTTTACGAGGGATATCTGGTTGGTCCAGAAGCTCGGGCTGCGATTGACGAAGCGCCAGCGTGTATCCCCGTCGAGCACCGAAAAGCCCGAAGCGCTGATATCGGCCTGCTCGCCTTCCGCAATCTGGCGCGCAGTGGAGAAATCCGTGCCACGATCCCAGAGTTTGACCAGGCGCGGATAACCCGAATCCGTCAGCGATCCCTCGCCTTCGTCCGTGCCGACGAACAGCGTATCCTCATCGAACCACGCGACGTTCGACTTCGCTTCCGGCAAGGTGAAGCCGCCATCGACAAAGCGACCGGTAGTTACATCGAATTCACGGACGACATCAGCGTCGGTGCCACCGGGGCTGAGCGCGATAAGGCAGCGGGCGTAGTCGGGGGCAAGGCAATTGGCTCCGTGCCAGACCCAGCTCTGTCCTTCGTCTTCGCCCAATTTATCGACATCGATCAGAACGCGCCACTCGGGAGCCCCGGCCATATAGCTTTCCAGGCTGGCGATCCGCCACAGCCCGCGGGGGTTATCCGCATCGCGCCACAGATTGGTCACCATGTCGCCCTGGATGGCATCGGGCAGGGCGATCTGGCGCGTATCGTCGAGGATCTGCTTCGCCCATGCCTTGGCAAGCGGATATTCCGGCTGATCCGTCAGGACGGCTTCGGTATCGGCGTTCCACTGATCGACCTTTGCCAAGGCCCGTTCGCCCTGGATTTCCTCAAGCCAGATATACGGATCGTCTGCGTCCGTATCCTGTGCGGCTATCGTCGTGGGAGCGAATGCAAGTGCGGCGGCCAGCGCCCAGCGTGCGACCATGATGTAATTCCCCTCGTACTCAGTTCAGACTTTGCCCAGATCGCCTTTGCCGATCGTTCCGCTGGCCATTTCCAGCATGCGGTCGAGGCTCTGCTTGGCTTTCAGGCGCAGGCCTTCCTCGATCTCGATGCGCGGTTCCAGATCCCGCAGGCAGGCGTACATCTTTTCCATCGTGTTCAGCGCCATATAGGGGCAGATGTTGCAGCTGCAGTTTCCATCCGCACCGGGGGCGCCGATGAAATTCTTTTCAGGCAGCGCCTTTTCCATTTGATGGATGATGTGCGGTTCGGTCGCGACGATCAGCGTATCGCCTTCGAAGGTCTGCGCGAATTGCAGGATGCCACTGGTCGAGCCGACATAATCGGCATGATCAACGATCGTCGGCGGGCATTCGGGGTGGGCGGCAACCGGGGCGCCGGGATGCTGCGCCTTGAGCTTCAGCAGTTCAGTTTCGCTGAAGGCTTCGTGCACGATGCACACGCCCGGCCACAGCAGCATTTCGCGGTTGAACTTGCGGCTCATATAGCCGCCCAGATGCCGGTCGGGGCCGAAGATGATTTTCTGGTCTTCAGGAATCTGGCTGATGATTGTTTCTGCGCTCGAACTGGTGACGATGACGTCGCTCAGCGCTTTCACTTCCGTCGAACAGTTGATGTAAGTGAGCGCGATGTGATCCGGATGCGCTTCGCGGAAGGCTTTGAACTTTTCGGGCGGGCAGCTGTCTTCAAGACTGCAACCAGCGTCCATGTCCGGCAGGACCACGATCTTTTCAGGGCTCAGGATCTTGGCCGTATCGGCCATGAACTTCACGCCGCAAAAAACGATCACGTCAGCATCGGTATCGGCAGCCTTGCGCGACAGTTCGAGGCTGTCACCGACGAAGTCGGCAATATCCTGAATATCGGCGGTCTGGTAATAATGCGCGAGGATGATCGCGTTCTTCTCCTTGCGGAGGCGGTCGATCTCGGCAAGCAAATCCTGTCCGGTGGGCAGGTCGGTCTGTGCGGTCATTGCGTGTCCCGTTGGTCCAATTGTGGCCTCTATAGACCGAACGGGCCGGAAGGCGAGGGCGTTCCGGGTTTCACATGGTAAAGCCAGGCGGAAGATAAGCCTCGATCGGGCGTTTGGCCCCGGGCGTGCCAGCAATCACCCAATTGGTGATGGCATAACCGGCCGGAGAGAAAGCCAGAACCATCGATGCGGTAAAACTTCCGATGAGGATCCCTATGCCCCACCAATAAGCGGGATGGACGCGCCCGAACTTGCGCTTGTCGGCAACCATGCCGATCAGGGGAAAAATCAGCGTCACGCAAAAGGAAATTGTCCACGCATTGGGTATCAGGAGGGGCATGGGCAAAAGCCGCCCGATACCCGGGCCGGTCAGAATGCTCATCGCGACCAGCATCAGCCGTCGGTGCCATCCTGTGTAGCGTTGGATTCTGAGCGCCCACCACGCCAGACCGCCAAAGGTCATCACCCCGACGAGATTGCCAATCAGAAATTCGCTGACATTGAAGAAGAATGGCCCACCGGTGCGCCGCGCGACGAATATCATGATCGTACAGCCCGCTGCCACCATGGCAGGCACCCAGAAATAGGAGATTTTGCCCAGCGATCTGTGCAAGGCCCATTGTCCACGCGAGGCCGTGACATGTTGGGCTACATACAGGCCGACCCAACCCATGAAGATCATGGCATGCACATGAAAAACGATCGGCGATGCGAAGGTTGATCGGCCCATCGCCAGATTGAGCGAGAAACCGGTAACAATGACCGCCGCCATTGCGAAAGCCATTGTGGTGAAAAAACGCGTATTGCCGCGATCGACAAGAACCTGCGGCGCTGCAGCAGTGGCCATACTCGAAATCCTCAGGCGATGAACCGAGCGACCTTGTTCTGTGTGCGCAGATTTACTCCCAGAGGTGCCAGTGCGTCAATCCGGGATGGATCAGCCCGGCTGTTTCTCGCCATCGAACCGCACATTCACGGTGACATTGCCATACCCTGCCACTTCGAGTGGAATGGCGAGATTCTGGCGCACCGCGTCCTTGGCCGCCTGGCGTGCCAGGGCGAGCACCTCTGGATTCTTGGCAAACTCCGCCGCCTTGCGTTCGGCCTGACGGGAATTGTTCCGTGCTAGATCGGCGCTGGCATCGCGGCTCACATAGGTGCCTTCGGTGAAGGTCTTCTGCTCGGCCTCGTCGAGATTGGGGCGCGAAATGCGCAACTGCGGCAACACCACCGTCATCGTGTCGTTGCTGTCATTCCATTCAAACCGGTCGCGGTCCATGGTCGAAAGGTCGAGCCGATATTCGACTGTTGCGGGGATGATGGCCGCCTGCCTGCTTTTCAGCAGATCCACCCCCATGATACCGCGTCGATCCTCGCTTTCCGCCACGACTTCGAAGCGACTGGAGAAGACGGTCAGCGAATTCTGCTTTTCGAAGGCCAGCATGGCGCTTCCCACCGGATCGCCTTCCTCGTGATAGAAAAAAGCACGCCAGCCGAGCCAGGCTGCCGCTGCAAGCAGCACGATGACGATCAGCCACGGCACCGCCTGCGTACGAGCGAGTGACTGTTCGCGCCTGACTTGCGGCTCTACGGTGGTTTTGCGGGTCTTCAGATCGTCTGCCATATATCGCCCGAACGAGCGACTAGGCCGCGCTGTTCCAGATCGATGAGATGGGCCGTCACCGACATCTCTGCTGCCTTGAACAGTTTGGGATCGAGGCCCTTGTACATCTTGGGTATGAAATCGGCCGCCCGGTGTGGCCCTTCGGCAAGATGCCGGACAATCTGATTCTCCCGCTGGCGACGATGACCGATCATGCCGCGTACCAGCTGACGAGGCTTTTCGACCGCTTCGCCATGGGCAGGATAGAAAACCGTGTCGCTACGGGCGTAGAGCTTCTCGAGGCTCTTCATATAGTCGTTCATGTCGCCATCCGGCGGAATGACCACGCTGGTCGACCAGCCCATAACGTGATCGCCCGTGAACAGTGCGCCACTCTCCTCCAGCGCAAAGCAGAAATGGTTGGATACATGCCCCGGCGTTGCGACGGCGGTAAGCGTCCAGCCCGGGCCGGTCATCTGTTCGCCATCTTCCATCACGCGATCGGGTTCATACGTCCGGTCGAAGGCGGCGTCGGCACGCGGGCCGCTATCGTCCAGCACCAGGGGGGCACAACCTACGATGGGCGCACCGGTCCGTGCTGCGAGTGTTCTGGCGGCGGGCGAATGATCGCGATGCGTATGCGTGCACATGATCGCGCAGACATGCTCATCGCCAATGGCCGCATCCAGTGCAAGCAGGTGCGCTTCCTCATCCGGTCCGGGATCGATAACCGCGCATCCATCGCCCATGCCGACAATGTAGGTCTGGGTGCCGGTATAGGTATAGGGCGACGGGTTCGGCGCGAGTACGCGGCGCACCAGCGGTTCGAGCTGCATTGCCTTGCCTGTGGGCCACGGTTTGGGAGGAGGTCCAGCCATGGTCTTGCATATGGGGGCTGGGGTGCGCCATGTCACGTCCAGCCTGATGCAAGGGAGAGAGCATGGCCGACTGTATCCTCGTCCTGGACGCCGGGACCACTTCCACCCGTGCAATGGTGTTCGCGGGCGATGGAACGGTGGAGGCAGTCGCACAGGCCGAATTGACCCAGCATTACCCGCGGCCGGGCTGGGTAGAGCACGATGCAGGCGAAATCTGGGACAAGACCCTGAAATGCGCGCGAGAGGTCGTCGGCCAGGATGCTCCGCGGATCGCCGCCATCGGGATCACCAATCAGCGCGAAACAGTTGTGGCCTGGGACCGCAATTCGGGCGAACCGCTCGCTCGCGCGATTGTATGGCAGGACCGGCGTACGGCGGATTTCTGCGCTACCATGAAAGCCGATGGCCACGAAGTGATGGTCCAAAAGCGAACCGGCCTGTTACTCGATCCGTACTTTTCCGGCACCAAGATGCGATGGATGCTGGATCACGACGCTGCGGTGCAGGCTGCCGCACAAAATGGTTCGCTCGCCTTCGGCACGATAGAGAGCTGGCTGGTCTACAAGCTATCCGGCGGGGCACATATCAGCGATGCCAGCAATGCCGGTCGATCGTTGCTGCTCTCGCTCGATGGGGCGCAGTTCGATGGCGATCTATGCGAATTGTTCGGGGTCCCGCCTGCTGCCTTGCCCGAAGTGGTGGATACGCATGGGAGGCTCGCCGAATGCGATCCGCAATGGCTGGGCGCCGCCGTTCCCATTTGCGGTCTTGCCGGCGATCAGCAGTCGGCGACAATCGGGCAGGGTTGTCTGTCCTTCGGGGAAACCAAGGCGACATATGGTACCGGTGCTTTCGTTCTCACCAACAAGGGACGGGAGATCCCGCATTCGGATAACCGCCTGCTGGGCACCGTGCTCTATCAGGAAAATGGTGAGAGGACCTATGCGATCGAAGGGGCGTGTTTTGTTGCGGGCAGCCTGATCCAGTATCTGCGCGATCAACTGAACCTTATTGGCAGCGCAGCGGAAACGGAAGAACTCGCGCGCTCGATATCCGATAGCGGGGAGGTGGTTATTGTTCCGGCTCTGGCGGGGCTCGGTGCGCCGCACTGGCTGCCCGATGCGCGAGGGGTCATCTCCGGGCTCAGTTTTGCCAGCGGACGCGCGCAGATCGCCCGGGCCGCGCTGGAGGCGATGGCCCATCAGACGCACGATCTCGCATCGGCCTTCGCTGCCGATGGTGCTCCCTGGACGCATTTGAGGATCGATGGCGGGATGAGCGCCAATGACTGGATGGCGCAGGACCTTGCAGATATTCTCGAAATAGAAGTCGAACGACCGGACTTTATCGAAACCACGGCTCTCGGGGCTGCCATTCTGGCCGCGGTTGGATGCGGTCTCCACGCCGACCTCGAAACGGCAGCTCTCACCATGCGCAGTGAAACGACTACGTTTTCGCCGAAGATGGATGGCAATGTGAGAACGTCGCGCCTTGCCCGCTACTCGAAAGCGCTCAGCGCGGCCTGATCAGCCTGTGGCAAACGCCTTGGCAATGCGGCCCTGTAGGGAGGCCACGGGCATCTTTACGGCGATATCTGCGCGCCTTTCGCGATCGAGTCGCGCGACCCGGGCATGCAGCCGTTCGCTCTCTTCGATCAACGCGCGCGTTTCCGGTTCCAGCCGGGCAAGATTGTCGGCATCGGCCTGTCGTTCTTCCGGCAAGGTGCCGCAATGCTCAAGCTGCGTATCGGACAATTCGCCAGCCATGTAGGCGCGGTGATTGAGAAGCCACGCCAGTACATGCATCAGGCGCGTGGTGGTGCGCAGACCTTCAATCGAAAGTGCTACGCGCGTCAGATCATTGCAGTCGGCTGCATTGTCCTGAAAGCGGAGGTCGAAGGCTGCCCGTGCGTCGTCCGCCAGGACCAGCGCTTCCGAATACAGTTCTTCGATGATTTCGTGATTGATATTACGTGCCGACATGGCGGGGGCCGATAAACCCAACCTGCCGAAGGCTCCAGCGGATTAATCTTTGTTGTCCCGGCCTGACGCACTCCGGCGGCGTGGGCCGGTCCGTCTACGCGATGATATCGGGCAGGAGAACGTCCTCGATCGCAGCGATGCGGTCCTTCAGCACCAGCTTGCGCTTCTTCAGTCGCGCCATTTGCAACTGGTCCACGAAGCCGCGCTGGTCGCCGGCTTCGGTCAGTGCGGCTATTGCCACGTCGAGGTCGCGATGCTCGCTCCGGAGCAATGCCAGCCTCTTGCGCAGTTCCTGTTCGTTCACCACGACCTTCCCGGACAATCGCCCCAATCGACCGCCTTGCCGCATGCCCGCAAGATGCCCCTTTGTAAATTGGCAATCCTATGGTTTCATGCTCTCCCGGCGGCTCGTTCCGCACAAGCAAACGAGTCGTTCCTGGGGTCGCACAAACGTCAAGGAGACAACCCGATGCAATCATCCCATGTCGACGCGCTCAAAGCCAAGCACGCCGGGCTCGAGGCTCGCCTGCACGAAGAACAGATCAGGCCTTCGCCCGACATTGCGATGATGCAGCAGATCAAAAAACAGAAGCTGCGCATCAAGGAAGAAATCGCTTCCTGCTGACTTTGACCAAAACGAAGCGGGGCCATGCGTCCCGCTTCCGCCTTTCGGTATATTTGCTATAGGCTGTAGCCATGTCAGCTGCAGCATCCGCCCGCCAGATCCTCACGCGCCTTCACGAGATCATGGCTGGGCGTACCCACGCGCAGCACAAGCTCGACCGGGTCGTCGAAATCATCGCCGAAAGCCTGTTGAGCGAAGTCTGTTCGATTTACCTGCTTCGTGAAGGCGCTCTCGAACTTTATGCGACGCAGGGCCTCAATCCCGAAGCCGTCCACGTCACGCGCCTTGCGATCGGCGAAGGCCTGACCGGCACGATCGCGAAGAATATCGAGACGCTGAACCTGGCAGAGGCCAAGGCTCACCCCGATTTCGCCTATCGCCCCGAAACGGGCGAAGAAAAATTCCATTCCTTCGCCGGTGTGCCGATCGTCTACCGGGAACGCGCCGTGGGTGTGCTGTGCGTCCAGCATGTCGACCCGCGCCGCTACGAAGAGGTCGAGATCGAGGCGTTGCAGACCACCGCCATGGTGCTGTCGGAGCTTATTGCCCACAAGGAACTGGTCGACGACGAGGAGCAGATCGACCTCGAAATCGCGCATGTCGAAAACGATGTGCTCGAAGGGCTTACCCTGGTGAAGGGCCTGGCGGCGGGCAAGGCGGTCTTCCACCAGCCCCGGATCGAGATCGATCAGGTCGTGGCCGAGGATATCGAGGCCGAACGCCAGCGCGTCTACCGCGCGTTCGACAAGATGCGCGACCAGATCGACACGCTCGGCAGGGAAGCGGAATTCGGCAAGGGCGGCGAACACATCGAGGTTCTCGAGACCTACAAGATGTTCGCCTACGACGAAGGGTGGAGCCGCCGGATCAACGAGGCGATCGACAGCGGCCTCACCGCCGAAGCGGCGATCGAGCGCGTCCAGCAACGCACCCGGATGCGCATGCGTGAAATCGACGACCCGCTGCTGGCCGATCGCATGCACGATCTGGAGGATTTGTCGAACCGTCTGCTGCGCATCGTCTCGGGCCAGCTCGGCACCGCCGCGACGCAAGGTCTGCGGCGCGATGCGATCCTGTTCGCGCGCAACCTCGGCCCGGCGGAACTGCTCGAATACGACCGGCGCCGCCTCAAGGGTGTGGTGCTGGATGAAGGGTCACTCACTGCCCATGTGGTGATCGTGGCGCGCGCCATGGGCGTGCCGGTGCTCGGGCGCGTCACCGGGATCCGCTCGCGCGTCGCCGAAGGGGACGAGGTGATACTCGATGCCGACCGCGGCATGGTCACCCTGCGCCCGAACCAGCAGGTCCTCGAAGCGTTCGAAACACGCTTCGCCAAGACGCGCGAGAAACAGGCAGCCTATGCCGAACTGCGCGAGGTGGAACCGTTCACCCGCGACGGGACGCGCATAACCGTCATGATGAATGCCGGCCTGCGCGACGATATGAGCGCGCTGGCGATGAGCGGTGCCGACGGCGTCGGCCTGTTCCGCACCGAATTCCAGTTCCTCGTATCCTCGACCCTTCCCCAGCGCGACCGGCAGATGCGCCTCTATCGCGATGTGCTCGACGCCGCCGGCGACAAACCGGTCGTGTTCCGCACGGTCGACATCGGCGGCGACAAGGCGGTGCCCTATCTCGACAATGCCGTGGCCGAGCGTGACGAGAACCCGGCCATGGGCTGGCGCGCCCTGCGTCTCTCGCTCGAACGCGAAGGCCTGCTGAAGGCACAGGCCCGCGCCCTGCTCGAAGCGGCAGCCGGGCGCTCGCTGTCGGTGATGTTCCCCATGGTTAGCGAACCGTGGGAATTCGACGCCGGCCGCCAGGTCTTCGAAGACCAGCTGAAATTCCTGCGCGATCGCCGCAAGGTGGTGCCCGAAACGATCGAATACGGCTGCATGCTCGAAGTACCCGCGCTCGCGGACGTGCTCGATCTGCTTGCGCCCAAGCTGTCCTTCATCTCGGTCGGGACCAACGACCTCACCCAGTTCCTCTTTGCGGCCGACCGCGCCAATCCCAAACTGGCGGAGCGTTACGACTGGCTGAGCCCCGCGATCCTGCGGTATCTGGCGCGCGTCTCGCAATCGTTGATCGGCCAGAACGTCAGGCTGGGCGTGTGCGGCGAAATGGGTGGGCGGCGGCTGGAAGCACTGGCGCTGCTCGGCATCGGCTACCGGCGCCTGTCGATCACTCCGGCTGCGGTCGGCCCGATCAAGGAACTGGTCCGCAAGGTCGACCTTGGCGAGATCACCGAATTCATGAATCGTCTGCTGACATCGCCGCCCCCCAACATGCGCGCCGAACTGCAGCAGTGGGCGAACGAGCGGGATATCGAGTTCGACTGATTTCGTCTCGAATGCGCCTCTTTTGGTCGGTCGTTCGGATATGTGTTATTAAGCATGCTTGACAGTTGCCCGGCAGGTTCGCTTTGCGTGGCAACAGGACTACATGCGGAACAACCGCAGGATCGGATAAATCGGGGATCGCATGAGCGACGAAGAAACTCTTGAACACGAAGCGGTGCCAGAGGCTGGCGGCGTCGGTGCGCGGCTCAAGCGCGCGCGCGAACAGGCCGGGCTCGATATCGAACAGGTCGCCGCCGAAACGCGCATTCCGCAGCGACACCTGCTGACGATAGAGGAAGGCGCCCTGACAGATCTGCCGGCGCGCACCTATGCCGTCGGCTTCTCGCGAACCTATGCCCGGCTCGTCGGGCTGGATGAACGCGAAATAGTCGATCAGGTGCGCGAAGAACTGGCGCAGGGCAACGATCGCAGCGTCACCCCGGCCAAGTTCGAACCGGGCGATCCTGCGCGTGTACCCGGCCGTGGTCTTGCATGGTTTGCGCTGTTCGCCGCCGTGCTTCTGATGGGCGGCATCTACGCCTTCTACAGCAGCTATTTCGCGCCGGGCCTCGGCCCCGCACCGCTGAAGGGGCCCGAAGAACAGGTGGCGGCGAATGCCCAGGGCGCTGCCACGCCTGCCCCGGCGCAGACTCCGGCCGCGACCGGGCCCGTGGTCTTCACCAGCGAAATGGACGATACCTGGGTCAAGTTCTACAACAGCAAGGGGGATCGGCTGTTCGAAGCGCAGATGGCCAAGGGCGACAGTTTCACCATTCCCGCCGATGCCGAAGGGCCGCAGGTCTGGACCGGGCGTCCCTATGCCCTCGCAATTACGGTCGGCGGCCGCGCTGTTCCCAAGCTTTCTGAAGAGGACGAGATCATCAAGGATGTTCCGGTGACGGCAGAGGCATTGCTGGCGCGCGCCGAGCAGCCTAGCGGCCCTGCGACACCGGCGCCCAGCGGCGGCTGAATCGCCCTTCTGTCGAAAGGGGATAAGCCCCTTCATGGCCTCGACAGCTTCGCGGCCCTAGTGCAGTTTTGGTTACTATAAATACTCGTGTGGAGCTTCTCCCGATGACTTTCGGATCGTTCGCCCGTCACCTCTCCTTCGTGGGTGCGGGTTTTGCCCTGCTGGCCACTTCGACGCCTGCCTTGCCGCAGGACGGCAATGACGAAGCGCGCCTGCGCCGTCTCGAATCGGAAGTTCGTGCGCTTCAGCGCAAGGTATTCCCCGGCGCCGACGGGCGGTTCTTCGAACCGGAAATCAGCGCACAGCCCACAGCGCGGCCGACCGCTCCGTCGACATCCACCACTGCGGTCACGGATATTCTGGCCCGGCTCGATGCGCTGGAAACGCAGCTCCAGCGCCAGACTGCCCTGAACGAAGAAAACGGCAATACCATCCGTCTGCTGGCTGAACGGGTCGAAGCCCTCGAAGCGGCGCGGTCGGGCAGCATGCCGGCGCCTTCGTCGACTTTCACACCGGTGCCCACCTCGACCTCGTCGTCCAGTGCCGGTGCGACGCCCGCACCGGCTCCAGCCCCTGCGGCCCAGGCCGGGCCGACGCAGGAACGACTGGCGAAGGTCCAGGCCATCGCCAAACCCCAGACCGACGATCCGCTCGACGATGAATATTCCTACGGTTTCCGCCTGTGGGAAGCGAAGCTTTATCCCGAAGCGCAGCAGCAGCTGACCATGTTCGTGGAACAGAACCCCAATCACTGGCGCGCTACCTATGGCCGCAACCTCCTGGGCCGTGCCTATCTCGACGATGGGAAGGCCAAGGAAGCGGCCCCTTGGTTCCTTAAGAATTATCAGGACGACAAGACCGGTGCGCGCGCTGGTGACAGCTTGCTGTATCTGGCAGAATCGATGATCGCGCTGAACGATACGCGCCGCGCATGTATCGCCCTGGCGGAATTTGCAGAAACATATCCCGCGCTCGCCTCTGGCCGCCTGCAAGGCCAGTACGATGCCAATCGCGGCAAGGTGAAGTGCAATTGACGGATCGCTCGATCCGCCGCTGATCGAGCGTTTTCGGGGCGACCTCGCTCCTCTCTGGCCGGGAATGGACAGGCCCGGGGCCGCATTGGGCCTCGCTGTTTCAGGGGGCGGGGACAGCCTCGCCCTGCTCCTGCTCGCCCATGCGGCACTGCCCGGCAGGGTAAAGGCGGCAACGGTCGATCACGGCTTGCGTCCGGAAAGCGCCGATGAAGCGGACAGGGTGGCCCGCTATTGTGCCGAACTCGGCATGGCGCATACGACGCTCACCGTATCCGTTGCGCGCGGCAATACGCAGGAACAGGCGCGCAAGGCCCGTTACGCGGCGCTCGGCGATTGGGCCGAAGAATACGATCTCGGCGCCTTGGCGACGGCTCATCAGATGGATGACCAGGCCGAAACATTCCTGATGAGGCTCAATCGCGGCAGCGGCCTGGCAGGGCTGTCGGCGATCCGGGCCCTTGGCTCGGTCCCCTCGGTTCCGGTCGGGCTAGTCCGTCCCTTGCTGCGCTGGCGCCGCGATGAACTGGCGGCCATCGTCGAACGGTTTGGCTGGTCGGCTGTCGATGACCCGTCGAACCATGACGATCGCTACGACAGGGTGCGCATGCGCCGTGCGCTGGCCGAATGCGACTGGCTCGACATTTCGGCGATCGAGAAAAGTGCCGGCTTTCTTGCCGAAGCCAACGACGCGATCGAATGGATGGTCGGCCGTGAATATGCCGAATGCGTGACCCCGGTCGACGACGCGGTTTGCTATGCGGCCCTGCGAACCGGCGTACCGCATGGCCTGATCAGGGCAGGCGTGATCCGCACGATCTACCGCCGGTTCGGCAAAAGAATCGGGCAGGGCGAGGCGGCGGAACTGGCGGACACTCTGGTCGCTGGCAGAAAATCGAATGTCGGCGGCTTGCAGGCCCATGTGGAGGACCGTGGGGACGAATGTCTGTGGGTCTTCCGCCCGGAAATCCCGCGCCGGACCGGATGACCCGCATCGCTAGATGATGCTGTCGCCGTGGCTCATCCGCTGGCCATTGGTAATCACGACCTTGTCGCCCTTCTTGGCAATGGCGAACAGCCGCTCGGCGATTTCGTCCGGCACGCCTACGCAGCCGTGGCTGGCATAGCCGTTCTGGACTTCGCTACCGCCATGAATGGCAACGCCGTCGGATGTCAGGAACATGCTCCATGGCATGGGCGCGTTACCGTATTTCTCGGACACATTGTGCCGCTGCTTCCACAGGATCGGGAATACGCCAGTGGGGGTCGGGTGGTCGTCCGTGCCCAGCATGACTGCAGCCGCGCCGATTTCATAACCGCCCCGGAAGATCGAGATGACTCGCGCTTCCAGATCCACCGTGACCAGCAGCGGGCCGTCTGGCACGCCTTCGTCGTCCCAGTGCCATTCGCCGTATTTGATCGGCCCTTCGATTGGAAGGATGCGGCGCACGGTATAAAGCCGCTTTGCATCGGCAATGGCCTTTGCAGCGATCGCTCCATGGGCATAAACCGGTTTCGCCGCGACAGGCGCATTGGACACCGATGCGCCGGCAAGCGGGTTTTCGGCGGACGCTCCGCTACCGATCACAACGCCCGCCAGAACGAGCGCAGCCGCGACGGTTCCGCCGCCGATCCACTTCAGAATCACATCCATGGACAGGTTATGCCCGCAAAACGCTTAATGTTCCACTTTGCGCAAAAAGCCGTCCCATTGGGGCACGATGGAAAGCGGTCGCGCTAACCGCGCAGCGCGCACGCCTCACGGGCGAGCCGTTCGACTTTGGCTTCATCTACCGCTCCGCGCGGCGCGACCCAGCTGCCGCCCACGCAGAGCACGGGATCGAACGCCAGCCACTCTGCCGCATTGTCCAGCGAAACGCCGCCGGTCGGGCAGAAGCGACACTGGCCGAAAGGCGCTGCCAAGGCTTTGAGGGCCGGCAATCCGCCAGCCGCCATTGCTGGGAAGAACTTGAAATGCGTCAGCCCCAGATCGAGCCCGCGCATGATGTCTCCGGCATTGGCGATGCCGGGCAGAAACGGAATGTCGTCGCGGATTGCCGCCTTGCCCAGCGGCTTGGTCAGGCCGGGCGAAACGATGAACCGGCTTCCCGCATCGACCGCGCTGGCGAGGTCGCGCTCATTGGTCACAGTGCCTGCACCCACGATAGCACCTTCGACCTCGCTCATCGCACGGATCGCATCCAGCGCGACGGGTGTCCGCAAGGTCACTTCCAGGATGGGCAGGCCACCAGCGACGAGCGCCCGTGCCAGCGGCTTGGCATGTTCCAGATCGTCGACCACGATCACCGGGATTACCGGGGCGGTCTGCATGATGTCGGCTATGGTCATGGGTGTTCCCTGACGAAGGCTGCGGCGGCCCCGAACAGGCCGGGCTGGGGATGAACGATGAGCTTGACCGGGATCGAGGCCATCAGCTCCTGGAAGCGTCCCTTGGACTTGAACCTTTCGGAAAAGCCCGATTTGAGCAGCGTGTCCCGGATGCGATAACCAAGGCCGCCCGCGATCACGACCCCGCCGAAACCGCCTTGGGCAAGGGCGATGTCGCCCGCAACACTGCCCAGCGACATGCAGAAACGATCGACTGCCGCAGCAGCAAGGCTGTCGCTGCCATCCTGCCCGCGCTTCCAGATCGCGATATCGTCTTCCTCGGCGACCGGGCGGCCCTCCATGGATGCCAGCGCCTGGTAGATGTCGGAGATGGCCGGGCCCGCCACCACGCGCTCGACCGATACCCGCACGTGCCGCTTGCGCAGACGCGCCAGGATGGCATCGTCGATCTGGTCGAGCGGGGCGAAATCGATATGGCCGCCTTCGGTCGCCGACACGCGGTATGTGCCGTCAGCCTCGCGATAGAGATGCGCCACCCCCAGGCCGGTACCGGGGCCGAGCACGCTCAGCCGGCCCGTCGGTGCCAGCGGCTTGTCGGGGCCGGTGAGGTGGATGAACTGGTCCTCGTCGACACGCGCGACCGCATGGGCAACCGCTTCGAAATCGTTGACGATGCAGTATTTTTCGACGCCCAGCTTTTCCCTCACCAATGCCGGGCGAATGATCCAGGGATTGTTCGTAAAGCGGATGACGTCGCCGCCGACAGGGCCCGCGATCGCCATCGACACGCGCGGCGGCAGGGATCCGCCCATCCGGCCGCGAAAATCCTCCCACGCCGTCTGGAAGCTGGCATGATCCTCGGTATGCAGCGTTTCCGGTTCGCTCAGGCTGATCGTGCCGTCATCGGCAACAGTCGCAATGGCGAAGCGTGCGTGGGTGCCCCCGATGTCGACGCTGACCAGTTCCATCGTCACAGGCCTGCCATCGCCATCATCGAAGACGCTCCCTGTTCGGCACCGTCGGCATTGCTGCGGAACATGGCGAACAGTTCGCGGCCCATTCCCGTTTCGGGTTGGGGCGCAGGGGCCGGCTGGCGTGCATCGAGATCGGCATCGGTCGAAAGCTGTCCGGTCGCTGCGCAAACGCGCACGATATCGCCGTCGCGCAGTTTCGACAGCGGCCCTCCGCCCAGCGCTTCGGGCGTGCAGTGGATTGCCGCGGGCACCTTGCCCGATGCGCCCGACATGCGGCCGTCCGTCACCAGCGCGACCTTGTACCCTCGGTCCTGCAGAACGCCGAGGGCAGGGGTCAGCTTGTGCAATTCGGGCATACCGTTTGCTCTCGGCCCCTGAAACCGCACTACAACCACTACATCACACTGTAGTTCGCCCAATTCAAACGCTTGATTGACATCCTTTTGCGTTTCGAAAACCCGGCAGGGCGCCTCGATGGTCCAGCGCTCGCGTTTCACGGCGGAGGATTTGAAGCACGCCCTTCCTAAATTCCCCTGCACGAGACGCATGCCGCCGTCTGCCTGAAACGGGTCCGATGCCGGCCGCAGCATCTCCGTATCCCCCGACGGTCCCGGGTCGCGCCACGTCAGGTCGTCGCCGTTCATGCCGGGTTCTTTGCTGTAGCTTTCGAAGCCGCCGTCCCAGATGGTAAGGATATCGCGGTGCGCCAATCCTTCATCGAGCAGCGTGCCGATCACATAGCCCATGCCGCCAGCTTCATGGAAATGGTTCACGTCGCCCGATCCGTTGGGGTAAACGCGCGCTACCAGCGGCACGGCGCTGGACAGCTCTGACAGATCGTTCCAGTCGAACCGGATGCCTGCCGCGCGTGCCATTGCCGGTATGTGGATCGCATGATTGGTCGACCCGCCCGTCGCCAGCAAGCCGATGGCCGCGTTCACGATGGCCTTTTCATCCACCACTCGCGCCAGCGGACGGAAGTCTTCGCTCGATTTCCCGATTGCGGCGAGGCGATGGGTAGCTGCGCGGCTCAGCTCCTGCCGTAACTTGGCGCCAGGCTGCACAAATGCTGCGCCCGGGACATGCAGGCCCATCATTTCCATCATCATCTGGTTGGAATTGGCGGTTCCATAGAACGTGCATGTGCCCGGCGAATGATAGCTGCCCATTTCGCTCGCCAGCAATTCATCGCGGGTGGCCTTGCCCTCTGCGTAGAGCTGCCGGGTGCGCTGCTTTTCCTTGTTGGATATGCCTGTGCCCATCGGTCCAGAGGGCACAAAGATCGCTGGCAAGTGCCCGAAACGCAGCGCCCCCATGAGGAGCCCCGGAACGATCTTATCGCAAATGCCCAGTAGCGCCATGCCATCGTACATCGCGTGGCTGAGGGCGATCGTCGTCGAGAGCGCGATCGTATCGCGGCTGAAAAGCGAAAGCTCCATGCCGGCCTCGCCCTGAGTGACGCCGTCGCACATGGCCGGGGTCCCGCCGGCCACCTGCACCGTCGCACCGACTTCGCGTGCCCAGATCTTCATCCGCTCGGGATAGCGATAATAGGGCTGATGCGCCGACAGCATGTCGTTGTAGGCGGTCACGATGCCCAGATTGGGTCCCCTCGCAGCACGGATGGCTTCCTGATCCTCTTCCGCCCCGGCAAAGGCATGGGCGAGGTTGGAGCAAGACAGGGAGCCGCGATTGACCTGCCGCTCGCCCTCCCGATCCATCAAGTCGAGATAGTCGGCCCGACTGTTCCGGGAATTCTCGATCACGCGCTGGGTAACGCGATGGATAGTATCGTTGAGCGTTTTATTCGTCATGCCAGCTCACCCCGTCCCGTTCTGCAAGAGCGATGGCGGCATTTGGTCCCCAACTGCCCGCCCCATAGGTTTTTGGTTTTATGCCTTTGTCTGCCCACAATTGGCGGATGGCATCGATCCATTCCCACTGCGCCTCGATCTCGTCGCGCCGCACAAACAAGGTCTGGTCGCCCTCGATGAGGTCAAGCAGCAAACGTTCATAGGCGATGCGCCTCACGGTCCCGGAAAATGCATCCGGCATGGCAATATCGAGCGGAATCTGGCGCAGCCTGATCCCTTCGCGATCGAGCCCGGGGACCTTCGCCATCATGGAAAGCTGGACATTCTCTTCCGGCTGGATTCCGATGACGAGGCGGTTGGGCTGAGTGGTCGCACCCCGGCCTTCGAAAATCGAATGCGGGACACACCGAAACTGCACGACGATCTCGGTTACCCGCTCGGGCAACCGTTTGCCGGTTCGCAGGTAGAAGGGGACTCCCTTCCAGCGCCAGTTGTCGACATGCGCCTTCAGCGCAACGAACGTCTCGGTATCGCTGTCCCTGCCAAGCTCTTCATCATAGCCCGGGACCGGGCTGCCATTGACTGCGCCTGCCCTGTATTGGCCGGTAACGGTTTCATCGGCAGCTACTGGACGAAGGGCGCGCAAAACCTTGACCTTTTCGTCGCGCACTGCGGTCGAGCCAAAGCTCGTTGGCGGCTCCATCGCCACCAGCGCCAGCAGCTGCAGCATGTGGTTCTGAACCATGTCACGCAACGCACCGCTATCGTCATAATAGGCTACGCGCGATTCTAGGCCGACGGTTTCCGCTACGGTGATTTGGACGTGATCGATGTAGTTCGAGTTCCACACCGGCTCGAGCAATATGTTGGCAAACCGTAATGCGAGAAGGTTTTGGACCGTCTCCTTGCCGAGATAGTGATCGATGCGAAAAATGCGGTCTTCGCTGAACGCCTTGGCTACTGCATCGTTTATTTCTTCGCTCGATGACAGATCGATGCCGAGAGGCTTTTCCAGACCGATACGAACATTGCCTTTGGTCAGCCCGGCGTGAACAAGACCGTCGATCGTCGCTTCGAACAGGCTTGGTGCGGTCGACAGGAAGATCGCCAACCCTTTGACGTACTCGCCTACCTCGCGGGCAAGTTCGTCATAGCCTTCCAGCGTGGTAGCGTCGACCGGCACGTAGCTTAGGCGATTGAGGAATTCGGCTACGCCGCCGCGTCGGTGATCCGGCAGGTATTTTTCGAGCGCCTCCCGAGCGAAATCCCGAAACTCCTTCGTGGACATTTCCGATCGAGCCGTCCCCACGATCTTGAGGTCGGGTTCGAGCAGCCCATCGGCGTCGAGAGCGCATAAGGATGGAAGCAGCATGCGCTGCGACAAATCGCCAGTCGCGCCGAACAAAAGCAGTCGATCTGCGGTCAAGGTCATGCCTGGGGCCACCCACTCACATCTTTTCTCCCTCGAGCGGCGGTTATCAGGGGCAGGCAATGCATGCCAGCCGGCTGCATTCCTATTCTTTCGTAACGCGAACCGAACTTGAACGGAAATCATTGGCGCCGAAGCTTGTCAGAAAGCTGACATCGGCGGCGTCCCTGCCTACGCCGATCTTTATGGTTTCGGCGGGGTCGGCCATGCCCGTAGCATCCACAAGCTGCCATGTGCCCCCGTCGCGTGTAAACGGATCGGCCAGGAAAACCTCCGCTACCGCGTGGAAATCGGGCGGATCGACGCCAGGCGCGTAACACGCGACATAGCGGGCAGGAATGGTGCTCGCGCGCGCAAGCGTTACGAGCATATGCGCGTAGTCGCGACAGATGCCTTGGCGAGCGATGAAGCTTTCGGCCGCACCGGTCTTGGTCGTCGAACTGCCAAGAACGTAGCTGAAATGTTGGTTAATCCAGTCACGGATTGCCGCGACCCTTGCTCCACCGGTTGTATCGGCAAAGCGCGATTCCACGAATGTCTGAAAGTCGTCGGCCGGGCAATAACGGCTATCGAACAGATACTCGACCACATCCCCGGGCATTTCATGTGGGGGAAGGCCTGATAGCTCTTCGAGCGGGGAAAGCTGCCGATCGAGTTCGACTTCGGCCCGATACGCGACTTCGAAGTCGCCTTCGGTACGGACCCAGATCCTCTCACCGATGTCGTCTTTCGCAGGAACGCGCGCGCAATGGGCACTGCTGCCCAGCCGAGTATCGGTAGAAAGAATTCTCTGTTCGGGAATTTCCGCCGCTTCGAATTGCAGCAAGACATCTGTCGGGGCGCCGAGGTGAAAGGCGAAGCGGGTTTCTATGATGATCGGCATATGCGTGTTGAACGCTGCACGGGGGCGTTCGTTTCACCAAGCTCAGAAACGATAAAGGGCTCCACAAGGGAGCCCTTTGAAACTCAATCAACTCGCCAAGATTAGCGGGTCATGAGCCATTCCCAGATATTCCACATGATCATACCTCCTGCTTGTGCAAGAGATACCTTTCATTAACTATGTTTGTTTGTAAAGTTTAAACCATCTTCGCTGCAGGCTTGGGTAGGTCCGCCTCGTTATATTCCAATAAGTTGGTTAACGAGATTGGCCGGGAAAATGCGAAACCCTGCACCTGCTGGCAGCCGATTGCTTCCAACAATCCGATATCTTGTGGGTTTTCAAGACCCTCAGCTACGACGGTGATTCGCGCCTCATGACCCATTGCAGCGACGCTGGCTACAATCGCACGTGCCTTCGAGTTTTGTGCCATGTTGGACACAAATAGCCGGTCGATTTTGAGTTCATCGAAAGGCAATTCATAGAAAGCTTCAAAACTGGCAGCACCGACCCCGAAATCGTCCATAGAAATCTTAACGCCGATCGTTCGCAACTCTTCCAGAACACTTCCAGCAGCGGCATAATCTGTAATTCTTGCGGTCTCGGTAATTTCAAGAACGAGAAACTTTGGATCGAAGCTGGTCGCGTCGAGGATGGTGCGAACCACACTTACAATTCGCATATCTCCAAGCAAAGTCGCCGAGATGTTGATCGCCATTGTGATTCTGCGACCCCGGGAGTGCAACAATTGCCCCGCAGAGCATGCGCTCTGCAATACGTAACGTGTAAGGTGCTCCATTCGGCCAGCTTTTTCACATTGCTGTATGAAGTGCATTGGCGAAATGAACCCTCGGCTGGGGTCGTGCCAACGCACCAGCGCCTCCACACCGGCGAGACTTTTCGACTTCAAGTCGATCTTCGGTTGGTAAACACAGTAGATTTCGCCAACTTCCATGGCTTGATCGATGCGGGCCCGAAGAGAAATATCCCACAGCAGGTCGGTTTGTGTACCGGTCTCAGCAATGGCGATCGGATTGTGAGCTTCCGAGGTTTCTTCAGCAGCTGCTACTGCTGCAGCCAAGCGCGCCGGTGGGTCACCCTCAAGGGAGGCGATGCCGAAGGTTATGCCAACGTCGACAGAAAACCCGCCCACCTTGATTGGAGCGGCAAAAATCGCCCGCAACCCCTCCAAATGTTCGACTACATCCTCTACGTCGTTGTTGACGACATGCCAGCCGAGATGATGTCCATCGTTGTAAACTACTAGTTTAGGATCAGCTGCGCGCAGTCGATCAACAAGCTTCAGAACATAGCTACTTTTTTCATTCGCCTGAAGTGTCTTAAGTACACGTTCGTAATTTTGGATCTTGGCAATGACAACGTATCCTGTCATTACATTTTCGCGTACTAAACGTGCTTCCAAAGCTCGAATTTTTGGCAACCCCGTTTCGCTATTAATCAATTCAATCCTGCGCTTCCATCGCGTACGGGATCGAAAGACGGCGAAAGCAACGAGGAAAGCAAGCGCGTAGGAGATATCGATTCTTATGCCTAGCTTTGCGGTTAGAACGAGCAGCACTGGGACAGCGGCTACTACCCCAGCGTAGGCTGCCCAGCGACGTTTGCGCGTGTTACCGAGGATCAGAGCGATACAGAGCAGTGCGGCGATAATGGCTAAGAATACCGGACCGCGCAGATATGCAGTGTATCCCGCTTTGAGAGTTTCGCCGGCATAGATGTCCACAAAAGCTGCCGGGGCGTCGTATTTACCTGGAATGGGCTGTTGCGAGCCCGTCACCTGATTAGTGTGACCCAGTACAACTGCCTTTCCCGTCACATCGGGGGAAGTTCTTGTCGCTGATTGCGTTTTGCCAATCAACTCATCCAGAGGAATAGTTGGGATTTTTTGATAGTTGAATCCATAATCGACACTGAAGGGAACGTTGCTATCGTTCTCTACTCCAGCGATTGCGGCCCCGAGCGAGCGAAACTGCTTTCCATCTATATTATATGAGTAATGCAGTTCCCATGCATTTCCAAACCAGTGTCGGTCGGTCTCGTCAGAAAGAACCCGAGTTACGGAGGTAGGGATTTCTAGCGTGGTGGACCGCAACACCCTGTCAGCGTTTGCACCCTCGACCGCATGATCAACGAGCGTGATGCGTGGTCCAAGATCGGCAATAGCGCGCGCCAGCCTCTGATCCGCTTGTGGATCGTTCGACGCGGTAAAGGTCACATCGAGAAACACTTTTCCAACGCCGCGCCGATCAAGTTCGTCGAGCGCCGCCGCGACCTTATAGCGTTGCTGAGACAAATCAGGATCATTCAACGGTTGATCAGAACCTACGAAAACCACGTCGCCAGAAGGGTCGCGGTCCGCAATACGTGATTGAAAAAGCCACCAAAACTGATCCAATGGCTCGAGCAGAAAAACGGCAGACATAGCCAAGCTGATCAGCGAGGCCCATGTTGCGTGCCGCAGACGCTCTAACAGGCGCCCGCTAATAAGCGCGCGTGTCCGGGCAAGGAGATGCCTGGCAGGGTTCGAGGTGCGTGTTTCGCCCATCGAGTACCCTTATGGAGGTCTTAAGTTTAAAAAAGGTTTGACGAAGGGTGAGAGAATCCACCGGGTTCGCAGCAAACCGCGGGTTTCAGTGGTAAATTTGGCTTTAGGAATTACCGGTGAAGACCGCTGATACGTCGACAGGCAGTTGCGAACGCGGCGGCAAATTACCCTTGTTGCTGAACCGCATAAGGGTTGCGATGTTGACGGAGCGCATTCGCGCGACGCCCTAAATCCGCATTAGGCGCAGGCTGCTCCGAAAAGATCATGCGCATCACTATCTTCGATCAAAACATCCACGATGTCGCCTGCCGACAGGTCTGGGCGTACGTTGCGAAGGTAAACCGCGCCGTCGATTTCTGGCGCGTCGGCCTGGCTGCGACCGGTTGCGCCAATGTCACCATCTTCGTCGGGCTCGCCTACCTCGTCGATAATCACGGGGATCGATTTGCCGATCTTGTCGCGAAGCTTCGCGGCGCTGATGCGCTCGGTCACTTCCATGATGCGGGCATAGCGGTCTTCCTTGACGGATTCCGGCACCGGATCAGGCAGATTGTTGGCCTGTGCACCATCGACCGGTTCGAAGCGGAATGCGCCTACACGGTCCAGTTGAGCCTCTTCCAGCCAGTCGAGCAGGTACTGGAAATCCTCTTCGGTTTCTCCGGGGAAGCCGACGACAAAGCTAGAACGAATAGCGATTTCAGGACAAATTTCCCGCCAGCCCTTCAAGCGTTCCAGCACCTTCGCCTCATTTGCAGGACGCTTCATTGCGCGAAGGACCTTGGGGCTCGCATGTTGAAAGGGTATGTCGAGATAAGGCGTCAGCAACCCTTCGGCCATGAGCGGAATGACCGCATCTACATGGGGGTAGGGGTACACGTAATGCAGCCGCACCCACGGAGGGGTGCCGCCGCCAACGTCGAGCTGTCCCAGTTCCCGCGCAAGATCGGTCATATGCGCACGAACATCACGACCCTTCCAACTGCGGGTTTCGTGGCGTGTGTCGACACCGTAGGCGCTGGTATCCTGACTGATGACCAGCAGTTCCTTCGTTCCTGCGGCAACCAGCTTTTCCGCCTCGCGCAGTACCGCATCGATCCTGCGGCTGGCGAGCTTGCCGCGCAGATCCGGAATGATGCAGAAGGCGCAGGAGTGGTTGCAGCCCTCGGAGATCTTCAGATAGCTGTAATGGCGCGGCGTCAGTTTGATATCCGGCTGGGGGATCAGGTCGACATACGGACCTTGGGAGGGCGGGGCATAGGTATGGACCGCGTCCACCACCTGTTCGTACTGATGCGCACCTGTCACGGCGAGGACCTGCGGATGGGCAGCGCGGATGGCGTCGGCCTCCTCACCCATGCAGCCGGTCACGATCACACGACCATTTTCTGCGATTGCTTCGCCGATGGCAGCAAGGCTTTCTTCCTTGGCCGAATCGAGAAAGCCGCATGTATTCACAAGGACCACATCGGCACCGGCGTAATCCGGGCTCATCGCATAGCCATCCGCGCGTAGACGGGTTAGAATGCGTTCGCTGTCGACCAGCGCTTTCGGGCAGCCGAGGGAAACCATACCGACCTTCTTCTGGTCGGGGATCGGGGTGGTAGTGGTGGTCATGATTGCGCGCGCCTCTACACCTCTATGCACCATTGCGCTAGCGTCGTGCGTACTGCGCAATAGTGGAAGGATGGGAAATGGGCGAAATCAACTGGTTGGCGGTGGTGCTCGGTGCCGTGGCGTTCTTTCTGGTCGGCGTCATCTGGTATGGAATGGTGTTCGGAAAGGCTTGGCAGAAAGCGGCAGGCCTTTCCGATGAACAGTTAAAGCACGGCAACATGGGCTTGATTTTCGGTCTCGCCTTCATCGCTGAACTGGTGATCGCACTTACACTTGGACATTCGATTGCGCGTAGCGGGGCGAGTGATCGTGCTGTGATGATGATGGCCGTTGGCTTCGGCGCCACAATCATGGTGCCGGCGATCGGCATCAACTATCTTTTTATGCGCAAAACGCTGACGCTCTTTCTTATCGATGCCGGGCACTTCATTGTCGGCATGGCAGCGATGGGCGGAGTTTTTCTGCTGTTCCGTTAGCCTATGCGTCGATCAGATCGTCGCGATCCCGCCCATCGCCATTGGTTTCGCCATTCGGCGTGGGTATGATTTCCACCACCACATCGCCGCTCTGAAGAGTTTGGCATTCGTCTTCCCAGAAACCGAGCGCCCGCCCGTTGCGATAAACGCGCAAGCCGCGGCCGCCTGTTTTTAGCTCGCTGATGGCCAGGCCGCACTCTTCATCGGTAATCCGGCGTTCGACAAGCTGCACGCGGCCCGAAACGCTGGCGAGGTCGGCCAGATATTCAGCGATATGTTCGCCCTTTGCGCTTCCGGCGAGAAGCAGTCCGGTAAAACGAACGGGGTTGATCACATTGTTTGCGCCAGCCTGCCTGGCCAGGGATTCGTTATCGTCCGCCCGCACAACCGCGCTGATGGGCACATGCGGCGCAAGGGCGCGCACGGTCAATGTGATCAGTATCGTCGTATCATCGCGACCCGCGGATACCAGAACGTTCTGAGCTTCGCTGATGCGGACGGCCTTCAGCGTCTGATCGCGCGTCGCATCGGCAGCCATTATGTTGCAGCCCAGGGCTTCTGCCTCGTGAAGCCTTTCCTCGCTTGGATCGATAACGACGATGCAGGACGGGTCGGTTCCACGTTCGATCAGTTCACCGACAGCTTCGGAGCCGGAAATGCCGTAGCCGAGCACCACGATGTGGTTGGAAAGCTGTTCCTGAATGCGGGCCATGCGCCATTTCTCCCAGCTGCGCTTGATGATGAAATTGTAGGCCGTACCCACAAAAATGAAGAAAACCGCGAAGCGAATGGGCGTGACGATCACCGCCTCGACCAGCCGCGCGCGATCCGAAATGGGGGCGATGTCGCCAAAACCAGTCGTGGTAATGGAGATCATCGTGAAATAGATGACGTCGAGAAAGCTTACTTCGCCGTCGAGATTGTCGACCAGCCCTTCACGGTCCCACCAGTGGATCATGACGACCACGAAGATGAGGAACAGCGCGAGACCGAGGCGGATACCAAGGTCCCCCCACACCGGTATCTTTAACGCGCGCCTTAGCGGCTGAAAGCGCGGACCGCGATAGGTGCGCACCGTGGTGCTGGCGGCAATCCGGTCGACCTGCTTATTGCTGCTCATGCTTACGCTAGGTGGGCGGGGAACGGTGCAAGGTCAACATAATCGCGCTTACGAGGTAAAACGGTCTGCGAGCGCGCCGAGCGACGAGTGGTGGGTCAGGTCCAGCTGGAGGGGGGTGACCGAAATATAACCTTCGTCGATCGCCTCCAGATCAGTGCCATGATCCAGCGTGTGTTCGATCGCTTCCAAGCCAAACCAGTAGTATTTGAACCCTCGCGGGTCGCGGCCCTCGACTACGGTTCCGCGCGAGTAGTCATGGAAACCTTGCCGAACTGCGCGGATACCTTTGACTTCCGCTGGGGGAAGGGGTGGGAAGTTAACATTGACGAGTGTGCGCTGCGGCAGCGGTGTGTCGAGCAGCGGCGCCAGCACCTTGGCACCCCATTCGATGGCGGCGCTGAACGGGACGTCCGCGCCCATGCCTTCCTTCGCATAAACCTGACTGAGCGCGATTGAGCGGATGCCGGCTAGTGCTCCTTCAATCGCGGCCGAGACAGTGCCGGAATAGGTGATGTCGTCAGCCAGATTGGCACCGCGATTGACGCCTGACAAAATCACATCAGGTTGCGCGTCCATGACCTTGCGCATGCCCATGGTCACTGCGTCGGTGGGTGTCCCGGTCACGGAAAAGCGGCGATCGTCGTGCTTGCGGAGCCGCACGGGGCGCGCGAGTGTAAGGGCGTGTCCCATGCCCGACTGTTCTTCGTCCGGGGCGCAGATCCAGATATCGTCGCTGAACTGGCGTGCGATGCCTTCCAGAACCTTGAGGCCAGGAGCGTGAATGCCATCATCATTGGTAAGGAGGATTCGCATCAGGATACGGCCTCCAGCCTGTCTACTCCGCCCATATAGGGCTTGAGCGCATCCGGCACGGTAACGCTGCCATCGGCGTTCTGGTAATTTTCCATCACAGCCACCAAGGTGCGCCCGACTGCAAGCCCAGAGCCGTTGAGAGTGTGAACGAAAGCGGTCTTCTTTTCACCTTCCGGGCGATAGCGTGCGTTCATGCGGCGAGCCTGGAAATCTCCCGTATTCGAGCAGGAGGAGATCTCGCGCCACGCGCCCTGGCCAGGCAGCCAGACTTCCAGATCGTATGTCTTTCTCGCGCCGAAACCCATGTCGCCGGTGCACAACAGTACGCGGCGGTATGGCAGATCAAGCGTTTGAAGTAGCTGTTCGGCGCACTCTGTCATACGCTCGTGTTCGGCAGCGCTATCCTCAGGGCGGCAGATACTGACCATCTCCACCTTTTCGAACTGATGCTGGCGGATGAAGCCGCGCGTATCGCGGCCCGCGGCGCCTGCTTCCGAGCGGAAGCACAAGGTGTGCGCCGTCAATCGGATCGGTTGGGTGAGGTCGGGCAGGATCTCACCCGCAACAGAAGCCGTCAGCGAAACTTCCGACGTCGGTATCAGCCAGCGGTCGTCGGTCGTGCGGAAGCTGTCTTCGGCAAACTTGGGCAATTTGTCGGTGCCATACATGGCGTCGTCATTGACCAGGACCGGCGGGTTGCACTCGGTATAGCCGTTCTTGCGGGTCTGCGTATCCAGCATGAACTGCGCCAGCGCGCGGTGGAGCCGCGCCATGTCGCCGCGCAGGAAAGTGAAGCGGGCGCCCGACAGCTTGGCCCCGGTTTCGAAGTCCATACCCAGCGCAGGGCCGAGATCGGCATGTTCTTTCGGTTCGAAATCGAATGCGCGCTTTTTGCCCCATTGATGGACTTCGACATTGTCAGCCTCGTCCTTCCCATCGGGCACGTCGTCGGCGGGAAGGTTGGGAAGCGTAGCGAGCAGATCGTCGAGTTCGCTGCCGGCGGCACTGGCGGCATCTTCCCATTGCGGCATGCTGGCCTTGATTTCGGCAACTTCGGCCTTGAGCGCTTCGGCCTTGTCCTTGTCGCCCTGGCCCATGGCCTGTCCGATCGCCTTGGAGGCGTCATTGCGGCGGCTCTGCGCCTGCTGGACCTTGGTGCTTGCCTCGCGCTTTTTTGCGTCGAGGGCGATAATGCGATCCGCCACAGGATCGGCGCCGCGACGTGCAAGAGCGGCGTCGAAAGCTTGCGGATTGGCTCTGATATAGGCGATGTCGTGCATGGTCGCGGCCTATGCCTTTTCGTACCATGATTGGCCAGCCACTTCCCGCGTGGCCCCCCTTTTGCGGGCACGACTTGTCGAAGAATACGTTGAGGGGCACCTACCACAGTTCGAGAGGCCCCACCTTGATCGACCAGCCAATCCAGCCGCCGCGACGTACGCATTTCATCGACGTGGCCGATGGCGTAATAAGAGCGGGTCGCAAGCTAGGGGCGATAGATCCCGCCCTACTGGATAAGAATGCATTGCTGGACGGTGCGATGCAGGCAACCGGCCTCGATGATTTCGGCGATGACTGGTTCGAGCGGCCCTTCGATGCGCTACTGGACAGCGTGAAGGGCGAAGCGCGGCTCAACGCGGCAGGCGACCTGTCCGCTATGAAGCAATTTCACCATATTTTGCGCGATCGGCTGTATGCGCAGATGTGGTTCAAGCGGCACCCTGAAATTCTGGCTCGGCCATTGAGGAACCCGGTTGTGATCGTCGGGCCCATGCGGTCCGGAACGACGCGCCTTCATCGTCTGTTGGCGGGAGACAAACGTTTCGCGCATCTGCGCAGTTTCGAGACGATCAGCCCGGTACCACGTCCGGAGTTCGAACAGGTGCTGGCCGGAGAAAAAAAGGATTTCCGCCCGAAGCTGGCCAGCCGGATCATGAAGGTTGCGAGGCTGGCCAATCCGCGCACTCTCTCCATCCATCCCACCGGCCCGTATGAACCTGAAGAGGAACTCGGTCTGCTGGTGGCGAGCATGTGGAGCATGAAACACGACGCCCAGTGGCACGTGCCCTCCTATGCGCAGTGGTGCGAAGACGAAGACCCGGTCCCCGCATATCGTCACATGGCGAACCTTCTGCGTCTGATCGGCTGGTCACAGCAGGAAAGTTCCCTGCGCCCGTGGATCCTGAAAACGCCGCAACATATGCTCGACCTGCCAGCCTTGCTCGAAGTGTTTCCCGATGCACGGTTGATATTCACTCATCGCGATCCGAAGCAGTTCGTGGCCAGCGCAGCCTCGCTGGCCTGGAATCAGCAGATCATCTATTCGGATCACTGCGACGCTGCGCGTACGGGCCGGGAATGGTTGGGCAAGACCGCCACCATGATCGAACGGATGCGATCTTCGCGCGACCTGATTCCGGCCAACCGCATGATCGACATCCAGTACGAGGATATGGAAAGCGACTGGCGCGGAACGATGGAACGTGTCTACCGCTTCCTCGGACTCGATATGGCGCCGGCAATCCCCGCCATGCAGCGCTATCTCGACCGTTCGGCGAGGCTCAAGCGCCGACCGCACCGTTACAGTCTGGAGCAATTCGGGCTAAGGGAACAAGAGGTGAGTGAACGGTTCGCCGATTATACCGAGACTTATGGTATTCCGACTGGCACGCCGATTAGCGATGCGAAGCGTCTTCGGTCAGGCGCATGACGAAAGGGGCGGAGCAATCGCTCCACCCCTTGCATTTACATCCCGCTGAGTTTTCGTGTGGTCAGAATTTGACCTGTCCAGTCACGAATACGCGGCGCGGATCGCCGTAGAAGGCAGTCAGGTTACCCTCCAGCCCGAGGACGGATCCGGTGACGAAATCGTATCCGGACACGATGTAGCGCTGATCGAAGAGGTTTTTCCCATGGACCCCGATGGACCAGCGATCACTGTCGTCGGTGTAGACGATGCTGGCATCGACCAATGCATAACCATCCTGATCAAGCGGCCCGGGCAGTTCGAACTGGCTCGCGTCTGAGCGCAGCGAGACCGAACCGAGGAAATCCACGATCCCGCTGGCCACGGGAATGCCCAGATCGAACCCGGTATTTACGGTCACATCGGGGGTGTTCTGGAATACGCGCTGATCCGCAACGTCATTGCCGAGAGCGTCGATGAATGTGTTGTATTTGGCATCCAGCACGCCCAGCGCCCAGTTGAAGGTCAGGCGGCTGCCGGGTCCGGCAAAATTGCGGCCGACAACGGCCCGCCCTTCGAATTCGACGCCGTTGACGTCCGCATCGCCCGCATTGGATGTGATGCCCACGAAGCTGTCGCTGATGCCATCGCCGTTGCTGTCGACGCCGACCGAGCCAGGGATCTGCACGTCGGTGTAATCGCCTTTGAAAGCGGCCAGGCTGATGAACAGACTGTCGTCGAGCAGGGAGGCTTTCCAGCCGATTTCGTAGCTGTCGACCGTTTCGGGCGCGAAGCTGAGAAATTCATACTGGTCCGCATAGTCGATATCGCCATCGCCATCGAGGTCCGGCGCCTGGCTGGTCTGGCCGCGCGGATCGAAACCGCCGCCCTTGAAGCCTTTCGAATAGGTGGCGTAGAAAGTGTGATTAGCGTTCGGTTTGAAAGAGAGCGAGGCGCGCGGGGTGAATTCCTTGAACGTAGCACTGCCGTTGAAGTCGCTCGTGACAGCAATCGGGACCGCGTCAGTGGGCGGGAAAAGATCGGAATACCCGCCGACGAACGTGGTGCGCAGGATGCGACTGGTCCGCTTGTCCCATGTATAGCGGCCTCCAAGCGAGAGACTGAACTGATCGGTCAGATCGTAGGTGAAATCGCCGAATATCGACCAGGTCTTGGTATCGACATCACCCAGCGTCTGCGCATTGAGGCCGGGAAGATTCACGGACGGAATGGCGCCCGTCGTGAACAGTGCCACATCGAATGCAGTGAAGGCACTGGCATCGAGATAGTAGGCACCAAGGACGCCCGATAGGCGATCACCTTCATAAAGGAACTGGAGTTCCTGGCTGAATTGCTTGTTGCGGTAGATGGCGGGCACATCGAGATCGGCCTGGGGCAGGCTGTCGAAATCGATGGGAGTGGTCGAATGATCCTTGCGATAGCCGGTGATCGACTTGACCGTCATGGTGTCATTCAGCTCATACGCGATGGTCAGGCCGCCGCCATAGGCTTCGACCTCCTGATCCACGACATCAAGCCCGGCGCGGGTATCATAGACATCGTCGAGGACGGGCGCGCCGGAAAATGCACCCGGCAGCAGGCGGTGGCCCTGGCGCGGGTCCGAATTGTCTTTCACATAATCGCCAGACAGGCGGATGAAGAGAGGGCCATTGTCGAATTCGATCGTGCCGCGGGCCCCCCAGACATCCTTGTTGTAGTTTTCGACACCTTCCTGAACCAGATTGTCGCCGAAACCGCCGCGCGACAGCCGGGCACCGCTGACACCCACCTTCAGGCTATCGGACACTGGTGTCGATGCGGTGACGATCAGATCTGCCTGATTATAAGATCCGTAGGTCCCACGGACCTTGATCTCGGTCTCGTCGGGCAGGGCGGCCGTGACGTATTTGATCGCGCCGCCGATCGTGTTGCGGCCGTACAGAGTGCCCTGCGGTCCGCGTAGAACTTCAATCCGCTCGACATCGTAGATATCGAGCACGGCACCTTGCGGGCGGTTCAGGTAGATGTCGTCAACATAGAGTCCCACTCCGGCTTCGAAGCCAGCCACAGGATCCTGCTGACCGACGCCGCGAATGAATGCGGTCAAGGTTGTATTGGTGCCGCGGCTGACCTCGAGCGTGAGGTTGGGCACTTCCTGCGCTATCTCGGTGATCTCGAGCGTGCCATTTTTGGCCAGTGCTTCGCCGGAGATGGCAGTGATGGAAAGCGGTACGTCCTGGATGCTCTCCTCACGCCGGCGCGCTGTCACCACGATAACTTTATCGTCATCCACGACAGGGGCCGCCTGGTGTGCGTCCGCGGTCTGGGCAGACGCGGGCGCTGTAAGGAACGCGGCGGTTGCGGCGCTGCCAAGCAGGCCCGCAACGAGGAATCTGGTGGCTTTCATAATGTGGATCTCCCTCCCAATTTCTTTATATGCCTCCCTGATACTGAAACCTGAACCACCTTTCAAGTTTGTTGTTGCGTCGAGTGGATGGCATCGGTAGCGTCGAGCCATGCGAGGGGGATTGAAATGAAGGCTGAGCAGGGGCCCGACCAAGCCAAGGCGCCCCGTACGGAACGTGGGCGAAAGACGCTGCGCAAACTGCTCGATGCAGCGACGAGGGAGTTCGCAGATCACGGATTTCACGATGCGTCGATCAGCGGCATTACCCGCCGTGCGGGGGTGGCGCTGGGCAGTTTCTACACCTATTTCGATAGCAAGGACGCGATTTTCCGGGCGCTGGTTTCGGACATGAGCGAAGGCGTGGGCCGGGCCGCGCGCCAAGCGCTTTCGCCATCGATGGGGGCGCTGGAAATCGAACATGCGGCGCTGCACGCGTTTCTTTCCTTCGCGTCGGAGAACAAGGAAATCTACCGCATTATCGACGAGGCGGAATTCGTCGATCCCGACAGCTACCGCGCACATTACGAAACCATCGGCACGCGTATTGAAGAGCGGCTGAAGGCAGGCGACGATAACGGCGAGTTCATATCCGGTCTCGGCGCGCCGGAAGCCTGGGCGGTTATGGGGATGAACGTATTTCTGGGGTTACGCTATGCGATATGGGCGCGAGAGGGCGACCCGGCTTTCGAAGAAATCGCGCGGCGCGCCAACGATTTGCTGGCGCATGGCATCGCTTCATCCGGGGATTGATCCGCGGAACTCCCGACGGGCCAGACCGTTCAGTGCCCAAAGGAGAAATCGACATGATCGGCAAGATTATCGGAGCAGTCGTCGGCGACAGGGTCGCCAAACAAACCCGCGGTGTCGGAGGACCGGCAGGTGCTGCGCTTGGTGTAGTGGCCGCCACGGCCATCCGGCGTCTCAGCCTGCCTGCAATGGTGGTACTGGGCGCAGGCGGCTATTTCGCGAAGAAGCATTTCGACAAGCGGAATGCGGAGAACGAAGCAACTACGCCTCCTGCGACATCGACAGCCCCGCACAAGACCAAGTCCGCAAAGTCCGCGAAAGTCGCCTGATCTATCGACGACGAGATGCGAAGGCCGTCCTGTGAGGGCGGCCTTTTGCATTGGTAAGGGCGGAAATGGTGGGCGCGGCAAGGATTGAACTTGCGACCCCACCCGTGTGAAGGGTGGGAAGTAGTGCATTGGCGACTTTACTAGGACAAATAATGCTGTAAAATCAATCTTGGGAGTTCGGTGACGTCCACCCAAGTTTTTCATGTTTTTTTCATAGATTTGGAATTAGCGAAATTTGCCCGATTTGAGCCGAATTGGAGAACGGGACAAGCTTAAGCCAAGGCCTGGCGATGAGCCTTATTGGCAACGATTAAGGCAAGGTTGTTACGTCGGCTTTCGCCCCTCCAGGAAAAAGGTTGGGGGTACTTGGTTCGCCCGAGCCTACAATACAGAGACAAAACGCAACTCACGTAAGCGGTTGGGCGACTACGGCACACTCTCCGGCCATGAGATATTCAAGCAGGCGAAATTGGATGCCGAGATTTGGGCCGAAACCGTTGAGAGCGGGGGTGAGCGCCCGCGAACCATCGCGACGGTCAAGGATGCTTGCATAGCGTATCTGCAAGAAAAGCCAGGATCGATCGCGGAGGGTGTGTTTCGGCGACATGTCAATCACGACCCGATAGGATTGGTAAAACTCGACAAGCTCCGACGACACCATCTTCGAGCCTGGCGTAGACGATTGGAGGAAACTCCAGCTCTCGTCTCACGCAACAAGATCGGTCAAAAGCAAACCAAAAAGCGAGCCAAGTCTACGGTCAACCGTGATATGGTTCCATTGCGGGCTGCGCTAGGACGAGTAATCAAGCCGGGCGAGCCAAATACTGACGCCGCCTGGCAAGAAGCGCTTCGGCCTTTCAAGGGTGCTGATAGGAGGCGAGAACTCTATCTTGATCGGGAAGAACGGAAGAGCCTTCTCGATGCTAGCGATAGCGCGGCAAATCCATTTATCAAAGCTCTGTGCCTCTTGCCTCTTCGTCCGGGCGCACTTGCGTCATTAAGGGTCCGTGACTTCGACAAGCGGACACGTTCGCTCACCATTGGAAGCGACAAGAACGGTAAGCCTCGACAGATTACAACTCCACAATCGATCTCTGCCTTCCTGGCCGAGCAAGTGGATGGCAAAGCTTCTGATGCGCCGATCTTCGCCCGATCGAATGGCTCGGCATGGAACAAGGACGCTTGGAAGTACCCAATAAAGGAAGCAGTGAAGGCCGCTGGCCTTCCCGCTGCCACCACTGCCTACACCCTGCGCCATAGCGTTATCACTGACCTAATCCGCGCTCGTCTTCCTATCCTAACCGTGGCGCAACTATCTGGTACGAGCGTTGCGATGATCGAGAAGCATTATGGTCATTTAGTGCGTGATGACGCCGAGGAGGCTTTGGCGACGCTTTTCATCTGATGGTTTAAGCGGGCCGTCGTCGCTAGGGGGGTACCGAAGAGCGAGAGTGCCGCTTGCATAGACAGGGCAGTTCCATTGCGCTGCCGCAGAACCTGGAGGTTTTTTCGCCACAAGCAGTATTCAGATCGCCGCACCAGCAACGAGAATCTAAAATGTGCGGCTTTTGGGCCGATTTCGGACTGTCCGGTCTTGGTCATCAGATCAAGCGACGGGGCCAATACCCGTGTCCGCTTTCGACCAGGCCCGGCCTTTCAAGCTTGCATCGATTGACATCTGCTTCCGCCGAATGAGGTCATGCGCATGCCTGGAAGGAGCGGGAGGCTGTTCGCCCTGCAGGATAGATTTAGGCTCTCGATCCAATCGTCCTCAAAAATATTCAGAATACATCGCACGATAGAGCGGGTGCCAATTTTTCGTGCTGAGCAAGTTAATGCTCGACGCTGGGATATCAAAATCAATCCAGACGCCACCACCTTCAAAATGATCGTCAATATCGACATCGGCCGGGGCAAAGGTCCGCGCGCCTCGCGGGAGGGAAGCTAAGGCGCTCACGCATACTGATTCCGCGAAGGCAGTGTGGCGAAACAGAACGATCAGCGGGTGGAGTTTTGGGGGCTGGTTTGCCCTGTCACCTTTGCTACAGCCGAATACCTAGCCCCTCTAATTAAGTAACGGAGCACTGCATGAGCATTGAGGCAACTTCTAAAGCGCGTCAGCCAAACGCACTCGCGCACAGCGAAGTTCTCTCACTTTCCGACGGCGGTGCATTCTGCTTTTCAGTAGCCTTTTCCGCCAATTTGACTCATTTCGATAAGGCCCCCGCACTAGCAGCATTTGAGTTTCTAGATGCGAAAGGTGCTTCACTCAATGAACGCCACCCCGGGTTCGGCTTATCCGCGCGCTTCGGTTCATACCTCTATTTAGGCGATAAGGGGCAGGACGGCATAGTTAGGATCGATAGAGCTCTGCGTGCACCGCCGTTAGCGCGACAGGTTGTAGTGTATCTGTATCGCTGGGGGGCGGCGAAAGTTCAGGTGTCGGAAAAGCTCGAGTTGACGCCATCCACAGCGGAATTAACGCCTCCCCGCCCACTACCCTCTGCAGTTTCGGCTCCATTAACAAAACCTGCAGGGACCAACACGCAGGTGGTTAAGTCGTTATGGGAGGGCAGAATTGCGCTTCAGGCCGGGTGCCAGGTTAAACTATCCGCTCGCATTGAAGTGGCTGGCTGTGATCCCAAGCACGCACCTCTAGTAGCGGCTCTTATTTTTCAGAACGCGGGAGGCGAAGTGTTATCCGGACCGTTCTCTGGCATACCCTATTCCAAACGGTTCGGAGCCTATGTCTATCTTGGTGAGAAAGGCCGCTCTGGGATTTATGGTGCGAAGGCCAACATTGTCGCACCGCCAGGAGCGGCGCATTTGTCCGTCGAGCTTCACAGTTGGTTATCTTCTTCCGTCCGGTTGCTCGAAGCGGCAAATCTTCATCAGTCTGCCAATTCTACTCCTAGTCAGATCATATGCAGTGTAGAAGCCGCGGTTGGGGAGGGTGAGCCGGTAGGCGTATCGTTCTCAGCTGCCTGCCATGCGCCTCTTGCCAGCAAATCACTGCTGGTGCGTCCAAGTTTTTTTGATGCTGCCGGCGAACTGATCGAGGCATTTGATAAATTGGCGATTTCGCCCCAAATTGGGCCTTACCGCTATCTAATACCAGAAGGTAGCGAGGCGAAAGAAGTACGTGTTGACCCAAGTCGCGCAGCGGCTCGTACTAGTTTCACTACCCCTGCGGGCACGGCTCGAATGCGCGCCGACATATTTTTGTGGAAGGAAACTCAGACGCTCTCGGAGCCGAGAGTTGAGCTGAGCGAATTGGCCCGTACTGGTCTGATTTCGGTCAAGGGGCTCCTGCCGCTTCGCCGAAGCCACCGTGTCCTCTGTCTGACCGGCCAAATACGAGCCACCGGGGCAATCCAGCCCGAAGTTGGAAGGATCGAGCTTCGGTTCCTTTCGGAGGCCGGTGACTTAATTCTACTCCCCATCAAGGGATTGTCCCAGACCACCGAATTAGCCAATTTTGCGCCGCTACGGTGCAGTCGCTTGGATGGGCTCTGCGATGTGAAGCTTACTGTCGTCGTGCCAGACGGAGCGCAGCAATTTCTCTGGCGTATCTGGCCGACTTTGGGAACGGGGTTAGAGCTGGAAGGTGAATTAGCGGCCGAATTTCCGGATACTGAGCTAAAGCAGCAGATTGCGGCGTTGCCGGACGCGGTCACGCCAGTCGTTGTGGGCGAATCTATCGAGCCCGACTTGTTGAATGCTTGGCCAAAAGGTCCGCTCCTAACACAGATTGAAGAAGGCCAGGTCATGCTGCTTGGCGCTGCGGTCTCGCAGGCCGCGCCTGAAAGATGGATTCGCCTGGAAGCAGAATTGACCATCGAGAGACAGGGCTTGGAGCGCAGCCGGGTGGGAATCTGCCCGACTTGGTTCAACGCCAAAGGCGTGCCTTTGATGGTCGAGAACCCCGTGGGCTGCAAAGTTATTCCCGATGTTGGACCGACGCGTTTTGCAACGCCGATCGGCCAGGTGGCTGGAGACTTGCTCGTGCGGGAGAGCTTCCTTCACCCTGAGAATGCGGCTTATGTAGCTTTCCTGTTGGTGGTGTTAGGGCCCGATGGGTCGGTCAAAGCTCGAAGGCTTCAGGTCTCCGCGATTGAGCCCGATGCGGTTCATGAGGGCATCGAAACAGCGAGCATGGATCGCGAACAGCTTGTTCAGATGCAGGAGCTCGCCCGAGCCACCCATGATCTAAGGGCACGTTGGGCGGTCAGCCATGCATTGGCACTGCAAGAGCCGAAAAACACGAAGTTCGCGCGCCAGGCAGACATTCTGGACCAGCAGCTGACCGAGCTCGATCCCAGTTGGCTGCCGCCGCTAGCGCGGGACGCGCGCCCTTATTCCGATCCCAACCCGAAGGCCGTGCTCCATCTTTTTAAAGTGATCTATCCCGGCGAGAACACTGGTGGTGCAGTACGTAGTACCGCTATCGTCGAGGCCCAAGCTTCGCAGGGACTGCGGCCTGTGGCATGTCTACCTCTCAATTCTTTGAGCGCCAAGCCCGGGGCGGCGAGAGACGGGTTGGAGGTCGTCGATCGCAACGGAGTACGGATCTGCTATCCCATCCTAGCGGGCATCAACTCCACGCAGATCGGTCTTGCGGACCGTCTAACACTAGAAGTGGCGCTAGCCGCCCGGGCAGTAAAGACTGAACGTGTCGGGCTGATTCATGCTGCGTCGGGCTTTCGAGGATACGATAACGCACTCAAGGGGTTGGCCTTGGCTCGAGCGTACAATTTGCCTCTCGTCTACGAAGTGCGCTCGTTTCACGAACACACTTGGCGACCCCTTCTGGCCAATCAGATGGGCCATGCTCTGACCCGTCGACGCGAGGCTCAGGAGGATCGCTGCATGGCAGGAGCGGACGCGGTAGTCACGATATCGCAAGCGATGGTTGGCAATCTGCTGGCGCGAGGGGTGCCAAAGGAGCGACTTTTCTTCGTACCCAACGCCATCGATTCTCACTTTGAGACGCTACCCGATCCCGCGGAGATACAGGAAAAACATTTAAGGGTAGGGCTGAATGAGAGCCGGACGTTAGGCTACATCTCGAATTTTTCGCAACGCGAGGGCCATGCGGTACTGCTGGAGGCCTTCGCCAGACTTGTCGATGGACAAGGCTACGACGATTTGAAGTTAGTACTCGTTGGCGACGGGCCTGAATGGACCAATATCCGCGATGCATCCGCGCGTCTCGGGCTGGCCGATAAGGTGATAATGCCGGGCAACGTGGATCACGAGCAAATCAAACTTTGGTACCATATGATCGATCTCTTCGTAGTGCCACGCATTCCCGATTTCGCTGCAGATTATGTCACCCCCTTGAAGCCCTTCGAGGCAATGTCGCAAGGCATACCTGTCATTATGTCCGACCGCCCTGTCAGCCGCGAGATTGCTGGCGAGGACGAACGGCATGCGCGTATTTTTCCGACTGGTGAAGTCGAAGCCCTGGCCTCGCTAGTTGCTGAAGAGCTGGGGGCGCCTGAGCGGCTAAAGGCCCGTGCCCGCGTCGCCCAAGAATGGGTTCTGACTGAGAGGATTTGGTCAAGCGTCGTAACCCGCTATCAAGATGTGTATGCGGCAGCTCGTAGCTTCCACGCTGAGCATTGAGGCCTGATGCGAAAGGATTTGTTATGACGATGCCGCTCCTCTCACTCAAAGATGGCACCAGCAGTTGGTCTCTAGCCCGCACCTACAGCCGGATGTGCGCCATTGGGCAGCCACATGGTGTGCCGCCCTGCCTTTTACTGGCAATGCCTCCATCTTGGAACAATCGCTATCAGGTGCTGCTCTATGGTCAGGCAGAGCCGATGGGGTATGCGCCAATATGGCTGCAGAACCCTGCGCTTCTGGATCAAGTGTCTTGGCCTGGTCCTATTGTACTTCATGCGCACTGGTTCAATGGAATCTTCCGAAACTGCGAATCTGAGGTCGCAGCCCACGCCCAACTGGATCTGCTTCAAGCGCAAATCAGTGCCTTTCGCGCCCGCACCGGAGCCCGATTGGTCTGGACCGCGCACAATATTTTCCCACACGGAAACCGATTCCCCGAGACCTTCCTGAAATTGCGGCAATGGATATTCGAGAGTTTCGATGCTGTTCACGTCATGCATCCTGACCACGTGCCTAAGCTTGAACAGGTTTTCGCGCGCAAAGCGCCATTGAATTTCGCAGTGCCGCATATGCTCTATACTGGCAGCCACCCCGATATCATCGATCCGGCAGCAGCACGAAGCCGTTACGGGATTGCACCCGAGGCGTTCGTTTTTGGATATTTCGGCTCTATTCACGGCTATAAGAGGCTCGACCATTTTCTCGCTGCTTTTCAGAGGGTGGCGGCGACGGCTGATAGGCCTGCGGTAGCGCTTGTCGGCGGGTTGCCAATGGATCGGATCACGGCCCAACGTCTGATGGAGGCTTGGGGGCAGGACCCCCGCGTCCGACTAGAGCTTCGAATGATTCCTGATGACGAGATTCAATATCTGCACCGCGCTGCTGATGTGATGGTACTGCCTTACGCGGAGACTTTAAATTCGGGTGCGGCCTTCATGGCGGCAAGTTTCAGTAAACCCTTTATAATGCCTGCTGGCCCTGCCTCTACTTCTCTCGAAGGCTTGGGACTAATCCGCTTTTCATCCAACGAGCCGGAAGGGCTTGAGCAGACCATGGCGGCGGTGATGAAAGATTCGCGCTGCGACAACAATTTGGAGGCTCGCTTCAGCGTGGCACCCAGTGAGGTATCCGCAGACTTTTTTCGGGCGCTAGATAATCTGATTGGCCGCGCGCTTGAAGGCTGAGTATACACCCGGATCAAATACAAAAAGGCAAGACTTTCACTATGCCGCCTCATCTAAGCTCGAAGAACTTTCCTCCGATCAAATGGAAAGTTGCCAACCCCGATCTTCGCATGGTTGCGGCTGCCCTTTGCTCGCGAGATTCCTTCTTCGCATTACGGGATCCGGATAAGCGAGTTGCGGAGCTGCTAAAGGATCAGATTTACTTCCGTGAGCGCCTGATCGGTTTCGATCACTGGGAAGCACCCGAAAACGTCGAGTCTAGCTTGGTGAAAAGCTGGAAGTTTTACTACCATTCGCTGGTTTGGCTGGCTCCTTTAAGACATGTTTACCGCATAGTTCCTGACGAAAATTATAAAGATGTCTATCTCCGCAATATACGCGAATGGCTCACACGCCACGGCATACCACCAACTCCCCTCCCAACCCAAAAAGAACCGGGAGACTATACTTGGTATGATATGTCCGCAGCGTGGAGAACGATGGTGATCATCGGCGCTATCTCGATGAGTGGACCGGAACCGGATTTGATTGACTACCTATCCGGCCATGCAGACGTTTTGATGGACGATACCTATTATGCTGGCCTCGGAAATCACGCGCTTCATCAGAACTATGCCCTGATGAGCGCAGCCACAGTGCTTAATCGGCAGGATCAACTTGAATCTGCACTCACTCGCATCGAGGCTCTTCGACAGATCAGTATCGATGATGAAGGCGTGGCGCTCGAGGGGTCGGCCGGTTACCACTTGTTCAACATGGATTGGTGGTTGAACATGGATCACCAGCTCAAACAGGTGTCGCGCTTTGTAGACGACATTGCTGAGATACAAATTCCAGATATGCGGCCCTTCCTGCGCAGCATTATCGCCCCGGATGGTAAAATAATCCCCTTGGGGGACTCGACTATGAGTAAAGGACTCTACCGAAATGTGATCAACGAATACCCTGATCATTTCACCAGCTTTATCGAGGACGACCCCACTCTTGTGCATGCGCTAAGTTGCGGCCTTGAAGGGACCCCGGCGACCGAGACTATGCAAGTCTTTTCCGATGGTTTCTGGTTCTCTCGCTGCCGAAGCAACGATCGTGAGCCCCGTTGCCAGTCACATGCCACAATTAAGTTTGGTCCCGGTCTGGCCGAACGTGTTCATGCTCATGACGATGCTGGGTCGATCACATTTTATCCGCGAGGAATCAGGCTTTTGGAAGAGGGGGGGATGTTCGGATACTACGGCGGTAATCGTCGAGAGTTCGTGAAGTCCAACTTGGCTCATAACACAGTGGTGGTGCCGGGTCGGAAATATTATCGATCAGCGGTTTCGCCCCTGCATAATGCGCGTTCCACACCAGATTTCGACCAGGCCGAGGTCGAAGTGCTCGCACTGGAACGCACCCGCTGGAGGCGACTTGTAGCCCACGCCCATGGCGATGATCTCATGCTGATTCAGGATATTGTGGACGCTGGCGATGCAACATTCCAACAAATATTCAACCTCGGCGACGGCTTCCGCGTCGTCGAGATGCATGATGGGCGGGTTGATGTCCAAGACGAGGCAGGAAATCGCGCAAGCCTGGTCTGGCTGTCCCGCGATGCCAACCTTGGTATGGTGTATGGCCGCGAGGCTCCGTTGATGGGATGGCGGAGTACCTTCGAGGGGGAGTTACACCCAATAACTTGCATAACCGCTGGTTTCTCTCCTGCCGCGAAAGAAACTAAGGTCAAAGTAGCGCTAGCTATAGTCATGCTAGCAAAGGAAGAGGATTTTCGTGATATCGCGCTGGATAACATCCGCTTCCGCGCGACTAGCACGTTGTTCGATCTGCGACGTAAGACCGAAGTGTTGGAATGTATGGTGACTTTCGGCGGCAATGATACTGCATCACGGGTCAATCGAAGGTTAAAGTAAATCCAATTCAATGTTTGCATTAGGAGAAATCGAAGATGACGAGGCTTGATCAACATCCTAGGCTAAACAGGTACGTCATCGACTGGGCTTCGAAGATCGAGGGGTATGGCTCAGCTGATGTGCTTGGGGTAATGCTGCCGATCCTTAACAGCTTCCAGCTGGCGAAGAGCATCGAGGGGCATATTGGCGAGATTGGTGTACACCACGGCCGTTTGTTCTTGGCGATGGACGCGCTCAGGCGCGACGGCGAACGGTCAATAGCTGTAGATGTCTTCGGGGACCAAGCCCTAAACATAGACGGCTCGGGTGCCGGTAATCGTGCAATCTTTGAACAGCATGTCGCATCGGTTTCGCATGACCCTGAGGGGATCATGATCTTCGAGGGTGATTCGCTTTCAACGCAGTTCCACGCTTGGATGCGGGACAACGGTTTGCGGTTCCGGATTTTCTCCGTAGATGGAGGTCATACGGCTCAGCACGCAATCAACGATTTAAAGGTCGCCGAGACCTACTTGGCGCAAGGCGGGGCGGTCTTGTTAGACGACTTCTTCAACCCCGCTTTCCCGGGCGTAACGGAAGGGCTTTATCGTTATCTCGACAACCGGCCTCCATTAGTTCCAGTCTGCACCGTGTCGTCAAAGCTGATCTTGTCGTCCATCTCATTTGCTGCCCCACTACGTGAGCACATCCGATCTAGTTTGGCCAAAAGTGGTCGCAGGGCACGGCCAACCAACATTTCTGGCCATGACAGTCTGTGGCTGGTGCCGAAAACATGACGCTCGGCGATGACCCAGCGACATGTCAGCAGTGGCCCGCTTTAACTAAATGATGAATATGAGCGACCCAAAAACCGTCACAGACAAAACTCATGTGTCGGGCAGAGGATTGTCTAGCAATTGCTTCGGCGCTCTTGTCTGCCTTCCGCTATACCGTTCCTCTTACCCGAAGCACCGATGGCTGAGAAATAGTATTTGTCGGTCAGAACCTTTTTGCAAAGGCGTGCGCACGTGGCTAGCTCTGCCGCTCGCTCGTTAGCAACGCGCGTAGAGGTCCTCATAGCGCACAATATCGTCCTCACGAAGGTAGCTTCCAGTCTGTACTTCGATTAGCGTTAGAGGAACCTTCCCTGGGTTCTCCAAACGGTGGACAGCTCCAAGCGGAATGTAAACAGATTGATTCTCGCTAAGCAGCTGCACCTTTTGATCAACGGTCACCCGCGCTGTCCCCTCTACAACTATCCAATGCTCGGCACGGTGGTGATGGCTTTGCAAGCTTAGCGCTGCACCGGAAGAAACGTGAATGCGTTTAACTTGGAAGCGGTCGCCTATGGCGAGACTTTGAAACCAGCCCCATGGACGGCGTTCGGATGGAAACGAAGTTGCTTGCGGTGCCCCACGCTCTTGGAGAGTTGCTACCACCTCTTTTACGCGCTGAGCTTCAGATTTGCGAGCAACCAGTACTGCATCCGACGTAGCTATAGCGATGATGTCTTGAAGACCAACGCCCACCAATTCGACTTGTGGGCTTTCCGAACGCAGCAAGGTGTTGGAGCAGCCAATCTGAGTAGCGTTCGATGAAAGAACATTGCCTGAATCGCTCGGCCCGCTCTCCTGCCACACCGCATCCCACCCCCCGAGATCCGACCAGCCCGCCTTGTAAGGTAATACAGCAAGGTTAGACGTGTGCTCCATAACGGCATAATCGATCGAAATGCTTGGGACGTTGGACCACGGATCGCTAGCGATCCGTGTAAAACCCAAATCAGATGAAGCAGAACTTACGGCAGATTGGACCGGCAGCAGCACATCAGGCGCATGTTCCTGACAGGCAGCAATGAGGGTTTCAGCTTTGAAAAGGAAGATGCCAGCGTTCCAAAGATAATTGCCCGAAGCCAGCATCTGAGCGGCTTGGTCTGCATTCGGTTTTTCGACAAAACTCGCCAATGCCTGCGGGGAATCTGCTTTAGGATTGGCGCCCGCGGCCAATTCGAGGTAGCCATATCCTGTTTCAGGCTTGTCAGGAACAATCCCAAAAGTAACAAAGTCGCCGGCTAATGCCCGAGGCACAGCGGCGTGAACCGCTCTGCGAAATGCCTTGTCATCGGGAATCACGTGATCGGACGGCGTTAAGAGCATCATTGCGCCAGGATTAGTCTCAGCAAGCACCAAAGCAGCGGCCAAAGCGGCAGGAGCAGTATTTCGGCCTTCAGGCTCAAGTAAGATACATTGAGGAGAAAGCTCGCAAGCTGCTAACTGTTCGGTTACGATGAACCGATAGTCTTCTCCGGTAATGATTAGGGGGCGCGCAAAATCGGACGTCGCAAACCTTTGGGCTGCCTGCTGAAACAAACTGTGATCGCTGTTGATGCGGGCAAATTGCTTTGGGAAGCTTTGCCGCGACAGCGGCCATAGCCGGGTGCCCGCCCCCCCGCACAGCAGCACGGGGTAAATTGGATCATTCATGGAGGCCCCATCATATCTAAACCTAAATTTGAACGTTCGCGCCTTGCCCATTTGGAAGTGCTTTTGGAAGTCACTATCTTCAGGTTGAGACAACTGGCTTAGTTAAACGGCGAGAATTATTTTTGTCGATCAAGAAGTGGCACGCTCCGTACTCTTTGGTAGAGAAGTGGAGCACGAAGTATGTTGTAGTTGCTTTTTGACGTCTCTCATGTGTGAACGTTTATGAGCAATCTCGGATGTAGCGGCATCTTAATGAAAAGAAAAGAGCTACTGAGGCGAGAAGAATGAAAATTCCCAATAATTACAGCGCCTACTATTCTCATGTCGGGTGCACCAATTGCGAAAATTCGTTGAGTTCTGGGGTTTTCGGATTCACCCGACAGCAAGGTGATGGGCGCCTTATGACAGTATCTGGGCCGGAAGCAGACGGGCTGATTTCAGGGGCCAAGTCCATCAATCTGCCTTACCATTGAACGTGGTCCGTGGAGCTGCGGACACACAGAGATCACGCTCGCCTTGCCCCTTGCCTCGGTATTAAGCCGACGGTCTAACGACAGCGGCGTCGCTGTTTGAGGAGCATCTCAGCTTGACAAGCTGGTCTGGGCAAGGCCGGATGCGCATGGAAGGGGGGACGGCACGCGTTGACGCGGGGAAGCACGACCACCAAAGATACTTCTTCGAGACGCTGCGATTGGACTGTCGGAGCGTTCAAAGTCGAGGCCGATCGCAATTGTCTATGGCTCGACGGTGAGGCGCACCCGGTCGAACCGTTGATCATGGACGTGCTTGTCTATCTTATCGAGCACGCCGGCGAAGTCGTGACCCGCGACCAGATTATCGAACATGTATGGTTCTTCAATCCCGGGGCGGATGAATGCCTGACGCGCGCGATTTCGATTTTGCGGAAGGTATTCAGCGCGGATCAGGCGCAGCAGCCCTACATCACCACGGTCTGGCTCTGATGGACGGGATGGGCAATTCCCAGATCTGGGCGCAACGAATCGACAGCACGCTCGACCGGTTTTTCGAAGTCCAGGACAACATCGTGCTCGACGTGTCGACATCCACGGCGAGCGCGCTAGTGGTCTCGCATGCCAAGGAGTTGCAGGCGCGCCGGCGGTTTCAGCTCAGCGCCTATCAACTGGTGCAAAGGGCCGAGGGGCTGCGTCTCAATTACAATCGGTCAACGGCTCAAGAAATTGTCCATTTGCTGGAACGGGCCCTGGCCATCCAACCCGATGACGCTGCCGTTCACGCCGCGTTAGCCGTCCAATTGACCCAGAACGTCACCAGCAAGTTTGACGACACCCCGGCCGAAACCTTCGCGCTGGCCAAGCGCCACGTGGAAATCGCCATCGCCAGCGCGCCGGACGATCCCGACGTGCTATCCGCGGCAGGGATTACGGCCACGATGATGGGTAATTCCCGGCTTGCCGTTCGCAACCTGACCCGCGCGGTCGAGCTCGATCCGAACAATCCTCATGCGTTGGCCGTATTGGGGTGGCAGCACTGCTGGCTTTACGGGGACCGTGCCGGCATCGAGATGATCGAAACCGCTGAGGCCCGCGCATCGCATCATCCGCGTTACGCGGTATGGGCGCATTATCGCGGGCATTGCGAGGTGCGATTAGGCAATGTCGAGGCGGCAATCGAGGCGTACCGGGACAGCAATTTCCGCAACCCCGATTACAGCCTGAACCTGGTGACGCTGGCCGCGGCGCTCGCCTTTGCAGGGGACAGCGACGAGGCGCGCAAAATCATCGAACGGATCAGGCACGTCGCACCTGACTATTCCATGGCGGATTACCGGAGCCTGGTCGAACGGATGATCTATTGGTTCGGCGATCACCCTACCGGCGATGAGATGACCGCGGCCCTACAGGACGCATGGGACGCGATACCCGGCTGAGCGCGCGGCGCTGGATACGCCAATTAAGTATAATTTCGCGGTGATATCAACGCCCTCATATTTCCATCGGTTTTCGTTCAGGACGCCGAGTTTCGCGTGGCCGATAGCTCTGCCTGCACGGCCTTCTGCGCCACTGGGGACACAGAACGGATCGTCGCTTGGGGGACTGAACACATGAAAACTTTAACAACGACCTTTGCAGCATTCGCACTCGCGGGACTTGCCACTCCGGCCATGGCGCAGCTTACGCCGTATGAAGATTACACGGTGAGCGAGCAGATCAGCACAATCACCACGGTCAAGGTCGATGCCAACATGATGGATTACTATCTGGAAGGCATTCGCCAGACTTGGGTTGCGCAAAACGAGATCGCTGTGAAACTCGGTTATATGGAAAGCTACGACATTTATGTCAGCGAGCTTCCGGGAAGCGGCCAATTCAACCTTTTGCTGGTAGCGAATTTTGCAAATTCGGCGGCTCTTGAGCCAAACAAGGCGCGCTACGATGCTTTCATGCGCGAGTGGGGCGAAGCCAACCAGGCTGCCAGTCGAGAAACCAGCTCGACCGTCTACCCGAATATTCGGGAGATCACCGGCGAATACAGGGTGCGCAAGCTGACGATGAAACCCGAATAATCGGCGGACCGATGCTCCGGCTCGCGGTGGAAGCGCAGGGAAGCCCCCGCGCTCGATCGCGTGCTGGACCTCCTTGAATACACTCCGAGGGATTTGCCAATGCAAGACGCAAGCTCGGACGTCGCTATTCGCCAACAGCGCGCATGGCCGTCGATGGTCGAACACAAGCCGCTGCGCTTTGCGGCAACGATGATCCTGTATTTCATGCAAGGCGTACCCCTGGGGCTGACTTTTCTGGTCTTCCCGCCATGGTTCGCGGCAAACGGGGCGAGCGCGCTTGAGGTAGGAGCATTCATAGGGTTCGCCACGCTGCCGTGGTCCCTGAAGCCGCTCGCCGGCCTGCTGATGGATCGGTATGCCTATCGCCCGATGGGACGCCGCCGGGCGTGGATCCTGATTGCGCAAGCCTGCATGGTCGCGGTGCTTGTGGCCCTCGCGATAAACGGCCCCGACATCACCGAGGTCGCGCTGTTAGCCACCTACTGTTTCATCCTGAACGTCTGCGGGATCGTCAACGATGTCGCCGTCGATGGCATGACTATCGATCTCGACAAGGTTTTCATAAATTTTTCATGAAATACGGCGCCATCTCTCTTAAGTCTTTGCGAACATGGTGGGCGCGGCAAGGATTGAACTTGCGACCCCACCCGTGTGAAGGGTGTGCTCTACCACTGAGCTACGCGCCCGCCCGCAAGAGCGGCTTTTTATGGCAGCCGCAGGGCAGGCGCGCGCCTTTACTGTGCGAATCGATGTGTGGCAAGCCGCCCCTTAGCCGGTCACGGATGCCAGGATCCGCGCAAGCCAGGTTTCCGAGATGGTCGACCGGGGTTGGGTTGCCTTGCTCGGAGGGCAAGCGAGACAATAGGCCTGTGCGCCGCGCGCGCCCAACAGACGATCCCCGTCGGCGGCAATCTGCGAGACGATTGCCGTCTGACCGCGCGCCATGCGGGCGAATACATCACCGCCCATATCGGCATCTTCGCTACCGCCGATCAGCATCTGGCGCAGCAGAGTGTCATAGGTTGAGGGCTGCGATCCGAGATATTGCACGTGCCAGTCGTCACCGAGCTTGGCCTGAGCGGCAGTCCAGGCGAGGGCTTCTTCCATACCGCCATATTCATCCACCAGGCGCAACTGACGTGCCGTGCCGCCGTCCCAGACGCGGCCCTGGCCTACCGCATCGACCTGGTCGCGCGTCATGCCGCGTGCGGCGCCGACGCGGCTGAGGAAGTCTTCGTATCCGTTTTCGATGAAGGCCTGCATCATGGCGTCAGCCTCGGGCGTGAACCCGCCGATGAAGTCCGGCTGGCCCGACAGGGGCGTGGTGCGCACGCCATCGGTCGTCACGCCTATCATGGCAGCGGTTTCTTCGAATGTGGGTACGACGGCAAAGATGCCAATCGAGCCGGTGATGGTTTCAGGTTCTGCAAAGATGCGATCGGCAGGTGTCGACACCCAATAGCCACCGCTGGCCGCAACATTGGCCATGGACACCGCCACTGGGATCTTGCGCGCCTTCTGACGGAGGATCGCGTCGCGTATGACTTCGCTAGCGAGCACCGACCCCCCGGGGGAATCCACGCGCACGACCAGCCCGGCGAGATCGTCATCGAGCGCTTCGTCCAGAAGGGCTGCGATCCTGTCGCCGCCGGCCACGCCGGGACCTGCATCGCCATCAACGATTTCCCCGGCCACGGTGATCACACCGATCGGTTTGCCCTTGGTCGGCAGGGGGTTATCCGACAGCCACGTCGCAAGCGTCGTGTGGGGATAGGCATTGGGTCCTTCACCCCATTCGTCGTCACCGACCAGTTCGACGACGCGTTTTTCAAAGTCCGCACGACTTCCCAGCTTGTCCACCAATCCCGCTTGCAGCGCCGCCGTCGCGAGATCGCCGCGAGCTGCAGTCACCCATTCGACTGGCTGGGTCGTGACGCGTTCGATGTCGGCGCCGGGACGCGCCTTCTTCATATTGGCGCGGTATTCTTCCCACAGCGTCGCATAGAGCGCGCGGGCATTTTCGCGGGCCGGCTCCGACATGCCGGTGCTGTTGTACGGTTCGACTGCGCTCTTGTATTCGCCCACCTTGTAGACCCGCGCATTGACCTTCAGCTTGTCGAGAAGGCCGGCATAATAGAGCCGTTCGCCGCCAGGACCTGCGACCACCGCGCCGCCCAGCGGATTGACCCAGACTTCGCTTGCATGGGCCGCCAGCAGCATCGAATCGTCCGTATACGCCGTTGCATAAGTAAGGACCGGCTTCTGCGCTGCCCGCACTCGGTCGAGCGCCTCGCCGACTTCCTGCAGGTGCACTTGCCCGCCGCCGACAAAACGGTCGAGATCAAGCACTACAGCATCGATTCTGTCATCCTCGGCCGCCTTGTCCAGAGCGTGGACCAGGTCGCGGGCCTGATATTCGCCCATCGGTGCCTGTCCGGAAAGGAGCGCGGCGAACGGATCGACTTCGGTACGTTCTTCCACGATGGCGCCGTCGAGTGCGAGAAGAAGTGCCCCGTCACGAACGGAAGCCGGGCTCGGCCGGGCGGTGAGGACGGCGAAGAGCGCAGAAAAGAACAACAGCATGAAAACGAGCACGAGCCCGTCCTTTATGCCTACCAGCAGGCGCCACACTTTTCCGGCAAATCGCATCCATGAATCTCCTGTTGTCGGGGGGATTAGGGAACCCTGCCGTGCATTGCCACTGGAAAGCGCTTGAGCGGGCGATAGGCCTCGACTAAGGGCGTGGTCTCAATGACATCGACGCCAAACTCGCCGCACGCGGCCCGCTATCCAGCGGGCGCGCTCGCATTTCCGCACCGGGACCTTATCGGTATCGGCCAGCTGGAACGGCACGAAATCCTGTTCCTGCTCGACGAGGCGGAGCAGTGGGTGCGATTGAACCGTCAGGCATCCAAGCACGAAAATCTTCTGTCTGGCCTGACCGTAATCAACGCCTTCTTCGAGAACTCAACCCGCACCCTGCTAAGCTTTGAAATCGCGGGCAAACGTCTTGGCGCGGACGTCGTCAACATGCACGCTGCGCAATCGAGCGTGAAGAAGGGCGAAACGCTGATCGACACGGCGATAACGCTGAACGCCATGCATGCCGACGCCATCGTCATCCGGCATGGATCGAGCGGAGCGACACAATTGATCGCCGATAAGGTGGACTGCCCGGTCCTCAATGCCGGTGACGGTCAACACGAACATCCAACACAGGCCTTGCTCGACGCGCTGGCCTTGAGGCACGCCCTGCGGGATCGGGGCGAAGCATCCGAAGATTTCACCGGATTGAAGATCGTCATTTGCGGTGACATTTTGCATAGCCGCGTGGCGCGTTCGAACCTGCTGTGCCTGCAGGCATTGGGAGCGAGCGTCCGCCTATGCGCACCCCCTGCACTGATGCCTGCGGGTATCGAGGCGATGGGGGCCGAGGTTTATCACGATTTCGATGCTGCATTGGACGGCGCGGACGTGGTCATGATGCTTCGACTTCAGACCGAGCGCATGAGTGGGCAGTTCATCCCTTCCGCCCGGGAATATCATCACCTTTACGGCCTGACCAAGAAACGCCTGGCGCAAGCGGCCGAAGATGCCTTGGTCATGCATCCGGGACCGATGAACCGGGGCGTGGAAATCGACAGCGAGGTAGCCGACATGATCGATCGCTCGATCATCACCAGACAGGTGGAAATGGGGGTCGCCATTCGCATGGCAGCGCTTGACGTGCTGACCCGCCGTTCACGCTGCGTCGATGGATGGGGAGCAGCGGCATGAGACAGCAGCGCCCGATTACCATTACTGGAGGAAAGCTGGTCACGCCCGATGGTGTGCGCGACGCCGCTATTCGATTCGTGGATGGCAATATCGTCGAGATCGGCGGTGAGGCGTATGATGGCGATCTGACTGTAGATGCGAAAGGGCTGCTCGTTGCACCCGGCCTTGTCGATCTTGGTGTTTTCGCCATCGACAAGCCGGCGTTTCACTTCGGCGGTATCACGCGGGCCGCTCTGATGCCCGATCAGTCGCCGCCCTTGGATCTGCCCAGCCGGACTTCCTACATCGCGAAAAGCGGCAAACCCGATTTTTGGGTGCACCCGCTCGCAGCGGCTAGCAGGGGTATGGAAGGGCGAGAGATCGCCGAGCTGGCACTGATGCGCCATGCCGGAGCGCTTGGTGTTGCGACTGGACGCCAGTGGATACCGGATTCGGGCGTGATGCTGCGGCTGCTGCAATATGCGGCTATGCTGGACATGGTCGTTATCGCGCATGCTGAAGATGCGGCACTGGTTGGCGGCGCTGTCGCAACTGCTGGCGAGATCGCAACGCGGCGCGGTTTGCCAAGCGCCCCAGCAGCAGCGGAGTCCATCGCCTTGGCCCGCGATATTGCGCTGGCTGAGCTGGCCAATGCGCGAATTCATTTCCGACAAGTGACGACACGCGATGGTCTGGAGATCGTGCGCGCAGCAAAGGTACGCGGGGCGAAGGTCACCTGCGGTATCACCCCCGCACATTTCATGTTGTCCGACCTTGCGACGGTCGACTTTAGAACTTTCGCACGGCTATCCCCTCCATTGCGCAGCGAGGATGATCGGCATGCCGTGCGCGAGGCGATTGCCGATGGGACGATCGATGTGATTGCCAGTGGCCATGATCCGCGCGGTCCGGAAGACAAGCGGCTGCCGTTTTCCGATGCAGAACCGGGCATGGCAGGGGCGGAAACATTGCTCGCCATGACCCTCTCGCTGGTGCGGGACGACGTTATCGACATGGGACGCGCTTTCGAACTGATTGCCGCCACGCCGGCAGGTATCCTGGGCGTAGATGCCGGCGTCATCGTGCAAGGGTACGAAGCCGACATCGTTCTGGTCGATCCGGATAAACCCTGGGTTATCCAGAGCGCCCGGATGGAAGCCACGGCAGGCAATACGCCCTTCGACGGTCAGCCAACGCAGGGGCGCGTAACCGCCATGTACAAGGGCGGTGTCGAAATAGATTGTTAAGACACGAAAGACCCCGCCCGGATCGCTCCGAGCGGGGTCCATCGAGGGTCTGGTTAGAAAGGGTTGCGGATCAGCGAGCTGCGACCCGCACGTCACCGCCGACTACATCGATTGCGCCCGGCAACGGACGGCTCGACGCGTAGGCGATGCAACCGCCACCTTTGCCTTTGACGCTGCTGCACATGGACTGAGCGGAAGCCTTGGCAAAGCCGGCCGCCGCCACGCGATAATAGATCTTACCATTTACGCGAGCCTTTGTGATCACACGTTCGGCATCGCCGAGTTCGGGGTAGCGCTTGCGAAACTGCTTCCACGCTTCATTGGCGTCGGACATGGAAAAATACGAACCGAGCTGTACGTTGTAATCGCCACCGCGAGCGAGGCTGGCAGGGGCGGTGCTCTGTTTCATGCGGGACACTGCCGGTTTGCTGTCTGCAATCGGCATGGCTTGCACAACCTCGTTGCTTACGAAGCGGATACCCCCCGCGGTCGGTACGAGGCCGGCATCTGCAAGACTTGCATCCGCTCTGTCCATACTGACACTGGCTGAGCCTACTGGCGGGAGCTCGGAGGCAAACGCAAAATCGCGCTGTGCGGCGCTCGCGACCGGTTCTTCCATTTCGGCCGCGGCGAGCATGTCCACGCTCGGATGATTGGCGAGGGCGAGCATCTGCGGTTGGCCGGGGTCGGCCTGCGGGCGCACGCCGATCAGGTTCGCGATGCGGGTCGTGAAAGCTTCGGGTTGGATCATCGCGGCCCATTGGGAGATCCGGTCGCCCACCTCGTTTGCCGGTACGTCTTCCGAAACCATTACGCGCGCTGCGCGCCAATTGCCTTGCAAGGCATAGGCATAAGCAAGGTTCTGGCGCACCTTCGGGGTATTCTGGCCCGAACGCAGCGCATTGCTCAGTACGTTGACACCGTGATCAGGACGACCGGCGAGCGCAACGGCGAGACCGAAATCGGCCGGATCGAGCATGCTGTCGAATCGCTGAAGCGTGCCAAGTGCCCCAGCTTGGTCGCCGATAGCAATTTGCGAGAGCGCGTAACTGATAATCGTCCGGGGCGCGGTGTCACCCAATTCGATCGCCTCTGCAAAAGTGGTCGCCGCCGAAACGAAGCGTCCGTCTTCGAGATAGGCGTTGCCCAGGAGAGTACGGGTATTGGCATCGCGGGGCGCAGCAAGCACAGCGGCTTCGGCATACTCCACAGCCTTGGACGCCTTACCCTTCAACAGTGCCGTTTCGGCATGTTCCGCCGAATATGCATGGCTTGGCGCTACCTTCCCCGTGCATCCGGTCAATGCGGTGGTCGCCAGCGCCGTTGTGACGGCGAGCTTTACGAACCGCTTGCTCGTGGCTTTCGTTTCGATGCTCATTTTTACCCCCTTGACGGCGATCCCACGACGTCGGTGTTTACTTGTTACCGTGCTGCACCTGGGCAGCGAGGCTTGCGATTTCCGGCATTTCGGCGAGCAGCGCGTCGAGCGCATCGGTCACCAACTGCTGCGCACTGCGGCCGCGCACGGTACAGGCCAGTCGCAGCATCAAATGGCGTTCCTGATCGAGCCGGAGCGTGAAAGCTGCTCGCTTGCCCTGTAATTTGGCCGACTTGCGTACGACGGTCTTGCTAGCCCGCTCCGGCTTTTCCAGATGTGCCTGGATGCGATCCAAGGATTCGCGCACCTGATTTGGTGCGTTGTCTTCACCGACAGGGCGGCGTGCGCTTGGCTGCGGGGCAATGGCCACTACCTTGTCCTGCAGCGGCGCGGCCGCCGTGGTCTTTTCCTGAAGAGGTGAATGCGCCGCGAGTTCTTCCTCGCCCATATCGTTCCAGCCCAAATCTTCGAGATTGGCCGCGGCTTCTTTGCCATCGACCGGTCCAGGAATTCCAGACTGAGGACGCATGGCAGGCTTCGCGCCGCCCTTGCGTGCCAGCAGGGTGGAGGAGAGAGAGGCGAAATTGGCGTCAGACATACGGCAGTCTCCGCCTGAAGGGTCTTATTGTGCCACGCGGCGGCCGAAGCCGCCGGCGGGACGATGGGCACCGGGCATCACGTTCTGTGCGTTCGGTGCGGCGAAGATCGTGCGACGGAAATTCTTTTCCAGACGGTCGGCGATATACTTCCACAGGGCGGTAACTTCGGCCGCCGAACGGCTTTCCGGATCGACTTCCATCACTGTACGGCCGTCGATCATCGAGGCGGCGAAATCCGTGCGATGGTGCAAGGTTATCGGCGCGACCGTGCCGTGCTGCGACAAGGCGACAGCGGCTTCGGAAGTGATCTTGGCCTTGGGCGTCGCGGCGTTGACGACGAATACCAGAGGCTTTCCGGCCCGTTCGCACAGATCGACCGTGGCGCCAACGGCGCGTAGATCGTGCGGGCTGGGGCGGGTCGGCACGACGATAAGTTCGGCAACGGATATGACCGACTGGATAGCCATGGTGATGGCTGGCGGCGTATCGAGCACGGCCAGTTTGAAGCCCTGCTGCCGCAAGATGGCAAGATCAGTGGCAAGCCGTGCAACCGTGGTCTGGGCGAAAGCGGGATATTCATCCTCACGCTCGTTCCACCAGTCTGCCAGCGAACCCTGGGGGTCGATATCGATCAGAACGACCGGCCCTGCTCCGGCGCGTTGGGCCTGAACGGCCAGATGTCCCGAGAGTGTGGTCTTCCCCGATCCACCCTTCTGCGATGCCAATGCCAGTACACGCAAGACTTGGTCCCCCTGGTTTGCGCCTGTATCCAATTTACCTTTGCCGCAAACATCTGCAGCGGCCTTGGCATGGCAATCGCAGACCAGCCCTAATTTTAAGTTAACCGGGCGACATCAATGCCGGCTGGGAACTGGATGTTTGCCTGGCAACACTTTGCTAATAGGTGATTTACTATAGGATGCCTCGGATAAGGTGTGCTCCGGCGCGCCGACGACTATCGAGAGGCTTCATAGTGCATATGGCAAAGACGATATGGTTCGCCGGCGTGGCAGCCGCTGCAATCGGATTTTCCGTAGCAGCAAACGCCGATGTCAAAGCGGGCGTCGATGCCTGGACCGATGGCAATTTCGCCAATGCCGTACGCGAATGGGCGGGACCTGCCAAACAAGGTGATCCCGACGCACAGTTCAACATGGCACAGGCCTATCGGCTGGGACGCGGTGTGGATCAGGATGTCGTGCAGGCAGAGGCACTCTACGCAAAGGCGGCGGCGCAAGGACACGTGAGAGCTGCCGATAATTACGGGCTGCTTCTGTTCCAGCGGGGCGCACGCGAGGAAGCAATGCCATATGTGACGGCAGCGGCGCGGCGGGGTGATCCGCGCGCTCAATATCTACTCGGCATTGCACATTTCAACGGCGATCTGGCCGAAAAGGACTGGCGCCGGGCCTATGCCCTGCTGACGCTGGCCAACTCTACCGGCCTGCCACAAGCGCGCGCCGCAATTGCACAGATGGATGAATATATTTCGCTGGAAGAAAGGCAGGAAGCACAGTCGCTTGCCTCCACTCTGAAGGCGGAGGCTGAAGCTGCCCGGGCCCGCGAACTGGCGGCGGTCGATCTCGCGTTGGGAACCGACAATCCGTCGGTAGCGAGCACACCGTCCCGACCCTCAAAGCCCGGCGCGGATTACACCGTAGCGGCGTTGCCGCCTGCAAGTGTACCGGGGCCATCCAAAGATGCGCCTTCTCGTGGAGCAGCGGCGGCATCGGGCAGTACAACTGCCCCCGCTGCTGCTGGACCAGCATCGGCTACGCCCGCTTCGGTAAAGCCGCAGGACGGACCATGGAAGGTGCAATTGGGTGCCTTCGGTGTGCCTGGAAATGCAGAGCGACTGTGGGAAAAACTCTCTGACCGAGCGGAAATCAAGGGCCGATCCCGTCTGCTGGTCAAATCCGGCAGACTTACGGTCCTGACGGCTGGAGGATATCAATCCCGAAGCGAAGCTGAGGCAGCTTGTAGCGCTCTCAAGCGTGCCGGACAGGATTGCCTCGTTGCGCGCTAAGCCGCGCAGCTTGGCAACGAAACTGGCACTGTTAATGCGGTCCTGAACAGGGAGCCGTGATGCAGGATAATCAGGAATTGGCGCCGGATATGGGCGGAGATGCGCGCGCGGCGCCGGCGGCAGATGGCGGATCGGGCAGGATCGCCAGTCTGGATTTCATTCGCGGCATCGCGGTCATGGGAATTCTCGCAGCGAATATCGTGGCTTTCGGCCAGCCGATGACTGCCTACATGTTCCCCGGCGCGTTCACCGTTCCGCATAGCGAGGCGGAAAACTGGATGTGGGTGGCGCAGTTCGTTCTGATCGACGGGAAGATGCGCGGCCTGTTTTCCCTGCTATTCGGGGCGGGAATATATCTGTTCCTGGAAAAGGCCTGGGCGCGCGGGGCGGGCATCTGGCTGCAGATACAAAGGCTTTTCTGGCTCGGCCTTTTCGGGCTGATCCATTTCTTCTTCATATGGCGCGGGGACATCCTGTTCCTCTACGCCTGTGCGGGGCTGGCTGCGTTGCTGTTTGTCGGCCTTTCGCGCCGCAAGCAATTGGTCTTCGGTCTGCTCGGTTATCTCGGCGGCGCGCTACTGTATACAGCTTCGGTGGGGTTTCTGCCGCTTGTCGCCGACACGGACATGGGCGCTCAAGCAGGGTACGCCCAATTGGCGAATGAACTCGAACAATCCAAGCAGGACGAGCTTGCCGATGGCCGACTTGAGACAGACCTCATCTCAGGTGGCCGTTACGCAGAATGGGTGCATCATAATCTGACTGCCCACGCCGACGGGCTACCTTCTTCCCTCTTTCTGTTCTGGTTTGAAACGTTGCCGCTGATGCTGATCGGTATGGCGGCGTACCGCTACGGACTTTTCGATGGTCGGATTGCAAGTCGACAGCAGCGCAGATGGGGATGGGGGCTGCTGTTGACCGGCGCTGTATTCACCTTTCCAGTAGCGTTGTGGGCGAAAAGCGCCGGACTGACGTATTACGGGACGTTGGCGGCTATGGTTGGCTGGTCCATGGGCCCGCGCCTGCTGTGCGTACTGGGCCTGGTCGCCTTGCTCGCACTCTGGGGCCGGAGCGCCGGAGGCTGGCTGGCAGCACGTGTTTCGGCTGCCGGGCGCGCCGCTTTTAGCAATTATCTCGGCACTTCGATCGTGATGCTGTTTGTGTTTCACGGGTGGGCCGGCGGTTTGTTCGGAAGACTGGGCCGCAGCGAACTTTATCTGGTCATGTTTGCAGGCTGGGTGCTGATGCTCTTGTGGTCGAAGCCGTGGCTCGATCGCTATCGGTTCGGCCCGCTCGAGTGGTTATGGCGATGCTTAACCTATCGGCGGCTTTTTCCGATGAGACGATGAATGCCCTTGCTAATGCGAACGACTCTCACTAGAGATGAGTTTGCGAGTCAGTCGCAGGAGCCTTCTAGTGTACATTTGCATCTGCAATGCCATCCGGGAAAGCGAACTAAGACGCGCCGCTCGTCATGTGTCTGGCGACGCCGAAGCCTGTTATGCTGCCATGGGAAAGTCACCATGCTGCGGCTGCTGCCTCGATGAGGCGGACTGCATTCTCGAAGATGAGCGCGAACTCGGCTACGTGCCGGCAGCAGCCTGAATCTCCGCTAACGCAAATCGCTCGCAAGTGGCAGAATTCTGCCATTTTTTTGGCTTTTCACTTGCTAATCGGCTGTTGGCGTGGGCATAGGCCCGCAACACGTTAATGCAATGGAGCCACCGCGATGAAGGGCGATGAAAAGGTCATCGAGTTCCTGAACAAGGCACTCACTAACGAATTGACCGCGATCAATCAGTATTGGCTCCATTATCGCGTCCTGGCAGATTGGGGCGTGAGCAAACTTGCCGAGTATGAGCGGCACGAATCAATCGACGAGATGAAGCACGCGGATGTGCTGGCGGAACGGATCCTGTTTCTTAACGGCCTTCCCAACTTTCAGGCGATCCACAAGCTGAAGGTCGGCGAAACGGTCGAGGAAATCCTCAAGGCCGATCTGGCGGTCGAAATGGAAGCCATCCCGCTTCTCAAGGACGCCATCGCGCACTGCGAGGAAGTTCGCGATTTTACGACGCGCGAAATTTTCGAACGCATCCTCGAAAGCGAAGAAGAGCACGTCGACTTCCTGGAAACCCAGTTCGACATGATTGCGCGGATGGGCCTCGAAAACTACGTCCAGCTCAACAGCAAGCCGGCAGGGGAAGGCGAAGAAGGCTGAGTGGAAGCCCCGGTGGGTTAGTTCACGCGCCAGAAGGTTGCGTAGACGCCGCCATGTTTGGACAGCTTCGCAAGACGCTGCTCTCCATCCCAGATTTCGGCGTCCCCATTTCCGACATTGATATCGGCGATCGTGAGAGCGGTCGCGATATCAGGAGCTTCGAGGGCAAAGTCCTCGTTACGGAAATCAGTCTTCGCATGGATAGCTACACGGAGCTTGGTCATATCTTGTCTCCTGCCCACCAAGGGCAGCTATGCCATACGCATATGAACACTGGCAGACGGTTTTCTACCGATTGTCGCAGAATCGGCTTCGGTTGGTCGCAACCTCAAGAAAAAAGCGTCAGGACGCTACGGAATCGCGCCGTTCCCGCATGCGCTCCAGGTTGCGACGGGCGGCCGTGCGCGTCTCCATCAGAAAAGATCCAAGGCCGGCGACCAGCAACCCCATTGAAATAATCCAGGTCATCGCAACGAGTGTACCGAGCGGCGCATAAACGAAGGCACTGATGAACAGCAAGACGATGACGACGCTGATTGCCAGCGCCGATGCCGTGCTGAACATCACGGCGCGCTGGGCGAATACACGCCGTTTTTCCAGTGCGGGCAGTTCCCTGCGCATTGCGGTGACATCTCCATCCTCGCCTGCATCGAGGATGCGTTCAATCTTGTTCGCGACCCAGATCAGTCGATTGGTCATGACATTCATGACGGCGCCGATGCCTGCAAGCAGGAAGGCCGGTGCCAAGCTGAGCTGGACGACCTGCTGGACGCGCAGGCTCGAACTGGTCCGTTCGAGCAGTTCGCTACCAGGAAGAGTAATCAAGACGTCCAGCAGCACTGCATTCAGTCCTTTTGATACGGATTCTTGGGACTTTTCAGCACCACACGCACAGGCACGGCATCGAAACCGAGCTTGTCACGAATTCCGTTCACCAGATACCGCTCATAACTTTTGGGAAGCATGTCGAGCCGCGTGCCGAACACGACGAAACGCGGAGGGCGGATGCTTGCCTGAGTAATGTAGCGCAGTTTGATGCGCTTGCCCTTGGGGGCTGGAGGCGGATTGGCTTCAAGCGCGTCGTCGAACCAACGGTTGAGCGCTGCTGTTGGAACCCGGCGGCTCCATATCTCCCGCAACTCGAATGCCGCGCCGATCATCTGGTCAAGGCCCTTGCCGGTCTTGGCGCTCACTGCGATCAGCGGCACCCCGCGGACCTGTGCAAGACCTTCGTTCAACGCAGCCCGAATGCCGTTGAAAAGCGCGCTGGCATCTTCCGCAACATCCCATTTGTTGATGGCGATCATCAGCGCACGCCCTTCCTCGAGCACCATACTGGCAATCTTGAGATCCTGTGCCTCAAGCCCGCGCGTCGCGTCCAACAGCAGCACGACGACTTCCGCAAAATCCACGGCGCGACGGGCATCTGCCACCGACAGCCGTTCGAGCTTGTCGACGACTTGCGCCTTCTTGCGCATGCCGGCGGTATCGATCAGCCGTATCTCGCGGCTCTCACCGTCCCGGGGATCGGTCCAGTCCCAGTCGATCGCAATGGAATCGCGAGTAATGCCCGCTTCGGGACCGGTAAGCAGGCGGTCCTCGCCAAGCAGGCGATTTATCAGCGTCGATTTGCCGGCGTTTGGGCGCCCGACGATTGCCAACTTCAGCGGACCGGCGAGCAGAGCCTCTTCGTCTTTTTCATTGATCTCGGCCTCAATCTCGTTCGCTTCGGACTTTGCTCCTATGATTGGCCACAGCCGATCAAATAGGTCCGCAATGCCCTCGCCGTGTTCGGCGCTGATTCCGGCCGGTTCACCAAAACCGAGGGAGAAGCTTTCATAGATCCCGGCATCGCCTTGGCTGCCTTCAGCCTTGTTGGCGACCAACACAACAGGCACTCTCTGTCCGCGCAACCAGCGCGCGATTTCTTCGTCCAGCGGCGTCAGCCCGACACGCGAATCGAATACGAAAAGCGCTGCATCCGCACCTTCCAGGCTCACTTCGGTTTGCTTGCGCATGCGACCGGGCAAGGTGTCGGGATCATCATCTTCCCACCCGGCTGTATCGACGATCTGGAAATCCAGTCCCGCAATCGTCGCATCGCCGAACCGGCGATCGCGCGTAACGCCGGGTTGATCGTCGACCAGCGCCAGCCGCTTACCTACAAGGCGGTTGAACAGCGTCGACTTACCGACATTGGGCCGGCCAATGATGATCACTGTCGGTTTGGAAGATGAGGGGTGCATGATGGCTCGGCAAGTGGCGCTTTGCGCGTCGCATTGCAAGCGGATGCGGTTTGCCGCGTAAGCAGGCATGCGCGTTTGTAAAAAATTAACCCTCTCTTTTTAGCGTGGAACGTATGAAGACAGCACTCGCCATGCTGATACTTGCAGCGTCCGTTCCGGCGGCAGCCGATAGTGGCCAAGCCCTTGATCGTCCCGGAAACGAAGAACTCGCACCATATATTCAGTGTGCGCCTTATGCGCGGCAGGTTTCCGGTATTCAGTTATTCGGGGAAGCGCGCACATGGTGGGAGCAGGCCCAGGGCCGCTATGCGACCGGTTCGCGGCCCAAACCGGGCGCGGTCATGGCCTTTCACCCACATAGGGGAATGCAATCCGGTCACGTAGCCACTGTCAGTCGAGTGCTCGATTCGCGGCGAGTGTTGTTAGACCATGCCAATTGGTCGCCGGTTGATGGACGCCGCGGACAGGTCGAGCGACACGTGCTTGCTATCGATGCATCGCCGTCGAACGATTGGAGCGAAGTGCAGGTCTGGTATGCCCCCTTGGGCAAGGTGGGCACCACCCGCTGGCCCATCGACGGTTTCATTTACGCGGACGGATCACCTCAGATAGCGGCGCAAACAGCCGTTGCTCCGCAGCGCGCAAAGGCATCGAAGCGCTTCGCACGTGCATTTGCGGATCTTGCGGAATAGCTCAGTCAGCTTTGGCAATGGGCGGATTGTCGCCAAGGTCCTCAAACCAGGCTTCGACTGGCCCGTTAAGCTTGAGCGTTAGCGGGTTGCCGCGGCGATCCACGGTTTTGCCTGCCTGCACACGCACCCAGCCTTCCGAAATCGAATACTCTTCGATGTCTGTACGCTGCTTCCCCTTGAAACGGATGCCGACCCCGCGCTGAAGCACCTCCATCTGGAAATGCTCGCTCTTCGGGTTGACCGAGAGGTGATCGGGCGGCGTCTGACTTTTTGTTTCTTCGCTCATGCCGCGCGCCGATAATGCGGTGGATGGGCGCGGGCAAGTTCAATCGGGCGGTGGGGGAGTTTCCATGGGCCCGCGATCGGGCTCGTCATAATCCGGCTGGGGCGGTTCGAACCCTGGCGGCTCCTGCATCGGCGCTTCGTCCGGCAGGCTGTCGGGCGGCATTTCATCGGGTGACCCGGGATTGATGGTGTCGGGATTGATATCTGGTTGAGTGGCCATGTTGTGAATTCCTCTTGGTTCGATCAGGATTTATCCAGCGCTGCTTCGCCGGCACCTTGTTCGCCGCCGTCCTGAGCGGCGCTCAATGATTGTTCGACCTTCTCGTCGTCCTCATCCGAAGGACGGTTCTGGCCTTTCTTAACGCCCTTTGCCGTCGCCTTCGGATCGATGACGGGCGGGGTGTCGGCCGGAGTGGCTGGTTCATCATAATCACGCATGGCAAAAGAACGGTTCGCACCGCGAAGCTGTTCCTTCACCTGTCGCCGCGCTTGCGCATTTGATCGCATCCTACTAGAGGCACGCGCCTACACGCGGAGGACTAGCGCCTTTCGCGCAGCTTCGTTCGGGTTTGCGGGCGTGGCGGAACTGGTAGACGCGCTGGTTTTAGGTACCAGTATCGCAAGATGTGGGGGTTCGAGTCCCTTCGCCCGCACCAGTTTCGCCCGGCGTAAGGCCCAATCGCATATATCGCTTTTGGAAAGTCACGAGTTCATCCATGCAGATCAAAGAGACCACCAACGAGGGCCTCAAGCGCGCCTACACCGTCACCATTCCGGCCAAGGAAATTGACGAGCGCGTCAACAGCGAAGTCAAGAAGATCGCACCGCAGGTGAAGATGCCGGGCTTCCGCCCTGGCAAGGTTCCTGCCAACCTCGTCCGCAAGATGCATGGCGAACAGCTGCATGCGCAGACCCTGAACGACATGATCCGCGAATCGGTCGACAAGGTGATGGCCGACAACAAGCTGCGCCCTGCAATGCAGCCCAGCGTCGAGCTCGATGAGGGATATGAGGAAGGCAAGGACGCAGCACTGTCCGTCGAACTCGAAATCCTGCCGGAAATCGATGCACCGGAAGTAGACGGTCTGGCACTTGAACGGCTGACCGTTCCTGTGACCGACGAGCAGGTCGACGAAGCTGTTGAGCGCATTGCGTCGAACAACAAGAGCTACAAGGATGCCGCCAAGACCAAGAAGGCTGCCGATGGTGATCAGCTGATCATCGATTTCGTGGGCCGGGTCGATGGAACCGAATTCGAGGGCGGCAAAGCGGAAAACACTCCGCTTACGATCGGTTCGGGCCAGTTCATCCCAGGGTTCGAAGAACAGCTTACCGGCGTGAAGACGGGCGACAAGAAGACGATCACCGTCACATTCCCCGAAGATTATCCCGCTGAAAACCTCAAGGGGAAGGAAGCGGAGTTCGACGTCACTGTTCAGCAGGTCAAGGTCCCGACCGACACCAAGATCGACGACGAGTTCGCGAAGAACCTCGGCCTCGAAGGCCTCGACAAGCTGAAGGAACTCCTGCGCGGACAGCTTGAACAGGAAACGTCGGGCCTTACCCGTACGCAGATGAAGCGTCAGCTTCTCGACACGCTCGCCGCCGGACACGATTTCGCAGTGCCGCAGGGTATGGTCGATGCCGAATTCGAACAGATCTGGGCCCAGCTCCAGCAGGAAGCAGCGCGTTCGGACGATGCCGAAACCATGCTCAAGGAAATGGAAGACGAAAAGGACGATTATCGCAAGATCGCCGAACGTCGCGTTCGCCTTGGACTGCTGCTGTCGGAAATCGGACAGAAGAACGGTGTCGAAGTGAATGCCAATGAGATGAACATGCTCATCCAGCAGGCTGCACAGCAATATCGCGCCGAAGACCGTGAGCGGTTCATTCAGTACGTGCAGCAGGAACCGATGGCCGCTGCCCAGCTGCGCGCACCGCTGTACGAAGACAAGGTTGTCGATTTCCTCTTCGACAAGGCCGAAATTACCGACCGCGAAGTAACGCGCGAGGAACTCGAAGCTGCAATCGAGGCGGAAGAGACGACCGAGGAGAAGCCGAAGAAGAAGGCCGCGGCCAAGAAAAAGCCTGCTGCCAAGAAAGCTCCGGCGAAGAAGACCGACGATAAGGACATTGACGAAAAGCCGGCTGCGAAAAAGGCTCCCGCCAAAAAGACGGCTGCGAAGAAGCCTGCTGCGGAGAAGGCCGACGACAAGCCGGCCGCTAAAAAGCCCGCCGCCAAGAAGGCTCCGGCCAAGAAAGCCGCACCGAAAAAGTAACGCTCGCTGGACGAGTAGCGAAAAGGGGCGGCGAACTCAGGTTCGCCGCCCCTTTTTCGATTTCGGCAGACGCATCAGTCGCCAGGTGACCATGGTTGGAGCGACGGCTCTGGGATCGTCGCAGTACGAGCGCTTTCGTATGCTGCCCCTGCTTTCAGCACTAGGTGGTCCGACCATTTCGGTCCCATAAAGCTTATCCCCACAGGCAGGCGCTCCACCGAGCCCATTGGCACGGTCAGGTGAGGGTAACCAGCGATGGCAGCGAGCGAGCCCGCGCCAATGCTGCCGTCGAAGTTATCGCCGTTCACAAGGTCGCTTGTCCATGCCGGCCCACGGGTAGGGACCACCAATAGAGCGACCTGGTTTTCTTCTAGCAGGCGATCGATGCCGCGATCTGCGGCGAGATGCAGCGCGTTGTCGCGCGCTGCGCGGTAAGCCTGCTCGTCGGTACGCTCGACTGCCATTTCAAACAGGCCCTGGTCGAACCAGCGCATTTCTTCAGCCGCGTTCGCTTTGTTGAAGGCGATAAGATCAGCCAGGCTGCGCGGCATATCCTTTCCCGGAAGTGTGGCGAGATAGGCATTCATGTCGGTGCGCAATTCGTAAAGCAGCGTAGCGAACTCGTCGCGACCCATCTCGTCGTTCGGCTCGAATGCGATTTCGACCAAATCGGCTCCTGCACGGCGCAGATCGTCAAGCGCGGTCTCGAAAATCGCGCGCACATCTTCGCGATCGCCAACCTGGTTGACGAGCACGCCTATACGTACGCCCTCAAGAGATGCATCCGCCAAGCCCGTAGTGAAATCCGTGATATGAGCATCGGCGTCGGCCGTGGCGGGATCGGCAGGATCGCTGCCGGCTATCGCGTTGAGCAACAAGGCCGCATCGGCCACGCTTCGCGCCATGGGGCCCGCGGTATCCTGCGAATGGCTGATCGGGACGACATGCGTTCGGCTTATCAAGCCGACCGTGGGCTTGAACCCGACGACACCATTGATGCTGGCGGGACACGTGATCGATCCGTCGGTTTCGGTGCCGATGGCCGCCCAGGCGAGGTGCGCTGCGACAGCTGCACCACTGCCGGCGGATGACCCACAGCTATTGCGGTCGGTGGCGTGCGGATTGCGGGTCAACCCGCCGACCGCGCTCCACCCGCTGGTCGAATTGTTCGAGCGGATATTGGCCCATTCGGAAAGGTTGGCCTTACCCAGCACCACGCCGCCTGCCGCGCGAAGATTGGCGATCAGCGGAGCGTCCCTCCCGGTGTTATTGCCGGCCAGTGCGAGGCTACCTGCCGTGGTAGGCAATTCGCGGGTTTCGATATTGTCCTTCACCAGGACGGTCCGGCCCGCCAGTGGCAGTCCGGCCGCTTCCGCCACTCTCGCTTCGTCCGGCGCATTGCGATTGACCGCAATGACTGCATTCAGTTCGGGCCCTGCATCGTCGATCGCGGCTATCCGGTCGAGATAGGTGCGCGCGTCGTTCTGCGCTTCCTGTGCCGAAAGCGTCGTTGCGGGGGTTGCCCCCAAGGCGATGGCCGCGAAGGCGAGGCTGGGCTTGTTCATCGACGCAGCGTGCCAGCTTCAGGCCGCATTACAAGTCCCCGTTCAGAAATCTCCGCTGATCGTCAGGCGAAAGATCGGTCCGATGCGGCGGTCCGCAAACTCGTGGAACGACACCTCGCCATCCGGGCGCGGACCGTCGTATACCGTTCTTCGAAAGTAATTACGTGCGCCCAGCAATGTGTTGACGGCCTGTGCCCTGACAGTGAGACCGAAGATATCCTTGTGTTCGATGAAGAAGGCATCGAAGAACGGTCCTTCCCATTCACGCCCCTCCTCGTAGCGCCGGGCGTAGGGCGCATTGTCGAAATGCTCCACGGTTGCGCCCCAGGCCCAATCGGTCGAGGGAATATCGTGGCGAAAGTCGATTTGCAGGGCGCCCTCCTGATCGTAGGAAAAGCCGCGCGTGATACCGGTGAAGGGATCATCGACATACATGTAACGCTTGACCGCGACGATGTCGAAACGTGCGCCCTTCCATCCAATCGGGTCCATTTTCAATGTGGCGTTGGCTTCCAGATGAAGGCGCCGTGCATCGCCGATATTTCCGCGGGCTTCTCCGCCGTCAGGTAGCGGGAAGAAATCGATGAAATCCTCGAACCATGCCTGTCTGGCTTCCAGCTTCAGCGACCCCCAGGGCCCGAACGTCTTGTTCGCTTCCAGCTCGACGTTCCAGCTCTGATAGGGCACCAGTTCATTGTTGCCGCCATTTTCGTTATCGTTGTTGAGCGAGACGCTGGCGAGAAAATCGCCGAACGACAACTGGCTGACGCGCCGGGCCACAGTCAGCGAGACATCGAAGTCGCTCGTGGGTTTCCACGTCGCCGCCAACGATCCCTTGGGGCGCTTGAAGCTTCGCGAATTGGGCATCGCACCGGTTTGCTCGATCTTCGAAAATTCCATCGTCCCGATGGCCTGGACCGATAAGGTGGGCGATACGGCACGCGAAAAGCTCAGACTCGTTTCATAGCGATCTTCGCGCACCCCGCCCGTTCCTCCCGGAAAAGGCAGCGAGACAAATTCCCCGTCGGGTGCAAGATCGAACAGGGCCGAACTGCGATCCAGCCGGTTGAACGCAGCTTCCCCGGACAATTGCCAGTCGGCCTGCCACAGTTTCCAGCTATACTCCGCTCTCCCGATGCGTTCGCCGTAGCCGTTGGTTTGATCAAAACGAACTCCGGTGGCGGCGCTGCCGTCGTCGAAGCGATCGATCAGCGTCTGGGTGAAATTGTCCCGTTCGTAATTTTCCAGGCCGATCAGCTTCAGCGTTCCGGGGCCAAGCGGAAACTCAATATCGCCCCCAATTTCGTATTGCGGGCCGTCTTCATGGGTGCGCACCTGGCGTGTGCGGATAGGACCAACGACGGGAATGCCGATTTCCGGCTCCCTGCGATAATAGAAATCTTCTGCATAATTCAGGTTGAGGTTGGCCTGTACGCCGCCGAAATCATAGGCGAGGGTGGTAGCGAGCTTGGGTTCGTCCGATTTGCCGGAGAAGACCGAATATTGCGTTTCGATCAGTTCTCCAGCGCCATCGGTGATCGTTATGGGGCCGTCGGCTCCGAAGCGATTGTTGGGATTGGACAGCGCGACGGTGTAATTCAGCTTGCCGGTCTTCCCGGTGACCGAGATTTCGCCGCCGAAGAGTTCAGCTGCCGTGTTGTGAGGCCTGAAGCCGGTCGTCCAGCGGAACTGGCCGGAAGCGGCATCGCTTTCGTAAACGACATTGGCGACCACCCCGGTCAACCCGGGAATATCGAGCGTGTTGCCGTCGACCAGCTCGATACGCACGACGTCGCTTGCCGGGATGCGACGAAGCTGGTCCGCTACGCTGTCAGATTTGCTGGAGAGGCGCTCGCCGTTCACAACGACGTTCTGCGTTGCCTGGCCGAGACCTCGCTGGCCCTGATCATTGCCGCCCGATATTATGAAGCCCGGAATACGCGTAACCATGTCCAGGGCATTGCGCGGGGCGAACTGTGCGAAATATGCAGGATCGAAGGTCCGCGCGGAGCCGCCAGGAGCGTTCGCGACAGGCGTCGCATCCTCTGCCGTAGCCGCATCCTGGGCGAGGGCGGGCGATGCGATGCTGCCGGCGATGACGATGGTGGCAGTAGTAAGCAGCAGTCCGTGCAAACGCATGAAGATTGTCCAATCCCTCTAAAGTTGGACTTTGCGTTTACATCTGTAGGCGAAACGGCCTACGCCGGTTCGACAGACGTCGTTTAACTGCCGATCAACGAATTTCATCGACAACCCGACCGGACGAACGACTGTTGCCGAAAGTATCCCCCGCATTACCGAGCGATGCCTCTTGAACATCGCTCGTTCCATGGCGACATAGGCGGCCAACCGATCCGACGAGAGGACTTTTCATGATCGACCTGTTCGGCAGCGATGCGCCAGAGACCCGCTTTGGTGCCCAGGGCCAGTTCACCACCGATCCCATAACCGGCGCGCTCGTGCCGGTGGTCGTAGAACAGACCAGCCGCGGTGAGCGTAGCTTCGACATCTTCAGCCGCTTGCTGCGTGAACGCATTGTGTTCGTCACCGGTCAGGTGGAAGATGGCATGGCTTCGCTTATCACTGCGCAGCTGCTGTTTCTGGAAAGCGAAAATCCCAGCAAGCCGATCAGTATGTACATCAATTCGCCCGGTGGCGTGGTGACAGCCGGTATGGCGATCCACGATACGATGCAGTACATCAAGCCGCGCGTTTCGACCGTCTGCATGGGCCAGGCTGCAAGCATGGGTTCCTTCCTGCTCGCAGCGGGCGAGCCCGGAATGCGTATTGCTCTGCCCAACGCTCGCATCATGGTTCACCAACCATCCGGCGGTGCGCGCGGCATGGCCAGCGACATCGAAATCCAGGCGCGTGAAATCCTGCGGATCAAGAAGCGGATGAACGATCTGTATGTGAAATATACCGGTCAGAGCCTCGATGAGATCGAGAAGGCGATGGACCGCGACACATTCCTTGAAGCGGACGAAGCGATGAAATTCGGTATCGTCGACAAGGTTTTCGAGACGCGTCCCGAAGCCGATGGCAGTGAGGCCGAAGGCAGCGGTGGTGCGCCAGAGTAAGTAGAACGGCAGCTGCCCGCGCCGGAAAGTGTTCCTGCGCGGGACTGTTGCAAGAATGTCGTAGGATTTGAGCAACCTTGCCGCTTCAGCTTATGGCAAGGGCAGCTCGCTACCTAGGATATTGACCCAAACCACGTGTCCCCTAGAGTCGGAATTCTCCCAAGGGGCGCGCGGGGAAGACGTTTAGGATATGACCAAGTTGAGCGGAACCGACAGCAAATCGACCCTATATTGCAGTTTCTGTGGCAAGTCGCAGCACGAGGTGAGGAAGCTCATCGCGGGCCCCACCGTGTTCATCTGCGACGAATGTGTCGAGCTGTGCAATGACATCATTCGGGAAGAAACTAAGGCGGGTCTGACCGGCAAGAAGGAAGGCGACGTCCCGACGCCGGCCGAGATTTGCGCCACTCTTGCGGATTATGTCATCGGCCAGGAGCGTGCCAAGCGCGTTCTTTCCGTTGCGGTTCACAACCACTACAAACGGCTCAAGCACGGGGCGAAGGCCGGCGATGTCGAACTCGCCAAGTCGAACATCCTGCTTGTCGGGCCCACCGGCTCGGGCAAGACGCTGCTGGCTCAGACGCTCGCCCGCACCTTCGATGTTCCTTTCACCATGGCCGATGCGACCACGCTGACCGAAGCCGGTTATGTGGGCGAGGACGTTGAGAACATCATTCTCAAGCTGCTTCAGGCTTCCGACTACAATGTCGAGAAGGCGCAGCACGGCATCGTCTACATCGACGAGATCGACAAGATCACGCGCAAGGCGGAAAACCCGTCGATCACGCGCGATGTGAGCGGCGAAGGTGTGCAACAGGCTCTCCTCAAGCTCATGGAAGGCACCACTGCCAGCGTCCCGCCCCAGGGCGGCCGCAAGCATCCGCAACAGGAATTCCTCCAGGTCGATACGACCAATATCCTGTTTATCTGCGGCGGCGCCTTTGCCGGCCTCGACAAGATCATTGCCGATCGTTTGCAAAAGCGCTCCATCGGCTTTGGCGCGCATGTCGCCGATCCGGACAAGCGCCGCGTTGGCGAACTGCTGGAAAAGAGCGAACCGGAAGATCTTCTGAAATTCGGCCTCATTCCGGAATTCGTTGGCCGATTGCCGGTCATAGCCACGTTGCACGATCTCGATGTCGATGCACTCGTGACAATCCTGCAGGAACCGAAGAACGCGATCGCCAAACAGTACCATAAGCTGTTCGAGCTCGAAGACGTTGAGCTGACCTTCACCGACGAAGCGCTGCGGGCGATTGCCGAGCGCGCGATCAAGCGCAAGACCGGTGCACGTGGTCTGCGTTCGATCGTCGAAGCGATCCTGCTCGACACGATGTTCGACCTGCCCGACATGGACGGGGTGACGGAAATCGTGATCGACAAGGATGTGGTCGAAGGTAAGAAAGAACCCATCCAGGTCCACGGCGGGAAGAAGGCCGAGGACAAGGAAGAAGCTGCCTGATGCGCGAGTTTCTTCGGTAACGGATTAAGAGATCAAGCCCGCCGTCACCGGCGGGCTTTTTCGTTCCGCGATCAGCAGCCTGCAGCGCATGCCGAAAAGGTGAGTTCTATCTGCAGTGTCGTGTGACCGATGCGATGATGGTGTTCAAGATCGTGAGCGACATCGCGCAGGAACTGGTCGCCGGGATGACCGGTGGGGATTATCAGGTGCGCAGTAAGCGCCGTTTCGGTGGTGCTCATCGGCCAGATGTGAAGGTCGTGGACCGCTTCGACGCCGGACAGGCTTTCGAGATATTCGCGAACGCCGCTTTCAGAAATCCCCTTGGGCACCGCGAGCATGCTCATTGCCACGCTGTCTTTCAAAAGGCCCCACGTCCCCCAAGCGATGACCAAAACGATGGCGAAGCTGACAGCCGGGTCGATCCAGCTTTCCCCAGTCCACATGATTGCCAATCCGGCAATAACCACTCCGGCACTGACAAGCGCGTCTGCAGCCATGTGCAGGAAAGCGCCACGGATGTTGATATCGTGCTGCCCCCGCATGAACAGCGCGGCGGTCCCCGCGTTAATGACGATGCCGATCCCTGCGACGATGGCCATCGTTTCGCCCTGCACCGCGGGGGGCTCGGCCATACGATTAAGCGTTTCGAACAGGATCGCGCCGATGGCTATCAACAGGAGGCCGGCATTGAGCAGGGCTGCAAGAATCGTTGAGCTCTTAAAGCCATAGGTGAAGCGTACCGATGCCGGGCGCTTGGCAGCAACGCTCGCCCCCCAGGCCAAAAGCAGAGCAAGGATATCGGAAAGATTGTGGCCTGCATCCGCGATCAGCGCCATCGATCCGGACATCCAGCCATAGACCGCCTCGACAACCACGAACCCGGTATTGAGCAAGATGCCGATCAGAAACGCATTGCCGAAATCGGCTGGAGCATGGCTGTGCCCATGACCGCCATCATGACTGTGCTTGTGACTTATGCTCATGTCTTCGCTCGTTGCCCTGAGTCAGGTCCCTATGCGAAGCAGAGTACCGTACAGATCTGCCAAAACACAAGAAAAACGATGAAAAACAGCGGGATATGCAATATCATAGCGTGCATCGTTCACCTGCCGGATCGTCAGTGGTCGGCGCCTCGTTGCAGGATATGTAGCGCCAGGCGCTGCGGGTCAGATACAGCTATCTAGCCCATCGCGACGGACGGCGCCGATACGCGCCGCGATCGTATTGCCGTGCCGGGCCAGCCACCCGCGAGGATTCTTGACTGATCTTTCTTTGGGTAAAGGAAGAGCCGCCGCCATGCGCGCGGCTTCGATCGGGCTGAGGGATGCCGCCGACGTGCCGAAATAGCGCTGCACTCCGGCTTCCACGCCATACGTGCCAATGCCCGTTTCGGCGACATTGAGGTAGACTTCCATGATCCGCCGCTTGCCCCAGATCTTTTCGATCAGGAAAGTGAACCAGGCTTCAAAGCCTTTCCGGACGTAACCGCCGCCTTGCCACAGAAAAACGTTCTTGGCGGTCTGCTGGCTTATGGTCGAACCACCACGAATACGTCCGCCGCGGGCGTTGCTTTCGATCGCCTTCTCGATGGCTTCCCGGTCGAAGCCATCGTGTGTGCAGAATTTTCCATCCTCCGCGGCAATAACTGCACGAACCATGCTGCGATCGATGTTCGAAAGCGAAGTCCAGTCCTTGGTGATTCCATTGGCATCCATCACCATGGTCGCCGTCACCGGAACCGGCACGAACTTGAACAGCACCACGAGTGCGAGACTAAGGCCGATAAAGCCCACTACTGCCTTCAGCAAAAACATGATCAATCGTTGCATGACGGACGCCTCTACGGATGGAAGGAGCCGTTCGCAATCGGTGGGTCAGCGTCGGGCATCATAACTCGCTCGCGCTTCTTCGATCTTGTCGATATTCGCTTCTGCCCAATGCCATACGCCGCAAAATGCCTCGCCCAACTCGAAGCCGAGGTCGGACAAGGCATATTCGACGCGTGGCGGGACTTCCGGGAAGACAGTTCTCAGCACCAGACCTTCACGCTCCATACGGCGAAGGGTCTGGGTCAGCATCTTCTGGCTGATCCCAGGCACGTCGCGGGAGAGCTGACTGAACCGTTTCGGGGCGCGGTCTTCGAGTGCTTCGATCAGGAGGAACGTCCACTTGTCCGCCACCCGCGCGATGGTTTGGTTGACCAATTGGTCGATTTTTTCGTCGTCCGCATAACTGGTGACTGCAGGATTCGCCATTTCTAACCTTAGGGTAAGTACCGCACGAAAAAGTGCCTTCTTCCGAAATGAAAGCAAGCCACTAACTGGATTGCATGTCCAGCCAGAAGGAGACACGACATGCAAACGAGCGGAAACACGATCCTCATCACCGGTGGTGGAAGCGGCATCGGGCGCGAACTGGCGCATAAATGGCATGACCTTGGCAATACAGTCATCGTAGCAGGGCGGACACAGGCCTCGCTGGATGAAACTGCTGCGGGACATGACAATATCCACACGATGATCGTCGATGTCGGTGATGCCAAGGATCTTGCTCGCTTCGCCAAGAAAGTTGTTGAAGTACATCCGGCGATCAATGTGTTGGTGAACAACGCCGGGATCATGCGCTTCGAGGATATTACCGAGGAGCGTGAGCTAGGTGACGCGGAGGCAACGATAGCCACAAATCTGCTGGGACCCATCCGGCTGATCGACGGGCTTATCGAGCATCTGAAGGCACAGAAGAACGCGGCGATCATCAATGTGACTTCGGGACTTGCCTTCGTGCCGATGCCGCGCACGGCGACATATTCGGCAACAAAGGCCGCCATGCACAGCTATACGGTGTCGCTGCGCGCCAAGCTTGAGGGTAAGGTCGAGGTAATCGAGCTTGCGCCGCCTGCGGTTCAGACCGAACTGACGCCCGGCCAGTCCACGCGTGAAGGCTATATGCCGCTCGACGAGTTCACCGAAGAGACGATGCTCGGTTTCACCGCAGAAGAAACGCCTCAGGAGGTGCTGACCCAGAATGTCCTCTTCCTACGTAACGCCGAGGCTGAAGGGCGTTTCGACAAGGCGCTGGAAATGACCAGCAAGTTCTGATCGAAGCTGCCGCAATGAAGAAGGGGCGCATCCAGTTAAGGATGCGCCCCTTTTCTTCGTTCAGAGCTTAGGCTCAGGCGACGCTTGGCAGCAGCTTTTCCCCGGCGATGGTTTTCATCGCCTTTTGCAGCTTTTCGAATGCGCGCACTTCGATCTGGCGGATGCGTTCGCGGCTGACATCGTAGACCTGCGAAAGTTCTTCCAGGGTCTGCGGATTTTCCGTCAGGCGGCGTTCGGTCAGAATATGCTTTTCACGGTCATTGAGGCTATCCATCGCCTCGACCAGCATATCGTGACGCACTTCCGATTCCTGCGCATCGGCGACCAGTTCGTCCTGCAACGGACCGTCATCGCTAAGCCAGTCCTGCCATTCGCCGGAGCCTTCTTCGCCATTGCGCATCGGAGTGTTCAGCGAACCGTCGCCGCCCATGATCATGCGGCGGTTCATGTTGATCACTTCCTGCTCGGGCACGCCGAGATCGGTGGCGATCTTCGTCACATCGTCAGGATGAAGGTCGGTATCCTCGTAGGCATCGAGGTTTTTCTTCATCCGGCGCAGATTGAAGAACAGCTTCTTCTGTGCCGCAGTGGTACCCATTTTCACGAGGCTCCACGAGCGAAGGATATATTCCTGGATGCTCGCCTTGATCCACCACATGGCATAGGTCGCGAGGCGGAAGCCGCGGTCGGCTTCGAACTTCTTCACGCCCTGCATGAGACCGACATTGCCTTCGGAGATAAGGTCAGACACCGGCAGGCCGTAACCGCGGTAGCCCATGGCAATCTTGGCCACGAGCCGCAGGTGCGACGTCACAAGCTGCGCGGCAGCTTCGGTATCGTCATGTTCCTCGTAGCGCTTGGCGAGCATATATTCCTGCTCTTGCGTCAGTACGGGAAACTTCTTTATTTCGGAAAGATAGCGGTTGAGGCTTTGCTCCCCGCCGAGCGCTGGAACGCTCAAAGTTTTGGTATTGCTCACTTGTACCCTGACCTTTCTAGCGTCGACCACACATGGCGGACCCCTGCTGGGCATCCGACTCTCGGGCCACGTCGGTTACGTATAGCTGACGCCGGCGAAAATGCACACGCGTTTCATCGATTTCAACGTGCGGTTTCGTCGATCAGTTCCCGCATATCGGAGGGCAGTTCGGCGCAGAAATCCAAGGTTTCAGCGCTGATAGGATGTCTGAATCCCAACCGTGCCGCATGCAGTGCCTGACGCCGAAAACCGAGGTCCTCGAGAAGGGTCCGGAGGCCCTTCGGAGTGCGTCCGTAGACAGGGTCTCCCAATAGCGCATGACCGATTGACGCGCAGTGAACGCGCACCTGGTGCGTGCGCCCGGTTTCCAGGCGGCATTCGATGAGCGAGGCGTGGTTCAGGCGTTGGCGAACCTCGTAATGCGTGACGGCATGCTTGCCGCGCGTCGCATCGTCGGGAAGCACCGCCATTTTCTTGCGATCGCGATCGGACCGGCCGATGCGGCCCGTAATCGTGCCGGACGCCGGGATGGGATGTCCGGCGCATACGGCGAGGTAGCGACGGATGATCGAATGGTCGGCAAACTGCTTCGCCAATCCTTCGTGGGCTGCGTCCGACTTGGCGACGACGAGGAGGCCGGACGTATCCTTGTCGATCCGGTGAACGATCCCGGGGCGCGCCACGCCATTGATGCCGGACAATTGCCCTTTGCAGTGAAACAGCAGGGCGTTGACCAGCGTACCGTCCCGATTGCCCGCCGCAGGATGGACTACCATCCCCGCAGGCTTGTTTATGACGATGAGGTGCTGATCTTCGAAGACGACATTCAGCGGAATGTCTTGCGGTTCGGCTGCCAGCATCTCGGGAGGGGGAAGGCTGATGGAATAAGCGGCCCCTTCCTTCACCTTTGCCGAACCGTTTCGTGCGGTCGTACCGTCGATCTGGACGGCCCCGGCGGCAATCAAACCCTTTACCCGCTCCCGCGATAGATCTGCTGCACCTGCCAACGCCTTATCTAGGCGCCCGGCGATCGCGACTGTTCCAGTGATGATTTCACCATCGGGCATGCTAGAGCCATGCGCGATGGCAACCGAAGTCTCAAGCAATGTAATCGAGCGCCTGTTATCCGAAGCGAGGCGCGCCCATCCGCTGGAATGTTGCGGCATACTCCTGGGACATGGCGAAGTGATAATGCAGGCCAAGGCTGCGGCGAACGTCCACCCGGATCCGCGACAGCATTTCGAGATCGATCCGCAGGCGCTGATCGATGCGCACCGTGCCGCGCGCGATGGCGATCTGCAGGTTTTGGGCTATTACCATTCGCACCCCAATGGTCTGGCCGAGCCATCTGCGACCGATCGCGCCATTGCAGCACCGGATGGGTCGGTCTGGGCGATAATCGCGGCGGAGCGAATCAGCTTCTGGCGTTCGGGGGATGCAGGGTTCGAAGCGCTTCCCTATGAGGTCGCCCCTCGCTAAGACACAAAACCAATCTTCACTATCCGGGACCCAAATGGACGACCGCCAATCGATCGATCTTGCCGCGATGCTTTGTTCGCGCCTGTGCCACGACATGCTCAGCCCAGTAGGGGCCCTGTCAAACGGGCTCGAGCTGTTGGCCATGGAAACCGATCCCGAAATGCGTGCCAATGTGATGGAGTTGCTCGAACAAAGTGCGCTCATCAGCACGAACAAGCTGAAGTTCTTTCGCCTCGCTTTCGGCGCAGCGGGCGGCTTCGGCGAGCAGGTGGAAATCACCGAACCGAAGACGCTGATCGAAGCACTGGTTGCCGACAAACCCAGCGTGTCGATCAACTGGGCGCTCGCCGAACGGACCCTCGCTAAGCCGGCGGTCAAGGTGCTGCTGAATTTTGCGCAACTGGCCATCGATGCGCTGGTGCGTGGAGGGACGCTCGATATCGGTGCGGAAGTGCGCGATGGCGCGTGCGAAATCGTGGTTCGTGCCGCGGGTCCCAAGATCGCCTTCGACGAGACGATCGGCAAGGCGCTGGACGGTTCGCTCGACCGGTCGGATCTGACCAGCCGCACGGCGGCAGCGCATATGATACATCTTCTGGCGTCGGAAAACGGCGGCGGTTTGCAGTATCATAAAGGCGCCGACGCATTGGTGCTTGGCGCGGTTCTGCCGCAGGGTGAAGGAATGATCGGTTGAACTCCGATTTCGGCAAGGTCGGCGACGGGCTGCCAGCCAGCAAGGACGAACTCGTCGACCGGGAGGTCCTTTCGCCGAACCATGACGAACGCAGCTCGCCGATTTCCATGCTGGTCATCCATTACACCGAAATGGAGGACAAAGGGTTCGCAATCGAACGGTTGTGCGATCCGGAAGCCAAGGTTTCGGCGCATTATCTGATCGGCGAACAGGGTGAGGTCGTACGGCTGGTACCCGAGGAAAAACGCGCCTGGCATGCAGGCGTATCCTACTGGCGCGGACACAAGGATGTGAATTCGGCCAGCATCGGTATCGAGCTCGACCATCCCGGCCACAGATATGGCTATCGCGAATTCAACGATGCGCAGTTCGAAGCGCTCGTGCCCCTGGTTGCGCGCATCGTGAAGGAATATGACATCCCGCGCGCAAATGTCGTCGGACATTCGGATGTGGCACCTGCGCGCAAGATTGATCCGGGTGAGCTTTTCCCCTGGGACCGGCTGGCCGAATACGGCCTGTGCCTGCCGCGCCCGGAAAAGCTCGAACGCGGCGATCCGTTCGACAACGATGCCGCCTTCTACCTCGCGCTCGAACGTTTCGGTTACGACATTACCGACGGTCGCAAAGCGGTCGAGGCGTTCCAGCGCCGCTGGCGTCCGGAGAAGATCAACGGCGAGATCGACGGTGAGGTTCGCGCCATCCTGTTCCAGTTACTCCTGGATCGCGATCGCGGACACACGCGGTAAGTCGCACCGGTCGCAAGTCGAAGCAGCGTACCGATCCGGAAGCCCGCAGTTGGATGCAGCCGACCCCGGGAAGGCGGTTGGAATTGCCCCTGCCACTTTGATGGCGTACAGATCAGCTATGGATCAGTACGACATCCATACCGTGTTCGGCCGTTTAACCGATAAGCAGGACGAGGTCTTGCGGCTGGCTTGCCAGCACCTGACGTCCAAGGAAATTGCAAAAGAACTGGGCCTTGCGCCAGTCACGATCGACAAGCGCATCGATGCGGTGCGAGCAAAACTTGGCCACATGCCCCGCGTCGAAGTGCTACGCCATTATCGGGCATGGGCAGAACAGTATGATCAAATCATAGACGATCCGGCCATACTAACCAATTTTCCACCCAATGCTGCACCAACGATCCCGCAGCCACCCGGGCAATCCTACACGTTCGAAGATTCGCTCACATTCGATGGAAGAGCGGCTTGGGACCGGATGCCTCAGGGGCTGCAGCCGGGGATCAAACCTTCGGATCTTGGAATCGGTGGCAAATTGCTGCTGATACTCGTCGGTGCGGTGGCAATCATGATGGTCGCCGTGCTGTCGATGGCCTTCGCAAACGCGCTGGGCACCATGGTCTAGGTTGCAACCTCTCCTCGGCTGAAACGCCTGAGGAGAAATCAATGTCGCTTGATCTTACTACTGCTACTGCCCGTATTGCTCGCGAACTGGGCGAATCCGAAGTCGCCATCGCCGATGCGTTGGCGAAAACAACTGCTCTCCTTCATAGTGCGGCGATGGCCGGCCGCGATGTGCCCGGCGCTCCTGAACTGGAAAGCCAGCGCGCATTGCTTCGCCTTCAAAAGATTGTCGGCGGGCTAATCGAAGCTCGCGGCGAAGCCGCTAGGGTCCACGATCAGCTTCGCAAGATTGCCGTTGAAACGGGCGCCGGAGAAGAGCCAACCTGCCCGGATAAATCGTTTACCTCTGCCGAGCATGTAGCGACGATCGCTGCCTGACTTGCCTAAGCAAGAGCGAGGGCGCAATTGCATGAGCGATGACCCGGTTTTTGATCCAGGTAGCGCTCACGCTCGCAGTCCTCGCTTTTGCTTGGAGCAGGGGCGGAAAGCCTGAGAAATATGTCGCTACAGTCTATTTCGTGCTGGTCTTTGCCGGGATTGCCCGGTGGCTGGCCACGGGTACGTGGAGTCAGGACGGCTACGATTCACTGCAAACCTTTCGCTTCCTTATTGACGTCTGTGCTCTGGTTGCGGTTACAGCCGTGGCGCTTTCATCCGATCGTTGGTGGACCTTATGGGTGAGCTCGGCGCAAACCATCGCCGTGGTTTCCCATCTGCTGCGCGCAGCGCACGCGCCCCTAGAGCCGCTCGTCTATGCCATAATGGAGCGGTGGCCGGTCTGGCTGGCGCTAATTATTACAGGCATCGGCACAATGGCCCATTCCCGACGGATGCAGCGCACCACCACCTGACCGCGCTCATGACTCCGCTATCTGCGGAGCCGAACGAACTTGCGGGTCGGCTATTGCATCGCTTCGGTTCGATCAGCGCCATTTCCAATGCCGATGAAGCGGACCTGCGCGAATGTGCCGTGCATGGTGAGCACTGGGTCGAAGCTCTTCTGGCGGTTCGCCAACTGCTTCATGACGGGAGCCGCGAAGAGATCTTACGGACACGTCTCGGTGACGATCGCTCCTCACTCGATCGCTACCTGATCCAAAGCATCGGCGGGCTGCGGCACGAGCGGATGATCGCGATATTGGCGGACGAGGCGGGGTTCGTGATCTCAGAAGAGACTATTGCCGAAGGTCAGGAAGGGCAGGTTGTGCTGTCGGCGCGTCGGTTGTTCGGACGCGCGCTCGCACTGGATGCCCGACAGATGCTGATCGCCCACAATCACCCTTCTGGGGATGCTACACCTAGTAATTCCGACATACGGCAAACCAAGGAGCTTCTGGCACAAGCAAAATGCCTTGGCGTTACTCTCATCGATCATCTGGTCGTAGGGCGCAGGCGCGTGACCAGCATGCGGGAAAGCCGCCTGATATGACGCCGATCGAAGACGCTGTGCGGCGCAGTATTGCGGGGCATGTAATCTCCATAGCCGATTGGCAGCGTGCCCTCCTTTTTCTAGGCGATAGGGGGAACGCCCCACACGGTGACGAGTCGTTCGCAAATTACCAATTCAGTGGAGCAATGAACGAGGAGATTTGGGATATTCTCACTTACCTCTTCGTCATGAGGGCGAACGACAGGTCAATTTTTTTTCCCGAATGTTGTCAGTCCGCCCGTGTGCCGCGCGAGCGCTTCCTGGAGCATTTGAATGGATTGTTCGAACAGGGGCTTGTGCTCTGCACACTCGAACGATCCGATTCCGATGACTTTACTCTGCAGCTATCGCCGCGAGGCAGGGAGATTGTCGAGGAGGCAATATGGGCAGCCGATAGCGAAAAACCTGGTGGCATCCTTGCCGCCTCTGCGTGGCACTTGCCGGATGAATTTATCAAGAATGACATCGCACGCAGTCTGAATGTCAGCTCAAGCGCAGTTGAGCGGCATCTGGCCAATTTCAGGGAGTAGCCCCTCTAGACATCCGCCAATTTGCGACAGTCTAAGCTTCTTTCAGTCCTTCGCCGGGTTGGGCCAGGATCGCTGCGTGTGCGCCAGCCGCAATTGCACCGGCCATGGCCACGGCGAGGCAGGTGGGGCTGGCAAACGTCCGCTCGATGCCGAGTTCAGGCAAAGCGACGGTGGCGATGGAATTGCCCGATTGGGACCGTGAGGTCAAAATACCGGCCTGTCGCGTCGTCAGCAAAAGTATCTGCTCGAGAGCATCCGCATTGAACAAGGGATCGGCAACGGACTCGATAGGCGGTGTGAAATAGCGCTTGAGAAATTGCGGTGCTTTTTGAAGCAGTTCGCATAACTGCTGCACCAGTGCCCGCGATATGTCGCGGGTAGGAGCAGTCACCATTGCGCAGGCGCGCAGGAATTCATCGAGATCTTCCTGCCGCAGCGTCGGGGGTAGTGGCGTGTCCAAGCTCTATCTCCTTGACGACAGGAGAGGGTGGCGCGCGGCTGGTGTCAAGTAATACGCAGGTCAAAGCCGAGCAGATGAATCGGTTTCGGATCAAACAATCTGTCACAGTAAGGGGAAATCTAGCCTTCTCGATTGTCGGCTTGGCAATGTGCGGCGCCTGATCTATCGCGACAGGCGCCAGGGGGCTGGGCAGCCGCGTGCCGCAAGGTACGAGGAAAGTCCGGGCTCCACGAAACAAGGGTGGCGGGTAACGCCCGCCGTGGGCAACCACAGGGAAAGTGCCACAGAGAGCATACCGCCGATGGCCTGCCGAGGTTCGCCCTTGGACAGGATCAGGCAAGGGTGAAAGGGTGCGGTAAGAGCGCACCGGGGCTTCGGTAACGCGGCCCGCATGGCAAACCCCACCCGGAGCAAGGCCGAATAGGGGCGGCGCGCTGGAAACAGCAGGTGCGTTTCGCATCGACCGCCCGGGTTGGCTGCTCGAGCTGCGGAGCAATCCGTAGCCTAGACGAATGGCTGCCCCCGCGCGGCAGGTGTGCAAGCATACCGCGGGCGGGACAGAACCCGGCTTACAGGCCCCCTGGCAAACCTGTCGCACCCGGTAACAGCGAAGGCTGGGGCGCCTTCTCCGGAACGAGCTGCCCGTCGACTTCGAGCCCTTCGAACGGCCGGCAGGCTTCGTTCATTTCGTCGGAATGAAGATGAACCTTCATCATGGGGTCGGCCGTGCTCCAATCGGTGTGGGGATCATCGCGGACCACGCACAGGGCGCGCCAGGCGATCGGCAGTTCCTGTAGCTGTTCGATGGTGGGCAAGCCTTCGATCAGAACCTCGTGTCCCGAATAGCTGCCTGTCGCGTGGCCGATGAACTTGGTTTCCGTGCCGCGTATATGGATGCGCTCTGATCCTTCGTCGATACGAGCGAAGGTGTCGAGCCGGATGGAGAAGGCCGCCCAGATCGAAATGCCGATCAACAGGACCAGCGCCACCATGGTAACGACCACGGTCCACTTTGCGGCCGGGTTATCCAAACCTTCAGAATGATCGAGCGACAAAGGTCATACTCCTAGGGAAAAACAGGTTGGGAAACGCTCGCTGGGGCATGATCGGTCCCGATCCGATCGCTTCGAGTGTCGAAAAGGGTTCTTCACCAGGAAAATTCCGAGTGCACGGTAGTCATATCTCCATTCACGTCCCGCGCCTGAATGACACGGCGGGTGTCGCCTTCCAGAACCAGTGCGGTCAGGTTGCCGGTGCGAAAGGCGCCCGTGTCTATGCCGATCCGGTAATCGGTATGTTCGATCTCTTCGAAGATCGTATGCCCGTGGACAATTACATGGCTGAAGGGTTCGTCATGCTTGAGAAACCGTTCGCGGATCCAGCGCAGATCCGACTGCTTCTGATCGTCGATCGCGCGTTTGGGATTGATGCCCGCATGGACAAAAACATAGTCGCCGGCGACGACAATATTCTCCATGCGTTCCAGAAACTTGCGGTGCTTTTTGGGGACCAGCTCGTTCAGTTCGACCTGAAGTTCCTTCATGGTGAGTTCGTTATAGCGTCTACGTTTGATACCGTAACTCAGCACTGTCTCGCGCCCACCATGCTTGAGGAAATGGCGGAGCATCTCGCGGTCCGTGAAACTCTCGAGAAACATCTCTTCGTGGTTTCCGGCGATGCAATGCACGCGTCGGCGCTTTCCCCATTTGCGCGCCGTTTCGACCACCCGTGCACTTTCCGGACCGCGGTCGATAAGATCTCCCAACAGGATCACCGTACTGTCGGCAGCTCCCGATGCAGCGTCATCCCGCTCGATAGCCTCGATCAACTGGTCCAGCAGGTCGCAGCGCCCGTGTATGTCGCCAATAACGTAATAGCGTTCGCCGTCGGGGACGCTCGGCCGACGCATGGGCTCGCCACGCCGACCAAAAAGCTTCGCAAGATTGAACATGGTACCTGAAAGAGACCCGGGTAGCGCAAATTGAGTGTTCGGGAGATACGCCCTTGTCTCGCAAGGAGCAACTGACGGCGCGGGGCGCTCATCTTCGCAGTTGCGGAAAAAGCACACCTATTGCTGCGTATGCGAAACGTTTTTGACTCGATCTTGCGCAATGCTTCGCTTTTGGGCAGGTTTATGAGCGTATCTGGACGAGAAGCCTAATAAAATGGCTCCGCCGGATTCGCAGGTGGGACGAAGCGACACTCGTACAGGAGTTTGTGATGCTAACGTCCTTTCGCGGCCTAATGGCCGCATCGCTCGCTATGGCGAGCATTTCTCTCGCAACGCCGGTCATGGCTCAATCGGAAGATGAAGCTGCGAGCAGTTCGATTACCGCGTCGGCCAATGTTGCGCTGACGACCGACTACCGGTTCCGCGGCATTTCCCAGTCCGGGGGAGACCCGGCTCTTCAGGGCGGGTTCGATGTCGCCCACGACAGCGGGTTTTATGTCGGAACCTGGGCATCTTCGATCAAGGGCGGGCCATCCTATGGCGATCTTGAACTGGACATCTATGCCGGGTGGAGCGGCAATCTGACCGAAGCGGTGAGTGTTGATCTGGGGGTCTTGTACTATATCTATCCCACGGAAGATCTCGGCCTTGATACGGACTATTGGGAACCTTACGCGTCGCTCAGCACCACGCTTGGGCCTGCTGCGGCGACCTTTGGAGTGGCCTACGCGCCCAAGCAGGATTCGCTGAGCGGACAGGACAACCTGTATCTCTACACCGATCTCGGCTTCGGCATTCCGAACACGCCGATCAGCATAAACGGCCATCTTGGATATACCGATGGCGTGCTGGCACCTCCCTTCGTGGCGGGTACTCTGGACGATACGGGCTTCGACTGGTCGCTTGGCGCGAGCGTGGCGAAAGGCAATTTCGAACTCGGCGTGGCCTATGTGGGCGTGGAGGGTCCTTCGATCGACGGCTATACCGATGATGCTATCGTAGCGACCCTGTCGGCCAGCTTCTAACGGGGGCACCAAGGAAGTGCGGGGCGCATCGGTTGGTGCGCCCCCTTTTTCGCGCCTAATCGAGGGCGAAGTCTACAGTCGTCACGACGCGCACTTTCTTGAACGGCGTGTCGCCCACGCCCCAGCCGCCCGCTTCGCCATCGCGCGCCTCGATTGAAAAATATCCCTGCGTTGCTTTGCGAATGCCCCCAACATCTGCACCGCTGTCTTGGGCAAACTGTTCGGCAGAAGCGCGAGCATCTTTCGTCGCTTCGGCGACCATCGCGGGCTTGATCGAATTGAGGCCCGTGAAGGTGTAACTGATACCCGACCCGTCTTCGAGAACGACCCCGTTACGAACCAGTTCGGCCTGATTTCGCACGGCGCGCTGAGCGCGATCGATATCTTCGGTCCGAAGAACGATACGTTGCCGCACGGTGTAAAAGACCGTCCCGTTGTCGGTGTAGTTCGAGACATTTATCCCGGCAGGCGTGAGCGCTTCTGCAGGAAAACCCATGCGTTCGAAGAATTCGCGCACCGCCACGGCGTCATTGTCGGTGCTTGCCTGCGCACTCTGCAAGTTTGTGGCGGTCGACGCGAAGGACAAAGTCCATGTTGCCAGGTCCGCGGTCACTTCGCGTTCGGCAAGTCCGCGAACAGTCACTGTACGCTCGGCCGCCTTCATGCGCACGAGCCCATCGCCGAGGACGAATCCTCCGATGATCAGACCGGCCGAAATTATGCCGGCGCTCGCAATCCAGCGTTTGAAAGTTGCATCCCCGCGCCTGTGCGTGGCACTTGGCGCTACCGTTTCGGGTTCGTCGGACATGATCGCGTTCCTCTCTGGCCAGTCTGGCGGAGCGCAATCTAAAACGTGCTCGGTGAACCGTGCTTTAATATAGATGAATGGAGTGCAAATTGACCAAATATCTTCACACGATGATCCGCGTGACCGACCCGGAGGCCACTGTCGCGTTTTTCAAGCTGATCGGGGTGGAAGAAACGCGCCGTTTCGATAACGAAGCGGGTCGCTTCACGCTCATTTTTCTAGCGGCCCCGGGTCAGGAAGGCGTCGCGGAAGTGGAACTTACCTACAACTGGCCCCCACAGGACGGCAGCGATCCGGATACCTATTCGGGCGGCCGCAATTTCGGCCATCTCGCCTATCGGGTCGAGAATATTTACGAGACCTGCCAGGCCATCATGGATGCCGGCCATACCATCAACCGCCCCCCGCGTGACGGGCACATGGCCTTTGTCAGGACGCCCGACGGCATTTCGATCGAGCTGCTGCAGGAGGGATCTCTCGAGCCATGCGAGCCTTGGGCAAGCATGGAAAATACCGGGAGCTGGTAAGCCGCGTCAGTCGATATATGGGGAGCGCATATCGTCGGGATGCTGCGCGGACATGCGCAGGATGGTGTAGCCGACTATTGCCGAGATCAGCGAGCCGAGGAGGATGCCGATCTTCGCCTCGTTGATCAGCAATTGCTGGCCGGTAAAGGCAAGCCCGCTGATGAACAGCGACATGGTGAAGCCGATCCCGCACAGGATGGAAACTCCCCATATTTCGGGCCAGCTGGCCTGATCCGGCCGTGGCGCGAAGCCGATCTTGTCGGCAACGAAAATCGCCGAGAATATCCCGATCTGCTTGCCGACGAACAGGCCGGCCGCGATCGCAAGCGGGAGCGGGGCGAAGACCTGTTCCAGACCCATGCCGGCGAGCGGGACCCCGGCGTTGGCAAAACCGAATACCGGAACGATCAGGTAGGCGCTCCACGGGGCAAGCCCGTGTTCCATACGCTCGACCATGGTCTGGTCGTCGGGGCCGACCATGGGAATGCACAGCGCCGCGACGACGCCCGCGATGGTGGCGTGAATCCCCGAATTGAGGACGAAGTACCACAGGACCAGCGCGAGCAGGATGTACGGCCAATATCGCGCCACGCGCATCTTGTTCAGGACCATCATGGCCACGACTACCGCGCCGGCAGCAGCGAGCCAGCCGAGTTTGATCTGCGCGGTATAGAACAGCGCAATGACCATCACGGCGCCGATATCGTCGACGATCGCAACGGTCAGGAGGAACAGGCGCAACGATGCCGGGCAGCGATTCCCCAGCAGACCCAGTACGCCCATGGCAAAGGCAATGTCCGTCGCCGCCGGAATTGCCCAGCCGCGCATCAGTTCGGCATCGCCGCCGACCACGCCGACATAGACCAGGGCAGGGACTGCCATGCCCGCAACCGCTGCAAGAATTGGCAGGCGGCGGGATTCTGCGGTCGATAGCTGTCCTTCTATCCATTCGCGCTTAACTTCGAGTCCGACGACGAAGAAGAACAGCGCCATGAGCCCGTCGTTGATCCACAAATGCATGTCGTAGAGCTTTGGGATCGGCGTCCAGGGCAATTCGCCGTAGAAAAGCTGCTCGTATTCGCCTGCAAGCGGCGAGTTGGCCGCCAGCATCGCGGCGATCGCCACGAGGATGAGCAGGATGCCGGCCGATGCGTCGCTGACGAAAAGCGCGCGAACGGGGGCAAATACGAGGCGGATTCCTGAAGGACGTTGGTTCATCTTGGCGACGCTCTCTCCCGTAAAGCGTCCCATGTTGCAAGTCTTGAAAGCGGAGGTTAACGAAATAGGCAGGGGGTGCCGTATGGTACTGGGGTCGTTTACTTTCGCGGAATGGTTCGTGCTCGTGCAGCACGAATTACTGCTGTTCGCGGCAGCATTCTTTGCACTCGGCATGATCGACGAGTTCGCTCTCGACTGTACTTATGTCTGGATGCGTCTCACCGGACGTATCGCGACACCTCGCCTGGAAGAAGGCGATCCAGAGACCATTACAAGCCTGGCCGGTCCTGCTGCCGTGTTCATTCCGACCTGGCTTGAAGAAGCCGTCATTGGCCCTACGCTCGTGCATATGCTGGACGTCTGGCCGCAGCCGGAAGTGACCATCTACGTCGGCTGTTATCGCAACGATCCTTGTACCATGGCGGCCGTTATCGCCGCGACGCGGGGCGATCCGCGCGTACGGCTGGTAATCCACGGCGAAGATGGACCGACGTCGAAGGCTGACTGTCTCAACCGCTTGTATCGGGCGCTGGAAGAGGATGAGGCGCGATCGGAACAGAAGGCATCCATGGTCGTGCTGCATGACGCGGAAGACATGGTCGATCCCGCTGCGCTTTCTCTTCTGGATCAGGCGTTATGGCACGCACAGTTCGTCCAGCTTCCGGTGCTCGCTCTCCCGCAGCATCGTTCGCCGTGGATCGGCTCGCATTATTCGGATGAATTCGCAGAATCGCATGGCAAGGCTCTGGTTGTCAGGGACGCATTGGGGGCAGCCATCCCAGGTGCCGGTGTCGGCTGCGGGATCGCGCGCAATGCTTTGGCAGCCTTGGCGGCGCGGGAAGGCGGCAGCCCCTTTGCCCGAGAATCCCTTACCGAAGACTACGAACTCGGTCTCAAGATCGCCCAGGCTGGAGGACGAGGTCGGTTCATTCGCGTACGCGGCTGCGATGGCCGCTTGATTGCGACGCGGGCATTTTTCCCAACCGGCCGCGACGAATCGGTGCGTCAGAAGACGCGCTGGATGCACGGCATCGCCTTGCAGGGATGGGACCGGCTGGGTTGGGACCGGAAGCCGGTCGATCTCTGGATGCAGCTTCGCGACCGGCGCGGACCGCTCGCCGCCATACTTCTGGTGCTAGCCTATTCGCTGCTGGTGTGTGCCGCGATATCCATGATGCTGAGTGAACTGCATATTGTAGCACTTCCTGCCATTTCACCGCTACTTTCAGCATTGCTCTGGCTCAATCTCTTCGGGGTGGCGATGCGCTTTTTGATGCGTGCCTGCTTCACTGCGCGCGAATATGGCTGGCGTCAGGGATTGATCGCCATCCCGCGAACTTTCGTATCGAACATCATTGCGATCATGGCTGGGCGGCGCGCTTTGATAGCCTACATCAAGACCCTTCGCGGTGCCCCGGTGATATGGGACAAAACGGAGCATTGGGATCACCCTGCGCTGCTGAAAACGATCGATAAAGCCGGTGCATAATCTGATCGCGCAACGTCAGGGACAACCGGTTCTGTTCCTGTGCCTGCTGACGGCCGGATGGCTTTTACTGCGCGCGGCGACGTGGGAAAATCCGTTGCTGCCACCAGCCATTACGCCTGACCTGGTAATGATGGGGCTCGACAAGATCGAGAGCGCACCCGGACACACGGATCATCGAACCGGCAATTTCGGTCCGCCGAGTATTCGAGCGGGAAATGATGGCACCGGCGCTCCCCACGGGGTTCGTGAAACCGCGCGCTTCAAGCCGATTGGATTTGCCGCACTGGTGCGCAGCGGGAAAGCTGAATCTGGGGCCGGTAGCCTTCATCTTGAGCAGGCGGTGGCTCCGCGACTTGCAGAATCGCCTGGCGAGTTGGCGGTCGCCAGCACTCGAGACCAATCGCCCGAGTCAACCAATCGAACAGTTTCTTCTGTGCGAGAGGATACTCGACCGGGGGGCTCGGCGTGGCGGATCGACGCCTGGCTGGTCGTGCGAGAGGGTAGGTCCTTGCCGACGGAAGGCGGATCGCGGCCGGCCAGTTATGGAGGCAGTCAGGTCGGCGCTGTACTGGCGTATAGTCTCGATCGATCCAGCGCCCGCCGACCGGCGGCATATTTCCGCGCCAACCGGGATCTCGGCAGCGACGGACAGACGGATACAGCCCTTGGCCTGCGTGTCCGGCCTCTCGCGAAGATACCGATCGATTTTCATGCCGAAGCGCGGGCGACGCATCGAGATGGATCAACCGAATTGAGGCCTGCAGCCTTTGTGGCGGGGGGATTCGAGCAGGGCAGGCTGCCGATGGAAGCGACGGCGCGAGCTTATGGGCAGGCTGGCTATGTCGGCGGCGATTTCGCAACCCCGTTCGCAGATGGCGCTCTGGTCGCGGAACGCCGGGCGGTGACTTTCGATTCGGGTGGTCTGTCGCTTGGAGCGGGGGCCTGGGGCGGCGCCCAGAAAGGGGCGTCCCGGGTCGATGTGGGACCCGCAGTGACCCTCAATCTCTCCGCCGGGGGCGCGCCCGTGCGTCTGGAAGCAGGCTACCGCGTGCGTGTTGCTGGCAATGCAGCGCCGGGAAATGGTGGCGTGCTGACGCTTTCGACCGGGTTCTGACATAGTCCGGCTTCCAACCGTCCGCCCGCTGCGATAGGGCGAAGCCATGGATGTCTATCTCCCAATCGCGAACCTGTCCGTAAATGGACTGTGGATCGTCGCGTTGGGAGCTTTGACGGGCATTCTTTCCGGATTGTTCGGTGTGGGCGGCGGGTTCCTGACCACTCCGTTGCTAATTTTCTATGGCATCCCACCGACCGTGGCGGCCGCATCGGCATCGACGCAGGTCACCGGCGCGAGTGTCACCGGCGTGCTGGCGCACGGCGGTCGCGGCGGTGTCGATTACCGCATGGGGATGGTCATGGTGGCGGGGGGTATCGTCGGATCCGGATTCGGCGCGCTCCTGTTCCGGTTTCTGCGCTCGATCGGCCAGATCGACGTGGTCATCAGTGCGCTCTACGTCATCCTGCTCGGCACGATCGGCATGTTGATGGCCCGCGAAGCGGTGCAGACGCTGCGTGGCACCGGCAGTTCGCAGGCGGCTCGAAGGCGGCACCACCCCCTTATCGCGAGCCTGCCCATGCGCTGGCGTTTTTACCGTTCAGGCCTCTACATTTCCCCGATCGCGCCACTGGTTGTGGGCGTGGCGGTCGGTGTCCTGACCATGCTGATGGGCGTGGGTGGCGGGTTCATCCTTGTTCCTGCCATGCTCTATATTCTGGGCATGAGCGCAAATGTCGTCGTCGGCACTTCGCTCTACAATATTCTGTTCGTGACCATGGCCACAACTCTCATGCACTCTCTGACCACCAAGGCGGTCGATATCGTGCTGGTGTTCCTGCTGCTGGTAGGTTCGGTGACGGGCGCGCAGATCGGCTCTCAAATCGCGGTCAAGGCAAAGCCCGAGATATTGCGCCTCATCCTCGCTGCGATCGTCCTGCTCGTGGCGTTCCGCATGTTCCTCGGCCTGTTCTATCAGCCGGACGAAATCTACACGCTGTATCCGTTGTGAGGGCGGTTCTTCTCATTCTCTTCGCTTTTGCGCTGATGGGGCAGCGGGATCCCATCCTCGTGCCCGAAGTGAGTCAGCATGAAGTGCGCGTACGGCAAGGCTTTACCGGAACCGAGCTGCTGCTTTTCGGCGCGGTGCTCGATCCGCTGGGCAGGGCGGCCGGCAGCGACTACGATATCGTAGTCGTTCTCAAGGGCCCGTCCGAACCGGTTCGACTGCGCGAGAAGGAGCGTTTCGTCGGCGTGTGGGTCAATGCGGCGAGCAGCGATTTCCGCTCTGTCCCGTCCTTCTTCGCCGTCGCCTCTTCGCGCCCTGTATCGGAGATCGTCGATGAGAAGACCGCAGCGATCTACGAGTTCGGAACCGACTACATCCAGTTGTCACCGAGCGGCGTGATCGATCCGGAAGAACAGGCGCGCTTCAAGGCCGGGCTTGTCGATCTCAAAACGCGCCAGCAGCTCTACAAGCAGGATTTCGAAGGCGTTCAGATCAGCGAACAAGTGCTTTACCAGTCGCGCATATCGCTGCCGTCCAGCGTCTCTACCGGCACATATACGGCGGAAACATTCGCTGTTCGCGATGGGCGGGTCATTGCATCGGCTCAGGCGGAAGTCGAAGTGAAGAAGGTCGGCTTCGAACGGCTCGTAGCGGAATATTCTCAGGAATGGTCGCTGGCCTACGGCCTGATGGCGGTCGCTCTTGCCGTGGGGATGGGCTGGGCAGCAGGCCGGTTGTTCGCGTTGATGTGATCCTTTCCGGCGCGGCGGCGTTGACCACATCTTAAGCAGTTTCGGGCAGGCGATACGCTGGCGCAAATGGGGCGTCATACGTGGGGCACAGCTGACCGATGACCGAAATGGGCAATCCCAACTACCGTACCTTCGACCCGGCGATGGAAGATGGCGCAGAGCCGCCGCAGCCGCGCAGCAATTCGCTACGTGACCGGATCAGGCGCAGCGCCGAACAATCCGCTCCATATGTGTCCCCATCGGGGTATGTTCACCAGCCGCAGCCTTGCGCGGATGTGACATCTGACCAACCGGTGTCTGTCGAACCGATTGCGCCTGCCGAACGCTTTACACCAACGCTGGGAGACGCACCGCCGCGCCCGTCGGGCCTTGCACCGCAGCGCGAGCCCGCGAATGCGGTTGAAGCTCCCGCAGAAGAAGAACCGGTCAGCGAGAATGCCACCCAACCCATTGGCGTGGTGCTGGAGATCGCCGGCTCGGGTTCGATGATTGCCATCGACCTGCAACGCCTCAACGAGTGCACCGAAGATGACGATCCATCGATCGCGATGGCCGGACAGGTCGGTTCGCAGGTCAAGATACGCGTCGGCAACAGCTGGCTTCTCGCCAGCGTGCGCAATCAGCGCCAGGATCGCAAGGCAGGGTCCATCCTCGCCAATATCGATTTTCTCGGCGAAGGGATCGAAGAGAAGCTGACCGGAAAGCTCCATGGCTTCCGCCGCGGTGTGACGCGCTATCCCGTTCCGGGCGGAATGGTCTATCCCGCGTCGACGCAGGACCTCAAGCAGGTCTATGCGAGCGACGGGCGCAGCGCGGTAACGATCGGCAAGGTCTATCCTACGAAGGACATCCGTGCGGGCATCTACATCGATGCCATGCTCGGAAAGCACTTTGCGCTGCTGGGTTCGACCGGCACCGGTAAATCGACCAGCGCGGCCCTGTTGCTGCACCGCATCTGCGAGGCGGCGCCCGAGGGGCATATCGTCATGATCGATCCGCATGGCGAATATTCGGCGGCGTTCCGCCATACCGGCGTTATCCTCGACGTCTCGAACCTCCAGATGCCGTACTGGATCATGAATTTCGAGGAGCATTGCGAAGTGCTGCTCACCAGCAACGGCAATGAGCGCCAGGTCGATGCCGACATTCTGGCGCGCTGTCTGCTCAAGGCCCGCCAGAAAAGCCGCCTTGCCGAAAGCATGGGCAAGATCACGGTCGATTCCCCCATTCCCTATCTCTTGTCCGACCTGTCGAACGAGATTCAGGACGGGATGGGCAAGCTCGACAAATCGACCAACTCCGCCCCTTACATGCGGATCAAGAACAAGCTCGACGAGATCAAGGGCGACCCGCGGTACCAGTTCATGTTCTCCGGCATGCTGGTGGCCGACACGATGGCCGATTTCATCGCCAAGATCTTCCGCATGCCATCCAACGGCAAGCCGATTTCGATCATCGACGTGTCGGGCGTCCCCTCGGACATTACCGCGACGGTGGTTGCCGTGCTCAGCCGACTGGTCTTCGACTTCGCCATCTGGGGCCGCGAGGAGCGTACATCGCCGATCCTGCTCGTGTGCGAGGAAGCCCATCGCTACGTTCCGAACGAGAAGAATGCCGATGGCAATTCGGTCGGAACCATCCTTAGCCGCATCGCCAAGGAGGGCCGCAAATACGGCATCTCGCTCGGCCTGATCACGCAGCGCCCGTCCGACCTTGCCGAAGGCGTGCTGTCGCAATGCGGCACGATCATTTCGATGCGCCTCAACAACGACCGCGACCAGGAATTCGTGCGGGCCGCCATGCCGGAAGGCGCGCGCGGGTTCCTCGATGCGATCCCGGCCCTGCGCAATCGCGAATGCATCATCTGCGGCGAGGGCGTGGCCATCCCGATGCGCGTCAGCTTCGACAATCTCGAGGAATCGCGGCGCCCGGCATCGGAAGACCCGAGCTTCGTCGAGCTGTGGAACAAGACCGGCGGCGAAGAGGAAACCGTCCAGCGCACCGTGTTACGCTGGCGTTCTCAGGGCTGATCCGATCTCGCGGCGTTACATGTCGGGCTTGAACCGCCCGACCGCTTCGCCATTCGTATTGACCTCCTCCGCCGCGCGTTCGGGCGAGATGGCGCGTGCCTTGAGGCGCCAGCCCTTGCGGCGATAGGCGACGATCGCGAGCGCAACGCCGACGAAGGAGCCGAAGGGGAAGCTCAGCCACAGGGCATCCTGTCCCAGCGTGCCGACCAGAGCGTAATAGAAGCCGAGCCGCGCCGGGAACAGCGCGATCCCCAGCACGATCAGCGGTGCATAAACGACGCCGCCCGCGCGCATGGTGCCGAACAGCACGATCGTCACCCCGAAGATGATGAAGCTCCAGCTCGCCAGGAACTGGATGTGGCGGGCCAGCGCCACGGCAGGACTTTCGGGACCCAGGAACAGAACCAGCGCCGCGCGGTCGAACAGCAGCAGCAGCGCGGTCATGACGCCGGTCAGTACCAAGTTCGTGCTCACCCCGGCGCGGCTGATCTGGTCCAGCCGGTCCAGCTTGCCCGCCCCGATGGCCTGCGCCGCCATGGCACTGGCCCCGGCACCGATCGCCATCGCGGGCATCTGGAGATAGGTCCATAATTGCAGCGACGCGCTGTAGGCGGCCGCCGCAAGCAGCCCTTCGCGGTTGACGAGGCCGATGAAGACGATCCCCGCCGAAGACACCAGCAACATCTGTGCCCCCATCGGCAGACCCTTGCCGAGGATGTAGCCCATTTCGGCCCGCCGCGGGATGAGATAGCCGATTTCCCTGCCACGCAGCCGCAGCGGCAGATCGCGCCAGTAAACATAGGCGACCAGCCCGGCCAGCGAGACATAACCCGCGATCGCGGTGGACAGCGCCGACCCGGCAATGCCAAGCTGCGGGAAGGGGCCGATCCCGGCAATCAGCAGCGGGTTGAGCACGATATCGAGCACGACCGTCAGCGCCATGAAGATGAAGGGCGTTCGCGCATCCCCCGAGCCGCGCAGGCCCATGGCGATCATCACCGTGGCCATGGAACCGGGGATCGCGATGAAGATGACGCGTAGATATGACAAAGCGAGCGTGTAGGCCTGTTCCGGTGTGCCCAGCGCCTGCAGCAGGGCGGGCGATGCCAGCCAGCCTGCAATCGCCACGATCAGCGCGAGCGTAAGGCAGAACCCCATGGCGGTGCCGAATGTCCGCCGCGCCTGATCGGTATCGGATGCACCGAACGCCTGCCCCATCTTGACCGTCGCCGCCATGCCGAAACCGAAGACGGCGGCGAAGGTGAGGAACATGATGATATTGGCATTGGCGGTTGCAGCCAGTGCCGCTTCACCCAGCAGCCGCCCGACCCAGATCGAATTGACCGAGCCGTTGAGCGACTGGAGCAGATTGGATGCGAGCGTGGGCAGGCTGAACAGGACCAGTGTCTTGAGCACCGGTCCGCTGGTCAGATCGCGCGGCTTGGCTGGCGTCGGCGGTCTCATGTGGCCCGTGTGTCTCCGAACAGGTGGATGTGCAGGCGGTCGCTCAACCGGAAGCCATGGCGCACGCAGAGCGGCGCGAGCCATTTCTCGCGCTCGCGCAAGGTCTCGCTATCGGTGCCTTCGGCCATCAGGAACACATGGCCGGGCCTGAAGCGGTACCGGTCGCGGAGCGCCAGGACCTCGTCGACGTCTGCGGGTTCCGCGATCACGAATTTGAACCATGCGCGCGGATCGGTGGCATAGGCATCGAGCCGTTCGGGCAGCAGCGCCAGTTCGGCGGGATTGCCGCTATGCGCCAGCTTGGGGCTGACGTTGAACTGGTCGATGCGGATATCGAGCGGGGCGGGGGCCCCGGTGGTTCCGTTGGTTTCGATCTCGACCGACACATCGGGCAGCAGCTCGAGCAGGCGAGCAAGGGCAGGGGCCTGCAGCAAGGGTTCGCCCCCGGTTATGACGAGCCGGCTTTGCCCCAGCGCCATGATACGCGCGGCGACTTCATCTTCCGGCAGCGAGAGCTGGTTGGCCTTGCGGTCGTATTCCACGCCGTCGCGATGCGGGCGTTCGTCGCCTTGGAAATGCCAGGTATAGGCGGTGTCGCACCACACACAGGCAAGGTTGCAGCGTGACAGGCGCATGAAGGCGACCGGCATGCCCATGCTCGGCCCTTCGCCCTGAACCGACGCGAAAATTTCCGGCCCGCCTTCATCGTCGGTCGCGAGTATCAGCGCCATGCCAGTCCTGACGGGTTTACACCGACCCCATGCAAAATAAAAACTCCGGCAGGCCGCGACGCTGCGCTCAAATTATTGTGAGAAAACAGGAAAGGTGGCTTTCCCCAATTCGAAGGTGTCACCTTTCGCGCAGGCCCTGTCACGATGATTTCCCACATGCGTTTCGCGCAGATACGGATGGGCCGGGGATTCATATCCCCGGCATAGGCAAAATGTCCCCGTGTAGGAAAGAGCTACCTTACCCCAGCCGCGCCAGCGCGGCAGTCAGGCGTTCGACCTCTGCGGTGTGATGGGCGTGATCGGCGCGGGCCTTTTCGACCGCTTCGGGCTTGGCGCGATCGACGAAGTTGGCGTTGGACAGACGCCCTTCGAGCGACTTGGCTTCCTTGGTGGACGCTTCGAGCGCCTTGGAAAGGCGGGCTTTCTCGGACGCGATGTCGATCACACCTTCGAGCGGGATCACGAAGGCATCCTCGCCGGCTGCGATCTGCATGGCGGCACCGGCGGGGGCATCGGCCATGTGGATCGGGGTCAGGCGGGCAAGCCGCTCGATCGCGGCGGCATTGGCCTCGACTACCGATTTCGCCAGCGCGCTGGGCGCCGGGCAGAAAGCTTCGAGCTTGGCGCCCGGAGGAATGCCCAGTTCGTTCTTGGCGGTACGAACCGCGCTGGTCAGCGCGATCAGCCAGTCGATCTCCGCCTTGGCCGCCGCATCGATCTCGGCCTGCGGATCAGGCCATTGCGCAGTGATCAGCGGGTAATCGGCGCGCGCGGCCTGCTTGGACCACAGCTCTTCGGTGATGAAGGGCATGAAGGGGTGCAGCATGACCAGGATCTGATCAAGCGCCCAGCCGGCGACGGCCTTCGTCTCGTCATCGAAATTGCCCTTGATCAGTTCGATATACCAGTCGCAGAAGCGGTCCCACACGAAGTGATAGATGGTATTCGCGGCCGCATCGAAGCGCAGTTCGGCCAGCGCCTTGTCGAGCGCGTCTCTGGTTTCGATGACCTCGCCGATGATCCAGCGATTGACCGCCAACCTGGGGGATAGCCCCGGGCCGGTATGATCGCCGATGCCGCCGACGATCCCGTTGGACTGGCAGAAGCGCGTGGCATTCCACAGCTTGGTCGCGAAATTGCGGTATCCCTCGATCCGCTTGTCATCCATCTTGATGTCGCGGCCCTGGCTTTCCATCGCCGCCATGAAGAAGCGCAGCGCATCGGCGCCGTACTGGTCGATCAGGCCCAGCGGATCGACGACATTGCCCTTGGACTTGGACATTTTCTGCCCGTCGGCAGCGCGGACAAGGCCGTGGAGGTAGAGCCTGGGCCAGGGGTTCTGGCCGGTGTTGTACTGGCCCATCATCATCATGCGGGCATCCCAGAAGAACAGGATGTCGAAGCCGGAAATCAGCAGGCTGTTGGGGTAATGTTTTTCGACGAGATCGGTCTTATCCGGCCAGCCGAGGGTGGCGGACGGCCACAGCGCGGACGAGAACCAGGTGTCCAGCACGTCTTCGTCGCGGGTCAGCGTTACGCCGTCGCCAGCCTGTGCCTGCGCCTCCTCTTGCGTCATCGCGACATAGGCTTTGCCGTCGGCGTCATACCACGCCGGGATCCGGTGACCCCACCAGAGCTGGCGGCTGACACACCACGGCTGGATGTTTTCCATCCAGTTGAAGAAGGTCTTTTCCCAAGATTTCGGGACGATTTCGACTGCGCCGCTCTTCACGGCTTCGATCGGCTTCTTCGCCAGCGTTTCGGCATCGACATACCACTGGTCTGTCAGCCAGGGTTCGATCACCACGCCGCCGCGGTCGCCGAACGGCGTCGCGATGGTGCGCGGTTCGGCATCGTGCTCGACTGCGTTGCCTTCCTTGTCCTTCGTGACATGCGGAATTAGGCAATCCAGTTCCTTCAGTCGCCGCACGACCAGTTCGCGGGCGCCGTCCACGCCGTCGCGCTTGAAGCGGTGAAGGCCGAGGAATTCTTCCGGCACCAGCCCGTCCGCTGTCTGGCAGACATTGGCTTCGCCATCGAGCATGTTGAGCATGTCGGCCGGCTTGAACCCGGCGCGCTTGCCGACTTCGAAATCGTTGAAGTCGTGGCCCGGCGTGATCTTGACCGCGCCCGACCCGAGTTCGGGATCGGCATGTTCGTCCGCGACGATGGGCACGCGGCGGCCGGTGATGGGCAGCACGACATGCTTGCCCACGACGGATGCGTAACGCGCATCATCGGGATGCACGGCAACCGCCATATCGGCCAGCATGGTTTCCGGCCGCGTGGTGGCGACTTCGATGTAATCGCGACCGTCGGCCAGCGTCACACCGTCTTCGAGCGGATATCTGAAGTGCCAGAAACTGCCCTTCACATCCTGCGTCTCGACCTCGAGATCGGAAATCGCGGTCTTCAGCTTGGGATCCCAGTTCACCAGCCGCTTGTCGCGATAGATGAGCCCGTCATTATGCAGGTCGACGAAGGTCTTGAGCACGGCCTGCGAAAAATGATCGTCCATCGTGAACTGTTCGCGCGACCAGTCCATCGAACAACCCAGACGGCGTAGCTGGCGGGTGATCGTACCGCCGCTTTCTTCCTTCCATTCCCACACCTTCGCGATGAAATCCTCGCGCGAATAATTGGTGCGTTTGTCCTGACTGGCCTCGAGTTGGCGTTCCACCACCATCTGCGTGGCAATGCCTGCGTGATCGGTGCCGACCACCCACAGCGCATCCTTGCCGCGCAGCCGTTCGTACCGGATCATCACGTCCTGCAGCGTATTGTCGAGCGCGTGGCCGATATGCAGGCTGCCGGTCACATTGGGCGGCGGGTTTACGATGGTATAGGGTTCGGCCTGCGGGCGGTCGGGGCGGAACAGGCCCTCTCCTTCCCAATGCGCGTACCAGCGCGCCTCGATTTCGGCGGGATCGAATGTTTTCGGTAGCTCGGTGCTCATGGCGTCGCCTTTGCCAGCGCCCTTGTTGCGATGCAACGCTGCAGGTGATGTGCGGCGATAGTCGCTTGGCAAGCGACTCATTTCCCCTCATACCCGCCCGCAATGGGTGGTATTGCCGAATATGAGCTGGTCGAAGGGGATGACGGGGGCAATGTGCTCGTCCTGTCGGGACCCTTCCTGGTGTCCACGATCGGTCAGGTCGATCACGATCTGCGCGCGCTGGACGGCCAGATAACCAAGGTCGACCTGTCCGCAATCAGCGAAATCGACACGGTCGGCGCTTGGGTCGCCTGCAGTATTTCCAGAGAATTCAACGCCGACCTGACCGGGGCCAGCCCGCGGGCGGAACGTCTGATCGAAGCGCTGAAAGACACCGGCTCGAAGGAAGAAATCGGCGCCCCGCGCCTGCCGGTATTCGAACGCGTGCCCGAAGCCATCGGCCAGAAAATGCTCAATGCCCGCAAGGGCGTTTACGGCGTGGTCGGCTTTCTGGGCGCGCTGCTGCTGTCCATCGGCAGCCTGATCCGCCATCCCAAGCGGTTCCGCTGGCTGGCGCTGGTCCGCCAGCTGGAACTGGTGGGTATTTCGGCCCTGCCGATCGTGGGCCTGATGAGCTTCCTGATCGGGATCGTCATCGCGCAGCAGGGGGCAGTGCAGCTGGCGCAGTTCGGGGCGGAAACGCTGACCGTGAACCTCGTCGGCAGGATTACCCTGCGCGAACTGGGCGTGCTGATGACCGCGATCATGGTCGCGGGCCGTTCGGGCAGCGCCTTTGCCGCGCAGATCGGCACCATGCGCCTGACCGAGGAAGTCGACGCCATGCAGACCATCGGCATATCCCCGATGGAAGCGCTGGTCGTGCCGCGAATCATGGCCGCGGTGCTGATGATGCCGCTGCTGGGCTTCTACGCCGCAGCCGTCGCCATCATCGGCGGCGCCGTGGTCGGCCAGTTCATGCTGGGCATACCGTTCTGGACCTTCCTGAGCCGCATTCAGGATGTCGTCCCGATCTACGATTTGTGGGTCGGCCTGCTCAAGGCGCCGGTCTTCGGCCTGATCGTGGCGCTGGCCGGTTGCTATCACGGCATGCAGGTGAAGGGGAATTCCGAAGACGTCGGCCTGCGCACCACCATGGCGGTGGTTACCGGCATCTTTGCCGTGATCGTGATCGACGCCTTCTTCGCGGTGTTCTTCACCAAGGTCGGGTGGGCCTGATGGCACAGGACGAAACCGGCCGGCAGCTTGAGCGCCACGAGCGTTTTCGCGGCGAATATCCGATCGAAGTGGAAGGGCTGACCAACCGCTTCGGCGATCAGGTCATTCACCAGGATCTCGATCTCAAGGTCAGGCGGGGAGAAATCCTCGGCGTGGTCGGCGGCTCGGGCACGGGCAAGTCGGTGCTGATGCGCTCCATCATCGGGTTGCAGCACCCCGCGGAAGGGGACATCCGTGTGTTCGGCCGTTCCGTCGTCGGCACTGATCCCGAACAGGATATCGGCATCCGCAACCGCTGGGGCGTGCTGTTCCAGGGCGGGGCGCTGTTCAGCACGCTGACCGTGGGCGAAAACGTCGAAGTGCCGCTGAAGCAGTTCTATCCCGAAATCGATGCCGAGCTGCGCCATGAAATCGCGCGCTACAAGACGATCCTTTCGGGCCTGCCGGAAGAAGCGGTGAGCAAATATCCCAGCGAACTGTCGGGCGGGATGAAGAAGCGCGCCGGTCTGGCCCGCGCGCTGGCGCTCGATCCCGAACTGCTGTTCCTGGACGAACCGACCGCGGGGCTCGACCCCATCGGCGCGGCGGCGTTCGACAACCTTACGCGCGAACTGAAGGAAACGCTGGGTCTCACCGTGTTCCTCATCACGCACGATCTCGATACGCTGCACGAAATCTGCGACCGCGTGGCGGTGCTGGCGGACAAGAAGGTGATCGCGGTCGATACGGTTCCCAATCTGATGGAACTGGACCACCCTTGGATACAGGAATATTTCAACGGGCCACGCGGCCGCGCGGCGCTGACGGCGCAGGCGCTCGACGAACTGCGCAGTCACATGGACAAGCCGCTCGCGGCGAACGTGGTCAAAGCGTTGGACAAACCGCCTGCGGGCAAGGCATAGGGCGAAACCAATGGAAACGCGGGCAAATCACGTTTGGGTGGGGGCGGTGTCGCTGCTGATCCTCGGCGCGCTCGCGCTGTTCATCGTCTGGCTCGCCAGGCTGGGCGGCGGCGCGCAGGACGAATACGACATCTTCTTCAAGCAGTCGGTATCGGGGCTGGCCAATGGCAGCGGCGTCGATTTTTCGGGCGTGCCGGTCGGCCAGGTCACCCAGATCGAACTGTGGGACAAGGACCCCGAATTCGTCCGCGTCCGCATCAAGGTGAAGGACACCGTGCCCATTCTCGTGGGCACCACCGCCACGATCCAGGGCAGCTTCACCGGCGTATCGACCATCACGCTCGACGGCGCGCGCACCGGTGCGCCGCCGATTTCGTGCGAGACGACCGCCTGCACCGAAGGCGTGCCGATCATTCCGCCCACGGCCGGCGGCGGCTTCGGCGCCGTGCTTGCCAGCGCGCCGCTGCTGCTGGAACGGCTGGCCACGCTGACCGAGCGGCTGACCGTCCTGCTCAGCGATCGCAACCAGGAACAGATTTCGCAGATTCTCGCCAATGCCAATGCCGCCAGCGCCGGTTTCGCCGATGCGGCCCCGCAGATGGAACGCACGATGGCGGAACTCCAAGTGACGCTGCGCGAAGCGGCGGAAGCGCTCGACCAGTTCGAAACGGTCACCCGGTCGACCGATCGCATCATCAACCAGGAAGGCGAAGCCATCGCCCGCGATCTTCGCTCGACGCTGGAATCCGCCAGCGGTGCGGCCAAGGCGCTGGAAGACACGTTGAACGATGCCCGCCCCGCGACCAAGCAGCTGACCGAAAGCACGCTGCCCGCGGCAGAGGCGACGCTGCGCGACCTGCGCGCCACCAGCAAGGCGCTGCGCGACGTGACCGAGAAGATCGACGAAAAGGGTGCAGGTTCGCTGCTGTCGAGCCAGCCATTGCCTGATTACAAGCCGTGAGGGGCCTGAGCATGAGAAGCACCATTAAACTTGCCGCGCTGGCTCCGGCGCTGCTGCTGGGCGGCTGCCTCAGCTTCGGCGGCGAAGCGCCCGACAGCCTGCTGACGCTGACGCCCACCGCAACGGTTCCGGCCGGTGCAGGCGCGCCCATGTCGCAAAGCAACGCCATCGCGCTGGTCGAATTCGGATCGACCAAGGCGATCGATGTTACCCGCGTTCCGGTCCAGGTGACCGACACCGAACTGGCCTATCTGCAGGATGCCGTCTGGGTCGATCGGCCCGCGCGCCTGTTCGGTCAGCTGGTTGCCGAAACCATCCGTTCGCGTACCGGCCGCATGGTCGTCGATGGCGACGATCCCGGCGTCGGCGCAATCGACCGGCTGCACGGCACGCTGCGCAGCTTCGGCTATGACGCGCGCAGCAGGGATGTGGTGGTCGTGTTCGATGCGGTCCGCAACGGCGCTTCGTCCAATGTGACGACGCGGCGGTTCGAATCGCGCGTTCCCGTTGCAGCGCCGGAAACGGCCTTCGTCGGTCCGGCGCTCAATCAGGCGGCCAACGATGTTGCCGGGCAGATCGCCGACTGGGTCGGCCAGGGCGCTTAACGCGTCGCGGCCAGCGTCGTAAAAACCTGCGCGGCCGAGAAATCGTCGGCCCGGCGTTTACGGACGGCTTCCGCTTCCTCGTCCCGGCCCCACCTGTCGGCCTGCCATTCTTCCTCGAGGTTGGCGTCCCGCCACAATGCCATGGGATCTTTGACGGCTTCCTCGCTCGCCAGCAGCGCAATGCACAGCGACGCGGCAAGCGATGCCATGGCCGTCACGCCTGCCAGCGCGAAATCGTCTAGCGTTTCCAGATGATGGCGCAGCGCCGCCAGCGTTTCTTCCGCCTGCGGGCGATGGACGATCCCGCTCACGCGCTGGAACCGCATGCCGAACCGGTTTTCCAGATGTTCGACCAGCGGCTCCCACCGGTCCTGCTGATGGCGAAACAGCGCATCTTCGGGATCGGCGCGGTAACACAGCGTGTCGGTCTCGGCATAACCGATCAGCTTGTCGATCGCCGCGTCCCGGTCCGCGCGGACGATGTCGATCGCGAAATCCGCGTGGTCGCGAAACAGGAACAGCCCGGGGTCGATCTCTTCGTCCTGATCCTGCCATTCGCTCGCCAGCGCATCCGCCAGAACGCGGCTCGGCACGATCTGCGGCTGCTTGCTGCCCTGCGTCCGGATGGCCCGGCCATCCAGCGAAACCTGCCAGCCGCCATCCACTTCGTCGACGGAAACGTCCTTGTAAAACCGCTTCACTTGCGGCTGCTCCACCGCTTTGCGAGCGTGGTCGGCACGATGAAAACGCCGACCAGCCCCAGCGCCATGAACAGGTAACCGAGCATTTCAGGGAACGGCAGGACTTCGCCCAGGATCAAGGCCCCGACCACGCCCAGCAACAGGCCGGACAGGCGCATGGCCTGAATCGCAAGGAACCGGGTTTTGGCGGGATCATGCTGGTCCACGGATCATCTCTCCTAATTGCGCTGCCGTATCGGCCACCGCGCTGGCCCCGGTGTCGAGCAGTTCCTGCGCTTCGTGATAGCCCCACGAAACGCCGATCGCCCGCACGCCCGCGGCCACTGCCATTTCCATGTCGAAACTCGTATCGCCGATCATCACGGCCTCGCCGGGTGCCACTCCCGCTTCGACCAGGGCGGCTTCCAGCATCGCCGGGTGGGGCTTGGATGGATGGCGGTCGGCCGTCTGCAATGAAATGAAGCGATGGCGGATGCCATGCGTGTCGAGGCATGAATGCAGGCCGCGATCGCTCTTGCCCGTCGCCACGGCCAGCAGCCAGTCTTCGGCCGCCAGTTCCTCGATCAGTTCAGCAATTCCGGCAAACAGCGGCTCGCGCAGTCCGCCCGACTGGCGCAGGTCGCGAAAGCCGGTCTTGTATGCTTCCACCACCGCATGGCGCTGTTCGTCGCTGACATTCGGCGCCAGTTCGCGCAGCGCATAGGGCAGGCTCAGCCCGACCATCCGGCGCACATGGTGCCGGTCGGGTGCGGCCAGTCCATTGCTGGTAAAGGCTAGTTCCATCGTCTCGCAGATCGCGGCCTGCCCATCCACCAGCGTCCCGTCGCAATCGAACACCACCAGCCTGCTCATGCGTCATTCCCGCCAATGGCAGCGGCCAGCGCGTCGTTACCGTTCCCGGCAAGACCGGCGACGATCGTCTTGCGCTCTGCCGGGGTGCGCTTCTGCGATAGCTTGAAGGTCGGGCGCCAGTCGCGCACATCCAGTTCGAAACCGACGATGGCCTTGAACAACCCGTTCCACGTCGGTTCGCTCGCCTCCCCGGCGCTCCAGCGTTCGCCCTCGATGCGGTGTTCGTGCGTGTCGATCAGATCGTAAAGCAGCGTGTCGAGTTCGCCATCCGCGATGCGCCGCACGGGGCCTTCCATCTCGATCGCGACATAATCCCACGTCGGCACCGTATCGCGGTTGTCGTACCACCGCGGCGAAACATACCCGTCTGGCCCGTTGACCACGGCGAGGGCGGTTGCTCCTTCCAGCGAACGCGTCAGGGCATTGCCCCGGGCAAGGTGGAACTGCAGCCGGTTCTCGTCGCGCAGGATAAAGGGGGTATGGGCAACCCGCGGCCCTTCGGGCGTGGTCAGAAACACCATGCCGAACGCCGCCCGGCCGATCCATTCGCGCATCAGCGCATGATCCTCGCTTCTGAAAAGCGGGTTGGGATGCATCAGCGCTTGCCCTTGGGCTTCGGCTTGCCGCTGGCTGCACCACGTGCGCGCCGCGGCGAACGTTGCGACTTGCGGAAGTTCTTCGCGTGCTGGCGCGCCTGCTGTTTCTTTTCCTCGCGGCTCTTGGGCGGCGGATCGTCGCGCATGGGGGTGGCGTCGCTGGCGTTCACATCGAAACCCAACTGTTCGAGCGATGCGGCGAAATGTTCGGGCAGTTCTGCCGTTACGTCCAGCTTGCCGCCATCGGGACTGTCGATGATCAGGCGCCGCGCATGCAGGTGCATCTTGCGGCTGATGGTCCCGGTGAGGAACGCATCCTTGCCGCCGTATTTTCCGTCGCCCACGATCGGATGGCCCATGGCCGCGCAATGGACGCGCAACTGGTGGGTTCGCCCGGTCATCGGCTGCAGTTCCAGCCAGGCGGCTTTCTTGCCCGCGCTGTCGACCACGCGATATTTGGTCTTCGCAGCCTGCCCGTCTTCATGGTCGACATGCATCTTCTCGCCGCCCGAACCGGGCTGCTTGGCCAGCGGGGCCTCGATCACGCCTTCGCGGATATCGGGCACGCCGATCACCAGCGCCCAATAGACCTTCTTGGCAGAACGGCCCGAAAACCGCTTGGAAAAGAAGGATGCGCTGCCCGGCGTGCGCGCCACCAGCAGCACGCCGCTGGTATCCTTGTCCAGCCGGTGGACCAGCCGCGGGCGCACCTCGTCCTCACCCGGCGCATAGGCATCGAGCAGGCCATCGACGTGGTTGAACGTGTTGGTTCCGCCCTGCGTTGCAAGGCCCGGCGGCTTGTTCAGTACCAGCGCGCCCTTGGTCTTGGTGATGACCATGCCTTCGGCCTGCTCGATTTCGGCAGGCTTCAGCTCGCGCTTGGTCTTTTCCTTCTTGTGCGGCGCATCGCCGCCCGGAGGCACGCGGATCTGCTGGCCCTGTTCAAGCCGGTCGTCAGGCTTCACCCGTTTGCCGTCGACACGCACCTGACCGGTGCGGGCCCATTTGCTGACCGTCCCGAAGCCGACCTGCGGCAGGTGGCGCTTGAACCAGCGGTCCACCCGGATGCCATCGTCATCGGCCTCGACCGTGAAACTGCGCACTTCGTCGGAAGTCTTCATCCTGCCATCCTCATTACACCAAGGCCTACCATCAGTCCGGTGATGCCAAGCGCGATCGACAGGAAGGCGTAAAGCAGGGCGAACAGGTACTGACCGCGTTCGATCAGCAGCACCATTTCAAGGCTGAAGGCGCTGAAAGTCGTGAAGCCGCCCAGCAGGCCCACGCCCAGCAGCAGGCGCAGCTGTTCGCTCCCGCCCGATCCGTGACGCGCCAGCCATCCGGCCAGCAGGCCCATGAACAGGCTGCCCGCGGCATTGGCGGCAAGCGTTGCGAATGGGAAAACGCTGATGATCGGGGCGCCCAGCCAGCTGGTCATGGCACGGCCAAGCTGCCAGCGGAGCACCGCACCGACCCCGCCGCCCAGAAAGACGTGCAGCGCTGCGACGAAGGGAGAAAAGGAGGACATCGCCGGTGCCCTTAGCCGCCATTTGCGCGTTCGTCATCCCGATGCACACGCCTGCATCTGCGATTGCTACAAACACTTGCCATTTACGGAGCGAATCCGTATGTGCGCACCCGTTCGAGCCGATCCGGAACGGATTCGGCGCGTATTTCGTTCTATTGGCGAAACCGTTTCAAGGAGGCAAAACCCGCTGCGCGGGCTCTGGCCCGCAAGTTGAGGTATTGAAGTTTATGCAGATCATGGTTCGCGATAACAATGTCGACCAAGCTCTCCGTGCGCTCAAGAAGAAGCTGCAGCGTGAAGGCGTATATCGCGAAATGAAGCTGCGCCGCCACTACGAAAAGCCCAGCGAAAAGCGCGCCCGTGAAAAGGCTGCTGCCGTTCGCCGCGCCCGCAAGATGGAACGTAAGCGCATGGAACGCGACGGCATCAAGTAAGTCGCTATTGCGGCTGCCACGAAGCTAAGCCATGAGGGCGCGGAGAAATCCGCGCCCTTTGCGTATCAGGACACTTTTTCATGACCGAGATTACCCGCGTTCCTCTCCAGCCCATCAAGAAAGGCTCGCTGACCAAGCTCTGGCTCGGCGTCGCGGTGGCAGTATTGCTGGGTGCCGGCCTTGCCTGGGCTGCCATTCCCAAGGGGCTGGATGTCGAAACGGTAAGCGCTGGCACGGGCGATTCGCCGAAAATGGGCGACGTGGTGTTCGTGAAATATGTCGGCAAGCTTGCCGACGGGACCGAATTCGATCGCTCGCAGCCGCTGCCGATCCCGCCCGGCCTGTTTCCGGAAGGTAATCCGCTGCTGCTCGAAGAAGGGGCGATCATCGATGGCTTCATCGAAGGGCTGACGCAGATGCAGAAGGGTGGCAGCTACGTCCTCACCATTCCGGCGGAACAGGCCTATGGCGCCGAACCGCCTCCCGGTTCGCCGATCCCGCCCAACGCCGATCTGACCTTCGATGTCGAAGTCGTCGATTTCATGAGTAGGGACGATTTCCAAGCCCGTGCCAATGCGCTCCAGCAGATGATGGGCCAGCAGCAGCAGGGCCAGCCGGGCGAACCCGGCCAGCCGGTGCCGCCGCCTGCCGAATAACCGATACGGGGGAGGTCGCATGAGCCAGCCCGGCGATCCGAATACGTCCTCCCTCCATTCCGACTGGCCGCTTCGCCCGTGGGGCCTTGCCGCCCTCCTGGGGCTGGCGGGCCTCGGCGTGTATTTCCTTGCCGAATGGAATGCGGATGTGTGGGCGCCGTGGCGTGCCGCGCTGACCGCTGCTTTGGCCTTCGGGTCGCTCGCTCTCGCTTTCACCGTCGATCGCGGCCGCTGGAAACAGCCGCTCGCCTTTGCCGCCGTCGTGGCGCTGATCATGGGCGGGATCGCCTGGCGCGTCGCACTGGCCAGCAAAACCCATGTCGATGCGCCGTTCTGGTTCGCTGCCGGGATCGTCGCCATCGCGCTTGCGCTGCCGCTGTTCCAGGCCGGTTTCCATCGCCGGCGCTGGCGCACCTCCTACGATGAAACGCATTTCCACGTCTGGACCGATGCCATTTGCGTGGCAGGGGCGCTCGCCTTCGTCGGCCTATCGTGGCTGCTGCTGTTTCTCCTCGCGCAGCTTTTTGCCGCCATCAAGATCGATGTCCTGAAGACGCTCGTTGATCAGGGCTGGTTCGGCTGGACCTTTTCGGGCGCTGCCTTCGGCGCCGCGCTCGGCGTATTGCGCAACCAGCTCAGGATCATCGGCACGCTGCAATCGGTCGTGATGCTGGTCTTCTCGATCATCGCCGTGCCGCTGGCGGTCGCGCTCGTCATATTCCTGCTGGCCGTCGTGGCCAGCGGCATTTCGGTGCTGTGGAACGCGACCGAAAGCCCCACGCCGCTTCTGCTCTCATTCGCCGCGGCCTGCTTCGTGCTGGTCAATGCCGTGGTCCGCAACGGCGATGCCGAAGCGAGCGGTAACCGTGTGCTGCGCTGGGCGGCGCTGGTCCTCGCGCTGGCGATCCTTCCGCTGGCGCTGCTCGCCGCGATCTCCACCGGCACGCGTATTTCCGAATACGGCCTCAGCCCGGAACGGCTGTGGGGCGTCGTCGCGGTGGCGGTGGCGGTGGCTTACGGTGTCGCCTATTTCATCGCTCCGATCCGCTGCCGGATGGCCGGGGCCCTGGCTGGCTGGATGGACGGCGTGCGAACCGCCAATATGCACCTTGCGGTCGGCACCTGCGTGCTCGCCTTCCTCCTTGCCCTGCCGCTGTTCGATTTCGGGGCGATCTCCACGCGCAACCAGCTCGCTCGGCTCGAATCGGGGGCGGTCGCCGTAGAAGACTTCGATTTCGCTGCCTTGCGCTGGGATTTCGGTGACGCTGGCCGGCAGGCGCTGGCTCGCCTTGCCAAACGCAGCGGGCAGGTGGGGGAACTGGCGCAGGCCGCTGCCGCTCGGACGACCCGTTATTACGGGCGGACCGATCCCGATCCGGAACTTCGCATGACGTTCGACGATCCAGCGCTTGAGTCGCGCCTCCAAGCGTATGTTCGGGACCATTCATACAGTTGTTTTGACATGTGTATCGGTGTCGATTTGGGCGAAATCGGCGGAACGCGGCAGGTCGCCCTACTGCAGGGCTCCACCTATACCCGCCTCATCGTGCCCGCTTCCGGCCCCCTCACCGAAGCGCCGCCTCCCGCGCCAACGCCCCCGATTTCCGCCGATTCCGCGGTGGAAGTGCGCACGGTCGAGCGCCGCTACATCGTCGTCGACGGCCAGCCTTTCGGCCCGCCGCTGAACTGATGCGCGATGCCGCTTGAAGCAGGCCCCCCGCACCGCTAACGCGCGCGGTATGTCAGTTACACGCGAAGAAGTGGCGAAGATCGCCTCGCTCGCCCGCATCAAGATGGGCGAGGATGAACTCGAACGCATGGTGCCCGAACTCAACGGCATCCTTGCCTGGGTCGAACAGCTGGGCGAGGTCGATTGCTCCGGCGTCGAACCGATGACCGCGGTCATCCCCAATACGTTGCGCCTGCGCGACGATGTGGTCGATGCCGACCCGAAGACCGCCGGCGGGCGCCGCGACGATGTGCTCGCCAACGCCCCTGCTGCGGAACACGGCTTCTTCGGCGTGCCCAAGGTGATCGAATAATGAGCGATATTCTCGACTTAGGCGTCAAGGACATCCGCGACGGGGTGGCCAAGGGCGACTTCACCGCGCGCGAAGTGGCAGATGCTTTCAATACCGCCGTCGCCGCCGCGAGCGAACTCAACGCATTCATCGTGACGACGCCCGACCACGCCACGGCGGCCGCCGACGCGGTGGATGCGCGGCGCGAAAAGGGCGAAGATCTCGGCAAGATGGGCGGCGTGCCGATCGGCATGAAGGACCTGTTCGCCACCAAGGGCGTACAGACCACCGCGGCAAGCCACATCCTCGAAGGCTTCACCCCGCAATATGAAAGCACCGTGTCGCAGAACCTCTGGGATGCAGGCGCGGGCATGCTGGGCAAGCTCAATCTCGACCAGTTCGCCATGGGCAGCTCGAACGAGACCTCCTATTTCGGCAATGTCTCGTCTCCTTGGAAGAAAGACGGTACGAATGCCGCGATGAGCCCGGGCGGGTCATCCGGCGGTTCGTCCAGCGCCGTCTCCGCACGCATCGCACCGGCGGCGACCGGCACTGACACCGGCGGATCCATCCGACAGCCTGCTGCCTTTACCGGCATCTGCGGCATCAAGCCGACCTATGGCAGATGCAGTCGCTGGGGCGTAGTGGCCTTCGCCAGTAGCCTCGACCAGGCCGGCCCCATGGCGCGCAGCGTCGAAGATTGCGCAATCATGCTCGAGGCGATGGCCGGTTTCGATCCGAAGGATTCGACCAGCCTGCAAATGGACGTGCCAGCCTGGGAAGCGAGCCTCGATGCCGACCTGAAGGGCAAGAAGATCGGTATTCCCAGAGAATACCGCATGGACGGCACCGACGAGGAAATCCTCAAGAGCTGGGAGCAGGGCAAGGAATGGCTGCGCGATGCGGGCGCCGAGATCGTCGATATCTCTTTGCCGCATACCAAATATGCGCTGCCTGCCTATTACATCGTCGCACCTGCCGAAGCGTCGAGCAATCTCGCGCGCTATGACGGCGTCCGTTATGGCCTGCGCGATCTCCCCGACGGGGCGGGGTTGCAGGATATGTACGCCGCCACCCGCGCCGCCGGTTTCGGAGATGAGGTCAAGCGCCGCATCCTGATCGGCACTTATGTGCTGAGCGCCGGCTTCTACGATGCCTATTACACGCAGGCGCAGAAGATCCGCACGCTCATCAGCCAGGATTTCTCGGCAGCGTTCGGCGAATGCGACGCGATCCTTGCACCGACCACGCCGACGGCCAGTTTTCCGCTGGGCGAAAATCAGGACGATCCGCTGGCGATGTATCTGAACGATGTGTTCGCGGTCCCGGCCAGTCTCGCCGGTCTGCCCGCGATGAGCGTGCCGGCCATGCTCAACGCCGACGGTCTTCCGCTTGGCCTGCAGATCGTTGGCAAGCCCTTCGACGAACAGGGCGTGCTGAATGCCGGGCTGGCGATCCAGCAGCGCGCCGGGTTCGATGCGAAACCGGAGAAGTGGTGGTGAACGAGGCCATCTTCACACTCGTAGCCGCCGTGGCGGTTCTCGGCGTGATGGCGGTGCCCGCAATCCTTTCGAGGCGCATCAGCCACGGCGAGGCACGTTTCAAGAGCGACAATGGAAAGTCGAAAGACGATGACTGATTATCGTATTCAGGGCGCAACGGGCGAATGGGAAGTCGTGATCGGCCTGGAAGTCCACGCGCAGGTCACGTCCAACGCCAAGCTGTTTAGCGGCGCCAGCACGGCTTTCGGTGCCGAGCCCAACTCGCAGGTCAGCCTTGTCGATGCGGCGATGCCCGGCATGCTTCCGGTTCCCAACCGCGAATGTATCCGCCAGGCCGTGCGTACCGGCATGGCAATCGAGGCGCAGATCAACAAATACAGCCGGTTCGATCGCAAGAACTACTTTTATGCCGATCTTCCGCAGGGCTATCAGATCAGCCAGCTCTATCACCCGATCGTGGGTGAGGGGCAGCTGCTGATCGATGCAGATGAAAAGGCCGGTATCCCAGAGGACAAGGTCATCGGGATCGAGCGCATCCATGTCGAGCAGGACGCCGGCAAGTTGATGCACGATCAGCACCCCACCATGTCCTACGTCGATCTCAACCGCAGCGGCGTGGCCTTGATGGAAATCGTGTCCAAGCCCGACATGCGCAGCCCCGCCGAAGCCGGTGCCTATGTGCGAAAGCTGCGTTCGATCTTGCGCTATGTCGGCTCGTGCGACGGCAATATGGAAGAAGGTTCGATGCGCGCCGACGTGAACGTCAGCGTGCGCAAGCCGGGCGAGGAATTCGGCACGCGGACCGAAACGAAGAACGTCAATTCGGTGCGCTTCGTCATGCAGGTCATCGAATACGAGGCGAACCGACAGGTGGATGTGCTGGAGAACGGCGGTACGGTCGACCAGGAGACGCGCCTGTTCGACGTGGCGAGCGGCACGACGCGGACCATGCGCAGCAAGGAAGATGCGCATGACTACCGCTACTTCCCCGATCCCGACCTGCTGCCGCTGGAGCTTGAAGACGGCTTCCTCGACGAATGCCGTGCCAGCCTGCCCGAACTGCCCGATGCCAAGCGCAAGCGGTATGAGAATGAGCTCGGTCTGACGCTGTACAACGCGCGCGAACTGACGGCGGAGGTTGAGACTTTCGCCCGGTTCGAGACCTTGCTGGCTGCAGCCGCAACGAAGATCGGCAAGAGCGAGGCGCAGGTCGCAACGCAGGTGGCGAACTGGGCGCTGTCGGTTGCGCCGGGCGTCCTGAAATCGCTCGGTGACGAAGCCGATCCAGCCAATGCGACCGCACAGGCGCAGGCCGGCATCCTCGCCATGCAGGACAAGGGCGAGATATCGGGTGGCCAGGCCAAGGAAATTTACGAAATCGTCCTTAAGACTGGCCGCGATCCGGAAGAGATCGCCGATGCCGAAGGCCTCAAGCAGGTCAGCGATACCGGTGCGATCGAAGCCGCGATCGACAAGATCATCGCAGACAACGAGGACAAGGTCGCCGAATATCGCGGCGGCAAGGACAAGCTCTTCGGTTTCTTCGTCGGCCAGACGATGAAGGCGATGCAGGGCAAGGCCAATCCTGCGGTGGTCAACCAGATCCTGAAAGACAAGCTGGGCTGACGCGAACGTCGAAGCGCGTCATTGGCGCTGGTTCAGGACGTTTGCGGACAGTCCGGATTGTCCGCGACTTCCCAGATGCGGTCCGATCGTCCGTCGCGTTCCCGCGCATAGCGAGCGAGTTGAACCAGTTGTTCCTGGGTATCCGGACGGTCGTTATCACAGACTACGGCAAGGACCCGGCTTTCCAGCGCTAGGTCCGGACTGGGCTCGACGGCTGAAGGGCTGTCGCTGCCATCGTCGGCGAGCGAGCAACCGGCCAGTCCGGTGGCGAGCAAAAAGCATATGGCTGTGTGTTTACCCAGCATGTTGCGGAAGGTGCGCGCCTCATTTGTTCATTTCAAGGCAGCGACATTCGTCTGATCCCTTCCCAGAAGCCGCTCGTCCTGCTTGCACCGTTCTGCGGCTAAACTTTGTGTGTGGTCAAAGCCATGGCCTCGCTTGAACGGTGCAGCCAAGCGGACTAGCGATATCGGCGGGACGCGCGTTCGGCGCGCTGGAAGGGATCGTACCTATCATGTCAAAATCTGTTTTTGCTGCGGCGCTGCTCGCCGGCGCAGCCATATCCACTCTGTCGCTGGGAGCGCCGCTCGCTGCCAAGGAAGGGATGTTCACGCCCGGACAATTGCCCGAGATCGCAGACGATCTGCGCAAAACCGGCCTGGAAGTATCGCCCGAAGCCTTGTCGGACCTGACGGGCTTTCCGATGGGCGCCATTGTCCAGTTGCAGGGTTGTTCGGCCAGCTTCGTTTCGGACGAGGGGCTGGTGGTTACCAATCACCACTGCGCCCGTGGATCGGTGCAGTACAATTCCACGGCTGAAAACAATTATCTCGAAAACGGCTTCCTCGCCAAGGCGAAGAGCGAAGAATTGCCCGCCGCACCCGGATCGCGCGTGTATGTCACCACCGATATCAGCGATGTGACGGCGCGCGTCCGCGAAGGCATCGACGCCCTTTCGCCAAATGAGCGTTACGATACCGTCGATCAGCGGGTGAAGGATATCACCGCGGAATGCGAACAGGACGCTGGATATCGTTGCCTGGTCGCCAGTTTCTATGGCGGCGAGGAATACACGCTGATCAAGCGGCTCGAGGTGAAGGACGTACGGCTGGTTTACGCGCCGGCCGATTCTATCGGCAAATATGGCGGCGATATCGATAACTGGATGTGGCCGCGTCACACTGGCGATTTTTCATTCTATCGGGCTTATGTCGCACCGGATGGGACCTCTGCCGAATATTCGGAAGACAATGTCCCGTACCGTCCCAAGCATCATCTCAAGGTGAGTGCTGCCGGTCTCGATGACGGCGATTTCGTTATGGCTGCAGGCTATCCAGGATCGACCAATCGCTACACGCGGCTCGGCGAAGTAAAGAACACGTTCGAGTGGACCTATCCGACATTCGTCACGCTGCTGAACAACTGGATCGACACGATCGAGGAAGCCGCGCCCGAAGGTTCGGATGCGCGCGTGAAGTATGAATCGCGCCTCGCCGGTCTCAACAACTACGAGAAGAACCTGCGCGGCCAGATCGACGGCGCGCGCCGGGTCAATCTCGTCGGCCTGCGCGCAGAACGCGAAGCTGAGCTCGATGCCTGGATTGCTGCCGACCCTTCGCGCAGCGGCTATGGCGAAGCGATCGCGGCTCTCGATGAACTGTCGGAAGAAAGCGCCACGGCGGCCCGTACCAATTTCTGGTACGGCAATGTGACAAACCCTCAGTTGCTTGGCACCGCGCAGCGTCTCTATCGCCTTGCGAAGGAAAAGGAGAAGCCCGACGCCCAACGCGAGAGCGGGTATCAGGAACGCGACATGGCGTTCTTCCGGCAGGGATTGCAGGCGCTTGACCGGCGGTACGATGCTTCGATCGACAAGGCTGAATGGCTCCTGTTCCTGAACGGTTATCTGGCTCAGCCTGCGGCCGAACGTGTTGCCGTCTTCGATCAGGCGACAGGCCTGGTGGGCGTGACCGATGCCGCTCAGGCCGAGCCGATCGTGGATCGGTATTATGCCAACACGACGCTGGGCGATACTGAAACGCGCCTCGCGCTGATGGATGCAAGTGTAGCCGAACTGGAAGCGAGCAAAGACCCGTTCATGCAGCTCGCGATCGCTCTTTACGACTACGGGATCGATCTGGAACAGCAGAGCGAGGAACGGGCAGGGCGCGCGCTGGTGCTGCGTCCGGCCTATATGCAGGCAATCACACAATGGCAGCGCTCTCAAGGCATCGCCACCTACCCTGATGCCAACAGCACGCTCCGCGTCACGTATGGCAAGGTTCTTGGCGGTAGCCCGCGTGATGGCATGGCCTATCTGCCATTCACCACGCTGGAAGGCATACTCGAAAAGGACACGGGCGAAGACCCGTTCAATGCGCCGGCCAAGCAACTGACCGAAATCCGTGCGGGCGATTATGGCGACTATGCGCTTGACAGTATCGGATCGGTGCCGGTCAACTTCCTGTCGGACCTCGACAGCACTGGCGGCAACAGCGGCTCCGCAACACTCAACTCACGTGCCGAACTCGTGGGCCTGTTGTTCGACGGGACCTTCGAAAGCGTCAATTCGGACTGGTATTTCGATCCGCGCACCACGCGCACGATCCATGTCGATACCCGTTACATGCTGTGGGTGATGGACAAGGTCGATGGTGCACAGGCACTGATCGAAGAAATGGACGTAGTGCGTTAACGCATTGAGAAGTATGAGTGAACGAACGGATGAGACTTCGCGGTCTCGTTCGTTCGTTTCGCGATTACACATATGATTTGCACCGGGGGGAGCAATATGAAGTTCTGGACAGTCTTGATACCGTGCGCGCTGGCAATGTCGGCACCGCTTTGCGCTGAAACGCTTACCAATGCCGATGTCCTCACTCTGCTCGATGCGGGGCTGGGGGACGAAGCCGTCATCGCCAAGATCGAAACCGATCAAGGCAGTTACGCTACCGATACGGCGACCTTGCTGGACTTGAGGACCAAGGGCGTGTCCAGCGCCGTGATCGCGGCGATGGTCAAGAAGACATCTGTCGCACCGGCCATGTCGGACAGCGCAGCCGATCCGCTGGCTCCACATTTTCCCGGCGTCTACCTGTACGACGACTGGTCGGCTGAGCCGCGGATGTGGAAGATCGACCCGACATCTTCCACACAGACAAAAACGGGCGGCATTTTCGGATATGCGCTGACGGGTGGAATCGCCAGCGCGAGCGTGAAGGCGGTCATTCCGGGGGAGGAAGCACGATTTGTTTCTCCCAAATCCAACCCGGTATTCTATGTCTATCTCGGCAATGCCAATGGCGAGGCGAGCGGAACGTTCTCGACAGGGTTCGGCGCATCGGTCCAGTCGCCGAACGAGTTCTCGCTCGTGGAACTGGAGCAGAAGAAAGGCCGCCGCGAAGCGCGTATCGGCAGTATGAATATTGCCGGTGCTAAGGCGGGGGTGATGGACAAGGACCAGATCCCTTTCACCTACGAGCAGGTGACGCAGGGAGTGTACAAACTGACGCCGGAGACTGCGCTGGAGAAGGGCCAGTATGGCTTCATCTTCGCTGTTGGCGGAGGGGCCGGCCCCGGCCTCGTGGGTAGTGCGGGCACAGCCGGCGCGCGCGTGTTTGCCTTCGGCGTGGGCGAGTAGGTTAGGGCGAAAGACCCGGTTCGCGGCGGGCACAATAAAAGGCGCCGGGAAATCCTCCCGGCGCCTTTGTCATTTATCGGTTTGCGCTCAGCCCTGGCGCTGGCCGGTCAGCGGCATGTCGCCAAAGGCGCCTGCGTTCACCGTACCAGTCAGCTGGTCGCCGTTCACGTTGGCGGTGCAGTTGAGGGTCATCGGCATGGGGACGGTCATGTCCATCGCCCAGGTAAGCGTGTCGCCATCGATCTTGCCGTCCTTGACGTCCATGGAGCCCATGCCGCCAGCCATCGATCCGGTAAAGGTGTTCCCGTCGTCGCCGGGGACTACGGTGAAGGTGCCCTTCTGTTCGCCCATCGGGCTCTTGACGACGGTGTCATAAGTACCTGCTACGGACATGAAAATTCCTCTCTTCGGTTAGCAATCTGGAGTGGCCGCTAGATCGCCCTTGCTGACATCAATGTCAACAAGGGCGATCTCGATAGCAGTCACTGACCCATCTGTACGACTTCGACATCGAGGCCGAGCTTTTCGAGCTGCGGCTCCACGACAGTTGCATCGCCGACGACGACCCAGACAAACCGGTTGGCATCGATTGCGGCGCGCACCGCTTCGTCCAGACTGCTGCGGGTCTGCGAGCGATACCGGTCTGCGAGCAATTCGTAGTAATTGTCCGGGCGGCCATACATGGCGTTGTTCTGCATGGCTCCGAGCACGGCGCCGGAGGTTTCGAACTGGCCAGGCAATTCGCCGATTTCTGCAGTGACGATCCGGTCCAGCTCCGCTTCGCTGACGCCGCGGGTGTCGAGGAATTCCCCGGTTTCGCGGATCAGCTCGGCCAGCGCATCGCCGGTACGATCGGCCTGGACTGGAGCCGCAATGTTGTAAGCGACGGCCTTCTCGCGTGTCTGCGGGAAGCCGCTTACGCCATAGCTCCACCCCTTTGTCTCGCGCAGGTTCATGTTGAGGCGTGCGAGGAAATTGCCACCCAGCGCATTATTCCCATTGAGGAAATCGACATAGGTTTCATCACGCGCATCCACCGGCGTCCGCTGTCCACCGAGAATAAAGCTCTGCGGCGAGTTCGGACGATTGACCAGAACGATGCGAGCTTTTTCCGGCACGGCGGCCATGTCGCCGAAACTCTTGGTTCCCTTTGCTACTGTGGGCGCCTGCCAGTCGCCGAACACCTTGTTCAGCGCGGCAGTGATTTCACCCATCGGGCGATCCGAAACTACGAAAATCTGACCATTGTCGGGGCGGATCCAGCGATCCTTGAAGCCGGTGATGTCGTCACGGGTCAAGGCAGTGACCGAAGCCACTGTGCCACTGTCGGCACCGCCGTAGGGGCTGTCTTCCCCGTAGATGATCGGAGCGAGCGTCCGCGCCGCGATCGACTGCGGCGTGCGCAATTCCTGTTCGATACCGGTGATCTGTTGCGCGCGCACGCGCTCGATTTCAGCAGGCGCGAATGCAGGGTTGCGCACAATGTCGGACATAAGCTCAAGCGACGGCGTGAGATTGGCCGACAGTGTCGACAGGGTGAAACTGGACCGGTCGAAACCGCCGCCAACGGAGATCGATGCGCCGAGCCGTTCGCTGGCTTCGGCGATTTCCTGCGAGTCCATCGTTGTGGTGCCTTCGTCGAACAGGCCGAGAGCCAGCGCTTCAAGACCGCGTTTGTCCACCGGGTCGGAAGCGGTGCCGGCGTCGAACGACATCGTTATATATGTCGCGGGGACCGCGTCCCGCATAGCGTAATGAAGCTCCATCCCATTCGCGAGCCTGGTATGCTGGACGTCGGGAAAATCGAGCGTAGCGGTCGTCGCGATGGGCGGCTTTGGCCGTTCTTTCGTTACCGTGATCTCGCTCGCCCCTGCGGCTTCGTCAGTGGCCGCGGTGGCAGAGGCAACCGATGCCGCTTCTTCATACTCGCCTTCGCGCTCGCCCGGTTCGAGAACCAGCGTCAGGGCCGGCCGGGTCATCCAGCGCTGCATTGCGGACTGAACTTCGCCAGGCGTCAGCGTTGCAAGGATTTCGAGCTGGCGGGCGTAGAAATCTGGATCGGCGGCCAGCACTTCACCCGAAGCCAGTGTGACGGCCTTACCGCCGAACCCGCCTACCTGCTCAAGCCCACGGATCGTCTGGGAGACGGTCGACGTTGCTGCGCGGCGCACCTCGTCCTCTGTCGGGCCCTCGGCAATGAACTGTGCAACGAGTTCATTGAGCCGGGCTTCGACCACGGCAGGGTCGACACCTGGCCGCGCGGTTGCGCCCACGTTCAACACACCGACGCGCTGCCACGAATAATTGCCGGCTGAAACGCCGACGGCCAATTGCTCATCACGGACGAGAGTCTTGTCGAGGCGGCTGGAAGACAGGCCACCGAGGATCTGCGTTCCTACCGTCAATGCGGTAAGTTCGCGGTCGGTAATCCCGGGAGCGCTCCAGTATTTCGAAATATTGGTGGCTGCGACCTGATCCTTCATCACCGTGCGCACATCCTGCGCCAGTTCGGGGACGTTCGCCTGGGCAGGATCGTTGACCGGTCCGCGGGAAATCGGGCCAAAATACTTTTCCACCAGCGTACGGGCTTCGGCGGCAGTTACGTCGCCCGCAAGCACCACGGTCGCATTGTTCGGACCGTAATTGTCGCGGAACCAGTTCTGGACGTCGGCCATGCTGGCCTGATCGAGGTCGGCCATAGAACCGATCGGCGTATGATCATAAGGGTGCGGAGCAGGGAACAGCGTCTTCACGATTTCATAGAAGACCAGACCGCCTGGCTGATTGTCGCCCTGCCGTTTTTCGTTCTGGACAACGCCGCGCTGGTTATCGAGTTTTTCCTGCGTGATCGCGCCCAGCAGATAACCCATGCGGTCGCTTTCCAGCCAAAGGGCGCGTTCAAGCGCCGGCTTGGGAACGGTCTGGAAATAATTCGTACGGTCGAAATTGGTCGTGCCGTTGTAATCGGTCGCACCCATTTCCTGCAGGTACTGGAAGTAGTCTTCCGGCGCATTTTCGGAGCCGTTGAACATGAGGTGTTCGAACAAATGGGCGAAACCGGTCTGGCCCTTCGGTTCGTCCTTGGAACCGACATTGTACCACACGGCCAGCGCGACGATTGGCGCCTTTTTATCGGTATGCACAATGACATCGAGGCCATTGTCCAAGGTGAATTTTTCATAGGGAATCTGGACTTCGTCGATCAGCGTTGCGAGCGCTGCGGGCTCGTCCAGAGTGCCTGCTTCGGCAACGGGCGCTGAAGCATTGGCCATGGACTGGCCGTTCGGCGTTGTCGTGCATGCTGCCAGAACGAGCGAGGCGACGCCCGCAGCAAGTACCGATTTCATTTTCATATAAAACCCCCTTCGATCAAGTCGTTCGATTCGACTCGATATAACAGACAGATGGCAGGCTAACCCGTCATCGAGAATGCGTCACGACCTCTCGGGACGCGGAATTGGCAAGCACGTCTTCACGCCAGAAATGGACCGGCTTCAGGCGGTGCTGGACGAATAACGTCGCTTGGTCGGTGTAATGCGGCGACGCAGGCCGCGTCGTGGCCGCGCCGAATGGCTGGATGGAGCGTGAGGAAACCCGCTGGCCGGGAAGCCATTCCACCCACTGGATGAAACTGTCGCCATGTCGAACCGACAGACGGCCATCGTCGTCCACATCCCATAGGGTCGAGGCACGCAGCGTATCCGATCCGCCATCCAGCGGCAGATCCACATCGCCTTGGCGCAAACGCAGCAATTCGCTCATCGGTGGATCGATGCGGCCAAAATGGCCCTTGAGATGAGCGACCTGTTTCGCCAGCTCTTCGCGGACATCGGGCCAAGGCTTATTCTGATAGCTGGAGGCCATGAACTCACGGATCATCAGCAGTGCCAGCGCATCGGCCTCGCCGACATTGTTGGCGGTAAAATCCCAGTTCATCAGCATGTGGCGCGCGCGCGCAAGCCCGGCGTCATCCGAAAGATCGAGTGCAGCCAGATCATCCCACAGACGTGCGACATAGCCTTCGCGCTCGTAGGCGGTATCGTATTTGATCTTCTCCAGCGTCGCCCGGTCGAGCAACTCTGCCTCGCTCATGAGCTTCCACGCCCTGCGGGAACGGTTGGTCTGCTTGAGTTCGACGCCGAGTTCGGGGGCAAAATCGTCAGGCGACAGATCGCTGCCTTCCCCTGCGGCGGCGTAGGGCGCATTGTTCGCATTATAGAGCCAGCCGCTCGCCGGGTTCACATATTTGGGTAGTGACTGATAGGGCACCGGGCCAGACCAGATCGCGCGCGGATCGTCGCCCGGCAGGATCTTGCGCCAGTCGTAACCCTTCGCACGGTCGGGCAGGGCAGCATTGTAAATGAAGGCGATGTTGCCTTCCTTATCGCCATAGATGAAATTGGTGGACGGAATGTCCATCCGCGCAAGAATGGCCTGGAATTCGTCCAGATCGGTTGCCTTGTTAAGGCGATAATAGGCGTCGAGTTGCCCCAGATTTCCCATCCCGCCATAGCGGACGGCGAAATAGCCATTGTCGTTCTTGATCACCGGGCCGTGAACACTTCGATAGATCGTGCGACGGATCGGCAGTGTGATGGGCCCCAGCTTTACCGGCAGGGTCACAGTCTGCTTTTCCAGATCGCGCCACTGGTCACCGATGCGGTACTGTGTCCCGTCATCGTTCATGACCAGCTTGTAGATGTCCACCATGTCAGGCGTGTTGACCGTATTGGTCCAGCCCAGATGTTCGTTGTGACCCAGGAAAGGGAAGGGGCTGCCCGGGAAGTTGGCGCCGGCATAATGCCAGCCCTCGTCGCTTTCGACCACCAGTTCGTACCAGGCGACGCCGCCGCGCCATGGCTGGTGGCTATTCGATACCAGAATGGTTGGCCCGCCTGATTTTTCGGGCATCACGGCAAAGGCATTCGATCCGGCCAGCGCCCCGTCCTCGCCCCATGGCAGGGGTCGTGCTTTCGTCTGCCTTGGCGGCGCAACTTCATCGTCTCGGATGACTTCGACGGCATCCGTCGCCGGCGTGGCTTCACGGCTGCTGAGCGGGATCGCAGGGCCATGCTCGGGGCGCAGTTCCTTGCCATCTACCAAAGGCCCGATGACGTCCCCGAGGCCGAAGAAGAACGGTTGGCGAAGCGCGAAACCCGCTGCCACGTCGACACCGTCGACGGGAAACAGATTGCCAAGCTTGACCTCGTCCGGATGTTGAAGGGCATAATCGTTCAGGCCCGTCGCATAGGCATCGAACAGCGCGCGCGTGTCTTCGGGCAGCCGCGGGTAACTTTTCTCCGCCGTGCCGCGCGCATCGAGCAGGTGATATGCATAATCGAATGCCGCACCGTCCTGCCCGGCGATCGCGCCATATCGCCCGCGGCTCATCGCAACCACATCCTGAAGGGTGAAGAAATCGTCCTCCGAATGGGCGATGGCGACGCCATAGGCGACATCGGCATCCGTCTTGCCGTAGATGTGCGGTACGCCGAATTCGTCACGACTTATTTCAGCAGTGTAGGCCCGATCGGGCGGGGCGATATCGTCGCGTTTGGCCCAGAAAGGCTCCCACGTGGCCAGCGCGACGAATGTTGCCAGCACAAGCACCAGCAGCGCAAAGCCGATGCGCCCCAACCATTTCTTCATGAAATCCCGTCCTCTCTTGCAACGGGGTTAGCGATACCGGGCCGAACTCGCAATGCGATTGGGCAAAACCCTGCGGCAGCTGTTTCCCGATCCGGATTCGGCTGTCTAACCCGCCAGCAGTGACAGCGCAGATCACCATCGGCCACGAATCTTCCGGCAAACCGGTCGAGTTCGACATCGAGGAACTCCTCGCAACCCGTTTGCTCGTGCAAGGCAATTCGGGAAGCGGCAAATCACACCTGCTGCGTCGCCTGCTCGAAGAGAGCGCCGGCATGGTGCAGCAGGTTGTCATCGATCCCGAAGGCGACTTTCCCTCGCTCGCGGACAAGTTCGGCCATGTGGTCATCGACGGCGCGGCCTATTCGCCGCCCGAAATCGAAGCGCTTGCCCGCCGTATCCGTGAACATCGTGCCAGCGTGGTGCTCGATCTCGATGGCTTGGAAGTGGAACAGCAGATCCGCTGCGCTGCACAGTTTCTCACTGCTCTGTTCGATGCCCCGCGCGAACATTGGTATCCCGCCCTGGTCGTGGTGGACGAGGCGCAGATGTTCGCCCCTGCGGCTGCGGGCGAGATGGCTGAGGATACGCGCCGCATGACGCTGTCGGCGATGACCAATCTCATGTGCCGCGGCCGCAAGCGCGGACTGGCCGGGGTGGTCGCGACCCAGCGACTGGCGAAGCTTGCCAAAAACGTTGCTGCCGAAGCTTCGAACTTTCTGATGGGACGAACTTTTCTCGACATCGACATGATCCGTGCAGCCGACCTGCTCGGGATGGAGCGCCGGCAGGCGGAGCGTATTCGTGAACTGCAGCGCGGCCATTTCCTCGCGCTTGGCCCTGCCATCACAAGGGTGCCGCAGGCGGTGAAGATCGGCCCGGTAAAAACCGGTCATACGGTTCGCAGCGAAGGCCTGATGGCGCTGCCTGACACGGCGCCCGAGGATATGGCGGCGCTGCTCACCACCGATCTCGCGAGCGAGGTGGCCAAGGCGCCCCCGCCGCCCGCGCCGCCACCCGCGCCGCGGATCGACGAAATGGAAGACAGCATCGCTCATGCAGAAGAACGGCAGGTCGCCGCGCCGGAGCCGATCGATACGTCTGCCGTTGCGACACGGATCGCGGAGATTATCGCCGAGCTCGCCGGCGAAGAGGGCATCGCTTTTCAGTCTGCGAGCGCACAATATCAGACGTTTCTCACCCGGTGCCGCCGTGAACGCCTGATTGGGCCCATGCCCGACATGCGCGGTTTCCGCCGGCGCTTCGCTGTTGCCGGGGCCGGCCTCAGTGAACTGGAAGAACCCGTGCAGGCGAGGATCATGCAACTCGCCGGGACCGTCGAAGAAGATTTGCTCGGGCCCTTCCTCGTCATCGCCAAGGCTGCGCATGCCGGTGAAACGCAAGTCGACGAACACGCGCTTGCACGGGCCTATGGCACCAGTTCGCCCGGCCGCATCCGGCGCCTGCTCGATCACCTCGAACGGCAGGGCCTGGTCGTAGTGCGCGAAGATTTCGGCGGCGACCGGACAATCATGGTGCCGGGACTGGAACCGCTCACCCAGGGTTGATGACCCTCACCGTGCTGCATAGGTCCACATGATGGACTATGCAGACTTTAGGCATTTCGCAGCGCTCGACATTCGCGCCGGCACGGTAACCCGGGCCGAGCCCTTCCCGGAAGCCCGCCGCCCCGCCATCAAACTGTGGGTCGATCTGGGGCCCGACATCGGCGAGCGTAAAAGCTCGGCACAGATCACCGAACACTACACCCCTGAAAGTCTCGTCGGGCAACGGGTCATGGCAGTGGTCAATTTCGCCCCGCGCCAGATCGGGCCCTTCATGTCGGAGATACTCGTGCTCGGCTTCCCGGACGCAAACGGCGCGATCCTCCTCGCACGGCCCGAAGCCAGCGTTGCCAATGGCGCTCGTCTGGCTTGATTGCGCACAAAACTGTAAAGCCACACGCGCCGGTCAACCGTTCGCCGACGTTTAACTTCAGAGATGGCATGACACTGACGAACGGCGCGATCTCAGCTCGGTTGCTTTACACCGCGACCGTCAAAAGAGGACTTCGTCGAAAATAACGACCTCAACCTATTGTGTTGTATATACGTCACACCATATCGCGTTGGTAATCACACGGGGATATCCATGAATCTCGAAAAGTTCACCGACCGGGCGAAAGGCTTTCTGCAGGCTGCGCAGACGGTTGCTATCCGCATGAACCACCAGCGGATCTCGCCTTCGCATCTGCTGAAGGCGTTGCTGGACGATAGCGAGGGCATGGCTGCCCAGTTGATTCAGCGTGCCGGGGGCAATCCCGGTGTGGCGATTACCGAGGTCGATAACGCTCTGGCCAAGGTGCCGGCCGTCTCGGGCGGCGGGGCGCAGCAGACGCCCGGGCTCGATAACGATGCGGTTCGCGCACTCGATCAGGCCGAACAACTGGCTGAAAAGGCGGGCGACAGTTTCGTCCCGGTCCAGCGGGTTCTCCAGGCGCTGACGATGGCCGATAATGATGCGGGCAGAGCGCTGAAATCTGCTGGGGTCGATGTCAAATCACTGGAAGCGGCGATCCAGGACGTCACCAAAGGACGCGCTGCGCACAGTGCGGGCGCGGAGGAAAGTTACGACGCCATGAGGAAGTATGCGCGCGACCTTACGCAGGCGGCGCGGGACGGCAAGCTCGACCCGGTGATCGGTCGAGACGAGGAAATTCGCCGGACGGTCCAGATCCTCGCCCGCCGTACCAAGAACAACCCCGCTCTTATCGGCGAACCCGGAACGGGCAAGACTGCGATTGCTGAAGGCCTCGCCCTGCGTATCGCCAATGGCGACGTGCCCGACAGCCTTAAAGGCCGCACATTAATGGCGCTCGACCTGGGCGCATTGATCGCGGGCGCAAAATATCGTGGCGAATTCGAAGAGCGGCTGAAGTCGGTACTCGACGAGGTCAAAGGCGCCGAAGGGCAGATCATCCTGTTCATCGATGAAATGCACACGCTGATCGGCGCTGGCGCATCGGAAGGCAGCATGGATGCCGGCAACCTGCTCAAACCTGCGCTTTCGCGGGGCGAGTTGCACTGCATCGGTGCGACCACGCTCGACGAATACCAAAAGTATGTCGAGAAGGATCCCGCGCTCCAGCGTCGGTTCCAGCCGGTTTATATCGATGAGCCGAGCGTTGAAGACACGATCAGCATATTGCGCGGTATCAAGGACAAGTACGAACTGCACCACGGCGTGCGCATTACGGACGGCGCAATCGTGGCAGCGGCGCAATTGTCAAACCGCTATATCCAGAACCGTTTCCTGCCCGACAAGGCGATCGACCTGATGGACGAGGCTGCCAGCCGCATCCGCATGGAGGTCGAAAGCAAGCCCGAAGAAATCGAGGGGCTCGACCGCCGGATCATCCAGCTGCGGATCGAAGAGCAGGCGTTGCAGAAGGAAACCGACGACGCTTCGAAGGACCGTCTAGAAAACCTCCGCAAGGAGCTCTCCGAACTCGAACAGCAGTCGAGCGAACTGACGACACGTTGGCAGAACGAACGCGACAAGATCCATGCTGAAGCCCGGATCAAGGAAGACCTCGACCAGGCACGTATCGAACTAGAACAGGCACAACGCGGCGGCGATCTGCAGAAAGCCGGCGAACTGCAATACGGCAGGATACCGGAACTGGAGAAGAAGCTCGCCGAAGCGTCCGGACAGACCGATAACGCTCTGCTCAAGGAGGAGGTCACCGAAGACGATATCGCTGGCGTCGTCTCGCGCTGGACGGGTATCCCTGTCGATCGGATGATGGAGGGAGAGCGCGAGAAGCTGCTCGACATGGAAAACATCCTGTCGAAGCGGGTCATCGGGCAATCTCAGGCGATCGATGCCGTATCGAAGGCTGTGCGCCGCGCTCGCGCGGGCTTGCAGGACCCCGGGCGCCCGTTGGGCAGCTTCCTGTTTCTCGGCCCGACCGGCGTCGGCAAAACGGAGCTCACAAAGGCATTGGCGGGCTTCCTGTTCGACGACGACAGCGCCATGGTGCGCATCGACATGAGCGAATTCATGGAGAAGCATGCGGTCGCCCGTCTGATTGGCGCGCCTCCAGGCTACGTCGGCTATGAGGAAGGCGGCGTCCTGACCGAAGCTGTCCGCCGGCGACCGTACCAGGTGGTCCTGTTCGACGAAGTCGAAAAGGCGCATTCAGACGTGTTCAATGTGCTGCTGCAGGTTCTCGACGATGGACGCCTGACCGACGGGCAGGGCAGGGTGGTCGACTTTTCCAACACGCTCATCATCCTAACCAGCAATCTGGGCAGCCAGTACCTGGCGAATATGGATGACAATCAGAAAGTTGCGGACGTCGAACCGCAGGTGATGGATGTCGTACGCGGCCATTTCCGGCCCGAGTTTCTCAACCGGCTGGACGAGATCATCCTGTTCCATCGTTTGGCACAGGAACACATGGCGCCAATCGTGGATATCCAGGTCGAGCGCGTGCAGAAGCTGCTCAGGGATCGCAAGGTCACGCTCGAGCTGAGCGATGCGGCAAAGAAATGGCTCGGCCGTGTCGGCTACGACCCTGTTTACGGCGCCCGCCCGCTAAAGCGCGCCGTGCAGCGTTACGTTCAGGACCCGCTGGCCGACATGATCCTTTCGGGCAAGGTGCCGGACGGGTCGACCGTGCAGATTGACGAAGGGGATGGGGAACTGGAGATGGTGGTCGTGTGACAACGGGCGCAAGGGCTTTGGATTCAGAACGGACGGCCTGGTGGGCCCGAAATATCTAGCTGTTTGGCACGTATCCATTTCGAAGCGATGACTTTCTCTCCTGACGTGACCTTACCTCCAAGGTGGTTGGTGGCAGAAAGGGGGTGGCCGGATTTGTCTGCATTTTTAAACCAGATTGCGTCGCCGATGCCGCCCTTAAATTGGAAACCAAGGTTAGGAAATTCAGTCGCCCCTCCGGAGTACTCTTCGTTCAGGTAAATCAAAAACGTCGACAATCTCTGATTGGCGACGTTGGCCATGGCATCACTATGTAATTTATATTCATCACCTTCACCGTACGAGAGGACCTGTAATGGCTCTCCCTGCTCGTATTGGGTCCCAGTCGCGGCACCTATGCGCCGGTTAATGGCGTGAATGACGGGGGTTTCTTCAACGAATGAAAATGCGGTGAATGAGGACTTTCTGATTGGATCGTGGATTAGTTGGCCGGTCGTGGGATGAACGACTGTCGCTCGTTGCAAACGAGGGCGCGCAACTGACCCAAGATACTTGCTTTCGGCCGCGGTGAGAAATGATCTGAAAACTGAAATATGCGGGACCGATTGCGGGATTTCCGGTGCAAACGTATCAGTAGGGTTTCCGGCACCGTCAATGTTCATGCGATTTAGAAGCGCAATTTGAACAGACGCCTCATCGATTTTCTCATTCTGAAGTTCGTTTAACGCTTGATGCCAAGCGCGGTCGCAACCGCCCGCTCCATTCGCAAGTAGCGCTACGTAAGGTTGCCGGGCTTCCTCTAGGCTCTTGGCTGCCAGCCCGTAAAACCGCCGCGCTTCGGCCAGGTCTCGCCGGATCAGGTGGCCGGTTAGGCGCCATTGCGCTAAACACAGAGCAGCTGTTGGATTACCTGCTTCTGTATCCATCAATAGCGTCTTGTAAGCGGCCTCGACGCCCCTTCGCTCGACGAGCAGGTCCGCTTCGGTTCGCCAGTCGTGCATTGATATCCTCGTATATTAAGATTGGGCGGGAACAAAAAAGGGGGGCGAATGCTCGCCCCCCTTTCAATGTTTACGCGTGAAGTTCCTTATCAGAAGCCAGCGCGGACACCGGCGTAGAAGGACGTGCCTCGGATCCGATAGATTCCGCTGCCACCACCGATACCGGTGAGACCAAACGGAGGATTCGTACCGAGAATGTTGTCGACGCCGACAGTGAAGTCGAACTTGTCGTTCACTTGGTAACCGAAGCTAACATCGTGATAGAACGTTTCCGGGTACTTACGAATGTCCGCATAATCATCGTTCTGCGGCGGATCGCCATTTAGGCTATTATAATCCTCGTATGTATTCAGATACATCGGTCCGATGTAACGCATTTCGTAACCCATCCGGAACTTGCCAAACTCGAAGTCGAGGTTCCAACGGAACTCGTCCTTCGGATCGCCCAATTCTTCGAGAATGCGGTTCTCGAAGTCCGGATTGGTCGGATCTTCAAAATTACTACGCTCGAAAGTGTGCGTGTAGATCAGACGGGTGGAAAGCGCATTGTTCGCCCCAAAGGTTGTGCGGTACGCCACTGTGGAGTCAATGCCCCTGACGGTGCGTGCTGCGAAGTTCACAGCGCTCACCACCAGATCCTTGTCGAGAACCTGGCCAGGCACTTCGCCGTTCGGACCAGTCCCGGCTCCGCGATAGCGAGTGATCAGATCGCAGAACGGATTGTTAAGATCAGGCAAATCGTAACAGGTATTTACAATACCTTGAGCGGAAACAGCCGTGATTACGTCCTTAACCTTAATGTCGAAGTAATCGACTGTCACAGCCAGACCCGGAATGGCGCGCGGCTGAATGACTGCGCCAATAGTATAGGAGTCGGACTTTTCCTCGCCCAGATTGGGATTGCTACCGCTGAGAATTTCGAGCGAATAGTTCGGCAGGGCGATAAACTGCGGATCTGTGAGCAAAGCTCCCAGGTCAGCTTGACAGTTCGCCCGACGGTTTGCCGAACCCTGTGATAAGTTCTGTGGCAGACACGGGTCGGAGAAGCCCGGAGCGAAGTTTTGCGTGATTGGAAACGCTGTTTCGCTCAGATTAGGGGCACGTACAGACCGACCATATTGTGCACGGAAGGTGATATCAGGGATGGGGGCCCACTCTACACCGCCATTATAGGCATATGTCGTTCCCACAGAACCACCATAATCAGAGACACGTCCAGCGGCCGAAACCGTGAGTTCCTCAAAGAACGGAACGCCACTCAGAATGGGAAGACGGATTTCACCGAAAGCTTCCGTCACTTCGAACGGATCCGGTGCGAATGTCGGAAGAGCGTTATAGAAAGTGCGTCCCGATTCTACTAGCGGATCGGCTTGGTAGAACAGTTTCTCGCGCCGGTACTCCGCCCCGACAGCAAAGCCCACTGGGCCGCCCGGCAAGTTGAAGAAGCCGCTTGTATCGCCTGCCACGAAACCGCTGATCACTAGCTGTTCCAGTTCAGCTTTTGAAACGGTGTCTTCAAGGATGTAGTTTGCGGCGGCGGCGTTATCGCCCTGGCCAAACGGATTGTACGCAACGCAGTTGGCAATGTCCTGAGCCAGTGCATCAGTGTCGCCGGCAAGGCCGTACTCGAAAGCGGCGGTTGGGTCGTACTGTGAACGACATGCAATTTGCCCTGTCGCCGGATTAATGCCGGAGTCGAGTGCAAGCATGAAACGCTGGGGAATGATATTACCCAGAATTGTAGTGTCTTCCTTCACCTTCCCGTAATTGGCTGAAATTTCATAGTTCCAGCTGTCTAGGAAGTCGCCGCGTACGCCTGCCACGACGCGGAAAACATCACGTTCGGACCGTTCGTCACGGTTTCCAAGGTCGAGCAATGAGCGACCGATTGCAAAGCGATAGGAGCCGTCAGCAATGGCCGCCAAGTCGTCTGGAGAAAGCGGAACCTGACCGCTGAGACGGCTATTGAGGCCCGAAGCGATCAACTGATCCGTGATAACGCCACGAGCCTGTGAGCTGAGGAACGGATTGTCGAGGCGCACGAACTCACGCGGGTCCCCATACGTAAATCCGCTCTGAACGAAAGCCGGGCTTGATTGTTGACCCTGCGTGTTGATTCGAACGTACTTCGCTTCGACAAACGGCTGAAAAGCTTCTGCCACTTCAAAGCGTGCAAGAAGGTTAACGTTGTAGCGTTCCTGCTGCGGGAACACGCTAAGCAGCGTACCCTCGCGGCCGGTTTGGCCATTGCTGTTGACGATGCTTCCAAAAGGTCCGGTCGACGTACGTGTGCCCGTTTGCTGAACCAGCTGCCCGTCGGGCGTGAAGATGTAGTTGCAGTTGTACGGAACGTTATTCAGACCAGTTCCACACGGTGCCGCACCATTCTGCTGCGGGAAGGGCACGAGCGAATTGAAATCGATCGTGGTTGACCCGATATTCCGAAAGAACGCTCTGTCGGGGAATCCATCGGAATTGGTGGCACTATCCGTGTCGATAACGAGGAAACCGTCGTTCCGACGAAGGAAGCTCACGTCTGATCCGAAAACGCGATCCTGGTTTGCGTATTCGCCGTGAATTGTAATGTTTCCGCGACCATCCGCGAAATTCTGACCCGCGAGGATCGATACGTATTGCGAGGGGAACGTACCCTCGTCGTTGACACTGATGTGGCCACGGCCCTGAATGCCTTCAAAGTCATCCTTCAGAATGAAGTTGACGACGCCGGCGATTGCGTCGGAGCCGTAAATTGCCGAATTGCCACCGGTAACTACGTCAACACGTTCGATCAGATCGTTTGGAATGGTATTGACGTCTACTGACGTGCCGTTCGACAGGATGTCCGACGCCACATGGCGGCGACCATTCACCAGGACGAGCGTGCGGGCAGTGCCCAGGCCGCGAAGGTCGAGAAGATTGAGGCCAGTCGTACCAAGGAAACGACCGGCGTTTGCTTGGCTGAATGTGCTGCGAAGCTGCGGAAGGTCGTTGAGCGTATCGCCGATGTTAATCGACGACTGTTCAAAGATCTGCTCCCCCGTCAGCGTCGTAACTGGAACCTGCGATGTTAGCTCAGGTCGCGAGATGCGCGATCCGGTGACGATGATTGCATTGCTTTCGACAGGTGCGGCTTCAGCTGGGTCGCTGGCGACGGCGTCATCGGCGTCCTGCGCGAAACCTGGAGTCGAGAACGCAAGGGCGGCGAGCCCTGCGCTGGTGAGCAGTGCGGCCCGTCCACCCGAGGCGGAAAAGGTCTTTTTCATTTATTTAGTCCCCTAACTGTGCCGGAGGAACCGGCCCATTGTGGGACTCAAGCAAGGTGAGGCCGCTCAGGCAACCCGTATGGAACCAAAACCCATAGATCATTCAGATTTTGGCACGGGTGTATCAAAAATGTGACGGGTTAAGTGGCGTCGGCAACACCGCTTCGAATTATGGGATTTTGATACACTCGTCCGTATCGCGGAGGCATTCATCACCGGCTCTATCTTGGGCTTTTAAAATAGAGCCACGTGCCTGCACACGAACATTCTTGATATATTTGATAGTGAGCAAGTACTTGGGCGCTGGCGCTAAATTTTAGATTTAAAACCTTTCCATGCGCGCTTGATCCACCTTGCTCGTGAAAGGCAATGGCAGGGAATAAATGTCATAGTCCCATCTCCGGGGCTAATTCCCATTGCCGCTTGATTACGCGCCCCAGTTTTGGAGATTACCCTCTGCTGCAAAACCCCGCATTAGAGCATACACCTTCTTGGTTGGTCATCTCACCAGCAGCATTACGAGTGCCGCGTTCGTAATCGATCCATTCAGTCCGGGTCATGCAGATGCGTTCGCGCTTAGCGCGCGAGCCAGTCACCTTAAACGACTTACAAATCTTCTTGTTTGCATCCTCTGCTTCCTCAGGCGCGGGAGCATCGGCGGCGTTTGTCGCGCTAGCGGTCCGTAAAAGCTCCCCCGCTGGTGCAGTGGCGCTCGTTTGCAGAATAAAGGCTGAAAAGAGCATGAGTAAGTACATAGAATCCTCCGTTGCAAACGGAAGTGTACATTAATCTCATACGCGCCTCAATGCAGGTAATAAAAAAGGGGCGGCCGAAGCCGCCCCTTTCAATTCTCGTTCTAAATGAAATTAGAACGTCATGCGAGCAGTTACCGAATAACGGCGGCCGAGCGCATCGTAGGTCGACGGGAACACGTTACCGCTGTTGTAAGCCGTCGAACCGATGTTGCTGCCAACCACCTTCGGTTCGTTATCGAACAGGTTGATGACAGCAGCAGTCAGCGCAAACGAGTCGGTCACGTTGAAGACGGCGGTCAGATCGAAGTAATGTTCCGACGGGATCGTGCGGAAATCTTCGAGGAACGCGTCAGCAACCAGAGGCTCGACTTCGACCGCGTCGATAAAGCGCCAGCGAAGCGAGAGATCAACTTGGTCGAAGCTGAGCGTCGTACGCTGCGTGAACGAGAACTCCGGCTGAATTGATGCGCAGTTGATGCTGTAATAGCCAACGCATTCACGGTTCAGGCTGGCCGGGTCGTCCTGGTTCGCCTTGAAGCGCGAACGGTTCGTCCAGTTACCGAAGAAGCCCAGGTCGAGACCAGCGAAACCGAGATCGGTGCTATAGTTGGCAACGAGATCGATACCGTCAGTGAAAATCTGACCCTGGTTGGTCAGAACCAGCGGAAGGCCCGGTGTCGTGCCCACGTTACCGAACAGGTTGCCGGTAGCCGGGTTACGACGGATCGAGGTGCAGGCTGGGTTGGTCGGCGATGGATTGTTATCAAAACACGCACTGAAGACGTCACCGATCGTCGGTGAGGTAATGGCATCGTTCAGTTTGATGTTGTAATAGTCAATCGTCATCGAAAGACCGGGGGCGAACACGGGCTGGAACACAGCGCCGATGGTCCACGTGTTGGCCTTTTCAGCAGCCAGATTGGGGTTGCCACCGGTTGTCACGTTAACCTGTCCGGCCGGATCGACGATAATGCTGCCGATCGAAGTGGCCGGTGCACCCTGCGCAAGACAGATTGCACGCAGATTGGCATCGGTCGTCGGCGCCGCGCCCGCGCACGGGTCGGTGTCGAAGTTGTCGAGACCAGTTACGGGAACTGCGAACAGTTCAGCGATGTTCGGCGCGCGGGTAACGCGCTGATAACCACCGCGGATCTGCAGGCTCGGTACCGGGGACCAGCTACCGCCGGCCTTCCAGGTGTATTCCGTACCCGTCGTCGAGTAATCGGAGATACGACCTGCCAGCTCAAGCGTAAGTTCGTCGGCAAAGGCAGCGCCGCTCACCAGCGGAACGACGAGCTCGCCGAACACTTCCTTGACGTCGTATGCACCCTCTACGTCCGGCGAAGCGGCACCATTACCGAGCACTTCACCCGGAGTCTGCGAAAGCAGGTCCGAACGGCTGAAGGCAGAGTAATCGCGATATTCTGCACCAAGTGCGATCGCGATAGGTTCAGCTGAAATGCCGAAACCAACGTCGCCCGAAATGAACGCCTGGACCTGACTCAGTGCAGCACCTTCGGTACCACTGTTACCCACATCGAGGAATGACTGGACTGCAGGTGTGATGCTGCCTGCGGGACCAAAGAGATCGATTGGCACGCAGCCGTCGCTGTCATCGAGGCAGGTGTTCGGATTGGTCGCCAGCACCGCTTGCTGAAGGCGAGTGAAAGTGCCGTTACCCGACTGCCTGGAGACGTTTTCACTCTCGCCGTATGCTCCGAAAATTTCCCAATCGAGATTGGCAACCAGAGCACCGCGAGCGCCGGCCTTAACCTGGAAGAGGCGGGTGCGGTATTCATTCAGACGCGGGCCGAATTCGATGAAGCGGCGACCATAGTCGATACCAACGGTGCGATACGCAGGATCATTGGGGTCCGTTGCCAATGCCGCAGCGTCGCATTCAGCCTGCGAGAACAACGGCTGCGTCCCGGCAAGATCGGCATCTGTATCGAAGCCGCAGATCTGGTTGCGAATTCCGCCCGGGAGGAACGGGTTCGACAGCGGCGTGTCGAGAACGTTACGGAAAGTACCCGAAGAAGCAATGATCGTGGAAGTCGTGCTCTGAACGAACATACCTTCGGCGAACACTTCTATCGCATCGTTAATCTCATAGCGCGAGGAACCATACAGGCGGTACTGTTCCAGCGGGGTCTGATAGATGTTCTGCGGGTTGAAGTTGAACGGGGCGTAGAACGGAACCAACGAAGTACCGTCCGGCGAAACCTGAAGAGTGCCGCTGGTTGTGCCCGGAACCGTGATGACGCTCGGAATAGCCGTCGACGAGCCGCCGGCTGCGCCAGTGATCGAGCTGATGTTGTTCACACCATAAGAGCGATCACCCTGGAAGATTGCTTCACGGTTGGTGTAGCCGACTGCGAACACGGCGTTACCGCGGCCATCGCCGAAGTTGCCGCCAACGATCATGTCGCCGCGGAAGGTGTAGCCGTCACCTTCTTCGGTGATCTGGTTGGTTGCCGAAATATCGACACCTTCGAAATCGCGCTTCGTGACGAAGTTCACAACCCCGGAAATAGCGTCCGCACCGTAAGTGGCGCCAGCGCCACCGGTCAAAACGTCCATGCGCTCGAGTAGTGCGACAGGAATGACGTCGATGTTCGTAAGGCCGTTGAGGCCTTGGGGAACGAGGCGCGTACCGTTAAGGAGAACGAGGTTGCGGTTGGCGCCAAGGCCGCGCAGGTTGACATAAGTCGAACCCCCGTTGCCGTTGTTGACGTTCGAACCGACGCTCGGAACGAGACCCGGAATCTGACGCAGCGATTCTTCGGCAGTGTTAGCCTGCTGAAGTGAAAGTTCTTCCGCGGTAACAACTGCTACCGGGCTCGCCTGCTCGAGGTTGGGGTTCTGAATGCGCGAACCGGTAACGACAATCGACTGGCCTGGCGCGGGTGCATCAGCGGTTGCAGCGGATTCAATTCCACCTTCGTCGCTGTCCTGAGCCATCGCCGGCTGCGCCAGAAGCGCAAGACCGAGAACGGCGGGTGCCGCACTGGCTTTGAAATAGGTTTGGAGTTTCACTCTGATAATCCCTCTATTGATCGACCGACCCCTGAGTGTCGGATCTCCAAGGAACCCCTGAGAGGAAATTAGAACACGTCAAAGCAGCGCTCCTACGTATATCCACTCCCTCCAGCGGATTGCGCCATGTGCCTTTATGGCCGCGCCGAATGCAAAGGTTTTGTTACATTCAGTGCGGTTTGGAGCCACGGGTGTGACGCCGATGTCACACACGGTCCAATGGGCGTTTTGGTCGAAAATTTCGCTGAAATAAGCTGTTGCGCAAGACTCGAAAAGTCGACCGGTCCGCCGGTTGACGTTCACGTAAGGCGGCCCTAGGAACCGGTACCTAATCGAAACCTAACGCTGTTACAGTTGTATGACGAGAGGATGACAATGCCCCAAGCCTATATAGTCGAAGCCGTCCGTACCGCCGGGGGGCGCCGTGGGGGACGTCTTGCCGGGGTGCATCCGGTTGATCTCGCTGCAAGATCGCTGGACGCGATCATGGAGCGCAGCGGTCTCGAGGCCACGGCCATCGACGATGTGGTGATGGGCTGCGTCAGCCAGGGCGGCGAGCAGGCGATGCAGGTCGGGCGCAACGCGGTGCTCGCGTCAAAGCATCTGGGCGAGGGTGTTCCTGCGGTCACGATCGATCGCCAGTGCGGCTCCAGCCAGCAGGCGATCCAGTTCGCCGCGCAGGCGGTGATGAGCGGTACGCAGGATGTCGTGATCGCAGCAGGCGTCGAAAGCATGAGCCGGGTGCCGATGGGTTCGACCGCCATGTTCCACATGAAGGAGGGCCTGGGTAACTACAAGTCACCGGGTCTGGAGGAGAAATATCCCGGCATCCAGTGGAGCCAGTTCATGGGTGCCGAGATGATTGCGCAGAAGCACGGGTTTTCGAAGGACGATCTTGATCGCTTCGCCTTCGCCAGTCACCAGAAAGCGATTGAGGCCACCAAGTCGGGCGCGTTCGACCGGGAAATCGTCGGTGTCGAGATCGATACGGCCGAGGGCGAGGAATGCCACGCGGTCGATGAGGGCATCCGCTTCGATGCGACGCTCGATGGCATCGCGGGCGTCAAACTGCTCAGCCCCGAGGGTAGGATTACCGCTGCCACCAGCAGCCAGATATGCGACGGCTCCAGTGCGGTTCTCGTCGTGTCGGAACAGGCGCTGAAGGACTACGGCCTGACGCCCATGGCGCGGATTGACAACCTTACAGTCACTGCCGGCGACCCGGTCATAATGCTCGAAGAACCGCTGTTTGCCACCGACCGCGCTCTTCAGCGTGCCGGTATGAAGATCGGCGACATCGATCTCTACGAGGTGAACGAGGCATTCGCCCCTGTCCCACTTGCCTGGTTGAAGCATACCGGAGCCGATCCGGACAAGCTCAACGTCAATGGCGGTGCGATTGCGCTGGGCCATCCGCTAGGGGCGTCTGGCACGAAATTGATGGCCACGCTCGTTCATGCGCTGAAAGCGCGGGGCAAGAAGTATGGCCTGCAGACGATGTGTGAAGGTGGCGGCGTTGCCAATGTCACTATCGTCGAGGCGCTTTGACGAAGCGCGCCAATCCGGCCAAAGCCGGAAAGCGAAATTCAGTTTCGAACCCGTGCGAGAATGATACCGGCCATGGCCGGATCCTATAGAGTGATTGAGAGGAATATTCATGGAAGTCAGTAGCAATACCCCCGCAGTCGTCACCGGTGGGGCCTCCGGCCTCGGCGAAGCCACCGCCCGCGCAATTGCCGCGAAGGGTGCGAAGGTCGCCATCTTCGACATGAACGAAGAAAAGGGCGAGGCGGTTGCCAAGGACATCGGTGGCATCTTCTGCAAGGTCAACGTCACCAGCGATGAAGATGTCGATGCGGGTTTTGCCAAGGCGCGCGAAGCCCATGGCCAGGAACGCATCCTCGTCAATTGCGCCGGTATCGGCAATGCGATCAAGACCGCCAAGCGTGACAAGCAGAGTGGCGAGATCAGCCATTTCCCCCTGTCCGCCTTCGATTTCGTCATCCAGGTGAACCTCGTCGGCACCTTCCGTTGCATCGCCAAGTCGGCGGCCGGCATGATGACGCTCGATCCCCTGTCGGAAGACGGTGATCGCGGGGCCATCGTGAACACCGCATCGGTCGCAGGTGAAGACGGCCAGATGGGTCAGGCCGCCTATTCCGCGTCGAAGGGCGGTGTCATCGGCATGACCCTGCCGATCGCACGCGACCTGATGAGCGAAGGCATTCGTGTGAACACGATCCTGCCCGGCATCTTCAACACCCCGCTGATGAACGCGGCACCTCCGCAGGTGAAGGAAGCGCTGGCGGCCAGCGTCCCGTTCCCAAAGCGCCTCGGCAATCCCGACGAATATGCCCGGCTGGCCATGACCATGATCGAATGCGGCTATTTCAACGGTGAAGATGTCCGCCTCGACGGCGCGATCCGGATGGCGCCGCGGTGATCCGCGCCATCGGACTTTCCTACTCGCCCGATCTCTGATTGGGTTCAGCTGATGATGGTCCGCCGTTCCTCTTTCGCGTGCTTCGACAGCGATTTCGGGAACGGCGGATTTTTTGCGCCTGGACTGTGTAACATGCGGTCCATGTGTTCTGTGACGACGACGAACGGAGCGCCGAATCGATGACCGAATTCACCCAGATCAAGCTCGATACTGCCGACGGTATCGCCACCCTCACGCTCTCCCGCCCGGAAAAGATGAACGCCTTCACCGGCGTCATGATGCAGGAGATGATCGATGCCATCGACATCACCGATGCTGACGACAGCGTGCGCGCCGTTATCCTGACGGGCGAGGGTGAACGTGCATTTTGCGCCGGTGCCGACCTGACGCCCGACGAAGGCGCGGGCAATGTATTCGCGCGCCACGATCCGGTCGACGATCTGTCGGATACCCGCGTGCGCGACGGCGGCGGCCGCCTCGTCCTTCGCCTGTTCAACTCGCAAAAGCCGCTGATCGGTGCCTGCAATGGCGTCGCGGTGGGTGTGGGCGCGACAATGCAGCTTCCCTTCGACATGCGCTTGTGCAGCGACAATGCGCGCTTCGGCTTTGTCTTCGCACGACGCGGAATCACGCCGGAAGCCTGTTCGAGCTGGTTCCTGCCGCGGCTCGTGGGCATGCAGACGGCGCTGGAATGGTGCATGACCGGGCGTATCTTCGATGCTGGGGAAGCGCGTGAGCGCGGTCTTGTCCGTTCGGTACATCCCCAGGGCGAACTGATGGATGCGGCGGTGAGCCTGGCGCGCGAGATCGCCGACAACACATCCGCCGTGTCGGTCGCCATGACGCGGGCAATGCTGTGGCGGCTTTCCGCGACGGACCATCCCATGATGGCCCACCGGATCGACAGCCGCTCGATCTACCGGCTCGGCAAGAGCGAGGACAGCAAGGAAGGTGTCCGCAGCTTCCTCGAAAAGCGCCCGCCTGCCTATCCTGACACGGTCAGCGAAAACATGCCCGACTTCTACCCGTGGTGGGACGAACCCGGCTACGAATAGTTTCGCTTGAGACGGTCACAGTCGTAACGGCCTTGCCAAGGCCAACGCGGGAATCCAAGGTCGTCGGCATGTCGAAACACCAGCCTGCCCAGCGCCTTGCAGAGTTCCTGCCTTATCAATTGTCCATCGCTTCGAATGCCGTATCGACGCGCATCGCGGAACAATATCGCAAACGGTTTGCGCTGAAGACTACCGAGTGGCGCATCATGGCGGTGCTGGGTGATCATGGCGCGCTGACCCAGCGCGAGCTTTCGCAGCAGACGCTCATGGACAAGGTGCCGGTCAATCGAGCGTGCAAGCGGCTGGAGCAGCGTGGTCTCGCCCAGCGCTCGCCAAACGCCAGCGATGGCCGCTCGCATCTGCTCGAACTGACCAGTGAAGGGCGGGCCGTACACGCCGGCATCATGCCGTTGGCCCTGAAGATCGAGGAGGAGCTGTTTTCCGTGCTGAGCGAGCAAGAACGAGTGGATCTGCTCGATATGCTCGGGCGCGTGCGCGACCAGGCCGGAGACTTCGACGCGGAAAGCCTGGCCGACTAACGCAGTCGACCAGGGCTTTCAGATCACTTACGCGTTGACCGGCTAGCCAATGCCGCCGCTGAAAGCGTCGGCAATCGAACAAGCCGCCGGGCCGAGAATGACGATAAACAGCACCGGCAGAATGAACATGATCAGCGGTACGGTCATGATGGCAGGAAGGCGCGCGGCCTTCTCTTCTGCGCGCATCATACGTTCGTTGCGGAACTCGGCCGACAAGACACGCAGCGCGGAGGCCAGCGGTGTACCATAGCGCTCTGTCTGGATCATGGTCGTGACCACGCCCTTCACCGCGTCGAGGTTCACGCGGTAGGCAAGGTTGTCGAAGGCCTTCTTTCGTTCGTTGAGGAAGGATAGTTCGATCGCGGTCAGCGTAAACTCTTCGCCGAGTTCGGGATAGGCGCGGCCCAGTTCGCGAGCGACGCGGTTGAAAGCGGCGTCGACGGTAAGCCCGGCTTCGGCACAGATAACCAGAAGGTCGAGCGCGTCGGGCAGGCCTTTGCGAATGGCATCTTCGCGTTTCTTGGCGATGTTGCTCAGATAGATTTCGGGACCCTTGTAACCCAGGAAAAGGGCCAAGCCGAGCGCAGCGACGCGCTTCATCTGCCAGTCGGGATATACCTCAACCAGATAGAGCATGACAAAGGCAAAACCGCCCAGCAGGATCGGAAGTACGGCACGCAGGCCGATCACGACAATCGCCAGTTCCTTGTTGCGGATACCGGCATGGGCCAGCTTCTGCTGTACGCTTTCGATTTGGCTTTGCTGCAGCACCTTCATGCTGCCAAGCGTGTCCTTGATTCTCTCGGTCGTGTCCGTCTTGCGAACCAGGCTTTGCCGTTTCTTGGCACTCGACGTGACGAGACCCATCTTGAGTTCTTCGCGACGACCCTCAAGTGCTCTGACCCGCTTGGCCATCGGATCCTTGATGGTCACCGCGGTGTAGATCGCAAAGACGACTGCTGCGGCAGCTATGCCGACGAGGATCGAGCCGACGACATAGACGTCGAAGCCGAGGAGGGTGGGGCCGGTCACGGGGTCCATTGCTCTAGTCTTTCCTCAACTCAGATTTCGAAACTGACCATCTTGGCCATGATGAAGCCACCGATACTCATCCATACGAGGCCGCCCAGTCCGGTGACGATCAGGCGATCGTCTTCGAAGAAGCCGCCGATATATGTTGGATTCACCCAGTAGATCAGAACGAAGACGATGAAGGGCAGCGATCCGACAATGTAGGCAGACGCCTTGGATTCAGAGCTCATCGCCTTGATCTTCAGTTTCATCTGCGCGCGCTTGCGCAGCACGTCCGAGAGGTTGGAAAGCGTTTCTGCAAGGTTGCCGCCGGTTTCCCGCTGAATGGCAAGAGTAATGCAGAAGAAATTGAATTCCGGAATGCCCAGACGATCGGCCGTCGCCTGCAGCGATTCCTCCATTGTGCGGCCGATCTTGGTCCGTTCGACGATGCCCTTGAATTCTTCGCCGACCGGACCGGGAACTTCCTGTGCGACAACCGACAGCGTTTCGGTGACGGGGAGACCCGAGCGCAAGCCGCGAACCAGCAGTTCGATGGCATCGGGGAACTTCTTGTTGAAGTTGTTGGTCCGCTTCTTGATTGCGCGATTGACGATGAAATGGGGAAGCCCTGCACCGACCAGTATCCCTACACCGAACGAAAGCGGCAAGGACCCGCTCCGCAAGAAAAGTAGCAGGGCGACCACAAATCCCAGGCCAAGCGAGGCGTAGGCATATTGGCTAAGCGTCCAGCCCTTGCCGGTGCGGTCAAGGCGGTTGGCCAGCGCTTCGATGCGCGACCCCGACCCGGCTACTTTATAGGCCGTCGGGCGGCGAGCAGCGATGGCCTTCTTCAGCTGCGATTCGACCTTTGTATCCGTGCTGTCCGAATGGCGGTATCGCACCTGCTGCAAACGCCGTTGGCTGGCCTTTCCTGCGTCAGGGCCGGAGAACAGAACATAGCCGATCGCCAGTAGGGCGAGGATACCCCCTGCCATCAATGTCAGCTGGATTATGTTCATGCCAAACTCCGTCCAAACTTAATGCGCGCGAGCCCAAAGCTTCGCGTCGTTACTGCGCGGGTTCCTTGACCCGCGTGTCTTTCTTCTTCGCCAAAAGGCTCTTGAGATCGAGATTGCCGAGAAGCGATTTCTTGGCGCCGCCGCCGTTGCCGGCCCCTGCGATATTCTCGTCTCCAGCACCAATGACCTGAGCGGAAAGCTGCTTGATCGCGGCCGTCGCTTTCGATCCATTGTTCGCATCGACGAAGGTCTTGCCCAGTTTCGCGGCATTGGCAGCGGCTTTCTGGTCGAAGGGCACCATCACGTCGATCTTGCGTTCGATCGACGCTTCGAAGTCGGCCTTGCTGATTTCGGCGACACCCGGCTGAACCTTGTTGGCGACGATCACGACCTGCGAATGCGGTGCGTTGTTCTTGAGCCAGGAAAGGATACGGATGGTATCGCGTGCCGACGCGAGTGACATTTCCGTTGCCAGTACGACGACGTTCACGTCGTTGAGCAGGTGCGGGAAATTGATCATCATGTTGCGCGGCATGTCGAGCACCGTCATTTCGAACGTGTGCTTGAATTCTTCCTGCAGTTGCATGAAGGCCGAGCCATCGGTCATGAGCGGCTGGTTGATCGGAGCTTCCGCGGAGAGAATGGCCAGATTGTCATTCGCCCGGATCATGGCGCGTTCAATGAACAGCCCATCGATACGACTGGGATTGTCGATTGCATCGGTCAGGCCGCGTCCCGGCTCGAGATCAAGCGTGAGCGCACCGGTGCCGAAGTGGACGTCCAGATCGAGCAACGCTGTCGGCATGCGCTTCTCTGACGAGAAGATCCAGGCAAGCGACGTTACGATTGTCGATGCGCCGACGCCGCCGCGTGTGCCGATGACGGCAGTGGAAACGTGGTGCTTTACACCTTCTTCTTCACCCCCGCGCGGAGCCATGAAGACGGCCTGCGCCTGATTGAGGGAATCCCGCAGCATGCCGGCGGATAGCGGCTTGAGCAGGTAGTCATGAATGCCGCTGGCGAGCAGATCCCGATACAGACGGACATCGTTGACCTGTCCGATTGCGATAACGACAGTTCCCGGCTCGCAGACTTCCGCAAGCGCATTGATGTCGTTCAGCGGGTCGCCACTTTCGGAAAGATCGACCATCAGGATGTTCGGGCTGGCCGATACCGACAAGGACTGGATTGCGTTGCGCAGTCCACCCTTGTTGCATTTTTCAGGTTGCCAGCCGAGTTCGATCACCACCGGACGAAGGACGTCGAGGGCGTTTTCATCACAGATATAGGCCGCAAAGGGATCGCGGTTTCCGGCCAGACCGGGTTTCAGTGAAGCGCTCATGGCTGGTTAGCCTCCTTCTTGGGTGTTGACTTCGGCCAGTCCGCCGGTTGCTCCGGTCGGCGCCAGATCGCGATACGCCTTGATGGCCTTGGTAGAGGTGCTGACGACCGTTTCGCCGGTGCCTTTCTGGCCGGTGATGAGGTCTTCCGGATTGGCGACCATTGCCGCGAGATTACCGTTCACAGCGCAGCCATAACCCGGTGATGTCGCATTCGTCGGGTTGTGTTCGCCATTGGCCGACCAGTCAGGGCATCCCGGAACACTGGCGGTCGAGCGGGTCACGACAATTCTGACCTGACCAGGGTTCACATACCCTGCCGTCACGGGTGCTTCTTCGCTGATCAGCACGCCGTGCCGACCCGCAAGCGCCGCCAAGTCACGCTTCAAAGCCGGGTTGACGCTCGGATCGTCGATCGAGACGCGGTCGCCGTAACCCAAATTCATCGCATCGAACCAGTCGGCGATGCGCTGCTGCTCGCTAACCGCCAGGCCATCGCCACCGGCACTGGCATCCAGAGTGAAATTGGTGCGTTCGACTACCGGTTGGTGCACGCTGTACAGCGTGCGATTTTCAGTCCCCATGCCTCCGCATGCGCCAAGCACGAGGCTGAGCGAGACGGCCAGAGATCCGGCGAGCTTGCGATTGGTTGCCTTTGCCATTGTACTCGTCTCCCTTAGTCGAAGCTGAAGCCGGGCTTGGCCGACGCCGTGCGTTCATTGCGGCGCGCATCGGGCTGGAGGGCCGCCTGCGGTTCACCATTGTTCATAGGCTGGCCGCCAGAAATGCTGGGCTCGCCCGGCGCGGTTTCGACCGCCCGCGGCTTCGGCCGTTCACCGCCCGAAACGCCATCGCTCTGCTGGAAGCCGAGCAAACGCTGAAATTCGTTCGGTTTGCGGAAGCCATCAGTCGGCAAATGGATGTCGTTCGCATCGACGGGCTTCACGAGATACGGTGTCACCACGATCACCAGTTCGGTTTCGCCTTTGCGATAGGTGGTCGAACGGAACAGATTGCCAAGGATCGGAATGTTTCCGAGGCCCGGGGCCTTGTCGATGGTGTTCGTGGCATTATTGGACAACAGGCCGGCAATCATGAAGCTCTGGCCCGAACCAAGTTCCACCGTCGTTTCTGCACGCCGTGTTACGAGTGCCGGAATCTGGAAGCCTTCGAAGACAACAGCGCCCTGGCTGGAAAGCTCCGATACTTCTGGACGTACCCGCATCGAGATGCGCCCATTGGCGAGCACGGTGGGCGTATAGGCGAGGCTTACGCCGTAGTTCTTGTACTCGATGGTGGTAGTGCCGAGACCCTGACTAAGGGGGATCGGAAACTCACCACCCGCGAGGAATTCAGCCGTTTCGCCGGAAAGAGCGGTCAGATTTGGCTGCGAGAGCGTGGTCACGAGCCCTTCGTTTTCAGCGAGGTCCAGCGCGGCTCCAATGTCGAGCCCAAGAAATCTACCCATTGCACCGAGCGTGGTGCCCGGGGAAACTCCCCCAATCCGAGTGCCTTCTACTTGTACAAGCTTGGTCGGATCTGCCGGATCAGGCAGCAGCCCAATCGGTGTGTTCCCCACGCCGAGAGCGGGAAGCCGTCCACCATTGATGAAACCACTGCGCCCCTGACCAACGCCGAACTGAAAGCCTCCCGTGCTGTCGATGCTGGTCAAGTTGACCCCAATCGCACGCACGAAGCTGCGGCTGACTTCGGCAATACGCACCTGCAGATTGACCTGCAGCGGAGTCGCCATACGCAGGCGGCTGATGACATTCGATTCCGTGCCGACGAAGGCTTCGACAAGACGCTGCGCTTCTTCGGCATCCTCCGGAGCGGCGACCGTCCCGGTGAGCAGGATGACATTCGACCCCATGGTGGCGACCGAAATGTTGGCTTCGGGCATGGCGAGGGCGAGTAGCTGGTCGATACTGCCGATATTCGATCCGACGCGGACATTGGCGGACCACACGATGTCGCCGGCATTGTTGCTGGCGTAGATCGTTGTTTCGCCACCGGCCTTACCGAAGACATAGAGCTGGCGTTGCGATTTAACCTGGACGTCGGCGACATTGTCGTCGGCGACAAAGACATCGGCCATATTGCCCGGCACATTGACCAGTTCACCGCGACCGATGGAGAGAACGATCTCGGAGTTGGGACGAACCACAGACTGGGCAGTGGCAGTGGTAACCGGGGCTGCCACCAGCGGCGTCAACGCCAGGCTGGAGAGCAGGAGTTTCGTTGTAAGGCGACGTGTCATGGAATTGCCCCCTGAATGGCGTTCCTGTTGCTTTTTCCTGCTCATCTCACACCTACAGCTTGGGCGGCAGGCAATGTCTGTGCGGCACTTGCGGCTCCGCGCGCGGTGCTCGATCCGACTGCACCAATCGATACATCCTCGGTCTGCTTGCCGCGGGTGACCCGCACGCTGGGACCACTGCGAACCGGTTGTCCGTCGCCGTAGGCGGCTTGCGGTGCGCTGGTGCCCTGCGCAGGAGCCGTACGGCGCTGGAAGCGCGATACGTCGCCGCCGGTCACGTAGGTGCTCTTGCCGTCATCGGGACGCGCCATGGCTTCGCGCAGGAGCCGTTCTTCCTGCTCGGGCGTGGCATTATCCGGAATGGAGACGTCACCCGAAGCGATGGCCCGTTCGAGTTCGCTCTGATTGTCGGCGAGTGAGCGCAGCGACAAGCTGAGCGTGCCGATCGTCTGCGCCACGGCGACCTTCTCTGCAATGACCGGGGTTACTTCGAGCGTGACAGTGCTGAATGCCTTGACCACGGTCGACCCGTCTTCCGCCTTTTCCGAAACGGTCGACTGATCCGTTGCCAGAACACGAAGGTTACGAAGAATGGTTTCCGATGCCTTCAGGCTGGACTCTTCGCTACCTTCGACCTGCTGGGTCAGAACCATGTCCACGCGGTCGCCTGGGAAGACGAACCCGGCTACACCCGACTGGGCGGTAACCGGAACCGTGATGGCGCGCATGCCTGGCGTCAGAGCAGCAGCGAGAAAGCCCCGATCTCCGGGGGCAACCAGAGAGCCCTGCGTCACAGGTTCGCCAGCCGTGATCGGATGACGGACAACAGTGCCGAGAAGCTTCGTGATGTCGGCTTCGCCGTCGAGGAAATACGCATCCTGAACCAGTTCGGCAGGCCACGCTTGAAAGCCGATGGCATCGGCGGTGATGATCGTCCCGACCGGGAGCGCACGTTGTGCAACAAGGACCTTGGGTCCCTGCGGTTCGACCTGCGCGGCAGCCTCGGCCTGCGGTGCGCCTGCACCGGCAAACATGCTCCGTGCGACAAGTGCCGTACCGACCGCGATGATCAGTGCAGCAACCAGCAGAACCAGCTTCTTCCTATCCATGGCTTTGTAGCCCCCTAGTTCAGCCCGCGAAATCCCAGTGCGGGCAAGTATGGTTTCAAGCTTTACGGGCGAATTGGTTAAAATCGCGTTGTCAGCCCGCGGCTATCGCGCCGACCGGCCGGAACATCTGGCCGCTTGCCATTACCCACAGAGCGGCGAGCGAAATGGCGGGACCGTAAGGGACCCATAAATCGCGATCGTGCCGCCGGATGATGCGGATCGAACCAAGCGTTACGACAAGCAGGATGATGAAGGGTGCCAGCATCAGGCCGATAACCGCGATAGGGCTGGTCGTTACGGAGCCGAGCAGATCGGCCGGAACTGAAAGGCGTGGTCCACCCAGAACGGCGCTTGCGAACAACGCAGCAATGGCCGTGCCCAGACCCAACAGTATGGCATCGCGCAAAGGGCGTGTCCGGACGGTCGTGGAATGGGCTACGCGCCAGGCGCCAATCGCCATGGTCAGCACCCAGCCGAGCATCGCCATGGCAACCAGCAGCAGAGTGAACTGCGAGGGCGGCACCCACAATGCGAGCGCCGAGAGCAGCTTCACATCGCCGCCGCCCATCTGACGGATAGCGAACAATATGCAGCACACGGCGAACACAATGGCGGCCAAACCGATCTGAAGGGCGACGCCCGGCCAGAGCGGCAAACCAGTCGATAGCCAGAATACCGGCGCGCCCAAGGCGACCGCCATCGTCAGCCGGTTGCTGATCGTACGGCTCTTCAGATCCGTTACGATTACCCAGAGCAGTGCGATTGCCAATCCGGCGAGCAATACGTAGGTGGAAATTTCGCTTTGCATGTCGCCCCCGAGGCTTTCTTCGGGCCCGGTGCTACAGGAACGTGCTTACCAAACAGTAACCATACGAGGATGTCCGGTCACCGTTATGCAGGCAGAAAGGCAATCCATCAATCGGCGCGCGATACCGGCCGGGGCCGTAGAAAGCAGGTTTGCGTTAGCGGATGGCCATGAAATCCGCCGGATCGATTTACCGGCCGAGGATGGGGGCAAGCGCGGGTCGATCCTTTTCATGCCCGGCCGCGGCGACTTCTACGAAAAGTATCTGGAAACCCTCGTCGAGTGGAGTCGCGCTGGCTGGCACGTGACCGCGGCGGACTGGCGCGGGCAGGCTGGATCGGGGCGTTTGGGCGATGATGCAATCACAGGACATATCGGGGACTTTTGCGACTGGGTCGATGACCTGGCCTTTCTCTGGAAGACTTGGAAAACAGAGACGCGCGGGCCGCATATAGTCGTGGGCCACTCGATGGGGGGGCACCTCGTCACGCGTGCGCTGGTGGATGGAGAGATCGATCCCGACGCAGCGATACTCAGCGCGCCGATGCTCGGCATGTCGGGGCCTCCGCTGCCGTTGGGGGTATCGCACTTCGTCGCTTGGTTCATGACCAAGATCGGCAAGCCCACGCGGCCCGCATGGAAGTGGAGCGAGAAACCCGGCGAAATGCCGGCGAATCGCTCCGACCTGCTGACACACGATGCCGGTCGGTATGCGGACGAATTATGGTGGCGGGAGAGGCGACCCGAACTGGTCATGGGGCCGGGAAGCTGGGGCTGGGTCGAGCGGGCCTATGCCTCGACGCGCCAGTTGGAAAAGCGCGGCGCGATGGAGAACGTGGAGGTGCCTGTCCTCATCGTCAGCACATCTGCAGACAAGCTCGTTCGTCATCCGTCCGCGGTGCGCGCCGCACAGCGATTTCCCAATGGAGAGTTGCTGGCGTTCGGCACTGAGGCGCGTCACGAAATCCTGCGGGAAGTTCAGCCCGTACGAGGGCGTGCGCTGGCAGGGATCGCCGAATTTCTCGACCAGGTGGCCCCGCCAGAGGTCTCGTGAGCACATACGATTTCGCATTGATCGGCGCCGGGATTGCAGGTGCCAGCCTGGCTGCCGAACTCTCGCTAGGCGGTGCACGCGTGCTGCTGCTGGAAGCGGAGGACCGGCCGGGATATCATGCCACGGGGCGTTCTGCTGCATTCTGGGAGGAGTGTTACGGCGGCCCGGACATCGTTCCCCTCACGCTGGCATCCGGGGAATATCTGCGCAGCGGCGGCTTTCTGCAGCAACGGGGGGCGTTGTACGTTGCGCGCGAAGAGGATGCGGCACTTGTCGGTGATTTTCTCGAGCGGTTCCAAGCAACAGGGGCGGTGCTAGAGCGGCTGGGGGCCGCCGAGGTGCAACGCCACGTTCCGGGGATTCGCCCGGCATGGTCGGCTGCGGTTTGGGAACCGGCCTGCGCCGATATCGATGTAGCAGCGCTTCACGCCCATTACCTTCGACAAGCGCTCGATACCGGCGTGAACCTGCAATGCCGGGCGCGGGTCACCGGTCTCCAGCGGATATCGGGGTGCTGGCGTATCACCGATGTCAGCGGGGAAGAATATCGCGCCGATTGCGTGGTAAACACTGCCGGGGCCTGGGCAGACGGGCTGGCTGCGATGGCGGGAGCGCGGCAAGCGGGAATTACGCCCTATCGTCGTACGGTGGCCCAGCTTCGTCTGGGCACAAACGTGCCGGAAGATTTACCTCTCGTGCTCGATATTGAGGGTAAGTTCTATTTCAAGCCCGAAGCGGGAGGGCGGCTCTGGGTGAGTCCCCAAGACGAAGAACCGAGCGTGCCTTGCGATGCGGCACCTGAGGAATTGGCCGTTGCTCAAGCGATTGCGCGGCTTGAACAAGTGGTCGACTGGCAAATCGAGGCGGTCGAGCACAAGTGGGCTGGCTTGCGCAGTTTTGCCGCCGACCGCAGGCCGGTTTACGGATTCGACCCGAAGATCGACGGATTCGCGTGGTTCGCGGGGCAAGGTGGCTTCGGGATACAAACGTCCCCCGCTGCGGCACGGTTAACGCGGCAATTGTTGCTGGGCGAAGGCAGGGACGAGATGACAGCCGATCTCAATGCCGATCTTTACTCGCCTGATCGCTTCGGCTGAACTTCTTACGAGCTTAGTTCCGCCCGGCTATCCGATCGGCCTCGTCACTTGCCAGGCGATCGACCCGGTCATTTTCTACGTGACCGGAATGGCCCTTGACCCAGTGCCAATCCACCTTGTGCCGCGCGGTCAAGTCGATCAGTTCATGCCATAGTTCGGCATTACGAACCGGCTTCTTGCTGGCGTTGACCCAGCCGCGTTTCTTCCAGCCGTGCACCCACTTCGTAATACCATCGATCAGATACTTGCTGTCGGTATAGAGATCGACCTCGCACGGTTCGATGAGAGCACTCAGGCCCTTGATCGCAGCCGTCATCTCCATGCGGTTGTTGGTCGTATCGGCTTCGCTTCCCGACAGTTCCTTTTCATGCGCCCCCATGCGCAGGAGCGCGCCCCAACCGCCGGGCCCGGGGTTTCCCTTGCAGGCTCCGTCGGTAAAAAGTTCGACTTTCTTCATGAGAACGCGCTCTGCCCCTTGTCGCGATAGAATTCCAGTCGATGCACGAAATCCATCGGGTCCTTGCGGCGGACGAGGGCGTCGGCAGGCGTGTCCAGCCAATCCTGGGCGCGGCTGGCAATAAAGCGCAGGCAAGCTCCCTGCGCGAGCAACGGCAGGTGATCGCGCTCGCTCTTATTCAAGGGCCGGACCGAATCGTACCCTTCTACCAGCGCAGCGCCGAGCGCCTGGTTCAGGTGCATGCCCGACCGATCAAAACACCAGGCCGCATGCGTAACTGCAAGATCGTAGGCCATCGCGCCGGTGCAAGCGAAATAGAAATCGATCATGCCCGTGACCCGGTCACCCAGCATCAGCACATTGTCGGGAAACAGGTCCGAATGAATAATGGAAAGCGGCAGATCGTTGGGCCAGTTTCGCGCGATGCCAGTGGCGACATCGAGGATGTCGGGAAGACTGGGGTCTATCGAAGCGAGCGCATCGGCGCCGCACTCATGCAGGATGGCTGAGGTCTGTTGGGGGCCGAGATCGTTCGGCCGGCTCATCGCGAAACTCCCGGCGGCGAGATGTATCTGAGCGAGTGCGGAACCGACCGCGCGCGCCTGGTCGGGATCGGGAGTGGTCGGCGACACGCCGGGGAGAAATTCAATCAGCGCTGCGGCTTTTTCACCCACCATGCGGAAAGGCGCTCCGCTACGATCATGTATGGTGCGCGGCACGGGGCAGCCCGCTTCGGACAGGTGGTCCAGCAGGGCGAGAAAAAACGGCAGATCGGCTAGTTCGATCCGGCGTTCATACATCGTCAGAATATAACGTGCCTGGGTCGTTTCGATCAGCCAGTTCGAATTCGAAACGCCTTCGGCAATACCTTTGGCCGAAACCAGTCGACCGGCATCGTATTCCGCGATCAGGCGCGCCAGGTCCTCGGCGCCCAGATGGGTGTAGACCGCCACCTATTCGGTTAGCTGACGCGGCAGCTTGAAGATCATGTTTTCTTCAGCTGCCGTGACAATATCCTCTTCCACGGCGCGCCAGTCGGACAGCCGGTCGACGACTTCGCGAACCAGTTTTTCAGGTGCGGATGCACCGGCCGTCAGCCCGACCGTACCGACGCCCTCCAGCCAGCTAGGGTCGATTTCATCGGCGCGCTGGATCAAACGGGCGTCAGTCCCCATCCTTTCCGATACTTCGACCAGGCGAAGGGAATTGGAGGAATTCGGTGCGCCGATAACCAGTACCAGGTCGCAGCTTGCTGCAATCTGTTTAACGGCCGCCTGCCTGTTGCTTGTCGCGTAGCAGATGTCTTCTGCCTTCGGGGCGACGATCTGCGGGAAGCGTTCTTGCAGCGCGGCGATGATATCGTGGGTATCGTCGACCGAAAGGGTGGTCTGCGACAGATAGGACAAATTGTCTTCTGGTGTGAAATCGAGATCGGCAACGTCCTCGACCGTCTCGACCAGAGTGATCTGACCCGGCGGTACCTGGCCCATCGTCCCAATGACTTCGGGGTGTCCGGCATGCCCGATAAACAGGATGTGCTGGCCCTTTTCGACCTGCCGCTCCGCCTGCCGGTGAACCTTGCTGACGAGGGGACAGGTCGCATCGACATACAACATGTTGCGGCGTTCGGCTTCGGCAGGCACCGTCTTGGGGACGCCGTGAGCACTGAAGACCACCGGCGCATCGTCGGGAACCTCGTCCAGCTCCTCGACAAATATGGCCCCCTTGGCCTTGAGACTGTCGACGACGTACTGATTGTGCACGATTTCGTGACGCACATAGACGGGCGCGCCGAACTTGAGCAGCGCCCTCTCGACTATCTCGATCGCACGATCGACGCCGGCACAGAATCCGCGGGGCGCTGCGACAATGAGCTTCAAAGGCAGACGCGGATCGCGTCCGGGTATGGCAGGCGTGGATGGAAAGGGGGCGTTCATGTCCCGCCCTCTAGCGCTTTCGTGCAGGCCAAGCTAGGGCAAGCGCAGTCCCGAGGGGCGACGAATTCGAATGACCGTAAAAGGGAAACTAGCCGCATGACCATCCGTACCCGCCTTCTTCCCGCGCTCGCCTTGGGCCTAGCGTTGGCCGGATGCGCCAAGGAAGGGGACCTGGTGATCGATCAGGGTGTCGGCATTACCGCGGTGAGGAGTACCTGTCCTGCCATTGGGATTCCCGATTACACGGGCGATATCACGACGTTCCGTACTCCCGGTTCGACCACCAGCGCCGATTTGGACGTGACGGCAGCGATCACGAACCTGCGTTCGACCTGCAATGAAAGCGCAGATGATCGGGTTTACACCGAAGCGACCTTCGATGTCGTGGCACGTCGTACGGACACCAGTGGCAGCCGGACCGTTACTCTGCCCTATTTCTCCACCGTCCTGCGCGGCGGTTCTTCGGTTGTGACCAAGCGCATCGGCAGCGTGACCCTTCAGTTTGCCGATGGGCAGGAACGCGCTCAGGCACGCGGCACGGCTGGCGCTTATGTAAATCGCGCCGAAGCCACGCTTCCTGCTGAAATTCGCGACCAGATCACCCGCAAGCGCGAAGCTGGCGATCCCGACGCTGCGCTTGATCCACTGGCCGATCCGACGGTGCGCGCTGCACTCCAGCGGGCTACCTTCGAACTGCTGGTGGGCTTCCAACTGACCGAAGATCAGCTGCGTTACAACGCGACGCGATAGTCGCTGCTATCTTGCCATTTCGCGTCGATAGGCTAGGCGCGCGCCATGGCTGAAATGCAGACACTTCACGCGGCCTTCGCGGCCCGGATCGACGCGGTATTGGATGCTCTCGAAATGGAGGGCTCGCTGCCTGCCGACGCGGCACGCGGCAATGTTACCGTGGAACCGCCGCGAGACCCGTCCCATGGCGACCTCGCGACAAACGCGGCGATGGTTCTTGCCAAGCAGGCGAAAAGCAATCCGCGCGCATTGGCGGAAAAGATCGTTGAACACCTTCAGCGTGATCCGGCGATTGCCGAGGCAGAGATCGCAGGTCCCGGCTTCATCAACCTGCGGTTGGAAAGCGACGTATGGCGGCGCGAAATCCAGGCGATTGCGTCGCTGGGCGCCGGTTATGGCAGGTCGGACATGGGCAAGGGCCTCACGGTCAACGTCGAATATGTTTCTGCAAACCCTACCGGCCCCATGCATATGGGTCACTGCCGCGGCGCGGTGGTTGGCGACGCGCTTTGCGGCCTGCTCGAATGGGCAGGTTATCGGGTCACCCGCGAATATTACGTCAACGATGCCGGCGGTCAGGTGGACGTGCTCGCCCGGTCCGCGCACCTGCGGTATCGGGAGGCATTGGGTGAAGAGATCGGGGATATCCCTGAAGGGCTCTATCCCGGCGACTATCTGAAGCCGGTCGGGGAACGACTCGCACAGGAATTTGGCCCGGCGTACAGGGATGGTGATGAAAGCGAATGGCTCGCGCTGTTCCGCCAGCGTTCGGTCGCCGCGATGATGGAAATGATTCGCGAAGACCTGTCGCTTCTGGGCATTCACCACGACCTCTTTTCGTCGGAAGCAGAGTTGCAGGCGGCGAAGAAGCCCGAAGCAGCGGAAGCATGGCTGCGCGAACATGGTTTCGTCTACGATGGCGTGCTCGAGGCACCCAAGGGCAAGGCTCCGCCGGAGGATTGGGAACCTGTTGAACTACCTCTGTTCCGTTCGACAGAATTCGGCGATGATCAGGATCGCCCGATCAAGAAATCGAATGGGGCATGGACCTATTTCGGCGCCGATCTCGCCTATCACTTCCAGAAGGCGGAGAAGGCGGATGCGCTTATCGATATCTGGGGTGCGGACCACGCAGGCACCGTCAAGCGTATAAAGGCCGCAGTCGCAGCGCTCACCAAAGGCGCCGGGCGCGATGTGCCTTTCGACGTCAAGCTGGTGCAGATGGTCAAGCTCTTGCGCGACGGCGAACCGGTCAAGATGTCGAAGCGTTCGGGTACCTTCGTCACGCTGGCCGATGTCGTCGACGAAGTGGGCAAGGACGTGGTGCGTTTTACCATGCTTACCCGCAAACCCGATGCGCAGATGGAATTCGATTTCGCCAAGGTCGTTGAGGCGTCCAAGGACAATCCGGTTTTTTATCTCCAATATGCCCATGCACGAATGCGCTCGACGCTGCGCAAGGCCGGGGTGGAGCCGGACGATGCGCATCTGGACCGGTTGGACGACAGCGAGTTGGCGCTGGTGCGCGAAGCGGCACAATTCCCGCGTGTGGTAGAAGCCGCCGCGAAGGCGCGCGAACCGCATCGCATCGCATTCTTCCTGGGCGATCTGGCTGCGGCCTTTCACAGCTTTTGGAATGCGGGTAATGACGATCCCTCGAAGCGGATCATTCAGGATAGCGATCCCGAATTGACCGCCGCGCGCCTGTTTCTGGTGGCGCAGGTCGGGCAGGTGATCCGCAACGGCCTCGCCATTCTGGGGGTCGAGGCGGTCGAGGAGATGTGAGCATGATGGGGTCCACGCCGTACGATACGGACGAAGATTGGGAGAGCGAGGACGAACTCGATCTCGCCGACGATGAGAGCCTGCCCTGGCTCGAGGCGGCGGACGATGAAGGCGATGCCGCGGGGTTCGATACGTCCAGGCTTATCATGCTCGGAACACTGGCGATTACATTGCTGGCCGCGGTGGTCGGCGGAATATGGTTCGTGACCAGTCAGGTTTCCAACGAGCCCGAGGCGGATGGCAGCCTGATCGAAGCGCCTGACGGACCGTACAAGACGAGACCCGAAAATCCCGGTGGCAAGACCTTCGCCGGAACGGGTGATACCAGTTTCGCCGTGGGCGAAGGGCAAACGCGTGAAGGCAAGCTGGCCGATCGGCCAGCTTCGGCACCGATGGACAGCGTGGCAGCGAGCCCATCCATCGCATCCACGGTCAGTGAGCCGCCGGTCGAAACGACGCAGTCTTCCGCAGGGGCTGTCCAGGTCGGTGCTTTCCCGCGGCGCGAGGACGCGGAAGCTGCATGGTCTAACCTTATCCGCCAGACGGAGGCGTTGAATGGAGTGCGGCATCGCGTCGTCGAAGCGCAGGTCGATATCGGGCGAGTTTTCCGGTTGCAGGCTATGACCGGCGACCGCGCCGCCGCCAACAGGCTATGCAACGCACTGAAGGCTGATGGGCTGGCATGCTTCGTCAAATAGGCGCGCAGTAAGGCTCAATTTCCACACCCGCCGACGGCACCGATCTTGCGGGAAATCTGCAAAGGCCTCACTTTCCAGCCATGACACCCGCCATCTTCGGCATTTCCGGCCTCGAATTGACGGCCGACGAACGCGCCTTCTTCAAGGATGCCGATCCCGCTGGATACATCCTTTTCGGGCGCAATTGCGACAGCAAGGATCAGTTGCGCAAGCTGACGGACGACCTTCGCGAAATTCATGGTCGCGAACGATTGATCGTCTCGATCGATCAGGAAGGCGGGCGGGTCGCCCGGATGAAGCCGCCGGTATGGCAACGCTATCCTGCAGGAGAGGCCTTCGCTGCGCTATGGAATGTCGCGCCGGCTTCCGCGATCGAGGCAGCGCGCGCGAATGCAGAAGCCATGGGCCGCGAACTCGCAGAAATGGGAATTTCGGTCGATTACCATGCGCCCTTCGACGTGCGCCGGCCCGAGACCGACGATGTAATTGGCGACCGTGCTCTCGGGACCGAACCGATGCAGGTGGCCGCACTCGGCCGGGCGGTGTTGGATGGATTGGGCCGGGCAGGTATCGTCGGGTGCCTGAAACATATGCCGGGCCACGGCCGTGCGACCAGCGATTCGCACAAGGAACTTCCGCGCGTCGACGCCAGCGATGAGGAGCTCGATGTCGATATCGAGCCTTTTCGCACCTTGTCGTCGCACCCACTAGGCATGAGCGCGCACATGGTGTTCGAAGCCTGGGACGCCGACCACCCGGCGACGTTGTCGGCAAAAGTTATTCGCGAGATCATTCGTGGCCGGATCGGTTTCGATGGCCTGTTGCTAACCGACGATATCGACATGGAGGCGCTGGATGGGACCATCGTCGAGCGATCCATCCGCGCGCTCGATGCAGGATGCGATATCGTACTCAACTGCTGGGCCAAAATGGACGACCAGGTCGCGATAGCTGAAAGCGGCAAGGCCATGGGGCAGAAGACGATCGAACGGCTCGACCGGGTGCTCGCGGCAATGCACGAACCAGATGATGGGCCGGATACGGCGGAATTGCTGGCGAATCGGGATACCTTGCTGGCTATCGCCCAAGAACAGCCGGCATGAGCGCAAACGGCCTGCTTTTCAGCGAAAATGCGGCCGCCGACCATGATGGGTGGGAAGGCATCGCCAGTGAAAATGCTGCCGATGAAAATGCCCTGTATCTGGAGCTCGATGGTTGGGAAGGGCCGCTCGATCTGCTGCTCGATCTCGCGCGGCGCCAGAAGGTCGACTTGCGTTCGATTTCGATACTTTCGCTGGTCGACCAGTATCTCGATTACATCGATACAGCCAAAGCACTGAAACTGGAACTTGCCGCCGACTACCTCGTGATGGCGGCATGGCTGGCATACCTTAAATCGGCGATGCTCCTGCCCAAGGAAGAGCAGGAGGATCCGAGCCCCGAGGAACTGGCTTTGAAGCTTCAGTTGCGGCTTCAGCGCCTTGGCGCAATGCGCGATGCGGCCGCGCGCCTGATGGGGGGTGACCGGATCGGGCGCGATGTCTTCTTGCGCGGCAGTCCGGAGGGGTTGGAAATAGCGCGCAAGAACCTTTGGCAGTGTGATCAATTCTCGTTGATAGAAGCGTACGGCAGGGTGAAGGCGCGTACTGCACCGGCCATTCACATGGTCCGCGAACGCCCCGTCATGACGCTGGAATCGGCACTCGACCGGGTTTCGAACATGCTGGGTGTTACGCTCGACTGGATGGAACTGCGCGAATTCCTTCCGCCCCATGCAGAGCCACGCCTCAAACGATCGGCGCTCGCATCCAGTTTCGTTGCCGCGCTCGAACTGGCCAGGTTGGGCAAAGCCGAACTGCAGCAGGAAGATACGTTCGGTCCGCTTCACCTTCGCCGGGTTTCCACCTGATGGAGGAGCTGGATCGCGCTGTAGAAGCTGCCTTGTTTGCAGCAGAGGAACCGATGACTGCGGAAGCGCTCGCAGGCTTCCTCGGCGGCGCTGCGGTAGGCGATGTCCGCGACGCATTGCAGAGCGTCGCCGATCATTACGAGAAGAGAGGCGTGCATCTGGTCGAGCGGGGCAAACGCTGGCACTTCGAAACCGCGCCCGACCTGGCGCATCTCTTGCGGCGTGAGAAAGAACAGGTTCGCAGGCTCAGCCGCGCTGCCACGGAGGTCTTGGCGATAATTGCCTACCACGAGCCGGTAAGCCGCGCCGAGATCGAATCAATTCGCGGAGTACAGACCAGCGGCGGTACGCTGGATGTGCTGATGGAAGCCGGTTGGGTCAAAATCGCGGGACGGCGTGAGGTGCCCGGGCGGCCGACGATATACGCCACCACAACGGAATTCCTCGAACATTTCGGCCTGTCGAGCCGTCGGGATTTACCGGGAATTGCCGAATTGCGGGCTACGGGTCTGCTCGATCCTGTCGAGGATGCCTATGATGAGCTCGTTGGCGAGAGCGATGCCGACCAACAAGGCGATAACGCAGATGGGAATCGCGACCCGATCGGTGATGACTGACTGGCACAAACGTCCCACAACGCCTATAATCGAAACTGCATAACCGAGAAAGAAGGTCCCATGGGTCTCAGTGTCTGGCAACTTGCCATCATCGCCGTCGTCATCCTCGTCCTGTTCGGCCGTGGCCGCATCTCCGAGATGATGGGCGATTTCGGAAAAGGTATCAAAAGCTTCAAGCAGGGCATGAATGAAGAAGAAAAGCCCGCCAAGCAGATATCTCATGACGCAAAACCTGCGGACGAAGGCCTGACCGCAGATCAGGTCAAGCAGACCACCGACCCGAAATAATCCGCTAGCGGGCGGAGGCAGCCATGTTCGATATCGGTGCCAGCGAATTGCTGGTGATCGTCATTGTGGCGATCCTGGTGATTGGGCCAAAAGACATGCCCAAGGCGCTTCGTACGGCTGGTCGCTGGATCGGCAAGCTGCGCCGCATGTCTAACCATTTCCGTGCCGGGATCGACGAAGTCGTTCGTCAGGCCGAGATCGAGGAAATGGAGGAGAAATGGGCGGCACGGAACAAGGAAATCATGGCAAAGTATCCCGACGGCGCGCAACCGGAAGGCGGTGGGCCCGAAAATCTGTTGCCGAATGAGATGGAGCCTCTGTCGGCGGCAGGTGAAGTCCCCGATGCCGATGCCGCGGCGGAAGCTGCGATCAGGCGCGCTGCACCGGTGAAGGCGCCGGAGCATTCGGACGAGCCGCCACTGCCTCTCGATCCTCCCGCTTCGGGGAAGGACAGCTGACATGGCGGTGATAAGGGACATCGACGAAAGCCAGGCACCGCTTCTCGATCATCTGATCGAACTACGCTCGCGGCTCGTAAAATGCGTGCTTGCATTGGTGGTGGCCTTCGGGGTGTGCCTGTACTTCGCCGATCCCATTCTCGGTTTTCTGATCCAACCGCTCAAGAATGCCTTTCCCGAAGGGGAAGGGCAGCTCATCTTCACGAAGCTCTACGAAGTGTTCTTTGTCGAGCTGAAGGTGGCGCTGTTCGCCGGGTTCTGTCTGAGCTTCCCGGTTATCGCCAATCAGCTTTGGGCGTTCGTGGCCCCAGGGCTATATGCGCGCGAGAAGAAAGCTTTCCTGCCATTTATTCTGGCCACGCCCATCCTTTTCCTGATGGGGGCGTCGCTCGCCTATTTCGTCGTCATGCCCACCGCGTTTCGCTGGTTTCTGGGCTTTCAGGGGACGGCGGGCGGTCTCGAAATCCAAGCGCTTCCGACCGCAAACGAATATCTCGGTCTGGTGATGCAGTTCATTCTCGCTTTCGGAATGAGCTTCCTCCTGCCCGTCTTGCTTTTGCTTTTACATCGGGCAGGGATCGTAACCCGCGACCAGCTTGTGGCGGCAAGGCGGTATGTGGTCGTGCTCGTGGTTGCGGTCGCGGCCATCATCACGCCGCCCGATCCGGGCTCGCAATTGCTGCTCGCAATTCCGCTTCTGCTCTTGTTCGAAGGCTCGCTGGTGCTGATGCGTCTGACCGAGAAACGCCGGAAAGCAGTCGTCGAAAAGCCCGAAGAGCCTCAGTCCACGTCGTAGACCTTCCGTCCACCCACCCAGGTTTCGATCACCTTGGTGGCCCGCAACTCTCCCGGACTGGAGATCAGGGGATCGCGATCGATGAGGACGAAATCGGCGCGTTCGCCGGGTAGCAGCTTGCCGAAGCGGCCCTCTGCAAACCCTGCGTAGGCGGCTTCGCTGGTGAAGGCCGCCAGCGCCTGTTCACGGTTCACGCGTTCTTCGGGGTGCCAGCCGCCAAATGGCTCGCCATTCGCATCCATGCGCGTCGTCGCAGCGGCCAGCGCTGCAAACGGGTCAGGCGATTCGACCGGAGCATCGGACCCGAAAGCCAGCCGTCCACCCGCCTTCAGGATCGAGTTCCATGCATAGGCGCCAGCGAGGCGGTCGGGGCCGAGCCGGGCTTCTGCCATAACGCGATCGCTCGTCTGATGGACAGGTTGCATGGACGCGATAATGCCGTCCTCACCGAACTTGGGCAGGTCGACTGGATCGACGATCTGCGCATGCTCGATGCGCCAGCGCCGATCACCCGGGAAGCTTTCGGCAATCTCTATGATCGCGTCCAGTGCATCTTCATTCGCCGCGGTGCCGATGGCGTGGATCGCGGGCTGGAAATTCCCCTGGGCGGCGCGCACCAGCACGTTGCGCAGTTTGGCGGGACCAGTGAGCGGAAGTCCGGTATTGCCCGGATCGTCGGCATAGGGCTGCTTCAGCCACGAGCCCCGGCTGCCGAGTGCGCCGTCGAGATAGATCTTGATCCCGTTCATCCGCAGCTTGTCGTCATAAAGCCAGGGCGAAGGCCGGGCGCCGGCAATAAGCTCCATCTGCTCGGGACCGGCGGCATAGGACATGATCCTCACCGTAAGGGCGCCTTTGTCGCCTGCCCTGCGATATGCCTGCCAGTCCTCGATGGTCGTTCCCATGTCCGCGACTGCAGTGATCCCGTAACTGTTCAGGACCTTTTGTGCCTCTGCGAAGGCAAGGTCGCGCTCGTTAGGGCGCGGCGCCGGAATGGCGCGCGTCATCAGTTCTTCAGCGGCATCGACGAATACGCCCGAGGGCTGCTGTGATCCCGCCATCCGCTCCACGCGGCCACCTTCCGGACTCTTCGTTTCTGCAGTGATGCCAGCAGCCTGCATGGCTATGCTGTTCGCCCAGCCGGCATGGCCGTCCACGCGCTGCAGATAAACTGGCCGGTCGGAGACCGCACTGTCGAGTTCGGCAGCCGTTGGAAATCTGCCAAGGCCCCATTTCTCCTGGTTCCAGCCACGTCCGAGAATCCACGGCCGCGACTCGTTCTCGGCAGCAAAGCGGCGGATCTTGTCCAGCGCTTCCTCAAGCGAATTGGTTTCCGACAGATCCAGCGTCAGCGCACCGATGCCGATGCCCATCACATGCGCGTGAGCATCGATCAGTCCGGGGATCATGACCGCGCCCCTGCCGTTCTCGCGGTAATCGGTCTGGGGCTTCTTGTCTTTCGATGACAGGATCTGCGCGACCTTGCCGTCATCATCGATGACCAGCGCATTGAACCGTTTGATCTTGCCATCTTCGTCGAAGGTAATCCCTTCCACATTATCGACCAGCACGTCGGCCGCGGCTGGCATGGCGAGTGCAAAGGCAAAGGTGGTGGCAAGGAGTTTGAACTTCATTTCAGGCGATCCAGTGCTCGTTTCCAGCGGCATCCGATAAGGCATAGCTTGCTGCAGGCAAACCCTTTCGGACGTTGCGTCGCATGGCGCCTAGCCGTAGGGCCGCTAACATGAACGAAGCATCTTCCGTCCGTGCTGCCGCCAAGGCGACCGAGCTCCTTAACCTCGACGATGTGCGCGCTGCCGCTGCGCGTATCGAAGGCGCCGTGGTCCGGACGCCGATGTTGCGCTCGCAGACCCTGTCGGAAATTTCCGGGGCCGACATCTGGCTCAAGTTCGAAAATCACCAATTCACAGCCGCCTACAAGGAACGCGGCGCGCTCAATGCGCTGCTCCATCTCAACGAGGAACAGCGCGCGCGGGGCGTGATCGCGGCATCCGCCGGGAATCACTCCCAGGGGTTGAGCTATCATGGCCGGCGTCTGGGCGTTCCGGTCACCATCGTAATGCCGCAGACCACACCCAGCGTTAAGGTCATGCAGACCGAAAGCGTGGGCGGGAATGTCACGCTCTTCGGCGAGACCTTCGACGAGGCTTATGCCCATGCGCGCGAATTGGAAAAGGAACGCGGCCTAACCTTTGTCCACCCGTTCGATGATCCTCTCGTTGCGGCCGGGCAGGGCACGGTCGCGCTGGAGATGATCGAGGACAAGGACGATTTCGATTGTCTTGTCGTACCGATCGGCGGCGGCGGATTGATGAGTGGGATGGCCACCGTGGCCAGAGCGCTCAAGCCAGATATCGAAATGGTCGGTGTTCAGGCCGAACTCTACCCATCGATGTATTCGGCAGTAACGGGTGACGAGCGTCCCTGTGGCGGCGATACGCTGGCGGAAGGCATTGCCGTCAAGGCGCCTGGGCAGTTCACCCGTCAGATCATCGCCGAGCTGGTCGATGATGTGCTTCTGGTACCCGAGGCAGCCCTCGAACATGCGGTCGCGCTTCTGCTGCAGATCGAAAAGACCGTTGTCGAAGGAGCGGGGGCAGCGGGCCTTGCAGCGATCTTGTCGAACCCGGACAAGTTCAGGGGAAAGACCGTCGGCCTCGTCCTCTGCGGCGGCAATATCGACACGCGCCTGCTCGCGAATGTGCTCCTGCGCGACCTTGCGCGATCCGGGCGTCTCGCTCGCTTGCAGATCGTGTTGCAGGATCGACCGGGCGCATTGTTCAAGGTGATGCGCGAGTTCAACGAACACAACGTCAATATCATCGAAATCTATCATCAGCGCATTTTCACCACACTGCCGGCCAAAGGCCTGACGGCGGAAATCGAATGCGAAGCGCGCGACGGTGAACAGATCGACCGGCTCGTGAACTCGCTGCGCGACAAGGGATATGTAGTCGAAATGGCCGAACTGGCCTGACTGGTGGGCGGTATGCCGCCCATCCGAGCCTACCGTTTTTCCCTCCGTTTCGAGTAATTCGACGGATGGCCTGTGCTTTTCATGGTTAAGAGGGTTTTAACGCTGGATCGCGTCTGGCATTGATGCGTCTAACAGGTAAGGATTTCTTAACCTCTGAAAGGATGCAGCCGAAAGTGACCGCACCGATTCGCTTCCCGCGCTTTTTCGTGACCAGCCCTGCGCCGTGTCCGTATCTGCCGGGCAAGAGCGAACGCAAGGTGTTCACCGAACTGCGCGGCGACAATGCCGACGAGCTGAACGAAGCGCTGGGCCGCATCGGTTTCCGCCGCAGTCAGACGGTCGCCTATCGCCCATCCTGTCTCGATTGTCAGGCCTGCGTTTCGGTGCGTGTCGTGGCGGATGAATTCCAGCCATCGTCGACACAGAAACGCACGCTGAAAGCCCATGACGATCTGATCGCCACGGAATGCCGCCCATGGGCCACCGCGGAACAGTTCGAATTGCTGCAGAAATATCTCGCTGCCCGTCACCCCGGTGGCGGGATGACGCAGATGGAAGAAACCGATTTCGCAGATATGGTGGAACACACCAGCGTATCTAGCTATGTGATCGAATATCGTGAGCCGGGGATCGGTGCCGAGCAGGGGCGCTTGGTCGGAGCTTGCCTCACGGATTATCAGGGTGACGGGCTGTCGATGATCTACAGCTTCTACGATCCTGACCACGAGGGACGCGCCGGGCTTGGGAACTACATCATTCTCGACCATATCCGCAGAGCGGCGGAACGAGACCTGCCCTATGTCTATCTCGGCTATTGGGTCGAAGGGGCAGAGCGGATGCAGTACAAGGTCCGTTATCGGCCGCTCGAACGCCTCACCCGCGGTGGATGGGAACGCATGCCCGAAAGGGAGCAGAAGCGTCTCATCGCCAATGCAACCGCTCCACGGGGCCGGCGGCGCGAAGAAGCTCTCCCCGCAAAGGACGGGCTCGCAGCGGAATACCGCATTACCGACTGACATCGCGGGTTCCGTTATCGGAACCTGTCTGGCAGCGATCGCGCTGGCGGGCGCCACCCCCTTGGCTGCGCAGGATAGTCCTGCCACCTCTTCGCTCGACGAACTCATACCGGACAGCGCCGTCGAAAGCCCCGATGACTGGGCGCAGCAGGGCACGGACGAACAGGTCATCTCGCAAGCTGAGGCAGGATCGCAGCTCGATGCGGAAACTCCGATTTCCGAAGCGCCCGACATGTCGATCGCCTGGCCGGAAGATGTCGATCTCGATCCGCTCGTTCCGCTCGAGCCGGAAGAGGATATCGAATTCGTTCAGTTGCTCGACGATGCACCGCGGCTGGCATTCGACGAAACCGATGTCGAGGAACTGTCGGGCTCGCTGGTGCTCGGATTCCCGCAGAAGGAGCCGCCCTTCAGCGAGCGCGAGGATTTCGTCGACAGGTTCGAAGCACTTTCAACCATCGAGGAACTGGGCGACGGCGACGAAAATGTCGCACAGCTTGCCGCCCGTGCCCGAAAGGATGAGGAACTCCTTGAAACGCTGCTTCGGGTGTATGGCTACTACGAAGGTGAGGTCATCCGCACGATCGGTACCCGCCGGGCCGGAGAGGATTCGGCGGATCGGCGCCCTCGGGTGCGGTTCGATGTCATTCCGGGTGCACGATATACATATGGTGCGATCGATCTCGGCGATCTCGACACGGCAGTAGATGCCGGAACTCTGCGTCAGTCTTTCGATATCAAGGTTGGCGACTATCTTCAGTCGGACACGATCGTCACGCAGCGTTTCAACCTCGATCGGGCATTGGGCGAAACCGGATACGCCTTTGCCGAAATCGACGAACCCGAACTGCTGATCGATCACGAACGGGTGCAGGGCGACCTGACCATGCATGTGCGGCCCAAGGGCAAGTATGTGTTCGGGGATGTAGTCAGCAACGACGAGGAATTTCTTTCCGGCCGCCACCTCGCCACGATCGCCCGTTTCGACCCGGGGGATGTGTACAAGCGCAGTATCGAACTCGACCTGCGCCGTGCAATTACGGCTACCAGCCTTGTATCTACCGTCGATGTGCAGGCCCGCGAAGTCGTGCCTCCCCGTGGGGACGAGCCCGGTGTGGTCGCCATGGATGTCACGATGGAGCGGGCCAAACTGCGCACCATATCGGGCGCTGTCGGCTACGGTTCGGAAGAAGGTATCCGGCTTCAGGCTAGCTGGGAACATCGCAACCTGTTCCCGCCTGAAGGTTCTCTGCGCTTGCGCGGGATTATCGGAACGCGCGAACAGCTCGCTGGTGTAACCTTCCGCAGGAACAATCTGGGTGGCAGGGACAAGGTTCTTACCGCGGACGTCTACGCATCCAGTATCGACACCATTGCTTACGATGCCGACACGGTGGCGCTGACCGGCACATACGAACGCACATCCACCCTGTTGTTCCAGAAGCCGCTGGCTTGGGGCATCGGCATGGAAATCCTCGCGACCGATGAACGCAACCGAGTGATTGGCGGCATTCCGCGCCCCCGTCAGACCTATTTCATCGCCTCGCTTTTTGGCAGGGCCACCATCGACACCAGCGATTCACTCCTCGATCCAACGCGTGGCTTTCGCTTGACCGGATTCCTCGGTCCGGAAACCTCCCGCACGGGCGGCCAGCAATATTATTATCTGAGGAATCAGGCGGACGCGTCCTTCTATCAGTCCGTAGGCCAGAGGACGGTGATCGCCGCTCGCGCACGGTTTGCCAGCATTCAGGGTGCCGAACTGGCTGGCATCGCACCGTCACGCAGGCTTTACGCAGGTGGCGGCGGTTCTGTCCGTGGCTATGGTTTCCAGGCGATCGGACCGAAGAACGATCTGCTTGAACCGACGGGGGGGCGCAGCCTCGTCGAAGCATCCTTGGAAGCGCGTGTCGGCACCGGTCTGTTCGACGGCGCGCTCTCTGTCGTGCCCTTCATCGATGCCGGTAGCGTCTCGATCGACACAGTGCCCGACTTCCGCTTCATCAAGTTCGGCGCCGGTGTAGGTGTGCGATACACCACCGGTTTCGGCCCGATCCGGCTCGATGTGGGCATTCCGCTAAACCCAGAACCAGAAGATTCGCCCGTCGGGGTCTACATTTCGCTGGGTCAGGCTTTCTAATGGCCACCGATCAACCGGCCGCTGACATCGAGGAACGTCCGGCCCGGCGGCGCCTTCGCGTTGGGCGCGTTGGCAAGTGGCTGCTCGGCATTGCGGCCGCTTTCGTACTTCTGATCGTTGGGGCGCTTGTCGTTCTCAACACGCCGCTTGGTGAACGCTTCATCGCCAGCCGCATTGCGGAACGCACTTTCCCCAACGGCCTCAACATCCGGATCGGACGAATAGAGGGTAATCTCTACGAGGCGGCGGTCCTTCACGATGTGCGCCTGTCCGATCCAAAGGGCGTCTTTCTCACCATACCTCGCGCCGAAATCGACTGGAATCCGGGGGGCTGGCTTTCCAACCGGCTGGAAATCGACAGCTTCGCCGCTCGCCGGGCTACTCTCGCACGCACTCCGGAATTCTTGCCAAGCGAAGAAGACAATCCCGTACTGCCCGGGTTCGACATCTCGATCGACCGGCTCGAAATAGACAATCTGACCCTTGCTCCCGGTATCGCCGGCAACCGTCCGCAGCGCGTCGATATCACCGGCGGTGCCGATGTCACCGACAGTCGCCTCATGGTCGATATCGATGGCCGTCTGGGCGAACGGGACCGGCTCGCGCTGCTGCTGGATGCCGAACCGGACGGCGATACCTTCGACCTGTCTCTGGATGTCGATGCATCGGCAGATGGTCCGATCACAGCCATGGCCGGTCTCGATGCCCCCTACACCGCACGCATTCGCGGGGATGGCACATGGTCGCAATGGTCCGGCAGCCTGCTGGTCCGTAGCGAGGACGCTCGCATCGCCGCGATGCGGATAACCAATGCATCGGGACGTTTGGGCCTCCTTGGAAAGTTCGATCCGTCGGATTTCCTCAGCGGTATCCCCGCGCGTGCGCTGGGCGATGATGTCGCGCTCAAAGCGGACATCGCGATAGACCAGCGCCGCTTCGATGGCCGTGTCATGATGGCCGGGCGTGGGCTGATACTGGATGCCAATGGCCTGCTCGACCTTGCGGACAACAGGGCAGAAAATATCGAACTGGCCGCTTCCGTGCGCGACCCGACCCTGCTCGGCGAAGGTATCGCGCTTCGCAACGGGCGGATCGATGCGATGGTCGACGGGGCCTTTTCGGATCTTGCGATCCGCCACGATCTGACGGTGGGCGAAGTCGACATCGGCGGTACGAAGCTGGCTGGCCTCCGGCAGCAGGGCACTGCCCGGTACGATGGCACACGGTGGACGCTGCCCTTGGGGCTTGCGGTTTCGCGGGTGACGAGCGGCAATGCCCTGCTCGATCCGCGCCTGGTGAACGGCACCGGGCGCGGCACGCTTGTGCTGAGCGGGTCGACCCTTCTGTCGGATGATCTGCGTCTTGCGTTCCCCGGCACCTCGGCCAATCTGGCTCTTCGCGGTGACCTGTCCGCGGGACGATACCAGATCCGCGGGCCGATCCGCGCAGAACGGCTGGCCCTCGACAATGTCGGCACGTTGAACGGGACCGCGGTCATCCAGCTTGCCCTCGCACCGCAATCACCGTGGCGTCTCTCGGCCGATCTCGATGCGCGCATTGCCCCTGTTACCAACGCGACGCTGGCCAACCTCGCCGGCACACCCATCCGCGTGCGCGGCGGGGTCGCGGTGGGCGGCAATGCCCCGCTCGATTTCAACCGTCTGCGTATCGATGCAAGCAAGGTGCAGATGGCGCTCGACGGCAGCGTTCGCGACGGGACTACCCAGCTTGCAGGGGAGGGCACGCATACCGATTTCGGCCCCTTCACCGTAGAAGCCAGCCTCACCGACGCCGGGCCGAGCGCCGCGCTGGTTTTCGCACGGCCTGCGACCGGGCTCGACAATGTCCGCGTGGCGATAGCCCCGGCAGAAGAGGGTTTTGCCATCGATATCGAAGGCAATTCGGTGCTCGGACCCTTTGCCGGCCAGCTTGGCCTTACCGCACCGTCCGGCGGTCCGACCCGCATCTCGATCGAGACCATGCGCGTGTCCGATACCAGTGTCACCGGCGCCATCGCGCTGGTAGATGGCGGCGCGGACGGCACGCTCGCTTTCGCCGGTGGCGGCCTCGATGGGACCGTGGCGCTGACGCCGCGCGGCGGCGGACAGGGCCTTCAGGTCGACCTGCGAGCCCGCAATGCGCGCTTCGGCGGCGATACGCCCTTGCGCATCACCCGCGCGGATATCGATGCGACGGGTCTCATTCGCGATGGCAACACGAGCTTCTCCGGCTCGGGTACGGCAGCCGGATTGTCTTACGGCACGCTGTTCATTTCCCAGCTTGCAGCCCGCGGCGAGGTCGAGAACGGCGTCGGGCGGGTGGATGCCTCGCTCTCGGGCAGGCGCAGCGGGCGCTTCGTGCTGGATGCGAATGCGACCATCCGGCCCGATCGCATCGCGCTCGCGGCACAGGGGCGGTTTGCCGGTCGCCGCATTTCCATGCCGCGCCGCGCCGTGCTCACAAGTCTGGACGGCGGGGGCTGGCGCCTCGCACCGACGCAATTCTCCTATGGCGATGGCGGGATGATCGTGTCCGGCGATTTCGGCGGCAGGGATCTCGATTTCGATTTCAAGCTCGCCCGCATGCCGCTCTCGCTGATCGATGTCGCGAAAGCCGATACCGGCCTTGGCGGGACGATTTCGGGCACGGTCCATTACCGCACCGGTGCCGACATGGTGCCGGTGGGCGAAGCCAAGGTGAAGATCGAAGGGCTGACCCGCTCCGGCCTCGTGCTGACGTCGCGCCCGGTAAACGTCTCGCTGGTGGCGGAACTGACCGAGAGCGATCTTCAGGCGCGTGCCCTGTTGCAGAACGAGGATATCCAGCGCGGGCGCGTGCAGGCGCGGATCACCGGCCTGCCGCAGCAGGGCATCCTTATAGAACGGCTGCGCGCAGGCCGCCTGTCGGGCCAGTTACGCTATCGCGGCGCGGCGGAAAGCCTGTGGCGGCTCGCCGCTCTCGATACGTTCGACATAACCGGCCCCATCGCCATCGCCGCAAATGCAACCGGCACGTTGCGCGATCCCACGGTGCGCGGCTCCATCTCGGGCGACAGCCTGCAATTGCGCAGTTCGCTGTCGGGCACCGACATTCGCGATATCGCCATGCGCGGCCGGTTCCAGGGGTCGCGCCTGCAGCTCACGCGCTTTGCCGGTACGGCGGTCAACGGCGGCAGCGTCAGCGGCAGCGGCATCGTCGATCTGCGGACTTTGGGCGAGACGGTTCAGGGCAGGGTACTGGAAATCCGCGGGCCGATCATCGATCTACGCGCCTCGGCCAAGAATGCGCGCCTGCTCGATACGGGCGGCCTCAGCGCCACGGTGACCGGACCGCTGCGGATCGTCTCGGACGGGCTCGGCGGTACGATTGCGGGCAAGGTCCGCGTCAACCGGGCCAGCTGGACGCTGGGCACGGCGGCCGACGATCTGCGTGTCCCGCAAATCGCCACGCGCGAAATCAACACGCCCGCCAACCGCGATCCGCAGGTGGCGGCCGGCCGCCCCTGGCAATATCTCATCAATGCCAAGGCGAGCAGCCGGATCGATGTCGATGGCATGGGGCTGGACAGCGAATGGGCTGCGGACATCGTCCTGCGCGGCAATACGTCCGATCCGCGCATCGGCGGGCGGGCGGAAGTGGTTCGCGGCAATTACACCTTTGCCGGAACCCGCTTCGAACTGACCCGCGGCGAGATCGAATTCGATGTGGACGCGCCGATCGATCCCCTGCTCGACATTCGTGCGGAAACGGACCGGGATGGCCTCAACGTCGAGGCGAACGTCAGGGGCAGCGCGACGCAGCCCGAAATCACCTTCACGTCCAACCCCTCCCTGCCGGAAGAGGAACTGCTGGCCCGCCTGCTCTTCGGCGGTTCGGTCACCAGCCTCTCGGCCACCGATGCTCTGCAGCTTGGCGCGGCCGTGGCCAGTCTGCGCGGCGGGGGCGGCATGGACCCGATCAACCAGTTGCGCTCCGCAATCGGGCTCGATCGCCTGCGTATCGTCAGCGCTGATCCCGCACTGGGCCGCGGCACGGGCGTCGCATTGGGCAAGAATTTCGGACGCCGCTTCTACGCGGAAATCATCACGGATGGACGCGGCTACAGTGCTACGGAAGTGGAATTCCGTGTGACCAGCTGGCTGTCGCTACTCGCTGCCGTGTCGACAGTCGGGCGCGAAAGCGTCGTTGCCGAAATCAGTCGCGATTACTAACCCGCGCGGTCAGTCCTTCGGCGGCATCAGCACCTGGCTGATCGGTATGACGACACCGTTATTGGTGGCGGTCGCCGTCCCGGCAAAACTGGCGCTGCCGCCATCTTCCAGCTCCGCCTTGATGCCGTCGCCTTCCCGGGAGAAGATGACAGCCGTCTCGCCGAGCGTGGCCATCGTTACCGGGCCGCCCTTGCGGTCGATGGCTTCCCCAATCGATTCCGGCGTCAGATGGCCGGGCAACAGATGGTCGCGCAATAGCGCCACCAGAACCGGGCGTTGCTCGTCTTCGAGCAGCGCCACCAGAACCGGGCGTTGCTCGTCTTCGAGCAGCGTTTCACCTTCCTTGCCCAGGGCTTCGAATGCCGCGTCGTCGGGCGCCAGAATTGTGTAGCTGGCCGGGCCGTCGAGAACGCCGGACAGTTCGGATTCTTCCATCGCCTCGCGCACGATATCGAGATCCTTCTCGGCCCCCAGGGCGGCTGCCAGCGTAAGGGTTCCATCGTCCCGCGTGGCGCCTTGTGCAGTATGTTCTTCCGTATCGCTGCATGCTGCAACCAGGGGAAGGGTAACGAGAGCGATTGCGGCAAGGCCGTTTTTCCATGCGTCGGTCATGTTCTGTCCCTTCAGACCAGCAGGTCGATGGCGGCGGAAATCAACTGGGTCTGGGGGTCGATCTGATAGACATAACCATCCGAATATCGATACCACGCGTCGTCACTGTCGTTGTACCGGTCCCGATACGGGTAGGGCACGTTATAGACGTCATAGCCTGACGGCATCGGCTCACCGATGGTGAAATCGTCACCGGTCAGCAGGGCAACCACCGACTGGATCGCTGAATCGCTCGGGTTCACCCGGTAAATGACGTTGTCGGCATAGCGGTAGGAATCTCTCGGTCCCAGATCGTAATAATCGACGTAATAGTCGGGCACCGAATGGCTCGAATAGCTCGACGGCCACTGATTGCCGATCGCCAGCGCTCCTCCCAGCAGGGGGATATATCCCGCTATTCCGCCATCGCTCGCCGGGCGCAGAAGATAGCCGTCGTCGTAATAATACCGGCCCGAACTGTAATTCTTCAGGCCGAACAGGCGGGGCCGATAATCGTACCCGTTCCAGGTGCGGTAATTATCGTACCGCTTCTTGGCCTGTCCCGGCGGCATGCAGCCATTGTACTTCTTCGCCAGACCCGGCGGACAGCCGGCGATCGCTCGCCGGTCCCTGTCGCGCACGAGGAAGGTCCGGTCCTGGTCGTACCGAACGCGATCGACATAATTGATAAGGTTGCGATCGCCCCGCCGCACATCGCGGCGTCCGTCCCTTCGGTCCACGCGTCGCTCGACTGATCGCTCGATGCGACGCTCGGCCCGCTGCGACAGATCCCTGCGGTCATCGCGCCGGTCCACCCGCCGTTCGACAGCGCGCTCTTGAGGTCGCTGACTGACCCGGCGTTCGATTTCACGGGGGACATTCTGGCGGGCATCTCGTCTGTCGGGCTGCTGGGCCACGCGTTTGTCCGGCCTGGCATCCCTGTTGCTGTTGTTGCCGTTGTTGCGTGGACGCTGTGGGCCGCGATCCGGCGGACCACGCTCGACCTTGGCGGCATTATTGTGCTTGCCATTACCCGGGCCGTTGCCGTTGTCTCCGTTCTTGCCCGGTTGGGCATAGGCGCCACTTGCTGCCAAGGCGATCGCGGCTGCTCCTGCTAGCAGGATACGCATCATTAGAACTCCTTTGCCGGGCTAACGGGGGATGGAGGCTTCCGGTTCCGGTTAACCTACGCGCAAGAATTGGCAGAACTCTGCGGTTTTCAAGCTGCCCCATAAAGCGCAGCCTCGGCGCGCCGACGGCGGATCAGGCCTTTCAGCACCTGTCCTGCCGCGTAAACCCAACGGTGGAATTCTTTGGCCGCGCCTGCATGATCGCCCGCCAGGTGCCGTGTGAGCAGTGTCGAACGGGCAATCGCGCCGGTGTTGTAATGGAAGCTCACCAGCGCATCGAATTGCGCCTGGCTGGTCGGCGCATCGCCGATGGCCTGCACCACATCGCGGGCATGGCGCTCGATATCGGCAGCAAGGCGCCGGTCGCATTCCTCCCGGGTCCACACCGTGCCGGGTCCGATACCGGGTCCCGTTGCGCCCCATCCGATCGTCCACGGATCGCCCCCGCTGCCGGGATCGGGATAGGCCTCGACCATGCCGTCTCCCCGCACGCGCGCACAGCCTTCGAACTCCTGAATCAGGCGTACGCCTGCCGGGCTGACCTCACGCGATGCCCCGGCCACGCCGGTCATCGTGTCGATCGCCTTGTCCAGCGTGTCGACCTCCGATTGGCGCAGGCCTCGGCCAAGCAGGTTTCTCACGATGTCGAACAGGGGTTTGCGGTTCATCAGGGCCTCCATGAAAACGAGGCAACCTGATTAGGCATCGAATGGGCGTGTAGGAAAATGGTTTTTCACCGGGCGCGCGAAAAAGGCCGCCCGGTCGCCCGGACGGCCTTTCCTCGGTGAAATAACAGGACCGATCAGGCGCTGTAATACATGTCGAATTCGGCGGGGCAGGGCGTCGTGTCGACGCGCAGGACTTCTTCCCACTTCAGTTCGGTATAGGCCTCGATCTGGTCCTTGGTGAAGACGTCGCCCTTCAGCAGGAACTCGTGATCGGCCTCCAGTGCTTCCAGTGCTTCGCGCAGCGATCCGCAAACCGTCGGGACCTCGGCCAGCTCTGCCGGCGGCAGGTCGTACAGGTTCTTGTCCATGGCTTCGCCCGGGTGGATCTTGTTCTGGATCCCGTCGAGACCGGCCATCAGCAAGGCGGCATAGGCAAGGTAGGGGTTGGCCATGGCGTCGGGGAAACGGAATTCCACGCGCTTCGCCTTGTCGCCCGCACCGTAGGGGATGCGGCACGAAGCGGAACGGTTGCGCGCCGAATAGGCCAGCAGAACCGGTGCTTCGAAGCCGGGGACCAGCCGCTTGTAGCTGTTGGTCGTCGGGTTGGTGAAGGCGTTCAGGGCCTTGGCATGCTTGATGACGCCGCCGATGTAATAGAGGCAGTTCTCGCTCAGGCCGCCGTACTGGTTGCCGGCGAAGGTCGGCTTGCCGTCGTCCCAGATCGACATATGCGTGTGCATGCCGCTGCCGTTATCCGCCTTGATCGGCTTGGGCATGAAGGTCGCGGTCTTGCCGTAGATGTGGGCCACCTGATGCACGACATACTTGTAGATCTGCATGTTGTCGGCGGTTTCGACCAGCGTGCCGAAGGTCAGGCCCAGTTCGTGCTGCGCCGCGGCCACTTCGTGGTGGTGCTTGTCGCAGTTCAATCCCATTTCGATCATGGTCGAAACCATTTCGCCGCGGATGTCGACGGCGCTGTCGACCGGGGCAACAGGGAAATATCCGCCCTTGGCGCGGGGGCGGTGGGCCATGTTGCCGCTTTCGTATTCCTTGCCGCTGTTGGTCGGCAGTTCGATGTCGTCGATCGCGTATCCCGAACCGGCATAACCGTCTTCGAAACGCACGTCGTCGAACATGAAGAATTCGGCTTCGGGACCGACATAGATCGTGTCGCCGATGCCCGTCGACTTCAGGAAGGCTTCGGCGCGCTTGGCGGTCGTGCGCGGGTCGCGCGCATACCATTCGCCCGTCGAAGGTTCGACGATGTCGCAGAACAGGATCATCATCGGCTCGGCGCTGAACGGATCGATATAGACCCGTTCCAGGTCGGGCTTCAGGATCATGTCGCTTTCGTTGATGACCTTCCAGCCGGCGATCGACGAACCGTCGAACATCAGGCCGTCATCGAGTTCGTCTTCGGTCAGGATCCCGGCCACCATGGTCAGGTGCTGCCACTTGCCCTTGGGATCGGTGAAGCGCAGATCGACCCACTCGATGCTTTCGTCCTTGATCTGTTTCAGGACGTCGCTTGCACTTGCCATTGGTATTGCCTCCGTTTGAACTGAAAATTCCTGCGGGTTTTCCCGCGCTAACTCAGATTGCGTCGTCGTCGCGCTCGCCTGTGCGGATGCGCAGGGCGCCTTCGATCGACGAAATGAAAATCTTGCCGTCGCCGATGCGGCCCGTCTGGGCGGCGGCGGCGATGGCTTCCACCGTGCGGTCCGCGATGCCATCTGCCACCACGACCTCCAGCTTCACCTTGGGAAGGAAATCGACGACGTATTCGGCGCCGCGATACAGCTCGGTATGGCCTTTCTGCCGCCCGAAGCCTTTCGCCTCGGTCACGGTGATTCCCGACACGCCGATTTCGTGCAGGGCTTCCTTCACCTCGTCGAGCTTGAATGGCTTGATGATCGCTTCGATCTTTTTCACGTCGTCTCCGAACCCCTGAGGAATGGTGTCGCTCCACCCTTCGCGCGTTTCTTTCCAAGAATCGTGCCAAGGCCTTGGCGGAGGGGCCTAACCGAAGAATCGATGCGCGCCAAACTGAGTTGGCGCAATTTTTGCGATGATTGGTGCGCAATCGGCGCAACTGCCTCGATGCGAGCGCAAAAGGCTGCTTACGCGGCAGTCACGGCTTGCCTAATTTTTGGGCAGAATGAGGCCGGCGGTCTCGGGCAGGCCGCACATCAGATTGAGGTTCTGCACGGCTGCACCGCTCGCGCCTTTGCCCAGATTGTCGAGCCGGGCGATCAGTCGCGCATTCCATCCGCCTTCGTTTCCGAACACAAACAGTTCCAGCCCGTCGGACGGTGCGGCATCGGTGTCGAGCAGGAGCTCGCTCACCGGGGTGGCATCATGAACCGTGACGACGTCCGATCCCGCGTAGAATTCGGCCAGGGCCGTTCGCAGGTCGTCCGCATGACGCTCGCCGTCCATGGCACCGAGGTGCAGCGGCACCTCGACGATCATGCCGCGATAGGCCGGGACGACCGACGGTGCGAACAGCACGGGGTGTTCCAGTTCGGCATGCGCCTGCATTTCCGGCAGGTGTTTGTGCGCCAGATCGAGCGCATATGTCCGAAACGCTATGTTCGGCTCCTCGATCATACGTTTGATTAGCATGCTTCCGCCGCCGGAATATCCGCTCACAGCGTTGACCGTGTACGGCCAGTCGGCCGGCAACCGCCCCGCACGCACCAGCGGCGCGACCAGCGCGAGGAAGCCTGTGGGGTAGCATCCGGGGTTGCTCACCCGCCGCGCATCGGCCACCCGCTCGCTGCCGATCAGCTCGGGAAAACCATAGCACCAGCCCTCGCTCGTGCGGTGCGCGCTGGATGCATCGATCACTCTCGTGCCGCCGGAAGTGTCAATCATTTCAACCGCTTCGCGCGCCGCATCGTCGGGCAGGCACAGGATGGCGATATCCGCCTCGTTCAGCGCTTCGCGCCGCGCGGCAGGGTCCTTGCGCTTCGCATCGTCCAGCCTCAGCAGCTCGAACTCGCTGCGCTCGGCCAGCCGGTCGGCAATCTCCAGGCCAGTCGTGCCTGCAGCCCCGTCGATGAAGATTTTATGCGTCACTCGCTGGCAGCCAGCATGCCCAGCCGGATATATCCACTCGGCCCTTCCGGCCCGCACGCCACCCACGCCCAGTCGCCCGCGCAGTCCAGGACCTCGACTTCCTGTCCGGCATCCAGCGTAGCGCCGACCTCGGCATCGTCGCGCATGGCGAGCATCAGCGGTGCAGGCGCATCTCCGATATTGCGGAGCTGGGGAATGACATAATGGGCGGCCAGATAATGTTTCGCCAAGGCAATATGCGCGAGATCGCCGCGCAACGGCAGAGTGCCGGGCGCGGGCTTTTCCACCGGACCGGTAAGTCCGACGATACCTTCGGGAAGAGAGTAGCTGGCTTGAGCAGTCACGCTGAGGGCAGAATCCGGAAATGAACGTTGCGCGCGCTTAACGCCGCGGCTCACTTCAGGCAAGGCGGCGAGCCTCAGCCTCCACCGAAACGCGCCCGCAACATGTGCCATGCGGCTCTCAACCCATAGGCATCGCCGCCCTTGGGACGTCCCGGTTTTGCCTGCGGGCGCCAGGCAAAGGTATCGAAATGCGCCCAGTCGATGCCTTCGCCGACGAACTTGTCGAGGAACAGGCCCGCGACGCTCGCCCCCGCAAAGGCATTGCCGTGGGCATTGTTGGTGTCGGCAATTTCCGAGACCAGCCATTCACGATAGGCATCGGGAAGGGGCAGGCGCCAGGGTTCGTCGTCATGAGCCTTGCCTGCAGCGATCAGCGCCTCCGCGGTTGCATCCCTGCGCGTCATAAGCGCTGGATATTCAGGCCCGAGCGCCACCCGCGCAGCGCCGGTGAGCGTAGCGAAATCGATAATAAGGTCGGGCTTCTCTTCGCTTGCCCGCTGCAACGCGTCGCCTAGGATGAGCCGGCCTTCGGCGTCTGTATTGCCGATTTCGACAGTCAGTCCCTTGCGGCTCTTGAGGACATCGCCGGGGCGAAAGCTGTTGGAACTGATGGCATTTTCAACTGCCGGAACAAGCAGGTGCAAGCGGACAGGAAGACCTGCATTCATAACAAGGCCTGCCAGCGCGATGGCGTGCGCGGCGCCGCCCATATCCTTTTTCATGAGCAGCATGCCGGTGGAGCTTTTTACATCCAGGCCGCCGCTGTCGAAACACACGCCCTTACCGACGATGGCCAGGACCGGATCGCCCTCCTTGCCCCATGTAAGATGCATGATACGCGGTGCATGATGGCGCGCGGCGGCGCGTCCCACGGCATGAACCATGGGATACTCCTGTTCGAGTGCATCGCCCTTTGTGACGCTCAATTTGGCGGAATGCTGCTTCGCCAGCTTTTCGCATTGCTCTTCAAGCGCTGCCGGCCCCATGTCTTCTGCCGGTGTATTAACCAGATCGCGCACCAGGCACACGGCCTGCGCTTCTGCGACGGCGCTATCGATCGCTTTCACATCCTTGGTCAGGATCACCCGGGGGCCCGTCGGCCGTTCGGGTTTCTTGTAACGATCGAATATATGCTGCGCTGTCTGCCATCCATGCAGGGCGGGGCCCGGTTCGCCCTCAGCCCTGCGATACGTACCTTCGGGAAGGTTTTCCGCGAGCTTGGCCATGCACCAGCTGGAAAGTTCCTTCGGGTCAGCGACCCCGCCGACGGCGAACCAACCGTCACCATCCGGTACGATGCCGACCTGATAGCCGCTCCCGTCGAATTTCTGGCCTTCCAGAGCCGCGCGTTGGCTGGTCGAAAGTTTTTTGCGCCAGTCCGAGTACCCGTCGCGGTTGACGAGATGAATGGAAATCGCTTCCTGTCCCTGGTCGGGCTGGATAAGCGTTTGCTTGTCGGCCATATTCAAGACGTACCCCTGACTGTCGTTGTCGCAAAGGAAACCGTGATGCGCGCGCCCCTGTTCCTGATTTCGCTCGCCCTGTCGAGTGCAGCCTGCTCGGACGGAGCCGAGTACGCCGACAAGACGGGGACGTCCAATCCGTCCGCGCAGGCGAGTGCTTCGGCCAGTTCAAGCACCAAGGCGGAAGCGGTCAACATCGCGAAAACCGCCGAGAAAGATGGCGGAACCTGGGAGTTTTCCTACAAATGGCCCGCTGCAGTAAGCGCCATTCCGGAGCTCGCAAAGCAGTTGGGGACAGAGCGTGATCAGCGCGAGAAGGAAGACCGCGCCGAATGGGATGCAACGCTGACCGAACTCGCCGGTGACGGCGATTGCGGTGGTTGCCGTAGCCGCAGCTTCGCCAAGGAATGGAAGGTCGTCGCCAGCCTGCCCGATTTCCTCAGTCTGTCGGCCGACTATTCCGATTATACCGGCGGCGCGCACGGTATGTATGGCAAGCAGTCGCTGGTATGGGACAAGCAGGCCAAGGCGTCTCTTGCCGGGGTCGAAATGTTCAATTCGCCGGTTGCCCTGGAGCAGGGGCTTGGCGCGCGGCTTTGCGATGCGCTCAACAAGGAGCGGGAAAAGCGGCGAGGCACGGCGGTCCAACCCGATAGCGACAGCATGTTCGATAATTGCCCCGGGCTCGACGAAGCCACGGTGCTGGTCGGATCGTCAAATGGCAACACCTTCGATCGGATCGGGATTTATTTCGGCCCGTATGTTGCCGGACCCTATGCAGAAGGCGCCTATGAGCTGGATTTCGATGTGACAGCCAGCGTGATCGATGCGGTGAAGCCTGCATATGCGGGTGCGTTCAGCGTTCGCCGATAGGCATCTCGCAATTGCGGCCTAAAGTCACTATATGCACGGCATGACGGAATATCAGGTAATCGAGGCGGACGAGACCGTCTATCGCGATGGGACAATCAAGCTGCATGGCCCGGACGGGTACGAAGGCATGCGCAAGGCAGGGCGTCTTGCGGCGGAAATCCTCGACGAGCTGACCACATTCGTCCAGCCAGGTGTGACGACCGGCGAGATAGACGACAAGGCGCGCACCATGATGCTGGATGCAGGTGCTGTGCCTGCAACCATGGGGTATCGCGGTTATGCGCATAGCTGCTGCACGTCGATCAATCATGTGATCTGTCATGGCATACCGTCCGACAAGGCTCTCAAGGACAGCGACATCGTCAATATCGACGTCACGCCGCTGCTGGATGGCTGGCATGGCGATACAAGCCGAATGTATTTTGCCGGCGAACCTTCGCTCAAGGCGCGCAAGCTGGTCGATGTGACCTATGAATGCCTGATGTTGGGGATCGATGCTGCGTCGAAACCGGGCGCACGCCTTGGCGATATCGGGGCGGCGATCGAGGAACATGCGCGCCAGTTCCGTTATGGCGTCGTGCAGGAGTTCTGCGGTCACGGCCTTGGCCGGTTGTTCCATGATGCGCCGGAAGTGATCCATGCGGCGCGCGCCGGAACGGGGCCGGAACTGAAACCCGGCATGTTCTTCACCATCGAACCGATGATCAATGCGGGCCGACCACACGCCAAGATCCTGCGCGACGGCTGGACTGCAGTGACGCGCGACAAGTCGCTATCGGCGCAGTTCGAACATTCCATCGCAGTCACCGACGATGGTGTGGAAATCTTTACCGAAAGCCCCAAGGGGCTGCACAAGCCGCCATATTAGGTTTCGCGGGCTGCCTTCAGCGCAGCCCCGGCGCCGAAGGGTGCGACAGCGCACAACCCCAGACTGATCGCTCCGGTAAGCAATAGCCCACCGGGATCGGGGCGCCCGAGAGCACCAGCTCCGAAAATGAGGATCGGCACCGCCAGGGGGATGACCATCAATCCTGCCAGCGCCGCGCCGCCGCGCATGCTTGCGGTAAGCGCTGCGACGATAAGGCCAACCGCAGCCAGTCCGGGCGTGCCTGCCACCAGTCCGAGGAGCACGGTCTGTGTGGTCTTGCCATCAAGGCCAAGCAAAGCGGCTGCCGGTAAGGTTGAGAGCAGAAGGAACGGCGCAAAGGCCAGCCAATGTGCGAGCAATCTGACGGCCATCGCCGTTTCTTCGCTGATGCCGCGCAGACGCAGCTGATCGAAGATCCCGGCGTCGAGATCGCCCGACACCAGCTTTTCCAGCGGCAGGATCGCGGCGAGGAGCGCTGCGATCCAGATCACACCTCCGCCGGTCCTTGCGAGCAATTGCGCGTCGGGGCCGACGGCAAAGGGATATAGCATGGCGACGGCAAGAAAGAACAGCAGCGGCAGCAGCCCGCTGCCGCCGCGTCCGCCCGGCAGCAAGGTGGCCAGATCCCGTCTGAGCAGCGCAGCGATCATGCGGCAAAGTCCGCCAGAGCGATGGCTTGCGGCGCGGGTAGCGCGATTGGCTGGTGCGATGCGGCAATAGCGATCCCACCGGCACGGCAATGCTGATCTATCAGCGCTTCGAAAACCGTTTGCGCATGATGGTCCAACCCGTTCAGCGGTTCGTCCAGCAGCCAGATCGGGCAATTGGAGTTGATCAGGCGGGCAAGGGCAGCGCGCTTTTTCTGCCCGGTCGAGAGATATCGAACCGGAATGTCCAGTAACGGCGCGAGCTGGAGCAGGTCGCCCGCGCGTCCCATATCGGCATTGCCATCCAGTCGTTCCCAAAAGGCCAGGGCCTTGCTCAGCGGCAGATTGGCGTCGAGTGCCAACCGTTCATCGACCAGGCCCCTTCCGCCGTAATGCTGCACATCCCCTGCATAGGGACGGAGCAAGCCGGCAAGAATACGGATCAAGCTGGATTTGCCGACGCCGTTGGGCCCCGTAACGTGCACGGCATCGCCGGCGACGCAGTCTATCGACAGCTTGCGGAAAAGCAGTCTTTCGCCCCGACGGCAGGCAATGTCCTTTGCGGCGAGGCGAGCTTGCATGGGCGGGAGCGATAGGCAAAAGGCGCCCACGCGACAAGCGAGAGGAGATTCGTGCGTTATGGCAGTAGAACAGTTGAGCGAGGAAGAACGCGATAGCTGGCTGAGGGCGCTGCCGAAGTGGTCGTCGTGCCGCGATGGCGCTGCGATCGAGCGAAAATTCGAATTCTCCGATTTCTCCGAAGCGTTTTCGTTCATGACGCGGGTGGCCATGATTGCCGAAACGCGCGATCACCACCCCGAATGGTTCAATGTCTATAATCGGGTCGAAATCACACTGACGACGCATGATGCAGGCGGGTTGAGCCTGCGCGATGTGAAAATGGCGCGCAAGATCGACGCGCTGCTGGCCTGACCTTCGTTATTCGCCCATCGGCCTGGTCAGCGCGCGCGTCTGCTTGCGAACCCGGCCAGGCAGCCAGCGTGCGCCGAACGCCAGCGTTTTAGCGGTCTTGCCGACGACGGTATGCAACTTTTCGCCGTGGATGGCGGCCCATGCCGCAGCAGCGACATCCGCGACCGGCGTGATTTCGAGCCCCGCACCTGTCACCCGCTGGCGAATATCCTCGTTCGATCGCGCATTGGGGTTGTGATCGAGCAGGGGGGTGTCGATGAAACTGGGCATGAGGGAGCGGACATTGATCCTATCGACAGCCCATTCCCCATCCAAGCTTTCCGTCACGGCACGAACCCCGAACTTGGTCGCCGAATAGACGCTTGCCCCGGGTGTCCCGTACAAGCCCGCTGCACTCGCGGTATTAAGCAGGCACGAGCCGGGGGCCGTTTGCTTGAGGTAGGGGTGCGCCGCCTGTGCACCGAACAGAACGCCCTTTAGATTGATGTCGAGCGTGCGTTCGATTTCCTCGGCGCTGTTTTCGGTCAGCGATCCGCCCAGCGGTACGCCTGCGTTGTTGAACAGCACATCGATGCGCCCGCCGGCAGCCACGCAAAACGCATCGAGCGCTTCGTCCCAAGCGGAGCGGTCACGCACATCGAGGGGGTGCGAATAGACGAAGCCGTTTGCGATCATTTCTTCGGTTTCGCGCATGCCCGCCTTGTCGATGTCGCCAAGGCCGACAAACCAGCCGCGCTGGCCGAAATAAACGGCAACTGCGCGTCCGATTCCGGATCCACCGCCTGTGATGAAAATGGCCCTGCGATCACCCATGCTGTCTCTCCCTCACGCGCGTCTAAAGCGCGGCGTTATTATATGTGTGCCAGGTGAAGATGGCCATTGCGCCGCGATGGGGCCGCCATCTTTCTCCCAACTCACGCGTTTCCTTCTCGCCCGGTCTTGCCGGCAATTCGAGCATGCGTCCGACGGCCTCCTGCACCGCCAGGTCGCCTGCAGGCCAGATGTCCTGACGCCCTTCTGCAAACAGCAAATATATCTCCGCCGACCAGCGGCCAATACCCTTGATCCTGGTGAGTTCGGCAATGGCCGCTTCATCGTCTTCGGGCAGGTTGTCGAAGGCCAGTTCTCCACTCGCCACCAATTCGCACAGGCTGCGGGCGTATCCCTGTTTCTGGCGGGACAGTCCGCAGGCGCGCAATGTATCGAAGTCGCGGGCCAGCAGATCCTGTGGAAGCATGTCCTCGCCAAGTTCCGCCTCCAGCTTGTTCCAGACTGCTGCAGCGGACGCGACGCTCACCTGCTGACCTACGATCGTGCGCAGGAGCGTGCGGTAACCCGTGGAGCGAATGCGCTCCTCGGGATAGCCGCACCGCTCGATTGCGGCGGCGACGATGGCGTCATCTGCGGCTACAGCGTCGAGATGTTCGCGCAATTGTGCGTTGGTCAGGCCCATGGCGAGTGTGCTTGCCTTCCCTTTCGCGATTGAATAGCAGCGCGACGCATAGGTTGGGCCAGTGGCCCTTTGCAACCGAGGAAAGACGTAAAATGCCGAAACTGATCGTCACCACGCGTGAAGGCGAGACCAGCGAAATCGACGTATCCGACGGCCTGACCGTTATGGAAGCGATCCGCGATAACGGTTTCGACGAACTCCTGGCCTTGTGTGGTGGCTGTTGTTCCTGCGCAACCTGCCATGTTCACGTCGACGAATCCTTCGCCGGCGAATTACCGGAAATGAGCGAGGACGAAGACGATCTGCTCGAATCAACCGATCACCGCAGCCCGACATCGCGCCTTTCCTGCCAGATACCCTTCACGCCGGAACTCGACGGATTGAAGGTTACTATCGCGCCTGAAGATTGATGTTGTTTGCGGGTTAAGATGGCTGGGCCTACCTCGCCAGACATGACTTCAATTCCAGTACGCGAGCACACGCTCGATCTCATCGGCAACACGCCGCTCGTCCGCCTCGAAGGGCCGAGCGCGGAAGCCGGCTGCGACATCTTCGGGAAATGCGAATTCGCCAATCCAGGCGCAAGCGTTAAGGACCGGGCCGCCCTGTATATCATTCGCGATGCGGAAGCGCGCGGAGACCTGAAGCCTGGCGGCACTGTGGTCGAAGGAACCGCGGGCAATACCGGCATCGGTATCGCGCTGGTGGCCAATGCGCTGGGCTATCGGACCATCATCGTGATGCCCGACAACCAGAGCCACGAGAAGATGGACACGATCCGCGCGCTCGGGGCGGAACTGGTCACCGTGCCGCCGACCAAATATGCCGACTGCAACCATTTCCAGCACGTGTCGCGCCGGATGGCGGAGGAAATCGACGGTGCGATCTGGGCAGGCCAGTTCGACAACACCGCCAATCGCAAGGCGCACATCGAAACAACGGCCAAGGAACTGTGGGAGCAGCTCGAAGGCCGGATCGACGGCTTTACCTGTGCCGCAGGAACCGGCGGGACCATCGCCGGTGTCGGTATGGGCCTGAAAGAGTTCGACGAAAACATCGTCATTGCGCTGACCGACCCGCACGGCGCAGCTCTGTACAACTATTTCGCCAATGGCGAGCTTAAGGCTGAAGGGTCCTCTGTCGCCGAAGGGATCGGGCAGGGGCGTATAACCGGAAATCTGGAAGGCGCGCCGATCGATACGCAGTTCCGCGTTTCGGATGAAGAAGGTCTAGAATGGGTGGCCCGCCTGCTGCGCGAAGAAGGGCTGTGCCTCGGTCTGTCGAGCGGCATCAACGTTGCCGGTGCCATCGCCCTGGGCAAGCAACTGGTCGCAGAGGGGCGCGAAAATCCGCGGGTGGCCACGATATTGTGCGATACCGGCTTCCGCTACCTCTCCACGCTCTACAATGCCGAATGGCTGGCGTCCAAAAAGTTGCCGGTTTTCGATTGGTTGCAATCCGGCGATTGACTGGCAGGCAGGGGTGCCTAGGCTAATGCGCGTGCCGCAATTTTTCGACATGAGCCGCAAGCCATCGGTGCGCGAGCTGCCCGACGTCAACGGTGGCGTAGACGCGCGCCGCGAGCGGACGGTGCAACGTCTGCAGATCGGCGCGACCGGGATCGTAATGATGATCCTGCTCGTCGGTCTGGCTAGCATCATCCAAGACCGTGCTGCCGAAACAGATGCGACGACGGTGCCCGAGGCTGCCCCTACTACCGAGCCGACGCAGACAGCTCCGCGGAACGATCCGTTGGTAGAGGCCGGTGTGGTTCCCGATCTCGCAGTCGAGCCGACGGCCGTTCCAGATACCGTATTGACGCCGCCGCCACGGGTTGAGAGCAATGCTTCGCCTGCCGAGAACTAAAGGTGTTCTTACATTGCTGGCGGTGCTGCTTGCAGCCTGTTCCACAGGCAAGGTCAGCGAAGAGGCTGCTCCCAAACACCCTGTCGGTCTGTTCTCGACCCTGCCGATCTATTGGGGCGAGGGCGACATGGCAGCAATACTCGATGGCTCAAACCACAGCGACTGGGTCCGCGACCTTATCGAACAGCGATTTGACATCGAGCCGCTCGACACTGTGGAGCCCGATGCGATCGACGGGCTCGATCGCATAATTATGGCGCAACCGCGACCGCTTGCTCCGTCCGAAAATGTGGCACTGGACAATTGGGTGCGCGCGGGAGGTCGGTTGCTGATTTTCGCCGATCCACTTCTGACACGTCACAGCGATTTTGCGCTCGGCGATCGTCGCCGACCGCAAGATGTGGTGCTTCTTTCTCCCATCCTCACCCGCTGGGGACTCGAGCTGCGCTTCGACGATGCCCAGCCAAGCGAGGAGCGCCTGATATCTGCTTCCGGCAATCAGTATCCCGTCAATCTTGCGGGCCAGTTCGTCGCGACGGGAGATGGCAAATGCACAATTTCGGAAGCGGGGCTTTTCGCTTGGTGCAGTGTCGGGAACGGGCGGGTCACATTGATGGCGGATGCAGCGATATTGGATAGTGAAGAGACGGCGGCGACCTCAGCGCAAAGGCAAGTCTTGCTGGCGACCCTGATCGGCGATGCACTGAACTGATCCCACGGGATTTTACGGGAAAGATTCGGGATCATGACGCGAGTCCATCGATGGACTCGCGCAAATCCGTGTTTTTGCTGATATCCAATGGGACGCTCGGTAATGAGATCAATTCTGCCCGAACGAATTATATATAAGTAATTCAATGCCTTATGAGCTTATCCCGTAAAATCCCGCAATTTTCCCTTCCATCCCGGCTCTGCCCGCGATAAACCAAACACACATCGGACAAGCACTGTCTATTCGCGCTCGGTCAACGGGGCGGGCGCCTCGCCCACCTGTGTGGGTGAACGGGGAAGTGTTGCCTGATGGGGAGGTAATCGAAACCGTATTTGGGGTTTGGGGACAGTGTCTTTCGGAGGGTATAGCGGACAGGCCTATTCGCCCGCGGGCGACAAGGGCCGCTTCGTGCTTCCCCCCCTTTTCCGTAAGGCTGTTAAGGAATCGAGCGACGGGCGCGTCTTGTGCCTGATGAAGCATCCGTCATGGAACTGCCTCGTCGGCTTCGGCCTGTCGCGCAAGCCCGAGCTCGAGGCCCAGCTCGATCGCGAAGAAGAACTTGCGGTTCGGCTTGGCAAGGAATTCGATCGCGATACCCGGTCCAGCCAGCTCTTCGGCTTCATCGAAATGCCGTTCGATGACAGCGGTCGCTTCGTCATGCCCGATCACCTGCGCACGCTCGGCAACATCGACGATGGCCTCTATTTCCAGGGTGGCGGGCGCTTCTTCACATTGTGGAATCCGGAAGAGCTTGCCCAGATGGGCGACGACTGGGCCGGCGCCAAGGCGGCATGCGAAAGCTTTCTGTCCGATGCGAAGGATAAGGGCGCTGCCAAAGGTGCCAGCAAGTGACCGGGGCGCCGCACATCCCCGTCCTTCTCGACGAAGTAATCGAAGCGCTTGACCCGCAGCCGGGCGACGTCGTGATCGACGCGACCTTCGGGGCGGGCGGTTATACGCGCGCGCTGCTGGAACGCGGTGCCATCGTCCATGCATTCGACCGGGATCCCGACGCAATCGCCGCAGGCCGCAGCTGGAGCGAAGCGGAAGAAAATCCACCACGTCTGGTTCTGCACCCCCATCGCTTTTCCGAAATGGTCGACGTCATGGCGGCGGCGGGTATCGCGCACGTCGACGGCGTGGTGATGGATATCGGCGTATCATCGATGCAGCTCGATCAGGCGCATCGCGGATTTGCCTTCTCGTCGGATGGTCCGCTGGACATGCGCATGAGCCAGGAAGGGGCGAGCGCGGCGGATTTTCTCAACGGTGCCGACGAGAAGGCGATCGCCGATGTGCTCTATACATATGGAGAAGAACGCCAGTCCCGCCGGGTTGCCCGCGCCATCGTCGCCGCACGTCCGCTCGAAACGACCGGCGAACTGGCGCGTGTCGTACGCAAGGCGCTGGGCCACAAGCCGCACGATAAGAAAGACCCGGCCACCCGCACTTTTCAAGCCATCAGAATTCACGTGAACGGCGAGCTGGACGAACTGTCCCAAGCACTGTCCGCCGCCGAGCACGTGCTGCGTGAAGGGGGCCGCCTCGTGGTTGTCAGCTTCCACAGCCTCGAAGACCGGATCGTCAAGCGCTTCCTGCGCGAGGCGTCCTCAACCCCGAGCGCCTCGCGTCATGTCCCTTTGGCAGCGCAGGACGATCCGGTTTTTTCGAAAGTCAGCAAAGCCATCAAGCCGGGTGAGGCCGAGATCGAACGCAATCCGCGCGCCCGTTCCTCCGTCCTGCGCGCTGCGACGCGGACCGCGACTCCCGCACGGGAGGCCGCGTGATGGTCGGTGGATCGCGTATTCGTCAGATCGGCTGGGCGCTTGTTCTTGCCGTTTGTTTCGCCCTGCTACTGGCGTTGACGTTCAAGGTGAACGCCGTGAAGAGCGACGTGCGCCTCGCCGAACGCCAGATCATCGCCGCACAGCAGGCCAAGCTCATGCTCGAAACCGAATTCGAAACCCGCGCCAGCCAGCAGCAGTTGTCGGATTGGAACGCGGTCGAGTTCGGTTATTCCGCTCCACGTGCCGACCAATATCTCGAGAGTGAACGCCAGCTTGCGGCTCTCGGCACTCCGCGCGGTATCAACGCGCCTTCTCCGGTGCGCGTGGCCTTGAACCGACCCGAACCTGAATCGGAAAGCCTCTTCGCCGACTGGATCGACGATGACGAGGAAAGCGCCGCCCATCGTCCGGACCGGCGCGAACTGGCAGCCGTAACAGCCGGGGGGCTCGCCGAGCGCCTGTCCAGCCCGGCGGTCGGGATCGCCGCCGTGGCGGAGGTCAGCCAGTGAACGCCTTTTCCGGCTTTGGCCCCGCCATTGCCGCGGGAAAAAGCGGGCATGGTGCGGTCAGCATGGCAGTGGCCTCCGGCCGGGTCCAGCTTGTCACCATTCGCCAGCAATCGCTCACACTCGCGCGTTGGCGGGTGTTGTGGGTGGTTCTGGGGTTTGCCTTCATCGCGATGCTTGCGCTGGTCCGTATTGCTTATCTCGGCATGTCGGATGAAGGCCTCAGAGGGACATCGCTCGAAGAAGCGCTCCTTCCGCCTCGGGGCGAGATTACGGATCGCAACGGTATTCCGCTGGCGCGTGCATTTCCGGCTTACGCTTTGTGGTTCAATCCCGAAGCGCTTGGCGAGGGCGGTACGCCGCTGGTGCGCGAGCCGGCGGTCGTTGCTGCGAAACTCAAGGCGATTTTCCCGGATCTGAACGAAAAGGCCGTCGCCGCGCAATTTGCAGCCGGCAAGCAGGGCTACATTCGCCGTCGCGTGCTGCCCGAAGAGGCGAACCGGGTTCAGGAAATCGGCGAGCTGGCGCTCGAAATGCCGACGGAAACCGATCGCCATTACCCGCAAGGATCGATGGCGGCTCACGTCCTCGGCTATGTTGCCGCCGACGGGGACGGGCGCGTGGGGATGGAACAGGTCTTCAACAAACATCTGTCCGATCCGGCTACGCGCGGCACGCCCATCGCCCTGTCGATCGATTCCCGTGTTCAGGGCGCACTCGAAGATGAACTGCGCCGCGGAATGAAGCTCGTACAGGCGCAAGGCGGGGCCGGCATCGTTCTGGATGTGAATACCGGCGAGGTGCTGGCACTCGCATCGCTGCCCGAATTCGATCCCAACAAGATCGACGCGCGGGGCGAAAAGCTGATGTTCAACCGCGTCACCAACCAGGTCTACGAACTCGGATCGACATTCAAGCCGTTGTCGGTCGCCGCGGCGATCGACGCTGGCGTGGTCCGAGACCTTGGCCGACGGTGGGATGCAACCCCGGTCAAAGCGGGACGATTCCGCATCAAGGACAGCCACGACATGGGCGCGACCCTGAATGTCGTGGAAACACTGATCCATTCGTCCAACACCGTAACGGCCCGCGTCGTCGACGAGCTCGGACCTGAGCGGATGCGTCGTTACATGATGGATCTGGGCATGAACGAACGGCCCTATATCGAACTGCCGGCAAAGGGCTTTCCGATCTGGCCCGGCGAGAAATGGCCACGTCTGCGGTCGATGACCGTGGGATATGGGCATGGCATCGCTGTGACCCCCCTTCATCTGGCCAGTGCCTATGCGGCAATGGTCAACGGCGGCATCTGGCGCCCGGCCACACTAAAGAAACTGGGTCCGGGTGAGGCGCCGAAGGGCCGCCGCGTGTTCAAGGCATCCACGTCCAGCCGCATGCGCCAGTTGCTGCGCGCGATCTCGATCTACGGCACGGGACGCAATGCGGACGCCCCCGGCTACCGAGTCGGCGGCAAAACGGGTTCGGCCGAAAAGCCGGGCGGTTCGGCTGGCTATCGTCGCACTGCACTGGTTTCGACCTTTGCGGCCGCGTTCCCGATGGATCGTCCGCGCTACGTGGTCATCGCCATGCTCGACGAACCGCGTGGGACGGTCGCTAGCTCCTATCAGCGCACCGCCGCATGGAACGCCGCGCCGATCGTGGGCCGTCTGGTGCCGCGCATCGGACCTCTCATCGGCGTGCGCCCCGACGATACGCGCGATGTCGACATCTCCGACATCAAGCCGCTTATCCCGGAGGCCAACCGGTGAAGCTGTCCAAGCTCTGTGCTGCTGCGGGGATCGCGTGCGATGCCGACGTCAATGTGACGGGTTTCGCGATCGACAATCGCAAGGTTGCCCCGGGAACGGTTTTCGGTGCGTTTCAAGGCGCGCAGGTCAATGGCGAGGATTTCATTCCCGCAGCGATAGAAAGCGGCGCGGTCGCCATTGTGGCCCGGCCCGAAGCTGTCGTGAATGGTGCCATCCACATCGCCGACGACACACCGCGCCGTGCGTTTGCAGCGCTGGCGGCCCGGTACTTCACGCCGGTACCGCAGCATATTGTTGCGGTGACAGGTACGAACGGCAAAACCTCGACGGTCGAAATGACTCGCCAGATCTGGCGTATGGCAGGTGAACGGGCCGCGAGCATTGGCACGTTGGGCGTCACCACCCCCGATGGTAGTGTATCCACCGGTCTGACCACCCCGGATATTGTCACCTTCCTGTCGAACTTGAGCGGCCTGGCGCGTGAAGGTGTGACACACGTGGCTTTTGAAGCGTCGAGCCATGGTCTCTCGCAATTCCGCAACGAGGGCGTGTCCGTCGAAGCAGCGGGCTTCACCAACTTCAGCCGCGATCATCTCGATTACCATGCGGATATGGAAGACTATTTCGCCGCCAAGATGCGGCTCTTCGACGAGGTTGTGGCGGACGATGCGACCGCAGTCGTGTGGATGGGATCTGGCGATAGCGGCTGGAATGCCCGCGTAGTCCAGCATGCCAAGGCGCGCGACTTGAAGATCATGACTGTCGGCGAGCAGGGCGAAAACATCCGCCTAACGAAAAGAGAGCCCACCCAGCTTGGGCAGTCGCTGAGCGTTGAGCATGAGGGCAAGAGCCGGACGATCAATCTGCCGCTGATCGGCGCCTATCAGGTTTCCAACGCGCTCACCGCAGCAGGACTTGCACTCGCGTCCGGTCTCGATGCGGGGTTGGTTTGGGATGCCGTTGCCCGTCTGCAGCCCGTGCGCGGCAGGCTCGAACGCGCGGTCATCGCGCCTTCGGGCGCGCCGGTATATGTCGATTACGCTCATACCGCCGATGCGCTCGAAGCGGCGATCCAGGCGCTCGAGCCGCATGTTTCGGGCCGCCTCATCACTGTGTTCGGCGCCGGCGGGGATCGGGATCACGGAAAGCGGGCACCCATGGGTGAAGCGGCGGCCAAGGCAAGCCACGTCGTAATCGTGACCGACGACAACCCCCGCGGTGAGGATCCTGCGGATATCCGCCGCCAGGTGCTTGAGGGAGCGCCGCAGGCACGCGAAATAGGCGACCGTCGCGAAGCCATCCTTGCAGCCATCGCCGAAGCAGGTGCGGACGATATCGTCCTCATCGCTGGCAAGGGACATGAAACGGGTCAGATCATCGGATCGGGAGAAAATATGCGGGTCCTGCCTTTCGACGATGTCGAGGTTGCGCGCGAGTGCGCTGCGCAGATCGCTAGAGGTGATGCATGAGCGCGGCAATCCTGCGACATCCGGCCTATATTGAGTGGCCTGCCGATCCGCGCGACCGCCTTCCGCTGACGCTGTGGACGGCAAAGGATATTGCCGACGCGGTGGGCGGTACGGCCAGCCATGACTTTCAGGTTGCCGGGGTCGAAATGGACAGCCGGGACGTGGTCAATGGCGATCTGTTCGTCGCGCTCAAGGGCGAAGCGATGGATGGCCATCGCTTCCTCGAAAAAGCCTTCGCCAACGGCGCTGCGGGCGCAATCGTCGATCGCCCGATCGACTGGCCCCACATCCTTGTCGAGGACACGACTGAAGCGCTGAAGGCGCTGGCCCGTGCAGCGCGCAGCCGTGTGGAAGCGAAGATTATCGGCGTGACCGGATCGGTCGGCAAGACCGGCGTAAAGGAGGCCATCTTCGCCAGCCTCGAACGCGCGAGCCGCGGTGCGGCCCATCGTTCTACACGTAGCTACAACAACCACGTCGGTGTGCCGCTGAGCCTGACGCGTATGCCTGCGCGCAGCCGCTTCGGCATTTTCGAGATGGGCATGAACCATGCTGGCGAGATCGAAGGGCTGACTACCCAAGTTCGCCCGCATGTAGCGGTTATCACCACGATAGCCCCGGCACATATCGAAAATCTCGGCAGCATGAAGGCGATCGCTGCAGCCAAAGCCGAGATCTTCGCAGGTCTAGAGCCAGGTGGCACGGCCGTCATCCCGGCGGACACCGAGCATTACGAACAACTCAAGCTGGCCGCCCTGCGCGCGGGGGCAAAGGTCGTCAGCTTCGGAAGGGCGCGTTTTGCCGACGTTCGCTTGCTGGATGCCATTCCCAGCGCCAACGGCGGCAGCCTCGTGACGTGCGAATTCCCCGAAGGACGGCTGTGTTACACCGTTGCCGAACCCGGCGATCACTGGGTCGTGAACTCGCTGGCCGTGATGGCTGCTGTACGCGCTGCGGGCAGCGATATGGCGGCCGCCGGGCTGGCGCTTGCCGAGATGGGTGGACTCAAGGGGCGGGGTGCGCGTCACGGCATCGATGTGCCTGGCGGCAAAGCGCTGCTGATTGACGAAAGTTACAACGCCAACCCGGCCAGTATGCGCGCCACTTTGGCACAACTTGGCCAGACGCCGTCGGGGCGCCGCATTGCCGTGCTTGGCGCGATGAAGGAACTAGGCGATTTCGGTCCCCAGTTTCACGCCGCTCTATCCGAGCCGGTGCTGGCTGCCGATGTCGATTATGCCATTCTGGTTGGCGAAGAGATGTCCGCCCTCGCACGCGAACTGGGGAAACCGGAGAGTTCCGTCCTTGGCAAGCCCATTGCGTGGGCGCATTGCCGAACTGCCGACGAGGCGATCGAGCTGCTCGAAGACTTCGGTGTCGTCGCAGGCGATGCCGTGCTGGTCAAGGGCTCCAACTCGGTCGGTCTTGGCCGGCTCGTGGATCATTTCATCCGCGCCCGCTAGGCGCGACGAGAGGCCGATTTGCTATACCTCCTCGCCGAATGGTTGAATTTCGAAGGCATCTTCAACCTCGTGCGTTATCAGACGTTCCGCGCCGGGGCGACGCTGATGACCGCGCTCGTCATCGGGCTCGTCATCGGCCCGCGCTTCATCGACATGCTTCGGGTGCGGCAGGGCAAAGGGCAGCCGATCCGCGAAGATGGCCCGCAAAGCCATCTGGCCAAGCGCGGTACGCCGACAATGGGCGGCTTGATGATCCTGATCAGCCTGTCGCTGGCCGTTCTGATATGGATGGATCTGCGCAATCCGTTCATCTGGGCCGTGCTCGCGGTGACGCTCGGCTTCGGCCTGATCGGATTCCTGGACGATTACGACAAGGTGACGAAGTCGAGCCACAAGGGGGTTTCGGCCCGGGTCCGGCTATTGATGGAATTCGCGGTTGCGGGCGTGGCGAGCTATCTCGCCGTCAGCCAGATCAACACGTTTCTGTACGTCCCGTTCTTCAATAATCTCGGCCTGGAAATGGGCCCGTTCTACTATATCTTCGCGGCCATCGTGATCGTAGGGGCGGGCAATGCGGTCAATCTGACTGACGGGCTGGACGGGTTGGCGACGATGCCGGTCATTATCGCGGCTGGGACATTCGCCCTTATCTCCTATCTCGTAGGCCGCGTGGATTTTTCTAGCTATCTCGGCATCCCGCATGTTCCCGGTGCGGGCGAACTGGCGATCTTCTGTGCCGCCATCATGGGCGCCGGCCTCGCTTTTCTCTGGTTCAATGCGCCTCCGGCTGCCGTATTCATGGGCGATACGGGGTCGCTGGCGCTCGGCGGCGCACTCGGCGCAGTAGCGGTCTCCACACACCACGAAATCGTTCTCGCGGTGGTCGGCGGGCTGTTCGTGTTCGAGGCGCTGAGCGTCATCATCCAGGTCTTCTGGTTCAAGCGGACCGGCAAGCGGGTCTTCCGCATGGCGCCGATCCACCACCATTTCGAACAGCTCGGCTGGTCGGAGAGCAAGGTCGTGATCCGGTTCTGGATCGTGGCGATCGTGCTTGCACTCATGGGGCTGGCGACGCTCAAGCTGCGATGATCACTTCATCCGCCTGGAAGGACAAGAAGTACGCCGTTCTCGGACTGGCGCGTTCCGGCCGGGCCACGGTCGAGGCGCTGCTGGCTGCCGGAGCCGACGTGCTGGTATGGGACGACCGCGTAGAGGCGCGCGAGCCTTTTGCCGGGCGCTGCGCCATCGGCGATCCGCTGGAGGCGGACCTAACCGACTTTGCGGGCGTCGTCGTCAGTCCCGGCGTTCCGCTCAACACGCACCCGATCAAGCCGCATGCGGACGGTTATGGCGTGCCGGTCATCGGCGACATCGAATTATTCGCGCAGGCGCGGCCGGAATTGCCGCCGCACAAGGTTGTCGGCATAACCGGTACCAACGGAAAATCGACTACCACCGCGCTGGTTCATCACATCCTGAAAGCGGTGGGCGTGCCTACGACGATGGGTGGGAATATCGGTCTGCCGATCCTCGAGCAGGAGCCGTTGCCGGAAGGTGGGGTCTATGTGCTGGAACTGTCGAGCTATCAGATCGACCTGACCTTTTCGCTCGCTTGCGATGTGGCGATCCTGCTGAATATCACGCCGGACCATCTGGACCGGTATGACGGTTTCGACGCCTATGCGGCGAGCAAGTCACGGCTGTTTGCGATGCAGGGGCGGGGCCAGCATTCCATCGCGCGCTTTACCGATGCGCGCTCGCTCGGCCAGTTCGCGGAAGGGTCGATCGCCAGCATTCTGGAGGACGTCTTCCAGCATAGAGGGATCGCGCCGGACGAGCAGAATGGTTGGAAATCCCTGGCAGGATCCCACAACCGCGAAAATGCAGCGGCTGCGATCGAGGCGTGCGACATCCTTGGCATTCCGATCGATCAGATCCGCGAAGGCCTGCGCACCTACCCGGGCCTTCCGCACCGTATGGAGCGGGTCGCGGAGATCGGCGGGGTGGCGTATGTCAACGACAGCAAGGGCACGAATACAGCCGCTTCGGCCCCGGCGCTGGCGGCTTTCGAGAACATTCACTGGATTGTTGGCGGGCTGGCGAAAGAGCCGGGCCTGGGCGAGTGCGAGGCTGAACTGGGCCATGTGAAGGCCGCCTATACCATCGGCAGATCGGGCGACGAGTTCGCCCGACTGTTGAAAAAAAGGGTGTCGATCAAACGTTCAGTTACGCTCGAACAAGCGTTGTTCGACGCGTCGAACGCAGCCGTGTCGGGTGACACCGTCCTGCTGTCGCCCGCCTGCGCCAGTTTCGACCAGTATCGCGACTTCGAAGCGCGCGGCGACCATTTCCGCGAACTGGTGGAGGCGCTCAGATGAGCACCATGCAGCCCTATGTTCCCGGCAAGCGTCAGCCGGCGCATATGCCGAAAGGCAAGTTGTCGCGCTGGTCCGAACTAAAGATCTGGTGGCGCGAGATCGATCGCGTGCTGCTGCTGCTGGTGCTGCTGCTGATGGGGCTGGGCACCGTGGCCGTTGCCGCGGCGAGCCCGGCGAGCGCCAACCGGCTGTCGACCAGCAGCGAGACGCTGAACCCGCTGTATTTCTTCTATCGCCATCTGGCCTGGCAGGTGCTGGCCATCGGAACCATGCTCGGCATATCGATGCTCACGCGGGAGAATGCGCGGCGCTTCGGCCTGCTGCTGGCCGCGGGGATGACAGCGCTGCTGTTCATCGTCCCCTTCGTCGGGGTCGAGATAAATGGCGCGCGGCGCTGGATAAGCCTGGGCATGCAGTTCCAGCCGTCCGAGTTCCTCAAGCCCGGCTTCGCCATTGCGACCGCATGGATCCTGTCATGGCGGATGCGCGATCCGAACATGCCGGTGGCAGGCATCGCGACGGGATATGTGGCGCTGATCGCGGCGCTGATGATGATGCAACCCGATTTCGGCGGCACGATCCTGTTCGGCGGCGTCTGGTTCGTCGCCATGATCCTGGCCGGGATCGACGTGAAGCGGCTGGGCGCGGTCATCGGCGGCGTGCTGGCCGTGCTGACGGCGACCTATTTCCTCTATGACAATGCGCGCCACCGTATCGACAGCTTCATCGGCGGCGGGACTGCATACGATCAGGTGGATCTGGGTGCGCGCACGATCGTGGCGGGCGGCTGGCTGGGCGCGGGTTATGGGCTGGGCATCCGCAAGATGAGCCTGCCCGAGGCGCATACCGACTATATCTTCAGCGTCATCGGCGAGGAATTCGGCCTGATCGCCTGCGGACTGATCGTCCTGCTGTATCTGGCAATCGTGGCGCGGGTGCTGCTGCGCCTTATCGACGAGGAAGACCTGTTCGCGCTTCTGGCCGGAGCGGGCCTGACGGCCCTGCTGGGTGGGCAGGCGTTCATCAACATACTGGTCAACCTGCAGCTGTTCCCGTCGAAGGGGATGACGCTGCCGCTGGTGAGCTATGGCGGGTCTTCCACGATCGCCATCTGCCTCAACATCGGATTGCTTCTGGCAATCACGCGGCGAAATCCGTTCCTGAAAAGCCGGACCAAGGGGCTTGGCGATTTGTTCGGCATGGGGCAGACGGCCCCGATGAAAGACCAGACGAACCCGATCAGAAGCCAGACGGGCAGTGTTCGCCGGGAGATCCACCCATGACCGGCGCCAATCGCCATTACGTCCTTGCCGCGGGCGGGACCGGCGGGCATCTGCTGCCCGCCTTCGCACTTGCCACCGAACTGGAACGGCGCGGCCACCACGTCGCGCTGATCACCGATACGCGCGGGGCGGAGATTCCCGGCAAGCCCGATTTCCTGCCCGCCCATGTCATCCCGGCCGGCCGGTTCGGCAAGAACCCGCTGACCTGGATCAAAGGGATCAAGGCGGTACTGGAAGGGCGGCGCATGGCGCTGCGCCTGTTCGAAAGCTTCGCGCCGAGCGCCGTCGTGGGCTTCGGCGGTTATCCTTCGCTGCCGACCATCCTTGCCGCGAGCAGTGCGGACGTGCCTATCGTGGTGCATGAACAGAATGCCGTTCTGGGCAGGGTGAACCGTCTGTTTGCCCGGCGGGTCAATGCGATCGCCACGGCCTATCCCGAAGTGCAGCGGCTGGACGCCAAGCACGCCGAGAAAGTGCATCTGGTGGGCAATCCGGTGCGCGCTGGCGTACTGTCGCTGCGCGAAGAACCCTTTCCGGCATTCGGTGAAGACGGCCTGCTGCGCGTACTGGTGACCGGGGGAAGCCAGGGGGCGCGCGTGCTGTCCGAAGTGGTGCCCGATGGGCTGTCCATGCTTCCGCCCGCGCTGCGCCAGCGGTTGCAGGTGACGCAGCAGTGCCGCCCGGAAGATCTCGATGCCGTACGCGAACGCTATCGCAATCATGGCATACCGGCCGAACTGGCGACATATTTCGAGGACATGGCCGCGCGGCTTGCCGATACGCATCTGTTTATCGGCCGGGCCGGGGCATCGACCATCGCGGAACTGACCGCTGTGGGACGGCCCGCCATACTGGTGCCGCTGCCGATTGCGACCGACGATCATCAGGCGGCCAATGCGCGCGAACTGTCCAAATCGGGCGGGGCACGGATGATCCGCCAGGAGCGCTTTACGGGCAAGGAACTGGCCAAGCAGATCAAGGCGCTGGCCGAAAATCCGCAAGGGCTGGCCAATGCCGCACATGCGGCCTGGAATTGCGGGCGGCCCAAGGCCGTCGAAGACCTGGCCGATCTGGTCGAAAGCTTCGGCGGGGCAGAGATGATGGATGTCATCCGCGTGGGCGGAAACAATGCGCGCGGCGCATCGCAAGGCATCGCTGCCGGTCAGGCGATGAGGCAGGCCCATGGCAAGCGCGCGGCACGGGAGATGTCGGAATGAGAGGCGTCCCGACAGATATCGGCACGATCCACTTCGTCGGCATCGGCGGCATCGGCATGTCCGGCATCGCCGAGGTGATGGCGAACCTGGGCTATACGGTGCAGGGTTCCGACATGAAGGAGAGCGCGACCGTCGAACGGCTGCGCCAGCGCGGCGTAAAGATCGCCATCGGCCATGCCCCCGAAAACGTCGAAGGCGCTGCGGTCGTCGTAACATCTACCGCGGTGAAGCGTACCAACCCCGAAGTCGCCTTTGCGCTGGAAAACCGTATTCCCGTGGTGCGCCGTGCGGAAATGCTGGCCGAACTGATGCGGCTGAAATCGACCGTCGCCGTGGCCGGTACGCATGGCAAGACAACCACGACCAGCATGATCGCGGCCCTGCTGGATGCGGGCAATATCGATCCGACCGTCATCAATGGCGGGATCATCGAACAATATGGTTCGAATGCACGGCTGGGCGACAGCGAATGGATGGTGGTCGAGGCCGACGAGAGCGACGGCAGCTTCCTGCGGCTGGACGGCACCATCGCGGTAGTCACCAATATCGACCCCGAGCATCTGGACCATTACGGCGATTTCGACGGGGTAAAGGACGCGTTCGTGGAGTTCATCCACAATGTCCCCTTCTATGGCGCGGCAATCCTGTGCATCGATCACGAGGAAGTGCAGGCCGTGATCGCCAAGGTCCGCGACCGTAACGTCGTGACCTATGGCTTCAATCTTCAGGCCGATATCTGCGGCGTGAACGTGCGCCCGGATGCCGGGGGCAATGTGTTCGACGTCATCGTGCGCCGGCGCGGCAAGGAAGACCGCCGGATCGAAGGCGTGCGACTGCCGATGCCCGGGCGCCACAATGTCCAGAATGCACTGGCCGCGATTGCCGTGTCGATCGAAATGGGCTGCCCCGACGAGATAATCTGCAATGGCTTTTCCGCATTCGGCGGTGTCCGGCGGCGGTTCACCAAGGTGGGCGAAGTTCCCAGCGGCGGCGGCGTTGCGACGATCATCGACGATTACGGCCACCACCCGGTGGAGATCAAGGCCGTGCTGGCCGCCGCACGCGAGAGCGCAGGCGAAGGCCGCGTCATCGCGGTGGTCCAGCCGCACCGTTACACCCGCCTGCGCGATCTGATGGATGACTTCCAGAGCTGCTTCAATGCGGCCGACGAAGTCTATGTCACCCCGGTCTATGCCGCGGGCGAGGACCCGATCGACGGCGTCGATGCCGACGCACTTGTCGCAGGGTTGAAGGCACGCGGCCACCGGGCGGCCCGCACGGTGACGGACGAGACCGATCTGGCGGAAAAGCTGGTCGAGGATCTGCGTGCCGGCGATTTCGTGGTCTGCCTTGGTGCAGGCGATATCACCCAGTGGGCGGCCGGACTTGCCAATGGCATCGCGAAGGTGACGACATCGTGAGCGAGATGGAGCAGCCCGACGATGTGTGGAACTGGGATAGCGGCATGGCGCCCGACTGCGAAGTCGAAGGCAGCGTCATCGCGCCCATCGACACCTACGGTCTGCGCGGCAAGCTGACGCCGGATGCGCCGCTGGCCAAGCTGGTCTGGTTCAAGGCGGGTGGCCACGCCGACTGGCTGTTCGAGCCGGCCGATACGGACGATCTGAAGCTATTCCTGGAACGGCTGGACGGCGATCTTCCGGTGATGGCGCTGGGGCTGGGGTCAAACCTGATCGTGCGCGACGGCGGCGTGCCGGGCGTGGTGGTAAAGCTGGGCAAGCCCTTTGCCAGTATCGAAGTGGGCGACGACCATACGTTGACCTGCGGGGCTGGCGCGCACGGCATACTCGTCGCTTCCACCGCGCGCGATGCAGGGATTGCAGGCGTCGAGTTCATGCGCGGTATTCCCGGTACCGTCGGCGGCTTCGTGCGCATGAACGGCGGCGCCTATGGCCGCGAAGTCAGCGACGTGCTGATCGATTGCGACGTGATCCTGCCGGGCGGCCGGCTGGTGACGCTTCCCGCAGCCGATCTGCGCTATACCTATCGTCATTCCGCCTTGCCCGACGCGGCTGTGGTCGTCCGCGCGCGGTTCCAGGGCGAGCCGGGCGATCCTGCGACAATCGGCGCGAAGATGGACGAGATCGGCGAAGCGCGCGAAAATTCACAGCCGCTGCGCACCAAGACCGGCGGATCCACTTTCAAGAACCCGCCGGGAAAGAAGGCGTGGGAGCTGGTCGATGCAGCAGGGTGCCGCGGGCTGAGGCTGGGCGGCGCACAGGTGAGCGAGAAGCACACCAACTTCCTGCTCAATATCGACAATGCCACCAGCGCCGACATCGAAGGGCTGGGCGAACTGGTGAAGCGCCGCGTCTACGAACATTCGGGCGTGCTGCTGGAATGGGAAATTCAACGAGTGGGGCGACCGTAAGGAATAGACATGAGCGATCTCCCCAAACTTCACATTGCGGTTCTGATGGGTGGCTGGGCCAATGAACGGCCGGTCAGCCTGATGTCGGGCGAAGGCGTGGCCAAGGCACTGGAAGAGCGCGGCCACACGGTCACGCGCATCGATATGGATCGCAAGGTTGCCGCGCGCATCGCCGAGGTGGCGCCGGACGTCGTCTTCAACGCGCTGCACGGCGTGCCGGGCGAAGACGGGACGGTGCAGGGCATGCTCGACCTGATGGGCGTGCCCTATACGCATTCGGGCCTGGCGACATCGGTCATCGCGATCGACAAGCAGCTGACCAAGCAGGCGCTGGTGCCGCATGGCATCCCCATGCCCGGCGGGCGGATCGTGAAAAGTGCGGAACTGCACGAGCGCGACCCCATGCCACGCCCCTATGTACTGAAACCCGTCAACGAAGGCAGTTCGGTGGGTGTCGCCATCGTCACCGATGAAGGCAATTACGGCAATCCGATCATGCCCGATGCCAAGGGCCCGTGGCAGGAATTCGCCGAACTGCTGGCCGAACCCTATATCAAGGGGCGCGAGCTGACGTCGGCCGTGGTCGATTTCGAGGGCGGGCCGCGCGCGCTGGGCGTGACCGAGTTGAGGCCCAAGAGCGGGTTCTACGATTTCGAAGCCAAATATACCGATGGGATGACCGATCACATCTGCCCGGCGGAAATCCCCCAGCACATTACCGATCTGTGCCTCGAATATGCGCTGAAGGCGCACAAGGCACTGGGGTGCCGGGGGACCAGCCGGACTGATTTCCGCTGGGACGAGGAGCAGGGCGAAGAGGGCCTGTTCGTCCTGGAAACCAATACCCAGCCCGGCATGACGCCGCTGAGCCTGGTGCCCGAGCAGGCGCGCTTTGCCGGCATCGAATATGGCGAATTGTGCGAACTGGTGGTTGCCGCTGCATTGCGCGATCACGCGGTGAAGCCCGGGGGCGGCGATGGCTAAGGTCACGCGCAAACCCACCGGGGTGCGCCGTTCCGCAGCGGCGCGCAACCGCAGCCAGAAAGCCCGCGCGGCGCGCAGCCACACCAGCGGGCTGTTCGATCGCGCCATGGCCGCGCTGCCCTTTACCGAAGAGCAGTGGCACAGGTTCTTTCTGGGCGCGATCATCGCCGCCGGGCTGGCGATCGCCTGGACCATCGCGAGTTATGCCGGCGTGCCGGAACTGGCCAAGGCGGAACTGTCCAAATCGGCCGCGCGATCCGGTTTCGAGGTCAGCCGCGTGCGGGTTTCGGGCGTGGAGCGCATGAACGAGCAGCTGGTCTACGAGCGGGTATTGGCGGAACAGGACCGCCCGATGCCGCTGGTCGATCTGGAAGATGTGCGCGCGCGCCTGCTGGAGCTTCCCTGGGTCGAGGACGCGCGCGTTTCGCGCCAGCTGCCCGATACGCTGAAGGTGGATATCGTCGAGCGGGTGCCGCATGCGGTGCTGCGCAAGCCCGACCGGCTGGTGCTGATCGATGCCGAGGGCCACGAGCTCGAGCCGATCAGCGCGAAGGCAGCCGAAGGCAAGCTGCTGATCGAAGGGCCGGGCGCGGCACGCCAGGTGCAGGAACTGGGCCGGCTGATAGATGCAGCGCCCGCGCTGAAGCCGCAGATCGCGTCTGCCCAATGGGTCGGCAACCGGCGCTGGAACCTGACGTTCAAGACCGGGCAGCTGCTCGCGCTTCCCGAAGGCGATCTCGGCGCACCGGCGCTGGTGAAATTCGCCCAGCTCGACGGGATGCACCGCCTGATCGGGGGCAAGCCGATCGCGATCGACATGCGCGTTCCCGACCGGGCCTATCTGCGCTGCGCGGACGGGCCGTGCCCGAAGCAGATGGCGTTGAACGGAAGGGCTCAATAGTGGCAACCCAGCAGCCGCGCATTACCCGGGTCTTCGGGGCGGTGAATATCGGTTCGTTCAGGGTTTCGGCCATGATCATGGGGCAGGCAGAGGGCGGCGAGATGGTCGTGCTCGGCTCCAGCCACCGGGCCAGCGAAGGCATCAAGCGCGGCTATGTCGCCGACATGCGCGCGGCAAGCCATGCGATCCGCACCGCGGTCGAGAAGGCGGAAGCCAATGCCAACACATCGGTCCAGAGCGTGTGGATCGGTTGTGCGGGCGCGGGCCTGTCGAGCAAGATATCGAGCGTCGAGATCGCCATCGGCGGGCGGCGCATCGAAGAGGACGATATCGAGCACCTGCTGTACGCCGCGCGAGACCATCTGCATCCCGACGGGCGCATGGTGCTGCACGCGCAGCCGGCGCATTACACGCTGGATGGGGCGCATGGCGTGGCAAACCCCAAGGGCCTGCACGCCGAAGCGCTGGGCGTCGATGTCCATGTGACGCTGGCCGAAGGCGCGCCGGTGCGCAATCTGATCGAGGCGGTGCAGACCGCGCATCTCGATGTCGAGGGCGTGGTGGCGAGCCCGCTTGCCGCGGCCTATGCCTGCCTCACCCGCGAAGAGCGCGACCTGGGTGTGGCGCTGGTCGAGATCGGGGCGCAGGTCACCAATGTCTCGGTCCATGCGGCAGGCATGCTGCTGGGGCTGAAATCCATTCCGATCGGTTCGAACGACATCACCGATGCGATCGCATCGTCGCTGGGCATCCGGCGCAGCCAGGCGGAACGGCTGAAATGCGTATCGGGTTCGGCCATCGCTACCCCGACCGATCACCGCGAGATGATCCCTGTGAACGGCCCCGGCGAGGACCCCGGCGGGCGGCTGGCGCGCGGCGCGGACGAACACAACCGGATCGCCAGGGCGGAACTGGTGTCGATCGTCACCGACAGGCTGGGCATCATCACGACGGAAATTGGCAAGGCGCTCAAGTCGATGGGCTTTACCGGCGCGCAAGGCGGACAGGTGGTGCTGACCGGCGGGGGCGCGGAATTGCACGGCGTCGCCGAATTCATGCAGGGCGCGCTGGGGCGCCCGGTCCGGATCGGCAAGCCGCCGGCATTGCAGGGCCTGCCCGAAGCGCATGCAACGCCCGGATTCGCGACGCTGGCGGGCCTGTGCCTTTATGCCGCGGACGACCCGGTCGACATCCGATCGGTCGGCCCGCGCTATCAGCCGACCAACCGCTATCGCGGCATCGGTCTGGTCAACCGTGTGTTTCAAGCGGTGCGTGAGTATTTTTAAGGTTGTATCACAGCGTTACTGCGCCATTAGCCCTTGTGGATAAGGCAAGTATCGCTTCGACCTGCGATTAGCTTTATGCCAGAGTTGTGACATAACGCCCACGGGCGACTTTTGAATTCTACGGGGACTCTTGAATGAGCATCAATATCGGACCGGCATCGGACGACGACCTTCGTCCCAAGATCATGGTCGTGGGCGTCGGTGGTGCCGGCGGCAACGCGATCGCCAACATGATGCAGGCACAGATCGAAGGCGTCGAGTTCATCGTCGCCAATACCGACGCGCAGGCTCTGAGTACCTCGCCTTCCGACAAAAGGATCCAGCTCGGCCCCGACATCACGGGCGGCCTTGGTGCGGGCGCGCGCCCCGAAGTGGGCAAGGCCGCGGCTGAAGAAACGGTCGAAGAGATCGAAGACGCGATGGACGGCGTCAACATGGTCTTCATCGCAGCCGGCATGGGCGGCGGCACCGGGACCGGTGCCGCACCCGTCATCGCAGAGGCGGCGCGCAAGAAGGGCGTGCTGACCGTCGGCGTCGTGACCAAGCCGTTCCTGTTCGAAGGCACGCGCCGCATGCGCGCGGCCGAAGCGGGCATCGACGAACTGCAGAAGCACGTAGATACGCTGATCGTCATCCCCAACCAGAACCTGTTCCTGGTGGCCAAGGCCGAAACGACCTTCAAGGAAGCATTCATGCTTGCCGACGAGGTGCTGCAGCAGGGCGTGCGGTCGATTACCGACCTCATGGTCATGCCGGGCCTCATCAATCTCGACTTCGCCGACGTGCGTTCGGTGATGAGCGAAATGGGCAAGGCGATGATGGGCACCGGCGAAGGCGAAGGCGACAACCGCGCTCTCGAAGCTGCCGAGCGCGCCATCGCCAATCCGCTGCTCGACGGCGTATCGATGACCGGCGCCAAGGGCGTCATCATCTCGATCATCGGCGGCGAGGACATGAAGCTGCTCGAAGTCGACGAGGCGGCCAATCACATCCGCGAACTGGTCGACGAAGATGCGAACATCATCTGGGGCTCGGCGTTCAATCCCGATCTCGATGGCAAGATCCGCGTATCGGTCGTTGCGACAGGTATCGAACATGACGGTTCGATCGCGGCAGCCCCGTCGCGTTCGTTCTCGATGCGCGAAAGCAGTGCGCCGAAGCGCCCCGTGCTCGACCTGCCGAACCGCAGCGAACCGGAAGACGAACCGTTCGAACTGAACGAAGGCCTGTCCGCCGATCCGGAGCCGGCCGAAGCCGATGCTTTCGACCTTACGGACGAGGCCGATGACGATAGTGCACAGCCATTCGGCCTGTCGCCCGCCACGTCGCGCTCGCTGAACGACGACGCCGAAGACGAATATGACGATGTCGACGATATCGTCGATCCTCTCGCCGGGCTGCGTAACGAACGGACCGAGCGTTTCGACGACGAAGATTCCGTCCCTGCACCGGCTGACGACAGTGGCTTCGGCGGTGCGCCGACCGATGATGGCTGGGGCGACGAGCGCGAACCGCTCAACCTTTCCGACCCGGCGGGCAATTCGCAGGACGAATTCGAACTCGGTGACGAACATGTCGCAGGCGAAAGCCCATTGGCAACCAAGCCGGGACGCCGGCGTCCGCTGGTGCCCGGCGAATCCGGCGGGAGTGAAGAAAGCGGTTCGGGCTCCAGCGAACGTGGCGGCGGCTCGCTGCCGGGCAATACGCTGTTCGAACGCATGGCCAATCTGTCGCGCGGAGCAACGCGTCCGGAAGACGATAGCGACGACGATGACGACGATGGCAATGGTTCGGGCCTCAACATCCCGCGTTTTCTCGGTCGCCAGAACAATCAGTAATTGCGACCGCGTCAGCGCTGGTTAACGCCCGGGCTGCCAAGGACAGGACATGATTTCGAAAGGGCAATTCGGTGCTGCTGTGGCGCTGCTGGCATTGGCAGCGCAGTCAGAGCGCGTGTCCGCTCAGCGCGAGATCGTCCAGCCGCTTCCGGCGCCTGCCGAAGGTCGGCTGGGTGATGCGCTGTCCCGCCTGGCGCAGGACGCCACGGACGTGTCCGCCCTGCTCGATGCGGGCGAGGCGTCGCTGGAGTTGGGTGACATAGAAGCTGCAATCGGCTTCTTCGGCCGTGCCAACGATCTGTCGCCCAACAATGCGCGAATGAAGCTGGGACTGGCGAAAGCCTATACTCGCTCGCGCAGACCGGTCGAAGCCTTGCGGCTCTTCGCAGAAGCCGAACAAGCGGGCGTGACGACGGCGCAGATGGCCGAAGACCGTGGACTCGCTTTCGATCTTGTGGGCGACGCAGCCAGTGCGCAGCAGCTTTATCGCGTCGCGCTGGCCAATGGTTCAGGCGACGAGATCACTCGGCGCCTTGCCTTGAGCCAGGCAATTTCCGGCGATCGCGAGGGATTCGAGGCGACCTTGCTGCCGCTGCTCCAAAAACGCGACGTATCCGCATATCGCACACGTGCTTTCGGCCTGGCGATCATGGGCAAGGCGCGCGAAGCGAAGGAAATCGCGAACACCATGCTGTCATCCGGCATGGGGGCGCGAATGGCGGCCTATTTCGAGTATATGCCGCGCCTTACCAAAGCCCAGCAGGCTGCGGCGGGCAATCTCGGCATATTCCCGCGCGCTGCTGCCATCGGCACGGACGACAGGCGTATCGCGAACTATTCCGGTACATCGGCACAAACGGCGCAGCCTGCGCCGCAACCGGCCAGAGTGGCGCAGGCCGATATGCGTCCGGCGACGGCATCACTTACGGCGCCTGCGCCCACGCCCACGCCCACGCCGACACCGACGCCAAGGTTCGTGCCTTCACCGGCACCCACACCTACGCCAGGTCCTGCGCCCACCTCAACGCCGTCGGGCGAATTGCCTCCTGCACTTTCGCCGCAATCGGCGACAGCAACCCTGAGCGGACAGCGACCTTCGCAGGCGACGACGGTAACCGAACGTGAACTGCCGCGCGCGACGGGAGAGGCAGCTGGTTTGGCGCGTGCAGGCGAGGCCGGGGCGTTCCCCAATTCGCAATCCGCTTCGCCCTTGCCATCCGCGCAGGAGGAGCCCGATCTCGCTTCGGTCGAGGAGGCTTTCAGCAGCTTTTCGCTGGCGCCCGAAAGCAGGGTGCCTGCTGCAAACGGTGCGGTCGACATCACCAAGATCAAGATCCCGCGTGAGCGGGACGAACCCAAGCCACCACCGCCGCCCGCGCATCCTTCGCGACATTGGGTTCAGGTTGCCACTGGCAAGGATACCGATGCCCTGGGGTTCGACTGGCGGCGCATTTCACGCAAGGCGGAAGGCAAGCTCGAGGGCAAAGGGCCGTTCGTGACCCCGTGGGGCGAAGCGAACCGCCTCTTATCCGGTCCCTATGACAGTGCTGCCAAGGCCCGTGAAATGGTGAAGGAACTCAAGGAGTTGGGGGTCGATTCCTTTACGTTTACCAGCGCGGCCGGCGAAGCGATCGAAAAGCTGTGACACGGGCGCGGCAGAGGCCGCGCGAAGATTTGTTCACAGGCTTTGCACAGGCCTTAACGGTTCTCCCCAGCGTCGACGCCCGGTTCCATTGCCAAGGTGCCCATCGCTTCTGCATCCAGCCGTCATGACTTGGATGGAACAGTTTCGATGAGACCGTCGGAAGAACGCTACGAGGTAGACCAGGGCGCGGCACCTCTCGAAATGCTCATCGCCTTGTTCGAGGCCCGGGGCTGGCCCTGCGAATCGACGCAAACCGAAATGAGCGGCGAAATCCAGGGAAGTTGGACCAAATATCAGCTGCGCGGAATCTGGCGACCGGACGACATGGTCCTGCAGATCCTGTGCCTGCCGGACATTCGCATTTCCAAGGACAAGATGGCGTCGGCGCATGAACTGGTGTCGCTGGTCAACGAACAGATGTGGCTGGGACATTTCGACATCTGGTCCAACGGCGGGGTGCTGCTGTATCGGAACGGCACCATGCTGGGAGATGACGGACTGTTGAGCCTGGGCCAGGCGCAGGCGCTGGTGGAAATTGCGGTCGACGAATGTGACCGGTTCTACCCCGCGTTTCAGTTCATTCTATGGGGCGGGCGGACGCCGGAAGAGGCGCTGGAAGATGCCATGGTGGATGCGGCAGGCGAAGCCTGAGAATATTCCTCGTGACCGTTAACCGGTATTAAGACTGGAATGTCCGGTTTCGCTTGAAATCGGGGAGCTAAATGTCGATATTCCCGTTGAGGAGTAGGGCGTATTTCCGCTCTGCCAGAAGGAGTTTTAAACAGATGGCCAATTGGAACGACACCGACCAGAGGCAGGGCTTCGGCTCGGTGCCGCGCGCTGGCGACGCCGTTGCCAGGCAGGAGACCTTCGACGCTGGGCTGCGCAAGCACATGCTGTCGATCTACAACTACATGACTTCGGGCGTTTTGCTGACCGGCGTCGTGGCCTTGCTGGCCGCGCAAAGCGGGCTGGCAGTGTCCTTCGCCAGCGGGCCGCTGATGTGGATCGTCGCACTCGCACCGCTCGGCTTCGTTCTGGCCATGAGCTTCGGCCTGAACAAGATGAGCAAGGGAACGCTGCAGATTCTGTTCTGGTCGTTTGCGATCGTCATGGGTCTGTCCATGTCCACGATTTTCCTGCGCTTTACGGGTGAATCGATCGCCGCCACCTTCTTTGCGACCGCGGGTGCCTTCGCCGGTCTCAGCCTGTACGGCTATACCACGAAGAAGAACCTTCAGGGCTTTGGCACCTTCCTCGTGATGGGTGTGATCGGCCTGCTGATTGCGATGGTGATTAATATCTTCCTGCAGTCGAACACGATGGCGATGGCAATCAGCTTCATCGGCGTGCTGATCTTCGCGGGTCTTACGGCTTACGATACGCAGCGCCTGAAGATGGAATATCAGTATCTGCGCGGTACCGAATTCGCCGGTAAGGCGATCATCATGGGCGCGCTGAGCCTGTACCTCGATTTCATCAACATGTTCATGTTCCTGCTGCAGTTCATGGGCAATCGCGAATAGAGTTAACCTACTCGTCGCACACAGGAATCGCTTGAACGTGCCCGGGGTGTAATCGACACTCCGGGCATTTTCTTTGTCCGAACAACCGTCTACGGAAAGAACCGCTTCATCCCCCGTCAAGGCGTGACGGCGCAGGGTGAAGGTCAGCTTTATCGAGGAGGGTCAGCGCGCCATGAGCCGCGGTTCAAATATCACCATTCGTATGGCAGCCGTGGCTGTCGGAATATCCGCTCTGGCTGCCTGCGCCACGCCTCCTCCTCCACCGCCCCCACCGCCGCCTCCGCCGCCGGTCGAAGCAGTGCCCATCAGGCCGCTGCCGCCCAGCCAGGCATCCTATGTCATGGATATTCCGCAGGTGAACGCGCTGGGCATGCGCGAGACGGTCAATCTCGGCATTTCGGACGACGAGAAGGTCTGGCATTTCCGATCGGCATGGAACGTTGCGGCGCTGAACTGCCTCGATCCGCAGTATCAAACCGTGCTCGATAGCTACAGCAGCTATATAAAGGATCACGCGCGGACGCTGAAGCAGGTCAACGACCGCATCGATGCCCAGTACCGCAAGGAATATGGCAAGGGCCGTCCCGCCATCCAGGCTCGCGAAGGCCAGATGACGATGGTCTATAACTATTTCGCCCTGCCGCCGGCACGCGCGGATCTCTGTCGCACGGCTCTGGGTATCTCCCAGCAATATGCGGCAGCCGAAGATCTGGATGCGCAGGCCTTTGCCTTGGCGAATTTCGCAGCGCTCGAAGGGCCGTTCGAACGTTTCTTCGTGGCGTACGAGCAGTATGAGAAAGACGCCGCTGCCTGGGATGCGAAATATGGCGAGCGTTACGGTGCCTCGCAGCCCGGTTATGTTGCCGTCAAGAACGCACGGGCGTTCGACCGGCCGCAGCCAGGGGCCGATCCCTCTACGCTAAGCGCGGCCCCTGTGGCCGAAACCAAGGTCATCGATCCGGATACCGGAGCGCAGATACCGGTGGCACCAGTTGACGAAACGCGGTCTTCCGTGCCGATCGTGCAGCCCATTCCCAATGATGCGGGCGACGACGACACGCCGCAGAACTGATCTCAACGATGCTTTTCAGGCGCGCCGTCATCCGCTAGACGGCGCGTCTAGCATCGCTTTATGTCGCGGTGCCGCAAACCTGGAACGGGGCCGTAGCTCAGTTGGGAGAGCGCGTCGTTCGCAATGACGAGGTCAGCGGTTCGATCCCGCTCGGCTCCACCAGGAAATCCGCCAGAGTGTCATATCGCGCCGAAGGTCCAGCCTTCGGTTCGGGCAAGGTCCAGGGTAAGGCTGGCGGGCTTCCATCGCGCGCTGTCGTTGCCTGCCGTGCGCAGCCATGCGGCCGTCAACAGAGCGTCTGACGAGTGATCGTCGATCGGGCCGGTGCCCGCGACCTGTGCGCTGCCCAGCGATGCCAATGCTTCATTCAGAGCCTCGAAACTGCGCATCTTGGCCTTTGACGCGCTGCGCCCGGCCTCCAGCGCGGCAAGGCTGGTGTAGATTTCCGCAACAACCGAACCGTTCGAAGGCAGACTATCTATCGGCCACACCGGAAGATGGCCGCGAAGCCTGTGCAGCATGCGCATACCGGTGAGGCTCGACTTGCCGACCTGTGCGGCGCCGACGAGGTTGAAGTTTGAATAGGGTTTGCATCCCATAGCCGCCTGCGCATGTTCGGTGACGCGGAAGCGCCCGCGGCCATGCGCGGCCCCATCGCACCCGAAATGCATTCCGGTATGAACGCCGTCGCGAAAGTACGGTTTGAATTCGGGATGGTCGACGAAGGTCTGGGCTCCGAGATTGGGATCGCCTGCACAGATGTCGTCGATCAGCGCCCACAGCGACGGCGCATCGGGCAGGGCCGAATCGCTGCCGGGAAAATAAGCGCCGCAATCGGCGAAAGGCAGCGCAATGCCTAGGTCCAGGCCGACCAGCGTATCGTCCGGCAAATCGTTGCGAAGAAGGGCGAGGACGTCTTCGCGCGACCACCCGCGGCCGGGTTCAACCAGAACCGGCGGCCCGCCATCTGTGAGCGAGAGCGCGAGCGCTATGCCTTTCTGAACAGGCCCCTTGGCACCGGACCAGTCGATGGCGAGAAAATGATTAAACCTCCCCACGATCGCGCCGTAGCTTCTCCCAATAGTCGAGCCGCTTCTTTACCTCGCGCTCGAACCCGCGTTCGACGGGTTGATAATAGTGCTGGGGTTCCATTTCATCGGGCCAGTAATTGTCGCCCGAGAAGCCTTCCTGCGCGTCGTGATCGTAGGTGTAGCCTGAACCATAGCCGATGTCCTTCATCAGCTTGGTAGGGGCATTGAGGATGTTCTGCGGCGGCATCAGGCTGCCCGTCTCTCGCGCGGATTTGAAGGAGGCCTTCTGAGCCTTGTAGACCGCGTTCGATTTTGGCGCAGTGGCAAGATAGGTGCAGGCCTGAACCAGTGCGAGCTCGCCTTCCGGACTGCCGAGAAATTCAAACGCGTCTTTGGCTGCCATGCACTGGACCAGCGCCTGCGGATCGGCCATGCCGATATCCTCGACCGCCATCCGGATGAGACGGCGCGCGAGAAAGCGCGGTTCTTCTCCGGCGGTCAGCATCCGGGCGAGGTAGTAGAGGCTTGCCTGGACGTCGCTGCCGCGCACCGCCTTGTGAAGCGCGGAAATGAGGTTGTAGTGACCTTCGCGATCCTTGTCGTAAACCGCAACGCGCCGCTGCAGAAACTGGCCGAGCGCCGCGGGGTCTAGCGGCTCTTCGATCTTCGCGTTGTATAGCGTTTCCGCTTGGTTGAGCAGAAAGCGGCCGTCACCGTCGGCGCTGGCGACAAGGGCGTTACGCGCCTCGGCGGTGAGGGGAAGGGGGCCTTCGAGCTCTTCAGCCTTGTCGAGCAGCGTGCCGAGCGCCTCGTGGTCGAGCCGTTGCAGTATCAGTACCTGCGCGCGGCTGAGCAATGCGGCGTTGAGTGCGAAGCTGGGATTTTCGGTGGTCGCGCCGACCAGTGTAACGGTGCCGCGTTCGACGAATGGCAGGAAGCCGTCCTGCTGCGCGCGGTTGAAACGGTGGATCTCGTCAACAAACAGCAGCGTGCGTTGGCCCGCCTCGGCGGCCTTGTCTGCGGCGGCGAAAGCCTTCTTCAGATCGGCGACACCGCTAAAGACCGCACTGACGCTTTCGAAGCGCATACCGACGCTGTCCGCGAGTAGCCGGGCAATAGTCGTCTTGCCCGTCCCGGGCGGGCCCCACAGGATCATACTGGAAAGGCGCCCTGCCGCGACCATCCGCCCGATCGCGCCTTCGGGACCAGTCAGATGGTGTTGACCGACTACCTCGTCGAGCGAGCGCGGGCGCAGGCGATCGGCCAGCGGCGCATCTTCGCGCGGCGCATCGTCCGGTGTGGGGGCAGGAAGGCTATCGGGAAACAGGTCGGCCATTGGTCGACTGACATAGTGTTTTCATCCGGGTTTTGCATGACTCTCTTGCGGGAGGTTAATAAGATATATCGTAGGCATATCTTACAGGAGACTCGATATGACTAATGACAGGCGCGGAGATGAACCCGACGAAGGACATATTCCCGATTATCCCGAGGGCCGTGACTTCGATGTGGATGTCGAAATAGACATCGATGCCGACGATGATCGGGATGGGAGGTTCAGGAAGTCGTTCAGTACGAACAGCTTTTTCGGGCCCGATGGCATCTTTGGTCCGAAAGGTCCCTTCGGGCCCGACGGACCGTTCGGACCCAGTGGGCCGTTCGGCGCGGGTGGCCCATTCTCAACCGGCCACCGCCGGGACAAGAAGCAGCGTACACGCGGGCGGCGCATGTTTGCTCCCGGAGAGTTGCGGTTGCTGCTTCTACACCTGATCGCACATGAGCCGCGTCATGGTTACGAGCTGATCAAGGCGGTCGAAGATATGACAGGCGGCAGCTATTCGCCGAGCCCCGGCACGGTCTATCCCACCCTGTCGCTGCTCGAAGACGAGGGACTTATCCGCGAGGTCGAAGGCGACGAACCGCGCAAGGCCTACCGCGCCACCGAAAAGGGACGTGGCGAGTTGACCGACAGGAAGGACGAAACCGACGGACTGATCGAGCGGATCGAAGGGCAGCGGGAGCGGCGCGCCAAATCGGGGAAGGCCTTCGCGACGCCGGAAATGTTCCGCGCGATCGGGAATCTGGCGACCGTGCTGAAAAATCGTGCACGGTCGGGCAAACTAGAAGAAGAGACGATGCGCGAAATCGTCGATCTGGTCGACGACCTCGCCAAGAAGATCGAACGCCTCTGACCGGCGTCTCTCTTTGCTCCCGGTGCCGCACGTGATATTCTGCTGCACCGGGTCGCGAGGGGAGGGTTCAGTCATGAATACATCCATCACGACGCCGTGGCACTTGTGGGCAGTCGGCATAGTCACGCTACTTTGGAACGGGCTTGGGATCACAAGTTACCTGATGACCGAACTGGGGCAGCTTGACGCCTTGGGAATGTCGTCCAGCCAGATCGCCTATTTCGATACTTTTCCGGCTTGGGCGACCGGCTTCTGGGCATTAGGCGTCTGGGGGGCGTTTCTAGGTTCGATCCTGCTTCTGGCCCGGTCGAGATTTGCGATCCATTCGCTGGCAATTTCGATTGTCGGCCTAGTTGGGACGACGTATTTTCAGCGCGTCGCAATCGATCTGCCGGAAGACATGAACAATCCGGCGCTCGACGCGGCAATCTGGATCATCACGTTTTTCACCTTGTGGTACGCGATCAGGATGCGCGCGCAGGGCGTCCTCACCTAGATCAGCGTCCGCGCTGCTTTTGCAAGCGAAGGTATGTGTCGACGACAGATTGATTGATGGCGTCCCAGGAATAGGCGCGAGAGGCTTTTTCGCCATTCGCGCCATGTTCGAGGCGCAAGGCGTCATCCATGCAGTAGGGGGCAAGTGCTTCCGCACAGGCTTGCGCGAAGGCATCGGGCTTGTCGGGCTCAACGAGTCGTCCGGTCTCGCCATCGTTCACGAGACTGGCCGCGCCTGTCGCCCCAGCCGCAACGACCGGCAGACCGCTGGCCATGGCTTCCAGAGTGACATTGCCGAAGGTCTCGGTAATTGAGGGATTGAAGAAAATGTCTCCGCTGGCGAGCGCCCGGCTGAGATCGGCCCCGGTTCTGAAACCGACGAAGGTTCCCCCGGGCAAAGCCTTTTCGAACCAGCTGCGAGCGGGACCATCGCCAATGACCAATACCTTGTGAGGTGTCTGGCGCCTGCGTAACTGGACAATGGTCTCGGCGAAAACGTCGAGACCTTTTTCCATCACAAGTCGGCCAAGGAACACGATGGCCACATCATCGTCGGCGAGGCCATTTGCTCTTCTCCATTCCAGATCGCGCTTCGACGGATCGAATACGGTCCGATCCACGCCGCGCGACCAAAGGGAAATGTCGTCGTGCATGTCCTGCGCCTTGAGCTCTTCGATCTGGCTCTGCGAAGGCGCAACCAGAGCATCGCAACGGTGGTAGAAGCGACGGAGGAAGGATTCGACCACTGGCTCCAGGAACCCGACGTTGTAATAACGCGGATAGGTTTCGAACCGGGTATGCACCGATGCGAGAACGGGAATGTCCCGCTTGCGCGCCCACTTCAAGGCCGAATGGCCGGTAAAATCGGGAGCGGAAAGATGCACCATATTGGGAGCGAAGGCCGCCAAGTCCGCTCGCGCTTTTGAATCGAGAGGCAGGCCGAGGCGGTATTCCCCCCGACGGGGCACCGGCATCCGCATATTCGGCACGTCCACCAGATCGCCCGTCGGAGGGAAATCCGGCTTTTCCACTACCGGCGAATACACTCGCAAGGCCGCTCCCTGCCGCAGCAGGTAGTCGGCGAGGCGATTGAGCGCCTGATTGCAGCCGTCGCGGGTATAATTGTAGTTTCCGCTAAACAGCGCGATGCGAAGATCGGTCACGTCCATTGCGGGCGGCCATAGTCCGGCACGAGGGTTTTGGCGAGTGGTCGCTTGTCGATACACAGACCCGGTTTGCCGCTTGTCCAGCATTTCGCATTGACTTGCTCACGCGCAACTATATTGCCGCCGACGGGCCACGCGGTCCCAACGCCGCGCGAGCTCTCTGCAAGGAGAGAATACATGACTGCCGAACCGACGCTCAAACCCGAGCGCCCTTTCTTTTCGTCCGGACCGACCGCCAAGCACAAGGGCTGGTCTGCCGCCAATCTCAAAACCGAATCGCTCGGCCGCTCGCATCGCAGCGCGCTTGGCAAGTCACGGCTGAAACATGCCATCGACCTGTCCAAGGAAATGCTGGGCGTTCCCGAAGACTATCTGGTCGGCATCATGCCTGCCTCGGACACCGGGGCGCTGGAATGCGCAATGTGGACGATGCTGAAGCCCGATCGCCCGGCGACTGTCGCGGCATGGGAAAGCTTCGGCAACGTCTGGATCCAAGACGCGGTCAAGCAGCTCAAGCTGCCCAAGCTGACCACGCTGGATGCCGATTACGGCGAGATCCCGGACCTGGCATTCATCCCGCAGGATAACGACGTCGTCTTTACCTGGAACGGGACCACTTCGGGTGCGAAGATACCGGACACGGACTGGCTCGCGAAGGATCGCGAAGGCGTGACGATCAACGATGCCACCAGTGCCATCTTCGCCATGGAGATGGACTGGGCGAAGCTCGATGCCACCACGTACAGTTGGCAGAAGGTGATGGGCTCGGAAGCCCAGCACGGCATGCTGATCCTCAGCCCCAAGGCCGTGGCCCGGATCGAGGAATACGATCCCGAATGGCCGCTCCCCAAGCTCTTCCGTCTCAAGAAGGGCGGAAAGATCAACACCGGCATCTTCGAAGGCGCGACGATCAATACGCCATCGATGCTCGCGACCGAGGATTACATCGACGCACTCGAATGGGCGCAGTCGATCGGCGGCCGCAAGGCAATGTTCGAGCGGGCCGATGCCAATGCGAAGCTGGTCAAGGACTGGATCGAGGCGACGCCGTGGCTGCGCAATATGGTCGCCGATCCGGCCAAGCAGACCAATACCGGCGTTTGCTTCGTCTTCCAGGGCGACTGGTACGACAGTCTCTCCGAAGAGGATAAGGCTGGCGTTCCGAAAAAGATCGTCAAACTGCTGGAAGACCGCGACGTCGGGTACGACTTCAACGGCTATCGCGATGCCCCGCCGTCCTTGCGCATCTGGTGCGGCGGCACGGTCGAGCAGGAAGACCTCAAGCGCCTGCTGCCGTGGATCGAGTGGGCCTACGAGCAGGTCAAGAACGGTTGATCCGGTTGGTGGCAGGGACCCCCTGCCGCCACCAGCCCTATTTCCAATTCATGACCCGGCCTCATGGCCGGGGGCAACGACAGGAGTATCTGTCATGAGCAAGCCCAAAGTCCTCATTTCGGACAAGATGGACCCGAACGCCGCCCGCATTTTCGAAGAACGTGGCTGCGACGTCGATGTGAAGCCGGGCATGACGCCCGATGAACTGAAGGCGGTCATCGGCCAGTATGATGGCCTCGCCATCCGTTCGGCCACCAAGGTTACCAAGGATATCATCGATGCCGCGGACAATCTGAAGGTTGTCGGGCGTGCAGGCATCGGGGTCGACAATGTCGATATTCCCGCCGCCAGCGCCAAGGGCGTGGTGGTGATGAACACGCCTTTCGGCAATTCGATCACCACGGCCGAGCATGCCATCGCCATGATGTTCGCACTTGCGCGCCAGATCCCGGCCGCAAACGCGCGGACGCAGGCCGGCGAATGGCCCAAGAACGACTTCATGGGCGTCGAGGTTACTGGCAAGACGCTGGGCCTTATCGGTGCGGGCAATATCGGATCGATCGTCGCTGCGCGCGCTTTGGGACTGCGGATGAAGGTCGTAGCTTATGATCCCTTCCTCACCGAAGAGCGCGCAGTAGAAATCGGTGTGGAGAAAGCAGACCTCGCCACGCTGCTTGGCAAGGCGGATTTCATTACGCTCCACACGCCGCTGACCGACGAAACGCGCAATATCCTGTCGAAGGAGAATCTTGCGAAAACGAAGCCCGGTGTCCGGATCGTCAATTGCGCACGAGGTGGGTTGATCGACGAAGCAGCGCTGGCAGAAGCCCTCGACAGTGGGCAGGTCGCCGGGGCGGCCCTAGACGTGTTCCAGACGGAGCCGGCCAAGGATAGCCCACTGTTCGGCAAATCCAATTTCATCTGCACCCCGCATCTTGGTGCGAGCACGACCGAAGCGCAGGTCAACGTCGCGCTGCAGGTGGCGGAACAGATGGCTGATTATCTGGTCAGCGGCGGCGTTACCAATGCCCTCAACATGCCATCGCTGAGCGCCGAAGAAGCGCCCAAGCTAAAACCCTATATGAAGCTGGCGGAAAACCTCGGCAGTCTCGTGGGTCAGCTTGCACATGGAAATCTGACCAAGATCAGCATCGAGCGCGAGGGTGCCGCTGCAGAGCTTTCCGGCAAGCCGATCGAGGGTGCGGTTCTGGCCGGCCTGATGCGGCAGTATTCGGACACGGTAAACATGGTCAATGCGCCTTTTTTGGCCAAGGAACGCGGCCTCGACATCCGGTCCATTCGCCACGAGAAGGAAGGCGCCTATAACACCCTGCTGCGTGTCACGGTGGGCACCGAGGCTGGCGACCGTTCGGTCGCCGGTACGCTGTTCGGTGCCGATGCGCCGCGTCTGACGGAAATCTTCGGCGTCCGGATCGAAGCCGAACTCGATGGCCATATGCTCTATATCGTGAATGAGGACGCGCCCGGTTTCATCGGTCGGATCGGTTCTCTTCTGGGCGAGAACGGCATCAACATCGGCACGTTCAACCTTGGCCGCCGCGCGGCAGGAGGGGAAGCGGTGCTCCTGCTGAGTGTCGACCAGCCGATCCCGGACGACGTCGTAAAGGCGGCCTGCGCGCTGGAAGGCGTGAAGACCGTGATGCCGCTGGCGTTCTGACAAACGATAGGGCAGGGGGCGCGTCATTATGACAACAGCTGACGACCTCCTGCCTGTCGGTCTCGAAGACGCTCTGCCGGATCGCGCCCGCAAGATTACTTCTGCGATGCGCGCAGTGCTCGATGCGATGGATGGCCACGGCTATGATCGTGTCCGCCCTCCACTGGTAGAGTTCGAACAGTCGCTGGCCGGCCGCATGGACGGCGTGGCGACGCGCCGGATGGTGCGTTTTACCGATCCCGACAGTTTGCGAACACTCGCGCTTCGCAGCGACATCACGGTGCAGATCGGGCGTATCGCGGCGACGGGTATGGCACATGCGCCGCGCCCCTTGCGCCTTTGTTATGCAGGTGACGTCGCCTTCCTCAGCGCGAGCCAGCTGGATCCGGCACGCCAGCGGTTGCAAATGGGCGCGGAGTTGATCGGAACGGACAGCGTGGCAGCGGCCAGCGAAATCGTCTCGGTCGCGATCGACGCGCTCACGGCTGCAGGCGTTACCAATATCTCGGTCGATTTTACCTTGCCAGATCTGGTCGACGCTCTGGCGCAGGATGCCATGCCCCTGGCACCGGACCAGCGCGAAGCGGTGCGGCGCGAACTCGACACGAAGGATGCAGGCGGTCTGCGCGAAGCGGGCGGCGATGCCTACCTTCCGCTACTCTATGCCACTGGTGACTTTGCGATGGCCATCGACAAGCTCGCCGCGCTTGATGCGGGCGGCGCGCTGGCCAGCAGGATCGAGGGTTTGAGGACGATTGCGGCGACGATCGGTGAGCGAGCACGGGTAACGCTCGATCCCACGGAACGGCATGGTTTCGAATACCAGAGCTGGTTCGGCTTCACGCTTTATGGCGACGGAGCGCGCGGCGCGCTTGGGCGAGGTGGGACTTATACTATTCGCGGGAGCGAAGAAGCTGCGACAGGTTTTTCGCTCTACATGGACCCGTTGCTCGATGCGCTAGGTGCCACGAATGGCGATGACGGGAAGAAGCTTTTTCTCCCGCTCGGCCATGATCGTGGGACGGCAGCCCGGCTGCGAGCGATTGGCTGGCGTACGGTGGCGGCGGTTGAACCGACCGACGACCCGCAGCAGCTGGGATGTTCGCATGTTCTGGATGGGGACGCCCCCCGGACGCTCTAATCCGCTGACTTCCATTGCGGATGTTTCCGCATCACCCCGGCGAAAAGGTCCGAGACGAGGAGTCCTTCCAGCCACTTTTGGAGAGCGGGCAGGTCCAACGCGTCGAACCAAGCACGGTCGGCATTGGCAAACTGACGGATGAAGGGAAAGATTGCGATGTCTGCCAAGCCGCGCCGAGCTCCGCATAGATAGGCGGTACCGGCCAGCCGCTCGTCGAGTTGCTTGAGGATATCGAACGCTGCCGCCCGGTGCTCTTCTGGGTCCACGTCATCATAGCGGGTCGCGTATTTGTAGCGATCCAGATGGTGCTTGAAGGGGCCATCATTGGTCTCGATCAAGAGCTGATCGTTTCGATCGAGCCAGCCTTCCGGATCGTTTTGTCCCAATGCCCAGTGCATGATGTCCAGGCTTTCTTCCAAGGGCGGGGCACCCGGCACGACTAGAACAGGGACCGTTCCCTTGGGTGACACCTCCAGCATCTCGGGCGGCTTGTCGCGCAACACCACTTCGCGGTGTTCGTAACTGGCACCGCTCACGCTCAACGCCATGCGTGCGCGCATCGCATAGGGACAACGACGGAAACTGTAGAGGATCACCTCAGTCATCCGTTTCGATATCATCCTTGCGACCGATATGATCCTGTCCGCGCGCGTCGGCCAACGCCGCCTGCCGGTGCCGCTCGCTGTAACGAGCTCGCTGTTCTTCGCTGCGTTCGTCATGGCAGCGGTGGCACGATACGCCTTCCACGAAATGCTCGTGCGCCATATCTTCCCCGCTCAAGGGCCGCCTGCACGCACGACATAGTGAATGATCGCCAAGCTTGAGACCATGGCCCACGCTGACCCGTTCATCGAAGACGAAGCATTCACCGCGCCACAGGCTTTCCTGTTCCGGAACATGTTCGAGGTAGTTCAGAATGCCGCCTTTGAGGTGGTAGACTTCCTCCACCCCTTCGGAACGAGCGAAGGCGGTCGACTTTTCGCAGCGGATGCCGCCTGTGCAGAACATGGCGATCTTTGGTGAGCGACCCGTGTCTTCGATCTCTGCCCGCTTGGCGCGGAACCAATCGGGGAACTCTCCGAAGCTTTTCGTTTCAGGGTCGATCGCCCCTTCGAAGGTGCCAATCTGCACTTCGTAATCGTTGCGAGTATCGATCACAATCACGTCGGGATCGGCGATCAGCGCGTTCCAGTCTTGGGGATCGACATAGGTACCCACTCCGGACAACGGATCGAGATCGGGCTGGCCCATTGTCACGATCTCCTTCTTCAGCCGCACTTTGGTGCGACGGAAGGGCATCGTGTCGGAACGCGATTCCTTGACCTCGATGTAGGAGCAGCCGGGCAAGGTACGGACATGAGCGAGAACGGCGTCGATACTATCGTCCGACCCCGCGATGGTGCCATTGATCCCTTCGCGGGCCAGAAGCAGCGTGCCGCGCACGCCAGCCTTTTCCATACACGCCGACAAATCGGGCTTGATGGACGCGGGATCGTCAAATCTCGCGAACTGGTAGAGGGCGGCAATGCGGATCGGTAGAGGGGCGGGTTCGGTTTTCACGGCGCCGCCTTTAGCAGTCTCTTTAGCAGGCTGCATCCCCGGCTTTTTCCAATCTCACTCGTTCAGTTTGCTCGGCTCTGGACCTATCCGGCCATCAGCATCGTCCAATGCGTCGATCCGTGCCATCTGTTCATCCGACAGGGTGAAAGAGATCGCCGAGAAGTTTGCTTCGATATGGTCACGGCTGGAAGCCTTGGGAATTGGGCAAAGCCCGTGCTGCAGATGCCACCGCAAGATCACGGCACTGGCTGAATGACCAGTCTCTTCGGCAATGCTCGCAATCGTTGAATTTTCCATTCCCGCGCCTTGTCCAAGCGGGGACCAGCTTTGCGTGACGATACCCATATCGCTATGCTGCTTGCGTAGTTCGCGTTGCTGAAAGGACGGATGCAGTTCAATTTGATTGAGAGCGGGCGTTACTCCAGTGTCGTCCGCGATCCGCTTCAGATCTTCCGTTCTGAAGTTCGACACGCCGATGGATTTGGCTTTTCCCTGATCGCGAAGCTCGATCAATGCTTTCCACGTTTCGACGAACAACCCTTTCTCCGGACAGGGCCAGTGAATGAGCAGCATGTCGACGTTATCACGTCCTAGGCGATCAAGGCACTTATCTGCCGCTTTCAGAGTCCTGTCGTACCCTTGACTCGCGTTCCAGATTTTCGTCTGCAGGAAGATGTCCGGAGTTTCGGTCAGGCCGTCACCGACGCCGTCTTCATTCTGATAAACGGCTGCCGTATCGACCATTTTATAGCCAACATCGACGGCCGTCCGCACAGCTTCTGCAGCTTTGTCATTATCGATCTGATACGTGCCGAAGCCAATCTGCGGAAGCTGGCGGCCATCGTTCAGGGTGAGCATTGGATAGTCTGTCATGAAATCTCCTTGTGTTCAGTCAATGGTAGAGCGCAGCAAAGTTTCCGCGGCTTGACGGGAAACCCATGGCCCCCTAGGTCGCGCACCGCATTTGAAGCGGGTTTCCGCTTCTCCATTCCATCCCTTGGTCGAGTCCTGTCGAAGGACCTCGTGGATCCCCTGGCAGGGGAAAAGGCGTAATCATGGCAAATGTGACCGTAATCGGTGCCCAGTGGGGCGATGAGGGCAAAGGCAAAATCGTCGATTGGCTTGCCAGTCGCGCCGATGCCGTCGTGCGTTTTCAGGGTGGCCACAACGCGGGCCACACGCTCGTGGTTGGCGATACGACGTACAAGCTCTCGTTATTGCCGAGCGGTATCGTTACCGGCACGTTGAGCATTGTCGGCAATGGCGTGGTGCTGGATCCCTGGCATCTCAAGGCCGAGGTTGAAAAGCTCGAGGGGCAGGGCGTCGAGATCAATCCCGACAACTTCGCTGTCGCAGACAACTGCCCGCTGATCCTGCCGTTTCACCGCGACCTCGACGGATTGCGGGAGACGGCTGCCGGATCGGGCAAAATCGGGACAACCGGTCGCGGGATCGGGCCGGCTTACGAGGACAAGGTTGGCCGCCGAGCCATTCGGGTATGCGACCTTGCGCATCTCGACGATCTCGACCCTCAACTGGACCGTCTCTGCGCCCATCACGATGCGCTTCGTGCGGGTTTCGACCAACCACCCATCGATCGGGAGGAACTGCTTTCGCAATTGCGCGAAATCGCTCCGTTTGTGCTCCAGTTCGCACAACCGGTGTGGAAGCGGCTCAAGAAGGTTCGCAAGGCAGGAGCCAAGATTCTGTTCGAAGGTGCGCAGGGCGTACTGCTCGATATCGATCACGGAACCTATCCGTTCGTTACCAGCTCAAATACTGTCAGCGGCACTGCGGCAGCGGGTAGCGGCCTCGGGCCCAATGCGACCGGTTATGTGCTCGGTATCGTCAAGGCTTATACCACTCGCGTGGGTAGCGGGCCGTTTCCAACCGAGCTAGAAGACGAAATTGGCCAGGGTATCGGGGAGCGTGGTCATGAGTTCGGCACCGTTACCGGGCGCCAGCGCCGTGTGGGTTGGTTCGATGCGGTGCTTGTGCGTCAGAGCTGCGCGATCAGCGGTGTCACTGGCATAGCCTTGACTAAAATCGATGTGTTGGATGGGCTGGACGAGGTGAAAATCTGTACGGGCTATCGCCTCCGCGGCCAGGTATACGATTACTTCCCAAGCCATTCGGCCGACCAGGCGGCACTCGAGCCGATCTATGAAACCATGGATGGCTGGACAGAGTCCACTGCCGGCGCGCGTAGCTTTGCCGATCTCCCGGCCAATGCCGTGAAGTATATCCAACGCATACAGGAATTGATCGAAACCCCCGTCTCGCTGGTGTCGACCAGTCCGGAGCGCGACGATACCATACTCATGCGCGATCCATTCATGGATTGATGCAGCAAATGCGTTATGGTGGCGAAGCCATGCGCTTCGCCGCCATCTCGTTTTGCCTGCTAGCCGCGGCCCTGCTGCTTTCCGCACCGCCTGCTCAAGCCCAAGAGGCTCGAGCGGGGGAGCGAGCCGATTTCGTTTTGATCGACAAGTCCGACCGCAAGTTATGGCTCTATCAGGACGGCAAGGTCATTCGCGCTTATTCAGGTCTGCAATATGGCGATGCGCCAGTGGGTCACAAACAGTTCGAAGGTGACGAGCGAACGCCGGAAGGGCGTTATACGATCAGCTACGGTAACGAACAGTCGAGCTATTATCTCAGCCTGTATATCGATTATCCCAATGCGCAGGACAGGGCCTTCGCAAATGCCCGCGGGCGGTCTCCGGGCGGGCTGATCTTTATTCACGGACAACCCAACGGCCTGCCGTTCGATGCGCGCGTGCCAGGTGACTGGACCGATGGTTGCATCGCAATGTCCAACGCGGAAATAGCGGAGGTGTGGAGCCTCGTGCCTGATGGCACACCGATCGAAATCCGGCCGTAGTTCGACAAAGCAATCCGGCCACTCCTCCGCCCCATATCGCTGCTGGATTGCAAATAGCATCTACCACATTCTTGACTCAACCTCGCTTTGTTCTCATTCTGTTCGCGTCAAGGAAATGGAGCGCGATTCGATGCAGCAGGATTTTCTGTACGAGCCGATATGCAATGCTGCTGGATGCCAGCTGACCGTAACGGTGCTGGCTGATCGCGATTATCTGCGGGAAGAGATGTGTGCGGATGCATCTTCTGCCGGTTTCCGCGTGCTCGATAGCTGCAGTCTGGAAGAATATGCACAAGGGCCCCTGACGGCGCTGGGGGATCTGGTGCTCGTCGATTGTTCTGAAGCCACTGCGGATGCGATGGCGCTCTTATCCCGGCTGGATATGCGCGGCGGCAAGGCCGGTGCCCATTTGGTCATTTCCACAACGATGGGTGCGCTCGACAGCGTCTTTGGATGTCTTTCGATGTCCGCAGTACAGATTCTCGTTGATCCGGCCCGTGCAGAACGCGTGATTGCAATTGGCCGCGTGCTTGCGCTTCTTCCAAATCTGCGTTTGCGGGAAATGGGGGAAGACGACCGCTTGATGCTGCTCCGTCTCACTGAACAGGTGGGCCGTATTGCCGAAAGGCTGGAATTAATGTCGCCGGGACAGCGAGCCGGGGGCGGCGCGTTTCGATTTGAATCTCCGTCTCCCGGATGGCGAGGTGAGGAAGACGATCACTCGGGCTCTCGAAAACGGACCGAGCGGGTCCAGTTGCCTGACTCTTCCATTATCCGCAGGCTGATCAAGGCCCGGCAATTGCGCGCGCAGTATTTCGATGCCGGTTTGTTTGCCGACCCGGCCTGGGATATTCTGCTCGACCTGGCGGCTGCCCGATCAGAGCGGCGACGGGTTAGCGTCACTTCGCTTTGTATCGCAGCGGGCGTGCCAGCGACCACGGCCCTGCGCTGGATTGGCCAGATGGTCGATGCCGATCTACTGATGCGTGTTTCCGATCCCCACGATCGCCGCCGCGCTTATATCGCTCTTGCAGATACAACGGCCGACGCGATGGCCAGCTATCTTGCGGAAGTAGGCGCTGCGGAACTGGCGAGCGTCTAGCCCTTACGGCGTAGAATTACAGTCAATCCCTCGGCCGGCGGGTCGGCGGGCAGTGCTTTCCTAACAGCGTCGGCGCGAGCGCGCGCCAGAATGGTATCCGGAATGTGTGCATCATGCAGAATGATGTCGGCCTTTCCCAGAGCGCGTGCCTGACGCAGCGTCAAATCTTCGGGGTCGTCGCTCGCAATAGTAAATTCAACGATCTGAGAACTCGCGTTTTCTTGTGCGCCATCCAGCCAGTTTTCAACTGATGCGGCGCTCGCTTCTTCGAACGGATCCAGCACGCCATGTTCCTGGAGTGCTGCATCGATCGCTCGCCTGCGCGCATTGCTTTCGGGAAAGCGGGTGCGGATCCTGTCACGGGCAGTGAACAAAACCGTAGCCAGTGTACCGAGGGTCTGGGGCAGTATGGCTTCGAGACGGAGGCGAAGGTGCTTTGCCAAGCCAGCCGACGCCCCGCCCGTACTTACTGCCACCAGTACCGGATCGCGGTCGAGCACGCTGGGCAAGGTGAAATCGCAAAGGTCGGGACGGTCGGCGACATTCACCAGCAAACCGGCCTGCTTAAGCCGGCGGGCCGCGCTCTCGGAAGCGCGCTCGTCCTCCAGCGCAACGAAGGCAAGCTGCGCATGATGCGCTTCGGTTTCAGCGCATGGAATGCCGCCCGCCCGTTCGACAAGCCGGGCTTTGGCGTCGGCCATATCACCAACGCCTACCACGACGACGCGCTTCCCCGAAATGCGATGGAAAAGCGGGAGCGAATGCATCAGCCGAGCCAGTCCGGTACGCGTTCGGCATCCATTATGGCCGCCGCCGCAATGCGGTCCGCCACCACGGCAAAGCAATCGCCGTCTACCAGCACTTCGGCCACGAAACCGCGGGAATTATACGAAGACGCCATGGTCGCGCCGTATGCGCCCGCCGTGCGGAAGACGGCGAGGTCGCCCGCCACCAGCGCGTCGCATTCGCGGTCCATCGCGAAGGTGTCGCCGGTCTCGCAGATCGGACCCACGATATGTGCGGTCATGCGATCACCGGTCGGCGCGACTGCATCGAAATCATGCCAGGCACCATACATGGCCGGTCGCGCAAGATCGTTCATTGCAGCATCGACCACCACGAAAGGCGGCCCGTTCCCGCTGCGCTTGGACCGGATGACCCGCGTTAGCAGGACGCCGGCATTGCCCGCGATGACGCGGCCCGGTTCGAACATCAGGCGGACATCCCATTTCGCAGTGACCCGGGCGACCATCGAGCCGTATTCTTCGGGCGAGGGCATTTTTTCACCCGCCTTGTAAGGAACACCCAGACCACCACCGAGGTCGGCATGCGTCACGGCGCAGCCCTTATCCCGCAGTTCCGCAATGAGCGCGCCGACTTTCTCGAAGGCGGTTTCCAAGGGTTCGAGAGTTGAAAGCTGGCTGCCGATATGGACGGCCACGCCGCGCATATCGAGGCCGTCTTCCTGCGCAAGCCGGGTATAGATTTCGGCAGCCCGATCGAGCGGGACACCGAACTTGTTTTCCCGCTTGCCGGTCGAGATTTTTTCATGGGTGCGGGCATCCACATCAGGATTGACGCGAAGGGCGCAGGCTGCGCGGCTGCCATGCCGTTCAGCGATTGCAGCCAGTTCGTATCCCTCTTCCTCGCTCTCGATATTGAACTGGCCGATGCCTGCTTCCAGTCCATGCAGGAGTTCCGAATGGGTTTTGCCGACACCCGAAAAAACGATGTCCGCAGGTTTCATGCCGGCTGCCAAAGCGCGCGCCAGTTCGCCGCTGGAAACTACGTCCGCGCCATAGCCTTCGTTGGCCAAGACCTTGAGAACTGCAAGGTTCGGGTTCGCCTTGACCGCGAAGGCGATATGCGGATCATGAAGGCCGGAAAGCGCATCCCGGAAGACCCGAGCATGGCGTTCGAGAGTGGCGCGCGAATAAACGTAAACCGGTGTGCCCACCTCTTCCGCGATACGGGACAGGGCAACGTCTTCGGCGTGGAGGACGCCGTCTTTAAGCTGGAAATAGTCCATGGCTGACGCCTGTGCCGAATGCGCGCGTCACTGTCGAGCAAGCCTTGCTTCGGGCGCTGAAATTACTGGGGAGGGAGGTCGAACGGATCGTCCTCACGTTCCTCCGAGCGAGTGCGCAGTTCCACGTTGCGATCGGGCGCCGATTCCGGATCCAGTTCAAGGAGTTCGTCCGCAGTCGGCTGAACCTGCGCGCCATAGGGTGCGGGCGGAAGCGACGATCCTTCAACCGGTTCCAGTGCGGATTTCTGCCCGCAAGCACCGAGCATGAGCAAAGCGGCAAGTACAATCCAGTTACGCATCAATCCTCCAGCCCGAGGCGCTTTTTCGCCGCGGCTACCTGTTCCCTTACGCGAACCGGGGCGGTGCCGCCATAGGACGCGCGTGCCGCGACAGAAGCATCGACCGACAGCGCGTCGAACACGCGCTCGTCGATCCGGGAATCGATCGCCCTAAGATCGCCGATGGACAAACCGTCCAGCGCCACACCATTTTCGTCGGCCAGCTTTACCGCCGCGCCCGTGATATGATGGGCCTCGCGAAACGGAATGTCGGCCTGCCGGACCAGCCAGTCGGCAAGATCGGTGGCGGTCGCATGTCCCGCTTCGGCCGCCTGGCGCATGCGAGCCGTTTCAAAGCGGCTGTCCGCCACCATCCCCGCCATTGCCGCCAGGCTGAGATCGAGCAGACCGGCAGCTTCGAATACCGGCGGCTTGTCGTCCTGCATATCTTTCGAATAGGCGAGGGGGAGACCCTTCATGGTGATCATCAGACTGGTCGCGCAGCCGATGACCCGGCCCGCGTGCCCGCGCACCAGTTCGGCCGCATCGGGATTGCGCTTCTGCGGCATGATCGAACTGCCGGTCGACAGCGTATCCGGCAGCTTGACGAAACCGAAGGGCTGGCTGGCCCAGATGATGAATTCTTCCGCAAGGCGGCTGAGGTGAAGCGAGCACTGGCTCGCAGCCATCAGGTAATCGAGCGCGAAATCGCGGTCGGACACGGCATCGAGACTATTGCGGGTCGGTTGCGCGAAGCCGAGCGCGTTTGCCGTCATGTCGCGATCGATATCGAACCCCGTTCCGGCAAGTGCTGCCGATCCGAGTGGACATTCATCCATCCGTACGAGGGCATCGGCAAAGCGCGAGCGATCACGGATCAGCATTTCGAAATAGGCGAGCAGATGATGTCCCAGGGTCACCGGCTGCGCCGTCTGCAAATGCGTGAATCCGGGCATGATGCTATCGGCATGCTCTTCGGCTCTGCCGACCAGCGCCGAAAGCAGGGCATCGATACCCGCAATGGAGCGCTGCATGGCGCTGCGCACCCACATGCGGAAATCGGTCGCCACCTGATCGTTGCGGCTGCGGGCCGTGTGCAAGCGCCCGGCAGCAGGGCCGACGATCTCGGTCAGGCGGGCTTCGGCGGTCATGTGGATGTCCTCGAGGTCCCAATCCTCGGGTACGCCGTCACGTTCATATTCGGCCGCGACTTGCTGCAAGCCTTCATCGATCGCCTTCGCGTCAGCCTCGCTCACAATGCCTTGCTGGGCCAGCATGGCCACATGCGCCCGGCTTCCTGCGATATCCTCGCGCCAGAGCGCCTTGTCGAAAGGGATTGAGGCATTGATTTCGCGCATGATCGCGCTAGGCCCTTCGGCGAACCTGCCTCCCCACATGCTGTTGGAGTTTTTCGTGTCCCGTACGTCGTTCACGCTAGCCATCGTCCTCGGTCTTGCTGTCGCGGCCTGCGATAGGGGCACGTCGGAAGACGCGCAAGAAAGCAGCGCTTCATCCGTGCCTACCGGAGAAATCGATACCAGTGAGGCCGGCGCGCTGATGCCCGCGGTCAACCTGAGCAACCCGGATGGGCGCACGCTCAATCTCGGGGCGTTGCAGGGCACGCCGGTCCTGCTCAACCTCTGGGCAACCTGGTGTGCCCCGTGTGTGAAGGAAATGCCGCTGCTGGACGATCTGGCAAGCGAGTACGACGGTCGGCTCAGGGTGGTGACGGCGAGCCAGGACATGCAAGGCGCCGAGAAAGTCGCGCCATTCTTCGCCGAAAAGGGTTACGCCCGGCTCGAACCTTGGATGGACCCGGAAAACGAACTCAGCTTTGCGATTGGTGGCGGGGTCATGCCGACGACGGTCCTGTACGATGGTGCCGGTCAGGAAATCTGGCGCGTACAGGGCGATTACGATTGGTCCAGCGAGGACGCACGCGCAGCCATCGACGCGGCGATCGCCGAATAGTCGGGCACTTCCAGGCCAAGTATGGGGAGCGGAAATCCGAACAATCCGCTCATCAGCTGTGCCTGTATCCGCGCCACCGGGCCAAAACGGGAAAGCGGCGCGACGATGCGGTCGCGGATCCATGGCCATAAGTCATCGCTCGATTGAAACAGGGGCGTGAACGCGGCTGTTACAGCCTGATACAGCGCGACATGATCGCGCCGCCAGCTGGCGGACAGTCGTAATCCTTCGGTTAGAGTGCGTCCTTCGCGCAGACCTGCTGCGAGCCCCCATGCATCGAGCAAGGCCATGTTCGCTCCCTGGCCGAGTTGCGGACTTGCTGAATGCCAGGCATCCCCGATTCGTACCAGACGTTCACGATACGGGCGATGCGAGCTGCGATGGGCGTAGCGTGCAAAGGTAAGGTCGTCGTGACAGGAAATTCTGTCCAGGAGGAAATCGGCCTCGGGCCACAGAGTGCGGACCTGGCTTTTCCATACAGCGAGGGGTGAGGACCGCCACTGAGAATACGCGTCACGCTTCAACGACCAGAACAGAGCCACCTCGTCGGGCAAGCCCGGGCTGCGCGAGCCGATTGGCAGTATGCCGATCATCTGGGAGGCGCGGCGATAGCGCTGTTCGAGGAGGTTTTTCGCGTGCCGGTCACTTGGTTCGACAGGAATTGCCGCCCATAGTGCGCCGAACGGGAGCAGGCCCCGCTGCTCGCCGAACTCGATACGTGACGCCCATCCGCTTGCGTCTACGACCAGATCGAAGGGTCCCGCACGGGTGCCGTCACGCGCGATAATATGACGTCTTCGCCCTTCCAATACGCTGTTGTGGATTTCCGACCCGGTGCGAATGGATATGTCCGCTGCGATTGCCCGCGCATACAGCACCGCGAACAGGCTTGCCCGGTGGATACCGATTCCGAACGCCTCACCTGACCCGAGCTTGGAATAGGGGGCGTCCAATGCCGTTCGACCGTGTTCGTCGAGACCGAACAGTGCGTCGATCCGCGCGCCGCGGGCAGCGATTTCATTCGACAGGCCCATTCGGTCGAGAACGGCCATACCCGAAGGTTGCAGCATCAGGCCGGAACCCAGAGGTTGTGGCTGATCGAATCGCTCGAAAAGCGTCACCTGGTGACCATCGCCATGCAACAGGATGGCCGCGGCAAGGCCTGCCGGGCCACATCCAATGATCGCGATGTCGTAAGTCTGGCGGATACCCTCTCCCGCGCTGCCGCCTGTGTGGCCCCTGTCGGGGGATGGTGGGCGCTGACGGGCTCGAACCGCCGACCCTCTCGGTGTAAACGAGATGCTCTACCAACTGAGCTAAGCGCCCGCTCATGTGCGGAGGTGCTGCTAATAGCGTCCAAATCTTCAAAATCAATTGCCGAGATTGCATGGGCGCCGCTAGGCGGCTGCATATGAAGAGCAAGCTCACCGTATTGGCTACCGGAGGCACGATTGCCGGGATAGCTGGCAGTGCCATCGCGAAGGATTATCGCGCGGGAGAGATCGGAATCGAGGATTACCTCGAGCGGGTCGGGGGGCTCGGTCTTGAAGCTGAGCTTTCAGGAACGCAGATCGCGAATATCGATTCGGCCGATGTCGGACCCTCCGTCTGGCACCCGCTGCATGCGCGCGCGATGGAAGCCCTTGCTGACGAGGAATGCGACGGGCTTATCGTTACGCACGGTACCGATACGCTGGAAGAAACCGCTTTCCTGCTCGATCTGACTTTGCCGGCGAACAAACCGGTCTTGGTGGTGGGTGCGATGCGCCCTGCCGATGCTGTGGGCTACGACGGTTTGCGAAACTTCGCCAATGCCGTGCGCGTGGCCAGTGATGCGCAGGCTGCGGGGCGAGGGGTGCTGGTAGTCATGGGCGATCGCATGTTCGCAGCGCGAGACGTCTACAAGGTCCGCACACGCGGCGCCGAAGCGTTTCGTGGCTTCCCGCGCGAATCGGTAGGCATGGTGACACCCGCCTCGCTTGAGTGGTTCGGAGCGCCTTGGCGCAGCGATACGCCGGCTCGGTTCGGCCTGCCGAAAGACCTGCCGGAAGTTGCGATCGTGTATGTTTACGCCGGGCTGGATGCGCAAAGCGTATCCCGCCAGCTAGGCAGCACGACGCGCGGCGTCGTGGTGGCGGGCGTGGGTGAAGGCAACTTGCCGGAATGTGTGCGCCAGGAACTGGTCAGGCTCGCAAGAGAGGGCACACTGGTCGTGCGCGCCAGCCGTGCGGACGAGGGCATGGTCGATCGCGAACCCGACGACGATGAAAACGCTTTTGTTGCTGCTCGTGCGTTGAACCCGCAGAAGGCGCGCATTCTGCTGCAATTGCTGCTGGCGGGCGGCGAGACCGAGCCCGCCGCCATCCAGCGCGCGTTCGACGGACGCTAAGTCAGCCGTTGGGCATAACCAGATATTTCTCGCCGGTTTTCATCTGGCGGTAATCCAGAATCGCTTCCTTTGTCAGCATGCCTTCAAGGTCGACCTTCGACTTGTAGCTGCTGGCAAAGGTGGTGGTCAGATTGTCCAGCACGCGCTTGCGCATTCGGGCGACAGTCTCGCCCCCGGCCATCTGCAGGAACGGCGTCAGTAGCCATCCCGACAGGGTCCACCCGAAACCATAGGAAGGGGTGAGGGTGGTGGGGCCCATGTCCAGCCGGCCATAAATGAACATCCGCTTCTGCTGGTTCGAACCATAGCGCGAATACTCGCTCATCTTCTTTGAAGCGACCTGTTCCATCGCCTTGAAGCAGCTGTCGACCATCTTGCCGCCACCGATAGGGTCGAAGCCGTAGAAGGCGTTGGTTTCGTCGATCGCGGATTTGAGCTGATCCATGAAATCGCCATCCGCAGAATTGACGATGTGCTTCGCGCCGAGATCCTTCAGCAAGTCGACCTGATCGCTCTTCCGCACGATATTGACCAAACCAAGGTCATCTTCCTGGCAGATTTTCACGAGCATCTGGCCCAGATTGGAGGCGCCGACAGTGTGAAGGATTGCTTCCTGACCATCCATCTTCGCGTTCTCCGCAAAACCGAGGGCAGTCATGGGGTTAACGAAGCTCGATGCGCCGTCCTCTGCACTGTGATCGCCCAGCGGCAGGCACATCGAAGCGTCGGCGATTGCATACTGGCTGTAGGCCGTGCCCGGCACGCAGGCGACGCGCTGGCCCATCAACGCCTTGGCCATGTCGGAATCGCCCGTGGCGACCACCGTGCCCGCACCTTCGTTACCGGCTGGCAGGCGCTGGCCGTGGCGCGCTTTCTGCCCGCTGTTGAACGGCTCGGGCATCTTCGCGACGACCTTACCAGGCGAATATTCGGCATTTTCGAAATCCGCAGCGCCGGTCAGAATTGCCAAGTCGCTCGGATTGATCGGCGCGGCCTCCATTTTCACCAGCACCTGATTGCCGGTGGGATCGGGAAACTCGCTATTTGCGATCTCGACGGTGAGGGTGCCGTCGCTCGTCAGCGTGGTGAAAAGTTGTTTGCCTGTAGTCGTCATCCTCGTGCCCTTTCGTTGCGATACGAAACGTATTGGGCGTGTCGCTACGCCGCGAAATCGGCCTTGGCTAGGGTGACGTTAGGTCAAGTATCGTCGGGATAGACGGCCCGAACGAAATAAAGGCCGTGCGGAGGAGCATTGAGCCCAAGCGCTTGTCTATCGCGCGCTTGCAGCGCTTCTGCCACTCGTGTTTCGCGCCACCGGCCCATTCCCACAAGCGCCAGACAGCCGACCATCGATCGTACCTGATGATGAAGGAAACTGCGCGCTGCTGCATGAATGCGGACTTCATCACCATCCCGTTCGACGTCGAGCCGGTCGAGAGTTTTTATCGGGCTTTCCGCCTGACAGTGCACGGATCGGAACGTGGTGAAATCATGTAAGCCAACCAGCGCTTGCGCCGCCCGGTGCATGGCTTCGTGGTCCAGATCCTGCGGCACCTGCCAGAGGCGATCTTTCTCCAAGGTCAGCGGCGCGCGGCGATTCGCAATGCGATAGACATATGCACGGCCAGAGCAGGAAAAGCGTGAATGCCAATCGTCCGCCACCACTTCGCAATGCGTCACCGCTATGGGATCGGGCCGTAAATGAGCGTTGAGCGCCTCCATCAGACGGAAAGGCTCTATCTCCTTTTCGATGTCGAAATGACTGCGCATGGCGAGTGCATGAACACCGGTGTCCGTGCGGCCCGCGCTGTGCAGCCGGACTTCTTCACCAAGAATGCGATAGGCCGCTTCTTCTACTGCCTGCTGCACGCTCGGCCCGTCCTTCTGCCGCTGGAGGCCGAAGAACGGGGTTCCGTCGAATTCGAGGGTCAGAGCAAAACGGGTCAAGCGAGGCGGGTTCCTTTGGCAACCGATTTGCCGCGCAGAAAGGTGTCGAGATCCATTTTCGGTTTGCCAGCACGCTGTAGTTCGACCGGACGAATAGCGCCTTCGCTGCAAGCGATCGTCAGGCGATCGTCGGTCACTTCGCCGGGCGAACCGGCGGCTTCGACACATTCGGCACGCAGCACTTTGACACGGGTTTCGTCGAGCTCGAACCATGCGCCAGGGAAAGGTGACAGACCATGGATGTGCCGGACCACATCCCCGGCGGGACGGTTCCAGTCGATCCGCGCCTCTGCCTTGTCGATCTTGTCGGCGTACGTCGCGTCCCTGTCGTCCTGCTCCAGCGGATGCAGCGCGGTCAGATCGATCAACGTGCCGACCATCAGTTGCGCCCCGATCTCGGCAAGTTCGTCAGTGAGTTCGCCGGTTGTCTTGTCTTCGATAGGGGTTCGCGCGAATGTAATCATCGGGCCGGTATCGAGGCCCGCTTCCATCTGCATGATCGTGACCCCCGTCACCGGATCGCCCGCCATGACCGCCCGGTGAATCGGCGCGGCACCGCGCCAGCGCGGCAGGATAGACGCATGGACGTTGAGACAGCCATGTGTGGGCGCATCGAGTATCGGTTGGGGGAGGATCAGGCCGTAGGCCGCGACGATTGCCACGTCGGCCTTCAGGGCGGCAAAGGCCTCCTGCTCCTCTGCAGACTTGAGCGATTTGGGATGGCGCACCTCGATCCCGAGATCGCTTGCGCGCTGGTGCACGGGTGTTTTGGTCAGTTCTTTTCCCCGCCGACCGCCCGGACGCGGCGGCTGGGTATAGACGCAGACCACTTCATGCGCGGCATCGACCAGCGCCTGAAGCGTTGGCACTGCGAATTCCGGCGATCCCATAAAGATTGTGCGCATGAACGGCTCTTGTGGTCTTTCTCTGTTCTTATCGCGCCCCTATCTGTGCAGCTATGGCATCGCAAGAGATCGAGACGCTGGCTTCCGTGCTGGCACGGCTGCCCGGCCTTGGCCCACGTAGTGCACGCCGGGCGGTGTTGTGGCTGGTCAAACGCAGGGAAAGCGCGCTGCCGGCACTGCTCGAAGCGCTCGCGACCGTTGGCGAGGCGCTCGTCGAATGCGACACCTGCGGCAATGTCGATACGACCAATCCGTGCGCGATTTGCGCCGATCCGCGGCGTGATGTGAAATCGCTCTGTGTGGTCGAAGATGTGGCCGACTTGTGGGCTCTAGACCGGGCAAAGCTGTTTACCGGCAAGTATCACGTACTCGGCGGCAAGCTGTCCGCGCTCGACGGGGTGCGACCCGAAGATCTCAACATCGCATCACTACTGGCGCGTGTGGAGGAAGGCGGAGTGGACGAGATCGTCCTTGCCATGAACGCTACTCTGGAAGGGCAGACTACCGCCCATTATCTTGCGGAAAGGCTGGAGGCCTTCCCCGTGCGCATCACGCAGTTGGCCCACGGATTGCCGGTCGGCGGCGAACTCGATTATCTGGATGAAGGCACGCTTGCTCAGGCGCTGCGGGCGCGCAGACCGATGGGCTGACCGATCACAGTATGCGCCCTATTCAGATTGAATAAACGGCGCGACGCGCATATCTTGCGGCCATGGCGATAAGACAGATTCTCGAAGTGCCGGATCCCCGGCTCAAAACCGTGTCCGAACCGGTTACCGAATTCAACGACGAGCTGAACGAGCTCGTCGCGGACATGTTCGAAACGATGTATGCGGCACCCGGCATCGGGCTGGCGGCGATCCAGGTCGGCGTTCCAAAGCGTGTGCTGGTGATCGACCTTCAGCCGGAAGACGAGGAAGCCGAGGGCGAGGTCTGCAATCACGGCGGCCACGAACATGTCCATTACCCGACCGTCAAAGAGCCGCGGGTCTTCATCAATCCGGAAATCCTCGACCCGGCGGAAGAGCTGGCGAGCTATCAGGAAGGGTGCCTGTCGGTGCCCGACATCTTCGCGGATGTCGATCGTCCGGCCACCTGCCGTGTGCGGTACCAGGACCTCGAAGGCGAAACGCATGAAGAGGATCTTGAAGGCCTCATGGCGACCTGCATCCAGCATGAGATGGACCATCTCGAAGGTATTCTGTTCATCGACCATCTTTCGCGGTTGAAGCGGAACATGGCACTCAAGAAGCTGAAGAAGCTGCGCGAAGCGGCGTAGGCGTTCTACACAATCACGGATTTCGAAGAGGCGATTCGCGGTAGCGGGTCGCCTTTTTGTTGGGCTGGTTGATGAAGTACATTCGCTGGCACCGCTTTTTCGAGAAAAGCGGGCGCGTGGTCGTGCCCTTCGAATAGAGGGACCCGATGCGAACATAACGTCGGGGATTGCTGTAGGAAAGGGCTGGTGTTCCGCATGTGTTCCGCCTAGCCTGCACCCATGGAAATGGCAGTCATTGCAATCGTGGCGCTGCTCGCAGGAGCGGGCCTGGGATGGTTTTTGGGATCGCGGCCCGTGGCCGAATGGAAGGCGCGCCACGGGGAGCGCGATGCGGAAGCGCGCGAGACCGAAGAGAAGTTTCGCAAGGCGATCGTCGATCTGGAAAATGCGACCGTGCGGGCAGGGCGGGCCGATGCGCTCGACGCCGAATTGCGCGATGTGCGCAGGAACCATGAGGCGGCGCTCGACAATCTGCGGCGCAGCAATGGCGAACTGGGCGCCGAACTCGCGACGCTGAAGGAAAAGACCGCCAATTTCGACGAGCAGAAACGGCTGCTGATCGAAGCGCGCGAAGAATTGCTCAAGGAATTCCAGAACACCGGCTCGGCCGTATTGTCGAAGGCACAGGAAGCCTTCCTCGAGCGGGCGAACGAGCGGCTTGGCCATTCGGAAAAGACCAGCGAGGAAAAACTGCGCGCATTGCTCGACCCGGTCGGCAAGCGGCTGGAAGCCTATGAAAAACAGGTCGCGGCGCTGGAGGAAAAGCGCACCGATGCATTCGGCCGGCTTTACCAGCAGATCACCGAAATGCAGCGCGGGCAAGAGGAAGTGCGGCGCGAGGCGCAGCGGCTCGGCAATTCACTGACCAATGCCCCCAAGGCGCGGGGGCGCTGGGGTGAGCGGGCATTGCAGAACGTGCTGGAGCAATGCGGCCTGTCGGAACATACCGATTTCAATCTGGAGCATTCGATCGAAACCGACGAAGGCCGCCTGCGGCCCGATGCGGTGGTCCACGTTCCGGGCCAGAAGAAGCTGGTGATCGATGCCAAGGTGTCGCTGAACGCCTATCAGGCCGCATTCGAGGCGGATGACGAGAACGAGCGTATCAGAAACCTCGATCTGCATGCGAAGTCCATGCGCAATCACGTCCAGACGTTGGGTTCGAAAAGCTATCAGAGCCAGTTCGACGATACGCCCGATTACGTGGTCATGTTCGTCCCGGGCGAGCATTTCGTGGCCGCCGCGCTCGAGCACGATCCCGAATTGTGGGATTTCGCTTTCCGCAACAAGGTGTTGCTGGCGACCCCGACCAACCTTGTCGCCATCGCGCGCACGGTCGCGCAGGTCTGGCGGCAGGACACCATCGCGCGTGAAGCGGTAGAGATCGGCAAGGCGGGGGCGGAACTGTACGATCGCCTGGCAGTGGCTGCCGAACATATGAAGCGCGTGGGTGGCGGGCTGGAGACAGCCGTCAACAATTACAACAAGTTCGTCGGCAGTTTCGAGCGCAATGTACTGTCCGCCGGACGCCGGCTGCACGACAAGGGCATCGAGATCGGCAAGCGCGAGATTGACGAGGTGCCGATAGTCGAGGCGACACCGCGCTATAACGCCGAAGATGCCGCCCTGATCGGCAATGACGGACAGCCGGATCGCGAAGCTGCGGAATAGCCAAGGGGAAAAAACCGGGACCCCACCGGCGTTTTTGGCGTTGCTACTGCAATAGTTACCGGCATATGCCGGGTTAACAGACAGGTTGAAGTAGCAGGAAACCCTTACATGCATCGCGGCAACGGCGATGGGTCGCGCAAAACTTTCGAACAGGCCCAACATACCGGGCGGCCTTTCAATGCTGAGGAGGACAACTTCCCCGGCTCGTCAGGCCTGCTTTTCGAACAGGCAATGGCGCAGACCCGCATGGCGGTTTGCCTGACCGACCCGCGCCTGGAAGACGACCCCATCGTCTTCTGTAACAAGGCGTTCGAAAAACTTACCGGTTACAAGCAGGACGAGATCGTCGGCAGAAACTGCCGTTTCCTGCAGGGCCCCAAGACCGACCAGTCGCAGGTCGCGAAAATCCGCGATGCCATACGCACCGAAGAAGTGCTGGTCGTCGAGCTGCTGAATTACCGCAAGGATGGTTCGACATTCTGGAATGCTCTCCATCTCGGTCCGATTTACGACGAAGAGGGCAAGCTGCGGTATTTCTTCGGCAGCCAGTGGGACGTCACCGACATCCATCTGGCCCGTGCGGAAGAAAAGCACGCCAAGGCGATGGCCCGCGAAGTTTCGCACCGGCTGAAAAACGTCTTTGCTGTAATCGGCGGGATCGTGAACATAACCGGGCGCGCGATGAATGCGCGCAACGTATCGAGCAAGATCAACGAACGCGTCCAGGCACTGGGCCGCGCGTATGAGCCGACGCTGGACGATGCTGCACTGGGCACGATTGAGGTCGGGCAGGCGATCCGGTCGGTATTGAATCCCTACGATCCCGAAGGCGATCGCATCCTGTTCGAAGGCAATGGCGCGCGGACCGAGCCGAATGCGGTTTCCGCCATGGGGCTGACACTGCACGAACTTGCGACCAATGCGTCGAAATATGGCGCGCTGTCCAATGAGGACGGCAAGATCACCGTATCCTGGCATCACACGGAGGACCGGCACGAACGCCAGGCGCTGGTGATCGACTGGAAGGAAACCGGCGGTCCCCGCATTTCGGGCGAGCCGGAAATCACCGGTACGGGGTTCGACATCGCAGAAAGATTACTGGCCTACTCGCGCGGAACGCTCGACCGGACATGGGAGGAAGACGGGTTGCGGGCCAAAATCTCGCTGCCGCTGAAATCATGAAGTGCATTCTGATACTTGAAGATGAGCCATTGATCGCGATGGACCTGCAACTTGCATTTGAAGATGCAGGGGCCGAGGCGGTCGTGACGGTATCCTGCGATGAAGCCTTCGAAGCCATGGACGGAGCGGAGTTCGACGGCGCGGTGCTCGACGTCAATCTGGGCAAGGGGGAAACCTGCGAGCCGGTGGCGGTCGAGCTACGCGCACGCGGCGTGCCGTTCCTGCTGCATACCGGCGACCTCGACCGGGCCGGAGAAGCATTGCGCGATCTGGATGCACCGATACTGGCCAAGCCCAGCGGTGCCGACGATGTCGTGTCGCGTCTGTTCGGCCTGAACGGCCAGCTTCAGCCAGCCTGATTGCGCGGGCGCCTCAGGCGTCGAGCGCTGCCAGAACTTCGTATCCCAGAACAGCCGCGGCTACCGCAGCATTGAGGCTGTCTGCGCGCCCTTTCATCGGCATGGTCACTCGCAGATCGCAGGCCATTTCGTATTCTTCGGGAAGGCCGCGACTTTCATTCCCGACCATGACGAAGCAGGGCGCGGCGTAAGGTGCGCTGCGATAGGGTTGGGCATCACGAAGGCTGGCCGCAACCAGCTGACCCGTGCCTGCCCGCAGCCAGCTTTCGAATTCATCCCAGCGCGCGAGCGCGATGGATTGCGTAAACACCGCGCCCATGCTGGCGCGCACCGCCTCCACACTGAAAGGGTCGGCGCAATCGTCGATCAGGATGACCCCGCCTGCGCCGATGGCATCGCCGGTCCGCAACATCGTGCCCAGATTGCCGGGATCGCGAAGGGCCTGCGCGACGAGCCAGATATCGCTCCGTGACCGGTCGAGAGCGCCGAGCGAGGTATCGAATTCTGCAAATACACCGGCTACCGCCTGCGGATTGTCCTTGCCCGTAATCTTGGAAAGGATGTCCGGCGTGGTTTCGATCACCTCGCCGCCACCTGATTCAACTGCGTCTTCCAGTGCGCTGAGCAAGGGATGCGGATCGCGCCGATCGGCGAGAACGAGTGTTTCGGGCACATGCCCGCATTCGCGTGCATCGGTCAGCAACCGCAGCCCTTCGGCCAAGAACCGGCCCGAAGCCTTGCGGTATTTCTTCTCCCGCAAGGCGCGCAGAGCCTTGACGGTGGGATTGGAAAAACCGGTGATGTGACGGCGGTTCATCTCGCTTGAGGCCATGATCCTACGGCTCTCCGAAGCCATCCTCGACCATGGCGGACAGTTCGGCCATCACCGCTTCGGCATTACCGCCTGCCACGATGATCTCGATCGTGTCGCCCTTGGCCGCACCCAGCATCATCAGGCCCAAAATCGAGCCGCCGGCTGCTTCGTTGTCACCCTTGGCAACGCGAACGGTGCACGTGTCCGGGAGTTCGGCGACCGCGTTGACGAATTTGGCGCTGGCCCGTGCATGCAGGCCCCGCTGGTTGACGACCTCGATTGACCGGCGCAGCTCGCTCAAGAGGCTTTCCGCGCGCTCTGGATATCCTGGCCGAGAAATTCGCTGGCCACGGTGATGTAATTGCGCCCGGCGGTCTGCGCCGCGTGCACTGCATCGACCACATCCATGCTTTTGCGGGCGCCAGCCAGGCGGATCAGCATGGGCAGGTTGATCCCGGCGATGACTTCCACCCGCCCCGTATCGAGCAGCGAGATTGCCAGATTGGACGGGGTACCGCCGAACAGATCGGTCAGAATGATGGCGCCCTTGCCGCTGTCGACCTCTTTGATCGCATTGGCGATATCGGCGCGACGCTGTTCCATGTCATCGTTCGGGCCGATGCATATGGTGGCCACATGCTCCTGCTTGCCAACGACATGCTCCATAGCGTCGATGAAATGTTCGGCCAATTTGCCGTGGGTGACGAGGATCATGCCGATCATGCAGCTTCAGTTCCGTTGCGATGCCCGAAGAGTGTGCCTGCGTGGCCCTTAACCATTCCTTGCCCTTGGGTCTAGCGGCGCTCCAGCCGGTCGGCGGGACGCGACCCAAGGTTGCGATGCAGAACCGTGGGCGAAAATCCATCTTCGCGCAAGACCTCTGCCGCCCGTTCCGCACTGTAAACCGAGCGGTGTCTCCCTCCGGTACACCCGAAAGCGATATTGAGATAGCTGCGCCCCTGGGCGGCATAGCGCGGCATGACTTCGCGCAGCAGATCGATGATGCGGTCGAATGCGGGGGTAAAGGCGGGGTCGGCGGCGATATGTTCGGCCACCGGCGCATCGAGGCCGGTCAGCTCGCGCAGGCCGGGGACCCAGTGCGGATTGTCGAGAAACCGCATATCGAACAGCAGATCGGCCAGAGGCGGCATGCCGCGGGCAAAGCCGAAACTGGAAATCGTGATCGTCATGTGGCGTTCGGTGTCGTCGGCAAAGCGTTCGCGCACGACCTGCTGCAACTGATTGGTTGCATAGGTGGTGGTGTCGACGACGATATCGGCCCAGCGCCGTAGCGGTTCGAGCAGTTCGCGTTCGGCCTTTATGCCGTCCAGCACGGGGCGGCCGCGAGCCATGGGGTGGAGCCGGCGCGTTTCATTGTAGCGCCGTTCGAGTTCCGTACTGCCGCAATCGATGAACAGGGTGGTCAGTTCGACATCGTCGCGCGCCTCGAGTTGTTTGCACAGCGCGATGATTTCCGCCGGGACGAAACCGCGTGTCCGCGAATCGAAACCGATGGCCACGGGCAAGGTGTTGTCCCCGCTATCGACGAGGCTGCCGAGCATGCGGATCGGAAAATTGTCGAGCGCTTCCCAGCCGAGATCTTCGAGCACCTGAAGCGCGGTCGACTTGCCCGCACCCGAAAGGCCGGTGACGAGCAGGATACGCTGCGGAGAGGGCGATTCGTCGGGCATGTACGGCATCTCTATTGTGTTGCACCCGAATTGGGGAAGGGGAGACCGTGATGTGCCAGTGCATATTCCGCGCGCAGGGCCTGCACGGCATCGCCCGGCGCGAAGGGCAGGGACGGAATGTCGACCCCCGCGATCGTTCGCATTGCCGGATCGAGCGGGAAGCGGGGCGCTTCGGGATCGAGCGTAAGGACGAGCGCCAGAGGGGCGCTCGACACGGGCAATTCGACGATACCGACGTTGCGGATTTCGATGAGGCCGCAGGTATTGGGAGGCGGGGAGGCGATCAGCGCCGCGCCGTCATGCGCCAGATGCGCCGCATCGTCGCCGATCAGCACGGCGCCGCGATCGATCAGGGCGAGGGCGAGGGAGGACTTGCCCGATCCCGGCGGACCTTCGATCAGCAAGGCACGGCCACCGATCGCGACAGCCGTGACATTGGCAAGGACCGTCACCGCTTGGCCGGGAGACTGAGCTGGAGGCAGGCACCTTCTTCGCCGTCGGCACGCGATGTCGCGACCAGCGTGCCATCATGCGCTTCCGCAATGGTGCGGGCGATGGCGAGGCCGAGCCCGGAATGGTTGCCGAAATCCTCTTCCTCGGGACGGTCGGAGTGGAAGCGCTGGAACACACGTTCGCGCTTTTCTTCCGGAATGCCCGGCCCTTCGTCGGAAATGGAGAGGGTGATGCGATTGTCGCTGCGAGTGATTTCGGCCACGATCCTGCCGGCCGGCGGCGAAAAGGATACGGCGTTGTCGAGCAGGTTCTGGATGACGCGTTCCAGCCGTGCGGGGACGCCCATGATCGGCACGGACCGGTCGTCACCGGTGATGACGACCATGCGGCCCTCGTTCTCGTCGCGCGTCTCGCGATTGTCGACGATGGTGCGGAGCAGCTGCGCAAGGTCCACCGGCTCGAATTCGGTCCGCGACATTTCCGCATCGATCCGGCTGGCGTCGGAAATCTCGGTCACGAGCCGATCGATCCGGCGCACGTCGTGGATGGCGATATCGATCAATTGCCCGCGCAGCTTGGGGTCTTCCACCTTGGCGAGCGATTCGGTCGCACTGCGGAGGGAAGCGAGGGGGTTCTTTATCTCATGCGCGACATCCGCCGCGAAATGTTCGACCGCATCGATACGCTGGCGCAGGGCCGCGGTCATGTCGGAGATCGAGCGGGCGAGCATGCCGATCTCGTCGCGGCGCTGGGGCAGGCGCGGAACCTCCACCTGGCGGTCGCGCCCCTGCCGCACGCGCACGGCGGCCTGGACCAGCTCGCGCAAGGGACGCACGATGGTCTGCGCCAGAAACAGCGACAGCAGCGTGGAAATGACGAGTGCGAGGAAGACCACGAGCGCGACCGTGGAGCGAGCCGTCCGCACGCGGGCGGTGATGTCGACCGGATTGCGGGTGAGCAGGAGCGTGTCGCCATCGAGCCCGACAGGGGCCGCGGCGTTGATGACATGCGTGCCGTCGGGCGCATCGCGCAGGACGATCTGGGTGAGGCTTTCGCCGCGGGCCCGCAGCAGTTCGGGCCAGTCGTTGATGTCGTCCGTCTCCGGCTCGCGGTAGTCGGGAACGGCCGGCGCGCCGACCACCCGGTCGAACCAGCGGTCCATCCGCAGCGCGAAGGCGTTGGGATCGACATCTTCCTTACGCGCCAGTGCGAAGCTGGGCGGGGCGAGCTTGAAACTGTCGGCTTCGAGCGAACCGTCGGGGCTGTAGACCCGCAGGCGCAGGCGCTGTTCCTTGCCGATCTGGATCAGCAGGGCTTCCTGGCGCTTGGGCGATGCTCCGGCCAGCGCTTCTGCCGTGATCTGCGCTTCGACGAGGGCAAGCTTGAAGCGTTCGTCGAGAAGCTGCTTGCGATAGGCGTCGACATAGATGACGCCGCCGCCCAGCAGGACCAGCGGCAGAATGTTCACGAACAGGATGCGGCTGGTGAGCGAGAGCCGCCGCGACCAGCGCAGCTTTTCCAGCCGCGGATCGCCTTTCAATACGCTACCGATTTCCGACATCAGCCTTCGTTGAAACTGTAGCCTGCGCCGTAAAGCGTTTCGATGGCGGAAAAGGTCTTGTCGACGGCGCGGAACTTGCGCCGCATGCGCTTGATGTGGCTGTCGACCGTTCGATCGTCGACGAAGACATCATCGGGATAGGCGGCATCCATCAACTGGTTGCGGCTCTTGATCACGCCGGGGCGCGTGGCCAGCGCCTCGAGCAGGAGGAATTCGGTCACCGTCAGCGAAACGGCTTCCCCCTCCCACGTGACGTGATGCCGGGCAGGATCCATGTACAGGCGACCACGTTCGAGCACTTCGCCCGGCTTTTCGTCGAACTGTTCGGACAGGATCAGCGGATGGTCGCTGCCGCTGCGCCGAAGGATGGCGCGGATGCGGGCCAGCAGCAGGCGCAGGCTGAAAGGCTTGGCGATGTAATCATCCGCGCCCATTTCGAAGCCGGCTTCCTCGTCGGTTTCGTCATCCTTGCTGGTCAGGAAAATGACCGGGAGCGGCGATTTTTCGCGCAGGCGGCGCAAAAGTTCCATCCCGTCCATCTTGGGCATCTTGATGTCGAAAATGGCTAGGTCGGGCGGATTGGACAACAACGCGCCAAGAGCAGCCTCGCCGTCTGAATAGACGCGCGTGGCAAAGCCTTCGCCCTGCAGCGCGATAGAGACGGTGGTCAGAATATTGCGATCGTCATCGACCAGCGCGATGACCGTCCGGTTGCTTTCGCCCTGCGGCGCGGCATCTGCTGTCATGCTCTCCATAAGGAGAGTGACTAGCGACATTGAAAGGGCAAAACAACGTGGCCCGCGCATACGCCACAACATATTGTTCGATGGCGATTTGACGCCGCGTTACGGCAGGACTATTGGCGTCTGAGAAAGCCACGCATTCGTATGCGCCGGCGATTCCAGAACGAACCCGCACACGCGCCGGAGAATTCAGTGACCTTTTCGCTTTCCCACTCGCTTGCCGCGCAGGGCATCGAGACTTCCGCAACCATCCACCCGAACCTCACGTCGGAAGAGCTGACCGCCGCTGCACTGGAAAATGACGAAGGCCGCAAAGCCAAGCATGGCCCGCTGGTGGTGGAAACGGGCAAGCACACAGGCCGCAGCGCGAAGGACAAGTTCATCGTTCGCGATGGCGAAACCGAAGATACCGTGTGGTGGGACAACAACGCTTCGATGTCGCCCGACCATTTCGCGGCACTCAAGGAAGATTTTCTCAAGGCGGTCGCTGACAAGGGCGACCTCTACGTTGCCGACCTGTTCGGTGGCTCGCAGCCGGAATATCGCGTCAACGTGCGCGTCGTCAACGAACTTGCCTGGCACAACCAGTTCATTCGCACGCTGCTGGTGCGCCCTACCGAGGCTGAACTGGACGGATTCGTGCCCGAGTACACGATCATCGACCTGCCGAGCTTCCGCGCTGATCCTGAACGCCATGGCACGCGCAGCGAAACCGTGATCGCGGTCAATCTCAGCGAAAAGCTGATCCTCATTGGCGGCACGCGCTATGCCGGTGAAATGAAGAAGAGCGTCTTCGGCATTCTGAATTACCTGCTGCCGGTGAAGGGCGTCATGCCGATGCATTGTTCGGCGAATATCGGACAGGACGGTAAGAGCGCCGTGTTCTTCGGTCTGTCGGGCACCGGAAAGACCACGCTTTCCGCCGATGCCAGCCGCACGCTGATCGGCGATGACGAGCATGGCTGGTCGGATACTGCAGTCTTCAATTTCGAAGGCGGCTGTTATGCAAAGATGATCCGCCTGAACCCGGAGGCAGAGCCCGAAATCTACGCCACCACCAAGATGGAAGGCACCGTGCTCGAAAACGTCGTGATGAACGATGCGGGCGAAATCGACCTTGACGACAACAGCCTCGCGGAAAACACCCGCGGGGCCTATCCGCTGTCGTCAATTCCCAATACTTCCGCCGAGAACATGGGACCGCCGCCCAGCAATGTGATCATGTTGACCGCCGATGCGTTCGGCGTTCTCCCTCCGATCGCGCGGTTGACCCCCGATCAGGCGATGTATCATTTCCTGTCGGGCTATACGGCCAAGGTCGCCGGCACCGAAATCGGCGTGACGGAACCCGAAGCGACTTTCAGCACCTGCTTCGGCGCGCCCTTCATGCCTCGCCATCCCAGCGTCTACGGCAATCTTTTGAAAGAGCGGATCGCGAAGGGCGAAGTCGCCTGCTGGCTGGTCAACACCGGCTGGACTGGCGGCAAATACGGCACCGGTAGCCGCATGCCGATCAAGGCCACGCGTGCACTGCTCAACGCCGCGCTCGACGGCAGCCTGAACAATGCGGAATTTCGCAAGGATCCCAATTTCGGTTTCGAAGTCCCGGTCAGCGTCGCGGGCGTGGATGATGGCATCCTCGACCCCCGTTCGACCTGGACCGACAAAGACGAATACGACCGTACCGCGCGCAAGCTGGTGCAGCTCTTCGTCGACAATTTCGAGCCCTTCGCGGCTCATGTCGACCAAGGCGTGCGCGATGCAGCGCCGAACACGGCTGTCGCAGCCTGATGAGATCGGTTCCGCTGTCCAGCGGAACCCGAGCGTTGGAGAGGAGACCCCCGGCCGCTGAAAAGCGGACCGGGGGCCGTTGATTCCGGGCGCCGATCAATTCATGCAAGGCTAAGCCCCGGAAACGGATGGGAGAGATCATGACGCACCGTGCCATCCTGTTCATTGCCGCCGCTTTCATGTGGCTAACCCCGGCCGCGGTTCCCGTGGCGGTAGCTCAGGAGGCTGCCCCGTCAGCAGAGAGAACGCCAGCCCTTGAGGTTTATAGCGGGCCGGCAGTCTATCGCGCAGAAATCGTCGCGACTTATCCGCATGATACCGCAGCGTTCACGCAAGGCCTCGTCTGGCACGACGGGCATCTGTTCGAAAGCACCGGACAGGAAGGGCAGTCCGAAGTTCGCAAGGTCGATCTCGAAACGGGCAAGGTCCTCACCAGAAGCGCCATCCCCGCGGACCAGTTCGGAGAGGGGCTGGCCCTGTCGGGGCGGGAATTCATCAGCCTGACGTGGCGAAACGGTGTGATCCACCGCTGGAATGCAAAAACCCTCAAGCCCGCAGGCTCGAAAGATGGAGTCCCCTTCGAAGGGTGGGGACTTACGACGTCGGATGAAGGCCTCATTCATTCCGATGGCACCGCCACCTTGCGCGTTCTGGACCCAGAAAGCTTCGAGGTTCTGCGCATGGTCCCGGTCACGTTGAATGGCCAGCCCCTGCCAAACCTCAACGAACTCGAGATGATTGACGGTCTGGTCTACGCCAATGTGTGGCAATCCCCCTTCATCGTCGCCATCGACCCGGCCGATGGCGTGATCAAGCGCCTCGTCGACTTGCGAGCTATCGTCGATAGAATCCCGATGACGGACCGCGACACGGTGCTCAACGGCGTCGCCTGGGACCCGAAGAAACGACGCCTTTTCGTGACCGGAAAACGATGGCCGAGCCTATTCGAAATCAACCTGATCGAAACCGAAGCGCAGGTCCGCTAGAGCACATCGAATATTCAAAGTTAGTGCGGCCCTAGAAATCGTCTTCAGCATTGTCATCGCTCGTGCTGGCGACGATTGCCTCGGCCAGATCGAGCACGGGCCGCGGTGACCATTCTGTTCCTTCGGGCACACCTTCCATCTGGTCGATGAAACGCTGGGCCTCGCTAGCCATGTTGCCGCCATGCGGATTGGTAGCGACAGGACCCAATGTATGACGGGCAAGTTCGATTTTTCCCTCGCGCGCCTGCATAAGCCCCGCCCTCATCGCAAGGCTGCGATCGAAGGGTGAAAGCTGTGCAGCCCGTTCCAGTGCATGGCGAGCCGTCTCGTCCGGCTCGACGCCTCGCTGCTCGAAGCTGAGGTAGTAGTATATCAGCGGGAGAGGATGATCATTCTCAAGCCGGTTCAGTGCTGAGAAAGGCTTCATGGCTGCGCTGTAGGCAGCGTCTTCGTCATCGGCCTCCGCTGCCTTGGCGAAAAGCGCAAAGCCTTTCTGGACAAGTGCATTCTTGGCGGTCGGGTCGATCGCCAGAGCTGCATCCGCAGCGGCGATTGCCCGGTCAAAATTGCCAGCATCGTGTTCCGCTTCGGCGAGTGCCGCGAGCACGGCCGCGTCACGCGGAAATTCGGCAGCGACCTTCTGAACTTGTGGCAGTAATTCAAGCGCCTGGTCGCGCGAAACGCCCCGCTGCGATCGAATGCGCAATGGCATGACATCTGCCTCACCCTGCGACAGTTTACTAACGCGGACAGGGTTGCTGGTCAGGACGTCCGCGCCTAGATTCCAAACTTTGATACGGCGCTGATCGAGGTAGCGATCAAGGTCCTTCTGAAGCTCGCCAAGGTCGCCGAAAGCTTGCTCGGCCGCTTCGACCTGGTCGACCCCGTTGGACATGCCCTCCAGATACTTGTGAAGCTGCCCGGTTCGACTCTCGGAAAAATACAGATAGTGGTAAAGCGCCCATGCCCGACCATAAAAGGCGTCGTAGCGCTTGCCTTTCTTCTCTTCGTAAAGCTTTGGGTCGACCAACTCTTCTACGCTCACATCCCGCGCATAGGCCAGTTCTGCTGCGCGGTGACGGGCTGGGCGTCCTATGGAAAGGCCTCCATCCCTTTCAAACTTGGCAGAGGCGAAGAATTCTGCTGCGCCTTCGTCCACCCACCGCGGCATCGCGATCGTCGTATTCGAGATGAAATAGTGGTGAGCATATTCATGCAGCAGGACGGTCATCGACCAATCGGTTTCGCGTCCGCGCATGCGAATGTCCGGCACGAACGCGACGGATGAACCTGCGCGCGGAATATAGAATCCTGCGATTGTCTTTGACTTGTCGTCCGCAAGCTTCCCGATTTCGTTCTGACTGCCGACGACGAATATGGTTAGTCGGTTCGATGGGCTAGGCTTGGTCGCTTCGCGCTTGCTCAGTAGATTGAGGGCGGCATTGTAGCTCTCGAGCGCTTCGCCGAATGCGTGCAAATCCTTGGCCTGATCATCGGCATAGATGACGAAATTGTCGGATTCGGCAACATGCCAGTCGGCATGGGCAGGTACGGAAAAAGCAATGACGAACAAGCCAAGAATGAAACGCATGAAACGACCCCCGTGTATTCAGCAGTTCATAGTATTACATGGGAAAGCAAGGAGATGGAAAAGGAAAAGCCGTTACCTGGATCCAGATGCGATGTACCGGCCGACATTCTTTTCCAGCACATCCATCGGCACGTTGCCGCCGAGGACGACCGCGTCATTGAATGCCTTGAAATCGTAAGCGGCGCCCATGGTTGTTTCCGCTCTGGCACGCTGATCGACGATGCGGCTGTGGCCGAGCTTGTAGCCGGTGGCCTGTCCGGGCCAGCTGCAGTATCGATCCACTTCGCTTTCGACTTCCGCCGGCTTGCTGCCATTGCGTTCGACAAAGAAGTTGACCGCCTGAGCGCGGCTCCAGCCCTTGGCGTGGAGGCCGGTGTCGACCACCATGCGACAGGCCCGGAACGCAAGACTCTGGAGATAGCCGAGGCGGCCAACGACAAATTCGTCATATGCCCCCAGTTCGTCTGCCAGTTGTTCGCCGTAAAGAGCCCAGCCTTCGCTGAAGGGATTGAAGGCCAGCACCGAGCGGATCAGCGGCAGGCGGTTGGAGTATTCGCCTTCCCACACATGGCCAGGGATGGCTTCGTGATAGGTCAGGTCGGCGAGATCGTATTTGCGATGGAGATCGGTAGTCCTCAGGTTTATCCAGAAACGGCCCGGGATCGTGCCATCCTTGCTGCCTGCCCCGCCATAGGCGCCGGGTGCCCCGACCTCTTCCGCCGGCGGGATGCGGCGTACTTCCATGTTGGGATCGACAAGCGTGTGGAAAGCGCGCGGCATCTGGCCGCGAATCCAGTCCAGCCGCTCTGCGATGAAGTCCATGATCTGTTTGCGGCCAGGATCACCTTCGGCAAATTTGTACCGCGGATCTTGCGACAATGCCTGCATCCGATCGCCAACCGAGCCGGAGGTATAGCCGATCTCGCGAAGGATCGGATCCATGCGGGCATGCAATTCTTCGAGTTCTTCGAGGCCCTGCTGGTGGACCTCTTCGGGTGTAAGCCGGGTCGTGGTGCTGGATCGTAACGCCCAATTGTAGAATGCATCGCCCTGCGGCCGGGCGGAAATGCCGGGCTCCGCCGTCGCCACGGCCCGTTCCGCGCGCAGTTCCCGAAGCTGGCGATCGAGTGCTTCTGCGATCGGCCCGGTTTCGAGAATCTTTGCCCGGTTCGCGTGACTTTCAGGCATGCCCATGGCGGTGAGTTTGGCGCGCAGATCGTCGGCAAACAGTTCGCCCTTGCCTGCACTGGCGATGGTCTGTTCCATCTGACCGATTGCCTTGTCGAGCAGGAAATCGGGCGGAACCACGCCCATGCCTCGGGCAGCCTTGATCCGTTCCAGCTCGCCATCGAAGACGGCGGGCATCTGTTCCATACGTTCGATATAGGCGTCGGCATCATTGCCATTTTCGACCTTGTGATCCGATTGCATGAAGCGCGGCAGGGCGAGGTACTGGCCGACATTCTGGATCACGACGTAGGGCGCCGTGCGCCAGTTGCCGACCGGCGTATCGCCATAGGGCAGGGCAAATCCATCGAGCGCCACTTCGTAAGCGCTTTCGACGACTTCCAGATTGGTCAGATTTTCGCTGTCGAGCCCGTCCCGCGGAACGGACCGGACCAGTTCGAGGTCTCTGCGAAGGGTTGCGGCATAGGCTTCCTGCCCAGCAATCGACTGATCTTCGAGCTTGCTGCGCAAGTCGTAATGCCGGCCCGTATCGACACCCAGCGATGTCGCCCGCTCCGGCTCGTGTTCGAGAAGATTATACCCGACGATCTCGAGCAGCCGTTCCACGCCCATGGACTGGGCCTGGGTAACCGCTCCGGTGCGTCCGGTGGTGGCACATCCGGTCAAAGCCAGGGCAGAGGTTGCGCCGAGGCCTGAAAGAGCCTGTCGGCGGGTGATGTCGAAGCGTGTCTGGTTCATGCACGCGGGTGTGCGGCCCGCGTGCAAGTCTGTCAAATCAGTCGAGGAATTCGGCTGGAACCCTGCCGCCGCTTGCGGCCAATTCCTTCATGACGCGCCGGTGCAGCCACATATTGTCTTCCGCACTGCCCGAATAATCCTCGCGCCCCAACTCTACCGCGAGCGCTTTGCGGCTATCGTAATCGCTGTCGACGCCGATCAGCTTCATCAGGTCGACGATCGATGTGCGCCAGTTCAGCCGGTCGGCGCCGGGCATGTTGTCGAGATTGTTCTCGATATCGATGACGGGTCTGGCCTGCTGTTCCACGACCGGAGCATCGGCCCAGGCGTTACCGGTGGGTTGCGGCGTTGCCTTGGTGGCCGGTGTGGTCGCAGGTGTTTCCTGCGGCTTCTTGCCGAAAATCGAATCCTTGATCTTTCCGAATATGCTCAGGGGTCTCCTTGCATCTTCGAACGGGCAAGGGGTGGGCGCGTTCCGCATTGATGTCTTGCGATGAAAGCCGGGGAAGCTATGGCAAGACCATGCTCGACGCCGTGCTCTCCATCACCGTTCTCGCTGCAATCCTGCTGGTCGCGGGCGCCTATTTCATGTGGCGCCGAACCGGGAACGTAAAAAACGCGCTGCTGATGGTCGTGCTGGCCGCCATCGCGCTGATGAACGTGGCGATATGGACCGTTCCCGACGCAGGGGGCAATGCCCCGCTCGACAAGCTCGAGCAGGGCACCCGATAAGCCTAGTTAGGCAATTCCCATTTCACCGCGCTGGAGAAGGTTCCGGCAACCGGCTCGCCGTTCGATCCGCGTGCAGGTTCGAACCGCGCTCTTTTCGTAACCAGTGCACAGGTCGCAGCGTCGAGCTCCGAATGGCCTGTCGACCCGGTTACAGTGCAACTGGTGACCTTGCCGGTAGCCGCAATTTCCAGCCTGAAACGGGCCGTGCCGGTCAATTCGCGCCGGGCCCAGCTTGGGCGGTAATCGTTATCGGTCAGCCAGCGCGCCGGATCGTTGCGCGGCTTTGCGCTTACAGGGTCGAAACTTGGCTGCGGCGTCGGGGTCGGTAATTCAAAGGTTGTTCCGGACGGGACGGTTGGCAGGTTCGGAACAGGGATCGGGGTGGTATCGAACGGCGTATCGATGGGATTGATGTCGATCTGGGTCGGCGGCGCCTGAACAATGGTCGGTGTGGATTCGCTGGTGCTTGGTTCGACTGGATCGGCCGGTGGGGGCGGCGGCGGGATCGGTATGTTGGTCGCCCCGATCTTGTTCACGATTTCCGGCATTGCGCCGCTGACGGTCAGGCCGGCGACTAGCGCGGCACCGATAGCTGCATGAACCCCGACCACCGCTGCCATACTGGCGGGGGAGGGTCGGCGGGACTGGTCAACGAAGGACATGAGTGTTGCTCCTCTTCCAAATCGAAGTCGCTTTTGCGAGTCTTCGGTTGGCGATGTTACAACGTAACAAAAAAGAGGCAAGCGGTATCGTGCGGCATGTGGTTGCGGACCGGATGTGCAATTCGGGAGCGGGCTGTCGGCCCGATCAGATCACTTGATCGGGCAGCTCGGATCGAGGCGGAAGTCGAGGTAATTGTCGACCGACTTCATCAGTTCTTCCTGCTCGTTTTCGAAGAAGTGATTGGCGCGCGGGATTTCTTCGTGATGCACGGTGATATGCTTCTGCGTACGTAGCTTTTCGACCAGCTTGGTAACCGCCTGCGGCTGCACCACAGTATCCTGTGCACCGTGGATGAAAATACCGCTGGCAGGGCACGGAGCGAGGAAGGAGAAGTCGTACATGCTCGCCGGTGCGCCGATGCTGATCCAGCCACGAATTTCGGGGCGACGCATCAGGAGCTGCATGCCGATCAAGGCACCGAAGCTGACACCTGCGACCCAGGTCACCTGCGCTTCCGGATGGATCTGCTGCACCCAGTCGAGCGCGCTTGCAGCGTCCGACAATTCGCCGACGCCATTGTCGAAGCTGCCCTGGCTGCGACCGACGCCGCGGAAATTGAAGCGAAGCGTCGCGAAACCGCGGTTGACGAAGGTCTTGTAAAGACGCTGCGTCATCTGCTCGTTCATGGTGCCGCCGCCCTGCGGATGCGGGTGCAGGATCATGGCCACGGGCGCCCGGGGACGCGGGGCGGGAGAGAAACGGCCTTCGAGGCGGCCTTCGGGGCCGGGAAAGATCACGGTCGGCATGGGAGGGGTACCCTAAGCAAAAGTCGAAGCGCTTGCACCGGACAGGGCTTTGCGCGAAGTGGCGCGCTATATAGGGTTTGTCGTCCAAATCGCAATCATTTCGAGCACGTATCATCCCGAAACGCATCTATCTCGACCATGCCGCCACGACACCGCTGCGCCCCGAAGCGCGTGCGGCGATGGATGAGGGCTTCGCGCTGTGGGCCAATCCATCCAGTCCCCATGCCGAGGGACGCAAGGCGCGCAGCCTCCTCGAGGACGCTCGTGAGCGGGTGAAGGCTCGGCTGGAGTGGAGTGGCGAAGTAATCTTCACCAGCGGCGCGAGCGAGGCTGCGATCATGGCGCTTCGCCATGCAAAGGCAGGTGCGCGCCTGGTATCGACAGTGGAGCATGATTGCCTGCTGCAAGCCGCGCCGGAGGCAGAAAGGCTGCCGGTTCGTAGCGATGGTGCGCTCGATCTCGACGTGCTGATCGAAGCGGTGGAGCGCGGACGCCCACTGGTCGCTGTGCAGCACGTCAATTCGGAGACGGGCAACCGCCAGGACCTGTCCGCCGTTGCCGATATCGTCCGAAACGCCGGCGGACTGCTGTTGGCCGACTGCGCGCAAAGCGCCGGCAAGATGATGCTGCCGCCCTGCGATATGGCGATCGTGTCGGCGCACAAATTCGGCGGCCCGATCGGAGTCGGCGCGCTGCTGGTAACCGATTACGCCCTTCTCGAACCATTGGGTGGGCAGGAGCGTGGCTATCGGCGCGGGACTGAAAACCTGCCTGGCGTGCTCGGCATGGCAGCAGCCCTCGAAGCCTGTGGTGATCCGTACCTCACCCCGGACGTTCTCGAACCGCTCGATGCGCTGGCACATGATTGTCGCGGGATCGGCGGCACATGGCTGTCCGATAGTCTCGCGGAACCAACGCCGTTTATCCGGGCCATCGCGATGCCCAGAATGAGCGCGACAGCACAGGTCATGCGCTTCGACATGGCGCGTATCGCAGTATCGCAGGGATCGGCCTGTTCCAGCGGGACGATGAAGACCAGCCGCGTGCTCGAGGCCATGCAGGTCCAGCCCGAGATTGCGGCAAACACCATCCGGGTCTCGATCGGCTGGAATACCTCCCGCGAGGAAGTTGAACGCTTCTGCGAAGTCTGGCTCGATCTGGCAGGCGCCTAGTTCTCCTTTTGCGGCCAAAGGTGGGTGTGGGGTGGAACTTCGCCATGCACCCTTCGCTTCGCTGGTAATGACTGTATGAGAGTGAAGTGATCTATCTCGACTATCAGGCGACTACCCCGCTCGCGCCCGAGGCGCGGGACGCGATGCTGCGGTGGCTCGACGGGCCCGGCGGTACCGGCTTCGGTAATCCGCACAGCGCGCACCGCATGGGACGCCAGGCGAAAGCGGCGGTGGAACTGGCTCGAGATCAGGTGGCTGCGCTGTTTCCGGCCGGCGGGAAGATCGTGTTCACGAGTGGCGCGACCGAAGCGCTCAATCTAGCGATCCGCGGGTCGGGGCGGGGTGGCACCGTGTCGTATTCGGCGATCGAGCATTCTGCTGTGGGCGATACTGCACAGGCAGCGGGGTCGAGCCACGTCTTGAACGTGGCAAAGGATGGCCAGTGCAACACGCGGCAGGACGTGCCAGACAATACGCGGCTGATCTGCGTAATGCAGGTCAATAACGAGATCGGGACCATCCAGCCGACCATCGAATGGTATCGCAAGGCCAAGGAAAACAATGCGTTGTTCCTGTGCGATGCAGTTCAGGCCTATGGGCGGAGGGAGCTGACCGGCGCAGACATGATCGCCATTTCGGCCCACAAGTTCCACGGACCCAAAGGCGTTGGCGCACTGTGGGTACGCGACGGGCTGGACCTCGAAGAGGTGCAGACCGGCGGCGGGCAGGAGTTCGGTCTGCGATCGGGAACGCTATCGCCGGCATTGATCGCCGGCATGGGGGCGGCGGCACAACGTGCGAATGAGACGTTTGATCAGGACGCCGAACACGTCCGAACACTGTGGAACAGTGCCCGCGAACTGTTTGATGACTGGACGCTCAACGGCAGCGCCGATGCGCGCTGGCACGGCAACCTCAACATCCGCCGAGAAGGACTGGATGTGGGGAGGTTGATGAGCGATGTGCGCGATGTGATGTTTTCCGCTGGCAGCGCCTGTGCCAGCGGATCGGGTCGCCCAAGTCATGTGCTGAAGGCCATCGGCCTATCGGACAAGCAGGCGAAATCCTCGATCCGGCTAGGCTTTGGGCGCTATACCACGCTCGACGAGATCGAGGAGGCCGCTGCCAAGATCAATGCTGCTGCGGAGGCGCAAGGGTTGTGAAAATCGAATTCGTCACGTCGAACGGGGACACCGTCAGCGCACAAGCCCAAGCGGGCGACAACCTCCTGCGTGTGGCGCAGGCGGCGGGCCTGCCGCTGGAAGGGACCTGCGAAGGGCAGATGGCCTGTTCCACATGTCATGTCATCGTTGCGGGCGAATGGTTCGACCGCCTCGAAGAAGCGAGCGAAGAGGAAGAGGACATGCTGGACCTTGCAGCAGGTGTTGCGCGCACCAGCCGCCTGTCGTGCCAGATCGACCTGACCGAAGAGATGGACGGCCTGACTGTTACCATTCCGGCTGAAAGTTGTGACATGCGGCGTTGACCGCCGGTCCCTTTTCGATTGCCCTTGGTCGATTGGCCTTTGCCCCGGTCCCGCTGCCATGTAGCGATGTCGCCACCAAGCACCGGGACTTTTGAGGGATTGTCATGCGTTTCCAGAATACTCTGCTGCTCGCCGCAGCACCTGTCGCACTGTTCGCGGTCACTGCGCCTGCCTTTGCGCAAACCGCCCCAGCCGAGACCAGCGAAGCGTCCAGCGAAAATCACAATGCCGAATTGCGCGCCTGGTTCGATACGAAATACGAAGAGCAGGTGATGGACAGCCCCCTGTGGCTTACCTCGCTGGGTCGCAAGGAACGCTACGGCGAAATCGATGATTTTTCGCTCGCCGCGCAGGACAAGGATCTGGCGTGGAAGAAGGCTACCGTCGAGGAGATGGAGCGTACCTTCGATTACGATAGCCTGAGCAGTGCCGACAAGCTGTCCTACGACCTCTGGAAATACGAGTACGAACAGGCGGCAGAATCGGCCAAATGGCGCGACGATGGCTATGTTTTCACCCAGATGCACGGGGCGCATACCTATCTCCCGACGCTACTGATTTCGCAGCACCGCGTGGATACGGCGCAGGACATGCGCGATTATATTTCGCGTGTGTCGGAAATCGGGCGTGCTCTGGGCCAGCTGGTCGATATCGCGGAACCCCGTGCAGCCGCTGGCGTACGTCCGCCCTATTTCGCGTATGACTTCGTGATCGACGAATCGAAGAAGCTGATTTCCGGTGCGCCATTCGATGATACTGCCGACAACGCATTGTGGGAGGACGGCAAGAAGAAGATCGCCGCTCTGGTCGAAGCTGGCACGATCACCGCTGCCGATGGCGAAACGATGCAGGGCGAGCTCGAAGCTGCGCTGAAGGGCGGGTACAAGGCAGGCTACGACAGACTGATTACGTTCATGACCGCCGACCGCCCCAATGCCCCCGAAATCGGTGTCGGCGTTGGGGTGCTGCCCAATGGGGACGGGTATTACGCCCATCGTCTGTCGAACAGCACGACCACCGATCTGACCGCGGAGCAGGTGCACCAGATCGGTCTTGACGATGTGAAGCGCATTCATGCCGAAATGGAAGCGATCAAGGACCAGGTGGGCTTCGATGGCGATCTCCAGTCGTTCTTCGCCTACATCAAGGAAGACAAGGACAATTACTTCCCGCAGGGCGACGAAGGCGCACAGATGTACATCGACGCTGCGACGGCGGCGCTGGACAACATCGAATCCAAGCTGCCCCAGTATTTCGGTCTGCTGCCCAAGGCCGGGCTGGAAGTGCGGAGGGTGGAGCCGTTCCGCGAGCAGGACGGCGGGGCGCAGCATTACAATTCGGGCACGCCCGACGGATCGCGGCCGGGGATCTATTACGCCCACCTGTCCGACATGAGCGCGATGCCGAAGAACATGCTGGAGGTGATCGCCTATCACGAAGGCCTGCCAGGCCATCACATGCAAATCTCTATCGCCCAGGAACTGACCGGCGTACCGAAATTCCAGACCCAGCAATTCTACGGTGCCTACACGGAAGGGTGGGGCCTGTATTCGGAGCGTTTTGCCAAGGAAATTCCGGGCACGTATCAGGACCCGTATTCGGACTTCGGGAGGCTGAGTTCGGAATTGTGGCGCGCGATCAGGCTGGTCGTGGACACAGGGCTGCATTCCAAGGGCTGGACCGAAGATCAGGCCATTGCCTATTTCACCGAGAATTCGCCCCAGAATGCGGAAACGATCCGCAACGAGGTGCGGCGCTATCTGGTCATGCCGGGGCAGGCGACAAGCTATAAGATCGGGATGAACAAGATCCTCGATCTGCGTGCTAAGGCGGAAACCGAACTCGGCGACAAATTCGACATTCGCGGGTTCCACGATGTGGTGCTGGGCGACGGCGCTCTGCCGCTTTCGTTGCTGGAACGCCGCGTCGATGCTTGGATCGCCGAGCAACAAACGAGCTGACGAACATACGCTGTCTGGGACTTTCGGCAGAAGAACGTAGTCCCAAACGAAAAGCCCCGCCGCAGTGATGCGGCGGGGCTCTCGTTGTTACAGGGTATTTAGGTTCAGGCGGCTTCGAGCTCTGCCTTGTCGACCGTTTCGCCGAGCATTTCGATCAGTGCCTTACTGAAGGCCGGAATATCGTCCGGGTTGCGGCTGGTGATCAGGTTGCCGTCCTGGGCAACTTCCTGATCGACCACGTTGGCGCCGGCATTCTTCAGATCGGTGCGGATCGATTTGTAGCAGGTTGCCGTCTTGCCTTCGACGATGCCGGCTTCGATCAGCATCCAGGGGGCATGGCAGATAGCTGCAATCGGCTTACCCGCATCGTTGAATTCACGCACGATCGCGACTGCGCGGTCGTTCACGCGGAGAAGGTCGGGATTGATCTGGCCCCCGGGGATCAGCAATGCATCGAAATCGGAACAGTCTGATACATCATCGATAGCCTTGTCGACCTTGACGCTGTTGCCCCAGTCATCCTGGTCCCAACCCTTGATTTCACCGCTTTCGAGGCTGACGACGACGGTTTCGATACCGGCCTTTTCGAGGTTCGCTTTCGGCTTTTCCAGTTCGGACTGTTCGAAGCCATCGGTGGCGAGGATCATTACGCGCTTGCTCATGGGAAACTCCTTGATTTGCTGTTACTCATGCAATGCGTGGGGAAAGCGGGTTGTTCCGTTCTTCTAGGCGGGGCGTGGCGGTGGTAGGGCGAGTGTCATGGCCGCCAATGAAACCACGCTCGACAGTGACAAAGACCCGTTCGACGCGATCGTCGACGCCCCGTTCGACAGCGCTCTGTCCGAAAGGTATCTGGTCTATGCACTGAGCACGATCACCGCACGATCGCTGCCGGACCTTCGCGACGGGTTGAAGCCCGTGCATCGCCGCCTGCTGTGGGCGATGCGCCAGCTGAAGCTCGACCCTTCCAGCGCGTTCAAGAAATCCGCACGCGTAGTGGGGGATGTGATCGGCAAGTATCACCCACACGGCGATGCCAGCGTCTACGATGCGATGGTCCGGCTCGCGCAGGATTTCGCGCTGCGATATCCACTGGTCGAAGGGCAGGGCAACTTCGGCAATATCGATGGCGATAACGCCGCCGCCTATCGGTACACCGAAGCGCGGCTGACGAAGACCGCGCTGCGGCTGATGGAGGGGCTCGACGAAGGCACGGTCGAGTTCATTCCTACCTACAATGGGGAAGAGCAGGAGCCGGAGATATTCCCCGGCCTGTTCCCCAATCTGCTTGCCAACGGCGCGAGCGGCATCGCGGTGGGCATGGCGACCAACATACCCAGCCACAATGTCGCAGAGATCGTCGACGCGACGCTTGAAGTAATCGACAACCCGCATGTCGAACATGCGCGGCTGATGGAACTGTTCAAGGGCCCGGATTTCGCCACCGGAGGCATCGTGGCCGAAAGCGCGGAGCTTGTTGCTGCGGCGTATGAAACCGGCCGCGGGTCATTCCGTGTGCGCGGGCGTTTTCACGCGGCAGAAGCAGCCAGCGCGGAGGATCGCGAAGCGGGGATCGAGCGGATGGGTGGCGGGCAATGGCAGCTCGTGATCAGCGAGATCCCCTATCAGGTGGCCAAGGGCAAGCTGATCGAACAGATCGCGCAGGCAATCGCCGACCGGAAGCTGCCGATCCTGGAAGACGTGCGCGACGAGAGCGATGAAAAGATCCGCATCGTGCTGGTCCCGCGCAGCCGCAATGTCGACCCCGAGCTGCTCAAGGAAAGCCTGTACAAGCTGACCGATATGGAAACGCGGTTCGGGCTCAACCTCAACGTGCTCGACGCCAGCCGAACGCCGATGGTGATGGGGCTGAAGGAACTGCTGAATAACTGGATCGCCAGCCAGATCGACATTCTGCAGCGCCGCAGCCAGCACCGGCTGGACCAGATCGCGCGGCGGCTGGAGTTGGTCGAAGGGTATATCATCGCCTTCCTCAACCTCGACCGGGTGATCGAAATCATCCGTTACGAGGATGAGCCCAAGGTGGTGATGATGGAGGAGTTCAGCCTGACCGACCGGCAGGCCGAAGCGATCCTGAACATGCGGCTGCGCAGTTTGCGCAAGCTTGAGGAAATGCAGCTTCGCCAGGAAAAGGACGATCTGCTCAAGGAACAGGATGAACTGGAAAAGCTGCTCGGCTCGCCAGCACGCCAGCGCACGCGCCTGAAGCGCGATCTCAATGCGCTGCGCAAGGAATATGGCGAAGACACTGCATTGGGGGCCCGCCGCACCAGCATTCGGGAAGCGGCGCCCGCGGTCGAATTCAGCATGGACGCGATGATCGAGAAGGAGCCGGTAACGGTGATCCTGTCGCAGAAGGGCTGGATCCGCGGTGCAAAGGGACATCTGCCGCTGGATCAGGATTTCAAATACAAGGAAGGCGATGGCCCGGCCTTCGTGATCCATGCGCAGACTACCGACAAGCTGCTGCTGGCGACCGACAAGGGGCGGTTCTTCACGATCGGCGCGGACAAGCTGCCCGGCGCGCGCGGCTTTGGCGAACCGGTGCGCAATACCCTGGATATCGATGCGAGTGCGCATATCGTGGCGCTGATCGTCCACAAGCCGAAACAGCGCCTGCTGCTGGTGGCGGACACGGGCAAGGGCTTCGGTACGACCACCGACGAATTGCTCGCCGAAACACGCAAGGGGCGGCAGGTCGTCAATCTCAAGGGCGATGCGAAGATGGTGGTGGCGCGGACGATAGAAGAAGGTCACGACCACGTCGCCTGCGTGGGGGATAATCGCAAGCTGGTGGTCTTCAATCTCGAGGAACTGCCCGAACTTGCCCGCGGCCAAGGTGTAACCTTGCAGCGTTATCGCGACGGTGGCCTGTCCGATGCCACCACCTTCACTCTGGCAGAAGGGTTGAGCTGGACCATGGGCGGCAAGGAAGGTCGCACACGCACGGAAGGCGAGATGTGGCAATGGAAGGTGGCCCGCGGCGGGGCAGGGCGGATGCCGCCGCAGGGCTTCCCGCGCGATAACAAGTTCACCTGACGCAGCGGTTCCGATGACTGCCGCGGTACAGGTGAATTGACCGCATGAGAAAAGGCCGGAAGCGCTTGCGCACTCCCGGCCTTTCGCGACCCTGAAACAGGCTCAGGGATTATTCGCTAGACGATTACTCACCGGCACTTTCGGCTGCGGGTGCCGAGGCGCCCATGGCCGCATCGATCTGCGCGTTGGTGAGCAGCGCCATCAGGGCGCCGGTCGGGCTGGCGGCGAAATGTTCGCGCAGCAGGGTGACCTTCTTGGTCTCGTCGCCGCCACGGGCGATGATCACATTGTCACCGTTGATTTCGAGAACGGTGCCGAGCGGCGCGTTCTTGGCAGTGACGGCATTGGCACCGACGACCAGGGCAGCATCACGCTTGGCGACGGCTTCCTGATGGGCCGCCTGAAGCATGCTGACGATCTGCGCCTTGGTGGCGTTGAGCGAGGTTCCGTTGTCGTTCGTGCCGAACGCATTGGCCGGAACCGGAGCGCGCATGTCGTCGACCACGAGGATCACGGTGTCGCCCTGAACGGCTTCGATGGTGCCGATTTCGGCGCCGTCATTGCCATACACGGTTGCGCCAGCTGCGACGGAAGCGGTGGCTTCCTGCGCGACGGCAACGCCGGGGGCGACGGCTGCGGTGGTGGTGAGGGCGACGGCGGCAAGCGCCAGCTTCGCGATTTTCATATAAAACTCCAAGGCTTGTTATTCGAAATACGCGGCTCCCCCACACGCGAAACGCGCGATCGAGCCGATCAAGAATGGAAAGAGCGGGCGAGAGTGTGGTTCCCGACACCCGCAAGTCCCCCCACGGGAGAACGGGTACTGTATGTCACGGACTGCGTTTTTTTGCAACCGCGAGGCCTTTATGCTGCAGTGCACCTTAAGCGACGCTGAAGCGCATAAAGGGTGGATGTTCAGCGAGCGGCGAGTTCCTCGTCGAGCAATTCTTCTACCCTGGTGCGCGGCGGGAATTGTTCATCCACCCATCGCTTTTCGATCCGCTGCAGTATGCGCGCGACTTCGGGCCCCTTGCCCACGCCGCGTGCCACGATCTCGCCGCCTTTCAGCGGAAAGCGGGGCGCTTCCCAGCCGATGATCGACGACGGGTCTTTTCCTGCGATCAGCAGGCGATCAAGCGCGCAATCCTTGCCAACGTCATAAGCCAGGCCGCGAGGACGATCACCGTCGCGGGCATCGCGGCGGGCCACGCACATCAGGCGATCGCGCTGGCTGCGGGACAGACGCAGGCGGGCCGATACAGCCTCTGCAACCGGCGGCACGGCGGGCAAAAGCGCAGCCATCCGCCGCATGGCATCGGGTTCTATGTCGGAGGCCCTTTCCGCCTCGATCAGGCGGCCAAGCTGATCCACCTCGCGCCTGCCGCATTCGGGCAGCACTTCCTGCAACACCCCGAGGGCGCGCATCTTCGCAATTGTCGCGGACGGATCGGGAAGGGCGAGAAGGTTCTGCATTTCCCAGCCCACGCGTTCGCGGCTCAGGCCCTTGAGGGTCGGGGCGAGGGCGCTGCACGCGGCCGTGGCCTCTTCGTCCCAGCCATCACCGAAGCGCGTGGCGAAGCGGAAATAGCGCAATATGCGCAGGTGATCTTCCTGTATGCGCGTTTCGGCATCGCCGATGAAGCGCACACGCCTGGCGGAAAGATCGGCAAGGCCGCCGAAATAATCCGAGATTTCGAGGGTTTCCGGGTGGGCATACAGCGCATTGATGGTGAAATCGCGCCGCGCCGCATCGTCTTTCCATTCGTGGGAGAAGGCGATCGTGGCGCGCCTGCCGTCGGTCGCGACATCGCGCCGCAGCGTGGTGATCTCCACATTTCCGTCGTCGAAGATCGCGGTCACGGTGCCGTGGTCGATACCGGTGGGAATAGTGCGGATACCGGCATCCTTGCAGCGATCGATGACGGTGGCGGGCAGATGCCGCGTCGCCGCGTCGATATCATGCGCGCGATAGTCCAGCATCGTGTCGCGTACGCAGCCGCCGACCCAGCGAATATCGTCAGCGCCCAGCGTTTCGACGAGCTTGGCCAGGCTCGCGCGCTGCGTCCATTCGGCCTTTGGCAGATGTGCCGTCATCAATGCGCCTCCAGCCACGCTATCCGGCGGGACAGGTTCCAGCAGATGGCTGCCGTCACACCCCAGATCCGGTAACCATCATGATTCATTTCCAGATATTCGCGCGTAGCCCCTTTCCAGAAAACCGAATCGCGGTTCCATTGCGAAGCGTCCATGAGCTTTTCGAGGGGACATTCGAACCAGCTTTCGACTTCACGCGGGTCCGGGCGGATGGAAAGATCGCGCGGCACTGTGGCAAGAACTGGGGTGATATCGAACCCGGTACCGGTTTGATAGCGGTCGGTCGTGCCGATCAGCCGGACATTCTCAGGCTCGATCGCCAGTTCTTCCCATGCTTCGCGTAACGCCGCATCCACCGCGCTTTCGCCGGCTTCGACCTTGCCCCCGGGGAACGCGACCTGTCCGGGATGATCGCGCATGGTCCGCGGCCTCTGCGTCAGGATGACCGTGGGATCGGGTCGCTCGGTCACCGCGATCAGGACGGCTGCGTCGGCGGTGCGATCAAGGTCGGCGAAGCGGCTGTCCGACATGAGTTCGCCGACATCGCGCGCATGGCCCTGTTCGAACAACTGGGTAAGACGGTCGAAGATCTCGCTCATGCAGGCAGAAGCGAAAAAGTCTCGCCGCCGCTCTTCACGGTCCAGTCGTCACCGCGCTCGAGCGCGATGCGGGCGAGTTGTTCATAGGTCGAACGGTTTAGCCGCGCCTCGCAACCGCGACGGACATGAATGAAGAGCGATGGACTGTCGGCATCGCCAGCCGCGCGTATCGGATGATCCGGCCCGGCGACGACCAGTTCGTCGGTGTTCAGCCGAAAGGCGAGGTCGCCTTCGGTTTCGCTGACATCGGTGGCGATGAAGCAGGCATCTTCCACCTCTATCGACAGTTTCTGATAAGGCACGACGAGCCAGTAGCTGCCGTCTTCTTCGCGGTTCAGCAGGCCCGCGAAGGCGCGCACCATGCCGGGGCGCTTGATCGCCGAACCCTCGTGATACCAGGTTCCGTCGGCACCAATGCGCATGTGACTGTCATCGATATTGTCGGGCGACCATTGTTCGACCGGCGGAAGCTTTCGCTCCGCAACGGCCTCGGCAATCTGTGCCAGCGACATGCCGGCGAGTTCTGGGGGCGGGGTATAGGGCATCGTGGAACAGCCGATGCCAGATAGCGACTAGTTCGCCAAGCTCCACGGGCCCAGCATTCCTTCTGCGGGCAGGATTGCCGGATTGCCGCTGCGCGCCAGCAAGCGGTGTTTTTCGAATGGACCCGGGCAGTGCCAGCCCTGCGTGTGCGTAGCGGTGAACTGCCAGCGATCGTAATAGTCGGGATCACCGATCATCACCTGGGGCAGGGGGGAGGCGCCATCTTCGAAACCCGCGTCGATCGCGCCGAGACTGGCGGCCATCAGCGCCTTGCCGAAACCTTCGCCCTGCCGTCCCGGCATGACTGCAACTGGACCCACCATGATCATCGGGTGCGCGCGTCCGCGCGGGTCCGTCAGCGCGACCGGCCAGAGCTGGATAGTACCGGCCAGATAATCGTCATCGTCGAGCGCGGCAAAGCTCAGCGCGTCAAGCCAGTCGGTCCCTTCGCGGATGCGATAGGCCGTGCGGGCATGCCGCCCTTCGCCGAAGGAGGCATCGAGCAATTCTTCGACCATCTGCGGGTCGATAGCGGAAAGGGGAACGAGCGTCGCCATAAGGGCGCGCCGATTAGGGCGCGCCGCAGGCCAAGTCGATCAAATTCGCCTTAGCCTGGTGTTAGTTTGAGCAGCCGCCCGCCTTCCTTGTCTTCGAGCACCCAGATCGCGCCGTCTGGACCCTGTACGATTTCACGCAGACGTTTTTCAAACGGTATGCGCTGCGTTTCGCGCGCGCTTTCACCGTCGATCGTCACGACGACGAGAGCGGAAGGCTTCATGGCCGCAATCACCGCCGCGCCCTTCCAACCTGCGAACTGATCACCGGAATAGAAGATGAAATCGCCCGGCGCGATTACCGGAGTCCAGTTGACTGCCGGCTTGATGAAATCGTCTCTCGTGGAATTGCGGGGTATCGGTTTGCCATCGTAGTGATCGCCGCCAGAGACCTCGGGCCAGCCGTAATTCCCGCCCGATTGCACGAGGTTCAATTCGTCACCGCCAGCGGGGCCGTGCTCCAGATCCCACAGGCGACCCTGGCCATCGAACTGCAGGCCGAGGATGTTGCGGTGTCCCCACGACCATAGCTGTGCGCTGATACCGCCTTCGCCAGCAAGCGGATTGCCTGCTGCAGTCGATCCGTCGAGGTTGAGGCGAACGATGGAGCCGAGATTATTCGACGTATCCTGTGCAGGCTGCATTTTCTGGCGGTCGCCGCTGGCTACGAAGAGGTAGCGTTCGTCCGGGCTGAAGGCGAGGCGGTGCGAATAGTGCCCGCGGCCCGTTACCTTCGGCGCCTGCCGCCAGATTACCTCCAGCCCCTCGATTGCACAGGCATTCGTCTGCGCGCATTCCAGAGTTCCACGGCCGACCACGGCCCCGCGCGTATCGCCTTCGCCCGCTTCGGCCCAGCTCAGATAGATCGTGCGGCGATCCAGGCTGCTCGAGGATTCGGACGGCAGGAAAGCTATGTCCCCAAGCCCGCCCTGGCCGCCATAATCAACCTCGGGCCCGCCTGTTACGGTCCCCTGCGTACCGTTTGCCGTATCTACGAATTTGATCGTGCCCCCACGTTCCGTAATGAACAGCGTATCGGTGCCTGGCGCAAATTCAGCCGCCCACGGCTCGTCGAAGGTGCCGTAGTCCTGCGCGTTCAGATCCTGGCCGCTGGATACGGAGATGGTTTCCGATGGCATGGGCGTTGATTGGGTCTGCGCGCTATCCCCGGAAGCAGCATTGCCGCAACTTGCGAGCAGAGCCATAGGCGATAGGGTGGCAGCAAGGACGAACTGGCGCATGTATCATTCAACTCCCGATTGTGGCCTCGGTGCTGCGCCGCTGATCGTCGGTGTGGACGAGGCGGGCCGCGGGCCGCTGGCAGGGCCGGTGGTGGCGGCCGCGGTGGTATTGTGCAACCCGGCACCTCCGGGTCTCGACGATTCTAAAAAGCTTTCGGCCAAGCGCCGTTCCCTGCTTGAGCCGCAAATTCGTACACGATGCGTCTGGGGGCTCGCCGTGGTCGAGCCCGAAGAGATCGACCGGATCAACATTTTCCAGGCCACCATGCTGGCGATGACGCTGGCGGTAAGCCGGCTGGTCGACGCCATGGGCTGCGAGCCGGAAGAGGTTTTGATCGATGGCAACATGACGCCGCACGGTCGCCATTCCGAATGGCGCTGGGCAGGGGCGCGGCCCATCGTGGGCGGGGATGGCAAGGAGAAGTGCATCGGCGCCGCCAGCATCCTCGCCAAGGAACATCGCGACCGTCTGATGCGCGAAGCCGCCGAAACCCACCCGCATTACGGCTGGGACCGCAATGCCGGATATGGCACGGCCGAACATATGGAAGCGCTGCGCATGCACGGGCCCACGCCGCTGCACCGTCGCAGCTTCGCCCCGGTGTCGCAGATGGCGCTGCTCTGACATCTGCCGTATCGGGCCAGATTGAGTCCTGCGTGCCACACCCCACAATATTGAGTCCGCATATTTCGCATGGACTCAATATCTTGTGACGGACACCTTCTGTTCTCTGTAAGAAACCCAACGTTAACCATCGTGGCTTAGGTTTTTCGTGCTTGACGCGGAGTCCGCTTGGACTCACCCTGTGGATAACTAAGGACAGGGACGAATACCATGGGGGTCATCGAGACCACGAAGAGTCGCGTAAAAGCGGCGGTTAAAATTGCGGATGTACCGAAGGAATTGCTGCCCTTGGGGCGCATCTTGAACGGTGACTGCGTGGAAGCGATGCGTTCGCTGCCCGATGCGTCCGTGGACCTCGTTTTTGCCGATCCGCCTTACAATCTCCAGCTGGGCGGCGATCTAAACCGGCCCGATGGCAGCCATGTCGATGCGGTGACCGATCACTGGGACCAGTTCGACAGCTTCAAGATCTACGACGATTTCACCCGCGACTGGCTGACGGAAGCCAAGCGCGTGCTCAAGCCCGATGGGGCGCTGTGGGTCATCGGCAGCTATCACAACATTTACCGTGTCGGCGCGATCCTGCAGGATCTGGGCTTCTGGATCCTCAACGACATCGTCTGGCGCAAGTCGAACCCCATGCCCAATTTCAAGGGCACCCGGTTCACCAATGCGCATGAAACGCTGCTGTGGTGCAGCCAGGGCGAAAAGGCCAAATACCACTTCAACTATCGCGCCATGAAGACGCTGAACGATGAATTGCAGATGCGCAGCGACTGGGTTCTGCCGATCTGCAATGGTGGGGAGCGGTTGAAGGAAGGCGGCCATAAGGTCCACCCGACCCAGAAACCCGAGGCATTGCTCTATCGTGTGCTGCTGTCGACGACCGAACGCGGCGACGTGGTGCTCGACCCGTTCTTCGGCACCGGCACTACCGGCGCCGTAGCCAAGCGTTTGGGGCGCGAATGGATCGGCTGCGAACGCGAAGCCAATTATCGCGATGCGGCCCTCAAGCGGATCGAGAAGGAACTCCCACTCGACGAAAGCGCGCTGACCACGATGCAGAGCGCGAAAGCCGCGCCGAAGGTCGCTTTCGGGGCACTGGTCGAAAACGGCTTCATCAAACCGGGCACGCAGGTGTTCGACAAGAAACGCCGCTGGGTCGCAAAGGTCCGCGCCGACGGCTCGCTGGCTTATGAAAAGCAGACCGGTAGCATCCACGGGCTGGGCAAAGACCTGCAAGGCGCACCCAGCTGCAATGGGTGGACCTTCTGGCATTATGAAAATGGCGGCGAGGTAAAGCCCATCGATGCGGCCCGTCAGCTGTATCTGCTGGCTGTGGAAGACTGACGCACGATCCGCGCGGTTTTTTGCAAGAATTTACCAATCGACTGTATTGCCGCACCCGGCCTCACGCAGGCCGGGCAGGCAAACTGTAATGGCAGGCAGATGAAACAGGACACTATCGGCAGCAAAGTCCTGGCGTTTCTCGCCGGCAATCTGCTCGATCCCACTCCGTTCAACTATCGCTTCGGCTATCTTTATCTCAACCGGACCAGCAAGGTGATCGTCGAGGAAACCGACACCTATATCGATAGCGGCATGCGTATGACGCAGGAAGCTGTCGCCGAAATCATGCAGAAATTCGCCCAGGCTTCGGAAGATCCGGCAGAACGGATCGCCGCACGTGACGAGGCGCTCGACTTATTTCTCGACGCCGCAGGTGAACTGGCGCGTGAAACGCAGCGTCAGGCGGGCGACGTGGGCCGCGACATTGCCGAGGAAAGCCAGGTGATCCGCGAAGGGGCAGAAGGCGAAGATCTGACCAGCGCAATCGGTCGCATCGTCGATCGGGCGGCCCAGGCCGAACGCGAACTGGCCAATTCATCCAACCGGATCGACAGGCTGCAGCGCGATCTCGAAGAAGCGCGCAACAAGGCGCTGGTCGATGAACTGACCGGCATCGCCAACCGCCGCGCGGCCCGGACGACCATCCAGGATCTCGAAACGCGCAAGGTTCGCTATTGCATCGCGATCATCGATGTCGATCATTTCAAGTCGATCAACGACACCTATGGCCATACGGTCGGCGACCGGGCCCTGAAACTGGTCGCGACCGCGCTGGAGGAATCGCTCGCGCCCTGGCCGGTGGCTCGCTGGGGCGGGGAGGAATTCCTGGTGATCGCCGAAATCCCCGACCCTGCGAGGATGGTCGAAAAGGTGCAGGCTGCCAAGGATGACCTGGCCTTTCGCAAACTGAGGCTGCGCGAAACCGACGAGCCGATGAATCCGATCACCTTCTCTGCCGGCGTGGCGGGCTGCTCGAGCACCAGCGAGCAAACCCTGCGGCGCGCCGACAATGCATTGTACAAGGCGAAGCAAAGCGGCCGCAACACAGTACTGATCGCGCCGGAGACAGGACGCGTAGGAGACGCTTGACGGTGGCTCGGGAACAAGACTTTCGGCATCCTACAATAACTGGCTAGACCGCACGACTGCACATCGACGGCGTTGAAGGCACAGCGCGGGGCCCGCTGGACTAATTGCGTCGCCGCCCATAGAGAGCGCTTCGATGGCGCTCATTCCCCGCAGACCCCGGTTTCTGACAGGCAAGATGCCGCAGGAACTGGTTGGTGCGGACGATTGGCACAGGCGCATCGCCATGCTGGTTTCGGCGATACTGATCGGCCTGGCCGCGCTGCTCTTTGCCAAACTGGGCGATGGCGCGCAGGCAATGTTCGCCTCGCTGCGCCGTGATTACGTCTATCTTCCGCTGGTCCTGACCCCGCTGACGTTCCTGCTCGTGTCTGTGCTGACCCGTCGTTTCGCCCGTGAGGCGCGCGGTTCCGGAATACCGCAGGTCATGGCCGCCAGCCGCCAACCGATGGGGCGTATCGCTCGCGCATTGCTTTCCTTGCGCGCTGCACTGGCAAAGATCGTCCTGACAGTCGTTGCATTGCTGGGCGGCGCATCGGTCGGGCGCGAAGGGCCGACGGTGCAGCTGGCCGGTGCGATAATGGTACAGGTCCATCGGCTGTTTCGCCTGCGCGTGACGCCCGGCGTGGTGATCGCGGGCGGTGCTGCCGGCGTTGCGGCCGCGTTCAATACCCCGCTGGCCGGAATCGCCTTCGCGATCGAGGAACTGGCCGTCGCCTACGAACAACGCGTTGCGGTCCTCGTCATGGGCGCGGTCATGATCGCCGGGCTCACGGCGCAGGGGCTGGCGGGCGACTACATCTACTTCGGCGAACTGGAGGGCAGCCTTCCGATCACCACGGTGCTGGTCGCTGCGCCGCTTGCAGGCCTGCTAGGCGGGCTTTTGGGAGGATTGTTCTCTCGTCTTTTCCTGATGCTGCGCGGCCCGGATGGGCGTTGGGCTGCCTTGCTCGACCGCAGGCCGATGATCACCGCGCTAGTCTGTGGCATCGTAGTAGGATTGCTGATCTTCGTCACCGATGGGGATGCAGCCGGAACAGGCTATGAGCCGACGACCGCTCTGCTCGAGGGGCGAGAGGGCGACTTCTGGTTCGGCCCGGCCAAGTTCTTCGCTGCGCTGGCGACCAGTGCGAGCGGAATTCCGGGCGGGATTTTCGCGCCCTCGCTGGCGGCGGGTGCCGGGTTCGGACAGTGGCTCACCCCGCTTTTCCCAAGCGAACAGGCGGGGCTGATCGTGCTGCTCGGCATGGCGGGATATTTCACCGGCGTGGTCCGCGCACCTCTGACGGCGGTGATCATTCTTGGCGAAGCGACCGGCAGCAGCCATGTCATCCTGCCGCTTTTCGCCACTGCACTGATCGGAGACTGGGCCGGCAGCATGGTGTGCCGCGAAAAACTCTACATCGTCCTCGCACGCGGCTTCCTGCCGCAGCAACCGCGCGAAGATCGACCAGACTGACCCGCTGTGTTCGAGCGCTTCCGCGCGCTACGACGTGCGGCATGATCCAGTTGAACGCCTCGAGTGCAGCCTTGTCGTCCAGATGACGGGCAAGAAAAAAGCCCCGGTCCAGTGGACCGGGGCTTTCTTGTAGGTTTGGCCGGATTTACCCTGCCGGAGCGACAGTCGACCAGACGATGTCGTTCGCATCCGTGTTCTCGAACAGGGCCACGAAGTTTCCATCGACCGAAAGAAGCGTGCTGTTACCGACTTGTTCGAACACCACGTCGGCATCTACGGTGTTGAACAGTTCGACCGTATCGCCCGCTTCGTAATCGCGAACCAGGTTGAACCCGTTGCCGACATCGTCGCCGTTGAAGGCGAAAACATCGTCACCATTGCCCCCGAACAGGGTGTTGGATCCTGCGCCCCCGTAGAGGTAGTCATTGCCGGCATTGCCGCGCAGTTCGTCGTTTCCGGCACCCCCGAACAACTGGTCGTCGCCTCCACGGCCAAAGAGGATATCGTTCCCGTTGCCACCGGTCAGGATGTCGCGACCTTGTCCGCCGTCCAGCCGGTCGTTGCCTTCGCCGCCGTCAAGGGTATCGGCACCGGCACCGCCTTCGATGGTGTCATCGCCCGCACCGCCGGAGATGATATCGTCACCGCCGTTGCCGTTGATGACGTCGTCGCCGTCGCCACCATCGATGGTGTCGTTACCGTTCCTGGCTTCGATGAGATCATCGCCTGCGCCGCCGTAGACGATATTGTCCCCCTGACCGGTGATGATGACATCGTCGCCACCAAGGCCGTCGAGGATGTTGCTGTTGTTGTCACCCACCAGCACGTCGTTGAACTGGCTGCCCTGAAGGCCTTCGATGCTGCGATAGGTGTCGCCTTCCGAATTGGTACCATTCAAGAGCGAGGCGGTTACGCCGGTTTCGGACTGGATATAGCTCGCAATGTCCGTACCCCTTCCGCCATCGAGCAGATCGGAGCCGCCGCGTCCGATGAGCACGTCATCGCCGCCGTTGCCATACAGTTCGTTGTTAAGGCCGTTGCCCAGCAGTGTGTCGTTGCCGCTGCCGCCTTCCGCATTCTCGATTTCGACGCCACGGGCGATAGTGATGCCCCCGAAAACACCGTCGACATAGGAGACGACGCCGCCGCCGGTCGGGGTGTAGTCGATCGTTGCCGCCAGCAGATCGATCTGCGCATTGCGCTGACCGCTATACTTGATCGTATCGTTGCCGCCGGTGTCCCAGATGGTCTCGTAATATGTGCCTTCGACGTTTTCGTCTTCGAGGACATAGACGTCATCGCCCGTCGCATGCGGATTGATGATGCCATAGCGTTCCTGAAGAACGGCTATATCGAATGCACTGAGTGTACCCGACCAGCCGTGTCCGATCCCGTCCAGGGTGAAGGGAGATGGGCCGTTCGGTCCGGTATCGAACGCGTCGTTATACGACATCACCGTATAAACGCCCTGGTTGAGGTCGAAGATGCCGTAAGATCCAGACGGGCCGGTCACGCCGACCATAACGTCCGATCCGCCGCCGGTATCGTGGGGATGGGCCACACCATGAGCGTGGCCGAATTCATGCAGCACTACTGCGAAGGCATAGCCACCCTGTTGCAGGGCCTCTTGGCCGGGAAGGTTCCAGCCGCCGCTCAGGACATTGAATACGCCGACACCCTGGGCATCGCCATAAGCCGGATCCTGCGGGAAGAAATAGGCCCCGTATTCCGCAGATTCAGTTTTGAGCAGACGGAACGTCGCTTCGTCGGCGTCTTCGGTAATCCGGTATTCGTATCCCAGGATATTCTCATATTCGCCGAGCGCCGACATGACCTGATCGACTTCGTAATCGTTCCAGTCGATGGTCACCATGGGGCCACCGTCGTCACCGGTCTGATTGAAGTTCTCGTCGGAATCGCCGAAGTAGACGTAGACTACCCCGTCTTCATTCGGAGTGATATTCTCGGCATTGACCCAATTGAGGGAATCGAGCGGATCCAGATCTGCAAGGGCAGTTTGCTGTGCCGTGATCGAATACCCGCCGGTCTGCCCGCCGTAAGCCACCACATCGATGTAGTAGGTGCCACCTTCTTGCGCGAGGAAGCTGGCCCTCGAACTGATATCGTTGGGGAAGTTGATGTCATCATTGGACGCGACCACATTGCCGTCGGCATCGTAAATGGTGATGATCGTGTCCAGTTCGCCCGCTGGCACATTCAGATAGCTGGTGTTGTAATCTGCACCGCCTGTCAGCTCGAAGCTGTAGATCTGACCTGCCTGGGCTTCGAACGTGTATGTGTCGATCTCGCCGAAGCCGGCTACCGGACCCGTCCCCGAATCGATGAAGCCATAGGTAATGCCATCGGTCGAGATGGTGACCGCGCCATCGAAGGTATCGGGCACTTCGTCAGTCGCGGCCTGCTGAACGACGTCGACAGTATAGCTGCCGGTAGCAGTCTGACCGGGATTGGCAAAGCCTGCCACCCCTATGGTGTATTGGCCCGTATACTCGGCGGTGAAGGTCAGCAGGGAATTGACGCCTGCGCCGCCATCATCGTCCGAATTAACAAGGATGCCTTCATTGTCCAACAGCGCCAGGAACGTATCGGGAAGCGGGTTGTCGCCCGCTCCGTACAGGCTGATCATGTAGGTCTGGCCTGCGACAACATCGATGGAGATGAAGTCGACCTCTCCTTCGACGGCGATGTCTCCATCGGTGGAACTGACTATTTCAGCTGCGATGGGATTGGCGCCACTCGCGGCGGCGGTCGATCCGGAAGCGATCGACGGAGCAGAGCGAGCTTCCGAAAAATCGGCGAACAAGTCCGCACCCGGCTTGCTCTCATGCTCATGCGATCCCCCTTCGAGGGGATGAAAATGCTCGCTCAGATAATAGTATTTATCGAGCAAGTCCGAAGAAGACATGGATGGTGAGAACATGGAAGCGGCAGCGACAGTATTACCAACCGCGCCATTTGAACTGCCGCCTCCGGCGTTTGCGCCATTGCCACTCGCGATATCCAGGAGCAGCGGACGGAACTGCGCGGAAATAGCGGAAGGCGACGTCGATGAAAGCTGAGCGGACGTCTGCGCGGAATGTGAAGAAGGAGTGTAGCCTGATCGGACGGTATTAAATCCAAGGTAGTCGTGATCGAAGGCTTGCCGCCCGAATAAATTCTCGAGGCCAATACGCATATGATACTCCCCTTTTTCCGCTGATAATATTGAATCCAAGCACGATTCGCGCTATTTCTGCGAAGGGTCAGCATCCACTATCATTCAAGGATGGCAACAGATTCTTAATAATATTTTTCTTGAGACACGATGGACCGTGCTTTTATTCGCATCAGTCGCGTCGTCGGCTTGCGCACAACCAACGCCGCAGCAAATCGCGAAAACAGACGCGGGACAGGACATGGAAAAAAGCAACACAGAAAAAGTTAAAGCGGCAATGGCGGCCAGTGCCGGGCAGAAGGGCGCGGACATCGGGGCGGTGGATTCAGGGGAAGATGATCAAGGCGTTGCAGACCTCCCGTTCTCTAGGGGCAAGACCTTCACATCGCTCGATGAATATCTCGCTCACCTCAAGGAAGGTGGCGCGGTCGATCTGCCATGGTGGCGTGAAATCCAACCTGGCGTATACGAATATGTCACGAACAAGACCGATGCTGAACGCAAAACAGCCACACGCGAAGAACTGATGGAGCGGTTCGGATTCGCACGCTGATTTTCACCTAATCGTGCTGTCTTCTGTGGCTTGCTCGACATTCCCGTGAAGGGTTGGCTTTTCGCCTGAGACTGGAAATTTGCCACAACGCGCTATTGCTTCCGGGTCTGTCCTACTCACGCATTGCAGGCTAGACCTTGCGGAATGAACCTCTTCGGCATTCCGCTTGGCGTATTTCGCACCCACCCAATTCGAAGATCTTTTTTAGCTCCTGAACGGTGTAACACCCGGTCCATGTCTCAGGTTTTGAGGGACAAAGCTGAATGAGTGACACTGTCTATATCCGGCCCGTCGGCCTCGTGTCAGGTCCGCAGAGTGAGCATGGCAATGCGATCCGGCTTGCGGGCAGCATGGTGTATGCCAGTCGCTTTGCCGTCATTCTGCGCCGCGATGGCGTTGTGGCGGAGCGCTGGCTGGCAGCTCCCGATAGCATGGCCGAAATCTTGGGTCGGTTGCCCGACGAGTGTGCGGCGGAGGCGGAAACGCAGTGGTCCAATCTCGCGCTTGTGCAGCCGCCCCTGGAGCTTGGCGCACGAACGATCCGGCTCGACCAGCCGCAGGTTATGGGCATCCTCAACGCGACACCCGACAGTTTCAGTGACGGGGGCCGGTTCCTCGATGACCGCGAGGCGGGGCGCGATCACGCGGCCACTATGGTCGAGGCGGGCGCTGCGATCATCGATATCGGCGGCGAAAGTACCCGCCCGGGTGCAAAGGCCCTTTGGGAAGGGGACGAGATTGACCGCATTGTGCCGGCCATCGAAGCCTGTGTCGGCATGGGCGCCGCGGTCAGCATCGATACGCGCAAGGCTGCCGTGATGGAGGCGGCGCTGGCGGCGGGCGCGCATCTGGTCAACGACGTGTCCGGCCTCGCGTATGATCCGCGCAGCGCGGAGGTCGTGGCTCAGGCCGGTTGTCCGGTCGTCCTTATGCACGCGCCGGGTGCGGGCGGGGACGATCTTCACCACGGCGGGGAATATTTCAACGTCGTCTTCGACGTGTTCGACGCCCTGCGCGAGCGACGCGATGCGGCGCTGTCGGCGGGGATCGAGGCCCGCAACATCCTGCTCGATCCGGGTATCGGCTTCGGCAAGAGCCTGGCGGACAATCTCGCCTTGATGAACGCGTTGCCCCTGTTCCACGCGCTCGGGCACCCGCTCCTGCTCGGCGCCAGCCGCAAGCGAATGATCGGTGCACTTTCGAACGAGGCAGAGGCTGGCGAACGACTTGGCGGCAGCGTCGCGCTGGCGGTGAAAGGCATGGATGCAGGCGTTCAGATCATGCGCGTGCACGACGTCGCCGAAACGGTCCAGGCGCGCAATGTATGGCGGGGCCTGCGCGATGCGGCGCTGACCGATTTCGCCGACCTGCCCGGCTGATCGCTTCTCTTACGAGTCGATCAGGCGGCGTCGTCGATCCCGAGTTCGGCGAGTTTGCGATACAATGTCGAGCGGCCGATGCCGAGCCTGCGAGCCACCTCGGTCATGCGCCCGCGATAATGGCCGATGGCGAGACGGATGATATCGGCCTCGATCTCTTCCAGTGGCCTGACATGTCCGTCTTCGGTGTACAGCAGGACACCCAGGCCCCGGGCCCGGCTCTCGCCGCGGTCGGCCTTGTCGCCGATCAGGGCGGCCAGCTTCTGGAAACTGTGCGCGGTCAGGGCTTCGCGCTGTTCGAACACGCAGGCCCGGAACAGCACAGCCTGAAACTGGCGGATGTTTCCCGGCCAGTCATAGGCTTCGAGCAGGCTGAGCGCGCTGTCTGCGATAGAATGATGTTTGAGGCCGGGCCGCTCACCGATGAGGCTGAGGAAGTACCTGGTCAGCGCCGGTATGTCGCCCAGCCGTTCGCGCAGCGCCGGCAAGCGGATGCGCGTGGCAGAAAGCTGCTCGAACAGTTCCTTGGAAAACTCGCCATTCGCCGTCAGCTTGTCGAGCGGAAGCGTTGAGGTGGCAAAGATACGCAGATCGATCTTGAAGCCATGGGAGGCGCCCGTCGGGCGAACGATACCGCTGGCAAGCACGCCGGCAAGCCGTTGTTGCTGGTCTGCGGGGAGGCGATCGACATCGACCAGGATCAGTGTTCCGCCATCGCAATATTCGATAAGCCCGGTCTGGCGGTCGAACGCGCCCGCAAAGGCTCCCTTTTCGTGTCCGAACAGCAGCGATTCGAGCGATGCGGGAGGCATTCCTCCGCAATGGACCACGCGCATGATCGCCTTGGCCCGGGTACTGGCGGCATGCATTGCCCGCGTCAGCATGTCCTTGCCGGTGCCGCGCTCGCCCTCGACCAGCACATGGGCGTGGCCGCGCGAAGCAGTGGCTGCCTTGGCCAGCGCGGTACGGAACGGTGCCGCCGAACCGACCATGGCATCGAAATCGACCGGGTGCGGCAGTTTCTCTGCCAGGGGTTGAAGCTCGGCGTCGGGTAGTTCGGAATGATCCGCCCTGTCGAGCGCCTGCAGCAGGCGATTGGGGCCGAGCGGTTTGACCAGAAAATCGGTCGCGCCCGCCCGCATGGCCTCAACCGCGAACAACGGTGAATTATCGGCCGTCAGCGCCAGAAGCGGCGTATCGGGGCGCGCATCGCGCAATTCGCGGATCAGGTCGCGCGGCGCATTTCCGTCGGTCCATTTGTCGAACAGTATTGCGTGGACCTGATCAGATTCCGGAGACGCCAGCATTTCGAGCGCTTCTTCGCCACTCGTGAAACTGACGACGCGCCAGCCTGCGCGTGCGGCGAGGGTTGCGACGAGCCGGTTCTGCGCCGGTTCGTCGTTGATCAGCATCAGCAGGCGTGGTTCCTGTGTTGCCATCTTGGTTCGCAATGCTCCCTCGGTCCCCGGACATGGTACATATCCGTTCGCATATGTCTTACGCGCGGCGGGTTAATTGCCAATTAAGGCTGTTCCAAGCGGTATTTGGCAACAGCGGGGTTGAGCAGCGCGCACCACCGCGATAGATCGACTTCAATATCAAACTCCATGATGGGAATACGAAAGATGGACTCCGCCAACGACATGAAGGCGCACAGCAGGACTTACGGCTCCTTTATCGGTACGCTCAAATGGTCCGTGCCGCTGATTGCCCTGATTGCCCTGTTCGTCGTCATCCTGATTTCAGACTAGGCGCATGGCGCTACGCATCGCGGTGATGAAAGAACGCGCTCCCGGTGAAAGCCGGGTGGCGCTGACACCCGAAACGGCGAAGAAGTTCGCTGCGCTCGGGGCCACTGTCGCAATCGAACAAGGTGCCGGGTTCGGCGCCTCGATCACCGACGATGCGTATCGCGAGGCGGGGGCTGAAGTCGGCACCTCGGCCGATGTTATCAGCGGGGCCGATATCGTCCTCGGCGTTCAGGCCCCCGATCCGACGCAGCTAACGGGTGTGAAACCCGGTGCGTGGGTTGCAGCGACGTTCGATCCGTTCCGTAATGGCGAGCTGGTTGCGGCCTATGCTGGGGCGGGGCTGGAAGCCTTGAGCATGGAATTCATGCCGCGCATCACTCGTGCGCAGAGCATGGACGTTTTGTCGAGCCAGTCGAACCTCGCCGGATACAAGGCAGTGCTTACTGCCGCGAATACCTATGGCCGTGCATTTCCTATGATGATGACCGCTGCCGGTACCGTTCAGGCGGCCAAGGTTTTCGTAATGGGTGTGGGGGTGGCCGGTTTGCAGGCAATCGCTACGGCGAAGCGGCTCGGCGCACAGGTAAGTGCAACCGACGTACGCTCCGCGACCAGGGAGCAGATTCAATCGCTGGGGGCGAAACCGATCTTCGTCGAAAATGTCGCCGGTATCGAGGGCGAAGGCTCGGGCGGTTATGCCACCGAGATGAGCGAAGAATACCAGAAAGCTCAGGCCGAACTGGTTTCCGCACACATCGCGAAGCAGGACATCGTCATTACGACTGCCCTTATCCCGGGCAGGCCTGCGCCGCGATTGATCTCGGACGGACAGATCGCCAGCATGAAACCGGGCAGCGTGATCTTCGATCTCGCCGTGGCGCAGGGCGGCAATGTGGAAGGTTCGGTGCCTGACCAGACGGTAGAGAAGCACGGTGTGAAAATCGTTGGCTACGCGAACACCGCCAATCATCTCGCTGCTGATGCCTCGGCGTTATTCGCGCGCAACCTCTACAATTTCCTCTCCGCTTTCTGGGACAAGGAGACGGGACGTCCCGTGCTGGACGAAGAAATCGGCGATGCCGTTCGGCTGACAAAAGACAACAAGGTCGTGAACTCCAGACTGGCAGGCTGAGCTTCCCGCGACTCCTTCAAAATAAAAGTGCATCCGATCTGCACATGGCCGCGTAACTGTTCCTGTAGAAACAGGAGCATCCCACTATGAACTATCCAAAGAAATTCGCCTTCGCCGCTCTCGCAGCGATGAGCGTCGCCACGGCCGGCTGCATGAGCATGGGCGATAACATGGCGATGGACGAACAGGTGGCTTACGTGGACGGTGCGGCAATGTACCCCACGATGAACATCATCGAAAACGCGGTAAATTCGCCAATTCACACGACATTGGTCGCTGCAGTAAAGCAGGCGCAGTTGGTCGATACGCTTTCCGGGCCCGGACCGTTCACCGTATTCGCACCCACCGACGAAGCCTTCTCGCGCGTTCCTCAATCCATGCTCAATTCGCTCATGATGGACAGCAATCGTGCTGCCTTGCAGAAGGTGCTGACCTATCATGTCGTACCCGGACGCATCACGGCTGCCGATCTCATGCAGCGGATCCGCGCTGGTAACGGCACGGCAACGCTGACCACGGTCGAAGGGGAGCCGCTCACCTTCACCATGCAGGGCGGAAATGTGATGATCAAAGGTATGAACAACAGTTCGGCTACGGTGACGCAAGCCGACGTCATGCAGTCGAACGGCGTGATCCACGTGGTCAACGGTGTGCTGACACCCTCGATGTAATTTGACCTGTATCGAATAGCGGGGCCGCGGATGCATCGAGCATTCGCGGCCCATTTCGTTTGGCGCTCGACTTGCCATGCCCTGCTTGCAATAAGGCAGGGACAAAGAGGGAAGGGGACGTCGCCTTGGATTTCATAAGCATCCTGTCGATCTTCGTGCTGGCATGCTTCGTCGGCTATTACGTCGTCTGGTCGGTCACGCCCGCGCTGCACACGCCCCTGATGGCGGTGACCAATGCGATCTCTTCGGTCATTATCGTCGGTGCGCTGATCGCGGCGGCGGCGGCCGACGTGCCGGGGGCTAAATGGCTGGGGCTGCTCGGCATCGTGCTCGCCAGCGTCAATATCTTCGGCGGCTTCGCGGTAACGGCCAGAATGCTGGCGATGTACAAGAAGAAGGAGAAGAAGTGATGCGCCACCTTCTCCTAGCCACACCCTTTGCGCTACTCGCGACCCCCGCAGCCGCCTCGACTGGCGAGCCGGTGAACCCTTGGGTAGCGCTGGCTTACCTCATTTCGGGTGTGTTCTTCATCCTCGCCCTGCGCGGCCTGTCGTCGCCCGCAACGAGCCGGACGGCCAATCGCTTCGGCATGGTCGGCATGCTGATCGCCGTAGTGACGACACTGGTGACGCATGTCCCGGGATTGACGATAGTTGTCTACGACGATGGACCGACCCAAACCTGGTTCGAGCTGGATTGGGCTACGACTAGTCAAATCCTGATCGCCATCGCGATTGGTGCTGCGATTGGTCTCGTGACGGCGCGCCGCATCGCTATGACTGCGATGCCGGAACTGGTCGCGGCATTTCATTCGCTCGTCGGTCTTGCCGCAGTGCTGGTGGGCTGGGCGGCCTATCTCAACCCTGGTGCGTTCGGCTTACTGACCGAAGCTGGAATTGCGGCGGTGTCCAAGGTCGAGATGGGCCTCGGCATTGCCATCGGGGCGATCACGTTCTCGGGATCGGTTATCGCCTTTGCCAAGCTCAGCGGAAAGATGAGCGGTTCGCCAATCCTGCTGCCCGCGCGGCACGTAATCAACCTTGGGGTCTTGGCTGCGATCATCGTGCTCACCGCGCTTTTCGCCATGGCAGGGCCCGACGAGACACCGCCGCTGATCGTTGCGCTGACCGTGCTCGCTTTCGTCATCGGCTTCCTGCTGATCATTCCCATCGGCGGGGCGGACATGCCGGTCGTGGTCTCGATGCTGAACTCCTACTCGGGCTGGGCGGCGGCGGCGATGGGCTTTACGCTTGGCAATACGGCGATGATCATCACCGGCGCGCTGGTCGGCAGCTCGGGTGCGATCCTCAGCTACATCATGTGCCGGGCGATGAACCGCAGCTTCATTTCGGTAATCGCAGGCGGGTTCGGAGCGGATGACGGCGGCGGCGCTTCCGGCGAGCCGCGCGAACAGCGCCCGTACAAGCAGGGCAGTGCGGCCGACGCCGCCTTCATGCTGGAACAGGCGGAAAAGGTCATCATCATCCCGGGTTACGGCATGGCGGTTGCGCAGGCACAGCACGCGCTGCGCGAAATGACCGACGTGCTGGAGGAAAAGGGCGTCGAGGTGAAGTTCGCTATCCATCCCGTCGCCGGCCGCATGCCGGGTCACATGAACGTGCTGCTGGCCGAAGCCAGCGTTGATTACGACAAGGTGTTCGAACTGGAGGACATCAATACCGAATTTGCGCAGGCCGATGTGGCTTTCATCATCGGGGCCAACGACGTGGTCAATCCGGCGGCCAAGACCGACAAATCTTCGCCCATCTATGGCATGCCCGTGTTCGACGTGGACAAGGCCAAGCAGGTCTTCTTCATCAAGCGGTCGATGGGCGGCGTCGGCTATGCCGGGGTCGATAACGATGTGTTCTACATGGATCAGACGATGATGCTGCTGTCCGATGCCAAGAAGATGGTCGAAGAAATCGTGAAGGCGCTCGACTGACATGAAACGGGTCGCGATTATTCTTGCGGTTCTGGTTATCGCCGGGCTGATCCTGTGGGCCACCGTTGGCGGCGGCTTCCAGGGCTCGGTGGAAGATAGGCTCGAGGATGAAATGGTGGCTGCCGGACTGCCCCAGCCCATGGCAGAGTGCATGGCAGGCCGCATGGCGGACCGGCTTTCGATCGGCCAGCTGCGCAAGCTCGAAAGCCTCCGGCCCGAGGAAGGCGAAGCGGATATTCCGCTGAACATCGCCGAATTTCTCGAGCGGGTACGCCGCGTGGACGACCCCGAAGTGCTGGAAGTTTCCGCCACGTCCGCTGCCATATGCGCCTTCGGGGCCGGCTGAGACGCTTGCAATCGTTCGACCTTGCGCCACAATGCGTTGCAAGGGAGAGACTCATGACCATCAGACTGCCGCTTGCCGCTGCATTGCTCGCCTGTGCAATGCCCGCATTCGCCGCGACGCATAATGTCGCCCCGGGCGAAGACGCTCAGAAGGCCTTGCAGGAGGCGCTCATCCTTGCAGAGCCCGGTGACGAGATCGTCCTTGCGGCGGGCCGCTATACCGTCACCGATGGCCTCAGCCTCGATGTCGACAATGTCACGGTCCGCGGTGCGGGAATGGACGGCACGGTTCTCGATTTCACCGGCCAGCAGGGTTCGGGCGAAGGGCTGCTGGTCACCAGCGACAACGTAACCATGCGCGATTTCGCGCTGGAGAACCCCAAGGGCGACGGTATCAAGTCCAAGGGCGCCGACAACATCGTCTATCACCGCATTCGCGTCACATGGACGCGCGGCCCGCACGCGGAAAACGGGGCCTACGGGATTTATCCCGTCGAAAGCACCGGGGTGTTGATCGACGGCGTGAAGGTCACCGGGGCATCCGATGCCGGCATCTATGTGGGCCAATCGAACGGCATCACGGTGCGCAATTCGATCGCCGAAGCAAATGTTGCCGGGATCGAGATCGAGAACAGCCGCAATGCCCTGGTCGAACATAACGTCGCGACGCGCAACACCGGCGGCATTCTGGTGTTCGACCTGCCGGCGCTACCGGTCATGGGCGGCGGCAATGTAATCGTGGCCAACAATCTCGTGGTCGCGAACGACACGCCCAATTTCGCCCCTCCCGGCAATATCGTCGCGAGCGTGCGCCGGGGCACCGGCATCCTGATCATGGCCAATGACAAGGTCCTTATCGAGAACAACATCCTTTCGAGAAATCCGACCGCTCCGATCATAGTCATCGCTTATACCCAGAGTTTCGACGACGAGCGGTACAATCCGCTTCCGCGAGATGTCGTGATCGGCGAAAACCTCTATGACGGCGGCGGTTACGACCCCCAGCTCGACGGGGCGGAGATGTTGCTCGGCGCGTTCGGGGGCGAGTTGCCGCCGGTGCTGTGGGATGGGCTTGGCTCCGTGACTGCGGTCGAGGATACCTCCGGCTGGAGCCTCAATCTCACCGAAGTGGGCAAGGGGCTCGATGCGGCAAGGCCCGGGCCGTTGACCGTTGCAGCGCCGACTGGCGAATTCGACAGAAACGGCATTGGCGCGCCCGCCGAACTGGACGACCGGCTGGGGGCATGAAACCGGCTGTCGCCCTGCTCGCGAGCGCATGCTTGGCGCTGGCCGGGTCCGTTGCGGTGCGGGCGGAACTTCTCCAGCCGGCAAACGCGCGCGCACAGGTGAACGATGTGGCGGTGCTGCAGGGTTTGCCGCAGAACTTGTCCGACTTCGGCTTCTTCGAAAACCAGACTGAACAGCAACCGGGGCAGGGGGTCACGCCTTACCGGCTCAATACACCCCTGTATTCGGACGGCGCCGAAAAATTGCGTTTCGTCTATCTGCCCGGTGGCGCGGCGATGAAAGCGCAAGGCGAGGGACTGCTCGACATTCCGGTAGGAGGGGCGCTGATCAAGACATTCGCATTCGATCAGAATGGCGGGCGCCGCCTGATCGAAACGCGTGTGCTGCTGCATCGCGCGGATGGCTGGCTGGCACTGCCTTACGTCTGGAATGACGAACAGACCGAGGCGCGGCTGGCCATTGCAGGTGCGCGTGTCGATGTCACCACACCGGGCGGGGAGGCTATCAGCTACCGCGTTCCGAATAAGAACCAGTGCAAGGAATGCCATGGCCTCGGGGGTGCGGTTACGCCGATCGGACCCAAGGCGCGAAACCTGTCGCGCGAATGGCTCGGCAAAATGGTCGCCTCGGCCCATCTCGATGCGGTTCCGGATGGATCGGACCAGTTGCCGATCTGGGAAATGCGCCAGAGCGCGGATCTGGCCGATGCCGCGCGTGGCTATCTGGACGTCAATTGCGCGCATTGCCATCAGCCCAATGCGACAGCTTCCAACAGCGGGCTGGACCTGCGTTGGGAACAGAAGTCACCCGATGCGATCGGGATCGGCAAACGCCCGGTTGCCGCCGGTCGCGGGGCTGGCGGCCACATGTTCGATATCGTGCCGGGTTCGCCTGACACATCCATCCTGACCTATCGCATGGCCAGCGCCGAGCCCGGTGTTGCGATGCCCGAGCTTGGCAAATCCACAGTCGATGACGACGGGCTGGATATTGTACGACGCTGGATCGCACAGATGAGACCGTGATGCGTGCACGCTCGTCTGCTGGCGGGAATACCTCGTTTTGGGCCTTCTTGGGCACACTGGCGCAGAAGCATGGAAAAGCGATGGAACCGCCTCTGGCGCAACCCGTTCTAACCCCCTGATACGTGGGCAAACTGCGATCAGGTTGATTTCAGGGCGGAAAAGGACGGACGGTTGCGGAAACTCGGCATTATCGGGGGCATGAGTTGGATTTCCACTCGGGCATATTACGAACGGATCAATAAAATCGTGCAGAAGAAGGCGCCGCCGATGGCGAGCCCTCCGATGCTGATCGAAAGTCTGGACTATGCGCCAATCGCGGCGGCCAAGAACGCCGACGATTGGGACAGCATCGCCTCGACGCTGGTAGAATCTGCCCGGCGGCTGGAAGCTGGCGGAGCCGAAGGGCTCGTCATGGCTGCCAATACGATGCACAAGGTCTATGATCGCCTGACCGAAGCCGTCTCCATTCCGGTGCTCCACATCGCCGATTGCGTTGGCAAGGCGATGGAGGAAGACGACTGCAAGAATGCCGCGCTTCTGGGTACCCGCTTCGTGATGACGGAAAGCTTCTATCGCCAGCGTCTCGTTTCGCATGGCGTGGACCTGCTCGCGCCCGATCAGGGTGATGTCGAACTCGTCGACGGGATCATTTACAAGGAACTCATGCTCGGCCGGGTCACACGCGATGCCGAACGCGCGCTCAAGACCATCATTACGATGAAGGAAAAAGAAGGGGCGGAAGCCATCGTGCTCGCCTGCACCGAACTCGAACTCGTCGTCGATACCGACGCCAACGTACTCCCGGTCTACAATTCCACCGATATTCACTGCCGGGCTGCGGCCGATTGGATTCTGTCCTGACCTGATCCGAACGACGAACCCGGCCTCTGCGCCGCACAACCTGCCGAAAATCCGCCGGGTTCGCTTTTCGTTCACGTTGTCGCCCCCCTGCCGCTGACCTAAGCGTCGCCGCGCATGCACACAGCACCCTACGCATCCGATCCCGCCGCAAGTCGCGGGCGCGAGTTTCCCGAGGAACGAGCAGGTTCGCGCGGCCCCCGCAGCGAATTCCAGCGTGACCGCGACCGGATTGTCCATTCCATCGCATTCCGGCGCCTGCGATCGAAGACGCAGGTCTTCATCGCACCGGATGGTGACCACTACCGCACCCGCCTGACACACAGTCTGGAAGTGGCCCAAGTCGGTCGGGTAATCGCACGCGAACTGGGCCTTAACGAAGATCTGACGGAGGCGCTTTGTCTCGGGCATGATATCGGACATCCGCCGTTCGGACATGCAGGCGAAAAGGCGCTCGAACAGGCGATGGTCCATGCGGGCGGTTATGATCACAATGCTCAGGGCCTGCGCACCCTTGCCCGGCTCGAAGGTCCCTATTGCGACCATGATGGCTTGAACCTGACGTGGGAAACGCTTGAAGGTCTGGCCAAGCACAACGGCCCCGTGGCGGCTCCCAGCTGGGCGCTTGCTGAAATCGATCAGGCCTTTTCGCTCGAACTGTCGACCTGGCCCTCGCTCGAAGCGCAGGTCGCCGCTGTTGCGGACGATATCGCCTATGACAATCACGACATAGACGATGGTCTGCGCGCAGGTTTCCTCTCGCTCGACGATCTGCTCTCGCTCGACTGGCTTGCCGATCAATGGCGCGAAGTCGAACGGCGGTTTCCTCACGCCCCGCGCGATCGCCAGCAGCGCGAGCTCGTCAGGACGCAGATCGGGTTGATGGTAAACGACGTGATCACGCAAACCCGCGCGCAGACCAGCGGGATCATGAGTGTCGACGAAGTGCGCGCAGCAGGGCGCCAACTGGCCACTTTCACTCCGGCGATGCGCGAGCACGAGCGCAGGCTCAAGCGGTTCATGTACGATCGGCTGTATTATCACGATGAACAGATCGCGACGGCTGAACATGCGCGGGACGTTATTGCGCGCCTGTTTGCAGCCTACCATCAGGATGAGACCAATCTGCCTTCACCGTGGCTTGCATCGCTGCCGAAACAGGAACCGGAGCGCAGCCGCCATATCGCCGATTTCATCGCCGGTATGACCGATCGCTACGCCATCGATCAGTGTCGGCGCATTTACGGTCGTGCCCCTGAGGGACTGAGCAATGTCTGATACGATCCGCATCGCGTTGATCGGCGCAACGGGGCTGATCGGCACGACGGTTATCGGTCAATGCATCGGGCGCGAGGATGTTCGCCTGACGGGCATTGCGCGGCGCGAAATGAAGTTGCCTCGCGGTATTCGCATGGAACTTTTCGTCGCTGAACCTGCCAAGTGGGGCGAAGTAATCGAGGCGATACGGCCCACGGCTCTGATTTGTGCGCTGGGTACGACGTGGAAGAAAGCTGGCGAGGAAGAAACGGCGTTCCGCGCCGTCGATCATGATCTGGTTCTGGAAACTGCGCAGGCTGCGAAGAAACTGGATGTAGAACGTTTCATCCATGTCAGCTCTGCAGGCGCAGATCCAATGTCGAGCAAGTTCTATCTGAAAGTGAAGGGTGAGGTCGAACGGGAACTGACCAAGATGCGTTTCGGCCGCTTGGACATACTGCGGCCCGGACTTCTGGTCGGAAAGCGCGAAGGCGATCGCCGTCCAGCGGAACGGTTTGGTATCGCGGCGGCGCCTTTGGGCAACCTCCTGCTGCACGGCAGCTACCGTCGGTTCCGCGCAATCAGGTCCGATAGTGTCGCCCAGGCTGCGCTTGCGCTTGCAAAGCGGGCGGCGAGGGGCCGTTTCGTCCATGACAATGACGGCATACTGCGCGCAGCGAAGACGTTACCGCAGATCGAACACGAAGCGAGTTAGAGCCTAAGGAGATCCGGCATGTGGGATACGGTTTTCAGCACTGCGAACCTGCTCGCCATGGCCATGTGGGCAGGATTGATACTGCTTCCGCGCTGGCCGGCATTGCTGGCTGCTGTCCTTTACGCAGGGGTCGGCCTGTTAAGCTTTGCGTATCTCGTCGGGCTCGTGGGCATCCTTACTGGAACGTTCGATCCGGGTGGCTCAAGCGGCTCGGCCGGCTTTTCGACGATCGAAGGCGTACGCGCGATTTTCGCCAGCGATGGAGGTGTGACCATCGGGTGGATACATTACCTCGCCTTCGACCTCTTCGCCGGCTTGTGGATCGCGCGCGATGCCGACGCGAAGAACTTCTCCCGGCTTGTCCAGGCACCGATCCTGGTGGCCACCTTCATGGCCGGGCCGGTGGGGCTGTTTCTATGGCTCGTAATTCGGGAAAAACGCGCCCGGTCGGCCGGTCGCTGGAAGTGACGCGAAACAGGTTGCACGAAGCAACCGAGATGGCATGATGCTGCAAAAGCTGTCAAAAGCGGAGAGGCTTCATGACTGAAACGCAAAAGCTCACATTCGATGAGCTCATCCACCACTGGGCGCTTGAAAAACCGGATCAGGTTGCGCTCGAACAGGATGGCGATGCGCTGACCTTTTCTCAGCTCGAGGAGCGGTCGCGCAGAATTGTTTCCATGCTGCGAACGCACGGGCTGGCCAAGGGCGACAGGATTGCCTGGCTGGGCAAGAATGCGCGCCATTATTTCGAACTGTTCTATTCAGCTGCGCGCATGGGCGTGGTCATGGTCCCCATAGGCTGGCGACTTGCTGCACCGGAGATCGCCTATATCATCGAAGACACCGGGGCGCGGCTGCTGTTTACCGGGGAAGGGTTCGATGATCTTGCTGCCCTGGCTTGCAGCAAGATCGAAAGCCCACCCCAGGTAATCGATACGGTCGGCGCGCAGGCCGAAATTGCTTCTGCACCCGCCGACGATTTTACAGGAGCCGGGCCTCAGGACGCAGTCCTCCAGCTCTACACATCTGGCACCACAGGGAATCCCAAGGGCGCGGTCCTGACGAATGCCAATCTCTTTTCGCTACGCCAGCCAGCGGAAGAGGCGGCCCAACCATGGTCGAGCTGGGATGATGATGAAGCGATCCTCATCTGCATGCCATGCGCGCACATCGGCGGAACCGGTTTGGGGATCATGGCGCTGGCTGCCGGCATACGCGGAATTGTGCAGGCCGAATTCACACCCGATGGCGTGCTGGACGGGTTTGAACAGGGTATCACCAGGCTCTTCATCGTCCCGGCCGCGCTGCAGATGGTCGTTCACCATCCGCGCGCCAGGAACACCGATATGTCGGGGGTTAAATACGTCATGTATGGCGCGGCACCGATCCCCCTCGATCTGCTACGCGAAGCCGTCCAGACCATTCCGGATGCGGGCTTTTTGCAATGCTATGGCATGACGGAAACAACCGGCACGATCGCGATGCTGCCACCGGAGGACCATTGTCTCGAAGGCAACGAGCGCATGAAATCGGCGGGCAGGGCGGTCCCGGGAGCAGAGCTCAAGGTGGTGGGTGACGACGGCGAGGAACTACCCATCGGCGAGGTGGGCGAGCTGATCTGCAAAAGCCCCTCGAACATGGCTGGCTACTGGAACCTTCCAGACGCGACGACGGCGGCGCTCAAGGACGGCTGGATGCATACAGGGGATGCCGCCTATATGGACCGGGATGGCTATGTGTACATCCAGGACCGCATGAAGGACATGATCATATCGGGCGGCGAGAACGTCTATCCGGCGCAGGTGGAAAGCGCGATCTACGGTCATCCGGCGGTGGGAGAGGTCGCGGTGATCGGAGTGCCAGACGAAACCTGGGGCGAAGCGGTCAAGGCCTGTGTGGTGCCGAAGCCGGGCCAGGTGCTGGATCCCGACGACGTCATTGCCTTCACGCGCGAGCGACTGGCCGGTTTCAAGGTACCCAAGACCGTGGATCTCATTCCGGAAATGCCGCGCAATGCCAGCGGCAAGATCCTGCGGCGCGAGCTGCGGGCCCCTTACTGGCAAGGGCGGGACAGGCAGGTCAATTGAAACGTCATGCACCCGCTACGGCCCGCAACTCGGGACCGATTGCCGACGTGCTGGCGCAGGAACTGCCCGCCAGCGGACTGGTCCTCGAAATCGCCAGCGGCACGGGCGAACACGCCCTGTTCATGGCCAGCCGCTTTCCCGAACTGACCTGGCAGCCGAGCGATTTCGATCAGGAAGCGGTGGCCTCGATCGACGCGTGGGCCAGCGAAGCAAAGCTCGCCAACCTGCGGCCCGCAATCCAACTCGACGCATCCCATCCCCCCTGGCCTGTTGGAAATGCAGACGCCATCCTATGCGTGAATATGGTTCACATCAGCCCCTGGAGAGCGACAGAAGGCCTCTTTGCTGGAGCAAGCCGTATCCTGACCGGCAACGCCCCTCTGATCCTGTACGGCCCCTATATCGAGAACGATGTCGATACGGCGCCCTCGAACCTCGAATTCGACGCCAGCCTGAAAGCCCGTAACCACGAATGGGGCCTCCGGCAGATCTCAGACATGGATGATCTGGCACGCGCCGAACGCCTTCACCGTACCGCGCGGCACCCAATGCCCGCGAACAACCTTATGCTGGTCTACAGGCCCACTCCCCACCCCAAATGAAAACGCCCGCCAGTGGCGGGCGTTTTCGATGTGGGGTGGTCAGGCCTTTAGATTTCGTCGTCCACCGTGTTCGCAGCGGATTCGAGATCGTCACCGGCACCGCGAACGGTGTTGCAGGCTGCAGCGGTCAGCGTCATCGAAGTGATGCCGAGTGCAAGCAGGATTTTCTTGATCATGGTTCTTCCTTCCCGAAAAGGCGCCCTGATTGGGTTCCGGGTACAGAACGGGAGATGATGCAACCGGTTCCCGGGGCAATTGAACCTGAGCCGCAGCATATCCATATGCTCGCGCCATGGCCGAGCCCGACTTTCTTCTTTTTGCCAGCGATGCCGAACTCGCCGCGTTCTGGGGCGGTCTATTCCTGCTCATTGCATTGATCTGCATGTTGATGGAACGGCGCAGGTCCAGGCGCCGCGAAATCAACCGCGTCGGCTGGATGCCATGGACCGGGCTTTTCTTGGTTTTTGCCGTGTTCGGAGGTGGTCTGCTGGCACTATCCGTGCCGGTAATCTTGCGTGGATAGTGATCAGTAACCGTTAAAGACAGGCTTCGAGATAAGCCTGGTCGAAGCCGAATTGCCGCGCTTTTTCGAGCGTATAAGGGCGCAGGCCAGATGAGCGGAATTCACCCAGGATCTTGCCATCTTCGCTCTCGTCCAGATATTCGAATTTGAACAGTTCCTGGGTAACGATCACATCGCCTTCCATCCCGATCACCTCGGTGATGTTGGTTGTGCGGCGCGAACCATCGCGAAGGCGCTTCACCTGCACGATGAGGTCGACAGATTCCGCAATCTGGCGCGAGATGGCTTCTTTCGGAATCTTGATGTCACCCATCAGAATCATGTTTTCCATACGGCCGAGACATTCGCGTGGACTGTTCGCGTGAAGCGTACACATCGAGCCGTCGTGGCCGGTGTTCATGGCGGCGAGGAGGTCGAAACATTCCGCGCCGCGGATTTCGCCGAGAATGATACGGTCCGGACGCATACGCAGGGCGTTCTTCACGAGATCGCCGATGGTGATGGCGCCTTGCCCCTCAAGGTTCGGGGGGCGGGTTTCAAGTGGCAGCCAGTGCGGCTGCTGCAGGCGCAACTCGGCCGCGTCCTCGATAGTGAGAACGCGCTCACCTGGATCGATCATCTTCGACAGGGCATTGAGCATGGTCGTCTTGCCCGAACCGGTACCGCCCGAAATGACGATGTTCATCCGGCATGCGCCCGCAATCTTTAGGGCGGTACACATCTTTTCGCTCATCGAACCGAAGTCCTTGAGCATGTCGAGCGTGATCGGCTTTTCGGAGAATTTACGAATGGAAATGGCCGTGCCGCGCAGACTGAGCGGCGGCACGATGACGTTGACGCGCGATCCATCCTTGAGGCGCGCGTCGGCCAGAGGTGTGGTCTGATCGACGCGGCGGCCGACCTGGTTCACAATACGCTGGGCAATCTGGAAGAGGTGGGTTTCATCGCGGAACTTTATCGGCGCGATGATCAGTTTGCCCTTCTTCTCGATATAGGTCTGGTCGGGTCCGTTCACCATTATGTCCGACACGTCGGGATCATTCAGCAACTCTTCGAGCGGGCCAAATCCCAGCAGCTCGTCGACCAGCACCTTTTCGAGCGCAAATTGTTCGCGGCGGTTTAGCGTTACCTTCAGCTCGGCCAGCACCTCCATGATGATCGGACGAAATTCTTCCGACAGTTCATCCTTGGACAAGGTGGCGGCGGCTTCCGGGTCCACTCGTTCGAGCAGGCGCGGGAGGACCTGCTCTTTGATCTTGTGAACGCTTGCTTCGAAACCCCCGACCTGACTCTCGCCAGAGTGGGTGGTGTTCATGCGCTCGTCCAGGCGGGACATCGCGTCGCTACTGCCGGCTGACATGCCAGTTGCCGTTGGCGCGTTTGCAGGAAGGGGCGGGAACTGTTCGCCGCCCGAAGATCCGGAATCCTTCGACTGCTCAGGCGTGGCTGTACCTCCACGCATGGGTTTCGCTACGCCAAATTGCGGACGCGCACCGGCACCCATTCCTGCCGGTCCGTTTTTCCGTCCGAATGCGCTCATTGTCGGTAACCCCCGAGGTATCTCTTGATTCGCCTGGCGCAACCCTGCCCATTCGCGGCAAAGCCCGTGTCTTGAAGCTTGGTGAATAAAATGGAAACCTTGATTTTTCCCTAATGTCTGGTGGTCGGAACCATGACCTCGGTCTGCAGCGAAAGGGTCCGGAAGCAAAACATTAGTAGGGCCAATTGATTGCACAGTGAGAACCGCTAAGGCTGCGCCGCGCAGCGCTAATCGGAGTATGCAATCCATGTGTGGAATTATCGGTATTGTCGGCAACAAACCTGTGGCGGAACGCCTCGTCGATGGTTTGCGCAGGATGGAATACCGCGGATACGATAGCGCCGGGATATGTACGATACATGAGGGCGCGCTCGTTCGGCGCAGAGCCGAAGGCAAGCTCAACAACCTCATTGCGGAATTGGCGGACAATCCGGCCCCGGGCGAGATCGGCATTGCTCATACGCGCTGGGCAACGCACGGGGCGCCGACCGCGAAGAACGCCCATCCACACGCGACGGAGCACGTCGCGCTCGTTCACAACGGGATCATCGAGAACTTCAAGGAATTGCGCGCCGAACTGCGCGATGCAGGTCGTACGCTGGAAAGCGACACGGACAGCGAGGTCGTAGCTCACCTTGTTTCGGAACTAGTTGAAAACGGCCGCAGCCCGCAGGAAGCTGTTGCAGATGTCCTGCCCCGTCTGCGTGGAGCCTTTGCGCTGGCGATAGCCTTCCGCGATCATCCAGACATTCTGATCGGTGCCCGCAGAGGATCCCCGCTTGTCGTGGGATATGGCGTAAACGAAACCTACATCGGCTCCGACGCGCTGGCGCTCGCGCCGCTCACGCAGGAAATCAGCTATCTCGAAGAAGGCGACTGGGTTGTGGTCACGCGTATTGGCGCGTCGATTTACGATGCGGAAAATACCGCGGTGACGCGTGAAATTTGCAACTCGGGTGCGTCGGCCGCAGCCGTGGAAAAAGGCAATTATCGCCATTTTATGCAGAAAGAGATCTTCGAGCAGCCGACGGTGGTGGCCCAGACGCTCGGTTCCTATCTACGCCAATCGGATAATTCGGTCGCCCTGCCACAATTCGATTTCGATATTTCGCGCATCAAGCGCGTCACCATCGTTGCCTGCGGAACATCCTATTACGCAGGGATGGTTGCGAAATACTGGTTCGAGCAGTTCGCGCGGGTTCCGGTCGACATCGATGTGGCTTCCGAGTTCCGCTATCGCGAACCGGTGCTTGAGGAAGGCGGCCTCGCGCTGTTCATTTCCCAGAGCGGAGAAACGGCCGATACGCTTGCGGCTCTGCGTCATTGCAAGGAAAACGGTCAGACAATCGGCGTGATCGTGAATGTGCCGACAAGTTCGATGGCGCGCGAGGCCGATCTCCTTTTGCCGACCCATGCCGGACCGGAAATTGGTGTCGCATCGACGAAGGCCTTCAGTTGTCAATTGGCTGTCCTTGCAGCTCTGGCGGCACATATGGCGGTCAAGAAGGGCTTGATAAGCCGCGAAGAAGAGCAGGCAGTTGTCGGTCATCTGCTGGAGGCCCCTGCTGCGCTTAATGCCGCGCTCGATCACGATGATGATATCGCCAGCATGGCGCACCTGATCGCGCCGGCACGCGATGTACTTTATCTCGGACGTGGCCCGGACTTTCCACTCGCGATGGAAGGCGCCTTAAAACTTAAGGAAATCAGTTACATTCACGCGGAAGGCTATGCCAGTGGCGAGATGAAACATGGGCCCATAGCGCTGATCGACAGCGAAGTGCCCGTTATCGTTCTCGCGCCGTCGGGACCTCTGTTTGAAAAGACAGTCTCGAATATGGAAGAGGTTCGCGCGCGGGGAGGGAAAATCGTTCTGATTTCCGATGCCAAGGGTTTGGAAGAAGCCGGGGAGGGGTGCCTTGCAACGATCGAAATGCCGCAGGTTCACCCCCTGATCGCACCGCTGGTCTACGCCATCCCGGTCCAGTTGCTCGCTTACCATGTCGCGTGCGTCAAAGGCACGGATGTCGATCAGCCACGCAACCTTGCAAAATCCGTGACGGTGGAGTGACTTATCGACATTTGATCGTACTGATTGCGTTTTTACCGCGTAATAAGGTTTTGCGGCTAACCGTGCTCGTGTGAGCGAGCTGCCCAACAGACAGGACACGAGTGCTACTGCACTCTCTATCCGCCAAGCCATCGGGCTCGAATCGCCCGAAGGCAGCGATTGGGCGCTCATTCATGGGCGGCAATACGCCCTGCTCAGAGAGCGTGTAAGAGCGCGGGCAATACTTCATATGACGGGCTTTATCCTGATCGCAGCCGGGCTTTTCAGCTCGGTCAATACTCTTGTGATCGTTGCCTGGGCTGGTGCCTTGCTAGCAGCCGTCGTTTTTTCCGCTCGCGCAGACATGCGTCTGGCTGATGCCGAGAGTCGGTACGTGGCCGTCGCTGAAATGAAGTCTCATGCTTTTGCGGCGGCGGCGAAAGGGGCGGTGTGGTCATTGGGTATGATCACATGCGCTTTCATTGCGGATCCGGTTCAAACGGAAATCGTGTGGGCCGTGGTCGCGATGCTGATCCTTGGCACAACGGTAAGCCGCTTCAGCGTTCCGCTCAGTGCAATCGCCTTTGCCCTTGCAGCCGGCGTCGGCGGTTTCATTGCGAGTATCGTGACGTTCCAGTTCAGTCTGGCTGCCATCGTCCTCATTTCGACGTTACTGGCGACCTTCGGGGTGATCGAGAGCGCCCGTGTCGCAGTTGCTGCTCGAATTGCGGAAACGGCGATGCAGGAAAAGAGCGAAGTGGTGTCCATGCTGCTGCGCGAATTCGAGGAAGGCCAGGCAGACTGGCTTTGGCAGATCGACACGCGCCGGCGGCTCAAGGCTGTATCACCACGCTTTGCCTTTGCACTCGGTAAGGAACCTCGCGACGTGGAGGGGCAATCCTTTCTGCAACTCATTTCCGGCAGTGGCTGGAAGACGGGATCATTTCCGGAAAGTCTCCACGAGCTTGCCGAGAAGCTGAAGCGGCGGGAAAATTTCTCGAACTTCACCATCCGTGTGTCGATCGAAGGGCAGGACCGCTGGTGGGAATTGTCAGGTACTCCCATTGTGGATGATGTCGGCAATTACCAGGGGTTCCGCGGTGTCGGGTCCGATGTGACCGAACAGCGGGAATCATCGGAGAAGATCGCCTATCTCGCCCGCTACGACACGCTCACGCAGCTGCCCAATCGACGCATGCTAAACGAAGCCTTGGGCGATGCCCTGAAATATTCGGCGGACTGGCGGTCCCGCTGTGCCTGTTTGATGATCGACCTGGACCGCTTCAAGGCCATCAATGATTCGCTCGGACATCTGGTCGGCGATCAGATGCTGGCTGAGGTTGCGGCACGCTTGAAGCCTCTGACTAGAGAAGGCGAGGTTTGCGGCAGATTGGGCGGAGACGAATTTGCTGTCGTGATCCGGGATGCGTCCGACAGGAGCCGTATCGAATGGTTGGCCCGCGCGATTATCGAACGGCTGTCCGAACCGTACAAGATCGAGAACCAGGTCCTTTATGTCGGCGCAAGCGTCGGCTCCGCCTGCGGCCCCCGCGATGGACGCACCGTGGAAGAACTGCTGCGCAATGCCGATCTGGCGCTATACCGCGCCAAGGATGAAGGTGGCGGGATCCACTGCGAGTACGAACCTTCGCTGCATGCGAATGCGGAGGAGAAGCGGCAGCTGGAACATTCGCTGCGCCACGCGCTCGAACGCAACGAGATGCAATTGCATTATCAGCCCGTTGTCGACGCCAATTCGGAAGCGATAGTCAGCTTCGAGGCCCTGATCCGCTGGAACAGCGCGGAGCACGGCTTTGTCAGCCCGGTAAAATTCATCCCGCTCGCCGAAGACACGCGCCTGATCGTGCCGATCGGTACGTGGGTCTTGCAGGAGGCGTGCAGGGAAGCGGCGGCGGAATGGCCCAAGGACGTGAAGGTCAACGTCAACGTGTCGCCCGAGCAGCTGCTCGAACCTGACTTTGCCGCCACGGTCGTGCGTGCGCTGTCGCATAGCGGGCTCGAGCCGCACCGGCTGGAAATCGAGGTTACGGAAAGCATTTTCATGCGCGACGGGGGCGTGGCGCGCAAGGCGCTGGAGCAGTGCATGGCGCTTGGATGCTCGATTGCACTGGACGATTTCGGAACTGGATATTCCTCGCTGGGGTATTTGCGGAAGCTCAAGTTCTCGACGATCAAGGTCGACCGCAGCTTCGTGCAGGGGGCCGCGCAGAAGAGCCCGGAATCGCTGGCGATCATCCGCGCGGTGGTAGCCATGGCGGATAGCCTGGGCATGACGACGACCGCAGAAGGCGTTGAAAACGCTGAGGAAGCGGCGCTGATCCAGCACCTGGGTTGCAGCAAGATACAGGGCTATTACTTCGGCCGACCGATGCCCGCCGAGGATGTCCATCGCCTGTTCGACCGGCAAGGCGGCGAGCGCCTCATCAGCGCGTAATCAGACGATACGCATGTCAATCATACGTATGATCAGGCCGAAACAAGTGTCTTGATGGCGTTTTCGAACAGGGCGAGACCGTCGGTTCCGCCATGCGCTTGTTCGACGGCGCGTTCGGGGTGCGGCATCATGCCGAGCACATTGCCTTCGGCATTCAGAACACCGGCGATGTCGCGCTGCGAGCCGTTGCAGTTTTCGACGTAGCGGAAGGCGACACGCCCTTCGCCCTCGAGCATGTCGAGCGTTTCGTCATCGGCGAAATAATTGCCGTCATGGTGCGCGACGGGAATATCGATGATCTGGCCCGCTTTGTAACCGCTGGTGAACAGTGAGCGGTCGTTTTCCACCTTGAGCGCAACGGTGCGGCAGATGAAATTCTGGCTGGCGTTGCGCATCAGTGCGCCCGGCAGGAGACCGGCTTCGGTGAGGACCTGAAAGCCGTTGCAGACACCGAGGACCGGCACGCCGCGTTCGGCGCGGCGCTTCACGCTTTGCATGATCGGGCTGTTCGCCGCCATCGCGCCCGAGCGCAGATAGTCGCCGTAGGAAAAACCGCCGGGCAGAGCGATGAAATCGAGATCTTCGGGCAAACGGGCATCGCCATGCCACACGCGGATCGGCGCAGTGCCCGAAACCCGTTCGATGGCGACAGCCATGTCGCGATCGCAATTCGACCCGGGGAAGGTGATAACGGCGGCGCGGAAAGCCATCAGTCGACCTTCTCGATGCGGTAGTTTTCGATCACCGTGTGGGCGAGCAGCTTTTCGCACATGTCGGCGAGCGCCGCATCATCGGTGCCATCGGCCACATCGAGTTCGATCAGCCTGCCGATACGCACATCTTCGACCCCGGCAAAGCCGAGCCCTTCGAGCGCATGGTGGACGGCGCGACCCTGCGGATCGAGAACGCCGGGCTTTAGCGAGACATGGACGCGGATTTTCATCGAGCAAGCCTTTCGTGTTGGCGCGCCTATGGCGCACCGTCGCCGAGCGTTCAAGCACCTCGCAGCGATCGCATGGTGATGGCGCTGGGCGTGACATATCCGCGACGGCTGTAGCGCCACTGCAACAATTGTCACGATTCTGCCTTATGGGATGGAGAGGAACTCCATTTCATCTCGCAACCTGCTATTGTGCATGTGCGGCGAAGATTGCCGTACCCCTCCAAATGCCCGCCTTTCCCAGTTGCGCGCTCAAGCAGGACACCTCCTTAAAATGACGATCCGGACCACCGCCGCCCATCTCTTCGGGGCGAGCACTATCGCTTTTGCAGCCTTCGCTGCGCAGCCCGCCATGGCGCAGACCGCCGATCAGGCGGGCACGGAAGAAGCCGCCGATGGGCAGCTCAACACGATTATCGTGACCGCGAACCGCCGTGAGGAGAATCTCCAGGACGTGCCGGTATCGGCCGCGACCCTGGATGCGAGCACGGTCCGCACGATCTTCGATGCAGGCGCCGAAATCACCGCACTTTCGGCCCGCGTCCCGGGCCTGTTCATTGAAAGCTCGAACGGACGCGCTGCGCCGCGGTTTTATATCCGCGGTCTGGGCAATACCGATTTCGATCTGGCAGCATCGCAGCCCGTATCCGTCGTCATGGACGATGTGGTGATGGAAAACGTGACGCTGAAGTCCTTCCCGATTTTCGACGTCGAACGGATCGAGGTTCTTCGCGGCCCGCAGGGCACCCTGTTCGGGCGTAACACGCCGGCCGGTATCGTAAAGATCGACACCGTGAAGCCGGGCGACGAGTTCGCCGTCAACGGGTCGCTGAGCTATGGCACCTTCAACACCGTATCCATCGATGGCGGCGTGACGGTACCGCTAGTACCGGGTCTGGCTTCGCTGCGAGTATCCGGCCTGTGGCAGCAACGCGACAACTGGGTCGACAACGGCTTTACCGGCGAGGAGGACGTGTACGGCGGCTACAGCGAGATCGCCGGTCGAGCGCAGCTGCTGGTCACCCCGAGTGATCGCCTGTCGATCCTCGGCAGCTATGCCGTGCGCGATCTCGACGGTCAGTCCACCCTGTTCCGGGCGAACATCCTTGGTCCGGGTAACAACGACCTGAACGACAATTACGACCGCGACACCGTTTTCTACGATGCGGGCGGGCGTAACGAAGCTGCCTACAAGGCGCAGATCGCCACGGCCAAGGTCGATTACGACGCCGACTTCGCAACGCTGACCAGCATCACCAGCTGGGCCGATACCGAGGGCCGCAGCCGCGGCGACATCGATGGCGGCAATCTGGTTACCGGGCCGGGTTTCATTCCGTTCCCCAGCGATACGCAGGATTCGATCGATCTGAATCAGTTCACCCAGGAAGTCAGGCTTGCGTCCAATTCGAACGGTCCGTTCGAATGGCAGGTCGGCGGGTTCTATTTCGACAGCGATTTCGATGTCACGACCGTCGGTTTCGACTTCCCGCCTCCCGTTACCGTAAACCACACGAACGAAAGCTGGGCGGTGTTCGGCCAGGTCAGTTCGCAAGTGACCGATGCGCTGAAGCTGACGGGCGGCCTGCGCTATACCGAAGATGACAAGGATTTCATCGTCGTAGCGGGTGCGGCACCGCAGTTCACCACTGTTTCCGACGAGCGGCTGAGCTGGGACCTGGCAGCATTCTACGATCTGAGCGGCGACGCCAGCTTCTATGCGCGCGTAGCCAGCGGTTTCCGTGCGCCGACAATCCAGGGGCGCGACGTCGCATTCGGTTCGGCACCGTCGGTCGCAACGTCGGAAAAGATCATGAGCTATGAAGCCGGCCTGAAATCGGAGCTGGCGGATCGCCGCATTCGCCTGAACGGCGCGGTCTATTACTACACGATCAAGGACCCGCAATTCACTGCCGTCGGCGGGGCGGACAATCTGGTCCAGCTGGTCAATGCCGACAAGGGACGCGGATACGGGTTCGAACTGGACAGCGCGTTCCAGGCTACGCCCAACTTCCTGATCACGGCCGGGGTAAGCTGGAACCACACCGAAATCGAGGACAATACGCTGGCGGTCGGCATCTGCGCCCAGTGCACGATCGTGGATCCCACTGTCGTGCTATCGGGCAGCACCCGGGCCCTGGTGGACGGTAATCCGTTCCCCAATGCCCCGGAATGGATTGCGGATCTGACGGCGCGCTATGCCTTCCCGATCGGCAATGCCGGAGAGATCTTCTTCTTCACCGACTGGGCATATCAGGGGAAGACCAACTTCTTCCTGTATGAAAGCGAAGAATTCAATTCGAACAACCAGATCGAAGGCGGTCTGCGGGCTGGCTATGCCAAGGCCGACGGTACGTTCGAACTGGCAGCCTTCGTGCGCAACATCACCGATGCCGACAATGTGAAGGGCGGGATCGACTTCAACAACAATACCGCTTTCGTCAACGATCCGCGCGTGTTCGGCGTATCTGCCCGTATCAATTACTAAAGGCACATCGAACCGATCGAAAAAGGGCCGGGAGGAACGATCCTTCCGGCCCTTTTTCATTCGGCATCCACCAGACTTTCGTGGACGATGCGGATGCGCAGTTCCTGTGCCGGATCGAGATAGCGCAGGGCCGCCTGCTGAAGCATTTCAGGGGTAATCGCGCGTATTCGATCTTCGTAGCTGCGCACGCGATCGAGGCGTTCGGCGCGCAATTGCGCTTCGTCGATGATACCGAGCCACCAGCCATTTTCGCGCCGGCTCAGGGCGATCTTTTCCAGCAGCGGCTTGCGGGCACGTTCCAGAAGATCGGCATCGACGGGCGCGCTGCGGAAATCCTGCGCGATTTCATCGACGACTTCAAAGACTTCGTCCGCCTGCCCCGGTTCGACCACGACCGAGGTCGAGAAAGTGCCGAAGTCGCGGTAAATGTGCGACATGCTCGATCCCGCTGAGGGCGAATAGGAGGCGCCCAGTTCTTCGCGGATGCGGTCGAGCATTTCGAGGCGCATGACGGTGGCGAGCATCTGCATGGTCGCTTCTTCCTGCGCATCATCGTCGTCAGTCGTGGGCCAGTAGGTCATGGCCAGGGCCTGATCCGGCGCGCCGGCATGGGTCAGCACCCGTTCCCTGCGGTCATCGGCAAAATGCGCGACCCGTTCGCTTTCATGACTGTCGAGCGTTGCAGCGCGCGGAGGAAGCGCCCCGAAGCTGGACGCGACCGCACCGATCACGGCATCGCTGTCGAAATCGCCGACAACCGATATTTCCACAGGCGCGGTGCCGATCCGCTGGCTGACGATACGGCGCGCGTCTTCGAGCGTCACCGCTTCCAGCCTGTCTTCCGATGGAACGCCGAAGCGCGGATTGCCATCGGACAGGATCTGGGGGACCTGCGACCGCGCAACGGCCTGCGGGGTCGCATCGAGCTGGGCGATATAGGGCGGGATGAGGGCCTGCCAGCGGGTCAGCATTTCAGGGCGCAGGCCCGGATCGCTGAGATAGGCGGCACTGAGCTGCATCTGCAGTGGCAGGTCGGCCATGGTGCCGATGCCGCGCACGGTAAACATGTCTGCGCCCGCATCGAAACCGTAGGTGACGCGGCGACCGGCAAGGATCTGGCGTAGTTCGTCATAGCCATGCTGGCCGAGCCCGCCCAGCGCACTGACGGCAGACAGGAAGACAGCCTGCGCGATTTCGTCTTCCGGGATGGACAGCTGGCCCGAACCGACGCGGATGGCGAAACGCAGGCGTCCCTTTTCGAAATCGGTTGGCTTGAGGTTCAACCGGACATTGTTGGCAAAGCGGATGGTGCGCACGCCGAGATCGTCGATCACCGTATCGTCCGCAATTGCGGAGGGCGGCCCGAAATCGGTGTAGGCGAATTCCAGCCCGCTGGTGTCGAGCGGGGCGGCGACCGGCTGCGTTTGCGAGGCCCGCCAGACATCGAGGATCGTGTCCTGTGCGTCGGGAATCGCCTGTTTGGTCGATACGTGGATCAAGGGATCGGAGAGAGCATAATGCCGGGCGAAAGCCTGCGAGACCGCCGCCGCGGTGATGGACGGCTTTTGCGCGAGGAACAGGTCGTAGGTCGTCTGGGGGCTGACGAAAATCCGTTCGCGGCGAGCGGTTGAGAGAATACCGTCTGCTAGCTGGCTGTTGCGGCGCGTATCCTGCTGGCTTGCCGCATCGCGGTAGCGCTGTTCGAAATTGGCCAGCTGTTCGGCCAGTTCTGCATCGGTAAAACCGTATTCGACGGCGCGCCGCCATTCCTGTTCGCCCACTTCGAGCGCGCGCTGCCATTCGCCTTCGCGGGCCTGCACCACGAGCTGTGCCTGACGCTGGATGTCGAAGAAATCGGAAGAGGATGCGCTGGCGCCGATGATCGGGGCATCTGCGCCGTTGGCGATCGTCTGCAAACGGCGGTTGAGAATCGCAGTGCCGAGGCTGATCAGGCGCGACTGGTCCGTTTCCGCGACGGTGGGCTTGCGGTCCTGATAGGGGGCGAAGCGATCGATGGTGACCAGATACTGCACGTCGGGATCGACGAAATTCGCCGCAGCGGGTCCGCGGGAGAGATCGAGAGTGCCCTTGTCCACCTCGACCCGGGGCGTGTCCGGGGCCTGCCAGTCGCCGAAGCGGTCCTTGATGGTGGCTTCGACCACGTCGGGATCGAGATCGCCGACAATGACGAGGGCCGCATTGTCGGGACGATAGAAGCGGGAATAGAGGCCGCGCACGGTCGCGCCCGGGGCCGTGTCGATGATCGCATCCGTGCCATCGGCGCGAAAGCGCGTGGCATAGCGGGTGCCGGGCGCGATGAACTGGAAATAGTCCTTGATCCGCCGGATCGAGAAATTGTTACGGGTGCGGGTTTCCGACTGGATGATGCCGCGTTCCCGGTCGACCGCCTCGTCGGCAATGGTCAGTTCGCTGGCCGTTTCGCGCATCAGCATCAGCGCGGTGTCGACCAGATCGGGGTCGGTCCGGGGCAGGTCCAGCTTGTAGATCGTATCTTCGAACCCGGTCGAGGCATTGGTGTCCGCGCCAAAGGCAAGACCGAGCCGTTCGAGCAGCTTGATCATCTCGCCTTCGGGCACATTGGTCGACCCGTTGAAGGCCATGTGTTCGAGCATGTGGGCAAGACCGAGTTCCTGCTCGCCTTCATCGATCCAGCCCACGTCGAAGCCGAACCGGATGACGGCGGTACCCTGCGGCGTACCGTTCCTGAGGATCGCATAGCGCATGCCGTGTTCGAGCACGCCGAAGCGGACCGCCGGATCGGGCGCGATATCGTAAACCGGATGACCCCAGCCGGTCGTCGACTGCACCGTGTCGGCCGGAGGGGCGGGGGGATCATCCTGTGCTGCGATGGGCTGGGTCAGGGCAAGGAGCGGCAGCGCGGCGATCGCGCGGCGAAAAACGGTCGACTTCATGCAGATCACGCTATGGGGGCGAGGGGGCAAAGCCAAGCGGCTTGCGACCAAATTCTGCTGGCGGCATCGCCGGTTCCACCAACTGCGTGTTTGCACCGGCATGGCCCTGCGATAGGGGTGGGGGATGCCTGCGCTCGACCTCGTCTACAATCCCGTTTCGGGCAGTTTCAGCGACGATCATCTGGAGGCCCTGCGTGATGCGCTGATCGAGGCGGGCTTTCGCGTTACATCGATGCCGACGACGGCAGCAGGCGCGCGCCTTTCCGGCGAGGCCGATCTGGTCTGCGTCCATGGCGGCGACGGTACATTGCGCGATACGGTGCAGGCGCTGGGCGAGCGGGCAGGGAGCATGCCGATCTGCGTGGCGCCTTCGGGCACGATCAATCTGGTCGCGCGCGAACTGGGCTATCCGCGGTCGCCCCAGCGCTTTGCCGGGGCCGTGCGCGAGGCGTGGGACCGCGGGCCGGAGAGCTGGGTGCAATCCCCGCTCTACCGGCTGGGTGATATGCCGATCGTGTCCTGCGTTTCCATCGGGCCGGACAGCCACGCCGTTGCGCGGGTGGACGGCAGGCTGAAGCAGCGCATCGGGCGCTATGCCTATGTCGTCGCGCTGGCGCAGCAGATGCGCGAGTGGCCCCGCGACACGATGACCATTCGCGGCGAACTCGCCGATGGGGAGCGGTTCGAATATGAAGCGGAAGCGGCCATCGTGAGCCACGCCGCGCTTTATGCCGGACCGTTCCAGGTCAGCCCGGGAGCCCGGCTGGGCGCGGATTCGGTCGAACTGATCACGGTGAAACGCGCGACGCGGCTGGGCACGATCGCGCTAAGCCTGGGCGTGCTGCTGCGCCTGCCGCTGGCGCGGATGGGGATCGCCGACATCCGCACCTGCCGCAGGATCGAGTTCGATCGCTGCGTGATGCCGGTGCAGGTCGACGGCGATCACATGCCCGAATGCGCTTTCGCCATTGCGCCGAGCGGGCTGACGCTCAGCTACGTCGTCTGATTATTTCTTCGGCTTGGTCGGGGTCCGCAGCCGGCCACGGTGAGCGTTCATGTCGAGCACTTCGCCGGGGCCGCTATCGTCGTTCTGCAGCAGGCCCAGACGGCGCGCGACTTCCTGATAGGCTTCGCTTTCGCCGCCCAGGTCGCGGCGGAACCGGTCCTTGTCCAGCTTTTCGCCGGTGTTGATGTCCCACAGGCGGCAGCCGTCGGGGCTGATTTCGTCGGCGAGGATCACGCGGCTGTAATCGCCATCCCAGATACGGCCGAATTCGAGTTTGAAATCGACGAGCCGGATATCGATCGCGGCGAACATGCCGCACATGAAGTCGTTGATGCGGATCGCCATGCTGGACATGTCCTGCAGCTCTTCATGGCTGCACCAGTTGAAGCAGGCGATTTCTTCTTCCGAGACCTTGGGATCACCCAGGGAATCGTCCTTGAGGCAATATTCGATCAGCGTGTGCGGGAGCATTTCGCCTTCTTCGATGCCGAGACGCTTGGACAGCGTGCCGGCAGCGACATTGCGCACCACGACTTCGAGCGGGATGATTTCCACCTGGCGGACGAGCTGTTCGCGCATGTTGAGGCGACGGATGAAATGCGTCGGGATGCCGATGTGCGACAGGCGGGTGAACACATATTCGCTGATGCGATTGTTGATCACGCCCTTGCCGTTGATCGTGCCCTTCTTCTGCGCATTGAAGGCGGTCGCGTCATCCTTGAAATACTGGATGATCGTACCCGGTTCGGGGCCTTCGTAGAGGATCTTGGCCTTGCCTTCGTAGATCTGGCGGCGACGTGCCATGGGCATGCATTCCTTCGCGCAAAAAAGCGTGCGCCCCGGCAGGTGGAATCGACGCGATCCGCACGCCCCGGGGCGATTGATCCCGCGCTTACCGGAAGGGGGCGGGGAAAGCAATCATGCGGGCGGACTGCCGCGGGCTTCCCGTTCCACGGCGGGCGCGCGATCTTCTTTCAGCTTTTCGATCAGCCGGCCCAGAGTGGCGCGCTGGACCAGAACGCTGAACAGGACGGCGGCGAATGTCGCGGCAAGGATGAGGTCGCGCGTTTCCCCGGGCGGGAGGGAAAGCGCGAGCGCGATCGAAATGCCGCCGCGCAGACCGCCCCACCACAGCACCGGTCCCGCGCCCTTGTCCTGCAGGCGAGCGGCGGGGATCGTCCTGGTGGACACGATGATGCTGATGGCACGGGCCGCCAGCGTAAGCGGGATCGCCGCCAGAGCGAGGATGGCTTCCTCGAAGCCGACGACCAGGACGATCATTTCGAGCCCGATCAGAAGGAACAGCACCGAATTGAGCAATTCGTCGACGAGTTCCCAGAACTTGATGACATAGTCGCGGGTCACATCGCTCATCGCATAGGTAACCCCCTGGTTGCCGACCAGCAGGCCCGCGACAGCCATGGCCAGCGGGCCCGATACATGCAGATAGCTGCACAGGGCATACCCGCCCATGACGATGGCCAGAGTCACCAGCACTTCCAGCGCGTATTCGTCCATCCCCGCCAGAGCGCGGTAGCCGACATAGCCGGCCGCCAGCCCGACAAGGATGCCGCCGCCGGCCTCTATCGCGAACAGCCGCGCACCTTCGGCCAGAGAGAATTCGGTGCCGCTGATGGCAGCGCCCAGCAGAATGATGAAGACGACGATGCCCACACCGTCGTTGAACAGGCTTTCGCCCGCCACCGCGCTTTGCAGGGACTGAGGTACGTTCTCTTCCCTGAGCACACCGAGTACGGACACCGGATCGGTCGGGGCGATCAGCGCGCCGAAGACGAAATACCAGATCGGGGCGACGGGCAGGGCAAGCAGCAGGCCGACGCCCCACATCGCCAGGCCGACGAGCACGGTCGAGACGATCACGCCCACGGTCGAAAGCAGGAGAACCGGAAGCCAGGCGACCTTCAGCCGGTCGAGATCGACATGCAATGCACCGGCGAAGAGCAGAAAACTCAGCATGCCCTGCAGCAGCGTTTCGGTGAAATTCAGTTGCCGCAAGATGTCGGCCACCCAGTCGCCCAGCGTAATCGCGGGAATGAAGGCATTCGCAATCATCAGGCCGATGGCCGTCAATGCCCCCATCACGGTCAAGCCGATGACATGGGGCAGCTTGATGAAATGATGGTTGAACCAACCCAGCAAGGCGGAAGCCACGACGAGGATCGCGGCAATGTCGAAAGCGGAAAGCGCGCTGCTGGTGTCATGCATAGGGCGTGCCTAGCTTGCGCGGGGGTGGAGGGGAAGCGTCGCGGGTAAGGGGCAGGATGCACACCAGCGTCGAACCCGAGTTATGCGGTCATCTTCGCGGAACCGTACGAGGTTCCTCAGCGTCAATACGTTAATCGGTCAGGTGAGTATGGACTGCAGTATAGGGGAGCTGGAAATAATCCAGCACTTCGCCCGCCGCTTTCCCGACCCTACTTTTTGAATCCTTGAAGAGCAATTCTCGTAGATTGATACCCAACCCCACAAAAATATGCCGCTTCGGGACGATACCGGCCGCCCTATCTTTCAGGAGGAAATCATCTCCGTGGTAGCCCAGATGCAGTTCGAGGTACCGAAGCGGGCTATTATTGAAGGCTTCGAAGCCAGCCGGCTTGAGCGCAAGGAAATAGCGTTGCTGCTGAAAATGTTCCTTACCGCTAATAGTGTAGATGTCGTCGTTGGGTTCGATCATCAGACGAAAATCCAACTTCTCATCCAATCCGGGAACGGAATTGCGCAATAGAGAAAATCCGGCGCCCATCGTGTTAAACGTCACGTCCTCCCAGGACCAGCCGCTGGTCGGCTCTATGCTGTCGAAAGCTTCTGTCCAAAGCATGACACCCGAAGCAAGAGCCGCAGCCGTGATTTCGATGCCGGGAGCGTCATTCGTATTTCGCTTGAGCCGGCCGTAAAGCAACTCGCTGATCACGTAGGCCGAGTACGCGTGAGCCAATTTATCGACGCCGACATTGTTGGTTGATCTGCCAAACCAGCCCTCGCTTTGAAAGCTTGGCCATTGCGGGTCTTTCAATAGCTTGGGCGCATTGATTGCAGTGTAATAACCGGCGACCGCGGCAAATTCCCATTTGATAGCTTTCACATCCTCGCCGAACGATGCGTAATTCCGGCGCGCAGGATTTTCGAAGCCGTCTCGCGTCGTAACCGTCAATGGAACATGGTTCTCAACCTCCTGATAGTCGACCGTCTCGCGATCAAAGCCGGCAATAGTGGCTTCCTCAAGATAAGCGCCTGGCGCGACGAGCACTCGAGCTGTGTCACTCGACGCAGTGAGTTCGGTCGAAAATGCCTGATCCAGCTCGGCGAAAGTAGATAAAGGCACAATCATCAGTTCATCCCCTGCCGCACTAGCAGATGCACTCGCCGTAATGACCCAAAAGCCGGTCAGTAATGAAACGACACGATGCAATCGCTGATGAAATGTTCGGCCTCTCTCCCTATTAAAAATCGCCATCTATCTGATTCCAAACCCAAAGAACGACCGCATTGTCGCCGCTTCATTTGGATCGCAATAACTTATTGGATTATGTGGGAAGATATTTGCACTTAAACCTGCCGAGAGACGGTGGCATTTCGCCAGCTCCCACCGAACTCTGCTTATTGTCGAGATCGGCGAAGGGGGTATCGAATTGATGATCCGCAAATTGCGATACATTCTCCATTTGCCGCCACCATCCACACGTTGGCAAAAATGAAGTGACCGCCGCAGCGCAGACGAAGTTGCGGGCGCCATCGGTCAAGGACCAACCCGAATGCCCGCCCGTTTGCCGACTAGACCGAAGTCAGGCCATCGAATCCAATTCGCTGTAGAAGAAGTGGTGCCCAGGGGCGGAGTCGAACCACCGACACGACGATTTTCAATCGTCTGCTCTACCACTGAGCTACCCGGGCACACTGCGTCTGCTATGGAGCCTGAAAGGGCCCCGTGAGCAGTGAGAGCGCGCCTATGGCGAAGCTCGTCCGCCTTGGCAAGGGGGGAATTTCTACTCTTCCTTGCCGCCGCTGAATTCCGCCGCGATTTCTTCGGGCAGGGCGGGCCGTCCGGCCACGGAATAGCCGTCGCCAAACCATTTCGATAAATCGCGGTCGCGGCAGCGGCTGGAACAGAACGGCGCGTATTCTTTGCTGCGGGCCCGTTTGCAGATCGGGCAAGGGCGGGATCTAGTCGTCATGCGGAACGATCTGGGCAGTGGCCGCTTCGATCGCAAGCCCCGGATCGATCGCGATGCGCACCGGGCGCGCGGTGCGCCGCTCGAGTTCGGCGATCCATTCGGGCCCGAGCCGTGGCCTCAACGCGGGATGAACGGTCAACAATGTCGCGCCGGGCCCTTCGACCATTTCGGCGCGGCGTAGCGCCATTCGGGCTGCCATACCTATGCGCGAGGTCGCGAAACGATGCAGCAGCGAAGGGCCGTGGAGCCGGGCAACAATCTGAACGAGGCCGAAGCCGTTCATTGCCGTGCGTTCATGGGAAAAACCCGACAACGCCTCTTCGAGCGCCGAATCCACCGCCTTGCGGTCGGATTTCGTCTGGAGGGTTGGAAAATCGATCCCGATCGAGCCGCCAAGATCGAAGAGCGTGAGCCAGCGCGCGATTTGCGGAACTGCGGCGAGGGACAGTTCGCGCGGAGGCAGGTCGCCATCGATATCGATCAGCGTCATGGCCGGCGTCACCGCAAAGAGTAGCGAGCCGCCAGCGAACTCGACCTCGCCGGAGGATGCAGCATGCCAGATGTCTTCCCAGACCCCCGCGGGGAAGCGACGGACCGACCTGGCGTTGGCCAACGGATCAGATGGTGTACCAGCAATCGTTGAAACCGGCCGGGCGGCTGGGAGCTTGAAGCGTCCGCGTTCCGTCATCGCACCGCGCGTTATGGCGAAAAGATAGTTTGCGCCCTCGCTTGCATCACGCGGAAGTTTATCCACCAGAACCTCGCGGCCAGAGGGATGTTGCGCGGTTCCTCGTGCGCCTGTCTTGCGCAGCAGCTTGCCTTCGAATTCATCGCCCGCCTGGATTTCACCCGGCCAGTGGACGCCGGCGGCGAGAGGTGTTTCACCATCAAGCAGCAGGGCCCGGCGTTCGCCGATACCCTCTTCGACCTGCCATTCAGGCAATGTCGAACCCAGCGGCGCGCAGCAATGTGCGCGTTTCATAGAGAGGCAGGCCAACCACACCCGAATGGCTGCCCTGAATCCGGCTGATCAACCCTTCCGCGATGCCCTGAATGGCATAGCCACCTGCCTTGCCTTCCCATTCGCCGCTGGCGAGATAGGCGTCGATTTCGGCGGACGAGAGGCGCTTGAACATTACCACCGTTTCGCTCAGCCGTTCACGGAGGGCGCCGTCCGGTGCGCGAAGGGCGATGGCGGAAAGGACGCGGTGGCGACGACCCGACAGCAGTTCGAGGCATTTGCGGGCCGTGGCTTCGTCTTCGGCCTTGGGCAGGATGCGGCGGCCCGCCGCGACGACCGTGTCGCCGGCGAGTACGTGGCCGCCACCGGATGCGGCAGCCTGCGCCTTTTCGCGCGCCATGCGCTTTGCATAGTCGCGCGGCAATTCGCCCTTATGGGGCGTTTCATCGATGTCCGCGGGATTGATGGCAGCAGGCGTCAACCCGAGACGGGCGAGAAGCTCGCGCCTGCGGGGACTGGCCGATGCTAGAACGAGGGTGGGCTGGCCCACGTGCGCTTATTGGGGGCCGGGGCCGCCGCGACCGGGCATGAAGCGGTAAGTAATGCGTGCCTTGGTGAGATCGTAGGGCGTCAGTTCACAAAGCACTTCGTCGCCGACGAGCACGCGGATACGGTTCTTGCGCATCTTGCCGGCGGTGTGGCCGAGCACTTCATGGCCGTTCTCGAGCTCGACGCGGAACATCGCATTGGGCAGCAGTTCCACCACCCTGCCGCGCATTTCGAGAAGTTCTTCTTTCGCCATGTAGTTCCTTGGACTGTGCCGTTGGTCGATTTGTGTCGCGCGCCCATAGCGGCAGTAGGGACAAAAGGGAAGACTCGGTCGTTAAGCGCGGCGCAAGGCTGGCGCGACATTTTGTTACCCGACATTTCTTGCCTGCCGGCTCCGCCTCGTCCAGCCATGCTGCCGGGGACGGAAGAGAATTGAGACAGGATCACAACGCTTTCCATGCACTATCTCCCCCGTATTTCCGCACTTGCGCTGACCATTGCGCTCGCCACGCCGGCCCTCGCGCAGGATGCCGATCCCGCTCCTGCGACAAGCCAGGACGGATCGCAGGACGAACCGCTTCCCGAAGATGCCATCATCGTAACCGGCGAACGTGTGCGTGGGCAGGTGCAGACCGATGTCCCGCCGGTGGTCGAACTCGATGAAGCGGACATTGCAGCCTACGGTGCGGATTCGCTGGCTGACCTGATCGAGCAACTGGGACCCCAGACGGGATCGGCCAGCGGCCGCGGCAGCGGGCGTCCGGTCTTCCTGGTCAACGGACGGCGCGTTTCGAGCTTCCGCGAGTTCCGCCGCTATCCGCCCGAAGCGATCGTCAAGGTAGAGGTATTCCCGGAAGAGGTTGCCCTGCAATATGGCTATCCCGCCGATCAGCGCGTGGTCAATTTCATCCTGAAGGACAATTTTGCCAGCCGCGAGGTGGAGCTGGAATACGGGCAGCCAACGGCCGGGGGCCGGTCGAGCGGCGAGGCGGAATATTCGCAGCTCACTATCAATGGCGGCGACCGTTTGTTGCTGGGGGCGGAATTCAACACGTCATCCATGCTGACGGAAGCCGAACGCGGGATCATCCAGACCGAAAACAGCGTGCCAACCGTGGCGTCCGATCCGGATCCTGCCGCCTTTCGCAGCCTTGCCTCCGACAGCGAAGGGTTCGAGCTCGAGACAACCTGGAACACCAGTTTCGGCGAAGGCGCGCGGGCGCCGACTTTCTCGATCAACGGCAATCTGGAGCGCAGCGTCACCCGATCGCTGTCCGGGCTGGACACGGTGCTGCTGACCGATCCCGACGGTAACACCGAACTGCGCGCGATCGATGCCGATCCGATCACGCGCCGGACATCTTCGACCACCGCTTCATTGGGCAGTTCGTTGAACGCGCCAGTGGGCGACTGGAACCTTGCCCTGACGCTGGATGCGGCGCGCGGCTGGAGCACGTCGGAAATCGACCGCCGACGCGATACGAGCGGCCTGGTGGCAGCGGCCGCTGCGGGCGAGATCGACATTACGGGTGATCTGGGGGCCGTTCCCAGCGCTGGCTTCGATGAGGCGCGCAGCAAGACCTATACGATCGATACACTCGCGACGCTCACGGGGCAGCCGATCCTACTGCCGAGCGGCGAGGTCAATGTGACCGCCAAGGTCGGGTACAAGCTCAATGGAATCGACAGCACAGACACGCGCACGAACGGGCTGGAAACATCGCTCAACCGCCGCCGCGCGCTTGCCGGGGTCAATCTGGGTATACCGCTTGCCAGCGCGCGCGAGGATTTCCTCGGCGCGTTGGGCGAACTCAGTCTGGATCTGGGGGGCGGCATCGACGACCTTTCCGATTTCGGAACGCTGACCAACTGGAATGCCGGATTGAACTGGCGGCCGTCTGAAAGCCTGTCGCTGCAGGCGAGCTACACCGTGCGCGAGGCCGCACCGAGCCTGACCCAGCTTGGATCGCCGCAGATCGTCGACGTCAACGTCCCGGTGTTCGACTTTGTCACGGGCGACACGGTGCTGGCCAACGTCGTCACGGGTGGCAATCCGGATCTGCTTGCGGAGACACAGCGCGACATCAAACTGTCCGCATCCTACGACTTCGATCTGTTCGACAGGTCCAATTTCCGCGTCGAATATTTCCGCAACCGTTCGGACGACGTGACCGAAAGCTTCCCCGTCCTGACACCCGCCATCGAGGCGGCATTCCCTGATCGCGTGACACGCGTCGATGGGCAGTTGGTGGAACTGGACCGGCGGCCGGTGACGTTTGCCGAACGTAATTCTTCGCGCATCCGCTACGGTTTCAACTTCTTCGGCAAAGTCGGCAAGCCCGCCCCCGAGAGCGAAGGCGGCGGCGGAAGGCGCGGAGGCTTCATGGCGCGCATGGGCGCTGCCGGAGGACAGGGATCGGCACCGGGACAGGGTGGAGCAGGACAGGGCCGTGGCGGGTTCAACAGCGAGCGGTTCGCCGAAATTCGCGCGCAATTCTGCAAGGAAGGCGCAGAGCCCGATATTTCTCAATTGCCGGAACAGATGCAGCAGCGACTGCGCGGCGAAGACGGACAGATCGATCCGGCCCGTGTCGCACAGATGCGCGAACGCTTCTGCAGCGCGGATGGTGCGCCCGATCCGCAGCGAATGGCCGCGATGCGCCAAGCTCTTTGCACAGGTTGGAACGCGGCCGATCCGTCCGCATCCACCCCGGTTGATCTTGCCGCACTGCCCGAACGCATTCGTGAGCGCCTGACGGGCCCCGATGGCCAGATCGACGAAGCCCGGCTGAACGAGTTGCGCAGCCGGGTCTGCGCTTCGCCGCAAGCCGGAGAAGACGGAGCCGACACGCGTACTACCGGTTCGTCCGGAGCTGGTGAGGCGCGAGGAGGCGGCCGCCGTGGTGGTGGCGGAGGACGCGGCGGTCGGGGCGGCGGCGACGGTCAAGGACGCTGGAACCTGTCGCTCTATCACACGATCGAGCTCGAAAATTCGGCGCTGATCGCGCCTGGCATTCCGGAACTCGACCTGCTGAACGGGGACGCCCTGAGCGGATCGGGCATCAGCCGCCATAACTTTACCATGGAAGGCGGGCTGTTCCACAAGGGCATGGGTCTGCGCCTGTCGGGCAATTATGCCAGTGGCACCGATGTGGACACGCTGACGTTCCATGACCTTGCCACTTTCGACCTGCGCCTGTTCATGAATCTCGAGGAGCAGAAGTGGCTCACCGGTGAGACACCGGGCTTTTTCAAGGGAGCGCGCCTCTCGCTTCGGGTCGACAACATCTTCGACGCCCGGCAGCGTGTGACGGATGAGAACGGAATAGTCCCACTGGGCTATCAGCCTGACCTCGTAGATCCGTTGGGACGTGTGGTCTCGCTCGAGCTGCGGAAAGTCTTCTGATTGCTGGCGGGTTGGCGCGGGCGAGCGTTTACAGCGCGTCGCCCGCCGCGACGCCGCTAGCCCAGGCCCATTGGAAATTATAACCGCCAAGCCAGCCGGTCACATCCACTGCCTCACCAATGGCGAACAGGCCGGGAAGGCGCTTCGCTTCCATTGTGCGGGACGACAGTTCGGCAGTGGAGATTCCGCCGACGGTGACCTCGGCCTTGGCAAAGCCTTCGGTCCCGTTCGGATGGAACGCCCAGCGTTTCAACCGCTCACCTGCGCTGCGTAAAGCCTTGTCGGGCACATTGCCGAGGTCGCCTTCGATCCCGATCTTGTCGGCCAGGATATCGGCCAGCCGTGCCGGGAGAGCTTCACGCAAGAGAGTCTTCAAGCCGACGCGCGGGCTGGTGCGCTTTGCATCCATCAGCCACTCAGCTGTCTGGTCGGGCAGGAAATCCACCAGCAGCGGATCGCCTGGTCGCCAGTACGAACTGGCCTGAAGGATCGCCGGACCAGACAAGCCGCGATGGGTGAATAACGCTGCTTCTGCAAAGGAGGCTTTGTTGGCAGTGGCCACAACGGGCGCGGACACGCCGGAAATGTCGCGAAACAGGACCTCTTCACCGCCGAGTGTCAACGGAACGAGCGCAGGGCGGGGCTCCTCCAGCTTCAGGCCGAACTGGCGCGCCAATTCGTAGGCATAACTGGTGGCGCCCATTTTCGGGATGGATGGTCCGCCGGTCGCCATGACAAGAGCGGGCGCGGTTGATGTTTCAGCCGAAGTGGTGACCTTAAATAGGCCGTCGTGTTCGACCGACGCAATTTCCTCGCCGCAGCGGATTTCTACTTCGCCGCCACTCTCACGCGCACGTGCGCATTCCTCCAGTAGCATGGCAACGATCTGCTTTGCCGATCCATCGCAGAACAATTGGCCGAGCGTCTTTTCATGCCACGCGATGCCGTAGCTTTCTACAAGCGAGAGAAAGTCGCGCGAGGTGTAACGCGCCAGCGCCGATTTCGCGAAATGAGGATTGGCACTGAGGTAATTGGTTGGTCCGGCGCCGATATTGGTGAAGTTGCATCGACCGCCGCCCGATATCAGGATTTTCTTACCCGGTTTTTCAGCCCGTTCGAGCACCAAGACGCGCTTGCCCCGTTGGCCGGCACGCGCCGCGCACATCAATCCGGCGGCCCCCGCGCCGAGAATTATCGCGTCGAAACTGGCCATGTCAGCGCGGGGCGAGCGGTTCAGTCGGTCGTTCCTGCCGCGCGACAAAATAGAGCAGCGTTCCCGCCACGACCAAACCGCCGAAAACCTGCCAACTCTGTGCATCGGCATGGGTGCCGACCCAAAGTGTGCTCAACACCGTGAGGATCGACACAAAGCCATGCACCGGATCGATCCTTCCTTCGCGATGTTCGATCACCGGCAGAGCGAAGGCTGCGATGAGGTAGGTGAGGAGGCGGGTCAGCGTGCCCGCCAAAGCCAGCACCAGGAAACCTTCCCACAGCCCGAAGGCGATGCTCGCGGCGCCATAGAACAGGATCGAGTTGACCGGAGTATCAAGCCTTGGCGACACGGCCATAAACCAGCGTGGCAGCATGCCCCGCTCGGCCATGCCGAATGTCATCCTCGGAAGGCTGATGCCGCCTGCGAAATTATTCGCTCCGATGCTGAAGGCCGCGGCAATCACTATGGCGATCGAGCCTGCCGGACCCATTGCCGCATCGGCTGCCAATGCCAACGGGTTTTCGGAATCCGCAGCCACGCCGGGATCGATGGCGATATAGGCCCAGATCACCAGCATGTATAGCAGCGTGACCGCCCCCAGCATCGCGACCAGCGCCAGCGGTACGTCGCGCTTGGGGTTCTTCATTTCGCCTGCGGGCAGCACGACATATTCGAAGCCGATGAAGGCGTAATATGTAAGCAGAACCACGCTTTCGGCATCGGTGAATTCAGGCAGAACCAGCCCCGCACGCGGATCTCCGGCGAATAGCCCGGCAACGATCAAGGCCAACAGTGGCAGAAGCTTCACGGCCGTGAGGGCGCTCAGCGTGGCAACCGAACTTCTCAGGCTGAAGAGGTTCACGATGGTAATGAAGCCAATGAAGCCTGCGACCAGCAGCGGGCGCAGTACCGGTCCGTCAAGCACGGGAAAGAGCGTGGCGAGATAGGAAACCATGACATGCGTGTTTGCCGCCACGGTAACGATGGCGCTGGCATAACGCGCCCAGCCCGCCTGAAAACCGACGAACCGCCCGAACGCCGCTTCGCCATAGAGGATGGGACCACCCGAATGTTCGAACCGCGCCGACAGCCAGGCAAAGGTCAGCGTGAGCGGAAGGAACAGCAGGCCCCCCAGCAGTATCATCCAGGGCGCGAAGTCGCCCACGGCCAAGAACAGTGTGGCGGGCAGGGCGAAGATCCCCGCGCCGATCATGCCGTTCACCGGCAATAGTGAAGCGCCGAACAGCCCCATGGTCCGCGGCGGTGCGAGTGGTTTCCCGTCCATCGCGCGGTGGATGGCCGCAAACGCTGCTTTGCACAAGCACTCGCCTCGCACTATCTGCACCGCCATGTCGCGTACGAAAGCCGGTTCCCCACACGATCCGAGAGGCAAGGAGCGTTTTCACGAGGAAAGCGCGACCAAGGTCGTGGCCAGCGCGCAGCCCGATCTCGAAGCGGGTATCGCGGCGATCCGCGATACGGTGAAAACACTGAAGCCCCGGCCCGGCGTCTACCGCATGCTCGATACGCGAGGTGATGTGCTCTATGTCGGGAAAGCGCGCAGCCTGAAGGCACGCGTGGCGAACTACACGCAGGTAAAGGGGCTGTCCAATCGCATCCAGCGCATGATCAGCCAGTGCCGCGCGATGGAGATCGTCACCACCAATTCCGAAGCAGAAGCGCTGCTGCTCGAAGCCCAGTTGATCAAGCGTTATCGTCCGCCGTTCAATGTGCTGCTGCGCGACGACAAGAGCTTCCCCTTCATCCTGCTGCGCGCCGATCATGCCTATCCGCGGATCATGAAGCATCGCGGTGCGCGCAAGGCCAAGGGCAATTATTACGGCCCCTTCGCCAGCGCCGGTTCCGTCAACAAGACGCTGAACGCGCTGCAGAAGCTGTTCCTGCTCCGCAGCTGCACCGACAGCTTTTTCAACAATCGCGACCGGCCTTGCCTGCTCTACCAGATCAAGCGCTGTTCGGCCCCCTGTGTCGGCCGCATCGACGAAGCGGGCTATGCCAGCCTTGTGCGAGAAGCGAAGGATTTCCTGGGCGGCAAATCGGGCGCTGTTCAGACACAGATCGAAAAACAGATGGCGAGGGCGGCCGAAGATCTGGATTTCGAAACCGCGGCCATCCTGCGCGACCGTTTGCGTGCAGCAACCTTCATCCAAGGTAGCCAGGCCATCAATGCGCAGGGCGTAGGCGACGCGGATGTCTTCGCACTCGCAGCCAAGGGCGGGCAAGTAGGCGTGCAGGCTTTCTTCATTCGCGGCGGGCAGAACTGGGGGCACCGCACGTTCTATCCGCGCAATATCGGCGATCTCGACATGGACGAGGTGTTGTCCGATGTGCTGCTGCAATTTTACGAGGAAGTGCCTCCTCCGCGTACGATACTGGTCGATCGCGAACTTGCCGAACAGGAACTCGTTGCAGAAGCGCTGGCTGAAAAGTCGGGACATGCGGTGGCAATCTCGATCCCGCAGCGTGGCACGCGCCGGAAGTTGATGAGACAGGCACAGCGCAATGCTGTGGAGGCATTGGACCGGCGGCTGGCCGAAAGCGGTACGAAGGCGAAGGTTCTGCGCGAACTGGCCGAATTCCTTGAACTGGATGACGTCCCGCAGCGTATCGAGGTTTACGACAACAGCCATATCCAGGGCACGAAGGCGGTTGGCGCGATGGTCGTGGCAAGTGCGGAAGGGTTCGAGAAGGGGCAGTACCGCAAGTTCAATATCAAGAGCGCGCAGACCAATGACGACTTCGGCATGATGCGCGAAGTGATGAGCCGCCGCTTCCGCAACCTCGCTGAAAATCCGGATGGCGAGGAGGGGAAGGCGAATAGCCACGAAACCGTATGGCCCGATCTCGTTCTGATCGACGGAGGCAAGGGCCAGATGTCATCGGTGCGCGACACTCTGGCGGAGATGGGGATCGAGAATGTGCCCCTGATCGCTATTGCCAAGGGCCCGCATCACGGGCGGGAGGGGCGCGAGGTGTTCCACTTCCCGGATGGGCGGGAAAAGACGCTGCCGGTGAATTCACCGCTACTGTTTTATCTGCAGACCCTGCGCGATGAGGTCCACCGTTACGCCATCGGTGCCCACCGCGCAAAGCGCAGCCGCGCGATCACCGCATCACCGCTGGACGAGATCCCCGGCATCGGCCCCTCGCGCAAGCGCGCGCTTTTGCTACACTTCGGTACGGCGGGAAAAGTAAGAGCGGCCGCGCTAGACGATCTCAAACGCGCGCCCGGCATCAGCGAAGGCGTGGCGCAGCAGATCTACGACTTCTATCACGCCGGCGGGTGAGGCTCAGAACCATTGAAGGCTAACTCCCCGTCCTGGCTAATGGATTTAGTCTTTCAAATCTCAGCGTCGCTGCCGAGCCTCGAAGTCTCATCGGCACAGCGCTGAGTTGGTCGCTTCCTTCGTCCGATACCCCACTGCGACGCCTTGTTGCGCTAGATGCCGCCCTGATGGACTTGCTGGCTGTTGAAGCCCTGTCTGCGCGCTTCGAGGCGCAGTATCCTGACACGGATAAAAGCAATCTGAGAGTGAGCATTGATGATGGCACAAACGGATACCGATTGGTTTTGATTGTTCTCGTGCAACCTGAGAGGGATTGGGCAGCGTTGGTATCCAATCTCTCCGAACTGGCCTGTTCTCTCCACAGTCGTGGATTCTCACCGCACGAGTGGCGCGCCGCAAAGGCATCAACCCTCGCATCGCTTCACGACCGGGCGAGGGCGGTTGGATCAGTTACGAACGTGGCTCTGGCCGGCCAGCTTGCAAACGCCCATTCGCGGGGAATTTGGGTTTTCAGCCCGTCAGAGCTTCTCTTCCATGCAACCAAGATTTTTCCCGACCTTGACGAGTCCCGGGGAAATGTGTGGCTGCGAGATCGGATTATCTCTGGTGTGCAGCATTTGCGTGTCGAGACACCCGCGCTGTCCGCTTACGAAAATCCTACTGAGATTGTTCTCAAAGAATTTGGGTCGCAGAGTTGCGAGTAATCTTATTGCATTTCAATTTGAGAAACACACTTACTCTCGAGGCTTAGGGGCGCCCCTCGCGCCTTCGCTTTCCTCGCGCACTTGCTTGAACTCGGAGCCGTCCTTCCATTCAGGCCAGTGCTCGCTGTTTGCCAGCTCGGCGCCCATATCGCGGAACAGGGCGATGTCCTGCACAGCCCCTGCAAGGTTCCAGTCTTCGCTCCAAGCGTCGCAGGCGGCGTGGTAGCAATCGCCGGTATAGGCATCGACCCACGCCTGACCGGCGTCTGTACCGCCTTCGACCAGATCGGAAGCGCCCGCGATGCCCATCATCAGCATTACCGGCACGCCGCGCTTGGCAAGGCTGAAATGGTCGGCTCGATAGAACAAACCACGTTCGGGCAGGCTTTCCTCGCTTACCGTACGCCCCTGGGCTTGCGCAAAGCGGGCAAGATCGTCTTCCAGCGTACTTTGCCCTTTACCGACCAGGATCACATCCTTCGACCGGCCCGCGGTTTGCAATATGTCCAGGTCGAAATTGGCGACGGTCTTGTCCAGCGGATATATTGGATTGGCGGCATAGTATTCGGATCCGAGCAAACCGCGCTCTTCCGCAGTCCAGAAGGCGAAGATCACGCTGCGTTCGGGCGCGGGGCCACTCTTGAATGCGCGGGCGATTTCAAACAGCCCAGCAACGCCCAACGCATCGTCATTCGCGCCTGCGCGGTAGATGCGGCCCTGTTCGTCCGGTTCACCTTCACCATAGGCGTCCCAGTGAGCGCCGTAGATTATGCTCTCGTCCGGCTTCGATGTGCCGGAGATCTTCGCCAGTACATTCTGGCTCTGAACTACATCGCTCTTTACGGGGAACGATGCGGAAAACGTCGTATCAAGATCGACAGGTTTGAAATCCCTGCGCCGCGCAGCGATGCTCAGTTCGGCCAGATCCTGCCCGGCAGAAGAGAACAGCGTTTCGGCAGTTTCTCCTGAGATCCACCCCTGCAGCGCGAGGCTGGTGATATCATCCTCGGGGCGGACGACATCGTAATTCTCGCCCCCAGGACTCTCCACGACATTCCAGCCATAACCAGCACCCGGTGTTTCGTGGACGATCAATGCACCGATCGCCCCCTGCCGCGCAGCCTCTTCGAATTTGTAGGTCCAGCGGCCGTAATAGGTCATCGTGCGGCCCCCGAATGTGCCCGCGACTTCTTCACCATCCTGGGCATGGAAATCCGGATCGTTCACCAGGAACACGGCGACCTTTCCCTTGAGGTCCACACCCTTGAAATCGTCCCAACCTCGTTCTGGCGCATCGACACCGTAACCGACAAAAACCAGCGGGGCGTTGTCGATAGCGGCCGTATCGGACGGCTGCAGGGTCGACACGTAAATATCTTTCGGGAAGTTCAGACTTTTGGTGGTGCCGCCATGTTCGAACGACAGGGTCTTCGGGGTGCCCAGTCGAGTATGAAGCAATGGCACCTTCTGGGTCCACGTACCGTCTTCGCCGCCCGGTTCCAGTCCCAGTCCCTGCAAACGCCCGATGAGGTAACCGATAGTCCGTTCTTCGCCGACCGTTCCGGGCGCTCGTCCCTCAAACTGGTCGGAAGCCATGGTGCGCACGGTTTCTTCCAGCCGGTCCGGATCGATGCCCGCCGGTTCCCGTTCCGGCTGCTGCGCGATCGCAGAAGTGGTGAAGAACAGGGCAGTCGTTATGGCGAGGCTGCGTAGGATCATTGAGCACTCCGGCTAGGGCAAAGCATTACTCTAGCCGGTGTGTTCATAGGTGCAAGCTCAGCGGCCCACTTCAGGGCTTGGGTGGTTTACCCTTCCCCTTGAAGGGCTTGCCCTTCTTGAAGGGTTTGCCGCCGCCAGGCTTGCTATCGCCCGGTTTGCCCCTGAAGCCGCCGCCGGATTTGCCCTCGCCAGACTTGCCCCGGAAACCGCCACCGGATTTGCTTTCGCTGGTCTTGCCGCGGAAACCGCTGCCCTCTGGTTTCCCATTGCCGGACTTCCCTCTGAAGCCAGCGCCGCCGCCGGGCTTCCTGTTCAGCGGGCGGGCGTGGACTTTGCCACCGCTACCATGCTTGCGGTTCTCGCGCGCTTCGACACGCGGGCCTTCCGGTGCTTCGACGATGGCAATGGCGTCCTGTTCGTCTTCGGGGCTTGCTGTGCGCTGCACGGCATCCGCGAACTTGGCAGCAATGGGACGGGGCACCTGAAACCAGGTTTCATGCTGGCCAATGCGGATCGCACCGATTTCATTCCGCGTGATGTGCCCGCGGCGACAGATCAGCGGTAGGATCCAGCGTGGCTCGGCATTCTGGCGTCGTCCGATGTCCATGCGGAACCACACGACATCTTCGAAGCCGGGACGGTGACGTTCGGCCTTGGCCTTTTCACGCGCTTCGGGCGTGTTGGCGAGCAGTTCTTCCGGCTCGGGCATTTCCGCCCTGTGCGCCTGCACCAGTGCAGCGGCGATATCTTCCGGGGCCATGCGGGTCATGATGTCGGCAGCGAGTTCGCGATCATACTCTTCGATTTCGCGCGGTGCCGTGAGGTTCTCGATCAGACGGGTACGGTCTTTTTTCCGGATGGCTTCCGGAGTCGGCGCATCGATCCATTCGGCTTCGATCTGCGCGCCGCGCAGCATGCCTTCCACCCGGCGGCGGCGGTTGTGGGGAACCACAATGGCGGCGATACCCTTTTTGCCCGCACGGCCTGTGCGACCGGAACGGTGCTGCAACGTTTCCGCGTCGCGCGGTATCTCGACATGAATGACGAGGCTCAAGGTCGGAAGATCGATACCCCGAGCTGCAACGTCGGTCGCCACACACACGCGTGCGCGGCGGTCTCGCAGTGCCTGAAGGGCCTGATTGCGTTCGCTCTGCGAATGCTCACCAGAAAGCGCGACCACGCCGAAGCCACGGTTCTGCAAGGTCGCGTGAAGGCGGCGGACGCTTTCGCGAGTGGCGCAAAAGCAAATTGCCGTCTCAGCCTCGTGAAAACGCAGCAGGTTGACGACCGCGTTTTCGATTTCCGACGGCCCGACAGCAACGCCCTGATAGGCGATATCGCCATGTCCACGCGTTTCGCCGACCAGCGAAAGTCTCAAGGCGTTGCGCTGATAGCGTTCGGCCAGCCGTTCGATCGGGCGGGGCATAGTGGCGGAGAAGAGAAGCGTGCGGCGTGTCTCGGGTGTCGCGTCGAGGATTTCCTCGAGATCTTCGCGAAAACCCATGTCCAGCATTTCGTCCGCTTCGTCGAGTACCACGCCGATAAGGCCCGACAGGTCCAATGCGCCGCGCTCGATATGGTCGCGCAGGCGCCCCGGGGTGCCGACGACGATGGCCGGTCCGCCACGCAGGTTGCGCCGTTCCTTGCTCGCATCCATCCCGCCGACGCAGGTTGCGATGCGCAGGCTTGCACCTGCAAAAAGCCACCCAAGTTCACGGCTGACCTGTAGCGCCAGTTCGCGCGTTGGAGCGACAACGAGCACGAGTGGGGTCTCGCTCAATGGCGAGCCGCCGAGGTCGCTCAGCAACTGGTCGGCAAGTGCCAAACCGAAGGCAACCGTCTTCCCGCTGCCGGTCTGAGCGGAAACGATCAGGTCGCGACCATGCGATTCGGCTTCGGTCACGGCCTTCTGAACGGGGGTGAGCGCCTCGTAGCCACGAGCGGTTAAAGCCTCGCCGATCACCGGCGGGAGGTGGGAAAACGACATTGAATTCTTTCTTTTGGGCGCGGGGCTCGGCAGGGGGTGCCGGCTCGTCGCGGAGCGGGCACGGCCCGCAATCGCGTGCGCCCTACACGCAAATTGCGCGTTTGGCCCGCATTATTTGCACTGACGGTCGGGCGAGCGCTCTAAAGGCCCGGCATTGTGACAAATGAAAGGCAAAAATAGCGCATTTGTCGTCAAACCGCCTCCGTGCGGCAATCAACCGGTCAAACACCGAAGCTAGGCGGCCCTCAACTTACTCGGAGGGCAACCATGAAAATCAGACATTCCCTATTCGCCGGCGCTGCAATCGCCGCCATGTCACTTCCCGTTCTTGCTCATGCTGGCGAGGTTGCCGGGACGGTTTCGGATACCAGCAACACCATTGCGCTGCGCAGTGCGCAGGTCCGCATTGTCGAACTGGACCGCGTGACAGCCACATCGCGAGACGGCTCCTTCCTGTTTGCCGATGTTCCGGCTGGCGATTACACGCTGGAAATTACGTATGTCGGTGCGGAAACCGCCACCCGGTCGATCAGCGTCCCCGCTACCGGCACAGTGCGCGAGGATGTTGCGCTTGCAGGTTTCGGGGACGATGAGATCCTCGTTGTTGGTCAGGCTGCCAACTTGTCCAGCGCGCTTTCGCGCAAGAAGGAAGCCGACGGCATTTCCGATGTGTTGACGCGCGATGCGATCGGCCAGTTTCCCGACCAGAACGTCGCTGAAAGCTTGCGCCGCCTGCCCGGCGTGAACGTGCTGAACGATCAGGGGGAGGGGCGCTTCGTATCGGTGCGCGGCCTCGACCCGGAGCTCGTATCGACCTCGCTCAACGGGGTCCGTTTGCCTTCACCCGAAAGCGATGTGCGCTCGGTCGCGCTCGACGTTATCTCCAGCGACATCATCGAATCGATCGAAGTTAAGAAATCGCTCACTCCCGACATGGATGCCGACACAATCGGTGCTTCTGTCGAAATCCAGACAACCAGCGCTTTCGATCGCAAGAAGGACTTGCTGATCGTCAAGCTCGAAGGGAGTTATAACGATTACGCCGACGCATTGACGCCGAAAGCAAGCCTCGATTTCGCCACGCTTCTTAGCGACAATTTCGGCGTATCCGGCGGCGTTTCGTATTATCGACGCAAGTTTGAGACCGACAATATCGAAGCCGACGACTGGATCGACGAGGGCGGCATCGTTCCTCTCGAACTGCAGTATCGCGACTATGACGTGGAACGCGAACGGATCAGCGGCACCTTGGGCTTCGATTTTCGCGCCAGCGATACCACCGACCTCTACGTCAAGGGAACGTGGAGCCAATTCGACGATCAGGAATATCGCCGCCGGCTGACGTTCGACATGGGCGATTTCGAAGATTACGGACCGACCAGCTTCGCCAATGGCATTGCGACGTTCAACGATGCGACCATTCAAGATCCGGAAAGCGACGATCCTGCCGACACGGTGCGCCAGCGGATCGGCGTAGAACGCGATATCAAGGACCGTTTCGAACGCCAGCGGATCTGGTCTGTCGTTGCAGGCGGAAAGACCGATACGGGAACCTGGTTCGCTGACTACTCTGCCAGCTATGCCCGCGCTTCCGAACGCGAGAATGGCAGCGTCGACCCGGCAGAATTCCGCCAGCGTTTCTCGGACGACGGCCTCGAAATCGGCTTCGATCTGACGGATCCGCGCGTTCCGCTCTACACCGTCAATTCCGATCCGGGCAGCTTCTACGATCCGGCAGCTTACGAACTGACCGATATCGAATACACCGCGCTTTCGGACGCGAGTGACGAGGAATGGGCGGGACGCGTTGACTTCGGGCGCCGGTTCATCACGGACGGGGGTGAATTCACGGTTCAGGCCGGTGCCAAGGGCCGCTGGCGGGACAAGCGTTACAATGCCAACATCGAATTTTACGAGAACGACAGTTTCACGCTGGACCAGGCCCTGGGCTCTGCCACCTATCGCCTGATTTCCCTCGAGCCGATGGCGAGCAACACCGGTGCCAGCGACTTCTTCCGCGCAAATCGTGACGATTTCGAATTCGTCGCACTCGATAGCGCCTTCGATTCAGCGGTGTCTGACTATTCGGTCGGCGAGGACATCATGGCCGGTTATCTTCTGGGCAGATGGGACAGCTCGACACTGCGTGTCATCGGCGGTCTGCGTTATGAACACACCAGCAACGACATTCGCGGCAACCTCGTCACGCTCGTCGAGGAAGGGGGCACTTTGCCTGATGGGGGTGAAGCCGCCGACGACACCGTGCTCGTCGAACCCACCACGATCGACAAGAACTATGGCAACTGGCTGCCCAGCCTGAATGTCCGCTTCGAGCCGACCCGCAACGTGGTTCTGCGCTTGGCCGGATACCGCAGTCTCGTGCGTCCCAAACTGTCGCGCCTTGCGCCTCGTTTCGCTGTCGAACAGAATGATGATGACGAGCGCGAAGGCGAGTTCGGCAACCCCGACCTTCTGCCGTACAAGGCGTGGAATTTCGATGCCTCGGCCGAATATTACATGAGCAGCACGGGTGCGATCACGGCCGGCATCTTCTACAAATCCATCAAGGATTACATCGTGGATGCCAATTTCGAAGGTGACGATCCGCCGTTCAACGGTGTCTACCGCGGGATTGAATTCGACGAAGCGGTCATTCCTCTGAATGGCGATACGGCCGAGGTGTTCGGCGTGGAAATCGGCGTTTCGCAGGCGTTCACCTTCCTGCCCGAACCGTTCGACGGGTTCGTCGTCAGCGGAAACTACACCTATACCGATGCAACGGGCACGGTGTTCACCGATGGCGACATTGCCGATCCTCGCAAGATCACGCTCCCCGCAACATCCAAGCATACTGCCAACCTATCGCTCGGTTACGATAAAGGACCGGTCGATATCCGCCTGTCGGGCACCTACCGCGACAAGTATCTCGACGAACTGGCTGGGACGGCCGAATACGATCGCTTTGTCGACGACCATTTCCAGCTCGACCTGTCGGCCAAATTTCGGGTCACCGATGGTATTCAGATCTTCTATGAATGGGTGAACATCAACAACGCGAAATATTTTGCTTACAACACGCTCGGCAACCAGCGTAACCTGTTTCAGTACGAGGAATACAACTGGACCATGAAGGGCGGCGTGAGGGTGACTTTCTGATGCGCAGCACACTTCCCATCCTCGCCAGCGTCAGCCTTGCCGCATGTGCGACTACCCCAATGCCCGGCGATCCGGCCGTCCCGGTCTATGCCGTTGCAGAAACCGTGCCGGTAGCGACGGCGAATGAAGACGCTGCCGATGATCCTGCGATCTGGCGCAACGCCGCATCGCCGAGCGACAGTCTGATCGTCGCGACCGACAAGAAGGGCGGGCTCTACGTCTATGGCCTCGACGGCGAGGTGAAGAGCTTCAGCGAACACCCTGCGCTGAACAATGTCGATCTCGTCGACATGGGCGATATGGGCGTGATCGTCTTTGCCAGTGACCGAAGCGATCCCGCAAATGCCGGCATCATGCTTTATCGGCTCGATACGGCGAATGGCGCGCTGACGAAGCTAGGTCGGGTCGCCACCGGTTCGGGCGAGGCTTATGGCATCTGCGGTACACGTCGCGGCAACACCCTTGTCGTCTACACTGCCCCCAAAAGCGGGCGGATCGGGGAATGGGAAATCGCGCTCGACGCGGCGCCTGCCGCACGCGAACTGCGCACCATGCAGGTGCGCACCCAACCCGAAGGCTGCGTTGTCGATCATCGCAACGGTACGCTCTACATCGGTGAGGAGGACGTCGGCATCTGGCGCTTCCGGTCCGATGCAACGACGGGCGAGCTGGTTGCCGAGGTGGACGGGCGCAAGCTTGTCGCCGATGTCGAAGGATTGGCGCTGGTTCCCGACGGCACCGATGGCGGCTGGCTCTATGCGTCCAGCCAGGGCGACAACACCTACATGCGTTATGCTTTGCCCGACATGACACCTGCAGGCCGGTTTCGCATCGCAAAAGGTGCTTTCGGCAGTGCCGAGGAGACCGACGGGATCGAAGCGATGGCAGGCGACTTCGGACCGGCATTTCCCGGCGGGCTGTTCATCGCCCAAGATGGCATGAACGAAGGGAAGGCGCAGAATTTCAAACTGGTCCCACTGGCTGCGATCGAGAAGGCGCTCGCGACCGAGTAAATACCTCGCGGACATGGTTTTCGCTGACAGAACCTTACCTTGACATCGATGCTCCGGTGGCGGACACATCGGTGTCAGGGGGTAGATGAGACGAATGTCGGCTGCGCGCGAGGAATTGAAGGGGGCGATGGCCGGCATTGCTGGCGGCGATCGTAGGGCGCTTAAAACCGTCTACCGCCTGACGTCGGCCAAGCTTTTCGGCACGATCGCGAGGATCGTTCCAGACCGCGAACGAGCCGAGGATGTCCTTCAGGATGTCTATGTCAAAGTCTGGCGCCGTGCCGCGCGTTTCGACAGCCGCAAGGGGAGCCCGATTACCTGGCTATGCACGATCGCACGGAATACCGCGCTCGACGAACTGCGCCGTGACGGTCGGATCGTCGAACGGGCGGAAGCGACGCTGCCCGAAGTCGAAGACACCGATGTTCTTCCCGCCGACGAATGGTTGTGTGCGATGGAAGAGAGCGAGGCTTTGGCGCGCTGTTTGAAAAGGCTGTCGGGTGATCAGCGCCGTTCCATCAGGCTCGCGTTCTTCGATGGCTATTCATATTCCGAGCTTGCTCTCAAAATCGACGTTCCGCTCGGCACATTGAAAAGCTGGATCAGGCGCGGCCTTGCCGGTTTGAAGGGTTGCCTCGGTGGCTGATGACGAAGTAATTCAGTCGGACGACCCGTTCCTGACCGCGGGCGAACTTGCTCTGGGTGTACTCGAGGGCAGTGATCTGGCGGCCGCTCGTCGGTTGCAGCTTTCCGACGTGACCTTCGCGGGGGCGGTCGAATGGTGGGAGGCCCGGCTCGGCGCGATGAGTGAAGGAGCGCAGAGCGCTCTGCCCTCCGATGCTGTATGGCAGGGTATTGTTGCACGGATCGACGCAATTGATGCCCAGCGAGACATGCCGGCCGTAGCAGCGATGGCCCCTGTTAAGGGGCGGGGCCCTGCGGGATGGAGCATTGCGGCTGCGCTCGTTGGCGTGAGCGCAGCCGCAGCGGCCTTGGTTCTCTTTTTGTCCACCCCAGCGACATCACCGATTGCACCGCCGGAAATTGCCGCAGTTGCGGGTGATCAACTTGTCGCCCAACTGACAGATGCGGAAGCTAGTCGCAGTCTTGCGAGCCGCATCGATCCCGAAAGTGGGCAGCTAAGGCTCGCAATCGCCGGTCTGGAAGCGGAACCGGGCAAGACCCCCGAACTATGGGTCATTCCTGCAGGCGGTGCCCCGATTTCTTTGGGCGCAATTCCCCAGCAGGGCAATTTCGCTCGTGACCTGTCGGTCGAGGAAAGCTCGTTGTTGGCGGCGGGAGCAACGCTGGCCGTCACTTTCGAAGACGACACGGGCGAACGGCATGAAACGCCTACCATGCCGATCCTGCTGGCAGGTCCTCTGGCGGAAGTCTGAGCCAAATCTCAAAATAATTCTCTGATACTATTCAGGGCGTTGAGATGCATATTCTTATTTTTCTGCGCGCGAGCGCATCCGATCGGGCTGCACGCAAGTAGCTGTTGGCGTCATCTCGATCGGGATGGCAGCCGAGACCCGTAGGTCTTCGTGCAGAACAAGGTGGAATAACCGCCAGCTGTGGGAGAGGATGGCCCGCGTCGATCGGCTTTCTGGTCCGTTAATGGAAAGAGAAAGCATCATGATCAAGACTTTCGAAAATCGCATCGCAGCCGCGCTTCTGGCCGGTACTGCAAGCCTGGCATTTGCCACGCCTGCGCTGGCAGATGGAACCCCGGAATGTAATGCCGCCAATACAAATTCTACCGAGTGCGGCGTAGATTCGGTTGCGACAGGTAACGGCGGCGTCGCCGTCGGAACAGGTGCCGTAGCCGATGGTACCGATGCTGTGGCGATCGGCAGCGACGATGCCGGAGCAGCCCCCGCTACGGCGACCGGTCCGTCAACCACCGCGGTCGGCGGAGAGTCGGTCGCTACCGGCCCTGGCGCGAGCGCTTATGGCTGGCAATCGATGGCGACCGGTGAACGCGCGACGGCGCTTGGCCATCTTGCGACGGCGCAAGGGGTTCGCTCTGTCGCTGTGGGCGAGAATGCCGATGCCCAGACAGACAATGCGACAGCGATCGGCAATGAATCGATCGCGAATGGCATCGATGCACTGGCTGTTGGTGACACGGCGATGGCAATGGGCAATTCGACCAGTGCAATTGGCGGCGAAAGCGTCGCAACCGGGCCGGGTGCGTCGGCCTTCGGCTGGCAAGCACTCGCAACCGCTGAACGCGCAACTGCTGTCGGGCATCTGGCAACCGCGCAGGGTGTTCGCTCCGTCGCGATCGGTGAGAACGCCGATGCCCAGACTGACAATGCAACGGCGATTGGCAATGAATCGATCGCCAACGGTATCGATGCACTGGCTGTTGGCGATACGGCAATGGCCATGGGCAATTCGACCAGTGCGGTCGGCGGTGAAAGCGTCGCGACCGGACCGGGCGCGTCTGCCTTCGGCTGGCAAGCGCAAGCCAATGCAGAGCGCTCTACCGCCTTGGGCCATCTGGCAACGTCGGATGGCTTCGCGTCGGTCGCAGTAGGTGAAGCTGCCGCTGCGCAGGGTCGTGGCGGCATAGCTATCGGCGGCAACACCGACGGTGGCGCATTCGGTGCCCTCGCAACCGATGACGCTGGCATCGCACTCGGCGGCGACGCCGAAGCTCGCGGCGTAGGCGCTATTTCCATCGGCAGCGATGGCGACGGTGATGGCGATGGCTCGGTAGCTGACGGTGTGGATGCACTTGCTCTTGGTGCAGACGCGACCGCTATGGGCAATTCGACCTCGGCTATCGGCGGTGAAAGCGTTGCCACTGGGCCGGGCGCGTCCGCTTTTGGTTGGCAGTCCTCTGCCGGTGCAGAGCGAGCCACTGCGCTCGGTCACCTCGCTACCGCGCAGGGCGTTCGCTCTGTCGCGATAGGCGAGAACGCCGATGCACAGACTGACTTCAGCACCGCGATCGGCAATGAAGCGATCGCCAATGGAGTGGATGCTCTGGCAATTGGCGATACGGCGATGGCGATGGGCAATTCGACCACCGCAGTCGGCGGCGAAAGCGTTGCGACAGGTCCGGGCGCGACAGCTTATGGCTGGCAGTCATCGGCTGGAGCGGAACGTGCCACGGCGCTCGGCCACCTATCAAATGCATCGGGTGTTCGCTCGGTCGCAGTAGGTGAAGCTGCCGCTGCGGCTGGCGATGGATCGATTGCTGTCGGTAATCTGGCCAGTGCGACGGGCGCGAATTCGGTTGCCATCGGTAATGGCGCCAGCGCGACCAATGATGGACAGGTCGTGGTCGCCTCGCTCGACACAAGCACAGGATCGCAAGTCGGACCCATTGCCGTGGTAACTGCCGATGCCAACGGAACGCTGGGCGTCAGTTCGTCAGCAGGGCTGAGTAATCTTGCCAGCTTCACCGACGTGCAGGCAAACAGCGTGGCGATCGCCGGCAACTCCGCCGCTATCATGGATCTCCAAGGCCAAACCGGTCTCCTGTTCGACCTTGCTGCCGAAAACAGCGTGCAGGCCCGCCGTGCAAACGAAGGCGTGGCAATGGCGCTGGCCATGGAATCGCCAATCATCATGCCGGGTAAGCGCTTCGGCGTAGCGGGCGGCTTCGGCTATTATAACGACCGTGTCGCAGGTTCGGCTTCGGTTGGCCTCCGCGTAAGCGACAGCACCGTGTTTACCGGTGGCCTTGGGGTCGGCTTCGACTCCGGTGAGGTGGGCGCACGCGCCGGGTTCCAGGCTTCCTGGTAATCCATCTGCCAGCTTCCTGAAGGACCAGGAAGGAAGGGCGGGGTGCCATGCATCCCGCCCTTTTTGCGTCTGCACTCGTCGGGTCGGGCTATTCGCCCGTCTTTACCCGTTTCCGCATCATCCCTTCCTGCGCGACACTGGCGACCAGTTCCCCCGCGCGGTTGAAGATGCGTCCGCGGTTGAAACCCCTCCCGCCACCGCTCCATGGGGCATCGGTGGCGTAGAGCAGCCATTCGTCGGCGCGGGCGGGGCGATGGAACCAGATCGCATGATCCAGGCTGGCACCGACGAGTTCGCCTCGCATCCAGCTAAGCCCGTGGGGCAACGCGCTGGTCCCCAACAAGGTATAGTCACTCGCGTAGGCGATAATCGCACGATGCAGTGCAGGGTTCTCGAGGATCGAAGGCAGATCGGAAACAGTACGGAACCAGGTATGCGCTCGGGGCGCGCGCGATTCGCTGTTCATCCAGTGCAACTGATCGACCGTGCGCATGTCGATAGGACGAGGGCGCAGGACGAGCGCGCGTTGCTGTTCGCCCATTCGGTCTCCGGCACGCTCGACCATGTCGCGGCGCATCTCCTGATCGCTCTTGAGTTCTTCGGGCGCTGTCACGTCCGGCATGGCAACATCGTCATGCGACAGGCCGTCCTCCGGTCGCTGGAAACTCGCGGTGAGGTTCAGAATGGCCCGCTGCTCGCCAGTATCATCTGCCTGACTGGCAACGACGCGTCGATTGGCAAAACTGCGTCCATCGAAGTCGCGCGCGGTACGATAGGCGATATCCACGCCCTCCTTCCCGCCACGAAGAAAGTAGGCGTGCAGCGAATGTGCTTCCAGCCCATCGGGTGCGGTCGCTTGCGCGGCTTGCAGGGCCTGGGCAATGACCTGACCGCCAAATACGCGCCCGACCCCGCCAGCTTGCTGCGGGGCGGTAAAGGCGTCTTCGCCGTCGCGGGACACAGTCAGCAGACTGACGAGCTCTGCGACCAATTGTTCAGGGGACTGTTTTTCGCTCACGCCAATGGCTTTGCGGAGGGTTTACGTATCCGTCAAGCGCCCGACTTGTCGGCAAGTCACTTGCCGGAGCGGAAGGTCCTTCGCCAAACCCGGTAGGCCAGTGACTTTGCACGATTGCTGGCTGGCCAGCGCCCCGGCGCACGCGGATCGATGCCCCATTTCCGCACGATGCCGTTAAAGCAGCGGGAATTGGATTCGGCGTAACTCCATTCGCTGCGCCAGGTGATGGAAAGCGAGATGGAACTGGCCGATCCATTGCGTACGAAATGCGGTGCCATGACAGGGACGTAGACGGCCTCTCCCGGATCGATCGCGAAGGCGGTGCCGCCGGGCAGCAAATCGTTGCTCCAGGGCAGTTCGCGCGGTCCGCCGAGGTGATAGCTTTCATGGACCTCATTGGGAGCATAGGTGGGGTTGCCCGCCGGGAACTGGGTCATGACCTTGTTGCCCTTGAGCTGCAGCAAGATGTTGTGTTCCGGATCGAAATGGTAGGGCGTGACAGCGTTCGGGCTGGATATGAAGATGAAGCCCTGCGGTGTCAGCATGGTACCGGTCGTCGCCTCGATCATGGGACGAAGCTCTTCCAGAAGCCCCATAAGCAGAGCGTTATATTCAGGGATTTGCTCGATATTCTTGAGCACGGCCCAGCTGTTGCTGGTGGCGATATGGCGAATGGTTTCGCCGATGGTGAGGCCATTCGAACCTGGCTTTCCATCCACGCCTACCGGCAGATCTCCGCGGTTGTACTCGACGGAACGCTGCGGCAAAGCTTCCGCCAGACCGGCCAGCGCGTCGAGCGCGAGGCGGTCGTCATCCTTCAAGTTATGGCGCAGGACGTGCGGTCTTTCGGGGTAATCACGTCCGAATCGAGCGTATGATTCACCCGAAAACACCCGTGTTCGGCGGGCGGTAAGCGTCTGATCGTGTGCGGTCATCGGTTGTTCTCCGACCTGCGGGCTTCGATTGATGTCAGAATGTCGCCGACCCACCGGCGGATCGCGCCGCCGACCGGAATGGACAGGGAAACGATGTCGCGGCGATCGTCCCAGATCTGTTCGATCATGGGATGTCCGGCAGCCGCGCAGCTATCGGTCATCTCGATTTCTTCACGCTCCAGCAGGGCGAGGTTTTCTACTTGCAACAGCATTCCGGGCGACAGTTTGTAAAGATCCTCGTCGAAAGCCGTCTTGAAGCTGTGGGCGAGGGGGGGCGTGACGAAATTGCAGAGCATCGCCACCGGCTTGCCGTCGATCTGAAATGCCAGCCGCTCCAGCCTTTGCTCCCGGGCCGCGCCGTGAAGGCTTTCACGGAAAAGACAAGCGGTTTGCCGCGCACTGACGAGCGAGGAACTTTCCTGTCCTTTCCAGCCTGCATCTTCGAGCTGAAGAAACTGGTCGATCCATTCGTCCAGACCGTCCTCCCCCGTCGCTCTGGTAAAAATCGTCTGACCGGTTTCCTCCAGCCGCCGCCGCTTGCGGGACAATTCCTTGCGACGCTTCTTTCCGAGGATGGAGGCCAGATGAGCTTCGGGAGACAGACCATGACGAAGGCAGGCCCGGCTAACGCGATGGACAGCCCGGTTGGCCCTTCGTTTCGCCTTGCAGACGCGGTTCAGGGTATCGACGGCAATCCCGTCGGTGGGGAGACACGCGATATGAAGGAACAGGCTCGATCGCCAATTGCGGTCGCTCCAGTCGAGTACGGCCGACCAGAACGTTTTTGCATGATCCCCCGCAATCAACGGTTCCCCGCAAAAGCTATTCGGGTGCATCCAGTTGCCGATGTGGGGCAATGGATGGCCGTGATAGTCGCGGGCCCGGTAAAGTGGCATGAGGCCCGCCAGTTCGCCGTCCACGACCAGTGTCGCCAGATGAACGGTGCCGCGAGGATCGAACTGCTCGAGCGAGGGCAGGACGAACCAGTGTTCGCCAAACGGATTGGGCGTGGCTGCGGACGCGGCAAGACGGCGCCACGATTGCACGAACTCCGGCGAAATGCAGTCTTTCCAAGGGCGTACGGAAAGCCTGTCGGGACCAATGGGGCGTGACCCGACGCTCGCGGGTTCACCACGCCAGCCGTCTTCGATCAGGTCTTCGATCCGCGTCAATTGAAGGCGTCCCCTTGTCGGGCGATAGCATATATCGAAGCGCCTTAAACTTGCTTAATGCGCCAAACGCAAAGGGCGGCGGTACCTGCAGATACCGCCGCCCCGGATTTGGACAGATTACAAGATCAGCCAGTCGCGAGCGCCGCCAGCAGCAGCAGGGCGACGATATTGGTGATCTTGATCATCGGGTTTACCGCCGGGCCTGCCGTATCCTTGTAGGGATCGCCCACGGTGTCGCCGGTCACTGCAGCCTTGTGCGCTTCGCTGCCCTTGCCGCCGTGATGGCCGTCTTCAATGTATTTTTTCGCATTGTCCCATGCGCCGCCACCGGCGGTCATGGACAATGCGACGAAGATACCACCCACGATCACCCCGAGCAGCAGTGCGCCGAGCGCAGCGAAGCCGTTTTCCTGGCCCGCGATCAGCGTGATCACGTAATAGACCACGATCGGGGCCAGTACCGGCAGCATCGAAGGCACGATCATTTCCTTGATCGCCGCCTTGGTGACGAGATCGACCGTGCGGGCATAGTTCGGCTTGCTGGTGCCGGCCATGATGCCCGGATCGCCGGCGAACTGTTCACGCACGTCCTTAACCACATCGCCTGCGGCGCGGCCCACCGCAGTCATGCCCATCGCACCGAACAGGTAGGGGAGCAGCGCGCCCAGCAGCAGGCCGACGATGACGTATGGGTTCTCAAGACTGAAATCGACGTCCGCATTCGGGAAGAATTCGGCAAGATCGGTGGTGTAGGCGGCGAACAGGACCAACGCGGCGAGGCCGGCAGATCCGATAGCATAGCCCTTGGTCACCGCCTTGGTGGTGTTGCCCACAGCGTCGAGCAAGTCGGTCTTTTCCCGCACACTGTCGTCGAGGCCAGCCATTTCCGCGATGCCTCCGGCATTGTCGGTGACAGGGCCATAGGCGTCCAGCGCCACGACCATGCCCGCCAGGGCCAGCATGGCGGTGGCAGCATAGGCAATGCCCATGAGCCCTGCGAGCTGGAACGTGGCGATGATGCCCGCAACGATCAGGATCGTCGGTAATGCGGTCGATTCAAGGCTGATGGCCAGACCCTGGATTACATTGGTGCCGTGGCCGGTTTCCGATGCCTTGGCGATCGATTTTACCGGGCGATAGTTCGTGCCGGTGTAATATTCGGTGATCCAGATGATCAGGCCGGTAATCGCAAGACCGATGAGCGAGCAGTAGAACAGCGACCAGCCGGTGAAACCGCCGATCTGTTCGGAAAGCCCCTCTTCGGCGAGATTGGTACCATCGGCTGCAGCAACGATTTCCGTCACCGTGCTGCCGCCAATGACGGTATCCATGCCGCCAAGGGCAACATTGATTACGATCCAGATCAGCGGGATCGAGAGCAGTGCTGTCACGAGGAAGCCTTTGTACATCGCCCCCATCACATTCGTGCTGCCCTTGCCGAGCTTTACGAAATAGGTTCCGATGATGCTGGTCACGATGCAGGCACCGCCGATCAGCAGCGGCAGCGCCATCATGGGCATCAGCAAATCGCCCAGTCCCTTAAGCAGCAGTGCGGTGAGAACCATGGTCGCACCGACGGTGACGACATAGGTTTCGAACAGGTCGGCCGCCATCCCGGCGCAGTCACCGACATTGTCGCCCACATTGTCGGCGATCACGGCAGGGTTGCGCGGATCGTCTTCCGGAATGCCGGCTTCTACCTTGCCGACCAGATCGGCGCCAACGTCGGCAGCCTTGGTGAAGATACCGCCGCCCAGACGCGCAAAGATGGAAATGAGCGAGGCGCCGAATGCCAGGCCGACCAGGCCGTCGATCACCTCACGGCTGTTGGGTGCGTGACCACTGGGGCCAACGAGGTACCAGAAGAACACCGCGATCGCGAGAAGGGCGAGGCCCGCCACCAGCATGCCGGTGATGGCACCGGCGCGAAACGCGATGGTGAGACCCTGCTGCAATCCGCTTTGCGCAGCGGCAGCCGTGCGGACGTTCGAGCGCACCGAGATATTCATCCCGATGAAGCCTGCAACGCCCGAAAGGATCGCGCCGATCACGAAGCCGGTTGCCGGGATAATGCCGAGGAAGATGAAGACGAGCACCGCCACGACCACACCAACGATGGCAATGGTGGTATACTGGCGCTTGAGATAGGCCTGCGCACCTTCCTGAATGGCCGCGGCGATTTCCTGCATCTTTTCGTTGCCGGCGCCGGAACTGAGCACCTGGCGGCTGGTGACGAAGCCGTACACGACGGCAAGCAGCCCCAGCACAATTGCTATGAAAACAAGGTCCACTGAAATTTCCCCTCCCGATTGATTTTATATGCGGTCTGCGCGGGAAACGCAGAACCATCTGGGCTAGGGGTATAAGGGGCCTATGTTGCGTGACAAGGCCGAAATGCGCAGCAATCTTCGCCTGCTAGCCATCATGCGCGCAAGCGATCAATGCCGGTAACCGAGGCCGTCTTCGGGTGTCAGCATGTCACCATCGAGGAGGAGCCCCGGCGGGCCCGAAAGGACGGTGCCGATGCGGGTGGCCGATACGGGCGATGCGTTACCGTCCGACATGGTGAAGAGCAGCTGATAATCGTCGCCCCAGCGCATGCATTCGTCGCGTCGTTCGGGATCGGCTGCAGGAATGCTGCCGGCCTCGATTTCGAAGCATGTCCTGCTCGCCTGCGCCATACGCCAGCTATCGAGGAGGAGCCCGTCCGACACGTCCATCATCGCACTCACGAGGGGGGCGAGCGACTGGCCTTCCGCCAGTAGCGGCTGCGGCCGGCGATAGGCGAGATCGTTCGTACTGCCGGAACCACGCTCCTCCATACCCAGCATTGCACGCCCCAGAACGCCCGTGACGTAAATGGCATCACCCGCCTGCGCGCCGCGCCGGTCCGGCACAGTTATGCTGCTGGCCTTTCCGATTGCCGTACAGCCCCAGACCCGCCGTCCATCGGCCCTAACCGTATCGCCTCCCAGAAGCGGTACGTCGTAAGCTTCCAGAATTTCTCCAAGGCCCTGTGCAAACCGATCGTCATCGTCGCCCAGCATATGGGACACGAGCACGCCGACCGGTTGCGCACCTTTCGCTGCAAGGTCGGAAAGGTTCACCGCAATGAGTTTCCACGCGATGTCGGCCGGGTCTTCATCCTCGCGCACATGGACGCCCTGAACCAGCGTATCATGCGTCAGGACAAGGCGTTCGCCGCCTATTTCGATGACTGCGGCGTCATCTTCCAGCCCACGGGCTGCCGAATTATCTGCCAGCGCCTTCAGCGCAGAGATGAACCCGGCTTCGTTCAGCGTCCGGCATCCTTGGCCACAGCATCCAGCACGCCGTTGACGAACTTCGCCTCGCGGTCGTCGAAGAAGGCTTTGGCGACATCGACATATTCACTGATCGCGCTGGCCTTGGGCACATCGGGCCGGGCGATCAGTTCGTAGGTTCCGGCACGCAAAATCTGCAGCATCGTCTTGTCGAGCCTTGCCAGCGTCCACCCTTCGGCCAGCCGCGCGGTCAATTTGCCGTCGATCTCTTCGCGCCGGGCCTCGACCCCGCCGACGATGTCGTCGAAGAAGTCGACATCGGCTTCCGCATATTCCTCGTCCTCGATGACGCGGCCAAGGCGGTGCTGGTGAAATTCGTCAAGCAGCTTGGCAAGGCGCGTGCCTTCCATCTGCTGCTGGTAGAGCGCCTGAACGGCGCCGAGGCGAGCGGCGCTGCGGGCCTGGGATCTGGAATTCTGGCTCATTTCAGTCTCGTCGAAATCGATAGGGCGTGCGCGGGGAGACCTTCTGCCTCCGCCAGTTTCACCGCGGCCGGGCCGATGGCCGCAAGGGCAGCTTCGGAGGCGTCGATAAAACTGGTGCGCTTCATGAAATCAAGCACCGACAATCCGCTTGCAAAGCGGGCGCGGCGCCCAGTGGGAAGGACGTGGTTGGGCCCGGCAATATAATCGCCCACTGCCTCGGGCGTGTGTCGGCCCAAAAACACGCTGCCTGCATGGCGCATGGCGTCGAACAGTGATTGCGGTTCGTCGACCATAAGTTCGACATGTTCGGCAGCGAGGCGATCGGACAGGGCAGGGGCTTCGTCGAGGCTATCGACCAGTACGATCAAGCCATGGGTGTCCCAGCTTGCCTTCGCGGTCTTCGCCGTTGGCAATTTCATCAGGGTGATGTCGACCGCATCCTCGACCTGACGGGCAAGGTTTTCGCTGTCGGTAATCAGGATCGATTGGCTCGTCGGGTCATGCTCCGCCTGACTCAACAGATCGGCGGCGATCCAGTCAGGGTTGTTGTTGCCATCCGCGATCACGAGAATTTCGCTCGGCCCTGCCACCATGTCGATGCCGACCACGCCATAAAGCTGGCGCTTGGCTTCCGCGACCCAGGCGTTGCCCGGTCCGGCGATAACATCGACCTTGCCGATCCGTTTCGTACCGTAGGCGAGTGCGGCCACGGCCTGTGCCCCGCCGACGCGCCAGATTTCGTCGACCCCGGCGATATGGGCAGCAGCCAGAACCAGCGGATTGACCTCGCCTTTCGGCGTGGGTGTGGTGACGACGAGACGCTCCACCCCGGCAACCCTTGCAGGGATCGCGTTCATCAGAAGGGAAGATGGATAGGCTGCGCGGCCCCCGGGAACATACAGCCCGGCGGCATCAACCGGCCGCCAACGCGCGCCCAGGCGCATGCCGATATCATCGGTGTAGTCGCGGTCAGAAGGTAGCTGGCCTTCGTGATAGGCGCGGATGCGCGATGCGGCCAGTTCGAGCGCATCGCGCAGATCGGCGTCGAGCGCTTCGTAGGCAGCGCTGCAGTCCTCCAGCGGGATTTGCCAGTCGCTATCCCGTGTCAGGTGATGCCCGTCGAAGCGGGTCGTGTATTCGACCAGCGCACCATCGCCGCGTTCGCGCACTTCGTTGATCATCGTTGCGACATCACGCCCGACCTGGGCGTCGCTTTCGCGCCTGTCTCGCACGACGCGATCGAATTTCCTGGGAAAATCGGCGTCGCTGGTGCGCAGAAACTGCATCAGGCGGCCTCGCGCCGGGCAGCGTCGGCGCGGAATTCCTCGACCAGCGCAGCGACGCGCGGATCGGTCTTCAAGGCGGCGCGGTTGACGATAAGCCGGGCGGAGATGTCCAGAATGCGGCTGGTTTCAACCAGGCCGTTTTCGCGCAGTGTGGTCCCGGTGGAAACGAGGTCGACGATCCGCCCTGCCAGCCCCAGTGCAGGTGCGATTTCCATCGCTCCATTCAGCTTGACGCATTCGGCCTGGATACCCTGCCGCTCGAAATGGCGGCGTGTCAGGTTTGGGTATTTGGTCGCGACACGCAGGTGGCTGGCCCCGTCGACACTGGCTGCGCCTTCCTTCGGCTCGGCAACCGACAGCCGGCAATGTCCGAAATCGAGATCGACCGGCGCATAAAGATCGGCATAATCGAACTCCTCGATCACGTCCGATCCGACGATGCCCATCTGCGCAGCGCCATGCGCGACGAAAGTCGCCACGTCGAATGCGCGCACGCGGATCAGCCGCATATCGTCGCGCGTCGTCGCGAAGGTCAGCGAGCGGTTGGCCTTGTCGTGAAAGGCATCTTCGGGCACCACGCCGGCACGCGCCATGACAGGCAGGGCCTCGTCGAGGATCCGCCCCTTGGGAACGGCGAAGGTCAGGCTGTCGTTCATGGGCTGCGCAAATAGGCAGCAGGAGGCCAAAGGGCAATGACGATCGACAAAGCGGAATATGTCGTGAGCGATCCCAAAGCTACGGGCCCGGATGCGGTTGCGCGGGCGTTCGAAAACCAAGTTGCATATTGCCGGTCCAGCAACGCTGCCATCACGGCTACGGTATGTCAGGCCTTGCGTGACTTGATCGACACCGAACGCGGCGGTGCGGTAATGCGCAGAGTGCGGCGATGGGCGGGTCCGGCGCTGGCCGATGCCCTGCCACTGAGATTGGCTGGGGGGTTGCACGCGCTTCATCTGAGCGGCGAGGAACCGCGTCTTGCGCCGATATACGAAGGGCTGGGGCCGAATAATGCGGCAGAATTGATCGCCGATGCCATAGAGCGGCACGAACCATATTTGATGCCGTGGCTCGATGGGCCCCCGCAGACCAATGAGGCGGGCCGGTCTGCCGGATATGCGGCGGCATTTCTATGGTTGGTCGATCAAGGGCTTCCGGGCGAGTTCGACCTACTTGAAATTGGGTCGAGCGCGGGCATAAATCTGATGATGCGCCGTTATCGCTACGATCTGTGCGGAGTGGCGGTAGGACCGAAGTCTTCGCGCATTCACCTGACGCCGGAGTGGCGCGGCGACCCTCCGCCGGATCGGGATTTCGATATCATCGCCGCCGAAGGTTGCGATGTTGCACCGGTCGATCTGACCGATGAGAAGCAGGCGCTGCGCCTCAAGGCGTTCATCTGGCCCGAATTCACCGAACGGTTCGCCCGGATGGACGCTGCAATCGCGGCGGCTAATACCTTCCCGCCCGAGGTGGCACGAATGCGCGCAGCGGATTTCCTGCGCGATCGCCTTGCCCGGCCCCAGCAGGAGGGTACGACCCGCGTCCTGATGCATTCGGTGGTCTGGCAGTATATCCCGCAAGAAGAGCGGGAAGGGATCGTGGAGATGATGGAACAGTCCGGCCAAGAGGCGAGTAAGGACAAGCCACTTGCCTGGATCAGCCTGGAAGCCAATCGCGATACGCACCGCCATGAACTGACCGTGCGATATTGGCCCGGCGGGCAGGCGTGGCAGAAGCTCGCCACGGCCCACCCCCATGGATCGTGGATTGAGTGGGAGGGCTGACCACTAAGCCGTACGCTCGAGAAACGTCTCCATCGCCTCGTTGACGGCGAGCGGCGCTTCCCAAGGTACGAAGTGGCCGCAGTTGGGCACCTCGACCAGCGTGAAATCTTCAATGCACTCGCGCATACCTGCCGTATTTTCGGGCGGCAGGGCCAGATCGTCCTGCGCCCAGATCACCAGGGCCGGCAGGCGCAGCTTGGGCAGGGCGGGGGCGGTCCAGCCTTCGGGCAATCCGAACGGCGCATCCATCGGGGGCACGTCGATCGGGCTGGCGCGATACCAGTTGAGCATGGCGAAGGCGGCATCACGGTCCTGCCAGTCTTCCAGCAGCATGGCACGTTCTTCCGGCTCCATCCGGTCGGGCGCATCCCATTTGATCTCCTGCATCAGGATCCCGCCAAGCCCGTGTTCGCGCACCAGCGCGTCGTTCTCGGGATCGCGAAATCCACGCATGTACTGGCTGGCTTCGCGCTGAACCTTGCTGGTGTAGAGCAGCTTCTGGAAGACCTGCGGATGCGGTGCATTGGCGATTACCGCGCGGGTCACGCGGCCCGTATCCTGGCCGGCCAGTGCTACACCCCATGCGATCGCGCCGCCCCAGTCATGCCCGACGATGGTGAAGTCCTCAACGCCCAGCGCAGCGGCCAGCAGGAAGATGTCGCCTACCAGCTTGTCGGGCGTGTAGTCAGCCACCGCGGGCGGCTTTGACGATCCGCGATAGCCGCGCTGGTCCGGCGCGATGCAGCGGAAGCGGTCGGAAAAATGCGCGATCTGATGGCGCCAGGTGCGGTGGCTCTCGGGAAAGCCGTGCAGGAAGATCAGCACCGGTGCGTCGCGAGGCCCTTCATCGACCACATCGAGTTCGATCCCATTGCCCAGCGCAATCCGCTTCTGTTCCAGCACCATGGTCACTCCTCCGCTTTCATTTTCTCCATGTAACCGGCGGCAACCATGCCCGCGACCTGATCGAGCAACTGGTCGGGCGTGCGGCGCAATTCGCCCATCGCTTCTTCCATGCCTTCCGCCACGATGATTTCTCGCTGGTTCGCCTCGACCGCGCTGACGATGCGACTGGCCGCTTCGGCCGGATCGATGCCGTTATCGATCACCTTGTCGCTGCGCCCGCGCTTGCTGCCATCCGCGGTCAGCGCATTGCGGCTCACGTCGGTGGCGACGGAACCCGGGCAGACCACGTGGACCGAGATGCCCGATTGCGACAGTTCGGCGCGCAGCGCATCGGCATAGCCGACCAGCCCGAACTTTGCCGCGCAATAGGCGGTACGCATGGGCACGCCGACCTTGCCCGCAATGGAACTGATGAACAGCAGGTGCCCGCTGCCACGCGCAGTAACATGCGGCAGCAGCGCCTGTGTCGCCGCAATCTGCGCGGTCAGGTCGATATCGATGATCTCGCGATAGACGCTCATGTCCGTGTCGACGGCTGCACTGCGCTGCGACACGCCGGCATTGGCCACGAAAATGTCCACGCCCTTCCAGGCGATTGCCTGCTCGGTCGCGGCCTGCATCGCCGTATCGTCGCGCACGTCGAAAGGCAGGACCAGGGATTCGTTCGGCAGCGTGCCTGCGACATCGGCCAGTCTCGCTTCGTCCCGGCCCGACAGGATGATATTGGCGCCCCGGCTTGCCCATTCACTTGCCAGCGCTGCACCGATGCCGCTGCTGGCGCCCGTAATCCAGGCGGTCTTGCCTTCGAAGCTCATCATATCCCCCTTATGGATAGGTCACCGTCTTGGGCGCGCCGTCAGGCAAGGGAATGAATTCCCCGTCTTCGCCCGGCACCGTGCCGAAACGCCCTTCGCGCCAGTCGTCCTTGGCCTGGTTGATGCGTTCGCGGCTTGAACTGACGAAGTTCCACCAGGCGTGGCGCTTGGTGGTGAACGCCTCGCCGCCCATCAGCATGACGCGCGCGCCGCTCCTGCTCTCCAGAGTCATTTCGCGGCCCGGCTGCAACACGGCAAGCTGGTATAACGTCAGCGCGTGCCCATCGACCGACGCCTCGCCGCCCACCAGCATCACCGCGCGTTCGTCGGCATCTTCCTCCAGCGGGATCATGCCGCCCGGCTCCAGCATGATTTCGGCGTAGATCGTGTCGGCATGCGTCGTGGTCGGCGCACGTTCGCCCCACAATTCTCCCATGATGACGATGGCCTTGGCATGTCCGTCCTCGATTACCGGCAGATCGGTCACCGCTTCGAAAGCCGGATCGATTTCCTCGCGCCCGTCCGGCAGGGCGAGCCATGTCTGCATGCCATAAAGCCTGGGGCCGGCCTTGCGCTCCGCTTCGGGAGAACGTTCGGAATGAACGATGCCCTTGCCGGCCGTCATCAGATTGACCTGACCCGGGCGGATCGTGGCAAAGCTGCCGATGCTGTCACGGTGGTCAATGGCGCCTTCAAACAGCCAGGTCACCGTGGCGAGATTGATATGCGGGTGGGGCCGGACATCCATTCCCGAACCCAGATCGAGCTGCGCCGGGCCGAACTGGTCGACGAAGATGAACGGACCCACCATGCTGCGGGATTTGGCCGGCAAGACCCGTCGAACTTCGAACTGGCCCAGATCGTGAGTGGTCGGGGTTAGGGTCTGCTCGAAATTGCTCATGCCGGGTCGAGGTCCTCGTAATGACGGAAGATACCGTCTTCGTTGAAAGCGATACGCCGATCGCTTGCCAGATAAGCTGCAATCCCTTCGATAGTCGAGACTGCATTGCTGCAGGCTATCAGACAGGGGTAGTCGCTCTCCACCGCAGCCATCCGATTGGGGAACGCATAACGCAGCCCTGCGACCAGCTGAAATAACGATGTGTCGACATGCGACCACTTCGTGCCGGCAACGAACGGACCGTCGCAAATGCCGAGGGCGGTCTCGAAATGATCGAAGAATTTGGGAATGCGCTCCTCACGAAATGCCTCGGCAGCCTTGATCGCCGCATCCTTCTGATCGTCGAAATACAGGCCGCCTGCAATCGGATGGTGCACATTGTGCACCTCGGCCACCATGTCGGAAATGGTCAGCTGCAGCTGGATCAGATGAAGGTCCTTCGCCCCGTCGCCAGTGCCCAGATGGTGGCGATCGGTCAGCCAGGTGACGATATGGGCGACCTGCGCGATCGCAAACCCGCTCTCCCGTTCGACCAGATAGGGCGGCGCATAAGGTGCAAATTCATCTGACTTGCTGCGTCGTTCCATATCGTCGACCAGAGCTTCGACGCCATCGTTTCGTGCGCGGTCGCGATAGGTAATACCCGCCGCTTCCATCAACAGGCGAACGAATTCTCCGCGGCCCTGGATAGAGGGCCAGTACCACAGATCGTATTCGGGCCCGCTCACGTTACCGGGGCCGACGCCTGAATGGCGAGGGCATGGACACGTTCACCGGGAATGTCGCCCAGCGCGCGGTTGACCATGCGCTGGCGTTCGAGGCGGGACTTGTCGGCGAAGGCGGGCGCTTCGATGACCACGGTAAAATGCGATTCGCCGCTACCATCGTCTCCGGCATGGCCGGAATGCTTTGCGCTGTCGTTGATTACCTCAAGCCGCGTGGGGCTGAAGGCTTCTTTCAGAAGGTCTTCCATTTCCTGCTGGACTGATCCTGCCACGGGTTCGAATCTCCTTTTCGGGGGTTTCCTTAGCGCACTTCGCTCCCCATCCTAGAACGAATGCGCCAGACAAAGTTTCACGGACGATACGAAGACACCGGGCGGGTATGCGCCCATCCATCCTGCGAAGAACCGGGCGAATTCCGCGCTCCGGGCGGCGGAGGGCATGGTTTCGACGGACCGGGTGAATGGCGCTGGCTGTGCCTTGAGCATGTGCGCGAGTTCAATGCGGGCTACGATTGGTTCGAAGGGATGAGCGCCGAGGAAATCTACAACGCGCAGGCCCCAGGGGCGGGCTGGCGGACCGAAAGTCCCAGTTTTCGTCCAACTGCGGGCGTCGATGGGATGCCGCGCTGGTCCGATTTCGACGATCCGCTGGAAGCCATCTCCGCGCGCGCTGCTGGCATCAAGAGCCGTGCCCGGCGCGAGGCGGAAATGGCGATGGACGGCCGCTTCAGTCGCGAAGAGGCAGAAGCGCTGGAAACGATGGGTCTGGGCCTGAACACGGATCGGCGGCGTCTGCGCCGTCGGTATTCGGAACTGGTGCGCCGCTATCACCCGGACCGCAATGGCGGGGATCGGCAATACGAAAGCCGGCTTGGCCGCGTGGTGGAAGCGTACCAACTGCTGCGCAAGTCGCGCGCTATCGCATAGGTTGCAGGTCTCTCAGCGCCCCAGCGACCGGGCGAGTTCCACGAATTCCGCAACCGTTACCGTCTCTGCTCTGCGCTGCGGATCGATGCCCAGTTTTTCCAGCGCCTCGACCGCGCCCGGTACGCCTTTCAAACTCTGACGCAGCATTTTGCGGCGCTGGCCGAACGCGGCTTCGGTCAGGCGCTCCAGCATGCGCGCGCTTACCTCTTCGGGCATGGTGCCGGGTTCGACATGCACGATCGCGCTCATCACCTTCGGCGGCGGGGTAAAGGCGCTGCGATGAACCTTCATCGCCAGCTTCGCCGTACTGCGCCACTGGGCCAGCACGGCAAGGCGGCCGTAGGCAGAACCGCCTGGCTGGGCCACAATCCGCTGGGCGACCTCCTGCTGGAACATCAGTGTGAGGCTGGTCCACAGCGGTGGCCATTGCTCCCCGCCCAGCCAGCGTACGAACAGCGCGGTGCCCACATTGTAAGGCAGGTTCGACAGGACGGCGAAAGGCTCGCCTCCCATCAACTCCGCATGATCCAGCTTCAGCGCATCGCCTTCGATCACACGCAGCTGTCCCGGAAACGCCTCGCCCAGTTCGGCAAGCGCGGGCAGGCAACGACGATCCATCTCGATCGCCGTGACGCGCGCGCCGGCACGCAGCAAGGCGCGGGTCAGCCCTCCGGGGCCCGGCCCGACTTCCAGCACCTGCTTGCCTGAAAGATCGCCGGGAACGGCTGCGATCCGGTCGAGCAGATGCTCGTCGAAGAGGAAATTCTGCCCCAAGGCCTTGGACGCAGAAAGTCCGTGGCGGGCGATCACCTCGCGAAGGGGGGGGAGAGCGGTCATGCGCTAAATCCGCTCTGCTGAGCTCGTGGAAGCATAGTCGCGACGCTTGCCCCATCCCGCCGCCTTCGACAAGCTCAGCCTGCGAGCGCGTGCTTTCTGCGGGCAGCGATTTCACCGGCCATCTTCAGGGCCGCGATCATCGCGCCCGGCTCGGCCAGGCCGCGACCGGCAATATCGAAAGCGGTGCCATGGTCGGGACTGGTGCGCACGATCGGCAGGCCGAGCGTGACATTGACCCCCTCGTCGAAATCCAGCGCCTTCAGCGGCACCAGGGCCTGATCGTGGTACATGGCCAGCGCCGCGTCATACGTCTGGCGCGCACGGGGCGTGAACAACGCATCCGCCGGATGGGGCCCGGTGACGGCAATACCTTCCGCCACCAGCGTTTCGATGGCCGGTGCGATTATGCGTGCTTCTTCGTCCCCGAAGCGGCCGTTTTCGCCCGCATGGGGATTGAGGCCGCACACGGCGATCCGAGGTTCTGCAATCCCGAAATCATGGGCCAGTGCCGCAGCCACGATCCGGGCGCGGCGCGTGATGAGTTCCTGCGATAGCCGCCCGGGCACATCCGCCAGCGCGCAATGAACGGTCAGCGGAACTGCGCGAAGGCTCGGACCGGCCAGCATCATCACGGCTTCATCCGGAGCCAGTCCGCAGACTTCTGCCAGAAATTCGGTCTGTCCGGGATATTCGAAACCGACCTTGGCCAGTTGCGCCTTGCCGATGGGAGCTGTCACCAGACCGGCGGACGCACCCAGCAGGCAATATCGCGTCGCTTCGGCGAGCGAATGCAGCGCCAGCGCGGCGCCCGGCTCGTCGGGTTTTCCCGGCGTGGCAGCCACATCTTCGGTACCAAGAACGGGTATCGCCCGGTCGAAGACAAGGGCCGTCTTCGCAGGATCCGAAATGACTTCGATTTCGACAGCGAGGCCACGCCTTCGGGCTGCCTCGGCCAGTACGCTTGCACCCCCGACCACGAAAAAGGGCGCGATGCCAGATTCCTGACGCCGCGCCCAGCTTTCCGCTATGATCTCAGGCCCGATCCCCGCCGGATCGCCAAGGGAAACGGCGAGGGGAGCCATGATCGGTGTCAGTTATACTCGATGTAGGCGTCGTTGCGAAGGTCGCGCAGATAACGCTGGGCACGCTTTTCGATGCGGTCTTCTTCGAGCTGGCCCATGATCTGGTTGAAGTCCGGACCGGCAGCCGATTTCGGATCGTCCCGACCGCACAGCATGAGTACGCGGACGCCTTCTTCGAACGAGCCGAAGGGCGGGGTGGACTGGCCGACCTGCAGTTGCAGGATGATGTTCTGCAGCTGCTCCGGCAGGGCACGGACGCGGATCTGATCATTGGTCACGACATTCGCGCCGAGTTCGGCGGCGACGTTTTCCGCGTCACCGCAGCCACGGATTTTCTGCACGCCTTCGGTGAAGCGGGCGACGCGCTGCTGGGCCGCGGCCTCGGTCGTACCCGGATCGAATCCGATCTGGATCTGCTTGAGGCTGAGAACGGCATCGCGCGGATCGGCCATCAGCACCTGGCGCCGGTCGATCAGGTAAAGGATCGAATAGCCGCCCGGAATGGCGATCGGCCCGACGAGCTGACCGGGGGTCATTTCGCTGGCTACCTGTTCGAGCTGCTCGTTCTTCAGCTGAGGCAGCTGGATCCAGCCGAGGTCGCCGCCGACCGCTGCGGTCGATGCTTCCGAAAACTGGCGGGCATAGGCGACGAAGCTGCCACCCTGACGCAGCTGTTCCACGATCTTGCGGGCATTGTCCTCAACCGCGGATGACGTTTCAGGCGTCGCCGACAGGTAGATTTCGCCAAGACGGTATTCTTCCGTCCCGCGCGAGGCTTCCATGCGTTCGATCATTTCGTTCACTTCGTCGGTCGAAATGTTGACGAACGGGGCCACGTTGCGGCGCAGCAGATTGTTCCACGCCAGCTCGCCCGTGATCTGGCGCTTCAGCGCGGCGGGCGAAGAGCCGATCGATGTGAGATAATCGTCCATCTTCCCCGGCTCCTGACCGAAGTTCTGGGCGGCAACGCGGGCATAGGTCTGGTCGACTTCTGCCTGCGAGACTTCGATTTCCTGCGAGAGGGCCGCCTGGATCTGCAGCGTTTCGTCGATCAGGTTGCGCAGCACCTGCATGCGCACGCGGATCATTTCCTGTTCGCTCACCGGGCGTTCGTTCGCGGCGAGGAGCAGCGCGACGCGCTGGTCGATGTCGGTCTGGGTGATCACGAAACCGTTCACCACTGCCGTCGCGACGCGCTTGTTCGGGTCGCTGTTCGTGAGCATGCTCAGGTCGCTCGGCAGACCGAGAAGGTCTCCTTGCGCCATCGCGTCCTGGGCCTGTCCCGCGATCGGCGCGGTAGCCAGCCCGGCAGCAGCGGCAGCGGAAAGCAGTCGGGAAATTATGTTTGCAGTCACGTGTCGAACCTATCTAACGGCAACGTCTGGATGCCAATATGCCGGTCGCCATGAAGGCATGCGGCTTAACGGAAGCTGATAATCGCTCGCCGGATAGCGTGTTTGGCGCAAGGTGCCAACAAGCGCCGCCTAGCGGAAGCCCAGATTTCTCAGACTGAAATAGAACTGGAAGGTATCGCCGCGTTCCGCATCGCCCGAACTGATGTAGTCGCGGCGCCACGTCACCCCGATTTCGAGGCAGTCGTCCTGATAGGCGACGCCGAGCCGGGTGCGGATCGGATCGAACCCGTCGGAATCGAAGGTCGGGTCCTCCTCGCGGTCGGTCAGATTGAACACGCCCGATCCGAAGATCGACCAGTAATTGGCAAAGGCCACGCGCACCGCGCCGCGCAATTCCTCGCGATCCTGAAGATCCTCGACCTGCGTGATGTCGCGGTTGAGGCGGACATAGCCCAGTTCCGCATAGGTCTTGCTCGACCCGACCGCCGCGTCGATTTCGTTGCGGCGGATGGCGAAGCTGTCCTTGTCCAGCCGGAAACGGTGCGTAAACTTGACGAAATTCTGGTACCGCACTTCCGTCCGGCCGACGAAATCGGAGAATTTTTCCGACAGGCCCGTACCGTCGGGGAATATCTCCCGGTCGTTATCGAGCCGGTAGGACTGGCCGATCGTGCTCTTCACTTCCCAGTCGGGCACCCGCAGCGACCAGTCGACGCCGTATGTCACACGCGCCCCGTCCTCCACCCGGTCGTATCCCGGGAAGCGGTTGAGCGCGAAGAGATTGGAATCTTCCAGATCGATCGCCCGCGCATCTTCGTTGGGGATCGCGAGGTTCCTGATCGGCGGCGTCGCCACGAACTGGACCCGCGGGGTGAAGACCTGCGTTCCGCCGAACGCTTCGCCCACGAAGGGCCACTGCACATCCACCGCGCCCAGCGCCACACCGCGATATTCCCAGCCGGGATTGCCGCGATAGCTCGGCGTCTGGGTGAGGAAGTTCTCGTCCGAATGATAGACGTCGCCGCGCACCATGCCGGTCAGCGTCACGACCTGGCCCATGCCGGTCACGCGGCGCAGGTCCCATTGCGCGCGGGCGAAGGCGCGCTGGGTGTCCTGCCCGATGTCGCGCGTGATGGCGAGCGTGTTGGCCTGCAGTTCGAGCTGCCCGCCCATGATCGAGGTTTCGGGCCGCCAGCGGGCGTCGAACACCGGCAGCGCGATAGGCACTTCGCCTTGGGGCTGATCCAGGCGCAGCGTCTGCGTGGCCCAGCCGGCGAGCGAGATGTAGCTGTGTTTCCCGATCCGCTCCAGCTCGACCATCGACCGCAGCCGGTCGTCGCGGCTGATATCGTACCGGCGCAGGAAGGTGCGGTCGGTCGCGCGGCGGATCGATCCGGTCAGGCTCCAGTTCGGGCTCAGCTGGAACTTGCCGTTGGCGAAAAGATAGCCGCGGAATTCCTCTTCGCCGACCAGGTCGCCGGTGCGCGTCGATATGCGCTGGCTGTGCGTGGCATAACCGGTGACCTGGTAGGCGCCCCGGTCGGTCAGGTGCCGCCATTGCCCGGCCAGCATCGGCGCGGCCTGGGTATAGAGGTGGGTGGTCAGCGTCAGGTCGCGATTCTCCGCGAACCGGATGTAATAGCTGCCCGATACTTCCACGCCATTGCTCTGCGACACGCGCAGGTCGGGCACGAGGAAGCCGGAAACCGGCCCGCCATCGGTCCGCAGCGCCAGGCCGGGCAAAGGCAGGATGCGCGCCCCGAACAGTTCCAGATAGGCACCTGTAAAACGGATACGCTGTTCGTCGGGGTTGTAGACCACCCGTTCTGCGGTGATCCGCCAGCTCGGCTCCTTGGGGCAACCCTTGGGCGTCACCACGTCGCACCCGCTGTAGGCGGCATCTTCCAGCGCGACCGTGCCGTCGTTTTCGCGCACGCCGCGATTGGCGGCCAGCCGGCCGCCCTGGCGCAGCGCCAGCAGCAGATTGTCCATCGCTCCGGCTTCGAACTCGTCGGTCAGCTCGACGCGTTCGGAAAACAGCTGATTGCCGTTCTCGTCCACGAAGCGGACGCGTCCATTGGCGACGATCTCGCCCGTATCCTCGTTCCAGGTGACCGAATCGGCGCGCAGCGAACGGTCGCCGCTGCGCAGCACGACATTGCCGCTGGCCGTAACGACGTCGCTTTCCGAACTGTATTCGAGAATGTCCGCCTCGAACCCGATCTCGCGTTCGCCGGCGGCATTGATTCCATCCGCACCGGTGGGGGGCGGGGGTGTGTCGAGGCCGGCATTGGGTTCGGGTATCGTCAGCAGCTCGTCGACATTTTCCGCTGTATCGACAGTGGGCTGCTCGCTGCCCGGCTCGCCCTGCGGGTCTTCGACCGTGCCGACATCGTCCGCCGCGGCCTGGGCTGCAAGCGGTGCCGATGCGCACAGGATCAGCGCTGTCGCCGCCAGTGTCACTGGACGAATGGCCACCCGGCTGGCTCGTTTGGCTGACTCGGCAGGCGGGAGCATCACTTGCCTATCGCACCGGCCACGCCTAATCGCAATCGCCATCCTTGCAGGCCGGCTGCCAATTGCGCCAGCCCCACCAGAAATTGTTTTGGGAGATCCCATGGAAGTTCAGTTCACCCAGTCCCGTCCGCAGAGCGCGCGCCTTGTTGCCCAAGTCACCGACAAGGGCAAGGTTCCTGTCGGTCTCGACAAGGCGATGACCGAAGGCATGGAAGCTGCGCGGTTCAAGGGCAATACCGGGCAGGTCTTTGACGGGTTCGTCGATCGCGACGGTCAGGTTTTCCGCCTGGCGATCGCCGGTGCGGGCGACGCCAAGGATGATGCGCGGCTTGCCAATCTCGAAAAGGCCGGCGCCGCGCTGACAGCCAAATACCAGTCGATCGGCAACGATGAACTCGTGCTCGACCTGTCGGACAGCAATCTTTCCGGCGAAGAAGCCGCCAGCGTCCTGTTCGGCCTGCGCCTGCGCAACTGGCGTTACGATATCTACCGCACCAAGATGAAGGACGACCAGAAGGTCACGCTGGCCAAGGTCACCGTGGTCGGCGCGCCCGAGGGGACGCAAGCCGCGTGGGAAGACATGGCTCATGTCGCTACCGGCGTTGAATTCACGCGCGAACTCATCACCGAACCGGCAAACATCCTCTATCCGGAAACCTTCGTCGAACGTTGCCAGCAGCGCTTCGAAGGCACTGGCGCGGAACTGATCGTTCTCGACGAAGCGCAGATGGAAAAGCTCGGCATGGGCTCGCTGCTCGGCGTCGGTCTCGGTTCGGATCGGGAATCGCGCATTCTCGCCATTCGCTGGAATGGCGGCGCAGGCGATGAAGCCCCCACCGCGCTCGTCGGCAAGGGCGTCACCTTCGATTCGGGCGGCATCTCGATCAAGCCCGGTCCGGGTATGGAAGACATGAAATGGGACATGGGCGGCGCCGGTGCGGTCGCCGGGGCGATGCTCGCTCTCGTCGGTCGCAAGGCCAAGGCCAATGTCGTGGGCGTTGTCGGCCTCGTCGAGAATATGCCCGACGGCAAGGCCCAGCGCCCCGGTGACGTCGTCACCTCGATGAGCGGCCAGACCATCGAAGTCCTCAATACCGATGCCGAAGGCCGTCTGGTGCTCGCAGATGCGCTGCACTGGACGCAGGAAGAATTCCAGCCTGCGCGCATCATCGATTTCGCCACCCTGACAGGCGCCATGATCATCGCGCTGGGCAATGAATTTGCCGGTGTGTTCTCGAATGACGACAAGCTGGCGAAAGACCTGCACGATGCCGGTGAAATCACCGGCGATCGCAACTGGCGCATGCCGATCGACCGCGCTTACGACAAGCTGATCAATTCCCCGATTGCCGACATGAAGAACATCGGTGGCCGGGCAGCCGGATCGATCACGGCGGCGCAGTTCCTCCAGCGCTTCATCTCCGACGATACGCCTTGGGCGCATGTCGATGTTGCGGGCATGGTGTGGTCCGACAAGCCGGGCCGGACCTGGAACAAGGGCGCGACCGGCTATGGTGTGCGTCTCGTCGACCGCTTCGTGCGCGACACGCTGGAGAAATAGGACAGCCCAATCCTCGATCGGCGGCTGCACATTGCGCCGGCCGATCGAACCGACAGGACCCCGATGAGCCAGACCCGCGTCGATTTCTACCAGCTCAGCCGCGATCCGGTGGATGTGACCGTGGCGAAGCTTGCGCGCAAGGTGCTGCAGGCGGGCGAACGGCTGGTCGTCGTCAGTGAAGACGAAGACCAGCGCACCCGCTTGTCCAAGGTCCTGTGGGAGCAGGGGGGCGCGGCCTTTCTCGCCAATGGCATGGCCGACAGCCCGCATGCGGCGCGCCAGCCGATCCTGCTCTCGGCAAACTGCGATGCCCCCAATGAAGCGCGCATGGCGATGATCGTCGACGGGCGCTGGCGTGACGAAGCGCTGGCCTTCGACCGCGTGCTCTTGATGTTCGATGCCGCGCAGCGCGATGCGGCGGCGGATCTGTGGCGGCGCTTCGCGAAAGACGATGCGATCGACAACCGGATCAACAAGCAGGACGAAAACGGCGCCTGGCGCGAGGGGCGCTGACGGAACTCTTCGGCCAGTCGTGCATCGGTTGATGATGAACCGATTCCCGCAAGTCCCGAACGTCGCCGCAACAATCCTCGCAGTTTTGGCGCTGGGCGCCTGCAGCAGCGAGAAGGGCGATGATGCCGCGTCAGGAACCGGCGATGCCGCCCAGTCGGTCCAGCCGCGCGGGTCCTACGACATCGACCGCGAAACCGGGGAAACGCGCGCCCGTTTCACCGATAACGATGGCACCACCACCACCATGCGTTCCGGGGAAAAGGTCCCCGTTCGCCTGCCTTCCGGCTTCACCGTCTATCCGGACGCGACGATCACCAACAACACCCGGGTGGACCAGGCGGATGGCCTTCTCGTCCTCATCAATCTGGAAACGGACGCCCCGCTCGACGAGCTGGTGGGCTATTACCGCAACGAAGCGGATGCCGCCGGGATCGACGTCGCGACCTCGTTGCAGTCCGGACCGATGACGATGATCGGCGGCGAAAACGGGGATGGGACCAGCTTCTCGCTCACCGCTACGCGGGATCGGGATACCACCAGGGCGCAACTGTCCATCGGGCGCGGCCTCGAATGAATCTTGCCGGGTCGCGCGCGCGGCGCTAGGGGCGCGCGCGAGAACTCTCTCCCCATAAAATCCCTACGCAAGGAACAGTCCCATGGCGGTTACCCGCACCTTTTCGATCATCAAGCCCGACGCCACCCGTCGTAATCTGACCGGCGCCGTCACCAAGATGCTGGAAGAAGCCGGCCTGCGCGTCGTCGCTTCGAAGCGCATCCAGATGACCCGCGAACAGGCCGAAGGCTTCTACGCGGTCCACAAGGAACGCCCCTTCTTCGGTGAACTGGTCGACTTCATGATCTCGGGTCCGGTCGTCGTACAGGTTCTCGAAGGTGAAGACGCTGTAAAGCGCAACCGCGACGTGATGGGCGCCACCAATCCGGCAGATGCCGACGAAGGCACCATCCGCAAGGCCTTCGCCGAATCGATCGAAGCCAACTCGGTCCACGGTTCGGACAGCGATGAAAACGCCAAGATCGAAATCGAATTCTTCTTCAACGAAGACGAAATCGTCGGCTGATTTTTCCGCTGGATGATGACAGGCCTCGTCGCAGCGATGCGGCGGGGCCTTGTCGTATCTAGGCTTCGGCGAAGCGGGCGATCTGCGAACGATGCTCGCGATGCGCCCCGGTGTTCGATCGTTCGTATTCGCGCTCGATCTCGGCCAGTGCGGCGGGGAGCTGTTCGATCTCCAGCGCGGCATAGATGCGGATGATTTCCCGGCGCCAGTCTGCGCCCAGCGCATCGAATTCGACGCGGGCAACGTGCCCCTCGAACTCGCTCAACGCCTGCTCGATCCGCTTTTCTCGCAGGGCCAGCTTGCGCCCCCATTCGGCCTGTATCGTGGCAAGGTCGGCCTGACCGCTCTGGAATGCCATCTGGCTGGCGATCAGCGACACGGAACTGTCCAGCACCGCCTGACTGTCGCGATGTGTCACGACCACGCGTGCCTCGGGAAACTGCGCCAGCAGGGCAGGCAGGTCTTCCGAAAACTGCGGGCACTTGATCGCGCGGGGCAGGGCCTCGTCGCCCATAGTGACGGCATCGGTACGCAGGATGCGCGCAAACTCCGCATAGACCGGTCCAGGGTCGCGCGCCTCGCTCCAGCGGACGAAGTCGGGAATGTGCCACTGCGCTTCGAACGTGGCGGGTGACAGGGCAGCGGCAAGCCAGCCGATTTCCTCGTCGATGCGCGTGGCGCCGAACGGATGCAGCGTGTCCAGCCAGGGATTGATGCGCCGCGCGATGGCCAGTGCGGCACCCGCCTTCAGCGGGCGCAGGTCGGGTTTGGCCGGTACGGGATAATGGCTGTTGCAGAACCGGGTGCCGGTATGGCGCGGATCGGCGGCGATCAGCCGGTGAATGCGGGTCGTGCCCGTTCGCATCTGCCCCACGATAAGGATCGGCGGAGCAATCTGTGTCGTGGCAAGCTCGGGGCTCTCGCGCCAGACGCGGCCTAGGGCATGGCGTTTGCGGATGGCGGACGTCAGTTGCCCATATGCCATGGTATGACCCAGCGCGCTCAGCTTCGCCTCAGCTCTCAGGCTTGTGCAAAGCCGATCCAGCCGCGTGCGGAAATCCTCGACCTCGGCTTCGCTGCGGCCCGCATGTTCGTCTTCGCTGTCGAAGCCCCGGCTGCCTATCGACCACAGGAACTCCGGCTCAAGCGGGGGTTTCGCCGTGACACCGCCATCCCACAGCGCCTGGACCGCCCGGTCGGCCCATATGGCAGGCTTTGCGCGGGCGAGCGGGTGGGGGCGGGGCGGGCTGGCCATGCGGTCAGAATTCGTCCGCTACGTCGAGCAGGCGGGTCACGCTCTTGGGCGCGACGGCGCGCCAGCTTCGCTGAAGCCAGTCCGCGACACTCTCCCAGTCGACGCCGGGCCGGTTCAGGATCACGCCGATCCATCCTGCCGCGCCGTAGTAGGCGGGTTTGTAATAGACTTGCGGCTGCGCTTCAACGAGGCCTTCAAGCTCGTCCATGCTCGAACATTTCACCAGCAGCGAAATATGCGGTGTGCCGTGATGCTGGTCGGAAAAATAGGCGAAGAACTTGCCCGATTTTTCCGTGCCCACCCGGAAGCCGGGCGAACCGTGGCTTTCGCGTTCGTGCGTTTCGGGCAGGGCCAGCGCCAGTTCGCGGACGCGGCCCAGCAGCCACTCCGGGTCGCTCCCTCGGGAAACGTAATCGGCCAGGACCCGGGGATAGAGCTGGTGTTCGGCGTGTCGGACGTGTTCGGCAAGCGAATCATACGTATGATTGACATGTATTTTCACTTTGATCTGGCCCAGCACCTCGCCCGCATCGAGCTCTTCGGTGACCAGATGCACGCTCGCCCCGCCATGCGAATCGCCTGCCGCAATGGCCCGCGCATGCGTGTCGAGACCCGGATATTTGGGCAGCAGGGACGGGTGGATGTTGAGCATCCGGCCTTCCCAGCGTCTCACAAATTCGGGGCTCAGGATGCGCATATATCCAGCAAGAACAATATATTGCGCCCTGGCATCCAACGCCGCCTGTTCCATCGCCGCATCATGCTCGGCGCGCTTCATCCCCTTGTGGGACAGCGCGAAAGTCGCAACGCCTTCGGCCTCAGCCAGCGTCAGCGCCTCGGCTTCCGGATCGTTCGATGCCACCAGGCCGATCTCGTAAGGGCACCCCGGCAACCGGCTCGCATAAAGCAGCGCCGCCATATTCGTCCCCCGTCCGGAAACGAAGACCGCGACCCGCGCCTTGTCAGGCATTATGCGTCGCCGACCAGCTATCGCGCGCCGCCCAGGTGCCGGCCGAACCTTTCACCGTGCAGCCTTTGTCACCTTCGGCGATGCGGCCCACGGCAAGGACGGTTTCTCCTGCTTTTTCAAGGCGGTCGCGTACTATTTCGACATTGGCGGGTTCGACCGCCAGCACCATGCCGACGCCGCAGTTGAACGTGCGCGCCATCTCGGCCGGCTCGATATTCCCCTGCGCCTGAAGGAAAGCCATGAGTCCCGGCTGCTCCCACCCATCCGCATCGACTTCCGCATGCGCGCCAGCAGGCAGCACGCGGGGAATGTTCTCGAGCAGGCCGCCACCGGTAATATGCGCCATCGCATCGATCAGCCCGTCGCGCACCAAGGGCAGCAGCGTCTTCACATAAATCCGCGTCGGCTCGATAAGCGTGTCGATCAGCAGCCGGTCCCGATCGAATACGGCAGGGCGGTGGAGATTCCACAGCTTGTCTTCTGCGAGCCTGCGAACCAGCGAATAGCCGTTGGAATGCACTCCCGAACTCGCGAGGCCGAGAAGGATATGTCCCGGCGCGACACGCTCGCCCGTCAACTGCTCCCCGCGCTCGACTGCGCCGACGCAGAAACCGGCAAGGTCGTAATCGCCGGCGGCGTACATGCCTGGCATTTCCGCCGTTTCACCACCGATCAGCGCGCACCCTGCCTGCGTGCAGCCTGCGGCAATGCCGGCAATTACCCGCTCGGCCACGCCATTCTCGAGCTTGCCGGTGGCGAAATAGTCTAGGAAGAAAAGCGGTTCGGCCCCCTGAACGATCAGATCGTTGACGCACATGGCAACGAGATCGATTCCGACCGTGTCATGTTTGCCGCTATCGATGGCGAGCTTCAGCTTGGTGCCGACGCCATCGTTGCCTGCCACCAGCAGCGGATCCTTGTAGCCCGCAGCCTTGGGATCGAAAAAGCCCCCGAACCCGCCGATTTCTCCATCGGCACCCGGGCGCATGGTGGCCTTCACCAGAGGCCCGATGGCCTTGACGAGAGCATTGCCCGCCTCGATTGAAACACCTGCCTGTTCGTAGGTGTAAGACGGGGTGTTCTGGCGCGGTTCGTCACTCATGACACCCGCCTTACGCATTCGCGCTTGGATTTCCAGTTGCCTTTGGGCAAAAGGCGCCCTGTTTCCCCCATGAGCCAAGCTATCTCCCTTCAGCACGCCCTTCGCCGTCCCGCCATATTGGCGATCATGCTGGCCGCTTTCTGCGTGCTGGGCGTGGCTGTATGGGCGCAGGTCGGGGGTGAACGTGGTATCGCGCCGGTCGCGTCGACCAGCGATATCCAGGTTTCGGGTGTCGAAGTGGATGTACATGCCGACACCGGTACCGAAGCCCGCGAGAAAGCCTGGGTCGAAGCGCAGCGTAAGGCTTGGGAGCGTCTCGACGGACCCGAGTTGAGCGATTCGCAGATCGAAGGGCTCGTGTCAGCCATCGTCATCGAACGCGAGCGACTGGGGCCAAAGCGGTATATCGCCACGCTTGGCGTGGTTTTCGATCGTCAACGGGCATCCCGCTATCTTGGGGCGCAAGGCGAGGCGACCCGTTCCGCACCCATGCTGCTCCTGCCGGTAACCGTTTCGGCAGGCACGCAGATGATCTACGAGCAGCGCAATCCCTGGCAACGGGCTTGGGCGGAATACCAGGCGGGCCAAAGTCGGATCGATTACGTTAGGCCCGCAGGCGCCGGCGGCGATTCGCTCTTGTTGACCTATGGACAGACCGGCCGGCGCAGTCGCACGTGGTGGCGCAATGCACTTGACCAGTTCGGCGCCGCCGATGTGCTCGTCTCCATCGCCAATCTGCGGTATACCTATCCGGGCGGTCCCGTCGAAGGTACGTTCACCGCAAGGTTCGGGCCGGACGACGACTTCCTGGGTAGCTTCGAAATGAGGGCAGCGTCACCTGCCGAACTGCCGGCTATGCTGGATAAGGCCGTTGTCCGCTTCAATCGCCTGTTCGAAACCGCGCTGGCCAATGGCACGCTCAAACCCGATCCGACGCTCAACATCGGTACTCCGGAACTCAGCCCGGCGCTGCAGCGCCTGCTCGAACTCGGGCGATCGGTCCGGGCGCAGGATCAGGCCGCGGCAACTGCAGAGCCGACGACCGAGAGCGGCGATGCAATCACGGCTGCGCCGATTCGCACGCCTCCGCCCGAAGGTTCCGTCGCGCTGTATACGGTGCAGGTCGCGACCCCCGATGCATCTGCTTTCGATACAGCCGTCAGTTCGGTGCGGGGCACGCCCGGTGTTCGCAATACGGGTATCCGTAGCACCGCTATCGGTGGGACGTCGGTGATGACGGTCAGTTATTCCGGCACGATTGCGCAACTGGCGGATGCCCTGCGCGCACGGGGCTTTACCGTCAGCCAGGGCAGCAACGCGCTCGCCATCAGTCGCTGAGGCGCAGGCGATGACGTCGCAGATTGCGCTCCCGCTGATTCCGGCAGGTGCGAGAGATCCGGCATCCATCGCCATAGGATCCGGCAACCGTGCGGTTGCAGAAGCGCTGGCCGCACCTGAAAACTGGCCGTTTCGCACCGCCATTCTCCACGGCCCACCGCGCTCTGGAAAATCGCTTCTGGCGCGCTGGTTTGCCAACCGGCATGCGGGAGGGGTGATCGATGGCGTGGAGGCGCTTGATGAAACCGAGGTCTTCCATAGCTGGAACAGGGCCCAGGAAGACGGTTTCCCGCTGCTGGTTGTGGTTGATGGCGAAAACTGGACGATTACTCTTCCCGACTTGCGCAGCCGTATGGGGGCTGCCCTGCAACTCGAGATCGGTGCCCCGGACGACGATATGGCCGCCGAACTCATGCTCAACCACGCGTTGCAGCGCGGCCTCGTCCTGGGAGAGGGGGCACCTGCCTATCTCATCCCGCGTATGGAGCGCAGCTATGCGGCAATTGAGAAAATCGTGTCGGAAATCGACCGGCTGAGCCTTGAACGGCAGGTTCCGGCAACCCTATCTGTATGGCGAGACGCGCTGGAAGCGGTGCAGGGCCCCGAACAGGGCCGCTTGATTTAACTGCCCGCGAGTGGGAGAATAGTGCCAATGTTGGAACGGCTTGTCGCCTATCTCGACAGCGTGAAGGCACGCGATCCGGCCCCCCGCAGCCGCTGGGAAGTGCTGACATATCCCGGTGTCTGGGCCGTCGGGTATCACCGCATCGCGCATTGGCTGTTCGAGGCGGAACTGTTTTTTCTTGCCCGATTGGTGAATCACTGGAGCCGTATGTTCACGGCGATCGACATTCATCCCGGTGCGAAGATCGGAAAAAACTTTTTCATCGATCACGGTTTTTCGGTGATTGGAGAAACCGCCGAGATTGGCGACAACGTGACCATCTATCAGTGCGTTACGTTGGGCGGGACGAACCCGACGAATGGAAAGGGCGGCAAACGTCACCCGACCATTTCGGATGATGTCATCATCGGTTCGGGGGCGCAGGTGATCGGCCCGATTACTGTGGGTCGGCGCGCGCGTATCGGTGCCAATGCGGTCGTCACGGATGAAGTGCCAGAGGGTGCGACCATGATTGGTCTGAAGGCCCGCAGCACACTGGTCCCGGCCGAGGAGTGGGTGAAGGAATTCATTCCCTATGGCACCCCCTGCGATGATCCGTGCGAAAGCACGCGTGAGCTCGGCCGTGATTGCATCGAAAAGCTCGAGAACGAGCTTAAGCAGCTGAGGGCGGAAGTCGCTGCACTGCGTGCCGAACAGGAACCGGTCCGACGTAGCGGGACCGAAGATTGATGAGCTATCTCGGCGACACGGTGGTCGCTTTCCCCGGGCGTAAACCGCAGCAAGTGGGCTTCGGTCGCGATGAACTGACGCGAATACTCGATCTTTACGGACGCATGGTCGCTGCTGGGGAGTGGCGGGATTATGCCATGGACTTCACGCGCGACGTAGCCGTTTTCGCAGCTTTCCGACGCGCAGCGGAAAGGCCGCAGGCGCGGATCGAGAAACGGCCGGCATTGCGCAATAAGCAGGGCATGTGGACACTCTTCGGTGAACACGGCCAGATATTGAAACGCGGGCATGAACTGCCCGGCGTCATTGCCCCTGTCGAACGTCGCTTGCTGAAAGCGATCGACGATTAGGACATAAAAAAGGGCTCGCATGTGATGCGAGCCCTTTCGTAAGCTGTCGGTCAGTATCAGCTACGAGCGCTGCTCGGCCCCGTACCGGTAACTTTCTGCATTGCGGTCAGGATAGCGCCCGACTGTTCGCTACCGGACTGCGGGGCCTTAAGGTTCGAAAATTCGCTGATCTTGTCCCAGTTGGCAGCGAAACCTTCGACCGTGCGATCTTCGTCCTTCAGCCAGACTGCGTCGTTCATAACCGTCCAGGCGGAATGGAAACCACCAGCGCCGGCGCCGACGATGGCATTGGTCGGTGCATCTTCACTAACGAGGAAAAGCGCGGCCGGAACCACATTGACCGGATCGAACAGCTTGAAGGCTTCTTCGGGGAAGAGATCTTCGGTCATGCGCGTGCCTGCCACAGGCGAGATCGTGTTGACCTTGATGTTGTACTTCGCACCTTCGAGCTGCAGCGTTTTGGTCAGGCCAGCCAGACCCAGCTTGGCCGCACCATAGTTTGCCTGGCCGAAATTGCCGAACAGACCGGTCGAGGACGCTGTCATAAGGATACGGCCATAGGCCTGCTCGCGCATGGTTTCCCAAGCCGCCTTGGCGACATTGGCCGAACCGTTGAGGTGAACGTCAACGACGAATTCGAAATCGTCCATCGTCATTTTGGCGAAGGTCTTGTCGCGCAGAACACCGGCGTTGTTGATGACGACATGCACGCCGCCCCACTTCTGCTTCGCGTCGGCGATCATCTTTTCCATCTGGTCGAATTCGGTCACCGAACCGCCGTTCGAAACTGCCTCGCCGCCGGCCTTTTCGATTTCCTCGACTACCTGCAGTGCCATATCCGAATGGCCGGTACCGTCACGCGAGCCTCCCAGATCGTTTACGACGACCTTGGCGCCGCGCCGCGCAAGCTCCAGCGCGTATTCACGGCCCAGACCGCCGCCAGCGCCGGTGACGATTGCTACCTTGTCCTTGAAATCGATGCTCATGGAACTGCTCCTGCTATGTCGTTTACGTAAAGGTCAATGTGGGCTGCGAGGTGGCACGATCCCCTCGCAGTTGCAACAGGGGGCATGGCGGACCGCCATTCCGTAGCGGCGGACTGTTCAGCCGAGGCGCGCGAGAGCCGGTATGAGTTCGGACAGCGAATCGATTTCCGCATCCGCACCCAGTTCGCCGCGGGGCTTGTCGCAATATCCATAGCGAGCGCCGATCACCGGCACATTGGCCGCGCGAGCCGCTTTCACGTCGTATGAACTGTCGCCCACGAAGGCGAGCGACCCCCCACCGCCACGCCTGATGGCTTCGAAGATCGGGTCCGGTGCAGGCTTGGATCGTCCCTTGCCCATGGTATCGCCGCCAATGACGCCGGCGAAGCGATCGCGCAGACCCAGCGATTCCAGGATTTGCGAGGCGAAGCTTTCGAACTTGTTCGTCACCACGACCATGGCGATGCCACGATCTTCAAGGTCGGCCAGTACCTCGGCGGCGTGGGGGTACGGCCGCGTGTGGACTGCGTTGTTCTCTGCGTAGAAAGCCAGCATGGCTTTGTAGAGCTTGCGGAATTCTTCTTCCGGCAGGCCGCCCTGTTCGTCCACCGCGCGCATCAGCATGATCTTCGCACCGCCGCCGATGAGGTCGCTGGCATGATCGGCGGGGACCTTCTCAAAGCCACCGAGCTCAAGGGCGTGGTTGACGGCTGCGCCGAGGTCCCGGTGGGTTTCGAGCAGTGTCCCGTCGAGGTCGAAACCGATAATCTGAAATGGCAGTTGGCTCATGCGACGGGCGGTGCAGTATGCGCCTTCAAACTGCAAGGGAATGATGGCAAGGGCCTTGATCATGAAAACCGATCGCGAATTCGCCGCCATAATTCTTGCTGCCGGCAAGGGAACCCGCATGAAGAGCAACCTGCACAAGGTGCTTCATCCGATTGCGGGACGCCCAATGCTGATGCATCTGCTCGACAGCCTTGCGGAACTGGAATTCCAGCGCACCGTGGTTGTGGTCGGGGACAAGCGCGAGCAGATGGATGCCGCGTTGGCGAAACGCGATATCACGACCGCTCTTCAGGAACCCCAGCTTGGCACGGCCCACGCTGCGCTACAGGCGCGCGAAGCGTTGGCCGGGTTCACTGGTAACATTCTCGTGTGTTTTGGCGATTGCCCGATGGTCAAGGCGGCTACCGTCCGCAAACTGGTCGCTGCGCTGGACGATGGGGCCAAGGTCGCGGTGCTCGGTTTCCGCCCCGATGACCCACTGCAATATGGCCGCATCATTGCCGATAGCGATGGCCGGGTGGCAAAGATGGTGGAATATAAGGATGCAACGGATGATGAAAAGGCGTGCGACCTTTGCAATTCCGGTCTCATAATTGCGCATTCGGACGACATGTGGGCGCTGCTGGATGCGGTCGGCAACGACAATGCGCAGGGTGAATATTACCTGCCCGATGTCGCGACGGGCGCCATTGCGCGGGGCGATAGAGTTGCCGTGGTGGAAACCGATGCAGCTGAAGTCGCGGGCATCAACAGCAGGGCTGAACTGGCGGCAGCAGAAGCGCAATGGCAGGATGATCAACGCGATTACTGGATGAGCGAAGGGGTCACTCTGAGGGCTCCGGAAACCGTATTCTTCAGTTACGATACCAGGCTGGCAGCCGACGTCACGATCGACCCGAATGTGGTGTTCGGTCCCGGTGTGACCATCGCAAGCGGCGCTCATATCAAGAGCTTTTGTCACCTCGAAGGGGCAACTATCGGAGAAGACTGTTCGGTTGGACCCTACGCGCGCCTGCGGCCCGGCGCCGTTATGGGAAAGAACAGTTTCGTCGGCAATTTCGTCGAAATGAAAAAGGCAGTGCTGGGCGAAGGTGCCAAGGCAAGCCACCTCTCCTATCTCGGAGATGCAGAAATAGGCGCTAATGCCAATATCGGCGCGGGCACGATCACCTGCAATTACGATGGCTATTTCAAGTACAAAACCGTGATCGGGGAGCGCGCCTTCATCGGCTCCAATAGCTCTCTCATCGCGCCCGTCACGATTGGCGCGGATGCAATCGTCGGCGCGGGAAGTGCCGTCAGCCGGGACGTCGGTGCAGGCGATCTTCGGGTGGTCCGCGGCGAGCAGAGCGTGAAGCCTGGCTGGGCCGACCGCTTTCACGATGCGATGAAGAAGAAAAAAGCGGCCGAGAAGAAGGACTGAGCTTTCCCACTTTGGTCGTACGATTCTTGTAGGGTCGATTTTTCGAAAATCACGGGCAGCGGCGGGCCGAAAGTCGGTCAGCCATCCCTATTCGTTTACAGCTCGTTTACCATGTTCCTTTAGCCGGCGGTGGAGGTTAATCGGGAGCCCCGACATTGGATACGGAAAAGTCTAGCCAGCTGGCCGAGTATAAGGCGGTATGGGCTGCGACAACGCAATCTTTCGGCATGGTCCAGATGACCTTCGACGGGATCATCACCGCAGCAAACGAAAAGTTTCTCGAGATCTTCGGATATCGCGAAAAGCAGGTGGTGGGTTTTCACCACCGCATGTTGTGCGATCATACTTATGCGCAGTCGCACGAGTATCGTAAGTTCTGGGCACAGTTGGGCGAGGGCCTGACGATGGCCAATCGCTTCAAGCGCGAACATCGTAATGGCGGCACCCTGTGGCTTCAGGCTGTCTACACGCCCATCTTCGATGCCGATGGGAAGCCTGCCCGAGTGCTCAAGATCGCGACCGATATAACGCGACAGACGGAGCTCGAACTGGAACTCGACGACCGCCTACGCGACAGCGAGAGGCTGCGAAAGGAACTGGTGGAGGCTTCCAACATCAAGGAAGCGACCATTTCGGACATCGGCAAGATCGTGCGCACGATCGAGGCTGTCGCTGACCAGACGCGTCTTCTGGCGCTGAATGCATCGATAGAGGCCGCGCGAGCTGGTGAAGCGGGCCGCGGCTTTGCCGTCGTCGCCGATGAAGTCAAGAAACTGTCCCTCACGATCGGCGAGGCGACGAGGCAGGCCGAGAGCCTGATGAAAAATGCCCTTGACTCCAAAAATCCGTCCACCCCGGCCAGGCCGGAGGGACGGATTAAGTTGGTCGCCTAAGCTGCCCGTCTATCAGTCGGCCAGACGCTGCAGCAGATAGATCATCTGCAGAGCTTGAAGTCTGGCGCGCTGTTCGTTGTCCACTCCGCCGGAATGGCCGCCGGTAGTGTCTTCGAAATAATAATAATCCTGTCCCAGTTCCTTAACCCGCGCAGCGCCTTTGCGAGCATGGGCAGGATGGGTGCGATCGTCCGCAGTCGACGCCCAGAAGAATGGGGCAGGGTATTCCTTGCCTTCCAGCAGCTTCTGATAGGGGGAATAGGGTTCGATCCAGGCGCGCTGTTCCGGAATGCGTGGATCGCCATATTCGCCGATCCACGACGCGCCGCGTCCAATCTCGTGATAGCGCAGCATGTCGAACAGCGGGATCTGGACGATCGCCGCGTTGAATAGCTCAGGTCGCTGGGTAAAGGCCGTGCCGACCAGCAATCCGCCCTGCGAGCCACCCTGAATACCAAGGTGCTCGGGACTGGTGATGCCACGTGCGATCGCGTCTTCCGCGATAGCAATGAAATCGTCCCAGGTGCGCTGCTTGTTTTCGCGAATTGCCGACTGGTGCCAGTTGGGGCCGAATTCGCCGCCCCCACGCATGTTGCCGAGGATGTAGGCTCCGCCACGCTCAGCCCAGATCTTGCCGATCGAACCCAGGTAAGACGGTAGGCGCGGAACCTGAAAACCGCCGTAGCCGGTCAGCAAGGTAGGATTGGTGCCGTCCATCACCATGCCCTTGGGTTTGACGAGGAAGTACGGAATCTTCGTCCCATCTGCGCTGGTCGCTTCGAACTGCTCGACTTCCATCCCGGTCGCATCGAAGTTGCTCGGGGAAGTCTTGATCACTTCGGGCGCGCCACTGCCCTCGGAGTAGTAGAGGGTCGACGGGGTGAGGAAATCGGTCACCGAATACATGATCTCGTCGGACCCATCGGAAGCCGCCGCTACCCCGAGTGTCGAATTATCCGGTAGCGCGATTTCTGTGGAAACCCACTTGCCGTCCACATAGTCGAACTTGAGAACCCTGCCCCGAACATTGTCGAGAAGGCTTACATAAAGGCTCTCTGCCGTATTCGCCGCGCCCTGTTTGGTCTGCTTCGCTTCCGGCGTCCAGACGAGTGTTTTGGTCGCGCCATTCGGGTCGGCCTTGAACTCTTCCAGATCGACGGAAATCAACGCATCCGCGGGGAAAGTCTGACCCTGCGTTTCCCAATCCACATCGGTCGAAAAGAGCAACTGGCCGTCTATGAGGCCATAGGGCGCTGCCTTAAGCGGCATGTCGAGGCGCAGCCACTCGCCGTCTTTCTGCCAGAAGTACTCGGTTTCGTGGAAGCTGGTTGCGCGGAAAGCATACGTGCCATGTACAGTGCCGGTATGATCGCGCAGCAGAGTTGCTCCCGACCAAACGTCGGCTTCCTCGCCGCGCCAGATTTCTTCGGCTTGGTCGATGGGCGTTCCGCGTTTCCAAACGCGAGTTGTCCGTGGATATTGGCTTTCCGTTAGTGTGCCTTCACCGAAATCGCGACTGACGAGCAGTGTATCCTTGTCTAGCCATTGGATGCCGCCTTGGCTTTTTTGATCCAGGACGAAGCCTCCATCGACGAAGGACTTGGTCGACATATCGAATTCGCGAAGCACGGTGGCGTCCTCGCCGCCGTCGGATAGCGCGATCATACAGAGGCGCTCTTCTGGCGGCAGGCAATCGTAACCTTTGTAGACCCACTCCCTGCCTTCAGCCTTGGCGAGTGCATCCACATCGAGAACGGTTTCCCACTGTGGATTGTCGGTTCGATAGCTTTCCAATGTGGTGCGGCGGACAAGCCCGCGTGGGTTCTGCTTGTCCTGCCAGAAATTGTACAGTCCGTCGGGCCGGATCGACACGTAGGGAATGCGATCTTCACTATCGTAGATTGCAAGCGCTTCGGCCTTGACCTCGTCGAACCGAGGGTCGCCCGCCAGCAACTCCGTAGTGCGTTCGTTTTCCGCCCGCACCCAATCAAGAGCCCTTTCGCTGCGCGCTTCTTCGAGCCAGATGTAGCTGTCTTCCTCAGGGCCGGGAATGCCATCTTGAGCAATTGCGGGTGTGTTCGTTGCAAACGTCATGGCTGCCGCAATGGCCAGCGCAGATACGAGTTTCAAGGGCATGTCTCCGAAGAAGCTTGGAATGACCTCAGAGTGACGGCTCGTCATCGGAAATTCAAGCTTCCGATTGTCAGTCGATCCGCTTCCATACTCTGATTGTGCGTCCGTGGAGGACGCCATTGGTCAATTCGCGATAATGGTCTGTTACCGCTCGCTCAACGAGCTGCCCTGCGTCTTCGTTTTGGATCGTGAATTTTGTATCGGCGGTCACGATGATCGGCGGCCCGTTCGCGAGAATGCGTGCCACCTCGTCGGTCTGCTCTACGCCGAGGGCATTTCGCTCGAGAGCGTTATTTAAGTGATCAGGGTAGATGTAGCGGGTGGGCAGGCAGCTACTGCTGAGCGTGTAGAGCGATGTCGGTCCGTCGAAGACCCATAGACATTTGGTCTTATTGTCGACATTCGGCGCTATGGCTCGTGACAGCCTGTTCAGCGTTGCGCTCTGTTCTTGCGACTGTGCGTATTGCTGCGGCAAGGACAGCGTAGCTGCTGCACCTGCAAGGACGATTGCCAACGGTATCCAGCGTGCTTTTGTCCGGCAGTCGATGAGCGGAAGGGCTACCAGGACCGCGTTTGGAACCAATGCCGCGTAATAATACCGATAGACGGTCGAGGGCAGAAAGACCGTCGCAAGAGACGCGACGAGCCAGAAAAGCATAAAGATATAGGTTTGGCGTTCGCGTGGTGGGCTGAATCGGATCGCTGCGTAACCGCCGAGAACGATCAGGACGACGAGAGGCGAAACAAATGCGGTGTGATCTATATTGAGCCTGCCACCTGGAGAAGGCAGGCGATCGAAAAATGACGTAAAATTGGCGAACAGGAAAGCATCGAAGTGACCGATGCCAGTGTAGAAGGCGCTTACGGCGATTGTTGGCAATAGGCCCAGACCGGCGAATGCGATCCCCGAGCGCCAGAGTTTCGACACCGGCGCGCCACGTTTGTACTGCCCCCAAAGCGCCCACATACCAAAAAAGATACATTGCGGTACGACAGTGTATTTCACTTGCAAGGCCAACCCGCCGATCAGCATCGCTGCAAGCGCGCGGCGAAAGGCCCGGGGATGGGCAGAATCGCGCACTAGCAGTGCCATCGCCAGCATCATCGGAACATAGAACGCCTCCGACTGGCCGGAATGGCTGCCGTAAGTCGACATCAACACCACATAAAGCAGCCCGGCGCCGGTGGCTGCCACACGGTCGACGAGAATACGGGACAGAACATACATCATCACCGCGCCAGCTAATGTGAATAATCCGGCGAGGACCTGATATGAAGCAGCCGCCGGACCGCCGACGGCATGTGCTAGAGCGAAGAGTGCAAACAGGCCAACAGGCTTTCGGTCCCACAGATCGACAAAAGGTAGTTTGCCGTCGAGCATCGCATTGCCGATAAGAGAATAGAGCTGCTCGTCGACGTCGGCATTTGCATTCCCGATCCACGGCGCGCGCACCGCGATTACCGTCAGCAGCAGGACGATACACGCGGCGACATCGGCGCGCTTCCATTTCGTGATCGGCTCGGTTTGGGGGAGCGAACTCATGACAAGCATATGTCCCGACAATGGTTAAATTACGCGTAACTACGCTCCTCGGTGCCAAGTCGGCTCCGAAACGAAAAAGGGCGACCCGTGGGCCGCCCTTCCTGTTTATTCTGTCGTATGAGCTTCAGCCTTCGACGTGCTCGGCGAGCACCGTCAGTCCCTTTTCGCTGACTTCCGCAAAGCCGCCGCGCACCTCGATGCTCTCCGGAGCGGCACCTTCGGTCTTGTAGACCTGCACGGCGCCGTCGCGGATCGTGGACATGAAGGGCGCGTGACCCTCGAGCACGCCGAATTCGCCTTCCGCTCCGGGGACGACGACCATGTGGACGTTTTCGGAGCGGACCAGCTTGGCCGGTGTGACGAGTTCGAAGTGGAGGGCCATGTGCTTACGATTCCTCGGCCAGCTTCTTGGCCTTCTCGACCGCCTGATCGATGCCGCCTACCATGTAGAAAGCGGCTTCCGGCAGGTGATCGTATTCGCCTTCGACGACGGCCTTGAACGACTTGATGGTGTCTTCGAGCTGGACGAACACGCCCGGAATGTTGGTGAACACTTCGGCGACGTGGAACGGCTGGGACAGGAAGCGCTGGATCTTGCGGGCACGGGCGACGGTCAGCTTATCTTCTTCGCTGAGTTCGTCCATACCGAGGATGGCGATGATGTCCTGCAGGCTCTTGTATTTCTGCAGTGTTTCCTGGACCTTACGGGCCGTTTCGTAGTGTTCCTGGCCGACGACGCGGGGTTCGAGCACGCGGCTGGTGGAGTCGAGCGGATCGACGGCCGGGTAGATGCCCAGTTCCGAGATCGCGCGGCTCAGCGTGGTCGTTGCGTCCAAGTGGGCGAACGAGGTTGCCGGGGCCGGGTCGGTAAGGTCGTCGGCGGGAACGTAGATGGCCTGGACCGAGGTAATCGAGCCCTTGGTGGTCGAGGTGATGCGTTCCTGCAGATTGCCCATGTCGGTCGACAGGGTGGGCTGATAGCCCACGGCCGAAGGAATACGGCCGAGCAGGGCCGACACTTCCGAACCCGCCTGCGTGAAGCGGAAGATGTTGTCGACGAAGAACAGCACGTCCTGGCCTTCCACGTCGCGGAAGTATTCCGCCATCGTCAGACCCGAAAGAGCGACGCGGGCGCGGGCGCCCGGAGGTTCGTTCATCTGACCGAAGACGAGCGCCACTTTCGAACCTTCGGACGTTGCGTTGCCGTCCGCGTCCTTGGCGATGACGCCGGCGTCGAGGAATTCGTGATAGAGATCGTTACCTTCGCGGGTACGTTCACCCACGCCGGCGAAGACGGACACGCCGCCGTGGCCCTTGGCGATGTTGTTGATCAGTTCCTGGATCAGAACCGTTTTGCCAACGCCGGCGCCGCCGAACAGGCCGATCTTACCGCCACGCGCATAGGGAGCGAGAAGGTCGATCACCTTGATGCCGGTGACGAGAATGGCCGCTTCGGTCGACTGGTCGATGAACAGCGGGGCTTCCGCGTGGATCGGCATCGTCTGGTCTGCGCCGATCGGGCCGCGTTCGTCGATCGGCTGGCCGATGACGTTCATGATGCGGCCGAGCGTCTTCGGTCCAACCGGGACCGTGATCTGTGCGCCGGTGTTGACGACTTCCTGGCCACGAACGAGGCCGTCGGTGCCGTCCATCGCGATGGTGCGAACGGTGTTTTCACCAAGGTGCTGCGCGACTTCGAGAACCAGCGTGTTATCGCCGTTCTTCGTTTCCAGCGCGGTCAGGATGCCGGGCAGTTCACCTTCGAACTGCACGTCGACGACGGCGCCGATAACCTGGCTGATGGTGCCATTGGGCGATTGGTTGAGTACGGGAGCGGTGGCCATTTGGTGTCCTTGACTTCTTTCGCACGGCACCGTCGCAGCGCCGCTATCAAATTTCCAGAAATGGAACGGAATTTCGCCGTGGCCCAAAGCACAATGGCACCCGTTCGTCCAGTGCGAATTTTGGGCATTTAGGACTTACCTCAATGCAGAAGGATGATGGCCACAGCGCGGAGAGGTCCAAGGTCAAGCAGTGTTTGCTGCCTGCGCCCGATTTTTCTTTGGAGAAGTTAGCAAAGAGCAGTCGCGATCGACTGTTCTTTGCGCACATCTGTCACCGAAGAACATTGCCCAGATCGGGACGTAGGGTGACGCTCTCTTTTATATCCGGCTTGACCACAACACGTTGCATCGCAGAAGAAACGATGAAAGTTGCTCTTGGCCGCGGTGTGGGCACATGCCAATTCGTTCCACGATCGTCACGTTGGGATGTTACAGTAGTCGACGTCAAATAATAGGTGCCTGGCTCGAGGTGGCGCACCGCGAAGTTGGAATATCTTGTGCAATTGACCGTCTGGAGATCGTCAGGCTTACCAACATTCACTAGCTGTTTTGAATCTTTTGCAGGACGTGGTGCGTCATCCAATTCTTGAGTGAATACCCCGGATTCGGTTGACCCAAACATGGCATTTACCATGGCATCGTTGCGAGCATTGGATGGGAAGTAAAACACTTCATCGCACCCGTAAGAATAGCCCGAAATGGCACCAGTTCCTGCTACATGATTGTGTGATCCCGCCGTTGTAGAACATCCTACAAGAAAAAGTGCACCGACGATTGTTGCGGAAATATGTCCGGCTTTCCTCTGCATAGCATTCCTCCAAATCACTTAGATATGGAATGGCTACCACATAATCCTAAGAATTACACGGCTGGTTCCTAGCAGAGCCTTATAGGATAGCAGGCGCCACTTTCGAGACGCCTGCTACAATGTTTACTTGAAAAAAATGAACTTCAGCCGACGCAAACATTTTCCGGATCGGCAAAGGTCCATTCGCCTTCGCCAGCAGTGAGTGTTGCCTTGTTACGCAGGTATTCGTCGTCACCGAGGCCGAATTCGCAGACGACATCCGGAGAACCCATGCCGGAGCGCTTGCAGACTGCGGTGTTGACGGGCTTTTCGTCGGGGCAAGCTTCTGCATACTTGACCGAAAACAATTCCTGATCGGGCGCGGGCAGCGTTTCGACCGGTTCGGGCGTCGCGACTTCTGCCACGGGCTGTTCAGCCGGTTCGTTGCCACATGCAGCAAGCAGGGCGAGAGCGGCGAGGGCGGGGATAGTCTTGATCATCGTAGTATGGCTCCGGTCAGCGTTCTGCGACACTTTCCGGCATCCTCTCCATTTATATTTTACAGCGCTTCCGCGCCGGCAATGATTTCGATCAGTTCGGTCGTGATCGCGGCCTGACGGCTGCGGTTGTACTGAATGGTGAGCTTCTGGATCAGATCGCCGGCATTGCGCGTGGCGTTGTCCATCGCGGTCATCGAAGCGCCCTGTTCGGAAGCTTCGCGTTCCAGCAACGCACCGAACAGCTGGGTCTTCACATACCGCGGAAGCAATTCTTCGAGAATTTCCTCTTCGCCCGGTTCGTATTCGACCACGGCATCGCCGCCGGTGGACGCTGCGGCAGGAGCAGGCGAAGGGACCGGGATCAGCTGATCGACCGTCGGATCCTGCGCCAGTGCCGACTTGAAGATCGGGTAGATGAGATGCGCGACGTCGAATTCGCCATTCTCGAAACGCGCAATCAGATCATCGGCAATAGCCTCTGCTTCTTCAAACCCGATATTGCGCACGGCCGAGGTATCGAAATGCTTTTCGATGCTGCTGGCAAAATCGCGCTTGATCGGGGCGCGGCCCTTCTTGCCGACGAGGTAGAACTTTATGTCCTTGCCTTCGGCAATAAGCGCCCGGGCCTTGATCTTGGCGGCCTTGACGATGTTGGAGTTCAGACCGCCGCACAGACCCTTGTCGGTGTTGACGACTACCAGCAGGTGACGCTTGTCATTCCCGGTGCCAGCCAGCAGCCGTGGTGCGCTGTCGCCGCTGACCTTGCCAGCGAGCGAAGCCATGACGCCCGACAGCCGTTCGGCATAGGGGCGTGCAGCTTCGGCCGCAGCCTGAGCGCGACGCAGCTTGGCCGCTGCGACCATCTGTTTGGCCTTGGTGATCTTCTGGGTCGATTTGACCGAGTTGATCCGACCCTTGAGTTCCTTGAGGCTAGCCATTTCGGCTCCCTATCTTAGTGTCTCGTGGACTCAGGCGAACTGCTTGGCGAAGGTCTTTAGCGCGTCGACGACCTTGTTCTTGGTGTCGTCTTCGAACTTGCCGGTGGTGCGGATTTCTTCGAGCACACCAGCGTGTTCGGACCGCATGAAGCTCAGCATCTGGGCTTCGTAATCGGTCACGCGGTCCACCGCAACATCGTCGATGTAGCCGTTGGTGCCAGCGAAGATCGACACGGTCTGCTCTTCGAACGGCATCGGCGAGAACTGCGGCTGCTTGAGCAGTTCGGTCAGGCGCGCACCGCGGTTGAGGAGCTTCTGCGTAGCGGCGTCGAGGTCCGAGCCGAACTGCGCGAAGGCAGCCATTTCGCGGTACTGTGCGAGGTCGAGCTTCATCGAGCCCGAAACCTTCTTCATTGCCTTCGTCTGAGCGGCACCGCCCACACGCGAAACCGACAGACCCACGTTAATGGCGGGACGGATACCCTGATAGAACAGGTCCGTTTCGAGGAAGATCTGGCCGTCGGTGATCGAGATCACGTTGGTCGGAATGTAGGCCGAGACGTCGCCAGCCTGCGTTTCGATGATCGGCAGTGCGGTCAGCGAGCCGCCGCCTTCAGCCTTGTTCATCTTGGCCGCACGTTCGAGCAGGCGGCTGTGGAGATAGAACACGTCGCCCGGATAGGCTTCACGGCCCGGAGGACGACGAAGCAGGAGCGACATCTGACGATAGGCAACGGCCTGCTTGGAAAGGTCGTCGTACACGATGACGGCGTGCATGCCGTTGTCGCGGAAGAATTCGCCCATCGCAGCGCCGGTGTAGGGTGCGAGGTATTGCAGCGGAGCCGGTTCCGAAGCGGTTGCGGCCACGACGATGGTGTATTCCATCGCGCCGTTTTCTTCGAGCTGCTTCACAATCTGTGCAACGGTCGAACGCTTCTGGCCGACGGCGACGTAGATGCAATAAAGCTTCTTGCCTTCATCGTCGGACTGATTGGCTTCCTTCTGGTTGATGAAGGTGTCGATCGCGACAGCCGATTTACCGGTCTGACGGTCGCCGATGATCAGTTCGCGCTGGCCACGGCCAACCGGGACGAGGGCGTCGATGGCCTTGAGGCCCGACTGCACAGGCTCGCTGACCGATTCACGCGGGATGATGCCCGGAGCCTTCTGTTCGACCAGACGACGCTCGGTCGTTTCGATCGGACCCTTGCCATCGATCGGATTGCCCAGAGCATCGACCACGCGGCCAAGAAGGGCCTTGCCGACGGGAACGTCCACGATGGTATTGGTGCGCTTTACGCTGTCGCCTTCGCCGATTTCCTGGTCGGAACCGAAGATAACCGCACCGACGTTGTCGGCTTCGAGGTTGAGCGCCATGCCCTGAACGCCATTGGCGAATTCGATCATTTCGCCGGCCTGCACGTTATCGAGGCCGTGGATGCGGGCAATACCGTCACCCACCGACAGCACGGTACCGACTTCGCTGACTTCGGCTTCGGTACCGAAATTGGCGATCTGGTCCTTGATGACCTTCGAGATTTCTGCGGCGCGGATATCCATGATGTGTGTCCTTTAAGCCTTCATGGCCTGGGAAAGCGAATTGAGACGGGTGCGGATCGAGGCATCGAGGCGCTTCGAACCGATGGTGACGACGAGGCCGCCCAGCAGATCGGGGTCGACGTTCGTGGAAAGTTTTACGGTGCGACCTTCGCGGGCCGTCAGCTTGGCTTTCAGATCGGCGAGCTGCGCATCGCTGAGCGCATGCGCGCTGGTCACTTCTGCCGTGACTTCCCCGCGCTGTGCGGCGGCGATGGCGCGGAATGCGCGAATTACCTGCGGAAGCTGCGACAGGCGGCGGTTCTGTGCCAGCACGCCAAGGAAGTTCTGTGTCAGCTCGGAAACGCCCAAGAGGGCGGACACGCCCCACAAGGCCTTTTGCGCATTGGCGCGCGACACCTTGGGGTTGGTCGTGACGGCAGCGAGCTCGGGCGATTCGCCGAGCGCGGCCTCGATCTTGTCGAGGTCCGATTCGACCGCTGTCACGGTCCCGTTTTCGCTGGCGAGGTCGAACAGGGCCGAAGCGTAACGCCCTGCCAGGCTAGCCTGAATACCGGCGGAAATATCCACGCGCTTGAGGTCCTCTCGGGTCCGGAAGAAAAGTCTGTGCGAGCCGAGCCGTTCGCGGGCAGACAGGAGTCGCCCCGGCAAGGTCGGCGCGCGCCTAGCAAAGCCCCCCGTCAATGGCAAGCCAACTCCGGACCGGGAATCTGGACTCCGTTGTTAAAGAGCGTAAATTACGTGGCACAAAGAAACCAATCGCACGGGAGAGAAGCGATGGAGACGGTACCGCTGGCCCCGAAGTGCGGGGTCGAAATTACCGGTGTGAATCTGGCCAGTGTGGATGGCCGGGAACTGGATAGCATAAAGCAGGCGATCTTCACGCACGGTGTCGCCCTGTTTCGCGGGCAGGACGATTTCACGCCCGACGCGCATATCGCCTTTGCCAAGAGGTGGGGCGGCATCGACATCAACAATTACTTCCCGCTGACGGACGATCACCCGGAAATCGCAGTGGTCCGCAAACGGGCGGATCAGGTCACCAATATCGGCGGCGGATGGCACACGGATCATTCCTACGACCAGATCCCTGCGATGGGATCGATCCTGGTCGCGCGGACGCTGCCGCCAAGCGGGGGCGATACGCTGTGGGCGCATATGGGCGAGGCTTATGATGCGCTGTCCGACGAACTGAAGCAGGAGATCGAGGGGGTGGAGGCCTTCCACACGGCCGACCACATATATGAAGAAGGCGGGCTATACGCGCAGACCGACATCGGCAGCGATTTGCGCGGTCAGGGGCTGAAGACGGGCGCGACTCATCCCATCGTAATCCGTCACCCGCAGACCGGGCGCAAACTGCTGTATGTAAACAGCGCCTTCACGATCAATATCGTGGGCCGGACACGGCAGGAAAGCCTGCCGTTGCTGCAACGTCTGTACGACGCCGCAACGCAGGCCGACAATGTCTGCCGCGTGGCGTGGGAAGCGGGGTCGGTGGCGATCTGGGACAACCGCACGACCTGGCATTTTGCGTCGAACGATTATCAGGGACATGCCCGCGAGATGCACCGCATCACGCTGACGGGTGAACCGCTGGCAGCCTGATCCGTCAGTTCCGCGCTTTGCATTCGTAGACCAGGCGTTCGTTCGCCTGCTGCGGCAGCTTGCCGAGCACTTCGCTCTGCAGTTCGCCGAGCCTTGAGGCGGCACCTTCGCTGCCACACTGGGGCGCTTCGAATTTGGCCCGGGCTTCGCGCGCTTCGCTCATTTCGCTGCGGGGAAGAAGATACCGTTCGCTGCGGAAGATGCGGCGGTCGGGATCGAAGCTGTTGACCGATACCGCCGCCTCGTCGTTGGGTACGAACACGCGGCTCCACGAACCGCCGGCAAAGCCATATTGCGTGCGTTCGTTGACACAGCCATCGGCGGTCCAGTCGAATTCCACGTCCTGCGTATCCGCACTGGTGATACGGCTGCGTTCGGGCACGAGCGTGCACAGCAGGGCCAGATCCTTGGCCTCGCCAGGTTCCGCATCGGACCCATCGGCGCCTTCCTGCATGGATGCCGCGACGCGGCGGTCGATTTCATCGAGGCCCGGGCGGGTCAGATAGGCGGCGAGGGCGATCAGAACGACAACGGCCGTCGCGCCGCCGACGATACGCAGACGCTTCTCGTCACGCTCGCCTGCGTCCTGCTGCCACAGGGCGAGCGCCCACTGGCCCAGGCCGAAGGCAACGAGCAGGAGCACGAAGGCAAGGAATACCCGGTCTTCACGCTCCATGATAACGGCCTGCTGCGCTTCGATCTGGGCGCGTTCGCGCCTGGCACGCGTGGCTTCGGTGCGTTCGGCCAGATCGGCGCGCGCCGCCATCTGTTCGCTCTGCATGCGTTCGCGCTCGGCCGCGTCGAGATCGGCCATGGAACGGCAGGTGGTGTTGTTGACGCGGGGCTCGACCTCGTTTTCGCGCAGGAAGGGGAGAAGTTCGCGATTGGATACGGCGAAATAGAATTCCGCATCGCCGCCATCATTGTCGGCCCCGAAACTGTTCACCCCGACTACGCGGCCGCAGGCGTCGAGCAGGGGTCCGCCGGAATTTCCGCGCGCGATGGGGGCGGTGTGCAGGATGGTGTCGAACTGACGGCTGGGGCGCGCGCCCGAAATGAAGCCGCGGCTTTTCACCGGAGGTTGGCTGCGGAAGATGTCGCTGATGTCGAGCCCCTGGGCGCGGTCGACATTCATCGGATAACCGACGCTGGTTACCTCGCCGCTGTCGGGCGGCAGGCCGCCGGCAATCGCCAGCGGGGGCAGGCGCAGATCGCCCGTGATCCGTATGAGCGCCAGATCGTTGCGCGTCGAAACGGCGATGAGCTGGCCATAGACCGCCTCGCCGCCGCCAGTGGGGACGATGCCGATCTTCATCACCTCGTCACGCAGCGCGTCGCGCACGACATGGGCGTTCGTCACGACCTTGTCCGGGGCGACGGCGAAGCCCGTGCCGTGGCTGATCGGGAACAGTTCGCCATCCTCTTCGCCGATGATCACGACGCGCACCACGCCGCGGGCGGCCGCATCGATATCGGCAGGATCCGCATGGGCCATCGCCGGCGCGAGGAGCGTGAGCAAGGCGGCAAGGAGGAGTGGAAGGCGTCCCATCGGAGCCGCCTTGTGAAGATCATTGGCTTTGATCGCAAGATGCGGGATGCATCGCGCGGGGGACTGGCGCACATCGGCGTTCCATGCGCTATAGGGAGGCTGCCGTGACCATCACCGACGACACTGCCTGGGCCGCCGTCATGCGGCGCGACCGAACCTATGACGGGCGGTTCGTCACCGGCGTGCTGACCACGGGTATCTATTGCCGGCCATCCTGCGCCGCGCGACATCCGGACCGGGGCAATGTGCGCTTCTTTACCGATTGTGCGGCGGCGCGGGCAGCAGGCTTGCGGGCGTGCAAGCGCTGTCTGCCGGACGACGTCGGGCGGGACGAGGCAGCCGTGCTGGCCGCGATCGACGAGATCCGCAATGCGCAGGACGTCCCTTCGCTTGCGGTTCTGGCCGAGTTGACCGGCTATTCGCCGACGCATTTCCAGCGCATCTTCAAGCGCGCGATCGGTCTTTCGCCGGCGAGCTACGCCCGGGCCCTGCGCGAAGAACGTGCGCGCAATTCCCTGTCGGCCGGTGAAAGCGTGACCGGCGCAATCTATGAGGCCGGCTATGGATCGGCATCGCGCTTTTACGAAAATACGAAAGGACGGCTGGGGATGACGGCAAGTGCATGGGCGAATGGGGGAGCGGGCGTAACGATCAACTGGGCGGTGGTCGAAACGAGCATGGGGCCGATGCTCGTCGCAGCAACGCAGAAGGGCGTCTGCCGCCTTTCTTTCGGCGAGGACGAGAGCGAGCTGGCACGCCGGTTCCCGAAGGCCGAGCTTGTTGAAGGCGGAGACGGGTTCGCAAAATTGCTCGCCGAGGTCGTGGCCAGCGTCGAGGCACCGGGTGATTTTTCGCATATCCCGTTGGACGTGAAGGGAACCGCTTTTCAGGAGGCGTGCTGGGACGCGCTGCGTGCGATCCCTTCCGGCGAAACGCGCACTTATTCGGAAATCGCCGCAGCGGCGGGCAATGCCAAGGCGGTACGCGCGGCGGGGAGCGCGAACGCAATGAACAATGTGGCCGTTCTGATCCCGTGCCACCGCGTTGTGCGCAAGGGCGGCGACCTGGGCGGCTATGCCTATGGCCCCGATATCAAACGCGAATTGCTGAAGCAGGAACGGAGGTAAGGGCGGTCGCCTTGATATCCGGCGGAACAATCGGTCTTGAATTGCGAATGATTCGCATTAACTGAAGGCGATGAGCACGAGACCAAGCCCGCGAACCCTTACAGTCCAATCCAGCCAGCGCCTGTCCCCATCGATGATCCGCATCACGCTGGGCGGCGATGAGCTGAGAGACTTTCCCACCGGCTTTGCAGGCGGTTATGTCAAACTCATTCTGTCGCCACCGACTGCGACATCGAAAGCGGTGATTCGAACCTATACGATTCGCCATCAACGCAGTGATGCCATCGACGTCGATTTCGCATTGCATGGAGGAGAAGCCGCAGGGCCAGCGACACGCTGGGCCCTATCGGCAAAGCCGGGCGATACCGTCCTGGTCGGAGGGCCTGGATTGCCCAAGCCCCTGCCGGAAGATCGCGACTTCTATCTTGTCGCTGGTGATATGACCGCTTTGCCAGCCATCAGCATCAACCTTTCTGCTCTTCCTGCGAATGCTCGGGGATTAGCCGTCATCGAGATACAGGATGAGGCAGACCGACCGGACATCATCGCTCCCGAAGGGATGCGGATCCGTTGGCTTATCAATCCGGAACCGGGACGGCATCCCGATCTCTTGGTCGAGGCGCTGCGATCGATCGGGCAGCCTGAAGGAAAGATCGCTGCGTGGGCAGCGTGCGAATTCACCTCCATGCGGAAACTGCGCGATTACCTGCGCGGCCAGATGGGCCTTGGCGGGGACGATCTTTATATCTCGAGCTACTGGAAGCACGGACTGATCGAAGACGAACACAAAGAGATCAAGCGGGCGGATGCAGATGCCCAGTTGGTATCCTGACTGCATGAACGACCGATAGAAAAAGGGCGGACCGTAAGGCCCGCCCTTTTCGCTGAAAGATCGGTTCGGATCAGAACCCGGAACCCATCCCGTCTACACTCTTGCTGACGAGGATGTTGACGGCAACGCGGCGGTTCTGCGCTTTGCCGGCTTCGGTCGTGTTATCCGCCGCAGGATCCGCCTCGGCCATGCCGGTCGGCGTCATCATGCGATACGGGGCCCATTTGCATTCCTGCTGGAGGAAGTTGACCACGCGCGCCGCGCGCTTTTCGCTGAGTTCCTGGTTGAACTCGTAATCGCCGGTCGAATCGGTGTAGCCGACGACGAGGAGCAGGGCGTTGGATGTTGCATCTGCCTGGCCAGCGGCCTGACACAGTTCGGCCCGCGCGGAATCCGACAGGGTGTACTTGCCCGTGTCGAAATAGACGTTGGTGACGCCCTTCACGTTGTATTCGTCGATATTGGCGACCCGGCCACGCAGAGCCTCGGTAGCGGCTTCATTGGAAGCAAAGCGCTGATCCGTTCCGTTGTGGATCATCCGCGCCGTCTTGAGGTCCTTGCTCTTGAGCGCGACCTTGGTCGCGATCAGACCGCGATTGGCCCATTCGACCGTTTGGACTTCAACAGGCAGACCATTCAGGAGATCTGCAGGGGGCAGGGTATCCTTGTTAAGGCCGAGGAAACCGCCGCTGCTGCGGATTTCAGTCGCCGGGCTGATCGCTACGATGGTGCGCGCGCCATCGACAGTGGTCACCTGCATCTTGTCGTCCGTGCGGGCGGAAATGACGCCTTCGACGGTCGGGCCATCGGGCATGCCGGACAGATCGCTGGGAGTGGTGCCGGTGACAGTGGTTAGAACTTCACCTTCCTGACCATCCTGCGGTGCGATTTCTTGTGCGTAGACACTACCGGTCACAGGCAGAGTCAGTGCGGCAATTATGGCCAATGTCTTCGAACTTTTGGAAATGGCAGTCATAATCTTCTCCTTAAACCCTCAACCGCATGTGCCATGTGCCCGGACCAAACCTGTCCGATGCACCCCCTCCGTTAAGCATATGCGGGCAAATGAGCCCCCTTTGTCCATCATCAATCACATGCGGCACACGGCCGCGGGTCGGCACCGGTGTGCAGGTCGACCTTATGCGCAAATGAACGTCCCCCCATTTGTCTCCAAACGAGTCGTCAATCTGACCTCAATATGCGGTGAAGCGACGTTAAGGCGGTCGCAGCGTTAACCATCTTCGCGCCGGGCCCAGCCCAAGCCGGCCGGAGTCAGGGTATCGAGGAAGCGATCTGCACTGCGCAGATAGTCCTGCTGCTTTTCAGACCCCATCCGGTCCCAATTGGCGTAAATCCGGCCGATCCGCCGGTTCTTTTCCAGCCGGTCACGGTGCCGGTGCATAAAGTGCCAATATAGCGGGTTGAACGGGCATGCGCCTTCGCCGGTCTTCTTGTTCGGCGAGTATGCACAGCCCGCACAATAATTGCTCATCTTGTTGATGTAGTTTCCGCTGGCGGCGTATGGTTTGGACGCGAGCTTCCCACCATCGGCATAAAGAATCATGGCCGACACATTTGGCAGTTCGACCCATTCGTAAGCATCGGCATAAACGACAAGGAACCAGTCCTGTACGTCGCGCGGAGTTATACCCGCGAGCAATGCAAAATTGCCGAGCACCATCAGGCGCTGGATATGGTGCGCATGCGCGTTATCGCGCGTCGAACGGATACAGTCGGCAATACAGGCCATGTCGGTTTCGCCTGTCCAGTAGAATTCAGGCAGCCCCCGTTGCGCTTTGAGTTCATTGGCAGTCTGCAAATGCGGCATCTGGTTCCAATAGAAGCCGCGCACGTATTCTCGCCAGCCGATGATTTGCCGGATGAAGCCTTCCACCGAATTGAGTGGCGCCTTGCCGTCACGATAGGCTTGCTCGGCGCGATGGCAGAGATCGAGCGGGTCGAGCAGCCCGAGATTGAGGCTGGTGGACAGCATGGAGTGAAACAGGTCGTCTTCGCCCGCGACCATTGCATCCTGATAGGGACCGAAGCATTCGATCCGTTCGGCGAAAAACGCGTCGGCAGCGTCTTCTGCTTCCTCGCGCGTGACGGGCCATTCGAATTTGTCGAGGCTGCCGAAATGATCGCGAAATCGATCTTCGACTAGTTCGATGACTTGCTGCGTGATCTGGTCTGGTTCGAACTTCGCGCGTTCCGGCGCGGCAAGGCCTTCCTTGGGTGGCTTGCGGTTTTCGCTATCGTAGTTCCATTCTCCGCCTTCGGGCTTGTCCCCATCCATCAGCAAGCCGGTCTTTCGGCGCATTTCACGATAAAAGAACTCCATCCGCAATTCGGTGCGGCCTTCGGCCCATTCATCGAATTCCGGCTGGGGGCAGATGAAGCGGTCGTCTCGCAGAATCTCCACGTCGCAGGGGAATTTATCGGGCCATTGTTCCATATCCTGGCGGACCCGCCATTCGCCCGCTTCCACGACCCTGATCAGGCGCGGTGAATGGTATTCGACCGCGCGGGCCAGCTCGCCAGTAAAGCTGCCCGCATTGTCTTTGTCGTCGAGCTTGACGTAAGCCACCGTCCAGCCGGCTTCGCGCAACTCGTCGGCGAAGTGGCGCATGGCTGAAAAGATCAGGGCGATCTTCTGCTTGTGATGTTTGACGTATGTTGCCTCGTCCCAGACCTCCATCATCAGGATGACGGTGTCGTCCTTGGCGCACCCACGGATCGACGCGATTTGGCGACTCAGCTGATCGCCGAGTATGGGAACGAGAACGGGGCCGGGCATTGCCGTTTCAATGCCCGGCGTCCGTCTTGGTGCCTCAGAGTTTTGCGATCGTATCTTTTGCCGCTTCCATTCCGGCGGCGATCGCGTCGGGACCGAAGCCAGCTTTTTCGACGCGCACGAAATGAAGGTCGTCCACCCCGATAAAACCGAAGAAAGTCGTCAGCAGGCTTTCCTGGTTTTCCGCCATCTGATCGTTGGAATATTCGCCGCCACGCGCCGATGCGATCACCACCTTGCGACCGCCCGCCAAGCCTTCCGGTCCAGCTTCCGAATATTGGAACGTGACGCCTGGCACGCCGAGGCGATCGAGCCATGCCTTGAGCTGCGAGGGGATGGTGAAATTGTACATCGGCGCGCCAACGATGACGATGTCGCTCGCGAGAAATTCGTCGAGCACGGCGCGCTGGTCGGGATAGGCAGCCGCGACGGCTTCTTCATGCGTGTCGGGCGCGGTGCGGATCGCCTTGGTGGTGATCGGGTCGATGTGGGCGAGCGGTTCTGCGACGAGATCGCGGGTGACGAGCGTGGCGTCGGGATGTTTGGCCGTGAAGTGAGCGACCAGCTCGTCGGTCAGCTTGCGGCTGATGGATTGATCGCCGGTGGTCGAACTGTCGATGCGAAGGATTTGCACTATTGAAACTCCGTAGTTACTATCGATAACTTGGAGGCTATATGGAAACTACAACCCGACTTGCACAAGAAGGCACTTTTGTGTCCGATAGGGACACCGGTGTAACCCTTGAAGTTCACGACGCGCCGCAATGTACGGCCGTGAACGACATTCTCGCCCGCGTCGGGGATAAATGGTCCGTGCGCGTGGTGATGGCGCTGACCGAGGAATCGCGGCGGTTCAATGAATTGCGGCGCGAAATTCCCGGTATTTCCCAGCGCATGCTGACCCGGACGCTGCGCGGGCTGGAGCGGGACGGGCTCGTCAGTCGCGCAGTGACGCCGACAGTGCCGCCCCGTGTCGATTACGCGCTGACCGCGCTCGGCAAATCCTTGTGCAACCCGGTCGCCCAGCTCGGCAACTGGGCTATCGCCAACATCGGCAAGGTAGAAGCCGCTCGCGCCGTGTTCGACAGCGAGCAGGATTAGACGAAACTGTAGGGATCGATATCGACCGCTACGCGCACGCCTGCGGGGTGATCGACCTGTGTCAGCCACCGCCGTATGACGTGCTGTAGTTGCACACTGCGACGGGCATTGATGAGAAAACGATAGCGATAGCGCCCGCGCAGCAGGGCCATGGGGGCAGGGGCCGGTCCCAGGATCATGCAGTCCGCCACATCCGGCCGGAAAGCACCAAGGCGATTGGCCGCCTCACGCGCTTCGCCGTCGTCTTCCGACGATATGATGATCGAGGCCCAGCGACCGAACGGCGGAGCGCCGGCCTCGCGCCGCATTTCGGTTTCGGCAGAATAGAAAGCGTCCCGGTCCCCCGCAGCGAGTGCGGCAATCACCGGGGCTTCGGGATGGCGCGTCTGGATCAGGACTTCACCCGGCTTTGAACCGCGTCCGGCACGCCCGGCGACCTGGGCCACCTGCTGATACGTCCTTTCGCCTGCGCGCAGATCGCCGCCCTCCAGCCCCAGATCGGCATCGACGACGCCGACCAGCGTCAACTCGGGGAAATGGAACCCCTTGGTGACCAGCTGTGTACCGACGATCACGTCGATTTCACGCGCTTCGACCGCAGCGATAAATTCTGCGGCACGGCCCGGTGAATTGAGCGTGTCCGACGTGGCCACGAATACGCGGGCCTGCGGGAGCCGTTCGGCCACCTCGTCGGCAATCCGTTCCACGCCCGGCCCGCAGGCGACGAGGCAATCGGGTTCGCCGCATTCGGTGCAGGCTTGCGGTGCAGGCGCCTCATGCCCGCAATGGTGGCAGGCCAGCCGGCGCGTGAAGCGATGCTCGACCAGCCAGGCGCTGCAATTGGGGCATTGATACCGGAAGCCGCAATTGCGGCACAAGGTCAGCGGTGCATAGCCGCGCCGGTTCAGGAACAGCAGCGATTGTTCGTCGCGTTCCAGCCTTTCCTCGATCCCGTCGACCAGCCGCTGGGCCAGCCACATGCCCTGAGGCGGCTTTTCTTCGGTCAGATCGATCAACTCGATCGCCGGCAATACCGCGCCGCCGAAACGGCTGGGTAAATCGACCTTCTCGTAAATCCCGCTTTCCGCCATCTGAAGGCTTTCCAGCGCCGGGGTAGCGCTTGCGAGAATGACGGGCACCTTTTCGAAATGGCCGCGCATAACCGCGACATCGCGCGCATTGTAGCGCACCCCGTCTTCCTGCTTGAAACTCGTCTCATGCGCCTCGTCGACGACGATCAGCCCGAGCTTTGCGAACGGCAGGTACAGGGCGGAGCGTGCGCCGACCACCACCTGCGCCGAGCCTTCGCAAACCGCGCGATAGGCACGCCTGCGCTCGGTCGATTTGAGTGAGGAATGCCACAGGATGGGGGCGGCGCCGAAGCGTTCTTCGAACCGGTGGAGGAAGTTCTCGGTCAAGGCGATTTCGGGCAGCAGCACCAGCACCTGCTGCCCCATGCGCAAGGCTTCCGCCACAGGTTCGAAATAGGTTTCCGTCTTCCCCGATCCGGTTACACCATCGAGCAGGAACGGCGCGAAGTCGCGCTTGCGCACCGCAGCGGAGAACACGTCGGATACGGCCTGCTGCTCAGCGCTCAGATCGACCTGTACGAAATCAGGGCGTGCGGTGTCGTAAGGCCGGTCGCAATCCACCTCGACAGGTTCGAGCACGCCCTGATTGACCAGCCCTCGCAGGACCCCTTCGGACACGCCCGCAATGCCCGACAACTCGCGAATGTTGGCCTGTTCGCCGTCCAGTGCGTCGATGGCTGCCTGGCGCTGGGGCGTCATGCGTTCCGGCAAGCCGCCGGTGAGGCGATATTCGGTCATCGTCGCCGGGCCCTTCAGCGCTCCCCCGGACGACAGCGCCATTCTTGCCACCCCGGCGAGAGAGGCGACGTAGTAATCGGCTGTCCATTCGATCAGGCGGCGCAGAGGGGCCGAAAGCGGCGGGACGGGTAGTATACCGCGTAGCGGTCGCAGCTTTTCGGCCGGAACCTCGGTACCCGGCAGCCGTTCGGCCTCCCAGACGATTCCGATGACGGTCCGCGGCCCGAGCGGGCATTCGACCACCGACCCGGGTTCGACCCTAAGGCCTTCCGGCACCTTGTAATCAAGGGGCCCCAGGGCAGCATTGAGGACAAGGCAGCGCACGCGGTTCATCGCTCGGCCATATGGGCGGCGCAAGGCTATGGAAACAAGGGTGGGATGAAATGAGGACCAAAAATATGAACGATATTCTCGTGAAACCCACCGGGCGACGTGCCCTGCTGGGCGGCATGGCGGCATCGGGCGGGCTGCTTTTGCTGCCGGCCTGTACGTCGGTGCCGCGCTTCAGTCTCGTCGATGCCGTGCAGCGCATGCTGTTCCTGTCGAGCGAGCGGGCCTTCGCACGCATGCTGCAGGCGGACGGGTTCTGGGACCAGCAGGTTGCACAGGTCGGTTTCAACAATCTGCTGGGCGCCCGCGGGGATGTTCTGTCGCGGATACTAACCTCGGCCCTGTTCAAGGATCGGCTGGACCGCGCGTTCGGCGACATCGCCTATCACGGAGCAGCGCGGGCCGCACCGCTGGTTACCGACGCCGTTCGCGTAGTCGGTATCAACAACGCCCTAGACCTGGTGCGCGGCGGGCCGACGGCGGCGACCACGTTCCTTCGCGGTTCGATGGGGGCCACGCTGGTAGATGCGATGGTGCCGGAACTGGGCCAGGCGATACGAATTTCGCAGGACCCTCTGGTCGGCGAACTCATCCAGGGGCTGACGGGTATCGATTTCGCTGGGGCGACCAATCGTTTCGCGACCAGTCTGGACAACACGATCTGGCGGGAAATCGGTGCGGAGGAAGCGGCGATCCGCCGTGATCCGAGGGCGACACGTGATCCCCTGATCATCGGCGTGTTTGGAGCCGCTGCGCAATATTGATCTAGACGGCTGGGCGCGCCGGGCGGGGAATGGCATAGAACATCCATGCGAACCCTTCTCGCCGCATTCCTTCTGGGCACCACAGCCTGTAGCACACCTGTGGTCGAGCCCGGCCCGATCGTCGGCGCGCAGCTTTACACGGTGCGTGAAAGCATGGCGGCCGATCCTCTCGCAACGCTGTGTCGCGTTGCCGATCTGGGGTATCGCGAGGTGGAAATTGCCGGGACGTTCGGGGCCAAGCCCGAGGCGATTTGTCAGCAAACGCGTGCGCTGGAACTGCGGGTTGCGGCTGTGCATGCAGACTGGCAGTTGCTGCGTACGGATCCGGCGGCTGCAATCGCGGAAACCAAGGCGCTATGCAGCGATACACTCATTCTCGCCTGGTTGCCTGAAGATCAGCGTCAAACCTTGGCTCAATGGCGCGACTGGGTGGAGCATTTGAACCTGATCGCCGACCTGGCAGAGCGGGAAGGCGTGCGGATCGCGTATCACGCCCATGATTTCGAGTTTGCAGAGATAGACGGGATCCGGCCCATCGATCTGCTCATGGACGAGCTCGATCCGCGTATCGGCTTCGAACTGGACACATACTGGCTGGCGTATGCGGGCGAAGATCCTCTGCGTTTTCTTGAACGGCCTGCCGATCGGGTCACCCATCTTCATCTTAAGGATATGGCGGGTGACGGAAGCATGGCCGATGTGGGCGAAGGCACGCTGCCGCTGGCTCAAATCATCATTCAGGCGCAGCGACAGGGTGTGCGACACTTTCTGGTCGAGCGCGACGATGCATCCGATCCGTGGGCCAGCCTAGCCGCAAGTCTTGACTCGCTGCGCGCTATGCCCTTGCAGCAGGACACAACTTCAAACGCCTTCCGGAGCGCGAATCCATGAAATTCTTCGTCGACACTGCCGACATCGCCGACATCAGGGAAATGGCCGACACTGGCCTGCTCGATGGCGTCACCACCAATCCGTCGCTGATCGCAAAGTCGGGCCGCGATTTCATGGAAGTGACCAAGGAAATCTGCGACATCGTGGATGGGCCCGTGAGTGCCGAAGTCGTCGCGCTCGATCACGACACGATGATGAAAGAAGCGGAAACGCTGCGAAAGATTGCCGACAATGTGTGTATCAAGGTTCCGCTGACGATCGACGGCCTGAAGACCTGCAAGAAGCTCACCGGCGACGGCACACAGGTCAATGTCACGCTGTGTTTCTCGGCCAATCAGTCTCTGCTCGCGGCCAAGGCGGGGGCGACCTTTGTTTCGCCTTTCGTGGGGCGGCATGATGATAACGGCTTTGACGGCATGGAGCTCATCGCCGACATTCGCCAGATTTATAACAACTACAATTTCGGCACGGAAATTCTCGTCGCCTCGGTTCGCAACCCGGTTCACGTGCTCAAAAGCGCGCTGATCGGCGCCGATGTCGCCACCATGCCGCCCGCCGTCATCAAGGGTCTGTTCAAGCATATCCTGACCGACAAGGGCATCGAGGGCTTCGTCGCCGACTGGGCGAAGACCGGCCAGAGCATTCCGACACAGTAAATGACCGACCAGACGCCCCTCGACCGTTTCAAACAGGCGCTGACGAGCGCGTCGCGCGCGCTCGCGAACGAGCCTGAGGTCGAGGTGGCTTGGAGCGCGGATGCTCCTGCGCAATCGGGCAAGAATTTTCGTGTCCCGCTGCCTGGCCGAAATCTTCCCCGCGATCAGGCGATCGAGGCGCGCGGTTTCGCTGACAGCTTCGCGCTGAAGCTGCGCCATCATAACGAGGCGCTTCATAACAAGGGCGCGCCGCCAGAGCCCATCGCACGTGCTTGTTACGATGCCGTCGAACAAGTTCGCTATGAGGCGATCGGTTCGACCCGCTATGCAGGCATTCGGGATAATCTGAATTCGGCAGTAAAGCTCCGTACTGCATCGGATCCGATAGTGCGCGCGGATGAAGCGAAAGACGTGCCGCTTCCCGCTGCACTGTCGCTGATGCTGCGCGAGGCTTTGACCGGAGAGGCGATCCCCGAACGGGCTCAAGCGGCCGTCGATCTGGTTCGAGACGATATTCTTGCAAAGATCGGCACCGATATGGACGGGCTCGCCGATGCCCTCGACGATCAGCGTGCCTTCCAGGATCTGACGCTCGATATGCTGCGGCACCTCGACCTTACCCTTCCCGATAGTCCCGAGCCGACCGATGCCGAAGATGGCGAGGACGAGGAAGGCGAAAACCCGGAAGAACAGGATACCGACGAGGAAGACGAAGGAGGAGCCGAACCGCAGGCTGCCGATGCGCGCAGCGAAGTCACCAACGGTGAGGCGGAAGGCGATGCCGATCAGGATGTCGATGGCGAGCAGGAAATGGCCGACGGCGACCCTTCGGACGACGGTGAAGAAGGTATGCAGCCCGTCCGGCCAAATCGGCCGTGGACCGATCTTCCCGATACTTTCGAATACAAGGCCTATACCGAGAAATTCGACGAGATCGTCGAAGCACCGGAACTGTGCGATAACGAAGAACTCGACCGGTTGCGGACCTATCTCGACAGCCAGCTCGCCGGATTGCAGGGCGTGGTTACACGTCTTGCCAATCGCCTTCAGCGCCGCCTCATGGCGCAGCAGAACCGCAGCTGGGATTTCGACCAGGAAGAAGGCCTGCTCGATGCCGCGCGTCTGACGCGAGTGGTCGTCAGCCCCGGTCACGCACTTAGCTACAAGATGGAGCGCGATACCGAGTTCAAGGACACGGTCGTCACGCTGCTGATCGACAATTCGGGTTCGATGCGTGGGCGGCCGATTTCCATTGCCGCAATCAGTGCCGACATTCTTGCCCGCACGCTTGAGCGTTGCGGCGTGAAGACCGAAATCCTGGGCTTTACAACCCGCGCCTGGAAGGGCGGTCAGGGCCGCGAGATGTGGCTGGCCGATGGGCGGCCTGCCAATCCCGGTCGCCTCAATGATCTGCGGCATATTCTATACAAGAAGGCGGATGAGCCCTGGCGCCGTGCGCGCCGCAATCTCGGCCTGATGATGCGCGAAGGTCTGCTGAAAGAGAACATCGACGGAGAGGCGTTGCTCTGGGCGCACGACCGCCTGCTCCGCCGTCCGGAAGACCGCCGCATCCTCATGGTCATTTCCGACGGCGCACCGGTCGACGACAGCACGCTGTCGGTCAACCAGGCCGGTTATCTCGAAGGACACTTGCGCAAGGTCATCGACTGGATTGAGAAACAGTCGCCGGTGCAACTGGCTGCCATCGGTATCGGCCACGATGTTACCCGTTATTACAAGCGCTCGGTCACCATCATGGATGTCGAGCAGCTAGGTGGCACGATTATCGAGCAGTTGGCGGATCTGTTTGAGATCGACACATGAACGTCACCGAAGCCGTTCAATCGCGCCGTTCCGTCCGCGCATTTCTCGACACGCCTGTCGAGCGTGAAATGCTGGCACGTATCCTAGAAAAGGCGCAGCGTTCACCGTCGGGTGGCAACACCCAGCCGTGGCACGGCATCCTCCTGACCGGCGATCCGCTGCAAAAGTTGTTCGACCGGATTGCGGAGGAAATTCCCAAGGGCCGCGCGGCGCATGCGCCCGAATATCACGTCTATCCCCCCGAACTCGATGGTCCTTACGAACAACGCCGCCGCGGGGTGGGCGAAGATATGTACGGCGCGCTCGAAATCTCCCGTGAGGAGAAGGCCAAGCGCCTCATGTGGTTCGCACGCAATTTTCAGGCCTTCGGTGCGCCCGTATTGATGCTGGTCCACACGCCGAAATACATGGGCCCGCCGCAATGGTCCGATATCGGCATGTGGCTGCAGACCATCGCCCTGCTGCTGCGCGAGGAAGGACTCGACTGCTGCTTCCAGGAAGCCTGGGCGGTCTATTCGCCGCAGATCCGCGAAGTGGTCGACATTCCCGAAGACCATATCTTCTTCTGCGGCATGGCGATCGGCTACCGCGATACAGAAGCGCCGGTGAACAATTTCGACGTCAAGCGCGCCGGGACCGACGAGAGCGTGCGCTGGGAGGGTTGGCAGTAGGCGTGCCGCCACCTAATGCGCGTTTCATGACCGACGCGCCCCTGAATCTGTTCAATTCGCTCACCCGCCAGCTGGAAGAATTCCGGCCCGTTCACGAGGGCGAGGCGCGCGTCTACAGCTGCGGGCCGACGGTCTACAACTACCCCCATATCGGCAACATGCGGGCCTATGTCTTTGCCGATGTCCTTGGCCGCACACTGAGCTGGAAGGGCTACGAGCTCACCCACATCATCAACATCACCGACGTGGGTCATCTGACCGATGATGGCGATGCGGGCGAGGACAAGATGGAAAAGATGGCTGCGGCCAAGGCGCAGTCGATCTGGGACATCGCCAAGCATTACACCGAAGCCTATTGGGCGGACGTGAAGGCGCTCAACATCCGCGAGCCGGCCAAGTGGTCGGTGGCGACCGATTACATCGACGAGATGATCGATTTCGCAAAGGGCATTGCCGACAGGCATTGCTACGAACTCGACACCGGCCTCTATTTCGACGTGTCGACAGTCGCCGATTACGGGAGGCTTGCTCGCGCGGTGACCGAAGAGGGTGAGGGCCGGATCGACACAGTAGAGGGCAAACGCAACGCTGCCGACTTTGCCATCTGGCGCAAGACACCTGCGGGCGAGACACGGCAAATGGAATGGGACAGTCCGTGGGGCAAGGGCGCCCCTGGCTGGCATCTCGAATGCTCGGTCATGGGCGAAAAGCTTCTCGGCTTCCCCTTCGATATCCATACCGGCGGCATCGATCACCGCGAGATCCATCACCCCAACGAGATCGCGCAGAACCAGGCCTTCTGCGGTTGTGGCGGGCTCGACGTGGCGACTCATTCGGGTGCGAAAATCTGGATGCACAACAACTTCCTCGTCGAACGGTCGGGGAAGATGTCGAAAAGCTCGGGAGAATTCCTGCGTCTGCAATTGCTGATCGACAAGGGCTATCACCCGCTCGCCTACCGCATGATGTGCCTCCAGGCGCATTACCGCAGCGAGCTGGAGTTTTCATGGGCGGGGCTTGGGGCGGCCCTCACGCGGTTGAAGCGGATCGTCATGGCGGCGGAAAAGCTGCAGGACGCGTCCGCAAGGGATGCTTCGCACCCGAAATTTGCAGCCCTGCGGGACAAGTTCGCAGCCGCCATGTCGGATGATCTGAACACGGCGGTCGCCTTAGTCTCTCTGGAAGAAGCGCTGGCGATGAAAAAGGTCGATGCCAGTGTAAAGCGCGCTGTCATCGAAGAGATGGATCAGGTTCTGGGACTGGGACTGTTCGGCCTGACCCGCACAGATCTTCGCATCCGCCCCAGCGATGCCCGGATTACCGAAGCCGAGATCGAGGCCGAACTGTTCCGTCGCAAGGAGGCGCGCGTAGCCAAGGATTTCGCCGCGTCGGACGCGATTCGGGAAAGTCTTGCAGACAGTGGCGTAGAGGTTATGGATGGTGATCCTCTCGGATGGGAATGGAAGCTTTGACAAAGGCCGATCCGCAAGCACTCCTGTGGCAACATTTGAAAGACACGCCGCAGGGCTTGTTTTTCGTCCGCGACCATCCGGCAGAAGATTTCGTTCTGCCGTTCTATTGCGAAGAGGCGCATCTCGCCATCGAAGTGGATGACGATCCGTTCCGCCCACGGGACGATGCCGCGCGCGAACGATGGCAGGATCGGCACAAGGTCGACATCATGCAGGTTCCGCCCAGCCACGTGCTGCGCAATGCCGGCGAAGTTGCGGAAGCAATCCTCGACATCGCTACCCGTCGCAAGGAACGGTTTGCGAAATAGTTTCTGAGCGGCAATGACAGGCTTCGAGGAGAAATCGATGACCAAAGCCGCCCTGTCCGCCATGATCCGCCCACTGGTCGAACCGCGCCTTCCCGAATGGGTCGAGCCGCTTTGGTTCACCAGCAAGGAACAGGCGCTGGATTTCGCGCCGCAGGCAGAGATCGGCTGGTTCGATCTCAATGAAAAAGAACCCATGATCGAAATTGCCCGGGCGGCGACCAACCTCAAATGGTTGAATTCGATCTATGCCGGGCTCGACTTCATGCCTCTCGACGTTCTGAAAGAACGCGGTGTGGTCGTCACGAACGGGGTCGGCATCAATGCCATCACCATCGCCGAATATGTCGTCATGCTCATGCTCTCCCATGCCAAGGGATATCGCGATGTGGTGCGGGCGCAGGATCGTCATGAATGGCTGCGTGACAGTCCGGGCAAGCGGGAATTGTCGGGCGAGCGTGTGCTTCTGCTCGGCATGGGCGCCATCGGTTCGCTGATCAAGACACGCCTCGAAGCCTTCGACATGACGGTCGTTCCTGTGCGCCGTTCGGGTGCCGATGGTGCGCTTCGTCCGGGCGAATGGCGCCAGAAACTGGGCGAATTCGACTGGGTCGTGCTGGCCGTGCCATCCACTCCCGAAACGAAGCACATGATCGGCGCGCTGGAACTTGCTGCAATGCGCCCGAACGGCGTGCTGGTGAACATCGCGCGCGGCGATGTCGTCGATCAGGAAGCACTGGTCTCTGCCCTGAGGGAAGAAAAGATCGAAGCGGCGCTGCTCGACGTAACGGATCCCGAACCACTGCCCGAAGATCACCCCTTGTGGGAACTTGGCAATGCGCAGGTCACCATGCATCTGTCGGGCAGGGCGCAGACGAAGATGTTCCAGCGGTCCGCCGATCGCTTCATCGAAAACCTCGAACGCTGGCACAAGGGCGAACCGGTCCAGCCGCAGCTCGACCTCGAGCTCGGCTACTGACGGAACGCTCCCGCTTGTCGCGCCGTTGATGCTCCGAACAGGAGATCACATGCCCAGCCTCAAGGAAACCTACCCGCTCTATCTGAACAACACGGCGCAGCAGCCGAACACCGATCTCGAGGTGACGGACAAGTTCACCGGTAAGGTCGCCTTCCGGACCGCGCTGGCGACGCCCGAAATCATCGATCAGGCGATCGCGGGCGCGGTGCAGGCCACGGAACCGATGGCGAAGCTCGCCAGCTACGAACGGCAGGCGGTGCTGCAGCACTGCGTCGATCGCTTCAAGGAACGCTTCGACGAACTGGCCTATGCCCTTTGCGTCGAAGCGGGCAAGCCGATCAAGGACAGTGAAGGCGAAGTCACGCGCCTGATCGACACCTTCCGTATCGCGGCCGAAGAATCGGTCCGGATGTATGGCGAAGTCATGCCGCTCGACATTTCCGAACGGGCGAAGGGCTATCAGGCGATCTGGAAACGCGTTCCGGTCGGGCCCTGTAGCTTCATCTCGCCGTTCAATTTCCCGTTGAACCTCGCTGCACACAAGGTTGCCCCCGCCATCGCCGTGGGCTGCCCGTTCGTGATGAAGCCTGCCAGCATGACCCCGCTTGGCGCCATCATCATGGGCGAAGTTTTGGCGGAAACGGATTTGCCGGAAGGGGCCTTCTCGATTCTGCCAGCCCATCGCGACGGCGCCGATATGTTTACCGAAGACGAGCGGCTGAAATTGCTCAGCTTCACCGGCTCGCCTGCCGTCGGCTGGGCGCTCAAGGCCAAGTCGGGCAAGAAGAAGGTAGTGCTCGAACTCGGCGGGAATGCTGCGGTCGTCGTCGACCGGGATGCCGATCTGGATGATGCGCTGGAACGGATCATCTTCGGCGCATTCTATCAGAGCGGGCAGAGCTGCATCGGCGTCCAGCGGATCATTATTCACGAAGACGTGTACGACCGTTTCCGCGATATGATGGTCGAGAAGACCAAGAGTCTGGTCGCGGGCGATCCCAAGGACCGCGATACCTTCATCGGGCCGATGATCTCGGAAAAGGAAGCGAGCCGGCTCAAGGGATGGATTGACGATGCCATCGATGGCGGCGCCAGCCTGCTGACCGGGGGCGGCTGCAAGGGCAACATGCTCGAAGCCACGCTGCTCGAAAACGTGCACAAGGATGCCAAGGCGCTCAACGAAGAAGCCTTCGGCCCGCTTGCCATTCTCCAGAAGTTCTCCGATTTCGACGATGGTCTGGCAGAGGTTAACCGAAGCACGTTCGGTCTGCAGGCGGGCATCTTCACGCGGGACCTGTTCAAGATGTTCGATGCGTGGGACCGGCTCGAAGTGGGCGGTGTGGTTATCAACGACGTGCCCAGCTACCGGGTGGACAACATGCCGTACGGCGGTGTGAAGGATTCGGGCCTGGGCCGCGAAGGGATCAAATTCGCCATGGAAGACATGACCGAAATCAGGAATCTCGTCGTCCGCCGAAACTGACCCCGTCGCGTTGCCGGACGGATCAACCCTCCTCCAGCAACAGCAGTTCGCACTGCACCACCAGCCGCGGTTCGGGTATCAGCCGATGCTCGACCTCTAATATCGCTGCGTCCGCAACGATCTGGCCCGGAATGGCAAATTCGTGTTCTGGCAGTTCCGCGACGAGCACTTCGCCAGTCGCGACGGCGTCCGCTCCTGCGAAAACAAGCTTGAGCGAATGGCGGGTGCCAGCGAAGGTGATGCTCGCCCACGCTTTCTCCGTATGGGTGAGGACTTCCCCGTCGCCGCCATGCAATTCGGCGAGAGCCTTGCGGACACGATCAGCAGATGTGCGGCGGGCCCGGGGCGATCTGGCTGAATTGCTCTCAAGCAACATGGGCAGTCTCCTGGGCGGCGGGGGTGACGGTACGGGCAGCTTCGAAGCCTGCCATGAACCCGCGGATGCGTTGCTCGGTGCGGTCGCGCGGTTCGCGACCCATCCGCAAATCGAGTACGAATCGCGGGTCCTGAATGGCCAGTCGGCCGAATTTGGTGGCCGGCATTTTGTGCTGCCGGAGGAATTTCTCGACGGATCGGATCAGCATGCGAAGGCTCCCGGTAGGCTGGTCTGACGGACGAATCGCTCGCCGTGTTCTGCATTTGTTCCAACCGAAATCCTACTTGTCTAGGAAAAATACTATGGTATAGGATTTTTCCGCGATCCAACCAACAAGGAGGCCGGTCATGGACTTTGTCGAACCGCTCGATCGGTACGAGCCCGAGGAACGCTATGCCCGCGCACGGTTGCGGGAGATTATTCGTGAGAAGGGGCACAGCCTGTCGGCCCTTGCCCGCCTGATCGGGCGTAATCCGGCGTATCTGCACCAGTATGTCGGTCGTGGGAGCCCCCGGCATTTGGACGAGCCGGACCTGATGAAGATAGCCGAATTCCTGGGCGTCGATCACGAGGTGATCGCTACGCGGGAGATCGTCCGGCCCCGCTCCTCGCGAATGCAGGAGTCGGGCGATACTGAAGGCTTCGTGCAGGTGCCGCGCCTGCCGTTGGAGGCTTCGGCCGGGCCGGGTGCCTTCAGTGCGGAGGAAATTTCCTATGACGCGTTTCAGTTTTCCCGCCGCTGGCTGCGCGAAATGGGGCTGGAGAGCGCCGACCTGACCGCCATCCGGGTCGAAGGCGACAGCATGGAACCGCTACTGCGTTCGGGCGACGAGATCTTCGTCGATCGCAACAAGCGGGGCGGTGAGGGAGTGTTCGTGGTCCGCATCGGCGATGCGCTTCACGTCAAGCAGGTCCAGTCCCGCGGTCCCGGCGACATCGCACTGATCAGCGCCAACGATGCCTATGCGCCGATCGAGCTGGCGCGCGACGAAATCGAGGTCATCGGTCGGGTCGTGTGGAAAGGGGGCAGGCTTTGACCCTACGCCCAACTCCTCTGTGGATCGTGGTGTCTAGGGGGGCGAGCATGCGCAAATGGAACAAACGCCGGGTGACGACGTAACTCCCATACTCCTGGCGCTCTGGTGGATGTGGCAGGGACATCACACGAGGAGACATCGTATGCGCAAGGCTCTACTTCCCATCGCTATCGTCGGCGCACTGTCGCTGTCCGGTTGCGCAAGTTACGGACTCGGCGGAATTGGCGGCGGCTCCGATGGCTACGGTTCCGATTACGGATATGGCTATAATGGTCGCGACGATTTCGAACGCGCCGCTGTCAATGCCTGCGGGCGTGAAGCTTCGCGCTATGGGCGAGTGTCGATCAACTCTGTCAATCAGGAAAGCCGCGATAGGGTAGTGGTCACCGGGCGTATGGAAACGCGCCGTGGCGATCGCGATCGCTTCGGCTGCACCTTCGACAGAAGCGGTCGGATCACCGATTTCCGTCGCCTCTGATACGCGGGCGGCAATGGCAATGCGCGCTTGCAAAAGGGTAGGTGCGCAGCCATTTCAGCCCGCATGACCGACAGTGCAAGCAAGCCCCCGATGAAAGCCGGTATCGTCCCGGTCACCCCTCTGCAGCAGAATTGCTCGCTGATCTGGTGCACTGCGACCAACAAGGGCGCGCTGATCGATCCGGGCGGCGATCTGGACAAGGTTAAGGCCGCCGTGGCCAAGACCGGTGTCGAACTGGAAAAGATTCTCATCACTCATGGTCATATCGACCACTGCGGCGAAGCCGGGGTGCTGGCCAAGGAACTCGGTCTACCCATCGAAGGGCCGCAGGAAGCTGATCGTTTCTGGATCAGCCGCCTGGATGATGACGGCGCAAAATACGGCGTCAACGGTCAGGTTTTCGAACCCGACCGCTGGCTCGAAGATGGCGACACCGTTACTGTGGGCGATCTGACGCTGGAGGTCATCCACTGCCCCGGCCACACGCCCGGCCACGTGGTTTTCTTCCATCGCCCCAGCAAGTTTGCCGTCGTCGGCGACGTTCTCTTCCAGGGCAGCATCGGGCGTACGGATTTCCCCATGGGCAATCACCAGGACCTGATCGATGCGATCACGCAGAAGCTCTGGCCATTGGGCGACGATGTGACCTTCATCCCGGGTCATGGCCCCACCAGCACATTCGGGCAGGAACGCAAGACCAACGCCTTCGTCAGCGACTACGCGCTCTCCTGATACTTTGCCGGGCCGGGACGCGTGTCCCGGCCTGCACAATCTACATCACGCCAAGCACGATCACCACGGCCACCGCCGCCAGCCCGAGCTGTGTGAGCATCGTCACGATCGTCCCGATGGAGCGACCTTTGCCCAGCGTCCCGCCGTCCATTCCGAAACCGTGGGCGACACGGCCAAGCATGTAGATGGCAACCACCCAGGCCAGCCAGGGATTCCCGCGGCCCGCCAGCTCTATGCCCGCTACCAGCACCAGTACGAAGGCCGTATTCTCTACGAAGTTTAGCTGCGCCCGCATCCGGGCGGTCAGCGGACCGCCGTCATCGTCGCCGACGGAAATCTTCGTCGCCATGCGCATCTGGCCTACGCGAATGCTCAGCCAGAGATTTATGATTGCCGCTGCAGCAGCCGCGGTCAGTGTAACCGGCAGGATAACGCCCATGCTTGTCCTTCCCTTGCGATCTCTCCACCGGAGACCCATCTGAGTGCTAGGGTGATGGTTCGCGCCGCGCAATGCCGATCAGGCAGCGAGACGGGTTGCATCCCCTGTGAATTTCGCTATAGCGCGCGCCTTCACCGCCACGGTCGGGATATTCGGGTTCACGCGCTCTTGTGCGGTGCCGGACCATCCCCTAGGGCGGCCACCGAAATTGATTGAAATTGTTTGAGGAACAGGTGCCGCCATGGCCGTCCCCAAGAGGAAAGTATCGCCCCACCGTCGCGGCAATCGCCGTGCGCATGATTCGCTCAAGGTTGAAGCGCATCACGAGTGCTCGAACTGCGGTGAACTCAAGCGTCCGCATAATCTGTGCCCGCACTGCGGCTACTATAACGGTCGCGAAATCATCGCCGTCGGTCTTTAAGACCGTCAGCAAAGCCGGAGAATCCGCATGAGTCTGCCGCGTATCGCCGTTGATGCGATGGGCGGTGATGAAGGCGTGCGCGTCATGGTCGAAGGGGCTGCGCTTGCGCGGCGCCGCCATGACAAGTTCAAGTTCCTGCTGGTGGGTGACGAAACGCGGATCAAGGCCGCGCTCGAATCCCATCCCGGCATGGCTGGAGCCTCCGAGATCCTGCACAGCGACGACGTGGTCGGCGGCGACGAGCTGCCGAGCCGCGCCTTGCGCCGCGCAAAGACCACCAGCATGGGTCTGGCGGTCAATGCCGTGAAGCAGGGCGATGCCGGCGCTGCGGTCAGTGCCGGCAATACCGGCGCGCTGATGGCGATGAGCAAGCTTGCGCTGCGCACCATGCCCGGTCTTGATCGGCCGGCGCTTGCTGCGCTGCTCCCGACGCTTACCGATAATGATGTGGTCATGCTGGACCTTGGCGCCAATCGCGAATGCGATGCGCGCAATCTGGTCCAGTTCGCCATCATGGGTGCTGCCTATGCCCGCGTCGTTACGGGGCGTGAACGGCCGCGCACGCGGCTGCTCAATATCGGTACCGAAGAAACCAAGGGCACCGAAGATATCCAGGCCGCCGCCGAAGCGCTGCGCGCCGCGACCGGTCTTGCCATGGACTTCGAAGGCTATGTCGAAGCCGACAAGATCAATCGCGGCGAATGCGATGTGGTCGTGTGTGACGGTTTTTCCGGCAATATCGCCCTTAAGGCCATCGAAGGGGCGGCACGGTTCGTGACCGATCTGCTGCGCCAGGCATTCACTTCCAGCGTGCGTTCCAAGATCGGCTTCCTCGTCTCGCGCCCTGCCACCGAATTGCTGCGCCACCATCTCGATCCCAACAATCATAATGGCGCGGTCTTCCTCGGCCTCAACGGTGTGGTGGTGAAAAGCCACGGCAGCGCCAATGCCAAGGGCGTCGCCAACGCTGTCGAGGTTGCTGCCCGGCTGCTGGAGGACGACATTACCAACCGCATCAAACACGATCTTGCCGCAGTCGGCACAGAAGGATTGGCAGCCAAGTGATCCGCTCCGTAATCACGGGAACCGGCTCGGCGCTGCCGGCCAATTGCGTCAGCAATGCCGATCTTGCCGAACGTGTGGATACCAGCGACGAATGGATCGTCGAGCGGACGGGTATCCGCCAACGCTATATCGCTGCCGAAGGCGAAACCACCTCCACCCTCGCTATCGACGCATCGCGCAAGGCCCTTGCTGCGGCAGGGGTCGATGCTGACGAAATCGGCCTGATCATTCTGGCCACGGCCACGCCCGACCATACCTTTCCCGCCACGGCCACGCAGGTTCAGGCGGCGCTGGGTTGCGGCGGCGGTGTCGCTTTCGACGTCCAGGCCGTGTGCTCGGGCTTCCTTTACGCGCTGGCCACAGCCGATTCGCTCCTGCGGACCGGCATGGCGAAGAAGGCGCTGGTGATCGGGTCCGAAACCTTCAGCCGCATTCTCGACTGGGATGATCGCACGACCTGCGTACTCTTCGGCGATGGCGCGGGCGCAATCGTGCTCGAAGCGAAGGACGTGGCCGAAGACGGCCCGGGCATCCTCGCCAGCCGCCTCCATGCAGAAGGCGCGCATAAGGACATGCTCTATGTCGACGGCGGACCGTCCACCACGGGTACAGTCGGCAAGCTGCGCATGAAGGGCCGCGAAGTTTTCCGCCACGCCGTGGTCAATCTGGCGGACGTGCTGCGCGAAGTGCTCGAAGAAACCGGTATGAAGGCCGCGGACATCGATTGGGTGGTGCCGCATCAGGCCAATGCCCGCATTCTCGATGCTACGGCGCGCAAACTCGATTTGCCATCCGAAAAGGTGGTCGTCACCGTCGATCGTCACGCCAACACCTCGGCCGCATCCGTGCCACTGGCGCTCGACACGGCCGTGCAGGATGGCCGCATCAAACAGGGCGATCTCGTCATGTTCGAAGCGATGGGTGGCGGCTTCACATGGGGCGCATCGCTCGCACGTATGTAGGTGCGGCCAAAAATACGCCGAGCCGATTTGCCAGAACTGCGGCAAACCTCTATATTGCTTGGCGAAGTTTGAATTTGGGTCGCATTCTCGCTCAGGGTCGCATCTGGGGGGAAAGAAAGAATGAATATTATGCGTTCCGTAGGCACACTGACACGGGCCGACCTCGCTGAAACCATCAACCGCAAGATGGGTCTCAGCCGCGCTGAATCGCTCGACATGGTCGAAGCGATCCTGGCCAAGATTTGCGATGCTTTGTCCGATGGCGAAAACGTGAAGATCTCCGGTTTCGGCAGCTTCGTTCTGCGCGACAAGTCGGAACGGGTCGGCCGCAATCCCAAGACCGGGGTCGAAGTGCCGATCACGCCCCGCCGCGTGATGACCTTCCGCGCCAGTCAGCTCCTGAAAGAGCGGATCGCGAACGGCTGAGGATATCCGCATGGCGAGTTTCGACGACGGTAAGGACAGCGGCGCTCTGCGCACCATTGGCGAAGTCGCCAAGGCCACCGGCATCAAACCGCATGTGCTGCGTTATTGGGAACAGCAGTTCCCCACGCTCAGGCCGCTCACCCGCAGCGGCGGGCGGCGCTATTACCGGCCCGAAGATATCGAACTGGTCGAACGCATCGAGCGCCTCGTCAATCGCGAAGGCTACACGCTGAAAGGCGCGAAAGCCGCCTTGCGCGGCGCGTCCGATCAGCAGGCGGCACCGCAGGAAGCGGTAGCACCGGAAACTCCGCCAGCCGCTGACCTGCTCCGCCAGCTCGAAGCAATCCGCAACGATCTCAAGGCAGCCCTCGCGGCCTGAAACCGATTTCTCACGGCTCCGGCGCGAAGGGCGGCGATGCCGTGGTTGCCGTGCCGAGATAAAGTCGGCCCGAATAGGGGGCATCGGGATCTTCTTCGATAACCAGAGATGGCTCTGGAATTGCAACGAGCACTGCCGAGAGAACGGCGGAACAAAGAAGCAAGTTGATCCACATTTTCGTCCGCTTGACCGCGAAGTGCTGTCGAGCACGCTGCCTGCTTGCCAGTCCTTGCCCGCTTCCCACCGCAGTTTGCGACGCTTTATTGTGCCAAGAGCGGAAGTGCAGTTAATGACCCCATTGCGGACAGGTTGCCCTGACGGCTAATCATACCCTGATGATCGATAAAAAGCTGCAAACGGTAAAAGTCGTATTGCATTGGGCTTGGGACCCTATCGGCGTGCGTGGGATCGAGGGAGCGCTAGACGAATACGACAGATATGCGCCTGCGGTCTTAGCGCTTCTTGATCGAGAGACAGGCGACGAGGAGGTCGGCGCCTATTTAACCTATGTGGAAACAGAACGGATGGGGCTGCCGTCGCACAAGCAAAAAAACGAGGACGTTGCTGCACTCCTGAGAAAACTGCACGCCTTGGATCAGTAGCGCGACTTGTCCGCTTCCCACCCCAAATGCAGACCTTTCGAGCGGTTGTCGCAGCGCTTAAAGGCTGACTGTCCGATAATTGAGCAAGTGCGACAAGAGCGAACAGTCAGGTAACGACCCCAAAGCGGACATGCTCCAGATGTCGGATTCGCGCCCCAATCTCGGTCGTTAGCCTAACCGCTAAGAGCTCCCGAAAGCGGTCATAGCTGCGCGTCCAAAATGATAGCCGCTTTCGCGACTGTCCGAGCGGCTCCTGAATGTCGGAGGTTGGGGTGGTTAGCCGCCTCCTGTCTCTGCACGCTTTAGGAGCGGCCACAATTCTATCCAAGCTTTGGATCGAACTCTCTCCTCAAAGATTGGCAGCTTCTCGTGAGCGAACCTCTGGGTGGGCCGAAGAAGCAAGTTGAAAAGATCGTCCAGCCCGAGTGGACAAGCAATTTCGAGTTCATCCCCTCTGACCCACCGAGCGGCGACCGCGGTCGCAGTTTCGGGCCAATATCGCATAGCGTCGGACGAAGATTGATACGACTTATCGTCGTTGCGGGAATGCATCCGAGCCTGATTCTTCACTGACCAGTCAATGGACGGAACAGCCACACGAAGTTTGTCCTCCATGTCGCGATCAAGTTTTTCATCGCAGCGATCAGGATCAAACCAGATCACATCGACATCGCCATTTGGCGGCTGCGGGGTCCGCCCGTGAAGGGCGTCCCAGACAGCGTTTCTGACGAACCCGGTCGCAATCCAGCAATCTGGCAGCTCCAAGTTCGCTACCACCTCTAACAGTCGCCATCTGACTGCATCGCGATGAAGGATGGCATCGATCTATCGCTCAAAAGCTTCGGGCATTGCTCCTGCTAACGCGCTGGCCAGTGTCGGCAATGGGGTCGTTAGCCGCACGGCAGCTCCCGGCTTCGCGTCGATTCAAACTGGACTGACCGCAAACGGCCCAAACGACGACACTCTTAGCGTTACCTCTTCGGCCAATATCGGCCGAGGAGAAGAACGATGGGATACTCACGATTTGACGCTGCCATACAGGCACGCGCCGCCTGGAATGCCGGCAAAAATGTTGGAACGAAGCGGCCGCTGACCCAAAAGCAGATATGGGCGATCCGCTTTCACCTCGATCGCGAAGGCCGGTTGAGGGACAAGGCGCTCTTCGATCTCGCCATCGACAGTAAATTACGCGGCTGCGATTTGGTGAAGATCAAGATAGGCGACGTGGTAGCTGGCCCTGATATTCGCAATCGTGCGACCGTCATTCAACAGAAGACCAGTCGACCGGTGCAGTTCGAGCTTACCTCCGACGTGCGAGCGACCTTGCTCGCATGGCTGGAGCGACGAGGTGGCTCAACGGGCGATTATCTCTTCCCAAGCAGGGTCGATCATGCCGGACACATGAGCACGCGTCAGTATGCCCGCCTTGTCGATGAATGGGTAACCGCAATTGGGCTTCGAAAGTCCGAATACGGCACGCACTCGCTTCGGCGGACCAAGGCCGCCATGATCTATCGGGCTACCGGCAACATTCGTGCGATCCAGATGTTGCTGGGTCACACGAAGATCGAGAACACGGTCCGCTATCTCGGTGTCGATGTGGAGGACGCTTTGCTTCTTGCAGAGCGCACCGAAATCTGACGTTGGGCGGTCGACCGGCGACTTCGGTCGACCGCTTCCGGGCCCTCACCTAAGACGCTCAGAAGTCCGGAATTAGGGTGGAAAGCAGTCATCGCCTCATCGCTCATTTAATGCAAATACTGCTCCCCATCATCATAGACGCAATTCCCCAATACTTGGCAGGATTAATTTGCTAAACGACTCACAAGGGGATCGGGAAAATGGCAGAATTCCAAGTCTGTTCGCTGCTCAGCTCGCTGTTTTAGGATGGTGACGCATGAATGGGCAACCTTGCTTTCTTGCTCGTTATTCACTTTCAATCGCCAGGTGCCCGCTAGCATTGGGCGGCATCAACCTTGCGCTCTCGCGGTCAGTCATCAAATTCGATCCTCTGCAGTCAGCGATGACGATCACGCGGACGTGGCAGCGTGAGGCCGCGCCTCCTCTGTAGTCTGTTCGCAATCTGCATCGTCCAACTCGGACTTACTTCGCGCCGCGATGATGCACAGATCGCAAACGATAATGTGGCTAGTATGGTAGCGGCATGATGGCACGCGGTTGGGCTCTGGGATTACTTGCATGCGGACTAGTGGGCGGATGTGATCTATTCTATCCCAGCGAACCCTTGCGGTATCGCATGACTGTCACCGTCGACACGCCGGACGGGACGCGTAGTGGCTCAAGTGTTTTAGAATCCACCATTACGGCCGGAACGCGTTTCGGGGACGCCAGCGGCATTCGATACCGCATGGAGGGCGAGGCAGTTACCGTGCCGCTTCCAAATGGCAAAGTCTTATTTGTGTTGTTGCGATCGCAGGACATCGGGGATCCCGCAAGTTATCACGCCAATCTAATGCAGGTTGCTGCGTGTCGTAACGGGCACCCTTCCGAAACGCCTCCACCCTCAATATGTGAAGGCGGCAACTGGCAAGAATTTCGGAACTGGGCTCGCAACGAACAACTGTCTGTTGAGCTAGATCATTCAATATACCCGATGGTGGTTACATTTGGTGATATAGAAAACCCTAGCACGGTTGAGTCGGTCAACCCGAATAATCTAGAAGCAGAAATGGGTTATGATTACAGAATAAAAATTATAGACCTACAAATTACCAAAAACCCGTTGCAGCATAGTATTAATCGACTTTTTCCTAATCGATTCTGGAAGACTTGGGCTGGTGAAAATCGTAAAAATATTGCGCAAGGCGATGCGATGAAAAATCCATATTTTAAATCGTTAATGGGCACTCTTAACCGCGGCGATTTTATTTCGGAGAAGCGGCAATGAACGCCGACCTACTTCTCACACTATCTTAATAGATTGATCTTTCAATCAAGCACTGACGGAACTCGCTAGGCTCAAAATCAAAAGCGGCCTAAAAACGGTAAATCCGGCTGACGTTTCGTTCGAAGTTTTCGCTGCGAACATGCGTGAAAATCTCGATGACGAGACATGGGCGGAAAAACGCTAACGCTACAGGCATTGATCCAGTTCGCTGGATGTCCGCAAAGGGGTCGCTAGCTGACTGTCGGCATTTCTGGGTGCAATTTCCAAAGCGGACGGACCGCTACCGAGCTACAAGTCGGCATTGATACTTAGTTAACGGGACGACCTTCCATAGGGCATGCGGAGGTCGACACCCGAAACAGCAATGAGGAGGCATTGAAGGGTTAGATCAAATACCGGTTGTTGAGATTGTACTACTCCGTCCGCGCTGATCGATTACAAGCCATGGGCTCTGATGAAAGACGATGGGCAAGCTGAAACACCTCTTGGTTCGACGTTTTGTCCGATCTTTCCAAGGCCCTCAAACCGCAGTGTAGCATTGACCGTTTGGGGAATTCGATCAGCGATGCCGGCAATATCAACCTGTGATTGAGGCCAGAATCCCGCAATATTGAGAACGTTTTGCGCGGTGAGAGACTTGCGCGAAGGTATGAAGAAATTGACACGGGTGGCAATAAACGCCCAACCACTTTCTTTCGGAAAGTAACAGATCGGTAAGGCCTTCCGAAGCGGGCGTATTAGCAGGCTGCGTGATATGCCGACATCATCGTAGAAGCGTTTTTCTTGTTCAGCCAGCGTATTTTTCTGCCAGCTTCGGCCGACCTGAATTTGCCAACAGCAGTTCGCGCGCAGTAGCGGTGCCATGAAAACCCACGAGAGCGTGTTTCTCGACTAGCTTTCGCGATGCTGGTGCGAATACGAAGTGGGCGCACGCTGACAGACAATAATCTCGCACCACCACCTCAACCTGGCGAGCGATAAGAAAGCGCCCGAGTGCGATACCAGCGTCAATATCCCCCCCTTGGCTAGTGATCACGAGGCGACGTGCGCCACTAGGCCAATTATTGATAAGCGAATTGACGGACTCACGGGAGATCGGGCCACTAAAAAGCTGCGTCTTGGGTAGTTTTTCACTCGGTGAAGCCCTTGACCCGCACGCAGCAAGGAAAACGAAGCTACAAAGAAATGCCCAAACGGCTTGCCGCGCCATATTCAAATCTTACCTTGGGTGATCAGATGAAATAGAGTGCATGCTCACATATGGCAGTAGTGACGTCCATTTAGCTTTGAGAAATGCCTGCTTTCTCTAGTTCAGCAAAGGGGGCGTTCATTCAATGTCCGCTTTGGGCGTTGCCACGACCAATAGCGGACCACGCTGGACCGGCCAACAAGCCACCGCTGGCAGCGAGGTTAGTCAGTATTGCCTTCGAGCAGCGGCATGACATCGACCAACTCTGCGTCGCGCATTTGCTTTAGATAAGCTTCGTAATACCCTTTATGAGAGGCTCCCACGATGGCCAACATTCTGGTACCTGCCTGCCGGCCGAGAACTTCTCTCATATTGGCGACCATCCTGAGATTACGTGTCTCCCAATACGCGACGTAGTGCCGACCGTATCTTTCCGGTGAAGGATCCGCGAGAGCCGCACCAAAATCAGACTGATATTTCACCACGGCGAAGGACGGCGTGTTGTAGGCGCGATACATCGCAAGCAATCCACCTGGACGATCTAAACCAGCTACCAGCGTATCGGCCTCGTCCGATTGCGATTTGGTGGCGGGATTGTCCCAGGCAGCCATGATTGCCGCACCGAACGCCTCCTCATCCTCTAGTTCGCCCATATATGTTGATTGGTCGTCGACACTCCAAAGCCGATCAAGCCCAGCTTTTGCTGCAACTTGCGCAGCGACCGAATAGGTTTCACTTTTTCGGGCAGCGGTGTGCTGGAGCAAGGAGACAAGCTCCTCATTCAAGATGCCGTCGATGTGTCTTTCTGCCTCTGGTAACCGCAGCCACTGCACAACTGCTGACCCCGGTTCACCGGCTGCGAGAAATACCGCTGCTAGTTCTCGGCGAATTTCGGGTGTCGGATTCTCTTCAATCTGGGCAAGCAGAGTTTCTGCTTTGAGGTTGGCCGCTGGGACATCTAGACCAGTCGCATCCTCGGCAGCAGACGGATCAAAACAATAGCTTTCGATCGCGTCTTCGTACCGATCCGGCATGCGGCGCATCTTGTCACATAGCAGGCCCGAGTTGTTCTCGATGGCAATCGCTGTCGGTTTCCAATCCACCAGGCGCTCTACGAGGGGTGTTACCATCTCGACGCTGAACTTTTCTGGCAATTGCGAGAGGTGCGGCGTGCCCAGCACCATGACTTCGTTAGCTGGTCCAGCGCTTCGGTCGTCGAGCTTACCGGGATCGAATACAGGGGCATAGTCTTGAGCCACGGTCGGGTAAGCTCCAGCAAGAATGAGCAGAAACGAGAACGCAAACTTCATCACAACCGCCCTATGCGAATAACACACCATGTGTGCAGTTATTGGGTTCGCCCGTCAACAGTAAGCTGAACAAACGCTCGTCGCGTAAGCTGCCAGCAGTCGGCCCCCGTCAGGCCCGCCTGAAAAGCGCCCTCTTATCGGACGTTGCAGACACCACGCCCATTTCCAGAAGGCGGACATTTTCTTCAGTCATTCGGGTATGAATAATGAAGTCGCCAGCTTCCAATTTCGACCAGCGGCTCAAAGCCAAATGCACTCGAATTTCGGTTTAGAATTCGCCCTTAGCTTCCCGTTTATGTTTCTGTATTAGTCGTAAGATTCACGGCCGCGAGCGGGGGCAGAAGGCGTGTTCTACATCTTGAAGGCGATGCAGGGGGACGTGCTGTCCACTTCCTTCAATGCCAGTCGCGAATTCCGAGTGCGCATTGTCGAACGACCGGGCCTGACGCTTGCTCCCGACGATCTTCGCGCGTTGCAAGACGGGTGCGAGACTGTGGTAAGGGCGTGCCTCAAAGGGGAAAGCCTCGAATACGGCCTGTTCGCCGAAGGCAACAATGCTTGGGATCGCAGCGTCATTACGCTGGTCACCCGCCGCAGCGATGGTCGACCCGTGGCTTTCAACGCGATGCCGTTGCTCGATGTCCTGCACGGTGGGAACCGCGAAACGGTGCTCCATCTTGGACTGGTCATGGTCGATCCGGAGGAGCGCAGCGGCGGGCTGTCGTGGATCCTCTATGGCCTTACCTGTTTCGCATTGTTCCTGCGCCAGCGGATGCGTCCGCTTTGGATTAGCAGCGTGACCCAGGTCCCGGCGGTGGTCGGCATGGTCGCCGAGACCTTTAGTATGGTCTTTCCTGCACAGGAGAACACGCGCCAGAACTTCACGCACCAGCATCTCGCGCACCAGGTCATGCAGCATCACCGCACGGCTTTCGGGGTCGGCCCGGATGCAGGCTACGAACCGGAACGACAGGTTATCATCAACGCCTACACCGGCGGTTCGGACAATTTGAAGAAGACCTTCGATCTGGCGACCAAGCACCGCAAGGATGGATACAACCAATATTGCGAGCGCGAGCTCGATTACGCCCGCGGCGATGATGTACTCCAGATCGGCGCGATCGACCTCGCCGCCGGACAGCGCTTCCTGATACGGAGCGTGCCTAAGAGCGCACTTCCCCAACTTGCTGTGCAGGCGTTTGTCCTGATGACCGGGGCCGCGCTTGCGCCGCTGGTCCAATGGCTCGATTCCTCCCGCCCGCTTGGCCGATTGAGAGCATCGCAATGACCGCGTTCACCTACGAAGAAATGACAACCCGCAATCGCGGGTTCGTGACAGCCCAAGAGCAGGAGCGACTGCGCAACAGCCGGATATTCATTCCCGGCGTCGGCGGGATGGGCGGCGCTGCCTTCATGGCGCTGGTGCGCGCGGGCGTGGGACGCTTCATCATCGCCGATATCGACAAGTTCGAGATTTCCAACCTTAACCGTCAGCTGTTTGCCCGCGCCGACACGATCGACCGGCCCAAAGCCGAATCCGCTTGCCGGCTTGCGCTCGAAATCAACCCGGAACTGGAAATCGAGGTCCTCGACCGCGAATGGACCGACAGGCTCGACCACATCCTTCCGCGCGTCGATGTGGCGATCAACGGGACGGACGATGCTGCGGCAGGTGCGCATTACTACCGCAAGTGCCGCGAGCACCGGCGCACGCTGATTGATGCCTACGCCTCGCCGTTGCCATCGGTCACTGTGGTCAAGCCGCAAGACCCGCGGCTCGAGGAGCGGCTGCGCTACCCCACACTCGGTGTCGCGTGGCAGGACATTACTGATGACATGGCGGTCGAATGCCTGATGAAGGAAATCGAATATGTGCTCGTGCATAGTTCGAGCCACAAATACGTCGATCTCGACATCGCCGGGGAAGTCGCGGCGGGCAGGCGCTCGCGCTTTAGCTTTTCGACCATGGTGACGATGGCGGGCACGCTTATGGCGGAGGAAGCGATCCGCATCGTGCTCGGGCAAAGCGGGGGAACGGACTACCGCGGCTACTTCTTCAATGCGCACGCCATGCGTGTCGAGCTACCGATCGCCGCGCCCATCGCCTTCGCCAAGCGCCTGCTGGTTCGCCGTTTCATGAAACGCATGCTCACATGACGCCCATTGCCGCCCTGCTCACCGCCATCGGCCTGCTTGCCGCGCTGGTTGCGCGGTTCGGGGTGGCCGCGGCCGCGCGGCGCGGCGGCGTGGCAGAACACTTGCGGCGGCTGTTTACCCTGATCGCCGTGCTGCTCGCCCTGCGGCTTGCCAACTTCGTGTGGACCTCGCCCGCGATAGTGGCGACGATGATGGTCTTGGCAGCTTGGATGCCGCTCGCAACGCTGCGGCTGGGCGAGGAACTGGTGCGGCGGCATGCAAATCGACCTCTCAAATTCCTCGCGCTGGGCGGGGCGATCACTTTCTCCGTTCTGGCAGCGACCTTCGGCTTGTTCTGGACGCGCGAGGCGATCCTTGCACTCGCCGCTTTCCAAGCGTTTGTCCTTGCCGGAGTCCTCATCCACCTGCTCACGCAGCGCCGAACGGTGTCGCCGAGCGAACGTCGCGCGCCCGATATGCTGGCACTAGCATTCGTGCTGGCGCTTCCTCTATTGGCGACCGATTTCGAGCGCCTGTTCCCCAGCCTCGCGTTTCGCGGGGGTGCCTTTGCCGCGCTCGTTTTCATGCTGGCCTGCTCGCGGCTGGTCACGAGTTCCGGCAGACCGTTGGCGCTTCTTGCGGACATTGCGCTGGTGGGCGGCGTTGCGGGGATCGTGGCCCTCGCGGCGCATCTCATGAAATCGACACCGCCGATGGTCCAGGTCGCATCCGCCAGCGCCGGAGCGAGCGCAACCCTGCTGATGCTGATCGAACGGTTTGCGCGGCGCGCGCCTGCGACCGGGACGATCCTGTCGCAGATCGTGAAAGGCCCGCACAACGCGCGGGCGATCCTCTCGGGCCATCCCCTGCTTGCAAGCGCAATCCCGCTCGGCAACGAAGAACTCGGAGACCTGCCCGGCGTAACGGTCGAGCAACTGGCGCAGCAGCGGATCATCGCACTCGGGACCGTTGCGGCGGAGAGCCCGCTCGGCGGCGCAGCGCGCGAGCTCCTCGGTCGCTACGGCGCATCGCACCTGCTGCGCCGGTCGCAGCAGCCCTTGCAGTTTCTCGCCATATCGGGCGGCGCGCTCGAAGAGGATGCGCTGACTTCTGAGCTCGAAATCGTCGCCCGGTTGCTGGAGAATGCGAAGTGACGCTCGAACTGCGCCAGGGCGATGTGGATGCGTTTTTCAAAGCCCCATTCAACGCCTATCCGCCTTCGCTCGGCTACGTCTCCCCCATGCTCGGCGACATCGAGAGGATGCTCGCCCCCCACAAGAACCCGTTGTGGAAGGCGGGCAATCCCCACGCCTTCTGGACCGTCCATCGCGGCGACAGGCCCGTCGGACGGATCATCGCCCATGTTCACGGTGCCTCCAACGAGCGACACGGATGGAAGCGCGCGCAGTTCGGCTTTTTCGATTGCAAAAACGATACGGAAGCCGCGTCGCTATTGCTCGGTGCGGCAGAGGATTTTGCCCGCGCTAGAGACCAGGAAGAATTGGTCGGCAATTTCAACCTTACCGCCATGCAGCAATGCGGTGTGATGACCGGTGGGTTCGACCGCCGCGTCTACACCGACATGATCGTCGGCGCGCCGTATCTTCCCGATCTGCTCGAAGTGAACGGTTTCACCCGCTTCTTCCCGATGACCACTTTCGAGGTGAATATCGCTTCCGCCCGGATCGAGGCCCGCGCGCTCGACGCGGGCGAATACGAGTTTGCCCCGATCGCCAAGCGGGTCTTTCCGCAGCGGATGGAGGAGGCGCGACAGGTGCTCAACGACGGGTTCGACGAAAATCCGATGTTCGTTCCCCTGACCGCCGAGGAATTCGATTTCCAGGCAGGCGAGATGAGCGCGATCCTCGATCCGCGTCTGTCCTCGGTCCTGTTGCACCACGGGGAGCCGGTGGGGACCGTCATCTGCACCCCAGACCTCAACGGTTTCCTCAGAGCCACCCGTTCGCGCATCGGCCTGCTGACGCCTTTTCATTTCCTGCGCTACCGTCTGCGCCGCAAGCGCGCGGTGATCATCTTCTATTCGGTCGCCCGCCGCGCACACGGGCAAGGCATCATGGGCGCGATGCTGGCGCGGACGCTCGCGGCCCTGCGGGGTGCCGGATACGAGCAATTGGGGGTGACCTGGATCGCCGACGAGAACCCAGCTAGCCTCAGGCAAATGGAAAAGCTCGGCGGAAAGCCGCTGCACCACCTTCATCTGTTTCGAAAGGGGCTTTCGTGACTTCGGATGGACTGCGCGCGCTCGTTGCAGCGGCGAGCGCATCGCCCAGTGTGCATAACGTTCAGCCCGCACGCTGGAAGATCGATGGGGATGGACTGATACTGCTGGAGGACCCGACGCGGCGGCTGATGGTCGGAGACCCCACCGGGAACGACGCAGCGCTGAGTCTGGGCGCGGTGGCCGAAGGGCTGGTACTCGCGGCGTCGAAAGCGGGCTACGCCACCCGGATCGAACGATGCGACGGCGATTTCCGCGGCCTGGGTCGCATCGCGCGATTCGTATTGTATCCTTCGCCCGATTGCGATCGCCTCACGGATGTTCTCGAGACCCGGGCATCATGGCGCGGTCCTTTTGCTCCCCCACAACCCGAGGACCGGTCGGCGGCGGAGCAACTCGCGGGCGCAGACCGGATCATCCTCACCGAAGACCTCGCAATCTCGTCGATCGCTGCGCTTTACGACCGCGCGAGCTTCGGCTTCATGGACAGGGATGGCTTCCGGGCCGAGCTGCGCGCCTGGATGCGGCTGAAGCGGCGCCATCCGCAATGGTCGCGCGATGGCCTCAATGCCGATGCGATGAAGCTTTCAAGGCTGGAAGCGTTTGCGGCGGGGCTGGTGCTGGGGCCGCTGTTCCGGCCGCTCGCCGCGCTCGGCCTTGCCCCAACACTGCTCGCCGAAAGCAAATCCTTCGCCAACGCAGCGGGCATCGCGCTGTTTCATCGCCCGGCGGACGAGGACCCGTTCGAGAGCGGGCGGCATTTTCACCGCCTCTGGCTCGAGATCGAGGCTGCGGGTTTCGGCGCCAACGTCCTCGCTGCGCTGGCCGACGATCCGACCATTTCGGCGGTGATCTGTGCGCAGCACGGAGTACCGGATGGCCACCGCCTCTTGAGCGCATTCCGCTTCGGCAGGCGCGATGGCGAAGGCTTTGCGCCCGTGCGATTGCCGCTTTCGGAAATCCTCGTCGACTAGAGAAGCTTCAGGAATTCGATCAGCGCAGCGCGTTCTGCCTCGGACAAGTCGCTCCCGAATTCATGGCCCTTGTTGCCGAGCCCCGGCTTGCTAGTATCGACCCATTGGGGCGTCGAGAACGGAACATAGCCATCGGGATAGCCGCCATCATCGGCCAGCCTCAGGCCCACCGCGTTCCAATCGAGCGCATGCCCTCCGACCGCAAAGCGCCGCGGGCGTTGGCGCGGATAGAGCAGGGCGGCGAGCGTCGGCACCGAGCTATTGTGGAGATAGGGGGCCGAAGCCCATAGGCCCGCAAGCGGCGGGGCGGCGTATCCCTCGCCGATGCTGACGCGGATCATATCGCCATAGCTTGACGCACGGACCGCCTCGGCGAGTGCGCTGTCGAAAACCTGCGCGCGCAAGCTGTCCGTGCCGACATCGCCCACCCAGTCGGGAAACGTCGCAAGCTTTGGGCGGGCGCCCGACCATTCGAATTTGCCGTGGCATGCCGCGCATTGCGTAGCGTAGATACCTGCACCCCGCCGCGCCTTCGCACGGTCGAGCTGCCCAGGGAAAGGCGGAGGGCGATAATCCGCAAGCCAGGCGAAAATCGCCCTCGCCTGCGGGATATACTCGCGCGCTTTCTCGGCGCTGACGCCCATGCTCGGCACCGTGAAGAAGCTGGTAATCGCGGCAAGTTCGGAAGGGGCGGTGGTGCCCGATGGCGTAGAATAGGCGCCATCGGCAAGCAGGCGGCTTCGCCGGTGCCTCAGCGCGAGGTCGGGGATCGAGACAAAGCCCCGGTCTTGAAAGCCGCCGCCCAAAAGCGCGGTGCCCGTTTGCAGCTTGAGCGCGGCGACCCCGTTGGTCGCACCCGGCAGCCCGTTTGGAAAAGGCAACGCCGTCTCGCGCCCCGCCAGTTCTTCCAGCCTCCCCCGTGCCAGCGGGAGCACCAGCCAGCGCAGGCTCGCGCGCTCGCGCCAATCCATTTCTGGAAACAGCGTGTCCGCCATTTCGAGCAAAGCATCGCCGTCCGAATGCTCACGCATCGCGAGGAAGATCGCCTGCGTGTAGCTTTCGAGATCGAGCGAGGTGTTGGGCATTCCGGGCACGGCGCGCGCGGGATCGGGATTGCCTTGCGCGTCGTAGGCGACGCCGGCATGACAGGAGGCGCAGCCGAGATTGGCGACCTCTACCTTGCTTCCACCGATCGGCGCGATGGTCCCATGTGTCATCCCTAGCGGCTTCGACGTCACCTCGATTGTGATTGTGCCAGGCAGCCCTTCGGCTGTGTTCGGATAGAGAAAGCCGAAGCGTCGCAAGACCGTGCGGAGCGTGTCGAGCGTTGGTTCGGCCCTTGGATCGTGCTTGCGTTCGCTGAGCACCAAGGCCGCCGCTGCGAGTTTCCAAGAAATCGCGTTGCTCTCGAGCGCATGTTGCGAGATCCCTCCGAAGCTCTCCCCTACAAAGGCTGCTGCGCCCCGTTCTTGAGCGCTCGCCCCAGTTCCTAAGTATGGGATCGACTCCGACGCAACTTCGCGCTGAGCCCCGACGATCGCAAAAGAGAACGTCAGTAAGGCACAAACAAGCAGCGCGAGACCGAGCTTAGGAATCTTGGCTGCGAGTCTTTTTAAAATTTTCAGCATCTCCGCCAAGCTCTCGCGGGGCACTCGCCTCCGTCCGGGCATAAACCCGTATAATGTGAACAATCGACGCGCGTATAGCAACGCTGTCATATCGGCAGGGCCTTGAAAGGTCGCTTTCTGGGCTCGAATTCACCATTAGCCGCCAGTCCGGTTCCGGCCCAACAAAGGACTTTGCAATGGGGCCAGCCCCTGCATAGGCCCTCATTTTGCTAATTACCCAGTGGCAGTATTATTTCGATTCCTAGATGCTCGTTGCATCCAGTATCACGCGAACAGTTTCCTCTGGCCGATCCCACATCGGGAAGTGTCCGCTACGCTCGAACCAGTGCAGCGTCGCTCCAGGGAAAGCCTTGATCGCACGATCCGCCTGTTGCGGAAGACACAGCCGATCCTTGCGTCCCCAGCCTATGACAACAGGCGCAGCCGTCGCCGCAGGGCCCTCCTGCATCGCGCCGTTGGCGAGATCCTTCACAAGCGAATTGACGGTGCGCGTGTCAGCCAACGACTTCAATTCGCGCGCGACGAATGCCCCGTCGAGCGCCCACGGCTTTGCAGAGAGCTGCGCCAAAAGCGCGGTCCGGCCTGCGACATTTCCGGTGATGGCAGAAAGCGCCGGTCGCAGTGCGCGAACCAGAGCAACCGATGGCATTAAGGTGGCTTTGAAGAAGGTGCGCTCCCACCCTTGCCAGAAGCCGCCCGGATCGAGTGCGACAACCGCGCCCGCTTGGCCGCGCCGCGCCATCTCGAGCACCAGGCGAGCCCCCAGCGAGCTGCCAACCATATCAATACCTGTGAGGTTCTCCGCGCCGAGCCAGTTGTCCAGACTGCGCGCAAGTCCGTCAAACGTGCCGCTGTCGGCCTCGTCGGGTGTTTGCCCATGGCCGGGCAGGTCTATGGCAATTACCTCCCTGACTTGAGAAAGCGCAGGCGAGATCGTGTCCCACGAGCCGCAGGTCGCCCCCAGTCCGTGGACAAGGAGGAGGGGTTTTCCGCGCCCCGTGCGCGTGTAGTGTATGGTCATGTAACGGCAACGTCTCGCACCGACTTATGGGCCCGTAGATGTCCATATTGCCGAATGTGAGGCCAAGAGCGGACGGTCCGCTTCCGGCCCAAATCCAGTCAAACAGCCAGATCTCTTGAATGACCGGTTTCCACCCCAGATGCAGACCTTCCCACGTGTTGTCGGAGCGCATGAAAGCCGACTGTTCGCTAACCGCAAATGCACGATAAAAGCGGACCGACTCCTAACGACCACATATCGGGCTCTACATCTTGGACGGGGTGCGCTCGACCGTGCGGGCGCGGATTAGGTCGTCGACAATGATGTCGCGCCCCGGCTGGGTGAGGTTGCAAAGTGGATACCTGCCAACAAACTCGACCTCCATTACGTAGGCCGAGTTGTCAGACGCATGCCTTTCTAGCGCGGTTCCCCACAAGCGGTCTGTGGCGTCTTGGTGCCGCCATGCCTCCTCGGCGGTTAGCGCCTGACCTTCATGAAATTCATTCACCTCAAAGTCGGTTGCCCAAGTGCCGGTGAAGCGCTGAGGCTCTGACATTGGGAAGCATTCATCAAAAATAGCACTACTATTCCGCTCCCCAGACCCAGCCACGCGATCCATGCAGGCAAGGGTTTCATCTCGGAGAACTTCACAATCAACTGGCCGTTCATCGCTGCAAGCTGTGAGCGCAGCAACAATTAGAAGGGTCGTCCAATGACGCATGGTTTTTACGCTAGGCGACCAGATGACCGCTTCCCACCCCAAAAGCAGCCGATAGCGACAGTTCAAGCCTCGCCTACTTGCGCCCCTTCAGCGATCCACGGTTCCTCGCCAACACCAAGCCCTGCTCCTCGCATCACTCCGACGGGACCAGCCTGAGCTCCGTCTGTCTGCCATCCAGAAACCACACCTTTTCACCGTCGAACCAGGCGTCTTCCTCGGACCGGAAGTCCACGACCTGTCCGCCCCATTCGGGTACGGCGTTGTAGCTGGTCAGTTCGATCGACCAGGCGGTGTCGGGGCGCAGGGCGTATTCGCCGCGGGGATCGCCATTCTGATTGTCCCAGAAACCGATGGGCGTTCCCGCGCCGTGTCCGTGATATCCGATGGGATGCGAATAGATCGAAGGCATCAGTCCCTGTGCAATCGCCTTCGCGCGCGCGCGTGACAGGATCTCGTTGCCGCTCAGCCCGGTTTCGAACGATTCCAGCAGCGCATCCTGCACGCGGTTCGTCGCGGCAAGGCCGTCTTTCAGCCCTTGCGGGGCGGAGGTTTCGCCCGGTTTCAGCACATAGGCCAGATGCTGCGTATCGGTGTTCAGCCGCAGATAGGTGATGCCGAAGTCGGTCCACAGCAGATCGCCCGGCTGGATCACCGTGTCGCCGCGCAGCATCCCTTCCGCGCCTTCGCGCTGGATGCCGACCGACGGGTGGAACCAGGGTGTCAGGCCCAGCGAAGCCAGCGTGTCGCGGTACCACCATTCGACATCGGCCGCGGTGGTCGACCCGGATGTGATGACTTCGCGCGAAAAGGCGCGCCCGATCAGCGCATGCGCAATTCGGACAATGCCGGGATAGATTTCCATCTCTTCCGGAATGCGGTGCTCGAGCCAGCGTGTCGCCAGCGTTTCGCCCGACACGATGCGGTCGCGGTAGGTCTGCGGCAACGCCGCACTCATCAGCCGGTACTGGCTCAGCGTCATCCCGTCGCCAAAGGCGCTGAGGTCGGAGAAGTTGATCGCGATCTTCTGCGGGTCGCGCTCTGCCACGATATCCGCCACCGCCTGCCACTGGTCGGGTTGCGTACCCGGCTCCCATGCCGCTTCGAACAGATCGCCAAGCCCGTATCGGCTCACCGTCAGCCGCTCCACCGGCTGGCCTTCGCCCGGATCGTAAAACACCAGGATGGTGCGGCGCCGCGCACTCATGCTTTGCCCGTCCAGCATGGTCGCGATGACGGGTTCCTCGAAATATTCACGCGCCATCAGCACCCACATGTCGATGCCCTCTTCGCGCATGATCTGCGGCACCACCGTGTCGAGCCGTTTTGCCAGGATGCGGTCGATGACCTCGGCACGCTCCCGCATCGACAGCAGTTCCGGCATGTCCGGGACGGCCTGCTCGCTATCGCTCATGGCGATCTGCGGCGGCGCGGCGTCCTGCGCATGGGATGGTGATGCGGCAAGGGCGGCGCACAGCAGGGCGGCCCCGATCGGAAAACGCAGTAACATTGTCGGAAAAATTCTCCCCTCGGGCCGGCCAGCCTATTCCGCGGCCAGCAATTCCTCAGCCCCGCCAAGGTCCACGCTGACGAGACGGCTGACGCCTTTTTCGATCATCGTCACGCCGAACAGGCGGTGCATCCTGCTCATGGTCACGGCGTTGTGCGTGACGATCAGATAACGGGTCTGCGTTTCGCGCACCATCGCGTCCAGCAGGTCGCAGAACCGGTCGATATTGGCATCGTCCAGCGGCGCGTCGACTTCGTCCAGCACACAGATCGGTGCCGGGTTCGTCAGGAACAGGCCGAAGATCAGCGCGGTGGCGGTCAGCGCCTGTTCGCCGCCCGAAAGCAGGGTCAGCGATTGCAGTTTCTTGCCCGGCGGCTGGGCGAAGATTTCCAGCCCGGCTTCCAGCGGATCGTCGCTGTCGATCAGCGCAAGATGTGCCTCGCCCCCTTCGAACAGCCGGTTGAACAGGCGCTGGAAGTGGTCGTTGACCTGCTCGAACGCCGTGCGCAGCCGCTCGCGCCCTTCGCGGTTGAGATTGCCGATCGATCCGCGCAGCCGGCTGACCGCCTCGCGCAATTCCTCCTGATCGGCGGCATTGGTGCCATGCTCGCTCTCGATCCGCTCCAGCTCGTCCGCGGCGACGAGATTGACCGGGCCGATGCGCTCGCGGCTGGCGGTCAGGCGGTCCATCTCCTCGCTCTCCGCCTCGGCGGACCGGATGGCGTCCTCGTCGAATTCGAAGCGCTGGGGCAGCAGCGGCGGCGGGCACTGGAACCGTTCGCCCGAAATGCGCGTCATCTCGATCCGGCGGCTGTCCTGATTTTCCGCGCGGGCGGCAAGGCCGGCCCGGTTCTCGCGCGCATCGGCCAGCGCTTCGTTCGCTGCGGCAAAGGCGCGGTCGGCGTCGTGCGCGGCGCCGCCCGCCTCGGCCACCGCCTGTTCGGCTGCGGCAAGTTCGCGCGTCAGCCGCTCGCGGACCTGATCGCCCTGTTCGATCTCGCGTATCAGCCCTTCCGGCTTGGCGGCGACGATCGCGCGTTCTTCCTCGATTTCCTCCGCCCGGATTTCCATTTCGGACAGGCGCCGTGCGGCATCGCCGCTGCGGGCCTGCCAGTTCGCCATGTCGCTGCGCTGGGCCGATGCCCGCTCGCGCGCCACGGCGAGCGCCTGGTCGTGGGCGGCCAGTTCTGCCGCGCGGGCCTGCAGGTTCGACCGGGACGCTTCGTTTCTGGCACGTGCGGCTTCCAGCGATGCGCGACCGGCTGCGGGATCGGGCAGGGCATCGCGCTTGGCCTCGGCGGATGCGAGATCGGCCTTGGCCGAGGCGATCACCTCGCCATGCTCGGCCTCGCTCCGGTCGAGCTCCTCCAGTCGCGCAGCCAGTCTTTCGCGGGCGGCGTCGGCCTGATCCAGCGCGCGCAGCGCCTGTCGCTCGGCATCGGCGGCGCCGGCCAGTTCGCGTTCCGCCGCGATCAGATCCCGCTGAACGTTCACCAGCTGTTCGGCGGCCCGATCAAGCGTATGATTGGCATGCGTTGCAGCGTCTTGCAGGGCAGGCAGGCGCTGGTCGAGTTCGGCAAACCGGTTCTCCGCTTCGAGCCGTGCGGCCTCCGCAGAACCTTCGCCGCGCACCACCAGACCGTCCCAGCGGCGCAATTGCCCCGCCATCGTCACCAGCGCATGGCCCGGCTCCAGCGCCCGGCCATCGTCCGCTTGCGCGACATGCACCAGGGCCAGCAAGGCGCGCAATTCCGCGGGACAGCTCTCGACATGGGCCGACAGACTGTCCTCCACGGGCGCGGGCGCTTCGGCTCCGGTCCAGTACCGCCCCTCCGCATCGCCGTCCGGCACGCCCAGCAGCGCCTTGCCATCGCGGCCCAGCGCCGCGGCCACGGCCCGCTCGTATCCCTTTGCGGCCCGCACGCCGTCGATCGCCTGCTGGCGACCGCTGCGCTTGGACATCGCCCGCTCGCGCGCCTCCCGGTCGCGCTTCAGCGCTTCCCACTCTCGTTGCACGCCGGACAGTTCGGCCCTGGCTTCGGCGAGGTGCGACGATGCCTCGTCACGCTCGGCCTGCAATTCCGCCTTGCGCGCCTGGAGGTCGTCCAGCCTTGCTCGAAAGCTAGCCAGCGATGCTGCGGCCTCCTCGGCTGCGGCTTTGGCAGCATCGACATCGGCATCCGGATCTTCACCGGCCAGCGCGGCGCGCTGCTGCGCCATGCGGCGTGCTTCCGCCTCGGCCCGTTCGAGGCGGGCTTTCGCCTGGGCGATCTCGGCTTCGGCGACGCGCCATTCCGCCTCGACCCCGGCGTTGTCCGCTGTCGCCTTGGCCAGCGCGAGTTCGGCGGTGCGGCTGTCCCGCTCGGCCTGTTCCTGCGCGCGATCAAGGGCAGGGCGGCGTTCCTCGTCCGTCGCGAGGGCCTTCTCGCTCTCGGCCAGATCGCGCTCCAGCTTCGAAAGCGCCTCGGCGGCATCCCGCGTCAATCGGTCTGCATCGCCCTTGTCGGCTTCGAGCCGCGCCTTCTGCCGGTCGAGATCGGCGAGCCGCTGCTCGGCCGCTTCGAGCTGGGTGCTCAGTGCCGCCATGCGGTGCCCGTGCGCGCTCGCATCGTCGCGGCGGTCCGCCTGTTCCCCGCGCGCTTCCGCCAGCGCTTCGGCGGCCGTCCGCTGCGCCTTCTGCGCCTCGTCCGCAGCCTTCTGCGTTTCGCTTACCCTGGCTTCGGCAGCCGCCGCCGCTTTCTTGGCTTCTTCCGCTGCCGCCGCCGCATCGCGCCAGCGGGCGAATACCAGCCGCGCTTCGGCGGTCTTTATCTCGTCGGACAGCTTGCGATAGCGTTCCGCCTGCTTGGCCTGCCGCCGCAGCGAAGCGATCTGGCTGTCGAGCCCGGCCATGATGTCTTCGAGCCGTTCGAGGTTCGTCTCGGTCTGCCGCAGTTTGCTTTCGGCATCGCGCCGCCGCACGTGGAGGCCCGCGATGCCCGCTGCTTCTTCGAGCATCTGTCGCCGTTCGGTGGGCTTGGCGGCGATGACCTGCGCGATCTTGCCCTGGCTGACGAGGGCAGGGCTGTGCGCGCCGGTGGCCGCATCCGCGAAGATCAGCGCCACGTCCTTCGCGCGCACGTCCCGCCCGTTCAGGCGATAGGCGCTGCCGGCGCCGCGTTCGATCCGCCGGACGACTTCCATCTCGTCGCCGTCATCGTCCGCGCCGTTGAGAACGACTTCGGCGAAATCACGCTGCGGGCGGCTTTGCGTACCGGCGAAGATGACGTCTTCCATCCCGCCAGAGCGCATGGATTTGGGCGAGTTTTCGCCCATCACCCAGCGGATCGCCTCGAGCAGGTTGGATTTGCCGCAACCGTTGGGGCCGACGACACCCGTCAGCCCCGGTTCGATATGCAAGGTGGAAGGCTCGACGAAGCTCTTGAAGCCACTCAGTTTGAGCTTCGAGATCTCCATTCCTGTCCCGGCCCCCCGTTGCCAGCTTTACCTGGCGCCAGCGCGCTGCAGTATCGGTTCAAGCCCGGCCCAGGTGTTGGCATCGACATCGCGGCCGTTCAGCTTGAAGGTCGGGGTGCCGGTAATGTCGAATTCGCTGCCGTAACGCTGGGTGAAGTTCGCCTGTTCTTCCAGCTTGGCGGTATCGGCCAGGCACTGACGTCCCTGATCTTCGCTGATCCCGCGTGCGGCGAAGAAGTCGAGATAGCCCATCTGTTCGGCGGCCACCACGAAGCGTTCCTGCATCGGGCGCTGCATCGCTGCTTCGAAAGCGGCCTGATTGGTCTGGATCGGCTGCATGATAGTTTCGTAATTCATCCAGACCTGGTCCGATAGCGGCAGGACCGCTTCTACGGGACCGCATTGGGTCAGCCGGCCGAGCAGCAGGTCGAGCGGGCCATGGATGGCGTATTGGCGCAGTTCGAAGCTGACGACGCCGCTGTCGATATATTCCATCAAGGGCTCGCTGCCTTCCACCGCGAACCGTGCGCAGGTCGGGCAGGTGAGCGAGCCGTATTCCATCAATTTGAGCGGGGCGTCGGGATTGCCGACGAGTACGCCGCCATCGTCGGTCATGACTGCCGTGCTGCGCCATTCCGTACCTGCGGGTGCGGGGATGGCGGCAATGGCATCGCCCTTGATTTCACCGGTTTCCTCTGCACCCGATCCGCAGGCGGCCAGCGCCAGGGCAAGCGGAGCGGCAAGGGCGAAACGCAAGGTCTTGGTCATGAAAATCCTCGTATCTATGCTGGGGAGGCTATGCCGGGGGATGTCCCCAAGGAAAGGCGCTATTATGCGTATCCACAGGGCTTTCCCCCGAAAAACGGGTTAGCGGTCTTCAGATTGCGTCCTTGAGACGTTTTTCGAGCGAAGGCCAGTCATGCGCTTCGAGCAGCTTGCCATCGAGCACGAAGCTCGGCGTGCCCGTAAGCTGGTACTTCGCAACATCGGCTGCCGAAGTATCGGCCAGAGCCTTCGCTTTCGCTTCGTCGGACAGGCACCGGTCGAGATCGGCCCGGCGGTAGCCACGGGTTTCCATTATCTCGTAGAAATCGAGGTCGCTGGCGATCGCCTGGAACCGTGCCGAATTCGTGCCGAACTGCCAGCGCGAACGCTGCGCCTGCGTCGCATTGCGCGCCTTGTCCATCCATTCGTCGAAACGATACATGATCGCTTCGTGATTGCCGCCGAACTTCTTTTCATCGCCGCAGTGGGTCAGCAACGCGGCGGTCAGATCGACGGGGTCACGGATCAAATGGCGGACTTCATAGCTGATCTTGCCGGTGGGAACGTAGGACAGCTTGATTGCCGCATCGCCCTTGCGCGCGAATTCCGCGCAGTGAGAGCAGGTGTAGCTCATGAATTCGATCAGCTTCTTTTCGGCTTCCGGGTTGCCGAAAAGATGCCCGCCATCGGATGCCTGCAGCATACCGGCCCAGTTGCCGCCGGGCTTCATCAAGCGTTCCTGCGCATTTGCGCCAAGAGCCAGCGTGCTCGCACCGACCAGCGCGAGCGCTGCCATGGCCAACGATTTGATTTTCACTTTATGTCATCCCCGTCTTCTCGAGACCCCATGCTGCGCGCCAGCGATTCCAGCACCGTACGCAATTCCGGGTCTCCGATATCGCGCAGACTGTCACCCAATTCCATCGGAATCGGTTTGAGCGAAGGCGGCGCTTTCTGCGCCTCTCTTCCCGGTGGTGGCTTAACCTCGCCTTGCCGCAGCTTGATCCGGGCGACGGCACGATATCCGAAGAACCGGTTCACCCGTTCGATTATTTCCGGAATGACCTGCTGGACCAGCGGCGCATGTGCAGGTTTGACCACCAGATGCATGATGCCTTCGGATTTCTCGCCCGGTGGGAAACGGATCATTTCGGGTGTGCATGTCCGGGCGTGTATTTCGCCCACGATTTCAGGCCAGCGGCTGACGACGGAGCTCTGGACGAAGCCGTAACGGCGAAACGCGCTGCGTCCGATCTGCGGCATGAGGTCGCTGATAGGCTTGGCCACGCCGCCGCGTGGACGCCGGTAGTGTCTCGCCTCGGATTTTGTCTTGTCGCTTCCCATGTCGCCTGGCTCCATGCCATAGGCGGGCGGTGGCCGCCACTGTCTCTGACAATTTGCTCGACTGGTATGACGCGCATGCTCGCGAACTGCCATGGCGCGCGCAGCCGGGAACGCCTCCGCCGGAACCGTACCGCGTCTGGCTGTCGGAAGTCATGCTCCAACAGACCACGGTCGCCGCGGTGAAACCCTATTTCGAAGCGTTTCTCGCGCGCTGGCCCAATGTAGAGGCGCTTGCGGCAGCGCCCGAAGAAGACGTCATGGCGGCGTGGGCGGGGCTGGGCTATTACTCGCGGGCGCGAAATCTCGTGAAATGCGCGCGGGCCGTGGCCGAACTGGGGCACTTTCCCGAAACGGAAAGCGACCTTCGCAGATTGCCGGGCCTCGGGGCCTATACCGCTGCGGCAATCGCAGCGATCGCATTTGAAAAACGTGCCGTGGTGGTCGATGCCAATGTCGAGCGCGTCGTCGCGCGACTGTTCGCTATCGAGGAACCGCTGCCGGCCGGCCGCAAGGCCATTCGCATAGCGGCCGATGCGATCACACCCGATATGCGTGCCGGCGACTTTGCGCAGGCCATGATGGACTTGGGCGCGACGATCTGCACCGCGCGCGATCCCAGATGCCTCCTGTGCCCCTTGTCGAACGCCTGCAAGGCAAGGGCCGAGGGCGGTCCGGGACGATTGCCGGTCAAGGCCCCGAAGAAAGCGAAACCGCTGCGACAGGGGCAGGCCTACTGGATGGAAAACGATGGTGCCGTGTGGCTCGTCAGGCGTCCCGACACCGGCATTCTCGGCGGCATGCGCGCCTTGCCTGACGATGGCTGGAACGCCCGCTCCAGCGGTTCGATGCAAACGCCATCACCGGGGATATGGGAGAGCGCCGGCGTCGTGCGCCACACCTTCACCCATTTCTCGCTCGAGCTGACGGTCCTCACCAGCCTCGCGGCGAGCCAGCCTGAAGGCCAGGGCGAATGGTGGCCGATCGACAGCCTCGACGAAGCAGGTCTGCCGACCTTGTTTGCCAAGGCTGCCCGGTTGGCGCAGTCGGGTTAGATAAGCCCGCCGCCAAGCGACAGCCGGATCGCCGCAATCAGCAGGACGATGAGGCAGAAATTCCGTCCCCCGTTGCTCGACGAAAACTGGCCAAGCACCACGCCGATCACGATCAGCGGCAGTGCGAACCAGTTGGCCCAGCCGAGAAGAGGAATAGTCGCCGGAATGACGACGACGAGGGACACGAGTCCGAACAGGATTGAGAGAAGGTTCAGCATGTGTTCGGTATGGGTAAAGCACCGGGGCAATGCAACAGTTTCAATTCGCAATTGACGGCCCTGCGCCGCTCACGCACAAACCTTCGTAAACAGAGTATCGGAGAGAGACGAATGGCCTATCGCGAGTTCGACACCCCCAGCATGTCCCGCCGCGCGCTGCTGCGCGGGGGCGCCTGGCTTACCGCAGGGGCGGCGCTGGCGGGTGCTCCGATGGGCCGCATGGCTTTCGCTCGCGAAGCTGCTGCGGACTGGAAGAACGTCAGCGCGATGGTCCAGAAATACGTGATCGAACGCAAGGTGGCGAACATGGTCGCGACACTTGGATGGGGCGACAAGGAGCCCCTCTATATCGCTCGCGGCACGTTGGCATTGGGCGGAACGGTCAAGGCCGATGCCGACAGTCTCTATCGGATCTATTCCATGACCAAGCCGATCACCGGCATGGCAGCGATGATCCTCATTGACGAAGGCAAGCTCGAGCTCGATCAGCCCATCGCGGAACTGCTCCCGGCTTATTCCAACATGATGGTGCAGAAGACCTATGACGGCTCCATCACCGACGTGGTCCCGGCGGAACGCCCGATCACGGTGCGCCAGCTCCTCACCCACACTGCAGGCCTGGGCTACAACATCGTGCAGAAAGGCCCGATCGCGGCGGCCTATACCGAACAGGGCCTGATCCCGGGCCAGGTCAGCCGTCTTCCGCTCCCGGGCCTCGGGCGCGCGACGGCGGTAAAGGGGCTGGATGTCTTCGCGGACCGGCTGGCCAAGATGCCGCTGGTGCTGCAGCCGGGTTCGAAATGGAGCTATTCTGTCGGGCTCGATCTGATGGGGCGCGTCATCGAAGTGGCATCGGGCATGAAGTTCGATGAATTCCTGCGCACGCGGATTTTCGAACCCACCGGCATGACCAGTACCTGGTTCACCGTGCCGGAAAGCGAAATCGGCCGTCTGACGACGAATTATGGGATCATGAACGGCTCGCCGCTGCCGATGGACCCGGCGCGGGCGTCGATCTTCCTCGACAAACCGCCATTCCCGTTCGGTGGCGCCGGGCTGGTATCGAGCCCGCGCGATTACGATCGTTTCCTGGAAATGCTGCTGGGATACGGCGTCATCGACGGACGGCGCGTCATGAGCGAAAAGGCCGTGAAGCTTGGCACCTCTGACCTTCTTCCGGAAACCGCCACGACCAAGGGTACGTGGATCGAGGGCCAGGGCTTCGGCGCGGGCGGGCGCGTAAGCGACGGCGCCTACGGCTGGGGCGGGGCTGCCGGTACGGTCGCCCTGGTAAGCTACAAGGTCGGCCTGCGCGCCAATCTGATGACGCAGTACATGCCGTCCGAAGCTTACCCGGTCCACGACGCTTTTCCAAAGGCGGTGCTGGAAGACCTTGCCGTCATGCAGGGAGCGAAGAGCTAACCCGTGCTGTCCTTCACGGGCTCGCGCCTCGACCGCGCCGACCATGTCCGCGCCGATCCGGAACGGCTTAGCGGCTATATGAACTGGAAAGCGCGGTTGCTGGCGCTGGACGGATTGATGCCATCGCTGGACGATCACGGGCGGCTGGCATTCGGCACATTGGCCGATGCGCCCGAGAATGCGGAGCTGTGTTTTCTGGGACTCGATGACGGCAAGGCCTGCTTCGCTGCGGTTCCGCCGCGCGGAGACGCCGCTCCGCGCATGGCTAACCCGCAACTATGGTCGTTGATGGCGACACTGCAGCCCGACGATCTCGCGCTATATGGCGGTGCTCGCAGCCTGATCGACTGGCATGCGCGCCATCGTTTCTGTGCTGCCTGTGGCGGTGAGACGGTACTGGCCAAGGGTGGTTGGCAGCGCGACTGCACGCAATGCGGTGCCAGCCATTTCCCGCGCACCGACCCCGTCACGATTATGCTGGTCGAACACGAAGGACGGCTGATGCTGGGCCGCGGTCTCGGCTGGCCCGAGGGCCGCTTTTCGGCACTCGCCGGTTTTGTCGAGCCGGGTGAGAGCATTGAAGAGGCTGTCGCGCGGGAGGTGCTGGAAGAATCGGGCGTGCAAGTGCGCGATGTAACCTATGTCGCGAGCCAGCCCTGGCCGTTTCCGAGCCAGTTGATGATCGGCTGCCACAGTCATGCCGATAGCGAGGAACTTATCATCGACGAAACCGAGATGGCCGAAATCGACTGGTACACGCGTGAGGAGGTTGAGGCGGCACTGGCGGGCAACGGCCGCTTCGTTGCCCCTCCGCCGCATGCTATAGCGCATCACCTGATGCAGTGGTGGATAGATCGATGAGCAGCCCGCGAACCTTGCGGATCGACATATGGTCCGACGTGATGTGCCCCTGGTGCCTGATCGGTTGGGGCGCGCTTCAGAAAGGGCTGGCACTGCTCGACGGCGAGATCGAGGCCGATGTGCGCTGGCACGCCTTTGAACTCAATCCCGACATGCCGGCCGAAGGGGAAGAAAGCGCCGCGCATATCGCGCGTAAATATGGCTCCACCCCCGAACAGTCCAAGACGGTACAGGGCCGGATGCGCGAAGCGGCCCAAGGCGCTGGCGTGTCGCTGGATTATGAAGGTCCCGATCCCGAGCCCCTGCGCTGGATGTGGAACACTTTCGATGCGCACAAGCTGCTGACATGGGCTGGCGAGCGGTTCGGACCCGAAAAGCAGACCGAACTCAAACTTGCGCTGTTCAAGGCGCATTTCAACGAGCGTCGCCGCATTGCGGATCATCAGGTCCTGATGGATATCGCCGAAAGCGTGGGTCTCGACCGTTCCGAAGCGCAAGCTGCGCTAAAGAGCGAAGAACTCGCCCACAAGGTTCGCGCGGAAGAGAGCGCTGCCTGGGACCTGAACATCACCGGAGTTCCGGCGATGATCGTAGAAAACAAGTTCATGATCCCCGGCGCTCAGCCACCCGAAGCCTACGCGGATGCACTGCGACGGGTGGCGGCAAAGATTCCGGCCTGATCGCTGCTGCGCCGATCTAGCTGCTGCGCGAATGCTGCATGGCGGAAAGCGTCTTTTCGCCTTTCCGAGCATACTGATCGGGATTGTCCGAGCCTGTTTCTGGCTCGCGGTTTGCAGGGTCGGTAGCGCTGTTTTCTTCGCCGCGCTTGCCCACACGGCGGTTGACTTCACCGCCAGCGGAACCCTGCTGCGATGGCGTATCGCCTTCGGTGATTTCCTCGATGAATTCGTTGTCGGGGTGACGCGATTGGCGTTCGGGCATTGGTACATTCTCCTTTGCCGAATCAATGGACGAGGGAGGGGGCCTGTTCCGAGATTCCGGACCTATGCTGCGCGCACTGATTCCACGAACTCCCGCGAGCGGGCATCGAGATCGTGGGCGGTCAGGTCTAATGTATCGGCAGAAGCGAGTACCTGCTCGCAAGCTTTGCCCGTATTGCGAGCCATCTGTGCTATCTGCGCGATGCTGCTGCCGATATTGTCGACGCCATTGGCCGCAAGGTCGAGGTTCCGCGCCAGTTCGCGGCTCGAAACCGACTGTTCGTCGACTGCTTGCGCGATGGCGGTGGCCGTCAGTTCGACCTCACGAATGCGCTCACCGATTTGCGCCAAGGCATCGACGCTCTCCCGGCTCGTTGCCTGCATGCCGATTATACGGGCGGCCACCTCGCCGGTTGCATCGCGGGTCTGCCGGGCCAAGTCCTTCACTTCGGAGGCGACGACCGCAAAGCCTCGCCCGGCTTCGCCACCGCGCGCTGCCTCTATCGAAGCGTTGAGGGCGAGGAGATTGGTCCTGTCGGCGATCGCTCCGATCAGATCGACCACACCGCCAATTTCTTCAGCCACGTAAGCCAGCTCAGCCATCTTGGTGTCGGCCAGTTCGGTCGATTGCCGCGCGTCCTGGACCACGCTGGCCGAATTGCCCGCCTGCTTGCCGATCTCCGCTATAGAGAGGGCAAACTGATCGCTGGCCGCGGCCGCCGCGGTGACGCCGATCTGCGTTTCTGCCATGTCGCGCGAAACCTGCTCCACGAAGCCGATCGTCTGGGTTGCAGCTCCGGCCATGTCGGTCGACGTTGACTGAAGCTCCCGCGAAGCCTGCGCAACGCTTACGGCTACTTCACCGACACCGCCGCGGAAATTATCGACCAGTCGCCGGAGGACTGCGTTCTGCTCTTCGCGTGCCTTTCGCTGAAGGTCCGCGAGCGCATCGGCGCTTTCGCGAAACACTACCAGGGCTCTAGCCATTTCACCGATCTCGTCCTCTCGGCCGGTGCCGGGTATGGCGATGGACCGGTCGCCTCCGGCCAGGCTCGTCATCGCGCCCGTGATCTCGCCCAGTGAATCCGAAACCTGTTCCGAAAGTGCCTTGGCGCCGAGGTGGACCAGGGCGATACACCCCGCGATCAGCGTCAGGGCGATGACCATGGTCCAGGTCTTCAGCGTTTCGAGTGACTGCTGGGCGGCATCCGACTGCGCGATCAAGGCGGCTTCGATGTCTGCCGACTGCTGCGCCAGCTGGTCTCCGCTTATGTCGATCGCGTTCGCCAATGCGTCGCCTGTGGCGGAAGGACCGTGTGCATCGATAGACGATTGCAGGGCGCGTAGTTCCGGGCGGAAGCCTTCGACCTGCGTGACCAGCCATTCCATCTGCTCGCGCGAAGCTGCATCTCCACCCTTCAGCGCGATTGTCGCCTCGACCTCGGCGTGTGCCTGCTCGAGCGTCGTGAAAGCCAATCTGATGACCTCGGAATCGCCACTCGCGGCGAAACGCGAAGCGAAATAGCGGCTTTCTGCGATGGACGTCGCGAGCTGCGCAGCGGCCATAGCGCGAGATGCGCTGGCGCCTGCCTGATCGGAACGGGCGGTGAGGGCGGCCTGTGCGCCGCCAAGGATAACACCCAGCAGAACCAGGATCACCGTGAAGGAAATCGTGAACACGCGGACCTTGTCCGCAATGCTGGTGCGCACGAAGCCATAGCGATGGAGGATGCCATTCCGACCTGCAGCGTCGCTTGGCGCAGCCCGTTCACCCCATAATCGCGGGTGGACCTTGCTAGCGAAACTATCGGCAAAATTCGGCTGGTCGGTCATGGGGGGGCGCTACGCTGTTGAAGTCAGCCGCGCCCTAGGTCAGCGCCCTTACCACGGCGTAAACGAAATAACGGAAATACCCGCAAAAACAGATACTTATTAATGAAATCTTCCGGTCGTCCGACGGTCACAATCGTTCTAAAGCAACGGCTTGTGCCGTGTTCCACCAAATCAGATCAGTCCGAGGCGCTCCAGCTTGCCTGCCAGTTTCCCCGGGAGCGCGTCGCCAATGTCCTCCCCTTCGGCCAGATCGCGCGGCACGTCTCCCTTGAGATAACGCCAGCCCTGATGCGCGCGCTTCGGGCGGGGATGCACTCGGACGAGTTCGGGCTTGAGGTCGATCGACCAGCGCCCGTCAGCCGTCTCGGAAAATCCGATGATTTCGCTGCGTGCCACGATGCTGTGCTGATGGATCCAGTAAAGCGATCCGCCGATGCACTCTTCCCACTTCGTCGGGCGATAACGCGTGGTCAGGTTCGGGCTACGCCGCTGCGCATACCAGCTTTCGATATCGCCATAGCTTTGCGCCCCGAAAGCGATCTTGGTCAGATTGAGCGGCATGTGGACCAGATGGGATGATGGGGCGCCGCACTCAAGTGCATTTTGCCGATAGTCCAAAAAGCATCGCGACATTGATCTGATTGGCATCAGGCGTAAGAATGCCCGGGCAATTTCGCCTGGGGAGCGTGCTTTGAACATGAGAAGCCACATCGGAAATGCCGGTATCGTCGCAGCGCTTGTCGCTGCAGCGCCGGCAGTAGCGCAGCAGGCGGACGGCTATTGGCGCGGCAGTCTCGACCTCAACGGCACCAGTCTGACGATCGGCGTCGCTCTCGAGCGAGGGGAGGACGGGCCACTTGTGGGAACGCTCGACAGTCCGGATCAGAAAGCCTTCGACATTCCGCTCTCGGAAGTGGTGGCTGATGCCGACACACTATCCTTCTCCGTCCCCGCCATAGGGGCAGCCTATTCGGGCACGTGGGATGCCGAGGCCGAAGTCTGGCAAGGCGTGTTCAGCCAGGCAGGAATGCAGTTTCCGTTGACCCTGAGCGCCGCCCAGCCCCCCGAACGGACCGCCGAGGTCAAACAGCCATCCCTTCCGGATGATTGGGAAATGCCGGGTGATGACGCCATCCGGACAGCCATAACCGATCGGCTTGCCGGCAGACCCGGCGCCGAAATGATCGTCGGTACGGTGGAAGCGGCGAACGCGCGCACGATTTCCAGCGACGAGGCGAGCGTGAATGCGCGAACCTTGTTCGAGATCGGCTCGATGACGAAGGTTTTCACCGGGCTTCTGCTGGCCGACATGGTGCTCGATGGGACGGTTTCCCTCGATGACCCTGTCGAGAGTTACCTTCCCGACGGCGCCACAATGCCCCGGCGTGATGGCAGGCAGATCACTCTGCGAAATCTGTCGCAGCAGGATTCGGGTTTGCCGCGCTTGCCCGACAATCTCAGCCCGTCCGATGTCACGGATCCCTATGCGGATTACACCGAGGCGGACCTGCTCGGTTTTCTCGCCGCCTACGAATTACCGAGAGAGATCGGCAGTCAGTATGGCTATTCGAACCTGGGCGTCGGCTTGCTCGGTTATGTTCTGGCCCGCGCGGCGAAAAGCGATTTCGAAACCCTGCTGCGAACCCGCATCCTTGATCCTCTGGGAATGGAAGATACCGCCATTACGCTCACGCCAGATCAGCAGGCTCGGTTCATCGGTGGGTTCGACGAATATATGCGGCCCACCAGTGCCTGGAATCTGGCGGTTCTCGCCGGGGCTGGTGGGTTGCGCTCAACGGCGCACGACATGGATATCTTCCTCAAGGCAGCTCTCGACCCGGAATCTGCCATCGCTCCGGCCATGAAACTGACGCTGGGCGAGACGAGGCAGTGGCCGGGATTCAAGGCCGGTCTTGGCTGGATGATCACTATGGCACCGGCGGGCGAAGTGATCGGGCACGGCGGCGGGACGGGTGGTTTCCGCTCCTACATGGGTCTGCAGCCGGCCACCGGTCGCGGGGTCGTGGCCCTGACCAATTCCGCCGCCGAACCGTCCGCGCAGGATATCGCACTTCACGTCCTGATCGGTGCGCCGATCGCGGAGGCGAAAGCCGTTCCCGAAGCGCCGACAGGCGTGGACCGCACGGAAGTGGAACTGTCGCAGGAGCAACTGGACCGGGTCACCGGCACCTATCGGTTCAACCCCGATCTGGCCCTCGTCGTCACGCGGAAGGGCGATCAGCTTATGGCTGCGATCACGGGGCAGGGCGCATTGCCGATCTTCCCGCGTTCGGAAGCGGAATTCTTCTGGCGGGCCGTCAACGCCGAGATCGTGTTTGCAGCGGACAACGGGATCGTCACGGGCGCGACCTTCACCCAGGACGGGGCCAGTTCGCCGCTCGTGAAAGAATAATGCCGCCGATCAGCTGCCGACGATACCGCTGGCCACCGCAAGACCGAGAAACGCGAAGAAGCCCATGGAATCGGTGATCATGGTCACGAAGACGCTGCTGGCCACTGCCGGGTCCTGATCGAGCCTGTCGAAGATCACTGGCACCAGCACGCCGGCGAGCCCGGCGATGACCACGTTGATGATCATGGCAAGTGCGATGACGCCGCCCAGCATCGGGCTGAAGATCACGCCAGTTGCCAGCCCGATGAGGACCGCGATGGTCATGCCGTTGAGTACTGCCACGCGCATTTCCCGCAGCAGGATGCGCCGCGTGTTGCTGCGCGTCAGCTGGTTGGTGGCGATTGCACGGACGGTCACTGCCATGGTCTGTGTGCCCGCATTGCCACCGATGCTGGCGACGATCGGCATCAGCACGGCAAGGGCAACCAGTTGCTCGATCGCTGCGCCGAACATGGCGATGATGAGCGATGCGACCAGCGCCGTGCCCAGATTGGCGATCAGCCAGCGGACCCGCGCGGAATAGGCTTCGCGGATCGGTTCGTTGATGTCGCCATCACCCGCACCCGACATCAGCAGGGCGTCTTCGCCCGCTTCTTCGGAAATGATGTGGACCACGTCGTCGACCGTCATCTGGCCGACAAGCCGATCGTTCTCATCGACCACGGCAGCGCTGATCAGATTGTATTTCTGGAACATCAGGCCGACCTCTTCCTGGTCGAGCATGACCGGGATGAGCGTCTGATCGCGCTTCATCACGTCTGCCAGCGCTACATTGCGCGGCGCACGCAGCACCCATGACAGGGCGCAGGTTCCTACCGGATGATGCTTTTCGTCGACCACGAACACTTCGAAGAATTCGTCGGGCAGGTCGCGCCCGTCGCGCAGGTAATCGATCAGGTCGCCCACCGTCAGATGTTCGGGCACGGCCACGAACTCGCGGCTCATCAGACGGCCGGCGGTTTCCTCGGGATAGGACAGGGCGGACTGGATTGCGATCCGGTCCTCCAGCTCGACCTCGGCCAGAATGGCGCGCTGGTCGGCCTCGTCCAGATCCTCGATCAGCTGGACGGCGTCGTCGGTTTCGAGCTGATCGACGATCTGCGCCACGGCCTCGGGCGGCAGCGCTTCCATCATGTCCTCGCGGACATAATCGTTCAGCTCGGCTACCACCTCCGACGTCATCAGATCGGTTATGGCGGCGGCTAGCTGGTAGCGTTCCTGCCGTTCGAGAAGTTCGAGAAGGTCGGCAATGTCGGCCGGGTGGAGCGGCTCGACCAGTTCGTAGACCGCCTTGGTGTCGCCCTCCTCGAGCGCATCCTCGACGGCCCGGACGAACTCCGGCTTGAACGTATTTTCCTCGTCCATGCGCTCGTCGTCGATGCGGTCGTCCGGACGGCCTTCCTCGGCCGGCTCGTGCGCGAGCAGGAATCCGTCTTCATCGAGGGGGCGGTCGCTCTCCGACATGAGCATCGCTCTAGGCACCCGCCATGGGATTGCAAGCAGAGGGTGACACGCTCTGCACAATCCCTATGTAGGCGCCAATCGATTTACAGGAGACACGACACATGGCTGACAAGCTGACCTTCACACTCGACACCGGCGACGGCGAAAACAAGGACGTGGTAATCAAGCTGCGCCCCGATCTGGCTCCGGGCCACGTCGAACGGATCACCGAACTCGTCGGTGAAGGATTCTACGACGGCGTCGTTTTTCACCGCGTCATCCCCGGCTTCATGGCGCAGGGCGGCGATCCGACCGGTACCGGCATGGGCGGCAGCGACAAGCCCGACCTGAAGGCCGAATTCAACAGCGAACCGCACACTCGCGGCACTTGCTCGATGGCCCGCACCCAGGTGCCCGACAGCGCGAACAGCCAGTTCTTCATCTGCTTCGACGACGCCGAATTCCTCGATGGCCAGTATACGGTCTGGGGCCAGGTAGAGAGCGGCATGGAGCATATCGATGCGCTGCCCAAGGGCGAACCGCCGCGTGATCCGGGCAAGATCGTCAAGGCGACCGTCTCGTAACCGATCCGGTCAGCAATTAGACGGTAAGGGCGGCCATGTGCCGCCCTTCTCATTGAAGGAACCCCTCTTCTTCGCTATTGGCGCACACCTGCTATGAAACCGACTACCGCCCCCAAGACCTACAGGGTCAAGAGCTTCGGCTGCCAGATGAACGTCTATGACGGCGAGCGCATGGCCGACATGCTGGACAAGCGCGGGATCGTTCCGGCGCCCGAGGGCGAGGAAGCCGATCTCGTGGTCCTCAACACCTGCCACATACGCGAAAAGGCGGCAGAGAAAGTCTATTCGGACATCGGGCGCCTGACCAAGGCGGGGCGCAAGGTCGGCAAGGAACCTCTGATCGCAGTAGCAGGCTGCGTCGCGCAGGCCGAAGGCGAGGAGATCATGGCTCGCAGCCCGGCGGTCAGCATGGTCGTCGGCCCGCAGGCCTATCACCGCCTGCCCGAAATGCTGGACAAGGCGGTTCAGGGCGAACGCGCCACGGATACGGACATGCCTGCCATTGCCAAGTTCGCGGCCTTGCCGGAGCGGACAAAACGCTTTCCTACAGCTTTCCTTACGGTGCAGGAGGGCTGCGACAAGTTCTGCACCTATTGCGTCGTGCCTTATACGCGTGGCGCGGAAATTTCCCGCCCCTTCGCCGATCTGGTAAAGGAAGCGCACCGTCTGGCGGAGCGCGGCGCGCGTGAAATCACGCTGCTTGGGCAGAACGTCAACGCGTGGAGTGGTGTGGATGCGAAAGGTGACAGTTGCGGGCTGGACGGGTTGATAAGAGAGCTTGCCAAGATACCGGAATTGCAGCGTATTCGCTACACGACCAGCCATCCCAACGATTTTGAAAAAGGGCTGGTTAGGTGTCATGCCGAGGTCGAAAAGCTGATGCCCTATCTGCACCTGCCGGTGCAGAGCGGATCGGACCGCGTGCTCAAGGCGATGAACCGCAGTCACACGGCAGACAGCTACCTGCGGCTGCTGGAAGATATGCGCGCCGCGCGCCCCGATATTGCGCTGTCGGGCGATTTCATCGTGGGCTTCCCCGGGGAAACCGACGCGGAATTCGAAGAAACCCTCGCGCTGGTCGACGAGGTCAAATATGCGCAGGCCTTCAGCTTCAAATACTCGCCGCGCCCCGGCACGCCCGCCGCCACGATGGACGGGCAGGTGGCAAAAGAGGTCATGGACGAACGCCTCCAGCGCCTGCAGGCGGCTCTCAACCGTGATCAGCTCGCATTCAACGAGGCAAGCGTCGGAAAGACCTGCCAGGTCCTCGTCGAACGCAAGGGCAAGCTGCCGGGCCAGTGGCTCGGCAAAACCCCATGGCTGCAAAGCGCCTGGTTCGAAGGCGACGTGGCGATCGGCGATCTGGTTGAAGTGGAACTTGTTGATTCAGGGCCGAATTCTCTAGAAGCCCGGCTCGCGCAGTGATAGCAAGGCTAAATGTCCAATCGACGGCGTGTGAGCACTCCTTTCAATATTCGGATTTCGCTGTCCGGACTATTGCTGCTGGCGCTTCACTGCACGCCATCCGTAGCGCAGGATACCGAACCTGACACGAGCGTAGAGTCCACGATTGTCGTTGAGGGTAGCAGGGATCTGGATAATGCCCGAGAGAAAGCGGAGAGACTGGCTCGGGAGCAGGCTAGCGAAATTACTCGGGCCGCTCGTCGGGGTTTGCCGTTAGAGCGACATCACCTCCCAGTCTGTCCCTTTGTCAACGGCATGAACGATGCTGTGTCCGAATTTATCGTTAAGCGGATGAAAAGCAACGCGGCTTCAATTGGTGTGGAGGCTGGAGGTGCCGATTGTAGCAAGAACATTTTTGTCGGATTAGTTTCCGACGTTGAGATGGAATTGGCTGCGCTCCTTAAAGATGAAGCGTGGGCGTTCGGCGAATTGCGTCGCTATCAGATAGACCGGATTACGAGCGAAACCGGCCCAAGCCGGGCTTGGCATGTTTCGATCATCGGGGACCGTTTTGGTTCACCGAAAAAAGATGCACAGGGTCGGCAGCTCGAACGCATCAGTCCGTCCGGCAGCCGTATAGTCCCTCCGATAACCCAGCTTATATCTGGAGCAGTTGTCCTCATCGAAAAAGCCGCGGTTATCGGAAAAACCCCTCAGCAGATTGCGGATTTTGCAACATTTCGTGCTTTGGTCCCGGTTAATACCGCGAATCCAAACATCGATAGCATTCTGACGCTGTTTCGTGACGAAGATGCCCCACAAGAGTTGACCGATTTTGACCGAGCATATCTCGTAGCCTATTACTCGGACGACACACGTAATCTCTCTTCAGAAAACGTATTCGGTGCCATTGGTGAACGATATGCCGATAATTTCGATGTTGGAGAGACCGGCAATTAAACTCATGGCGCCGAAGGGCAGGTCGTTGCGGTCTCCTTGCAACTGAACTCCCGCATCGCCCCCCAATGGGAGTTCAATGATGATCAGCCTGAGTTTTTCGAGGTAAGCGTCAGACGGACTTGCGAAGCGCTCATCGAAGGCAAAAAGCTTCGCGGCCACTGGGTCGGCAGAACATTCGGGCTGCGAGTACTTAGTTCGGAGGCCTGTTGATCGGCGATGTCACAGTGGAACTTGTTGATTCCGGGCGAAATTCCCTAGGCACCGAGTTATTGCAGTGTTAGCAATGTCACATGTTCAACCGGCGACAAATGGCGTGTGTTTGCTTGGCGCGCGTATTGTTGGGCAGTTCGTTGTTTTTTGTTTCAGTTCAAACTTCTGCACTGTCGCAGGAGGGCGAAGCGGGTGGGAATGAAGAGCAGACAATCATTGTTGAGGGTCGCCGAGACGCTGAAAAGGCTCGAGAGCTAACGGAGAAAGTGGCCCGTGAGCAGGCCGGCGAGATTACTCGTGCTGCTCGATCGGGCTATCCATTAGAGCGGCTCCATCTTCCCGTGTGTCCCTATGTGGTTGGAATCAACGAAGCGATAGCGAGCGAACTTATTGAACGGATGAAGAGCAACGCGATCTCTTTAGGAATTCAGGCAGGGCTTGACGATTGTAGCAAGAACATCCTCGTGGGATTTGTTCCTGACGTCGAAGCGGAAATGGCGGCTCTTTTAAAAAACGATCCATGGGCGTTCGGCGCTTTGCGCCGATATCAACGAGATCGTGTTGAAAAAGAAACGGGCCCGACCCGAGCTTGGCACGCTTCGATCATGGGAGATCGATTTGGTAAACCAAAATTGGATTTGTATGGGGAGCCAAAGGTCAAGAGGAGCAACCCGTCTGCCAGTCGGATCAGAAACATGGAGACCCAACTCATTGTGGGATCTGTCGTTCTAATAAATAGAGGCGCAGTCGAAGGGAAAACAATCCAGCAGATTTCCGATTTCGCGACATTTAGGGCGTTAGCGCCAGTGAACACGAAAAATCTCGCTCTAGACAGCATCTTGACACTCTTTAGAGATGACGCTGCTCCACCAGCCCTGACCGACTTTGATAAAGCTTACCTCTCAGCCTATTACTCGTCGGATAATAAAATTCTCTCCTCAGATAAGGTTATGAGCACCATCGGAGAACTGTACGCGGATGCTCAGGATAGTGATGATTAGCTCACTACCTCTCCATGTGGTTTATCTTTCCGGCATAAGTTCGCACATCGACTACGATCAGAAGGTCTCGGAAGGACCGCCCCCACCTTGCTAACAGTTTTTGGCCCTAGCGGGTAAAGCTCGCTTGCCTCCGGAGCGATGAGGCTTACATTCCGAGTCGTAGACGAAAGGAGCCTATGGCCCGTAAACCCGCACAGAAGGACACCCGGTCTTTCACCCCGCCGCCCTCTCCGCAACGCGAAGTGCGTCGCGCCCAGGTTGACATAGGCTTTGATAATCAGAGCCTGCTGGGCGCCCTGTTCGGGCAATTCGATGCCAATCTGGTACAAGTCGAAAACCGCCTGGGCGTGTTCATCTCGGCGCGCGGCAATCAGCTGCATATCGAAGGTCCGGAAGACAGCGTGGCTCGGGCACGTGATGTGCTGAAGGGCATGTACGATAAGCTGTCGATCGGTCAGGACCTCGATACAGGCGCGATCGAGGCCTTGATCGCAATGTCCGACGAACCGACTTTCGATGGGATCGTCGATGCCGAACCGGGCAATGGCAAAGGCGGGCCGCCGATCATGATCCGCACGCGGCGCAAGACGATCGTGCCGCGCAGCGCAATGCAGGCAACCTACATGCGCAGCCTGGTGCGCGACGATATCATCTTCGCTCTCGGGCCTGCAGGAACAGGCAAGACCTATCTCGCAGTGGCGCAGGCGGTGGCGCAACTGATCAATGGCAGCGTCCAGCGCCTGATCCTGTCCCGGCCTGCGGTGGAAGCCGGTGAAAAGCTCGGCTTCCTTCCCGGCGACATGAAGGAAAAAGTCGATCCCTATCTGCGTCCGCTCTATGACGCGCTTTACGACTGCATGCCGCCCGAACAGGTTGAGCGTCGGCTAGCTTCCGGTGAGATTGAGATTGCGCCGATCGCCTTCATGCGCGGACGCACACTGGCCGATGCCTTCGTCATCCTCGATGAAGCGCAGAACACCACGCGCGAACAGATGAAGATGTTTCTTACCCGCTTCGGCCAGAATAGCCGCATGGTCGTTTGCGGAGACCCACGGCAGGTCGACATTCCGGGCGGCGACGGGATGAGCGGCCTCGCCGATGCAGTGGGTAAGCTGGAAGGTGTCGATGGTTTCGGCACCATTCGCTTCACCGCTGCCGACGTTGTCCGCCATCCGATAGTCGGCCGTATTGTCGAAGCATACGAGGGGCCCACCACTTAATTCGGTCATTGCGAGCCCACACAGGCCGTCCATCGAGCGCGGCTTGGATGGCTTCATCGTGCTCGCAATGAGAGGAAGGATACCATGGAGCTGGACATCGAGATCGACGGCTGGCCGGAGGGGGACTGGCCCGCTTTGGCGGAGCGTGCCGGTGCGGCTGCTGCAGCGGTCGAACCAACGTTAATCAACGAACGCCTGACCGCATCGCTTCTCTTCACGACTGACGAGGAAGTTCACGCGCTGAACAAGCAGTGGCGCCATAAGGACAAGCCGACCAACGTCCTGTCATTTCCCATGCTTGAGCGCGACGATCTGCTCGATCTATCGAAGGATGGGCCGCCGGAAATGCTTGGTGATCTCGCGCTGTCTTACGAGACATGCGCCAGCGAGGCGCGCGACAAGAACGTATCGCTTTCCGATCACGCGGCCCATCTGATCGTCCACGGGCTGCTCCATCTTGCCGGGCATGATCATGTCGATTCCGACGCTCAGGCCGAAGCGATGGAGGCGCTTGAAATCGCAGCGCTTGCAAAATTAGGCATCGCGGACCCATATGGGGATCGCAACTGACTGGAGTGCATTGTTAGGGCCATGCCCGATTCGTCATCACCCGCGGGAGACGCGGAGAGTACCAGCGGGCTGATGCTCGCAATCCGGAAATTCTTCGACCCCGATCACGGCGAACGCTCGCTGCGCGCGCAGCTGGAAGAAGCGATCGACGAGCATGAGGGTGAGAACGGCGAAGAGGCGCCTGAAAACAGCGGCACCGGCGATCTGTCGCTGGTCGAGCGGCAGATGCTGCGCAATCTGTTGCACTTCTCCGAACACGATGCGGACGACGTAGCCGTGCCGCGCGGAGAGATCATCGCGATCGATGCCAAGGCGAGCTGGGACGAACTGGTCGATACGTTCGCCGAACACGGCCATTCGCGCATGCCGGTATATCGCGATCAGCTCGACGACGTGATCGGCATGATCCACATCAAGGACGTGTTCCCGATCCTCGCGCGCCGCGAACAGCCTCCGCGCGATTGGACCGTGCTGATGAGACAGCCGCTCTATGTTCCGCAAACGCGCAACGCTCTGGACGTGCTGGCCGATATGCGTGCGCAGCGTATGCATCTGGCTATCGTGGTGGACGAATTCTCCGGCACCGACGGCCTCATCACCATCGAAGATCTGGTCGAGGAAATCGTCGGCGATATCGAGGATGAGCACGATGATGCACCCGAAGAATGGATTGTCGATATCGGCGAGGGGATGTGGGATTGTGACGCCCGCGCCGAACTTGACGATGTGGCCGAGAACGTCTCGCCGGCGCTTGCTGAAGTTGAGGAATCTGTCGACACGCTTGGCGGTCTCGCCTTCGTGCTGGCAGAGCAGGTACCCGAGGTTGGCCGTATACTGGAGCATCCCAGTGGGTGGCGGATCGAAGTGACCGATGGCGATGAAACGCATGTGAAGCGTCTTCGCCTGCATGCCCCCGAACCGGATGCGACCACCGTGTGACAACTGTTGCAGATTTTTGCACATTCGCGCTCGACAGGCGTGATTTGCGTCAATAGCGTGCAACCATCATGGCAACACGGCGATTACCCCCACTTCGAGCGCTGGAGGCCTTCGTTCGCACGGTTCGCCTCGGCTCTGCGCGCGCGGCGGCAGACGAACTCGGTCTGAGCCCGTCGGCTCTTTCACGCCGGATCGGCAATCTCGAAGAATTCGTCGGCAAGAAGCTGTTCACGCGTGCCCGTCAGTCGATGAAGCTGACCGATGACGGCCATGCATTTTTCGAAGCAGTGAACCCGCAGCTTGAGGCATTGGCCCGCGCTGTTGAGAGCCAGTCGGAAAACCTTTCCGTCTTGCGCTTGCATTTGGGCGTCTTGCCGCTGTTCGGCACTCAACGTTTATTCCCACGGCTTGGAGAATTGCGCGAGCGGCACCCGCTTCTTCATATCGATATCGATACCGGGGCGCATCTGGAAGATCGGGTCGGCGACGTGCTCGATGCCGCCATCATCTTATCCCGTGGCCCGTCACGCGGGCTGCACGCAGTTCGTCTCGATTACAACAAGGTCCACGCAATTTGTAGCCGCGATCTTGCGGAGCGTCTGGGCTCCACCCCCGATGCATCACTGTTGATGAAGCAGACATTCCTGATCCACAACGAGCTTCCGGAAAGCTTCAATGCGTGGCGCCGGGAGATTGGCATGGGCGATCTTGAACCCACCGCGATCGACCATTTCGATTCGGGGCAGATTATGCTGGAAGCGGCCGCGCAAGGCCTCGGCATTGCGATCATGCATGACGATCACATGCGCCGGGCTGCCGATACCCGGCTAGCCAGACTTTTCGAGGTAGAGGTGGAAAGCCCCTACAGTTACTGGTTCGTGTGCAAGCCTACCGCGCTCGAAGAACGACCGGTGCGTCTGTTTCACGATTGGTTGGTAAAGGCGGGGCTTTAGTCCGAGATTTCGGTGCTCGCTTTTGGACGATAACGCACGGCTTCGACTACATGCTGGAAGTCGCGCAATGGTCCGCCGAGGTTAGCGACCAATTGCCGCTCGATCTCTTCTCTGGCCTTTGCGGCTACCGCCTTGCGCCCCCTGTAATCCACCGGGCTGAACGGCTCGAGATAGTGTAGCGAGAGCCGGAAGCTGCCTTTGCGCGCCATGACCCGCATCGCATTGTGCAGTCCGCTTTCCTCGCCGATCCAGGCGATATCCTCGGCGTTTTCTCCGTAATCCAGCACGACCGGCTGCACCATCACGCCCGCAGGGGGCGGTTCAAGCACGGATATCATGCTCGATTTGAACGGGAGAAGCGAATGGCCGTCGGTAACAGTGCCTTCGGGAAAAACCGTTACCGACCAGTTGTCCTGCAAAGCTTCTCGCAGCGCATTAATCTGCTCGGCCACGCCCATGCGGTTTTCGCGTTTGACGAACACGGTGCGATTGAGCCCACATAACCAGCCGATCACGGGCACTTCGGACAATTCCTGCTTGGCGACAAAGGCCGTACCGCTGGCGCCAGCCATGCTCAGGATATCGACCCAACTTATGTGGTTAGAGATGAAGAAGACGTCGCGCCGCAATGGCGTTCCGACGATCTTGACGCGCGCACCGACGATCCATGCGGTAAAGCGCAAGAAGAGCATGGGGAAGGGGGATCCATAGGCGAAGATCCGGTAGAGGTAATGCAGCGGCACGAACACCAATAGCAGGAGCAGGATGCCGAATGCGCGCAGGGAGAACCGGACCCAGCCAGCGACTGTTAGCGGTACTTTTTCGCCTCTCGCTGCCGCCAGTCGCTTGGCGGTATATTTCGCAAGCTTGCGCTCACTTTTCGCGGTCGAGGCGGACGCCATAGAGTTCCAGCCTGTGGTCGACCAGGCGATAACCGAGCTTGGCAGCAATCTGCTTTTGCAGGGCTTCAATTTCCGGATCGACGAATTCCACGACTTTGCCGGTTTCCACGTCGATCAGATGATCATGATGGGCTTCCGGCGCGGCTTCGTAACGGGCACGGCCATCGCCAAAATCATGGCGATCGAGAATGCCCGCCTCTTCGAAAAGCCGGACGGTACGATAGACCGTGGCAATTGAAATTCCCGAATCGATCTTGTTCGCCCGTTCGTGAAGCAGTTCGACATCGGGGTGATCGTCGCTTTCCGACAGCACCCGCGCGATTATGCGCCGCTGTTCGGTAATGCGCAGGCCCTTGTCGGCGCACAATTGTTCAAGATCGATTTTCTGGTGCAAGATGGATTCCCGAATGAAAAACGCCCCGCACCCTTATCGGGCCGGGACGTTTTGCTCAAGGCGAACCGGAGCGTTCAGGCCGTCTTCTTCTTCCGGCCCCGCTTCTGACCGGGCTTGCGGCCAAGGCCAATCTTCACGGCCAGTTCGCGGCGCTTTTCGGCATAGCTTGGCGCGACCATAGGATAATCGGACGGCAGGTTCCAACGCGCCCGGTATTCGTCAGGCGTCATGTCATAGGCCGTCTTGAGGTGGCGCTTGAGCATTTTCATCTTTTTGCCGTCTTCAAGGCAGATGATGTAATCCTTCTTGACCGACGAACGGATCGGTACGGCAGGTTCTAGCGGCGCTTCGCTGGTGGCTGTTTCCCCGTTGAGGCCCGAGAGCGCAGAATACACATTCGAGATCAATGTCGGGACGTCGTCTACGGATACGCTGTTGTTGCTGACATGCGCTGCGACGATATCCGAGGTGAGAGTGATAAGTGTCTCGGACATGTCTGTTTCAAATTTTTCCATTACTTTCCCTTTTATTTTGAGGGATATCGTTGAACGTCGCGACCCGTTCTTCCGGACATTGTATGAAAACGACAAAAAATTGCAAGTATTTCGCCAGGTTTTATTATCGGCGCTTAGCTACAATCTTTGCGCGAAGGTGATTGCATCCAACAGCGTGCCATCCAGCGTGCGGTAGTAATTCGCTCTACGGCCGATTGGCTCGAAACCGCAGGACAGGTACAATTTCTCAGCTGGATTATTTGCACGCATCTCCAAGAATACCCGCTCCGCTCCTTCTTTTCGGGCGACATCCGAAAAATATTCGATGAGCGCGCGGCCTACACCGTTATTTCTTACCTCGGGCCTAACGCCGATCAGCAGAAGTTCTTCTTCGCCAGGCGCGCGCCGCGCCAGAATGAACCCTGCTGCTTCGTGTCCCGGTGCTAGTAACCGCGCGTGTTTATCGAAAATAATCGCATAGGTGTGTGGCATGGCCAGCGAATTCTCGACCTGCTGCCGCGTCCAGGCTTCGCGCCAGTGTGGATCGAACGCAGCATCCATCACGCTCATAATGTGATCGAGGTCGCTCATTACATGGGGAGCTTTGCGTCGGGCGCCCGGCTATAAAGCGGGGACAGTTGGTCACGCAGCAGAGCGTCGGGCACAAGAAGGGCATCGCTCGCATTCGGCAGAATGATCGGCGCACTTGCAACGCCAATCATGGCACCAAGGTCCTCCGCTCTCGTGCCTGCCAGTATGTCCTGTGTCTTGCGCATGGCAGCGGTATCTGGAGACAACGAGGCGACATCATCCAATGGCATTCCATCAGTGCCGAAATCCTGCACGAACCACTCGCCGTGGCCCCCGGACATGCAGATCGTAACGGCCCGGTCAGTACCGGCGCGCGCCATGGCAGCAACCAGAGCTAGAGTAGGGTAGCCGCGTACCGGGATTTTCCAGGCCACACCCAAAGCACGAGCCACGGCTAGGCCGATGCGCACGCCGGTAAAACTTCCCGGACCTAAGGAGATGCGGATCTGCTCTGCATGGCCTTTTTCCGGCAGTTCCGCGATCATCGGAACGAGCCGTTCGGCATGGCCGCGACCAAGCACTTCGTGGCGGGCGTCTATCAATCGCCCCTGATCGAACAAGGCGATCGAACAGGCTTCGGTTGCAGTTTCAATGGCCAGAATGCGCATGAATACGCACTGCCTCAGGCAAAGCCGGCCTGCAAGTCAGGCGATGCGGTTGAACCTGTCGAAATCGGGTCGAGGACTGCGATCGAAAATGCTGCTTGGATCGCCGTACCCGATGGAGCAGATAAAATTGCTGCGAGTGCGTGGATCGTCGGCGAAGAATTCTTCGTCGACAGCCTTATTGTCAAAACCGGACATTGGGCCACAATCCAGCCCAACAGCTCTGGCAGCGATCATCAGATATGCGCCCTGCAAGGAGGAATTGCGAAACGCGCCTTCCTTACGTCCATCCTCGTCACCTTCGAACCAACTTTTGGCGTCGGTATGAGGGAACAGCCACGGCAGTTCCTCGTGGAAATCGATGTCATAGCCCACGATAGCCGTGACGGGAGCAGTCTTGATCTTGTCGCGATTTCCATCTGAGGCCAGCGCGGCAAGCTTGCCTTTGGCTTCCTGCGACTTCACCCAAACGATACGCGCAGGCTGCATGTTGGCCGATGTCGGGCCCATCTTCATCAATTCGTAGATCGCGTGAATTTGCTCGTCGCTTACCGATTTATCGAGCCAGCCGTTGTAACTGCGCGCTTCGCGGAAAATCTGGTCGAGCGCTTCGCCGGATAGGGCGGTGTCGTGAAACTGAGTGGTCATGAATTATCCCGGTTGGAACTGGAAGATCAGGCTGCCCGGACTTCAACGACCTCTGGGACATAATGTTTCAATAGACCTTCAATGCCATGCTTGAGCGTCGCCGTGGATGATGGACACCCGGAACACGCACCCTGCATTTGCAGATGAACTATGCCGTCACGGTACCCGCGATACTGAATATCGCCTCCGTCGCCCGCGACGGCCGGTCGGACCCTCGTTTCCAGCAATTCGTTGATCTGAGAAATGATGTCTGCATCTTCATCACGCTCGTCGACCAGCATACCCTGATCTTCCGGGGGAACCGAAATGCCGCCCGCGCTGCCCGGTGTGAAGAGCGGTGCCTGCGCAACGAAATGGTCGAGCAGAATCGCCAGCACCTGCGGCTTGAGATCGGTCCAGTTTACCCCTGGTGCAGCCGTGACGGTGACAAAATCACCGCCGAAGAACACATTCACCACCTCTCCGGTATCGAAGATTGCCTGGGCCAGCGGGCTGGCCTCTGCCGCCTCCGGCGTGGCAAATTCGCGTGTTCCCTGTCCCATGACCTGCTGGCCGGGAAGGAACTTGAGGCTCGCCGGGTTGGGCGTGGTTTCGGTCTCTATGAACATGCCTGACGATGTAGGAAGCTCGGGAACCGGGGACAAGGACGGAACGCTTGGCACGTGAACATTCACCTAGCCTTCACGGTTGTCCCGCCTATATGCCTTCCATGACCAATTTTTCGCGCGCCGTCCGGCGTCTCGCGCTTTTTCTTCCCGCTGCGCTGCTCGTACCGCAGCCCATCCTCGCGCAGGAACCGGCCGTTCCGGCTCCGCAATATATAACTCCGGCCGGTGAAACGCCGTGGATTTATGAAGGCAGCGACGTTCCGCGAGACGAGGAATGGACCTTCGGTGAATTGCCCAATGGTCTGCGCTATGCCGTTCGCAAGAACGGCGTGCCGCCCGATCAGGTTTCCGTTCGCGTTCGTATCGATGCAGGGTCCTTGCATGAAGAGGATTCAGAACGCGGCTATGCCCACCTTCTGGAGCATCTGCTTTTCCGCGAAAGCCAGTATCTGAAGGTCGGAGCGGCCATTCCGACATGGCAGCGGCTCGGTGCGACCTTCGGCAGCGATACCAATGCGCATACCAGCCCGACGGAAACCGTCTTCAAGCTGGATCTGCCCAATACTAATGCGGCCAAGCTGGCAGAAAGCATGAAGCTTCTTTCCGGCATGGTGCGCAGCCCAGTTCTATCCGATACGAACGTGAAGGCAGAGGTACCGATCGTACTTGCTGAAAAGCGTGAACGTGGCGGAGCATCCGAGCGGGCCGGCAATGCCAGCCGAGAAGTGCTTTTTGCCGGACAGCGACTGGCGAACCGCATCCCGATCGGGACCGAAGAAACCCTGCGGGCTGCAACCGGCGATAGCGTCAGCGCCTTCTACAAACGTTGGTATCGCCCTGAAAACGTGGTCGTTGTTGCTGCAGGCGATATCGACCCGATGGTGCTTGCTGCGGAAATCGAAAAGTGGTTCGGCGACTGGCAGGGCGATGGGCCTGCAGTCGCGGCGCCCGATTTCGGCGATCCGGTGGCACCCGCCGGAGCCGATCCGGCCAACCCGGTCGGCGAGATCGGCGTCATCGTCGAGCCCGACCTGCCTCGTTCGTTCACGTACACGATCATGCGCCCCTGGCGACCGGTTCAGGACACAGTAGCCTATAACGAAGGTTTGCTTCGCGACGCCTTGGCTCAGGCTCTCATCAATAGGCGACTTGAATCGCGCGCGCGTTCGGGCGGCAGCTATCTCTATGCGCAGGTATCGCAGGATGATGTCAGCCGGTCGTCAGACATGACCTTCGTCACTTTCGCTCCTTTGACCAGCGACTGGAAAGCGGCGCTCGATGATATTCGCGGCGTAATCGCCGATGCGCTGGCCACTCCGCCGACGCAGGACGAAATCGATCGAGAACTTGCCGAATTCGAAATTGTTTTCAAAAGCCAGGTCGAGCAGCGGCGCGTCCTGCCTGGGCCGCAGCTGGCCGACGACATTGTGAACGCTGTCGATATTCGCGAAGCGGTCGCTGCTCCAGAAACGGTCCTTACCGTTTTCAATTCGATGAAGCAGACTTTGACGCCGGAACTCGTGCTCGAACATACGCGGGCGTTGTTTACAGGCGATGTTATCCGTGCGGCCTATGTCACACCGGCAACGGGTGAGGCGGATGAGGAGGCGATACGATCTGCACTCAAGGAAACGGTCGCAGCCGATACGGGTTCGCGCCTGACGGGTCGCGCCGTGTCTTTCGAAGATTTGCCCGCAGTCGGTGAGCCGGGTCAGGTAACTGCTCAGGGACCGATCGGCGTTCTCGACATTGAAAAGGTTGAATTCGCCAATGGCGTGAAGGCCATCCTGTGGTCTAACGATGCCGAACCTGGACGGGTAGCGGTCAAGGTTCGTTTCGGCGCCGGCTATCGCGCACTCGACGCGGACGATGCCGTGTATGCAAATCTCGGCAGTTCTGCACTGATCGGTTCGGGTATCGGCGAGCTAGGCCAGGAAGAACTCGATCGTCTTGCTACAGGCCGCAAGTTCGGCTTCGATTTTGAAACCGGTGACGGCGCATTCACCTTCTATGCGCAAACGCGCGAAGCTGATCTCGATGAACAGCTCTATCTGTTCGCTGCCAAGCTGGCGATGCCGGGCTGGGATCCCAATCCGGTAATTCGTGCAAAGGCGGCGGGCAAACTCGCTTACGAAAGTTACGCTGCGAGCCCCGGCGGTATCCTTCAGCGCGATCTGGAATATCTGCTGCGCGATAGCGATCCGCGTTTCCAGACGCCCACGCCAGAAATGTTCGATGCTGCAACGCCGGAGAAGTTCCGCGAAGTATGGGAGCCGCTGCTCAAGCAGGGACCGGTCGAAGTGCTCGTCTTTGGTGAATTCGACAAAGCGGCTACGATCGAAACGCTGCGCAAGACGTTCGGGGCGTTGCCTGCGCGCGAAGAGCCTAGCGCTGCTGTCCTGAACCGCGGGGTCGACTTTCCCGAAGCCGGCGAGACGGTTGTTCGCCATCACCGCGGCGATGCCAATCAGGCAGCCGCCGTCGTCGCCTGGCCGAGCGGGGCGGGCGTCGACAATCTGCGCGAATCGCGTCACCTCGAGGTACTCACGTCGGTCTTCAACAACCGCCTGATGGACGCCATGCGTGAACATGCCGGCGCGAGCTATTCGCCGGTTGTCCGGTCTGAATGGCCGAGCGACGTTAAAAGTGGCGGCCGGATCGCGGCACTCGCCCAATTGCGTCCCGAAGACGTGCCGGTCTTCTTCGCCGAAGCCGAACGTATTGCGAAGGAACTGGCGAGCGAACCGGTCAGTCAGGACGAATACGACCGCGTCGTCGAACCGCTCCGCCAGTACGTCAGCCGAGCCTCAACCGGTAACCTCTTCTGGCTTTACCAGCTCGAAGGCTCGACCGTCGATGCTCGCCGGGTAGACATGCTGCGCTATCTGCTAGCCGATTACACCGAAGTTCCACCTGCTCAATTGCAGGCGTTGGCGCAGAAGTATTTCGGGTCCCGCGCAGGCTGGCACCTGGCGATCATCCCCCAAGGGCAAGAACTTGCAACTGCGGCCAACGTCGGAGCCGCTGCGGCCAGCGGCTGAGCCGGTCACTGCAATCGGCTTTTTAAGCTGGCCAAGCAAATGCTGCTTGCGACATGGCACCTGTTCGTCTGCTAAGGGGCGGATAGTCAGGCGCGACTTTCAGCGCCGCAGATGGAAAATATAATGGCAACGAATTGGGCACCCGACAGCTGGCAGGGATTCACGGCGAAGCATTTGCCGACTTATCCCGACGCGGCTGCTCTCGATGCCGCAACGACGACGCTCGAGACGCATCCTCCGCTGGTTTTCGCAGGCGAGGCGCGCGCGCTCAAGGCGGATCTGGCGGAGGTCGCGCAAGGCCACGCATTCCTGCTCCAGGGTGGGGATTGCGCGGAAAGCTTCGCCGAATTCCATCCGAACAATATCCGCGATACATTTCGCGTGCTGTTGCAGATGGCCGTTGTCATGACCTTCGCCAGCAAGAAACCAGTGGTCAAGGTCGGGCGCATGGCAGGCCAGTTCGCCAAGCCGCGCAGTTCCGACACCGAAACGCAAGGATCGGTCACGCTACCGAGCTATTTCGGCGACAACATCAATGGCATCGAATTCGACGAAGCCACCCGCGCAGCCGATCCGCAGCGCATGGTGCGCGCCTATTCGCAGGCCGCGGCCACGCTCAACCTGCTGCGTGCCTTCGCCACCGGAGGCTATGCCAATCTCCGCCAGGTTCATCAGTGGACGCTGGATTTCATGGGCCGCAGCCCGTGGGCTGACAAATTTTCGGACATTGCCGATCGCATCGGTGAAGCCCTCGATTTCATGGAAGCGTGCGGGGTCGATCCGCAGGTGCTACCACATTTGCAGCGCACCAGCTTTTACACGAGCCACGAAGCGCTGCTGCTCCCGTACGAACAGGCCATGACCCGGCGGGACAGCCTGACGGGCGATTGGTACGATACCAGCGCGCACATGGTCTGGATCGGCGACCGTACTCGGTTCGATGATAGTGCGCATGTCGAATTCTGCCGCGGGATCGGCAATCCGTTGGGGATGAAATGCGGCCCCAGCCTCGAAACGGATGCTATGCTGCGCCTGCTCGATACGCTCAACCCTGCGCGCGAACCGGGCCGCATCACGCTGATCAGTCGTTTCGGCCACGACAAGGTGGAAGAAGGCCTGCCCCGCCTCGTTCGGGCGGTAAAGGCGGAAGGCCACCCCGTGGTGTGGAGTTGCGACCCGATGCACGGCAACGTCGTCAAATCGGAAAGCGGCTACAAGACGCGGCCCTTCGATCGTATTCTGACCGAGGTGAAGGGCTTCTTCGCCGTCCATCGTGCCGAAGGGACGCATCCGGGCGGTATCCATGTCGAAATGACCGGGCAGGACGTGACCGAATGTGTGGGCGGAGCGGTGGCGATCACCGATGAAGCGTTGAAAGATCGCTATCACACGCATTGCGATCCCCGCCTCAACGCTGCTCAGTCTCTCGAGCTTGCCTTCCTGATCGCTGAGATGCTGAACGAAGAACAGGCCGTTCGCCGTGCTGACGCAGCCTGATCCTTCTTTCCGGCGCGAGTCTGCACCACGAGGGTGCGGAACCCGGCGACCTCCGCTGCATTATTCGGAGAATGCAGTTCACTTCATTGTTCGGGCGGGCTTTTTTACCTCAACCCTTTAAACGCTGGGTGAATCGCGTCATAATGGGACAGGCCAGCCATGTCCCGGCTGCCGAAATATAAAGGGGGGGATAGACGATGCCCCATGCCCAGCCGCGATCGGTCCTGACGTTAGGGGAAGATCTTCCGGCACGCTACGCCGCTGTCCGCGCGTTGAGCCAGGCTCTGGCCGCGCCGCTGTCCGATGCCGACGCTACCATTCAGTCAATGGAAGATGCCAGTCCTGCGAAATGGCATCTCGCCCATACCACATGGTTCTGGGAAACCTTTCTGCTGCGCGATCATGCCGAAGGCTACGCGCTCTACGACGAGAATTGGCCCTTCGTCTTCAATTCCTATTACGAGACAGAGGGTGAGCGCATTGCCAGGTTTTCGCGTGGAATGCTTTCGCGTCCGACGCTGTCCGATATCGTGGAATGGCGCAGCCATGTCGATGCAGCAATGGATGGTCTGTTAGGGCGCGAAGAACTGGCGCCGCTGATCGAGCTGGGTCTGAGCCACGAACAGCAGCATCAGGAATTGCTGCTAACCGATATCAAACACGCCCTGTTTCAGAACCCTCTTGGCGTGAAGATGTGGGATGTATCTGCAGCAAAAGCGCATTCCAGCCCGAACGATTGGCATTCGCACCCCGGCGGCATCGCGCGGATAGGTCATCAAACAGACGGGTTCGCCTTCGACAACGAGGGACCTGCTCACCGCGTTCTCCTCGAACCTTTCGCTCTGTCCTCGCGACTTGTCACCAATGGCGAATGGGATGAATTCATAGCCGACGGCGGATACGATACGGCGACCTTGTGGCTTTCGGACGGATGGGGCTGGGTACGGGAGAACGCCATTCGTGCCCCGCTTTATTGGCGCGATGACGAACAGTTTACTCACGCCGGCTGGCAGACGCGCGATCCCGATGCCCCGGTAACGCACATCTCTTACTTCGAGGCTGATGCTTTCGCCAGTTGGGCTGGCCACCGCCTGCCAACCGAATTCGAATGGGAAGCCATCGCCCGTGGGCAGGAAGGCGAATTGCCTGCGCATGACCCTCAGGGCGGCAATCAGCTTGACGACGCGACACCCCCGCTGCCGCGTGGCGGCGCCGAACTGTTCGGCGATTGTTGGCAGTTCACCCGGTCCGGATATCTACCCTACCCACGTTTTCGACCTGTCGAAGGTGCCGTGGGCGAATATAACGGCAAGTTCATGAGCGGGCAGTTCGTCTTGAAGGGTGCGAGCTGCGCGACCGCTCGCGGTCATTCGCGAGCAAGCTATCGCAACTTCTTCTACCCACACCAACGGTGGCAATTCACCGGCGTCAGGCTGGCAAAGGACATCTGATGAAAACCGATACTGGCATTGCACTTGTCGATTTGGACGAGGAGGGGGTCGATCGCGCTTTTCGTGCCGACGTACTCAAGGGACTAAATCAGCTGCCGAAGGCCATACCGGCGCGCTGGTTTTACGATCAGGAAGGCTCACGGCTGTTCGAACGCATCACGCAACTGGACGAATATTATCCCACTCGCGCGGAAACCGATATTCTCAAGACGCGCAGCAATGAATTCGCCCAACTCGTTGGGCAGGGCAGGGCTGTGGTCGAATTTGGATCTGGCAGTTCGGTCAAGACGCCGCTTCTGCTCGAGGCGATCGATCCGGCAGCCTATGTCCCTCTCGATATCTCGGGCGATTTCCTGCGCGAAAGCGCTGTTGCCTTGTCGCAGAAATTTCCCGATCTCCCGGTTCACCCGGTAGAGGCCGACTTCATGCGCCGCGTGAGCCTGCCCGACGGCGTCGGGCCACTCAAGAAACTCGGATTCTTCCCGGGCTCGACCATCGGCAACATGGTTCCGCGCACGGCGGTCGACCTGCTTCGCTCGATGCGAGCCACGCTCGGAGCGGATGAAGGCGAAAGCCCGCTGCTCCTGATCGGGATGGATCTCGTCAAGGAACAGCAGAAACTCGAAGCGGCCTATGACGATTCCGACGGTGTGACGGCCGCCTTCAACATGAATCTCGTCACGCGCATCAACCGTGAACTTTCAGGGACCATTCCCGCGGATGCTCTCGACCACCGCGCTGTATGGAACGACGATCTCGCACGGGTCGAAATGCACCTGGTCGCCAATCGGGACATCGACTTCACCGTATCGGGTGAAAGCTTTTCGATGCGTTCCGGTGAAACGATACATACCGAAAATAGCCACAAATTCACGCCTCGTAGTGCGAACCTGCTGCTTCTTGCCGGCGGTTGGACGCCGATCAAGCGATGGGTCGACGAAGATGAAAGGTTTTCGGTGGTACTAGCTCGCGCAACCGAGCAACGCGAAGCGCCCTGAGCCACTGCGGCTATTCATGGACGTGTCACCGGCACGTTCCTATATGTAAATAATGGAACTCGAGCCCGTTTTCAGCGCCGCTGCGGATACACTGCGTGCCATTCCCCGGTCGGAGCTGCTGATGGCGGCGGTCGTCGCCATGCTTGTGGGGTGGTTCGGCGCAGTGATCGCCAAACGCTCGATGCTCGGCGGGGTCCTGCGCATGGCTAGTTCACTTGCGCTTGGTCTCATCCTCCTTACTGTCGTCCTGCAGCTCTCGCGTTTCGATCCCCGCTTCGACATGGCCGTCCCGCAGATCGGCCTGCCCGAACAGGTCGTCGAAGGCGGCGAGACGCGCATTCCCCTATCCGCCGACGGGCATTTCTGGGTCCGTGCCGATGTAAACGGCGTGCCGGGAAATTTCATGATCGATACCGGCGCGACGCTGACGGCGATTTCAGCTGGGCTGGCAGAACGGGCGGGGCTCGAACCAAGGCGCGGCGGCATCCCCATCATGCTCGGCACGGCGAATGGGACGGTACAGGCGCATGTGGCAACGGTCGATAGCCTTACCTTCGGCAATGTCAGCGCCAGCGGCACCGATGCTGCGATTGCGGAGAACTTCGGCGACTTCAATGTCATCGGGATGAATGTGCTTGCGCGCCTCGGCTCCTGGCGGGTGGAAGACAACACCCTGATCCTTGTTCCTCGAGCAGAAGATACGATTTCATGAACTCTGGCGTTTGACCGCGCTGCCGGAGCCGCTAGTGGCTTGCAGTATGGACGGTTCGACCACGCTCCCCGCCCCGCCGCTGCTCGGTGAACTCCTCGTGCAGGGACCGGTCGCGCTTTTCCTCGATTTTGATGGCACACTGGTGGAAATTGCTGCTCGGCCCGGTGAAATTTACGTGCCGGATGCGCTGGCAGGCGCCCTTCAGACCTTGAGCAGTCGGCTGGACGGCAGATTGGCCTTGGTCAGCGGCCGCGCACTGGATGATCTGGCAGGCCACCTGGGTGAACTGGCCGTATGCCGCGCGGGTTCGCATGGTGCATCGCGCTATCTCGCCGATGGCACCCGCTTGGGCGAAGAGCCGCGCGGACTGGCAGATAGCTCGATTGCCGAACTCAAATCCTATGCCGAAGACAATGGGTTGTTCTACGAAGAGAAAGCGCACGGCGGTGCCCTGCATTTTCGTGATCAACCAGCCAAAAAGGACGCGACGCTTGCTTTTGCAGCAGATTTCGCCGGATCGCGCGATCTCTGTGTTACCAGTGGGAAAGGCGTGGTCGAACTCGTCCGGCCGGGCGCTACCAAAGCCGCAGCAGTCGAAGCTTTCATGGAAATAGCTCCCTTTGCGGGCGCCACTCCCGTGTTCATTGGCGATGATGTGACCGACGAGGACGGGTTCGCTGGCGCGATAAAATTCGGCGGATTCGGCATCGCCGTCGGAGAACGTCCGAGTGAGCGGGCACGATACGCTCTCGGCAGCGTTGCTGCAGTGCACCATTGGTTGGAGATATGATGAAGCCCGATCTCGAGCTTTCCCCTATCGGTAATTGTCAGGTCAGCGCCTTGATCGATCGTGAGGGAGCCATCGTCTGGGGCTGTGTTCCCCGCGTGGATGGCGACCCGGTCTTCTGTTCTCTGTTGAACGGTGATGCGCGGGATCGTGGTATCTGGCGCTTCGAATTGGAAGGCCAGACCAGCGCTACGCAGCGTTATGAACGCAATACCGCCATTCTCGTCACGCGCTTGGAAAGCGAAGACGGAAGCGCAGTGGAGATCCACGATTTCGCGCCGCGCTTCGAACGTTCGGGTCGGATGTATCGTCCCGTAGCCTATGCCCGCATCGTCAGGCCGGTGGCTGGTGCGCCGCGCATGCGTGTGGTGCTGGCACCGATGATGGAATATGGGGCCAAGCTTGCCGAAACCACCAACGGCACCAACCATGTTCGCTATCTAATCGGTCCGCAGGCATTGCGCCTGACGACTGATGCGCCAGTAGGGTATGTGCTCGAAGGCCGCAGTTACCGGGTTGAGAGTGATCAGCACTTCTTTCTCGGCCCCGATGAACCCTTCGTCGGCAACATCCGCAGCGAAGTCCGTCGTTCGGAAGCGGCAACAGCCCGCTACTGGCAGCATTGGGTGCGCGGTCTGCATATACCCCTCGAATGGCAGGAAGAAGTCATCCGGGCGGCAATCGCGCTCAAGTTGTGTCAGCATGAAGAAACCGGCGCGATCGTCGCTGCACTTACTACGTCTATTCCGGAAGCAGCGAACAGCCAGCGCAACTGGGACTACCGTTACTGTTGGATCCGCGACAGCTATTACACCGTGCAGGCGCTTAATCGCCTCGGCGCGCTCGATGTGCTGGAGAAATATCTCGCCTATCTGCGCAACATCGTGGACCTGGCCCGCGGCGGGCAAATCCAGCCGCTGTATTCGGTAATGGGGGAAACCGAACTCCACGAATTCGAAGCCGAAAAGCTCGCGGGTTATCGCGGCATGGGGCCGGTGCGTGTGGGTAATGCCGCCTACAAACAGGTTCAGTATGATTGCTACGGCCAGATCGTCATGCCGACCGCGCAGGCCTTCTTCGACACCCGCCTGCTGCGCATGGCCGACGACCGCGATTTCGAGCATCTAGAAGAAGTTGGCGAAGCCGCGTGGGCCAAGCATGACAAACCCGACGCAGGGTTATGGGAGTTTCGTACCCGGCAGGAAGTGCATACCTATTCCGCCGTCATGTGCTGGGCCGCCTGCGACCGTCTCGCGAACGTCGCTGCTCGTCTGGGCAAAGGCGACCGCGTAATTTATTGGCAGGAAAGGGCATCTGCCATACGCGCAAAGATAGAAGAGATGGCGTGGGCGGACGAAGGCGACCATTACCGCGCCAGCTTCCAGAGCGACTATCTCGACGCCAGTCTGCTGCAGATGGTTGAACTGCGTTATCTGAAGCCCGACGACGAGCGCTTCCTGAAGACCTTCGCCGCTATCGAGCGCGACCTGCGCCGCGGCAACCATATGCTTCGATATGCAGCGGAAGACGATTTCGGTGCGCCCGAGACTGCGTTCAACGTCTGCACCTTCTGGCTGATCGAAGCGTTGGCGCTTGTTGGGCGCCGCGATGAGGCTCGCGGTATCTTTGGCGATATGCTCAGTCATACGACCCATTCCGGCCTGCTTAGCGAAGACCTCGATTATGAAACGGGCGAGCTTTGGGGGAACTTCCCGCAGACCTACTCGCTAGTTGGTATAATCAACTGCGCTGGCCTTTTGAGCAAACCCTGGAGCGAAGTCCGCTGACCGGAGATCCACGCCTCGTCGTCATTTCCAACCGCGTTGCGGTACCCAAAGCCCGTGGAGCGGCCGGTGCCCAAGGTGGCCTAGCAGGCGCGCTGCATGCAGCGTTGAAAGATCGCAAAGGCTTGTGGTTCGGGTGGTCCGGCGAGGAAAGCGAAAGCGGCCGGACGGGTCACATCGATACGCAAACGTCCGACGGGGTAACAACAGCCACGCTCGATCTCTCGCAGCGCGATATCGATGAATATTATAATGGCTATGCCAATTCGACCTTATGGCCGCTATTTCACGATCGACTTGATCTGGCAGAATACGAGCGTGAAACGGCCAAGGGATACGAGCGTGTAAACGAGCGCTTTGCCGAACTCGGCGCTCCTCTGATTGACGCAGAAGATATTGTTTGGGTTCACGATTACCACTTGATCCCGCTCGGCGAACGGCTGCGTTCACGCGGGCTCAAGAACCGCATGGGGTTTTTTCTCCACATTCCCTGGCCGGCCACCAGGATGTTCGTCTCTCTGCCGTATCACGAACGGCTGGTCCGAACTCTGCTATTCTACGACGTCGTTGGTTTTCAAACGCAGGAATGGCTCGAAAGCTTTCTGCATTATTGCGAAAACGAACTGCGCGCGGAAGTTGACAAGGCCAGTGGCACGGTCACCTTTGAAGGCCGCACCACCATCGCAAGAGCTTATCCTATCGGCATCGACTGGGAACATTTCTCGAAGCTTGGTGAGAATGGTGAGGCGCGGCAGGCGCAACAGCGGCTGATCAGTTCGACGCGTCGACGCATCGCGATGATCGGTGTGGATAGGCTCGACTATTCGAAGGGAATTCCCGAGCGCATAGACGGCATCGGACGGTTCTTCGATAAAAACCCGGAGAGCATTCGCGATCTCGTCTTCATTCAGATCGCTCCGCCGAGCCGGGAAGACGTTGGCAGTTATCAGGAAATCCGTGCTGCCCTTGAACAGAAATGTGGCCAGATCAATGGTGCGCGAAGCGAAGTCGACATGGTGCCCATCCGGTATGTGAACCGGGGATATAGCCACGCTGAACTTTTCGGGTTCTTTCGCGGGGCCAAGATCGGATTGGTTACGCCACTCCGCGATGGCATGAACCTTGTGGCGAAAGAATATGTTGCTGCGCAGGATCCGGAAGATCCCGGGGTTCTCATCCTTTCACGCTTTGCCGGCGCTGCCGCTCAACTAAAAGATGCAGTTCTGGTCAATCCGCACAGCCCCGACGACATCGCCCACGCTATTCGCATTGCGCTCGATATGCCGCTGGATGAGCGGAAGCGGCGGTACGAGAAGATGATTGCAACGGTGCGCGATGACAATGTCCAGAACTGGACCAGGGACTTCCTTCGCGATCTTTCCGAGGCCTGATCAGGACCTGCGCGATTGCGTATGCGATGCGCGACTGCCACCGTCGCCGCCATGATTCGAGATCCTTTTCTTCAAACGCAGGGCATCCACAACTTTCGCGACTATGGCGGATGGGCCACGAAAGACGGGGGCGCCGTTCGTACGGGGCTGCTCTTTCGCTCCGGCCATCACGTCGGCGCGACTGACGCAGACCTTGCAGCTATCGCTCCGCTGGACATCCATACCGTCATCGATCTGCGCGGTGAGAGCGAGCGCAGCGCCAACCCCTGCCGGCGGGTCGAGGGTTTTGATGGCGAAGTTCTGTTCTACGAAGGGGAAACGACAAGCAGTCCCCCTCATATGGATATCGATCCCGAGATGAGTGCGGGCGATTTCGCGCGTCAGCGCATGTTGGCAGTCTATACTCGTATGCCCGACAATCCGGCGATGATCGACATGTTCGGCCGCTATCTCAACATTCTTGCTAACAGCGATGGAGCTAGCCTGGTCCATTGTTATGCCGGGAAGGACCGGACGGGCGTTGCGGCGACCATGCTGCTGCATATTCTCGGGGTATCCGAAGAGAACCAGCGACGTGAATTTTTGCGAACCAATGACAGCCCTACGTTCGAAGTTCTCGCGCGCCAGTCACTCCCCGGCATCGAAGCGCGGCTCGGGCGAAAGCTGGATGAGAGTGCGGCAAAGGACCTGCTCGGTGTGCGTGAAGAGTATCTCGAACGCTTTCTCGAAATCGCGAGCGATCGCCACGGGAGCTTCGATGGCTATCTGGAACAGGCGATAGGTGTGGATGAAGCGCTTCGTGAAGCCCTGATCACACGCTTCGTGGCGTGACTCTCGGTCCTGCGGTTCCCATATAGCCGCAAAACCCATTCAGACTTACGGAATTGACGATATGGCTACCCATCGCACCAAGATGCTTATCATCGGCTCGGGCCCGGCAGGCTATTCTGCCGCCATTTACGCAGCGCGAGCAATGATGGAGCCCATCGTGGTGCAGGGGCTGCAGCCCGGCGGCCAGTTGACCATCACGACCGATGTCGAAAACTATCCCGGCTTCGCAGACGTTATCCAGGGCCCTTGGCTGATGGAGCAGATGCAGAAGCAGGCCGAGCATGTCGGTACGCGCATGATGTGGGACACGATTGTCGATGTGGACATCGCTGGCGGATCGCCTTTCAAGGCGATCGGAGACAGCGGCGACGAATACATCGCAGACGTTCTGGTGATCGCCACAGGGGCCCAGGCCAAGTGGCTCGGCGTTCCGGGCGAGCATGAGCTGGGCGGCAAGGGCGTTTCAGCCTGTGCCACGTGCGATGGCTTCTTCTATCGCGGCAAGAAGGTAGCAGTGATCGGCGGCGGCAATACCGCAGTCGAAGAAGCCCTGTACCTGACCAACCATTCTGACGATGTGACGCTGATCCATCGCCGCGACGAATTGCGCGCGGAGAAGATCCTGCAGGAACGCCTGCTCAATCATCCCAAGATCAGCGTGCTGTGGAACAAGACGGTCGAGAGTTTCGAGGCAGGTCCGTCGGGAGCACTGGCCCATCTCAACTTGCGCGACACGGTGACGGGTGATGCGAGCACCTTCGACGTTGACGGCGGCTTCGTCGCCATTGGCCACGCCCCCGCCACCGAACTGTTCAAAAGCAAGCTGCCGATGGACGACGGTGGTTACCTGCTGACCGAGCCGGGTTCACCCAAGACGGAAGTTCCGGGCGTATTCGCAGCGGGCGACGTCACCGACCACGTTTATCGCCAGGCGGTTACGGCCGCCGGGATGGGCTGCATGGCCGCGCTCGATGCAGAACGCTTCCTTGCCAACCTCGAGATCGACATCGACGGCCACGCGCATGCAGCCAAGGAGGCTGCAGAGTAAGCGGCCCGGTCCCCGTCAGATGTGAAGATCGAACACGGCGATGGCGGCGTGGAAGATCAACGCAATCAAAGCGATGCTGGACAGCGCAAATAGAACGAAGCGGACCATCACCACATTGGCGGTCGCCTGTACCAGCGAGTGGGTGATCCTGAGACCTACATAAATCCAGGCGATCAGCGCGTTCATGCCGTCACCCCAGCCAATCAGGGCGAGCAGAAGCGCGACCGCGTAGAACACCGTCGGCTGTTCGTGCAGGTGGTTGTAGTTATGTGCCTTCCATTGCACCTGCTCGGGAAGACGTTCGTCGAGCGTCCCAGTCTTGCGCGCGTCGTCGGGCTGGATCTTCGCCTTCGACATGGCCGGAATGCGGGTGGCGTACATCCAGAGCCACATGATCATGGTCCACGCCATCAGCACGACGACAGGCTGGAGAATTTGCGAATCAATCATCGAAGCGGTCCCTGTCATGCCGGCGCCAGGCTCGGGTCATGGAACATGGTGAGGGCAATGGCACGATAGGCGAGATACATCAGCGCCGCGCTCGACAGGAAGAAGAGCAGGAACCGGATCTTTACGACGTTTACCGTGGCCTGCCAGACCGAATGCACGATACGCAGAGCGACATAGATCCATGCAGCAACGACGTCGAAAGCACTGGCGCCGAGCAGCGCGATGATGATCGTGACGGCGTAGAACAGCGTCGGCTGTTCCATGAGGTGAGCGTAATTATGCGCTTTCCAGTTGATCTTGTCCGGCAGGACCCCTTCGAGATCCTGGCCGCGACCGCCCGGACGGGCATTTCCCAGGCCGCCACCGGCCTTGCCCATCGCTGGCAGGCGCGTTGCAGCCATCCAGACAAGCATTATCAGCGACCACGCGATCAGTACCGCCGCGGGTGCGAGCATCTGGGCTAGCATTGTCGATTTCTCCCCTTTGACCCTTGCCGCCGAACGTGCGGCGGCGCGGATCGATTGTCAAACGCAACTATCGATCGGTGATGGTCGCAGCGAAGCTTGCTGCGTCGGTGTTGCCTCCGGTGACCATGATCACCGTGTCCTCGTCCACCGCGACCTTGCCCGCCAGCGCTGCGGCAAGGGCGGCAGCGCCGCCGGGTTCGACCACGAGGTTGAGATGGCCGAAGGCGAAGCGCTGGGCTGCCCGGACTTCCTCGTCGGTTACAGTGCTACCGGGTTCGGCGCGTCCCTGAAGGACCGACAGGTTGATCGGCTTGGTCGCATCGGGCTGCAGGGCGTCGCAGATGGTTGAAGGCGGGTTCTCGCCGACATGGACCACCTCGCCAGCCGCAATCGCCCGACCGACCATGTCCCACCCGTGCGGCTCGACGATATGGATAGTACTTTCAGGACAGGCGAGAGCGAGACCGGCCGCCAGGCCGCCGCCGCCGCAGCAGACCAGCAGGCGCGACGGTGCACGGCCAAGCTGCGCCTCGATCTCTATGCCGGCGCCTCCCTGTCCTTCGATGACCCAGGGATCGCCGAAGGCGTGAACGAGGACTGCGCGGCGTTCTTCCACCAGCTTTGCCGCCACGTCGTCCCGGTTTTGCCCAGGGCGGTCATACAGAACGATTTCCGCGCCCAGAGCACGGGTTGCTTCCAGCTTCACCTGTGGAGCGTTGCGCGGCATCACAATCGCGGCGGCAATCCCGAGACGACGAGCCGCCCAGGCGACGCCCTGCGCGTGGTTGCCCGAGGAAACGGCGATCACGCCGCGCGCCCGTTCCGTGTCATCAAGGTTCGAAAGCCGCCACCAGCCCCCGCGGATTTTGAACGCGCCGACGGGCTGCAGGCTTTCCGCTTTCACATGGCAGCGAACCCCGCCGATCTCGACCGGCAAAAGCGGGGTGGGGGGCAAGATAGCGGCGACAGAGCGCGCTGCGGCAAGCACGCCGTCGCGATTCGGTGCGCGGATATCGCTCATCAGTTCGTCGCTCCGGCAGAACACATGGACCGCATGTTACACCGTCCAAGGGCAAAAAAATCCGGCCCGGTTTGGCGCTGCAAACGGGCGGAGAGGGGGCAGGGGATATATTTGGTCATGTACCCGGCTATGCCGAAATTACGCAAAGTAGGAAACGGGGATGGCGGATCGTTTGGCGCTGCCGGTGCATTTCGCTAGGGAGCGCCCAAGATTCGAACCCGGAGAATATTTTCATGTCGACAGTCCTCGTGATCGGTGCCGGCGGCGTCAGCTCGGTCTGCGTCCACAAGATGGCGATGAACCCCGATATCTTCACCAATATCCACCTGGCCAGCCGCACCAAGAGCAAGTGCGATACGATCGCCGCTTCCGTGAAGGAGCGTACGGGGGTGGATGTGAGCACCTATGAGATCGACGCCGAGGAAGTTCCGGCAATGGTCAATCTGATCAAGAAGATCGGTCCCGAACTCGTCGTCAATCTGGCCCTGCCGTATCAGGATCTGCCGATCATGGACGCCTGCCTGGAAGCGGGCGTCGATTATCTGGACACGGCCAATTACGAACCGAAGGACGAAGCCAAGTTCGAATATCACTGGCAGTGGGCCTATCAGGACCGCTTCAAGAGCGCAGGACTGATGGCGCTGCTGGGATCGGGTTTCGATCCCGGTGTGACCAGCGTCTTCACCATGTGGCTCAAGAAGCACAAGCTGAAGACCATTCGCCAGCTCGATATTCTCGACTGCAACGGCGGCGACCATGGCCAGGCCTTCGCCACCAATTTCAATCCCGAAATTAACATTCGCGAAGTGACCGCACCTGCGCGCCACTGGGAAAACGGTGAATTCGTCGAAACCCCGGCCATGGGCAAGAAGGTCGAATTCGACTTCGAGGCGGTCGGCCCGAAGAACATGTACATGATGTACCACGAAGAGCTGGAAAGCCTCGCCAAGTTCAATCCGGAGATGGAACGGGCGCGCTTCTGGATGACGTTCGGCGATGAATACATCAAGCACCTGACCGTCCTGCAGAACGTGGGCATGACCCGGATCGATCCCGTCCGGTATCAGGGCAAGGACATCATTCCGCTCCAATTCCTCGCTGCGGTCCTGCCCAAGCCGGAAACGCTGGGCGAAACGACCAAGGGCAACACCAATATCGGCGTGATAGCGACGGGTGAAGCGCTGGATGGCAGCGGCGAGAAGACGTTTTACATCAACAATATCTGCAGCCACGAAGCGGCGTATGAGGAAACCGGCAACCAGGCGGTTTCCTATACCACCGGTGTGCCGGCGATGATCGGTTCGGCCATGATGGTCACCGGCAAGTGGACCGGCGACGGCGTGTTCAACATGGAAGAAATGGATCCCGATCCCTTCATGGACATGCTCAACGAACATGGCCTGCCGTGGCAGGTGAAGGAACTGGACGGACCGGTGGATTTCTGACCGTGACCCGCGCGGCTGTGTTCGCGCCGATCGTGCTCCTCGCCCTATCCAGCCTGCTGATGAATCTGGCGTGGTACGGCCATCTCAAGGCTCCGCATCGCGCATTGTGGGTGGCGGTGCTGTTGAGTTGGGGAGTTGCGTTCTTCGAATACATGCTGGCCGTGCCGGCGAACCGCATCGGCGCGCAGACCTATTCACTGGCTGAGCTCAAGACCATTGCCGAGATCTGCTCCTTGATCGGTTTCGTCATCGTCGCCTGGGCATTGTTCGGAATTCGTCCCGGACTGAACCAGGCGATCGGCTTCTTGCTGATCGCCGCGGGGGCGGTGTTCGTGTTTCGCGGACCTTTTCCGTCATGAAGCGGATAGCAGTTCTTGCCGCGCTGGCCCTGACGGCATGTTCGGGCCAGACAAAGCCGGAAGACGCGCCGCGCGCCGAAGTTGATGGCAATTGGGCGGAAGTCCCGGAAGGCGTCGCCTGGGGCGAAGTCAGCGCCGTTGATACCGACAGCCACGGGCATATCTTCGTGCTTCAGCGTGCCGGACGCGATTGGAAAGAGCCGTTTCCGTCCGATCCGATCGACGAGCCGGTAGTTTTCATGTTCGCGCGCAACGGTAAGTTGCTGGGTCGCTGGGGCGCCGGCGAGACGGTAATGCCGCACGGTCTGTCTATCGATGATACGGACAATATCTGGATCACCGATGTGCAGCGCGAGCAAGTGCTGCGCTTTTCCCACGATGGCACGCTGGAAATGACGATCGGCGCGCGAGGCAGATCGGACGATGTGCCGGATCATTTCGGCAGACCGACGGACGTTGCCTTCGGCAGGGGCACGGTATTCGTAGCCGACGGATATGCGAATTCGCGGATCGCGGTATTCGACCGGCAGGGTAATTTCCTGAGCCAATGGGGCCACGAGGGTTCGGGCGCTGGCGGGCTTGCCGTTCCGCATTCGGTCGCGGTGAAGGACGGCAAGGTCTATGTCGCCGACCGCGAGAACCGGCGCATCAAGATATTCAGTGAAGGCGGGCGTCTGCTCGAAACGTACAATACGCCCGGCTATCCCTATGCGGTCAAACCGCTGGGGCAGGGGTATTTCGTGTCAGTCGAAGGGCGCGATGCCAGCGATCGTGAAGGTGCCATCGTGCGCGTCTGGCGGCCGGATGGTACGATCGAGCGCATTCTCGACGCGAGCGGGGAAGGGCCGACCAAGGGGCACGACCTTGCGATCGGCGGTGACGGAACAATCTATCTGGCCGATCCGGAGGGCAAGCGTGTGCTGACCTTCGAACTGGCCCAGACGACGGAAGACGAGTGATGGAAACAAAAGCCGGCGATCCGGGCGGATTTGCCCAATTCGATCTGGACCGGGTCAGCAGCCCGGCCTTTGTCGTGGATGCGGCAAAGCTGCGCGCCAACTGCCAGGTGCTGGCAAACATCCGCGACGAGGCCGACATCAAGGTGCTGGCTGCGCTCAAGGCCTTTTCGATGTGGTCGACGGCGCCGATCATCGGCGAATATCTGGACGGTGTGTGTACGTCCGGCCTGTGGGAAGCGCGGCTGGCGAGCGAATTCTACGACGGCGAGATCGCGACCTATTCTGCCGCTTACAAGCCCGACGAGCTGGAAGAGGTGTGCCGACTGTCCGACCATGTGATCTTCAATTCGCCCGGCCAGATGGAGCGGGCCGCGCTGATCCTGAAAAATGCGCGCGCGGCGGGTCAGGATTTCGATGTCGGGCTGCGCATCAACCCCAAGCATGCAACGGGCGAAGTGCCGCGCTACGATCCGTCCAGCCCGGGCAGCCGGCTGGGTTTCCCGATCGACCAGTTGACGCCGGAAATCATGGCGCAGGTCGATGGAATCCATTTTCACAATCTGTGCGAACAGGATTTCGAACCGCTCCATGCCACATGGGACAAGGTGTTCGATGCGATCGAACCGTGGTTCGGCCAGCTCAAGTGGATCAACATGGGCGGGGGCCACCATATCACCCGCGCCGATTACCAGCGCGAGGAGCTGATCGAATTCCTGCGCGATGCGAAAGAGGATACGGGCGCGGAAATCTATCTCGAACCGGGTGAGGCGGTGGCGCTGGATGCGGGTATCCTCATCGGGACGATACTGGATACCGGTTTCAACGAACTGCCCGTCGCCGTGGCCGACATTTCGGCCACCTGCCACATGCCGGACGTGATCGAGGCGCCGTACCGCCCGGCCATGCTTGGCGAAAGTGCGGACCAGACCGTGCCAGAGGTGCGGATCGGCGGGCCGTCATGCCTCGCCGGGGACGTGATCGGCGATTACCGCATTCAAGACGGCGCAGAGGTGGGCAAGCGTTTCGCGTTCCTTGATCAGGCCCATTATTCGATGGTGAAAACCAATACGTTCAACGGGGTCCAGCTCCCCAGCATCTATCTGTGGGACAGCGAAACCGACCACCTCGAGCTGGTGAAAGAGTTCGGCTACGACACCTTCCGCGACAGGTTGAGTTGAGGGCCAAGCAGGGGCGCAGCGTCCCTCGTTTCTCGCAGAGGGTCGCGGCGGTCGAAGCATAGCTGGTCACGGCCGCTTCGCTTGGCATTGTAAAGCAGCAGGTCGGCTTCGCGATAGCTTGCCTTCGGATCTGCGGGATCGACCTTGGCGAGGCCGGCGCTGGCCGTGATCGGATGGTCCAGACCGGGCACTTCGTTATCGATCGCGAGCGGGATTCCGCGGCGCACCCGGTCGAGTTCGAGCGCGGCCAGTTCGACCGAAGCGGCCCGGACGACGACGGCAAATTCCTCGCCCCCCAGCCGCCATGCGCCGACGAAGGAGCCGGTTGCGACCTCACGTCTCAGCATGTCGCCCAACCATTCGAGCACGCGGTCGCCCGTGGCGTGGCCATAGGTGTCGTTGACCGATTTGAAGCGATCGATGTCGATCAGGCCGAGCATGTCTCCCGCCTGCCAGACGCGCGCATCGTAATCGCGTCGATTCCCAAGACCCGTCAGCGCATCATGGCGTGCCTCGCGCGCCAGATCGTCGCTAACGGCAAGAGCGGCGTCGCGTTCCTCCCGCAGGGCTTTGACGCGCCAGCCCACGGCCGCCATCAGCGCTGCCGCTTCGAACGCCAGAGACAGATAGAAGCCGAAGTCGGCGATCGGCGGGAGCGAGTAAAGGCCGAGGTTGCGGACCAGCCGTTCGATGGAAAATACGAACGGTACGCTCCACGCCATGACGAATACACGCGCGGCCTCGCTACCCTTGCGCCATGCCGAGGTGGTGATCACCAGTGTGGCGATCGAGCCGGGGATGAAGCAGAGGTTGTAGGCGGCGCGCATGCTCACACCCAGCAGGGCGCCGAGCGGAAGCAGAAAGCCGCCGGCAAATACCAGCAGGCCGCAGGCGATTGCCACCCGCCGCATGGCAGGCGTGATTGCGTCGCGTTCAAAGAAGGTCAGCGCGAAGGGTGCGAGCAGGGCGATCGCCCAGGCGAGGGTGGCGTAGGAAATCACCGAACGCGTCCAGAGCGAGATGCCCGGCGCAATCAGAAATATGAGGGACCCCGCAGTGGTGACGTAAATGACCAGCAGGACCGAAAAAGCGAAATGCACGGCGGCGAACCAGCGGCGCAGCGCGATCGCCATGAAACCACTGACAATCGCGGTAAGTATGAGCATGCCCAGGACCACGCCGAGCAGCACCAGCGATCCTGTACGGTCGCGCTGTGCCGCTTCGGTCGACACGACCTTGAGCCCATGGGCGAGATCGGGCCCAAGCGGACGATCGACGCGCACGAACAAGGGGCCTTCGCCGCCAAGGCTGCCCAAGGGGAGGGCAAAGCGGGTGCCGGTCGTCCAGTTCTTTGCGAGCGCGGCGGAGCCTACGGCCCGGGTTGCCATGCGACCATCGGACGTTGCCCGCGCAATGATCAGCCCGCTGGATGCCATGGCATCGCCGATGAGGACCGGCTCCTCGACATGCAGCGCCTCTGCCGGGATACGAACCCAGCTGTGATCCCCGACCGCATCGAGCTTGGCTGCATGGCAAACCCAGTTCGAAGACGCGGCTGCCTCTGCCGAATCGAGCAGGTCGTCCGTCGCAAGGATGCAATTCGCCGCACCACTTGCTGCGCGCGCATCCACAGCCATCCCGGAAAGGAAGGTTGCGGCGAGCATCATCAGCAAATAGTGGACGGCGCGTCTCATAAGGGCGGCGCTAGCATCACATGTTTGCATGTGGGTTAATCTTTCGCCTTTTGATAAAAAACGGTTTTTACCGGTCGCCCCATCGCAACTCAGCCTCGCCGCGACCCGGCTGCGCTTGCATTCCTATTCCAACATTTCACTTGCGATTAATGACCCACCATTTATATGCGCCGCTCCCGCTGCCCCAAGGGGACTTCCTAACCGCAAGGCAGCTTGTCGTTTCATGGTCCGCAAGGACTGTTTAGGGGGTCCCTTGAGTTGCCGCATTTCCCTGACGCCCGGTCCGTAGTTCGCGCGCTCGCGCCCGACGAACCCATCATTCTGAACCGCCCGCATGCCGCGGCGCGCGCAGCCCGTTTCTTCGTCGAGAAGTTTCCGGGCAAGTCGCTCTATGCGGTAAAGGCCAACCCATCGCCGGATCTGGTCCAGATCCTGTGGGACAACGGCGTGACGCATTACGACGTGGCATCGATCGCCGAAGTGCGGCTGGTGCGTGCGACGCTGCCCGACGCGACGCTCTGCTTCATGCACCCGGTGAAGGCGCCCAGCGCCATTCGCGAAGCCTATCGCCAGCACGGCGTGAAGACCTTCAGCCTCGATTCCGTCGAGGAACTGGAGAAGATCGTCGATGCATGCCGTGACGATGCCGGCGAACCGGCGCAGGACCTGCGCCTGTGCATCCGTCTGCGCGTATCGAGCGAATATTCCGAGCTGAGCCTCGCGTCGAAATTCGGGTGCGACCTGACCGAAGCGCCCGCGCTGCTGCAGGAAGCACGCCAGCATGCCGACTGGCTGGGCCTGTGTTTCCACGTGGGCAGCCAGGCGATGACGCCCTTCGCCTATGTACAGGCGCTGGAACGCGTGCGCATCGCCATCGGCGAGGCATCAGTGGTCATCGACATGATCGACGTCGGCGGCGGTTTTCCCTCGGTCTATCCGGGGATGGAGCCCCCGCCGCTGGAAGACTATTTCCAGATCATCCACCAGAACTTCTACAATCTGCCGATCGCTTACAACGCCGAATTGTGGTGCGAGCCGGGCCGTGCGCTGTGCGCCGAATACAGCTCGCTCATCGTCAAGGTGGAGAAGCGGCGCGGCGACGAGCTGTACATCAACGATGGCGCCTATGGCGCGCTGTTCGATGCGGCTCATGTGGATTGGAAGTTCCCCGTGCGCGCGCTCGAAGACGATCTGATCAAGCCCGAGATGGATTTCGCCTTCTACGGTCCGACCTGCGACGATGCGGATTACATGCAGGGCCCATTCGTCCTGCCCGAAGATATCCAGGCAGGCGATTACATCGAGATCGGTATGCTTGGTGCATACGGCGCGGCGATGAAGACGGATTTCAACGGCTTCGGCGCTGCCGAGCGGATTGTAGTGCAGGACGAGCCGATGGCGAGCCTCTACGATGGTAGCCGCCAGCGTCCGGCGGCGGACAACGTCGTAAGCTTGCGCTGACGCGGGCTTAGCTAGCGAAGAAGAAGGGCCGCCCATGCTTCGAGCAGGGCGGCCTTTTCATTCAGCGCGGCACGCTCAGGTTCGGGTAAGCCAACCTGACGACGCCGGCCTGGATTATGCGTCTGCACGTCCGGAACGCGGGGCTTTCGATGTTTCCTGGCGCTGCTGCGGCGCGCCGGGCCGCTGCTTTTTCGCTTCCAGCAACCCCGTGAAAGAGCCTGTCGGCACCAGAAGAATGTTCTTTTTCATCTCTTGCAATCGTCATCGTGAACAGTTGGCAGTGCCGGTCGCTTTGCCAGCCTTTCTGTCGGATGAACGGTCGTCGGCCCATCGCACGCCATGAACGGGCGACGGATGAGGTGAATGAGATTACGGCCAAAATGAGGCTGTTTGCTAACCGTACTTTTCGCGATGGGCGTCCAGCGTCGGCCTGACCCTGCCCAACGCTTCGCCGACCAATTCGGGAAATGCGTCACGTTCCAGTTCCAGCACGGCATTGTGTGCTGCAGCTATGCGCTTCGCCCCGGCCCACTGCGTTCCGATGTCGAACGCCCAGTCACGAAAAGCATCGGCCGCACCGGCACGCGGTTCGAGTGCCTTCGCCAATGTGGGATGAAAGCCAAGCCGGCCCGTGAAGGGCATAAGCGAAAGCGGAAAGCCCTTGCGCAGATATACGAAGGTATCATCGACATGAATGGTCCCGCTCGCCCGATGAAACGCGAGCACTGACGAAAAATGCACGCTATCGTCGGAACAGACCAAGGGAACCCCGCTCGGTACCGAAAACGAGAAGTCGTCACTGTACTGCTGTGCAAGTTCGTTCTGTTCGCAGCGAGTGTCCGACCAGGGCAAGTGGGGCAAATGTTCGTGATGTCGGGCAGTGCCATGGAGCTGCGCGTTTGGAAACGCTTCATGCATCCATTCGCAATGGAGCGTGTGGAAGGGATGCAGGTTGAGCACCGCCTCCACCCTGGCACCGCCATCGGTCAGTTTGAGGATGTCGGAATGGACGGCATCGGGGAGGGTATAACTGTCGAGAAACACAAAATTGCCGTTGGCGAGTCGAACCAGCGAGCATTGCGTTCCCACGTCGAAAAAGCCCCCGACCCGAAAACTGCCGCGAACGGACCAGAAACCGTTACCCAGATCGATGAAAGCGCTACTCATGGAAACCCCACGAAGCGTGCCGCTTCGTTGACTGGCTTGCGCTCGCTGACGACCGCATTGGCTGGAAAACTCTCGTCGGGCCAACCCAGCGCCACTGCTTTCATGATTACCTGCTCCTTTGGAATGCCCGCATGTTCGCGAACCACCGGGCTTTGCATGATGCCCTGCGAATTGATTACGCAGCCGAGGCCGCGGCTCCATGCCGCGTTGACCAGTGCGGTCGTTACGGCTCCGCAATCGAAGGGCGTGTCATCGCTTCCCGACAGTTCGCGATCATAGGCCACGATTACGCAGACCGGCGCATCGAACTGGCGAAAACCGCGCAACACCCAATCCTGCCGCTTTTCCTTATCGTCCCGTTCGATGCCCATCGCTCCGAACAATTGCTTGGCAACCCCGATCTGGCGTTCGCGATGAACGCCTGCAAAAGGCTCTCCGCGCCGGAATTCGCGGCTGTCGGGCTCTCCGGCGAGAATCCGTTCCGTATTGCCTTTACGAATGCGGTCGAGAGGTTCGCCCGTGATGACATGGAAATGCCACGGCTGCGTATTCATGGATGTCGGTGAACGCATGGCCAAGGTCAGCACCTCTTCGATTATCGCCCGAGGCACCGGTTTGTCGAGGTAACCCCGGATCGAACGGCGGCTCATCACCACCTCTTCGTACGTCATATCCGGATTGCCGCTCATCCATATTCTCCCAAGTCTGTTCGTAGCAGGGTTAGCGCTGCGAATCGAAGGCGCAAAATCCGCTACGGCCTGGTGGGCAGGCAGGTGCCAACGTCGGGCGCAGGGAAGGTGCGGCAGTCGAAGAAGATCGCTTCTGCCGCGCTCGCGCTTGCCGAAACAAAGCTGAAGCGCACGCTTCGGCGGGCTTCTTCAGTCAGTGGCAGTTTGGCTGGAATGTTGTTCGCATCGCTCCATCCTTGCACGCGGCAGTACCCTTCGCTCCCACACAGCGCCCGTGCCTTGTCGACCAGCGCCGCTGGCGCGTCAGAAGGTGATACGAGCACGAAATGTATTCCCGCGCCTGGCGAAGACGGTGTTGCGTCGCCCCCTTCGGTGGTTTGGTTTACCAGCTCGGTCGTGATGCTACGCACCGCTTCGCCGCCCTGCATGAGGGTGGGGAGCGGGTTGGCCGTTGCCACGGTCAGTGCCGTTTCCTGCAAGCGCAGCGGATCCGGTTCTCCTCCGCCATAACGAGCGGAGAGTGCATTGCGCGTGCCCCAGAAACCGCGCCAGCGGAAGAAGATATGGGGGCCGACCTGCGCAACCTTGTCGAGCTTGTCGCTCCACCATGGATAGACGTAATTCGCGTGAAAGTGGGTGGCGTTGCCGACAGTCGCATCGATAGCGCCGGCGAGCATTTCGTCCGCCCGTGCCCGGGCTGCCCGCCAGGCTGCATCGGAATAGCGACGCGCCAGCGACCCATCACAGGTGAAGCTGAACTGGCAACCGGTCGGTCGCTGCGAGCCTTCGAAGACCACGCCGCAGACTGTTTTGGCGAATGCAGGATGGCGAACGCGATTGAGTATGACCTGCATCACCGCGCGTTGATCACCGTCGCCGCCGCCTGCTTCGGCCATTCCGGCGAGAGCCAGACAGTCGCGTGCACGTGCCCGATCCGCGCTGCTTCCGCGAAACGAAAACGGAGTAGCCTTGCCCGGTCCCGCCTCTGCGAACCCGACTGCCGCGTTACGGGCCTGTGCATCGTCTGCGGCAAGCTGGGAGAGGATCACCGTGTCTTCGCCCGTGGCGGGAAGATCTGGTACGGCAGGAAGGGGAAGGACCTGCTCCACCGCGGCCTCCCGATCATGAACGGGAGAGTGGGGCGTCTGGTGGAAAAGGCCAAGGAACAGGAAGGGCAGCAGCAGAAGGCCGACCAACGCCAGCGCCGGAGCAAAATCGCGTTTCGATCGCGTGCCAGGGCCGTTGCCATTCATCAGGGCTATTTAAGCCGGTTTTTTCCCGCTTCCAGCGTCAGGCTTCGAAATAGGGTCTGTCGCCTGCGATCGTCACGCGTTCCATCACCCGCCGCGCAGGGAAATAATCGCTGGCGGCAAAATGCTGGCAGGCGCGGTTATCCCAGAAAGCGATCGAACCAGCATGCCAGCGAAAGCGGCATTGAATTTCCGCATCGCGCGCCGTGGCGAACAGGTGATCGAGTAGCCACCGACTTTCGGCCTCGTCCAGCCCATCGATGTGGGATGTGAAGGCGGTGTTGACGTAAATCGCCCGTTCGCCTGTCTCGGGATGCGTGCGGATGACAGGGTGGCGCGTGGGTGGATATTGATCGTGCAGTTCTTCCGGTCGCTTGCCGAGCCGACGGGCAAAAACGCGAGCAATGTCGTGAACGGCGGTGAGACCTTCGCAGAAACGCTTCATCTGATCGGACAGCCGTTCGTACGCCATATGCATGTTCGCGAAGAGCGTGTCGCCGCCACATTCCGGCACTTCGCGCGCAAGCAGGATCGATCCGAGCGATGGTTCTTCGCGCCAGGTGACATCGGAATGCCAGGCATTTTCCTGACCGCGGCTCTTGGGTCCGTGTTCGATCCGCAGCACTTCGGGATCGGGCTGATCCTTAGGCGTCGCCGGGTGGATTTCGAGTTTTCCAAAGTGGCGCGCAAAAGCGATATGCTGCGCCGTGGTGAGATCCTGATCGCGGAAGAAGATGACACCATGTTTGAGAAGGGCCGCCCGGATCTGCGGTATCCGATCACCGATATCCATCGACCCCAGGTCGATGCCCAGAATTTCGGCCCCAATGGCAGGGGTCATCGGCCTGATGTCGAGCGTGCCGGTATCGAGCGTCGTGCGGTCGAAGGTAGTCGCCATTTATCTCTCTCCTCGAGGCGTAGCATGCCACAAGGGGAGGAGAACTGGCTAGAGGGTCATGCGTCGACGAACTTGCGCGCGCTTTCGCGCCGGTGCGGGCAGCCGGGCCAGCAGCACGGGCGCTTTTTCCCCTCAAGGATTTCCTCGTGCAGCCGCTCGCGACGCTTCTCGCGCGTAGCCTCCTGCTTGGCGAACAGGGTCCAGCAGATCCATTCATTTCTGGCGAGCGGGGACAGCGCTTCCCATTTCGCCGACAGCGAAGCATCGCCATCAAGCATAGCTTTAAGTTCTGGGGTGAGCTGGTGGCGAAAGTCGGGGTCGGCTGCCTTTGCCACGCCGCTTCAGGCCGCTTTGGCCAGTTCCATATCCATCCGGTCCCAGATCTCTACCAGGGCAGAGACGAGGTCGTCCATCATGGCCGGAGTGTGCGCCGGGCCGGGCGTGAAGCGAAGCCGTTCCGTGCCGCGCGGTACGGTCGGGAAATTGATCGGCTGGACGTAGACGCCATATTCGGCGAGCAGGATGTCGCTGATCTTCTTGGCGTGAACCGGATCTCCCACCATCAGCGGGACGATATGCGTCACGCTGTCCATAACCGGAAGGCCCGCATCGCGCATTTTCTGCTTGAGCAGTTCGGCGGCGGCCTGCTGACCTTCGCGTTCCTCGCTCGACGCCTTGAGGTGGCGGACCGATGCCAGCACGCCAGCCACCAGAGCAGGGCTGAGCGATGTGGTGAAAATGAAGCCGGGCGCATAGGACCGGATGCAGTCGACGATCTTCTTGTCCGCTGCGATATAGCCGCCCATCACGCCGAACGCCTTGCCTAGCGTGCCTTCGATGATGTCGATACGATGTGCCGCTTCGTCGCGTTCCGAAATACCGCCGCCGCGCGGGCCGTACATGCCAACGGCGTGCACTTCGTCGATATAGGTCAGCGCGTTGTATTTTTCCGCAAGGTCGCAGATCGCATGGATCGGTGCGACGTCGCCATCCATCGAATAAACGCTTTCGAAGGCGATCAGCTTGGGCGTGTCCGCATCTTCGGCAGCCAGCAACTGTTCGAGATGTTCGAGATCGTTATGGCGGAAGACGCGCTTTTCGCAGCCCGAATTACGGATGCCCGCGATCATGCTGGCATGGTTCAATTCGTCGGAAAAGATCACGCAGCCCGGCAGCAGCTTCGCCACTGTCGACAGCGTAGCGTCATTGGAAACATAGCCGCTGGTGAACAACAGGGCCGCGTCCTTGCCGTGTAGATCCGAAAGTTCGGCTTCGAGCTGGACGTGATAATGGGTGTTGCCACCGATATTGCGCGTCCCACCCGAACCGGCGCCGACATCGTGCAGCGCTTCTTCCATGGCCTCGATGACCTTGGGATGTTGCCCCATGGCGAGATAGTCGTTCGAGCACCACACGGTGACCGGCTTTGGACCGTTGTGACCAGCAAAACACCGCGCGTTGGGGAAGGCGCCCTTGTTGCGCAGGATGTCGATAAAGACACGATAGCGGCCTTCCTCATGGAGTCGGGCAATCGCTTCGTCGAAGATCTGGTCGTAGTTCACGGCGTAGTCGCTCGTATCTGCGCCGCCCTTCCGCGGCTGACTATGCGGCTCGCCCTAATCGAATGCGTTGCAAATCGCCACTGCGATCTTTGCGAACGATTCTCACCTGTCGAAACAAGCTCTGCCGGCCGAAACCCGGCTGGCTACAGAACTTCGAGGCGACCGAGACCCATTTGCGACAGGGGACCGCGTACCTTCTCGAAGTTTTCCAGAGAGCCGGTTGTCACGGCCCGGTCCGGTACGGTGCGCGTCATGGGCTGTCCTTCGACCAGTTGGGCGACCCGCCGCGCGATGCCGTGCGCGCCATGTACGAATCGGACGCCCGGTCCGAGAGCTTCGCCGAGCTCCTGCTCGAGCAGGGGGAAGTGGGTGCAGGCCAGCACCACCGTATCGATTTCGTTGCCGCGAGCCTGCAGGACCAGCCCCCGGGCAGCTTCCGCCACGGCAGCGGCGTCCACTTCCTCTCCGCGCAGTTTGGCTTCCGCCAGGGTGACGAGGTCGTTGGCACCGTAACGCAGCAATTTCTTGCCGCCGGCGAATTCGCGTTCGAGATCGTCGACATATTTCTGGCGTATCGTCGCCTCGGTACCGAGCAGGCCGAACACGCCCGTCTGCGTCATGGCGGCAGCTGGCTTGATCGCGGGAACGGTGCCCACGATCGGAGTTTCCAGCACGTCGCGAACCATGCCGAGCGCGATCGTGCTGGCCGTGTTGCAGGCGATACAGATCAGGCGCGGCTGGTAGCGTTCAGCCATGCGGCCCAGCAGCCCCGCCACGCGGGCGGCGATTTCCGCTTCGCTTTTCGCGCCGTAGGGCAGGCCAGCCATGTCGGCTGCATAGATGATCGGCGCTTGCGGCAGCAGTGCGCGCAATTCTGCCAACACGGTGAGCCCGCCGACACCGGAATCGAACAACAGGATGGGGGATGATGCGTCCAAAGCGGATTTTCTTTACGATGCGGGTGTGAAGGTGACGTCAGTCGGGCATTGCCCAAGGCCCGTACTTACTTTTAGAGCGAGTTCATAGAGAAAGGGCGCAACCGTTCCCGGTTCGTCCATAAGCGGAGTTTCCCGTGGAAGCATTATACGCAGCGTTGCTCGGCTACCTGATCGGATCCATTCCTTTCGGCCTTTTGCTCACCAAAGCCGCCGGCATGGGGGACGTGCGCAGTATCGGCTCCGGCAATATTGGCGCGACCAACGTACTGAGAACGGGCAACAAGGGATTGGCGGTAGCCACGCTTGTCCTTGATCTTGCCAAGGGGCTCGCTCCGGTCGTCATCGCGGGGCAGCTCTGGGGCGAAATCGCAATGGCATTCGCTGCGGGTGCTGCAGTGCTGGGACACTGTTTCCCCGTGTGGCTAGGGTTCAAAGGCGGCAAGGGCGTCGCCACCAACGCCGGCGTTTCGTTCGGCCTCGCCTGGCCGATAGGGCTCGCCTATGCTTTCGTATGGCTCAGCGTGCTGGCAATTTTCAGGGTATCTTCGCTTGCCGGTATGGCTGCGGTGGTCGCGGCCGCCGCTGCCGCACCTTTGTTCGGATACCCGCAGTTCTTTCCGGTTCTCGCCGCAATCGCGGTGGTGATCATCTACCTTCACCGTGCCAATATCACGCGCCTGATGAAGGGAGATGAACCGAAGGTCGGCGGCAGCAGGAAATGAACGCACCCGCGCATCCGGCGTTATCGCAGGAGGAAGCGTTCGCCCGTATACGCTTGCTACGTTCTCCCAATATCGGCCCGGTCAGCTATGCCATGCTGCTGCAGCGTTTCGGCGCCGCTACGGAGGCATTGGAAGCGCTGCCCGATCTGGGAAAACGCGGCGGGAGACAGTACCGTGCGATACCGGCTGAAAAGGTCGAACGCGAGGTGGAAAGCGTGCGCAAAGGGGGCGCCAAATACCTTTTCCACGATCAGCCCGGCTATCCCGCATTGCTCCGTGAAATCGAAGGCGCGCCGCCGATCCTGACATGGCGCGGGGAGCTATCTCTTGCCGCCAGACCATGCGTTGCCATCGTCGGTGCCCGCAACGCCAGTGCGGTGGCGGTCAAGCTGGCACGCGAATTTGCAAAAGGGCTGGCGGAAGCGGGCCTTACAGTCGTTTCGGGTCTTGCCCGCGGCATCGACGGCGCTGCGCACGAGGGTGCTTTTCCTCACACAATTGGCGTGATCGCCAGCGGCATCGACATTGCCTATCCCCCCCAGCATGCGCAGTTGCAGGATCGGATCGCTACCGAAGGCCTGTTGCTTGCAGAACAACCGCCGGGCACCGAACCGCGTGGAAGCCACTTCCCCAGCCGAAACCGCATCATTGCCGGGCTGGCGAGCGGGACGCTGGTGGTGGAAGCGGCGGTAAAATCGGGTAGCCTCATTACAGCTCGATTGGCGGGAGAGGCCGGGCGCGAAGTCATGGCAATACCCGGCAGCCCGCTGGAAGCCCGCAGCCACGGTTGCAACCATCTGATCCGCGAAGGCGCTGTCCTGGTGCAATCTCCGGAAGATGTGACGGAACTGCTCAGGACTTTCGAGGGCGAGCCGCGCTCGACTTTTCGCGAGCCAGCGCAGGCGTTCGATTACACACGTGATGACCTCGCCGACACTCAACCCGCGGATATCGAGCAACTGCTGACGACGGCTCCGATCGGGGTCGATGAACTTATCAGGCAATCTGAAACATCTGCAGCAGCAGTGCAGTTGGCGCTACTGGAACTGGAGATCGCCGGCAGACTGGAGCGCCATGCCGCAGGGCGGGTCTCGCTCAAATGACGTCAGGTAGTTGGCTCCGAACGATCAGGCTTCACCACAATCTTGCTTGACGGCTCTTGGGAGCGGTCCCCATTTTCGCGCGTATACGCACATGCACACGTAAGGACTGCCTTCTTCACCATGCAACTGGTCATCGTCGAATCGCCTGCCAAGGCGAAAACCATCGAGAAATACCTCGGCAAGGACTTCAAGGTTCTCGCTTCCTACGGTCACGTCCGCGACCTGCCGCCCAAGGACGGCAGCGTGCGTCCGGACGAAGGCTTCGAGATGGACTGGGAGCTTTACCGGGACAAGCAGAGCCGCTTCAAGGAAATCGCCGATAACGCCAAGAAGGCCGATCGGCTGATCCTCGCGACCGACCCTGACCGCGAGGGCGAAGCTATTTCATGGCACGTGCGCGAGCTGCTGCATAAGCGCAAGGCGCTGCCCAAGGATGTCGAACGCGTCACCTTCAACGCCATTACCAAGCAGGCGGTGACCGACGCCATGAAGGCGCCGCGCGAACTCGATCAGGATTTGATCGACGCCTACCTAGCGCGCCGCGCGCTTGACTATCTGTACGGCTTCACGCTTTCACCCGTGTTGTGGCGCCGCCTGCCGGGCGCGAAAAGCGCGGGCCGCGTGCAATCGGTCGCCCTGCGGCTGATCGTCGATCGCGAGATCGAGATCGAACAGTTCCGGGCCGACGAATACTGGTCCGTCATCGCCAAGCTGCAGCACGACGGCACGGAATTCGACGCGCGCCTCGTCAAGTTCGATGGCAAGAAGCTCGAAAAGCTGACGCTGGGCAATGAAGGCAGCGCCATGGCCGCAAAGCAGGCGGTCGAAGGGGCGAACTTCACGGTGGAGGAGGTCGAGACCAAGCCGTTCAAGCGCAACCCGGCTCCCCCGTTCACCACGTCGACCCTGCAGCAGGAAGCCGCGCGCAAGCTCGGTTTTTCCGCCAGCCACACCATGCGCCTCGCCCAGTCGCTGTATGAAGCCGGGGCTATCACCTACATGCGTACCGACGGTGTCAGCATGGATGGCAGCGCCATTTCGGCGTGCCGAAAGGCGATTGCCGACCGCTATGGCGGACACGCGCTGCCCGACAGCCCGCGTATGTACAAGACCAAGGCGAAGAACGCCCAGGAAGCGCACGAAGCCATCCGCCCGACCGATTTCGACCGCGACCGCGCCGGGTCGGGTGACGAGGGCAAGCTGTACGATCTTATTTTCAAGCGTGCGACGGCCAGCCAGATGGCCGCCGCCAGCCTGGAACGCACGACCGTCACCATGCGCGATCCCACCGGGCAGCACGAATTGCGCGCCACCGGACAGGTTGTGAAATATCCCGGCTTCCTTGCGGTCTACCAGGAAGGCCGCGACGATGCGGACGACGATGAGGACGGCCTGCTTCCGACCATATCCAAGGGCGATGCGCCTCTGAAGCGCGGGGTAGAGGCGAACCAGCACTTCACGCAGCCGCCGCCACGCTTTTCCGAAGCCAGCCTGGTCAAGCGGCTCGAGGAACTCGGCATCGGCCGTCCGTCGACTTACGCCAGCACGATCCAAACGCTGCGCGATCGCAACTATGTGCGGATGGAGAAAAACCGGTTCTTCGCAGAGGAATCGGGCCGGCTGCTGACGGCGTTTCTCGAACGGTTCTTCGAACAATACGTCGCCTTCGACTACACCGCTGGCCTGGAGGACGAGCTCGACGTCGTTTCCGACGGCAAGGAAGACTGGAAGAAACTGCTCGAAGCCTTCTGGCGCGATTTCAAGCCCAAGACCGAAGAGGTGATGGACAAGAAGCCTTCGGAAGTGACCGAAGTGCTCGACGGTTTCCTCGCCGATTACCTGTTCCCCGAACGCGCCGACGGCAAGGATCCGCGACATTGCCCGCTGTGCGAAAGCGAAGGCCGCGAAGGCGGACGGCTGGCGCTGCGCGGTGGCCGCTACGGCGCCTTCGTCGCCTGTGCCAACTATCCGGAATGCAAGTACACGCGCCAGTTCGCCAAGCCCGGCGGCGCGGATGGCGATGACGGTGCTGATGACGGCGTGATGGGCGAAGACCCCGAAACCGGCCTGCCGGTGGAGCGCAAGAGCGGCCGCTTCGGTCCCTATGTCCAGCTGGGCGAGGGCAAGGAAGCGAAACGTGCGAGCATCCCCAAGGATCTGGACGATTTCGATCTCGAATGGGCGCTCAAGCTGTTGAGCCTGCCGCGCATCGTCGGCGCGCATCCCGAAACCGGGAAGGAAATCGAAGCCGCGATAGGACGTTACGGCCCGTATCTTCGCCATGATGGCAAGTATGGCAAGCTGTCGTCGACGCAGGAAGTCTTCGATGTCGGCATGAACCGTGCGGTCGATATCCTCGCCCAGGCGGCCGATCGCAAAGGCGGCGGTCGCGGCAAGGCCGAACCCATCAAGACGCTGGGCGAACATCCGACCAGTGGCGGCGAAATGAAGGTCATGCCGGGACGCTATGGCCCCTATGTGACCGATGGCACGACGAATGCGACGATCCCCAAAGACATGAAACCCGAAGACCTGACCGATGCACAGGCGATCGAGCTGATCGACGCGCGGGTCGCCAAGGGGCCGGCGAAAAAGAAGAAGGCCGCTCCGAAAAAGAGGGCCCCGGCCAAAAAGAAGGCTGCGCCCAAGAAAGCTGCTGCGAAGAAAAAGCCGGCGGCCAAGAAAGCGAAGGCAGACTGATGGCCAAGGAACGTTTCGAACGCCACAAGCAGCCGTGGAACGGCGAGGAAGCAGGTCAGCTGCGCACCCTTGCCGCCAAGGGCAAGGGGCTGAAGGAGATCGCCAAGGCGCTCAATCGCAGCGAGGAATCGACCAAGGACTTCGCCAAGAAGAACAAGATCGACATCGCGAAGAAGCGGTAAAACAACCGCCGATCCACTGGCCAAGCGGTCCGGATGCAACTAGCATCTGAGTCCATCCGCGGGCCGTTGGAGTGAATCTTTGTTTCTTCCCATTTTGGCTGCTGCCGCATCGTTCTCCACACCTTCAGTTGACGTAAAGGTTGCGATGGAGATCAACCGCAACTTGCACCGATCGGTTGATCGTCAGCGTAAATGGACGGCTGCAGAGATCGAAGTGTTCGCCGATCCGAAGGGCAAGGTACTGACTTGCGAAGTTAGGCGTTTCTTGCCTCACGAGGACGTGGCCGATGAAATGTGCAGGGTCTTGATCGGGAGCAGGGTTGTACCGGCCAAGAACTTCCAGGGCGAGAAAAGTTACGGTCTGGTCCTTATGATGGTTGCTGTGGACAACGATGGGGAATCTAACTTAGCATCACGTCTAGGAGGATTGCAGCAAGACGGCATCGTTCTCACCGTGAGCCAACTTCCTGAATCAATATCCGCGACCCGAATGTTGCTGGACCTAGTAATAGGATTAGATGGCAGAGTTTCACGCTGTGAAGGACACGGAGACGGGCCAGAAGCGTTTCGCGCGGTGGCTTGCGAACAGGCAAGCGCGAATGGGTTTGATGTGAGGGCCGATGCGAATGGCAATGCCGTGCCCTATGTGCGAAATTTCGAGGTCACCTTCGAACTTGCCGGCGATTAGGCGGCTAGTTCGGGCGGCACCTCTAATCGCCGCAAATATCTGGCAACTCCTGCTCATGCCGCATACTATCCGCTAGCATCGCAAGCGCGTTTGCGGGCCTCTCTTGGGATTCGACAGTTCGCGGCAGGCCTGACGCGGCAAACGGCGCAGTGCTGTAGAGTAATTGTTGCTCGTTTCTGACTATCGCCGCCGTTGCATCAACTCTTCCATTCGAGGCCCATTTCCTCGAACATTTCCTTGTCCTCGCTCCAGCGCTCGTCGGTCTTGACGTGCAGGAACAGGTGGACCTTCTGGCCCAGCAGTTCGGTGAGTTCTTTGCGCGCCGCCTCGCCGATGGCCTTGATCCGGCTGCCGCCCTTGCCGAGCACGATGGCGCGCTGGTTGTCGCGCATGACCACGATCTGTTGGTGAATCTCGACGCTGCCATCCTTGCGCTGAATGTACTTTTCCGGTCGCACGGCGGAATCGTAGGGCAGTTCTTCGTGCAGCTGCTGGTAGAGCTGTTCGCGGGTGATCTCGGTGGCGAGAAGGCGTTCGCTGGCGTCCGACACCTGGTCTTCGGGATACATCCACGGACCTTCGGGCATCATCGCGGCAAGTGCAGCCTTCATTTCCGGCACCCCGTCGCCGGTCAGCGCCGAAACGAAATAGATGTCGGCAAAATCGATCTTGCCTCCCAGTTCCTGGGCCAGCGCCAGAAGAGGTTCCTTCTTCGCTGCATCGACCTTGTTGAGGACGAGGATCTTGCGTTCGGGCCGCGAGGCGATCTGTTCGATCAGCGGTTCCAGTTCGTGGCGGCGCTGCTTGATCGGATCGACCAGCAGCAGGACGGCGTCGGCTGCCTCGGCGCCTTCCCAGGCCGCGCTGACCATCGCGCGGTCGAGCCGGCGCTTGGGCGCGAAGATACCGGGCGTATCGACCAGGATCATCTGCGTATCGCCGTCCAGCGCGATGCCCATCATCCGCGTCCGCGTGGTCTGCGCCTTGGCAGAGGTGATCGCGACCTTCTGGCCAACGAGCTGGTTGACCAGCGTGCTCTTGCCCGCGTTGGGCGCGCCTAGGACGGCGACCACACCGCATCTGGTTTGTTTGTCGCTCACCCGAACTTCTCCATGAATTCTCTCGCCGCCTGCTTTTCGGCTTCCTGTTTGCTTCCTGCGGTGGCTACCGCTTCACCCACCTTGTGGACCTTGACGCGCACGGTGAATTTGGCGGCATGATCGGGCCCCGATCGGTCTACCAGTTCATATTCCGGCGGTCGCCGCTGATTGCCCGCTGCCCACTCCTGCAGCGCGCTCTTGGGATGTTTGGCTTTGCCAGCCCCGCTCTCGAGCGCCGGGCGCCAGAGTAGGTGAACCATACCGCGTGCCTGGACAAAGCCGTTGTCGATGAATTCGGCGCCGAGAAGCGCTTCCATCACATCGCCCAGGATGTTGTCGCTGTCACGGCCGCCGTCGCTGCTGGCCTGTTTGGAAATCCGGATATGCGGGGCAAGCCCAATGCCGCGCGCGATGGTGGCGCACATTTCGCGGCTGACGATAGCGTTGAGCCGCTGGGCAAGCTTGCCTTCGGGTGCGTCGCTCTGGGCATAGAGCCAATCCGCAATCGACAGGCCAAGAACGCGGTCGCCAAGGAATTCCAGCCGTTCGTAATCCTGCTTCTCGCCCATGCTGCCATGGGTCAGCGCGGCAAACCACAGGGCCTCGTCCTTCACGGTGAAGCCAGTCTCTGCAAGCCAGCTGCGGGTTTCGGGCTTGAGCGCGTTCATATGTCGCTCCCGATGCGATTCCAGCGGGCGGCCGTAAACCATGTCCACGGCAGCAGCCATTCGGCGCTTCCGTCCGTGGACCAGAGTACCCGGCTCGCTCGACCGACCAGCAGATTTGCATCGACAAATCCGACGCCCCCATCGGGAACGGCAGGAAAGCGGCTGTCGAGGGAATTGTCCCGATTGTCGCCCATCATGAACAGGTGGCCTTCGGGCACGATGACGGGTTCGGTATTATCGGGATCGATCCGGATAGGCTCGCCATTGCCATCCATAGACAATGCACCTGTGCCGTCCGTGAGGAAACGTGGGCCGACATCGCCGAAGTCGATGGTCAGATAGCTTTTGCCCGAAGGCAGCGTCTCGCGAAACTGGCGGTAACGACAGAGCGTGCCATCGACGACCACGCCGCCATCGCTGCGGCAACCGGTGTTCTCGCTCATCGGGATATCGGCATAACCCGCTTCTTCCTTGGGCAAGGCTTCCCCGTTGAGGATTACGACACCGTCCCGGACCGCCACCGTGTCTCCCGGCAGGCCGATCACGCGCTTGACGTAATCGACGCCGGACACCGGGTGTTTGAAAATGGCGACATCGCCGCGTTCGGGCAGTTTCGCGAAAATCCTTCCTTCGAAAAGCGGTAGGTCAGCCGGAAGAGAATAGCGGGAATATCCGTACGGCCATTTGGCGGCCACCAGATAATCCCCGTTGCGCAATCCGGGCAGCATCGATTCGGAGGGAATTGTGAAGGGCGAGAATATGAAGCTGCGGAAGATCAGCACTGCGATCACCAGCTTGGCGACAAACCACAGGAAACTGCCGAGCGATTCCTTTTCTTGCGGCTTGGTGGAGGCATCCAAGGATGCATTCGTATCCAGCGTCGGGTCTGTCATGCGGGGTTCTCAATCATCGCCGAAGTCCCTAGTCGCAGGAGCGCAGCCATTAAAGGATTTTTGCCCGCCATGACGACCGCCGCCGAGCTCTGGGCCCGCCTCGACAATCTGCCTCGCCCTACACTTGGCGAATTGTTCAGCACGCAACGCGACGGCGGTGAGGGCGGTAGCGAACCGGGCAATGACGAGCGCGTCGCCAATCTTTCTGGCCGGATCGAACTCGACGAAGGCGGAATATTGTTCGACTGGTCGAAGACCCATCTCGACAGTGCCGTGATCTCCGCATTCAAGGATCTGGCAGAAACGATGAACTTCGCCGAAATGCGCAAGAAGCTTTTCGCGGGGGAGATCGTCAATCCGACGGAAGGTCGCGCCGCCGATCACGGGACACTGCGCGGAACGGGCGACGAGGCCAAGGTCGAAGAAGCGATGGCGCTGATCGACCGCATGGGCATGCTGGTCGAAGCGATCCATCAGGGCGCATTGGGCGAAATCGAGCACCTCATTCACATCGGCATTGGCGGCAGTGCCTTAGGCCCTGCGCTCGGGGTGGACGCGCTCTCTCGCGATCTGTCCTATTGCGATGTGCATGTCGTATCCAACATCGATGGCGTCGCGCTCGAAGAAGCTTTCGCCAGATGCGATCCGGCCAAGACCCTGATTGCTGTCGCCAGCAAGACGTTCACCACCATCGAAACGATGACCAACGCCGAAAGCGCGCTCAAATGGCTGAGTGACAACGGGGTGTCGGACCCGGGGGGACGCGTCATTGCGCTGACGGCCAATCCGGAAGGCGCCGTAGAATGGGGCGTGGACGAAACACGGATCCTTCCCTTCCAGGAAAGCGTCGGCGGGCGCTATTCGATCTGGTCGAGTATCGGATTTCCGATCGCGATGGCTGTGGGGATGGACGATTTTCGCGCCTTTCTTGCCGGCGCAAAAGCCGTGGACGCGCATTTCCGGGATACCGATATCTCCGACAATCTGGTGGTGCGGGCGGCCTTCGCCGATCTTTACTATGCCCGCGTGCGCGGCTGCCAGACCCGCGCAGTATTCGCCTATGACGAACGGCTGGGCCTGTTTCCCGACTATCTCCAGCAGCTCGAAATGGAATCGAATGGCAAGCGCGTCACTGTAGACATGCAGCCGGTCGACGGCCCGACTGCGCCGATCACCTGGGGCGGGGTTGGCACGGATGCGCAGCACGCGGTATTCCAGTTGCTGCATCAGGGCACGCATCTGGTTCCGGTCGATTTCATCGCCAGCATTGCGCCGGGGGACGATCTCGACCCTGCACATCACCGTATCCTGCTGATGAACTGCTTCGCTCAAGGCGCGGCATTGATGGCGGGCAAGAAGGGCGATGATCCTGCGCGCAATTATCCCGGTGACCGTCCAAGCGCGACGATCCTGTGCGATGACCTCGACGCTGCTACGCTCGGTGCACTCATCGCGTTTCACGAACACCGCACATTCGCCAATGCCGTCCTGTTGGGAATCAATCCCTTCGACCAGTTCGGAGTGGAACTGGGCAAACAGATGGCAAAGGCGATCGAACAGGGTGGCGAACGCTTCGATGCCAGCACCGAAGCGCTTTTGCAGGCAGCGGGCCTTTCGCAATGATCGGGGTCGTTCGCTTCCTGCTGACTGCCGTCGCCCTTGTTTCTACGCCTTTAGCTGCGCAGGAAGAGCACCGAATCCTTTTCATCGGCAACAGCTTCACCCAGGGCGCCAACTCTGCCGTGCTGAGATATCGTCCCGACAGCGTGAACGATCTCAACGGAGAGGGCGTCGGCGGCATTCCGGCGCTATTCGCCAAATTCGCCGAGCAAGCGGATCTCGATTGGGAAGTCAGCCACGAACTGCAGGGCGGAACTACGCTGGGCTTTCATTTGCGCGAGAGGCGCAAACTGATCGATCATGCGTGGGACATGGTGGTGATGCAGGAATATTCCGTCCTCAACCCCGAGGATCCGGGGGATGCGACCGATACCGGCAGGGACGCCAGCGCGCTTGCGAAAATGTTCGAAACCGCCAATCCGAAAGCGCGCGTCTATCTTATGTCGACGTGGAGCAGGGCGGATCAGACCTACAAGCCGGAAGGTCACTGGTACGGACAAACCGTAGGGCAGATGGCCATCGATCTGCGCGGCGCCATGGATCGGATCGACAACCAGGCTGAACAGATCGACGGTGTCATCCCGGTAGGCGAGGCGTGGAACCGTGCAATTGCCGCAGGCATTGCCGACGACAACCCATATGATGGGCGCGACTACGGCAAGGTCGATCTATGGAGCTACGATCACTACCACGCGAGCGCCGAAGGCTCGTACCTTGAAGCTCTCGTCGTCTTCGCAACCATTACTGGTTTCGACGTGCGCGAGTTCGGTGCGAACGAACGCGCAGCCCACGAACTGGGCATCGAACCGAAGGTGGCAGCGGGCCTTCAGTCCCTGGCGATGGAACAGGTGGAACTTGAAGCTGCGCGCTGAAGCATCGCTGCGGGATTAAGATGACGGCTATCTCCGGACGTGTTAGACGTCTGGAATGAAGGCATGGTTCGCACGGCGCTATCTCGATCTGTTAGGATCGATATACATTTATAACGAGCATCGCGGATATACCGCACTCGACAGGGTTCTCGAAGCAGTTCGGGCAAAGCATCCTGAGGCTACAGAGCTTATCGCGGCGGTCGAGAAACACCGTGCCGACGAGCGTAAACATTATACCATGTTCAAACGATGGTTCGAACTCGGGGGACAATGCCCATCGCGCTGGACCGGATGTTTGGCCATATCGATCGGTTCATCGAAATCACTTTTGGCTGCACCATCGACAGCCTCGATACCCAAGCCATTATCGCCAGCGACGATCTGTTCGAACGTCTCTGTAGGGTCGTTTCCTTGACGGAAAAGCGCGGCCTGAAACAGGTCGAAATCCTGCTCGATCATCCCATGGTGAAACAGGACAAGGCTCTCCACCGCATCTTCGAGATCGTCCATGTGGATGAACCCGACCATTTCCTGCCCTACGACAAATGGCTTGCCGAAAATGCGCGGCGCATGCCCAATGCGTGGGAGCGAGGGATCGATCGCCTGATCCATTCCGAATTGCTTTTCATAAAATTGCCGCTTCTGTTCCTGTGGTTCCGTGCTCCCCGACTGACGGAATGGCGCGACGCGGGGGAAAGTAATCCGCGCCCGACACCACGCTCGCTGGCCACCGCCTGAGAGTTTACAAGCCCGCATGTTCGCTCGTTTCTTCACGCGCCCTGCAGGTCGCATGCTGTTGCGTAACACCGTGGTCAGCACCGGCGTCTTCCTGCTCGGCCTGGCGGTACTGTGGGTTCTGGTCGAGAAGGCGGGAATGAATGCAGTACTGGCGACCGGGCTGAGCTTCCTCGTTGCCAATAGCATCCACTATATTTTCGGCCGAACGTGGATTTTCGCCGGATCGGATCGCAAGCTTTCTACCGGCTATGCGATATTCCTCATGAATGCCATGATCGGTCTGGCAGTGACGGTCGGACTGTTCTGGGTGCTGACAGAACTCACCCCGATGAATTATCTGGTAGCGCGCGTAATCGTGTCGGTTTTCGCCGGCCTTGCCGTTTTCGGCCTCAACGCTTCGATCAATTTCCGTCAGGTCTGACGCCATTACGAATGCTCGTCCGCGCGAATTGAATTGACTTTTTGCACTGCAGCATCCAGATGACTGCATCGAAGCGCGCTAGCCAGCGTGAAGCGGCGATGCCTAAAAGTTCATCGCCCCGGCCGCGCCTCGGTCCATATTTCCAGACTTCCCTTTTCACGCGGGTGGTTATTCAACCCCGCGACCGCGCGCCGATTTCGGCTGCGCGCCGCATATCGAATGCGAGTAAACATGACTCAGTTTTCAGATCTCGGGCTGTCGCAGCCCGTTCTTCAGGCCCTCGACCTGAAGGGCTACACCGAACCTACTCCAATTCAGGCACAGGCGATCCCGGCCGTCCTCGAAGGGCGCGACCTTATGGGTATCGCGCAGACGGGGACCGGCAAAACGGCCGCCTTCATGCTGCCCAGCATCGACCGCCTGCGCGATGCCGACCGGCAGACACCGTTCAAATCCTGTCGTATGCTGGTGCTCGCGCCGACGCGCGAACTGGCTGGGCAGATTGCCCAAAGCGCCAAGGATTACGGCGCACTTGCCGGCCTCAAGGTGCAGAGCATCGTCGGCGGTACATCGGTCAACAAGGACCGGAACAAGCTGCATCGCGGCACCGATATTCTCGTGGCGACGCCCGGTCGACTGCTCGACCTGATCGATCAGAAGGCCTTCACGCTCGACAAGGTCGAAGTGCTTGTCCTCGATGAAGCCGACCAGATGCTCGATCTGGGCTTCATTCATGCGCTGCGCCGGATCAGCCAGCTCGTGCCGGAAGATCGCCAGACGCTGTTCTTTTCGGCAACCATGCCGAAGCAGATCCAGGAACTGGTCGGCAAATATTGCCGCAACCCGGTCAAGGTCTCGGTCACGCCGGAAAGCACGACCGCAGAACGCATCGACCAGTATCTCTTCATGGTTCAGCAGGACGAGAAGCAGACGCTGCTCGAAATGATCCTGTCCGAACGCCATTCGGTACCCGGCAAGTTCGAGCGCGTGCTGATCTTTGCCCGCACCAAGCATGGTTGCGACCGGATCGTGAAGAAGCTGTCGCAGGTCGGCATCCCGGCCAACGCTATCCACGGCAACAAGAGCCAGCCGCAGCGCGAACGCGCGCTCGATGAGTTCAAGCGCGCCAAGACGCCCATTCTCGTCGCGACAGACGTTGCGGCTCGCGGCATCGATATCCCAGGCGTTAGCCACGTCCTCAACTACGAATTGCCCAATGTGCCGGAACAATATGTCCACCGCATTGGCCGGACGGCGCGTGCGGGCAAGGACGGCATCGCCATCGCCTTTTGTGCCGAAGACGAGCGCGATTACCTGAAGGATATCCGCAAGAAGACCGACGCCGAATTCGAGCGCCTTCCGCTTCCGGACAATTTCCGTGCAGTGGTCGAAGGCGTCGGACCCACGAAGCGCGAACAGAAGCCCCGCCTGGCGAGGCCGAAAGTTCGGCCCACGGGCGATGCGGCCAAGAAGCGCAAACCGAAGGTCAAGCATCCCAACCGCGCTGGTGCACCGAAGCGGGAAGGTGCGCCGGCTGGAGGCAAGAGCAGAAGCGGCAATCGCCGCCGTCGTTCAGGCGCTCGCCAGCCGGGCTAACCCATCAGCATGTGGCCAGAGGGATACCGCTGGCCACATGATGTCATCCGACTTGTCATTATCGAGCGCAACCGCATGGAACCTGCTTTCAAGCCGAAGATCACTCCGATCGATCGCATTCAGGAAAACCTGGTTGCCCGGGTGGAACGGCGTGCGCTGAACTGGCTCTGCGCCAGGATGCCGCGGCGCGTATCTCCGGATATGTTGACAGCATTCGGGATGTTTGGCGCGCTGCTGGTCTTCACGGGCTATCTCGGCAGCAATCTGGATCCTGACTGGCTGTGGCTTTCGATCGGCGGATATGTCGTTCACTGGCTGGGGGACTCCCTCGATGGCAGCCTCGCGCGCTTTCGCAAGATCGAACGCCCGCGTTACGGTTATTTCCTCGACCATAGCTGCGATGGTTTTGCGACCACGCTGCTTGTGGTCGGGATCGGCCTCAGTCCGTTCGTATTGCTCGAAGTATCCCTGGTGGCCCTGGCAGGCTATCTGCTTATGTCGATCCATGCTTTTCTATCGGTTCGCGTGCTTGGCGAACTGCGCCTTTCCTACCTCAATGCCGGACCTACGGAGATGCGGCTGATCCTGATTGCCCTGACCCTTGCAATGTACATCGCCGGGCGCGAAGCTCCCGTTCTCTGGCAACTCAATCCGTTCGATATTTTTGTGGGCGGGGTAGGCATACTGCTGGTCACGCTGTTCGTGACACAGACAATTCAGGTCGCGCGGCGGCTGGCGGTTGAAGAGCCTCCGCTCAACTAGCTGAAAATACTTTCCCTGTTCCGACCTTGGCAAACGCCCGATGCGTCGCGATATCGCGGGCCTGCGCAACGAGGAGCCCCGCATGTCCGACAAGTACGATTTCGATCTTTTCACAATCGGCGCGGGGTCTGGGGGCGTACGCGCCAGCCGGGTCGCGGCTGCCCACGGAGCGAAGGTCGCAATCGCTGAAGAACATCGGGTCGGCGGTACCTGTGTCATCCGCGGGTGTGTTCCCAAGAAGATGCTGATCTACGGCGCGCATTTCGCCGAGGATCTGAAAGACGCGCGCAATTTCGGCTGGTCTACCGAAAATGCCAAGTTCGACTGGGTAACACTGCGCGACAATGTCTTGAACGACGTCGACCGCCTCGAAGGCGCCTATACCGAGACGCTGGAGAATAACGACGTTTCCATCTATCACGAGCGTGCCGAGATAACCGGACCTCACGAAATCACGCTGGCCAGCGGGACCAAGGTCACCGCCAAGCACATCCTCATCGCTACCGGTGCCCGCCCGCGGATGCCGGAGTGCCAGGGTGCGGAACACGCGATCAGTTCGAACGAGGCGTTCCATCTCGATGAACTGCCGAAGAAGATCATCATCGCAGGCGGCGGATACATCGCCAATGAATTTGCCGGTATCTTCAACGAGTTCGGCTGCGATGTTCACATCGTCAATCGCGGCGACAAGCTGCTGCGCAGCTATGACGAAGCGGTTCGCGACCGGCTCCTGCAGATTTCGACGATGAAGGGCATCAAGTTCCGCTTCAACACCACTTTCGAATATATCAAGCCGTGCGACGACGGCGGTTATTTCGTGAAGATGTCCGATTGCGACGAGGAGAAGGCCGATCTCGTCATGTTTGCAGTCGGCCGCATTCCGAATACCGAAGGGCTCGGTCTTGAAACTGCCGGTGTAGAGATTGGCGACAAGGGCGAGGTCAAAGTCGACCGGTTCAGCAAGACCAATGTGGATCACATCTACGCGGTGGGCGACGTGACGGATCGCGTGCAGCTGACACCTGTCGCCATTCGCGAAGGCCAGGCTTTTGCCGACAGCGTCTTCGGGAAGGGGGACCCGGTTGCCGTGGACCACGGCTGCATCCCGAGCGCGGTTTTCAGCCATCCGCCCATCGCCGCGGTCGGCATGACCGAAGGCGAAGCGAAGAACAAACTCGGCAGCGTGAAAGTCTATCTGTCCGACTTCCGGCCGATGAAGAACGTCCTCGCTGGGCGTAACGAGCGTAGCCTTATGAAGATGATCTGCGACGGCGACAGCGGCAAGATCGTGGGCATTCACATGATCGCACCCGAAGCTCCGGAGATGATGCAGGCGGCGGCGATTGCGGTGAAGGCCGGTCTGACCAAGGCGGATTTCGATGCCACGACCGCGATCCATCCGACAATGGCGGAAGAACTGGTCCTGATGCGCTAGTTCAGCCGCATGAGCGACAGGTCTTCGGGCCTGACGTTCACGGCGCGCAATTCGGCGGGCCATGCGCTGCGGGTGACCAGTGCCTCTGCAGCCAGGGCCATGGCGGGGGAAGTCTGCAATCCGAAGCCGCCCTGGCCGGCGAGCCAGAAGAAATCCGGCGCGTGGCTGTCGAAGCTGGCGATGGGCAAGCGGTCGGGCGTAAAGCTGCGCAGACCCGCCCATTTGCTCGCCAAGCGGGGGATCGTGAGGGTGGTCGCCTGCTCGACTTCCCAGGCGGCGCGGGCGACGTCTTCTTCCTCAGGCTGGGCATCGCAGGGGGCGCTTGTGCCTTCGTCCATGGGGCAGGCGAGGAGGCGTCCGGCGCCTTCGGGTTCGATGTAAAAACCCGGGCCGACCGTTTTGGTGAAGGGCCATGCGGAGACATCGATCGGGACGTCGAACGTGATGACCGTACGGCGTAGCGGGCGGATGCCGATGGGTTTGACCTGCGCTAGTCCGGCAATCTCGTCGACCCAGGCCCCGGCGGCGTTGACGACCGTTTTTGCAGCGTAGCTGATGCCCGGCGTATCGACGATCCAGCGTGTGCCATCGTGCCGCATGGTGGTGACCGGAGAGCCGCAATTGATCGAGCCCCCGTTTTGAATCAAGGCTTTACGATGCGTTTCGAGCATGGAGTGTGCATCGAGTTTGCGGCCGTTTTCGTCGAGCAGAGCGCCGCAGATGCGGTCCTCGCGCAAAACCGGGACCAGTTCGCGCGCCTCGGATACGGAGAGGCGCCGCGCGTGCGAGGACCATTCACTATAGTGATATGCAAGTCGATCAAGCGTATGATCCTGCTGTTCGAGAGCGACGAACAGTGCCGAATGGCGCCGAGCGTTCGGTTCTTCGAGCGAGGGGATGCTGGCCGCCGTCAGGGCCCGGACCAGGGCGCTGTCCATGTCGAAATGGGCGAAGGCGGCACTACGTCCCGAAGCATGGACGCCCGGAGCCGCTTCCGCTTCGCACACGACGGTTCTGCCGTGCCTTGCCAGCCGGGATGCAACCGACAGGCCGGCAATCCCGGCGCCGATGACGAGATAATCGATCTGCAGCATGGTGCCTCGTTGCTCCTCGAAACCAATCCGCCTAGCCTCTTTGCGTGCATAACGACGGGGGACGCAGATGACAGCTACGGTACTTGTGACGGGCGGCACAGGCTATATCGGCGGAGAAGTGATCGATCGGTTGCTGGCGAGGGACTACACCGTCCACACGACGGTCAGGAACAAGGCGAAGAGCGAACCGAAATTGCGCAGCCGGTGGGGTGGCGCTGGCGAGCGCCTGAAAGTGTTTCAGGCCGACCTGCTGAGCGACGAGGGCTGGGCGGAGGCGAATGCGGGTTGCAGCGCGGTTGCCCATGTCGCCTCGCCGTTTCCCCTGCGGGTACCGAAGAACAAGGACGAACTGATCATTCCCGCTCGCGAGGGCACGCTCCGCGCACTCGAATTCGCCACTGCGGCAGGTGCCCAAAGGTTCGTTCAGACCAGCAGTGCAGCGGCGATCGCCTATGGGCAGCCGGACAAGGATCATTTCACCCATCTCGACTGGACGGATCTTACCGCAGGGGTCCCGCCCTATATCGAGAGCAAGACGGTGGCTGAACGCGCGGCGCGCGACTGGGTGGCCATCCACGCGCCGGACCTGATTTTCTGCTCGATCAATCCGGTCGCCGTTTTCGGCCCGGTCCACGACGATGACATGTCGACCAGCGTGGAAATCGTGAAGAAGCTGATCGATGGATCGATCCCGCTGATCCCGAACATGGGTATCTGCGTGACCGATGTGCGCGATGTGGCGGAAGCGCATGTCCGCGCAATCGCGGCGCCTGCGGAAAAGGTCCGCGGCGAGCGCTTTCCGACGAGCGAGAAGTTCCTCTGGATAAGCGAGATGGCCGACATCATCCGCCAGCGCGTGCCCGAGCATGCGGGCAAGGTACCAAGCCGCCCGATGCCGAACTGGCTGGTGCGCGTGCTGGCGCTGTTTCTGGACGAAATGAAGCAGATCAAGAGCGAACTGGGCAATGTGCGCGATGTATCCGGCAAGCATACCGAGGACGTGCTGGGCATGCGTTTGATACCGGCGGAAGAAACGCTGGAAGCCACCATCCGCAGCCTGGTCGCCAAGGGAATAGTCAAGGTTTGACCCCGTGATCGGCCCGCACCGGCATGGGACGGAATTGCCATGCTGCATTGCCACCTGCGCGGTGTCTCGCCAGAAAGCGCATGAAACGAATCGTTGACGGGGTAAGTGGATGAACATGCTGGCGTCGCGCGGGCAGCTGCGCGCAAGTTTCATTCGGTGGGCGCTCTTCACCGTGCCACTTTGCGTGTTGCTTGGATTTCTGGCGGGACGATTGGGCAGCCCGGACACGGCATGGTTCGCTGCTCTGGAGAAGCCCGGCATTTTCCCAGAACCCAAGTGGTTCGGCATCGTGTGGACCATTCTCTACATCATGATCGGGCTCGCCGTGGCGGTAGTCGCATCGGCCTGGGGCGCCCGGGGACGCAGCACCGCGCTGTGGGTTTTCGCCATCCATTTCCTGCTCAACCTGTCGTGGAGCTATGTCTTTTTCGGCGCGCAGCAGATCACCGGCGGGCTGATCGTCCTGGCGCTGATCGTGCTGACCCTGCTGGCGGTGATCGCGCTGTTCTGGCGCGTGCGCAAGCTGGCGGGGGCGCTGCTACTGCCGTACCTGGCCTGGGTCCTGTTCGCGAGCGTGCTGAACTATCAGTTCCTCCAGCTCAATCCGGATGCCGATGGCGGCGATGCCAATGGCGCGGTCGAACGCGTGCGCATCGGCAATTGATACGGGCGGGGTCTGCGCCTAGATAGCAGCCATGCAAAGCCAGAACCCGATGATCGCCGATTTCGTCAAACTCGCCAATTCGGCGGCCGGAACCCTTGCCGGCATGGGCCGCGAAGCGCGCGACGCTGCGCGTGAACGCGCCAAGGAAACCTTCGGCGGCATGGACTTCGTCAGCCGCGAGGAATTCGACGCGGTCAAGACCATGGCCAGCAAGGCACGCGAAGAGGCCGAGGATCTCAAGGCCCGCGTAACCGCGCTCGAAGCCCGTATCGGAAGCTGACGAGGGCCGCGGGAACCCGCTGCCAATTCAGGGTGTTGCAGTTCCTGAAAGGGGCTGCACATGTTTACCCAGCTCAATCCCCCGATACCCTTGCACGTTCTAGGGAAAGGTGACGGCTACGCTCTGGCCGTGATCGATTACGGCCAGGAGCATAATCTGATCTGGGTCACCGCCATCGACGATACGGGCGAGATCTGGTGCGCTCCCAATCCGGACATTCGCATGCAGGCCAACTGGAGCATGGGGCGCGGCAAGGGTCTGGCCGTGGCTGCATCGAAGGAAGCGCTGCGCCAGCAAGTCTCGACTTGAGCATCCGTTAGCTTAAGGCGGGGGCCATGCACCTCACCGCACCCGCCATTCTGGTCGCAGCCCGCCCGCATGGGGAAACGGCGGTGATCGCACGGATGCTGACCGAGGAGAGCGGCCTGGTTGCCGCCTATGTCGCAGGGGGACGGGGGCGGCAACTGCGCCCCGTCGTTATTCCGGGCAATCTGGTGCAGGCGGATATTCGTGCAAAGTCGGACAGCCAGTTGCCGTTCGCCCGGCTGGAACTGGTAACGAGCCGCGGGCCATGGCTGAGCGAGCCGCTGCCCGCCGCCGCCATCGCCTGGGTCACCGCGCTGACGGCCAGCGTGCTGCCCGAACGCAATGCCTATCCCGCGCTCTACGATGCGCTGGGCGGATTGCTCGATGCGATCTGTTCGGCGCAGGCGGCGCGGCAGTGGGTAGAAGCGCTGGCCGTGTACGAAGCGCTGATGCTGCGCGAACTCGGCTATGGCGGAGAACGCCCGGCGATAGCGAACCTTGGGCAGGCTTTGGAAATTCTCGACCGGCAGGAGCCCCTTATCGCACGCTACCTGCTTGCCGATACCCGCACCGACGTCCTAGCTGCACGACAACTCTTGCGGCAGCGACTGGCACGGATGGTAGAATGAAAATTGCGGTATTTGCAGGTGACGGGATCGGGCCGGAAGTAACGGCACAGGCGTTGCGCGTGCTGGACGAACTTTCCCTTCCCGGGCTGACCCTGTTCGAAGGCGATGTGGGTGCCGTCGCCTATCGCCGCCACGGCCAGCCCCTGCCCGACGAAACGCTGGAGATGGCGCGGGCGGCCGATGCCGTTCTGTTCGGAGCCGTCGGCGATTTTTCGTGCGACGATCTGCCGCGCCACCTGCGCCCCGAGCAAGCCATTCTGGGTTTGCGCAGCGAGCTGGGCCTGTTTGCCAATCTGCGCCCGGCGGCCGGTTTTCCGGGGCTTGAGCACCTGTCGTCGCTCAAGCCTGAGATTGCGCGCAGCATCGATGTGCTGGTGGTGCGCGAACTAAACGGTGACGTGTATTTCGGCGACAAGGGCGAGCGGGCGAGCGCCGGCGGCCGCGAAGGGTGGGACGCCATGTCCTATAACGAAGCCGAAGTGCGCCGCATCGCGCACACCGCCTTCCGGGCAGCGATGGGACGGGGCAAGAGGCTGACCAGCGTGGACAAGGCCAATGTGCTGGAAACCAGCCGTATCTGGCGCGAAACGGTGATCGACGTCGCCAAGGATTATCCCGAGGTCACGCTGGATCACATGTATGTCGACAATGCTGCGATGCAGATGGTGAAGGCCCCCGGGCAGTTCGACACGATCGTTACCGGCAATCTGTTCGGCGATATTCTTTCCGATCAGGCCAGTGCCTGTGTCGGATCGATCGGACTGCTGGCCAGCGCCAGCCTGGGCGAGCGCCAGACCGAACATGGCACGTTCGGCCTTTACGAGCCGATCCACGGCAGCGCGCCCGATATTGCCGGGCAGGGCAAGGCCAATCCGGTTGCCGCCGTGCTGAGCCTTGCCATGCTGCTGCGCCATTCGCTCGGCCGGGAGGACGAAGCGGTACGCGTGGAGCGCGCGGTGGAGGGTATCCTTGCCGACGGAGTATTCGGCGGAGATCTGGGCGGCAATGCCACAACCGGCCAAATTGGCGATGCCATTGTTAGCAAGCTGCTAACCATATCTTGAGGATTGCGGCATAAGCGGGTGAAGCAATGGACATGAACCCGGAAACGCAGCCTTCCATGGCCTCCACCTCCGCAGCCACCGCTCTCGAGCTGGCGATAATTCTTCCCACTCTCAACGAGCGGGACAATCTTGCCCCGCTGGTGGAGCGGATCGAAGGCGCGCTGGGCCGGTCCGGCTGGGAAGTCCTGATCGTGGACGACAATTCCGCCGACGGCACCAGTGACGAGGCGCGCCGCCTTTCCCTGTCCGATCCGCGCGTACGGGTCATCCAGCGGATCGGTCGCCGCGGCCTGTCGAGCGCCGCGATCGAAGGTTTCTGCGCCACCGCTGCGCCCTATGTGGCGGTGATGGACGCCGATCATCAGCACGATCCCAAATTGCTGGTCGAGATGCTGACAGCCGTGAAATCGGGCGAGGCCGATGTCGCCGTGGCCAGTCGCTTTGCCGAAGGCGCGAGCATGGCCGAATGGAACCGGCCCGACCGCGAAAAGCTTTCGAGCGTCGCCAACACACTTGCCCGCAAATTGACCGGGGTCGATTTGTCCGACCCGATGAGCGGATTTTTCCTGTTGCGCAGCGCCACGGCGCGCGAGCTGGTGCCGGGCCTTTCGGGGATCGGTTTCAAGATCCTGCTCGACCTGCTCGCCACTTCCGAAACACCGCTCAAGGTGAAGGACTTCCCGATGAATTTCTCCGCCCGCCGTTCCGGCGAAAGCAAGCTCGACCGGGCGATCGCCCTCGATTTCCTGGCCGGTCTTTACGACAAGAGCTTCGGCCGGGTCATTCCGACGCGCTTTGCGCTGTTCGGCACGGTCGGTGTCATCGGCGTGGGCGTCCACATGGCGATCCTCTATGCCTTCATGCTGGTGGGCGGCGCGAATTTCAGCTGGAGCCAGGCGGTCGCGACCTTCGGCGCGATGACGTTCAATTTCTGGCTCAACAACTTCCTCACCTATCGCGACCGGCGCCTGAAAGAAGCGAACAAGGTCTTCTGGGGCTGGGTCAGCTTCATCGCCGCCTGTTCCATCGGCGCCTTCGCCAATGTGGCCGTGGCAACGACGCTGCACGATCGCGGGTTGCCGACCGTCGTGGCCGCGCTGGTCGGCATCGGCATCGGTTCGGTCTGGAATTATGCCCTGTCCAGCCGCTTCGTCTGGGGACGGTACTGACCCGCGAAAGCTGAAAGACGCGCTAGCGCCAGCTTGCGAGCCAGGTCCAGACCTTGAAACTGTCGGGCCCGGCGAGCGGTGCGGCGCTGATTATCGGGTAGAACCAGGCGAACATCAGCACGCTGCCGAATACGGGCGCAAGCGCGGATTTGCGCCAGCCATTGCGCCATAACGCATCGCAGGCCAGCGCCAGTGCGGCGAGCAGGGCCATGCTGGGCAGGCTGTAGTGGTAATAGAACTGCACCGGCTTGTTGGCGAAGATCCAGAAAGCCAGGCTGACACTGTAGACGACCACCGCGCCGAGGGCAGCCCAGTAGCGGCGCACCACGCCATGCCAGGCACACCATGCCAGGGCCGGGAGGCCGAGAATCATGGTCAGCGGATTGCCGATCAGCATGATGCCGCGCTGCACCCCGTCGACCGGTTCGTAGAGATACCAGATCGCGCGGGCATTCAGCACCCATTGTTCCCAAGTCGACTGATAGGGGTGCGGCTTGAGCACGTTTTCCTGCTGCATGAGCATGAACTGGTGGTGGAAGACCAGCCCTTCGGTGATGGGGTTTTCACGAAAGAAGAAGGCCGGCAGGAAGCTGGCGGCGTAGACCGCCAGCGGAACCACGCCGAGCCATAGCGCGGCTTCGACCAGCGTCGTGCCGGGAACGGGCGCGCCGCGGCGGCTGAGGAAGAGGCGGCGGCGTCCCGCTGCTGCGCGGGCAAAGAAGAACACCAGACCCGGCAGCATGGCCACCGTGATCGCATTCCATTTGGCTCCCATGGCAAGGCCCAGTGCGATGCCCGTCAGCGCCAGCCGCCAGCGCCCCTGTTCCGGCTGCCGGATCGCCCCGGCGAACTGCCACGCGGCGACGCACAGAAAGGTCAGGTAGAAAATGTCCAGCATCGCGATGCGGGCATGGATGAAGAGGTGGAACCCGGTTGCCACCAGAACGCCGTAGGAAAGCGTTGCGAAGCGGCTTTGCGTGCCGAACCACAGCGCGCGCATGGCGGCGAACAGGGCCAGCGTTCCGAACAGGGTCGGAAGCAGGCGCCAGCCCCAGGGATTGTCGCCGAACAGGGCGATGCCGAGCGCGATCAGTTCCTTGCCGACCAGTGGATGTTCGCGATTGATGAATGTGCCCAGCGTCAGAAACTCGCGCGCGGCGGGCAGGTAATGGACCTCGTCGAAATAGGGATGGGTGACGACGGTCAGGAACGGCAGGCAGCCCAGCAGGAAGGCGAGCGCCAGGGCGGCGCACCAGCGGATCGGGTCCTTGGGTTGCTCTGGCGCGCGGCTCATCGCCTGCTGGCTTAGAAAAGCCGCGCGTGCGCATCAAGCGGGATCAGTGGGTTGTGCGTTTCTCCAGCCAGAACAGGCGTGCGACCATGGCCAGCAGGCCGATGCTGGCGGTGAGGGCGGTGAAGATCACCCATGGCACGATGTTCATTCCTGCTGCGCGGGCGCGGGGAACGACGAAGAACAGCGCGGTCCCGGTCGCGAACAGCAGGTCCCACCATACCTGTACGCCCCACAGGTTGGTCGTGTGGTTGGTCCAGACGAGCACCACGCCTTCCTTGAAGACGGTGATCGCGGTGTAGCCAAAGAAGGCGGCCGACAGCACTGCGGCCAGCAGGGCGCTGCCCGTCGCTTCGCGATTGGTCAGCACATGGACGATGACAAGCAGGATGGCGACCGCGCCGCCTGCAGCGAGGAGTTCATAGGACGTCATGGCAGCATCTCCCGAATGTATGTAGCGACTGCTACACTTGTAGCGATTCGTAGCGCTCGCTACAAGTTGGGAATGGCGCCCACCCGCATGTCCCGCGAAACCCTTCTGCCCATGATGGCAGGATATGTGCTGGAGAACGGCCTTGCCGATGTCTCGCTACGCCCGCTGGCGAAGGCGGCGGGAACGAGCGACCGGATGCTGCTCTATCATTTCGGCAGCAAGGAGGAACTGGTGGCCGCGCTGCTGGAATATCTGGCCAGCATGTATGCCGCTACGCTCGACGCGGCTTTTCCCGATGGGGCAGCAACGTCGCGGCGTTCGCTCGCCGAGGCGGTTCTTAGAACCACGGCTCAACCGGACTTTGCCCCTTTCATGCGGGTGTGGTGGGACATCGTTGCAGGATGCGCGGACGGCAATGCCCACTATCTCGCCAGCGCCGGAGCGATGGGCGACAGGCTGCTGGAATGGATCGAGACGCATCTGCCGACCGAAGACCCCAATCCCGTTGCCGGTGCACGAGCGGTGCTCGCGGTAATCGAAGGGGCCATGATGCTGCGGACCATCGGGCGCGGCGATATCGGTGAAGCGGGGCTTGCCGCGCTGGAATCCTAATCTGCTTGCGGGGCGGGGCCTCCGTGCTATCTCGCCGCGCTATGAAAAAGACTACTGGCATGGACCGTTCCGTCACCTCCAAATGGCGCCCCGCGACGCAGGCCGTGCGCGGCGGCACGTGGCGTAGCGAGCAGGGCGAGACCAGCGAGGCACTGTTCCTCACCAGCGGCTATACCTATGACGATGCGCAGACCGTCGCCGATCGCTTTGCCGGCGAAGCGGCTGGAATGACCTATTCACGCCTCCAGAACCCGACCGTCGCGATGCTGGAGGAGCGTATCGCGCTGATGGAAGGGGCCGAGGCCTGCCGTGCGCAGGCGAGCGGCATGGCCGCGATGACGACTGCGCTCTTGTGCCAGGTTTCCGCTGGCGACCACGTGGTCGGCGCGCGGGCCGCCTTCGGTTCGTGCCGCTGGCTGCTCGATCACCTGTTGCCGCGCTTCGGGATCGAGACAACCGTCGTCGACAGTGCGGACGATGATGCATGGGAAGCTGCGATCCGGCCGAACACGAAGGTCTTCTTCTTCGAAACGCCGGCGAACCCGACGCTCGACGTGGTCGATCTGGCGCATGTCTGCGGGGTTGCGCGCGCGCATGGCATTACCACCGTCGTCGACAATGCCTTTGCCACCAGCGCACTTCAGAAACCGATGGAATTCGGCGCGGATGTGGTTGCCTATAGCGCGACAAAGCTGATGGATGGCCAAGGCAGGGTGCTGGCGGGTGCCGTATGCGGATCGCAGGAGTGGATCGACGAGGTGCTGCTGCCGTTCCAGCGAAATACCGGCCCGAACATTTCACCCTTCAATGCCTGGGTCGTGCACAAGGGGCTGGAAACGCTCGACCTGCGCGCGCGCAGGCAGAGCGAGAATGCAGTGGAACTGGGCAAGTTCGTGGAAAGCCGCGTACCCAAGATCCTGCACCCGGGGCTGCCAAGCCACCCACGCCATGAACTGGCGCAGGCGCAGATGGTCGCCACCGGGCCCATCTTCGCGCTGGACGTGGGCGATCGGGCCACAGCCTTCGCCCTGCTCGACGCGCTGGAACTGGTTGATATTTCGAACAATATCGGGGATGCGCGCAGCCTCATGTGCCATCCCGCGAGCACCACCCACGCCGGCATGAGCCAGGAAGCACGCGACGAGATGGGCGTGACCGAAGGACTGCTGCGCATCAATGTCGGGCTGGAAGATGTCGAGGATATCAAGGAAGACCTCGACCGCGCCCTGGCGACAGCGGGGCTCTAGCGTCGCCAGCGATTGCGGGTGGCGATCCGCTCCAGTTCCTCGCCCAGAGCATGGGCAGTCGTCATGGCGACCGGACAGGAGGAATCGTCGGTGAGCACGCCATGGACGTCCAGTCCGGCGCCGCTGACGAGTGCCATCAGCAGCCCTTCGTCGCGCGTCATCCCCGCTGCACAGCAGGGGGCAAGGAGGATGCGGCGCTGCGAAGTCCGGGCCAGATCGACAATCAGCGCCCGTGCCAGCACCAGAAGCCTGCGGAAATCGGTGCCGCCGGCGTCGAGGGCTAGCATGGTCGCCCGTGCATCATGCAGACCGTGACCTGCCATTCTTCGCAGTATGACGAGCCCCAAGGTCTGATGCCGTCGTGCGGGGAGGGGAAGCTCGAGAGCGGTCGAATCATGCGGATGGGCCATGCGATCTCCTTCGCGGCCCATAGTATGCGAATGATAATCATTCGCAAGTGACGAGTTCGAGGTTTTCCTGTTCAGGCGGTTCCAAAAGGGCGTTGTAGGGGGTGGAAGCTTTGAAAGTTGGCGCCGCGTTCACCGTCTGCGGCGTAACTCACGCGATATGCATGGATCGCTGCCGAGAGATAGTAGAAGAGACGTCGGTCAGAGTACCAGCAGGGCCATTCCCGCAATCGGCGCGATGAGCGCCAGATTGACGAACGAATCTCCGCAGTGGTCGCGGGCCAGTTGCCCGAAGAAGGCGATGATCATGTTCAATCCCCCGATTGCCGCAGTCCGGGCTCGCCCGAAACCGCTGTCGGGGGCATGTCTAGAGCCCGCCTCTTAGGAGACTGTCACGAGTCACGGTAAAGCGGAATTAACCTTTCAAAGGCCCTCGGAGCCGCGTGTATCGGGGAAATTCCTGCGCACATACTTGCACAAGGGGATCAGGGCATTAGGTTGGCCATGTGATCAAGGAGCTTTTCCAGCATGCCGCAATGACCGACGGGATAACCGTTCGGGTCGCGGTGAACTTCCTGCCCGAACAATCCCGCCCAGAGGCCGGGAAATGGTTCTGGGTCTATCACATCCGTATCGAAAACGGTTCGCACGAGCGCGTCCAGCTAATCACCCGTCACTGGCGGATAACCGATGGGGCGGGCATGGTCAGCCATGTCGACGGGGAAGGCGTGGTCGGTGAAAAGCCCGTTCTCATGCCTGGTCAGAGCCACGATTATGTATCGGGTTGCCCACTGGATACGCCGCATGGCTCGATGGAAGGGTTCTATACATTCCACGCGGAAGACGGGTCGCCGATGGAAGTGCGCATCCCGTTCTTTCCGCTCGCGGCGCCTGCCACCGCAAACTGAAGTTCATTCTTCCTCTTCGCTCAGTTCGGAAACCGCGAAGCTTCCAATTTTTATCTTCGGCTTGAGGTCCAGCCATTCGGCCAGGATTTCGAAATCGCGCGTCGCGGGATAGATTGCGAGAGCGGCGCGGCTTTCGTCCAGACGCAGGACCAGGCTCTTCTTCTTGCGTTTCAGAGCGCTGGTGGTGAGCGACATCCTGCTGCCACCCCCCAATCGGCGTGCGAGGCGGAAACCCAGCCCCCAGGTTACACCCTCGCGCAAGTCGTCGTCACTGGCGAGGACGCGCAGCCTTTCGGGCAACTCGGTGCGGCCCATGCTGCCGAACAGCGCGGCGCAGATCATTGCGCGGCCCCTTGCATCCAAATCGATCCAGCGCTTGCCCAGCGACCATTCGATCGCATGGCTGTCGCGCAGATTGGGTTCCACCCGCTGCAGTGCGCCGGACAATTGCGCTGCGGCCAGGCGCAGACGTTCGTTCAGCGTTCCATCGCCGTCGGCGAGATCGACTGTCCAGGCCGCTAGTAAAGTCGCTTCGGTGATCGATGCATCGCGAGGAGCGGCATAGGCTGTCACACCCGCCAGAAGCGGGTCGGCCTGCATCTGCCCGGGTTCGAGCCGTGAATAGAGCAAACCTTCGCGCAGGCCCCAGGACGAGAACACCAGTTCGTCCGGACGGATCTCGTCCAGCAGCGGGCAGAGCAGGGCCGCGGCATCGGGCAGATAATTGGCGCGCATCGGGCTGATGCCGGAGATGTCGATCAGCTTTTCCGGATCGGCCGCGACGAGTTCCTTCGCCAGCCTGCGGGCATCGTCGGGCAGCAGTGAAAAGCCATGCGGATCGGTCAGCGGGTAATCGATGTATCGCATGGCGTAAGCCGCAAGCGCGCGCCATGTGCCGCCGACCATATACATCGGGCCGGTGTGGGCAGCGGCCCAGCCGACCGATGCGAGCTGTTCGTGCACTGCGCTTTCGAATGCTTCCGGGCCTTCCGCGCGAAGCGCGGGCAGGCGAAGGGTGCCCAGCCTCAGGCTCGACGCTTCGCGACAATCATTGTCGGCGATCGAAACCAGTTCGAGGCTGCCCCCGCCGAGATCGGCGACGACACCCTTCGCACCGGGAAAGGCGCCCAGAGCGCCCATGGCCGAGGCGCATGCCTCTTCCTCGCCCGACAGAAGGCGTGGTGTCAGCCCGAGTTTCGCGACGGCTTGCAGGAATTCCCCGCCATTTTCCGCATCGCGGGCCGCTGCGGTTGCAACGGTCTGCACATCTTCCACGCCGAGATCGGAAATGATGAGCGAATAGCGCGCGAGAGCAGCGAGCGCCTCGTCCCATGCTTCCTGCGGGATCCGTCCGCTATTGGAAAGGTCGCGGCCAAGGCGCGCAGCGACTTTCTCGTTCCAGACCACTTCGGGCGCACGCCCGGTCCCTTCGTAGATGACCATGCGCACCGTATTCGAACCGATGTCGATCACCGCGCGCGGCGGCTGGATGAGGCGGCGTTGCCATTTGGCCGAACGGGATTTGTTCATGTCTCTGCCCCTCCAAGGGTCAGGCGAGGGACTTCGTGATCGGTCAGGGCTGCCCCGCGGCCCGACAGCGATGGATTGGACATGAAGTACTGATGGCAGTTGAACCCGCCATCATCGGTCCGCATGCGCCGGTACTGGCCATCCGGGTCCAGCCTCCAGCTTTGTTCGGTATCCAGGATATTCGCCAGCATGACTTGCCCAAGCACCTGGTCGTGGACGGTCTTGTTGGTGATCGGGACCATGACTTCCACGCGATGTTCCAGATTGCGGCTCATCGCGTCGGCACTGGTGAGATAGACTTTCGCTTGGCGGCTGGGCAGCGTCTTGCCATTGGCAAAGGCCCATACGCGCGAATGTTCGAGGAAGCGGCCGATGACCGACTTCACGCTGATATTCTCGGAAATGCCGGGAAGGCCGGCCCTGAGCGAGCAGATGCCGCGAACCACCATGCGGATTTCCACTCCGGCGCGGCTGGCCTCGTAAAGCTTGTCGATAATCGCGCGGTTGGTAATCGAATTGAGCTTCACCCAGATGCCCGCAGGCTTGCCCGCCTTGGCATTGGCAATCTCGGCATCGATCAGTTCGTAAAGATGTTCCTGAAGGCCGATCGGCGACAGCGATATGCGTTCCAGCTGGTCGGGCTCGATATAGCCAGTGATGAAATTGAACATCTTCGCCGCGTCGCGCCCAAGCGTCGCATCGGCCGTAAAGAAGCTGAGATCGGTATAGATCTTCGCGTTCACCGGGTGATAATTGCCGGTGCCGAAGTGGCAATAGGTGCGATAGCCGTCTTCTTCGCGCCTGACGACGAGGCTGACCTTGGCGTGCGTTTTCCAGTCGGTAAATCCGTAGATCACCTGCACGCCGGCACGCTCGAGCTCGCTAGCCCAGTGAATGTTGCGCTCTTCATCGAACCGGGCCTTGAGTTCGACCACGGCCGTCACTGCCTTACCGTTCTGGGCAGCTTCGATCAGAGCCGCGATGACCGGGGACTGATCGCCCGCGCGATACAGCGTCTGTTTTATGGACACCACGGCGGGATCGACCGCAGCCTGATGCAGGAAATCAACCACCACATCGAAGCTTTCGAAGGGATGGTGGATGACGATGTCCTTCTCGCGGATGGCGGCGAAGCAATCGCCGTCATGTTCGAGAATGCGTTCGGGATAGCGCGGACTGAAGGGTTCGAACTTCAGATCCGGGCGTGGCTCGCCGCAGATGGTGCCAAGATCGGCCAGGCCAAGCATCCCGTTCGTCTTGACGATCATCGCCTCTTCGACATCGAGTTGATCGCGCAGCAGCGCCTCGGATACCTCGTCGCAATCGTCGTCCAGTTCCAGCAGCACCGTCCGACCTCGCCGCCGTCGCTGGATGGCGGTGCGGAAATAGCGGACGAGGTCTTCGGCTTCTTCTTCGACCTCGATGTCGCTGTCGCGCAGGACACGGAAAATGCCGTCGCCCAGCACCTTGAAGCCCGGGAAAAGCTGGTCGGCAAAACGCGTAACCAGCTGTTCGATGCCCACGTAGATCGCTTCATCGCCGGGGACGCGAACGAAGCGCGGTGCGCCGCTGGGGATCAGCACCATCTCGATCAGATCGGCCTGCCGCTTCCCGCGCTTGAGACGGAAGATCACCCCGATGCCCCTGTTCGCCACGAAGGGAAAAGGGTGGCTGGGGTCGATCGCCTGCGGGGTGATCAGCGGCAGGATGTCGCTTTCGAAATAGCGCGCCAGCCAATTCTTGCAGTCTTTCGACAGATCGTCGATCGATGCCAGCAGGATGCCTTCGTGCGAAAGCAGATCGCGCAGCGTTTCCAGACTTGCCTGCTGGCGATCTTCCAGAGCGAGCAATTGTTCGCGGATCGCGGCAAGTTGCTGGCGCGGGCTCGACCCGTCTATGCCCAGGGTTTCGATGCCGCGCTGCACCTGCCCCTCCAGCCCGGCGATCCGGACCATCGTAAACTCGTCGAGGTTGCTCGCCGAGATGGACAGGAAGCGCAGCCGCTCCAGCAGCGGATACCGCTCGTTCTCGCTTTCGGCCAGGACACGGCGATTGAAGGACAGCCAGCTCAGTTCGCGATTGGTATAGCGATCCTCGGGCGCAAGCTGCGCAAGCGCTTCGGCGTCATTGGCCGCTACGCGGGAAGGGAATTCCGTACTCATCGGGCTACGAGGCGGGGGCATGGGCTTCCAATATGACGGTTGAATTACACTGTGCCCTGATGGCAGGGAAAGAAAAGGCCCTTTCTCTGCATCTTGTTTCCTGCGCCGGTCGCATTTAAGGCGCAACGCACCATGAAGCGCACCCATCTGCCCCTGAACGCCCTGCGCGTTTACGATGCCGCGGCGCGGCACCTGTCGTTCACACGCGCTGCCGACGAACTGGCGGTCACCCCGGCCGCGGTCGGCCAGCAGATCCGCGCGCTAGAGGATCACCTGGGCACCGTGCTGTTTCGCCGCACCAGCAAGGGGCTGGAACTGACGCAGGAAGGCGCGGCCGGTCTGGACGCGCTGCGCGAAGGGTTTCTGAAGTTCGAAGAAAGCGTGTCCGCCATGCAGGCGGGCCAGGCTTCGGACAGTTACACGATAGCCTGCCCGCGCGAATTCTATGCACAGTGGCTCGCACCGCGGCTGGCAAAGTTCGGGGAGGGGGATGCCGATATCCGCTTCACCTTCGTGGCGGACGAGAATGCCGATTTCACCGAAGCCAATCTCGATTGCGCCATCCGGCTGGTCGACGGGCCGGGCGACCTGCAGGGGATCGAACTGGACGAGGCTCGCCGCGTTACCGTTGCGCGTCCGGCCGAACACGGCGGGGCGCCGGACAAGTGGATCGACTGGGGCCTGCCGCTGCAGGACGGTGTCGCTGCGCATGTCACCGTCTCCAATGCCGGACAGGCGCTGTCGTCGGCCTTGGCCGGGTTGGGCAAGGCGATCCTGCCGGAACTGCTGGCAAAGGAATCGATCGATGCCGGCAGGCTGGAGGTGCTGGACGGCCCCCATACCGGGACGCGCGCGTACTGGTTAGTTGCGCCAACCCCGCAATGGCGTACTAAAAAGGTCAGATCGCTGGTTTCTTTCCTTTCGGAATAGAAAAGGGTTCCCAAATTTGAATAGATTTTCTTGCGGATGCGCATGAAAAAATCATATTTTTTCTTGGCTGGACTTTGAACTCTTTTCCCGCGCTGCGATATTCAAAAGATATTTATTTCTCTTTTGACTATTCGTCATTGTTTCGAATTTTAAGCCTAAATTAACCACGAATTCCAAGCCGGGCTTAACGCGGCAATGGCTACCCCGCAGCCACAGGGGGCTAGCCTAATGATCCGCACTTTGCGCAATCTACTGACCGATACCAAGGGTAATACGCTGGCGATTTTCGCCGCGGCCCTGGTGCCGCTCGTGGCGATGATCGGTAGCGGGTTGGACCTGAGCTTTGCCTATATGGCCAAGGCGAAATTGCAGAACGCGTGCGACGCTGCAGTGCTGGCCGGGCGGCAGTCAATGGACGGCAATTTCTGGAAAGAGGCCAACGAAGCGGAGGCACGCAAGTTCTTCAACTTCAATTTTCCGAACGGTACTATGGGGGCGCAATCTGTCGACTTTACCGTCGGTAAGGATCCTGAAGACAATGCCCAGATTCTTGGCGTAGCCAAGGCGAATATTCCTACTGCGCTGATGCATATCTTCGGTTTTGACCATATTCCACTTGAGGCGAATTGCGATGCAAAGCGCGACTTGGGGCATAATGATGTCGTTCTGGTGCTAGACGTGACCGGATCGATGGCAAATGCCCCCTCGAGTGGTGGGGGTACAAAGATCGCCCGCCTTCAACAGGGCGCTTTGGGCCTTTATCGGGCCCTGATGAATGAGGAAAACGGGTCGATCACCCGTTTCGGGATTGTCCCATATTCCCACACCGTAAATGTCGGTGCGTCTCTCGCCGATAGCGATATTCGCGACGAAAACGACTATGTAGGCCAATGGCAATACGCCATGTGGACCAGAGATTCTGGTTGGGCTTCTTATTATGCTGCCCGGAAGCCCTCTAGCGGCTGGGCTGATGACGACCATTACATCGACAATGGCAGCTACTATTATGCGCCTAGGTGGCGAGACCGCTATGGCTCGGACAGGGGTTATGTTCGCGCGACCGACTCTTCCTGGGGTTCCAAGAGCAATTTTCGATCGTCTGGTGGATGCATTGAAGAACGGCCGAGCTACGGCAATGCCGCCGATCCGATTGCCATCAAGACCTCTATCACGTTGAACGACGTAGATATGCGCGCCAGTGGTGACACCCAACCAGAGTTACAGTTCGGACGGTATGATCCAAATATCCAGAACCGTGAAAATCAGACCGGGTGCCCTTCGCCAGCAATTCGTTTGCGGCAGTTCGCAAGCGAGAGCTCGTTTAAAAACGATGGTGTGCTGAGAGCTACTGCCAATGTGACGGGCGGCACATACCACGACGTGGGCATGCTTTGGGGCCTGCGTTTCATATCGCAAACGGGATTTTTCAATAATACATCAAAGATAGATGATGTCGCGGTCGATCAGCACATCGTATTCATGACGGACGGTATGTTGGATACCGACAAAGGGGACGGTTCGCATAATCTCTATACGGCGCATGGTCTTGAATTCTTCCAGGACCGGACGAAGGGGACCGGAACTAATCGGGCGGCACATATCGAACGGTTCCGCTCGGCGTGTAATCTAGCGAAATCCATGGGTGTCACCGTGTGGGTAATCGCGCTCGATGTCACTGACACTGATGATGTGAGGCCTTGCGCTACCACGGCCTCGCATTTCTACACCAGTGACGGATCAGATCTCGAGGAAATCTTTGAGAATATCGGTCGGGGCATCGGCAACTTGAGGCTGACGCGATGAGGGCAACTGGCAAGTTTTTCAAGCGCCTGCATAGCGATAATCGCGGTGCAGCGATTATCGAGTTCGCATTTGTAGCGGGGCCAATGGTGCTATTGCTGCTGGGTGGTCTGGAACTCGGTTACAACAGCTACGTGCGTTCCACCATGCAGGGGGCGCTGAACGACGCTGCGCGTAAGGCGGCAGTGGAGTTTCCGATAATCGACGTCGAGGGCGATACCGTGTCGGAGCAGGTAGAGAACATGATCCGTACAACCGTTCAACACGTCGCACCGAAGGCCGAAGTAAAAGTCACACCGAAGAGCTATTTCGACTTTTCGGACATCGGCAATCCAGAAAAGCTCATGACCGATCATAATGGTAACGGCGAATTCGATGCAGCCGACGGTGATTGCTGGGAAGATGCAAATCGCAACGGTGCATACGACACGGACGCAGGGGGTGATGGTAACGGCGGGGCAGACGATGTCGTCCTTTACACCGCTTCGGTTTCTACGCCTCGTCTCTTGCCGCTTCACGGTTTCATACCGGGGGTTGGGCCGAATTATAAACTCACGCTCAAGACAGCCGTCCGCAACCAACCATACAAAACGCAGTCGGCACCGCCCGTTATTTGTGCGGGGGCAATTTGACATGCCTGCACAAGTCAGCCTGTTTGCCCGGCTACGTAGAGAGTGCACGGGAATGGCAATGGTCGAATTTGCCTTTGCCGCCCCAATCTTTCTAACTTTGGTACTAACTGGTCTCGAGCTGTCAAATCTCGCACTCGCTCATCTTCGGGTAAGCCAGATGGCGATGACCGTTGCTGACAATGCCGGTCGTGTCACTTCGGGTATTGATGAGGCTAATATAATTGAAACTTTCACAGGTGCCCAAGCTATCGCTGAAGGCCTCGACTTCACTACCAATGGTCGAATTGTTCTTTCATCGTTGGAAAACAACGGCAAAACAGGCTCGAAGAAGGGGCAGGTGATTTCTTGGCAAAGGTGTTGGGGCAGGACTGATATCGACCCTGCTTATGGAACGGAAGGCAAGGGCAAGAACAACGCTTCGCTTAGTGATGGAATGGGCGCGGGAGCAAACAAGATCGTTGCAGCTTCTGACACCGCCGTCATGTTTGTGGAAGCGACCTACACGTACCAACCACTGGTCTCGACAGGCTTCTTCAATTCGCCGACAATTCGTTACGAAAGCGCCTTCAATGTGCGCGGTCGGCAGAACAACAAAATCAGCAACACTCAGAAGCTTGATAAAATGACTTGCTGAACAGCCAAGCTCTCAGCGTTTGCCATCGAAATACGCGAATACGTCGGCCAATCCTGGCGGATCGCGGTCTTCGCGCATCTGTTCCAAAGCCGATGCGACGTCCAGCCTGTATTCCGCTTCCGGCCCGTCCTGGGAGACGTGGTGGGCTCCCAGACGCCGGATGAAACTGCGCGCGGCCTCGTTCTCGCTAAGCACATTGGCCGAAAACGCTGTCAGACCGCCGGCGAAGGCATCGAGCAGAAGCGTGGCGGCCAGCAATCGGCCGACGCCAAGGCCGTGATAAGCATCGACAACTGCGATCGAGAATTCAGCGATCGGATCGGCGGTGCCCGGCCGGATGGCGCGCACGACGCCCATTACCGGCTGTGAAGGATCGGTAAGGTCCAGCGCGCCCCAGGCAAGATGGCGCACTCCGTCCGCACCCAAAAGCCGCTCGATTATCCAGTCGGGCGGGCTTGCCCCTCCAGTGAAGAAACGCAGATAGCGCGAACGGGGGCTCATCCGCGCGATTCCCTCCCGCAGCCGGATTTCGTCGGCTGGGGTGACGATACGAACGCAGACAGGACGCCCATCTACGAGACTTGTCTGGATCGCAGCATCGCCGCAGCCTTTAGATATGGGAATCCCGGTGTAATCGTCGCCGGTACCGACCATCTTCATCTCCATCACGGCTCTGCATTGCTTGTTAGGCAACAGAACCCGGCCCACCCACCATGTAGCGCGTGCTTTGCCGTTTCGAACCCCTTGATCCGCAGCAAGCCGATCAGAAACGCCGCATGACACCTAAACGGCCTTGGACATAGCTGTATCCCGTCCCGACGGAACCGTTGTTCGAAGGCGTGTCGGTGTAGATAAGTTCGCCGAATGTCGACCAGTTGCGATCCGTGTCGGGGCTTTGGAAACGGAATTGGGCGAAGTTCGACCGGCGCCAGTCGGTGGCTGCGTCGCGCTGCGCGCCGATGCCCCCCGCGCCGAGCAGTTCCCATCCGCCCACGAACCTGCGAAGCTGCACTACTGGAAGAACCTGTGCGTACCAGCGCGGCGAATAATAATCGAATTCACGTGGCTCGCTGTCGTGGAAATATCGGCCTCGCAATTGCAGGCTGAGCCCCCATTCAGGTTTCACCACATGCACGTAATTAGCTCGCGCATGGAGGCGCAGGTTCTCCCCGGTGAAATCCTGTATTCCTCCCAGCACTGTCACGATGTTCCGGTCATCGACGGGCAGATCGATGGCTGCCCCTACAAAAGTGGAATAGATGTTTTCATCGAGCCCGCGGGGCGTTTCCACCACGTCACGTTCGATGAACAGCTCCTTGCGGAAGGGGCTCTCGTCATGAATCGATGCGGACCCGATGACGGTATGACCGTCGGTCCCCGCCAGGATGGACCAGTTCCAGTTCCCGCTGCCACCGGCGTAGCGTCCGAACACACGTTCGCGGCTTCGCGTGCCGGTGCCGGATGGATCGTACCAGGCCTTTTCCACTCGTATTCCGATACGGTCGTCATCGCCCGCATTGCGCAAATCGAAATCGATTGCCGTACGAAGAATGTCGGTGTCGTCGCTATCGGTGGATGCGAATACCTCGCCCCCCAGCGCGGGGGAAGGTTCGATGTCCTGTGCAGATGCGACACCGGGGAGGGCGGCGCTCAGGACCAGCGCGGCGATCGTCTTGTATGTGGGCGTCAGTTCCATTGTTTGCGGCCTCCTGTCAGTTCGGCGAGGTAGCCCCACACCGAAACGGGCTGCATCAGCAGCGGATAGATGAAAGCGTAGAGAAGGAAGCCGCGCAGGCTCTTCTCCATGTCGATATTGTTGCGTTTCAGCATTCTGGTCTGGATGCGGTAAATGACCACATTCCACAGCGCCGCCAGCGGCAGCACCAGAAGGGTGATCGGCCCGGCCAGCCAGAATATTCCGAGAAAGGCCAGGATCAGGCCTGGAATGAAGGCGAAGGTGAAGGTGAGATCGATGCTGACGAACAGCAGGTTCCACCAGATGAACATGGTCCGCAGCCGTGGAGCGACCAGCAGGCGCTTGTGAATTGCCAGCGCCTCGATCATGCCTCGGGCCCACCGTTTGCGCTGGTTGGACAGGCCCCTCAACGTGTCGGGTGCGTGCGTCCAGGCGACCGCATCCTCCGCATGGCCCGTCTTGTAACCCATGCGAAGTAGCGACCAGGTCAGCACGATATCCTCGCCCACCGTGTCGGGCCATCCGCCCGCTTCGACCAGAGCAGCCTTCCGGTAGATCGAGAACGCCCCCTGCGCGACCAGCGTACCGTTATACATGCCCTGCATGCGCTTTACCGCCGCGATGCCGTGGAAATAATCCCACTGCTGCGCTCGCGTGATCCAGCTATCGTTCTGGTTTCCGACGAGCACCGCACCCGCTACGGCGGCAGTCTCGGGCGAACTGGCGTGCAGATGCTCGACCAGCGCGACAAGGCAGCCTTTCTCCAGCAGCGTATCGGCATCGATCGTCACGACCAGATCGTGCGCGGCGAGGGCCAGTCCGTCGTTCAGCACGCGCGCCTTGCCCCGGTTCTGCTTTTCACTGACGAGCAGCAGGTCGCGTCCGCTCGACCCCGCAAACAGCGCCTCGGCATCACGCACGGCCGCGGCCGTCCCGTCGGTCGAGCCGTCGTCCAGCACCATAATCTGTAGCGCGCCGGGATAATCCAGCGCGGCGATGCTGCGCAGTGTCTCGCCGATCAGCGCTTCCTCGTTATAGGCGGCGATGAGGATGCTCAGCGCGGGCCATTGCTCGGGCGTGCGGCGCAGGGCATGGGGCCGCAGCACCAGGCTGGCCATGAGAAACGCGTTCATGAAGCCCGGCACATAGGCGACGAAAGCCAGCACGAACAACGCTGCCAGCGGGTGGGTAAGTCCCCCCAGATCGCTCAGCCAGGGCAGCGACAGCCAGATACTGAACACGACCCACGCCAGCGCCAGGATTATCGATAGTCCGAAGCGCCCTACGGCCCAGCGGTCTCGCCGGTGAGCCTCTTTTTGGATCCGGTCGGGTTGCCAGCCGTGCGAAAGCCGCGCTGTGCTGTCCGCCATGATGTCCCTCCGATGGTGGCAGACGATGTCACCTGGCGCGCTCTGCGCACCGGTTCCGTCGTAGATTCAAGAGTTTGTGGTTAACGGTGCGATAACCGCGCCTGCGAACCCTTCGCTAAGGTTGCGCGCGCAGGAGGACATGGCAGCCACAGGGGATGTTCTATGTTCGACACGCTCGGCGACCGCCTGATCGACGGCGCGATCGTGCTCGCCATCTTCGCGGGCAAGGCTGCCATCGCGCTTCTCGCCATCTGACACTGCGATCATTGCGGAACCTGCGCTTCGGCGCGGCCTTCGTGCAGCGCGCGTTCGGCGATCTGTTCGCCCTTGGCTTCCACGCTTTCGACCACGGATTTGAGATCGGGCGGCGGCGCTATGCGCTGGTCCTGCGTGGCTCCTTCGAGCGTGGACCAGGCGCCCCATACCAGCAGCAGGGCGGCGCCGGCGGCAAGGCCGGCCAGGGCGAAGACGCCACCCGCCCGTGTCCGACTGTAATCGTAGGTGCCGTCTCCGGCTTTGGCATTTTTCATCGAGCGACCCATTATCGTTCTATCGTTCGTGAGCGTTTCCTCACTTAGGTATAGATACGGATGAGCCGCCGCAGCGGATGCAACAACTCACCGGCTACTCACCACGTTTTATCTCATGTTAACCATGTTGGTTAACCCCTTGGGGGTGGCCAAAGAGTGTCGAGGCGGGCAGGGGGCGCCGCATGCAATCGGTTTCATCCCCCTGTATCGACCTGTGCCGTCTCGATGTTGCGGGAGAGCTGTGCATCGGCTGCGGCCGCTCGATGGAGGAGATCGCCGGCTGGCAGTCGGCCGACGATGCGGAGAAGCGCGCCATTGTCGAGCGCGCCGCGCGCCGCCTCGCCGACGGCAGCACCGCGCAGGGCTGACCGGGCGGCCGATCCCGGCCCTGATCCTCGAGGCCCCACATCCCCTTCGCCCATGGAAAAGGCGGCAGCCGCCCATGGGACAACTGCCGCCTTGATGCTGACCGGCGGTAAGGAGCCGCCGGCTAGGCTTATCAGTTCGTGGTCGCGGTGCCGTCTTCCACGGCGTCTTCCGCGCGGTCGCTCATTTCGCCAGCAGCGTCGGCCTGTGCGTCGAGCGCTTCTTCCTTGGCTTCGTCGCCCTGTGCTTCGGCAAGGTCGGCCTGCTCTTCAAGCACGTCTTCCTGCGATTCGTACTTCTGCTCGGCCAGATCTTCCTTGGCTTCCTGCTCGCTTTCCGAGCATGCGCCCAGCGCGGTCATGGCGAATGCAGATGCGACGATTGCGGTTGTCTTGAATTTCACTTGGTTTCCCCTTGTCGTGAATCTCGAGAGCGAGAATTCGCCCCTCGGCCCCTGCTACGAACGAGATCCGCTTTGGTGCCCGCTTTATCCAAAAAAAGTTGCGCCGGTGCCTCGCCGTCCTCCGCAACCGCCCCTGTTCCCGCAGGCCCGCCCTGCGCCAGCCGATCGGCGAAATGGCGCGACAGCGCACATTCGCGGCGATCCATCTCGCCCTCGCAAGCCACCTCCCGGTCCTCCGCAGTCGCAGCGGGTAGACCGGCCTCCACCTCGCGCCGGATGCGCTCGTACACCGGGTGCCCGGGGCGGATATGCTCGCTATAGCGTTCGGGGCGGCGGTTGCGCAGGAAGAACATCACCAGCGCCTCGTTGTGCTTCACGCCATAGGTGATCAGCCCGCCATCGCGGTCGGTCTTCCATTCGGGCACGCCGTCGATCGCGCGGGCGAGCGCGCAATCCTCCAGCCGCTGTACGCCGCGCTCCACCGCGGCATCCCAGGCGGCGGAAAACTCCTCCGCGCCGGGGCGGTTGCGCAGCTTGTACAGCGCCTCCATGCTCGCCCCGATATGCATCGCCGCCTGGGTGACGATGCCCGTCGCCGCCAGATGCGCGATGAAGGCGCGCTGGCGCCCGGCGGTGATGGAATTGCGGCGCGCGGCCTTGTGGGGCACGGGGGTAAAGGCCAGCAGCGGATCGCCCGGCTGCGGCGGCAGGCCGATCCGCGCCACGGCAGAGGTCGCCTGCCGCGCGATCTTGCGGGTGGGGGTAGGGCGGTCTGACATGGAATATCCTCTCTATTGGGCAGGATCGCCAAGGCGCTGGCCGGAGCGCCACGGCAAGGAAAACGAAAGGCTCCCCCGAGGCGCAGCCGAGGCAAGCGCGACCGCCCGCCGCGGCTTATGCCGCGAAGCCAAGGCACACGGACGTGTGCCGCCCGGCGTCTGAGGGGCAAAAAGCGAAAACCCCCGAGGCGCAGCCGAGGCAAGGGCGACCGCGCGCCGCGGCCTATGCCGCGGAGCCAAGGCACACGGACGTGTGCCGCCCGGCGTCTGAGGGTCAAAAAAACAGGAATACGGTCGCTCATGACCACGCATAGAATGCAGATTATTTCCGTGTAGGAAAATGGTTTTTACCGGCGCACCCTAATCCCTGCGCAGCCACGCCAGCGCGCCCGCATCCATCCCCTTGAACTTGGGCCAGCCATCGGGGTCGTCCCCAGCGGCGCGCAGAGCAGCGCGGTGCCGTCGGGCAATTGCCATTTGATCCGGTGATAGAGCTTGGAGCGGGTGAGGGCGGAGCGCACCAGCCACAGCCCGTCCGCCAGCGGATGCCCGTCGCCATGTAGATCGATCGGCTCCGCAGGCGCGGCGGCGGGATCGTGCCAGATCAGATAGAGCGTGGGTTCGTCGGCCATACAGCCTCAATGCAGCACAACCGCGAAAGTTCGGGACAGTCTGTGCGACGCGCCTGCGTGGGATGATCCGGACCGCGCGCCGCGGACCGCAATCGCGGCTTCGCGCCCGTGCTTATGTGAGTGACGGTCAGGCAAACCAGCTCAAGATCAGCGCCAGCACCAAGAAGCCGACCAGTCCGGCCATGAAGATCACCCAGTTGCGCCGCTTGGTCAGGATGATCTCCGCACCGCGCGCCTTGTCGGCGTCATAGTGAAGGGGTTTGTCCTTGTGGTCCGATGGTGTGGGCATGGTGCTCTCCTCGCCCAACCAACTGGCGAGGGGCCGGGGGAGGTTCCGGGGACAGTTGAGTATTCTGTTATCGAAACTCCCGCATCGTCTTAGTGCCTGGATCTGGGCCGGGAGCAGACGGTCTGGTCACGAAGTTGGAGGAGCCCTCAGCGAACCTTCTGCATGCTGAGTTCGTTACGACAACATCGGAAGCGATGAGCCGGTGCCGAAGCCCTTCGCATCGTTAATCATCGTCGTCCGTCTTATCTCCGGGTCGAGGCTTCACTATAGGTAATACGTCAGTGAGTGCCGCGTGAAGTTTGGTGTTCTCATTCGACCTCAGAGCCCTGCCAATGAATTGCTCGAGCGCCTTCTGTTGGTAGTCGAGCTGCCTCGCTGCTTCAGCCAGCAGTCCCTTGTTATCGTAACAACGGAGAACTTTTTCGTAGTCTTGGGCGATGATCGCCGCATTGAGAGCAGACTTAGCTTCTCTGAAGATCGTCGGCGCATCAATTGCTGCTACAGCAGCTTTGAACTCGGTATCCAGAGCGGCTGGATCGTTGCTTGTAAGACCGATTAGTTTCATCGCCGTATCGATCCGTCGCTTCGTGTAGCGGATGCAGATTGCATCGATCTGCTGATTAGCCTGCGTCAGCACAAAGGTGCGCAGTGCACCTAGCCGCGATTGAGCGTCTTCGTCTGAAAACTGCAGCGTCATCGCTAGCGCAAGAAATACCTTCGGCAGAAGCAACAGATTCTCCACTTCAGAAACTGGAAGGCAATACACACCCTTTCCCTCGAGGTTGGCTGCCTCTTTACTGGAGCGTCCATCCCTGTCGACTAGGCCTGCGCAACCTACCCGGTGCAGTTCTGAACGAGCAGCAAAGCTATTGACGGTGTGGATCACTTGTTGACACGAACCGACAGGTATAACCGTGAAGTCGTTATACACCCGCCGGTACAAAGAAGAGTCGAGACTACTTCCTTCGCCCTCAACGAAAAGCACGGGGCGGCGGCTGCCGATGATAGTGGCGACCACTTCGTCGGGTATTTCCGCGTTTTCTGGGACAATTTCGATGTCCCACGCCTCTGTTGGCTCTTTCCGATAGCTACGAAGGGCGTACTTCGTAGCTGCTTGTCTGGACCCGGCAAACTCGACGTCGTGTGTGATATAGAGAAATGCGCAATCGGCGCGCGCGGACTCGATCTCGTCCCACAGTTTCGCGAGAATAGACTTGTTGATGTGTAACTCGGGCTCGTCGAAGATCAAAAGCGTGTTAGATTTAGCCAGCAGAGCTTGAGCGATTAGATAGAAGATTACACGTTCACCATCGCTCATGTCTGAGGCGGAGTATTCGGTCCCATCGGCAGTCTTCGTTTTGATATTGCTCCCTAGGATGACGATTTGGCGGTGTGGGAGCACCCTTTCCCAGATCTCTTTTAGCTTATCGATCTTTGCGACCGGGGGGGTAAGCGGGTTGCCCGGATCAGCCACTGCCTGCGCACGAAATGCGACTGAGACGTCGTTGTTCTCGGCGTACAATGCCGAGAGGACATGGTCGAAATCATTCAGTAGTACGGTCTCGGGTTTCTGGTTCCAGCGACTGATCTCCTTATGCCGCCGCTGATCATCGTCCCGACCAAACCAAAGACGATTCTGGGCAATCTCAAGGTTGGGAGGTACCACGTTCGGGTTAAGCAACAACGATCTGTGGGCCGCGATCCGGTGCGTCTCCACGGCGCCGTTAGCGAAGCGTCGTTCGAGGTGCACTCCTAGACGTGTCTTGCCTGCCCCGTTCGCTCCGATGAAAACGACACTTGCCCCGCTCTCGATTGAAATAGCTATCGAACCACTTGGCGTGTCAACGGAAACAGTTTCGTCAATCGGCATGCTTCCCCCTAATTTCGTCGAACTCGATATGAGAGAACAGGTATATTCGAGCCCTTGATCGGCTTCGACTGCCCATAAATCTCAGTATTACCCCCCTGAAGTCATTCAGCGTATCTCTTGTCCGCCAGTAGGTTGCAACAACGAAGGACTTGCTACACCAATACGACGAACCGGCTCGTGCCGTTAAACAAGCACAAGGTACCAGAAAGAATAGTCACGTTAGGTGTCGAACATGCGGTCCGCTGTTAAACGTGTTGGAAGCGAACGTCTGATTTCTGGCAAAGATCGCGGCATCTAGAACGTCCGAAAAGAGGGCGCAAAGCTGACCTTTCGGTCCGACTCTTGACCCATCCCCCCATCCCACAATGTGCGCGGCCATCCGTTGCGGGAACCTCCTCGCGATTTCCACATCGGGCAGATATAGTTGAGCATTGCCGGTCGCATCTGACGGGCGCCATCACATGCCATTGACCGCGCACCCCCTCCGCACCCATCTTGTAACACCGCTCAACCAACCCCATCTCAAACACAGCTACCAGTCGTGATCGACGGTCCTGAGGGCCAGTTGTCCTCCCTTCTTTCCATTTCGCCTCTTAGCGCGCGCATAAGCGGTCGCTGATGAGCGCCTGCGCGACCTGGAAGGATCTCCCATGACGAATTTCGGCACCATCAAGGCGTATGACAGTGGCAATGGCAATGGCACCATCGCGCCCGAACAGGGCGGCGAGCCGCTTCATTTCGGCAAGAACGATGTGCAGCAGCGTGCGGCGGAACCCCAGCAGGGTCAGCGTTACGGCTACGACACCAAGCAGGCCGGTGGCGGCAAGGTCCATGCGACCAATCTGCGCCAGCAACATCGCAGCGATGCGCACGGGCAGGCCGAAGCGGGAGATCCGCAGGCGCAGCAGGCCATGCAGCAAATGGGCTGATCGTGCGATCGGTCGGGGCGCGCCGTCCGGCGCGTCCGGGCCGTTCCCCCTCTGCAGGGCTTCTCTCCAACCCCCGCGAAAGGGGAACCGTCATGGCTATCAACGATCTGCTTCACGAACATGAGCTCGCCGTCCGGCGCGCCAGCGCGGCCACGGACGATGGCGAGCGTGGCAATCACTTTGCCAAGGTGGCCGAATATGCCGAGCGCGTGCGGCGCATGCGCGAGGATAATGCGGTGAAGGCCAATCTCGGCCCCGTCACGATCACCATCACGCAGCCTGAAACCATCATCTACGGCACCTATACCGGCGCGCTCGAACAGCCCTCGGCTGCGGTGGCGGTTAATTCCTGGGAAGGTGAGGGCGGGGCGCTCGATCCGCCGCAGGTCGTTCTGCCGGCGGGGGTGATCTGCAACGATGTGCGCCATTATCACGTCGGCCCCTATGTCTATCAGGATCTCGACCGTGCGGTGGCCGAACATATGCGGCAACTGTCGCAGCAGGCGGCAGACGGCGCGGGCGATCCGCCGGTTGATGATCCTGCGCGCGATTGACGGAACTTGACCCTTTGCGCCCGTTTCACTATGTGCGCGCCCATCCGGTGTAGGAACCGCCTTGCGATTCCCATCGGGCAGATAGAGCTGAACATTGCCGGTCATGTCCCGGGGCTCCCATTTGGCGGGCCCTTTTCTATTGCAGCGAAAGCTGGGGGCAGCCGTCAAAGTAACCCGGTGGCCGTGTGGGCCGATGGGTGGAGCGTTTCAGGCTCGTGCGATCATGCCGCCCCGGTGCTTACCCGCGCCGCGCGCGCTGCAGGCACGAACCCGGCGTACCGCCCCATCAACCCTCTAGTCGCCGCCAACCAACGGTGAAGTGAGTAATCATGCCGACAATCAACCAGCTGGTCCGCAAGGGCCGCGTTCCGCAGAAGGCCAAGAGCAAGGTCCCTGCGATGGAGCAGAACCCGCAGAAGCGCGGCGTCTGCACCCGCGTCTATACGACGACCCCGAAAAAGCCGAACTCGGCTCTGCGCAAGGTTGCCAAGGTCCGCCTGACCAACCAGCGCGAAGTCATCTCCTACATCCCGGGCGAAGGCCACAACCTGCAGGAACACAGCGTCGTGCTGATCCGCGGCGGCCGTGTTCGCGACCTTCCCGGCGTTCGCTACCACGTCCTTCGCGGCGTGCTCGATACGCAGGGTGTCAAGGACCGCAAGCAGAGCCGTTCGAAATACGGCGCCAAGCGTCCGAAGTAAGGCTTTCCCTTTTTCCGTCACCCCGGACTTGTTCCGGGGCGGTGCTTCCTTCTCACGCGCACGTCGCCTTGAAGAATGAAAAGCACTGGCCCGGAACAGGTCCGGGCTGACCGATCAGATTTTGGAGACATTGAAATGTCACGTCGTCGTCGTCCCGAGAAGCGGGAAATCCTGCCTGATCCCAAGTTCGGTGATCAGGTCCTGTCGAAGTTCATGAACAACCTCATGTATGACGGCAAGAAAGCCGTTGCCGAAGGTATCGTCTACACCGCGCTCGACGTGGTGGAAACGAAGGCCAAGGCCAATCCGGTCGAGCTGTTCCACGCAGCGCTCGACAACATCAAGCCGCAGGTCGAAGTGCGTTCGCGCCGCGTCGGCGGTGCGACGTATCAGGTCCCGGTCGAAGTTCGCCCAGAGCGTGCCCAGGCCCTGGCCATACGCTGGCTGATCACCGCTGCGCGCGGTCGTCCGGAAACCACCATGTCGGCTCGCCTTTCGGGCGAACTCATGGATGCGGCCAACAATCGCGGCAATGCCGTCAAGAAGCGCGAAGACACGCACCGCATGGCGGACGCGAACCGCGCCTTCTCGCACTACCGCTGGTAGGGCGCCCTGCTTGAAGGACCGGGGGAGGGGGATTCCTACTCTCCCGGTCTTCAAGTGGTCACATTGATACCCATATGGGGCGCGCACCTGCGCTAACCCCGAATTCGAGGAAAACCACATGGCTCGCGAATATCCGCTGGAGCGGTACCGCAATATCGGCATCATGGCCCACATCGATGCCGGCAAGACCACCACGACCGAGCGTATCCTCTACTACACCGGCAAGTCCTACAAGATCGGCGAAGTCCACGACGGCGCCGCCACCATGGACTGGATGGAGCAGGAGCAGGAACGCGGCATCACGATTACCTCGGCTGCCACGACCACCTTCTGGTCGGCCGAAGACGGTCAGGGTCCCAAGCACCGCATCAACATCATCGACACCCCCGGACACGTCGACTTCACCATCGAAGTCGAACGCTCGCTGCGCGTCCTCGACGGCGCCGTGGCCGTGTTTGATGGAGTTGCCGGGGTGGAACCCCAATCCGAAACCGTGTGGCGTCAGGCCGACAAGTACGGTGTCCCCCGCATGTGCTTCATCAACAAGCTCGACCGCACCGGCGCCGACTTCTACTACTGCGTCCAGTCGATCATCGACCGCCTCGGCGCGACCCCGCTGGTCCTCTATCTCCCGATCGGCGCGGAAAGCGACCTCAAGGGCGTCGTCGACCTCGTGAACATGCGCGGCATCGTCTGGGAAGACGACGGCCTCGGCGCGACGTTCAACTATGTCGACATCCCCGCGGACCTCGCCGACAAGGCAGCCGAATACCGTGAAAAGCTGGTCGAAACTGCCGTCGAGCAGGACGACGATGTCATGGAACAGTACCTCGAAGGCAACGAGCCTGACGCGGCGACGCTCAAGAAGCTGATCCGCAAGGGCACCATGGCGCGCGACTTCGTGCCTGTCGTCTGCGGCTCGGCGTTCAAGAACAAGGGCGTGCAGCCCCTGCTCGACGCCGTTGTGGACTACATGCCGAGCCCGCTCGACGTTCCGGCCATCAAGGGCGTGAAGCCCGACAGCGACGAAGAAGACACCCGTCCGTCGTCGGACGAGGCACCTTTCTCGGCGCTGGCCTTCAAGATCATGAACGACCCGTTCGTCGGGACGCTCACCTTCACCCGTATCTATTCGGGTCAGCTCTCCAAGGGTTCGGTTCTGAACTCGGTCAAGGAGAAGAAGGAAAAGATCGGCCGCATGCTGCTGATGCACTCCAACAACCGCGAAGACATCGATGAAGCATTCGCCGGCGATATCGTCGCGATTGCAGGTCTCAAGGAAACCACCACCGGCGACACCTTGTGTGCGTCGAGCGCTCCGATCATTCTGGAACGCATGGAATTCCCCGAGCCGGTCATCGAACTGTCTGTGGAACCGAAGACCAAGGCCGACCAGGAAAAGATGGGCGTTGCGCTCAACCGCCTGGCTGCCGAAGATCCCAGCTTCCGCGTGACGACCGACCACGAAAGCGGTCAGACGATCATCAAGGGCATGGGCGAGCTTCACCTCGACATCCTCGTCGATCGCATGAAGCGCGAGTTCAAAGTCGAAGCCAACGTCGGTGCGCCGCAGGTGGCTTACCGCGAATATCTCGGCAAGCCGGTGGATGTGGACTACACCCACAAGAAGCAGTCGGGTGGTTCGGGTCAGTTCGGCCGCGTCAAGGTCAAGGTCACCCCGGGTGAGCGCGGCCAGGGCTTCGTGTTTGAAGACGAGATCAAGGGCGGTAACATTCCGAAGGAATACATCCCTGCGATCGAAAAGGGGTTCCGCGAGCAGGCCGAAAGCGGCCACCTTGTCGGCTTCCCGATCATCGACTTCACCGTGACGCTTTATGACGGTGCGTACCACGACGTCGACTCGAGCGCGATCGCGTTCGAAATCGCCGGCCGCGGTGCCATGCGTGAAGTGGCGGACCGTTCGGGCATCAAGCTGCTCGAGCCGATCATGAAGGTCGAGGTCGTCACTCCCGAGGATTATCTCGGCGACGTGATCGGCGATCTCAACAGCCGTCGTGGCCAGATTCAGGGCACCGACACGCGCGGCAACGCGCAGGCCGTGGAAGCCAACGTGCCGCTGGCCAATATGTTCGGTTACGTCAACGAACTGCGCTCGTTTACTCAGGGCCGCGCCCAGTACTCGATGCAGTTCAGCCACTACGACGAAGTGCCGGCCAACGTCGCGCAGGAAGTCAAGGAGAAGCTTGCGTAAGCTAGCTTTGAGGTCTAGGGGCGGCGCCTGATTCCGCGGGCGCCGTTTCCTCCCCGCAGAAATTAAATTTTTAAGACAGAGGTTATTTAAAAATGGCGAAGGAAAAGTTCGAGCGTAACAAGCCGCACGTCAACGTCGGCACCATCGGTCACGTTGACCACGGCAAGACCACGCTGACCGCGGCAATCACCAAGGTTCAGGGTTCGGCTGTCGATTTCGCAAACATCGACAAGGCTCCCGAAGAGCGTGAACGCGGTATCACCATTTCGACCGCTCACGTCGAATATGAAACCGACGCACGTCACTATGCCCACGTCGATTGCCCGGGCCACGCCGACTACGTCAAGAACATGATCACCGGTGCTGCCCAGATGGACGGCGCTATCCTGGTTGTGAACGCAGCCGACGGCCCGATGCCCCAGACCCGCGAGCACATCCTGCTTGCCCGTCAGGTCGGCGTTCCGGCTCTGGTCGTGTACATGAACAAGGTCGATCAGGTCGACGACGAGGAAATCCTCGAGCTCGTCGAGCTGGAAGTTCGCGAACTGCTCAGCTCGTACGACTTCGACGGCGACAATATTCCGATCGTCAAGGGTTCGGCTCTGGCCGCTCTCGAAGGTCGCGATCCTGAAATCGGCGAAAACTCGATCAAGGAACTGATGGCTGCCGTCGACGAGCACATCCCGACTCCGGACCGTCCGGTCGACAAGCCGTTCCTGATGCCGATCGAAGACGTGTTCTCGATCTCGGGTCGCGGTACCGTTGTGACCGGCCGCGTCGAAACCGGCGTTGTGAACGTTGGCGACGAAGTCGAAATCGTCGGTATCAAGGACACCGCGAAGACGACCGTGACCGGCGTTGAAATGTTCCGCAAGCTGCTTGATCGCGGTGAAGCTGGCGACAACATCGGTGCCCTGATCCGCGGCGTTGCCCGTGAAGACGTCGAGCGTGGCCAGGTTCTGGCCAAGCCCGGTTCGGTCAATCCGCACACCGAGTTCAGCGCAGAAGTGTACGTCCTTTCGAAGGACGAAGGCGGCCGTCATACGCCGTTCTTCGCGAACTACCGTCCGCAGTTCTACTTCCGCACCACCGACGTCACCGGCGAAGTGATCCTTCCAGAAGGCACGGAAATGGTGATGCCTGGCGACAACGTGACGATCAGCGTCAAGCTGATTGCACCGATCGCCATGGACGAAGGTTTGCGCTTCGCAATCCGCGAAGGCGGCCGCACCGTCGGCTCGGGCGTTGTGAGCTCGATCACGAAGTAATCTTCGTCAGATCAAGTTAAATCGCGGGCCCGCTCCTCTTCAAGAGGGGCGGGCCTTCGTTTTAAGAGGGAGAAGGTTGCGATCATACCTTCCTCTCCAACCAATATTCCGTCTTCACAAATTCGACGGAATTGAGGGGTTGCCATGTGCGAGTCTCACCCGTATATGCGCGCCAAGAGACGGGGATTCGTCCCCTGAACACAACGAATTCATGAAAGGTCGCCCGTTCCGGGATGCCGGCACCAGCGGGGCTGGCCTTTCTTTTTTGTGGATCGGAAACGGTCCATTGGCTCTTTCGCATCGGTGTAGGTAATGGAAGCTCAGAATATCCGCATTCGCCTCAAGGCGTTCGACCATCGTGTTCTCGACCAGGCAACTGGCGAAATCGCAGATACCGCACGTCGTACTGGCGCGCTTATTCGCGGCCCCATTCCCATGCCGACGCGTATCGAGAAGTTCACCGTGAACCGTGGCCCGCACATCGACAAGAAGTCGCGCGAGCAGTTCGAGGTGCGCACCTACAAGCGGCTGCTCGACATTGTGCAGCCCAACGCCCAGACCGTCGACGCGCTGATGAAGCTCGACCTTGCTGCCGGCGTGAACGTCGAAATCAAGCTGGCCTGAGCCGACTGATTTCCGTCCCCCTCCCGGACGTTAAATGGGTAGGGAAGTTTAGGGGTGCTCGATAGCCCCGCCGGTCCGGAAGGTCCGGCAAGACATCGGGATACCGCCGGTCTGTTCCAGAAGGAATTAGATCGGGTCTGCGTCCTCCGTCTCGCTACCTAGGCAATATGCTGCGGTGGCACTCAGCCCGGACGGGGCGACGTATCATGAAACGGGCTGGCAAGCACCTCGGATGGGCCGCGGTGCCTCTGTTTAGGAGTTTTACGATGCGCACTGGCGTTATCGCAAAGAAAGTCGGGATGACCCGCCTCTTCCAGGAGGACGGTCGGCATGTGCCGGTTACCGTTCTTGCGCTGGAAAACTGCCAGGTCACTGCTCACCGCACTGCCGATCGCGATGGTTACTTCGCGGTTCAGGTCGGTTCGGGCGAGGCCAAGCAAAAGAATGTGAACAAGCCGCAGCGCGAAGCTTTCGCCAAGGCTCAGGTTCCGCTGAAGATGAAGGTCGCCGAATTTCGCGTCGACACCGAAGAAGCGCTGCTTCCCGTCGGTGCCCGCATTTCGGCCGAGCACTTCATTGCTGGCCAGAAGGTCGACATCACCGGTCATACCCAGGGTAAGGGTTTTGCAGGTGCCATGAAGCGTTGGGGCTTCGGTGGTCTGCGCGCTACCCATGGTGTGTCGCTCTCGCACCGTTCGCACGGTTCGACGGGTAACCGCCAGGATCCGGGCCGCGTGTTCAAGGGCAAGAAGATGGCTGGCCATATGGGCGACCGTCAACGCACCCAGCAGAACCTCGAAATCGTTCGTACCGACGCTGATCGCGGCCTTCTCTTCGTCAAGGGCTCTGTCCCGGGTGCGAAGAATGGGTGGCTGCTGGTCAAGGATGCGGTCAAGATCGATCATGCAGAACTGCCGTTCCCGGGTGTGATGTATCGCAACCGCGACGAATTCGAACATCAGGAAGCTGATGCCGGTCTCGTCGAGAACGCTGCAGAGCATGAAGTCAGCACGGAAGTTTCCGCCGAACAGCAGGAAAAGCTGCTGAAAGAGCAGGAAGCTGGTGTCGACACCGAAACCACCACCGATACGCCCGAAGCCGATGCCGGCTCGGACGAAAACAAGGAGGGCTGATCCGTGAAGGTGAAGGTCCAGAAAATCGACGGCAAGGCGTCGGGCGACATCGAACTGAACGATGACGTGTTCGGTGTCGAACCGCGCGCAGACATCCTGCATCGCGTTGTCACCTGGCAGCTCGAAAATCGCCGTGGTACGGCTCGCCCGACCCGCGAACGCTCGGACGTTGCCCGCACCGGCAAGAAGTGGGGCCGCCAGAAGGGCGGCGGCACGGCTCGCCATGGCGATCGCGGCGCTCCGATCTTCATCGGTGGCGGTAAGGCTCACGGTGCGCGCAAGCGTGACTTCGAGCAGTCGCTGAACAAGAAGGTTCGTGCACTCGGTCTCAAGATGGCTCTGTCGACGAAGGCCAAGGACGGTCTCGTGATCGTCGACAGCCTCGAGCTGAAAGATGCCAAGACCAAGGCGCTTGTTGCTACGTTCGGCCAGAATGGCTGGAGCGGCAAGGTCCTCGTGATCGATGGCGAAAGCGTCAACGACGGTTTCAGCAAGGCTGCTCGCAACATCCCGGGCGTCAATGTGATGCCGGCGATGGGTGCCAACGTCTACGACATCCTGAAGCACGACACGCTGGTCCTCACCAAGGACGCGGTCGAAAAGCTGGAGGCCCGTTTCAATGGCTAAGAAGCAGGAAGTTGAAGCACGTCACTACGACGTCGTGCTCGCACCGCACATCACCGAGAAGGCTACGCTTGCTTCCGAGCATAACGCGGTCGTCTTCAAGGTCGCCAACACCGCCACGAAGCCGCAGATTAAGGAAGCGGTCGAAGCGATCTTCGGTGTTAGCGTTATGGGCGTGAACACCATCAACATGAAGGGCAAGACCAAGCGCTGGAAGGGCAAGGCTTACAAGCGTGTCGACCAGAAGAAGGCTGTGGTCACCCTGAAGGACGGCGATTCAATCGACGTCACCAGCGGTATCTGAGGGCAGATAAGACATGGCACTCAAGAACTATAAACCTACGAGCCCGGGCCGTCGTGGCCTGATCCTCGTCGACAAGTCGGCCCTCTACAAGGGCAAGCCGGTCAAGTCGCTCGTCGAAGGCAAGCGCAAGACCGGTGGCCGCAACAACAAGGGTCACGTCACCTCGCGCGGCATGGCTGGCGGTCACAAGCAGAAGTACCGTTACGTTGACTTCAAGCGTCGCAAGTGGGACGTCGAAGGCACCGTCGAGCGGCTCGAGTATGACCCGAACCGCACCGCGTTCATTGCCCTGGTCAAGTACACCGACGGTGAACTGGCTTACATCCTTGCTCCGCAGCGTCTTGCTGTCGGCGACAAGGTCGTGGCTGGTGAAAAGTGCGACACGAAGCCTGGTAACGCCATGCTGCTCGGTCAGATGCCGGTCGGCACGATCTGCCACAATGTGGAAATGAAGCCTGGCAAGGGCGGTCAGATCGCTCGTGCTGCTGGTTCGTATGTCCAGCTGGTCGGTCGCGATCGCGGCATGGTCATCGTGCGCCTCAACAGCGGCGAGCAGCGTTATCTGCGCGCCGACTGCATGGGAACCGTCGGTGCCGTTTCGAACCCGGACAACCAGAACCAGAACTTGGGCAAGGCCGGACGTCGTCGCTGGATGGGCATCAAGCCGCTGACCCGCGGTGTCGCCAAGAACCCGGTCGATCACCCGCACGGTGGTGGTGAAGGCCGCACGAGCGGTGGCCGTCATCCGGTCACTCCGTGGGGCAAGCCGACCAAGGGCGCCCGTACCCGCAAGAACAAGCAGACGGACAAGATGATCATCCGTTCGCGCCACGCGAAGAAGAAGAGGTAATCCGACATGGCTCGTTCCGTCTGGAAAGGTCCGTTCGTCGAGCTCAGCCTTCTAAAGAAGGCAGAGACCGCCCAGGACGCCGGTGGCGCCAAGCCGATCAAGACTTGGTCGCGCCGTTCCACCATCCTGCCGCAGTTCGTTGGTCTGACGTTCAACGTCTACAACGGTCACAAGTTCATCCCGGTCTCCGTTTCGGAAGAGATGGTCGGCCACAAACTCGGCGAGTTCGCACCGACGCGCACTTTCCCGGGTCATGCTGCCGACAAGAAGGGTAAGCGCTGATGAGCAAGCAGAAGGCACCCCGTCGCGTTGCCGAAAACGAGGCGCTGGCCGTCGGAACCACCATTCGTGGTTCGGCGCAGAAGCTCAACCTCGTTGCCGGTCTGATCCGCGGCAAGAAGGCCGAAGAGGCCATGAACATCCTCGCTTTCTCCAAGAAGGCGATGGCGCGTGACGCCAGCAAGGTTCTCGCTTCGGCGATCGCCAATGCGGAAAACAACCACAACCTCGATGTCGACGCGCTGGTCGTTGCCGAGGCTTCGGTAGGCAAGTCGATCACGATGAAGCGTTTCCACACCCGTGGCCGCGGCAAGTCGACGCGCATCCTGAAGCCGTTCAGCCGCCTTCGTATCGTCGTCCGCGAGCAGGAAGAGGCGTAAGATGGGCCATAAAAGCAACCCGATCGGTCTGCGCCTGCAGATCAACCGCACCTGGGACAGCCGCTGGTACGCCGAAGGGCGCGACTATGCCAAGCTGCTCAGCGAAGATGTAGAGATCCGCAAGTACATCGTGAAGAGCCTGCCGCAGGCAGCCATCTCGAAGGTCGTGATCGAACGTCCGGCCAAGCTGTGCCGCATTTCGATCTATGCCGCTCGCCCCGGTGTCATCATCGGCAAGAAGGGCGCGGACATCGAGAAGCTGCGTGCCAAGCTGTCGAAGATGACCGCAAGCGAAGTGAAGCTGAACATCGTCGAAATCCGCAAGCCGGAAATCGACGCCAAGCTCGTCGCCCAGGGCATCGCCGACCAGCTTATCCGCCGCGTGGCTTTCCGCCGTGCAATGAAGCGTGCCGTTCAGTCGGCACTGCGTCTGGGCGCCGAAGGGATCAAGATCACCTGCGGTGGCCGTCTCGGCGGCGCTGAAATCGCGCGTATCGAATGGTATCGTGAAGGCCGTGTGCCGCTTCACACCCTGCGCGCCAACATCGACTATGCGGAAGCCGAAGCGCTGACCGCCTACGGGATCATCGGCATCAAGTGCTGGATCTTCAAGGGTGAGATCATGGCGCATGACCCGACCGCTCAGGATCGCCTCATGATGGAAGCCCAGACCTCTGGCGTCCGTCCGGCTCGCTGATTGCAGGATTAGGAAAGAACCATGCTGCAACCGAAGAAAACCAAATACCGCAAGGCGTTCAAGGGCAAGATCCATGGCAACGCCAAGGGCGGCACCACGCTGAACTTCGGGTCCTATGGCCTGAAGGCGATGGAACCGGAACGGATCACCGCGCGTCAGATCGAAGCTGCGCGTCGTGCGATCACCCGCCACATCAAGCGTCAGGGCCGTCTCTGGATCCGCGTCTTCCCCGATGTGCCGGTGTCCAAGAAGCCTGCCGAAGTCCGTCAGGGTAAGGGCAAGGGTTCGATCGAATACTGGGCCGCTCGCGTGAAGCCGGGCCGTATCCTGTTCGAACTGGACGGCGTTGCCGGTCCGCTGGCCGCTGAAGCGTTCGAGCGCGCAGCTATGAAGCTGCCGATCAAGACCAAGGTTGTTGCCCGTCTGGGTGACGCATCGCACCTCGGAGGCGAATGATGGCCAAGACTGAAGACCTGCGCCAGAAGTCGGACGACCAGCTGGCCGAAGAGCTGACCACGCTGAAGCGCGAGCAGTTCAACCTCCGCTTTCAGGCGGCAACGAACCAGCTCGAGGCTCCGGCCCGCATCCGCGAGGTTCGCCGCACGATCGCCAAGATCAAGACGCTGCAGAGCGAGCGTTCGCGCTCGGCTGAAGCGAAGGCTTAAGGAGTAGACCATGCCCAAGCGTATCCTGATCGGGACCGTCACCTCCGACAAGACCGACAAGACCGTTACCGTGCTCGTCGAGCGCAAGGTGAAGCATCCCCTCTACGGGAAGATCATTCGCCGCTCGAAGAAGTACCATGCTCATGACGAGAAGAACGAGTTCACGCTCGGCGACGTCGTGCGCATCGAAGAAACCAAGCCGATCTCCAAGACCAAGACCTGGCAGGTGATCGATCGCGTTACCGCAGGCGGCACGCAGGCTGTCGAGGCTGACCTCGAAGTCGAAGCCGCAGGTAACTGAAGCAAGTTTGACGTAGGAACTGCCGGGCACTCGTCCCGGCAAGCCATTGAGAAGGAAACGGATCGATGATCCAGATGCAATCCAATCTCGACGTCGCGGACAACAGCGGCGCAAAGCGCGTCCAGTGCATCAAGGTGCTGGGTGGCTCTAAGCGCCGGACTGCCTCCGTTGGCGACGTGATCGTGGTTTCCGTGAAGGAAGCTCAACCGCGCACCAAGGTGAAGAAGGGCGATGTCCATCGCGCTGTCATCGTGCGCACGAAGAAGGACGTACGCCGCCCCGATGGCAGTGTGATCCGCTTCGACAGCAATGCCGCGGTGCTCGTGAACAAGAGCGAAGAGCCGATCGGTACCCGTATCTTTGGCCCGGTGGTTCGCGAACTTCGCGGTCGCGGGTTCATGAAGATCATCTCGCTTGCTCCGGAGGTGCTGTAATGGCTGCCGCTAAGATCAAGAAGGGTGACAGCGTCGTCGTCCTGTCCGGCAAGGACAAGGGCAAGACCGGAACCGTCGCGAAGGTCATGCCCAAGGACGGCAAGGTCGTCGTAGAAGGCGTCAACGTCGCAGCGCGTCACCGCAAGCCGACCCAGCAGAACCCGCAGGGTGGCATCGATCGCTTTGAAGCGCCGATGGCTCTCAGCAAGGTTGCGCTGGCCGATCCGAAGGATGGCAAGCCCACCCGCGTCCGTTTCGAAGAGAAGGACGGCAAGAAGGTGCGCGTTGCCGTGAAATCCGGGGAGACCATCGATGGCTGATTACACGCCTCGCATGAAGCAGCGCTACGACGACGAAATCGTCAAGGCGATGACCGAGAAGTTTGGCTACAAGAACCGCCTTGAAGTTCCCAAGCTGGAAAAGATCACACTCAACATGGGTGTGGGCGAAGCCAGCCAGGACAAGAAGAAGGTCCAGACTGCAGCTGAAGAAATGGCTCTGATTGCCGGGCAGAAGCCGGTAATCACGAAAGCCAAGAAATCCATCGCGCAGTTCAAACTGCGTGAAGGCATGCCGATCGGGTGCAAGGTTACCTTGCGTCGCGAACGCATGTACGAGTTCATGGATCGTCTCGTGACCGTGGCCATGCCACGTATTCGCGACTTCCGTGGCCTCAACACCAAGTCGTTCGACGGCCGTGGCAACTATGCCATGGGCCTGAAAGAACAGATCATCTTTCCCGAGATCAGCTACGACCAGATCGACAAGGTCCGGGGGATGGACATCATTGTAACCACAACGGCGAAAACCGATGACGAAGCTCGCGAGCTTCTGAAGCTGTTCGGCTTCCCGTTCCCGACTGAAAAGTCGGAAGAGAAGGAGGCGGCGTGAGCCGCTAGTAGAGGAACTTAAGTCCAATGGCGAAACTGAGTTCGATCAACAAGAACGAGCGTCGTAAGAAGCTCGTCAAGCAGTATGCGGACAAGTACGCGAAGCTGAAAGCTATCGCGAACGATGAAAGCCTCGATGAAGGCGAGCGTCTTATCGCACGCCTCAAGATGGCTGAACTGCCGCGCAACGCTAACCCGACCCGGGTGCGTAACCGCTGCTCCACCACCGGCCGCCCGCGCGGCTATTACCGCAAGTTCGGCCTCAACCGCATCGAACTGCGTGACCTCGGCAACAAGGGCCTGATTCCGGGCCTGACCAAGTCGAGCTGGTGAGGTAAAGACAGATGGCTATGACCGATCCCCTGGGTGATATGCTCACCCGCATCCGCAACGGCCAGCGTGCGAAGAAGGACAGCGTCCTTTCGCCCGCCAGCAAGCTGCGTGCAAACGTTCTCGAAGTGCTTCAGCGCGAAGGCTACATCCGTGGCTACAGCGAAGATTCTTCGGGCAAGCACCCTGCGCTGCGGATCGAACTGAAGTATTTCGAAGGCGAACCTGCAATCAAGCATGTCGCTCGTGTTTCCAAGCCTGGCCGTCGTGTCTATTCGGGTTCGAAAGAACTCCCGATTGTGCGTAACGGTCTCGGCATCACCATCGTCTCGACGCCGAAGGGCGTTCTTTCGGACGCCGAAGCGCGCACCGAAAATGTCGGTGGCGAAGTGCTGGCGGAGGTCTTCTGATGAGCCGCATCGGTAAAAGGCCGGTAGCGATCCCAAGCGGGGTCACTGCCAATATCGACGGTGACACGCTTAATGTGAAGGGGCCGAAGGGCACCTTGGCATTGGGACTGTCCGACCTGATCGAGTACAAGCTGGAAGATGGCGAGATTTCGGTCAAGCCTGCCAACGATACTCGCGCCGCCCGTAACCACTGGGGAATGCAGCGTACGCTGGTTTCTAACCTGGTCGAAGGTGTAACCGAAGGTTTCACCAAGGTGCTGGAAATCACCGGTGTCGGTTATCGTGCACAGGCGCAGGGCAAGAAGCTGAAGCTTCAGCTCGGCTATTCGCACGATGTCGATCTCGATGTGCCCGAAGGTCTTGAAGTGAAAACGCCGGACCAGACGACCGTGGAGATTTCAGGTATCGACAAGCAGGCCGTTGGCCAGTTTGCCGCCGAGGTCCGCCGCTGGCGCAAGCCCGAACCTTACAAGGGCAAGGGTATCAAGTACCGCGGCGAGTATATCTTCCGCAAGGAAGGGAAGAAGAAGTAAGATGGCAAAGCTCTCTCTCTTTGAACGCCGCCGCCGTCGCGTCCGCACTGCGCTTCGCAACGTGTCGGGTGGCAAGCCCCGCCTGTCGGTGCACCGCACCGGCCAGCACATTTACGCGCAGATCATCGACGATGCTGCGGGCAAGACCGTTGCCGCTGCTTCGACGCTCGGCGTGAAGGGCTCGGGTGCAAATGTCGATGCCGCCAAGAAGGTTGGCAGCGACATTGCCGCTGCGGCCAAAAAGGCTGGCGTGACCACTGTCGTGTTCGATCGCGGCGGCTTCCTGTTTCATGGCCGCGTCAAGGCGCTGGCCGACGCCGCCCGTGAAGGCGGGCTGGAGTTCTGATGATGGCTGACGAAAACAAGAACGAAGAAACCGTGACCGCGGAAACGCAGAATGCGGTAACCAACGAGCAGCCGGCTGTTGCCGATACGCCGTCCGAAGCCGCTGACAATCAGTCTGCCGCTCAGGGCGACGAAGGTCAGCCTCGCCAGGGCCGCGGCCGTGGTGGCAATCGCGAAGGCGGCCGCGGCCGTGGTCGTGGTCGTCGCGACGATCGCCGCCAGCGCGAGGAAGAAGACGACGGCATCATCGAGAAGCTCGTCCACATCAACCGCGTCAGCAAGACGGTGAAGGGCGGTAAGCGCTTCGGTTTCGCTGCACTTGTTGTTGTGGGTGATGGCCAGGGCCGCGTCGGCTTCGGCAAGGGCAAGGCTCGCGAAGTACCCGAAGCGATCAGCAAGGCGACTGCCGCTGCCCGCAAGAAGATGATCCGTGTCGCTCTGAAGGAGGGTCGGACCCTTCATCACGACGGCAAGGGTCACTTCGGCGCCGGCAAGGTCACCGTGCGTACGGCACCTGCAGGTACCGGTATCATCGCCGGTGGTCCGATGCGCGCCGTGTTCGAAAGCCTCGGCGTTGCCGACGTGGTGACCAAGTCGGTCGGCACCTCGAACCCCTATAACATGATCCGCGCCACTTTCGACGCCTTGCAGGACCAGACTTCGCCGAAGTCGGTCGCGCAGCGTCGCGGCAAGAAGGTTGCAGACCTTCTAGGCCGTGGTGGCGCTTCGGAGGCAGAGGCTGAAGCCGATGCCGCCGCTATCGCGGAGTAAGTTCGATGGCTGACAAGAAGAACACCATCAAGATCAAGCAGGTCGGTTCGCCGATCCGCCGTCCTGAAAGCCAGCGCAAGATCCTCATCGGTCTCGGGCTGAACAAGATGCACAAGATCGTCGAGCGCCAGGACACCCCCGAGGTGCGTGGCGCAATCGCTAAGATCCCGCATCTGGTGACTGTGGTCGACTGATCGAGCAGGTTTAACAATTTGACGGGAGCGGCCTGCTGCGATAGCGGGCCGTTTCCATTTTTACAGCGCGAACAAAAGCGAAAGCGAGTGCACTATGAAACTTAATGAGATCCGCGACAATTCCGGCGCACGTAAGGTCCGCATCCGTGTGGGCCGTGGTATCGGTTCGGGTAAAGGCAAGACCGGTGGCCGTGGCCAGAAGGGCCAGAAAGCCCGTTCGGGTGTTGCCATCAAGGGCTTCGAAGGCGGCCAGATGCCGCTTCACATGCGCCTGCCAAAGCGCGGGTTCAACAACCCGTTCGGCAAGGACTACGCAGAAGTGAACATCGGCATGGTCCAGAAGTTCATCGATGCGAAGAAGCTCGATGAGAAGGCCGTGCTCGACCATGAGACGCTTCGCGCGGCCGGCCTGGCTCGCGGCGGCAAGGATGGCGTTCGTCTCCTTGGTAAGGGTGAGCTCAAGGCCAAGGTCAGCTTCAAGGTTGCCGGTGCATCCAAGGGTGCAATCGAGGCAGTCGAAAAGGCTGGTGGCAAGGTCGAAGTGATCGCGGCAGACAAGCCCGAACATGAAAAGAAGGCTGCTCGCGCCGAAGCCAACAAGGCGAAGAAGGCAAAGTAAGCGGGAAAAATTCGGGGGGCGGGGTTCGACATTCCGCCCCCCGTTCCCTATCTAGCCTTCCTGTGCCGGGAGGGACCGGCGCCAATTCAGGATTGAACAGATTCCCATGGCATCACGCGCCGACAATATCGCGAGCAATATGAGCCTCGCCAATTTTTCCAAGGCCACCGAACTCAAGAACCGTATCTGGTTCACGATCGGTGCTTTGATCGTCTTCCGCTTCCTCAGCTTTGTTCCGCTGCCTGGCGTGAACCCGCTGATCCTGAGCGATCTCTACGATCAGACGCGCGGCGGGATTCTCGACCTCTTCAATACATTTTCGGGCGGTAGCCTGGAGCGCATGAGCCTCATCGCGCTTGGCGTCATGCCCTATATTACGGCGTCGATCGTCGTGCAGCTCGCTGCTGCATTGCATCCATCGCTTGCGGCCCTCAAGAAGGAGGGCACCGTCGGACGGCAGAAGCTCAACCAGTACACTCGGTACGGAACGGTGTTTCTTTGTGCCATCCAGGGCTGGTTTCTAGCTTCCGGTCTGGAAAGCTTCGGTGCGCAGAGCGGGATGCAGGCAGTGGTCGATCCGGGCGTGATGTTCCGTATCGGTGCGGTCATCAGCCTGGTCGGCGGGACGATGTTCCTGCTGTGGCTGGGTGAACAGATTACCAGTCGCGGGATTGGTAACGGCGTATCGCTGATCATTATGGCAGGGATCGTGGCGCAGTTCCCGACCTTTGTATCCAACCTTGGTTCGGGATATTCCGAAGGCTCGATCGCTACGGGCATCATCGTCGGTCTGATTGCCATGGTTGTAATCCTGATCCTCGGGATTTGCTTCATGGAGCGTGCGCAGCGCCGTCTGCTCATCCAGTATCCGAAGCGGGCAACGCAGCGCGGCATGATGCAGGCTGATCGTTCGCATCTGCCGCTCAAGCTCAACACCGCAGGCGTCATTCCTCCGATCTTTGCCAGTTCGCTTTTGCTGCTGCCGCTGACGATCACCCAGTTTGCCGGTAACTCGGTCGATACCGATAGCGCAGCTGGCGGCTTTCTGCAGTCGGTATTGCAGTATCTGCAACACGGCCAGCCACTTTATATGACGCTGTATGCCCTCGGGATCATCTTCTTCTGCTTCTTCTACACCGCGATTGTGTTCAATCCGGAAGAGACGGCTGACAATCTGAAGAAGAACGGCGGGTTCATCCCTGGCATTCGTCCCGGCAAGCGGACTGAAGAATATCTCGATTACGTTCTGACGCGTATCACGGTCATTGGCGCGATCTACCTGACGATCGTCTGTGTCCTGCCGGAATACATGATCGCACAGACCGGCGTTCCGCTGTTCCTCGGCGGCACCAGTCTGCTGATTGTCGTGAACGTGACCGTCGATACGATCAGCCAGATCCAGTCGCATCTGCTGGCTCACCAGTATGGCGATCTGATCAAGAAAGCGAAGTTGAAGGGACGCCTGCGCTAAGGCACGTCAGGCGCGAAGGGGACTTTACGCAATGGATATCATCCTCCTTGGGCCCCCGGGCGCGGGTAAGGGAACACAGGCACAGCGATTGGTGGAGCATCATGGAATGCGCCAGCTGTCGACTGGGGACATGCTCCGCGAAACCCGCAAGGCCGATAGCGAACTTGGTCGCAAGGTGTCCGACATCATGGATTCCGGCGGATTGGTATCGGATGAGATCGTATCCGCAATGATCGACGCCAAACTTGGCGAGATGGGCCCGGAGATGGGTGCCATTTTCGATGGCTACCCGCGCACGGCAGCGCAGGCCGAGCAACTGGATGAAATTCTCGCGAAGCATTATCGTCAGCTCGATCATGTGATCGAGTTGGAGGTCAATGAAGACGCACTCGTTGAGCGGATCACCGGGCGTTACACTTGTGCCAATTGCGGCGCTGGCTATCACGACGTCTTCCATCTTCCCGCGAAGGAAGGTGTTTGTGACAAATGTGGCTCCACGGAATTCAAGCGTCGTCCGGATGACAATGAAGAGACCGTACGCACGCGCATGCAGGAATACCGTGGCAAGACAGCACCGATCCTGCCCGGATATGAAGCTCGTGGAATTGTAAGCCGTGTCGATGGCATGGCGTCGATTGAAGACGTCACGCACGCCATAGACTCGATTTTGTCCCGCTAATCGGCGGGCGTACCTCACTCCAGAATATGCGTCAGCTTCGCGCTTGGAATGGCGAAAGAGCGAGGGTGGGCGCCGTGCGTAGCTCGCTGCTTGCGCGGGGTGCAAAATCCCGTACCCCATAACCTTCGAACATCGCGACTCCATCCTCCGGGGGGACTATCAGGTCTGCATGGCCTGGGGAGCGGGGAAACCTAACTGAATGTACCCGTTGAGTGTGTTCGGGATCACGAGTTCACGTGATCTTGTTTGCACAAGATGGGAGATGCAATTGGCGTCCGTTTACGACCGGCATGTAGATCTGGATACGTTCATGGAAGGCGTGAAAAAGCGCAATCCAGGGCAGGAAGAGTTCGTTCAGGCCGTCCAAGAGGTCGCGCAGGACGTCTACAGTTTCATCGAAGACAAGGAGGAGTATCACGAGGCGCAGATCCTGCGCAGGATCGCGGAACCCGATCGCATCGTAAGCTTCAGGGTCTGCTGGGAGGATGACGATCAGAATGTCCGCGTCGAGCGTGGCTGGCGAGTGCAGAACAACAATGCCATCGGACCATACAAGGGTGGGATCCGCTTTCATTCGAGCGTAAACGAAAGCGTGCTCAAGTTTCTGGCTTTCGAGCAGACCTTCAAGAATTCTCTCACCGGCCTGCCTCTGGGCGGGGGTAAGGGCGGATCGAATTTCAATCCGAAAGGGAAAAGCGATCATGAGGTCATGCGCTTTTGCCAGAGTTTCATGACCGAGTTGCATCGCCACATCGGCCCTGATGTCGATGTGCCGGCGGGTGATATCGGCGTCGGTTCGCGCGAGATCGGTTACATGTTCGGCCAATACAAGCGGATCACCAATCGGTGGGAGGGCGTGCTGACCGGCAAGGCCACCGAGTATGGCGGTTCGCAAATGCGGCCGGAGGCGACCGGGTATGGCGCGGTATATTTCCTGCGCAATATGCTTTCCCATGCTGATCAGGAGATCGAGGGAAAGACGGCGGTCATTTCCGGCGCGGGGAATGTCGCAATCCACGCCGCGGAAAAGCTCGTTCAACTGGGCGGGAAGGTCCTGACGTTATCGGACAGCGGCGGCTTTATCTACGATCCCGACGGCCTTGATCAGGAAAAAATCGATTGGGTTAAGCGCCTTAAGAACGAGAGGCGCGGACGTATCAGCGAATATGCGGACGAATATCCCGAAGCGACCTATCATGAGGATGAACAGCCATGGAGCGTCGAATGCGACGTGGCCCTGCCGTGCGCCACCCAGAACGAGCTGGATGAAAGCGCTGCAAAGTTGCTTTTGAAGAACGGATGTATCGCCGTTTCCGAGGGAGCCAATATGCCGACCACGCTAGAAGGCGTGAAGGCATTTCACGACGCGAAGATCATGTACGGTCCTGGCAAGGCTGCAAACGCTGGTGGCGTCGCGGTCTCCGGCCTCGAGATGAGCCAGAACTCCGAACGGGTCAGCTGGAACCACGAGCGTCTGGGCGAAGAACTGGCCGAACTGATGGACGGCATTCACGACAAATGCGTCGAATTCGGTGAAGCGGACGGATATGTCGATTATGTCCGCGGGGCGAATATCGCCGGCTTCAAGAAGGTCGCAGACGCCATGCTCGCGTTCGGAGTGGTGTAAGAAACTTTGACCGTGCCGATGGGATTGGCTAAAAGGGTTGAACTATCAGGCGGGCCGCCCATATCGGCGGCCTTGTCGTCACGTGCGCGCAGGGTGCTTGACGCTGTTGGCGAATCCTCCTAAGCGCGCGTTTCATTCGACATTTCGGTGTGTCCGGCAGGCGGTAGCTATTCGTGCGCCATCCGGACTTTTGTTTCAGGCAAGACCCGTGGATGTCGGTGTGTTTAGCGATGAGATGGGGCTGCGGCATCAGCCGCCCCTGTGGAGCATGGAGAAGTAAGTGGCTCGTATTGCCGGGGTAAATATCCCCACCAACAAGCGCGTTATTATCGCGCTCACCTATATTCACGGTATCGGCCGTTCAAAGGCCGTCGAAATCGCCGACAAGCTTGGCATTGATCACTCGCGCCGGGTTCAGGATCTTTCCGACGAGGAAGTTCTTCGCGTTCGTGAAACGATCGATGCAGACTTCACTGTCGAAGGCGACCTGCGTCGTGAAACCGCGATGAACATCAAGCGGCTCATGGACCTCAAGTCCTTCCGTGGCTTGCGTCACCGTGCCGGTCTGCCCGTTCGTGGCCAGCGCACTCACACCAACGCCCGTACCCGTAAGGGCAAGGCCAAGCCGATCGCCGGCAAGAAGAAGTAAGCCTGGGGTAACCCAGCGCTTTTCCCTTCTTGAGAGAATGTAAGGAAGAATAACCATGGCACGCGAACCCGGCCGCGTTAGGCGCCGCGACAAAAAGAACATTTCGAGCGGCGTTGCGCATATCAACGCCAGCTTCAACAACACCATGATCACCATCACAGATGCGCAGGGCAACGCGATTAGCTGGTCCAGCGCAGGCATGATGGGCTTCAAGGGTAGCCGCAAGTCGACTCCCTATGCTGCCCAGGTCGCCGCCGACGACGCGGGCCGCAAGGCTGCCGAGCATGGTGTGCGCACGCTGGAAGTCGAAGTAAAGGGCCCGGGCTCGGGTCGTGAAAGTGCGCTGCGCGGTCTCGCTGCAGTCGGTTTCACCATCACGTCGATCCGCGACGTGACGCCGATCCCGCATAACGGGGTTCGCCCGTCCAAGCGTCGTCGCGTCTGATCCGTACCTGCCTGGCGGCTCGCTAGCGGGCCGCCGACACACCCTCACGGACCGGACGCTCTATCGAAGAGCGCCGGTCCTGCCCGCATCCGAACCAGGGGATTTTCATGTCCGTCAATATTAAGAACTGGCAGGAACTCAAGAAACCCAGCGTCCTTGACATCAAGGATACCGGCGACAAGGCCCGCAAGGTTACCTTCGTGGCCGAACCGCTCGAACGTGGCTTCGGCCTAACGCTCGGCAATGCGCTGCGCCGCGTGCTTCTCAGCTCGCTTCAGGGCGCTGCGATCACCTCGATCAAGATCGAGAACGTCCTTCACGAATTCAGCTCGCTCGCTGGCGTGCGCGAAGACGTTACCGACATCGTCCTCAACGTGAAGCAGATCGCGCTGAAGATGGAAGGCGAGGGCATGAAGCGCCTTCAGCTTTCCGCAACCGGCCCTGGCGAAGTCAAAGCCGGCGACATCGCTGTTTCCGGCGATATCGAGGTGATGAACAAGGATCTCGTGATCTGTCACCTCGACGAAGGTGCGACCCTCAACATGGAACTGACGGCAGACACCGGTAAGGGTTACCGCCCTGCCGTGATGAACCGTCCCGTGGACGCGCCGATCGGTCTGATCCCTGTCGACAGCCTGTATTCGCCGGTTCGCCAGGTGAGCTACAAGGTCGAGAACGCCCGCGTCGGGCAGGAACTCGATTACGACAAGCTTTCGCTGACGATCGAAACCGATGGCACAGTCACTCCGGAAGATGCTGTGGCATATGCCGCGCGCATCCTTCAGGACCAGTTGACGCTGTTCGTCCACTTCGAAGACGGTATCCCGCAGCCGACTTCGGCGATGATCGGTCAGGCAGCCGAACCTCAGGAAAGCGACACCAACCAGCTTAATCGTTATCTTCTCAAGAAGGTCGACGAGCTGGAACTGTCGGTCCGTTCGGCAAACTGCCTCAAGAACGACAACATCATCTACATTGGCGACCTGGTTCAGAAGACCGAAGCCGAGATGCTCCGTACGCCGAACTTCGGCCGCAAGTCGCTCAACGAGATCAAGGAAGTGCTCTCGTCGATGGGTCTGCGCCTCGGCATGGACATCCCTGGCTGGCCGCCAGAAAACATCGAGGAAATGGCCAAGAAGCTCGAACAAGAGCTGCTGGGCTGACACCTCGCATGGGGCATGGGCCGGACCCCTCAATCCGGCCCGTATCGGGCTACCTAGAACGGGCCCCCTACGAACGAAGAAAGAACTGAAATGCGTCACAAGATTTCCGGCCGCAAGCTCCAGCGCAAGACTGGCCACCGTAATGCGATGTTCCGCAACATGGCGGCCGCTCTGATCAAGCACGAGCAGATCATGACCACGCTGCCCAAGGCGAAGGAAATGCGTCCCTACATCGAGAAGCTGATCACGCTGGCAAAGCGTGGCGGCCTTTCGAACCGCCGTCTTGCGATGAGCCGCCTGCAGGACGAAACGCAGCTCAAGAAGCTGTTCGACGTTCTGGCGGAACGCTATTCGGATCGTGAAGGCGGTTACACCCGCATCATCAAGGCTGGCTATCGCGGCAGCGACGCCGCCCAGATGGCTGTGATCGAATTCGTCGAGCGCGACGAAGACGCAAAGGGCCAGGATTCGGGTCCGGTTGAAAGCGAAGAAGAATTCGAAGACGCGTAAGGCGCGCTTCGAAATACGAAACAAGCGGGGCCGGGAGGGAAACCTCCCGGCCCTTTTGTTTTGCACGGGCCTTCAGCCGTGCCACAAGGCGGGGATGATCAGACATGCCCTTGCAGCAACCGCCCTTCTCGCCGCAACCCCGCTTGCCGCCCAGTCGAAAACGCAGGATGAACTCGACGCTCGCTACGATCGTGCTCTGGCCGCCGGGTACAAGGCGCTGTTCCTGTGCAGCGCGCTGAGTAGTGATGCAGCACATCTGCGGCGCAGCGAGACTTCGGTGAACGAATACGAACTTTCCGGCATTCAGGAGCCGCTCGATGGGTTCATGCCGGAACTTACGCAAAGCATCGCGCGCGGGAGCGATGGCGCGCTCGACTATGTCGCGGTCCCCTGGGCCGACGACATGTCGCCGCGCGTCGCTGCTTATCGCCAGGGAAATGGCTGTGCGCTGCTTCCGATCGGTGCCGCTCTACCCGATAGCGAGGCTGTCCGCTCGACGCGAATCGACAGGGTCGGCGATCCTAATGTCTATCCGCTTCGCGACGCTATCGCGCCGGCCACCACGCGCGCGGCCGAGGCGGCTCTGAGAGAAACCTACGGCGAGGGGACCCGGACAACGGCGGTGATGGTCCGGCAGGACGATCGCACCCGTGGGGAAGCCTATGCCCAGGGATACGACGCGGATTTGCCGCAGCGCACCTGGTCGGTCGCCAAGAGCCTCGCGGCCACGCTGATCGGTGCGGCGGTCCAGCGCGGCGAAGCGGATGTCGCAGCTTTTGCCGGGCTCGGGCTCGACGATAGCGACCCGCGGCGGGCGATAACTATCGACCATTTGCTGCGAATGGCCTCGGGCCGCTATTCGGACACGCCGGGCAACCGCACCGATCCGCTTTACTTTGGCGGCGCGACGGTGGGCGAGGTGGCGCTCGACTGGCCGCTGCTCAATCCGCCGGGCACGATCTATCGTTACGCCAACAACGACACGCTGGCTGCGGTCAAAGCGATCGAGGAAACGTTCGACAGGCATCCGCCGGCCGGACTGTTCTAAACGCTCGGCATGCACTCGACCGTGGCTGAGACCGATTGGCAGGGTGACTACATCCTTTCCAGCCAGGTCTGGACCAGTTCCGCCGACCTTGCCCGCTTCGGCCAGCTCTATCTCGACGATGGAATGCGCAACGGCGTCCGCATTCTGCCCGAAGGGTGGGTCGATTATGTCTCCGCTCCCTCCGGGCCGCAGCCCGATGGTCCCTTTGGTTATGGCGCAGGGTTCTGGTTGCTCAACAATTCCGAGGGCGTTCCGGCCGATACGTTCGCGGCCATGGGCAATCGCGGGCAGTTCGTCGTCATCGTTCCCAGCATGAACACGGTGATCGTGAGAAGGGGAGAGGATCCGCCCGGTGCGCGGTTCGATATCGCGGCCTTCACCCGCGATGTACTTGTTTCTCTTGAAAAATAGCCATTCAGGAAAGTGCGGCAATTCCTGAACGGTGACTGTCGCTAGAGTTCAGCCGGACCTCACCGCGAATCATCTAGAACCTCTTCGACAGCCGAGGCAGTCCCGCCGCGGCCCAATGAGGAGGACCTCGAGATGAAAACATTTGCAAAGACGTTCGCGAAGGGTGGGATCGCAACGGCAGCCGTGGGTGCCATGGCACTCGCAGGGGCGACCCCCGCGCAGGCTCGCGGCCACGACGATGGCATTTCCGTCGGCGAAGTGATTGCCGGTGCCGTCATCATCGGCGGTATTGCAGCGGTCGCCAGCGCCGCCAGCAGGGACCGCGACTATTATCGGGGCGACCGCTATTATCGCGACGGCCGATATTACAACAACGGCAACGACTACCGTCGCAACGCTTATGCAAGCAGAGGCAACCCGCGTGCTGCCGTAGAGCGCTGTGTCAACGCTGCGAGGAACGATGCCCGGCGCTACGGTTATCGTCATGCCCAGGTTACGGAAATCCGCGATGTCGATGACACTCGATATGGCTGGAAGGTGAAGGGCCGGATGGTCGTCGATGGCAGTTATGCCGGTGGGCGTTATGACCGTTATGGCTATCGTGACCGGAACAATCGCTATCAGCGCTGGAATGACCGTGACAGTGGTAATTTCACCTGCCGGATAGAACGCGGACGCGTTGCCGATCTCGACTTCAGCGGCATCCGCGGGCTGCGGTAATTCACGAAATATACCACTATGGCGGTTCAGGCATCGTTTAGCCTGAACCGCCTAACTCCGCATCATCAGCAATTGCGCGTTTAGGTGGGGCGCGCCGAAGGGGTATCGGACATGCCGTCCATTAAATCCGTTTCTGTCGTACCAGCACTTCTGGCCGTCGTATCAATGACGGCCATGCCCGCCCAAGCAGCCGAACTGCCGCAGGTCGGACCGGTGCACGTTGCACAGGCCATCAGCCCGGCTTGGGCACCAGGCGACGACACGGCCGATCAATACCGGCGCTACAGGCACCGCCGCCATCGCGGCGTGGATGCTGGCGATGTGATTGCAGGCGTTTTGATCCTCGGCGGAATTGCCGCGGTGGCGAGTGCTGCAAATAGTTCGCGTGATCGAAATCCACGCTATCCTGATCCTCAGCGCGGCGATTATCGTTATGACGACACCCGCGGGCTGGACCGTGCGGTGAGTATCTGTGTGGACGAGATCGAGCGTAATGCGCGTATTCAAACCGTCGATGCGGTCAATCGCAACGCGCGTGGGTGGAGCGTAACCGGTTCAATGTATGATGGGCAAAGCTTCAGTTGTTCGATCGGCGAAAACGGGCGGATCGATGCGATCGACTACGGCCGCGGCGGTGCTACCTACGGAAATGGCTATTCCGATGGCGGATATGGCTACGAGGCAAACAATGGTATCGACGATCGGCAGTATAGCGATGATTACTATGCCGCCGCACGAGCACGCACTGAAAGCGCCGTACCAGCCTATCCCGGTGGGCCGTTGCCGGGTGAAGAGGACCAGTCGTACGGCGCAGCCGATATCGAATACGGTAACGGCTATCAGGGCGCGGGAAATTAATCCCGTCCGTAGGCAGGCAGGGCCAGGTTCCATCTGATTGCAGCGAGCCGCAGGCCATATCCGGCGGCCGTCGCACCCACCCAGACCCACTCGCGCACCAGGCCCACCAGATCGCCAAGCACATTGGTGGTGGCTGAAAGGGCGGCGGCCGTGACATAAAGTTCAGGCCGCATGAGGATCGATGGTCGGCCAGCTATGACGTCGCGAATGATGCCGCCCACACAGCCGGTTATAACTCCCATCAGTATAGCAGGGGTGGGCGGTAGACCATATTCGAGTGCTTTGGCGGACCCGAGAACTGCATAGGCAGACAGACCAAGTCCGTCCGCGACCGAGAGGAAGCGCCCCCCCCACCAGCGGGTAGGCGTAAACCAGGCGAACAGCGCCATCGCCAGACAGATGGCCGCAACCCAAGCATCATGAATCCAGAATACCGGTGCCCCGATCAGAAGGTCACGGACCGTGCCGCCGCCAACGCCGGTGATCAGGGCAAAGAAGGCGAGCGTAACGAAGGTTTGTCTCTCCTTCGCCGCTACCAAAGCGCCGGTAAGAGCAAAGATGGCCACACCGGCAAGATCCAGCCAGTCGAGCAGGGGGGTAAGAACTTCGGAATTCACGATGCAGCCATACGCGATTTTCGGCGACGAAACAGCAGCACGCAGCCGAACAGCGATCCAATGACCGACAGGACGGCAAAGAGTATCAGGATCGGATGATGCGTATCCTCGCGCGTTTGCAAGTCCATGATGTGCAACCCCCACACGAAGTCGAACGTACGCCACCATTTCGTCCGGACCGCTTCTATCTGCCCCGTTTCCGTTCCGACGTAAACGTGCGTCCCGTCATTCAGGACGACTTGCCAAACCGGCAAGGCACGACGGAAATCGAGCGGCACCGCTTCCGCTTCGAAACGGGCCGTGCTGGCAACTTGGTCACCACCGTCGATGCCGTCGGCCACAATCAGGCGAGCCTCGACTTCAGACAACGGACCCATAGGACTGCCGTCGGGCCGGAAGCGGGCTGTCTTGCCGTCCATGTAGGTGATGCGGGTGGTAGCTTCGCCGCGTTCCACCTGCGTGGTTACCGATCGTACCGGACCTGTACTTTCAGCCGGCAGCGACACGGCAATTTGCGTATTGGCGGGCAGGGCGCGTTCTGGAACATGTTTGCGCAGATGGTTGCCGCGGACTTCCTCTATGGGTTTCGCCACCATGACGAGGCCGGTAATCGTCCACATCAGAATGGGCGCCCCCACCAGCCATCCGAGCCAGATGTGCAATTTGGCCAAGCGCTTCATCGCGCGCTGCTGTCCCATCTTGCGAAGGCTCCCTAGCCGTGGATGATTGTGCCGATGGCTTCTGCCGCGGCGATGCAATCGAGGTCGGCCCACCTGCGCGATATGACCTGCAGTCCGCAAGGTAGGCCCCCGCTTTCGCCCACAGGAAGAACGGTGGCGGGAAGGTTCGGATAAGTCGCCAGCCCGGCCCAGCACAGCGCCGCTCCCCCAGGCTGTTCCGCTCCGTTTATGGTCATGGTCCCATCGAAGACGCGGCCATCGCGGTGCGGGACCGCGAGAACAGGTGCGGGCGGGGCAAGGACGAAATCGTAATTATCGAAAAGGGTATGCCACGCGTTCTCATTGCGGGTTTGCGCATCGAGCATGTCGAACCAATCTGTTGCGCTGGCCCGCTCACCGTTGGGTCCAGGCATGCCGCGAGCCATGGCTACATTGAGCATCCGCATATACTCAGCCTGTTGCCGTGCTAGATCGGGGAGCAGTTCGCTTTTGCGGTCGATGGTTACCCCGGCCCCTTCCAGTACTGCTGCCGCCGCCTCGATCGGAGCCTGCACCGAAATGTCGGTTGGGCAGGACGGGTGTTCGGTGAGAAGGAGGATCCGACAGTCCCGCAGCGTCTTCTCCATCCTCCGCAGCGGAACGGTTTGTGTCAGTTGCAACAGCAGGCGAAGATCGGCGGCGTTGCGGGCAAGCGGGCCAGCGATGGACAGCGCACCATCATGGGCATCACCGCCGCTCATGGAAGGGTGATCGTGTCCCTGTTTTGAGATGAGACCCCAGCTCGTCTTGTGACCCCAAACTCCGCAGAAATGGGCAGGAACGCGCACCGATCCGCCGATATCGGTGCCGTATTCACACGGTACCATGCCGCTTGCGACGGCCGCAGCCGAACCACCCGAGGACCCACCTGGCGAGCGCTCATGGTCATGGGGGTTGTTGGTACGGCCATAGACCGGGTTATTTGATTGCCAGTCGGCCAGATCGGGCGGCACATTTGTCTTGCCCAGGAAGATGGCGCCCGCAGCCTTCAACTGGCTGACCACTCTGGAATCGCGAGATGCTATGTTGTCGGCATAGGCCTCATGACCCCAGCTGGTGGGAAGCCCTTCGATATCGAAGCTTTCCTTGATTGTCATGGGAACGCCGAACAAGGGGCGTTCACGCGCCGAACGATCATCCGTCATCGCCTTAGCCCGATCCCGCGCCCGGTCGAAATCTGTCACCACCACGGCGTTGATGTGCGCATCAAGACGCTCGATCCGCGCGATGGTCGCCTCCACCGCGTCGAGCGGGGACATCTCGCCCCGGCGCATCGTTTCTGCAAGTTCGATAGCACCGGGATTGTCGGTCAGCGTCGGGTAAGCCATGATGTCTCCTCTTGGGTCGGCAATGTCGGATAAGCCGACCCCGCGGTCAATCGCCCACTTGCGCGGGACACATGGCCGCCGCATGACGTTGCGCTGATGTCATAAAGATAATTCTGGAGGACCGATCATGCGTCGCGCCATTCTTCCCCTACTGCTCGCCAGTGCGGCCTGCACCCCTGTTGCCAATGATGCTCCGGTCATGTCTGCCGATGCACCCCCCGCTGCCGCGTCCGATGGTTATGATCTCCAGGCCCAGTATGCGAAGCTGGCCGTCATCGAAATGGCACCGGACACATCTTACCTGACTGCGGAAGAACGCGACGTCGTCAATCTGCTGATCCAGGCCAGCGGCTATATGGACGAGATATACCTGCGCCAGCGCTTCGCCGCCAACCCGCAGGTTCGTCAGGCCATCTCGCGCAGCCGCCGTGCCGATCGGGACCTGCTGTTGACCATGTTCGACCGGTATTACGGCGCGTGGGACGATCTCGACGAGTTTCATCCCTTCTGGGGCACAGAGCCGCTGCCCGAAGGGGCCGGCTTCTATCCCACCGATCTGACCCGTGAAGAATTCGATGCTTATCTGACGGCTCATCCTGCACAGAAAGACGAATTGCTGGCCCCGTATACCGTGGTGAAGCGCGAGGGCGATGGGCTGGTCGCTGTCCCTTATTCGGTGGAATATCGCGAGTGGCTAGAACCTGCTGCCAAACTCTTGGAACAGGCTGCCCAGCGTACGAGCAACCCGAGCCTCAAGAAATTCCTGACGTTGCGTGCCGCCAGCTTCCTGTCCGACGATTACTACGAAAGCGAAATGGCGTGGATGGACTTGGCCGACACGCCGATCGAAGTCGCGATTGGACCCTACGAGGTCTATACCGACCGCCTGTACGGTACAAAAACCGCCTTCGAAAGCTTCGTCACGCTGCGCAATCCCGAAGAGAGCGCCGCTTTGGCGAAATACAAGAATTACCTGCGCGATATGGAAGGCAACCTTCCGATCGAGGATCGATACAAGAATTTCCAGCGAGGCTTCGAAAGCCCCATCGCGGTGGCCGATCAGATCCACGGTGGGGGCGACAATGTACCAGGCGTACAAACCATCGCTTTCAACCTTCCCAATGACGAGCGGGTGCGCGAAGCCAAAGGTGCCAAGAAGGTCATTCTCGCCAACGTACTCGGCGCGAAATACGAACGCATTCTGGATCCTATCGGCGATGTCGTGCTGAAGCAGGATCAGGCCGCGCTGGTCGCGAAGAAGTACATGGAACTGGAAACGCTGTTCCATGAACTGTCCCACAGCCTCGGGCCCGGTACAATTACCAAGGATGGCCGCCAGACGACGGTGAACGAGGAATTGAAGGAACAGTATTCGGCGCTGGAAGAGAGCAAGGCGGACGTCATGGGCGTCTGGAACATTCTCTTCATGATGGAGAAGGGCGAAATCCCCGCTGCCGAGAAGCAGCAACTTTATGCTAGCTATTTCGCCGGTATTTTCCGCGCGATGCGCTTCGGAATCGACGAGGCACACGGCAAAGGCGCAGCATTGCAATACGGGTATCTCAAGGAAAAGGGTGCGTTCACTTGGGATGCGGCTGCCAATCGCTACATCGTCGATTATGCAAAAATGGAAGCCGGTCTGCGCGACCTTTTGCACGACCAGCTGATGCTGCAGGCGAATGGCGATTACGAAGGGACCAAGGCGTTCTTCGCTCGTTATGCCAAGCTCGACGATTGGGCGCGCGGACGTTTCGCCGCAATGAGCGATATTCCAGTCGATATTCAGCCGATCTACCCCAGCGAAGTGTAGATAGCCGTCAACGGGGGGCGAGGATCACCGATGCGGTGCCCGTCCCCCAGACTGGCAAATACAGGCCCTGTCCCGCCGCCTTCAGGCGTCCGGTCTTCACCTCGTCGATCTGCGCACGAATGACGACATCGCCTTCGCGCTTGGTATCGATGGCATTGGCGATCTTGGCCATCAATTCGTCGTAATCTTCTTCGAAATTCTGCGTCAGAGCAGTCGCAATGGTTTGTGAAAACCCGGGCGAATTGGCAATCTGCAACAGGAAATCGGTGGTGTCGCGATCGGTGTCGCCGGTAATTTCGAGGTTGGAAAAACTAACCTTGCGAGAGCCAGGTTCGTTGACGGGGAGGGCGGTCAGCCAAACCTGGCCCGTCGCATCGCCGAACTTTTCGTCGGCTCGGGCTGCCTTGAAAGTCAGGCCCAGAGCGATGCGGTTTCCGGTAGTGCCATAGGCAACGACCTGTCCGAACCTTGCGTTGACCGGCCCGATCCCGGGCACTTCGAATGGCCGCGCGGACCGTTTGACCAAAGCCTTCGCTACCACCGGCTCGAGTTGCTTGTAATCTGCGATGACGGGGATGAAGAACTGCATCTTGCCAGGCTGCTCTTCGAGCTTTGCAAGTGGCGGCAAGGGTTTGCGCTTTGGGTCTGGCTGACGCTTGCCGACGAAGGTCTCGGTCACCGCCTTCATGCCCAGTCGCAACTCCATGCGTTTGCCGCGCAGCGTGTAGCCGCCGTAATAGAGTTGTTCGGGCACGATCCGCATCCAGACCGGCGGGTTCGTCTCGTTAAGCTGGAGGGATGTGAAGGCTTCGCCCCATAGGCGTTGGATATCTTCCCGCAGACCCAGCTTCGCCAGTTCCTGCGGCAAATTGCGTTCCAGGCGCGCGATCACGGGTTTCAGTTTGGCGTCCGCGTCACTGGTGAACTCGATACGCTGACCGAGGAAGTCGACGTGGGGTTCGTCGGTCCAGTCGTACTGGATGTCGACCTTGCCCTGCGGGTTCCATTGGCTGTCGATCGAAAGCCGGGCGACGACGCGCACCCTGGCATCTCCCGTTGCGGTTTCCTGCTTGAGGATACCGGCAATATCCTGCGCCTTGATTTCGGCGTGGATTGGCATCGTCAGGATGATGTCGCGTCCGCGACCGTCGATCGTAACGCGTCCGCGTGTCACAGTGCCCACGATATCGCATTTGATGGTGGGGGTCTTGAGCTTGACGAAGGCCACCTTGACCTTTTTCGACGCGGCGCAGGTCTGGTCCTTGCGGTCGATGGTCCACAAGGTTCGCGGTATCTCTTTCGACATCTGCGTTTCGAGCGCGGTCAGATCGGCAGTTACGGGTACTGCGACGAGCGAACTTCGAGGTTCGATGTCGATAGTATCCGTAGCGCGCGGAGGCGGTTCGAAATCCGGCTCCCGGCTGCAGCCGACCAGCGCCATTGCGCTACAGCTTGCGGCGATCGCCAAGTGCCTGATTTTCATGCTCGATCGCCCCGATGCCCTGTTGCGCAAATCTGCGGCATGGATGGGGTATCGGCAAGCGGAAAGTTTATCGGGACGATCCCATGGGGAACAATGCCAATCCATATCCGAGGATTGCCGAGGCACCGTAGCCGATGAGCGGGAAAGGATAGTTCGATACAAGAGCAGCGATGGAGAAGCCGGCAAATGATCCGGCAAGGGCGAAGCGCTGGCTGACCGTTCCGCTGCGAAGTCCGGCGAGCAGCGCGACCGTGCCCAGCAGGGCGACCAGAATGCCGACTGCCAACCACAGCGAAACCTGAGCAGCGTCGACCAGAATACGTTCCACGTACGGCTGGGCGGGGAGTTCGCCGCGAACCAGCATGGACAGGCTTGCCAGGAAGGCTGCAAACGCGATGCAGCCTGTCGCCCAGTGGGGCCGCGCCACATAGAGCCCGATAGCGGCACCGGTTACGGCCAGACCAGTGCCGGCATCGGGTTGGAAGAAGACCGCCACCAACGCCGCGACCAACGCTATCTTGCCGGGCCCCTTACCCTCTGCGGCTATAACACTGATGGCGGGCAGGACAAGCAGCCCGGCATGGAGCAGCAGCGGGCCGATCGGCAGCCAGCGCGCGATGCCATTGATCGCAACGCCGGTGAACAGGGGGACGAATAATAGCACGACCAGTGCGACAAGGATCGGCAGCCGATGCTGGCGTTGCACGCGCGCCTTGCCGAAAGCCATCAGCGCTATCGACAGCAGCAGGGCTGTCGCATTCACGAGCAGGTAGCTCCTTGGAGCACCTGCAAGCAGCAGATAGGTCAGCCCGGCAAGCGAGGGTATGGCGAGTGCCGGAATTGTCGACACTCGCGCAGACATTCAGATTCTCGCCCCGACTGTCACAACGGCGATCAGATGTGGATCGGCTTGCCCTGAACCGCCATCGCCGCTTCCTTGATCGCTTCGGAATGCGTCGGGTGGGCATGGCAAGTGTAAGCGATGTCTTCGCTAGTCGCGCCGAATTCCATGGCCTGTGCGGCCTGTGCAATCATGGTGCCGGCGACGCTTGCGATGCACCACACGCCCAGAACGCGATCGGTTTCCGCATCCGCGACGATCTTCACGAAACCATCGGGTTCATGATTGGTCTTGGCGCGGCTGTTGGCCATCATCGGGAACTTGCCGACCTTGACCTTGGCCTTGTCGCCCAGCTTCTCGACCGCTTCGTCCTGCGTCAGACCGACACCGGCGAATTCGGGCCATGTGTAAACAACACCCGGGATGATATCGTGGTTCACGATACCGGTCTGGCCGGCGATGTTTTCGGCACAGGCTATGCCTTCGTCTTCCGCCTTATGGGCGAGCATCGGACCGGGGACGACATCGCCGATGGCCCATACGCCATCGACCTTGGTGCGGAAATCGTGATCGGTTTCGATCTGGCCGCGCGTGTTCACTTCGAGCCCGATCGCGTCGAGGCCGAGGCCTTCGGTGTTCGGACGGCGACCGATCGAAACCAGCACACAATCCGCTTCCAGCGTTTCTTCGTCGCCGCCGGCAGCCGGTTCGAGCATCAACGTGGCTTTCGAACCATCGACGGTGCACCCGGTGACCTTGGTCGACAGCCGCAGTTCCATGCCCTGCTTCTTGAAGATCTTGGCCGCTTCCTTGCGAACATCGTCATCCATACCCGGCAGCAGCTTGTCGAGATATTCGACAACGATGACCTCGGCACCAAGACGACGCCAGACCGATCCGAGTTCCAGGCCGATCACGCCGCCGCCGATGACGACCATCTTCTTGGGTACGGCCTTGAGTTCGAGAGCGCCGGTGGAATCGACCACCACCTGCTTTTCATTGTCGACTTCGACACCCGGCAGGGGGGTAACGGAAGAACCGGTGGCGATGATCACATTCTTGGCGGTGACCGTTTCATCGCCGACCTTGACCGTATGGGCATCCTGGAAAGTGGCATGGCCTTTCTTCCAGTCGACCTTGTTCTTCTTGAACAGGAATTCGATCCCGCCTGTCAGACCTTTCACCGCGTCGCGGCGCTGTGCGTGCATGGCGTCGAGATTGAGCTTGGGCGTAACCTCGATGCCCATTTCCTTCATCGTGCCGTTACTGGCCGCGTCGAAGTATTCAGAGGCGTGCAGCATGGCCTTGGAGGGAATGCAGCCGACGTTGAGGCAGGTGCCACCGAGCGTCTCGCGGCTTTCGGCGCACGCCGTCTTCAGGCCGAGCTGGGCTGCACGAATTGCGGCAACATAGCCACCCGGGCCAGCACCGATGACGAGGACGTCGTAGTCGTATTCTGCCATGATTCGTCTCTGTTAACTTTCGTTGCGTCGCAGACATGGACCGGGTGTTACACGGTCCAAGGGGTAAAAACGGTCCGGGGTGAGCGGACGCAAATCGCAGGTGCCGACCAGATCAAGCGAGTGGGTCATGGCTGGCATCATGGCACTTTTGCCAGTCTGTAGGACAGCCTTTCGCACACACGCACTCCAATCGGCGTTGCTCTTACAGGTCGATCAGCATCCGGGTCGGATCTTCGATCGCTTCCTTGATGATCTTCAGGGCGGTCACCGCTTCGCGACCGTCGATCAGACGGTGATCGTAGGACAGCGCGATATACATCATCGGGCGGATGACGATTTCGCCATTCACCACGACCGGGCGATCTTCGATGCGGTGCAGGCCGAGGACAGCGCTCTGCGGCGGATTGATGATCGGGGTCGACATCAGCGAACCGAAAACGCCGCCGTTCGAGATGGTGAAGGTGCCGCCCTTCATGTCGTCCATCGTCAGCGTGCCGTCCTTGGCGCGCTTGCCGAAATCGGCGATGTCCTTTTCGATCTGCGCGAAGCCCTTGTCCTGCGCATCGCGGATGACCGGAACGACCAGACCATTGGGAGCGGACACGGCAACCGAGATATCGACATAGTCGTGATAGACGATCTCATCGCCTTCGATATAGGCGTTGACCGCTGGCACGTCCTTCAGCGCAAGACAGGCCGCCTTGGCGAAGAAGCCCATGAAGCCGAGACGGATGTCGTGCTTCTTGGCGAACATGTCCTTGTACTTGCCGCGTGCTTCCATGACGGCCGACATGTCGACGTCGTTGAACGTCGTCAGCAGCGCGGCATTGTCCTGCGCACCCTTGAGACGCTTGGCGATGGTCTGGCGCATACGCGTCATCTTGACGCGTTCTTCACGGCGCTCGCTCGCGGCCGATGCCGGTGCGGATGTGCTTTCAGCCGGCTTGCTGCCGCCCGACTTCTTGGCTTCCGCCGCAGCGATCACGTCTTCCTTGGTAAGGCGGCCGTCCTTGCCGGTGCCCTTGATCGTGGAAGGATCGACACCGTGTTCCAGCACTGCGCGGCGCACGGCAGGCGAGAGCGTTTGCGAACTGTCACCGTCGGTCGCTTCCTTGGCCTGAGCCGGCGCAGCCTTTTCGACGTCCGCGTCCGGTTTGTCCGCCTTGGGTGCGTCGTCGCTATCACCGGAAGATTTTGCCGGAGCGTCGCCTTCTTCGATCACCGCGATCACTGCATTGACTTCGACCGTGTCACCGACGTCGACCTTGAATTCCTTGATCGTGCCGGCAACGGGGGAGGGCGCCTCCACCGCGACCTTGTCGGTTTCCAGGCTGATGATGGGTTCATCGACGGCGACCGCATCGCCGACTTTCTTCAGCAATTCGCCGACGGTCGCCTCGGTGACGGATTCACCCAGCGTAGGAACTTTGACTTCGGTGGCCATATTCTTGCTTTCCCGAATTACTTGCAGTCGCTGCGGACATTGGGCGCCTGACCGTTGAGGCCGAGCGCGATATTGACGAGGGCTTCCTGCTGCACCTGATGGCGGCTGGCGTAACCCGTTGCTGGCGAAGCCGCCACTTCACGGCCGGCGTAGCAGGGGCGCATGCCGGATTTGCCCGCAGCCTCTGCAGCCTCTTCGATCAGACGGTCGACGAAGAACCATGCACCGTTGTTCTTGGGTTCTTCCTGACACCAGACGATCTGTTCGAGGTTCTTCATGCGTTCGAGGCGAACGGCCAGCGGTTCCCCCGGGAAGGGGTAGAGCTGTTCGATACGCACGATCGAAACATCTTCCAGTTCCGCTTCGTCGCGGCGCTGCATCAGGTCATAAGCGACCTTGCCGCTGCACAGCACGAGGCGCTTCACCTTCTCGTCGTCAATCTCCTTCATGTCGGACTTGATCCGCATGAAGTGATTGTCCCCCTGGAACTCGCTCGCTTCGGATTTCGCCAGCGGGTGACGCAGAAGGCTCTTCGGCGTCATGATGACCAGCGGTTTACGGAAGTTGCGGAGCATCTGCCGGCGAAGGACGTGAAAGTAGTTCGCCGGGCTGGTGATGTTGCAGACCTGGATGTTGTCGTTCGCGCACAATTGCAGGAAACGTTCGAGCCGGGCCGAACTGTGTTCGGGGCCCTGACCTTCATAGCCATGCGGAAGCAGCAGCACCAAGCCATTGGCGCGGAGCCATTTTGCTTCGCCGCTGGCGATGAACTGGTCGATGACGATCTGCGCGCCGTTGGCAAAATCGCCGAACTGCGCTTCCCACATCACCAGGCTTTTGGGATCCGCCATGGCGAAACCGTATTCGAAGCCGAGCACGCCATATTCGGACAGCGGGCTGTCATAGACCTCGAACTTGCCGTGCGGCAGCGTGGTCAGCGGGATGTATTTGTGTTCATCCTTCTGGTCGATCCACACGGCATGGCGTTGACTGAAGGTACCGCGGCCCGAATCCTGCCCGGACAGGCGCACACCGAACCCTTCGGTCACGAGGCTGCCGAAAGCCAATGCCTCGGCAGTGGCCCAATCAAACCCTTCACCGCTGGAGAACATCTCCTCCTTGGCCTTGAGCACACGGCCAAGCGTCTTGTGGATCGTCAGGTCGCCGGGGATGCCGGTCAGCGTACGGCCGAGGCTGTCGAACAGCTTCTTGTCGATCGCCGTTTCGACATTGCGACGCGCACTTTCCGGATCGGCAGGCTTGTTCATGCCGGACCAGCGACCGCCGAACCAGTCTGCCTGATCGGGCTTGTAGTCCTTGGCCGCCGCAAATTCCTTTTCGAGATGCGCGGTGAACTCGGCGCACAGCCCGTCGGCATAGCCCTTTTCGATCACGCCTTCATCTTCGAGGCGCTTCGAATAGAGTTCGCTGACCTTGGGGTGCCGACGGATTTCGTCATACATCAACGGCTGGGTGAACTTGGGCTCGTCGCCCTCGTTGTGCCCGAACCGGCGATAGCACCACATGTCGATCACGATGTCGCGGCCGAAGGTCTGGCGGTATTCGATCGCCAGCTTGCAGGCGAAGGTTACCGCTTCGGGATCATCGCCGTTGACGTGGAGGATCGGTGCCTGGACGCCCTTGGCCACATCGCTGGGGTAAGGGGAGGACCGCGCGAATTGCGGGCTGGTCGTGAAACCGATCTGGTTATTGATCACGAAGTGCAGGCAGCCGCCGGTATTGTAACCGCGCACACCCGAGAAGCCGAGACATTCCCACACGATACCCTGGCCGGCGAAGGCAGCATCGCCATGAAGCAGAACGGGCAGAACCTGTTCGTGCTGCTTCAGATCGTCGCGGATGGCCTGCTGCGCGCGGGCCTTGCCGAGCACGACCGGGTCGACCGCTTCGAGGTGGCTGGGGTTAGGAACGAGGCTCATGTGAACATCGATCCCGTCGAATTCGCGGTCTGTGCTTGTACCAAGATGGTACTTCACATCGCCCGAGCCGCCGACGTCTTCCGGGTTGGCGCTGCCGCCAGAAAATTCGTGGAAGATAACCTTGTAGGGTTTGCCCATGACATTGGCGAGCACGTTCAGCCGGCCCCGGTGGGCCATGCCGTAGATGATTTCGCGCACACCCTGCTGGCCGCCATATTTGATGACAGCTTCCAGCGCCGGGATCATGGATTCGCCGCCATCGAGGCCGAAGCGCTTGGTCCCGACGTATTTCTTGCCGAGGAACGATTCATACTGTTCGCCGCGGATAACCGCCGCGAGGATGGCGCGCTTGCCCTCGTCGGTGAACTGGATGGTTTCTTCCGGCGTTTCGAACCGTTCCTGCAGGAAGCGGCGCTCGACGGTGTCCGAAATATGCATGTATTCCAGGCCGACATTGCCGCAATAGGTATGCCGCAACGCATCGTAGAGTTCGCCGATGGTTACCCAGCCGAAGCCGAAGACACCGCCGACATAGACTTCCAGATCCTCTTCACCCTCGAAGCCGTGGCCCTTGAGCGTGAGGTCTTCGGGAATTTCCCGCTTTGACAGACCGAGGGGGTCGAGGTTGGCGGCAAGATGTCCTCTGACGCGGAACGTGCGGACCAGCATCATTGCACGATTGGAATCGTCCGATGCTTTCTCGAGCGCCTTGTCGTCGAGCTGTTTTCCGGCCTTTTCGGCAGCCTTGGAGACCACCACGCGCATCTGCGTGGGATCGAGCGCGGCGGTAAGATCCGCGCTGCTGTCGACCACTTCGGTCAACCATGCAGGATTGCTCCAGCTGGGCCCCTGCTGGGGACCTTCCTGGTCGCCCAGCTCGGGCAGGAAATCATGGCTTTCGTTACCCATCCGGGTCACCTTCTTGCGCCGACCAAATGTCGGCTCCTAATGGCAATGCCTCAGCGGCGCGGACGGTCCCGGGGAGGAGGGTGGCCCGCGCCGGGTATCAGGCAAGTTCCTTGAGCAGCGCGTCGAGCGTGGTGCCAAGTTCGCTTGGCGAGGGCGAAACGCGGATGCCCGCCTTTTCCATCGCTGCGATCTTGTCTTCCGCACCGCCCTGGCCGCCCGAGACGATGGCACCGGCATGGCCCATGCGGCGGCCCGGAGGCGCCGTGCGACCGGCGATGAAGCCGACCATGGGCTTTTCAACGCCCTTCTTCGCCATGTGCGCGACGAATTCGGCTGCTTCTTCTTCGGCGCTGCCACCGATTTCGCCGATCATGATGATCGACTTTGTTTCGTCGTCCTTGAGGAAGAGTTCGAGCACGTCGATGAAGTTGGTGCCGTTGACCGGGTCGCCGCCGATACCGACTGCAGTGGTCTGGCCAAGGCCAACCATGGTGGTCTGGTGGACGGCTTCATAGGTCAGCGTGCCGGAGCGGCTGACCACGCCGACGCTGCCCTTCTTGAAGATGGAGCCGGGCATGATGCCGATCTTGCATTCGCCGGGCGTCAGGACGCCGGGGCAGTTCGGGCCGATCAGGCGCGACTTCGAACCCTGCAGCGCGCGCTTGACGCGGACCATGTCGAGCACGGGGATGCCTTCGGTGATGGCGACGATCAGTTCCATCTCGGCATCGATCGCCTCGAGGATCGAGTCCGCAGCGAACGGCGGCGGCACGTAGATGCAGGATGCGGTTGCGCCGGTAGCGGCCTTGGCTTCGCCAACGCTGTTGAAGACAGGCAGGTCGATATGGGTGGTGCCACCTTTACCCGGGGTCACGCCCGCAACCATCTGCGTGCCATAAGCGAGCGCCTGCTGCGTGTGGAAAGTGCCGGTATCGCCGGTCATCCCCTGGGTGATGACCTTGGTGTTCTTGTCTACGAGAATGCTCATGTGTGTCTTTCCTGTTCGGTGTTTTTCGCCGTTCAGGCGAGCGAGCTGTCCAGGCCTTTGCAGGCTTCCAGCAGTTCTTCGACCGCGTCGGTCGATACCTTGAGGTTGCTCTTTTCCTCATCGCCGAGTTCGATTTCGATCACGTCTTCCGTGCCGCCCGCACCGATCACGGTGGGAACGCCGACATAAAGACCGTCGAGACCGTACTTGCCTTCGACGTAGCTGGCGCAGGGCAGGATGCGCTTGCTGTCGCCGAGATAGGCTTCGGCCATGGCGATCGCGCTGGTTGCGGGTGCGTAATAGGCCGAACCATTGCCGAGCAGGCCGACGATTTCACCGCCGCCGCCGCGCGTGCGCTTGACGATTTCGTCGAGGCGGTCTTCCGACACGCCCTTGATCTTGGCCATATCCTTCACCGGAATGCCGTTGATCGTCGAATAGGACAGGACCGGCACCATGGTGTCGCCGTGGCCGCCGAGAACGAAGGCGTTCACGTCCTTCACCGAAACGTCGAATTCCCAGGCGAGGAAGGTGGCGAAGCGCGCGCTGTCGAGCACGCCGGCCATGCCGACGACCTTGTTGTGCGGCAGGCCGGAAAATTCGCGCAGCGCCCAGACCATCGCGTCGAGCGGGTTGGTGATGCAGATCACGAAGGCGTCGGGGCAGTTGTTCTTGATGCCTTCGCCGACCGCCTTCATCACCTTGAGGTTGATGCCGAGCAGGTCGTCGCGGCTCATGCCGGGCTTGCGCGGAACGCCGGCGGTGACGATCACCACATCCGCGCCGGCGATGTCGGCATAGTCATTGGTGCCGGTGATCTTCGCGTCGAAACCCTCGATCGGGCCGCACTGCGACAGGTCGAGCGCTTTGCCCTGCGGCATGCCTTCGGCGATGTCGAACAGGACGATGTCGCCCATTTCCTTCTTCGCGGCGAGGTGGGCGAGCGTGCCGCCGATCATGCCGGAGCCGATAAGGGCGATCTTCTTGCGTGCCATTGGGGGTAGCGTCCTTGTTCCTGCCATGCGGGACAGCGATGTTACCCGGACCATGAATGGGCCATGCATCAAGTGTCCCGCAAAGGAAGCATGGCACCGGTCGATTGCGAGAGCGACCTAGGCGCGCCAACACGGGAATGCAACCGGCAAACGGCACACACAGAAAACTATCTTTGCAAATGGTTCGCAATTGCAATAGACTGGTGGGCTCGGCTCGTTGCGCAAGCTTATTTCAGAACGATAATCCCCTTCTTTCGCGAAGTTGGTCAAGCCGTTCCGTGACTGCGGGTATGGTTGCTTTGTGACAATCCGTCTTCGGCCAGCAGCAACGACGCCTGATACGCCGGAATGGCGCGGCTGAAGTGATATCCTTGTCCAAGCGTACAGCCCGCAAACCGAACACCCTTGACCTGTTCGGTGGTTTCGAGGCCCTCGGCCACGATTTCGATACCGAGTGTGCGGCCCATCTGCGAAACAGCGCGGATGATTGCATCGCTCTTGCGACCGGCCTGCGCGCCCGACACGAAACTGCGATCGACCTTGATCTTCGAAAACGGCCATTGATTTATATAGCTCAGCGAAGAGTAACCCGTTCCGAAATCGTCGAGAGCAAACCGCACTCCGGCACGCGCAAGATCTTCGATGAACATCGCGATGCTCGGGCTGTCTTCCAGAAACACGTTTTCGGTAATTTCAAGCTCGAGACGGTCCGGCGACAGGCCCGCATCTCGGATCGCGCTGAGAATGCCCAGGGCTGCGCCGGGAGCCTTGATCTGCATCGGCGAAAGATTGACCGCGACGGATATATCGTCGGGCCAGGCTGCGGCCGCACGCGCTGCTTCGCCAGTCAGCCAGTTGCCGAGAGTTACGATTGCGCCGCATTCTTCGGCAACCGGGATGAACTGATCGGGAGGAATTTCACCCCTTGTCGGGTGGAACCAGCGCGCCAGGGCTTCGAAACAGCGAATGCGACCCGTATCCAGATCGACGATCGGCTGAAAGTAGACGGACAGTTCATGCCGCGAAAGCGCAAGGCGAAGTTCGGTCTCGATCTTTCGGCGATGGGTCAGGTCCCTGGTCATCGATGGGGTGAAGAATCGAATTTGGGATCGGCCGGCGACTTTGGCCTCATACAGCGCCATATCCGCATGGCGCATCAGTTGATCTGGCATCACGCGATCGTCCGGCATCAAGGCAATGCCGATCGATGCGCCCATTTCCAGGCGTTCCCCATCGACTTGCAGCGGGCGCATGACCTCGCCCAGTAGCGTGCTGGCCATGACCGACGCGGCGTTGCGGTCGGCTATCAGGCAGGCAACGACGAACTCGTCACCGGCGAAGCGAGCGACGATACCGTCTTCGCCGACCAGGGCGGCGATCCGCGCGCCGATAGTGTGCAGAACCTCATCACCTGCTTGATGACCTTTGAGATCGTTGACTTCCTTGAACCTGTCCAGGTCGATCCAGAAAATACCAGCCCGCCCGTCGACATCTGCCGCCGAGATGACGCCAGGCAAAAGGCGGTCCAGCCCAAGACGATTGGAAAGCCCGGTTACCGTGTCGGTCAGGGCAAAGGTTTCCATTTCCGCTGCCAGCGCTGCGCTGCGGTCTGCCGCGTCGAGGGATTCGTGCAAGGTGCGAAAGATGGAGGTGACGATCGAGTACATTGCGGGAAAGAGAAGAGCGATGGTTATCGCAAGACATGCCCCGGCGATCGAACCATGGGTGATGGACGCGATGACGATAGGTGTCGACACCAGCGTCAACTGGCCCAGAGCTATGGCCGGACGCGCGGCGTTGTGCGCGCAGATGCCTATGCCGTAGCCAAGCGCATTCGAAATGATCAGGACCTGCGCCATCGCATCGATGTCGAGCGCGATGGCCGACGCGGCCACGGTGCCGAGGATGAGGCTGAAGCCGAACGCGCCGAACTTGTAAGCGAATTCAAGCTGGGCTGCACTTATCTCTTCCGGGCGCTTTGCCAGGTGACGAGAGTTGACGATCCGCAGGACGGCGATGCTGCTGAGCAGAAAGACGAGAGAATAGAGGAGGGCGCTACTGGACAGATACGCCACGACCGTGCTCGAGATGGTGCAGTTCAGGGCGCCTACTGCGAGCGCCGTGCGCCGGTCGTAGAGTGAGCGAATGAGAGAATTGCGAGCTTTCTCGCTCAACGGATCTCTCGACGACGCATGGGCGACGTACCGCTTCAAATCGAATGACCCGCTTCGCTCACCCATGGCAAAGCGTTTAAGGCGGATCCATCATATTTCAGTTAACGGTAACACGTGGATTTTCCGGAGTTATACGGGGGATATGCTCGCCAGCAACGACTTCATGGCAAGCTGCTCATCAAGGCGTCTGGCCAGCCCGCGATCGAGCGTTCGGCAGATGCCGAGCCACCAGTCGTAACTTTCGGTGTCGTCGGCCGCATGGGCGTGTTCAGCCTGCTGCGCTGCAACTTTCGCCGCGCTCAGCCCATGGTTCGCAAAGTGCTTCAGCGCTGCATGCATCACGCCATCGATAGGGGAAGCGGTGGCGACCATCTGCGCTGCCCCGGCATTGTCGTTCGCCGCGCGCGAGTGCGCTTTGCGAGCCAGTGCCCGGGCAATCGGCGAATGGGCGGTGGAACGTGCGGCAGCGAAATGGACCGGCATGCCATGGTCTCCTCAGGGGGGGCTGGGCTGTTGAACCCCCTCATGGCCGAAGCACGCTAAACTTCGGTTCCGCAGCATGGTTGTAGAGACGTAAAGGATTGCCTTCGTGTTGGCCCGCAAGCCTATTTCTTCCCGGGCTCGTTGATCCATTTGCCTGAATTGGCATACTCCTCGCGAACCCTGCCGGATTGCGGGAGCTTGTCGGCTGGAGGTGCGGCGGCGGGCGCCCCAACGGGCGCATCCGGTTCGGTACTGATACCGATAGCGGCATTGGAGGGAGGGGTAGGCTGTACAGGGCCGGGGACGTCCGCTTCCGCGCGCCGAATGTTGGGGGCGGCAAGCGGCTCCGCGCCGGCATAGTCGTCGGTAAAGGCACCGGCGGTTCCGGCCCCGCCTTTCCAGCGATAGAAACGGTGCGCGCCTATGGCACCGATATAATCGAGGCTGGCGGCCCAATAGGGGTTCACGTAATTGGTGTGGTAATGCGTGGCCAGGCCGACGGGCTTGTAAACCTCGCCCGCCAAGGCACCCAGCGCTACGGATTGGGCCACCGCCCAACCCCGGCGGGAAGGGGTGCGCGCCAGTGATCCGTCGCAGGTGAAGCTGAACTGGCAGCCCGTCTTGCGTTCCGACCCCTGAAACACCACACCGCAGATGCTGGCGGGATAGGCGGGATGTGCAACCCGGTTCAGGACCACCTGCGCCACCGCTTGTTGCCCCGACAAGCTTTCACTGGCGGCCTCGTAATACACTGCCATGGACAGGCACTGCAATGCGCGCGCCTTGTCGATGCCGTTGCCCGTCTGGCGAAATGCCTGTGCCGCTGCACCCGCGCCATGACTTTGTGCAAATTCGACGGTTTCAAGCGTCCCTTCGCTCTTGCGAAGGTCGGCGATATCTGTGGCAAGGCGCGGGGCATCTTCGAGGTAATAGAAAGCCGATCCAGGAAAGCTTTCGCCAGCCGTTTCGAACGGCATGGGCGTCAAAGGCACGCGTTCGTCGCCTAGGCCAATCGCGCTCCTGAAATCGGACCATTCGCCTTGCGCTGCCACGGTCGGAAGAGCGATGGCAGCGCCAAGAATACCGAGGCGGGTCATCAGTTTACGGCGATCCTGCAGTCTGGCGGCCCGGCGCTGGGCGCGCGGCGAGGCGACGTGCAGCGCACGGTCCTTGTCCCCGGCCAACGCTTCCAATCCGCTCAAACTGCGTCCTTCTTTCAGGAATTGCCCATAGCCTATACCCGGTAAGGCCGACAGATGTGTGCGATCGCCATCCCGCAACGGGACGGGATTCGATGGCGCGCTATAACAGCAAAACTTAATGAAGTTGCGTCTTGTGCAACGACACATTGCGCAGTAGTCGGCGCCGCGAGTCACGGGTTGGCCTGTTTCGCGCAGGCCCGAAGAGGGAAGAGGGTGCAAGCCCCTCGCTGCTCCCGCAACTGTGACCGGGGAGGTCCGCTCCACATGCCACTGCGAAAGCGGGAAGGCGGAACAGGGCCGCTGATCCGGGAGCCAGGAGACCTGCCCATGACCGTCGTTCGGCTGCAGGGCGGGGTGTACCTGTAGCAAACGTGGATGGAGCGTTTCGGCTTCCTCCCGTCATGGGCGGCATTTCGTTCATGACAGGAGGTTACGTGTATAAATATCTGCTTTTGATTTCCGCTTCGGCAGTACCTGGCGCAGCGTATGCGCAGACTGCCAGCGAGCAGGCGCTCGAGGAAATCATCGCCGCCCAGGACGAGGCAAACGAGGCTGGCGATCAGCAAGCGACTGTGGGCAGCTATCGCAGCGCGGCCCCGGCCGAGGCGATCATCACGGTCACGGCCAACGGCCTCGGCACCGATCTGCGCAATACCGGCCAGTCGGTCACCGTCATCGGACGTGAAGAGATCGAAACCATTCAGGGTGCCGATCCGGCACGCGCACTTGCGCGCGTTCCCGGTCTGTCGCTGTCGCGTAGCGGGGGTGTCGGTACGGTAACCAGCGTGAACGTGCGCGGCGCCAATCCCGACCAGCTTCTGGTACTGGTCGACGGCGTGCGCGTGGCCGACCAGGCGAGCCCTTCGGGCGGCTTCGATTTCGGCAATCTACTGCTCGGCACAGCCGGCAAGATCGATGTTCTGCGCGGATCGAACAGCACGATCTGGGGATCGGAAGCCGTGGGCGGGGTGATCGACATCTCGACGCGGGCCGAACGCGGCATGACTGCCAGCGTCGAGTACGGCTCGCGAGACACGCTGTTTGCCAGCGCCGCTGCCGGAGCAGGCAATGACAATGCCTTTATCGGCCTGACCGGGTCATGGTTCGAGACCGACGGATTTTCCGCAGCCGCATCGGGCACGGAAGCCGACGGATCGAAGCAATTCGCTATCGGCTCCAGCGCCTTCCTCAATCTGACCCCCAGCCTCGAACTGTTCGCGCATGGTAATTTTGCAGAAGGCGACGTCGAAATCGATGGCTTTCCCGCACCCAACTTCGTCCTCGCCGATACCGACGATACGCAAAAGACTACGCGTTACTGGGGCGATGTCGGCCTTGCCTATTATGGCAACGACCTGACCCTGCGCGCTGCATACAGCCTGTCCGATACCAAGCGCGCCAATCGCGATGGTTCCGGGGCGGAGACTTTCGCCAGCGACGGCCGCTCCGATCGCATCTCGCTGCGCGGTGAATACCGCTTGCTGGGCGGCCTCTCGCTGGCTTTCGGAGGCGATCATGAATGGACCGAGTTTGAAACGAGCTTCGACACGGCCGCCGAAACCGAAATCAGCGGCGCCTATGCGCAGCTCGGCTGGGTGATGGGCCGTCTGGCCGTCCATGGCGGTGCGCGCGTGGACGATCACGAACAGTTCGGCACGCATGTCAGCTTCGGCGGTGATGTGAGCTACGGCTTTGGCGACGACTGGCGCGTGCGCGGTAGCGTGGGCGAAGGCTTCAAGGCACCGACACTGTATCAGTTACTCTCGTTCTATGGGAATACGGAGCTCGAACCCGAAGAAAGCACCAGCTACGATCTGGGCGTCGAAAAAGGGCAGCGGGGGTCAGGTCTGCACCTCGCGTTGACAGGCTTCCGCCGCGACAGCGACAATCTGATCGGGTTCGGCGTTACGCCTGAGAGGCCTTCCGGGGTGTACCTGAACACCGCCCGCGCCCGCGCGCAGGGCATCGAAGCGGAAGCAGGCTTCGATCTTGCACCCGGTCTTCGCCTTGCCGGCATATATTCTTATGTCGATGCGGAGGACCGTACGACCGATCTCGATCTGGCGCGGCGACCGAAGCATTTCGGCACCATTTACGGCGACTGGATCAGCGATTTCGGACTCGGCCTGGGGGCGGATCTGCGCCTCGTGGGTGCAAGCTGGGATAATACCTCCAACACCGTTCGCCTCGAAGGATACGAGCTGCTCGATGTGCGGGCATCCTTCGGCCTGGGCGACAATCTGGAACTGTTCGGCCGCGTCGAGAACGTGTTCGACACCGATTACCAGACGGTTGCGGGATATGGGACGGCTGGCCGCAGCGTCTTCGGCGGGATCAGGGCGAAGATGTGAAACCGCTGCTCGCCGCATCGGTCCTGCTCCTTGCCGCATGTGCGCAGGGCGGGGCCGATGCGCCGACGGCTGGGGCGCGGCCGACCATCGTCAGCCTGAACCCCTGCACCGATGCGATCCTTGCCGATGTGACGGCGCCGGGACAATTGCTGGCGATATCCCATTACAGCAAGGATCCGCGGTCGAGCTCGATGCCGGCGAAACAGGCGTCGCGATACCGCGCCACCGGAGGAACGGTCGAAGAGGTTCTCGCGCTCGATCCGGATGTGGTCGTGGCGGGAAGCTTTATCGCACCTGCAACGCGCGCCGCGCTGGAAGATCTGGGCATGCAGGTCGTGACGTTCGGCATCGCCAGTGATGTCGCCTCGAGCGAAGAGCAGATCCGGGAACTGGCTTCTCTGGCTGGGAATCCGCAAGCGGGGCAGCGCCTTATCGAACGGATCGGAGCGGCGCTCACCGAAGCAGAGGCGCCGGACGGGCGCGCCGTCGACGTTCTCCTGTGGCAGCCCGGCGGAATTGTCGCGGGCGAGCAATCGCTGGTGAGCGACCTGCTTGCCCGTACCGGCTTCACGAACGGAGCGCCGGCCCGCGGGCTGTCCCAGGCCGACTATGTGGCGCTCGAAGATGTGGTTGCCGCGCCGCCGCAGGTGTTGCTGGTTGCAGGCGGCGACCTTGGCCAGCAGCACCCGGTGCTGGACCGGCTGCCGGACATGCGGCGCGAACGCTTCGATACCAGCCTGCTTTACTGCGGCGGTCCGACGATCATCCGTGCCGCTCGCCGACTGGCGGAGATACGGAGCACAATATCGTGAACCGCGCGACTTTGATCTTCGGCGGGTTGCTCATCGTTGCGCTTCCGCTTTCGCTGCTGGCGGGGCGGGTCTGGCTCGATCCCGCCAGCACGCCCAACGCCGCGCTCATCCTTGCAGAGCTGCGTCTGCCGCGCGCCCTGCTGGCCATGGTCGTCGGCGCGGGATTGGGAGCGGGCGGGGCAGCCATGCAGGGCTATCTGCGCAATCCGCTGGCCGACCCCGGTCTTTTCGGGATCGCTCCGGGCGCGGCGCTGGGTGCCGTGGCCGCGCTTTGGTTCGGCTATGCCGCTTCGCCGTGGCTTCTTCCCGCATTCGCCTTGATCGGGGCGGGCGGGGCGATGGCGTTGCTTGCGGCGATTGCCGGACGCACGGGTGGGATCGCGCTGTTCACGCTCGCCGGGTTGATGGTTGCGAGCCTCGCCGGCGCATTGACGGCGCTTGCGATCAGCATGGCACCCAATGCCTTCGCCATGAGCGAAATCGTGATGTGGCTGAACGGCGCGCTGACCGACCGGAGCTGGCGCGAAGTGTGGCTGGCCACCCCGCTCGTGGCGCTGGGCGTGCTTCTGCTCTGGCAGAGCGGGAAATCGCTGGATGCACTTACGCTGGGGGAACCCGTCGCCCGGTCCCTTGGGGTCGAACCCGGACGGCTGCTCTGGCTGCTGATCGTGGGCATAGGGCTGACGGTCGGCGCGGGCGTCGCGGTGGCGGGTATCATCGGCTTCGTAGGCCTCATCGTGCCCCATCTGGTTCGGCCCTTCACCGATAGCCGGCCTTCGCAGCTCATTGTGCCGAGCGCATTGGCCGGGTCCCTGCTGGTGCTGGTCGCGGACAGCGTCGTACGCATATTGCCACTGGTGACGGAACTGCGTCTGGGCATCGCCTTGAGCCTCCTTGGCGCTCCATTCTTTCTCTGGTTGCTGCTGCGCATGCGCAGGGGGCTGGCATGATGCTCGCGGCACGGGAAGTCTCCGTCGACAAGCGTCTGTCCCGCATCTCGCTCGAACTTGCGCCGGGATCGATCACGGCGATCTGCGGGCCGAACGGTGCGGGTAAATCGACCTTGCTCGAGGCGCTTGCGGGCTTGCTGGTGCCCGATGGTGGAATGGTGGCCTTCGACGGGGTGGATGCTTCCACAACGCCACCACGGGACCGAGCAAAGTGTATCGGCTATCTCCCCCAAGCGCATGAGATTGCCTGGGATGTTCCGGTGCGCAGCCTGGTCGAACTCGGGCGCATGCCGCATGGCGATCGCCTGTCCGGGCCGGTCGATGCCGCTCTGGACGCGCTCGACATCGCACAGCTTTCGCATCGCCGGGCGCAATCGCTGTCGGGCGGCGAAACGGCCCGCGTGTTGCTGGCCCGTGTCCTGGCGGGCGAACCGCGATGGATCCTTGCCGACGAGCCGCTGGCTGCGCTCGACATCGCCCACCAGCTCACCCTGCTGCGCCATCTTCGCGATGCCGCCGACAAAGGGGCGGGCGTGGTTCTTGTCCTGCACGATCTGGCGCACGCCATGAACCACGCCGACCGGGTGGTCGTGCTCGATGCCGGCGAACTTGCCGCCGATGGCAGATGCGAAGACGCGCTCGACCCACGAGTGATCGAGCGCGTCTGGAAAGTTCCCGTCCGATGGATCGGCGAACCGAACCACCGGGCGTTGATCAGCGGCTGATTATCCGGCTGTATCTGCCGGCAGCGCGCCGTCCGATACTTCGCTGTCCGCAGCTTCGTTGCCCGGGACAAGGCCCCGCGCTTCAAGCATCGGCGTGACGTCCGGATCGCGTCCGGCAAAGTTCCGGAACATTTCGAAGTAATCCATCGTGCCACCGGTGCTCAGCACTGTTTCGCGATAGTGGTCGCCATTCGCGCGGGTAAGACCCCCGTTTTCCATGAACCACTTGCGGCTGTCGCGGTCGAGCATTTCGGTCCACAGATAGCTGTAATAGCCTGCCGAATAGCCGGCCGGTCCGCTGAAGATGTGGTTGAAATAGGTCGAACGGTAGCGTGGCGGAACCAGGTCGATTTCAAGGCCGAGTTCTTCGAGCGACTTGCGTTCGAATTCGGTAACCTTGGCTGGCGTGTTGATCGCTTCGGCCTGTTCCTTCGACAGGGCCGCCCACTTCATGTCGAGCAGTGCCGCTTCGACGGTTTCACCGAAGTCGTAACCCTGGTTGAACTTCGCCGCCGCTTCGATCTTGGTGATCATTTCGGAGGGGATCGGCTCGCCCGTGCGATAGTGCTTGGCATAGTTGGACAGCACTTCGGGGTAGGTCGCCCAAACCTCGTTCACCTGGCTCGGATATTCAACGAAGTCACGCGCCACGGCGGTGCCGGACAGGCTGGGATAGGTCTGGTTGGCGAAGAAGCCGTGCAGAGCATGGCCGAATTCGTGGAACATGGTGTTCACATTGTCGAAGCTGACCAGCTGGACTTCGCCCGTTGGCGCCTTCGGAATGTTCAGCACGTTGTAGATCACCGGCTTGGTGTTCCACAGCTTGCTCTGATCGACGAAGTTGCTCATCCAGGCGCCGCCGCGCTTGGACGGGCGTTGGAACGGGTCGAAGTAGAAGATGCCCAGTTCGCTGCCATCGCGGTCGAACACGGTGTAGGTCCACACATCGGGGTGATAGACCGGCAGGTCCGTGCGGCGTTCGAACCTAAGGCCGTACAGCTTGTTCGCGGCATAGAACACACCGTCTTCCAGCACCTTGTCGAGCTGGAAATACTCGGTCATCGCGTCTTCATCGAGGTCGTAGCGAGCTGCCTTCACCTTGTTGGCGTAGCGATACCAGTCCCACGGCTTCACTTCGAAATTGCCGCCATCGGCCTTGATCGCTTCGTCAAGCATGGCTGCTTCGCGCCGCTGCGTTGCGGCGAGGGCAGGTACCATGCGTTCCATGAAGCCAAGCGCGGTGGCAGGCTTTTCGGCCATGCGATCCCACATGGCATAGGTTGCCCAGTCGGGTTCGCCGAACAGCGATGCCTTTTCGGCGCGCAGCGCTGCAATCTTGGCCACCAGCGGACGGGTATCGATGTCGGTGGTGCCGTCTGCACGGTGATAGGAAGCCATGAACAGCTTCTCGCGCGCGGCGCGATTGGTCATATTTGGCAACAACGGCTGCTGTGTGGTGTTCTGCAGCGCAATCGCATATTTCCCGGGATGGCCCTTTTCGGTGGCAAAATCGGCGGCAGACTTGATGTCGGATTCCGAAAGGCCAGCCAGTTCTTCGCGTGTATCGAAGATGACCGGCTGATCGGCCATGGCTGCGCGTGCTTCCTGGCCGAATTCGGTCGTGATTTCTGACAGCTCGGAATTGATTTCCTTCACCCGGGCACGCTGTGCGTCGGTCAGCAGGGCGCCGGCGTGAACCATGCCTTCATAGGTGTCTTCGAGCAGCTTGGCGTCTTCGCGCGTCATCGCCATTGCGGCGCGATTGTCATACACGGCTTTCACCCGGGCGAAGAGCTCGGGGTTGAGCGTGATGGAATCGGAATGTGCGGTCAGCTTGGGGCTGATCTCGGTGTTGATCTCGTCCAGCCGGTCGGTCGTGTTCGATCCGGTCAGGGCGAAGAAGACGGTGGCGACGCGGCCCAGCATCCGGCCCGACTTTTCGAGCGCAACGATCGTGTTGGAGAATGTCGGCGCTTCGGGGTTGTTGATGATGGCATCGATTTCAGCCTTGTGGATCGCCATGCCCTGCTCGAACGCGGGGATGTAATCGTCTTCGGAAATCTTGCTGAAATCGGGCGCGTGGAACGGCAGGGTGCTGTCGGACGCGAAATATCCGGTTCCCTGCGGTATGTTTGCGCCCGCGGTGTTGGCGTCTGCCATGGTTTCGATTTCTCCGCCCGGAGTGGTGGCGCAAGCGCCAAGAAGTGCGGATGCTGCAACGGTGGCCAGGATCTGGGCCTTCATGTTGTTCCCCTCATGATTGTGCGCCACGCGGAACCCGGGCGCGGGAATGCGATAATGATATGCGCGATTGGCCTGCCTGTTGCGCGCACGCAAGCATGCATACGTCGCCGGTCGGCGCATCTCATACGTTAGTCGAACGGGACGGGCTCGCCCTGGTTCCTGTCGGCGCGCTCCCGCGCGGTATCCAGTGCTTCGTCCAATGCCTGGCGGTTCACGGTCATGAGACGCGGGCGGCCTCCGTCACGGTCGACGACCAGCCAGATTGCACCCAGTTCGAAGAAACCGCCCTGGTCCTTTGCCACACTCATGCGCGAAAGATCGATCTTCTGGAGCACCTCGATCATGGCCGGGTCGAATATCTCGTCGAACACGGCCTCCACTTCGGTGCGATCCTTGATCTCCCGTCTTTTTCCGTCGCCATCGATATAGAGCAGCGGCAGGCCGACTTCGCGCAGCAGGCGTGCCTTATCGCCGCTTCGTGCGGCATCGCGCAGCGTCGATATCGCCACGTCGAACTGGCTGGCACTGGTGCCGGTGGCACAGGAGATCGCGCCACCTTCGACAAAGTCATGATCGCGATCGAACTGGGGATTTCGTTCTTTCTGGCTCGACCATACCAACAACAGGCAGTCGCCGGGGGCAGCCTCACCCTTGGCGACGATGTCGGCCGACTTTTCCGTCTCACCGTCGCCATCGGGCACGCACGCCCATGCCGTCGTCACGGCGAGTAGCAGGGGGGAGAGGTAGAGGCGGTTCATGATGGCGTTCTGAGGGCGTAGATGACGATCGGTTCGTAGATCGAACCGTGGCGGTGCAGAGTGCTTTCGAAGAGCGTATAGGAATCGGCTCTCCAAGGGCCAAGTCGCAAGCTGGCGTTTCGTTCGAGAAACGGTTCCAGCGGACCTGAAGAGCGATTGACCCGCGCCAGCGTAATGTGCGGATGATACTTGCGGTGGTCCGGTTCCACGCCGGCCGATACGCATATACGATCGATTTTCTGGCGAAGGCGCTTCAGCTCGGGTGAAATCTCGACGCCAGCCCAAAGGGTGTGAACCCGGCCCTTGCGCACAAAGACTCCCGTGCCTGAAATCGTCAGGTCGAGGGTCGGTAGCTCGATCGCGTGAAGCTGGCGGGCCAGACCCCCAGCCAGATGCGTATCGACCTCTCCGATATAGCGTAGCGTGAGATGAAGCTGGTCATCATCCTGCCAGCGCACATCGTCTACGCCCTCCATCAGATCGATCAGGGCATCGCGGATCTCTGGCGGTGGACGAATGCCGACGAAGAGGCGGTGAGACATGCTAGAAAACTGTAACTGGACGGTAAAATCTGGGACCGCTGGGCGATCGGTCAGGTTGAATAGGGGTCGTCGTTCTGGCGCGGATTCCCATATCGGCCCTTCATGAAAATCTTGGCCCGGCGCTCGCTGCGAAATTGCAGACCGCGGGCGAATTTTCCGCCGGCGTGCGTATAGTCCAGTTCCGCCGCGATTGCCTCGTAATCGCGGCTTTCGATGGCCGTGTTAAGCCGCGGGCTTTCGTTTTCCGATACATTCCCCAAGCCGACATTGTACACCAGATCGAGCAGGGCATCGAATTCATGCTGATGAAGCGGCAGGTCGCCGACCAGCAGGCGCACGCCTTGTTCGGCTTTCGCCAGATCGTGTTCCAGGAATTGCAGGACCTGCGCCTCGTCGACGCGATCACCGACCTGCAGATCATCTTCGGGAAGGATCAGGTGACCGACCCCCACGGTCGGATATCCGGCCACGTCGCGGTAGACGGTGTATCGCACGCCTTCTTCTTCTATCAACGCCTGCTTGAACGTGCCGCTCGCTTTCATCAGTGCAGCTGGCTTGCGTACACCTGCGACGTCATCGACCACCCGCTGCATATCCTCGTCGATGCCGAAGGCCTTGCGCGCTTTGGGCGGGCCGGTGAACGCCGTTAGGCCCAACGCGCCCGCGCCGAGCATCAGGGTGGCGCGTCTGCGCGCGGAAAGTTTGGGTTTGATATGGAAGGCTTGATAGGCTGCGCGGCGTGCGCGGCGAAGATCGCGCCGATGCCGACGCTGCCGGTTCAGTCGTTCAAAAATCCCTTTCGATTTTCCGTTATTTCCTGAGCGCGATGGCGCGCGAGACCAATCTATATCGTCCAGCGGACGGTTGAAGTCGGTCAGGATGGCCTCGAGCCTGGCATTCGTCTGGGTATTACGCCGCGTACTGCTTGATCGTTTATCGCTTCCCTGCGGGTGTGGAGCGGTGTCCTTGTCCATAAGGCGGGCACCTTTCGGTTTCTATCTGCTCTGGCACGACATCTCCTGATCCGCCGTGAGGGGCGCGGGAAATGCCGTGCGCTGTCTGTCTTGTCTTTAGAACGGTTCATGGTGCCCAATCGGTCCACGGTTCGTCGCTGCGCAGCCCCGTCCGGGCCGCGCCGTGCGGATCAGGCAGCCCGGCGGACCCTGTTTCGACCCGTGCGCTTCGCTTCGTAACACGCAAGGTCGGCGCGCATCAGCGCATCATCGATGCTTTCGCCAAACAGCCAGGGCGACAGGCCGATCGAGGCGGAGATGCGGATGCCAAGGCGCTCGCTGAACCGGTCTTCCAGCTTGGCGATCATCATCCGCAGATCGTCTGCCCCCTCGGCAATGGCCGTATCGCTAACTCCGCGGGCGATGACTAGAAATTCCTCGCCGCCAAGCCTGAATGCAAGGTGCTCACCCTTACTCTCCAGAGCGGCAGCCCAGTCGCGGATCGTATCCGCGGCGGCTATCAGCACTTCGTCGCCGACGGCATGTCCGAAGGTGTCGTTGATCGCCTTGAAACGGTCGAGGTCGATCGTCAGGAGATGGCGCGAATGCGCGCCGCCCTCGGTATGCGTTTCCTCGAACAGCTTGCGGCGGTTGAACAGTCCGGTCAGCGGATCGCGCCAGCTGAGGAATTCGGCACTGGACAGCGCAGCGGCAAGGTCTTCGGACAGACGCCGGTTCTCGACCAGCATGCGCGCGGAACTGCGCAGATGCTGTCCCGCGCTCGAACTGTAGAGGCGGATGCCGACGACGGCCAGGGTCACCACCCCGATCATCGCCGGGTCGCTGTTCGCAGGGTGAAACAGGATCAGCGCGCTCGCCGTCGCCCAGAAACTGACCAGCATCCCGTCGCGCGCTGCGGGCAAGGCGGCGAGCGTGACGGCGATCAGCGTGATCGTCACAACAACCACGACCCGTATCAGCGCCACGGCCGCGATGGATGCCCCGGCCGGTTGCGGCCATAACATCAGCGCCAGCGTGACACCCGTCAACGCCATCGCGCCGAACACGATGCGCTGCATGGTCTTGATCGGCTGACGCGCCCTGACGCGCACATCCAGTCTCGCCGTCGCATTGCGGGTGAACAGGAACGACGCCAGCCGCAATGCCAGCAACAGTGCCATGGCCGCCGGGTTGGGCAGCACGGCAACACCCAGCGCCAGCATGCTCAGGCCGATCAGGCTGGAAGGAAGCGAACGCCGCTCGCGATCGAGCATTGCGATAACCGCTTCCCGATCGACCTCGTAGGAATCGATCGGGATGCGCGTAAAGGCGCCGGCACTTCTGCCGTCAGTGTCCAGATCGTTTCGCAATGGTTGTTTCCCTACACCCTCTCACGCCGGGTCTTGGGAAAATACCGTTCAATCGTTAACGTTCCTGCTCGCAAAATTCACTTTATCCCGGATCACCAGATGCGCGCGCGATCTTCCGGCGCGATATACATCTCGTCATCCGGCGTGATATTGAACGCTTCGTACCAGGCGTCCACGTTACGCAGCGGAGCGATGGTCCGATAGCGTGACGGGCTGTGCGGGTCGGTCGCGACCTGGTTGCGCAGCGAATCCTCGCGCGCCTTGGCCCGCCACACCTGCGCATAGGCGAGGAAGAAGCGCTGATCGCCGGTCAGTCCGTCGATCACGGGTGCTTCCTGGCCGTTCAAAGCTTTCTTGTAGGCATCGTAGGCCACCAGCACGCCGGCAAGGTCGGCGATGTTTTCGCCCATCGTCAGGTCGGGATTGATGAAACTGCCGGGGACCACTTCGAACTTGGCGTATTGGTCGCCGAACTTCTTGGCTTCCGCTTCGAACCGCTTGGCATCGCCCGCGGTCCACCAGTCCTTGATCGCCCCGCTGGCGTCGATCTTGCGGCCCTGATCGTCGAAACCGTGGCTGATTTCGTGGCCGATCACCACCCCGATCGCACCGTAATTGACGGCCGGGTCGGCATAGGCATCGAAGAACGGCGGCTGCAGGATGCCTGCGGGGAAGACCATCTTGTTTTCCAGCCCGCCATTATAGGCGTTCACGGTCTGCGGGTTCATGCCCCACTTCTTGCGATCGACCGGTTTGCCAAGATCGCTCATCGCGTAATCGGCATTGAACTTCGTCGCGGCGACCATGTTGCCATACAGATCGTCCGGCGACATCGGCAGCTGCGAATAGTCGCGGAATTTCTCCGGATAGCCGACCATCACGTCCATCCGCTCCAGCTTGTCCAGCGCGGCCTGCTTGGTGCCGGGGCTCATCCATTCGTTGCCGCGAATGCGATCGCCCATGGCCAGCTTCAGATTGGCGACCAGTTCGTCCATGCGCGTCTTGGCGATTTTGGGGAAATATTCGGCGACGTAAGCCTTGCCCACCTGCTCGCCCAGCGAACCGTCGATGGTGTCCACCGCGCGCTTCCAGCGGGCACGCTGTTCGCTCGTCCCGTTCAGCGCGCTCGTGAACTGGAACCGGCTGTCGACCATTTTCTTGTCGAGGAACGGCGATGCCTGATCGGCGATATGCGCTTTTTCCCACAGCTTGAGCGTGTCCAGATCGGTACTGGCATACAGCGCCGCGATTGCTTTCACCGCCGTGTTATCGGTTACGATGATGCGGTCCTGCGGCGGGATGTTGTTGCCCTGGAAGAATGCATTCCAGTCCACCCCGGGCGCGTAACTGGCCAGCTGCGTTCCCGACATGGGATTGTTGATCTTCTCGATCTGGCGCTTCTGTTCCGCATCCCAGTTGAGCTCGGCAACATAGGTTTCAAATGTCATCACGCGGCTCGCCGCCTCGCGCGGGTCGGGCTGGCCGATATTGCGGAACGTGCGTTCGAGGTAATCGAGATAGGCCCCGCGCTGCGGCGCGAACTTCTCGTCGAAATAATACTCTTTCTCGGGCAGGCCGAGCCCGCCGGACGACAGCCACAGCGTGTTCATGGTCGGATCGTCGGGATCGGCATAGGGACCCGCTCCGAACAGCGAACCGCCGAACTTGCCATAGGTCGAGCCCATGTAACGGGCGAATTCTGCCTTGTTCGAAATCGCATCAACCTGCGCCAGCTCGCGCTTCAGCGGGGCGATGCCTGCCTTTTCGATCGCCTTTTCATCCATGAAACTGGTGTAGAGAGCGCCATATTGCGAACCTGCCGGCGCGTCCGTGACGAGGCCATTCACTTCTTCGGTTACATCTTCGCGCAGATTGTAGAACGATCCTACAGAGGGGCGGTCAGCGGGGATTTCAGTCCGGTCCATCCACGCGCCGGACGCATAGCGTTCGAAATCGTCGCCGGGGTCGGCGGTCAGATCGCGCGCTGTCAGATCGATGCCGTAATCGCCGATCTTGGCCTGGCCGGTCACGACGATGGTGTTCTCGTCGGACGCGGTTTCGTCGGCAAAGGCAGGAGCGGCGAGGGCAAGGCCGATCGCCAGTGCCGAGGCTGCGGACAGAGTTTGGAGTTTGCGATACATGGCTTTGAGTCCCCGTTGATCGAATACGCCTTTATATAGGATCGGTGGCTTTACCGGCATCGGGCTAATCGGCAAGCGGCCGACGCGCATCGGCGAAAGACACGCCCGTGCCCTCGCGATCCGGTCGCCTCGGCAAAGGGCACGTCTCGGCACAGGTGAAGGCCGCGGAACACTGTCCCGCGGCCTTCTTGGTTGACGGGCAGAGCCCGTCTGGGAGAACAGTTTAGAAGGAGAAACCGGCTCCCGCAGCCACACCGCCCTTGCCATTGGCACCCATGGTGCCGCTGACTTTCAGGACGGCCTTGCCGTCGGCGAAGGCAGACGACAGGCCGAAGCCGAACGATGCCTCGCCGCGATAGTAGCCGACACCGCCGCCGACCATCATCCTGCCGGGCTCCAGGGCCTGCGGGATCGACGCCATCGCCATGGCCGAAGCCGTACCGGAGAAAGCATCGTCGCGCAGTTCAGCCAGATCGAAGCCGATCTGTGCCACTCGCATGTCGGTGTAGTTCATGGAGTCCGTCAGGACGCCGGTAAGTCCGGCCTCCATCTGACGCAGATTGACCGCATCGGTTGCCGCAGTCGCATCGGCGACATTATGCAGCGCAACCGGGGCAGACGCATCCCTGCCGATCAGCGTGACATCGTTGGTGATGGTCCCGCCGTTGCTGGCCGTCGGATTGTCGGGGTTCGAGTACTGAACCGCCACGATCGTGCTGCCTGCCAGATTGTTGTTGATGGTCTGGATATCGTCCGTGTTCTGCTGAACGTTCTGGTTCGTGGCAAAGAGCTGCGAACCGTTCACGGCATCGGTCGACGTTGCGGACAGCGTCCCCGCAGCGACATTGGTGACCTGCACCGGACCGTCGTCGGCACCGAAGAAGGCAACCGTATTCGTCGGCGTGCTGCTGCGGGTCGATGCATCGGCCGTCGCCACATAGCCGACCGGAACATTGGCAAGGTCCGCCTGGATCTGGTCGATATCCGTTTCATTGACGGTCACTCGCGTATCGAGAGTGACGATATCGCCCTCGTTCACCGTGACCCGGTCGTCGAGATTGTCGATATCCCCTTCATTGACGGTAACGCGTGTGTCCAGATTGGCGATGTCACCCTCGTTGACGGTAACCCGGCCATCGAGATTGGCAATGTCGCCCTCGTTGACGGTAACCCGGCCATCGAGATTGGCGATGTCGCCTTCGTTGACCGTGACACGGCCATCGAGATTGGCAATATCGCCTTCGTTGACAGTCACGCGGCCGTCGAGGTTGGCAATGTCGCCTTCGTTCACGGTCACACGACCGTCCAGATTGGCGATATCCCCTTCATTCACGGTCACACGGGTATCGAGATTGGCGATGTCGCCCTCGTTCACCGTTACGCGATCGTCGAGATTGACGATGTCCGTTTCGTTCTGCGTGATGCGATCGTCGAAACCGTCCACCGTCACCTGGATCTGGCCCACACTCGTCTGCAGGCTGTTGATGTCGGTGCGGTTCTGGGCAATGTCGGTTTCATTCTGCGTCACCCTCCCGTCCAGTGCATCGACGGCCTGATTGGTGGCGAACAATTGCGAACCGTTCACCGCTTCGGTCGACGTTGCGCTCAATTCGCCGTCTGCGACATTGGCGATCGTAGTGCCGCCAGCGCCGCCCAGAGTGATCGACGTCTGCGTTGCATCGTCATAAGCGACCGACGTATCCTGCAATGCAGCGATATCGGTTTCGTTTGTGGTTACCCGGGTGTCGATCGTGTCGATATCGGCAGCGTTCACCGCAACATTTTGATTGGTGGCGAACAATTGCGATCCGTTCACCGCCTCGGTGGACGTCCCGCTCAACTCGCCCCCGGCCACGTTGGAAATGGTCGTTCCGCCAGCGCCGCCCAAGGCAATCGCAGTCTGGGTGGCGTCGGTGTACATCACGGACGTATCCTGCAGGGCAGCAATGTCGCCCTCGTTTGCAGTTACGCGCGTGTCGATGGCATCGATATCATCGGCATTTGCCGTGACGTTCTGGTTCGTTGCGAAAAGCTGCGACCCGTTTACGGCATCGGTGGATGTCGCATCCAATGTGCCGGCAGCCAAGCCGGTTATGGTGGTTCCTCCGACCCCATCGAGTGTAATCGTTGTATGGGCAGCGCTATCGTATGTGACCGTGTCGCCCACTGCGGCGGCGATCGATGCATTGACCTGACCTACGGTGGCAGCATCGGTGTCGGCCGTACCGTCCAGAACGTTCGTGATCTGCCGTTCCGCACCCAAGGCGCCGACGGAAACGCTGTTGATGCGATCCGCCAGCGACCCTGTACCCAAGGCAACCGAGTTGATGGCACTCGCGGTCGAGCCGGTACCAAGAGCCATGCCATTGACGGCAGTCACTTCGGCGTCGGTCCCCAGCGCAATCGCGCCGGTCGCCGTCAGGCCAGTGGTGGCACCGTTGCCGAATGCTATCGAATCCGCTGTTCCCGCACTGGCAACCTCACCTTCGCCAAGGCCGGTGATCTGGTTGCCGCCGATGCCGATACCGGCGGGATTGTTGAGGGTAAGGCCATCGACCGTGACATTGCATTCTCCCGGACCGACGATCGTGTTGTTGCTGTTCAGCACATCGACGCTGATCGGGTTGCCGGCAACGGCGTTGCCGACGATGTCACCGACGTTGATGTTGAGGGGACTTGGCAGACCCGGCAGCAGCAAAGTGCTAAGTGGACCTAACAATCCATTCAAGTTCGTTTGTAATGGCGTGACGATACCGGTGTTCACCTCTCCCAACAGCGCGGTCAGGTCGGACTGGTTCAGGCTGAGGCCCGTACAAACATCCACCACAGGGTCTGTCTGCGCGTAAACCGGTGTTTGCGGGAGTGCGAAAGATAAGGCGGCTAAGGAAGTTGCAGTCGCCATGTTAACGATTTTGCTTCTAACCATTGATGTTCTCCCATTTAGGAACGGGCGTAAACATCTGTTTGATAATCTTAATTTGGTCTTCGAACGGAATCGCCGATACCCTAGGAAGTATCCTTACCAATCCCTTATCGAACTCGGTCGCAGATCGGGTTAACCGATTGGTTATCTTTATGATTACCAGTTAATGAACTTTTTGCTCGATGCGCCGGACTAGGGGCTAATACGGGGGTCTCTATCGGCCTCCGCGCCAAATCTTTGTCGCGGCACTGGTTTTTCGGGTCGAAGGGGCCCACTGGCGTTTTCGATCGTTCGTTCCCATGTGGCAGGCAAACGTGGAAAGGTTGCGATAACGCGTCCTCACGGATACCACGTAATTTCGAACACAACGGGAACACTCTCCTTTTCATGGCACTCACCAAAATCTCGGTCCGCGGCGCGCGTGAACACAATCTCAAGGGCGTCGATATCGATCTGCCTCGCGACAGCCTGATCGTCATCACCGGGCTTTCCGGGTCGGGCAAGTCGAGCCTGGCCTTCGACACGATCTATGCCGAAGGGCAGCGCCGCTATGTCGAAAGCCTGTCCGCCTATGCGCGTCAGTTCCTTGAGATGATGCAGAAGCCCGATGTCGAACATATCGACGGGCTGTCTCCCGCTATCTCGATCGAACAGAAGACCACCAGCCGCAATCCGCGCTCCACCGTGGCGACGGTGACCGAGATCTACGATTACATGCGTCTGCTGTGGGCCCGCGTCGGTGTGCCCTATTCGCCCACGACCGGCCTGCCGATCGAGGCGCAGACCGTGTCCAACATGGTCGATCGCGTGATGGCACTGCCCGATGGCACGCGGCTCTACCTGCTCGCGCCCGTCGTGCGCGGGCGCAAGGGTGAATACCGCAAGGAACTGGCCGAATGGCAGAAGGCGGGCTTTACCCGCGTGCGGATCGACGGCGAGATGTACGGGATCGAGGAAGCGCCCGCGCTCGACAAGAAGTTCAAGCACGACATCGAGGTGGTCGTCGATCGCCTGGCGGTGAAAGAAGGGATCGAAACGCGCCTCGCCGACAGTTTCGAACAGGCGCTCAAGCTTGCCGATGGCCTCGCCTATGTCGATCTTGCCGGTGGCGTGGTGCCGGGGCGCGAGGATGAAGGCGAAGCGGGCGGGGCGATGAAGGGGGCAGGTCTGCCTGCCAACCGCATCGTCTTTTCCGAACGCTTCTCCTGCCCGGTTTCCGGGTTCACCATCGAGGAGGTCGAACCGCGCCTGTTCTCGTTCAACGCGCCGCAGGGGGCCTGTCCGACCTGCGACGGGATCGGCGAAAAGCAGCTGTTCGACCCGCAACTGGTCGTGCCCAATGAAGCGCTCAGCCTCAAGAAGGGTGCGGTCGTGCCCTGGGCCAAGAGCAATCCGCCGTCGCCCTATTACATGCAGGTGCTGGCCAGCCTCGCGAAGGAATTCGAATTCGATCTCACCACCCCGTGGGAGGAGTTCGACAAGGAAATCCGCGACATCATCCTTTACGGCACCAAGGGCCGGGCCATCCCGCTCACCTTCAAGGACGGGCGCAAGAGCTACACGGTCAAGAAGCCCTTCGAAGGCGTGATCGGCAATCTCAACCGCCGCATGCTGCAGACCGAAAGCGCCTGGATGCGCGAGGAGCTGGCCAAGTTCCAGACCGCGCAGCCATGCGAGACCTGCGGCGGCAAGCGCCTCAACGAGAAGGCGCTGGCGGTGAAGGTCCCGGGCCCCGACGGCCCGACCGATATCGCCACCCCCACCAAGATGAGCGTGGCCGATGCCAAGGGCTGGTTCCTCGCGCTACCCGGCCAGCTTTCCGAAACGCAGGCGCAGATCGCGCATGCCATCCTCAAGGAAATCAACGAGCGGCTGGGCTTCCTCGACAATGTCGGGCTCGACTATCTCAACCTCGACCGGACCAGCGGGACGTTGAGCGGCGGGGAAAGCCAGCGCATCCGCCTCGCCAGCCAGATCGGCTCGGGCCTGTCGGGCGTGCTCTACGTGCTGGACGAGCCCAGCATCGGCCTGCACCAGCGCGACAACGACCGGCTGCTCGAAACGCTGAAGCGCCTGCGCGATCTCGGCAACACGGTGATCGTGGTCGAGCATGACGAGGATGCGATCCGCGCCGCCGATTACGTGGTCGATCTCGGCCCCGGCGCCGGCGTCCACGGGGGCGAGGTGGTGGCCGAAGGCACGCTGAAACAGGTGCTCAAGTCCAAGAAATCGCTCACCGCCGCCTATCTCACCGGCCGGCGCGAGATTGCCGTCCCGGCCAAACGGCGCAAGGGCAACGGGCACAAGCTCACCGTCCACGGCGCGCGGGCGAACAACCTCAACAACGTCACCGCATCGCTGCCGCTCGGCACCTTCACCTGCGTCACCGGCGTGTCGGGTTCGGGCAAGTCGTCCTTCACCATCGACACGCTCTATGCCTCTGCCGCGCGCCACCTCCACGGCGCGCGCGTGGTCGCCGGCGCGCACGACAAGGTCACCGGCCTCGATTACTGCGACAAGGTGATCGAGATCGACCAGTCGCCCATCGGCCGCACCCCGCGATCGAACCCCGCCACCTACACCGGCGCCTTCACCCAGATCCGCGACTGGTTCGCGGGCCTCCCCGAAAGCCAGGCCCGCGGCTACAAGCCCGGCCGCTTCAGCTTCAACGTCAAGGGCGGCCGCTGCGAGGCGTGCCAGGGCGACGGGCTGATCAAGATCGAGATGCACTTCCTCCCCGACGTCTACGTCACCTGCGAGGAATGCGGCGGCAAGCGCTACAACCGCGAAACGCTGGAGGTGAAGTTCAAGGGCCACTCCATCGCCGACGTGCTCGACATGACGATCGAGGATGCGGAAACCTTCTTCAAGGCCGTCCCTCCCATTCGCGACAAGATGGCGATGCTCAACGAAGTCGGCCTCGGCTACGTCAAGGTCGGCCAGCAGGCGACCACGCTTTCCGGCGGCGAGGCGCAGCGCGTCAAACTCGCCAAGGAACTCGCCAAGCGCAGCACCGGGCAAACGCTCTACATCCTCGACGAGCCGACCACCGGCCTCCATTTCGAAGACGTGCGCAAGCTGCTCGAGGTGCTGCACCGGCTGGTCGACCAGGGCAATTCGGTCGTGGTGATCGAGCACAATCTCGATGTCATCAAGACCGCCGACCACATCCTCGATCTCGGCCCCGGCGGCGGTGTGCGGGGCGGGGAGGTCGTCGCGCAGGGCACACCCGAAGATGTCGCCCGGGTCGAAGGCTCCTTCACCGGCGCCTATCTCGCGCCCATGCTCGAACGGCAGAAGGAAGCGGCGGCATAGGGGCCATCGCGCCCCGCCGCTGCCGCGTCAGCGCAGCATCCCCAGCTTGAACCCGGCCAGCACGGCCGAAACCCGGTCGTGCACGCCCAGCTTGGTGAACAGGCGCTTCAGATGCGTGCCCACGGTCGCCTCGCTGATGCCCAGGATCATCGCGATTTCCGGGTTGGACTTGCCCGCCGCCACCCAGTTGAGGATTTCCGCCTCGCGCGGGGACAGCCCGTCGATCCCGGCGCCGTGTTCCTCCTCGATCCGGTCGATCCGCAGATGGGCGTGCTGCGCCACCGCGCACATCAGCGACCGGTCGACCTTCGCCAGGTCCTCCGCCGCCACATTGTCCACGCCGAAGAACCCGCGCGCATGCCGCAGGCCCGATGTCGGGATCGCCAGCCCGTCGGTCAGGCCCATCCGCGTCGCTTCTTCCACGAACAGGCGCCCCACGTCGTTCACCGTCAGCTGCTTCAGCAATTCGCCCAGAGTGCCCACCTCGTTGCGGGTCGTCGCCGCGGTGGACACGGGGTCGATCAGGTCGAAATCGCGCTCCAGATAGCGCCGCATCCACTCGGGCGGCATGCCGCGCTCGTACAGGCGGAACTGGTCGGGCTTGGTGACCATGGGAATGACGAAGCAGAACGATCGAAAGCCCCGCGCGCGATAGAATTCGGCCAGCACATCCAGCACGTCGTCGCGCGTTGCGGCCTCGTCGATCTGATGAAAGATTTCACTGCCGGGCATTACGCAACCACCTCCTTGGTGATATTTCGTTTCGCGAACCGACAGTCATGCTGCGCTGCTTACTGCAGCGTTCCTTCAATCCCATGTCCCTCAATCACGTGACTGGCGCGTTCGTTCCCTGTTCCGCACATGCGGCGCCCCGGAACACACCCCTCCGGCAAGGACCGGACAGCATCGTGGCGCAGCCGAAGTTCATCATCGTCGACCCCGATTTCGCCCGCCAGCGCGATCTCGCCTGTGCGCTCGCCGGACTGGGCCTGTCGCATTCGGCCGCCGACCCGCGCGAGATTGCGGAGATATGGCCCGCCCGCTGCCAGATCTTCGTGCATGACGAAGGGGACCGGCTTGGCGAACTGCACGCATGGCTTGAACGCGGCGGCATGCGCTTCCCGCTGATCCCCTACAGCAGCGCCCCGTCGATCGAACGGGTGGTGGAGGCGCTGCACAGTTACGGTGCCGTCGGCTATCTCGACTGGCCCTGCACCCACGACCGGCTGTGCCGTACGCTGGCGCTCGGCGCGGACAAGGCGGAGGAGATCTTCCGCCGCAACCAGGCCTATGCCCGCAGCCGCGCGCTGGTGGAGGTGCTGACCCCGCGCGAACAGGAGGTGCTGGCAGGCATCTTCAACGGCTGCACGGGCAAGGAGATCGCCCGCGATCTCGGCCTCAGCCCGCGCACGGTGGAAACCTACCGGGCGAACATCTTCACGAAGCTGGACGTGCGCAACGCGGTGGAGGCGGTGCGGCTATTGGCGGCTGAGCTGCCCGAACTGCATCTGGAACACCTCAGCTACGCGCGGCTCGCGGGTGTGGAGGGGTGAGGCGCAAACGCGAGCCTCCTTGGCCAAGGAGTTTGCGTTAGGCGTCGCTAAATCGCTTAAGATTTAGTCGGACTTTGGAGCCACGTTCGGCCCAAAATTGTGCAGCGCTGATGGCTCGGTCTTTACAACGCTAACTTTGTTGTGGAGCTTCTCAAGTAGATTGCGAGGGCACATGGATAAGATCCGAAATTTCTCGACGGTATCAGCTGAATACCTTCGTGCTCAGCCCGATAGTAAGAGGGCTGCGATGATCCAAGAGCGCCTCTATAAGATGATCGATTACGCAAAAGGGCGTTATGATTGGTATGAAGAACAGCGGGAAAAGCGAGTGACGATGGCACTCGGAATGATTGCGCTTTCTGGAGTGGCAATGACCGTAATCATCGGCGCAACTAAGCCTGGGGGGATCGATGCAAAATCCACCGCATTTTTAGCATCTGGAGCTGTGCTACTTACTGTCTTTCTCACGGCTTTTTCGGTATTTTTGACATATCTGCGTGGGCAGAACTTGAATTACACTCATAGGAAAGAGCTTACCACCATTTATTCCTGGTATCACTATGGTGTGCCAAAGGATACCGACGTTTGCTTATTAGAGCACTTAATTTTCGGAAAATATTCAACTAGTCTAATAGGCAGAAATACAAATTTCACGGTCAATAAGAAGCGTAAAACTCTTTCTAACGGTTTCGGTGATTTTTGTAGCAAGGTAACACAGTTATGGCAGGACGACCTGTTGCGCTTCGATGAAGATTTACAGCAAGTATATGTTCTTCAAATACTTCAGTCAATATCTCGAGATAACTTACAAAGGATGAATTCCATTCTTAAGGTAGGAATATTGGCAACCGGGTCGGCCGTTGTTTTTCTGGCAGTGATAATACTTATTTCAGGTGTGCCGACGCTCCCGGCATCGATTTGAATCATGTACTTCATTCAAAGCGAGCGATTTCTTGATGCCTATCTCAGATGCGCTGAGCATGTAGTCAACGAAGGGCGTCGCAAAAGCGACATGAATGAAGTGCAAGATCTTGCGTGTCTGATTTCTCCACAGTTGGCAGAATGGACTGAATTCGTCGCTTTCGTGGAGCGCATTTCTCAAGATGAAAACCTAAAACATGGTGCGCAGAAGGCTAAGCGCGCTTACGAAAGATTATCAGGCAACATTACAAAGCCAAGCTATATTGGTAGACTAAAACAGTATCCTTTTCTCAAAGTTGGTACGAACGATTTCACTCCGATTGATCAATTGGCGCTAGTGGCAGAAAAATTTGGGGAAGCCCCGCAATCTTCTAATCTATCTTTAAGCGTGTTCCATCCATCGGATCTTCGAGATGCATATCGCCCGGGTTATGTGCCATGCCTCTCATTCATCGATGTGAAATACCGTGACGGAGAATTACGAACAAAGTTCTTTTTCAGAAGTTGCGATTTTGCAGAGGTAGCTTTGTTCGATTTTCTTCACTGCAGCCGTATCCATTTTTCCATTATGGAGAATTTTAAAGAGCAAAGACCCGATGTCGATATCCGTGAATCTAAAATACTCTTTTTCTTCAGCCGAGCTTTCACATATAAAAGAAAGCGAGAGCCAATCACCGCGATCCGCAATGCTGCTGCACTCGCTTCCGAAACTTAAGTTTGTGCGATCGGTCGCGCCGTAGCCGACCCAGCCGGATACCACATTCATTTCGTCGTACCCCGCTACATCCCCTAGTCACGCATTAATGGCCACAACGCCAAAACCTGCTATACAGCCGTCATCGCCGGACCTTTCATGGGCCTTTCGGTGACTGAGAGAAGCTTCGGCATTGCTCCCGCCTAGCGTAGTGGAGCGGTCGCATGCCCACCCAAGTCTTTATACCCCTTCTCGTCGTGACGGCGTTCGTCAGCGCGTGGCTTCTGGGCGAGTGGATTATCCGCCACCGTCGCCGCGGCAGCTAGGCGCGCCGCCGCGCGCGCAAAAGGCGCTGTCCTACACGCGATTATCTCTATAGCTGGACCGGTTCCCTTCCACTTTCGCAAGGTGAACCCATGTCCTTCATGCCCGCCCGTCAGGGTCGTTTCATCTCCGCCGCCGAGCTGGCCGAGGCCGAGGCCGCCAGGCGCGCCGAAACGCGTGCCAAAGCCGCCAAACCGCCTGCTGCTCCCTCACCGGAAAGCCCTCCCGAACCGCGCACCCGTACCGCCGCGGCGCTGCGCCAGCGAGGGGAAGGGCAGGGCGCTCCGCCTCTACCCTGCGCAGAACCCGCGCCTGCCCCTGCCGACCTGACCCCTGCCGCCGGGGCATCGCCCGATCCCGCGCCCGCCGCACCGCCTGCGCCCGCCAGCTTCCCCGCGCTGGTCGAGGATCTGCCCGGCGACGAGACGCGCGCCCCGCAGACGCAGTTCACGCTCGACCTGCGCATCGCCTTCCTTGAAGCGCTGGCGGTCAGCGGCAGCGTGCGTTCCGCCGCGCGGCGGGTGAAAATTTCGCACCAGAGCGTCTATCGCGCGCGCCGCTCCAGCGCTCCCTTCGGGCGCGCCTGGGATGCGGCCATGGTGATCGCGCGCGGGCAGGCCGAGGCGCTGCTGGCCGATTACGCCATGTCCGGGGTGGAGGAGGAGGTCTGGTATCACGGCGAGATCGTCGGTACGCGGCGGCGCGTGAGCGACCGGCTGCTGCTCGCCCATCTCGGCCGCCTCGACCGCATGCGCACCGACGCGCGGATAGAGGCGCTGGCGGAAGATTTCGACGGCCTGCTGCACCGTATGCGCGCAGGCGAGCCGATCGACGTGGATATGGCCGAGGGGGCCAAGCCCGCCGCCGCCTGTCCTGACACCTCCGCTCGCCCCGAGCCTGTCGCAGGGCATGGCCCAAGCCACACCTCCGGCACCCCGGAAATTTTATCGCCTGGACAGTGTAACACCCGGTCCATGTCTCCGGAAGACGCCCCGCCTCAGCGCGAGGAACGCCATCCCGACGAACCGCCCTGCGACTGCATCGCCGCGCGCAACGGCACCGATGGCGGCAGGCCGCATTACCGCATGGGCAAGGACGGCTTCGAACCCGTGCTAAGCGCGAAGGGGGAGGGGCCGTGTTGCGGCGAGCCGCGCTGGCCCGCCTGCCGCGCCTGCCCGCATTACCCGCCCGTCGCGCGGCTGCTCAACGAGATGGAGGACCAGCGCCCCCTCGATGCGCCCGAGCCGGATGAGCTGGGCGGCGATCCTGCGCAGATCGAGGAATGCCAGATTGCCGCCTTCGAGGCGGGGGACGAGGACTGGTGGCGCTACGGCGTGGACTTCGTCGCCTATGCGAAGAACGAGTTCGGCGACTGGGCACCTATCGGGGACGAGCAGGAGGGGCACAAGGGCGGGGCTTCCGGGCCGAAGTAGGGCGCTGGCGAGGGGCTTGCGGCGGCTCCGGCCTTGCCCGCAGATGAACCTGTTCCGCATCTCGCAACCGCAGCACGTTTCGTCGCAGGGGCGGGATAGCGCTGGCGGGCGGGGCATTGGGTGGGTGATGGACCCGGCTGCGGGGCGAGATGATCCCTCCCCTCCCTCACGAACCCCGCGGCCGGCTCCTCCCTCTCCCCCTCACGATCATGCAGGCAGGCAGGGCCGGTACGCCGGTTCGCTCAGACCGAGATGATGCCGAACTTCACGCCCTTGACCGCCGCGGCGGACCGGTCGTTCACCTCCAGCTTGGCGAACAGCCGCTGGATATAGGTCGATACGGTCGGCAGGCCGATGTTGAGGATCGATGCGATCTCCGAGTTGGTCTTGCCGTGCGCGATCCAGTGCAGGATCTCGACCTCGCGCGGTGCCAGCCTGGGAAACACGCCCTGCTGGTTGATCCGGTCCAGCTGCGTGTGCGCCGCCTGCATGATCGCCTGCAATTCGTCGATATCGGCGCGCTGCAGCACTTCGGGGCTTGTCACCTGCCCCAGCGCAAAGATGCCCATCTGCTGGTGCGATCCGAAGGTGGGGATCAGGAAGCCGTCGGTAATTCCGCCCTCGCGCGCGCGGCCCACGAACTCGCGTTCCGCCGGCGTCAGCGTCCCGCTCTTCCACACGTCGCTCAGCTGGATCGGGTGCCGGTGCCGCGCAACATATTGGGGGAAGGGGTCGGACTTGCTCAGCCCCTCGTCGCGATAGATGTTCCGCCACGCCTCCGGCAGGCCGCGCAATTCGAAAACCATGGCGCCCGGCTCCTCGGTCGACGGCACCATATACCCGAACCCCTCGAACCCCTGTTCGCGGAAATGGGCCCCGAGCATGTCGAGCAGCGAATCCCGGTCGGGGCACGCCTTGATCCGTTTGAGCAGCTCGATCACGCGCAGATCCCTATGTCCGTCATGCGGATGACATTGATTCGAATGACATTCAATATCATGTCATACTGCACAATGTCTCGCAATCTTGGCACCTAATCAGTTACACGTAGTTAATCATTATGAACGGAAAGTTCATGGTGGCATAAAAAACAGGGTCGAAAACGTGCAAGACAGACAATTCATCGTGGTGGACCGCGACTTTTCTTGTCGCAATCAACTCGCTCACAATCTCTCCCGCAAGGGTTACGTAATCCCCCTCGACCGCATGGAAGAGCTTGGTACACAGCGTCCCAAGGACGCCTGGGTCTTCGTCGGCGACGATGGCGATCAGGTCGAAGCCGCGGCCGATGTGCTCGACCGTGAACTCGAAAGTTTTCCCCTTGTGGCCTACGGCCGCACCCCGCAGATGAGCCGCGTCCTGGAACTCACCAACGGCCCCTGCGTCGGCTACGTCCAGTGGCCCACAGACGGGATCGAATTCTGGCGCAGCTTCGAAGCGCTTGAAAAACGTATTCCGCTCCGCTCGGAAGCCGCCCAGGTCGCCGCTCGCGCCCGGCGCATGCTCGCGGTCCTTACCGATCGCGAACGCGAAATCGCGGAAGGCATCTCGCAGGGGCTGTCGACCAAGGAAATGGCCGAACCGCTCGGCATCAGCCCGCGCACCATCGAGGTGCACCGCGGCAATATCCTCGCCAAACTCGACGCGCGGAATATGGCGGGGCTGGTCCGGCTCGTGGTTGAATCGGAATTGTCGACGCCCAGCTGATCTGCCGGGTGGGGAGGGGCTGTTACGCCGCTGAATCCAGAACGGCGAGTTCCACCGTTCCGCTTCCCGGGCCGATCAGCCCGAGTTCCGTCGCCGCAGCGCGGCTCACATCGATGACCCGGCCACCGTGGAAGGGGCCCCGGTCGTTGATGCGGACCGTCACCGTTTTCCCGTTACGCGGGTTGGTGACTTCGACCAGACTGCCGAACGGAAGCGTCCGATGCGCTGCCGTCATCGCGTTCATGTCGAACTTTTCGCCACTGGCGGTGGGCCGTCCATGGAAGCGTCGGCCGTAATAGGAAGCGACCCCACCCCCGATCGACGTAGCGACAGGCGATGCATCGACGGGTGGATCGATATGCGACAGGTCGATGGCATTGGCCGCCGGTGCCGGCGCAGTCGGAAGCGCCGTGCGCGCGACCAGATTGGCGTCGAACGCGGCACTGGCGGTCGCTGTGTTGGCGTTCTCACGCGGCTGAGCCGCGGTTGCGGGCAGCGCAAGGGCTGCAAGAAGTACTATGCTGCGAAGCGCGCGATTGGCCATAATTCTGGACCTCCCGTTCGGTTCCGGCGTCTATACGGGAGCCTTTCGCAGGAGTCCTTAACAGGGCGGCTAACTGCCCCATTCGTGCCACAGTTCATCGTAGTTCGGGAACGACGACGCGCTTTCCTACCGTATTTCGTGGCTGATCGGGGTGCTGGATACCAAGGCTGGTTGCATGATTCCCGCTCCGTTTTCCGGTCGCGGTAAAGCAAATGGGGCCGGCATTGCTGCCGACCCCACTCTCACCGATGCGTGGTCATGTCCGAAGACGAGAACTTGGCATCCGATGTTTTCCCTTCTGAGCATCCGAAGATGTTCGTCCGGTTCTGTCACCGGCGCTCGCACCGGCATCCGGTTCCGTCCGGCGGCCTACCCGGTCGAGTGCGCCAGGTCCGAAGACCCTCGCTTCTGTCCCAGGCCGGCCAGCGATGGGCGGCACCGAGATCGCGCTTCCCATAATGGTCGCTCGCTTTCATCTGCATCAGGGATCCAGTCCGAAGACCTTTTCTTCTGATGCTTCATCAGCAGACGACCGGTTGGCCCGATCCATAAAAGAAGTTTTCTGCGCTCCGTCATCGACCCACTTGCGTCAGACCGAAGTCTTCAGCACGTCAGTCTCTGGAAACACATGGACAGCTTCTTCCATGTCTTTCCGGTTTGGATATTCTCCGTAATTTCAAGCCGTTAGGCTCTCAATTTCGTCGAATGTCCGTGCCGTTCCGATGACTTGAAGCTGCTCCCGATGTAGCGATTCGTCCAGCGTGCAAGGCGCGAGTTATCCACTTTCCCCAGATTTGCTTGTGGAGGAAGGTGGATAACCAAACGCTTTATCGCAAAATCATAATGTCAGAGGGCTTGGCGGCGTAATATTACACTGCCTTGAGCTCTTGTTAGCGTAATTACCGATCGCGTTTTGCGAGAAGGCGAAGACGCAGAGCATTGAGCTTGATGAAGCCTTCGGCGTCTTTCTGGTCATACGCGCCCGCGTCATCTTCGAAGGTCACATGGGCTTCGGAATAAAGCGAGTCGGCCGATTTGCGCCCGACGACCATCGCATTGCCCTTGTAGAGCTTCAGGCGAACGGTGCCCGATACCTTTTCCTGACTGAGGTCCACTGCGGCCTGCAGCATTTCACGCTCAGGACTGAACCAGAGGCCATTGTAGACCAGTTCGGCATAGCGCGGCATCAGCTCGTCCTTGAGATGTGCGGCGCCCCGGTCGAGCGTGATCTGCTCGATGCCGCGGTGGGCCCGGGCATAGATCTCTCCGCCGGGCGTTTCGTACATTCCCCGGCTCTTCATCCCGACAAAACGGTTCTCGACCAGATCGAGGCGGCCGATGCCATGTTTGCGGCCCAGATCGTTGAGCGCTGCGAGCAACGTTGCAGGGCTCATCGCCTCGCCGTTCAAAGCGGTGCCATCGCCTTTTTCAAAGTCTATAGTGATGTACTCGGGCGTATCGGGCGCATCTTCCGGATGGTCGGTGCGCGAGTAGACATAATCCGGGGTTTCCTCCCACGGATCCTCGAGCACTTTGCCTTCAGACGAGGTATGAAGAAGGTTCGCGTCGGTCGAAAAGGGGCTTTCGCCGCGCTTGTCCTTGGGCACGGCGATCTGGTGCGCTTCCGCCCATGCGATCAGCGCGGTCCGGCTCGTGAGCTCCCATTCCCGCCAAGGAGCGATAACCTTAATGTCGGGATCGAGCGCGTAGGCCGACAGTTCGAAACGGACCTGGTCGTTGCCTTTGCCGGTTGCCCCGTGGGCGATCGCGTCCGCGCCGGTTTCATGAGCGATTTCGACGAGGCGCTTGGAGATGAGCGGGCGGGCAATGCTCGTACCGAGGAGATAGTCGCCTTCGTAACGGGCATTTGCCCGCATCATCGGAAAGACGAAATCACGCACGAACTCTTCACGCAGATCTTCGATGTAAATATGCTGGTCCGGAATTCCCATCGCGCGTGCTTTTTCACGCGCAGGCTCGATCTCCTCACCCTGACCAAGGTCTGCAGTAAAGGTGACCACTTCCAGTCCGCGCTCTACCTCGAGCCATTTGGCGATGACGGAAGTATCCAGACCACCGGAGTAGGCGAGGACGACGCGTTTGATATCGGACATGGGGGCACCTTGCTGTTACGCGCGCGCCGCTAGCAGGGGGAGGGGGCGCTAGGCAATCGTTTCACGCTTTGCCCGTCTAAAGCTGAAATGCTCACACGCTTCATGGGCGTGCGCCAGCATCAGCGCAATTGACTGTCCTTGCTTCCCCGGCGGTTGATGCCCGAACTGCGCGCGTTCGCATCACGGCCAGACTGGCAGGCAACGCACCGCTTGACGCCGGGTAGGGCTTCGCGGCGTTTCTCGGGAATTTCCTCGCCACATTCAACGCACCACCGCTCGCTTTCGCCCACCGGCAGGCGTGCACGTGCTGCGCTCACCGCGTCGGACACGGTGTCGTCGATCTGGTCCTGTACGGCGCCATCGCGCGCCCAACCGCCTGCCATGAAAGCTCTCCTTCCCTTACAAAGGTAGGAAAGAAAACGAGATAATCAAATCAGGGGAGGCAGGCGTATTACTCCGCAGCTTCGCGCAAAGCCGGATCGAGATGCCATTCGGGCACATTGCCCTCGTCGGCGGCCCGGAGCCGTGCGCTTTCCGCTTCCAGATATTCGCGGGTCATCGGAATGGCCTCGCGATCCTTCACATACTGGATTTGCCAGTTGACCATATTGCCGTGCCGAAAGCTCTGCTCTGCCCCAGCCAGATAGAACAACCACATGCGATAGAAGCGTTCGTCGTACAGCTCGACGATCTCTTTTTCGTGAAGGACGGTCCGGTTGTACCATTCTTCCAGAGTGTGACTGTAGTGGAAGCGCATCGCTTCGACGTCCGTTACCTCCCAGCCAAATTTCTCGCTCTGGCTCACGAGTTCGGAGAGGGCCGGAATGTAACCACCCGGGAAAATGTACTTGCGCGTCCATTTGTCGGTAAATCCGGGAGGGCCTGCGCGGCCACAGCAGTGACTCATCATGACGCCCTTGGGCGCCAGCAGACGTGCGGTGTGTTCGAAGAACTGCGGGTAGTGCGGCGTGCCGACATGTTCGAGAAGGCCGACCGAACTGATCCGGTCGAAGCTTCCGGTAACGTCACGATAATCCATCAATTCGAACCGCACACGGTCGGCAAGGCCAGCTTGCTCGGCCCGCTCCTGGCAGAAAGCGATCTGGTCCGGCGCGAGAGCGACGCCGGTGACTTCCACATCGTAATGGCGTGCGAGGTAGAGCGCGAACCCACCCCAGCCGCACCCGATATCGAGAATTCGCTGGCCCGGTTGCACGTACATCTTGGCGGCTAGATGCGCCTTTTTGTCGAGCTGTGCTTTCTCGAGCGAGGTCGTGGCCGGATCGCCACGGTAATAGGCCATGGTGTACTGGCGGTCCTCGTCAAGGAAGCGCTCGTAAAGCTCACGAGTGAGATTGTACGTGTGTTCAGCGTTCTTGCGCGCCTTGTCGCGCGGATTAAGGCTGTCGACTGTCGCGAGCAGTTTCTGGGCAGCCTTGCGCAGCGGTCCCTGCGGTTTCAGCGCCCGTTCGCCATCACCTTTGGCATTCTTGGTCACGAAGAGGACAAGGTCGCGAATATCGTGCGGCTCTTCGACATGAAGCCATCCCCACATGAAAGCTTCGCCCGCGCCGACCTGAGGGTAGCGGGCAATGTGATTGGCTGCTTTCTTGTCGGTCAGGCAGATGTGCAGGGGGGGCTCGCCTTCTGAAGCGGAACCGTACTCATAGGTCGCGCCATCGTAATCGGTGACGACCATCCGGCCCTGCTTGATCGCGGCTTTCAAAAATTTATCGAGCAGCCACATCTGAGGCGATCTCCCTTGTCTGAATTAAAGGCGTCTGTGGGGCACCGGGGGAGGGCAAGTCAATCGAAGCGGGATCGCGGAGCAGGAAGGTGCAGCAATGCCAACGTCGATCAGATGCCCGCGTACCACTGGTATCCGGCGCGGTCTTCCCAGTACCCGCCTTTGCCGAGACCCACATCATCGAGACTGGCGACAGCTTCGATCCCCGTGAGATATTTTGCGTGCTTGTAACCAAGCTGGCGTTCGATCCGCATCCTGAGCGGGGCTCCGTTGCGCACCGGAAGGGCCTGACCGTTCAGCGAATGAGCAATGATGGTTTGCGGGTGGTACGCATCGATCAAATCGACGCTTTCGTAGTAATCGCCGCCGTTCAGATTATCGGCGCAGCGAAAGATCACGAACCGGGCATCGTCACGCAATTCGGCAGCGTCGAGCAGCACAGAAAGTTGCGGCCCGGTCCATTGGCCGATCGCGCTCCAGCCTTCCACGCAATCGTGGCGGGTGATCTGGTTGCGCTGGGGAAGCCTGCGGATGTTCTCGAGGCTCAGGCTGAGCGGATTTGCGACCAGCCCGGTCACTTCGAGGCGCCAGTTGGCAAAGCCTTCGTCGACATGACGGGGATAGTCGCCGTTTTGCGGATCTGTCGAGCCATTGCCGCGAAAGAAGGGCGAGATGGCGCTGGCCGGATATTCCGGAGCGAGAGCATCGCGGCTCGTCAGCAGGCGCTGGGCATTCTTGTGCCAACTGTCGGCGGCGTCCAGAACCGCCTTGCCCGCGTTCGTTTCGGCTATCCGGTTGCATCCGGCGACCAGAGCCGCGCCCGCAGCGACGAGGAAATTGCGACGCTTCATGCCTTGCGCCCTCCCGTAATCATGTCTTGCATCTGGCGGATGGGTCCGGAAAGAATGACCAGCAAAACGTGCACGATAAAGAACCCGACGATCGCGAAAGCGAAGATGAAGTGCAGGCTCCGGGCCGACTGTCGTCCACCCAGAAGGTCTACCAGCCATCCGAAGGTCGGCTCCATACCGGGGCTGATGGAGATGCCGGTGAAGATCATCATCGGCAAAAACACGCCCAGCACGAGGCCATAGGCGAGTTTCTGGAGGAAATTGTACTTCCCTTCGTGATGATCGAAATTGAGCTTGAGATGTTCGACGACATCGCGCCAGATTGCGGAAGGTCGCCATTCCCTGCGTCTCGTGACGATATCGCGTTTGAAATGGCGATTGACCATCATCGCGATCCACATGAACAGCAGCCCCACTGCGAAAGGCCATGCCATCAGTATGTGCCAGTCCCGCGCAACAGCCAGGCTGTAATACCCCGGTATCGTCATCCAGTCGGGAAAGCGCGGCACCATGAGCCATGCCTGACTGGCTTCGAAGCCCCAATCGCCCCAGTACAGCCGACGATGCGCGTTCGAGATCGTCAGTCCCGACATGAACAGGACGACCACGCACAGCAGATTTAGCCAATGCCAGAGCCGCGTGCTGAGGGCGTGTCTTTTCATGCGTGCTGTTCCTCCCGGGCAAGGTAGATTACGTCGCGTGGCTGAGAGAGCAGGTGCTGCCCGCTGTCGCAATATAGCGTCTGTCCGCTGGCGAGATGACCTTGCGCGAGGAAAAGGGCGGCCTTCGCCACCTCGTCCTGGCCCGTCTTGCGCTTCAGCAGGTTCATGCGGTGGGAGATTTCGGTTTCCTCTTCGCGCTGATCGTGACTGGCAAGAATGGCGCCGGGGGCAAGGGCATAAACCCGGTCGTCCGGCCTGGCGGCACCCATGGCCAGCATCGGGACCGTCGATGCCAGCGCGTGCTTGCTCATCGTGTAGCTGAAGAAATCCGGGTTGGGATTGGCGATCTTCTGATCGGTAATCTGGATCACGCAGCGTCCGGCGACTGCACGTGCCGAGCGCAGATAGGCCTGCGCCATGAGGGCGGGGGTGCGAGCGTTGATCTGCATCGTGCGTGCATTCGTGGCAGGATCGAGAAAGGTTACATCGTCGGCTTCGAAAATGGCCGCGCAATTGACCAGTGCAGCCCAATCGGACAGGCGAGCGCTCAAATCTGTTATCATCTGCGCAGTGGCCGCGTCATCTGCGAGATCGAATTGCACCGTTTCGGCCGAGGGGAGACTGCCCGCCAGCGCTGCGGCGTCTTCTCGCGAGCATCCGTAATGGATCACCACATGCCATCCGGCATGGCCGAATGCCCGCGCGATCGCCGCGCCGATACGTTTCGCGCCTCCCGTTACGAGAACTGCTGGCCTGGCATCACTCATCACCGCCGACCATAGCGGCACGCCCGGCAAAGAAAAGGCGCGCCGCCACCGATGGTTCGGTAGCGGCGCGCCGCGAGACCGGTTTCCCGATCAGATCCAGCGATTAGCGGCAGCTCAGGCTGCCCCTGTCGATTTCGCGACCGACAACGCCGCCGACGACACCACCGAGGATCGCGCCGAGGGTACGATCACCGCGGCCGGCGATTTCGTGGCCGGCAAGGGCGCCCACGCCTGCACCGATGACAAGGCCGGTGGTGCCGTTATCGCGCTTGCAGTAATAGCGACCGTCATTGCCGCGCCACATGCGGTCACGGCGGCTGATACGACGGGGTTCGTTGTAACGGCCGCGATCGTCATAGACCCGCCCGCGTCCGCCACGATAGCGACGGTCACGGTCGTGCAGGGCCGCCACGGTCGTGGTCGGGGCAGACGTTTCAACCAGCGCGCTTGCCGAAGTGAAAGGGGCAGGTGCAATTTCGACAGCGGCGGCTGGAGTGGCGATTGCTGCCAGCGAACCTGCGGCGATACCAAGGGCGATCCTGTTCATCTGAAATCTCCTCATTCGTGATTTGTGTGTGGATGACGCTCGAAATCGCCAGAGGCTCCACAACGTCCGATGAACGATCTGTTGTCCTGCCAAAAACGCGATGAGCCGAGCCAAAACACAGGACCAGCCGCTGGTTTTCAGAGCTTTCGGGACAAGGAAAGGCGTACCTCTTCGCTCAGCTTTTCGAGCATGCAAATCTCCTCGAGCTGGTCTGGCGCGGGCTTGAAGGAAGGATCGTAAAGCGCCGCGAAGAGGCGTGCCACGGTCCAGTCCGTCTTGCCTTCATCGACCTTCGTCAGATGATCGCTTGCCTGCGCGATGCCTTCTTCGATGACGCGGTAATACCAGCCGCTGATGTGCGTCTTTACGATATGCGCAACCATGCCTTTCCGGCCGAAGCGATGTTCGATCTTCCAGCATGGTTTGCGGGGTTGGCTGACCTCCAGCAGGGCTTCGCCAAGACGGAAACGGTCACCGATGCGGACGTCGGTTTCGACAAGGCCCGTAGCCTCGATGTTCTCCCCGAAGGCGGAGGGACCTGACAGCAGATCGTGACCGCCGAGCCATTCGGCCCATGCGGAATAGTGGTCGTGAGGATAGTGATGCACGGCCATGTCGGGGCCGCCATGGTGCTTGGTGTCGGCAACCATGTCCCCTTCGAGCCCGAAGCGGCGGATCATGACCGGACCCTCCGCAGGCCGCTTGTCGATTGCGCTGAGTTCTGCGCCGTTGAAGGGCAGGGGCAGGCCCGTACACAAGGCTTCGACTACAATCGTCATGCGCAATCCCTCATCCGTCCCGATGGTTCGAGACCCGCACGGTAATAGACATGGACCACATGGACCACATGGACCACTGTCCAGGGCACAAAAATGTCAGCTTGCGAAAGGCCCGGGAACGCGAAGTTTTCCTGAGGGTCCGGGAGTGCCATCTGCCCGTATCAGCACACGAGAAGGGTGTAGGAAAGCGCTTAGATTCCTAAACGATCAGGACGGGCGCCGGGTAAACTTCAGTACGACGAAATCCGCATTACCGCGGCAGTGGCCCGCAAGCTGACCTCAGGCCGTCGCGGCTGGTTCCAATGCTTCGGCCGCTTCGCGGTCGCGTTGGGCGCGGCTTTTCTTTTCTGCGGCGGTCTTGAGCTGGCCGCAGGCCGCGTCGATGTCGCGCCCGCGTGGGGTGCGAACGGGTGCGCTGATGCCGTGTTCGAACACGATTTCGGAGAAGCGCTTCACCCGTTCTGGCGTCGAACATTCGTAGGGCGCGCCGGGCCAGGGATTGAAGGGGATGAGGTTCACCTTCGCCGGCAGTTTGTAATGCTTCAGCAGGCGAACAAGTTCGTGCGCATGCTCGTCGGTGTCGTTCTTGTCCTTGAGCATGACATATTCGAAGGTGATGCGCCGCGCATTCGACGCGCCTGGATAGGCGGCACAGGCTTCGAGCAATTCGTCGATGCCGTATTTCTTGTTGAGCGGCACGATCTCGTCGCGGATTTCCTTGGTCACCGCGTGGAGCGAAACCGCCAGGTTCACGCCGATTTCTTCCCCGCAGCGTTCCATTGCCGGAACGACACCGCTGGTCGAGAGCGTGATGCGCCGCTTCGACAGGGCCAGGCCTTCGCCGTCCATGACGAGCTTGAGGGCACCTTTGACATTGTCGAAATTATATAGCGGTTCGCCCATTCCCATCATGACGATGTTGGTCAGCAGCCGGCCATCGGAGGTGTATTGGGCGCTGTCTTCTTCCACTTCGAGACCCGCCATCGAACCCTTGGGCCATTCGCCCAGAGCATCGCGCGCCAGCATGACCTGGCCGACGATTTCACCCGGAGTGAGATTACGCACGAGGCGCATCGTCCCGGTGTGGCAGAAACGGCAGTTCAGAGTGCAACCTACCTGGCTTGATACGCAAAGCGTGCCGCGGTCGGCATCGGGGATGAAGACCATTTCGAATTCATGGCCGTCCGACGTCCTGAGCAGCCACTTGCGCGTGCCGTCGGTCGAATGCTGGGCTTCGACCACGTCCGGCCGGCCGATGAAGAAGCGTTCGGCCAGCCATGGGCGCATGGTCTTGGCGATATCGGTCATCGCTTCGAAATCGGTCACGCCGCGATGGTAGAGCCAGTGGAAGACCTGCTTGGCACGCAGTTTCGCCTGCTTGGCGTCGAGGCCCGCTTCGTCGAAAAGTTCGCGAATGCGGTCCTTGGGCAGACCGATCAGGTCCACGCGACCGTCTTCGCGCGGCGTGATGTCACGCGCGACGGGAACCGGGTCGATCTGCCCGGGGATGCTCATCAGTGTCGTCTGGGTCATGGGAGCGCCCCATATAGGGCGTGGAGGGGGATTTGGCCACATTGAAGAATTGCGCGAAAATTACGGACACCGAACAGGGTTCCGGAACGTGAACGCTTTCACTCCGCAGCGGGAGAACGGTGCGTGGATTCCTGCGTTTCATCCTGGGAAGTACACGCCCGGGCCGTAATAATGTGTCCCTAATGCAACATATTCTTGTTGTGTTACGTTAATGAAACTCGCCAGCGGAACCACCGTTTTCCTAGTCCACGCGATGCACAAATCGCGGGTTAAAAAACGGAGTATATAATGAACAAGACAACAGCTCTTCTCGTCGCAGGAACCATCGCCGGCATGTCGGCCCCAGCCATGGCGCAGAGCACCGATGGCCAGTTCACCGGCTTTCGTGCAGGTGTGACCGCGGGTTACGACGCCGTACAGGCCGGTAGCAGCGTCGACATCGACAACGAGCCGAACAACAACGACCAGTCGATCGACGGTCTCGCCTATGGCGTGGTCCTCGGTTACGACGTGGACCTTGGCGGCGCGGTTGTCGGTGTGGAAGGTGAATACACCGACTCCACGGCGAGCACCAACTTCGACGACGGCGATTTCGAAGGCTTTGGGCTGGGTGAAGTCGACGCTGGCCGCGATCTCTACATCGGTGCGCGCGTCGGTGCCAAGATTGCACCCGATGCCCTGCTGTACGCAAAGGGCGGTTACACCAATGCCAAGCTGAACATCCTCAGCGACTATGGCACGGTCGAAACCGATCGCGACTTCAAGCTGGACGGCTGGCGCGCAGGTGCAGGTGTTGAATATGCCGTCAACCCGAACACTTACGTGAACCTCGAATATCGTTATTCGAACTACAGCGACGCGAACATCGAATTCGCCGACGGCAGCACCAGCCGGAACTTCGATGTCGACCTTGACCGCCACCAGGTCATGGCAGGCGTCGGCATGCGCTTCTAAGCCATTGCGCCATTAAGAATGGGCCGGGGAGCTTGGTGCTCTCCGGCCCTTTTTTTGTCAGCGTCGCGAACAGGAAAGCGTTGCTGCATCCATGGCCGTGGCCGCGCCGGACAGGGAATAGCTGTCGGAGAAGCGACGGCCATTGGTGCCGGTAGCGCGGACGGTCATGCGGCTGGCCGACCGCATCGCTGCAACGATGGCGGCATCCATCGTGCGGTCTTCAGCCCAGGCATCGCCGCCGCCGCCGGTCAGCTGGAAGCTCTTGGTGCCGATGGAAAGCGTAATGCCGGGCCGCTGCGCGAGCTGGCGCGAGAGGCGGAAATGAACCTGCCCGCGGATGTTCTGGCGCGGCCAGGTTCCGATGGTGGCGAAGGGTTCGAAATCGCGGCGCGCGCGGCTGTCTTCCGGCATCGCGATGGCATAACACCGCGGTAGCGAGGGATCGCGAAATGCCCCCCAATCGGAAAACACGCCAAGGCTGTCCTTCGCTGCGAGGGGCGCAGCCAGTGTAAGCGCGGCGACTGCGATCAGTTTACACATAGGCGATCGCAACGATTTCCCATTCCTTCGCGCCGCCGGGCAGATTAACATTGCGCAGATCGCCAACCGATGCGCCTTTCAATGCCCGGGCGAGCGGAGACGACCAGCCGATGCGTCCGGAGCTGGCGTCCTGTTCATCGTCACCGACAAGGGTGACGACCCGTTCGTTATCATCTTCGTCCGCCAGAGTGACGGTGGCCCCGAAAAAGGCCCGTGACTTGTCGGGCTGTTCGACGGGGTCGATGACCCGCGCGGTCTTCATCCGGCGTGCAAGGTGCGACAGTTCGCGATCGATTTCGCGCATGCGCTTGCGGCCATAAAGATAATCGCCGTTTTCGCTGCGGTCGCCATTGCCCGCCGCCCAGCTGACTATTTCGACGATTTCGGGCCGTTCGGTGCCAAGAAGATGGTCGTAACGGGCCTTCATCGCGGCATAGCCAGCGGGCGTGACGGGATTGGATTTGGGCTGCATGGGCTTGCGCCCTAGCGCAAATCAGCGGCGCAGGTAATTCCCGATATCGCGTTCATAGCTGGACGATTTGTCCGGATGCATGTTGGCATAGCTGACCGCGTTTCCGATCACGCGCATGACATAATAGCGCGTTTCGAAATTGGACGGGATCTGTTCGATCCAGGTAACCCAGTCGACCGAACCATTGCGCGGATCGCCATTAGCCGCGAGCCACTGGTTCACCCGCCCCGGGCCTGCGTTATACGCCGCGATGGCCAGGGGATAAGCGCCGCCGTAACGGTCCATCAGGCGGGCGAAGTGCGCATCGCCGAGACGGATATTGTAGCTCGGGTTGGCGGTCAGGTCCGCCGACATGTAGCTGACCCCGATCTTGCCCGCTTCTTCGCGTGCGGTTCCGGGCATCAGCTGCATCATCCCGCGCGCACCGGCATGGCTCACACGGTTGCGGTCAAATTCGCTTTCCTGCCGGGCGATGGCATGAACCATGGTCCAGTTTGCGCCCGAATGGGTCTGCACGGTCGGGTAGCCGAGGCGTTCGAAGCCCTTGAAGCCGTGTTCGCCCGCCACGAGGCCCGCGACGACGGCCATTTCGTCCATACCGGTCTGTTCAGCCAGTTGACCGACGAGAGCCATTTCGCCGGGCGTGTCCGCTTTTTGGGCAATGGCTTCGAAGAAGGCCCGTTCGGTCCGCCAGTCGCGCCGATTGCGGGAAATCGCCCGCAGCGCACCGGTCAGCGGATGGGCTTCGAAAGCAGCGCGTTCGGCCGAACTGGCAGCGGGGACATTGGCGAATGTGGGCATGGGCCGGCCAAGCTCGCTTAGGGCGAGCTGTCCGTAATACCAGTCCGGATATTCGGCGGCCATTTCCCAGTAACGCTGGGCACCGGCACGATCACCGGCGCGGGACGCGGCGCGGCCGGCCCAATAGAACCCTTTCGAACGGGTCAGCGGCGTCTTGGCCGCAGTACCATAGCGGTAGAACAGCGGCGCGGCCTGGGCGCCGTCACCCATCGACCACAATGCCTTCGTACCGCCGAGCCACATGAGATCGGTATATTTGTCGCGCAGAGTGAAGGAGCCGTCCGAAATGTCCGTGCCGGGGGCGAAGACATCATCGATTTTCGACGCGATGCTGACAGCCTGCGCGGAACCCGCGCTCTTGGCCACGGCGAGGGCTTCGCTGACGAATTGCGTGCCATCGAAGGCAGGCGCGGCAAAGGATGCGCGGGTCGAGAGCAGGTTGACCGCTTCGTAGGGCTGGCCCGAATTGCGATAGTAGCGGGCAAGATTGTAAACGTAACCGGCGTCGCTCATCGCGTTGGGGGGAACCGGAACGCCTGCCTGCGACGGCGTGCTGCCCTGAAGCATGGCGAGCCGTGCCTGCGCGGTCGGACGATAGGCCGGCGATACGCGCACGATATGGCGCGAGGCGGCTTCATAATTGCCCTGCCACAGGAGCGCATCCATCCGCGCGTCCTGATCTTCGGGCGCAAAACGCGCGCCGAACAGGCCCTGCATGTAGAGTTCTGCCGGGCCGCTCATCGTGCCGCCACGCCAGGCTTCGCGCGCCACCTCCAGCGCTTCGGGGCGATCCAGCGACGCCAGCGCCAGGGCGTAACGCGCCTTGCCGCTATTGGTGAGGGGCGGGTGCCGGTCGAAGAAGGAGACGAGCGTCTGCGGAGACGGCGCATCGCGATCCAGCGCAGCTTCCGCCCGCCGCTGGAGCAGGTCCTGCTTGGGGAAATCGGGATAGCTATTGATGAAGCCCGCGTAGGAAGAGAAGGGCAGGTTTTCCTGACTTGTCAAATATTCCCACTGACCGACCGCCTGATCGAGGCTGCCCGGCTGCTGCGCGACAAGGCTCGTGCGCGCATTGTCCTGTGCCTGAGAGATTGAAGGGAATGCCAGCGAAGTGCCGAGCACAAGTGCGAGAGTGAAAACTGTTTTACTGCCCATGCTGGACATAGTGCCCGGCCCCTCCTTATCAGGCGCTGAATGAATTATGGCGCGTGCCGCCAAAAACTGCCTTGTTTCATATCTCTAACGCAGGACTCACGTAAATGTTTTCAGGCTCGATTCCGGCTCTGGCGACTCCTTTTCGCGACGGATCGTTCGACGAGGCCGCTTTTCGCAAGCTCGTCGACTGGCAGATCGATAACGGGAGCAAGGGATTGGTGCCCTGCGGCACGACAGGCGAGGCATCGACCCTGTCGAATGCAGAGCATCACCGGGTGATCGAAGTCTGCATCGAACAGGCGGCCGGGCGCGTCCCGGTGATTGCCGGCTGCGGTTCCAACGACACGCGCAATGCGCTGCTGCACATGCAGTTTTCGAAGAAGGCGGGGGCCGCGGCCGGACTGTGCGTCGCGCCCTATTACAACCGGCCGAGCCAGGCGGGCCTTATCGCCCATTTCAGCTTTCTTGCAGAAAACAGCGACCTGCCGATCGTTCTCTACAATGTCCCGGGACGGACGGTAACGGATATCGAGGACGAAACGGTCGTCGAACTGGTCCGCAAATACCCAGATCGGATCGTGGCCATCAAGGATGCGAGCGGCGACCTTTCCCGCGTCGCGGATCACCGGATGGGGATCGGGCGCGAGTTCTGCCAGCTATCGGGCAATGACGAATTGTGGCTGCCGCATTCGGCCGCAGGCGGATCCGGATGTATTTCGGTAACCGCCAATGTCGCCCCGGCGCTGTGCGCGGAATTCCACGATGCCATCGCAGCGAACGAGCTGGTCAAGGCACGGGAGCTCAACGACCGGCTGTTCCCCTTGCACTATGCGATGTTCTCCGATGCCAGCCCGGCACCGGCGAAATATGCGCTCAGCCGGGTACACGACTGGTTTTCGCCCGATGTCCGCCTGCCGCTGTGCAATGCCAGCGAGGCGAGCCGCAAGGCAGTGGACGAGGCGCTCGAGATTGCAGGCCTGATCTAGAGCACTTCGTCTTCGTCGAGCAATGGCGCGGCGGGGAAGGGCGGATCGCTGACCGCCAGCGCTTCGACGATACTGTCGGAATGCTCGCCCGCGTGATTGAGCGCATCGACTTCGGCGATATGGAATAGCGCATCGCCCTGATTGACGATCGGGAGCGTGGCATGTCCGATGATCACGCCGTCCGATGGGCTGACAAGCTTCATCGGGTCCTCTCCGAAGAGGCCGCCGACGAATGCCAGCGGTTCGCCCTTGCGCACGGCGTCGCCCGATTTGTGGATGCGGCGACTGACCCCGCCGCGCGGGGCGCGGACCCAGCTTGAACGGTTGGACCGCAGCGGCACATGGACATCTTCCAGGCCGTCTTCCGCATCGATCATTCCGATATGGGCAAGCACCCGGAGAACGCCCGCCACGCCGACATTGAGCGCGAAACGGTCGAAGCGAAGGGCTTCGCCTGCCTCCAGCAGGAGCATGGGCGTCTCGCGTTCGTGGGCAAGGGCGCGCATCGAACCGGGCCGCAGGGGGCTTTCTATGATGATGGGCGCACCGAATGCCATGGCGAGTTCCGACAGATAGGGGCTGCCAGAGGCAATGCGTATCTGCGGCAAATTGTAGCGATGGACCGCCGCCGAATGGATATCGATGCCCAGCGAACAGCGATCGATGACGTGGGTGAGGAAGCAGTGCGCCAGTTGAGCGGCCAGACTGCCATGCTCCGCGCCGGGGAAGCTTCGATTGAGATCGCGCCGGTCGGGCAGATAACGGCTGTGCGCGGCAAAACCGTAAATGTTGACGGCAGGCGCAAAAATGATCGTCCCTGCCAGCATTTCGGGCGACAGGCGTTCAAGCAATCGCTGGATCACGGCGGTGCCGATGATCTCGTCACCGTGAATGGCAGCGCTGACGAAAACGCAGGGCCCTCGCCGCGCGCCATGCATCACGCGAAGGGAAAGCGCAGAGTTCAGGCCCGTCACCTGCTGACTGACGGGAATGGCAATGGTCGCCTGCGTCCCCGGCGCGATCCGGCTTTCGTGAATGATGAAAGGTTCTGCGGAAGTTTCGGCGTTCATCTGCCTAATCGTCACAACGGCCAGCACCTTGGCAAGCGAAAAGCGTGGTGTGGCTGTTCCAGATGAGGGCGCATGCCACCTTGCCCGCGCGAGCCAGCCATCATCAGGATATCTTTAATCAGCCGGGTTATGCTTCTCCACAAATCCGACTGCCGCTTCGAGCATTTGCAGACGTGTCGATGACAGTGAAAGCCAGTGGTCTTCGCCCTGCAACGTTACCAATTCGAACGGTTTGCCGGCATCCTTCAGGGCATCTGCCATCTTGTGGGAATGCGAGTAGGGTACGACTGTGTCATCCAGTCCGTGAATTAGCAGAACAGGTGCATCGGCGCGTTGGGCCAGGCGACGAGGTGAGACTTCGTCCCAGCGGTCCTTCGATCCAAGTTGGTCCAGGAGGGACGATTTCGTAATACGTAAGCCGCCCGAAGCGCGATAATCTTCGTTATACATCGCCCGAATGTCGCTAACGGGGGCGACAGCTACCGCGCACCGATACAGATCCTGTTGAACAGTGACGCCGGCGAGAGCAGCATATCCGCCGTAGCTAGCCCCCACAATACAGGCGCGCTTGGGATCGACCAGGCCCTGTTTTGCCAATTCAGCCAAGCCGTCCGAAATATCGGTCTGCATTTTACGACCCCATTCACCGTAACCGGCGAGCTTGAAGGCCTGGCTTCGATTGGTGGACCCACGGAAATTGGGCTGGAATACTGCATATCCTCGAGATGCAAACGCCTGTGCCCACCAGTCGAACTGCAGGCGATCACTGCTGTGCGGGCCGCCGTGGGGCAATAAAACAACTGGGAGGTTCTTGGCTTCGCGACCTGGCGGCAACGTGAGAATGCCATCCATCTCAAGCCCGTCCGAAGCTGCGAAGGGGAAGGTGGAAATCGTCCCGACCTGCTTTGGTCCAAGGGTCTGCCGTTCGTAGGCAATCGCATCGGCTTTACCTGTGGCGAGGTTGACCACGAACCACGAACCGCTGTCGAGATTGCCACTTGTTCGAACCAGAACTTTTTTGAAGTCAGGTGTCCAGTCGACCATTCGCATATCGAAACCGGCAAAGGCCTTCTTGATTTTTTCTGCAGATTTCTGGAGCTCTTCGACGGCGAAAACCGGTTCGTCGTCGCTGTTTAGATAACCGGCGATCTGACCGTTCGTTTTGTCGAAGTATAAGCGCTTTATGTCCGTATCTTCGAGGAAGGGCTTTGGCTGCCCACCTGACATTGGAATTTCATACCAATGCGCAATGTTTTCGCTGTCTCGTGCCGCATAGACTATGTTCTGACCGCCATGCGACAAGCCGACGAGACCAACTCTGCCATTACGTTCGTTGCCGGTAGCGATGGTCGACCCCTCCGGCCCCGAGAGATGCCAATCTCCGTTGGTCATGCTGACGTCCAAGGTCGCAGCAACCTTTCCATTCCCATCGACGAGCCAATCGCGGTCCATACCTTCGCGAGGAGCACTCGCTATCCGTTTGGCGCGGTTTTCCTTGGTATCGACTTGATAGAGAAAAGGTCTGCCATGATCCCAGGTGAAATCATTTCCAAAACTCGAACCTTTTTTCAGTTCGATTGCGCCGAAAAATGCGGTCCAGCGGTTATCGGCAAACCGCACTCCGTAATCGCCATTAAAGGCGTCCATCAATTCACGATTCCGCCCGAATACTGTTTCTACTTCCCCGTCATAGGTTACGGGGATGAGCCGAGCGACGCTGAACTCCGCCTTGTTCGTAGTAAAACCCCAAAGCTTCTCGGTCTGACTGGTGACCAGAATAAGCTGGTCGTCACCAACCCACCGGAAATAGCGGATTTTCGTATCGCCTACCTGAAAACGGCGGATCGCCTTCATTTGTTCGTCAAGAAAGAGGAGTTGCCGCTCGCCTTTCAGCGTAATCAGCAGGGCTATGTTCGATCCGTTGGGCGATATCGCTGCATCTTCGACCTCGGGCAGTGCGCCATAAGCAGAAAGCGGAGGAGCGGATTGGGCGATTGCTATCGACGTAACTAATAATGTGATTGCCGCAAGCAGCGACGCAACGAATCTCGATAACTGCATATACCCCCCCAAGTAATCCTGTGTGATTACCCAAATGCCTTACTGGCGCAAGCGAGATTGATGCTGAAGGGGCTTGGCCTTTCCCACGCCATCTCCTACATGCGCCCGCCTTATGGCTCGTCCCAAAACCGCCACTTTCGATAAGCAGAAGACCGTCGCCGATAATCGGCGTGTGCGGTTCGACTATCATGTCGAAGATACCTTCGAGGCGGGACTCGCGTTGCAGGGCACCGAGGTGAAGGCGCTGCGGGCGGGCGAGGCCAGCATCAAGGAAAGCTATGCCGAAGTGCGCGACGGGCAGGTCTGGCTGGTCAATGCCAATATTCCCGAATATTCGCATGGCAACCGGCTGAACCACGAACCGCGCCGCCCACGCAAACTGCTGCTGCACGAGCGCGAGATACAGAAGCTTTTCGGTGCGGTCGAGCGCAAGGGCATGACGCTTGTTCCGCTATCGATCTATTTCAACGCGACCGGTCGGGCCAAGGTCGAGCTTGCGCTGGCGAAGGGCAAGCAGGCGCATGACAAGCGCGCCACGATCAAGGATCGCGACTGGCAGCGCGACAAGGCCCGCCTCATGCGCGAGCGGGGCTGACCGAGCCATTCGGCCCTTAAAAAAAGCGCCTGCGGTAACCACATCGCCAGCCATGCCGCATTCGTCGCAATCCGCTTCGCGCACCCCCTTGAACTCGCCTTCGAGGCAGCGCATGGCGGCGCTGTGTCAATGAGCAAGCGCAGATCGAAGACCTTTCTGACGGACTGGATCCGCCGGCATATGCCGACGCGCGAACAGATGGCTGAAAACAAGTATTTGCAGCCCATTGCTCACCGCTTTCTGACGCCGGAACTCTGGCGGTTCACGCGCCGCAGCGTCCCGCGCGGCGTGGCGCTCGGCATTTTTGCCGGCTTCATCATTCCGGTGGGGCAGATATTCCTTGCCGCTTTCATGTCCTTGCCCGCGCGTGCGAACGTGCCGTTGTCGGCGCTGGTCACCTTCATCACCAATCCGCTGACCTTTCCCTTCTGGGCCGTGGTGGCAAACAAGCTGGGTGTGTTCATACTCAAGGTGGACCTGGCGGCGACGGGCGGCGCAGCTCAGGACGAGATGACCAGCGGTCGCTGGTCGTGGTTCGTCAATCTGTTCGAAGGGGTGGGCGTGACGGTTCTGGTGACCATTTTCGGCTTCGTCGTCCTCGCCATCGTTGGCGCGTCGATCGGCTATGTGCTGGCGAGCATCGGGTGGCGCATCATCGTGGCTCGCAAGCGCAAACGCCGTCTGCGCGCAATGGAGCGTCGCCTTGAAGACCGCCTGAGCAAAGATGGCGAGGCATGAAAGTGCAGGACGATAATCCGATAATCCGCCTTCCACCTGCTCCATTGATGTTGGGAGTGGTGGCGGCTTGCATCATTTCCATCGGATTGGTGTGGCTGGTCGGCCAGCAATCGGTGGTGGCGCTGGCGTATGGCGGCGCGCTGATTGCGATCTTGCTGATGCTGCTGCTCGTCGCTCGTCTCAAGGCCGACCCTGCCGAGGCGCAGATGCTGCAACCCGACTGGTCCGTCACCAGTGCAGCGATCGAAACCAAGCACCGCGCCATAGCGATTGTCGATCGCGCCAACCGGATGGTGTGCGCCAATTCCACATATGAAGGATGGTTCGACGGAATTTCCGCTCCGTACGAACTGGCAATGGACGCGGCGTCGCGCGAAGCTGCATCGGAGGCGGCGCGGAGTGCGTGGCGAGATGGACGGGCCGAGGTTCCTGTTGTCCGGCTGTCCAGCGGCGACATGGAATATCGCCTGCGTATCGAGCGCAGTGGGCGGGGCGAGGCCTATCTGGTTTGGCGCTTCGACGAAATTCGTACGCAACGCAGTTACGATGGCCTGTCCGAACGGCTGGCCGGTCCATTGGGCGAAGTATTGTCGCGCGCAGGCGTGGAGGTTGCGCTGGTGGCACCCGACGGCATTGTGCAGACGACCACGCCGGGTCTGGCAGAACGGGCCACCGGCAGTCGCGAAAATGCAGTCGGCGGGCTGGAGTTCGTGCAATTGCTCCGATCCGACGACCGCGACCGGATTTTCTTCGCCAGGGAAGGGCAGCAGGGTTCGCCACAGACGCTGATCCATGTGCCGCTCGATATCCCGAACGCTTCGAAAATGAGCGATGCGGATGAAACGCCGTCCATCATGCTGTTGCTGGACAGCACCGTGGGTATAGGCGGCGGCTGGGAAAGCACGGGCAAGGCGGCGATACCGCAACTGGAAGCCCTGCTGTCGGCGCTGCCTCTGGGCCTTGCGCTTACCGACCGCGACGGACGCTTTCTGTTTGCCAACAAGGCCTTCTTGCGTGCGGTCGAACGCGAGACGTCCGGCCTGCCGCAGTTTCCATCCGATCTGGTCGTGCGCGAGGACAAGGCTGCGATGGCTGACACCGTCCGCCGCTTTGCAAAAGGGGCGACGGCCAGCGGCGACATGGCCGTGCGGCTTGGCAACAACAAGGACGAACCGGTCTCGATCGGTCTGGCCGGGGTGCGCGGGCTGGGCGATGCGGCGGTGCTTCTATCCATTTCGGACTCTTCGGAAGAAAAGCGGTTGCGGCGTCAGGTGGCCCAGGCGACCAAGATGCAGGCGGTCGGCCAGCTTGCAGGCGGCGTTGCACACGATTTCAACAATGTGCTGACGGCCATTATCGGTTACTGCGATCTCATGCTGCTGCGTCATACGCCGGGCGACAGCGATTATGACGACATCCAGCAGATCAAGGCCAATTCGAACCGGGCGGCCAGCCTCACCCGGCAGTTGCTCGCCTTCAGCCGCCAGCAGACGCTGCGCCCCGTAGTTCTGCAATTGCCCGACGTGGTCAGTGAAGTGAGCCAGCTTCTGAAGCGGCTCATGGGCGAGAAGATCGAGTTCTCGGTTCGTCACGATCGGGAGCTCGGTTCGGTTCGCGCCGATCCCCAGCAGCTCGAACAGGTTATCATCAACCTGGCTGTAAATGCCCGCGATGCGATGCAAGCCTATGCGTCGAAGCGGGGCAAGCAGGACTGGAAGGGCCGCCTGACCCTGGCCACGCGCCGGGTTTCCGCTCGCGACGTGCGCAAGATGGGCATCGATATCATGCCGGCCGACGACTACACGGTCATGATCGTCCAGGACACCGGCGGCGGGATCCCGGACGAGCATCTCAACAAGATATTCGAGCCTTTCTTCACGACCAAGGAGCAGGGGAAGGGGACCGGGCTCGGGCTTTCCACTGTGTATGGTATCGTCAAGCAGTCGAACGGCTTCATTTTTGCCGATAATGTGCAGGGCCCGGATGGCACCCCGATCGGTGCCCGCTTCACCGTTTACCTCCCGGTCCACAAGGGCGAACTGCCCGCCATCATGCGCGCCGACGAACCGGAAGAGCAGAAGGCATCCGAGTGGTCTGCAGGCGGCAAGCTGCTGCTGGTCGAGGATGAGGACATGGTGCGCGCCGTCGCCGAACGGGCGCTGGTGCGTGCAGGCTATACGGTGACCACCGCTTCCGATGGCGAAGAGGGACTCGGCATCGTGGCCAATGGCGATACGCAATTCGACCTGATCGTTTCGGATGTCGTCATGCCGGCAATGGATGGCCCTGCCATGGCGCGTGCGATCCGCAACGTTCGCGCTCACGTGCCCATCCTGTTCATGTCGGGCTATGCGGAAGAACAGCTGCGCAATGAAATCGACATCGAGAACATGTACTTCATACCCAAACCTTTCAGCGTGCAGCAGATCAACGCGAAAGTGGCAGAAGTGCTGAGCGCCCAGCGCAAGTAGCCTAGATAGCGTTACGCTGCCGATTGAAAGACAACGGGAAAAAACTTTCGTTCTCCACTTGTTCTTTTGGAACAAAGCCGATACATCACGCGTCAGTTGAAGAGTCGATACCGGCTCTGGCCAAGCGCAGGAGGTAATGTCATGGCGGCAAGTCTGAAGCTCGTAGAGGACAAGAAAGTGGACGCAGACCGTCAGAAGGCATTGGATGCCGCGCTTGCGCAGATCGACCGCGCATTCGGCAAGGGTTCGGCGATGAAGCTGGGCCAGAAGGAAGCGATGAATGTGGAGGCCATCTCCACCGGGTCGCTCGGTCTCGATATCGCCCTTGGCGTGGGCGGTCTGCCCAAGGGTCGCGTAATCGAGGTGTATGGCCCGGAAAGTTCGGGCAAGACCACGCTGGCTCTTCACGTAATTGCAGAAGCCCAGAAGGCGGGCGGCACCGCTGCCTTCGTCGATGCGGAACATGCACTCGATCCGGTCTATGCCAAGAAGCTTGGCGTGGACATTGACGAATTGATCGTGTCGCAGCCGGATACGGGCGAACAGGCGCTGGAGATCACCGATACGCTGGTTCGGTCCAACGCGATCGATGTGCTGGTCGTCGACTCCGTCGCAGCGCTCGTTCCGCGCGCCGAAATCGAAGGCGAGATGGGCGATAGCCACGTCGGCCTTCAGGCCCGTCTGATGAGCCAGTCGCTGCGGAAACTGACCGGTTCGATCAACCGCTCCAAGTGCATGGTGATCTTCATCAACCAGCTGCGCATGAAGATCGGCGTTATGTACGGCAATCCGGAAACCACCACTGGCGGCAATGCGCTCAAATTCTATGCGTCGGTTCGTCTGGACATCCGGCGCACCGGCCAGATCAAGGATCGCGACGATATCATCGGCAATGCGACCCGCGTGAAAGTGGTCAAGAACAAGGTGGCGCCGCCGTTCAAGCAGGTCGAATTCGACATCATGTATGGCGAAGGCATTTCCAAGATCGGCGAAATTCTCGATCTCGGCGTGAAGGCAGGCGTGGTCGAAAAGTCGGGCAGCTGGTTCAGCTACGACAGTGTCCGGATCGGTCAGGGGCGTGAGAACGCCAAGACCTTCCTGAAGGAAAATCCAGAGATGTGTACCAAGTTGGAAGCCGCAATTCGTGGCCGAACCGACGAGGTCGCCGAAGAGATGATGACCGGCCCGGACGCGGACGAGGACTGAATTCTCTTCAAGCGGGAACACGCTGATCCAGCATCCCCCGGATCAGCGCACTAGCCGGACTGTCCCCCGGCGTTCCCGAAAAAACGGAAAGCCGGTGTGCGCCGCTTCATGGCCACACCGGCTTTTCCGTATGGGATTGGTATCCGCTTCGATCCGGACCTAGTGTAGGTGCGAATCGCACGACAGGAGAGCCGCGTGACAGTCACCGTCCACCATCTCAACAACAGCCGTTCGCAGCGCATCTTGTGGTTGTTGGAGGAGCTGAACACTGATTACGACATCGTGCCGTATCAGCGCGATGCCGAAACCAACCTCGCCCCGCCCGAACTCAAGCAGGTCCACCCCTTGGGCAAGTCGCCGCTGATCGAAGACAATGGTCTGCAAGTGGCGGAAAGTGGTGCGATCATCCAGTATCTTTGCGAGCGTCACGGTGGAGGCAGTTGGCTGCCGGAAGCTGATACGGAAGACCATGTCCGCCATCTCGAATGGATGCAGTTTGGCGAAAGCAGCTTCTTCGTGCCCGTCATGCTCAAATTGTACACCGGGCGGCTCGGCGAGGCGGCGGCTGCCCTGGCCCCCCGCATCGACGAGCAGCTTGCCGCGCATATCCAGTTTGCGGAGGATAATATTTCCGACGATCTCCATTTCGTCGGCGATGACTGGACGGCGGCCGATGTAATGATGAGCTTTCCTGCCGAAATCGCGGTCATGCAGGGATATGGTGACAAAGCGCCCAAGCTGGCCCGCTTCGTCCAGGCGATCCATGCCCGTCCCGCGTGGCAGCGCGCCCGGGAACGCGGCGGTGCGTATTTCATGTGGTGAGCGTTACGGCACGGTCCGTCTTGCCTTCCAGCGAACGCGTTTGCTCTGCCAGTGTCACGAAAGGTGACGCATTCGCCATGACGGTAATCCGAATGAGCCCGGACAGAGAGTTTGAGCAGGTTCTTCAGCAACACTTTAGCCCTATAAGGCAGCCGGATAATCAGATTGCTGCGGGAATGATCGATGACTGAGACACGTACGGCAATGGTCACGGGGGCTGCCGGGTTCATCGGTTATTTCACCTGTCTCCGCCTCCTCAAGGATGGCTTCCATGTCGTCGGTATAGACTCGCTTTCCGATTACTATGATCCCGAACTGAAGCGACGCCGCCAGCAAGCTTTGCTTCAGCACCAGAGCTTTTCCGAGGTGAATGAGCCGATCGAGACGCCGGGATTGCTCGCCGATCTCTTCGCGAAACACACGCCGGATATCGTGGTTCATCTCGCGGCGCAGGCTGGGGTTCGCTATTCCATCGACAACCCGCGCAGCTATCTTGAAAGCAATCTCGTGGGGACGTTCGAACTGCTCGAAGCCGCGCGCTGGAACCCGCCACAGCACATGCTGCTCGCGTCAACGTCTTCTGCCTATGGCGCCAATACGGAAATGCCGTATCGCGAAAGGATGAAGGCGGACCATCAGATGTCCTTCTACGCCGCGACCAAGAAAGCGACCGAGGCGATGGCGCACAGCTATGCGCATCTCTACGGCTTGCCGGTGACGATGTTTCGCTTTTTCACGGTTTATGGTCCGTGGGGCCGGCCCGACATGGCCTTGTTCAAATTCACCAAGGCAATGCTGAATGGTGAGGCGATCGACGTCTACAATAATGGCGAGATGATGCGCGACTTCACCTATGTCGATGATCTGGTCGAGGCTGTTCGTCGCCTTATCGATGCACCCCCAATCCGGGTCGACCGCCCGGAGGACGTCGAGGCAAACGACAGTCTTTCCCCTGTGGCGCCATGGCGGATAGTCAACATCGGCAATTCGCAACCGGTGCAACTCGGCGATATGATCGCGGCTATTGAGGAGGCACTGGGGATAAAGGCGGAGCGTAATCTCATGCCGATGCAGCCCGGCGACGTTCCTGCCACCTGGGCGGATGCAGAATTATTGCATTCGCTTACCGGGTATGTCCCCCGCACCGATATTCGCGAAGGCGTGTCACGCTTTGTTACCTGGTATCGTGACTATTACCGGACGTGAATTCACCGCCATGGGCATATGCCGCCCCGCAAAGTCGCACGCTTCGCGATGAACGGTGCCATCCTACTTCGTAGCTATACACCCCGAACATAGCGACTTTCGAGCGTCCGGCCCCGGTCCATCCGGCACCGTCCGCCGGTGCGCACCCGCCTCATCCACTGCTGATCGCCTGTAACGCACAGTCTGGCTGGGCTTTCACGCTTGTCGCATGCCACGCGATTGCTTACTTGCCTCGCCATGACTTCGACCAACGACATCCGCCGCAGCTTTCTCGACTATTTCGCCTCCCACGAACATGCGGAAGTCGCCAGCGCCCCGCTTGTCCCGTTCAGCGATCCAACGCTCATGTTCGTCAATGCGGGCATGGTCCCGTTCAAGAATGCCTTCACGGGTCTGGAAACGCCACCGGCGCAACGCGCAACCAGTGCTCAGAAATGCGTGAGAGCAGGCGGCAAGCACAACGATCTCGATAATGTCGGCTACACGGCGCGCCATCATACCTTCTTCGAGATGCTCGGAAACTTCAGTTTCGGGGACTATTTCAAGGAACAGGCGATCGATCACGCCTGGACCCTTCTCACCAAGGAATGGGGCCTCGACCCCGAACGCCTTCTGGTCACCGTCTATCATACAGACGACGAAGCATTCGATCTGTGGAAGAAACGGACCGGATTTGCGGACGAAAAGATCATTCGTATTCCGACCAAGGATAATTTCTGGGCCATGGGTTCCGATGGACCATGCGGTCCGTGCTCGGAGATATTCTATGATCATGGCGATCACATCTGGGGCGGCCCTCCGGGATCGCCCGAGGAAGACGGCGACCGGTTCGTGGAAATCTGGAACCTCGTTTTCATGCAGTACACACAGGAAAACGACGAGATCGTCGCCGACCTGCCAAAGCCCAGCATCGACACCGGCATGGGGATCGAACGTGTCGCAGCCGTGATGCAGGGCGTGCATGATAATTACGATACGGACACCTTCAAGAACCTGATCGCTGCGAGCGAAAGCCTGACAGGCGTAAAGGCCGAAGGGGACCGGACAGCCAGCCACCGCGTCATCGCCGATCACTTGCGTTCGACAAGCTTCCTTATGGCCGACGGCGTGCTGCCATCCAACGAAGGGCGCGGTTATGTTCTTCGCCGAATAATGCGCCGCGCCATGCGTCACGCCCACCTTCTCGGGGCGAGCGAACCGTTGATGCACCGACTGGTGCCTGCATTGGTGACGGAAATGGGCCAGGCCTATCCCGAACTCGTCCGCGGCCAGCCGCTGATTCAGGAGGTCCTCGAGCGCGAAGAAACGCAATTCCGCCGTACGCTCGACAAGGGTCTCAAGTTGCTGGATGAAGCAACGGAAGACATGGGTGAAGGCGGCACTCTCGACGGTGAAACCGCGTTCAAGCTCTACGACACCTACGGGTTTCCCTACGATCTTACCGAAGATGCGCTGCGCAGCCGCGGCATAGGCGTCAATAAGGACGGTTTCGACGCCGCGATGGCGCAGCAGAAAGCTGCTGCGCGCGCAGCATGGAAAGGATCGGGTCAGGCCGCGAACGAAGAGGTCTGGTTCGATATTGCCGAACGTGAGGGCTCGACAGAGTTCACCGGTTACAGCTCTACGACCGGGGAAGCCGCCGTCGTCGCCATCGTCAAGGATGGCGCCGAGGTGCAATCGGCTGAGGAAGGCGACGAAGTCGTCATCCTGACCAATCAGACTCCGTTCTATGGCGAAAGCGGCGGTCAGACCGGCGATGCCGGGCGCATCTGGACACCCGAGGGCCTGGAATTTTCGGTCGAGACGACGAACAAACCTCTCGGTCGTCTGCACTCGCACGCCGGCACCATCACCAAGGGAACGGTCAAAATCGGCGAAGCCGTCCATCTCGAGGTGGATGGCGATCGTCGCGATCGTATCCGCGCGAACCATTCGGCGACCCACCTGTTGCACGCTGCGCTGCGTAACCGGCTTGGCGGACATGTGACACAGAAGGGCTCGCTGGTATCCGACGATCGGTTCCGGTTTGATTTTTCCCATCCTAAACCACTGAGCGAGGAAGACATCGCTGCGGTGGAAGCCGAGGTGAATGAGGAAATTCGCGCTAACGAACAGGTCGGTACACGTCTGATGACGCCTGACGATGCGGTTGCGGCCGGGGCGCTTGCGCTGTTCGGCGAAAAGTATGGCGACGAGGTGCGCGTACTTTCCATGGGCCGCAAGGGCGGGGAAGGGCGCAATTACTCCGTGGAGCTATGCGGCGGTACGCATGTGAAGGCGACCGGCGACATCGGGATCTTCAAGGTGGTATCGGAAAGTGCGGTCAGCTCTGGCGTGCGTCGCATAGAAGCGCTGACCGGCGAGGCTGCACGCCAATGGCTGGTAGCGCGCGACGAAGCGGTTCGCGCGATCGCAAGCGCGTTGAAAACGTCGCCAGACGACGCCCGCACACGCGTCATGGCACTTATCGAAGAACGTAAAAGGCTGGAAAAGGATCTGGCCGAGGCGAAACGCGCGCTGGCGCTTGGCGGTGGCGGTACTGCAGACGTCGCAGCAGCCGATGAGGACATTGGCGGTGTAACCTTCTCCGGTCAGGTCATTGCAGGACTTGATCCGAAGGAGCTTCGCCCATTGCTCGACCAGGCAAAGAACCGAATGGGTTCGGGTGTGGCGGCGATTTGCGCGGTCAACGATGGCAAGGGTGCCTTCGCAGTGGCGGTCACGGACGATCTCACCGACCGCCTCAGCGCTGTCGATCTGGTGCGCGCTGGTGTCGAGGCTCTGGGAGGCAAGGGCGGCGGTGGCCGCGCCGACATGGCCCAAGGTGGCGGTCCGGACGGCTCGAAAGCCGATGCAGCACTCGACGCCGTGCGCCAGGCACTGGCCCAAGTCTCAGCCTAACGGTCGAAATGCTCGTATAGAGCGCGTAGTTCGCGCTCGATCGCCGCTACTTCGGCCGTATCATTGAGGCTCGATCGAGACTGGGCAACATTTTCCAGACGCTCCGCCAAGACAGTCGCTTTGTCGCGCAGTTCGGCCTTGTCTGTCATCTCATGCGCCCGCTGTGCAAGGAAGTTCAGGTCTGCGACCGGCCGCATGGCGAGAAAGGCATCGACCATGGGGCCGAGCAGCGCTTGATCATTACGCCAGTCGTTACCGGCAAACAGGTTCTGGACGACGTGCTGGCCCGCACCGAAGCATTCGAACCGGATACAGCCGGCAAAACCTTCCTCGGCCCGATGCTCGTAAATGGTGCAGAGACCGTTCCCGCCAAGCTTGGGGCACGGTTCGCCAGCAGATTTGATGGCGGAGAATCCCGGCATGTCTTCGGAAGGGTAGGCGATGCAGCATAGCGCTGCACAGCGATCGCAGTCCGAGCGCGTTTCTAGCACTGCGGGCATGGGTCAGCGTTCCGATGTACTGGTGCGTAGCTTGGGCTTGTAGGTCAGCGCCCCTTCAAGCTCGATCTGTTCGCGGAATTCGTCGCGCTTTTCGTGAATGGACGCAATCACCGGCCCCATCGCAACCCCGATATCGATGAGCACGGCCTCGGAAAGCTGGAGCGAACTCTCCAGCGTTTCCGGTACGGCATGACTGGCTCCTGCGCGATAGAGTTCGGCAGCGTGCGAACTGTCGCGAGCGCGGGCCACGATCAGCAGGTCAGGGTATGTCTTGCGCAGTTTAGCCACCAAGCGCTGTGCCAGAACCGGCTCGTCCATGGTGAGCACCAGAGCGAGGGCATTCTCGATCCCGAGCTTGTCGAGCGCGTCGGCGCGAGACGCATCTCCGAATGCTGCACGGATGCCCTCGCGCTTGGCGTTGGCAATGAGGTCGGCGTTCGAGTCGATTGCGATATAGGGCTTGTCATGCGCTTCCAGCATCCGCGCGATCAGCTGGCCGACACGGCCCGCGCCGACGATGATGACGCGCGGCTTGTCCATGTCTTCTGCAGGCAGTTCGGGTATCGGCTCGATACGCCGCCCGATGATCCTGCCGATATGCGCAAGCAAGGGCGTCACTGTCAGGCCGATCGCCGTGACGATCTGCCAGAACTGGGCCGTACCGGGCTGGATCAACAAAGCCGCCGATGCAGCGGAAATGATGATCAGCGTGTCTTCGGACGGGCTGGCCATGAGAATGCCCGTCTCGACTGCCGTACTCCGGCGCGCGCCCATCAAATACAGCAGCGTCGTGGTAATAAGTGCCTTGAGCGTAAGCAGGCAGACGACTGCGATGGCGATTGCGCCGATGTTCTCGAAGATACTGTAGACATTGATCGTCATGCCCACGGTCAGCAGGAATATCCCTAGTGCAAACCCGCGAAACGGTTCGAGGATATTGGCTACTTCCGGGGAATAATCCGTTTCCGCGATCATCAGCCCCGCCAGGAGCGCGCCCACGATCATCGAGAGGCCTACCATCGAGGTCGCGAGGCTTGCCCCGATCACTACCAGAAGGCTTGCGGCGAGAAATATCTCGGGACTCTTGGTACGGGCTGCCTGAGCGAAGAGGCGCGGCAGAACGAAGGGGCCTGCGGCGAGCATCAGCACGATGACGACCGCGCCCTTCCACAGCGTGTCGACCATCCCCTCGAACCCGTCCGCCGCGGCATGGGGGGCGAGGGTGCCAAGAAGAAAGATGATCGGAACCAGCGCGATGCCTTCGAACAGCAACATCGACAGCGCCGCTCTGCCAACCGGTGTTCGAGTACCTGAAATCGGCAGAACGACTGCGGTCGAGGACATGGCCAGAGCCAGGCCGAGCGCCAGGGCCCCGGTCCAGTACTGCCCCAGAATGGAAAGGAAAATCGCGATCAGCGATCCGCCGACCAGCAATTCGAGCGACCCGAGGCCGAAGACCAGTCGCCGCAATTGCCACAGGCGTTTGTACGAAAGCTCCAGCCCTATCGCGAACAGCAGTAGCACGATGCCCAGCTCGGCAAACGGCTCGAGCCGTTCCGGATCGGTAATCGTGAACCAGGTGAGCCATTCATATTCGGATGTCGCCCGGCCAAGACCGAATGGCCCCACCACGACGCCGACCAGAATGAAGCCGATGATGGGCGTGATCTTGAACCGGGCAAACAGCGGGATCACGATTCCCACGGCACCCAAAATCACCAGTGCATCCGACATCATCGGAGGGATCGCGGTCTCGGCATTCATAAGGCGCGAATGTTTCCTTCGTGTTGAACGCAATGCACTAGCGAGATTGTGCTGGCATCACATAGAGATGGCGCCTGCCGGGTCAGGCGACGTCCGTAACCGGCTTAGCTATGCGCAAGCCACCTGTCAGCCCCGCAATGGCGCGCGGGCTAACCTCCGCCGATGGTGGATGGACCCAGAGGTTCGCGGCGCGGACGCGGTTTGCCCGGGTGCTTGCCATCCTCGTCCCATTCGATGCGGTAGAGGTCGAAACGCCGGTCGGCCAGATTGCGGACCGTCCCTTCGGCGCGCGCCCATTGCAGATCGGCAAGGTTGATGTCGCTGATGGTCAGCGTCTCGACATTCTCGGTCGCTTCGGCTGCGATACCATCGCGTGCGAAGGGAAAATCGCAGGGGGTCAGGATACAGCTTTGTGCATACTGAATGTCCATGTTGCCCACGTTCGGAAGATTTCCGACATTCCCGCTGAGCACCACGAAGCACTGGTTTTCGATCGCGCGCGCCTGGCCGCAATAGCGTACCCGCAGATATCCCTGCCGGCTATCCGTGCAGAAAGGCACGAATATGATGCGCGCACCTTCGTCGGCGAGGCGGCGGCTGAGTTCGGGAAACTCGCTATCGTAACAGATCTGCACGCCGATCGGACCGCAATCGGTCTGGATCACCTCAACCTTGTCGCCGCCCTTGATGTTCCACCAGTACCGTTCGTTGGGTGTCGGATGGATCTTCTCCTGAGCATGCACCGCACCATCGCGCAGGCAGACGTAGGCGACGTTATGAATATCGCCATCGTCCATGCGCGTGGGATGCGATCCGGCGATGATATTGATGTTGTAGCGCATGGCCATTTCCGAAATGTCCGTACGCAGCCGAGGCGTATATTCCGACAGGCGCTCGATCGCTTCGACCGGTGACAGTTCCTTCTCCTCGAAACTCAGCAGCATCAGCGTGAAGAGTTCGGGAAAGACGATGAAGTCGGCTTCGTAATCGCTTGCCACATCGACGAAATATCGGACGTGGCGCATGAATTCGTCATAGTCGGCGACCTGCCGCGCCTGGAGCTGGCAGGTGGCCACGCGCACGGCTTCCACGCCGCGGGGCAGGCGCTTCTTCACCGGCTGATCCCGTTCGACGTAAGGGTTTCGCCAGACCATCATCACGGCATTGCTCTGCGAGGCCTTGTCCTCGGGCAGATATCCTTCGAGAATGCGTTCGGGCTCGAAGCCGTTTGCCATCTGAAAGCGCAGGACGGGATCGTGCAGCTTCTTCTCGACCACCTTGTCGAGATAGTCCTGCGGGCCTTCTACGCGGCGGCGGAAGCGGCGATAATTGGGCATGCGTCCGGCAAAGACGATGCCTGTCAGGTCCTTATCTTCGGCCAGCGCCCGGCGCTCTTCATAAAGGCGCCGCCCGATACGCACGCCGCGCACCTTTGGATCGACGCACATTTCATAGCCGTAGAGCCAGTCGCCGGTCGGATCGTGGCGGCTGCCGTAACCGTTGCCGGTGATCTCGTCCCAGTCGTGGTCCTGAAAGGCGAGTGCCTCGGCCAGTTGCATTGTCGCGCAATAGCCGACGACCTCATCGTCGAGCAGGGCGACGAAGCACCCTTCGCGGAAATTGTTGATCTGCCCGCGGATCTCGCCGTGCGTATAGGCAGGCATGTCCTCGTAAACGCGGCGCACCAGATTGGCGATGCCGGGAATGTCCTTGATCTTGGCGTTGCGGATATCGAGCCGCTTCTGTCCGAATTTCTCCGGACCCTTGCGTTTTACACTGCGCTTTTTGGTCGGCTGCTTGGCCATTGTGTCCCCGTGTCAGATTTCTGGCATCAACGTTCAGTGTGAACGCGTTTCGCGAAGCGCGGTTTCGTGCCGATTTCGTGGTTGGCGATACGGCGCGCAGCGCGCTACGGCAACAGTCCTCGCTCGAGGGTCGCTGGCCGCCCTAGGGTCCGGGAAGGATGCGGATCGTGGGCGATTGTAAAAGAGAGACAGACGGAATGGTGAAACATGACGTGGTCGTTGTCGGGGGAGGGCCGGCGGGGATGATGGCGGGCCTGCTGCTGGCCCGGGCCGGTGTCGACGTTCTGGTGCTGGAGAAGCATGCCGATTTCTTCCGCGATTTCAGGGGCGACACGGTACATCCTACGACGATGGAGATCCTCGATCAGCTCGGCTGGCTGGATGAATTCTTGCGTCTCCCGCACAACCGGGTCGATAGTGCTGAATTCACTTGGGAAGACCGGACGTACAGTCTGGCCGATTTCTCCCATCTACGCACGCCGGCTCCTTTCATCGCCATGATGCCGCAATGGGACCTGCTCGACTTCCTGCGCGATAAGGCACGAGCTTTTTCCGGCTTTCATCTCGCGATGTGCGAGGAGGTTACCCAGCTTGTGCAGGAAGGGCGGCGTTTCACGGGTGTCGTTACCGCGGCTGGCGAGGAATTTCATGCTCGAAGGCTTGTCGTGATGGCAGACGGCCGATCCTCGCTGGTTCGTCGCAAGGGTCTCCTGTCCCTGCATGATCTGGGCGCGCCGATCGATGTCCTGTGGTTCAAGGTGCCCAAGAGCGGTTCCGGCAGCCGGCTGCGCGGACAGATAAAGGGCGGCCACATGCTCGTTCTGTTCGAACGCGGCGATTACTGGCAATGCGCCTTCGTCATCGCCAAGGGGCAAGCGGCGCGCATGATGGCACAGCCAATTGCGGACTTGCGCGCGCTGGTCGCCGCCGCGGCGCCGGATCTGCCCGATCTGGAACGCGCATTGTCGGATTGGGACCAGGTCAAATTGCTCAGCGTGTCGCTTGATCGGCTGGAAAAGTGGTATCTGCCGGGGTTGCTGGCAATTGGCGATGCGGCGCACACAATGAGCCCGGTCGGCGGCGTGGGCATCAATCTGGCCATTCAAGACGCGGTCTGCGCGGCCAATGTTCTGGCCGCACCGCTAGCCGCGGATCGCGATATCGATCACCTTCTGAGCAAGGTCCAGGCGAGGCGCGAACTGCCAGTACGCGTCGTTCAGGGCGTGCAGAAACTGGCGCACGAGGTGGTAATCGAACCAATCCTGAAAAGTCAGGACGGCAAGCCCCGCGAAGCGCCCTTGCCGCTAAGGATTGCCGATCGGTTCAGCCGCTTGCGACGCCTGCCTGCGCGTCTCATCGGTTACGGTTTCCGGCGTGAACGCCTGACAGCGCCATGCGCGGCGGAAAATGCGAGCTGATACGAAAAACCCCCGTCCCGAAGGACGAGGGCTCTTCAAATACTCAGTTGCGGTGGGGACCTAGCCCCAATTCGCCATTTCCTTCTCGAGGTTCTCGACAATCGCTTCGAAGAACTGTTCGGTGGTCATCCAGCTCTGGTCCGGACCGATAAGAAGCGCAAGATCCTTGGTCATCTTGCCGCTTTCGACAGTCTTGATGCAGACACGTTCCAGCGTTTCCGCGAACTTCACGACGTCCGGCGTATTGTCGAAACGACCGCGATAGATAAGGCCGCGCGTCCAGGCGAAGATGCTGGCGATCGGGTTGGTTGATGTCGCCTTGCCCTGCTCGTGCTGGCGATAGTGACGGGTAACGGTGCCGTGGGCAGCTTCCGCTTCCACCGTCTTGCCATCGGGCGTCATCAGGACCGACGTCATCAGGCCGAGCGAGCCGAAGCCCTGCGCGACCACGTCCGACTGTACGTCGCCGTCGTAGTTCTTGCAGGCCCAGACGAACTTGCCGCTCCACTTGAGTGCCGATGCGACCATGTCGTCGATCAGGCGGTGCTCGTACGTGATCTTCGCTTCAGCGAACTTGTCCTTGAATTCATTGTCGAACACTTCCTGGAACAGGTCCTTGAAGCGGCCGTCGTATTTCTTGAGGATCGTGTTCTTGGTCGACAGGTACACCGGCCATTTGCGATCAAGGCCATAGTTCATGCAGGCACGCGCGAAGTCGCGGATGCTGTCGTCGAGGTTGTACATCGCCATGGCGACGCCCGAACTCTGGAATTCATAAACGTCGAGGTCGATGTTCTCGCCATTCTCGCCTTCGAAAACCAGGCGCAGTTTGCCGGCGCCGGGGATCAGCGTGTCCTTGGCGCGATACTGGTCGCCGAATGCGTGACGACCGACAACGATCGGGTCGGTCCAGCCCGGCACCAGGCGCGGGACATTGTCGATCACGATGGGTTCGCGGAAGACCACGCCGCCCAGAATGTTGCGGATCGTGCCGTTCGGGCTGACCCACATCTTCTTGAGGCTGAATTCTTCGACGCGTGCCTCGTCCGGTGTGATGGTGGCGCATTTCACGCCCACGCCGTGTTCCTTGATGGCGTTGGCGGCGTCGACCGTGATCTGGTCTTCCGTCTCGTCACGCTTTTCGATGGAGAGATCGTAATATTTCAGATCGACGTCGAGGTAAGGCAGGATCAGCCGTTCGCGGATCCACTGCCAGATGATTTTCGTCATTTCGTCGCCGTCGAGCTCGACGATCGGGTTCGCAACCTTGATCTTGGCCATGGGTATCCTGTTCGTTCGAATTGAGGTTGCGCGCGCCATAGCAGAGCGCGGGGCGAGGGCAAGGGAGGGGGCAGGATAGACTTTGGCCGCTGGCGCGGAGAAGGCCGGGCTTGCTCCATGTGCAACCGATCTGGCGTGGGACCAGGCGATAAAAATGCTTTGGCTGGACATTGTCTGCATGCTCAGAGCCTTGCCCTGACGGTTTCTAAACTCGATAGTAACCATCGCAGCATAGGGTTTGCGGGCACTTCCAATCACCTGAATGATCAGATCTAACTAGGCGACGCATGACTATTGTTCCGGTAATTCTATGTGGCGGAAGCGGCACTCGGCTCTGGCCGCGAAGCCGGAAGGCGATGCCGAAGCCCTTCCTGCCGCTTGTCGGCGAGAGAACGCTTTTCGAAGCGACACTTCATCGCTGTGCCGATCCCGAGGTGTTTGCCCGCCCGATCGTGGTTACGGGGGCAGAACACGTCGAGCATGTAGAAGCGCAGTCCGGCCCCGGCACTTCGATCATCGTCGAACCGGAAGCGAAGAATACTGCAGCAGCGATCGCGCTGGCGGCATATCGGCTGCCGAAAGACGCCATAATGCTCGTTTGCCCGAGCGATCATCACATTGCCGATTTACAGGCGTTTACCGATGCGGCCACGAGCGCAGCGTCGCTGGCGAGCGATGGCTGGCTCGTCGCTTTCGGTATCGAGGCGAGGAAGCCGGAAACCGGATTTGGATATATCAAATGCGGCGCACGGCTTGGTGATCGTTCCTACCGTGTAGAACGGTTCGTGGAAAAGCCGGACCTCGCGACAGCCAGGTCTTTTCTCGCGCAAGGCGATTACCGCTGGAATGGGGGTTTGTTCGCGTTCGTCGCAGGGAAATTTATCGAAGAACTGGCGTCGCATCGACCGCAAATTTCCGCCTTGGTCGAGCAGGCGGTTCTCAGTGGCCGCGACGAAGGCGGTCACTTTCATCCGGATGCGGAGGCGTTTTCCAAGGTCAGCGGCGAAAGCATCGACTATGCAGTGATGGAGAATACCGACAGGGCCGCGGTGGTGCCGGTTGATATGGGGTGGTCGGACATCGGCAACTGGGTGGCGCTGCGTGAAGCCTGCGCAACCGACGGCAATGGGAATGTCGCGCCGAGCTCGGCGGAATTGATTGATTGCCGCAATGTGATGGTGGAGAGCGACGGCCCGCGCGTATCGGTCGTTGGGCTGGAGAATGTCACTATTGTCGTTTCGAACGGCGAAATACTGGTGACGAGCGATGCTGGGGCGCAAAAAGTGGGCAATCTGGCCGGGGCGAAAAATCAGTAATGCACGCTCGCGATTGAGCGGATTTCTACCGTGAATCTTTTCGAAACCTGCCTACTATCCCGCTGATAAAACGCGTGTAATGGGGTGAGGCACCTGGGTCCGTCTTTTTCGCAACGGTCCATGCCTTATGATCGATAAATCCCTGTTTATGAGCTCTGTGGCTGGCGTCTTGTTCGGGATGTCGGGCCAAGGCAATCGACAGCTCACATCTGGAATATCGCTCTTGATCGAATGATGGATCGGTGAGAACATAAGTGGAACATTGGTTAGGCCGATTCGTATCCACTTGATGTCACATGCTCAGAATATCTCACCGCCTCAAAACACTCCTCTGGCTGGGAGAGTGGACGCTCTGCGTGCTTCGGAACTTCCCGTTGCCCTGGGGAATGGCGCAGACGAATGGTCCCCTGATCTGCAGCTTCCGCATTCCATGTGGGAAATCTTCGGCAGCATGGACGATGTCGCCGGTGACGCGCTGGCACTTGCTTTCGCTCAGAAACATTGTGCTGCTGGCGGCGAAGGCTGGCGGTGGCTGTGGGTTCAGGATGCGCGCAGCACCCGATCTTCGGGGCGCCCGTTTCTTCATGGCCTGCCGCCACCGTTGCGCAGCGGCTTCATTCATGTCGAGGCAGGCAGTGCGGCCGATGCCTTATGGGCAATGGAAGAAGGCGTAAGATGCGGCGAGCTGTCCTTCGTCATCGGCGAGATCGTGGGCGATCCCAAGGTGCTCGATTTCACGGCCATCCGTCGGCTCGTGCTGGCGGCGGAACGCAATGGCGTGATGCTTTACCTGTTGCGCCGGGAAGGCTTTGCGAATCTTTCCGCTGCCCGGTTGCGCTGGCGGGTTACCGCTGCGCCTTCGGCATTGCACCGCTGGAACAGTATGGCACCCGGTGTGCCGCGCGTGCGCGCCGAATTGTTTCGCGGACGCGGCCTGAGGCCTGGGCAGTTTTGGCTCGAACATGGCGTGGGCTCGCATGAACCGGATCATAGTCTCCTTGTGGTTCCCGACCTTCGCGATCGACCGGTGGAGCCGGATTACCGCGCAACAGGGTGAGGAAGACGATCTGCGACAGCCCATCGTGCTGGTGAGCGACACGGCACATGGTCCCGTCATCGATGCCGTCAGCCGGATGGCCATGGCTGCTGGTGCGCAGTCCGGCATGCGCTTGGCCGATGCGCGAATGCTGGCCCCCGAACTGGTGGCCATTCCATTCGATCACGAAGGCAACCAGCGCACGTTGGGAAAGCTGGCGCTTGCAACGCAGCGCTGGGGGCCCTGGAGCATGGTGGACGGTTACGATGGCATATTGCTTGATAGTTCGGGCAGTGCACATCTGTTTGGTGGCGACGGTCCGATGCTGACGAGGATCGAAACGTTTTTTCTGAGGCAAGGTTATCAATGCCGTATCGCCTGTGCGCCCAATAGCGGAGCCGCCTGGGCGCTTTCCCACTATGCCGAGAATCGTTCGGCCATCACCATGCCGGACGATCTGCCTGAAGCGCTTGCGCCTCTGCCTGTTGCTGCCCTGCGGCTCAATTCGGAAACCAGACTGTTGCTGGCCCGGCTCGGGCTGAAAACCGTTGGCGACTTGATGGAAGTTCCGCGTGAAAGTCTCGTCCGGCGCTTCCGCAATCGTCGTTCCGCCGAAGCCAATCCCCTGGTCAGGCTCGATCAGGTGCTGGGGCGTAAGCACGAGCCGCTCGTCCCGCTTATCGAGCACCCACCATTCGGGGCAGAGCGCCGACTTGCCGAGCCGATCCTTCACCTCGAGCCGCTGCAGCATATCGTGGGCGATATTACGCATGACCTCATGCGTATCCTGGAACAGGCCAAACATGGCGTGCGCAGACTGTCGCTGCGTCTGTGGCGGGTGGATGGCGAAGGTAGGTACCGAACGCTCGAACTGGCTTCGCCGTCACGCGATCCCGATCATATCATTCGTCTGTTCGTACAACGGCTGGACGACGTTGAAGCCGGGTTCGGCATCGATCAGATCAGGTTGACTGCAATATGGACCGAGCCGCTGGATGGCGCACAGGATACGCTCGACAAGCTCGACACCAGCGGCACGGCGCTACCGGTTCTGATCGACAGGCTGGTTACGCGCTTGGGCAGGGACAGGGTGGCACAATTTGTTCCGCGTAGCAGCCATTGGCCCGAACGCTCACAGCGAGTGGCAGCGCCCGGCAAAACGAGCGCCGCAGTGCAATATGATCTCGGTTTCAACCAGCGCCCGCTCAAGCTGCTGGCCCGTGCCGAGCCGATCAGTGTCATCTATGCCACTCCCGAAGGTCTGCCTCGGCGCTTTCGCTGGCGCGGCGGGCTGCACGTTATTGTAAAGGCGGAAGGGCCGGAGCGGATAGCACCCGAGTGGTGGAGACAGCGGGCGAATGCGCGATTGCGTGATTATTACCGGATCGAGGACGAGGCCGGGCGCCGTTACTGGATCTATCGCAATGGCCTGATCGGTGACGGGCGAGGCGGGCCGCCCGACTGGTATCTGCATGGATTTTTCGCCTGATGCCCGATCAGCCGCTCACCCCTGATCGCCGAACGCTTGCCCGATTTTCCGACAAGGAATTCGTCGGCAACCCCCGCGCGCAATTCGTCGAGCTGGGGATCACCAGCTGCTTCTCGTTTCTGCGCGGCGCGTCCGATGCGGTGGATCTGGTCCTGACCGCATTCGCGCAAGGGTACGATGCCATTGGCATCGCCGATCGCAATACGCTGGCGGGGGTGGTGCGCATTCATACCGAAGCCAAGACGGCCCGGATGCGTCCGGTAATCGGATGCCGGATCGTGACTGTCGAGGGCTGGCATTTTCTCGCCTATCCGACCGACCGCGCCGCCTACGGACGGCTTACCTCACTGCTGTCCAGGGGCAAGATGCGGACTCTGGAAGGGAAATGGCAGGACAAGGGCGAGACGCACATCGATCTCGCAATGCTGGCCGACCACGCAGAAGGCATACAGCTGATCCTCATCCCCCCGGACGTTCTCGACGAGCGGTTTATGGCTGAATTGCGCAAGCTTGCCGTACAGCTGCCGACACTCCGGCATCTTGCCGCCGCCTATCTCTACTCCGGCGACGACATTGCGCGTATCAACCAGCTCGATACGCTGGCGCGAAGCACCGGCCTCACCATCCTTGCCACCAATGACGTGCACTATCACGCCCGCGACCGGCGGCCCTTGCAGGATGTGATGACCTGCATCCGCGAAAAGACGACGATCGATGGTGCGGGCCTTTTGCTTGAGGCAAATGCGGAACGTCACCTCAAACCGCCGGAAGAAATGGTCCACCTGTTTGCCGAATGGCCCCATGCCATTGCCGCGGCGCGTGACGTGGCCGATGCGAGCACGTTCGACCTTGAGGAACTATGTTATGAATACCCGGACGAGCCGATCCCCAAGGGCCGTTCGCCGGATGCGTATCTTGCCGAACTGGCCCGGCAGGGTGCACAGGCCCGTTACCCTCGTGGTGTTCCGGTCAAGGTAACACGCCTGATCGATTATGAGCTCGATTTGATCCGTAGGCTCGGCATCGCACGCTACTTCCTGACCATCAGGGACATCGTCGATTTTGCGCGGACCCGGGATCCGCCGATCCTGTGTCAGGGACGCGGCAGCGCGGCAAACTCCGCCGTCTGCTACTGTCTTGGCATTACGGCTGTCGACCCGGACGAGCACGAATTGCTGTTCGACCGCTTCATCTCCGAAGAGCGCAAGGAGCCACCGGACATAGACGTCGATTTCGAACACGAACGGCGCGAAGAGGTCATCCAGCATATTTATGATCGCTACGGTCGTCACCGCGCCGGGCTGTGCGCAACAGTAATTCATTACCGTCCGCGTATGGCCATTCGCGAAGTCGGTAAGGTTATGGGACTGTCCGAAGATACCACGAGCGTGCTCGCGCGGACCGTCTGGGGCAGCTATGGGCGAGAAATTGCAGAAAAGCATGCGCAAGAAGCCGGGCTCGATATGCGTGATCCGCACTTACGCCGTGTGCTGAAACTGACTGAGCAGATGATTGGCATGCCGCGCCATCTCTCGCAGCACGTAGGCGGTTTCATCCTCACTCAGGGCCCGCTGGTCGAAACCGTGCCAATCGGCAATGGTGCCATGCCGGATCGCAGTTTTATCGAATGGGACAAGGACGACATAGAAGCCTTGGGCATTCTGAAGATCGACGTTCTGGCGCTGGGGATGCTGACCTGTCTGCAAAAGGGTTTCGACCTGCTGCGCGATCACCATGATCGTGATCTGACGCTGGCGACCGTCCCGCGCGAAGATGCCCGTGTTTACGACATGCTGGTGAAGGGGGACAGCCTAGGCGTCTTCCAGGTGGAAAGCCGGGCGCAGATGAACATGTTGCCGCGGTTGAAGCCGCGCCAGTTCTATGATCTCGTCATTCAGGTGGCGATCGTACGTCCCGGCCCGATCCAAGGGGATATGGTACATCCCTATCTCAAACGGCGGCGGAAGGACGAAGCCGTGGTCATTCCAAGGCCATCCCCCCTTCATGGCCCGCCGAATGAACTCTCATCGATCCTCGATCGCACTTTGGGTGTGCCGATTTTCCAAGAGCAAGCGATGAAAATTGCACTTGATGCCGCAAAATTTTCCAGCACCGAGGCAAATCAGCTTCGCAAGGCGATGGCGACCTTCCGCAGCCGCGGCATGGTTGATGAATTGCAGGACAAGATGGTCGGTCGGATGATCGCGCGGGGCTATGACCCGGACTTTTCAGAACGCTGCTTCAACCAGATACGCGGTTTTGGAGAATATGGGTTTCCGGAAAGCCATGCGGCCAGTTTTGCCCATCTCGTCTACATTTCAAGCTGGATGAAATGCCATTATCCGGCCGCGTTTGCCTGTGCATTGCTCAATTCACAGCCGATGGGTTTTTATGCCCCCGCGCAAATCGTACGCGATGCGCAAGAGCATGGCGTGGAAGTACACGCAGTCGATGTCAATGAAAGCCACTGGGACAACACGCTCGAGCAGTGGGAAGGTAAATCTCAGCCACCCATGCGGCTGGGGTTTCGCCAGATCGACGGACTGACGGAGGTATCGGCCGCGCGGCTGGTTGCTGCACGCGATGCAGGAGGTCCGTACGATAGTGTTGTCGAACTGCGGGAGCGTACGAAGCTTTCGCCCAGTGTTATCGAAAGGCTTGCTGCCGCGGACGCGTTTCGCTCCATGGGGCTCGACCGGCGACAGGCGTTGTGGGATGCGCGCGCACTCAAATCGGTAGACGATCTGCCTTTGTTCACTGCGACCGCTGTTCGGGACGAAGGGGCAGAAATCACGCATCATATGTTGCCGCTGATGCCATTATCCGAACATGTCGTGGCCGATTATCAGACCGCCAGACTGAGCCTGAAAGCGCATCCCATGCAATTTTTACGCAACGGGATGCATGATCGCGGGGTTACCGCAAATGCGGACCTGCGTCGGAAAAATTTCCGTAGCCGGGTGAAGGTGGCCGGTGTCGTGCTGATCCGCCAACGCCCCGGCAGCGCCAAAGGGGTGTGTTTCATCACCTTGGAGGATGAGACGGGGGTTGTGAACCTCGTGGTGTGGCCGGATGTGATGGAGCGATATCGCAAGGTCATAATGAGTGCGCGACTGATGGAGGTTACCGGCAGGGTCGAGATGGACGACGAGGTGCTCCACGTCATTGTATCGCATATAGACGATGCGACCTGGCGATTAACCGAATTGAGTGATGACCTGATCGCACCCCAGATGTCGCGAGCCGACGAAGTCAATCGGCCCTTGCGAACCATGAGTGCGGCAAAGCGCAAGGTCGAGATATCACCCGGTCCGGGGAATACCGATAGTGCATCTCACCAAGCAAGACGAGCGTTGCGTGCGCCGCGGCCTTCGCATCCCCGCAACGTCCGCATCCTGCCCAACAGCCGCGATTTTCATTAGCCGGTGATCAACCGCGGCCGATGCTGGTGTAGGCAAATCCCCTGTCGCGCATATCTGCCGGCCTGTAGATGTTGCGTAAGTCGACCATCACCGGCGATTTCGCCAAATCCATGACGCGCTTCAGATCGAGCGCGCGGAATGCATCCCATTCGGTAACTATTGCGATGGCATCGGCGTCTGCAATGGCGGCATACGGGTCTGCGACCATTTCCACCTCTGGCATCAGCGGTTTGGCCTGTTCCATGCCTTCCGGGTCATATGCTGCCACATGCACGCCCGCGTCGGTGAGGGTCTGCGCAACCGCGATCGCTGGCGAATCCCGCATGTCATCGGTGTTCGGTTTGAAGGTCAGCCCCAGGAGAGCGACCTTTTTCCCACGCGCATCGTTCAACCCGCCAATCGCGTCGAGCACCTTGCGGCCCATCGCGCGCTTGCGGCTCTCGTTTGCCTTCACCACCGACTCAACGATCCGGGTGGGGCTGTCGTAATCCTCCGCCGTCTTGAGCAGGGCGAGCGTATCTTTCGGGAAACATGATCCTCCATAGCCGGGGCCAGCGTGGAGGAATTTCGAACCGATGCGATTATCCATTCCGATGCCACGGCTCACGTCTTGCACATTCGCGCCAACTTTCTCGCACAAATCTGCCATTTCGTTGATGAAAGTGATCTTGGTGGCAAGGAATGCATTCGCAGCATATTTGATGAGTTCGCTCGTGCGGCGCCCCGTGAAAAGGATCGGCGATTCATTAAGGAACAAGGGGCGGTAGACTTCACTCATGATTTCGCGCCCGAAATCGTCTTCAGCACCAATCACGATACGGTCGGGGCGTTTGAAATCGCCAATTGCGGCGCCCTCGCGCAGGAACTCAGGGTTGGAAACTACCGCGATGCGATGCGGTGTCCCGCTGTTCTTGAGAATCCGCTCAACCTCGTCCCCGGTGCCGACGGGTACGGTGGATTTGGTCACGACCACGGCGTCGCCAGCCAGATGCTCGCCAATCTCCTCGGCCACAGCGTAGACGAAGGAAAGGTCCGCATGACCATCGCCGCGCCGACTAGGAGTACCGACAGCGATGAAGATGGCGTTGGCGCCCTTGATCCCTTCGGCCAGACTCGCAGTGAATGTCAGTCGGCCAGCCCTTGCGTTCGATGTCACTAGATCGGCGAGACCCGGCTCATAAATCGGCATGATACCGTCATTCAGACGATCGATCTTCGACTGGTCCTTATCGATGCAAACCACGTCGTGACCGAAATCGGCAAAACATGCTCCTGAAACTAGGCCCACATAACCCGAGCCCACCATTGCAATCTTCATATTCTCACCTTGCTCGAAGCTGTAACCTGCCGGCCCTTCAAGATCCTGACCAATTTCCCGCGCAATGCCCTGCTTACATATACAGCACAACAGCCTTATCGCAGGCCGGGACTCCTTTGCTCACAAGCCCTTTGCATAAGCAATCGGATCAGCTAAGGGCGCGGCATGATATATTGTCACGCTAAAAGTCGAGGCTTAGCGCGCGGTGGACGCCGCTCGCTATCTCACCTTTGGTGTGCGTTGCTCGCGCTTTTCGTATTAGCGCAGAGTTTCATTGTCCAAACCCATTTCCATGAAACCGTCCAAGTCACCGCGCACACGCAAGGTACAATTGTCGCGCCGATACAAAAAGAACGGGACGACGACAGCCGATACGCCGGCCAGGATAGCTGTGCGATTTGCCGGGAGACAGGACAGTCGGGCCTCTATCTACTGCCCCCTGCAATACTGTTCTCTGCAGTGGAAACGAAAGAGCATTGGTCGCGCTGGCTGCCGATTGGCGAGTTTCGTTTGCCTACTCCGCCTGTCGGGTGGTTGGGGCGTGCCCCTCCTCAGTAACTCCATGTAAAATAACCGGCTATTCGCGCTGCGCGCCCGCTTTTGGCTGCAGCCGCGTCGTTTGTCGGTCCTTATCTTTATCGGAGTTATTTGAATGCGTTTTACTTTACTGACCTGCGCCGCGGCCGCCGCTCTCATCCCCTATGCGGCCATAGCCCAAGAAGCCTCATCTTCCGATCAGCAAGAGCCGGAAGCTCCGACGAGGACGTCCACCGAAAGGGGTGGAGACGATTTTCATAACGTGATCGTAGTTACAGCACCGGGTCTTGATCGCTTAGATGTTCTGGCAGGCACCTCCGTCGTCGATGGAATGGAGCTTCAGCGCAACCAGAACGGGCAATTAGGTGAGGTTCTGGCCAAGCTTCCAGGTGTGTCGGCGAGCGGTTTTGCGCCTGGTGTTTCGCGTCCCGTACTCAGAGGTTTCGGCGGTGAGCGCGTCCGAGTTCTGACAGACGGCATCGGTGCCATCGACGCTTCGAGTACATCCGATGACCACGCCGTTACCGTGGAGCCCCTGATCGCCGAACGCATCGAGGTACTTCGCGGGCCTGCAGTGCTGCTTTATGGAAGCCAGGCGATCGGCGGCGCTGTGAACGTCATCACAAAGCGAATTCCGCCACGCGTCCCGGATGAGCCCGTACATGTCGACGCAATGGCCGGCTTCGATACTGTCAGCAACCGGCGCGAAGGCGGCCTTTCGGTCGACGTGCCTGTTGGTGACAATCTCGCATTCCATGTGGATGGATCGTATCGCAACACCGATAATCTCGAGATTCCCGGATATGTAGCAACCGATCGCCTTCGCGCCCAACTCCTGGAATCTGCTGCGGAAGAGGAGGCCGAAGGTCATCTGGATGAGGCGGAGGAACTACGGGAGGGGGCGAACGCACGCGGAACTTTGCCGAATAGCTGGACGGAAACCTACACTCTGGGAACAGGGCTTGCCTATTTCTCGGGCAACAGCAGCCTTGGCGTATCTTTCGATTACTATGACACGAATTACGGCATACCGGGCCTGCCAGGCGTAGGACACGTGCATGAAGGTGATCATGATCACGATCACGAAGAAGAGGATGATGATCACGCGCACGGCGAGGAAGGGCCCGTTTCAATCGGCATGAAGCGGTACCGCGCCGATCTGAAAGGCGTGCTGGATCTTGGCGACGGCTTCTTCAACGAGCTGCGGACTCGGTGGGGATACAGCGATTATACCCACACCGAGTTTGAAGGAGACGACGTAGGAACCGTGTTCGATGTCGAGGGCGTCGAAGGCCGCGTGGAGCTTGTTCAATCGCGCCGTGGAAACCTTCAGGGTTCGCTCGGCGGTCAATACTCGCATACCAATTTCTCCGCTATCGGCGAAGAAGCTTTCGTGCCCAGCAACACGACCGATAGTTTTGCTTTGTTCACTGTGCAGGAACTCGATTTCGACAGGTTCGAAGTGGAACTCGGTGCTCGCTATGAGCACACCGGTGTCGACGCTTCGGATTCGATCGGCGTATCCCGCGATTTCGATACGTTTTCCGGAGCCATCGGCGCATCCTATACTCTTACGGATGGCGCGGCGGGCGATCTGCGAGCAGGGGTCAATCTCTCGCGAGCAGAACGTGCGCCTTCCGCGCAAGAACTATTCGCCGATGGTCCACACGTCGCAACGCAACAGTTTGAAATCGGCAGTCCTACTCTAGGAACTGAACGCTCGTGGGGCGTGGAAGGCTACGTCCGCGGTAACCTTGGCCCGGCTCTTCTGAGTGCGAGCGTCTACAGGAACTGGTTCAACGACTTCATTTTTCTTTCCGATACGGGTGCGGAAGAAGACGGGCTGGAGGTGTTTCAGTTTCTGCAGCAGAATGCGGATCAGTTCGGCATAGAAGCCGAGGCGAGCATGCCCGTTTTCGAAACCAATGACTTCAAGCTGCTTGCGGATGTTCGCGGCGACTATGTCAGGGCCACTCTGGCAGATGGTTCTCCGGTACCCCGTATTCCGCCCCTGAGCCTTTCCGGTGCACTCGAAGGGCAGTTCGAACACGTCGATGTCCGCGCAGAGGTGGAATGGTTCGATAAACAGGACCGCGTGTCGGAACACGAAGCGCCAACGGATGGGTATACCTTCGTAAATGCTTCTGTCGCGTGGCATCCATTCGAGGGGGCGGACAACCTGACCATCCTCGCGCAAGTGGACAATATCTTCGATGTCGAAGGTCGGCGCCATACGAGTTTCACGAAGGAATTCGTGCCTCTGCCCGGCCGGAATTTCAAACTGACCGCTCGTTTGAGCCTGTAAGTCCGCGCGAGACCGCGCATGCCGACGCCTGGATCACGGGCGTCGGCTTTCCTTTCCCTGCAGACATTCCTCAAAGGAAGAGACCGGATGCAATTCAGCAATTCTCCACATCGCAACCTGCTCGATGGAATGGCGATTGCCGGATCCGCGCTCTGCCTGATTCATTGTCTCGCCTTGCCACTCATCATCGCGTGGCTGCCCGCGCTTGCGGACTGGTTGTCCTGGCCGGAAAGCGTGCATCTCTGGATACTGCTCGCGGCATTGCCTCTGTCGTTCTTTGCCCTGTGGCGTCATGCACTTTGCGAAGGTAGAAAAGTGCCGTTTCTTCTCGGGATGGCAGGACTTGCCATTATGGCCAGCGCCCTTCTCATCGAGGCATCTCCCATTGAACCATTCGTGACGAGTATTGGTGCCGCGCTGCTGGCGGCAGCGCATATCCTCAGTTGGCGTGGAAGGCGTTCGTGCCACGAAGGGGAGTTACGCCAGTAAGCTCGCAGTCAATGTCGGCAGGCCTCGACAGGGACGCAATTAGCTGCTGCAAGCCCTCCGATAATTTCACTTACTGAAAGCGAACGAATGGCCGATCTGTCGCATATCGATAAACATGGGCGCGCACGAATGGTCGATGTTGGCGACAAGCCGGTTACAGCCCGCAAGGCGTCAGCAACCGGGACTGTGACGTGCCAGTTGCTCACGCTCGATTTGCTGAAAGAAAGCAAGGTTCCCAAGGGAAACGTCATCGGCACGGCCGAATTGGCAGGTGTCATGGCAGCCAAACGAACGGCCGACCTCATCCCCCTGTGTCATCAGATACCGCTTTCGCAGGTCGATGTTACGATTACTGCAGACGACACATTGCCGGGTTTCGCAGTCGCGGCAACGGTGCGAACAGAGGGACGGACCGGTGCCGAAATGGAAGCGCTAACGGCGGTATCCGTCGCGTGCCTCACATTGTTCGACATGCTGAAAGCGGTCGACAAGGATATGACCATCGGTGAAATCCGCGTAACTGCGAAGGAAGGCGGCAGGTCCGGCGATTGGCGACGCGCCTGATCAGCTGCGCTGCCAGATTGCAAGACCATCGCAAGCGCGTTGGATTTTCCCGCCGGTTCCTACAGGCTCGCATCGGCCATCGGTGAGAAACGCGATGGTTTCGCCGTCATCGGCAGGAACCTTGGCCAAGGTGCGTGATCCATTCGGCGTGAGTGCCACGATCACGCCGGATTTTGGAGAGCCGGCGCGGTCATAGTGCACCGTGTAAGTCTCTATGACGGCGGGCCCCGCATAATCTTCATCGATGGGCGGAACTTCACCGCGTCTGTCGTCGGCTTCGGTCTGATAATCGAAATCTTGCGGGAAAAGCGCGCCCGTTGGCTCGCCCGACAGCATGATGGTGTGATTGTGGGTGGCATATCCACCATTGGCGAACAGTAAACCTCGACCGTCGGTCCCGCGCAGTTTTTCGGCCATGGCGACCACAGCATGGCTCATATAGTTCCCAATCGGTCCTCCACCGAACGTCAGGCCGCCAAAAACCGTAACGGGTTTTTCGATCGGCCAATCCAGCACTCTGCGTGCCATCTTCGGAACACAGGGGAAGCAACTGTAAAGTTCTACATGAGCAAGGTCATTCGTGCCGATCTCGTTCAACGCCATCGCCCGTTCGATCGAGGTCGCCAGGCTGGGTGATTGGTCATAGCGGTCGCGAGCAAGGAAGTTGCCGCTTTCGTGTGCAGCCGCACCATAGCCGATATGGACGAGCCGCTCATCCGGAATGCCGCGCCTTCGCGCTTCCGCTAGAGACGTTACGATAAAAGCTGCGCCCTGATTGACCGAGGAATTGGCCACCTGGAGCTTCGTATAGGGAAAGGCGATGGGCCGATTATTCTCGCTGGGCTCAACGACAGCCTCAGCCTTTACCGGCTTGCGTATCCATGCCCCATCACTCGCCGCAGCCACCTCGCTCATAATGGCCCAAATCGCACCGGTTTCTGCCTGCCCTTCTGCCAGGCTCTGGCAATAGGACGCCCGCCCGGCGTTTTCGTAAAGCGGATAGACATCCGTGGGTACGACAAGGCCGTAGCTCTGCGGATAACCATGCCGGACCCGATGGCTCGCATCGCGAAGCGCGTTGGGTTTTTCGCCCCCCTCCGGCTTCTTCAAAGCGGCGAGATGGCCGGCTGTTCGCAACGCTTCTCCGCCAGCAATCGCACAGATTTTCGCTTCTCCGCGACCAATACGATTTGCGGCCTCGTGCAGGAGCAGTATGGGGCTGTCGCCATTGGGCAGTGCGGTCTGCATCCGGTGAGCCGGGTCGATCCCGAGGTCCTTCGCAACCTTCGCGTCGACCGGATTGAGCTGAGGCCAAGCGAGTTGGGCAACCACGGAAAGGGAATCGCAATCGACCAAAACGCCGCCGCCCGCATCTGCATCTGCGCGGCGCAGGGCGCGCGTCATTAGACCCACTGGATCGAGACCATCGGCCGGCGTCTCGGGCCAATCATTGATCTGGCCAACACCGATAATCACGGGGGTAGTTTCGGGGTCCTGTCCGGTCATAAAAGCGCTCCACCTGCCGCGATGCCTAGCAAGCAATCTGGTGCCTGCAACTGGAAGGTGAGAGAGCTGGCTGGGGTGGCAGGGATCGAACCTGCGAATGTCGGTACCAAAAACCGATGCCTTACCACTTGGCTACACCCCAGCAGGTGCGCGCCCCTATAGCGTGTCGTGCGCGGAAGGGAAGGGGTGGGATGTGGAAATGATGAGGGTGCCAGACCCGCGACTGGATATCGGGCAAACGTCCTCTCCTCGATTACTTGGAGGAGAGGACATTTTCGCCCTCAGGCGGCGGCGCTTGCCGCGGCCTAGATATTCTTGCCTTCGAAATCGCTGGACGAATGCCGTTCGCTCAGCTGTTCGTCTTCTTCACCCCAGGTCTTGTTGACGATACGCCCACGGCGCACGGCTGGCCTCTCGGCGATCTGCTTTACCCACCGCTCGACATGGGTGTACTCATGGATCGAAAGGAATTTGCGCGCTTCGCCGTAAATGCCGCCAGTGACGAAGGGGGACAACCACGGCCAGCTTGCAATGTCGGCGATCGTGTAGTCCTTGCCACCAAGATATTCGCTTTGGGACAGCCGCTTGTCGGCAACATCGAACAGGCGCTTCGTTTCCATGGCGTAGCGGTTGATCGGATATTCGAACTTTTCGGGTGCGTAGGCGTAGAAGTGGCCGAAACCGCCACCGATGAACGGGGCGCTGCCGACCTGCCAGAACAGCCAGCTCAGCACTTCTGCACGGGTGGTGTCAGCCGGAAGGAAGGCGCCGAATTTCTCAGCGAGATGAAGCAGGATTGCGCCGCTCTCAAAAACTCGGATCGGTTCCGGTCCGCTGCGATCGAGCAACGTGGGGATCTTGGAGTTGGGGTTGAGGTCGACAAAACCTGATCCGAACTGATCACCATCCGAAATGCTTATCGTCCAGGCGTCGTATTCCGCACCGGAATGACCCGCTTCCAACAGTTCCTCGAGCATTATGCCAGCCTTCACGCCGTTGGGCGTCGCCAGCGAGTAAAGTTGGAAATCATGTTCGCCGACGGGAAGTTCCTTGTCTTCCCGGGCACCCGCCGTCGGTCGATTGATGCTGGCGAAGCGCCCGCCATTCTCGGTGTCGGGTGCCCAGACTTCGGGCGGGGTATAGGTGGGATCAGCCATTGTGTTCTCCTGTGATGCGATGGCTAAGCCAGCCTTCGGTTCACCGCAAGGTGGGGAACCGGACTGCCCGTCCCACTGTTCTTCCCTTCACCATGACGAAGCTCATCTATGTCGACGACGACCTGCCTGGAATCACCCGCAAGGGTGCGGGGAAGGGATGGGCCTATTACGATCCCAAAGGTAAGCTTATCGGCGATGCAGAAGAAAAGCGTAGGCTCAATGCAATTGCCCTTCCGCCGGCTTATGTCGACGCCTGGTTCTGCCCCGCGCCGAATGGTCATATTCTCGCGACCGGCATCGATGCCAAAGGCCGCAAACAATATCGGTATCACCCTGATTTCCGCGCCGCGCGAGAAGGCGAAAAATTCGATAGCTGCGTTACCTTCGGCAGCCTGCTTCCTCTCGTCCGAAAGCGTGTAGAAAGCGATCTGCGCGGGCATAACCTCACCAGAGAGCGCGCCATCGCGAGCGTCGTGAGGCTGCTCGACCTTGGTGCGATCAGGGTTGGGAACGAAGGGTATGCAAAGGCCAACAAGAGTTTCGGTGCCACCACCCTGCGTAATCGCCACGCCGAACTGACCGGGAAGACCTTGCGGCTTCGCTACAAGGGGAAGGGCGGCAAGCTGCAGGAGGTTACCCTGTCCGATGGCAGCCTGGCACGAATGGTGCGCAAAATGCAGGATCTGCCAGGCCAACATCTGTTCAAATATGTCGATGACGATGGCGACCAGCACACGGTCGGATCGAGTGACGTCAACGACTATCTGCGCGAAACCATGGGGCAGGATTTCACGGCCAAGAACTTTCGCACCTGGCACGCAAGCGTCAGGGCGCTGACCTGCGTTTATGAGGGCGATGGCAAGCTGCCGATGAAGCAACTGCTCGAATGCGTCGCCGACCATCTGGGCAATACACCCGCGGTCACAAGAAAAAGTTATATTCACCCGGCGGTGTTCGAAGTTCTCGAAAATCAGATCGAATGGCGCGACGAGCTTCGCCTGCCACGCGCGACACGATGGTTAACGCGCGAAGAACGCGGCCTGATCGACCTTCTGCAGAACAGTCCCAGCGCGAGCACCCTGCTCGCCGCCTAGGGCCGAAAATCTCAAAATCATTTCGCAATTTCGGTAGGTTGGGCTAGCACTCTGCCATCGATGGTGTGGAACTGTCGACGGTTCGCATATACGCAGGGGTGTATTGCGGACAGCCATGCCTGCCGGAAGCTTATCACCATGCATCGCCTCGCAAATTTCGATGTCAGCCGGCAGTTTCTTACCCGTAAGGGCAAGATTACGGCGCAGATCGTATTCGGTACCCTGTGCGGTGCAGCGATTATCGGGCTTCGGACACTGTTCGATATGTGGGCGCCATCTTCAGGGCCCTTCGCTCTGATATATCCGACAGTGCTGTTATCGACGCTCTATGGCCACTGGCGCGCCGGACTGGCTGCTTTTTGCGTAACATTTGCGTGGGCCTGGTTCTTCGTCCTCCCGGTGCAATCCTCGTTCTTTTTCTCGGACCCCACCGATCCCGCTCGTGTCTTCCTGAACGCAGCAAGTGCGCTGGTCGTTCTGATTTTTGCCGAAGCGTTCCGCAGGGCAGCGCACGCCACGCTGACTGAAATTCGCCTGCGGGCTGATCGCCGCTTGACCCTGCTTGCAGACCTCGAGCACCGAACAAAGAACAATTTTGCGTTGGTCGCCAGCATGCTGGAATTGCAGAAACGGCGCATTCCCCATCAGGAATTGCATGCGCCGCTCGATGACGCAGTGGGCCGTGTACGAACCTTTGCGGACGCCTATTCCGCTCTCGCGCTCGAGCAATCGGACGATCCCAGCGTCGATATGAAGCCATATCTCGACTATCTCCTCAACCGGATCGAAGCGTCCAGTCTGCCACCTGCGGTCAAGCTGTTCCGCGAGATCGACGCAGCCACTTTGTTACGGGAGGAGGCGGTCGCCATAGGTCTCTATTTGAACGAAGCCGTCTCGAATGCCTGCAAATATGCCTTTCCGAACGACCGAAGCGGTACGATAGCCGTGTTCTTCCATGTGCGGGACAGGGGGTGGCGGTTCACGATCGAAGACGATGGTGTCGGTGACGCCGCGATACCCCACCCAGGTGGGGGCTTGGGAAGCCAGCTACTGACAGCATTCGCCGCTCAAGCGAGCGCAACCCACCATGGCGGGCCGGTTCTCAATGGCTATCGCAGTGAAATGCGAAAGGTTCTTGAAACCGAGGTTGCGTAGGGTAGCCTAAAAGGATACCGCGCCAGCCATGCATCTGGCCGGTAGCAAAATTCGGCAGTGGCGCGAGGCGCATCACCCCCCGCTTAGTGCGGACGAATTCGGTATGCGTTACGGCCAACCAGCGCCTTGGCCCAGTCGAACCGTCTACGGTTGGGAGGCGAAGGGTAAGATCGCGCGTGCGTCGGTCCAGAAACGCCTCGCTGAACTGGGTATTTGCAAGCCCGCCGACTGGCTTGAGCCGGCTTACGATAATCCCGACGAGAAAGGCCCCGCGTCAATGAGCGGTACCGAAACGCCCCCCTTCTTCGACCTGCATACGCATGGGTTTGTCAGAATTGCGACGAGCACGCCCAAGGTGCGCACGGCGGATGTCGAGTATAATGCTCAGGGTATCGTGGAGCAGGCGCGCATGGCGGATGTGCAGAACGTCGATCTGCTCCTCTATCCCGAACTTTCGCTATCGTCTTACGCTCTCGATGACCTTCATTTGCAGTCGGCGCTTCTCGACGCGGTCGAAGCGCAGGTTGAAGCGATCATAGATGCGTCGCGAACCTTGTCGCCCGTGCTCGTGTTCGGCGCTCCGCTGCGCCGCAATGGGCGTATCTACAACTGTGCGCTTGTGGTTGGGCATGGGGAACTGCTGGGCGTGGTGCCGAAGAGCTACCTGCCGAATTATCGCGAATATTATGAAAAACGATGGTTCGCCCATGGTCGCGAATGCATCGGTCTAACCATCGGTTGCGGTGATCATGAGGTGCCGTTCGGCACCGACCTTACATTTGGCGCGAGCGATCTGCCGGGTTTTGTCTTTGGTATCGAAATCTGCGAGGATTTCTGGGCGCCCAACCCGCCTGGGATCATGGCAGCACTCGCCGGCGCGACTATTCTGCTCAATCCGAGCGCATCGAACATAACCATAGGCAAGTCGGACGAGCGCCATCTGCTGAGCCGTGCCAGTTCGAGCCGTCAGGTGTGCGCTTACGCCTATTCGGCCAGCGGACACGGAGAAAGCACGACCGATCTCGCGTGGGACGGGCAGGGGATGATCTACGAACTCGGCGACCTGCTCGTCGAAAGTGTGCGTTTCGATCTCGATCCCGAACTCTGCATCACGGATGTGGATACTCAGCGCATCCTGTCCGAGCGCATGCGTATGCAGACGTTCAACGATGCCGCGGAGGCCGCAGGTCGGCCCGAGGACTGGTATCGACGTATTGTCTTCAAGCATCGTCCGCGGGGAGGGGATAAAGGGCTTCAGCGCCCCATCCGGCGCTTTCCGTTCGTCCCCAATCGTGCGGACAAGCTGGACGAAGATTGTTACGAGGCATTCAACATACAGGTCGATGCGCTGATGCGCCGCATCGATGCCACGGATCCCAAATGCCTCGTGATCGGGATTTCGGGGGGGCTTGATAGCACGCATGCCCTGATCGTGGCTGCCAAGGCGATGGACCGACTTGGCCGTCCACGGACAGACATTCGCGGATATACACTACCAGGCTTTGCTACCTCGGATGGCACGAAGGCCAACGCCTGGCGGCTCATGGAAGCGTTCGGCATCGCGGCCGAAGAAATCGACATCCGTCCTACCGCCACGACCATGCTTGAGAACATCGGCCATGCGTTTGCAGACGGGCACCCGGTCTACGACACGACTTTCGAGAACGTGCAAGCGGGGTTGCGGACGGATTACCTCTTCCGCCTGGCCGGTCAGCATGGCGGCTGGGTGATCGGGACCGGCGATTTGAGTGAACTTGCACTGGGATGGTGCACCTATGGCGTCGGCGATCACATGAGCCATTACGGTGTTAACTCGGGCGTACCCAAAACCCTTATTCAGTACCTGATCGGCTGGACGACCCGGACGAAGCAGTTCGACGACGGGGTTGAACAGGTGCTCGGCGATATCCTCGATACCGAAATCAGTCCGGAGCTCGTTCCTGCGGGAGAAGACGGCGAAATCCAGAGCACGCAATCGATCATCGGGCCTTACGAGCTTAACGACTTCTTCCTTCATCACATTATTCGCTGGGGCCAGAAACCCAGCCACGTCGCCTTTCTCGCTTGGCATGCCTGGAAAGACGCGGAGCAAGGTCTCTGGCCCATAGGTTTTCCCGAAGATGCGAAGAACGAATATGAACTGGCCATCATTGCAAAATGGCTGCGAAATTTTCTGAAGCGCTTTTTCGGTTTCAGTCAGTTCAAGCGAAGCGCCTTGCCGAACGGGCCAAAGGTTTCCGCGGGCGGTTCGCTGAGCCCACGAGGTGATTGGCGGGCACCCAGCGATGCCGTTGCCGACATTTGGCTGGCTGAATTGGATGCTGCACTTCCACGGGACGACGGCTGATCATGCCGGTACGAGCCTTGGTCATAATGATGCTGTGCAATGTGGTCTGGGCGCTCAACGTCGTCGTCAGCAAGGTCGCGATCGCAGACCTCGGCACGCCGCCACTATTCTATGCCTTGCTACGATCGATCATTATTGCAGTCGTGCTCATCCCGTTGCTGCGGCCGCTGCCCGACAAACTGTGGCGCGTCTTGCTGGTCGGTCTGGCGATCAGTGGCGGGTCCTTTGCGCTGTTGTTCATGGGTCTTGCCACTGCCAGCCCGTCTGCAGCGGGTGTGGTAAGCTTGACCGGTGCGCCGATGACGGTCCTGTTTGCCATCATATTTCTTGGCGAACGTATTCGGTGGCGCCGTGGGCTCGGTATCGGGCTGGCGTTCGGCGGCGTCCTGTTTGCAATGGCGGGGGACAATCAGATGGAAACGAGCACTGGCCTGCTGCTGGTGTTCATTTCCGCAGTCATCGGTGCATTGGGGTCTGTCTTCGTGAAGCGGCTCGATCTGCCTTCAATCCGGCTGCAGGCGTGGGCCGCTGTCGCATCGGTGGCAGTGTTGATTCCGTTCACAGTGGCGATGGAAAGCAATCAGTTCGCGGCGCTTTCCCAAGCTCCTTGGAAACTTGCTGCCTGTCTGTTCTTCGCTGCCATCATCGTATCAGTATGTGGGCACACCGCCTATTATCGCCTGCTGCAGGAACACGACGCCAATCTCGTCGTGCCTTTGACACTGTTCACGCCGATCCTGACGATACTTTTCGGCGCCTGGCTAACGGGCGATGCCATTGGCGGGCGTTTGATCACAGGCGGAGCGATAGCACTCGCAGGTGTGGCCATCATTGTATTGCGGCCGAGCGAAACATTCACCCGGCGCTTTCTGGTCAGACCAAGGTTCTGATCAATCGAGCTTGTGCGTCCAGCCGTACGTGTCCGGCACGGTCCCTTTCTGAATACCGACTAGTTTTTCACGGATCTTGTGGGTCATCTGACCCGTACCGCCGCTACCTATCGTGAATTCGCCATCCGGACTCAGAACAGTGCCGACCGGGGTTACGACTGCGGCAGTACCGCAGGCCATGGTTTCCAGTAGGCGCCCCTCAGTGGCATCTGCGCGCCATTGGTCGATGCTGTATGGTTCTTCGCGAACCTGAAGCCCCTCATCGCGCAGGAGCTGTATCAGGCTGTCGCGCGTGATGCCGGGCAGAATGGTGCCAGTTAGCGGCGGCGTAATGACACTTCCGTCGTTGAAGACGAAGAACAGGTTCATGCCACCCAGTTCCTCGATCCATTTCTTCTCGACGGCGTCGAGGAACACCACCTGATCGCAGCCATTTTCGATACCTTCGGCTTGCGGGACCAAGGACGCGGCATAGTTTCCGCCGGTCTTCGCAGCGCCCGTGCCGCCCGGCGCCGCACGGCTGTAATTGCGGCTGACCCAGATTTTGACCGGCTTGGCGCCGCCTTTGAAGTAGGGTCCGACCGGTGAGGCGATGAGGACATATTTATACTGTCGCGCCGGTCGCACGCCGAGAAATGCCTCGGATGCGAACATGAACGGACGAAGGTAAAGCGAACCATCGGGATCACCGGGCACCCAGTCACGATCTTTGGCGACAAGCTGGCTGATCGATTCGAGAAACAGTTCTTCCGGCAATTCCGGCATCGCCATCCGCCGGGCACTTTCATTGAACCGGCGCGCATTTTGCTCCGGTCGGAAAAGGGCGAGCGAGCCATCCTCTCGCTTGTAAGCCTTCATTCCTTCGAAGATCTCCTGCGCATAATGCAGGACCGCCGCTGCAGGATCGAGGCTGATCGGTTCGCGCGGGCCGAGCGTCGCCGTGTGCCATCCACCTTTGTCAGCATCGAAATCAATCACGACCATATGATCAGTGAACAGTTTACCGAAGCCGGGATCCTGCAATGCCTGCTGACGTGTTTCGCCGGGCACTGGGGCGGAGTGGGGAAGATGCTTGAAATCCATGGCCCGCGGGTAATGTGCGCTGCGAAATTTCGCAAGCGATCGGGTTGCGAGATCAAAATGAGAAGGGCAGCTCCACGCCCGTAGGTGGAACTGCCCTTCGCATGGTCAGCGGCGGGAAGTGCCGCTCACGTAGCCTCTAAAGGTATCTGCTTACCGATAGTGCTCCGTGCGGAAACTTGCCGACCTCTCTGCTGAACCATGAGACATCGGATCACCTCCTTTCGCGCTGTTTAGAGCCAAAGTACCCCGTTTCCGGGGAACAAGACCGCGTTTCGCCGCTGATCTTGAGGACATATTTGAGTCTTTCGCGGGCCTAAAACAACCCTTGAAAAAAAGTTTTCCCACGTCAGAATTGTCGTTTCTGGCTCCGAACATTCATCGAGCCGTCCTTCAGTTCCTCTTCTGGTTCACTGACGTCGGCGATCGCGAAGCGAATCCCTCAGCGGCATTCCTCGACCACGTGCGATACTTCCGCCCATGGCGGCAGGTAGATTGTGGATAAGCCGGGGACTTCCACAGCGAATCGCCCCCTGGTGATCGCCATTGCGTCGAGCAACGGATCGCGCGCGGAGACGGTGGCCACGGTGGTCGGCTGGCCGCCATCGCCCGGCCGGACTGCCAGTGTCCGATCCGCGGTTTCGGTACGGATGGTCATCCCCGACTGGCCCTGCACCTGACCAGCGCGGGTCAGAATGATCTGATTTGCCGACCGATCGCAGCGAATGGAAAACCGAGTTTCGGACGCATTTTCGCCGTATAAGGCTATTCCGCCATTCGTATCGCCGCGATAACTCCAGTCCCCTGGAGTACGGGGCTGGTCGATCCAGTTCTCGACCGGCGGCGCCTGAGGCGGAGGTGCGGGGGGCGTAGTTTGCACTGGCGTGGGCGCAGGCGCAGGTGCCGGGGTTGAATCGGGCGCCGGAACGCAGGCGGCGATGGTAAAAGTGAGCGCCAGCGCGCCACCTAGATGGGCATAGATCGGTTTCATGCAGCAACAATGCTCGCTAAGCGCCATGTTTCCAATGCCGAAAAAGAAGCGCCTTGATCAGATGCTGGTAGACCGCGGGCTCGTGGAGAGCCGTACGCGGGCCCAAGCCTTGGTAATGGCCGGTCTGGTTTTCTCCGGAGAACAGAAACTGGCAAAGCCGGGTCAGCAACTTTCCGAAGATGCACCCTTGGATGTGCGCGGACGAGATCATCCATGGGTCAGCAGAGGGGGGATCAAGCTCGCCCATGCGATCGACCATTTCGGCCTGGATCCTGCAGGGGTCACAGCGATGGATATCGGCAGTTCAACGGGCGGGTTTACCGATGTGCTGTTACAGGGCGGCGCAGATCATGTGTTCGCTATCGATAGCGGCACAAACCAACTCGCCTGGAAACTGCGGCAGGATGCCCGCGTAACGGTGCTGGAACAGACGAGCGCGCGCGTTCTGACGCCGGCGATGATCGATCGCCCGGCTACCTGGGTAGTATGCGACGCCAGTTTCATAGGGCTTTCAAAGGTGCTCGAACGGCCGCTGGAACTCGCCGAACGGGCTTGCCGTTTGGTAGCGCTGATCAAACCGCAATTCGAAGTCGGGCGTGAGGAAGTCGGCAAGAAGGGCGTGGTCAGCGATCCTGCGCTTCATCTGCGCGTTTGCGAGGAGGTGCGCGAATGGGTTGAAGGGCTTGATTTCAATGTGCAGGGAATCGTGGAAAGCCCCATCACTGGCCCGGAAGGCAATGTGGAGTTCCTGATTAGCGCCTCTCGCAATTGACCTTGAGGTATGCTTCGCCCTAGGCGCTCGTGCAATCGTATTTCACGGAGAGAGCATGTCCGCCAATATTGCCGAAATGGAACGCCGCCGCGATGCCGCACATATGGGCGGGGGGCAAAAGCGTATCGATGCGCAACATGCCAAAGGCAAACTGACCGCGCGCGAGCGGCTCGAAATCCTGCTCGATGAGGGAAGCTTCGAAGAGCTCGATACTTATGTAGAGCATGACTGTGTCGATTTCGGCATGCAGGACCAAAAGATCCCGGGCGACGGTGTGGTTACCGGGGCAGGCACGATCAATGGCCGGCTCGTCTATGTTTTTTCCCAGGATTTCACAGTCTTTGGTGGCTCTCTTTCCAAGCGCCATGCGGAAAAGATCTGCAAGGTCATGGACACCGCGATGAAGGTGGGCGCCCCTGTTATCGGTCTCAACGATTCTGGTGGTGCGCGCATTCAGGAAGGCGTCGCTTCGCTCGGCGGTTACGCCGAGGTGTTCCAGCGCAACGTCTTGGCAAGCGGCGTGGTACCACAAATCAGCCTCATCATGGGGCCGTGCGCGGGTGGTGCGGTTTACAGCCCCGCCATGACTGACTTCATCTTCATGGTCGAAGACAGCAGCTATATGTTCGTCACTGGACCAGATGTGGTAAAGACGGTGACAAACGAAGTGGTCACGCAGGAGGAGCTTGGCGGTGCGAAAACGCATACGACCAAGACCTCTGTCGCCGATAACGCCTTCGAAAACGACATCGAGACCCTGCTCGCAACGCGTAATTTCGTCGATTACCTCCCGCTATCCAACCGGGAGGACGTGCCCGAGCGGCCTACCAGCGATGCCTGGGATCGCGAAGAGCCAAGCCTCGATACGCTGATCCCCGATAACGCTAACCAGCCGTATGACATGCACGAAGTCATCAGGAAGACGCTAGACGAAGGCGACTTCTTCGAGATCCAGCCCGCCCATGCAGGCAATATCATCTGCGGTTTCGGCCGGGTGGAAGGGCGCACGGTGGGCGTGGTGGCGAACCAGCCAATGGTACTGGCGGGCGTGCTCGACATAAACTCGTCCAAAAAGGCTGCGCGTTTCGTTCGTTTTTGCGACGCTTTCGAAATCCCCATACTGACTTTCGTCGATGTGCCCGGTTTTCTTCCCGGGACCAGCCAGGAGCACAACGGCATCATCAAGCATGGGGCGAAGCTGCTGTTCGCCTATGCCGAAGCGACAGTTCCCAAGATAACCGTGATCACGCGCAAGGCTTATGGCGGCGCATACGACGTGATGGCATCGAAGCACCTGCGCGGCGATTTGAACTACGCATGGCCGACGGCGGAAATCGCGGTGATGGGCGCAAAGGGTGCGGTGGAAATCATTTTCCGACAGGACCGTGACGATCCGCAAAAGATCGCCGACAAGACCCAGGAATACGAAGCCCGCTTCGCCAATCCTTTCGTGGCTGCGAGCCGCGGTTACATCGACGAAGTCATCTACCCGCACTCCACAAGGCGGCGCATCGCACTCGGTCTGCGCAAGTTACGGACAAAGCAACTCGAGAACCCGTGGAAGAAGCACGATAACATCCCGCTCTGAGGGCCCCATGAGCGATATCTGGACTCAGCTGTCTTCGCCTTTGGGCCGAATTTTCCTGATACTTCTGATTGCGGGAGCGTTCGCCTTCTTGGCAAATGTCACCTACGACTTCGGTGCGTTACTTCACGAAATATTCTGCCCCACACATGGAATGGTATTCTCATGAAACTTGGCCGTCTCAACCACATTGGCGTCGCAACGCCATCGATCGAGGAATCGATCTCCTATTATCGTGATGTCATGGGTGCGGGAAGAATACGCGATCCGTTCGAGATGGAGGAGCAGGGTGTAAAGGTCTGTTTCGTCGACACACCGGGCGAGAATGGGACTTTCGGAACGCAGATCGAATTGATCGAGCCGCTTGGCGAAGACTCGCCCATCCATGGTTTTCTCGCGAAGAACCCGGCAGGCGGGCAGCATCACCTGTGCTACGAAGTCGAGGACATCGACGAAGCGCGCAGCTGGTTCGAAGGGCTGGGCAAGCGTATTCTCGGGCCTACGCGCATAGGTGCGCATGGCTCGCCAATCTTCTTTCTGCACCCCAAAGACATGATGGGTCAGCTGACCGAAATCATGGAGACGCCCAAGGACGACACGCACTGGTCGAACTGACCGGCGTGTAGAGAGAGGATCACGATGCTTTTATACGACAGCCCGAATCCTGCGCCAAATCCGCGCCGCGTGCGTATCTTCGCCGCCGAAAAGGGTATTGAACTTTCATCGAAGGAAGTGTCGATCCCCAAGCGCGAACAGAAAGCGCCAGATTATGTGGCCAAGAACCCCAGAGGCCAAACGCCAATTCTGGAGCTCGACGACGGAACAGTGATCGCCGAAAGCGTAGCGATCATGCGGTATCTGGAAGCAGAACACCCCGATCCGCCATTGTTTGGAACCACGGCACGTGAAATTGCCGAAATCGAAATGTGGAATCGCCGGGTCGAGATGATCCTCATGCCAGCCATTGCTGCGGTTTGGGTTCACACGCACCCATTCACCGCGGCGCTTCTTGGCCGGAACGTCGAATGGGGAGAATCCAACCGACCACGCGTTGTAGAAGGCATGCGCTTTTTCGATGGATCGCTCGAGGGACGCGAATATCTGGCTGGGGGGGGCTTTTCTGCCGGCGACATCCTCTTGCTGACGACTGTCGATTTTGCAAAATTTATAGGTCTCGAAATGCCGAGCGAATGTGCAGATCTTCTCCGGTGGCACGAACGCGTTTCCGCCCGGCCAAGCGCTTCAGCCTGAGTTCCGCACGGCGCGGCAAAGGGCTTGCGCGCCATATCGTTCGCAGCCAAGCTCGGTTGCTAAACGCAACGTTTGGGAGAGACGCGTGAGCTACGAAACCATTATCGTCGAAAAGGACGGGCCGCTTACCACCATCACGCTAGATCGGCCTGACCGGCTGAATGCGATGGCACCGCAGATGGCGGACGAACTTAGCGAGGCTCTCTACGACTTGGGCGACAGCCGCGCTGTGCTGATCACCGGGGCAGGCAAGGGTTTTTGCTCTGGTGCCGACCTCGCAGCGCGGGGGGAGCGTAGTGCCTTGAACAGCAAGGGCGGAAGTCACCGGGCTTTGCAGAACCATTACAACCCGGCAATCAACATGGTCCTGCGCGCGCCGGTTCCGGTTATATGTGCCGTAAATGGTCCTGCGGCCGGCGTAGGATGCAGCCTCGCGCTGGCCGGCGATTTCGTAATCGCTGGGAAAAGCGCTTACTTCCTTCAGGCCTTCGTCAACATTGGCCTCGTGCCGGATGGCGGATCGACTTGGCTTCTCGCGCGCGCAATTGGTCGTGCACGTGCCACCCGCATGATGATGCTGGGCGAAAAGATCGGTGCCGGTCAAGCAGAGGATTGGGGCCTGATCTACAAGGCATGCGAAGACGATGCTCTGATGGAAGAGGCGAGGGCGCTCGCCTTGAAGCTCGCCAATGGTCCCACGCTTGCCTATGCAACGATGAAGCGTAATATTGCGACCGCACTCGATGGCAGCATCACGGAAGTCCTTCTGGCCGAAGCCGAAGGCCAACGTCTGGCAGGCGCCAGCAAGGATGCGATGGAGGGCGGTATGGCTTTCCTTGAAAAGCGCAAACCGGCATTCAAGGGCGAGTAATTCGCCCGCCGGTCCTTCCCCTGTGCATACGATTGTGTTTAGGGACCCCGCATGACCGACAAGCCGACTTATGAAGACTGGAAGCCCCTCGCCGACAAAGAAGTGAAGGGGCGCGATCTGACCTGGCATACGCCCGAAGGCATCGCCGTTAAGCCACTTTACACAAGTGAGGACACCGCCGATCTCGAACCTGGCGTCCCCGGTATCGCGCCGTTTACCCGTGGCCCCTATGCCTCGATGTATACCGGACGTCCTTGGACAATCCGGCAGTATGCGGGCTTCTCCACCGCGGAGGAATCGAACGCCTTCTATCGCCGCAATCTTGCCGCGGGGCAGAAAGGGCTGAGCGTTGCTTTCGACCTCGCGACGCATCGTGGGTACGACAGCGATCACCCCCGCGTGGTCGGCGATGTCGGCAAGGCTGGCGTCGCGATCGACACCGTTCGTGACATGGAAATCCTCTTCGACCAGATCCCGCTCGACACAATGAGCGTGTCGATGACGATGAACGGCGCAGTGATCCCGGTTCTTGCGTTCTACATTGTCGCGGCAGAGCGTCAGGGTGTCAGCCAGGACAAGCTTTCGGGGACCATCCAGAACGATATCCTCAAGGAGTTCATGGTCCGCAATACTTATATCTACCCGCCCGAACCGAGTATGCGGATCGTTTCGGACATCATCGCATACACCTCGGCCAACATGCCGAAATTCAACAGCATTTCGATCTCGGGCTATCACATGCACGAGGCTGGGGCCACGGCGGTGCAGGAACTGGCCTTCACAATCGCTGACGGCAAGGAATACGCCAAGCGTGCGATGGAAGCGGGGCTGGATATCGACGCCTTCGCACCGCGCCTGTCCTTCTTCTGGGGCATCGGCATGAACTTTTTCATGGAAGTCGCCAAGATGCGCGCGGGCCGTGCGCTTTGGCATGAAGTTATGGAAGGGTTGGGGGCGAAGTCCGAAAAGTCGAAAATGCTGCGCACGCACTGCCAGACCAGTGGCGTAAGCTTGCAAGAGCAGGATCCTTACAACAACGTCATCCGCACCACGATCGAGGCGATGGCCGCGGTTCTGGGAGGCACGCAGTCGCTGCACACGAACGCTCTCGACGAGGCGATTGCGCTGCCGACTGATTTCAGTGCCCGTATCGCGCGTAACACGCAGCTGGTGATCCAAGAAGAAAGCGGCATAACGAATGTCGCGGATCCGCTAGGCGGCAGCTATTATGTCGAAAGCCTCACGGCCGCCCTGCTCGAGCAGGCGCGTGCGTTGCTGACGGAAGTCGAAGCGGCGGGCGGGATGACCGAATATGTCGCCAGCGGTAAGCCAAAGGCGCAGATTGAGGAAGCGGCTGCGGCCAAGCAAGCCTCCGTCGACCGGGGCGAGACCGTCATCGTCGGTGTAAACAAATATCGCCGCGACAAGGAAGACGAGATCGACACGCTCGATGTCGACAACCATGCGGTGCGTCGCAGCCAGATTGCGCGGCTGGAGAAAGTACGCGCGGATCGGGATGAATTCGCGTGCAAGGCCGCGCTCGATGCGCTCGCCAGAGGGGCGGCGCAGCGACAGGGCAATCTGCTTGGCCTGGCGGTTGAAGCGGCCCGTCACGATGCGACGCTCGGTGAAATATCCGCTGCGATGGAAGACGCGTATGGGCGCTACGACACCATGCCAAAGCCTGTGCGCGGGGTCTATTCCGCGGCTTATGCCGAAGATGATCGTTATGCGCAGGTTGTCGAAGGTGTGAGGGCGGTCGAACGGCGCCTCGGGCGTGCGCCAAAGCTGATGGTGGCCAAGATGGGCCAAGATGGTCACGACCGCGGCGCTAACGTCATTGCCAGCGCCTTTGCCGACATGGGCTTCGAAGTGGTATCGGGCCCGCTGTTCCAGACGCCTGCGGAAGCAATGGATCTTGCACTGGAAAACGAAGTCGATGCGATCGGCGCCAGCAGCCTTGCGGCAGGCCATAAGACACTCATTCCCGAACTGATCGACCTGCTGAAGGAAGCTGGCCGCGCCGACATCAAGGTGATCGCCGGCGGCGTTATCCCGCAAAAGGATTACGAATTCCTCCGCGATGCTGGAGTGCAGGGTATCTACGGCCCTGGCAGCAACGTGGTCGAATGTGCGGCGGATGTGCTGCGCCTGCTGGGCCACAACATGCCGCCAGCCGGCGAGGATCTGGACGAGGCGGCGGAGTGATAACCCTCAATTCGTCAATGCGAGCAACGCGAAGCAATCTGGGGCGCTGGTCTATGGATTGTGGGGTGGCCCTCCGGGCCGTCTTCGACTCTGCGGGCGGTTTCTCGCGATGACGAGGGACGGTGGCAGACTGTGGGCTGGGCTGAGACTAACGCTCAAGCTCTCGCTCGGCTCTATCGCCGTCATGATCCTCGCGATCATTCATTTCTACGCCATCTTCTTCCTACCTGCAATTAGCTACAGGACGCTTGGAACAAACTTGGAATGGCCCACAATTGGCGTTGTGTTTGTATCCTTTCTGATTTCGACAACCTTTGCCATTAACGTGATAGTGAAGCTCAAAGTATGACCCAAATCCGCACCGACTGGACCCGCGAGGAAATCGCTGGCCTGTTCGACCTTCCTTTCACCGAGCTGCTGTTCCGCGCCGCCACGGTCCACCGCGAATTCCATCCCCCCGAACAAGTTCAACTCTGCACTTTGCTCTCAATCAAGACCGGAGGGTGTCCCGAGGATTGCGGCTATTGCTCGCAGTCGGTGAAGGCCGATAGCGGGGTCGAGGCGACCAAGTTGATGGACGTGCGCGCCGTGCTGCAATCGGCGGCGCAAGCGAAGGATGCGGGCAGCCAGCGCTTCTGCATGGGTGCGGCCTGGCGCAATCCCAAGGACCGTGACATGCCCGCCATCGTCGAGATAGTGAAGGGTGTGCGCGATATGGGTCTCGAAACCTGCATGACGCTCGGCATGCTTACGCCAAAACAGGCGGAGATGCTCAAGGAAGCGGGCCTCGACTACTACAATCATAATGTCGACACGGGCCCGGAATACTACGAGCGTGTGATATCCAGCCGCAAGTACGAGGACCGGCTCGACACGCTACAGAATGTGCGCGATGCGGGGATCAACGTGTGCAGCGGCGGGATCGTCGGCATGGGCGAAACGCGCGAAGATCGCGTCGGCTTCGTCCATACGCTCGCTACGCTGGAACGGCATCCCGAGAGCGTGCCGGTCAATGCGCTGGTGCCGGTCAAGGGCACGGTGCTGGGCGACATGCTGGCTGACACGCCACTCGCCAAGATCGACGATATCGAATTCGTCCGCACCGTTGCCGTGGCACGCATCTGTATGCCGATGAGCATGGTGCGTCTCTCTGCCGGGCGCGAGAGCATGAGCGAAGCCACCCAGGCACTCTGCTTCTTGGCCGGGGCGAACTCGATTTTCACCGGCGACAAATTGCTGACCGCGCCCAATGCCGGCGACGACAGCGACGGCGCCCTCTTCGCCAAGCTTGGTCTGACCCCGCTTTTGCAGGAAGAGCCGATGCGAACGCGCCCCGTCATGGAACCGACTGAGTGATCTTCGCCGCTCTTTTCTTGCTGGCTCAAGCGCCTGACGCGGTGGCGGAATGTACGGACCCCAATACACAAGGGGAGATGAATGCGTGCGCCAAGCAGGATTTCGACCGTGCCGACGCTGAACTGAATGCTGTGTGGAAGAAGGTGGGCGGCTGGGCAAAAAACGCCGATGCGAAATTGGACAGAGGTGATGGGCAATCGGGCTACGCAGAAAGCCTGCTCGCCGCCCAGCGAGCATGGTTGACCTACCGCGATGCCCATTGCCGTTTGGTGAGCTTCGATGCACGCGGTGGCTCGATGCAACCGCTCCTGATTAATAACTGCCTGGCTGAACTGACAGAGAATCGCACTGCTGAGCTGCGCGAACTTCTCGTCAATCAGGTTTCGGGCGAGCCCAAGACTTTACCGGAGACTTAGCGTGTTCAAGAAAATTCTAATCGCCAATCGCGGTGAAATCGCTTGCCGGGTCATCAAGACCGCGCGCCGGATGGGTATCGCAACCGTCGCCGTTTATTCCGATGCAGATGCGCGTGCGCCTTTCGTGAAAATGGCGGATGAAGCGGTGCATATCGGCCCCGCCCAAGCTTCCGAAAGCTATCTTGTCGCAGACAAGATCATTGCTGCCTGCAAGCAGACTGGCGCCGAGGCCGTACACCCGGGCTATGGCTTCCTGTCGGAACGAGCGAGTTTCGTGGAAGCCTTGGCGAAAGAAAACATCGCATTCATCGGCCCGCCTGCCGAAGCCATTGCCGCCATGGGCGACAAAATCGAAAGCAAGAAAATCGCTCAAGAGGCGGGGGTCAACACCGTGCCCGGTTCGGGCGGCGCCATCGCCGATACGGCAGAGGCGCTCGAATGGGCGAACCGGATCGGCTATCCGGTAATGATGAAGGCCAGCGCTGGCGGCGGCGGCAAGGGCATGCGCCTGGCGTGGAACGATCAGGATGTGAAGGATGGCTTCGAAGCGACACAGCGCGAAGGACTGAACAGCTTCGGCGACGAGCGCGTCTTCATCGAGAAGTTTATCGAAGACCCGCGTCACATCGAAATCCAGATCCTCGGCGACCAGCACGGAAATGTGATCTACCTCAACGAACGTGAATGTTCGATCCAGCGCCGCCACCAGAAGGTGGTCGAAGAAGCCCCGTCGCCCTTCGTTACGCCGAAGATGCGCAAGGCCATGGGCGAACAATGCGTCGCACTGTCCAAGGCCGTCGGTTATTACAGTGCGGGTACGGTAGAACTCATTGTTTCGGGCGCGGACAAGACGGGCGAAAGCTTTTACTTCCTCGAAATGAACACTCGTCTGCAGGTAGAACATCCGGTGACCGAAGCGATCACGGGCGTCGACTTGGTCGAGCAGATGATCCGTGTTGCAGCCGGCGAAAAGATCGAACTGACTCAGGACGACGTGAAGATCGACGGTTGGGCGATAGAGAACCGGGTCTATGCAGAAGATCCTTACCGAGGCTTCCTGCCATCCACCGGCCGCCTCGTGCGCTATCACCCGCCGGTCGAGCCCTGGGCGGACGATGGATCGGAAAACGGGCGCCGCGGCGTCGACGGCATTCGAGTGGACGACGGGGTGTTCGAAGGCGGTGAGGTCTCGATGTTCTACGACCCCATGATTGCAAAGCTGGTTACCTGGGGCGAGACGCGCGACGACGCTGCCGATCTCCAGATTGCCGCTCTAGATGCGTTCAGGATCGAAGGCTTGGGTCACAATGTCGATTTCCTCAGCGCGATCATGCAGCATCCGCGTTTCCGCTCGGGCGAACTGACCACCGGCTTCATCGCGGAAGAATATCCCGAAGGTTTCGAAGGCGCTCCGGCCGATGATCGTCTGACGAGCGTACTCGCAGCCGTGGGCGGGGTCATCGCTACGGCGGATGCCGACCGGGCACGGCGCATCGAAGGGCAGTTGTCGGACGATCTCTATGCTCCGGGTGACTGGACCATTCGTATCGGCGAGCGCGAAGAGGGTTCGACGAGCTACGACGTGCGGCTGGAGGAAAACGCGCTGACGGTCGATGGTGAGCAAGTCACGATCGAGATGCAGTATACGCCAGGCGAGCGAATGGTGGATGTCGCGCTGTTTGAAAACGGCGCGGGCGAAGATGCCGAGCCGATCCAAAGCTACACATTTCAGTTGAAGCCGACGCGTACCGGTTATGCCGTGACAACGCGCGGGGCCACGCATCATTTGCGGATCCTGCAAACACGTATCGCCCATCTCGCATCGCATATGATCGAGAAGACCCCGCCGGACCTTTCCAAGATGTTGATCTGCCCCATGCCGGGCCTGCTGGTGAAGCTGCATGTTGGCGAGGGGGATGAAGTCCAACCCGGCCAGCCGCTTGCGACAGTGGAAGCGATGAAGATGGAAAACATTCTGCGGGCCGAAAAGCAGGCTACGATCGGCAAGATCAATGCCGAAGAAGGCGATAGCCTCGCCGTGGACGAAGTCATACTCGAACTGGAATAGGTCTTAGCCCGCGAAGGGCTTCAAGCCTTTCGCGGGTCAGATCGCCCCTATTAGAACATCGATCTTGCTCATTTTACGAGCGGCATGGATTTTTAGGTTAACGGCCTTCCAGCGATCGCCCAACTAACCGATACTACGCTCCTTCGAGTCGCTTCTGAACGCAATTACAGGAGCATCAAATGGCACAGCGGGGCACAGGGTTTTTCGATCGCAAAGGGCAGTATTTTAAGACTCCCGAAGAAGCGACGGTGAGCGATCTTGCCGGGATTCTCGGGAAAATAGGCGATGGTGAAAGCCTCGCTCCGGGGATTGCTCACACCATCCTTCAACGGCGTAGCGAAATCGAACGATTGCTGGCCGAGCACGATTCAATGATGGCAGATTACCAGCCGATCGCTTCGGGCAGGATGATGCGGCTGGAGCCTCGGGCAGGCTAGCCAAGCGCCTCCTGCGACAGCTCCGCGCTCGCGTCACGAGAGCGCGACGTTCTCCGGCTCGGCGTCGCGCATCAGGCGCGGTGCCAGCAGTAGCTTGAACAGGAGGAAGACAGCGCCCGCTGTCGCGGCAAAGCCCATGTGCATCAGCCAGAACTGCGTGATCGGCATCGTCTCGAACCAGCCCCCGACGTAACCGACAATGGAATTTCCGGCGAAGAAGGACAGGTAATACAGGCCGATCACGGTCGCGTTGATCTGCTTTGGTGCAAGGCGGGCGAACAGCGCAAGGCTCACCGGCAGCATGTGCGCAAAGCCGATGGCGTTCACGATATGGAACATTACTGGCCAGAAAAGCCCGATCTTCTCGCCCGGCGGTGTGGTGGCGGCGGCAAGATAGAGGCAGGCCATCCCGCCAATGGAGAATAACGATCCGATGATGATCTTCGTCAGTTCGTCTGGCTCCGTCCACTTGGTCTTCCACCAGCGATAGAACCCGGCGACGATGGCCAGAAAACTGACCGATACGATCGCATCCAGTGACACGAGCCAGCTGGTAGGAAGCTTCTCGCCGCCCCAGTAAAGCGCAAACTGCTGATCTCCCCATACCAGATAGGCATTGAATATCTGGTTGTTCGGCACAATGGCGAGCGCGAGGACGGGGATGAGAAGAATAAGAGCTGATGTCGCCAGCCAGTCTTGCCGCGTCATGGGTTCGCGCGGTTTCTTATCCGTTTTTGCCGCAGCCTTGCCGGGAACATCGAAATGCTCCTTGGGCAGATATTTCTGACCCGCGAGATAGATTGCGAGGCCGATCAGCATGCCAATGCCCGCCGCGCCGAACCCCCAGTGCCAACCCACCTTTTCACCCAGCGTTCCAACGATGAAGGGGGAGGCGATCACACCGGCGTTGATGCCGAGATAGAAGATCTGGAATGCATCGGCCCGCCTCAGGTCGCCCGGTGAGTAGAGGCTGCCGACCTGGCTGGCGATATTGCCCTTGAACAGCCCCGAACCGACGATCAGGCAAAGCAAAGCCAGCAGGAACGTCACGTTGAACGCCATCAGGAAATGGCCCAGCGCCATGACGATCGCACCAAGCAGCACGGTGCGTCTCTTTCCCAGTATTCTATCGGCGATCCAGCCGCCGAAAATGGGCGTCAGATAGACGCTCGCGGCATATGTGCCGAAGATGGCGCTGGCGAAGGGTTGGCCGTCGATTCCGCCATACAACGTTCGAAGCTGCTCGATCCCTGCAACGCTGCCAACCTCTTCCGGTTTGAGCAGGAAATTGACCATGTAGAGCACGAGCAGCGTCTGCATGCCGTAATAGGAAAACCGCTCCCACGCTTCCGTGAAGGCGAGGTAGCCAAGACCTTTGGGATGTCCGAGGAAACTGCGATCCTCGGGGTCGTACAGCCGGAGTTCGGGAGTCGCTTCGGCGACGGTCATGCGCGCATCCTCACCTGCAAGAGGCCGCCGGGATAGCGGCGCACCCCAATTGTGTCCCGCGATTTTGAAAGTCGTTCGTAGAAAATTGCTGCGCGTTCGACACGCAGCATTGCACCTGCTCAGTGAGCTTGAAGTTGCTCGTCGAGAAAGGCTGCCACATCCTCCAGCCGGACCTCGCGATCGAGAAATGCAGACCCGATGCCGCGCAAAAGTATGAAGGGCAGGATGCCTGCATCCATCTTCTTGTCATGCTGCATATGATCGGCAAGATCGCCGCCGCTGCATGCCAGTTCCAGCGCGGATATTTCCGCTGGCAGACCCGCGGCATCGACCGCATGTGTAACGCGTTCGGCGTCTTCGCCGCACATCAGACCGCGTCGCGCAGAATATCGCGCCGCCAGCACCATGCCCATCGCCACAGCCTCTCCGTGGAGAAGCTTGTCGGAAAATCCCGTCTCGGCTTCCAGGGCATGGCCGAAGGTGTGGCCCAGATTGAGCAGGGCTCGTGCGCCGCTCGTCTCCCGCTCATCCTCGGCGACGATCCGCGCCTTGGCCGAAACACTTCTCGCCACGGCGTCCTCCAATGGCGCTTGCTCCATTCCCAAGACCGCATCGCCATGCTCCTCCAGCCAATCGAAAAAACCGCGATCGCCAAGGACGCCGTATTTGAGAACTTCGGCATATCCGGCGCGCATCTCGCGCTGGGGGAGGGTAGAGAGGGTTCCGAGGTCGGCAAGCACAAGGGATGGCTGGTGGAAAGCTCCAACCAGATTTTTTCCTGCAGGTGTATTGATCGCCGTTTTCCCTCCAACCGAACTATCGACCTGCGATAACAGTGTGGTCGGAAGCTGGACGAAGCCGCAGCCGCGTTTGAGAATGGCGCACGCAAAGCCAGTCAGGTCACCGACGACCCCGCCGCCCAATGCAAAGACGTGATCTCCGCGCTCGACATTTTGCGCCAGGAGCCAGTCTGTAAGACAGGCAAGGCTGTCCCAGCTTTTCGAGGCTTCGCCGGGGGCGACATCAAACCAGCGCGGTTCGATTCCTGCCAACTCTAGCGAGCGCGAGACCGCATCGCCCCAGTTCGCACGAGCATTGATATCAGCCACAATGCAGACGTGGCGCTTGCGAAGAAACGGCTCTGCTTCGGTCGCGATGCTTTGAAGCAGGCCATGGCCCACCCGAACCTCATATTCCCGGCCTGCCAGTTCGACGGGGATTATAGCCATGCGTCGATTGCCTCCAGAATGCGCTCCGCCGTTTCGGCGTGGGGTCCGTTATTGGTCAGCACATGGATCGGCGCTTCGGCATAGGCCGCGCTACGCTGATCCTTCAATTTGGCGAGTATCTCGCGGGGGTCGCCCGTCCGCAGCAGAGGGCGGTCATTGCGCCGCGAGGTTCGCTCGACCAGCGTGTCGACATCGCAATCCAGCCACACCGCAATAGCCTGACCCAGAATTATTCCCCGCGTTTCGGGATCGACGAATGCGCCGCCACCCGTTGCGATTACGCCGTGGGCTTCGCCCATGAGCCGTGCGATCACGCGCCGCTCGCCATCGCGGAAATAGGCTTCCCCATGTGTTTCGAAAATCTCGCTGATGGTGCGATTGGCCGCGCGTTCTATCTCTTCGTCGACATCTATGAAATCTGTGCCGAGAATGGCAGCGAGTCGGCGTCCGACCGTTGATTTGCCCACGCCCATAAGACCCACCAGCACGACCGGCCGGTCTATCCGCCGGGCAATGCCACCGATCTCGGCAGGGGTGAGGCTGATCGCATGGGTCATTGCCGCCGTGCCTAGAACTGGGCTAGGGCGCGGGCAAGGTATCAGCACTTGGAGCGGGACGCGAAAAACTTGGCTATGAGCGGCAGGAAGGTTGGCGGCGTATTGGCTGTGCTGTTCGTGGCGTTGCTGATCGCAGCGTTGATCGACGGCGGCGAGGAACCGTTACACCCCATCGAACAGACGATCGATGTGCCGGAGGCGGCACGATGAAATCGGCATGGTTGATAGGCGGCGCAGCGCTCGCGCTGACGTCGGCAATGGTCTGGGCACAGGAAGCGCCGGTCGATTTGCTGCCGCCTGGTTTCGATGATCCCGCGCCGAGCCCAAGTCCTGCCCCGGCACCGCAGCCGAGCCGTGCACCGGCACCGACCCAGGGCAGTACCCCGCAACCGACGGCGACCCAATCTGGAGAGATCGTCCAGCCCCTGCCGGTGGAAGCGGCGCCATCGGGCGCGAATCTGGACTTGTCGGATCTGCCAACGCTGCAGGAACTTGAAGACATGTCGACCGATGAGCTCGACGAATTCCTCGGCCTCAAGCCCAAGTTCGATATTCCGCCCGCGGCCCGTCGCTCTATGGAGCGTGTAGGCGTTCTGGGTGCGGGCGAGGGCGGTCTTCCTTCGGCCTCGCTCGAAAAGCAGCCCGCGGGTCTGGTCCGGGCGGTGCTTGCCGGAACCACGCAGCCCATGGTTTCGCGCTGGGGCCATATCCTGCTTCGGCGGGCGCTGGCCAGCAGGCTTGCTGCGCCCGAGGGGATGGATCCGGTCGAATTCGCGACTCTGCGGGTCAAAGTGCTCAACGCGATGGGCGAATATGTGGTCGCTCGGGCTCTGGTGCAGGATATCGACACAGGCAATTATTCGCCGGCACTCACCAATGCGGCGGTGGAAGCGTATATAGGAAGTGCCGATGTCGTGGGTGCCTGCCCCGCGGTTCAACTCGTCCAGACAAATCGTGACGATACCGAATGGCAGATGCTGGCGGGGATCTGCAATGCCTATGCTGGCGAAACAACGCGGGCACAGAACGATCTTCGCCGTCTGCTGAACCGCACTCAGGACGATCGCATCGATGTACTTTTTGCGCAGCGCTTCGCAGGGGCGGCTGGGCGCGGTCGCCGCGCCGTTACCATCGAATGGGACGACATCAATTCCCTGACGCCGTGGCGGTTCACCATGGCAAATACGCTTGGCGAGACGATCCCGGATAAATTGCTCGACCGGGCCAATCCCCAGCTTCTGAGCATTGCGGCAATCACCCCGGCACTCACGCCCGCACAGCGCGCAGCCGGTGCCGACGTTGCCGGAACTAGCGGAATTCTATCTTCTGCAGCGATGGTCGATCTGTACAGCCAGCTTTACGCTCAGGACGGGGTGGCGGGCCCCGCAGCGCAGACCGCGTCTAGCCTGCGCGAAGCCTACGTCGGCACCAGCCCGGTGCAGCGCATCGGTGCGATCAGGGATATCTGGTCAAGTGGTGGCGATTATTCTTACGGTCGCATGGTTCTTACCGCCTACGCTGCCGCGCGTATCCCTCCGAGCAGCGATTTCAGTGAAGACGCCGGCGGGCTCATCGCGTCCATGCTCGCTGCCGGGCTCGACAGAGATGCGGTTCGCTGGTCCGGCGAAGTCGATGGCGGAAGTCAGGCTTGGGCATTGCTTGCCCTTGCTGCGCCCAACAGTTCCACTGGCATCAGCAGCGGCGATATCGACAGCTTTATCGACGATGATAGCTCGTCGGGGCAGCGCAAATCGCGCATGCTGGTCGCTGGGCTGGCCGGGTTGGATAAAATCGGCGAGGGCGCGCTGGATCAGTATGATGGGCGCCTCGGTGTGAATATAACGGCAGAAAGTCGCTGGACCCGCATGATTGATCAGGCTGCCGCAGTGAATAATCGCGCTCTTGTCGCCATGCTTGCGGGCCTCGGAATGCAGGGTGCAAGCTGGGATCGCATGACGGCCCGCCATCTCTATCACATCGTATCCGCCTTGCGGCGCGTGGGACTGGACGCCGAAGCCAGGATGATCGCCGCGGAGGCCGTGGCGCGCGCCTGATGTGAGCGCGATTCCCGATTTCCTCGCCATGCTTGCTGCCGAACGGGGCGCGGCGCGCAATACGATTCTCGCTTATGGCCGTGACCTGGAGCAGGCCGAGGAACTGATCGGTTCGAACTTGGACACGGCAAGTTCTGCGCAGCTGGCCAAACTCGGCGCAGGCTGGTCCGACCTTGCCCCCTCGACAATGGCGCGGAAGGTTTCGGCCTTGCGACAGTTTTTCGGCTTTCTGGTGGATGACGGGTTGCGAGATGACGATCCGACCCATGCGTTGCCGCGACCCGCGACCCGCCGTCCTCTGCCAAAGATACTGTCGCACGAAGAGGTCGAATCGCTTTTCACGGCAGCAGAAGAGGCTGCGCAGACAGATAGTCCCACCGCCGTGCGTCTACTGACATTGCTGGAAATGTTGTACGGATCGGGCTTGCGGGCGACCGAGCTCGTGTCGCTACCCGTATCCGCGGTACCGCGCGATTCCCCTTTTCTTACCGTGATCGGCAAGGGTGGGCAGGCGCGGATGGTGCCCGTCAGCCACCGCGCGGACAAGGCCCTCAAGCGCTGGCTTGCCTTGCGCGATCTCAGTTCGAGATGGCTGTTCCCCTCGCGCACCGGCCACCTTTCTCGAGTGCGCCTGTTCCAGATACTGAAGGATTTGGCCGTTCGTGCCGATCTGCCCCCCGAAAAGCTGAGTCCTCACGTCTTGCGCCATGCCTTTGCAACTCATTTGCTTGAGGGCGGCGCGGACCTTCGCGCACTGCAGACATTGCTGGGCCACTCCGATATTTCGACCACCCAAATCTATACGCATGTCGATGCTGCGCGGCTCGTCAGGCTCGTCAACGAAAGGCACCCGCTTGCACGCGGGCGTCGTTCGGACTAGCGCACGGCCATGATTTCCTACCTCGAATTCGAGAAACCCGTCGCCGAACTGGAACAGCGCATCGCAGAACTGCGCAGCGCAGCCGATGGCGACGATGTCGATATCTCTACCGAACTCCACCGTCTCGAGCAGAAGAGCGCCGATCTTTTGGCGAGCACGTACGAGTCGCTCAGCCCCTGGCAAAAGACACAAGTCGCCAGGCATCCCTCACGCCCTCATTTCCGTGACTATGTCGAACAGGCTTTCGAGGATTTCGTGCCGCTCGGGGGCGATCGTAATTATGGTGACGACGAAGCCATTCTCGGTGGCTTCGCCAAGCTCAATGGACGCAAGATCATTCTGATCGGCCATGAAAAGGGCAACGATACGGCCAGCCGCATCCGTCACAATTTCGGGATGGGCAAACCGGAAGGCTATCGCAAGGCGATACGCCTCATGGAAATGGCCGGTCGTTTCGGACTGCCAGTGGTTACGCTCGTCGATACGTCGGGCGCGTTTCCTGGGGTCGAGGCGGAAGAGCGCGGGCAGGCGGAAGCTATTGCGCGCTCGACGGAGGCGTGTCTCGCCCTGCCGGTACCCATGGTGGCGGCAATCGTCGGCGAAGGCGGTTCGGGCGGCGCAGTCGCGCTGGCCAGCGCCGAACGTGTCCTGATGATGGAACATGCCGTATACTCGGTGATCTCACCCGAAGGCTGCGCATCGATTCTCTGGCGTACCGCAGAAAAGGCGCCCGACGCGGCAGAAGCGATGAAGGTCACCGCTCAGGATCTAAAAGGTCTCGGCGTGATCGACCGCATCGTCCCCGAACCGGTGGGCGGTGCGCACCGCGATCCCGTAGTCGCTGCCACATCTCTGGGTGCCGCGATCGCTGAAGAACTGGACATGTTGGGCGGTTACGCGCCGCATGAGCTCAAGCGTCAGCGTGAAGACCGTTTCCTGGCAATAGCTGGCTGATTTGCAGTCCGAGCGGCGGGAACAAAATTCCGCTCGTTCCGGTTCTCCTACCGTCAACGAACAACAGCGCGCGGGCGGATCATGCCGTCCCGCGCGTTCGTGTAAATCGGGGAGAATTCTTCATGTTACGCAAAAAATTTATCGCGGCGTCATCCGTCAGCGCTCTCGCACTCGCCTTGTCGGGTTGTGTTGGTGCCGGAAACATTCCCAGTGCATCGACGCCCATCACGCAGAGCGAAGCGCAAATGGGCGCCGAAGCACATCCGCAACTGCTCGCTGAATTCGGCGGTGCAATGACCGGCAGCCAAGCGCAATATGTCGAACAGGTCGGAAAGAACATCGCGGTCCATTCCGGCTTGGGGAATGCGCGCGAATCGTTCACGGTGTCTCTACTCAACAGCCCGGTGAACAATGCCTTCGCCATTCCGGGCGGTTATATCTATACCACCCGGCAACTGGTTGCTCTCATGAACAACGAAGCCGAACTTGCCGGTGTTCTCGGGCATGAAGTCGGCCATGTGGCCGCCCGCCACTCGCAGCGCCGCCAGGCGGCCGCCCAGCAGAACTCTTTACTCGGTGCGGCAGGTGCAATCCTTTCGGGTATCCTCCTCGGCAACAGCGGCGTCGGACAACAGATCTCGCAGGGGATTCTCCAAGGCTCGCAATTGCTGACCCTGAAGTTCTCCCGCTCGCAGGAACTGGAGGCTGACGGGCTCGGCATTCGTTATCTCAATCAAGCGGGCTACGATCCACGTGCCATGGCCAGCGTTCTGCAGAGCTTGGCGCTTCAGAACGCGCTCGACGCCAGGGTCCAGGGTCGCGGGAACGCGAGCATTCCTGAATGGGCATCGACCCATCCGGACCCGGCAAGCCGTGTGCAGAGTGCCCTTGCGACAGCGCAGGCTTCTGGCGCGACAGGTGGGGTCACCAATCGCGACACCTTCCTCACGCGCATCGATGGCATCACCTATGGTGACGATCCGTCGCAGGGTGTGGTCGAAGGGCGCCAGTTCATCCATCCCGAACTGCGGCTCGCATTTACTGCTCCGCAGGGCTTTTTTATGGTGAACGGCACCGACGCCGTCACGATCAATGGTCAGAGTGGGCAGGCGCAATTTACGATGGCACCGTATAGCGGTAACCTCGACAATTACGTCACAAGCGTTTTTTCTCGCCTAAGCCAGCAGCAACAGATCCGACCGCAGTCGATTCAGAAGACGACCGTCAACGGTCTTCCCGCGGCTTACGGCAGCGCGCGTGTGAATTCAGGGAATGGACAGGTCGATGTGACGGTGTTCGCCTATCAATTCGCCAATGATCGGGCTTACCATTTCCTCGCCATCACCCCGGCTGGCGGGACTTCAAGCTTCAACGAAATGTTCGGATCGATGCGGCGTATCGACGCGCAGGCAGCAGCCAATGTGATCCCGCGTGTGATCGACGTGGTAACCGTCGGCAGCGGAGATACGATCAATTCGCTGGCTAGCCGGATGGCCTATAGCGACAATCAGGTAGAACGGTTCCGTGTCCTCAACGGGCTGACGTCAAACGAGGGAATCAGCGCAGGGCAGAAGGTCAAGCTGGTGGTCCGTGGGCGCGGATTGCCAGTTCCATAGTCGAGTGAATAAAAGGGGCGACGGACCGAAGTCCGCCGCCCTTCTTTCTTCATGCTCCGGCAGCTGGAGCCGGCGTGCCAGTCATAGAGCTCGAAACCTTGGTGAACGTCGTGCTGAGGTTCGTGCCGAGGCTGCTCATGGCAGTGATTGCAGCAACTGCGATAAGTGCAGCGATCAGGCCGTATTCGATTGCGGTTGCGCCTTCTTCATTGCGGCGCAGCTTGCGGAAAAACTTCATGTGTCGTCTCCTGGTTCAGTCTTCGTACCCGGCTCGTTCCGAAATCATGGTGCGAGCAACTTGCTTCTTGCACGGCAGTGGTTGAAAAAATCCTAACTGCACGAGCATCTTTTCGCTCTCATCAAACCCCGGTCGAAGCGAGAATGGTGTCACTGATCAAGTTCCACATTCCGATGACTTCTTGCCCGAAAGTCTGCACTGCCCCGACCATGGCGAGGAAGATAAGAGCGAGGATCAGCCCATATTCGACTGCAGTGGCACCTCGCGTGTCGCGTCCCAGATCTTTAAGGAATTCGACCATTACCAGATGCCCCCATCCGTCACTTGTCCAAGCTGACCGCTCGTGATTACTTTTGGTCAGGTTAAAAAAGGGTTGAAGGCAGCACCGACTTTGGAAAAAATCCCGACATGGATCTGCGTGGCCGCATTGGCGCTGCGGGACGATAGAGGGCGCTGGCTCATGCATCGTCGGCCTCTCCATAAACATCATGGCGGCCTGTGGGAGTTTCCTGGCGGCAAGGTGGAGCCCGGCGAACGCCCGCGTGAGGCTCTCGTCAGGGAAATACAGGAAGAGCTGGGACTGTCGCTTGTGCCGCACGCCGCTCAGCCTGTCGCATTCGCCGAAGAGGATGACACGGGCAGCGCGAAGCCGATTGTCATAATGCTTTACAGTTCGGCTTGGGACGGCAGTCCGGTCGCGGCTCTCGAAGGCGGCGAAATTGCCTGGTTCAGGCCGCACGAGATCGATTTGCTGCCAAAACCCCCACTCGATATCGAACTATCTCGAAGGTTGTTCGAAAAAGGGTGATTTAGGGATTGCCAAGACTCTGGAGCCTGCCTATGTGGCGCCCTCCAAGCGCGCCCGTAGCTCAGCTGGATAGAGCACCAGACTACGAATCTGGGGGTCAGAGGTTCGAATCCTTTCGGGCGCGCCAATTTCCAAAAGCCCGCCTCCTTATCGAGGCGGGCTTTTCGATTCCCGGCTAGTCGGCCTGGTCTTCGAGCCGGTGCATGTCTTCGTCGCTGAAGCCGAAATGGTGGCCCGCCTCGTGCACGACGACATGGCGAACGAGGTCTTCCATCCTCACCCCCGTCGCACGCCATTCCGCGATCAACGGTTCGCGAAAGAGCCATATGCGCGGCGGCATCCTCCCGCTTTCCCAGATCGATCGGTCGGGCAGGGGCTCACCCTGGTACAGTCCGGACAGTTGCCAGTGATCGTCGAGATCCACGGATTCAAGCTGTTCGGGCGTCGCAAAGTCCTCGACCTCGAGAACGACGTCGCTCAGCTGACTGCGAAACTCTGCGGGAAGTCCGGCAAAGGCCGCCTCCGCCATGATCTGCATCTGCTCTCTGGAAGGGGCCGGTCGGTCATGCATGGTGATATGGATATGATTGCGCCGCAGGATCGGTTCAAGGCAGGAACCGCACTGCGTGTGACCTGTTCAGGTTTCGAAGGAGATTGATTTCATGGCTACCGCCACCGAGATTTTCGAACGACTGAAGCAGGATCACGACAAGCATAGGGAACTTCTCGACAAGCTGCTCGAGACGAGCGGCGACAGCGATGATCGTGAAACGCTGTTCGAGGAGCTGACCAAGGAACTCAAATCCCATGCCGCCGCCGAAGAGCAGGCCTTATATTCGACGATGCTCAGAAAGCCGCCGACAACGGACGAAACCCGTCATTCGGTTGCCGAACATCACGAAATCGAGGAAGCGCTGAACGATCTCGCCGCGACCGACATGTCGTCGGGCGGCTGGCTGACGAAATTCAAGACGTTCGATCATGACTATCGCCATCACATCGATGAAGAGGAAGAAGATCATTTCCCGGATTTTGCGAAATATCTCGACGATAAGGATATGGAGCACATGGAACGGGTCTTCGAGCGTCGTAAGAAAGAAGAGAAGGCAGAAGCCGAGGTGACTCCTGAGAAGAAGGAAGACGCCAAGGAATAGGGGGATAGGGGGGTTGTGAGCAAAAACGAAGAACCGGATCCGAGCCGTATCTCGCGGCTCGATCCTTCGGTCGAACCGGGCGTCTGGCGCTACGCCAAGGCATCTCGCGCCAGCGTCATCATCGATGCGGCGGATTATTTCGCTTTCATGCAGGAAGCCATGCTCGGCTCGCGCCGTCGCATCCTTCTCATCGGATGGGATTTCGATACCCGCATTCATCTCGAACGCGGGCGCCGGTGGTGGCAGCGCACCTGGAAGCGCGGTTATCCTTCAAGGCTCGGCAGTTTCATTGCCTGGCTCGCGCGGCACCGTAAACAGCTCGACATACGTCTGCTGAAGTGGAGCGTCGGCGCCTTGTCCACTATCGGTCGGGCCTCGATGTGGTGGGATCTCGCTCGCTGGGTTCGCCACCGGCAAATCAGTTTCAAGTTCGATACGGCGCACCCGATCGGCTGCACCCATCATCAGAAGATCGCGGTTCTGGACAACAAGGTCGCCGTGTGCGGCGGTATCGACATGACCGACAAGCGCTGGGACACGCGCGACCACAAGGAACACGATCCGCGGCGCAAGACTCCTCGCGGAACCGATTACGGCCCGTGGCACGATGTCAGCATGATGATGGAGGGCGATGTTGCCAAGGCTTTGGCCGATCTCGGCGGTGACCGCTGGATATGCGCCGGGGGCAATCAGTTGCCGGACGTCGAGGATGGGCCGGGCAATCCCTGGCCAAATGCCCTGACCGCGCAGTTCGAAGATGTCGAAATCGGCATCGCCCGAACCCGCGCCGCCTATCGCGACTGGGATAAGGTCGATGAGATCGCGCAGCTCTATCTCAAGCATATCGCGGGCGCCAAACGGTTCATCTACGCCGAAAGCCAGTATTTCGCTTCACGCGTGATCGCCGAAGCGATCATCGAGCGGCTGCAGGAAGACGATCCGCCGGAAATCGTGATCGTGCATCCGCGTCATGCCGATGGCTGGCTGGAACAGCAGGCCATGGACCATGCCCGCGCCGAGCTTGTCAGATCGATCGAGGAGGCCGACATGAAGGGCCGCTTCTCGCTCTGGTCACCCTTTAGCGGCGAAACGCCAATCTATGTTCATGCAAAACTGATGGTCATCGACGACCAGATCCTGCGAATCGGATCGGCCAATCTGAACAATCGCTCGATGGGGCTCGATAGCGAATGCGATGTATTCATCGATTCAACCCGTCCCGGCAACGAACATGCCGCCGATAATATTGCCGCCCTGCGCTATTCCCTCTTGGCCGAGCACTGCGGCCTGGAAGAAGCCGACATGCCCGAACTGCTCAGCCGGCACGGATCGATGATCGGGCTGATCGAAGATTCCCAAGGTAGCAAGGGGCGCACTTTGGAGCGTTATCGCCCGCCCGACCTCAACGATGTCGAAGAAACGCTGGCCCGCAGCGCCTTGCTCGATCCTGAAGACCCGGACCACATGTTCGAGCCATTTGCAAAGGGCGGTCTTTTCCGCAAGGGGAGCAGGCTTTCGCGGTTTCGCGATAAGATCAGGAGGTACAGGGGAAAGTGAGTAGCCTAGTTGGACCCGACGAGGACGATCCGCGCGCAAAGCCGCCGGTGCCCCAGCATGTCCAGGATGCCATCCGCACTCTTATCGAGTGGACCGGAGACGATCCCTCTCGCGAAGGCCTGCTCGATACACCCAAGCGTGTGGCGAGGGCATGGAAAGAATATTGCGTTGGCTACGAAGAAGACCCGGCGCAGCACCTTGGCCGCGTGTTCGAGGAAGTGGGCGGTTACAACGAAATCGTCCTGCTAAAGGACATTCCGTTCCAATCCCACTGCGAACATCACATGGCCCCGATCATCGGCAAGGCCGCCATTGCGTATCTGCCCAATGATCGGGTGGTCGGCATTTCGAAGCTCGCGCGTGTCCTTCACGGTTTTGCGCGCCGGCTTCAGGTTCAGGAACGCCTCACGGCCGAAGTCGCGGACTGCATCTGGGATAATCTTCAGCCTCAGGGCGTCGCCGTGGTCATCGACGCACAGCACAGCTGCATGACCGCACGCGGAGTCCGCACGCCTGGTGTAGGCATGGTCACCAGCCGCATGATGGGCACTTTCCTGGATGACCACCGCAGCCGCGAAGAAGTGCTCAAGCTCATGGGGTATGGGTAGCGATTGGCAGGCGGCCCCTTACCGCTAGGCGTCTTTAAACTTGCCGATCGCATGGATGTCCGGTCGACGCCGGTGATCTATTCGGCTTCTGCGATGACCAGACGCAAGGGACCCTCATAAAAGGGTCGGCTCCGCCAGTGTCCGTATTGCTTATCCCACTGACCATTCGCCAGATCTTGCGACAACCTGTCGACGAACTGCTGGACGAGGGATTGTGGCACGAGGCTCCAACTTGAACATGCGAGCCGGGCACCTTCTTCTAGGAAAGCTTCCGGTCGGCCGTAATAAGCTTCGTTGAACCCGTCGGCGCATTCCAGCGGGATAGGTACCGGCTCCACCGTAACGGTCCCGCCAAGAGCCGCCTCGATGCGCTTTAGCGGAGGGAAACGGCGTGCTTCGATCTCGCGGACCTGTGGGATGTAGTCGCTTAGCCAGTAATCCATCATCATTGCAGGATCGCACACCAAAAGGACGACCGGACCCCGAGTGACCCGGCGCATTTCCGCAAGACCTTTTTCCAGATTGGACCACTGATGCACTGTCACGGACGCCATTGACGCATCGAAGCTGTCGTCTTCAAACGGGAGGCTCTCTGCCACCGCGTCGATGGCAACTGCCAGATGGGACGGCCTCTGAGCCCTCATGGCTGCCGACGGTTCTACTGCCGTTACAAGGCAATCCGTCGGCTCGTAGGAACCGGCGCCTGCGCCGACATTCAATACCGTCTGCGCATCGCCAAGGGCACGGCGTATCTGCAATGCAATTGCGGGCTCGGGCCGACGGTAGTGACTGTAAGTCCGCCCGATCCGGCCGTAGTCGACATCGCCCGCACTGCCATCTGATAGTCTTGCCTGGCTCATGACCTCTCCCGTTCTTCCGCTGCGACTTGTAAAAGCTCTCCTGAAATTAATGAAGACAGCAGGTGACAGCGCCGATGATGGTTCCTCGTTTGAAACGACTTTCCTACAGGATCGATATCTGCTCCAGACTGGCAGATGTCCAAACGACCTGCCCATAAAGCCCGCCGTCGACCGCCATTCTTCCATCCCGCCATGCCAAGGACTCGCACCGACGGCTGGAGCGTTTCGCGCCAATGCGAATTCCTGGCGCAGCTATATGTCGCTGGTTCGGTCGGCATTGCGGCACGGCGCGTGCGAATGACACGGGCTTCCGCCTATCGGCTCCGCGATCGGGCTGATGGCGCTGGGTTCGCCTTTGCCTGGGACCATGTGCTCACGCCGCCAGGCACGGGGCACACAGCCCGCCGGGAACCGGATTGGCGGAAGGTTACAAATGAGGAGCTGATCTGCCGCGCGGAAGAGGGGCTGGTCCAGCCGGTCGTCTATCGCGGAGCAATGGTCGGTATTCGCTGGAAACCCGACATTTCCGCGGCGTTGCGACTGATGCGGAGGTCGGCGGGGGCGCCAATACGCAAAAGGGCGAGACCACCGGTCCCGCCCTTCCACGAGTTTTTAAAACAGCCCCGGTCGGTGTAAACCGGATGCCGTCGATGGACCTAGAGTTGGCCGAGCATATGTTCGGCGCTCGAAACCGAGAAGTCGCCGGGTTGTTCGACATTGAGCTGCGTCACGACGCCGTCGTCGACGACCATCGAATAGCGCTGCCCGCGTTTGCCCAGGCCGAAGCCGGAACCGTCCATGGTCAGTCCGACCGCTTCGGCGAAATCGCCATTGCCGTCGGCCAGCATGGTGATGTCGTTCGAACCGGAAGCATTGTTCCATGCGCCCATGACGAAGGCATCGTTGACCGCTGTCGCAACGATTTCATCGACGCCCTTCGACTTCAGCTCGTCGGCCTTTTCGACATAGCCCGGCAGATGGCGCGCCGAGCAAGTTGGCGTGAATGCTCCGGGGACCGAGAAGAGGGCGACTTTCTTGCCCTTGAAATACTCAGCCGCATTGACCTGTTCAGGGCCGTTCTCGGTCGCTTTGACCAGGGTTACATCGGGCAGTTTGTCGCCCACCGAAATCGTCATGTTGGAAACTCCGTCTGTCCCATCCTTGGCGCGAGGTAGGACTGTGGCCCGTGCGGCGCAAGTTCTGCCGTATAGTAAATCGGGCCTGCGCTGCGACGGGGGGCGCAGCATTGCCCTCGCGGCGGCAAGTGGCTAGGGGCGGGGCCAACAGAACGACCGGGATTTTTCTTTGCGGTCGCCAATTTCAAAGCCGAGGATTTTTTCGTGACCGATTTTACCGATTACGTCGTCAAGGACATTGCACTGGCCGAATATGGCCGCGCCGAAATCGCCATTGCCGAAACCGAAATGCCGGGGCTTATGGCCCTGCGCGAAGAATATGCGCAAAAGCCGCTCAAGGGCGCGCGCATCACCGGCTCGCTGCACATGACCATCCAGACGGCCGTCCTGATCGAAACGCTCGTGGCGCTGGGCGCAGATGTGCGCTGGGCGACCTGCAACATCTATTCGACGCAGGATCACGCTGCCGCGGCAATTGCCGCACAGGACATTCCGGTTTTCGCGATCAAGGGTGAAAGCCTGGCGGATTACTGGGACTATGTCGGCAAGATCTTCGATTGGTCCACCGATGAAGACCAGGATCAGACTGCCAACATCATCCTCGACGATGGCGGCGATGCGACAATGTTCGCGCTGTGGGGTGCCCGCATCGAGGCAGGCGAGGAACTTCCCGAGCCGCAGAACGCCGAAGAAATCGAATTCCAGCGCGCGCTCAAAGCCTTCGTTGCTGCCAAGCCTGGCTACCTGACCAATTCGGTTAAGAACATCGTCGGCGTGTCGGAAGAAACGACCACGGGCGTTCACCGTCTCTATCACCTTGCCAAGCAGGGCAAGCTGCCGTTCCCGGCCATCAATGTGAACGACAGCGTGACCAAGTCGAAGTTCGACAATCTCTACGGCTGCCGCGAATCGCTGGTCGATGCGATCCGCCGCGCTACCGACGTGATGTTGTCGGGCAAGGTTGCCTGCGTTGCTGGCTTCGGCGATGTCGGCAAGGGCTCGGCCCAGTCCCTCCGCAATGGCGGTGCGCGTGTCCTCGTTACCGAAATCGATCCGATCTGCGCACTGCAGGCCGCGATGGACGGTTTCGAAGTCGTCACGATGGAAGAAGCGGTGAAGGTCGCCGACATCTTCTGCACGGCGACAGGCAACGAGCATGTGATCACTGCCGAACACATGAAGGCGATGAAGAACATGGCAATCGTGTGCAACATCGGCCACTTCGATAGCGAGATCCAGATTTCGGCGCTCGACAATTACGAGTGGAACGAACTCAAGCCTGGCACCGATCTCGTGAAGTTCCCCGACGGCAAGGAAATCATCGTCCTTGGCAAGGGTCGCCTCGTGAACCTCGCTTGCGCGACTGGCCACCCGAGCTTCGTGATGAGCTTCAGCTTCACCAATCAGACGCTGGCCCAGATCGAATTGTGGACCAAGGGCGAAGACTACAAGAACGACGTCTATGTGCTGCCCAAGCACCTCGACGAAAAGGTCGCCGCGCTTCACCTCGACAAGCTCGGTGTGAAGCTCACCCAGCTCAGCCAGAAGCAGGCGGATTACATCGGCGTCCCGGTCGAAGGGCCGTTCAAGCCGGAACATTACCGCTACTGATTGTCGCAACTGGCGGAAATACCGTCGCATGAACGCGCGCGGGGGCATTGCACTCCCGCGCGCGTCCGCATAGCTGGCGGGTAATGGATACTTCTCCCGCACTGTTGGCCATTATCGGCCTCCTGCTGGCCTTGTGGACCGCTGGCGCCGTGTGGGTGATGTTGCGCGCGACCGGGCGCGAACAGAAATCCGTTGCCAGCCGCAAGGCGGCGCAGCGCCTTTCCCGCATGATCGAGGAAGGCCCCGCCATCCCGATGCTGGTGCGGGCCGATGGACGGATCGAGGCGCCGGACCGGCTGGCTCGCTGGATCGGTCTCGAAAAGGTGCCCGACTACCTCAGCGAACTGGCAGGCGCCGACGGCCGCGGGTTGAGCGAAGACCAGGTCGAAGAACTCACCCGCTATGTTCGCCGTACCCAGAAAACGGCCCGGCCGTTTCGGATGGCCATCACCGTATCGCCGGGGTCGGGCAAGTCGCTCGCAATGCAGGGCACCCTGGCCGATTCGGCAGTGTCGCCCGGGGGCGCGGCCCTGATCTGGGTATTCGATTTCAGCGAGAGCGAAGCCGAGCTGACCCAGCTGCGCGAGGAGGCGGCGCGTGCCCGCGAAGATTTCGGCGCACTCGTGGGTCTGATCGAAGCCGCGCCCATGCCGATGTGGTTCCGCGGTGCGGACATGCATCTACGGCTCGTCAATAAGGCCTATGTCGCTGCAGTCGGTGCCGAAAGCGCCGATCAGGTCGTCGCAGACCAGATCGATCTCGTTGAAACGGTCAACGGGCGTACCGCAGCGCAAGTCGCGCAGCAGGCAGCCGATCGCCGGCAACCTATCGAACGGATCGTAAGCGCCACGATCGACAGGGCGCGTCGCACGATGCGCGTCACCGATCTTCCACTCGTCGGCGAAGGCATTGCCGGCTACGCGGTAGATATCGAAGAAATGGAAGAGCAGGCGCGCGAATTTCGCGCCTTCCGCGAAGCCCAGCGCTCGATGCTCGACCAGCTTTCCATTGGCGTGGCCCAATTCGATTCGGCGCATCGCATGACATTTGCGAACCAGCCATTTCACCGCGTGTTTTCTCTGCCGCCCGGTGTGGTGAACGACCGGACGACATTCCAGCACATGCTGCTGATCGCCCGCGAGAATGGCCGCATCCCCGAAGTGCGCGATTTTCCGGCTTGGCGAAACGAACTCGCCGAATGGTTCCAGCACGACGAGCCGCACGAGGAAGCCTGGTCGCTATCCGACAGCACTCATCTTCGGATCGTCGCCCAGCCGCTGCCGGATGGCGGTCTCGTGATGATTGCCGAAGACCGGACGGAGCAGCTGGCCCTGTCGGCAACGCGCGATACGTTGCTGCGCACCAGAACCGCCACCTTCGACAGCCTGTTCGAAGCGCTCGCGGTTTTCGCTCCGGACGGACATCTGGAATTGTGGAACCGCGGGTTCCCCGGCGCCTGGGGTATCGATCCGGAAGCCTTGGATGGCCATCCACAAGCCGAAGACCTTTTGAATGCCGTCGCCAAAAATCTGTCCGACCCATCGGCTATTTCGCGCATCAACCAGGTGATCCGCGCCGCAACGCTGGATCGCAAGAAAAGCGATGGCCGGGTCGAACTGGCCGATGGGCGAACGCTCGATTTTACCGGTGTACCGCTTCCCGACGGCAATGGCATGCTCACTGTCCTCGATGTCACCGCCTCGCGTCAGGCCGAAGAGGCCCTGCGTGAACGCAACCGTGCGCTCGAAGAGGCAGATGCAGTGATGACCCGCTTCCTCGCCAATATGAGCTATGAATTCCGCACACCGCTGACGTCGATCGGTGGATTTGCCGAATTGCTGACAAGCGGCATCGCGGGAGATCTGACCCCGACGGCGAAGGAATATGCGCAAGCGATCTCGCTTTCCGTCGGCAAACTCACCGAACAGGTGGAGAATGTCCTCGACCTGTCGCAGTCAGAAGCGGGCTTGATGCCGCTGCGCAAGACCAAGCTCGAACTGATGCCGTTTGTCACCCAGATCGTGCGCAAGCAGGAAGACCGGATCCTCGAAGGCGGATTGACGCTCGACCTGCGGGGCGACCCCGGCAAGACGATTACTGCGGATCCGCAACAATTGCGCCGGGCCATCTCCCAGCTTCTCGACAATGCGATCAACGGGACACCGCGCGGCGGTCGTATCCTCATCGATATCGGCCGCAAGCGCGGCGAGACCAAGATCGTTATTTCCGACAACGGTCGCGGGATGAGCCAGCACGAACTTGCCCGCGCGCTGGAGGGCATCCGGATGTCGGCGGATGGAAAGGGTATCGAGCGCCGGCATGGGCTCGGAATTCCACTCGCGCGCCAGCTTGTCGAAGCGCACGGCGGCACGCTGGAAATCCACAGCCGGAAGAACGGCGGCACAACCGCCTCGATCACGCTCCCATGACCGTCCCGCTACCGGATTTGGCGGCAATGGAGGCTCTCGGGAGAAAAATTGCCGGGAAGATCGAGCCGGGTGATGTCGTGGCCTTGTCAGGCACGCTTGGCACGGGGAAGACAACGCTTGCCCGCGCCATCATTGCTGCGCTCGGCTATGAAGGCGAAGTGCCGTCACCCACTTACACCATCATCGAAACCTATGATGGATTGCGCATCCCTCTCGTTCATGCCGATTTCTACCGATTGAACCATCCCTCCGAAATCGAAGAACTCGGCCTCGACGACTATCGCGACGGAGCAGTGTTGATTGCCGAATGGCCCGACCACGCCGGAGGGTTTGCGCATGAGGCGGGATGCCTGTCTATCACGCTTGAAAAAGTGGGTGAGGGGCGCGAAGCCGTTGTATCGTCCGGCGCATCTTGGCAAAGCCGCTGGCCATGAGTGACGCTCTGCCTGAAGGCATCCATAACTTCCTTGGCAACACCGAGTGGGAAGGGGCAGAGATTGCCCCGCTTGTCGGCGATGCCAGCTTCCGCCGTTATTTTCGTCTGCGCATGGGCGGCAGGACCGCAATGCTTATGCATGCTCCGCCACCGCACGAAGACCCGAAGCCCTTTCTCCAGGTGGCGCACTGGCTCGAGGCGAATGGTATGCGCGCGCCGCATATTCTTGCGGAGAGCGCGCCCGAAGGATGGGTGCTGACCGAGGATTTCGGCGATCAGCGAATGCGCGAGTGGATCGATGAGCATCCAAAGGATGAACGTGACATCTACGCGAAAGCCATCGAAACCCTTGCCCAGTTACATCGCCTGCCTCCCGGACCGTTCCCGCTGTACGATATGGCGGTGTATCAGCGGGAGGTTGACCTGTTCGTCGAATGGTACTGTCCGGCCATGGGGCTGGTCGTAGATGCGCCGAGCTGGGCGGCAGCGTGGGAGGAAGCACTCGCGCCCTTGATGAAGGGCCAGAACCCCGGCGTTACGGTTTTGCGCGACTATCATGCGGAAAACATCATGCTGCTCGAGCCAGAGGAGCTGGCAGGCGCACAGGGGCTGATCGATTTCCAGGATGCGTTGGTCGGGCACCCGGCCTACGATCTCGTCAGCTTGTTGCAGGATGCCCGGCGTGACGTTTCTCCGGCGCTCGAGGAAGAAATGCTCGGTCGCTATCGCGCAGCAGCCGATCCGGGCGAGCATTTCGAAGCGGATTACGCACGCCTCGGGGCTCAAAGGAATGCCAAGATTGTCGGCATTTTCACACGACTGTGGAAGCGTGACGGCAAGGCCCGGTACCTCGCCATGATTCCCCGCGTGTGGGAGGCAATGGAGCGCGATCTGGCACATGATGCAATGGCGCCGGTGGCCGAATGGTTCGCCCGCAACGTACCGCAGGAAATCCGTGATACGTTTGGCGGTGAAATCCAGTGACGGCATTGGTCACCGACACGGCGATGTTGATGGCCGCGGGCCTCGGCAAGCGGATGCGCCCATTGACCGCATCCACACCTAAGCCCTTGGTCCGGGTCGCCGGAAGACCGCTGATCGACCGGGCGCTTGACCGGCTGGAAGAAGCAGGCGTTTCGCGCGCTGTGGTCAATGTCCACTACCTTGCCGATGCCATCGAAGCGCATATTGCGTCGCGCAAAGCGCCGAGCATCACCTTCTCGGATGAACGCGATGCACTGCTCGAAACCGGCGGCGGCATGGTGAAGGCGTGCGATGCGGGAATGCTTCCCGACCCTTTCTTCGCCTGCAACGCGGACAGCATCTGGCTGGATGGGCCGCGCAATGCCTTCGCCGATCTCTCCACTGCCTGGGATCCGGAGCGCATGGATGCGCTTCTGCTCGTCGTCACGCATGCAAGGGCGCATAACTTTGACGGAACGGGCGATTTCTACATGGATGGTGCAGGGCGGCTCAAGCGCAAGCTGCCCGGCCGCATTGCGCCCTTCATCTATACGGGCATCCAGCTCGTTTCGCATCGCCTGTTGCGCGATGCACCAGACGGCAAGTTCTCGACCAATGTTCTGTGGAACAGAGCCATCGAAGAGGGCCGCCTCTATGGCCTGGCATTCACTGGCCACTGGTATGAAGTCGGCACCCCAAACCATATTCGCCCAACGGAAGATGCATTGACCGGTGGCTGAGCGGGTTCGGCCCAAGGTCTATTCGATTGCCGCCCACCGCGGCTTCGCCGATGCACTTGTTGCAGGACTCGTGCCTCGATACTCTGAACCGGAATTCGGCCTCGCACGCCTGACGCTCTTGCTGCCGAGCAGCCGCGCGCGCCGCACCGTTTCCGAAGCCTTCATCCGTCACGCGGGAGAGCAGGGCAATCCGGGTTTGTTGATGCCGCGCATGGCGGTTGTCGGCGACCTGGATCTCGATGAAGCGTTGGGCCCGCTGCTCGATCCGCTCGGTGCGGACATTCCAGCGGCCGTTGATCCACAGCGTCGCTTGTTCGCCTTGGCGGACCTGATCGCCGAAACCATGGGGGAAAGCGCCCCCACAGGCGCCACCTTGCTTCGTCTCGCGAGAGAAACCGGCGCGACGATGGACAGGCTTCTGGTCGAAGGAATTGGCCCGGAAGAGCTCGTCGGCGATGCAGTGCTTGACCTCTTCGGATCTTTGTCCGGCCATTGGCAGGACAGCCTGCGGGTGTTTGCGACTGTACAGGCGAAATGGCTTGGCCGCCTGCAGGAATGGAACAGGCTGGATGCGGCTGCGCGCCGGAATCGACTGTTCGACTTCGCAGCCGAAAGCTGGAAAAGATCGCCTCCCGGCACGCCAATGGTGGCGGCTGGTGTGACGAGCGCGGCACCTTCGCTGGCGCGGCTGCTGCGCGTTGTGGCCGATCTGGATGAGGGGGCAGTCATTCTGCCCGATTTCGATCTCACGATGCCGGCCGATGTGTGGGACGAGCTGGGCCGCGCAGGCGCCGCGCCCGAACCGGGAGACACTCCATTCGCGCGCGATGATGCGGTTTCGCACCCACAATACCATTTGAAGCTGTTGCTCAACCGGATGGGCGTGGCTCGGGAAGAGGTCCAACCTTGGCACCGCAAAGGTCTGGCTGCGTCTCCGCCGGAACGCAGTCATGCCATCGGCTCGCTCTTCCTTCCTCCCGAGGCCAGCAAGACCTGGATCGAGCTACCCGCGGAAAAGCGCCGTTTGGCTGGCGTGCGGATTATGCAGGCCGCAACGCCCGAAGAAGAGGCGCAGGCTGTCGCATTGCTAGTGCGCGAAGCGCTGGACCATCCCGGAAAGCGCGTGGCCGTCGTCACGCCAGATCGGCCGCTTGCTCGGCGAGTCGTCCATCACCTCGCCCGCTGGAATATTCTTGCAGACGATTCTGCCGGACGCCCGCTTGCGCAAACTGCAGCAGGCCGTGCATTTCTCCTCACTTCCGAGGTCATGGCCGAAAATGCCAAAGCGGTGCCCTTGATGTCTCTGCTTGGTCACCCACTTGCCGATGGCGGGATGGAACGCGGAACATGGCTTCGGCACCTTCGGACAGTCGAGCGCGAACTGCGCGGTCCGAGGCTGGAAACCGGTCTTCGGCCAATCCGTGATGTCGTGGAAAAGCTGGTGCCCACCCATAAGCAGTTGGGGGATTGGTGGCAGCTAACCGAGGCGGCGATCGCTCCCTTGCTGGAATATCAACCTGACCAGACCGCACGATTGAGCGATCTGATCGATACGATTGCCATGGCTGCCGAGAATTTGTGCGGCGAGAAACTCTGGGCGAAGGAAGATGGCCGGAGTCTAGCGCAGTTCGTCGAGGATTTTCGTCTCCACGCCCGGGAGGCGCAATTCGACATTCTTCCTCGCGACGTCGCTCGCGTGCTGGTGGATGCAATGGAGCCGGTGGCCGTTCGCCCGCCCTATGGCGGTCACGCGCGGGTACAGGTGCTCGGATTGCTCGAAGCGCGCATGAACCGTGCGGATATCGTAATCTGCGCAGGTCTTAACGAAGGTGTATGGCCGGGGCGTGGCAGCGTCGACGCGCTTCTGGCGCCGCCGGTATTGCGGGCACTGGGTGTTCCCGGTGCGGATTTCCGTATCGGCCTTTCGGCGCACGATCTCGCCGGTGCGCTTGGTGCTCCTGAAGTCGTGCTCAGCCGTTCGGCGCGGGATGAAAGTGGGCCGACGATACCTTCGCGGTTTCTTCTGCGCGTTCAGGCGTTGCTTGGCGATCTGCTGCCAAGACATACGGACACACGCGCCATCGATTTGGCCCGGGCCATGGTCCGCACGCCCGAAGCGCCAGTCTATCCGCGGCCTCGTCCAATGCCGAATGCGGACCAGCGACTGGTCGATATTTCGGCGACTGCGCTAGATCGTTTGCGCGGTGATCCTTACCAGTTCTTCGCGGGCAAGATCATGCAGTTGCAAGCGCTCGACGCGCTGGACGCGTCGCCGAGCCCCGCATGGCAGGGTGAGGTCGCGCATCAGATCCTTGAGGAATGGCACAGGGCCGATCCCAAACCGCCAATCGTCGAGATAATGAAGCGAGTGTTCGAGGAGCGAAACGTCCACCCGCTTATGCGCGGTCTGTGGCAACCACGCCTAGAACGCGCTCTCAAATGGGTCGAACATGAAGTCGCTGGTTACGGCGATCGCGAGGTTGTCGCTGTCGAAGCGTGGGGCGAAATGCATGTCGACGGTGTGCGAATTCACGGAAAGATCGACCGGCTTGACCGGTATGCTGATGGGACGCTGGCTATCGTCGATTACAAGACCGGCTCGCCGCCTTCGTCGAAGATGGTCGAACAGGGATACGCCCTCCAACTCGGACTGCTCGGAATGATGGCGGAGCGGGATGGCTTCAAGGCGGCATCGGGCGAAGCGACCAGGTTCGAATACTGGTCGCTGGCCAAGGCCAAGACCGATGGCAACCCGTTCGGCTTCGGATACGTAGAGACACCGCTCAAGGTCGGAAGCAAAAGGAGCGGCCTGCCACCGGAAGATTTCCTACCGACAACCGCAGCCTATCTGGATGGTGCAATTGCGGCCTGGATCAAGGGCGATGAGCCCTTCACCGCGCGGCTCAATCCCGATTATCCGGGTTACGATACCTATGACCAGCTTATGCGGCTGGACGAGTGGCTCCCGCATATGGACGTGGAAGGGGAAGAGGCGTGAGCGGCCAGGTTTATCCGCTCGTTGGTCATCAGCGCGACGCGGTCGATCCGCGGGAGAGCGTATGGCTCTCCGCCAGCGCAGGGACCGGCAAGACGCAGGTACTCTCTGCGCGCGTCCTTCGCCTGTTGCTCGAACCGGGCGCCGATCCTTCACAAATCCTGTGTCTGACCTTCACCAAGGCTGGGGCTGCCGAAATGGCGGTTCGCGTCAATGAAGTCCTGGCGCGGTGGGTTCGCCTGCCGGACGAAGTGCTGGCTGAGGAACTGGCCAATCTGGGCTCGCCGACCGATCCGGAAACCCGTTCCCGGGCGCGGTCGCTGTTTGCAAGGGTTCTCGACTGTCCCGGTGGCGGGCTGAGGATCGATACCATCCATGCCTTCGCCCAGTATCTGCTCGCAGCGTTTCCCAATGAAGCGCAAATCCTGCCCGGCAGCCAGCCGATGGAAGATCGCGATCGAGACCTCTTGAGCCTCGATGTTCTCGCTGAACTCCTCGAAAGCGGTGAACCGATCGTGCGCGAGGCGGTGGCAGAGATGAGCCGCCGCAAGGGGGCGGATGCCGTACGCGGCTGGCTGATGAAATGCGCCGGGTATCTCGACACATGGTACCAGCCCGACTGGCAGGGCGATCTCACTGCGCCGGTGCGCCGGATGCTAGACATTCCATTCGATGCTGGAGCAGATTGGGTCGCTGAAGCCTGCACCGATGGTGAATTTCCTGTCAGCGCTCTTCTGGCTTGCAGTCGCATCAACGCGGAGTGGAATACCGCCACTGGCCTGAAGAGCGCCGATTTCGCCGCGGGATGGCTGGCCGCGAGTCCCGCTGCCCGTCTTGCCGAACTTGATGGCTTCTTCGGCACCTTGCTTACGCAGAAAGGCGAGCCGAAGAGCTTGGCCAATCTCGAAAAGATCGATCCCGCGTATGGCGGATATATAGCCGATGTTGTGGACGGTATTGCCTCAGTCGCGCAGCGTCGTGCGCTGCTTGACCTTGCCGATTTTCTCGTACCCCAGCTCACGGCTGGCCGCGCATTTGCTTTCGAGTGGGAGGCGGCCAAGGCGCGCGAAGGACTTGTCGATTTCGACGATCTTATTGCCCGTGCCGCCAACCTGCTTTCTGACACGGCAATGGCTGACTGGATCCGCTACAAGCTGGATCGCAGTTTCGACCATATCCTCGTCGATGAAGCGCAAGATACCAATCGGGCGCAGTGGCAGATCATAGAGGCTTTGACCGACGATTTCTTCAGCGGCGAGGGCGCGCGTGGGAATGCGGTGCGCACGATTTTCACCGTTGGCGATTTCAAGCAGGCAATCTTCGGTTTCCAGGGCACCAGCCCGAAGAATTTCAGGGACGCCCGGGATCGTTTCGCCGAAAGCATGCGGAAAACAGCGGACGCGGCTGCCGACCTGCAAGGCGGGCCGTATCCGCGCTATCTGCGGGAATACGGGCTCGGTCAAAGCTTCCGTACCGCGGACAATGTTCTCGATTTTGTCGACAGTGCCATTGCCGCGATCGGCAGCGAAGGCTTGGGTCTCGATAGAGACGCTGAAGAGCACGAAGGTCAATCCCGTCCTGGCATGGTGACCCTCTGGAACCTGATCCACGCCGATAGCGGCATGGAAGAAGGCGAGGTAGACGAAGGCTGGCTGGGACGTCACGATCGTAAATTGGCCGACCGTATAGCGCAGCAGGTTCGGCACTGGATGGATTTGGGCTTTCCCTTGGTGAAAGATCGACACAAGGGTGGTGCACCTCGGCGGGCTGGTCCCGGGGATGTCATGGTGCTCGTGCGCAAACGGCGCGATCTGGCGTCGCTCATAGTAGCGCGCCTTCACCGCCGGGGCGTACCCGTCGCAGGGGTGGACAGATTGCGATTGGGCAACCCGCTCGTCGTCAAGGATCTGATGGCAGCCATCCGGTTTGCGGCACAGCCCTTGGACGACCTGACCCTCGCATGTGTGCTCGTATCACCGCTGATCGGCTGGTCTCAGGAAGAACTGCTCGAGTACGGCTATCGCGCCAAGAATGTCCGCCTGTGGGAACACCTGCGTAAAAGCGAAGCGCCTCGCGTCGGGGAAACCATGGCAATCCTACGCGAGATTCTACGCCGGGCGGATTTCGACACTCCGCAGCAATTGCTTCACTGGATATTGATCGGCCCGATGGATGGGCGTCGGAAGCTTGTCGCGCGGCTGGGGCGTGAAGCGAACGATCCGATCGATGAATTGCTCAATGCGGCCAACGCCTACGCTGCAAGCCATATCGCGAGCCTGCAGGGCTTCATCCAATGGTTCGACGCTGGCGAGGGCGAAATCAAGCGAGACGCAGGCGAGGGCGGCGATCAGGTTCGCGTCATGACGGTGCATGGTTCGAAAGGGCTCCAAGCCCCCATCGTTGTACTCGCCGATGCGGCAATAGGCCCGGACGGCGCGCGCGATCTCGAACTGGAGGAAACGCCGCTGGGGCACGTCGAGCCGCGGCGCATTCCCTTGCCCGGGCTGACCAAGGAACAGAAAGTCGGCCGGTTGCAAGTAGCGGAAGAGCGCGCTGCTGCCGCCGAAATGGAAGAACACTGGCGTCTGCTTTACGTGGCAATGACGAGGGCGGAGGAAGCGCTATTCATCGGAGGTTCGCTCGGTCCCCGCGACGTGAAACGTGGCCAGGCGCACGAAGATAGCTGGTACGCACGGCTGAAGCCTCTCTTCGGCAATGAGCCGCTAGCCGATGATCTGTGGGGTTCGCGTTGGGAATGGGGCGAACTGACCAAGGAAGCCCCGATCGAAAGCGTATCGGCAGCAGAGCCCGTCACCGCACTTCCTGCATGGGCAGTAAGTCCGGTCGGGCCGGAACCGCGTCCGCCCCGGCCACTTGCCCCGTCGGGTCTTGGTGAGGTGGAGGGAAGCGATCCGCCCCTGCCGCCAACACATACAGCCGACGCCGCCCGCAGGGGCACGCTGATCCACACGCTTCTCGAACGATTGCCGCTTGTGGACGAAGACGATCGCGAGGCGCGCGGATTATCTTGGCTCGCGCGGCAAACGCCCGATCTCGATGAGCATGAACGTGCAGACATTCTCGAGCGGGCACTGACGGTATTGGGAGATCCGCAGTTTGCACCGGTCTTCGGGCCGCAGGCTCTTGCCGAAATCCCGCTTGCTGCGGAAGTGAATGGGCAGGTGGTGATGGGGACCGCCGACCGGCTCCTCGTCACCCCCGAAAAGGTCACGGTCGTCGACTTCAAAACGGCGAGGCGTCCGCCCCTATCGGTCGATGCCATTCCCGACAGCACGATGAAGCAGATGGCAGCATATGCGGCGGCGCTGGAGGTGATCTACCCTGGCCGCCAGATCGAGGCCGCCGTTCTCTATACCCAGACACCGCAGCTCTTCGCCTTGCCCGGCGAAAGACTTGCCGCTTACAAGAGCGCGTTTGCGGCTCCGCAGGAAAGTTTTGTGCTGCCGCCAGTTGAGTAAATACATGCGCAGCCCACATTGGGTGCCGACGAAATGTAGGAGATTTCCAATGGCCACCACCGCCGTTACCGACGCCAGTTTCAAGTCGGACGTCCTCGAAAGCGAGAAGCCCGTGCTCGTGGACTTCTGGGCCGACTGGTGCGGACCGTGCAAGATGATCGCACCAGCCCTTGAAGAACTGAGCGAAGAACTGGGCGACAAGGTGACGATCGCGAAGATGGACATCATGGAAAATCCCGATGTTCCGGGTTCCATGGGCGTGCAGTCGATCCCTTATCTTGTTTTGTTCAAGAATGGCGAGCCGGCTGCGCAGATGCGCGGTGCCGCCCCGAAAGGCCAGCTAAAGCAATGGCTTGAGGGCGAACTTTAGTCCAATCTAGAATATAGTTCGGCCAGCTCGTCCCACAGGGTCGGGCTTGCTGCACCCAGCAGGCCCGTTCGGCCCACCTCATCCACGCGATAGGGTGAGCCGTCGGGCCTTGCCGCTTTTCCGCCAGCTTCGTTCAGCCACAGAACGCCGGCAGCGTGATCCCAGGCAAGCGTGCGCTCGAAGATCGATACGTCGTTCACGCCGAGCGCGAGACGAGGATACTGCTCCGCCGCGCAATAGGGAATGTCGACCAGATCGTACATCGGGGCGATGTGCCGCCTGGTCGCATCCCGCCGCGCATCGTCCATGAAAACAAGCGAAATGGCAGCTATCGGCGGGGTCTGGCCCGTCGGACGAGCAACGACCGTTTCCCCATTCACGCTCGCACCTTTACCCGCGCGCGCAACGCAGAAACGGCCCGTGAGGCAGTCAAAAATCCAGCCCGACCGGGCCACGCCCCCGTCTGCGTGGGCAATGATGATACCGAAGGGCGGTTTGCCCGCGGCGAAATTGCGTGTGCCGTCAATCGGATCGACGATCCAGCATGGCCGATCGAGCCGATCGAGTATCGACGGGTCCGCATGCGCCGTCTCTTCGCCCACGAATGCGAGAGTTCCGTCGATAGCGGATAGCCCTTCGCGAAGCAGCGCCTCGCTATCCTTGTCCGCGATCGTAACGGGGTCGTTACCGCCTTTGTCTTCCACATCGCCGGTCGCAAGGTTCTGATAACGCGGCAGGATCGCCTGCTCCGTCACGCGCTGCATCAAGGCGAGGATCGCCTCGTCCAGCGCCCGATCTTCGGAGGTGAGCGGAACAGTCATGAACGATAATCCGCGTTTATTGAAATATATCCGTGCGTCAGGTCGCAGGTCCAGACGGTCGCGCGGCCATCGCCCACACCGAGATCCACATCGATGCGAATATCCTGACCCTCGAGATGCCTGGCAACCGGTGCTTCGTCATAATCTGCGAGCGGCTGGCCGTCTTTTGCTGCCCAAGTGCCGCCAAAGCCGATCGAAAGCCGGTCGCGATCGGCAGGCTCACCAGCCTTGCCGACGGCCATAACGACCCGGCCCCAGTTCGCGTCACCCCCCGCAACGGCCGTCTTCACCAGCGGCGAGTTCGCTATGGCGAGGCCGACATGGCGAGCGCTGGCGGCGTCGGCAGCGCCGGTCACCGCTATCTCGATGAACTTTTGTGCACCTTCTCCGTCGCGCACGACCAGATGCGCCAAATCGCGGCAGATACCTAGAAGGGCGGCGTAAAACGCATCCGCCCCATCGTCATCCCAGGACGAGAGTGCCGGATTGCCAGCCTTTCCGGTGGCAAACAGGAGAACCGTGTCGCTGGTGGAGGTATCACCATCGACGGTGATGCAGGAGAACGTTGCCTCATTTGCCTTGGACAACATTTCCTGAAGAAAAGCCGGATCGACAGCGGCGTCCGTGAAGACATAGCCAAGCATCGTCGCCATGTCCGGCGCGATCATGCCGCTGCCCTTGATGAAGCCGGCGAGCTCCACGCGGGTTTGGGCGAGCATGGCGGAAGCGGAGGCACCCTTGGTGAACGTATCGGTCGTGCCGATGGCGCTGGCCGCATCTTCCCAGCCGCATGGCGCTGCAACCAGTGCCGCTTCGATCCCTGCCTGGGCCTTGTCCTTGGGCAGGGGCACACCGATCACGCCGGTGGACGACACGAACACCTCGCTCGGATCGCAATCGAGTGCAGAGGCGACCTGCGCCATGATCTGTTCCACCGCCTCGCGTCCGCGATAGCCGGTGAAGGCGTTGGAATTGCCGGCGTTAACGATGAGCGCCCGGGCCCGGCCCAACCTAGCCTGTTCCCGGCCGAGTTCGACCTCGCTAGAAGCGCAGGCGCTCCGCGTGAAGACCCCCGCCACGGCAGTGCCGGGGCAAAGCTCGACATAGGTCAGGTCGCACCTGTCCCACGCCTTGTATCGCGCGCGGGCGATACGCAGCGTTACACCGTCGATCTGCGGCATGTCGGGGAAAGGGCGGGCGAGGGGAGAGCGTTCGAGATCCATGTCTCAGCCGCTACCCCCGCGTCCGTTGTTTGCCAAGTTCAGGCGGCGCGGCCAGCACTGCGCGGAACCAGCCAGAAAGCAAGACCGTACAGTAGCAGGGTCGCGATCAGCAGATTATTATACCCGGTGAACAGCGAAAGATATTCCAAGCAACCGCCAACAATAGTTCCAATGAGATTCAGCGCGAACGCACTTTGCGAATTTGAGGATTCCCGGAATCGCTTGGCGAAAGCAATATTCGCTAGATAGATAGGTAGGAAAGCCAGCACCGTGCCCGCGAACAGGCGCGGCCAGAACGGGAGGGGCAATAACCATTCGGGTTTAATGATCCACGCTGTGGCCAGTGAAACCGCAATCGCGGCAAATACGACCTTCAACGGTGGGGTTTTGAACTTGCGTTCCGTTTCCACTGCCGCGAGAACGACCACGAGCACGCCTGCAAAGACCAGCGCGTTAACGAACCACGTCGTGCCGAATAGCAAAGCGAAAGTCGCGATATTCTTCGTTTCCAAAAGCAGGAAAGCGGCACCCATGAAGAAAAGGTCAGCGTAGGGGCGCATTTCCTTAAGCGGACCACCCAAAATGCGCACCGTTATCACCGTGACAAGCAAAATACCCACTAGGGTGATGGCGTAGAGCGGTGGGAAGCCCTTGCCGTTGAAGTATAGGAATGGCGCATCGTCGGTGACTGTCTCGATGTTCGTAAATGAGGAAGCGCTGGACCAAGCGTTCCCACAAGATTGCGAGGCGGGTTGCTTGGCGATCGAGATGACGGCCTGTTGACCAGCGAAGGTGTCGACACACGGGGCATGTCCAAACGCCTTTGCGGCGGTCGCTGCGAGGCGGTTGATAAGCCAATCCTCGCGGTAGTAATTATACATTGCAAATGCGCCGTCTTCACTGAGCACGCGCGCAACCGACTCCAATGCTTCATCCGTGAAAAGGAAACTTTCAAGGCGGATCTGCGATGCACCACTGACAAGCGTGAGTGAATCCGGCAAAGCGAAAAGTACGAGATCGTATTTCTTATCGGTATTCTGGAGAAAGGCACGACCATCATCCACGTGGCGAGTGACGCGCGGGTCATCGTAGGGTCGATCGATGTTGTAGGTCGCGCCCAATTCCATAATGACTGGATCGATGTCGACCGCATCAATTGATTTAGCGCCTTTGGCAAGCGCAATCGCGACGTCCGAACCCGAACCTGCACCAATGATCAGGACGTTGTCGAGATCACCCGATGCAACACGGTTGTAAGGAGTTTCATAAATTCGTTCGCCTTGTGTGATCTTCCATTCTGCTGGAGCCATCAACTGGTGAGGAACCCGGTTGGCGCGGATTTCAAGAAAGCCAGGAAATTCATCTGAGCCCGACGTCTCTATTTTGTAATATGGCGACCAATAAACGTCTTCACGCAGGCTCTCTTGCCCGAGCGGAATGAGAAGCGCCGCGCACCACGCTAAGCTAACTAAGCGACGCTTATGGTCAGTCAGGACGAGGTACGGTACAACGGCCATAAGGCCCCAGACGATCGACGGCGCACGCAGAAAGCTCAGGGCGGTAAATGTAAGAATGCCTACGAGCGATCCAATGAGGTCCCAGCGATAGGCAGTAAGCGGCGCTAGTCTTGCAAAGCAGCGGCCAACAAGTTCGGCAGGTCCGGCAAGAATGGCGGCTACGATCACGAATACCAAAGGCAACGCCACCCATGCGGGGGGGCCAACGATATTCAGAGACGTGAAATAGATCAGGTCAGATCCCGTGCTTTCGACCGAAACGGGAAACTTGATCACAGCAATCACAAGGATTGTCAGCAGTGGTAGGGAAAGCGGCCAGATCGACCACGATTTACGGCTGATAAGAAAACCTGCCCCAATACCTAAGAAAGATCCCAAAAGAACGAAGTTCGAGAAATACGACAGATGAACAACGTTCGCTCCGAGCCAGCGAATCAGCGCAAGTTCAACGAACAGCATTGTAAACGCCGCTAAAACGAGCCGTCTCACCACGACGGTACTCTCCGTAGCCTCGTCTGCTGTGGACGCATGCCCTTTGTCGGTCCAATTACTACCAATGGGATCGAGTGCCCCATTTGCCGTCGACGCATCCGTCATGGTTATCCCCCTAAAAGATGGCATCCCCATTATGCAGGGACGCGTGTCCAATGGACGGAGTGACTATGGCGCTATGGTTAATTCAGGGTAAACAGGACCAACGCGATCGTAGATAATCCCGGCATTTACGCAGTCAGCGCGGTGGACAAACGCGGAATGCGCACTACTTTGCAGCTTCATGCTTCGTCGCCTGATTACCCTGCTTGCGATCCTGTCCGGCCTTACTGCTGCCGGCGCGCCCGCGCATGCGGTTGTTTACGATGCGGCATCCGGGGTCGAACTGGCGGCCAAGGCGGAAAAAACCTGCAAAGGCGATGCCTGCAGGTGCACCGATGCCGATCGCCAGACCTTCGATCTGCCCCGGGAAAAGAAGCCCAGCAAGCCGGCGACCGTCATCACGGTTTTCATTCCGACTGTGCAAATGGGTATCGACCGCGCCCGCGAATAGGCTGCCGGTTCAGTTCCAGATTTCCGTTCGGCACGAGCAGCGTGCGCGGACGTTCACCCCATAGAATTCATCCGGAAGGCTCAGGGCCCCTCACATGTTCAATACGCTCATGAAATCGATGTTCGGTTCGTCGAACGAACGTTACGTCAAATCACTTGGTAAAATCGTCGCACAGATCAACGCGCTCGAACCGCAATTGCAGGCGCTTTCCGACGAGGAACTCGCCGCCCAGACCGACAAGTTCCGCGGCCAGTTGGCCGATGGCAAGACGCTGGACGATATTCTTCCCGAAGCCTTCGCCACCGTACGCGAGGCATCGGTCCGGGTGCTGGGCATGCGGCACTTCGACGTGCAGATGGTGGGCGGTATCGTCCTCCATCGCGGCGAAATTTCGGAAATGCGCACCGGTGAAGGCAAGACGCTGGTCGCGACACTGGCGACCTATCTGAACGCGATCGAGGGCAAGGGCGTTCACGTCGTGACCGTGAACGATTACCTCGCCGCACGCGACGCGGAATGGATGGGCCGCCTGCACCGCTTCCTCGGCCTGACAGTGGGCGTGATCGTGCCCAACCTTGCCGAACCGCAGCGCCGCGATGCGTATAATTCCGACATTACCTATTCGACGAATAACGAACTGGGTTTCGATTACCTGCGCGACAATATGAAACACGAGCGCGGCCAGATGGTGCAGCGTCCGTTCAATTACGCGATCATCGACGAGGTGGATTCCATCCTCATCGACGAGGCGCGTACGCCGCTGATCATTTCCGGGCCGACCGAGGACAAATCCGACCTCTACATCTCGATCGACGAGGTGGTGAAGACCTTCCCCGAAGACTGGTACGAGAAGGACGAGAAGCAGCGCAGCATCCAGCTGACCGAAGAAGGCACCGAAGAGGTCGAAAAGCTGCTGATCGAAAAGGGCCTGCTGGAGTCGGAAAATCTCTACGACGTGGAGAACACGCAGGTCGTGCACCATCTCGACCAGGCCCTGCGCGCCGTGCACATGTTCAAGAAGGACATCGACTACATCGTCAAAGACGACAAGGTCGTCATCATCGACGAGTTTACCGGCCGCATGATGGACGGTCGCCGCTGGTCGAACGGCCTGCACCAAGCGGTGGAGGCCAAGGAGGGCGTCAAGATCGAGCCCGAGAACCAGACGCTCGCTTCTATCACCTTCCAGAACTACTTCCGCATGTATCCCAAGCTGTCGGGTATGACCGGTACCGCAGCCACCGAAGCCGCCGAATTCTGGGACATCTACAAGATGAACGTGGTCGAGATACCGACCAATGTTCCCGTCGCCCGCATCGATGAGGACGACGAATTCTACAAGAATACGCAGGACAAGTTCAAAGCCATCGCCAAGGCGATCGCCGAGAAGAATGCCATCGGACAGCCGGTGCTGGTCGGCACGGTGTCGATCGAAAAGTCGGAAATGCTCAGCGAATTCCTGCGGCAGGAAGGCGTCGACCACGAAGTTCTCAACGCGCGCCAGCACGAGCGCGAAGCGCATATCGTGGCGCAGGCAGGCCGCATCGGTGCCGTGACCATTGCGACCAACATGGCCGGTCGCGGGACGGACATCCAGCTGGGCGGCAACGTCGATTTCCGGATCGACGACGAGCTGGGCGACATGGAAGATGGCGCCAAGAAGGATCTGGAAAAGGATCGGATCAAGGCGGAAGTTGCAGCCGAGCGCCAGAAGGTGCTCGATGCAGGCGGCCTGTTCGTGCTGGGCACGGAGCGCCACGAAAGCCGCCGCATCGATAACCAGTTGCGCGGCCGTTCGGGACGCCAGGGCGACCCGGGTCTGAGCCGGTTCTATCTGTGCCTGGAGGACGATCTGCTACGCATTTTCGGTCCGGACACGCTGTTTGCCAAGATGATGAACTCGAACCTGGAAGACGGCGAAGCAATCGGGTCCAAATGGCTTTCCAAGGCCATCGAAACCGCCCAGAAAAAGGTCGAGGCGCGGAACTATGAGATCCGCAAACAGGTCGTCCAGTACGACGACGTGATGAACGATCAGCGCAAGGTAATCTATGAACAGCGCGCCGAAATCATGGACAGCGAAGCGGTCGATGATGTGGTGGTCGACATGCGTCACGATGCGATCAATTCGCTGGTTGGCGAAGCCTGCCCTCCGGGCTCCTATCCCGAGCAGTGGGATATCGCCGGCCTGAAGGAGCGCGTCGGCGAAGTTCTCGGCATCGACGTCCCCATCGAACAATGGGTCGACGAAGATCAGGTCGAACCCGAGATTATCGAGGAACGACTGGCGGCAGAAGCCGACACGATCATGGACAACAAGATCGCGGCGGCGGACCCGGGCCTGTGGCGCCGTATCGAGAAAAGCGTGCTGCTGCAGGAACTTGACGGGCAGTGGAAAGATCACCTCGCAACCCTCGACGCCTTGCGTCAGGTGGTGGGGCTGCGTGCTCATGCGCAGAAGCAACCGCTGAACGAATACAAGCAGGAAGCCTTCAGCCTGTTCGAAAACATGCTCGACAATCTGCGCGAGACGGTGACCAACAAGCTGATCAGGCTGGAACTGGTGGAGCCGGCACCGCTGCCCCAGATAGACCTGCCTGACCTTCCCGATTTCCTGACCGGCCATATCGATCCGCTGTCGGGTCTCGACGATTCGAACGATGGCGATGGTTCGGCCAGCCGCGCGGCGCTGTTCGGCGCCCTGGCGGGCAGCCCTCGTGCCGCCGTAGGGCCGGGCGGCTCTGCCAGCGACAACCCCTATGCGGGAATGGAAATCAGCCGAAATTCGCCGTGCCCGTGTGGATCGGGCAACAAGTACAAGCATTGTCACGGGGCCATCAGCGCCGGGTCGACGGTCTGATCGAACCGTCGCGCCGCGTGTGGCGAAATATCAGCTAGTATGTTGGACGGGGGCCGTGGACGATCACGGTCCCCGTTCATTCATTTCCAGGCATAGGCCTCGGTTCGGATTGGGATTGCACCTATGGCCGCATTGATTGCGGGTTTTTTCGTCACGGCGCTGCTCTATGCGAGCGTCGGGTTTGGCGGCGGGTCGACCTATACGGCTTTGCTTGCCCTATCGGCGGTCGACTATCGTGTGCTTCCGCTTCTTTCGCTGGCCTGCAACATCGTGGTCGTCGCAGGCAGCACGGTGCGATTTGCGCGCGCGGAGATAACGCCCTGGCGCGGCGCGATAATCCTGACAGCGATCGCTGCGCCGGCAGCATTCCTGGGTGGTCTGACACCTATCGGCCAATCCGCATTCCTTGCCATACTGGGTGCGAGTCTGCTGCTGACCGCGCTGACGCTGGTGCTTCCGTCGCGGGCAAGCGGAGATTCCGACCCGACGCGCTTGGCGCGGTTCATGCCGTTGCTGGCCGTTCCCCTTGGCTATCTGGCTGGCCTGGTCGGCATCGGCGGCGGCATCTTCCTGGCGCCGTTTCTTCACCTGACGAAGTGGAACAGCGCGCGAGCCATAGCGGCGACGGCAAGCCTGTTCATTCTGGTCAATTCCCTGTTCGGGCTGGCCGGACAATTGCTGAAAGGCGGTGCAGAGCGATTGGGAGCCGCGGTGGACCTTGGCCTGCCCCTGCTGATCGCCGTCGCCATCGGAGGCCAGATCGGCAGCTTCCTGGCGCTGAAATATCTGCCCCAGCGCTGGATCCGCCTCGGCACCGCAGCGCTCACCGGCTGGGTAGGCGCGCGTCTGCTGCTGAATTTGTGAGAAAAGTGGTCATCTGAATTAGCCGTCGCGTCAATTGGCGAGCGGCAATCGCACTTCAAACGTGCTGCCTTCGCCGGGCAGGCTCTTCTGAAGCACGATCTCGCCGCCATGCAACTCGACGAGTTGCTTCACCAGTGCGAGACCGATGCCCAGTCCTTCGCCCACGACGCCCAGCCCATTGTCCGACTGTTCGAACATGTTGAATATCTGGGCCTGCTGACCGGGCGGTATGCCGATGCCGTTGTCGGAAATTTCGATGATCGCGAAGCCATCGGCTTTCGAAACCTTGACTCCGATGTCACCGCCTTCGGGCGTATAGCGCGCCGCATTACCGACTATGTTACTGATGATCTGAATAAAACGCGCCGGATCCACCTCGAGAGCGATCGCATCGTCCGGTGTCTCGACGGTCAGGCTATGATTGGCAGCGACGATGGCTGGCTCTGCAAGCTCCAAGGCGGCCGGCAGCACTTCGTCGAGGCCGACCTTTTGTTTTCTCAGCAATATCTTGCCGCGTTCGATCCGGTTTATGTCGAGCAGATCGTCCACGAGGCGGGTGACATGGTTGAGGTTCTGCCGCATCGAGAGGCGCACCTGGCTGAGGTCTCGCCCGCTATTCCCGCGATCCATTATGTTGAGGCCGGATGAAAATACCGCCAGCGGATTACGCAGTTCGTGGGCAAGCACTGCCAGAAACCGGTTCTTCTGCTGATTGGCGGCTTGCAACGCGGCGGTGAGTTTCGCCAGTTCGTCACGCTGGGCGGTGATCTGGCGGCGCTGGTTGTACAGATCGAGAAATACATTCGCCTTGGAACGCAGGACGTCTGCTTCGATCGGCTTCTGGATGAAATCGACAGCGCCGGCTTCATATCCGCGAAACCGGCGCGCTTCATCGCCCGATCCCGCTGTTACGAAGATAATGGGGATGTGCCGCGAACGCTCGTTGGCGCGCATGAATTCGGCCAGTTCGAAGCCATCCATGCCCGGCATCTGGACGTCGAGCAGCGCAAGCGCGTATTCGTTGGCGAGCATCAGCTCGAGCGCTTCTTCGCCGCTTTGCGCCTTGTGCAGATCCAGGCCTTCGCTTGCGAGGAGCGCCTCGAGCGCCAGCAGGTTCTCTTCGAGATCGTCGACGAGCAGGAATTTGACGGGATCGGTCATTCTTCGAGCATCGCTTGCAGAGCGTTGGGGATGTCGTCCAGCCTTATCGTACGTGCTGTGGGGCATGCGGCGAGGGCTGCTTCGGGCATGGTGGCGACTTCCGCGGTCGCCGGGTCCTGTACGAACCCGCGGCCGCCGGCCTCGCACACAGTCTTCAACCCTTGGGCGCCATCCTGGTTCGCGCCGGTGAGGACAACCGCCGCGAGCGCCGATCCAAACGCATCGGCCGCAGTCTCGAACAGGACGTCGATGGCGGGGCGCGAGTGATTGACGGCTTCGTCGGACGACAGCGCGAGTGTTTCCGCAGTTTCCACCAGAAGGTGATAATCGGGCGGGGCGAAATAGATCATGCCGGGTGCAAGCGGCTCCTTGTCCTCTGCTTCCTTGACCTTGAGGCGGCATTTGCGCGCGAAGAGATCGACAAGGGCATTGTCCTTGCGCGGCGGAATGTGAACGACCACCAGGACCGGCGCTGGGAAATCCGCAGGCAGGTCCGGCAGCACATGCGACAGCGCCTGAACGCCTCCGGCGGAAGCCCCGATGACTACTGCTCGCAGACTCATCGCGACGCCTTCCGGTAAATCTTCTCTTCGCGAACGAATTCGGAAAAGAGATGTGCATGTGCCGAAAAGCGCAGGTTTTCCTTCGAGCCGACGCCAAGGAACCCGCCCCGGACCAGCGCGTCGCCAAACAGTCCGACGACGCGATCCTGCAGTTCGCGATCGAAATAGATCAGCACGTTGCGGCACGAGATCAGATGCATCTCGCCGAATGCGGCGTCGGTCACGAGGCTATGGTCGGAAAAGACGGTGCGCTCGCGCAGGGACTTGTCGAACACGGCCCGGTCGTAATTCGCGGTATAGTAATCGGACAAAGACGTGTGTCCGCCCGACAGCCGGTGGTTTTCCGTGAAGAGCCTGATGCTTTCGAGGGGATATACGCCCGCTTGCGCCGCCTTGAGTGCGGTAGGGTTGATGTCGGTCGCGTAAAATATCGTCCGTTCGGCCAGACCTTCCTCGGCGAAGAGGATCGCAAGCGAATAAAGTTCTTCACCGTGGCTGCACCCGGCGACCCACACCTTGAGCGAGGGATAGGTGCGCAGGTGCGGCACCACCTTTTCTCGAAGGGCCCGGAAGTAGGACGGGTCGCGAAACATTTCGCTGACTTGGACAGTCAGAAAATTCAGCAATCGGGGCAGGATCGTCTCGTCATGAAGAACGGCGGACTGCATCTCCGATATGCTGTCATAGCCCCATTGCGTGCGCGCTTGCAGCAGGCGCCGCTTGATCGATGCGCGGGCGTAATGCCTGAAATCGTAGTGATAATGGCGATATACAGCATCCAGCAAAAGCTGGATCTCGATATCTTCGATACTGTCCGCCATCAGCGAGGCATCCATACGCGCACCAGCGAGAGCAGTTTGTCGACGTCGATCGGCTTGGCCATGTAGTCGTTTGCGCCGGCATCGATGCATTTCTGCTGGTCGTCCGGCATGGCCTTGGCCGTGAGCATCACGATCGGCAGTTTGGTCCATTGCGAATTGTCCCGGATCGCACGAGCGGCAGTCAGCCCGTCCATGACCGGCATCATCACGTCCATCAGGACAAGGTCGATCTGCTTGTCGGGATCGCCTTCAGCCTCGGCAAGGGCGTCGAGAGCTTCCTGACCGTTGCGCGCGATCCGCGTGAGGGCCCCGCGAGGTTCCAGAACACTTGTCAGCGAATACACATTACGCACATCGTCTTCGACGATCAGAATTCGCTTTCCTTCCAGTGCGGCGTCGCGGTGACGGGCCTTCTCGATCATCTGGCGCTGTTCGGGCGGAAGTTCGGAGACGACCCGGTGGAGAAACAGCGAGACTTCATCGAGGAGACGTTCGGGAGATTTCGCTCCCTTGATGATGATCGAGCTCGAATAGCGGCGAAGGCGTTGCTCTTCCTCTGCCGACAGGTCGCGTCCGGTGTAGACGATCACGGGCGGTAGCGGCGCTTCGCCTTCTTCGCTCAGGGTTTCCAGCAAGGTAAAGCCCGAGGCGTCAGGCAGCGAGAGATCGAGGACCATGCAGTCGTACTGACCATCCCGCAGTTCCTCCAGGCACTCGGCCGCCGTGCCGACCCCGACTGTCTCCACGTCCTGGGATCCTAGTAGCTCACCGACCGCGTCACGCTGAACCTCGTCGTCCTCCACGATCAGCACGCGCCGCATCCGGGACGCGAGCTTTTCCTGAAGACCGGCGAGCACTTCGGCGAGCTGTTCGCGCGGCGCAGGTTTTTCGAGAAAGCCGATCGCGCCCAATGCCAGCGCCGTCTGGCTCTGGTCCGAACCGGAAATCACGTGAATCGGAATATGCCGGGTTTCTTCCTGATGCTTCAGGCGATCGAGCACGGTAAGACCGGACTGATCGGGCAGGCCGATATCCAACACGATCGCGCTTGGACGGTAATCCCGGGCGAGGTCGATCGCTTCCTGTGCCGTCCCGGCGACAATGCACTGGAACCCCAGTTCGCGCGACAGTTCGCAAACGATGCCGGCGAAGGTCGTGTCGTCCTCAATGACGAGCAGCAGCCGCTTGCCTTCTGCGAGGGCATCGCGATCGTCGTCGAGCATCGGCGATGCCGATGCCGGTGTCGGTGACGGCAAGCTCGACCATGTCGTCCGATCCGGCGGAAATCAACAGTCGGACGCTTCCCTTCTCGGTGAATTTGAGCGCGTTCGACAACAGGTTCTTGAGCACCTGCTCGAGCCGTAACCGGTCGGTTTCGATCGATCTTGAGGCGTCGGGCGCCACGGTAATATCGAGTTCCAGCCCGCGCTGCTGTGCAACCGGCTCGAACACCTTGCGCAGGTCCCCGGCAAGCCGTTCGGTTGCAACCGGCGCTGCTTCGATCTCCACGTGGCCAGCCTCGATCTTGGAAAGGTCCAGGATGTCATTGATCAGCGTCAGGAGATCGTTGCCCGAAGATTCAATCGTGCGGGCGAATTTCACTTGTTCTTCCGACAGACTGCCGTTCGAATTGTCGGCCAGAAGCTTGGACAGGATCAGCAGCGAGTTGAGCGGGGTGCGCAATTCGTGGCTCATATTGGCCAGAAAATCGGATTTGTACTGGCTCGCCTGTTCCAGTTCACGCGCCTTTAGCTCAAGCGAGGCGGCAGCGCGACCCAATTCGTCGCGCTGGCCCTCAAGCGTCTGGGCCTGTTCTTCGAGCTGGCTGTTGGTCTGCTCAAGCTCGACCTGCTGCAGTTCGAGGCGCGCCTGCGATTCCTTGAGCGCATTGCCCTGTTCCTCGAGCTCCTCGTTGGAGACCCGCAGCTCCTCGCTCTGGGCCTGAAGCTCGCCCGCCTGCCGCTGCGTTTCCTCCAATGCGTCCTGCAAACGCTCACGGAACCGCGCCGATCGCAAGGCGATGCCCACCGCGCCCGACACCGCTTCGAGCAGTTCGAGCACGCGCTCGTCGACCTCTTCGAAGAAGCCGAGCTCCATGACGGCATTCACGCGCCCGTCGGAAAAGGCAGGCGCTACGACCAGATGCCGCGGTGTTTCGCTGCCGAGCGCCGATCCGATCTTCAGGTACCCTTCGGGCAGGTTGGTCAGCGTCGTCGCTCGTGCATCCGCCGCGACCTTTCCAAGCAGCCCTTCGCCAGGCCCGAACGCTTCGGGCACTCCGGCCTCATCCGGCACGCCAAGCATGGCAACTCTATTGAAGGCGCCGCCTTCGCTCTTGAAGAGCGCACCGGCGACCGCGTCCGTGCGATCGGCGAGGAATGTCAGAATGGCCGCCGCTAGCTGCGGGACGGTCTTCTCACCCCGCATGGCTTCGCCAAGTTCGACCTGTGCGGTCTGCATCCAGCGCTGACGCTCGCGGTTACGGTTGGTGCGGACCATCAGTACGAAGATCGCAATTGTCAGGGCGATGCCGATCAAGCTGGTGACAATGGCGCTGACGACAGCGGTGCGCGACGCTGCGGCAAGTTCCTCGACCCGTTGCTGGCGCTCGCGCACTTCCTCGCGCTTCATCTGCGCCAGCTGGTCGCGGATTGCGTCCATGGCGATCTTGCCGCGCTCGCTAACGGTCAGATCGATGGCTTGCGCGATACCTTCATTGCGCCGCGTCTGGATGGCGCGTGCGGAAAAGCGGAACTTGTTCTCGATCGCAGAACGGAGCCGTTCGACATTGGCACTCTGAACACTGCTTGCCCGGGTCAACGATTCAAGCGCCGTCAGATTGTCGCGGGCGGTGCTGACCCCGTCGTAATATGGCTCGAGAAAATTGCCCTCGCCGGTAAGGAGATAGCCGCGCTGCCCAGTCTCGGCGTCCAGACTTGCCGCCAGCAGTCCGTCGAGAGTGCTCAACACTTCGTGCGTATTGCGGATTCGCGCTTCGTTGGCGCGCATGTCGTTCACGTTGGAATAGGCGGCGAAAGCGCTGATCAGGAAAAACCCGACACCGATCAGCAGCCCGCCGATCGTCCATCCATTCGCAGAATTACGAAACAACCGCGCATATGCTGTATTTTTCAAAGAAACGGCGCCTTAAGGAAATTCGCGCCCGCCTTAGCGAGGCCCGTTGACGGTTATCAAACAAATTTCGCGATTTATCTGATGGCGACCCGGAGAAAAGGTGGCGCGGATCCCGTGTGTATTTCGAATTTTGTTCAGCAAGCAATGATCGGGAAAGTGTCGGCGAAGCAAGCGCGCTGTGGCTTGGAAACGCCGACCATCCAGGAAGACAAATACGGAATCTTTGCGGTGGGCGATCGTTACCTCAGAGAATGAGCACCTTCGCAAGGAATCCGCTTCATCGCTGCAGCTCTATTTTTCTTTTTCAGACGATTGAGCGGCGCCTCGTGTCCAACCGGTCTTGTAGCGATCGAACCAGGCGAGGATCGCCGAGGCTTTTGCTGCGGATTGCGAGGGGCGGGCGGCGATGCCACCATGGCTGGCTCCGGGGACTTTGACCAGTGCCGTCGGAACGCCACGCAGGCTTAGCGCAGTGTAATACTGTTCGGATTCGCTGACGGGGGTGCGATAGTCCTCGCTTCCGACGACCACCAATGTGGGTGTCTCGACATCGCCAACGAGCGACAGCGGCGACAGGCGCCAGTAGGTTTGCGGATCTTCCCACGGCTGTGCGCCGATCCAGTATTTGCCAAAGAAGGAAGGGCCATCGGCAGTAAGCGCCTGGGTGGTCCAGTTGATGACCGGCTTTTGCGTTGCCGCTGCCTTGAATCGCCGCGTTTTTCCGACGATCCAGCTTGTCAGAACGCCCCCACCCGAACCGCCGGTGACGAACAGTTGGTCGGGATCGGCGATCCCGAGCGAGATTGCGCGATCGACGATAGACATGAGGTCGAAATAATCGTTGCCCGGATAGGCCTTGTCGATCTGATTGGCGAAATCTTCGCCATAACTGGTAGAGCCCCGCGGATTGGCGGACAGCACAGCGTAACCTGCTGCCGCGTAGAGCTGATTGTCGGTCGAGAAATGCGGGCCGTAGGCCGCGAACGGACCGCCATGTATTTCGAGGATGAGTGGGACGCGCTGGCCTTCGACGTAATTCGGCGGCAAGGTCAACCAGCCTTCGATCTCGAGCCCGTCATGGCTTGATTGTGTCGCTATACGTCGAACTTCACCGAGAGATTTGACTGCTCTCAACGACCGGTTGAGATCCGTCAGAATGCGCGCTTCGCCGCCGGTACGAGCAAGCTGAACTTCGGCGGGGCGAATTGCGGTGCCCCCTGTGAAAGCGATCATATCATCGTCGGAAACCGAGAAGCTGCCGCCAGTATAGGGGCGGTCGAGGCCGCCGCCGGAAAGACCATCGACTACATCGCGCACCGAACCATCCAAGGCGATGCGAGCGACCCTCGTCTCACCGGAAATATCGTATTGCGCATAGATCCCGCGTCCATCGGCATCCCAGACGATACCCGCCGGGCTGAAATTCCAATCGGCTGTGAGGTTGCGGACATTCGATCCGTCGCGGTTCATGACATAGAGGTCGTTGTCCTCGTAGGCTCGCAATGCATCATCGAATCCGAGATAGGCAATCAGCTGCCCGGAAGGCGATACGACAGGATTGCCGTCCGGACCATCGCGATCGGTCAGCTGGCGAATTCCGCCGGACGCCACATCGAGCGCATAGACCTCACCTTCGACTGAATCGATTTCCCAATCGGCACGGCGGTTGGCACCGAAATATATCGTGGAGCCATCTGGCGACCAGCTAAGTGGGCCGCCATCATGGAAGCGGCCGAAGGTAAGCTGGCGCGGCGCGCCTCCCGTGCTCGGCACAACGAAGATCTTGTCGAAACCAGGTTCGAGATAGCCTTGGCCGTCAGCCCGATACGTCAGCAGATCGCGAATTTCGAGTGGCTCGGCCCAGTCTGCACCTTCCGGTTTGTCTGATGGCGCAGAGCCCAGCTTTGGGCCGTCATCCTTGACCAGCATCGTATAAGCAATCGACCGACCATCGGGCGACCAGGCCATACTCGAAGGGCTGGTAGGTAGTCCCGTCAACCGAACGGCATTGCCGCCCTCGATCCAGTGCACCCAAAGTTGCGGCCCGCCGCCTTCCGTGGACACATAGGCGATTCGGTCGCCGCTGGGCGACCACCGAGGGTTGAAAGCATCGCCATTGCGTCCGGCGAGCGGAGTTTCGCGACCGGTGCGCGTGTCGATCAACCAGATCGATCCAATCGCGCGATCGGACATGATGTCGTTCGACTGGCGCACATACGCAATGTAGCGCCCGTCGGGGCTGATTTGCGGATCGCTGGCGATGGCAAGATCGAACAGGTCGGCGCCGGTGAAGCGGCGCTCGGGCCCGCTGCGGGTGCTCCCCGTGGCAGCACCGGACATGGCGGTGGCCTGCTGGGACTGTGCATCGGGAGCAGCCGTTTGCTCAGGTTCGGGTTGCTGTGCGACGGCCATCTGCATCGGGAATGCAAGCAATGCCATGCTCATCACCAACTTGCCTGTGGCCATGCAGTATTCCTTTCCTTTGTTCGCCGATCTCGGGCGCTGGGTGTTTTGGAGCTTAGGCGAGTTTTCTTATCTGGTGCAATGATCAGCTTGCCCAACTTAGTATCGCGATGCGGAGCCGTTTCGCTCCTCCGGTATGAGAGCTCGTCGGAACATTCGATGGGCCAGAGGTTAGAATTGGAGTCTTGTCCAAAACCAAGGCTATTCATCTGGGCGAAAATGCTTCGCCTCACTGTTTGAAGCAGTAGCTCACAAATGAGGTGGAAATTGATACGCTCAGTCTATGGTGCTTTAGCGGCTCTTACTTTGACATCCACGGGTTGCGGTGCGGCCCAGGATGCTAACAACACGTCATCGCATGACATGGGTGAGACGGCACCCGCAACGAGGGGCCTGGACGCTGCCGCCATGGAGCAGGTCTTCAACCGAGCCGAGAACCTTCCCAACATCCGCTCGCTTATCGTGATGCGGGGCGGTGAGGAACTTGTTGCGCGTCGGTTCCATGGCGGAGCCGCGCTAGACGATACTGTTAACATCAAGTCTGCCTCGAAGTCGGTCATTGCGGCACTGGTAGGGATTGCGATCTACCGGGGCATTTTTGATGGCGTCGATCAGCCAATCCTAACCGAATTGTCGAGCCATGCCCCGCGAGAGGCCGATCCACGTCTCAGCCGTCTGACCATAGGCAATCTGCTTTCAATGCAGGCCGGATTGGAACGCACGTCGGGAGATAATTATGGCCGTTGGGTGTCGAGTCCGAACTGGGTTCGATATGCGCTCTCGCGGCCTTTCGTTGAAGAACCAGGCGGTGCGATGCTCTATTCGACCGGCAGCACCCATCTACTGTCCGCCATGCTGACGGAGGCATCGGGTCGATCGACCTGGGCGCTGGCGCAGGCATGGCTGGCCGATCCGCTGAATGTCGCCATCCCGCAGTGGGAACGCGATCCACAGGGAATTTACCTTGGCGGCAATCAAATGGCCATGAGCCCGCGCGGCATGGCGAAGTTCGGAGAACTCTACCGGCTCGGTGGGGCGATCGATGGGAAGCGCCTGCTGCCAGAGGAATGGGTCGAACTGAGTTGGAAGCCCCAGACGACTTCCCCCTGGAGCGGAGAGCAATATGGTTACGGATGGTTCATATCCGACGTCGGCGGACATGAGTTGTATTATGCGTGGGGATATGGAGGCCAAATGATCTATGTCGTGCCTGACCTCGAATTGACGGTGGTCATGACGTCCACAACGGATGTCGAGCGCGGAGGGCAACATATTGCCGCTCTGAGAAGCCTGCTTGCGGAGGGCATCGTCCCGGCCGCGAAAACCGGCGGAAGCTTTTAGTCCGTTACTATGTGCAGATGGCTTTAAAGCCCGCAGCCATGAAATCGGCCATGCGTTGCTTCACCGCTTCGAAATCTTCGGATTGGCAAAGGCTATCGGACAGTTTGTCGATCCGCCCCGTTCGCGCGAGTGTGAGTAGCAAGGCGCCGGATACGAAATGATAGCCCCAGAAAATATCGACCTTGTTAGCATCGGGCAAGGCGCGGTTGATGATATCGACCAGCTTCAGGACGACCGGGTCGAAATTCTTGTCCATAAGTTTTGCGCCCCATTCGGGCGTGTTGGCCACTTGCGATGCGAGCGCCCCATAATTGCGCCAGCCTTCGCCTCCTGCGCCATACAGGTTGAGGTCCGTGTCGAGAAAGGTGTGTAGCGCCCCTTCGACGGTAAGGTTGTCTTCGTTTGCCTTCTCGTATTCTTCCAGCGCTTTCATCCGCAATTCACGAGTCACCTCGGCGCGGCGCTCGAAAACGGCTTCGAAAAGGGTATCCTTGTCGTCAAAATAGTAATTCACCAGCGTATGGTGAACGCCTGCACGTTGGGCGACATCCTTCAGCGTCACCCCGTAAAGTCCATGTTTCGAGAAGAGATATTCGGCTTCGTCCAGGATCTGCTCGGTCGTCTCGGCACGCCGTTCCGCTTTGCTCAGCGGCTTTTTTCCGGGCTTCCTGGCTGCTGGCACGCTGTTACTCTTCCGCATGGACGCCGCATCTGCGGCCGCAAGGGTGATGGAACGCTCATGCATTGCAATATTCGTTCCGTAAGCGCAACTTGTCGATCTTCCCGGTTGGCGCCAAAGGCATCTGCGGCAATCGCACGACGTGATCGGGGATCCACCAACTAGCCACCCGACCGTCCAGCTCTGCCAGGAGTTCAGCGTCGGTGGGGGAATACCCATCGCGCAGTTCGACGAGCAAAAGCGGACGCTCTCCCCACTTGGGGTCGCTGCGTCCGATGACCGCAGATTGCGATACGCAGGGAAGGGCGGAGATGACCGTTTCGATCTCGGTCGGATTGATCCATTCGCCACCTGACTTGATCAGATCCTTGGAACGGCCGGTGATGAGCACGGTACCGTCCCGCTCGATCCTTGCGAGATCCCCGGTGTTAAACCAGCCTTCTGCAGTGGCCTGCTGCTCCTGCCCGAAATAACGATCGACCACCGCGGCGCCTCGGACCCAGAGGTGCCCTTCGACCTCCCGCTGCACGTCCAAAGGGTTGCCTTCGCCATCGGTAAGCCGCAAGTCGACACCGACGGCCGGGCGGCCGGAGGTGCGCGGATCGCGCGCCTCGGCACCCGGGGGCGTAGCTGTCCCTAGCGGCGATAATTCGGTCATGCCCCAAGTCGTCTGGACCTCGATCCCGCGCTGCTCGATCCGGTCCATCAACGCCTGCGACATGGGCGCACCGCCGACCATGATGCGTTTAAGGCTCGGCAACTCAATTCCATTCGCATCGAGATGATCCATAAGCCCGAGCCAGACCGTGGGCACGCCAACCGCTATGGTGACGCTTTCGTTCGCGATGAAGCGCGCCAAGCTGGCACCATCCGCGTAGCGCCCTGGCAAAACCAGCTTTGCGCCGACGGCTGGGCAGGCAAAGGGCAACCCCCAGGCATTGGCGTGGAACATCGGCACGACCGGCATGACCACTTCGCGCGCGGTGATCGAAGTTACATCGGCTTGGAGCAGCTTCAGTGTATGGAGGTAATTGCCGCGGTGGGTGTAGGTGACGCCCTTCGGCGCGCCCGTCGTGCCGGAGGTGAAGCAGAGGCCGCTGGGCAAAGTTTCGTCGAAGCCGCCCCAGGCGATCTCTTGAGAGGGTTGTCCTAAAAGGTCATCCAGGCTGTCGTTGTCATCCTTCACTGGACCCAGCGCAATGAGGCGGCAGGCGCCGTTGGTTGAAGAACCAATCACCTCGCGCGCAAGATCGAGCAGATCGGAGCTGGCCAACAGGATGGACGCTTCCGATTGCCCGATCATCCAACCCAGCTGTTCTGCGGTCAGGCGTGGGTTAAGCGTGTGGCAGACCGCGCCCATGCCCATGATGCCGTACCACGCTTCGACATGTTCCAGTGTGTTCCACGCGAGCGTGGCCACTCGGTCGCCAGTCTCAATGTTAAGCGTGTCCAGCGCGGCCGAGACGAGGCGAGCCCGGCGATGCAGTTCCGCGTAATTGATCCGTCCGACTGTTCCGTCATCCCGGGCGCTCACCACTTCGGCGTCGGGATGCCATTTTGCAGCGTGGTCCAGAAACCGATCCAGCGTTAGCGGGAAATCCTGCATCGCCCCATCGATCATCGGCACTGGTCCACGGGGGGCGGAAGCACAGGTGAAGCGAGGCCCGCATTCCAGTTCCATTGCTGATCACCTGCGGCGCGGCGGCGGCAGACGACATGCTCGACCAGATCATAGCGATAGCTCATGACGTCCTCGATGACGTGTGGCCTCTCGTCGAACACCATCCAGTTTTCGCTTTGTCCGAACGCCGGCCATTCTGGATTGCCATCGGCCGACGGCTCGCCCGAGCGGGTAAACGATGCCCAGTAATCGACCATTGCATCGGACAGCGCCCGTTCCTTGCGGTCGCGTGGAATGCGTGGCCAATTGGCGGCGGTCCGTTCGATGGTTCCGAACATGTAGGGCAGCTCGGCACCGTGAAATGCATGAAGGCCTGCCTTGTCGGCGGCAGGATATCCATGATCGAAGAGATAGACGAAAGCCGGGGAACCAACCGCTTCCTGCTTTTCTGCAATACGCTGGGTAGTCCACCCATAGAGCGCATCACGCGTTGTCTCGAGCATGCTCTGCTCTATCCTCTCGGAGGGGTATACCCGCAGAAAGATATCGGCCACATCGCCATAGGCATTGCGGATTTTCGCTTCGTATTCTTCTTTGCCGGATGGGGCGGGGGGCAGCAGCATCCGCAGCGAGCGAATTTCCCCGCTATTGAAGCCGGCGAGGACCGGCACGCGAGCTTGCGCTCCCTGGTCGAACACATCGGTGATTTGCGCAGGGACGATCTTGCCGTCCACCGTGAAATAGGTCTGGAATCCTGCGGCGGTCGACTTTCTCGTGATCTCGCCAGCGCTCATCTCGCGCAGTCTGGCGAGATTTCCTGCGCCAATAGCTTCGGCAATGCGCACTCCCTCGCTTTCGGCGGAAGGGTGGCCATTGAGCACTTGTCGAAGGCTCGGCTCGGAAACCATATACGCGCTCTGCATAACGGCGCGGTCGAAGAGGCCCGTGGCAAGCGGGGATGCGAGGAGGTGCATGACGCTAAGGCCGCCCGCCGATTCCCCCGCTACAGTCACATTGCCGGAATCACCGCCGAATGCCGCGATGTTGCGTTCGACCCAGCGCAGCGCCTCTATCTGGTCGAGGAGGCCGTAATTACCGGACACATTGTCCGGCGATTCGGCAGACAGTTCGGGATGGGCCATGAAACCGAGCGCCCCAAGCCTGTAGTTGATCGAGACAACCACGACCCCACGCTTTGCCAGTTCAGCCCCGTCATAAAGCGAGAAACGGCCTGCGCCCGTCAAGAGCGACCCGCCATGAATCCAAACGAAGACCGGCGCATTATCCGCATTCTCGGGCTGCCAGACATTGAGCGAGAGGCAGTCCTCGCTCATCGGTGGGAGATCCTCGTAATAAATGTTTGCAGGTACGTTCGGGAATTCGGGCTGGTTGCAGATTGGGCCGAACTCGCTCGCATCGACTGGTGCGCTCGCACGTGCTTTCGGTACGGGCGGGCGCCAGCGACGCTCGCCGGTTGGCGCTTCTGCATAGCTTATCCCGCGAAAGACATTCGCCGAGCCCTCGGTGACACCCTCGAATGTACCGGCGGGCGCGGTGACGGACGGTCTCTCGGCAGACCATGCGGCTGCAGAAAGGCCGAGGGCCGTCATGCCAAATGCGATGTGGCGAAGCGCCCGATAGTGCGACCGGATCATGGTCAGATCCCGTAACTGAGGCGGATGCCAAACGTCCGCGGACGCAGGGTGCCGAAACGGCTTATCAGGAAGGCTTCTGGATGGATGTAGGTGCTGGAATGATCGTCGAAGATGTTCTCAACATAAAGCTGCGCGCCAAGCTTGCCCTTGGTCACCCCAAAGCTAGCATTGACGTTGGTATAGGCGTCGGTCTGCCCAAAGGTCGCCAGGCGCACGTTCGGGTTGCCCGGCTGGTTGGGGAAACTGCTGTTATATTCGCCGATATACTGAGCGTTCGTGGCTAGGGTCGCCTCCATATCGTCCGCAAGATTGAAGGTGTAACTGATGAAGGCAGCCCCCTGAATACGTGGGGCGGAAAGCCGGTGACCAATTTCTGCACCCGAGATCGCCGCTTCGGCGGCTGTCAGTTCTGTGATCTTTGCATCATTATAGGCGCCATTGGCGCCGAGGAACCAACCAGTCGCCGGAACTACGCCAAGCTCGAATTCGATACCCTTGCTGGTCGCTGCGCCAATGTTGGTGGCAAACTGAACGGAATCGCTGACCCGGTTGGCCTGGACCTGAATGTTGCTCCAATCGATGTAATAGGCTGCCAGATTTGCAGTTACTCGCCCGTCAAGCCAGACTGCCTTGGCGCCGATCTCATAGCTTTTCAGATCGTCAGACGTGGCGCCGAACGGAATGATAATGTCGTTCTCGCCGCCAGGAGCCACGCTGGGCCGACCTGCGGCAGCATTGACGATCGGTGCGCGAAAGCCAGTGGCGAATGTGGCGTAGGTGGTAATATTCTGCGTGGGCTTGAACGAAGCAGCAAGCTTGTAGGATGGCTTGGATCCTTTCGCCTTGACACCTTCCACCGCTTCATAGGGTGTAAACGTATCGAAGTTCAGCGGGATGCCAAACAGGGCGGCGGTATAATAATTGGTCTGAGCGCCGGGAATAAAAGGCGTGGTGCCTGTAGCGAGGAAGCCCCCCGCTTCGGTGAAGCCCTGAGCACTGATCTCCCCGTACCGGAGGCCGCCTGTCAGCCAGAAGCGGTCGGAGAAGCGATAGGTAAGCTCGCCGAACGCCGCGATTTCTTCGCTTATGGAGTAGGTATACTGTTCCTGGAAATACTTGTCAGGAAGACCGGTAAGTCCACGTGCCTCGAGAAAAGCGGGGTTGGAGCGATAGAGAAAGTCAACGTCCCGGCGACGGTTGAGGTAGAAGCCGCCTACGACGAATTCGAACGCACCACCCAGCGAGGAGGCGAGCCTGGTTTCCTGTACGAAAACGTTATCGAACGCATCGGCGTCGAGGCCGAAGGCGATCGGGGCGCCAGGAAAGGATCCGGGGGCGAAGGTTCCAGCCAGATCGACATAGAAACGCTGCTTGAAGTCCGAATAGGTTGAGGAACTGGTGAGTGTCGCCCAGTCGAAATCGTATTCCAATGTCGCATTGGCGATAAGCTGCTTGCCGGTGAAGCGATCAGGTTCATCGGAAATGCGTTTCTCCTCGCCAAGCGAGGGTCTGGTTAGCGAGCTGTCTTTCGGGTCGCTGTTCTCGTAGCTTCCGAGCAGCTTGATCGACAGACGGTCCGTCGGCTGGAACAGCAGGACGAGCCGACCGCCGTAGTCGATCAGCGTGTTGGAATTGTTCACTCCGGTGCCGAGGTTGTCGAGATAACCTTCCTCGTCACGGTAGAAGCCGACCGCGCGAACGGCGACCTTGTCGCCAATCGGGACGTTGACCATCGCATTGTAACGCTGGCGGAAGGAATCATCGTTTGTCAGGCCGAAATCCACCAAGGCGGCCGTGTCGAAATAGCCGAGTTCGGGGCTCTTGGTGATGATCCGCATGGCGCCCGACAACGAGCCCGATCCGAACAAGGTACCCTGCGGCCCTCGTAGAAATTCCACCCGCTCGACATCGAACAGGTTTGGATCAACGACTGTGGTATTACCGATCGTCGAGACGGGCAGTTCGTCGATATAGACCGACACTGTACTCGATAGGTTGGCATTGTAGCCGTTGGTCGCGATGCCGCGCGCCGTGAAATTGTTGAAATTCTGGGTCGGGCGGTTGAGGATTACGCCCGGTGTTTCGCGGCCGATGCCTTCGAAACCGACGATCCCTTTCTTGGTCAGTTCTTCCTGACCGAAGGCGGTGATGGAGAGGGGAACATCCTGGATGCTTTCCTCGCGGCGGGTTGCGGTGACGATGATCGTGTTGCTGGAGCGCGCGGCCTCGGCGCTGGGCGAAACATCCTCGATGACCTCTTCGCCGGCGACGTCAGGTCCGGTGGACGGTTGCGCGATGTCGTTCGCATCCTGCGCGTAAGTCGGTATGGCATGAGCCGTGAAGGCGAGCGCCGAAGCTGTGGCAAAGTAACGTGCCGTCATCTGTTTTCTCCCAATCCCTACGACGAGTCGCGCCCGCCGCTTGCCGTACAACTCGTTCACACGAACGATAATGTCAACATTCACTATCGCGCGCGTTAATAAAAGATGGCGAGGGTATGTCGAGGTTTCCACATTGACCAACGGGCTGACAGATCCTACTCACTCACAAACTAGTGAATGAAATCGCGCAGCACGACGCGAAGGGGAGAGTAGGGATGAACAACGGTAAACGGGCGGATTCCATCAAGCCTTGGGGCAACTCGTGATCGCGGTTACCGCGGCGCCGGAGCGAGCCGTCCGCAAGCCGGACCGCAAAGCTTGGACGATGCTTTCCCTGCTGAGCTTCGTCTATGTGCTCAATTTCCTCGACCGCCAATTACTCGCAATTCTGGCGCTTCCGATCCAGGAATCGCTTGATATCACCGATGGTCAGCTCGGCCTGATCGGTGGGCTCTATTTCGCGATGTTCTATACTTTCATCGCGATTCCGGTCGGTTGGCTTGCCGACCGCACCAACCGGGTAACCATTCTGGCGGTGGCCTGCGGTATTTGGAGCGCAGCCACTGTCGCCTGCGGGCTCGCGCGTACTTACCCCGAACTGGTGGTGGCCCGCATGGCAGTCGGTTTCGGCGAGGCGGGCGGGGTGCCGCCATCCTACGCTCTTATCACAGATACTTTCTCGCCCGGTTACCGGGCAACCGCGCTTGGCATCTTCAACCTTGGTCCGCCCATTGGAGCGGCAGTTGGTATTGCTTTTGGTGCCTCGATCGCCGCCGCTTTCGATTGGCGCGACGCCTTCATTGTTGTCGGCATCGTTGGAATCGTGACCGCAATCCTGCTCAAATTGGTCATGCGTGATCCCGAACGTGGAGCGACCGACACCACGCTGGATGAAACCGCGTCCATGCCGGCCCCATTCGTGGGCACGGTGAAGGATTTTTTCCGTAACCCGTTGCTCGTGCGCGCCTCGCTCGGGAGTGGAGCGACGCAGTTCGTAACCTACGGCCTCGGCAATTTTGCGGTGCTCTTCCTCATGCGTGAAAAGGGTATGACGTTGGAGGAGGTTGCGCTCTGGTACGCCTTGGTGGTCGGCCTGGGTATGGGATCGGGCATGCTGGTTTCGGGGCGTCTGCTCGACCGGTTTACACGGGGTACGCGGACGGCGTTCGCTCTCGCTCCTGCGGTGTCGCTGACGCTCGCTCTACCATTCTATCTCGGTTTCGTATGGGCGCCAACTTGGGAGTTAGCGCTCATTCTGCTGACGCCCGTGATGTTCTTGAACTACTTCTACCTCTCAGCTTCGATAGCGCTGGTGCAGGACGAGGTGCGTCCGAACCAGCGCGTGCTTGCAGGCGCTCTGCTACTGCTCGTGATGAATTTCATCGGGCTGGGTCTGGGACCGACCTATGTCGGCATCGCCAGCGACTATTTCGCCGCGCAAGGTATGACAAATTCGCTCCAGGTCGCGCTCTATACGCTTACACCCTTCTTCGTCATCGCCATCCTAATCTTTCTGTCGCTGGCTAAGCGATTACGGAACGAAGTACGCAGCCTGGGTTGATGGCCAGCCAACGATCAGCACAGTCCCACTACGTCACGTCGTCAATCACTTCGCGGATCGTATCGTATATACAGTCTAGTTGCTCACTGCTGATGCAATAAGGTGGCATTACGTAGATCGTGTTGCCTAGCGGCCGAAGCAGGACGTTTCGTTCTCGAAAAAGTGCCAGCATTCGCGGGGCGAGGTCGGAGAGATACCCGCTCCCTTCGCCCACCTCGAACGCAGTAATGGTGCCAGTTTGCCGAGGATTTTGAACCGCCGGGTGCGTTGCCAGCGCGTTCAATTGCACTGCCTGCCCTTCGCCCAAACTCGCGATCCGCGGCATGACTGGCTCGTCCCGCCAGATTGCAAGGTTGGCATTGGCGGCTGCGCAAGCGATCGGATTGGCGGTATAGCTTGATGAATGGAAAAACATATGGGCGCGATCTTCGCTGCGATGTGCGTCGAAGACAGGCTCGCTCGCCATCGTGACTGCCAACGGAACTGCACCGCCGGTCAGCCCTTTGGATAAGCACAGTATGTCTGGCTCGATCTCGGCCTGTTCGCAGGCAAGCAACGTGCCGGTCCTGCCCCAACCGGTCATGACCTCATCGGCGATGAAAAGGGTACCATATCGCGCGCAAATCCGGCGCATGTCCGCGAGCGTTTGCGAAGAATACATCAGCATCCCGCCTGCGCCGAGAATAAGCGGCTCCACAATGAACGCTGCTGCGCCTTTGCGACAGGCTACCTCCAAGGCATCAAGCGCATGCTGTTCCGCACCCAGCGAAGGAAAGGGGATCGACGTAACGTCGAACAACAGGGGCTCGTAAGCCCGGTTGAATGCGCCGCGGGCGCCGACCGACATGGCCCCGATGGTGTCGCCATGATAGCCGTTGTCCATCACGACCACGCTATGTCGCGCTTCGCCACGATGAAGCCAGTAACCCAAGGCCATTTTCAGGGCGACTTCAACGCTTGTCGATCCGGAATCGGAAAAGAACACGCGCGTCAGGCTTTCCGGCATCAGGGCGCGGAGACCATTCGCCAGCTCTTCGGCCGGACCATGGGTCCAGCCCGCGAAGATGATCTGGTCTAGCACCGCAGCTTGCTCGGCAATGGCTGCGGCTATTCGGGGGTGAGCATGACCATGCGTCGTCACCCACCAGGATGAAATCGCATCGATTATCTGTTGTCCATCACTGGTATGAAGGATTGCGCCTTCGGCCCGCGCCAACGTCGGAATGGGTTCGCCCAGGCCGTGCTGGGTGAATGGATGCCAGATGGGCGATTCCTTCATTGAAAGTCGTCCATTGCGAAACAGCGCGCAAATGTGGTGGCAAGACTTTCACTATCAAGCGGATCGAGATGAGGCAGGCGCCCCAGACGCCTGACCTTACCGATCGCGCAAATGGTCTCTTCGGTGTCCTCTTGCGGATTGCCGATAAAGGCGATCCCGAGAATTGGGACGTCACGAGTGCGCAATGCCTCAACAGTCAGCAGCGAATGGTTGATGGTACCAAGCGCGGTGCTTGCCACGATTACAACCGGCGCCGCCCAGCGCGCGAACAGGTCCGCATAGAGTAATTCGCGGGTGACCGGAACGAGCGCGCCGCCAGCGCCCTCTACCACCAACGGTCCTGTCACCTGCGGCAACGCTAAAGAAGCGGGATCGATGATGACATTGTCCAATTCGGCCGAGCGATGCGGTGAGCACGGCGTCTTCAAGCGGTAGGCTTCTTGGACCAGCGACGATGCAGGGACGCCTAACTGTGTGACACGTGTGCTATCAGTGCCATCGTCGAGACCAGCTTGCACCGGCTTCCAGTAAGAAGCGCCGAGCGCCTTTGTGAGCCCGGCAGCAAAGACCGTCTTCCCGATGTCCGTGTCCGTGCCAGTGACGACGATCGTCTTTCTCATAACAGGTCTTCCAATGCGGTGGCGAGTTCGGAAACTGCCGCCTCGTCGATGTTAAGCGTGAGAGATATCCGCAGCCGTGCGGTGCCTGCTGGCACAGTCGGCGGGCGAATGCCGCGAATGTCGAAACCGCGGGCCTGAAGTGCCTCAGCGATGCGCATTGTGCGTGAATCTTCGCCAATCGGCACGGGCTGGATATGCATCCCGCTCGGAGTGATGCCTAGTGGCGCCAGGCGCTCGCCGGCATGTTCGATGATGAGGCGCAAACGTTGGCGTCGTTCATCTGCATTCGCGACGATCGAAAGGCTTTCGCGAACAATCGCGGCAATCAGCGGCGAAGGTGCCGTCGAGAAGATGAAGCTGCGCCCCCTGTTCACGAGAAAATCGCGAAGGACTGATGGCGCCAGGATGAGCGCTCCTTCGCATCCCAGGGCTTTCCCGCACGTTACGAGAGTGACGACATTTTCGCATCCATGCAGATGTGCAGCGAGCCCGCGCCCCTCTGGTCCGCATACCCCGACCGCATGCGCATCGTCGATGAGCAGCATGGCCCCGGCACGCTCCGCCAAGGCGGCAAAATCGTCCACGGGCGCTACATTGCCGTCCATGCTGTAAAGCGTTTCGAAGGCGATCCACGGTGTGCCGCATCCGCCCTTCGCCCGCCATCGTGCGATCGCGTCGGCTGCTGCGTCCACGTCGTTATGCGCAAATTTCTGGCAAGGCGCCCGTGCCATCCGCATGCCCTCGTGCACGCTGGCATGGATCAGTTCATCGTGCAGAATGAGGTCCCCCCTTTGTGGCAAGGTGGAGACAACCAAGCTATTTGCGGCGAAACCCGAGCCGACGAACAACGCACTTTCGCTGCCGAAGAAACGGGCAGCATCGGTTTCCAGACCCAAATGTTCAGCACAATTGCCGCGCAGCAAACGCGACCCACCGGACCCCGGAGAGACGCCTCTTGCCAACGCGTCCATGGCTGCGGAGCGTAAGGCAGCTGACCCCGCAAGCGCGAGATAGTCGTTGGAAGAAAAATCGCAGCCGGAAGCCAGGGTCATCGCGCGTCGACGACCCCCTTTCTCCAGTCGCATCAAATCGTCGTTATAGAAGCTCGTTACCGTCACGCGCGGCGGCGCATAGGCGAGGCCTGCCGCGTTGAAAAGACATCACCTATTTCCTGACGGACTGAGTGCCAAAAGCTGGTGATTTGGGCACCAGTCAAAAGCTCAAGCCTAGCAAGGCCTTCCCAAACGTCAGCCGTCGGGTCGTTTCATCTTGAAGAGGCGGTCCTGCGTAATCTCGAAATAATCTGCCGGGCCTCCGCCACGCGTAATGGGGCGGGGACGAGCAGTGATGTATATGCCGTTTTCAAGCATTGAAGTGTCAATATGAATGCCGATGGCCTCGCCAATTACGAGCCATCGATCCAGCTCGCCACCCTCCTTGTTTTCGAGTTGTATCAACTGCGTGAGGCGGCACTCGAACTGGACGGGGCTGCCCGCAACTCGGTCGGGCTTGACGCGTAGTGAAGGCAGCGCATCAAGCCCCGCAAGGTCGAACTCGTCGATATCGGCCGCCACACTTGCTGAGCTCATGTTCATCTGTTCGGCCTGAGCCATGGTGGCGAGGTTCCAGACAAACTCGCCCGTCGCCTTCACATTAGCGACGGAATCCTTCCACCCGGAAGATGAGAAAGCAATGAGCGGCGGACGATAATTGATGAGATTGAAGAAGCTGTAAGGCGCCAGATTGCGCGCGCCATTGGGGGCTATGGTCGAAATCCAGCCTATTGGCCGTGGTGCAATGATCGCGTTCAGCGGGTCGTGCGGCAGGCGATGCCCGTCTGCCGGCTCGTAAAAGTGATACTCTGTCATGTTACACTTAATGAACTAAGGGCGATCTGGTTCATATACGCACTTGGTCAGAGGCGGGCATGGCAAAAGCATCGGTGGCGGATCGCTAGATCGGACATGGGCCCGATCAGGCGCAGTCTAAACGTTCGCCTGAATTCAACAATTGCGCACCTTTAAGCCTCGATCCGGCCGGACAGAGCATAAATTTCGCGATTTGAAAGGCTGATGCTCTCACTTCCTAAGAAGTGAATGGCTCCCCGAGTTGGATTCGAACCAACGACCAAGTGATTAACAGTCACCTACTCTACCGCTGAGCTATCGGGGAGCAGCCCGCTGGGCAGGGGTGCGCCTATATGGGGGGCTTTGCTGTTTGGCAAGCGGGCAAATCGCAAAAATTCACACTGCTTACCTACTTTTGCAACTTAGACGACGAACTGCTCGGCGACGATGCGTTCGTCGAGCGCATGGCCGGGATCGAACAGCAGCGTCAGCTGGCTGTCGCGCGCGATTTCAAGGTCAACTAGGGCGACATCGCGAAGCTCCCGCTGGTCTGCGACGACCGAAACGGGACGCTTGTGCTCTTCGAGCACGCGCAGCGAGACTCTGCTTCGATCCGGCAGGATTGCCCCATGCCAGCGGCGCGGACGGAAAGGACTGATCGGCGTGAGTGCGAGCAGGTTTGAATCGAGCGGCAAGATCGGTCCATCGGCGGAAAGGTTGTAGGCAGTCGAACCCGCCGGCGTTGCGAGCAGGACACCGTCGCAAACCAACTCCGGGATTCGCACCTTGTCGTCGACCGTCACTTCGAGCTTCGCGGTCTGCCGCGTTTCGCGCAGCAGGCTGACCTCGTTGATCGCGCAGAAGGTGTGAGTTTCACCGTCCTGGGTCCGCGCCCGCATGCGCAGCGGTGCGATATGATGGAGTTTGGCCTTTCCGATGCGCTTGATCAGCGTCTCGGGGTTCCGGTTGCGATTCATCAGGAAGCCAACCGTGCCGAGATTAAGTCCGTAGGCCGGGATTATCCGTTCGCTATCCAGCATCGCATGAAGCGTCTGCAGCATGAAACCATCGCCGCCGAGAACGACGACCGCCTCGGCTTCGGATAGTGGCACCCAATCGGCTATTTCGCGGAAACCCTTGTCGGCAGCTTCCTGCGCAAGCGGAGCATCGGAAACAAGCAGAGCCAAGCGGCTGAAATCGGGCATTGCCCCAGCATCCTCCTGTCCGGGATAACCATTGCCCGGGATTGCAGCGTACCTATGGATGCACGTCCCATTTGGCAACATGGGTGAAAAAGTGGCATACCCTTCTGCGGGGCGCGCTAAGGACGGCCGATATGGCAAGCATGCCCCACGAAATTAACGGCGAAACGCGCGACACGCTAACTGGCCTCGCTGATCAGGCGCAGGCCCGCGGCACGATTACGCGCTGGCAGCGGGATTGGCCCGACAAGACCATTTCCTGTCCCATGCATGCGATGCTCATCACGCTGGGGCGCATCGATACGCTAAATGTCGCTTTCGGTGAGAGTGCAGGCGACGGCGCGCTGGTCGAAGTGGCGCAGCGTATCAAGCATTTCGCTTCGGACGAGCTGGAAAGTAGCAGTGCCTGGATCGCCGCGCGCATGGGCGGCGGCAGCTTCCTTCTCATCGCGCGTCAGGAATGTAGCCGCGAGAGGTGGCAATGGCTGGCCGAAGCGCTTGCCGACGCCATTGCTATGCCCATCGCCAATCCCGAAGGCGGGGCAAGCCTCAGGTTGTGGCCTCGACTCGCCCTCATGCGGGTCACCGACAATGACAATGCCGATAGCGTGCTTGATCGGCTGTCCGAAGTTGCAGCTCGTATGCGTGACAGCAATCGCCGCCGTATCGACTGGTCGGCGGGCGCAGTGGCGCGTTCAGGGCGTTCGAACCAGCAGCTCGAAGCGGATTTACTCGCCGCAATTGACCGTGACGAAATCGAGATCCTGTTCCAGCCGCAATTCGCGCTGGACGACGACACGCTGATCGGTGCCGAGGCCCTGGCTCGCTGGGAGCACCCACTGATAGGGCGAATTGGCGCCGGAACGCTGTTCCAGATAGCCGAGCGTGCAGACCATGTTGCCCACCTTTCCCGGCACATCGCGAAACGTGCTCTCGAACGGGCGCTCGAATGGCCGGATCACTTGCGGCTGTCATTGAACATTACGCCTGTTGATCTCGCTGCCGATAATTTCGCCATCGACTTTGCACGCATGGCGGAAAGGGTCGGCTTTTCGTTGGGGCGGATCACGCTCGAGATTATCGAGCAGGTGCTGCTCGCCGATCTCGACAGGGTCAGCCGGGTACTCGATCAGTTGAAGCTGTTCGGAATACGCATCGCGCTGGACGATTTCGGCGCGGGCTTCTGCAATTTCCGATATCTGAAGGTCTTGCCGATCGACTGCCTGAAACTCGATCGCACGATGCTGGACGGGGTCCTCGACGACGAGCGGGACCTGGCGGTGTTCAGGGCTATCCTCGCCATGGCCGAGGCGCTCGACCTGAAGGTGCTGGTCGAAGGTGTCGAAAACGCGGATCAGCGGGATCTGGCCCGCAAGGAAGGGTGCCAGTCCTACCAGGGCTTCCTTCGTGCAGAACCGATGAGCGCGCCCGATTTCCTCAAACTGGCAGGATCCTAGGCGGCAACCTTCTCGCTTTTTCGCGATTTACGGGCGATGCCCGACAACCCCTTGGTGAGCTGGAAGAGACCGTTGAGCCTGCTTTCCGGTGAATTCCAGGCTCTGCTGATAACAAGCTTCATATCGGGCCGCAGCTTCGCTGTGCCCTTGAGGCGATCGACATAGCCGAGCAGGCCCATCGGATCGGGGAAGTCGTCATTGTGGAAAGTGACCAGCGTTCCCTGAGCGCCCACATCGACCTTGGCAATGTTCGCTTCGATGGCCTGATGCTTGATTTCGATGAGTCGGACGAGATTGGCCGTGGCGGATGGCAACTCGCCGAACCGGTCGATCATTTCTGCGGCCAGTGCCTCTATCTCGGCCTTGTCGGCGGCATCGTTAAGGCGGCGGTAAAGCGCCATGCGCACAGCAAGGTCGGGCACGTAATCTTCCGGGATCATGATCGGTGCATCGACCGTGATCTGCGGACTGACACGTTCAGGCTTCGCCTCGAGCCCCAGTTCTCCCGCCTTGGCCGCGAGTATCGCATCCTCCAACATCGACTGGTACAGTTCGAACCCGACTTCGCGGATATGGCCGGACTGTTCGTCACCCAGCAGATTGCCCGCTCCGCGAATGTCGAGATCGTGACTGGCAAGCTGAAAGCCTGCGCCCAGGCTGTCGAGATCGCCGAGAACCTTCAGGCGCTTTTCCGCGACTTCCGAAAGCTGAGTGTCCTGCGCATAAGTCAGATAGGCGTAAGCGCGCAGCTTCGACCGGCCGACACGCCCTCGCAGCTGATAAAGCTGCGCCAGTCCGAAGATGTCGGCCCGGTGGATGATGATGGTGTTGGCACTAGGGAGATCCAGCCCGCTTTCGACGATCGTTGTCGCAAGCAGGACTTCGTATTGGCCTTCGTAGAACGCGCTCATCCGCTCCTCGATTTCGCCGGCCGACATCTGGCCGTGAGCGGAGACAAATTTTATCTCTGGAACGTTTTCGTGAAGCCAGTCGGAAATCTGCTCCATGTCGGAAATACGCGGTACGACGATGAAGCTCTGCCCGCCGCGATGATGTTCGCGAAGCAAGGCTTCGCGCATCACCATGTCGTCCCACTCCATCACATAGGTGCGCACGGCAAGCCGATCGACAGGTGGGGTCTGGATGGTCGAAAGCTCTCGCAAGCCCGTCATGGCCATCTGCAGGGTGCGGGGAATGGGAGTGGCCGTCAGCGTGAGCATATGCACATCCGCACGGAGCTGCTTGAGCTTCTCCTTGTGCGTGACGCCGAAGCGCTGCTCCTCATCCACGATGACAAGGCCAAGGTTTTTGAAATTCGTCTGTTTCGACAGGATCGCATGCGTTCCGACGACGATATCGACCTGTCCGTTCTCCAGCCCTTCGCGCGTTTCCTTCAATTCGCGAGCTGGCACCAATCGGGACAGTCGACCTACCTTGAGCGGGAAACCGTTGAAGCGCGCCGCGAAATTTTCGAAGTGCTGGCGGGCGAGGAGCGTAGTGGGAGCCACCACAGCGACCTGCTGACCATTCATCGCCGCCACGAAAGCCGCTCGCAAGGCGACCTCGGTCTTGCCGAAGCCGACATCGCCGCAGACAAGCCGGTCCATCGGCTTGCCGCTTTCCAAATCGCCCAGAACGTCCTCGATGGCGCGTTCCTGATCATCCGTTTCGTCATATTGGAAACGGTCAAGGAACTGATTGAAGGGACCTTCGTCGATTTCGAAGACTGGGGCTTTCCTGAGCGCGCGTTGCGCCGCGACCTGCATCAGCTCGCCCGCGATCTCGTTGATGCGTTCTTTCAGGCGTGCACGGCGCTTCTGCCAAGCTTCGCCTCCGAGCCGGTCGAGCATGACCGCTTCCTCGCTGCTGCCATAGCGGCTCAGCACATCGATATTTTCGACCGGGATAAAGAGCTTGTCGCCGCCCTTGTATTCGAGCTGCACGCAATCGTGTTTGGATTTGCCGACAGCAATCGGTTCAAGGCCGAGATACTTGCCGATGCCGTGTTCGGTATGAACGATCAGATCGCCCACGCTGAGCGCTTGCAACTCGGCGAGGAACGCGTCGGAATCCTTGCGCTTCTTTTTGCGGCGAACAAGCCTGTCGCCGAGGATGTCCTGCTCGGTGAGCAGTTCCATCTCGTCATTGGCGAAACTTGCTTCCACAGGCAGGATCATGGCCGCAGGCTTGCCCTTCGCCGCCATACCCAGCGCTTCCTGCCAGGTTTCCGCCATCTGGACCGGCGTGCCAGCCTCTTCGAGGATGGACGCTATGCGTGAGCGGCTTCCCTTGGAATAGGCTGCGAGGAGCGGGCGTTTGCCAGCCTTGGCAAGTGATTTCAGATGATCTGCGAGAACCGGATAGACATTGTCCCCTCGCGCGCGCTCCGGTGCAAAGTCGCGGCCGGAGCGGAACCCGAAACCAACCACCTTGTCGCTTTCGGGTTCGTCGAAAGGCGTGGTCCGGTGGGCGGGCGCTGCCTCCAGCGCTTTCTTCAGTTCTTCGCCGGTCAGATAAAGCGCGTCTGGCTTCAGTGGGCGGTAATTACCCTTTGCCTGCCCCGTGATAGCGGTGCGCTGATCGTAATAATCCGAGATGTCCTTGACCCGCTCGTCAGCGGCAGCAATCGAAGCCTGATCGATGACGATCAAATCGTCCTTGCCCAGGTGATCGAACAGCGTCGCCAGCTTCTCCTCGAACAACGGCAGCCAGTGCTCCATCCCGGCGAGACGGCGACCATCGCTGACAGCTTCGTACAGTGGATCCTGCGTCGCATTGGCGCCGAACATTTCCCGGTAGCGGCTCCGGAAACGCTTGATGCTGTCCTCGTCGAGGAGCGCTTCACTAGCGGGGAGCAGCAGGTGCGAATCCAGTCGACCGGTGCTCATCTGGGTATTGGGATCGAAAGTGCGCAGCGATTCAAGTTCATCGCCGAAGAAGTCCAGCCGCAATGCTTCGTCCATGCCGCTGGGGAAGATATCGACAATCGACCCGCGAACGGCATATTCGCCCTTGTCGATGACCGTGTCGGTGCGGCCATACCCCTGTTTCTGCAGCAGCAGCCCCAGGCTTTCGCGGCCGATTTCCATGCCGGGTTTGAACTCGCGCACACTTTCGCGAATGCGGAAGGGGCTCAGCACGCGTTGCAATACTGCATTGGCTGTCGTGACGACGAGCTGCGCCTTGGCCTTGCCGGCCTGCAGGCGAAACAGTGCCGACAGCCTTCTGGCGCTGATCGAGAGCGCGGGGCTGGCGCGATCGTACGGCAGCGAGTCCCAGGCGGGAAATTCGATGACCTCGAGCTCGGGCGCGAAAAATGCGGCAGCATCGACAATCGCGCGCATCGCCGCATCGTCCGGCGCAATGAAAACCGCGCGGCCCGTACTCGCTCGGGCGAGATCGGCCATGACAAGCGGCTGAGCACCGCGTGCGACCTGCGCCAGGGTGAGGGGAGTATCGGCTTTCAGGATGCGGGAGAGGTCGGGCATCGGGGTCCTGGCGTTTGGGGGCGCGGCGGGTCGCACACGCAAGACTGCCCCCTGCCCGGATTTGGGGAGGGGGCGCATTGGAAAATTCGTCAGTGGCGAGATAGTGCCCGAGGGCCGTCCGTCAACGCGGAATATCCACGTAGTCGAGCTGTTGCATCGCCTCGATCAGCTTGCCCTGGAAGCGGGGCGGCGTCGGCTGGGTTTTCAACGCCCAGGCCATGACATCGACGTCGTCTTCTTCCAGCAGCGCTTCGAACCAGGCCAGTTCTTCTTCGGCCCAGTCGGCATGGTACCGGTCGAAGAACCCTCCGATCATGAAATCCGCCTCGCGCGTGCCGCGGTGCCATGCGCGAAATTTGGCGCGCTGTTTGCGGCCTTCGAATGTGAGAAGATCGGGCATTCGTCGCGGGTAGGGCACTCGCCAAAGCCGCGCAAGCGGCTATAGCATTCCGCAATGCGTCCCGATATTCTCAACCCCCTCTTCGCCGAGACAGAAACTCTCGATGGCGTTGGACCCAAGCTGAAGAAACCACTGGACCGGCTTGGCCTTACGCGGGTGCGCGATCTCGATTACCACCTTCCCGAAAGGTTCGTGACGCGCCGCGCGGTGCAGAATGTCGACGATGCGGGCGAAGGCGAGCAGATCGTGGTGAAACTGTCGGTCACAGAGCATCGCAGCGGCCGTTCCCCGCGGGCCCCCTATCGCGTGCTGGCGCAGGATGGCATCGGCAACGTGATCGCGCTGACCTATTTCGGGCGCGCGTCCTATAATGCGAAAAAGCAACTGCCGGTGGGCGAAAGGCGGTGGGTCGCAGGCAAGCTGGAACGCTTCGGCGACATGCTGCAGATCGTTCATCCCGATCATGTGGTGGAGGAAGGCGGCGAAACCCTGCAGCGGCTGTGCGAGCCGGTCTATCGCCTGTCGGAAGGGCTGACCCAGCCCAAGATCGCAGGGCTGGTCGACCAGTCGCTGTCCCGCACACCCGACCTGCCCGAATGGATCGACAGTTCGCAGGTGAACAAGGAAGACTGGCCCACTTGGCGCGATGCGCTGGTGCTGGCCCACAAGGGCGAAAATGCCCCGGCGCGCGATCGGCTGGCGTATGACGAACTGCTCGCCAACAGCTTGGCCCTGATGCTGGTTCGGGCCGACAATCGCAAACGCAAGGGCCAGCCCCTGCAGGGCAACGGCACTTACCGCGGAAAGCTGACCCTACCGTTTCCGCTGACGGGGGCGCAGCGGCGCTCCATCGCCGAAATCGAAGGCGATATGGCGCAGGAAGCACCGATGCTGCGGCTTCTCCAGGGCGATGTCGGTGCAGGCAAGACCATCGTGGCTCTCGAAGCCATGCTCATCGCGGTGGAAGCGGGCGCCCAGGCGGCGCTGCTCGCCCCGACCGAAATCCTGGCCCGCCAGCATTACGAGAGCCTTCGCCGCATGGCGGAACCCACCGGCGCGCGCGTGGCGCTGCTGACCGGGCGCGACAAGGGGAAGGCGCGCGAAGCTACGCTGATGGGGCTGCTGGATGGCAGCATTGACCTCGTCGTGGGTACCCACGCGATTTTCCAAGACGCGGTCAGCTATCGCAATCTCGCCATGGTCGTGATCGACGAACAACACCGTTTCGGGGTGGGCCAGCGCCTTATGCTGGCCAGCAAGGGCAGGCGCGCGCCGCATGTCCTCGCGATGACGGCGACGCCGATCCCCCGCACTCTGACATTGGCGCAATATGGCGAACTGGATGTCAGCAAGCTCGACGAATTGCCGCCCGGACGTCAGGCGATCGACACGGTTGTCATGGGACAGGCGCGGATTGGTGCGCTGGTCGATCGGCTCGCCGCGCAGATCGCCGAAGGGCGGCAGGCCTATTGGGTCTGCCCGATGGTCCGCGAAATGGACGGCCCGGAAGAAATCGCCGCCGCGGAAGCGCGCTATGCAGCGCTGAAAGAGCGTTTCGGCGATGACGTGGTGATGGTCCACGGCCAGCTCGGGGCAGAGCTCAAGGACGCGGCGATGGAACGCTTCGCCCGCGGCGATGCCAAATTACTCGTGGCAACGACAGTGATCGAGGTCGGTGTCGATGTGCCCAATGCCACCTTGATGGTCATCGAACAGGCCGAACGCTTCGGCCTTGCCCAGCTTCACCAGCTTCGGGGCCGGGTGGGGCGGGGTAGCGGGAAATCCTTCTGCGTCTTGCTCCATGGCGAAACACTGTCCGAAAGCGCTCAGAAACGCTTGGCCCTGATGCGCGAATCCCAGGACGGTTTCTTTCTTGCAGAAGAAGATCTGCGTCTTCGCGGTGGTGGCGAACTGCTCGGAACACGGCAATCTGGCGATACGCCGTTCGCCGTGGCGAGCCTCGAACAGATCACGGAACTGTTGCCCAAGGCCTATGACGATGCGCGCCTGTTGATGGAACGCGACGGCGGTCTTGAAGGAAAACGGGGCGAGGCGGCACGGGTGCTGCTGTATCTTTTCGAACGCGATTTTGGCGTCAAGACCCTCCGCGGCGGCTAGAAGCCCAGCTGATCGAGATCCCGTTCCGCAGCCACCCGGTAACCGGAACCGAACAGCCGCACATGGATCAGCCACATCCACAACCGGTACACCGGCAATCGCTTCCGCCACCCCGGCGCCAGGTCCAGCTGCTCGAAGAATTGCGGAGGAGGTGTGTCGAAAGCCGTCAGCGCGGCTACATCGACTTCGCGGTCGCCGTGACAGGCACAAGGATCGATCAGCCACGCAGTGGCCCCGTCCCACACGATATTGCCGCCCCACAGATCGCCATGGACGAGTGACACGGGTGGTCTTTCCGGGATTAGATCGTCCAGCCTTTCCGCCAGTGCAGTGACTCTTCGACCAAGATCGGGATCGAGTTCGGGGACATGGCAAAGGAGGCGATTATCGCGCCAGAATTCCACCCAGCTTTCTCGCGGTTGGTTCTGAACGACGATATGGCGCAGGCCGTAATCTTCCTTCCAGCCGTATTTCCGACCTGCGGCCGCGCCGCGCAAAGGGGCCATCGTTTCGGCAAGCGCTGACCAGGTGGCTGATGAAAATGGTCGAGGTTGCCCAAGATCCTGGAGGAACAGCCAATCCTCGACTGTTCCCACCACCACGGCTGACGGCGCATCCAGTCGCTGAAAAGCTTCCAGCATTCGCGCCTCGCGATCGATCAATGGACCCTTCTTGGCTACGCAGGAAAAACCGTCGGCAAACTCGATCCTGCTGGCACCGGATATGTCCCCGCCAGCCAGAGTTTCTATCGCTGTCGGGCTGGCACCGAATATTGCTTTTGCCGCATCTTCAAGCGCGGTCATCGGTCATTTTCGCGACCAGTACCTTGGCTGCCATCGACACATCGTCCCATGTCGCACGGAAATTGTCTTCGCCGCCATACCAAGGGTCGGCGACTTCGCGGCCTTCCTGTCCGGGCACGATATCCATGAGCATGAATACCTGTGCTTTGCCGTCGCCCGGATCTACACTGGAGATGTTCGTCATGTTCGATCGGTCCATACCCAGGATCCAGTCGAACTCATGGAAATCAGCCGGCTTCAGTTGTCGGCCGCGATAGCTGGAAATATCGATGCCATGGCGCTGCGCCTCCTCGATACTGCGGGGGTCGGGCATTTCATCGACATGATAATCCGCTGTGCCGGCGCTATCGACCTCGGCGTCCAGTCCGGCTTCGCTCGCAGCTTTGCGAAAAGCCGCTTCGGCGAGGGGAGAGCGGCAGATATTGCCGAGGCAGACGAAGAGCACGCGCTGTTTGGTCATCGCCACTGCCTACGCGGCTATCGCACCCGCGTGCAAGTGTCAGGCGGCCAGGCGAACCTGGTTCCTGCCGCCGACTTTCGCTTCGTAAAGGGCGGTGTCTGCCCGCACCATGATGTGGTCGATATCGTCGCCGGTGCGAAATTCCGCCACACCGAAACTGGCTGTGAACGGGATGATCCCATTGTCCCACGTAACCGGCCGCCCGGCGATGGCTGCGCGCATCCGCTCGCAAACCAGATGCGCCTTTTCCAGATCTGCCCCGGGCAGCAGAACGGCAAATTCTTCGCCGCTGATCCGTCCGACGAAATCCTGCTCCCGCAGGGCCTGCATCGCCCGGCTGCCCACTTCCCTGATGACTTCATCACCGGCCTCATGGCCACAGCGGTCGTTGATGCGCTTGAAATGATCGACATCGAATATCGCCAGGGCGAATTTTCGTTTGGGATTGTTTTCGGCCACCGAAATCGCGCGGGCGAGCGCATCGGTGAATTTCTGTCGATTGGGAAGGGAGGTGAGGGCGTCCGTCCCAGACACCCGCTCCAATTCGCTTTCCAGTCCGCGTCCCCTGGCAAACGAGCGGCGCAGAAACAGGATAGTCACTGCTGTCAGTAGCAGGAACAGCACCCCGATGCTCGCCAGCACATACTGAAGGCGCTCGTTCGATACCGCTCGCAAGTCGGCAAGTTCGCCGCGCTCGAGCAGCAGCGCCCGTTCGGCATCCACGAGCGCGTCGATTTCGTGCAAGACCGCTTCGAGCGCATCCTTGTCGTTTCCGAGCTGAATGTAGAAGATTGCATCTTCGCGCCGTCCGCTTTTCTGCTGCGCGATCACGGCGTCGAGAACCGCGTTGAATGCGCCGAACTCGTCGCGCATATCCAGCAGCCGTTGCTGCTGTTCCGGATTGTCGGCCGTAAGTTCGATCAGGCGGGCAAAGCTCTTGCCCGCCGCATTGCGACCTTCGACAAAGGGATCGAGTAAACTTGCATCACCGGTAAGCAGAAACCCGCGTTCGCCGCGCACCTGCTGAAGTGCCGCCATCCGCAGTTCGTCTGCCGCCAGCAGAACGTCGAGCGAGTGAACCTGTCGCTCGCGCACGGCGGACAGATCCTGTGATGAACGATGCGCGTTAAAGCTTGCGCCGGCCAGCAGCACGGCCAGCAGAATGGCGCAGCCGAACAAAAAATAGCTGCGCCATTCGAACTGGCGGGAAGGGCGCGCCAGAAGTCTCGCTATCCACATCTGGCGGCGTTCCTGTGCATCCGCCTTCAATGCCATCGCGTGGTTAACTTAGAGCTAAGGTCTGCTAACGGTTCTTTCTTCCCTCGATAAGTTCATCGACTACGCCGGGATCGGCCAGTGTCGATGTGTCGCCCAGTGATGTGAAATCGTTTTCGGCAATCTTGCGAAGAATGCGCCGCATGATCTTCCCGCTCCGCGTCTTGGGAAGGGCTGGGGTGAAATGGATGTGATCCGGTGTCGCAATCGGGCCGATTTCTTCGCGGACATGCGTGCGCAATTCTGCCGACAGTTCGTCACCCGGCTCTTCTCCGGCGTTGAGCGTGACATAACAATAGATGCCTTGGCCTTTGATATCGTGCGGGAAGCCGACCACGGCTGCCTCGCTGACCTTCGGATGCAGAACCAGCGCGCTTTCAACTTCGGCCGTACCCATGCGATGGCCGGATACGTTGATGACATCGTCGACGCGGCCTGTGATCCAGTAATATCCGTCCTCGTCGCGGCGGCAGCCGTCACCCGTGAAGTACTTGCCCTTGTAAGTGCTGAAATAGGTCTGGATGAAGCGTTCGTGATCGCCGTAGACCGTGCGCGCCTGACCGGGCCAGCTTCGGGTGATGCACAGATTGCCCTCTGTCGCACCGTCCAGAACATGGCCTTCATTGTCGACCAGCTGCGGGCACACACCGAAGAAAGGCCTTCCCGCACTGCCCGGTTTCATGTCATGCGCGCCGGGCAGGGTGGTAATCATGCAGCCCCCGGTTTCGGTCTGCCACCAGGTGTCTACGATCGGCAGTTTCCCCCCGCCGACAGTCTCATAATACCAGCGCCATGCCTCGGGATTGATCGGCTCGCCCACGCTGCCCAGCAAACGGAGCGATGACAGGTCGTGCTTCGTTACATGAGCGTCGCCCTCGCGCATCAGCGCGCGGATCGCGGTTGGAGCAGTGTAGAAGATGTTGACCTTGTGCTTTTCGCATACGGCCCAGAAGCGGTCGTGATCTGGATAGTTCGGAACGCCTTCGAACATCAGGGCGGTCGCCCCATTCAGCAGCGGACCGTAGACGATGTAGCTGTGCCCGGTGACCCACCCGATATCTGCAGTGCACCAGAAAACCTCACCTTCGCGATAATCGAAGATGTAACGGAAGGTGGTTTCGGTCCAGACGGCATATCCGCCGGTGGTATGCAGAACGCCCTTTGGTTTGCCTGTCGAACCTGACGTATAGAGAATGAACAGTGGATCTTCCGCATTCATCGGCTCGCATGGACATTCATCCGCCACATCGGCCGAAAGCTCGTGGTACCAGTGATCGCGGCCTTCCGTCATGCTCACCGAACCGCCCGTGTGTCTGATGACCAGAACACCCCTGTTCGGCACCTTTTCAAACGCTCGATCGACATTGCTTTTCAGCGGAATCCGCTTGCCGCCGCGCAGTCCTTCGTCTGCGGTGATCATCCAGTCGCTCGCACAATCCTCGACCCGGCCCGCGATCGCGTCGGGGCTGAAGCCGCCGAAAATCACCGAATGGATCGCCCCGATCCGCGCACATGCCAGCATGGCAAAAGCGCCTTCGGGCACCATGGGCATATAGATGGTTACCCGGTCGCCTTTGGAAACACCCATCTTTTTCAAGGTGTTGGCCATTCGAACAACCTCTGCCTGAAGTTCGGCGAAGGTAATCCGGCGCACCTCTTCATCGGGAGCATCGGGCTCGAAAATCAATGCGATGCGCTCGCCATTGCCCGCCTCGACATGCCGGTCGACGGCATTGTGACAGATGTTGAGAACACCGTCCTCGAACCACTTGATGGAAACCGGATCGAAGGACCAGTTGCCAATGACCTCGGGCTTGCTGAACCAATCGATCCGCTCCGCCTGCCCGCGCCAGAAAGCATCCGTATCCTCGATGGTTCGCGCATAGAGTGACTGGTATTCTTCCAGCGTGCAATTCGTGCCTTCGGCGGCCATAGCGGGGCGCTTGACCCATTCAGATTTCTTGCCAGCTTCCGTCATGCATCAGGTCTCCTCTTCGACATATCTCTAGGCATTCGTTTGCTCAGTGCAAACGCCTTGCAGGCACTCGCAATTCCCCAGACCTGGCGTTAGGGCGAGCGCGATGGTCATTTTTCGATATTCGCTGGCTGCTAGCCTGATCGCGGTCGCCGCCGCGACCCCCACATTCGCGCAGACCGATGAGCCTGTAATCATTGTGACCGGCACGGGGCTGGAAGCGACACCTGCTGCTCCAGCTTACGACACGCAGGAAATCGATCGCGACCAGTTGCTTTCCGTGCCGTCCGGGCGGATCGAGGATGCCCTTTCGTCTGTTGCGGGGTTCCAGCAGTTCCGCCGTTCGGACAGTCGTTCCGCGAATGCGTCCGCCCAGGGCGCGACGCTGCGTGCCCTGGGCGGCAATGCGACCAGTCGGGCGCTCGTCCTGCTCGACGGTGTGCCCATGAGCGATCCCTTTTTCGGCTATGTTCCTTTCAGCGCGCTTGCGCCGGAGCGTCTTGCGCAAATCCGGGTCACACGGGGCGGGGGATCGGGGCCCTTCGGTGCCGGGGCGCTGGCCGGAACGATCGAGCTGGAAAGCGCCGGGCTCGAGGCACTGGACGGCGTCGCCGGTCAATTACTGGTCAATGATCGCGGGGAGACGGAAAGCTCTGCGAGCATCGGTTCGCGCCTGGGCGCTGGGTTTGCCGTGGTGTCGGGTCGCTGGGATCGTGGGAAGGGCTTCTTCACAACGCCCGCAGATGATCGTGTGCCGCAGACGGCGCGCGCTGCCTTCGATAGCTGGTCGACCCAATTGCGCGGCGTTGCGCCCCTCGCAGGCGATGTCGAGCTTCAATTTCGCGGGCTTGCTTACCGCGATGCTCGGACGTTGCGATTTGAAGGCGCCGACAGCACGATCGAAGGCCAGGATGCGAGCCTCCGGCTGATCGGTCGCGGCCGATGGCAATTCGATGCGCTGGCTTATGTCCAGGCACGCAATTTCACGAATGTCGTGATCAGCTCGAGCAGCTTCACTCCGGTACTGGATCAGCGAAATACTCCGTCGATCGGCCTCGGCGGAAAATTCGAACTGCGCCCGCCGACCGGAGAAGACAATGTGCTGCGGCTGGGTGTCGACTATCGTCGATCGGATGGCGAATTGTTCGAAACGGCGATCAGCGCGTTTTCCGGCGCGGTCACGGCGCGGCGTAATGCTGGCGGCACAAACAGCGATCTTGGCCTCTTCATCGAGAATGACTGGACGCTTGGTACCCTGACCCTGACTGGCGGCGCGAGGCTTGATCGCTGGTCGATCCGCGACGGTTTCTTCAGCGAGCGCGACGCCAACGGACTGCCCGTCGCCGCCGAAACCTTCGCCGACAGGGGCGGATGGGATGCCTCTTTTCGAGGGGGATTACTCCTCCGGCCATCCAACACACTAGCCCTCCGGGCCGCAGCATACTCCGGCCTTCGTCTGCCTACGCTTAATGAGCTTTACCGCCCGTTCGTCGTCTTCCCCGTCGTCACCCAGGCCAACGCGGGATTGCGGAATGAGAGACTGGAAGGGTTCGAGGCCGGATTGGACGTCACGCCGACCGAAACCCTGTCACTATCCCTCACCGCGTTCGACAACCGCGTAAAGAACGCGATAGCCAATGTGACGATTGATACTAACCTGCGAGAGCGTCAGAATATTGATGCGATCCGTGCTCGTGGTATCGAGGCCGGAGCGAAGGCAGATCTGGGTAAGCTCAGCCTGAATACCTCTATCTCATGGACGGATGCCGAAACTCGCGGATCGGGCTTTGCCGCAGCACTCGATGGTAACCGACCTGCCCAGACACCCCGCTTTGCGGGGCGCGCAACGCTCGCATACCGCCCCGCGATCGACTGGATCCTGTCGGCAACCGTCGGTCACGTTAGCGCCCAGTTCGAAGACGATCTGGAAATGGATACATTACCTGCTGCAACGACGCTCGACGCCTTTGCGCAGGTGCCGATCATGGGCAAGCTAAGCCTGGTACTCCGCGGAGAAAATCTTACGGGCGAAACAATCGTGACCCGCAACCAAGGCGGTTCGATCGACCTGGGTGCCCCGCGCACGATATGGGGCGGTCTCCGCTACGGCTTTTGAGCGATCAGGTGGCGTCGTCGACCGTGTTGGCGACCGATTTCAAATCATCGCCCACCCCGCGAACAGTGTTGCAGCCACTCAGAACGATGGTGGCCATGAAAAGTGCAGCAATGGTTGCGCGGCGCATTTGAGGAAATCCCGATATAGTTTTCAGACCGGTCGCAAAAGGCGACAACCTCCTATCGCGCAAGCAGGCTTGCTGCGCAATGAAGGGTTGGGATGAAGTGCTAGACTGGCCGCGGCCGAAGTCGAACAGCGGCCAATTGAATCGAAAGCGCTCCAAGGGCCCGTCGTATTTCATCGAAAGCGTGAATGCTGCGAATGCCAGAGGGGGACAAGCGCCCTAGGAATTATCCATTTAATAAGGACCTGACGTTGCGGCTATTGGTTGATGCTTCCGGGCGGCCGATCGGAGCTCGTCCTGGGAGTAAATGAAAATGCCCATCGACTGTCTCGTGAGCTTCCCGTGACCGGCAGCCTTGCGCAGTTTTCCTTCCGTGTTCTGATAGCTATAGCACTGGTAGTTTGCGCTCTGCTGATCTGGCAGTTGCAAAGCGTTCTCTTGCTAATCTTCGCAGCGGTAGTGGTAGCCGTTGTACTCGACGCCTTTGGAAACGCGTTGCGGAAGCTGGCACCCGTGCCGGAAGGCGTTTCGCGTCTGCTGGCCGGCATTCTGATTGCGTCGGTGCTTATTGGCGCGGCGTTGTTGTTCGGTCGCCAGATATCCGCCCAATTGTCCCAACTCGGCGACACGCTTCCCCCAGCTTGGGAGAATTTCGTCGACTGGGCAGGCCCCGACCGTGTTGAAAGCGTGATCGACGATTTCGCGCCTGACGGCACAAGCCTGGCCTCAATGGTGCAAACAATGTTCGGGGCACTGACAGACGCGCTATCCGGTTTGGTGGTCGCGGTATTGGGCGGGGTCTATATCGCCATCAATCCCAAAACCTATCATAAAGGTGCCATCAGGCTCCTTCCGCAACGTGCGCGCGATCGTGTGGATGCAGCCAGCCGCAAAACGGGAAAGGCCTTACGCGACTGGTTGCTGGCCCAGCTCATTTCCATGCTTGCAACCTTCCTGGTCGTCTATCTCGGACTGACCCTGCTTGGCGTGCCGTCCGCACTGGCGCTGGCTATCTTGGCCGGGCTATTCGAGTTCGTGCCACTCCTGGGGCCCGTCTTGGGCGCAATACCCGCAGTGCTGATAGCCGGCACCGTTGGTATCGATACAGCGTTGTGGACCATCGGTTTCTTTATCGTTTGGCAGCAGATCGAGGGCAACGCTGTTGCTCCTCTGGCCATGAAATTTGCAGTCGAGATCCCGCCAGCGGTCACATTATTTTGCCTGCTGATTTTCGGGGTTTTGTTCGGTTTGCCCGGCCTCTTGCTGGGTGGCCCATTGACCGTGGTAATATGGATGGCGATCAAGACGCTGTGGGTCGAACCACGAGCGTCTGGATAAGCGGAGTCAGTTGCCTCGACCATTCGACTGGTCAAAAGGAGCGAAGGCTCCGCAGCGAATTAGAGCGACAAGTACGCCAGCAAAGTAGTCAAAAGACCGGTTAGAAAATTTCCATTCTAATGGCACTCATTGCCGGGCACGCTGACTGACCTGAAACCTGCTCCTGTTAAGTCCCCCTAATCACATGTGGACGCGATCAATCCCGGACACCAGGGTTGTGATCACTTGGTGTCTAGCAGAGCTGATATCAGCGATGATCACGCGGTTTCGGCCTGCGTGCTTGGCGGCATAGAGTGCGTCGTCGGCTTGCCTGTAAAGCGTGTCGAACGGCCCATCCGCTATGCCTTGCGCTATCCCAATGCTGGTTGTGATCCGGAGAGCGGGTGCAATTTCATCCAAATTGCATTGCGCCAATTCGGATTTTACCGCTTCGCCGAGCCGGAATAGGTCTTCTTCGGCAAGCCCGCTCACACCCACGACGAACTCTTCTCCGCCTAGCCTGCCAACATGGCAGGCATATCGCGCTTCAAACGTCTGCAATTTGCGACTTATAGCTATTAGGACCTCATCTCCTGTCTGATGCCCAAACTCATCATTGACCAACTTGAACCTATCCAGATCGATTACGAGCAAGCCGAATGGGACTTTCACGAGCCCGCCAAAATCTTCTGAGCATCGGGCAAGGAACCCCCTGCGGTTCAACAATCCCGTCATCGGATCCCGTTCGGCGAGTTCCACCATTCTCAAACCAGTTTCGATCGCGACGTCGCGCTCCACTCGCAGGGATCCCAAGCGTGCCGCTGCAAAGCCGGTCAAGCAGATAACCTGCAAGGCGGAAGCAAACAGCATCACGATCCTGTCGCCGCCGCCCCATAACACCCCGCCGAGATCGACTATCTGAGTAATGGCCAACGTTGCCATGGGAATGGCCCAGCTAATCGCAAGATAACGGCCTTCCACATGACCATCCTTCCAGGCTTTTGCGATGCAGGCCGTTGCTAGTGCCACGCAAGATAGGGTCCCGATCCCCAGTATTATGGCAAACCGTCCAATGTTGGCGGCGGGCAGGCCGCTTACCGTACCCAAGGCGAAAACTACGGCGCCGAGCGCGACGAGCAGGCGGCGCGGGCGTTTCGGCGTGGCTTGCCGTAGCGCCGCTGCCGTTGCGAGAGACGCCAACAGAATTGCAAGACAGGCCAGAATAGTCGCGAGGCGGTTCGATGTGGTGCCCGCCATCTCTGGAATTATCGTCAGTCCGATCTGAGACCAAACAAGGCCCCAGATCATGACTGTCGCCGCCCAGCCACCATGCCAAAGAAAAAAGCTTTGCCGTAAGCCCATAGCGAGACCGAAGTTGAACAACGCAGCTATACCTAGAAGAGCCAATGCACCTCCGATAGCGAATGCGGTCAGCTGGAACTGGCGTTGTGCGGCCGGCTGAGAAACCATTCGCAGCTCAAGCAGATCATAACTCTGCAGGCCCTCTATTCGTAGCCATGCCGCGCTAGCTTGATTGTCAACATCGGTGTCGAAAGCGATCTGACCACCGACTTGCCAATTACTGCCGTAGGCGCCTCGGCCGACCGACCCCGCTTTTCGTATGCCGTTTCTATATTCGAGGTAGACATCGAGGCGTTCGAACCGAGTGGATTGAATGGCGAGCGATGCATCTTGCGAAAGCGCTGGCGCGATCGGCACACGCAGCCAAAGGACACGGCTGCTGTAACTGCGTGGTTTCCCCGAGCATTGCAGATCGGATCTATCGGGAACGATAACAGAGCGCGAAACGGCAAAGCATGTGTCGGTAGGTGGGGCCGCGAACAGGCCAGGGCCGATAAGTCCGGCGCAGATTATCACAACCGTTTGAAGGAGCGACCGCCACGTGAACCACAGCAAACTCATGTTTGACTTCGAGACCCCTTGGCGAACTGCGCTTCGCTCGCGCTTATCCAATTAGCTATTTCGTTCTTTAACTTAGGTACATTTCATTAAATTCTCTTCAATGCCAGCAGTTAGCAGCAGGACAGACCTCCATACGCATGGCATTTCAACGCTGACTTGCGTCCGTGACAGTCGAACGTCCGCCCTAAGGTAGGTGTCACAAGTAATCAGCCTAACGGAATTGCGCTTTCGGCACGTGCCAATACGAAAAAGCATTGGGGGCTGTTCGGGGAAGGTCGTTGCTCGGGTCAGCCGTCTGAAGCGCGAGCGCTAGAGGCCGAGAGGTAATATTTCGGAAATGGATGCGGCGCCGGATGACATATCTCGCGCCGCGACGCGTAAGATGAGCAATGCGAATAATCGGTCTGACCTTTCCGCATGTGCATCGCTTATGTGCTACAGTCGTGTGACCGCAGTGGTGCGATGCATCATGCTAAAGAGGCGGAAAACCGTCGTTTTTGCGATAAAGTGGTCGGGGAGAGAGGATTCGAACCTCCGGCCCCTGCCTCCCGAAGACAGTGCTCTACCAGGCTGAGCTACTCCCCGACCGGATGCTTGCGGGGCGAACCCCGCGAGGCAGAGGCGGGCCTATAGGTGTGGATTGCCATGCGTGCAAGCGGGCAATTTGCACATTCTCGCGCTAACGTTAAAGCCTTGCTCAAACAAAGCCGGGCCAATGTCAGACATCCACTACGAACAGCAATATCTCGACCTGATGCGCCGCATATGGTCTGATGGTGATGAGCGCGAGGATCGCACTGGTGTTGGCACGCGTTCCATATTCGGCGCGACTTTGAGGTTCGACCTCTCGGCAAATGCCATGCCGCTTATCACTACCAAGCGCGTGTATTGGAAGACGGCCACGCGTGAGATGTTGTGGTTCCTCACCGGCGAAACCAATATTCGTCCGCTCGTACGGCAAGGGGTGAAGATCTGGAACGAGTGGCCCCACGCGCGATATGTGAAGGAAACGGGCGACAACATCACGTTGGACGATTTTGTCGAGTGCATTGCCGATGATGCGGCGTTTGCGGAACGCTGGGGTGATCTCGGTCCGGTGTACGGGAAGCAGTGGGTCGATTGGCCGACTTATCGCGAACGCGACGATGGGCTTTATGAGACCGGTCCGGGAATAAATCAGATTGCTGACCTGGTGGATTCGCTCAAGACGAACCCGGGCAGTCGCCGCCATATCATTGAGGGTTGGAACGTGGCCGAGATCGACGAGATGGCACTTCCGCCCTGTCACAAGACCTATCAGTTTCACGTCGCGGGTGGGCGGCTGAACTGCTGTCTTTACCAGCGTAGCTGCGATGTTGCGCTTGGCCTGCCGTTCAATCTCTGGTCCGCTGCTTTGCTCACCAGAATGCTGGGCCAGCAAATAGATCTCGATCCGGGGGAACTGGTTTGGATGGGCGGCGATACGCATCTCTATCTCAATCACAACGATCTCATAGAAGAGCAATTGTCACGGGAACCGCAAGGGAACCCAACGCTTGAGATAGTGCGGCGTCCGGCTACGATATTCGATTACAGGATCGAAGATTTCGCAGTTCATGATTATGCGCCGCACGGGCCCATCAAGGCGCCCGTCGCGGTGTGATCCGGCGCTGACTTGACCGCACCCCACTCGTGAAATAAAATAACGCGAAAGCGTAAGATTGCGTCTGGGAGACGATTCTATGGCCGAACGGCCCGAGGGTAGTGCAGCGGAGGGTGATAATCGCCCGAAACTTTCGTTGCATGTGCCCGAACCTAAATTTCGGCCTGGGGATACGGTCGACTTCTCGCATATAAATGTACCCGAAGCGGGGAGCATGGCACGTCCCGACGAGACCTGCGACCCGAGCGAAATGCGCGATATGGCGTTTGGCCTGGTGCGCGTACTCGGCGAGGACAATCAGGCGCATGGGGCGTGGAACCCCAAACTCGATCCGGATACGCTGCGTAAAATGCTCGGTCACATGGCAATGACGCGCGCTTTTGACGAGCGTATGTTCCGAGGTCAGCGGCAGGGCAAAACCAGCTTCTACATGAAGTGCACGGGCGAAGAGGCGACGAGCGTCTCGGCCAGCATGGCCTTGGCTGCGGACGATATGGTCTTCCCGAGCTATCGCCAGCAGGGAATCCTGATCCAGCGCGGCTACCCGATGATCGAGATGATCAACCAGATCTATTCGAACAAGGGCGACAAGCTGAAGGGCCGTCAGCTCCCGATCATGTATTCGAGCCGCGAGCACAGCTTCTTTACCATCAGCGGCAATCTGGCCACGCAGACGCCGCAGGCGGTAGGCTGGGCAATGGCAAGCGCAATGAAGGGCGACAGCCGGATTGCGGCCACCTGGGTGGGTGAGGGCAGTACCGCAGAAGGCGACTTCCATTCTGCCTGCACCTTTGCGACCGTGTATAATGCACCGGTTATCCTCAACATTATCAACAACCAGTGGGCCATCTCCAGCTTCAGCGGTTTTGCTGGTGCCGAACGGACCACCTTTGCTGCCCGTGCGCTCGGCTATGGCCTCGCCGGCTTGCGCGTCGATGGAAACGATGCGTTGGCGTGTTACGCGGCGGAGAGGTGGGCGGCCAACCGGGCGCGGGCGAATGCCGGGCCGACGCTGATCGAGTTCTTCACCTACCGCGCGGAGGGGCACTCCACCTCGGACGATCCCACCGGTTATCGCAGTGCGCAGGAGCGCACCGAGTGGCCGCTGGGCGACCCCGTGACACGCCTCAAGGACCATTTGATCGCGATTGGCGAATGGGACGAGGATCGGCAGGAAAAGATGGATCTGGAGGCGGCGGAACACGTCAAGAAGGTCACCAAGGAAGCCGAAGCAAACGGCATCCTTGGGCACGGTCTCCACCACCCTTTCCGGACCATGTTCGAGGACGTATTCGAAGAGCTTCCCTGGCATCTCAAGGAGCAGAGCAAGCAGGCGATCCGCGAGCGCGAGATCAAGTTTCCGGGAGGGCTCGACCAGTGAGCGCCGACGCGAACACATGTCAATCAAACGTTTCATCCGGCACCGAACGCCGGCTGAACATGATCGAAGCGATCAATGAAGCGCTCGATGTATCGATGCAACGCGATGACGACGTTGTCGTCATGGGCGAAGACGTCGGCTATTTCGGCGGGGTGTTTCGCTGCACCGCGGGTCTGCAGGAGAAATACGGCAAGACCCGTGTCTTCGACACGCCGATCAATGAATGCGGCATCATCGCGGTAGCGGTGGGGATGGGGGCCTATGGCCTGCGCCCCGTGCCTGAAATCCAGTTCGCCGATTACATTTATCCCGGTCTCGACCAGCTGATCAGCGAGGCGGCCCGGCTACGGTATCGCTCGGCCGCGGAATATATCGCTCCGATGACGGTGCGCAGCCCGTTCGGCGGCGGCATCTTTGGCGGACAGACGCATAGCCAGAGCCCTGAAGCGATCTTTACGCACGTTTCGGGCCTGAAGACGGTTATTCCGGCCACGCCTTACGATGCCAAGGGGCTGCTGATTTCCTGCATCGAGGATAACGATCCGGTGATCTTCTTCGAGCCGAAGCGGATCTACAACGGTCCGTTTTCCGGTTATTACGACAAGCCGGTGCAGCCCTGGAAGAAATTCGACGCCAGTGTGGTGCCCGAAGGATATTACAAGATCCCGCTGGGCAAGGCGCGTCAGGTTACCGAAGGCGAGCAGCTCACCATTCTGGCTTACGGAACCATGGTCCATGTGGTCGAAGCCGTGTGCAAGGAGAAGGGCGTCCAAGCAGACATCCTCGATCTGCGCACGCTGGTGCCGCTGGACATCGAGGCGATCGAAGCATCGGTCGAGCGTACCGGCCGATGCCTGATCGTCCATGAGGCGACCCGCACGAGCGGCTTTGGCGCCGAACTTTCCGCATTGGTGACGGAGCGCTGCTTCTATCACCTCGAAGCCCCGGTCGAACGCGTTACAGGCTTCGACACACCCTATCCCCATAGCCTCGAATGGGCCTATTTTCCCGGCCCGGTCCGCATCGGCGAGGCCATCGACAAGATCCTCAAGGACTGATCCCCATGGCGAAATTCACCTTCAACATGCCCGATATCGGCGAAGGCATCGCCGAGGCCGAAATCGTGCAGTGGCACAAGCAGGTCGGCGATACGATCACTGAAGACGAGGAATTCGTCGACATGATGACCGACAAGGCCACCGTGCCCATGGAAAGCCCGGTGACCGGCAAGATTCTCGAGATCGCGGGCGGCGAGGGCGACATGGTGTCGATCGGCTCCATGCTCGTCGTGATCGAAGTCGAAGGCGAAGTGCCCGACGAGGTGATCGAGGAAAACGAGGCGGCGGCCGATGCCGCGCCAGCGCCGAAGGACGACGAGGTAGAAGAGCGGATCGAGGTCGAAAATCCCGATCCATCGGATGCCGACGACGCGATGGCTGCCGATCCGAGCCCGCCGCCAGCACCCGCCCCGACGCCTGCCCCTGCACCGGCGCAGAAGGCCGATACGCCGGTTCTGGCAACGCCTGCCGTGCGCAAGCGGGCACGCGATCTCGGTGTCGATCTGGCACAGGTGAAGCCGGCCGAGGATGGCCGCGTTCGTCATGGCGATCTGGACCAGTTCCTGTCTTACACATCGGGTTATGGCGCCGCTGCCAAGACCCGCGAGGACGAGGAAAAGAAGGTCATCGGCATGCGCCGCCGCATTGCCGAGAACATGGCCGCGTCGAAGCGCAACATCCCGCACTTCTCCTACGTGGAAGAATGCGATGTGACTGCGCTGGAAGAACTGCGTGGGCAGCTCAATTCCAACCGCGGCGATAAGCCCAAGCTGACGCTGCTTCCGCTGCTGATCACCGCGATCTGCAAGACATTGCCAGATTTCCCGATGATCAACGCACGGTACGACGATGAAGCGGGCGTGGTGACGCGGTATGGCGCGGTGCATCTTGGCATGGCCGCACAGACCGATGCCGGTCTGATGGTGCCCGTCATCAAGAATGCTCAGGCCAAGAACCTGTGGCAGTTGGCCAATGAAATTACGCGTCTGGCCGAGGCAGCCCGAAATGGCACCGCCAAATCGGAAGAGCTGCAAGGTGGGACACTGACGGTGACATCGCTCGGACCGCTTGGCGGGGTAGCGACGACACCGGTCATCAATCGTCCGGAAGTTGCCATCATCGGTCCGAACCGCATCATCGAACGCCCGATGTATGTTACTGGCACGGATGGCGTGGAGCGCATCGAAAAGCGCAAGCTGATGAATATCTCGATCAGTTGCGATCATCGCGTTGTCGATGGTTGGGATGCGGCAAGCTTCGTACAACAGCTGAAGAATCTGCTCGAAAAGCCTGCTCTGATCCTGGTGGACTGACGCGATTAGCTGGCCTCGCTGGCTGGCGAGCGCACAGTCGCAAACCGTCTGATAAAATATGCCCGGTGCGTGGGTTGCGATTTAGCAGCCCCGCGCCGGGCGCCTTCGTTTGTCCAGAATAGCTTGTAAAATCCCGGCAGCCCCATTTATGTCGAGCAACCCTTTCGGAAATAACGATAAATTCCGGTCCGCGACGATGGGATGCATGATATCGGCATAGGACATTGGCTGAATTAGGCCGCGATCCAACGCGCCGAATTGTGGTAAAACTGGAGGTCGAAAAATGCCCGCACAAAAAGAGCAAAAAAGCGTCACATCGGCCATTGACAGAAATCGGACCCGCCCGTAGATGCGCGGCTCCCAAGTGGCTGCGCGGGTGTAGCTCAGTTGGTTAGAGTGTCGGCCTGTCACGCCGAAGGTCGCGGGTTCGAGTCCCGTCACTCGCGCCACTTGGGAATTTTCTCTACAATTCGACTATGGTCAAAGCGCCTTGTTTGAAGATGCGCCGACGACCTATCGCGGGCCCTTCACGAACGGCGTTAGATGGCGCTCGACATGCGCCGGGGATCAACCCCAGCGCCCGGTTTCCATCCAGATGAGAAAGCGCCTGAGCGGCAGCAGCCAAATCAGGCCCAGAACGATGTAAATGAGCGTCTGCACGAGGGTAGGCCAATCGCCGATCACACCGGGGGCATAACGCGCGATGACAATCCCGTAGATCGCCAGCACCACCAGCAGGCCGAGAATGCCAACGGGAATGCGCCAGGTCGGTTCTTTCCTCATGCGAAAGGTCCGTACATGCGCGTAGGAGTTACGACGGCCCCGAGGGGTATGTCGTGCGGCTCTGTAGGCAAGGTTTCGACAAGCTGACAGTCCCAGGCGAGCCCGATCGTTGTCGTACCGGGATGCGCAACAAGCCAGCGGTCATAGTGGCCGCCACCCTGACCGAGGCGACCGCCGGTTTCGGTAAAGCCGACCAACGGTACGAACAGGACGTCGGGTACGATTTCTTCCGTCGCAGTCGTCGGCTGCTTGATGCCGAAGGGCCCCGTTTCAACATCGCTTTCATCGTGAGGATCCACGAAGCGGCGGAATTGCATCCGCGTATTCATGGCCGAAAAATGCGGCAACGAGATTTCGTGCCCCTGTTCGAAAAAATAGCGTGCGTAGGCCGCTGTCGGCGCTTCGGAAGAGCCGGCGTGATAAAGCCCGATGGTCGCATCGTCCGGTATCATTTCCATGAGGGGGGCAGGCGGGCGCATGAACACGAGCGTGCGCATGCTATCGGGAAGGGCGGCCACGTGTTCACGCCGTTTGGCGCGAAGCTGCTTTCTGAGATCGTTCTTGGTCACACACAGGTCCTTATCGGCAGATCACTCCGGCGTCCAAGGGATCAACGATGGGGAGGGATGGTGAGTGGCGGAACCACCATGGGTCGTTTCCGGCGAAATCCTCTGACGCGAAAACGTCAGGTGGGTACCGTTTGCCCCAATCCCACGGCCGAACCGGTGGACCAGGGCAGGGACAGCTCCCATGGATTGCTTATAGCCTCAGGGATATTCATGCGGCTCGTGCCGGGCAGTCCCGCCGTGCCCTATTTAGGAGGTACTGCCGCTACCCTCAAGGGTGGAAGCGGCATTCTCCAGCGCGATGGCCATGCGTTCGAGCTGATTGCCCAGACGATCCGTGTCGAAACCAGGTTCTGTGGCCGGTGAAGGCTTGTCCCGTGCTTCTTCCACTTCGTCCGCAAGTATGAGCGCGGCGAACAGCAGGTTCTTGGCATCGTTACTGGACAGATTATTGCCCATCGCACTCAGTTTGCCATCGATCACGCTGGCAAGGTGCCGAACATGATCTTCCTGCCCATCGGCACAAGAGACGGTATAGTTGCGGCCACCGATCGAAAGCGTGACGTCGCTCATCGCTTCAGACCTTCGATGAGATCGTCGAGTTGCGAAATGCTGCCCGACACCCGTTTGCGCAGCGTTTCATAGCGTTCGGCCAGTTCGGCATCGCCCGCATCTGTCGCTGCAGTCGAATGGGAGGCCAAGGCGGCCTGCGTTTCGATCCGCGCAAGGGCGCGATCGATGCGGTCCATGGCATTTTTGATGCGGTCGGAACTCATAAGGCGTGCAGAATACCGATTTTGCCGCGGCGAGGCAAAGGTTTGCAGCCGCCTGTTGATAAGTGAAGTGAAGGGGGCGGAAGCTGTGAATGCCCACCTGCGCGGGTTGACCTTGCGCGCGCGCTCCGCGAAGGCTTCGCGCGCGTCGAATCGGCCCCTTTTTCCGGAGAAATTTCCCATGAGTCTCGCCACATCTCGCATGGTCCCGATGGCCAACGCCATCAGGGCGCTTTCGATGGATGCGGTACAGGCTGCAAACTCAGGGCATCCGGGAATGCCGATGGGTATGGCCGATGTGGCGACCGTGTTGTGGAGCGAGTATCTAAAGCATGATCCCAAGGCCCCCGGCTGGGCCGATCGGGACCGCTTCGTGCTGTCGGCCGGACACGGTTCGATGCTGATTTATTCGCTTCTTCATCTGTCGGGTTACGAACGTCCCACGATGGAAGACATCCGCAATTTCCGTCAGATTGGCAGCCCTTGCGCCGGGCATCCGGAAAACTTCCTCCTCGACGGCGTTGAAAGCACGACCGGCCCGCTGGGCCAGGGCCTGGCGATGTCCGTCGGAATGGCCATGGCCGAACGTCATCTCAATGCGACGTTTGGTGACGAGATCGTCGATCATCGCACTTGGGTGATTGCCGGTGACGGTTGCCTGATGGAAGGCATCAATCACGAAGCGATCGGCCTTGCCGGGCACCTCAAGCTGGGCCGTCTGACAGTGTTCTGGGACGACAACAACATCACCATCGACGGGACGACCGACCTTTCGACCAGCGAAAACATCAAGGCGCGTTACGAAGCGACCGGATGGCATGTAGTTAGCTGCGACGGCCACGATTTCGACGACATTCGCCGGGCGATCGACGAGGCGGTCGCCGATGAACGCCCGTCGCTCATCGCCTGCAAAACGGTGATCGGAAAGGGAGCGCCCAACAAGCAGGGAACCAGCGCGACGCACGGCGCACCACTTGGCGATGACGAAATTACCGCGGCGCGCGGTGTACTGGGCTGGGAATCGGCACCGTTCGAAATTCCCGAAGAAGTGCTGTCGGACTGGCGCGGCACGGCGGACGACGGCGCGCGGGCGCACAGCGAATGGCAGATGCGCCTCGACGGGTATGCGCAGAAGGCGGAATTCCAGCGCCGGATGGCGGGCGAGCTGCCCAAGGACTTCAGCCTCGACAAATATATCAAGGGGTTGATCGATCAACCTCAGAAGGTTGCAACGCGCAAGGCCAGCGAAATGGCCCTGGCGGAAATCAACACCGGCCTTCCCGAAACGATTGGCGGCAGTGCCGACCTTACCGGTTCGAACAACACCAAGGCAGGCGGTATCGGCCCGTTCACGGCCGATGATTACAGCGGCCGCTATGTCTATTACGGTATTCGCGAATTCGGCATGGCCGCAGCGATGAACGGCATGGCACTGCACGGCGGCGTCATTCCTTATGGCGGCACGTTCCTGGTGTTCACAGATTATTGCCGCGCGGCCATCCGGTTGTCGGCCCTGCAGCAGGCGCGCGTCGTTTATGTCATGACGCATGACAGCATCGGATTGGGGGAAGACGGCCCGACCCATCAGCCCATCGAGCATGTCCAGTCGCTGCGCATGATGCCCAATCTGCTGGTCATGCGCCCCGCCGATGCAGTCGAAACCGCGGAATGCTGGGACATAGCGCTGCGCCAGCCCGATCGCCCGACGGTGCTCGCGCTGAGCCGCCAGAACCTGCCGCAAATGCGGACGCACCAGCTCTCCGAAAACATGACCGGGCGCGGTGGTTACCGGCTCAAGGCGGCGCAGGCTGCGCGGCGTGTCATCCTGATTGCGACCGGATCAGAGCTGCATGTGGCGATGGAATGCGCGGAAAAGCTGGAAGCGGACGGTATCGGTGCCGATGTCGTATCGATGGTGTGCACGCAGCTTTTTGACGAGCAGGACGATGCCTATCGCGCCGACATTCTTCCGGATGTTTCGCCCGACGAAGTTTTGCGGGTGAGCATCGAAGCGGGCACCACCTTCGGGTGGGATCGCTATACGATGACCAATGGCTTGCGCATCGGGATCGATCGGTTCGGCGCAAGCGCACCCGCCGAAGATCTGTTTGAAAAATTCGGCCTCACTGCGGACGCGATCGTTCCGCAAATCATGAATAAACTGAACGCTTAAGCAGGAGTTCTTTCCAATGGCGACCAAGGTTGCAATCAACGGTTTCGGACGTATCGGCCGCCTCGTGGCGCGCGCCATTCTCGAGCGCGACGACCATGATCTGGATCTCGTCAGCATCAACGATCTGGCGGATACGAAATCGAACGCGATCCTGTTTCAGTACGATTCGACGCACGGGCGCTTCCCCGGCACCGTCGAAGTGGGCGACAACGCGATCATCGTGAACGGCAAGTCGATCGCCGTGACCAGCGAGCGCGAGCCCGGCAAGCTGCCGCATGGCGAGCAGGGCGTGGACATTGTGCTGGAATGCACCGGTTTCTTCCAGTCGGACGAGGCGTGCCGCCCGCATCTCGATGCAGGCGCCAAGCGCGTGCTGATCTCAGCCCCGGCTAAGGGCGTTTCCGCGACGATCGTCTTCGGCGTCAATGACGAGACCCTGACAGCGGAAGACGTGATCGTCTCCAACGCCAGCTGCACGACTAACTGCCTCTCGCCGATGGCCAAGGTGCTGCACGAAACCGTCGGTATCGAGCGTGGTTTCATGACCACGATCCACAGCTACACCAACGACCAGCGCATGCTCGACCAGATGCATGGCGACATGCGCCGCGCACGCGGCGGGGCGCAGAACATGATCCCGACAACGACCGGCGCTGCCCGCGCGGTCGGCCTCGTACTGCCCGAACTGGCAGGTAAGCTCGACGGGTCGAGCGTGCGTGTGCCGACGCCGAACGTCAGCCTTGTCGATCTCGTCTTCACCCCCGGCCGCGACACCAGCGCCGAGGAACTGAACGCGGCCCTGAAGGCCGCGGCGGAAGGCAAGATGAAGGGCGTGCTCGATTACACCGACCAGCCACTGGTCTCCTCGGACTTCAACCACTATCCGGCCAGCTCGACCATCGACAGCCTCGAAACCAGCGTGATGGAGGGCAAGCTCGCCCGCGTCGTGAGCTGGTACGACAACGAATGGGGCTTCTCCAACCGCATGATCGATACCGCCGGCGTAATGGCGAAGTTCCTCTAAGGACATTTGCATGAGCAGCTTCAGGACCCTGGACGACCTTGGCGACATCACCGGCAAGGTTGCGCTGGTGCGCGTCGATCTCAATCTTCCGATGCAGGAAGGCCGGGCATCGGACGTCACCCGTGTCGAGGTGGTCAAACCAACCATCCTCGAATTGGCCGATAAAGGCGCCAAGATCTTGTTGCTTGCCCATTTCGGCCGACCGAAGGGTCAGCGCCATTCGACCATGAGCACGAGCATGGTGCAGGGCGATATCGAGCGGGTGCTCGACCGTGAAATCATGTTCATCCCCGAAGTCATGGGGCCGGTCGTCGAACAGTCGATCGGGATCCTGCGCGATGGCGATATCGGGCTGCTCGACAATGTCCGCTTCTGGCCCGGCGAAGAAGCCAACGATCCGGAATTCGCCAAGGGTATCGCGGCGAACGGCGATTTCTATGTGAACGATGCGTTTTCTGCCGCGCACCGCGCGCACGCGTCGACCGAAGGGTTGGCGCGTCTTCTCCCGGCATATGCAGGCCGCGCCATGGAGACCGAACTAAAAGCGCTGGATGCGGCCCTAGGGAATCCCGAGGCGCCGGTCGCGGCTGTCGTCGGGGGAGCAAAGGTTTCGACCAAGCTCGAGGTGCTCCACAATCTGGTCGGTAAGGTCCAGCACCTCATCATCGGCGGGGGCATGGCCAACACCTTCCTGGCAGCGAAGGGAGTGGATGTTGGTAAATCGCTGTGCGAGCACGATCTGACCGACACTGCCAACCGCATAATGGACGAGGCGGACCATGCAGGATGCACTGTGCATCTGCCTTACGATGTGGTGGTCGCAAAAGAATTCGCCGCCAATCCGCCGAGCATGCGGACCTGCAATGTGCATGAAGTCGCCGCCGACGAAATGATCCTCGACGTAGGTCCGCTCGCGGTCGAAGCGCTTGCCGACGTGCTCAAGACTTGCCGGACGCTGGTCTGGAACGGGCCGCTGGGCGCGTTCGAAACCCAGCCGTTTGATGCGGCGACGGTTGCGCTTGCCAAGACGGCTGCAGCGCTCACGCAGGATGGTTCGCTGACATCGGTTGCCGGCGGCGGCGATACGGTCGCAGCGCTGGCGCACGCCGGTGTGAAGGACGAATTTACTTTCGTTTCCACGGCCGGCGGGGCTTTCCTGGAGTGGATGGAAGGCAAGCCCTTGCCCGGCGTTGCCGCACTGTCGGCTTAGGAGCATGCGGATATGACCGAGATCGTCGAGCCCAGCCACGGTCCAATCGCGATCACCGAAGGCGAATGGTCGGGTTGGTCCACCTGGAAATCTGACGCGTTCGAGCAGACGGCGGGACCGTTCTACGAAAAGCAGGACACGAACGGCGACTGGATTTGTGCCTTCGTCGCCGAGCAACGTCACATGAATGGTGCAGGCTTCATGCACGGCGGTTGCCTGATGACCTTTGCAGATGCTGCGCTGTTCACCATCGCCCGCAACGAGATGCGTGACAGCTACGGCGTGACGATGAACCTAGCAGGCGATTTCCTGGCCGCGGGCAAGGTCGGACAGCGCATCGAGGGCAGGGGGGAAGTGACGCGCGGCGGCGGTAAAACCGTGTTCGTACGCGGCATCGTGACGGGCGATGGAACGCCGCTGCTCAGCTTTTCCGGCATTATCCGCAAGACCGGCAAGCGCGCCGACAGGATTGGCGACTGATCAGCGATATTCGGGATTTGGCGCATCGAAACGGCGACCATCGTTCCACATATCGACCGAATTTCCGTGGGCGGGAATACCTCCAGCATCCTTGAGCATGCGTGCCATGTGCATCAGGTTCCAGGTCATGAATGTGGTGTTGCGACGGGTGAAGTCATTGTCGAAGCCGACATATCCCTCACCATCTTCCCTCGCGTCGCCATAGCTCGGCCCCGGTCCGGCTTCGCCCACCCAGCCGGCATCGGCTTGTGGAGGAATGGTGTAACCGACATGCTGTAGCGAGTAGAGCACGCCCATACCCACGTGCTTGATGCCGTCTTCATTGCCGGTCACGATGCAGCCACCGACCTTGCCATAGAAAACGTACTGGCCCTTGTGGTTCGTCTGACCCGAGTGGGCGTAGAGCCGCTCGATCAAGCGCTGGCAGACGCTGGATTTCTCGCCAAGCCAGATGGGCGTACCGACCACGAGAATATCGGCGGCCTTCACCTTCTCCCAGATGTTCGGCCAATCATCATGGTCGGCGCCGTGTTCGGTCATGTCGGGGAACACGCCCGGGGCGATGTTGTGATCGACCAAGCGAACTTGTTCCAGCGCTACGCCATTCCGCGCGAGAATGGCTTCGGCAATACCGAGTAGTTTGTCGGTGTGCGAGCCTTCAGGTCTGAGTTTGAGGGTACAATTGATTGTCAGCGCATTCAGATCGGAGAAATCGGTCTGACTGTTGCTGGTATGCGGATCGTTCTTGTCATTCGGCATGTCGTCTCCTTCGCTCAATACGAAATACGATCGGGTTGGCGATAAGTTACCCATCGGCTGTTGCAGGTGCGAAAGCGCCTTTGTATGTGCGGTGCATACGAATGCATGACCACAATCGAGTGACGGGGTTCCCAGATGACTTTCGATGAAATGAAGGCGCGTATCGCACAGGGCCAAGGCTTTATTGCAGCACTTGACCAGTCCGGCGGGTCGACCCCCAAGGCACTCAAGGGTTACGGCGTCGAAGACGGTGCGTGGACGAGCGAAGAAGAGATGTTCGGCCTGATCCACGAAATGCGTCAGCGCATTATCGAGGCCCCTTGCTTCGGCAACGGCAAGGTCATCGGCGCGATCCTTTTCGAAAAGACCATGGAGGGCGAAAGCGCCGGCAAGAGCGTTCCGGAACGCCTGAAAGAGCGCGGTATCGTGCCGTTTCTCAAGGTCGACAAGGGTCTCGAGGACGAACACGACGGCGCCCAGCTGATGAAGCCCAACCCCGACCTTGAAGACATGTGCAACCGCGCGCGAGAACTGGGGGTATTCGGCACCAAGATGCGTAGCGTCATCAAGTCTGCGGACCCGGTCGGAATCAAGGCAGCCGTTCGCCAGCAGTTTGCCGAAGGCGCAAGGATCTTGAGCTGTGGCCTGATCCCGATGCTTGAGCCGGAGTATGACATCACTGCTGCCGACCGCGCTGAGGGTGAGACAATCATGCTGGAGGCGATCGAGGAGGGTCTTGAGGCACTGCCCGCCGGTCAGCAGGTCATGTTGAAACTCTCGATCCCCAAGGAAGCCGGATTATATGCAACGCTCGCGAAACACCCCAAAGTGTTGCGCGTCGTCGCACTTTCGGGTGGTTATTCGACAGAAGACGCTTGCCGCGAACTTGCAAAGAATCCGGGAATGATCGCAAGTTTCAGCCGAGGCCTCTTGCAGGACCTGCGAGCCTCGCAAAGCGATGAGGAATTCGACGGCACCTTGTCGAGTGCCATCGACCAGATCCACGCTGCCAGCGTCGCCTAATTCTCAGGCGTCAGCGCTGCTCGAATACGAAGCGATATTCGCCGACCGGGATTTCCCGGTCGGTCGTCTTTTCAGGCGTAGCCGAAACAAGCACGTAGGTCCGCCCGAGTATCTCGTAAGGTTCGCCCAGGGTGAGAGGGGCTGTCTGCTTCCAGTGTGTCGCGGCGATCCGCGTCGACACAGTGAGCTTTCCGGCCCAAACGCAGCGCGCATTCATAGGGCAGCGGCTGTCTTCCGTGACGGCCAGAGGTGTCAGGATCGTATCGCCGGTCCAGACAGGCTGATTGATCCCGACGGCAGTGCCTCGCGAGGCCGCATCTCCGTTCGACATAGGTGTGTCCGGGATAATTGCGCAGGCAGATAGCGGCGCGAGGATGACGGCGGCAAATAGGGCTTTCATACGACCCGATAAACGATCGTCACGCTTTCGGAGTTCTGAACGCGTGACGAAATGAGAGGATCGCATTAGAGGACGCGGTCTATGACAGATTGCCAGCTTTACCTCATTTCGCCGCTCGATGTTTCGGGTGATTTCCCCCAGCGACTGGAACGAGCGCTCGATGCGGGAACCGGGATTGCGACCGCGTTCCAGTTTCGCGTGAAGGGCATCGACCAGCACGAAGCCGCGAAGCTGGCGGAGCCCCTGCAGGCGATCTGCGCTGCACATGACGTGGCCTTCATCGTGAACGACGATGTTGCTCTGGCAAAGCGGCTGAACGCGGATGGCGTGCATCTGGGGCAGGGCGACGGCGAACCGAAAGATGCTAGGGAAGAACTTGGCCGCGACATCCAGATCGGGGTTACCTGTCACGCATCGAAGCATCTGGCGATGGAGGCGGGAGAGGCCGGCGCGGATTATGTCGCGTTCGGTGCATTCTTCGACAGCACGACGAAGGCGAGCGAGCACCGTCCTGATCTGGAAATTCTCGAATGGTGGAGCACGCTATTCGAAATCCCGTGCGTTGCCATTGGCGGTATAACGCCCGAAAACTGCAAGCCGCTGATCGATGCAGGGGCCGACTTCCTCGCTGTCTCAGGTTCGGTCTGGAACGGTGACGAAGTCGCAGCGATCAAAGCCTTTGCGGAGCAAATCGGGACGGCATGAGTTTGCTTTCCTGAAGGGGCGGACCACGCCCCCGGTTCAGGAGGCTTCCCCCGTGCGTTCAATGATTTTCGTCGCTGTGTCCTCACTCGCTCTGGCCGCGTGCGGCATGCAGGGACAGGACAACGACAGCGAAACCGACACAGCTGTTGCTGCGAGAGGTAGCACAGACCTAGGTTACGACACCTATGGCTCGGACAATCTGGCCGACACGATGGCGTCGAACGACGATGCGCATCTCAACGGCTTCGATGCTGATAGCAACGCGGTTGCCGTTGCAGAAGAAGAACGCCCCATCATGCAGGCTCAGGTGGTTCTCGATCGGGTTGGCTTTGGTCCTGGCGTGATCGACGGGAAAATGGGCATGAGCACGGAGAATGCCTTGCGTGGTTTTCAGGAAGCCAATGACCTCGAAACTACCGGCGAACTCGACGATGCGACCAAGGCTGCCCTCTCGAAATGGGAAAAGATTCCCGCGACACGCGTGGTGACCATTCCTTCCAACTGGTCAAGCGCGCAGTATTCCGAAATTCCCGACGATCCCGCCGATATGGCGAAGCTGAAGAAGCTGGGATATACATCGCTGGATGAGCGACTGGCCGAGCGGTTCCATACCACTGTGGATGTTCTCAAGCAGTTGAACCCGCAGGGAGGCACCTCACGTACGCAAGGGGCGCCTCAACCACGTTCGGTCGCGTCCGGCTCGCCAGAGACGCCTCAATCCCAGGATTATTTTACTGCGGGACAGGAAATCCGTGTGCCGAACATTGGGGCGGATCGCATCAAGCCCGGATCGGTAAACAATAGCGATTGGCAAAAGACGCTGGCCTCCCTGGGCGTAGGGACAGAGCAGCCAGAAGTGGACCGCATCGTAGTGAGCAAGGCGGGAAAGACGCTGAAGGCTTATCAAGGCGACAAGCTGGTCGCCTTGTTCACCGTCAGCTCCGGGTCGAGCCAGTACCCGCTGCCGCTGGGAGAATGGGACATCGTCGGCGAAGCCTACAACCCGACATATAGTTACGACCCCGAAGTGCTGGGCAAGAACGGGTCAGACGATGGCACACACGAATTTGCGCCGGGCCCGAATTCACCCGTGGGCGTGGTCTGGATCGATCTCAGCAAGGATCACTATGGCATCCATGGAACTCCCGAACCCGAAACTATCGGCCGTGCACAGAGCAGTGGCTGTGTCCGCCTGACCAATTGGGACGCTGCGCGGCTTGCCGGGATGGTCTCGCAATCAACTCAGGTGATTTTCGAAGCGTAAGCCGCTAGTCTCGCCTGATGAAGATCGTCGACCGGATATTGACCATTGTGATCACCGCCACGCTGACCAGCGCGGTATGGATCGTGGCGGGTGGCAGCCTCATCGAAAATGCCAACAGTTCCAGTCAGATCAAGGTGACCCGGCCAGCGGCCGCTGCTCCTAGCCCTACGCCGAGTGAAACTACGGGCGCGGAGCCGCTGGATACTCCGGTTGCGGAATCGACAGTCACCGTACAGCCAAACCAGTTGCTGATCCCGGTGCAGAACATCCGCCCGAGCGATCTTAGCGATACCTATAGCGATTCGCGTGATGGCGGCTCGCGTCTTCACGAGGCGCTCGACATCATGGCCCCCAAGGGGACAAGCATACTATCAGCTACGCCGGGCGTAATCGAACGGCTGTTTCAGTCCGATGCGGGCGGGAAGACGATTTATGTCCGCTCTGTCGATGGCGAGACGATTTATTACTATGCGCATCTCGATGATTATGCGCAGGGTCTGAAAGAGGGGCAGCGGGTCCGCCGTGGTCAGCGGATCGGAACGGTGGGAAGTTCTGGTAACGCCTCGGAAGATGCGCCGCATCTGCACTTCGCGATATTACAGACGACCAAAGACGCAGAATGGTGGGAACCGGCGACTGCGATCAATCCGTTTCCGCTACTCAGCAACAGGTGATCAGTTTTTTACCGGGCCCGAACGATGGCAGCGCAGGCGCCCGAGTTTTCCATCGCTTCCGACCTCTTGAAGAATGCCAGAACCTAGCCGCATGAATTTCATGCCGCGCATGGGGCCCCGCGTGAAGGTCACTTGCTTGCCCTCCATGAGATAGGTCCCGGCACTGTTGCCCGAGCGATAGCTTGAGCCGCCAATGATGGTAAAGTCGCGGGCATCCTGTTCGAGCCAGGCCGAACCGGCGGCATCGCCCGGCAAGGCGCAGATATATTCGCCTTGGTCTAGCAGAGCCAAGCGGCCTTGCGCGGAAGCCGGTGCAGTCGTTGCAGTTGCAAGCGCGGCGAGCAGGATGAATCTGTTGGTCTGTTTCATGTCCGGTATCCGAATAACGATATAGCGATGTTCGCCCCGTTTTTCCACTCGCTTGCCCGCACGGGTTTGCTCGGCTAAGGCGCGCGGCATAGTTCCGCCGGTGGGCGGGCATGCTCTTTTATAAGTTGAAGGTAGCTTCCCATGAAGATCAGCGGCGTGGACATTCGTCCGGGCAATATCATCGAATACGAAGGCGGCATCTGGAAAGTCGCCAAGATCCAGCACACGCAGCCTGGCAAGGGTGGCGCCTACATGCAGGTCGAAATGAAGAACCTGCAGGATGGCCGCAAGACCAATGTGCGCTTCCGCAGCGCCGACACGGTCGAAAAAGTCCGCCTCGATACCAAGGACTACCAGTTCCTCTATGAAGATGGCGACATGCTGGTGTTCATGGATCAGGAAAGCTACGAACAGATCAACCTGCCGAGCGACCTGTTGGGCGATGCGCGCCCCTTCCTGCAGGACGGCATGCAGGTGAAGCTCGAACTGTGGGAAGAAAAGCCCATCTCGGTCGAGCTGCCGGCGCAGATCGAAGCCGAAATCGTCGAGGCCGACGCCGTGGTGAAGGGGCAGACCGCTTCGTCGAGCTACAAGCCCGCCGTGCTGGACAACGGTGTCCGCATCATGGTCCCGCCGCATATCGAAAGCGGAACGCGGATCATCGTCGACGTTTATGAACAGAGCTACGTCGGCAAAGCCGGATAGGCGATATTTCGCCGTCCAGTCCCTGAATACCGAGGGCACAAAGTTCGACCGAAGTTGAGATCGGGCAAACCGATCACGTAGCCGGTTCCACCAAAGTGCTGACCGAATAAGAGAGTTCCCATGGCCGTTTTATCGGGTGTCATCCGCGTAATGGAAAAGGCAGCGCGCAAGGCGGGTGGCCGCCTGCGACGCGACTTCGGAGAGGTCGAGCACCTCCAGGTCAGCCATAAGGGGCCGGCAGACTTCGTATCGAAGGCGGACCGGATCGCCGAACGCACGATCTACGACGAACTTCTCGCCGCACGGCCGGATTGGGGATTCGTGATGGAAGAAGCCGGTGTGATCGAAGGGGACGAAAACAAGCCCCGATGGATCGTCGATCCGCTCGACGGCACCAGCAACTTCCTGCATGGCATTCCGCATTTCGCTATCAGCATCGCCGTCCAGGAACCGAAGCTCGGCGGTGGAGGCTGGGGCGATGTCACGGCAGCGGTCGTCTACAACCCCGTCACCGACGAGACCTTCTGGGCCGAAAAGAGCCGCGGCGCCTGGCTGCACGATGGACGGTTACGGGTGTCTGCACGTCGCAGTCTTTCCGAAGCCCTGATCGCGACCGGCATCCCCTTTCAGGGCCATGGCAATTTCGGCGAATGGACCAAGATCTTCGGCGCGATCGGTCCTCAGGTTGCAGGTATCCGGCGCTACGGCGCGGCATCGCTTGACCTCGCATGGCTCGCGGCCGGCCGCTTCGACGGCTTCTGGGAAAGCGATCTCAACGATTGGGATACTGCCGCTGGTTGCCTTATCGTTCGTGAAGCAGGCGGCTTCGTTTCCGATTTTCGTGGTCGGTCGGAGCCCATACATGCGGCTCAGGTTCTCGCCGCCAATGACACATTGCATTCCAAGCTGCACAAGCTCCTCGTAAACGCTCTCAAGGCTTAGAATTACAGGGCGAGCGAGGCGGGGAACCAACCCTGCTAGGCAACGTCTCTTGAGTAACGAAACTCAATAGGTCGCGCATGTTGAAAGTGTTGGGTGTTGCCATGGTTTTTGCAGCGTGTCCCGCACCTGCAATGGCGCAACCTGCTGCCTCGGGAATGCCACCCGGGCCTGCGTTGCATCCACACGATTTCAACTTGGCCGACGTGGCATCAGCCGTGTCCCTAAAGCAAGTCAAAGTCACGCCGATGCAGCCCGTTCTGCCTCGCAATGTGGATCTACGCGATTTCAATCCGCCAGTGGTGCAAGTTGAGCTGGCAGACCGCGGGCCGGTACTTTCCGTCGGGGCAATCGGAGCCAGGTTCAAAGATGCCCCGCGGCTTGCCCACATCGCCATCGGTATGGATTTCTGATCAGCAATTGCAACGCGGCGCTTGAACAGGCTGCAACTGCAAGCTATCCGCCGCGCTCCCGACCCAGTGCCCCTGTGGCGGAATTGGTAGACGCGCTCGACTCAAAATCGAGTTTCTTCTGAAGTGCCGGTTCGAGTCCGGCCAGGGGTACCAAACTATTCCTTGCTACTAAGAGGATAGTTTGGAAGGCAGGTTATTGGATGATCGGGGTTCCTTCCTACCACGCAATTGCTGCAATGGCCGTGACGACCGCGATGTTCGTGGCGTTCGCGCGTGGCCGGATGTCGGTCGAGATCATCTCTTTGCTCACGATCGCGGTAATCGCGGTTGGACTGTATTTCTTTCCTCTACCTGACACGCAACCTATCGATGGTCTCGGCTTGGCATTTTCCGGCTTCGGCCATTACGCTCTGATTACCATCTGTGCGCTCATGATCATGGGCAGAGGGCTGGTTGTTACCGGCGCTCTCGAACCGGCCGCCAGATTTCTGGAGCGGCTGTTCAAGGTCAATCTACAGCTCGGCCTGCTGTTCTCGCTCGTAGTCACATTCCTGCTGTCGATGGGCATCAATAACACTCCTGTGCTTGTGCTCTTGATGCCGATCTTCGTTCACCTCGCCATGCGTGGTGCGATGGCTGCGTCGAAAACGCTCATCCCGCTCAATGCAGCATCGCTTATAGGCGGAATGGCGACGACGATCGGTACATCGACCAACATCCTGGTCGTATCAATCGCGGTGGATCTCGGCATGCCGGAAATGGGTGTCTTCCATTTCACCCCGATCGTGCTGATCGCCGCTGTGGTTGCGCTGCCATTCATATGGATTGTTATGCCTCGCATGCTGGGCGACAACCGTATCGAGACGGTTCATGCCCAGCGCTTGTTCGAAGCCAGACTTCGTGTGACTGAAAATTCCGTGCTCAATGGCCGCGAGCTATCCGAACTGAGTACTCGCTTGCCGGCGGGGATCGAGTTCCACGACGTTCCAGTGGGCCTGCTTCGCCCCCAGCACCGCCTCCGCATGACCGGTACGCACGAAGCGATCGAAGAAGCGATGGCAACCTTGCGCGGAGATGCTGCGCCAAGCTGGGTGATCGATCGTATCCGCCGCAGGTCGGATGAAACCGGGACCGACATCGCCGTGGGCGAAATGATCGTCACGGCGGATTCGCGGCTCATCGGTCGGACGCTTCCGAGCTCGGGTATTGCCGATCTCTATGGAGTCGCGGTCATCGGCACTCATCGCCCTGATCGTCTGGTGGGTGAGAAGGAGCAGTTCTCAGAAGGCGGCGATCTTCGTTTTGCCGAAGGGGACGTGCTGCTGGTTATGGGGCTGGCCGACGACATGCAGCATTTCGCGCGGTCGGACAGTCTGCTCCAGCTCGAGGGGATGCGAGAACTGCCGCGTCGTTCGAAGGCAGTGCTCGCCGCGGGCATAATGGGTGGGTCGATCACGCTGGCGTCGATCGGGCTAGTTCCAATTGCCATTGCATCGCTCGCAGGCGCGATACTCATGTTTGTTACCGGCTGCGTGAAGTTCGATCGGGTGGGGCGCGGGCTATCAGGTAGCGTAATCGTTCTAGTGGCGGCCAGTATTGCTTTGGGCAGGATCATTCTCGAGAGTGGTGCAGCCGACTGGATCGGCGGGGTCATGGCGGCGGGGCTCGATTACCTTTCCCCGGGCGCGGCGCTGGCCGCCATTATGCTGGCCATGACGTTCCTGACCAATTTTGCGTCGAATGCCACGGCGGCCACCGTGGGCACTCCAATAGCTTTTGCTATCGCCAGCAAGCTGGATCTTCCGCCCGAGCCCTTGGTGCTGGCTGTGCTGTTCGGGTGCAATTTGTGTTATGCGACGCCTATCGCTTATCAGACCAATATGTTGATCATGGCCGAGGGATCTTATGAATTCAGAGATTACGTGCGCACGGGAGTGCCGCTCGTCCTGATCATGGTTACCGTATTGTCGCTCGCGCTTGTCGTGACCTACGGCTTGTAGAGCGCCGCTTACCGTTCGTCTTCGGTAATGGTCACTGGACCGGATTCATTGGACTTCAGCCCGCGAAACGCTCGCGAGCAAATCGATTGGGGAGAATAAAGGGTATGTCGAAATCAATTTCCACCGGCCTTGCTGCAATTGCAGTGATGCTCGCTTCACCAGTGAGCGCAAACGATTTGAGAGCAGATCTTGAAGGCGACATGCCCGAACTGATGGAGCTTTACCGAGATCTTCACGCCAACCCGGAATTGAGCTTCGAAGAGCATGAAACAGCGGCCAAGCTGGCCAAGCGTATGCGCGCACTGGGTTTCGAGGTTACAGAGAACGTCGGGAAAACGGGTGTCGTATCGGTAATGAAGAACGGCGAAGGCCCGACAGTCCTCTTGCGCGCAGATATGGATGGTCTTCCCGTGGTCGAACAGACGGGTCTGCCGTTTGCTTCCAAAGTAACCGCTACTCCGGCAAGTGGAGTGACCACTGGGGTGATGCATGCTTGTGGGCATGACACGCACATGGCGGGTTTTATCGGCGCTGCGCAGCTTCTGGTGAAGCATAAGGACGAGTGGCAGGGTACTCTCGTCATGGTCTTGCAGCCAGCCGAAGAGATCGGACTTGGTGCGCTCGCGATGATCGAAGACGGCCTGTACACGCGCTTTCCGAAACCTGATTATGCGCTGGCATTCCACGATGCCGCAGCACCCGCCCCTGCCGGCACGATCGGTTATACTCCCGGTTACGCCCTGGCCAATGTCGATAGTGTCGACATTGACGTTAAGGGCGTCGGGGGGCACGGCGCCTATCCGCATACAACGAAGGATCCGATTGTGCTGGCCAGCGCGATTGTCATGAAGTTGCAGACTGTGGTCAGCCGTGACTCTTCGCCGCTGGATCCGGCCGTGATCACGGTCGGAAGCTTCCATTCGGGCGCGAAGCACAACATCATAAGTGACGAAGCCAAATTGCAACTGACCGTGCGCAGTTATTCCGATGAAAGCCGTCAGTTGTTGCTGGACGGCATCCGCCGGGTCGCGCGAGGGGAGGCTATTGCAGCCGGTTTGCCTGAGGAACTGATGCCGGAAGTGACCGTGGAAGATCCCTACACCCCCTCCACTTTCAACGATCCCGAGTTCACTGCCGAAGTTGCAAGCACGTTCAAACAAAGGTTCGGCGAAGACCGCGTGATGGAATGGCCCGCCGTCATGGGAGGCGAAGATTTCAGCCAGTTTCGGCGCGCTGCCCCGGAAGATGTCGATTCGATGATCTTCTGGATTAGCGGAACGACCCAGCCGATGCTCGATGCGCTGGAGAGCGAGGGAAAACCGCTTCCTTCCTTGCATTCGCCGTTCTGGGCCCCTGACGCTGAGAAAGTGATCGAAACGGGGGCCGAGGCCTTGGCCAGCGCCGCCATCGAACTGATGCCGCGCGCAGGCGCCTGATTTACCCAAAAGTGTGGCCGCCGGAGCGTTGGGGCGCTCCGACGGCCGTATTCTCCTCCCCAGGAGAAAGCGTGTCAGTCTTTAGCCGTCTGAAGGAACATAGGTCCCCAGCCGGTGATGCAGGGCGTTGATCTTCGCCAATTCTTCCCGGTCTTCAGTCTGGCGGGCGTAATGCGTCAGGGCAGTACGCAGAAGGCGAAAGTCTGCGGTGGAGAACAGCGCGCGGGCGCGGCCGGGCTCGGTCTTGGGAGTGTCGTCTGTCATGGTCGTCATCCTCTCTCTCCTTACGCTGCAGCGAACTGGTTCATTGTGTTGTCTTCGCCGCCAGCCTTGAGGGCTGCTTCACCGGCAAAGTACTCCTTGTGATCGTCCCCGATGTCAGAGCCGGCCATGTTCTGGTGTTTCACACAAGCGATGCCCTGGCGGATCTCCTCACGTTGCACGTTCTTGACGTAACCGAGCATGGCCTGTTCACCGAAGTATTCGCGAGCGAGGTTATCAGTGCTGAGAGCCGCTGTGTGATAGGTCGGCAGTGTGATGAGGTGGTGGAAAATACCCGCACGCTTCGCGGCATCTGCCTGGAAGGTGCGAATCTTCTCATCAGCTTCAGCCGCAAGCTCGGTGCCGTCGTAATCTACACTCATCAGTTTGGCGCGATCGAACGCCGAAACGTCCTTTCCTGCTTCTGCCCACGCATCGTAGACCTGCTGACGGAAGTTCAGTGTCCAATTGAAGCTGGGTGAATTGTTGTAAACCAGCTTGGCGTTAGGAACGACCTCGCGCACACGATCCACCATACCGGCAATCTGCTCGACATGCGGTTTTTCCGTTTCGATCCATAACAGGTCGGCCCCGTTCTGAAGCGCCGTGATGCAATCGAGCACGCAGCGATCCTCACCCGTGCCGGACCGGAATTGATACAGGTTCGAGGGCAGGCGTTTGGGCGCCAATAGCTTGCCGTCGCGGCTGATGAAGACCTGGCCATTGGTAATGCTTGCCGGATCGACCTCGTCGCAATCGAGAAAGCTGTTGTACTGATCGCCAATGTCGCCGGGTTCGGTCGAATAGGCGATTTGCTTAGTCAGGCCGGCGCCGAGGCTGTCCGTACGGGCGACAATGATGCCATCGGGAACTCCGAGTTCCAGAAATGCGTAGCGAATGGCGCGGATTTTCTGGAGGAAATCCTCGTGTGGCACAGTGACCTTGCCATCCTGATGGCCACACTGTTTTTCATCCGAAACCTGATTTTCGATCTGGAGAGCGCAGGCACCGGCCTCGATCATCTTCTTCGCAAGAAGGTAGGTTGCCTCGGCATTGCCGAAACCAGCGTCGATATCGGCGATGATCGGGACGATATGCGTCTGATGGTCGTCGATCGCTTTCAGAAGGCGATGGGTGTTGACCGCATCTCCTGCTTCCTTCGCCGCGTCGAGTTCGCGGAACAGACCGCCGAGTTCGCGTGCATCCGCCTGTTTCAAGAAGGTGTAGAGTTCTTCAATCAGCGCAGGGACGCTGGTCTTCTCGTGCATCGATTGATCTGGAAGCGGCCCGAATTCGCTACGCAGCGCGGCGACCATCCATCCGGAAAGGTAGAGGTAACGGCGTTTGGTGCTGCCGAAGTGCTTTTTGATCGAAATCATCTTCTGCTGAGCGATGAAGCCGTGCCACGTGCCGAGCGACTGCGTGTAGTTCGCAGGATCCCGATCATACGCATCCATGTCTTCGCGCATGATCCGCGCAGTGTAGCGCGCAATGTCGAGCCCGGTACGGAAACGGTTTTGAACGATCATGCGCGCAGCGCTTTGAGCATCGATCGCACCCCATGGCGCACCGTTTGCTGCAATGGTTTCGTTCATTTCATTGATCCGGGCCGAGTAGGTCACGGGAGTGCTCCTTGTCGCTATAGGCTTGATCGCCTTTCGATGCTTCTGACTGGCCATAGCGGCGAACGATAGGGAAATTTACAGAATAACTTGTCATATCGTCCCGTTGATCGCTAATCTGCATGTAAATATGTCAAGAAAGTTACAGATGGTTGAAGCAGCACTTTTCGCCGGTCCCGCCCTTCGTAGGCTTCGTAAGCGGGAAAGCCTGACCCAAGCCGCAGCCGCCGCGCGCCTGGGCATTTCCCCTAGTTACCTGAACTTGATCGAGCGCAACCAGCGCCCGATCAGCGCGCGCGTTATGGTGCAACTGGTCGAGCAATTCGACTTCGACCCAAGGTCACTTCGCGAAGATGAAGCTATTGGCGGAATAGAAGGACTGGCTCGGCGCCTTGCCGATGAACGTTTCGCCGATTTGGGAATAGACCGGGAAGAGGCGCATGAATTCCTCGCCTCGGCCCCTCAAGTCGCTGCCGCTTTTGCTCGCCTGTACGACAGCGCAGGACCGATCGGATCAGTAGCAAACGACCCTTTGGGAGCATCGCGACGCGAGGTGGAGCGGTGGCGCAATCATTTTGCAGATCTGGATACGGCGGCAGAGGAACTGGCGGATGAACTGCGCTTGTCGCGAGGGGATATCGGCGTAGCTCTCACCGAACGTTTACGCGAGCGCCATCAGCTTTCTGTCAGGATCCTCCCCCGCGATGTGATGCCCGACAGTCTCCGCCGCCTCGATCTCCACGCACGGCAGGTTCAGCTGTCGGAAATGCTGAGTATTCCTTCGCGTAATTTTCAGCTCGCTCTGCAAATCGCCAATCTTGAATTTGCCGATTTGGTCGACTCGGTTGCCAAGGGTGCCAAGTTTGAAGAGGAAACCGCGCGAGCGTTGTTCGCGCGCCATCTCAACGGGTACTTCGCCGCAGCTTTGCTGATGCCCTACAGTCGGTTCCTGCGCGCTTGCGAGGCGACCGGATATGATCTTACTCTTCTTGAAAGGCGCTTTGGCGTCAGCTTCGAACAGCTCGCCCATCGGCTGACCACACTTCAGCGGGTTGGGCAACGTGGCCTGCCGTTTTTCATGGTGCGGCTCGACCGGGCTGGACAGTTTTCCAAGACCTTTGCGGGAGCCAGTACTGCGCGCTTCATTGATTCTGCCGTAAGCTGCCCGCTGTGGCATGCGCACCGGGCTTTCAATCGTGCGGGCGAATTGCAAGTCCAGCTGGTGGCTCCCGACAATACCGGTGACCGGGATGGTGGCTGGCTGACCATGGCCCGAACGGTCGAGGGAAGCGGATCGCCCGGCGATGCACAGTTTGTCATTGCGATCGGGGTGGAAGCTGTATTGGCCGAAGACTTGGCGCAAGCTCGCGGAGTTCCGCTGCGGTCCGATAATGCACAGCCCATCGGCCCAGGTTGCGCTGCATGCCATCGCATCCGCTGCACTCAGCGCTCGCTTCCTCCCGTTGGGCGCAAGCTTATCTTCGATAGATCGAGGCGAGGTATCACACCCTTCGAACTTGAAGACGTTAACCAATAATCGGTCGCCTCGGCGGAACTCAGGCCCGAGAGGGCGCGTTTTCGGTGCATAGATAGATCTCAGGGAAATATGGCTATGACCGAAGAACGCATTACGGAAACCACCGATTCAGCCGGCAATACCCATACCACGCATACAGTTGTATCCGACGGTGCCAATCGCAGCGGCGGCACGAATTGGGCCATTATCCTGTTGGTGCTAGTCGTGGCGATCGTCGGCATTTTCTTCCTGTCGCAAATGAATAACGCCGAGGTCGCAAAGGACAATGCGATTGCCGGTGCTGCCGATCAGGTCGGTAACGCCGCTGGGCAAGTGGGGGAAGCTGCGCAAAATGCCGGAAATGCGGTTGAGGACGCGGTGGCCAACTGAAGCCATTTCAGTGTGCTTGAAAGTGTAACGCTTATTGCCAGTGTAAAATTTACCGACGGTTCACTCTATGTTTGCTAGTCAGGAATTCCGACACTAGCCAATTGCGAGCCGGCCCCGGATGATCCGCCTGTTCAAACACTACATTTCATACAATGTGGTGTTGCTATCAGTAATAGATCTGGTTCTGCTCTTCATAGCAGGCGAAGGTGCATGGCGGCTGCGCGTAACGCAGATATCTGTCGACGCCGGGCCGTTCGCAGAGCGCATTCCGGAACTGGTCGGCTTTGCCGGCGTGGTATGGCTGGCCATGATTGCGGTCGGAACCTACGGCCCGGAAGCGCTCCGCTCCATCCGCTTTGCCACTGCACGTTTGCTAGTCGCCGTCAGCCTTGGCGTGCTCGCGATCGCATTGATGAACTTCGTTCTGCCAGGGTCGGCACTTTGGCGCTCGGTCCTGTTGTATGCCATGGGCATCGCTATCCTGCTGCTCGTTGCCAATCGCATATTGGCTGGCCGCATGTTGGGTGCCGACGCTTTCCGTCGAACGATCCTCGTGCTGGGTTCGGGCAAGCGAGCGGAACGGCTGCTGCGCCTCTCGCAGAGGCAGGACAGCGGGTTTGCCGTTGGTGCATTCGTGGCAATGGGCGATAGCGCCAGCACGATCGAAACCGCGGTCCCGCGTGAATCCATATCCGATCTCGGAAAATTCATTCTTCGGGTCGGTGCGACCGAAGTAGTGCTCGCGCTGGAAGAGCGGCGCAATTCCCTGCCGCTCAAGGACTTGTTGCGGGTCAAGACCAACGGTGTCTACGTGAACGATTTCTCGAGCTTTCTCGAACGAGAACTGGGCCGCGTCGACCTGGACACGCTTAATCCAAGTTGGCTGATTTTCTCGGATGGATTCTCCGCTGGCCAGAGGCTTTCCAGCATTGGGAAGCGCTTTTTCGACATCGTCGTCAGCCTGATGATACTTACGATCGGCGTTCCCTTGATCGCTATCTTCTCCGTTCTGGTAAAACTTGAAACGAAGGGGCCTGCGTTTTTTCGGCAGACCCGTGTCGGTCTTTACGGCCAGAATTTCACACTCGTTAAATTGCGTTCGATGCGTACCGATGCCGAAGCGGCAGGGGCGAAGTGGGCCGAGAAGGATGATCCACGCATAACCCGCATCGGACGTCTCATCCGCAAGGTTCGCATCGATGAACTGCCGCAGGTATGGAGTGTGCTCAAAGGGGAGATGAGCTTCGTCGGGCCTCGCCCCGAAGTGCCCGCATTCGTAAGCGATCTCGAACGCGAGCTTCCCTATTACGCCGAACGACATGTTGTAAAACCTGGCATAACCGGGTGGGCGCAGATCAATTATCCTTACGGTGCAAGCATCGAAGATGCGCGGCATAAGCTTGAATACGATCTCTACTACGCCAAGAACTACACGCCTTTTCTCGATCTCCTCATCCTCTTGCAGACAGCTCGTGTAATCCTGTGGCCGGATGGCGCCAGATGACCACCTGGATCGCAAGTCTGGCCTATGTCGGATATACGGTAGGTGCGATCAGTTGCGCTCTCGCGGCGCTGTGGATTGGGAGCAGGGGCGATGCACGCCGAACTGATCGCACACCCGCTGTCGTGGCCTTGGCGTTGACTGCCAACTGGTGCTTTGCAGCAGCAAGCTTTGGACCAACTCGGCCGATCGTGGAATTGAGCGAGGTCGCGCGTAATCTGGCGTGGCTGTTCATGTTGTACCGGCTTTTCGCAAATGATGGCCGCGATGAAACGCTGCGATTGGTGCGCCCGACAGCAATCGCGCTCGTACTCGTCGAAATTTTCCAAATAGCTTTGCTCTTGATCGCTCGACAGAATATGCCCGGCACTGACCTTGTTGCGATCTTCGACACCGCGTCCTTGTTTCGCATTCTGGTTTGCGTTGGCGCGCTGGTATTGCTCCATAATCTCTATGTTGGCGCCGCAATATCCTCCCGGCAAATCCTGCGCTGGAATGTGGCGTCACTCGCGTGGTTTTGGGTTTTCGATCTCAACTATTTCACGATCGCTTATGTGACGGGCGCTGTGCCACTCGAACTGGATGCACTCCGCGGATTGGCCGCTGCAATTTGTGCAGTTCCCTTTGCGATGGGGTTCAATCGCAATGCATCCGGCTTGGAATTCCGACCATCACGGGCAGTCACCTTCCGGTTTCTCTCTCTCATGGTGATCGCTGCCTATCTGATCGTGATGGTCGCGCTTGCACGATCTTTCGATATTTTTACGGGCGATCTCGCCCGTATGACGCAAGTGGGGCTCATTATAGCAGCCGGCGCACTCGCACTGATCTGGCTGCCGTCTGCCCGGCTGCGTGGATGGTTGAGAGTGACCGCGGTCAAGCATCTATTCAAGCATCGGTACGATTATCGCACAGAGTGGATCAGGTTCACGCATACGATTGGTGCGACCGGCGTCGATAATTCGACACTGCAAGAGCGTTTGATCAAGGCTCTTGCAGACATCACCGATAGTCAAGCCGGCATTCTGCTCACCCCGGATGATGACGGTACACTACAACTTGCCGCGAACTGGCAATGGTCCGAGATAAAGGTGCCGGCAAAGGCTGCTCCTGCCGAGCTTGGTGAACTTCTCGAACGAAATGAGCTGATTGTCGCGCTGGATGAGCTGCGCGAAAATGTCGACCATTGTGGCGAACAGGTTCTGATACCGGAGTGGTTGCGCGAGGATAGGCAAGCTTGGGCAATCGTCCCACTGCTCCATTTCGATCGCCTCGTTGGACTCGCGATATTGTCCCGACCATTGGTAGAGCGAAAGCTCGACTGGGAGGATTTCGATCTGCTCAAGGTCGTGGGCCGGCAGCTTGCCAGCTATCTTGCCGAACAATCCGGTCAGGCTGCATTGCTGGAGGCAGGGAGGTTCGACGAATTCAACCGACGCATTGCTTTCGTCATGCACGACATCAAGAATTTATCGAGCCAGATGTCGCTGCTTTTGCGAAACGCCGAAAAACACGCCGAAAATCCTGAATTCCGAAAAGATATGCTCGTCACCTTGCGGAGCAGTGCGGACAAACTCAATGCGTTGCTCGCCAGGTTGGGGAAATACACCCGACCCGAAACCGGCGCGAGCGAGGTTCTCGAACTTTACAAAACTGTAGAGCGGCTCGCCGATCAATTCGGGCAGATCCATCCCGTAACAGTACTTCGGTCGGAAACCGCTAGGGTCGAAGGTAATTCGAAGGCTCTGGAGCAGGCTCTCAACCACCTGATCCAGAATGCGATCGAGGCCAGTGATACCGATGCCCCGATCATGCTGGCTGCATACTCCGATGGAATCGCGGGCTTGATCCTTATTGCAGACAACGGTCACGGTATGTCGCCAAATTTTCTCCGCAGCGGCCTTTTCAAGCCGTTCGTTTCGTCAAAAGCCGGGGGCTTCGGAATTGGTGCCTTCGAAGCACGCGAACTTGTTCGTGCCATGGGAGGCCGATTGGATGTGGAATCCCGCGAGGGCCTAGGCACGCGCTTTACAATAAGTCTGCCGCTTCTTTCTGCGGCGAAATTATTGGATCGCGCCGATGTTCGCGAACGCGAGGTGGCATGATGGCGCAGTCCAAGCCCAAACTTCTGATCGTCGAGGACGATGAAGGACTTCAGGCCCAACTCAAATGGGCATACGAAGATTTCGATGTTGTCATTGTCGGTACGCGCGAAGCGGCGATCGACGCGCTGAGGACGGAAGAGCCAGCAGTAGTGACACTCGATCTCGGGTTGCCGCCGGATGCAGACGGCACAAGCGAGGGCTTTGCCGTCCTCGAGGCGATCATGGCGTTGAAGCCGGACACTAAAGTCATCGTTGCGTCGGGGCATGGGGCGCGGGAAAGCGCTCTGCGCGCTGTCGATCGAGGGGCTTATGACTTCTATCAGAAGCCCGTAGACATCGACACGCTGGGGCTGATCGTCCAGCGCGCATACCGCTTGTATCAGCTTGAGACCGAGAACCGGCTGCTGGCTCAACAGGTTGGGCAAGACCGGACGGTACTGGGGGCTATGGTTACGGCAGCCCCGGAGATGGCCAAAGTCGCACGAACGATTGAGCGGGTCGCACCCACCAATGTGTCGGTCATGCTCCTTGGCGCCAGTGGTACGGGCAAGGAGCTTCTGGCGAGAGGCGTGCATGATTGCAGCGAGCGCAGACGTGGTGCGTTCGTCGCAATCAATTGCGCCGCCATCCCGGAAACCCTTTTGGAAAGCGAGCTGTTCGGTCATGAAAAGGGCGCGTTCACCGGGGCAGTCAAGACCACTGAAGGCAAGATCGAGCTTGCTCACGGTGGCACGCTGTTCCTCGACGAGGTCGGCGATATCCCGCTACCTCTTCAGGTGAAGTTGTTGAGGTTCCTGCAGGAGCGGAACATCGAGCGTCTTGGTAGTCGAAAAACGATCCCCGTCGATACGAGGATCGTGTGTGCCACCCACCAGAACCTTGAAGCCATGATTTCGGATGGAACATTCCGAGAAGACTTGTTCTACCGCCTTGCGGAGATGGTGATCAAGGTGCCTACGCTTGCAGAGCGGACGGGCGATGCCATCTTGCTGGCCAAATATTTCCTGGCCCGGTTTTCCGACGAGATGAACCTCAAGGTGAAGGGCTTTGCGCCGGATGCACTTGCGGCAATCGACAATTGGAGCTGGCCTGGAAACGTCCGCGAGCTCGAGAACCGCGTCAAGCGGGCGGTGATCATGGCCGATGCCAAATTGGTATCAGTCGAGGATCTGGATCTGGAACAGGCCGATGATGATGGCGCAGACATCACCCTCAATATCAAAGCCGCGCGCGAGCAGGCGGATCGTCGGCTGATCCGGCAAGCGCTCGCGCGGAGCGAGGGGAATATTTCGAACACGGCAAAGTTGCTCGGTATCAGCCGCCCGACACTGTACGACCTGCTCAAGCAGTATGACCTTCAGACTTAGCCTCAGGGCTTACTCACTGTTGGCCTTGACCTGTCTGGTGCTGGGAGCTTGCGGGCAACCGCAGGATACCCAGTCAGAGGTGGATAAAGCGCGGTTGGAATTGGCCAACGGCAACCCTGGCATCGCCAGAATTCACCTCGACCATGCGCTCGCTGCCGGTGTTCCCCGGCGAGAGCTTTCGCTCGACTTTGCTCAAGCTGCATTGGGGGAAGGAGACTTCGCGGGCGCGCGAAACTGGCTTGAAGGGGAGGATTTTCCAGCAGGGGCCGCCGCAGAGCGCCATTTGCTGCTGGGACGCATCGAGATGGCCGAGGGCAATCTAGCGGCGGCAGCGCGAGCATTCGACAGGTCTTTCGAGGCAGACCCGGCGAATGCTGAACTTTGGGTCGAAATCGGGCGGCTGCGCTATCGTCGCGGCGAGCAGGTGCAGGCTTCACAGGCGGTAGAGCGCGCATTGGAACTGGATCCCGAGAACGGCGGAGCGCTGCGATTTCGTGGCCAGCTGATCCGCGATGCCCAAGGTATGCGATCGGGCGTTCGCTTCCTGCGCGATGCCGTCGAGCGGCAGCCTGACGACGTTTCCTTGCGCGTTGAACTTGCGGCTACTCTGGGGGATGCGGGGGAGGCGGCAGAGGCGCTTCGAGTTCTGCGCGGGGGCGACGGCAGCGCGGTTGGTACAGCGCAGGGGCTGTTCGTCCAGGCAGTCATCGCGGCGCGGGGTGGAAATTTCCGATTGGCGCGCGACCTGCTGGGGCGGTCCAACCTTGTCGAAAGAAGGGTCCCGTCAGCGCAAATCCTATCGGCCATCATCGATTTGCAGGAGGAGAACTATGCGAGTGCGGTGAGGGCTCTGGATCGGATTTATGGTGGGGGGCAGGCGGATAACCGGCGGGTTCGGGATTTGCTGGCTTACGCGCTGTCGCGCAGTGGCGGGGAGCAGGAACTGGTTTCGCGGTTTGCGCAGACTGCTGCTGGGACTGGCGGATCTGCGTATCTGCGCACTCTGGTCGGGCGGGCTTACGAAGCGCTGGGCGACCGGGATACGGCAGCCGAATTCCTTGATCTGGCGGCGGTATCACAAGGCGGCATGGTGGTACTTCCTGCTGTAAATACAAATAGTTCGGACAACGGAGGCGGGGTCGAGACGCGCAATTTCGTACGGATGGCGATTGCTCGTGGAGACCCGGCGGCGGGTGTGGCGAAGGCGCGGGATTTCGCGCGCCGGTTTCCCGGTTCGGCCGATGCGTTTTCGATCCTGGGCGACGCGGAGCTGGCCTCGGCTAACCGGGCGGCTGCGCGCACGGCCTATGAGCGATCTGCCGAAATCAGACGCGGATGGGTGCTGATCATACGTTTGATCGGGGTACAGAACACCCCGGCAGATGCTCGGCGTATGATCGAGACATATGTGCAGGGTAACCCGATGAACGGTGAGGCCGCCGCCATGCTGGCCGATGCCCTGGCAGCGGAAGGGAAATGGGCGAGGGCGGTGCCGCTGCTGGATCATGCCATGCAATCCGGGATGGAGCGCGTGCCCTGGGTGCTGGCCGCGCGAAGTGTGGCCGCGCGGGAACTGGGCGATCAGGAAGGGGCACTGTCCTTCGCCGTGGCAGCGCACGAACTGCAGCCGATGAACCCCTATGCAATTTCCGCGCTCATCGCGGTTCTGCCCGAGAACGACCCGAAGCGTATTGAACTTGAAGCGAAGTTGAGGTCTGTGACAGCGATCTGAACCTCTCGACACCCGCCCCGCAGCGCGGCAGAGGGCGGTCCATGAGTTTCAGAACAGTCCTGTCGGACCCCATGCTGCGCATGCTGGTCACCGCCATAGCGCTCGCCGCCCTGCTGCCTGCGACAGGCGACGCCCGGGGAGTAGCCCAGGCTGTGGCGAATGCCGCGATCTTCGTCCTGTTTCTGCTGAACGGAATGCGGATAGCGCGCGGCGACATCGTGGCCGGTGTCGCCAACTGGCGGTTCCTGCTGCCCCTGATCCTGTGGGTCTTCGGCGCGATGGCGGTGATCGGACTGGCACTGTCGTCACTTGCGAGTGCCTGGCTCGCGCCGTCCGTGGCGCTGGGTTTTCTGTATCTGGGCGTGCTGCCGTCCACCGTCCAGTCAGCGACATCCTATAGCTCGCTGGCAGGGGGCAATGTCGCGCTGTCGGTGGTAGCCGCGGCGCTGCTCAACATCCTTGGCGTGTTCGTGACGGTCCCGGTGTTTCTGGCGCTGGGCGGGAGCGGCAGCGGGGATGTGGGAATGGGGGCTTTCGTGAAGATCATGCTGCTGCTGGTGCTGCCCTTCGCAATCGGGCAGTTACTGCAAAGCCGGACGGTCGCGTTCACCAACAGGCACAAGGGAAAGATCGTGTGGGTCGATCGCTTCGTGATTTCGGCAGCGATCTACGTGGCGTTTTCGGGTGCGGTAGAGCAGGGTATCTGGACGCGGGTCGATGCGCTCGACTGGCTGGGTATCGCAGGGCTGGTCGTAACGTTTCTGTTCGTCGCGAACATCGGGGCATGGCTGACGGGTAAGGCTCTTGGCCTCGCCCGCCCGGATCGCATTTCTTTCCTGTTTGCCGGCGCGCAGAAGAGCGCTGCAGTGGGCGCGCCGCTGGCCACCATCCTGTTTCCGGCCGACCAGGCGGGGTTCATCGTGGTGGCGCTGCTGCTCTATCACCTGTTCCAGCTGGTGGTGGCAGCGCCGATCGCTAGTCGGCTGGCGGCGTCATCGCATCTTCGGGATGGCGGCGATTGTGCCGCACCGACCACGCGAAGCTGAGGCCGATAAGAACGGCGCCCAGCAGACCGGTGATCGTTTCCGGAATATGGTAGCGGGCCGACAGCAGCATGATGATCCCGAGCACGATGATCGCCCAGAACGCGCCGTGTTCAAGGTAGCGATATTGGGCCAGCGTGCCGGTGCGCACCAGATGGATCGTCATCGAACGGACGAACATTGCCCCGACAGACAGGCCCAGAGCGATGATGATCATGTTGTTCGACAGCGCGAAGGCGCCGATCACCCCGTCGAAGCTGAAGCTGGCGTCGAGGACTTCCAGATAGAGGAAACCGCCCAGGCCTGATTTGACGATTTCGCCGGTAGCCTTCTTGGCCGCTTCGCGTTCCTCGATCAGGGCCGCGATGGCGTGCACGGCAATGAAGGTCACGAGGCCGAGGATGGCAGCGGTGAGGAAGGTAATGGCATCGGCCGGCGCGAGCATGGTCGAAACCGTGTAGACCAGCACGAGCACGAGCCCGATTTCGATCGCGGGAACATTGGAGAATTTGTTGATCGTTTTTTCGACCGCCGCGATCCAGTGCACTTCCTTGTCGTTGTCGAAGAAGAAGGTCATCCCCACCATCGCCAGGAAGGCGCCGCCGAAACCGGCAATGCCGATGTGCGCATCGGACACGATGCGTTCGTATTCGGCGGGATTGTTGAGGGACAGGGAAACCGCCTCGAGAGGTCCGACCTTTGCCGCGATGGCGACGATCGCAATGGGAAAGACGATGCGCATGCCGAAGACCGCGATCAGGATCCCGATGGTCAGGAAGCGCTGCTGCCAGACCGGATCCATATCGCGCAGCACGGTGGCGTTGACCACCGCATTATCGAAGCTGAGCGAAACTTCGAGGATCGACAGGACAAGGACGATCCACAGAATGCCGAGTGTGGCGGTGATCGACCCGGTGCTCGCCCAGCCATACCATCCAGCCAGCGCAAAGCAGACCGCGGTAAAGGCGAAGGAGAACGCGTAGTATTTGCGCATGGTTTCCATGAGAGATGCTCGGTTGGTCAGCCCTTGGGCTGATAGGTTTGATCGGAGGTCGGGAAACTGCGCGCACGCACTTCTTCGGCGTATTTCACCACCGTGCGTTCGATGACGCCGGCGATGTCTTCATACTTCTTCACGAAGCGGGGGACGCGATCGAACATGCCCAGCATGTCTTCGGTCACGAGGACCTGCCCATCGCATTGGGCGGAAGCGCCGATGCCGATGGTAGGACAGGAGACCGTCTCCGTCGCTTCTATCGCGATCGGTTCGAGCACGCCTTCCAGGACGATGGCGAAGGCCCCAGCCTTGTCGAGCGCCTGGGCATCGCCCACGATCTTGGTCGCTTCCGCATCGTCGCGGCCGCGCGCGCCGTAGCCACCGAGCACATTGACCGCCTGTGGGGTGAGGCCGACATGGCCCATGACGGGAATGCCCCGCTGATTGAGGAAGGCCACGGTTTCGGCCATCTGTTCGCCGCCTTCGAGTTTGACCGCGGCTGCGCCGGACTGCTTGAGCAGGAAAGTGGCGCTTTCGAACGCCTGCTGGGGCGACTGTTCGTACGAGCCGAACGGCATGTCGACCACGACAACGGAATGATAGCTGCCCCGCACGACGGCCGCGGCGTGATTGGCCATCATGTCGAGCGTGACGGGGATGGTGGTGGGCAGGCCATAGATGACCTGCGCCAGAGAATCGCCCACCAGCAGGATATCGCAATGCGCATCAAGCAGTTGCGCCTGGCGCGCGGTGTAGGCCGTGAGCATCACCAGCGGTTCGCGCGTTTCACCATCCGCCTTGTGCGCCCGGATCTTGGGCACGGTAAGCCGCTTCATCGGCTGCGGTGTGGGATTGGCACGGCTGGTGCTGGTATCGAGCTGGAAGGTTGTAGACATGGTCGCTCCAGTAGCAATCGCGTGGACGATGGCAAAGCGAAGCTTGGAATTCCACGGTATTCCGTGTCTAAGGGCGCAAATTTCATGCGCGCGGCAGCAATAGTCGCGATCCGGGAGGTGTAAAAACGATGGTCGCAACCACCACTTCGACAAGCGAAGGCTGGTCCTCGCGTTCGGCATTCATCCTCGCTGCGGTAGGGGCTGCAGTGGGGTTGGGGAACATCTGGCGTTTCCCCACGCTTGCCGGGGAAAGTGGCGGCGGCGCCTTCGTAATCTTCTATATCGCCTGCGTGTTCCTGCTGGGCCTGCCGCTGGTCCTGTCCGAAGTGTTCATCGGCAAGGCGGGACAGACGGACGCCGTGGGATCGATCCGGCGCGTGGCCGCACAGTCCAAGGCATCGCCAAGCTGGGCGATTTTCGGCGGCGTGGGCGCGCTGGCGGCATTTCTGATCGTTTCGTTCTATTCCGTGGTGGCGGGCTGGGTGCTCTATTACGCGGGCATCATGGGCGGCGATCTGGTGCAGGCCATTCTGGCCGGTGATCCCTTCAGAGGCGCGCTGGCCGGTGAAAGCCAGGATCAGATCCAGCAGCGGCTGAGCGACATGTTCGCCAGCCCCGGTTTGCTGCTGGGCGTCCACTTCGTCTTCATGGGACTGACGCTCTATATCGTCGCGCGCGGTGTGAGTTCGGGTATCGAGAAGGCGGCGACCTATCTGATGCCCATGTTCTTCGTGCTGCTGGTCGGGCTGGTGCTGTATGGCGCCATCGAAGGCGACATCGGCCAGGCCGCTGCGTTCCTGTTCACGCCGGACTGGTCGAAGCTGACCCCGCAGGTCATGAATTCCGCCCTTGGGCAGGCCCTGTTCTCGCTGTCGCTGGGGGTTGCCGGGCTGATAACCTACGGATCCTATATCAAGGAAGGCAGCGGCCTTGGCCCGACATCGGCCCTGATCGCGGTTGCCGATACCTGCGTGGCCCTGCTGGCCGGCCTGATGATCTTCCCGATCGTGTTCGCCGTGGGCCTCGATCCCGCAGCGGGGCCGACGCTGGTGTTCCAGACATTGCCTTTCGCATTCCAGACCATGCCAGGCGGCGCCCTGTTCGGCTTCCTGTTCTTCGTCCTCATCCTGGTGGCCGCAGTGACCAGTTCGATTTCGCTGCTGGAAGTGCCGACGGCCTGGGGCATCGGAGAGCGTGGCTGGAGCCGCCCGAAATCGGCGCTGATCTTCGGCGGCGGTGCCTTCCTGATGGGGATAGCCTGCCTGCTGGGTTACAATGTGTGGGCCGATGTGCGCCCGTTGGGCTTCTGGAGCCTGTTCGCGGATACCGATATTCTGGACACGGTCGATGGATTTACCGGCAAGGTGATGCTGCCGGTCGGCGCGCTGCTGACATCGATCTTCATCGGGTGGAAAGCGGACAAGAACCTGCTGCTGACCACGACGGGACTGTCCCCGCTGGCCTTCGGCATATGGCGTTTCCTGATCGCGTGGCTGTGCCCGCTGGCGGTCGCCATCATCCTTGCAACCGGCCTGTTTCCCTCAATTCTGGGTACTTGATACGAATTCGGCTTTTCGGGCGAGGAATTAGCATTTAATTGCCGTAGTCCGGCTGGCGGAGCAGGGTAGTCCTGCGGCGGGCCTGTGGGGGGCCATAGGCCGCATGATTTTCGACAGAGTAAAACCGCTCGACGCCATTCTGGCCGCAGCGGAGAAGAAGTCGCTGAGCCGGTCGCTTGGCTGGTTCCAGCTCACCCTGATGGGCATCGGTTGCGTTATCGGCACGGGCATTTTCGTGCTGACCGCCGTCGGGGCACAAAAGGCCGGGCCCGGCCTGATGATCGCCTTCGCCATAGCCGGCGGCGTCTGCATCGTGGCTGCGCTCTGCTATGCCGAAATTGCCGCGATGATACCGGTCGCCGGATCGGCCTATACCTACAGTTACGCCACCATAGGCGAATTCTTCGCCTGGACGGTGGGCTGGGCACTGATCATGGAATACGCCATCGCTGCATCGGCGGTGTCGGTAGGCTGGTCGGGATATTTCTCGGGGACCGTGCTGGGCGGACTGGGTATTCATCTGCCCGCCTGGTTGAGCGCAGGGCCGCTGGCCCTGGGCGGGGCCGCAGGCGGGTTCATCAACCTTCCTGCGCTGGTGATCGCGCTGCTGGTGACCGGCCTGCTGGTCATCGGCACGAGTGAAAGCGCCAAGGTCAATGCCGTCCTCGTCATCGTGAAGGTTACGGCGCTGACCGCGTTCGTGGCGATCACGCTGACGAGTTCGGAGTTCGAAGCGTCGCATTTCAACCCGTTTCTGCCGGCCGGGGTCTTCGGTGGTTGGGGAACCGGGGTGGGTGCAGTCGGTGCCGCGGCGACCATGTTCTTCGCCTATGTCGGTTTCGATGCGGTTTCGACCGCGGCGGAGGAAACCAAGAACCCGCAACGCAACGTGCCCATCGGGCTGGTCGGATCGCTGCTGTTCTGCACGATCTTCTACATCCTTGTCGCAGGGGGTGCGATCGGGACCATCGGCGGGCAGCCGATCATGGATGCGATGGGCATTCCGCTGGAAGCGGGATCGCCCGAACTGGCGCGCCAGTGCGCGATGCCGCAATATGCCGATGCGCTGGTCTGTTCGAACGAACCGCTGGCCCATGTGCTCAAGATGCTGGGCTTTTCCGGCTTCGGCAATGCGATCGGGCTGGCAGCCTTCCTCGCGCTGCCTTCGGTTATCCTGGTGCTGATTTTCGGCCAGACGCGCATCTTCTTCGTGATGAGCCGCGATGGGCTGCTGCCCGAACGGCTGAGCCGGGTGCACCCACGGTTCAAGACGCCGCATGTCGTGACCATCATCACCGGTCTTGCCGTGGCCATTGGGGCGGCATTCTTCCCGGTCGGTCAGCTGGCGGATATCTCGAACGCGGGAACGCTCTATGCCTTCCTGATGGTGGCAGTGGCCGTCATGGTGCTCCGCGTGAGGGATCCGGGGCGCAAGCGCCACTTCAAGGTGCCCATGGTGTGGGTCGTCGCGCCGCTGACGATCATCGGCTGCGTACTGCTGTTCTTCAACCTGCCGAGTGCCGCCATGCTGTTCCTGCCGGGATGGGGGATCATCGGCGTGGTGATCTATGTGCTCTATTCGCGCAGGCGCAGCCATCTGGGGCAGGGCATTGTCGAAGTGGTCGACGATGTTGCCGGAGACGAGACGATGGTGCCGATCGAGCCTGGCAGGAAGAACGACTGATACAAGAAGGGGCGCCCGGTGAGGCGCCCCTTTTCGATTCGAGAGACGGTCGGGTCAGATATCGACCGTATCGACGTGGCGTTTTTCCGCTTCGTCGTGGACCGTCATGCCCAATGCCATCTTCGCGGTATTCAGGAGGCCGATGTCGCCGTCCCAGATTTCCGCATCGCCCAGATCCATGCGCAGGAACAGGATATCGGGATCGGTCTTGCCGCCATCGTACCAGGCTTCGATGAAATTATTCCAGAACTGGTCGAACCGCTCCTGACTGGTTTCCTTCACCAGCGTGCCATTGAAGCGGGCGAACATGTCGTGGCCCTTTCCTTCGAAGGTCGCGGTGGCGGAACCGAGCTTCGCAAAGTCGCTCTTGGTGTGGGTGAAGAACCAGATCGAACTGTTAGCATCCTTGTCGAGCTGCGGGCTCATCGGCACCGCAGTGGAGCTGTCGTTCGTAAGCTGGAGGAACAGAAATGGGCTGTCTGCCAGCGACTTCCAGAACTTCTTCTTGAGGTCTTCCGGATTTCCTTCGGCGTGTTTCATCAATCGACTCCTCGTGAGATTTGTCTTCATGCAATGATCGACACGTCTGTTCGGTCCCGCGGGTGGATGCAGCGAAAACGGCAAGGGGGGCGAATTATATCAAACGATATTTGCAACGCAGCGTGTTGAACATATATAGAACAAATGGCCTCTGCCTCCACCCTTCAGAAGCTCGAAATTCTCGCGGATGCGGCGAAATACGATGCATCCTGCGCGTCTTCGGGAACGTCGAAACGCAATTCGGTTGGCGGGAAGGGGATCGGGTCGACGGAAGGGATGGGCATTTGTCACGCCTATGCGCCCGACGGCCGCTGCATCAGTCTGCTGAAAATCCTGCTGACCAATTACTGCGTGTTCGATTGCCACTACTGTATCAATCGCAAGAGTTCGAACGTCGCCCGCGCCCGGTTCACGCCGCAGGAAGTGGTGGATCTGACACTGGCGTTCTATCGGCGTAATTATATCGAGGGGCTGTTCCTTTCGTCAGGCATTGTCAAAAGCTCCAATCACACGATGGAGCAACTGGTCGAAGTGGCGCGCATCCTTCGCGAAGAACATGACTTTCGCGGTTATATCCATCTCAAGACCATCCCCGAAGCGGATGCGGAAATCGTGCATCAGGCCGGGCTGTATGCCGACCGCGTTTCGATCAATGTGGAACTGCCGACCGATAGCGGCTTGACCCGCCTCGCGCCGGACAAGAACTCCGGTCAGATCGAAGGGGCGATGGGGAAGGTGACCAGCGACATCGCCGAGCTTAAAGATGCGCGCAAGAAGTTCAAACATGCGCCACGTTATGCTCCGGCGGGGCAATCCACGCAGATGATCGTTGGCGCGGACACAGCGACGGACAGCGATATCGTTGGCAAGGCGAGCCGACTCTACGACAGTTTCAAACTGCGGCGTGTATATTACAGCGCGTTTTCTCCCATTCCCGATGCGAGTGCGGTTCTCCCGTTGAAGCGGCCGCCATTGATTCGCGAACACAGGCTATACCAATCGGACTGGTTGATGCGGTTTTACGGCTACAAGCCGGCCGAGGTGATGCAGGCGACAGAAGCGGATGGAAATCTGCCGCTGGACATCGACCCCAAGCTTGCCTGGGCGCTCAAGTTTCGGGAGCAGTTCCCCGTGGATGTAAATCGCGCCACGAAGGAGCAATTGCTGCGCGTGCCTGGCCTGGGCGTAAAAGCGGTTCACAAGATCCTTGCCAGTCGCAGGCACCGGACGTTGCGGCTTGACGATGTGGCGCGGCTTACGCTGTCCATCACCAAGGTTCGACCGTTCATCTGCACCGTGGATTGGCGTCCTTTATTGCTGACGGACCGGGCAGATCTGCGCACGATGCTCGCGCCCAAGACTGAACAGCTGGAGCTGTTTTCGGCATGACCATGCTCCCGGCCGCGCACGCAGACAGTTTCCATGTGGTGCATCTGCCGGCAGCGGATGATTTCGATTTCTGGCGCGATTGTGCACGAGCGCTGATCCAGGCTCAGGTTCCGCCCGATCGTATTTCCTGGATCGAACCGGGAGGGAGCGGCGACCTTTTCGCGCAAGGTGACCATGGTGTTCCTGCGCTGACTTCAGGTGCGCCGCCTGTACGTGCCAACCGGCGGTTCGTGAACCTGGCAAGAAATGCCGCGCTTCATTCCGATCCGGAGCGGTTCGCGCTGTTGTACCGGCTGTTATGGCGGTTGCAGGAAAATCCCGGGATGATGGAGGACAAGGCTGACGACGATGTCCGCAAGATCGAGGAGCTCGACAAGAATGTTCGGCGCGACAGTCACAAGATGCATGCATTTGTGCGGTTTCGCCTAGTCGAAGCGGATGAGGCAGAAGGCGGTGATCGATACGTCGCCTGGTTCGAGCCAGACCATCATATTCTGCGCGCCAATGCGGGTTTCTTCATGCGCAGGTTTGCCAATATGCGCTGGTCGATCCTTACGCCTCGCGGAAGCCTTCACTGGGACGGCGAAACCATGGCCGAGGGGCCGGCAGCAGAGCGCTCCGATGCTCCGCAAGGCGATCCCATGGAGGATTTATGGCGCACTTATTACGCGTCCATCTTCAATCCGGCGCGTCTCAAGATCGGCGCGATGCTGAAAGAAATGCCGAAGAAATACTGGAAGAACATGCCTGAAGCGGCGCTAATTCCCGAGCTCGTCGCAGGGGCCCAATCCCGTGAGGCGAAAATGGTCGAGAAGGGAGCGCTGGAATTCGACGAGCGGCCGGAGACTTTGGCCGCGATCGACAAGGCTATATCAGCCTGTCGCAAATGCCCGATCGGATTGCTGGATAATCACGCCGTCATGGGTGAAGGGCCGCAGGACGCTGCCTTGATGATCGTGGGCGAACAGCCGGGCGATCAGGAGGATATCAAAGGCCGACCCTTCGTCGGCCCAGCGGGACAATTGCTCGACGATCATCTGCGGACGGCGGGGATCGATCGAAGCGCGGCTTACGTCACCAACGCCGTAAAACATTTCAAATATGTTCAACGCGGAAAACGGCGCATTCACCAGAGCCCGGCGGCAAAGGAAATCGATACGTGTCGGTGGTGGATGGAAAGCGAAAGAGCGATCGTTCAACCGAAACTGGTGCTGGCGATGGGGGCCAGTGCAGCACGGGGCATGCTCGGTAAAACAGTCAGTATTTCCAACGCTCGGGGCGCACCGATCCAGCTAGAGGACGGCAGTGAGTTGTGGGTGACAGCGCACCCATCCTATCTGCTGCGTCTGGATGGGGCCGCCAGGGATGAACAGGTGCGCTTGTTCGACAACGACCTGCGGGCGGTGCGGCAACGTCTCGACGAAATCGCTCAGCGAGCGTGACCCGCATCCACCACGCTGGTTCTGCGTAAGCATAGATGGTTGAGGAACAATTTGCCGCGGCCACAGCTACTTAGAAACATAGGTAGCAGCCGAGTACCATCGGGAAGGGCAAAGTGTTGGAATATCGATGGTAAAGGCGCATCTTTCCAAACGCATCGGCAAGTTCACCGGTGACCGCCGGGTTCTGGTATTACTGATCTTGGCCGGCCTGCTGATAGCTGGCCGCGTGTGGCTAGCCGAACATCCCGAGCATGATCCCTGGGCGCCACTGGACTTACGCGATCCTGTGGGGTGGGCCACGGAAGCCAAGTTGCAATCCCTGCGTGAGGATGTGGCCGAATGCCGGGGCGTTCTCGACCGAAGCGATGTGGTCCATGAAATACTCGAGCCGGCGGGCGAAGGTGCTTGCAGGCGGGAAGACCGTACCGTCCTTACCGGGCTCCCGTTGTCGCCGAATAGTCCGCCTGTGACATGTTCGGCATCGATTGCGCTGCTGTTGTGGGAACGCGAGGCAGTGGCACCGCTAGCCGAAGAAATCTTCGGTTCGGAAATTCAGCGTATAGAGCATCTTGGAGCGTATTCCTGCCGCCGTCTCTACGGGCGTGATTCCGGTCCTTGGAGTGAACACGCGACTGCCAACGCGATAGATATCGCGGGGTTCGTCCTTGCGGATGGCACGCGGATCAGCGTGCTGAACGACTGGTCGGGAGAAGGCGATAAAGCCCAATTCCTGCGAAGGGTGCGCGATGATGCCTGCGACAGTTTTTCGACTGTCCTGTCACCCGATTACAACGCGGCCCATGCCGATCATTTCCATCTCGACATGAGCCCTCGCTGGCGCAGCGTCTGCCGATAGGTCGCTACGCTTCCAGCGAGTAACCTGCGCTGCGGACGGTACGAACCGGATCCTTTGCGCCTTCGATCTCGATCGCCTTGCGCAAACGGCGAATATGTACGTCGACCGTTCGCAGTTCGATTTCGCTTTCGGTACCCCACACGCCGTCGAGCAATTGCCCACGGCTGAAGACCCGCCCCGGGCTTTCCATGAAGAATTTCAGCAGCCGGTATTCGGTCGGTCCGAGTTGCAGCGTGCGGCCGCGGCGGGTGACCTTGTGCGCTACGGGATCGAGCAGGATATCGCCGACTTCGATGCTTTCCCCTGCCAGGGCAGGGCGGATGCGCCGCATGACAGCGGCAACCCGCGCGAGCAGCTCGCGTGGCGAAAAGGGTTTGGTGAGGTAATCGTCCGCGCCGGTATCGAGGCCGCGGATACGATCATCCTCTGCCTCGCGCGCGGTAAGCATGATGATCGGAACATGCGCGGTATCCTTGTCCCGTCGCAAGCGGCGACAGACTTCGATCCCGCTGGTACCTTCGATCATCCAGTCCAGGATAACCAGGTCTGGCACGTCTTCCGATGCGAGAAGCAGGGCTTCATCGCCATCCGACGTCGTGCGGACGTTGTAGCCTTCATTGGTGAAGCGATATTCGAGCAGTTCGGAGAGGGCCGGATCGTCCTCTACCAACAATAGTTTGGCCGCGTGCAAATCCTTGCCTTTCCGGGAGTTTTCTATCTCGGTCGGCATGGCTTTATGACCTTTGAACTACAGTTTTGTGTCAACTGTCCTCGTCGGGCGGATAGTTTCCGGTTGCGGCGAAATGCACCATTTCAGCAACATTCGTTGCATGATCGCCCACACGTTCGAGATTGCGCGCGATGAAGAGCATCTGCGCCGCGCTCGAGATCGTGGAAGGGTTTTCCACCATGTGACTGACGAGGTTGCGGAAAATCGAGTTGTAGAAAGCGTCGACCTTCTCATCCGTCGCGATGACTTCGCGGGCAAGTTCGGCATCGCGTGCGGCATAGGCGGTCAACACATCGTGAACCATTTCCGCGGCGACTTCGGCCATCGCGGGAAGCAGCGTGAGCGGTTCGAACTGCTTGCGGTTCGGGCCGATCTGCTTGCTCGCCTTGGCGATGTTCTTCGAATAATCGCCGATCCGTTCGACGACGCCGGCAATCTTGAGAGCGGCGATCACTTCGCGCAGATCGTCGGCCATTGGCGCGCGGAGGGCGATGATACGGACCGCGAGCTTGTCGATCTCGGTTTCGAGCGCGTCGATCTTCTTGTCGCCCTTGATGACCAGGTCGGCAAGTTCGTCGTCGCCCTTGACCAAGGCTTCGAGCGAACGCTCGACAGCCGCTTCGGCGAGCCCGCCCATTTCGGCGATAAGGCCGCGCAGCCGCGTAATATCTTCGTCGAAGGCCTTTACAGTGTGTTCTTGCATCGAATTCATGGCCTTATCCGTAGCGTCCAGTGATGTAATCCTGGGTGCGCTGTTCGTGCGGATTGGTAAATATGTCAGAAGTACGACCATATTCCACCATTTTTCCCAAGTGGAAGAAAGCGGTACGCTGACTGACACGTGCGGCTTGCTGCATGGAATGGGTAACGATCACGATGGCATAACGGCCATTGAGTTCGGCAATCAGTTCCTCGATCTTGGCAGTCGCGATCGGGTCGAGGGCCGAGCATGGTTCGTCCATCAGGATCACTTCCGGATCGACCGCGATAGCGCGGGCGATACAAAGACGCTGTTGTTGCCCCCCTGACAGGGCGGTGCCGCTATCCTGAAGGCGATCCTTCACCTCTTCCCAAAGGCCCGCGCGCCTGAGCGATTTCTCCACGATCGCATCGAGTTCGTCCTTGCCCTCGGCCAGACCGTGGATCTTCGGGCCGTAGGCGATGTTTTCGTAAATCGATTTGGGGAATGGATTGGGTTTCTGGAAAACCATGCCCACCCGTGCGCGCAATTGCACCACATCCATGCCGGAGCGGTATATGTCCCGGCCATCCAGTTCGATCTCGCCTTCGACGCGGGCCGAAGGGATCGTGTCGTTCATACGGTTGAGCGTGCGCAGGAAGGTCGACTTGCCGCAACCGGATGGACCGATGAATGCCGTCACATACTGGGTCGGGATATCGATCGAGACCTCGTCGATAGCCTTCTTGTCGCCATAGAAGACTGAAACCGCCTTGGCGCTCATCTTGGCTTCGGTCTTCTCGAGGTTGTCGTGGACTACGGTCACCAGGTTTTCTCGAATTTGTTACGCAGGTAGATGGCGAGCCCGTTCATGACGAGCAGGAACAACAATAGTACGATGATTGCCGCACTCGTGCGTTCCACGAAGCCGCGGTCGATTTCATCCGACCAGAGGAAAATCTGCATCGGCAATACGGTTGCCGGCGATGTGAATCCGTCGGGCGGGGTGGCGACGAAAGCGCGCATGCCGATCATTAGCAGCGGCGCCGTTTCGCCCAGAGCGCGGGCCATGCCGATAATGGTACCGGTAAGTATGCCGGGAAGGGCGAGCGGCAGGACATGGTGGAAGACAACCTGTACGGGCGATGCGCCGACAGCCAGCGCCCCGTCGCGAATGCTGGGCGGTACGGCCTTGATCGCGTTGCGTCCGGCGATGACGATAACGGGCATCGTCATCAATGCCAGCGTCATGCCGCCGATGATCGGCGCGGATCGCAGGTTCGGGAAAAGGGTCAGAAATACGGCGAGGCCAAGCAGACCGAAAATGATCGAGGGAACCGCAGCCAGATTGTTGATCGACAGTTCGATCACGTCCGTCCACCGGTTCTTGGGTGCATACTCTTCCAAGTAGAGCGCAGCGAGGACACCGATCGGGAAGGCCAGCGCAAGGGTGATGAGCATGGTCAGGATCGAGCCTTTCAGCGCGCCCCAGATGCCCACCTGCTGCGGGTTGGTGGCGTCCGAACGGGTCAGGAACCCGGCATCGAACCGTTTGGCGATCTGACCGCGTTCGGAAAGCTGCGCAGCCAGCGCCCGCATCTCAGGCGAACCTTCGCCCTGATAACCAGAAGCGAGGCTTGCAGATGCGGGGAGCCAGAAACTTGCCTGGGTCTGCAGAACGGAAGGATTGCCGATGATTTCGTCGGCAACATCGCGCCAAGCCTGACCGCCAAGCTGAGAAGCCGCTTCTTCGCCGAGGTTTTCCTGCGCGAAATACTGAACGACGTCGCGCAGCCCTTGCGCTTCGAGGGTCTGGATCGCGCCCGGTTGATCCATGGTTGCGGGATCTGCCGCGATGCCGGCCTGTGTGAAGTCGATCGGAACTTCGAGCTCGACGCGCTGGAAACCGCCGATACCGTTGAGCGTCATCGTCCCGAGCAGGAACAGCAACACGGCGACCGAGAACAGGATCGCGCCAAGGCCAAATGCCTTGAAGCGACGTTCCGCAGCGTAGCGTTTCTTCAGACGGGCTTCGAAAGCGGCCTGGCGCGTGGGATCGAGACGCTCAGTCATAAGCTTCGCGGTACCTCTTGACGACGCGGAGTGCGATAAAGTTGAGGCCCAAGGTGACCATGAACAGGACAAACCCCAGCGCAAAGGCGCTCAGAGTGGCGGGATGATCGAAACTTCCTTCGCCTGTAAGCATGGCCACGATCTGCACAGTGACCGTGGTCATCGATTCGAGCGGGTTGGCAGTGAGATTGGCGGCAGTCGACGCGGCCATCACCACGATCATCGTTTCACCGATCGCGCGGCTGACAGCGAGCATGATGCCGGCAACGATGCCGGGCAGGGCTGCGGGCACAAGGACGCGGCGGATGGTTTCGTTCGTCGTCGCCCCCATCGCGAGACTTCCGTCACGCATGGATTGGGGCACGGCGGCAATGCTGTCGTCAGCCATGGACGAAACGAAGGGAATGATCATCACGCCCATCACCAGGCCTGCGGCAAGCGCACTTTCGCTGGACGGGTTCGTCGCGCCTAGAGAGATGGCGATATTGCGGATGGCCGGAGCAATGGTCAGCGCAGCGAAATAACCGTAGACCACGGTCGGCACACCGGCGAGGATTTCAAGCGCAGGCTTGATCCATTTACGCAGGGCCGGGTCGGCATATTGCGTCAGATAGATCGCGCTCATCAGGCCGAGGGGGATGGCCACGATCATCGCGATGATCGCGCCGATGAACAACGTCCCCCAGAAGAGGGGCACCGCGCCGTAGCGGCTGCTGTCGGGGTTGGCGGCATTGGCCATGGGGTCTGGGCCCCAGTGCGTACCGAACAGAAAATCGATCGGCGAAACCATCCCGAAGAAGCGGATCGTTTCGAAGATCAGGCTGGCGAGAATGCCGAGCGTGGTGAGGATCGCGACCAACGAAGCGCCCAACAGGATCGCCATCACGATTCTCTCGACCTTCGAACGGGCCGCAAAATCGGGCTTGAGGCGCAGGAATGCCCAGACGCCCCCCAGGAATGCGATCAGCAGCGTTACGACGACGCCGATCAGATTGTAGTGGGACAAGGCAGCGCGAAACGGTTCGACCAGACCGGCGGCCTGCGGATTGAAGACGCCGGGTGCTGCACCGGTAGCCACGGCCCGCGCTTCGTTAAGGATCGTCTGGCGCTGGAACCCGAAGGAAGGAAGCTCCGCCGCTGCGGGGCTGGCGAGCACGGACTGGCTGACCAGACCGGGCGCGATCGCGCTCCACAAGGCAACGAATGCCAGGACCGGCAGAACCACCCACAGGGCGACATACCAGGCATGATAGTTCGGGAGGCTGGCAATCCGGCCATCGGCGCTGGACCGGCGGAAGGTCCACGCACGCGCACGGGCCGCCAGCCATCCGGCAAGCCCGAGCCCGAGGGCCAGGAGAAGCAGAATGGCGGGCGACATAAGTGTATTCAGACCTTACTTGAGCTGCGCGCCGTCGAGCGTGGTGAACTCTGTGGCTGCTTTCTGGTTGGCCGCCATAACGTCGTCAGGCGAGGCGACAAGACCAATCTTGGCCAGATCGCCATCCTTTGCCCACATCTTCGTCCACTCGGCGAGATATTGCTTCAGGCCAGGAATCGCATCGAGATGCGCTTTCTTGACGTAGACATACAGCGGGCGGGCGCCCGGATATTCGAAGCTCGAGATGTTTTCGTACGTCGGGGCTACGCCGTTCATGTGGAGGCCCTGAACCTTGTTCGAATTTTCTTCGAGGTAGCTGTAGCCGAATATCCCGACGGCATTGGGATTGCCTTCGATCTTTTGGACGATCAGGTTGTCCTGCTCGCCCTGATCGACATATGCGCCGTCCGAGCGGACTTCCGTGCAGAGCTGGCCGAAACGATCCTTGTCGGTTTCCTTCAGCGCTTCCATGTTCGGATCGGTTTCACAGCCTGCTTCCAGAACCAGTTCTTTCAGCGCGTCGCGTGTGCCTGAGGTGGAAGGCGGGCCGTACACCAGGATCGGCAGGTCCGGCAGCGAGGGATCCACATCGGACCAGGTCTTGGCGGTTTGCGGTTTGCCATAGGGCGACGCCGCCAGAGCTTCGTAAACGATTTTCGGTGTCAGGTTCATGGTGATGCCGTTCTTCGCCGAAGCGAAGGCGATGCCGTCGAGGCCCACCTGAACTTCGATGATGTCGGTCACGCCATTAGCCTGGCAACCTGCGAATTCGCTGGCTTTCATGCGACGCGAAGCATGTGTCATGTCTGGGGTGCTGGCCCCCAGACCGGCGCAGAAGAGCTTCATGCCACCACCAGTACCGGTCGCTTCGATAATCGGCGAACGGAAATCGGGGTGCGTACGAACGAAGGATTCCGACACCGCCTTGGCGAAGGGGAAGACCGTCGAAGAACCGACTGCACGAATGGAATCGCGCGAGCCGCCATCGGCGCCGCCACAGGCAGCAAGAGCAGCGGCGGATACGGCAGCGAAGATGAAAGATTTTGTCTTGGTCATGGGATGCCCTCGGGGATTGATAGCTAGCTGCGCCAAAGCGCTTCTATATTACATGGTTGCGACAGATATTTGACTTCAGCCGTGCCGCACGATCAGAAATCGACCTGGGCACGCACGCCGAGGACGTCGACATCGTAATTGCTGTCACCGTCGGCCGCGGGAATAGCGGCATCGGTGTAGTGGAGACGTCCGTAGTTCACGAGCAAAAGGGTGTAGGCCGTCGGCTTCCAGATCAGCGATGCGAAATATCCGGCCTGCTTGCCCCCAAGTATGCCGGCATCGTTCAGATCCAGGTGGTCGTAGCGAACGTTGAACTGGACCGAGCCGATCCCGCCTTTGCCCAGCGGCGTGTTGGGTTTGACGCGGTCGAATTTGCCTTTTTTGTAGGTGCGCGAATCCTTCGTCAGGAACACACCCGCTTCGACGGAACCGCCGAAGAATCCGGGATCGTTCGCAGTGCTGGTGACATCGACGAATTGCCAGTATCCCTCTGCGGCGGCATGAAAGCGTCCCCGGACCACTGCTGTCTCCACACCCAAACTAGTCTCGCTCTGTGCAGTGATCCTGCGCGTGTCGAGGAAGCGCTTTTCCGTAAAATGGACAAGCGGGCGCTGACGGTATCTGACTGTCGCGTCGGGCTGGCCAAGATCGTTATAATGAAACGATCCGCCGATATGCCATTGGGTCGCACCTGTCTTGGGCATGTAGACCGCACGGATATCGACGCCGCGGTTATCGTCGGCCGTATCTTCGATGTTGTCTGTGAAGAACCCGCCTTGAATGAGCAGGGCGTCCTTCGAATAGGTGGCCGAAACGCCAAGCTTGCGCCGCAGATCGAAGGCGTCGGTGAAGGCGGCGCGTTCGATAAACGAGGTGTGCAGGCTGCTGGTCAGTTCTTCGAGAGACTGGAAGCTGTTGTGTTGACCGACGATAATTTCCACCGGGCCGGTCGTGTAAGAAAGGTCGGCGTCGAAGACTTCGCCTATCTTGTTCACAAAGCCCAGTTCCACCTTATAGCCGAACCCGCCGGGGATATCCCCCGCTGCACCCAAACGCGCACGACGGACCTCGTGAGCGAAACCGTCATCCACGCCGGTCGATGCGGGGGCATCTATGAACCCGCCGTCCAGCATCAGCCGTCCATGCGGTTCGAAGCTCCAGCCGTTATCCTTGCTCTTGCCGGTAGGGGCCGGTGCGCCCTGCGTTTCATACGCCGCGTTCTGCGTCACCTTGATCTTCCCGACCGACAGCTTGGCCCGAGACTTCGTGATCGCAAGTTGAGGACGAGCCGCCGCGACCTTGACGGTCGAAACGGAAGTGTCTTGCGCGTAAGCCGGGCTCGCCAGGAATAGGGCGAACAAGCTAGCCGGCAATATCACTCGGTTGAGAACAGCCATTGGTGCAGCTCTTTTTCGGACGGAAGATTACGATCTAGCGACGCCCCTATGACCGGGAAATTACACTTCTGTGACACACGCCAATCGAAATGAGTGTCCACTGAAAACGCACGATCAATCGATCACTCGGCCGTGTCATCTTTCTCAAGCGGCAGAACTACCGTAACCCGCGTACCTTCGCCAAGCGTGCTGTCGATATCCAGGCGGCCGCGATGCCGTTCGACGATGTGCTTTACGATCGCGAGACCAAGCCCTGTTCCCCCGGACGCACGGCTGCGGCCGGGATCGGTGCGATAGAACCGCCGGGTAAGGTGAGGGATATGTTCTGCAGCGATGCCTTCTCCGCGATCAGTGACGGTCAAGCGGACCCGATTTTCGCCCTGTGGATGCAGGCGGACGGCTAGAGGCTTATCCGATGCGCCGTATTTGAATCCATTGTCGACGAGATTGCGGACAAGCTGTTCGAGCTGTTGCCGGTCGCCGCGGACCGGGAACGCTCCGGTCGATTCGAAATCGAGCAGACCCGATCGTTCGCCATTGGCTGCATCGCTGGCCGCACGTTCGGCCAGTTTCGATAGATCGAGCGTATCGCTGGGCAGGTCGTGCTTCTCAGCCTCGATTCGCGACAGGGACATAAGGTCGCTGACGAGATCCTGCAGACGCTTCGCTTCCCGCTGGATCGTGCCGAGAAACTTGTCTGCCATGTTCGGTTCGAGGCTTTCGACGTCTTCGCGCAATGTTTCGACGTAACCGATAATCGACGCCAATGGCGTCCGCAGTTCATGGCTGGCATTGGCGACGAAATCCGTGTGCGCCCGCGAAATATCCGCTTCGGCCGTCTTGTTCACGAACTCGATAACGGCCAGCCCACCGGGCAGGGTCTTGCGATTGATCCGCCAGATATCGGTACGGCGATTGAGGCCGCGGACAACTGCCCCGCCTTCGCTATCGCGTGCAAGCAATCGGATTGCTTCGGGCTGGCGCAGAGCCATTCGTACATCCTGCCCGACGATATGGCTGCCGAGCAGGGTGCGCGCCGAAAGGTTTGCAATGATGACCCGGTCTCGTTCGGTGATGACCACCGGCGTTTCGGAATGTTCGAAGAGGTCTGCCATATTGTCGCGCGTAAAGGCCGGGCCGGCAGGGGCAGCCTTTGCTTCGGGGGGGCGGGCAGCCACGAGATAGAGAGAACCAACCCATACCAGCAGGACGAGCCCGACGTAGATCAGATCTACGCCGAGAGTCGCGAGAATGATGCAGGCGACGAACGCCAGCACAAATCCTGACCAGGGGAAGCTCGGCTCGCTCATCGCGGTCGCGGCTTAGCGGGCCGCGACGATGTGCGCCACCTGCTTTGTTTCCAAGATTGTGGAAGTGGTGACCCGTACGGGAATCGAACCCGTGTTTCAGCCGTGAAAGGGCCGCGTCCTAACCGCTAGACGAACGGGCCACAGGAGTGGCGCTTTTCGCGGATTGCAGAAGCAATACCACCACCGTGGTGACCCGTACGGGAATCGAACCCGTGTTTCAGCCGTGAAAGGGCCGCGTCCTAACCGCTAGACGAACGGGCCACGCCCGCTTGGCGGGTCGGTGGCGTGGCGGGGCAATTAGGCGCGGGGGTGCGGGTCGTCAACCCTGGAATGCACGCAATATTATCGATCCGCCCAGGCAGCGTCTTCAAGGTGAAGCTCCGCCTGGGGACGGCTGCCCCAATCGTCGATCTTCACACGCCCGGCGAGCCACAGTTTGCGCCCCTGCGAAGCGTGGAGCAGAGCCTGGCCCATTTCGCTCTCTGCTGCACGGAAGGCGATTCCCTTGAAGCTCTTTCCATCATCGCCAGCAGCGATCAGCCGGACGTGATCGGTGCCGACAATGTCGCATTTGACCAGCCGCACCGGCCCTACGGCAATGCGCGGACCGGGCCAGCCCACCCCGTAAGGGCCGGCTTCTTCGAGTGAATTGACAAGTTCCGGTGTCAGGCCGCCGGGAGCCACCGAAAGATCGAGCGCCATTTCGCGGCTCGCCGTGGCCCGTGCAACCTGTCCTTCCAGAGTGGAATCGAGCCAGTCTGCAAATCGTTCGATCTGGTCGCTATCGACAGTCAAGCCCGCCGCCATGGCATGCCCTCCGCCTGCAACGAGCATCCCTTCGCTTCGTGCGCGGATGATCGCTGCACCCAGATCCACTCCGGTAATCGAGCGTCCCGACCCTTTGCCGGTTTGCCCGTCGAGAGCGATGACAAGCGATGGCTTGCCGGTCTTTTCCTTGATGCGACCAGCCACGATACCGATAACGCCCGGATGCCACCCATCGCCCGCAACAAGATGGACGGCACGATTGTGCTGGGCGGCTAGCTGTTCTTCGGCAGCTTCCTGAACAGCCGCCTCGATCGCGCGGCGTTCATCGTTCAGGGCTGAAAGTTGTGCAGCAATTTCCCGCGCCTCGTCGGGATCGCGCGTCGTCAGCAGCCGAACGCCCAATGTCGATTCGCCGACCCGTCCGCCAGCATTGATTCTTGGGCCAAGTGCGAAGCCGAGATCGGAGCAGGCCGGGGCGCGCTTGAGCCGACTGGCATCGATCAACGCGGCCATGCCGATGTTGTCGCGCTTCGCCATGACTTTCAGGCCTTGCGCCACGAACGCGCGATTGAGGCCGTGCAGAGCCGCTACGTCTGCCACAGTGCCCAGCGCCACCACATCCAGCAGCGCCAGCAGGTCTGGCTCCTTGCGATTTTCGAAGTAGCTGCGGTTCCGCAATGTCCGCACCACGGCAATGGCGAGCAGAAACGCGACACCGACCGCGGCCAGATGGCCATGCGATGCAGCCTCGTCTTCCTCATCGAGCCGGTTCGGATTGACCAGCGCAACCGTTTTGGGGAGGTCGGGAGAGCATTTGTGATGATCGACGACGATTACATCGATGCCTGCATCATGCGCCATGCCCAGCGCCTCATGCGCCATCGCGCCGCAATCGACGGTGACGATCAGGCTCGAACCTTCCTCGCCCAGTTTGACCAGCGCCTCGCCCGATGGGCCGTATCCTTCGAGCAGTCGATCGGGAATATAATAGCCGGCCTCCACGCCGAGATCGCGCAACAGCCGGATCAGCAGCGCGGAACTGGTCGCGCCATCGACATCGTAATCGCCGTAGATGGTGATCTTTTCGCCGGAGAGGACAGCCTGTGCGATCCGGTCCGCCGCGGTGTCCATATCGCGAAAAAGCGACGGGTCGGGCAGGAAGTTGCGTAATGTGGGGGTCAGGTGGCGGTCGATATCGTGCGGTGCGACCCCGCGCGACAACAGGAGCTGGCGCACGATATTATCGCCGAGCGAAGGGGCGTTGCCGAGTTCCATATTGCCGCCTCGCCAGCACCAGGCGCGCCCCGTGAGCGAAGTGGATACACCAAATACGTTGGAAAGGGCCTGTGATGGCATGGCGGGGCAATACTCTGTCGGCCGACGATGCGAAAGGTGCATGCATTGACAATCTACAGGCGCTGGCGATGCTGTGTGAATGTCTACCGGATCCCTCCTCATCGTCTGGCACAGCCGGACCGGCACCAGCGAACAACTGGCCAGAGCGGCTGCCGATGGTGCGGGCGAGGGGGGCGTGCTGCTGCGCGCAGAAGATTGCGCCCCTGCCGACCTGCTGTCTGCCGGCGGATATCTGTTTTGTTGTCCTGAAAATCTCGCCAGCATGAGCGGCATGATGAAAGAGATGTTCGACCGCTGCTATTATCCCGTTTTGGGGCAGATCGAGGGGCGACCCTATGCAACCATCATCGCCGCCGGGTCGGATGGCGAAGGGGCGCAGCGCCAGATCGACCGAATCGCAACCGGATGGCGGCTGAAACGTGCGACCGAGGCCTGGATCGTGAATACCGACGCGCAGGAGCCAGAGGAAATTCTGGCCGAAAAGACTGTTGCCCAAAGCGACATCGAGCAGGCGAGGCAAATGGGCGAAGCGATGGCGGAAGGCCTTGCCCAGGGTATTTTCTGACAATCTATCGAACGGGGATCGAGCGGTGAATGAAGCGTCCTACAACGAAGCGGGAAAATCAAGCCTGCCGGGTCTCCTGCTGTTGCTCGAACCGGGCGGTCTGCCCGATCATGATGCCCTGCACAGGATGATAGCGGATATACCGCGTGCCGATGTCAGCATTCCCCGCATATTGAATGCCTCGGGGATTGTGGAAGTCATTGTCGATGGCCTGACATTCGATATCCATGGCCTCGCATCGGATGCTCCGATTTCTCCTCCGCCCATCCAATATGCATTCGATTGTCGCGTTGAAGATCTGTCGGGTTGCGATGCGATGGGCCTTTATCCGGCGCCGCATCTGGCAGGCGGCGCAAATGCCTTGCTCGTCATCCGCACGCTGCTGAGTCTCGGCGTAAAGCTTGCGGAACGCATCGACGGGGTGCGCGCCGTGTGCTGGACGCCCGCCAGAACAGCGATTGCAGCATCGACGTTCATTGATGCGGTCAATGCTTGGCTGGCCGGCGGGCAAATTCCTGCGCCCGGTCTGTTCGGCCTTTACAGCGAAGCGGACGGTACGTGGAGAACCGACGGACTGGCATTCCTGTTCGGCAGGGAGCTCGTCATCGACAAAGATCTTTGCAATGACGAAGCCGCTGCCATGCGTATGGCAGCGAGCATCGCCCACGATCTGGCAGGCTACGGCGCCCCCGATGTTGCGGAAGACCGCTGGCTGGAGGATGGCTGCCTAATCCGACTTGAACCGGATGATCGGACGGCCACCATTGGCGTCCGACCAGCACTCGAATCTGCCGAACTGGCAAATGCGGCGCGCGCCCGTTAGCCGATCGTTTTCGCCAGTTCTGTCTTGGCCGCCTGATACTCGCGTTCAAGCCGGGAGACGGTTTCTTCGACCGGCGCACTTTTCGTGACCGTTCCGATGCCCTGACCCGAACCCCATATGTCTTTCCAGGCCTTGGCCTTGGTATTGCCGCCGCTGCCGAAGTTCATCTTGCTCGGATCGCTGACCGGAAGGTTTTCCGGATCGAGACCCGCGCCTTCGATGCTCGAGCGCAGATAGTTTCCATGCACACCGGTAAACAGGTTCGTATAAACGATGCCGTCGGCACGCCCTTCCACGATCGCCTGCTTGTAGCGTTCGTCGGCATTGGCTTCGGTGGCAGCGATCCAGGGCGATCCGATATAAGCGAAATTCGCGCCCAGCGCCTGGGCCGCCAGGATCGAGCGCCCATGCGCGATCGAGCCAGACAGGGCCACCAGCCCGTCGAACCATTCGCGGATTTCCTGCATCAGCGCGAACGGGCTGAGGACACCTGCATGGCCGCCTGCGCCCGCTGCCACGGGGATGAGGCCGCTGGCACCCTTTTCGATAGCCTTGCGCGCAAACCGGTCGTTGATGACGTCGTGCATGGAAATGCCGCCCCAGCCTTTGACGGCACTGAACACCTCTTCGCGCGCGCCGAGCGAGGTGATGACCAAGGGCACCTGCCACTTGGCGCAAGTCGCCATGTCCGCTTCGAGCCGGTCGTTCGACTTGTGCACGATCTGGTTCACGGCATAGGGCGCCGCCGGACGATCGGGATTGTCGCGATTATGTGCGGCCAGTTCTTCGGTGATCTGATGCAGCCATTCGTCGACCTGGGTTTGCGGGCGGGCATTGAGCGCGGGGAAAGACCCGATGATCCCCGCCTTGCACTGCGCGATGACCAACTCCGGACCCGATACGATGAAGAGCGGCGAGCCGATGACCGGCAGGCGCAGCTTGTCGAAGGGGGCGGGTAGGGTCATGGCGGTAGGTCCTCTCTCGTGTGATCGAGGAGGGGTTATGGCGGCTTCGTCCCGTTGTCGAGGGTGACGTTACGTAAACGTCAAGCGGCGGGAAGGATGTGCTCGATGTCGTAAATGCGCGCGGCATTGCCAGCAAACAACGCACGCTTTTCCTCGGTGCTGTAGCCTTGAGCAAGCCGTTTGAATGCATTCCACAACACCGGATAACTCGCGCCCCACCGGTCGACGGGATAATTCGATTCGAACATCGCCCGGTCTGTACCGAAAGCTTCGATGCAGGTCTCGATATAGGGCTGCCACATTTTGGCGAGTTTTTCTGACCCATGGCCCGCTGCAGGTCCGTCTTCGGGCATGCCGCAAAACGCCATGGCAAGACCGCCCAGTTTTACCGCGACATTCGGGCATTCGCCGATCGCGTTAACCGATGCGCGCCACGTATCGAAGCGTTCGTCCAGCTTGCCGCGATAGCTGGCAATGTTGAGCGGCGTACCGCAATGGTCGAGAACGATCTGCTGATCGGGAAACGCTCTTGCGAGCTCCAGCACATCGCCGAGCTGCGGCTCGAGCAGCCAGGCGTCGAAAGTCAATCCGTGTTCGGCATAAGCGGCAAAGCCGGCGCGAAAGGCATCCGATCCGTAAAGACCTTCCGGAGCGTGAAACGGAGGTCCGAGGACCTCTGCATCGGCATCCCAGGCGCCTGCATGGCGGATCCCCTTGAACCTCCCGTTGCCGGCTGCAACCAGCGCTTCGATCACCGGATTGACTGCTTCGCCCAGTGTAAGGTCGGCATGGCCGATGATTGCGGCACAAGGCCGGTAATCGCCGTAGAGCCCGCTCGCGCCCTGTGCCGCCACGCCGTTCACGAATTCGACCTCGCCCACGGGTTTCATCGCGTCGCCGCGATTTGCGTCGTAAAAGGCACCGCATTCCATGAACACGGTGCCGATGATGTTCTGGCCGCTATGCGTGTCCGAATGCAGTTCGTCGAAGGTGTAGTAAGCTGCCCCGGCAATGGCATCGATGAAATCGTGTCGCGGTTCGGGGAAGGCCGGGATCAGGGGCCGCAAATCCCATAAATGGTGATGCGGATCGATGATCGGCAGATCGGGTTCAAGAATGTCTTCGGTCATCGTCAGCCTCTTCCCTTTTCTTCTTTGCAGCGATGTAAACCTGAAGTGGCACGGCCCTGACAAGCGAAATTGGCGGATCCGTCCATTTGGTTCGCCCATTGGTTCGACGCCGTGGTGAGGATCGCGGCCGACTACGTGATCTCACCAATATGCTTTCCTTCGCGCGATTAACTGCCGGACTGTACCCAGACGCTCATGGCGATTGCGGATCGAACTATGCGCGCCGCGATGCGTATCGTGGCCTACGGAACACTCTTTCTTGCCGTTACCTGCTGCACGATCTTCTGGACCCGCTTCACGGGTGGCCTGGCGTTCGTGTGGCTGGGAACGGCAATCGCCTCGGCGCTGTTCCTGGCCCTGCCGCGCGCCCAGCACTTCAGGGCCGCTGCCTTTCTGATTATGATGAGCACAGCTGCGACCAGCCTGTTCGGGTTCGGACCTGTCTGGGCCTTTCCTCTGGCGCTGATCAATGTGTTCGAAGCCTGGTTCATTGCCTGGCTGCTCGTGCGGATCCGGCCTGAACGCGACTATATCGAAAGCGAGCGCGGGATCGTATGGCTCGGCTTGCTGGCAGGTGTTGTGGGCCCGTTCGCGGCGGCCATTCCCGGTGGGCTGCTGGTCACGCAGATCGTGGGCGGAAGCGCACAATTTCACGCTTTCTCATGGCTGGTGGGTCATGGCCTCGGCACCCTGCTGGTAATGCCGCTTGCCCTGCTGCTGACGTCATACCGTGAACCCCTGGTCATGCGGGTCAGAGAAGTCGGGAAGGTGTTCTCCTTCTCCGCCGTCGTCATATTGACCTTGGCAATTTCAGCCTGTGCGCTTCTCCAGTCGACATTGCCGTCGCTGTTTTTGCCGATCGTACCGCTGGTACTGGCAAGCTACCACTTCGGCCGCTTCGGTGCATCGATCACCGTCCTGATCATAACGGCATTTTCGGCCGTGACGGTCGGGCTGGATGTCGGTGTCTTTGCCGAACTCCACCTCGCATTGTGGCAGAAAGTCCTGTTCGTTCAATTCTACCTCAGCGTGCTCCTGCTGATATCGTTTCCCCTGGCCGTGGCGCTCAAGCAGCGACAGCGGTTCATGCAGGAACTGGTCAACCGGGAAGCAATGCAACGGTTGATTGCCGACCATTCCGACGATGCTCTCCTCCATCTGGATGAAAGCGGAACGATCCGCTTCGCATCGCCGGCCTCGACGCGGCTGAGCGGGCACGACGCGGTCGAAGGTCGGCATCTCGCGGCGTTCTTCGGTACGTTCGACCGCAAAATTGTCGTCGATGCGCTCGCGTTGGCCGCCAGATGGCCAGGCCAGACCGAGATCATTGAACGCTCGGTCGAGCGGGGTGGACAGACACGCTGGCTCGAAGCGAAATTGCGGGCCATCGAACCTGCAAGGAAGCAGGCCCCGACCTTTGTCGTGACCATTCGCGACGTCACCGAGCGCAAGCTCGCTGAAATCCAGATATCACGGGAAGCGCGAACCGATGTGCTGACAGGCCTGCCCAATCGCCGGGCTCTTCTCGGCGTGCTTGAAGAGCAGCTCGAATTTGCCGACGAAAGGCCGTTCGGGTTTGCCCTGATCGACCTCGACCACTTCAAGGCGATCAACGATTCCCATGGACATGCGGTGGGAGACAAAGTGCTGCAGCAGGTCGCAGGGATCATGCGTGACAGTGCGAGCGACGATTGCTTTTTTGCTCGCATAGGCGGCGAAGAATTCGGGCTGGTCGCCGTCGGCTCGGCTGTTGATAACATGGCCATCATTTGCGAGCGCGTGCGCCTTGCCATTCTGCGCAACGTGATGACCGACAATGACGGCGGACATTTCAACGTCACTGCCAGCATAGGAATCGCGCGGATATCAGAACGGTGCAGTTCGTCGATGGCCATGCAGGCGGCCGACGGCCCGCTCTATTCGGCAAAGGCTGCCGGCCGCAATCGTCTGCGCTTTGCCCAGCACATGGGGCATTTCGTGCCAACGGGCACGAACGACATGCCCGCATCGCCTCTGCGCGCTATCCGCTAGGTCGGCAAAACCGCCGAATTGGCCGCGCTGAGCACGGCTCGAACACTGGCCGTTGCGATGTCCTCGTCGATCCCGCAGCCCCAGATCGTAAATCCCTCGGCAGTTCGGCATTCCAGATAGGCCGCCGCACGGCTGTCGCGCCCGGTCGTCAGCGCGTGCTCGGTATAATCGACGACTTCCAGGCTCAGTCCGAAAGCGTCCTCGATCGTGCTCACCACCGATGAAATAAGCCCGTTGCCGCGGCCCGATACCGTCTGTTCTTGTCCTTCCACAGCGATCGTGCCTGTGAAGAGGCGGGTTCCGTCGCTTGCCCGACGCTCTTCGTATTCGACCAGCTGGAAATGCTTGGGGCGGGTCTGGACATGGTAGGCCGTCCTGAAGGCCTCCCAGATGTCGGCGGCATTGAGTTCGCGCCCCAGACGGTCCGCCATGCGTTGCACATGCGGGCTGAAATCGGCCTGCATCTTCTTGGGCAGCTTGAGACCCTGATCCTGTTCCAGGACCCAGGCAAACCCGCCTTTGCCGGATTGCGAATTTACGCGGATCACGGCTTCGTAGCTGCGGCCCAGATCGGCGGGATCGATCGGCAGGTATGGTACGCGCCAATGCGGATCGTTTTGCGTTTCGAGCGCTGAGAACCCTTTCTTGATGGCGTCCTGATGACTGCCGGAAAAAGCGGTATAGACCAGTTCCCCGCCATAGGGATGGCGCTGATGGACGGGCAGTTCGTTGCAATACTCGACGGTCTCGATAACGCCGTCGATGTCTGAAAAGTCGAGCTTGGGATCGACGCCCTGCGTGTACATGTTCAGCGCCATTGTCACGAGGCAGCAATTGCCGGTGCGTTCTCCGTTACCGAACAGGCAACCTTCGACCCTGTCTGCGCCTGCCATCAGTGCCAGTTCGGCTGCCGCGACGCCGGTGCCGCGATCGTTATGCGTGTGAAGAGAGATCACCGCACTTTCGCGATTGGGCAGGTTGCGGATGAAATATTCGACCTGGTCGGCATAGATATTGGGGGTGGCCGCTTCGACCGTTGCAGGCAGGTTGAGGATGATGGGATGGTCCGGCGTCGGGGCCAGTACATCCATAACCGCTTCACAAACCTCGAGACTGAAATCGAGTTCGGCAGTCGAAAAAGTTTCCGGACTATACTGAAAATGCCAGTCCGTATTCGGTTGCCGACCTGCCTCGTCGCGCATCACTTTTGCGCCTTCAACCGCGATGTCCCGCACCTGATCGCGGGTCATGTTGAACACCACTTCGCGCCAAGCGGGGCTGACAGCATTGTACAGGTGGACAATCGCCGCCCGCGCGCCGGTCAGACTGGCAAAGCTGGTTCGGATCAGATCCTCCCGGCTTTGCGTCAGTACCTGGACCATCACGTCGTCGGGGATCCGGCCCGACTTCACGAGTCCGGAAATGAAATCGAACTCGGTCGCACCTGCGCTGGGGAACCCGACTTCGATTTCCTTCACGCCCACGTCGACGAGCAGATCGAAAAAGCGGGTTTTCTTGTGCGCGTCCATGGGGTCAACGATGGCCTGATTACCGTCGCGCAGATCGGTCGACAGCCACCGTGGCGGGGCCGTTATGGTGCGCGTCGGCCATTGCCGGTCGGTCAGAGGGACCTGCGGAAAAGGCGAATATTTGGTGCTCGGGTCGCGGAGCATGGACATCTGGAAAATCTCGGATCTTGCGGAAACTTGCGGGTGAAACTTCGTCCCTTGGGCGCTCAGCGCACCCGGGCAGGCACGCAAGCTGTCACGCCCAAGGGCGTGTAAGTCGCAGAATAAGGCCGAGTGCGCCGTTCATGCGCATCGCTATGCGAAAGGATGTATGGGTTGTAAAGAAAAACAGTCTTGGGCATCCCGAGAAATTATATTTCTCATCCACAAGGACAGACAATGGCCGAAGCGCATTCGCTATATGAAACGATGGGGCTGGTGCGCATCGTCGAAACCGATCCTGAAGGGCGGGCAACTCTCGAATACGAAGCGAAGCGGGAGCAATGCCATTCAGGCGGTGTAGTGCAGGGCGGCTTCATCAGCGGGTGGATCGATGCGGCCATGGCGCATGCCGCTATCGCGAAGAACGGGCCGGGGATCGTCCCGATGACGCTCGAACTCAAGGTCAGCTTCTTCGCGCCGACGCGGCCCGGGCTGGTCATTGCCGAGGCCTGGGTCGAGCGCCACGGCAAGCGCACAAGTTTCTACGAAGGGCATTTGAAGCAAGCGGATGGGACCGTGTTGGCCAAGGCTACCAGCACGATCCTTCTGGCGGATATGACCCGCGTGGTAGCGGCATCGAAGAAAGCGACGGAAGGTTAGCGCCAGCGCAGCCTGTCCGGCGTCAGTTGCGCGAGCGACGTGACGCCCATCAGCCGCATCCCCCGCTCGATCTCTTCCTTGAGGATGTTCACCGCACGCTCCACACCAGCCTGACCCGCGGCTGCCAAGGCGTAGAGATAGAGTCGCCCGCCAGATGCTGCGGTTGCGCCAGCAGCCACGCTTTTGAGAACGTGCGTCCCACGCCGGACCCCGCCATCGAGAATGATCTCGATCTCGCCGCCGACCGCGTCGACGATTTCGCGAAGCTGGTCGAACGGCGCGCGACTGCCGTCGAGCTGCCGACCGCCGTGATTGGAAATTATGATCGCATCGGCGCCGATTTCAACCGCCCGCCGCGCGTCGGCAACGCTCATGATACCCTTGAGCGCGAAAGGGCCGCCCCAATCCTGCCGGATGCGCGCGGCGGTATCCCAGTCCATGTTCGTATCGAGCATGGTGTTGAAATAATCCTGGATGCTGACCGGCCTGCCCGTACCCTCCTGCACATAACGGTCGAGATTGGGCAGGCGGAATTTCGGACCGAAGACGTAATCCATCGTCCAGCGCGGGCGCGTGGCGTAACTCCACAGTGCGCTCGGGGTGAAACGAGGCGGCGTGGTGAACCCTGATCGCAGGCACCGCTCGCGTTTGCCGGACACGATCGTATCGACGGTCAGCGCCAGCGCATCGAACTTCGCCGCCTGGCACCGTTCGATCATGCTGGCGTTCAGCCCCTTGTCCTTGTGCACGTAGAGCTGGAACAGCTTGGGCCCGCCCGTCAGCGCTGCAATCTCCTCGATCGAGTGAGTGGCAAGGCTGGATATGCCGAACCACACGCCGAATTTCTCCGCAGCCAATGCGACCGCGCGTTCTCCATCGCGGTGAAACGCGCGCTGCAGCGCGGTTGGGCTCAGCATGAGGGGAAGGGTACTCCTGCGCCCCATGATCGTGCAGGAGGTGTCGATTTCGCCCACGCCCGCCAGCACATCGGGCACCAGATCGACATCGTCGAAGGCGCTGGTGTTGCGCGCCTTGGTGATTTCATCGTCGGCCGCACCGTCGATATAATCGAACACCGGCCAGGGCAGACGCCGCTCGGCAAGCGCCCTGAAATCGCCGATATTATGACAATCGCGAAGCTTCATGACGACCGCTCGGCCCGGCTAGTGTGGCAGGCAAGCGGGCGCGTCCATGACCCGGTGCCATGGACGCGCCTGTCTTTCATTGTTTTTCGAACGCGGCGCTGATCGTTAGTTCGACCTCGTCCGATACCATCGGCACGAAGGTCGACAGGCCGAACTCGCTGCGGTTGATCGTCGTGGTCCCCTCGAAGCCGATCGTTTCCTTCTTGCTCATGGGGTTGGCGCCTGCGCCGGTGAATTCGGCAGCGATCGTGACGGGCCGCGTGACGCCGTTCATGGTCAGGTCGCCCACGATGGTGGCGCCCGTTTCGCCCGAGCGGGTGACCGATGTCGAAACGAAGCGCGCGGCATCGGGGTTGGGGCCGAAGAAATCGGGTTCGCCGCCGTCCTTGCCCGCTCTGAGCAGGTGGTCCTTGAGGCCGGCGGATGCGACGGTCACGTCCGCGATCGGGATGGTCACGTCGAGGCTGGCGGCTTCAGGGTTCGCCGGGTCCAGCTGCAGCGTCCCCTCGATGTCGCCGAACAGGCCGAAATAGTCGTTGAAGCCGAAGTGGTTGAGCCGCCAGCTTACCAGCGTGTGTCCGGGATCGGTCGCATAGGTGCCGGCCGTGACGCGCGAGACATCGACCTGGCCGGGGATGGCGGGGGCATCGTCGGCAAAACCCGGGGCCGCCAGAACGAGAGCAAGTCCGCCGGCAAGCGGCAATGCGTGGCGCAGTTTGATGGGGAAAGTCATTGATGCAGTCTCCTGTTGCAGATCCGGGCCGGAGTGTGCGCATCGCGTGGGAAGGGCGCAAGAAGGCACACGGGGGTAACCCCGCAGCGTCCCGCTTGCGCCCGATCCGTCAGTTCTTGTCCTTATCGACCAGCTTGTTCGCCCCGATCCACGGCATCATGGCGCGAAGCTGCGCCCCGGTCTGCTCGATCGGATGTGCTTCGGCGGCCTTGCGGCTTGCCTTGAGTTCGGGCTGGCCGGCCTGATTGTCGAGGACGAAATCCTTCACGAACCGGCCCGACTGGATATCCTTCAGCACCCGCTTCATCTCGGCCTTGGTCTCGTCCGTGATGATGCGCGGGCCGGTCTTGATGTCGCCGTATTCGGCCGTGTTGCTGATCGAATAGCGCATGTTGGCGATGCCGCCTTCGTACAGCAGATCGACGATCAGCTTGGTTTCGTGCAGGCATTCGAAATAGGCCATCTCGGGCGCATATCCCGCTTCCACCAGCGTTTCGAAACCCGCCTGGATCAGATGCGTGATACCGCCGCACAATACGGCCTGCTCACCGAACAGATCGGTCTCGCATTCTTCCTTAAAGTCGGTTTCGATGATGCCCGAACGCCCGCCGCCCACGGCACTGGCATAGGACAGGGCGAGCTGCTTGGCATAACCCTGGCCGCCCGACTGCTCGCTTTCCTGGTGCACCGCGATCAGGCAGGGCACGCCGCCGCCCTTGATGTATTCGCCGCGCACGGTGTGACCCGGGCCCTTGGGCGCGATCATGATCACGTCGACGTCGGCCGGAGGATCGATCAGGCCGAAATGGATGTTGAGCCCGTGGGCGAAGGCCAGCGCGCTGCCCGGCTTCATCTTGCCTGCAACCTCGTTGGCGTAGATCGCGGCCTGATGCTCGTCCGGGGCAAGGATCATCAGCACATCGGCCCATTCGGCGGCCTCGGATACCGTCTTCACCGTGAATCCTGCGCTCATCGCCTTTTTCACCGTCGCCGATCCTTCGCGCAGCGCGATGACGACTTCGCCGACACCGCTGTCACGCAGGTTCTGCGCATGGGCATGCCCCTGGCTGCCATAGCCCACAATGGCGACCTTCTTGTCCTTGATCAGGTTCGTGTCGCAATCGGTATCGTAATAAACTTGCATTGGATTCCTCTTGAAAACTTTGGCGTCAGTCCTGTGCGGGACCGCGCATCATGCCCACGATCCCAGAACGACCGACCTCGACGAGGCCGAGTTCGCGCATGAGAGCGATGAAGCTGTTGATCTTGTCGGGCGAACCCGTGAGTTCGAAGACGAAGCTGCTGGTCGTGGTATCGACCACATTGGCGCGGAACAGTTCGGCAATGCGCAGCGCTTCCACCCGGTTGTCGCCTTTCCCCGCCACCTTCACCAGCGCCAGTTCGCGTTCCACATGGGCGCCGCTTTCCGTCAGGTCGATCACCTTGTGCACCGGCACCAGCCGTTCGAGCTGGGCGCGGATCTGGTCGATCACCGGCTCGGGACCGTTGGTGACGATGGTGATCCGGCTGATCGCGTGGTCTTCCGAAATATCGGCCACGGTCAGGCTGTCGATATTGTACCCGCGCGCGGTGAACATGCCCGTGATCTTGGCCAGGATACCCGGCTCATTGTCGACGATGACATTGAGAACGTGCCGCTCGGCGGCTTGCATGGCGATCTTCATTGTTCGCGATCCTGCCACAGGGGTTCGAACATGCGCCCTTCGCCGTCGTAGTCGCGCAGGAAATCGCGGCCGCGCCGCACGGCTTCGAAATTATCCGTCTGGCGGCTGAGGTCGAGCGTGTCGGGCAGCAGGACCCAGGCTTCGTCGTCCTGTTTTTCCGCGACTTCCATGCCCAGGAAACGCTGGCCGTTATCCTCGATCCAGTTCAGCAACCGGTCGGCATCGTCACGGGTGAACCACACGCGCCGTTCTGCGCGATCCGCAAACTGCGGCGGTATTTTCTGCTGCATTCCCATCAGACCAGCGCCTTCGCTTCATCATCCATGGTGCCGCCCACTTCGTCTCCGTAAAGCAGCATTTCGGTGTGCGCCGCCCCGCTGGGGATCATCGGGAAACAGTTGGCTTCCTTGGCCACCTGACAATCGACCATCACCGGGCCATCATGCGCCAGCATGGCTTCGATGCCGGCATCCAGCTGGCTTTTATCCTCGATGCGGATGCCCTTCCAGCCATAGGCTTCCGCCAGTTTCACGAAATCGGGCAGGCTGTCGGAATAGCTGTTGGAATAGCGGCTCTCGTAGGTGAGCTCCTGCCATTGGCGGACCATGCCCATGTACTCGTTGTTGAGGATGAAGATCTTCACCGGCAGGCGATACTGGCTGGCCGTGCCCAGCTCCTGGATGTTCATCTGGATGCTGGCTTCACCGGCGATATCGATCACCAGGCTGTCGGGATTGCCCAGTTGCGCGCCGATCGCTGCGGGCAGCCCATAACCCATCGTGCCCAGACCTCCGCTGGTCAGCCACCTGTTCGGCTGCATGAAATGGAAATACTGTGCCGCCCACATCTGGTGCTGGCCCACTTCGGTGGTGATGATCGGATCGCGGTCCTTCGTCAGCGCGAACAGGCGCTCGATGCTCTTCTGCGGCATGATCTGGTCGCTTCCGCGCTCCGGATACGCCAGGCAGTCGCGCGCTTTCCAGCCCAGGATGCGCGCCTTCCATTCGGACAGGTCGCGGGGTTTGCGATTGCCCCAGGCTTCCACGATCTGTTCGAGCACATGGGCGCAGTCGCCGATGATGCCGAGATCGACGGGGACGATCTTGTTGATGCTCGCGCGGTCGATATCGATGTGAACCTTCTTCGCTTCGGGCGCGAAGGCATCCAGCCGTCCGGTCACGCGGTCGTCGAAGCGGGCCCCGATCGCAATGATCAGGTCGGCCCGGTTCATGGTCATGTTGGCTTCGTATGTGCCGTGCATGCCCAGCATGCCCAGCCAGTCCGGATGGTCGGCGGGGAACGCGCCCAGTCCCATCAGCGTGCTGGTAACCGGCGCGCCCGTCATGTCCTGCAGCTTGCGCAGCAACTGGGTCGCGCGCGGGCCGGCATTGATCACGCCGCCGCCGGTATAGAATACCGGGCGCTCTGCCCCGGCCAGCATCTCGACCGCTTCCGCGATCTCATCGGCGGCGCCCACCATGCGGGGCTGATAGCGGTGCGAGGGAAGGGGGCTTTCATCCTGACCGTCCCAGTTCGCCAAGGCGATCTGCACGTCTTTCGGAATATCGACGACCACGGGGCCGGGGCGGCCGGATGTGGCGATGCGGAACGCTTCCTCGATGGTCGCGCCCAGCCGCTCGGGGTCTTTCACGAGGTAATTGTGCTTGGTGCAATGCCGCGTCAGGCCGATTGTGTCCGCTTCCTGAAAGGCATCGGTCCCGATCAGCGCCGTGGGCACCTGTCCGGTGATCACTACCATGGGGATCGAATCCATATAGGCATCGGCGATACCGGTGACGGCATTGGTCGCGCCCGGCCCGCTGGTTACCAGCACCACCCCAGGCTTGCCGGTGGAACGGGCATATCCTTCCGCAGCATGCGCGGCGCCCGCTTCGTGACGTACCAGAATATGCCGAATGCCGTCGTCCGCGAATAGCTCGTCGTAGATCGGCAGCACCGCGCCGCCGGGGTATCCGAAAACGAATTCCACACCTTGCCGCTTGAGACATTCGATCAGGATTGCTGCGCCGCTGCGCTCGATACTCACGTCAACCTCCGACCCGTTCGGGTCTTCATAAGATACAAATCGGCCCGACGCTGGGGTCTGAAGCGCCGGGCCGACAACGCCTCAGATAGGCGGGCCGTATTTCACGGTCAACCGCCTTATTGAAATAAAGAAACAAAAAAATCGTGGTCGGCGATAGTTTTGTTATCCGCCCTCGGCCACGACTGGGGCAGCTGATTGCGGAACCATGTATATTGGCGCTTGGCATACTGGCGCGTGGCAAGCTGGCCAGCGGCGATAGCTTCAGCGCGCGATAGATCTCCTTCAAGCAATGCCTTGATCTCCGGAACGCCGATGGCCCGCATGACGGGCAGGGCAGGGTCGAGATCGCGCGCCAGCAGTGCCTCCACTTCCGCCAGCGCCCCCTTGTCGAGCATGCGTTCGAACCGCAGGTCGCAGCGGGCATTCAGCCATTCGCGCTCCGGCAGCAACACCAATGGGTGAAGCGCGATGTCGTTGGCGATCCCTCCAGACTGGCGGTCCTGCCAGTAGATCATCGGATGGCCGGTGGATCGCACCACCTCCAGCGCGCGGGCCATCCGCTGGCTGTCGCGCGGGCCAAGACGTCCGGCGGCCTCCGGGTCCTCCTCGACCAGGCGGGCGCGCAGGTCCTCGGTCGAAAGTTCGCGCACCGCCTCTCGCACATGCGGATCGATCGCGGGGATCGGGGATATGCCATCCAGCAATGTGCGCATGTACAGCCCGGTCCCGCCGCACAGGATCGGCACGCTGCCGGCGGCGTGCGCGTCCTCTATCGCGGTTTTGGCGGCATCGGCCCAGTTGGCGGCAGAGCAGGGCTCAGCACCGTCCCATGTTCCGAACAGCCGATGTTCGATCCCGCCCATCTCGTCGTCGTTCGGTCGCGCCGACAGAATGTGCAGGTCGCGATAGACCTGCTGGCTGTCGGCATTGATTATGACGCCATGGCGTCCCTCGCGGCCAAGGCGCTGTGCCAGCTTCACCGCGAGATCGCTCTTGCCGCTGGCGGTCGGCCCTGCGATGAGCGCGACCGGTTTCAAATCGGGAGAAATATTGGTGCTCATTGCCCGGCTGATAGCAGACATGGACGGCGTGGAAACACGCCTCGACGCGGCAATGAAAGCCTGCGCAGCGGCGGATATGCCGGTGGCCATGGCGGGCATGCTCGATTTCTGCAGCGACGTGCTCCAGCTTTCGCTCCCGCATGGCGACGGCAGGCAGCTGGCGGAAATCCTGACCGAATATTTCGGCGATTGCGATCTGCTCATCTCCGATCACGAAATCGAAGTGCCACGCCTCTTCGTATCCGACATGGATTCCACCATGATCGGGCAGGAATGTATCGATGAACTCGCAGACTTCGCCGGGCTGAAGGACAAGGTGGCCGCGATCACCGAACGGGCGATGCAGGGCGAACTCGATTTCGGCAGCGCTCTCAAGGAACGCGTCGGCTTGCTCGGAGGGCTGGAAGAAAGCGCGATCCACCGCTGTCTGACCGAACGCATCCGGCCGGTCGATGGCGCGCGCACGCTGGTCGCCACGCTACGCAGCAAGGGGTGCCGCACCGTTCTGGTCACCGGCGGCTTCCATCATTTCGCCGATCCCATCGCCGAAGATCTCGGTTTCGAACGGGTCGTGGGCAATCGTCTCGGTGTCGCGGGGGGCAAGCTGACCGGTCTGCTTGCAGGGCCCGTCAGCGATGCGTCGACCAAACTCGCAACGCTGGAAGAAGAACGCGCACAATTGGGCGAAGGCGCGCGGGTTCTGGCTACGGGCGATGGCGCCAACGACATTCCCATGATCGAGGCTGCGGATTACGGCATCGCCTATCGCGCCAAGCCCAGGGCCCGCGATGCGGCCAATGGACGGATCAACAGTGTACACCTCACCGCTATACTCCGGCTGTTCGGTATTCCGGAAAGCGAGTGGGTGGAGGATTTCGCTGCCGGCTAGCCGGTACGCGCCTTCCCCAGCAAAGGGGCTAGTTTCTTTTAAGGACCGATCGGCTATAACCGGCGGCATGACCGGAACGTCTCCCGCCGCAATCGATCTGGAAACTGCCTTTGACGGCACGCCCTTGCGCCATCCGACTCGCCCTCGGTCCCGCTATCGCCCGCTGGCAGCAGTGCGGCATTTTCGCGAGCTGCTGAAGGACAAGGAGAACACGGCGGAAGTCTTCAGGATTTACGATGCGCTGCCTTCCAGGCAGTTTGTCCCGCGTGTGCGCGCGCTGACGCTCAGCCCGCATGGCGATGCTCTACGGCGCAGCGAACCGTTTCTGCCTCCCATCCTCGACGATCACGATGCCCTGCGTAAAACTCCGGCCGGTTCGGTCGCGCGTGCCTATTGCGATTTCATGGAAAGCGAAGGTCTCTCGGCCGCCGGTCTCGTCGCGGAATTCGAAAAGGCGGGGCGGCCGGTCTATGACGATCTGGTCCAGTGGTTCGGTTTCCGCCAGCGCGACACCCACGATCTCATGCACGTTCTGACCGGCTACGGCCGCGATGCGCTCGGCGAGCAATGCGTGCTGCTGTTCACCCACGGCCAGAGCCCGAGCCAGGGCCATCTTCTGCTGGGCTATGCAGGCTCGTTGCATCTCAAGAAACTCGTGAAGAGCCGGGCGCCGGTAATGAAGGCCGTTCGCCAGGCTCATCGCACCGGCAAGGCCTGCCCGCCGCTTGTCGAACGTTCGATCCGGGAACTGCTGGTCAAGAATCTCGAGCAGGCAAGGGCCGAACTCCGCATCCCGGAACCGCATTGGTATCGCGAATGCCACCGCATCTGGCGCGAAGAAGGCATCGATCCCTACGATCTGCTCGCCCAGAAACAGGAACCGGAGCTCGTTTCTGCCTGATCGGCAGGCCATCACTCTGTATGGGCGGTTGTTCGGCCCTCAGATCATACGTTTGATCAGCATGCGTGCCGCTGTCGGATTGCGCACTTTCGCGCCGGCGATGAAGAACACATAGGCATCGCGCCCGCCCTTGGACCACCCGCGCGCCTTGTCGGCCCACGCGTCCAGAGCCTTGTCATCATAACCGGTTTCCACTGATTCTTCAGTGCGTTGCAGCCGGGCATAGGAAAAATCCGCCGTCGCCTCGTCGATGCAAGGATATTCATCGCTATCGGCAAAAACCACCGCCATGTTCCGCGTGCGCGCAAGCTCGAAGAATGTTGGATCTGCGAAACTTTCATGCCGAATTTCAAGGGCATGACGCAGCGCAACGCCATCTTGGCTATCGGGAATTAGGTCCAGAAACCGGGCGAAATCGTCTCGCTCGAAATGCTTGGTCGGCGCGAATTGCCACAGGATCGGTCCCAGCTTGTCGCCCAGTTCGGTAAACCCCTGATTGAGAAACTTCTCAATCGAATCAGCGCCTTCTGCCAGAACCTTGCGCGCAGTCGAATAGCGGGAGGCCTTGACGGTGAACTGGAAACCTTCCGGTACGGCCTCGCCCCATTTGCGCCAGCTGGCCGGCTTCTGCCGGCCATAGAAGGTGGCATTTATCTCGATCGCAGTAAGATGCTGCGCGGCGTATTCCAACTCCCGCCGCTGGACCAGCCCGTCGGGATAGAAGACGCCGCGCCAGGGCTCGTACGTCCAGCCCCCTATGCCGATGCGGACCGTCAGCCTTCCATCCACTCTGTAAAGAACGAGGTATGGGCCGCCTTCAGTTCGGCGATCGTCTTGCCAAACAGCGTATCGCCGCCCGTCTTCCCGATCCGCCTGAACCCGATCGACGCCGTGTCCTCGTTCTCCGTTCCCTTGGCGAGCGCTTCATTCAGCGCCTGCGTATCCGGCACGGTAACGATGTAGCGGCCCTGATCTTCGCCGAACCACCACTGCGCCTGCGTATAATCGCGGTGCCATTCGACGTCGGCACCGATCCCGCCAGCCATGGCCATTTCCGCCAGAGCGACGGCAAGGCCGCCGTCGGAAATATCGTGCACCGCGCTGACGAGGCCATCTGCGATCAGCTGGAGGATGATCTTGCCGGCGTTCTTCTCGACCGTGAGGTCGGTCGGCGGTGTGCGCCCTTCGTCGCGTCGGTGGATTTCGCTGAGCCAGAGCGACTTGCCCAGATGCGAACGCTCCGGATCGGGCGTTGCCCAATGTTCTGCGCGGATGAGATAGATGGCTTCGCCTTCGGCCTTGAAGGGCATGGTCATCATCTTGTCGTAGTCGTCGATCAGGCCGACCCCACCGATAGCGGGCGTGGGCAGGATGGCGCTACCGCCACCGGTCGCCTTGCTTTCGTTATACAGGCTGACGTTGCCGGACACGATCGGGAAATCGAGTACGCGGCAGGCGCGGCCCATACCTTCGAGGGCATGGACGAACTGGCTCATGATTTCCGGGCGCTGCGGGTTGCCGAAGTTGAGGCAGTTCGTCACCGCCAATGGACGTGCCCCGACCGCGCAGAGGTTGCGATAGGCTTCCGCAATCGCCTGTTTACCGCCTTCATAGGGATCGGCGAAGACATAGCGCGGCGTGCAGTCGGTGCTGATGGCCAGCGCCTTTTTCGTGCCGTGGACCCGCACCACGCCCGCATCGCCGCCGGTCTGCAGCGTGTCCGCGCCAACCTGGCTGTCGTACTGTTCGGAAATCCACCGGCGCGACGAGAGGTTGGGCGATGCGAGCAGCTTGATCAGATCGCCCCCGACATCGTCGGTGTCGGGCCGCTCGGTCATCGGCTTGATGCCGGCCCAATCCGTGTATTCGTCCTTCGAGATATAGGGACGGTCGTATTCCGGCGCATCCGCGGCGAGGGGGCCAAGCGGGATATCGCATACGACTTCGCCGCCGAATTCGAGCACCATGTGCCGTGTATCGGTCACTTCCCCGATGACGGCGAAATCCAGTTCCCACTTCTTGAAGATGGCCGCAGCCATTTCTTCCTTGCCGGGCTTCAGCACCATGAGCATGCGCTCCTGGCTTTCGCTCAGCATCATCTCATAGGGCGTCATGCCCTCTTCGCGGCAAGGAACCATGTCCATGTCGAGCCGGATGCCGGCCTTTCCATTGGTCGCCATCTCCACGCTGGACGAGGTCAGACCCGCGGCGCCCATGTCCTGAATGGCAACGATGGCGTCGGTGGCCATCAGCTCCAGGCAGGCTTCGATCAGCAGCTTCTCGGTGAAGGGATCGCCGACCTGCACGGTCGGGCGCTTGGCCTCCGCGTCCTCTTCGAAATCGGCGGAAGCCATGGTCGCGCCGTGAATGCCGTCACGCCCGGTCTTGGAGCCGACATAGACGATCGGATTGCCCACGCCGGTCGCTGCGCTGTAGAAAATCTTGTCCGCATCGGCGACGCCCACCGTCATCGCATTGACGAGGATATTGCCGTCATAGGCCGGGTGGAAGTTGGTTTCGCCGGCAACGGTCGGAACACCGACGCAATTGCCGTACCCGCCGATCCCCGAAACCACGCCCTTCACGAGGTGCTTCATCTTGGGGTGATCGGGACGCCCGAAGCGCAATGCGTTGGCATTCGCCACCGGGCGAGCGCCCATGGTGAACACGTCGCGCAATATGCCGCCGACACCGGTCGCCGCGCCCTGATAGGGTTCGATGTAACTGGGGTGGTTGTGGCTTTCCATCTTGAAGATGGCGGCCTGCCCGTCGCCGATATCGATCACGCCGGCATTTTCGCCCGGGCCGCAGATAACCCAAGGAGCCTCGGTCGGCAGCTTCTTCAGATGCAGCCGGCTGCTCTTGTAGGAACAATGTTCCGACCACATGACCGAGAAGATGCCCAGTTCCACGAGATTGGGCTCCCGGCCCAGGGCGTTCAGAACGCGTTCGTATTCTTCGGAGCTGAGGCCGTGCTGTTCGACGACTTCGGGGGTGATCGCGGATTCGACATTTGCCATGCGCGCGCGCTTAGCGCCGCACGCCCGACACTGCCAGTCCCACGAGACTTTTATGCCATCTTGTCGACTGCACCCAGAAGGCGAGGGTGGTCAGAATGCCGAAGGATAGCAGGGCGGTCACATATATCCCTGTGCCTGCTTCCTGCGGCTGCGGGCCGAACCAATTGATCGCCTGGAATACCAGCATCGTCCCCAGCAAAATGAGCGGCGGGACCACTGGGCCTTTCGTGCGCCTGATATAAAAGCAGAAGGCGGCCAGCGTTATCCCGATCTCCAGCGGCATCTCGATCCAGGGCGAATTCCACAGCCCCAGCCCGAATTTCTCTTCCCCGCCCGCAAGGGTAAGATCCGGCCCGTGCGCGAGCAGATCGAGCAGCCAGTGGCTCAATACCACGATGGCTCCCCATGTCGCGGCGATGGCGTTTCGCGAGACGAGCCAGATCACGATTGCGAAGCCCAACGCCCATGCCGCAGTGCCGGAAAGGCTGTGGGTGTACGGCATGTGATAGAGATCGAGCGGGTTCATCGCTGTCATTCCGGGCACGATCCGCAGTTTCTCGATCCCGACGATCGCGAAGGTGAAGAACGCCCAGTCGACCAGCTGCGCTGCGATGAACAGCGTGCCCAGCTTGGGCGCTTCTTCCGTTATGCCGCGAGCGAGGAAGGCGGGGGCGAAGTGACCGATGAACATCGGCTCAGCCGAACCTGTCGGCGGCGAAAGTAGCCGCACCGGCCGCCACGGCAGTCGCAAATGCGCCCCAGCAGATGTCGACCAATGTGACGATTGTCGACCAGTTGCGCATGGTCGCCTGGTTCGTCAGGTCGTAGGTTGCATAACAGATCGCGCCGAGCAGTGCGCCGTTGAGGGCAGCTGCCCCTGTGCCGCCTGCCAATCCCGGACGGACGGCAAACCACACGATCGCGCAGATATAGGCACAGTAGAAAAGCAGCGCGGGGACCATGCGGAAGGTTTCCGCCAGCAGACCGCCAAGCTGGGGGCGGTAGAAGTTGGGGCCGGCCCAACCCAGCCACGCCGCGTCGAGGATCCCGAAAACCAAAGCAGCTGTGACGGCGGCGACAATCCACGTCATATTCGCTCCCCCTCTTTTCGCCTTACTTGACCGCGCGCAGGTGGGCCGTCAATGCTTCCCGCCGATGGCAGAGGAACAGTTACAGATTTCGGATTTGAATTTCGAGCAGGCTCTACGCGAGCTCGAAAGCGTCGTGCGACGGCTCGAGAGCGGTGACGTGCCGCTCGACGAGAGCATCGACCTGTACGAACGCGGCGAGCAATTGCGCAAGGCGTGCCAGTCGCGACTCGATTCGGCGCAGGCGCGGATCGAAAAGATCGTCGCCGGAGCCGATGGGAAGCCTACCGGGACCGAGCCTTTCGATGCGGATGGCGGTGCATGAGTGTGATGACGACCATGCCTCCTCGTCTGGGCGAGGCGTTCGAGCGGGTACAGAGCGACATAGACAGCGCCTTCGATGCGTTTCTTCCCGTTCCCGACGATAGCCGGGCCCGTCTGGTCGAAGCGATGCGCTATGCCGCGATCGGCGCGGGCAAGCGCATGCGACCCCTGCTGCTAGTCGCGACTTCGGAACTCTTCGGCGTAAACCGCAATGCTGCAATCAACGCAGGGTGCGCGGTGGAGGCGATCCACGCCTATTCGCTTATCCATGACGATCTTCCCTGCATGGACGACGATGCCATGCGGCACGGAAAACCTTCGGTGCACAAGGCGTTCGACGATGCAACGGCAGTCCTTGCAGGCGATTGCCTGCACGCGCTGGCCTTCGACATCCTGACGCAGCTCGACACCAGTGCGGATCCGTTCGTCCGCTCGGAACTCGTCGCCACCCTGGCCCGGGCCAGCGGCCACGATGGCATGGCTGGTGGGCAAATGATGGATATCGTCTCTCAGGAAGAGAATTACGATCTTCGCCAGATCACCAGGCTGCAACAACTCAAGACGGGGGCATTGCTTGCAGCCAGCGTCGAAATGGGCGCAGTGCTCGGCCGTGTGCCGCCCGAAGGGCGCGCGCATCTTCGTGCCTATGCCCGCGATATCGGCCTCGCCTTCCAGATCGCGGACGATCTGCTGGACGTGGAAGGTGACGAAGCGAAAGCCGGCAAGGCGCTGCGCAAGGATGAAGAGCAGGGCAAGCAGACCTTCGTGACGCTGATGGGTGTTGAACAGGCCCGCGCGCAGGCGACGATGCTGGTCGAACAGGCGGGTCGGCACCTCTCAAGCTACGGCGAAGACGCCCGGCTTCTTGTCGAACTCGCCGACTTCGTCGTGAAAAGAGATCATTGATGGCCAAACGTATCGGCATTTATCCCGGAACATTCGACCCCATCACGCTGGGGCACATGGACATCATCGAACGGGGCGCCAAGCTGGTCGACGAACTGATCATCGGGGTGACGACCAATATCGCTAAATCGCCCATGTTCGACGACGACGAGCGTATCGCCATGGTCGAACGCGAAGTTGCCGAAATCGCCTGCGACACCATTCGCGTGGTCGGGTTCAACTCGCTGTTGATGGACTTTGCCGAACAGATGAATGCAGGGATTGTCGTTCGCGGAATTCGCGGGGTGACGGACTTCGAATACGAATATCAGCTCACCGGCATGAACCGCCAGCTCAACGACCGGATCGAAACGGTCTTTCTCATGGCCGATGTCGAACTGCAGCCGATTGCCAGCAGGCTGGTGAAGGAAATCGCCTTTTACGGCGGCCCGATCGAAAAGTTCGTCACCCCTGCGGTACGGGCCGATGTGGAAGCGCGGGTCCAGAAGATGGGGCCGCGCGGCGGCTGACGGATGATTTCCACCTATTCATTGAACGGACAGACGCCTCGCGCTAGTGGGTCGGCAATCCATGACATTGCTACGGAATGACGATGCTCAAGACTTCGCTAGCCATTGCTGCCGCGCTGACAATCGGTGCCGCGCCTCTAGCCGCACAGGTGGCGGAAGATCCTGCTCCGACCGAAAGTGAAGCGACTGCCCCTGCAGCTACGACTCCTGACGGTGATGCAGTGGACGCTGCGGCTTCGACCGAAGCTGAGGACACGCGGACATTCTCGCCTGTCAACTTCAACGTCAATGAAGATCTCGAGAACATTCTTCTGCTGGATCTGTCGAACGGCCAGCGGGTTGCCATCCGCCTCAAGCCTGACTGGGCGCCCCACCACGTGGAGCGTATCAAGACCCTCACCCGGCAGGGCTTCTACGACGGGGTGATCTTCCACCGCGTCATCGATGGATTCATGGCACAGACGGGCGATCCGACCGGTACGGGTACCGGTGGTTCGCAGCTTCCCGACATCGCCGAGGAATTCAACCGCATGCCCCATGTGCGCGGCACGGTTTCGATGGCTCGCGCGGCGAGTGAAGACAGTGCGAACAGTCAGTTCTTCATCGTCTTTTATCCGCGCCTGAACCTCGACAACAATTACACCAATTTCGGGCGGGTCATTTCCAACATGGCTGCGGTGGATGCGATCCAGCGCGGCGAACCGCCTGCCAATCCCACCCGCGTGCTTCAGGCGTCGATCGCAGCCGACAACAAGCCGGTCCCGGCGATGCCGGCGCCGCAGGTGCAGCAGGATATTTCGATCGACGATCTGAACGCGCCGATCGGCAACTGACTTTTCATTGCGCTGACCCCGCACTAGGGGCGGCGCAATGAAAGTTGATCTCTTCGATTTCGAACTGCCGGTAGAACGCATCGCGCTTCGCCCGGCGCGGCCGCGTGATGCTGCGCGCATGCTGATCGTGCGCGAAAGCGGCCCGTTCGAAGATCGCGGCGTGCGGGACCTGCCTCAGATGCTGCGGGCTGGCGATGTTCTCGTTTTCAACGATACGCGCGTTATTCCCGCACAACTCGAAGGTCGGCGTGGCGAGGCTAAAATCGGCGCCACGCTGCACAAGCGCATCGACCTTCGTCGCTGGCAGGCCTTCGTCCGGAATGCCAAGCGGCTCAGGCCGGGCGATGTTGCCGAATTTGGTGGCGGCGTCACCGCCGTGGCTGAAGAGCGTCTGGCCGATGGAAGCTTCGTGCTGTTCTTCGAAGGGGAGGAGCCGGTCGAGGTCCTGCTCGAACGTGCCGGGCGGATGCCCCTGCCTCCCTATATCGCAGGAAAGCGCGACACGGACGAACAGGATCGCCTGGATTACCAGACCATGTTCGCGGCAGAGGATGGCGCGGTAGCTGCCCCGACTGCGGCGCTTCATTTCACGCCGGAACTGATTGCCGCTCTGGATGCAGCCGGCATCGGGCGCGAAACGCTGACTCTTCACGTCGGGGCAGGCACGTTCCTGCCGGTCAAGGCCGATGATACCGCCGACCACGCGATGCATTCCGAATGGGGTAGGGTGGACCGCGACGTTGCAGACCGCCTGAATGCCGCGCGAAAGGCAGGCGGGCGATTGATCGCGGTCGGGACCACCAGCTTGCGGCTATTGGAAAGCGCAACCAGGGACGATGGCATGATCGGCGAATTTTCGGATGATACCGACATCTTCATCACCCCCGGTTACCAGTTCCGGGCAGTCGATGGATTGATGACCAACTTCCATCTTCCAAAATCGACCCTCGTCATGCTCGTCAGTGCGCTGATGGGACGCGAACGGATGCTGTCGGCCTATCGGTACGCGATCGAAAACGAATATCGGTTCTACAGCTACGGCGATTCCTCGCTCTTGCTGCCCTGATCGGGGAACAGGCTTTTCGTATCGAGCATCCGGTCGATAAGCGCGTCGTCGACGGGAATTCGACCGTCCAGCATGAGCATGGCGATCCCGTGAGCGATTGACCACGCCTGTAAGGCAAGCGTCTCGGCCCGCTCGGAGTTGCTGGCGAGCGCCCGCGTATTGGCGATCAGCAAGGTACGTGCCTCGTCTACGGGTTCCTCCTTGTCGACCGGTTTGCCCTGCGTGAACATCAGCCTGAAAAGTACGGGGTGGGCGAGGGCGAAGCGGACATAGGCCCGGCCCGTTTCGGCAAAACCGGCAGCACCTCCGCCGGCCTTTTGGGCGGCGGCGGCCTGTTCGCTGCCGAGCATTTTCAACCCTTCCCGGGCAAGCGCCTGGTCCAGAGCCTGTTTGTCGGGAAAATGCCGGTAGACGGCCGTCGGCGAAACCCCCACCTTGCGAGACAATTCGCGCAGCGAAGGCGCCTTTCCGTCGGGACCTTCGAGAGCCCGCAGACCTTCGAGGACAAGCGCCTCGCGCAGATTGCCGTGATGATAGGCTTCACTCGAAGTTGACACTGTTACCATAGACCCTATGTTTACACCGTTCACTTTAACCAATGTGAGTCGGTCATGGCAAGCGTCATAGAAAAAACAATCCGTAAAGCTGTCACTCCCGCCATTCAGGCCCTGGCGGGTGTCAACCGGAACAGGTTACCAGATGCCCGGACCAACCCGTTCCTGAACGGCGTCCACACCCCGCTGCGTGAAGAATTCACGCTGGACGATCTGCACGTCACGGGCAGCATTCCCACAGAACTCGACGGTCGCTACGTTCGGATCGGCCCCAATCCGTATGGCAAGGGAGATAAGGGGCATCACTGGTTCCTGGGCGATGGCATGGTTCACGGTGTGCGCCTGAAGAACGGCGACGCTATATGGTATCGCAACCGGTTTATCCGATCGCGCGATCTCGAAGGGAAGGGCGGGCCCAAGTCAGTCGATGGACCGCGTCGCGGCTTCGGGGATACGGTGAACACCAATGTTCTGGCAATCGGCGACAAGATCATGGCGCTTGTCGAAGCCAGCAGCTTCCCTGTCCAGCTCGATGACGATCTCGAGAGCGTCGCTTACTCGGATTTCGGTGGGGGTCTGACGGGATCATTCACCGCGCATCCCCATGAATGCTCGGCAACCGGCGAATTCCACGCAATCTGCTACGATGGCATGTCGGCCGATACCATCCGCCACGTCGTTCTGGCGCGGAATGGAACGGTCTTGCGGGAAACGGAGATTGCCGTCCGCCATGGCCCGTCGATCCACGACTGCGCGCTGACGGAGAATTTCGTGGTCGTGCTGGATCTGCCGGTCACCTTCTCGATGCCGGCGCTCATTTCAGGGCACAGGTTTCCCTACCGCTGGAACCGCGCTCACAAGGCCCGTGTCGGTCTCCTGCCGCGCGGCGGCACGGGCGATCAGATCGTGTGGCACGAAGTTGAGCCTTGCTACGCTTTTCACGTCGGCAACAGCTTCGAAGACGATAGGGGGCAGGTTGTAATCGACCTGTGCGCGTATGAAACCATCTTCGATGGGGACATGCCGGGACCGTATGGCAAGCCTCTCGGTCTCGAACGCTGGACAGTCGATGGCAAGGGCGGGCAGGTACAGCGCGATGTCCTGGACTCGTCGCCGCAGGAATTTCCCCGGCCGGACGAGCGTTTCTTCACCACCGACTATCGCTATCTCTGGAGCATGGGGCTGCCGGATGATGGCGACCTCGAGTTCGTCGCGCCCATGCCGCTTTATCGCCACGACCTCGTCACCGGGGAGCGTATCCAGCACGACTTCGGCGACGGCCGCATACCGGGGGAATTCGTGTTCGTGCCGCGCGATGCTGGCGCGCCCGAAGGTGACGGTTGGGTCATGGGATATGTCATCGATCGAAATCGCGGGACGAGCGCGCTGGAAATCCTCGATGCCCACAGCCTCGAGACAGTTGCGTCCGTACACATCCCGCATCTTATCCCGCCGGGCTTCCACGGGAATTGGATCGCAGCTAACTAGGGGTCTGTGGATCCGATTCTCGAACTCAATGGCCTGTCCAAGGTCTACCGCGGCGGGCTGAAGGCGCTCGACAATGTCGATCTCAGCGTACGGAAGGGCGAGATATTCGCGCTGCTCGGGCCCAACGGCGCGGGCAAGACCACGCTTATCGGTGCGGTCTGCGGTCTCGTCCGACCCAGTTCGGGTACAATCCACGCCTTCGGCCACGATCTGGCAACCGACTGGCGCAAGGCGCGCAGCCGCATAGGGCTGGTCCCGCAGGAACTGAGCACGGACATGTTCGAACCGGTCGAACATGCCGTCAGCTATTCACGCGGCCTGTTCGGTCTCGCACCCGACAGGCAGCGGATCGAAGAGATCTTGCGCAGCCTCAGCCTCTGGGAAAAGCGGGGCGAGCGGATCATGGCCCTGTCGGGCGGAATGAAGCGCCGCGTGCTCATCGCCAAGGCTCTCGCACACGAACCCGACCTCCTGTTCCTCGACGAACCCACCGCCGGCGTCGACGTGGAACTGCGCAAGGGCATGTGGGCGATCATAGATAAGATGCGCGCGCGTGGCACCACCATCATCCTGACCACGCATTACATCGAAGAGGCCGAGATGATGGCCGACCGCGTCGGTGTCATCAATCGCGGCAAGCTGCTCATGGTTGACGAGAAAGACGCCATGATGGCCCGTCTCGGCCGAACCGAGGCACATATTACGCTTGCACAACCCCTCGCCACACTGCCTCCGGAAATAGGCCGGTTCCCGGTCGAATTGGAAGCGGGCGGAACGGTGCTCCGCTACCGAGGGGGCGATGGGACAGGAAAGGGTAAGGCCGAAGTCGCCGAATTGACCAAGGCGCTCATCGGCGCGGGGATCGATTACGTTGGCATCGACACCCGTGAGAGCAGTCTCGAGGATATCTTCGTATCCCTGCTTGGCGAAGGCGAGGTACCGCAATGATTTCCTGGCGCTCAACCTGGTCGATATACACCCGGGAGCTTGTTCGCTTTCTTCGCACGGCATTCCAGTCGGTGCTGGCACCCGTTCTCACGACCTCGCTCTATTTCATCGTGTTCGGAGCGGCGATCGGCGGGCGTATGCCCGATCTGGATGGGGTGCAATATGGCGCATTCATCATCCCGGGACTGCTGATGCTCACCCTGCTGGGAGAGACCACCAGCAATTCAAGCTTCGGCATTTATATGCCTCGCTTTACCGGAACGATTTACGAATTGCTCAGCGCCCCTGTCGGCGTGACCGAAACGCTTATCGGGTTCGTAGGGGCGGCGATGACGAAAAGCCTTATCCTCGCGACGATCATATTGGTTACTGCCCGACTGTTCGTCGATTATTCGATCGCTTACCCGGTCTTGGCGGTATTCTACATCATGCTCGTCGCAGCCGCCTTCAGTCTCTTTGGGTTCATTCTTGGCATTTGGGCCGATAACTTCGAAAAACTCGGCATAATCCCGATGCTGTTCCTTACCCCGCTGACGTTTCTGGGAGGCACGTTCTATTCGATCGATATGCTGCCGAAGCCATGGGACACTATCGCTCTAGCCAATCCGATCGTTTATCTTGTCAGTGGATTGCGCTGGACATTCTATGGGACGAGCGACGTCAATATCTGGGTCAGCTTCGGTATCACCTTGGGCTTTCTCGCCCTGTGCGTTTCGGTGATCGCGTACATTTTCAAAACAGGTTGGCGGCTACGCGCCTGAATACGAACGCGCTTTGTCGATCAAGGGTGGCGAGCGCCGAAGAGCCGCGCTAGGCTTCTGGCATGTTTGTGAGAACCGCCTTATTTACGTTTGCGGCTAGCACAGCCGCATTTGCATCACCGGCAAATGCCGAGCTCCCCGAAGCTGCCCGTCAGATGATCGACACAGCACTGGCTAGTGGCGATAACACCAAGATTGCGACCGTACTGGACTTGGCCCGCAAGACATGGCCGGACGATGGGGAGGAAATCGCCGCGATCGAAGGCGCGTGGGGAAAAACTAAAGCCGAAAAAGCCGCTTTGGCCGCGAAGGAGAAGGAAGAGGCCATTCGGACTGCTGGTCTGCTCGACCGCTGGACAGGGCAAGGTGAATTGGGCGGATTCCATTCTACAGGGAATAGCGACACGACCGGCATTACCGCTGCGCTCCATCTCAAGCGACAGGGCATCGACTGGTCGCATCACTTGAGAGCGCGTTTCGATTATCAACGCCAGAATGGTATCACCAGTCGTGAGAAATACTTCGCGTCCTATGAGCCTCGGTGGGAATTCGATGAGGGCATCTTTGCTTATGGACTGGCACAGTATGATCGCGATGCCTTTCAAGGAATCGACGGCCGGTATGCTGTTTCCGGGGGATTGGGATATCAGGTGATCGACGGCAACAGTCTCAGCCTGTCGTTGAAGGCAGGACCGGCTTACCGCGTTACCGATTACACCGATGGGCGCGTCGAAAACCGCGTGGCCGGCCTCGCAGGCCTCGATTTCGACTGGCGGATTCTCGACCGGGTGACCCTGACGCAGGATGCAAATGCTGTCGCCGAGACCGGCGGGCAGGCGGTCGTCATCGTGGACAGTTCCAATACTACGCTCAATCTGGTCACCGGCCTCGATTTCAAGGCTACCGAAAAACTTCGGGCGAGGATGAGCTATGCGATTGATTATGACAGCAACCCTGCAGTAGGCGCTGTTTCGACCGACACGGTAACCCGTGCATCGATCGTTTACGACTTTTGAGATTTGACATTGACCAATCGTTTTACGTTTGCCGTTGAGGCGGTCGATGGTGCTGCGCGGACGGGTGCGATTTCCATGTACCGCGGCCAGATCCGTACGCCGGCTTTCATGCCGGTCGGCACCGCGGCAACCGTAAAGGCCATGAAGCCTGAAACGGTGCGCAAGACGGGCGCGGACATAATCCTTGGCAATACTTACCACCTGATGCTGCGCCCGGGAGCGGAGCGTGTGGCAAAGCTCGGCGGTCTTCACAAATTCACGAACTGGAACCGGCCGATCCTTACAGACAGCGGCGGTTATCAGGTTATGAGCCTGTCGGACCTGCGGAAGCTGACTGAGAAGGGCGTGGAATTCCGCAGCCACATCGATGGGTCGAAGCATATGCTGACGCCGGAACGCAGCATGGAAATCCAGCGGCTTCTGGGCAGCGACATCGTGATGGCTTTTGACGAATGCCCCCGCGCCGACCGTCCGCGCGACGAAATTGCCGCGAGCATGGAAATGAGCATGCGTTGGGCGCAGCGGAGTCGAGAGGGCTTCAACGCAGGCGGCGAACATGCAGAACGGTCTGCCTTGTTCGGTATTCAGCAAGGCGCGCTCGACGAAGATCTACGCAAGATCAGTGCGGATAAGCTGGCCGATATCGGCTTCGATGGATATGCCATTGGCGGTCTGGCCGTGGGCGAGGGGCAGGAGGCCATGTTCGCCACACTGGACTTTGCCCCAGCGCAGCTCCCACAGGATCGCCCTCGTTATCTCATGGGCGTGGGTAAGCCGGACGACCTGGTGGGTGCGGTTGAACGCGGTGTCGACATGTTCGACTGCGTGTTGCCAAGCCGATCCGGACGCAATGGACAAGCGTTTACCTGGAACGGCCCGATGAACCTTCGCAATGCGCGGTTCGCGGAAGATACCGATCCTTTGGATAATCGCTGCACTTGCGACACGTGTAACACCTACTCGCGCGCCTATCTCCACCACCTCGTGAAATCACAGGAAATTCTCGGTGCAATGCTGATGACCGAGCATAATATCGCTTTCTACCAGCAGTTGATGCAGGCAATGCGCGATGCGATTGGGGAGAGGAGATTTGCTACCTTTGCCAAGGATTTCCGCCGGGATTACTTGCGCTGAAGCGGGACTGGCCTAATTTGTAAAGATGGCCACGCCTCCTCAAACCCGCCCTACCTCTGCTCAATGGGGGCTTCCGTATGCGGATGGCGCGAGTGGTCCCGCCGTTAAACGCGAGCAGACGTATATCATCGCCTTTGCAGTCTTGACGATCGTTGCGTGGCAAACGGCTATCGGTACGTTGGCGCTCATGCCGTTTACGCTGCTTTCCACCTGGTGGCATGAGATGGCGCATGGTCTCATGGCGGCTGCACTTGGAGCTGAATTCGAGCGATTGGTCATCTTTGCGAACGGGTCGGGATTTGCAGAAAGCTCTGGCGACCTTGGGCGTATCGGCCAGGCCATCGTTGCTGCCTCCGGATTGCTCGGCCCCACCATCGCGGGCTGCGTCTTGATCATTGCTTCGCGCTCACCCCGTGCAACAAAGGTGATGTTGTTCGTCCTGGCGATTGCATTGATCGCGAGCACCCTGATTTGGGTCAGATCTATGGCCGGCTGGATCGTGCTGCCGCTCTTTGCAGCAGGTGCATTCTTGATTGCATCCAGAGCAACGAGGAAATGTCAGAGGATCACTATCGAGTTCCTTGGCGTGCAAGGAGCGGTCAGCGTTTACCAGGACATCGATTATCTGTTCAGTCCAGGCGCCGCAGTAGATGGACAAGTTACCCTATCCGATACGGGACGCATCGCGGAAGCGTTGATCTTTCCCTACTGGTTCTGGGGCGGGGCTATCACCATCGCAATTGCGGCAATGGTCTGGAAGTCCTTGCAGATTGCCGGCCGGACGTAGGTAGCTAGACCCGCTCTTTTTCGCGCATTTCCAGTATCGTCCCGCGATACGGGACGAACGTGCCGGCACTGTCCAAAAAGCCTGCACCAATAACATTCGCACGCGCCTGCGCATCGTTGAGGCTATCGTACCATTTGCCGCGACGATTGGGCGTGATGAAGCGGTATTGAGTCATAGTAAAAACTGAACCGCCAATCACCTTCCGCGTTCCTGCCAAGGCTTTGAAAATGCGGTGAATTGATACAAAAAAGGCGGCCCTGAGGCCGCCCTTTCCGTATATCGATGAACCAAAGGATCAGCGCGAGTAGAACTCGACGACCAGGTTCGGTTCCATGGTCACCGGATAGGGCACTTCATCAAGCTTCGGTACGCGAGTGAAAGTCACCTTGTCGTTACCATCGGGCGCGACATAATCGGGAATTTCACGCTCGGGAAGGCTCTGTGCTTCGATGACCAAAGCCATTTCCTTGGCTTTGCTGCCGAGGCTGACCACGTCGCCAACCTTCACACGCGCCGAAGCGATGTTGGTCTTCACGCCGTTGAGGTAGATGTGGCCGTGGCTAACGATCTGGCGGGCGGCGAAGATGGTCGGTGCGAACTTGGCGCGGTAAACGACCATGTCGAGGCGCTGTTCGAGCAGGCCGATCAGGTTCTGACCGGTGTCGCCCTTCATGGCCGACGCTTCCTTGTAGGTGCGCTTGAACTGCTTTTCCGTTACGTCGCCGTAGTAGCCCTTGAGCTTCTGCTTGGCGCGAAGCTGCAGACCGAAGTCGCTCATCTTGCTCTTGCGACGCTGGCCATGCTGGCCGGGGCCGTACGAACGCTTGTTGACCGGGGAATTCGGACGACCCCAGATGTTTTCACCCATCCGGCGGTCGAGTTTGTACTTGGCGCTTGTGCGCTTCGTCATAAATAGTTCCTTCAATTTGCTGGACCGCCCCAGTGGCGGCCATTTAACCCGGCATCACACCGTCAACCTCGAGGTTGACGCGGCTTCCGCTTCACCGGGGTGCAGAGCCAATTTGTGAAGGCGCGCTCGTAGCAAAATTGTGCAGCGCGTCAAGCAGCAAGATAGGCGCTCGACAAGTCGGTTCAAGCGCGGCACTGCGCAGCACCATGAAGGACGATTTCAAACTGCCGGAAGATTGCACCGACATGCGCGAGGTGCGAATTGGAGTGGACACGACTGACCGCGAACTGATGGAACTGCTCGATCGCCGGTTTGGTTACATGCGAGCTGCTGCACGGATCAAGACGGATCGCAATGTCGTTCGCGACGAAGGGCGTAAGGCCGAGGTGATCGAGAACGCCCGCGCTGATGCAGAAAACCGCGCGCTTCCGGCTGATGAGCTCGCGCGGATGTGGGACGATCTGGTCGAAACCTCCATTGCCTACGAAATGGAGGAATGGGACAGGATCAGGGCTTAGGTTCGCGTTGAAGTGACGACAGTACACCTCTCAGGGTACGGACTTCGAGGTGGTTCCAGGCAGGCTTCGTCAACACGCCACGTAATGTGCGCTGGGTAGCTTCGGCGCGGGCTTCCGGACGAAAATACCCTTTTGGCTCCAGCATGCTTTCCAAATGTGCGATCAGGCCATCAAGCTCTTCCTGTGGGGCAGGGGGCAAGAGCTCTTCCTGGGTCGGTTGTACCAAGGTTTCATGCTTGGACCATTCGTAGGCACACAGGATCACCGCCTGCGCGAGGTTGAGCGACCCGAACTCTGGATTGATCGGCACCGTCAAGATAGCACGCGCGAGCGCTACATCCTCGGTTTCCAGCCCGGACCGCTCTGGTCCGAACAGGATTGCACTGCGGCCTTGCGCGACGGCAATTTCCTGACTGGCTTGCTCGGGCGTGACGACAGGTTTCGTAACGCCCCGTTTGCGAACGGTGGTGGCGTAGACATGCGCGCAATCCGCCACCGCATCGGCAGTCGATCCAAAAACCCTTGCACCTTCCAGCACGATGTCCGCGCCCGACGCGGACGGACCAGCCGACGGGTTGGGCCAGCCATCGCGCGGCTCGACCAAGCGCATTTCCGTGAGGCCGAAGTTGAGCATGGCACGCGCGGCCTTGCCGATATTCTCGCCGAGTTGCGGGCGCACGAGGACGATGATCGGCTTTCTGGCGTCAGCCCCGTTCATTGGCTGCCGCTTCCTGCACGGTACTTGCGAATTCTTCAAAATCCCGGGCTTCGCTGAAATCGCGATAGACCGAGGCGAACCGGATATATGCGACGCTGTCCAGTCCGCGCAGTCCATCCATAACCATCTCGCCGATACGTTTGGATGGGATTTCTGGTTCGCCGGCAGTTTCGACCTGCCGCTGGATGCCGCTGACGAGCTGGTCGATCCGTTCTTGCGGAACATCGCGCTTGCGGCAGGCCAGCGAAATCGATTGTTCTAGCTTGCTGCGTTCGAAGGGCTGGCGACGGTCGCCGCTTTTGACCACCGTCACTTCGCGTAATTGCACGCGTTCGAAAGTGGTAAACCGCGCGCCGCAGCTGGAGCACTGGCGACGCCGCCGGATCGAGGTCGAATCCTCGGTCGGACGACTGTCCTTTACCTGGCTGTCGTCATGCGCACAAAATGGGCAACGCATTTACGGCCGGAGGCGTTTGTAGAGCATGAAGCCGGCGCCCGCGACCAGACCGAGGGGCCAAGTCACCACCGGCAATATACCCGCCGCGATCGCGCCGACTGCCGCGCCGGTCAGCACTGGTTTAGTCGACGGATGGTTCAGCCCCTGCTTCGCCATTCCCTTGATCTCTGCGCCGGCATCCGAAACAAGATCGTGGTCTTGATGCTGCGGTTCTTTGTTATCCATCATTCGTCTCCTTAGCGGCCGGGGTAGACGGGGAAGTCAGCGCAGAGTTCGGCAACCTTGCCACGCACCTGCTCTTCGACCTGCCCGTCGCCTTCCGGACCATTGCGCGAGAGCCCTTCGACTACCTGACAGATAAGAGCCCCAATCTGGCGGAACTCGTCGGGGCCAAATCCGCGCGTCGTGCCCGCCGGAGTGCCGAGGCGGATGCCGCTCGTAACAAAAGGGCTGCGCGTATCGTATGGAATGCCGTTCTTGTTGCAGGTCAGCCATGCTCGATCGAGGCCGGCTTCTGCAGATTTTCCGGTCACGTCCATGGCCGTTAGGTCAACGAGCATGGAGTGATTGTCCGTACCCCCGGAAACGACACGCAGGCCGTTGGCTTCGATCCCTTCGGCCAGGGCGCGGGCGTTCTCGACAACGCGCTTGGCATAGTCTTTGAAATCCGGACGCAGAGCTTCGCCGAACGCGACGGCCTTCGCCGCAACCACATGCATCAGCGGCCCACCCTGCATACCGGGGAAGACCGCCATGTTGAATGGCTTGGTCAGGTCGTCGTCATCCCAAAGGATCACGCCGGAGCGCGGACCACGCAAGCTCTTGTGAGTGGTTGTCGTGACGACATGGGCATGGGGGAAGGGGGAGGGATGCGCGCCGCCAGCGACCAGTCCGGAAATGTGGCTCATATCTACCATGAGATACGCGCCGACCTCGTCGGCCACCTTGCGGAAAGCCTTCCAGTCCCAGACGCGGGAATAGGCCGTTCCGCCTGCAATGATGAGCTTCGGCTTGTTGGCTTTGGCAATCGCCATAACCTCATCCATGTCGATCAGTTCATCGTCCTTCCGAACACCGTAGCTGACAGGATTGAACCACTTGCCGCTCATGTTGACCGGAGAACCATGGGTCAGGTGGCCGCCCGAATTTAGGTCGAGCCCCATGAACGTATCGCCAGGCTGGAGCAGCGCAAGAAATACCGCCTGGTTCATCTGGCTGCCTGAATTGGGCTGAACATTGGCGAAACCACAGCCGAACAGCTTCTTGGCGCGCTCGATGGCGAGTGTTTCGATTACATCGGCATAATCGCAGCCGCCGTAATAGCGCTTGCCGGGATAGCCTTCAGCATATTTGTTCGTGAATACTGATCCGGTTGCTTCGAGAACGGCGCTCGAGGCGATGTTTTCGGACGCTATAAGCTCGATCTTGTCCTGCTGACGCGCCAGTTCATTGCGGATTGCATCATGAATTTCTGGATCTGCCTCGGCAAGGGTGTCGTGCCAGAAACGATCCATAGGGTCGCGGTCGGTATTGGCGGGCTTGGTAGCCAAATCAGATCTCCGGTTTGGAAAGCTTGTCGACGCGGCGCTGGTGGCGACCGCCGGCGAATTCGGTTTCGAGAAATGCAGTAAGGCAAGCCTTTGCCATGTCGCTTCCGGTCAGGCGGGCGCCCATCGCAATACAGTTTGCGTCATTGTGTTCGCGTGAAAGTGCAGCCGAGAGTGGTTCCGAGACAAGCGCACAGCGAACCGATGGATTGCGATTGACGCTCATGGAAATACCAATGCCGGAGCCGCAGAGCGCCACGCCACGTTCCGCAGTGCCGTCAGCAAGCACATTAGCAAGCTTGTAGCCGTAGTCAGGGTAATCGACGCTATCGCCGGTGTCTGGCCCGAGATCCGCCACTTCGTGGCCCTGTTCGATCAACCATTCGCGCAATTCTGTCTTTAGGTCGATTGCAGCGTGGTCGGAGGCTATAGCTATACGCATGGGGGAGCACATAGGCATTGCCTTCGATTCGCGCGACCCCCTTGATCCCATTATCGATCGAGCGGATGCGTAGGGATTACTTTGGCATGCAACCGGAAACTTATCGGTCGCTGGCGCTTTCCAGACTTTCGATTGCCGCTCTTATTTGGACGATCGAATATGGCTTTGTGATCGTCACAGAATTCACAAGCTCCTTTGGGTGCTCTGCATCTCCGTACCCCGTTGCAAATGCGAAAGGGATGTCATCAGCCTTCAGCTCGTAAGCCAGCGGATAACTCTTTGAGCCATGCAGGTTCACATCGAGGATTGCATAATCGAACGTTTCGTTTGCTCGGCCCTCGCGCGCCTGCTCGATCGAACTGAAAACCGAAACCGTGGCGCCTTCCTCGATCAGCATGTCTTCCAGAGCGAATGCGATGATCGGCTCGTCTTCGAGCACCAGGATATGTTTCCCGTTCAAGCTCATACTTTGCCCTCAATCCGGCAATAGAGGCCGCTGGCTCGATATTCCAAGGTCGTGCGACTGTCCGGGCTTCCAAGACCTCGCTTGACCAGTCGTGATCCAAAACCGCTGGTTTGGGGCTCCACTACGACCGGTCCGTCATGTTCACTCCATTCGAATATGAGCAAGGTGCCATCTGTCTCAGTAGGTTGCGTCCGCCAAGTGATCTCGACGAAGCCGGCTGGCTCGCTCAACGCACCGTATTTCAAGGCGTTCGTGCATAGTTCGTGCACTACCATCGAAAGCGTAACCGCAGTTTGAGGAGCCAGAACAACTTTCGGTCCTGTGAGCGAGTATCGCGACGAATCTGAGCCTACGGTGGCTGCCAGCGATCCTATGACGATCGATTCCAGATCGGCAGCTTCCCAACTTCGCTCGGTCAGAAGATTATGCGCGCTCGCCAAAGCTGCGAGACGATTGGAGAATGCGTCTATTCCAGTCGAACCCGGCTCCGAGCGAAAAGACTGTTTTGCGAGTCCTTGGACGACCGCAAGGGTGTTCTTGACCCTGTGGTTGAGCTCATTGATCAAAATGCGCTGGTGTTCTTCAAAGGCCACTTCTTCTGTTACATCGTGGCCTTGAACCAGAATGCCTTCGAAGTCGTCTCCACCGTGGATCGGTTGGTAGATGAACTCGAGAAACCGGGCCTCAAGTTCTCCGTCCTTGCCCGAATTCAGGAGGATCCTTTCTTTCTTGCCGAAGTATGGTTCGTTCTTGTCGAGCACGTCGTCGAGCAACTGGATGAACCCCTGATCGACAACTTCCGGCAGCGCTTCCGGCACCGTTTTGCCAACCAGCTTGCGCTGACCGACAAGCTGACGATACGCAGCATTCGCCATTACAAATCGATGCTCACGTCCACTCAGCACCGCTACGAACCCTGGTGCTTGTTCGAGCAGGGAACGGAATCGATCCAGTTCCTTGCTGGCCCCCCGATAACGTTCCTCTACCGCTTCGGCGCGCCGGGCGACGCTGGCAGCGTCGCGCTCCGAGCCCGATTGCTCCAATCCCGTGATGCGAACCGTATGCTGGAGAATGTATTCGACATCGCCATTGTCGTCGAGAAAAGGCGTGTGAGTGGCGCTCCATATATGGGTGTCAAAGCCGCCTTGGGCGTTTGGAATATTATAAGGGATTCGAGCGATTTCGTCAGCTTCGCCGGTCTCGAGGACTCGATCGAAAGACGACTTCAACTGGCGATAACTTTCACCTTCGCTCGGGAAGGCTTCGAACATTCCCCGCTGCTTGATCTCATCCCATCGGCTTTCCGTGGCGCTCAGATAGGCTGCATTTGCCCACTGAATGACCAGAGATGCATCGAGAATAACATAAGGGTTGGGAGAGCGCGCAAGCACACTCTCGAAATCTAAGTTCATGCGTGCCCCGGAATAGCAGCTTTTCTAACTGGATCGGGAACCTGGATTTGGCTCACCTATCCAACTGAGTAAGGAAAAGCTTGGAAAGAAAGTCCGTTCCGGGGGACAGGCAGCGGATTCCGCTATGTGACATTTCGGTCACTCCGCTGCCTGACGCGGATATGTATTACTGGTCGAGGAAAGAGCGCATCTTTCTGCTCCGGCTGGGATGCTTGAGTTTGCGGAGCGCCTTGGCTTCAATCTGACGAATACGTTCACGCGTGACCGAGAATTGCTGGCCCACTTCCTCGAGCGTGTGGTCCGTATTCATACCGATCCCGAAGCGCATGCGCAGAACGCGCTCTTCACGCGGCGTAAGGCTGGCAAGAACGCGGGTGACCGTTTCCTTGAGGTTGGCCTGGATCGCCGCGTCGACCGGAATAATCGCGTTCTTGTCCTCGATGAAATCGCCGAGATGCGAATCTTCCTCGTCACCGATCGGTGTTTCGAGACTGATCGGCTCTTTCGCGATCTTCATGACCTTGCGCACCTTTTCAAGTGGCATGGAAAGCTTCTCGGCCATCTCTTCAGGTGTCGGCTCGCGTCCCTGATCGTGCAGGAACTGACGGCTGCAGCGGACCAGCTTGTTGATCGTCTCGATCATGTGGACCGGGATACGGATGGTCCGCGCCTGATCGGCAATCGAACGCGTGATTGCCTGGCGAATCCACCAGGTTGCGTAAGTGCTGAACTTGTATCCGCGGCGGTATTCGAACTTGTCGACCGCCTTCATCAGGCCGATGTTGCCTTCCTGGATAAGGTCGAGGAATTGCAGACCGCGATTGGTGTATTTCTTGGCAATCGAGATCACAAGGCGCAGGTTCGCCTCAACCATTTCCTTCTTGGCGATACGCGCCTCGCGCTCGCCTTTCTGGACCATGTTAACGATCCGGCGGAATTCCTCGAGTGCCATGCCAGTCTGGCCGGCAATGTCGGAAATCTCGGCGCGGATTCGCTCGACCGCATCGGCTTCCTTCTCGGCGAAGGCTGCCCATTTCTTGTCCTTCTTAGCGCGATCGGTGAGCCAGTTATCGTCCAGTTCATTGCCGATGTAGGCATCGAGAAAATCGATACGCTTCACTTTGTGGCGTTCGGCAAGGCGAAGCATCTGCCCACCCAAAGCGGTCAGGCGGCGATTGAAGGCGTAAAGATTATCGACCAGAAATTCGATCTTGGTCGCGTGGAACTGAACGCTCTCGACTTCAGCCGTAAGCTGCTCGGAAAGCGCCTCGTATTTCTTCTCCTTGGCAGGCGTGAACGCCTCGCCGCGGGCCATCACATCGACGCGTTCCTTCTGGAGCTTCTCGAACTTTCCGAACAGATCGGTGATCCGAGCAAAGCGCTCGATGGCGTCCGGCTTGAGCGCGGCTTCCATCTGAGCAAGGGACATGGTGTTGTCCTCTTCCTCGTCATCGTCGCTCTTGGACGAACCTTCTTCGCCATCTTCGTCGTCGGAATTGGAATCGTCGTCCTCATCCTCGTCATCATCACGGATGGTCGGACCGGCGGTCTCTTCGGAGATTTCACCGTCATCGTCATCGTCTTCGGCGTCGTCGTTCAGCTTGTCGGCCGGGGGTTCCTTCGACAGCATGGCATCGAGATCGAGAATCTCGCGTAGCTGCATTTCCTCGGCATTCAGGGCTTCCGACCATTGGATGATCGCGTGGAAGGTGATCGGAGACTGGCACAAGCCCATGATCATCATGTCGCGCCCGGCTTCGATCCGCTTGGCGATGGCGATTTCACCTTCACGGCTGAGCAGTTCGACCGCACCCATTTCGCGCAGATACATGCGCACCGGATCGTCCGTGCGTTCTCCGGTTGCGGTCTTTTTGGCAGCAGGCTTGGCCGCAGCCTTGCTGTCCTTTTTAGTGTCAGTCGTGATTTCCTCGACCTCGTCCGCTTCTTCAGCGGCAGCCTCGGCATCTTCGTCGCTTTCGACGATCTGCACACCCATGTCTGACAGAGCGGACTGGATGTCTTCGATCTGATCGGAGCTCATCTCACCCTGCGGCAAAGCGTCGTTGAGCTCGTCATAAGTGACGTAGCCCTTCTTCTTCGCCTTCGCGATGAGCTTCTTCACCGATGCCTCATTGAGGTCGATCAGGGGAGCATCGCCATCGTCCTTGGTCTTCGACTTGGTGGCCATAAGGTAATTCAGTCCAGTCTACTCTTGCCCGCGGGTCGCGTAACCGCGGGGATCATGAATCCGATTCGCCGTCTGCAGCTGCCTTCTTGCGACCGAAACGCTTCAACCGCTCGTTAAGGGCCAGTAATCGCTCACGCAATCGGGCCTGTTCGGCGATGGAGCCTTCCGGGTCACGTTCGAAACGCGCAGTGGCTGCGGAAAGCGCAGCCTCAAGCGCAGGTCTTTCGACCAGCAAAGACACGGCCTCGGCCAGATCCTCGCGCGCATCAACCGGGTCGGTGCCTTCATGAAGGAAGGCGAATGATGTTTTTTCCGGTGGGGCGGGAAGGCCTCGTTCCAGCGATATGGTCGATCGTGCGGACAAATCAAGCGTTTCGGCGGCTTCTACCAATGAATCGAGCGCGGGACCGACATTTTGATCACGTCTGGCCAGATCGGACAAGGCTTCCTCGTGTCGCAGTATCTGATCCGGGAACTTCACCAGGCCGGCAATCACAGCCCGGGTCAAGGCATCGCGGGCACCTCCGGTCATCGCTCGGGTAAGGCGATCGCGGGCATTCGGCGAAAGCGTTGGCGCGGGCTGTTTGAACTGCCCCTTCTTCCAGTCGCTGCGTTGACGAAATTCGCGCTGCGGGCGAGGTGGGAAGGCAAATGTAGAGAAGCGTTCGAGCAGTTCGCGCTTGTAGAGTGCACGAATGTCGGGGTGCTGGATGTTCTCAACGTGCTCAAGGAGGCGCGCCTTGAAGCCCGCCTTGTCTTCCGGTGAATTGAGCGGTGAAGCGGCTTTTTCGAAGTCCCAGAGGGTGTCGAGCAGACTGGAAGGCTGACCCAGAAGCTCCTCGAGCGCCGCGACGCCTTTCTCCCGTATCAGATCGTCGGGATCCAAACCGGCAGGCATGCGAACGATGGAAAGGGAGTGGGCGGGGCGAAGCATGGGAAGAGCCCGTGCCACTGCTCGCATGGCGGCGCGTTGTCCGGCATTATCCCCATCGAAACACAGGATCGGCTGCTCCACCTGTCGCCAGAGCAGTTCGATCTGGTTCTCGGTCAGTGCGGTGCCCAGCGGGGCAACCGCCTCCTGAATTCCTGCATTGGCTAACGCAATCGCATCCATATAACCCTCGACTACGATCAGGCGGCCGCTTTGGCGTGCGGCAGGCGCTGCGCGGTGAAGGTTGTAGAGCGTGCGACCCTTGTCGAAGAGCGGCGTGTCGGGACTGTTCAGATATTTCGGAGCATTCGGATTGGCTTCGCTGTCGAGAATGCGTCCCCCGAAGGCAATCACTCGTCCGCGCGTATCGTGAATCGGCAGCATCAAACGACCGCGAAACCGGTCGTAAGGTTCCTTGCCCTCGACGGTGATCCGCATTCCGGCCTCTATGAGCATAGGCTCGTCGAACCGGGCGAGAGCACTCTTTAGGGCCTGCCGATCTTCCGGGGCGTAACCGAATCCGAATTCCCGGATGATGGCATCTGTAAATCCTCGGCGTCCAAGATAGCTGCGCGCCTGCATCCCGTCGCTACCGCGCAACTTGTCTTCAAACCATTCTTGAGCGGCGCCGGTCACATCGTGGAGGCTGGCGCGCTTCTCCGCTTGCTGGGCTGCTCGGGGGTCGGGGGCGGGGACTTCCATCCCCGCTTCGGCCGCCAGCTCTTTCACTGCGTCCATGAAGGGCATGCCCCTCTGATCGGTCATCCAGCGAATGGCATCGCCATGCGCCTCGCAGCCAAAGCAGTGGTAGAAGCCCTTATCGTCATTGACGTAGAAGCTGGGCGTTTTCTCGTTGTGGAACGGGCAGCACGCCTTGAACTCACGCCCAGCCTTGGTCAGCCGAAGGGTACGACCGACCACTGCGGACAGCGTGGTCCGCATGCGCAATTCGTCAAGCCATTGGGGAGACAGGGCCATGAGGTCTCCGACCTTACCCGCGCCCTGCCCAGACCGCTAGCGCGGGCGGGCGCCCTCCACAGGCTTTTCTTCTGGCGGGAAGGGGCCGGTAGCAATGGCCTGATTGCCATCGACCTCAAGGAGATACGCTTCGGCGGGGCCTTGAGGTGGCGTAGTGGACTGCCACCAGAACGTCATTGTGCCGCCCGGTTTCCAACCTGAACCGCGCGATACTCGCCAGATCAGGCTGCCGCTATCGTTGGTAATCGAGATGGCGTCAGGATCGCCAAGCGTCGCTTCCGCTTCCGCAGTGGAATAACCGACCGATTGGTTGAACCCTGAAACTTTGCGGATCGTGCGGAACAAGGTCGGAGCGCTTTCCATCACCTCAGGACCGTCCGTTTCGGCCATCTGCGTCCCATCGTCTGCATCGGTAAGGGTCACGCTGTGCACGTATGTGTACACTGTCCCCTCAGGCATTCCGCCTAGTTTGCATTCAGCCGTATCGGCGGGGCACGCAACATAGCTGACGAGGCGACCGATCTCGCGATTACCTGCGCTAAGCACGGTGCGAACCTCAGGGCCTTGCGGGCCGACGATTTTCGCGCCGAGTGTGGACAGATCGAGATCGGCTCCGACGAGGGTGCGCGGTGCGGCAACGGTTGGTGTGGGGGTAGGCGCGGGCTCTGGTTCAGAAGACCCGCAGGCTGCCAGCATGCCAATCGATAGGAGGGCGAGGGCGTTCTTCATGAAAGTGCTTCCTTCACCAGACTGCTTGCCTTGCTCATGTCCAGCGTTGCGCCGTGACGGCTTTTGAGTTCTGCCATAACCCGGCCCATATCTTTCATGCCTTCGGCCGAAAGATCGGTTTTGATCTCGGCGATAGCAGCGCGGGTTTCTTCCTCGCTCATCTGCGTGGGGAGAAACTCTTCGATCACTGCGAGTTCGCTTTTCTCCTTGTCGGCGAGCTCCTGCCGTCCTCCGTCCTCATACATCTCGATCGATTCGCGACGCTGCTTGGCCATTTTCAGCAGGACGTCCGTGACGAGTTCGTCATCCTCGGGCTTCTTGTCGGCCGTACGCAATTCGATATCGCGATCCTTGATCTTTGCCCCGATCAGGCGGAGCGCAGCGGTGCGATCCTTGTCCTTTGCCTTCATGGCGGTGACGGTTTCGGCCTGGATATTTTCGCGCAGCATGGGAATTCCCGGTGTTTGGAGGTGGTTTCGGCCACTCATTTAGAACAGTGCACCGATATGCCAAGTGTTCCGCTTGACGGGAATCGTCCCGGTCCCTAGCGGCTGGGACTTAGCACACATCGCTGGAAACCTTTTTACCCGGAGCGCCCATGGCCCTGTCCGCATCTTCGCACGCGCAACCCAAAGGCGCGACCGGAGTCCTCGTCCTTGGCGACGGCACCGTAATCTGGGGCAAGGGCTTCGGCGCCAGCGGTCACGCAGTGGGCGAAGTCTGCTTCAACACCGCGATGACCGGGTATCAGGAAGTGATGACCGATCCTTCCTACGACAGCCAGATCGTGACGTTCACCTTCCCGCATATCGGCAATGTCGGCGCGAACGAGGAAGATCACGAGAGCCGTGGGCTGGGCGCGGTAGGGCTGGTGGTGCGGCAGGAGATCACGCCGCATTCAAGCTTCCGCGCGCAGAACGAGTTTGTGGAATGGTGCGTAACCCACGGAAAGATCGGGCTTTCCGGCGTCGATACGCGCGCTTTGACGCGGCGGATCCGGATGAGCGGGGCGCCGAATGCGGTTATCGCTCATAATCCGCACGGAGAATTCGACCTCAAAGCCTTGAAAAAGCAGGCGGAAGAGTGGGGCGGGCTGGAAGGGCTCGACCTTGTTCCGGGTGTGACGCGGGATGGGCAGGAAAACTGGACCGGCGGGCACTGGCAGCTTGGTTTCGGCTATGGCGAAGGCAATGCCGACAAGCCCCACGTGGTCGCGATCGATTACGGCGCGAAGGATAACATCTTCAGAAACCTCGTGAAAGCGGGCGCCAAAGTGACCGTCGTGCCTGCAAAGACCTCGTTCGACGAGATCATGGCGCTGGAGCCCGATGGCGTTTTTCTGTCGAACGGGCCGGGCGATCCGGCAGCCACCGGACAGTACGCAGTCCCGTCAATCATACGTATGATCGAGGCCGATATACCGTTGTTCGGTATCTGTTTGGGGCATCAAATGCTCGGCATTGCGGCTGGCGCGAAGACGGCAAAGATGTTCCAGGGTCATCGCGGCGCCAACCACCCCGTCCAGCGGGTCGGGAGCGAATGGGGCGAGAGCGAAGGCCTCGTCGAGATCACCAGCATGAACCACGGCTTCGCCATCGACGGTGAAACCCTGCCGGACAATGTCGAGCAGACCCATGTCTCGCTGTTCGACGGCACCAATTGCGGGATCAGCATCAAGGGCAAGAAGGCATTTGGTGTCCAATACCATCCCGAGGCCAGCCCCGGCCCACAGGACAGTTTCTATCTGTTCGAGAAGTTCGTGGGGATGCTGGGATGAGGCGCCGATACGAAACCCTCATCCCCGGATCTGCTCCTGAAACAGCAGGAGCAATCACTGCGCATGTCTCCTTTTACGATATGGCTAAAATCTAATGCCCAAACGCACTGACATCTCCTCGATCCTCGTCATTGGCGCAGGTCCCATTATTATCGGCCAGGCGTGCGAGTTCGACTATTCGGGCACGCAGGCGATCAAGGCGCTCAAGGAAGAGGGCTACCGGGTCATCCTGGTGAACTCCAACCCTGCGACCATCATGACCGATCCTGAAATGGCCGACGCGACCTATGTCGAGCCGATCACGCCGGAAATCGTCGCGAAAATCATCGAGAAGGAGCGGCCCGACGCAGTGCTGCCGACGATGGGTGGGCAGACGGCGCTGAATTGCGCTCTCGACCTTGCGAACCAGGGCGTTCTGGAGAAATTCGGCGTCACCATGATCGGCGCCAATGCCGATGCCATCGACAAGGCCGAGAACCGCCAGCGCTTCCGTGAGGCGATGGACAAGATCGGTCTGGAAAGCGCGCGCAGCGGCGTCGCCAATACGGTCGACGAGGCGTTCGCGGTGCTGGAAACCACCGGCCTGCCCGCCATCATCCGCCCCAGCTTCACCCTTGGCGGAACGGGCGGCGGCATCGCCTATAACAAGGCCGAATTCGACCGTATCGTGCGCGAAGGTCTGGATGCGTCACCCACAACCGAAGTCCTGATCGAGGAATCGCTCCTTGGCTGGAAAGAGTACGAAATGGAGGTGGTGCGCGACCGCAAGGACAATTGCATCATCATCTGTTCGATCGAGAATGTCGATCCGATGGGCGTGCATACGGGCGATTCCATCACTGTCGCACCGGCGCTGACGCTGACCGACAAGGAATACCAGATCATGCGCACCGCCAGCATCGAAGTGCTGCGCGAAATCGGTGTGGAAACAGGCGGTTCGAACGTACAGTTCGCAGTCAATCCGCAGGATGGCCGCCTGATCGTGATCGAGATGAACCCGCGCGTATCGCGCAGTTCGGCGCTGGCTTCGAAGGCCACCGGCTTTCCGATCGCGCGCGTCGCAGCCAAGCTGGCTGTCGGTTACACGCTGGACGAGATCCAGAACGAGATCACCGGCGCAACGCCGGCAAGCTTCGAGCCGACGATCGACTACGTCGTGACGAAGATTCCGCGCTTTGCCTTCGAAAAGTTCAAGGGCTCTAAGAACGAGCTGTCGACCGCGATGAAGTCGGTCGGCGAAGTCATGGCGATCGGGCGGTGCTTTGCCGAGAGCATGCAGAAGGCGCTGCGCGGTCTGGAAACCGGGCTGGACGGGTTCAACCGGATCACCGAGTTCGAAGGGCTGAGCCGCGAGATCGTGATCGCATCGCTTTCCAAGCGCACGCCGGACCGCATTCTCAAGATCGCCCAGGCTTTCCGTGAGGATTTCACGGTCGAGGAGATCGCCAAGATCACCGGTTTCGATCCATGGTTCCTGCGCCAGATCGAGGCAATCATCTATGAAGAAAAGATGATCGGCCACAATGGCTTGCCCAATGATGCGGCCGAAATGCGCCGCCTGAAGGCGATGGGCTTTTCCGACAAGCGGCTTGCCACGCTGGCCGTACGGTCGGTGGGCGTCGCAGGTGGGCTCGGCGAAACGCAGGCGAAGCGTTCCGGCCTGCTGCATGACGCGCTGCGCGCCATGGCGGGCGCGACGAGCGAGGAAGAAGTTCGCAAGCTACGTCGCAAGCTGGGCGTCTATCCCGTGTTCAAGCGGATCGACAGCTGTGCTGCCGAATTCGAGGCGATCACGCCCTACATGTATTCGACCTACGAAGCCCCGAGCTTTGGCGAGGCGGAAGACGAGGCCGATCCGAGCGACCGCAAGAAGATCGTCATTCTGGGCGGCGGGCCGAACCGCATCGGGCAGGGTATCGAATTCGATTACTGCTGCGTCCACGCGTGTTTCGCGCTGGCAGAAGCCGGGTTCGAGACCATCATGGTCAACTGCAACCCGGAAACGGTTTCGACCGATTACGATACGTCCGACCGGCTCTATTTCGAGCCGCTGACCGAAGAAGACGTGCTGGAAATCATGCGCGTCGAAATGTCCAAGGGTGAAGTCGTGGGCGTGATCGTCCAGTTCGGCGGTCAGACCCCGCTGAAACTGGCCGCCGCGCTGGAACGCGAAGGCATCCCGATCCTGGGGACATCACCGGACGCGATCGATCTTGCCGAGGACCGCGAGCGCTTTGCCAAGCTGGTCAACAATCTGAAGCTGAAGCAGCCGATGAACGGCATCGCCAAGAGCCGTGATGAGGCGGCAGCCGTTGCCGCGCGCATCGGCTATCCGGTGCTGCTGCGCCCCAGTTACGTATTGGGGGGAAGGGCGATGGAAATCGTCGACAGCGAAGCGCAGCTGGACGATTACATCAACACCGCCGTCAATGTGTCGGGCGACAGCCCGGTGCTGGTCGACCAGTATCTGCGCGACGCCATCGAATGCGATGTCGACGTGGTGTCGGACGGCGAAGAGGTCCGCATTGCGGGCGTGATGCAGCATATCGAGGAAGCAGGCGTGCATTCCGGCGACAGTGCCTGCACCCTCCCGCCTTATAGCCTTTCCGGCGACATCATCGCCGAAATGGAACGTCAGGCGATCGACCTAGCCAGGGCGTTGCAGGTCCGCGGTCTGATGAACGTGCAGTTCGCGGTAAAGGAGGGCGAGGTCTATCTGATCGAGGTGAACCCGCGCGCCAGCCGTACCGTGCCATTCGTGGCCAAGGCCATCGGTCGCCCAATCGCCAAAGTGGCGGCACTGGTCATGGCAGGCCAGCCACTGACCAGTTTCGAGCCGTTCGACCTCAACCCCAATCACATGGCAGTGAAAGAGGCGGTATTCCCGTTCGCACGTTTCCCCGGTGCCGATCCGGTACTGTCACCGGAAATGAAATCGACCGGCGAAGTTATGGGGATCGACCGCAGTTTCGCGGCTGCTTTCCTTAAATCGCAGCTGGGGGCGGGAATGAAGCCGCCGCAGTCGGGGACGCTGTTCGTATCGGTGAAGGACAGCGACAAGGCGTTTATCGTGCCGGCGGTGCAGACCTTGCTGGACAAGGGTTTCCGCGTCATCGCAACCGGCGGGACCGAGCGCTACCTCGCCGACCAGGGGCTTAAGGTCGAGCTGGTCAACAAGGTGGCCGAGGGACGCCCCCACATTGTGGATGCGATCATCGATGGCGAAGTCCAGTTGATCTTCAACACCACCGAAGGCTGGCAGTCGCTGCTGGACAGCAAATCCATCCGCGAGGCGGCGCTGGAAAAGAAGCTGCCATACTATACGACGGCCGCTGCCTCGCTCGCCGTTGCGCAGGCGATAGCAGAGGTTTCGCCGGACCAGCTTGAAGTGCGTTCATTGCAAGACTATTATAGCTGACGAAGAATACGCCTGCTCCTCCACACATTCGAACCGCCTGGGTTCCGCAAATCGGCGGACCGGGTTTGAATTGTCCCGAGGGTGAGCATGAACAGGAAGGGCAAGGGGTCCTATGGAAAAAGTGCCGATGCTGGCCGAGGGTTATGAAAAGCTCACGGCAGATCTCAAAGCCCTGCGGGCGGAACGACCGCTGATCGTCGACGCGATCGAGGAAGCTCGGGCGCATGGCGACCTGTCGGAAAACGCCGAGTACCACGCTGCCAAGGAGCGCCAGGGTCAGGTCGAGGCCATGATCGGCGACCTTGAAGACAAGATCAGCCGCGCGCAGATCATCGATCCGACGACGCTGTCGGGCGACAAGGTTATCTTCGGGGCGACCGTCACCCTGCTGGACGAGAACGACAAGCCGGTGCGGTACCAGATCGTCGGCCAGACAGAAGCCGACGCCGCAAAGGGCCGGATCAGCTACAATTCACCGATCGGCCGTGCGCTGATCGGCAAGCAGCTCGAAGAAGAGGTCGAAGTGACCGTACCTTCCGGCGACAAGTTCTACCTGATCGACAAGATCGAGTTCATCTGACGAGATTTTCCGTCGCCCAACTGCAAATCGGGGAAGCCCGATGCAGGTGGGCGATGGTGAACTCTCGATATTCGACTGTAACCGTCCCGCCCGCTCGCGAGCTGGGCGGGATTGGGTTCTTACGGCCCGTCTGCCTGATCAGGCTTCCGGATCGAGCAGTTTGTGAAGGTGGACGATGACGTATTTCATTTCCGCATCGTCGACCGTGCGCTGGGCGTTCGAGCGCCACGCTTCCACGGCATTTTCATAGCTGCTGAACACGCCGGCAACGTGAATGCTTTCCGGATCGCTGAAGGTTACGTTGCGGGGATCGGTGACCCGGCCGCCCATGACCAGATAGAGCGCCTGTTTGCTCTCTTTTTCTTCCATGTTCTGACTTTCTCGATGGGGAGGGAGGATGGTTGCGCCACATAGCGAAAGCGGCGCCACAGGCAAGCCTGTCGCGCCGCTCGGTCATCCTGCGATGCAGGATCGCTGTTGTTCAGTATTTCAGACGCGTGCGTAGCGAACGATAGGCCCGGCTGCCCTTGCGGCCTGCCTTGCGGCGCGAACTGCGCAGGGCATCGCCTGCAACGTCCAGCTTGTAGGAGGTGTCACGACGAAGACCGCGAGCTGCAGTGGCTGCATTATCGCCGAAATCTTCGAAACGATCGCCTGCGTACTGTGCGCCGCTGGCCACGCTGTCCATCATGCGGGCGCCGTAGGCCATGACTGCATCGGCAGCCAGGCCGGCAAACATACCGCCGCGGCGGCCGAGATTGCGGCCGCGCCGCGTCATTGCACCGATGGCGAGACCTGCGACAAGCACGCCGCCAACGACGGCGAACGGGTGGCGCTTGGTGAATTCAAGCGCACTGTCGGCAGCATCGCGCGCCTGATCGGCAAGCGAGCGTTCCTGGATGCGCTGTTCGCCAGCATCGATGCGCGCACGAAGTTCTTCACGCTTCTGTTCGTCGCTCAGATTGCTGTCGGCGCTGATGGGGGTGACATTGTTCTTGGCTGCTTTGGCCATGATTAATCTCCGGATTTCGCGTTCGTCAGACCAACGGCCCTGGAAGGGTTAATGTTCCGACCTGGGGTAATATCCGTCATCTTCATCGTCGGCGTCGGTATCGATGCCGAACAATTCCAGGATGGGGTGACGGGCGAACCAGACCACTATCGCAGCGATCAGCGCGGCGAGCGCGCCCTTGTTGTCTTCGGCGACATCGAGGGCTTCGTCGTAGAGGTCCGTCGCGCCTTCGCGCACGCGGTCGAGCGCGCGTTCACCCAAGCCTTTGTGCGCAAAGTTGGATTTGAGCGTCTTGATATCGGCATCGATCAACGCGCGCGCGGAATCGCGCAGATGCTTGTCTTCCAGCATTCGCATTCGGCGAGAAGTCATTCATCGTCCCCTTCGAAAGCGTCGCGGATATCGTCGATCCGGCCTTTGAGAAGGCGCAGCATGATCAAGCCGATTACGACAAGGCTGATAGTGACGATCAGCGTGGCACCCAGCGGCCCGGTAATGGGTATGAGAGCCAGAACGAGACCAACCGTCGCCGCGATCAGGGCGAGATGGAACATGCCGAACGCGGCGAAAATGTAGATCAGCGCGCTCCTGACGCGATTACCCACAAACCCCGCGCGGCTTTTCTGGAAGCGCAATTCGGCTTCGGCATAGGTCTTGCCGTCTTCGAACAGTGCCAGCACATCGTCCGTCAATGAGAACTGGCGCGCCTCCGGTTCCTCCGGACCAGGTGCGCCGTGTCCGTCAGGTAAATCGAGCGGGCCGGGATAACCCTCGGCCCGCTCGTTATTATCGTCCCGCATTTCTGCCCCCGACGCCACTCGCTTAGCGCGAGCCGCGGAAGAGACGCGAAAGCATGAAGCCGACGACCGCTGCAATTCCCAGCGCCTTGCCGGGGCTCTTGCGAACGAATTCGCGGCCATCTTCTACCAGGTCGTCGACGCTCTTTTCGTCGAGCTTGCTGGCGTAACCGTCGATCGATTTGGACGCGCTGCGGGCATAATCGCCATATTTGGCGCCGAGCCGTTCATCAACCTGATGCGCGTTTTCATTGACCAGCTTGCTGAGCGAACGAAGGCCTTCGCCAGCCTTCACCTTACCTTCGGTAGCGAGTTCGCGGCCCTTGACCTTGGCGTCTTCACCATAGGCCTTGGCTTCGCTGACCCAGTCGTCGCCCTTGTGGCGAGCCTGGTCGCGATAGGCTGCTGCGCGGTCCTTGCCTTCGGCCTTAAGCGCTGCGGCGCCGGCCTTGGCTTCTTCCAGTGCTGCGTTGAAGCGCGACTTGGCTTCGGTGCGGTTGCTCGAGGCGGTGGTGTTGGTGGCGGTATTGGTCACGGGAGCAGTCTCCTTGGCTACGCCTTTCTTCGCCACGGTCTTGCGCGGCTTGCTGGCGGTTGTTGTTTTGCTTGATGCTGTTTTCTTTGCGGCAGAGGCTTTGCGCTTGGTTGGTATGCCGTCTGGTGTGGTTTCAGCCATAGTACTCGTCCTTGCCCTCAATTCGTATTCGTCCGGCGAATTCGCCTTCGATGGTGCAACGCAACTTGCGCGCCAATGTTCCGGCGAATAGAGCGCTGCCGACTCCCCATCTGGGGGTGTTATAGCCCATTACAACACCTTTGCCCGGAGCGCTTTGACCCATGACCGCGATTATCGACATCCATGCCCGCGAAATTCTCGATTCGAGGGGCAATCCCACCGTCGAAGTCGATGTGCTGCTGGACGACGGCAGTTTCGGCCGCGCCGCCGTTCCCAGCGGAGCGTCCACCGGCGCCCACGAAGCGGTCGAACTGCGTGACGGGGACAAGGATCGCTATCTCGGCAAGGGCGTGACCCAAGCCGTCGGCGCCGTGAATACCGAACTCAGGGATTTGCTCGTCGGTGCATTCGATGCCGAAGACCAGCGCGACATCGATCTGTCCATGATCGCCCTCGATGGAACGCCGAACAAGGGCCGCATCGGGGCGAACGCGATCCTCGGTACGAGCATGGCCGTGGCGAAGGCTGCAGCGAATGCCCGCGGTCTTCCGCTCTACAGCTATATCGGCGGCGTATCGGCGCATGTTCTTCCCGTGCCGATGATGAACATCATCAATGGCGGCGAGCACGCCGACAACCCGATCGATATCCAGGAATTCATGGTAATGCCGATCGGTGCGGACAGCCTGACCGAGGCCGTCCGCTGGGGCGCTGAGGTGTTCCACACTCTGAAGAAGAAGCTGCATGAAAAGGGCTTGGCCACAGCCGTCGGCGACGAAGGTGGTTTCGCCCCCGATCTGGCCAGCACGCGCGATGCACTCGATTTCATCATGGCGTCTATCGAGCAGGCCGGGTTCAAACCAGGTGAGGATATCGCACTGGCGCTCGACTGCGCGTCGACCGAATTCTTCAAGGACGGCAAGTACGAAATTTCCGGCGAGAGCCTGTCGCTCGACGGTCATGAGCTGGCCGAATATCTCGACAAGCTGTGCCGGGATTATCCCATCCGTTCGATAGAAGACGGAATGGCGGAAGACGATTTCGAGGGCTGGAAGGCCTTGACCGACCGGATCGGCAACACCGTGCAACTGGTCGGCGACGATCTGTTCGTCACGAACCCCCAGCGCCTTCGCGAAGGGATCGATCAGGGTCTTGCGAATTCTCTGCTGGTGAAGGTCAACCAGATCGGCACGCTCTCGGAAACGCTCGACGCAGTCAGCATTGCAAACCGTGCCGGTTATACAGCGGTCATGTCGCACCGATCGGGTGAAACCGAAGATGCGACGATCGCCGATCTGGCGGTTGCGACGAACTGCGGTCAGATCAAGACCGGCTCGCTCGCACGCTCTGACCGGCTTGCGAAATACAATCAGTTGATCCGCATCGAGGAAGAACTGGGCGACAGCGCATTTTACGCCGGGCGTGAATGTTTCGGCCGTATTGGCAGCTAGCTGTTGGCGGCCACCCGGATCTGAGGGCAGAAGAGCTACTCCCATTCGCGTGAGCAGAAGGGCATGTTCTGATTAATTGTCAGGACGCTCAGCGCTCGCTAGCGTTGCGCCATTGCTCGTTGTGGGAGAGGGGCGTGGCAGGATTTCCGGTACATCCGGATGGGGTGACGGCCGAGTGGCTTGGCAATGTACTGGGCAGGCCGGTGGATGCCGTCCGCTGGGAACCCATCGGCACGGGTCAGGTAGGTGACAGCGTCCGCTTTCATTTCGCGAGCGAAGGGGCCGAGAGGACCCTTGCGGGGAAGTTTCCTGCTGCAGACACTGCCAGCAGAAATACCGCCGCGATGCTGGGCCTTTATCGCAAGGAGGTCGAATTTTACCGATCTGCGGCGGCTCTACTCGAAGTCCGTGTCCCCCAGATATTCTTCGCCGAAGTCGATGAGACTGGCAGCGATTTCTTCCTGTTGTTCGAAGATGTCGGCCCGGCAAGGCAGGGCGACCAGATCAGCAGTTGCAGCATAGCTGATGCTCGCGCTGCCATCAGCCAGGCAGCCGCAATTCACGGGCCTAGCTGGGGCCGACAGGATTTGCTCGAGGCATCCTGGGTCGCGCCGCCACCCGATCTTCGTGCGAAGTTGAGGGTGATGTATCCCCAGGCGCAGGCAGTATTCCGGGATCGTTACGCCGAAACCCTAGAACCCGAATATATGCGGATATGCGACGATCTGGCAGATGCGAGTACGGAATGGTTCGAGCGGGAGGCACCAACGCAATGTCTGGTTCACGGCGACTTCCGTCTTGATAACATGCTCTTCGACATCAGGGGTGGACGGGAACGTATCGCTATCCTCGACTGGCAGACCGTCACTGCCGGCAGACCGATGACGGACGTGGGTTACCTCCTGGGGTGCGGACTGGGGCAGGCTGTTTGGCAGGAACACGAGAGGGACTTGCTGGATCTCTGGCGCGCAGAAATGCACCAGCGGGGAATCGTGTTTAGCCACGACGACATCGAAATGGATTACCGGCTCGGCATCCTGCACGGCGTGTCGACAGCCGTGTTCAGTGCAGCATTCGTCGAACGGACCGCGCGCGGCGACGCGAATTTTCTGTCTATGGCGCGCGGCGCGTGTTCGCTGGCACTTGCCCGCGATAGTATCGCTGCGTTGAAGGAGGCGTTGTAATGGTTCTAAGCCGCGGTGACGATTACCCCATTCACCAGATGCCCGAACCCGTCGCGTATGCCGGGACGGATCGGAATTTCTATGATCGGTATTTTTTCAACGGCTACGCGCCTGATGGCAGCGGCTTTTTTGCCGTTGCGCTCGGTGTATATCCGCATCTCGATGTCATCGATGCGCATTTCAACGTGGTGCACGAAGGAATACAACACTGCGTCCACGCAAGCGCTGAGCTAAGCATGGAACGTATGGTCATGGCGGTCGGTCCGATTTCCATCGAAATCATAGAGCCGCTGAGCATGCTGCGCATCCGGCTCGAGCCCTTCGATGGGATTTCCGCAGACATTACCTTTACTGGCCGCGCCTTCCCCATCGAGGAGCCACGGTTCACTCACCGTATCGGTCCGCGCGCCTTCATGGATTACACACGTCTCACCCAGAACGGTCGCTACACCGGATGGATCGAGGTGGACGGGACAAAGCGCGACCTTGCCGCAGGCACGATGGGCACCCGCGATCGCAGCTGGGGCGTGCGGCCCATCGGTACCCGCGATGCGCAGCCGATTCCCGGATCACCGGGCCCGGCGTTCTTTTGGCAATGGACGCCGATCAACTTTCCTAATGGCAGCCTGTTCTTTCACGTGAATAATGATCAGCACGGCAATGCGTGGAACACCCGCGCTGCGTGGGCAGGAGAGGGCGCTTCGGTAACCGAAATAGAGGAGGGCCACGGCGGCATGCGAACGCGCCTTCGCTCCGGAACTCGCTGGCCATCCGGAGGGACGCTGTCCCTGGCGCTACGCGGAGCACCTGAAGAGGTCACGTTCGAACCGCTAGGGCGCTTTCAGATGCGCGGCCTTGGCTATACCCATCCAGAATGGGGTCACGGCCTCTATCACGGCAGACTGAAGGTCGAGCGGGAGGATATCGACCTCGCAGCTATCGATCCTCTCGCGCCTGAGAACCTTCATGTCCAATTGCCCGTCCACGTCGTTGCCAATGACGGGGCGGAGGGAATCGGGGTGTTCGAGCAGCTGATCATTGGGCCCTTTTCCCCTCTGGGCCTCGATCAATTTCTCGACGGCGCCGCTTAGGCCACGAACCTTCCCTGCAGATCGTAAAGCGCCAAGGCCGCCTTGGCAGCTTCGCCGCCCTTGTCCTTTTGTTGCGGATCGGCGCGGACCAGCGCCTGTTCCTCATTCTCGACCGTGAGGATCCCGTTGCCGATGGCCATACCGTCCATCGTCAAAGCCATGATCCCTCGCGCGCTTTCGCCTGCGACGATTTCAAAATGATAGGTTTCGCCGCGAATAACCACGCCAATCCCGACATAGCCATCATAGTGGCCGCTCTCCGAAGCTAGTGCGATTGCGCCCGGAACTTCGAGCGCGCCGGGAACAGTCAGCACTTCACACGCGTGTCCAGCGGCTTCGATAGCCGACCGAGCGCCGGAAATGAGCATGTCGTTGAGGTGGTCGTAGAAACGGGCTTCGACGATCAGGAAACGGGCCATAAATGTTACTCCGGGATTGGCATGTGATCGACGATATCGAGGCCGTAGCCCTCGATCGCCACGACGTTCGGTTGCGAGTTGCTGAGCAGAATCATTTGTTCGATACCCAGATCCGCAAGTATTTGTGATCCGATCCCGACATTGCGCTGTTCGTCGCGCCCCTGATCGCCCCAATCGGCGCGCCGGCCTGTCAGCAGGACGATGACGCCAGAACCATGATCGCCGACAACCTGCATCGCGCGCTGAAGAGTGCGTTTGCGCGGCCCGGGCTTGCCCAGCAAATCATCGAAAATGGAGATGGGGTGCACGCGGGCCAAAGTTGGCTCACCTTCGACGACCTGGCCTTTCTGCAACACGTAACTCTCGCTTCCGTCGATGGTGTTGCGATAGGTCATCAGTTTCCAGTCGCCGCCATAGTCGGATTGAAACTGGCTCTCGGATATACGCTCGACGAGGTGATCATACCGCATCCGATATTCGATAAGATCGCGGATGGTGCCGATCTTCATATCATGCTTGCGCGCGAAGCTTATCAAATCGTCGAGGCGGGCCATGGTCCCGTCTTCGTTCATGATCTCGCAGATCACGCCCGATGGATTGAGGCCGGCGAGGCGGGAGATGTCGACTGCGGCCTCGGTGTGTCCTGCGCGGACAAGCACGCCGCCATCGCGGGCAGCGAGCGGGAATACGTGGCCCGGGGTGACGATATCGTCCGGGCCCTTGCTGGAATCGATCGCAACGGTAACCGTGCGTGCCCGGTCGGCAGCGCTGATCCCGGTGGTGACGCCCTCCTTTGCCTCGATCGAGGTCGTGAAAGCTGTCTGCATGCTTTCGCGATTGTCGCGGCTCATCGGCTGCAAGCCGAGCGCTTCCACCCGTTTGCGGTCCAATGACAGACAGATCAGTCCGCGCCCGTGGGTGGCCATGAAATTGATGGCGCTGGGCGTGGCCATCTGGGCCGGAATGATGAGATCGCCTTCGTTCTCGCGATCCTCATCGTCTACGAGAATGTACATCCGGCCGTTGCGGGCTTCGTTGATGATTTCCTCGGCACCGACGATCACCGGCGTCTCGTCGTTGGCTTCCAGAAAGGCTTCGAGCTTGGCAAGCGTTTCTGTGGTTGGGTTCCAGCCATCGTCGCCGCAGTCACGTAGCGTGTTGGCGTGAAGGCCGGCGGCGCGAGCGAGACCAGCGCGGGTCATCAGGCCCTGCGATACCAGCGTACGAACTTTTTCAATCGTGTTCATGCGCTGATTAGTATCACATTTCGATGTGATGTCCAGTATCTCGACCACATTGAATGTGATGCGACAATACTCTCGGGCGATAAGAAAAGCACTGAAGGGGGGGGGGTGGGGGACGCACTAGGGCTCGAACCTAGGACCCGCTGATTAAGAGCGCAGCTTTGTACTCTTTTCGTTCCTTCGAAATGTTGCGCTAAACTACTCTCAAAGGCTTGAACCGGTTGGAGTTTTTCCGCCGCGGATTATTTTAGCCTACGCCACGACTTTCTGACAACTGATTACGTGGCGATTACGTGGAGAGAGCGTCTCACCATGCCAAATCAGTCGATCACGGTCCGCACCATACGTTCTATCAGTCCCGATCCGAAGCGCGACATTTACGTGTGGGATACCCGTTTGAAGGGCTTCGGACTCCGGACCACTCCGAGAGGAGCACAGTCCTTCGTTTTCCAATATCGTGTCGATGGCGGCCCAGCTCGTCGCACGACAATCGGACCGGTCGGAAGTCCTTGGACCCCGGTCACTGCACGCAAGGAAGCTGAACGGCTTCTCATCAAGGTTTACCAAGGAATCGATCCTGTCCAAGCCGAGCGTGAAGCCAAGCGACGAAAAGCAACGCTCAACTTTCGTGCCTATAGCGAGAAATTCGTCGAACTCTATCTGCAAGAGAACTGGCGGGGCACGTGGAAAGCAGCAGAGCACACCCTAAAGAACGTAGTCATTCCTCGCTGGGGAAACCGTCCTATCGATGAAATCACTCGGGCCGATATTGTAAAAGTGATGGATGAATATTCCAACCGGCCCGCCCGCCGCAAAGAAATCCACTCCGTTTTGCGCAAGCTCTTTAACTGGGCAACCGACCGGCAGGATATCGAAGTTTCTCCGCTGGCTGGAATGAAGGCGCCTAAACCAGTTCCAGCGCGTCGCCGGGTGCTGAACGATGAGGAAATCTTCGCTTTGTGGAAAGCGAGCGAACAGGTGGGCTGGCCTTGGGGACCCTATGTTCGCATGCTGATTCTTACTATGCAGCGACGGCAAGAAGTTGCCGAAATGGACTGGTCGGAGGTCGATGTGGATGGTCGCAAATGGACGCTTCCAGCCGCTCGCGCGAAGAACGACGAGGAGCACATCATCCCTCTTTCAGACCTTGCCGTCCAAGAACTCCGGAACCTTATACCCAAGCGCAGAGGACTGATCTTCACTACCACAGGCGAAACACCGATTTCCGGCTTCTTCAAGGCGAAGAAGTCCCTCACTGAGGGCATGCTTGACGTTATGAAATCGATCCAGATCGAGAATGGCGGCGACCCGGACCAGGTCGAACTTCCAAATTGGCGGTTGCATGATATCCGCCGGACTGGTGCAACCAACCTCCAGTCGCTCGGAGTTCCAGTCGAGGTCACGGAAAGTGTGCTGAATCACATCAGCGGCACGCGGGCTGGGGTTGCTGGCATCTACAACCGCTACAAGTACGATGCAGAAAAGCGCACCGCACTCGAAGCGTGGGATGCCAAGCTCCGGTCGCTTACGAAATAGGTGCTCACACTCTCTTCTTCCGCCCGCGCTGCTAGCCCGGCCCGCGTCCAAGGCTGATCTTTCCAGCAAGATCGATTATCTCAGGCGAGATTACCAGAAACACGCTTCAAGCCGCTTCAACACCGTCTCGCGGAAGGGCCTCTGTGAGTAACCGGGTAGCGCTTACCGCGCACATGGGTCTTCCAACATAGTACCCTTGCACCTCGGAACATCCTTCCTTTTGGATCTGTTCGAGCTGCGCTGCTGTCTCAACCCCCTCAGCTGTGGTTGTCATGCCCAGATTCCGCCCGAGGTCAGTGACCGCCCTGATTATGGACAACGCCTCCGATCCGGAAAAAAGATCCTGCACAAAGGATTGGTCGATCTTGATCTTGTCGAATGGGAAGGATCGCAAATAACTCAGACTTGAATACCCCGTCCCGAAATCGTCCATGGCAATCCGGACACCAAGATTGCGCAAGCTATGCAAGATTTTGAGTGTCTCATCGGTATGCTCTAGCAGCACCCCTTCTGTGATCTCCAGATGCAGTCGGGACGGCTCGATGCCGGAGACTGCAAGTGCGGTTGTGACGGTGCGGACTAGATCGCCCGTTCTGAATTGAGCCGGAGATAAATTAACGGATACGCCGATGTGGGTCGGCCAGGTTGCAGCCAGTGAGCACGCCTGGCGCAGGACCCATTCGCCTATGGGAACGATGAGGCCGATGTCTTCTGCCGAGGGAATGAACTGATCCGGCAGGATCAGGCCCTCACTCGGATGGTTCCAGCGCAGTAGCGCTTCAAATCCCGAAATCTGGCCGTCGGAAGTGTCTACCAGCGGCTGATAGTACATCTCGAATTCGCCATCAACGACTGCCCTGCGGAGATCCAGCTCAAGCGAGCGCCTGGACTGCATCCGCCTGTCCATTTCGGGAACGAAGAACCTGTGGTTGCCGCGTCCTTCCGCCTTTGCCTGATAGAGTGCCAGGTCCGCGTTCTTCAGGAGCTGGTTCGGCTCGAGGCTGTCTACCGGTGCGACCGAGATACCGATGCTGGCACCGATGCTGATCTGGTGCGTGCCCACGTAGAAAGGGCGTCCGAGATCAGAGACAATTCGTTCGGCGAGAGTGACCGCGCTTTCGGGCTGGCTGGCCGGGGCCTGGATAACCGCGAATTCGTCGCCTCCGATCCGCGAGACCCAATCATTTTCCCGAACGCTCGCTTTCAGCCTTTCTGCGACTTGCTGCAGAAGTGCGTCGCCGACAGGGTGCCCCAGTGTGTCATTCACCGATTTGAACCGATCGAGATCCAGGCAGAGAACGGCAACTTGCTTGTGCACGGGAATGCGGATCAGCGCCTCGGTGAGCCTCTCATGGAAAGAAACGCGGTTGGGAAGATCGGTAAGCACGTCGTAGCGGGCCATGTAAGCTATCTTTGCCTCGGCCTGTCTCCGCTCGGTAATATCCTCGTGCGTAGTGACCCACCCACCGGACGCCATGCGTTCGTGCGAGAGGGCAATGGTTCGGCCGTCCTCCAGCTCGTTCCAGATCGTCGAGAAGTCTTCCGAATTGATCTTCTCGAGAAAGCCATCATGAAGTTCTTCGACTTTCACGCCGACGTGGTTTCCGATGTCGATGCTGTGTTGAAGCAGATCGATGAGACCGATGCCCGGTCTAACTATTTCGGCTGAGAACCCGTAAATTGACAAGTACTTCTGGTTGCAGACGAGCAGTTGCCCGTCAGCGTTAAACATGCAGAGCCCCTGTGCCATATTGTTCAGGGCAGCATCGAAGCGCTTGTTCTGCTCGCTCAGTTCCTGGTCCTTGATAACGCTTCGCTGTGCGTTGGAACACAGGGCAAATGCTGTGCGGCCTATCATGAGTGACAGGACGATAGCTCCGACACCCAAAACGCCGTACTCGACCCCGCCGTGCGACACTAACGCGAAGGCGCCGGGAAGGGCCACCGATGCAAGCTGCATGGCCACCAGGCGGGGCCTGCAATAATTGCGCTGGGCGATCGCCATCGTTGCCATCGCCAGGGCAAGGACCAGAATATGGACAACCGGGGTGTTACTTACAATCAAGGCCCGTGCACTGAGCGCACCCACCGCGGACGAAGACCCTAGCGCAGAAATCCAGTACAGCGTCTCAAACTGAAGTGCCTCTTCAAAAGATAGCTCCTCAAAGACTGGTGACCGGCGAAACAGGCCCATGACCACGAACAGCAGAGCGAGTAGGGTTAGCGCCCCTATCCAGAAATCGCCGGTGCGAAAGGCAGCCAAGCCGCCAAGAGATGCAATGCAGCAACCTGATCCGACCATTACAGTGCGCGGCGTCTGATACAGGCGGCTCAAGAGCTGGCGATAGATCGGCAGGGAGAGCTTCTTGTCGCCCTCACCTAGCAACAGCCATTCCAAAGTTTGATCCCCCGATACGACACTGAATTGCTTAATCTGCAGGCAGAACCATGTCTAACCTATTAAAAGAAAACAAACGCATAATATCGAGAATAGGATGATCCCGACCAGGTCGATATTCCGAACTGGTGCCTGCATAATATCCGCCGGACAGTCACTCGGAGTTCCAGTGGAAGTGACGGAAAGCGTACTGAATCACATCAGCGGCAAGCGGGCAAGGTTTGTTGGTATCTACAATCGCTACAAGTACGATGCAGACAAGCGCACTGCACTCGAATCGTGGGATGCCAAGCTCAGGTCAATAACGGAATAGACGCTCAGGCCTTCTTCTTCCGCCCGCGCTTCTGGCCCGGCTTGCGACCGAGGCCTATCTTCATGGCAAGATCACGGCGGGTTTCAGCATATTCTGGAGCGACCATCGGGTAGTCGGAGGACAGATCCCAACGCTGGCGATACTCGTCTGGCGTAAGATCATGCTCGGTCGATAAATGGCGCTTCAGCATCTTCATTTTCTGGCCGCAGTCCAGACAGACAAGATGATCTTTCTTCACCGAAGCCCGCAAAGACACTGCTGGCTCCGGCCGGGCTTCGGCCGCCGAGTCTCCGGCGAGACTGGAAAGCGCGGCATGCACGTTCGAGATGAGGCCAGAGACTTCGTCTACACTCACATTATTGTTACTGACATGTGCTGACACAATATCGGCAGTCAATGTGATCAGTGTCTCGTTATCCAGGACAGTATCTTCCATTAAGGCCTCTTGATTGTAGCGATCGCGCGATTGCAATTTAATTGAAGTCCAATTCAGCTATGCCGCGCCCTGCACATTATCAAGGCGAACTGCTTGCCAATTCAGGATTGGGACGCTTCCGATAAACTCTCACAGCGCTGCGGCTGCGGCGATGAGTAGCATCTCATCTTGGTACTACTTAATCTCCGACGCGCATGGCTCAAGCCATGCCGCCTTGCCTTCCGGCGAGGATGGGAGGGGGAGGGGAAACCGCAAACCGATGCCCTGGCGCGGGCCAGCAGGCGTCAGCCCGCCACCCGGGGGCGTCTGTTTGCGGTTTCGGGAACGAGAGGGCGAAGCCCTTGGCGTTCCCGCGCAAGGATTGCGCTAGCGATCCGCATAAACGAGGCAGCCGTGCGATGGCGCGAATCCGCCGGACGTCCTGCGCGCGCGATCAGTGCGCCAGCGGGAGTCCGGAAATGAAAGAGGCAAGAGTGCCTGCGGGTTAGCTCAGGAACACCGCGCCCTCAGGAGCACATCGCCAGATGTGAGGGACAGAGCGCGTCCTCCAGAAACTCCCGCTCATTCGATAACCGCTCCTGATCGTCATCCGGATGGGCCTGGACTACAGGCCCGGTCCGCGACAGCGGATAGAGCAGGTTGCCCGTAGGTCAGCCCTTTCCGAGATTCCCCCAAAAATTGAGGTGCAAGCCTAGCTTCTGGCGTTTCAATCTGTTGAACTCTTCATCGCGATGGAAAGCCTATCAACCTCTCCGGAATTTCGAGACTACATCCCACGGCGGCTTTCTTGGACCGACAGGGACCTCAAAAGACAGTCTGTCGAAGAGAAGAATTTGTTCAAATGCTTCGCCGGACCGGTAGTAATCCTCGGCGATCCGGGCATGGGCAAGACGTGGCTGATGGAAAGGTATGGAGAGCATCCAGGCTGTCGTTTCATCAGGGCAACGAGCTTGTTGCGGCGCCCAGATGGCACTGATTTTGGAGATTATCGCCTCATCATTGACGGGTTGGACGAAGTCTCAGCGTTGGGCGAGGATGATCCGCTAAACGAGGTCCTGACAAAGCTCTTGGCCTGCAGCACGCCTTCGTTCGCAATTTCGTGTCGGGCGGCCGAATGGAGAGGCAAGAGCGCGGAAATCGACATATCGGAAGATTATGGTCAGACGCCCGCCATCGTTGATCTGGAACTGCTTACTTCTGATGAGGCAATTGAAGCGCTGTCCCGCCGGGTAGACCAGGAAAAGGCATACCTTGCTGTCGGGGCTTTGCAGGCGGCAGGATTGGAGAACTTCTTCCAGAATCCCCTCTATCTGGACTTTGTGGCTGCGATCGTGTCGACTGACGACGAGGTGCCTCAGACACGCGCCGGTCTCTATGAGAAAGCGATCGACCAACTCTGCATAGAACGGAATCCTTACCATGAAAGCAGGGGGTTCTCCGCGCTTTCCGGAGATGAGGCGCTCAACGCGGCGGGAGCGATCTGCGCTACAATTCTCATAACAGGAAATTCAACGGTACTTCGCGAAGGGAAATCTTCCGAGGGAATCCCGATTAGCGAACTCAGCGAACTAGCGTCCACCGAGCAGATGCGCGCGGTCCTCGGCAGTAATCTATTTCGCGCTGTCCAAGGTGCCACAGGGGAGTTTAAACCGCTGCACCGCACAGTCGCCGAGTTTTTGGGAGCACGTTGGCTAGCCCGATACGTGGATTACGAGATCGACGCCAGGAATGGACCTCGCTTTGTAGCGAACAGATTGATCTCGATTATGAGCGGCGACGGAGGCGTACCGGCCTCGCTCCGCGGCCTTCACGCCTGGCTTCCCAAATTCAGTCCGACCCGCTTGGGTCCTGATGCAATAGATCGGGACCCATACGGTATCCTCCGATATGGCGACGGAGATGGCTTGGCACCGGACCAGGCACGCGCGCTAATCGCTGCGCTCCGGCAGCAGGCAAACTTTGACCCACACTTTCGCGATGGCTGGGGCCGTTCTGAAGCACTGAGCGGCCTGGGTCAGCCCGCACTGGCAGACGACCTTCGCAAGATCATCACCGACAAATCCGAAAGCGTCACTTTTCGGCTCGTCGTTCTCGAAGCGATTGTTGGAAGCCCTGCTGCACCGTTGTTGAAGAAAGAGCTATCCAGCATTTTTTTTGACAAGGAGAGAGCATATCGCGAGCGACGCGATGCTGGAGTAGCATTGACTGCCATTGATCGAACTGACTTCGACTGGCCGGTCGCTCTCAGGCGATTAATCGCACTAGCAGACCCGGACTCTACAAGGGTGGGCGCGGAACTTCTCGACGATATTGGCTACGAAGCGCTTAAACCGGAACTTGTTGCGCAGGTGATCCTTGCCGATTGCCGTCTCACACAGGGCGAGAAAGGCTCAAGGCAGCGAACCTTCGGGTCCTTCTATCGCTTGCGAAAAGACTATCCCCAGGACCTGATACCGGCTCTGCTCGACGCCTTTGCTGATGCTGTTATTCCACAACTCGACCCCAAGAAATGGTGGGGCGATGGTCTTCATGAAGGTTGGAGTGAATTTGGAGATCTGGTGCAAAGTTTATCTGCTCAGCAACTGAGTGAGAACCCGGATTCAGTTTCATCTGAACAGCTTTGGAACTGGCTGCGCATGGTTGAGCGCCGTTACCGCCACAGAGACACTGATCGAGCAAAAATCGCGTCAGTTCTAGCCGGCGATGGTCGTCTGCGGAGAGGTGTGCAGCGAATGGCGCTGTTTGACGATAGCGATGAGGATCGCTTTTTCGCTGCGAATGTGAGGCTCAGTCGCATGTCCAGCGGCTTACGCCTGACACCGGGAGACGCTGAATACTTTCTGCGAGATGTGGTTCAACGCAAAGACCCCCACGACCGGCAGCGATGGATGGGACTCGTGGCAAGCTTTCGGACCGATGGAATCATCCCTGTCCCGATCCGAAAGATCGCCAGGCCTTACGCCAAGGGCGACACGGAACTGATGGAATTCCTCGTCCAGAAGCCGAAACGGCAAAAAATGGACGATTTGGAGCGGAAGTTCAGGAGACGGGAGCGCGACCGCACGCGCCGCGCGGAAAAGAACCGCGCGAAACAGCAAAGCGAGTATTTCGATAACATTGATAAAATGCGGTCAGGAGAACTCAAGTGGATAGTGGGCCCAGCTAGGGCGTATCTCAACATGTATTACGATCTCGACCGGGATGCATCGCCCGAAGAGCGCCTTGAAGAGTGGCTTAGGACTGATTTGTGCGAAGCTGCTTTGAAAGGCTTCGAAGCAACGCTGCATCGGGAAGATTTGCCCTCAGCGGATCAGATAGCACAGAGCTATGCCAAGTCTAACGTTTGGAACTTCGTATTCCCGATGTTGGCAGGAGCTGGACAGCGGTTGCAAAACGCCACCGGATTTAATGATTTGCCGTCTGATATTCTGTCCGCGCTTCTCATCGCGAGCGATCATGAACTCATCTCGAGCCGCGAAACCTTCGATGGATTGGACGAAGCGTTGCGTGAATTGCTTCGGCAAAACGAGGCTGACTACAAGGCTCATCTCCGCCGCATGTTCGAGCCTATGTTCGATGCCCGTCGCGAGCATATTCATGACCTCTATCGATTTACTCGTGTTCCCGCTGACAAGCCATTATCGAGCCATTTGTCGGTCGAATGGCTTGAACGCTTCTCAGATCTTCCGCTCCAGATCGAACGATCCCTAGCGGAAGGCGTTCTCCATTCTTCTGCCAATACCCGGAATGAGTTGATGCCAAGGCTTGTCGAGGTTGCAAGACAGCGCGTCGATCTGAATGAACCCGAGGGCGATCGGCGCTCCTATTGGCTAGGCATTCAGTTCTGTATCGATTTCGATCGAGCAAGGAAGAGCTTGCCAAAATTCACGCAAGACAATCGCGGTTGGCTCTGGTCGCTTACACATCTGCTGAATGATCGCAACCAGGACTACGAACATTACGTCAAGCCGTCGCTTTCTCAACTGGATTGGCTCTTTCGTACATTCAGGACGCTATGGCCATTCACACCGAGACCAAGCGGAACGACCAGTGGAGATCGGAATCCTTGGGATGCAACGCAGCTGCTTGAGTGGGCAGTCTACCAAATCGGAAAGAACCCTTCAGCTGAAGCGTCGGAGATTCTCTGCAACCTGCGCGACGCGCCCGAAGATGGTTACACGACGACAATTCAGGCCAATATCGCTGCGCAGCGCCAAGCGCTTATCGAAACGAGCTTCCGTCCACCTAGCTTAGCTGAGTACAAAGCGGTTTTGACCACTGCAGGTCAACCACAGGGCGCGGGGGATGTTAAGGCGATTATCCTTGCTGAACTCGAAGCGTTGCAGAAGAGATTACGTGGAGACCCACTCAATCCGGTTGACAATTTTTACCGCGATGACGGTACCCCAAAAGCCGAAAACGAGTGCCGCGACCAGATGCTTTTGTTGCTAGGAAACAATTTGCCATTCGGCATCCAGGCGCCGGCCGAGGTGTCTATGCCGCGCGGGAGAAGAAGTGATGGAGCATTCACGTTCGGCAAGCTTCTGGTTCCGCTGGAATGCAAAGGGCAGTGGCACAAGGAAGTCTGGACAGCCGCGTCAAGTCAGCTCGAAAATTACTACTCAATCCACCACCAAGCTGCCGAGAAAGGCATCTACGTAGTATTTTGGTTCGGGCCCCATGTTCCGAAAGGCAAGAAACTCAAAGCACCGCCGAAGCACTTTGCGAGACCAAGCACATCGAACGACATGAAACTAGCTTTGCAGGCAGCATTGTTGGGCAGCAAGCGTAATGAGGTCTCCATAGTAGTCTTGGATTTGGCCAAGCTGTGAACGCCAAGAAATCACTTTTCCAGTATTTCGGCAGGCCAGCAGCTACGCCCTAGCGGACCTTCTGCATCGGGCCGTAAGCGGACCGGCAGCTATTGGTGTTTGAGTCGCGATAATCCGACATTTGGAAATCGGCTCTGGATCCGCTCGAGCGCAGAACAAATCTAGTTATGGGGCCCGGGCTTAGCCGGGCATTCGTCAACCACGCTTCCGCGCGACCAGGTCGATCAACGCCGACTTGCCCGAATGGGCGGTCCCCTCCTGGATCTCGGCATCGTAGGCATCGAGCAATTCAATCTCCCAAGCCGAGAAGGCGCGGCGCAAACCTTCCTCCGTATAGAGATTTTCGATATTTGGCGGACCACCTGTCCCATAGGCCAGTTGCTCCTCGCGATAGCCTTCGAGCAGAAGCAGGCCACACGGCTTCAGCGAGCGATGGACACCATCGAAGATATCCCAACGCAGTTCGGGACCAGCAAACTGGACAAAAATGCCGACCACCGCGTCAAAAGCTTCCGCTGGCCATTCCCATTCGGCCAGATCTGCCTGCCGATATTCGACTTGGACCCCTCGCCGCTCTGCAAGAGCTCTCGCTTTGTCGAGCGCCCTTTCTGAAACGTCGGTAGCGACGACGCGATGGCCATGCTGGGCCAGAAATACACTGTTGCGCCCCTCGCCATCGGCGACAGCCAAGACTTTCGATCCGGGAGTCAGGCGGTACGCCTCGCGCGCCAGAAAAGCGTTGGGCGCGGTCCCGAACAGATACTCGTCCGCTGCGTAACGCTCGTTCCAGAACTCCGCCTGGCTCGGTTCAGTCATGGGCCGCTTTCCATGCACCCATGGAGCCGAGATAGACATCCAGCTTTTCGAAGCCGCGGCTCGCTAACCACCCGGCAGCAACCGTGGCACGCATCCCGCTGGCACACATCAACGTGTAATGCTGCGCCGGATCGAGTTTGCGATAGCGCTCGTTAAGTTCGCCCACGTAGATATGCTCGGAACCCTCGATCGCGTTTTGCGCGCGTTCGTCCGCATCCCTCACATCAAGCAGCGTCCAGTCACGTTCGTCGCTCTCCAGTCGCCGTTCAACTTCGTCGGTCCCGATCATCGGGATAGTCCGCATCGCCTTGCCTTGGGCAGCGGCAGGCACGACGCCGACATAACCGCCTTCGATATTGTCGAGTGCGATCCGCACGAGATGCGTCATAGCAGCTTCGAGCTGGTCTTCATCGGAAGCGACAAGAGCGACATTGTCGCCTTCACGGATGAACCATCCGGCGAATGCCGAGATCATGCCGACCGGCAGATTCATCGAACCGGGAAGATGGCCTGACGCAAAGGCAAGCGGTTCGCGCACATCCACCCGGTGATCGACGTCGATGTCGCCCAATTCGGACAGCGACAGGCGTTTGGGCCGCATCACGCGAGGCGCAGGATCGCCGCCCTCCAGATTAAGGCGCTCCATCAACCGGAAATAGGGCGGCTGGTAATGGTTTTCCTCCACCTTGAAGTCGATGAACGCATCCCGGCTTTCGAATTGAAGGCGCGGATTGTTCGCGCGCTCGTGGCCGAGGGTCGAGAACTCGCGTTCGGCCATTCCCGATCCGCAGACAGATCCCGCTCCATGTGCCGGGTAGAGAATGACTTGGTCCCCAAGCGCCATAATCTTCTGCAGCGAGTCGTAAAGGAGGCCAGCGACCTCGCGCTTGCGATCGGGATAGAAATCGGTGCGACCGACGTCGCCGACGAACAGCGCGTCTCCAGTGAACACGCCGACTGGCCCATCGGGATAGGCAGTGTCGTGAAGAACGAAAGCAAGATGATCGTCCGTGTGCCCCGGTGTCTCCAGCACCCGAATTTTCAGCTGTCCGATCTCAAACTCATCACCTTGGAGAGCCGTCTCGGCATATTCGACCGTGCCCACAGAATTGGGACCGTGCAGGACGCGCGCGCCGGTCAAATCTCTCAGGATGGGCGCCCCCGAAACCAGATCCTCGTTGCGATGGGTTTCGAAGATATGAGTGATCTCCAGCCCCTCGGCGCGCGCCATTTCGACATAGCATTCGCAGTCGCGGCGCGGATCGATGATGGCCGCCTTCCCGCCCGAACCAATCAGGTAGGATAGGTGGGACAGTCCGGATGTCTTAATTTTCTCGAGCAGCATGGTGCCTCCTTCATAAGGAAAAAGCGGGACCGGCGCGAACCGATCCCGCTTTCAAAAGATTCGATGGCGCGTCACGCTCAATCGATTTTTACCGTGCGCAGATAGGGGCGCAGCGTGGTGAAGCCCTGCGGGAAGCGGGCTTTTGCATCCTCGTCGGAAACCGATGGTGGAATGATCGCATCCTTGCCTTCGCGCCAATCGGCGGGAGTGGCCACGCCATGCTTGTCGCTGAACTGGAGCGCATCGATCGCGCGCAGGATCTCGTCGAAGTTCCGTCCTACGCTCATGGGATAGGTCATGGTGAGCCGAATCTTCTTGTCCGGATCGATGATGAATACCGACCGCACAGCCGCCGTTTCGCTCTGATCCGGATGGATCATGTCATAGAGCTTGGCGATCTTGAGATCGGCATCAGCGACGATCGGGAACACGAGATTCGTGTTCTGGGTGTCGTTCACGTCTTCGATCCATTTGGCGTGTTCTTCGGCAGTGTCGGTCGAGAGGCCGAGTGGCTTTACATTGCGCTTGTCGAACTCGCTGGCGAGCTGCGCAGTGCGGCCCATCTCCGTAGTGCAGACGGGGGTGAAGTCGGCCGGGTGGCTGAAGAAGAATACCCAGCTATCGCCAGCCCAATCGTGCAGGCTGATTTCGCCATTCTGGGTGTCGACGGTAAAGTCGGGGGCGGTGTCACCGATGTGAAGGCTCATTTCAATTTTCCTTGTTCCGTGTCGATGCATCCTTTGTAGAGAGACCCAGGCACGCTGCCCAATTCAAATTATCGATTGCGATAAGTGATAAACCAAACAGAAGGGTAGAGAGGCCGGAGAGGCACACCTTTTCCTTTAGATGATGACCTCATAACTTAACCAATACCTATAACTGTGTTGAGCATTGATAACGTCAATTACGCTTTCAGCCAGAACCTGATGACCGAGGCTACGAGACCCAGCACGGTTATGCTGGCGAGCCAGATCACGAACATCCAGCCGAGCCGCTGCCAAAGTGGGCGATCCTGAGGCTCGTCCATCAGTGATATCCCTCATCCGCCACCTTGCCGCGGAACACCCAGTAAGCCCAAGCGGTGTATGCGATGATGAGCGGCATGGTGATCGCGACGCCAACCAGCATGAAGATCTGGCTGCGTTCGGGCGCGGCGGCGTCCCATATCGTGAGGCCCGGTGGAACGACATAGGGCCACATCGTGACGCCCAGACCGGCCATGCCGAAGAAGAACAGCGCAAGGCTCAGCCAGAACGGCTTGCTGTGCCGGTCCACTGAAAGAGCCCTCAGCAGCATGACGGCAATCACCGCTGTGAGGATCGGGACCGGCGCGGCGAAGTAGATCTCCGGCGCAGTCAACCAGCGCTCGGCATATTCGGCGTTCAGGAACACATTGTAGAGGCTGACGCCTCCCATCAAGACCAACGTTGCCCATGCCGCCCGCTTGCCCAACTTTCGGGCATGATGCTGACTCTCCCCATCCAGTTTCCACACCAGCCAGGTCGCGCCAAGCAGAGCGTAGCCGGCGACTGTGCCTAGGCCGGTCAACAGCGTGTAGGGCGTGAGCCAGTCGAACCAGCTGCCCGCATAGGATCGATCCACGACCTCGATCCCCTGGAGAAGCGCACCCAATGTCATGCCCTGCGCCATCGCCGCGACCAGCGAGCCGCCAGTGAAGGCCGCGTCCCAGTATCGGCGGTGCCCGGGGTCGCGCCAGCGATACTCGAACGCGACACCGCGGAACACCAGTCCCAACAGCATGGCGATGATGAGCGGGTAAGTGGCGGGCAGGATCACCGCGTAAGCCAATGGGAAGGCTGCGAACAATCCGCCGCCGCCCAAGACCAGCCAAGTCTCGTTGCCATCCCAGACCGGCGCTATCGAATTCATCGCACGATCGCGCTCCGGCCCGACCTCGAAGGTAGGGAAAAGAATGCCGATGCCGAGGTCGAACCCGTCCATCACCACATAGGCGAAGACGGCGAAGGCGATGATGAAAGCCCAGATCGTCGTCAGGTCCACGTTAACGTCCATCGGTCGCCTCCTCGTGATCGCGCGGAAGTGTGTCGGGATCGTCCGGATTCTGGGATGGGCCAGGCGTAATGCCAGCAGTCCGGATCGGCCCGGTGTCCCCGCGCTTGACGCCATGTTCGCCTGCGTGCGGTGGCTTGTGCATCAGGTGCAGGATATACCAGACACCCGCGCCGAAAACTGCGAAATAGACCACGACGAATGCAAGCAATGACGCGGCGACGGCGGGGGCATCCAGCGGACTCGCAGCATCTGCCGTGCGCAAGAGATTGTAGATCACATACGGTTGCCGGCCGACCTCCGTCGTGATCCAGCCAGCGATGACCGCCACGAAACCGCTGGGAGCCATGACCAAGGCTGCGCGATGGAGCATGGGCCATTCGTAGAGCCTCTTGCGGAAGCGAGCGAACAGGCTCCACGCTCCGATACCGAGCATGGCAAAGCCGATCCCGACCATGATCCGGAATGACCAGAAAACGATGCCGACCGGCGGTTCCTCGTCGTCCGGGATCGTGTCCAGACCGGCGAGCGGCGCGTCGAGATCATGCTTTAGGATCAGCGAAGATGCCTTGGGTATCTCAATTGCGTAGTCGACCCGCTTTTCCTCGCTGTTCGGAATGCCGAACAGGATCAGCGGTGCACCATCCGGATGGCTCTCGAAGTGGCCTTCCATCGCCATGACCTTCTGCGGCTGATGTTCGAGGGTGTTGAGCCCGTGCATGTCGCCTGCGAAGATCTGGATCGGCGCAACGATGGCCGCCATCCACATCGCCATCGAGAACATCTTGCGCGCGTGCAGGTTTGTCCGGTCCTTGAGAAGGTGCCAGGCCCCGACCCCGCCGACCACGAAGGCGGTCGTGAGGTAAGCTGCGATGACGGTATGGACCAGGCGATAGGGGAAGCTGGGGTTGAAGACGATGTCCCACCAGCTTTCACCCGGCAGGTATTGCCCGTTCGCCCCGATTTCATATCCTACGGGGGTCTGCATCCAGCTGTTAACCGACAGGATCCAGAAGGCGCTGATGAAGGTGCCAACAGCGACCATGAGCGTGGCGGCGAAGTGCAGCTTCTTGCCGACCTTGTTCATGCCGAAGAGCATGACGCCAAGGAAGCCAGCTTCGAGGAAGAACGCGGTCAGCACCTCGTAGGCCATCAGCGGGCCGATAACCGGCCCCGCAATATCAGAGAAAACCGACCAATTCGTGCCGAACTGGTAGGACATCACGATGCCCGAAACGACGCCCATTGCGAAGGCGATGGCGAAGATCTTCAGCCAATATTTGAAGAGATCGAGATAGATCGCCTTGCCTGTCTTGAGCCACAGACCCTCGAGCACTGCCAGATAGCTTGCGAGACCGATGGAAAAGGCCGGGAAGATGAAGTGAAAGCTTACCGTGAAGGCGAACTGGATGCGGGCCAGCAGCAGGGCATCGAGCTGTTCGAACATGTCTTTATCCGTGTTGCTTTTCGGCGCGTGCCTTGCGCCAGCGATAGTAGGTCTTTTCGGAAATCCCGATTTCGCGGCAGCTCTCGCAAACGCCTTTTCCCGACGCGATCAAAGCTGCAATCTCCCTGCAACGGGCATCTTTGTCAGGAATGGTGGGCATCAGATCATACCTCTCGCAGCATCGGGGATTGGTTCAGCTGGCGGTCCGCCGTTCGTTGCCAATTCCCGGAATGCGCGGTTCTGCGACAGGAAGACCTGCCCGTTGAGTTCGTCAACGAAGTGGGTCCGCTTCAGCCGGTCCATGACGGGGCCCTTCACTTCGGAAAGATGCAGCCCGATCCCGGCGTCGGTCATGCGGTGATTGATCGCCTCAAGGCTTTCTAGGCCGGAAGCGTCGATTTCGTTGACCGCGCTGCACATCAGGATGACGTGGCGCACCTCTGGGCGGTCGGCGACCTCTTCCAACACGTATTCCTCGAGCCATCGCGCATTGAGGTAGGTCAGGCTCTCGTCGATCCGGACCGAGAGGACGTGCGGCACGGTAAAGACCTTGTGGCGGTCGACATTACGGAAGTGCTCGGTCTCGGGGACGCGGCCGACGATGGCGGCATGGGGGCGGCTGGCGCGCCAGAGATAGAGAAGGAGGCCGACGCCAACGCCCGCGATCACACCCAGCTCGACGCCCGCAAGCAGCGTGATAGCGATCGTCGCCATGTGCGCGGCGAAGTCGGCCTTGGAGTAGTTCCAGAGCTGGCCGGGAGTCTTGAGATCGACGAGGCTGAGAACCGCGACGATGATCGTTGCAGCCAATGTGGCGATGGGCAGGCTGTAGAGCAGCGGGGTCAGGAACAGTCCCGCCAGCGCAATACCGACAGCGGTGTAAGCTCCGGCTGCGGGCGTCTCGGCCCCGGCGTCGAAGTTGACGACCGAGCGCGCAAATCCGCCGGTGACGGGGTAGCCCCCGGAAAAGGCACTGGCGATGTTCGATGCGCCAAGGCCGATAAGCTCCTGGTTCGGTGCAATCCGTTGACGGCGTTTAGCCGCAAGCGTCTGCGCAACCGATACGCTTTCGACGAAGCCGATGATCGAAATGAGCAGCGCGGGGACCCACAGTTGCCCGATTAGACCTAGATCGGTCGAGGGCAGGGCGAAAGGCGGAAGACCCTGCGGAATTGCACCGACGAGGTTCACACCGCGATCCTCGAGATTGAGGCCGATGGCGGCAAGGATCGTCGCAACAACTGCTACGACCGGACCTGCCTTGGCCGCGATGTCGGCGGCTCGTGAAGATAGACCCATCGCGACCAAGGCCGGCTTCAAGCCCTTTCGGACCCAGAAGAGGAACAACGTCGCTGGAATCCCAATGGCGAGCGTCCACGGATTGACCGTGTCGATTGCCGCCGCGAGCCCGCCGAGCATCTCGGGCCAGTTGTCGCCGCCTGCCGATACGCCGAGAATGTGCTTCAACTGGCTCGTCGCGATCAGGATGCCGCTGGCGGTGATGAAGCCGCTGATGACGGGGTGCGAGAGGAGGTTGGCCAAGAAGCCCATCCGCAGGAATCCGAGCACGGCCAGCATCACACCGGACAAGGCTGCAAGGGTGATTGCCGCGTCGAGATAAAGTTCAGTCCCCTGCGCCGCTACGGCTCCGGCAGCGCTCGCCGTCATCAGCGACACAACCGCCACGGGCCCCACCGCAAGCGTCCGGCTGGTGCCGAAGATCGCGTAGGCGACCAGCGGCAAGATCGAGGCGTAAAGGCCCACGACCGGCGGCAACCCCGCCAGCAGCGCATAAGCGAGGCTTTGCGGGATCAGCATAATTGTTACGATGATCGCCGCGACGAGATCGTTCGTCAGGACCGATCCGTTGTAGGTCCGGCCCCACTCGAGGATCGGGAGGTATTGCGCCAACAGCCCGGGCTTTTGCCTGCGAGGCAAACCGGACGGCTCGCCAATCGGCCCTGGATTGCTGTCGCTCACGATTAGGCAGCCTTCTTCAAGTGCGGCTTGGCCATCCATTCATGGCCCTTCAGCATACCGTTCCAGTAAATCCACGGCAGCGCCTCTGACTTCAGAAGCCAGCTGAGCTTCCGCGGCTTTGTGCCGTCGATTACCCACTTCGGGAAGCTCGGAAGAAGTTTTCCATCATAACCAAATTCGGCGAGCACAATCTTTCCGCGTTCCACTGTCAGCGGGCAGGAGCCGTAGCCATCGTAATCGGCCACAGCCTGCTTTGCATCGAGCTGTGTGAGCGCATTGACCGCGACGATTGGTGCCTGTTTGCGCGCAGCCGCCATTGTCTTGGCGTTGGGCGTAGATCCCGCATCGCCGAGACCAAACACGTTGGGATAGCGAACATGCTGTAGCGTGAACTTGTCGACGTCGACAAAGCCGCTTTCGGCATTCGCGAGAGGACTGTCGGCGACGAACTGCGGGGCTACCTGCGGCGGAACCGCATGGAGCATGTCGAACTCGACCGTCTCTTCACCGGCCTCGGTTTTGAAAACGGCTTGCTTGCCGGAGCCCTCGACCGCAACGAGTGTCTGGTTGAGCTGCAAATCGATCCCGTATTTTTCGACATATTCCATCAGCGCCGGGACGTATTCCTTCACACCGAAAAGGACGCCGCCAGCGTTGCGGAATTCGACATCGATGTTGCCGAGAACGCCGCGCTCCATCCAAGCATCGCATGACAGATACATGGCCTTCTGCGGTGCACCTGCGCATTTGATAGGCATCTGCGGTTGGCTGAAGATCGCACGCCCCGATTTCAGGTTGCGCACAAGCTCCCAGGTGTAGGGTGCCAGATCGTAGCGATAATTGGATGTGACGCCGTTCTTGCCGAGTGTCTCTTCCAGCCCGTCGATCTTCTCCCAGGCGAGCCGGATGCCCGGAGCGACAATCAAAATACCGTAGGTGATCGTCGTGCCGTCGCTGAGCGTGACCTGATTGTTTTCGGGCTGGAAAGACGCGGCGGCCGTTTTCAACCAGGTCGCCTGTTTCGGCATTACGCTCGCTGTGGTGCGCTTGGTCGTTGACGCTTCGAAGACACCGCCACCGACCATCGTCCACCCGGGCTGATAATAGTGATCTTCGCTAGGCTCGACGATTGCGATATTGAGTGACGGGCGCCGCTTCAGCATGGACGATGCAGTCGCAATTCCTGCTGAACCTCCGCCGATGATGACTACTTCGTGTTTCAGGCTTCGGGCCATGACAAACTCTCCAATGTCTTTTCGTTATTCGCCAAGCCGGTCGCGCAAGCCCGACAGATCGTAGCCGACGCACTGCGCACGTTCGATGCGCGCGTCGGCAGTTTCATTCTCGACGTTGGCGAGAGCATCGAGCGTAATGGAGCGCGTGCCGGTCCGGCAGAAGGCAAGCACCTTGCCGTCCGCTTCTTCGCGGACCTTGGCGAAGGCCTTGATCGCAACCGGCGGAAACTCGCCTCCCGAAACCGGGATATGATGAAAGGCCAACCCAGCCGCTTCGGCAGCTTCCCGTATCGCAGCGACGGTGGGCTGGCTCGGCTCTTCGCTATCCGGCCTGTTGCAGATCACCGTGCGAAATCCGGCGTCGGCAAGCCCGCGCATGTCGCTCGGTTCAAGTTGAGGAGAGACGGCGAAGGTTTCGCTCACATTGGCAAGCTTCGTCATGATGCTCCTTCGAAAAGCCGGACAAAAACCATGCCGGCGAGCATGGAGACGACGAATATCGCGGCTGCAGCGGGTTCGATGACCAGAGCAGCTATGCCAGGTCCCGGACAGAGTCCCGCGATCCCCCAGCCGATACCGAACAGAGCTGCTCCGCCGACAAGGCGGGGGGTGAGATCGGATTTGGTCGGCAGGTGAAATTCGCCCGCGAAGATCGGTTCGGCTAGGCGCGGGACGATCCGCCACGCGATGGCCATGACGATGACGGCTCCGCCCATCACGAAGGCGAGGGTTGGGTCCCAATCGCCGAAGATGTCGAGAAAGCCGCGCACCCGCGCAGGGTCGGTCATTCCGCCAAGGGCAAGCCCAGCGCCGAAAAGAACGCCGGATACGATCGAGGTGAGAGCGGTTCGCATTACAACACCTCCAGCCCGAGCGCATTCATGATCGCGACTGTCGCAATGCCGGTCGCCATGAAAGTAAGCGTTGCGACGATCGAGCGGCCAGACAGACGGCTAACACCACAAACCCCATGTCCGCTGGTGCATCCACTTCCCAGGCGCGTGCCCACACCGACAGCCAATCCGGCGATCGCAAGCGTTACGGGGCTGGCGAAGCTGGCCTCGAGCCCGCCCGATGCCAGCATTACGATCAGCGCTCCTAGCGGCAGGCCGATCACGAACATCCATGCCCCGCTTCTGGCAATGCCGCTGCCGCCAAGCCCGACTGCCTTCGCGGCAAGACCGGAGACGCCGGCGATCCGGCCAAGGCCTAGCAGCATAACGGCGGCCGCCAGACCGATCAGGACGCCGCCCGCCAGGCCAGCAAGCGGCGCAGCTTCAGGAAAACTCGGGAGCATCATACCGCATTCACCGGAATCTTGATGTAGCTGACGCCGTTATCTTCGGGGTCGGGCAAGCGCCCACCACGGATGTTAACCTGCACGGAGGGCATGATGAGCTTCGGCATTGCGAGCGTCTTGTCCCGGCCGGTCCGCATCTCGACGAATTCGGCTTCGCTCACTCCATCCTTCACATGCACGTTCTCTTCGCGCTGCTGCTTGACGGTGGTTTCCCACGCGTATTCGTCACGCCCCGGCGCCTTGTAGTCGTGGCACAAGAACAGGCGCGTTTCGTCCGGAAGCGAGAGCAGCCGGCGGATCGACTGAAACAGTTGCCTTGCGTCACCACCGGGGAAATCGGCGCGAGCGGTGCCGAAATCGGGCATGAAGATCGTGTCGCCAACGAATGCCGCATCGCCGATGATGAAAGCCATATCAGCCGGCGTATGACCCGGCACGTGCAATGCGATGCCTTCCAGCTCGCCGATCTTGAAAGTCTCGCCGTCCTCGAACAGCTTATCGAACTGCGATCCGTCGCGTTCGAAATCGGTGCCTGCATTGAAGAGCTTGCCGAATACCTCCTGCACGCGGATGATATCGCGTCCGATGGCTAACTTACCGCCAAGCCGCTCCTGCAGATAGGGGGCCGCTGAGATGTGATCCGCATGCGCGTGAGTCTCAATCAGCCAAGTCACCTTCAAATTATTAGAAGTGATATACTCGATAATGCGATCGGCTGAGCCATTCGAGGTCCGACCGGACGCCGCCTCAAAGTCCAGGACCGAGTCGATTATAGCTGCCTCATCGGTCTTTGGGTCGTGCACCACGTAAGAGACCGTATTCGTTGCCTCGTCGAAAAAACCCGCGATTGAAGGGCGGAGGCACTTGTCGGCTTGTGCGCGCTCGATCTGGGAGGCGGCATTATCCAGTTTTTGATCGTCAGCCATGACTTGATCTCCATACATTTACATAAACCGTTTATATGTGTTGCTATTCGGCTGTCAAGTGGTATGAAGGCTCGATGACCCAGATGATCGAAGCGAATGTCGAGCGAGAGGCGCCTTGCGCCGGACTGCGTATCGGCGACGTCGCCCCGGACTTTTCCGCACGCAGCACAACGGGAGATATTCGCCTTTCGGATTACCGAGGGCGGTGGCTGATCTTGTTTTCGCATCCAGCCGACTTCACACCCGTGTGCACCACCGAGTTCGTGGCACTGACCCAATCGGCCAGCGAGTTCGAACAGCGCGACTGTGCGCTTATGGCGCTCTCTGTCGATAGCCTGTTCTCGCATTTCGCCTGGTTGCGGCTAATTCGCGATCGCTACGACATCGAGGTGCGCTTTCCGATCGTGGAGGATCCGACGCTCGTGATCGGGCGCGCCTACGGCATGGTGGCACCGAACGACAACGATAGTGCGACGGTGCGGACGACATTCTTCATCGACCCGCACGGCGTCATCCGCGCGATGACCTGTTATCCCGCTAACGTTGGACGCTCGACACCCGAAATGCTGCGGACCCTAGATGCGCTTCAGGCGGTCGACGATGGACCCGTACTCGCCCCCGCTAACTGGGCACCTGGGCAAGCGCTACTGGCCCAGCCCGACGCATCGCTGGATACGGTTTTCTCCGCCGAGGGTCAGACCGACTGGTTCATGAAGGAAACGAAGCGAGGGTCTCGCAAATGACCGACGAAGAGCTTGTCGACGCCTTGAAGGCCCTCGCTCATCCCGTGCGTCTTCGCATCATGCAGGCTCTAACGGGCACGGAGCGGAACGTCGGTGAGATCGACGATGCGGCCGAGATCGGTCAGCCGACGCTATCGCAGCAGTTGGCGGTCCTGCGCAACGCGGGCCTTGTGAAGACCCGAAAGGACGCCAAGCTCGTCTATTACCGGATTGATGATGTCAGGCTTGCGAAGGTTGTCGATGCCGCGGGCAAACTTGGCGGGATATCCGCTAGGCCCATCCGGCATTCGCGCCAGCCAGCACCCGGAGTGGCCAATTTTGCGAGATTAGGATGAGCTTTTTCGTGGCTTGGTAAAGGCCTATCCTGTTATCAAGCCCGATGCCTTAGACTCGGGCCACTTGCTCAAAGCATTATCGCGATCAGCGACAAACTTGGAACGACCGCTTTCCGGTAGCTCCAATGCGAGACCGAACGACCGAAATTGGGGCGCGAAGCGGACATGGCTCGCGTGGACTAGGAGCGCCGCGACAGTTCCACGACCACGCAGGCTGCCAATGCATCTTCGGCTTTCTCGCGTCGCTCCTGAACAGACGAAGCCAGCTGACGTTTGGAGTGGTTCGGCATCCTGGTGATAGCAGCGAGCACGATGGCTTTCACGAGATCGGGATGCATCGTCATTGCTCCATACGTGCAGCCGGATCATCTTCTGGTTTCCGCCTCCGCTCAACCAATGATCGGAGACTGGCAGTCAGCACCAGCGTTGATCTGCCCAGCTTGATGACCTCGACCTCGCCTTCACCGATGAGCACATAGAGCGAACTGCGCCCGATCCCGAGATAACGGCAGGCCTCGGGGACACGCATCACGATCGGTTCTATTGTCTGGCGCTGTCGTTGCTCGCGAAGATGATCTGTCGTGCCTGCGGATGGCATGCCGGTCGGTCCTTTCATTCATTCGGGTGATGACGGACCGACCTGGGGGATCATGGAGAGGAACAGACCGGCCCGCCATCGACACCGAGTATCGCTCAATCGGGTGCTGCCATGCCACATGACGTTTCTACGCCGGGACCGCCCCTCCTACGCTAGCGCGCCGCTCTTCAGGCAACTGTGCGCAAGGTGTATCCGAACGTGTCTACGAGGACGAATGCGGACCTCATCTCAGAAGCTCATTTGCAGCATTGCTGCTCGATTATGAGAGGCGCCGTCGCACTCTGTATTGAAAACAAAAGGATTTCAGAGGGCAGCGCCAGCAGGGCACCTTCGGTGCAGTCGGCAAATGATCAGCAAAACCAACCACCTGCAGCCCGACCGACGGCGCTGCTTTTATCTCGCAGTCTTAAATTCCTACGTAAGCGTCCGGTATCGGCACCTGATTTCCGGGGTGCAATTTTCGTCCAGCGGGTGTTCTCGTGGTGGCTGGAGGTTGCATGGCTGCTCGTTCCCATTTTGATAATCCGGCGCGGCGTGAGTGGTG